>Ga0213824_1000001_pt1 | contig 1649532 bp, 1484 predicted proteins | sample MC6MC0906MG_FD_179892 | JGI IMG/M metagenome (GOLD analysis project Ga0213824, IMG submission 179892) | Enriched soil aggregate microbial communities from Iowa State University, Ames, United States - MC6-MC0906-MG | ecosystem: Environmental > Terrestrial > Soil > Unclassified | place: USA...
TTAATGGAATAACGCTTGCGTACTACGACCAGAAAACCCAGAGTGTGCTCCGGATAGACTGAAAAGTGTTACCTATGTTCCCGGTCTGATCTGTCACCTATGTATCCGGTCATACACTGCGCTTACCCGGCCTACAAAACCAGAGAAGTCGGCCGGGTAAGGCAACGCCGCCACCCGGCTAAAAAGGCTTACGCCTGCGTTTCCAGCCAGTCTTCCAGCGTATACAGCGTCGCGCCTTCGGCGGCCATATCCATAAACGCCTGGGCGCTGTCCTGCGGGTTAATGTTCACCCCGCGGCAGCCGTCGGTGATGACGCTGACGGTATACCCCAACTGGAGTGCGTCCAGCACGGTAAACTTCACGCAGTAATCCGTCGCCAGGCCCAGCACAATCAACTCCGTGATTTCGTGGTGACGTAACCATGCGTCCAGCGCCGTTTTCTGGCGATGCCCGTTATCAAAAAACGCGCTATAGCTGTCGATAGTCGGGTTTTCCCCTTTATGGAACACCGCGTCGATGGCCTTATGATTCAGGAGGGGATGCAGCTCCGCGCCTTCCGTCTGCTGTACACAGTGATCCGGCCAGAAGGTTTGCGCCAGCCCGTCGAGTTCACCCTGGGTGAAGGGCGCAACGTCGTGCTGGCTGGCAAAACTGCCGTGGTTCGCCGGGTGCCAGTCCTGGCTTGCGACAACCGCCTCACCGCGGGCTTTGCACCAGTCAATCAGCGTATTCGCCACATCAACGGTGCTGTCACCTTCCGCGACGGCCAGCGCGCCGCCCGCGCAGAAATCATTTTGCAAATCGACCAGTAACAGGGCGCGTTGCTTCATGTGGCCTCCTTATTCGTCCGGGGTCAGCTCGCCGCGCAGGTTTTGCATCATCGCGCTACGAATGGACTGGATGTCCAGATCCTGGCTCAGTAAATAGTGAAGTTTAGTCAGCGTTGCCTCAACGGTCATATCGAAGCCGCTGATGACTCCGGCATGTGCGAGCGCGTTGCCGGTAGCGTAGCCGCCCATGTTCACCTTGCCGGACATACACTGGGTCAGGTTCACCACCACGATCCCGCGCTCGCTGGCTTCCTGAAGCTCTTTCAGGAATTCGCCGTTCTGCGGGGCGTTGCCGACGCCGTAAGAGCGCAAAATCAGCGCTTTCACTGGCTGACGCAGGAAGTTACGTACCACGTCCGCAGAGATCCCAGGGTAAATCGTCACCACGCCAATCGGTTGTGGGGTAATCGGGTGCACAATCAGCTCACCGGCGGTGTTCGGCGCAGGCGGCGTGCCCAGACGACGGATATGAATACCCGCTTCCAGCAGCGGCTGCAGGTTAGGTGAGGCGAAAGCGTCAAAGCCGTCTGCGTGCGCTTTGGTAGTGCGGTTCCCGCGATACAAACGGTTATTGAAGAACAGAGACACTTCGTTAATCGGATAATTCGCCGCAACGTACAGTGAATTAAGCAGGTTGATCTGCCCGTCCGAGCGCAGCTCCGCCAGCGGGATTTGCGAGCCAGTGACGATAACCGGCTTGCCCAGATTCTCCAGCATGAAGGAGAGCGCGGAAGCGGTAAACGCCATGGTGTCGGTGCCGTGCAGGATCACAAAGCCGTCGTACTGGTCGTAATGGGCTTTAATATCATCCGCGATGTGCTGCCAGTCTTCCGGCGTCATGTCGGAGGAGTCCATCAGCGGCTCGTATTCGTGGATGGTAAAGTCAGGCATTTCCGGGCGGTGGAATTCAGGCATCAGTGCAAGCTGACGCTGCAGGTGGCCGGAGACAGGAATATAGCCGTTTTCAGAGCGCTGCATCCCGATGGTACCGCCAGTGTAGGCTACATAAATCGATTTCTTCTGCATGGGTGTGAGTTCTTGTTCTTCAAAAGAAAAAATCCCCTCTTCGTGGGAAGAGGGGACGGTTTTTAACGGACGTTCGCGCAGGTCAGGCAAAACGCGTAACGACTTTGTGGATCATTAAAGGCCGCGAGCTTATCGCTTTCCGCCTTCATCGCTTTCGCCGCCGTGGCAACAGGCGCAGGCAGGTAAGCCTGCAGCGCCTCCGGCAGCATGGCGCGAACGGAAACGGACATGCTGTCCATCACCATATCGAAGAACGACGGCTCGTCCTGATAATACTCAACGTGCCACTGCTTGAGCTTCGCCAGTTCGGCCGCTTTCTTAACGGCGTCGTCAAAGTCACCCAGACTGTCGACCAGACCGTTGTTCTTCGCGTCCTGTCCGGTCCAGACGTGGCCCTGCGCAATCTGATCAATCTGTTCTGGCGTCTTTTTACGCGAGTCGGCAACCAGCGTGATAAAGCGCTTGTACCCGTTTTCAATGCTGAGCTGCATCATCTCAGAGACTTCAGGCGGCAGAGATTTCGTCACCGACACATCCGCCAGCGGAGAAGTAGAAACGCCATCGGTATGCACGCCCAGATAGTCCAGACTGTTTTCAACAGTATTGATCACCCCGAAGATGCCGATAGAGCCGGTCAATGTGCTTGGGTTGGCGACAATGTAGTTCGCTGGCGTCGAGATCCAATACCCGCCCGATGCGGCCATTCCGCCCATTGATACCACCACCGGTTTGCCAGCGGAGCGAGCCGCGGCCAGTTCCGCGCGGATCACCTCAGAAGCGCTCACGCTGCCGCCCGGGCTGTTTACGCGCAGAACAATCGCCTTCACTTTCGGGTCAAGGCGCGCATCGCGGATTTGCGATGCGGTGGTGTCCCCGCCAACGTTCCCCGGGGTCTCCTGTCCGTCCATGATAGCGCCGTTAGCAAATACCACGGCAACGCTGTCGCCGGTCTCATCCGGTTTTTTTGCTGCGTAGTCATACATGCTGATGGCGCTGAAGTTTTTATCCTCTTTGCTCCAGCCAAACTGTTTGGTCAGCGCTTTTTCGACATCCGCACTGGAGCCCAGCGCGTCAACCAGCTTGTTGTCGAGCGCATATTTCGCGGTATCGCCGTCAACCTTACGCAGCCCGTCCAGCATGCCGCGCGCGCCAGGGAAGACCTGTTCAGCGGTAATCTGACGGTTGGCGGCAATGGTGCCGAGATAGTTCTGCCACAGTTCGCCAATCCAGCGGCTGTCCGCTTCACGGGCAGCAGGGGACATATCGTCGCGGATAAACGGCTCAACCGCAGACTTATAGGTACCGACGCGGAAGACGTGGGTGGTGACTTTCAGCTTGTCGAGCAGCGACTTGTAATACAGCCCGTTGGTGGCAAAACCATGAAGGTCGACCGTACCCTGCGGCGAGAGCCAAATTTTATTGGCAAAGCTCGCCAGATAATATTGCCCCTGGCTGTAGCTGTCGCCCACGGCAATCACCGGTTTGCCGCTGTCGCGGAACTCGCGCAGCGCTTTACCGATGTACTGCATGGAAGGCTGATCGCCTCCGGCAAAATCTTTCAGATCCAGCACGATCCCGGTGATGTTGCGGTCGTCTTTGGCCTGACGAATGGTATCGACGATATCGAACAGGGAGTTTTCCTGCAGACGGTCGGATGTTGCGCCAAACAGCTGGCGGCCAATCACGCCCAGACGGTTGCTGGTAGAAGGTTTATCAACGATGACGCCGGTGATGTCGAGTAACAGCGCCCCGCGGGTCGAATGTTGAGCCTGGTTGGCGTTGCTGATGTGCATCCAGACGCCTACGCAAACCAGCACCAGGAAGATGAAAAAGATGTTCATCACCAGGTTGCGGACGAAGTTGAGCAGTCGCCACGTCCATTTAAAGAAACCGGCAAAGATTCGCCAAAGGGTTCGCATGTATTCTCCCTAACCAGAAAATGACTGTTTCCGTCGCCACGTGACGGTAATGTTGGGCTATCGTAATGACCCAACCGCCACTTGTCAGCAGGAATCGCCTGACACGCTGTAACAAAATCTGCCGTCGTGTTAATTTTGTGAGTAAATTTCAAGAAAGGAGTTAACCAATGGATGCACTTGAACTGCTTGTTAACCGCCGTAGCGCGTCGCGTCTGGCCGAGCCTGCTCCAGCGGGCGAGCAGCTTGAAAACATTCTGCGTGCGGGCCTGCGCGCGCCGGATCATGGCACGCTGCAGCCCTGGCACTTCTTTGTGATAGAAGCCGAAGGCCGCGACCGCTTCAGTGCGTTACTGGAAAAAGGCGCGGTTGCTGCTGGTCAGGATGAGAAAGGGATTGATAAAGCCCGCAGTGCGCCATTCCGCGCGCCGATGATCATCGCTGTCGTGGCGAAATGTCAGGCCGACCATAAGGTGCCGGTCTGGGAGCAGGAAATGTCCGCAGGCTGCGCGGTGATGGCGATGCAAATGGCCGCCGTCGCGCAGGGCTTCAATGGCATCTGGCGCACCGGGCCGCTGACCGAGAGTTCGGTCGTGCGTGATGGCTTTGCCTGTGGCGAGCACGATAAAATTGTCGGCTTCCTCTATCTTGGCACCCCGCAGCTTAAAGCCTCCAGCACCATCAGCGTGCCGGACACCACGCCTTTCGTCAGCCGTTTCTGATAACCCGCGCTAAACTGTCTGGATTCTGAGCATCCGCCGCAGAATTCAGACAGTCATACTTACCTCTTTATGGAATGAGCGCTACCATAGCGCGATTGAGATGACAGGAGACGTCCATGAGCGAGCAAACCATTCGTTTAACGCAATACAGCCACGGAGCCGGTTGCGGTTGTAAAATTTCCCCGAAAGTGCTGGAGACCATCCTGCACAGCGAACAGGCGAAGTTTGTCGACCCGAACCTGCTTGTCGGTAACGAAACGCGTGACGATGCAGCGGTTTATGACTTAGGTAACGGCACCAGCATTATCAGCACCACTGATTTCTTTATGCCGATTGTCGACAACCCGTTCGATTTCGGGCGCATTGCGGCGACTAACGCCATCAGCGATATCTTCGCGATGGGCGGTAAGCCGATCATGGCGATTGCCATTCTGGGCTGGCCGATTAACACCATTCCACCTGAGATTGCCCGCGATGTGATTGAGGGCGGGCGCTTTGCCTGTCAGCAGGCGGGGATTGCCCTGGCCGGTGGTCACTCTATCGATGCGCCGGAGCCGATCTTCGGCCTGGCCGTTACGGGCGTGGTACCGACCGAGCGTGTGAAGCGCAACAGCACCGCGCAGGCGGGCTGCAAGCTGTTCCTCACCAAGCCGCTGGGCATTGGCGTACTCACCACAGCCGAGAAAAAATCCCTGCTGAAGCCCGAGCACGTGGGTCTGGCAACGGAAGTGATGTGCCAGATGAACCTCGCGGGTGCGGCTTTCGCCAACATCGACGGCGTGAAGGCGATGACCGACGTGACCGGTTTTGGTCTGCTGGGGCACCTGAGTGAAGTCTGCCAGGGCGCTGGCGTTCAGGCGCAGGTCTGGTATCAGGACGTGCCGAAGCTGCCGGGCGTGGAAGAGTATATTGCTCAGGGCGCGGTGCCGGGCGGTACCCAGCGCAACTTCGCCAGCTACGGTCACCTGATGGGCGAGATGCCTGAAGCGTGGCGCAACCTGCTGTGCGATCCGCAAACCTCCGGCGGCCTGCTGCTGGCGGTTACGCCGGGATCCGAAGCCGACGTTCAGGCGACCGCCGCTGAGTTTGGCATCACCCTGACGGCGATCGGCGAGCTGGTGACCGCGCGCGGCGGCCGACCGATGATTGAGATCCGTTAATTCGATGCGGTTGTTTATTGCCGAAAAGCCGAGCCTGGCCCGCGCCATTGCCGATGTGCTGCCTAAACCGCATCGCAAAGGCGACGGCTTCATCGAATGCGGTAACGGGCAGGTGGTCACCTGGTGTATTGGTCACCTGCTTGAGCAGGCGCAGCCGGATGTCTACGACAGCCGCTATGCCCGCTGGAACCTGAACGATCTGCCCATCGTGCCGGAAAAATGGCGCCTGCAGCCCCGGCCTTCGGTCACCAAACAGCTCAACGTGATCAAGCGCTTCCTGCATGAAGCGGCTGAAATCGTGCATGCGGGTGACCCGGACAGGGAAGGGCAGCTCCTGGTCGATGAAGTGCTGGACTACCTGGAGCTGGCGCCGGAAAAGCGCCAGCAGGTGCAGCGCTGTTTAATTAACGACCTCAACCCGCAGGCCGTCGAGCGGGCAATCTCGCGCCTGCGCGCCAACAGCGAGTTTATTCCACTGTGCGTCTCGGCTTTAGCCCGCGCCCGCGCCGACTGGCTGTACGGTATCAATATGACTCGCGCCTACACCATCCTCGGGCGCAACGCGGGCTATCAGGGCGTGCTCTCCGTGGGCCGCGTGCAGACGCCGGTGCTGGGGCTGGTGGTTCGCCGTGATGAAGAGATTGAAAACTTCGTCGCCAAAGATTTCTTTGAAGTGAAAGCGCATATCGTCACCCCAAAAGACGAGCGCTTTACCGCCGTCTGGCAGCCGAGCGACGCCTGCGAGTCATACCAGGATGAAGAGGGGCGTCTGCTCCATCGTCCGCTGGCCGATCACGTGGTTAACCGCATTACCGGGCAGCCCGCTATCGTCACCAGCTATAACGATAAACGGGAATCAGAACCCGCGCCGCTGCCATTTTCGCTCTCTGCACTTCAGATTGAGGCGGCCAAAAAGTTTGGCCTGAGCGCGCAGAACGTGCTGGATATCTGCCAAAAGCTCTACGAAACCCATAAGCTCATCACCTATCCGCGTTCGGACAGCCGCTATCTGCCGGAAGAACACTTTGCCGGACGCCACTCGGTGATGAACGCCATCGGCGTGCATGCGCCGGATCTGCTCCCGCAGCCGGCGGTCAACCCGGACACCCATAACCGCTGCTGGGATGATAAAAAGGTGGATGCCCACCATGCGATTATCCCGACGGCGCGTGCCAGCAGCGTCAATCTGACCGAGAACGAAGCGAAGGTGTACAACCTGGTCGCCCGTCAGTACCTGATGCAGTTCTGCCCGGACGCGGTGTTCCGTAAATGCGTCATTGAGCTTGAGATTGCCAAAGGCAAGTTTGTCGCCAAAGCGCGTTTCCTTGCGGAAGCGGGATGGCGCACGCTGCTCGGTAACAAAGAGCGCGACGAGGAGAACGACGGCACGCCGCTGCCGGTGGTCGCTAAAGATGACGAGCTGCTGTGCGAGAAGGGCGAAGTGGTTGAACGTCAGACCCAGCCGCCGCGCCATTTCACCGACGCGACGCTGCTTTCCGCCATGACCGGGATCGCCCGTTTTGTGCAGGATAAAGATCTGAAGAAGATCCTCCGCGCCACCGACGGTTTGGGTACGGAAGCAACCCGCGCGGGGATTATCGAGCTGCTGTTTAAGCGTGGTTTTCTCGAGAAAAAAGGGCGCTATATCCATTCGACAGAGCCGGGCCGGGCACTGATTCACTCCTTGCCAGAGCTGGCCGCGAGGCCGGACATGACCGCGCACTGGGAGTCGGTGCTGACGCAGATCAGCGAGAAGCAGTGCCGCTATCAGGACTTTATGCAGCCGCTGGTCGGGACGCTTTACCAACTGATCGATCAGGCGCGCAGCACGCCGGTGAAAACGTTCAGAGGGATGGTTGCACCCGGTGGTGGCGCGAAGAAAACGTTTAAAAAGAAAAAGAGCGCGGCAGCCTCTTAAACCGTAGGCCGGGTAAGGCGCAGCCGACACCCGGCGAAAAGCAGCTCTGCGGCCTGAAAAAAGCCCGGTGGCGCTAACGCTTACCGGGCCTACAAGAGCGAGAATGCAGCGAAAGCTTAAATCACGCCCTGCCCAATCATCGCATCCGCCACCTTCACGAACCCGGCAATATTCGCCCCGCGCACGTAGTTGGTTTGCGATGCTTCACCGCCGTACTCCACGCAGGCGTGGTGAATATCCAGCATGATGTGGTGCAGGCGCGCATCCACTTTCTCCGCTTTCCAGCCGAGGCGCGCGGCGTTTTGCGCCATCTCGAGGCCGGAGGTCGCCACGCCGCCCGCGTTAGCGGCCTTGCCCGGCGCAAACAGCACGCCCGCGTCCAGGAACAGGTCCGTCGCGTCGATGGTGGTCGGCATATTCGCCCCTTCAGCTACGGCTTTCACGCCGTTGCTAATCAATGTACGCGCGGCTTCAACATCCAGCTCGTTCTGCGTTGCGCACGGCAGGGCGATATCCACCGGCACGCCCCACGGCTGTTTCCCTTCCAGGTAGGTCAGGCCAAACTCTCGGGCATAATCCGCCACGCGACCGTCGCGGCTGGCTTTGATTTCACACAGGCGAGCCAGTTTCTCCGCCGTGAAGCCCGCTTCATCCACCACCGTGCCGCTGGAGTCAGAGGCGGTTACCACGCGAGCGCCAAACTGCATCGCTTTCTCAATAGCGTACTGCGCCACGTTACCGGAGCCGGACACCGCGACGCGCATCCCTTCAAAACCTAAGCCGTGACGCTTGAGCATGGCTTCGGTGAAGTAAACCAGGCCGTATCCGGTCGCTTCCGGGCGGATCAGACTCCCGCCAAACGACAGCCCCTTGCCGGTAAAGACGCAGGCGCTGTTATTAGAGAGTTTTTTCATCATCCCGGCCATAAAGCCCACTTCACGTCCACCGACGCCGATATCACCGGCAGGAACGTCGGTGTCAGGACCAAGATGACGATACAGTTCGGTCATTAGCGCCTGGCAGAAGCGCATCACTTCACCTTCGCTTTTGCCTTTCGGATCGAAATCGCTGCCGCCTTTCCCGCCGCCCATCGGAAGCGTGGTGAGGGCGTTTTTAAAGGTCTGCTCGAAGCCGAGGAACTTCAGAATCGACAGGTTTACGGACGGGTGGAAGCGCATGCCGCCCTTAAACGGGCCAATGGCGGAGTTAAACTGTACGCGCCACGCACGATTGACCTGCACCTGATTGCGATCGTCAACCCATGTCACGCGGAACTGGATCACGCGTTCTGGCTCGACAAGGCGTTCAAGCAGAGACATCTGACGGTAGCGCGGATTTTGTTCAAGGAAGGGCCACAGCGTGGTCATCACTTCACGAACGGCCTGCGCGAACTCGCTTTGGTGCGGGTCGCGCTGCTGAACATGGGCAAGGAAACTTTCCAGAGTGCGTGTCTGATCCATAGATATAAGAACCTCTTATAGTAATTTATGTGTGTTGCTTATGCGATTTGTGTTGTTTTTTTGACTATACCACCCGTACCGCTTTGTGAAGCAAGCAGAAATGTGTGCCGAAAGGGAAATTCATGAGAGAGGGCGGGTCATAACCAAAAGCGATGACGAGATAAATTAAAGGTTCTGCTCAGGTTTACCGTTATAGTCAATATCAGGACACAACAGGAAGACAAGTCGATGAACCGTTACGTGATGACCGCGTTATGTTTGATGTTTACCGCTGGCGCTCAGGCTGACCGCATTCGCCCGGATGTGGAAGTGAACGTGCCGCCAGAGGTTTTTAGCTCCAGCGGCCAGCGCGCGCAGCCGTGCAATCAGTGCTGCATCTATCAGGATCAAAACTATTCTGAAGGGGCAGTGGTTAAAGCGGACGGTGTTTTACTGCAGTGCCAGCGTGATGAACGCACCATTAGCACGAATCCGCTGGTCTGGCGTCGCGTAAAAGAATAAAGGCCTCCAGCAGCGGAATATCCGCCGGGGCTATGTCGTAGGCGAACGCCTCTTCCGGTGTACACCACACCAGCGCGCTGTGGTAGTGCGCCGTGAGCTCTCCACTGAAGACGGGAACATGCCAGGCGTGCAGGTTGATTAATCGCTGCGACACTTCGCGCTGGTGGCTTGCCACGTAGTGCGCAGGCTGAGCCTCAATACCCAACTCTTCACGCAGTTCGCGGATCAGCGCCTCGGGCTGGGTTTCACCGGCTTCGACTTTCCCGCCTGCAAATTCCCACATTCCCGGCTGGTCGGCGTGGGCAGGGCGCTGCGCCAGTAAAATGTTGTCGTCTTTTTCGATGATGGCGGCAACGACATCGAGTGTTTTCAGCATGGTCGTCAATAATTGTTAGCAAAAAAAGACATATTATCGTGCTCTTTCTCAGAGTCCAGCTATCAGGAGAATCAGGTGAAAAAGACCACCACCTGGGTTGCCCCCATCGAATCCCTTCCCGCCAGCCTTAAGCCGATTGCCGCCATGCAGAAAAAAAATTTTGGCGCGGTGCTTAATCCCACTCGCTGGTGGGGACGGATGCCGCGTCTGTTCTGGCTGGTGGCGCTGTTCGTCGGTTATCTGGAGCGCCGCAAGGCACCTCTTTCCCCGGTGCTGCGTTCACTGCTGATGACACGCGTGTCGCAGCTGTGTCACTGCGCATTTTGTATTGATGCCAACAGCCTGCGGCTTGCCGAGCGGGCGGGCGCGCTGGATAAAGTTCAGGCGGTGAGCCACTGGCGTGAAAGCGATGTATTCAGCGACGAGGAGTGCGCTGCGCTGGCGTATGCCGAAGCCGTCAGCGCCACGCCGCCTCAGGTGGATGACGTGGTCAAAGCGCAGTTGAAGCGCCACTTTACAGACGACGCGATAACCGAAATGACGGCGTTGATTGCGTTTCAAAACCTCTCGGCACGTTTCAATGCCGCGCTCGACATTCCTGCTCAGGGGCTGTGCGCTACCTTTAAAGAGAAACCCCATGCTTGATAAACACCTGCATCCTCGCCTGAAACCTCTCCTTAACCAGCTCGTGGCCGTGCTGGATAAATCCTTTATTACCCCTGATGGCCTGACGTTAACGGGATTTGCCGTCGGCGTGCTGGCGCTGCCGTTTCTGGCGCTCGGCTGGTATTTTGCTGCGCTGGTCGCCATCGTATTCAACCGCCTGCTGGATGGTCTGGACGGTGCGCTGGCGCGCCGCAGGGGATTAACCGATGCGGGAGGGTTTCTGGATATCGCGCTCGATTTTCTGTTTTACGCGCTGGTCCCGTTTGGCTTTGCCCTGGCTGCGCCCGCCGAGAATGCGCTGGCCGCCGCCTGGCTGTTGTTCGCGTTTATCGGCACCGGCAGCAGTTTTCTGGCGTTTGCGGCGCTGGCGGCGAAACACGATATCGACAACCCCGGCTATGCGCACAAGTCGTTTTATTACATCGGTGGGCTAACGGAAGGGACGGAAACCATCGCGCTGTTCGTACTGTGCTGCCTGTTTCCGGCGCACTTTACGCTGTTTGCGTGGATATTCGGCGCGTTGTGCTGGCTGACCACCACAACGCGCATCTGGAGCGGCTATGTGACGCTGAAGTCACTCAACGCTTAGAGGGTACTCTCAGGCCCGCGTTTGCCGGTAGAGACCGGATTTTGCGGATGACTGCTCCATTCGTACCAGCCGCCGTCATAGACGGCGACGTTCTTCCAGCCCATCGCGCGGGAGTACATAAAGCTTTCTGACGCCCGCCAGCCGGTGCCGCAGTAAAACGCGACGTGCTGCTCAGGCTGGATGTGCCAGGTCTTCCACATAGCGGCTATATCATCGGCGCTGCGCATGGTGCCATCCGGGTTATGGAAATCTTCCATGTGGGTCGCGTCGCTGCCCGCGTGACCCCAGCGCGCCCCGGCAATTTCACCTTTGGGCTTGATGTAGCTGTAGCCGCTGGTGTCACCGATAAACTCCGGCCACGAACGAATGCTGACCAGCGAGGCATCCTGACGGTGTAGCATGCCGCGCGCCTGTTCCATATCCACCATTAGCTGAGGCTGGCCGGGGATCGGTGCACCGAAATCCGGGGCGGGCTTCACGTTTGCGGGCATACCGCGCTCAACCGGCAGGTTGGCCTCTGACCATGCTTTCCAGCCGCCGTCGAGAATGCGAACATCCTTCACCCCCGCATACAGCATGATTTGCGCCACGCGCGCGGCGGCGTAAACGTCACGGCCATACAGAATGACGGTGGTATCGTGACGGATCCCGTGCTTCGCCAGCATCGCTTTCAGCGCGTCGTCAGAAACCTTATTCCACAGCGGCTCGCTTTCCACCTCGTTAGTGTCGATGTAACCCGCGCCGGGGATATGGTTCAGCAGGTAAAACTTCGGTGCGCCCCAGGCGGCTTCAATCACTTTCCAGTCGCCAGCCGGGGCGGCGGTGACCGGTTTGCCTTGTTGCAGCTGGTGGATCCACTGCGGGTAGACAAGTTGTTCAAAGTGCGGCAGGCGCTGCAGGCGGTCGGGCGTTTGCAGGGCATCGCTGAGAAGCGACACATGCGCGTATCCGGCCTTCTCCAGGCGGGCTTTAACGGCCTGGTTTTCGGCATCGCGACCGTAAAGGGCAATGGGCGTGGAGGGGGTAAGCTGATGCTGCTTTATCCACGCGCTAATCTGCTCGTCGCTCATGGCACTAAGCCAGGAGGCCGCCAGGTTGAGCGCGGCGGGTTCATGCCCGGAGGGGCCGCTGAGCGTTTGCGGCCAGCCGTTGTAAAACGCGCTGGGGCGGGTGTCGATGGCTTTGCCCTGTTGTGCCTGCAGTTCGGCCAGCGTAAGCGAAGAGGACATATCAGCCGCCACGGCGGAGAGTGAGGCGAGGCCGCAGAGCAGGGCCAGCGCGGTCAGTTGAGAAACACGTTTCATCGAATAACCTGACGTCAGTAAAAGAGGGGGGCATTGTCGTCTCTCCCGGATCTGAAAACATTGCGTTAGCACATTATTGCCAGCGAGAAATCTCGATCACCTTGCCACCGGGCGGAATGTCTTCCTCATCATGGGTGACCAGCACCGCTGGAATATTACGCGCACGAACGGCGTCAAACACCCAGGTTCGAAACGTCGTTCGTAACGCTTTATCGAGGCGGCTGAAAGGTTCATCCAGCAATAATGCCTGCGGCTCCGCAAGCAGGGCGCGCAGCAGGCTGACCCGGGCGCGTTCTCCGCCGGAAAGCGTAGCAGGGTCGCTGGCAGAGTAATTTTCCAGCCCGGCAGAACGTAGCGCCTGCTCAACGCGTTCCCGACGCGCCTCGCCTTTAATGCGGGAAGGCAGGGCGAGCATCAGGTTTTGCCCGACGCTGAAGTGGTCAAACAGCAGGGCGTCCTGAAAGAGGATCCCTAAACCACGCGTTTCCACGGGCAAGGTGTCACAGCGGCGTTCATCAAGCCACAGTTCTCCCTGCGCCTTAAAATCAGAAGATAACGCCCCTACCATCCAGGAGAAAAGTGTCGATTTCCCGCTACCGGACGGCCCCATCAGGGTCATTATCTCCCCGCGCGGTACACAAAAATTGACCTGCCGGAAAAGCGGTTCAATGGTGAGATTTTGCACCTTTAACATTAACGTAATCCTCGACGGTAGCGGCCTGCCAGTCTGGATAAGAGGGCGGCGGTGCCAAAAACGATGCCCGTCACCAGCAGTAATCCCAGCGCGCGGGTAGCCAGGATCGGAAGACTTCCCCCGCTGCTGAGCGCCACGGTTTCAGTGGTCAGCGTGGCAAAACGTCCGGCACCCAGCCACAGTGTGGGCATGTATTGCGCCATGCTCACCGAAAACCCGGTGGCAAAAGCCAGTAACGCCGGGCGTACCAGCAGCGGGCATTTTAGCATCCAGAATATTTTCATCCGTCCCCAGCCAAGCGTTCTGGCGGAGAGGAACAGTCGGGGATCCAGCTTTTGCCAGGCAGGTTGCAGCACCAGCAGCGTCCAGGGCAGCACCCACAGCAGGTGCCCCCAGAGCACGGCAGCGAACTGCCCGTCGATGCCCAGCGTGAGCGCAACGGCATATTGACCGGAGACAAGAGGTAGAGCGGGCAACGCGAGCGGCAGCCAGACCCACAGCGCGCCTCTTCTGGGCCCCCATTCGAGCCAGAGAAAACTCAGCCCAAGCGCCAGCAGGCCAGAGAACATCCCCAGCGTAAGGCTGGTGGTTAACGGGGACAGCGCGGCATCTATGGGACGCGCTAAACCGAGCAGCACGATGGCGCAGAGGATCCCACATCCCGGTAGCCACCAGGCGAGCGACTTTTCCGGTACCGGCAGGGACGCGCGGCGTCTGACGCCGGAAAGGTTCGGCAAGGTGCGTCGCCAGGCTCTCCAGATGCCGAATCCCACGCCGGCCAGCAGCGCCAGAGTCAGGAGTAAGAGAAGGCAAACGAGCGTTCCCTGCGCCTGCTGCTGTGCATCGCCCTGGCTGAGCCACTGCCAGGCCAGCACCGCCAGCGTGGGGGGATTACCTGGCCCCAGAATAATGGCAACATCCACCACAGACAGCGACCAGGCCAGAACGGCCAGCATCACGGCCCCCAGCGCGGGGGCAATGGTCGGCAGGACCAGCCAGCACAGGCGCTGAAGGCGTCCGTAACCGAGGGTACGCAAAACCACATTCCTCTGCGCCAGCTGCGCTTCAGGTAGCGCGGCATAGAGTGCCCACAGGACAAACGCGCTCTCTTTGACCGCGAGCGTCAGCCCCAGCCCGATGCCATAACGATCGAGTTGCGGTGAGCAGAAAGTGCAGACCTGATAAAACAGCCCTCCCTCGGCAAACAGGAGTAACGCGCTGGTCGCGAAAGCGACGTGGGGCACCGCCAGCATCCAGGGTAACTGCGTGCACAAGCGACGCCAGCGTTCGCCGGGCCACAGCAGCGTGATGAACCCCAGGGCAATCACCAGCGAACCCAGCGTTGCCAACAGCGTCGAGACCAGCGTAGCGGCAAACGCCTGCGGCAACTGGGGATCGTCAGCCAGCGCCTGCCAGCTATCGAGCGACAGCGCCGGGGTAAACAGCATAGCGACGGCAGGAAGCAGCGGGAGATAAATCACCGCCATTACCAGCCAGATCGCCGCGCTTAGCGGGTGCCGTAGCGGCGAAGCCATTCCTGCTCCAGCGCGTTAACCCAGGTGGCGTGCGGTTCAGGAAGAACTGCCGGTAACGCTTCTGGCGTGTGGCTGCGAAGCCGCTTCGCCTCATCGGCGGGTAGCGTTCCCGCGTCCAGCACGCTCGGGTCACCCCACACGGCCGGGTCGGCTTTGCGAATCTGCGCCTGCGGTGAAAGCAGGAAGTTTGCCACCACTTTTGCCCCCGCACTGGCGCTGGCATTCGCCGGAATGGCGACAAAATGGACGTTACCGATTGTGCCGTTCTTAAACCCGAAGCTGTAGCTGTCGGCAGGCAGTTCACCGCTGGCGACCTTTTGCCGGGCATGCGCCGGGTTAAAGGTCATCGACAGAGCCAGGTTGCCGCTGGCGAGCAGGGCATCCATGCGCGCGGGCGAGAGAGGAAAATCTTGCCCTTTACGCCACAGAAGAGGATGCAACGTGTCGAGGTAGCGCCACAGCGGCGCGGTAATCTGCTGGAAGGTATCATCCGGCGCTTTTTTTAGCGCGTCAGGCTGCGTGGTGAGCGTCAGAAGCAGCTGTTCCAGGAACGCCGTGCCGGTAAAGTCAGGCGGGCGCGGATAAGTGACGTAGCCTGGATGCTGCTGCGCCCAGGTCAGCAATGCCTGAGGGGTATCTGGCGGCGCAGGCATGCTTGCTTTACGGGCGATAAAGGTCAGCTGCGCGCCGCCCCACGGCGATTCTGCTCCCTCGGTTGGGATGGCAAAATCCTCCGTAACCGGTTTACGCGTATCAACGTATCGCCAGTTCGGCAACTGCTGTGCCCATTCGGTTTGCAGCAAACCCGCCTCTTTTAGGGTGCGGAAATTTTCTCCGTTAACCCAGAGTAAATCGACCGAGCCGTTGTGGTTTCGCCCTGCGGCATGTTCCGTCTGGATGCGTTTTACCGCATCGGCGGCATCCGCCAGACGAACAATCCTGAGGTCAATCGCATAGTGCGTTTTCATTTCGCCGCTAACCCAGTCCAGGTAGCGGTTTACCGCCGGATCGCCACCCCAGGCATTAAACCAGACGGTCTGGCCTTTTGCCTGTTGTTGAAGGGATTGCCAGCTGTCTGCAGAAAAGGCTGGCGTCGCCAGCAGCAGGCTTGTCAGAAACGCGCAAAAACGCACACGGCGCATAATGCCTCACTTTTTGAACGAAGAGGTGTAACGGGAAAAGAGCCAGCGGGTGGCCAGCGGGAATAACCCCAGTAGTGTAAAGGCGAACAGCACACCCGGCGACAAAATATCGCGCAGCGATGTCACTCTTCCAAGCTCGCGTCCGGCGTTGAGAAAGACAACCGTTGCAGGCAGCATGGCGGCCTGACTTACCCACCAGTAGCGACGCACCGTGATGCGGGTCAGCCCCATCAGCAAATTCACCAGGAAAAACGGAAACAGCGGCATCAGGCGAAGGGCAAAAAGGTACCCCGCGCCGTCACGCGCCATCCCGGCATTGACCGTTTTCATCTGTAGCGTAAAACGCCGTTGCACCCCGTCGCGAAGCAGATAACGGCTGGCGAGCATCGCCAGCGTGGCGCCGAGCGTGGACGCAAACGACACCAGCAGTACGCCTTCCCACAAGCTGAAAAGTGCACCACCCAGCAGCGTCAGGATGGCTGCGCCAGGGATCGACAGGGCGCTTACCACGACATAGATAACAAAATAGGTGAGCGCACTTCGCAGGGGGGCATGTTCGACCTGCGTGAGCAACGCCTGCTGGTGCGTTTTTATCACGTCGAGGGAGAGCGTACCCGGTGGCAGGAGGAAGAACGCCAGCGCAAAGGCGCCCAGAAGGGCGCACAGGAAAAGTGTTTTTTGAATGTTCACACAGGGTTACAGCTTGAATTTCGCCCACACCGGCGCGTGGTCAGACGGTTTTTCCATGCTACGGATATCGTAGTCAATACCGGTTTCGATGCAGCGTTCTGCCAGCGGGGAGCTGGCCAGCAGCAGGTCGATGCGCAGGCCACGGTTGTCATCAAAGCCTTTTGAGCGGTAGTCAAACCACGAGAAGCGATCCTGCGTCTCCGGGTTGGCGGTACGGAAGGTATCCACCAGACCCCAGTCCAGCAGGCGCTGCATCCACTCGCGCTCTTCCGGCAGGAAGGAACATTTGCCGGTACGCAGCCAGCGTTTGCGGCTGTCTTCACCGATGCCAATATCCAGGTCGGTCGGGCTGATGTTCACATCACCCATAATCAGCACCGGGTTGTCTTTGTTCAGTTCGGTGGTCAGATAGTCCTGCAGATCCTGATAAAACTTGGCTTTGGCCGGGAATTTGGTCGGATGGTCGCGGCTTTCGCCCTGGGGAAAGTAACCATTGATCACGGTGATGTTCCCCAGCGGGGAAGGCAGCTCCGCCATGATGATGCGGCGCTGTGCTTCTTCGTCATCGCCGGGAAAACCACGGCGCACAGAAACGGGCGTCTCTTTGGTCAACAGCGCAACGCCGTAATGGCCTTTCTGCCCATGATAAAAGACGTTGTAACCGAGTTTCGCCACCTCTTCGAGGGGGAACATGTCGTCGTGAACCTTGGTCTCCTGCAGGCCGATCACATCTGGCTGATGTTGCTCAACAATGGCTTCAAGCTGATGAGGGCGGGCGCGCAGGCCGTTGATATTAAAAGAGACAAATTTCATAGTCGCTGCCAGTGCAAGGTGAATAGTGCATGGATGGTAGCAGAAATTGTGTCGTCTGTTATCCGCTTCGCCCAATTACTGCGACAGATAATGCCAACGGTGCAATTTTTGCACCATTCTGACGCGTCTTGCCCCCAAACAGAGCGTAAAGGGTCAATAAATTTCGCGAGCGATCACAATTCCAGAATTATATTTGGCCTGTGCATACTCTTTCTGATTTTCATGCGGCAAAGCGCCGCTTGTCGTAAAAATATTCACTTTTTATGCATTAACAGTGAATAACTCCATATCGTAACCTGTTGATATTCTGTCTTGCTATCCCGTTTATGCATTTTTATCGCTGGCTGGCACGAAGCGTGCAATCTACATTCACAGTGCAAACACCCAATTATTTAACATTCAAATAACTTTTTATTTACCGGATGAGGTCGCTATGTCTCTGTCAATTACGCGTGAAAATTTCGATGAATGGATGATGCCGGTTTACGCTCCGGCGGCTTTTATTCCGGTACGTGGGGAAGGCTCGCGCCTGTGGGATCAGCAGGGCAAAGAGTACATCGACTTTGCGGGGGGGATTGCGGTGAATGCGCTGGGCCATGCGCACCCGGCGCTGCGTCAGGCGCTGAACGACCAGGCGGCGAAGTTCTGGCATACCGGTAACGGCTTTACCAACGAGCCTGCGCTGCGCCTGGCAAAAAAACTGATCGACGCGACCTTTGCCGAAAAAGTGTTTTTCTGTAACTCGGGGGCGGAAGCCAACGAAGCGGCGCTGAAGCTGGCGCGTAAATATGCCCACGACAAGTTTGGCACGCACAAGAGCGGGATTGTGGCGTTTAAGAATGCCTTCCACGGCCGAACGCTGTTTACCGTCAGCGCAGGCGGTCAGCCTTCTTACTCTCAGGACTTTGCGCCGCTGCCACCGGATATCCGACACGCCATCTATAACGATCTGCAGTCCGCCAGCGAGCTGATTGACGACACAACCTGTGCGGTGATCGTCGAGCCGATGCAGGGCGAGGGTGGCGTACTTCCGGCGCAAAAAGCCTTCCTGCAGGGGCTGCGCGAGCTGTGCGATCGTCACAATGCGGTGCTGATTTTCGACGAAGTGCAGACCGGCGTGGGCCGCACCGGTGAGCTGTATGCCTATATGCACTATGGCGTTACCCCGGACGTACTCTCAACCGCCAAAGCGCTAGGCGGCGGCTTCCCGATTGGGGCTATGCTAACCACCGATAAATTTGCCAGCGTGATGACCGTGGGCACCCATGGCACCACCTATGGCGGTAACCCGCTGGCTACCGCCGTCGCCGGGCAGGTGCTCGACATCATTAATACCCCTGAGGTGCTGAAAGGCGTTAAGCAGCGTCACGACTGGTTTGTTGAGCGCCTGAATGCCATCAACAGCAAAATGGGGCTGTTTAAAGAAATTCGCGGTCTGGGGCTGTTAATCGGCTGTGAACTCACGCCGGAGTTTGCCGGAAAAGCTAAACTTATTTCACAGGAAGCGGCAAAAGTGGGCGTGATGGTGCTGATAGCCGGTGCCAACGTGGTGCGGTTTGCCCCTGCGCTGATCGTCAGCGAAGAAGAGGTGAGAACCGGCTTAGACCGTTTTGCGCTGGCCTGTGAACAGGTGAAATCCGGGGTGTCATCATGATGGTCATCCGTCCCGTTGAGCGCGGCGATCTCGCCGGGCTCATGCAGCTTGCCGGTAAGACGGGAGGCGGGCTGACCTCGCTTCCCGCCGATGAAAAAACGCTGTCGGCGCGTATTGAGCGCGCCCTGCACACCTGGCAGGGGACGTTGCCAAAAAGCGAACAGGGCTATGTGTTCGTGCTGGAAGAGACCGACACGGGCACCGTGGCCGGGATCTGCGCCATTGAAGTGGCCGTCGGGCTTAACGATCCGTGGTACAACTACCGCGTCGGCACCATGGTTCACGCCTCGAAAGAGCTGAACGTCTATAACGCGCTGCCCACGCTGTTTCTCTGTAATGACCACACGGGTGCCAGCGAGCTGTGCACGCTGTTCCTCGATCCGGCGTGGCGCAAAGAGGGCAACGGCTATCTGCTCTCCAAATCGCGCTTTATGTTTATGGCCGCCTTTCGCGATCGCTTTAACGAAAAAGTGGTTGCCGAGATGCGCGGCGTGATTGATGAGACAGGCTACTCGCCGTTCTGGGAGAGCCTGGGCGAGCGCTTCTTCTCGATGGAGTTCAGCCGGGCAGACTATCTCTGCGGCACGGGCCAGAAAGCCTTTATTGCCGAACTGATGCCGAAACATCCTATCTATACCCATTTCCTCACCCCGGAAGCGCAGGCAGTGATCGGCGAAGTGCATCCGCAGACCGCGCCCGCCCGCGCGGTGCTCGAGAAAGAGGGGTTCCGCTACCGTAACTATGTCGACATCTTCGACGGTGGCCCAACGCTTGAGTGTGACATCGACCGCGTGCGTGCCATTCGTAAAAGCCGTCTGGTGACGGTCTCCGAAGGACAGCCCGCGCCGGGCGAATGGCCAGCCTGTCTGGTCTCCAACGAAAATTACAACAATTTCCGCGCCATGCTGGTACGTACTGACCCTAAATGTGAGCGTCTGGTACTGACGGCGGCGCAGCTGGATGCATTGAAATGTAACGCGGGCGACTCGGTTCGCCTGGTGCGTCTCTGCCCTGAGGAGAAAACAGCATGACTTTATGGATTAACGGTGACTGGGTAACGGGTGAAGGCGACCTGCGGGTAAAAACCAATCCGGTCGGCCAGGCGGTGCTCTGGAAAGGAAATGATGCCAGTGCCGGGCAGGTAGAGCAGGCGGGCCAGGCTGCTCGCCGCGCGTTTCCGGCATGGGCAAAACAGCCCTTCGCCGTGCGCCAGGCGATTGTGGAAAAATTTGCCGGGCTGCTGGAGGCGAATAAGGCCGAACTGACGCGCATCATTGCGTCCGAAACCAGTAAACCGCGCTGGGAAGCGACCACCGAAGTGACGGCGATGATCAACAAAATCGCCATTTCGATCAAGGCGTACCACACCCGCACCGGCGAACAGCATACCGAGATTCCGGACGGCGCGGCCACGCTGCGCCACCGTCCACATGGCGTGCTGGCGGTATTTGGCCCGTACAACTTCCCGGGGCATCTGCCGAACGGCCACATTGTGCCCGCGCTGCTGGCGGGCAATACCGTTATTTTCAAACCGAGCGAGCTCACGCAATTAACCGGCGAGGCGGTGGTGAAGCTGTGGGAACAGGCCGGTCTGCCGCCGGGCGTGCTGAACCTGGTGCAGGGCGGGCGCGAAACCGGTCAGGCGCTGAGTGCGCTGAGCGATATCGACGGCCTGCTGTTTACCGGCAGCGCCGGAACGGGCTATCAGCTGCACCGCCAACTGGCAGGGCAGCCGGAGAAAATTCTGGCACTTGAAATGGGCGGCAACAACCCGCTGATTGTCGAAGATCCTGATGATATCGACGCCGCGGTGCACCTGACGATTCAGTCCGCCTTTATTACCGCCGGACAGCGCTGTACCTGTGCCCGCCGCCTGTTGGTCAAGCATGGCGCGCAGGGGGATGCCTTCCTGAAGCGTCTGGTAGAGGTGAGCGCGCGTCTGGCGCCTGCCGCGTGGGATGCCGACCCGCAGCCGTTTATTGGCGGGCTTATTTCCGAACAGGCCGCGCTGAACGTGCTGAAAGCCTGGCAGGACCACGTCGCGCGCGGCGCGAAAACCCTGCTGGAGCCGAAGCTGGTTCAGCCTGGTACCTCGCTGCTGACGCCGGGCATTATTGAGATGAGCGGCGCGAGCAACGTGCCGGATGAAGAGGTCTTTGGCCCGCTGCTGTGTGTCTGGCGCTATGACGATTTTGATGCGGCCATTGCGATGGCGAATAACACCCGCTACGGCCTGTCGAGCGGGCTGATTTCACCGCATCGCGAGAAGTTTGAACAACTGCTGCTCGAAGCGCGCGCCGGGATTGTGAACTGGAACAAACCGCTTACCGGGGCGGCAAGTACCGCGCCGTTCGGCGGCGTGGGTGCGTCGGGCAACCATCGCGCCAGCGCGTGGTATGCCGCCGATTACTGCGCGTGGCCGATGGCGAGTCTGGAAACTCCAGCGCTGACGCTGCCGGAGACGCTCAATCCGGGGCTGGATTTTACCGGAGGGGATCGCCATGAAAGCGCGTGAGGTTAACTTTGACGGGCTGGTGGGGCTGACGCACCACTATGCCGGTCTCTCATTCGGGAATGAAGCCTCGACGAAGCACCGTTTTCAGGTCTCCAACCCGAAGCTGGCGGCGAAGCAGGGGCTGCTAAAAATGAAGGCGCTGGCGGATGCCGGTTTCCCGCAGGCGGTCATCCCGCCGCAGGAGCGCCCGAACGTGGCTGTCCTTCGCCAGCTCGGATTTAGCGGTACTGATGAGCAGGTGGTAGAAAAAGCGGGGACGCAAACGCCGCACCTGCTCTCTGCTGCAAGCTCCGCGTCGTCAATGTGGGTGGCAAACGCGGCGACCGTCGCGCCGTCAGCCGACACGCTGGATGGCAAAGTCCATCTGACCGTGGCGAACCTGAATAACAAATTCCACCGCGCCACCGAAGCGGAAACCACCGAGCGCGTGCTGCGCGCCATATTCCAGAATGACGCCCGTTTCGAGGTGCATCAGGCCCTGCCGCAGGTGGCGATGTTTGGCGACGAAGGGGCAGCCAACCACAACCGGCTGGGCGGTGATTATGGCGATCCTGCCGTGCAGCTGTTTATCTACGGGCGGGAAGAGGGCGGTCACAACGCGCCCACGCGCTATCCTGCACGCCAGACGCTGGCGGCGAGCCAGGCGGTTGCCCGGCTGAACCAGGTCAATCCGTCACAGGCGATCTTTGCCCAGCAAAACCCGCAGGTGATCGACCAGGGCGTATTCCATAACGACGTGATTGCCGTCTCCAACCGTCAGGTGCTGTTCTGCCATGAACAGGCATTTGCGCATCAGGAGAGGTTGCTTGCCACGCTGCATGAGCATGTACCCGGTTTTACGCCTATTCAGGTACCCACCCAGGCGGTGAGCGTGCAGGATGCGGTAGAAACCTACCTCTTCAACAGCCAACTGCTGAGCCGTGATGATGGCAGCATGATGCTGGTGCTGCCGCAGGAGTCCCGTAATCATCAGGGCGTGTGGCGTTATTTGAGCGAACTGGTGAAAGCCGATAATCCGATTGATGAACTGCGCGTCTTTGATCTGCGTGAAAGCATGGCCAACGGCGGCGGGCCAGCCTGTTTACGTCTGCGCGTGGTGTTGACGCAGGACGAAATGCAGGCGGTAAACCCGGCGGTCATGATGAACGATACGCTCTTTGCGCGGCTGAACGACTGGGTCGATCGTTACTATCGGGATCGCTTAACCCAGGCCGATCTGGTTGACCCGCTGCTTCTGCGTGAAGGGCGCGAGGCGCTGGATGCGTTATCGACAATCCTGCAGCTGGGATCGGTTTATCCGTTCCAGCGCTAAGAGGCTGATATGGAAAATTTACTGGCGCTGACGCTGGCAGACGAAGCGCCCGAACAGACTGAGGGCGATGGCCCCTCATTCCACTGGCGCTGGCTGGGACGGGGCGTACTTGAACTGACGCCGTTTGTGCAGAGCGACGTATCGCTTCTGCTGTCGAGCGGTATTCACGGCAACGAAACCGCACCCGTTGAGATTGTCGACCTGCTGCTGCGCGCGTTATACCGTGGAGAGATTACGCTCGCGTGTCGCGTGCTGGTGGTGTTTGGCAATCCGCCAGCGCTGGCGCAAAACAAACGTTACCTGGTGAGTGATATCAACAGGATGTTTGGGGGCCGCTGGTCGCAGTTCCCCCAAAGCGATGAAACGGCGCGCGCGCAGTGGCTGGAGAGCGTAGTGACGACGTTTTTTGTCACCGCGGGGGGAACGCGCTGGCACCTCGACCTGCATACGGCTATCCGTGCCTCTTATCATGTGCGTTTTGGCGTCCTGCCGCAGCGCAGTCAGCCCTGGGATGAAACCTTTCTGAGCTGGCTGGGGGATGCGGGGCTGGAAGCCCTGGTCTTCCATCAGTCGCCGGGCGGTACGTTCACCCATTTTACGTGTGAAAACTTCAGCGCGCTGGCCTGCACGCTGGAGCTGGGAAAAGCGCTGCCTTTCGGGGAGAACGATCTGACGCGCTTTGCTCCGACGCACTCTGCGCTTCGGGCGCTGCTCGGCGGCACCGCCCCGGAACATGCGCACGAGCCCGTCGTGCGTTATCGGGTCGTGCAGCAGATCACCCGTCGCAGCGATGCCTTCCTTCTCCATATGGCGGCCCACACGCTGAACTTCACGCCGTTCCGTCAAGGGGCACTCCTGGCAGAAGACGGTGACGAGCGATACGAGGTGCAGAAAGCCACAGAGTATGTTTTATTCCCCAATCCGTCGGTGGCGTTTGGTCTGCGAGCCGGACTGATGCTGGAAAAATTAGCCTGATAATTTCCCCTCTTGAAGTAAGAGGGGAAATTATTTTCTTAGCAATGAAGGCGGTTATATCTCTTTTGCAGAATATTCCTGGGTAATTGCTTTATTAATAAACGCCACTTCGTTATACTCCTACATAATCTCTTTAAAATCATCGTATTGAATATTTATGTTTCACCTCTCCATGTTTTATCCTTAATTCCTCCACATTTGGCGAAATATTGTTTTTTACACTTTCATTGTTTTACCGTTGCTCTGACTAATTGACGATAAACCCCGTAAAGTGAATATCGTCAACACGGCATAGCGCCGAAGAATAACTGAAAGTAAGGAAATACATTATGCGTAAGTTAACTGCACTGTTTGTTGCCTCTACCCTGGCTCTGGGCGCTACCAGCATGGCGTTCGCCGCAGATACCGCCACCACGACCGCCGCGCCAACTGAAGGCAAAATGATGATGCATCATAAAGGCAAGCCGGGTATGCACCATGAGATGATGATGTTTAAAGACCTGAATCTGACCGACGCGCAGAAACAGCAGGTTCGCGACATCATGAAAAGCCAGCGTGACCAGATGAAACGTCCTCCGCTGGAAGAGCGCCGTGCGATGCATGACATCATTGCCAGCGACAGCTTCGATAAAGCGAAAGCGGAAGCGCAGATCGACAAAATGGCCGAGCAGCATAAAGCCCGCATGCTTGCCCACATGGAAACCCAGAATAAGATCTACAACATTCTGACCCCGGAACAGAAAAAACAGTTTAATGCCAATTTTGAGAAGCGTCTGACAGAACGTCCGGCGCCAGAAGGTAAAATGCCAGCACCAGCCGAATAATCGGTTCACCTTCTTAAGACCGCCGGGATCCTGTTCACATAAGCAAAAACGCTGTGGACAGGACTGGCGGTTTTTTCTTTCTGCCCACCTCTTGCCTGCCGCCGCCAGCGCGGTATTCTCCTGTAGTCGCGTCAGAGATTTACTAAGGTTTGCCCACTCTGCTGCCGATAATACGTCTGTAGATTTCCAACGATAATAAACAAGACAGCAATGACAGCAATGTCGTTGCCCTGGCGCAGGTTGCGCCCCTCAGGAGTGGTGATGGAGTTCTTTGATATCCGTAAGATGCCGGTCAGTCTCTGGCGTAATGGCGCTGGCGAAACACGCGAAATATGTTGCTTTCCTCCCGCGACGCGTGATTTTTATTGGCGCGCCAGCATTGCCTCTATTGCCAGCAATGGCGAGTTCTCGTCGTTTCCCGGCGTCGATCGGGTAATCACCCTGCTGGAAGGGGGAGAGGTCACGCTGGATGCCGGTCAGGCATTTTTCCATACCCTGAAACATCACCAGCCCTACAGTTTTGCCGGCGATCTGCCGGTGAAAGCGCTGCTGTCGGATGGGCAGATGTCGATGGATTTTAATATTATGACCCGGCGGGATTGTTGCCAGGCGAAGGTTCGCGTCGCGGATCGGACCTTCACCACCTATGCCTCCCGCGGTGGCGTGATATTTGTGTTAAGCGGGGCATGGCAGCTTGGCGAAAAATTGCTGACGGCGGATCAGGGAGCCAGCTGGGAGGAGGGCACGCATACCCTCCGGCTGCTGGAATCGACAGGAACGCTGTTGTTCAGTGAAATTACGTGGCTACCAGGTCATTAAGCGAAATGATCTCGTACTTGCCGGTTAACACGGGTTTACAGAGTATTTTGTAGCCGTCGTGGTCGAATCCGGCGGGGGTACGCAGCAGGGTTGCGGCGTCTTGCAACGTATCAACGGCGCCCAGCCAAAGCCAGTTGTGGACGATGTGATACTGCGTCATCAATTCACCCACTTCCTTCAGGGCAACGGCACCCTCCCATGGCCAGCATTTGACGCTGATGGCCGCCAGCCCGGCGAGCAGTCGGGCATTATGTTCCTCGACGCTCTCTTTCCCACAACAGGCACCCGCGCAGCGTTTCAGCGCCGAGCGGAAACAGGCGCGACCGCGCGTGGTGCCTTCTAATCCTAAAAGGCTGTAGCAAAGCTGTAAATCGTCGGCGAGCGCCTGCAAAGCCTGCAGTGCCGCGCGTTTATTGGCGAACAGGCCATAGAGGTTCGGCTCATGGGAAAAATCAACCTCACGGGCGTACACAACCTGTGGTTTGCCGTTGCTGATCTGCAAGGAACAGAGCTGGCGATTGCGCCGAAGTCGCTTATTGAACAGCGGCTGCTGCTCTTTTATCAATCGGGCTTCCAGCAATAGCGCGCCCATTTCACCCGCAGTCGGAAACCAGGTGATGCGTCTCGACTGGCGGAGCATCGCGGCTTCGTCCGGCGTGCGCAAATGGGATAATACCCGGCTGCGAATATTCACGCTTTTACCGATATAGAGCGGAAGGGTGTCGCTTTCGCCGTGAAAGATGTACACACCCGGCTGTTTAGGCAACGCTTCAAGCCAGGGGCGAAGATGTTCGGGATATTCATAAATAGCCGCCGCTTCAAACTCAAGACGCGGGGCAGATTGACGCCTGCTCACATACTGCTCCATATACTGTTCAGGTATACAGTGTAGCAGGTGTATTGTGGTTAAAAAAGAGCCGGATGGCCTGATGCCCTCACCCCAACCAGGACGTGCGGACTGATGCCCTCACCCCAACCCTCTCCCACGGGAGAGGGCGCAAACACTAGGTTACCGTTCTGCTTTATTTTTTCCAGAAGTCGTCAAACACCGTAATCGGCGTGTGACGCTTGTGTTCGGTTTTCAGGTACCAGCCTTCAATAATCTTCGCGGTACCTTCATCCAGCTGTTTGCCTTCCAGATAGTCGTCAATATTGTCATAGGTCACGCCCAGTGCGGCTTCATCCGGCAGGGAAGGGCGATCGTCTTCCAGATCGGCGGTTGGCGCCTTCTTGTATAAATGCTCCGGGCAGCCAAGTGCGGCGAGAAGCTGTTTACCCTGACGCTTGTTGAGGCGGAAGATCGGATTAATGTCGGTGCCGCCGTCGCCGTATTTGGTAAAGAAACCGGTGACCGCTTCCGCTGCGTGATCGGTGCCGACAACAACACCTTTGGTCATGCCCGCAATGCTGTACTGCGCTTTCATACGCTCACGCGCTTTTTCGTTGCCGCGTACGAAATCGCTCAGCTCGATACCGGCTTCGCGCAGCGCCTGTTCGCTCGCCAGCACGGAACCTTTAATGTTCACGGTCAGCACGCGGTCGGGCTGAATGAAGGTAATCGCGTCCTGGCAATCTTGTTCGTCGGCCTGCACACCATAAGGAAGGCGCACGGCGATAAACTGCAGCGCATTATCACCCGTTTCTTCACGCAACTCTGAAATGGCCATCTGGCACAGTTTGCCGGTCAGCGTAGAGTCCTGGCCGCCGCTGATGCCCAGCACCAGTGACTTCAGGAAAGCGTTTGTTTTTAGGTAGGACTTCAAAAAATCAACGCTTCGGCGGATCTCTTCATTTGCATCTACTGCAGGTTTCGCGCCCAGCGCCTGGATAATCTGTTGTTGCAGAGCCATTACGCCCTCCCTATGCAGAACGAGACAGAAAAATGTTATCTGTTAAAACTAACCCTTTGGGCGGAAAACGACAAGGATCACAGTTTCGAGTGCGCTAAATTGCGCCGCTTTAGCAGCTTATCGTTGTTTTATTAGAATTTTCCGAAATTCGTGTGGCGTAACTCGCAAAGTTGAACAATAGTATTTTTTATCCCATGCTTAGTTAACACGCTGATAAACAAGAGGACGGAATATGAACAAGAACGTAGCAGGAATTTTAAGCGCAGCGGCGGTACTGACTATGCTGGCAGGGTGTACGGCTTACGATCGCACCAAAGATCAGTTTACCCAGCCAGTTGTAAAAGACGTCAAAAAAGGGATGACGCGTTCGCAGGTTGCTGCAATTGCAGGTAAACCTTCTTCTGAAGTCACCATGATTCATGCTAAGGGAACCTGTCAGACCTACATACTGGGTCAACGTGATGGTAAGGCAGAGACCTACTTTGTCGCGCTGGATGATACCGGTCATGTGATTAACTCCGGCTATCAGACCTGTGCAGAATACGACACCGATCCACAGGCCCCTAAGGCGCAGTAACCGCGCTTGCCTGAGGATGTTAACTAACCGGCCAGGTGGCCGGTTTTTTTATGCATACGTAAATCTTATTTCTTTGCGCGAATTATTTGCCCGAAATGTGAAGAGAGTCAACAAGCCAGGTCAATTAGAGACAATTTGACCCTATCCAGAATTATCCCCTCCTTGTACCATTGCGTATACTCGTTTCAACGACAAACAACAGTAAGTAACCTACCCGTCAGCCGGGATAGCAAGTCGAGTGATAGCGCGACGGCGGGGGGCACACAAGAGGGAAGTTATTATGGAAAAGAAACATATCTATCTGTTCTGTTCTGCGGGCATGTCAACCTCACTTCTGGTTTCCAAGATGCGTGCGCAGGCCGAAAAGTATGAAGTTCCTGTGGTGATCGAGGCGTTTCCAGAGACGCTGGCGGGCGAAAAGGGCCAGACAGCAGATGTTATTTTACTGGGGCCGCAAATCGCTTATATGTTGCCAGAAATTCAGCGTTTGCTGCCTCATAAGCCGGTCGAAGTCATCGACTCGGGGCTGTACGGTAAGATTGATGGTTTAGGTGTATTAAAAGCTGCTGTTGCAGCCATTAAAAAAGCTGCTAATTAATTATTTATTTTTCCCGTCAAAGAGTTATTTCACACACAATACGCCGTAACATGCGTTACGGCATTTAAGGGTATTTTCCTATGAGTAAAGTCATCGCTTCACTTGAAAAGGTACTCCTTCCTTTTGCTGTTAAAATAGGAAAGCAGCCTCACGTTAATGCCATCAAAAACGGCTTTATTAAATTAATGCCGTTGACGCTGGCCGGGGCAATGTTCGTTTTAATTAACAACGTTTTTCTGAGCTTTGGTGAAGGTTCCTTCTTTTATTCATTAGGAATTCGGTTAGACGCTTCCACTATTGAAACCCTTAATGGTCTTAAAGCCATCGGCGGCAACGTATACAACGGCACGTTGGGTATTATGTCGCTGATGGCGCCTTTCTTTATCGGGATGGCGCTGGCTGAAGAGCGTAAAGTGGATCCTCTGGCCGCAGGTTTACTCTCTGTCGCAGCATTTATGACGGTTACCCCATACAGCGTCGGCGAGGCTTATGCTGTCGGTGCTAACTGGCTGGGTGGCGCTAATATTATTTCGGGTATTGTTATCGGTCTGGTCGTTGCGGAAATGTTCACGTTCATTATTCGCCGCAACTGGGTTATCCGTCTGCCGGATAGCGTACCGGCATCTGTATCTCGTTCATTTTCCGCGTTGATTCCAGGCTTCATTATTCTCTCCATTATGGGGATTATCGCCTGGGCGCTCTCTCACTGGGGCACAAACTTCCACCAGATCATTATGGACTCTATCTCTACGCCGCTGGCGTCAATGGGTGGAGTGGTGGGTTGGGCGTATGTCATCTTTACCTCCCTGCTGTGGTTCTTCGGCGTGCATGGTTCACTGGCACTGGCGGCGCTGGACAGCGGTATCATGACCCCTTGGGCACTGGAAAACGTTGCGCTTTATCAGCAGTACGGCTCCGTTGATGCGGCGCTGGCAGCCGGTAAAACCTTCCATGTGTGGGCGAAGCCAATGCTTGACTCCTATATCTTCCTGGGGGGTACCGGGGCGACGTTAGGTCTGATCATCGCGGTCTTTATTGTCTCTCGTCGTGCCGATCATCGTCAGGTGGCGAAGCTGGCGCTGCCGTCAGGCATCTTCCAGATTAACGAACCGATTCTGTTTGGTCTGCCAATCATCATGAACCCAGTGATGTTCATTCCATTCATCCTGGTGCAACCGCTGCTGGCGGCAATCACCCTGACCGCGTACTACCTGGGCATTATCCCACCGGTGACCAACATTGCACCGTGGACCATGCCAGCCGGTCTGGGCGCGTTCTTTAACACCAACGGTAGCGTCGCGGCCTTCCTGCTGGCGATATTCAACCTCGGGATTGCAACCCTGCTTTACATGCCATTCGTGGCAATAGCGAACAAAGCGGCAACCGTTATCGATGAAGAAGAGAGCGAAGAGGATATCGCCCTCGCACTGAAATTCTAAAAATTGCACGGCGCGGGGCAACCCGCGCCAGCTAAAAGGAGCTTAACGATGTTAGATTTGGATAGTATTGTCGCAGACGAAACCGTAGAGAACGATCTGGAAGAAGTGGTGATGGGGCTTATCATCAACTCTGGACAGGCACGCAGCCTGGCATATGCCGCGCTGAAGCAGGCCAAGCAGGGTGATTTCGCCGCAGCAAAAACCATGATGGACCAGTCCCGTCTTGCACTGAATGAAGCGCATCTGGTGCAGACGAAGCTCATCGAAGGCGACCAGGGCGAAGGGAAAATGAAGGTGAGCCTGGTGCTGGTACATGCCCAGGATCATCTGATGACCTCCATGCTGGCGCGCGAGCTGGTGGCAGAGTTAATCGAGCTTCACGAGAAGATGCAGTAAGTCAGGTCAGGCAGCAGGAGGTCAGCACGATGGAAATTAAAACCGCACTTGAGCAGCAGCTGTTTAATGGCAAGAATTTTCACGTGGTTATTTACAACAAGACGGAGAGCGCCAGTGGTCTGCACCAGCATGACTACTACGAGTTCACGATTGTTCTGACCGGCCGCTACTACCAGGAGATCAACGGCAAGCGCGTGTTACTGGAGCGCGGAGATTTTGTCTTCCTGCCGATGGGGTCCTATCATCAGAGCTTTTACGAGTTTGGTGCCACACGCATTCTGAATGTGGGCGTCAGCCGACGCTTCTTTGAGAAACATTATCTGCCGCTGGTACCGTTCTGCTTCGTGGCGTCACAGGTCTATCGCGTCAAAAACGAGTTCATGACCTGGATCGAAACGGTTATTGCCTCACTCAACTTCCGCGACAATGAGTTCGACGAGTTTATTGAAACCGTGACGTTTTATGTGATGAACCGCCTTCGCCATCATCGCGAAGAACAGCAGGTCATTGATGATATCCCACAGTGGCTTCGCAGTACCGTTGAGCTCATGCACGACAAAGGGCAATTCAGCGACAACGCGCTGGAAAATATGGTTTCGTTGTCGGGCAAGTCGCAGGAGTATTTAACCCGCGCGACGCAGCGTTATTATCGTAAAACGCCTGTGCAAATCATTAATGAAATCCGCATTAACTTTGCCAAGAAACAGCTGGAAATTACCAATTACTCTGTCACCGATATTGCTTATGAGTCAGGTTACAGTAGCCCCAGCCTGTTTATTAAAACGTTTAAGAAGTTTACTTCGTTCACACCAAACAGTTACCGCAAAAATCTGACGGTAATTAATTAATACCCGGCGATTTTATTCGCCACGAATATTGACGTAATTGCTTGCCCAAATAGCGGGAAGAGAACGCTATACCTTGCAGGCGGTTAACCTGATACGCTAAGGGAGATATTATGCAACAGAAATTAAAAGTCGTAACCATTGGTGGCGGCAGCAGCTATACCCCGGAATTACTGGAAGGTTTCCTGAAACGTTATCATGAATTACCGGTCAGCGAATTATGGCTGGTGGATGTAGAAGAAGGTCAGGAAAAACTGAATATTATTTTCGACCTGTGTAAACGTATGGTTGAGAAAGCCGGTGTGCCATTGACCGTACATAAAACGCTGGATCGCCGTCTGGCGCTGAAAGATGCTGATTTCGTCACCACCCAGCTGCGCGTCGGCCAGCTGAAAGCACGCGAGCTGGATGAGCGTATTCCGCTGAGCCACGGCTATCTGGGACAGGAAACTAACGGTGCGGGCGGTCTGTTTAAAGGTCTGCGTACCATTCCGGTGATTTTCGACATCATCAAAGACGTGGAAGAGATTTGCCCGAATGCGTGGGTGATTAACTTCACCAACCCGGCGGGAATGGTGACTGAGGCAGTCTATCGCCACACCGGTTTCAAACGCTTTATCGGCGTCTGTAATATCCCGATTGGCATGAAGATGTTTATCCGCGACGTGCTGGCGCTGACCGACAACGACGAGCTCTCCATCGATCTGTTCGGCCTGAACCACATGGTGTTTATCAAAGATGTGATCGTTAACGGCACGTCGCGCTTTGCCGAACTGCTCGACGGCGTTGCTTCGGGTCGACTGACCGCCGCATCGGTGAAGAACATTTTCGATCTGCCATTCAGTGAAGGACTGATCCGCTCCCTGAACCTGCTGCCGTGCTCGTACCTGCTCTACTATTTCAAGCAGAAAGAGATGCTGGCTATCGAAATGGGCGAGTACTATAAAGGCGGCGCGCGTGCCCAGGTGGTACAAAAAGTTGAGAAGCAGCTGTTTGATTTGTATAAAGATCCAAATCTTAATGTTAAACCGAAAGAGCTGGAGCAGCGCGGCGGGGCATACTATTCCGATGCGGCCTGCGAAGTGATTAACGCCATTTACAACGACAAGCAGGCTGAGCACTACGTCAACGTGCCGCATCATGGCCACATTGATAATATCCCGGCTGACTGGGCCGTTGAGATGACCTGCATTCTGGGTCGCGATGGCGCGAAACCGCACCCGCGTATTACTCACTTTGATGACAAAGTGATGGGCCTGATCCACACCATCAAAGGCTTTGAGGTGGCAGCAAGCAATGCGGCGTTGAGCGGTGAACTGAATGATGTGCTTCTGGCCCTGAACCTCAGTCCGCTGGTGCACTCCGACCGTGATGCGGAGCAGCTGGCGAGTGAGATGATCCTGGCGCATGAAAAATGGCTGCCAAACTTTGCTGCAACGGTTGAGAAACTGAAGTTCACCCACCGTTAAGAGGATGTACGATGGAAAACCTGCTGATCGTAAACGCCGATGATTTTGGCCTGTCGAAAGGGCAGAACTACGGCATCATTGAAGCATGTCGTCGGGGTGTGGTGAGTTCAACCACGGCGTTGATTAACGGCGAGGCGGTTGAACATGCGGCTCAGCTAAGTCGGGACGTTCCCGGGCTGGGTGTGGGCATGCATTTTGTTCTGACGCTGGGTATGCCGCTTTCACCGATGCCGGGTCTGACGCGTGACGGGCAGTTAGGGAAATGGATTTGGGAAATGGCAGAGCAGGGCGCTCTGCCGCTCGAAGAGATTACCCGTGAACTGGATTGCCAGTTTAACCGCTTTGTTGATGTGTTTGGCAGGGAGCCGACGCACATCGATAGCCATCACCACGTGCACATGATCCCGGCGATTTTCCCGATTGTCGCGGAGTTTGCACAGCGTAAAGGCGTCGCGATCCGCGTGGATCGTGAGGTGCCCGGCGTGCCGGACTGCGCTGTGAAATCAACAGATGGATTCAGCAGTGCATTTTACGGCGACGAGATCGACGAAGCGCTGTTCCTGAAGGTGCTGGATGAGTCCGCCGCGCGCGGTGAAAAGTCCGTAGAGGTGATGGCGCACCCGGCATTTGTCGATAATACCGTGCGGAAAAGTGCCTACTGCTGGCCGCGTCTGGTGGAACTGGATGTACTGACGTCGGCGTCGCTGAAGTATGCGATTGCCGAGCGCGGGTATCGGTTGGGGACGTTTGGGGATTTGTGAGTAAAAAAAGCCGGGTGGCGAGGTAAAAGCAAAACGGTAACCGAGGTTACCGTTTTTTGTGTTTTCTCCCTCTCCCGTGGGAGAGGGACGGGGTGAGGGCATCAGGCCGCACAATCGAGTACGGCTTTTTTTACGCCGGTATCTGGTCGATCTTACTGCTGCGCGACCAGACGCGGTGCGCGGCGAGTAAATCAAACAGCTTCGTCATAAAGGCAGCGTCAACGTTATCGCCCTCGACAATGCCGTCCTCACCCTGATCGGCCACCTTCAGCTGCGCCTTAAACCGTCGCGCATCGCCTGCGAGGGCGATCGGTTTCAGATGCTTATAGGCTTCCAGCAGATAATACACGGCGTCACCGTTGGTCAGCAGGCTGTCAATATCTCCACACGGCACAATCACCGCATCAACGGTCAGCGAAGGCGCCCCGGCAAAGGTCGCCGCCACCGGCAGCACGGAGCCATCATCGGCGGTCACTTCGCCCATACGGGAATAAAGCAGTTTCGCATGCACGCCCTGGCTTTTCAGCGCCTGCATTATCCCCAGCACATCGCTGGCGCGGGTTTTATCGTTCAGCAGGATGGCGACCACGCGGCCCTTAATCGATCCGCCCGGTACGGCGTACAGGCTCAGAGACGGATCCTTTTTCAGCCCGTTAACGTCTTTCGGTGGAGCTGCGTTACGTTGCTCATCGGTCAGGGTGATACCAAGGTTATCGGCGACGCTCTGCGCCAGCTGGATATCGATTCGCGCCAGCTGATCGACCACGCGCTCGCGGATGTAGGTGCGCACCACCTTGCTCAGCTCAAAGCTGAAGCCGCCGATGATATGCTGCTGCTCAATCGGGGTCTGGCTGTTCCAGAACAGGCGAGGGTGGGCGTAATACTCACCGAAGGATGGGCTGCGTTCGCGAATTTTGGTCCCCTCGACGCGTTCCTGATACGACTCAAACCCGCCACGTTTCGGGCCCGGTGGTGTTTCACGCGGCCAGTTATCGTTGATCGAGTTCGGTTCGTAGTTCGCCGGGTTGGTGTCGATATCCTGGCGATGCATCCCGTCGCGCTGGAAATTGTGATACGGGCAGGTAGGGCGGTTAATGGGGATTTCGTGGAAGTTCGGTCCGCCGAGACGGCTAATCTGCGTGTCGGTGTAGGAGAACAGACGACCCTGTAACAGCGGGTCGTTGGTGAAATCCAGACCGGGGACGATATGGCCCGGGTGGAAGGCGGCCTGTTCATTCTCGGCAAAGAAATTATCCGGATTACGGTTGAGCACCATTTTCCCTACCAGCTGAACCGGCACCAGTTCCTCAGGAATGAGTTTAGTCGGATCAAGCAGGTCGAAATCAAATTTGAACTCGTCCTCTTCCGGAATCAACTGTAACCCCAGTTCGTATTCCGGGAAGTCTCCGGCTTCAATGGATTCCCACAGCTCGCGGCGGTGGAAATCAGGATCGCGGCCAGTCAGCTTCTGCGCTTCATCCCACACCAGCGACGCTTTACCCGCCACAGGTTTCCAGTGGAAGCGCACGAAAGTGGCTTTGCCTTCCGCGTTAATCAGGCGGAAGGTGTGGATGCCAAACCCTTCCATGGTGCGATAGCTGCGCGGAATGCCGCGGTCTGACATTGCCCACATCACGTTGTGCAATGTTTCTGGCTGTAGCGAGACGTAGTCCCAGAAGGTGTCGTGCGCACTTTGTCCCTGCGGTATGGCCCAGTGGGGCTCCGGTTTTACCGCATGGACAAAGTCAGGAAATTTATGCGCATCCTGAATGAAAAACACCGGGGTATTGTTGCCGACCAGGTCGAAAATACCTTCTTCGGTATAAAATTTGGTGGCAAAGCCGCGAATATCGCGCACCGTGTCGGCCGAGCCTGCGCCACCCTGCACGGTAGAAAAGCGCACAAACACCGGGGTGATTTTATCCGGGTCGGAGAGGAAATCCGCTTTGGTAATGTCTTTCAGACTTTTATAGGGCTGGAAGTATCCGTGCGCAGCCGAGCCGCGCGCGTGAACGATGCGTTCCGGTATGCGCTCGTGGTCAAAATGGGTAATCTTTTCCCGCAGGATGAAATCTTCCAGCAGGGTCGGCCCACGTGTGCCTGCGCGAAGGGAGTTCTGATCGTCAGCAATACGCACGCCCTGATTGGTCGTGAGCGCAAAACCTTCGCTACCTTTACGGTGTGGCTCAAGCGATTCCAGCTTCTCGTTCCCCGTATCCGGCGATTTCATGCTTCCCGGTGCGGTAGGCTGCTCGCCAGGGGCGGAAGGGCCCGGTGAGGGGCGGTGAGAGCCGTCAGCAGGAGCGAGAGAGTCCATACCCGGTTGCGATTCTTCAGTGCCATGAATCGGTGATTGATGTGTTTTATCTTTGTTCGACATTGCACGTTTCTCCTTTATCCATTGCTAAAAACCCTATTAAGGATAGAACAATGTCGTGAGATGGCTCGCCAACTAAGAGTTTTCACATGCCGTCATTAACGAAAGGAGCCATCTCACCCACTCTGAGCGCGACGGAAGGTAGTCGGATCGGCTATCATAGAATTTTCCTGCTTCAAGAATTTGCTTTAGTGAACCCGTCGCTTATGAAACCTCTTCGTCAACAAAACCGCCAGGTTATTAGCTATGTGCCCCGCGTTGAGCCCGCGCCGCCTGACCATGCCCTGAAAGTGGATGGTTTTCGCGACGTCTGGCAGTTACGGGGTAAATACGTGGCCTTTGTGCTGATCGGCGAACATTTCCGCCGCTCTCCCACGTTTACGGTGCCGGAGTCAGCGCAACGGTGGGCGATGCAGATCCGCCAGGATGAAGAGGTTGAAGAATAACAGCCATAAAAAAACCGCCATCAGGCGGTTTTTTTATTTCAACAGTGATTAACGGTGCGCCAGCTCGGCGTCGTCTTCACTGTCCAGAATCGCTTTGTCGGTCTGCTTCAGCCACTGGCTGGTTAGCGTACCGGCGGTCATGGAGCCACTCACGTTCAGCGCGGTACGTCCCATGTCGATCAGCGGTTCAACGGAGATCAGCAGCGCAACCAGCGTCACAGGCAGACCCAGCGCGGGCAGCACAATCAGCGCGGCGAAGGTTGCACCACCACCAACACCCGCAACGCCTGCGGAGCTGATGGTCACAATGCCCACCAGGGTGGCAATCCACACCGGATCCAGCGGGTTGATACCCACAGTCGGCGCGACCATTACGGCCAGCATTGCCGGGTACAGACCTGCACAGCCGTTCTGTCCAATGGTGGCACCAAAGGAAGCAGAGAAGCTGGCGATGGACTCAGGAACGCCCAGGCGACGCGTTTGTGCTTCCACGTTCAGCGGAATAGACGCTGCACTGGAACGGCTGGTAAACGCGAAGGTCAGCACTGGCCACACTTTACGGAAGTATTTCAGCGGGCTGACGCCGTTAACGCCCAGCAGGATGCCGTGCACCACAAACATGATGCCCAGACCCAGGTAAGAGGCGACGACAAAACTGCCCAGCTTGATGATGTCCTGCAGGTTTGATCCCGCAACCACTTTGGTCATCAGTGCCAGCACGCCGTAAGGCGTCAGCTGCATGACCAGACGGACCAGCTTCATTACCCAGCTCTGCAGGGTATCGATAGCGGTCAGCACGCGTTCACCTTTTGGCGCATCGTCTTTCAGCAGCTTCAACGCAGCCACACCCAGGAACGCGGCGAAGATCACCACGCTGATGATGGAGGTTGGGCTTGCGCCGGTCAGGTCAGCAAACGGGTTTTTAGGAATAAAGGAGAGCACCATCTGCGGAACCGTCAGGTCGGCCACTTTGCCAACATAGTTGGTTTGAATCGCCGTCAGACGCGCGGTTTCAGCCGTACCCTGGACCAGGCCTTCAGCGGTCAGGCCAAACAGGTTGGTCACCAGCACGCCCACCAGCGCGGCAATCAGCGTGGTGAACAGCAGCGTACCAATAGTCAGGAAGCTGATTTTCCCCAGCTGAGTCGCATTATGCAGACGAGCAACTGCGCTCAGAATAGACGCGAACACCAGCGGCATCACAATCATCTGCAGCAGCTGCACGTAGCCGTTACCGACAATGTTGAACCATTGAATGGAGTCTTTCAGTACCGGGTTATCGGAGCCGTAAACAGCGTGTAATGCCAGACCAAAGGCCACACCCATGACCAGACCGACCAGCACTTTTTTCGCCAGGCTCCACTGTTTGTGGCGCGCCTGCGCGAGAAGCAATAGCAATACAACGAACACAACAATGTTCGCGATGAGTGGAAAATTCATCCCCGTTCTCCTGATTTATTATACGGTCGGTTTTTTACCGATCCTGATGGCGCAAGGTTAGCAGAAGTGTGATGCAGCGCTTATATCCAAATGGAATGGTTTATGACAAACGGGATTATTTTGTTTGTTTACTGTTCAATCTGGTGATGAATGAAACGATTGAACTGAAATTGCAGCGAATTGATCATCTGCGATGACCAACGAACTGCACCATTTTCGGGCAACGTCTGCGGCATCCAGACGGCGTACGCGAAGAGTGCCATGCACAAAACGCGCTCCAGCTGATTGCCTTTTTGCGGGGCGAGAATGGGAAAACGGAAACGCCACCGGCAGGGCCACAGGAGGGGGACACCGGCAGGCGTCAGCATATCGGCAAGAATATGGCTTAAATAGCCGAGCACCATCCCCTGTATGGCATCTGCCGGCACTATCCAGCTTTCAGGCACTTTTAAATAGAACAGGGTAAGCAGGGCAAACACGGCCAGCAGGCTGTGGGTAAACCCACGATGGCCAAACGCTCTGGCAATGGGTTTTGCGATCCACTTCAACCGTTGTCCAAGAAACGACTTGGGGTGATCGATGTCCGGCAGGAGACAGGTTAATACGGCGGAAGGGACGATATGCCACCAGTCACCCTGTGCCAGCACAGGGGTCAGTTCAGCGTTTTTGGCAAACACTGCGCATGCAATTGAAAAAAGCAGGTGGCCTTCCGCCGTCATGATAAAACCCAACAAACTGTCAATTCATACAGTATAGGGTTTTTATACAGTGTGCGGAAGAGGTGACGGTGTAACTCTTTGTCACAAAGCGGCGTCAGCGCGCCAGCCAGCCACCGTCTACGGCCAGGGTGTGGCCGTTGACATAATCCGATGCAGCAGAGGCAAGGAAAACAACCGGACCTTGCAAATCCTCCGGCAAGCCCCAGCGCCCGGCCGGGATACGCTCCAGGATCGCCTGGCTACGCTGTTCATCATCGCGCAACTGCTGCGTGTTATTGGTCGCCATATAACCCGGCGCAATGGCGTTCACGTTGATGCCATGCGTAGCCCATTCGTTGGCGAGCAGGCGCGTGATACCCAGAACACCGCTTTTAGACGCGGTGTAAGAAGGCACGCGGATCCCCCCCTGGAATGAAAGCATCGAGGCAATATTGATGATTTTCCCACCCTGACCCTGCTGGATAAACTGTTTGGCCACCGCCTGAGAGAGGAAAAAAACCGATTTGAGATTCAGGTTAACAACATCGTCCCAGTCTTTTTCACTGAATGCCAGGGCATCCTCCCGACGTATGGTCCCGGCGTTATTCACCAGAATATCGACGCGTCCCATCTCGGCGACAGCGCTATCCACTACGCGCTGAATGCTTTCTTGTTGACCGAGATCGGCCCGAATCGCCATAAATCGACGCCCGAGAGCGGTGATGCGCGCGGCCGTTTCGTCGGGAACTTTACGGTTCACGCCAACAATATCGCATCCGGCTTGTGCGAGCGCCACGGCCATGCCCTGTCCCAGCCCGGTATCGCATCCCGTGACGATGGCCACTTTTCCTGAAAGAGTGAAGGACTCCAGTATCATACGCGCCTCAGAAGTAAGGTTATTGTCATTCTGAAGGTAAGAATAGGAGGTGAAAGCAGGAAATGCAATTAAATGAAACGATGTTTTATTTTTACTTTCAGGCAGCGAAGGGCTGCCTGAAAGAGAAGGTCACTCGCCGCGCAGATGGGCAACCGTAAGGTCTTCCAGCGAGGCCAGTTTCACATCCGCCAGGGCAAAGCGGGGATCGTGGCGGCCTTCTTCGGCAGGCACAACGATAGAGCGCATGCGTGCGGCTTTGGAGGCCACCATGCCGTTAACGGAATCTTCCAGCGCCACGCAGGTGAGCGGATCCAGACCCAGTTTTGCGGCGCAGTCCATATAGACCTGAGGGTGCGGCTTGCTGTAGGGCAGTTTCTCGGCTGAGGCCAGCGCGTCGAAGCTGTCGCGCAGTTCGAACAGGGACAGCACTTTTTCCAGCATATGCAGCGGCGAAGCGGAGGCCAGCCCGACCTTCAATCCTTGCGCCTTGCACAGGGCGATCGCATCACGCACGCCCGGAAGCAGGGGCTTCTGCTCTTCAACCAGCGTAATGGCGCGGTTAATAATACGCGCGGTGACGTCGTCACGACCGGGGCCAATCCATGGCTGGTGGGCATACCAGAGGTCTACAACCATATCAATGCGAAGTCCCAGCGTATCGGGAAGTTCGTTCCGGCGGCTGATATCGACGCCGAGGCTCGCCATCACATCCAGTTCAGCCCGATCCCACAGCGGTTCGGAGTCAATCAGCAATCCGTCCATGTCAAAAATGGCGGCAAGTATTTGGCGCGGTGTCGACATCACAACGTCTCCTTATCTCAGGTGTTCGACAGACGATACGTGCTAAGCACAATCTGCAATTTAGCATAATGCTTTTAAAGAACGGGCGAAAATGATGGGCAGCAGGTAGACTTAGGCAAAAATAACGCGTCTTTTTGAAGGGGAACGAATGACGTATCAACAAGCTGGACGCATCGCTGTCTTAAAACGTATTGCCGGTTGGGCCATTTTTATTCCGGCTGTAATTTCCACGCTGATTTCCGTACTCAAATTTATGTACGATCACAGTGAAAAGCAGCCGGGTATCAATGCGGTAATGCTGGATTTCGCGCATGTGATGATTGAAATGATGCGTTTTAACACCCCGTTCTTAAACTTTTTCTGGTTTAACTCACCGACACCGAATTTTCATCAACAGGCGAATGTTGGCTTTTGGGTGATTTACGCGCTGATTTTTATCGCGATGGCATTGCAGGCATCAGGCGCGCGCATGAGTCGCCAGACGCGTTTTTTACGCGAAGGTGTGGAAGACCAGCTCATTCTTGAGCAGGCGAAAGGGCCGGACGGAATGAGCCGCGAGCAAATCGAATCCCGCATTGTTGTTCCGCGTCACACGATTTTCCTGCAGATTTTCCCGCTCTATGTATTACCGGTAGTCATCATCGTGGCCGGTTATTTCTTTTTCTCTCTGCTCGGTTTTATCTAGAGCCACAGCGGGTGGTGCATGACCGCCCGCTACGCCGCCAGTACCCGCTCCAGTGCACGCTGCGCATTCACCAGATGTTGACCGCCAAACAGAATTGCCCGATTCAACAGGGTATAAAGTTGATACACCGGCTGGCGGTCGAGGAAGTCAGGCGGTAACGGCGAGACCGACTGGTATCCGTCATAAATCTGCGGCAGCTGTTCAGGATGCAGTGGCAGCATGGCGAGGTCGCACTCTCTGTCACCCCAGTAACAGGCAGGGTCGAAGATATAAGGGCCGTTCGGACCCAGCGCACAGTTATCTGACCACAAATCCCCGTGCAACAGTGAAGCCTGAGGCTGATGCGCGGCAAGACGCTGCTGCACGTGTTCGACAATGGCATCAATGTTGCCAAATTCCAGACCTTTCTCTGCCGCCAGTTCCAGCTGCCAGCCAATACGTTGCTCTGCAAAGAAGATCGACCAGCGGCGTTGCCAGGCGTTCGGCTGTGGTGTGGTGGAGAGATCGTTGTCGAAATCGAGTCCAAACTGCGGTTGATCGCTCCACTGGTGCAATCGTGCTAGCTGCTGTCCAAGAATAAACGCGTTATGGGCATCCAGTGGGCGAGCGGGGAGATACTCCATGACCAGAAAACTGTAGTCGCGGTCACTGCCCACGGCCCAGACGTGCGGGACGGTGACCGTTTTGCTGCGCGACAGCAGATCCAACTGATCGGCTTCGGCAGTGAAGATGGGGAGAAGTTCACGTTCATCGCATTTAACGAAAAGGTCGCGCCCCGCGTAGCGTAAATGCCACGCGGCGTGGATCTCACCGCCAGGCAGTTCATTACGCAGTTCAATTTCACCTTCACCTAATTGCTCGCTTAAAAGATGACTGATAGCCTGCCACATGATATCTCTCCCATGTTGTCTGCCAGATCATAAAGTTAGCGCAAAACGGCTGTAAAAAAATACGAACTAACGCACACCTGAGCGGTTTAAATTCATACAACGCACTTATTGTTCTTTTTTTCGCCAGCTTTCCCAGGTCTCTACCTCAATATCCGCGTCCTTGTCAGTCACACTCTCGGCCAGGCTGCTTGCCAGGGCGTGAACTTCCTCGTCGCTGAGGGCGCTTATCAGGCCAAATGTCAGCGTACCTAAATCATGAATATTGCCCTCGTCGTCCGTGAGGGTGAGCAGAAAATTTGCCCGTGTAAAAGCGTTGTTGAGTTCATTGAGCTCGGTCAGTGACGCTTCATGAATGTTGACGGTAATGACGTAGCGGGTGATGTCACCACTGCTCATAGTTCACCTCATTGTTATCATGAAAGTTTTCTTAGCATAGTCGATAGTACGTTTTTGGCGACTATAGCTCGTCTTTACCCTCTCCCCGGAAGAGAGAGGGGGACGGTTAATTTTGGGACAGATAATTAACAATTTTCTCGGTGTCAGGCAGCGAACAAAGCCGCGTGCCCTGATTGATAGTTGCAGCGCTACCTGCTGCAACGCCGTAGCGCGTCATCTCCAGCAGCGACGCCCCCTGCGCCAGTTTCAGCGTCATCGCCCCCACCATACTGTCGCCTGCGCCAACGGTGCTCTGGCTTTTCATGGGGGGTGGCACAACCTGCACATAGCCCGTTCCATCCACGGCCAGCGCACCCTGAGGGCCAAGAGAAACCACCACGCGCAATGCCTTGCCGCTGCGTATCAGTTCTTGCGCGGCATTACGGACGTCATCCGGCTGGGTGAGTTCACGATTCACCAGCGCGCTGAGCTCTTTCTGATTGGGTTTAACCAGCTCAAGGTTGCCTGGCTCCAGAGCGGCTTTTAACGCCTCGCCGGAACTGTCGACAATGCACCGGATGCCCCGTTGCTGGGCTGCCCGAATTAATGCTGTGAGTTTCTCTGTGCTCACGCCCGGCGGCAGGCTGCCGCTGATCACCAGCAAAGCGCCCCTTTCAATTGTCAGGACCTTCTCCTCAAGCTGACGAAACTCATCATCACTCAATTTTGCCCCCGGCATAACAAAACGGTACTGCTCGCCGCTGGACTCAACGTGAACGTGCAGGTTCTGACGCGTCCAGTCGCTGGCCTCGACGGTTTGCACGGCAACCTGTTCATCTGCCAGCAGAGACACCAGATGTTCACCAGTGGCACCACCGGCAGGAAAAATCGCCGTCGCTTTGCCTCCAAGGTGGGTAATTGCGCGTGCGACGTTGATACCGCCACCACCGGGCTCAAACACCGGGGCGCTACAGCGTAGTTTACCTTCCGGGTAAATCTGTGCGGTTAAGGTAGCGGAATCGAGAGAAGGGGAGAGTGTCAGCGTGTAGACAGGAACCATCATAACCTCCTTTTTGCATGGGTTCCTTTAAGCCTGGCATCAATCGACAGGAAGGCAACGTAAATAACAGTATGATTTTAAATATGAATGCTGACAAAAGTACGGGGTTGTTTTTATAAAATAAAAGTCGTTTTGAGATCGTTCTTATTCAAAAAATGAAATAAGAAAACATTGCTATGTTATTTGCGGCTTTTTATAATTTGTTACCTTTCTCTGGACGCCTTGTCATTGATCCTCAAGAAAGTTTCCGAGACCGTGATGGTCTCTTTTTTTGTTGTATGGACTCCTTAATAAAATGAAGCTTTTGAAGACAGTACCCGCTGCAATGATGCTGGTGGGTGGCGTGTTTGCGTCAATGAATGCAATCGCCGATGATACCGTTTTTACTGTCATGGACGATCCCTCCACAGCGCAAAAACCTTTTGAAGGTAACCTGAACGCAGGGTATCTGGCGCAATCCGGCAACACGAAAAGCTCTTCCCTGACCGCAGACAGCACCCTGACGTGGTATGGCAACACCACCGCCTGGTCACTGTGGGGGAATGCCAGCAACACCTCAGCGAATGACGAGCGATCGTCAGAGAAATACGCCGTAGGCGGGCGTAGTCGTTACAATATGACCGATTATGATTACCTGTTCGGTCAGGCAAGCTGGCTAACCGACCGCTATAACGGCTACCGGCAGCGTGATGTCTTCACTGCAGGTTATGGTCGCCAGTTCCTGAACGGACCAGTACACAGCCTGCGTTTTGAATTCGGTCCAGGCGTACGTTATGACGAATACACCGACGGTGATACCAAAACCCAACCGCTGGGCTATGCGTCGGGTACTTACGCCTGGCAGATGACCGACAACACCAAATTCACGCAGGGTGTTTCGGTATTCGGTGCTGATGATACGACGCTGAACTCCGAGACGGCGCTGAATGTGGCCATCAATGAACACTTTGGGTTAAAGGTAGCGTACAACGTGACCTGGAACTCAGCACCGCCTGAAACTGCGCCTGATCATACCGACCGCAGGACGACAATTTCTTTGGGTTATAAAATGTAATCTAAATGGGCCGACATTATTTCGGCCCTTTTTTAATTTTTAGAAATTGTGCTGATTTATATTAAACGGCGTTTTAAAATAATTGGTCCGAAAATATCTCCATACTTTCTTCATAATTACACCACTCCCCGAATATTCAGATTATTTGACACGAATTGATAAATAAACTGACTATGCAAAAGTGTGATCCAGATCTACACTGTCACTACAGGCAAAATTCAGCCTTAGGTCTTTATGCTCTAATTAAGTATGAGAAGAATCATGATGAAAAAAATCAAAACTGCTGCAGCAGCAATGGTGCTTTCAGCACTCTCTTTTGGCGTATTCGCTGCTGATCGCACGGGTATTAGCACCGCCTCTGATGTTGAAGCGGGTTCAAACATCGCCCCGGCGTCACAGTCTACCGGTCAGTCAATGAATGATGCGTTTGACGTGCATACACTGGTTGCCGGTGAGTGGTCCTGATACGTGTTTCGGTTTTAAACCTCACTGTAAAAAACCGGATTGTGATGTACCGGTTTTCATCACAGCAATGCTGTAAAGATATTCAAAGAGTTTTCAGGGTTTGATGTCTTATTACTTTTACTTGCAATGCGTTAACACTAACCCCATATCATTGCAGCCCAGCGCAATAACAACATTGCACCGCAGATTGCAATTAATACGACCACCATTTTCCAGTGCTTCGCGGCAAAGCGTTTTGTTGGCATAACCTCTTCCTTGTCAGTTTATTGTTCCAGTCTACCAAAAAAATGCGGTAAAAAGCGCATTATTCGGGACAAAGGATTATGCAACGGCATTGATTCATGTCAGAACCAATGGAATCTGTCGGCAAGAATCAACACTAAACCGGCAGCGGAAAGGATATTCAATATCACAACGGTTCTACTGGACACATTCATGTGATGCCCCTTGGGTGTGTAAGGACCTGTTCAAGAATAGCTCAGCGCTTTTGAATTGCGAGCCATGGTTCGCGAAAGTTCGTTCACTCATACCGATGAGTGAAGGTTCAAACTGGTCGCAGAGGGTGCATTCGCCCTTTCATTAGTGTTACCATTAGGGGGCTTGCCGTAAATCCGCATTTGTCTGAAATCGGCGGGAGCATGATGGCGAGCCAATTTGACGATTGTTGGTCAGATGGTTTCGCAATCTATTGTTAAATAATGATTATTTTCTTTGTATATGCTCTTATGTGTGGGGCATCACTGCAAATAAGGATATAAAATGCCTGTAATTACTCTTCCTGATGGCAGCCAACGCCATTACGACCACGCTGTTAGCCCAATGGATGTTGCCCTGGATATCGGCCCTGGACTCGCGAAAGCGACCATCGCTGGCCGTGTAAATGGTGAGCTGGTTGATGCGTCCGATCTGATCGAGAGCGATGCGAAGCTGTCTATCATCACCGCGAAAGACGAAGAAGGTCTTGAGATCATTCGTCACTCCTGCGCGCACCTGTTAGGTCATGCGATTAAACAGCTGTGGCCAAACACCAAAATGGCGATCGGCCCGGTTATCGACAACGGCTTCTACTATGACGTTGACCTCGATCATACCCTGACCCAGGAAGATATCGACGCGCTCGAAAAACGTATGCACGAGCTCGCCGAAACCAACTATGACGTCATCAAGAAGAAAGTCAGCTGGCACGAAGCGCGTGAAACCTTCGTGAAGCGCGGCGAGAACTATAAAGTCTCTATTCTTGACGAGAACATTTCGCATGATGACAAGCCTGGCTTGTACCATCACGAAGAATACGTCGACATGTGCCGTGGACCGCACGTGCCGAACATGCGCTTCTGTCATCACTTTAAGCTGATGAAGATCGCAGGCGCCTACTGGCGTGGCGACAGCAACAACAAGATGTTGCAGCGTATTTATGGTACCGCATGGGCAGATAAGAAAGCCCTGAGCGCGTACCTGCAGCGCCTGGAAGAGGCTGCGAAGCGTGACCACCGTAAAATCGGTAAGCAGCTTGACCTGTATCATATGCAGGAAGAAGCGCCGGGTATGGTGTTCTGGCATAACGACGGCTGGACTATCTTCCGTGAACTGGAAACCTTCGTTCGCTCCAAGCTGAAAGAGTACCAGTACCAGGAAGTGAAAGGCCCGTTCATGATGGACCGTGTGCTGTGGGAAAAAACCGGCCACTGGGACAACTACAAAGATGCGATGTTCACCACCTCGTCTGAGAACCGTGAGTACTGCATCAAGCCAATGAACTGCCCGGGTCACGTTCAGATCTTCAACCAGGGTCTGAAATCCTACCGCGACCTGCCGCTGCGTATGGCGGAGTTCGGTAGCTGCCACCGTAACGAGCCATCAGGTGCGCTGCACGGTCTGATGCGTGTTCGTGGCTTTACTCAGGATGATGCGCATATCTTCTGTACTGAAGATCAGGTACGTGACGAAGTTAACGCCTGTATTCGTATGGTCTACGATATGTACAGCACCTTTGGCTTCGAGAAGATCGTGGTCAAACTCTCAACGCGTCCGGAAAAACGTATCGGTAGCGATGAGACCTGGGATCGCGCAGAAGCGGATCTCGCCGTGGCGCTGGAAGAGAACGGCATTCCGTTCGAATACCAGCTGGGCGAGGGCGCATTCTACGGTCCGAAAATTGAATTTACCCTGTATGACTGCCTCGATCGCGCATGGCAGTGCGGTACTGTACAGCTGGACTTCTCCTTGCCGCAGCGTTTAAGCGCCTCCTATGTTGGCGAAGACAACGAGCGTCAGGTGCCGGTAATGATTCACCGTGCAATTCTCGGTTCTCTGGAGCGCTTCATCGGCATCCTGACCGAAGAGTTCGCGGGCTTCTTCCCAACCTGGCTTGCGCCAGTGCAGGTCGTGGTGATGAACATTACCGATTCTCAGGCGGATTACGTTAAAGAATTGACGCAGAAACTACAAAATGCGGGCATTCGCGTAAAAGCAGACTTGAGAAATGAGAAGATTGGCTTTAAAATCCGCGAGCACACTTTACGTCGTGTCCCGTATATGTTGGTCTGTGGTGATAAAGAGGTGGAAGCAGGCAAAGTTGCCGTTCGCACCCGCCGTGGTAAAGACCTGGGGAGCCTGGACGTAAGTGAAGTGATTGAGAAGCTGCAACAAGAGATTCGCAGCCGCAGTCTTCAACAACTGGAGGAATAAGGTATTAAAGGCGGAAAACGAGTTCAAACGGCACGTCCGAATCGTATCAATGGCGAGATTCGCGCCCAGGAAGTTCGCTTAACAGATCTTGAAGGTGAACCACTGGGGATTGTGAGTCTGAGAGAAGCGATCGAAAAAGCTGAAGAAGCTGGAGTAGATTTAGTTGAAATCAGCCCTAACGCCGAACCGCCAGTTTGTCGTATCATGGACTACGGCAAGTTCCTTTATGAAAAAAGTAAGTCTTCTAAGGAACAGAAGAAGAAGCAAAAAGTTATCCAGGTTAAGGAAATCAAATTCCGTCCTGGTACCGACGATGGCGATTATCAGGTAAAACTCCGCAGCCTGATTCGCTTTCTGGAAGATGGCGATAAGGCCAAGATCACACTGCGTTTCCGCGGTCGTGAGATGGCCCACCAACAGATCGGTATGGAAGTGCTTAACCGCGTCCGTGAAGATCTGAGTGAACTGGCAGTAGTCGAATCCTTCCCTACGAAGATCGAAGGCCGCCAGATGATCATGGTGCTCGCTCCTAAGAAGAAACAGTAAGGCCTTCAAGCAGCAAAATCTGTGGAGCCTTCGGGTTTCATAGGTTTTGTTCGCCTATGTTTCGTTTATTTAACAATGCGAAGTGGAAGTTATTAAGATGCCAAAAATTAAGACCGTACGCGGTGCTGCTAAGCGCTTCAAAAAAACCGGTGGTGGTGGATTTAAGCGTAAGCACGCAAACCTGCGTCATATTCTGACCAAAAAATCTACTAAGCGTAAACGTCGCCTGCGTCCAAAAGGCCTTGTTTCTAAAGGCGATCTGGGTCTGGTTATCGCGTGCCTGCCGTACGCATAAGCCGTTAACGTTTAATTTTTTTACTAAGAATATAGATACAGGAGAGCACACATGGCTCGCGTAAAACGTGGTGTAATTGCACGTGCACGTCACAAGAAAATTTTGAAACAAGCTAAAGGCTACTACGGTGCGCGTTCACGCGTATACCGCGTTGCCTTCCAGGCTGTTATCAAAGCAGGTCAGTACGCTTACCGTGACCGTCGTCAGCGTAAGCGTCAGTTCCGTCAACTGTGGATTGCGCGTATCAACGCAGCAGCACGTCAGAACGGTATTTCTTACAGCAAATTCATCAACGGCCTGAAAAAAGCCTCTGTTGAAATCGACCGTAAGATCCTGGCTGACATCGCAGTATTCGACAAAGTAGCGTTCACCGCTCTGGTCGAAAAAGCGAAAGCAGCACTGGCATAAGCCAGTTGAGAGAGGGAGCTTTGCTCCCTCTTTTGTTTTAACATCATCAGAACATTGACTTTTACCCGTCCAGGCTTTTCAATAAGGTCTTCACGGTTTTTACCACACAAGGTAACGCAAGCATGAATGCTGCTATTTTCCGCTTCTTCTTTTACTTTAGCACCTGAATTCAGGAGGCTAGCGCGTGAAAGATGAAACGAAAAACAGCGCCAGATAAGCCTCCCGATGGAGGCTTTTTTTGTGTCTAAATTCGAGAGAATAAGTCCACCAAATCGGTGTCTGCACCGACATAATGAGGAAAACCATGTCACATCTCGCAGAGCTGGTTGCCAGTGCAACGGCCGCCATTAACCAGGCCTCAGATGTTGCCGCGTTAGACAATGTCCGCGTCGAATATCTGGGCAAGAAAGGGCATTTAACCCTTCAAATGACTACCCTGCGTGAGCTGCCGCCGGAAGAACGCCCGGCAGCGGGTGCGGTGATTAACGAAGCCAAGGAGCAGGTACAGCAGGCGCTGAACGCGCGTAAAGCTGAACTCGAAAGCGCGGTGCTGAATGCGCGTCTGGCGGCGGAAACCATCGACGTTTCTCTGCCCGGTCGCCGTATTGAAAACGGTGGTCTGCACCCGGTAACCCGTACCATCGATCGCATTGAAAGTTTCTTCGGTGAGCTCGGCTTTACCGTGGCGACTGGCCCGGAAATCGAAGATGATTATCACAACTTCGATGCCCTGAACATTCCTGGCCATCATCCGGCACGTGCTGACCACGACACTTTCTGGTTCGACGCTACGCGTCTGCTGCGTACTCAGACCTCCGGCGTACAGATCCGTACCATGAAGGAACAGGAGCCGCCAATCCGTATTATCGCGCCGGGCCGCGTCTATCGTAATGACTACGATCAGACTCACACCCCAATGTTCCACCAGATGGAAGGTCTGATTGTTGATAAAAACATCTGCTTCACCAACCTGAAAGGTACGCTGCACGATTTCCTGAACAACTTCTTTGAGGAAGATCTGCAGGTTCGTTTCCGTCCGTCCTACTTCCCGTTCACCGAACCGTCTGCGGAAGTTGACGTGATGGGTAAAAACGGCAAATGGCTGGAAGTGCTGGGCTGCGGTATGGTGCATCCAAACGTGCTGCGTAACGTGGGTATCGATCCGGAAGTGTACTCCGGCTTTGCCTTCGGTATGGGCATGGAGCGTCTGACCATGCTGCGCTACGGCGTGACCGACTTACGTGCATTCTTCGAAAACGATCTGCGTTTCCTCAAACAGTTTAAATAAGGGCAGGACAGAACAATGAAATTCAGTGAACTGTGGTTACGCGAATGGGTGAACACGACGCTCGACAGCGAAGCACTCTCTAACCAGATCACCATGGCGGGTCTGGAAGTTGATGGCGTCGATCCTGTCTCGGGTGCTTTTACCGGCGTGGTGGTGGGTGAAGTGGTCGAGTGCGGCCAGCACCCTAACGCCGACAAACTGCGCGTGACGAAAGTGAACGTGGGCGGTGATCGTCTGCTGGATATCGTCTGCGGCGCGCCAAACTGCCGTCAGGGGCTGAAAGTGGCCGTGGCAACCGTCGGTGCAGTGCTGCCGGGCGATTTCAAAATTAAAGCGGCTAAGCTGCGCGGCGAGCCGTCTGAAGGCATGCTGTGCTCCTTCTCCGAGCTGGGTATTTCCGACGACCACAACGGCATCATTGAGCTGCCGCTGGATGCGCCAATCGGCACCGATATCCGTGAATACCTGAAGCTTGACGACAACACCATTGAAATCAGCGTCACGCCAAACCGTGCCGACTGCTTAGGTATCATCGGCGTGGCGCGTGACGTTGCCGTGCTGAACCAGACCGAACTGAACGCGCCGGAGATTGCACCGGTTGCCGCTACCATCAGTGACGTGCTGCCAATCCAGGTTGAGGCTGCGGATGCTTGCCCGCGCTATTTGGGCCGCGTGGTGAAAGGTATTAACGTTAAGGCGCCAACGCCGCTGTGGATGAAAGAGAAGCTGCGTCGCTGTGGTATCCGCTCAATCGATGCGGTTGTTGACGTAACCAACTACGTTCTGCTGGAGCTGGGCCAGCCGATGCACGCGTTCGATAAAGATCGTATCGACGGCGGCATCGTTGTGCGCATGGCGAAAGAGGGCGAAACCCTGGTTCTGCTGGACGGCAGCGAAGCCAAACTGAACGCTGATACTCTGGTGATTGCTGACCACAGCAAAGCGCTGGCAATGGGCGGTATCTTCGGGGGTGAACACTCTGGCGTGAACGATGAAACGCAAAACGTTCTGCTGGAATGCGCGTTCTTCAGCCCACTCTCCATTACCGGCCGCGCACGCCGCCACGGTCTGCATACCGATGCCTCTCACCGCTACGAGCGCGGAGTTGACCCGGCTCTGCAGTACAAAGCGATGGAACGTGCGACTCGCCTGCTGATCGACATCTGCGGCGGCGAAGCGGGTCCGGTTATCGACGTGACCAACGAAGCGACGCTGCCTAAGCGTGCCACCATTACCCTGCGCCGCAGCAAGCTGGATCGCCTGATTGGCCACCACGTTGCCGATGCACAGGTTACCGACATTCTGACCCGTCTGGGCTGTGAAGTGACCGAAGGCCAGGACGAGTGGAAAGCCGTTGCGCCATCATGGCGTTTCGACATGGAAATTGAAGAAGATTTGGTGGAAGAAGTGGCCCGCGTTTACGGCTACAACAACATCCCTGACGAGCCTGTACAGGCGGGTCTGGTGATGGGCACCCACCGTGAAGCCGACCTGTCCCTGAAGCGTGTGAAAACCATGCTCAACGACAAAGGCTATCAGGAAGTGATCACTTACAGCTTTGTTGATCCTAAGCTGCAGCAACTGATCCACCCGGGCCAGGAGGCGCTCATCCTGCCAAGCCCGATCTCCAGCGAGATGTCCGCGATGCGTCTGTCCCTGTGGACCGGCCTGCTCGGCACTATCGTGTATAACCAGAATCGTCAGCAAAACCGCGTGCGCATTTTCGAAAGCGGTTTGCGCTTTGTACCGGATACTCAGGCGAATTTAGGCATCCGTCAGGATCTCATGCTGGCGGGGGCTATCAGCGGTAATCGCTATGAAGAGCACTGGGATCTGGCAAAAGGTACGGTTGATTTCTACGATATGAAGGGCGATCTGGAAGCCATTCTCGATCTGACCGGTAAATTATCTGAAATTGAATTCCGTGCAGAAGCGAATCCAGCCCTGCATCCGGGCCAGAGCGCGGCGATTTATTTGGACGGTAAACGCGTTGGTTTCATTGGAGTTGTTCATCCGGAACTGGAGCGTAAGCTGGACCTGAATGGCCGTACCATCGTGTTCGAGCTGGAGTGGAACCCGGTCGCAGACCGCGTCATTCCTCAGGCGCAGGACGTATCACGCTTCCCGGCGAACCGCCGTGATATCGCGGTTGTTGTCGCTGAAAACGTGCCCGCAGCAGATATTTTGGCCGAATGTAAGAAAGTTGGCGTAAATCAGGTAGTTGGCGTAAACTTATTTGACGTGTACCGCGGCAAGGGCGTAGCAGAAGGTTTCAAGAGCCTCGCTATTAGCCTTATCCTTCAGGATACCAGCCGTACACTCGAAGAAGAGGAGATTGCCGCTACCGTTGCCAGATGTGTAGAGGCATTAAAAGAGCGATTCCAGGCATCATTGAGGGATTGAACCTATGGCGCTTACAAAAGCTGAAATGTCAGAATATCTGTTTGATAAGCTTGGGCTTAGCAAACGGGATGCCAAAGAGCTGGTAGAGCTGTTTTTCGAAGAGATCCGTCGTGCTCTGGAAAATGGTGAGCAGGTAAAACTCTCCGGTTTTGGCAATTTTGATTTGCGAGACAAAAACCAACGTCCGGGTCGCAACCCGAAGACGGGGGAAGATATTCCCATTACAGCCCGCCGCGTGGTGACCTTCAGACCCGGCCAGAAGTTAAAAAGCCGTGTCGAAAACGCAACGCCTAAAGCAGAGTAATATGAACTAACTAAAAAGGCCGCTATTGCGGCCTTTTTTCTTTGCGCTCTTCTGCAAACCCACCGTAAAATCAATTACATCTCACGTGACTAAAACCATACCCATGCTTGATTTTGCCCATCGCCAGCACTGTTCCGATCGACGTCGCCTGCTTCTGCTTGCGCTGCTGCTCATTGTGGCCGCTGTCGTTAGCCTGTGCGCGGGCGACAGGTGGCTGGGGCCGGAAAGCTGGTTGGGTCCGGATGGACAGCTTTTTGTCTGGCAAATACGCCTGCCGCGCACGCTGGCGGTGATCCTGGTGGGGGCCGCGCTGGCGCTGTGCGGCACCATCATGCAGGCGCTGTTTGAAAATCCGCTGGCGGAGCCCGGGCTGCTTGGCGTGTCGAATGGGGCTGGCGTGGGGCTGATTGCGGCTGTCATGCTGGGGGGCGGGGCACTCTCAGCGTGGAGCATTAGCTTTAGCGCTATTCTCGGCGCCTTGCTGATAACCATCATTCTGCTGCGTTTTGCCAGACGGCATCTGTCGACCAGTCGGCTGCTGCTTGCCGGGGTGGCGCTGGGGATCATCTGCAGCGCGTTAATGACCTGGGCAGTCTATTTTTCAACGTCGTTCGATTTACGTCAGCTCATGTACTGGATGATGGGCGGATTCGGTGGCGTCGACTGGCGGCAGGGCTGGCTGATGGCGCTGTTGATCCCGGTCATACTGTGGACCTCTTTTCAGGCACAGCCGCTGAATATTCTCGCGCTCGGCGAAACGTCGGCTCGCCAGCTCGGCATGCCGATTAGCTTCTGGCGCAATGCGCTGGTGATTGCCATTGGCTGGATGGTGGGGGTGAGCGTGGCGCTGGCGGGGGCGATTGGCTTTATCGGGCTGGTTATCCCACATATGTTGCGTCTGTGCGGTATTACTGACCATCGGACGTTACTTCCGGCCTCGGCGGTTGCCGGGGCGGCAACGCTGCTGGTGGCTGACATCATCGCCCGACTCGCCCTGAGCGCAGCCGAACTGCCGATTGGTGTAGTGACCGCTACGCTGGGCGCGCCGGTATTTATCTGGCTACTCTTAAAAGCTGGACGTTAAATCACTACCCGTAAGACAACCTGAGGGAATGCTATGCAGACTGATATTCTGAATACCGAAGTGACCACCATTGACGGCGAAAAAACCACGCTGGAAGGCTACAAGGGCAACGTGTTGCTCATCGTCAACGTGGCATCTAAATGTGGCCTGACGCCGCAGTACGAACAGCTGGAGAACATTCAGAAAGCCTGGGAGAAAGACGGTTTCACCGTACTGGGCTTCCCGTGCAACCAATTCCTGGGTCAGGAGCCGGGCAGCGAAGAGGAGATTAAAACCTTCTGCAGCACCACCTATGGCGTGACGTTCCCGCTATTCAGCAAGATCGACGTCAACGGTGAAGACCGCCACCCGCTCTATGCGAAGCTGGTGGCCGCAGCGCCGACCGCCGTGGCGCCAGAGGGCAGCGGTTTCTATGAACGTATGGCAAGCAAAGGGCGCGCGCCGCTCTATCCTGACGATATCCTGTGGAATTTTGAAAAATTCCTGATTGGTCGCGACGGCCAGGTTGTCCAGCGTTTCTCACCGGATATGACGCCTGAAGATCCGATCGTCATGGAGTCTATCAAGCTGGCGCTGGCGAAATAATGACGTTGCTGATGCAGCTCACGGACGTCGCCGATAAGGGACGTCTGGAGCCGGTAACCGGTGCTATCAATGCCGGAGAAATCCTGCATCTTGTCGGGCCAAATGGGGCCGGTAAAAGCACGCTGCTGGCACGTATGGCGGGCTTGACCTCTGGTCCGGGCGAGATCGTGCTGCAGGGTCACGCCCTTGCCGACTGGTCACCGGTATCGCTGGCACATCGGCGTAGCTATTTAGTTCAGCAGCAGGTGCCACCGTTTGCGATGCCGGTCTGGCACTATCTGATGCTGCATCTGCATGATAAAAACAGCGCCACGCTGCTCTCGGATGTCGCGACGGGGTTAGGGTTAGACGATAAACTCACCCGTCACGCCAGCCAGCTCTCCGGTGGGGAGTGGCAGCGCGTGCGTCTGGCCGCGGTTATCCTGCAGATCCATCCGGCAGGAAATCCTCACGGACGCTTGCTGCTTCTGGACGAGCCGATGAGCGGTCTGGATGTTGCCCAGCAGGCGGCGCTGGATACCCTGCTAAGCGGGTTGTCCCGTCAGGGGATAGCCGTCGTCATGAGCAGTCATGACCTGAACCACACGCTGCGTCATGCCCACAGGGTCTGGCTGCTGTCGCGAGGCAAAATGATTGCCAGCGGCGCGCGTGACCAGGTTCTTACGCCTCCAAATCTTGCCCGCGCCTACAATATGTCGTTTCGCAGGCTGGACATAGAAGGGCATAAGATGCTGATTTCTACCGCGCAAGAGTAACCGTTTCTTGCCTGGTAGCCTACTTGCACGCTAAATTACAAAAAGAATAAAAAAGCAGAGGATTCGTCTGGACATGCGATTCTGGTTTCTCTTTGTGGCAGCGCTCTTTCTTGCGGGATGCAGTAGCCATCGTGCGCCACCCCCTAATGCCCGGCTCTCGGATTCAATCACCGTGATTGCCAGCCTGAACGACCAGTTAAGCAACTGGCGCGGCACGCCTTATCGCTACGGCGGTATGAGTCGCGGCGGCGTGGACTGTTCTGGTTTTGTGCTAATGACCTTTCGCGATAAGTTTGATTTGCAGCTTCCGCGTGAAACGCGCAAGCAAGCTGAAATAGGCACGGAAATCAACAAAGATGAGTTACTGCCTGGCGACCTGGTCTTTTTCAAAACCGGTTCGGGTGAAAGCGGTCTCCATGTTGGCATTTACGATACGGATAACCAGTTTATTCATGCTTCGACCAGCCGTGGGGTGATGCGCTCTTCGCTCGATAATGTCTACTGGCGTAAAAATTTCTGGCAGGCGAGGCGTATTTAGTCGCGCCTTGACGGCTTAACGCTGGCGGCAGGGTAACTAATAAACTATGCCGCTTTTAATCATATAAGATGATTAAAGTTAAATTTACGAAGAATTAGTTATGTCCAGATGTATCTGTTTTATCTAAAACTGGCTATTACACAGCAACCAGGATAAGATTAATTTAGATTCAGGGATAAATCTGAAAAATATTACGGAACTGATGAAATTAATCTTATTAAAATCAAGACAGTGGAATTGTGTCGTCAATTGCTCCAGGATGTCCTCTCTCATCTTTAATGCGGGGCGAGTGCAATGATTATTACGCTAGATAATGCCTACAAGTCTGAACTTTTGCTGCAGCCTGCGCGTAATAGCGCCGGGGAGCTTAAAGGTTTAGAGCTTGTGGTTAACTTTGCTGGCGTTGACACGGAAGTGAGGATCCCTACTGAACTGGTTATCCCGCGTCTTTCACCCGCAGAAGAGTTAGTGCTGTTTCAAGAGAAACTGCAATTGCTCGACACCTGTAAACTGTTCTTTATTCAGCACCAGTTAATTGCATGGATCAATATTACACCTGTAATAGTTGAGTTTTTATTAACGAATGGAAATGCTGTTTCATTACTTGAGCGCTATCCTTTTCTTGAGTTTACTGTTAATGAGAACTATCCAGGTTTAAATAATGGAAAAGATGATCTGAATCTGGCGAGAATGGCAATCCATTTTCCTTTAGTGCTGACAAACTTTGGCGCAGGTGCAGCATCTCTCAAAGCGGTTTATGACGGTTTGTTTAAGCGCGTAATACTGGACAAGGGTTTTATCCAGCAGCGGGCTGCAGCGCTTTCTTTTGAGCCCTTTATGCGCGCTATTCTCTGGCAAATCACCCCACACTGCCAGTCGGTTATGGTATCCGGGATTGACGATCACAGCCTGTTGCAGCGCGTGCTGACGTTTAATTTTGGCGCGATGCAGGGAAGTCTCTGGCCTGCCGTACCGGCAGAGCAGGTGACAACGCTCGTTCAATGATAACCCTTCTCTTCGCCCGTGTTTAAGACCCGCTAAACCCTCTACACTAAAAGCAGGAGGACCTATGACCCTGTCTTTTACTGCACACTGGCATGACGAGTTGCCTGGCTTTTATACCGCACTCAAACCTACACCGTTACACCATTCCCGTCTTATCTGGCATAACGCGCCGCTGGCTGACGAACTGGCGATCCCGCCTGACCTGTTCCAGCCTGCTGAAGGGGTTGGCGTCTGGGGCGGCGAAACGCTTTTGCCGGGCATGCATCCACTGGCTCAGGTCTACAGCGGCCACCAGTTTGGCGTCTGGGCGGGGCAACTGGGTGATGGCCGGGGGATCCTGCTCGGTGAACAGCAGCTTCCCAACGGGGAGACGGTTGACTGGCATCTGAAAGGTGCGGGTCTTACCCCCTATTCGCGAATGGGCGACGGGCGCGCGGTGCTGCGCTCAACGATCCGCGAAAGCCTGGCGTCGGAAGCCATGCATGCGCTGGGGATCCCTACCACGCGCGCGCTGTCCATTGTTACCAGCGACACGCCGGTTGCGCGTGAGACGATGGAGCAGGGGGCAATGCTGGTCCGCATCGCTGAAAGCCATCTGCGCTTTGGTCATTTTGAACACTTTTACTATCGCCGCGAGCCGGAAAAAGTCCGACAGCTTGCAGACTATGCCATCCGCCGCCACTGGCCACAGTTGCAGGGCGAAGCGGAAAAGTATGTTCTCTGGTTCCGCGATATCGTCTCCCGTACCGCCTCAATGATTGCCCGCTGGCAGACCGTCGGGTTTGCACACGGGGTCATGAATACCGATAACATGTCCCTTCTGGGACTCACCTTCGATTACGGTCCGTATGGCTTCCTTGATGATTACCAGCCGGGTTACATCTGTAACCATTCGGACTATCAGGGACGCTACAGTTTTGATAATCAGCCTGCTGTAGGGTTGTGGAATCTACAACGCCTTGCGCAAAGCCTGTCGCCTTTTATTGACGTCGATGCCCTGAACGATGCGCTCGACGGTTATCAGGAGGTTCTGCTGCGGGAGTATGGTGCGCTGATGCGCAACAAGCTGGGCCTGCTGACCCAGGAGAAGGGCGATAACGAATTACTGAACACCTTGTTTGCGCTGATGGCGCGGGAAGGGAGTGACTACACCCGCATCTTCCGGATGCTGAGCCAGACGGAGCAGAACAGCGCGGCGTCACCGCTGCGCGACGAGTTTATCGACAGGCAGGCGTTTGACGACTGGTTCACGCTCTACCGCTCGCGGCTTCAGCAGGAGCAGGTGGATGATGCAACCCGCCAGGAGAAGATGAAGGCCGCGAACCCCGCAATGGTGTTGCGCAACTGGCTGGCGCAGCGGGCGATTGAGCAGGCAGAGCAGGGACAGTACGACGAGCTACACCGCCTGCATGTGGCGTTGCGCACGCCGTTTGCCGACCGGGACGATGACTACGTCAGCCGCCCGCCTGAGTGGGGTAAGCGGCTGGGAGTGAGCTGCTCAAGCTAGGGGGCGAGAAATACCTGCGGCGCGGCGTGAGCCGGATGTTGACCCACGTGCAGCTGTGCGCCATACCAGTGGGCCAGCGCATCGGCCTGCAGGACGGCCTCCGGTGTGCCTCCGGCGACCAGCCTGCCGTTATGCAACAACAGGATCCTGTCTGCCCACAGCGCCGCCAGATTGAGATCGTGCAGCACCACGCAGACGTGCAGATCCTTTTGACGGGTCAGCGATCTTAACAGCCGCAGCAGATACTGCTGATGGTAGAGATCCAGCGCGGAGGTGGGTTCATCCAGGAACAGCCAGCCGCGCGGAGCACTGTCGCACCAGAGCTGGGCCAGCGCGCGCGCAAGCTGGACACGCTGCTGTTCGCCACCGGAAAGCGCCGCAAATTGCCTTCCGGCAAGCGGTAAACATTCGGTGATCCGCATGATTTCCTGAATCACTGCCGCTTCAGGCGTGCGCGTCCACGGGGCGCGGCCCATGCCGACAACGGCCTCCACCGGCCAGTCAAATCCCAGTTGCGTGTTTTGTCGCATTACCGCCCGCTGGCGGGAAAGCGCGTCCGGACGCCATGCGCTGAGGGGTTTCCCCGCCAGAAGACAGTGCCCGCTGGCAGGCTTGAGATAACCCGTTAACAGCCGTAATAACGTCGATTTCCCGGCACCGTTCGGGCCAATTAACGCGATCAGTTCACCCTGCGACAATGACAGCGAAATGTCGTTGATTATCGTGCGTCGTCCCGCCTGAAAAACAATATTTTCAGCGCAATAGCGGTCAGCCATGTTGCCCTCCACGATGGAAAATAAGCCAGAGAAACCAGGGGGCGCCAAGAAGGCTGGTCAGTAAACCAACCGGCATTTCTGCTGGCGCGACCAGCGTTCGCGCGGCCGTATCCGCAACCAACAGCAGCGAAGCTCCGGCGAGGACCGAGCCGGGGATCGCGGCCCGGTGATCAGCGCCCAGCCACATACGCATCAGATGCGGTACCACCAGCCCCACAAAGCCGATCACGCCGCTGACCGCCACTGCGGCAGCAACCAGTAGGGCGCTGCACAGCAGCAGGATCCGCTGTACGACGGCGACATCCACACCCAGGTAGTGCGCTTCCTCATCACCGAGTTGCAGCACGTTGAGCGCGTTCGCCAGCCGCCAGATAACCAGAACGGTGGGCACCATCAGCGAGGTAACGGCCAGCAGTGTCGACCACTGTGCCTGACCGAGGCTGCCCATTCCCCAGAGCGAAAGCTGGCGAAGCTGCGCATCGTTACTCACCCAGGAGAGGACGCCGACCGCCGCGCCGCACAGGGCATTTATCGCAATGCCAACCAGTAACAGACGTGACAGGGAGCTGTTACGCTGTTGGCTGAGCAGGAAGATCGCAACGGTCGCTGCCAGCGCGCCGAGAAAGGCTGCCAGCATCGGGGCGTAGAGCATCACCAGGGCAGGTAACGAGAGCGGAAGAACGACCCACAGCGCGACCGCCAGCGCCGCGCCGCTGCTGATGCCGAGCAAACCCGGATCCGCCAGGGGATTGCGAAACAGTCCTTGCATCACACACCCCGCCAACGCCAGCGACCCGCCGATGACCAGCGCCAGCAGCACGCGAGGCAGGCGGATCGTCAGCCAGATTTGACGCAGCGCCTCGTCGCTGCCGTTCCACAGCAGGCTGACCGGCAGGCGCAACGCACCAAAGCTGGTGGCCGTGAACGTCAAAAGGGAGAGCAGGGCAGCCAGCAGCCACAGTGAAACCGTAACCCGTCGGGACATCAGGGGAGTTGCTCCGCTTTGGCGCGCAATTGCTGGATCGCTTTCGGCGTTCGCACGCTAAAGCCCAGCAGCGCCATGTCATCAATCGCCAGCATCTGTCTGTTCCGCCCGGCTGGCGTTTGCGCCAGACCCGGCAGCGTCCACAGATTTTCTTCACCGCCCAGCGCCCGCACACCGTCCTGCGAAATCACCACCAGGTCGGGCTGGCTGGCAATCACGCCCTCCTGCGACAGCGGCTGATAGCGGGAAAATCCCTGCATAGCGTTCTGTAAACCTGCCGCACGGATGGCGGCATCCGCGCCGGTCTGCTGCCCGGCAGCCATGGCGGTCATCCCGCCGTGGTTAAGAATAAACAGCACCCGCTTGTTCAGCGACGACCCAGGCAGTGCGGCCAGCTCCGCACGCAGCGTTTTGCGCAGGATTTCTCCCTGCGCCTGCTGGTGCGTTGCATCGGCGATCGTCCGGACTTTCTCGTCAATCACGCTCAGGGCGTTACTGGCGGGAACGGTGACCACCCTGACGCGGCTTTGCTCAACCTGCTTCAGTGCCAGAGAGGGCTGAGCCTGAGCGCTCGCCAGCACCAGCGTGGGACGCATGGACAAAATCCCCTCCGCATTAAGCTGGCGCAGATAACCCACGTCTGGCAGGTCGTTCGCCGCCTGCGGCCACTGGCTGGTGCTGTCGCGCGCGACCAGAGAAGACTCTGCGCCAAGGGCATAAACGATCTCCGTGACGTCGCCGCCGAGGGTGACAATTTTCTCCTGCGTGGCGGCAAACGCCACCAGTGGCAGGGCGCTTAGCAGGGCAAACCAGCTTTTCATGCGGCCATCCCTTTTGGCGTCAGGGCATCAATCTGGCTGCGCCACTGGCTCTGCTCCGGCTCGCCTTCGGTACGCTGGCCATACAGCTGGGCGATTTGCGTACCGTCGGCGGCAAACAGTTCCAGGCTGGTGACGTGGCCATCTGCGGTCGGCTTGCGCGTTACCCAGCTCTCCGCGACGGCGTCTTCCAGCAGATGCAGCGTAAAGGCGGGGTTAAAGATATTCAGCCAGCCTTTCATCGGTACGACTTTTTCCACCGCGCCGGTGAAGATCTGCACGCAGCCGCGGTTGCCCACGAAGACCATGATTTCGTTACCGTCCTGACGTGCCGTTTCCAGCAGTTGCCCCAGCGCGCTGTTCTCAACTTTGCAGGCGAGGTCGTCGCCCACCAGACGAAACGCCTGCTGACGGCTGAGGTTATGGCGCTTCAACAGGCTGAAGAACTGATGAACGTCGGTCATGGCGCGCCACTCTTTGTCCACACGCGCGCCATCCGCATTCTCAGCGTGAGCCGGGGCATCGGCGGCCTTCAGCTCAAGCGGCGGGTTATCGGCAAAGATAAAACGGGTCAACACGTCGCCCCAGGCAGAGACGTCGGTATTGTCCGTGGTATACACCTTCAGCAGGGCATCGCCCTGACGATCGAAAAACTGAATGCTCTGACGCTCACCGCGTGCGGTGGTTTCGCTGATGTGAAACACGCTCGCCCACTGGTTGAGGAACAGGCGCAGATCCAGCGCGCGCGGGTTCAGCACCAGCCCGGCGTGGCCGTTCAGGTGCTGGTTGGTAAAGCTCCCGACCTGCTCGTGCACGGCGTATTCGTTGCGGCAGATACACCGGGTTTCGCCCACGGCTTCCAGCGCGCCTAAAATCTCGCGGATTTCACCGTGCAGTCGCCAGGCGTCATGACCTACGCGGGCAAAGGTCAGCTCTGCTTCGCTGATGTTCATTAACCCTGCGATGTCGCGCGCGTATTTACCCGGATTGTCTTCTTTTAACTCAAGCCAGCGTGTGTAGTGATTCATTGTCTCTTCCTTCTCAATATGCGTTACCACTGATAACTCACGAAAATCTTACCGTTACGACCGTCCTGCGGGATCCCCTGCGGTGACCAGTACGCTTTGTCGAAGGCGTTGCCTAGCACCAGCGTGGTGGTCACGCCTTTGAGCTGTTCCTGACCTTTATAGCTGACGTAGAAATCATTGACCGCATAGCCCGGCTGTTTACTGTAGCTGCTGCTGATATGCGTTGAGCGATCGACAAAAGTACCGATCCAGCCGACGGAGAACCCGCTTTGCGCCACCGGGATATCCAGCTTGCTGGTGACGGTGTCCGGGTTAATGCTGGAGATATACTCGCCGGTGTTGGTGTCTTTGCCGCGCGTGCGGTTGTAGGCCACGTCGAGGTTGAACAGGTCGGCGGAGTATTTCGCCATTACGTCCCATCCCCAGATTTTGGCGTCGGGGACGTTATAGGACATGGTGGTCGCCGCGGCAAAATCGACGGTGGTGGAGATGTAGTCTTTGGCTTTGGTATCGAAATAGCTGGCCTTAAACTCCAGCGCATCGTTGGCAAGCATCAGATCGTCAAAGCGCAGACCAAAACCGAACTCCTGGGTTTTGTTGGTTTCCGGGCGCAGATTCGGGTTAGGTACCCAGTAGTTGGTGTAAAAGCTGCCGATGGAGAAGTGTTTCGCATCGTTATACATCTCGCCCATGGTCGGCGCGCGGAAGGCCTGCGCATAAGAGCCGAACAGCATCAGCCAGCCGGTTGGGCTGACGGTTAACCCGGCGCGGGATGACCACTTGTCGGCATCCACATCGTCGTAACCCTCGCTGCTGCCGCGATAATTGTCGTAGCGCGTACCGCCCAGCAGGGTCACGGGCAGATCGCGCAGGGTGATCTCATCCTGCAGCCAGCCGGAGCTGAAATCGATTTTGGCATTCGGGAAGCCGGTTGTCGTACCGCCCGGGCGTTGCTCCTGACGATAGTATTCGCCGCCGTAGGTCAGGAGATGAGACGCAAAGGAGTCGCTGAACAGACGGGTGCGGTTTTCCACTTTGCCGCCTTTGGTGGTCTGCTTGCGGAACTCGCCGGTGCCGTCGACGTTCTGGGCGTTAATGCGCGCTTCGGACCAGTAGACTTTTGCATCGGCGTTCAGCCAGTCGTTTCCTTCCGGTGCAAGGTGGTAGCCAAGCTGCGCATCACGCTGGATGGTGGAGCGGTCGGTCATGGGATTGCTGCTGTCGGACGCGTCGGTGGTTTGCGGGTTTTTCGGCTCCTGCGCGTCGTTGTTGTAGTAGCGCAGGGAGCCGCTCAGGGTTTGAGCCGGGTCGATTTTCCAGCTCCCTTTTGCCAGCATGTTATTAATGGATTCGTCGTTAGGCGCCGTTGCACCGTCACTCTGGCGAATATCACCGCGATCCCGGCTCGACCATGCCACCAGACCGTCCAGCGTCTCGGTACGGCCGTAGGCGCTGGCACCCATTCCGATGCTGTGATCGCCCGTCGCGCCCGTACCAAACACGCGGTAGCCGCTGTTCTTGCCCGGCTCGAGCAGATCGTTGGCGTCGGCGGTGTCATAGGAAATCACGCCGCCCAATGCGCCGCTGCCGTACAGAAGAGCGGAAGGACCACGCACCACTTCGATACGTTTGATCAGCGCCGGGTCGAGGAAGGTGCTGTTGAGGTGGCCGGTATCGGTTCCCTGACGCACGCCGTCGACCAGGACCAGCACGCCGCGACGGTCGTAACCGCGCAGGTTGACGTCCTGACCATTCGTGCGGCCGGTACCGTCCAGCGTTAGACCGGGAACCTTGCGCAGCAGGTCGGCGGCAGAGCTGGCGGTCTGGTTTTCCGGGGCGGTGGCGTCAATGACGCTAACCATCATCGGCGCCTCAAAGGCGCTTCGGGCGTTGCCGGTGGCGGTTACGGTGATGTCGTCTGTGGCAGCAAACGCAGCCCCCGGCAGGGTGCTGACAATCGCCAGCGCCAGAAGTGACGGACGTAAAGACGTGGAATGCAGGTGTGGCATAGCAACTCTCCATAAGAATTGAAAAGCGCTGGCTGCCTGGGGATCACCTGGGTGGCTGGCGAAATTATCGTGTTGTTTATTTAGTCAGTATCAGTTTTCCGGCATGGGTCTGGCGCAGAAGATAGTGCTGGCCGTCATGCTCGATAATGACCCGCCCCTCATCACCGAGCAGGGTTTTGCTGTCGATACGGCGATCGGTGGAGGTGGGGGAAGGCGCTGTGTGTGTTTTTATTGGCGTTGCCGCGCTGTTATCCGTACGTGACATAATGTTTATAAATAACAATCAATGTAACAATGATAATCATTATCAATAAACTGCAAATTCACGGCAAGCGTTTTTGTGAAAATTGTGTGACGGGATCAAATTTGTGGGAGTGCAGTCTGATGCCCTCACCCCGACCCTCTCCCACAGGGAGAGGGAGAAGGGCTGGATTTTAGAAGCGCGTATCGACCGCAGCTGCCAGCTTCTCCAGCAGCAGCTCGCTGTCTTCCCAGCTCAGGCACGGGTCGGTGATCGACTGGCCGTAAACCATCTGCTGCCCGGTAACGATTTTCTGCGTGCCTTCTTTGAGGAAGCTTTCCGCCATAATGCCTGCCACGGCGGTGGAACCGCTGCGGATCTGCTGGCAGATCTCATCGCAGACATCCAGCTGGCGACGGTGCTGCTTCTGGCAGTTGCCGTGGCTGAAATCCACCACCAGGTGTTCCGGCAGGTCGAATTCGGCCAGCGTTTCGCAGGCTGCTGCGATATCTTGCGCATGATAATTCGGTTTTTTGCCGCCGCGCATAATGATATGCCCGTACGGATTACCGCTGGTCTGGTAGATGGTCATGTGACCGCTCTTATCCGGCGACAGGAACATATGGCTGGCACGCGAGGCGCGGATCGCGTCGACCGCAATTCGCGTGTTGCCATCGGTCCCGTTTTTAAAGCCGACCGGACAGGAGAGCGCGGAGGCCATCTCACGGTGGATCTGACTTTCGGTGGTCCGTGCGCCAATTGCGCCCCAGCTGATCAGATCGGCGATAAACTGCCCGGTCACCATATCGAGAAACTCGGTCGCCGTCGGAACGCCCAGCTCGTTGACCTGTAAAAGCAGCTTCCGCGCCAGCTCAATACCGTGGTTCACGCGATAGCTGCCGTTGAGGTCAGGATCGGAAATCAGTCCCTTCCAGCCCACCACGGTGCGCGGTTTTTCAAAGTAGGTGCGCATGACGATCTCAAGGCGATGCTGATACTTCTCACGCATCCCCTGAAGACGTTTTGCGTAGTCCATCGCGGCATCCAGGTCGTGAATGGAGCAGGGGCCAATCACCACCAGAAGACGCTTGTCTTCGCCGTTCAGGATTTTTTCAATGCGGCGGCGGGACGCCGTTACATGTTCCGCAACGCCTGCGGAAACGGGGTGCCGCTGGGCCAGTTCAGCCGGAGTCACCAGGCTATCAATGCGCGCAGTGCGGAGTTCGTCGGTTTTGTTCATGGAATGTCTCAGAATTTTTGTGCTTCATCGGCAGACTACCGGGAAGTGATGGGCATCACCTTAAACCAATCCCTGCTGATTTCAAGTTCGGGACAAATTCGCCCCGATGATGCCCATTATGATAACTGAAACTGGATTAATGTACTAGCATATTAGTACATGCGGCGATTCAGCCCCATGATGTCGAGGATTTTGGTAGCAATTTCTTCTACAGAATAGTTGGTGCTGTTCAGCCACGGGATCTGGTTTTTGCGGTACAGCGCTTCAACCTCGGAAACTTCCATCCGGCACTGGCGCATGGAGGCGTAGCGGCTGTTCTCGCGGCGCTCTTCGCGGATGGCGGCGAGGCGCTCCGGGTTAATGGTCAGGCCGAACAGCTTGTGCTGCAGCGGCTTAAGGGCGGCGGGCAGCACCAGGTTGTCCATATCGTCGGCAATAAAGGGGTAGTTTGCAGCGCGAATGCCAAACTGCATGGCCAGATAGAGGCTGGTTGGGGTTTTGCCGCAGCGCGACACGCCCAGCAGGATCACCTGCGCCTGGTCAAGATTACGCAGCGAGATCCCGTCGTCGTGGGCGAGGGTGTAGTCAATGGCGGCGATACGCGCATCGTACTTGGTCAGGTTGCCGGGGTTCAGCCCGTGTGTACGGTGGGCGATAGGCGTCGGGTCGAGCTTGAGCTCGCTTTGCAACGGTGCCACCAGCGCCTGCACGATGTCCTGACAGAAACCTTCACTTTGCAGAATGATGCTGCGAATTTCCGGGATAACAATCGAATAGAACACCAGCGGGCGCACGCCGGTTTGCTGGAAGATGGCGTCAATCTGGTCTTTCACCGCTTTGGCGCGGCTCTCATTTTCCACAAAGGGCAGCGTGATGCTGTTAATCGAAACGGGAAACTGCGACATCACCGCGTGCCCCAGCACCTCGGCGGTGATCGCCGTACCATCAGAAATATAAAAAACGTGGCGATCGACAGCACTATCCATTTTACTCACCCTGAATATCTAACCTAATTGTCTGAAAGCATAAATTAAAAAAGTTAATTGCACAGCAAAGAACTTATCTGAATTTAAAATGAAACGGTGTTTTTGATTTTCCTGAAAAGTGGATTTCATTTTTCAAATAGCGACTTTATTTTTGTGGTTTTTGGCTGAATATATAGGAATCATCGGTTTAGCGAGTGATGGGAAAGTATCCGAAAAGTTGAAAATTTAAATTGCTTACACGATTCACCGTTTTTTTAGCGGAAGTAAATATGCCAGTATAAATACGTAGTCAGGTGTTTCTTACTCCGATCAAATATCACAAAAGGATTGTTTCGATGTCCAACAATGGCTCGTCACCGCTGGTGCTTTGGTATAACCAACTCGGCATGAATGATGTAGACAGAGTTGGGGGCAAAAATGCCTCCCTGGGTGAAATGATTACAAATCTGTCCGGTATGGGTGTTTCCGTACCAAACGGGTTTGCCACCACCGCCGATGCCTTTAACCTGTTTTTAGACCAGAGCGGTGTTAACCAGCGCATTTACGACCTGCTGGATAAAACGGATATTGATGACGTCACCGAGCTTGCCAAAGCCGGGTCACAAATCCGCCAGTGGATCATCGACACACCTTTCCAGCCGGAACTGGAAAAAGCCATTCATGACGCGTACAACCAGCTCTCTGCTGACGATGCGCAGGCCTCCTTTGCCGTGCGTTCTTCTGCAACCGCAGAAGATATGCCCGATGCCTCGTTCGCCGGACAGCAGGAAACCTTCCTGAACGTTCAGGGTTACGATGCGGTGCTGGTGGCGGTGAAGCACGTGTTTGCTTCCCTGTTTAATGACCGCGCCATCTCCTATCGCGTGCACCAGGGCTACGACCATCGCGGCGTCGCGCTTTCCGCCGGCGTGCAGCGCATGGTGCGCTCGGACGTAGGTTCTTCCGGCGTGATGTTCTCCATCGATACTGAATCCGGCTTCGACCAGGTGGTGTTTATCACCTCCGCGTGGGGCCTGGGTGAGATGGTGGTGCAGGGCGCGGTAAACCCTGACGAATTCTACGTCCACAAGCCTACGCTGGCGGCTAACCGTCCGGCAGTGGTGCGCCGCACCATGGGCTCGAAAAAAATTCGCATGATCTATGCCCCAACCCAGGAGCATGGCAAGCAGGTTAAGATTGAAGATGTGCCGCAGGAGCAGCGCGACCGTTTCTCCCTGACCGACGCCGAAGTGGAAGAGCTGGCGAAGCAGGCGGTGCAGATCGAAAAACACTACGGTCGTCCGATGGATATCGAATGGGCGAAAGACGGTAACACCGGCAAGCTGTTTATCGTGCAGGCGCGTCCGGAAACCGTCCGCTCTCGTGGTCAGGTGATGGAGCGTTATACGCTGCACGCGCAGGGCAAAATCGTGGCGGAAGGCCGCGCCATCGGTCACCGTATCGGTGCTGGTCCGGTGAAAGTGATCCACGACATCAGCGAGATGAACCGCATTGAGCCAGGCGACGTGCTGGTGACCGACATGACCGACCCGGACTGGGAACCGATCATGAAGAAAGCGGCGGCCATTGTCACCAACCGCGGCGGTCGTACCTGTCACGCGGCGATCATTGCCCGCGAGCTGGGTATTCCTGCGGTTGTCGGCTGCGGTGACGCCACCGAGCGGATGAAGGACGGGCAGAACGTGACCGTCTCCTGTGCCGAAGGCGATACCGGCTACGTGTACGCCGACATCCTCGACTTCAGCGTGAAGAGCTCCAGCGTGGATACCATGCCGGACCTGCCGCTGAAGATCATGATGAACGTCGGTAACCCGGACCGCGCGTTTGACTTCGCCTGCCTGCCAAACGAAGGCGTGGGCCTGGCGCGTCTGGAATTCATCATCAACCGTATGATCGGCGTTCACCCGCGCGCGCTGCTGGAGTTTGACGACCAGGAGCCGAAGCTGCAGAACGAAATCCGCGAGATGATGAAAGGCTACGACTCACCAAGAGAGTTCTACGTCGGCCGTCTGACCGAAGGGATCGCGACGCTGGGCGCGGCGTTCTACCCGAAACGCGTGATTGTGCGTCTGTCAGACTTTAAGTCTAACGAATACGCCAACCTGGTGGGTGGCGAACGCTACGAGCCGGAAGAAGAGAACCCGATGCTGGGCTTCCGCGGGGCCGGACGCTACGTGTCCGACAGCTTCCGCGACTGTTTCGCGCTGGAGTGTGACGCGGTGAAACGCGTGCGCAACGACATGGGGCTGACCAACGTGGAGATCATGATCCCGTTCGTGCGTACCGTGGACCAGGCGAAAGCGGTGGTGGACGAGCTGGCGCGTCAGGGGCTGAAGCGCGGCGAGAACGGGCTGAAGATCATCATGATGTGCGAAATCCCGTCCAACGCCCTGCTAGCCGAGCAGTTCCTCGAGCACTTCGACGGCTTCTCTATCGGCTCGAACGACATGACGCAGTTGGCGCTCGGTCTGGACCGCGACTCTGGCGTGGTCTCTGAGCTGTTCGACGAGCGTAACGAGGCGGTGAAAGCGCTGCTCTCGATGTCCATCCGCGCGGCGAAGAAGCAGGGGAAATACGTCGGGATCTGCGGTCAGGGTCCGTCCGACCATGAAGACTTTGCCGCCTGGCTGATGGAAGAGGGGATTGATAGCCTCTCCCTGAACCCGGATACCGTGGTGCAAACCTGGCTGAGCCTGGCGGAACTGAATAAGTAACCGCGTAAAAACGGAAAAAGGCGAGGAGATATCTCCTCGCCTTTTTTTATTTCCATCCGAATATGCTCCCCATCACAAATAAAACAAAAAACCAAATATCATAATTTGTCTGTTAATTTAGACAATTGTTAGCGCGCAAAGCGTTGCTAATACTTGAGCCTTACTGCGCACTTCCCTTCAGATGATGCGCAACTGGTTGAAATACGTTTTAACCTGATAAAAAGGCAAATAACAATGACAATCTCCTCTGTATTACGTACGAAAGATAAAATAGGTTATGGCTTAGGTGATATGGCCAGCGCGCTGGTCTGGCAAACGGCGACATTATTTCTCGCCTATTTTTATACGGACGTTTTTGGCTTGCCCGCCGCGATTATGGGCACCATGTTTTTAGTGGTGCGCGTGGTCGATGCATTTATCGATCCCTGCATTGGTGCGCTCGTCGACCGCACGCAAACGCGCCACGGTCGTTTTCGCCCCTGGCTGCTGTGGTTTGCTATTCCGTTTGGCGTCAGCTGTCTGATTACCTTCTATGTGCCGGACGTCGGGCCGACCGGGAAAATCGTCTATGCGTGCGTGACTTACGCCATTCTGAGCCTTATCTACTCGGCGATTAACGTGCCTTACTGCGCCATGCCGGGGGCGCTGACGCTGGATCCCCGCGAACGCCACTCTCTGCAATCCTGGCGCTTTGGGTTGTCCTTTATCGGCGGGCTGATCGTGACGGTGATTGCCCTGCCGCTGGTGTCACAGCTGGGGCAAGGTAACGTACAGAAAGGCTATTTCTATGCCATGAGCCTGATGGGGCTGCTGGGTATTGTTTTATTCTTCTGCTGCTTCCTGATGACCCGCGAACGTTATTCGCCACGAAATGATACCTCTGGCTCCATGCTGATGGATTTAAAACTGCTGACCAAAAACAGCCAGTGGCGAATTGTGTTCGTGTTTAATATTTTGCTGTTAACGGCGGTCGTGACGCGCGGCTCTGCCACCATGTATTACGTCAACTATGTGCTGCTGCGCCCGGAACTGGTCTTTGCCTTTATTGTTTCAGGCATGGTGGCCTCATTAAGCGGGGCATTATTATCTGAACGCCTGCTCGGAAAATTTGATCGCGTTCGCGCCTATCAGTGGACCATTGTGACGTTCGTGATTTTCGGGGCGCTGATTTTCTTCATTCCGCCTTCGCAGGTCTGGCTGATATTCGGCCTCAACATCGTTTTTAGCTTTATTCAAAACCTGACCACGCCGCTCCAGTGGACCATGTTCTCCGACGTGGTGGATTACGAAGAGCATCGCAGCGGTCGTCGTCTGGACGGTCTGGTCTTCTCTACCGCGCTGTTTGCCATCAAGTTTGGGCTGGCGCTGGGCGGGGCCGTGGTCGGTTGGGTGCTTGGCATGGTGGATTACGCCCCGGGCCAGGTGACGCAGGCGCCACACGTGCTCTCTACCATCAACGCGCTCTTTACGCTCATTCCTTGCGTGCTGTTCCTCTGCATGGTGGCGCTTCTTTCCATTTACAAACTCAACAGTCGGCTGGTGGATTCCATTGCCCGTGAACTTGCGGGCAAGCGTGATGTGCGTCCCGACGCGAGGCAGCTCAGCCCGGCAACCCATTCTGCAATACAGGAGTAAAACATGACGGCTATCTATAAGGACGCAGGACGTCCGGTACACGAGCGCGTCTCCGATTTACTGGCGCGCATGACCCCGGAAGAGAAGTTTGCCCAGATGCACGCGTACTGGCTGATCCTCGATGAAAACGGCAATCACCGTGAACGGAGCGATCTCAGCGATGAGTTCGCAGGCGTGAGCGAGCAGGCCTCGCTCAGCGAACGGCTGAAGCTGGGTGTGGGGCAGATCACGCGTCCGCTCGGTACGCATATTGTTGATGCGAAAACGGGCGTGCGCGCGGCCAACCGACTCCAGCGCATGATGATGGAAGAGACGCGTCTCGGTATTCCGGCGCTGTTCCACGAGGAGTGTCTGGTGGGGCTGCTGTGCAAAGACGCAACACTGTTTCCGTCCTCGCTGAACTATGGGTCGACCTGGGACCCAGAGCTGGTGCAGCGGGCGGCGGAGCAGATTGGCAAAGAGGCGCGCTCTGTCGGCTGTCAGCAGGGGCTGGCGCCGGTGCTGGACGTGTCCCGTGACGTGCGCTGGGGGCGTACCGAAGAGACCTTCGGCGAAGATCCCTGGCTGGTGGGGGTGATGGCGACCGCCTACGTGAAGGGGTTACAGGGCGATAAACGCGACCTGCTGGCGACCCTGAAACATTACGTTGGCCACTCGTTTAGCGAAGGGGCGCGCAACCACGCGCCGGTGCACCTCGGGTTTAGCGAGCTGAATGATACCTTCCTGCTGCCGTTTGAAATGGCGGTGAAGCTGGCAAACGCCGGTTCGGTCATGCCCGCCTACCATGACATTGATAATCAGCCGGGTCACAGCGACAGCTTCCTGCTTACCACCGTCCTGCGTGAACAGTGGGGATTCGATGGGATTATTGTGGCGGACTACGGCGGCGTCAGCCTGTTGCACCAGCACCACGGGATTTCCCACGACGCGGCCGAATCTGCTGCGCTGGCCTTTAACGCCGGGCTGGACGTTGAGCTGCCGAAAGATGACTGCGCGCGCCATCTGGCGGAAGCGGTAGAGCGTGGGCTGATTTCTATGGCGAAGGTGGATGAGATCGTGGCGCGTACGCTGACGGAAAAATTCCGCCTTGGCCTGTTTGAACGTCCCTATGCCGATGAGCAGGGCAGCGATCTGCAAAATGAGACGACCCGGCAGGTGGCGCGTGATGTCGCGACAACGTCGATCACGCTTCTGGAAAACAATGGCATCCTGCCCCTCGGCGGAAAGCCTCGCGTTGCGCTGGTCGGCCCGACGGCAGACGATCCGCTGGCGTTACTCAGCGGTTACAGCTTCCCGGTACACCTGATCATCAGCGACATGGTGGAAGATACGTCGCAGGTGACGACCCCGCGCGCGGCGCTGGAACACTATCTGGGTGCATCGAACGTGCGCTATGTCAAAGGGTGCCACATCATTGAAAAACGAATGGCGGGCGCGCCGGTCTTCCCCGGTGACAGCGGCGGTAAGCCGATGCAGCAGTCGCCGGTTTCACTGAGCATCGCACTGATCCCCGAGGCGGTCGACGCCGCGCAACAAAGTGACATGGTGGTGGCCTGCGTTGGCGATCTGGCCGGGCTGTTCCAGAGCGGCACCGTGGGTGAAGGCTCAGATACTGACTCATTGAATCTGCCTGGCGTGCAGCAACAGCTGCTGGAAGCGCTGGTCGCCACCGGTAAACCGGTGATCGTAGTGATGACCGGCGGGCGTCCGTACAACCTTCAGGGCCTCGAAGATAAGGTCGCGGCGCTGATGATGGCCTGGGCGCCCGGGCAGGAAGGGGGCTGGGCGATTGCGGACGTGCTGACGGGGCGGGCGGAGCCGCAGGGGCGTCTGGTGGTGAGCGTGCCGAAAAGCGCCGGAGCAATGCCGTATTACTACAATCACAAGCTCAAAAGCGGCGGCACGCCGTTTGCGTTCCATTTCGGTTCGCGTTACCCGTTTGGCTTCGGCCTCGGCTGGACGCAGTTTAGCTGGGGAGCGGCAAAAGTGGCGGCATCCAGCGTGCCGGTCGACGGCGAGGTGACGCTGAATGTGGATATCACCAATACCGGTGAGCGCAGCGGCAGCGAGGTGGTACAGGTTTACGTCAGGGATAAGGTCGCCACGCAGGTGCGGCCGCTTCAGGAGCTGAAGGCCTTCCAGCGCGTCACGCTCTCGCCGGGCGAAACCGCCACGCTCACCTTTACGCTACCGGTTGAGATGTTCAACTTTACCCGTCGCGACGGGAAACGCATCGTTGAGCCGGGTGAGTTTGAACTGCAGGTTGGCGCATCGTCGGGGGATATTCGCGAGGCGGTGATGGTCAATGTGACAGGGGAAACGCGGGTATTGCCTGCTGAGTGGCGGATGCTCAGTACCTGTGAGGTTAAGCGCGCGTAGTCAGGATAAAAAAAAGCCCATCGTGGGAGATGGGCAAAGACTACACACAGCAATTCGTTGTTTCACTCAGGGGATTTCCATGCTTATAAATCAAGGTGTTGATTTATAACCATGTCCTAATAGTAGGCATGTCGGCTTTTAGCGTCGATCAGATTCGTCTCAATAGTTAAAGAGACGTAAAGATTTCTTGAGGTTAGCAGCGGACTTGCTGCTGAAATGGCGGGTCTGACCAGTGAGTAATGAATAAATACTTTAGCAGCATTTAAGTATTATACGAAAGCATGTAGGCCGGGTAAGCGTTAGCGCCACCCGGCCAAAAGGCTTAATGCGTGTTCTTCTCTTCCAGCTCTTCCAGTTCGCTCAGGATCACATCAGGATCTGTTCCCGGAGGGGGAACTTCATGCACCCAGGCCGAGAAGAGACGCCATGTCACTGCGAGCAGCACCGGGCCGATAAAGAGGCCGATCATCCCAAACGCGATTAACCCGCCGATAACGCCTGACAGGATCAGAATCAACGGTAAATCAGCCCCCATGCGGATCAGTATCGGGCGAATGACGTTATCCATGGTGCCGACCACGCAGCTCCAGACCAGAAGCACCGTGCCCCAGGTGGTATCGCCCGTCCAGTAGAGCCAAATGATGGAAGGCACCAGCACCAGCAACGGTCCCAGTTGCGCAAGACAGGTCATCAGCATGACAACGGTGAATACGGTAGCGTACGGCACGCCGGAAATGGCCAGACCGATACCGCCCAGCACCGCCTGCACCAGCGCGGTGACCACTACGCCCAGCGCAACGGCACGGACGGCTTGCGCAGCCAGCAGCACGGCGGCATCGCCGCGTTTACCCGCCAGTCGGGTGGCAAAATGACGCACCCCAAGGGCAACCTGCTCACCGCGCCAGTACAGGAGCGCGCTAAAGACCAGCATCAGCGCGCAGTGCATCATAAAGCGACCAATATGTGCCGCCTGACCGACAAACCAGGTGGTGGTGGTGCCAATATACGGCCGCACTTTCGCGATCAGCGCGCTGCCGCCCATCTCCAGCAGGCTGTGCCAGCCGCTGTAGAGTTTCGCGCCGACCAGTGGAATGCTGTTAAGCCACGCGAGATCCGGCAACGTCAGATCCCCGCTGGTGGCGGCACGGATAACCGGGCCACTGGAGTCGACAAGACTATTTACCAGCAAGGCAATCGGAATAATAAACAGCATGAACAGCAGCAGCGTCATGACCAGCACCGCCAGGCCACGGCGGCCAAACAGCAGTTTCTGCAGCCGTAATAGCAGAGGCCAGGTGGCGACGACAACAGTAGCGGCCCACGCAAAGCCAAGCACGAAGGGTTGAACAATCCACAGACACGCAATAATCATCAGGGCTAAAAACAGCACCGACAGCAAAATTTGCGCAACATCCCTGGGCTGACGAAGATTGACCATAAATGTAACTTTCCTTAAATGAACACCAGCATGGCTGGCGAGAACGTGAACCGCCTTTCTCTAATCATTAGTGATATCAGCGATTTTTGACAGGCGGATTTTGCCCGTAATTCTGCTGAGCGCATAAGAAAAAAATGTGATAAAAAGTTGTGATACAACGCAAACGATTTCCACAACAACTCTAATTAGGGTCGACAGTGATGATCCCACAGATTTCTCAGGCACCTGGCGTCGTTCAGCTGGTGCTTAATTTTTTGCAAGCACTGGAGCAACAGGGTTTTACAGGTGATACCGCCACGAATTATGCCGACAGGCTGACAATGGCGACCGATAACAGTATCTACCAACTTCTCCCCGATGCCGTCGTTTTTCCACGCTCTACAGCAGATGTGGCGCTGATTGCCCGTCTGGCCTCGCAGGAGCGCTTCACCTCTCTGGTTTTCACACCCCGTGGCGGCGGTACCGGCACCAACGGGCAGGCGCTGAACCAGGGCATCATCATCGATATGTCCCGCTATATGAACCGCATCATTGAAATCAATCCTGAAGAGGGATGGGTGCGCGTGGAAGCGGGGGTTATCAAAGATCAGCTTAATCAATTCTTAAAACCGTACGGCTACTTTTTTGCGCCGGAACTGTCGACCAGCAACCGGGCGACCATTGGCGGGATGATCAATACCGACGCATCCGGCCAGGGCTCTCTGGTCTACGGTAAAACTTCCGATCACGTGCTGGGCGTGCGCGCGGTGCTTCTGGGGGGCGACATCCTCGATACCCAGCCAATGCCGGTCGAGCTGGCCGAGACGCTGGGTAAAGAGAGCACGGCGAGCGGGCGGATTTATCGCACCGTGCTGGAGCGCTGTCGCGATAACCGTCAGCTGATCCTCGACAAATTCCCGAAATTGAACCGCTTCCTGACGGGTTACGATCTGCGTCACGTCTTTAACGACGACCTGACCCAGTTCGATTTAACCCGCGTGCTGACCGGTTCGGAAGGTACGCTGGCGTTTATTACCGAAGCGCGTCTGGATATCACCCGGCTGCCGAAGGTGCGTCGCCTGGTGAACGTTAAATACAACTCCTTCGATTCTGCCCTGCGCAATGCGCCGTTTATGGTGGATGCGCGGGCGTTGTCGGTGGAAACCGTTGACTCAAAAGTGTTGAACCTGGCAAGGGAAGATATCGTCTGGCATTCGGTCAGTGAGCTGATTACCGATGTACCCGACAAAGAGATGCTCGGTCTGAACATCGTTGAGTTCGCTGGCGATGACGCCGAACTGATCGAACGTCAGGTTAGCACGCTGTGCCAGCGGCTGGACGAACTGATTGCACGTGGTGAAGGCGGCGTGATCGGCTGGCAGCTGTGCAACGATCTCTCCGGCATTGAGCGTATCTACGCGATGCGTAAAAAAGCGGTGGGGCTGCTCGGGAATGCGAAAGGGGCCGCGAAGCCGATTCCGTTTGCCGAGGATACCTGCGTGCCGCCGGAACATCTGGCGGATTACATCGTTGAATTCCGCGCGCTGCTGGACAGCCACGGCCTGAGCTACGGTATGTTTGGCCACGTGGACGCGGGCGTGCTGCACGTGCGTCCGGCGCTGGATATGTGCGACCCGCAGCAGGAGATCCTGATGAAGGAGATCTCCGACGACGTGGTGGCCTTAACCGCCAAATATGGCGGCCTGCTGTGGGGTGAGCACGGCAAAGGGTTCCGCGCGGAGTACAGCCCGGCGTTCTTCGGAGAGCAACTCTTCGGTGAACTGCGTAAGGTCAAAGCGGCATTCGACCCGGATAACCGCCTCAATCCCGGTAAGATTTGCCCGCCGGAGGGCGTTGACGCGCCAATGATGCAGGTGGATGCAGTCAAGCGCGGCACCTATGACCGACAAATCCCGATTGCGGTGCGCTCTTCCTGGCGTGGCGCGATGGAGTGCAACGGCAACGGCCTGTGCTTTAACTTCGATGTGAAGAGCCCGATGTGTCCGTCGATGAAAATCACCAGCAATCGTATCCACTCGCCAAAAGGGCGTGCGACGCTGGTGCGCGAGTGGCTGCGACTGCTGGCGGACCGCGGCGTCGACCCGCTCAAGCTTGAGCAGGAACTGCCGGAAAAACGCGCCAGCCTGCGTTCCCTTATCGAACGCACCCGCAACAGCTGGCATGCGAATAAAGGCGAATACGACTTCTCGCATGAAGTGAAAGAGGCCATGTCCGGCTGCCTGGCCTGCAAGGCCTGTTCGACGCAGTGTCCGATCAAAATCGACGTGCCGGAGTTCCGCTCGCGCTTCCTGCAGCTTTACCACACGCGCTATCTGCGACCGATGCGCGACCATCTGGTGGCGACGGTGGAAAGCTACGCCCCGCTGATGGCGCGTGCGCCGAAGACCTTTAACTTCTTTATCAATCAGCCGCTGGTGCGCAAGCTTTCCGAAAAACATATCGGCATGGTGGATCTGCCGCTGCTCTCGACACCGTCGCTGCAACGCCAGCTGGTGGGACACCGCTCGGCAAACATGACGCTGGAGCAGCTTGAAGCCCTGAGTGATGCGCAAAAAGCCAACGTGGTGCTGGTGGTGCAGGATCCGTTTACCAGTTACTACGATGCGCAGGTGGTGGCCGATTTTATCCGTCTGGCGGAAAAAGTGGGCTACCAGCCGGTTGTGCTGCCTTTCTCCCCGAATGGCAAGGCGCAGCACATTAAGGGCTTCCTGACCCGTTTTGCGAAAACGGCGCAGAAAACGTCTGACTTCCTGAATCGCGTGGCGCAGCTTGGGATACCCATGGTCGGCGTCGATCCGGCGCTGGTACTGTGCTACCGCGATGAGTACAAGCAGACGCTGGGCGAAAAACGCGGTGATTTTCATGTCATGCTGGTACACGAGTGGCTGCCTTTAGCGCTACAGCAAACTGCCGCGCGAGAGGCCAGCGGTGAGCCATGGTATCTCTTTGGCCACTGTACTGAAGTCACGGCACTGCCGGGTGCTCCCGCCCAGTGGGCCGCTATTTTCGCCCGTTTTGGCGCGAAGCTGGAAAACGTCAGTGTGGGCTGCTGCGGTATGGCAGGTACCTACGGGCACGAAGTGAAAAACTACGCCAATTCGCTTGGGATCTATGAATTATCGTGGCAACAGGCGATGCAGCGTCTACCGCGTAACCGCTGCCTGGCCACGGGGTATTCGTGTCGCAGCCAGGTAAAACGCGTTGAAGGTAACGGCGTTCGCCATCCATTACAGGCTTTGCTGGAGATTATCGGATGATCTGGAAACGTGCGGTGACGCTGCAGGCGTTAAACGCCATGGGCGAGGGAAACATGGTGGGGCTGCTGGACATCCAGTTTACCCGCATTGGCGAGAATGAGCTGGAAGCGACGATGCCCGTCGATAGCCGCACCCATCAGCCGTTCGGTTTATTGCACGGCGGCGCGTCCGTTGTGCTGGCTGAAACGTTGGGTTCGGTTGCGGGCTATCTCTGTACCGAAGGGGAGCAGAAGGTTGTCGGGCTGGAGGTGAACGCTAACCATATCCGCTCTGTTCGCAGTGGGCGCGTGCGCGGTATTTGCCGCGCGCTTCATGCCGGGAGCCGTCATCAGGTGTGGCAGATCGATATTCTCGATGAGCAGGAACGCCTGTGCTGCTCCTCAAGACTGACGACGGCAGTTGTGTAAAGTTTCCTGATGTTTTTGCCCATGGTCAAAAACTAGCCAGCGCGTTGTGATATACTGGTCAGGATTTGTACATAAGCGAGGACATCATGGATACTGAAATAACCCCAACCCAACTGGCAATTGAATATTTACGTCGCGATAAGAGCAACCTGTCTCCGGCGCAGTACCTGAAAAAACTGAAACAACTTGAGCTGGAATTTGCAGATTTGCTGGCGCTCTCTTCAAACGAGCTGAAAGAAGAGATCTATTTTGCCTGGCGGTTGGGCGTTCACGTCCATTGAGTGCGAATGAAAAGGCCGCGTATGCGGCCTTTTTTGTGTCTGGAATTCAGTATCTGGCGGGAAGCTTATTGATTTTTATCAGCCTGCCTTCATCGATTTCAATAAATCCGCCTGTTTTTAGATCGGCCAGAATGCGCATAACGCCACTGCGCGAGAGCTGCGTTTTTTCCCTGATATACCTTTCCGCCGTCACGCCGAGCCGATAAGCCTCATCTTCCTCCATCAGCTTAACAAGCTGCTGGCGAATCATCTCATACGCTGTCGGTGCGCCCTGTGGCATTACGTTGTTATACAGTCGACTATAGACAAACATCAGCTGGTTAGAAAGCAGGCCCCATAATGCTTTCTCTTTAATAATTTCACTGACCTTCTCGGTAGGGAGAATGCCAATCAGGCATGGGCTCACGGTTTTGATGTAATCATTGAAATAAATGTCCGTCAGATTCGCGAGACCAAACAGAGCAGGGCTGCGGGCGGTGGAGAGCATCATGTCATCGCTTCTGCGGTAGACGGCAATTGTCCCCTCCAGAATTAAATAACAGATCCCCTTGCCGTTGACCTGAAGATCGAATTGCTCACCACGGCCTGTTCTGCGCGCGGTGCAGTACGGCTCTAAATAAGAGATCAGTTCCCGGGCGTAGGGAGAGCCGCGATGTTGTTGTGCTGAAGACATTGTCTGAAACCTGAAAAAAGACCGGACTGATTATAGTGTCGCTCTTATCCTGCACCTTCTCCAGAGATAAATGTGAGGTCAGTACTTTCGGGGCAAGTGATGGATATCCATCAGCACTCCGCGCGCCATAGTGATGTATTTACCCGTTCGTAACTCTGCCAGAATACGCATGATACCGCTACGGGAAAGATAGGTTCGGCTTTTGATATAGGCTGCGGCAGTCGTGTTGAGCCTTATCGCCTCAGGCTCCTGCATCAGTTCAACAAGCTGAAAGCGGATGATGTCGTAAGCCGACATTTGCGATATCTGGGCACAGTGTTCATAGACGCGTGAGGCGGTATAGATCAGCAGGTTAGAAAAATGCTCCCACAGATTTTGCTGCGCAACGATGCAATTAAAACGCTCCAGCGACACAGCCGCGACTTCGGAGGTTTCCAGCGCCCTGACATAAAGATGCTCAGAGGAGAACTGGCTGCTTACACCCAGAATAAAGGGCGCTGATTCAGAATTTAAGACAATACCATCTCCACGGCGGTGTAATGCCACGCTCCCCTGGATCAGTAAAAAACACTGGCGAATATCGCTCTTGTAATAGTGAACCACTTCCCCTCTGGACAGTATTTTTCTTTCTGCTGAAGGAAGTAGGGTATCGATAATTTTTTCAATGTGCTTATAGGGTTTTAGGTGGAGCACGGTGGAATTGTCTTTACTATATTCTGTAGCCATTCTGGTATTCATCAGTTGCCTCATTCACTCATGCGATCATTTTTTGATCGGCATAAAGAATTATCTTAAAAAACAGCATTTCAGGGAATGATCGAAGCAGGTCTAATAATAGACTGGTGGATGTGTAAAATCTAATCTTATGAATTTAAAGGATTTCTATTAAGAGTCTAAAAGTAGACCCTGAATAATCTGTCTAAGGTTTATCTAAAAGGAGATGTTTCGTGATTGTTAAATGTCAGTCTACAGCTAGACCTCAAAAGAATTGTGTGCGGAATAAGATTTGGTTAAATTTTGACTCGTCGACAGGAATGCTCAGACTTCTATTTGTGAGTCATTTATCGGGTTCCTGACAAAAATAAAAGGCAACGCTCAGATTGATTGAAGCTTGTGGGGAACGTTTGCCCGGATTTCAGTAATAAATAAAGTGATACAGGGTAGGATATGATGAAAAAGAAAATGATGATGGCAATGCTGGCAGTGAGTTCTGCACTGCCGATGACGCAGGCTTTTGCTGCAGCGGGTACCGTTAATTTTAACGGTAATATTCTGGATTCCGCCTGCGACGTTGATGTGGCGTCTCAGAACCAGGTCGTCGTATTAGGCGATTATTATAAAACTGAATTCCCGACAACGGGAGCCAGAACCGCTGCCACGCAATTCAGTATTGTATTGAAAAACTGTCCGGTCACGGTGACTAACGCGAAAGTGCGCTTTGACGGTACGCCTGATTTAAGCAACGCCAGCCTGCTGGCGATTGACTCCTCGGTGGCAGGGGCGGCAACAGGGGTGGCAATCAACCTGATGAGCGCCGATAAGGCCGATCTGCCTCTGCATGGCAGCAACAGCTATTCCTATGCACTGAGCAGCACTGCAGATAATACGCTGAACTTCTATGCGCAGTATATTTCGACCGCCTCATCAGTCACTGCCGGTCCGGCTAACTCGGTCGCGAACTTCTCCGTAGTTTACAACTGAGTTTTTGCAGCAATCTGTAGGGGGCCCAACCCGGCCCCTTTGTTTTAAGAGGTTTTTTTCCATGCATTTTATCAGAACAACAGGGCTGGCGGTGGCGCTGTTACCGTTGGCATTAATGACGGCCAATGCCGGGGTTATTATTGGTGGTACGCGCGTTATTTTCGAGGGTGCTAAGAAAGAAGCCATAATCAATATTACTAACCCTGACAATACTCCTTATTTAATCCAGTCATGGATAGATATGCAGGATGGGGTGTCGGGTAAAACGCCGTTTATTATTACGCCGCCGCTGTATCGCCTGGACGGTGGGCAAAAAAACCTTGAGCGCATTGTAATGACGGGTTCCCTGCCTCAGGAGCAGGAAAGTTTATTTTGGTTGAATATTAAAGCGATTCCCTCAGCCTCAAAACAGATGAACGCCCTGCAAATTGCGGTAAAGACGCGGATTAAATTAATTTATCGGCCTGAAGGTCTGCGTGCGTCAACTCCGGAAGAACAAGCGAATAAATTAACGTGGCAACAATCCGGGAATGCGATTCAGGTGAATAATCCCACGCCCTACGTGATCAATTTCAATGAGATTACCCTGGGTGGGCGAAAACTTGATGATGTGACCTATGTTTTACCCGGCGCATCAGCCCGGTTTTCATTACCTGAAGGGGTGAGTGGGCATTCTCTCACATTTAAAGTCATTAATGACTATGGCAGTCCTGGCACCGCACATCAAGCCAGTTTCTGATGTTCGTGCATTCATTAGGTTTCCTGCAATGACAACATCGACGCATAGGATACGGCCTGCTTGTCTGGCGATATTAATCGCCTGCGCACTTGCCGGTTCATCACCGGCACTTTATGCCAGTGAAACGTTTAATACGGAACTGGTTGAGCTGGATAATCCTGGAATGGGCAAAGCAGACCTGTCGGCTTTTGAAACAGGCTCTCAGGCACCGGGAACGTACCATGTTGACATCATTCTTGACGACCAGTTAATGGAGACCCGCGATATCGCCTTTGCCGCAGTGAAAAGCGACAACGGTAATGAGATATTGCAGCCTTGCCTGAGTATCGACCAGTTAAAACAGTGGGGAGTGAAAACCGCGCTATTTCCTCAGCTTGCTTCGGGAAAAAGTGACTGCGCGAATCTTCAGGCCATTCCGCAAGCCAGTACCGATTTTCAGTTTGGCGCTCAGCGCCTTCTGATCAGCATTCCACAGGCGGCGATCGATCTGCCCGCGCGAGGCTATGTGTCGTCAGAGATCTGGGATGAGGGGATCGCGGCGGCCATGCTCAATTACAGCCTGAGCGGCGCGAACACCCGGGCGAGCCACGGTGAAGGCAACAGTAGCAACAGCCAGTATGCCAACCTGCGTCCGGGGATCAATATCGGTCCGTGGCGTCTGCGCAATTACTCCACGTGGTCACGGGACGGTTCCGGTCAGGACAAGTGGGACACCGTCTATACCTATGCGCAGCGTGCCGTGATCCCCCTGAAAGCACAGCTGACGCTTGGAGACAGTTCTGCACCAGCTGACGTGTTTGACAGTATGCCGTTTCGTGGTGCTCAGCTGGCATCTGATGACGACATGCTGCCAGATTCCCTGAAGGGGTATGCCCCAGTCGTGCGGGGTATCGCGCGCACCAATGCGCAGGTTGTGGTGCGGCAGAATGGTTATCAGATCTACCAAAGCTACGTAGCACCCGGTGCATTCGAGATTACGGATATGTATCCGACCGGAGGGGCTGGCGATCTGGACGTGAAGATCAAAGAAGCCGATGGCAGCGAGCAACATTTCATACTGCCGTATGCGTCGTTGCCGGTACTGCAGCGTGAAGGCCGTCTGAAATATGCCCTCACCGGGGGGCAATATCGATCCTATAACCACAGCGTGGACAACACGCCTTTCGGGCAACTTACCGGCATTTATGGCCTGAAGCACGGGATCACCCTCTATGGCGGAGTGCAGGGCTCAAGCAGATATCGTTCGTTGGCTATGGGGGTGGGTAAGAACATGGGCGATTTCGGCGCGCTCTCAGCAGACGTCACGCAGGGCTGGTCAACGCCGGATAACACAGCCAAAACCAACGGTCAGTCCTTACGCGCGAGGTATAGCAAGAATTTCGTGAATACCGGGACGAACGTTTCCATCGCGGGATACCGCTATTCAACCCGCGGTTATTACGGGATGCAGGAGGTGCTGGATTCTTACGGAGACAGCAGCGCGCTTCAGGAGAGGCGGCGTAACCGCGCAGAGCTGACGATGAGCCAGACGCTGGGCGTCGACCTTGGGTCTCTAACCCTTAGCGCGGCGCGGGAAGATTACTGGAACACCGGTAAGTCGATGGCTTCCTGGAGTGTCGGATACAACAACGACTGGCATAACATCAGCTACGGGGTGACCTGGACATACAGTAAAAATGCCAGCGCTGCGTCATACGGCAGCGGGAGTGGGAGTGGGAAAACCTATGACCATGACCAGCAGCTGGCATTCAACGTCAGCGTGCCGCTGGATAAATTCCTGCCGCGGACGTGGGCCAACTATGCCATGAGCGCCAGCAAGAATAACGGCACCACGCACAATATCGGCATGAACGGCGTTGCGCTCGAGAACACCGCGCTCAGCTGGAACGTGCAGCAGGGTTACGGCACGAACGGCGTGGGTTACACCGGCAACATGAACGGTGATTACAAAGGCACTTACGGCGAACTGACGGCGGGCTATGGCTACGACAAAAACAGCGAGCGTCTGAATTACGGGCTGCAGGGGGGCATACTCGCACACGCCGATGGCGTCACGTTTTCTCAGCCGCTGGGTGAGACGAATGCCCTGATAAAAGCGCCCGGTGCGCGAGGTGTCGATATCCGAAATCAGTCCGGAGTACGTACGGATTATCGCGGTTATACGGTGGTCAGTAATTTGTCCGTGTACCGAAAAAACGATCTCATCCTCGATCCGGAAAATATGCCTGACGATGTTGAGCTGGAGATCAATACCCGTACGGTCACCCCGACGCGCGGGGCGGTGGTGAGAGCGGACTACCTTTCCAGAGTCGGACGTCGGGTGCTGATGACCCTGACAGACAACAACCGCCCCGTCCCGTTTGGCGCCGTGGTCACCCTCGCGGGTGAGCGTAACAGCAGTTTCATCGTGGGCGATCGCGGCCAGGTGTATTTGACCGGCATGAGCGAGCAGGGGACGTTAGTTGCGACCTGGGGAAACCAGGACAGTCAACAGTGCCGTGCTGATTTCAGCCTGCCGAAACAATCTACCTACAGTGGAATAACGGACGTGAGTGCCACGTGTCGCCAGGAGCATTAACATGAAATTCATTCAGGCTATTTTACTGCTCTGTTTACTCACGGGCTGGAATAACAGCGTGCGTGCAGGGACCTGCACGACAATAACACCGCAAATTTCCACGCTGTCGGTGGGCACGATTAATGTCCAGCGCGATGCGCCTGTCGGGACGGTGGTATTTTCCGGCGCGGCCACCTATACGGGATCCTATCTTACCGGATGCAGTAATCCATTAATGCTCGGATTTAGCATGCGCTATAACAACGCCACGTTGAGCAGCTACGGCAACCATGTTTACAACACCAATATCAGCGGAATTGGGATTCGTTTTTCTTCGAATAACAACTTTGAAAATCCGGCCAATACGTTTTCTTATAATGCGCAGACCTCTTATGTTGACTGGTACGGCGGCAAAATTGAACTTGTGGTCACCGGTCCGGTTTCGTCTGGCGCCTTAACGCCGGGGGTCATAGGCGTAGTGACGCTTCAGGGGAGCGACGGCGTCTACCGCGACGGCCTGACGACCCAGCTCACCAGCGGGACGATCAATGCGCTTGCATGCAGTATTACCACGCCTCAGCTGACGTTCCCCATTGGCGATATCTCCGCCTCAGCGTTTGGCACGGCGATCGGAACCACGCCCACGGGCGCGCAGAATACGCAAAACCTGGGGTTAGCCTGCACTCCCGGAACCAATATTAGCGTTTCGCTTGGTGGAATTCAGAACCCGGACAGCAGCAATACCAGCGTAATGGCGCTAACGGGACAGGGGATGACCGGTACGGCAAAAGGCGTGGGCGTGCAACTTTTATATAACGGCACGCCGCTGGTGTTGAATAGCCGCCTGCTATTAAAACAATCTTCGGGTGGACAAGAGACGCTGCCGTTAACGGCGCGATATTACCAGACGCTAACGTCTGTCGAATCCGGCGCGGCCAATGCCTCTGCCACGCTTAATTTGACCTACCAGTAGCAGGTAAATGATGAAACTCTCACACAAGAAACTGCTCCTTCTCGCCTTGCTGAGCTGGAAGGCCTTTTCCGCCGATAACGTGAGTCTTGACGTGACGGGAAATATTGTGGCCTCGCCCTGCATATTTAATGGCGGGAATACGCAGCTGGATATTAATCTCGGCAATATTCAGGCGACAAACATGGTGACGCCGGGTTCATCCTCCGACCCGGTGACGTTTAATCTGCAGTTTACGCAGTGTCCCGCGGGGACGCGCAGCGTGACGGTCTCCTTCACCGGAAACCCCGATCCAGTTGCCGGGGCGGACTACTACATGAACAGCGGCTCGGCAATGAACGTGGCGGTTGCCATGCGTGAGGCGGGGACCGGCATGCTCAAAGGAACGGGCTCCAGCATGACGCAAAATATTGCAGCAGACCGAACGGCCAGCATGCCCATGCAGGCATCGGTGATATCCCAGGCCGGTGGCGCGACGCCGGGAAGCATCAGCGCGGTTGTTGTGATGACGATGCAATACAACTGAATGCCGGAAAGCGCATTTATCATGAGACGTGGGGGAGCTATGTTGAATATCCTGATTCAGGAAACGGATTTATTCTTTCAGGCTGGGCTGCAGTATTTTTTCGAGGATTTCTTTGAGCATAATTTTCATCGACCCATCCATTTTAACGCAGGCCTGACCGAGGACAACGTCATTCAGGCCGATATTATTGTCCTTTCGCTCTGTCAGGGTGAAACGCTGACCTGTTTTCCTGAATTGCAGGTCCGGGAAAAAGGGATTGTGATAGGTCTGGTGGATGATGAGCACCGTTTTTCCGCGTTGCCCTCCTGTTTTCAGGACATCATTTTCCTCTCTCGCCGTGCTTCGCTGGATCATATAAGCGGCGCATTGTTTATCGCCTTGTTCAGGACGCAATTACCGGGATACACCTGGAATAAAAAATCCTGTTTCGAATGCCAACATAAAGTCCTGTCACCGCAACAGATTCGAATTATGGTGAATTTCTATCAGGGGCACTCGGTTGTGCAGACCGCCAACATATTAAAGATGAGTGATAAAACGGTCTTTACCCATAAATATATGATGATGCAGAAGTTTAACCTGCGAAGTGATTACGAGTTGATCGTTCTGCTCAGAAGGTTAATGGAGAAAAAGAGTCGGCCAAACCTGCTTCGCGATTACCTGGAGAATAATTATGCGTAACGGCTAATGGTCTGAATAACCCGCTGTTCTGTTGAGTAATGGCGCTATCGATTTCGCCTGAGGCAATGGTATTTTCATTGGTTTTAAATAATGACCCATTCGTATGCAAATTCATAAGACCATCAAGCCGATTTTTGTGAGTAAATTCCAGTGCGTCGGGCCTGAGTGCCTGATGTCCTGTTGCCGTGGTTGGACAATTTCCATTGATAAGAAAACACATGGAAAATACATTTCCTCAACGCATTCGGACATTTCTCGCCTTGCGAAAGCGAACCTAATTCCACTGCGCAAAGGGAAAAATAACTATTCGAGAGTGAAGCTGGATGAGAAGGGAGACTGTCCCTTTGTCGACGAAAATAAACTCTGCCTGATTCACCGTGAATTAGGGGAAAGCGCGCTGTCCCACACCTGTAGCACCTATCCGCGAGGTTCAACCCGCTACGAAGATGAAACCCGGCACACGATGACGCTCTCCTGTCCTGAAGTGGTTCGGTTAGTGCTCTTCGACGCGGATGCGATGCTGCTTCAGGAGCAGGAAACGCTGCGGGCAGTCTACAAAACTAACCTCATCGGACGTCGTCAGTCTATGACTGACGTGACTCAGGTTATCCATCTTTTTGCCTGGAACTTAATCCAGTCTCCATCTCTTAACGTTGAAGAGAACCTGATGGCGCTGGCGCAGTTTATTTTATGCCTGCAGCACGTAAATTTCGACTTGCATAACAAATTTGAGCAGGTTGAAGATTATTATGAAATGCTGATGGCTGAATTGAAAAATGGCCATTCTCTCTTACAGGCCAATAATATTGGTCAATCAAATGCGATGAAGTATCTTGCCTTGTCCGTTATGGGGACGAATGTTGCACGTTTTTCCGCGAGAGAAGAGACCATCCTGAAAGGGCATAAAGCCATTGCTGACTATCTGGATTTCGCTAATCATCATGATACGGTGGAGCTGGATAAAAAATTTGCTGACCTCAATCTGCAGTGGCGCAGATTATGCGAGAACAGCTGCTTGTCCGAACCGCACGTCTTACGTAATTACTCGTTATATAAACTGTATAGCAGCTATTTTCCGGGCAACAGCAACGACACTATTTTGCGTCAGTTTTATCGCATGGTTCTGGAATTCTACTATCTGAAAGTCTTCATTAGTGTGAAATCGATGCAGGAAACGATCGACCAGCAGGTCGTCATGAAAACCATCGCAGGCTTTTCGGAAAAGACGATGCATAACCAGAGCATGGATGCACGACTCGATTTTGCGATTGATAAAATTAACGGCGGGGATGATTTATCCTGTCTGCTGCTGATTGGTTAAACGATCCGTAATAAGAGGCTCGCGGTGCGAGCCTCATTTCATCAAACGTTTACCGCACTGATTAACCGCGACTTCATGGACTGGTAGGCCGACGCCGCAAAGTCCTCGGCCCAGCGCTGATCCTCAATCGCCTCCAGCTGCACCGCACAATACTTCGTTTCCGGCGTTTTGGAGACAGGGTCGAGGTTATCCTGGGTCAGCTCGTTGCAGGCGCCAATCCACCACTGATAGGTCATGTAGACGGCTCCGGCGTTGATGCGTTCGCTGATGCTGGCGCGGGTTATCACTTTACCCCGGCGTGAACGTACCCAGACCAGTTGGCCGTCTGCAATTCCCAGTTTATAGGCATCGGCGGGGTTCATCTGGACGCGTCCAGGCTCGTCGGCCAGGCTTTGCAGCGCCGCGCAGTTTCCGGTCATGGAGCGGCAGGAGTAGTGGCCCACCTCGCGTACGGTGCACAGCACCAGCGGGTAATCCTCATCCGGGGTTTCCGCTGGCGCGCGCCAGGCGGCGGCAAAAAGTTGCCCTTTGCCCGTTGGGGTGTCGAACTGATTGTCCTTGTACAGGTAGGGCGTACCGGGGTGATCGAGCGTCGGGCACGGCCACTGAACATGGCCCATCTCGCCCATTTTTGCGTAGGTCACGCCGTAGAACAGCGGGCACAGCTCGCGCATTTCGTCCCAGATCTGCTGGTTGTCGTCGTAATGCATCGGGTAGCCCATCTCCGTCGCCAGCAGGCTGATGATCTCCCAGTCGCGCTTCACGTTGCCGCTGGCCTCAATGGCTTTCCCGAAACGCTGGAAGCCGCGATCGGCGCAGGTAAAGACGCCGCCGTGTTCACCCCATGAGGTCGCCGGTAACAGCACGTCCGCCACTTCCGCCGTTTTGGTCATAAAGATGTCCTGAACCACCACAAAATCGAGCGCGTCGAAACCGCGACGGACCAGGCCGAGATCGGCTTCTGTCTGAAGCGGATCTTCCCCCATGATGTAATACGCTTTGACCTTACCTTCCAGCGCAAGATGCGGCACCTCGGTGATGCGCGTCCCGATGCGATCGTCCATTCTGTTGACGTCTACTTTCCACACATCGGCAAATTTCTGTCTGACCGCCGGGTCCGTTACCTCCTGATAGCCGGGGAACATATTGGGCAGAACGCCCATGTCACACGCGCCTTGAACGTTGTTTTGCCCGCGCACCGGGCCAACGCCGACCGCCGGACGGCCCAGGTTGCCTGTCAGCAGCGCCAGGCTGGAAAGGCCTTTCACCACATCGACCGCCTGACCAAACTGGGTAACACCCATCCCCCACATTACCGTCGCTGACGGTGCCGCCGCGAACGTGCGCATTGCCTGACGCACATCGCGCGCGGGGATGCCCGTCAGATGCTCCACGCGCTCTGGCGCGTAATCTTTGACGATCTGTCGGTACGCCTCCAGCCCTTCCGTAAAACGTGCGACGTAGTTTTTATCGTACAGTTCCTCTTCCAGCAGTACATAGCCAAAGGCATTCACCAGTGCCATGTTGCTGCCGTTTTTCAGCTGAAGATGCTGATCGGCAATGCGTGCCGTTTCAATGCGACGCGGATCGCAGACGATGATTTTTGCGCCATTCTCACGTGCTTTCAGCACGCGGCGGGCGACGATAGGATGAGAGTCTGCGCAGTTATAGCCGAACACCAGCAGGCATTTTGAGTTTTCAATGTCGTTGATCGAGTTACTCATGGCGCCGTTACCGAGCGTCTCCTGCAAACCGGCAACCGAAGGGCCATGGCAGACGCGCGCGCAGCAATCGACGTTGTTGGTATTAAGCACGGCACGGGCGAATTTCTGCATGACATAGTTGGTCTCATTACCCGTTCCTCGCGAGGAGCCGGTGGTCATGATTGACCGTGGACCGAACTGTTCTTTGATGCTCTTGAGCCTGTGGGCAGTATAACGAATGGCCTCTTCCCAGGTGACGGGGGTGAACGCCTCTCCTTTGTGGTAGCGGATCATGGGCTGCGTCAGGCGGGGGGTGAGCAGGCGGGTGTCGTTAAGGAAATCCCAGCCGTAGAATCCTTTCAGGCAAAGCGTGCCCTGATTGGTGACGCCGTCTGCTGCTTCGGCTCGGATAATACGGTTATTTTCAACGACGAGGTTAAGTTTGCAGCCTGCACCGCAGTACGGGCAGACGCTGGCGATTTTTTTCATCAATAACAGACCTGTTAAGAAATGAAGCAATGTTTAACTGGAAAGCCCAGTCCCTTATTGGCTTAAGCAGGATCCATGCCACATTGCTTGTGCTTGATTTACAGGGTGTTATGGAAGGAGGACGTGTCATCGTCAGGCTGTTCGTCAGAATTGACGATGACACGTTCGCTTTTTTGTGGGGAAGGAGGTCAAAGATCGTCCATGGTGTAACCGACGACGATTTCCAGCGTCTTGCGGATCACATCCGCCTGAACGACATCGTCAGTGGCTTCCAGCGTCTGGATCAGCCAGAGGATAATGGCCTTATTGGTCAAATGTCCTTCAGAGGCAAGGACACAGCGTACTGCAGTAGAAAAAACAGCGGACTCTTCAGCAAAACGTTCGCCTGCATGACGGAAGTACTCCGATAACGCACTGTCTAAAAAAGCAGAGTGAAATTCGGGTTGAAGCTGAATATTTTGTCTCATTTGTTCTCACCGTAGCTGTATGGTTGCAGTCAATGTATCTTCTTTGGATCGGACGGTTTTCCATTACCCAATAACGGCACTACATTGTCTCGACTCTCTCTGAGAGATCCCTCTCTTTTTGGTCGTCCGTGTGCGGTTCTGCGACGTTTAAAGGCGAGGTCATTTGAACCGATTTCGGCAATCACCCTCGCAAGTGTCTCCCGCCGCTGGGGATCCTTTTCATGTGCTTTCATACTGCGCAGACGCTGGATGAGACCTTCGGTTGTCACGGGGCCACGCTCTCTCAGAAGAGAAAGAACGGCTTCACCGATTAGCTGGTCGATCAGGCGATCTGCGTCACTACTGTTCATCACGTTACCGTTCGAAAAGCAGTCCAAGCAGCATGTGATAATGCTGTTCCTCTTCCGGGCCTTCAGCCCTTTCGAGGCGACTTAAAAGTTTGGTACAGAGCGATTTGCGATTGAGATGTCGCCCGTCGCTAAGAATTTCAACAACCACCTGACCCAGCGTCTCCTGCTGAGTAGGTAGCGCGGCTTTCTCGAAGTACTGCGCGATTGCTGCTGCTGAATCTGCGACATAACCGTTCTGGTTCATGTTTCGCTCCTGTAAATATCCGTAATCAGTAACGTTACAATTAAGGTATACACATTTTTCAAATCTGTACATTCAAAATGTACAGATTTTTAAATTTTTCTTGATATATTTTATAATTTTTATAAATATCAGTTGGTTGTGGTGGTGTAGTTTAACGTTATCGTTGCAGAATATATTGTACAATCTCGATTGTGAGCAGAGAGTTGTACAACGGCAAAATAAGGCTTTGTAAATGCGCTAAATCATTGACGTGTAAATTATTTGTTAAGTAATGAATGTGCTATAACAACACTCTATCCACGATCTTTTCGTGGCCGAACCTATAAACCCCCAGGAATAGCATGCTAACAACCATCATTTACCGCAGTCATATCTGCGAGGGCGTTCCGGTGAAAGCGCTGGAAGAAATGGTAGCTGCTGCAAATCGTAAAAATCGGCACTCCGATGTCACGGGGATCTTGCTGTTTAACGGCACACATTTTTTCCAGTTACTTGAAGGGCCAGTCGATAATGTGACGGCCATTTATCAGCATATCTGCCGTGACCCGCGACATCATAATGTGGTGGAACTCATGTGCGATCACGGTCCCTTCAGACGCTTTGGCAATGTGGGCATGGAGCTTTTCGATTTGCGTCAATTTGATACAGACGAGGTGCTCCAGCAGGTGCTTGATAAAGGGACGACGAAGTACCGGTTGACGTATAACGACCGTGCCCTGCAGTTTTTCCGGACCTTCGTTGAGGCCACAGAAAAAGCCAACTACTTTGAACTGCCCCCGGCGAACAGCTGGGATTTTATTCCTGAAGAGACGCCCTTATCCGCGCAGTCAGAGGTTGTGGCAAAAGGTGCAGATTGCAGCTTTGCATTTCAACCTATTGTCGATCCCTTTATGCAGCAGATTGTCTCCTGGGAAGCGCTGATTCGTACGCCCGAAGGGGATTCTCCTGCGGCCTATTTTCAGACTCTGGCGCGAGACGCGCTTTATGAGGCCGATCTGAAAAGCAAGCAGGTGGCACTGTCGATGGCCAGCGCGCTGGGGCTACATACCCAAACACTGTCCCTCAATCTGCTGCCGATGACGCTGGTTAACGTGCCTAACGCGGTTGATTTCCTGCTTACGGTCATTGAGGCGAATGGTTTTGTGCCGGAACAGATTGTTGTCGAGTTCACGGAGAGTGAAGCGATCTCCCGCTTTGACGAATTTACACACTCAGTCAGGCAGTTAAAGAGCGCGGGAATCAGTGTGACGATCGATCACTTTGGCGCAGGGTTTGCCGGGCTGCAGCTGCTGGCGCAGTTCCAGCCGGACAGAATTAAGATTAATCGGGATTTGATAGCCAACGTGCACAAAAGCGGCCCGCGCCAGGCGATTGTACAAGCCATCATCAAATGCTGCGCGTCCCTGGAAATCCAGTTCTGCGCGGTGGGGGTAGAGCTGGCTGAGGAGTGGATGTGGCTGGAATCCGCCGGGATTTCGCAGTTTCAGGGGCATCTGTTCGCCAGCCCGCGTCTGGGCGGGATCCCGGCTGTTGCCTGGCCTGAGAAAAAGAACGATTTCTAAAAACCTGTACATGACACTCGAGAGTTAACTGTACGAAGAGATAAATTTAGACAACAATAGATAAACGAGTGAAAGGATTTGACCCCTTTCACTTGTCTCAGAACGAGGAGTTGGTTATACAAATGCGTTGTACAATCTGATAAGGTTGGTGCGGTTAGGTATGGAAGTGTTGAGCGTGAGGGAGTTAATGGCCTATTACAGTATCGGCGAAGTCGCCGAACGATGCGGTATCAACCCCGTTACGCTGCGTGCCTGGCAACGCCGTTATGGTTTGTTGAAGCCGCAACGCAGCGAAGGGGGCCATCGTCAGTTTGACGATGAGGATATCCTGCGTATCGAAGAGATAAAGCGCCTGATGAAAACCGGCGTCTCGGTCGGAAAAGTCAAAGCGTTACTGGAAAACAAAGAAGAGCTGACGCAGGGCAACTGGATCTCTTTCCAGGAAGAGATGATGACGGTTCTGCGTTACGCCAGCCCAGGTAAACTGCGCGCCAAAATCGGCGAGTTCCGCCGCGATCATGCGATGGATGCGCTGATCGATAACATTATTTCTCCGGTCCGACAGCGAATGAACCAGGACCAAAACACCGTGCGTCACATGGCGAGTCTTTTTGACGGCGTACTGATCGAATTCGCGGTCGCAAGCCTCGCGGAATCCCGCAAGAAAGCCGGTAAAGATGCTCTTCTGATCGGCTGGGAATGCGACGACCGAACGCATCTTTGGCTTGAAGCCGCGCGTTTGGCACAAAAGGGCTGGCATATTGACGTGCTGGCTGAACCCATCGATTCACCACGTCCTGAACTGTTCCCGGGGCAAAAAATCTTCGTCTGGACGGGGAAATCCCCCACACCTCGCCAGCAGGAACAGCTCGATCACTGGCGTGAACAGGGATTTGCTGTTTCATTTCATCACCGATCGTAAGAGGCCTTGAGGGCCTTTTTTTGTTTTTATCACTTCCTGAGCAAAAGCTATCTTAAAAATAGGCATTTCCGATGCATATTTTACTTTTCTCCTGTCCGCCACAAATGCCGCGGTGAAATACATTATTTATCAATGTATTGAACAATTAAATCCATCCTGCCTGCATCCTTCCACAGGGTCTATGCTTAATAAAAGTAACCAAAAAGGGCGGTTTACCCAGATGCCCCTACTGACAGGGGGTTGAAGTGATAATCGTTATCACTAACATGGTGTTATGCCCTGATGGCTATTCAGACGAGGTGGACCTATGGAACTGCATTCAGAAACCTTTAATCCGGCCGATTTTGCCTGGCGTGGTTTAACGCTCACGCCAGCGGCGGCGGCACACATTCACGAGCTGGTGGCGAAAAAGCCCGAGATCCTCGGCGTGCGTTTAGGCGTCAAACAGACCGGATGCGCAGGTTTTGGTTACGTGCTTGATACCGTCACCGAACCCGAGAAAGATGACCTGGTCTTCGAAACCGATGGCGCGAAACTGTTCGTGGCGCTGCAGGCGATGCCCTTTATCGACGGCACCGAAGTGGACTACGTCCGCGAAGGCTTAAACCAGTTATTCAAATTTCATAACCCGAAAGCCCAGAACGAATGCGGCTGCGGCGAAAGCTTTGGGGTATAGGCGGTACTATGTCTCGTAATACTGAAGCAACGAGTGATGTGAACACCTGGAGCGGCGGACACCTGAATTATAAAGAAGGGTTCTTCACGCAGCTGCAGACCGATGAGCTGGCGAAAGGCATCAACGAAGATGTCGTGCGGGCGATCTCGGCCAAACGTAACGAGCCCGAGTGGATGCTCGAATTTCGTCTGAGCGCCTTCCGCGCCTGGCTGGAAATGGAAGAGCCGCACTGGCTGAAAGCGCACTACGACAAGCTGAACTATCAGGATTACAGCTACTACTCCGCGCCCTCCTGCGGCAGCTGTGACGACACCTGCGCCTCGCAGCCGGGTGCGGTACAGCAAACTGGCGCAGAAAACAGTTTCCTGAGCAAAGAAGTTGAAGAAGCCTTTAATCAGCTTGGCGTGCCCGTTCGCGAAGGGAGAGAGGTGGCGGTGGACGCCATTTTCGACTCCGTCTCGGTGGCGACCACCTACCGCGAGAAGCTGGCAGAGCAGGGGATCATTTTCTGCTCCTTCGGCGAAGCGATTCACGACCATCCGGAACTGGTGAAAAAGTACATTGGGACCGTGGTGCCCTCTAACGATAATTTCTTCGCGGCGCTCAACGCGGCGGTGGCCTCCGACGGCACCTTTATTTACGTACCAAAAGGCGTACGTTGCCCGATGGAGCTGTCGACCTATTTCCGTATCAACGCGGAAAAAACCGGCCAGTTTGAACGTACCATTCTGGTGGCCGATGAAGGCAGCTACGTCAGCTATATCGAAGGCTGTTCCGCCCCGGTACGCGACAGCTATCAGCTGCACGCGGCGGTGGTGGAGGTCATCATCCATAAAGACGCTGAGGTGAAATACTCCACGGTGCAAAACTGGTTCCCGGGCGACGGCAACACCGGCGGCATTTTGAACTTCGTTACCAAGCGCGCGCTGTGCGAAGGCGAAAACAGCAAGATGTCCTGGACCCAGTCGGAAACCGGCTCGGCCATTACCTGGAAATACCCGAGCTGCATCCTGCGCGGGGATAACTCCATCGGTGAGTTTTACTCGGTGGCGCTGACCAGCGGCCATCAGCAGGCCGATACCGGCACCAAGATGATCCACATTGGTAAAAACACCAAATCCACCATTATCTCGAAAGGGATCTCCGCCGGGCACAGCCAGAACAGCTATCGCGGGCTGGTGAAAATCATGCCGACGGCCACCAATGCGCGTAACTTTACCCAGTGTGACTCGATGCTGATTGGCGCTGACTGCGGCGCGCATACCTTCCCGTACGTCGAATGCCGTAATAACACGGCCCAGCTTGAGCACGAAGCGACCACGTCGCGCATCGGGGAAGACCAGCTCTTCTACTGCCTGCAGCGCGGGATCAGTGAAGAAGATGCCATTTCAATGATTGTGAACGGCTTCTGTAAGGACGTGTTCTCTGAACTGCCGCTGGAATTCGCCGTTGAAGCACAAAAACTCCTCGCCATTAGTCTTGAACACAGCGTCGGTTAAGGAAAGCACATGTTAAGCATTAAAGATTTACAGGTTAGCGTGGAAGAGAAAGAGATCCTGCGTGGCCTCAATTTTGACGTCAAGCCGGGTGAAGTTCACGCCATCATGGGGCCGAACGGCTCCGGGAAAAGTACGCTTTCCGCGACGCTGGCAGGACGCGAAGATTACGAAGTCACCCACGGCTCCGTCGAGTTTAACGGCAAAGATCTGCTGGAGATGTCGCCGGAAGAGCGGGCTGGGGAGGGCATCTTTATGGCCTTCCAGTACCCGGTAGAAATTCCGGGCGTCAGCAATCAGTTCTTCCTGCAGACGGCGCTGAACGCGGTGCGCAAATATCGCGGTCTCGACGCGCTGGACCGCTTCGACTTCCAGGATCTGATGGAAGAGAAGATCAAGCTGCTGAAAATGCCGGAAGACCTGCTGACCCGTTCGGTCAACGTCGGCTTCTCCGGCGGTGAGAAAAAGCGTAATGACATTCTACAGATGGCGGTGCTCGAGCCCGAGCTGTGCATTCTTGATGAGACCGATTCAGGCCTGGACATCGACGCCCTGAAGATTGTCGCAGACGGGGTGAACTCGCTGCGTGACGGCAAGCGCTCGTTTATTATCGTCACCCACTACCAGCGCATTCTTGACTACATCAAACCAGACTACGTCCACGTGCTTTACCAGGGACGCATTGTGAAATCCGGCGATTTCACGCTGGTTAAACAACTGGAGGAGCAGGGTTATGGCTGGCTTACCGAACAGCAGTAATGCACTCCAGCAGTGGCACCGGCTGTTTGAAACGCAGGGGCAATCGCGTTCTGAACAGGCCCAGCAGCACCTTCAGCAGATGCTGCGTCTGGGTCTGCCGACCCGTAAGCACGAAAACTGGAAATACACACCGCTTGATGGCCTGCTGAACGGCGAGTTTGTCACGCGCTCGGCGGACGTCACTCCGGTCCAGCGAGACGGGCTGGCGTTACCTGTGGATGCGTTGCGTCTGGTCTTTGTCGACGGCGTGTTTCACCCGGAACTCAGTGACGAGACGCGACACAGCGGCTTCGAAATCGCCGTGAATGACGTTCATCAGAGTCTGGCCGCACCGGTACAGCCGGAGGTCTTTCTGCATCTCACCGAAAGTCTGGCGCAGTCTGTGACGCATATCAGCGTAAAACGTAACCAGCGTCCGGCGAAGCCGCTGCTGCTGATGCACATCACTCAGGGGCTGGACGGTGACGAAATCAACACCGCGCACTATCGCCACCATCTTGAACTGGCGGAGGGGGCAGAGGCCACGGTGATTGAACATTACGTCAGCCTCAACGAGACGCGCCACTTTACCGGCTCGCGTCTGACGATGAATGTGGCGGCCAATGCCCAGCTTCACCACATCAAGCTGGCATTTGAGAACCCGCAGAGCCACCACTTTGCCCATAACGACATTTTACTTGGGCAAGATGCCGCGGCCTACAGCCATAGCTTCCTGCTCGGCAACGCGGTGCTGCGCCACAATACCAGCACCCAGCTTAACGGTGAAAATACCACGCTACGCATTAACAGCCTGGCGATGCCGGTCAAATCTGAAGTGTGCGACACGCGCACCTGGCTTGAGCACAACAAAGGCTATTCCAACAGCCGTCAGCTGCATAAAACGATCGTCAGCGACAAAGGGCGCGCGGTGTTTAACGGCCTGATTAACGTGGCCCAGCACGCCATTAAAACCGACGGACAGATGACCAACAACAACCTGCTGCTGGGGCGTCTGGCGGAAGTGGACACCAAACCGCAGCTGGAGATCTACGCCGATGACGTGAAATGCAGCCACGGTGCGACGGTCGGGCGGATTGACGATGAGCAGATGTTCTACCTGCGCTCCCGCGGTATCGATCGGCAGGCGGCGCAGAAGATGATCATCTACGCGTTTGCCGCCGAGCTGACGGAAGCGCTGCACGATGGCGCGTTAAAACAGCAGGTGCTGGCCCGTATAGGTCAGCGTCTGCCTGGAGGCGAAGCATGAGTTTTCCCGTCGAGAAAGTACGGGCAGATTTTCCCGTTCTGACCCGTGAAGTGAACGGTCTACCGTTGGCCTATCTGGACAGCGCGGCCAGCGCGCAGAAACCGAATCAGGTGGTGGATGCAGAAGCCGAATTCTATCGTCACGGCTACGCCGCCGTGCATCGCGGTATTCATACCCTGAGCGCCGAGGCGACCCAGCGTATGGAAAACGTGCGCACGCAGATTGCCGCCTTCCTCAATGCGCAATCGCCTGAAGAGCTGGTCTTCGTGCGCGGCACCACCGAAGGGATCAACCTGGTCGCCAACAGCTGGGGCAACGCGCAGGTGCATGCGGGCGATAACATCGTCATCACGCAAATGGAGCACCACGCCAATATCGTGCCGTGGCAAATGCTCTGTGAGCGCGTTGGCGCGCAGCTGCGGGTGATCCCGTTGAATGCCGACGGGACGCTTCAGCTTGAGCAGCTTGACGCGTTGCTGGATGAGCGCACGCGGCTGGTGGCCGTCACCCAGGTCTCTAACGTCCTGGGGACTGAGAACCCGGTGGCGGAGATTATCACAAAGGCCCATCAGGCAGGGGCGAAGGTACTGATTGACGGCGCGCAGGCGGTGATGCACCACGCGGTGGACGTCCAGGCGCTGGACTGCGATTTCTATGTCTTCTCGGGACACAAGCTCTACGGCCCGACCGGGATTGGCGTGCTGTATGTGAAAGAAGACATCCTGCAGGCGATGCCGCCCTGGGAAGGGGGCGGGTCGATGATCGCCACCGTTAGCCTCTCAGAAGGGACTACCTACGCCCGCGCGCCGTGGCGTTTTGAGGCGGGTACGCCCAACACCGGGGGCATTATCGGGCTGGGGGCGGCGGTCTCCTACGTTTCTGCGATTGGCCTTGATGCCATTCAGGAATATGAACAGCTGCTGATGCACTATGCGCTTGCCCAGCTTGCCAGCGTACCGGATCTTACCCTCTACGGACCTGCCGACCGGCAAGGGGTGATCGCGTTTAATCTCGGGAAACACCACGCCTATGACGTGGGCAGTTTCCTCGATAACTACGGCGTAGCGGTCCGTACCGGGCACCACTGCGCCATGCCCCTGATGGCGTTTTACCAGGTGCCGGCAATGTGTCGCGCGTCGCTGGTGATGTACAACACAACGGAAGAGGTCGACAGGCTGGTGGCGGGGCTTAAGCGCATTCACCAGTTGCTGGGCTAACGGAGAGGCGAAAGATGGCAGAACTGCCGGATAAAGATAAATTGCTGCGCAACTTCGGGCGTTGCGCTAACTGGGAAGAGAAATATCTCTATATTATTGAGTTGGGGCAGCGTTTAGCGCCGCTCAGCGAAGAGGCGCATAACCCGGATAATATTATTCAGGGTTGCCAGAGCCAGGTGTGGATTGTGATGAAACAATCTGCCGATGGCACTATCGAATTACATGGCGACAGCGACGCTGCGATTGTGAAAGGGCTTATTGCCGTCGTCTTTATTCTCTATCACCAGATGTCGGCGCAGGACATTGTCGCTTTTGATGTTCGTCCCTGGTTCGAAAAAATGGCGCTCACCCAACATCTCACCCCGTCCCGATCCCAGGGACTGGAAGCGATGATCCGCGGCATTCGCGCCAAAGCTGCAATCCTTAGCTAGACTTAGAGAACAGCATTCATTCTGTTTCGCGAGGTGGTTCCCGCCTCGCTGGTTTTTCAGCTTTCTGGCGTTCTGTCAGTGAATAAGGAATCTCAGCATGAAGCGCGCGTCTCTAATAACTCTATTACTCCTTGGTTCGCTCGGTGTGCTTAATTCGGCCCGGGCGGTGGATTATCCATTGCCGCCCGCAGGCAGCCGTCTGATTGGGCAAAATCAAACCTACACGATTCAGGAAGGCGACAATAAACTGCAGGCCATTGCCCGCCGGTTTAATACGGCTGCGCAGCTTATTCTTGAAACCAATAATACCATTGCACCGGTGAACCCCGCGCCGGGGACGGTGATCACCATTCCTTCTCAAATGCTGCTGCCGGATACCCCGCGGGAAGGGATCGTGGTCAACCTGGCTGAGCTTCGGCTTTACTATTTCCCGCCGGGGGAGAATATCGTTCAGGTCTTCCCGCTCGGTATCGGGCAACTGGGACTGGAAACGCCGGTGACGACCACCCGCGTGAGTCAGAAAATCCCTAATCCAACCTGGACACCGACAGCGGGCATCAGGGCGCGCTCTCTGGCGCAAGGAATTAAATTGCCGCCGGTCGTGCCAGCAGGGCCAAATAACCCGTTAGGACGCTTTGCGCTGCGTTTAGGCGTAGGGAACGGTGAATATCTTATCCACGGCACCAGCGCGCCGGACAGCGTCGGTTTACGGGTCAGTTCAGGCTGTATGCGGATGAACGCGCCGGATATCAAAGCGCTGTTTGGGCAGGTGCGTGTTGGCACACGGGTCCAGATTATCAATGAGCCGGTGAAGTTTGCCGTCGAGCCGGACGGGATGCGCTACATCGAAGTACATCGCCCGCTGGCGCAGGTTGAGGGGGAAAACCCACAGGTAGCGCCCATTAGCCACTCCGAAGATTTCGCGACCTTCGTGTCTCAATCGGGGAGTGATAAAGCGCTTATCGATAAAGCCCTGTCACGTCGTGCGGGGCTCCCGGTAGCAGTGTCTGCCGGTAATGGCCCATCAGCCAGCAACAGCGTGTTGTCGGTGCAGAACAGTCGGGTGTCAGCTGCGGTAGCCGAAGAGGAAGGGGAGAGGGTGACGCAGTAGGGGTTTGACGAAGGCAAAAAAAATGGCGCACAATGTGCGCCATTTTATTAACAGGTACTATTACTTACGGTATTTAGTAGCCTGGTTGTCCAGACGCTGGTTAGCGCGAGCTGCGTCGTCTTTAGCAGCCTGAACGTCGGAACGGATTGCGTTCACGTCGTTGCTCAGCTGGTCAACTTTAGCGTTCAGAGTCTGAACGTCAGAAGACAGCTGATCGATTTTAGCGTTGCTGGAGCAACCTGCCAGCAGAGTAGAACCCAGGATTACCGCGCCCAGTACCAGTTTAGTACGATTCATTATTAATACCCTCTAGATTGAGTTAATCTCCATGTAGCGTTACAAGTATTACACAAAGTTTTTTGGGTTGAGAATATTTTTTTGATGGGAATACGCCTATTTTTGATCGTTCGCTCAAAGAAGCAACGAATTTGGCCTTTTTGTCGAAAAAGCCATGTTAAAAAAGGCATTTTTCATCGGATTCATCTTAGATAAATCGCAATTAAATAGAAAAACCCGATTTGCTTTTTGAATAGATAGGGCTAATGACAGGAATAAAAAAAGCGCCCCGAAGGACGCTTTCTATCAAAAAATAATTCGTTCGGGAATTATTACAGTACGTGAACAGATGCAGTGTTAGTGGTACCTGCTGGAACCAGGGCACCAGAAACCATCACCACAACGTCGCCTTTCTGTGCCAGACCGCTTTCCAGCGCCATCGCTTTACCCTGAATGTAGAAATCATCGGTAGACGCGATCTCTTTCACCAGATGGGCAACCACGCCTTTGCTCAGCACCAGCTGACGCGCGGTGGTTTCATTGGTGGTCAGGGCCAGGATGGTGGCATCCGGGAAGTATTTACGCACTGCACGAGCAGATTTACCGCCCTGGGTCGCTACCACGATCAGCGGTGCGTCCAGTTTCTCAGCGGTTTCAACTGCACCGCGGCACACAGCTTCAGTGATGCGCAGTTTGCGGCTGTCGTTGTTGAAGTCCAGACGGCTGGTCATCACGCGGTCAGTACGCTCGCAAATGGTCGCCATGATGCCGACCGCTTCCAGCGGGTATTTACCCTTCGCAGACTCACCGGACAGCATCACTGCATCGGTACCGTCGAGGATGGCGTTCGCCACGTCACCTGCTTCAGCGCGGGTAGGGCGTGGGTTTTTGATCATGGAGTCCAGCATCTGCGTTGCAGTGATAACCACTTTACGCGCGCGAACGCATTTCTCGATCATCATCTTCTGCGCGAAGATCACTTCTTCAACCGGGATCTCAACGCCCAGGTCGCCACGTGCAACCATGATGCCGTCAGACGCTTCGAGAATTTCGTCGAAGTTGTTCAGGCCTTCCTGGTTTTCGATTTTGGAGATGATCTGGATCTTCTCGCCGCCGTGCGCTTTCAGGTGCTCACGGATCTCAACCACGTCAGAACGCTTACGGATGAAGGATGCAGCAACGAAATCAACACCTTGCTCGCAACCAAAGATCAGGTCCTGTTTGTCTTTTTCAGCCAGTGCTGGCAGCGCGATAGAGACGCCCGGCAGGTTAACGCCTTTGTTCTCGCCCAGGTCGCCGTTGTTCAGCACTTTACAGATAACCTTGTTACCTTCGATAGCGGTAACTTCCATACCGATCAGGCCATCGTCCACCAGCACGGTGTTGCCGACGGACAGATCGCTGGTGAAACCTTCGTAGGTCACTGCAACGATTTCGCTGTTACCGACAACGGATTTGTCGGTGGTGAAGGTGAAGGTCTGGCCCGCTTTCAGAGAGACGTCGTTACCGCCTTCCAGTTTGATGGTACGGATTTCCGGACCTTTGGTATCCAGCAGAATAGCGGCTTTTTTGCCGGTCTTGCTCATCACGTTGCGCAAGTTCTGGATACGCTGGCCGTGCTCTGCATAGTCGCCGTGGGAGAAGTTCAGACGCATCACGTTCATGCCGGCATCCAGCATTTTGCTCAGCATCTCTTCAGATTCGGTTTTCGGGCCGATAGTACAAACAATTTTCGTCTTTTTCATGACAGTCTTAGTCTTTAAGTTGGGAAGGATATGGAAATCTCGCTCCGGGGGCGCACCGCCGCGGAGTCAAACCTGTGTTGCAAAAGAGTATATGACACGCACTAAGGATAGGAGACATCAAATGAGCGTGCAGAAGAAAGTGTGCCTGAGTGTCAGCCCAACGAAGGAGAGGAGAAGTTGTACGTTGTTTTTTGTATTCCAAGCGCTGAAACCATTCACCAGGGATTTGGCGCGCATTATACGCTGATTTTAGGATAAAAGGAAAATGGAAACAGCGTTTCAAAAATAATCTGTGCAGATTCACATAAGTTTGTTATCAAGGCGTTAAGGCATAATGACAACTTATGGCGGCAGGTGCCTGACCTGCCGCGTTTTGCTTATTTTTGCAGCGCCTGGCTGAGGTCGGCAATCAGGTCTTTCGGATCTTCAATTCCGACTGACAGGCGGATCAGCTGTGGCACAATGCCGTTGGCCAGGCGTTGTTCCAGCGGAATTGACGCGTGGGTCATGCTGTAGGGCTGGCTCACCAGACTCTCCACGCCGCCCAGGCTTTCCGCGAGGGTGAACAACTTCAGGTTGCGGATCACCTCGGTGGCGCGTTGCGCATCGCCTTTAACCACGACGGAAATCATCCCGCCTGGCAGCGCCATCTGCGTACGGGCAAGCGGATATTGTGGATGCGATTCCAGACCGGGATAGAAAACGTTTTCCACCAGAGGATGCTGATCGAGCCATTGCGCAATCGCCAGCGCGTTGGTGCTGTGCTTTTCGACGCGCAGCGCAAGGGTGCGAATACCGCGCAGGGTCAGGAAGCTGCTGAACGGATCCAGTACGCCGCCCACCGCGTTTTGCAGATAACCCAGCTTATCCGCCAGTTCCTTGTTGTCCCCGACAATTGCCAGCCCGGCCACCACGTCTGAGTGGCCGTTCAGGTATTTGGTGGCGGAGTGCACCACGATATCGAAACCTGATTCCAGCGGACGGTGGATCACCGGCGACGCGAAGGTGTTATCCGCCACGCTGATGACGTTATGACGACGAGCAATTTGCGCAATGGCCGCCAGATCCGCCAGCTTCAGCAGCGGGTTGGTTGGCGTTTCAACCCACACCATGCGGGTTTCCGGACGAATGGCGGCCTCAAGCCCGGCCAGGTCGTCCGGTTTAACCCAGCTGACCTGCAGACCGGCGCTGCGCTTGCGCACGTTTTCAATCAGGCGATACGTCCCGCCGTAAACGTCATCAATGGCGACAATATGGCTGTCTTTATCCAGCAGTTCGAGCACCGTGGAGATGGCCGCCAGACCGGAGGCAAACGCGTAGCCGCGCGAGCCGCCTTCCAGTTCGGCGATGGCGGTTTCCAGCGCGTGGCGGGTGGGGTTGCCGCTGCGGGAATACTCATAGCCGGTATGCTCACCGGGTGACGGTTGCGCAAACGTCGAGGTAGCGTAAATCGGCGGCATGACGGCGCCGTGCTGGTCGTTGAACTCGCCGCTGTGAACGCTCAGGGTTGCCAGGTTTTTCATCTCTTATTCCTTTATTGTTGTAGACGGTTGCGCCAGGCGGTCAGGACGTCGCTGCGCGTGATCAGACCCAAAAAGCGGTCGTTGTCATTAATAACGGCCACCAGGCCACGGTCGAAAATAGCGTTCAGGGCGCTCTCAGGGGCGTGTTTATCAAGGAACTCCACCTGACGCGTCATGGCTGCCGTCACCGGAAGGGCGAAGCGATCGCCATCGCCGCCGATATGCCGCAGCAGATCCCACTCGTCGATGATGCCCACCACCTTGCCGTTCTCCAGCACCGGAAGCTGGGAGATGTCATACAAACGCATGCGCGCCAGTACGGTTGAAAGCGTGTCGTCCGGGGCGGCGGTGACGGTGGCACCTTCATCGTGACGCAGGGCAATATAGTCGGAGAGATCGCCAGCCTGAGGACGCGTGATGAGCCCTTGCTGACGCATCCAGTCGTCGTTGAACATCTTCGAGAGGTATTTATTGCCGCTGTCGCAGGCGAAGGTGACCACGCGTTTCGGCGTGGTCTGCGCCTGACAATATTTCAGCGCCGCCGCCAGCAGCGTGCCGCTGGAGGAGCCTGCCAGAATGCCTTCCGTTTTCAGTAGTTCGCGTGCGGTGGTGAAGGCTTCGCGGTCGGTGATGCGCCAGGCGCGATTCACCCCTTCGATGTGGGCCAGCGGCGGAATAAAGTCTTCGCCAATCCCTTCAACCAGCCATGAGCCTGCATCGTGATAGCGTCCGGTTTCCACCTGGTCGGCCAGAACCGATCCGGCCGGGTCTGCCAGGACAAACTCCGTATCGGGGGAATGTTCCGCAAACCACGCCTGTAATCCGCCCAGCGTGCCGCCAGAGCCCACGCCGACAACAATGGCGTCGATCCGCCCATCAAGCTGTTCAAACAGTTCCGGCGCCGTCGTGGTGCGGTGCGCAAGCGGGTTGGCCTCATTATTGAACTGGTCGATGTAAAACGCGCCGGGCAGCTCGTTGGCCAGACGCTGGGCGTAATCCTGGTAATAGGCCGGATGCCCCTTATTCACATCGGAGCGGGTCAACACCACCTGAGCCCCCAGCGCGCGCAGGTGGAAAATCTTTTCGCGGCTCATTTTGTCGGGTACTACCAGGATCAGCGAGTAGCCTTTCTGCGCAGCGATCAGGGCCAGGCCGAGGCCGGTATTGCCCGCCGTCGCTTCTATAATCGTGCCACCCGGCTGCAGTTGGCCGGTGCGCTCCGCTTCGTTGATCATCGACAGCGCAACGCGGTCTTTAATCGAGCCGCCGGGATTTTGGTTTTCCAGCTTCAGGAACAAGGAGCAGGGACCGGTATCCAGTTTGTGCAGCTGGATAAGCGGCGTGTGGCCAATCAGTTCGGTGACGGAATGATAAATCGTCATGGTCTTTTTCCTTTAACGAGGTCATGACCGGATGATAGGACCATGAAAATTTCTCAATAAAGAACGTTTCACTGCCTTTTAGAACAGAAAGGAATATTCAGCATGTTTTCGGATGTAAGGACAGCAAGACGTAAAGTTGTCTGGATGTGAGGATGGCTATATCGGGATAAAATGCTGCAAAAATGACCGTTTTTTAAGCGGGTCAGCCATCGAATATGCGTATGGCAGATAATCATTGCTGAAAATGATCTAAATGCTTTCCAGCCGTTAAATTCACGGTTTATTCCCGAAAGTTATAACACATTCTTTTTTGTTCATTTAAAACCTGATAACGCCTGTTTACTATCGTTTGGACATCCATACTGCTAAACCGCCATGAGCGGAACGGATAACGAATAAGAATGATTGTACTGAGCAATATTTCGAAGGTTTTTGACAACGGAAAGGTGGCACTGACAGCCGTTGCTAATGTTAATTTGACGATAGCGCAGGGACAGATTTACGGGATTATCGGTTACAGCGGCGCCGGGAAAAGTACGCTTATCCGCCTGCTGAACGGTCTGGAAAAACCCAGTACCGGCAGCGTAACCATCAACGGGCAGAATATTTCTGCCGCTAAGGGCGAAGCCTTACGACAGGCGCGACTGAAGATCAGCATGGTGTTCCAGCATTTCAACCTGCTCTGGTCGCGAACGGTTAACGAGAACATCGCCTTCTCGATGCAAATCGCGGGCGTGCCAAAAGCCAATATCAAGGCGCGCGTTGCTGAGTTGGTGGATTTGGTCGGCCTGAAAGGGCGCGAGAATGCGTACCCGTCCCAGCTGAGCGGCGGGCAAAAACAGCGCGTGGGCATTGCGCGCGCGCTGGCCAATAACCCGGACGTGCTGCTCTGCGACGAAGCCACGTCGGCGCTTGACCCACAGACCACCGATCAGATCCTCGATCTGCTGCTGGATATTAACCGTCGTTTCAAACTCACCATCGTGCTGATCACTCACGAGATGCACGTGGTGCGCAAAATCTGCGACCGCGTGGCGGTGATGGAGAATGGCAAGGTGGTGGAAGAGGGCGACGTCCTGAGCGTCTTTACCCATCCGCAACAGCCCATCACGCAGCAGTTTGTTCGTCAGGTGAGCCAGTACGCCGAGGAAGAGACCTTCAACGCTGAGCTGGCAAATGAACTGGAAGGCACTGTTATCAAGCTGACCTTTACCGGACATAGCACGCATAAGCCTGTCGTCGGTGAATTAACGCTGCGCTATGGCCTGCCGTTTAACATCCTGCACGGAAAAATGACGCAAACCGCCCACGGTGTTTTCGGGCAACTCTGGGTGCACGTAGTGGCATCTGATGAACAACTGAACAATATCCTCGCCGACCTGCAGCACAGCGATATTGAAGGCGAGGTGATTAAACATGGCTGAGGATCTCTTTCCGCATCTGAAGTGGGACCAGCTGTGGGCAGCAACCCAGGAGACGCTGTACATGACCGCGCTCTCCGGCGTGGCGACCTTTGTTCTGGGGCTCGTGCTCGGTCTGGCGCTGTTTTTAACCGCGCGCGGCGGGCTGTTCCATAACCGCACGGTCTACAGTGTGATTTCGATTGTGGTGAACGTTTTCCGCTCCATTCCGTTCATCATCCTGATTGTATTGCTGATCCCGTTCACGAAAACCATCGTGGGGACCATCCTTGGCGCCAACGCGGCACTCCCGGCGCTGATTGTGGGCGCAGCACCGTTCTACGCACGCCTGGTGGAAATCGCCCTGCGTGAAGTGGATAAAGGCGTTATAGAAGCAACGCGCTCGATGGGCGCACGACTGAGCACGTTAGTGTTTCGGGTTTTACTGCCGGAATCATCACCTGCACTGGTTTCAGGTATTACGGTGACGCTGATTGCGCTGGTGAGCTACAGCGCAATGGCGGGGGTGATTGGTGCCGGCGGTTTGGGAAATCTGGCTTATCTGGAAGGATTCCAGCGCAACCATGGTGACGTCACGCTGGTGGCAACGGTGACCATTTTAATCATCGTTTTCATTATCCAGTTCTGCGGCGACATCATTACTTCACTGTTAGATAAAAGATAAACACGAATAACACACAGGAACCATCATCATGAAAAAGACACTGACACTGATCGCCGCAGCAACCCTGAGCGCCCTGAGCTTCGCCTCCTGGGCTGACACGCTGACCGTAGGCGCGTCCAACACGCCGCACGCCGAAATTCTGGAGCAGGCGAAGCCAATTCTGGCGAAGCAGGGTATCGACCTGGAGATTAAACCGTTCCAGGACTATATTCTGCCTAACACCGCGCTGGCGGGACGTGACATCGATGCGAACTATTTCCAGCACATTCCTTACCTGAATAGCGTGCTGAAAGATCATGCGGGCGATAAGGACTACGATTTTGTCAGCGCAGGCGCGATCCACATTGAGCCAATCGGCATCTACTCTAAAAAATACAAGTCGCTGAAAGACCTGCCGGAAGGCGGCAAGATCATTATGCGTGACGCGGTTTCCGAAGAGGGCCGCATTCTCTCTATCTTCGAGAAAGAGGGCGTGATCAAGCTGAAGCCGGGCATTGATAAAGTGACCGCGCGCATCAGCGATATCGTCGAAAACCCGAAAAAGCTGCAGTTCACACCTAACGTCGAAGCGTCTCTGCTGCCGCAGATGTACAACAACGACGAAGGCGCTGCGGTGGTGATCAACGCCAACTACGCGATTGATGCAGGTCTGGACCCGGTTCACGATCCGATTGCGGTAGAGAGTGGTGAAAATAACCCGTACGCCAACATCATTACCGTTCATCGCGGTGACGAGAAGAAGAAAGACATCGTCGCGCTGGTGAACGTCCTGCACTCCAAAGAGATTCAGGACTGGATCCGCACCAAATACAAAGGCGCGGTCATTCCCGTAAACAACTAATTAGCTGATTTTATAGATGAAGCCCGGCGAGTCTCTCGTCGGGCTTCTTTTTTGTATCCGGCAGGAGAATCATTTAAGCTCAACGTTTAAAAGGCAATGGAGTGATGACGATGGGTAACGTGACCAAAGATGAAGCGCTTTACCAGGAGATGTGCCGGGTGGTCGGGAAGGTCGTGCTTGAGATGCGTGATTTAGGGCAGGAGCCAAAGCATATTGTGATTGCCGGTGTGCTGCGAACCGCGCTGGCGAACCAGCGCGTCAAACGCAGTGAATTGACAACCGAAGCGATGGAAACGGTGGTCAAAGCGCTGGCCGGGTAATACGCCAGCGCTTCGCGAGTTGCTCAAGCGAGCAGCACAGCAGGTAGTAAACCACCCCCGTAAAGATAAAAATGGCCGCCGGGTAGATTTGCACCCGGTTGTTCACCTGGCCCGCCACGGTGGTCAGTTCAGGTACGTTCACAATAAACGCCAGCGACGTATCCTTCAGCAGGCTGATAAATATCCCCACCAGAGACGGCAGAATATTGCGCATCACCTGCGGGAGCAGCACGCGCCACAAGGTTTGCTGCGTGCTGAATCCCTGAGTCAGTGCCGCTTCATATTGCCCGGCGGGCAACGCGTTTAGTCCGGCGAGTACCGAATGCATGACCGATGCCGCCGTGAACCAGGCCAGCGCCAGCGTCACGGTAAGAGCGCCGGGCAGATCGCCGCCGGTCATCAGGGGCAGCAGATACCACATCCAGAAAATCACAAAGATGAGCGGAATGCCGCGTATCAACTCTGCCCACAGGAACAGCGCCTTACGCACAAGCCCGGGATAGCGCCACGCGGCGCACGCCAGCGCAATTCCGCAGGGCAGAGCAAGTATGGCGGCGCCCGCGGCCATCAGCAGCGAGAGCAACACGCCGCCGGGTTCACCCGCAGCAGCACGTCCCCACAGCAGATAATCCAGGTTATCAACAATCACGTTAAATCCGGCAATCATGCTGAGTCCTCCCTGCGCGGGGGCCGAGTCGCGTCAGTAGCATACCCATTAGCACGCCGGTAAGCAGATACAGTGCGGTTCCCACGGTAAAGGCCTCCAGCGCGTGCGCGTTAAAGCTTTCAATCTGCCGCACCTGATAGGTGAGTTCGGCAAAGCCAATGCCGCTGGCGAGTGAGGAGAGCTTCATCAGGTTGAGATACTGACCGATGACAGGCTGCCAGGCATTCGCCAGTCCTTGCGGCAGCAGAATGTAGCGAAATAACCGCCACGCAGAAAACCCCTGCGCCAGCGCCGCCTCCCGCTGTCCGTTGGGGACGGAACGCAGCCCCGACTCAATCTCCTCAATTAAAAAGGCCGAGGTGAACACGCCCAGTCCCCAGGTAGAACATAAAAATTCAGGCGTGAACCACCAGACGTCACCGGGCAAAATCGACCAGGCGTGATCGGCATTCACGACGTCCCGAAACCCGAGCGGCAGCCCGTTCCAGGCGGCGAAGTACCAGAACAGAAGCTGCACCAGCAGCGGCGTGTTGCGAAACAGCGAGACCCAGCCGCTGACGACGGCATGACCGAACCGTCCTGCGGAGAGGCGAAGCAGCAGAAAAAACAACGCAAGCAGGGTGGCAAGTCCCACGCCCGCGAGCGTGACCCATAGCGTGGTGAGAAAACCGGATACTATCCACTGCAGAGGTTGCCCGGTCAGCACTCCCTGCCAGTCGAGCGCGGCCATTACAGCGGCTCCTGGTGAAGCGGGTCGAGCACTTTTTGCAGGAACCGCTGGGCGCGTGGATGCGACGGTTGACTGAAAAATTGCGCAGGCGGGGCGGTTTCGAGAATGTGTCCGCCGTCGATAAAGACGATCCGGTCAGCAATCTCCCGGGCAAACTGCATCTCGTGCGTCACCACAATCATGGTGATCCCGCTGTGGGCGAGGGCTTTCATCACATATAACACTTCGCCAATCATCTCGGGATCGAGGGCTGACGTCGGTTCATCAAAGAGAATGATTTGCGGCGACGAGGCCAGCGCGCGAGCAATCGCCACGCGCTGCTGCTGGCCGCCGGAGAGCTGTGCGGGAAAATGATGGGCTTTTTCCAGCATCCCGACCTTTTCCAGCAGCGCCAGCGCGCGCTCCTGGGCGGGCTGCGGCTTCCAGCCGTGAACGTGCTCCAGCGCCAGAGTGATGTTCTGGCTGGCGGTGAGGTGGGCGTAAAGGTTAAATTGCTGGAACACAAAACCGACGCGGCTGCGTAACTGGCGCAGTGCCGCAGTGGCAAGCCGGGCGGTGGGTTTGTTATCAATCAGAATGTCGCCGTCACTGAGGGTTTCAAGCTGGTTGATAAGACGGATCAACGTCGATTTCCCTGAACCGGATGGACCGAGGATCGCCACCACTTCACCCGGAGAAATGCTGAGGTTAATGCCTTTTAATACCTCATGGTCGCCGTAACGTTTTACGACGTCACGAAACTCGACGCTGGCGTGTTCCAGATGTGAAAAATCCGCGGCACCGGCCGCGGAGTGTGAAAATAAACCTGAGAGCATATTACTGGGCTTCTATTTTAAAGGCGCGAGGCTGTGGAGCGGGCGTGTTTGGGCCAAACCAGACATCGTAGATTTTTGCCGCCTGACCGTTCTTTTCGAGATTAACCAGCTCATCGTTAACGGCCTTCAGCAGCGCGGTTTCACCTTTTTTCACCCCAACGCCAATCTCTTCCTTGCTGAGCAGGTCAGGCAGGATTTTAAAGTTCGCCTTATCCGGGGCCTGTGCCAGCAGGCCTGCAAGAATAGTGCTGTCCTGGGTGATGGCCTGCACGTTGCCGTTGCGCAGCGCCGTCAGCGCCAGAGGAATGTCATCATAAGAGAGCACGCGAGACTGCGGGAAACGCTGGTGCAGCGCCTGCTCGCCCGTTGTCCCTTTCACCGCACCAATGCGTGCCCGGCTGTATTCATCCAGCTTATCGGGTGATTTGGCGGGGACCAGGAACTGTTGGCCGGTCACGAAATAGGGGGTGGAGAAATCAATTACCTGTGCGCGTTCCGGGGTGATGGTGATATCCGCCACGATCAGATCTGCTTTACCGGACTGAAGCAACGGAATTCGGTTCGCCGGATTGGTGGCAACCAGTTCAAGCTTCACGCCGAGTGATTTTGCCAGCGCTTTGGCGAAGTCTACGTCGTAACCCACGATGTCGTGCGTCTTTGCATCAATAGAGCCAAACGGCGGATTGGCGTCAAAGGTGGCGACTTTCACCACCCCTGCGGCCTTAATATCCGCCAGCTGATCGGCCTGTACCTGCGCTGAAAGCAGGCTCCCGGCTGCCAGTAATCCCAGAACCAGTGTCCGTTTGTTAAACCCTTTCGTTTTTGCTGCCATAGTCATACGTCATCCCGTCGTTTTTTGTTTTGTCCCTTTACGCTCCCATAAGCGAAAGCTATCGCCAAATAAGAAATCGTTCTTTGCTATAAGCAAAAAAGCATTAGTGAACAGGGTGTTATGAACAGGTAAATGAAAGGGGACGCTATTTGCAGATACTGCACATGAACAGACGATATTGGTATTTCCCTCGCGCCGAAGTTGAGTGTTTAACTTAGGTCAGGCAAAGCGAAGAGGGGTAAAGACAATGAAAAAATGGATAAGCACGTTACGGCGGTTTTTTGCGACCCGGCAGGTCAATGCGGAGAACAGCGCGCAACGGGTTCTTGAGTCAATACTGCCTGTCGCCAGCCTGTATGGCGTGGACGTTGCCAACATCGATCCGGAGTGGTTCTATGATAAAACGTCACGCTGAATTGCGCCGGACGCGCGAAATGTACTGGAATGAGCTGTGCGCTTTTTTGTTATGACAATCGTTAACTGTTAATGTGACAGGATGTAACACCTGCCAGTTAACGGAATGAAAAACACACTGTTCACGCGCGCCATCATTGTCTGGATCGCCGTCTGCTTTGTCAGCGGTATCCTGCTCTATGCCGAACAAATCCGCCGGCAGTACTGGGAGCGCGATCGCGAGTATTTGGCGCTCTTTTCTGAGATTAGCGCCGTCCTTACCCAGAACGAGTCTGTATTGCCGCTACTGAGCGGTGATGAAGATATCACGGCACTGAATAAAAAATTCCCCCATCTTCTTGCGCTGGAGAAAACAACCGGACGCGCGCTGGACGCCGACCGCGTTGAGCCCGCCAGCGATCGACAATACTGGCTCTACAATCCCTGGCGGCAAATCCGTGTACGGGTTGATCTTGCCCCACTACTCAATACGCATCATGCCTTTGAGCGCCTCGACGTCTATTATTCGAAGCGAAGCGAACCACACTCTTCAGATGCCTTCTGGCACTGGGCACGTCCCTTCCCACAGGTAACGCAACCCTTCGTGCTTTCAGCCGATGCTCGGCCGGACTGGCTCGGTATTCAGTGGTTTATCTTCCTGGCCGTCTTTACTGGATGGGGTATGGTCATTGCGGTGGGCAGCGTGGCGCTCTGGCAGCGCAAGGCTAGACGAGACGCAGAGCAGCGCGCCTTGTATTACCAGCATGCCCGACTCAACACGCTGGGGGAGATCACTGCGGGTATTGTCCATGAGATCAACCAGCCGCTCACGGCCGTGCAGACCTGGATCCAGGGCGCGCAGCGACAGCAAAAGCTGGACAATCCACAGGCGGTGTCCCAGGCACTGGCAGCAGCGCTGGTGCAAACACAGCGTATCAGCGCCCTGTTAACCCGTTTTCGTGAACACGTGGTGCAGGAGAAAGTGACGCTGCGCGAAACCGACCTGGCGCAATGCTGGCAGCAGGTTGTGAATTTACTGGAGCACGAGAGACGCGCTGAACATATCATCGTTACCCATGCGTTTACACCGGAGGCAACGACGGTTCTGGCTGACAGACTCTGGCTTGAGCAGGTACTGCACAATCTGCTCAGCAATGCGATTCAGGCTCAACAGGCGAACGCGCAGGGTTGGGTGCGGATCGAAAGCCGGAAAGGCGCAAATGGCATTCAGGTAATCGTGACGGATGGCGGCCCCGGTTTTAGCCCGGAGGCGCTACAGAATGCCTTTATGCCGTTTTACAGCGGTAGAGAAGAGGGAATTGGCCTGGGGATGACCTTAACGGAGTCACTGGTGACGCGCATGAACGGATCGATTACGCTGGGGAATTCGCCGGAGGGAGGGGCGCGAATCGTCCTGCAACTGGCTAATGGAAAGGAGATGACGCATGGATAATATAATCTGGCTGATCGATGACGATGAATCCATCAGAGAGTCGATGGCATTTTTACTATCAGGCATGGGCTGGGAAGTGAAGACATTCGGGAGTATCGACGCGTTTACCACGGCCCATGTTAAGGACTCAACGCTCGTCGGCTGCCTGCTACTGGATATGCGCATGCCGGGAAAAGGGGGGCTGACGTGGCTGGAAGAGGGCGAGTGGCCGTGGCCTCTGCTGCCGGTAATTATCATGACCGGGCACGGCAGCGTCGACGCCTGCCGCCGGGCGTTCCGTAACGGCGTCTTTGAGTTTTTCACCAAGCCGCTGGATGCGGACAAGCTTATCGAATCCGTGGGGCTGGCGTGCGAGGAGAGCCAGCGACGGTTCGCCGACTGGCAGGCGCTCTCACGAATAAAAGCGCGCTTTGAACAACTCACCGCGCGGGAACATGAGGTATTGGCGGTGTTGATGGAAGGGCTCAGCAATAAAGAGGTGGCGGCGCGACTTAACCTGTCGCCGCGCACGGTGGAAGCGCATCGTGCAGCTGCGTTTGCCAAGCTGGGCGTCACGAGCCTGGTTCAGGCAAGCCGCGAGTACGATAAATTGCAATCCGTATAATTACCAGGATGCGTGCGTAATCAACCGAATTACGCGTCGTTGCCTGTCCCGGTATCCTCGAATGGTCTTCAGTTATTCTATTCGAGGTTATGCAATGAAAAAGTTAATGATGGCGGCAGCGCTGGTCGCGGGTAGCGTAAGTCTGACTGCGCAGGCAGATTCCGTGAGCCAGAAAAATCTCTCCCTGGCGCAGGCCAATGCGCTGGCAAACTCTGCCGTTCAGGCGTGTCTGGCGAAGAACTATCAGGTTTCGGTGACCGTGGTTGACCGTGCGGGTGTGGTGAAAGCGGTACAGCGCACCGATAATGCGGGCCCACATACGGTCAAAGCCAGTGAAATGAAAGCCTTCACGGCGCTCAGCTCGAAGAATGCCTCAGGCAAAGTGATGGAAGCGGCGCAGAACAACGCGGGCGCGCAGAATATGCGTGATATCCCAGGCTTCCTGCTGCTGGCGGGTGGCTTACCCGTTAAAGAGGGCGATGAGGTGATCGGGGCGATTGGTATCGGCGGGGCGCCGGGCGGTCATCTGGATGAGGCCTGTGCTCAGGCAGCCATTGACGGGCTGAAGAAGTAACATCAAAAAAAAGCACCGGCTTTACCGGTGCTTTGCAATCAGATCTTGCAGGCGTCGCCGCAGTCATCATCGGCAACCATCGCCTGCGCTTTTTTGTCTGCATCGTCCAGACGTTCGGCGTTACGTTCTTCTGCTTCATCCAGTCCGTTAAAGACCAGGTTATCGAGATCAATTTCCATGTGGCACCTGCTATGTTCAGTTTTTGATACTGGCACAGTATAGGGTAAAAAAAACCAGGAATGTACCTCGCAGCACATAAGGATAATCCCTGCCATACTCAGTGCGTTGTCACTGAGGAAAGCACATGATTATACTCTGTAAAGCCTGCGGGACCTCGTATGCGTATCAACCCGACAGATGCCCTGTCTGCGAGGATGAACGCCAGTATGTTCCCGTTGCCGGACAGGCGTGGACCGAACTTGAAACCGTCACTGCCACGCATACCAACAAATGGCAGCAGCTTGAACCGCAGCTCTTTAGCATCAAAACGGTGCCCGCCTTTGCCATCAATCAACGGGCACTGCTGCTGCGCACCCCACACGGCAATATTCTGTGGGATTGCATCGCCAACCTCGACCCGGCAACCCGAACGCTGATCGCCGCCCTCGGGGGTATCAGTGCCATCGCCATTTCACACCCTCACTATTACACCACTATGCAGGACTGGGCGGAGACGTTCGACGCGCCGGTGTATCTTCATGCGAGCGATCGGGAGTGGGTCATGCGCGACAGTCCGGCCATTCACTTCTGGCAAGGCGAAACGCTGGAGATTGTCCCCTCCCTGACGTTGCTGCGTCTCGGCGGCCACTTTGCGGGCGGAACGGTGCTGCACTGGCAGGAGGGCGATGGGGTTTTGCTGGCGGGGGATATTCTGCAGGTCACGCCGGGGAAAGACGCCGTTTCGTTTATGTGGAGCTATCCGAATATGCTTCCGCTACCCGCCCACACCGTAGCGTCCGTCACCCATCGCCTTGAAGGCAGAAAATTTGAGCGTCTGTATGGCGCGTTCGAGGGGCAGAACATCCAGGCTTTCGCGGACGATATTGTGCAGCGGTCGGGCCAAAAATATATTGCTTGTCTGAAGTAAAGCACGGTGGGTAAACTTTACGTGTGTGATCGCGATCATACCTAAACTACAACAGATAAAAGAGAAATTGCTATGCAACATATCATTGAAGGTTTTCTCAGCTTTCAAAAAGAGATTTTCCCGCAACGTAAAGAGCTCTTCCGCAGTTTAGCGTCCAGCCAGAATCCCAAAGCGCTGTTCATCTCCTGCTCCGACAGCCGACTGGTGCCAGAACTGGTCACGCAACAAGAGCCAGGACAACTCTTTGTCATTCGTAATGCTGGCAATATTGTGCCACCGTTCGGGCCAGAGCCAGGCGGCGTCTCCGCCACTATCGAATACGCGGTTGTCGCGCTGGGTGTGACCGATATCGTGATCTGTGGCCACTCTAACTGTGGTGCGATGAAAGCGATTGCCGACAATGCAAACCTGGAGCCGATGCCTGCGGTCTCCCACTGGCTGCGCTACTCTGATGCGGCTAAAGCCGTGGTGGAGAAGAAATCCTGGGATCAGCCGATCGATAAAGTGAATGCGATGGTGCAGGAGAACGTGTTTGCGCAACTGAGCAACATTAAGACCCACCCGTCCGTCGCGGTGGGCCTGCGTAATAATTCCATCCGTCTGCACGGCTGGGTGTACGACATTGAAAGCGGCGACATTCGCGCGCTGGATAAAGCGACGAAAACCTTTATCTCTCTGTCTGAAAACCCGGAGGTTTTCTTCGAGTAATCAGACCGTTCAGGGCAGGGAGGCCCTGTCAGTTATCCATAAAAGGTAACTTTTTGCGCGTAACCGACGCAGGTTTATTTGCCGCTTTTGCCATTGCTTCCCCAATCTCTGCGCACTCTGCGAGCCCCTGGACAAAGGGGTGGTCGTGCATCAGCCACGGTATCGCACCAAAGGCAATACGTCCGCGAAGCGTATCGGGTGCCAGCAGCGTGTAATCTTCACCAACATCGGGTATGTCATCGCCTGTCGTTTGTAGCAGTTTACGCAAGGACGGGAAGGGTAAATCTTCTGTCTTGAGGGGTTTCTGCCCGCGCGCATCAATAAAGACGTCGAAGCGGTAGCGGTGCTCTTTGGTGGTAATGACCGTTTCAGCACTACCGATATCCAGAGTGTAATCCTCACCCAATGCCACTACGCTTATGATCCCCGCCTCGCGCAGGGCAAGCAGCCTGCGAATAGACTGAGGGGGGATGGCGGCATAGTTATCAATAAACACGCGCTCCAGCCCGGCTTTGAACCGCGCTCTGTCCTTTTCGTTCAGGGCGGGTACGATTTCTGCAACGATCTCGTGCAGGCGAAGTATGGTATAGCGCCAGGCTACGGTGCGCCGTTCACGTTTGTTTCGCTCGACCTCTTTAAGATTCTCTTCTGCCCAGGTAAAGGGACCGTGCTGTTTACGCTCTTCAAACCACGCCTCGCGAAGGCTGTCGGCGTCCCGTTGCCTCAGCGATATGGCCTCGCACCACGCCGGGTCGGCAAGTTCAAGCTCTTTAACCATCAGGGCAAAGATGCGGTCCAGCAAGCCGTCTGCTCCTTTGGCAATCTCGTTTTGAACCACGCATTCGGTCAATACCGACAGCGGCTCGTAAGGAATAGGGCAGTAAAAATCGGCCTCTGGCAAAATGCCGGTCCGGGACATCAGGACAATGTTTAGCGCCTCGCTTCCTTTATCCAGAATGAACGCGTCGTCCACAAACTCACCGTGCTGCATCACCACCGCCATGGCCGCGTCCAGGCCGCTCAAAGACGTTCCCATAATGCCCACCTTGCAGGGGCGGATTTCGGCGTCCATGAGTCCTGACCACGGGCTTGGGAAGAACGTGCGCGTGGCTTCATCTTCGTCTGGCCAGACATGGCCGGTGGCGATAACCGCAAGGTCGAAGCGTTCAGGAAAGGCGTTGTCATTGACGGAAAGCGTGACGCCTTCTTTCGTGGGCACGATATCGGTGACCTGGGCAGATTCATGGACATCAATCTGGAAACCCCGTTTTTTGGCCTCTTTTACGATTGACCGAAAGCTGTCGCGGAAATACTCACCCAGCAGGAGTCGGGGCAGGAACTGTCGGTCATGCAAACGGGCTTTATCAACCTTAAAGCGCGCCAGATGGGTTTCGCTCTGGCCCTTAAGCCAGTCGAGATAGGTCATAAAAATAGGCGGGATTTCAATGCTCGCAATGTTCGCCAGCATCAGACGAGAGTTTTCGTCGTCGTTATAGGGCATACCCACGCCAGCTTCCTCAGCTTGTTCAAAGACGGAGACCGAAAGCGGCTGCGGGTTTTTAAGAAGTGCGTAAAAGGTGTAAATCCCTGTTGGGCCGGAGCCAATAATCGCGATTTTCTTCATCGGCGTTCTTCCTGCTTTTTTTGTCATGAGAAAAGCGTAGCAGGAGAATAATTAAGAAATCAGGAGATTGGGATAATTCAGAACATAAAGAGAGGATTTGCACCATTTCAGGACTGAAATGGTGCGTCCGAGTGGACTCGAACCACCGACCCCCACCATGTCAAGGTGGTGCTCTAACCAACTGAGCTACGGACGCAGAATGGTGCGTTCAATTGGACTCGAACCAACGACCCCCACCATGTCAAGGTGGTGCTCTAACCAACTGAGCTATGAACGCAACGTGTTGTCGGTGACAACGGGGACGAATATTAGCGGCACAGCATCGTTGAGGCAAGAGGGAAAACGCATTTTTCTCTCTGAATTCACGCGATTGCTTCATTACCGCGCAAAGTGAAGAGAAAGTAGCCGCCAGCTGGCGGCTACTGCCTGTTTAACGTGCGGCGCGTTGCAAAATGACCGTGGAAGGCTGGCGTTGCAGAAAACGCATACGCAGCATCATCATGATGGCCGCAGAGGTCAGACCGATGATAAAGCCCATCCAGAACCCTGCCGGACCCATGCGATCCACCACCAGGTCGGTAAGTGCCAGGATGAAGCCTGTCGGCAGTCCCAACACCCAATAGGCGATAAAGGTAATAAAGAAAATTGAGCGCGTATCTTTATATCCGCGCAGCACGCCGCTGCCAATCACCTGGATGGAGTCAGAGATCTGGTAAATCGCGGCCAGCAGCATCAGGTGCGACGCCAGCGTGACGACTTCCGGATTGTCGTTGTAGAGCAGCGCAATCTGCTCGCGTAATGCAACGGTAAAGAGCGCCGTACAGACGGCCATGCAGACGCCGACGCCCAGCCCGGTCCGGGCGGCCGTTTGCGCATCTAGCGTTGACCCCTGGCCCAGACGGAACCCTACGCGAATCGTCACCGCCGCGGCCAGCGACATCGGCAGGACGAACATCAGGGAACTGAAGTTCAGCGCAATCTGGTGGCCCGCGACATCAATAATGCCCAGCGGGGAGACCAGCAGGGCGACCACGGCAAACAGGGTCACTTCGAAGAACAGCGCCAGCGCGATAGGCAGCCCTAACTGCACCAGGCGCGTCATGATGTTCCAGTCCGGCGTGCTAAATCTTTTCTCGTTGCGAATATCGCGCATGGAACGGGCGCGTTTTACAAAGGTGATCATCGAGAAGAACATCACCCAGTAAACGGCTGCCGTCGCCACGCCGCACCCGACGCCGCCCAGTTCCGGCATGCCGAAGTGGCCGTAAATAAAGATGTAATTCACCGGGATATTGACCAGCAGACCGATAAAGCCCATCACCATACCGGGCTTGGTTTTTGCCAGACCTTCACACTGGTTACGCGCGACCTGGAAAAAGAGGTAGCCAGGCGCGCCCCAGAGCAGCGCGCGCAGATAGCCCACGGCTTTATCCGCCAGCGCCGGGTCGATGTTATGCATCGCGCGGATGATATGCCCGGCGTTCCAGAGCACCACCATAATCAGCACGGAGACAAACCCTGCCAGCCAAAAACCCTGGCGAACCTGGTGGGCAATGCGCTCGCGGCGGCCCGAGCCGTTCAGCTGTGCAATAACTGGCGTGAGCGCGAGCAGTAAACCGTGACCAAACAGGATGGCCGGTAGCCAGATAGATGTGCCGATTGCCACGGCAGCCATATCGGTGGCGCTGTAGCCACCTGCCATTACCGTATCCACAAATCCCATTGCGGTTTGGGCCACTTGCGCGATGATCACTGGTATAGCCAGTGCCAATAACTGGCGCGCTTCATTCATGTACTTCTGCACGTGAACACCTTTATTTTGTAGTTATTTGAGAGACTAAAAAAGCCGCCGTAACTGGCAGCAAGAAGAAAATGCAGGGGGGTGCCAGCTATTGTAGCGGGCTTTAACTATTTATCTAGTGAAAAAATCGCCAGAAAATGCGCTCCACTGGCAACCTGTTTTTCCAACTGTTATTGTGATGGGATTAAACGGTGTCACCACCGTCCGGAAAAAACAGGAGTTGTAAGCATGTTTACTGGTATTGTGCAGGGCACCGCCAAAGTGGTGTCCATTGATGAAAAACCCAATTTCCGCACCCACGTAGTTGAGCTGCCGGAATATATGCTCGACGGCATAGAAACCGGCGCCTCGATTGCACATAACGGCTGCTGCCTGACGGTGACCGAAATTAACGGTAACCAGATTAGCTTTGATTTAATGAAAGAGACGCTGCGTATCACCAACCTGGGTGAACTGGTGGTGGGGGATACCGTCAACGTTGAGCGCGCGGCGAAGTTCAGCGACGAGATCGGCGGCCATCTGATGTCGGGCCACATCATGACCACCGCCGAGGTCGCAAAAATTGTGACCTCGGAAAATAACCGTCAAATCTGGTTTAAAGTTCAGGATCCCGCATTAATGAAATACATCCTGTATAAAGGATTTATTGGTATTGATGGGATTAGTCTGACGGTCGGAGAAGTGACGCCGACGCGCTTTTGCGTGCATTTAATTCCCGAAACGCTGCAGCGCACAACGCTGGGCACAAAAAAACTGGGGCATCGCGTGAATATCGAAATCGATCCGCAAACCCAGGCGGTTGTGGATACCGTTGAACGCGTCCTGGCGGCAAAAGAGGCGGCGATAATAAAAGCCGTTGAGGAAGAATAAAAAATAACCCCGGATATCCGGGGTTATTTTTTTAGCGGGCGACACGTAATCCGTGTTCAATGCCGCGACTGAAAACAACCTGCCAGAGCTGAATATCCCGCGCACGGAACGCACCCGCACAGGCATTCAGGTAATAGCTAAACATGCGTTTGAACCGTTCGGAATAGTTGTCTGCAATCTCAGGCCAGGCTTCCTGAAAACGGGAGTGCCATGCCATCAATGTGGTGTCGTAATCCGCGCCGAAGTTATGCCAGTCTTCCACAATGAAGTGGGGCTCGCTGGCGTTAGCAATCTGGCGCACGGAAGGTAAACAGCCATTCGGAAAGATGTATTTATTGATCCACGGGTCCACGTTATTGTCGGTGCGTTTAGAACCAATGGTATGGAGCAGGAAAATGCCGTCAGGCTTCAGGTTTCGGTCGGCAACGTCAAAATAGGTTCTGTAGTTTTTCGGACCCACGTGCTCGAACATGCCAACGGAAACGATGCGGTCGAACTGTTCGTTCAGGTCGCGGTAGTCCTGAAGCCGAATATCGACATCCAGCTCCTGGCAACGTGTCTGAGCCATTTTTTGTTGCTCAGCTGAAATCGTCACGCCCACAACGCTGGCACCGTAATGCTTCGCCATGAAATACGCCAGACCGCCCCAGCCGCAGCCGATATCCAGCACGCGCATACCCGGTTTTAACTGCAGCTTCTCGCAGATTAGACGCAGTTTATCTTGCTGCGCCTCTTCAAGCGTTGTGGCCTTTTTCCAGTAGCCGCAGGAATATTGCATTAAGGGATCGAGCATACGACTGAACAGGTCATTACCGAGATCGTAGTGCTCTTTACCGACGATCCATGCCCGCTTTTTACTTTGCAGATTGAACAGTCGAGCGGAGGCGATACGCAGCGTGTCTTTGAAGTGGCGAGGGAGCTGATTTTCAAGACCGGCGCGCAATACGCTGGAGAAAAACATGTCCAGCCGTTCACACTCCCACCAGCCGTCCATATAGCTTTCGCCCAGGCCTAACGATCCCTCCTGCAAAACGCGTTTAAAAAAATCGGGATGTTTGACCTGCGGATCGGCGGGGGAAGACCCATTAATCGTGATGCCCGCACGCCCCAACAGTTCACTGACGATCCGGGACCAGTTATCGTCCGGAACGCTGACTTCTTCTATACACGATGAACTCATAGCTTCTCCATCACCTTGCTGTGATCAGAACCTTAAAACAGCGTAGACGCTTTTTTGGGTTTGTGAGAAATCTCACGGTAAATGCCCGCGAGGCTAATATCCGACGTAGAACAGAGGAAGGGAGATAACCCTTGCCGAAAAGCCTTCCATGGTAAAACGGGAGCACTCCGGCTCCCGTTAACACTTAATATTTATCGTATTTAATCGAACCAAATTTAGTATAGGCCTCAAAATTTGGTGATTCAATAGAAAATTCTTAGCAACCTAATCACTGTGTCTTAACATAATTTCTGGTGCGATTATGCGTGCGACGTTTCCACTTTCTGCCGCGCATTCTGCTCGCGCTGAGCGGAAGACTGCATACGGTAGCCAAGGGCAGCCAGCGCAACGGTCACCAGCATCACACTGGTGGTGGTCAGGAGCGGCGTGGCAATCAACGCAGAGACCACCAGACTCGCCAGGAAGCACAGACCCAGCTGTAACGTGTTCTGCAGCGCGGCGGCGCGTCCCGTCGCCTGTGGGAACGGACGTAACGCCTGCGCTACCACGATTGGGTAAATAGCACCGTTAGCGACCGCCATGACGCAGAACGGAATCAAAATTTCGGTCAGGCCCGTACCCGGAATAAACCCGACGGCCCATGTGCCGAAAACGCTTAACGCGAACAGTACCAGTAGCCAGGGCAGTATCTGCTGGACTTCCCACTTCTGCAGCGCTGCACGACAGCCGTAGCCGCCGACCAGGAAAGCGATGGTCTGTGGAACATAACTCAGGCCGATTGCCGCCGGGCTGTATCCCATATCGTGCAGAATAAACGGCGAGCCAGTCAGCCACGCGAAGAAACTGGCGGAACAGGCCGCGTAAATCAGGACGTTGCCGCGATACGCTTTTGAACGCAGCAGCGAGGCAAAGGTAATCGGCTTCGCGTCAGGATGCGTCTCTTTTTTATGCGCAGGCTTGAGGAAAAACGCAGGCAGCATCAGTACCAGCGTGATGGCAAAGAGCGTGGCGAAGATCGCTTGCCAGTCGAAATGGGCCAGGATCCAGCTTCCGAGCAAGGGTGCAAGGGCAGGCGAGAGACCGACCAGCGGCATAATGGTGGCGAAAATTCGGTTAGTGCGGGATGCCGGATAATAATCGGTCACCAGCGCCTGCCAGGTCACCGCTGCAGCACAGACGCCAACGGCCTGAATGAATCGCAGTACCAGCAGCCAGGTAGCATCGCGTACCCACAGCATGCCCAGGCAGCCCACGGCAAAAATAGCCAGACCCAGCAGCAGCACCGGTTTACGACCAAAGCGATCGGAGAGTGGCCCCCAGAGGAGTTGTGCGAAGGCGAAACCGGCGAGGAACAGGCTCAGGCTGGCGCTGATAGCGGTTGCGGGGGTTTGCAAATCTTCCTGCATCGCGGCAAATGCGGGCAGATACATGTCGGTCGCTAAAAAGCCCAGCACGCTTAAGCCGCCGAGCCAGACTAAAAATCCTTTCCTGGGTTGCATTGTTTTATTCTCCTGAGGAGGCAGGTGTACGTTGGCGCAGAGTGTAGGGAGTGCAAAGCGGCTTGTGAAACGCTAATATTTGCTGAGTGCATTCAAATTTTTTGCAGGCAGAACATGTGGTCAGATTATTCTCTTGAAGTTGTGGATGCTGTTGCCCGTAACGGCAGTTTCACCGGTGCCGCGCAGGAGTTACACCGCGTACCCTCGGCGATCAGTTACACCGTGCGTCAGCTGGAAGAGTGGCTGGCGGTTCCGCTGTTCGAGCGGCGTCATCGCGACGTGGAATTAACGCCTGCAGGCGCGTGGTTTTTGAAGGAAGGGCGTTCTGTCATCAAAAAAATGCAGATCACCCGCGAGCAGTGTCAGCAGATCGCTAACGGCTGGCGAGGCCATCTCTCCATCGCGGTGGATAATATCGTTAAGCCGGAACGGACCCGGCAAATGATCGTGGATTTCTATCGTCATTTTTCTGATGTCGAACTGCGGGTCTCCCAGGAGGTATTCAACGGCGTCTGGGATGCGCTGGCGGATGGCAGGGTGGAGATGGCGATTGGTGCAACGCAGGCGATCCCCGTTGGGGGACGCTATGCGTTTCGCGACATGGGGATGCTGAGCTGGACCTGCGTTGTCGCCCGCGAACATCCGCTGGCGGCAATGGAAGGCCCGCTCAGCGATGACACGCTGCGCAACTGGCCGTCGCTGGTGCTGGAAGATACCTCGCGCTCGCTGCCCAAGCGCATCACCTGGCTCCTGGACAACCAGCGCCGCGTGGTGGCCCCTGACTGGGAATCGTCGGCAACCTGTCTTTCTGCGGGGCTGTGCGTGGCGATGGTGCCCGTTCACTTCGCGCGTCCGCGCATCGATACCGGAGAGTGGACAGCGCTGACGCTGGAAAATCCGTTCCCGGATGCGGCCTGCTGTCTGACCTGGCAGCAAAACGACGTATCGCCTGCGATGGCCTGGCTTCTGGATTATCTGGGAGACAGTGAAACGTTGAATCGGGAGTGGCTACGGGAGCCAGCATAACTGGCTCCGTAAGCGATTAACGGCGATAGTCGCGGAAAGGACCGTCCGCCACGGAGCGGCGCTCGATGAGGCGCGGGTGAACTTCAATCGACTGGGATTCTTCACGCTTGTTGACGATCCTGTCCATCAGCATGTTGAAAGCCGTTTCGCCCAGCGAGTCTTTTGGCTGGTGAATGGTGGTCAGCGCCGGGGTGAAGAAGCGCGCGTTACGCACGTTGTCATACCCGATCACGGAAATATCCTGCGGCACCCGCAGGCCCAGCTCGTCGGCGGCGCAGAGTGCGCCCATCGCCATAATATCGCCGCCACAGAAAACAGCCGTCGGGCGATGCGGTTGGGAGACAATCTGCTGCATTGCGCGGTAACCGGATTCCGGCTCAAAGTCGCCTTGAACGATCCAGTTTTCCGGCACGGTGATGAGCGCCTCTTCCATCGCCTTCATAAACCCGGCCAGACGGCCCGCACCGGTGTTGCGCTCCAGCGGACCCGGGATCACGCCAATCTCGCGGTGACCGCGTTCGATCAGATAACGACCGGCCATATAGCCGCCTTCAAAGGCATTATCGATAACGGAATCGGTGAAGTCCGCGCGTGCTTCGCCCCAGTCCATCACCACCATCGGGATGTGGCGGTACTCTTCCAGCATGGAAAGTACGGACTCTGGATACTCAGAACACATTACCAGCAGGCCATCGACGCGCTTTTGCGCCATCATCGACAGGTAGGCGCGCTGCTTCTCAATGCTGTTCCACGCATTGCCCAGAATCAGCGTATAGCCTTTCTGGAAGCAGTTTTTCTCAACGGCTTCGATGATTTCGGCAAAATAGGCCGCTTCACTGCTGGTCGCCAGCAAGCCAATCGACTTGGTGTGATTCACCTTCAGGCTGCGCGCAACCGCACTTGGGGAGTAATGTAACTCCTTGATCGCCGCCCAGACGGCGTTGCGCGTCTCTTCCGCGACGAAGCGGGTTTTGTTAATTACATGTGATACGGTTGTAGTGGAAACGTTTGCGCGTTTTGCTACGTCTTTTATTGTTGCCATTCAATGTCACTCCAGACCATATCCTAAACTCCTGAAAAACTTGAAGGTAAACGTTTGCCTTCTCTCACCCTTATTACGCAATCTTGAGTTGCGACACGCCGGGAAAACGACACAGGACGTCAGGAGGGGGTCAATGGCCGGTACGCTAATAAATTTAGCGTGGAATTTTGTCCTATCTTGATGAAAAGGGGAAGAGCTAAAGTGGATATCAGTTTAAATCCAGGAAGATTTTTGACGTAAACTGTGTAAAAATGAGCAAGCTCACTTTTCGTGGGGTGATTAAAAGGAGAAAAATTGATGAGTTCCGATCTGAAGTTTTCGCTGGTGACCACCTTTATCGTGCTGGCATTGATTGTTGCCGGTGGTTTGACGGCTGCGCTGCACTGATTTACGCGGGGGGAGAGTCTTCTCCCTCCTCATTTTCTTCCTATTGTTACCTCTCCGGCAAAAATCTTTTGCCAAAATGTTAACTTCTCAAATTTTGTGATTGATGTCATGCTTTTGACTTCTTAGTTCTGTGTCGCGTGATGACACGGCATCCGGAGTTGACTCATGAAAATCAATTTTCCTCTGCTGGCCCTGGCGATTGGCGCCTTTGGGATCGGCACTACTGAATTCTCCCCGATGGGGTTACTGCCTGTTATCGCACGCGGTGTAGACGTCTCTATTCCTGCGGCCGGGATGTTAATCAGCGCCTATGCCATCGGCGTGATGGTCGGGGCCCCGCTGATGACGCTGCTGCTGTCGCACCGCGCGCGTCGCAATGCGCTGATATTTTTGATGGCGATCTTTACGCTGGGCAACGTGCTCTCCGCGATTGCGCCGGATTACACCACTCTGATGCTGTCGCGTATTCTAACCAGCCTGAACCATGGCGCATTTTTTGGTCTGGGCTCGGTTGTTGCGGCAAGCGTGGTTCCGAAGCACAAGCAGGCCAGCGCGGTGGCGACCATGTTTATGGGGCTGACGATCGCCAACATAGGCGGTGTGCCTGCGGCCACCTGGCTGGGTGAAGTCATTGGCTGGCGAATGTCTTTCCTGGCGACAGCAGGGCTGGGCGTGGTGGCGATGGTGGCGCTGTTCTTCTCCTTACCGAAGGGGAGCGCCGGGGAGCGTCCTGACGTGCGCAAAGAGCTGTCGGTGCTGATGCGTCCTCAGGTGCTTTCCGCGCTGCTGACCACGGTGCTGGGGGCCGGTGCGATGTTTACCCTCTACACCTATATTTCACCGGTGTTGCACGATATTACCCACGCGACGCCGATCTTTATTACCGCGATGCTGGTGCTGATAGGCGTGGGCTTCTCTATCGGTAACTATCTTGGCGGGAAACTGGCCGATCGCTCCGTGAGCGGTACGCTGAAAGGCTTTTTAACCCTGCTGATTGTCATCATGATTGCGATCCCGTGGCTGGCACGCAACGAATGGGGTGCTGCGATCGCAATGGTCGTGTGGGGTGCTGCCACCTTTGCCGTGGTACCACCGCTTCAGATGCGGGTGATGCGTGTCGCCCATGAAGCGCCAGGTCTCTCTTCTTCCGTGAATATCGGTGCGTTTAACCTGGGTAATGCGCTGGGGGCTGCAGCGGGCGGGGCGGTGATTTCCGGTGGGCTGGGATACAGTTTTGTGCCGGTGATGGGGGCAATTATTGCCGCACTCGGCCTGCTGTTAGTGCTGATGTCCGGTCGTAAACAGCCAGAAGCTGCCTGCGCGGCGGAATAAACAAAAACGCAGAAGGGCGGACCCTTCTGCGTGTCTCTTACGCGGCGAAGTTCTTCGCCACAAAGTCCCAGTTAGCCAGTGTCCAGAAGTGCTCCAGATAGTTAGGACGCGCGTTACGGTAATCAATGTAGTAAGCGTGTTCCCATACGTCCACGGTCATCAGCGGTTTAGCGCTGGTGGTCAGCGGGGTACCCGCATTAGAGGTGGAAACGATAGCCAGCTTGCCATCCGCTTCTTTGACCAGCCACGTCCAGCCGGAACCGAAGTTTTTGATGGCCGCATCGGTAAACTTCGCCTTGAAGTCCGCGAAGCTGCCAAAAGCGGCGTTAATGGCGCTCGCCAGTTCACCGTCAGGTTCACCACCGGCATTTGGCGCCAGGCAGTGCCAGTAGAAGGTGTGGTTCCACACCTGAGCCGCGTTGTTAAACACGCCACCCTCGGAGCTACGGACGATCTCTTCCAGCGTTTTGCCTTCGAAATCGGTACCTTTAATGAGGTTGTTCAGATTGGTGACATAGGTTTGATGATGTTTGCCGTAATGGTACTCCAGCGTTTCCGCAGAAATGTGTGGTGCCAGGGCGTCTTTTGCATACGGTAGTGCAGGTAATTCGAACGACATTGCTTCTCTCCTTATTTTATTTGTACGTTGTCAATAACCCTACAGACAACAGGGAAAGGATAGCAAATTGAAAGAGTATGCAAAAGAGGAACTTACCCTGCCACGCGAGCGACAGGGCAGGGGTTAGCGAATGGTTTTTGGCGTCATCACACGGCGCGCGCCAACGTAATGACGCACCCAGTAGTCTTCACTGAGTGAGGTAATCTGGATGTCCTGGCCGCTACGCGGTGACTGAATGAATTTTCCGTTGCCGACATAGACCCCGACATGGTCAGCCGTGCCGCGACCCTGGGTACGGAAGAACACCAGGTCACCGTTCTCCAGCTCACCACGATTGACCGGTGCGGCGTCGCGCAGGTGGTACATTTCATTGGCGGTACGCGGAATACGGAACTTCACCAGGTCTTTATAAGCGTAATACACCAGGCCACTGCAATCGAAACCCGTTCGCGGAGAAGCGCCACCCCAGTGATACGGTTTACCTATTTGCCCCATTAATTTATTCATCGCCGTTTTTTGCGCTTTCTGCATACGGACTTTATGCACTTCGGCTAATTTCGTGACTTTCGTGCACTTCGCTTTGTGACCTTTACGCGTAGTGCATTTTTCAGTCACAAGGTTGGCGGCCGTTTGCGAGGCTTTACGTCGGCTGGAATGTGCGGTGTGGATTGGGGATGTTTTCGTCTTACTGGAGGCGGTCTTTTTGGTCTGTGTGGGTGTTTTTTTCTTTACGGTCTTGCTGGAGGTTTTTTTCTTACGTTCTGTTGACTTAACCAGATGCGATTTTTGTACAGCAGAATGCCGCGCCTGTTCAGAGGCGTTCGCCGCTGGCGTGAAAGTGAGTGATGTAAACAGTAAAGCACAGAGCGTGATCGAGATTTTATTTATCCGCGCCACTGGGCAGTCCCCTGATTAATGCAGGCCATCAATAATACCCGCGTATGATTTACAAAGCCTGTCGATTCTAATCCATAAAAACCCGAGAAGTTAATAGCATTTTTCATTCTAAAATCATGTTTCGTTAGCAAGTGCAAAAAAATTCATCGTTCTGTCGCACTATTGTTCACTCACTAAGCAAAACCGTACGGCAAACAGGGATAAACGTCATTTGCAATGCATCTTTTAGCATTAGCCGTTAAAATAGTAAGACGTGACAAAAATGTTATTTTCCGATGTCTGTCTGAACCGCTACAATGTCAGACTAATGCCGTAACAGAAGTTAAAGGAAGCAAGACATGAGCACCACTATTGAAAAAATTCAGCAACAAATCGCTGAAAACCCGATTCTCCTGTACATGAAAGGTTCTCCGAAGCTGCCAAGCTGCGGTTTCTCCGCGCAAGCGGTTCAGGCGTTATCTGCCTGTGGTGAGCGTTTTGCTTACGTTGATATCCTGCAGAACCCGGACATCCGCGCTGAGCTGCCAAAATACGCAAACTGGCCGACTTTCCCACAGCTGTGGGTTGACGGTGAGCTGGTGGGCGGTTGCGACATCCTGATTGAAATGTATCAGCGTGGCGAACTGCAGCAGCTGATCAAAGAGACGGCGGCGAAGTACAAAACGGAAGAACCAGACGCAGAGTAAGTTTCTGCGTTAATAAAAAAGCGACCCGCTTAGTGTGGTCGCTTTTTTTTTGCCGGGCGGCGCTGCGCTTTCCCGGCCTACAATTGGCGATCGGCCTCATCATCCATCGGCAGAGGCCAGCCGCCCAGACGTTTCCAGCGGTTCACAATTTCACAGAATAGTTCTGCCGTACGCTCTGTATCGTAGAGCGCCGAGTGCGCCTGGGTGCCGTCAAACTCAATCCCTGCCGTGATGCAGGCTTTAGACAAGACCGTTTGCCCCAGCGCCAGACCGCTTAGCGCTGCGGTGTCAAAGGTTACAAACGGATGGAACGGGTTGCGTTTCAGCGAGGCGCGCTCTGCGGCGGCCATCGTAAAGCTGTGGTCGAACGTCGCGTTGTGGGCCACCATAATGGCGCGGCTACAGTCATTCTCTTTCATGCCTTTGCGCACCATTTTAAAAATGGCGTGCAGCGCGTCATATTCGCTGACCGCGCCACGTAACGGGTTTTTCGGATCGATACCGTTAAAGGCCAGCGCCTCTGGCTGCAGGTTTGCCCCTTCGAAAGGTTCAACATGGAAATGCAGCGTGGTGTCCGGTGTAAGCCAGCCCTGTTCATCCATCTTCAGCGTGATGGCGGCAATTTCAAGCAGCGCATCGGTTTTAGCGTTAAATCCGGCTGTTTCTACATCAATGACAACGGGATAAAAACCACGAAAACGGTCGCACAGACCGGTAAATTGAGCGTTATCGGACATCAGGGTCTCTTACAAGGGGAAAAAAGCAGTGCGCATTATGGCAAATTTTGAGAGGGGATGCAGTAAAACTACGGGCGCATAATGCGCCCTGCGGGATCAGTTGCCCAGACCGCGGCCAGCGTCTTTGGCTTCGATCAGTTCGATTTTATAACCGTCGGGATCTTCAACAAACGCAATCACGGTGGTGCCGCCTTTTACCGGGCCCGCTTCACGCGTAACGTTGCCGCCGTTGCTGCGGATGCGCTCGCAGGCTTCCGCTGCGTTGTCCACTTCCAGCGCGATATGACCGTATGCGGTGCCCAGCTCATAGCTGTCCACGCCCCAGTTATAGGTCAGCTCGATGACGGCTTCATCGGTTTCCGGGCCGTAACCCACGAATGCCAGCGAGTATTTGTATTCAGGGTTTTCGCTGGTGCGCAGCAGCGTCATGCCCAGAACGTTAGTGTAGAAATTGATGGAACGTTGCAGGTCGCCAACGCGCAGCATGGTGTGAAGTAGGCGCATAATTTCCTCATTAACCAATAGAATGGAGTAACTTTTTGAACAGAAACGATGTTTTAGTATAGCGGCGAAATGTCGCCGCTATCAATGCACAATGGGGGATTACAGCGAAGGGTAGTCGGTATAGCCTTCCGCGCCGCCGCCGTAGAAGCTTTCAGGGCGCTGTGGGTTCAGCTCCGCTTTCTTCTGCAGACGGGCAACCAGATCCGGGTTCGCAATAAAGTCACGGCCAAACGCGACTGCGTCAATAAGGCCTTTGCCGATCAGATCTTCCGCTTTTTCTGGGGTATACGCACCCGCACCGATGATCACACCGTGGAAGCGCTCGCGCACTTTCTGGCGGAATGCTTCTGTGTAAGGCTGGCCGCCTGCCCAGTCCGGCTCGGACATGTGCAGATAAGCAATACCGCGTTTCGCCAGCTCTTCAATCAGATACAGCGCGTCCGCTTCTTCGTTCGGGCCGTTGTCGACGTTCTGGAAAGAACCAATTGGGGAGACGCGAATACCAATACGGTCTGCGCTCCACTCTTTACACACCGCATCCACCACTTCCAGGACCAGACGCGCACGGTTTTCGACGCTGCCGCCGTACTGGTCCGTGCGGTGGTTAGAGGACGGTGACAGGAACTGGTGCAGCAGGTAACCGTGTGCAGAGTGCAGTTCAACCAGGTCGAAACCGGCTTCACGGGCGTTCGCCACGGCCTGACGGAAATCGTTCACGATACCAGGGATCTCGTTCAGCTCCAGCGCGCGCGGCATGGAGGTATCGACGCGGATTGCATTGCCGTTTTCATCGCGCAGGGACGTTCGGGTATTTGCGCTCAGGGCAGAAGCGGACACCGGAGCCTGACCGCCAGGCTGGATGCTGCTGTGCGAGATACGGCCGGTGTGCCACAGCTGAACCGCAATGCGGCCATCTTCTGCGTGCACGCCTGCGGTGATTTTCTTCCACGCGGCAATCTGTTCCGGGCTGTGCAGACCGGGTGCACCGGCGTAGCCTTTCGCCTGGGCTGAAATCTGCGTGGCTTCTGAGATGATAAGGCCTGAGCTTGCGCGCTGACGGTAATATTCACCCATCAGAGGCGTTGGGATGTCACCCGGCTCGATGCTGCGAAGACGGGTCAGCGGGGCCATAAACACACGATTTGGCGCGGTAACGGCGCCCACTTTCAGTGGGGTAAATAACTTTTCAGCGGACATAACGACTCCTGAGTAGACCAGTCGACTAGTAATAATGTAAATAAAAACGCCTGCTAAGCGCCAGGCGCAGTAATACTGCTTTTTACATGTGCCAGCGCGCTTTCGAGCGGCACGGCACTGCGAGAAATCTTGGCCTGCAGGTTGGCTCCTAACCAGAGGGAGTATAAAACCTGAGCCTGTGTTAGCGGGTCACCGGGGAAGGAGAGCGTGTTTTCATCACGCCCCTTCGCCAGCGCCTGCGCGAGCAGGGCGATAACCCCGCTGGCACCTTTATCCATCGCCGCGCGCATATCTTCGGAGAGATCGCACACTTCCGCAGAGAGTTTTACCGTCAGGCAACCGCTGATGATGCCCTGCTGACAGAACTGCGTCAGCGTTTCCTGATAGTAGTTCAGAACACGATCCCGGTAGTTACCTGCACCGCTGGCGAAGTGGGTGGCAAGGCGCTGATGGTAGCTGGCGTAGTGCCGCTCCAGCATGGCCACGCCGAAGGCTTCTTTGGAGCGGAAGTAGTGATAAAACGACCCCTTCGGCACCTCAGCGGTTTTCAGTAACTCACTCAACCCCATACCGGTAAACCCGCGGTGCATGCAAAGACGCTCGCCGGTTGCCAGTAAATGTTCGCGTGTATCGTGTTCAGTGTGTCTGCTCATGGGTGCACTCTAATAGACCGTTCGGTCTAATGCAAGCCCGCTCAGTGACGACATGGCGACAAAATATCCATCTGTTGCTGATAAACCATTGATTTCACGTCCATCATACCCAGTACGGTGGCGAACAAATTGTCCTGCGATACCGCATCTTTTGCTGCATGGTCACGCAAACACTGCTCGTTGACGCCATAATTTTTCGCGTAGTCAGGGGAGAGCCAGAACATAAAGGGAATATGCGTTTGCTGTTCTGGCGCCAGCATGTACGGCGTACCGTGCAGATAAATCCCGCTTTCACCCAGTGATTCACCGTGATCGGAAAGATAAATCAGCGCCGTGTTCATGTTGGCCTGACGGGCTTTCAAGGCATCAATCGTTTTACTGACCACACTGTCGGTATAGAGGATGGTGTTGTCATAGGTATTCATCAGCGCCTGATGATCGCAGTCCTGAATTTCGTTGGTATCACAGGTTGGCGTAAATTTTCGGAAACTGTCCGGATAGCGTTTGCTATACGCCGGACCGTGACTACCCATCAGATGGATAACCAATACCGTGTCTTGCTGCAGGCCGTCCAGAACATTATCCAGACGATAGAGATTCACATCATCAATGCAGGTTTTGTCTTTGCAGAATTGATCCAGCTTCCACTGCGTCATATCTGTATGCGGCACACGGTCGCAGGCACCTTTACAGCCGCCGTCGTTATCGCGCCACAGCAGATTGACACCTGCATGGTTAAGCACGTCGAGCAGACCTTCTTGGTGACGCGCGAGGTCGGCATCGTATTTTTTCCGGGTCATGCCGGAAAACATACAAGGGACAGAAACGGCGGTTTCGGTACCACAGGATGAGGCCTGCGGGAAGTAAATGACGTCTTGCTTTTTCAGTTCCGGGTTAGTTTCGCGCCCGTAACCGTTGAGCGAGTAGTTTGCCGCGCGTGAGGCTTCACCGACGACCAGCACCAGCACGGTTTTTTTCTGCTGCCCGGCAATCAGTGGGCCTTTATGGGCATCTTCACCGATGCGTACCAGCGTTTGGTCGCCCGCAAACCAGCGCATTTTGCTGTATTTCACGACGGCGCTGACGTAGTTTGCCGGCGTGACCATTTTGACAATGCTTTTATTATTCCGAAACAGCGAGGCGTAATCTTTATAAAAGACGGCAGCCACCAGAATAATGACCAAAAGTGCCCCCAGCATTGCTGCAAAGCGCATCAGGAGGGCATACCACCATTTCCCGGTACGGATCCGCGTCAGGGCGAGTATGACGGAAGGGACAATACCGGCAACGGCAATCCACAAGATCATCTGCGGCGTGAGCAGTGCCGTGGCTTCCTGAGAATTGGTTTCAAACACGTTCACAATCATGTTCTGATCGATAACCGCGCCGTAGGTGTACATAAAGTAGGTCGCGGCAGCACATCCCATGGTCAGGACAATCAGCAGCGGCTTACGAATAAAGGGAATATTAAGTAGGCTAAAGACAATCACCCAGCCGCAAAACAGCACCAGCGGTACGGAAGCGGCGAAGAGGATATCGTGCAGATGTGCAGGGGCGATAATGGCCCAGCTGCGCTGAATAAAAAGTGCATTTAGCGCAGTGAAGAAAAGCGCACAACCCAGAGTGAATTTAATATCGTTACAGTGTAACTTTTTTGCAAACCACATCATAAGCAAACCATTCTTTATAGTGATGCGGCGAGTATAGAGAGGGAAGATTAGTGAAACCTTAATGCCACAAAACGGTGGTAAATCTCTTGCACAGTAGGCGCATAACGTCTTCACTGTAAGTGATGGTCGGTTTGTGGAGGTGAGTGTGGCAGAGCAACTGGAATTTTTCCCCATCCAGAGCCCGTGCCGGGGGATTTGTCAGGTTGATGAACGCGGCTATTGCCGTGGGTGTATGCGTACCCGTGACGAGCGGTTTAACTGGCAAAACTTTAGCGATACACAAAAGCAGGACGTGCTTCGCCTCTGCCGACAGCGTCTGCTGCGCAAAATTCGCGCAAACAAAGCGGGGGAAACCGAAGAACCCCAGCAACCTTCACTGTTTTAACACGGTAATTGCGTATACTCATGACATCACGTTCTTGAGGAAAATGTTATGGTTCAGCGTATTACCCTTGCCCCGCAGGGCCCGGAATTCTCCCGTTTTGTCATGGGCTACTGGCGTTTGATGGACTGGAATATGTCCCCGCTTCAGCTGGCAAGCTTCATTGAAGAGCATCTCGACTTAGGCATCACCACCGTCGATCATGCCGACATCTATGGCGGCTATCAGTGTGAATCCGCCTTCGGTGAGGCGCTAAAGCTGGTGCCAGCCCTGCGTCAGCGGATGGAGATCGTCACCAAGTGCGGGATCGCCACCACCGCGAAACCTGAAAACGCGCTCGGCCACTACATTACCGACAGCGCACACATTATTAAGAGTGCCGAGCAATCTCTGGTGAATCTGGCAACCGATCATATCGATCTGCTGCTGATCCATCGTCCGGACCCGTTGATGGATGCCGATGAGGTGGCGGAAGCGTTTTTGAATCTGCACCAGAGTGGCAAAGTCCGACACTTTGGCGTGTCTAACTTCACCCCGGCGCAGTTTGCGCTCCTGCAATCGCGTCTGCCGTTTACCCTGGCCACTAATCAGGTCGAGATTTCTCCAGTACACCAGCCGCTGCTGCTGGATGGTACGCTCGATCAGCTGCAGCAGCTGCGCATCCGTCCTATGGCGTGGTCGTGCCTGGGCGGCGGTCGTTTGTTCAATGACGATGAATTCCAGCCCCTGCGTGACGAACTGGAAACCGTTGCCCGCGAACTGAATGCCGAAAGCATTGAGCAGGTGGTCTATGCGTGGATCCTGCGTCTGCCGTCTAAACCACTGCCGATTATCGGTTCGGGTAAAATTGAGCGTGTGCGGTCCGCGTTGGCGGCCGAAGAGCTGCAGATGAGCCGTCAGCAGTGGTTCCGCATCCGCAAGGCCGCGCTGGGTTACGACGTGCCATAAACCGCCATAAGGTGACTTTCCGGTGAAATCTTTGCCTCTGGTATACACTTAAGGGGCAAAAAATAACCAGCGGAGGTCATATGAAGCGTTTTGCTCTGGCATTGGTCACGCTGGTTGTTTGCGCAGGGGCGCAGGCAGCCAGCGACGAAGTAGAAATGAATCTCGTCACCTCACAGGGGGTAGGTCAGTCCATCGGTACGGTGAAGATCACGGAGACCGATAAAGGGCTGGAGTTCGCCCCCAACCTCAAAGCACTTCCTCCCGGTGAACATGGTTTCCATGTCCATGCTAAAGGCAGCTGTCAGCCCGCTTTAAAAGAAGGCAAACCGTCGGCGGCGGAAGCAGCAGGGGGGCACCTCGATCCGCAGCATTCCGGCAAGCATGAAGGCCCGGAGGGAATGGGGCATTTAGGCGATTTGCCTGTGCTGGTGGTGAACAATGACGGTAAAGCGACGGATCCGGTGGTGGCGCCTCGTCTGAAAAAGCTGGATGAGGTGAAAGGGAAAGCGCTGATGATCCATGTCGGCGGCGATAATATGTCCGATCAGCCTAAACCCCTCGGAGGTGGCGGAGCACGCTATGCCTGTGGCGTGATCTGATCCCCAATCGTTCCCGGTGGAGGTGCCTGTTCCAGCTGCGACAGCGAGCAGTGCAGGCGCCAGATTATCGAGGCCAAATCACGAGCCGCGGGCAGATGATGCCGCGCAAGGGTATCGCAGATCCGCTGCAGTTCAGCCAGCGTGGTTTCCAGCGGCCGCTGCTGGACGCCGCGCTCGCTCATCACATCGCGTAGCAGGGAGAGGCAGACATCGCGCACCTGCGACAGCGGGTCGGAACGCGTTTCCCACGCACGAAGCTGCCAGACGACGTGTGAACAGTTCAGCAGTACCACGCCCCAGCGTAACAGCCAGCGGCGAGAAAGAGAGTCCTGGCTATTATTGAGCTGGCTGACATGGTGATAAACCAGCGATTCATACTCGCTTTCACGCAGATGCGGTTTACGGCTAAGCTGGTCGACAAAGCCCCGTCTTAGTTCACGGATATGTCTGCGGCTTTTACGCGCATCAGAACCTGGCCGCAGTACGGCGAACGCCAGCCACGCCAGACCCACGCCGAGGATCTTCGCCAGATTGTCATTGAGAAAGTCGGCGTAATCATACACCGGTGGATTCGTCACTGAGATAAACGACCCCATAAAGACAATCAGTTGCCCCCAAAGACCGGCCAGCCTGGGCATTTGCAGCTTCAGCAGCTGCATGGTGGTTAACAGCGGGAACAGGAACAGCAGGAATTGCCACAGGTCGCTTATCTGAACCATCAATCCAAACTTCACCACAAAACTGAACAGCGACAGCAACAGCAGCGTGCGTAACAGCAGCGTAAGCGAGTTAAACGGTGACGCGGCAACGGAATAGAGCACGCAGCTGATGGCGGCAAGCGTCAAGGCTGCAGAGCCGGATTCCCACTGCGTGGTGATGCTCCACGCGCCAACGAGGGTAAGAGCGCAAAAGGTGCGAAAACCGCTCCACAGCGCTTCCATATAGTCGGTGTGGCGCGCCAGCGCCGGGCTGCTGGGGACGGTGAATTCCGTTATTGGAGTGGCATTTTCGACCGCGTTGATCCAGCGACTGCTTCGCAGATACAGCCGACAAAAATAGTTCAGGCGCTGCCAGAACGCGCGGTGGCGGTAATCGTATTCATCGACGGGAGCGAGCGGGGCGATGATCCTTGCCACGGTATAGATGTCCGTATCCGGGCGGGCGAGGGCAGCTAGCAAGGTATCAATGACGGCGCGCGTGTTGGCAGGCGGCGCGGGCCAGTTGAGCAGCATTCGACGCAGGCTGGAGATAGCGCTGGTCATCCGCAACTGCTGATGCAGCAAATAGTTGAGGAGTTTGTTCTGCCGACGAAAGCGATAGTGGCTCCAGAAGGCCTGAATGCGCAGAAGATTCATGGTCAGGATCTGCCCGATGACCTTTTCGTGGGCCAGACGGATTTCATCGTTGGTATCTGGCTGCCAGAGAAGGCTTGCATGCTCCAGTAAGCGGGCATGCATGGTCTTCAGGGCGGTGATAAGCGCTGTACCGTCGGAGGTACTGGGTAGGATCATCATCATAAACCCACCGCTAAGAATGCCGACAATCACTTCACAGACGCGCGCCTGGGCGATGTCCCATAGCTCGGTGGTGTCGAGTACATTCACTACGGGAAAGGCAATAATGGCGGCGGTATAACCCGCCAGCTGGAATGCGTAGGCAACGTTATTGGTAAAATGGGCGCAGGCCCAGGTACAAAACCCCAGCCAGGCCGCCATGCTCAGTAAAAAGAGCCACGGATCGTTTAACGTATGCCCCGCAATGATTAACGCTGCGGTGGCTCCCAGCAGGCTTCCGGCCACGCGCCCCAGACTTTTGCTGATGACCCCACCGACGGTCGGGAAGCTTACCACCGCCGCAGAGGTCATTGCCCAATAGGGTTCATCCAGATTCAGATAATAGGCGACGGTCAGCGCAAGGCACATGGCAATGCCGTTTCGCAGCGCGTAACGCCACTGGGGACGCGATGCTTTTACCCACGGAAGGTTTTGCCAGGAGAGCACCCGCAGGTTCATCTGCGCGTTCCGATAGAAACAGTACAGGTCGTGCCTGAAACCAGCGTGAGATTCTGGGGCAGGTTATCAAATTCTACGCGAACCGGAACGCGCTGTGCCAGACGAACCCACGGAACGTTAGGTTTAATATCGGGTACCAGGCCGGAATCCGTCTCAACGCTTTGATCGTAAATGGCGCGTCCAATGCTGGAAACGTGACCCTGTAACCTGTTCGAACCGCTGTAGAGGGTGATGGTCGCAGGCGCACCTTCCTGAATATGCCGAAGCTTGGTCTCTTCAAAATAGCCCACGACATAAAAAGAGTGGCTGTCGACTAAGGCAAAAACAGGTTGACCGGTAGTGGCATAGTTCCCCACGCGGGCAGAGAGGTTAGTCACCCAGCCATCGACCGGTGCTTCCACCACCGTTTGCGTTAACGCCCACTGCGCCTGCTTGAGCGTAGCTTCCGCCACGTTAACGCTGGCTTGCATAGCCTTAACGTTTATGTTGGCAGTGTCTAAATCTTCGGCAGAGATATAGTTTTGCGACAAATGCCGACGGCGGGTCGCTTCGTTATTGGCTTTCGCGAGATCGGATTGCGCTTTCGCTAGCTGTGCCTGGGCGTTGAGGATGGCGATATGAAAGGGCGTATCATCAATACGGAATAAAACGTCTCCCTTTTTGACGAACTGGTTATCCTTAACAAGAAGCGTCGTGATGCTTCCAGACACCTGCGGTGTGATGCTGACCTGCTCAGCCCGAATTTTACCGTCGCGTGTCCAGGGGGACTGCATGTAATAGTTCCACATCCACCAACCGGCAATCAGCGCCAGCGCCAGAACAAGAAGAGTGGAAAAGTATTTCAGCGTTTTCAGAGACATATTCACCACACGGTCAACACAGCAAGGCCCAGGCATACGGAGAGGGCAAACAGGGAGAGATCCATCAGCATTGGGTGCCAGATCTCGCCGGAATACATCCAGTCTCGCAGGAGCCGGTGTGCGACAAGCCAGATAGCAAAGCCCACCAGTACGGCTTTAAACAGGGGAGGAAAATAGACTGATGCACCAAAGATCAGGTCCTGGAGGGGTAACCCCGTGGAGTTTAACGAGAACGTCACGAGCAGTGATCCTTTGCAGTGAACTGAGTGCCACGATGGCCTGTCTTACAATGAAGTAACATCTGTATTCAGTGTAAATCATACTTTTATTAATGTTGAATGCAGTAATGCATTTGTTTTGGCAATATAAATACTGCACACTATTCTAAAATCAGTATAATAACTTAGCAAGCTAATTATAAGGAGATGAAATTGGAATCGCCATTAGGTTCTGATCTGGCAAGGTTGGTACGCGTCTGGCGTGCTCTGATTGACCATCGCCTGAAACCTCTGGAATTGACACAGACGCATTGGGTCACGCTGCATAACATTCATCAGCTACCGCCCGAGCAGTCGCAAATTCAACTGGCAAAAGCGATCGGTATTGAGCAACCGTCACTGGTGCGCACGCTCGATCAGCTGGAAGAGAAAGGACTCATCTCCCGGCAAACCTGTGCCAGCGATCGTCGCGCGAAGCGGATTAAACTGACGGAAAAAGCGGCGCCTATCATTACTGAGATGGAAGCCGTTATCAGTAAAACGCGAGGTGAAATCCTGTCCGGGGTATCACCTGAAGAACTGGAAATGCTCATCAGCCTTATTGGACGCCTTGAGCAAAACATTCATGAGTTGCAGTCACGCGACTGAGAAGTAAAAAAGGCCTTGCATGAGCAAGGCCTTTCTCTTTTTACTGGAAAATCACCACGCGGTTTCGTCCTGTCTCTTTGGCCTCGTACATCGCCTTATCCGCACTTTCTACACACTTCTCGGCGGTTATGTCCGGCGATGTTGCCGTGAAGACGCCCATACTGATCGTAATCGGCTCGGGCAGTTGCCCCTCACTGCTGGCTTTATCAAAGCTGCTTAACTTTATACGGATGCGTTCAGCGACCTGGCGTGCCTCTTCTGAAGAGGTATTTTCCAGCATCAGGACAAACTCCTCGCCGCCGATGCGTGCCGCGATATCTTGTGGTCGCACGGAATCCATCAGCAGGTTAGAGACAAACTGCAGCACCTTGTCGCCCTGCAAGTGCCCGTAGTTGTCGTTAATGCGTTTGAAGCGATCGAGATCGCTGACAATCACCGAAACCGGACGGTTGGCTTTGGCGATAGCCAGCGCCTGATTTAATGAATCATAAAAATAGCTGCGGTTATAAAGACGCGTCAGCGGATCGCGAATCGAGTTCTGATAAGACTGCTGATACTTTAAATGTGATTCACGATACAAATTGAAAACGTCGTAAAGCAGGACAAAAATAATAAGCAGCGTCGCGACAGTTTCAAATAAACGGGCGCGATACCAGGAGATATCTTCGGCATGCCCACCCACTAACAGCATTGACAGCGTGACCACATAACAGACGCAGAGGAAATTCCCCCCGACCCAGAAAAGGTTGCGTACGCGCGTAATAAACATCAGCGTTGCTAATGTCATTATCCACAGCACAATTAATGAAATATTGATGCACTGGCTCCAGAGAACCATAAACTGGCGGGTTTCATTATCCACCAGGTCAATTGATAACAAATCTGAATGACTTGAATAGAGCCAGGCCAGAAACACGGCACAAAAGGTAAAGACAAATAACCCGCTAATAATTGAAACATGCGCCAGCCGTGACAGTGGCCGACTCCGCGTGGTGTAGAGTAATGCCGAGACGATGATCAGTATCGCCATTAACAGATGGCGGAACATGTAGTAAATCATCGCATCGTTATAGTTGACGACATTGAATTGATAGAGATCCAGCCAGGCCGGGAAACTCGACAGCGTGCCAATCATCAACAATGCCGAACCGGCAAAGGCGAAGGCGATCGCTACCAGATACAACCGTTTCCTGTCACACCAGTATTTCATTGCCATAAAACAGGCAATAAAGAGGTGAAATACCAGCAGGAAAATGGTGAGCGTCGGGAACAGAAACGGTGAAAAGGAGGGGATCCATTCCACCAGTTTGATAAATAACGTTTGTAATATCCCGATGACAACAATGCAACCGAGACAGAACGAGATATAACGACCTTTTACAAAACGACTCATCGCAAGCATATAATTTTTAACAAAGTTATAATGAATTAAAAGAGGTAAGTGCGATGAGTCTAATCTATTAATTCAATAAATACTTTGCGCAGAAACAATATCAGATAACATTAATAATAAATGCAATAAATATATATTGTAAATATATTCATTCAAATGATGTTTTTTGTAAATGGATGTGGCCCGAGAGCCACATCCGTTATCAGATTAACGCGGGGAAACCGTCACCTGACGGCCATTGCTCGCCAGAACAACACGCTGGCCAGCGGAGAAACGGGTGTTGCCTTGTTTCTGAACGACCATAATGGTGCTACCGTCATCTTTGCGGATTTCCAGCTCCACGCCCTGGGTTTTGTTCATTGCACCCTGAACGCCCTGGCCTGCGACACCACCGGCAACGGCACCTGCTGCTGTCGCCAGCGAACGGCCCGTACCACCGCCTACGGTGTTACCGAGGAAGCCACCCAGAACCGCACCGCCGATAGCACCCATTACGTTGTTTTCATCGCCGCCCTGAATTTGAACAGGACGCGCATTAACAATGGTACCGTAAGTCACGTTCTGAACTTGTTTAGCTTCAGAAGCGCTATAGACGTCGCCAGAAAGTGAACTGTCATTCACACAACCAGCGAGTGTTAAACCAATCAGCGAAACGCCCAGTACACGTAAAATCATTTGAATCTCCTGTTCACCCAAAACGCCCGGTTCGGGCATCCATTATGGCTAAATTATATGGCATTACGGGCCATACTTCATATCTTTGCACTAACTATCAGAAAATTGTACTTGAATTTGGCTTAACGGAAGATAAACGGACTTCCCGCGTGCCGCCTGTCTGACATTGTTAAAAAATATTATCTCCGCATAGCAAAGCACCGCTGTTTATGGTGGAGTGGATATCCTTAGCCCACTCAACGTAAGGAAAGCGCATGAAATCGGGTCGCTATATCGGTGTGATGTCTGGAACCAGTCTTGACGGTGTCGATGTCGTTCTGGCCGCCATTGATGAAAACATGGTGGCGCAGCAGGCGAGTCTGACCTGGCCTATCCCCGTTTCGCTCAAAGAAGACATTTTGAGCATTTGCCAGGGTCAACAACTGACGCTTTCGCAGCTGGGACAGCTCGATGTGCGGCTGGGGGCGCTGTTTGCAGAGGCTGTTTTAGCCCTGATGCGCAAAGAGAATCTGCACCCGCAGGATGTGGTCGCCATTGGTTGTCACGGTCAGACCGTCTGGCATGAACCCACTGGCGACGCGCCGCACACGTTGCAAATCGGTGATAATAATCAGATTGTGGCAAAAACAGGTGTCACCGTGGTGGGGGATTTTCGTCGCCGCGATATTGCGCTGGGCGGGCAGGGTGCGCCGCTGGTACCAGCGTTCCATCACGCGTTGCTGGCACATCCGGTTGAGCGCCGTATGGTGCTTAATATCGGCGGGATTGCAAACCTGTCGATGCTGATCCCCGGTCAGCCCGTGCGCGGGTACGATACGGGGCCGGGCAATATGTTAATGGATGCCTGGATCTGGCGTCAGTGCGGAAAGCCCTATGATGAAGACGCGGAGTGGGCCAGCGAAGGCAAAGTCATTCTTCCGCTGCTGCAGTCCATGCTAAGCGATCCCTGGTTTGCGCTGCCTGCGCCGAAGAGTACGGGGCGCGAGTATTTCAACTACGGCTGGCTTGAACGCCAGCTGGCGCAGTTCCCTGCGCTGGCACCACAGGATGTTCAGGCCACGCTCACCGAATTGACCGCAGTGTCGATATCCGAACAGGTTCTCCTCAGCGGAGGGTGCGAACGCCTGCTGGTGTGTGGCGGAGGGAGCCGGAATCCGCTGGTGATGGCGCGTCTGGCGGCGCTACTGCCGGGTACTGAAGTCACCACAACGGATGAAGCCGGGATCAGCGGTGATGATATGGAAGCGCTGGCTTTCGCCTGGCTTGCCTGGCGTACCGTTGCCGGTTTGCCCGGTAATTTACCTTCTGTCACCGGCGCGCGGGAGGCGAGCGTCCTCGGAGCGATTTTCCCGGCAAATCCGCGTCATAATCAGAGTTAACTGAAATTCATCGTGGCGTGTCGTCGTTAGAATGGAACGAAACAGGAGGGCAGCGATGTCCTCCAGGACCAGGAAAGTCTTCGGAATACGCCCATGAAAAAACTTATTCTTATTGCCGCGCCTTTATTGCTGTCAGGATGCAGCGTCTATAACCAGCTCCTTGAGCGCATGCAGACCGATACGCTGGCGTATCGCTGCGATGAAAAGCCGCTGACCGTTAAGCTGAATAATCCGCGTCAGGAAGCCAGTTTTGTCTACGACAACAAACTGCTGACCCTGAAACAGGGGATGTCGGCTTCCGGGGCGCGTTATACGGACGGGATTTACGTGTTCTGGTCGAAAGGTGACAGCGCAACGGTCTACAAACGTGACCGCATTGTGCTGAACAATTGCCAGCTCGAAAATCCGAAGCGTTGAGATTTTTACAGGGGCGGCGCACAATAGCGCCTCCCACTCTCAATGTCAGCTAACGCCATGTCAGATAACGACGAACTGCAGCAAATTGCGCATCTGCGCCGTGAATACACCAAAGGCGGCCTGCGTCGCCAGGATCTTCCCGCTGAACCCCTTGTGCTTTTCGAACGCTGGCTGAAACAGGCCTGCGAAGCGAAACTGGCCGACCCCACCGCCATGGTTGTCGCGACGGTTGATGAAAACGGTCAACCGTATCAGCGCATCGTATTGCTCAAGCATTATGACGAGAAAGGGCTGGTGTTCTATACCAACCTGGGCAGCCGCAAAGCGCACCACCTGGAAAACAATCCTCGCATCAGCCTGCTGTTTCCGTGGCACATGCTGGAGCGTCAGGTGATGGTGACAGGCAAAGCGGAACGTCTTTCGACGCTGGAAGTGGTGAAGTATTTCCACAGCCGCCCGCGCGACAGCCAGATTGGCGCCTGGGTTTCAAAACAGTCCAGCCGTATCTCTGCCCGCGGCGTGCTGGAAAGCAAATTCCTCGAACTCAAACAGAAGTTCCAGCAGGGTGAAGTGCCGCTGCCAAGCTTCTGGGGCGGTTTCCGCATCCCCATTGAGCAGATGGAATTCTGGCAGGGGGGCGAACACCGCCTGCACGACCGCTTTTTATACCAGCGCGACAACGGCGGCTGGAAAATCGACAGACTGGCACCGTAATCCCCGAAATTTGTTGATTTAAGCGCTAGCGCACACCGCGCTTGCGCTTTATTCTATGGTCCTTTCGCATCAGGCGAAAAGTCGTGTACCGGCAAAGGTGCAGTCGTTTATACATGGAGAATTTGATGGCAAGCAGTAACTTGATTAAACAATTGCAAGAGCGGGGCCTCGTGGCCCAGGTGACGGACGAGGAAGCGTTAGCAGAGCGACTGGCGCAAGGCCCGATCGCGCTCTATTGCGGCTTCGATCCCACCGCTGACAGCTTGCATTTGGGGCATCTTGTTCCATTGTTATGCCTGAAACGCTTCCAGATGGCGGGCCATAAGCCTGTTGCCCTGGTGGGCGGCGCGACCGGTCTGATTGGTGACCCAAGCTTCAAAGCCGCTGAGCGTAAACTGAACACAGAAGACACTGTGCAGGAGTGGGTGGATAAAATCCGCAAACAGGTGGCACCGTTCCTCGACTTCAACTGTGGCGACAACTCCGCAATTGCTGCTAACAACTACGACTGGTTTGGTGGCATGAACGTGCTGACCTTCCTGCGTGATATCGGCAAACACTTCTCCGTTAACCAGATGATTAACAAAGAAGCCGTGAAGCAGCGTCTGAACCGTGACGACCAGGGCATCTCCTTCACCGAGTTCTCCTACAACCTGCTGCAGGGCTATGACTTTGCCTGCCTGAACAAACTGCACGGCGTTTCCCTGCAGATTGGCGGTTCTGACCAGTGGGGTAACATTACCTCCGGTATCGATCTGACTCGTCGCCTGCATCAGAACCAGGTCTTTGGTCTGACCGTTCCGCTGATCACCAAAGCCGACGGCACCAAATTCGGTAAGACCGAAGGCGGCGCGGTATGGCTCGATCCGAAGAAAACCAGCCCGTACAAATTCTACCAGTTCTGGATCAACACGGCGGATGCCGATGTTTATCGCTTCCTGAAGTTTTTCACCTTTATGGACATTGAAGAAATCAATGCGCTGGAAGAAGAAGACAAGAACAGCGGTAAAGCGCCACGTGCTCAGTACGTGCTGGCGGATGAAGTGACCAAACTGGTCCACGGTGAAGACGGTCTGGCCGCGGCAAAACGCATTACCGCAAGCCTGTTCAACGGTACCCTGAGCGATCTGAGCGAAGCGGACTTCGAACAGCTGGCGCAGGACGGCGTGCCAATGGTTGAGATGGAGAAAGGGGCTGACCTGATGCAGGCGCTGGTGGATTCTGAGCTGCAGCCGTCTCGCGGTCAGGCGCGTAAAACCATCGCGTCTAACGCCATCACCATTAACGGTGAGAAGCAGGCTGATCCGGAATACACCTTCGTTGACGGCGATCGTCTGTACGGACGTTACACGCTGCTGCGTCGCGGTAAGAAAAATTACTGTCTGGTCTGCTGGAAGTAATTAAAAGTACACAGGGGCGTGGGAAACCACGCCCCTTTTGTTTTTACAGGGTTTGGTAAGAAAAAATGAAGAACATCCTCGCCATCCAGTCCCACGTTGTTTTTGGGCATGCTGGCAACAGCGCAGCGGAATTCCCGATGCGCCGCCTCGGTGCCAACGTCTGGCCCCTCAATACCGTACAGTTTTCAAACCACACGCAATACGGCAAATGGACCGGCTGCGTGATGCCGCCATCGCACTTGACGGAAGTTGTGCAGGGTATTGCCGAAATCGACCAGCTTAAGCGCTGTGACGCAGTGCTGAGCGGCTATCTCGGTTCAGCAGAGCAGGGGGAACATATCCTGGGGATCGTTCGCCAGGTGAAAGCGGCGAATCCTGCGGCAAAGTATTTTTGCGATCCGGTCATGGGCCACCCTGAAAAGGGCTGTATTGTCGCGCCCGGCGTGGCGGAGTTTCACGTCCGCCACGCGCTGCTGGCCAGCGATATTATTGCGCCAAATCTGATCGAGCTTGAAATCCTCTGCGAGCATCCGGTAAACAGCGTAGAAGAGGCTGTAAGCGCTTCTCGCGAGCTAATTGCTCAGGGGCCTGAGATTGTCCTGGTGAAGCATCTTGCGCGCGCAGGGTTAAGCCAGGACCGTTTTGAGATGCTGCTGGTGACGAAAGACGAGGCATGGCACATCAGCCGTCCGCTGGTGGATTTTGGTACGCGTCAGCCGGTAGGGGTGGGCGATGTGACCAGCGGCCTGCTGCTGGTGAAGTTGCTCCAGGGGACGGCTCTGCGGGATGCACTTGAGCATGTGACCGCAGCAGTTTATGAAATTATGATGGCGACGAAAAACATGCAGGAATATGAGCTGCAGGTGGTGGCAGCGCAGGATCGTATCGCGAAGCCCGAGCATTATTTCAGCGCAGCCCAATTGTAAGAGCAGGGATAGTGTAGGCCGGGTAAGCGCAGCGCCACCCGGCAATACAGAGCACTCGGATTAATTCAACCCTTCTGCCTTCAGCGCCGCTGCAACCGCAGGGCGTGCCGCTACGCGTTCCATATACGACGCAATATGATCTAACCCTTCCAGGTTCAGCTTCACCGCGCGCGCCCAGCGCAGAACGGTAAACAGATACGCATCAGCAATGGTGAAACGCGCACCGCAGATCCACTGATCGTCTTTCAGTGATTCATTAACGTACTGCATCTTTTTCTCAAGTAACGCACGTACGGTCGGTTTGTACTCTTCCGGCGTGTCCGGGCGGAACAGCGGCGTAAAGCCTTTGTGCAGCTCGGTCGCGATGTAGTTAAGCCACTCAAGGGTTTTATAGCGAGAGATACTGCCTGTTGGTGCCAGCAACTGACGATCCGGCACGTTGTCGGCCAGGTACTGCATAATCGCCACGCCTTCGGTCAGCAGCGTACCGTCATCCAGCAGCAAAGCCGGAACTTGTCCTTTCGGGTTGATCGCGAAAAAATCATCGCCGTTTTCGAGGCGCTTTTTCATCAGGTCAACGCCGTCCAGCGTGAAATCTTTGCCGCTCTCGCGAAGAGTGATATGGGAAGCAAGAGAGCAGGCGCCCGGTTTGTAGAACAGTTTCATCGGTAACTCCTTTTTGCTGAGGTATCAGCTATGTTAGTGCGCGTTCGGATAAAAAAAAAGCCGCTAATGCTTTAGCGGCTTCTTTCCATTCAGTCGTTTCCCGATGACATTACGCGGTAGCGGTTTCGGTCGCTTTAGACGTTTTGTCGTCGTCCTGAGTCATGCGATTCAGCTTAGGCGCGGTCAGCAGCATCAGCACAGCGATAACCGCCGTGGCAATACCAATCTGCATGAACACGGTGCCGTATACGTTCAGGGAAAGCAGTGGGTCAGTCACGTTTTCCGGAACCGCCATCAGGTTAGCAATCTTACCGGCAATGATTGCCGCACCCGCAGTGGTCAGGAACCAGCTACCCATGATGAAGCCCATCAGACGCTGTGGCACCAACTGTGCAACCATCGCCAGGCCCAGACCAGAGATCATCAGCTCACCGATAGACTGCAGGGCGTAGCTCAGGATCAGCCAGTTAACGGAGACGATACCCGCGTCGGACGCAAATTTCGTTCCCAGCGGCAGCACCAGGAAGGCGCAAGAGCACAGCACCATGCCCACGGCGAACTTGTGCGGCATTGGCAGGCGGTCGCCCATCTTGTTATAGATAGCGGCCAAAATCGGGGAACCAATCATGATCCAGAACGGGTTCAGAGCCTGGAACTGCTCAGGTTCGAACGCGATACCGAGGATTGAATGTTCAACGTTACGGATAGCGAAGAAGTTCAGGGAAGTTGGCATCTGGCTGTACAGCACGAAGAAGATAATCGCTTCCAGCATCAGGATGAACGCGACAATCATCTTACGACGTGCAGCGCCCTGCATGGCGAAGGCTTCTTTCGCAAAGATGCAGACGATACCCAGCGCAACCACGCCCAGAACCGCACGTGCAACGCCCTGGTTGTGCAGCAGCCAGGTGGCAATCGCAGCGAGAACGACAACGCCCGCGATGGTGGCCAGCAGTTTACCCATGTGAACCGGTTCGAAGTCTGGCTTAGAACCGTAGTCTTTAACCCAGCTGCGGCAGAACAGGAAGTTCACAACGGTGATCAGCATACCCACGAAGCTCAGCGCAAAGGCCACGCTCCAGCCGAATTTCGCTGCCAGCCATGGTGTTGCCAGCATGGAGAAGAATGAGCCAATGTTGATGGACATGTAGTACATGGTAAATGCACCGTCCAAACGTGGGTCATCTTTGTTGTAGCAGGTAGAGAGCAGGGAGGACGGGTTCGCTTTGAACAGACCGTTACCGACGGCAATCGTTGCCATACCCATATAGACCACAGCCGCATCGTGTCCAGACCATGCAACCAGACCATAGCCAATCGCCAGGACAATGGCGCCCAGCATAATGACGCGTTTAGTGCCGAGGACTTTGTCACCCAGCCAGCCGCCGATAGCAACCAGACCGTACACCAGAGCACTGAAGGAGGAGAACAGCGTGATGGAATCCGCTTCGGACATACCCAGTTGTTTAACCAGGTAAACCGCCATGATCCCTTGCAGGCCGTAATAACCAAAACGCTCCCATAACTCGATTGAGAAGATGAGATAGAACGCTTTCGGCTGTTTGAAAGCGTTGAGACTCACGCTTTCATTTGTTGGTTTATTGTTTGCAGTAGACACATATACCTCTTTTTTTACATCCCATATTAACGGGGGTGTTCATAGCGTGATGACCGTAGTCCATCCGCTTTATAGTTATATTGGGAGGGGAAACGGCGGGTAATGTTCACTATCCTGACCCATCTGGCAATATGTTTGAAATACTCTGTTACATATAACTGAGGTGGTATAATCCACGGGTCACACAAATGTTATTCAGCGTTAAATTTCATCCGTTGCGTTTTGTTGGTTTTTTTCACTACCCCCAACCCCCTTCCAGCCCGATATGGCAATATGTTCTGCTATTTGACCTTTAAGGTAGTGATATAGCCCATAATCTGAAAAATGACTGGTCTTATATGCGGTATATGGATGGTTAATTCTTGTCAGGCAAAGGTTTTGCGAGGGGTTTGACAACAAAAATCCAACATGACGTTATCAGAGTGATCTTGATCACAGATGTATAGAAATTTTTGGTGATGAAAAAACTATTAACCTGTTTGAGTGTTAAATGGCCGAACAATCCATAAGGTGGGATAGCGCAAAAGCGGACAAATTACGGTCAAAAGGAAGGTATGCAGAGGGCCTTCCTTTTATAGGGTTTTGATTCGGGAGTGAAAAACGCTAAAGCGATCAGGGATAGACTTTTTCTTTATATTCGCAAAGATCTTCGATGATGCAGGAGCCGCAGCGAGGCTTGCGCGCGATGCAGGTATAGCGGCCATGCAAAATCAGCCAGTGATGACAGTCGACCTTAAATTCCGCCGGAACGACTTTTAATAACTTCTCCTCAACCTGTTCAACGTTTTTGCCAGGTGCAAAGTTGGTGCGGTTAGAGACGCGGAAAATGTGCGTATCGACGGCGATAGTCGGCCAGCCGAAGGCCGTATTCAGCACCACGTTCGCCGTTTTGCGCCCGACGCCGGGCAGTGCCTCCAGCGCGGCGCGATCCTCCGGCACTTCGCCTCCGTGCTGTTCCAGCAAAATCCGGCAGGTTTTGATCACGTTCTCGGCCTTGCTGTTAAACAGGCCGATGGTTTTGATATACGACTTCACGCCTTCGACGCCTAACTCAAGCATTGCCTTCGGCGTGTTGGCCACCGGATAGAGCAGGGCGGTGGCTTTATTGACGCTGACATCGGTAGCCTGCGCAGAGAGCAACACGGCGATCAGCAGCTCAAACGGGGAGGTAAAATTCAGCTCCGTCGTTGGGTGCGGGTTCTCGTCCCGCAGACGGGTCAGGATCGCAATGCGCTTTTCTTTATTCATGAAGCCTTCTCGGGTGTCCCTTCCAGAACGCTACGCTCAGCCGCGCGGCGCTTACGTTTTTCATCAATCAGGTATTTTATCGCCAGCATCATGCCAAGGCCAATGAAAGCACCCGGCGGCAGCATGGCCAGCAGGAATGGCGTATCGGTGTGGAACACTTCAATACGCAACGCTTTTGCCCAGCCGCCCAGTAGCGCATCTGCACCGTCAAACAGCGTACCGTTGCCGAGGATCTCACGAAGCGAGCCGAGGACAAACATGGCACCTGTCGCCCCCATACCGATGGCGAAACCGTCAAGCGCCGACATCGCCGGGCTGTTCTTTACGGCAAACGCCTCGGCACGCCCGACCACAATACAGTTGGTCACGATCAGCGGAATGAAGATCCCAAGCGACTGATACAGGCCAAACGCGTAAGCGTTAATCAGCATCTGAACGATACTCACCACCGACGCGATGATCATGACGTAAATCGGAATACGGATCTCCGAAGGCGTCCAGCGGCGCAGTGCGGAAATGGACAGGTTAGTCAGTGTCAGCACCAGCGTGGTCGCCAGCCCCAGACCGAGTGCGTTGGTTGCAGTAGAGGTGACGGCCAGCAGTGGACACATCCCCAGAAGCTGCACCAGCGCGGAGTTGTTTTTCCACAGCCCCTGAACAATAACCTCTTTAACCTGGCTCATGGCTACTCCTCACAGGCCGGAAGATTGTTAATCTGCGCAGGCAGCGTTTCAGCATACAGCCCGGCGCGTTTTACAGCGTTAACCACGGCGCGCGGCGTGATGGTCGCACCCGTGAACTGGTCGAACTCACCGCCATCTTTCTTCACCGCAAACGCTGCGTCATTTTCGCCGTGGATCACTTTACCGGCAAAGTGCAAAATCCAGTCGCTTAAGCGTGTTTCAATTTTATCGCCAAGGCCCGGCGTCTCGTGATGCTCCGTCACACGGGTACCCAGTATGGTACCGGAAAAATCGCTGCCGACGAGCAGTTGAATGGCTCCGGAATAACCGTCGGGGGCCGTGGTTTCCATGACTGCACCCACCGGCCGATCCCCTTTGCGGGCGATAAAGACGCGGTGCGGGCCTTTCCCAAGCTGCGGCGCTTCTACAACAAAGCAGCTTTTCTGCAGGTCATTATCGTAGAAGTCAGACGGGATCACCTGATCAAACAGAGCTTTTTGCTGCTTTGCCGCCTGCTCATCAATCGTCGATTTGGTCAGCTCGTTCACCAGCGCCGTCAGGCCGGTCAGTACCGCAGCGAAAATAGCCAGCGTGACGCCGTGTTTTTGCATGGTCTTTAACATGGCGAAACCCTTAGCGATGACCGTACACGCGCGGGCGCGTGTAGTAGTCGATGAGCGGAACGGTAATGTTGGCAAGCAGGACGGCGAATGCGACCCCATCCGGATAACCGCCAAAGCTGCGAATCAGCCACACCAGCAAACCCGCCAGCGCGCCGAAGATCAAACGGCCACGATTGGTGGTTGACGCCGTAACCGGGTCGGTAAGAATAAAGAATGCACCCAGCATAGTCGCGCCGGAGAGCAGATGCATCTGCGGGCTGGCCAGTGACTCAGGAGAGAAGACCCAGCCCAGCGTAGCGCAAACCGCCAGCGTCACGAGGAAGCTGACGGGAATATGCCAGCGGATCGCTTTTTGTTGCAGCAGGAACAGGCCGCCCAGCAGATACGCCAGGTTGACCCACTGCCAGCCTGCACCGGCCAGCACGCCGCTGTAGATGGCGGATTTCATGATCTGCTCAACGCTGTGCCCGGCGTGCAGGGACGTTTTAAAGGTATCGAGAGGCGTTGCCTGGCTGATACCGTCCACGCCCATACGCAGCGCGTTCATATCCGCGCCGAGGGCCGTATGGCCGGTAAAGATAACGTGCAGGGCATCCATAAAGCCAGGCACCGTGGCGGCAATTTCATGGGGTGGCAACCAGCTGGTCATCTGCACCGGGAAGGAGATCAGCAGTACAACATAGCCGATCATAGCCGGGTTAAACGGGTTATGCCCGAGCCCGCCGTACAGCTGTTTGGCGATAATCACCGCAAATACGGTACCCAGCACCACCATCCACCACGGGGCAAACGGTGGAATACTGATCGCCAGCAGCAGGCCGGTCAGTAACGCGGAGTTGTCAGCGAGAATGCGGGAGACCGCCATTTTTCGCAGCTTCAATACGAGCGCTTCCGCCGCTAACGCACTGGCGCAGCCAAGGACCAACTGGAAAAGGGTTCCCCAGCCGAAAAACCAGAACTGAACGGCAATGCCTGGCAACGCCGCCAGGCAGACCAGCATCATGATGCGCGATGTCTGGCGCTGGTTATGGGTGTAAGGGGAACTTGCGATTCTGAAAACCATTTAATCCTCGTTAACTGCTTGTTGTGCGGCTTTCTTCGCCTGAACGCGCGCAATCGCGGCGGCGACGGCGGCTTTGCGTGGATCGTCGTTTGCGGCCTGCGGCTGCTCTTCCTGCAGGGCGGCTTTGCGCGCTTTGGCCCGAGCGATAGCGGCTTCGACAGCGGCTTTGCGTGGATCTACCGGCACTTCGGGCTCCGCAGTTTGCGCCTGCTGCGCTGCTTTGCGCGCTTTCGCGCGTGCAATGGCCGCTTCGACGGCAGCTTTACGCGGATCCTCAGCGTCTTTCTCAACAACCACGTCCTTCTGACCCGCTTTACGGGCTTTGGCACGGGCAATTGCCGCTTCAACCGCCGCTTTACGCGGATCGACGCCCGTTTCCGGCTGGGCAGTTTCTGCTTTCTCTGCCTGACGGGCGCGAGCCTGGGCCTTGCGCGCTTCGCGTGCCGCAATCGCTTCGCTGTTATCCGGTTTTTCGCCTGCCGGGATCACCAGGGTTTGCGCTGCAGTGGCTTTTTTCTCTCGCACGCGCGCCAGTGCAGCGTTGATGGCGTCCTGATCTTTCTCACCAGGCTGAACGGCAGCCTGTTTATGGCGCTCCTGGCGGGCGATTTTCTCGCGTTCGAGACGCGCCTGGCGGGCTTCAAAGCGCGCTTTGGCTTCGGCTGCGCGCTTCTCTTCCATTGAGATGGCATAAATCTCGGCCTTCTCCTGACGGAAGTATTGCACCAGCGGAATATTGCTTGGGCACACCCAGGCGCAGGCACCGCATTCAATGCAGTCGGCAAGATTGTGGGCCTGCGCTTTGTCGTGCAGTTGGCCTTTGCTGTACCAGTACAGCTGCTGCGGGAGCAGATCCGCCGGGCAGGCATCAGCACAGGCGCTGCAGCGGATGCAGCCTTTTTCTTCCTGTTCTTCACCCATCTCGGTCGGAGAGGGGGCGAGCAGACAGTTAGTCATTTTGACGACCGGGACATCCAGCCACGGCAGGGTAAAGCCCATCAGCGGGCCGCCCATGATCACCATCTGGTCGCTACCAGGGCAAAACTCGGCCTGCTCCAGCAGATGACGCACCGGCGTACCCAGACGCGCCCAGACGTTGCCTGGACGGGACACCGACTCACCGGTCAACGTCACCACGCGCTCGGTTAGCGGCTCGCCGTCAATCACCGCACGTTTTACCGCATACGCCGTACCGACGTTTTGCATCAGCACGCCGATGTCAGAGGAGCGGCCACCGTGCGGTACTTGTTTACCGGTGAGGATCTGGGTCAGCTGCTTTGCGCCGCCAGACGGGTATTTGGTCGGGATTACGCGCAGGCTAATATCATGGCAACCCGCCAGCACGGCCCGCAGCATGGAAATGGCCTGCGGCTTATTGTCTTCAATGCCGATCAGCACTTCTCGTGGCTGCAGAATATGGGCGAGAATGCGAATACCTTCCACCACCTGGGCGGCACAGTCCTGCATCAGACGGTCATCGGCGGTGATATAAGGTTCGCATTCCGCAGCGTTGATGATTAGCGTGTTAATTTTGTCGCCACCGCCGCGCAGTTTGGTACCCGTCGGGAAACCTGCGCCGCCAAGACCGGCCACGCCGAACTGATGAACGCGTTCAATCAGCTCTTCGCGGCTGCGGGAACGGTAATCGCTCCAGCCGTCACGGTCGATCCAGCGGTCTTCACCGTCGGCTTCAATAATCACGCTCAGTTCAGACAGCGCTGAAGGGTGCGCGACGGTATGTGGGGCGATCGACACCACTTTACCGGAGGTGGGGGCGTGTACCGGCAGCATTCGTCCCCGACCAAAGGTCAGCGGCTGGCCGCGAAGAACGGTATCGCCTTCTTTAACGCAGAGTTCGCCTTCCGCGCCGATATGCTGTTTGAGCGGCATGACGTAACGCGTCGCCAGCGGAATTTGTCGCAGCGGCGTGCCGTTTGACTGGGTTTTCATCTCCGGGGGATGGATCCCGCCGTCGAAGTCCCAAATCTTCTCTTTTCTGAAAGCAGAAAATAACTTAAGCATGTTGTTCCACAGGAATATTGCGAACCGGAATGGTCTGAAGATCCCATTTCCAGCTTTCGGTAGTCGTTTCAACCGGGCGCAGTTCTATGCACTGCGTTGGGCAGGGGGCCACGCAAAGGTTACAGCCGGTGCACAGATCGGCCACAACGGTGTGCATGGCGCGGGTTGCGCCCACAATGGCATCAACAGGGCAGGCCTGAATACATTTGGTGCAGCCGATGCAGTTCGCTTCGTCAATCACCGCGAGGGCGCGAACCGGTTCCTGCACCTCGGCATCGCCGTCGACAGGCTGCGGGTCAACGTTAAGCAGGGCGGCAATTTTGAGCATCACCGCTTCGCCACCGGGCGCACAGCGGTTGATTTTTTCACCCTGCACGCCAACCGCTTCGGCATAAGGCCGACAGCCGGGGTAGCCGCACTGCCCGCACTGGCTTTGCGGCAGCAGCTCGTCAATTTTTTCGACAACGGGATCGTCCTCAACCGCGAAACGGCGGGAGGCGTAACCCAGAATCAGGCCAAACACCAACCCCAGTACGCTGATGGAGGCGATGGCAATCCAGATAGCACTCATTACAACTTCACCAGACCACTAAAGCCCATAAAGGCCAGAGACATTAAACCTGCCGTCACCAGTGCAATGGCGTTTCCGCGGAAGGGCGCGGGAATATCCGCTGCAGCCAGACGTTCACGAATAGAGGCAAACAGAACCATGACCAGTGAGAAACCGACGGCGGCAGAAAAGCCGTACAGCGCCGATTGCATGAAGTTATGCCCGAGGTTGATGTTCAGCAACGCCACCCCAAGTACGGCGCAGTTGGTGGTGATCAGCGGCAGGAAGATACCCAGCAGGCGATAGAGCGCCGGGCTGGTTTTGCGCACCACCATTTCGGTAAATTGCACGACGACCGCAATGACCAGAATAAAGGACAAGGTGCGCAAATAGATCATGTCCAGCGGGATCAGGATCCAGGTATCAATCAACCATGCGCAGATGGACGCCAGCGTCATGACGAAAGTTGTCGCCAGCCCCATGCCCATCGCGGTCTCCAGTTTTTTGGAAACCCCCATAAAAGGACACAGGCCAAGAAACTTCACCAGAACGAAGTTGTTAACCAGCACAGTGCCGACAAAGAGCAGTAAGTAATCGGTCATTATTCAGCCTGAAATAAAAAAGCCGCCTATTATCGGACAAAGCACGACAGGCGACAACAGGTTAACAGTAAGGTTATTACGGGTTCACGAAGGTTTTCTTCACCCGCGTCGAACGCTTGAAGTAAGGGACCAGCAGCGCAGCAGCCAGTAACGGGAATAACAGCTGGCGAACCGCTAGCGCGTCAGAAACCGGAGAAAAAGCAAAGGCTTTCACCGCCAGCAGCACGGAAATCAGCAGCCAGATAATATAATGTTTTGGCACACTTTTGCGGCGCTTAAAGAACGCAATGGTCAACCAGAGCGTGTAGTACCACATCCCGATGGCGAAGACGAACGAGGCAAACCACAACGCAATATTAAGCACACTTTGCGACATCAGGGTCTGAATGGCATGAGGTGTGATCAGCGCGGTGGTATAGAGTAACAGCGCAAGCGATGCGCTTAATAATGCAACCAGCAGCCATGCCAGCGGGGCGATTAACCAGCCTCCAATTCTTTCTCCAGGCGATACGGTCATGCTCTCTCCCATAGTCTGCGCGAAAGGGTATACAGAAATTTGCAGGGCGGAGAGTATATAACATTTCGCGCGGATGGCTACTTTCTTATAAAACGTAGCGCCATACGGACTTCGGCACTTCCCCGACGTTGAACAAACGGCCACCGGAGACCAGTTCAGCCCGGCGGTGGTCAGCGGCGCGATACATATTGATAATTTCGTGATTATCCGACAGCGTGTAGTTTAGATGGTCAAACAGTTTTTCCAGGCTCTCAAGGGAATTGATCTTGCGAAATTTTAATAAATAGTCCTGAACTGTCATGTTAATAAGTTTCCATATAAAAGTGAGTAATACCCGTGTCGGTAATTCGTTCGAATAATAAACGGATAAATAAAGACGTAAAACAGCCCACTCAGGTAATGTGACGAAATTAGGAGTTTTCTTTGCTGAAAGATTCAGGCATCAGACGATGCCTGGAAGAGAAGGTTAACCCTGTTCAACACGGCTGGCAATATGCAACTGACAGAATGTGTCACAAGGGCGTTACTTCGGTTGTGCGACGGTGACAGGCTCCGGCGGTTGGTAGTTATCGATGTGGCTGGCAACGCCAAGCAAAATGACCGAAACCCCAAGGACAATCCATCCCGCTAATTCAATGATTCGATTAATTATTGATGACATGACTCGTGTTTGTAATTTATCCATAAATACAGATTGCAAATGTTACCGTGCAGCACTGACCTCGGCAAGCGGTTTGGGAACGATACCCTTAATCAATCTTAGTGAGTTACATCCTTGTAACAAAAACATCTGGTGCAAGGTGCTATTTTAAGTCATATGACACATTATTAATGTGTAGTAATACCCGCAAAGCCAGTGTGAAATAAGATAATGACAGGAGGGCACTACGATGAGTGAAAATATCCGTGTCGGGCTGATTGGTTATGGTTACGCGAGTAAAACCTTTCATGCGCCTCTGATTAGCGGGACACCGGGAATGTCTCTGGGGGCGGTTTCGAGCAGTGATGCCGCCAAAGTACATGCCGACTGGCCAACCGTTCCGGTAGTTTCTGAGCCTAAACATCTTTTCAACGATCCGAATATTGATGTCATCGTCATTCCTACCCCAAACGACACGCACTTTCCGTTAGCTAAAGCGGCGCTGGAAGCGGGTAAACATGTTGTGGTCGATAAGCCCTTTACCGTGACATTGTCACAGGCGCGCGAGCTGGATGCGCTGGCAAGAAGTCTTGGCAGGCTGTTGTCCGTTTTTCATAACCGGCGCTGGGACAGTGATTTCCTGACGGTGAAAGCCCTGCTTAGTGAAGGCACTCTCGGTGAAATAGGCTATTTTGAATCTCATTTTGACCGCTTTCGTCCGCAGGTGCGTAACCGCTGGCGTGAACAGGCGGGCCCCGGAAGCGGTATCTGGTATGACTTAGCGCCGCATTTACTCGATCAGGCCGTAAATCTGTTTGGTCTACCGGTGAGTATGACGGTTGATTTAGCGCAGCTTCGGCCTGGCGCGCAGACGACAGATTACTTCCATGCCGTTTTGAGCTATCCGCAGCGTCGTGTCGTACTGCACGGGACGATGCTCGCCGCCGCGGAATCGGCGCGTTATATCCTTCATGGTACGCGCGGTAGCTATGTGAAGTTTGGTTTAGATCCGCAGGAGGACCGCCTGAAAAACGGTGAGCGTTTGCCGCAAGAGGACTGGGGCTACGACATGCGTGATGGCGTGCTGACGCGCGCGGAAGGTGAAGAGTTGGTTCAGGAAACGCTGCTGACCATTCCAGGAAACTATCCGGCTTATTACGCGGCTATCCGTGATGCGCTCAACGGGACGGGGGAGAATCCGGTTCCGGCCAGCCAGGCGATTCAGGTCATGGAGCTGATTGAGCTGGGCATCGAATCTGCCAAACATCGCGCCACGCTCTGTCTGGCATAAGTTCTCAATGTTTTTGTAGGCCGGGTAAGCGCAGCGCCACCCGGCACATGCTCAACCGCGAGCCACTTTATCTTTAAGCGCCTGCTTCTCTTCAGGCGTCAGGAACGCTATTTCCAGCCCGTTAATCTGCGCCTGGCGGATCTGCTCGCGGCTCAGGCCCGCCTGCGGTGCGGCGATGTTGTATTCGTGAATAATATCCACACCCTGAACCGCCGGATCGTCGGTGTTCAGCGAGGCCAGCACGCCTTGTTCCAGGAAGGTTTTCAGCGGATGTTTATCCAGCGTTGCCACGGTGCTGGTCTGAATGTTGGAGGTCAGGCAGGATTCGATACCGATGCGCTGCTCCGCCAGGAAATCCATCAGGGCACGATCTTCGACGGCTTTCACCCCGTGGCCGATACGCTCTGCGCCCAGCTCGCGAATGGCCTGCCAGATGCTTTCCGGGCCTGCTGCTTCACCCGCATGAACGGTAATGTGCCAGCCCGCGTCACGCGCGCGATTGAAATGAGAGAGGAACAGGCTACCCGGGAAGCCTAGTTCATCCCCGGCGAGGTCGACAGCGGTGATCTGGTCACGATGTGCCAGCAATGCTTCCAGCTCCTGAAGGCAAGCCGCTTCACCGAAGGTGCGGCTCATGATACCAATCAGACGTGCCTGAACGTCGAAAGCTTTACACCCTTCGCGAACGCCCTCAATCACCGCTTCCACCACGCCCGCGACGGGCAGGTTGTGGGTCATTGCCATATAGCCCGGCGAGAAGCGCAGTTCGACGTAATGCAGGCCATTACGGGCGGCGTCTTCAATGTTCTCGAACGCCACGCGGCGGCAGGCATCCAGCGAGGCCAGCATCTTTACGCCCCAGTCGAGTTTGCTCAGGAAGCTGACCAGATCCGGCTCATTCGAGGTGACCTGAACATGTGGGATCAGGGTTTCAAGCGTTTGTGCTGGAAGCGTTAAATTGAACTGGCGGCCAAGATCGAGGATGGTTTGGGCACGAATGTTACCGTCAAGGTGACGATGAATATCAGTTAAAGGCAGGCGTGTATCAATCATGGTCGCACTCTTTGCTGGTTAAAGTGCGCCATATTATAAAAACAAAACGGGGTAAAAAGCTATTTGCGCAAGGGAATATTCCGTTGCGCAATGGTATTACAACAGGGTAGCGATTCCGGCGACGAGGCGTTGCACCCCTTGTTCCAGCTTGCTGCGCGGGCAGCCTGCGTTCAGGCGTACGAAGCCATTACCCTCTTCTCCGTAAGTATATCCCGGCATGATCGCCACTTTTTCCTGCTCTATCAGCACTTTTTGCAGCGCCCTGTCGTCAATGTTCAGCGGGCGCAGGTCAATCCAGGCCAGATAGGTTGCTTCCGGTGGCTGCCAGTTCAGTTTCGGAAAAGCGCGGTTTAATTCCTGCGCGATAAACAACAGATTCTCTTCCAGATAACCCCGCAAGGCATCCAGCCATGGCGCTCCCTGCTGGTAGGCGGCGATATGCGCCGTCAGCGCCAGCACGGAAGGGGAAGAGAGTCCGTCGCGGCCTTTAAGCGCGCGGAGGTAATCTGTGCGACTCGCTTCATCGCCGATCAGCCCGTAAGCTCCGGTCAGCGCCGGAATATTAAAGCTTTTCGAGCCAGAGGTGAGGAGCGCCCATTTGCCGCGTGCTACCTCATTCCACGGTGTGTGATGATGTTTTCCCCACACCATGTCCATATGAATTTCATCGCTGATCGCCGCCACGTCATAGCGTGCGCACAGTTCCGCCATCTGCGTCAGCTCATCCTGCTTCCAGACCTTACCTGTTGGATTTTGCGGACTGCAGAGCAGTAAAATTTTGTTTTCTGGTTTGGCCAGGGCCGTTTCCAGCGCGGCCATATCACCCATCCAGCCGCTCGCCTGTTTCACCATCGCAACCGGCACGACGTGGCGCGCGTTGCCTTCGATGGCGTTATAAAACGCATCGTACGCGGGAGTATGAACCACCACGCCGTCGCCGGGATGCGACCAGAGACGGATCAGCTCTGACACCATGTAGATGACGGAAGGGCCATAAACGACGGATTCGGTTTCGATACGGCTGTTAAAGCGTTGCTGGAACCAGTGCGCGACGGCAGCCAGAAACTCATCGTTTTTCCAGCGGCTGTAGCCAAACACGCCGTGATCGATGCGCTGATGGAGCGCGTCGGTAATGCAGGGCGCAGTGGCGAAATCCATATCCGAGATAGTGAAGGGCAGCAGATCGGCCGCGCCAAAGCGGTCGGCAACGTAATCCCACTGGGTGCACCAGGTGCCGTGACGATCCACGACGGTCGAGAAATCAAACATAACTCTCATCCTTAACGTAAAACCCCCTCATGAGAGGGGGCTGAGGCATCAGGCTTCTACTGTTCGCATCAGGGTTGCCAGTTCATCTTTTACCGACTGCACCTGCGGGCCGATAACCACCTGCAAATTATGCTGATTTAACTGTACCACACCGATGGCGCGATTAGCTTTCAGCGCATTGGTATCCACTTTCGACATATCCGCCACCGACAGACGCAGGCGGGTAATGCAGTTATCCAGCGAGGTGATGTTATCCGCACCGCCCAGCGCTGCCAGAATGGCCGGGGTGTTGTAACCCGATTTTCCTACCGTCCCTGCAACCGCTTGTTCAACGCTGGTCGCTGTTTCAGTATCACGGCCCGGTGTTTTCAGGTTAAAGCGGGTGATGGCGAAGCGGAAGATGCCGTAGTACACCGCAAACCAGATTGCCGCCACGACCGGCACCAGATACCACTTGGTGGACAAGCCGTGCAGGATCCCGAACACCACGAAGTCAATCACGTTGCCGTCGGTGTTACCGATGGTGACGCCCAGTACCGCCATCACGGTGAAGCCCAGACCGGTCAGCACGGCGTGAATGAGATACAGCACCGGCGCGACGAACAGGAACAGGAATTCGATTGGCTCGGTTGTGCCGCCAACGACGCAGGCGATCACACCGGAAATCAGCAGGCCTTTAATCTTATGACGGTTTTCCGGACGAGCACAGTGGTACATCGCCAGCGCCGCGCCTGGCAGGCCGCCCAGGAAGGCAGGCATTTTGCCCTGAGACAGGAAACGGGTTGCGCTCTCAGAGAAGCCGTGGGTGGTTGGGCAGCTCAGCTGCGCCTGGAAGATCGTCAGCGCACCGCTCACGTCGTGACCGCACACCTCCATCGTCCCGCCCGCTTCGGTGAAGCGAATCAGGGCCACCAGAATGTGCTGCAGACCGAACGGCAGCAGCAGACGTTCACCGGTACCGAAGATCATCGGACCGAAATCACCCGCGCCGTTAATGATGCGACCAATACCGGTGATACCCATCGCGAAGACAGGCCAGATCAGCGGAATGATCAGACCAAACAGACCCATTACCACGAGGGTGATAATCGGCACAAAGCGGGTACCGCCGAAGAAGGCCAGGGCATCCGGCAGGCGGATATTGTGGAAGCGCTCGTGCAGCATCCAGATAATCACACCCGCGATCACAGCACCGAGGATCCCGGTGTCGATAGACTGGATACCGATCACGCTCTGAATATTATTGGCTTTCAGTACGGCAGCGTCGGTGGTAGGCAGAATGCCTTTTGCGGTCAGCCAGAAGTTAACCGCAAGGTTCATCACCGCGTAGCCCACGAAGCCCGCAAAGGCGGCTACGCCTTTATTCTCGCGCGCCAGGCCCAGCGGGATGGCGATGCAGAACATGACGGGCAGGAAGCTAAACGCAAAGGAGCCGACTTTGCTCATCCAGATGAAGATCGCCTGCAGCACCGGGTTGCCGAGGAACGGGATCAGCGTGATGACGTCATGGCTGCTCAGGGAGCTGCCGATCCCCAGCATGATCCCGCAGAATGAGAGGAGTGCCACGGGCAGCATAAAGGTTTTACCCAGTTGCTGGAAAAACTCCCACAGCGATATTTTTTGTGCTGCTTTCGCCGTCATAAAACGACTCCTTGGTGGTTAAAAATAGTTTACCTGCTTCAATGCAGCGAGAAGATAAAACGTTTTATCAAACTTTAGTGCGCGCTAAATCACATTCTCAGGCTTTTACTGGTAGTATAAAGATAACGTATTGATAAAACGTTTTACCGATCTCATTATCAGGGAGTCACGCCAACCCATGGCTGTAGCGAAAAAGATCACCATCAATGATGTTGCCCTCGCGGCTGGCGTTTCCGTCAGCACGGTGTCGCTGGTTTTAAGCGGGAAGGGGCGTATCTCCCCCGCCACCGGACAGCGGGTCAACGAGGCGGTTGAGCAACTGGGCTTTGTGCGTAACCGCCAGGCGTCCGCGCTTCGCGGTGGGCAAAGTGGGGTGATTGGTTTGATCGTTCGCGACTTAACCTCGCCGTTTTATGCGGAGCTCACAGCCGGATTAACGGAAGCGCTAGAGGCACAGGGACGGATGGTGTTTTTGCTGCACGGTGGTCGCGACGCCGAGCAGCTGCTGTCCCGGCTGGATATGCTGTTGACGCAGGGGGTTGATGGCGTGATCGTGGCGGGGGCGTCGGGTGTGGGCAGCGAGCTGTGTGAGCGCGCCGCAGAGAAGGGCGTACCGCTGGTCTTTGCTTCCCGCGCCAGCTATCTCGACGAAGCCGATACGCTGCGTCCGGATAACATGCAGGCTGCACAAATGCTGACCGAGCATCTTATTCGTCGTGGACACCAGCGTATTGCGTGGCTCGGCGGGAAAAGCTCATCGCTCACGCGCGCCGAGCGGGTGGGCGGCTACTGTTCGACACTGATCAAATACGGGCTGCCGTTCCACAGTGAGTGGGTGGTGGAATGTGGTTCCAGCCAGAAGATGGCGGCGGAAGCGATTGGTTCGCTGCTGCGCGCCAGCCCGACCATTAGCGCCGTGATTTGCTACAACGATGTGATTGCGATGGGAGCGTGGTTTGGTCTGATCCGCGCCGGACGCCAGAGCGGCGAGGGTGGGGTAGAAACGTTCTTCGGCCATCAGGTAGCGCTGGGTGCATTTGCCGATGTAGGCGAAAACGCGCTCGACGATCTGCCCATCGTCTGGGCGACTACCCCCGCGCGCGAAATGGGCTACACGCTGGCGGACAGGATCATGCAGCGCATCGACAATACGGATGTTCAGGCCGGGCACCAGATTGTGGCGGCGCGGCTAGTGACGGCGAAATAACCTCAGGTCTGTTGCGTAAGCGGGTTGAGCAGCAGCTCGGCCTCAAGGGCTTCCACAAACTTTCGTACTTTTGCCGGGATCAGGCGGGAGGTCGGGTAAACCGCCCACACGGCCAGCGATTCCGGCTGGGCATCTTCGAGGACGATGCGCACGAGTTTCCCCTCTCTGAACGCCGGTTCTACGTACCAGCGAGATAAATTAGCGATCCCCATCCCACCGAGACAGGCTTCGTAAATGGCCTCGACAGAGTTCGCGGAGAATCGGCCCGACACCTTCTGCTTGTAGCGTAGTTCGCCCTGTTCGAAAGACCAGTGGACCGTGTCTGACGTGGTCAGACAGCTGTGTGCCGCCAGATCGTTAAACGATTTTGGATAACCGTTTGTTGCCAGATACTCCACGCTGGCGCAGAGATCGCGAGGGTTATGGCAAAGGCGATGGGCAACCAGTCGGTTATCGCGTAGCGGCGCAATGCGTAACGCCACGTCTATGCCTTTGCCGACAATATCAACCTGTTCGTCGGTGGCGAGTAAATCGACCTGCAGGGCGGGATGCTGCTGCATGAACCGGGTCAGCATAGGAGCCACGATCTTCCGGCCAAACCCCGCTGAGGCGGTAATGCGCAGGCGTCCGGAAAGGTGGGTCCCGTCGGGAAACAGGTCGGCAAGCGCGTTGCTTTTATCTTCCAGGAGCGCCAGCGCGTGAGGGAGAAAAATATCCCCGTCGCTGGTGGGCGAGAGCGAGCGCGTGGTGCGGTGTACCAGCCGAACCCCCAGCTCCGCTTCGAGATGCGTCAGGGCACGCGACGCGGCCATGGCGCTCATGGAGAGCCGACGTGCGGCGCCGGCGAGGCTACCCACCCTGACGGCTTCAACAAAAACTTCAATATCTTCCAGTCTCATTATCTCGATTTTCGTTATGCTGCCTTATCAAATTACATATCTACATTATTTTTCGTTACGCTGCCATAGTCTCTTCACATCCTGATAAACATGAATTTGGAGTGAAGATGAAAAAGTTGAAAACGGTTCTGGCGTTCAGCGGCCTGATGTTTGCGAGCGCGACGTGGGCAGATGCACCCGCGCAGGTGAAGCAGCAGGTCCCCGGCTATTATCGCCTTGCCGTAGGGGAGTACGAGGTGACGGCGCTGTTCGACGGCTATAACGATCTTTCGCCCACGCTGTTACAAGGCCTTTCACCCGACGCGGTTCGTAAACTGCTGGCACAACAAAAAATCGATGCCGAGCGCATGCCTACCGCCTTCAACGCCTTTCTGGTGAATACCGGTAAACACCTGGTCATGATTGACAGCGGGGGTGGCCACTGCATGGCGGAAACCGCCGGCCAGCTCATCGGCAATATGAACGCATCAGGTTATCGGCCTGAGCAGGTCGATACGATTTTCCTGACCCACCTTCATCTTGACCATGTGTGTGGCCTGAGCGATGCGGACGGTAAGGCGTTGTTCCCCAATGCCACCGTCTATGTGCCGCAGGGGGAGGCCGAATACTGGCTCGATCCGGCTAAAGAGGCGAGCGCGCCTGCGAATGCGAAAGCCTATTTCGCTATCGCCAGGAATGCATTGGCTGCGTATAAAGCCACCGGACATCTTAAAACCTTTATTCCGCCCGCTTCGCCTATTCCTGAAGTCCAGACAGCCTATGCCATTGGCCATACGCCCGGCAGCACCGTTTATCGGTTTGCTTCACAGGGAACTGCCATTAACTTCATTGGGGACCTGATTCATGCTCCTGCTGTCCAGTTCCCGCATCCTGAAGTGTCTATTCGTTTCGATGTCGATTCGAATAAAGCCGTCTCATCCCGCGCGCAGGAATTTAACGCGCTGGCGAAAGACGGCGAGTGGATGGCCGCGGCGCATCTGCCTTTCCCGGGTATTGGGCATATCACCGCCTGGCAGCAGGGCTACCGCTGGACCCCGGTAAATTATGGTCCTTATCAACGTGCGGCCCATGTGCCTCTGCTGAAATAAAGTGAGGTTAACCGTATGAAAAGTTACACCGTAACGGCAAACGGCATCTGTCAGTTTGTGGTCGAAGAGGGTGAAGGCGCGCCGGTTATTCTTCTGCACGGTTTTCCAGAAACAAACTATGCCTGGCGCCACCAGATACCGGTTTTATCCCGCCACTATCGCGTGATTGCGCCTGATCTACGCGGATATGGGGAAACGGATAAACCGGCCTCCGGTTATGATAAACGGAACATGGCGCGTGACATCCGGGAACTGATGCGAGTGCTGGGTCTGGAGAAGGTGGTGCTGGTTGGGCACGATCGCGGGGCGCGGGTTGCGACCCGCTTTGCGAAAGATTATCCCGAGTTAATCGACCGCCTGGTGGTAATGGACAACGTGCCAACGCGTATTGTGGCCCGCGATCTGAATGCTTCGATTGCGCGTGCATACTGGTTCTTCCTGTTTCATCTTGTGCCCGACCTGCCGGAAGCCCTGATTGCGGGTCGAGAAAACGTATGGCTGCGCCACTTTTTCTCGGACTGGACCTACGACCCGTCAACCATCAGTGGCGAGGCGTTTGACACCTATGTACGCGCGTATCAGGCGCCGGGTGCCGTGCGGGGCGCAATGGCTGACTATCGCGCAAACGCAGAGGATGTGGCGCAGGATCTGGCAGACGCTGACGTGAAAATTACCTGCCCGGTAATGTCGCTGTGGGGCAATGATTTTCACGCGGTTGGCAAGCTCTTCGATATGCAAAGCGTCTGGGCCGAAATGGCGGATAACCTGCGGGCATACGGTATTGATGAGTGCGGTCATCTGCCGCAGGAGGAGCAGCCAGAGAAAGTGAACGCACTGCTGATGGATTTCCTGGCGGGATGGAAATTTTAACAGGCAATAAAAAACCCCTCATGCGAGGGGTTTTGCTGTTTACTGCTGCGGTGCCGCCGGTTCGGCTGGCGCTGCAGGTTCAGCCGGTTCCGGCATCCCCAGAGCGGGCATACCAAACATGCCGACAAAATCTTCCAGCGGCATTTTATCGCCGTTCAGGGTTACCTGGCCGTTGGCATACTGGAGGCTGGTGGAAATCGTGTTGTCTTCCACTTTCGTGATGCGGAACATCTGGCCCATCGCAGCCAGACCTTTCACCTGCTGGTTCGCCAGTTTGCCAGCGTCTTCATCGCCGTAACCCTCCAGCTTCGCAATCTGGGTCATAAACTCGGTCGCCATGTCCATTGGGATGGTCAGCTTGCTCTCGAGCGACTTCACGCTGCGATCCACTTCCTGCGCCAGCGTCTGCGGTTCACCCGTTGCGGCTGTCGGATCTTTCAGGAACAGAGACAGATTGAAGTTGGTTTCGCCTTTGCTGTTTTTCCAGCTCAGCGGCGCGACGGTGATCACCGGCTCGCCTTTCAGCAGGATTGGCAGATTGTTGAACAGCACCGCCATCGCCTGCTGCTGGTACACTTCTGGATTCTGCTGCAGCGCGGCATCGGTCAGCAGCGCCTGGCTCTCTTTGCTGTATTTTTGGCTAAATTCGTGCCACGCCTGGCCGTCGATATTGCCGATCTTCAGCGTTAATTTTCCGGTCCCCAGATCCTGATTCTGCACCTTCAGGCTCTTCAGGGCGTAATCCAGCTGCGTATTGATATTCTTGCCGTCTTTGGAAATGTCGGATTTGCCGTTCACGTCCATGCCTTCCAGCACGGCCATCTCTTTACCTTCAACCGCGATTGCAATCTTATCGAGAGAGAGCTTCTGATCGCCAATACGCTCTTTAAAGTCGGTCATACGGCTGTTGCCGTCGGCTTTCAGGTTGTTGAAGCTGAGCTGAACCTTTTGGTTATATTCGTTAACCGCGTTCACCACGCCGCTTTCTGCTTCACCGGTCAGAGAGAACACGTTTCCGTCGCGGTCAGCGTCCAGTTTGAAGTTGCCTCCGCTGAAGGCGACCTTCTCGTTCTCTTTCTCGTAGTTCAGCGCTTTCAGCGCAATATCGGAACTCGTGTCACCGGCATAGCTGATGCGAGTATTGATTTCGAAAGGCGAGGTATTTTTGGCCAGATCAAACAGCGGTTTGGTGACGTCGTTATTCACCAGAACCGTGTGAACGGACGCCATTGATGGGATCAGATTAAACGATTTTAACTGCGCCAGCGGGAACGGACCGTGGCTGACCACTTCATCCAGCACCACGCTCTGGCCTGGCTTCAGCCAGGCGTTGGTGTTTCCTGCTACAGGTTTCACCACCATCTGCATATGGCTGGTAAACACACCGCGCTGATAGTTCTGATAGCTCAGCTCAACGCCTGCCTCCGGCGCGCTGCGCTTAATCTCTCCGTTAGCCTGCGCGACCATCTCAGCCAGACGGCCTTCCAGCTGTTTCCCGGTAAACCAGGAGGCACCCGTCCAGACCACGCCTAACGCTACAATAACCCCAACCGCTACAACCGATTTTTTCATTGCGACTATCCCTAAAATGAAACCAGGCGGTAAAAACCGCCCGGAGATATAAAGCCTTAAACTAGCTTAGCAAGAGTTGTTAAAAAATTCAGTAAGTGCTTATAGCTTATTAAAAACGCGCGCCAGACGACCGGTGCCGCTCACGCTGACCGGCGACTCGTTCGCTGCAACAAAAGCCGACTCGCCCGGCTTGAGCATCAGACGCTGTTGGCCTTTCTGCAGCGTCGCTTCGCCCTCCACGCAGAACAGGATCGCCGCGCTCTCCTGTGCGATGGCGGTTTCGGCCTGGCTCAGGTCGTGCAGAGAAAACGCAAAATCCTCAACCGGGATCGGGAAGTCCAGCTCTGCGCCGTTTTTCACCGGCTGAGTCAGCAGTTCGTCGGCTGGCTTCGCCACGAACTTCACGTTGGCGACCAGCTCAGGGATATCGATGTATTTTGGCGTCAGGCCCGCGCGCAGCACGTTATCCGAGTTGGCCATCACTTCCAGCGCTACGCCCTGCAGGTAGGCGTGCGGGGTTTCGGCAAACAGGAACATCGCTTCGCCCGGGTTCAGCTTCACCACGTTCAGCAGCAGGGGTGAGAACAGGCCGCTATCGTCCGGGTAGAATTCGGAAATCAGACGGATGGTCTCCCACGGCTCACCTTGCTGGCTGTTCAGCGCGGCTTTCAGCACCGCCAGCGCATGAGATTTCTCTTCGCCCTGCATATTCAGCAGGCTGGCGAACAGCTGGCTCAGCGCGTCCGCGTCCGGGTTTTCCAGTAAGTGGGCGATAGCCTTGTTAGCACCCGCGACAGGTTGCAGCAGAGAAATGATCTCCGAAAACTCGCGGAACGCGTTCATCGCCAGGAAAGGGGTGAGAGCAAAAACCAGCTCCGGTTTGTGGTTCGGATCTTTGTAGTTACGTTCAGCCGCGTCTAATGGAATACCCGCCGCGTTCTCTTTCGCAAAGCCGATTTCAGAGGCTTTCTTGTTCGGGTGAACCTGAATGGAGAGCGGCTGGTCGGCGCACAGTACTTTAAACAGGAACGGCAGTTCGCCAAAACGCGTGGCAACCTTGTCGCCCAGCAGTGCGGCTTTATCGGCATCAATCACGTCGCGCAGGCTGCGCACCTGGCCGCTGGCGTCTTCAATTTTTGAGCTGCTCTTCGGGTGCGCGCCCATCCACAGCTCTGCCATCGGCAGGTTGTCCGGGTTGGCGATACCGTAGAGATCCGTTAACGCAGTTTTACTTCCCCAGGCGTAGTTTTGCACTGAGTTGATGAGTTTTTGCATTATCAAGCCCTGATTCAAATGTGGAATTAACTCCGGGTATTAAAGCAATAAACCGCGTGGAAGTAACCTGCGGATGTAAAAAGTCGTACTAGTCTCAGTTTTTGTTAAAAAATTGTGTAGGATAAGCTGACTCGCTTTTAAGCCGGGCAGCGGAACATCTGCCCTGAACAATCAGACCGAAGCAGTAAGTGAGAGAACAATGTCGAACAAACCCTTTCATTATCAGGATCCTTTTCCCCTCAGTAAGGATCAGACCGAGTATTACCTGTTAACCCGCGATTACGTTTCTGTCTCTGAGTTTGAGGGACAGGAGATCCTCAAAGTTGACCCGCAGGCGCTGACGCTGATGGCGCAGCAGGCCTTCCACGACGCTTCGTTCATGCTCCGCCCGGCGCATCAGCAGCAGGTTGCCGATATCCTGAGCGATCCGCAGGCCAGCGAGAACGATAAGTACGTGGCGCTGCAGTTCCTGCGTAACTCGGATATCGCGGCGAAGGGCATTCTGCCGACCTGCCAGGATACGGGTACCGCAATTATCACCGGCAAAAAAGGCCAGCGCGTCTGGACCGGCGGCGGTGACGAAGCGGCGCTCGCGCATGGCGTCTACAACACCTATATCGAAGATAACCTGCGCTATTCGCAAAACGCGGCGCTGGATATGTACAAAGAGGTCAACACCGGCACCAACCTGCCTGCTCAGATTGACCTCTACAGCGTCGATGGCGACGAATACAAATTCCTCTGTATCGCCAAGGGCGGCGGTTCGGCTAACAAAACCTACCTCTACCAGGAAACCAAAGCGCTTCTCACCCCGGGCAAGCTGAAAAACTACCTGGTTGAGAAAATGCGTACCCTCGGCACCGCAGCGTGTCCGCCGTACCATATCGCCTTCGTGATCGGCGGTACCTCGGCGGAAAGCACGCTGAAAACCGTCAAGCTGGCGTCGACCAAATACTACGACGGCCTGCCGACAGAAGGGAACGAACACGGCCAGGCGTTCCGCGACGTGCAGCTTGAGCAGGAACTGCTGATCGAAGCGCAGAACCTGGGGCTGGGCGCACAGTTTGGCGGCAAATACTTCGCGCACGACATTCGCGTGATCCGTTTGCCGCGCCACGGCGCATCTTGCCCGGTGGGCATGGGCGTGTCCTGCTCGGCGGATCGTAACATCAAGGCGAAGATCAACCGCGACGGCATCTGGATCGAGAAGCTGGAGAACAACCCGGGCAAATACATCCCGGAAGAACTGCGTAAAGCGGGCGAGGGGGAAGCGGTTCGCGTGGACCTGAACCGTCCGATGAAAGAGATTCTGGCGCAGCTTTCTCAGTATCCGGTCTCGACCCGTCTCTCCCTGAACGGCACGATTATCGTGGGCCGCGACATTGCGCACGCGAAGCTGAAAGAGCGTCTGGACAACGGCGAAGGGCTGCCGCAGTACATTAAAGATCACCCAATCTACTACGCAGGCCCGGCGAAAACGCCTGAAGGCTACGCGTCCGGCTCGTTAGGCCCGACTACGGCAGGCCGCATGGACTCTTACGTTGACCAGCTTCAGGCCAACGGCGGCAGCATGATCATGTTGGCGAAAGGTAACCGTAGTCAGCAGGTGACGGACGCTTGCCACAAGCATGGCGGCTTCTACCTGGGCAGCATCGGCGGCCCGGCAGCGGTGCTGGCGCAGGGCAGCATCAAGAGCCTGGAGTGCGTGGAATACCCGGAACTGGGTATGGAAGCGATCTGGAAAATTGAAGTGGAAGATTTCCCGGCGTTTATCCTGGTGGATGACAAAGGTAACGACTTCTTCAAACAGATCCAGTCTTCTCAGTGTTCGGCGTGTGTGAAGTAGTCTGAAGAAAATGCCGGGTGGCGCTGACGCTTACCCGGCCTACATTCTCGTAGGTCGGGTAAGGCGAAGCCGCCACCCGACGCCAAAAAGAGCGCACAAAGCGCCATAACGTTTCTCAGAAGTCATCAATACTTATCCCTTAAGCATGTGAGCAATCCCTCTTTTGTTATCAAGGAGAAAGTAATGACCACGGTACGCCATGAGAAAGACTCGATGGGCGCCATCGACGTCCCCGCCGACAAGCTATGGGGCGCGCAAACCCAGCGTTCGCTGGAGCATTTCCGTATCTCGACCGAAAAAATGCCCGTCTCGTTGATTCAGGCGCTGGCGCTGACCAAACGCGCCGCCGCCAAAGTGAATCAGGATTTAGGCCTGCTGGCCGCCGATAAAGCGACGGCCATCATCAACGCTGCCGATGAAGTGCTTGCGGGCAAGCATCCCGACGAATTCCCCCTCGCCATCTGGCAGACCGGTTCCGGCACCCAGAGCAATATGAACATGAACGAAGTGCTGGCGAACCGGGCGAGTGAACTGCTGGGCGGCGTGCGCGGCATGGAGCGTAAGGTTCACCCGAACGATGACGTCAACAAAAGCCAGAGTTCTAACGACGTCTTTCCGACGGCGATGCACGTGGCGGCGGTGATTGCTATCCGCGAGCAGCTTATCCCGCAGCTCAACGTGCTCAAAACCACGCTCAACGAGAAAGCGCAGGCCTTCCGCGATATCGTTAAAATCGGCCGTACGCACCTGCAGGACGCCACGCCCCTGACGCTCGGGCAGGAGATTTCCGGCTGGGTGGCGATGCTGGAACATAACCTGAAGCACATCGACCACAGTCTGCCGCATCTGGCGGAGCTGGCGCTCGGCGGTACGGCGGTGGGTACCGGGTTAAATACTCATCCGGAATATGCGGTGCGCGTGGCTGAAGAGCTGGCAAGCATCACCGGACAGCCGTTCGTCACGGCGCCCAATAAGTTCGAAGCGCTGGCGACCTGTGACGCACTGGTGCATACCCACGGCGCGCTGAAAGGGCTGGCGGCATCATTAATGAAAATCGCCAACGACGTGCGCTGGCTGGCCTCGGGTCCACGCTGCGGCATCGGTGAAATCAGCATCCCGGAAAACGAGCCGGGCAGCTCCATCATGCCGGGTAAAGTCAACCCGACCCAGTGCGAAGCCATGACCATGCTCTGTTGTCAGGTGATCGGCAACGACGTGGCCGTCAACCTGGGCGGCGCGTCCGGCAACTTCGAGCTGAACGTCTATCGCCCGATGGTGATCCACAACGTTCTGCAATCGATTCGTCTGCTGGCGGACGGGATGGAGAGTTTTAACGAGCATTGTGCGGTAGGGATTGAGCCGAATCGCGAGCGTATCAGCCAGCTGCTCAATGAATCCCTGATGCTGGTGACGGCGCTAAATACCCATATTGGCTACGACAAAGCCGCCGAGATCGCTAAAAAAGCGCATAAAGAGGGGCTGACGCTGAAATCCTCCGCCCTGGCGCTGGGCTTTCTGACGGAGGCTGAGTTTGACGCCTGGGTTCGCCCGGAGGCGATGGTCGGCAGTCTTAAATAATCATCCCGCCACATATAGGTGCAGCCGTGGAATAATCAGCTGTAGCGGCTGCGCCTGAGGTCTGTAACGGTGCTGGACATTGTCCGCATCGTAATTCAAAAGCTCACCAATATCCGGCACGATGGCCCCCTGATCGGCATCAAAGAGCGCAATCAGTGGCGTTGGACAGGCATACTGCACCTGCTTTTGCTGCCCGGAATACCAGACGCGGGCAATAGGTTGCACCTTCACCGGGCGTTTTATCTTGAGGCGCGTGTCCGTCGGTAGCGAGGCGATGCTGTGATACTCCTGCTCCAGACGCTCAATCCACTGCTCGCGAGACCAGGGGGCAACCGTACGCGGTGCTTTCAGGCTTTTCTCAAGCTGCGCCAGAATCTCATCCCGGGTGAAGTTTTTAATGATGTGCTTATTCGCCCAGCCGAAGCGCAGCGTGGCGGGGTGACGCAGTACCGTCAGCGTGCGATAGGCATTCAGGGTAATCAGCCCCGGAAGCTGACGGTGCACCCACTCAAACCGGGCGGCAGGGGCGAGGCCCGACTCTTCGGTGACGATCTTTTCAAATGCCGCTTTCAGGGTGTTGATATGGGTAGTCTGGCCTTCCAGCGTTTCACGCATTGTCGCATCGGTTTGCAGGCAGATCACGCCAGGCAGACGCACGGCCGCCTTGCTGCTGCGATGTTCTGACTGCTGCTGGATAAAAAGATGGCGATAGTGCTTCATCGCCAGCTCAAATGCGGCGCTGCCGATGTGCTGTTCAACTTCGATGGTATTCAGCGGGTCGTGTTCCGCCCCTTTGGCTACATCAGGCAGAGTAAAGACGCGCGAGGCCAGCAGGCGGCAGGTTTGCAAGCGTTCTGTCAGGGTAAGTAGCTCGTGTTCTATTTCGCGAAAGGTACTGTTCAGCCTTTCGATGAGATCGTAGGTCGCCATAAACACTCTCATTAGTTACAACATACTTATCATATAGCACAGCACGCCGGGTCAGGCCAGCGTGCGGTAGAGGTCAGGCAGGGACGGGAAGGGCGATGTTATGGTACACCGGCCAGCTAAAGCAGAAGCGCGCGCCGCCAAGTTCGCTCTCCTCACAATGTACCGTGCCGCCCATCGCCTGGGCGATAGAGTAGACGATCGCCAGCCCAAGGCCACAGCCTCCGGTGGCGCGATCGCGGCTGGGGTCGAGGCGGACAAAGGGTTCAAACACGGTTTCTCGTGCTTCCGGGGAAATTCCCGGCCCGTCATCCTCTACGGTCAGGCTCGCCTGATTGCCCTGCAAATCCAGGCCAATCCGCAGTGTACTCTCGCTGTAGCGCATGGCGTTATTCATCAGGTTATCCAGCACGCGCTCCATCAGGCGCATATCCAGCGCGCCGTAATCCCCCGGCGTCACCGCCGTTAACAGCGTGCGTTGGGGATTAACACTCTGCACATCATCAATATGCGCCTGTAACCAGACGGGCAGATCCAGCGTGCTGAGGTTAAGCTCGTTTTGCGGACGGTCGAGGCGCGCGTAGGTCAGCAGCTCCTCAATCAGCGCTTCAAGCTGGCCAATGTCGCGATTCAGCGCCTGATTCTCCGCCTCGGTCAGGTTTTCACTCATCTCCAGCCGATAGCGCAGGCGAACCAGCGGGGTACGCAACTCGTGAGCAATTCCGTCGATCAGCTGTTTCTTGCTGGCAATCAAGGCGTTAATGTTATCGGCCATCTGGTTAAACGCAATGCCGAGGCGATCGAAACTGGAACCGCTGTCGAAATGAATCCGCTCGGTAAGATGACCCTCACCAAAACGCTGCGCGGCAGATTCCAGTTTCAGCATGTCCTGCCAGTGTGGGCGCATCCAGATAAACACCGGAAAAGCCAGTGAAATGGCAATAAACGCCAGCAGGGCGAGGTCTAGCAGGCGCATTTGATGCAGATAATACAGATAAGGGACCGGCCCGACGGCCAGTACGTAATGGCTGCGAGGAATACGCTGGATAAAGGTGTACTTCTCATCCAGCGCCACAATGTCCCCGTCACGCAAACGTTGCAGGGTGGGGGCATCTAAATCGAAATCTTTCAATGGCTCGATGCGCAGATCGAACGACAGATTTAAATCCAGCTCTTTAAGGGTTTTCGCCCAGTCGTGCGGGGGAATTTCCCGCAGCTCGCTACGCATCAGATAGAGCGAGCTTTTCATCAGATCGTCCAGCGACTGCCTGCCCGCACGTTCGGCGGTGAATTTATAGACCAGCCCGACCAGCATGGTCATCACCAGGAAGCAGACAAACAGCAAAAGATAAAACTGCACAAACAGCTTTTTCATTAAATATCACCGGAAATCAAGTAATTAACTACGTTCTTTTACCTTCAGGGGCACTGTTGGGGCATTTGTATACCCGCCAAAGCGCTGATTCAAAAATGATACCTGATCGCTATCGAGAGCATTTATCCACGCAGAGTATACATGGAAGATCATCTCTGCATTCTCATGACCCATCTGATTCGCTATAAAAGCAGGATTAGCACCTGCCGACAACATCCAGCACGCGTATGTATGACGCAGCTGATAGGGGCGTCTGCGGCGAATGCCCGACCGTCTTACTATAATGTCCCATAGTGACACAATTGAACTGACTGAATAATAAGCTGCCTGTCGCCCTTTCTGAGGTCGGGGCATAAATACAAAGTGCAATTTCTGCGTTTCCGTTATTCCGAACTCCCGATGGTGAAAAGTTATTGGTACCCGAGCAGCGAATAATATCCCTGCCCGAAGGCGGTTTATTACAACATCTGCCTCAAGCTACGGTGCCGCGGAACCGATGGCCAGCTCAGTCACAAGGCGCTTGAGCGTGAGGCTGGCTATATTTTGGATATGTGGGAAAAGCGGGTACTAGCTGGGAAGCCAGTTCTGCCAGTTCTGCCAGTTCGTCGAGCGCTAGTCTCGCCAGTATCGCCGAAAACTGCTGAGCTGTTCAAAGTCAAATATAAACAACTCCAGTCTAATATGAAGGATTAAAACTTTATAGGTCAAAAATAAACTATGAAAGTTTAAATCATATCTCGTGAGTTTCACTCACTATGGAGATTCCCACTTATGATGTTGTAATCAGTTTTCTTCTTACAATGTTATGGGGTTCGGTATCACATAAAATTTAAAATTAAAGAGAGGCACATCACTAAACTAAATTTATTCTAATAAATGTAACAAGGTTATACTAAGCATACATAGTAGATAGAAACTACCCAATAGTTAATTAATCTTTAAATATCTAATAAGTTGGTTTTATGTGCTACCAATCTAGTTGTAATGGGCTTTCAGTTCACCTTGTAGTTTTGTGCGTTTGGATCTAAAAATTTCAATTAAATTTTTTATAATCTGTATAGCTCTTAAAAAATAATGTAAGATACTATTTCACTAATTCCTGAATCAACTTCAAGGGGACTTCATGGCTGGGTTAAAAGTGTTCGTATCTTCAACTTGTTATGATCTTTCTTCTATTCGTACACAATTGAGAAGTTTTTTAATTAGTCTCGGTCATGAACCTATTATGAGTGAGTATAGTGATATACTTTATGACTTTAGAGTCCATACGCATAATAGTTGTATAGAAGAGGTAAAAAATGCAGATGTTGTGATTCTTATTATAGGTTCTCGTTTTGGTGGGAATGCTATCCCTGAAGCGATCAATAGAATTGACGTAGATAGTTTGAAAGCCAAAAGTAAAAGTACCACTGCATTAGAGGGCCGCAATCTTTCTGTCACTCAATTAGAGATCTTAAAAGCAATCGATGTTGGTATTCCAGTATTTCCATTCATAGATAGTTCGGTGTTGCACGATCATCTCTTTTATGAAAAAAATAAAGGCAAACCTTTTATTAACGAAATAAAATTCCCTTCGGTTGAGAAAAATGACACCGCGCCATATATATTCGAATTTATAAATTTTTTACGCCAAAAAGATTATGGAAATAGTATTTTTCCATTTTCAAGCCCAATTGACATTGAAGATATTATAAAGAAACAGTTTTCTCTTTTATTGCAAAGATTGATTTCAGAGCAACGCAATAGCCATGCTGAAATGAAAAGGATTGATAATCTAACAGAGCAGTTTGAAGAATTAAAAACTGCTATGCTAGCGTCCTTCGGCGATACAATTAATAAAGAGGCTGCAAAGGGTGTGATTAAATACAGAAGGCTTTACGATGTTTTAATTTCCTTGGGTATGAGCACTAGCAGTTTCATCAATAATAAATTGAATTGGCTTGAAGCCTTAGAATCATTAGGGATAGATAAAATATTACCATTAGAAACACTTCCTGAGCATGTTAGGGAAAGATTGTATGGGGATTCTGGACGTCGTTTTTCTAGTTCCAGGACATTGATAATAAAGAAAGATAAAAAAGTTTACGAATGTCGCTTCCCTGTGTCAGTATTTCACAATTGCGAAATGGAGTTGGAGCAATTTATTCATCTCCAGGATGACGTTAAGAAAACAATTGCAGAGTCAATAAGAGAATTTGCAAGGCCGGAGTATTTAGCTTTGAAGGAATTAGTCATAAATTCAGATGAGCTATTCAGTTCTCCAGTGCAAAAAATGCTTGATATAGAAAATGATGATAATAGGATTTGGTTCAGTAGTGAATCAAAACATAGCGCGGAAGGTAACTTCAGTCGGGTTTGGAATGGTGAAAGATTGTTTGGTTCTGCTTCTCAAGATATATCTCTGAATGATGATATACAATTGCATCAAGAGCAAGGTGAACATACTAAGAGTAATGGTGATAATTAAAGTCTAGAATGAGGTGAATGAGAAGGGTAGATAACTCACTTGTTGGTAGGGTAATCTGCACTTTCCCTTTCTGACGAGTTGGTTTATTAATATAATACCAAAATTCCTTATAAAAGTTAGCGGCATGAAAATCGTCTATAAAAACTATGGCAAGAGGCAGGGAGTACTGAATAAATATGGAAGAGACGTGCATTTGTGATAAGCATTCCCCCATTTCGGCAAGCGCCTATGGCGATAGCAGAACCAAAAGAACCTTTGCCTTTAGATATGCTCAAGGTGAAGTTTTAGCGAATGAAAGTGGGTGAGTATAGTTATGGCGAGACCTAAAACGTAGGAAGAACGTTGGTTATTCATATCCTAGATCAGCGCTGGTAAGAAAACACGGACATGCACCGACCTTAGATGTTGCAGCATTGTTTGGCCTGCGTCGTGACGCCGCTGATAAATATACTGGATTGCCGTAAAGCAGGGGCATTTAATTCGTCATGTTCGCTGCTGCATCTCCCGCGATCAGCGTGCTGTTTGGAGCATTTTACGCACCGGGAAACATCAGAATCAGTAGTTCTTTTGGCAATTGATCGTGGCTTGCTAACGTTAACAAGACATCTTGAAGTGATGAAGGGCTCAGATTTTGCTCTGCTGGTACACTATCTAACTTGCTTGATGTGTGGAGAAACATGCAAAGGATAAGAAGGCCGCCCGCTTCGTAATAGATAATCTTTTAAAGTAATAGTATGGAATTCATCACATCTAGTCGTAATATCGCATTAAATTGATAGAATAACTGGACCTGTTTGACATTATTGTTTATAAATCAAGCTTATGATTTTCATCTATGTTCCGATACTTTAATCAAAAAATGGAGGTGAATAAGATGAAGAAAAGAAGTAAACGATTTCCTGTCGGAGAAGGAAGAAATCCTTCTCCGGCCAAAAATTCGACAAAACCGCCCCCTCCACCTGGTCCGCCAGCACAGAAGGATTAAGTTTTAGGAAATGGAATCATTAAGTACTGAACTATTCAATATTCTTAAATTTTTGTTACCTGGGTTTTTAAGTGCATGGATTTTCCATGCATTTACTTCATATCCCAAGCCGTCTCAGTTTGAGCGTATTGTCCAGGCGCTTATTTTTACTATTTTTGTTCAGGCGTTGACATATGCAATTAAGAGCAGTCTTTTGTGGATTGGTAGGGAGTACTGCTCATGGGGACCTTGGACCGCAAATGTCGCTCTAGCTTGGGCGTACATAGCCGCGATAATGATCGGGTTAGTATTCAGCGTTGCTGCGAATACTGATAAGTTCCATGCATTTCTTCGGTTGTGTAGGATAACCAAACAAACATCTTACCACTGCGAATGGTTTGGAGCGTTCCATGCAAGAGAGAACCAATGGGTAGTATTACACCTAAATGATGACAAGAGGGTTATGGGGTGGCCACATGAATGGCCTTCCGATCCTTCCAAAGGTCATTTTGTTTTAATGTTTCCTTCTTGGCTGAATGGAAAGGAAGAAATCCAATTACCCCAAGTAGAAATTATCATATTGAAAGTAACAGATATCAGATGGGTAGAATTTCTTAACAACCCTGAGGAGAATAATTGTGAGCAGAAAAGCACCTAATCCCCCGCCTAAGCCCAATCAAGGAGACACATGGAAAGGGGGGCGAAATCCACCTCCATCTCAAGTTAGACCATCGCCACCTCCAGCACCACCAAGTAACAAAGACAAGGCATGAACTTTTTCGACAAACCTTTCTGTGAGAACTTTAGCATCAAAAAATGGCAATACATTCAGAAGCTAATACATCCTCATCAAAGGTTGCCGCGACTATGTAGTCCAACTGCTGTTCTCAGGGACTCAGGTGCGAAAATATCCTCCTGAGTTCTGCCATACGATAGAGAATGCAGATTAGAAAATGCCTAAAATACAGCCCGCTTCGGCGGGTTTTATTCTACTGACAGTAAATTAACAATTTGTTCTCTTAAAGCGTTGATCATTTTGTCATGTAGACATGCTGTTTAAATAAACAGTGCTTGTAAGGTAGGTTACCATTAAAATTGAATTAAGCCTTGATCTTCCTGAGAAAATTCCGGATGGAGCTATATCTGCACTGGAGTCAGAATTTCTCAAAAGACTCAGTAAGCGGTTCGATCATTGCCAGCTTAAGATTAAGCGTGCCAGCAACAATGGGCTGCCCGTCAGCGCGGTGTACTAAATGGGGCTGTTTTTCGTCTCCTTCCTTCGTCCATTCGAACCAGTCATCAGCGAAGCATATCGCCTGACCATGCTGCCAGAGAGGTTTAAACATTCGGCTTGTTGCCGCATTCTCAACGCGCGCATTAATCAGTAGCGATTTATCCCACCACCGCGCGCGTAACCTCAGAAAACCGTATCAAGGAGCAGTTGCTCGTCACGTCCACTCAACAGCAAAAACTTTGGTCACTGGCGCGACGTTGTAACGTCCAATCGGCTCAGGTTCTTATGCAATTTCATGATCGGCTTCGTCGGCCAAGTAAGCCAGATATTCTTCACGGGTTTGGACTTGTGCAAAGCGTCCACACATAGAAACCTCGAGACAGATGTTAGACTGAAAGTATAGGGCAGAGAGAAAAAGAGATGCGCACTGGAAAGATATGATTTCGGAAAAGGGCATGATGATGAGAGTCAGTGAGGCAGTAACGAAGGGGGCACTAAACTGGTAGAAACGCCACAAAATAGGGTGATTTTGGGGCAAGTTTGGGAGCATTTTTAAAGAAGGGGCACCAATAGGGGTACAAAAAAGACCGTGCACGTCCGTAGATGTCCGTTAAACGTTTCGGGGTAACTCATTGAAATTATAATAAATATATCTATTTCAATGAGTTGCGAACTCTCTGCACACTAAAACTGCACAAACAGCTTTTTCATTGGATCTCACCGATAAAACGCTATATGCAGAATATACATGAAAAGCCTTCGCGTTTTTCATGTCTGTGGAGCGTCTTACATGGCTTTCGCGCTGTTTTTTACCTTGGCGATGAGTTTTTCAGTTACGGCCAGGCCTTCCGCAATGTGCATATCAATCACATCGGTCCCGAATTCGTGAATGAGATCCAGGAGGATTTCATATGACTGGATGAGTTCCAGCAGGTCTAAGAGCGCTTTTTGATCGGTGCGTGAGGGGGAGGAGTGGTTAAGGGATGCCTGATTAACAATCCACTCAAGATTGGTTTTGATGGTTTCTACGTGACTGTAGCTATACATATTTCATGGGCTTAAATCCTCATTTCAAGATTTACGGGAGAGATGTCGTGAAAGCTTCACGGTGAAAATGAGTAAAACGGTCGCCAGAGGGGGCGAGCAGAAGAAAGGAGAGTAGGATGTTTAATTATGGGATAGTTCGCGCGCTTAGCAAGTTAATTGTTGCGCAAACGGATAAATAAAAGCGCGAAGGCGAGGGCGTCGCTGTGTAATGCCTTCATTTCGCGCATGTTATGCTAACCGGATAACGGAATCAGGTTTCCCAGGCGTGCGGGGCGAACAGATAACCTTTATTACGCACGGTTTTAATGCGGTATGGCTCGGTGGCATTATCCTGCAGTTTTTTACGCAGGCGCGAAATCGCGACGTCCACGCTGCGGTCCATTCCGTCATAGCTGACGCCGCGCAGGTTTTTCAGCAGGGCATCGCGGTCCATGATCTGCCCCGCATGCGTTGCCAGCTCCCACAGGAGGTCAAAGTCTGCGGTGGAGAGAGCGATAAGCTCCCCAGAGAGCAGCACCTGGCGGTTAATGGGATCAATAGACAGCGTACCGAAGCGCATCGCTTTGTGCGGCGTCAGAGACGGCGCGGGCGCTTCGCGTTCACTGCTGGCGCGCTGGCGCAAATGAAGCCTCAGCCGGGCCAGCAGAACGGCTGGCGGCGTGGTTTTGAGAATGTAGTCGTTAGCGCCCATCTCCAGCGACAGAATATGGTTCATGTCGCTGTCCAGAGAGGTCAACAGCACGATAGGCCCCTCCCACCGGGCGCGCAGGTCACGGCAGAGCGTCATGCCATCTTTACCGGGCAGCATGATGTCCAGCAGCACCAGATCCGGGTTTTCGCGTAGCACAACCTCTTCAGCGCGATCGCCGCGAGGCTCAACGATGACGTCCATATCGTGTTTACCCAGATAAGCGGCGATCAATTGTCCCACTTCGGGTTCATCTTCTACATAAACAATCTTATTCATACTGCGTCTGTTATCGCGAAAAAAGCCAACATACACCGCACAACCTTAACCTTCCATTAATCTTTCTAAATTAAGGCCAGTTCCGTTATTCTGCCTCATATTGTTTCTTGATTGTTATGGAAAAAATGATGGGGCTGCTGATTAAAGCCGCGCTGGGTGCGCTGGTGGTGCTGTTGATTGGGGTGCTGGCGAAAACGAAGAATTACTACATTGCCGGGTTGATCCCGCTCTTTCCGACCTTTGCGCTCATTGCGCACTACATCGTGGCGTCCGAGCGCGGCATTGAAGCGCTGCGGGCCACCATTGTGTTTGGAATGTGGTCCATCATCCCGTATTTTCTCTACCTGCTGTCGCTGTGGTACTTCACCGGTTTTATGCGGCTTCCGCTGGCGCTGGGCGGGGCAGTGGTCTGCTGGAGCCTCAGCGCCTGGGTCTTAATCTTCTTCTGGAGCCGCTTTCACTAGCGAAGCGGGCGTCCTCCGTCCACGGAGAAGGTTCTGCCCGTAACGTAGCAACTGGTGAGCAGGTAATCGATAAGGTCGATCACCTCTTTCTCGCCCGGGGCGATTTTCATCAGTGATTTATTCAGCGCCTGCTGGCGATACTCTGCATCATCATGTTCGTTAAAGAGAATCATCGCCGGGGCGATGGCGTTCACTTTGACCTCGGGGGCCAGCTTGCGGGCAAACGAGCGCGTCATGTTATCCAGCGCGGCCTTGCTGGCCGCATAGGCGATGTGCTTGTCGCTGCCGCGCTCCACCACATAATCGGTGAAATGAATAATGTCACCCGCGGCATGCCCGTGGCCGCGCAGTAGGTCTTGCAATGCATGGTTCAGCAAATAGGGCGCATTGACGTGGATTTGCAGCATGCAGGAGAGCGTTTCGCTCAGCGGTGTCGCAGGCGTTTCGGCCTGCCAGGCGCTGGCGTTATGAATAATGGCGCGCAGCCCGCTGGTGGTAGATTTCACCTTCTCCGCGAAAGCAAGAATACCCTCATCGGTTGAAAAATCGGCCTGAATACAGATCGCGCCGGCTTTACGCAATCCCTCAATCGAAGGGTATTCACTGCGGTAGCTGACGATAACCGGATGGCGAAGGTTGAGAAAGTGATGGGCAAGGGCGAGGCCGATACGGCGGCCTCCACCGGTGATCAATATTGGGCGTTGCTGTGCATTTCCCATCGTATTCTCCTTTTCAGTTCAACAATGGGAAAGGCGATGCTATCCCATTAACATCCACGTGGCCGGTACGGCAGCAATCAGTAACACCCCGATCGCGGCTATTTCACGGCGCTTGAGGGCGTTCTCCAGCTGATGCGTGCGACGTGCATAGATAAACACCAGCAGACCCGGCGCATACAACACCACCGACAGCAGCAGATGCATAGGCCCGGAAGCATACAACAACCACAGACCGTAAATACAGGCGCCGACACCGACAATGTAATGCGCCGGGCGCGTCGCGATTTTTAACAAATACGCACCCACTAAGAAATAGGGTACCAGAATCATTTCAGAGGCGATGGTCAACAGGGTGTTATAGTCCGAACCTGTGAGCCAGATCAGCACCAGACAGACCTGTACGCTGATGTTGGTGAGCCAGAGTGAGGCCGACGGCGCATTGTTTTTATTCTGGCGGGCAAACAGGCGAGGAAACGCCTTGTGCGTGGCGGCCAGGAACGGTACTTCTGCCGCCATGATGGTCCAGCTCAGGTAAGCGCCACACACGGAAACGATAAGCCCCGCAGCAATCACCACATCTCCCCACGGGCCGAGCATTTTCACCATCAGCCCAGCCATCGACGGATTACGCATTTCTGCCAGTTCAGGGCGCGCCACCACGCCCAGCGACAGCAGCGTCACGAGCAGATAGACCCCCAGCGCCGCCAGCACGGCCAACAGCGTGGCGCGGCCGACATCGCGCTTATTACGTGCCCGGGCCGAAACCACGACGGCACCCTCAACGCCGATGAACACCCACAGGGTGATCAGCATGGTATTTTTGACCTGCTCCCAAACGGGCACGCCCAGCGCGATACCGGTGAAGTCGAGCTTAAAGACGTCAAGACGAAACGCAATAAATGCCAGCACGACAAACAGGCCAAGCGGGACCAGTTTAGCCAGTGTAGCGACCAGGTTGATGCTGGCCGCCGTCTGGACACCGCGTAATACCAGCCAGTGCACCACCCACAGCAGTACAGATGCCCCGACAATGGATTGCCAGGTATTGCCGTCACCAAACAGGCGGAGCTCAGGGGTATCGGTAAAGAAACTGAGCGCCGAGAAGACAATCACCAGGTAGGAGACGTTAGCGATCACCGCACAAAGCCAGTAGCCCCATGCGGAACAGAAGCCAATCAGCTCCCCGAAGCCTTCGCGGGCATAGGTGAAAATGCCGCCATCCAGATCGGGGCGAATGCGGGTGAGCAGCAGCATGGCAAATGCCAGCAGCAGGATCCCGACGCCGGTGATCGCCCAGCCAATAATTAACGCGGCAGGGCTTGCGACTGCCGCCATGTTCTGCGGCAAACTGAATACACCCGCACCCAGCATTGAGCTTAAAACGAGTGCAGTTAATGCACTCAGGCCAAGTTTCTTTTCCATTGGCTTCCTGTTATGAAAGGTCCAAATCCAGAATAATTATTTCGCACGGGCGCATAAAAATGGTGGATCACACTAAGGCGCGGGATTTTACGGAGTGTCAGGAAAGCATGCAATGATGTGTGGCCGAAATTAGAAAAAAAGTAACAAAAAAGGCGGCATTACGCCGCCTCAGATCAACCGTTTTGTTACTTATACAGATCGGCGCTGATGGTCATGTTGTTACCACGTTCCTGCCACTGGCGGGTGATGTGGTAGTACTTCGCGCCTTTCTTCGCCGCGCGCTTCGCGACCTGATAAGAGACTTCCGTTCCGTTGCCGTAGTTGCCGGTAAACTTGATGCTGTCGAACGGGACCATCTGCGCGGCAGTGGCGTTGTTCAGCTCTTCAATTTTGGTTCCATCCGGCAGAGTGACGGAATAGCGTCCACCTTTGGTGGTTTGCGTTTCAAAGAAACGACCCACTTCAGCGCTTGGCGCTGCAGAGGTCGCGACGCCCGGGATCTCAACTTTCTTCGCTTCTTCACCGCCTTTTGCTAACGCCGCACGTCCCGCATCGGAATCAGCAGGGATAGCGTCCGGGCTTTGCAGAACGCGTTTTTTCGCATCTTCTTTATAGATGAACGCGGTAATGCGCTGGTTGCCGCCCTGGTTAGCATCCACCTGACGCACGATATAGAAAGAGTAAGCCCCTTTCTGCTTCGCGGCTTTGGTGATGGCATCGTTCACTTCAGGCTGGCTGCGGTAGAAGCCCTGAACGGTAACGGTGTCATACGGCTCAAGCGCAATCGCCTGATCTTTTGGCAGCTCAACGATGCCGTTAATCACGCGGTTTTTCTGTTCATCCGCTTTAGGCGCATTTTCTTTGTACAGCGCAATGGTGACACGCTGGTTGCCGCTGTTGCCCTGATCGGACTGATCGAGCACATAAAACGAAGCCGCGCCTTTTTTATCAGCGGCTTTTGACGCGGCGGCAACGCCGTCGCCAATGGAGTTGTAGCGACCCACAATGACCGTCTGGTCAAAAGGTTTTAACGCTGCCGCTTGCTCCGGCGTTAACTCTGTCGCGGCATTCGCAGACAGGGCGGTCGCGGAAAGAAGTGCGGACGCCAGGAGTGTGTTCTTAAGCTTCATAAAAATAATCCTTCGCCTTGCGCAAACCATGTACTGGTATTGTTGTTAATTTGAGACGGTCCCGATTATGGCATTTAAATCCCGTCGCTGTCTGCGCCATTTTTCACAGCCTGTGCTCAGCGCATGACCCAATTCGATAACATTTAGTGATATGTTGAAAAAACAGACGTTTGACAAGTAAAACTGATAAAGCTTATGACTTTTACAAGTTAATTTAATGTTAATAAGTTGTTCTGTTATGGCGCTATATCATGTTTTTGCCGCTTCGCTTGCGCGTTTTATCGGTCTCAGCGATGAATTTAAGGTAAATATCTCTGTCAGCGATGCCGATCGCTTATTTTTCACAGATAAAGTAAGAAATAGTGTTTTTGGACGGTAGATCACGGGCGTTATTTTCAGTAGGTTATAGAAAGTTTGTTACTGTTTTATTTTCCGGGGTGGATCATTTTTCGTCGTTATGTGGATGGCGAAATCTGCGGCCGACCGCGGGCAATTATCGACAAACCATCATCAAAAACCGATGGAAGGGAAAACTATGCGTATTGGGGTACCAAAAGAACGGTTAGCCAATGAAACCCGTGTAGCGGCAACACCGAAAACGGTGGAGCAACTGCTCAAACTGGGTTTTACCGTCGCGGTTGAAAGCGGCGCGGGCAAACTGGCCAGTTTCGATGACGAGGCCTTTATCCAGGCCGGTGCGGAAGTGGTCGAAGGGGCAGAGGTCTGGCAATCACCGATCATTCTGAAGGTCAACGCACCGGAAGAGAACGAGATTGCGCTGCTGAACGCGGGCACGACGCTGGTGAGCTTCGTCTGGCCTGCACAAAATCCAGAGCTGATGGAGAAGCTGGCAGCCCGTGGCGTCACCGTGATGGCGATGGACTCGGTGCCGCGCATTTCGCGCGCCCAGTCTCTGGATGCGCTGAGCTCCATGGCGAACATCGCGGGCTACCGCGCTATCGTTGAAGCGGCTCACGAGTTTGGTCGTTTCTTTACCGGTCAGATCACCGCGGCGGGTAAAGTACCGCCAGCGAAAGTGATGGTGATTGGTGCGGGCGTGGCCGGTCTTGCTGCGATTGGAGCGGCAAATAGCCTGGGCGCTATCGTCCGTGCTTTTGATACCCGTCCGGAAGTGAAGGAGCAGGTCCAGAGTATGGGCGCCGAGTTCCTTGAGCTGGACTTCAAGGAAGAAGCTGGCAGCGGTGATGGTTACGCGAAGGTAATGTCCGAAGCCTTTATCAAAGCCGAAATGGAACTCTTCGCCGCGCAGGCGAAAGAGGTCGACATCATCGTCACCACGGCGCTGATTCCGGGCAAACCGGCACCGAAGCTGATCACCCGCGAGATGGTCGATTCCATGCAGCCGGGCAGCGTGATTGTCGATCTGGCCGCGCAGAACGGCGGTAACTGCGAATATACCGTGCCGAATCAGGTGACCACGACCGCTAACGGTGTGAAGGTCATTGGGTATACCGATCTGCCGGGTCGTCTGCCAACCCAGTCTTCACAGCTGTACGGCACTAACCTCGTCAACCTGCTGAAGCTGCTCTGCAAAGAGAAAGATGGCAACATCACCGTTGATTTTGACGACGTGGTTGTCCGTGGCGTCACCGTGGTCCGTGAAGGTGAAATCACCTGGCCTGCACCGCCTATTCAGGTTTCCGCGCAGCCTCAGGCGGCACCAAAAGCCGCGCCAGAGCCAAAAGAACCCGCTAAACCGGCTTCCCCGTGGCGCAAATACGCGATCATGGCGTTGGTGATTATTCTCTTCGGCTGGCTGGCTGACGTCGCACCAAAAGAGTTCCTTGGTCACTTCACCGTCTTCGCACTCTCCTGCGTTGTGGGCTACTACGTGGTGTGGAACGTCTCCCATGCGCTGCATACGCCGCTGATGTCGGTGACCAACGCCATCTCCGGGATTATCGTGGTCGGGGCGTTGCTGCAGATTGGTCACGGCGGCTGGATCAGCTTCCTGAGCTTTGTCGCGGTACTGATCGCCAGTATCAATATTTTCGGTGGTTTCACCGTGACTCAGCGCATGCTGAAAATGTTTCGTAAAGGCTAAGGGGTAGCATATGTCTGGAGGATTAGTGACAGCCGCATACATTGTTGCTGCAATCCTGTTTATTTTCAGTCTGGCGGGACTTTCCAAACACGAAACGTCTCAGCAGGGGAATAACTTTGGTATTGCCGGGATGGCAATTGCGCTGATTGCCACCATCTTCGGGCCGGACACCGGCAACGTTGCGTGGATCCTGGTGGCGATGATCATCGGTGGCGCAATTGGTATTCGCCTGGCAAAACGCGTTGAAATGACCGAGATGCCGGAGCTGGTTGCGATTCTGCACAGCTTCGTGGGTCTGGCGGCGGTGCTGGTGGGCTTCAACAGCTATCTGTATCATGAACCGGGCCTGGAACCGATTCTGGTGAACATTCACCTGACGGAAGTGTTCCTCGGTATCTTTATCGGTGCGGTGACCTTCACCGGTTCGATTGTGGCGTTCGGCAAGCTGCGCGGGAAAATTTCCTCTAAGCCGCTGATGCTGCCAAACCGTCACAAGCTGAACCTGGCGGCGCTGGTGGTCTCATTTGTGCTGCTGGTGGTCTTCGTGCGTACCGAAAGCGTAGGCCTGCAGGTGCTGGCGTTGCTGGTGATGACCATCATTGCGCTGGCGTTCGGCTGGCACCTGGTGGCGTCCATCGGTGGTGCGGATATGCCAGTGGTTGTCTCGATGCTGAACTCCTACTCCGGTTGGGCGGCAGCGGCGGCAGGCTTTATGCTGAGCAACGACCTGCTGATCGTCACCGGTGCGCTGGTGGGTTCTTCGGGTGCGATCCTGTCTTACATCATGTGTAAGGCGATGAACCGTTCGTTCATCAGCGTGATTGCCGGTGGCTTTGGTTCTGACGGCTCTTCGACCGGTTCCGATGAGGAAGTGGGTGAGCACCGTGAAATCAGCGCGGAAGACACTGCAGATATGCTGAAAAACTCGCATTCCGTGATCATCACCCCGGGCTACGGCATGGCGGTGGCGCAGGCGCAGTATCCGGTTGCGGAAATCACCGAGAAGCTGCGCGCGCGCGGTATCAAGGTTCGCTTTGGTATCCACCCGGTGGCAGGTCGTCTGCCAGGCCACATGAACGTGCTGCTGGCGGAGGCGAAAGTGCCTTACGACATCGTGCTGGAAATGGACGAGATCAACGATGATTTCGCCGACACCGACACCGTGCTGGTCATCGGCGCTAACGACACCGTTAACCCGGCGGCGCAGGACGATCCGCGTAGCCCAATCGCCGGTATGCCGGTTCTGGAAGTGTGGAAAGCGCAAAACGTGATTGTGTTTAAACGCTCCATGAATACCGGCTATGCAGGCGTTCAGAACCCGCTGTTCTTCAAAGAGAACACTCACATGCTGTTTGGCGACGCTAAAGCCAGCGTGGATGCGATTCTGAAAGCGCTGTAAGTTGCGCTGAAACGAAAAAACCGCCGAATCCGGCGGTTTTTTTATTGCCGGGTGGCGCTCACGCTTACCCGGCCTACGGTTTTGTAGGCCCGGCAAGCTTGCGCCGCCGGGCGTTAGGGGTCAATCGTCTTCCGGGTCATCCAACTCAACCGGCGTCTGGAACTCATCCGGCTTAATGACCAGCAGGTCGCAGCGCAGATGGTCGATCACCTGTTCGGCGGTATTGCCGAGGAACGCGGCTGAAATACCGGTGCGCCCGATGGTTCCCAGTACCACAATCCCCGCCTGAAGATGTTCCGCTAAATCCGGGATCACCTCTTCAGGCAGACCTTTTTCAACGTGCGTCATTTTCTCATCAATGCTGAATTTTTGGCGCAGCGCTTTCATCGCCAGCAGGTGCTGTCCGCGGATCGCGTCGTTATAGACGCTCGGGTCAAATTCAGGCAGCTCAATGGCAATGTTAATCGGCGTGACCGGATACGCGCCCACAAGATGCACTTCGGTGTGATTGACCTGTTCGGCAAGCTGGATGGTTTCCTTCACCAGCTTCTCGTTTAGCGAATTGTGGTAATCCTCTTCGCTCGCGAGGTTTACTGCCACGACGGCTTTTCCGCCCTCAGGCCACGGCTGGTCTTTTACCATCCAGACCGGACAAGGACATTTACGCAGCAGATGCCAGTCAGTAGGGGTGAAGATCACGGATTCCAGCTTGTCATGCTGGTGCGCCATTTTCAGCAGCAGGTCGTGCCCACCGGCGACAACTTCCTGGATAATGGCTTCGAAAGGTCGGTTATGCCAGACCACTTTGATATCAATAGGAACACCCGCTTCCAGGTAATATTTCGCCTGTTCACGGATCCACGCGGTACGCTGGCCGATCACGCCCTGACGCATCGCGGTGCGCTCGTCAGGTGACAGAAGGGTGGTCATCTCATACGAGAAGTCATAGATCGGCAAAAACGCTTTGATTTTGCCACCAATCCGTTGATGTAAATACACAGCACGTCGTAATGCTGGCTGATCGTCCTGATTCGGATCGATAGCTACCAGCATGTTTTGATACTTGGCCATACAGGTCTCCTTACTACTGTCACCACAGTCTGTAATTAAAAGAGTAACCTATATATCTTGAATGAAACAGGGGGGAGGTTTTGTCAGATCAATAAATCATGCAAATTTATCAAAGAAGCAGAACGGTCACCGTCACGGCGATAAACGCAATCAACAGCAGCACCATCACCGCTATCGCAAAGGTCGTTGAATCCTGTACATAGGTCTTTTCCTCTCCCTTCATCGGGCCGACAAGCATGATCCAGATAAATATGAAGGTGATTGAGGCAATAACGACTGAAACGAAAAATAAACTTTCTCTCAAATCATAACCTCAACGGGAACGTGCCAGGCGCAGACCGGGGAGTGGGAGCGGTTGAAAAGGACAATGTAAAATGCCAGTCCCGTCATCACGAAAATGTACGAAACTGGCATGAATCATTCGGGGATGTTATGCGACGTTGCGGGCGTGCCCGGCGAGAACCGCCAGCGCTTCACCATTTTCGATGGTGATGTACTTACCTTTAACCGCCAGCATGCCGCTTTTCTGGAAACGTCCCAGCAGACGGCTGATGGTCTCAACGGTCAGACCCAGGTAGTTACCGATATCGCCACGCGTCATCGTCAGACGAAATTCACGCGGGGAGAAACCACGTTCCGCGAAACGGCGGGAGAGGTTGTAGATAAACGCGGCCAGGCGCTCTTCTGCATTCTTTTTGGAAAGCAGCAGGATCATGTCCTGGTCGCCTTTGATCTCACCGCTCATCAGACGCATCATCTGCTGACGCAGGTTAGGCATCTTGCCGGACAGATCGTCCAGCGTTTCAAACGGAATTTCGCAAACCATTGAGGTTTCGAGCGCCTGAGCAAAGCTCGGGTGATGACCCGTGCCGATAGCATCAAAGCCCACCAGGTCGCCCGCCAGATGGAAGCCGGTGATCTGCTCATCACCCTGTTCGGTAATGGTGTAGCTCTTGATGGTGCCAGAACGGATAGCATAGAGCGATTTCAGTTCGTCTCCCGCTTTAAACAGCGTCTGCCCTTTCTGAATAGGCTTTTTACGCTCGATGATATTATCAAGCTGATCGAGTTCATGCTCATTCAGGGTAAACGGGATACAGAGCTGGCTGATGCTGCAATCCTGGCAATGGATAGCACAACCGCCAGACTGAATGCGTCGTATAATTCGCTTTTCCGGGATCATAGGTTTGCTCAAGCCTTAATTGATATTGGTCAATTTTAACATCTTTTTGGTAAGTACGTAAGCCTGGCAAACCCTCAATAAGGACAAGTGGCGACATTGTGTCGCCATCTTCTTGAAATTCCACAAATTGCTTATGGATTTTTACCCTAACCAGAAGAAAATTAAGCACTAAAAGCCTGGTTTCTACAGCAAAAGATACCCTTCATGGCGCAGTAGCCACTCTTTTCGCTGCACGCCACCGGCATAGCCCGTCATGGTGCCGTTGCGGCCAATTACGCGATGGCAGGGCACCACGATGCTGACCGGGTTGGAGCCATTTGCGGCCCCCACTGCGCGCGCCGCGCCCGCACGGCCTAACTGCTCTGCGAGCTGACCATAATGCATGACCTGCCCGCACGGAATCGACCGCAGGGCCTGCCATACGTCGCGCTGAAAAGGCGTGCCTGCCGTGGCGGTTGGCAGAGTATCAATGATGCTGAGATCGCCCTCGAAGTACGCCGCAAGCTTATCGCTCAGCCCACCCGGATTGGTGGCGCTGATACGCTCAAAACCCTCAGCGCGATAATGAATGTTCAGCAGTTCTTCCATGCGGTCGCTGTGCTCTTCCCATTCGACGGCGCGCAGATTGAACGCCTCATCGGCGAGAACCCACAGCGGCCCCAGCGGCGTCGCAATCTTATCTTCGAGTAATCTCAGCATCCTCATTCCTTTAGTTCAGCCTCGGGTATATTCCCGGTCCAATCGGCAGGCCGACAAGATACCACGCCACCAACATCACCAGCCATACCCCTAAAAAGATAAGCGGATAAGGCAAGACGAGCGAATAGTAGGTACCCAGTTTGGCCTCTGGTTTATAGCGCTGCAGGAAGCCTAAAAACAGCGGAACAAACGGCGAAACCGGCGCCAGCGGAATGACCGAGGAGTCTGCGATACGGAACAGGATCTGCGCAAAAGCCGGGTGGAAGCCCAGCATCATAAACATCGGCACGAAGATCGGCGCCAGAATCGACCAGATGGCGGACCCGCTGGCGATAAACATGCACAGCAGCGATGACAGCAGCGCCAGGCCGACAAACGCCGGTACGCCGCTTAACCCGGCTGCCTCCAGCGCGTCGGTCAGGCCCACGGCCATGAACTTGCCCATGTTGCTCCAGTTAAACATCGCCACGAACTGCGCCAGCGGGAATACCATCACAATAAAACCCGCCATCTCCTTCATCGGCTCGATCATTAGCTGCGGCAGATCGCCCTGACGGCGGATTTTGCCGGTGGCGATACCGTAGGCGAGCGAGACGACAAAGAAGAAGAGGATAATCAGCGGCACGATGCCCTGAATAAACGGCGACGGCAAGACGGTATGTTTAACCGGATCGCGCAATATGCCGTTTTCCGGCACCACCATCAGCGCCACCAGCGCGATAAAGGCCAGCGAGACCAGGCCAGCTACGCGCAGGCCGAAGCGCTGCTTTTTGCTCAGAGTATCCAGCTTTTCATCGCTACGTCCTTCCCATTTACCCAGCCGCGGCTCGATGATCTTATCGGTAATCAGCCCGCCAACAATCGTCAGGACGATCACCGAGCTGGCCATAAAGTACCAGTTGTCGATCACGCTGACGTGCATTGCCGCATCGATGGTTTTCGCCGCCTCCGTGCTGATGCCAGAGAGCAGCACGTCGGTGGTGACGATCAGCAGGTTAGCGGTAAATCCGCAGCCCACGCCCGCAATCGCCGACAGCAGGCCCGCCACGGGATGACGCCCGACGGCGAGGAAAATTAGCGCCCCCATCGGCGGCATGATCACCAGCGCGGCGTCGGAGGAGATATGACTGAAGAAGGCGATAAACAGAACCATATAGCTCGCGTAGCGCGCGCTGACGTGGGAAGCCATCTTCACCATTAACGCGGGCAGCAAGCCCACGCGTTCCGCCAGCCCGGCGCCCAGCACCAGCGCCAGAATGGCGCCCAGCGGGGCGAAACCGCTGAAGTTCTTAATCACGTTGGGTAAAAACCAGTGCAGCCCGTCAACGCTGAGCAGGTTTTTCACCGCCACCAGGCTGCCGTCAGCCGGACTGCGCACGCTCACGTCAAAGGCGGAGAGTACGGCGGTGGCGACCATCAAAATCACAATCAGATAGATAAAAAGCAGGAAAGGGTGCGGCACTTTATTGCCGATCCTCTCAACCCAGCCATAGAGCTTACCGGATGGGGAATGCGAAGGTATGGATGACATACTCATGGGCGTTCCTCGGGAGTGTTGTTGTGTTGTGTTGTGTTTTTTTATTTTAAAGGTGACGGTGTCACGCCCTGAGGGATCGGACACACGTACGGTTTTTCTTGTAATTGTTGTTCGAACTCTTCACGGCATTTTTTCAGCAGCGCTGCGTCCTGCAGCAGATTGAGCGCGGTCGCACCCATCACTTTTCCGGCCAGCAACATGCCTTTGTGGGCAATGGAGGTACGCCCCTGCGCCACCAGTTGCCAGGTGTGCAGCGGCGTGCCGACGGTAAAGCAGGGGCTGAAGCACTGGGCGACCGGCATTTTCCAGCTGACATCGCCCACGTCGGTTGAACCCGCCAGCACGTTGCCGGTGATGGCATAGGGGGCGACTTCATCCACCAGCAGCGTCTCCTGATGACGACGGGCAAAGGCTTTCCCCGCGTCGCCACCCGTTGCGGCAATATTTTTCAGGCTGTTCTGCAGATCGTTGGGCGTCAGCGTGGCGCGGATCTCGCGGGCGAAGGCGCGTTCTTCCTCCGTCCAGAGCGGTGTGCCGTAGTGCTGCAGGGCGCGATACATCGCCGCCTCGAGCGTGCGGTTTGGCAGATAGCTTGAGCAAGCTTTATCAAAGCGACACTCGACGGTGGTTTCGGTCATCATCGCCGCGCCCTGGGCGATTTTCTCGATGCGTTCGTAGATTTGCTGCGCATCGGCCATCTCCGGGGCGCGGATCAGGTACAGCACCTCAGCCTGCGCCTGCACCACGTTGGGTGAAATCCCGCCGGTATCGGTAATGGCATAATGGACGCGCGCTTTTTCAATGATGTGTTCGTTGAGGAAGTTGGTGCCGGTGGTCATCAGCGTCACGGCGTCCAGCGCGCTGCGTCCCAGATGGGGGGAGTTGGCCGCGTGCGCCGCCACGCCGTGAAAACGCCAGGCGGCCTGAATATTCGCCAGCGTGCTGACGTTGAACATCCCGGCGAAGGCTTCCGGATGCCAGGTGACGGCGGCATCAACGTCATCAAACAGACCTTCGCGCACCATAAAGGTTTTCCCGGAACCGCCTTCCTCGCCGGGACAGCCATAAAAACGCACCGTTCCGCTGCCGCCGTGCTCCTCCAGCCAGCTTTTCACCGCCACCGCGCCTGCCAGCGCCGCGGTGCCTAAGAGGTTATGCCCGCAGCCGTGGCCATTTGCCCCCGGCGTGGCGGATTGTGCGGTTGCACAGTGCGCCTGCTGGCTTAACCCAGCCAGCGCGTCATATTCGCCCAGCAGGGCGATAACCGGTTTCCCGCTGCCGAAGCTGGCGATAAACGCGTTGGGAATACCGCCAGCCTCGCGCGTCAGCGTGAAGCCCTCGGCCTCCAGCTCGCTGGCGAGCCGTTCGGCGGACCAGAACTCTTCAAAGCGGGTTTCAGGGCGATCCCAGATCGCGTCGGCAATATCGGTTAACGGCCGACATCGCGTGTCGATCGCATCGGCAATAAAAGCGTAGTTCTCCTGCATTACACACCTCGCGTCCACGGGAAATTGAGCGCAGTTAGCGCCAGCGTTTCAATGGCGATGGCCATGACCTGCTCATCGAAGTCGAATTTTTCGTTATGATGCCCAGCGCTCAAATCGGTGCCAAACACCATATAGGACGCCATGCCGCCGTTCTCCTGCACGCGGGCCATCATTAGCGTGGCGTCTTCGGAGCCTGCTGGCGCCTTCACCTTATCGATGGCGTGAACAACCCCGGAAACCTGGCTCGCCTGTTCGCGCAGATAATCCACCCACGCCGGTGTCGGCGCGCTGGAGGTCGCGGCACCCATCAGGCGCATCTCGGCGCGCAAGCCGTAGAGCGCCGCTGCGCCGGTAATGACCGCCTGCGCGCGTTCAAAGACATACTGGTTAATGGCTTCGGTTTCGCCGCGCGTTTCAACCTTGATCAGGGCATTGGCGGGCACCACGTTGCGTCCGCTGCCCGCCTGCATCACGCCGACGTTCACCCGGGAGGCCCCTTCGCTGTGCGGGGCGATGCTGTGCAGGGCGAGGGAGGCCTGCGCGGCGGCGAGCAGGGCGTTACGTCCGTCCTCCGGTTTACCGCCCGCGTGTGCGGCCACGCCGGTAAAGTTCACGTCGAACTTGGTGGTGGCCATAAAGTTATCGCTGCCGCAGATCACCGTTCCGGCAGGGACGCCGGTACCAATATGGATGGCGGTGAAATAGTCCACGTCGTCCAGCGCCCCGGCGGCAACCATGGCGCGCGCGCCGCGGGTGCCTTCTTCGGCAGGCTGGAAGATCAGCTTGAGGGTGCCGCTGAGCTGCGCTTCATTCTGCTTAAGCACCTGAGCCAATCCCAGACCAATAGTGGTATGGCCGTCGTGCGCGCAGGCGTGCATCATCCCCGCGTTGCAGGAGGCAAACCCGTCGCGGAACGGGCGATGGCTTTCATCCAGCGCTTCGCTTAAATCAAGGGCATCCATGTCGACGCGAAACGCCAGGGTTGGACCCGGACGCCCGGTATTGAGGGTCGCCACAATGCCGGTAAACCCGCCTTCAAACGGCGCCAGCCATTTCTCAGTCGCGCCTTGCGCCCGCGCGCGGTCAAACTCATGCGCCAGGGTAGCGGCATCGGGCAACCCCATCCGGCTTTCGGCATCGACCACGTCACGCCCCATCGCCAGTTCGTAACCCAGCGAGTCCAGGATTTCCGCGACTTTCGCGGCGGTACGAAACTCTACCCAGCCGGATTCCGCGAAATGGTGAAAATCACGACGCCACGCGCTCAGCTGCGGGGATAATGTCTGGATGTACTGCGCCAGTGTGTCCATATCTGTTCCTGTCATCATTAAAATATGTGAACTGCTTCACGCTGTGATAGTTTTTACTTATCACTAACCGATTTTTCACAGTTTTAACCGTTCAGGAATTACCCTCGCACATCCCTTTCCATTAAAGTAGATGACAGTTTCTTTACTCTGATAAACAACGGTTATCGGTCGGGCTATGACATTCCAGATTAAATTTCATCAAATCCGGGCGTTTGTTGAAGTCGCGCGTCAGGGCAGCATTCGCGGTGCCAGCAGGACGCTGAATCTTTCGCAACCGGCGCTGACCAAATCCATCAAAGAGCTGGAGGAGGGCATAGCGGCGCAGCTTTTCGTGCGCAGGAGTAAGGGCGTCGCGTTGACCGAATGCGGTGAGGGCTTTTACCAGCGTGCCAGGTTGATTCTGGAAGAGCTGCGTGCGGCGCAGGATGATATCCGTCAGCGGCAGGGCGAACTGGCCGGGCAGATCAACATCGGAATGGGGGCCAGCGTTTCACGAAGCCTGATGCCCGCCGTCATCACCCGTTTTCATGCGCAACATCCGCAGGTCAAGGTGCGAATTATGGAAGGGCAACTGGTGTCGATGATCAATGAATTACGCCAGGGCGAGCTGGATTTCACTATCAATACCTATTATCAGGGGCCTTACGACCATGAATTTACGTTTGAAAAGCTCTTTGAAAAACCGTTTGCAGTATTTTGTCGGGAAGGGCATCCGGCGACGGGGGTAACCTCTATTAATGAACTTTTGCATTATAACTGGACAATGCCGACGCCGCGGGGAAGCTATTATAAGCAATTAGAAGAGGTATTTAGCCACCGCTCGCAAATACCGCGAATTGGTGTCGTCTGCGAAACCTTTTCTTCCTGCATTAGCCTTGTCGCGCAAAGTGATTTTTTAAGCATATTGCCGCAGGAGCTAGGCTGTGACCCGCTGCTGGCGCACCGTCTGGTCATGCTGCCGGTCGTTGAGTCGCTTCCTAAAGCAACCTATTATTTAATTCAGCGCCGTGATTCACGTCAGACGCCCCTTGCCGAATCATTAATTACGCAATTCAGAAGGGAAGCGAGAAAAATAGTCGTTGCGTGAAATGCATATTATAAAAAAACAGGATCTGCCCGACATCAGACAGACCCTATAGTACACACAGCAGCACATCCTTTCGCCAGTCCTGAGTATTATATCCATGAGGCAGGTATATTTAGGTATAACATCTTTTCCGAAAAATGAAAGGCAGGCGAGTGATTGATTTTATAAAAATTTAACGCAAATCACTTATTTTAACTTTACTGAAGTTTTAGTTAAGTCTGATTTAAATGTTTTTAATAATGGCTATATATATTCATCAGGATAATATGTATCACACCCCGCATACTGCAGGGGTGATTGAGGCGCCTGTCTGGTGCAGGTATAGTACAAGCCCAGATGTAGCCGGAGGATTTCCATGAACCCTGACGACAAATCCCTTTTTCTTGACGCCATGGAAGATGTTCAGCCCCTGAAACGCTGCACGGATATCCACTGGCAGCAAAGTCGTAATTCACGGGCTCGCCAGGACATTGATACCGAACAGCTCGACAACTTTCTGACCCTGGGTTTTCTGGAATTGCTGCCGCTCGAAGAGCCGCTGATGTTCCAGCGCGAAGGGGTTCAGCAGGGCGTTATTGATAAGCTGCGTTCCGGCAAATATTCCCGTCAGGCCAGCTTAACCCTCTTACGTCAGCCCGCCGAACGCTGCCGCCAGATGCTGTATTCTTTTATCCGGCAGGCGAGTCGTGACGGGCTGCGCAATCTGATTATCGTGCACGGCAAAGGGCGTGAGCTGAAGTCACACCCTAATGTGGTGCGCAGCTATCTGGCGCGCTGGTTGACGGAGTTCGAGGAAGTGCAGGCATTTTGTGTCGCGCTGCCGCACCATGGCGGCAGCGGGGCTTGCTATGTTTCGCTGCGAAAATCCGACGAAGCGAAACAGGAAAACTGGGAGCGGCACGCCAAGCGCAGCCGCTAGCGGTACGGCTTAGAACGTTTCCCAGTGATTGTCGCCCGACGCGCTGGCCGTTGCCGGGCGCAACAGCTGCGGCGTTTTCACATTTTTGGCGCGCGGCGCGGCACTTTCCTGCACGTTCAGGCGAAATGCAGCCACGGCCTGACGCAATTGCTCGGACTGGTCTTCCAGGGCCGCTGCGGCCGTGGCGGATTCCTGCACCAGCGCGGCGTTTTGCTGCGTTACGCTGTCCATCTGCGATACGGCCAGGCTCACCTGCTCAATCCCGCGGCTCTGCTCGTCAGAGGCTGACGAAATCTCGCCCATAATATCGGTGACGCGGGTGACTGCGGCGACGATCTCTTTCATCGTTGCACCAGCCTCGCTCACCTGTTCAGAGCCGGTGTTGACCCGGCTGACGGAATTCTCAATCAGTCCTTTGATCTCCTTCGCCGCCTGGGCGCTGCGGCTCGCCAGCGTACGGACTTCACCGGCGACAACCGCAAAGCCACGACCTTGTTCCCCGGCGCGAGCAGCTTCCACCGCCGCGTTAAGTGCCAGAATGTTCGTCTGGAAGGCGATGCTGTCAATCACGCCGGTGATGTGCGCGATTTGCTGCGAACTGTCGGCAATTTCGGTCATCGTGCGAACCACGTTATCCACGACGTGACCGCCGCGTGCGGCCGTTTCTGAGGCATTTTTCGCCAGCAGCGTAGCCTGACGCGCGTTATCGGAGTTCTGTTTAACCGTTGCGGTCAGCTCTTCCATACTGGCGGCCGTCTCTTCCAGCGAGGCAGCCTGCTGTTCGGTACGGGCCGAGAGGTCGTTGCTCCCGGCGGCAATCTCACCCGCGCCGGTATAGATCGAATCCGTGCTCCCGCGTACGGCACTGACCGTGTTAACCAGCGACTGCTGCATCTCATGCAGGCCTGCCGCCAGCTGTCCCATCTCATTGCGGCCAGAGATATCGACGTTTTGCGTCAGATCGCCGCCCGCGATGGTGCGGATGTGGTTCATAATGGTTTTGAGCGGTTTCAGCAGCAGGTGTTGTAAACCCTGCCAGATCACGACCAGTACGGCGATCACGGCCAGGAAAATCCCTGCCAGCGTCCACTGCATCTGCGTAAAGCTGCTCTGGTTTTCTTGTGTCGCCGCTTTAAGCAGGGTGTTGTTTTCGGCACGCCAGCGGTTATAGACCGCTTCCATGCCGTCCTGTGCCTGCTGGGCATCCAGATCACCGTAAGCCTGATAGTTGTCGGCGCGCAGATACTCAATCGACAGACGCATCACCTCGTGCATTTGATTCCAGGATTTCTGCATCTCTTCGGTTAACGCCGCGTTTTGGCCATTAACCTGCGGCATTTTCTGCCACTCTTTGTTATAGGCTTCGGCTTTCGCCAGAGAGTCATTGGCGGTGCCTAACAGCTTGTTGATCGCCGCGAGGGACGCAGGATCGCGCTGGTTTTTCAGGTAACGGATCGCCACGCGGGTGACGGTAACGCGCGTTTTTATCAGCGTATTGACGCTGTCGCTCAGGCTCTCCTGCTGGGCATTGAGCACCCCGGAGTTCTGGAAGTTATGGCGATCGTTGCTGACGGCAGAGTAGAACAACCCTCCCGTGACAACTTGCAGCAGACAGAATATGGTGAGGGCAAAGATAATACCGGTAATCACGTGCAGATTTTTCAGCATAGCGGTCGTCCGTTAGAGAGATGCAGAGGTACATCAATACTATCGTCGTATAGAATTTAAACTTTAATTTAACTCGTGCTTAACTTAGGGCTCCGATCGGGAACCTGTTGTAAACCCGGATCATTTTTATGAGGAAGGTCAACATGAGCAGCATTGATAAAAGCGGAACGTACGCGCTCGGCACGCGAACGGTTAAACGACTGGGCTATGGCGCGATGCAGCTTGCCGGGCCGGGCGTGTTTGGCCCACCGAAGGATAAGCAGGCCGCGCTGGAGGTGCTCCGCGAAGCGGTGGCCGCGGGTGTGAATCATATCGATACCAGCGATTTTTACGGCCCGCACGTGACTAACCAGCTGATCCGCGAGGCGCTTCATCCTTATCGGGACGATCTGACCATCGTGACCAAAATCGGCGCCCGCCGCGACGACAAAGGTGCCTGGCTCCCGGCCTTTTCCGCGCAGGAATTGACTCAGGCGGTGCATGATAATCTGCGCAACCTGCAGCTGGACGTACTGGATGTGGTCAATCTGCGGATTATGTTTAGCGCCCACGGTCCTGCGGAAGGATCGATCGCTGAACCGTTGTCCACGCTGGCTGAGCTACAGCAGCAGGGGCTGGTTCGCCATATTGGATTGAGCAACGTCACGGCCTCTCAGGTCGCCGAGGCGCAGAAAATGGTGCCCGTGGTGTGCGTGCAGAACATGTACAACATTGTGAATCGCGGTGATGATTCGCTGGTGGATACGCTTGCGCAGCAGGGGATTGCCTGGGTGCCATTCTTCCCGCTGGGCGGTTTCACGCCGCTGCAATCTTCCGGGCTGCAGACGGTTGCGGATGCGCTGGGAGCAACGGCAATGCAGGTTGCGCTGGCGTGGCTGTTGCAACGTTCTCCGAACATCCTGCTGATCCCCGGAACGTCCTCCGTGGCGCATCTCCAGCAAAACCTTGCCGCCGGGGATCTGGTGTTACCGCCGGACGCGCTGGACACGCTGAATTCACTGGTGGATTAAGCGAAAACAGAATACCGCCTGCCAGATGAAGCCCTGGCCTAGTCTGCCGCAGGCGTCATCGGGTTATTCTGCCGGTGAAGCGCTAACGCTTCCGCCACAATCTCTTGCTTACTTTTGCGGGTTTCATAGGCGGTGGTTCTGATGTACTCCATCAGGTCGGGATCGATGCGGGCGCTCAACATCCTGAGATCGGCCTCCTTTGCTAAACCGCGAGCAACGCGTTTGTCGGGATAATCACGGGCTGGCATAGAAAACGTCCTCCAAAAAGTCTTGTTAATTCGTGCTGTAAAATATGCATTAGTCTAAATTTAAAGTCAATCATTAGTGTTTTTATAGTGATTGATTTAGTTGAGCTCTCTAGTTAAGTCATCAATAAGTCATTAATTTAAAGATAACATGGTTATTTTTATTATTGTCGACCATGCTATTTATAATCATAACCCTGTAGGGTAGATACGTTGATGCGTAACGCTTTTGTGCCTGTCGCAGCAGCAGTAGCCATTTTTATTGCGGGTATTTTTATCCTCAATATTCAACTCTGGTATTCAGCACGGGCCGACAGTCAGTCGGGAGCCCGATACGCTGTAAGCGATATTAATGACATTCTTAACGAGGCGCGCGTTGCCGCCCGAACGGCGACGGAAATTATCGTCAAGGGGTGCGATGCAGAAGGCCAGTATCAACTGGGTACGGAGGCAGCGCTTCAGCCACATCTCAGAACCATCGTCATCATCAGGCAGGGGCAGCCCTGGTGTTCCTCTCTGCCGGGAAATCGCGTGTTATTGCGGCATATTAATACATTACCCGATACTCCCTTATTTCTTGTTCCGGCAAGCGATACGGTAAACGGGCAGCCGGTTTTGCTCTTTCAGACCCGGTTTGCAGAAAACCGTATTATTGTGACGATCAGCGATCGCCATATCCGGGATGCGTTAAGCACGCCGTTAAAGCACGTGAATTATTCATTAGCGGTGGGCGGGAGCGCAATTGACGCCTCTGGCGAACTGCACGTCACGTCTCCCGGCGAACGTCAGGCCAGACAGGTTTACTCTGAACAATACGCCTATAGCATCCGATACAACCCTGCGCCTTTTTTCAGCCCGCAAAGGCTGCTTCATCAGGGGGGCGGCATACTCCTTTTCGTACTGCTGGTTGCCGGTATCGCGGCTTATGTTCTGTATAAGTACCTGAACAAACACACGCTTCCTGAAGAATCACTTCGCAGTGCGATTGCGAAGAGAGAAATCATTCCGTTTTACCAGCCCGTGGTTAACGGCAGGGAGGGTACGCTGCGGGGCGTGGAAGTGCTGGCAAGATGGAAGCACCCCAAAGCGGGATATATTTCACCGGGAGCATTCATTCCGATTGCTGAAAAATCGGGGCTGATTGTTTCCCTTACACAAAGCCTGATGGCGCAGGTGGTGACGCAAATGAATGCCATCTCCAGTAAACTTCCGGAAGGTTTTCATATCGGGATTAACTTCAGCGCTTCCCATATCGCGATGCCAGGCTTCGTGGACGAATGCCTGAAATATAAAAATAGCTTCGTCAGAAAGGATTTAAACCATGTGATTGAGGTGACAGAGCGAGAGCCGCTGGATATTGATGAACGCCTCGTGCAGACCCTGAACGTGCTCCATGAAAATGGTTTTGCCATTGCCCTGGATGACTTTGGCACCGGCTATTCCGGGCTCTCTTATCTACACGATCTGCATATCGATTACATCAAGATTGATCACAGCTTCGTCAGCAGAGTCAATGAACACGAGGACTCCACCCGGATCCTCGATTGCGTATTGGATTTAGCGCGTAAGCTCTCCATCAGCATTGTGGCGGAAGGCGTTGAGACGAAAGCGCAGTTAGACTATCTCAACCGGAATAACATCGTATACCAGCAGGGATACTACTTTTTTAGACCGGTCGCCTTTACCGGGCTTATCCATATTTTGCTGTCTAAACCCAAGGTGAAGGTCATGGTGGAGTGACTTGTACAGGCTATGGCTAAATTAAATCCGCTCAAACTTCAACGCGTTTGGATTCGCCTCCGGAAATCATCTTGATCCTTGTCCATAATCCGTAATACTGTATTTATATACAGTATCTGGCGAGAAAGGCATTATGGACACTCTCTTTTCTTATCACCCAAAACAAGTCATTGAATTACCTTTATTTTTAGAACGCGTCGCCTGTGGTTTCCCGAGCCCGGCGCAGGATTACGTGGAGGATCGTCTCGATCTTAACCGGCTGGCAGTGAGACACCCCAGTGCGACCTATTTTATCAAGGTGAGCGGAGACTCCATGATTGGGGCGGGAATTAGCGATGGCGATCTGCTGGTGGTGGATCGTTCGTTAAATGCCGAACATGGGGATATCGTCGTGGCATCGGTCGCCGGTGAGTTTACGGTGAAAGAGTTACAGACCCGCCCGGTTCTGAGGCTATTGCCACATAATGTCCGCTATCAGCCGATCGCCTTTCAGTCCGAAGAGGAGCTGCAGATCTTCGGCGTCGTCACCCACACGCTCAAAACGCATAAACATGTTCGCGCTGGTTGATGTGAATAGCTTCTATGCTTCCTGCGAGCGGGTGTTCCGCCCCGATCTGGAAGGGAAGCCCATCGTGGTGGTGTCCAATAACGACGGCTGCATTATTTCACTGTCGCGAGAGGCAAAGCAGTTCGGCATAAAAATGGGTGAGCCGTATTTTAAATTCAAAGAAAAGCGCTACCCGTCGCGGGTTTACGTCTTTAGCTCGAACTATGCGCTGTATGCCGATCTCAGCAGTCGTGTCATGCAGACGCTGACCGATCTCGCTCCGGCCATTGAGATCTACTCCATTGATGAAGCATTTGTGAATGTTTCGGGTGTCAGCCACTGCCTGTCGCTGGAAACGTTCGGTCACCAGATGCGCACGCAGGTCTTTAAAAATACGGGCTTAACCGTTGGCGTCGGTATTGCTCCGACAAAAACGCTGGCGAAACTGGCCAACTATGCGGCGAAACGCTGGGCCAGCACGGGCGGCGTGGTCGATCTCTCAGGCCGCGAGCGGCAGCGTAAACTGCTGGAAAAGGTTCCGGTAGAGGAGGTGTGGGGGGTAGGACGGCGCATTACGAAAAAACTGAACGCGATGGGCATTACCACGGCGCTGGAGCTGGCGGAAGCGTCATCCTGGGTCATTCGCAAACATTTTAACGTGGTAATGGAACGTACGGCGCGCGAGCTTCGCGGCGAGCCGTGCCTTGATCTGGAAGAGTTCACCCCTACCAGGCAGCAAATTATCTGTAGCCGTTCATTTGGACACCGTATTACGCAATACGAAGAGATGCACCAGGCCATTTGCGCCTACGCGGAACGCGCAGCGGAAAAACTGCGCGGCGAGCATCAATACTGTCGTTTTATCAGCGTGTTTGTGCGCACCAGCCCGCACGCTGACAACGAAATTTATTACGGCAATCAGGCTTCTGTTACCCTGATGACGCCCACCAATGACTCGCGCGATATCATCCGCGCCGCCACGGAGGCGCTGGGGCGTATATGGCTCGACGGCTATCGCTATATGAAAGCCGGAGTCATGCTGGCGGACTTTTTCAGCAGCGGCGTCGCCCAGCTTAATTTGTTTGACGATAATCGACTGCGCGCCAACAGCGCAGCGCTGATGGAGATGATCGACAGCGTAAATCATTCCGGCAAAGGGAAGATATGGTTCGCCGGGCAGGGGATTGAGAAATCCTGGGCGATGAAGCGCGAGATGCTGTCACCGGCCTATACGACGCGGTACGCCGATTTGCCGGTGGCGAAGTAGAGGAGCGTTGCGTTATTTCTTTTGCGTCAACCAGGTTGCCGCAGCCGTCAGCACGCCAATCCACGGCATTTGGCCCGCTCCGGCCAGGAAGTTATAGCGATCGATGTCATCATTTTTACGGATATCAGCAAGGCGGGTCAGCGCCTCTTTTTCATCCATGGCGCCGATCTTCTCAAACTGTTTTTCAAACCCCTGAGCGGTGAGCTGAGCGGCCGCATCGGTGTTTGCGCTCTCGATCGCAATGAGGTTTGGGCCTTTTTTGAAAAAACAGTAATCCGGCATAAGTGCTCCAGAAAGAGGAGATACGGTAAAAACACTCTATTCCTTGCGGTTAAAAAATGCACGTGGTTTATGGCGGGAACAATTAATTTTTCTTTATTATTTCAGGCAGTAACTGCTCAATCACGCTGACGACCTTTCTGACGCGCTGCGGAATAAAGCGGGCGTCAGGATAAACGGCATAGAGGAAGCGATCGGGTAACCGCCAGTCGGGCAGTATCGGTACCAGCGTGCCCGCCTGCAGCGCGCGGGCCGCGAGCGGTCGCTGCAGGCCGCCGATGCCAATGCCGGATGCCAGCGCCTGTAGCAGCGCGTCGCTGGTATTGGCATGGAAAACGGTATTCACGTTTATCTCGACCGTTTCCTCGCCAGAAATCAGACGCAGGGGAGCATCCAGCGGAATACCGCTGAACCGTACGTGTGGCAGCGTCGCCAGCTCGCTGACGGCGTGTACCGCCTGAAAGCCGGGAGCGGCAAACAGCGCGGCTTCAATCCGCGCCAGCACGCGAGCCGCGTGCGCCTGCGGAGGCTCACTGCTTAGCCGTATCGCAACATCCACGCCTTCCGTCACCAGATCGGCAAGGCGGTCATCCAGGGAAATCATCAGCTGCAGTTCGGGATGCAGGCGCTGCAGCCCCAGCAGATGCGGCAAAATGATCTGCCCCAGGCCGCTCGGTAACTGGACATGGACGCGTCCCTGAACGCTATGATCGACAGGATGTAAACGCCTCTCCGCTTCCCCCATGGCGTCCAGCACAAGCTGCATATCTCGCCGGTAACGTTCACCCTGTTCGGTCAACTTCATCGTACGCGTTGTACGGTGTAGCAATACCACACCCAGCGATTCCTCAAGCGCCGCGATCTGTTGACTGACGGCGGACTGCTTAATACCTGTCTGCCGGGCGGCTGCAGAAAACGAGCCCGCTTCAGCGACGCGCAGAAAGGTAGAAATGGCATTGAGCTTGTTATTCATTTAATGATTCTGCTTATAAGTGCCATCGGTTTCAGGGGATATCTCCAGAAAAAATAATATATCACACTGCGTCTGTCACCCATTCCGGAGAAACATCATGAATAAGATGCAGCAACACAACGTCGCCCTGGTCGCGGGGGCCAGCGGTATTGTCGGCAGACAGCTGGTCAACACGCTTCTGCACCATCAGTGGAAGGTGATCGGCCTTAGCCGCCATGCCGAGTCTCATCCTGACGGCATCCCCCTGGTGAACGTCGATTTACTGGATGCGCAGGACACTGCACGGGCGCTGCAAGCCCTGAACGGTGTCACCCACATTTTTTACAGCGCCTGGGCGAACGCGGCGAACTGGACAGACATGGTTGAGCCGAACGTCACCATGCTGCGTAATCTGGTCAATACCCTCGAAAAAACGGCACCGCTACAGACGGTAAGCCTGATGCAGGGGTACAAAGTCTATGGTGCGCATCTTGGGCCGTTTAAAACCCCGGCGCGGGAAAGCGATCCCGGCGTACCGGGTGCCGAATTTAACGCCGCGCAGCTCACGTGGCTCAGCCAGTTTCAGCGGGGAAAACGCTGGCACTGGAATGCCATCAGGCCGGGCGTGGTGGGGAGTGCGGTACCGGGCAATGCCATGAACCTTGCGCTGAGCATCGCCCTATACGCCTCCCTGTGCAAGGCGCTGGATTTACCGCTGCGTTTTCCCGGCTCGGAACAGACCTGGCACAGCATCGTTGATCATACCGACGCCGGGCTGCTGGCCGAGGCAACGCTGTGGGCCGCCACGTCACCCGCGGCACAGAATCAGGCGTTCAACGTGAACAATGGCGATATCTGGCGCTGGAGCGAGCTGTGGCCGCGTATCGCACGCTGGTTTGAACTGGACTCTGCGCCGCCGGTGAGATTGTCATTTCATCAGCTGTTTAACGATTATCGCGGCGTATGGCGCGAGCTTGCAGGAGAGCGGCTGGTGGAAGCGGATATTTTGCAACTGAGCAACGGGCAGTTTGCCGATTTTGTCTTTAGCTGGAATTACGACATGTTTGGGGACGGGAGCAAGCTGCGCAGGGCGGGCTTTACGCAAATACAGGCGACCGATGAGATGTTTTTCCGCCTGTTCGCGCAGCTGAGAGCCGCGCGGATTATTCCCTGACCGTAAGGGTTGTTGTCATAAACGATCGGCGCGTTATACTCACGCGTTAATAAAAAGGTATAGCGGGGCAGAGGAATGCACGAGAGTTTAAAAATGATATCAGTCGCGCTGCCCCTCATTGCGTTTTTCATTCTGTTAAGCTTTTTTGTCAGACGCATTCGCCAGGCAAAACGGATCATTTCAGATCGTAACGGGATGAAAAAGATATCTGCCAACCCCTCACTATTTGGCGGGAATGCAGGTAAAACCTGGTTTTATGATGACCAGTTTTTATATGAAGTTAAAAACAACGCCACCCGCAAGATTGCGCTGGCTGATATCATTAAAATCGGGCCGGGGAATACCGAGATAAATAGCAGACGGGCCTGGATTGTTATTTACCGTGACGGTGCTAATGAAAAGCAAGTGCAGTTTTATAACAATCTCACCCTCTGGAATCATAACTTCACGGCTTTTCTGGCTGCGGTGAAAACTGCCAATCCTGACGCTGTCGTTAAAGAACGCGCAATCCTCAATTTGTGAAAAACAACCGCAGACGGTGTGCGGACGCCGCTCTTGTGCAGCGTCCATAGCATCAGAGTTAAGGGCTTACTCAACCGTTAACGCATTGACGATCTCGGCCACGCTTTTCACGCTGCGGATGTTCCCAATCCCCGTGCCGAGCGCGATATAGCCTTCATCGGTGTTGCCTTCGAGCATGCCAAGACGCAGGCCCCGTAATCCACCCATCGCCTTGCCCAGCTCTTCGTTGCTTGCGCCTGCTTTATCCATCGACGCCAGTTTTTCCGCTAGCTTGCCGGGAAGAGCGCGGTAGTAATGGGGCACGGTGCGGAAAAGCAGCAAATCGAGGCCGTTGGCGGCAACAATTTTCTCTTTGACGCTCTGCGGCACGCGGCTTTCTTCCGTGCTGATAAAGACCGAACCGGCAAACACGCCTTCCGCACCCAATGCATGCGCCGCTCTGGCGGTGCGATTATCGGTAATGCCGCCCGCGGCCATCACCGGGACGTGCTTCACGGCATCGGCAATCAGCGGCACGATGGAAAAGGTGCCAAGCGCCGTTGCGGGTAAGGTACCGCCCTCATCAAAACCGGTAGCCACGATAATGTCTGCGCCCAGGTCTTCCGCGAGGCGGGTGTTTTCCGGGGTGGGGTTGATGTCGCGGTAGATAATGGCGATACCCGCCTCTTTTAACTCGCTGAACAGCGCAGGAATAATGCTGCCTTCCCCATAGCCCGTATACACCACAACCCTGACGCCTTCTTCTTTCACCACCTGAAGGATCGGCCCTGTCCAGACGTCATTAACGGCCGTGGGGATCAGGTTCACGCCAAAGGGTTTCTCGGTCAGCCGTTTGGTTTTACGAATCTCCTCACGCATTTTTTCGGCGGTCTCTTCCGGCGTGGAAACTGCGGTGTCCGCGGTTAAACCGGCATTGGGTCCCAGCACGCCAAGCCCGCCAGCATTGCTGACTGCGGCAACTAAACGGGCATCCGTGAGCCAGGATAACGGTCCCTGAATAACAGGCTTTTCGATCCCCAGGATCTGACAGATACGGTTATTTTTCATAGCGGACTCTCCCTCTCGTTTGAATGGAGGAGAGTGTAGAGCGTGGAATTGTTAGGAAAAATAGCCAAAAAGATTCATCACTGTTATAAAATTAATAACAATAATTTTATCCTGCTCGCGGCAAGATCGTCCCTTATGAACATAAACCTCTTTGAATCTATTCGAGTTTTTATTGAAATTGTCGAGTCGGGGAGCTTGTCCAGGGCTGCGGAAAATCTGCAGATCCATCGCCCGGCGGTCACTAAAGCGTTACAGCTTCTGGAGCAGCACAGCGGCACGCGTTTGCTGCAGCGAACAACGCGTCGGATTAGCCTGACGCCGGATGGCGATGCGTTTTATCGCCGGAGTAAACCCCTGCTGGCGCAGGCGGACGAATTGCTGGAGTCGTTTGGTGCTGGCCGGGCAATACACGGCCAGCTGCGTGTGGATATGCCCATCGCTTTTGCGGCGCTGCGGGTGATACCGAACCTGCCTGATTTTTATCGGCAGCATCCTGAGATCGACATCATTCTGAGCAGCTCCGATCGCCGCCGGGATATGCTCCGGGAGGGCCTGGACTGCGTGCTGCGGGTGGGCGAACTGGACGACGGTGACTATATCGCGCGAAAAGTGGGGAACATCAAAATTACGACCTGTGCCAGTCCGGCCTGGCTGGCAGAACACGGCACGCCAGAAACGCTGGATGATTTACACCAACATCAGGCCATCAACTGGGTGAATAACAACAGCAGACAAATCCATCCGTGGACGTTTACGACGCCAGAAGGGATCGCGGAGATTACTCTGCCCGGTAAGCTTGTCGTGGATAATTCCGAAGCCTACATCGTAGCAGGTCTGGCCGGGCTGGGGTTAATGCAGGGGATGAATCTCTTTCTCCAGCCTTACATTGACGGCGGTCTTCTGGTTGAAGTTCTACCAGAGCATCGCTCTCCGGACCGCAAACTGTCGCTTCTCTACCCGCACCGCCACCTCTCCCGCAAGGTGCGGGTCTTTACCGAGTGGCTGGAGAGTCTGGTGTGAAAGCAGCCAGTTCATGACACAGCGCGCCAATCTGTTCCACGGCGTTCAGCAGGCGGGGCGAGGGTTCGTTTGCGCAGTTCAGCCGAAGAAAGTGCGTTAACTCTGCGCCAGGGGAAAACAGGGGGCCAGGGCTGACGCCAATGCCCAGCGCCAGCGCGCGACGATGCACCTCCAGCGCGTTGACCTGCTGAGGCAGTTCTACCCACAGCAGGAAACCGGCTGCGGGTACGCTAACGCGCGTACCCGGTGGGAATCTGGCTTCGACTCGTGCGACGACGGCTAAAACACCCTCTGCAACCCGGCGCTTTAGCCGCCGCAGGTGGCGATCGTAGTCGCCGCTTGCGAGCATCTCGCTCGCCGCGGCTTCCAGCAGCGGGGCGCCCGCCCAGTCTCCGGCCATGCGAGCCTGTAAAACCTGCAAATGGTAGCGTCCTGGCGCAATCCAGCCGATTCGCCAGCCCGGCGCAAGCGTTTTAGACAGCGAGCTGCAGTAAATCACATTCCCGCTCTGGTCGAATGCCTTACAGGCCGGAGGTCGCTGCCCGTCACCGACCAGGTCACCGTAAACATCGTCCTCAATTAAAGGAATTTCTGCCTCTTCAAGCAGGGCAACCAGTTCCTGCTTGCGCGCGACGGGCATGCTGGCACCCAGCGGGTTTTGCACGGTGGGCGAGGCCAGAACGGCAGCGGGCCGGTGGCAGCGAATGGCGTCCGCCAGCGGTTCCAGCAGCAGGCCTTCCACAGGATCGGTGGGGATCGCTAAAGCCTTCAGGCCTAAATCCTCCAGCAGCAGGAGCGTGCCAAAATAAGCGGGCTGCTCAATCGCCACGACATCACCCGGCTGACACACGGCCCGAAGGGCCAGACGCAGCGCCTGCGTTGCGCCTGCGGTAATAATGAGATCGTCTGCGCCGAAACGGGCTCCCCATTGCGCAGAACGCGCGGCAATCCTGGTGCGCAAATCAACCCTTCCCGGAGGCAGGCTATAGCTCTGCCCATGCGCGTCCAGACGACGACTCGCAGAGTGCAACGCCCGCTGTAGCGCATCTCCTGGCAGCCACGCGGGATCGGGCAGGGCGGCGCCCAGCGGAACCAGACGGGCTTCTGCACTGCTGAACAGCGACCGGGCCACGGCCGACAGGGTGACAGGCACCGGACCTGGCGGGAAACGGGAAGTCTCCACGCGCGGAGGGAGGCTGGTCTGGCGGATGTAATAACCTGAACGCGGACGCGCAACGATCAGCCCTTCAGCCTCCAGGCAGCGAAGGGCCTCCAGCGCCGTCGGAAGGCTAACGTGCTCGCGTTCGGCCAGTTTACGCGCGGAGATCATCCTGTCACCGGCGCGCAGCGCGCCAGACGTCAGCGTGAGGCGCAGCATCTCGGCAATTCGACGATAATGTGGGGACGACTGGGACGGGGCAGACATGGGTATCTGTTCAGGCTAATTTTCGATAAAACTGACTATACAGCCAATGATGTGCGCCATCTATAGTGTCCGACATGTTCAGGACAAGGAGGCATTATGCACAGCGAAAACTTCAACATTTCCACCTATTTCAAACGCATAAACTATACCGGACCGGCGGGTGCCGATACGGTCACTCTGCATGCTCTTATGCGTCATCAGCTCTTTTCAGTCCCGTTTGAAAATCTGGATGTACAGGCGGGCAAAGTTGTCTCTCTGGTGCCAGACGACATTGCCGATAAGGTGCTAACGCAGGGGCGCGGCGGCTACTGCTATGAGGTGAACGGGCTTTTTGCCATGGCGCTGGAGGCGTTAGGGATACCTTACCGTTTTGTGGCGGCGCGCCCGATGTTCTACCCCGCGCGGCGGCCGAAAACCCATATGGCGCTCATCGCTGAGGTGGAGAGCCGACAGTGGCTTTGCGACCTCGGGTTCGGCAGCTACGGCATTCGCGCGCCGATGGCGCTGGACACGCTTGATGTGGAAATCACGCAGGATTTCGACACGTTCCGACTGAGCCGCAGCGCGGAGGGCGAGTACCTGCTTCAGGCGAAGGTGGAGGGGGAATGGGCTAATCAATACGGCTTTGATCTCACACCTCAGGAATGGATTGATTTCGTCCCGGCCAACTATCTTAACTCCACGCACCCGGAGGCGATCTTTGTGCAGAAGCGGGTGGTGGTGCAGCATAGCCCGGAGGGACGCCAGATTTTACTGGGCGATATGCTGAAAACCATCACGGCGAACGGCACTGAAACGCGGCAGCTGGCGGAGGAGGAAATCCGCCATGTCCTGAAAGAGCGTTTTGCGCTGACCGCCGCGTAATCGGAGAAAGATGGGGACTCAGCCCGGCCCGTCGGCTGCGGCTTTGCGCTGAGCCCCCCTCTGTAACAGCAGGCTAAACGACGCGGGTAACACGGTCAGCGTCACCAGCGTCGCAACCAGCAGCCCGCCGATGATGGCATAGGCCATTGGCCCCCAGAAGACCTGATGAGAAATGGGGATCATGCCCAGAATGGCGGCACAGGCGGTCAGACTGATGGGTCTGGCCCGGTGCTCCGCAGCCGCCATAATCGCGGCATCGCTTGCCATCCCCTGAGCAAGTTTGCTGTCAACCTCACTAATCAATATCACCGCGTTACGCACGATCATCCCCGCCAGGGCGATAACGCCCAGCAGCGCGACAAACCCCATCGGCGTTCCGCCGGGGAGCATAGCCAGCACGATCCCCGGTAAACCAAACGGGGCCATCAGGAGTGCCAGCAGCATACGGGAATATCGCCGCAGCTGAAGCATCAGCAGCAACAGCATGATGACCAGCGTTACCGGAAGAACGGTAAAGACGGAGCTGTTCCCCTTATCCGATTCGGCAACCGCGCCGCCTTCTTCAATGCTGTAACCTGCGGGCAGGCTCGCGCGCAGCTTGTCGACCGCCGGACGCAGCGCCGTGGATACCGCTTCAGCCTTTAGCCCCGGGGCAAGATCCGTTTGCACCGTGATAAAGGGCACGCGCTGGCGGCGCCAGATGACCGGATCGTCCACGCCCCAGACCGGCGTAGCGACGGCGCTGAGCGGAATTTTTTTACCGTCATTCCCCTGAATCGTGAGCGAGGAGAGGGTAGCGGTGCTGTGACGTGCATTGTCCGTGGCCCGGAGCACCACGTCGACAAGGCGGTCGTTATCCCTGATGGACGTGATCACGCTGCCGGACCAGACTGTGTTCAGCGTGCGTGCGAGGCTTTCTGACGATATTCCCGCCGCCCTGGCCGCCGTCTGATTCACCTTAAGGGTAATGACCCTCTCCGGCTCTCCGGCCGTCTGGTTCACGTCACGTGAGAACGGAGACTGCCCAATTGCGTCCGTGAGACGGTTCGCAAACGCCCGAACCTGCAGATAATCAGGCCCGCTCACCCGGTATTTGATTGGCCAGCCGACGGGCGGCCCCAGCTCAAGGGGCGACACGCGCGTGATGATGTCGCTAAACTGCGTCGCCAGGATCCTGTTGAGCTGCGCATGCAGACGATCCCGCGCCTCAAGATCTTTAGCCACCACGACCATCTGGGCGATATTTTCATTTTCCAGCAGCACGTCCATCGGCAGGTAAAAACGGATGGCGCCCGACCCAATGTACGTCGAATAGCGATTGATGTTGCTGTTGCCGACCAGCGCCTTTTCCAGCTTTTCCACCTCTCTTAACGTTTCCGGCTGCGACGCGTTGGCCGGAAGCGTCAGGCTGACCAGCAGCTCAGGCCTGTCCGAAGCGGGGAAAAACTCGCCCTGCATAAACGTCGTGCCGTACACGGACAGCCCCAGCGCGGAAAGGGCGAACAGCAGGGTAGCGACTCGGTGACGCAGTGCCAGGCGTAAAAGCCGTCCGTACCCGCGCGCGATCCTTCCGGGTCCCGTCGCGTGATGTCTGACTTTTTCCGGCAGTAGCCACGTGCCCGTCAGTGGTGAAAACAGGATCGCGACAGCCCAGGAACAGAGCAGGGCAATGAGCACCACCGCAAACAGGGAAAAACAGTATTCACCGGCGCTGGAGGCCGCGAAACCAACGGGAATAAAACCGGCAATCATCACCAGAGTACCGGTGAGCATCGGGAAGGCTGTCGTTTTGAATGCATGGGTGGCCGCATGCCGACGGGAATCACCCGCTTCCAGCCGGGAGACCATCGTTTCGACGGCGATCATGGCGTCATCCACCAGCAGCCCCAGGGCAATGATCAGCGCTCCGAGCGAGATACGCTGAAGGCCAATACCGGCGAGCATCATGCCGGCAAACGTCATAGCGAGCACCAGCGGGATGGCCGTCGCCACCACCAGTCCGGCCCGTAAACCCAGTGAGACAAATGAAACCGCCAGCACGATAATAACGGCTTCGATAAGCACCCGAATAAACCCGCTTACCGCGTCACTGACCACCGCCGACTGATCGGCGACTTTTACCATCTCTATGCCGTGCGGAAGCCCGGCGCTGAGGGCCGCCATTCTGGCGTTCAGTGCAGCACCGAAACGCAGCATGTTGCCCGTTGGTGCCATCGACACCGCCAGCCCGATAGCCGGTTTGCCGTTCACCCGGTAGGCCGGTGCCGGAGGCTCGGCGATTTTCCGGGTGACGGTGGCAATGTCGGTCAACGGAATATAGCGATTGTTAACGTGCAGCGTGACGGCACGTAAGCTCTCTTCGGTCGTGAGCGCCCCGCTGACCTTTATCGCCATGTTCTCCCGCCCGGTACGCATAACGCCAGCCGGAACAACCGCGTTCTGCGCCCGGAGGGCGTCGGCGACGGCCTGAATATCGAGCCCCATCCCGGCCAGGCGTGCCGGAGAAAAGGCGAGAACCCACTGCTCCTGCTGTTCGCCCAGCAGGGTGGTTTTGCCCATATCCGGCAGGGACATAAGCTCGCGACGTATTGTCTCTGCGCGATCCCGTACCTCCCGCAGGGTGAAACCTTCGGGAATAAAGGCATAAATTGTGCCGAACGTGTCGTCAAACTCGTCGTCCACGGCAGGGCCCTGCACTCCTTCAGGCAGGGACGGCGCGATGTCCTGCATTTTTTTGCGAACCTGATACCAGATGTCCGGCACGCTTTGCGGGGGCGTATCGTCACGGAGGTTGACATGGATAACGGTGCGTCCGGCGCGGGTTTCACTTTCGAGATAATCCAGCCAGGGCGTTTCCTGCAGCTTTTTTTCAAGCGTATCGGTCAGCAGGCGGGTGGTATCCGCCACGGATGCCCCCGGCCACTGCGCGGAGACGACGGCCGTTTTAATGGTGAAAGCCGGATCTTCGTTACGCGGCAGCTTCTCATAGCAGAACACGCCCATCGCAATGACCAGCAGCATGAAAAAGCTGACCATCTGCGGGTTCTTCAGCGCCCAGGCGGAGAGGTTAAATTTAGCTTCCGGTCCTGTGTTCATGGCTGAACCTCTCCAGCCATTACCGGCTCGCCGGATCGTAGTGTGCTCACGCCCGCCGTGATCACCCGATCGCCCGGCTCAAGGCCGGAGGCAATCATAACGGAGGTGGCTGTATAGCTCGCGGGCACCACCGCGCGCAGCTGCGCCCGCGACTGCGGGGTAATCACAAAAACGGCCGGTTTGTCGCCTGCACGGCTCAGCGCCGAGGCGGGAAGGGTGTACCCGTGCGGGGCTGACGATGGAAACGTGACGGTAACGCTGGCACCCAGCGCCATGGCCTCTGGCGGGTTATGCAGGGTGGCTCTGACGCGCCAGGTGCGGGTCTGGGGATCGGCCTGCGGGGTGATATCCCGCAGCGCGGCAGATGCCTGTACCGACGGGGCGCTGAGGAGGGAAACCTGTAAAACCGCCTTATCCAGAGGCGGGATCGCATCGGGGGTGGCAATATCAAACGCCACGTCGCGACCTTCTCCGGTCGCCAGCGCCAGCACGGACTGTCCATCGCTGACAACCTGCCCCGCAGAGGCGTTCACGGCCGTGATTACGCCCGCTTGTGGCGCGATCAGGCGTGTCCAGCCGAGGCTTTCGCGGGCATTTCGCCAAGCGGCCTCGCTGCTTTTTAAGCGCGCGCTGGCGACAAGCCAGTCCGCACGGGCGCTGTCGAGCTGCGCGCGGGCTATCGCACCCGTTGGCATGAGCTTTTGCATTCGACTGACGTTAAGCGCGGCGACCTGCGCTGAGGCCCTGGCGCCTTCATAGTCGGCCGCCGCGCTGTCGAGCTGGTTTTGCCCGGTCGTGTTGTCAAGCGTAGCCAGCAGCTGTCCGGCAGTGACCCGGTCGCCAATATCAACGCTGCGCGTCAGTATCCGGCCCCCGGTACGAAAGCTCAGGGTCGTTTCATCGTGGGCATGGATCTCACCGGTTCTTTCCAGCGCGGGAAGAGTTTGGGCGGCCCCGACGACGACGTAGCGTACTGCTCGCACAGGGTCGGGCTTTTTTTCGTGTTTATCACCGCAGCCGGTCAGCGGAAAAATCGCCAGCGCAAGCAGCGCCAGGGGAAGAAAATACAGCCAGGAAAGGGTGCGCGCCACGCCGTACAAATGATGCAGGCAGTGGCGGAGGGAGAGAAATAATTCGTCTGACATAACGCCGCTCCATAAAGGTAATGGCGTTATTAAATGCGCGCTACGTCGAGAAAGATTCGATGTTGTGTCAAGGCTTTATCAAGAGTGGATATTTTCATTCTCGGACGGATGCCAGGGCAACAAAATGCGCACGGAGAGGCCGCCGGTTTCCGGTAATGACGCGCTAATTTCTCCGCCATGCGCCTGACAAATCGCCCGGGCGATGGACAAACCGAGGCCGCTGCCGCCGGAATGCCGCGCGCGGGACTGCTCCTCGCGGCTGAAGCGTTTAAACATTTCCGGCAAGAACTGGGGCGATACGCCCGGCCCGTCATCGGTAAATTCAAGGGTGTAATGCCCGCTGGCGTCGTGCAGCGCCACCTCAAGATGGCCGCCATCGCGCCCGTAACGTAGTGCATTTTCCATGAGGATGGTCACGACCTGTCCCAGGCGGAACGCATCGCCTCTGAAGGGGCAGCTACGCGGGTTACGAAGCGTTATCCGGAAATGATGCGCATCAGCCTGGGGCATGATCCAGGCGGCCCGCTCCTGAATCAGCTCATCCAGACAGAACGGCTGGTCCTCCAGCACGAGATTACCTGCGTCGGCCAACGAGAGAAGGTGGAGCTCATCGGTGAGGCGATTGAGGTGCTGGAGCTGCTTCATCACCATTTCCAGCTGCGCCGGGCTGGCATCAAACACGCCGTCTAACATGCCCTGCAGACGCCCGATGGCGGCGGTCAGGGGCGAGCGTAGCTCGTGCGCCATCGCGACGTGTGAGGCGCGGAGCTCTTTTTCATAGCGGGCGAGTTGTCCGGTCATGGAGTTAAAGTCGGTCGCAAAGCTGACCATTTCCGCCGGGGCATCTTTGATAAGTTCCGCCTGACGGCCAAACTGCCCTTCGGCGACATACTTTGCCGCATCGCGAAGGCGGCTGAACTGCAGTGCCAGCGGCCGGGCGTGTTTTAGCCCCATCACCACAATAAACGGGATCATCACCAGCACCAGCAGCGCCACCGTGACCCAGTCGGCTGAGGCGATAGACGGCGTGGAATAGCTCAGCCCCCACCAGGTGTCCACAATCGTGTGGAAGCGGGCCGGATTGGCCTGCGGGTTCTGGCTGAGCGTAAGAAACTCCTGTCGGACCGCCGGCGGCATCCTGCCCATTATCCAGTAGTTCTGTACCGCATAACGTAGCCACATGCAGGTGGCAATGACGATCACGCTGCCGATGGCTAGCGCCAGGATACGCGCGCAAATCCAGCGCCACAGAGAGGAGTGCCGGTTTTTTATCATGGTTGTCTGAACCTGTAACCCACGCCGCGAACGTTGATCAGCACGCCGGAAATACCCACCGCTTCGAGTTTTTTACGCAGGTTATAAATATGGGTGTCCACCACGCGCTCCAGCGCCTCGCTTTCCGGCAAACAGTGTTCCAGTAAATACTGGCGGGAAAACGGGTGGGCAGGAGAACGCAGCAGCGTTGCCAGAAGTGAGAATTCCGTTGGCGTAAGATCGAGCATCACAGGCGTGTCGTCGCCGTTATTCACGCTCGCAACAATGGCGGCGACATCCACCTCCAGCGTTTGCCAGCGAAGGATCGCTTCGTCTGTCTCTTTTTTACTGCTGCGCCGCAGCACCGCCTGCACCCGAGCCACGACTTCTCCCGGATGATAAGGCTTCACAACGTAATCATCGGCACCGTACCGCAGGGCACCAATACGGTCGGGGGTATCCCCCATGGCCGTGACCATGATCACCGGCACATCGCTTTTACGACGCAGGCCAGCCAGCACTTCGGTGCCGTTAAGCCCCGGCAGCATCACATCCAGCAGGATGAGGTCGGGCTTCCACCGCTGGGCCATATCCAGCCCCGAAAGACCGTCTCTGGTAATGGTCACGTCGTAATTTTCACGCCGTAAATAGGCTTCGAGCACGCCAGCCGCATCGGCGTCATCTTCAATAATCAGCACTCTTCTGGACAACATCCGTTCACCTTGACCATTTCTTAACACTATCCCGACGATTCATTGATTCAGCCAAATCATACTGCGCCAACATTGTGTGGCCGCTCCTGTACCAGGAGACGCCAGCGTCTGTATGGAGAGCAGTATGATAGCGATAAAAAAAGTCCTGTATATGTCCGTCCCGCTTCTGATGGTCGTGGCATCCGGCGCGCAGGCGGATGATGGCTCTGCGTCCGATTCCTTAACCGTCGGGCTGGGGGGACAGTATGCCCCGCGTTACTCAGGTTCAGACAAGCAGGTGTGGCAGGTGGTTCCTGTGCTGCAGGGGCGCAAAGGCGCTTTCTTTATTGATGCGCAAAAAGGGCTGGGATATGACCTGCAAAACGACAGCGGTTGGTATTTCGAACACACACTGGGCTACGACTTCGGAAGGGCTGATAAAAATTCTGACTGGCGTGAGGGCGCAAACAATCTGAAAGGGATGGGGAACATTGATGCCACCCTGAATACCGGCCTTGCCGAGGGCTGGCAGGCCGCGCCCTGGCTGAGTGTGGAAGGCAAAGCGACGCTGCCGTTAACGGACAGCCAGGGAGGAAGCTATCAGGCCTCCGTTACGCTAATCCCTGTACAAAATAACCAGGACACGGTCGCCTTTCAGTCTGCGGCCCTGTTTGGCGACAGCCGTTATCTGAATACCTGGTATGGGGTCAGCGAGCAGCAGAGCCGCCGCACCGGATATCACCGCTATTCAGCGCCGGGTGGATTTTATGGCGTCGACACCAGTCTGACCTGGAGCCATCAGTTCGATGCCCACTGGGGAACGGTCCTGAGTGCGGACTATACCTGGCTTGGCGACCATGCGAATGAAAGCCCGATTGTGATGCGGCGAAATGAGGGGGCCGCAACAGCGGCCATCACCTGGACATTTTAACGTCGAGGTGACGGTATGCGCTTATGGGATTGGCCATTTTTCAGTACGGCAGGAGTAACGATAGCGGGGATATACGTCATAACCTACTATGTGTATGTCTATACGTGAACCTCTCTAAGAACATCGGAGTGAGCAAAACTTGAAGAAGTAGTAACCCGCGAAAAACCGCCATTCCTGGCGTTGTTACTTCTTCTTGTTCATCATCGCTTTTAAATCGGCAAACGGGTTAAACGTGGCGACGCCCACGTCTTTTTGCGCGTCTTCACCGGCCACGACGGTAGTACCGTACTGATCCGCTTCGGTGTATTTTGAGTGCTCATGGTCATGGCAAAACAGGCACAACAGCTCCCAGTTGCTGCCATCTTCCGGGTTATTAGTATGGTCGTGATCGATATGGTGAACCGTCAGTTCTCGCAGGTTGGAATAGACAAACTCCCGCGAGCAGCGTCCGCAGACCCATGGGTAGATTTTTAAAGCTTTTTCGCGATAGCCGCTTTCCAGCCGCGCGTAGTTTTTGGGGATCAAAGCCATTGTCGGTTTTACCTGTGATAAAAATAGTGTGCCAATATATCCCATCGGGTGTCGTAAAGGTAAACGCCATTGCACCGTTAGAATGAAAATGTGCCTTCAAGCGTAATCACACATTTTCCCCCTACGCGAACCACAGCCTTTCCTGACGAGGCATCGTATCCCGCGAACAGCACGCTTGCTCGTCCCATATCAACGCCCTGACTGACGTTAAGGTTAAGCGTCGTTTTATTGCGCTGCAACGCCAGTAGCGCCGTTGCAGCGGCCGTCGCGCTGCCTGTTGCAGGATCTTCTGTCATGCGGGGAGTAAACATGCGGGCCTGGACATCGTGAGGTTCATCGGGATCCGTATCCTGGGTATAGGCATAGAGGGAGACCGCGCCATCCAGCGGTAACGTCGCGCGAAAACCCTGTAAATTCGGCACGCACCGACGAAGCGCCTCGCGAGAAGCCAGCTCGGCTATCAGGAAGGGCAGACCTACCGACGCGACAACAGGCATATGTACCTCGGTACGGATATCTTCTGCGTTCAGGGATAAGCAGGCAGCCACGCTTTCCGGGCTAACTTCAGAGCGCAAGGAGAGTACCTCTGGCACCAGGAGTTCTGCGCCGGTCACGGTATCGTTGTCACGTAGCAGGCGCACGGGCACCAGACCGGCTATTTCCTCGAAGTGCAGCGTATCAGGCTGGCGCTGATGATTCATCGCTGCGTGATGTGCCAGCACGTACGCAGTTCCAACATTCGGGTGCCCGGCGAAGGGGATCTCGCGCGAGGGCGTAAAGATTCGCACGCGTGCCGTATTGGAGGGATTGTCTGGCGGCAGAACGAACGTGGTTTCGCTGTAGCCAAATTCAACGGCGACCTGCTGCATTTGTGCTTTGCTCATACCCTCCGCATCGAGTACGACGGCGACAGGGTTACCCAGAAACGGGGTGTCAGTAAAAACATCCGCAACAACATAGCGTCTTTTCATTTTCTGTCCGGTGTAAAAGTCCTGACATAGAGTAGTAACGATAAATCAAACCGATAACCAGCCGTTTTTTACCTGACGGACCTGAAAAAAATTCAATCAATTTATTTGAATCACTCCGTTAAATAAACGCCATTTATTCTCACCCGGTAATGCGTAAAGTAGGTACAACGCAAAGCATTATCAGGACACAGAGTCATGAAAAAGATCGGGTTTTTATCCTTTGGTCACTGGACGCCGTCGCCGCAGTCCGGTACGCGCTCGGCAGCAGACACGCTGCTACAGTCCATTGATTTAGCCGTGGCGGCCGAAGAGTTGGGAGCAGACGGTGCCTATTTCCGCGTACACCACTTTGCCCGCCAGCTGAGCTCACCGTTCCCCTTACTGGCGGCGATAGGTGCAAAAACCAAACGTATTGAAATCGGTACGGGCGTGATCGACATGCGCTATGAGAACCCGATGTATATGGCGGAGGACGCGGGGGCAGCGGATCTCATTTCCGGCGGTCGTTTACAACTTGGCATCAGCCGCGGTTCCCCGGAGCAGGTCATTGATGGCTGGCGTCATTTTGGCTATGTCCCGCAGGAAGGGGAAGATGAATCGGATATGGCGCGCCGTCATACCGAGGTGCTGCTCGAGGTGCTGCGCGGAGAAGGATTTGCAAAACCGAATCCACAGCCGATGTTCCCGAACCCGCCAGGGTTATTGCGTCTGGAACCGCATTCCGAAGGCTTGCGGGACCGTATCTGGTGGGGCGCGGGGTCGAATGCGACCGCGGTATGGGCCGCCACGCTCGGAATGAATTTGCAAAGCTCCACGCTGAAAGACGATGAAACCGGCGAGCCGTTTCATATTCAGCAGGCAAAACAGATCCGCTCGTATCGGCAGGCCTGGGCCGACGCGGGGCATACCCGTCAGCCACGCGTGTCCGTCAGCCGCAGCATTTTTGCCCTGATGGATGACCGCGACCGGATGTATTTCGGTTCAAGCCGCAATGAGAGCGATAGCGTCGGTTATCTTGATGAGAAAACGCGCGCTATTTTTGGTCGCAGCTATGCCGCAGAGCCTGACGCGCTGATCGAACAGTTGAAAAAGGATGAGGCCATCGCCGAGGCGGATACGCTCTTGCTGACCGTGCCGAACCAGCTGGGCGTGGACTATAACGCACATGTTATTGAGTCCATTCTGAAGCATGTCGCACCGGAAATGGGCTGGAGATGATGTCCCGGGCACTCTGGATCGCCGATTCGGCGATCCAGAGTCTGGTGCAGGGCGATGGAGGGGCTAGCGATGATCCATATCGCTTAGCAGCACGGCGATGCTTTGCCCGCCCGCCGTTTGCTCCAGCCCAATCTTCACGATGATCGTCAGTGGAACAGAAAGCAGCATACCCACGGGACCCAGCAGCCAGCCCCAGAATATCAGGGACAGGAACACCACCAGTGTGGAAAGCCCCAGCCCGCGGCCCATCATGCGTGGTTCAAGAATGTTCCCGAACACCAGGTTGATCGCCAGATAACCCGCTAACAGAACCAGCGCATCATAAAGTCCACTGAACACCAGCGCCTGAAGGATAGGGGGGATCGCCGCCAGCACGGAACCGATGTTAGGAATGTAGTTGAGCGCAAAGGCCAGCAATCCCCAGACGAAAGCGAAGCGGACATCCAGCGCGACGAGCATCCCCCAGACCACCAGGCCAGTCACCAGGCTGATGGCGGTTTTCAGCACCAGATAGCGTGAAACGCTGTCCAGCGCGCGCTGAATCGCCCCCATACCTTCTACCGGACGAACCATGATTTGCTGCAGCTTTGCGGGCAGTTGCGGCACTTCCAGCAGCATAAACACGACCGTCAAAAACAGCAGGAAAATGGATGTCATAGCGTTAGAGAGTTGCCCCAGCAGGCTGGTAACGAGGGTCATGGCGGCATTCGGATCGATATACTTCAGCAGTTCCTCAACCGAGACCTCAATACCTGCCCGCTGCAGCCAGGGCTCGAGTTGCAGGAGCGGGATCGCCAGCGAAGAACGGTATTTTGGTAGCGTACGCGCCAGCTCGTTCAACGATGTCCCGAGATAGGCCACCAGTAGCACCATGACAACGATGATAATGCTGATGAGCAGCGTGATCGCCAGCACGCGGGGAACGCGTAGCCGCACCAGGCGCTGTACCAGCGGGTTCAGGATCACTGCAATAAAAAGCGCCAGAATAAATGGCACAATGATGTCGGCTGCAAAACGAACGCCGGTCAATATGATTACCAGCATGCCCAGCATAATGACAATCTTCAGCCCGTTCAGGGTAATGATGGGTTTAGCCATGGAAGTTCCTGAATAATGTTTTATTTATAATAGATGCATTATCCGAGTAAAAAAACTAACCAAAATCAAACGGAATGGGTAAAGAAATGAAAAGACTTTGAGTAAAACCCTAGCTTATGGTACAAATCTAGCGTGTTCAACTACCGAGGACAATTTTCATCCGCAAAGACGAGAAGCAACAACGCGGATAATTGTAATTTTATGGACAATTTGTTCAGGACGTATTTTTCAACAAACACCGCTGTATTCTCCACTTCCTTCTGCCTTCTGTCTGGTGAGCAACACTGGCGCAACGCGCTGTAGTCACGTCTTCTGCCTGAGCTGGCGCCCTGCGCTTAGCTGTCTGATCTCATTTAATATTTTTTGGTTTGCTGTCCAACGCGAGCCACGATGGATTATATTCTCAAGCAGGAGAAGAACATGTTTTACTGGATTTTATTAGCCCTGGCTATTATCGCTGAAATTACCGGCACCCTGTCGATGAAATGGGCAAGCGTGAGTGATGGTAATACCGGTTTTATTTTAATGCTGGTGATGATTACCCTTTCCTATATTTTCCTCTCATTTGCGGTAAAAAAAATCGCGCTGGGTGTCGCGTATGCCCTGTGGGAAGGTATCGGTATTTTATTGATCACGCTGTTCAGCGTCATGATATTTGACGAAACCTTGTCGACAATGAAAATTGCCGGATTAACCACGCTGGTGGTAGGGATCGTGCTGATTAAATCGGGTACACGTAAACCGACGAAACAGCAGAAGGAGCAGGCTCATGCAGCAGTTTGAATGGATCCACGCGGCCTGGCTGGCGCTGGCCATCGTGCTGGAAATCGTGGCTAACGTCTTTTTAAAATTCTCTGACGGTTTTCGCCGTAAGTTTTATGGCTTGATGTCCATTGCCGCCGTGCTGGGGGCATTTAGCGCCCTGTCGCAGGCGGTAAAAGGGATCGACCTTTCTGTGGCCTATGCGCTGTGGGGTGGCTTCGGTATCGCCGCCACCCTGGCAGCAGGCTGGATCCTGTTCGGTCAGCGTTTGAATCACAAAGGCTGGATCGGCCTGGTTCTGCTGCTCGCAGGCATGATTATGATAAAACTCGCCTGATGTCAGTTTCGACATCCTCTTCAGGCAGCGATATTCGCTGCCTTTTTTATTGCTGCGCGAGCGCTTCCAGCTTGTCGCGAAAACCGGTAACCGACAGGGCACGGTTATCGGCGCGCCATCTGTCTTTGGCGGATGGGGCAGAGCTTTGAACACCAATCAACTGCCAGCCATTCTCGGTTTTCAACATCAGCGGTGACCCGCTGTCACCCGGTAGCGTATCGCACTGATGCGAGAGCACGCTGTTTTGCGCCCAGCCAGTGACCGTGCAGTCTGTATGTGTGTAGAGAGAATCAAGATGATCGACCGGGTAGCCGGATTGCGTCACTTTTCGGTCGACGTCTTTCAGTGCCGCCGTCAGCGCGGCTTTGTCACCGTCGAATAAGGGCAGGGGTGTGATACCCGATGGCGGATAACGCAGAACAATCAGCCCAAAATCCCAGGATGCGGCGGCAGGGGGCACAATCCAGCCCTCACCATCCGGTTTTAAGCGTTTACCCAGAGAGGGATCAACCCGGCCTTCAATGCCGTGGATCTCATAGCGCCAGACCCCTTTTTGCGACACAAAGCGCAGGGCGATAGCTTTATCCGGTTTACCGGCTGGCGGCATGAGAAGGCAATGACCGGCCGTCAGTGCCAGTTGAGGCGTAATTAATGTTGCGGTACATAAGTTACCGCTGGCCGTTTCCAGTTGTCCTATGGCATCCCAGGGGGCCTGCGTCGGATCGGTAACCCGCGTGCGGTCATCATGACCAAAAAAAAGGGTCTTGACCTCTTTGGCGCTGATAGCGTCTTCATCACCATCGTCCGCATGTAAGAATCCTGAAAAAAGACCAAACGTTCCCAGTAACAACACAACAGATTTACGCATATCACACTCTGGTGGGGTAATTATGATTATTAAAAGTGAACCCTATGAAAATACTATAGACGGGACAGCGCGAAAGTGGGAGTAAAATCAGCGTGCTACAATCAGGAAAGATAAAACTGGCTTGCGATGAGCGCGCATAAAATAAGCAAGATAAGAATGAGCTCAAACCGATAGCGCCGCAGCATACGCCCTCCGGATAAAAAAACGGCGCGGAACTGGTCGGTTCAGCGCCGGTTTACCAACGTGCCCCGAAGGGCACGGTTTAGCTTGTACTCTTACGCAGCTGGCTGTGCAGCTGGTTTAGCAGCTTCGTGTTTTACTGCTTTTTTGTGATGCTTTTTAGCAGCCTGCGCTTTCTGCTCTACAGCAGGTTTGGTCGCTTTTTTGTGGTGCTTTTTAGCGGCCTGGGCTTTCTGCTCTGCAGCAGGTTTTGCTGCTTTGTGATGTTTCTTATGGTGAACCGCTTTGGCTGGCGCAGCGGTGGTGGTTGCAGCTGGAGCCGCAGCAGGTGTTGCGGTCGCGGTAGTTTCAGCAGCAAATGCAGCAGAAGACAGACCCATAGCAGCGGCAACAACCAGAGCTAATACTTTTTTCATTTTCATACCCTCGAATTTGGTTTTTCATTTAACCCCACTGCGGGGCCGTTGAAAGAACTATATCCCTGTAAACTCGGGGTTTCCGTGAGTGATTGGTATCGGCGTGTAACCGTTTGTACAATGCCGGGTTCCCCCGGCGATGTCGATCACAAATAGCGCGAGGTCAGATGTTCGCGGAAGTAGCGGATATTCAGATCTTCCCCCGTCGCCTGGGTAATCAGTTGAGAGGTGCTAAACCGGCTGCCGTGCTGCCAGACGTTCTGGCGCAACCAGTCGAACAGCGCTGAGAAATCGCCGTCAGCAATAGACGCTTGCAGACCCGGAAGCGCCGTTTTCGCGGCGTGGAAGAGCTGCGCAGCGTACATCGCACCCAGCGTGTACGACGGGAAATACCCAAAGCCGCCGTCGGTCCAGTGGATATCCTGCATACAGCCGTTACGATAGTTATCTTTGGTCGATAGCCCAAGCCAGGCCTGCATTTTCTCATCCCACAGCGCCGGAATGTCGTCCACCTCAATGTCGCCGTTGATCAACGCGCGTTCAATTTCATAGCGCAGCACCACGTGCGCCGGGTAGCTCACTTCGTCCGCATCAACGCGGATATAGCCCGGCTTCACGCGCTGGTTCCAGGCGATAAAGTTCTCTTCGCTGAACGCAGCCTGACTGCCAAAGCGGGCGTGAACGGCAGGGAGCAGATGCTTCAGGAAGGCCTCGCTACGCCCGAGTTGCATCTCAAAGAACAGGCTCTGAGATTCGTGGATTGCCGTTGAGCGCGCCAGCGCCACGGGCTGTCCGGCCCAGGCGCGCGGCAGGTTTTGTTCGTAGCGGGCATGTCCGGTTTCGTGGATCACGCCAAACAGCGCGCTTAGCAGCTCGTCCTCGTCGTAGCGCGTGGTGATACGCACGTCTTCCGGCATGCCGCCGCAGAACGGGTGCGCACTGACGTCCAGACGACCGCCGTTAAAATCGAAGCCGAGCATCTTCATGGCTTCCAGACCCAGCTCACGCTGCGTCGCGGTCGGGAAAGGGCCCTGCGGCGGAACGAATGACCGCTGAGCCTGTTTTTCCACGACGTTTGCCAGGAGGTCCGGCAGCCAGGATTTCATGTCGCCGAACAGCACGTCCAGACGCGCGCTCGTCATGTCTGGTTCAAAAATATCGAGCAGCGCGTCGTAGGGCGAACAGCCTTTGGCGTCGGCGCGCAGGCGGGCCTCTTCGCGGCTCAGTTTCACCACCTCTTTCAGGTTGGCGGAAAACCCCTGCCAGTCGTTGGCGGGGCGCTGAGTACGCCACGCGTGCTCGCATTTGCTGCCTGCCAGCGACTTGGCTTCCACCAGCGATTCAGGCAGCAATGTTGCTTGTTGGTAATGGCGCGTCATTTCACGCAGGTTGGCCTGTTCGACATCATTCAGGTCTTCGCTTGCCGCGGCAGCCAGCCAATCACCCACTTTTTTATCGGTCAGGATCTGGTGTTGCAGGACGCTCATCTCCGCCAGCGCTTCACCGCGCGCGGCGCTGCCGCCCGGCGGCATCATGGTGAACATGTCCCAGCTGGCGATGGAGGATAGGTGGGAGAAGCGGGAGAGTCGTTGGAAGGTGCGGGTGAGTTGTTGATAAGCCGATGTTTTTTCCATTCTTGTTCTTCCTTATCGTGTCGGGAGTATTCAGGGAGTGTAACGTGATTTAGGGAGGATTAATGCATTTTTGATGCAAGGGGCGCGAAGCCCCTTATGAGTTAGTCGTAGAGCCACTTACCTGCTTTTGCGGAATCTGCAAACATTCTTACGGTCAACGGGATGCGGGTTGCTTCAACTTCTTCTCGCTTCAGCTTGAACCAGCGCTTTAATAAAGGCGTATTCTGCCAGGGAAAATAGCGAGACCAATCCACACCAGACAAATCCACGTTAAACTCTTTCTCGTATCGGGTTAATGCATCATGAAGGTCATCGCCCGGTGATCCAAATAAATCAGAATCAAGTTCCAGAGGAACTTCTTTCCAGTCTTTATCCAGATAGCCAGGAATTTCATCCCGAAACATAAATAACACGTCGTCTACGATGCTCATCAGAAAAATGTCCACGCTATGCGGTCTTTTGGTCGTGCAATCAAATTGTACTTTTCTTGCGTACGTGTTGAAACTCGATGAAGAGTCAGTGCAAGCGAGGTCCATCCTAGCCAGGGGATGTAACGACCAATTACCGCCGCGAGTTTGTTAGTTGGCTGCATTCTGACTCCAACGGGAGTGGGGATTTTAATCCCGAAAGGGAGACGTGCGTCCCGCAAAATTATTCGCGCGTACTTTGAAACAACGCTTGTCCCCAGGGTGGCGCCTTCAGGTTTTGCCCGAGTTCCTAGCCACGGTTGCCCGCCCAAAATAGCCGCGCCTGAAACGGCATCTATCCCCAACTCCATACAGAATTCCTCCAGAAAAATGATCTCAAGTAACTCGCCCGGAGTGACGTTTGAATGGCCTCTGTAGAAGTAGGTTCCGTTAATCTCTTCCGTAGTATCCATACCCGTACCCCAGTTACGCTGTCGCCCGTTCATTCCATGCGTCAGAGAAAATGATATTGCCATCGTTATGTTTCCACGTAATTTTCTCATAGCGCAATTCAACCGTTTCGAGGTGGTTGTTATTATTGTCGCCCGGCTCGGCCATTGCAGGTGATACCGAAACAATCCGCACCCCTTCCAGAAGAATATTGAAGTACTCCGCTTCCAGACCGGCGTCATTAATTTTATAGAATTTGAGTTCCGCTTTTTGCAGAGACTGACCAGTGGCTACTGCTTTATAGAGATAGGGTGATGAGTAATCGAATTCCTTTACAATCATCATTGGGGAGTGGATGCGTTTACCCGTGGGTTTACCCGTCAGGTTATCGGTCGGAGTCGAAAGATTGTGGTGAAATCCTTTGAACTCAATACTGTATTCCCTGTTCTGCACATCACAACCGCCTTTAATCAGTGCACCACCGTCATCGAACAACCAAATATTGCCTGGTATAGCCATTTGAAAATCCCTCTTTTCTTTGGATGGAGTCGATGAGCTTACAAAGAGAAGCAGGGGGTGATATATGCACGAAATGGCTATAATGCATTGATTATGCTTAATTTTAAATTAAGCGTAACTAACGTAAGAAACGATCCCCCGCATAATTACGCTCATGTGGAGGACCGTGTGTTTATTTCAAACGCTGATGCAGGTTTCCCCCCACCAGCAGCGCCGCGCACAGCATCAGCGCGATAAACCCGCCCACGCCGTTCCAGCCGTAGTTGTGCCAGAACACGCCGCCGAGCGTCCCGGCAATGCTTGATCCCAGGTAATAGCTAAACAGATACAGCGACGACGCCTGGCCCTTTGCGCGACGGGCGCGCGGGCCAATCCAGCTGCTGGCGACCGAGTGGGCGGCGAAAAAGCCTGCAGAGAAGAGCAGCATTCCGGCAAAAATCAGCCACAGAGAGGAGAAGAGCGTCAGCAGAAGGCCGGCCAGCATCACCGCCGTGAAGAACAGCATCACCGGGCCACGACCGTAGCGTGCGGTCATCGCTCCGGCTTTTGGCGAACTCCAGGTACCGGTGAGGTATGCCACGGAAAGCAGGCCGACCACCGCCTGGCTGAGATGCCACGGAGAAAGCATCAGGCGATAGCCAATGTAGTTAAACAGCGTGACAAACGAACCCATCAGCAGAAAACCCATCAGGAACAGGCGCGGCAGCCCTTTATCACGCCAGTGCAGGCGGAAGTTGATAAACAGCGTTTTGGGGCGCAGGGACGCCGGGCGGAAGTGACGTGATTCCGGCAGAATTTTCCAGAACATCAGCGCAGAGGCGAGCGCAAAGCAACCAATCACCGCCAACGCAATGCGCCAGTTAAAGAAATCCGTAAACACCCCACTCAGCAGGCGTCCGCTCATCCCGCCGATGGAGTTCCCGCTGATGTACAGCCCCATAGAGAAAGCGACAAAGCTCGGGTGGATCTCCTCGCTGAGGTAGGTCATCCCGACCGCAGCGACGCCGCTCAGCGATAACCCGATCAGCGCACGCATTATCAGGATACCGTGCCAGCTGGTCATCATTGTCGAAAGCAGCGTACAGACGGAGGCCAGCATCAGTGCGGTGACCATGACCTGCTTTCGGCCAATCGCATCTGAGAGCGGCCCGGTGAACAGCAGACCGACCGCCAGCATCCCGGTGGAGAGAGAAAGCGAAATACTGCTGCTGGCAGGCGACACGCCAAACTCGTGGGACAACACAGGCAGGATCGGCTGCACGCAATAGAGCAGGGCAAAGGTTGCGAGACCTGCTGAGAAAAGCGCCAGCGTGACGCGCATAAACTGAGGGGTACCACGTTTAATAAACTGCACCGGCTGAGATGCTGCAGGTAAATCATCAATATCATTTGCCGGAGTGATATCAATGGTAGTTGTACGACTCACACATGTTCCTTGCTTAAACATCCCCGTGATTTCTGGTGACGGGTATGACCACAAGATCAGAGTAGGAAAATGTAAATATTCTGTCTAATATATTAATAATCTCAAATGATACTTTAAAAATATGAATATCGAACTGCGTCATTTACGCTACTTCGTGGCGGTAGCAGAGGAGCTGCATTTTGGCCGCGCGGCGGCGAGGCTGAACATCTCTCAGCCACCGCTCAGCCAGCAAATTCAGATCCTCGAACAGCAGGTTGGGGCGCGTCTGCTAGCGCGTACGAACCGTAGCGTGAGCCTGACCGCCGCGGGTAAGCAGTTCCTGGCCGACAGCAGGCAAATTCTGAGCATGGTGGATGACGCCGCTGCCAGGGCGGAGCGGCTGTATCTGGGGGAGACCGGCGAACTGCGGATCGGCTTTACCTCGTCGGCGCCCTTCATCAGCGCCGTCTCTGAAACCCTCTCATCGTTCCGCCGCCATTTCCCGGACGTGCATATTCAGACCCGCGAAATAAACACCCGCGAGCAAATTTCGCCGCTCAATGAGGGGGCGCTCGACCTGGGGCTGATGCGTAATACCGCACTACCGGATACGCTGGCGTGGCAGGTTATCCTGCGCGAACCCCTGATGGCGATGATCCCGCAGGATCACCCTCTGGCGTCGCAAGATTCCGTGACGCTGGCAGAGCTGGAAAAAGAGCCCTTTGTCTTTTTTGACCCTCAGGTCGGCACCGGTCTGTATGACGATATTTTGGGCCTGATGCGTCGCCACGATCTCGCCCCGGTTATTACTCAGGAAGTGGGGGAGGCCATGACCATTATTGGCCTGGTTGCCGCCGGACTTGGGGTTTCTATTCTCCCGGCGTCCTTTAAGCGGGTACAATTGCAGGAAATGCGCTGGGTGGCGATTGCCGAAAAAGAGGCGGTTTCCGAGATGTGGCTGGTCTGGTCAAAACATCGCGAACAGAGTCAGGCTGCGCAGCGGTTTAAAAAGCAGCTCATTACAGCCTCGGCAGGGCGATATTTATAGGGAAACTGGGGTAAAAATGTGCGGTAAATCACATGGCTAAGTAAATATTTGACGACGCCTGGTGAAGTGCTTCACCATAGCCAACAGTTTATTTCGAAGCTCGAAAATAAGGGAGTACGAGGTGGTTGCTGATAGCCAGCCAGGGCATATTGATCAGATTAAGCAGACCAATGCAGGCGCAGTGTATCGCCTGATTGATCAGCTCGGTCCGGTTTCGCGTATCGATCTTTCGCGCCTGGCACAACTGGCACCCGCCAGTATCACCAAGATAGTCCGCGAAATGCTGGAAGCTCACCTGGTCCAGGAGACGGAAATACAGGAGCCGGGCAGCCGTGGACGTCCTGCTGTCGGGCTGGTGGTAGAAACGGAAGCATGGCACTACCTGTCATTGCGCATCAGCCGGGGGGAGATCTTCCTTGCGCTGCGCGATCTCAGCAGCAAGCTGGTGGTGGAAGACCGGCTGGAGCTCCCGCTCGATGCGGAACAACCGCTTCTTGACGCTATCCTGACCCATATCGATCACTTCTTTATCCGCCATCAGCAGCGGCTTGAACGGTTAACGGCGATTGCTATCACCATGCCGGGTATCATTGATACCGAGAATGGCATCGTGCACCGCATGCCGTTTTATGACAATGTCAAAGAGATGCCGCTGGGTGAGGTGCTGAAAAACCATACCGGCGTGCCCGTCTATATTCAGCATGATATCAGCGCCTGGACCATGGCGGAGGCGCTATTCGGCGCATCTCGCGGCGCGCGCGACGTTATTCAGGTGGTGATTGATCACAACGTGGGGGCGGGGGTGATTACCGACGGTCGCCTGCTGCACGCCGGAAGCAGCAGCCTGGTGGAAATCGGTCACACGCAGGTCGACCCGTACGGTAAACGCTGCTACTGCGGGAACCACGGCTGCCTGGAGACCATTGCCAGCGTCGAAAGCGTGCTGGAGCTGGCGCAGGTGAGGCTCAGCCAGTCGATGAGCTCCTCGCTTCACGGCCAGCCGCTTACCGTGGATTCTCTCTGCGCGGCAGCCCGACAGGGGGATTTACTGGCGAAAGATATCATCACGGGCGTCGGTAACAACGTGGGCCGCATTCTCGCCATTATGGTCAATCTGTTTAACCCACAAAAAATTCTGATTGGTTCACCGCTCAGCCAGGCGGCGGAGATTCTCTTTCCGGCGATCTCTGCCTGCATCAACCAGCAGGCGCTTCCTGCGTACAGTAAAAACATCGCGGTCGAAAGCACCCAATTTTCGAACCAGGGAACCATGGCCGGTGCCGCGCTGGTGAAAGATGCGATGTATAACGGCTCTTTACTGATCCGTTTGTTGCAGGGTTAACTCTTTTCCATAGATGTAAGAAATATTGCGCTATCTCAAGCCGGGTAGCGCACGCATCCCGTAGACTTCCCCCACTGAATTATTTACCTGGTTTATATTTTCGAAGCATACCCAAGAGGTGGAATGAGTCATGCTTAAGCGTTTCTTTGTTACTGGTACTGATACCTCTGTCGGCAAGACCGTCGTATCCCGCGCATTGCTGCAGTCTCTGGCAGCCAGCGGTAAACGCGTGGCAGGGTACAAACCGGTCGCAAAAGGCAGTAAAGAGACGCCAGACGGATTGCGTAATAAAGACGCCCTGGTGCTGCAAAGCGTTTCGTCCATTGAATTACCTTATCACGCGGTAAATCCTATCGCGCTGAGCGAGGATGAGAGCAGCGTGGCGCACAGCGGTCTGATCAACTACAGCCTGCTTTCCGACGGTCTGGCGAGCCTGAGCGAGAAAGTTGACCACGTTGTGGTTGAAGGTACCGGCGGCTGGCGCAGCCTGATGAATGATTTACGCCCGCTTTCCGAGTGGGTGGTGCAGGAACAGCTGCCCGTGGTGATGGTGGTCGGCATTCAGGAAGGGTGCATCAACCATGCCCTCCTGACGGCACAGGCCATTGCCAATGACGGTCTGCCGCTGGTGGGCTGGGTGGCTAACCGTATTAATCCGGGGCTTGCGCACTACGCTGAAATCATCGAGGTACTGAGCAAAAAACTCCCCGGGCCTTTAGTGGGTGAATTGCCCTACCTGCCGCGCGCCGAGCAGCGCGAATTAGCGCAGTACATCGACCTCTCTGCTTTCAGCAGTATGGGGTCCGTAGACAGAGTCGTGGCGTAACGTCCTCGACAGTACCGACGCGACGACGCACGCGACCAGCAAGCCGGGCAGTAAAAAATACTGCCCGGTCATTTCACAGACCATCAGTGCCGACATAATCGGCGCATGCGTCGTGGCAGCCAGCAGCGTTGCCATACCTGCCAGCCCCAGCAAAATTGCCGTCTCAGCACCAGGAAACCACAGTGCAAATAGCTGCGCAAACAGCATTCCTGTCGCCATGCCGACAAATAACGTCGGTGTGAACACCCCGCCGGGCGCGCCCGAGCCGCTGCTTGCCAGTACCGCCAGCAATTTACAGGTAAACACGCCTGCAATCACCGACAGCAACGGCGGGGCGAGAAGAAAAGCCTGAACCACACTGTAGCCATTCCCCCACACCTTTGGCGTCAGCAGCGACAGCAGCCCGACGATCAGCCCACCCAGCGCCAGCTGCCACGGCGGCGAAAGCTTAAGGCGCAGAAACAGAGCGTGGCTGTAGGACATCAGCCACATCATCAGCGGACCGCACAGCCCGGCCAGCAGTCCCATGCCGACAATCAGGGAATAATCTACCGCGGTGAGGCTCTCGTTGAGGTGGACCTGATAAAGGGTGTCTGCGCCGGGGCTGAGCAGGCGGGTCGTAAGCAGCGCGACCACCGCAGCAATCACCACCGGGCCGAGTGAGGCCAGCATCAGCGTGCCAAACAGGATCTCAGCGATGAACAGGCTTCCGGCTAAGGGGGCGTGGTAGGCGCTGGCCATCCCGGCGGCGGCCCCGCAGGCAATCCACAATTTCCATTCTGATTTAGGGGTAAAGCGCCGGGCGAACAGGGAAGCCGCGAGGGCGGCAAGCAGGATCATCGCCCCTTCACGCCCGATGGCGCTGCCGCTGGCGACCACCAGCAAAGAAGCGAGTGATTTCACCAGGCTGGCACCGTAATCAAACTGTCCGTCTTCGGTTTCCAGCGCTTCCATATAATCGGTTGGCGCGTGAGGCCGCTGTGCGGTAAACCGTTGCCATCCCCAGAGCAGCAGCCCAGCAGCCAGACCGCCCAGCGCGGGCGTCAGCACCCGTCGCCAGGGCGATAATGCGGCGGCGGCGTTCACCAGGCTGCCGCTGTCGTTGCTTAGAAACAGCCACTCCAGCAGATACATGCTGTGGCGGAATACCGCAACGGCCAGCGCGGCCAACACGCCGGTGACGGTGGCAATCAGTAATCGGCGAAACATCGCGCGAATGTCGGGGTAGGCGTGAAGACGTTGCATGGGTCGCGAGTCAACGGGAAAGATACAATATTGTGGCGGGAAATCGAGGGGTTAGCAAAAGGTATACGTGCGAAAAAGCCGGGCGATGCCCGGCCTGAAAGATTAACTCTCACTATGAATATTTAGCGCCCGGCGCGTACGCCCTGAACTCAGGTACTCGGCAATATAATCCTGAGAAATCTCGCCGTTGTAGCGCCCGTCCTCATCCACAATCGGCATCCAGCTGGTATTACTCTCATACAGACGTGAAAGCACCACGCGCAGGTTGTCTTCCGCTTTGCCGGTCATGCGGAACGGATGCAGGATATCGGCGCAGGTACCGCTGGCGTTACGCGCTTCGCGACGCTTCACAAAGCCCAGCGGTTTGCCGTGCTCATCGACCACGGTAATCGCGCGAATATCATTATCATCCATGGTCGAAAAGGCTTCGGGAAGCGGGGTAGAGCCCCGCACCGTAATGGTCGGCTGCTGGTCGGTCACGTCTCCTGCGGATACCAGCAGCAGACGCTTCAGCGTACGGTCCTGACCGACAAACGAGCCGACAAACTCATTCGCCGGTTTCGCCAGCAGTTCATCCGGGCTGGCGCACTGCACGATTTTCCCCTGACGGAACACCGCAATACGGTCGCCGAGCTTCAGGGCTTCGTCGATATCGTGGCTCACCAGCATGACGGTTTTTTTCAGCTTGCGCTGCATCTCCAGGAACTGGTTCTGGATCACCTCGCGGTTGATCGGGTCCACCGCGCCGAAGGGTTCATCCATCAGCAGCACCGGAGGATCAGCCGCCAGGGCGCGGATCACGCCGATACGCTGCTGCTGGCCGCCGGACATCTCGCGCGGGTAGCGATTGAGGAACTTATGCGGATCCATCGCCACCATATCCATCAGCTCTTCGGCGCGGGTTTTGCAGCGCGCTTTATCCCAGCCCAGCATGCGCGGCACGACGGTGATGTTCTCTTCGATGGTCATGTTCGGAAACAGGCCAATCTGCTGGATCACGTAGCCAATGTTGCGGCGCAGGGTGACGGTGTCCATCCCGCTGGTGTCTTCACCGTTGATCAGGATTGTCCCGCTGCTCGGGGTAATAAGGCGGTTAATCATCTTCAGCGTGGTGGTTTTCCCACAGCCGGAAGGGCCGAGCAGGACGCACATTTCCCCTTCGGGCACGTTCAGGTTGACGTTATCAACGGCCTTAAAGGTCTGGCCGTGCTTCTGTGAAAATTGTTTGGTGAGGTTTTCCAGTTTTATCATTATCGAATCCCCTTTGGAGTCAGAACCACCTGCAGACGGTGCAGCAGCCAGTCGAGCACAATCGCTAAAAGACAAATCATCAGCGCGCCCGCGATCAACATGCGAATATCACTTCCGCCGATGCCGTTGAGCAGCAGAAGCCCCAGACCGCCCGCGCCGATCACGGCGGCAATCGCCATCACGCCAATGTTCATCACCACAGCGGTGCGGATCCCGCCGAAAATCACCGGCAGCGCCATCGGGATCTCAACCCAGCGCAGGCGCTGCCAGAAGGTCATGCCGATGCCGCGCCCGGCTTCGCGCAGGCCAGGCGGCAGGCTGTCGAGCGCCGTATGGGTGTTACGCACAATCGGCAGCAATGAGTAGAGAAAAACAGCGGTGATTGCAGGCAGGGCACCGATACCCTGACCGATCAGCGAAAACAGCGGGATCATCAGGCCAAACAGGGCGATGGACGGAATGGTCAGCACGATGGTGGCTATCCCCAGCACCGGCGTTGCCAGCCACTTGTGGCGGACAATCAGAATGCCCAGCGGTACGCCGATGATGATGGCTAAACCTACGGCCAGCGCCACCAGCCACAGATGCTGCAGCGTCAGGGTTAAGAGGTAATCCCAGTTGTCCAGAATGTAGTGAATCGTCTCCATAGCGCCTCCTACAGCAGCTGTTTGCTACGCAGGAAATCGCGGGCGACCTGCTGCGGTGACTGATGGTCGATATCCACCTTCTTATTCAGTTCAGTGATAGCGTCATTGTTGAGCTGGGCAGAGAGGGTGTTGAGCGCCTCTTCCAGACCGGGGTTGGCCTCCAGTGTGTCTTTACGCACCACTGGCGTCACCGCGTAGCTCGGGAAGAAGCCTTTGTCGTCTTCCAGCACCTTGAGGTCGAAGCCTTTCACGCGCCCGTCGGTGGTGTAAATCAGTCCGGCATCGACAAACCCGTCGCGTACGGCGTTATATACCAGGCCCGGGTCCATCTGGCGGATCTGTGGGCGATCCAGCTCCATGTTGTAGGCTGCCTGAAGCGGCTTCATGCCGTCGCTGCGTCCGGCAAACTCCAGATCTAAGCCCAGCAGCCAGTTTTTGTCCGGGTTGGTGTTACGGATCTGCTCAATCTTCGCCACCATCTCCGACATGGTGTTGATATGTTCCGCCTCGGCGCGCTTGCGCTGCATGGCGAAGGCATAGGTATTGTTCATGTCGGCGGGCTTGAGCCAGACCAGACCGTGCTTCGCGTCCAGGCGTTTTACCGTCTCCCAGGACTCCTGCGGCGACATGCGCTTGTTGATGTGGTTAAAGATGATCAGCGACGTGCCGGTGTACTCCCAGGTCATGTCAATCTGCTTGTTGATCATCGCGTTGCGGGAGATCACCGTGGCAATGTTGGTTTGCGGCTGTACCTGAAAACCTTTCTTTTGCAGGTACTGCACGGTCATTGCCGAGAGAATATGCTGCTCGGTAAAGCTCTTGGTCGCCAGAATCAGCGGGGCCGCCATCGCCTGGCTGGTGAACAGCGCCGCGGCACACAGCGCCGTCAGGCTGGAAAACAGTCTCATAAAAGCTCCTTGTTATTGTTATCGAGCGAGATGGGGACTCATCGCGCGACCCAGCGCCGCCAGCAGGGTATCGAGGATCAGGGCGAACAGGGCGGTTGCCGCCGCGCCGAGGATCAGGGTCGGGAAATCGTTTAAGTAAATACCGGGGAAAATCAGCTCGCCGTAGCTGCTGGCACCAATAAGGAACGCCAGCGGCGCGGTCCCGACGTTGATGGCGGTGGCAATGCGGATCCCCGAGAGCATGACCGGCCAGGCGGCTGGCAGCTCAACCTGACGCAGACGCTGCCATTTGGTCATCCCGATGCCGTTTGCCGCTTCCAGCAGCGACGGCGGGACTGAGCACAGCCCGGCGTAGGTGTTACGCACTATCGGCAGCAGCGAGGCGAGGAACAGGGCGATGATGGCGGGCGTATCGCCAATGCCAATCACCACCATCGCCAGCGCCAGAACGGCCAGCGGCGGCAGCGTGTTGCCGACGTTGAAGATTTGCATGACGTATTCGGCGATACCTCGCGCCGCAGGGCGGCTCAGCAGGATCCCGCTCGGAATACCGACCAGCAGGGCAAAAAACATCGACGAGAAAACCAGAATCATGTGCTGTTGCCCGAGATAGACCAGGTCAACCTGGCGCGCCCTGATCGTCTCCAGCCCAATGCCCCACACGAGGAGGGCGAGAACCACGATAATGGCGCCGACAAACAGCAGCGAACGTTTGAGTAATGGGTGCATTGCGGTGTGTCTCCCTGTGCGCATGCGTTATAGCAACCACTGGTTGCCTGTTGTTATGCCATGTTTCGGCAGGGGTATTTCACCTATAGCAAGCGTTTGGGAAGGGTTCCAGCGAAGGGTTAAAATCAGTAACCCTATGAAAACAGTGACAACCTCGGGTTAAGCCTTATGGCGTAAGGGCTGAAAGAGGTGCAGGCAGAATAGTCCTAAAGCGCTTTTTTAAAAGTGACGCTGTCACATTTAAAAAGCGCTTACACCGAACATCGCTCTCAATCTTCATTGAGAGGCACGCACCCGTCGAACCCGCGTCGAGACGGTGATAATTGAAACGATTGCGACCACGGCGAGCATCAACCCGAGCGCCAGCATGGCGTTAAACCCGATCCACCTGAACAGCAGCAGTCCCGCGATACCGCCCGTGATAAACGAGAAAAGGGTGGTTAAGTGGGTTTTCAACTGGCTTTTTTGTGCCGCCGTATCTTTGGAGTAATCCCGGCGGAGCATTGCCACCAGTACGGAGGCCAGGGATATTCCCGCGTCTGTCAACGTCCCGGTAATATGCGTCGATCTCACCCGTCCGCTGGACAGCTGCGTGGAAGTGGAATTATGAATGCCCATCAGGCCGCACAGAAAAAGAATAATTTCGCGGTTGCTCGTGAGGGTATGAAAAAACATTTCGTAGAAGGAGACGCCGGTCAGCAATATCCCTTCAACAAACAGGATCTGGCAAAAAACCAGCCGGACGTTATGGATAATGCCCCATATCACGATCGTGCGCGCAATGATTGCGCCTGCGACAAAGGAGAGAATAATCGAGCCGAAAAAAATAATATCGCTCAGATCGGTGGAAGAGACTTCGCTGGATAATTGTGAGGTGTTGCCGGTCATGTGTGAGGGGAAAAAACCAAATGCGCCGAGGGCGATGGCATTCAGCAAACCTGCCGAGGTCGCCAGCCAGAGAGCAAGCCGGCGATCCTCCTTATGCGTTCGTTCTTTCTTGAGTCTAATCAGCAAGAATACCTCCAGGTTGAGCGTTGCCTGAATTGTCAGGCTAGCAAAGCGGTGCAACGGGCTGTCCAGGATATGGCTTAATTATTATTCCCTCTGATACGTTTAAGGGTTTAGTAATTAAATAAAATATCCTTGCTCAACATGGGGGCGTAAATACTTTACATCATGCCGTTATTGCCGTGACGCAAAAACGCCGGGCGCTGGTTGAGACGTTCAAACCAGGCCTCAATCGCGGGCACGTCGGGCTTATCAAACGGCGTCATCTTCCAGCGATTCACCGACAGCCCAAGCACCACGTCCGCAAGGGTAAACGTCTCGCCCGCTGCAAAGGCTCCGGTGCGCTGCAGCTGGTTTTCCAGAATGGTGATGCAGTGGTTCCACTCTTTTATTCCCGCCGCAATGCGCCGAGGGTCGTTAAAGTCCGGGTTTTTACGCCCCAGCGCCGGGAAGACATAGCGCCAGGCGTTATTGAATTCGGTTGCCTGCCAGTCCATCCAGCGCTCAACGTTAGCGCAGGCCTGCGGCTCTGCGGGCAGCAGCGCGTGACGTCCGGCCTTGCGCACCAGATAACGGCAGATGGCGTTGGATTCCCACAGCACGAAATCACCGTCAATCAGTACCGGCACCATGGCGTTGGGGTTCAGCGCGCGGAAGGCATCCGTTTCCGTTGAGGCAAAACCGCTGCCGTAGTCTTCCTGCTGATACTCGAGGCCTGCTTCCTCGCAGGTCCAGAGCACTTTACGAACATTGATAGAGGTGGTTTTGCCGAGGATGTTAATCATGTCGCCGCTTCTCTTCAAAGTGATGAATCGTTTAAAAACAATACACCAGCGGTGAAGAAAAGCGTCAACAAATCATCCGGCGAGTGATTTGTGAAGACGCGAAAGCAGAAGCGTCAACACAACCGCGCCCAGGAGCAATATTCCGCTCAATGCAAACGTGCTCTGCCAGCCGCTATGATCGAACACCATACCGCCCGCCGTTGAACCGAGCGCAATGGCGAGCTGGATCACTGCGACCATTAACCCGCCACCGGCTTCGGCATCTTGCGGCAGCGTTCGCGCAATCCATGTCCACCATCCCGTGGGAGCCGCCGTCGCCAGCATCCCCCAGAAGCTTAACAGCAGGGCAACGATCCACAGGCTGTGACCGGTCAGTATCAACACGCCTGCAATGACGGCCATCAGCAGGGGAATGATGATTAACGTCGGGTAAAACGCCGCGTTCAGAACCATGGCAACGAGCAGTGTGCCAACAAAACCCGCGACGCCGATGGTGAGTAAAATCAGCGATAAGCCAGAGGGACTGACCTGCGTGACGGTTTCAAGAAACGGCCGCACGTAGGTAAACAGCGCAAACTGTCCCATAAAGAACAGGCCGCAGGCCAGCAGACCCACAGAGACCGCTCGCTGACGGAACAAACGAAAAACGCTTCCACGCGAGGCATCGTACTGATTCCCTTTCATACCCGGCAGGCTAAAACACTGCCAGATGAATGCGACTATCGCTACAGGAACCAGGCACAGGAAGGCACCGCGCCAGCCAATAGTGGCGCCGAGATAGCTCCCCAGTGGGGCTGCCACCACTGTCGCCAGCGCGTTCCCTCCGTTGAATATCGCCAGCGCGCGCGATACCTGATGCTGCGGAACAAGGCGAATGGCCGTTGCGGCAGACATGGACCAGAATCCACCTATTGCGATACCGATCAGCGCGCGGCCTGTCATGTAAACCAGATAGTTTGGGGCGAAAGCGATAATCATCCCCGAGAGCGCCATCAGGAACGTCATGCCCAGCAGAAGGTGTTTGCGGTTCATATTCCCGGCAAGCCGGGAAAGGAAGAGGCTGGTCAGAACCGCCAGCGCGCCGGAAATCGCGATCCCCTGGCCAGCGAGCCCCTCTGTAATGCCCAAATCTCTGGCAAGGGGCGTGAGCAGGCTGACGGGCATAAATTCCGAGGCAATCAGGACAAATACGCACAGGGTCATGGCAAAAATACCGTCCCAGTGCGCGCGTTCCTCATTCTGTAAGGTGGTAGGGTTCAGAGTGGACATAGTCATCTTTCACGAAGCACCGCCCGCTCAACACGGGCGGCGGAGAGGTTTATTTCAGGCTGGTTTTGAAGAACTGTTCAAACTGCGCGAAAGGGATCTTCCCGGCAACGTTGTCGTAGAGGTCGACATGGTTTGCGCCCGGAACAATCACCAGTTCCTTCTGCTTGCTGCCGACCGCTTTAAACGCATCTTCTGCAAAGTAGCGGGAGTGTGCCTTTTCACCGGTTACGATAAGCGTCGGGATAGTCACTTCACTGGCGTAGCTCAGCAGCGGCATATTCATAAAGGATAATGGCGTGGTCGCGGTCCATGCGCCGGTGGAGTTGACGGAACGCGCGTGGAAGCCGCGCGGCATGCGGTAGTAGTCATAGAACTCCTTCAGTACCGGATGCGGGTCTGCTGGCAACGCCTCTGGCAGAATACGTTCAGCTGCCGTCACCTTGCCGTTTTCATCGACATAAATGTCATGACCGCCGTGCGCAAAGGTCCCGTTCTCAGCATCTTTCCAGCGCTGTGCGTTCAGATATTGCAGAACGGCACGGCGGTCAGACGTTGAATAGCGATCTTTCCCGTCGCCCACGCCGTGGCCCATCGCCCGGCTCATGTCATACATCACGCTGGTGGCGACCGCTTTCACGCGGGTATCCATGGAGGCCGCATTCAGCGCCATACCGCCCCAGCCGCAGATGCCGAGAATACCAATGCGGTTACGATCAACCTCTTTCTGCAACCCCAGGAAGTCCACCGCCGCGCTAAAGTCTTCGGTATTGATATCCGGAGACGCGACGTTGCGCGGCTGGCCACCGCTTTCGCCCGTATAGGACGGATCGAACGCCAGGGTCACAAACCCATTTTCTGCCAGGGTCTGCGCATACAGGCCGCTGGACTGCTCTTTGACCGCGCCAAACGGCCCACTGACCGCAATCGCCGCCAGCTTGCGGTCGCCGCGGTTTTTGGGAAGATACAGGTCGCCCACCAGGGTGATCCCGTATCGGTTCTGGAAGGACACCTTACGGTGATCGACTTTGTCACTTTCGGCGAAGGTTTTATCCCATGTGCTCACCATCGAAACAGGTGCATTTGGGTTGGTGTTTTCTGCATAACTCATTGTTGTCACTCCACTTAATGATGCACATAGCAGCATCGCAACGGACAGTTTTTGGGTAAATGTTTTCATGGAAATGAACCCTGGGTTGTTGTGTTGCGGTCATTATAGTTAGCAGAAATAGTGCTGATTAGAGGGCGAAAGCTGCTAGGATTCATATCATATTGTTATAAATCGGTAGGCATGATGGCAAAACGGGAAAACTATAATGAGCTGTACCTGTTCATGCAGGTGGTACGGGAGGGGAGCTTCACGGCGGCCGCGCTTCGGCTTGGGCTGGCGCAATCCGGTATCAGCCGCTCGGTTCGCGAGCTGGAAGCGCGATTGGGCGTTCAACTTCTGGTCCGCACCACGCGCAAGCTCTCGCTCACCCATGCCGGGGAACAGCTTTATCAGACCGCCGAGTCTGCATTCGATACGCTCGATACGGGTCTGGCGACCCTGGCACACTATCGTCAGACGCCGTCCGGCACGGTGCGTATTAATGCCAGCCAGCATGCTATCGATAAATGTCTGCTGCCAAAGCTCGCCATTTTTAAACAGCGTTACCCGGACATCAGGCTGGAACTGATGAATGAAAGCCGCTTCGTCGACATTATCGCCGAGCGGTTTGATGCGGGTGTCAGACTGGGGCCGGAAGTGGGGCAGGGAATGATTGCCGTGCGTATCACGCCTGATATGGAAATGGCCGCAGTGGCTGCCCCGGAACACTTCAGACGCTACGGTTTTCCGCAGACGCCAGCCGATTTAGTGGATCATCCCTGCATTGCCTATCAGTTTGCCGACGGTAGTGACTATCAGTGGGAACTGGTGCAGGACGGGAAAAAAATCACCCATCGGCCAGAGGGACAATGGGCGCTGTCTGACAGCTACATGGAAGCTGAAGCCGCCCGGCTGGGGCTTGGGCTGGCCTATGTCCCGGTGGAGCTGGTGGCTGACGATCTGGAGCGCGGAACGCTGATCAGGGTGTTGCAGCGCTATAGCCTGCGCATGGACGGGTTGTATCTCTATTATCCGCACCGCAACGTGTCGCCTGCCCTGAGGGCTGTGATCGATACGCTGAAAATATAGCTTTATTTCAGGGATAAAGAGAATGGCAGGAACACGCCTTCATTCATTTGGAAGATTTAAAGAGGGTATTGCAAGATGGACAGACAAGTTGAGAGCCTTTCTGAACGCGGCTAAAGCTGTGTTCTGAATCTTTTGCACAGCCTGGACATGTGCATTTCACTAAATAATTACGATGAGTTTGTGTTTTTTTACGTACTGACATAGGGAGCTCCTGCTATAAGGGGACAAAAACAATACACGATTAAAATGATGATTACTTATTATTTAACAATATTTGAAGAGATGAAGACGTCAGGAAGTATAAATAAAAAACCCGCTCGGGGCGGGTTCGTTTTATTATCAGTAGCACATAACTGCTCAGGCCAACGCCTTCATCGCTATCGTAAGCGCCACTGATAATGAGCACCTGTTACAGTGCAGTGACGTTACCGGCCGCAGGGCCTTTAGCGCCATTTTCAATGGTGAAGGATACTTTCTGACCTTCATCCAGAGTTTTGAAGTTATCGCCCTGGATTGCAGAGAAATGTACGAATACATCTTTGCTGCCGTCGTCAGGAGTGATAAAGCCAAAACCTTTATCTGCGTTGAACCATTTTACTAAACCAGTCATTTTATTAGACATAGATAATTCCTTAATTTATGAGCCACATAGTGCGGCGATGATGGCCTGTATTGAGAGAGTTACTTATTTGGCACTTAGGAGAAGGCTCATGAAGAAGGGATATCTAAGGATAACACCTGAACTGAGGACTGCTTTACTAAAACTGCTTTCATAAGGTCTGTTTTCCAAACCGATGACGCTATTAAGACATAGAATATTTATTACCGCAATGTAAATATTATTTTATTTTAACCATTTAAACACCCGGATGGCTGAACGGCTGATAATATCCTGAATACCCTATTAGCTGCCGCGGCCTGGCGAGAACCCAATATCCGCACCGTAGCGTGTCGCCTGCGCCTGGAGCGGTGATTGATACGCTTAAAATTTAGGGCAGCGTTGTCATTCTGGAAGGCGCCTCGCAAACCGCAAAGTAACCTTATGAAATTAAGTGTTAGGTCTTTTTCTCAACGGGTCGCGGTCGTAAAGTGCCTGCGTTGCGGCACATCCGCAATCGGGCGTAGGAACCCGCATCTACAGAGCGATATTTATATGTCGCGACAGCGCCGATCTCGTTAAAATTGCGGTGGCGCTGACGGAGCAGCCGCAAGGCTGGCCGTTTTCTCTGTGGGCGGTATTCCTACCTCTGTCAGCGCTACCCCCTCGAGCGTAGGAACTCATCGGGTGGTTCACCCAATTTTTATACACTGAGGATGCCTTACGATGGCTACTATCCCAACCCTGACTTACCTTCCATCTGACGAAAACGTCATTCTGCAACTTATCTCCCGACCGCTTCCGGCTGATGCCGATCTATTTGACGTCGCCGACAACTGCGCCGCGCTGGTGAGCGTGCTGGTCGAAACCGATGATGCCACGAGCCGTACTGCGCTGTGTGAGCGTCTTCTTCAGGCCCTGCGCAGGCTGCGTAAACTCTGCGATGTCGATCTTCCTCCCCATCTGATAGAACAGTTGATCATGGGGGAGAAACTAAACTCCTGCGTGCCGGACTGCTGGCAGGACACCCTGACTCAGGTGGACTATGTTCTGGCGCTGACACAGGCGGTGATGGGGGGCACGCTGCCCGCTCACGTAGCGAAAGAGCTTACGGGCCTGCTGCACGATATGGTGTGGCTGTTGGCTGAGTTTGTGAAGGAGCCGCGCATTACTGCGCATTAAGGACGCTGACGGGGAGGGGCGGCAGCGCCCCTTTGAAACCATGTAATTAATGCGATCAGTTCCCGGTATCCAGAAGCGACGTACCGTAGGAGTTGTCGATAGTACAAAGCCAGCGACCGTCGCTTTCCTGCCGAAAAACATAGGTCGCGCGACGCGACATTTCTGTTGTCCCTCCCTGACCATCAGGAAAACGCAGTACGGTTTCCATGATAACGAGGGCATTGCCGCCACCCTCGATTACCTGCATCTCCCCTTGTTCCACAATCAATTGGTCCTGGAAATAATCCGAGATAGCAATAAACGCGCTGCGGATGTTTTCTTTGCCTTTCACGGTCATGCCGGGCTTGACCACCAGAGCCGCGTCGTCGGCGTAGTACTCCATCAGGGCGTCATAGTTTTTGGTGGTGATGGCGTGGTCACAGGACTCAATGATCTGGCGTAGCGGGTGTGGGGTCATGCGTGATTCCTCATTATGGGGTAAACAGGTATTAACGTAACAGCCTGGTGCGTTTGTATAGCTACCAGGTTTAATGGCGGGAGAGGAACGTTACGTCTGCTAAGAGCGAGAAGCAGAAGTTCACAATTGGTGATGGCATTACGAACGTTTCGATGTATTGATCAACGGCACGCTAGTCACCTGTAACATATCGATAGATATGTTGTATCATTATTTCCATAGGAAAAATCTGCTTTGAAGCAGCTACTGATCGTGATTATTTGCATTGAAAGGTAATGGCAATGTGCGAAAGAACGTTTGAAAAAGAACTTTATTCTGAGTGGGTTATACGCAATAGCCTATACTGGATGAGTCCACTTACTCGATGGAAACTCCTTGAGGAGCTATCCTCTTGGACAATCTCTTTTGAAAACGATAGTCCCGAATGCCTCTATGAATTCGAGAGGCTGCTGAATGATTATACATTGCGAGAAAAGCTACAGCATAAAACAGGGGCGTTGAGAGATTCTATTGTCCATAAAGTGCTTCGCAGCGTAGATGAAAGGATTTCGTAATGGAATTGATGCCATTCAATTTTGACAGATTGCCTAATGGACGGGTTTTTATAAGCAACCTCGCAGGCTTTCATCACTTCATTAATGAGCAAGAGCTGCTTGATCTTTCTGATGAGCAAATCAGTGCGGATCAATCAAACGCACTAGAAAGCAAACTGTTCATAACCAACGAAAGCTCATCAGCTATTGCTCCCTATGCTTTAAGTTCTGCTTTTGCAAAACGATTAATGAATGAACTGGCGATCAGGCCAATTTTCATGATTGTGCCCACATTGCGTTGCGACCATACCTGCAAGTATTGTCAGGTCAGTAGAGCTTCAGTGAACGCCTCTGGTTATGATCTAGATCCCGATCTCATCCCTCATATCATTTCGACTATCAAAAAACTATCGATACCACCTTACAAGATAGAGATACAGGGTGGAGAGCCACTCTTGCGGTTCGATTTAATTCAGTCTATCTATGAGCAATGTACTGAAACGCTGGGAAGCACCGATTTTGAGATGGTGATAGCATCAAGCCTGTCTGTCTTGAATGAGGATATGCTTGAATGGTCGAGAGACAGGAACATAACGTTCTCTGTTTCGCTTGATGGTGAGGAAGTTGTTCACAACAGTAATCGAATTCTTGGTCATGGGCTTGCTTACAGTAGAACAGTATCAGGAGTAGAGGCTATCAAACGGTCTTTAGGCGCTGGTCGCGTTGCAACGGTTACTACAGTTACTAAAGATCTTATCAGGCATCCTGAATCGATTGTCCAAGCTCACTTGTCTCTTGGCCTCAAGGACATGTTTATCCGGCCTGTTAGTCCCTATGGGTTTGCACAAAAAGCATCGTTCACCTTTTCTATGGACGAATACTTAAGTTTCTATGCCTCGTTGATAGATGAAATCCTTAAGATCAACAATCAAGGGATAAGGGTTGTCGAACATTCGGCCTCCATTCATCTGAAAAGGATCTTCAATCCCGGTTTTAGTGGTTATGCGGATTTGAAGTCGCCAAGTGGGGTCGTGCTTAACAGTATTCTTTTCAATTATGACGGTCGAGTATATGGTAGCGATGAGAGCCGTATGTTGCAGAAGGTGAATCCTGAAACTGAGTTCAGTGCGGGTGAGGTTAAGACGCTATCATTTTCAAAGAGTCCTTACTATAACGCAGTATTGAGTTCATCGTTCAATTTTGCTTTGCCAGGTTGTGATACATGCGCGTATCAACCATTCTGCGGTGCAGACCCATGCCAGAACATAAGTGTACAAGGTGAGCCTGTCGGTGATAGGAGTCGTTCAACGTTTTGTCAGTATCACAAGGGGATGTTCAGATATCTGATGAACTCCATCTCAGAAGGTGGTCCGAAGGCTGAGATGCTAAAAGGATGGGCATATGTCTGAGGTTATCAGGAACGATATCTTTCATTTTGCTTCAAAAAAGAATGTGCCCACGGGGTTCTATCGGTTATGCAAACGAAAACCAGCGAACCCTTTATTCTTTTTGCCCAATTTACTGGTAGTTGCTGAAGGCAATAATGATGCCATTCAACCATGCTTTGATTACTCTGTTATTAGCACCGAATTATTTGAGTCGATTGAAGATGGAGATATTGGGATAATCAACAATGGCAATATGATACGCGTTATTCTGTCCCGCAGAGCCAATCATAATACTGTCTTAGTAACGGAACGCTGCAATAACTTGTGTATGTTTTGTTCGCAGCCACCAAAGAAATCAAATGATGACTGGCTACTTACCCAATCAGCTCTTGCTATAGCTTCATTTGGTTTGGATGGAGTTGTTGGGGTCAGCGGTGGTGAACCTTTGCTATATGGAGATGATTTTCTTCACTTCATTGATTTTATCATCGAGAATTCACCAGATACTGCTTTGCATGTTTTAACAAACGGACGCAAATTTGCTGATGCCAACTTTACTCAGGAAATGGCAAAGCGAGGCAAAAAGATCAAAATCACCTTTGGTATCCCGCTCTACTCATCAAGACCACTTGTGCATGATCATCTGGTAGGGAGTGATGGCGCATTTAATGAAACGGTTAAGGGGTTAATTAATGCAGGAAACTCAGGGATTAATATCGAACTTAGAGTTATTCCGACACTGGCTAACTATACAGAATTGGATGATATTGTAGAGTTCGTTGGCCGTGTGTTCTCCAACATCAACCAGATTTCCCTTATGGGGCTGGAATCTATCGGTTGGGCACGAAAGAACTGGTCAACAATCTTCATTGAGCACAGCAGTTATAGTGAGAAAATAATCTCCGCCATCGACGTTGCACACAAGTCAGGTATACCTCTAACAATTTTTAATTATCCCTTGTGTCATCTTCCTGAAAGAGCTTGGGAACTTGCTGCTCAGTCGATCTCTGATTGGAAAAATTATTATCCTAAAGAATGTGATGAATGCACTCAGAGGTCTTCCTGTACTGGTTATTTCAGTTCCTCAACAGGCCGTTTTCATCAACCACCGAGACCAATTTTATGAAAAAATTTAATTTTGCTGCTCTACTTCCGGGATTTTTGGCACTCAATAATTCTGTATGGGCAAGTGATTCATCTACCGGAGCAAATGATTTGCCCGGTATGACTCTTAACGAACATGATTTAGTGATAGCCCCACTTAACACCGAAGTTCCATTCTACATTGCAGGGCATCGCAGTCATAGCTCCCATCGAAGCCATAGTTCTCACCGATCATCTTCAGGTGGAGGGCACTATGGTGGCAGCACTCCTTATTATCCAAAAACATACAGCTCACCAAGCTCATCTGGGTCTTCAAGTTCAGGAACAAGTTCCTCATCATCCTCTTCCTCTGTGCGTTCGCTTCGTTCTAACGACAATAACAACTCTACTACTACGAATTCTGGTGGAACTACAGAAGCTAACCGTGCAAGTAATGGGCTGACTTCTGGTACAGAGAAGCGTAAGCGCTTAATCATGCGGGTTCAATTCGCTTTGCTGGACAAAGGTTATTACAACGGGAATATTGACGGCATAATGGGGCCTTCCACAAGGCAGTCAATAAAAAATTATCGCATTGCGAACGGACTACCAACACCTGCAACTGAAACGCTGGATACTCAATTATTGAACTCGTTAAATATTTTGGCTCGTTAAATCTCAGTGGGGCATAAAATGAAAAGTAATAAATTGTATTAGTCGCGTGCACACTATTGGTTACTAAGAGCAAGCAACGACTGTGAACTGCTCCCCATAAATTAAGATATTGCGATGTTATCAATGTCCGCTTCTGGCACGGAGCGGACTGTCAGATTGAGCCCGGCCCTGCGCCACACCTATGTCAGGACAAATCGGAGCTAATAAAAATAAAGTTACCGTCTGACTGTCGCTGAAAGAACCTCATCCTGTGCCAGTAAAGTAATAACATCTCCGGCGATCTCCGGTCTTATGCCTGGCGTTTTGTAAGTCGAATACACCGCTACCGATAATGGACTCAAATTATGCTTCCCTGCGATACGTTTTACCTCTTCAATAACCCTAAACGTATCATCTTCCAAAGCCAGTCCTAAACGAGCTGTATCCAGATAAACGCGCTGAACTCCGGAGATATACGCAAGCTTTTTAAGTTCTGCGGTAATAATGCGCTGCGCTTCCACACCGATAGAAGAGCCCCCCTCAACGACCCCTGTCAATCCAACAAGCTTACCACCATCACTACGAGTGTTGTCATCTTTGTCTCTGTGGAGCGGTACTAAGGCATTCAACTCTACATCCTGCTGAAGTAACTCCAGCAGTTCGGGCAAAAGCTCAGTTTTGATGACACCTTTTAAAGCGGCTGCTCTTTTAGCCAGGTTAACAGGGGACTGCCCCAATCGAGCCGACATTGAAATAAGGCAACTAGCGATTATGAAAATATCGCTTTCCCCGATCAGAGGGGCACACTCGGTCCGAAAGGATTGCTCATCACGAAGGAGAGGATTTATTTTTTCAGGCTTCCTGATTTTTGATTTTGACTGATTCTTGCTATAACCACGCAAAGCATCCTGTGCACTTCGGGTTAGAATACTGATACTTTTAACCAGCCCCTCATTTCCCTTGAGGTTGGTAATCATTTGCTGCATATTTTCGAGCCTGCCAAGCATCTCGGGAACAGCTTTACCCGCAGCGATCTTCTCGCTGATATCATTAAGATTTCGCAGAACACCAATAATTAGCTGCGAGGATGCAGGAACCGAGGCATTCAATTGATGGCTTTTTTTGATTTCTTTTTCCATCAACTGGATCGCCTGCTTCCAGTCGGTTTGTACACCAGCTTTAAGGGTATCAAGATTAAGAATAGCGGTTCGAAGACTTTCGCATTTATCTAACGGAATAGGTTCACCATTCTGTTTACCTGTTTTCAGCCAGTGAACTAAAGATACGAAGTCAGCTTTAGCCGTCGCAACGAGTCCATTGATAACACGCTGCCTCGCTTCAGGCGTAAAGTGATTTGTTCTCGGTGCTGGCATACGATCATTTTTGTATGTTATTGATCTCTTCATAACGGATATCTCAAATTAGCTCCATCAAAGATAAACCCGTCTGGGTTCCTGGTAACAATTAATCCCTCTTAGATATCATGTTTTAAGGTAGTGATACCCGCTCCTCCGTCAAACTATTGTTATATTTTAATCGCACAGATGGTTGTTCAACTTCCGCTTCCGGCACCAAGCGTACATAAAACGAGGCCATAAGGTCGCTCATGAGTGAGATACAGACCTTTAAATCTTTCGTCCTGAACCGCAGTCCCTACGGATTTTGCGATCATACAAAATTGTCTGTAAAAGATTACTTTTACATCAGGCATAAACATGTTTCCCGCAAAGGAGAAGGGCACCGTGACCCATAAAAAAAGGATCGTCGTCGTAGGTGCTGGGATCACTGGCGTATCCATAGCATGGCATCTCGCCCACCGTGAATTTGATGTCACCCTCGTTGAACAGAATATGCCTGCGTCAGGTGCAACCGGCAGCGCGTTTGGCTGGCTGACCGGTGTGGTGAAGGATGATGCGGCCGACGTGTTTATCCGGCGCATCGCACTTGCGGACTGGCACAGGCTGGAAGAACACATTCCGGAACTCACCATTAAATGGAGCGGTTCGTTAACATACGGCGCTGCATCCGGGTCCTGCCTGCATGACGAACGTCTCCTCCACAAGGCTGAGATTGCCCGTCTTGAACCTGCTTTGAACAATCCTCCCTCAGAGGCCCGCTATGCTGCAAAAGATGGTGCCATTGATGCAGTCAGCGCAACGCGATTATTGCTCGACAAAGCCAGTGAGAAGGGCGTCGTGCTCAGTACCCAAACAACCGTTACGGGTCTTTGCATGACGGAGGGGAAGGTGACAGGCGTCCTGACTTCTCGGGGGAAACTGGATGCAGATTGCGTCGTGCTGGCCTGCGGTACAGGTATTCCAGCGCTGACTGAGCAGATGGATATTCATATTCCGGTTCTGGCATCACCGGCCATATTGCTGCGCTTTGCGATTCCCCAGAATGTGGTCAACACGATCGTCTCAGGTGATGATATTGAGGTTCGGCAAGCGCACAACGGGGATTTGTTAGCCGCAGAAGATTACCCGGCAAACGGCAACGTCAGAGAAACGGCGGAGGCTGCACAACACGCGGTAAGAAGCAGGCTTACAGGCGCAGAGTCAGTTGCTCTCATCCAGTACTCAACAGGAGAGCGTCCTGTTATCCAGGATGGGTATCCCGTTCTTGGTTTTGCTGATGAGAGCAAGACGATTTACGTCGCCTCTATGCACCCAGCCGTTACGTGCGCAGCGACGATTGGCAGACTGGTCTCAGAGGAGTTATGCGACGGCCAGAGCGATGAAATCCCGGAATGCTACCGGCCATCCCGCTTTAGCGTGTTAAAGGGTTGAGACGAGGTTTCTGATCTTTTCTGCCTTTTCAAAATGGTCCAGTTTCATCTCCATAATCCACCAGTGCGCCACTTCCATAAGCAGTTCAGGATCGTCATTTTTATTAGCAAAAAAAGCATAAAACGAAAGCCCAACGTTGCTTCCCTTTGAAGCAATTTTTGAATCACAGATCCGGATGATTTTTTCCTTCATTCCTTGCCGCACGTCATCTCCTTTACTCTTTTCATGTTCGGGCTAAAAAAAAGCCGCAAGCAGATGGCTGCTTGCGGCTACAGGATCGTTGATGACGCATTCTGAGAATCAGGCCGCTTTTACAGCCCTGATCTTTTTCGTGTCAGCCGCATCGGATTCAGTTTTATCCGTTGTAGCTGGGGCAGTGAGATCGGGAAGTTTGCTGGTACGCAGAATATGCTGCACGGTCTCTTTCTGCTCGGCGAGATACAGGCCAAGATTTTCAGCCTGCGTTTCATCCATCTGCATTCCGCTTTGCAACAGCCAGTCGGTGAACGCGTCTGCCATATCGAGCAGCTTGTCGTGAGCGTCAGCTTCTTTCTTACTGGCAAAAGTCATTTTCTCTTCACCTTTTCTTACGACAACAAATTTTGTTTCAACAGCCATCGTGCACCTCGCTATACTGTAATTATATACAGTGTAGCAGCTACAGATCGAAGTTGCAGCAAAATATGCATTACTGGCGCAGTTGCTGTGTTTCCGGGCCACCCATGCTCCGCCGCCATGCCCCAGGTGCCTGACCATACTGACGCTTAAAGCTGCGGTTGAAGGACTGCTGTGAGTCAAAGCCCAGCGCGATCGCCACGTTCAAAATCGGCTCGTCGCTGTGGGTTAAGCGCTCAACCGATTTTTGCAACTTTTGCGCGCGAATGTACCCGGCAAGGGGATAGCCAGTATGTTCCTTAAACAGGCGCTGGAGATGCCATTTTGAGTAGCCGGAACGCCTGGCAACGGACTCAATATCCAGACGGCTATCCAGGTTGTTGTCGATCCAGTCGAGTAAATCGTGCATAAATGCGCCAGTGTTCATCTGGTAATCCTCACGCTGCCTGTATAAAGGTATCTTTATCTGTTGCATTTAAAGGTGGCGCGTTTTTCTGTTAATTGCAAGTTTTATTATTGCATTTAAATCCCTGAGCGAAACGGGTCTTTTTACATCGACTCAAATAGCACATAAAGTGCAACAATTATTCTTGCACTTTATTAAGCGCCTTCCTACAATCGCCGGGAATAGTGTATTCGCAACTGTTACAGTTTTGTGGCGATGAACGACACAAATGGCCTTAAGCCAGCCACCGGACAAAGGAAGTGGCGCAGCGCCTCCCGCTGCGTCTTGCCCGGCGGCTACAATTACCGGAATAAAAATAATGAGCCTGCAAAAAACCTGGGGTAACTTTCATCTGAGCGCGCTGGGGGCGATGTTCGCCTCCGTGCTGCTCGTCGGGTGCGATGACAGCGTCGCGCAAAACGCTGCGCCACAAGCACCCGCTGTCAGTGCCGCTAACGTGGTCGTGAAATCCATCAGCCAGTGGGATAGCTTTAACGGCCGGATCGAAGCGGTGGAAAGCGTTCAGCTACGCCCGCGCGTTTCCGGCTACATCGATAAAGTGAATTACACCGACGGCCAGGAAGTGAAAAAGGGTGAGGTGCTGTTCACTATCGATGACAGAACCTATCGCGCCGCACTGGAACAGGCGCAGGCTACGCTGGCGAGAGCCAAAACGCAGGCCAACCTGGCGCGTAGTGAAGCGAACCGTACGGATAAGCTGGTCAATACCAACGTGGTATCCCGCGAAGAGTGGGAGCAGCGTCGTTCGGCTGCCACCCAGGCGCAGGCCGACATTCGCGCGGCACAGGCGGCGGTTGATGCCGCGCAACTTAACCTCGATTTCACCAGGGTCACTGCGCCTATCGATGGTCGTGCCAGCCGGGCGCTGATCACCAGCGGGAACCTGGTGACCGCGGGCGACACCGCCAGCGTCCTCACCACGCTGGTCTCGCAGAAGACGGTGTACGTTTACTTTGACGTGGACGAGTCAACCTACCTTCACTATCAAAACCTGGCCCGCAGCGGGCAGGGGGCGTCCAGCGATCACACGGCGCTACCGGTTGAGATTGGCCTGACGGGCGAGGAGGGGTATCCCCATCAGGGCAAAGTGGATTTTCTGGATAATCAGCTAACGCCGAGTACCGGCACCATCCGCATGCGCGCGCTGCTGGACAACGCGCAGCGTCAGTTCACGCCGGGACTCTTTGCCCGCGTACGCCTGCCGGGCAGCGCGGAATTCAAAGCCACGCTTGTCGACGACAAAGCGGTGCTTACCGATCAGGATCGCAAGTATGTTTACGTGGTTGATAAAGAAGGCAAAGCACAGCGTCGCGATATCACACCGGGACGTCTGGCAGACGGGCTACGCATCGTGCAGCAGGGGCTGAACCCTGGCGATAAAGTCATCGTCGAGGGTTTACAAAAAGTGTTTATGCCGGGTATGCCGGTTAACGCCAAAACCGTTGCCATGACCGCCACCAGCGCCCTCAACTGATCCCTTGACCTGAGAATCCAACCCATGGACTTTTCCCGTTTTTTCATCGACAGGCCGATTTTTGCCGCGGTGCTGTCGATTCTGATTTTTATCACAGGGTTAATCGCCATCCCGCTGCTGCCGGTGAGCGAATATCCTGACGTCGTGCCGCCAAGCGTGCAGGTGCGCGCAGAGTACCCGGGTGCCAACCCGAAAGTGATTGCCGAGACCGTGGCGACGCCGCTGGAAGAGGCGATCAACGGCGTTGAGAACATGATGTATATGAAGTCCGTCGCGGGTTCCGATGGTGTGCTGGTCACCACCATCACCTTCCGTCCGGGAACCGACCCGGATCAGGCGCAGGTTCAGGTGCAAAACCGCGTCGCGCAGGCGGAAGCGCGTCTGCCGGAAGACGTGCGGCGTTTGGGCATTACCACCCAGAAACAATCCCCAACGCTGACGCTGGTGGTGCATCTGTTTTCGCCCAACGGTAAGTACGACTCCCTGTATATGCGTAACTACGCCACGCTGAAGGTGAAGGACGAACTGGCACGCCTTCCCGGCGTTGGTCAGATCCAGATTTTCGGCTCGGGTGAATACGCGATGCGCGTCTGGCTGGATCCCAACAAGGTGGCGGCCCGCGGGCTGACCGCTTCGGATGTGGTCACGGCGATGCAGGAGCAGAACGTGCAGGTCTCCGCCGGGCAGCTTGGTGCCGAGCCGCTGCCGAAAGAGAGCGATTTCCTGATCTCCATTAACGCCCAGGGCCGTCTGCATACCGAAGAAGAGTTCGGCAATATTGTCCTGAAAACGACGCAGGACGGTACGGTCGTTCGCCTGCGCGACGTGGCGCGTATTGAAATGGGCTCCGGCAGCTATGCGCTACGTTCTCAGTTGAACAACAAAGACGCTGTCGGGATTGGTATCTTCCAGTCTCCAGGGGCGAATGCCATCGATCTGTCTAACGCGGTGCGCGCGAAAATGGACGAACTGTCGACCCGTTTCCCGGAGGATATGAAGTGGGCGGCACCTTACGATCCGACCGTTTTCGTGCGCGACTCCATCCGCGCAGTGGTGCAAACGCTGCTGGAAGCGGTGGTGCTGGTGGTGCTGGTGGTGATCCTGTTCCTGCAAACCTGGCGTGCGTCGATCATACCGCTGATCGCAGTGCCGGTTTCGGTGGTGGGGACCTTCAGCATTCTCTATCTGCTGGGCTTCTCGCTAAATACCCTGAGTTTGTTCGGGCTGGTACTGGCCATTGGTATCGTGGTGGACGACGCCATCGTGGTGGTGGAAAACGTCGAGCGAAATATCGAAGAGGGGCTGGCGCCGCTCGCGGCGGCGCATCAGGCGATGCGGGAAGTGTCCGGGCCGATTATCGCGATTGCGCTGGTGTTGTGCGCAGTGTTTGTGCCGATGGCGTTCCTCTCGGGCGTTACCGGGCAGTTCTACAAGCAGTTTGCGGTGACGATCGCGATTTCCACGGTCATCTCCGCCATTAACTCGCTGACGCTCTCTCCGGCGCTGGCGGCACTGCTGTTAAAACCGCACGGCGCGCCGAAAGATTTCCCGACCCGGCTTATCGATCGTCTGTTCGGCTGGATTTTCCGTCCGTTTAACCGCTTTTTCCACCGTAGTTCGAACGGCTATCAGGGGCTGGTGGGTAAAACGCTGGGCCGACGCGGCTCGGTATTTGTGGTGTATCTGCTGCTGCTCTGTGCCGCAGGCGTCATGTTTAAAGCGGTTCCCGGCGGGTTTATTCCGACGCAGGATAAACTGTACCTGATTGGCGGCGTGAAGATGCCGGAAGGTTCGTCGCTGGCGCGCACCGATGCGGTGATCCGCAAAATGAGCGAAATCGGGATGAATACTGAAGGCGTGGACTACGCGGTTGCGTTCCCGGGGCTGAACGCGCTGCAGTTCACCAATACGCCGAATACGGGGACGGTCTTCTTCGGCCTGAAGCCGTTCGACCAGCGTAAACATACTGCGGCGGAAATTAACGCGGAAATCAACGCGAAAATCGCGCAAATCCAGCAGGGCTTTGGCTTCTCCATCCTGCCGCCGCCGATTTTAGGGCTGGGTCAGGGGTCGGGGTATTCCCTGTACATTCAGGATCGCGGTGGTCTGGGCTATGGCGCGCTGCAAAACGCGGTAAACACCATGTCCGGTGCGATTATGCAGACGCCGGGAATGCACTTCCCGATCTCAACCTACCAGGCTAACGTTCCACAGCTGGACGTGCAGGTGGACCGTGACAAGGCGAAAGCGCAGGGCGTGTCGCTGACCGATCTTTTCGGTACGCTGCAAACCTATCTGGGCTCGTCGTACGTGAATGACTTCAACCAGTTCGGACGTACCTGGCGCGTGATGGCGCAGGCCGACGGGCAGTTCCGCGACAGCGTGGAAGACATTGCGAATCTGCGCACCCGCAATAGCCAGGGTGAAATGGTGCCGATTGGCAGTATGGTGAATATCACGACCACCTACGGCCCGGACCCGGTGATTCGTTACAATGGCTATCCGGCGGCGGATCTGATTGGCGATGCCGACCCGCGCGTACTTTCGTCCTCGCAGGCGATGGCGCAGCTGGACGGAATGTCTAAGCAGATCCTGCCGAACGGGATGAACATTGAATGGACGGACCTGAGCTTCCAGCAGGCCACGCAGGGCAATACGGCGCTGATCGTCTTCCCTGTCGCGGTGCTGCTGGCGTTCCTGGTGCTGGCGGCGCTGTATGAAAGCTGGACGCTACCGCTGGCGGTGATCCTCATCGTGCCAATGACCCTGCTCTCCGCGCTGTTTGGCGTCTGGCTGACCGGTGGCGATAACAACGTGTTCGTGCAGGTAGGGCTGGTGGTGCTGATGGGGCTGGCGTGTAAAAACGCGATTCTTATCGTGGAGTTTGCCCGCGAGCTGGAAATTCAGGGCAAAGGCATTATGGAAGCCGCGCTGGAGGCGTGCCGCCTGCGTTTACGCCCGATTGTGATGACCTCCATCGCCTTTATTGCCGGGACCATTCCGCTGATCCTCGGCCACGGTGCGGGCGCAGAAGTGCGCGGCGTTACCGGGATCACAGTCTTCTCCGGGATGCTGGGGGTGACGCTGTTTGGTCTGTTCCTGACGCCGGTGTTTTACGTGACGCTGCGTAAGTTCGTGACGCGCGGCAAAAAAGCGGAAAGGGATGTTCTGCCCGCGTAGGGATGTTGCAGATAATAAAAAACCGCCTTCATAGCAAGGCGGTTTTTTTTGCACTCAAGGAAAGTTAAAGGGCTTCTTTATACTTGGCGATAAGTTCAGGCACCGGATCGCAGCCGCTGGTATCGGCTTTTTTCACTTCTTCCAGCGCGCTTGCCACGGTGTGGCGCGCCAGTACCTGTAACGAAGCCTGCTCCGCTTCTTCGGAGATAGACTTGAAGTACCAGCAGGCGTTAGCGCTGACTACGCAGCGGGCCGGTACGTCAGGACGTGATGCCCACAGCTTTTTATCTTCGATGACGGAAAGGTAGATATCGCGCAGGGTGATCTCTTCCGCCGGGCGTCCAAGATGAATAGAGCCGTTACGGCCAAGCGTGGAGACGATAATACCGTCACGCGTGAGGGGAACCATCAGTTTGCGGATGAAGCTCGGGTTTGCTTCCAGACCGTAGGCCAGAATCGCACTCGTCGAACGTTCACCCAATTGCTCCGCCATTGCTACGCTGAGAACCATCTGCAAAGCTGTCGGGAAGCGGTAATCTAACATTTTTGTATCCTGGGTTGCGGTGAATCTTGTTCTTTTTGGCACCGCAGAGGTGAATAAGCAATAAACAACAATATAACAAATACGGTAATTTTTTTGAAGCAATCTGCGGCATTTGCGATCGAACCCCCTGTTCCTGTTTAGCTATACGTGCGGTTCGGGAAGTCAACCGTCACCATCAGGCCAGCTTCTGCGGACGTACTCAGGTTTACGCTGCTGTTGTGCTGCTGCGCCACCGCTTTAACGATGGCAAGCCCCAGTCCACTCCCGCTTTGCAGTTGACTGGGATCGCGGAAAAATCGGTCGAACACACGCTCGCGCAATTCAACCGGAATACCGGGCCCTGCATCGGAAACGCGTAGCCGCGCGGAGCCATCTAATGTGCTGACATCGACCTGAATCCGCCCGCCTTCAGGACTGTACTTCACGGCGTTCTCAATGAGATTATCAATGAGCGACACCAGGCGCTCCCTTACGCCTGAGATCCAGATTTCATCCTCGGCGAAAAATTCCAGCTCAATCCTGCGCGCAGACGCCAGCGGTTCCAGCTCGGCCATTCGCTCTTGAATGAGCGTCGTTAGCGGCACGGGCTCCAGGTCCGTATCAAGCCGTGCTTCACTGTGCATCATCAACAGCAACTGATTGACAAGACGCGCAGCACGACTGTTGCTGCGAACGATCCCCGCAAGCAATTCCTGTTGGCTCTCGCTGAGTACATACGATTGCAACGCTTCCACGTTGATTCGCATCGCCGCCAGCGGCGTTCGCAGTTCGTGAGCCGCATCGGCAATAAAAACCCGCTCCCTTTCCGCGCTTTCTCGTACCCTGGCAAGAAAGTCGTTAATCGCGTCCACCATCTGGCGAAGCTCTCTGTGTTTTGGTACGGCTTTTAAGGGGGAGAGATCGTCTGGCGAGCGCAATGCAATTTCATTGACCACCTTGTTCCAGGGGCGCATGGCAATGCGGATTGACAGCCACGCGGGGAACAGAAGAAAAGGGAAACAGACCAGCAGCGGCATGACGTAGTAACCGCGCGAGTTGAGGTAGATAAAGAAGTTCCAGCCACCGGCCGGGGTGAAAAGGGTGACCTCCACATCGGAATGAGCAGATTTAAGGGTTCGGCTGGTCCAGGTACGACCGTCGCTCTGAACACGCTGCATTTCCCCAAACCGGGTGTTGGTTACCCCCGTTGGTGCATCAGGCGATGAAAAAATAACCGCGTTATTTCTGCGCACGATGAAGTTGATCGACAGGGCGGGATCTTCACCGCCGCCATAGCCCTCTCGTAACGCTTTGCTGAAGGCTGCCAGCACGGCGGTACGATCCTGCGGGTGTTCGTCCATTCGCTCGACCAGCGTAAAAAGCGTTTCATAGGTATTACTGCCCGTGAGGATGGGAGGGCTGCGCAGGTCCTCCCACAGAATGAAGGTTAAAAATAGACACCACAGCAGGGTAAGCAGCAGCAACTGGGCGATGATAATTCGGCGTACCAGCGTCGGGCGCCTCAGGTGATACCACAGGTTTCGCATTAAGTCGTCACCCTCTGAACAGCAACGGTATCAATAACATACCCGACGCCACGCACCGTTCGCACATAGCCGTCGCCGATTTTTCTTCGCAAATTTCCCATATGCACATCGAGCGCATTACTGAGGTTCTCTTTGTTGCCGAATATCCGTTCTTCCAGAAACCGTCGCGTAATCACGCGGTCCGCACGCAGCATCAGCGTTTCAAGCAGCGCATATTCACTCGCCGTCAGGTCTATGTGGCGTGCGCTCACCGTTACACGACGCGTCGGTACATGAAGAGATAAGCCTCGAATCTCTATCGCCTCATTCTCGAAACCGTAACTGCGCCGTGCAAGGGCTCTTACCCGCGCCAGCAGTTCGGCGAGAATAAAAGGTTTAACGAGGTAGTCGTCTGCACCTGCATCCAGCCCGCACAGGCGATCCTGCAGCGTGCCTCGCGCCGTCAGGATGATGACCGGGATCCCCTTAAGCTGCTGGCGTAAGCGCGTCATGAGGCTCATGCCGTCGCCGTCGGGCAGCCCCAGGTCGAGCAAAATAAGTTCTGGCACGCAGACGTCAAGCTGATGCAGCGCATCCTCTTTACGGCGAACCCATATAACGTCAAATCCTTGATCGGCGAGGGCGATACGTACGCCATTGCCCAGATCCAGGTCGTCTTCGATGAGTAGAATTTTCACACTGGTAACTGTATCAACCGTGAATGAAGAACATCTTAAGAAAAAACGGTATCAGGAAATCTGTCCGCTTAACAGCATACGCGCGCGCTTCAGTGTTTCTTCATTTTCGGCTCATAAGAACCTTAGGGTCAGTATTCAAAATGGGCGTTCTGGCGTTTAACCGCTTGCATCGTCACCATTTGAATCCAGAAGGACTTCTTTAATGAGAAACATCGAACTGCGTCATACGTCCCCACACTTGCTCTCGGGCCGCAGCCTGAAAAACATCGTGCCGGGCATCGTTCTGGCGTTACTGACCACGCCAGTACTGGCGGCAGAGCAGAGCGAGGGCAACGTTTTAACCCTGGGGGGCGGCGTGGACGTCGCGCCACGCTACTCGGGTTCGGATAAAAGCCGCGTCGGTGCGGCGCAGGTGGTGGATTACGCCATGGCAAACGGCTTCTTTATCAGCACCACGCGGGGCGTCGGTTACGGCAACAACATCGGCAACCTGGATTACAGCGCAGCTGTGAGCTATCGAACAGGCCGTAAAGATAAAGACGTGAGCAGCGATTCGATCAGCTCCGGCAGCGACTACCTGCGGGGTATGGGCGACATCAAAGGCTCGGCCATCGTTGTGCCTGGGCTGGGGTATAAGGTGACCGACTGGCTTCATCTGCAGCTGCAGGCTGAGGTTCCGGTTTCTGAAAGGGACAACGGCGAGGTGGTACACTTCGGCATTTCCAGTCCGCTCTATACTTCACCGAATAATGCGGTCACGCTGGCGCTGACCAGCAGCTGGGGATCCGACAAGTATATGCAGACGTACTATGGTGTCAGTGCGGCCCAGTCGAGTGCATCGGGATTTACCCGACATGACGCCGGTGCCGGAATTTATGCGTATTCGCTGAATCTTGACTGGACACACAGGCTCACCTCGCGCTGGAGCGTGCTTGCCTCAGCGGGCGCAACGCAGCTGACGAGAGATGCGGCCGATAGCCCAATTGTTCAACGTAAAACATCACCCACGGGGAGTTTGAAGGTGACGTACAGTTTTTGATGGTTGGTTGCTTATGGAGATGAGTGCGCAATAGCGATGAATTAGAGCCGCCCCGGGAAGATGATGGGGCGGCAGTGTTTGATACAAGGAATAATCATGGATTATCAAAATTCACTGCGCTGAAGAGGGTCAGTTGATCCTTCATGGATGTATTTAGAACTCCTCTGTTCGTTAGACGGGTAAGGTTTTGCGGGAAGAAGGCGGACGGGGGATAGGTCCGCTGTGAGCGAGGAGCGGAAGTTACCCCGAGATGATTAATAGCTAATAGGTTGTGCTGCCGACTAAAAGCATTACTACCAAAACAGTGGTGATTCGGTTATCGTGTTTAATCATTATGAATGGAACGTAGCATGTGCCACAAAATTATCTGTTGGAAAAGCTTTTTTTTAGCCTGTATCACCCTGCTAGGTGGTTGTGCTACAACTGTTGTCAGTAATGAAGATGCTAAAAATGTTCCTGCGGAACGTATAATTTTAAGGTCTTCCCAAACGAAAAATCCAGGCGAAGCTACCCTGGTAGTCAAACGTGATTCTGGTTTCACTGGAAGTGGTTGTAATATTGTTGTTTATCTTGATGGTAGAGCGATTGCCGAATTGGATACTGGAGAGAAAGTAACATTTTATGCTCAACCCGGGGATCATGTTTTAAGTGCAAAACAGACAAGCATTTGCGTCGCTGGTTTAAAAGAAGTAGGTATAACTCTAAAGGAAAACGAAAGTAAAACTTACCGCATTGGATTCGGTGGGAACGTTGATATGTCGATAAATGCTTCAGCCTTCTAAAAGCATGCGTAGCACTAAGAATAATTTAGACGTGTTGATTCAGCATCCCTATTAACATCTTGGCTTTTGCAACCACTATGGTTTTCTGTAACGGTGTCTACTCTTGTAACGAACGAGTCGCCAGGGGCCGGTATGTCTGCTCTGAGCGAAAAGCGGATATCTTAAGGCGGTTGTTTTTTTTATACTATATACCTCTATGTAGCCATGTTATATGGCTACATTTATACAGAAGTAAGGATTAGTCTTTTCCTGGACCATAATTGAATTTTGTACCTTTACCAATGGCGTAAAACTGTCCGCCAGCTACGTAATGGACAGTACGTAATTCATCAGGCGCATCATCAAAAATCCAGTGCCCATTTCTGAAAACGCGGTCATCACTCCATGCTTCGACAATTTCCCCCATGAACAAGTTGTGCTGTTTTTCATTTTCTACATTGGGTATCACCTTACAGACTAGCCAGCCAGCGCAACCTTCAACTAAAGGAAGATCAAACTCTTTCTGATAAAATAGTGGAATTTTACTGTTTTTATCGGGTGTGTCAGAATAACTGTGACCTCCAGCATATAAAACCATTTCCATCTGTTTTACTACGGGGATCTGGACAACGTAATATCCACTTTTTTCTACAAGTCTGCGAGTAAATGCCTGTGGACCTATAAAAGCCATCACTTTGTCATTTCCTACTAACCCCACCCAGGCTGCTGCCATGACATTTTCAATTCCATCATTTTTAGCCGATATCATCGTCGTTGGCCCGACCTGCAATAAACGATAGGCTTTGTTTAACTCTACTGGTTGAATTGACATAATTTACTCTTTTGCGTTCTGATAAAAATTAAGGCAGGTTACTTATTTGATTGTTCGATTATATGACTGGAATAGTTGCAAATTAATTGCTATTATTAAAATACATTATTGCATTTTTCACAACGATCATGAATAAACTTGATGCTCTAAAGTTTTTTATCATTGCCTCTGAAACCCTGAACTTCCGCGAAGCAGCCATAAAGCTGTCGGTTTCACCATCAGTAGTAACCCGAACAGTCGCTGAGTTGGAGAAACAGCTTGGTGAACCTCTTTTCAAACGCAATACTCGGTCGATCTTTCTCACCAGTTTCGGTGAGTTATTTTTACCCCAAGCGAAGCGACTGCTGGAAGATTCTGAAAAACTATTTCAGACAGCGAAAGATGATAATGAAATGAAGGGTATTGTTCGTATCACATTACTTCGATTTCCAAATCATGAACAAATCTTGTATGAACTATTGACTGCACTACGTCCATATCCTGAGTTATTTATCGACTGGCGTTTAGATATGATGAAACTTGATACTATCGAGCATCGTATCGATATAGGTATACGTGTAGGGCGAGAACCTAATCCAAACTTTATAATTAAAAATATCGGGGAAGTTGAGCATGTTTTTGTTGCGTCCCCTGAACTCATTGCGCGCCTGGGAGCACCAACTGATTTAGAAGATCTTCGACAGCGCTATCCATTCAGTGGTTTAATTAATCCTGAAACGGGAAAAACATTTGAGTTTATGAGTGACGTAGTGAATACTTTTGTCCCTCGTCATATAGACTTTTATACCACAGACCCATACGCCGAAATTCAGGCTGCATTGGCCGGGAAAACGGTTGTACAATCCAGCGATTTTATCTGTAGGGAGTACTTAGCAAGCGGCCAACTTGTTCCCCCGCTGCCTGAACTGCGACAGGAAAAATGGCAATTTTATTTATATCGGCCTTACCAGCTGATTACTCCAAAAAGGGTGACTGTCGTTTTCTCGCTATTAGAAAAAATATTACGCAAATATTTCGCATCAAAATAATCTTTTCCTCATCGTCTGCTCCTGGCACAAAGCGGACATTCTATTCTGACTTGCTTAACCCTCGCGGTCGCAGCATCTACAACAAAACGTTCGAAAATTCGGGGAAATTTCCGTTTGGCATCACGAAAGCGATGGTTCTGGAACCGGCTACCTTTCTGAGGATCGTCAAGAAAGTCATGCCGTCTGAATCTAACGTGACCTCTACCTTGCTGGCGCGCGAAGTACGCTTTGTACCCGAAGATGGATACGCGAAACAAAATTCCTTCTCTTAAGAAGGGAGCAGGTGACGGTGTCGTGAAACCTGGTCAGGTTGAACTATCGAGGCTACTGTTAAATATCTGCACACAGAAGAACGTATAGATGACTGAGGAATTATACAAAGCTGGATCAGAAGATCTGTCTGAGTTTGTCCCAACGCATTGGGTATACACCTATGACAGCGGCTGGAAGTATGAGTGGTATGCGCACAACAGCAATACCCAGGACTGCCGTATCCATCAGGGGTTTGTCGGGGTCGCTGGATAACAAAAGTCCAGTTATTCGTGACGCGAAAGACCACTAAACCGTTAAATTGGATGGAGAAGCAAAATGTTATTCAGACACTGCGTGCTCATTATTGCCTTAGGCCTTGTCGGTTGTACCAACACAAGCAATCTTTCCGGCGATGTTCATTCAGCCTCCACTGCAGGTCGGGTACAGCAGGTATATTACGGCACGCTAGTTCATGTTCGTGCCGTGCAAATTCAGGCGGGTGATGAAAATAATGCCATGGGGGCGGTGGCCGGTGGTGTTCTCGGAGGTCTGGCCGGGAGTACGGTAGGCGGAGGCTCAGGTCGCAGACTGACGACGGCAGCTGGGGCTGTCGCCGGGGGAATGGCTGGGCAGGGCGTACAAGGGCGCATGAATCTTGTCCAGGGCGTAGAGCTTGAGATTCGTCTGGATGACGGACGCATGCTTATGGTAGTGCAACGCCAGGGGCCGACCCGCTTCTCCGCTGGACAACGGGTGGCCATATCATCCGCGGGCGGGCTAACGACGGTGTCACCTCGCTAATTATTCCCCGGGACTCGGGTATCTATGCCTTCATTGATACGCTCAATGATATAAGGGTAGAAGGGGTTTGAAGACTGGCGCATAAGAGAATCAAGTCCGACGATCAGTACCGCGCGTTCTCCACGCGCGGCAAAGGTCCCCAGGCTAATACCGTATTGATTCTGTGGTTCAGGATAACGGCCATACAGGGAGTCTGTCATAGGGAAAGGCAGGGCGACATGAGAGAGTGAGTAAACGTCCGGTAAATAGCGCAGCCCCATTTTTTCAACGATCTGTTCTGTTTTACCCGCTGGAATCGTGCGGATTTCCATCTCTGTGCTGCCCGCGGTGACATTCGTGATTATCGTTGTGTCGTATCGACGTGGGGGCGTAGGGAGTAATCTCGACAGCGCGGTGTAAGAAGATCTCCGCAATAGTGCATTAAACCTGACGGCATGGTTCAAATCGAATAAAACCACTTCGCTGTGATTAACCGGCAAACGATTATATAACGCTGTAATGACCGCTCGGGCACTGACGGTGGAGTCCATTGCCGACTGAAATGTCATTATCGGCGGTAACTGGTCTAGTTTTTTGTTTCGTGAATCAACCGCAATTTGGGTTTGCAGCGCACTGGTTAGCAGGAAAGACTGCCGGGCGGCATTCGTCGGGAATGAATTAAATTTAAACGGATTGAACTCTGGCATGATGGTTAACCATGCTGCTTTCGCAAACGCGGGCAGAAATGATGGCCAGCCCGCAACACCTGAAAAACGCGCGAAACGCGTAACGCCAATCATCGGTGAAATCAGGATCACGCGCTGAGGTTTTGCCAGACGGGGATCATTAAGAGCGTCCAGCGTGTATTTCATGGCAAGAGCTCCGCCATTGGAAAATCCGACAATATGTAGCGGTACATCATTACCCGCTAACTTTTTAGCTTCTCTGACTGCAAGGCGCGTCGCGGCCAGCCAGTCCTGCCATGTCACCTTCGTCAAGGCTGCAGGGACCGTACCATGTGCCGGTAATCGGATACCAATAGCAATAAATCCATGCTGACGATAATTCTCTGCAATATGTCGCAGACTGTACGGGGTATCGGTTAAACCATGCAACATCACCACGACACCTTTGGGTTTGGCATCAGGGAACATAATGTAAGAGCGATTCCAGTTAGTCTGGAATCTGTCAGGATAAATGGGACTGCCGGAATAATAGCGATTGAGTTCCGTTTGCTGTTGAGCATCCAGCTTGTTCGTGACATTGAGTTTCACTTCTGTGAAAAGAGAATCCTCAACCTTCAGGTAATGGTTCCAGTCTGCTTTGTCTATTTCGTCAGCATCCATTTCATGAGGAACATAGGTATGCCAGAGTTGCAGATCCGGTCCGCGCTGAATGTCATAAAGACGCAGGCCCATCGCGCCAATGACCAACAAAACAAGGGATAAGACAATGCGTTTGAACCATCTTAAGAATTTCAACGTCAGGCTCCTTGTCTGCCGGGGGCGCGTGGTCCCTAAAATAATGGCACAGCATTACTCGCTTGGTATGTAAAAGATACACTGTGTTAACTCGTCCCCGGCTTTTCAAAATTTGCCGACTCTTTTCTCCCTTTCCTCTATTTGTCAGGAATGGGATGACATCCGGAGCGGGCAGACAGCCCGTATTGAGCGATAAGCGGACCACGCTATCTAAATAAAGGCATCACAGATAATGTCGGGACAGCTCATGCTATAAAATGTATAACTTTTATTTTCACCGACGATAAAGAAGGGATTTCAATGGTTGAGGTTGAGGTAATAAAAATGAAGTATCCAGGCGCAGATGCCTGGCAAATGGGTGACAGCCCGGAACTCGCCAGCGAGCTTGCGGACCTGATCAAAAAAGGGATCAAAACGGCCTCTTGCGGATCTTTTGCCTCTTTCCAGCAGGAGGATTCTGCCCTGAAGATTGGGAGTTATAACATTATTCTTGATGGCCAGAATGTTCCGGTCTGTGTGATCAGACTGGTTTCATTGCGGCTTGTGCGTTTTTGTGATGTGACTGAGGCGTTCGCCCGCCAAGAAGGTGAAGGGGATTTAAGCCTTGAATACTGGCAGAAAGAGCATCAGAGATTTTTCAGCCGCGAAGGTCATTTTTCTGAAGATATGGAGTTGATAGCAGAAGAGTTTGAAGTGGTTGAGATCCTGTAGAACAGAGTAAACGGATTGACGTTCATCAATTTCCATTTATATCAATGTCCGCATCAGGCACGAGGCCGACAGTCAAAGTAGATATTTTTCATGGTTGTCCGTGCATTTCCCACCGGGCAGAACTCATGTCGTCGTAAACATGCTGGTTAGTAAATGATGGGAATTTTGCTTGCCTGGAGGCTTCAGCTAAAGCACGGCAGTAATCCTTATCTCCACTCTTTATGATGAAATTCTGCAAGGTGCCGTCCATATTGAAATCCAGATGCACATTACATCTTTTCCCACTCCAGGCTCGGGGTTTGGTCAGTGCTGCATCGAGTGCTTTTTTTATACCTGATGCTTGTTCGCCATAAATGTCTTTATCGGTTACTTTTCCTGAACGTTTGTAAGAGCACGAATCAAGAGCGCTTTTCTTCTGGCAATCTTTTGGGGTTAATGGAGTGCAACCAGCAATGGTTGCTACCATTGCTACCAGCATCAAGATTTTGGTCATGTCTAAGTCCGTTTATGATTTTTCCAAAAGTATCGATACGCACCGATGAATCGGGGCATTATGGCACGAAAATCAGAGAGGGGGGCTTGTTGGCTCATACCCCCCCCAATTTTAAGGGGGGCAGGCTTGAAAATTGCAGGAAAAATCAGCCTGGGCGCAGTAAGATTTACGTTGCGCTGGCTCCCTGGACTCGTCCATAGATCACCAAACCGTTCGCTGTATTGAGCTACGCTTAAATATGAACGTCGGCTAAGAGCGAAAAGCAGACGCTAGTGTTCAACCGTCGTCTACTTAATTTTGCCATTATCCTTTTCAAACGGACGATATTCTTCTGAGAATTACATCGACACATTCTGGTGCTGATAAAATTGCTGTATCTAATTGCAGATGCTCTCGTTCCCATGGTTCATAGTTACGGCGTTGTACTTGTCCCCAGTCAGGGAGGGTTAACCCCGGGATATCTGAGATTCTGTTCTCCACACGATAACGATGCTGTGTCATATCTGAACAGAGTATTTCAACTTCTAAGAACGGAACATTTAACGATATCGCTATATCGCGGAAATTATTACGTATCAGATTGATATCATTAACCGAATCGGTGACAACAGTAGCGCCTAACTGTAGATTTTCACGCGCCAACTCATAAAGAACAAAATAACCCTCAGGGCCAATTTTTTTGTTCTGTTCAGATGCTGAACGAATCGCCTGCTCAACCGTATCAACCCGTAGATACATACCATTAATTTTTTGGGATAACAATTTTGCAACTGTACTTTTACCGCTACCAGGTAAACCATTAAATATAATTAACATAATTTATCCATTGATGGTTGAGCTAAAATTATACCTTTTTATATACACCCTGAGTATTTCTAATATTTGGGAAGTTCTGTATAGATAAACCTTAAATCAGATTTGAGAATTATTACAGTATTTGAACAACGATTGCATTAATCGATGTCCGCTTCTGGCACAAAGCGGATAGATTCGGCAGATCGGTAACAATTATCCAACAAAAATGCCAGCAATCCGTTGCCCTGGAAAGTTATCCGGTAACATCCGCTCCTTCGGATAAAGAAAATATCTGCTACCGATTCACTTCTTGCTTTTCCTCCGCGGCTAAGCGTGCTCTCAGCACGAGATAACCGGGGGGGGGGCGGTCACTGCTGCAACACGCCACTGACCAACAGGGTGAAAACCTCAATCGCTTTGGGCAATGCCTGCTTCGGATCGTCACTCGCGGCCACCCACTGGGCGGCATTCAGTGCGGCACCATTTAATAACCAGGCGGTGGCATCAACGTCTACCGGTTTGATGACGCCACGTTCAATCAGGTCTGAAAGGCTTTCGCGAGTGGCGTCGAGGCAGGTATTCTGACTTGGCCATTTTGTCGGATCCCCAAGAAAAGCTGGGCCATCAAGCAGAACGATACGCCGGACTTCTTCATCCAGCGCCATCTTGATATAAGCTATCCCTTCGGCCAGAAGCTTTTGCTGGTCATCACCGGACTGCGCCGCTGCATGTTTGGCGCCTTGCGCCATTTCAGAATCAATCTGGGTCACCACCGCGGCAAGTAACCCTTTTTTATCCCCAAAATTATGGTAGAGAGCGCCACGCGTCAGGCCGACGCTGGCGGTCAAATCGTCCATCGAAGCTGCCGCAAACCCCTTTTCAGCGAAGGCTTTTCGTGCAGCCGCAATCAACTTTGTGCGGGTTTCTTCCATCGTTTCGGCGCGGCGTTTGGCTGCCATAAGGGTTCCTTATCCTGTACGCCGCGTAGGATGTTTGACATACGCGGCGTATGTGTGATTAAGTTGACATACGCCGCGTATCTTAATTCATTTATGGATGCCACGCATCCGCTGTTGCACATCCAAAGAAAGGATATGTTATGAACCAACCGAAACCTGTTTTCCCTGCAAATCGCCACGCACTCTATGAACAGCATGGTTATTCCGCCGCGATCCGCTCTGGTGATTTACTGTTTGTTTCCGGACAGGTGGGTAGCCGGGAGGACGGTACACCCGAGCCCGACTTTACTACGCAGGTAGAGCGTGCTTTCGAGAATCTCAAGGCTACGCTTGCCGCCGCGGGATGCACGTTTGACGATCTTATCGATGTGACCACCTTTCATACCGATCCGGAGAATCAATTTCCAGCCATTATGAAGGTGAAAAGCGGCATTTTCCCGAAGCCCCCGTATCCGAACTGGACAGCCGTGGGGGTTAACTGGCTTGCAGGATTTGATTTTGAGATAAAGGTTATCGCCCGCATTCCTGAACATTAAGAAGGCAAACGATGCACAGAGATATCAAGAGAAACGATATCTCACCGATCCGTAATTGCTACTCTTAACTGTTTTTGGATTCAGTCATTAGCAGCCTGACAATTCTGTCTATCATAAAAGGCGCAGCCTGATTAAGCTCCCGATCGCTTAATAGCTTCGTGGCAACGCTTAATGCGAAACGGCGAACGGCATCATTGTTCTCTACGCACGCCGTGCGGCCGCGATCTTCATTCGCGTGAATGACGTTGGATAATTCGCGAATGTTACGCACTGGGGCCGCTGGGCTGTGCCTGTCCGGAAAAGGGATAACTGCCATACACTCTCCACTACAGGGATATGTTTTGAAGTAAAACCATCCTAGTAGTAGGATGGGGTGGTGTCAATAATATCAGGCGGCTTTTTCCCGTTGGCCCTTTGCGGGTCCGGTTATTTGACATTCCTGTTGCCGCTCAGTAGGTTGTCCCGGCGGGACGCGCCTGTCACAGACAGCACATTTTTTCACTGGATTGAACACTGGAGCGTGAAATGATCGAACGTTCGCCGAAAGCGCGCGAAATTATGGCAAATACGAGGCAGTTGCTCACAACGGGTGGGTACAAAAGCTTTAGCTATGCCGATCTTGCGGAGCGCGTGGGTATCCGCAAAGCCAGTATCCACCATCATTTTCCGGGCAAAGAAGATTTAGTCAAAGCTGTAGTGCAGGAATACCGCGCAGAAGCACGGAGTGGCATGGAAGCGATGGATCGGCAAACAAACGATCCCCTGATCAAAGTGAAAGGCTATGCTGATTTCTGGTCGGACTGTATTAAAGAGGGGGCTTCACCATTTTGTATTTGTGTGATGCTGGCCGTTGAACTTCCGACATTACCTGCGGATATTGCCGCAGAAGTAACCGGCCATTTTAACGATCTCTCTGACTGGCTGACCGCAGTACTGAGTGCTGGCGAAGCGCAAGGCGTTTTTACTCTCAGCGAAAGTGCCGAAGTCGAAGCCAGGGCTCTCATGGCGGGCATGCATGGTGCCATGCTGGCAGCGCGGGCGTTTAATAATCCGCACGTCTTTGAGCAGATTGCCTATCCACTGATCGATAAGGTTCTCACCGCAGCCTGAAGGACGCCCGGTTATTGACCGGGCTGTGCCTGTTTTCAACACGTCTTTCACTTTCCCGCGACTTGACGATCCTTTTGTAACGGTTAGCGTAAAACATATTGATCTTTTATCTACCTACTAGTAGGTTTGTTGTCGGGTGAGGCATGCTACGCTGCTTCGTTTGTTAAATATGCCAGGTTAAGAGGTCTATATGTCCGACACTATCCACCACGGGAATCAGCAGAACTGGCTACAACAGTATTATTTTATCCGGACGGCTTTCTCCGTTTTATGGGTTATTGCCGTGTTCACCGCTGGCCTGTCTTCGCCTGTTGGCGCAGCGATTTTGCTCATTCTTTACCCCGCATGGGATGCAATGGCGAATTATATTGATGCAAGAAAAAGCGGGGGATTTGACCGCAACCGGATGCAGACCGTTAATATTATCGTTAGCGTTATAACAACGCTGGCCGTCGTGTTGGCTCTTAAAAGCAATATAAATGATGTCATTCGGGTATTCGGCTGCTGGGCGATATTATCCGGTCTGCTGCAGCTGGGCGCGGCAACGCAGCGCTGGAAACATTATGGTGCGCAATGGAGCATGATATTAAGTGGCGCACAGTCTGCACTTGCAGGCGCGTTTTTTATCTATCAGGCCCGGACGCCTGAGCCACCGTCAATAGCAAATATCGCGGGGTATGCTGCGTTTGGTGCCGTCTATTTTTGCCTGTCAGCCCTGACGTTAACATTCCGACAAAAAAGAGAAGCGAAACGGTCATGCTGATTTCAGGCACGACGCGTCATCACCCCCTGCACGTTTCGTTTTGACATATCGTGAGCAGAATGAGTTAACAATATGAACAGTAAAGTACATTTAAACAGACAAACGGTTGTACGTCTGGCGCTGGTCGGAATTATTCCCCTGATCCTTTTTTTATTATTCCTGTGGACTGGCGGTTGGCTGACGCCTCAACGTCTGACGTCGGATAAGCTCGTTGATGTATTACAGCAGTCGGGTGGAGTACATAAAGGCTATCGCCGTAATCATGCTAAAGGCATGTGTGTGCTGGGCTCGTTTATCTCAAACGGGAATGCCAGTGTGCTTTCACGTGCCTCCCTGTTCAGCAAAGGTGAAACCGCTGTCACAGGACGTTTTGCCATTGCGGGCGGGGATCCGGCTGCACCGGATTATGCCGTGCCCGTTCGGAGTATGGCGCTCTCCTTTCAGCAGTCGAATGGTGAGCAGTGGCGCACCGGAATGAACGCCATGCCATTTTTCCCCGTCAGTTCCGTTGAGAGTTTCTATGAACTCCAGACGGCCACCCTGCCGGATGCCGCAACCGGAAAACCGAACCCGGAAAAATTACGTTCCTTTGTCATGAACCATCCGGAAATAAAACCGTTTTTTGCGTGGGCAAAGCAATACATACCCTCCTCAAGCTGGGCCAGCGATCGCTTTAACAGCCTGAATGCTTTTCGCCTGATTGATAAGGCGGGCCATGAACAATTGGTACGCTGGAGCATGGTGCCACATGCCGGGTTTACTCCCATAAGCGATGCCGATAAACAGAACAGCGATTTCCTGCAACAGGATCTTCAGCATCGTCTGGGGCAGGGCGCGCTGAAATGGGATTTAGTGTTCACGCTTGCTCAGGCAGGTGATAAAGGCGACGACGCCACCAAAGCATGGCCTGCCGACAGGAAAACGATTAATGCCGGAACGTTAGTCTTAAACAAGGCTATCCCTCAACAGCAGGGACCCTGTAATGACATCAACTATGACCCGTTGATTTTACCCGCCGGTATGGCACCGTCCGCTGACCCGATACTTAACGCACGCTCATCGGCTTATGCCAAATCCTATAACCTGCGCACCCATGAACAGGCGCAACAGAAGGGAGAGACGTTATGAAACAGGCCGTCTATTTTCATCCGGCTCTGCGCGTCCTGCACTGGCTGATGGCCGCAGCCATTCTCATGATGTTGTTTATCGGTGTTGCGATGGTCTCGACCGTCTCCTCCGCGCACAACTTGCTGGTGTCGATCCACAAGCCTCTCGGGGTGATGATATTGCTTCTGGTCATCGTGCGATTATGGCTGCGATTCACGACGGCCAAGCCCGCGTTGCCAGCGTCCATTCCGGCCTGGCAGCGCGGTATGGCCCATCTCTCGCATTGGATGCTCTATCTGATGATGGTGGCCCAGCCGCTAATTGGCTGGGCAATGCTCTCAGCAGCAGGGTATCCCGTCACGCTGGGTAACGGCATCGTTCTGCCGCCGATCATGGACATCAGTAATGATCGGTATGCGATACTGCGGCCGCTTCATACCTGGGTTGCCCTGGCGTTATTCGCGATGATAATGCTTCACCTTGCTGCTGCGCTGCTTCACGCTTTCGTGCTGCGTGACGGTGTCTTCAGCAGTATGACTGGCCACCGTAAACCCTAGGCTCATGCTGTCGCCGTGGCGGGATCGGCAAGCATCGTATCGGCGATATCCATCATGACCCGCAGGCGATCCATATGCCGGAGATCGGAGTGATACCCTACCCAGATATCTTTGGACGGCGGTGGCTCCGGCATGCTAATGGCCTGCAACCCGGTGCTGGCATCACCCAGTGGACGCGGTAATACGGCGATACCCATCCCCCGACTGCACATCTGCGCCTGCACGGCCCGGCTGGTGCTGGTGAAGACGCGTGGGGAATGTGGGAACCTGTCCAGCAGCCAGGCCACGTCAGAAAAGTGGGATTGGGCCGTATTCATCAGAATCAGCCCCACTGCGGCCGGGTCGTGTCGGGCGATATCGGCGATGTCTGGCGTCCCGTAAAGCGCATAGGGAATGCGCATCAGGCGGCGCTGGACAATATCGGGTTCGGTAAAGGGCACGATGCGAAACGCAATGTCGGCATCACGTCGCGACAGATTGAGTAAGCGGTAGCTCGCGATAAGTTCAGGGACAATCGCTGGATGACGACGCGTCAGCTCGCTCAGGACAGGTGCCAGAACATAGTTAGCGAACCACTCTGCTGACGATATCCGTAAGAGGCCTTCAAGACGGTCGTGATTTCCTGCCAGGCGTCGTTCCATCGCCAGCGCGGAGTTTTCTACCGCTTCTGCCAGCTTCAGAACCCTGTCGCCCGCGTCGGTCAGGACCAGGCCCTCCTTGGTCCGGCGAAAGAGGGCTTGCTGCGCCTCATCCTCAAGCGCCTTTATCCGGCGACCCACCGTAGGATGGCTCACGCCAAGGCTTCGGGCCGCTTCGCCGAAAGAGCGCTTACGCATAACTGCAAGAAATACCCGGACATCACCCCATTCCATGTCAGTCTCTCACCGTACAAAAATGAACATTGAATATACAAAAGTGGCAGTTCTAAAACAACTTTGTCGATATCAATATGACCTTCTCAACCACACCGCCACGGGCGGCAAATCAGGAAGCTGAAGACATGAACAAATTAAAAGACAAAGTTGCCATCGTCACCGGTGGCTCCAAAGGTATCGGAGCTGGCATTGCTCGTCAGCTGGCGGCTGACGGCGCGAAGGTCATTGTTAATTACGCCTCAAGCAGAAGCGATGCGGATAAGGTCGTTGCCGATATCGAAGCCGCGGGTGGAAAGGCCACGGCGGTTGCGGCGGACATCACCTGCCAGACCGAGGTTGAGGCGCTGATCAACGCGGCTGTAAGCCATTACGGGCGGCTGGACATTGTGGTGAACAATGCAGGCGTTTATGCCTTCGCGAGGATTGAAGAGAGCACCGAGACGCTGTTTCGCAGGCAGTTTGATATCAACGTGCTGGGCCCGTTGCTGGTGGCTGGGGCGGCTGCGCCGCATCTGACAAAAGGCAGCAGCATCATCAATATCAGCTCATTCGTCACCCGCGTCTTTATTCCTGAGAGCGCCATCTACAGCGGCACCAAGGGCGCGATTGACGCCATTACCGGCGTACTCTCACGCGAACTCGGCCCGCGCGGCATTCGCGTCAACGCGGTCAATCCCGGCCTTATCGAAACGGAAGGGAGTCATAGCGCGGGCGCGATGAACTCGGATTTCCAGACATGGAATGAAAGCCAGACACCGCTTGGCCGCATCGGCCAGGTGCAGGATGTGGCCCCGATTGTTTCATTTCTCGCCTCAGACGATGCGGCCTGGGTAACCGGCGAGGTGATTCTGGCCTCTGGCGGCATGCGTTGAGCTAAGCCATGCGGCGGCCGCCCACAATCCACAATAATGTCTCTTAACGGGGCACGGAACCGTTATCTATGGAGTGTTCTATGTCGACACATACCCTCACGCAAGCCGAGCCCCGTCGCTGGGCAATGTTTATTATCCTGCTGGTTGGCGCATTTTTGCCTCCGCTCGATTTTTTTATTGTCAATGTGGCACTGCCTGCAATTCAGGGCGAGCTGAGCGCCACGTCCTCTGCTGAACAGCTCGTCATTTCGTCCTATGCTGCCGTTTACTCGGTAACATTAATCACCGGCGGACGGTTGGGGGATATTTACGGTCGCGGGAAGATGTTTTTTCTGGGGCTCATCGGTTTTGCTGCGGCATCGCTGTTGTGTGGTTTAGCCTGGTCGCCGTGGGTTCTGATAACCGGACGCATATTACAGGGCGCCACGGCCGCGATTATGGCTCCGCAGGCGCTGGCTTCCGTTCAGGCTATTTTTCCGGAGGCGGAAAAACCGCTCGCGCTGAGTATCTATGGCGCGGTGTTTGGTCTGGCTTCCGTTATCGGGCAGGTATTGGGCGGAGCCCTGCTTTCAGCGGATCTGTTTCATCTGGGATGGCGGGTTATTTTTCTGGTTAACCTGCCGGTGGCAATGCTGGTCATTCTTTTTGGACTGCCGCTGCTAAAAGAGACGCGCGCGCAATCTGCGCAGCGTCTGGATCCCGTCGGAATGCTGCTGGCAACCGTCACGCTGAGTGCGCTGATTGTGCCGTTAATTGAAGGCCGGGAGGCGGGATGGCCTTGGTGGACGTGGCTGTCATTTCTTGCTGTGCCTCTTTTGGCCAGGCTGCTGTGGCGTTATGAGCGGCATCTTAGCCAGAGCGGTGGTTCACCGCTGCTCGATCCTTCCGTGCTGCGCGCGCCGGGGCTGGGGCGGGGGCTCACAGTCGTTTTGCTGTTTTATTCGATTGGTGCCTTCTTTCTGTTATTTTCAGTTTATCTCCAGGATGCGTTGCATATAAACGCCCTGGCGGCGGGACTGATTTTTCTGCCCTTTGGCATCGGCTTTCTGATCGGACCGTTGCTGACGCCGTACCTGAGGCGGTTTGTCGGAAATTACTTAAGCGCCATCGGGATGGGCTGCGAGACGGTGGGGCTGGCAGGCCTTGCGTGGCTGGTTGCCCACACGCTGACAGGGCGCCCGCCAGCCATGTTGCCGCTCGCGGCACTGCTTTTTGTTACCGGTCTTGGACAGGGGCTGGCGATGCCGACGCTGGTGCGCATGGTGACAGGCCGCGTGGCGCCCGCGTTCTCAGGCACGATCGCCGGCGTGACCAGCTCGACTCTGCAAATTAGCACCGCGCTGAGCGTTGCCATCATCGGCGGCATTTTTTACAGCATGTTAGACGCTGGAAAAAGTGAAGCCACTATCACGCATGCCTTTATCGTCTCCCTTCTGACAATGGCGGTATGCCTTGCCATAGGCGCAGGACTCAGCGTCCGGCTTATCAGGTATGCTTCGGGGGGACGTTTTCCTGAGCATAAATCAACGTGTTAAAAGAGACATCATCATGAAAAAATCGATAGTTCCTGACGCATTCAAGCATTACTTCGATGACTGGCACTTTTCCCCCGTCATCGAAGCCGATGGCACAGTCTATCTCTCAGGAGTGACCGCAGCGCGTAGGGACAAACCCATAAGCAAGGAGCCGGAAGAACAGTTTCATGATGCCTTCTATAAGCTTGGTGTGTATCTGAAAGCCGCTGGCTTAGGCTATGAAAACATTCTGGAGATGACCACTTTTCATATTGATCTCAAGAAACATATCGCTGTTTTTTCTAAAGTGAAGGATGAGTATGTCAAGGCGCCATACCCGGCATGGTCCGCCATCGGTGTATCAGAGTTCATTCCGGAAAATGCCCTGGTTGAAATGCGGATCGTGGCAAAAAGATAGTTTCGGTCGTATGGGCTAAAAAGAAGGCTTGCCCGCCAACCGCGAGCAAGCCACACCCCCTAGCGATAGAGCGTCTTTTCCGCAACCGGAATAAGTAACGCAGAACGCCAGTCCGCGAGTGTCAGCTGCGCGAGCTGACCCAGCGCGGTATAAAACGGATGCCCGGCGTTGTCGACAAACACCGACAGGAAGCGGGTGCTCCACGGCAGCAGGTGCCATGCCAGAAGCCGATCGCACTCCGCTTCGCGGCCATTCTCGGCCAGCCACGCCGCCAGCAGCAGCAAGGTGCCGAAATGGTCTTCCGGTTCATTTTGCTGCATCTCAAAAGCGATATTATTCTCACGCATCCACTGGCGCAGCGAGAGCGTCGAGTCGCCAAACAGCACGGATTCGCGGTCAAGCCAGACGGAACCCCACGGCGGTGCGGGCAGGGCATAAGGGCCAATAAACAGCCGTTGCCACGCGTCCGTCAGCGGCTCATCGGAAGAGGAGGCAAAGGTATCGGCAACGGGCTGTAGCGTTTCCGAAGGCAGGGGCCAGTCCTGAACCCATTCGCCAGCGGTAAGCGCCTGGACCAGCGGCCCGGCCTGCTCGCTGTCGGGAGAAAAATAAAACAGCGCGCCCAATACCCGGGCACTAAACGCGAAGGATTCACGTGGTGAGACATCTTTCATTACAACCTTCCTTTCTCGCGCGGAAGATGTCCGCGCGACTGTGTTAACCGATAATACTGACCATAGAATAACCCACGGTCTCGCGTTTCACCCTCTACACCTTCTCGATCTGCACCAGATTGGTGTGCTGAGGGTTGCCTTTTGCCAACGGTGACGGGCGGTGCGTGGTCAGCGTGTTGATGCACGAACCGTGGTCGATACGATCGCCACTCATATCGGCATCGTGCCACGCCCCCTGGCCCATGGCGCTCACGCCGGGTATGATGCGTGGTGTCACTTTCGCTTCAATTCGCACCTCGCCGCGACGATTAAAGACGCGCACCGTATCGCCGTTCTTGATGCCGCGTTTTTCGGCATCGACAGGATTAAGCCAGACCTCCTGGCGGCAGGCCGCTTTCAGTACGTCGACGTTGCCGTAGCTCGAGTGGGTACGGGCTTTGAAGTGGAAGCCAAACAGCTGCAGCGGGAACTGCGCGCGCTCGGGGGCATCCCATCCGTCAAAGGTCGATGCGTAGACGGGAAGGGGGCTGATGGTCTCATCCTTTTCCAGCTCCCAGGTGGAGGCAATGTCCGCCAGCTTGCTGGAGTAGATTTCAATCTTGCCCGATGGCGTTTTCAGCGGATTGGCCTCCGGGTTCTCGCGGAATTTTTTATAGGCCACAAAGTGTCCGTTTGGATCGTTGCGCTTATAAATGCCCATTTTTTTCAGCGCGTCATAGGACGGAAGCTTAGGGTCTTTCTCAAGCATTTTGGCATACAGGAACTGCAGCCACTGTTCCTGCGTGCGTCCTTCGGTGAATTTCTGGTGGATATCCGTCCCGAGGCGTTTTGCCACTTCGCTCATGATCCAGTAGATAGGCTTACGCTCAAACTTTGGCGCGGTCACGGGCTGGAGGAAAATCAGGTAGCCCATGTTGCCGGCATAATCGTTAGGAATAATGTCTTCCTGCTCGACGGTCATCAGGTCCGGCAACACGATATCGGCGTACTTCGCTGACGAGGTCATGAAGTTGTCGATGACGACAATCATTTCGCACTTGCTTTCGTCCTGCAGGATCTCGTGAGTTTTATTGATATCAGAGTGCTGGTTAATAATGGTGTTGCCCGCGTAGTTCCAGATGAACTTAATCGGCACGTCCAGTTTATCCTTACCGCGCACGCCGTCGCGCAGGGCGGTCATCTCCGGCCCGCGGGCGATGGCGTCCGTCCAGCTGAAGCAGGAGATTTGTGTTTTGATCGGGTTTTCGGGGAGCGGCATACGTTCGATGGTGATGGTGTAGGTCGACTCGCGCGCGCCGCTGTTACCGCCGTTAATCCCCACGTTTCCGGTGAGGATTGGCAGCATCGCGATGGCGCGGGACGTCAGCTCGCCGTTCGCCTGGCGCTGTGGTCCCCAGCCCTGACAGATATACGCCGGTTTTGCGGAGCCGATTTCGCGGGCAAGCTTAACGATGCGATCCGCTGGAATGCCGGTAATACGGGAAGCCCACTCAGGGGTTTTTGCCGTGTGGTCATCACCCTGGCCGAGAATATAGGCTTTGTAGTGACCGTTAGCGGGAGCCCCTTCCGGCAGCGTTTTTTCGTCATAGCCGACGCAGTATTTATCCAGGAACGGCTGGTCCACCAGGTTTTCGTCGATCAATACCCATGCGATGCCCGCAACCAGGGCGGCATCGGTACCCGGACGAATAGGGATCCACTCATCTTCACGTCCGGCGGCGGTGTCGGTATAGCGCGGGTCAATGACGATCATGCGCGCGTTGGAGCGCTCGCGCGCCTGCTCCAGATAATACGTAATCCCGCCGCCGCTCATGCGCGTTTCAGCCGGATTATTGCCGAACATCACCACCAGTTTGGTGTTTTCAATGTCAGAGGTGCTGTTCCCGTCATTGCTGCCGTAGGTGTAAGGCATCGCGCAGGCGATTTGCGCCGTGCTGTAGGTGCCGTAGTGGCTCAGGAAACCGCCGTAGCAGTTCATCAGGCGCGCCACCAACGAAGCGTAAGGGGAGGAGCGGGTGATATTGCCGCCGACAATGCCGGAGGAGTAGTTAATGTAAACCGCTTCGTTACCGTATTTGTCGACCACGTCTTTCAGGCTGGTGGTGATGGCGTTCAGCGCTTCGTCCCATGTGATGCGCTCAAACTTGCCTTCGCCGCGTTTGCCCACGCGTTTCATCGGGTAGTTCAGACGATCGGGGTGATTGATACGACGGCGAATAGAACGTCCGCGCAGGCAGGCACGCACCTGATGGTTACCGTAAATATCCTCGCCGGTGTTGTCCGTTTCGACCCAGTAGACCTCATCGTCGCGAACGTGCAGGCGCAGTGCGCAGCGGCTACCGCAGTTGACCGAACAGGCTCCCCACACCACTTTATCTTCCGCAGGCTGGACGGCGTTTTGCACTGCAGCAGCGGCAGTTTTCAAACCAAACGGTAATGAGAGTCCACCTGCGGCAAGCGCCAGTGAACCCATCGCTGTAGATTTAACAAGCGTTCGGCGGCTAATACCGCCGTGATGATCGACCTCAGACATGGCTCACCCCAACATTGAGATTACGTATTATTTTTACCCGTGATTACAACCGGGCTAATGATGGGGTGAGTGTTACTTATTTTGAGGTACTAAATGTTAATCCTTATCAAATCAATGGACATTGAGCGGGAAGTTACTGAGGTTCACTCGGTGCATTGTCCTGGCTGCCAGAGGCAGCGCCACTTCCTGTGCGGGTGTATAAAATTTTAAAGGTGTCGTTGGCACAATGCCCAACCACTTGCGCATCCGGCTGATCTGCCTGATCGTTTGGCACGATGTTCAGCGTAAAGCCAGACTCAGGCACGCCGTTGTTGACGATCTTCTGCTGAATGTCGCTTTTCACGCGCTCGCAGGAATCCGGTGCCGCCAGCGCGGCCGTTGAAGCACTCATTAACAGCAGGGCGGTAATCCAGGGTAACCGTTTCATCTGTAGCTCCTTTCTCTGTGTAGAGATTAATTTTAGCAGGGTTCGTGTAAACATCTGTATTTGCTAATATGATTGGGAATAATCTCTCTGAAACGGTAATAAATGTGAAGAAATACGCAGCGATAACGCTACTGGCAGCAACACTGGTGGGGTGCGACAACAACTCCGCGCCGCTGTCGTATACGCCTGAGATGGCGAGCTTTTCTAATGAATTCGATTTCGACCCGCTGCGCGGCCCGGTGAAAGACTTTACCCAGACCCTGTTTAACGACAAGGGTGAAGTGTCCAAGCGCGTGACCGGTACCCTGTCGACAGAAGGGTGCTTTGATACGCTGGAACTGCACGATCTTGAAAACAATACCGGCGTGGCGCTGGTGCTGGATGCAAATTACTACCTGGATGCCGAAACCCAACAGCAGAAGGTGAAGCTGCAGGGGAAATGTCAGCTGGCGGAATTACCCTCAGCCGGGGTGACGTGGGAGACCGACGATAATGGATTCGTCGTCGCGGCGCATGGCAAGGAGATGGAAGTGAAGTACCGCTACGATGCGGATGGCTATCCGCTGGGCAAAACCACCGTCTCCGGGGACCAGCACTTATCCGTACAGTCGACACCGTCGAAGGATCTGCGCAAAAGGATGGATTTCTCGGCCGTGAGTTTGTTGAATGACAAGCCGCTCGGGAATGTGAAGCAGAGCTGCGACTACGATAGACATAATAATCCGGTGAGTTGCGATCTGAAGATCACCGATGACAGCGTTAAGCCCGCCGTTGAGCGCAAGTACACCATTAAAAACACGATTGAATATTACTGAGAGTAAAGTGCATTTTGTGCGTTTCGCCCGGCGGCGCTACGCTTGCACGGGCCTACAATGAAGCGTGCAACATATTGATATTCTTGCACCATGTAGGCCGGGTAAGCGCAGCGCCACCCGGCAAGAAAGAGAGCTCAATGGGGGAGCGTCACTCTCATTGCGCGGTAGGTTTCAGCAGGCTGGCGCCTGACGGCTTGTGTCCGGCCAGGTGCTGGTGCTGGAAGATGCACATGCGGATGGTGTTGCGGTATTCGCCGTTGATAAAGAACTCATGAATCAGTTCACCTTCCACCATAAAGCCCAGCTTGCGGTAGATATGGATCGCTTTCTCGTTCTCTTTGTCCACGATGAGATAAAGCTTATAGAGGTTCAGGACGTTGAATCCGTAATCCATCGCCAGCTTTGCCGCCCGTGAGGCAAGACCTTTCCCCTGGTGCTCAGGCGAAATGATGATCTGAAACTCCGCCCGGCGGTGAACGTGGTTGATCTCCACCAGCTCGACCAAACCGGCTTTTTCACCTTCACATTCCACCACAAAACGGCGTTCGCTCTGATCGTGAATGTGCTTATCGTAAAGATCCGACAGCTCGACGAAGGCCTCGTAAGGCTCTTCGAACCAGTAGCGCATCACGCTGGCATTGTTGTCGAGCTGGTGGACGAAACGGAGATCTTCACGCTCCAGCGGACGAAGCTTAATGTCATACAGTGCAGGCATCAGGGGGCAACCGTGCGGCCAGTGCGGCGATCCAGGCAGCGCAAGGTGTTTGGCTCCCAGTAGGCGTTGACGTTGGCACTTTGCTGGCACTTATCGCGCGCGTCGAAAGCGACATCTTCTTTGTCCCACTCTTTCTCAGCACGCGTGTTGACCTTCTGACGAAGGCTGCGAGTGTCATTCCATTGTTCTTTGTCCATCGCCGCGTTCTGACGGCTTTGTGCGCTATCGCCGGATTCAATAATCAGCTTGCTGGTTTCGGCTGTCGCCGTCGCGGTGAAAGCGAGCGTTGACAGCGCCAGCGCGGCGGTCAGACAAAGGCGTTTGCTTAATGTAGTCATAGCGTTTCCTTTTTAATGGGGGCAGATAATCACTTTACCCTGTTCAGATTCTACACCAAAGCGAGATAGCGTCATACCCGCGGTTATCATCGGGTAAGATGGTTAAATCAATCCTCACCAGAAGAGAATTATGTTCAAAACCACGCTGCTTTTTTTTGCCACCGCGCTCTGCGAAATCATCGGTTGCTTCTTGCCCTGGCTTTGGCTGAAGAAGGGGACATCCGTGTTGCTGCTCATCCCCGCGGCTGTTGCGCTGGCGCTGTTCGTCTGGCTGTTAACACTGCATCCGGCCGCGAGCGGACGCGTCTACGCCGCGTACGGCGGTGTCTATGTCTGTACTGCGCTGCTGTGGCTACGCGTCGTGGATGGGGTCAAACTCAGCGTCTACGACTGGGCCGGTGCCCTGGTTGCGCTCTGCGGGATGCTGATCATCGTGGCGGGATGGGGGCGCACCTGAGCGCTCTGATTTTGTGATCTCTCGCTGATATCATGATCAATATACTTGTATGGTAGTTGCGTAATTGCGTAAATTTCCTGCATCACAACATGCGATGTAAGGAAATGGATTATGAAGATTGTCGGGGCTGAAGTCTTTGTCACCTGCCCAGGGCGTAACTTTGTCACCCTCAAAATCACCACTGATGAGGGGATCGTGGGTCTTGGCGATGCCACCCTGAACGGACGCGAACTCTCTGTAGCGTCCTATTTGAAAGATCACCTGTGTCCCCAGCTGATTGGCCGTGATGCCCACCGCATCGAAGATATCTGGCAGTTTTTCTATAAAGGGGCTTACTGGCGTCGCGGCCCGGTCACCATGTCGGCCATCTCCGCCGTTGATATGGCGCTCTGGGATATCAAAGCGAAAGCGGCCAACATGCCGCTCTATCAGCTGCTGGGCGGCGCATCCCGTGAAGGGGTAATGGTCTACTGCCACACCACCGGGCACACCATTGACGACGTGCTGGAAGATTACGCCCGTCACAAAGAGATGGGCTTTAAGGCGATCCGCGTGCAGTGCGGCGTGCCGGGCATGAAAACCACTTACGGCATGTCCAAAGGGAAAGGCCTTGCCTACGAACCTGCCACCAAAGGCGACTGGCCAGAAGAGCAGCTCTGGTCCACTGAGAAATACCTCGATTTCACTCCAAAGCTCTTCGACGCGGTGCGCAGTCAATTCGGTTTCAACGAACATCTCCTGCACGACATGCACCATCGCCTGACGCCAATCGAAGCGGCGCGCTTCGGCAAGAGCATTGAAGAGTTCCGCATGTTCTGGATGGAAGACCCAACGCCTGCGGAAAATCAGGAATGCTTCCGCCTGATCCGCCAGCATACCGTCACGCCAATTGCGGTGGGTGAGGTGTTCAACAGCATTTGGGACTGCAAGCAGCTGATTGAAGAGCAGCTTATCGACTATATCCGCACCACCATCACTCACGCGGGCGGGATCACCGGGATGCGTCGCATTGCAGACTTCGCCTCGCTCTACCAGGTGCGCACCGGCTCGCATGGACCGTCCGATTTGTCGCCAATCTGTCACGCCGCTGCGCTGCATTTCGACCTGTGGGTGCCGAATTTCGGCGTGCAGGAATACATGGGCTACTCCGAACAGATGCTGGACGTCTTCCCCCACAGCTGGCGCTTTGATAATGGCTACATGCATCCGGGCGACAAACCGGGGCTGGGCATTGAGTTTGATGAAAAACTGGCCGCGAAATACCCCTATGACCCGGCCTATCTGCCGGTGGCCCGTCTTGAAGACGGCACGCTGTGGAACTGGTAACCGAGGAACGAACGATGAAAAGCGTAGTGATTCAACAGCCGAACCAACTGGTGATTGAAGAGCGTCCACGCCCGGAGCCAGGCGCAGGGGAAGTCCGAGTCAAAATCATGCTGGCAGGGATTTGCGGTTCAGACAGCCATATCTACCGTGGACATAATCCGTTTGCGAAATATCCGCGCGTGATCGGCCACGAGTTCTTCGGCGTGATTGACGCCGTGGGCGAGGGCGTCGACAGCGCGCGACTGGGTCAGCGCGTCTCGGTTGATCCGGTGATCAGCTGCGGACACTGCTACCCGTGTTCCGTCGGGAAACCGAACGTCTGCACCTCACTGGTGGTACTGGGCGTCCACCGCGACGGCGGCTTCAGCGAATATGCGGCAGTGCCCGCTAAAAATGCCTGGCCCATCCCGGATGCGATCCTGGATAAACACGCCGTCATGGTTGAACCCTTCACCATTGCCGCCAACGTGACGGGGCAGGCGAAACCCATCGAACAGGATGTTGCGCTGATTTATGGCGCGGGCCCGATGGGGCTGGTCACCGTGCAGGCGCTGAAGGGCGTTTATAAGGTGAAGCAGGTTATCGTCGTCGACCGCATTGATGAGCGGCTGGCAATGGCTCAGCGCAGTGGTGCGGACTGGGTCTTTAACAACGGCGAGCAGTCGCTGCAGGCCGTACTGGAAGAAAGGGGCATCAAACCGACGTTAATCATTGATGCCGCCTGTCATCCATCGGTTTTACAGGAAGCCATTACCCTGGCCTCCCCGGCGGCGCGCATCGTGCTGATGGGCTTCTCCAGCGAGCCGAGCCAGGTTGTGCAGCAGGGCATCACCGGTAAAGAACTGGCGATCTTCTCTTCGCGCCTCAACGCCAACAAATTCCCGGTCGTGATTGACTGGCTGGAAAAGGGGCTGATCGACCCGGAAAAACTGATCACCCATACCTTTGACTATCACCACGTAACAGACGCCATCGAACTGTTTGAAAAAGACCAGCGGCAGTGCTGCAAAGTCTTGCTCACGTTCGGTCAATAATAAAACACGCGGTTAAGAGCCTGCGCAGACAGGCTCTATGTGGTACGCATCTTACCTTTTAGAGATAGCCATTATGACGCAAGCACAACCTCAACGAACCACCTCCGATCTGGTGAAAGCCGCCGTTTCCGGCTGGCTAGGCACCGCGCTGGAGTTTATGGATTTCCAGCTTTATTCGCTGGGTGCCGCCCTGGTATTCCACGAAATCTTCTTCCCGGAACAGTCTGCCGCGATGGCGCTGATTCTGGCGATGGGGACCTACGGCGCGGGCTATATCGCGCGTATCGTCGGGGCTTTCATCTTCGGCAGAATGGGTGACAGCATTGGCCGTAAAAAGGTGCTGTTCATTACCATCACCATGATGGGGATCTGCACCACGCTGATTGGCGTGCTGCCGACCTACGCACAGATTGGGATTTTCGCGCCGGTCCTGCTGGTGACGCTGCGCATTATTCAGGGGCTGGGCGCTGGCGCGGAGATATCTGGCGCTGGCACGATGCTCGCGGAATACGCCCCGAAGGGGAAACGCGGCATTATCTCCTCGCTGGTGGCGATGGGGACCAACTGCGGGACGCTGAGCGCAACGGCCATCTGGGCTGTTATGTTCTTTGCCCTCGACCGTGAAGAACTTGTCGCCTGGGGCTGGCGCGTACCCTTCCTCGCCAGCGTCGTGGTGATGATCTTTGCCATCTGGCTGCGAATGAACCTGAAAGAGAGCCCGGTCTTTGAGAAAGTGAACGACGCAGAAACTGTCGCGCCGGTGGCTGCCCAGGAAACCTCCCTGGGTGCGATGTTCAAAAGCAAATCCTTCTGGCTGGCAACCGGGCTGCGCTTCGGGCAGGCGGGTAACTCGGGTCTGATTCAGACGTTCCTGGCGGGCTATCTGGTACAGACGCTGCTGTTCGATAAGGCAATTCCCACCGATGCACTGATGATTAGCTCTGTCCTCGGGTTCATCACCATTCCTCTACTGGGCTGGCTGTCTGACAAGGTAGGGCGTCGGCTGCCGTACATCATCGTTAACACCTCCGCCATTCTTTTGGCTTACCCCATGTTGTCGATTATCGTCGATAAGAGCTACGCGCCGGGGACAATCATGCTTTCCATTATCGTCATTCATAACATTTCGGTACTGGGGCTGTTTGCGCTGGAAAACATCACCATGGCAGAGATGTTTGGCTCACGTAATCGCTTTACCCGCATGGCTATTTCAAAAGAGGCAGGGGGGCTGGTGGCGGTGGGTTTTGGTCCGGTACTGGCGGGGATCTTCTGCAACATGACCGGATCCTGGTGGCCGATTGTCGCCATGCTGGTGGCCTATTCCGTGATTGGGCTGGTCTCGGCAATCCTGATGCCGGAAGTGCGTGACCGTGACTTGAGCGCGGCAGAAGATGCGGCGGAAGCGCCCCGGCGCGAATCAGTTGGCTATGGCGCACTCTCGTCACGACGGTAATGGTTTATATCCTGAGTGACTTGTCACATAACTTTTCGATCATGTCACACCACATGGACAAAAGTTAATATAAATCAATATCTGAAATTGAAGTATCAGTATGGTTGATGGCAGTTATTTTTTTACCCCAACTGCCATTCTAGTTGGTGTAGTCAGCAGGCGCTGCCGCTTCGCAAGGAGAGCGGCAGCGGATCGCAGCTTTCATTAATTAACGAGTCTCAATCATGGAAAACCGGTTATTACAGGCGAAAGCGACGCTGCCTCAGTACGATCGCGGCAGCCTCAAAGCGCGCATTGTTCATTTAGGGTTTGGCGCATTTCACCGTGCGCATCAGGCGGTTTATACCGATATTCTTGCGGCTGAACACGGCAGCGACTGGGGATACTGCGAAGTGAATCTGATTGGTGGCGAACAGCAAATTGCCGTTCTCAATGCGCAGGATAACCTCTACACCGTCGCGGAGATGTCTGCCGATGCATGGACTTCGCGCGTCGTCGGCGTGGTCAAAAAAGCATTGCACGCGCAGGTTGATGGGCTGGAAACCGTGCTGGCGGCGATGTGTGAACCTCAGGTCGCCATTGTCTCCCTGACCATCACCGAGAAAGGCTACTGCCACTCCCCCGCGACCGGACAACTGATGCTCGATCATCCGTTAATCGCCGCCGACCTGGAAAACCCGCTTCAGCCGAAATCTGCCCCTGGCGTCGTGGTTGAAGCGCTGGCGCGTCGTAAAGCGGCGGGTCTGCCTGCTTTCAGCGTAATGTCCTGCGACAACATGCCGGAGAATGGTCACGTCATGCGTAACGTAACTTGCGCCTACGCGCGCGCCGTAGACGGCGAACTGGCGGACTGGATAGAAGCCAACGTCACCTTCCCGTCAACGATGGTGGATCGCATTGTGCCTGCAGTCACCGCCGATACGTTGGATAAAATCGAGCAGTTGACCGGCGTACGCGATCCGGCGGGCGTGGCATGTGAGCCGTTCCGCCAGTGGGTTATCGAAGACAACTTTGTTGCTGGCCGTCCGCAGTGGGAAAAAGCAGGTGCCGAGCTGGTTGCAGATGTCATCCCGTTCGAAGAGATGAAGCTGCGTATGCTCAACGGCAGCCACTCGTTCCTGGCCTATCTCGGCTATCTGGCGGGGTATCAGCACATCAACGACTGCATGGAAGATGAAAACTACCGTGTAGCCGCGCACGCGCTGATGCTAAAAGAGCAGGCTCCCACGCTGAAAGTGAAAGGCGTTGATTTAGGCCATTATGCTGACCTGCTGATTGCGCGCTACAGCAACCCGGCACTGCGTCACCGCACCTGGCAGATCGCGATGGACGGCAGCCAGAAGCTCCCGCAGCGTATGCTGGACTCCGTGCGCTGGCATCGGGTGCACCAGAAGCCTTTTCCGCTGCTGGCGCTGGGCGTGGCCGGCTGGATGCGTTACGTCGGCGGTGTGGACGAGCAGGGTAATGCCATTGAGGTGAGCGACCCGCAGCTGGCGGTGATTCAGGCGGCAGTAAAGGCAAGCGCAGAGGGGCAAAGTCGCGTTAAGGCGCTGTTGGGCATTGAAGCCATTTTTGGAAACGAACTGCCGCAGGATGCCGTGTTTGTGAATGCGGTGATGGAGGCCTATCAGACGCTGCTGGATAAAGGCGCGAAAGCCACAGTGGCGCAGTACGCGGTACAACCGTAATTTATTTCATGCCGCCGCTGGCGGCGGCATGAATCTGCACGCTTAGTGCATTCCCAGACGAATCAGTTCGATCGGTTCGTACCTACCTTCACTTCCTTCCACTTCAACCGTTTTGCTGCGGCGCACCTGCGCGGCGTCCAGCCCCTCGCTGTGAATCGCTTTAATCACGCCGGTGCGGCCGGTGCCGCTAATCATGACCCGGCTGCCGGTGGTTATGGCGTTACGGTTACGGTCGTATGTCATCATGGTATTTTCTCCTCTCTTACTCTTCGCTACGGCGCTATTTTACCTTCTGCCGTTCACGGGCATTATTAATACGCCTCTCGCCGCCTAAATTATTTGTTTTTGATCAAGGTCACACTTTTTTTATCCTCAGTGCAGCCCGCTGACGGTTCCGGACGGTAATTTACAAAGCCGACAATTATTTTCCTTAATGGATAATTTCACCCTGCAAGCGTTGAGGGTTTGTTTATATTGCCAATGGCACTCTTGAGTCAGGAAATAATCCTCTCATCGGAATAAGGAGTCAGGCTTATGTACAAGAAAATATTGATGCCTGTAGACGTGTTTGAAATGGACTTGAGCGATAAAGCGGTACGCCACGCGGCCAACCTGGCAAAAGCCGAAGGCGCGTCGATTACCCTGGTCAACATTCTGCCTAACAGCAGCCGCTCGCTGCTGCGCGGATTCAACGCGGACATAAAGAAGTTTGAAGAGTATATGACCGCGGAGTCTGAGAAAAAAATGACGGCGTTAAAGCGGCTCTTCGATATTTCGCCGAATGATATTCACTGCAAAGTATGCTTTGGCAACGTGCGCGATGAAATTATCAAGCTCAGCAAAGAAGGGGAGTATGACGTTATTGTCATCGGATCGAAAAACCCGAGCATCACCACCCATCTGCTGGGGTCAAACGCGGAATCTATTCTGCGCTACGCCACGATTCCGGTATTAGTCGTTCGCTAATCACATCGCCGCACCCGAAAGGTGGCGGCGAATATTACTCTTCGCTAAACCATTCGCTATTTTCCTGCCGGATTAACTGGACCGATTCGCTAATTTCCTGAAGATGCAGCGTCATCGCGTTTTCCACGCCGTCCGCGTCGCGTTTTTCCAGCGCGCTGAAAATATCATGGTGTTGGCGGAGCAGCATTTCCGGCGGGGAAACATGGTCAAGGCTCATGTAGCGCACGCGGTCGATGGTGGCTTTGATGTTTTCGATGGTATCCCACGCCAGCTGACAATCCGCAATTTGCGCCAGTTTCTGGTGGAATTCGTCATCAAGCTGGAAGAAGTCGTTGAGCTGCTTACGGTCAATCGCAATCCGCTGCTGATGCAGGTTTTGCTCCAGCAGGTAACACTGGTTGTCATCGATAAGCGCTGCGGCGCGACGTGCAACTGCGCATTCAATGGCCTGGCGGACGAAACAGCCATTACGGACTTGCGAAAGGGAAATCTTATTTACATAGCTGCCGCGCTGGGGGCGGATCTGAATCAGGCCATTTTCAGCAAGTTTGATAAACGCCTCACGCACCGGCTGACGGGACACGTCAAAACGCACCGAGACCTCTTTTTCAGAGAGCGGCGTTCCCGGCGGGATCAGGCAGTGGACGATATCGCGTCGTAAAATACGATAGATTTGCTGGTTAACGGGCTGGGTAGGATTGAGTTGTGATTCAGCGGCCATGGGTTGCGATTTCTCAGAGAGTTAACCTGAACATACTACCATTCTTTTGCCTGCCATCACATACCCGGCCCGCAGGCCGGGAAGGGCGTAATTAGCCTCTATGGACGCTAAGTCCGGCAAAGCTCTGGCTGACTGGCATCATCTCAACGGTGTTGATGTTGACGTGTTTTGGCAGCGTCGCCACCCACCAGACTGTTTCAGTAATGTCTTCTGGCGTCAGGGCATTGGCGTTTTCGTAGGTTTTGTCCGCTTTCGCGTCATCGCCTTTAAAACGCACGTTCGAGAACTCGGTCCCACCCACCAGGCCTGGCTCGATATCGGTGACGCGAATGGCGGTGCCGTGCAGGTCGGTGCGCAGGTTAAGGCTGAACTGACGCACAAACGCTTTCGTTGCGCCATAGACGTTGCCGCCCGCGTAAGGCCAGCTCCCGGCAGTCGAGCCGATGTTGATGATGTGACCGCGGTTGCGCTCGACCATACCCGGTAGCACGGCGCGGGTCATATACACCAACCCTTTGTTGTTGGTGTCGATCATGTTTTCCCAGTCTTCAACGCTGGCTTTGTGGGCAGGCTCCATGCCCAGCGCCAGACCGGCATTGTTAACCAGCACGTCGATGGCGCGCCATTCTGCTGGCAGATTAGCAATCATCTCTTCAATAGCCGCGCGGTTACGCACGTCCAGCTGCGCGGTCAGGATGCTGTCACCTAACGCCTCTTTCAGCTCCTGCAGGCGCTCCTGACGGCGACCGGTCGCAATCACCTTGTGTCCGTTGGCGACGAAGCGACGCGTGATGCTTTCACCAAAACCCGCTGTCGCCCCGGTAACTAAAATAATCATCTCACTGTTCCTCAACGCTTTTTGTGTTGTATTAACATAGCACGCTCTCAGGCGCGCCGTTAAGGCAACATTTGTATGACGCCATTGCAGGCCAGGGCTGCCTGTCCTACTCTGGGGAGATATACCGTTCTCAGGAGTGAAAGATGTCGGCCAATAACCCTTTTTTTGACATTAGCCTGTTGCCTTATCAGGCGCCGCGTTTTGATGAGATTAACGATAGTCACTATCGCCCGGCCTTCGATGAAGCGCTTCGCCAGAAGCGGGCGGACATTGCTGCCATTGTCGCTCAGGCCGCTGCGCCAGACTTCACCAACACCGTGCTGGCGCTGGAGAAAAGCGGCGCCATGCTTTCCCGCGTAAACAGCGTATTCTTCGCCATGGCCTCCGCGCACACCAATGCGTACCTGCAGGAGCTGGAGGAGCAGTTCTCTACCGAACTTGCCGCGCTGGCGAACGATATCTGGCTGAATGACACCCTTTTCGCCCGCGTGGAGAGCGTCTGGCAGGATCGTGCTGCGCTGGACGCTGAATCTCGTCGGCTGGTCGAGGAGACATTCCAGCGGTTTATTCTGGCCGGTGCGCGTCTGAATGAAACGGAAAAGGCCGAGCTGAAGGCGCTGAATACCGAGGCGGCCTCCCTGACCAGTCAGTTTAATCAGCGCCTGCTGGCTGCCAATAAGGCGGGTGGGCTGGTAGTGGATTACGCGCATCAGCTTGAGGGGCTTAGCGCAGACGAGATTGCCACTGCCGCGCAGGCCGCTGCGGAGAAGGGGCTAAACGATCGCTGGCTGATCCCGCTCCTGAACACCACCCAGCAGCCAGCGCTATCGGCGCTGCGTAATCGTCAGACGCGCGAAAACCTGTTCAACGCAGGCTGGACGCGTACCCAGAAAGGGGATGAAAACGACACTCGCGAGCTGATCCTCCGTCTGACGGCGCTGCGCGCGCGGCAGGCCCGGCTGCTCGGATTTGACGATTACGCCAGCTGGAGCACTGCCGACCAGATGGCGAAAACGCCCGATGCCGCGCTGGCCTTTATGCGCGGCATAGTGCCGGCCGCCCGTGCCCGCGCGGAACGCGAGCAGGCCGATATTCAGAACGTGATTGACGACGAGCAGAGTGGCTTTGACGTGCAGGCCTGGGACTGGGCATTTTATGCCGAGCGCGTGCGCCAGGCAAAATATGCCCTCGATGAGTCGCAAATCCGGCCCTATTTCGCGCTCAACACCGTGCTGCAGGATGGCGTATTTTGGGCGGCAAGCCAGCTGTTTGGCATCCGCTTCGTCGAGCGCTTCGATATTCCGGTTTATCATCCGGACGTCCGCGTATGGGAGATTTTCGACCACACGGGTGAAGGTATGGCGTTGTTTTACGGCGACTTCTTTGCGCGCGATTCCAAGCAGGGCGGGGCGTGGATGGGGAATTTCGTCGAGCAATCTTTCGAGTTTGCTGCCCGTCCGGTGATCTACAACGTCTGTAACTACCAAAAGCCGGCTAACGGCGGCGTTGCGCTTCTTTCCTGGGACGACGTGATAACCCTCTTCCACGAGTTTGGCCATACGCTGCACGGACTGTTTGCCAGCCAGCGTTTCGCCACGCTGTCCGGTACCAATACCCCGCGTGACTTCGTTGAATTCCCGTCGCAAATCAACGAGCACTGGGCCAGCCATCCGCAGGTATTTACCCACTACGCCCGCCATTACGAAACCGGCGAACCGATGCCGGACGCGCTGCGGGAAAGCATGCTCAACGCGACGCATTTCAACAAGGGCTATGACATGACGGAACTGCTGGGGGCCGCGCTGCTGGATATGAACTGGCACGGCATCGGTGAAGCCGTTTCGAGCGTAGAAGATTTTGAAGCGGCAGCGTTGAAAAAAGAGGGGCTGGATCTGCCCGCCGTGCCACCGCGCTATCGCAGCAGCTATTTTGCCCATATTTTTGGCGGGGGCTACGCGGCAGGGTATTACGCCTACCTGTGGACGCAGATGCTCGCGGACGATGGCTATCAGTGGTTTGTCGAGCAGGGCGGCCTGACGCGTGAAAACGGGCAGAAATTCCGCGAGGCGATTTTGTCGCGCGGCAATAGTACTGATTTAGCTGAACTTTACCGGAACTGGCGCGGCCACGATCCGAAGATCGAACCGATGCTGGATAACCGCGGGTTGAGTTCGTAAGGGCTTTTTCAGGCAGGAAGCAGAACCGGGCGCGGTGCCCGGTTTTTGCCCGATTTTTTCTTCCCCAAAACTCCTCCAAAATTCCTCCCCAAAATGAATTCTTAAATTCTGCGAAATTTGCAGGGGGATACGGTCCAATTATTCACGTAGCTACACCTTCACTTTCACCCATTCGAGACCGCGATCGTTATGATACTGCGCTGTCATCCTGTCTGATGAGTGACCTAGTAGCTGCTGGGTATTGATGCCTTGCCCCTCATACAGACGCTCCGATAGAGAACGCTGCTCGTGAAAAGTGGGCATTGTTTTCCCATCCTCTACGGAAATGCCAGTACTATCGATCGCGAGTTTGAAGGAGACGCTAAGGCTGTTCTCGCCAACCTGATCGCCTGCTTTCACATTACCGCTTGAGGTCACGTGATGGAGAAGCCAGGGGCTTACGACCCGATCCCTGCATCGCTTGATCACCTGCGCCAGTGTAATATCCAACATCTCGCAGCGTAGCGAGAGCGGTATAGCCAGTTTCGCCCCGGTCTTTTGCTGCTCAACGTGGAGATGACCGTCCCAGACATCAGAGAACTTCATTTTGGCTATATCGCCGCGCCGTTGCCCGGTGACAACTGCCAGAAGCATGGAGTTTTGGACGTAGGGCGCCATATTGGAGGCCGCTTCAAATATCGCCTTCCACATCTCAAGGTTCAGTCGCGAACGACTTACCCGGACAACGACTTTTCTTGTGGCTAGCGCCGGGTTATATCCCGGCTCAACTTCGCCTGCGTGCTGCGCTTCTTTGAACAGGTCAATCCAGACGCTACGGAGCGTTTGCGCCATTCGTGCTTTGCCTCTGGATTTATATTCGTCTGTAATGGCTGCCAGCATTTTGGTGGTGACTTCCTGAATGCCAATGTCAGGCATCCTTTCAACCAGTACGTTTGTGCATGTCCTTCTTGATTTAAGCGTATTAATTTTTATCTCTTTATTGCTGAGTCGCTCCTCCTGAATTTTCAGATACCGTTCAATCCATAGGCGCATCCTCATCGATTTCTTGGAATTAACTTTCTTATGGCTGACCATATCTATCAGGGCAAACGACTGGGCAGTTTCCTGCTGCGCCAGAAGACGATTCAATTCAGAGGCGGCCAGTCTGGCCGCCTCTTGATCGGTACCAAAACCGATAAACTGACCGGTTAAAGGGTGCCGATATTGCCAGTAGGTTTTGCTGTTACGCTTATCAAGCTTGCAGTAGAGATTTGGGATATCAACCCTGTGATTACGTGGTCTGGCTGCCATTAATTACTCTCTCCATAAGCGTCTTAACCGCTTTCGGCATGCGTGGTGGTAGAGCCGGCGATGCGAGCATACCAATAAATTTGGCCTCTTCATCGATAACCCATCGCCGACCTTGTTTCAGCGCTCTTGGGATTGTTTGTCCTGTTCTAGCAATCTTGTGCAGCGCCGCTCTGGATGGTGGTTGCTTGAAGCCGTTTGGACCGGAAGCCCAATCCTCCAAGCTAACGAGCTGTCCCATGAAAACCTCCAGTTTGATAAATATGAGCTCTCAAAGTCATGTAGTGTGATATTTCAATATCAGGCCACCTGCCCAGGTAAGGATCGCAGTCGGCGCATGCCGGTCATTGCTGTAGCCACGTAGCTTGCCTTGCAGTTGACCACTTCAACCCAGACCTTCACGCCTTCAACTCTCACCGTATAGGTCTCTTTCATCTTGCTGCGCCCATAGTCACCATATCTTTGCTGGTGGGCTGCGAGTGCGATTTCACATGCCTGGAGAGCCAAAGGGGATTGCTTACTGCCTCGATTAATCAGTCGCATTTCGTCTCCTTGAGGGAGGGTTTTCCCTCCCGATCTCGTTAGTCCACGTATTCCGGTTTCATATCCGCCAGGGTGATGCTGAACTGACCATGCGATTCGTCGCCCAGATGGCGTTTCGACGCTGCAAGAACGCGCTCTACTTCCGCGAACCGCGCAGCTGCATCCGGCTCATCTGAAGATGGCAAGGAATTGATGGCTGCTTCGACTTTGTTCCTTGCATCAACCAGGTAATAACGCTTTACGGCCTTGTTTTTCAGCTCAGTAAACAGGGCAGAACCCAGCGTTGCTTTCACGGTTTCAATATCAGCGCGCAGAGCTTTAGCGCTATCCACATCCTGAGCCGCCTCGATGCGGTCACGGAAATCATCAGCAAGTGCATCGATGTTTTGAGCTGATTCCTGAGCCGTTTGAGTCGTAGTGACGTTGTCACCTGAAATATCAGCCAGGCTCATTTTCTGAACCGGTGCTGGGTTAATTTCCCTTTCGGTAGGCTGCTCAATCTCATCAGGCGTGTAAACGCCTAGGATCACGTGCGGGCAGTACAAGCGTGCCCAATATTTCACGCCGAGGTAGGCTATTTGCTGGTCGGGCTTCGAAACCCACAGCGGCGAATTTCGAGTAACCACCTGAGACAGGTAAAGAGGTTTATCCCAGGTGATTTCACTTTCTCCACGTAGAATGGCTCCGACTTCAACATACAGACCTTCTTCGTCTTCATCAGTCCAGTCGCGAACGCGTTCGGTAACGGTGTACTTACCGGTCTTACCCATTTTTTCACGGGTCACTTCTTTGGTTTTGGTGCAACGTTCCCAGTCGCCGCCGTAGCGATAATGAAAACGGCCATGAATGGCGCTGGAACTGGTGATTACGGCATTAACAAGCTGCGCTTCGTAACCCAACTGGCCATTGACCAGGTGAGTTTTTTGCGCCACCGCGTAAGGGTTCATGCCCCACTGCATGGCTTGCATAACAATCGCCATACAATCCGCAGGCTTTCCTGCGAGGTGCGCCGGCACGGTGACAACAGATTGAGCCATCAACCCGGCGAAAGCCTGCAGCTGACCCAATGCCTGAACGTTGAAAATTGAGTTGCTGGCAGAGATAGTGTTAGGTGCCTGCTGCTCAGCAGTTACGATGTTCATGTTTTCCATCATCATTCCCCTTATGCCTGAGTGCGCAGCGCTTCAAGGCGGCGCAGGTCGAAGTCGTTCAGTTCATCGGTGTAATCGGTAGTGATCGGCGCTGGCCATTCGCTCGTGTCGAATCCGGTTGCGATGGCGCGCATCGTTTTGCGGTACTCGAGCATGCCCAGTTCCAGCAGTTCGGTGGACGCCTCAATGATGGCGATCCAGTGGTAGTTCTCGTCTTTGTTGACGAAAATCCAGAAGAACTGGTCCAGCGCCGCGGTCTCGCAATACATAGCCGCACTGAGGTGGTAGTCCCGATCTATGATTTCCCGGTGCAGCCTGGCGCGTAGGCTTTCTTGCTTCACATTCCACATGCTGATGGTTTTCAGGTCCGCACCGATGCGCACGCCGTCCAGTTCAATCTCGAGGTCAGGCCGTACACGCACTTCTAAACCTGTTTCGTCGTCAAAGCCGAAGTAACTCACTTCAACAGCGCGGCTTGGATGTGTCAGCAGCATGCCGGCGGTCGGGTGCGCCAGGAGTGCAGACTGAATTGCTCGCGCTGTGGCCAGTTGCTGGCGGGTAACCAGAATCTTTTCGCCAGGGTTGTCGCGCCAGGCATCCAGCAGCTCGTCTGCGAACACGGCATCGGGCTTAACCGACTTAACTGCCTGGATCATGTCTGCTTTGGTGCCGGACACTTTCAGCGGCGTCGGTTTCTGCGCTTCCTGTGCGACCAAATCAGGATTGATGATCGCCAATTGCTCGAGTAGCGCATCACGGCTGCCGCTGGTTTTAACCGGCACGGGCAGGGTGGCGTTGTACTCTTTAATGCATGCCTTCATTGCAGCTGCTGTCTGCTTCTGGCCTTCTTCAATACGCTGGTACTCAGCTGGGAGAGCCATATAGCTTTGAGCCGTTTCTTCCAGGCTCGCGCCAAGCGGCACTGGGGCGGGAAGGGCTGCGTTATGTTCTTCAAGCAACGCTTTAATCTCGTCAGCGCTCAGCAGTGCCGGCAGGCTGGCGTTGTACGCGTCGATGAACTCACGCAGAGTTGCGGTGGTGGTGAAAGCACCCTCAGGGATCTCAGGTTCTACACTGAACTCTGCTTCGAGGTTTTCCGGCTGTAGTGCAAGGGCGTGCACCAGATTTCCCATGTCCAGCACTTTAGATGCTGTGCGCGGGATAGTTTTAGCCACATGGCGCGCATTGAAATACATCAGGCTGACACGGGCATCTTTCACCTGGGTTGAGCTAATACCGTTTGCTGCGTGATAAACGTCATTCGGTAGGCCTTCGTAGCGGCCAGGCTCGAAGTAAGCCGGGTATTCGAATGCTGGCTCTGACTGCTGCTCTTCTGGCGCTACGGTAACTGCTTGCGTATCAGTTGCATCAGTGCCTTCGCCTGGTTGTACCGGATCAGTACTTTCGACTTTCTCTGGCTGAGTCGTTTCCATCTGCACATTGCTGGTGGTCTCCGCTGTATTTTCCGTTTTTTCGACTTCATTTGAGGGGGTATCAATGACAGGGGCGGTATTTCCAACCATCAGGCCATCGATGGAGAACACGCCGCCGAGATTTTCAACCTGCGGTTGTTCAACTGGAGCTTCAGTCTCAACTGCAGGAGTAGGCAACGGCAGTACTTCCACAGCAGAGTTAAACTCAGCCGTCATGGTTTTATTCACAAACTCAAGATGAGCCGCTGGCGTGTGGTGGATGTTCTCTGGTGTGATACGGATTAGATTGAAGATTGCCGCACGGTTCACCGCCAGTATGCCGGGCTGATTACGCAGGATGGCGCTCCATGATTTCCATGGTTCTTCTTTCTTAGCCACGATTTCTTTGGCACGTCGTAACACGCTCGAAGGAATTTCGAAGTGGTGGAAGTCCATAGGCAGTAGGGCACATGCGATCTCAAGATCGAGAGTGTCCAGAGTGTGATGCGCGCCTTCGCCGCGATCCGTTGCATAGCCGCCGTCGGCATTGGTACCAGAATCGGTACGCTGAACATTACTGATGCGATTACCGGCTGCCCACTCGCGAACGAGAATGCCGCGGTCAATATAATCAGTCGCAGCCCAGATTCGGGTAAAACGGAGAACCAAAGCGAGTTCGTGGCGCTTCTCCTGGCTGAACACCTTGCGAATGGCGTCGGTATAGCGCCAAAGGTCTTTGGTATCGTAACCTTTAACCTCTTCGCAGTTTTCAGCCGCCAGCAGCAGGTTCTGGACATAGCTGTTGTCAGTGTCCATCTCCAGCGCGCAGATACCTTCGTATTCTTCGCGGGTTAAGTGGTGGCGCAGTTCGTCGGCGGTGAACTGGGCGAGTAGCTGCTTGCGGAAGGGCATACGAACGACCGGATAACGAGTGGTTTCGTCATCATTCTCGTCAATCTTAATACCGTTTTCAGGTTCTGGATCCTGACCGGTTGTAACACCGGTCTCGCTGGCGCTTTCTGATTTGAGAAGAGTAAGCTTTCCGCTTCTCCACTCTTCAACTAACTGATTGCGGTCGCCGGCATCAGCTCTCGCCCAGTCAGCCATGAATGCAGCAATAATTTCTTTTTTGTGCGCTTCATCTGGCGCGAATACCTGTTTAATCGCCTGGACCAGTTTCCACTCAGCGTTCAGGCTGAGTTCATCAACTTCAGGGACGTCGTTCTTCGCCTGTAGCAGGTTCTGGAGATAGGTGTTGCCTTCATCCAGTGACATTTCGCTGGCAGCCAGCTGCTGCTCTTTAGTGATATGTGACTGGAATTTGTCGCTGGTCAGGTGGACGGCAAAACGGACCGCTGGAGTGCGGTTTTCAAGCGGAACATTGTCCACGGTAGTTTCGACTTTAACGGTCGTTTCCGGTGCGGTAGTGGTGTCCACTGGTCTAGTCAACTCAGCACCAGCCTTTGGCAGCCAGGTGCGTCCATCGTCCTGCAGTTCGTAGCGTTTGCACCAGGTGTAATCCACGGTGCTTTCTTCCGGGAGGTCGTTATACACCGGGAAATCGGTGCGAACCGGTTTGGCGTAATCCTTACCGCGTCCGGTTTCAATACCAGCATCTTCCAGCTCAACATCGAGCTGCAGGTTTGCACGGGCTTCTGATTTCGCAGTGAACCAAATCACTGCGTCTTCTTTGCCAGATTTCTGCGTAGCCTTAACTACATAGAAAAATTCCATGTGAGATCCTCTTTTTTGGATGTAAGATCCCCGGGCCAGAGATAGCGCCCATTGGGTGAACTTTGGTTTTTTAAGTAGTTTTCCGGTGTAACTTTGGTCGGGAGCACCGGACGTACGGGCCGCCTTGCGCGGCTTTTACGTTATGCCTCGTGGGCCATCTGGTCGTACGAAGCACAACGTTCAGAGCAATATTCTTTTTCTTTGCGCGCCAGCTGTGAGCCGTTGCGATAGAGAAGGGTACTTTTGACTACTTCCCCCGGTTTAACCGGCTTGCCGCAGTACCCGCATTTCGTTGAGCTACACATCTGGATTCCCCTTTTGCGCCAGCAGGTAGCACAGGCGGCGAAGAATCACCTCGAAGAAGTTCAGTTTTACGGCCTGTATCCGTCCTGGTTTGCGTGCGAAATCAATCATAATGATCTCCTTGTTATGCCTGTCTTTTAACCACTTCAGGCTCGGTGGTATGCTGGAAGTTCTCACACAGCCAGCACAAGGAAACATGGATGGCCACGTTTAACCGAAATCTTCAGCTGCAAATTCTTCAACTCGCTTTAGAGAGCTATCCTGACCCGATCGAGTACATACCGAGGGAGTTAGCTGCTCTTGATAAGAAAACGCTTTTACAAAACATCGCTTATTTGAGAGAAGAGGGAATGATTAAGGGAGGAATAGAAGAATATCTAAGCGGTAAAGAGCCTGCTCTAGACACGATTTCAGTAACTAAGGATGCTATTAACTTGCTCAGTGAAGAGGGAAGTATCTCTTCCTCATTAAAAGTGGTGACAGTAAAACTCCATGACGAATCGCTCACTGCTTTAAGGGATTTCATAAATCAGAATGTTTCAGACCCAGAAGAAAAGAAAGTGTATTTGCAGCGCTTAAAAGAGCTTCCCGCTGACGCCACAAAACACATCGTGCTTGAACTTGTGGGTAAGGGGTTAGGTCAGATACCGAACGCAGTTCAGTGGCTGCAAACAACGCTCCATCATTTGTAAATTCTTTTTCTTCCCGGAGCCTGGAGAATTTAACCCACCCAATACCTCCGGGAATTTCCAGCCAAAAATCATCACGGTTATCAGTTGAAAGTGTTAGAGCTTTATTTACGAACGTTAATGCGTATATACGTAGTGGTTGCAATATTCACCTCCGATATTTATAGAATTTGTGTGCTTTGTGCCTTAACGCCGGCCAGCGGAACATTTATACCTGATGCACATTGTTGTAGCGGTGGATGGCCGCCGGTTGTCATAACTAAGCCGCTTCTGTGAAGCGACTGAGGTATGAAGGTCGTTTGATTACGCACCATTGCCGCTCTCCCTGAGCCCGCCGGGCGTCCGACGCATGGTTTTTTTGTCGCGCCGTTCGACTGATCGAATCTCCACTTCGCGGCTGGCTAACTTCGCTCAGCTGTCGATGTTTCGTTTCGATGGGTCAACAATAGCTAAAGCGATTATCGTAGTCAATCGCCAAAACGATAATCATCACTACCAAAGTGATAATTATGTGATTGGTAAAGCGATTTTTAATGAAATTTATCTTCGTGGTATGCTGATTTTTTTGGAGGAAGATGCTTATGGAGCATAAAGAGTGGGTTGATAAACTCCGCTGGCTTAGCCCTGAACAGATCGTTCAGGTTCACTTTGGCCTCCAGGAGGATATTAAGAAGTTCTACAAACTTAGGGAGGAGGGAGATAATCTTGCCAGGGCCGAGCATTTATGCGAACAGATGATTGCGCTATCTGAGTTGGCATTCTCGGCTTTACGTAGCGCTCATGACAAAAGGGTTGAAGAATACGAATCTTTAACTGGAAATAAGTATCCCAGTGATTTTTACCCGCCATCACATTATGGCTTCTCTCAACTGTCAGTGATCTTGAAAAAAAGAAAGGACTTTCAACGTATAGAGGTTTTACACGAAAAATTGATTAAAGAGGGTTGGAGATGCTAGCCCGGAAACCGGGCTATGCGAAGCGCTTATAGTCGACAGACTGCCTAAGGAGCACCTTGGCCATCACGTAGAACGCGTCCTCGTCCTCTGGTTCGACGTACCATTTTTCGTAAATTGGGTTATCGGAGATTACTGCCAGGCGGTCACGCTGCATCTGCAGGCGCTTAACGTGCAGTGTCTTTCCGAAAACAAAGACGTATACCCCGTCACCATCAAAGTGCGTAACGCTGGTATCAACGAAAATCTGATCGCCAGGTGAAATCGTGCCGTCCATGCTGTCGCCATTTACTGTTATCACTTTGACGTGCGAAGCAGGTCGGTTGCCGAACAAGGCGCGCGCCTGCTCAGTCGTGTATTCGATGGCTCGGATAGTTTCAATGAAATCGCTGGTGGCAATACTGCCCGGCCCAGCGCTGGCTTTAACGTCGAGTACATCCACGCGGTAAACCCCATTCAATGACGACTTAACCTGGCAAAGCGCAGTCGGTTCTCTTGCGCTACTGGAAGCCATTTCCCCTTCACCAGCAGACAGCCACTCTGGCCGCACACCCAGTACAGAGGCGATCTCAACGGTCTTACGTGATCCGTTTGCATTCTTCAGCAGCTTATTGACGCTGGACTGAGCCATGCCGACATCTTTCGCTAACCGGCCTTGTGTATATCCAGCATGTTTCATTGCCTGCGCCAGGCGCTCCGAGAATCCCATATTCACCTCTGTTAATGACCTCTTTAACTCTATCGCTCAAGCGATTATTTAGCAAAAAATCGCCTATGCGATTGACATTCACTAAGGTGATAAACATAATCGCTCTAGACTGATAGCTGAGGTGATTATGAAAACCCAAACAGTAGAGAAGAACTCCGCAGTAGAGAAAGCGATCGCCATCGCTGGCAGCCAGAAAGAACTGGCAAAACGCTGCGGTAAAGCCCAGTCCACTATCTGCGACTGGCTTAACGGAAAGAAACGCATTTCCCCGGTTCACGTTCCTGAACTGGTGAAAGCGGTTGGCGGTGAAATACAGGCACATGAATTCCGCCCGGACCTGCCGTCCATCTTTCCACATCCTGATAACCATGCCGCTTAACGGCGGCCCTAACCACGAAAGGCAAAGCAATGCATTCACTTGCGTATCAACAGAATACCAGAATACACCCGGGAGAAATGATAAACCGCGCTCAACCTAAGGCGGCTCCAGACCACGAAAAGATCCGCGAAGTAGTCCGGGCGTGGTCGTCGGCGCTGAACAATCAGGACGTCGTGTCAGCGCTGATCATCAACGAATACCGGGAGCGGGGCGGAACAGCCATCAGCTTCCCGGAGGATATCAGCCGTGCGCGCCAGAAGCTGTTTCGCTTCCTGGATAACCGTTTCGACTCTGAGCAGTACCGCGAGAACGTCCGCCAGCTGGCCCCGGCAATCATGGCCGTCCTGCCGCTGGAGTTCCGCAACCGTCTGGCGCCGAAGAACGACACAGTGTCGCTGATCGCCTCTGCGATGAAAGAGTGTGCCGAGGCTAAGCAGGCTGTCCTGCTGGACGCACCAGAGCATCAGAAGCTCAAAGAGCTAAGTGAGGGAATAGCATCACTGTTCCGTCTGATGCCGGAGCAGTTTGGCCCGCTAATGACGATGGTCACAACCATGCTGGGGGCAATGTGAAGACTTCAGAAAAGGCGAAAGCCGGTCTGCGTGAACAGAACCGACTTTCAGGTGCAAAAACGGAGTGTAATTGCGGAGCTAAGTATGTCAAACACAGCTGAAATTATCAATTTCCCCCACAAAACCGAACAACCGGGAGGTCGTATGGCCGACCTGTCGAACGGGTATACCAAGGTCGCTAACGAGATCCAGCAGCTCAAGCCTCGTCTGAAAATGTCAGGCCGGGAGTGGCAGTGTTTTGAGGCGGTGATCTGGCTTACCTACGGCTGGAACAAGAAGCAGGACCGCGTGACGAACACGGTGATTGCCGAGCTTACAGGGCTGAGTGACTCGCATGTTTCTGATGCGCTCAAATCGCTCGCTGAACGCAAAATTATCTTCAGTCAGAAGCAGGGCGTGATGAAAACGGTCGGTATAAATACTGACCTTTCTGCCTGGATTTTAGACAAGCCGAAAACGGGAAAAGTCTTCCCGAAATCGGGAAAAGTGTTACCGAAAACGGGAAAAACCTTCCCGGAAACGGTAGACACCCAAGACTATAACAAGAACAATAATAAAATATCCTCGTCTCGGAATTCTGACGAATCCCGAAACCAGAAAACTCAAAAGTTTCTCTCACGCCATCCAGAAGCTGCCGCCGGGATATACACCCCAGCAGGTAAATCATGGGGATCCTCTGACGACCTCAAGGCAGCACGCTGGATTTACGACAGGCTTCTCACAGTCAACGCATCGCTATCTGAGCCAAACTGGGCTGAATGGGCAAACACCATCAGGCTGATGCGTGTCCAGGACAAGCGTACTCACTACGAAATCTGTGACCTGTTCCAGTGGGCCAACCGGGATGAGTTCTGGAAAGACAACATCCTGAGTCCCTCGAGTCTTCGCAAACAGTGGGATCAGCTCACCACCAAACGGATGCGCGCAATCGGAGCGGTAAAACCTTCCCGGGGCGGTATCGACCTGCATAACACCGACTGGATTGACGGGGTGCTGGAATGAAAAACCTTGCCGAGAGCATTCACAATTTTGACCGGGAACAGGCTCGCCGCGTGGCGCACAGCATGCCTGAGCAGTACACCGAGCGCGAACAAACGCAGCAGGTGGCGCAGATAATCAACGGGCTATTCGTACAGCTGGCGGCCGCGTTCCCGGCAAGCCTGGTTAATCGCAGCCAGGAGGACGTGAACGAGATCCGCCGTCAGTGGGTGCTGGCCTTCAAAGAAAACGGGATCACCACTCTGGAACAGGTCGAAGCCGGCATGCGCATGGTTCGTCGTCAGGAGCGTCCATTCTTGCCATCGCCAGGCCAGTTCATCAAGTGGTGCAATGAAGGGCTCTGTGTGCTGGGGATCACTACCGCTGACGTGATGGCAGAATACTGGAAGTGGCGCAAGCTCGTGTTCCGCTACCCGAGTAGTGAGCAGTATCCATGGCCTAAGCCGGTTTTTTATCACATCTGTCTGGAGCTGCGGCGCCGCGGAACAGATGGCCAACTGAGCCACAAAGAGCTTGAGCATGAGGCTAGAGATATACTGGGTATATGGGAAAAGCGCGTTCTTGATGGAAAACCTATCCCACCAATACGCCGAGCACTGGCTGCCCCACCGCAAGGTCGCGGCCCAACCCCGGCAGAAACATTGATTGTAGAGTATCAACGCCGGAAAGCGGCAGGTTTAACCAAGTAATCGTGTATTGACCAATGACAAAAATATTAACCCAAAAGAGCAGGTGGCGGTGTTTGTGCGCTATAAACCCAACTGCGCCGTTGGCGATGTTTCCGAAGCGCTGGACATGGCTTGGTGGGACAGCCGGCAGGCTGCAGCGCAAAATAACTGACGAAGGCGTAATCATTCACTCGCGTGAAAGCGTACAGTACATATACAGGGCGATACCGTACGCGGATATTCCAGACGTTGTCCTTCCGTGTATGGTGGAATAAAGCAATCCAGTTCGAATGCAGGCTGCTGAACAGAAAGCGAAGGAATTTGAGGAAAAGGGTATGTGGCGAAGGGCTGCCACGGTGTATTCAGCAATGTTTGGCATAGCTGTTAGTGCGGTTGAGGTTGCCCGTATTGCCAAGCTTCGTAAAGACTGCCTGCGTCAGGTGGGGAGGATGTAAGAATGGCCAACGATATGATCATGCATACACCCACCCCCATTACAAGCAGCACTGATGTGAGTCTACATAAGGCCACACCAAGAAAGACATAGCTATAGAGAAACGTGCATTTTGCGATAATACACCATTGTTGCAGTTAATATAATAGTCAAGCCAACCAAGTAACATTGGTTGGCTTGATGTGAGAAATCCTTTTAGCATAACCCAATATGCCATCAATGCTCATCGTTACCAGTTATCAGACTTTGTAGCATCACGAAGATAATATTTACCCCCATCAAGAATGCTCTTTAGTGCAGCCTGTATTGGGTAACTATAATCAGTAATATCTAACAACCCAACCTTGTTTTTTAATTTTTCTAAATTGATAATATCGCCGAAATTGCTTTCATCAATTTGCGCATAAGGCCCGTTAACTGAATCACTGCCTGCGCGCTCTAGTATCTCAGCAATCCTAATAATTCCATTTTTTTTATTTATTAAACTATCTATAAATTGAGACGCCAAATCTTTAGATGATCTCTTTAACTCCATAAATATATGAGATTCAAGATGGCTTTTAATGAATCTTTTTGTTTTAAGTGCGTCAAGAGCATTATGTTGATATGTTATTTCTAATTTATCAAGTAACTCTTGCGTGACCCATGGGTTAATTTCATCAGTACCATTAAGTTGACGTCTAACTTTGTATAATACATCAGCTCCCAGAGGGGTGTTTTCTTTTCTAGATATTATGCTTTTGATTAGTTCGTTTTTATTGGTGCTTTCAGAAATGAATTTATTTGTCAGCCAATTCATTTTTCGGTATAAATCTGAAGATAGAATTCCGTAATTAGATTCCTGTGATATGATAAGTTTCTCTGAGAATAGGAAGCTATCATATATACTTTTCAAAATATCAAAAGCATCATCATCTATAATGCTGGAATAGTTAGTCATCATTTCAAAAAAGCGATCTTCAGCGTTACTTGATTCAACGTCAATTAAGAATTCAGACCTAGATATTTCACCTCGAATAAATTTAATTATGTCCTGATCTGATAAATATCCAATAGGAGTTTCATAATGAAATGCTACATGTAAGCGTTGAGGTGCAGACACTCTTCCTGCATAGTCAGGGTTTGTAACCCCATAATGCGAGTAGCCTCCAAAGGCAAGCAAAGGGAATACTTCACCTAAAAGATTAATCATTAACTTCCGGTCTTTATCATTGAAAATTTGAAGTTGATGATTTCTTTCATTCTCGAATGTTTTGACTATTTCTTCCGGCTTTTCTAACAAAAGTCCATCATTGGTAAATCTCTTTCCAATATATGCTTCAGGATTGTTTTTTATGTGTTCATATAGGCTGTTTGATTTTATTGCTATTAATGATAAAGCAAACAGATCAGAAAAACATACCTGACCTTCTACTTGTTCTAAAATAAATCTCAAATGGTTAAAAAGTTTTTTTATTTCCCTTGGGTTCTTAATTAAGTGTTTGAAGTAATTGTGAAATATCCAGCTTAAGCGTTCTTGATCATTTTCAAAATTTTCTGTGAGATTTTTTTCGCTAAGGTTAGAGAATTCAATTTCTGCAAGCTCGGTTATACTACTCTCTGAAATAACTGGGAGTGGTACCCGTAATTGAACAATTTTATTGATATAATGTGCGGAGTTTTCTATGCCATTTTTTTTAAGTACTTCAGTTAGATAATTCGGATCAAATGCAAGCAGGAATGAAGTGCCAGGGAAGTCCGCTACTGCTTTAACCAATCTTAACACCTGAAATGTCTCAGTCGGTGTTAATCTATCAATGTCATCGATAATTATAATGATTGGATAAGGAAGTTTTTGTATTTCTTTAGATACTTTCTTTTTTTTACCTAAAAGATCTAACTCCTTCAAGTCTTCGGTTTTTTTTGTAGCGCTTGATAATTTTGAAAATACTTTATCTAGTATAGATGCCCACGGTTCAGTTCCAGGGACAAGTTTTGCAATATTAAATAAACTTGCATATTTTACCAACTCTTTCGAGACTTTAAGTGCTAAGGATGTTTTATCCTTAAGGTTTAACTGTGCTGAGAAACTGACCAGAAAATCTTGTATTAAAGATTCGGGATTGCCAGCTAACCAAGGGTTATATTCAATGATTGCGGGGTAAGTCTCCTTTTCCTGTAATGCACCTTTAATTAAATTAATTACTGATGTTTTGCCATTTCCCCATTCTCCCTCTAATGAGACAGTAAGACATTCATCTTCACAATTGAGTAGAAGTACATTTGCTAGTGCGTTGGCAAAACTGAGTCTATTTAGAAGGTCGGGATCATCAATTCCGCCATAAATGGGGTTATCGTTATGATATTTGCTCATATTTGTCTCTTCGAACAAGAATTTAAAGTTGAATTTTTGTGATAATTGATAAATCAAATGGTAATTTAAGTCAAGAGAAATTCAAATCAGGAAGTATTTCAGACGTCTGGTTCATGCGCATGATGAAAAAACGTTCCTAAAGCAAACATCTCATTGTTTGCTGTTACCAAACCCAGAAGATAAAAAGCCCCAAAAGGGGCTTGGCAGTTATGGCTTCTTAGGTGGTGGCGCTGGTTGCGTAACTTGCTTAGGTGGCTTGTAACCTTCGTTAAGAGGCTGAGATTTAGGTTGATAACCGTAGTCATTTTCTTTCGGACGGTAACCTTCATTTTTGAATTTTTCGTTATTTGTCATGTGATTTCCTTTTTAAAAATGATAGTTCAAGGTTTCTTCGGCGGGGGTGCTGGTTGTGATGTCTGCTTAAGCGGTTTATATCCACTATTTACATCTTGTTTTGGTTGGTAGCCTTTATTGTTGGGCTGATAACCATCTTGAGCTATAGGTTTCTTAGTTTCACTCATTATTATCTCCTTCTTGACTATTTTCACTAGGGTTAGTGAATCTGAAAAATTCAATGTGCTCAATATCTTTTGAAAGAATCAAAATGCCAAGGGTATCTGTTCTTGCCCTTTCAAACCCCCCATCTGCGTTGATCACCCAATTTTCTTCAAGGTATAGCTGCTCTGGATTAGGAGAGCTTGATGAAAATGAGTCAGCAGAATATTTGCCAGCTATTTTATTTCCATCTTTAAGAGTAACTATAACCCATGATGACATTCTTAGACCGAAATAATAATCCCAGGCCCGTCCTGTAGGATGTGGAAGCAAATTACATAGCCACTTCCACGATCGCATCCATACAAATAATAAAGTCAAGATGATAGGGCTAACAAAGAGAACACACAAATAGAAAAGCATGTAAGAGATTAAATGAGTGGCACCATATTGCGATTTTTCAAATAAATATATAGGTATTAGCCATATAGCATAATTGATGCAACTATATGTTACAACCTCAATAATTGTCTTAGACGTATCAAGTTGAACATTGGGATGTAGTACACTGTACAGCTTCATACTTAGAAAACCCGGAATAACGAAGGCTATGAAAATGACCAATTTATTTGTATCCCAAATATCCATGTATTTCTTTCCTTACACAATAATTCCATAAATAGATTATGCCACTTATCACTTACCAGAAGTATGAAGATTATCACCATCTTCATAGAATTTTTACTCTAGCGGAGCCCCAAGGGTGGTGTAGTTGCTACCAGTTGGTTCAACAATTCGTGCTGTTATGCCGTTGAACAAACTAACACATCGGAGTGCTGTTTATGCATACAGTTAAAACGGCGGAGGCATTCATGAAAGCTGAATTAACCATTGATCGCACTAAAGAACTTCCTAGGGCGCGGTTTCAGCACTGGAAAAAGAACTGTTAAATCGGCTCCAGAATCAGTTCGATGAGTGCTGTCTGGTAATAAGGCGTGCAGGCTCCGATGGGTTAAGAGTTTACGGTAGTGAAAAAGAAGCTTAGAAAAAGGTTGAGGATATCCTCCAGCAGATCTGGGAAAGCGCAGAGGACTGGTTTTATTGATACAGCATGCAGAAATTTTCCAGTTTTGGAGGGGGAGATTGGTGAAACAAAAAGAAGAATTACCGAGCAAGGGCTACGTAGTCATCAGATTCCACGATGGAGTTATCGTAGCAAGACTGCACTCATTTCCTGATAGGGGGTGTGCACTCATGTACCGACGCGGGGGTGAACTGTCATTCATGCCGTTACAGGATGATGAGATGGTAGGAACACCGACACTCCTTACGCAAATACTTGAACGCGCAGGGTTTCGAGTCGCAGAAAACCAAAGTATGAGTCATCTCATTTAATATTTCCCGCGCCTATCTATAAATTAGGCGCGAGAAATGAAACTTATAACTTGCTATATAATTATCGCAGCATGCGTTTAAATATCTTCGATTAAATCTTCTGCCCCAGGTTCTTTCTTTTTTAAAGCATTCCTTATATTATCCATAATCATTGTTCTATTAATGTTTGGTAATCCCCTCGTTGCATTTTCTGTAAGTTCTATGTGAGGAACTCCATTTACTAAGTGATTTCTGAAAATACCCGGATAAAGATTTGATAGATTAGTTATTTGAGAAGCTAAAGTATTTTTTAACTCATTTAGATTATCAAAATCTGTTTGGAGCTTGCCTATTTCTTCCTCAAGCTTTAGAATGCTATGGCTTGCTTGCATACGTTCATAATCAAGTTCTTTGATAGTGGAGTTTAAGTCTATATTTAATTCAGACAATTTTTTGCGAGCACTCTCACTTTGTTCTAATGAATCTTTTTCTGAGCGAAGTTGGGCTTTCAAGCTACTTTCTTCTGCTTTGCTATCATTTAATTTGACTTGCAATTCTTTGACTTCTATCTCTAAAGATAGCACTAACTCATGCAGTCTTTTATTATCGGCTTTAATTAATGAGATGCTTTCTTCTATATACCGTTCTTCCTTTTTATCAGCAAGTTTTTTTCTTGCTTCGATCTCTGCAATTGATTGCTGAAGTTCTGCTACTCTAATTTTAGATGATAAAGTTAACTCAATTGTTTCCGAGTTGGGTTTATCTTGAATTTTAGTAATTGCTTTATTTATTTGCGGTAACAAAAAAGCTATCAATGCAGAGGTGCAAAGTGGTGCTGATAAATAATTCCAAACATCAAAATTACTATTTATAAACTTCAATCTTTCTTCAATACTATTCTTGCTGAAAAATAGAATGGCAAGCATTTGCCAGTTAAATCCAATCCATGAAAAGACAAAGGCCCCAAGAAAAGGGCTCTTTACCCTTTCTAGCGAGGTTTGACGAAAGGAGGCAAAAATATCCCGTAGAAAATCTAACATTATTAATTCCTTAGCGAGCGCGGTTGTAGTGGTCTTATCGGCAAAAGAACTTTTTTAAATAATACTATGCATAGGTGCATCGACAAAGTATTTTCATCATTAATGACATTAACAAGATTACCATGATAATATGAGTTCATAGGCCTGAACGCCCTATACCTGATGCGCCACGGAGAGAACCATGGCGCTAGAATTACAACTTATCAAACACCACTCAGGAATACTGATCCCGGCTACGCCCGAGACCAGCGATATCCTGCAATCTAAAACCCGGCTCGGCGATGTTCTTGTTGCCGAGTTCAGGCGTGTACGAAACCCGGCATTTCACCGGCGCTTTTTCGCGCTTCTCAATCTCGGTTTTGAATACTGGGAACCAACCGGCGGGGCTATCTCTAGCAACGAGCGGAAGCTGATCACCGGCTACGCCAAGTTCCTGGCTTCTTATGGCGGTAATGAGGGGGCGCTGATTGATGCTGCTGAGCAGTACCTTGAGCAGGTTGCATACCGCCGGGTCACAAATGGCATTAGCCTTTGCAAATCCTTTGATGCTTACCGCTCATGGGTAATCGTCGAGGCAGGGCACTTTGATGCCATTCAGCTGCCTGACGGAACACTCAAAAAGCATCCTCGAAGCATCTCGTTTGCCATCATGGACGAACTCGAGTTTCAGCAGCTCTATAAAGCTGCGCTCAATGTTCTTTGGCGATGGGTCCTGTCCCGTTCATTCCGCAGTCGCGATGAGGCCGAAAATGTGGCCGCGCAGTTGCTTGGCTTTGCGGGGTGATGGACATGAAATATACCTGGTTCCATCATACCGATTGCAAAACCCAGCAGGCCGAACAACTCATGGCGGAATACCAGCGCCGCGGCGTGAAGGTAGAGCGCACCCTGAACTCCGATTATCTCACCTGGACCGTCAGCGCGAAATTACCAGAGTACAAATGTCCCCCACGAACCCCGAGAACTCTACGCCAAAAGGTCTGGGGGTAATCATGGCTATTTATCGAAGCAAAAAGTGGTTAGCCGCCGTTGGTCAGATTGAACGGTGTGTTCTTTGCGGCGCGTGGGGATCGCAGGTTGCTCACCGTAATGAGGAAAAAGGCATGGGTTTAAAAACAGATGACTGTGCGACAGCTGCACTCTGCGCTTGCTGCCATGACAGTATCGATAACGGGAAGGATCTCACCCGGGACGAACGCCGACAGCTGATGGACCGCGCGATTGTTCTGACAGTGATTGAAGTTGCCCGCCGCGGGCTGGTGGTGCCCGCATGAAAATCTACGATATTACGCCGATTGGCAAACCCCGAATGACTCAGCGAGACCGCTGGCACAAACGCCCAGCCACAGCTGCATATTGGGCTTACAAAGAACAGGTCAGGTTGCTGGGCGTCCGTCTGCCGGAGTCTGGATATCACGTCACGTTCGTGATCCCCATGCCAAAGAGCTGGAGCAAGACAAAGCGGGCGCAATATGTCGGCCAGCCTCATCAACAAAAGCCGGACAAAGACAACCTGGAAAAAGCTTTGCTGGATGCAGTGTTTGACGAGGATAGCCATGTTTGGGACGGACGGGTTACCAAAATCTGGGGAGAAACAGGGCAAATCATTATCGAGGAGGCCAGATGAAGCCAGAAACGCTTGAGATACTACGCGCGCGCTGGCAGCGCCTTCGTATTTACCGCTACCGGGGATCGGTGCTGGTGGATTACCGCATTCTTCGTAATTTTGTTCGTATCTATCATTCAGCAGGAGCAGCCTAATGAACCTCGAAAACACCGTGAAATACCACTTCGCCAAGTCGACGCTTATTAGCGACTCTCCGCGCGCCACAGGTTCAGATTCGCTGACCGGGACGGATATCATGGCCGCTATGGGCATGACGCAGGAACGGGCAGCCTTGGGTTACAGCGCCTTTCTCGGGAAGATGGGCATCAGCAACAATGACCGGGAGAGGGCGATCGAACTGCTGGCTCAGTACGCGCTGACCCGGTGCGATCGGGTGGCGGTATTACGGAAGCTTGACGCAGAGATTAAACCACTGGTAATGCATCAGTTGGCCAGCTTCGCGTTCGAGGACTATTCCCGTAGCGCCGCCAGCGTGAAGCAATGCGATGGCTGCAAAGGGGCAGGGTTTATTGACTCTGAGGTTTTCAGCATGAAGTCCCACACGCCGGCAAAAGAGAAGAAGTTCGCGAATATGTCTTTGCACATGGGTGTCGAAAATATTCGCCCTTCCGAGTATGAGGTACGGAGGCAGGTCAGGGAGGTAGCGCGCGTTCACTGCCCTCAGTGTAAGGGTAAGAAGGTAGTTAGTTGTGCCTGTAGAGATTGCCATGGACGCGGGAAAGCCGTTAATCAGGCTCTTACAGAACAGCAGGGCGTTCCGGTTCTGGCAGACTGTAAGCGCTGCAGTGGTCGTGGGTATGAGCGTATCCCGTCAACTGAGGCTTACGCTGCGGTGTGTCAGATAACGGATGCAATAAGCCTCGATACCTGGAAGAAGTCAGTTAAGCCATTTTACGATCAGCTAATCACCAAGTTTGATATCGAAGAGGCTTGGGCTGATGCGCAACTCAAGCAGATAACAAAATAGGGCGTGAATTTATCGTGAGCTATTTACTTTTCCCGAATCTGTGGTAATTTTGCTCTAACGATGGGTTATTGCCTTCGTTTAAAGCCCTGCGGTTAACCCCGTGGGGCTTTTTGCTTAATAGCGATTTAAGAATTTCTAAAACCATCACTATTCATTGCCTCTTATACTTTCTATATCGGAGAGGGGAGGAATAATGAGAGAAGGCTATTACTGGATTCAGTACAATGGTAGCAGGCAGATCGCTTACTACGTGCACGAAAAAATCGACGATTTAGAGTCGGGTGAAACTATTTACGGCGCATGGTATGTGACTCGTGGAGATGATCTCGCCAACAATGGAGAGGTCGAAGTGCTAAGCGAACGTATTGAAGAGCCAAAGCTGTAACAGGATAAAAATTAAGTGAAGCCTCGTTACTGTGCGAGGCTTTTAGTATCCATGGAAGAAGTAGCGAATCTTTAATCCTATAAACTTCAACACTGGCCAGACATAATGCTGGATTAAATATAGGACAGGTGGAACAATCAATGTCGCACCAGTTGCGCAGAGTGCGTATATCGCCGAGTCCTTTGCGATTAATGAGTAATTTAGGTTAAGTGTTTCAAGATTAATTGCATTGGCTGTACTCGAACCTACAAATCCAGAGCCAAAAACAACCAGAAACACATAAAGTGATGCTGTTATGAGCTTTAAAATTAGCCGAATGTATTTCACGATGGACACCTGCTGATTGATGTCATCTTTTTACACAAATATCATCTGTTTAGCTAGGTTATAGGTCGCTTGGTTCTAAATAATACCCTGCTCATTGCCTGACCCTCACATTGCCAGCCTGTCGCTGGCTTTTTCATTTCAGGCTCCTAGAACCATCATCGACACGCCTTCTTGTTAATCGTCCCGACGGACTTACCCTTTTCAAACACACAGCACCCGCTAACTACGCGAGGTGAGAGCATGTATCGCATGGACAAATTAACTACTGGTATCTCCTATGGCGCATCGGGGGGTAGTGCCATTTACTGGTTCAGAAGACTTCTTGACGGTTACTCACCCGAACAATGGGCCGCTATAGGTGTGATCGGTAGTTTACTGTTTGGCTTACTCACCTTTCTTACCAACCTCTATTTCCAAATCAAAGCGGATCGCCGCAAAGCTGCCCGGGGTGAATGATGTCGAATAAAGCAAAGCTCAGTGCAGCAGTGCTGACACTAATCGCGTCAGGTGCATCTGCACCACTCATTTTCGACCAATTCATCAGCGAGAAAGAAGGCAATGCGCTGGTGGCCGTTGTTGATCCGGGTGGGGTCTGGTCTTTATGTCACGGCGTGACCGTTATCGATGGCAGGCGTGTTGTTAAAGGCATGACGGCCACTGAGGAGCAATGCCGGAAGGTTAACGCTATTGAACGCGATAAGGCATTAGCTTGGGTTGATCGCAATATCAAAGTGCCTCTGACAGAACCACAGAAGGTGGGTATCGCATCCTTCTGCCCGTATAACATCGGCCCCGGTAAATGCTTCCCGTCCACGTTCTATAAGCGCATCAATGCCGGTGACCGCCATGGGGCATGCGAGGCAATTCGCTGGTGGATTAGAGACGGTGGCCGCGACTGCCGCCTGACTAAAGGCCAGAAGAACGGCTGCTACGGTCAGGTAGAACGGCGAGACCAGGAAAGCGCGCTGGCGTGCTGGGGGATAGACCAGTGAAATTTAATCTTTTACCAATCGCGGTTGTGGTTATTGCTGGTCTGTCAGTCGCTCTCGTTAAGAGCTGCTCAGACACCAGTAGCCTTCAGAGCGATAACGACGTTCTGCGGAGTGACAACTCTTTGCAGGGGCAGGTGATCGCTACCCAAGCCTTCAACTTCAATCGATTCAATCAGGTTTCGGAGCATGCCAATAGGCTTAACTCCCTTATCGACACCAGAACCGAAGAAACCGTAATCGAATACCGGGAGATTCTCCGCCGTGAAAAAACCTGTGATCTTCCTGTTCCTGCTGACATTGCTGGTGGGCTGCTCGAATACGCGTACCGTTTACGTTCCAGCGCAATGCACGCCGATACCCACGGATCTGACGCAGCCGATGATGGTACCGCTGCCTCCAGCTCAATAACATACTGCCAGGCAGTGCTCTGGATTAAGCCTCTGCTGGCCGTGATTGAGAAGGGGAACAATAATCTGGCTGGTATAAGACAGATAGAGCTGGAAAGGAAAAACTAGGGATGGCTCGTCCTTGAGCACACGGGTATTTCTGAACGACGGCTTTACCTGACATAGCAAAGCACCTTTAAATTCTAGAAAAGACTCAATATTTAACAAGCGAACCGCATCAATCCCAAAAAAAAGCCCCCACAAGGAGGGCTAGGGGAGTCTCAGTTTCACATGCTCTTCTTATGGATGTTTCCCTGGAGTTGGCATTCTCCTCATCAGAGTCATGAATAGCCTGGCCGCAACCAAGAGATCAACAAGCGCAAGCGGTTGTAATAGGAATAGCCTCAGGCTGTTGGTGAAAATTATTTTCTCGAATAGTAGATGACTATTGGTATATCCCCATAAAAAATAACCAAATATTTGACGCGGTTAATTGAGTTTTCGAACTGATGATTTACTGCGTTGAGCTATACTCTTGGTTGGGTAAAAGAATGGGAGCGTGTTATGAATATTCATCTACGTAGTACCAAAGCAGGTAAAGTCATGACTCAGGAGGAATGGCTACACTCGTTAAATGAATGGGAAGATGAAGGAGGCGCTCCTGGTCATGCTGATGAATTCATAGAAGTTTATAAGAATGATGAAGAAAATGAGGAAACTGTTCCACTTTCTGGTGGTAAAGCTCGGCATATGAAGTCTTAAGAAAAAACATAACTATGGTGGTTCTTTCTTAGGACCAATTGAATGCTGTTTAGTTTAGGAGATGCAAAATTTTAGGGTGCGGCCAATATTTTTCCTCCCTGAGTGGATGCTCTATTTGTAATTTATTTGTAAGTATATCATTTAATATGCCCGGTATTTAATGACATGGGGTCGAGATATTTTTAGTAACATCAAATGTGTGATTTATTTTCTATATTGCTACTATAATAAACATACAGCAATTTGCTGTCATTATCACTGGAGTTACCCATGAAAGCTAAACATATGAACATCTCTAATGAGCGGTCCCAGGACAGGAATAATGGGAAAGAAAAAGGGAAAGATCGAAACAATGATGAACAGGATAAAAAATCGGCCAAAAGAGATCAGAAATAAAAAGTACATGAATTATTAAGGAGTATATATGTCCGGACGTCCTGATTTTGATGATCCTGCCCCTGATTTAGAACCTTCCCCTCAAGAGGAACCGCTTGACCTTCCTGGAGAGGGACAACCATCAAGTCCACTTGAACCCGATGATAAAAGAGATTTACAGAATTAGCATACAATAATTAAACCGCCTAAGGGCGGTTTAATATGATGATTATTTATTGGTCATCTCAGCGCCTAGTTGAATGAATAAATACGTATTTTAAGAAGGGTTTTGACGTTTGGGTTGAATGCTTATTATTATCTACGCCCCAATAAAAAACCTAATGCAAAAGCTACACTGGTTAATATGGCAATGCATGTTCGAGGGTTTGATTTTATTTTTGATTTTATATCGTCAGAGTGGCCGCGTATGGCATCATTGGTTTGTGCTGCGTATTTTTTTGCGGTTTCTATTACAGGATGTTCTGATGGATTAATTGCTCCCCCAAAACTGCCTTCCATATCACCAAGTTTCTCTTGGTTTTTATCTGCGGATTTAGTGAACATATATACTCCTGGGATTGTGTGGTGTATTAATCATAGCAGAAAATAAATATTTTACTGTAAAGGTGTGCAAGTAACACCTTTATAGACTTTACCATGTCTTAAATAGTGTTTTTTTAGTTCCTTTTGTTATATGATATTTTAGTGGGTATATACATATAGGGGAGTGGCGCATATTTGCCATAATGTCATGAATCATCTATACATAAGTATCTGATTCGCTCATTAACGATTTGTGTTTGATTGAGTGTTAATGAGTTATTTATAGGAGGTAAAATGAATTCTGATAACATCAAGAATGAAATCGAAAAAGAGATTTCGTCTTTCATCTCAAAAAAAATGGTTGAGTTGAGAAAAAAAACAGGGAAGGAAGTCTCTGATGTTGAGTTTATTCCTATAGAAACTATGTCTGGCCTCCAGGGTTATAGTATCAAAATCAAGCTTATTTAAGGTTTGCAGTAAGTACTCGGCACCACAACAATCCTAAGTCACTGGCATTGGCTGGTGGCTTTTTTATTGGAGTAAACAATGGCAAAACCGGACTGGGGCGAGCTTCAGCAACGGTTCCTGTCCGACCATGCCGCAACCGGCGTATCACCAAAGGAATGGTGTAAAGCGCAGGGACTGAATTACGCTACTGCCCGCCGATACATCAAGAAACCCTTTGCGCAAATTGCGCAAAAATCTGCGCAGCAAAAATTGCGTGCTGCGCAGAAGGATAAAAGCGCCGATGAGCTGGTGGATGATGATGGGTTAACGACACAGCAAAGACGCTTTGTCGCAGAATACCTGAAGGATGGCAATGCCACACAGGCAGCTATCCGGGCTGGCTACAGCAAAAAATCAGCTGAACAAATCGGCTATCAACTCCTTCAGAAAACTTCAGTTGCGCAAGCCATTGCGCAGCAGCAGAAGGCATCTATTGCGCGTACGCTTGGCAGTGCCGATGAAGTCCTCGCGCAGATGTGGCAGCTCGCCACTTTCGATGCAAATCAGCTTTCACAGTATCGTCGCGGCGCGTGTCGTTACTGCTGGGGCTTCGGTCACCACTACCAGTGGCGCGATATAGTTGAGTTCGAAGAAGAGACGGCAAAGGCCGAGGGCAGAGACGGTGCACGACTGCCGGAAGACACTGGCGGTTACGGTTACGACCACAACAAAGAGCCAAACCCACAATGCCCACGCTGCAACGGTGACGGCATAGGACAGCCTTACTTCCCCGATACACGCAAACTCCCCGCGGTTTCCCGGCTCGCTTATTCAGGTGTGAAGGTCGGCAAGAATGGCGTTGAAATCACTGCTATCAGCCGTGAGCGCATGTTCGAAGCGGTAATGAAGCGTCTTGGCCTGGCTGATAGCGAGTTCGCGCAGCGCCTGCAGCAGATTGAAATCGAACGCCGGCAACTGGAGGTGGAAAAACTCCGCAAGGAGTTGGCGGGTGATGGTGAAGACGACGAACCAATGCCAGTGCAGATCAATATCAACGTAGTGGATGCGAGGGCAGACGATGGGGATCAGCCCGACACTTAATATTCCTCAGGCGCGCTTCCTCGCGATGAAGCACAAGTTTAAAGCCTACGTTGCCGGGTTCGGTTCCGGTAAAACGTGGGTGGGTTGTGGCGGCATCTGCAAAGGGATGTGGGAACACCCGAAGATTAACCAGGGCTATTTCGCGCCGACGTACCCACAAATCCGCGACATCTTCTACCCGACGATTGAAGAGGTGGCCTTTGACTGGGGGTTGAGCGTCAAAATCAATGAGGGGAACAAAGAGGTTCACTTCTACGAGGGGCGACGGTACCGCGGGACAACAATTTGCCGTTCGATGGAGAAACCTGGCTCTATAGTCGGTTTCAAAATCGGTAATGCGATGGTGGATGAGCTGGACGTCATGGCGGCTGCCAAAGCGCAGCAGGCGTGGCGAAAAATCATAGCCCGTATGCGTTATAAGGTTGATGGGCTGCGTAACGGTATTGACGTCACGACCACGCCGGAAGGGTTTAAATTCGTCTACCAGCAGTTCGTGAAGGCGGTGCGTGAAAAACCAGAGCTCTCGGCCCTGTACGGTCTGATACAGGCCAGCACGTTCGACAATGCGAAGAATCTACCACCTGATTACATCCCGTCGCTGCTGAGCTCTTACCCCGACGAACTGATTCAGGCCTATCTTCGCGGCAAGTTCACCAACCTCAACAGCGGGACCATTTACCACACGTTCAACCGCAAGCTGAATAACTGTTCTGACGAGATTCAGGATGGGGATCCGCTGTTCATCGGTATGGACTTCAACGTGGGAAAAATGGCCGCGATTGTTCACGTAAAGCGTAACGGCCTACCGCGCGCGGTTCGTGAACTGGTGAAGGTCTATGATACCCCGGCGATGATTAAGCGCATCCAGGAAGAGTTCTGGCGATATGAGGATGGGCGTTATGTGAAGAGCCGGGAGATTTACATCTACCCGGATGCCTCAGGCGACTCCCGCAAATCCCAGAACGCCAGCAAGACCGATATTGCCCAGCTTAACGATGCCGGATTCAGCGTCATCGTTGATGATGCAAACCCGCCGGTTAAAGACCGTATTAACTCGATGAACGCCATGTTCTGCAACGCTAACGGCGAGCGCAGCTACCTGGTGAACGTCCAGAACTGCCCGGTTTACACCGAGAGCCTCGAGCAGCAAATCTGGGCGGCCAATGGCGAACCGGACAAATCAGCTGATAACGATCACCCCAATGATGCTGGTGGGTACTTCATCGTGAAGGATTACCCGATCGTGAAACCGGCATACTCAATCACCATGGATACTACTTTCTGATATGGCAAACGACGACATCACCTGGGTTCGACCAGAACACCGGGCGGCTTCTGCTGCCTGGCGGAAATACAGGGACTTCTGCAAAGGAGCTGAGGCCGTAAAAGCGGCGGGTAATAAGTATCTGCCTTATCTCGACCCAACCGATAAATCTACACGCAATCGCAAGCGCAATGAGGACTATCTAAGCCGTGCGGTGTTCTACGCCATTGCCGGTAATACGAAGATCGGCATGCTTGGGATGGCGTATCGCAAGGACCCCACGTTTAACGGCCCGGAGAAGCTCAAATATCTGTTAGACAATGCTGACGGGGCCGGCACCAGTATTTACCAGCAGTCGCAGCTGGTTACTGAGAACGTGCTGGAGGTGGCACGAGAGGGGCTTTATGTTGACTACGCAGAAGCATCCGATGAGGCGATCATCCTCCGCTATCCGGCAGAGAACATTATCAACTGGCGAACAAAGCGAATTAACGGACGCGATCAGCTGGTGCTGGTGGTACTGCGCGAATGCGTAGAAGAGCCAGATGGTTACGCGTACAAGGATGAAATCCAGTACCGCGAGCTGGCGCTGGAAGAAGAGCGGTTCATCTGCCGGGTATGGCGCAGGGCTGGTGGCACAGCAAGCGGAACCTACACCGTTGACAGCGAGTACCACCCTAAGCCGAAAGGGAAGGAATACTGGGATGAAATCCCGTTCACCTTTGTCGGCGCCCAGAACAACGATCCCACTATTGATGACTCTCCGCTGGCTGCGCTGGTGGAGATAAACCATGGTCATTACCGAAACAGCGCTGACTATGAAGACAGCGTATGGTTCTGTGGTCAGGTGCAGCCGTACATGACCGGGCTTGATACCAACTGGCGCGATCACCTCGAGAAGAAGGGCGTGAAAATTGGTTCCCGATCACCGCTTTTACTTCCCAGGGAGGGCTCGTTTGGCTATGCCCAGGCGCAGCCGAACATGCTGGCTAAAGAGGCCATGGACAGTAAGCGCGATTACATGGTGCAGCTGGGCGCCCGACTGATTGAGCAGAACGCCACGGCGAAGACGGCAACCCAGGCGAGCGGTGAGCAAACATCCTCAACATCAGTGCTCGGTATTTGCGTCTCAAACGTTTCCGAGGCCTACACGCTGGCGCTTGGCTGGTGTGCGAAATACCTCGGCGTTAAGGGCGAAACGACGAGTTACACCATCAATCAGGAATTCATCGCGAAGGTTGCTGAGTCTGGCATGGTGACGGCAATCGTCAACGCCTGGCAGTCCGGCGCGCTGCGCGATAGCGATATGATTCGCGCACTTCAGAAGCTTGACCTCATTGACCCGGCCGACAGCCCGGACGAGGTTATTGATGCGCTTCGCAATCAGGCACCAACGTTGACGGGAGGCTGATATGCCCACCATCAACGAAAGCCTGCGTGATGAATCGATCGCACATTCTGTCTGGTTAAGCCGCTATGCCACTGGCGTGGCAAACCGGATGGTGAAGTTGCTTAACAAGACGGACGCGGACCTGTCAGCACGCCTGCTCGATGCGCTGGATAGATTGCCGCCGGAGAGCTTCACCGTTAACCGTTTGCAGAGTTTACTGGGCAGCGTGCGCGATCTTAACCATCAGGCCGTAGCATCCATGCAGGCAGGGCTCGAGAGTGAGCTGGTGGCGCTGGCAAGGAACGAAGCCAGTTATCAGTTGAGCCTGTTCGATTCCCTTCTGCCATCTCAGGTGTTGTCCCGGTATCCGCTACAGGGCGTTACCGCCGACATGGTGTATGCCGCAGCAATGGCGCAACCCTTTCAGGGGCGATTGCTAAGTGAGTGGGCGGAGAATCTGGAATCGGACAGGCTGGCACGGATCGTGAACGTTGTCCGCAGGGGGTATCTTACCGGCGACACGGTAGAAACAATCGCGCGCAGTGTTCGCGGCCACGCCAACAAAGACTATCGCGACGGCGCGCTGCAGATGAGCAGGGCAAACGCTGCCAGCATCGCTAAAACAGCCGTGAATCATCTGGCTGCCACAGCACGCAACAGCTTCACCAGTGCTAATAGCGATATCGTGAAAGGTAAGCAGTGGCTGTCTACGCTGGACAATAAAACCAGCCACGACTGCATTATTCGTGACCTGCTGCGCTACAGCCTGGATAACAAACCGGTCGGGCATAAGGTGCCTTACCTGCAGGGTCCCGGGAAGATTCATTTCTGCTGTCGTTCTACTGAAACCCTGATTCTCAAGTCGTGGCGCGAACTCGGCATCGATATCGACGAGATGGACGAGGGGACTCGTGCCAGCATGGATGGACAGGTACCGGGGAAAACATCATATCTGGAATGGCTCGCACGCCAGCCGGCACAACGCCAGGATCAGGTTCTGGGTGCCGAGCGTGGCCGTTTGTTCCGCGCGGGTGAAATCGACCTGGCTGATATGTTCACTGACAAAGGCGAATGGATCAGCCTGGAACGTCTGAAGCAGCTCTCAGGCACAGACAACTAACAATCACATCTTACTCCACGCCCTGGCATCTGCCGGGGCTTTTTTATGGGCGAGGCCCGGCAAAATCCCGAGGGGAAATTATGTTAATTCGAAACATGCTTCTGAAATTTTACGCACCTGAAAGCGGCGGTGAAGGTGGCGGTGGCGGTGGTATCGAAATCACTCCTGAAATCCAGAAGCTGATTGATGAGCGCGTGACCAGCGAAGTCACTGGCCTCAAAACGAAAAATAGCGAACTGCTAGGCACCATTAAACAGCAGAAAGAAAACCTGTCTCGCTTTGATGGTATCGATCCTGATGCAGTGCGCGGGATCCTCCAGCGTTTTTCCGACGACGAAGAGGCCAAGCTGATTGCCGCCGGAAAAATCGATGAGGTGCTCGATAAGCGCACCGAGCGTCTGCGTGCTGACGTCGATAAGCAAATCAAAGCCGCAAATGAACGCGCGGACAAAGCCGAAGCGTTCTCCAACAAATTCCGGGATCGAGTTCTGGGCGATGCAATCCGTGCAGCAGCGTCAAAAGCTGGTGCTCTGCCGGAAGCATCTGACGATCTGATTCTGCGTGCCAAAGGCACATTCCAGCTCAACGACGAAGGCGAGGCCGTAGCAGTTGATGCAAATGGCGATGTTCTGTTCGGTAAAGACGGCAAAACCCCACTGAGTCCACTCGAATGGGCGGAGTCTCTCAAGGAGACGGCTCCGCATCTGTTCCCTCGTGCAGAAGGCACTGGCGCGGGCGGACACAAACCAAACGGTGGTGGCAGCCTCAAACGTTCCGAAATGAGCGCCAGCGACAAAGCGGACTACATCCGCAAGCATGGCCAACAGGCCTTCCTCAAACTTCCGAAATAAGGGATTAACCCATGTCTACCACTGTTAATAGTGACCTGATTATTTATGACGATCTGGCGCAGACCGCTTTCCTCGAGCGCCGCCAGGACAACCTGGCAATTTTCAACGCGTCCTCCAACGGAGCGATCCTTCTGGATAACGAGCTGATTGAAGGCGATTTCCGCAAGCGAGCGTTCTACAAGGTGGGCGGCTCTATTGAATCGCGCAATGTGAACTCTGTCGATAAAGTCACAGGTAAAAAAATCGGTGCCGGTGAAGCGATATCCGTTAAAGCACCGTGGAAATACGGCCCGTATGAAACCACGGAAGAGGCCTTTAAACGCCGTGGCCGCTCCGTTGATGAGTTCTCCGAAGTGATCGGCGTTGATGTCGCAGATGCCACGCTGGAAGGCTACGTGAAATACGGCCTGAAAGCGCTGACTGCGGCGATTGGCGCTAACGCGGACATGGTGGTCACCGCCGATATCGAAACTGACGGCAAGAAGACCCTGACGCGCGGCCTGCGCAAATACGGGGACAAGTTTAACCGCGTGGTCCTGTTCGTGATGCACTCTGCGACTTACTTCGACATTGTTGATGAGGCGATTGCCAACAAAATCTACGAAGAGGCGGGCGTGGTGGTTTACGGCGGGCAGCCAGGCACCCTGGGTAAACCTGTGCTGGTGACCGACACCATGGACGCTGATGCGATCCTTGGGCTGGTATCTGGAGCGGTTACCGTCACCGAGTCTCAGGCGCCGGGCTTCCGTTCCTACGATATCAACGATCAGGAAAACCTTGCGGTTGGCTATCGCGCTGAAGGCGTGGTGAACGTTGATCTGCTGGGCTACAGCTGGGATACCGCCAAAGGTGATAACCCTGACCTGACCGCCATCGGCACTGCAGGCAACTGGAAGAAACACTTCACCAGCAACAAATCTACGGCAGGCGTGCTGATTAAACTGGAATCCGCGGTGGGGGAGTAACGCTGTCAGCGGATAAAACCTCCGCAACTGCTGACAGCACAGACGCGGTAACTGTTTCTCTGAAGTACACGCTGAATGGCTCCGGTGTATCCGGTAAAACCGTCGCGTGGACGTCCACAGGTGGCACGCTTAGCACGGCCAGTTCTCAGACTGGATCAGCTGGTGGTGCAACGGTGAAACTCACATCAGACGTTGCTGGCACCTTCACGGTAACCGGCACGGTTGAAGGAGTGGCGAAAACCACTGATGAGATCACCTTCACTGCTCCTTCCGGGGAATAACGAATGGGGCGAAAGCCCCATAAACAGGATGATTCGATGGTCAATACCGATATCACCTCTCCTGATGCCAACAGCTACGCCAGTGAAGAGGATCTTGCCTCATTTGCGGAAATACGCGGCATTGAACTGCCTGACAAGCTCACACCTTTGTTGATTAAGGCCATGGATTACCTGGAAGGTCTGGACTGGGTTGGCTCAAAAGCTGACCCGAGACAGGCTCTGGCGTGGCCACGCGTGAATGTCGTTCTGGATGAACATGATTTCCCGCCGGATGAAGTTCCACGGCAGGTTATAACCGCGCAGTGCATGCTGGCGGTAGAGGCAATTGACGGCGATTTACTCTCCAGCGTGCGCGAAGCCGCTGTGAAAACTGAACGTGTGGAAGGTGCTGTCACGATGACCTATGCGGTCGCAGATGGTGAAGTCTTCACGCCGTCCTATCCTGCTGTCATGGCGCTGCTGGGCGACCTCGCTGGTGGTCGTGGTTACGCCATCAATGCATTTGCAGAGAGGGCCTGATATGGCGATTGATTACCAACGTATGCAGGCCAGAACGACCCGCATGCTCAGGCAGAACGGCGCGACGTACAACGTCACCCGCAAGGGTTCGGTAACGGTTATCGGCGGCATTGAGCATAAAACTGAAGCGGTCCGTTTTACTGCTGTGGGCGTGAAGACCGAATACGCGCCAGGCGAAATTGATGGAACGGTCATCGTTAACGGCGACGTGCAGATTGTTTTTACGTCAGAGCAGGAAATTAAAATCGGCGATGTGGTTGATATTGATGGCGCAGCGTACCGTGTTGTCAAACCGAATCCGGTAAAACCTGCAGTGCTGGTGCTCTGCTACAAAGCGCAACTGAGGGCTTAGCATGGGCGAGAACGCGGCTTTCTTGGCTGAAATCACGGCTTTTGTTAACAAGGCGAAAACGAATCAGGAAGCAGTGGTACGCGCGGTCGGAATCAAAATTCTTAACCAGCTGGTGGTGATGTCCCCAGTGGGAAACCCGGAGTTGTGGGAAGTTAACCAGACAGCTGTTTCCTATAATCGCGCTGTTTACGACCACAACGAGGCGCAGCGCGCCAATCCCGACAACCTGACCAAAACCGGGCGACTGAGGAAAAAAGCCCGGGTGGTGGATGGGATGGATATCAAAGCACCGCCGGGGTACACGGGCGGACGCTTTCGCGGTAACTGGCAGGTGTCCTTTGATGCGCCAACGACTGACGAGACAGGGCGTGTTGATAAGGCAGGTGATCTGACAAAAGCGGCCGGGAACTACACGCTATCGCTCTTCAAAGTCGGGATGAAGGCCATTTATTTCTGCAACAACGTGCCCTATGCCTACCCGCTTGAAATGGGGCATTCCACACAGGCTCCGGGCGGCATGGTCCGCATAACTGCAGCTGAGTTTCAACGCTTCTTTGAAGAATCTGTCAGGGAGGTGACTAAGTGATTCCTGATATTGCATCTGCACTGGCCGCCAGACTGGGTACCTGGGCCGATGTCGAGGGCATTTCGGTTGCTTGGGAGAACGTGCCGTTCACACCTCCTGCTAACGAGATGTACCTGGCCGTTCACGATATGCCCGTTACGCCGCGAACAATCGATCTCGGATTGCGCAGCCGGACTTATTCTGGCGTGTACCAGATTAATGTCGTGGCGCCAGCTGGCTCCGGCCGTACCTCCGTCGTTGCCCTGGCGGGCAGAGTAGCGGAATTGTTCCCCGAGGGGCTGGAAATTGCAGGCAAAGACTTTACCTGCTGGATTAGCAGCGCGCCTGGCATATTCCGCGGCGTCCCTACACCTGTGTCCTACACCGTTCCTGTCAGCTTGAATTATCGGGCAGACATTAGCAGCTGATTCCCCTCTGATGTCCCACAACTGACCGGCCTTGAGCCGGTTTTCCCGTTTCTGAAGGAGAAACCATTATGGGCTTTGCACTGCCTAACGGCGCTCATGTTTATCTGGCGTCGGGCTACGGCCCGGCCATTACTTTCACCGGCGCGACGAATGCTGAGCACGCGGTGATCACCGTTAGCGCCGCAGACGATATCGCGGTCGGCGATATCGTTCACGTGAACTGCAACTGGTCGGGTATTGATAACGTTATCGCGAAAATCGACGCGATTGCGGAGAATGCTGTCACTCTTCGCAACATCAATACCACCAACAAAAACAAATACGCTGCGGGCGGTGGTTCCGGCTCTATTCGCAAAATTGAAGAATGGACCGAACTGCCACAAATCACTGAGGTATCGAAATTTGGTGGCGATCAGAACACCACGCAGATTCAGTTCCTCAGCGATGATCGCCAGCGCAACCTGAACACCTATAAATCCGCAGTCTCGCAGACCTACTCGATCGCGCATGACTCCACGCTCCCGGTATATCCATTGCTGCGCCAGCTGGACGAAGACGAAGAGACCGTGGCGGCTTATATGTACGTGCCGAAGGCGAAGGAGAACCGTTACTGGGCGGCCACGGCATCTTTTGACGACACGCCGACTACTGCGGTTAACGAGGTAGAGACAGTGAGTGTGGTGCTGAACCTGCAGTCACCGGCGATGACGTTCTACAAGGTGACTGACGCTGCCGCCTGACCCGTCAGAGCTTTCACCATTCCATGCCTCCCATCACGGAGGCTTTTTTTTCGTTAAGAGGTATCGATGGCGACCAAATTCACTCTTCAGCCCAAACCAACATTTAAAGCCAATGTCTCGATCCCCCGAGCCGGCGATGAGGATGGCGTGCTGACGTTCACATTCAATCACAAGCCACTCAAAGAACTGGCGGATCTGGAGAAAATGGAAGGCAAAACCGCCACTGATTTTCTGATGGAAATCATTGCTGGCTGGGCACTTCCCGATGCATTCAACGCGGAAAACCTGTCGGTGCTGCTGGAAAACTATCCGGCTGCAATGAAGGCTATCCCTGAAACCTACTATCGCGAACTGATGGGGCAGCGCGAAAAAAACTGATAGCGGTTGCCTCTGCATTCTATACGCCTGAACCCACAGCGGCAGACCTGGCACCCTATGGTCTTACGCCGGATGACTACGACGATCAATACATCGACGTCTGGCCAGATGTATGGCCTTCATTCCTGGTGTTTCAGGCTGTCAGCACGCAGTGGCGCACGGGCATGGGAGGCGCATCAGGGCTTGATTACAACGTGCTGCCCTGGGTGATGCGCCTGCACCACGTCGACGACGAGGCAACCGCGCTGTCGGACATCCGAATCATGGAGAGCGCCGCACTAAAAGTTATGCATAAAGAGAGGGCGGAATGAGTAACGACATCGCCACGATTTCCCTGCGCGTAAATACCACTGAGCTGGAGCGTGGTAACCAGGCACTGGAGCGCTTTCAGGAGACCGCGACCGCCGCTGCAGGTAAAGCGGATGACCTGAACAGTACGTTCCGCACCGGCATCGATAACCAGAAGAAGAACAGCGAAAGCCTGAAGCAGCAGCGTCAGGAACTGCAGAACCTGCTGAATAAAATTAGTCCGGTAAACAAGGCGCTGGATGAACTGGACACTATCCAGGAGAGCCTGGCGAAATTTCGCGGTAAAGGGCTGGTGGGAGACGAGGACTTTACTCGTTACAACAGCGTGCTTGAGACGACGCGGGCAAAACTGGCACAGGTAATGGAGTCTGAGACCGCAGAGGGGCGGGCTCGCATTGAGCAGGTTCAGGCAGCGCAGCGGGCAACTGCAGCGGGCAAAACCTTTATCGATTCGCTGGAGGAGCAGGTCACAGCAATCGGAAAAACGCGCGCAGAACTGTTAGAGCTAAAAGCTGCCCAACTCGGCGTATCCGATCGTGCTGCACCAATGATCGCAAAGCTGAAAGAGCAGGAAGAAGCATGGAAGTCTGGGGCTATCAGCGCGGGACAATATCGCAATGCTATGCGTTATCTCCCGATGCAAATGACCGACATTGTGACTTCACTGGCTTCCGGTATGCCGGTTTATATGGTTGCTATTCAGCAGGGCGGTCAGCTACGTGACTCGTTTGGCGGTGTAGGCAATGCTTTGAAAGCGATGTTGTCGATGGTGACTCCTGCCCGAGTGGCCATTGGTGGCCTGGCTGGCGCTGTACTGATTGCGGCCAAAGCGGGAGCAGACTACTTCACCGCCTACGACGAAATCAACAAGGCCATTATCAGAACTGGCAACATTGCCGGCACGTCAGCGCTCCAGATCATGGCTTCCTCCCGGTCTATTGCTGCCTCTACTGGCGCTACTGTAGGAACCGTTCAGAGTTTGATGACTGAGCTGGTTGGCATGGGATCGCTGACACAGCAGCAACTTGAAAAAGCAGCGGGCTCCACGGCGCTGGCGGTTCAGACCGGTATAGTCTCGGCGCAGGACATTGCCAAAGCCTATAAGGAGATCGAAAAAGACCCTGTTAAAGCGCTGCAGAGTCTCAACGAACAATATAATTTCCTGACCGTTTCACAACTTAAGCATGTTGACGATCTGATAAAGCAAAAGGACCAGACCGCAGCCGTTACGCAGGCTATGGACCTGTTTGGCGATACGATGGCAAAACGTGGAGAACAGGCTTACGACTCGCTGACACCGTTTGGTCGCCTGTGGCTGGATATCAAGGGCTGGGCGTCTGAGGCCATGCAGAGTATTGGTCAGTGGGTAGCTGAGCTGGCATCAAACACCCTGAAGGAATTCAACGCAATTTATTACAGCGTTGCGATCGTTTTCCAGAAGCTGAACCAGATCATTTCTTCCTCTATCGCTGCCGCGATTAACCTCGTTCCCGACTGGGCGAAAACAGATACTTTGCAGGGATGGCAGGACTACAACGAACAAATGGCCGGCGCTTATGGCGACAGCGTTTCTCAGCTGAAAAAAGACTGGGATGCGGCTGATATCAGTGCAGGTAAATACCTCGATACGACCAGAAAGATAAGTACCGCAACCACCCAGAAGGATCGAGAAGGAGTCGCTTCTTTTGGCAAAAAGACCAAAACCGGAAAGCAGGGCTCTTTATCGGCTGGCGATCGCAGCACGGATGCTGCCCAGACCGAATTACTGGCGCTTCAGGCACAGTTACGCGCGCTGAAGCAGCATAAAGGGCTGAACGACACTATCAGCCAGCAGCGCAAAGATCTGTGGACGACTGAAGCAAAATTTCAGGTGCTGGAGGAGGCCTCGCGTTTACGTTCACTGACAAAGCAGGAGAAATCCCTGCTGGCGAGTAAAGACCAGGTGCTTCAGTTGGCACGGCAGAAAGCCCTGTTAGGTGATCAGATTACCGCACAGGAACAGCTGAACAAGCGAATGGATACCTCGCAGAAATACGTCACTCAGATGACAGAGAAGCAGGCTGCATTAGTGAACGGTGCCGGGATGAGTGACCGTCAGGCACAACGAGAACTCGCGAAAAGTCAGCTTGCCGCTGGCTGGAAGAATGCTGGAGGTTCGCTTGACGACGAGGGCTATCAGAAGCAGCTTAAAGCGGCGAATGATTACTATGATGCAGAGGACAGGTTGCGTGGCGACTGGCTCACCGGCGCGAAAAAGGGCTGGGCTGAATTTGAGGACAGCGCGACCAATGTTTACTCGCAGGTGCAGACGATTACCAGCAATGCGTTCACCGGGATGGCCAGCACCCTGTCAGATTTCTTCACAACAGGTAAATCTAACTTCTCAGATTTTCTGACTACCTTCCTGAAGGGCATCGCCCAGATGCTGACGCAACTGGCCCTGGTTAATGGAATGAAGTCAGCCTTTGGTGGAACGGGTATCGGTGCCTTCTTTGGTTTCTCTGGTGGCGGTCTGGTGCCGGGTTTCGATAGCGGCGGTTACACCGGTGATGGCGGTAAATATCAACCGAAAGGTGTAGTTCACGGAGGTGAGTTTGTCTTTACGAAGGAAGCGACCAGTGCGCTGGGTGTGGGTAATCTTTATGCGCTTATGCGGGGCGCTCAAGGTTATGCAAACGGCGGCTACGTCGGAAACGCTCCGATGTACGGATTACAGGCTGCTGGTTCAGGGAATGTGACGGTGCAAACGTCTGTTGTTGTGCAGAACCAGAGCCCGCAACAGCAAACAAACGCTGGTAGCGATACGATGTCCCGAGCCTATAAGCAAACTATTGATCAGTCAGTGCGCGAAGGTATTGCGAAGCAATTAAGGCCCGGAGGGCTCATCTGGAATGCATCCAAATCACGATAACCCGCTTCGGCGGGTTTTTTTATGCCCGGAGAAAGTATGGCAATCGAAACATTCACCTGGCGAACACAGATACAGGCGGGAATGGAAGGAACGTTTACCCATAAAACCCGCTCTGCAACCTTTGGCGACGGCTATGAGCAAATCGCCGGGGAAGGCATTAACCCTGAAAAGCAGTCATGGCCTGTCACACTGACGGGTAAAAAAGCGGACATGCTTCAGGCCCTGAAGTTCTTTCGTTCTCACGTCACCAAATCATTCATCTGGATATCGCCAGTTGGCGAAACTGGGCTCTACCGGATTGAGGCTGAATCAATCAAGTCACAGCCCTTATCCAGCAACGTTCTGACTATTTCCGCAACATTCAAACAGGCGTACGCTCCATGATCACAGAAGACTATCAAAGCCTTGAGCCCGGCAACAAAGTCCGGTTGATCGAAGTTGATGGCTCTACGTTCGGCGTGGATGACGTACTGCGATTTCACGCGTACAACCTCCCGCACACGGAAGAAGAAATCGCCGCCGCTGGTGGTGATGAATCAAAGCTGGAGGCGAAAAGCATCTGGTGGCAGGGGGAAGAATATGCCGCCTGGCCGTATCAAATTGAAGGGCTTGAAGCGTCCACAGAAGGCAACAGCGCCCAGCCAACGCTGACGGTTGCAGATATCGAAAGCAAGATTACAGCGCTGTGCCTTGCCTATGACGATATGCTACAGGCGAAAGTCACTATCCATGACACCTATTCGCACTATCTCGATGCGAAGAACTTCCCTGCAGGTAACGCAACAGCTGATCCGCAACAGGTCAGAAAACGAGTTTTTTACATTGATAGCAAAGCCAGCGAAATTCCGGGCGAGAGTATCGAATTCGTACTCGATAGCCCTATGTCGTTACAGGGAAAGATGATCCCTACACGTCAACTTCATTCTCTGTGTACCTGGTGTATCCGGAATAAATATCGCACCGGCGACGGCTGTGACTATGCCGGAACCCGCTATTTCGATAAAAACAACAACCCGGTGAGCGACCCTTCTCTGGACGAATGCAACGGCACGCTTACGGCCTGTAAGCTCCGGCATGGAGACGGTAACGAACTGCCGTTCGGTGGGTTCCCCGGCACGTCTTTGATCAGGAGCTGATATGCGTCAGAAAACCATTGATGCCATTATGTCGCATGCTGCTGCTGAATACCCTCGCGAGTGTTGCGGTGTGGTGGCACAGAAAAGCCGAGTTGAACGTTATTTCCCGTGCCGGAATCTTGCCGCGATGCCGGAGGACAATTTTGTCCTTTGCCCTGAAGACTATGCAGCTGCTGAGGACTGGGGGACGGTGATCGCCATCGCTCACAGTCACCCTGACGCCACGACACAACCGAGCGAACTGGATAAAGCGCAATGCGACGCAACGCTTTTACCCTGGCATATTGTGAGCTGGCCGGAGGGGGATTTAAGGACCATCCAGCCGCGCGGGGAGCTGCCGCTGCTGGAGCGCCCGTTTGTGCTTGGTCACTTCGACTGCTGGGGACTGGTGATGAGCTATTACCGGCAAACGCACGGGATAGAACTTCACGATTACCGGGTCGATTATCCCTGGTGGGAAAACGACTATCCGGACAACTTCTATCAGGATTGCTGGTATGAGTGCGGATTCCGTGAATTCGACGGGCCGCCAAAACCAGGCGATATGGTGATCATGCAGGTTCAGGCTAATAAATGGAATCATGCTGGGATTCTGCTTGAAGGCAACATGCTACTGCATCACCTTTATGGACACCTTAGCCAGCGTGTGCCTTATGGCGGTTACTGGCGTGAGCGAACGGTGATTGTTTTACGATACAAATCATTTATATGACATTCTTACGAGGTATTTTACTCTACACCATCAATCAGCTTGTTTAATTCTAAATCATTTTTTGAAAGATTAGGTATATTCTTCACTTTAGACTTAAGAGAGAAATACTCTTGGGGTTGTACAGGTATTTCATCAATAAAATATTTTTCATGGCTTTCTTCTGAGGCATCAATATAAGATATTTTGACAATGGTTTTGGTTTGGTAATTGATTATTTTTTGAGGGCTGAATTTCATATTAAAATCTATCATCTCGCTCTCGACGCGAGACAATAGCCATAAATTTTCGTTTCCAATGAACATTGATAGCTGCCCTTTACCGCCGCTAGAACTGGATTGTCCATTGAAGTAATTTACAGGGAAATACTTCTCTGTTGTATTGGGTTTTATTCTGTAGTCAGTAATTTTTAATATCAATATTGTATCCAAGTCCGCTTTAAATGCTAGTATCGGATATCCTTCGTTTTCTATTGAGAGATATTCGGTCATGTATTTATCTCCTGAAGGGTTTTTCGTATATTCTTTTTTGAAGGTGAATATTGGTGAGTACTGTATTTTTGCGGCGCGAACCTGTTCTTTGCCTATGCCATAGGCAAAGTAGGTGGCAACTCCAGAGAGTATAACGCTCACAAAGCTAAGAAGGATGGCAGCTTTTTCAAAAGTATTGTTTGTAGACATTTTAATCAATGCAAATCTAAGAGTTAAGGATGGCGATAGTTTATAACAATGATTTGTGATTTGTAAGAACGTAGTAAGCAATAGTCATTTTTGAAGTTATGCATAGATATTGAATGGAGGCAGTTATGCAGATTAGATCTGAGCCTGTCAGACTAATAAAACTATACGGAGTTCTCGGAGCTACCTTTGGCCGCGAATTCAAACTTTCCGTTTCTTCACCAAAAGAGGCCATCCGCGCCCTGAGCATTATCGTGCCGGGTTTTGAGCGTTTCCTGAATACCAGTAAGCAACGAGGTTTAACTTATGCGGTATTCAGCGGGAAACGGAACCTTTTAAACGATGAACTCAGTATGGACAGGAGCACAGAGGAAATCCGCATCGCGCCGGTGATCATCGGCAGTAAGCGAGCCGGGGTGTTTCAGACAATCCTCGGGGTTGCCCTTGTCGCTGTTGCCGCGTTCGTCACGGGAGGGGCCGCGATAGGGATTGGAGGTACCGCTTTCGCTGGTGGCTGGGGCGCTGTGGCGGGGATTGGAGCATCAATGGCAATCGGCGGCGTAGTCCAGATGCTTTCTCCACAGACAACCGGGCTCGCCAGTAAGCAATCTGCGGATAACCAAGCCAGCTACGCCTTTGGTGGAGTAACAAACACGACAGCCCAGGGGAATCCGGTACCGCTTCTTTACGGTAAGCGCCGCATCGGTGGTGCGATCATTTCTGCTGGCATTTATGTTGAGGATCAACAGTAGCCATAGTACCAAGCTAAGTGTATCTTCTTGAAAGAACGCATTATATGACTGGAAACGCTTATGGATGGTTATGCAATAGACTTTCAAGATTTGCTTGGAATAAGAAAATTAAACGAGCCTGGTTTGGACAGAAGGGCGTTCACAAACTGGGCTGAAAACCAGATTTCTGCCGGCATTGAGTCTTCAAATCTTTTGATTTTGGCATCTTTGGGATTAGATAAGGAAATATCAAAAGATGAGGTGTTTCGCTATTTTGATGGCTACGTTGATGAAATTGGAGAAGTGATGCCAACTGAACGAGTAGCGTTAATATTGTTACTACGACTAACATTCAAAAAGCTCGCCTATTCTGAACTTGAGGATGATGTCTGGAGTGAATTAACTAGAACTTTTGTTCAGTGGTATGACTTGCCAAATGGCCTTTTAAATAGAGTAATGACGTACTGGAGCGCATTGCATGATGATTTTATCAATAATTATGAATATGAGGTTGGATATTATTACCTGAACTATCAGCGACACGGTGACATTCCTCGCTCGAAACAATTAGAGTACGTTCGTAATTGTGCAATTCGCTTTCTCCGTATTTTCGATGAACACTACTATTTCGGTTTGCTAATCAAATAATATTTAATTCAACATCGCTCTGATCATGGCCACCTCCGGGTGGCTTTTTTTATGGAAAAAATATGGAAACTGCAATCGCTATAAAAGGCCGCAAGGGCGGCAGTTCCAGTTCCCGAACCCCTACCGAACAGCCTGACGATCTGCAATCTGTAGCAAAGGCAAAAATCCTCGTTGCACTAGGGGAAGGTGAATTTGCAGGGCAGCTGACGGCGAAAGATATCTACCTCGACGGAACGGCTCTGGAGAATGCTGACGGTTCCCAGAACTTCGGTGGTGTAACGTGGGAGTTTCGGCCAGGCACTCAGGCACAAAAATACATTCAAGGGATCCCGGGTACCGAAAACGAAATTAGCGTGGGAACTGAGATATCGAGCGCTACAGCGTGGACGCGCACGTTTACCAATACGCAGCTTTCAGCGGTTCGCCTGCGCCTGAAATGGCCTTCGCTTTTCAAGCAGGAGGACGACGGCGATCTGGTCGGTTACTCGGTTAATTATGCGATTGACCTGCAGACAGACGGCGGCACATGGCAGACGGTACTCAATACCAGCGTGACCGGCAAAACGACTTCAGGTTACGAGCGCAGCCACCGTATCGATTTACCTCAGGCTGGCAGCACCTGGACAATCCGACTGCGTAAGATTACCTCTGATGCAAACAGCGCGAAGATCGGCGACACGATGACGCTGCAGAGCTTCACGGAGGTGATTGACGCCAAGTTACGCTATCCAAACACTGCGCTGCTCTACATCGAATTCGATTCCAGCCAGTTTAACGGCTCTATCCCGCAGATCTCCTGCGAGCCCCGCGGCCGCGTTATCCGCGTTCCGGATACTTACGACCCCGAGACCCGCACGTATAGCGGTACGTGGGCTGGGACATTTAAATGGGCCTGGACCGATAACCCTGCATGGATTTTCTACGACCTGGTGGTTAGCGACCGTTTCGGACTTGGGGATCGTCTTACAACGGCCAACATAGATAAATGGACGCTCTACCAGGTTGCGCAGTATTGCGATCAAATGGTACCGGATGGCAAAGGCGGAAGTGGTACCGAACCACGTTATACCTGCAATGTGTATATTCAGGAACGCAACGACGCTTATACGGTCCTGCGTGATTTTGCTGCAATCTTCCGTGGGATGACCTACTGGGGCGACGACCAGATTGTGGCGCTGGCGGACATGCCGAGAGATGTTGATTTTACATACACGCATGCGAACGTTATTGAAGGGCGTTTTACCTATTCCAGCAGCACCACAAAGAACCGCTACACCAATGCGCTGGTGTCCTGGTCTGATCCTGATAATGCTTATTCTGATGCGATGGAGCCTGTTTTTGAGCAGGCGCTGGTTGCGCGTTATGGGTTTAATCAACTTGAGATAACTGCGATCGGCTGTACCCGTCAGTCAGAAGCGAATCGGAAAGGGCGATGGGGGATCCTCACCAACAACAAAGATCGCGTTGTTACTTTCAATGTAGGGGAAGATGGCAACATTCCGCAGCCTGGCTATGTAATTGCAGTCGCGGACCTAAATCTCTCGGGGCGCGACCTGGGTGGCCGTATATCTGCGGTGAATGGTCGCGTGCTGACGCTGGACAGGGCGCCGGATGCTTCGGCAGCCGACAGGATGATTGTCAATCTTCCATCGGGTGTTTCACAGTCACGCACTATTCAGTCGATTACGGGCAATAAAGTGACCGTTACGACCGCTTACAGCGAAACGCCTGTGGCTGAGGCCGTATGGGTCATTGAGTCTGATGAGCTCTACGCGCAGCAGTATCGCGTTATTACGGTAACTGATAATAATGACGGCACGTTCACAATTGTCGGTGCAAATCACGATCCGGATAAATTCGATCGCATCGATACCGGAGCCATCATTGACCAGCGGCCGGTGAGCGTGATCCCGCCGGGCAACCAGTTGCCACCTGCGAACATCGTGATCAGCTCGTTTTCTGTGGTGCAGCAAAATATCAGCGTCGAAACAATGCGCGTGAGCTGGGACCAGGCGCAGAACGCTATCGCCTATGAAGCGCAATGGCGCCGCAACGACGGGAACTGGGTTAACGTGCCGCGCACCTCCACCACATCATTCGACGTCCCGGGGATTTATGCCGGGCGCTATCTGGTGCGCGTGCGAGCAATCAATGCCGCAGAAATTTCATCCGGATGGGGCTATTCAGAAGAGAAAATGCTGACGGGTAAAGTGGGCAATCCACCGAAGCCGGTTGGCTTCATCGCTTCTGAAAACGTGGTATTCGGTATCGAGCTGAACTGGGGATTCCCGGCGAATACCGACGACACGCTGAAGACGGAAATTCAGTACAGCCTGACCGGTACCGAGGACGATGCGATGCTGCTGGCCGATGTGCCTTACCCGCAGCGCAAATATCAGCAGATGGGCCTTAAGGCTGGGCAGATTTTCTGGTACCGCGCGCAGCTGGTGGACCGCAGCGGCAACGAATCAGGTTACACAGAATGGGTGCGCGGTCAGGCCAGTATCGATGTGTCCGACATCACAGATGTGATCCTGGAGGAAATTAAAGACTCCGATACGTTCAAAGACCTGATCGAGAATGCAGTGGACAGCAATGAAAAAATTGCTGGCATGGCTAACGATATCAAACAGGCCAACGACGAACTGGAGCAGCAGGCGAAGGATATCGCCAAAAATGCCCAGGACGTCGGGAAGGTTCAGACCAGCGTTAATGAGCTTTCCAGCACGGTCGGGAATGTTTCGTCTTCACTCAGTCAGCTTGAGCAGACCGTTGCGACGGCTGATACCGCCCTGGGCCAGCGAATCGACAACATCAGCGTTTCTATGGACGGCATGACGGGCGGGGTGAAGAACTCTGCAATTGCGATAATCCAGGCCAACCTCGCTCAGGTGGCCACGCGTAAAACCCTTTCTGCATCGGTCGCAGGCAACAATGCGAATCTGGACCGCATTGATGAAGTGATTGTCAATGACAGGGAGGCAACGGCGCGCTCGCTGCTGAGCCTGCAGACGGACGTTAACGGTAACAAGGCATCCATCAACAGCCTGAACCAGACGTTCTCCGATTACCAGCAGGCTATGGCCACGCAGGTAAACAGCATCACGGCGACGGTGAACGGGCATACCTCAGCCATCACAACTAACGCTCAGGCCATAGCGAACGTAAACGGCGACCTCAGCGCGATGTACAACATCAAGGTTGGTGTCTCCAGCAACGGCCAGTATTACGCGGCGGGGATGGGGATCGGCGTGGAGAATACGCCATCCGGGATGCAGTCACAGGTTATCTTCCTGGCTGACCGCTTCGCGGTAACGCACCAGGCCGGAGCGACCGTTACGCTTCCGTTCGTTATTCAGAACGGGCAGACCTTTATCCGAAATACTGTGATTGGTGAAGGGACTATCGACAACACCAAAATCGGCAGCTACATCCAGTCGACAACCTGGGACGGCACCGGGAACGTTGGCTGGCACATCAATAAGTCAGGCTACGCGACGTTCAACAACGTGACCGTTCGCGGCTCGATTTACGCCACAAACGGTAATTTTTCTTTCAATGGCTCCGGCAACACAACGGTTATCAATGGTAATGGCGTAACCATCAATATACCGGGTGGTGGTCGGATCGTACTCGGGACATGGTCATAAAATGCCGACAGGATTATTGATTGAACTGAATGATGGGGGAAAGCGTATGGAGATAACGGCGGGCCTGAGATGTCCGTCGTATGGAGCCAGTTTTGACAGTGGCTACCAGAAAGCAAAATACGCGGATATTGCTGGTTATGTTTCCGGGGCCAAGGTGCTGTTCATCCCGCACGCTACGGCTTACCTTGATTCAGGGCTGCTTCATAAGATGAACTCGGTCACCATATCGGGAGGCCGTGTCACGCAGAACTCAACGATGAAAGACAACCGCATCAGCGAACGGGATAGCACTTACACGTTTCCTGGAAGCCTATGGCAGATATTCCCGACAGGTCAGCGAAGCGGGGTGGGCTTGCTCATCAGCAACAGTACAGACTTCACCTCGATAACCAATGCCACACAGTCAGGCCAGTGTATCTGGAAGGGTACCGTTAATGTTCCGACCGGGGGTTGGGCGGTACCGACGATAGCAGGTTATGACAAGTCGAAATATATCGTTTTTGGACGCTGCAACAGCGGCAATACGATTGACTTCGACGGAAATACGGTCAGGTTCTTCAGCCCTCCGTCCACGAATGATGACGCCCCCGCAACCGGCACGATAGACATCGTTATCTTCGCCAGCGGCGTAGCGCCGCAGCCTGGTACCGGCCTCAATATTTTCAATGCTGCCGGTGCCTGTACGTTTTCAACCACAAAACGGCCATTCGTATATCTGAACCAACTCTGGAGCCCTTCGACAAGCGCCGTGAGCATCGGTAGCGGCTATGTTCCGCTGGGGAGATTTGGGCTGATGGTTCATATGGTCAATGGCATGTACGTGTATCGGATGTTCGGGATAAAAATACAGAACGGGAACGCTTCAGTTCAGGGCGGGAAATATCTTGGTCGCGAGCAGTATGCCATTTTCGGTAATAACACGATAACGCCGCTCAGCCTTCCAGTTCTGCCTGATATGTACGTCTGAATTAACTGTATATTCAAACAAACCTCGCTCCGGCGGGGTTTTTTATTGCCTGGAGAAAATATGCTTTATAACACCGGCACCATCGCCATTAATGGAAACACAGCAATCGGCACCGGCACGAACTGGACAGCACCCGCCAGCCAGGTCCGCGCTGGTCAGACGATTATCGTGATGACTAACCCGGTGCAGCTGTTACAGATTTCATCCGTGAACAGCGCCACGTCAATGACGGTTACGCCAGCTGCTTCCCCGGCGCTGAGCGGCCAGAAGTATGGAATCCTTGTGTCAGACAATATCTCAGTCGACGGCCTGGCGCAGGCCATGTCACAGCTAATCAAAGAGTACGACGAGAATATTGGCGCGTGGGAGACGTTCGCCACCACCTCAGCAAACCAGAGCATCACCGTAACCATAAACGGCACTTCTTTAACAATCCCCGGCATCGGTAAACTGGCGCAGAAAAGGAGCAACGGTGCGCTTGCTGTTGCAGACGGCGGAACCGGGGCAACGACTGCAGCAGACGCTCGCTCAAACCTCGGTTTGGGAATCTCGGATACAGTGATGCTTGCAGGTGTTACCGCAACGACCGGGGATTTGAATGTACAGTCAACCACAGGGAGTGTGCGTTACAACGCAGGGGCAGGCGGAGAACATGTTTTTAACTCTGCTGCGCAGCGCGCTCTTTTTAACTGCCCTGTTGCTCTCGCCGCTGGCTCAATTACTATCCCAAACACTGCATCAGCGACCGCACCTTCTGGCCCCGGCATACGTGGTATTTATGCAGGCGCAGACACAGCCAACTTTGACAATGCATCTAACATCAACCTTTATTCATGGTACGGGATTGGTTTCTGCACCGCGTACACATCACCAACTAATGGTGTTCAGGAAGGCAAGCCCGCCGTGTACATCAATACACGAAATGGAACAATTAACGCGAAAGGGGCGGTTCAGGCCAACGGCGTTACTCTTACGTCAGACTGGAACGCAAAAGAGGAAGTGAACATCATCGAACCTGCTGAGGCTCTGGAAAAGATAGCTGCGCTTGATGGTTACACGTTCCGCTATAAGAATGCAGATTCAAAGAGATTAACCGCAGGCGCGCTTGCGCAAGATCTCGATTTAGTGATTCCCGACCTGGTAATTCATGATGAAGCTACTGATTATCTTGTTGCCGATTATATGGGGCTGATTGGATACCTTATTGCTGCCGTTAAAGGGCTAAAAATGCAGATGGACGTCATTATGGATGCAGAAAATTTAAGCAATGATAAAGGGGTTAACTCAGATGGGGAGCTGACCCAGCAGCCAGGATCGTGAAATTTTTTAAATGTCGGTTTAGGAAGTCGCGCGACAAAGGACGTCGGAACAGCAGCAGGAAACATCCAGGTTGTTGGTGGACTCGGCGGGCCGACTGATTGCGAACGGCCTGGACAGGAGGCAGGTAGCGATAATTTATGACGTTGCCGTATGCACGCTTTATAAAAAATTCCCCGCGTCAAAACAGGCTTAAATCTGCTCACATAGAATTGCGGCCTTAAAATTTACAAAACTCATAATCCGAAGCGACATAGAAACTTAGAAACGAAACGGCGAAGCTTTAATCAGCCATGACAGACCCTGTGTCTTGCGTGCATACCCAAATGAAACTACTGTATATAAAAACAGTATTTGAGGTGTGCATTATGGAGTTTATCAGGCCTACAGAGCTGCGAGAAATTATTGCTCTCCCGCTTTTCAGTGACTTAGTACAGTGTGGTTTCCCAAGCCCAGCGGCTGATTACGTTGAACAGCGCATCGATCTCAATGAGTTACTTGTCGCTCACCCGAGTTCAACGTATTTCGTCAAAGCCGCGGGTGATTCTATGATCGAAGCCGGGATCAGCGACGGTGATCTGCTGGTGGTCGACAGCTCGCGCACTGCTGAGCACGGTGACATTGTTATCGCCGCTGTGGAAGGGGAGTTCACTGTTAAACGTCTGCAACTGCGCCCGACCGTACAACTCAATCCTATGAACAGCGCCTACAGTCCAATTGTTGTTGGCAGTGAAGACACACTGGACGTGTTTGGCGTTGTTACTTTCATCGTTAAATCTGCGAGCTGAATATGTTTGCCCTCTGTGATGTGAATTCGTTCTACGCATCATGCGAGACTGTATTCAGGCCGGACCTGAGAGGGAGGCCGGTTGTCGTTCTCTCGAATAACGATGGCTGTGTAATCGCACGCAGCGCCGAGGCCAAGGCGGCTGGAATTACCATGGGCGAGCCGTTCTTTAAGCAAAAGGATCTATTCAGGCGCGCTGGTGTTGTTTGTTTTAGCAGTAATTACGAGCTCTATGCTGACATGTCGAACCGGGTAATGACGACGCTTGAGGAAATGAGCCCTCGCGTCGAAATTTACAGTATCGACGAAGCTTTTTGCGACCTGACCGGTGTTCGCAACTGCAGGGACCTGACGGAGTTCGGCAAAGAGATCCGTGCTACGGTTTTGAAGCGTACGCACCTGACTGTCGGGGTTGGCATTGCGCAAACAAAAACACTCGCTAAGCTGGCAAACCACGCCGCAAAGAAATGGCAGCGACAGACGGGTGGGGTAGTGGACCTGTCCAATATCGACCGTCAGCGCAGATTGTTGGCTCTGGTACCAGTAGAAGACGTATGGGGCGTCGGAAGGCGTATCAGCAAGAAGCTCAATGCTATGGGCATCAAAACGGCTTTGGACCTCTCCGAGCAAAGCACCTGGATTATCCGCAAACACTTCAATGTTGTACTCGAGCGAACCGTCCGAGAACTGCGCGGCGAGCCTTGTCTTGAGCTGGAAGAGTTTGCGCCAGCAAAGCAGGAAATCGTATGCAGTCGGTCATTTGGCGAACGCGTCACCGAGTACGAACAGATGCGGCAGGCTATTTGTAGTTATGCTGCACGTGGTGCTGAAAAGTTACGCGGTGAGCATCAGTATTGCCGGTTTATCTCGACGTTCGTTAAGACCTCTCCCTTTGCGCTGAATGAACCTTATTACGGTAATAGCGCATCAATGAAGCTTCTTACACCAACTCAGGATTCCCGCGATATCATTAACGCTGCGGTAAAGTGCCTAGACAAAATCTGGCAGGATGGCCATCGCTATCAAAAGGCTGGGATCATGCTGGGTGATTTTTTCAGCCAAGGTGTGGCTCAGCTGAACATGTTCGACGAAAACGCGCCGCGAGCTGGAAGCGACAAGTTAATGGATTTGCTGGACCATTTGAACGCCAAAGATGGAAAGGGAACTCTTTACTTTGCCGGCCAGGGTATACAGCAACAGTGGCAGATGAAACGCGAAATGCTTTCGCCTCGGTATACAACGAGATTCTCAGATCTTCTCAGGGTCCGTTGAGTATTCCCGATGTCTTGGTCCTTTTTGTGCAACAGGTGGACATCTAAAGGAAACGTATCCTCGTCATTGGCGTGAACTCTTAACTTAATCACTTATGCATGAAGTGCCTGCCCATGATTATTTCTTTAATATCATAGTGATGTGACTTTTTTTTAAGGTTTAGCTATAAAAAACGCTGATGACCAATGAAACATTTTAATAATGAATAAATCTGATGCAGTTCGTAATGACCTTCATTTTGAGATGAGATATAACATGCCTCGAAAATAAATTAACATTCTCATAACGTCATTAAGGTAGAACAAATGAAGCAGGTTGGCATTGTTGGTTGGCGAGGAATGGTAGGTTCTGTTTTGTTACAGCGCATGGTCGAAGAGAACGACTTCGATGGTATCTCTGCGCATTTTTACAGTACTTCAAGTGCAGGTGCTGCCGGTCCTGTCATTGGAGGCGTCAGCTACACGCTCAAAGATGCAAACTCCATAAATGCTTTGTCCGAAATGGATATCATCATTACCTGTCAGGGTGGTGATTATACCAAAGCAATATATCCGGCTTTAATTGATCATGGCTGGAAAGGTTACTGGATTGACGCGGCCTCGGCATTACGGATGGATGAGAAAGCATGCATTATTCTCGATCCCGTGAATCGCCCCAATATTGATCGTGCGGTAAATGAAGGGATTAAACTTTTTGTTGGGGGCAATTGTTCCATCACTCTGAGTCTAATGGGGCTTGCTGGACTGATTAAAGCTGACTTGATCGAATGGATGAGCGTGATGACCTATCAGTCTGCATCAGGTGCAGGGGCTCAGTATGTTAGGGAATTAATCTCTCAAAGTGCATATATCAGTAAGCATTTATCCTCAGATGAACTAAAGCCATCAGGATCGGTGCTTCCTTTAGTCAATAAAGTTAGTGAGATTATTAACAGCGCTGACATGCCCATTCAGAATTTCGGCGCACCTCTAATGGGGAGCATCATTCCGTGGATTGATAGCGATTTAGGAGATGGGAATAGCCGCGAAGAGTGGAAAGGTGAGGCAGAAACAAACAAAATTCTTGGGCTTTCTCCTGGTACAATTCCGGTAAACGGTTTGTGTATTCGTGTCGGCGTGATTCGGTGCCATAGTGCTGCCATCACCCTGAAGCTCAAGCGTGAAGTTAGCGAAGAAGAATTTGCAGAGTTAGTGAAGCATTCCCACCCCTGGGTTAGATTTGTGCCAAACAACAAAGTTGAAAGTGTCAGTAAATTGACCCCAGCTTATATTAGCGGTTCGTTGCAGGTCGGAGTTGGCCGTTACAAGAAAATGTCACTAAACAGTGATCCTATTTACTCGGTTCTGACGGTTGGCGATCAGCTGTTATGGGGGGCGGCGGAACCATTACGTCGCATGTTGAATATTCTGCTAGGCAAAGTCTAAGACATATTATTTCGACAAAAGCATCAACTGAGTTTAAGCGGATGGCTACGCACATGAACGAGGCAAGGCATATCCGCTAGTAGTTCATTACGGACGTAGAAGGGCAAATTTGTTTTTTTCAACTGTACGGATCGATTAGCTCCGGCCCTTGGTTCTTCACATTACCCACGGCGCGCGTAACGGCGTGCCAGATAAATTTGTCGGCCGGCACGGCACCGTCGGTCGCTATCTCTTCAGCTTCTTTCCCGCAGATATCCTGGCGCATCCACTCGCGCGCCGCTTCAGGTGACAGAACAAGCGGTCTGCGGTCATGAATACCCACCAGGCCTTTGTCGGCTGCAGACGTTACTATCAGAAACCCTTCCGCTTCATCGCCGCGTTCGAAAGGCGTGCTGCCGATCGCCGCCATGAATATGGGCTGGCCGTCGGCACGGTGAATGAAGTAGGGTTGTTTCTTATCACCTTCCTTCTTCCATTCGAACCATCCATCCGCAAAGCAGATCGCCCGGCCATGTTGCCATAGAGGCTTGAACATTCTGCTGGTGGCCGCAGTCTCAACGCGGGCGTTTATCAGCGGTGCTTTATCCCACCACCCTGGCGCGTATGACCACAAGACCGGATCGAGATGCAGTTGCTCGTCTCGTTCGCTAAGCAGCAGGACCTTGGTACCGGGCGCCACGTTGTAACGTCCAATCGGTTCCGGGTCGTATGCGATATCGCGATCGGCTTCATCGGCCAGGTAAGCCAGATATTCTTCACGCGTTTGAGCTTGTGCAAAACGTCCACACATAGAAATCTCCAGCCAGATGTCAGACTGAAAGTATAGGGCAGGGAGAAAAAGAGGTGCGCACCGAAACATTATGATTTTGAAACAGGGGCATGATGGAAGTCACGCTGACGGTAAAGCGGGTCGTTGAGAAACTGGAAGGAGCTACGCAAAGTTAAAGTGTTAGGCTATTTACGTTCCAAATCGGTTATCGTTCATTAATTGAGCGAAATGCGAATATTTAGAGTGGATGAAGAGGCATTTTTGAGAGAGATTCTTCCCCAAAACGATACGCAACCTACTGAATAGCATGAGGTTCTATTAGGAGTGGAAATGGTGCAAATCAATACCTTGATTGCAAGTTAACTTATTGTTTAGAAAGAATAAAAACGATATTTGGATAGTATGCTTTGCCCATATTTTTGGCGGGGGCTACGCGGCAGGGTATTACGCCTACCTGTGGACGCAGATGCTGGCGGACGACGGCTATCAGTGGTTTGTCGAGCAGGGTGGTTTGACTCGCGAAAATGGACAGAAATTCCGCGAGGCGATTTTGTCCCGTGGTAACAGTACGGATTTAGCTGAACTGTACCGTAACTGGCGTGGGCACGATCCGAAGATTGAGCCTATGCTGGAAAATCGCGGGTTAAACGAGTAGCGTGAATTTTGCTGAATATAGAACCGGGCGCGATGCCCGGTTTTTTTATATAGCCTGGCAGCTTACGGAGGCGATAATTTTATTCCCACCAATGTTGCCCATAATCAGATCGAGTAATTTTCGATATTCCTCTCGAGTCATGACTTCGGCCCGTATTTCCGTGGTTCCTGTTATTTCCGTCGTAGCTGAAGAAATCGCTTTCAGGCCTAACGTCAACTCTTTTGCCATATTTACCACGCGCTGCCGTACGACGGCACCATGTTCGTCACTGCAGGTGATTTTCAGGATGTAGCATTTCTCACCCTCATGAACCGCAGGAAGCTGATTAATGCGCTGAGCGGCTTCGCGAAGCAATATGTTGGCGCACAGAATAATTAAGCTGGCCATGGCGGCGTTCCAGAACTGGCCTAATCCGCATAATACGCCTATACCGGCAGAGCACCACAGCGTTGCGGCGGTATTTAACCCACGAATATTCATTCCTTCACGCATGATCACGCCAGCCCCAAGAAATCCTATTCCGGAAACAATCTGCGCCGCGATGCGTCCTGGGCTATCGGGCGAGGTGGATACGGAACTCAAAATAAACACCGCAGCGCCGGTGGCAACCAGAGCATTGGTTCTAAGCCCGGCCATTCGCTGACGCCATTGTCTTTCCGCGCCAATAATCGCGCCCAGCAGCATCGCTGCGAGCAGATGAGAGATATAAGGGAACATAAGCTTGTCGCCTGTTAACATATTTCAAATAAGAAGCATCAGTGCGGCATAAAGCACAGTGACACCGTTAAACGCTATGCCTGTCAGGACGAAGGTGGCGGGAAGAGGGTGTTATTAAACATGAACATCGCGATTACCCACAAATTAAGCGGTACGTATTGTGTCGGGATGCAATCGCTGAAAGGGGATTGCTGCCCACCGTGAGGGTAAGCAGCGAAAATATCGCGTTAGCTTACCTTCGTATTCACTATAAAATGACTTTCCAACGAAGGGCTCCTGTAAAATTTCTTGCCAGTATAATCACGCTTTATAGTGAGTAAAGCGAAAAAGCAGCGTTCTTTATGAATCGTTTAAGTTCAGGAAAAACGTTTTTTTGAGCCGTCATCTGATTTTCAACGCTATCCCGTATACTGCATTCTGTTCACTACAGGCGATAACATGCAAAGGCAGGAAGTATGTCTCTTCGTTCGCTGCGGGCGTTATGCCTGACAAGTTTTTTCATTGCCGATGTCCGTGATGGCCTCGGTCCCTTTCTCGGCATCTTTCTGACTGAACGCCACTGGACCCCCGATGGTATCGGCATCTTGATGACGGCCGGTGGGCTGGCGGGGTTGCTGGCCACGCTTCCGGCTGGGTTTATCACCGATACCTCCCGGAACAAACGCTCTGTGCTGGCACTGGTCTGCATCTTGATCACCCTGAGCACGTTGCTGATCTGGTTTAGCCAGCAAACTGGCGTTGTCGCCGCTTCGCAAATGATCGCCGGCATCTGCGCGGCGTTTGTGGGGCCGCTGATTGCCGGGATTACGCTAGGCCTGACCGGTCAGGGCGGGTTCAGCGCGCAGATGGGCAAAAACGAGGCGTTTAATCACGCGGGCAATTTCATGACCGCACTGATTGCAGGCGGAATTGCCTGGTACTGGGGCGTCGGGGGGATTTTCCTGCTGATGACCTGTACGACGCTGCTCACGCTCTGCGCGATGCTTGCCATCCGCAACGAAGACATCGACAACGACGCGGCGCGTGGACTCTCATCTTCAGCGAACCTGCCAGTGCCCGGCTTTGCGGTGCTGATTAAAAACCGCGCGCTATTTGTGACCGGACTGACGCTACTGCTGTTCCACCTTGCGAACGCTGCGCTTCTGCCGATGCTGAGCATGAGGGTTGCTGCGGCACCCGCCTCGATCAACCCCGGTTTGTATGCCGCAGGTACCGTCATCATCTCTCAGGCCGTGATGATCCCCGTCGCACTTTGGGTCGCAGGCCGGGTTGAACGCTACGGTTATTGGCGCTTAATTATGCTGGCGCTGCTGGTCATGCCGGTGCGCGCTGCGCTGGCGGCGTCTACGGACGCGCCTCTGATAATGATCCCGGTACAAATCCTTGACGGTCTGGCTGCCGGGATCCTGGGCGTCGTGGTACCGTCGTTTATTGTGGTGCTTTTGCGCGGGAGCGGGCACGTCAATGCCGGGCAGAGTGTGGTGATGTTGATGCAGGGGGTTGGGGCATCCATGAGCCCGGCGTTAACCGGGACGATCGCCGGTCATTACTCGTTTGCGACGGCATTCAGTGTACTGAGCGCGATTGCCCTTGTTGCCGTCCTGCTCTGGTGGCGATGTGCTCACCGGACCTGGGAAATACCTGCGCCGGGTGGGGCATAGCCCCACCCGGCGAAACGCTTACGCCAGCTCGTTAGGGCAGGCTTCACCTTTTTCCAGCTGCTTCAGATTCCCCAGCGTGGTTTCTGAAATACTGATCAACGCTTCGGCAGTCAGAAACGCCTGGTGTCCGGTAAACAGCACGTTATGACAGGCAGACAGGCGGCGGAACACGTCGTCCTGAATCACGTCGTTGGACTTGTCTTCAAAGAACAGGTCACGTTCGTTCTCATACACGTCCATGCCCAGCGCGCCAATTTTCTGGGTCTTCAGCGCTTCGATAGCAGCCTGAGAGTCAACCAGTCCGCCGCGGCTGGTGTTGATGATCATCACGCCATCTTTCATCTGGTCAAACGCCGCCTGGTTAAGCAGGTGGTAGTTTTCCGGCGTCAGCGGGCAGTGCAGGGAGATCACGTCAGACTGGGAGAACAGCGTCGGCAGGTCAACATACTCCACGCCCAGATCCAGCGCGGCTGCGCTTGGGTACGGATCAAACGCCAGCAGGCGCATACCAAAGCCTTTCAGGATCCTCAGGGCAGCGACGCCAATTTTGCCGGTGCCGATAACGCCAGCGGTTTTACCGTACATGGTAAAGCCCGTCAGGCCTTCCAGCGAGAAGTTGGCATCACGGGTGCGCTGATAAGCGCGGTGAATACGTCGGTTCAGGGACATCATCATGCCGATGGCATGTTCCGCGACCGCTTCCGGGGAGTATGCCGGAACGCGTACTACCCTCAGACCCAGCTCCTTCGCCGCGTCGAGGTCCACGTTATTGAAGCCTGCACAGCGCAGGGCGATATACTTCACCCCATGCTTTTTCAGCTCTTCCAGCACCGGACGACTGCCATCATCGTTCACAAAAATGCAGACGCCTTCACAGCCGTGCGCCGTTTTGGCGGTTTTTTCGGACAGCAGAAAGTCGAAAAATTCAAGCTCAAACCCGTAAGCCTCGTTAACATGTTGCAGATACTTTTTGTCGTACTGCTTTGTGCTATATACCGCGAGTTTCATAAGACTTTCTCCAGTGATTTTGCATTCACGTTAGCATGATTAAAATAATCTTACAATTTCTAAAATATTATTGAATTCAATAAGTTCTATCAATTATTCTAGAGCATCTATCCTTAAAAAAGGCATTCACTTCAACTGACTGGCTAAACATGCGACAATGATCGGCAATGTCGGCTTAATTCTTTCGCTAAATCAGGATATTAACTGCCCATGAAGGGTAAATACAAAGCCGCGATTGCGCTTTTACTGCTGTTGATTTTGGTGCCGCTGACGCTGCTGATGACGCTCGCCCAGTGGGTGCCAACGCTCGCCGGGATCTGGCTCCCCGTCGGAACGCGTATCGCTTTCGAGGAAAGCCCAAAACTCACCCGTAACGCGCTGGTGATCCCCGATCTTCGTTATCTGGTGGATGAGTGTGAAATTGCGCGTATCGATAACGTGACATTGTCACACCCAAGCCGCTGGAAACTTGATGTAGGCACCCTCGAACTTAACTCCGTCTGCCTCAGCAAACTCCCTCAATCTGCGCCGTCGACGGTGGCACCCAAAACGTTGGCCCAGTGGCAGGCGGTGTTACCGAATACCTGGCTGACAGTGCATCGTCTTTCTCTTGCCCCCTGGCAGCAGTGGGAGGGCGAACTTCATGCGTCACTCACTCCCGCCAGTCAGGAAATTACCTATAAAGGCGAACAGGTCAGCATTAAAGGCCAGCTACGCGGACAAACTCTCTCTGTCAGTCAGTTCGATATTCGCCTTCCAGACCAGCCGCAGCCTGTCAAACTGGTCGGGAAATTTACCCTGCCGCTGGTGCCGGACGGTGTGCCGGTGAAAGGGCACGCCGTTGCCACCTTTAACGTGCCACAGTTGACCTCTCTGGTCGATGCCGATCTGGACTGGGAAGACAATCAGGGGCAACTGGTGGTGATGGCGCGGGACAATCCCGATCCGCTGCTAGACCTGCCGTGGCAGATTACAGCCGAACAGCTGAATATCAGCGACGGACGCTGGAACTGGGCGCTGCCCGGCCTGCCGCTGAGCGGCCGGGTTGGCCTGCGTATTGATAACTGGCAGCAGGGGCTGGAAAAAGCCACCGTTTCCGGGCGACTGAATGTGCTCACGCAGGGCGATGCGGGCAAAGGTAATGCGGTGCTGAATATCGGCCCGGGTTCGCTTAGCATGGAAAACAGCGATATGCCGCTGTATTTGAGCGGCGAGGCGAAACAAAACGATCTCATTCTCTACGCCAAACTCCCGGCCAAACTGACCGGAAGCCTCAACGATCCGCAGCTTTCCTTTGAACCTGGCGCGCTGCTGCGTTCGCGCGGTCGCATTATCGATTCGCTGGATATTGATGAAATCCGCTGGCCGCTGGCGGGCGTGAAGCTCACGCAAAAAGGCGTAGATGGCCGACTTCAGGCCATTCTGCGCGCGCATGAAAATGAAATGGGCGATTTTGAACTGCACCTGGACGGTCAGGCTAACGACTTTTTACCTGATAATGGCCTGTGGCAGTGGCGCTACTGGGGAAAAGGGAGCTTTACGCCCATGCACGCGCGCTGGGATGTCGCCGGTAAAGGCGAGTGGCGCGACGCGCTTATTGAGTTAACCGAACTCTCGACCGGATTTGACAAACTCCAGTACGGCACCATGACGGTAGGCGAGCCGCGCCTGGTTCTGGAAACCCCCGTTCGCTGGAACCGCGATCCGGCCAAACCCTCCTTTAGCGGCGCTCTGGCGCTGAATGCCGGACAAACGACGTTCTCCGGCGGAAGCGTACTGCCGCCTTCGGTACTGAGCTTCAGCGTTGATGGCACCGATCCGACACTCTTTCAGTTTAAGGGCGACCTCCACGCCGACAAAATTGGTCCGGTACAAGTCAATGGACGCTGGGACGGCGAACGCCTTCGTGGTCAGGCCTGGTGGCCGAAACAGTCGCTCACCGTGTTCCAGCCGCTGATCCCACCAGACTGGAAAATGACGCTGCACAATGGCGAACTGTATGCCCAGGTTGCTTTCTCGGCTGCGGCCGGTCAAGGCTTTGAGGCGGGCGGACACGGGGTGCTGAAATCCGGCAGCGTCTGGATGCCGGATAACCAGATTAACGGTATCGACTTTGTCCTGCCGTTCCGTTTCAGCGAAGGCACATGGTCGCTGGGTACGCGAGGGCCGGTCACGTTGCGTATTGGCGAGGTGCAAAACCTGGTCACGGCGAGGAATATCACGGCGGATTTGCAGGGGGACTACCCCTGGAGCGAGGAGAACCCGCTGTTGCTCACCAACGTCAAGGTTGAGGTACTGGGCGGGAAAATCACCATGCAGCAGTTGAGGATGCCGCAGCACGATCCGGCACTGCTGCGCGTGGACAACATCTCGTCCAGCGAGCTGGTAAGCGCCGTCAATCCGAAACAGTTTGCGATGTCCGGGCCGGTCAGCGGCGCGCTACCGTTCTGGCTGGACAATGAAAAATGGATCATCAAAGATGGCTGGCTGACCAATCCGGGGCCGATGACGCTGCGTCTCGACAAAGACACGGCTGATGCCATTGTGAAAGACAATATGGTCGCAGGGGCGGCGATTAACTGGTTACGCTATATGGAAATTTCCCAATCGTGGACAAAACTCAATGTAGATAATCTGGGTATATTAACGCTGCAGGCGACCATTAAAGGCACCAGCCGCGTTGATGGCAAAAGCAGCTCCGTGAACCTGAATTACACCCACGAAGAGAACGTATTTACCCTCTGGCGCAGCCTGCGCTTTGGGGACAACCTGCAAACATGGTTTGAGCAACATGCGGCGATACCGGGTCTCCGCAGTTCGACGGGCAAGGAAAGTGAGGAACAACAATGAAAAAGATGGCTGGTGTGCTCACCGTTGCCGTTGCCGCGCTGATGACAGGCTGTACGCCGCGCATTGAAGTCGCTGCGCCAAAGGAGCCGATTACCATCAACATGAACGTCAAAATCGAACACGAGATCCATATTAAGGTCGATAAAGATGTTGAAACCCTGCTGAAATCGCGCAGCGATCTGTTCTGAGGACGCCATGAAACGAACGTTAGCTCTCATTTTACTGGCGCTGGGAATGCACGTGCAGGCGGCAACGCTTACCCTGAATGACGCCCGTGAGCAGGGGCGTGTGGGGGAGACCCTGAGCGGCTATATCGCGCCGATCGCACACGATGCCGAAACGCTGGCGCTGGTTAGCCGCATTAACGCGGCGCGCACGGAAAGCTATCAGAAGCTGGCCGACAGCAATAACTTACCTGTAGATGAAGTGGCAAAAATGGCGGGGCAAAAGCTGGTTGCCCGCGCGCAGCCGGGGGAATATGTGAAGGGTATAAACGGTAAATGGCTGAAGAAGTGATCAGCGGAAGCGCTTGCGATACTCTCCCGGAGACACGCCAAAACGCTGCTTAAACGCCGTCGAAAAATGGCTGTGATCGGCAAAGCCCCAGCTGTAGCCGATCCCCGCCAGCTTTTCATCGTCGCTGGCGGAGCGCAACACCTGCGCGCAAAGGTCCAGGCGGCGGTTTTTGATGTACTGCGCCACGACCAGCCCCTTATCGGCAAACATGCGGTACAGGCTACGTACCGACATCCCGCTCTCTGTAGCAATCCACTCCGGTCGCAGGGCATCAGACTGAATATGATCGTCAATCAGCGAGAGGACGTGCTGGAACTGGCGTTCCTTTCGCGGCTGGACGACGTCACGTTGCTGAAAGGCCGGGCGGAGCAGGCAGACCATCGCTTCCAGCGCCGCTTCGCTCTCTCTGTCGCTCAGCTCCGCATTTCCCATACTCTCCTGCAACAGGCGGTGGCTCAGCTGTACGGTCGGCAGGCTACGCGAAAGCGTCAGCGCGCAGCTCACCTCCTGAAAACGACACTGCTGCTCAATGATTTGACGCGGCACGAGGAGTGAAATCTGGCGGGATTTATCCTGCCAGGAGATGGAGCAGGGGCGCGATGCGTCGATGAGCGTTATGTCGCCGGTATTGAGAATGGAACGTCGTTCATCCTGTTCAATCTCTGCACCGCCTTCAAGCTGAAACACGGCGTAGAACCAGGCATCGTTACTGTTTTTTATTTCCCGGCGGGTACGGAACAGGTTGACGTTGCCTGCGGTCACGGTGCTGAGCTTCAGGCTTCTTGCGTAGCTGGTTTCCAGTTCGCCAATGAATGTGCCCTCTAACGGGCGAGCGTCAAACCGTCCGCAAACCTGGTTAATTTGCGCCAGCCACTGCTGATACTTTTCCTGTTCGCTCGCACATGCCATCGTTTATCTCGCCGCACCGTCAATGTTTTTGCATTGTTGCATTTGTGTTGCAATTTGTCAGAGCCATGAGGCTGACTATAGGAAAGAACACTCACTGGTAACAGCGTTATAAGCGGTAATTATCATGTTTTGCGGAGCCTGTCACAGGTGGCAAAGTGAATGTCACACAGACAAAAGCGGGAATGCGAAACGCCTCGTAGACTGCATTAACACCCTACGAAGAATAACGAAGGAGTACCCTATGTCTGAATCACAGGTAGCCGTCCTGCCCGAGGTCCAGCGTTTTATGGATCGCCACCACGGCTTGTGGATTGAAGGGCGTCAGGTTGCGTCCGATAGCGAAAAGCGCCTGAACGTCTACAACCCGGCGACGGGAGAGGTGATTGCCTCAACCGCGGATGCCAGCGTCGATGATGTAGATCGTGCGGTGATGTCCGGCTGGCGGGCCTTTGTCGCCCGCAGCTGGGCAGGAAAACTTCCGGCAGAGCGTGAACGCATCTTGCTGCGTTTTGCCGATCTGGTCGAACAGCGCAGCGAGGAGCTGGCGCAGCTGGAAACGCTGGAGCAGGGGAAGTCGATCAATATTTCCCGCGCCTTCGAAGTGGGCTGTACCCTGAACTGGATGCGCTATACCGCCGGGCTGGCCACCAAGATTGCAGGGAAAACCCTCGATCTCTCCATTCCATTGCCTCAGGGCGCGCGCTATCAGGCGTGGACGCGCAAAGAGCCGGTTGGCGTGGTAGCCGGGATTGTGCCGTGGAACTTCCCGCTGATGATTGGCATGTGGAAAGTGATGCCTGCGCTGGCGGCGGGCTGTTCCATCGTGATTAAACCTTCAGAGACCACGCCGCTCACCTTGCTGCGCGTTGCGGAGTTAGCGAGTGAGGCAGGTATTCCGGATGGCGTGTTCAACGTGGTGACCGGGAGCGGTGCGGTATGTGGCGCCGCGTTAACCTCGCATCCGCATATTGCGAAAGTGAGTTTCACCGGCTCGACCGCGACGGGAAAACAGATTGCGCGCGCGGCGGCGGATACGTTGACGGGCGTTACCCTGGAGCTGGGCGGCAAAAACCCGGCAATCGTGTTGAAAGATGCGGACCCGGCGTGGGTGATCGAAGGCCTGATGACCGGCAGCTTCCTGAATCAGGGGCAGGTCTGCGCGGCAAGCTCGCGTATCTACATTGAAGCGCCACTGTTCGACACGCTGGTGAGCGGGTTTGAGCAAGCGGTGAAATCCCTGAGCGTCGGCCCGGGCATGTCGCCTGAGGCATTTATTAACCCGCTGGTGTCGCGTGCGCACTGCGACAAGGTGCAGACCTTCCTGGATGAGGCGACAGCACGCAACGCAGAGCTTATTACCGGCAACCGCGGCCCGGATGGCAAAGGGTATTACGTATCGCCGACGCTGGTGGTGAACCCGGATGCCGCGCTGCGGCTAACCCGCGAAGAGGTGTTTGGCCCGGTGGTCAATCTGGTGCGGGTATCCAATGCAGAAGAGGCGCTCCAGCTGGCAAACGACACCGAATATGGCCTGACGGCCAGCGTCTGGACGCAGAACATCAGCAAAGCACTGGAATATACTGACAGGCTGCAGGCGGGCACCGTGTGGGTGAACAGCCATACGCTGATCGACGCCAACCTGCCATTCGGCGGCATGAAGCAGTCTGGTACCGGACGTGACTTCGGCCCGGACTGGCTGGACGGCTGGTGTGAAACCAAGTCGGTTTGCGTGCGGTATTAAAAAACAAGCCGGGTGGCGGCTACGCCTTACCCGGCCTACAAATCCAACATATTCCTGAGATCCCGTATGCCGGGTAAGCGCAGCGCCACCCGGCTTTTATTTACAGCGACCACCGATCCCGCCCGGCCTCTTTTGCCCGGTACAGCGCGGCATCGGCACGAGCGATGATCTCGGTGCCGGCCAGCCCCTCCGCCATGCTCGCAATCCCCATGCTTACGGTTACATGGTCGCTGACCGTAGAGGCGCCGTGCGGTATGGCTTCCGTACACAGGCCGTCCTGAATACGCAGGGCAACCTTTTCCGCGATGTTTGCCGGGCAGTTAAACAGGATCACCACAAACTCCTCGCCACCATAGCGTGACACCACATCGTCAGGGGTTCGCACCGATTTCTTAAGCACCTCAGCCACGCGTGTGAGGCATTCGTCACCCGCCTGATGGCCATAAGTATCGTTGTAGAGCTTGAAGTAATCGATATCCAGCATAATCACCGAGAAGGTTTTTTTCTGCTCTACCGCGTTTTCCAGCACCACTTCCATTTTCCGGCGATTAGCAGTTTTGGTTAATGGATCCTGATGCGCCAGCGCATCCAGTCTGGAGATCAGCAGCTGGTTTTGCTGGTTACGTCGCCAGGCCTCGTCAAACCAGCTCAACAGGATGAAACGCCCGCAGATCAGGATCAGCGTAAAGACGGTCCAGATAATAATGAAGTGAAGGTTGAGGCCATCGTTTCGTACCCAGCTTGCTATCGGCAGGGTGATCCAGAGCGGCAGCACAAAGGCGAGCAACCCTTTAGGGTAAAAATAGAGCGCCGTTAAGCCGGAGAGTAATAAAATGACGCACAGCGGCCAGACGTGCGGGAGCAGCAGATGGGTGATAAACCAGAAACAGGAGACCGACCAGATGACGCTACAAATAAACAACACCACACTGATACCGGCGATGCGCCGCCAGGCCATGAGGATCAGCGCAGCTGAGAGGAGGGTTATGCCCAGCATGGAGGCATCGACTATTTTCGTCAGCTGCGGTGAGTGGGGATAAAGGGGATCGCCGGCCTTAAGCAGAACGTGTCGCAGCAGAATCATCACCGCGAAGCTGATATTGACGAAGGCCAGCCATGGCAGGTTCATCGCCAGTCCATGCATGACCATGGCATGGCGCGTTGGCCAGGTTGCCCGTTCAAGTGTCGGTTTTTTTCTTTTTTCCATTAACGCTTTTTACCCTTTCTGGCGAACACGTGAAGCAGGAAAGGGCGGACGAGCCGCCCTTTTGCGTGACCGTTACGGTGTCACAATGTTAAACCAGAAATCAAATTTATCCATATATCCAAGCATTGAATCCAGTTTAGCGCCGTCACCGGTGAGTTTCACGTCGCCGCTCTGTTCGGCCTGTTTGAGCGTCACCTCTTTGAGGATAATTTTGTTCAGCGTGTCGCGGTTAAGGGTGAGAGTAGCGTCTGCGTCCTTCGCCTCCGCGTTTGCCGTGTGGTTCAGCACGCCGTTTTCCAGCTCGAGTTTGTATTTCCCGCCATCGCTGCCAAGATCAATGTTAAACACTGATTTGGCGTCACCTGCTTTTTGTCCGTTGATGTGAACGGCAAGGTAGTCAAAGAACATCTCCGGCGTCATCGCCCGCACCGTATCCGGGCTGGCGGTATTCGGCGTTGGACCTTTCACCACACCGTTACGCAATTCCTGCGCGCCGGTCAGATAGAAGTTACGCCACGGGCCGGATTCAGCCTGATAGCCAAGCTGTTCCAGCGCATCCGCTTCCAGGTTGCGCGCCGCCTGGTTGTTCGGATCGGCAAAGACCACTTTGCTCACTACCTGCGCCACCCAGCGGTAGTTACCCTGGTCGAAGTCGGTTTTCGCTTTGCTCAGGATGGCATCCGCGCCGCCCATATACTCCACGAATTTCTTCGCGCCTTCTTCTGGCGGCAGTTCATCCAGCGTCGCCGGGTTGCCGTCAAACCAGCCCAGATACAGCACATAGGTGGCTTTTACGTCATGGCTCACCGAGCCGTAATAGCCGCGGTTAGCCCAGGTATGCGCCAGTGAATCCGGGAGCTTGAAGTTAGCGGCGATCTCGTCGCGCGTCAGCCCTTCATTCGCCATACGCAGCGTCTGGTCGTTGATGTAACGATAGAGGTCACGCTGGCTTTTCAGCAGCTTAACCACGTTTTCATTACCCCAGGTCGGCCAGTGGTGTTGTGCCATGATGATTTCGGCTTTGTCACCCCAGCGTACAATCGCCTGGTTGATGTATTTCGACCACGGCAGCGGCTCGCGGATTTTGGCCCCGCGCAGCGAGTAGGTGTTGTGCAGGGTATGGGTCACGTCCTCAGCGGATTCAATCAGTTTCTTCTCTTCGATATACCAGAGCATTTCGGATGGCGCTTCGGAGCCCGGCGCGAGCATAAAATCGTATGTCAGGCCGTCGATGACCTCTTTCTGCCCATCTTTTTCGATGATGTTGGTCGGGGCAATCAGCGTCACCGTTCCGGCGGAGGTGGTCGTGCCCAGGCCCGCGCCCACCTGACCTTTGGCATCTGGCTTCAGCAGGTTGCCATACATATAGCTGGCGCGACGGCTCATTACGTTACCCGCCATGATGTTCTCAGCAACGGCCGCTTCCATAAACCCGGCAGGCGCGTAGATTTTCACCTTGCCGGACTTCACGTCGGCTTCATCCACCACGCCGCGCACGCCGCCATAGTGGTCAACGTGGCTGTGGGTATAAATAATGGCGACGACCGGTTTTTTGCCGCGATTTTTAAAATAGAGATCCATCCCGACCTTCGCCGTTTCTGCCGACACCAGCGGGTCAACCACGGTAATACCTTCTTTCCCTTCAATGATGGTCATATTTGACAGGTCAAGATTTCGTATCTGATATACGCCATCGGTCACTTCAAACAGGCCGCTAATATTAATCAGCTGAGATTGACGCCATAAGCTGGGATTAACGGAGTCTGGTGCTTTATCGCCTTCTTTAATAAACGAATATTGCTGTGGATCCCAGATAACATTTCCTTGTTCCCCTTTGATAATGTCCTGAGGAAGAGGCGCAATAAAGCCTTTATGGGCGTCCGTGAAATCGGTATTGTCGGAGAAGGGAAGCTGATTAAACAGGGCGTTATTGGCTTGTTGCGTGGCGGCCGTGGCATCTTTCGGCGCTTCTGCGGCATACGCGGAACTGACGGAAATAAAAAGTCCAGCCAGAGCTAGACTCCTGACGATCAAATTGAATTTCATCCTAAAACCTCTCAATGATGTATTACGTCGCTTGTGGAAAGTTCGCGTCCTGGCAGAAAGTGATTCAAAAAATGAAATGAAAAAAAGGAGGTAGAAATAACTATAATCGGGGAGATGTATTCAGCAAGTAAATAGATGAAAAACCGGGCATTGCGCCCGGTACGTTATTTATTTCTGTTCGTCTTTTTTCTTTCCGAGCGTTGGCGTCTCGTCGAAGAAGTTCCACGGTTTAAGTAGGGTATGCACCCATTCCGTCGGCATGATCGGCCACTCTTCCGCGCGGGCGACGTGGGTAGTCCCGGTGGTCATCCAGACCACGTCATCCTGGTCGTTGAGCGACTCGTTATCCTTGCTGTACTGCCCCAGCCCCGTATCGTGGATGGAGCGGTTCGGGAATTTGCCTTCCGGGTAAAGTTCATCCGGATGGTAGCGCGTCACCCACAGCTGTTTGTCCATAAAGCTCAGGCGATGGTAGATCCACTCGTCCGGGGCAAATTTCGCACCGCTTGCCACCGGGTGCGTACCGCCCGCGTAAGGGATAATCTGATACGAAACCGGGTTGCCCATGCGATTCTCTTTACTTGTGTTGCTCAGCAGCCGAATGGTGCCCGGGTCGAACTTCTGCGCCGCCTGCTGTTCGGTGTCAATGTCGTACTGATTCACCTGCATGGTGCTGGTGCGCGGGCCACCGGCGGTATTCGGCTTCACTTCCGGGTCCATCGCCACCAGCTTGTTGTTGATGCCGTCCACATCCATATCCAGGCGGAAGTTGTAGATGTGCTGGTGGGTGGTGCCGACGATGTTATGGTCGATCAGCGTGCCGTATTTTGTGTCGTCTTTGGCGGTGGCATCATGCATGGTTTTCGCCTGAACGCCTTTTACCGCCTCGATACCCGTTGCACCGGCGTCAATACCAATGGTGCCATTTTCATGGAACACCCAGTCGAAGATGTAATCGTAGTTGCCCACGGTACTTACCCAGCGTACCACCAGTTCACGACGTTCGGTGCTGACGTTCGGTTGGCCCATCTCCTGATGCTTATATTCCGGCCCCGCGTAGCGTTCGAAAATCGCAATCGCGCGCGGGATCTCCATCGGCGCACCGGTATAATCCGGGATGGTTTCATTGAGCATCACGGCGTTAGACGGCACGTCTTTACCGCGCACCAGCGGTGAGGTCAGGGTGCCCATACCGTAGTCGCCGGAGTCGAGATAGGCTTTAAAGTACCAGCCCACGTCCGGATCGCCGTAAGGGACGATCATGCCGCCGAGCGAACCCTGATACATCACCTGGCGTTTTTTGCCGTTGTCGTTATACGTAACGGTTGAAATCATCGGGCCCACGCGGGAGTCCAGGCTCAGGTGGAAATCCCAGTTCTGCCAGTGCACCATATCGCCGGTGATGGTGTAGTTCTTGCCTTCCGGCTCGACGATCTCCAGAGGTTTTTTCACCGTTTCTACCCGGTCGCGGCCGTCATACGGGCGCGGGGTGAGCGGAACCGGGATGACCGGGCCTTCTTCGATCTTCTGAATTTTCTTCTGTTCAAGATCGACAACCGCGACCAGGTTCTCAATCGGGTGCGCCCAGTAGTTGCCGTCGCCCACGTCCAGATAGCTCACCACCTTCAGCAGGCGATCTTCCTGCTTCAGACCGTCCTTGCCGTCGAAATAGCCGACGGTCAGCGGGGTGGTAATCACTTTCTTCGTATCGGTGATACCGCGCTTTTTCAGCACTTCGGCAAACTCGGTGCTCTCGTTGATGATCTGCTGTACCGTGGCGAAGTCATCCAGCAGAACCATGCCGTGCGCGTCTTTTACCGGTTCCCAGCGCAGAATTTTTTTATCCTTCAGGCCCACCACGCTTTCGATAACGTGCTTGCCATCGAGCATGACGATCTTCGCCAGGCGGGGGGCATCGACTGCCGTGCCGTTGAGCACAAAGTCCCACACTTTGGCTTTCTCCGGCTCTGCAAGGGCGATCTGGGTAAAGCGGGTATTGGGTTTAAAATCCGCCGAGGTTTTCACAATCTCAACGGCTTGCTTAATTTCGTCCGCCGTTAACGCGTTTAACGGGTGAGGGCGTTTTTCAACCTGGAAGGTCTGATCGAGGCCAGACTGGAAAACATCGTTGATGAAGGTCTCAGAGATAAAGGCTTTTTTGCCTTTCACCACCACCGGCACCTCAAGCTTGAGAGTTTTACCGTTGACGATGGCGGTTTTTGCGCCCGGTTTGACCTTCACAAAGGCACCGTCTTTCGCAATGGTGAACATCTGTGCGTAATCATCCCACTGAACGTCCGCGCCAAAGTCCTGCAGCGTTTTGTCCATTGGGACCATATGCGCCTCGCTGCCGTGGGCGAAAACAGGGGATTGCCAGGCGCAACACAGCGCAACGGCCATGGCCAGCGCCGTTCTACGGGCAGAAAAAGAAGAATTGCTTCCCATCGTAGACCTCATCTTGTTGTGTTTATTGTGTTGTGACAGCCTTATCCTGACAGGCCCATGAGAAAAGCGTTTGCCTGCATCTGCCAGGTTATTTGTTGGTCTTGCCAGGTTAAAAAAAGAGCGGGGATACATCACATGCCGGGCCATTTCCTCTCCCCACAAATGATGTCAGCACAGACGACCCCCTCTCCCTTGAGGGAGAGGGCTGGGGTGAGGGGGTACATACGGCTCTGGTGGTCATTCCGTTCACTTTATGTTCCTTGCTACTCTGTAACGGCATGGTCTGTGAACGTGCCAGGGTGGCTCAATCGCCACCACCCTGGCTACCCGGGCTCCCGGCGGTAAATCGCCGCTTCGCGGTGCCCTCAGCTTATTCCTTCAGGCTATCGGGTCGGGCATGAGCCTGCATCCCTGCAGGCCACGCCCTCTCGGCGCATCCCTGCGCCTCGCCCCGGCCTTACGGAAACGCCTCGGCGATTTACAGCCGGACCAGGGCATCGCTGTAAGCCATTAATTTTCCTGAAGCAACATATATCGCTTTCGGTTAAAAAATTACTGGGATTCCTCTCCCATTGGGGAGAGGGTCAGGGTGAGGGGGAAACTTAGCTGAAATCGCCCCGCTGGCGCGCCACCAGCGTCAGAATGGAGTAGAGCGCCACGGCCTGCTGGTGCTGGTTGAAAATCTCAACGGACCATTCCACCACGCCGGTTGGTTTTTCCTCCGCGGTACGCTGTTTTTTCAGCGTTTTGCGTTTGCAGGTCAGACGCACCTGAATGGTGTCGCCCGGCTTAACCGGCTCGATAAAGCGCAGGTTTTCCATACCGTAGTTGGCAATCACCGGCCCGACGCCCGCGTCGACAAACAGTCCCGCCGCGGCGGAAATCAGGAAGTAGCCGTGCACCACGCGCTCGCCAAAAATTGACTCTGCCGCACCGATCTTATCCATATGGGCGTAGAAATGGTCCCCGCTCAGGCAGGCAAAGTTCACGATGTCCGCTTCGGTCAGGGTGCGGCGCGGCGTCAGCAGACTGTCGCCCGGCTGTAGCTCTTCAAAGTATTTGCGGAACGGATGCACGCGATCTTCCTGCACCGTTGCGCCACGCACCCACTGTTTGCCAATGGCGGCCAGCATCGACGGGCTGCCCTGAATCGCGGTGCGCTGCAGGTAGTGTTTCACCGCACGCAGGCCGCCCAGCTCTTCGCCACCGCCCGCGCGGCCCGGGCCGCCGTGCACCAGCTGTGGCAGCGGGGATCCGTGGCCGGTAGACTCTTTTGATGATTCCTCGTTGAGGATCTGAATACGCCCGTGGGCGCGCGCCGCACCGGCAATAAACTGGCGGGCAATGTCCAGGTCTGCGGTGACCAGCGTACCCGCCAGGCTGCCGCCGCCCGCGCGGGCAAGCTGCATCGCGTGGTGCGCGTTGCGATACGGCATCAGCGTCGCAACCGGGCCGAAGGCTTCCGTCGCATGGACGGCAGGGGTTTCATCCGGCTGCGGGCAGAACAGCAGGGTCGGTGGGAAGAACGCACCCGCGGCCTGCAAATCCGCATTGCCGCCCAGACGGATCTGGCAGCCTGCTGCGATCAGCTGCTCCACTTTCTCCTGCACGTCCGCACGCTGTTCGGCGTTGACCAGCGCGCCCATCTTCACCCCTTCCTGCGCAGGGTCGCCCACCACCACCTTTTCCAGGCGGGCAATCAGCGCCTGGCTCACGGCGTCAATCTGGTTTTGCGGGACGATAATCCGGCGGATAGCGGTACATTTCTGCCCGGCCTTGGCGGTCATCTCGCGCACCACTTCCCGGATGAACAGGGCAAATTCCGGCTGTTCCGGCGTGACGTCTTCCCCCAGCACGCAGCAGTTCAGGGAGTCCGCCTCCATGGTGAACGGAATGGAATTCGCCACAATATTCGGGTGCACGCGCAGGCTTTGCCCGGTGCTGGCGGAGCCGGTAAAGGTCACTACGTCCTGGCTGTCGAGCTGGTCGAGCAGGTCACCCGTGCCGCCGCAGATCAGGCTGATGGCGCCGTCCGGCACCAGTCCGCTCTCCACGATGGATTTCACCATCGCCTGCGTTACCTGTGCGGTAGCGGTAGCGGGTTTGATAATGGCGGGCATCCCGGCAAGCCAGGTCGGCGCCAGCTTTTCCAGCATCCCCCAGCAGGGGAAGTTAAAGGCGTTGATGTGCACCGCCACGCCGGATTTCGAGGTCAGGACGTGGCGCGCCGCAAAGCCGCCTTCTTTCGACAGCGGGATTAACTCATCTTCTGGCCACAGCGTGTCGTCCGGCAGCTCGCGGCTGCCCAGGCTTGCGTAGGTGAAGAGGGTGCCGATCCCCCCTTCAATATCAACCCAGCTGTCCGCCTTCGTCGCCCCCGTCTGGGCTGACAGGGCATAGAACGTCTCTTTCTCACCAAGCAGGTGCTTTGCCACCGCCTTCAGCATGGCGGCCCGTTCGATAAAGGTCATCTCGTGAAGCGCTTCACCGCCGCGCTCAATCGCATAGCGACGGGCGTGCGCCATATCCAACCCTTCGCTGGTCACGCTCCAAAGCGCTTCGCCACTGATGGCGTGATGAATAGTGCGTTCGCGGCCCCGGCCAGACTGCCAGGTACCGGACACGAAGCTGGCTAACTGCTGCATCGCTTATCTCCAAGTGTTTCGTTATTTCACTATTAATAGTTTGATCGTGAATCATAAAAATCAAGCTGTGTTTTTAATGAATTGTTAACGTTGTGATCTGGCTGGATGAATCGCATCGCTAAAAGGCGCCTGGCGCAAGGCTGTCAGTAAAAGCCTTGCGAGCGGCATCACAAAACCGGGAAACAATTCTTGGGGTTATATTTAACCTTTGTGTAACTTTTAAAAAACAAAGTGATTCAACATTACGCTTTAATTTGCAAACTAACGAATCATAAAGGTGACGACGTGACGCAAGAACAACGGTTTGAGCAGCGCATAGCGCAGGAGACGGCGATTGAGCCTCAGGACTGGATGCCTGACGCCTACCGTAAGACGTTGATCCGCCAGATTGGTCAGCATGCGCACTCCGAAATTGTCGGCATGCTGCCCGAAGGGAACTGGATCACCCGCGCGCCGACGCTGCGCCGGAAAGCGATCCTGCTGGCGAAAGTGCAGGACGAAGCCGGGCACGGGCTCTACCTCTACAGCGCGGCGGAAACGCTGGGCTGCGCGCGGGAAGACATCTACCAGAAGATGCTCGACGGCAAGATGAAATACTCCTCCATCTTCAACTATCCGACCCTAAGCTGGGCCGACATCGGCGTGATCGGTTGGCTGGTGGACGGTGCCGCCATCGTCAACCAGGTGGCGCTGTGCCGGACCTCCTACGGTCCGTATGCCCGGGCGATGGTGAAAATCTGTAAAGAAGAGAGCTTCCACCAGCGTCAGGGTTTTGAGGCCTGCATGGCGCTGGCGCAGGGGAGCGAGGCCCAGCGCCAGATGCTGCAGGACGCCATCAACCGCTTCTGGTGGCCAGCGCTGATGATGTTCGGGCCGAACGACGACAACTCGCCGAACAGCGCCCGCAGCCTGGCCTGGAAAATCAAACGCTTCGGCAATGACGAACTTCGCCAGCGCTTTGTCGATAACACGGTGCCGCAGGTGGAGATGCTGGGCATGACGGTGCCGGATCCCGACCTGCGTTTGGATGAAGAGAGCGGCCACTACCGCTTCGGCGAGATCGACTGGCAGGAGTTTGAAGAGGTCATTAACGGGCGCGGCATCTGCAACCACGAACGCCTGACCGCGAAACGAAAAGCCTGGGAAGACGGGGCGTGGGTGCGCGAAGCCGCACTGGCGCACGCGGAAAAACAGCGCGCCCGTCAGGCCGCATAAGAGGAAATAACCATGAGCAATGTCTACTGGCCGCTGTACGAAGTATTCGTACGCAGCAAACAAGGGTTGTCCCACCGTCACGTGGGCAGCCTGCATGCCGCCGACGATCGCATGGCGCTGGAAAATGCGCGTGATGCCTACACTCGCCGCAGCGAAGGGTGTTCTATCTGGGTGGTCAGGGCGAGCGAGATTGTCGCCTCCCAGCCGGAAGAGAGCGGTGAGTTCTTCGACCCGGCGGAAAGCAAGGTCTATCGACATCCGACGTTCTACACCATCCCTGACGGCATCGAGCACATGTGAGGCAAAGAATGAATTCAGTGACTGCCTATGCCCTGCGTCTGGGCGACAACGGTTTGGTGCTTTCCCAGCGTCTGGGCGCCTGGTGCGGCCACGCCCCGGAGCTGGAAATTGACCTCGCGCTCGCCAATATCGGTCTCGACCTGCTGGGCCAGGCGCGCAATTTCCTGACCTATGCCGCGGAGCGGGAAGGCCAGGGCGATGAAGACACCCTGGCGTTTGGTCGCGACGAGCGCCAGTTCCGCAACGTGCTGCTGGTGGAGCAGCCGAACGGCAGCTTCGCCGACACCCTTGCCCGCCAGTACCTGATGGATGCCTGGAACGTGGCGCTGTACGAACGGCTAACCCAAAGCAGCGACGGTCAGCTTGCCGCCATTGCCGCTAAAGCCATCAAAGAGGCGCGCTACCACCTGCGCTTCAGCCGCGGCTGGCTGGTGCGTCTGGGCGACGGGACCGAAACCTCCGCGCAAAAAATGCAGCAGGCCATCGACAACCTGTGGCGTTTTACGGCGGAGCTGTTTGAGGCGGATGACGTTGAGCTGGAATTGATTGACTCCGGCGTGGCGGTTGACCCGCGCGGCCTGCGTCAGCCGTGGGAAAGCGAAGTCTTTGCCGGTCTGAATGAAGCCTGCCTGCAGGTGCCCGAAGAGATGGCGTACCGCACCGGGGGCAAGCAGGGGCTGCACACCGAACATCTGGGCCCGATGCTGGCGGAAATGCAGTATCTCCAGCGCGCGTACCCCGGCCAGCAGTGGTAAAGGAGAACGCTATGCAACGCCTCGTCGACATCGCGCCCGCGCAAATTCCGCAGATCTGGTCGCTGTTAAGCCAGATCCCGGACCCGGAAGTGCCGGTATTAACCATCACCGATTTAGGCATGGTGCGCAGCGTGAAGGCGCAGGGGGAAGGCTGGGTTATCGGCTTCACGCCCACCTACTCGGGCTGTCCGGCAACGGAACACCTGCTGGGGGCGATCCGCGACGCGATGACCGCCCACGGCTTTACCCCGGTGCACATTGTGCTCCAGCTTGAACCCGCCTGGACCACCGACTGGATGACCGCCGATGCGCGTGAGCGCCTGCGGGCGTACGGCATCAGTCCGCCCGTGGGGCATAGCTGTCACGCGCACGCACCTCTGGAGGTGAGCTGCCCGCGCTGCGCCAGCACCGACACCTCGCTTATCAGTGAATTTGGTTCGACGGCCTGCAAAGCGCTCTACCGCTGCAACACCTGCCGTGAGCCCTTCGACTATTTCAAATGTATTTGAGGCTGCCATGACAACGTTTCATTCATTAACAGTGGCAAAAGTGGAACCGGAAACCCGCGATGCGGTGACCATCACGTTCGCGGTGCCGCAGGCGCTGCAGGACGCCTACCGTTTCCGCCCCGGCCAGCACCTGACGTTAAAAACGAAGCTTGACGGGGACGAGCTGCGCCGCTGCTACTCCATCTGCCGGAGTACCGCCCCGGATGAGATCAGCGTGGCGGTCAAAGCCATCGACGGCGGGCGTTTTTCCCGCTATGCCCGGGATGAGATCAAAGCGGGTATGGCGCTGGAGGTGATGGTTCCTCAGGGGCAGTTTGGCTACCAGCCGTGGGCCGAACGCGAAGGCCACTACCTGGCGATTGCAGCAGGCTCCGGGATCACCCCGATGTTGGCGATTATCTCCGCAACGCTTGCGACCGAACCGAACAGCCATTTCACCCTGATCTACGGCAACCGCAGCAGCCAGAGCATGATGTTCCGCCAGGCGCTGGCGGACCTGAAGGACAAATACCCGCAGCGGCTGCAACTGGTCTCCATCTTCAGCCAGGAGCGGCTGGACAGCGACCTGCTCTACGGCCGCATCGACGGTGAAAAGCTGCAGGCGCTGGCGAAAACCCTGATCAACTTCCGCCAGTACGACGAGGCGTTTATCTGCGGCCCGTCGGCGATGATGGACGACGCCGAAACTGCGTTGAAAGCGCTGGGGATGCCGGACAAAGCGATTCACCTTGAGCGCTTTAACACCCCGGGAACCACCGCTAAACGCGCGGTGCACGTCCAGGCGGAAGGGCAGAAAGTGACCGTGCGCCAGGACGGACGCGACCGTGAAATCACCCTGACGGCGGAGGATGAAAGCATTCTTGATGCCGCCCTGCGTCAGGGAGCGGATCTGCCGTATGCCTGCAAGGGCGGCGTATGTGCCACCTGTAAATGCAGAGTGCTGCGCGGGAAGGTGGATATGGCGACCAACTACAGCCTGGAGCCGGACGAGCTTGCCGCCGGGTATGTGCTGAGCTGTCAGTCGCTGCCGTTAACCGCCGACGTGATTGTCGACTTCGACGCTAAGGGGATGGCATGAGCGAACTGATTGTTACCCGTCATAGCCGTGTGCTCCAGCTGACGCTCAACCGTCCGGCGGCGCGCAACGCCCTCAACAATGCGCTGTTGACGCAGCTTGCTGAGCAGCTTGAGGCTGCGGCTTCTGACATCGAGATTTCCGTCTGCGTAATTTACGGCAGCGAGCGCTGCTTTGCCGCCGGGGCCGATCTCAACGAAATGGCGGAGAAAGACCTGCCTGCCACCCTGAACGATATCCGTCCGCAGCTGTGGGCGCGAATCAACGCGTTTCCTAAACCGCTGATCGCCGCCGTGAACGGCTTCGCGCTGGGCGCAGGCTGCGAGCTGGCGCTGCTGTGCGACGTGGTGATTGCTGGCGATAACGCTCGTTTTGGCCTGCCGGAAATCACGCTGGGCATTATGCCCGGCGCGGGCGGCACCCAGCGTCTGATTCGCAGCGTCGGTAAATCGCTTGCCAGCAAAATGGTGCTGACCGGAGAGAGTATCTCCGCGCAGCAGGCGCTGAGTGCGGGGCTGGTGAGCGATGTGTTTCCAGCATCCCTTACGCTGGAGTATGCCCTGAAGCAGGCGGCGCTGATGGCGCGCCACTCTCCGCTGGCCCTGCAGGCGGCCAAACAGGCGCTGCGTCAGTCTCAGGAGGTGCCGCTGCAGGCCGGGCTGGCGCAGGAGCGCCAGCTTTTTACGCTGCTTTCTGCCACCGAAGACCGCCGGGAAGGCATCGACGCCTTCTTACAAAAACGCACCCCCGACTTTAAAGGACGCTAATTGTGGAATGTATTCTCAGTCATGTTGAGCAGGGCGTAATGACCATTACGCTGAACCGTCCGGAGCGTCTGAACAGCTTTAACGACGTGATGCACCAGCAGCTTGCCGAGTGCCTGAAACAGGCCGAGCGTGATGACACCATCCGCTGTCTGCTGATCACCGGGGCGGGACGCGGCTTTTGTGCCGGTCAGGATCTGAACGACCGTAACGTCGACCCCAACGGCCCGGCGCCGGATCTGGGGATGTCCGTTGAAACCTTCTATAACCCGCTGGTGCGCCGCCTGGCAAAGCTGCCGAAGCCGGTCATTTGTGCCGTTAACGGCGTGGCGGCTGGCGCGGGGGCTACGCTGGCGCTCGGCTGCGACATGGTCATTGCCGCTCGTTCCGCCAACTTTGTGATGGCCTTCAGCAAGCTCGGGCTGGTACCGGACTGCGGCGGCACATGGCTGCTGCCGCGCGTGGCCGGACGCGCACGCGCCATGGGGCTGGCGCTGCTCGGCGACAAGCTCAGCGCCGAACAGGCGCAGGCGTGGGGGATGATCTGGCAGGTGGTGGATGACGAACAGCTCTCCACCACGGCGCAGCAGATGGCGCTGCATTTTGCGTCTCAACCGACCTTCGGGCTGGGGCTGATCAAGCAGGCGATCAATGCCGCAGAAACCAACACCCTCGACGCCCAGCTCGATCTCGAGCGCGACTATCAGCGCATGGCCGGGCGCAGCGACGATTACCGCGAGGGCGTCAGCGCCTTCCTGGCGAAGCGCGCGCCGAACTTTACGGGGAAATAAGATGCTGAACATACGGACTGTCGCCGTGATTGGCAGCGGCACGATGGGCGCAGGCATTGCCGAAGTGGCGGCAAGCCACGGTCATCAGGTTCTGATTTACGACATTTCTGCCGACGCCATTTCCCGCGCGATTGACGGCATTCGTCAACGCCTCGCGTCTCGGGTAACGCGCGGAAAGCTTTCTGCGGACGCGAGCGGACAGATCCTCGCCCGACTGGTTCCGGTGACGGATATCGATGCGCTGGCATCGGCAGATTTGGTTATTGAGGCGGCCTCCGAACGCCTTGACGTCAAAAAAACGCTGTTTGCGAAACTGGCGGAAGTCTGCCCGCCGCAGACGCTGTTGACCAGTAACACCTCCTCTATCTCCGTCACGGCGATTGCGGCGGACATCCTCCATCCGGAGCGCGTCGCAGGGCTGCATTTCTTTAACCCGGCACCGGTGATGAAGCTGGTGGAGGTGGTTAGCGGGCTGGGGACCTCTCCGGAAGTGGCCGACGCGCTGTGCGAGCTGGCGCTGAACTGGGGCAAACAGCCCGTTCGCTGCCAGTCAACGCCGGGGTTCATCGTCAACCGCGTTGCGCGTCCGTTCTATTCCGAGGCCTGGCGCGCGCTGGAAGAGCAGGTCGCCCCACCGGAGGTGATTGATGCTGCCCTGCGCGAAGGCGGTGGTTTCCCGATGGGGCCGCTGGAGCTGACCGACATGATTGGTCAGGACGTTAACTTTGCGGTGACCTGCTCGGTATTTAACGCCTTCTGGCAGGAGCGTCGTTTTCTGCCCTCACTGGTGCAGCAGGAGCTGGTGCTGGCCGGAAGACTGGGCAAAAAGAGCGGAAAGGGCGTCTACAACTGGCAGGGTGACAAACCCGAGGTGCAATGGATGGCAGCCGTGAACGACAGCTACAGCTCGATGCGCGTTGAAAAAAGACGTGACGGTGTCACCGAAATTGATGATGTGTATCTGATTGAAACGCAGGGGGAAACCGCTCAGGCGCTGGCGCTGCGGCTCAACGGCCCGGTGGTGGTGGTCGACCGCATTGAACGCGATGTGGCGGTGATAGCCGCGGCGGCAAGCAACCCGCATACCGCGACGCAAAAAGCCATCCGCTACCTGCAACAGCAGGGTAACCGGGTGGTGCAAATTGCCGATTATCCCGGCCTGCTGGTCTGGCGGACGCTGGCAATGATTGCCAACGAAGCGCTGGATGCCATGCAAAAAGGGGTCGCCAGCGAGAAGGACATCGATACCGCCATGCGCCTGGGCGTGAACTACCCGAGCGGGCCGATCGCCTGGGGCGAGCGTCTGGGCTGGCAGCGCCTGCTGACGCTGCTGGAGAACCTGCAGCGTCATTACGGCGAAGAGCGCTATCGCCCCTGTTCACTGCTGCGCCAGCGCGCGCTTCTGGAGAGTAGCTATGAGTCTTAACGCCTGGCATAACGCCCGCGCGATGTACGAACGGGACGCCTGCGCGCAGGCGATGGGGATGGACATTGTCGAGATGGATGAAGGCTACGCGGTGGTGACCATGACCATCACTCCGCAGATGCTTAACGGCCATAAAACCTGCCACGGTGGACAGCTTTTTTCGCTGGCAGATACCGCCTTTGCCTACGCCTGCAACAGCCAGGGGCTGGCAGCGGTGGCCTCAGGTTGTTCGATTGATTTTCTGCGTCCGGGCTTTGCCGGGGACACGCTCACCGCCACCGCGCGCGTGATGCATCAGGGCAAGCTGACCGGCGTGTATGACATTGAAATCCAGAACCAACAACAGAAAATCGTCGCCCTTTTTCGCGGTAAATCTCACCGCGTCGGCGGCAGCGTGACAGGAGAGGCAGATGCGTGACGCATTTATTTGTGATGGTGTTCGAACCCCAGTGGGGCGCTACGGCGGCGCGCTTTCTGCGGTAAGAACCGACGATCTCGGTGCCGTGCCGCTGCGCGCGTTGCTGGACCGCTACCCCCAGCTCGATCTCGAGCGGATCGATGATGTGATCTTCGGCTGCGCCAACCAGGCGGGGGAAGATAACCGCAACGTAGCGCGTATGTCGTCCCTGCTGGCCGGACTGCCGCAGACGGTGTCTGGAACCACCCTTAACCGCCTGTGCGGGTCGGGGCTGGACGCGATTGGTTTCGCAGCGCGCGCCATTAAGGCAGGCGACGGCGACCTGCTGATCGCGGGTGGCGTGGAGTCGATGTCCCGCGCACCGTTTGTGATGGGGAAAGCCACCGCCGCGTTTCAGCGTCAGGCGGACGTCTTTGATACCACCATCGGCTGGCGATTTGTGAATCCGCTCATGCATCAGCAATTCGGAACTGACAGTATGCCGGAAACGGCAGAGAATGTAGCTGAATTGTTAAATATCAGTCGTGCCGATCAGGACGCGTTCGCGCTGCGCAGCCAGCAGCGTACCGCGCAGGCGCAGCAGAACGGTATTCTGGCGCAGGAGATTGTGCCGGTGCGGGTGCCGGGCAAAAAAGGGGCGGTCACAGAGTTCAGCGTGGATGAACATCCGCGCGCGGACACCACGCTCGAGCAGCTCGCCGGGCTGAAAACGCCGTTTCGTAAGAATGGGGTGGTCACGGCGGGAAATGCCTCTGGCGTCAATGACGGCGCGGCGGCGCTGATTGTCGCCAGCGAGAAGATGGCGCTGGCGCAGGGGTTAGTCCCGCGCACGCGGATCGTGGCGATGGCGACGGCGGGCGTGGAGCCACGTCTGATGGGACTCGGCCCGATACCTGCCACCCGCAAGGTGCTGGAGCGCGCCGGACTCAGTATTAACGATATGGACGTGATTGAGCTTAACGAAGCGTTCGCCTCGCAGGCGCTGGGCGTGCTGCGTCAGCTGGGCCTGCCGGATGATGCCGCGCACGTCAACCCGAACGGTGGCGCGATTGCGCTGGGCCACCCGCTGGGAATGAGCGGTGCCAGACTGGCGCTGGCCGCGAGCAATGAACTGCAACGACGCGGCGGGCGCTACGCGCTGTGTACGATGTGCATCGGTGTGGGTCAGGGCATTGCCATGATCCTTGAGCGTGTTTGAGCATAAAAACAATGTGAGTACCCTACAATGACAAATACAACAAAGCTTGATCCGATTGAAACGGCTTCCCTTGACGAGCTACAGGCGCTGCAGACCGCGCGTCTGAAATGGACGCTGCATCACGCCTACAACAACGTGCCGATGTACAAACGCAAGTTTGACGCCGCGGGCGTTCACCCTGACGATTTCAACGAACTGGCGGATATCCGCAAATTCCCGTGCACCACCAAGCAGGACCTGCGGGATAACTATCCGTTCGATACCTTTGCCGTGCCGATGGAGCAGGTGGTGCGTATTCACGCCTCATCCGGCACCACCGGCAAACCGACCGTCGTTGGCTATACGCAAAATGACATCGACAACTGGGCCAACCTGGTGGCCCGCTCCCTGCGCGCCGCGGGCGGCAGTGCGAAGGACAAAATTCACGTGGCGTATGGCTATGGCCTGTTTACCGGTGGGCTGGGGGCGCACTACGGCGCCGAGCGTTTAGGGGCGACGGTGATCCCGATGTCCGGCGGCCAGACGGAGAAACAGGCGCAGCTGATCCGTGATTTCCAGCCGGACATGATCATGGTGACGCCATCCTACTGCCTCAACCTGATTGAAGAGCTGGAGCGCCAGATGGGCGGCGATGCCAGCGGCTGTTCCCTGCGCGTGGGCGTCTTCGGTGCCGAGCCCTGGACGCAGGCCATGCGTCGCGAAATTGAAAAACGCTTAGGCATTACGGCGCTGGATATTTATGGCCTTTCCGAAGTGATGGGACCAGGCGTGGCGATGGAGTGTATCGAAACCGTCGACGGCCCAACCATCTGGGAAGATCACTTCTTCCCGGAGATCGTCAACCCGAACGACGGCACGCCGCTGGATGACGGTCAGCAGGGCGAGCTGCTGTTCACCACGCTGACCAAAGAGGCGCTGCCGGTGATCCGCTACCGCACCCGCGACCTGACGCGTCTGCTGCCGGCAACTGCGCGCAGCATGCGTCGTATGGACCGGATCAGCGGGCGCAGTGACGATATGCTGATCATCCGCGGCGTCAACGTCTTCCCGTCACAGCTGGAAGAGGAGATCGTGAAGTTCGAACACCTTTCTCCGCACTACCAGCTGGAGGTGAACCGCCGCGGGCATCTTGATTCACTTTCGGTGAAGGTCGAGCTAAAAGAGAGCAGCTTAATCCTGACGCACGAGCAGCGCTGCCAGGTGTGCCACCAGCTTCGCCACCGCATTAAGTCGATGGTGGGGATTTCCACCGACGTGACGATCGTGAACTGCGGCAGCATTCCGCGCTCGGAGGGGAAAGCCTGCCGGGTGTTTGATTTGCGTAAAGTGGCTGCCAACGGTTGAATTTCCCTCACCCCAGCCCTCTCCCAAGGGAGAGGGTGTATTGCGTTCCCTCTCCCTTTGGGAGAGGGTTAGGGTGAGGGTCGATCCCAGATTCCTATGCTATGATTCATCCAGGACAAAAATTACAACAGAATGAATCACATGAATAAACTCGACGCCTTTATCCAGCACGCGGTTAGCTCCGTTCCCGTCAGCGGGACTTCGCTTATTTCTTCGTTATACGGTGACGCGCTTTCCCATCGCGGTGGTGAGATTTGGCTCGGCAGCCTTGCCGCTCTGCTGGAAGGTATGGGGTTTGGCGAGCGCTTCGTGCGCACCGCGCTTTTTCGCCTCAACAAAGAGGGTTGGCTGGACGTTTCCCGCATCGGGCGTCGCAGCTTTTACCGCCTGAGCGATAAAGGGCTGCGTCTGACGCGTCGTGCGGAGAATAAGATCTACCGCGCGGAACTGCCCGCCTGGGACGGCAAATGGTTATTGCTGCTCTCAGAAGGGCTGGATAAAACCACCCTTGCCGACGTCAAAAAACAGCTGATCTGGCAGGGGTTTGGCACGCTGGCGCCGAGCCTGATGGCCTCGCCGTCACAGCATCTGGCGGACGTGCAGTCATTGCTTCACGATGCCGGGGTGGCGGAAAACGTGATTTTCTTTGAAGCCCACTCGCCGCTGGCGCTTTCGCGCGCGGCGCTGCGTTCGCGAGTGGAAGAGTGCTGGCAGTTGACCGAGCAAAACGCGATGTACGAGACGTTTATAAGCTCGTTCCGCCCGCTGCTGCCGCTGCTGAAAGAGGCCGCGCCGGAGGAGCTGACGCCGGAACGCTGCTTCCAGATCCAATTGCTGCTGATTCACTTTTATCGTCGTGTGGTGCTGAAAGACCCGCTGTTGCCGGAAGAGTTACTGCCCGCGCACTGGGCGGGACAAAGCGCCCGACAGCTTTGCATCAATATCTACCAGCGCGTCGCGCCGGGGGCGCTGGCGTTTGTCAGCGAAAAAGGTGAAACCTCGGTTGGGGAACTGCCCGTGCCCGGCACGCTTTACTATCAACGTTTTGGTGGTCTGAATACTGCGTAAGGAGAGGGTATGCCTGTTTATCAAATTGATGGTCTGACGCCAGTGGTACCTGACGAGAGCTACGTTCACCCAACGGCAGTGCTGATTGGCGACGTGATTCTGGGCAAAGGCGTTTATGTCGGCCCAAACGCCAGCCTGCGCGGCGACTTTGGTCGCATCGTAGTGAAAGACGGTGCGAACATTCAGGATAACTGCGTGATGCACGGCTTCCCGGAACAGGACACGGTGGTGGAAGAGAATGGGCATATCGGCCACAGCGCCATTTTGCACGGCTGCATTATCCGCCGCAATGCGCTGGTGGGCATGAACGCGGTGGTAATGGACGGAGCCGTCATCGGTGAAAACAGCATCGTCGGCGCGGCGGCGTTCGTGAAGGCGAAAGCGGAGATGCCCGCCAACCATTTGATTATAGGCAGCCCGGCCAAAGCGATTCGCGAGCTGAGCGAGCAGGAGCTCGCCTGGAAGCAGCAGGGCACGCGGGAGTATCAGGTGCTGGTGGAGCGCTGCAAGTTGACAATGCATCAGGTAGAGCCGCTGCGTGAGGTTGAGCCTGAGCGGAAACGACTGTCGTTTGACGAGAATTTAAGGCCAAAGTCGGCGGTGTAGGGCGGAAGGTCCGCTTCGCGGGAGAAGCGGACGTAAAGAGACATAGAAAATACCCATTTTGGGATTAAGCACATTCCCAAGCATCCCTCTGATAAACCAGTTTCCCCGGGAAGCGGCATTGCTATCGCTGTGACTGAAGGACGACCGGGGGCGTATCAGCAACTGCCAGCCCAGCCAGCTTAAGTAGGCGGCACCACAAACTTTCAGCACCGTGTAAGCCAGTTCTGAAACCGCCAGCAGAGCACCCAGACCTAGCGCAACCAGGGTGGTTGTTTCTCAATCAGCCTGACGTCGCAACTCTTAATTATTATCAAGGAACGCGTCAGGCCCCATCCCGTGAAGTTCTGAAATATCAGGCCTGAACTGATATGATAATTTTGAATTAATCTGGAGGGATAAATGAACGCAGACACGATTGTCACGTTATTTAAGTTCAAACGCTGGGCAGACGCAGAAACACTACGGGCAATGCAGAAGGTCGATATCCTGGAGAATGCTAAGAAGCACCATCTGATGCTCAGGCTTATGAACCATATATATGTTGTGGATATGATTTTCAGAGCAAATATTACCGGTCAAAAACACCAGTACACAGCGTTAAATACGCCAGAAACTCCATCTTCAGACGAACTTCTTTTAAAGATGTCTGAATGCGCTGACTGGTATATACAACACGCCGGCGCAATGAGTGCCGCTGATTTTCAGGAAACGATAAAATTTCGTTTTGTCGATGGCGGATACGGAGAGATGAAAGCGATGGATATGCTTAATCATGTCTTATTTCATGGCTCATATCATCGTGGTGCAGTGGGCTGGATGCTTTCAGAAACGGGAATTACCCCGCCTAAGGATGTACTCACTGTTTTTCTGAGGGATCATAATCATTAACAGGCCAACGTTAGAAACAATCGTCGAATTAGAACAGGTTCTGTTTTGAGGATGCCAGTATGACTCATTTTTACCAACTTACAGCGACCAGCCTGGATGGCCAACCAATCTCTATGGCCGACTACGCGGGTAAAGTGGTTTTGGTCGTGAATACGGCAAGCCAGTGCGGCTTCACGCCTCAGTACGCCGGGCTTGAAGCGCTATACAAGAAATACGCGACTCAAGGGCTGGTGGTTCTTGGCTTCCCCTGCAACCAGTTCGGTAAGCAGGAACCCGGTGGTGCCGATGATATTTCAAAAACCTGTTACATCAACTACGGCGTCAGTTTCCCGATGTTTGAGAAAGTAGAGGTAAATGGAACTGCAGCGCACCCGCTGTTTCGTTATTTGAAAAACGAACTGCCCGGCGTGCTGGGCGGTCGGATCAAATGGAACTTTACTAAGTTTTTGATCGGACGCGACGGTAAACCACTCAAGCGTTTTGCACCGATGACTACGCCCGAGAAAATGGACGCTGCGATCCTTGCGGCGCTGGAAAGCTAAGCGTCTTTGATTGGCGCGGGCCAGAGGGCCTTTCTTTAGTCTGTTTTTCGACTTGTTTTCCCCGATTTGTTGTATAGCGAAAGAGAATTTATATGGCATAAATGCTCCATACGAATATCAAAGGGAACGACCGTATGTCGCTTTATGACCTTAAGACTGAAGCAAATACATTAAATGAGGCCTGGCGCTCTCACGTATTAGGCCGCGTTGGGGAAACAAATCTCAAAATTCTGCGAATGGATGAGCGCTCGGTCACTGAAGAGGTGCATGAGTATGACGAGGGGTTACTGGTTATTGACGGGCGTCTGGAACTGAGTGTTAACGGAAAAAAAATCTCTGTAAGCTCGGGCGAGCTTTATATAGCCAAAGCTGGTGTTCCTCATACTGTGGAAATCGGCAGCTTTGGCACACTGGTTATCATCGATCTACCCGAAACCGAAAAAGCCCTATAAGGGAACTCAGACCGCTGACAACGTGCGTTTCGCCCGGCGGCGCTACGCTTGCACGGGCCTACGTTGCGAAATGTAGGCCGGGTAAGCGCAGCGCCACCCGGCAAAAAAGACGGTTAAAATGTTGATGGCGGTGTTTGTCATCAATCCCAGGCCCCGTGAGGGGCCTGGTCTGTTTTAACGTCTGAATCAGAAGCGATATTGCAGACCCGCTGTAATGGTATAGTTGTGGTTAGAAATACCTGCTGCATCCCCGCCAATAGACCCGGATTCGCCAGTATTGGTATCAATAATCTGCGTACCGCCTTTACCTTCTTCGTAACTGCTATAGGTAAATTCAGCAAAAACTTTGGCGTGCGGCGTCACGTAATATCCGGCATCAACGGATGCGCCATAATAACGGGAATCCGTTGTCTTCTCGCGGAAGGTTAAATCGCGCATATAGTGCTCGTCGTTATCATGCGCGCGGACCCAGTCACTGAATTTGAACAGGGCGTTAAATTCAAAGTCATTAAAGCGGTACTGTCCTGCAAGGCCAATATACGGCATAGAGAAGCGCTGGCTATAACCAATACCGCGCTCGCCTGCCGGGAAATTACCCTGATAAGCACCATTGTCGTAATTGTAAGAACCCCCGGTTGCCGTCCAACTGAAGCGGGTTTCCTGATAACCTACGGTGACGCCCGCTTTATAGTTATCGCCCTGGAAGATCCAGCCTTTTACGTTGAGATCATATTCATTGGCATAGTTAACATTCGTCGAAGGATGGCTTGAATGATCTGTCCAGGAGGATTGTTTTGCATTCATCCAGTCATAGTCATCCATATGACCTGAGCCTGAAGCCATGGACGTCCAGCCGCGGGCGTTCAGTGTCAAAAATGAGTATGCATCCCAGGAGATATCGCCTTTCAGAATGGCAACATTTTTTATTTTCCAGTCCAGTTGGCTAATTTTTCTTCCGGTGACGTCGTCATAAACCATTTCGTGAGATTTTCCGCTCAGCATCCCGGCAGAGGCTGAAACCGTTAAACTTTCCGGTGAAAAATCCGGTGTGACTTGTGAGGTACCTGCATATACCGCCCCTGAAAATGCGGCCATCATCATTCCCGCAACAATATTTCTTGTCATTTTTATTTCCCTAAAACAAATTAATCAATGAGTTGCAGGGGGATATTAAAATTCATACAAATAAGAATCAACTGCCAGTTTTGGTAATTTTTTATAATTTGACGTAAGGAGCGATATTTAACTTTGGGCCGCCTGAAGGAGGCGGCCGATAATATTTAAATCATTACTGGCTCGATGCAAAATAGCAGTAACTTGATTCACTGTAACCGGCGCCACAATAAATTCCGTTTACCCACGCAGCCACGGCGTGATCGTAAGTCCTGTCAGCAGGCCCTCCGGGCTGAGCAGGCGAGTAACGGTCTGTCCCCACGGTTCGACGCGGTTGGCCACCAGCAGGCGATAGCCTTTTTCACTCAGAATGCGGGTAGCCGAATCCAGGTCCTGCACCTCGTATTCAATCCATCCCTGCGGTATCGGGTATTCAGAGGGCCACTGCGCTTCGCCAAAACAGGAGGTTGCCGCCTGTGAGAGCGGCCAGACGGCAAAATGCTTCGCGCCTGGCAACTGGCTCTCTTCAGTGAGCAGATAGTCGGCATTTCCTTCCATCGGCTTCAGCGGCAAACCGAGCGTCTGCACATAAAACGCGGTGCTGGCGTCGCTGCTCTGCGAAACAGGCCCGAAGCCGGCGATAAATAAGACATCAATTCCCGGTAACGTCTGCGGCATATCCACTCCTTAATGGGGTGAAACTCCAGAATTTATAGTATGGCTCTCAAAACGGGTTCTGCATTCACCGCACCTGCGCTTTCACGACGGGTTTAAACTTCAGCGCGATGACGATCAGCAGGATAACACCCGCACTCATGACCAGCCATGCGCTGGTCAGTGAAACAGCGCTGTCGCTAACGATCCCTGCAATTAATGGCATTAGCGCGGCAATCATATATCCACCTCCCTGCACTTTAGACAATAGCTTCCCGGCCTGCGCGGGCGTGCGGGCGTGATCGAAGGTGACGATGAGCGACAGCGGGAAGAGGGCACCGATCCCGGTACCCAGCAGCAACGTGGATAACACCGGCGTTGTACCCGGCGCAAAGACCAGACACAGTAATCCCGCCAGCAGCAGCAACAACACCGTAATCAGCGGAACGCGGCGGTCGGGGAATTTACCGATCAGCGCGGAGACGGCAAACCCAGCGACAACCTCGGTTAACGTCAGCCAGGCCAGCATGTAGCCGCTGCTGCGTGCGGACCATCCCGCCTGAATATAGAGCGGAGGCAGCCAGGCCAATACCAGCGTATAGGCTCCTGTTCCCACGCCGAAAAAGAGCAACAGTAGCCCTGTGCGAGAGGACGAGAGCGTAACGGTTTCGTGTGCTGTTTTTTCCCCTTGAGGATGCTTAACCAGAGTCAACCACAGTATCAGCGCCAGCAGCGCTAACAGCCCGGCCATTGCCAGTGCGGGTTTCAGCGTGAGCCATGAAAACAACGGCTCGGCGCTGGCGGCGGCGACTGCCGCACCGGCCATAATGCCCGTGCTGAATAGCGACATCACTGTGCTGGCCGTTTGCGTATATTCCTTTTTAATCAGGGCAGGCATTAACGCCTGGATCGTGCCTATGCTGGCCCCGCCCAGTAACGCGGTGCCCATAAGACTCGCTGGTGAGGCGCTAAAACCGCGCAATAAACAGGCCACAAGCAGGATGAGGAGCCCGAACATAATTCCCCGTACGGCGCCGACTCTGGCTAAAAGCCAGGGCCCACATAAGGCGGCCAGCCCCATCATCGCGACAGGCAGGGTAGTCAGCAGGCTGAATTGCGTAGCCGTTAGCCCCGCTTCGCGCTGAAGTACGGAAAACAACGGTCCGACAGAAGCCAGAATAGGGCGCAGGTTCAGCCCAACGATAAAAGCGATAACGGCGAAGAGTAATGGCGACGTGCGTTTCAACAGGGAATCCTTTTCAGTTATGAATGGCTCGGGCAAATTGCCGCGAGCATTTATCTTAACGTTAAGATAAAATATGTTTTTGCGTAAGATGTACCGCACAACAGGATAAATACCCACGACATCAGGGGTGAATATGAAAGACCATGTAGACTTCGTTGTCGACCAGTGGAGCCGTGCCATGCCGGAGCTGGACGCCTCGTCGATGAAAATTTTTGGCCGCATGCTCCGGCTGATGAAGCATCTGGGAAAAGAATGGGCGGAGGCCATGTCCCAGTTTGGTTTTCGCGAGGGGGAGTTTGACGTGCTCGCCACGCTGCGTCGCGCCGGTGAGCCGTACTGCCTTTCGCCCACGCAGCTGTATAAATCGCTGTTGATCACTTCAGGGGCGATGACGAACCGGCTCAGCCATCTCGAACAGCAAGGGCTTATCAGGCGTATTGCCGATCCGGACGATAAGCGCAGCACCCTTGTAAGCCTGACACCGCACGGGCAAGAGCTTATCGAGGAGGCGCTGATCGTGCATACACAAACGCAAAATGCGCTGCTGAGCAACTTATCTGACGCGCAGCGCGCGCAGCTTGAGTCCCTGCTCAGGGAGCTGCTGCTGACGTTTCCGCCCGAGGGGCTGGGTGACAAGCCACAGAGTGCCGATAAAACAGAAACTGCATAGCCAAACCTCACAAAGGGAACGTATGTCTTTACCACCACTGTATGCCCTGCGCGCCTTTGAAGTTGCCGCGCGGCTGAACTCCTTCAGCAAAGCGGCTGAGGCACTGAATATCACGCCGGGCGCGGTCAGCAGGCATGTCCGGACGCTTGAAATGTGGTTCGACTGCGAGCTGTTTAAACGGCAAGGGCCGAGAGTCGAAGTCAGTGAGGCCGGGCGTATTCTGGCCGGACAGCTTAGCGAAAGCTTCTCGAACATCGAGTGGGCCTGCCGCGCGTTCAAAAGTGAAAATCACCTTCTTCGCCTCAAGGCTCCCAGCACCCTGACAATGAGATGGCTTCTTAACGTCCTGAAATCGTTTCGTGAAAACCATGCGAAACCGAAAGTAGAAATTGCCAGCGTCTGGATGGACTTCGACACCGTTGACTTCAGCCGTGAGCCCTACGATTGCGCGATCCTCCTTGGTAATGGCTATTTCGGCGAGTCAACAGAAAGCAGGCTGCTTTTCAGCGAATGGCTCATTCCGGTTTGTACCCCGTCTTTGCTTGAAACTGCCCGGCAACAGCTACCGCACTGCGACCTTATTCACCCCTCTCCGGACAGACGGGACTGGCGACGCTGGCTGAAAAGAACGGGGCTATTTCCCGGTCTCGACATGAGCGGCGGGATTGTGTTTGATACCCTTGAGCAGGGAAGTCTCGCCGCCATGCACGGACACGGCGTGGCGATGGCCGATCTCCGGCTCACGCTGGAAGCGCTGAAAAGCGGCCTGCTCGCGCTGCCCTTCAGGGAGGCGATTGCAACAGGGGATGGCTACTACCTCGTCTGGCCGAAAAATTCGCTCAGAAGACAGAGTATTGAACGTCTGCTGGCCTGGCTAAACCTGAACTCGCCGGTAGTGCCTTCTCTGGATATCGTCTGTCTTGAGTACGATGAAAAACGGCTTTCTTAAAATAAGCAGGATATTCCTGACGGGATATCCCACATAGTTAATGCGTTTATGCGTAGGGGATATTTGCCATCTTCTTATATCTTTCCGGCAGGGCGCTATTCAGGTTGAGTAATTTATCCAGAATATAAAGCGCAGGCGTACCTTTTGCGCGCTCTGCATCGATCAGCGCAGCGCGTAATACATTGGCAGCCGCGGTCATTTTATAAAAGTACGCTTCTGATGCAGGCGTCTGCGCTTCGCCTGACGTGGCGTACCGCACCTGGGGCCACTCGGCGAAGTCAAGCAGGGGAAGCGTTCCATCTTCTTTTGGCAAATGGGCAGTGAGCAGCTCCTCGGCGTTACCCGGATTGCTTTGGGCGAAAGACAGGAGATGCAGTCTATGGATAAAAGGGGAAAGCGCATCGGTTCGATGGTTTTCTGACGAAAGTAACGTTATTAGCGCAGGTATGTTTTCATCCGCGGTGTTTTTTTCTGGTGAAAGAATTTCCATTAAATGAAATAAAACATCGAGTGTCATAGGTGCTCCATATACGCACATTATTATTTATTGTTTTAATGCCGCTATCTACTATCGACAGCGCTATACCAGGGGTGAGTGGATGGTATTTCATCGCGATAGCGGTTGAAAAACGATAAATAGTGAGAGTCAATGTGAGTTTTACTCAAAATAGGATTTGTTATCGCGTGAGTATCTTAGAGCCTGCTGATTACATGTGTTCGTCCCCATACGTTTGAACTGCTTACGGCTCTGAGAAGTTGCTTGTTGGTTTTGAATTTTGATGGCAGCAGTAATGTGACCCGGCACCCGGAAAGGCGCGCCGGACAAGATAGACAAGATCCCGCCAACTCAACCGAGCGTATTAAAATGCCAGTCGCTGGCAGTCGACAGCGCCACGAACGGACCGGCCAGCGTGCTGTTGTGATGACGAATAATGTCACTGGCGGATAAATGTTCATTATCCATTGTGGTATGCGCATCTGAAATCAATACCGTCCTGAAGCCAAGATCCGGTGCGGCCCGGCAGGTGGTATCGACACAAAATTCTGTTTTCATCCCGGCAATGACCAGCTGTTTGATGCCCCTCTGATTAAGTTCACGCTGCAATTCGGTATCCCGAAAACAGCTGGGATAGCGCTTTGTGAAAACAACATCCTGCTTCTTCACGTCCAGCTCGGGTATCGGCTGTGTTAATGGGCCTTTCTCTGAGAAGGGAGAATCGTCTGACCCGATATGTCGGGCAAAAAAGACGGGCACCTCCGCTTGCCGCGCGTTGGCGATTAACAACCGGATATTTGCCAGAACGGCATCGGCGGACCAGGGGGAAACCGGGCCCCGGAAGAGGCCTTGCTGCATGTCGATAATTAAGAGAGCATTGTCAGATGACATCATTTTCTTTCTCCATTCAGAGGGCGGTGAACGGAGAGCGATTTCCCCGTCCAGGCCGGCGGGGATTGAGGTTCTGTTAGTCAGTAGTTCGCTACAGATACGCTCACGCCGCCGAAGGTCTCGGTGGTGGTGAGGGTGGTTGTTGACTTAACTGACAGATACATGGAATGACCTTTGTTTATTCAGCCCGCTCTATGCGGAACGATCGCGTTAGTTATAGTGTTGCTTAACGCATTTCTTCAATCCACCAACTTGGGTAGGGGTCTGATGCAGCGGCAGGAAGCTGACAGCAAAGGCTCGGACACGCCTTTGCTGACGGGATAGCCAGAATTATCTCAGGCTCTCGAACCCTTTCAGGAAATCCTCCACCTGGGCAGGTGTTGCCGTGTCTGCCTGGTAAAGGATATCGAGCTTCACGTTCTTCAACCCGCAGAAGCCAAATACACCTTCGATTATCTGCGTCTGAATCGCCGTCGAATAGCCATGTTTGTCGAATCCGGTGAGATCGCTGCCGCCGGTGGCAATCAGGCGGACGGGAACATCGCGTAAATTGCCCACAATCCGGCCATCGTCGGCCACTTTATACGCCCAGTTCAGGGTCAACACCCGATCGAACCAGCCTTTTAACAGTGCGGGGACTGACCACCAGTACACCGGGAAGACAAATACCAGCATATCTGCGCGTTCAACGCGCTGCTGCTCGCGCAAAATATCCTCGGGAAGCGCAGTGGGATCGCCGTGATACAAATCAAGGTCGGGGCGTGACATGGTCGGATTAAAGCCTTCAGCATGAAGATCGGCAATTTCTACCTGCGTCCCTTGCTCGCGTAACGTCGCGGCAATGCGATCCGCCAGCGAATGGGATAATGAATGTTCGACAGGGTGAGCCGTCACGATCAGTGCATTATTGATGACATGTGTAACAGACATAGCAACCTCAGCAGGGGAGTGAATTGACACCTATATTACTATTGGTAACTTAGGTGTCAATCCGCCAACAACGATCATTTTGTGCTGTTGGCGTAGGTATCCAGAACGCCAGACATGGCGCCGCTGAGCATATCTTCTGCGACGTTGCGAGCGAGTATCCCGTTACCCGCGGCAGTACTGAGCGCGTCCGCGGCACCGATGATGGCTGTCAGTACCGCTTCACCCTGAACGCCTTTTAGCACGATAAACGGAGAAAGCGCCGTGCGAAGACAGTCGGCACATTCGGCAACGCACGCCTCGCGGAACGTCTGCAACGCGCGGGAGCCGGACAGCGCTGCGGCTATCGGACCCGTTTCCGGGCCGGCGGTAATGGCGCAGTCGATATAGGCAGCGCTGAAAAAGCGGATCGTCTTCTCCAGCGTTTTGCTGTCGACCGCCAGCGTCTCGCGGAATTTTGCCAGCTGACTATCGCTATAATCCTGGTACAGTGCCATCAGCAAGCCTTCACGATCGCCAAAGTGGTCGTAGGGAATAGGCTTTGTCACGTTAGCCCGCTCGGCAAGATAGCCCAGGGTGAGCGCCTCGGTGCCTTGCTGGCGAACAATGCCGCGAGCAACCTCCAGCAACTGCACCCGGCGATCCTCTTTTCTTAAGCGCTTAACAACCATGATGTCCCTCGTATCGATTATCTACTGATAGTAGTTTACACGCTTTCTGCCAGAGGCTGAACGCTTTGTGTCGCAGGACGGATCCTGAACCAGATCGCATACATCGCGGGCAGGAAGACCAGCGTAATGATGGTTCCCCCTAACGTTCCGCCGATCAGCGTCCAGGCGAGCGTTCCCCAGAATACGGAATGCGTCAGGGGAATAAAGGCCAGAACGGCGGCCAACGCCGTCAGTAAGACCGGTCTGGCACGCTGTACTGTCGCTTCGACAACCGCATGGAACGGATCGAGCCCATCTTTCTGGTTATGATCGATTTGACCAATAAGAATCAGCGTATTGCGCATCAGAATGCCCGAAAGGGCGATCAATCCGACGAGGGCGTTGATGCCAAACGGCTGATTGAACAGCAGCAAGGTTGGCACTACGCCGATAAGCCCCAGCGGCGCGGTAAGAAAGACCATGACCATGGCCGACATGGAACGCACCTGCAGAATGATGATCAGTAGCGTCAGGGCAATCATAATGGGGAACAACGGCAACATTGCCCGGGTGGCTTTGCCTGATTCCTCAATCGATCCGGCCATTTCAATACGGTATCCTGGCGGCAGCGAATCCACGATCGGCTGGAGCTGTTTCATGATGGCTGTAGACACGTCCGGTGGCTGAAGCGTTTCGTCGATATCGCCCCGCACGGTGATGGTCGGCGTTCGATCGCGACGACGCAGCAGCGGATCTTCCATTCTCACCTCAACATCGCCAATTTGTGACAGTGGGATGCGCTGACCCGCATTGCCGACCAGGGTAAAGCCCGCTATTTTTGCCGGATCCAGGCGAATGTCACCTGCGGCGCGGCCAATCACCTGAACGGCGCGAATGTCCTCTCGTACAGACGTGATAGGAACACCGGACAGCAGGAACTGCAGCTGCTGAGCAACGGCATTCGAGGTTAAACCAGTGGCCTGCAGGCGGTCCTGATCGAGCGTGAAATGCAGTGTGGGTACGCGCGTTCCCCAGTCCGTGTTGACGGTCAGCATCATCGGGCTTGCCTCGAGCACGCCTTTCACTTTGTCAGCGATGCCGCGTAGCGTATCGACATCGGGTCCCGTGACTCGCCAGGCGACCGGGAAGGGAGAGTAGGGACCAAACACCAACTGCGTGACGCGCACGCGCGCTTCGGATGCAAGGCCATCGGCAACCGCTTTACGGAGTCGGAGCTTGAGTGCCTCACGTGATGCCGGGCTATCCGTCAACACCACTATCTTCGCAAATGACGGATCGGGTAACTCAGGTGCCATGGCCAGATAAAAGCGCGGTGAACCCTGACCAATGTACGATGTGACGATGTTGGCTTCTGGCTGTTTTTTCAGCCAGTCTTCTATTTTCGCTGCGGCGGCGCTGGTCTGCTCGATTGACGTGCCGTAGGGCATCTGCACTTCAACCAGCACTTCGGGGCGATCCGACGTCGGGAAAAATTGTTTTTTCACCAGCCCCATGCCCAGGATCGCGAGGATAAAAATGGCGACAACCGACCCCGCCACAATCCATTTTCTGGCGATGACGCGGGTTAAGAGATGGCGAAAACGGTTATAGCGAGGCGTGCCATAGATGGCGGCATGGCCTCCTTCCACTTTTGGCACATCCGGCAGCATTTTCACGCCGAGATAGGGGGTGAAAACCACGGCGACGACCCACGATGCAATCAGCGCCAGGCCGACAATCCAGAACATATTGCTGGTGTATTCTCCCGCCGTTGACTGGGCGAAACCATTCGGCATAAAGCCAATGGCCGTTACCAGCGTACCGGCGAGCATCGGGGCAGCGGTATGGCTCCAGGCGTAGGCGGAGGCTTTGATTCTGTCGTAGCCTTCCTCCATTTTTACCACCATCATTTCGATGGCGATGATGGCATCATCAACCAGCAAGCCCAGGGCAAGAATGAGGGAGCCCAGCGTGATGCGGTCAAAGTTAATGCCGCTGGCTTCCATTACCACAAAGACCACGGCCAGTGTCAGAGGAACCGCCGCCGCGACGACCACGCCCACGCGCCAGCCCATGCTGACAAAACAGACCACCATTACAACCAGCAGGGCGACGAAGAATTTGATCATGAACTCATCCACCGACGAGCGGATGTTCACGGACTGATCGGTGACTTTCGTCAGGGTCATTCCCAGAGGCAGACTGTCATTGATTCTCGTCGTTTCGGCATCCAGCGCTTTCCCCAGCGCCATCCCGTTCCAGCCTTCGCGCATCACAACACCCAGCAGCAGGGCCGGTTCATGCTGGTTACGAATTTGCAGAACAGGCGGGTCTTCATAACCACGTTCCACCGTGGCGACGTCGGAGAGCTTGAGCGTTTTGCCCTGCGCAATAAACGGCGTATCGCGAATTTTCCGCAGGGTATCGAAGGCCCCATCGAGGCGGATAAAGATCTGCGCGCCACGCGTCTCAATTGAACCCGCAGCCGTCAATACGTTCTGATTGTTCAGCGCATTGAAAATATCCTGAGGGGACAGGCCCAGCGTCGCGAGACGCTCGTGAGAGAAGGAGATATAAATCCGCTCAGCCTGCTCCCCGATGATATTGACTTTCTTCACGCCGGGGACGTGCAGGAGCTGCTGGCGCATGGTTTCGGCATCGCGCACGAGCAAACGCTGCGGCTCTCCTTTTGCTTTGAGCGCAAAGAGAGCAAATGTCACATCGGCGAACTCGTCATTGATCATCGGTCCCGTTACGCCTGCGGGAAGATTTCGGCTCTCATCCCCAAGCTTTTTTCTGGCCTGATAGAACTCTTCCTGCACCTCAGAAGGTGGCGTATTGTCCTGTAATGACAGCGTGATGAAGGCCATGCCGGGGCGGGTATAGGTTTCCGTACGGTCATACCATTTAAGCTCCTGCAGGCGTTTTTCAAGCGGTTCGGCCACCTGATCCTGGATCTCCTGCGCGGTCGCGCCGGGCCACACGGCGATTGCGGTCATCTGCTTCACCGTGAAAGGCGGATCTTCTGCACGCCCGAGCCCAAAAAACGAGAGAATACCGGCAATCGTCACCAGAATAATCAAAAACAGCGTGACCGAGCGCTCGCGTACGGCAAGCGCTGACAGGTTAAAGCGTCCTTCGCTCATGGCTGACTCTCCGTGCGCTGTTGAGCGAGGCGGACCACTTCGCCTTCATGCAGAAGATGCACCCCTAACGCGACAATCTTTTCACCGGGCGTCACGCCCCCCGTTACCTGGGCAACATCATCGCTCACGCTAAGCACTTTGACGGGTTGCCAGGTCACTTTGGCGGGTTGAGTCGAAATCCGCCAGACGCCAGGCCCTTTGCCCGCATCGTAGAGCGACGCAAGGGGAACCTGCATGACCTGGTTTTTCTCTTTACTGTTCCCTATGTTCAGCGTGACAGTCGCACCCAGCGGCGCGTCTGCCAGCGCGCCTGCCAGAACATAGCGCGCCTCATAGGTGCGGGTGGTGGCATCGGCGGAATCGGAAAGCAGACGAAGCGTTGCGGTTACGGGCTGTTGTTCGTTGCCATAGCGAGTCGCCTGTGCTTCGCTCCCGACGACGGGACGCAGGGTCTCAGGAAGTTGCACCAGCGCCTCACGTTGTCCCGCGCGGGCAAGACGGATCACGGCCTGTCCGGCGCTTACGACCTGACCTGGCTCAGCGAAGGTCTCCATCACCACGCCGTCTGAATCGGCCAACAGTACGGCATAGCCCGTCGCGTTTTGCGCTACGCTGGCCTGCGCCCTGGCGGCACTAAGCTCCGCTCTGGCGGTATCAGCCGCCGCTTTAATTTGGTCGTACTCGGAGGCAGACACAGCGCCCGTAGCCACAAGGCCCCGGTATCGCGCTTCGTCAGCGATCGCTTTTCTTGCACGCGCCTGGGCGGCATCCACCGTCCGTTGCTGAGCCTGCGCCTGTAACGTCAGGTCAACGGGATCGAGGCGCATTAAAGGCTGGCCTTTTTTTACGCTCTGGCCTGTATCAACAAGGCGCTCAAGGATTTTGCCCTGAACCCTGAAACCGAGATCGCTTTGCGTTCTGGCAACCACCACGCCGGTAAACGCGCGAGACGTCGCGTTCGCGAATTCAACGGACGCGGATCTGACGAGAGGTGGGTGCGTGCGCGGATCGTCACTCGCCGCGTTATCGCCGCAGGCCACGAGGGCCAGCGGCAGGAGAGAAACGAGACAACGGGCTGAAGTAAGCCTGAGCATGGGAAACCCTTATTAAAATAACAGGACAGTTTCCGCATTCTCTGACTAGTGACCAATAATGTCAATGGTCACAAATCAGGGAGCCAGACTTCTTAAAATCAGTGAGGGGAGAAGGATCGCTGCGGTGGGGGCGGTTTCGAGATTGTATTGCAGTTGAATGGGGTTAATGAAAGGGCACATCACCAGATATATCGCGAGTGTAGCCTCATCGAGCGGGGTTTTCCTTTCGAACTCCCCGGCCTGCCTGCCTTCGACAATAATGCTCTCAATCAGTTTTAACAGGTGTTCTGAATACCTTTCTGCTGAAGGCCATTTTTCCCGCGCGGCAACGGCGGCGATGTCGTAAAGCTTACGATCGTGGAAAAACAGTTCGCTTCCTGCCTCGGTGAGCGCCCTGAAGAGACGACGTATTTTCTCGCTGGCGGAGGGCGCATCGGCGAGTGCTGAATACACTGCGGTCATGATCAGCTCCAGGCGGTTAGCACAGATCACCTCGCCGATAGCCTGTTTGGAGTCAAAAAATTTATAAATGTAGGCCTTTGAAAAACCGATGGATTTAGCAAGCTCTGCCACGGTGGTTTTTTCATAGCCGTAGTGACCGAAGTGCTCAAATGCCGCTTCGACGATCTGCTCTCGGACGGAGTGGTCAAGTGGACCACGTGTAACTGGGACGTTCAAATTTTTAATCATTTTTTAAGCTTAGCGTGACAGGCTTCGAATGACAACGAGTGACCATTTCGTGATTTGGTTACATGCGTTTTCGTCATGAACCCTTCAGACGGGACGATAAATCAGATGGGGTAAGTGTATCACTGTTTTTCGCGCGCAATGGCATCTCTATGACAGTGCCAGCCTTGTGTCGATGCGTTTTAATCGGCGGATGAGAGGAGGCCGCAAAAAATGCGGCCTTATATATCAGGCAGCCAGTTCAGGCATCTGTTCCTTCACGAAATTTAACACCTTACTCGCGTCCAGAGACGCATAGGGTAAACTCTCAATAATGGCGATGGAACGCGTATTACCCACCGTTTCTTTTATCTCATCGAGTTTGTACTGAATGTGCGGCGCGATGAGGAAACCATCGAAAGCGGGAGCGACACTGGCGAAGTTATCCAGCCCTACAGCGCTAATCATCAGCGGATAGCCTTCGCGTTCTGCCAGAGACTGCATCTTTTTGGCGAGCGAGTTTGCGGTATTACCAAACAAACAACAGATCAGAAGCTTTTTCATATTTTCTACCTCCTGAAAACCGCTCACAGGGTAGTCCTGAGGCCACGCCTGAAATGTGCGCTATCTCTTAATAAAGCTATAAACCCAGATCGCTCAGAGAAGGGTGATCGTCCGGACGTCTTCCCAGCGGCCAGTGGAAAAGCCGCTCTGATTCTTTTATCGGCATATCGTTTACGCAGGCAAAACGGCGCTTCATTAACCCGTCCGGCTCAAACTCCCAGTTTTCATTGCCGTATGAACGGAACCAGTTTCCGGAATCATCATGCCATTCATAGGCATAGCGCACCGCGATTCGGTTATCCGTAAATGCCCAAAGCTCTTTAATCAGACGATACTCCAGCTCTTTTTTCCATTTCCGCGCCAGAAACGCCTGGGCTTCTTCACGGTTGGTCGCGAATTCTGCGCGGTTGCGCCATTGGGTATCGAGCGTATAGGCAAGCGCGACTTTCGCCGGGTCGCGACTGTTCCAGCCATCTTCTGCCAGTCTGACTTTTTCGATAGCGCTTTCACGGGTGAAGGGCGGTAAAGGAGGACGTGTGTTCATTGCGATTACCTCTGGGTTATATGATGTAGACAGGTCTGTCTACTTGCGGTAATCTATGCCTGTAAAATAACGCTGTCAACCTCCGTTTTGAGGCTACTAAAAAAATGAAAACAGAACCCGCAGGCAACGATACTAAAATTAGCGTCAGAGATAAGATATTACTCTCGGCGCACGATCTGTTTTATTCTACAGGCTTCAGGGCGACGGGGGTGGATACGCTGATTAAAGCATCAAAAGTGACCAAGGTGACTTTCTATCGTCATTTTCCGAGTAAAAGTTTACTTATTCTCGCCTATTTACACTATCGGCATGAAATATGGATTAGCTGGTTTGAGACTACGCTGCGTCGACATTTTGACGAAGGCGAAATACCTTCTGATGCAGTATCTGCTACGCTTTACGAGTGGTTTATTTCACCCGAATTCCACGGCTGCGCGTTTATTAATGCCAGCGCAGAGGCTAAATCGGAAGATATTGAAAGTGAAATAAAAGAGATATGCCGGGACCATAAATCAGAGACAAAGAAAACAATCGTCACGCTCACCGGTATAAATGATGAAGAGACCGTCAATGACATGATGATGCTCATTGACGGCGCTATTATTCATGCGCAAATGGGTATGGATCCAGAAAGGGTGGTTAAAGCGTTAAAAACGGGCTTAGAGAAACTGACCGGTCAGTGATATTTCCCTGCGCTTAATCAGCTCTCGTACCGAGCCGATCACGCACCCGCGTTATACTGTCGGAATGGTGCCGCCATCAATCACGTATTCTGTCCCTGTGATACTTGAAGCATGAGATGACGCGAGGAAGACGATGAGGTTAGCCACCTCAATCGGTTTGGCAGGGCGTCCGAGTGGTATTCCACCTAACGCCTTCATAATGATCTGTTTGCCACCTTCGTAGTCTGTTCCTGCCTGCTCTGCCAGCCTCTCCGCCAGTGCAACCGCGGCTTCGGTTTCGATCCAGCCGGGTGCAACGCGCACGACCCGAACACCCTTCGGCGAGACTTCCTTTGACAGGCTCTTGCTGTAGGTCGAGAGGGCTGCTTTAGCCGCCGCGTAGCCCGTGGTTGATTCCGGTAACGGCAGTTCGCGCTGAATAGACGTCACGTGAATAATCACCCCGTTTCCCTGCGCAACCATTCCGGGGAGCAGGGCGCGATCTAAGCGTACGGCGGGCAACAGGTTAAGACTTAGCTCCTGCTGCCACTCGGCTTCACCAAGCGCAGCGAAACCGCCACCGGGTGCGGTTGAACCACCTGCGACATGGACAATCACGTCGACACCGCCCATCTGTTCCTGCACCGCCGATGCGACGGAGGCACATCCTGCAACTGTCGTCAGGTCAGCGGCGACGAATGTATCGGCGATATTTACCTCAGGCGCGTGGCGCGCCGTGGTTAATACCGTTGCACCGAGTTGTTTTAAAAGTCCGACCACTGCTTTTCCAAGCCCTTTTGTTCCAGCGGTAACAAGCACGCGCTTACCTGTGAAATGAATATCTAATGACATGACCTTTAACTCCCGTTATTTACAGTACGGGTATATTCAACATAGACTGAGGAATTGACAAGTACGCACGAAAAAGTGAGTGACTGAATTATGAGTAAGTTATATAGCCCGGAATCTGCCGCAAGCGGCGTGGAAAAGGTATTACGGCTGCTGGAAGGTCGCTGGAAATTAATTATTCTTTTTCATCTGTTCGACGGAAAAGTGCAGCGCTACTCTGATTTCGAAAAACTGATCCCCGGTATTTCCCAGAAAATGCTGGCGCAGCAGCTGCGGCAACTGGAATCCGACGGAATTGTTTCGCGGATGGTCTACCCTCAGGTGCCGCCAAAAGTCGAATATCGACTCACCGAATGGGGGCAGGCATTATGCCCGGCGCTCGATGCCATGCTGAAATGGGCTGAAAAACGTGAGGCTTACGCCGGGCAGTAAATCCTGTGCCCGGTAAGCCTCGGATGGCTAATCGTGTCGATCTCTGCCAGAAAGGAACGCGTTCACTCCGGTGTCTCTTCTGCCTGCGCCATCTCAAGCGCGCTGGCACTGGCGGGATCGAACAGCGAGATGCTCTCAATCTGATTGAGTAAAATTACCTTCCGGAATGACATGGCGCTGCGGGGTTCAGAGTCGAGCGTAATGTCATGCTCCGCATACCACCTGCTGTAGTTATTCTCGATGCGCAGATTCATCGTCTTTGCATCTCTGTACCCGCTCAGCATCGGGATCAGCACGATATTGGCCGTTTTTTCGTACTCCAGCGTGGCGGTGTGGATCATGCCGACGTAAATCCGCCCCGACCGAAGCGATACCTGCGCCAGCTCTCCTTCCTCCATGCACTGATACAGCACCTGTTCAATACCGCTCGACTGCGCCAGACGTTTGTAGAGCTTTTTCCGGCTTTCACCGTCCAGCCTGGCACTGCCTGCCCAGTTAGAGCGGTAGAGGCAAAACAGGATGGCAAACGCCAGCATCACGACCACCGGCGCCTGGATCCCTAAAAAGCTCCAGTTCATAAAGTCGATTTGCCAGTCGGTATATTTCGGTGAGGCAAAGTGAAATGCGTTGTTGGCGGCGGAAAGGGAGAGCAGGAGTAGCCAGAGCAAACCGGTGGCAATCACGCCCTGAAGAACAAAAATACAGCCATAAAGCGCCACGAGAAAATAGACGTCCCAGCCAAAGGAACGCTTGATTTTAAAGCGGGTGGACAGGTCGCGGCTGGTATACCAGTACCCGCACACCATCAGCACCATAAAGATTGCCGTTCCCATATCAGGCCCTCTTCAGCGCGTCGACGTGACGCAGAAAATCCTGCCGTACCTCATTGCTTTTGTAGTTCACCGAGGCGTTCCCGTCCTGGTCGATAATGATGCGATCGCCATCTTCTACGGCTTCAATGATTTCCTGCTGGCTCATTACCTGGAGCAATGACTCAGGGCTGGAGAAAAGGGAGAGAAAGAAGCGTTTCATGTCAGGCATCCTTATGAATAAAAAGGATAAGCCTGGAAGAAGGGCGGCGAGTTTGCCTTAAGGATATCCTGAAAGTTAAAGCAGAGTGGGGGCTACGCCTTATCTGGCCTACAAAACCCATTCTTTCCCATGCGATTAACTCATTGATATAGAATTAAAATAAAAAATAGATCAACACAAACTTGGACAAATAACAATGATTGTGTAAGTTTTAATTATGCGATTACGCCACGTTATTTACAGCCAGGATGTGACCCATGAGCACGTTGCCCCCCGTTGTCAGTCGGTTTGTTGATTACTACGCCACGCTGGACGCTCAGCCGCCGTCGGCGCTGGTGGGGCTTTATCACCCGGATGCCACGCTTGTCGATCCGTTTGGCGAACACAACGGGCTTTTTGCGCTCCAGCGCTATTTCACCCATTTGCTGGCGAATGTCGAAAACTGCCGTTTTACCATTGATCCCCCCCTTCTGAACGAACGCCGGTTTGTCGTCACCTGGACAATGCACTGGTCGCACCCGCGCATTGCCGGGGGGGAGCCGCTTGACCTGCCGGGGTGTTCAGTGGTGGACACGGAAAACGATCTCATCACGCGTCAGCGCGACTACTACGACGCGGGGGAGATGATCTACGAACACCTTCCTCTGCTGGGCTGGGCGGTACGCGGCGTGAAGCGGAGGGTCAAATCATGAAAACGGTGCTCATTACCGGCGCCAGCTCGGGCATTGGGGCCGGGCTGGCGAAATCCTTTGCCGCTGATGGCTACCAGGTTATTGCCTGCGGGCGTGATGCGTCGCGTCTGGACGCCCTCCAGCTGCACAGTCCGAACATCACGGTGCGCCGCTTCGATATGACAGACAGGGACGCCAGTTGCCAGGCATTGAAGGACTGTAATGCCGAACTGGCGATCCTCTGCGCCGGGACGTGTGAATACCTCGATCGTGGCGTGGTGGATGCCGCGCTGGTAGAGCGGGTGATGAAGACCAATTTCCTCGGCCCGGTGAACTGCCTCGCCGCGCTTCAGCCGCAGCTGGCTGCAGGTCATCGCGTGGTATTGGTCAGTTCGATGGCGCACTGGCTTCATTTTCCGCGAGCCGAAGCCTACGGAGCGTCCAAAGCCGCGCTCACCTGGTTCGCCGACACGCTGCGTCTGGACTGGGAGCCGAAAGGGATTGGTGTAACCGTGGTTTCTCCGGGGTTTGTGGATACGCCGCTGACCCAAAAAAATGATTTTGCCATGCCGGGCAGAGTGACCGTTGACGAGGCCGTGAATGCAATACGCGCCGGGCTGGCGAAGAATAAAAGCCATATCGCGTTTCCTTCCGGTTTCGGCCTGATCCTGCGGCTGCTCTCATGGCTTCCGACCCTGATCCAGAACGCGCTGCTGCGCAGGATGGTGCGCTCATGAAGATCGCGATTATCGGCAGCGGTATTGCCGGGCTAACCTGCGCCTGGCGTCTGGCGGGCCATCATCAGGTCACCCTGTTTGAAGCGGGTGCAACGCCGGGCGGACACACCGCGACGGTAGACGTCTCCACGTCGCAGGGGACCTGGGCCATCGACACCGGGTTTATCGTCTATAACGACCGTACTTATCCGCGCTTCATGGGCCTGCTTAGCGAGCTGGGCATCAGCGGCCAAAAAACGCAGATGAGCTTTTCTGTGCACAACCCGCAGTCCGGCCTGGAGTATAGCGGACACACGCTGACGTCGCTGTTTGCCCAACGCCGAAACCTGGTGAATCCGGCATTCTGGCGGCTGCTTCGGGAGATCGTCCGCTTCAATCGTCTGGCAAAACAGGCGCTGGACGGGGAGGTGGACCCGAACGCCACGCTTGAGATGTTTCTTGAACAGCACGGTTTCACCCCGTTTTTTGCACGCCACTACATTCTGCCGATGGGGGCCGCGATCTGGTCCTCATCGCTGCAGGAGATGAGGCGCTTTCCGCTGCCGCTGTTCCTGCGCTTCTTTGAGCATCACGGCCTGCTGGATATTACCCATCGCCCGCAGTGGTACGTTGTCCCCGGCGGCTCGCGGGAGTACATCCGCGCCATGCTCGACAAGCTGGGCGACCGTCTGAACTTGCATCTCAATTCGCCGGTGCAGCGGGTGAGCCGCCACGAGCACGGAGTCACGCTTCAGCTTGAAAACGGCAGCCATACCTTCGATCAGGTGATTTTTGCCTGCCATTCCGGGCAGGCGCTGGCGATGCTGGACGAGCCGACGCCTGCAGAACGTGACGTGCTGGGCGATATCGGCTGGCAGCGCAACGAGGTGGTGTTACACAGCGACAGACGCTGGCTGCCGGTGCGCGAGCGCGCGTGGGCGAGCTGGAACTATCGCCTGAGTGAACGTGACCAGGCCAGCGCCTGCGTCACTTACAACATGAACATTTTGCAGGGGCTGCCCGAGGGGAGTCCGCTGTTCTGCGTCACTCTGAATCCTGAAACGCCGGTTGATGAGCGTTTCGTTCTGAAGCGCTTTATTTATGATCACCCGCTGTTCAACCCTAAAAGCTGGCGCGCGCAGGCGCGTCGCGGGGAGATTAACGGTCATCACCGGAGCTGGTTCTGCGGGGCGTACTGGTATAACGGTTTTCATGAGGACGGGGTGCGCAGCGCGCTGGATGTGGTCAATGCGCTAGCCGCCGGGGAGGGGAACTGAGATGAACAGCTGCCTCTACCACGGCATATTGCGCCACCGACGCCTCCAGCCGAAAACCCACACATTCAGCTACAGCGTCTTTATGGCCTGGCTGGATCTCGATGAGCTGGAAACATTGCCCTCGGTGGGCGTACGCCGTAACCGCGTGGCCGCCGCCTCGTTCCACGACGCGGACTATCCGCTGGGCACGCCGCTCAAAGAGAACGTGCTGAGCAGGCTGGAGAGCCTGACCGGGGAACGTCCGCAGGGGCGAGTCATGCTCCTGACACAGCTGCGCTATTTCGGGTTCCATTTTAATCCGGTCAATTTTTACTACTGCTATGACCAGCACAATGCGCTTCGCTGGGTGCTCGCCGAAGTGCGCAACACGCCGTGGAACGAGCGGCACTACTACGCGGTAGACGGGCAGAATGCCCGGCCCACGGAGAAAGCGTTTCACGTTTCGCCCTTCAACCCGATGGACATGGTCTACCACTGGCGCTTCAACAACCCGGACAATACGCTGCATATGCACATTGAAAATCATCAGGAAGCGAAGGTCTTTGACGCTACGCTGGCGCTGCGTCGGGAGCCGCTGACCCGCCCGGCGCTGCGTTCGCTGCTGCTGCGTATCCCGCTGATGACCCTGAAAACCGTTTTCGCCATTTACTGGCAGGCGCTGCGGCTGTGGCTCAAGCGCGTGCCGCTGTATAACCATCCCGTCAGCAGGAGTGAACGCTCATGACCGATCCCGTCTTTGCGCTTGAACCCGATATCCCGCGCAACGTCCGCATCGCGCGCTGGCTGCTTTTTCGGCTGTTAAGCGGCATTCGCGGCGGCTCGCTGACGCTGCGTGAAGGGGCGCAGACCTTTCATTTTGGTGAGACATCAGCCGCGCTGCATGCCGATGTGCAGATCCTCACGCCAGGGCTTTACTGGCGCATCTTAACGGGCGGCAGCCTCGCGGCGGCAGAGGCCTGGATGGACGGCGAATGGGAGACCACGCACCTGACGCCGCTTCTGGAGCTGCTGGCGCTCAACGGCAAGGTGCTTGGCCGTCTGGAGAATGGTTTCCGCCTGCTCGGCAGGCCGCTGGAGCGGCTGCGCCACTGGACGCGGCGTAACTCCCGCGCGCAGGCGCGCGAAAATATTGCCGCCCATTACGATCTGGGCAACACCTTTTATGCCCACTTTCTGGATAAGGAGCTGCTCTATTCCAGCGCGCTGTTTACCGCTGACGAGCAGGATCTTACTGCAGCTCAGCAGGCCAAAATGGCGCGTCTGTGCGACCAGCTGGCGCTAAACCCGGATGACCACCTGCTGGAAATTGGCACCGGCTGGGGAGCGATGGCGGAATACGCGGCCCGTCACTACGGCTGTCGGGTCACCACCACCACGCTGTCGCAGGAGCAATATATCTGGGCGACCGAGCGCATCGCCCGCGCCGGGTTGCAGGATCGCGTTGAGGTGCTGCTCTGCGACTATCGCGACCTTACCGGGCAGTACGACAAGCTGGTGTCGATAGAGATGATTGAAGCCGTCGGGCAACGCTATCTGCCCACGTTCTTCCGTACCTGCCAGGCACGGCTGCGCCCGGGGGGACGGATGGCGATTCAGGCCATCACCATTCAGGACCAGCGCTACCGCGACTACAGCAAAAGCGTCGACTTTATTCAGCGCTACATTTTCCCCGGCGGCTTTTTGCCGAGCGTCACCGCCATGAACGAATTGATGACGCGCCACACCGATTTTGTGGTGCGCAACCTCTTCGACATGGGGCCGGACTACGCCCGCACGCTGGCTCACTGGCGGCAGCGCTTTGTCCACGCCTGGCAGGAGATTGAAACGCTCGGCTTTGACGAACGTTTCCGCCGGATGTGGCTCTACTACTTCGGCTACTGCGAAGCCGGGTTTAACGCCCGCACCATCAGCGTGGTGCAGCTGACAGCGGAACGCGTATGAGACGTTACGTGCAGGTGTTCCTGATGGCGATTGCGTTCGATCTCTACTGGACGCTGGTGGTGCTGTTTCGCGAGCGGGGGCTGGTTGTCTGGCTCGCGCTGGCGATCCTTGCCTGCCTGATGCTGTCGCCTGCACACCGTATTTACGCCATTTTGCTGGCGGCCGCAGGCAGCGTGCTGGACGCCCTCTGGGCGGTGACGGGGCTTATTGCCTTCACGGGCGACTCGCTGATGCCCCTGTGGATGGTGGCGCTGTGGCTGATGTTCGCCACCGTCTGGACCCGACTGACGTGCACCACTACCTTGCCGGGCTGGATCTTAACGCTGCTGGCGACCGTCGGCGGGCCCGTGGCCTACCTTATCGGCGAGCGGCTGGGGGCAATTACGTTCCTGGAACCTGGTTTTATCGTCGTCAGCTGGATGGTGCCGGGCTGGCTGGTATTAATGCTGTTTTTCCACCTGCTGATGGGGAGACAACAATGAAAACCCTGCTGATGTTAATCTGTCTGACCCTTACCGTACCGGTCGCGAACGCCGCTGACTGGCTAAGCTGGCGCAAAGTAGGCAGCGCCACGCTCACCTGGGGGCCCTTCACCGTCTACACCTCGCAGCTGCTGACGCCCGATGGACGCTACACCGGCGAAAACAGGGATCAGGCGCTGGTCATTACCTATGCGCGCGACATCGACCGTAAGGATCTGGTTGATGCGACGCGCGATCAGTGGCAGGCGCAGGGAATTTTGCAGCAGGAGCCGCTGAGCGAAGCATGGCTTCGCAGGCTGGAATCGCTCTGGCCGGACGTCAAGGCAGGCGCGCAGCTGGCGTTTGTGCTTAAAAATCAGCAGGGACAGTTTTGGTACCGCGCGCCTGACGCGCCGACAGGTTTCACTCCACTGGGGCCAGCGCAGCCAGCGGCGTTCAGTACGCGCTTTCTGGCCATATGGCTCGATCCCCGCACGCAATATCCTGAGCTGCGTCAGCAGTTAATCGGAGGCCAAAAATGAAACGTTTCCTGACCCTGGCGCTGGCGCTCACGATGCTGCTGGCAGGCTGCAGCACCGAGGTGACCGAGTATCGCCAGCAACAGCCACAGCTTGATATCTTCCATTACTTCCAGGGCAAAACCGAAGCGTGGGGCATGGTGCAGGATCGCAGCGGCAAGCAGATCCGCCGTTTCCACGTTGAGATCGCCGGGGATGTGATTGGCGATACGCTGACGCTCAACGAACACTTTGTTTACGACGATGGTGAAAAACAGCAGCGCGTCTGGCACATCCGCCGCGTGGGGAACGATCGCTACGAGGGAACGGCGGGGGATATTGAAGGGGTTGCCTCGGGGCAGGCCGCAGGCAACGCCTTTAACTGGCATTACAGCATGAACGTAAAGGCCAACGGCAAAACCTGGCTGCTGCATTTCGACGACTGGATGTACCTGCAGGATGAGACCCATCTGTTCAATAAAACCGAGATGAAGAAATTTGGCGTCACCGTCGCCACGGTGACGCTGTTCTTTACCCGTAAGGCCTCGGTTTAGTCGCGGATGCTGCCGGTTTTGCTGCTGGAGTAGATGAAGTACAGGGCAATCCCCAGGCAAACTACCGCGCCCAGGCGGCTCAGCGAAAACGGAATGGCGGGATTGCCCAGCCAGCCAAAGTTATCAATCAGCATACTCATGGTGAGCTGGCCGAAGATCACCGCTACCGTGGCGACGGCGGTGCCGATCCGCTGTACGGCGAGCACCATTATCACGATATAGGGCACGCCAAACATCGCGCCGAGGAGCTGCCATTTTGGCACGTCCAGCAGCGTGACCGCCTGCTTAGGCTCAAAGAAGAAAATGAGCAGGGCGGTCACCAGCGCGCCGACGGAAAACGTCAGAAACGCGCTTTTAAATACGCCCACGCTGCCGCCGAGCTGCCCGTTGATCGCGGCCTGAATGCTCAGCGTCGCGCCGCCGCAGACGGCCAGTAGAATCATCATCAGTGTCATACGTTTACCCCTGAGCCACCAGAACCAGTGCGGCAATAATAAAAACCAGCGCCACGATGCGTTTCGCGTTTATCTTCCTGTGTGGCGTACCCAGCAGACCAAAGTGATCGATGATCAGGCTCTTAAACACCTGACCGGCCAGAATACCAATCATGGTCATCGCGATGCCGATAGCGGGTGTTGCAACGGTCAGAATGACCACGTACACGGGGCCGAGCACTCCGCCAAGCAGTTGCCAGGACGGCTGTGTAAAGAATGACGGGCTGTTGCGCGGGCTGAAAAACAGCATCAGCAGAAACGTCAGCGCGGCACCCACGCCGAAGATGCTGAACGTGGCCCACAAATCACCCACTTCGCCGCCTAGCGGTCCCAGCAGTCCCGCCTCTACGGACAGCCCCATCCCGCCAGCAATCACCAGGAAAATTAAAATAAGTTGCATAGCTCACTCTCTTGTTGTCCAGGCGACGAAGAATACGGGGTATCAGCAGTGAGAAAAATGCCATAATGCAGGAAACACCATTGCAGGAAATGCACTAATGATCGATGCCGGAAATATCAGCATTCGCGCGCTGCTGATCTTTATCGCGGTTTATGAATCGCAGAATTTCTCCGTCGTTGCGCGGCGGGAAGGGATCTCCGCCTCGCAGGTTTCACGCGTGATCCACCAGCTTGAGGACGCGCTCGGCCAGCAGCTTTTTTATCGCAATACGCGGGCCGTGATCCCGACGGAAAGCGGGCATCTCTTTATCCGCTACGCCCGGGCGATGGCAGGAAGTCTTGATGAGGCGCGACGGGAGCTGGATGAGCGATCCATCGAGCCAACTGGGCTCATTCGCATTAACTGCCCGGTATTTTTTGGACAGCGGCACGTAGCCCCTGGCCTGGCGGGGCTGTCGGCGCGCTACCCCCGGCTCAATCTTGATTTGACCCTCACTGACGACTTTATCGACCCTCACCGGGACGCCGCCGACGTGTTGTTCCGCATCGGCACGCTGACGGACTCCTCGTTTCACGCGCGGGTGCTCGGGCAGCAGCTGTATCATCTGGCGGCATCGCCGTCCTATCTGCAGCGGCACGGTGCGCCGGATGCGCCGGAGGATCTGACGCATCACTGCTGCCTTGTCTATCGCGGATCGTCCGGGCCTAACCGCTGGCTCATTCGCCGTCCAAATGCGTCGTGGATTCACTATCCCGTTGCGCCGCTGATGACCTCCAACAACGCTGAAACGCTGCTGATTGCCGCGCTGGGCGGAATGGGGATCGTGCTGTTCCCCGACTGGCTGGTGAGCGAAAGGCTAAACAGCGGCGAGCTGGTGTCACTTCTGCCGGATCATGAATGTTCGATCAACACCGAGCCGCAAACCATTGCGGCGATCTACCCGAACGCGCGTCATCCGCCCCTTAACGTCAGGGCGGTGATTGATTATTACGTAGAGCGGTTCGGCACGCCGCCGTACTGGCAAAGATGAACCCGAGATTGCGCGACCTGGCCGCTATCCCGTACTGTAGCGAAAACGTAAAAGGATAATCCGGGCCTATGCATCTTGATTTTCGCCAACTGCGCAACTTCGTCGCGCTGGTTGAATACGGCAGTTTTAATCGCGCGGCAGAGGCGGTGTGCCTCTCGCAGTCGGCTTTTAGCCGCAGCATTCAGGCGCTGGAGCAGAGCGTCGGACATCCCTTATTTGACCGGCAAAGCAAGCTGGCTACCCTGACGCTGCACGGCCAAACGCTGCTGCCCTACGCCCGACGGTTTCAGGAGCTGAACGTTGAGCTCAGCAGCCAGATGCGCGAAGCGGAGGAGGCGCAGACCGGCGAAGTGACGTTCGGCTGCGGTCCGGCCCCGGCTGCCCGCCTGATCCCCGCCGCGGTGGGAGCGTTTCATCGCAGCATGCCGCAGGCGAAGGTACGCTTTCAGATCGATAACTGGTTTACGCTGCATCAGGCGCTGACCACACAGCATTATCCGTTTGTCGTGGCCGATAGCTGGCAGGCGGAGCTGGATCCCCAGCTGCGGGTGCAGCCGCTCAGCCCGCAGCGCTGCTTCTTTATCTGCCATGCCGACCACCCGCTGGCGCAGCAGGGCACTGTATCCGTGCAGGCGCTGTTGCGTTACCCCTTTGCGGCCCCCTATTTACCGCCGGGCGTACGCAAGGTGCTGGCTACCCTCAGCCAGCAGCAGGATTTTACCCCCGCGATCCAGTGCGATCACGTCTATGCGCTGCTCTCAACGCTCGCCTATACCCACGCGATAAGCTTCGCCAGCGAGGATGGCTTTGCGCTGTGCCAGCACAGCCACCGGCTGGTGAAGCTGGAGATAAGCGACCTGCCGGAAGAGTGGCGGCTGATGCAGACCCGGTTTGCCATTATTTCTCCGGTCCATGCTACCCAGCCGCCGCTGGTGGAAAAGATGATTGAGACGATCCTCCATGCCGACCGCCAACATCAGATTCAGCTGCTGGCGCAGGAGGAGAGGAGTTAAAGCGGCTGGCCCTCAGGCGAGTACTGCGGCCAGTGGTTTTCCAGCTTTTGCGCCTTGAGGGCCTGCTCGACGAAGGAGCCGTCAACCCACTCTTTGGCACTAAAGGCGCTGCGGATCAGGCGGCCCGAATGCGCCTGTTCAACGCTGTTGGTAAAGCTGTCGGTCAGGAAGGGATCGATGCGCGGTGAGGTGGTGAAGTTAAGATCCTGCGGCTGCAGCTCCTCCAGGAACAGCGCCCTGGGGATTTGGCTTTGCTGTGCCATTTCTGCCGACCAGGCTTCACGGTTGTTCGGATCGCTGATTTCTGCCGCGTTTTTCACCAGCACGTCGATAATCTGCTGCGTCGCCTGCGGCCAGGCGTCAATAAAGGTTTGTGTCCCCAGGAACCCCGCCTGCGTGGTGTTCTGACGACCGGAATCGCCGCTCTTTACCACCACGTCGATCTTATCGCCCCGCAACGCCAGTAGAGACACGCCGCCCCAGACTGCATCCACGCGGCCCGCCGCCAGCGCCGCTTTTCCGGCATTCCAGTCGAGATTAATGACCTGCAGGTTTCTTTCCGTGAGCCCGGCGGTTTGCAGGGCGCGGTCGAACGCCAGCTGGTCCGCCGTACCGCGATAGACCGCGACCCGTTTACCCTTTAAATCCGCCAGCGTTTTAATGCCCGAGGCGCGGGTGACCGCCAGGTAAGACTCCGACCCGCGGCTGCCCAGCAGCAGGCGCGTGGGAAGACCGTTCGCTTTGCCGATGATGGCCGCCAGATCGCCAAGGTAGACAAAATCGAGCTGTTGGTTAGCCAGCGCTTCATTCACCGCCGGACCCGCGCCCTTAAAGAACTGCCACTGGATTTCTACGCCCTGAGGTTTGAACACGGCCTCAAGCTGGTGGCGGATGTACGCCATGCCGACCGGGCCTTCAATAAAGGGCTTACTGCCCGCACTTTGATCCGGCACGCCGATGCGAATGGCGTGCAGCGCTTCGGCACTGGCGTTCCCCATCAGGGCGAAGGCGGCCACCAGTGGCAGCAGAGCGCGACTGAAAAATGCTTTCATCATAACAAGTTACTCCGAGGTTTTTTTCTCACCCTAATGAGCCGCCCGGCCCGTTGTTAAATGCTTTTATTAGCAAAGAACAGGTGAAAATGAGCTAAATCAGCGCCAGCGAGTCCGGCAGGCTGAAATGCATTTGTTGCATCGGGATTATTCGCGTAACGCAATGACGGAGGGGAACGGGGCGGGGTTTTATAGCGACATGACGGGTTTAAACGTGAAGCACTATGTCGCAGATAATTTTAAAAACGGGCTCATCCGGAAGGCAGAAAGTACGACTTAACGGCTGGCCGTGGATATTGCCCGCGCTACTGCTGCTGCTGTGGTCCATCGCCGTAGAGCGCCACTGGATGCCGGAACAAATTTTACCCGCGCCTTCGGTGGTCGCCGACACGGCGCTCTCGCTCCTGGCCGGAGACCTTCTCTCCCAGTGGGCGTTTAGCCTGCAGCATCTGCTGCTGGGCCTGCTGGCAGGCGCGTTCGCCGGCACGCTGTTTGGCGCGCTGTTCGGCCTGGTTCCCGGTGCGGCGCGTCGCGTGGAGCCGCTGTTTTACGCGCTGGCGCAAATCCCGACCCTGGGGTGGATCCCGCTGTTTATGGTGCTGTTCGGGATCGATAACGGCCTGAAGCTGGCGGTAATCATCAAAACCACCATCGTGCCAATGACGATCAACACGCAGCAGGCGGTAACCAGCGTGCCCCATACCCTGAGCGAGGCCGCCAGGGTGATGAATTTTTCCCGCTGGCAGCGTCTTCGCTGGCTAGTGATCCCCGCGAGCCTGCCGGGCTGGTTCACCGGCCTGCGGCTGGCGCTCTCTCAGGCCTGGGTGTCGCTGATCGTTGTTGAACTGCTCGCCTCGTCGGAGGGCATTGGCTACCTGATGGTCTGGGGACGTCAGCTTTTTCAGCTGGATATCGTTTTCGTCACCATTGCGGTGGTGGGCTTCAGCGGCATGCTGATGGAGTGGGCGGCGAATCGGGCCTTTTCCCGACTGGTGTTCTGGCCCCAGCCCGCCGTCGGGCATCTTGCCTGGAAACCGCAGGCCAGCTGGCAGGCACTGCAGCTGCCGATCCTGCTGCTGGTGCTGTGGCAGCTGGCTAGCCGATGGGGATGGATTGACGGGGCGCTGTTCTCTTCGCCGCTGACGGTCGCCGGGCGCTTTATGCAGGGCGCGGCAAGCGGGGAGCTGGCGACGGCGATGCTGGCGAGCCTCGGGCGCGCCTTTATGGGCGGGGCGGCGGGTATTGCCGGTGGCCTGCTCTGCGGATTACTGCTGGCGCTGCGGCCGCGCGCCGGGCAGATCGTGACGCCATCGCTCAACGTGCTGCGCCATATTGCCCTTTTTGCGTGGCTACCGCTGCTGACCGCGTGGGTGGGCAACGATAACGTCGGTAAAATCGTCTTTATCGCCCTGGCCTCGTTCTTTCCGATGTTCTTTAGCACCCTTCAGGCCGTGCTGCAGCGTAACCCGCAGCTGGACGAAGTGGCGCGCGTACTGCGTTTAGGCGGCCTGACGCGCCTGCGGATGCTGATCCTTCCCGGCGCGGCGCCCGGTATTTTCGCCGGGCTGCGGCTGGCGATGATCTACGCCTGGCTTGGCAACATTGGCGCGGAATACTTCATGTCCTCGGGCACCGGGATCGGCAGCCTGATGATTAACGCCCAGCAGCTGCTGGATATGCCCACCATTCTCTGCGGCATGGTGCTGGTCGGTCTCACCGGCGCAGCGCTGGATAAAGCCGGACGTTTACTGGAACTTCGCGCCACCCGCTGGCGCCAACAGGAGCCATCATGACCGCTCAAACTCTGGTCTCATTTCAACATGTGCGTAAAACCTGGCAGCAGGTCACGGCGCTGCAAAATTTTAGTCTCGACATCGCTGCCGGTGAACTGGTGGTGCTGGTGGGCAGCAGCGGCTGCGGTAAGTCGACGCTTCTGCGCATGCTGGTCGGCCTTGAAGAGGCGACGCAGGGGGAAATCCGCATCAGCGGCGAGCGGGTCACCGGCGTGGGCAAAGAGCGCGGCATCGTGTTCCAGGAACCCCGGCTGTTCCCCTGGCTGAGTGTGATCGACAACGTCATGCTGGGGCTGGCGGATGAAAATCTGAGCCGTGCCGCCAAATGCCAGCGCGCGCGGGAGATGCTGGCGCGGGTGCAGCTCACCGAGTTCGAGGGCGCGCTACCCGCGCAGCTTTCCGGCGGGATGGCCCAGCGCGTCGCCATTGCTCGCGGCCTGGTTGCCCGCCCACAAATTCTGATGCTGGACGAGCCGTTCGGCGCGCTCGACGCCCTGACGCGGCACACCCTGCAGCAGGCGCTTTTGCAGATTCACAGAAGCGAGGGAACCACCACGCTGCTGGTGACCCATGACGTCGAAGAGGCGGTCGCCCTGGCCGACCGGGTCGTGGTGCTTTCCCCACGTCCCGGCCGGATACGCGAAGTGGTGAGCCTTACGCTGCCGCACCCGCGACAGCGTGACGACGCCACGTTCACCGACGCCTGCCGCCATATTCGCACTCTTATTACCTCTGCCTGATAACCTCACTAAGGAGCAATACATGGGACATCCTTCCGTTTTCCCCACCGGCGCGACGCTTTACGATCCTGCGCGCGCGTGGAGCGGCTATACCCTTTTCCAGGCCACCGAGCATGGCGCGGTGCTTGTCGACATGAACGGCACCGTGGTGCGCGAATGGCCTGAGCTTCACGGCTTTCCCAACAAAATTCTGCCCGGCGGGGCGATCCTCGGACACAGCGGCGAGCGCGACCCGCGCTACGGCATGCAGGATATGCTCGATTTGATCCAGGTGGACTGGGAAGGCAATGTGACATGGTCCTTCGATCGCTATGAGAACGTGAGCGACCCCGGCAATGAAACCCGCTGGATGGCGCGGGCGCACCACGACTATCAGCGCGCGGGTAATCCGGTTGGCTACTACGCGCCGGGGCTGGAGCCGCAGGTCGAAGGGGGGAATACCCTGATCCTCGCCCACACCAACCTGGTCAACGAGGCGATATCGGACAAGGTTCTGCTGGACGACACCATTATTGAGGTCGACTGGCAGGGAAACGTGGTGTGGGAATGGCGCTGCAGCGATCATTTTGAGGAGCTGGGCTTCGACGATGCGGCGCGCACCGCGCTTTACAATAACCCCAACATGCGCGCCAGCGGCGGCGGAATGGGCGACTGGATGCATATCAACTCGATGTCCACGCTGGGGCCGAATAAATGGTATGACGCCGGAGACAGCCGCTTCCACCCTGACAACATCATCTGGGACGCCCGCGAGTCCAACATCATCGCCATCATCGATAAGCAGAGCGGCAACATCGTCTGGCAGCTTGGCCCGGATTACAGCACGCCAGCGCTAAAACACATCGGCTGGATCATCGGCCAGCACCACGCGCACATGATCCCGCAGGGGCTGCCCGGCGCAGGCAATATCCTTATTTTCGATAACGGGGGCTGGGCCGGATACGGCGCGCCGAACCCGGCCTCGGCGGACGGGGTGAAAAACGCCTGGCGTGACTATTCGCGGATCCTCGAAATTAACCCTGTGACGCTGGATATCGAGTGGCGCTACTCGCCGTATGAAGCGGATCTGCCCCAGCCAACCGATTCATACCGTTTTTATAGCCCGTACATCAGCAATATGCAGCGCCTCGAAAACGGCAATACCCTGATTAATGAAGGCTCCAACGGGCGCATTTTTGAAGTGACTCGCAATCATGAAATCGTCTGGGAGTACGTGTCGCCATTCTGGGGCAAGACGCTCAACAACAACATGGTTTACCGCGCGTACCGCATTCCTTATGCCTGGATCCCACAGCTTCCTCAGCCGCTGGAAACGCCAATAGTCCCGGTGGATGTTCGGACCTTACGTCAGCCTGGCGCGGCGGCGGCTGGCCCGGCGCAAAGCGTGGTGCGGGTCGCAGGCGTGAAGCCCTACAGTAAAAGCGCCGATGCGCTGTGCGTCGCGACGGATAACGACACCCTTCGCCGCAGTCCAAAACTGTTCCGCGTGGCAGAAAGCGCGTTTAAAACGGTGAGCGCGTCGAGCGAGCTGGAAAGCGATGGCCCGATACTGCTGTTTGTCGGGGCGGAGCGCTGCGTGCACTGCCGCAGGCTCTGGCAGCTGCTTGAGAACGAGAAGCTGATTCCGCTGACGGCGCGGTTTGATACCCGCTATCTGGACGCCGATCTGAACACGGAACTGGCAAGCCAGCTTGGCGTGCGCGGTTTGCCCACGTTGCTGGTGCTCAGGCAGGGTCAGCCGGTCTCGCGTGCGCCTGCGCAGCAATCGGTAGAAAGCGTCGGTGAGTGGTTGCAAGGCGTGAGTGAATAATGCGATACCCGGGAGAGTGAGCCACTCCCGGGAAGGGCGAGATTATTTTGCCAAAATCTCACGGCGAACGATCTCTGCGCCCGCGCTCAGCGCCCTGAGCTTGCCGTTAGCAACCTGACGGGAAAGGGGAGCCATTCCGCAGTTGGTGGACGGATAAAGCTTGTCGGCATCGACAAACTGCAGCGCTTTACGCAGCGTATCGGCGACTTCCTCCGGCGTTTCGATATGGTTCGTCGCCACGTCAATCGCGCCCACCATCACTTTTTTGCCGCGGATCAGCTCCAGTAGATCCATCGGCACGCGCGAGTTGTGGCACTCCAGCGAAATGATGTCGATGTTTGAGGTCTGCAGCTTAGGGAAAGCCTCTTCGTACTGGCGCCACTCGGAGCCGAGCGTCTTTTTCCAGTCGGTATTGGCCTTGATGCCGTATCCGTAGCAGATGTGTACCGCGGTTTCGCACTTCAGCCCTTCAACGGCGCGTTCCAGCGCGGCGATACCCCAGTCGTTGACCTCGTCGAAAAAGACGTTAAAGGCAGGTTCATCAAACTGGATGATATCGACACCTGCGGCTTCCAGCTCGCGCGCTTCCTGGTTGAGAATTTTGGCAAATTCCCAGGCCAGCTTTTCGCGGCTTTTGTAGTGGGCGTCGTAAAGCGTGTCGATCATGGTCATCGGGCCCGGCAGCGCCCATTTGATCGGCTTGTCCGTCAGCTGGCGCAGGTACTTCGCATCGTCCACGAATACCGGTTTTTGACGCGCAACGGCTGAAACCACGGTCGGCACGCTTGCGTCATAGCGGTTGCGAATGCGCACCGTCTGGCGGTTCTCAAAATCGACGCCGCTCAGGTGCTCAATAAAGGTGGTAACAAAGTGCTGGCGGGTCTGCTCGCCGTCGCTGACGATATCAATGCCCGCGCGGAGCTGTTCGTCGAGGGATAAACGCAGCGCATCCTGCTTACCCACCAGTAATTCATCATCCTGAAGTTTCCACGGGGACCACAGCGTTTCAGGTTGTGCTAGCCAGGTTGGTTTAGGTAAGCTGCCAGCCGTTGATGTCGGGAGCAATGTTTTCATAATAGAAGACCTTTATTATCGGTTAATTAAAGCGTGAAGTTATGAGACCACTGCTCAAGACGTTGTTTGTAAGGCTTAATAAACTGTTCTTCCGTAAATTTGCCCTGCTGAATCGCTAACTGGCTGCGCTCTTCACGGTCATAAACAATTTTCGTTAATGAATGATCCTGCTGATTCAGATCCGGCTGATAGCACTGTCCGGCGGTCGAGTTCGCATTATAAATTTCAGGACGGTAAATTTTCTGGAATGTTTCCATGGTGCTGATCGTTCCAATCAGTTCAAGATTCGTATAATCCGCCAGCAAATCACCGGAATAATAAAAGGCAAAAGGCGCAGCGCTGTTCTCAGGCATGAAATAACGCACCTTCAGGCCCATCTTGCCAAAGTATTGTTCAGTCAGGGATGTACCGTCCGGCTGGTACTCAATCCCCAATACAGGGTGCGTGTTGCCCGTACGATGGTAAGTATCTTTGCTGGAGACACTCAGGCAGATCACCGGCGGTTTTTTGAAGTTTTCTCTGTATTCAGCAGAGTGGGTGAAGTGCTTGAAGATGTTGCCGTGCAATTCACCAAAGTTCTCCGGGATGCTGAACGTTGAGCGATCTTTATTATGTTCGAGCAGCAATACGCTGAAGTCATAGTCACGCACGTAAGAAGAGAAGTTATTCCCGACAATGCCTGCGATGCGCTCATGGGTTTGCTTGTCGACAATGAACGTCTGCAATATTTCTATGGCCGGGAAGCTATTTTCTCCATCGATGTTCATATCAACGGAAATAATTTCAAGCTCAACCGCATAACGATCGGCTTTAGGGTTATCCCAGCGCGCTAAGGCGTTGAAGCGGTTGTTGATCATCACCAGCGTATTGCGCAGGTTTTCCTGACGCTTTTCGCCGCGCGCCAGGTTAGCAAAGTTGGTCGTAGTACGCGTATTTTCTGACGGGTTGTAATTTTCATCGAAGCAACTGCGCTTAAGGCTAAATGTAAAAGCTTTACTCATTGTGGTTATGCATCCTAAGTTCATGTTGCCAGGAAGTTATCAATGCATAATTTATGCCTGAGCCAGTGGCAGAGGGGAAGTGACTTAATTTCAATGCAACATGAGCGAACTTCATGAACGGCGCACTTCACGTTATACTGCCCAAAATATCCAACCGGTTTAGAAACAATCATGACAAAACTCACCTTACAAGAGCAGATGCTGAAAGCGGGCTTAGTCAGCAGCAAGAAAGTGGCGAAAGTGCAGCGCACGGCAAAGAAATCACGCGTTCAGGCGCGTGAGGCCCGTGAAGCGGTCGAAGAGAACAAGAAAGCGCAGCTTGAGCGCGACAAGCTGCTGAGCGAGCAGCAAAAGCAAGCCGTGCTGGCGAAAGAGTTTAAAGCTCAGGTGAAGCAGCTGATTGAGATGAACCGCATCACCGTTTCAAGGGGCAACATCACCTTCAACTTCACCGACGGCAATCTGATCAAAAAAATCGAGGTCGACAAGCAAACCCAGGCTCAGCTGATCAACGGCCGTCTGGCGATTGCCCGCCTGGTCATTAACGCAAGCGGCGACTGTGAATACGCGATTATCCCGGCGGTGGTGGCCGACAAAATTGCCCAACGCGATGCCGACAGCATTGTGTTGAACAGCGCGCTGAGCCAGGAAGAGCAGGATGAAGACGATCCGTACGCGGACTTCAAAATCCCTGACGATTTGATGTGGTAAACCCTGTCTAAAACGGAGCAGCGTGTCGGGCGTTAATCGTCTCGCCGCTCACCGGATGCACAAAATCCAGCCCGCTGGCGTGCAGCATCAGCCGCGGCGTCGTTTCGGCGCCCGGCCATTCAAGGCCGCCATATAAATCGCAGCCCAAAATAGGGTGACCCAGCTGCTGGCAGTGAATGCGCAGCTGATGGGTTCGTCCCGTCTCCGGCGTGAGCGCAACCCGCGTCAACGGTAACCCCGTCGTCTGATAAAAACGTTCGATGACCCGGTAGCGGGAGCGCGCCGGTTTGCCCGTGACGGCGCAAATCGACATCAGCGGAAACAGCGCCGGGTCTTTGGCAATCGGCGCGTCAATCACCCCTTCGTCATTTTCAACATGCCCGCACAGCAGGGCGCTATATACCTTCTTCACGGCGCGCTGGCTGAACTGATGACAAAGCGCGGCGTTAATCGCTTTATTACGCGCAATCACCATTATCCCGGACGTGCCAAAATCAAGGCGATGCACCAGCGTGCAGCCCGGGAAGTTTTGCACCAGACGGTAATGAACGGAATCCAGGTTTTGCGGGTTTTTGCCCGACAGGCTAAGCAGGCCGGAAGGTTTATCGATTAGCAGCAGGTGCTCGTCCTGCCAGAGAATGTCAATCTCATCGAGACAAGGTGGGGCAATAAAGTTATCGACGATTACAGACATCAGGCCGCCCGGCTGGAGAGTGGGAGCGGATAATAACGAAAAGCGGGGGAAAAGAAAAACCCTCCCACCTGGCGGTGAGAGGGGGAATTCTTAGGCTGCGACGAAGCCGTCGATGGCTGCTTTCGCATCGGTCTGCGCTTTGGTCGCCACTTCAGGACCGTAAGCGATACCTTCAGCGAACACGAAGTTCACGTCGGTGATGCCGATGAAGCCCAGGAAGAGGGTCAGGTACGGCGCAACCAGATCGGTTGGGGTATCTTTGTGAATACCGCCACGGCTGGTCAGTACAACCGCACGCTTGCCTTTCACCAGACCTTCAGGGCCGTTTTCGGTGTAACGGAAGGTCACACCAGCACGCGCTACCAGGTCGAAGTAGTTCTTCAGCTGGGTAGGGATGTTGAAGTTGTACATTGGGGCGTTGATGACGATAACGTCATGCGCCTGCAGTTCTGCAATCAGTTCATCAGACAGCGCCAGGGCTTCCTGCTGACGCGGAGTCAGTGGTGCATCGCTTGGACGCAGCGCGCCAACCAGCTCGCCGTCCAGCACAGGAATCGGGTTTGCAGCCAGGTCACGCACGGTGATTTCGTCAGCAGAATGCTGTTCACGCCACTGTTCAACGAAGTAATCAGACAGCTGACCAGACTGAGAGTACCCTGCCAGAATACTGGATTTCAAAACTAATACTTTGCTCATGGGTGATTCCTGTTGTTGCATTTGATTGAAGGGGGTTGCCCCGTTGCTTGTTGACACTCTATTCACAATCCTGCCACAGAGATAGCGCAATATATCGAAGTCTATGTTCGAATTTTTTGAATAAGGCGCGAAAGGCGTCAATGTGGTACTCTATAGCAATCATTAAAAAGAGAGTTTATCTGGGCGTGTACTGCCCTTTAACGCTATGACAGAACAACAAAAATTAACCTTCCCGATGCTCCTGCAACAGCTTGATTCCCTGATGCTGCGCGATAAACAGCGCTTTGCCCGCCGTCTGCACGGGGTGAAGAAGGTTAAAAATCCTGATGCACAACAGGCCATTTACCAGGAGATGGCGAAAGAGATTGAACAGGCGGCAGGGAAAGTTGCGCTGCGTGAAGCCGCACGCCCGGCGATCACCTACCCGGAAAACCTGCCCGTCAGTCAGAAAAAACAGGACATCCTTGAGGCCGTCCGCGACCACCAGGTAGTCATTGTCGCGGGGGAAACCGGTTCGGGGAAAACCACCCAGCTGCCGAAAATCTGTATGGAGCTTGGGCGAGGGCTAAAAGGGCTGATTGGCCACACCCAGCCGCGTCGTCTGGCGGCGCGTACCGTGGCAAACCGTATTGCCGAAGAGCTGCAAACGGAGCCGGGCGGCTGCATCGGTTATAAGGTGCGATTCAGCGACCACGTTAGTGATAACACCATGGTCAAGCTGATGACCGACGGTATTCTGCTGGCGGAAATCCAGCAGGATCGCCTGCTGATGCAGTACGACACCATCATCATCGATGAGGCGCACGAACGCAGCCTGAACATTGACTTCCTGCTCGGCTATCTGAAGGAGCTGCTGCCGCGTCGCCCGGATCTGAAAATCATCATCACCTCCGCGACCATCGACCCGGAGCGCTTCTCGAAGCATTTCAACAACGCGCCAATTATTGAAGTCTCGGGCCGCACCTATCCGGTAGAGGTGCGCTATCGCCCGATTGTGGAAGAGGCGGATGATACCGAACGCGACCAGCTGCAGGCTATTTTTGATGCCGTTGACGAGCTGGGTAACGAAAGCGCTGGCGACATCCTGATCTTCATGAGCGGCGAGCGCGAAATCCGCGATACCGCCGATGCGCTTAGCAAGCGCGACCTACGCCACACGGAGATCCTGCCGCTTTACGCGCGCCTGTCAAACAGCGAGCAAAACCGCGTGTTCCAGCCGCACGGCGGACGCCGCATCGTTCTGGCGACCAACGTGGCGGAAACCTCGCTGACCGTGCCGGGCATCAAATACGTGATTGATCCGGGCACGGCGCGCATCAGCCGTTACAGCTACCGCACCAAGGTCCAGCGTCTGCCGATTGAGCCGGTCTCTCAGGCATCCGCCAACCAGCGTAAAGGCCGCTGCGGCCGCGTGTCGGAAGGGATCTGTATTCGTCTCTATTCCGAAGACGATTTCCTGTCGCGCCCGGAATTTACCGACCCGGAAATTCTGCGTACCAACCTGGCGTCCGTTATCCTGCAGATGACCGCGCTGGGGCTGGGCGACATCGCGGCGTTCCCGTTCGTCGAAGCGCCGGACAAACGCAACATTCAGGACGGCGTACGTCTGCTGGAAGAGCTGGGCGCGATTACCACCGACGAACAGGTGACGGCCTATAAGCTGACGCCGCTGGGCCGCCAGCTCAGCCAGCTGCCGGTCGATCCGCGTCTGGCCCGTATGGTGCTGGAAGCGCAAAAGCACGGCTGCGTGCGCGAGGCGATGATCATCACCTCGGCGCTCTCTATTCAGGATCCGCGCGAGCGTCCGATGGACAAGCAGCAGGCGTCTGACGAAAAGCACCGTCGCTTCCACGACAAAGAGTCCGATTTCCTCGCTTTCGTAAACCTGTGGAACTATCTCGGCGAGCAGCAGAAAGCGCTCTCCTCGAACCAGTTCCGGCGCCAGTGCCGCGTGGATTTCCTTAACTACCTGCGCGTGCGCGAGTGGCAGGACATCTACACCCAGCTGCGCCAGGTGGTGAAAGAGCTGGGGATTCCGGTCAACAGCGAGCCTGCGGAGTACCGCGAGATTCATATCGCGTTGCTGACCGGCCTGTTGTCGCATATCGGGATGAAAGATGCGGACAAGCAGGAATTTACCGGCGCACGCAACGCGCGCTTCTCCATCTTCCCTGGCTCCGGCTTGTTCAAGAAACCGCCGAAGTGGACCATGGTTGCCGAGCTGGTAGAAACCAGCCGCCTGTGGGGGCGCATTGCCGCGCGTATCGATCCGGAATGGGTCGAGCCAGTGGCGCAGCACCTGCTGAAACGCTCGTACAGTGAACCTCACTGGGAGCGCGCGCAGGGCGCGGTAATGGCGACCGAGAAAGTGACCGTCTATGGCCTGCCGGTGGTTGCCGCGCGTAAGGTGAACTACAGCCAGATCGATCCGGCGCTCAGCCGCGAGCTGTTTATACGCCACGCGCTGGTGGAGGGCGACTGGCAGACCCGCCACGCGTTCTTCCGCGAAAACCTGAAGCTGCGCGCCGAAGTGGAAGAGCTTGAGCATAAATCCCGCCGTCGCGATATTCTGGTGGACGACGAGGCGCTGTTTGAGTTTTACGACCAGCGCATCAGTCACGATGTTATCTCCGCCCGCCACTTCGACAACTGGTGGAAAAAGGCCAGTAAAGAGACGCCGGACCTGCTCAACTTCGAAAAGAGCATGCTGATTAAAGAGGGGGCGGAATCGGTCAGCAAACTCGACTACCCGAACTTCTGGCATCAGGGCAATCTCAAGCTGCGGCTGACCTATCAGTTTGAACCGGGCACGGACGCGGACGGCGTGACCGTCCACATTCCGCTGCCGCTGCTGAACCAGGTGCAAGAGAGCGGTTTTGAGTGGCAAATTCCTGGCCTGCGTCGCGAGCTGGTGATTGCGCTGATCAAATCCTTGCCTAAGCCGGTGCGCCGTAACTTTGTGCCCGCGCCCAACTACGCGGAAGCGTTTTTAGGTCGCGTCACGCCGCTGGAAACGCCGCTGCTGGACGCGCTCGAGCGCGAGTTCCGCCGCATGACCGGCACCACCATCGACCGCGATGACTGGAACTGGGATCAGGTGCCCGATCACCTGAAAATCAGCTTCCGCGTGGTGGACGACAAAAACAGAAAACTGCAGGAAGGCCGTTCGCTAACCGAGCTGAAGGATGCTCTGAAGGGCAAAGTTCAGGAAACGCTCTCTGCGGTGGCGGATGACGGCATCGAGCAGAGCGGGCTGCACATCTGGAGCTTTGGCCAGCTTCCGGAAAGCTACGAGCAGAAGCGCGGTAACTACAAGGTCAAAGCCTGGCCTGCGCTGGTGGACGAGCGCGACAGCGTGGCGATCAAGCTCTTTGATAACCCGCTGGAACAGCAGCAGATGATGTGGCGTGGGCTGCGTCGCCTGCTGCTGCTCAACATCCCGTCGCCGATCAAGTATCTGCACGAGAAGCTGCCGAACAAAGCCAAGCTGGGGCTGTACTTTAACCCGTACGGCAAGGTGCTGGATTTGATTGACGACTGTATCTCCTGCGGGGTGGACAAACTGATCCACGAGGCGGGCGGTCCGGTCTGGACGGAAGAAGCCTTTGCTCAGCTTCATGAGAAGGTGCGCGCGGAGCTGAACGACACCGTGGTAGAGATTGCCAAACAGGTTGAGCAGATCCTCACCGCCGTGTTCAACATCAACAAACGCCTGAAAGGGCGCGTGGATATGACCATGGCGCTGGGGCTGTCGGACGTGAAGGCGCAGATGGCGGGGCTGGTATATCGCGGCTTTGTTACCGGCAACGGCTTTAAGCGTCTCGGCGATACCCTGCGCTATCTGCAGGCGATTGAAAAACGTCTGGAAAAAATGGCCATCGATCCGCACCGCGACCGCGTTCAGATGCTGAAAGTGGAAAGCGTGCAGCAGGCATGGCAGCAGTGGCTCAACAAGCTACCGCCCGCGCGCCGCGATGATGAAGACGTGCAGGAGATCCGCTGGATGATCGAGGAGCTGCGCGTCAGCTTCTTTGCTCAGCAGCTTGGTACGCCGTATCCGATTTCGGATAAGCGTATTCTGCAGGCGATGGAGCAGATTTCCGCTTAAAACCCTTGCCCGGTTTTCTCCCTCTCCCTGTGGGTTGAGGGAGCCCCAGTCATTTTTTTCCTGAAGCGATGAACGTTGCTTCAGCAAAATTAATGACTTATAGCGACGTCCTGGTCCGGCTGTAAATCGCCGAAGCGTTTCCGTAAGGCCGGGGCGAGGCGCAGGGATGCGCCGAGAGGGCGTGGCCTGCAGGGATGCAGGCTCATGCCCGACCCGATAGCCTGAAGGAATAAGCTGAGGGAACCGCGAAGCGGCGATTTACCGCCGGGAGCCCAGGTTGCCAGGGTGGTGGCGATTGAGCCACCCTGCATGTTCACCGGTCATGTCGTTACAGAGTAGCAAGGAACATAAAGTGAACGGAATGACCACCACAGCCGTATGTTCCCCCTCACCCCAGCCCTCTCCCTCAAGGGAGAGGGGGTCGTCCGTGCAGGCATTATTTTGTGGGGAGCCCTCAGCCTGCACAATTTTCACCCGTTCACAATTGCCAACGTAAACCCATCCCATCCCTTAACCCCCACCGTTTGCAGCGCGGTGGCGGTTAAACGCGGATTATCCCCAATCATCTCGATGAAACGGCGCACACCCAGCACGCGCGCGTCGTCGCTTTGCCCGTTAATGACCTCGCCGTCGCGCACCACGTTATCGCCAATGATTACCGTGCCGGGACGGGAATAGTGCAGCGCCCACTCCAGATAGCCGGGATTGTTGGGCTTATCGGCATCAATAAAGATCAGGTCGAACGGTGGAACGTCACCGAAATTCTCCAGCGAGTTCAGCGCCGGGCCTTCAATTAATTGAATATGATCGGTTAGTCCCGCGAGGTGAATATTCTGGCGGGCAACATCGGCATGCGTCGGGTCAGCCTCGAGCGTAATCAGCTTCCCATCCGGCGGCAGGGCGCGCGCCATCCAGATTGAGCTATAGGCACCCAGCGTACCGATCTCAAGAATGCGTCTTGCCTGTGTCATGCGTACGAACAGCGCCAGCAATTGCCCCTGATTGGCCGCTACGTCGTGTTCGGGTAGCCCGGCGCGTTTGTTGTTTTCCAGTACCTGACTCAGTACATCATCTTCAGGAATAAGCGAAGAAATCATGTAATTATCTACTGCAGACCACTGTTGTTGCATAGATTGACTCCTGAGAGAGAATCGCCGGGTGGCGGCTGCGCCTTACCCGGCCTACGGGGAGAAATGTAGGCCCGGTAAGCGCAGCGCCACCGGGCAGGTTTTCAGGCACTGGCCCAGCCGCCGCCCAGCGCTTTATACAAATCAATTTGCGCCAGCAGCAGGTTATTTTTCACCTGTACCACGCTGGTCTGCACCGAGAACAATGTACGCTGCGCGTCCAGCACGTCCAGATAAGATGAATAACCGTTGCGATAGCGATTCTGCGCAATGCGCAGCGTCTCCTGCGCCACATCCTGCTGGGCAAGCAGCTCCGTCAGCTGTTCCTGATAGCGCGTAATGGCATCAAGGCTGTCATTCACCTCAGCAAATGCGTTACGCACGGCTTTTTCGTAGCTGTATAGCGCCTGATTACGCTGGGACTGGGAAATATCCACCTGCGCATTCAGCGCCTGACGGTTCAGCAGCGGCGCAAGAATACTGCCGCCAACGCTCCACAGCTGGAGTGGGTTATCCAGTAAGCCTGACAGGGTGCGATCCTGGACCGATCCGGTTGAGGTCAGGTTGATCGACGGCAGCAGGCTGGCGCGTGACGCGGCAAGCGTCGCGTCTGCCGCCACCAGCTGACGTTCAGCCTGTACGATGTCCGGGCGGCGGTTTAACAGCGTGGATGGCAGCTGTGACGGCAGCTTCAGCGGCGTCAGTAGGTCGAAGTTTTCACTGCGGGCCACATCGCCTGGATTGCTCCCAAGCAGCAGGCTTAGCGCGTTTTCCTGCTGCGTAATTTGATGCCGCAGCAGTGGAACCTGCGCCCGTGTAGAGCGCAGTTCTGAGTCGGACTGCATGAGCTCCAGACGCGAGCTGTAGCCCGTCTCAAACTGGCGTTTAGCGAGATTGAACGCCTCTTCGCGCGATTTCAGGGTGGACTCGGTGACGCGCAGCTGTTCATCCAGTGAGAGAAGGGTGACATATCCGGCAGCTACCGACGACGCAACGGTTAAATCCGCGGCGACGGCAGCGGCTTTTTGCGCCTCCAGCGAGGCCTCGGCGGCATTGGCGGTGCTGCGATTGACGCCCCAGATATCAACGTCGTAGCTGGCGGTCAGGCTCCCTTTGTACAACGTCCCGTAGACAGGCAGACCGGTCGCGGCAGACTGCGAGCGGGCGCGCGTGCCCGTTACGCCCGCATCAAGGGACGGGAACAGGCTGCCGTCCGCAGCATAAACTCGCGCCTGATACTCATTAATCCGCTCGCGGGCAATCAGGACATCGCTGTTGTTTTTCAGCGCCTGGTCCACGTAGCGGTTCAGGTTGCTGTCGTGGAAATTCCGCCACCATAGCTGCTCTGCCGGGCTGTTCGGCCCCGACGCGGCGCGCCACTGGGTGGGGATTTGCAGCGACGATGTTGCAGGTTCAACGTCAACCGACTGGCATCCGGCCAGCATTACCGCCACGACCAGGCTGGCTAGTGGGCGAAGGGTCATTGCTTCGCCTCCCGCGTATCAATCGTCACCTGCACCGACATGCCTGGGCGCAGCAGCTTGTACTCTTCCGGTTTCCCGAGCACTTCAATGCGCACCGGAATACGCTGCGCGATTTTAACAAAGTTACCCGTGGCGTTATCCGGCGTGATGGCGCTGAACTCCACGCCCGTCGCCGGTGAGATACTCTCCACGCGGCCCTGATACGCTTTGTCGTTCAGGGCATCGACGGTGAATTTTACCGGCTGTCCGACGCGTAGCTCCGCCAGCTGCGTCTCTTTGATATTAGCGATCACCCAGTGCTGCGGCGGAACCAGCGTAGTGAGGTGCGTCCCGGCGGTGACATAAGCGCCCAGACGTACGGCAATCTGGCCGAGCTGACCGTCGCGCGGAGCGATAATGCGGGTGTTTTGCAGGTCAATCTGCGCCAGCTCCAGCGCTGCTTTCGCGTTTTCAACATCCGCCTCCAGCGCACCACGGTTGACGATGACCGTCTGCAGATCCTGACGCGACATCTCAAGCGTCGCTTTGGCCTGATCGATATCCGCGCTGCCCTGAGCCGCGCTGGCGAGCGCCGCGTCGCGCTCGCGAATGGAAAGGGAACCGTCTGCCGTCAGATCTTTCACGCGCTTTAAATCTGCCTGCGTTTTCAGGCTCTGGGCGCGGGCATTTTTCAGCGCCGCGTCGTTTTTGGCGATCGTCGCTTCGGCGCTTTTACGCTGCTGCAGGTTGTTGTTCAGGGCGGCAATTTTCATCGCCAGCTGCGCCTCGGCCTGATGGACGCGCTGTCGATAGATACGATCGTCGATCTGAAACAGCACCTCGCCTTTTTTAACCTGCACAAAGTCCTGAACGTTCACCTCGGTGATATAGCCATTCACCTGGGGGCTGATAAACGTTGTCTGGCCGCGCACGTAGGCGTTGTCGGTAAACTGTGCGTGGCGGGTGAACGGCGGCAGCTGCCACGCGTAAAGGATCACCAGCACCCCGACAATACCGATGGCGGCGGCGGTGAATACGGAAACAATGCGCACATTTTTGCGGGTGTTGGCCTGCTCTTTGGCGGCATCCTGCTGACTCATAAACTCTCCAGAAATAGTTCAATTATTTGTTGCCGGTGGCGTTCTTCAGCGCCATACGGGCAGTGATGCGCAGGCGCAACAGGCGCCATAAAATCCAGACCAGCGTGGCGGCGGCAATGCTCGCCGTCAGCAGGTAAGTATCGTTGTAAGCCAGAATGTTTGCTTCCAGGGTGGTGACGGTTTGCAGCTGCGTAATCGCCTGCGTTCCCAAAAGCGCGCTGTCGCCGATCAGGCTCTGGTACATCTGGGTGTAAGCCTGAATGCGTTCATTCACCAGCGGGTTCAGCGTGGTGAGCTGGTCGGCCAGCAGGCTGGAGTGGTACTTCTCGCGCCAGGTCTGAAAGGTGCCGAGAATAGCGGAACCCAGCAGGCCGCCAATGTTCTGGCTCATGCCAAACATCACCGAGAAGCTGACCAGATTGCGCGGGTCGGCGATGACCCCACCGATGGCTGCCAGCATCGCGGGCGCCAGGAAGAAGGCGCTGCCGAAGCCGAGCAGGAACTGGCTTAACATCAGCTGATCCGGCCGGGTCAGGCTGTTGGACTGGCTGTCCAGCAGCGAGGCGATAATCATCAGCGCCAGAGAGGTGATGATTGGCCACGCCAGTTTTGTCGGCTTGATGGTAAGACAGCTGGTGACGATCCCGCAGACAATCCCGGCGAAAATGGACCACGCCAGGTGGGTCATCTGCTCGTTCTGTAACCCCACGTACTGCAGCCAGCCGATGACCCCGGTGTTTTGCTCGGCCAGTACGATGCGGATCAGCAGCATGATCAGCCCTAAACGGACGATGCTGCCGCTCGAAAGCCAGCGGGTGTTCAGTAGCGGGTTGCTGCGGTTATGTTCGAACACAATGGCGGAGACAATCAGCACCAGCGAGAGCGCCAGCGACCAGCCGATCCAGGGGGCTTCGAACCACCAGTCCAGACGGCCCAGGGACAGAACTGCGCACAGCAGCGCCACGCCGGGCGCCAGCAAAAAGAAGGTGATGAAATCTTTTTTCTCGAACACTTTTCGCCTGTCACCCGGCGGCAGCTTCAGCGCCATCACGCAGGCAAGCGAGATCAGGGCCAGACCCAGTTCGAAGAAGTAAAGCCCGCGCCACTCGTCAAGCTGCAACAGTTCCGTAGAAAACAGGCGCGCCAGCGGGATTGCCAGTGACGAGCCGGTGATGCCAATCGTCAGCGCTTTCAGGCGATGCTTCGCGGGCCACGCCTGGATCTGGTAGTAAATACCCAGTGAGCTCAGCGCGGCAGCGACCATGCCGTGGGCGGCGCGCACCATCAGCGCGGAGCTGAGATCGTTCACGAACAGATGGAAAAAGGTGACCAGCACATACAGCACCAGAAAACCTTCCGTAAAGGCGCGCAGACCGTACTGCTGACGGAATTTCACCAGCAGCAGGTTGATGGAAACGTTGGTCATCACATATACGGCGGGCAGCCAGGCGATTTCGGTTGACCACGCCCCGAACGTACCCTGAAGGTTTTGCAGATTGGCGGTGACGACCGCGTTACCCAGCGCCCCGGTCAGACAGACCAGCAGGCCGACAACGCCGTAAGCGATCCGCTTTGGCGTAGGGTGTTCCGGGGTGGAGGGGGAACCCAGCAGGGCGGGCTTCTCATGTGGCTGCCACTCGCGAGGAGCATAAGGATCGCGTTCGGGCAGGCGCATAACGTTGTTTACCTTAGAAAAAATGTAATGATTAGAGGGCTAATGATTCTACGTCTGACGCAAATCATAATTCAAGTGAATATGATTATCGCATGTTAATCAAATGTTGAGGGGACGCTTGAACAAAAAGAGCGGCCCGGGAGGGCCGCTGAAAGGTCAGATGTGGTCAGGTTGTGCCTGGACGACGGGTGTTGGTTTGACCCGGCTGGCGCAGAAAATGGCGATCAGCGAGATAACGACCGTCACCGCCAGATACCAGGCTACCGGCACCCAGTCGCCGTCGTATTTCGCCAGCAGACCGGTGGCGATCAGCGGGGCGGTTCCGCCTGCCAGCGCGGCCCCCAGCTGATACCCGAGGGTGATGCCGGTGTAGCGCACGTTGGCACTGAAAATTTCAGAGCAGAGGGTGCCGAGCACCGCCGTTACCGGCGCCCAGAGCACACCAAACGCGATGACGGTGGCGAGGACAATGCCCCAGGTCGTGCCGGTATTGAGCAGCATAAACCACGGGACAATAAACAAGCCGAGCACGAAGACGCTGACCGCATACATGCGCTGACGACCTATTTTATCGGAGAGTAGCCCCATCAACGGGATCATAATGGTGGCAACCAGCGCGCCCAGCGTCACGGCTTCCAGCGCCTGAGATTTTTGGTACGTCAGCGTGGTGGTGGCATAGCTCACCACAAACGTCGAGAAGATGTAGAACGGCGCGGTTTCGACGACCTTCAGACCGGCGGCAATTAACACTTCACGCCAGTGGTGTTTCAGGGTATCGCGGAGGGGCGCTTTCGCCACCTGGCCCGATTGTTTTACTTTCTGAAAATCAGGCGTCTCGTCGATGTCCTTACGGATCCACAGCCCGATCAAGACCAGAATTGAGCTGAGCAGGAACGGGATGCGCCATCCCCAGGAGAGGAAATCTTCCTCACTGAACAGCGTCATCAGCGAGACAATAAAGGTCGCCATCAGCATGCCGATGGTGACGCCCGCCTGCGGAATGCTGCCGAAAAAGCCTTTGCGTTTTTCAGGTGCGTATTCGTAGGCCAGCAGCAGCGCGCCGCCCCATTCACCGCCAATGCCCATGCCCTGAATGATGCGCATCAGGATCAGCAGGGCGGGTGCCCACATGCCAATCATGTCGTAGGTGGGGAGCAGACCGATCGTGACGGTTGCACCTCCCATTAATGACAGCGTCAGCACCAGCGTTTTTTTGCGCCCGATACGATCCCCAATGTGGGCGAAGAGAACACCGCCAATGGGGCGGATAAAAAAGGTCAGCGAGAACGAGAGATAAGAGAGGATCAGCCCGATAACCGGGTCGACCATCGGAAAGAAAATCTTGTTAAACACCAGCGCGGCGGCGGTGCCATAGAGAAAATAGTCAAACCATTCAATGGAGCTGCCGGTGAGGCTGGCAATTAAAACCTTTTTGTTTTTGCGTAAAACCGTCGTTGTACTTTCATGTTGTGTCATGATCTGAAGCTCCGCCACCGAGAGGATGAATGCGGTGTCACCTGGCGCGCTTCAGGTGCAACCCGCAGTAATAAAAGGTTATGAAATTGTTAAGCAACTTAGGGTTGGATAGGGCGTTTGGCAAGCAAGGTGCGGGCTATACTGGTCAGATCACGGTGAAATTAGCAGCGACTGGTGCTTTGACATGCGGTTTGACTGGCATGATGTTTTGTATGCCGGATAATCAAAAGCATAACATGCAGGTGCAACCCAATTGTTTTTGGATGTTTCTGGTTATTTCAAAAAAATGCCAGAAAATGCAGAGTGACGGGCGTTTTGGCTTTAGGAGTGATCCCCTGTTCAGCCGTGACGCGTGCAGTACTCTGAACGTAAACGCTGTAAGGAGGTAACGATGACACTGGCACTTTTTCCTTCTCTACCCGGCTCGACGCTTAATGCCGTCAACACCGTCGGCTCGTGGCTTGCGCAGGACGATCGCCGCAGTCAGCCTGTTGATGCCGTGATCCTTGCAGGGAATGCGGTCATCCCTGCAATCGATGCCGCCTGTAAGATAGCGGCCGAACAGGCCATCCCCCTGCTGATCAGCGGGGGTATCGGGCACTCAACCACCTTCCTGTATGCCGCGGTGGCGAAACATCCGCGTTATAACACCCTTCCTACCACCGGACGGGCCGAGGCGGCAATCCTCGCCGATATCGCACGTGAGTTCTGGAATATTCCGGCAGACAAAATCCTGATAGACGATCAGTCAACGAACTGCGGCGAGAACGCCCGGTTTAGCTGGCATATGATGAAGCAAAAGGGTCTGAACGCCGGGCGCGTCCTCGTGGTACAGGATCCGACTATGCAGCGCCGCACGATGGCGACCTTTGCTCGCGTTTGCCGGGACGAGGCCGTTTCGCCGGAGTGGATTAGCCATCCCGGCGTGACGCCGGTACTGCAAAACAGTGAAGACGGCCTGGCATTTAGCGGCGCTAGCGAAGGGCTCTGGCCGGTGGAACGCTATCTGTCGCTGGTGCTGGGGGAACTGCCGCGCCTGCGGGACGACATTAACGGCTACGGCCCGGCGGGGCGAGACTTCATTGCGCACGTGGACATTCCTGACGAGGTGGAGAATGCGTGGACCCTTCTGCGTAATGACGCCATCCTCACCGACGCGCTGGTTAGCCGTTCTCTGCTCTAGCCCTCTGCCCGTTTGCGCCAGGTTTTACGCAAACGGGCATTTAATGTTGCCGGTTTGTGATTGTTGAGATCGGCTGACCCGTTTCTTTTTTGAGATATCTCACAAAAACAGCCTCATAGGATAGGAAATCGTCCCTGTAATTATAGTTTTTAACAATGCATTTACTTGTCAAAAACAGTGTAATTACAGGAGCAGGTCATGACGGTACCCGTACAACATCCTATGTATATTGATGGACAGTTTGTTGCCTGGCAGGGCGATGCCTGGATTGATGTAATCAACCCGGCCACAGAAGAGGTCATTTCCCGTATTCCCGATGGTCGTGCTGACGATGCGCGCAAAGCCATCGACGCCGCTGAGCGTGCCCAGCCTGACTGGGAAGCTTTACCCGCCATCGAACGCGCCGGCTGGCTGCGCAAAATCTCTGCCGGGATCCGCGAACGCGTCAGTGAAATCAGCGCGCTGATTGTCGCCGAGGGCGGCAAAATCCAGCAGCTGGCAGAAGTTGAAGTGAACTTTACCGCAGACTACATCGACTATATGGCCGAATGGGCGCGTCGCTACGAAGGCGAAATCGTCCAGAGCGACCGTCCGGGGGAGAATATCCTGGTCTTTAAACGCGCCCTGGGCGTGACCACCGGGATCTTGCCGTGGAACTTTCCGTTCTTCCTGATTGCACGCAAGCTCGCTCCGGCACTGATTACCGGCAATACCATTGTGATCAAACCCAGCGAGTTCACGCCGAATAACGCCATCGCGTTCGCCAAAATCGTCGATGCGATCGGCCTGCCGAAAGGGGTCTTCAACCTGGTGCTGGGGCGCGGGGAAACCGTGGGCCAGGAGCTGGCGGGCAACCCGAAGGTGGCGATGGTCAGCATGACCGGCAGCGTCGGGGCGGGTGAAAAGATCATGGCCGCCGCGGCGAAAAACATCACCAAAGTGGCGCTGGAGCTGGGGGGTAAAGCGCCCGCTATCGTGATGGACGATGCGGATTTGGAACTGGCGGTGAAAGCGATAGTAGATTCCCGCGTGATCAACACCGGGCAGGTTTGCAACTGCGCGGAACGCGTCTACGTGCAAAAAGGCATTTACGACCGTTTCGTCAACCGTCTGGGCGAGGCGATGAAGGCCGTGCAGTTTGGTAATCCTGCAGAGCGCACTGATATCGCGATGGGGCCGTTGATTAACGCCGCCGCGCTTGAGCGCGTGGAGCAGAAGGTGGCGCGAGCGGTACAGGAAGGGGCAAAAGTGGTCCTCGGGGGAAAAGCAGCCCAGGGAAAAGGCTATTTTTATCCTCCAACGCTGTTGCTGGATGTACGCCAGGAGATGACTATTATGCACGAGGAGACCTTCGGTCCGGTTCTGCCCGTCGTGGCATTCGACACGCTGGAAGAGGCGCTGAAAATGGCCAACGACAGCGACTACGGTTTGACCTCCTCGATCTATACCAAGGATCTTAACGTGGCGATGAAAGCAATCAAGGGACTGAAATTCGGCGAAACCTATATCAACCGCGAAAACTTTGAAGCCATGCAGGGCTTCCATGCTGGCTGGCGCAAGTCAGGGATAGGTGGGGCAGACGGTAAGCATGGTCTGAATGAATATCTTCAGACCCAGGTAGTCTATTTACAGGTATAAAAGACACCGGGCCAGCGTTAACCGCTGGCCCGGTAGGCATAAAGCGTAAACGATTACAGATAAACCAACGTCATGGTGTTCTGGCCGTCCAGCGCGGTATCGTCGGTAATGGCCAGGGTGGAAGTATCCCAAATCACCAGGTTAGTCACGAAGTTAAAGCTAGCCGTGGTGATGGCCATTGGGGTGGTGGTGCCGGTTTCAGCAAAGGCGACGGTCTGGTACGCATCGCTACGTGGAATACCGGTTTTTTTCCAGGTGGTTGAAGACCAGTCGTGGTTGTTCGCAACACTGTCAACCGACTTGCCGTCGACGGTGGTATCCGTCATCCACATGCCATAGTTACCAATTTTTTTCCCGTCGTTCGTCATGCCGACACCATAGGTGTAATATTTAGCCGTCTGGTTCATATTGCCACCGATATCAACCGGAAGCTGGGCATTGCTATCGCCGCGGTTATCCATGATGGTGAAACCAACTTTGGTTGGTGCGGTGCAGTTAATTGTAACCGGGATCTGTTTTTGACCGAGTTTATTGTTTGATGTATCGGATAATTCGCCAAGGCGAATATAACCGTAATCAACAATGCCGCCGTTACCCAGCTCGGCCGTGCAGGCTGAGTTGGTTAATGTTCCTGCCACTTTCATAACAGCAGTGTCTGCTGCAAACGCTGAAGTGGTGCTGAGGGCGATGGCCGTAGCCAGAATGATTTTTTTCATCCTTGATTTTCCTTTGTGTGAATGTAATTCAGGTGGGCGGGTAAATGAACGCCGCGAAGGTATCCATACCCAGCTGGCGGAAATAATATTTATTATTACGTTTTTCGTATATTTATTAAAATTGAATGTGTTTTGTAGAAAAAATAAAGACGTGCCCAAGTGACAAATAAAAGAAGCCCCCTTTATTTGTTGTGTGAATATAATCGAGGTAAAAGTACCGGTTCAGGCGATAGCTGAACCGGTATAAGCAAAGGATGTATTTACAGGTAAACCAGCGTCATGGTGGCCTGACCGTCGAGAGGGGTATCGTCGGTAATCGCCAGCGTAGACGTATCTCGAATCGTCAGGTTGGTGACAAAGTTAAAGTTAGCCGTGGTGATGGCAATCGGATCCACTGTTCCCGTTTGAGCGAAGGAGACGGTGGAGAACGCATCGCTACGTGGAATGCCGGTTTTTTTCCAGGTGGTTGCAGACCAGTCGTGGTTGTTGGCAACAGAATCTACAGCATTGCCATCCGCCATAACGTCCGTCATCCACATACCGTAGTTACCAATTTTTACGCCTTCGGTCGTGGTGCCCACGCCGTAGGTATAATACTTCACCGACTGGTTCAAGTTACCACCAATATCAACCGGCAGCTGCGCATTGCTGTCGCCGCGGTTATCAAGAATGGTAAAGCCCACTTTGGTTGGTGCTGTACAGGTAATGGTCACCGGAACCTGTTTCTGACCCAGTTTGTTATTCGCGGTGGCGGATAATTCGCCAAGACGAATATAACCGTAATCGACAACCCCTCCATTACCGATAGAAGGCGAGCAGGCTGAGTTGGTCAGTATTCCGTGTACTTTTAATACAGCGGTAGGTTCTGCGAAAGCTGAAGCGCTGGCCAATGCAATTAACGAAGCCAAAATTACTTTTTTCATTGTTGTTCCTTAACAATATAAAGAGAGGTTTTTATCGTGACGGGCGTGATTGCCTGTCCTGTGATTATATTATTGGGGTGGTTTATAAAGTTAAAGCAACTATATTTAAAAGTTGATTTTAGAAGTTCTAATGATGATTAACAAATAATTCAGAAGCTCGGTGAATAATTTTATTCTCAAAAAACGTTGATTAATAAGAATAGCGCAGGGTATGCATTTTTGACGGATGGCATCACCATCCGTCATGGCGATTACAGTTTTGCGTATTTATCGAGGGTACGCACCAGCTGCGTCACGAAGCCATACTCGTTGTCGTACCAGGCAACGGCTTTCACCAGCTGCAGATTGCCAGCCTCGCTGACCTCCGTTTGCGTGGCGTCAAACACCGAACCATAGTGCGAGCCGATGACATCCGACGACACAATCTCTTCGTCGGTATAGCCGAAGGATTTATTGCCCTGGGTCGCTTTTTTCAACGCGGCATTGATCTCCTCAACGGTCACTTTCTTGCCCAGAATCGCCACCAGCTCGGTCACCGAACCCGTTTTCACCGGCACGCGCTGGGCGTGGCCCTTCAGCTTGCCGCTGAGTGCCGGGATCACCAGACCAATGGCTTTTGCGGCACCCGTAGTGTGGGGAATGATGTTCTCTGCCGCCGCGCGCGAGGCACGAAGATCTTTCCCGCGTGGGCCATCCACCAGCGCTTGCGTACCGGTATAGGCGTGAATGGTGGTCATGGTACCGACTTTTATTTCAAAGGCGTCGTGCAGGGCTTTTGCCAGCGGGGCGAGGCAGTTGGTGGTGCAGGAGGCGACGGAGATGATGGTATCACTGGCGTCAATGGTGTCGTCGTTCACGTTAAACACAATGGTTTTCATCTCTCCCGCAGGCGCGGAGATCAGCACTTTTTTGGCACCCGCGTCCAGATGCGCTCTGGATTTCTCTTCAGAGGTATAAAAACCGGTGCATTCCACGACGATATCCACGCCTGCCGTTTTCCACGGAATATGTTTGGCCTCTTTTTCGGCGTATACCGCGATTGTTTTGCCATCCACAATCAGCGCGTCTTCGGTGAAATCCACGCTCCACGGGAAGCCACCGTAGTTTGAGTCATGTCTGAGCAGATAGGCCAGCACTTTGGGCGAGGTGAGGTCGTTGATGGCGACGACGGTGTTGCTGTCCTGGGTTTCAAGAAGGCGACGAAGTACAAGGCGTCCGATGCGTCCAAATCCGTTAATGCCAATTTTACTCATGGTGTTCTCCTGTAAACGTGTCGATGCGACAGTTTGAACTCATCCAGGCTTAGACCATGACGGGCAGGGCGGCAATTGAAGATGCTTCATGCGCGGGGAAGTATTTGAAAATCCATACAGAAAACTTAATGAATTTTTAAGGAAAGCGGATTATGTTGGCGCTGTATTTGTCATTCATCAGGAAATCACATGCGCACTAAATATACAGGCCTGCAAATCGGTATTCACTGGCTGGTGTTTCTGTTAGTTATCGTGGCTTACTGCGCCATGGAATTCAGGGGCTTTTTTCCGCGTACCGATCGCCCACTGATTAACATGATTCACGTCTCCTGTGGGATCTCCATCCTCGTGCTGATGGTGGCGCGCCTGCTTATTCGTCTTAAATACCCGGCGCCGCCCATTCAGCCTAAGCCGAAACCGATGATCACCGGCATGTCGCATCTGGGGCATCTGATCGTTTACCTGCTGTTCATTGCGTTGCCGCTGATCGGTATCGTGATGATGTACAACCGCGGGAATGACTGGTTCGCCTTTGGCATGACGATGCCGCATGCGGCGGAAGGGAATTTTGACCTGGTAGACGCGCTGAAGGCGTGGCACGTCACGCTGGCCAACCTGGGGTATTTCGTGATTGGCCTGCACGCGGCAGCGGCGCTGATGCATCACTATTTCTGGAAAGATAATACGCTGCTGCGCATGATGCCTAAAAAACGCCTGTAGCCCGCTTATTGCCCGGCGGCGCTACGCTTGCACGGGCCTACAAACAGCGCTGTATCGTAGGCCGGGTAAGCGTAGCGCCACCCGGCTTGTTTTTTAACGCAGCAGAGACCGCTCTTCAACTGTCAATTCCAGCGTCTGGGTTGACCCTGTTTCCGATGACCTCACCGCCGCTTCCAGCACCGCCATCACCGCCAGCGCTTCAACCGGATGAACCGGGTTCCCGATTGTGCCCGTCAGCGCATCACGCACGTTAATATAATACTGGCGCTGATCGCCTTTCGGCGTTTTCAGGCGCGTCGCGTCTCCGGCGGCATTAAACAGCACCATATCGTCGCTGTCTTCGCCCCAGCTTTCGCTGCCCGGAATAACACCCGCCAACAGCTGTGCTTCCTGCTGATCGATACGTGCCTTCACCACGCTGGCTTTATCGCCGTGAACGGTAAAGCGTGACGTACCGCCAGCCACCAGCATGCTGGCGTGCAGAATCACCTTATGTTCAGGGTAATTCAGGACCACGTGCGTCCAGTCGTTAATTTCAGCGCCGTCGCGCAGGGTGGCGATATTGCCCTGAACCGACTGTGGCAGCCCGAAAAGCTGCAGCGTCTGGTCGATCAGATGCGGTCCAAGGTCAAACCACAGGCCGCTGCCTGGAACGTTTTGCTCTCTCCAGCGCACGCGCACTTCCGGGCGGAAGCGGTCAATGTGTGACTCAAACAGTTTCACTTTGCCGAGGCGGCCTTCCTCAATCACCTGCTTAATGCCGATGAAATCGCTGTCCCAGCGGCGGTTGTGGAAGACGGAGAGCAGACGCTGTTTCTCATCCGCCAGGGCAATGAGCTCGCGGGCTTCCTGCATGTCGAGAGTGAATGGCTTATCCACCACCACGTGCTTGCCAGCGTTGAGGGCAAGCGCTGCCAGCGGCGCGTGGGTGGCATTAGGGGAGGCAATCACCACCAGATCGACATCCGGGTGTTGAATGGCTTCTTCCGGGGTAGCGACCACCAGTACGTTCGGCAGATCGCGTTTCACTTTCTCTTCATCACGGGAAGAGACGACCGCAAGCGTTAACCCTTCGATGGACTGGATCAGCGGGGTGTGGAACGTCTTACCCACAAATCCGTACCCGATCAGCGCAATATTAATTGTCTTAGCTTTATTCATGACCTTCTCCACGTTATTCCGCGCAAACCGTGACCTGCAATGCGCCGGTATCCCCAAGCTCAGCCCAGGGCCTGTCTATAAACAGTTGATGAATTTCGCTTACCCCGGCGACCAGCCAGGGTTCACAGTGGTTTAATTTCATATGGTCCGCGACGATCCAGTGTTCATGGCTTGCCGCGAGCATCGCCCGCTTAACGTCCGCATCCGCTTCTTTGCTCGCGCTTAAGCCAAGCTGCGCGTGGATAGCACACGCCCCGAGAATGGCGATATCCGCGCGATAGCGGGACAGCAGGGACAGGGTGGCGCTTCCGGCGAACAGGCGCTGCTTTTGGTCCCACTGTCCGCCGAGAAGGATCAGCTCGATATCGTCCCGGTCACTGAAATGTTGGGCGATATCCAGTGAGGTGGTGATCACTTTCAGGGGGCCCTGAAGGAAAGTGGCGACGGCCATCACCGTGCTTCCGGCATCGAGAAACAGCGTGGAACCGGTCGGCACGAGCTGCGCCACCGCTTTACCGAGCCGCTGTTTTGTTTCAGGCAGTAAGGTATTTCTGCCCTGGCGATTCATGCCGGAGAGATCGAGCGCAATCGCACCGCCGTGGTTCTTTTGTGCCAGACCCTGTTTTTCCAGGTCGGTCAGGTCGCGACGAATGGTATCTGCGGAAACCTGCAGTTTCTCAGCAAGCTCGGTGATGCTGGCCTGGCCTTGCTCAATGATGAGCTCGAGCACGTACTTCTGACGGGCAGTTTTATGCATGACGGGACAATCCTGCAAAATGTCGCAATAAATCGCATAATACAGCATTTCTGAGCGGAGGGAAGAGAACGTTTAGCCGAAAACAGGAAGAAAACCTGATAGTTTAGATGCGTAACTATTGAAATTTTATTAAGCGAATATCATCAAGGCGTTTGGAATAGTGACCACGATGTTATCGTTATGTTTTATTTAACTGTTTGGTGGATATAACCAATACATAACCATTAATTGGCATTAAATTCCGTTTATATTAAATTAATCAGTTTTTTACTTTGGTTATTTCTTATTATGTGGATTTTAATACTGAGCGAGCTAGGCTGATTACCTAAATTGACACTTCTTTGAAAATCTTTGTGTCTGAGTCATAAGGAAATTAACGCAAAAATGTACACAAACGAAATTAGGAATTTTCTTTAAATAACAGTGGGTTTTTATGTTTCATTTGAAAGGCCACTTTTCGCATTTTGTCCAGAACCTGCATGTTTTTTCTTATTTGTAACACCACATTAACATTGAGGGTGTAGTTGCCTATAACGCATTTTGTTATGCTCCAGACCAGTAAAAAATAAGTAAATTCTTATACGAAATAAGAAGAAACAATCTCATCTCCAATGGAAATGGATGCGGGGGAGTTTTGCCTGAAATTCAGTGAGGAAGTTAAAGAAGATATTTGTCTAATTATCTATACCTCCTTTTGGGTAATTGCTTAAGTATCACTCAGAGTCAGGGAGATAAAAATGACGGTATTGCCAAAGAAAGTTTCACTCAAATTTACACCGACAATCGTATTAATTACGCTCGCAATGAATATGGCGTACGCCAATAGTGGCCAAACGCAGATGGCCCCGGTGGCGGCGATAACCTTAAAAGAAAGCATTTTATTTGCTATCGATCGCGATCCGTCTATTAGCCAGCAGGCCGCACAATTAGGTATTGGTCAGGCACAAATAGATGAGGCGCGCAGCGGCTGGATGCCGCAAATATCGCTGAACGGCAGTACGGGGCATAGCCAAACCACAGACTCAAGCGGATCGCTGAAGAATTCTGCGGCCTGGGGGGTGAGCCTGACGCAGCTGTTGTACGATTTTGGTAAGACGAATAACAGCATCAGCCAGTCCTCAGCCCAGCGCGATAGCTACCGCTACCAGCTGATGAGCACCCTCTCTGACGTGGCGGAAAAGACGGCGCTCGGCTACGTGGAGGTTAAACGCTATTCCGATCTCTTACAGGCTGCCAAAGACAACGTTCAGGCGCTCAAAAACGTTGAGCAGTTGGCGAAACTGCGTGCGGATGCAGGCGTGAGTTCCACCTCCGATGAACTCCAGACCCGCACGCGCATTGCCGGTATGCAGGCGACCGTGGCGCAGTATAACGCCGCCTTAAACAGCGCCCGCGCAAGGCTCGCTGTGCTCACAGGTCTGCAGGCTGAGACCTATTCGCCTGTCCCTGCGAACCTTGCCGTTGAGCCGGATTCCCTCAACCGCATTGATTATTCGTTGATACCGACGGTGTTGGCCGCGCAGAACATGGAACGCTCAGCACAGTATGGCGTTGAAACAGCAAAATCGCAGCACTGGCCAACCCTGAGCCTGAAGGGAGGACGTACGCGCTATGAGTCTGACAACCGTTCTTACTGGGACGACCAAATCCAGCTCAATATAGACGCACCGCTTTATCAGGGCGGCGCGGTTTCCGCACGCGTGCGTCAGGCTGAAGGGGCGCGTGCTATGGCCTCCTCTCAGGTCGACCAGGCGCGCTTTGATGTCCTGCAAAAAGCCTCCGTCGCGCAGGCTGACTGGACCGGCGCCCGGGGAAGAATGGAGGCCGGAAAACAGCAGCTGGAAAATGCCCTGCGCGCCCGCGATGTCTATAAAAATGAATATACCCTGAGCAAGCGGAGCATTAACGATTTGCTCAGCGTTGAACAGGATGTCTGGGCCGCCACCTCCGCAAAAATAATGGCTGAATATGACGGCTGGAGTTCGGCGATTAACTACGCTTCTGCGGTTGATAATTTGATGCCGCTTATCGGAATAGAGAAAAACGCTGCCGCAAAATTACCCGATTTGAGTTAATAAAAGACGCGCCTTTCTGCGCGAAATAAGTCTGACAATAATGGGTGTTTTTTCCCAGGGATAGCTACATCCGTCTGGTGGACATATCCACAGGAATCCGTACACCTGCAAGGAGAAGAATATGAGTAACGTAAAAGTTGTTGATGTCATCATTCGCAAAACGGCGGAGAAAACGAAATTAACCGGCGAAGGAAATCTGTCGGTATCCATTTCATCGCCGAGCGTGATTGAAATCCAGGGTTCTGCTCAGGATGTGGTGCGTTATGTCCGCCAGGGGAAAGACCTCCTGATTTATATGAAAGATGGCAGCGTGATCCGCTGCAATAACTATTTTGTCGAAGATCCAGAAACGCATAATCAGTCAGAGCTGGTGTTCAACGATAATCAGGAACTGACTCATATTTCTTTTGCCGATGCCGGGGAAGCGTCAGGCATGGCCGCGACGGAATTAACCGCGCAGGCCGCACCCATTAGCAGCATTGAGCCTTTCCTGGAGCAGGAGAGCGTATTAAGCGATGCGCCGTGGGGCTGGATTGCGGGCGCGGCGTTAGGCGGCGGTGCCATTGGGGCGCTGCTGGCTCACGGCGGTGACGGCGAAACAAAAACGAAAGTTATTGATAATACCAAAGAGGTTGAGAGCGCCACGCCGACCTTTTTGCTGACGGATAACGCGGGTGACAAACAGGGCGTGCTGAGTGCAAAAGAGATCACGGACGACAACACCCCAACCTTCAGCGGTACCGGGCAGCCGGGTGCGACCATTCAGATTAAAGACAGCGGCGGCAGCACCATCGCCAGCGCCATGGTCGCGAAGGACGGCACCTGGACGGTAAAACTTCCGACACAGACCGACGGGGAGCACACCTGGTCGGTCGTACAGATCGACGGCAGCAAAACCACCTCTGCGGGCAGCATCACCGTAACCGTCTCAACGGCCGAGGCCGCCGTGACGCTCGCCACCACGGCGGGCGATAACGTGATCAACGCCAGCGAACAGTCCGCGGGCTTCACGCTTTCCGGGGCCAGCAAAAACCTGGCGCAGGGAACGTCGCTGACCGTCACGCTGAACGGAAAAACCTATACCGCAGAAGTCGGGGCAAACGGCGCGTGGAGCGTGAAGGTGCCTGCCGCAGACGCGCAGGCGCTGGGCGACGGCACCTGGACGGTCAATGTGAGCGGCAAAGACGCGGCGGGTAATATCGTGAGCGGCAGTCAGACGATTGGCGTCGATACCGTTGCGCCTGCGCTTTCCGTGAATGCAATCGCGCAGGACAATATCATTAATGCCGCTGAACATAATCAGCCGCTGACGATCAGCGGTAAAACCAATGCGGAAGCGGGCCAGATTGTGACGGTCACGCTGAACGGTAAAAATCACACGGCGACCGTGGGCAGTGACGGCAGCTGGTCCGTCACGCTTCCTGCCGGTGAAGTACAGGCGATGGCTAACGGCGGACACACCCTCACGGTCAACGTCAGCGACAAAGCGGGTAACGGTTCTTCCACCACCGCCGATTTCACGGTTGATACCGCCGCTCCCGTTGTGACGATCAACACCGTCGCGGGTGACGATATTCTGAACACCAGCGAGCAGGGCCAGGCGCAGATCGTTTCCGGGAAGGCGAGCGGCGCGGCGGCAGGCGACGTGGTGACCGTGACCGTTGGCGGCCAGACCTTCACCGGTGTGGTGCTTGCCGACGGCAGCTGGAGCGTCGGCGTGCCTGCCTCCGTCATCGGCGCACTCGGTGAGGGCAGCCACACGATTTCTGTCTCCGTCACTGATGCCGCGGGCAACACCGGCAGCGCGACGCACGGCGTGACGCTGAGCGGCAACCCGCCAGAATTCACGATTGACGCCATCAGCCAGAATAACGTTCTGAACGCGCAGGAGGCCATGCAGCCCCTGAGCCTGAGCGGCACCAGCAACCTGCCGAACGGCAGCGCCATCACCGTCACGTTAAACAACGTTAACTATCAGGCCACGGTTGAAAACGGTATCTGGACGGTTCAGGTGCCGGTTTCTGACGTGTTGAATCTGGCGAACACCCTTTATACCGTGAGCGTCAGCGGCACCGACAGCGTGGGTAACAGCGGCTCTGCCGAGGCGAATCTGCTGGTGGACACCGTGCTGCCGCAGGTCATTATCAATACGTTTGCGGGCGACAACCTGGTCAATAACGCCGAAGCGGGCGTCGATCAAACCCTCAGCGGACGCGTTACCGGCGCGGCGGCAGGCGATACCGTCTCTGTCACCGTCGGCGGCAAGAGCTACACCGCAACGGTTGGCAGCGATCTGACCTGGAGCGTGAAAATCCCGTCAGCGGATCTTCAGGCGTTCGGCGACGGCGATTTGACCTTCAGCGCCTCCGTCACCAACGCGCACGGCAATACCGGCACCGGCGAGCGTGATATCAATATCAACGCGGAGCTGCCGGGCCTGCGCGTGAACACCATTTCCGGCGATGACGTAATCAACGCCATTGAACAGCAGCAGGATCTGAGCGTCACCGGCTCCAGTACCCATCTGGCCGCGGGGACGCAGATTGTCGTCACCATTAACAACGTTGAGTACGTTACCGCGGTTAACGCCAGCGGCAACTGGCAGATCGGCGTTCCGGCGGCGGACCTGCAGGCCTGGACGGCGGGCGGCATGACGGTTAGCGTCAGCGCGGTAGATGCCTGGGGCAACACCGTTGCGGCTGAACACCCGATTGAACTCGATCTGAACGCCGTGGCGGTCACCATTGATACCGTTTCCGGTGACGACCTGCTGAACGCGGCGGAAAAAGGCGCGGACTTAACCCTTTCCGGCCAGACGCAGGGCGTTGAAGCGGGGCAGACCGTGGTGGTGAAATTCGCCGACCAGACCTTTACCGCGCAGGTGCAGCAGGATGGTTCCTGGAGCCTGAGTGTACCCGCCAGCGCCATGGAAACCCTGATCGACGGGCGCGCGCAGGTGAGCGTCAGCGTCACTAACGTCAGCGGCAACAGCGCGGACGCCGCGCGCGTGGTGACGGTGGATACGCAGCCACCGGCCATTACGCTCGATAACCTGACCGACGACAACATCATCAATGCGGCTGAAGCGCAGCAGGATTTAGCCTTAAGCGGTACCAGCACTGCGGAAGCGGGCCAGACGGTCACCGTGACGCTGAACGGCAAAACGTATCAGACCACGGTTCAGGCGGACGGTACGTGGCAGCTGAGCGTGCCTGCGGCTGACGTGGGTGCCCTGACGGATGGCATCGTTACCGTGACCGCAACCGTGAGCGACGTGGCGGGCAACAGCAGCAGCGCCGATCGCGTGGGACTGGTAGACGCCACCGTACCGCAGGTGACCATTAACGACTTTGTCACCGACACCAATACCGTTAACCAGCTCGCCCATTCACAGGCGCAGATCCTGAGCGGTTCCGTCACCGGTGCGGCAGCGGGCGATCGGGTGACCGTCACCATTAACAGCGTCGATTACACCACGGTGGTGGATGCGGCTGGGAACTGGAGCCTTGGCCTGCCCGCGTCTGTCGTGCAGGGTCTGACGGACGGCACCTGGACCATCGACGTCTCCGTGACCGACCGATCCGGCAATACCGGAAGCAGTTCACTGGATGTGGTGGTGAATACCGTGACGCCTGTTATCGCCATCAGCACGCTGGCGGCGGACGACGTGATTAACGCGACCGAGAAGGGCGAAGATCTGCTTCTCTCCGGCACCAGCAATCAGCCGGAAGGAACACGCGTCACCGTTAACCTGGACGGCATCAATTACACCGCCACTACTGACGCCAGCGGTAACTGGAGCGTGACCGTACCGGCCTCGGCCGTTAGCGCGCTGGGAGAAGCCCATTACACCGTGACGGCGAGCGTCACGGATAACGTCGGCAACAGCGCCTCAACCTCGCACGATGTGCTGGTAGACACCTCGCTGCCGGTGGTGACGATCGACACCCTGGCGGGCGACAATATCGTTAACGCAGCGGAAGTGGCGGCAGGGCAAACCCTGACCGGTAAGGTGACGAACGCGGCGTCAGGTGACACTGTCACTATTATCCTTGGCGGCCAGACCTACACCGCTACCGTGCAGGACGATCTGACCTGGAGCCTGCCGTTAAGCGAGAGCCAGCTTACCGCGCTCGGCAACGGCGATCTCACCGTATCGGCCAGCGTGACCAACGCGCACGGCAATACCGGCTCGTCGTCGCTGGACGTCACCATCGACGCCCAGCTGCCGGGTCTGCGCATTGACACCGTCGCGGGCGACGACGTGATTAACGTCATTGAACACGCTCAGAACCTGATTGTCTCCGGCACCAGCACCGACCTGGCGGCGGGCAGCACCGTGACCGTGACCATCAACGGCAAAGCCTATTCGGCAACGGTACTGGCGGACGGCACCTGGCAGGCGGCGGTACCGGCGGCCGATGTGTCCCAGTGGGCGGACGGTTCGCTGGAAATCAAGGCAAGTGCGCAGGATGCCTCCGGCAACCCGGTGGCTATCGGGACCGTCGTGGACGTCGATCTCGCGCCTGTCGCCATCACCATCAGCAGCGTGACCGACGATAACGTGCTCAACGCGGCGGAAAAAGGCCAGGACCTGGTGCTTTCCGGCACCACGTCCAACGTTGAAGCGGGTCAGACCGTGACCATCACCTTCGCGGGTAAAACCTATACCACGACGGTGGATACCAACGGCGACTGGACCTGGACCGTACCGTCAGCTGATTTGAGCGGCCTGAAAGACGGCGACGCCAGCGTGCAGGTCAGCGTCACCAACGTGAACGGCAACGCGGCGTCTTCGGCGCAGGAATTCAGCGTCGATACCACCGCGCCGACGGTGACCATCAACACCATCAGCCATGACAATATGCTGAACGCGGCAGAGGCGGCGCAGGATCTGACCCTGAGCGGCACCTCTACTGCCGAAGCAGGCCAGACGGTCACCGTGACCTTCAACGGCAATCAGTACACCGCGCAGGTGCAGGCGGACGGCAGCTGGACGCTCGACGTTCCGGCGGCGGATAAGGCAGGCATCACCGACGGCAGCGCAGCGGTCACGGCGACCGTGTCCGATAAGGCAGGCAACCCGGCCAGCGCGGGCTCCTCGGTGCTGGTCGACACCACCGTACCGCAGATTTCATTCAACATCGTTGCGGGCGACGACGTCGTGAATATTGCCGAGCACGGCCAGGCGCTGATCGTTTCCGGCAAGGTGACGGGCGCGCAGGCGGGCGACGTGATTACCCTGAGCCTGAACGGCAAAGACTACACTGCCATGCTAGATGCGTCTGGGAACTGGAGCGTGGGCGTTCCGGCGACGGACGTGGGCGCGCTGGTTAACGGCGAGCAGACGATTTCCGCGACCCTCACCGATAAAGCCGGCAACAGCAGCACCGCCACGCATGAATTTGACGTCTCGCTGACCGCGCCGACGATCGCCATCAATACCCTGGCGGTTGACGACGTGATCAACGCGACCGAGAAAGGCCAGGATCTGCTGGTGTCCGGCACCAGCAACCAGCCGGACGGAACCACCATTACGGTGACCCTGAACGGTATCAGCTATACGGCCACCACCGACGCCAGCGGCGGCTGGAACGTCACCGTTCCGGCGGCAAACGTCTCTGCGCTGGGTGAAGCGAGCTATGTGGTGACGGCGAGCGTAACCGACACCGCAGGCAACAGCGCGAGTACTGACCACAGCGTGCTGGTCGACAGCGCGCTGCCGCAGGTCACCATCAACCCTGTTGCCACGGACGATGTCATTAACGCAGCGGAAGTGGCTGCCGGGCAGACCCTGAGCGGCAAAGTGAGCGGCGCGGCAAGCGGTGACACTGTCACTGTTTCAGTCGGCGGCAATACCTATACCGCGACGGTTCAGGACGATCTGAGCTGGTCGGTCAACGTGCCGTCCACGGTCTTAACCGCCATCGGTAACGGCGATCTGACGGTGTCAGCCAGCGTCACCAACGGCCACGGCAACACCGGAACCGGCGAGCGCGACATCACAATAGACGCCAACCTGCCGGGCCTGCGCGTCGATACCGTGGCGGGCGACGATGTGATCAACAGCATTGAGCATGCGCAAAACCTGATTATTACCGGCTCCAGCGACGGGCTGGCGAGCGGCTCTGCGCTGACGGTCACCGTTAACGGCAAAACCTACGCCGCAACCGTGCTGGCGGACGGCACCTGGACGGCGGCCATTCCGGCGGCAGACGTCAGCGCGCTGAATGCGGGCACGGTCACCGTGACCGTGGACGGCCAGAGCGCGGCGGGCAATCCGGTTTCCATCAGCCACGACGTGAAGGTGGATCTGGCGACCGTTGCTATCAGTATTAACCCGGTTGCCTCGGACGACGTAATCAACGCGGCTGAGAAAGGCGCGGACCTGGTGCTGTCCGGCTCGACCACCAATGTGGAAGAAAACCAGACCGTTACCATCACTTTCGGCGGCAAGTCGTACACCGCGACGGTCGATGCCAGCGGCAACTGGACGGCGACCGTACCGTCTGCCGATTTGGGCAGCCTGAAGGACGGCGATGCCAGCGTGCAGGTGAGCGTCACCAACGTGAACGGCAACAGCGCGTCGGCAGGCCGCGAGTACAGCGTGGACGCCACCGCGCCGACGGTATCTATTGAAATTGTCAGCGACAACAACATCATCAATGCGGCCGAAGCGCAGCAGGATCTGGTCGTTAACGGCGTCACCAACGCCGAAGCGGGCCAGACCGTCACCGTAACGCTGAACGGCGTGGATTACACCACCACCGTAGAGGCGAACGGCAGCTGGAGCGTGACCGTGCCGTCTGCGGATCTGAGCGGTATTACCGACGGCAACTACACCATCAGCGCCGCCGTGTCTGATAAGGCGGGTAACCCGGCCTCTGCGGATCGCGACGTGCTGGTCGATACCACCGTCCCGCAGCTGACCATTAACATCGTTTCCGACGACGACGTGATCAACAGCGTCGAGCATGCGCAGGCTCTGATTGTTACGGGCGCCGTAACCGGCGCGGCGGCGGGCGACGTGGTCACCGTAACCCTCAACGGCAAATCCTACACCGCCACCCTGGATGCCTCCGGCAACTGGAGCGTGGGCGTGCCTGCGGCGGACGTCACCGCGCTGGCCGCCGGGGATTACACCATTACTGCGGCGCTGACCGATAAAGCGGGCAACAGCAACAGCGCCACGCACGGCGTGGAGGTGAACCTGACCGCGCCGGTGCTGACCATTGACACCGTTTCCGGTGACGATGTGATCAACAACACCGAGAAAACCCAGGATCTGACGATCTCCGGTACGGCTTCCGGCCTGGCGACAGGCGCGGTGGTGACCGTGATGCTGAACGGCAAAGCGTACAGCGCGATGGTCGACAGCAACGGGAAATGGACCACCACCGTTCCGGCGGATCAGGTCGGCGCGTTGGGTGAAGCGTTGTACACCGTTACCGCATCGGCAACGGACAGCGTCGGCAACAGCACCAGCACGTCGCACACCGTGAACGTGGAATCCGTTCTGCCGGGCGTGATTATCAACACCATTGCAGGTGACGACATCATTAACGCGGCGGAGCTGGCAGCCGGGCAGACCATCAGCGGTAAGGTGGTGAATGCCGAAGCGGGCAACACCGTGACCGTGACCATTGGCGGTAACAACTACACCGCAACGGTGCAGAGCGATCTCACCTGGTCCGTGAACGTGCCGGAATCCGTTCTGACCGCGCTGGGCAACGGCGATTTAACCGTGTCAGCCAGCGTCACTAACGGCGTGGGCAATAGCGGCACGGGCGAGCGCGAAATTGTTATAGACGCCAACCTGCCGGGCCTGCGCGTGGATACCGTGGCGGGTGACGACGTGATCAACAGCATCGAACGTACTCAAAACCTGATTATCACCGGCTCCAGCGACGGGCTGGCGGCGGGCGCGGCGCTGACCGTGACCGTAAACGGCAAAACCTATCCGGCGACCGTGCTGGCAGACGGTACCTGGAGCGCCGCGATCCCGGCGGCGGACGTCGGTGCGCTGGCCGCAGGCACGGTTACCGTGACCGTTGCGGGCCAGAGCAGCGCCGGTAACCCGGTTTCCATCAGCCACGATGTGACGGTGGATCTGGCGAGCGTTGCCATCAGCATCGACGCCGTTGCCAGCGATGACGTGATTAACGCCGCCGAGAAGGGCGCGGATCTGGTGCTCTCCGGCACCACTTCGAACGTGGAAGAAAATCAGACCGTCACCATCACCTTCGGCGGCAAGAATTACACCGCCACGGTCGATGCCGACGGTAAATGGACCGCTACGGTGCCAGCGGCCGATCTGGCGGGCCTGAAAGACGGCGACGCCAGCGTGCAGGTGAGCGTCACCAACGTGAACGGCAACAGCGCCTCGGCGGGTCGCGAGTACAGCGTGGATGCGACCGTACCGTCCGTGACCATCAATACCCTGGCGACTGACGACATTCTGAATGCCGCAGAAGCACAGTCCGATCTGACCGTGTCCGGGACCAGCACCGCCGAAGCGGGCCAGACGGTGACCGTATCGCTGAACGGCAAAGACTACACCACAACCGTCAGCGCAGACGGCAGCTGGACGCTGAACGTTCCGGCGGCGGATCTGGCTGGATTAACCGACGGCAGCGTGACCGTCACCGCATCGGTTAGCGATAAAGCGGGTAACCCGGCGTCCGTGGACCACAACCTGGCGGTAGATATCACCGCGCCTGCGGTGACCATCAACACCGTGGCGGGCGACGATGTCATTAACATCGCAGAACACGGCCAGGCGCACATCATCAGCGGTACCGCCACCGGCGCGGCAGCGGGCGATAAGGTCACCATTACCATCGGCGGCCAGACTTACACCACCGTGCTGGACGCGGCGGGCAACTGGAGCGTGGGGGTACCGGCAAGCGTGATTTCCGGCCTCAGCGACGGCACCGTGACCGTCACGGCGTCAGTCACCGACGCGGCGGGCAATACCGGCACCGGCAGCCATGACGTGACCGTCGACACCGGCCTGCCATCGGTCAACTTCAACGCCATCAGCGATGACAACGTCCTGAACGCGGTTGAAAAAGGTCAGGATCTGAACGTCAGCGGCACCAGCGCCAACCTCGCGGAAGGAACCGTGGTGACCGTAACCCTGAACGGCAAAAACTACGCGGCCACGACCGCGGCAGACGGTACCTGGAGCCTGACGGTTCCGGCAGCGGATCTGGCCGGCCTCGGCCAGGCCAATTACACCCTGAATGCGACCGCCACCAACGGCGTGGGCAACACCGTGAGCAATACCGCGAACCTGCTGGTGGATACCGCGCTGCCAACCGTCACCATCAACACCGTGGCTGGCGACAACGTCATCAACGCGGCGGAAGTGGCGGCAGGCCAGACCCTGAGCGGCACCGTGGCGAATGCCGAAGCGGGCAATACCGTCACCGTCACCATTGGTGGCAACAGCTACACCGCAACGGTGCAGAACGATCTGACCTGGTCCGTGAACGTGCCGTCTGACGTGCTGACCGCGCTGGGCAACGGCAGCCTGAGCGTGACGGCGACCGTCACCAACGGCCACGGCAACACCGGCACCGGCGAGCGCGATATCGCTATCGACGCTAACCTGCCGGGCCTGCGCGTGGATACCGTGGCGGGCGACAATGTTGTCAACAGCATCGAGCACAATCAGAATCTGATCGTCACCGGCTCCAGCGACGGGCTGGCGCCGGGCACGACGCTGACCGTCACCGTCAACAGTAAAGACTATGCGGCGACGGTGCTGGCGGACGGCACCTGGAGCGCGGCGATCCCGTCCACCGACGTGAGCGCGTGGCCGGAAGGCACCGTCAAAATCAGCGTTACCGGCGACAGTTCTGCGGGTAACCCGATTACCATCAGCCACGATGTGACGGTGGATCTGGCGACCGTTGCTATCAGCATCAACGCCATCGCAGCCGACGACGTGATTAACGCGGCGGAGAAGGGCGCGGATCTGGTGCTGTCCGGTGCGACCACCAACGTGGAAGCCGGGCAGACCGTGACCCTGAGCCTGAACGGCAAAATCTATACCGCAACAGTAGACGACAGCGGCAACTGGACCTATACCGTGCCGTCAGCGGATCTGGCTGGCCTCAAGGACGGCGACGCCAGCGTGCAGGTGAGCGTCACCAACGTAAACGGCAACAGCGCCTCGGCGGGCCGCGAGTACAGCGTGGATGCGACCGCGCCGTCCGTAACCATCAACACCCTGGCGACCGACGACATTCTTAACGCCACTGAAGCGCAGTCCGATCTGACTGTGTCCGGTACCACCACTGCCGAAGCAGGCCAGACGGTGACCGTAACGCTGAACGGTAAAGACTACACGACAACCGCAGGCGCGGACGGCAGCTGGACGCTGAGCGTTCCGGCGGCGGATCTGGCGGCACTCGGCGACGGCAGCGTGACCGTGACGGCGAGCGTAAGCGACAAGGCGGGCAACCCGGCATCGGCCGATCACAACCTGACGGTGGACGTGACCGTTCCTGCGGTAACCATCAACACCGTAGCGGGCGATGACGTGATTAACATCACTGAGCACGCTCAGGCGCACATCATCAGCGGCAACGCTACCGGCGCGGCAGCGGGCGATAAGGTCACCGTCACCATCGGCGGCCAGAATTACACCACCGTGCTGGACGCGGCGGGTAACTGGAGCGTGGGCGTACCGGCGAGCGTGATTTCTGCTCTGCAGGACGGCACCGTGACCGTCACGGCGTCAGTGACCGACGCGGCGGGCAATACCGGTACCGGCAGCCATAACGTGACCGTCGATACCGGCCTTCCATCGGTGGCGTTCAACGCCATCAGCGATGACAACGTGCTGAACGCGGTCGAGAAAGCTCAGGATCTGAGCGTCAGCGGCACCAGCGCCAACCTGGCGGAAGGCACCGTGGTGACCGTGACCCTCAACGGTAAAAACTACGCGGCCACGACGGCGGCGGACGGCACCTGGAGCCTGACCGTTCCGGCAGCGGATCTGGCGGGTCTGGGCGAAGCGAACTATACCCTGAGCGCCGCCGCGACCAACGGCGTGGGCAACAGCGTGAATAACACCGCGAACCTGCTGGTGGATACCGCGCTGCCGACTGTCACCATCAATACCGTGGCGGGCGATAACGTCATCAACGCGGCGGAAGTGGCCGCGGGCCAGACCATCAGCGGCAAAGTGGCGAATGCGGAAGCGGGGAATACCGTCACCGTCACCATTGGCGGTAACACGTACACCGCAACGGTGCAGAGCGATCTGACCTGGTCCATTAACGTGCCGGAATCCATCCTCACCGCGCTGGGCAATGGCGAGTTGACCGTATCGGCGACCGTCACCAACGGTCACGGCAACACCGGCGCGGGCGAGCGCGAGATCGCTATCGACGCTAACCTGCCGGGTCTGCGCATTGATACCGTGGCGGGCGACGATGTGATTAACAGCATCGAGCATGGACAGAACCTGATTGTCACCGGATCCAGCGACGGGCTGGCGGCAGGCACCACGCTCACCGTGACCGTTAATGGCAAAACCTATGCGGCCTCCGTGCTGGCAGACGGCACCTGGAGCGCGGCGATCCCGGCGGCAGACGTCGGAGCCCTGGCTGCGGGCACGGTCACCGTGACCGTTGCAGGCCAGAGCGCGGCGGGCAACCCGGTGACCATCAGCCACGATGCCACCGTCGATCTGTCTGCCGTTGCCGTCAGCATCGATGCGATTGCCACCGACGACGTGATTAACGCGGCGGAGAAAGGCGCGGATCTGGTGCTGTCCGGCAGCACCTCGAACGTGGAGGAAAACCAGACCGTTACCATCACGTTCGGCGGCAAGACGTACACCTCGAAAGTGGACGCTGACGGTAACTGGACGGCTACCGTACCGTCTGCAGACCTTGCGGGTCTGAAGGACGGCGATGCCAGCGTGCAGGTGAGCGTCACCAACGCGCACGGCAACAGCGCCTCGGCGGGCCGCGAATACAGCGTGGATGCGACCGCGCCAGGCGTGAGCATTGATACGGTCGCTGGCGATAACGTGATTAACGGCAGCGAAGCCGCTGCGGGCGTGGCCATTTCCGGTACCACCACGGCGGAAGTCGGGCAGACCGTCACCGTGACGCTGGGCGGTAAGAGCTATACCGCTCAGGTGCAGCAGGGCGGTATCTGGAGCGTCAACGTGCCGGGCACTGACCTCTCCGCACTAGCGGATAACGGCTACACCGTGCAGGTCAGCGTGAGCGACGCCGCGGGCAACCCGGGCAGCGCGGGCAAAGCGATTACGCTTGATACCACGCCGCCGACCGTCAGCTTTAACGTCGTGGCGGGCGATGACGTCATTAACAGCGTGGAGCACGGGCAGGCGCAGATCGTGAGCGGCACGGCAACCGGCGCGAGCGTCGGCGATAAGCTGGTCATCACCATCGGTTCGAACCAGTACACCACCACCGTTGACGCAAGCGGTAACTGGAGCGTGGGCGTTCCGGCCAGCGTGATTTCCGCGCTGAACGACGGCACCGTGACCATTAGCGCGACCATTACCGACAGCGCGGGCAACAGCAGCACCCAGACCCACGATGTGGTGGTGAACACGGCCTCCGTGGCGCTGACGGTGAACACCGTTAGCGGTGACGACGTCATCAACTCGGCTGAAGCCGGTTCGTCCCTGGTGATTAACGGCTCCAGCGCCCAGTTCGCCAGCGGCACGCAGGTTACCGTGACGCTGAACGGCAAGAGCTATACGGCCACCATCCAGAGCGACGGCAGCTGGACGACCACCGTTCCGGCCGCAGACGTGGGCGCCCTGGCCGATGGCGCGAGCTATCAGGTGTCCGTGTCGGCGCAGGATAGCGCGGGCAACAGCGCGTTGGCGACGCACGGCATCAGCGTGGATACCACCTCGCCGGTGGTAAGCATCGCCACGCTGTCCGGCGACGACGTTCTGAACGCGGCGGAAGCGCAGCAGCCGCTCACCGTACACGGCTCTTCCAGCGCGGAAGCGGGCCAGACGGTGACCGTGACGCTGGGCGGCAAAACCTACACGGCCACCGTGGCAAACGACGGTACCTGGACGCTGGACGTTCCGGCCGCCGATCTTGCCAGCCTGAGCGAAGGCGCGCTGACGGTCACCGCGTCGGTGAACGACAAGGCGGGTAATAACGGTCAAACCACGCATACCTTAACGGTCGATACCGTCGCGCCAACCGTGACCATCAGCACCGTGGCCGATGACGATATCGTCAACAACGCGGAGCAGCTGGCGGGCCAGACCATCAGCGGCACCACCACGGCGGAACAGGGCCAGACGGTGACCGTCTCCTTCAACGGGCACAGCTATCAGGCGACCGTTGGAGCCGACGGTTCGTGGTCGGTCTTCGTGCCGGGCCGTGATTTCCTCGGCCTGAGCGACGGGCAGTACGCGATTACCGCCACGGTGAACGACAAGGCGGGCAACCCGGGGATCGCAACGCACGACGTGACGCTGAACGGCGATGTCCCAACCATCACCATTAACACCTTTGCACAGGACGATATCGTCAACGCCGCCGAGCACGGCACGCCGCTGACTGTCAGCGGCACCACCGACGCCCCGGCGGGCCAGACGGTGACCATTACGCTGAACGGTAAAACCTATACGGCGACCGTGCAGAATGACGGCACCTGGAGCTACACCCTGGGCAGCGCGGACGTGACCGCGCTGGCGGACGGCGGTTCGTACGTGATTAACGCGCAGGTGAGCAACACCATCGGCAACAGCGCCAGCGATAACCACACCATCACCGTGGATCTCACCGCGCCGTCGATGGGGATCAGCATTGACTCACTGCAAAACGACACCGGCCTGAGCGCGACGGATTTCATCACCAACGACGGCCAGGTGGTCGTCAACGGCTCGCTGACCGCCCAGCTCGGCAATAACGAGAAGGCGCAGATCAGCCTCGACGGCGGCACCACCTGGATTGACCTGACCGTGACCGGCACCACCTGGCGCTACACCGATGGCCGCACCCTGACGGACGGTACCTACCAGTACCAGGTGCGCGTGATCGATAACGCGGGCAACGTGGGGGCGACGGACAGCCAGGATGTGGTGATTGACCTGACCATGCCTGCAGCAACGACGATTACGGTTGATTCCATCACCCAGGATACTGGCCTGTCCGGCAGTGACTTTATCACCAGCGACAACCAGATCAGCCTGGAAGGGACGCTCGGCGCGGCGCTCGGCAGCGGCGACCACGCGCAGATCAGTCTCGACGGTGGCGTTACCTGGATCGACGTCAGCGTCAGCGGCCTGAGCTGGACGTATGTTGATGGCCGCACGCTGGCCGACGGGGATTACAACTACCAGCTGCGCGTGATTGACGATGCGGGCAATATCAGCGCCACCGCCAGCCAGGTGGTGACCATTGATACGGTTGCACCTGACGCCAGCAAAACGATCGCCATCGACAGCATCAGCGACGATACCGGCCTGAGCAGCAGCGACTTTATCACCAACGATACCTCGCTGACGCTGCACGGCTCGCTCGGCGCAACGCTGGCCGACGGGGAATACGCGCAGATCAGCATCGACGGCGGCGTGACCTGGCAGAACGTCATCGTCACCGGCAACAGCTGGTACTACGTGGACGGCCGCACGCTGGGTAACCAGACCTATGACTACTACGTTCGCTTGGTGGATGCCGCCGGTAACGTAGGCGCCAGCGCCCATCAGCAGGTGACCGTCGATACGGTCGCCCCGGATGCGGCGATTACGGTGACCGTGGATAACATCACCGTGGATACCGGCTTCGACAATAACGACTTCCTGACCAGTTCGACCTCGTACACGCTGCACGGAACGCTCGGCGCAGAACTCGGCGCGGGTGAATTCGTACAGGTGAGCATGGACGGCGGCAGCACCTGGGTTTACGCCACCGTAAGCGGTACGCAGTGGAGCTACAGCGACACGCGTACCCTGACCGACGGCAGCCATAACTATCAGGTGCGGGTCGTTGACCAGGCGGGGAACGTCGGGGCCACCACCGCGCAGGCGGTGACGGTGGATACCCAGTCGCCGCAGTACGGCGTCACCATCGACAGCATCAGCGACGATACCGGCCAGTCCGGCAGTGATTTCATCACCATGGACACCACGCTGACCATCAACGGTTCGCTGGGCAGCGCGCTGGCAAGCGACGAGCGCGTACAGATCAGCCTGGACGGCGGCAATACCTGGCTCGATACCACGGTCACCAACCAGCGCTGGAGCTACACCGATACTCGCGATCTGCCTGACGGAGACTACACCTACCAGGTGCGGATTATCGACCAGGCGGGCAACGTCGGCTCCACCGCCTCTCAGGTGGTGACAGTGGACACCACGCCGCCAACCACCGTAGGCACGGTAGTGAGCTATACCGACGGTGAAGGCGAGCGTCAGGGGACCTTTGGCAGTGCGGTGGCAACGGACGATAACTCGCCGCTGATCAACGGCACGCTTAACCGCGCCCCGGACGACGGTGAAATTGTGCAGCTCTATCGTGACGGGGTCCTGCTCGGACAGGTAACCATGAACGGCAGCGCGAGCTGGTCCTTCCAGGACAACGGCCTGAGCGACGGCAATCACACCTACATTGTGCGGGTCACCGACAGGGCCGGTAACTACACGGAATCCGACGGCTTTGTGCTGAACGTTGATACCAGCATCCCGACCACCACGGCGGCGATTACCGCGCAGACCACGTCGGACACCACGCCGATTGTCAGCGGTACCGTCTCCGCTGACCTGGTGAACGGTGAATACCTGGTGGTGACGGTGAACGGAAAAACCTACACGTCCCAGACCGGCGGCGCGGTGGTGGTCGATCCGGATCACAACACCTGGTATCTGCAGATCCCGGACGGTGATGCGCTGAGCGTGTCGAGCTACAGCGTGACGGCGCAGGTGAAGAGCAGTGCGGGTAACGGCAATACCACCGGTACGGCGACAGGTAGCCTGGTGATAGATACCACCTCGGTGAATACCGATTGGGCAACCACGGCAGGGAACAGCAACAACTCCACCATGACCCTCGGCATGAACAGTAGCGGTCTGTGGAATATCATTGCTAACGGCCAGTCTTACTCCAGCAGCGATAGCTCGACCTATGCCGGAAATACGCTGACCAACACCCGCGGCTACTACGTGGTGAGCCAGACCGCCGCTGACTTCGACCGTAACGGCACGCAGGATATCTTCGCGACGGAAAATACCTACGCTGGCTCTACGCAGGTGATGTGGACCTATGATGGCAGCACCTATAACGCCAGCCAGCTGGCGATGGGGACCACCATCTGGTACGGCGGCGTCATTGCCTACGATAAAACCGGGGATGGCTATCTGGATCTGGCGTACGGCGATGCCGGCATGGACTCACTGACCTATCTGGTGAACAACAACGGCGTTCTGTCGCCGGACGGCACCGGTGGCGAAGGCGGTTTCTACGGTCAGTTCGATTCCGGGCGCGAAATTTCCGGCGTCGACCTGAACAACGACGGCACGGTAGATATTGTCCAGCACACCAACCGTAGCGGCGCGTACTCGTTAACCGTGATCAACAACAACGGCAACGGCACGCTCTCTATCGGTCAGAACCTGACCAACGTGTTTGTGGCCAACGCCTCGAATACCACCACGGCGGCGTCCATGACGTGGGCGGACTTCAACGGCGATGGCTACATGGATCTGTACCTGGGCAGCAGCTACAACAACAACGGCGGGGTGATTTACTACAACGACGGTACCGGGAAACTCTCTGCCACCAAGAGCGCGGTGGAAGCCTCTAACGCCACGGCGGGCTATCTGTCGGTGGCGGTGGACTGGAACGGCGACGGGCAGATGGACATCATCAAGCTCAGCACTTACGGCGGTTCGCAGACGGCGACCCTGTTCACCAACAACGGTTACGGCTCCACCTGGACCTCAAGCCAGCTGGCGTCAGGTATTGCCTACGCGACCGGCGTGGCGGCAGTGGACTACAACTGGGACGGCGCGCAGGATCTGCTGGTGTCGCAGCAGAACGGCAAGGTGGTGCTGGTGCAGAACAGCAAAACCATTGCTGACGGTACCGCGATGCACCTGCACATTGTCGACAGCGAGGGCATCAACGCCTACTACGGCAACACGGTCAATCTGTACAACGCCGCGGGCGTACTGGTGGCGTCGCAGATCATCAACGCCCAGTCTGGTATTGGCTCGAACGATACCTCTGCGCTGGTGAGCTTCTACGGGCTGGATCCGAATGAAACCTATTCGGCCGAGATCCTGAAGATCACCAACGGCGTGTCGGATAACGTCACCTGGAGCGGTCTGGAAGCGGGTAACGGCAAAGAGGGCTACGTTCTGACGGCCGAAGCAGCCACCGGCGGCCACAGCGGGACTCTTACCGGTACCGGGTATAACGACACCTTTATCGCAGAGGACGGCACCTATACCTATAACGGCTCCGGCGGCTGGAATACCCATTCCGACTACGACACCTGGAGCAACACCGGCGGGATGGACGTGGTGGATTACCGCAATGCGACCTCCGGCGTGACCGTTGACCTGCGCCTCTCTACCGCGCAGGACACCGGGTTCGGGACGTCACGACTGCTCAACATTGAGGGAATTAACGGCTCGAACTTCGACGACGTCATTACCGGCAACAGCGGTGATAACCAGTTCGAAGGCCGCGGCGGGAACGACACCTTCAACATCGGCAGCGGCGGTCACGATACGTTGCTCTACAAGCTGATCAACGCGACGGATGCGACGGGCGGTAACGGTCACGACGTGGTGAACGGCTTTACGGTCGGCACCTGGGAAGGGACGGCGGACACGGATCGTATCGACCTGCGCGATCTGCTCTCCGGCAGCGGCTATACCGGCACGGGCTCGGCGAGCTACGTGAACGGCGTGGCCACGCTGGACAGCAGCGCGGGCAATATCAGCGATTACATCCGCGTAGTGCAGAACGGCAGCAACACCGAGATCCAGGTGGACCTCGACGGGACGGGCGGCCAGTTCTCGCCTACCGCCCTGGTGACGCTGAACGGCGTGCAGACGGATCTGGCGACGCTGCTGGCGAACCATCAGCTGTTAATTGCGTAAAACAACGCCGCGGGGAGCGATCCTCGCGGCTTTTTGCGTTTCTTTACACGAATAGCCATAACCCTATATTTCACAAGATTATTTTGCGGGCTCGTTTAGAAGGTGTTCGATTTTTAATCATCCCGTGAAGGTATCATTTCAGTGCGAAATTATCGCCCTGAACAGGACGTAGCATTATGAAGACACATCCACAGTACGAACCCTGGCTGCAGGGCATGCTCACCATCGCGAAGCACTATCGGCTGGACTTTTCGGCGGAGCACGTTCGGGTCACGATTAACCATGAAAGTCAGTCTCCGCGCCAGCTGGTGCTGGAGGAGATGGCGCGCCAGCTTGGGCTGGGGATGCGTGTGGTGGCGGCTGAAGCGGTATCCCTCGACCCGTGGCGTTTGCCGCTGCTGGCGGAGTTCACCGGCGGACAAATCGCGGTCATTAACCGCATGGACAGCGAAGGCAACGTCAGCCTGCAGTTCAGCGGCGACGCGGGGCTGGAGACGACGCTGACGCGTGACGAACTCGGGACGCGGTTAAAGGGGCTGATGGTGTTGCGCCCGCTCGAATCCACGCCGGATGCTCGCGTGGACGATTACATCAAACCCTATGAGAAAAACTGGTTCTGGCAGCTGGCGTTGAAAGACTGGCGACGTTACAGCGACATCATGCTGGTGGCGCTGGTCGCCAACGTGCTGGCGCTTTCCGGCATGGTCTTCTCCATGCAGGTCTACGACAGGGTGGTTCCGTCGCAGTCGGAAGCCACGCTGTGGGTGCTGTTTGGCGGCGTGATGATTGCCATTCTGTTCGAATTCATCATGCGCATGCTGCGCGTGCATATTTCTGACGTGGTGGGGAAACGCGCCGACCTGCGTATCTCTGAACGCGTGTTTGCCCACGCGCTGCGGATTAAAAACGGCGCGCGATCCAAATCAACCGGATCGTTTATCGCGCAGATCCGCGAGCTGGAGTCGGTGCGCGAGCTCATCACCTCGACCACCATTGCGGCCATCTCCGATCTGCCGTTCTTCCTGCTGTTCGTTTTCATTCTGTGGATGATTGGCGGCCCGCTGGTGCTGGTGGTCCTGCTCGCCGTGCCGCTGCTGCTCATTCCCGGCCTGCTGGTTCAGCGCCCGCTGGGGAAACTCTCCAGCGAAGGGATGCGTGAATCCGCCATTCGTAACGCCACGCTGGTGGAAGCGGTGCAGGGCCTTGAAGACATCAAGCTGATGCGCGCCGAACAGCGTTTCCAGAACCAGTGGAATAACACCAACGACGTCGCCGCCAGCGTCGGCATGAAGCAGCGCTGGCTGACGGGCCTGCTGCTCACGTGGACGCAGGAGGTGCAGTCAATCGTCTATGCGGTGGTACTGCTGGTCGGCTGTTACCTGGTCATCAGCGGCGACATGACCACCGGTGCGCTGGTAGGGACCTCGATTCTGGCGTCGCGTACTATCGCGCCGCTGTCGCAGATCTCAGGCGTGCTCTCGCGCTGGCAGTCGGCAAAGGTGGCGCGCAAGGGGCTGGACGACCTGATGCAGCGCCCGATTGACGATCCGCAGCACGGCAAGAAGGTGCACAAAGCCCACCTGCGCGGCGACTATAGCCTTGAGGACGTCGGGTTTTATTACGACGAGGAAGAGAAACTCACCGTGCTCAATATCAGCAAGCTGCAGATCCGCGCCGGGGAGCGCGTGGCGGTGCTTGGGCGTAATGGCTCCGGTAAAAGCACGCTGTTACAGCTTCTGGCGGGCATGCAGGAGCCGCAGCAGGGGAGCATCCTGCTCGACGATATTGCCCTCAATCATCTGGACCCGGCCGATGTGCGTCGCGACATGCAGCTGCTTAGCCAGCAGGCCCGGCTGTTCTTTGGCTCCGTGCGGGACAACATTCTGATGGGCAACCCGCTGGCCACCGACGACGAGATTCATCAGGCGCTGGTCAACAGCGGCGCGCTGGAGTTTGTGCGTAAGCAGAAAATGGGGCTGAACACCATCATCAACGAGGGCGGAACGGGCCTCTCCGGCGGACAGCGTCAGGCGCTATTGCTGGCGCGCGCGCTGATCGTCTCACCCAATATCCTGCTGCTGGACGAACCGACCGCCTGGCTGGACGAAATGAGCGAGAAGCAGTTTATACAGCATCTCCACAAATGGCTGGGTAAACGCCGGACGCTGGTGGTAGCGACGCATCGGCTGCCGATTCTGGATTTGGTCGACCGCATCATCGTGCTGGAAAACGGCAAGGTGGTGATGGACGGCCCGCGCGATGCGATCCTGCACCAGCACGGTATGGTACCGCAGAAAACCGCACAGCGTACCGTCACCATGAAAACGGAGGGCGTGGCATGAATGATTTCTCTCGCTTTAACAGCCGTCTGAAAGAGCCGCGCCTGCCGCGCGCGTCACTGGTAGCATGGTCGCTGTTCGCGCTGCTGGCGGTCTTTATCGGCTGGGCGAGCCTGTTCAAGCTGGATGAGGTGACGACCGGCAGCGGTAAGGTGATCCCGTCCTCCCACGAGCAGGTGATCCAGTCCCTGGAAGGGGGGATTATCCACAGCCTGATGGTTCGCGAGGGCGATATTGTTGAACGCGGCCAGCAGCTCGCGCAGCTTGACCGGACAAAAACCGAGTCCAGCGTGCTGGAGAGCGAGTCTCGCCTGAATGCGGCGCTGGCAACGGCAGCGCGCCTGAAGGCCGAGGTGAACGATACGGAACTTGCGTTCCCGGAAGAGCTGGATGACGACGTTGAGCTGGTTAAACAGGAAACGGCGCTCTATCAGTCCCGTCGTGAGAGCCTCGAAAAAGGGCTGGCCGGTTTACGTCAGGGGGCCGAACTGGTGCAGCGCGAGCTGTCCTTAACCCGTCCGCTGGTGACCCAGGGGGCGGCCAGCAAGGTTGAGGTGTTACGTCTTGAGCGTCAAAAAAATGAGCTTGAGAATAAAATCACCGAGATGAAAAACCAGTATTACGTTCGCGCCCGCGAAGAGCTGGCGAAAGCAAACGCGGAGATTGAAGCCCAGCGTTCGGTGATGAAAGGGCGTGAGGACTCCCTGACCCGGCTGACCTTCAATGCCCCGGTTCGCGGGATCGTGAAGGATATTGACGTGACAACCGTTGGAGGCGTTATCCCGCCGAACGGCAAGCTGATGAGCCTGGTCCCGCTGGACGATCAGATGGTGGTCGAAGCGAAAATCTCGCCGCGAGATGTGGCGTTTATTCATCCTGGCCAGAAAGCGTTGGTGAAAATTACGGCCTATGACTATTCCATTTACGGCGGACTGGAAGGGGAAGTGACCATGATTTCCCCGGACACCCTGCAGGATGAGGTGAAAAGGGATGTTTACTACTACCGCGTCTATATTCGTACCGACAGCAACCATCTGACCAATAAGCAAGGTCAGGAATTTCCGGTCTTTCCGGGCATGATTGCCACCGTTGATATTAAAACCGGCAGCAAAACCATTCTGGATTATCTGTTGAAGCCGCTGAACAAGGCAAAAGAGGCGCTGCGCGAAAGATAAAATAGTGGCGTTCGGGATCCCGAACGCCATGTTAATTATACCGTTGACGTCACGTTGTTGAGGTGGCGTCGTTCTTTCGGAACCACGTTGATGTAATGCGTGACATACGCGAAATACAAACCGGCATAGTTTTCCACCAGTTCCATAAAGGCCGGGTAAATCGACATCCTTCCATCACCCCGATCTTTAAGATAGCCCGCCTCTTGCGCCGTTTTGATAATTCGGTTGACGTGAATGCGTGAAACAAAAAATTCCTTAGCGAGCGTGCTGGCAGAATAATCAATAATTGCACCGTGTGCTGATTTGTTTTTTACCGCCTGTAGATAAAGATATAGCATAATCATACGGCCTCCGTCTTTATCGATAAATAACCCCACTTCCGGTAAAACTTTCCTGAACGTTAATCCCCGGAAAAGGTATTCCGCCGCGCGGCGGAAAAAGTTATTTCTTAAAATATCATTGTCCAGCAAATTGACGTCAATATTAAACGCAGGATACAGAATGCTGACGGGTATAAATGCGCCGGACATATAGCGTTTAAGTTCATTCAATCCTTTTTCGGTTGGGGCAATTCTTGTTTTTCGCCTGTCTTCCGTACAGCGCCAGGTCCTGATGCGCCCGGTGGTTCGCAGTATCGTAATGATCGCAATGACGCTGTTGGGGCTGGCTATTTTATAGCGTGAACATAACTCTTTGATCTCTGAAACGGACTCGGCCTGATTTCCAAAAATAAAGCAACACATGGAGAGAATAATGTTAAACCGTGATTCCTGCAGCATTGTCTTGTAGAACAAAGGTTGTTTTTTGTAGATGGTATCATTAATTGTGTAGTGCTCTAATATTGCCTCACCGAATCGCGGGTTGTTCTTTATAACATCCCTTCGATGTAGCAAGGCCCTGGATGAGATGTGATTATCCATAGCGTTTTTCTCGTGTTTAATGAACCGATAGATGAAGTGTTAAACCTTCTTTTTCGGAATATTCATTATACCTGAGAAAATGTTGTTTGCGGTCGTTATTTGAAAAGAAAGATATATTTACAGTCATGATAATGGGCGGGTGATTAACGCAAAGATGTTCCGGTCAATAGCGTCGATAACGATATCTTAACCACTCGGTGTGCTGTAAAATCATTATTCAAGCCAGGTGTATTCAGCTTTTTGCATTTATAAAAAATGAGATTGGCGCTTTCGTGCCCAGGAGCAGGTTATGACTCAAAAAACGTCTCTCAGAAATGCTGCTTGCGATGAGCAAAAATTTGTCATCTCAACCTGTTGTTTCACATTTCAGGGATATTGTCTGCTTCTCAAACAGTATGGGGTAAACGCCTCACTTATTCACTTTGAGGAAGATGAGGTGCGCCAACGAGATCTTGAAGATGTCGTTAAAAATCAGCATGCTAGCGTTTCAGTATTTCTTGGGGAAGGCGTTGTGGAACTTCTTGCCAGCCTGAAGCGGCTGGCATCAGTGCTGAACGCGCTGCCCGTTATTCGACGCGTAACCCTGTATGGTGACATCCCCGATGGTTGGCTCTATTGTACGCTGAGAAGTCTTTTAAATAATAGCCAGCAATTATCATTGATTCGTATATCCAGCGTTGCTGATTTGGCATCCAGCCTCACTATTCGCGGCGAAAAGCTTAAGGAACGTTCGCGCTTATTACGCAGTCAATATATGGCATCCGCCAACCAGACGAAAATAAAAGGGTTAACAAAAAGAGAGATTGATGTTTTATTACGTTTCTACCGAGGGATATCCGTAAAAGAGCAGTGTGAAAGGGCGGGGTTGTCTAATAAAACTATTTATACTCACCGTAAGGAAGGGATGAATAAATTACATGTGATTAGACAATGGCTAAACGATCCGCACAATTTCAGAGCGGAAAACCGTGACGTCCTATCCAATAAAAACGAAGGGTTCACCGATAAAGAAGTCGATATCTATAACGCACTCTTGAAAAGAGAAATATTTCCAGCGTATCAGATTATTACCGATCGTGATAAAAAAGGGGTAGGCTTTGAGATACTTATTCGCTGGAATAAAAACGGTAAAATTGTTAAGCCCGCCAGCTTCCTTAATGATATCTCACATCATGAAATATGGTTAAAAATTACGGCGCTGGTCATCCATGCTGCCGTTTGTGGAATTAATAAATATAATGGGAAGTTTTATTTTTCCGTGAATATTCCACCTCGTCTGGCCTCCGGGAATGCCTTGCCGGATATGGCTAGGAAGGCCACCGGCATGCTGCTCAAACCGCAGTGGGCGGAAAAGCTGGTGTTTGAATTCGCGGAAAGCATTGATGTGATGAAGGACAGCAGGATCCCTGAAACCATGCGTCTCCTGCGGAACACGGGGTGTAGATTATTTTTGGACGACTGCTTCTCCAACCATCACACCCTGTTCCCCGTCAGGCAGGTGCATTTTGACGGGCTGAAGCTAGACCGCGATATCGTCGAACATTTTGTGGCAAATGATAATGACTACCATCTTATTAAAGCGATACAAATTTATAGCGACATGACCGGAACGGATTGCATCGCAGAGGGCGTTGACAGTGAAGAGAAGTTTGAAAAATTAGTTGAACTGGGGGTGAAAAGCTTCCAGGGCTATTATCTGTCACAGGCTGTGAAAGAGGATGAATTAGACAGGATGGTAAGAATGTTTAGCTAAAAAAACAAAGCCCCGGAGGGCCTTTATTATTTTCGTCCCAGCAGCAGGCCGAGAACAACACCCACAGCGCCGGCGGCAATGAGCCCGGTCAGTGGATTATTCTTAACCGCTTCCGTTACGTCAGAAACGGCATCGCTGGCCTGGGCAGCATATTTTCTCGCCGCACCTTTGACCTGATGCTTTGGTGAATCTACGAATTCACCAAACTGCTGCTGCGCTGAACCTGCCAGTTCATCAAGTTTATTTTTGGCTTTGTCTTCAGCGAACTGGGTGTTTTTATCAGTACCGAGATCGGACATTTTTACCTCCTTTTGTTGATAATTAAAGGATAGCCGCTCTTTAAGGATGTGAGAGACGAAAGGTTAATTTCGGCACCTGATAGGGCTGTTTTCGGATATATCTCTGTGCGGGGGACTCGCACATAGAGACGCTGTTATTCGGCAAAACTCAGCAGCGCTTCGCCATCAAGACGATAGCGAACCCATTCAGACTGCGGTAGCGCGCCTATGCTCAGGTAAAAATCAATGGCGGGCTGGTTCCAGTCCAGCACGCTCCATTCAAGGCGGCCGCACTGCCGTTTTACCGCGAGCTGCGCGATATGTTTCAGCAACGCTCTTCCCGCGCCTTTTCCACGATAATCCGGGGAAACGTACAGGTCTTCCATGTAAATACCGTTGCGCCCTAGCCAGGTAGAATAGCTGGTGAAGAATACGGCATAACCGGCGATCTTACCCTCCCATTCCGCGATCAACGCTTCGGTTTGACTGCCGGTACCAAAGAGCGTTTCCCGGATCTCCTCTGGTGTGGTCACGACTTCTTCCGGCGCTTTTTCATACACCGCGAGCTCGTAGATCATGGCGTAAATTGCCGCCGCATCTTCGGGACGGGCCTGACGAATGGTTATGCTCATTGTTTTTCCTGTTTTTTTAGCCTGTATTTCGATTGATGGCGTTAAGCATACGGAGTATTGTCCGAAGAATTAAGTGCAATGAAATCAACAAATGATGAATATTATGCATCCGGCACTGAGACGCCTTGATTTAAACCTGCTGCCCGTTTTCGACGCGATTTACCGACACCGTTCCGTTCGGCGGGCCGCCGATGAGCTGGCGATGAGCACATCGGCGCTGAGCCATGCGCTGTCGCGTTTGCGCATTACCCTTAATGACCCGCTTTTTTTTCGGGAAGGGCATCGCATGTCCCCCAGCGTGTATGCCACTCAGCTTGCGCCTTCAATTGCTTCCGCATTGTCGTTCCTGAATCATGAGCTGACCCCGCAGCCGGAGTTTGATCCGGCCAACAGTACCGAAAGTCTACAAATTGGGATTACGGACTTTACCGCGCTGTGCATTTTCCCCGTGCTGATGCACAAACTGCAGCTTGCTGCCCCGGGTTTGCGTTTCGAATTACGCTATCTGCCGCACAGCCCGGCGCTGACGGAACTGCTGGCAGGTGAAGTGGATCTTGCGCTAGGGTTCAGCACTCAGGATGATATCCGGCACCCGGAACTGGAAGAGATCGACTGGTTTGAAGATGAGTATGTGGTCATCAGCAACGCGCGGCGGACGCGTCTGACGCTGGAGGATTATCTTGCAGCCCGACACCTGGTGGTGACGCCATGGAATGAGAAGCAGGGCGTTCTGGACGTGCGGCTCGAACAACTAGGCTATACCCGACAAATTGCGATCAAAACGCCGTCGATGCTCAGCGCGCCCTTTATCGTTGCGGAAAGTGATCTGCTGATGGCGATCCCCCGTTTTGCCGCTGAGAAGCTGGCTGCGGCAGCTAACCTGAGGATTTTTCCTTTACCGTTTTCGATACGCACGTTTGAAGTGAAAATTTATTCGCATAAACGCAGCGGCCAGCGAGGCGCGACCCGATGGCTTAAGGAAGAGTTGCAAATGCTGGCGCAGGCTGGCCGCTAAACGCCAGAATCCTGACCGAACTTGCTAATTATGGCTTGGTTTATGAGATGCAGTTGATGCGCTGCTGTTGTTGCAACATGAAATGGGAGGTTTACATCCTCAGATAACTAAAATACCATACCCCCCTATAGTATCTTAACGGAGGGCGTATGCCGCATTCACCCGAAGATAAAAAACGCATTCTCACGCGCGTCCGTCGCATTCGGGGCCAGGTTGATGCCCTGGAACGTGCGCTGGAATCGGGCGATCCCTGCCTTGCCATATTGCAGCAAATCGCCGCCGTGCGCGGCGCTGCCAATGGCCTGATGGGCGAAATGGTCGAAATTCACCTCAAAGATGAGCTGGTGACGGGGGAGACAACCCCGGATCAGCGGGCAGTTCGGATGGCGGAAGTCGGCCATTTGCTGCGCTCTTATCTAAAATAAACCCACAGACATCACATAAGGGAAGTCATTATGAAATCACGCGCAGCCGTCGCATTTGGTCCAGGCCAGCCGTTAAAAATCGTTGAAATCGACGTTGCACCGCCAAAGAAAGGCGAAGTGCTGATCAAAATCACCCATACCGGCGTGTGCCATACCGATGCGTTTACGCTGTCCGGTGACGATCCTGAAGGCGTTTTCCCGGCGGTGCTTGGCCACGAAGGTGGCGGTATCGTGGTTGAAGTAGGTGAGGGCGTGACCAGCCTGAAGCCGGGCGATCATGTTATTCCTCTCTACACCGCAGAATGCGGCGAGTGTAAGTTCTGTAAATCTGGCAAAACCAACCTCTGTCAGGCCGTTCGCGCCACCCAGGGCAAAGGCCTGATGCCGGACGGTACTACGCGTTTCTCCTACAACGGCGAGCCGATTTATCACTACATGGGCACCAGCACGTTTAGCGAGTACACCGTCTGTGCGGAAATTTCACTGGCGAAGGTCAACCCGCAGGCGCCGCTGGATAAAGTCTGCCTGCTGGGCTGCGGCGTGACCACCGGTATCGGTGCGGTACACAACACGGCGAAAGTGAAAGAAGGCGATACCGTTGCGGTGTTCGGTCTCGGTGGGATTGGTCTGGCGGTGATCCAGGGCGCGGTGCAGGCGAAAGCAGGCCGTATCATTGCTGTCGACACCAACCCGGAGAAATTCAAACTGGCAGGTGAAATGGGCGCGACCGATTTCGTGAACCCGAAAGATCACGAAAAGCCGGTGCAGGACGTGATTGTTGAGCTCACCGACGGCGGCGTTGATTTTAGCTTCGAGTGTATTGGCAACGTGAACGTCATGCGTTCCGCGCTGGAGTGCTGCCACAAGGGCTGGGGCGAGAGCATCATCATCGGCGTGGCGGGTGCGGGTCAGGAGATCAAAACGCGTCCATTCCAGCTGGTGACCGGTCGCGTATGGCGCGGTTCGGCGTTTGGCGGCGTGAAAGGGCGTACTCAGCTGCCGGGAATGGTTGAAGATGCGATGGTCGGCAAAATTCAGCTGGATCCGTTCATTACGCACCGTTTGCCGCTGGAGCAGATCAACGAAGCCTTCGATCTGATGCATGAAGGTAAATCCATTCGTACCGTCATTCATTTCGGCGACAAGTAACTCTTCTGCCAGCGGTTTTTCGCCGCTGGCGTTTCTTTAATAATCTTCTCTAAACTGTGACCAGTGCGGCGTTTTTAGCCGTAATCTAAATCCCTGCCGTGCCGATGACTATCTAACAGGCGTGTTTTTACGCATCTTACCTATAAGAGAGTCGACGGTCATGGACAACACAACTTCGATGCAGGCGCAGCGCAAGCTGGGCTTCTTGCATCACATCAGGCTGGTTCCGCTGTTTTCCTCCATTCTCGGTGGCATTATTCTTCTGTTTGCCTTGAGCGCAGGTCTGGCGGGGTATTTCCTGTTGCAGGCTGATACCGATCAGCAGGATGTCACAGCAGAAATTCAGGTGCGTATGGGGCTTTCGAACAGCTCCAACCATTTGCGTACCGCGCGAATCAATATGATCCATGCCGGTGCGGCCAGCCGTATCGCGGAAATGGAGGCGATGAAGCAAAACATCAGCGAGGCGGAAACACGCATTAAGCAATCGCAGTCAAGCTTTACCGCCTATATGAATCGCGCCGTGCGCACCTCTGCGGACGAAGCGCTGGATGCTGAGCTGAAAGCACGCTACGACGCCTATATTGCGGGGCTTCAGCCGATGGTGAAATTTGCCAAAAACGGCATGTTTGAGGCGATCATCAATCATGAAAACGAAACCGCGCGTCCGCTGGATGACGCCTACAACGCCGTCCTGCTGAAGGCCATCAAAATCCGTACCGATCGTGCCAGCGCGCTAACCGCTCAGGCCCACACACGTACACAGCTAGGGCTGATGTTTATGGTCGGCGCGTTTGCGCTGGCGCTGGTGTTAACGGCCATGACCTTTGTGGTGCTGCGCCGGACGGTGATTAACCCACTTCAGCGTGCTGCCACCCGCATTGAGAATATTGCGAAAGGTGATTTAACCATGCCGGACGATCCGACAAGCCGGAGCGAAATCGGTCGCCTGACGCGGGATCTGCAAACCATGCAGCATTCGCTGGTGACCACCGTAGGCACCGTGCGCCAGGGGGCTGAAGAGATTTATCGCGGCACCAGCGAGATCTCTGCGGGAAATACCGACCTCTCTTCTCGTACCGAACAGCAGGCAGCCGCGATTGAGCAGACCGCCGCCAGCATGGAGCAGTTGACCGCAACGGTGAAACAGAACGCCGATAACGCCCATCATGCCAGCAAACTGGCGGAAGATGCCTCCGGCAAAGCCAGTCGCGGCGGCCAGATGGTGTCCGGCGTGGTGAAAACGATGGGCAATATCTCGACCAGTTCGAAGAAAATTTCAGAAATTACCGCCGTGATTAACAGCATTGCCTTCCAGACCAACATTCTGGCGCTGAACGCTGCCGTTGAAGCGGCGCGTGCAGGCGAACAGGGACGAGGCTTTGCGGTGGTGGCGAGTGAAGTGCGCACGCTGGCAAGCCGTAGCGCCAACGCCGCGAAAGAGATTGAAAGCCTGATCAACGAGTCGGTGACCCTGATTGACCAGGGGTCGGGTGAAGTGGTCGCGGCGGGGAACACCATGAATGAAATCGTCGAGGCGGTGAAGCGCGTCACCGATATCATGCTGGAAATTGCTGCCGCGTCCGACGAGCAGAGCCGTGGCATTGTCCAGGTGAGCCAGGCCATTTCTGAAATGGATAAAGTCACCCAGCAAAACGCCTCGCTGGTGGAAGAAGCCTCAGCGGCCGCGGCATCGCTGGAAGAACAGGGTGCGCGTCTGACAGAAGCAGTAGGGGCATTTCGGCTGAACGGGGCAACGGCAGGGCGTGCGGTAGCGTCTGCGCCAGTGGCGAAGGGAGTGCCGTTGCGCCCAGCGGCTACGGTTTCCGGGGATAACTGGGAGACGTTCTGAGTTGCGGGCTTGTCGGGTGGCGCTGCGCTTACCCGACCTACAAAAAACGTGTCAGTAGGCCCGCGTAAGCGCAGCGCCAGCGGGCAAAAAAAAGGGACCTTTCGGTCCCTTTTTTCATCTGTTACTTCTTATCGGGTAACGCATACGCGATAACGTAATCACCGCGATCCGGCGACTGACGTGCTCCGCCTGCATTAATGATGATGTACTGCTTACCCGTTTTCGGTGAAACGTAGGTCATCGGCCCGGACTGGCTGCCTACCGGCAGACGGTCTTTCCAGATCTCTTTCCCGGTGGCGGTATCAAACGCGCGCAGGTAGAAATCCTGAGTACCGGCGAAGAACAGCAGGCCAGACTGCGTGGAGAGCGATGCGCCAAGGGTTGGCATGCCGATCGGGATTGGCATATGCATACGAATACCCAGCGGACCGGTATCTTCCACGGTGCCGACAGGAACCTGCCACACCAGCTTGCCGGATTTCAGATCGACCGCTGACATGGTGCCAAACGGCGGTTTCTGGCACGGAATACCCAGCGGCGACAGGAAGCGCTCACGCATCGCGCCGAACGGCGTGCCGTCCATGGGGACAATCCCCATCTCAATGCCGCTTGCGTTTTTGGCAACATTCGCGCGCGGAACCATATAGTTCGCCAGACCCAGACGCATATCGTTGACGAACATCAGGCCATTGTTCGGGTCAACTGATACGCTGCCCCAGTTCATTCCGCCGAGGGAGCCAGGGAACTGCAGGGAACGGTCCAGACCCGGCGGGGTGAAGACGCCCTGATGACGCATCTCTTTAAACTGAATACGGCACAGCAGCAGGTCAACAGGCGTCGCCCCCCACATGTCGGATTCAGTCAGCGTCTGGTTGCCAATCATCGGCATGCCCACGGAATACGGCTGGGTTGGAGAGTAGCGTTCCCCCTCAACGTTACCCGCCGGAACGGGACGTTCTTCTACCTTCGCCACCGGCTTACCGGTTTCGCGGTTAAGCATGAAAATCATGCCCTGCTTGCTGGTCTGCACCAGCACCGGCGTGGTGCCGCCTTTACCGTCAGGGAGATCGTACAGCAGCGGCTGGGAAGGCAGGTCAAAGTCCCACAGATCGTGGTGGGTGGTCTGGAAATGCCAGCGCACCTGACCGGTCGTTGCATCGACGGCCACGATGGAGGAGCTGTATTTGTCGTCGAGCGCGGTACGTTCACCCGCCCAGAAGTCTGGGGTGGCGTTGCCGGTTGGCAGATAAATCAGATTGAGTTTTGCATCATAAGACATGGCTGACCAGACGTTCGGCGTGCCGCGCGTGTAGGTCTGGCCTTCCGGCGGCAGGCCGGTGAGGTTCGGATTACCCGGATCCCACGCCCAGGCCAGCTTGCCGGTGTGAACGTCGTATGCGCGCACTACGCCCGGCGGTTCGCCGGTGGAGAAGTTATCCGCGACGCGACCGCCGACGACAACGACATTCCCGGCCACCAGCGGCGTGGAGGTCTGCTGATAATACCCGGGCTTGATCTCGCCCATACCGACGCTCAGATCCACGGTGCCGTGGTCGCCGAAGTCTTCGCAGACCTTGCCGTTATCCGCATTGATGGCAATCAGGCGGGCATCGGTAGTCGGCAGGAACAGACGGCGAGGGCATGCCGCAGGCTGTGTTTCCGTCTGAGAGGCTGTCACGCTTGAGCTATCTTCAAAATAGCCCAGACCGCGGCAGCGCTGCCAGTTAGGGGCCGTAGCTTTAGAATCGTAACGCCATTTTTCTTTACCGGAATCTACGTCCAGCGCCAGCACTTTGCTGTACGGCGTACAGACATACAGCGTGTCGCCAATCTGTAACGGGGTGTTCTGATCTTCCGCGCCCGAGCCGTTGCTCTGCGGGATATCCCCGGTGTGCGCAACCCAGGCGACTTTCAGATCGCTGACGTTTTGCTTGTTAATCTGGTCCAGCGCGGCAAAGCGATCGCCGTGGGTCGTGTTCCCCCAGTGCGCCCAGTTTTTCTGCTGCTCGCCTTCGGCGACAGGTTTTACCGGCACCGATTCATTCGCGGCAACCAGCGTCTGCGGCTTAAACATCCAGCCCAGGCTGACCAGCATGACCACGGCCAGCACGGCGGCAATGCCAAAAGCGGGCGCTTTGTTAACCGGCTTACGGGTATTCGCGGCGCGCAGGAAGGGCCACACAATCGCACACAGGAACGCCAGCACGGCGAAGGTGAAGAGGCGGGAGAAGAGCGGCCAAAAATCCCAGCCTGCATCGCTTACCGCCCAGAATAACGAGGCGATAAACGCGATACCATACAGCACCATGCCGCTGGTGCGGTTAGTGAATATCAGGATGGCAGCAATTACCATCACCGCCCCCATGATCAGGAAGTACAGGCTTCCGCCCACTGTAGCGAGCTTCAAGCCCAGCCCGCCGACTGCCAGACCGATGAGCATCATCAGTCCGACAAGGAGCCACTGCAGGATACGAGGTAACCCGCGTGGCGCGCTGCCAAATGCCATGTCTATCTCCTTAAACACGCCCGCCCGTCTGGTGTGCTGTGCGCATCTGTACCAATTGGGTCATGCAGGACGGGCGTTATGATGTTTTTACCGTTTGAATAGCGTGAAATTCACTCGTATAAATTCGTGTGCGAACCATTTGGTGAATTCGCGGCTATGATAAAACTGTTAAATTGTTTTACGCAATTGTTAATGAATGATTTCGCATTATTTGCCCAGGAGAAGGTAAACCCGCCCGGACGGCGGGTCAGGGCAGGGACATCAGGCTGGCATGGACTTGCGGATCGCGCTTAACAGCGCTTGTGCGCCTGAGGAGAGCGGGGCATCAACACGGGTCAGGATCCCAATAGGTTCCCCGGCTCCCGGCGAGGTCACCGGGAGTGCGGTCAGGGTGCCACGGCGTAAATCGTCTTTGACAGCACCTGAGGGGACGAACCAGACGTAGTCATAGTCCACGGTAAGCTGGCGAGAAAGAGAGGCTGACAGGGTTTCAATGCAGCCCGACGGGAGCGTGCACCCCTGCATTTCGAGTAGCGTTTCGGCATTCTGACGCGGAACCGTACCTTTTGGTGACACAACAACCGGCCACTCCATGACGCGGCTCAGGGTCACGGTGTCCTGCAACAGCGGGTGATCGGGACGGACAACCAGCTTGAGTGATTCCAGGAACAAGAGCTCGTAATTGAGGCCGCTCATCAGTTCCGGATCGGACATTCTGCCAATACCCAGATCCAGTTCGCCCGCTTTCAGCCCGGCAAGCAGCATCGTGTTATTCATGGTGGCGACCTGAATCGTGGCGTGCTTTTGCAGCTTGTGAAACTGACCAATCACCGCGGGCAAAATGCCCAGCGCCGCGGTAGGAAGCGCGCCCACGCGCACGATATCGCTGGCAGGTTCCTCTTTTCGGTTCAGCGCCTGGCCTGCGGTGTTGAGGGCATCCAGCACTTTTACCGCGTGCGTCAGAAATTGCTCACCCACGATCGTGAGCTGTGCGCCCAGACGACCGCGATCGAAGAGCCGCGTTCCGGTAAGCTGTTCCAGCTCGTTCAGGGTTTTTGAAAGTGCAGGTTGACTCAGGTTAAGGGTTTCAGCCGCTCGCCCCAGCGTTCCCTGTTGAGCGACGGCCACAAATGTATGCAAATGGCGCAAGCGTATGCGCTGACTGAACAGACCATTTTTTTCCATAGGCGATGTTAAAAACAGAGAGATGCGGGTGACAAGTTAAGTTGTTTGATTTTGATAACTTGATAGCAAAATATTTTTAACATTTGATCTATTTGAGTTACAACCTGTTTTTGGTCATGCACAGGCTTTGACCACTCGTCTGCCTGGATCACAATTCGTAAATTCTTCCCGCCGGAAGGAACGGGCTTCTCTACACTCCAGGTAATATTCACTGGAGGCATGACATCATGGCGAACACCATCACGGCTGATGATATTCGGGAACACTTTTCGCAGGCTATGTCGGCGATGTACCAGCAGGAAGTTCCGCAGTACGGCACCTTGCTGGAACTGGTGGCGGACGTTAACCTGGCGGTTCTTGAAAATAATCCACTCTTACATGAACAGCTGGCGAACGCGGATGAACTCGCGCGCCTGAATGTCGAACGTCACGGCGCAATTCGCGTCGGCACCGCGCGGGAACTGTCCACCTTGCGCCGCATGTTCGCCATTATGGGGATGTATCCGGTCAGCTATTACGATCTCTCACAGGCGGCGGTGCCTGTCCATTCCACGGCGTTCCGCCCGGTGGACGATGCGGCGCTGTGTCGTAATCCGTTTCGTATTTTTACCTCGCTGCTGCGCCTGGAGCTGATTGAAAATGTTGAGCTGCGCGAACGTGCCGCCGGGATCCTCGCCCAGCGGAACATTTTCACGCCGCGTTGCCTGGAACTGATCGCGCTGCATGAGTCAGAAGGCGCATTCACTGAAACGCAGGCGCGCGAGTTTGTTCAGGAAGCGCTGGAAACATTCCGCTGGCATAGCCACGCAACGGTCGACCAGGAAACCTATCTGGCGCTGAGCAAAGAACATAAGCTGATTGCCGACGTGGTGTGCTTCCCCGGTTGCCACATTAACCATCTGACCCCACGCACGCTGGATATCGACCGGGTGCAGGAGCTGATGCCGAAGTACGGCATTGAGCCAAAAATCCTGATTGAAGGGCCGCCGCGCCGTGAGGTGCCGATCCTGCTGCGTCAGACCAGCTTTAAGGCGCTGGAAGAACCGGTTCTTTTCGCCGGGGAACATAAGGGAACGCATACCGCACGCTTCGGTGAAATTGAACAGCGTGGCGTTGCGCTGACGCCGAAAGGTCGCGAGCTGTACGACAGTCTGTTAAGCCAGGCCGGTACCGGTAAAGATAACCTTACGCACCAGCTGCATCTGCGCGAGGTGTTTAGCGCATTTCCGGACAGTGAAATGTTCCTGCGCCGTCAGGAGCTGGCCTATTTCCGCTATCGCCTGACGCCAGCGGGTGAAGCGCATCGCCACGCGTTTCGACCGGGAGACGATCCGCAGCCGCTGATCGAACGCGGCTGGGTGGTTGCTCAACCTATAACGTATGAAGATTTTCTGCCGGTTAGCGCGGCGGGTATTTTCCAGTCCAACCTCGGAAATGAAACGCAGGCGCGCGGTCAGGGAAATGCCAGCCGCGAGGCCTTTGAAGTGGCGCTGGGCTGTACGGTATATGACGAATTCACGCTCTATCAGGAAGCTGAAGCTCGCAGCAAACAGCGTTGCGGTTTGCTCTGAAATCGTTACTCTGCAGGGGTGTGATGGAAAAAGAAGGTGGTTATGCAAAATCCCTCCGCCCCTGTGGTTGAAACGCGCCAGGGCGCACTGACTGGTTTTACAGACAACAATATTCATGCGTGGTGTGGGATCCTCTACGCTGCCCCGCCCGTGGGCGACTGGCGCTGGCGCTCTCCGCGTCCGCCGGAAAGCTGGGAGGGCGAACGGCAGGCAACGACGTTTTCGCCCTCAAGCTGGCAAAGCATTGAGTACTGCAAAGAGCTGGGCGGCGGCGATCCCGGCCAGTTCTCGGAAGATTGTCTCTATCTTAACGTCTGGTCTCCCGTCGATCGCGCCGGGCTGCTTCCGGTCATGGTCTGGCTGCACGGCGGCGGGTTCACGATTGGCGCGGGTAGCCTGCCGCCCTACAACGGTAAAGCGCTGGCATCACGCGGCGTGGTGGTTGTGACGATCAACTACCGTCTGGGTCATCTCGGCTTTTTCGCGCATCCGGCGCTGGAAGGTGAAGAAAGCCGCGTGGTGCATAACTTTGCGTTACTTGACCAGATCGCCGCGCTGGAGTGGGTGCGAGATAACATTGCCGCATTTGGCGGGGATCCGAACTGCGTGACGCTGTTTGGTGAATCTGCGGGCGCGCGCAGCGTGTTGTCGCTGATGGCATCGCCGCTGGCGGAAGGATTGTTCCATAAAGCGATCGTGCAAAGCGGGTACACCTTACCGGATACGCCGCGCGAGAAAGCCCTGCAAAAAGGGGAAGCGATAGCAACTCATTTTGGGCTGGAGAACGCCACCGCCGAGCAGCTGCGCGCGCTGCCGCCTGAGGCCTTCTGGCCGCTCACGTCACCGCTGAACGTTGCGCCTGCGCCCGTCGTTGGGGATTGCGTCTTGCCGGAAGCGATGCTGGATGTGTTCTTTGCCGCGCGACAGCATCCCGTTCCGCTAATGATTGGTTCGAACAGCGATGAAGCCAGCGTGATGGCGGTGTTTGGCGTGGATCTTGCCGGGCAAATTCAGAAGCTTCGCGAGGAACGACGCTTTGGCCTGGGGCTGATTAAGCTGCTCTATCCGGGCGTGAAGGGGGATGAAGAGCTGGGCAGACAGGTGTGCCGTGATATGGCCTTTACCACGATGGGCTATGTGGCGATGCAGGCTCAGCAGCGTGTGGGTGGACTGTGCTGGCGCTACTGGTTTGATTATGTCGCGGAAGCGGAACATGGCACCTATATCAACGGTGCCTGGCACGGCAATGAAGTGCCTTACGTGTTCGATACCCTGGGTCAGGTGGAACCTTCTCGTCAGTACGTGAACGAACGCGATCTGCAGTTTGCTGCCCAGGTCGCGGATTACTGGGTGAGCTTCGCGCGTGAGGCCGGGGCGCAGGACAGCTTATCCGGACCGGTGCACTGGCCCGCCTGTCGCAAAGGGCGCGACGTATTGTTGCGTATTGGAGTGAATAAACATGCAGGTTTCAGGCTTGAAAACCGCTTTATGCGCGCCCGCATGAGTCTCTTCAAACGGGTAATGAAGCAACACGTCAGCCTCGATTAAGCAAACAGGCGCGAAACGCCGCCAGACCATTTTCCTCGCCTGGCGTTTCGCGCAGCACCAGCCGGTAGCTCGCGCCGGTTTTTATGCTTGTCTCATAAGGCCGCAACAGCCTTCCTGCGCGAACATCTTCCGCCACCAGCGTTTCGTCAGCAATGGCGACGCCGAGTCCCTGAATGGCGGCGGTAATGGCGAGATCCATGGTGTCGAAGTGTTGATTTTTGTGCATAACAAACGCCGGGCTTTCCTGCTTCGCCAGCCACAATGACCAGTCGGTTTTATCTCTTGTCGGATGAAGAAAAGTCAAGGCGCCCAGCGTTGCACCCGCCCGGAGTGGGCTAAGCACCGGCGTCAGCGCTTCTTCAAACAGCAAATCGCCCGCGCTCATGTGGGTGCCGAAAACAATGGCGGCATCGTAAGACTCGGTTTTGAAATTGACGTTATGATCGGTGGTGGTGGTCAACGCTATTTGCAGATCCGGCTGTTCGCGCTCCACGTCCAATAGCCGGGGAATTAGCCAGCGCATGGCGCAGGTCGGCGCTTTCAGGCGAATGACGGTCTGGTGCGCCCGCGCCCGATCCGCAACGTTCAGTAACTGCGTAAAGGCCGATTGCATTTCAGGAAGCAGGGCGCTGCCCTGGGAAGAGAGCCGCAGCCCGCGCGCATGGCGTTCGAACAGGGGAAAGCCAAACCACGCTTCGAGTGAGGCAATTTTGCGGCTCACGGCACCTTGCGTCAGGCAAAGCTCCTGCGCCGCATGGGTAAGGTTCAGATGACGCGCGGTGATCAAAAAGGCGTCGATGGCATTAAGCGGGAATGAACGGCGCGACATACTACACCTCAGCTATGCGTTTTTCTCATGGCTATTATGACAACAATTCGATTGTCCCGACAGCAGAGTTATTGTTTGAATAGTTATGCAACAACAATGAGAAGGGACAGAGGATGACTTTACAGACACCGGTGCAAACCCGTTCAAAATTGCCTGACGTGGGGACCACGATTTTTACCGTTATCGGGCAGCTTTCTGCACAGCATAACGCCATCAACCTTTCTCAGGGCGCGCCCAATTTTTCCTGCGACCCAAAGCTTATCGCCGATGTCACCCGCGCCATGGAGGCGGGGCATAACCAGTACGCGGCAATGACGGGTCTGACCTCCCTGAAAGAACGCATTGCGGAAAAGATTGCCACGCTTTACGGCACCCGGTATGACCCCGGCAGTGAAGTGCTCGTAACTGCCAGTGCCAGTGAAGGGCTCTACTCGGCCATCAGCGGGCTGGTCCATCCTGGCGATGAGGTGATTTACTTCGAACCGTCATTTGACAGCTACGCGCCGATAGTCCGGTTGCAGGGGGCGACACCCGTTGCCATTAAGCTGACCGTTCCGGATTTTGCCGTTAACTGGGACGAAGTTCGCGCCGCGATTACGCCGCGCACGCGTATGATCATCATCAACACGCCGCATAATCCGAGTGGTCAGGTCTTCTCAGCGAACGATCTGCAACAGCTGGTGGCGGTGACCCGTAATACCGACATCATTATTTTGTCTGACGAAGTGTACGAGCACGTCGTTTTTGACGGCGAGCCGCACCACGGCATGGCGACGCATCCGCAGCTGGCGGAGCGCAGCGTGATTATCTCATCGTTCGGAAAAACCTATCACGTCACCGGCTGGCGAGTGGGTTACTGTGTTGCCCCGGCGGTGCTGATGGACGAAATTTGTAAAGTCCATCAATTTTTAATGTTTTCTGCCGATACGCCAATGCAGCACGCGTTTGCTGAACACATGGTCGATCCGCAAACCTGGCTGTCGCTCTCCGCGTTCTATCAACGCAAGCGCGACCTGCTGCAAAGTTTGCTGGCGGAATCACCGTTCCGACTGCTGCCAAGTGCCGGATCGTTCTTCCTGCTGGCGGATTACAGCCATTTCAGCGACGAGCGCGACAGCGAGATGGTCAAACGGCTGATCGTTGAGTGTGGCGTGGCCACCATTCCGCTGTCGGCGTTTTACGCGGATGGCACGGATAATAAATTGATTCGTCTCTCTTTTGCGAAAGATGAGGCGACGTTACGGGCAGGTGCCCAAGCCCTGTGTCGGGTTAAACCACGCTGAGGAGTGTGAGATGAAATTACGCGCGTTAATAGTCGGCATGGGATTGCTGTGTACGTTTTCTTCCTTCGCCGCCACCGAGTTACGTTACGGCCTTGAGGCGGAATATCCGCCGTTTGAAAGCCGCAATGCGTCTGGTGAACTGGAAGGGTTCGACGTTGAGCTGGGCAACGCTATCTGCAAAGCGGCAGCGCTGAAGTGCAGCTGGGTTGAAACCTCATTTGATGCGTTGATCCCGGGCCTGGTGGCGAAAAAATTCGATGCCATTAACTCGGCGATGAACATCACCGAGCAGCGCCGCAAAAGCATTGATTTTACCCAGCCGATTTACCGCATTCCGTCGCAGCTGGTCGGCAAAGCCGGTACGGCGGTAGACACGACGGCTGAAGGGCTGAAGGGGAAAACCATTGGCGTGCTGCAGGGGTCCATTCAGGAAACCTATGCGAAAGAGCACTGGGAAAAACACGGTGTCACCGTGGTGTCTTATAAAGATCAGAATATGGCGTGGGGCGATCTGCTGAATGGCCGTATCGACGCCTCTCTGGTCATGTCCGCGGCCGGGCAGGCAGGTTTCCTCAGCAAGCCACAGGGTAAAGGGTTTGGCTTTATCGGCAAACCGGTGTCGGACGACACCATCCTCGGCAGTGGGATCGGTTTTGGGTTGCGTAAGGGTGACGAGGCCACCAAAAAGCAGCTTGATGCCGCGATAGATAAAGTTCGTGCCGACGGCACGATCGCTAAACTCGCTGATAAGTACTTCCCGGGTATCGATGTCAGCGTAAAATAACCGCCTCGTTAGCCCCGGTTGCTGATGTCCAGCCGGGGTTTTTTTATTCACCTGTATTTACTCTTATTTACACCACTTTCAGGCCGTTCTGGTCGACAGAAAATATTTCTCACTTTGTTCATATAATCACCGGCCAACAATTGGATTCTTAACCATTTTTGTTTAGGCTGTGCGTTCTTTCTTGCCGTCATTTCGCCGCGCGCGAAACACATTCACACGACCATAAGGACGTTTTTCCAGGCATGAATCGCAGACGTTTTCTAAAAGGCTCGCTTGCAATGGCTGCCCTGAGCGGCACCTCTGGCCTTGCTTCCCTGTTTTCCAAAGCGGCCTCCGCGGCTGACTCTGACATTGCAGACGGCCAGAGCCGTCGTTTTGACTTCTCCGTACTGCAATCCATGGCGCATGACCTGGCGAAAACCCCGTGGGGTGGCGCGCCGCGTCCGCTGCCGGAGACGCTGGCAACCATGACGCCGCAGGCGTATAACGCCATCCGCTACGACGAAAAACAGTCTCTGTGGAATAACATCGAAGGCCGTCAGCTGGACGTGCAGTTCTTCCATATGGGGATGGGTTTCCGCCGCCGCGTGCGTATGTTCTCGCTGGATCAGACAACCTCTCAGGCGCGTGAAATCCACTTCCGCCCTGAACTGTTCAGCTACGGCGACACGGGTGTTGATACGAAACAGCTTGAAGGCCAGAGCGATCTCGGTTTTGCGGGCTTCCGCGCCTTCAAAGCCCCCGAGCTGGCGCGTCGCGATATCGTCTCGTTCCTCGGTGCGAGCTACTTCCGCGCGGTGGATGACACCTATCAGTACGGCCTTTCCGCACGCGGTCTGGCGGTGGATACCTTTACCGACACGCCGGAAGAGTTCCCGGATTTCACCTCCTTCTGGTTTGAAACCGTTAAGCCTGGCGATACCACTTTTACCGTCTACACGCTGCTGGATAGCCCAAGCATCACCGGTGCTTATAAGTTCGTGATCCACTGCGAGAAGAGCCAGGTGATTATGGAGGTGGAAAACCATCTCTATGCGCGTAAAGACATCAAGCAGTTGGGCATCGCGCCGATGACCAGCATGTTTAGCTGCGGCAATAACGAGCGCCGCATGTGCGACACCATTCACCCGCAAATCCACGACTCCGACCGCCTGGCGATGTGGCGCGGCAACGGGGAGTGGATCTGTCGTCCGCTGAATAACCCGCAGAAGCTGCAGTTCAATGCCTACATGGATAAGAACCCTAAGGGCTTTGGCCTGCTGCAGCTTGACCGCGATTTCTCTCACTATCAGGATGTGATGGGCTGGTATAACAAACGTCCAAGCCTGTGGGTTGAACCGCGTAACGACTGGGGTAAAGGCGCGGTAGGGCTGATGGAGATCCCAACGACGGGCGAAACGCTGGATAACGTGGTCTGCTTCTGGCAGCCGGAGAAGCCGGTGGAAGCGGGGGACGAGCTGGACTTCAAATACCGCCTTTACTGGAGCGCGCAGCCGCCGGTGCGTTCTCCGCTGGCGAACGTTTTCGCCACCCGTACCGGTATGGGGGGCTTCCCGGAAGGCTGGGCACCGGGCGAAAATTACCCGAAAGTGTGGGCGCGTCGCTTTGCCATTGATTTCGTCGGTGGCGACCTGAAGGCCGCGGCGCCAAAAGGTATTGAGCCGGTGATCACGCTCTCCAGCGGTGAAGCGAAGCAGGTTGAGATCCTCTACGTTGAGCCGTTTGACGGGTATCGTATTCTGTTTGACTGGTATCCAACCTCGGATTCAACCGAGCCGGTGGATATGCGCCTGTTCCTGCGCTGTCAGGGCGATGCCATCAGTGAAACCTGGCTGTATCAGTATTTCCCGCCGGCGCCGGATAAGCGTAACTACGTTGACGACCGGATAATGCGTTAACGTTTGTGGGGTTGTGCCGGGTGGCGGATTCGCCTTACCCGGCCTACTCTGGACGCATTTGTAGGCCGGGTAAGCGTCAGCGCCACCCGGCAATTGAGAGGCACCATGTCTTCAGAAATCATCCCCGTTTCACAGCAAATCGAACTGCGATCCGTCGAAGAGCGTTACACCACCGACCTGCACAGCCTCGTCATCAAAAACAAAAATTTCCTGCAAACCGCCTTTGACTGGGCGCAGCACGTGGGCAGCGAAGAGGATACCCGCCGCAACGTGCAGAGCAACCAAATGCTGCACCAGCGCGGCTACGCCAAAATGTTTTTAATTTTTCATGACGATGCGCTGGCAGGTGTGCTGTCGTTCAACGCCATTGAACCCGCGAACAAAACGGGCTATATCGGCTACTGGCTGGATGAAGCGCATCAGGGAAAGGGCATCCTCTCCCGGTCGTTGCAGGCGTTTATGCGCCATTATGTTGAACTCGGGACCGTTCGCCGCTTTGTGATTAAGTGCCGGGTGGATAACCACAGCAGCAACGCTGTTGCGCTGCGCAACGGTTTTATGCTCGAAGGGTGCCTGCGGGAGGCCGAATACCTGAACGGCCGTTATGATGATGTAAATACCTACGCGAGACTGTTCCCGCTATAGCGCGCCAAGCAGTGGCGTGCGGGTAATGCGCGTATCGCCGTTGATCGCCTTTTCCCCACGCAGGTGAATGTTCTCGCCCATAAAGGCTTCAATCACCGCATCGTCGGTAATCTCCACCCGATGTTCGATAAACACGTCGCCACTGATGCGCGCGCGCCCCTGAATAACGACTTTATCGTCAATCAGAATCGGCCCACCGCGCAGCCACGCCTCTCCACCGATCAGCACGTGATGCTTGATGACGCAGTTACCTTCGATAACGGCGTTTTCTGCAACCTGCGAGCTGTAGCGCACGGTGGGGATAGCGTCGTCATCAAAGCCCGCAATAAGACGCGCGTTGCCGTACACTTTGGCGCAGTCACAGACCCAGACGTTGTTGAGATCGTTACCCTCCAGGATGGCCCTGTCGAAGACTTCGGCTCGATGCTCGATAAAGGCATAGCTGACCAGCGCGTCGCCGTAGATTTGCGCCTGATGCACAATGCGCGACTCGCTCACCGTGGCCCGGTCATAAATTTTGAGGATCTGTTCCTGGTCGGGCGTTAAGCCTTTCGCGGCAACCACCATGCTGTTGTGGATCACGCGGGCATCACCGTAAATATGGCATTCGCCGCGTACGGTAGATTGCTGAATAGTGACGTTGTCACTTATTTTTGCCTCATGGCTCACCTGCGCATTGTCCAGCCAGCTGTTACCGCCGACGCAGGCACGGTGGCTCACGACGCAAGGCTGGGTAAGACGGGCGTTATCCGATATTGTCGCACCCGCAAATACCACGCTGTTCTCGTCGTAGATCCAGCAGTCCCCGTCCTGCGCGAGGGCACTCTCGTCGTCAATCCAGCCGCCTTTTGTACCGGCCGTCACGTCGTTAAAATCCGCCGTGGCGATAATCTGCCGCAGCGTGGCTGAGTGGGTTGTCTCGCCGTTTTTCCACTGCCAGAGGCGGGTCTCGTCGCTAAGGCGGTATTTGTTCATCATGTTATCCCTGGTGAGCGTCTTCACTAAACGTAGCAAACTTTCGACTTTCCGTTGTGCTGGCATCCGTAGCGGAAACCTCTTAAAATGGCATTTAAAATACATTTTAAAAAATCAAATTAATGAATAACTTTAACAAATCCCAACAGGTGCTTAACCTTCCCGCGGGGTATTTTGGCATGGTGCTGGGCATCATCGGCATGGGCTTCGCCTGGCGATACGCCAGCACCCTGTGGCCGGTGACGCGCTGGCCGGGTGAGATTCTGGTCGCTCTTGCGGTTACATGCTGGTTTTTACTGACGGCGGCGTTTATCACCAGAGCGATCCGTTTCCCGTGCAGCGTGCTGGCAGAGATGCGCCACCCGGTGATGAGCAGCTTCGTCAGCCTTTTTCCGGCCACCACCATGCTGGTTGCCATTGGCTTTGTACCCTGGTTCCGCCCGGTATCGCTGGTGCTGTTCGGTGTGGGCGTGGTGGTGCAGCTTGCCTATGCTGCCTGGCAAAGCGCCGGGCTATGGCGGGGGACGCACCCGCAGGAGGCCACCACGCCGGGATTATATCTGCCAACGGTGGCGAATAATTTTATCAGCGCAATGGCGTGCGGAGCTCTGGGATTCAACGACGCAGGGCTTGTCTTCCTTGGCGCAGGCGTCTTTTCCTGGCTCAGCCTGGAGCCGGTGATCCTCCAGCGTCTTCGCAGCGCCGGAGAGCTTCCCTCCGCGCAGCGTACCTCTTTAGGCATTCAGCTGGCGCCCGCGTTGGTGGCGTGTAGCGCCTGGTTTAGCGTCAACGGTGGGGAAGCCGATACCTTCGCCAAAATGCTGTTCGGCTACGGCCTGTTGCAGTTGCTGTTTATGCTGCGCCTGCTGCCGTGGTATTTGTCTCAGCCGTTTAACGCCTCCTTCTGGAGTTTTTCGTTTGGCGTGTCGGCTCTGGCTACTACGGGGCTGCATCTGGGACACGGCAGTTCGTCTGGATTCTTCCATGCCATTGCCGTGCCGCTGTTTATCTTTACCAATCTCATCATTGGGATGCTATTGGTTCGTACATTTATCCTGCTGATACAAGGCAAACTTCTGGTGCGCACTGATAAAGCACTGCTTATGCAATCTGAGGAAAAATAATGGCTGTCGATGAAAATTACTTCACAGAGAAATATGGTTTAACCCGTACCCACTCTGAGGTGCTGTACAGCGAGGAGATCGTTAAACCGGGTAAAACGCTGGATCTGGGCTGCGGAAATGGCCGCAATAGCCTTTACCTGGCCGCCAACGGCTTTGAGGTGACCGCCTGGGATAAAAACCCGATGAGTATTGATAACATTGAGCGCATCAAAGCGGCAGAAGGGATTACGACGCTGCAGACTGCGATCAAAGATCTTAACAACCTGAGCTTCGACGGTGAGTATGATTTTATCCTCTCCACCGTAGGGCTGATGTTCCTGGAAGCGAACACCATCCCTGGTCTTATCGCCAATATGCAGCGCTGCACGAAGCCGGGCGGCTACAACCTGATCGTTGCCGCCATGGATACGGCAGACTACCCGTGCACCGTTGGCTTCCCGTTTGCGTTTAAAGCCGGTGAGCTGAGCAACTACTATGAAGGCTGGGAGTTGCTCAAATACAACGAAGAGGTGGGCGAACTGCACCGCACCGATGAAAACGGCAACCGCATCAAGCTGCGCTTTGCCACTATGCTGGCACGCAAGCCCGCTTAACGGGCAGCCAGCAGGCAGATCTGCAGGGCAGTGTTGTACGACGCCTCGAACGACGACAGCGGTAAAAACTCGAACGTCGAGTGGAAGTTATGCGCGCCGGTGAAGAAGTTCGGGGTGAGCAGCCCTTTAGCAGAGAGCGCTGCGCCGTCGGTACCGCCCCGCATCGGAGTGGGTTTTGGCGTGATGCCCAGTGATTCCATCGCCTCAAACATCAGATCGATGGCGCGCCTGTCTTCGCCAATCGCATTGCTGATATTGCTGTAGGTGTCTTCAATGCGATAGTCCACCCTGGCCGTTGGATGTTGGGTGGCAATCAGTGCGGCTACGTCGGCAATCTGCCGCTTGCGGGCGGCAAAGTTGTCCTTGTCGAAGTCCCGGATATTGGCTTTAAGAACGGCCTCGTTCTGACCGGCCTGAATGCCGTTAAACCAGATATAGCCTTCACGCCCTTCGGTGCACTCCGGCGTTTGCTGGCGGTCAAAATGGTTGATGTAGTCAGTCGCCATCAGCAGTGGGTTCACCAGCACGCCTTTGGCGGACATCGGGTGTGCCGTCACGCCGGTAAAGCGGATCTCTGCGGCTGCCGCATTAAAGTTTTCGTAGACAATTTCACCCAGCTCGCAGCAGTCGATGGTCCAGGCGAAATCGACGTCGAAGCGTTTCAGATCCAGCGCCTTGGCACCGTTCAGGCCGATCTCTTCATCAGGCACAAATGCCACGACGATATCCCCGTGCTGATGTTCCGCCGTCAGGTTTTCCAGCACCGTCATCACCACCGTCACCGCCGATTTATTATCTGCGCCTAATACGCTGGTTCCGTCGCTGAAAATAATCTCTTCGCCAGGATACGCCAGAATTTCTGGGTGCTCTTTTACACGTAACCAGATGTCTTTCTCTTTATTCAGACAGAGATCATCACCATGAAAGGTCAATATTTGCGGATGAATATCCGGTGATAAGCCCACGTCTACGGTATCAATATGCGTAATAAAGCCGATGCGCGGTGTACCGGGCACGTTGCCTTTTTTTACTGCTGTTACCGTGGCGAATTCATCAATCACAATATCGTCTAACCCCAGCTGTGCCAGCTCCTGCGCCAGCTCCCGCGCCATGTCATGCTGGCCCGGCGTTGAGGGCAGGGTTTTGACTTTGGGATCGCTCTGGCTGGTGATAGCGAGATAGCGGAAAAAACGATGCGTTAATTGTCTGGAAAGCGGCGAGCCCATAGTGATTTATTCCTTATTTATTTTTCAGGTGTTTGCCACATCACTTTAATGTTATTTATGGAATGGCAAAAGAATTAATTAGCCGTCGAATTAAAAAGACAGGAATAAATGATGAAAAGCAAACTCACAATGTTAACGCTCGCGTTTGCTGCGCTGACGGTCAGTTCCACCGTGGTGGCGAAAACGCTGGTGTATTGTTCCGAAGGATCGCCAGAAAACTTTAATCCTCAGCTATATACCTCGGGAACTAGCGTGGATGCCAGCGCCGTGCCGGTCTATAACCGACTGGTCGATTTTAAGCCGGGCACAACGGAGCTGGTGCCGAGCCTGGCGGAGCGCTGGGAGGTGAGCGAGGACGGCAAGGTCTACACCTTCCATCTGCGAAAAGGGGTGAAATTCCAGAGCAATAAAGCGTTCAAGCCGACGCGGGATTTTAACGCCGACGACGTCATTTTCTCGTTTATGCGTCAGAAGGATGTCAATCATCCGTACCATAACGTCTCCAACGGCAGCTATTCCAACTTCGAAAGCCTGGAGTTTGGCAGCCTGATTACCGCGATAGACAAGGTGGATGACCATACCGTGCGCTTTACGCTGGCTCACCCGGAAGCGCCGTTTGTGGCCGATCTGGCGTGGTATTTTGCCTCGATTCTTTCGGCGGAATATGCCGATGCGATGCTCAAAGCCGGTACGCCGGAGAAGGTCGACATGGATCCTGTCGGGACCGGGCCGTTCAGGCTGGCGCAGTATCAGAAAGACTCCCGCATTTTATTCACGGCGTTCCCGGAATACTGGCAGGGTAAATCGAAGCTGGATCGACTGGTCTTCACGATCACGCCGGATGCGTCCGTGCGTTTTGCAAAAATCGAAAAAAATGAGTGTCAGGTGATGCCGTTCCCGAACCCGGCCGATCTGCCGCGCATGAAGGCGAACAAAGACATCACGTTGATGAGCAAGGCGGGGCTGAATACCGGTTTTCTGGCATTCAATACGCAAAAGCCGCCGCTGGATAATGTGAAAGTCCGTCAGGCTCTGGCGATGGCGATCAATAAACCCGCCATTATTGACGCGGTATTCCACGGTACGGGCACTGCGGCGAAAAACCTGCTGCCGCCGGGCGTCTGGAGCGCAGACAGCGAGCTTAAGGATTACGATTACGATCCCGAAAAGGCGAAAGCGCTGCTGAAAGAGGCCGGTTTTGCTAACGGTGTCAGCATCGACTTGTGGGCGATGCCGGTGCAGCGTCCCTACAATCCGAATGCGAAACGCATGGCGGAGATGATTCAGGCCGACTGGGCGAAGGTTGGTGTGCAGGCCAAAATTGTCACCTATGAGTGGGGGGAATACCTCAAGCGTGTGAAAGGGGGCGAACATCAGGCTGCGCTGATGGGCTGGACAACAGCCACGGGCGACCCGGATAACTTCTTTGGCCCGCTCTTTACCTGTACGTCCGCCAACGGCGGTTCGAATTCGGCCAAATGGTGCTACAAACCCTTTGATAAGATTATTGCCGAGGCAAAATCGATAACCGATCAGAATAAACGCATTGCCTTGTACAAAGAGGCGCAGCAGATAATGCATGACCAGATGCCAGCCGTCATGATTGCACACTCCACAATATTTGAACCGGTGCGTAAGGAAGTGACTGGCTACGAAATAGACCCGTTTGGTAAGCATCTGTTCTGGCAGGTGGATATTAAGCCGTAATTTTGTTCTGCCCGGACCGCGTTCGGGCAGTCTTTTCGCAATTTGTGCTGTCTGCATCATTTTTTGCCACAACAAATCCCCCCATCTTTTGCTATAACTTCAAGTGCATACTTGCAGATAACATGGAATACCATCATGCGTACTCACACTTTTTTTAAAGTTGCAGTGCTTTCTGGTCTGTTGGCGTTGGCTGGCTGTGCATCGAAAGTTGCCGCTCCCGAACAATATTCAGGCTTTTTAAAAGATTATTCAGGCTTGCAGCAAACGACGTCCGCGACGGGGAAACCAACGCTGCGTTGGGTTGATCCTTCGTATAACGAAGCTAATTACGACAGTATTCTCTGGACGCCGATAACCTATTATCCGGCGCCAAAACCGACGACTCAGATTGGTCAAAAAACGCTTGATGAGCTTCTGGCCTATACCAATACCAAAATGAAAACGGCAATTGGTCAGCGTAAACCCGTTGTGTCGACGCCGGGCAAACACAGCCTGATCTTCCGCGGAGCCATCACCGGTGTGAGCTCGCAGAAGGAAGGCCTGCAGTTCTATGAAGTGGTGCCTGTCGCGCTGGTCGTAGCGGGTACGCAGATGGCAACCGGTCACCGCACCATGGATACGCACCTGTTCTTCGAAGGTGAATTGATTGATGCGGCAACGAACAAAACCGTCATGAAAGTAGTGCGTAAAGGCGAAGGGAAAGAACTGGCGAACGAAAATACGCCAATGGGCTTCGCAACGCTGAAGCAAGTCGTGGATGACATGGCGACAGATGCCACCATGTTTGATGTGCACAAAACAGCGAAATAATGAATCAGGGCCTGCAGCGATGCAGGCCTTTTTTATGCCGTTCTCAGTCGTCTGTACCAGGTTTCTGGCTTCGTAAACATCACCATATTTCCGCCCAAAATCAGCAATAGCCCAACAATCCCATTCACGTGCCACACGTATCCTTCGTAGATCGTCGAAATAGAGAGCGCAACCAGCGGGAACAGCAGGGTGCTGTAGGCGGCTTTACCCGGACCGATGCGTCCGACCAGCGTAAAGTAGGCGCCAAAGGCAATCACCGAGCCAAACAGGGCCAGATAGAGCAGCGCACCGATGTAGCTTACCGTCCATTCCGGCATAAAATTGTCCCCTCTGACGAGCGCAATACCGCCCATCACCAGCGTACCGTAGAGCATCGCCCAGGCGTTGGTTGTCATGGTCTCCAGACCGTTACGCTGGTGGCGCATGCTGATCATATTACCCAGTGAGAATCCGTAGGTGCCTAGCGCCGACAGGCCAATGCCCGTCAGTAAAGAGGCGCTCCAGCCGCTCGCCAGCAGGTCGTCCCAGAAGAGGGTGATGATCCCGACCAGGCCCAGCGTGGCGGCCGTCCAGAAACGAGCGGGCGGGCGCTGTCCAAAGAAAAGAAAGGTGTTAATGGCGTTATACAGCACCGCCATGGAGAAAATCACCGACTCCAGGCCGGTATTGATGTGTGCGGCGGCAGCGTAAAAGCACCAGAAGTTGAAGCAGAAAACGCAGCATCCCTGCAGCAGGCAAAAGAGGTGATCCCGCAGGGCCATCTTACGCAAACGGCGAAGGGCAAGTAAGACGATCATTATCGTGGCGGTGGCCACGGCAAAGCGCCAGAAAATCGACACCGGGGCCGAGACAGGTCCCTGCTGCAGAAAAATGGCAATCCAGGTCGTTCCCCATATCACGACCACCAGTCCATAGAGCAATGCGTTCATTGTTTCTCTCTTCTCATACCGCGAAAAGCACAGTCTGACCCGTCTGGCGCTGGGCTGCTTTCATCCTCTTGCGCTGGACTTGCAAATTCTTGCGCTTTTTTGTTGCGCGAAGGCTGGCATCGCGCGACAACACTTCTTAGACTGAGGGTCTGATCAACCATCCGTTCACGGCTATGTCTCACGCTTACGATACCTTTGAAACGCTACGCCAACAGAATGCAGTGCTCCGGGAAACGGTCGCGCTCAATTCCGGTATTCAACTGGCGGCGTGGTACAACAAGCACGATACGATCACCGTAAAAAGCAATCACCATACCCTCAGCCTGTACGTGGCCGATGGTTACGAAAGCTACCAAAAAACGCCGGGCGGCTGGAAGAATGGCGGCGGTCCGGACCGTTTCTGCCTGATGCCGAAAGAGAGCGAATCGACGTGGGATATCCGCGATGACCTGTCATTTGTTCATCTGTACTGTACCGATGAACATCTGCGCGATGTTGGCGAAAAAATCTGGGATAAACGCCCGCTGTCGCTGACGCTTGATGAGAAAATCTTCGGCAGCGATCCGAAAATCACCGCGCTTTATCGCCAGTTTTTGCTTGGCTGCGACTGGCAGCAAAAAGCGAATCAGCTCGCCCTCAGTACCGCCTCTACGCTTTTACTGACACATCTGCTCCAGAATTATGCCAGCGTGCAGTGGAAGCTGCCGGTCGTCACTGGCGGGCTGTCGCCGTTTGTGCTGCGAAACGTGCTGGCATTTATCGAAGAGCATCTCTCCCAGCCGCTGACGCTGGCCGATCTCGCCGATCAGGCTGCGCTGAGCGAGTATCACTTTGCCAGGATGTTTCGTCAGTCGATGGGGCTGGCTCCGCATCAGTACGTTATGCAGCGCCGTATGGAGAGAGCCAAAGCGCTGGTGCAGCATACCAACACACCGCTTACGGATATCGCACTCGCCTGCGGGTTTAACTCCGCCAGCCACTTCAGCAGCCGTTTTCGCAGCATCATGGGGATAACCCCGTCACAGCTACGCGCGGCGACGGCGTGAAAACACGGCGTAACAGAGGCCACCCAGTACCAGCCCCCAGAAAGCAGAGCCAATCCCCAGGATTGTTGCCCCGCTGGCGGTCATCAGAAAGGTGACAATCGCCGCGTCGCGTTCCGCCTCGTGATTCAATGCCTGATACAAACTCCCGCTGATGGTGCCGAGCAGCGCCAGACCGGCAAGCGTCTGGATCCAGCTGAGCGGTAATGCGGCCATTAATCCCGCGATCGATCCGCCAAAAATGCCCGCCAGGAGATAAAACGCGCCCGCAGCCGCGGCGGCAAGCCAGCGTTTACCCGCATCCGGATGGGCATCAGGGCTCTGGCAAATGGCGGCGGTAATGGCGGCAATACAGATGGAGAACACGCCGAAGGGAGATAACAGCAGCGCCAGCCCGCCCGTCACGATAATCAGCGGTGAGACCGCCAGCGGATAGCCCGATGCTTTCATCGTGGCGAACCCCGGCGCGTTTTGCGAGGCCATGGTGACCAGGAAGAAGGGCACGCCGATGCTCAGCAGGCTGGTGAAGGTAAACGCCGGTGCGATAAATTGCGGCATAACGACAGAAAGGACGATATCGCTTGTGACAACCTCACCTCCTGCCCATGCTACTGCGCTACCCACCAGCAGTGTGGCGACAATGGCGTACCGGGGCGCAAAGGCTTTGGCCAGCAGCCAGGCCGCAAGCATGCTCCCGCACAACAGAAAATGCCCGTCGAGATTGCTGAACGCCTGCAGGCCAAACCGCAGCAGCACGCCTGCCAGCATCGCGGCAGCAAGGGAATGCGGGATGAGCTTCATCAGGCGGGCAAATAGGCCGGTCACGCCGCACAGTAAAATGAGCGCGTTGGCAAAGATAAAAATGCCGATGGTTTCGGCAAGCGTCACGCCGTTGAGGCTGGTGGCTAACAGCGCCGCGCCGGGCGTTGACCAGGCGGTGAGTACCGGGGCTTTGTACCAGCACGATAACGCAAGGGTGCTGAGGCCCATCCCAATGCCCAGCGCGGTCATCCAGCCCGCAATCTGGTGCGCATTTGCGCCCGCCGCCGCTGCCGCCTGCCAGATGATGGCTGCCGAGCTGGCATACCCCACCAGTACGGCAACAAACCCGGCAAGGGCGGCAGGAAAGAGATGAGTTGAAGGGCGCATAAAAAACTCCGTTGTGCGTTATAACGTCCGGCATAAGGTAACACTGTGCGTTATAGCGTACAAGTGGTATGCTGTGTGGGTATCTGGAGGGACCATGGAAATTACACAACATCTTGCTCATACCCTGAAAACCGAGCGCCAGGCGCGCGGCTGGAGCCTGTCGAAGCTGGCAGAAGAGACGGGCGTGTCAAAGGCCATGCTGGGCCAAATTGAGCGCAATGAATCCAGCCCGACGGTGTCGACGCTGTGGAAAATCGCCACCGGGCTGAACGTACCCTTTTCTGCCTTCATCGCACCAGAGGCGGACGGGCAGGCCGTGTTTGATCCCCAGCAGCAGGCGATGGTTGTGAAACCGTTATTCCCGTGGGATGAGACGCTGAGGTTTGACCATTTTTCGATTACCCTCGCGCCCGGTGCGCTGAGCGAATCCACGCCGCATGAAGCGGGCGTCATTGAACATGTGGTGGTGATCAGTGGCGAACTGGAGATGAACATCGACGGCGAGTGGCGCACGATCCACGCTGACGCCGGGGTGCGTTTTGCGGGGGATAAACCGCACGCCTACCGCAACAGCAGCACCCGGACGGTGCATTTTCACTCCCTTATTCATTATCCCCGCTGAGGCTACGCAAAACTGTTTCGCTGACGCATACTTCTGACTACAATAGCCGCCATTTTGACCATAACGGATAACGACGAAGTATGCGCCTGCAATCCCATCATCTTGAACTTTTAAGCCCGGCCCGTGACGCCGCCATTGCCCGTGAAGCGATCCTTCACGGTGCCGATGCCGTCTATATTGGTGGCCCTGGCTTCGGTGCCCGCCATAACGCCAGCAACAGCCTGAGCGATATTGCCGAGCTGGTGCCGTTCGCCCACCGTTTTGGGGCGAAAGTGTTCGTGACCCTGAACACGATCCTTCATGATGATGAACTGGAGCCTGCGCAGCGTCTGATTACCGATCTCTACCAGACCGGCGTGGATGCCCTGATTGTTCAGGACATGGGCGTTCTTGAGCTGGATATTCCGCCGATTGAACTGCATGCGAGCACCCAGTGCGACATCCGCACGGTAGAAAAAGCCAAATTCCTCTCTGACGTCGGGTTCTCGCAGATCGTGCTGGCGCGCGAGCTGAACCTGAACCAAATCCGCGATATTCACCAGGCCACGGACGCGACCATCGAGTTCTTTATTCACGGTGCGCTGTGCGTCGCTTATTCCGGCCAGTGCAATATTTCTCACGCGCAGACCGGCCGCAGCGCCAACCGCGGCGATTGCTCGCAGGCCTGCCGTTTGCCGTACACCCTGAAAGACGATCAGGGGCGCGTGGTGGCCTTCGAAAAACACCTGCTGTCCATGAAGGATAACGATCAGACCGCTAACCTTGGCGCGCTGATTGACGCAGGCGTGCGCTCCTTCAAGATTGAAGGGCGCTATAAAGACATGAGCTACGTGAAGAATATCACCGCGCACTATCGCCAGATGCTTGACGCCATCATCGACGATCGCGGCGACCTGGCGCGGGCTTCCGCCGGGCGTACAGAGCATTTCTTTGTTCCGTCGACGGATAAAACCTTCCATCGCGGTAGCACCGACTACTTTGTTAATGCCCGTAAAGGGGATATCGGCGCGTTCGACTCACCGAAGTTTATCGGTTTACCGGTTGGCGAGGTGCTGAAAGTGGCGAAAGATCATCTGGACGTAGAAGTGACGGAGCCGCTGGCGAACGGTGACGGCCTGAACGTGATGATCAAGCGTGAAGTCGTGGGCTTCCGCGCCAATACCGTAGAAAAAACCGGCGAAAATCGCTATCGCGTCTGGCCAAACGAGATGCCAGCGGATCTCTACAAAGCGCGCCCGAACGCGGCACTGAACCGTAACCTTGATCATAACTGGCAGCAGGCGCTACTGAAAACCTCCAGCGAGCGTCGCATTGCGGTAGATATTGAGCTCGGCGGCTGGGAAGAACAGCTGATCCTGACCATGACCTGCGAAGACGGCATCAGCGTGACGCATACGCTCGATGGCCTGTTCGAGGTGGCAAACAACGCGGAAAAAGCGCTGAATAGCCTGAAGGACGGGGTGGCGAAACTGGGGCAGACGATTTATTACGCCCGTAACATCGACGTGAATCTCCCGGACGCGCTGTTTGTCCCCAACAGTCTGCTCAACCAGTTCCGCCGTGAAACGGCCGACATGCTGGATGAAGCACGTCTGGCGAACTACCCGCGCGGTAGCCGTAAAGCCGAAGCGGTGCCCGCGCCGGTCTATCCGGATACGCACTTGTCCTTCCTGGCGAACGTCTACAACCACAAAGCGCGTGAATTTTATCACCGCCACGGCGTGCAGCTGATCGACGCGGCCTATGAAGCGCATGAAGAGAAGGGCGACGTGCCGGTGATGATCACTAAACATTGTCTGCGCTTTGCGTTTAACCTCTGCCCGAAACAGGCGAAGGGGAATATCAAGAGCTGGAAAGCAACGCCAATGCAGCTGGTGAACGGCGACGAGGTATTGACCCTTAAGTTCGACTGCCGCCCGTGTGAAATGCACGTCATCGGTAAAATGAAAAATCACATTTTTAAGATGCCGCAGCCCGGCAGCGTCGTGGCGTCAGTCAGCCCTGATGAACTGATGAAGACCCTGCCTAAGCGTAAAGGCAGCTAACTAGCGAAAATGGGTGTCTGGTTTGCGCGATTTCTGCCACTGGTGGTGCTCGCGCAAGCCTTCCGCTGACTCCTCCGCTGCGGTACGCAGCTCATCGCTGTCGGCTTCATGCCGAAGCTGATGCTCCACACTCTTCACATACAGAAATTCATGTCCTTTGTGCCCGGCCATCAGTTGACCGGAGAATAATGCGCACGTCAGTAATATTATCGATAAGCCTTTTCTTAACATTATTTCACCGCAGCAGATTCTGTCGTGGCTATCATGGCAATAATTTCGTGGTGTTATTATTCACAAAGTCAAAGTAGCGAAAAGGGTTTGTCAATAACTGTAGTGAGGTGGCGATCTGGTCATATCCTGTAACCAATAACTCTGAATTTATGCCTGTTTTAGGAATATGCTGAATTACATAACAACTGCCAAATTTGATATGTAATCGGACAACCAAAAAGTAGATTAATCTTATATAATGGTATTCCTCTGGCTAAGGAATGAGTCTGATTAAATGAAAAAAATATTACCTATTGCGCTCGTGGTGGTTTCTGTTGGTGCAGTTGCAGGGATAGGCTATACCCGTACTGGCGCCCCGGAATATATCCAGTCGGCCGAATCCCGTGTGGGCTCCTATTTAACCAGCGATTACGGCCGTGTGGCGTGTATTAGCAGCCAAAAGAGCGAGCAGCGCTGGGAATTAGATTGCACCAATCAGGCAAAAGGGAAGTCATTCCAGTTTGCCGTATATCCTTCCGAAAAGGCGCCCTATGGCGTATCACGCTCTTTTTATCTTGAAGCGATTAATGATGACGCTAAACAGAGCGCGGAACAGGGACTGATGCGTTACCTGCAAATAAACACCCAGGCAGGTTAAGCGGTCTGTTTACCTTTCGTTGAGTCTGATGGTGTTAGGTTGTACGGGATCCGCACCCCGGCATGGAATGTCGGGAACGTAGATACCAAAATACAAATCTATCCATGCAAGCATTTACCGCCAGCTAATGGCGGTTTTTTTTTGCCCGTATTCAGCCCGCGCGGGCGAACTGTTTACGGTACCGTGCAGGGGAAAGGGCGTAATGCTGCCGGAAATGGTGCCTCAGGGTAGCGGCCTGGCCAAATCCGGTCTGTTCAGCGATGCTGTCGATGCTTAATTTACTGTTTTCAAGGTAATCTTTGGCGCGCAGCAGGCGTTCATTCAACAGCCAGCGCGTGGGCGTGGTCCCGGTGGCGTCCTGAAAGCGCCGCAGAAAGGTGCGCTGACTCATGCCAACCCGACGCGCCAGGGAGTCCACGGTGTGCGCCAGAGCCAGATGCTGGTGCAGGAAATCAAACAGCTGGCCCAGACGCTGGCTTTCCCGTAGCTGGGCTACTGGACGGCTCAACTGTTGGGTTTGCGAACCGTCCCGATGCGGCGGAATGACCAGACGCCGCGCCACGCGGTTTGCCGCTTCCATGCCGTAATCCCGACGCACCACGTGCAGGCACAAATCGATTCCCGCAGCGCTCCCCGCAGAGGTCAGAATATCGCCTTCGTCCTGATACAGGACATCTTCAACCACGTCGATGGCAGGATAACGGGTTTTAAGCGCCTCAATGTAGCGCCAGTGCGTGGTGGCTTTGCGCCCATTGAGCAGCCCGGTTGCGGCAAGTACAAAGACCCCTGAACAGATGGACAACAGCTGGCACCCGCGCGCGCTGGCCCGGCGTAAGGCATCACAAAGCGCGTCCGGTACGGCGGCATCAATACCGCGCCAGCCCGGAACGAGGATTAAATCTGCACACTCAAGCAGGCTCAGATCGCCATCGGCCAGAATACGGATGCCCCCCGTTGCCCGTAACTCGCCTTCATCCACGCCTGCAACCGCAAACCGATACCAGCTCTCGCCCATTTCCGGGCGTGGCAGACCGAAGATTTCCACGGCTACACCAAACTCAAAGGTACACAAACCGTCATAGGCCAGAACGACCACCCTGGCGGGAGAAACCTGTCTTAAGTTTGTCATCTTTTTGCTGTTTTCTGGCATACGCGGACGCATTCACTGGCTGAATTTATAGATAGAGTAGTGTTAACACAAACACCCAAGATGAGGAAGGATCATGAGCTATGTTACTGAAATCCCGGCAGCAGAACCGCAGGAAGCCGTTGCCCATTTTCTGCGTCGGCTGAGCGTCGAGACCGATTGTGCTGACGTGCATCATGCCATTACAAACAATGAACAGGACTTTGTTTTGCTGCACGTGGTGGGTAAAGCAGAGCAGTTTGCCCGTCGCCACGTCCCCGGCGCGCTGCATTTGCCCTGGAGCCAGATATCCGCAGAGCGCATGACGCAATGGCCTGCAGGCACGCTGTTTGTCGTTTACTGCGCCGGGCCTCACTGTAACGGCGCAGACAGGGCTGCGCTTAAGCTCGCACGCCTTGGGCTGCCGGTAAAGATCATGCTCGGGGGGATTACCGGGTGGGAAGACGAAGGGTTCACGTTTGCTCATGAGGGATCGCCCGTTTCGCTGTGAAGATGAATTTTTTTCAACACAGGTGAAATTTTCTCGTTTGCCGGAATGCGGCAGATATGACATCTTTTTTGGACATTTAGACATCCAGAAGTCTAAAGATTCAAATGATGAATTATCACTGTTGGCAACCATTGCCGACAGACAGAGGAGATTTCCATGCAGCGACAACACGCCCCGTACCGCGCCGATGTAGTTGGCAGTTTTTTACGCCCGGATGCCATCAAGCAGGCTCGCCAGAAATTTGCCAACGGTGAGATTGATGCTGGGCAGCTTCGTGCGGTAGAAGATGAGGCCATCCGCCATGTTGTCGAGCAGCAGTGCGCCTGCGGGCTACACGTCGTCACTGACGGTGAGTTTCGCCGCGCCTGGTGGCATTTTGATTTCTTCGACGGCCTGCAGGGCGTGGAGCGTTACGATTCACAGCAGGGCATTCAGTTCAACGGCGTGCAGACGAAAGCCCACGGCGTTCGCGTGACGGGCAAGCTGGGCTTTGGCGAGCACCCGATGCTTGATGATTTCCGCTACCTGAGAAGCATTAGCGGGAACGCGCAGCCGAAGATGACCATTCCAAGCCCGAGCGTGCTGCATTTCCGCGGGGGACGTAAAGATATCGACGCCACGGTTTACCCTAATCTGTCTGATTATTTTGACGATCTGGCCACCACCTGGCGTGATGCCATCCGCGCGTTTTACGACGCAGGCTGTCGTTATCTTCAGCTGGACGATACCGTCTGGGCCTATCTCTGCTCGGACGACCAGCGACGCCAGATCCGCGAGCGCGGCGATGATGCCGATGAACTGGCGCGGATCTATGCCCGCGTGCTGAACAAAGCGCTCGAAGGCAAGCCTGACGATCTGACCATCGGGCTGCATGTCTGTCGCGGTAACTTCCGTTCGACCTGGATTTCCGAAGGCGGCTATGAGCCAGTGGCCGAGGTGCTTTTCGGGACGGTCAACGTTGACGCGTTCTTCCTTGAATACGACAACGACCGAAGCGGCGACTTTGCGCCATTACGTTTCGTGCGTCCGGGCAAGCAGCAGGTGGTACTGGGCCTTATCACCACCAAGAACGGCGAGCTGGAAAACCCGGAAGGGGTGAAGGCGCGTCTGGAAGAAGCGGCGAAATACGTGGCGAAGGAGCAAATCTGCCTTAGCCCGCAGTGCGGCTTTGCCTCGACAGAAGAGGGCAACAGCCTGAGCGAATCCCAGCAGTGGGACAAAGTGCGTCTGGTGACGCAGATCGCCAGCGAAGTCTGGTAAGCCTTCTCCAGCGCTGCATTATAAAAGTGCAGCGCTGATTCATTCTGAGTCGTTCTCTTTACAACCCGCGCCTCATCTCCCGCCATTCCGCTTTCTCCATTCTGGCATCCTTTTTGCTCTCCTGAAGCTGACACCTTGTTTATCTGCGTCCCTGCGGTATCGGACGTTTTCGCACAGCTTTCTTTTCAGGAGTGAAAATATGCACCGTCGTACCTTGTTAAAAGCTTTTGCACTGTCGGCCTCCGTGGTCGCGATGGGAATGAGTTTTGGCGTGCAGGCTGCCGATACCATCAAAGTGGGAATTATGCACTCGCTGTCCGGCACGATGGCGATCTCCGAGACGCCTCTGAAAGACGTTGCCCTGATGACGATTGATGAGATCAACGCCAAAGGCGGCGTGCTGGGCAAGAAACTGGAGCCGGTGGTGGTTGACCCGGCGTCGAACTGGCCGCTGTTTGCCGAGAAAGCCCGTCAGCTCATCAGCCAGGATAAGGTGGCGGTGGTCTTCGGCTGCTGGACGTCTGTATCGCGCAAATCCGTGCTGCCGGTGTTTGAGGAGCTGAACGGCCTGCTGTTCTACCCGGTTCAGTACGAAGGTGAAGAGATGTCGCCGAACGTCTTCTATACCGGCGCCGCGCCGAACCAGCAGGCGATCCCTGCGGTGGAGTACCTGATGAGCGAAGACGGCGGCGCGGCGAAGCGCTTCTTCCTGCTGGGCACGGACTACGTGTATCCGCGCACCACCAACAAGATCCTTCGCGCCTTCCTGCATTCAAAAGGCGTAGAGGATAAAGACATTGAAGAGGTTTACACCCCGTTTGGCCACAGCGATTACCAGACCATCGTAGCCAACATTAAGAAATTCTCCGCAGGCGGTAAAACGGCGGTGGTGTCGACCATCAACGGCGATTCCAACGTTCCATTCTATAAAGAGCTGGCTAACCAGGGGCTGAAGGCTACCGATGTTCCAGTGGTGGCGTTCTCTGTCGGCGAAGAGGAGCTGCGTGGGATCGACACCAAACCGCTGGTGGGGAACCTGGCGGCGTGGAACTACTTCGAATCCGTAGATAACCCAACCAACCAGACCTTCGTGGCGGATTACAAAGCCTACGCCAAAGCGCACAAGCTGCCGAATGCCGATACCGTCGTAACCAACGATCCGATGGAAGCCACCTATGTGGGCATTCACATGTGGGCGCAGGCCGTCGAAAAAGCAGGCACCACCGACGTGGATAAAGTGCGTGCCGCGATGGCAGGTCAGTCCTTTAAAGCGCCGTCTGGGTTTACGCTCACCATGGATGCCACCAACCACCACCTGCATAAGCCGGTCATGATTGGGGAAATCGAGGGTAACGGCCAGTTTAACGTGGTCTGGCAAACCGACGCGCCGGTGCGTGCCCAGCCGTGGAGCCCGTTCATCGCCGGAAATGACAAAAAGCCTGACCAGCCGATGAAAACCGCCAGTAATTAAGCCATTACCGCAGGGAGAAACGTCATGAACGCCATGCGCATGTTCATCGCTCTTGTATGGCTTACCGGACTGCTGCCAGGGATGGCGCAGGCATCGGATGCCGATAACTTTGTTGCTGCTAACCGCACGCAGCAAGCAGCATTGCTGTCCGCGTGGGCGGCTTCACCGGATGCGGCAAGGATGCCGCTGCTTCAGGCGCTGCAAGCTGAAAGCCTGTTTATCGACGGCCAGAAACATGCCTTTGCCAGGCACGGCGGCGAGATGGTGCCGCTCGGGGCGGCAACGGCGGCAGAAGGCGCTACCAAAGCCGTACGCCTGACCAACCGACTCCGTGTATTGGCGGCGACTGCCCTGGCGACACACCAACTCATAAGTGACAGCGTCACAGAAAGGCGAGGCGCAGCCCGGCAGCTCCAGCGGGATATCCAGCCAGATATGCTCGGTTTTCTGCAAAAAAGGGTCAGTCTCGAAACGGATGATGTGACGCGGCAGTCCCTGCTGCTGGCGCTGGCGAACCTCCAGCTTGCCAGTCCACTGGCGGAGACCCGTCTTCAGGCCATTGAACTACTGGGTCAATCCGACGACCCGGACGTGCAGGCAAAAATCACGCCGTTTACCCAACCGCAGACGGAGCCGGATGCGAAGGTGCGTGCGGCCGCTGCCGAGAGCCTGAGCCACATTCAGCACCGTCTGATGTGGGGCGACCTGCTTGGGCAAGCATTTATGGGGCTTTCTCTGGGCTCTGTCCTGCTGCTGGCTGCGCTGGGGCTGGCGATCACCTACGGACTGCTTGGCGTCATCAACATGGCGCATGGTGAAATGTTGATGTTAGGGGCGTATGCCACCTGGATGGTGCAGCAGGTGATGGCGCAATTTCTGCCCCAGTGGCTTGCGCTTTATCCGGTTATTGCGCTGCCCGTGGCCTTTTGCCTGACGGCGGGCATCGGAATGATTCTCGAGCGCACGGTGATCCGCCATCTTTACGGACGTCCACTGGAAACGCTGCTGGCGACATGGGGGATCAGCCTGATGCTTATCCAGCTGGTACGCATGACGTTCGGGGCACAAAACCTGGAGGTGGCAAACCCGTTCTGGCTTTCCGGAGGCGTGCAGGTGTTCGCCAACCTGACGCTGCCGTGGAACCGCATTGTGGTGCTGGGCTTTGTGCTGCTGGTGCTGTTCTTCACCTGGCTGATTCTGAACAAAACCCGTCTTGGCCTGAACGTCCGCGCGGTGACCCAAAACCGCAGCATGGCTGCCTGCTGCGGGGTGCCTACCGGGCGCGTCGACATGCTGGCGTTTGGGCTGGGGTCCGGCATTGCCGGTCTGGGCGGCGTGGCGCTTTCCCAGTTGGGGAACGTGGGGCCGGAGCTGGGCCAGGGCTACATCATCGACTCGTTCCTGGTGGTGGTGCTGGGCGGCGTAGGCCAGCTGGCCGGTAGCGTGGCGGCGGCGTTTGGCCTGGGGATTTTCAACAAAATTCTCGAACCGCAGATGGGTGCGGTACTCGGCAAAATCCTGATTCTGGTGGCGATCGTTCTGTTTATTCAGAAACGCCCTCAGGGACTCTTTGCCTTAAAAGGGAGGGTTACTGACTGATGAGCCAGCCACTTACCTTAACGATGGCGCGTAAAGCGCCGCGCACGACTCAGATTGCGGGCAGCCTGCTGGTGGCGTGTCTGCTGATCTTACCGTTTTTCGCGCTGCTGCCCGCCACGCATCCCCTGGCGCTATCGACCTGGATGCTGACGCTGATTGGCAAGATCCTCTGCTATGCCATCGTGGCCGTTGCGCTCGATCTGGTATGGGGATACGCGGGCATGCTCTCGCTGGGACACGGCATTTTCTTTGCCCTTGGCGGCTATGCGATGGGGATGTACCTGATGCGCCAGGCGGCGGGTGACGGTCTGCCTGCGTTCATGTCCTTTCTCTCCTGGAGCGAGCTGCCGTGGTTCTGGTGGGGCACCCAGCACTTTGCCTGGGCGCTGGTCCTGATTGTGATGGTTCCAGGATTGCTGGCGCTGGTGTTTGGCTGGTTTGCCTTCCGCTCAAAAATCAAAGGAGTCTATTTTTCCATCATGACCCAGGCGCTGACCTACGCGGGCATGCTGCTGTTCTTTCGTAACGAGACCGGTTTTGGCGGTAATAACGGCTTTACCGGTTTTACGACCCTGCTCGGATTCCCGGTGACGGAGACCACCACGCGCATCGCATTGTTTCTGGCGACCGTGTTGCTACTGATTCTGGCATTAGGCACAGGATTTGCGCTGGCGAAAAGTAAGTTTGGCCGCATCCTCACGGCGGTGCGTGACGCGGAAAACCGCCTGACGTTCTGCGGTTACGATCCGCGCGGGTTCAAGCTGCTGGTGTGGACGCTGTCCGCGGTGCTGTGCGGTCTGGCGGGGGCGCTGTACGTCCCACAGGTGGGCATTATCAACCCTGGCGAAATGTCGCCGACCAACTCGATTGAAGCCGCTATCTGGGTGGCGCTGGGCGGGCGCGGCACGCTGGTCGGTCCGGTGATTGGCGCAGCGCTGGTGAACGGCGCCAAGAGCTTCTTCACCGTCGCGATGCCGGAATACTGGCAGCTGTTTTTGGGGCTGATTTTTATCGCCGTCACGCTGTTCTTGCCGCGCGGCGTCTACGGCCTGTTGCGTAAGGGGGAGAAATAATGCAGCCATCTGACGGATTATTCACCCGGCAGCTGCCCGGTGACCGCTACCGGGAACAGACCGATCCCGTGTTGCAGCTTGAGGCCATCAACGTCAATTTTGACGGGTTTCAGGCGTTGACGGATCTCACGCTCAATATTGGCGTGGGCGAACTGCGCTGCGTAATTGGGCCTAACGGCGCGGGCAAAACGACGTTAATGGACGTTATCACGGGCAAAACGCGGCCTCAAAGCGGCAAAGCGCGCTATGACCAGTCTGTCGATCTGACCCTGCTCGATCCCGCCGCTATTGCCCGACAAGGGATCGGGCGTAAATTCCAGAAACCCACGGTCTTTGAAGCGCTTACGGTGTGGGAAAACCTCGAAATCGCAATGAAAACTGACAAATCCGTCTGGGCGAGTCTGCGGGCAAAGCTAAACGGCGAACAGGTTGATCGCATTGATGAAATGCTGGTGCTTCTGCGGCTCAGCAGCGATCGCGACCGCCGCGCCGGGCTGCTTTCTCACGGGCAAAAACAGTTTCTGGAGATCGGTATGCTGCTGGTGCAGGATCCGCATCTGCTGCTGCTGGACGAGCCCGCCGCCGGAATGACGGACGCGGAAACCGAATACACCGCAGAACTGTTCAGAACGCTGGCGGGCAAGCACTCTCTGATGGTGGTGGAACATGACATGGGGTTTGTGGAAACCATCGCCGATCGGGTGACGGTGCTGCATCAGGGGCGCGTGCTGGCGGAAGGCTCGCTTCGTGAGGTACAGGCCAACGAGCAGGTGATTGAAGTCTATCTGGGACGCTAAGGAGCCGTAATGCTACAGGTTAACGAACTGAATCAATACTACGGCGGCAGCCATATTCTGCGCGGCGTGAGCTTTCAGGCTCTTGGCGGCGAGGTCACCTGTCTTTTGGGGCGCAACGGCGTCGGTAAAACCACGCTGCTGAAGTGTCTGATGGGGCTGATCCCGGCGAAAAGCGGTGACATCGTCTGGCAGGGCAAGAAAATCACCCACAGCAAGCCGCACCAGCGGGTGCGCGCTGGCGTGGCGTATGTCCCGCAGGGGCGCGAGATTTTCCCGCGATTAACCGTTGAAGAGAATCTGCTGCTGGGGCTGTCACGCTTTTCCGCCCGCGACGCGAAGCAGGTGCCGGATGAGATCTGGCAGCTGTTTCCGGTGTTAAAAGAGATGAAACACCGCCGCGGGGGCGATCTCTCCGGGGGACAACAGCAACAGCTGGCGATAGGACGCGCGCTGGCAAGTCGTCCCCAGCTTCTGATCCTCGATGAGCCGACGGAAGGCATTCAGCCATCGGTTATCAAAGAGATTGGGCAGGTGATCCGCTCGCTGGCAGATCGCGGCGATATGGCGATTCTGCTGGTTGAGCAGTTTTACGACTTTGCCGCCGAGCTGGCCGACAGCTATCTGCTGATGTCGCGCGGCACCATTATTCAGCAGGGACGTGGTGAAAATATGGAGCAGGAGGGCGTTCGCAGTCTGGTTGCGATCTGAAATGTTATAATATAACATCATCATTCTTATAAAACGGAATGAGGGTTTTGTTTTGGCTGCACATATTGGAAAAATTGCCATGACTCTGGGGGCGCTGCTGGTCAGCGGTCAGCTGTTTGCCCATTCGCACGGTCACCAGATGACCGAGGCGGAACAGAAGGCGGCGAACGGCGTGTTTGAGGATAAAGACGTGAAGGACAGAAAGCTGTCGGACTGGGACGGCACCTGGCAATCCGTCTATCCGTTCCTGTTGGACGGTTCGCTCGATCCGGTATTTAAGAAGAAAGCGGAGAAGGACCACAAATCCGTTGAGGCGGTGAAAGCCTATTACCGTACCGGCTACGCAACGGACGTGGGATCTATCGGCATAGAAAATAACGTGATGGAATTCCACCAGGGGGAAACGGTAAGCCGCTGTCACTACGACTACAGCGGCTACAAAATCCTGACCTACGCCTCGGGGAAAAAAGGCGTTCGCTATCTGTTTGAGTGTAAGGATAACAGCAGCAAGGCACCGAAGTTTGTTCAGTTCAGCGACCATATCATTGGACCGAAAGCCTCTTCACACTTCCATCTTTTCATGGGCAACACCTCCCACGAGGCGCTGCTGAAAGAGATGGATAACTGGCCGACGTACTACCCGAACGAGATGTACAAAGAACAGGTGGTTGAAGAGATGTTGCACCACTAGCTTTTGCTTGAGCCGGGTGGCGGCTACGCCTTACCCGGCCTACATGGTTATGCGACTTTGGGCGCGTCGCACCACGCTTTCACGCTCATCCCACGCAAAATCATCAGCCAGGCAATGACGATGGCGGCCATCATAATCACAAACAATGACCAGTGCGGCAGATGGGTCAGGATGAGCCCGGTGATCATCGGGTTCGCCGCCGCGCCCAGCCAGCCCAGCGCCTGGGCGGAGAAATAGCTCGCCTTCATTCCCGGCGGGGCGATGTTGTCGATCAGCATATATTCCCCCGGAGCATAGATAATCTCCCCGAGGGTAAAGATCGCGGCAGCGATGCCCCAGTAAACCAGGTTTTCACCGGAGAGCATAAACCCGCCCAGACCCACGATGAAAAACAGGGTGGCAACGGTCATCAGCGGGCGAATGTTGCTGGCTGAAATTTTACGCCCGAGGGCGTATTGCAGCGTCACCACCACGGCGGCGTTGACGGGGAGCACCACGGCCACCACCTTTTCGGCAAAATCACCGTCCGCGTGCGCGGCAAGCACGTACTGCGAAATGCAGGTCGCAAACGATCCCCCGACGTAAGAGGCGAGCAGACCAGACAGCGTGTACCAGAACAGGGCGCGGTCCTTCAGCAACACCGACGGCTGCCATGGTGCCTTTTCTTCAGCGGCATCTAACGCAACGCTTTTCTGTACAAAGAAATGGATAAAGCCGAGCGGCAGTGCGGCGCAAAAGGCCGCCAGCCAGAACGGGAGCTGCAGGCTGTACATCACCAGCAGGGTCCCAAGCGGTGGGCCGATCGTCCAGCCGATGTTCAGGAAGCTGTAGTTCAGGGAGAAGACGCGGGCTTTCTCGCTTGAGGTCAGCACATCGGCAAACCAGGCTTTGAGTACCGTTGAAAAAACCGAGTAGGCGCAGTTGATCAGCGCAAAAAACAGGACCACCAGCGTGACGTTATTAACCAGCGGAATGGCCACAAAGCCCGCAATAAACGCCACAATGGCGATCAGCATATAGCGCTTTTTATCAAACTTATCGGCCAGAATGCCAAACCCTAAGCTGAACACGACACCAATGGTCAGCGCAATGGTCAGCGCATAACCGATATTCTCGACGCTCATGCTATACGCGCGCGTGAGATAAATGGTCATAAACGGCAGCGTTGCCCCTCGACCGATTGTTAATAACAATGACGATGCCAGCAGCGCTGCGGTAGAGCGCCTGAGAGATGGTTTCATATTCCTGCCCGACAAATGCTTATGCTTTTTTTGTTGTGTTATAAAAGGAGTATCACGACATAAGGGGCTTGTATAGCGCCTAATTTATCCCTAAGTGCTTCGCCTGACTGCCAGAATTAATGATCTTCTCGTGGTGCTATTTTTTCTGTTACCTTGAACTGTTAACAAATTATTAATAATTCAGGGGCAGGGTATGACGCGTAAAGACGGGCTGCTGGCGTTGCTGGTGGTCGTAGTGTGGGGGCTTAATTTTGTGGTCATCAAGCTGGGGTTACACAATATGCCCCCGCTGATGCTGGCCGGTTTACGTTTTATGCTGGTGGCGTTCCCGGCGCTATTTTTCGTGGCGCGTCCAAAAATCCCCCTGAAACTGCTGCTGGGCTACGGCCTGACCATCAGTTTTGGTCAATTTGCGTTTCTCTTCTGCGCCATTAAGTTCGGCATGCCCGCCGGTCTGGCCTCGCTGGTTCTGCAGGCGCAGGCGTTCTTTACCATTATTCTCGGCGCGTTTGTGTTTGGTGAGCGTTTACAGGGTAAACAGCTGGCGGGGATTACGCTGGCGGTGTTTGGCGTGCTGGTGCTGATTGAAGCCAGCCTGAACGGTCAGCATGTGGCCCTGCTGGGCTTTATGCTCACTCTGGCGGCGGGGCTTAGCTGGGCCTGCGGAAACATCTTCAACAAGCTGATTATGCAGCATGAGGCACGCCCGGCGGTGATGTCTCTGGTGGTGTGGAGTGCGCTGATCCCTGTTATCCCGTTTCTGGCGGCATCGTTTATTCTGGACGGCCCGGATCTGATGCTGAAAAGCCTGGTCGAGATCGATCTCACGACTATCCTGTCGCTGATTTATCTGGCGTTCGTCGCCACGATTATCGGCTATGGCATTTGGGGTTCGCTGCTGGGTCGCTACGAAACCTGGCGGGTGGCGCCACTGTCTCTGCTGGTACCCGTGGTGGGGCTGGCCAGCGCGGCGTTGCTGCTGGATGAAAAACTCAGCGCGCTGCAGCTCTTTGGCGCGGTGCTGATCATGGGGGGACTCTACATCAACGTGTTTGGTTTGCGCGTGCGTCGGGCGACGCGAGTACGGAATTAGGGCACAAAAAAGCCCCGCAGAGGCGGGGCAAAACGAATCAGAAGCCGTGCTGATTGTAATATGGCACGCCTAATTCGTCGGATTTGTCGCTACCAGCTCCCATATGGTTGAAATCAAAAGGTGACTGGTCATGTGCTGACGGCAAAATCATCGTGTCACGATTATTTTGCTGCGTTGCACTGGGCGTTTGCTCCGCGAAGGTCTGGCTGGAAAACAGCACCAGCAAGGCGAGGGCGGCGGAGACGGTAACTTTCATGATTTCCTCGGTACGTCTTTACAGGCGTTGTTTAACTACAGTGTTTTAACGGATAGAGATATCGGGATTCACCCGGCATGCTGGTGATACGATACTTATGAGGCGGCACATCAAAGTAGTTCTTAAACGTGCGCGTCAGGGTTTGTTGCGATTCAAATCCGTAACGCTCCGCCAGATAAAGGATCGGCTCATTGCTTTCTTTCAGTTTTTGGGCAATCTCCGTCAGCTTGCGGCTGCGAATATATTGACCTAATGAATGACCGGTCTCTTTTTTGAACATCCGTTGCAGGTGCCATTTTGAGTAACCTGAACGCTCTGACACTTTTTCAAGGGAGAGCGGCGATTCCAGGTTGTCCTCGATCCAGTCCAAAATGCTATGAATGGTGATAGCGTCAGTATTGCGTCTGGACATCGTCATACCTCTTTTTCTGTTTACGGCAGTATTTTCTTAAGCAAAAGCTCAAGCGTTGCCACTTCATCTGCCGTTAAGTTTTTTGTTAGTTCCTGATGCAGTGTTTGTCCTACGAGTTGATGACATTGCTCACACATGGCCGCGCCGTCGCTGGTCAGTTTGATCAGCACGCCGCGTTTGTCATTCGGGTTAGGGCTTCGTTCTATCCATCCTTTGCAGACGAGACGATCCAGCATGCGGGTTAACGCACCCAGATCGACAGAGAGCACCTTTTTCAGCTCAACCGGCGTGATACACACTTCGCAACGAATGGAACACAGCACTTTGAACTGTGTTGCGGTGATATCCAGCGGTGACAGATAGTCATTGAGCAGGCGATCTTTTTTCTGGTTAACCATGTGAATAAGACGGCCCAGTGGAATGATGTCGTTAAAGAGATCGCTGGTGCTTTTCACAATGGTTGCCCTGGCAAGTAGTTTAGTCACGGCAGATATTATTGCTCAGGCAAGTATAAGTCAACTGAATGAATCGACGGATGCCACGAATTGCTAAAACGTTTCATGAACTTTTTTTGAGTGCTTTCAAATCATATACATAACGCAGGGTTATCATTGCAGTGAGAAAATAATGGTTACGTTGTGGTCATGGCTGAATGTCACACTTTCACCCTATAATTGCGGGGATGAATATGGATAAGGACAACGACGCACTATGTTGGATTTGATTAAAGCAATTGGCCTCGGGCTGGTGGTGTTGCTGCCGCTGGCGAACCCGTTAACGACGGTGGCGCTGTTTCTGGGGCTGGCAGGGAATATGAACAGCGCAGAGCGCAATCATCAGTCGATGATGGCCTCTGTCTATGTGTTTGCCATCATGATGGTGGCTTATTACGCCGGACAGCTGGTGATGAACACCTTTGGGATTTCGATTCCCGGCCTGCGTATCGCCGGGGGGCTGATTGTGGCCTTTATTGGGTTCCGTATGCTGTTCCCCGCGCAAAAAGCGCATGAATCACCGGAAGCGGCCAGCAAATCCGAAGAGCTGGAAACAGAGCCCAGCGCGAATATTGCTTTTGTCCCGTTAGCGATGCCGAGTACGGCGGGGCCGGGTACGATTGCGATGATCATCAGCTCCGCCTCAACGGTGCGTGATAGCTCCACCTTCCCGGACTGGGTGCTGACGGTTGCGCCACCGCTGATTTTCGCGCTTATCGGTATTATCGTGTGGGCATCCCTGCGCAGTTCCGGTGCGATTATGCGCTGGGTAGGAAAGGGCGGGATTGAAGCGATTTCCCGTCTGATGGGCTTCCTGCTGGTGTGTATGGGCGTGCAGTTTATTATTAACGGCGTGCTGGAAATTATTAAGACTTACCACTGAGGTCATTGCCGGGTGGCGGCTTCGCCTTACCCGGCCTACAAAAAGACGGATTTCGTAGGCCGGGTAAGCGCAGCGCCACCCGGCACAAACAAACCTCACCCGTGCTGGCCCTGTTCCTCCAGCGCCACCGGCCATTTACGGAAGATCAGCAGCGACCAGATAAGCGCCACCAGCGCAGGGATCGCCCCCAGATAGCCAATCGCCGACATCGACACGTGCAGGCTAATCTGATTTCCCAGCAGCGCGCCCGCCCCAATCCCCAGATTGAAAATTCCCGAGAAGAGCGACATCGCGACGTCCGTGGCATCCGGTGCCAGCGCCAGCACTTTCACCTGCATGCCCAGACCGATAATCATGATTGCTACGCCCCAGAACAGGCTGAGGATCGCCAGATGGCTTTCGCTGCCCGCGGCAGGCATCAACAACAGCAGGCACGCCAGCAGCAGGCCAATGGCGCTGCTCACCAGCGTAGACGCATGCTGGTTGCCGAGCTTGCCAAACAGAATACTGCCGATAATGCCCGCGCCGCCCAGAATCAGCAGCAGAACCGTGGCGAAATTGGCGCTAAAGCCCGCCACAACCTGCACAAACGGCTCAATGTAGCTGTAGGCCGTGTAATGGGCGGTTACCACAATCACCGTAAGCAAATAAATGCTCATCAGCGCCGGGCGACGCATCAACAGCGGCAGGCTTTTTAGCGAGCCGGAATGTTCGCTCGGCAATGTTGGCAGCAGCTTGATGAGGCAGACTAGCGTGATCAGCGCCCCCATGCCGATGGCAAAGAAGGTGGTACGCCAGCCGAAGTATTGCCCGACAATGCGGCCAATCGGCAGGCCGAGCACCATCGCCAGCGCGGTACCGGTGGCAATCAGGCTCAGCGCCTGCGCGCGTTTCCCCGCTGGTGCCAGGCGAATAGCGAGCGACGCGGTAATCGACCAGAACACCGCATGGGCAAAGGCAATACCGATGCGGCTAATGACCAGCACCGTAAAATTCCACGCCATGAATGACAGCACATGGCTGGCGATGAAGACCACAAACAGGCCAATCAGCAGCTTTCGCCGCTCCATCTGGCTGGTCAGCAGCATAAACGGTAGCGACATCAGCGCCACCACCCAGGCGTAGATGGTCAACATAATGCCCACCTGCGCCGTCTCCATCTGGAAGCTGTCGGCTATGTCAGACAGCAGCCCAACCGGAACAAATTCAGTGGTGTTGAAAATAAACGCAGCGATGGCGAGCGTGACCACACGTAGCCACGCGACCCTGCGGGAAACCGTGTTTGTTGTCATAAAGATGTCTGGGATTGATTAACGATGAGGAGACGATCTTAAAGCTTTAAACGGCGAAAACTCAACCATAATGTGACCTAAATCACAAAATTTACCGTACCACAGCGGTAGCGGCGGGCGAGGTTTTCCGTGAAGATAAAGAACAACATAACGATAACAGGCGGTAAGTCGATGCAGGAGATTGATTTTTATCTGGTAGATGCGTTTAGTAATACCTCATTTGGTGGCAATCCGGCGGCGGTTTGCCCGCTAAAGGCATGGCTACCGGATGAGACGTTACTCAGCATGGCGCAGCAGCATAACCAGTCCGAAACCGCGTTCTTCGTGTGCAGTAAAGGCGGGATTGAGCTGCGCTGGTTTACCACCTTAACCGAGGTCAATCTCTGCGGACACGCGACGCTTGCCGCTGCGTATGTGCTGTTTAACGAGCTGGACTACCCGGACTCGCGCATTCACTTTGAGACCGCCTCTGGCCGCCTGACGGTCAGCCGGGAAGGTGACTGGATGACGCTCGATTTCCCGGCCAGTCCGACGCAGGAATTGACCCCGCCGCCAGAGATGCTCGCCGCGCTGGGGATCAACCGCTACGTTGAGGCCCGAAAGGGGCGCGCCTGGGTGGTGGTGCTGGAAAATCGTGAGCAGGTGGAAGCCGTGACGCCAAACTATTCCGCGATGACGCCAGGTGAACACAAGGTTGCCGTCACCGCGCGTGGGGAGGGTGAGTACGATTTCGTCAGCCGCTTCTTCTCACCAGGGGTTGCCGTACCTGAAGATCCTGTCACCGGCTCTGCGCATACGATGCTCATTCCTTACTGGAGTGAAACGCTGGGAAAAACGACGCTGTTTGCGCGTCAGGTTTCGGCCCGTGGCGGTGATGTGCGCTGCGAACTGAAAGGCTCGCGCGTGATGATGAGCGGCCAGGCATCATTATATTTGAAAGGCACAGTATTTCTGCGCTAAAAAAAAGAGGAAGAGACCATGCAGGAAATTGATTTTTATCTGGTAGATGCCTTCAGCGACAGGGCGTTCGGTGGTAATGCGGCGGCGGTTTGCCCGCTGGAAGAGTGGCTTCCGGATGAGACGCTGCTCAACATGGCGAAGCAGCATAACCAGTCGGAAACGGCCTTCTTCGTGCGTACGGATAACGGCTTTGAGCTGCGCTGGTTTACCACGCTTGATGAAATTAACCTCTGCGGACATGCGACGCTGGCGGCGTCCCACGTCATTTTTGAATATCTCGACTACCCGCATACCGAAATCACCTTCTCGACGCGTTTTGTTGGCGACCTGACGGTGAAGCGCAACGGAGACTGGCTGACGCTCAATTTCCCGGCATGGTCGACGGAGGTTGTCGACAATCCGCCCGCGTTACTCTTTAGCGCGCTGGGCATCAGCGGTGCACAAGAGATCCGCGCAGGGCGCGATTACATGGTGGTGCTGGAAAACCAACAGCAGGTAGAAGCCTTAACGCCGGATATCGCGGCAATGATCCCGCTGGATAAAATGGTCTGCGTCACGGCACCGGGGGACGCGTATGACTTTGTCAGCCGCTTCTTCTGTCCGGGCGAAGGCGTGCCGGAAGATCCGGTGACGGGATCGGCGCACAGCATGTTGATTCCGTACTGGAGCGAAAAACTGGGTAAAACGTCACTGAATGCCCGCCAGGTATCAGCCCGTGGCGGGGATCTGCGCTGCGAGTTTAAGGGCGACCGCGTGCTGATTGGCGGGCAGGCGACGCTGTATTTGAAAGGACGGATCTTTTTGCGCTAGCTGAGCGATGCGCCGCCGCAGATCGCAATCTCTTGACCGGTAATGGCGGCGGCCTCTTCGCTCAACAGGAAGTTGACCAACCCGGCGACCTCTTCTGGCCTGATAAGCCTCCCTAACGGCGGACATTTCGGCGGGGAGGTTTCCCGCCCCGGCGAACTGAGCATTGGCGTTTGGGTGGCTCCGGGAGCGACCACGTTCGCGGTAATCCCTCGTGGGGCCAGTTCGGCGGCCCAGCTTCTGATCATCCCAACCATTGCCGCTTTGGTGGCAACATACTGGGAACGTCCGGCTGCGCCGCGTGACGTTCTGCTGCCTATCGCCACCAACCGTCCTCCGGACGCCATGCGGGGTGCGAAGTGGTTAAACAGTACTTCACACGCCTGCACGTGCAACCGCCAGAGCGCGTCACCGGTAGCAGACTCCAGCAGCCCCAGAGGCGCGGCAGCCATCATTCCGGCAGCATGGATCACCGCGTGAGGCGGAGGGAGGGGCTGCAATACGGCCATCAGCGCATCAGGCTTGCTGATATCAAGGCTCAGACTGGTGAAGCTGGGCGTTTCCAGCGTGACGGGGCGTCGGCTTAGTCCGGTCACCTGCCAGCCTTCAGCCAGCAGACGCTTAACGATCGCCTCACCAATGCCCGAGCTGGCTCCGGTAACGACAGCATGGCGCATCTCAAACCTCCAGCATCGTGCGAGGAATTTTGAATACCGCTTTACGCACCGTCATGGGCGACACGGCAGCACACAGCGCCTGATGGGGCTCACCAGGGTAAAAGACGGCAAAATCACCCGCGCCGAGACGGATAGCGACGCTGTGTTCAGCGGTGGAGGCAATAAACAGATCTGGCTTGCGCTCTTCATCACCCGGCCGCCCGATGGGAAGTGCTCCGGCGTGAATATATTCTTCGCCTGCTAACACAACCTGAATATCTGCCCACTGGTGATGGTACTCCGTGTGCCGCTCGATACGCGGCTGCGTCCTGGCAGGCCCGATATGGCAAAACCAGTCGCTATTCTCCGGTTGCCAGCGACCATCAGCGCGCGCCATAAGAGCCGGGAGCGTGCACTCCGGGCGGGAAAGCAGGGCGTATAACGCCGACGGTAGCCCTGCCAGTGGCAGGGCGTTGAGATGCCCAATAATCATATTAGCCCCTTGACCCATTCTGGCGTCACCCGCACGTATTTGATGGCCTGGCGGAAGTAGGTGTAAGCGATATGAATATTGCCTTCCGATCCCTGTTTGATGCTGGGATAGGAAAATTCGCGATTGAGTTTTTCCATGGAGTTGTTGGTCATACAGTAACCATCCCCCTCGTCCAGGTTACGCTGCCACGGCCAGCTTTTCCCGCCGTCCGGCGAAATGGCGACGGTCATCGGCGCACGCGGCGCTCCCCAGAAGGCAGCACGACCGCGGGTGACGACCGGCTCTTTACGGTCATCACCATCATCAATTTCATCGTAGAGAGACGCCCGGCGCTCAAGTGCACCGGCGGCGCTCATGTGATTGAACACCAGCGCCAGTTCACCGCTCGAAAGCGTCGTTACCTGAATGGAGGAGTTGTTATTGGGTAGCGCCGTCGGCTCCGGTACGGACCAGCTTTCGCCGCCGTCCGTTGACTGGCTGTAATAAATATTGTCCGCCCAGCGGCTGCGGAACAGCGCCACCAGGGTGCCGTTGTGAAGCGGGGTAATATTCATATGCACGCAGCCCAGGCTTTCGGGCACCACAGCATCACGCCAGGTTTTTCCGCGATCCTCCGAGATTTTCACCGCGCTGATATCGTCGTTACCTACCCATTTCTCCCCCGGCCTTGTACGGCAGTAAAACACCGGTAGCAGCCAGTTGCCGTTTTCCAGCACCACTATCGGCTGGCGGATAAAGGTGCCCGGTTTATCGAGAAGAGTATCAATCTCGCCCCAGGTTTGGCCCAAATCCAGGGACTGGCGATAGCGCACAATCGCCGTGTCCTGATTGCCGGAAATCTGGGCGGTCCACAGCAGCCACAGCACGTTGTCCGGGGCAAGGAAGAGGACCGGGTTTTGCTCAGAGCGCGTCGCGTCGTCAGAGAGTTTGACCGCGTCGCTCCACTGCTGGCTGCCCTGTGTCAGGCGTGAACCCCATACGGAGATATCCGCAATCCCTTCCTGCGTCCCCCCGAACCAGACGCACATCAGCGCGCCATCCGGCAACGGCAGCAGGTTTGCGGCATGGTTTTGTGGGCAAGAGGAAGGCAGCATGGCTGTCTCCATGTGAATGTCCTGCGGGTGCGGACGAACAATCCCGTCGCGGGTTATGGTTACAGACATATCAAACTCCATTATTTTCTGCAGGGGTGGGCGCTTTTGCATTCGCTTTTCCCGGAATGAGCCGCTCTATCACCATGATGACGGCTGGGGTCAGCAGAGCGATATACATATTGTTGATACCAAACGGATCGCCAAGCAGATACCAGACCGACGTGACGACGCAGGCACCAATTAGGCCAGCGTTAGCCCCACGGGTGCTGCGGAAGAACGGGGCGTAAAAGGCGATAACGGCCACCACGGAAATCGACAGGCGAATGGCACGGGTAAAGAACGAGAGCTTCAGGACTTCAGGCACCAGCAGAACAAAAATCAGCGGCAGGAAGCCAATTAGCAGTGAGATCCAGCGGGTGGCCTTAAATTCCTGCTCAGGCGTCGGGTTGCGCATCGGCACGTAAAAGTCTTTAACCACCAGGGAGGCGATAGCCAGCGCAACGGTACTGACGCTGACGAAAATAGACGCCACCAGAGAGGTGGTGACCAGACCGGCCAGCCACGGGTTCATATCCTGCAGGAAAATCGGCATCGCATACAGGCTGTTAATCTCCGGGTGCAGGTATTTAGCCGCCACGCCGATTACCGCGATGGCCAGCGCAATCGGCAGACAGAAGAAGAACGCGACCCAGGTTGAACGTTTGGCCGATTTCACGTCTTTGGTGGAGGAGATGGCCTGAATCACAAACTGGGTACAGAAGATGGAACCAATGGTGCCGATGAGCCATGCGAAAATGGTCGACGCGCCGATATTGCCATCCCAGGTCCAGTAGAAGTCCGGCATGTTTTCAACCATTGGCGTGAAGCCGCCCGTCTTAGACAACGCGAAGCCCATAATGACCAGAATGCCGAAGTATTTCAGCGCACTGTGCAGCACCGTCACCCACGCCACACCCTTCATGCCGCCAAAGGCGAAATAGAAGGTGCTGACGATAGCGGTAATAAACGCCGCAACGGGCAAATTGACCTTCAATACGGTGGAGATGGCCGCCGCACCGCTGACGTAGTTCCCTACGTTAACCAGCAGAAGGGCGTAGATCATGATGATGGAGATAATATTTTTGGTGCTGTTACCGTACTTTTCGGCAATGGCCCCGGAGATGGTGATTTTCCCGGTGTTATAGATGCGCTTGACGAGCAACAGACCAAACAGCGGAAAGCCAATCGCCGCACCGATGACGGACCAGGAGGCCGCAAACCCGTCTTCAAACGCGGCCTGCGCCGTGCCGATAGTGGATTTTGCGCCGATATATTCAGACATGAGCAGGATCCCGACAATAAATGCTGGCATTGCGCGGGAGCCTTCCATGAAATCACCGGAGTTTTTACTGCGGATCCGGAAGGTTAGCCAGGTCGTGAACAGAATGTAGACAATCACTATGCCGACAATGATTAGGGTATCTTCAGCGGTAAAATTATTCATCTTTGCCTCTCTTCAGGGCGAGTGAATCCTGGGCACCTCAGGCACCCGGTATTCTTATTGACGACACTGACGCCGGTTAATTCAGTGACGCTGTCACTATCTGGCGTATCTGTTGCAGCTGTTGCGCGTTAAACGCCACGGCGTATCGGCTTTCTCCAACGTCTTCTCCCATGATCTGCAGCGCTTTTTTGACTGCGGCGGGGGAAAACGCGACGCTGTATAACTCCGTGCGAAGCTGGGTGACGCTTTCCTGAGCCCGGCGGGAACCGTCGATATCACCAGCATTAAAGCGTGACCAGATGGCGTTAATGGCCGCCGGTGCCACGTTCGCCAGTCCGGAAATACAGGCGGAGCAGCCAACGACAAAGCCCTGATGGATCAGCGAATCGGGGCCGTTCAGCACGTCGAATCCGTCGATGTCTTTCACCGCATTGAGGAATCCGCTCAGGCTCTCGTAACTACCGGCACTGTCTTTAATACCGATAATATTGGGATGCTCCGCCAGCGCGCGAGCGGTGTATGGCTTAATGGTGTTACCGGTTCTCGCTGGAATGTTGTAGAGATAAATCGGCACGCTCAGCGCATCGGCAATAGCCGTATAGTGCGTGATTAGCTCGTCTTGCTTTAGGGGAACAAAGTAAGGGGTAATGACCGATACGGCATCCACACCCAGTGAGGCGATCTGTTTGCCAAGACGGATGGTTTGGCGGGTAGATATTTCTCCTGCATGGGCCACAACGGGCGCGCGTCCCGCCACGGTTTCAACGCAGTGCCGGGTGACGGCGATTTTTTCTTCTTCGCTTAGCACGAAAAACTCGCCGTTGGTCCCTCCGCAAAAGATGCCATTACCGGCATCCAGCTGACGCGCGATCTGCCGCGTGAGTCCCGGTAAGTTCAGGTCGCCGTCCGCATCAAAGGGGGTGACGATAGCCGTCAGTACGCCCTTTATGGTGTTACGCATTTCTCACTCCTTCGATATTAATGTTGGGGAAACAGTGTCCGATAGATTGCCTGCACCTCGTCACGGTCTGGCTGACAGGGGGCATTATTCATTAAGCGTTTAACGTTAAGCGCGGCCTCACTGAGGGAAGCAATGTCTTCTCGCGGTACGCCCAGCGTCTCAAGGTTATCCGGCAGGTTGAGGCGGCGAACCAGCGCCGCAAAGTACGTCACCAGCGCGTGGGATTTGTCCTCGTCCGACAGGGTGGTATCCGCGCCGGGCACGAGATCCCAGACCTGAGCAAACTTTGTCACCGCATGGGGGCGCACTACGCGCATGCACGGTGCCAGCAGAATGGCGTTAGCCACGCCGTGCGGCAGGTGATATTTCCCCCCGAGAGGATAGGAAAGGGCGTGAACCAGGTGCGTGCCTGCATGCGCAATGGCAACCCCGCCGTAGTAAGACGCCCACAGCATCTCCAGCTTCGCCAGCAGATTACCCGGTTCGGCGCAGGCTGTTTCAATGTTGTTCAGCAGCTTAGACAGTCCCGTCAGCGCGGCGTTATCGCTGACCGGGTTGGCAACCGTTGACGTGAAACACTCAATCAGGTGGCACAACGCATCAATACCCGTCGACGAGGCGATGTGCGCGGGCATGCTGGTAGTGAGTTCAGGCAGGAGCGCAACGTAATCCGGCAGCAGCACGGGGGAGATGATCCCCACTTTCGTATTCTGTTCCGGTATCGCCAGAATTGCGTTTGGCGTGGCTTCGGAGCCAGTACCGGCCGTAGCGGGGATCAGCAAGGAGGAAATCCGCGCTGCGGGTTTTGTCCCGGCTAGCAGGGTATCCAGCCCCGGGGACTGAGGATGACACAGTACGGAGAGTAACTTTGCGACGTCCAGCACGCTGCCGCCCCCGATCCCCACGATCAAATCGAACTTGCAAGATGTTAACCCGCCGAGCACCTGGCTGACATCGTGGTGCGAAGGTTCCTGAGGCACGTTATCAATAATTGTGATGCTGCGATTGTCCTCTTCAAGAAGGAGCCGGATCTGCTTTGCTGCCTCCAGACGTGAAATATTGCCGTCTGTGACCAGCAAAATGTGTGCTTTACCGTTAAGCAGCGGTCTGATGGCGGGAATAGCGCCAGCGCCGCTGATAATTGTGCTGTTGATGGTTACCACATTCTTCTCCTGTCCTGGTGGTCATGATTGATTTCGCTCAAATGAGATCAGCCATGGTCATCGTGTGGCTAAATTTATAATTTATTCGCAAACTGATTAACTTGATCTTGCTCACATATAATCAATCATGATTGAATATAATCATTAACAGGATGAACGAACCCGGAGTGGGGATGAAAAAAAACAATCTATACAGAGAGGTGGTGGTCGTCGCAGATGACTTTACCGGCGCAAACGATGCGGGCGTCAGCCTGGCGCTTCGCGGGAAAAAGGTCTGCGTGGCGTTCCAGACAGTTTCTACTGAACCCACTGATGCGCTGGTTATCAATACCGAATCACGGGCGCTGGGGGCATCAGAGGCGGCTGAAAAAATTGCGCGCCTCGGGGCGGATGTCGTGAACGCGCGGTGGCTGATTAAAAAGGTTGATTCCACGCTGCGCGGGAACGTGAGCGCTGAAAGCGCAGCCCTTCAGGCTCTAAGCGGTAAACGGCAGATCGTCATTGCGCCAGCGTATCCTGCAGCCGGGCGCATTACGCGGCACGGCCAGTGTCTGGTTAACGGTATCCCGGTAAATGAAACCGAATTTGCCAGCGACCCGAAAACGCCGGTGCCTTCTGCTGACATTGTTGATCTCTTCTTTGGACTGGCGGGCAAATCCGTGACCGTACACGACCTGGAAACCGCGCTGGCGCAAGGGGATGGCGTGCTGATTGTGGATGCAGAGACGGAGGGTGAGCTGGATGCCGTTATTGCCGCCGCGCTGACCTGCGAGCAGACGCCGCTGCTGGTGGGATCGGCCGGGTTGTGCGATGCGCTGGCGCGCCATCTTGCACCGGACCGGCGCAAACAGCTGCTGGCCGTCGTTGGCTCGATGAGTGAAATCGCGCAGCGTCAGATTGCGTTTGCGCTTAACGCACCTGGCGTGTCGCGGGTGTTCATTGATGTTAACGACATGCTTCACGGCACAACGTCAGACGCATTCATCCGAATAATTCAGGCGCTTCAGGCGGGTCATCACTGCATTGTGCAGACCTGTTCGGATCGGGAGTCCCGACATCGCGTTGAGGATTTTTGCAGCCAACATCGAATGACCCGCGCGGCGCTGGGTGAAAAGATTTGTACTTATCTGGGAACGCTAACCCGCGAAGTGCTGGAAAAGCACGCACCGGATGCGCTTTACGTTTCTGGTGGCGATGTGGCGATGGCCGTTGCCAGCGCGCTTGAGGCACAAGGTTTTGAGATTACGGGACGCATTGCACAGTGCGTACCTTACGGCAGATTTTTGGGTTGTGCCTGGCATCGGCCGGTGATGACCAAAGCAGGGGGCTTCGGAAAGGAAGAGACGCTGCGTGAGGTTTTGCATTTTATCGAGGAGAGAATGAGTGACTAATATTATTGCTGTAACCATGGGTGACCCGGCGGGTATTGGCCCGGAAATTATTATCAAATCCCTTACTGACGGCGAGTTATCGGGTTCACCTGTTGTCGTGGTGGGCTGCGCCCGTACGCTACAGCGGGTGCTTAAGCAAGGGATCACCGCGCAAGCCGATATGCGTGTGATTGAGAAAGTCAGCGATGCGCAGTTCGCGCCCGGTGTGATTAACGTGCTGGACGAACCGCTGGCGGATCCTGATGGGTTAAAGCCGGGGGTTGTTCAGGCTCAGGCCGGGGATCTGGCTTATCGCTGTGTGAAGCGAGCCACCGAACTGGCGATGGCGGGTGAGGTAAAGGCAATTGCAACGGCGCCACTCAATAAAGAGGCTCTGCATCTGGCCGGACATCACTACCCGGGCCACACGGAACTGCTGGCACATCTGACCGACAGCAGAGATTACGCCATGGTGTTGTACACCGATCAACTCAAGGTGATTCACATCACCACCCACATCGCGCTGCGCAAATTCCTTGATACGCTCAGTCAGGATCGGGTAAAAACCGTGATCGGTATTGCCGATACCTTCCTGAAGCGTGTGGGAATCGATCATCCGCGCATTGCAGTTGCAGGTGTGAACCCGCATGCGGGTGAGAACGGCCTGTTTGGTGATGAAGAGATCAAGATTGTCGGCCCCGCCGTCGAGGCGATGAAAGCGCAGGGGCTAAACGTCACCGGACCTTGTCCGCCGGATACGGTATTTATGCAATGCCACGAAGGAATGTATGACATGGTCGTTGCGATGTATCACGATCAGGGGCATATTCCGTTAAAATTACTCGGCTTCTATGACGGGGTGAATATCACCGCCGGGTTGCCGTTTATCCGTACCTCTGCAGATCACGGCACCGCGTTCGATATTGCGTGGACCGGCAAAGCGAAGTCTGAGAGCATGACGGTGTCTATCCAGTTGGCTATGCAAATTACACGGGAATGATATGAAGGGATATAACCGGTTAGAGCAGATAATGGATTACCTGAAAGGGCATAATCTGGTGACGGTGGATCAGCTGGTGGCAATCACGGATGCCTCACCGGCGACCATCCGCCGCGACCTGATTAAGCTCGACCAGGAGGGCGTCATTAGCCGTACCCACGGCGGCGTTACCCTTAACCGGTTTATTCCTTCCCAGCCCACGACGCACGAAAAAATGCAGAGGAGTCTGGCGGAGAAACATGCTATTGCCAGTGTGGCGGCCAGCTTTGTTAAGGCGGGAGATGCCGTCGTGCTGGATGCGGGCACCACGATGATTGAACTCGCGCGTCAACTGACGCACCTGCCGCTGCGCGTCATTACCAGCGACCTGCATATTGCGCTGTTTCTCTCGGAATTTAGGCAAATCGAAGTGACGATTATTGGTGGCCGTATCGACGATTCGAGCCAGTCGTGCATCGGTGAACACGGGCGTCGCTTGCTGCAAAACGTATGGCCGGACGTGGCGTTCGTCAGCTGTAACGGCTGGGATATAACCCGAGGGATCACCTCGCCAACGGAAGAGAAGGCGGCATTAAAACGCGATTTGATCGCCAACGCTAAGCGCCGCGTACTGCTGGCAGACAGTTCAAAGTACGGCGCCTGGTCACTGTTTAACGTGGCACATCTGCATACTCTGACGGATATCGTCACGGACAGCAGGCTGGATGAGACGACACAGGCCGAGCTGAGGGCGCTTGATGTCCAACTGACGCTGGCCTCATGACATAAGTTAATACTATGTAGCCCCCTGGCAAGTCTGCGCTATGTTAAAAGAAAAATAGCAAGGAGCCTGCCATGTATTCCATCACCTCTGAGTCTGCCCGTCATCCCGACATCCTTAATCTGATCGCGGCCCTTGACCGCTATCAGAGCGATCTTTACCCCGCCGAAAGCAACCACCTGCTCGATTTGGCTAATCTGCCGGACGCGTCGCTCATTTTAATGATTATTCGCGACCAACAGCTCAATGCCGTAGGGTGTGGCGCCGTGGTGCTGAACGGTGACGGTACGGGGGAGATGAAGCGGGTGTATATCGACCCGACGCACCGTGGACAACATCTTGGGGAAAAGCTGCTGGCCGCCCTTGAGGATGAAGCCCTGAGCCGGGAATGCCATACTGTCCGGCTCGAGACGGGGATCAAACAGCATGCCGCTATCCGTCTGTATCAGCAGTGCGGATACGAACTGCGTCCGGCGTTTGCCCCGTACGTCGAAGACCCGCTGAGCCTGTTTATGGAGAAGGCGCTGGTGGTTGACGTTCGTTTAGCAGCGCTATAAAGGCTTCAAGCTGACGGGTCATTGCCCCGCGTCGCCACACCAGCCAGGTGGTGAGCCAGCGCCAGTTTTCCACCAGCGGCCACGCTGCAACCTGATGGTGCCCCGGCATGCTCTCCAGCATGGATCGGGGCATTAATGCGATGCCGGCCCCGGCAATCACGCAGGCGAGCATGCCGTGATACGACTCCATCTCATGAATACGCCCCGGCGTAGCTCTGTCGGCATGAAACCAGCTTTCCAGATGTCGGCGATAGGAGCAGTTCGCGCGAAAAGCGTAAACATCGCTGCCGCTGACCTGGGTGGCTTTTGAGACTTCAGCATGCCCGGCGGGCGTCACCAGCATCATCTCTTCCCGATAAACCGGCATCCCTTCCAGCTCCGGATGGGATAGCGGCCCGTCAACAAATGCGGCGCTCAGGGTACCTTCCAGTACCCCATCAATCATCGTCCCGGATGGCCCGGTGGACAGTGCAAACTGAATGCGCGGATAGCGCTGGTTAAACTGCGCCAGACTCTCCGGGATGCGCACGGCGGCGGTGCTCTCCAGCGCGCCGAGGGCAAACAGCCCCTGCGGTTCGTCCCCGGCCACGACCATCCGCGCCTCGTCTACCAGCGCCAGGATCTGCCTGCTGTAGCGCAGAAAATTATGCCCGGCTGGCGATAAGCGCAAACGCTGGTTCTCGCGGATAAACAGCTCCACGCCGAGATCCGCTTCAAGCTGACGGATGCGGGTGGTCAGGTTCGACGGCACGCGATGCACCTTCTGCGCCGCCTGGGTGATGCTGCCGGTTAGCGCGACGGCGTTAAACATTTCAAGCTGAGTTAAGTCCATAGCGTTCTCGATTCGTGAATAAGGTGGTCAGTATTATTCATTTTTAAGAAATAGCAGAGTGGGCCACAATGAATCAACTGTTATTGCGAGGAGAACATCATGACCCTTTCATCTGCTACTCATGCACGCTCTGTTAACCCGGCGACGGGCGAAACCCTGGCCACGTATCCCTGGGCGACAGCCGACGATGTAGAACGCGCCATTTCCCAGGCCGATACGGGCTTTCGCCAGTGGCGTCGCGAAAGCGTTTCCCATCGCGCGCAGAAGCTGCGCGATCTGGGCGCGGCTTTGCGTAACCGGGGTGAAGAGATGGCGCGGATGATGTCCCGCGAAATGGGCAAACCCATTCTGCAGGCGCGCGGCGAGGTGGCTAAATCTGCCAGCCTGTGCGACTGGTATGCCGAACATGGCCCGGCAATGTTGAATGCTGAACCCACGCTGGTCGAGGATCACAACGCGGTCATCGAGTACCGTCCGCTGGGACCGATTCTGGCGGTAATGCCGTGGAACTTCCCGCTCTGGCAGGTGCTGCGCGGCGCGGTTCCCATTCTGCTGGCGGGGAACAGCTACCTGCTGAAGCACGCCCCGAACGTGCTCGGCTCCGCGGATCTGATTGCGCAGATTTTTGCCGATGCCGGTTTTCCTCAGGGCGTGTTTGGCTGGGTAAACGCCACCAACGACGGCGTCAGCCAGGCCATTAACGACCGCCGTATCGCTGCGATTACCGTCACCGGCAGCGTGCGTGCCGGGGCGGCAATTGGCGCTCAGGCGGGCGCGGCGCTCAAAAAATGCGTGCTGGAGCTGGGCGGTTCCGACCCCTTTATCGTCCTGAACGATGCCGATCTGGATCTGGCGGTGAAAGCCGCAGTGGCGGGGCGTTATCAAAATACCGGACAGGTTTGCGCGGCGGCGAAGCGTTTTATCGTGGAACAGGGGGTGGCTGATGCCTTTACCCAACGCTTTGTCGACGCGGTTGCAGCGCTGAAGATGGGCTCGCCGGAGACGGAAGAGAACTATCTTGGCCCGATGGCGCGCTTCGATCTGCGTGATGAACTGGATCAGCAGGTGCAGGCCACCCTGGCAGAAGGGGCGACCCTGCTGTTGGGCGGAGAGAAACTGGCTGGTGAGGGTAACTACTACGCGCCAACCGTGCTCGGCAACGTCAACCCGAACATGACCGCGTTCCGCCAGGAGCTGTTTGGCCCGGTGGCGGCGATTACGATCGCCAGGGATGCGGAGCATGCTTTAGCGCTGGCTAACGACAGTGACTTTGGTCTGTCTGCCACGGTCTTTACCGCAAACGACGCGCTGGCGGAGACATTCTCTCGCGAGCTGGAGTGCGGCGGGGTGTTTATCAATGGCTACAGCGCCAGCGATGCCCGCGTGGCTTTTGGCGGCGTGAAGAAGAGCGGCTTCGGTCGTGAGCTTTCACATTTCGGTTTGCATGAGTTCTGTAACGTGCAGACGGTCTGGAAGGATCGCGTGTAATTTATCGCCCATCTGTGATTATGGCCCTCATTACGAGGGCTGTTGTCATGTATCTGCAATGGTTCTGTCATTTTCGTTTCGTAGACTCGCTCGCGTCTAACGTATTGTTACAGAAGAAAATTATGAACCTAACGCAAATTTTTCGCCGTATTGCGCAGCGCGTCATCCCCCGTCAATTTGGTCTGCTGGCCGGCATTTTTTGTATTATTGGGCTTTTCTCCACACTGCAACTCTCCTCCACGCTTCTGCTCACCGCCTCTCTAAAAGAGGCCCAGCGCAACGAACAGCATAACCAGCTGGCGTATCAGCAGCAGGGCAAGCTGGATCAGGCGCGCGTTTCCCTGCTGGCCGCAAGCGATTTGCTTAACCGCTCCGGCGTCTGGTTTATGCAGGATAAGGAGACCGGCTCGGAAGGGAGCTGGCACAGTCTGATGGACGAGGCGCAAAAGGCGCTGGACGACTCTCATCAGGCATGGACGGCGTGGCTGGCACTCCATCCGGCGAAAGACGAGGCGCTGGTGAACAGCTACCAGCTTTTCTACGGTGCCATTAAAGAGCAGGCGGAAGGCCTGATTAAAACGAACGCCATTGATGCCTTTTTTGCTGTTCCCGCCCAGGCGTTTCAGACCGACTTTAATGATAACTATGCGCGTTACCAGCAGCTGAGCGAGAAACAGGCCCTGCAAGGGCGGCAGACGCTGGTGTCGCAGCTTTCAGGCCTGCAAACGCTATTCCTGTTTGCGCCCGTCGTTCTGCTGGTGATTGCCATTCTGGTGTGGTTCGGAATGGCGAAGTGGGTTATTACGCCGCTGCGTCGGTTGATTGCACATATCAACCAGCTTTCTGCGGGGGATCTGTCCGGTACACCGCCAGGTGTAGCCTGTTTCAACCGGGAGATGGGTCAGCTCAGCGGCAGTGTTAATACCCTGCAGCATGGGCTACTGCAGCTGGTATCGCAGGTCAGCCACGCCACGACCTCGATGGTCGAGAACATTGGCTCCCTGGCGCAGGGGAATCAGAAGCTGTATCAGCAGTCTGTACGTCAGGCGAAAGAGCTTGAGGATGTCACGGCGAATATCGCCGCGCTGGAAACGCATGTTGAAGGCAACACCGGCTATGCGAAACTGGCCAGCGCCCGCGCAGATGAGGCGCGTCAGGCTGCGGTAGGCGGCGACCAGATGATGTCTACGGTGAATGCCTCCATGCAGGCGATCGTTGACCGATCTTCCGAGATGCGCGGGATCGTAGCGATGATCGACAGCGTGGCGTTCCAGACCAATATTCTTGCCCTGAACGCGGCCATTGAAGCGGCACATGCGGGCAATCAGGGACGCGGCTTTGCCGTGGTCGCCCGCGAGGTGGGGCTGCTGGCCCGCAAAAGCAGTCATTCTACCCAGACCATTCAGGCGCTGATCAATCACTCTTTGCAGGGGATTCATGATGGCTCAAAAGCGGTTAACCGGCTGGAAGATAACCTGCAGCAGGTTACCGGGCTGGTGGCGAATTTAAGCAGCCTGCTGAATGACATCTCAGACGCCACGCTGAGCCAGGGGGAGAGTATTCATCAGATGACTCGCCAGCTTCACGCCCTGAATCAGGTATCGCGGCAGACGGATGCGCTGGTGTCTGACGCGTCGGATGCCTCTGCGCGTTTGCATCAGGAGTCCGATAATTTGCTGGAAGCCGTCTCGCGTTTTCGTCTTCCCGCCTGACGCAATATATAAGCCTCTGTTATACTCGCAGCCCGTTTTAGCCTGAGGGCAAGGAGCAAAGTGTGGCTGCGGTTATCCATAATGAGATGCTGGACGAAATTCTGGCGCAGGTCCGACCGTTAATCGGAAAGGGGAAGGTTGCCGACTATATTCCGGCGCTGGCCTCGGTCAGCGGTAATAAGCTGGGTATCGCCATATGCACGGTAGACGGACAGCGTTTCCAGGCCGGTGATGCGACCGAGCGATTCTCGATTCAGTCCATCTCAAAGGTGCTGAGCCTGGTGGCGGCAATGCGTCAGTACGAAGAAGACGAGCTCTGGCAACGTGTGGGTAAAGATCCCTCCGGCCAGCCGTTTAACTCGCTGCTGCAACTTGAAATGGAACAGGGTAAACCGCGTAATCCTTTTATCAATGCCGGGGCGCTGGTGGTGTGCGATATGCTGCAAAGCCGCCTCAGCGCGCCTCGCCAGCGAATGCTCGAAATCGTGCGCCAGCTTTCTGGCGTGCAGAGCATTGCCTACGATCCAGTGGTCGCGCGCTCGGAGTTTGAACACTCGGCACGCAATGCGGCGATAGCCTGGCTGATGAAATCCTTTGGCAATTTCCACAACGATGTGGCGACGGTTCTGCAAAACTACTTCCATTACTGTGCGCTTGAAATGAACTGTGTTGAACTGGCGCAAACGTTCCTGTTCCTTGCGCATCAGGGGCATGCACCGCATCTCGATCAGGAGGTGGTATCGCCGATGCAGGCCCGTCAGGTGAACGCCCTGATGGCAACCAGCGGGATGTACCAGAATGCCGGTGAGTTCGCCTGGCGTGTCGGCTTACCGGCAAAATCCGGCGTGGGCGGCGGGGTCGTGGCCATCGTTCCCCATGAGATGGCGATTGCCGTCTGGAGTCCGGAACTCGATGAAACGGGAAATTCACTGGCAGGTGTGGCGGCACTGGAACGACTGACCCAACGGTTGGGGCGCTCGGTTTACTGATGTCGAACCTGGATCCGTTATTTGCACGCCTGTCGCGTTCGACGTTTCGGTCGCGCTTTCGACTGGGGCCGAAAGAGCGGCAATACTGTTGGGAAAAAGGGGCTGAGACCATCGATCGCCATGCGGCGGATTTTGTTGCTCAGCGCCTTGCCCCAGCCCATCCCGCGAATGACGGTAAGCAAACGCCGATGCGTGGACATCCGGTGTTTATTGCTCAGCACGCCACTGCCACGTGCTGTCGTGGCTGCCTGGCAAAATGGCACAGCATTCCGCCGGATGTCGAGCTTACGGCGCAGCAGCAGCACTATATCGTCACCGTGATCCATCACTGGCTGGTCATACAAATGAATGCATGACGCAGACGTAGAATTATCCTGTTGTTCATCCCCATGCAGGGAGAAAGCGGCCTTGATATATATGATTAAAAGATAAATTGCTTGCTAGGTATTTTTAAGCTCAATAAGATACCGCAAGAAACATATCGGAAAAATCTTAGTATGAATGCCACTGACAAACTTAGTCCCAAGCCTCGCTTACCTGGTCGTCGGTTTGTCAAACGTATGTATCTCATGCGTTTACTCGGCACATTTCTCTGTTTTATTCCTGTCCTGTCCGTATTGATTGAACACCATCGCTCGGTCTGGCTGATGATCCTGCTAGGGGCGAATGCCTTTATTTGGCCAACGGTGGCCTGGCTGCGGGCGCGTCATTCACCGACGCCCCTGTCGACCGAGCATCAGCACCTGGTGCTGGATGCAGGCGCCGGGGGCTTTTGGATCGCGATGATGGCGGTTAATCCGCTTACGTCGGTCGTGATTGCGACCATTTTGCTTTCAGACAGGCTTTCTGCAGGCGGTATTACGCTGCTGAAAAAGGCCGCCGCTCTGATGCTGGGCGTATTCCTGGTGACCTGGCTGACGCAGGGGATGGAGGTAGACGGGTTTGTTTCCCAGCGGACAATGTTTGCCACCTTGCCGCTGATCGCTATCTACATGCTGGCCATGAGCATGCTGACTGACAGTATTGCGCAGCGCTTACGGATAAAAAGCCGAGAGCTGGAGCGGATCGCCATGATGGATCCGCTGCTGGATATCGCTAACCGTCGTCTGCTGGAAAAACGTATCGATCATGAACTGAATAAACTTCGTCAGACGTGCCGTGAATCTGCTTTGATGTTTATCGATATCGACAACTTTAAAGATGTAAATGACCGCTTTGGCCATAAGGTGGGCGACGCGATGCTGGCAACGGTATCGAAGATCCTGCATCTGGCCACGCGCCCGACAGATACCCCAGCGCGTCTGGGGGGCGATGAATTTGTCATTTTGCTTCCGGATACCAGCGTGGATGAGGCCCAGATTGTGGCTACCCGCATTATGGACGCGGCGGCAGTAATGAAGGATGTGGCGCAAGAGGCCGTGCATTGCACCCTCAGTATCGGTATCGCCTGCGCAACGCGAGACACAAGCAGCGTGGCCGACTGGCTGCAGGCCGCCGATAGTGCTCTTTACCATGCCAAGCGTGAAGGCAAGAACAGAATATTCGCACACTGACAATGTCTCTGTTTAAGCTACGCTTTTAATAACGCAAAGCGTCAGGAGACGTTATGAAAGCACCTGTAACCCCCGCTAATGAAACAGAACGCCTGAACTCGCTGCGCGAGTCTGGCCTTCTTGAAATCGACAATTCCGTGGCATTTGACCGGCTGACGCGTCTGGCTAAACGTTTTTTCCAGGTGCCGCTGGCGATGGTCAATCTCATTGATGAACATTCACTTATTGTGAAATCCGCCGACGGACAGGCGCCTGACACCGTTCCGCGCAATATCTCTTTTTGTGGTCACACGATCCTCAGCGAAGCGCCGCTGGTGGTGAGTGATATGCTTCAGGACGACCGTTTTGCCGATAATCCGCTGGTGGCAGGCGACCCAAGGGTTCGCTTCTACGCGGGTTTTCCGCTGCGCTTGCGTGACGGGGCGAGCGTTGGGTCGCTGTGCCTAATCGATTTCGCGCCACGTGAATTTTCCGCGGCGGATCTCGCCGTACTCGGGGACCTGGGCGCGCTGGCGGAAGATGAATTTGCCGCAGTCAGCGCGGCAACCACCGACGAACTCACCGGTTTATACAATCGCCGCGGCTTTAACCAGTTTGTTCGTTTCACCCTCTCTGTCGCCAGACGTCGGGCGGAGCCGCTAACCCTGGGATGGCTGGATCTCGATCGTTTTAAAGAGATCAACGATCGTTATGGCCACGAGGAGGGCGACAAGGCATTGCAAGCGATGGCTTCCCTCATGAAGGCCTCTTTCCGCGAGGCCGATCTGCTGGTTCGCTTTGGGGGTGACGAATTCGCAGTGCTGTTTGCCGATACAGATGAGCAGGGCGCCTGGATCGCCATGCAGTATTTGATCGAACAGGTAGAGAGCTATAACGCGCGTCAACTGCACCCCTGGTCGCTGCATTTCTCCTGGGGCTTGAGTGAGTTCGACCATAACAGCAACGATATTCAGCAGTGGCTTAAAAATGCCGATCGGAAAATGTATTCCATGAAACAGCAGAGACATACTGAGAGATAACGAAATCCTATGTATTAGGTTATTGCGTTACGGAAATGTTAATAGCAATCTGGAGAGATTCATTAAAAGGACAAAACATGAACTCTCCACTGCATATTAAAACCCTCTCCCGGGACGACATTCTGTCCCACATCGACGCGCTGGCCGATATCCTCGAAAACTGTGTTAACGGCGGCGCATCCGTTAGCTTTATGCTGCCTTTTAGTCACGACAAAGCGCGCACGTTCTGGCGCGGGATTGCTGAAAGCGTTGGCCGTCATGAGCGTACCGTACTGGCGTGCGTTGATGAGCAGGACGGCATTATTGGAACGGTACAGCTCATCACCGATCAGCCGGAAAATCAGCCGCACCGCGCGGATGTCGCAAAACTGCTGGTTCACGAAAAGGCCCGCCGTAAAGGGGCGGCAATGGCGCTGATGGAGACCCTTGAGGTGATGGCGCGCGAAAAAGGGCTATCGGTTCTGGTACTGGATACCTCCACCGGTAGCGGCGCGGAGAGCTTTTACCAGCGGGCGGGCTGGCAAAAAGTGGGAGAGATCCCGCGCTATGCCTTGATGCCTGATGGCGCGATGACCGCAACATCCATTTTCTATAAATTCTTATGATTATTTTTCACAATTGCCTGATGAGTTGATCCAAACAGGGGTTCTGGTCTGAAAGGTTTGATAAGTTATTACACCAATCTTATCAGGCTGTATGACTAATCGAAAAGGACCCCAATGTGAACACACTCAACCGACGTGATTTCCCCGGTGCTCTCTACCCTGAACGTATCATTCAGTTTGGCGAAGGTAACTTCTTACGTGCGTTCGTTGACTGGCAAATCGACCTGTTAAACGAGCATACCGATCTTAATGCTGGTGTGGTGATTGTTCGCCCGATCCAGAGCGATTTCCCGCCATCGCTCAGCACCCAGGATGGTTTGTACACCACCATCATTCGGGGTCTGAATGAGAAGGGGGAGGCGGTAAGCGATGCGCGTCTTATCCGCTCCGTTAACCGTGAAATCAGCGTCTACGATCAATATGATGAGTTTTTGACGCTGGCCCACAATCCCGATATGCGTTTTGTCTTTTCGAACACCACGGAAGCCGGTATCAGCTATCACGCCGCTGACAAATTCGACGATGCCCCGGCGGTAAGCTATCCGGCGAAACTGACGCGACTGCTGTTTGATCGCTTTAGCCACTTTAACGGCGCAGCGGACAAAGGCTGGATTATCATTCCGTGCGAGCTTATCGACTACAACGGTGAAGCACTCCGCGAACTGGTGCTGCGCTATGCGCGGGAGTGGGCGTTGCCGCAGGCGTTTACCCAGTGGCTGAATAACGCCAATAGCTTCTGCTCTACGCTGGTTGACCGTATCGTTACCGGTTATCCGCGTGACGAAGTGGCATCGCTGGAAGCTCAGCTTGGCTATCGCGATGGATTTATCGATACCGCTGAACATTTCTATCTGTTCGTGATTCAGGGGCCAAAATCACTTGCCGCCGAGCTGCGTCTGGATAAATTCCCGCTGAACGTGCTCATCGTTGATGACATTAAGCCGTACAAAGAGCGCAAAGTGGCTATCCTGAACGGGGCGCACACCGCGCTGGTACCGGTAGCCTTCCAGGCTGGTCTGGATACGGTTGGTGAAGCGATGAACGATGCTGAGATTTGTGCGTTCGTCGAAAAAGCGATTTACGAGGAAATTATTCCTGTGTTGGATTTGCCGCGCGAAGAGCTGGAGTCGTTCGCCAGTGCGGTGACGGGCCGTTTCCGTAACCCTTACATCAAGCATCAGCTGCTGTCTATTGCCCTGAACGGGATGACCAAATACCGCACGCGTATCCTGCCGCAGCTGCTGGCGGGGCAGGAGGCGACGGGTCAATTACCCGCGCGTCTGACGTTTGCGCTGGCCGCGTTGATTGCGTTTTACCGGGGTGAACGTCATGGCGAACGCTATCCGGTACAGGATGATGCGCACTGGTTGACCCGCTATCAGCAACTCTGGGCACTGCACCACGATAAGCAGATCGATACCCGTTCACTGGTGGAAGCGGTGCTGAGTGAAAGCAATCACTGGGAGCAGGATTTGACGGAGGTGAAGGGATTGGTTGAACAAGTTACGTTAGATCTTGATGCCATCCTTCATCAGGGGATGCGTGAAGCGGTAAAACCACTTTGCTAAACGGTTACCCGGCTTCGGTCGGGTTTTTTTACGATCCTATTTAGTTACAACATACTATTTATTATGTTTTTAAAAATGACTTCAACTCCGTGCGGTTTAGGCTAGCCAGTGGAGAAAATGCAATGTTCCATTAACATGCTTGCAACCGTGAGGGGGATCACGTTTAATAGCCTCGCTCTTTTCCTTTCTGACACTGACTATGATTGTTCGTCCTAAACAGCACTGGCTACAACTGATATTTGTCTGGCACGGTTCGGTTCTGCCGAAAATCTACACCCGCTTGTTGCTCAACTTCCTGCTTTCCATCGCCGTCATCCTGATGCTGCCGTGGTATACCTCGCTTGGCATCAAATTTACCGTCGCACCGTTTAGCATTCTTGGCGTGGCGATCGCGATCTTTCTCGGTTTCAGAAACAACGCTTGTTATTCGCGCTACGTTGAGGCTCGCCAGCTCTGGGGGCAACTGATGATAGCGGCGCGCTCGCTGTTTCGCGAGGTAAAAAACACCTTACCAGACGATAAACATCTGGGTGAGTTTGTGCGCCTGCAAATTGCCTTTGCCAACTGTTTACGCATGACGCTGCGCCGGGAAACAAACGCAGAACAGCTTTCACCTTATCTGGCGGCAGAGGATTTGCGTAAAGTGATGGACGCCAACTCTCCGGCGAACCGTATTTTACTGATCATGGGGGAGTGGCTTGCCGTACGGCGTCGTAACGGGCAGCTGTCAGATATTCTGTTCCACAGTCTTAATAACCGTCTGAACGATATGTCGATTGTCCTGTCCGGCTGCGAGCGCATTGCGACAACACCGGTGCCGTTTGCGTACACCCTGATTTTGCATCGCACGGTGTATCTGTTCTGCATCATGCTGCCGTTTGCACTGGTTGTGGATCTGCACTACATGACGCCGTTCGTCTCCGCGTTGATTTCCTATACCTTTATCTCGCTGGATACGCTGGCGGAAGAGCTCGAAGATCCGTTTGGCACCGAAGATAACGATCTGCCGCTGGACGCCATCTGCAACATGATGGAACGCGATCTGCTGCAGATGAACGATGAAGAGAACATTCCGGAAAGGTTGTTCCCGGATAAACACTATCAGCTGACCTGACGGGCATTCCACTCGTCACGGGTGATCTCCCATAACTCGGAATCCAGCATTCCGCTGACGTAGGCTTTCTTTTCCGTTCTGATTAACCGCATGCCGCTGCTGTCTGAAATACGTCGGGAGCGGCTATTGGCGGTAGCCTTCGGGGCGCGTAGAACGGGTTTGTTGAGCGTGTTAAACCAATAATCCGTCGCGGCAATGCTGGCTTCGCGCATAAACCCTTTCCCCTGAAACTCCGGCGCCAGCCAGAACCCGCGGTTGTTATCCTCGACATCGTAGAGGCAGATAATACCCATGAGCCGATCCGGCGCTTCACGACGGCGGATACTCCAGAACCAGGCAATCCCTTTTTCCATATCCGGCAGCGCCACGTTGTTGACATAGCTTTCCGCACCGTTTTCCGGGTAGGGCCAGGGCACCGAAGAAACCATATAGCGTACGATTTCCCAGCGCGGATACAGTTGTTGAATCTGGACGGCATCTTCAGCAACCAGCGGTTTCAGCAGCAGGTGTTCTGTCGTAAGCGTCGGTATCGTCATCTGCGGATCTCCATATTTAAGCGTTATGGTTTTGTTTGCGTTCTGGTATTTTCATCATTATCACATTCTGATGAGTTGTGCTTTTCGCTGGCGGTATTCTGATGAGATTTCTGAGTTTTTTAACCGGACGTGTATTCCAGGATCTCCTGCAGCATGGCAAAGAGATTGAGGAATCTATTGCTCGTCGTGATACCCGTCTTTTGAATCATTCCACTCCCGAGCTGGAACGGTATTTTTCTCGTCCTCTCGACGAGCTTCCGCGTCAAAATCCTTACCCGATAGCGGCGCTGTTACCTCTGTTTATAGTGGCATTTGCGTTAAATCTTCTGCCTTTTCTCCACATGTTGCAGGGGTTGTTGCCTTTACATCATGCACTGAGTTTTTTCGTACCATCATTGATAATCCTTGTCACGCTCATTGTTAGTAGCGTGCTTCTTGCCCGAGGGGTGACGTCAGGTTTGCTGGGCGTTATGGCATTGTTCATCATCCTACTGGTCATGACCCTCGTTCAGGCGCTACATCTCCTGTTTTCTCATGGCGGAAGCCTTTGGCCAATAGTCATCGCATGCTTCGCCCTGTTACTTTGCCGGGTGGTGATGAATAGCAGAGGTTTTGTGCTGTTTACCCTCTATTGTCGCACTCAGCGTCTTGCCAGACTGGCACGTGAAATCCGGTTAAAAAGCCGTTAAGGGGAGGTATGACGTTACGAAAAGCTAAACCGCAGGAAGCCGAAATACTCTGGGATATTCGCAATCAGGCGATTCGTCACGGCTGTAAAACCACTTACGACGCGGATGTGATTGCGCGCTGGACGCCCGACCTTATGCCCGAACACTATCGAAAAATGGTCATAGATTACCCTTTTTATGTGGTGGAAGATGAAAAGGGTGACATCGCGGCGACGGGTTATCTCGATCTTGATACGCATAGCCTGGAGGCGATATTCACCTTACCTTCAGCATCAGGTAAAGGAATGGCGACGCGGATCGTCGAGGCACTGTTCGACGAAGCCCGCGGCCGTGGAATTACGCGTTTGCTGCTCGATTCCACGCCAAACGCCCGGTCGTTTTATCATAAGCTCGGTTTTGTCACGCTGGGCGAAAAGCATCATCACTCGCGTATGGCGGGTGCTGATTTACGCTGTTTTGAAATGGCAATCACGTTGTAATGTGAGGAACTCATGGCTGTCACGGTAAGATCGTTGCGCGCAGATGACTATTCCCAGTGGCGACCGCTGTGGGATGGCTATACCCATTTTTATGATTGCTACCTCGATGAATCTGTTACCGCATCGACGTGGGAAAGGGCGCTCTCAGATAACTCACCCCTATTTTGCCGGGTCGTAGAGAAGGATGAACAGGTTATCGGTTTCGCGATGTGTATTCTGCATGAAGGCACCTGGTCGACAGCACCCATCTGCTACCTGGAAGATCTGTTTGTGAATGCTGCAGAGCGCGGGGCGGGAGCAGGAAAGGCGCTGATAGATGCTTTGATTGCGGAAGGCCAGCGCGAAGGGTGGTCAAAACTGTATTGGGTCACCCGGGAGAGCAACCCGGCGCGTAAACTCTATGATAAATATGGTGAGGCTGACGATTACGTCCGATACCGCATAACCCTTTAACGTCATATCGCCTGTGTTTGTATCACACTGTATCAGCGTCCCGGATACATACACAGGCTTGCAATAAACCCGCTTTCGCACATATCCGCTATACAGTGACATGTTGTTATATCCCCGTGAAATGTACACAACCGGAGATATCAACATGTTTAGCAAACTCGCTTACTCGACTCTTGCATTGACCGTTTCTCTTGGCACCGTCATGTCCTGCCAGGCAGAAGCCACGGGCAACGACTTCGCCTCGGCATTTGATCACCCCCAGCAGATTAACGCAGGCGATCTCAACGTCGGCTATGTCGACATCGGACCGAAAACCGGCCAGCCGGTGATTTTGTTACACGGCTGGCCCTACGATATTCATAGCTATGCGGAAGTGGCGCCCGCACTCGCGGCAAAAGGCTATCGCGTTATCGTGCCTTCACTGCGCGGATACGGTACCACGCGGTTTATCTCGGATAAAACACCGCGTAACGGTCAGCCTTCCGCAATGGCGAAAGACGTTGTTAACTTGATGGACGCGCTGAACATTAAGCAGGCCGTTTTCGCGGGTTACGACTGGGGGGCCCGCACGGCGGATATCGTCGCCGCTTTATGGCCAGAGCGCGTTAAATCGCTGGTCTCGGTGAGCGGTTATCTGATCGGTAGCCAGGCCTTAGGCAAACAGCCCTTGCCGCCGAAAGCTGAGGTTCAGTGGTGGTATCAGTTCTACTTCGCAACCGAACGCGGCGCGGAAGGCTATGCTAAAAATACCCATGATTTCGCGCGTCTGATCTGGACCCAGGCTTCGCCGGACTGGAAATTTAGCGAGGCCACCTTTAACGCCAGCGCCAAATCGCTTGATAACCCAGACCACGTTGCCGTAACGCTCAGCAATTACCGCTGGCGTTTAGGCCTGGAGAAAGGGGAGCATAAATACGACCGCTACGAGCAGAAGCTGGCAACGCTGCCGAACATCACCGTGCCTACGATCACCATTGAGGGCGGTAATAACGGCGCGCCGCATCCTGCACCCGCGGCCTATGCCAGCAAATTTACCGGAAAATATGAGCACCGAACCTTTGGTGCCACCGTCGGGCACAATCCTCCCCAGGAAGATCCGCAGGATTTCGTTAAAGCGGTCGTCGACGCTGACGCGCTTTAAAATGTGCTATTTTCAATCCGTTACCCTTCATTCTGGAGCTTGCGGTGGAGCATATTGATCATATCCTTGTCGTCGATGACGACAGGGATATTCGTGAACTAATTGTCGCTTATCTCATTAAATCCGGCTATCACGCCTCCGGCGCGGCGAACGGTAAAGAGATGCATGCGGCGCTTAATAAACAGCACGTCGACCTGGTTGTGCTGGATGTGATGATGCCGGGCGAAGACGGTCTGACGCTGTGTCGACAGCTGCGCAGCAGCAAGCATAAAGATTTGCCGATACTGATGCTGACGGCCCGCAACGAGGAGACGGACCGGATCCTGGGGCTGGAAATGGGCGCCGACGATTACGTGGTTAAACCCTTTGTTGCCCGCGAGCTTCTGGCACGCATCAAAGCCATTATGCGTCGTTTTCGCACGATGCCGCCCAATATGCAGGTCACCGAAGCAGGGCGGTTGGTTGAGTTTGGCGACTGGCAGCTCGACACCGTTGCTCGTCATCTTATCGACCCGGAAGGCACGATCGTGGCACTTAGCGGTGCGGAATATCGCCTGCTGCGCGTTTTCCTTGACCATCCCCAACGTGTTTTGACGCGCGACCAGCTGCTGAACCTGACTCAGGGGCGAGATGCCGAACTGTTTGAACGTTCGATCGATCTGTTGGTGAGCCGAGTCCGCCAGCGTCTGAATGAAGATGCGCGAACGCCGGCCTACATTAAAACCGTTCGTAGTGAAGGCTACGTTTTCACCATGCCGGTGACCATTAAGGAGGTTAATGAATGAGCCTCTGGCCGCGCTCGCTGCTGACCCGGCTGCTGATTATTGTGCTGGTTGGGCTGCTACTGGCTAATGCGCTCAGCCTGACGCTGGTTATGGTGGAGCGCATGCGCAGCGCCCGCACGGTGATGTTGGGTAACCTGGAATATGATGTTGCTACCAGTGTCGCCATTCTTGACCGTCTTCCGGCGAATGAACGTCCGGCATGGCTGGCGCGGCTTGACCGGGGAAATTACCGCTATATTCTTGGGCCGGGCGAACCGGGTGCGGCCCCGCAGGACAAGCGGTCGCAAGGTGCTGTGCGCACCCTCAAAGAGACGCTTTCTGCAGACTACCCCCTTTATTTTACGGCCGTTGCCGGGCCGGTGTCGCACATTCAGGCGCATATCACCTTAAGCGATGGTGCGCCGCTTACGATTGATCTCATCCCCCGCATGCCGCCGGTCGCCAGCTGGCTACCCGTGGTGCTGATCTTACAACTGCTGCTTTTGGCCGCCTGTTCGTGGGTTGCCGTGCGTCAGGTGGTGCGGCCATTCTCGCAGTTTACTCGCGCGGTCGACTCCCTGGACCCGTCGTCACATGCCGCCATGTCCGAGCAGGGGCCGATCGAAGTGCAGCGCGCCGCGCATGCCTTTAACGCCATGCAGTCCCGCATTCAGGCTTACCTCCGCGAGCGCGGGCAGATCCTGGCGTCCATTTCACACGATTTGCAGACCCCGATAACCCGTATGAAGCTGCGCGTTGAAATGGCCGAACAACCTGAACTGCGTGACAAGCTGCTTAACGACCTCGACAACATGTCGCGTTTGGTTCGGGAGGGTATTGCCTATGCCCGGTCATCAGAAATTCTTGAAGAAGCCACGGTGAAGATGGAGTTAAACGCCTGGATAAACACCCTTGCCAGTGATTATCAGGATGTCGGTAAGAACGTGCAGTTTCAGGCAAGCGACGAAAGGCTGCCCATCGTCACTCGCCCCCAGGCGCTGCGGCGGGTAATGACCAATTTGTTGGACAATGCGCTTAAATTCGGTGATTACGCCGAGATTGAAATTGAGCCTCAGGCAGAACAGGTTGTTATCCATATCAAAGACGGCGGGCCGGGAATTCCTGATGCCGAACTTGATGCGGTATTACAGCCTTTTTATCGTATTGAAACGTCCCGTAACCGCGATACGGGAGGAACCGGGCTTGGCCTTGCCATCGCGGCGCAGCTCACCGCGCAGCTGGACGGGAAACTTCACCTGGCGAATCGCACCGAAGGGGGACTGGAGGTTTCCGTCGCGCTGCCGCGCCGTTGATTGTACGGTTTTGTATCTGCGTTCCGTACGGATACGGTGGCAGACAAATCGCGCAGATTTGCACATCATCTGAACACATCAGTACGTTGAAATAACCTCACTGCAGCTACGCAGCCAATCTGTTATGTGAGGTCGTTATGTTTCTGATTATCGCTTTTTTAGGCGGGATGATTAGCCTGCTGAGCCCCTGTACGCTCCCCGTTATTCCGCTGCTGTTTGCTGGCTTTCAGGGGCAGCGGCGACACGTCGCGGCGCTTCTCGCGGGCATGGTTGTGATGTTCACCCTGGTGGCCCTGGCCGTTACGGCTGCCAGCGAGTGGATCGTGCAAGCCACGCTGGTAGGGCGCTGGATCGCACTCATGATTTTGGTCACCGCAGCCCTTGCGCTGATTTTCCCGCAGTTTGCTCAGCGTATTGCCACACCCGCGGTCCATGTCGGCAATGCGCTGAATACCCGAAGCGGACAAACGCGTGGCGTGTCTGCCGCATTTCTGGCCGGGCTCGCGGTCGGGTTGCTTTGGTCTCCCTGCGCGGGCCCCATTCTTGGCGCGATCTTCAGCATCAATATCGCGGGTCACTCGCCCCTTACCACCGGAACGCTGCTCATCGCCTACGGAAGCGGATGCGCGCTGATGCTGGGATTGCTTGTTGCCGGAGGCCGTAAGTTGATTCAGCCGTTAAGGGCGAAATCGGCGCTCATGGGACGACTGCGTCAGGCGGCAGGTGCAGTGATGTTGGCCGCGGTGGCATTTAACGTCACCGGGATGACGTCGGCCTTAAAAGGGGCAAATGGCATCGCCGATCGGCTCGAAAACTCACTGTTAAACCTGGCAAAACCGGCGACCTCAACCGTGAAATTGCAGCTGGTGGTGGACAGCGCGCCGAGCAGTGGATTACCGTCATTGAGCGGCGGCACGGGATGGCTAAATGGTGACCCTGTCACGTCTGAGTCATTGCGAGGGAAGGTGGTTCTGATCGATTTCTGGACCTGGGACTGCATCAACTGCCAGCATACGCTTCCCCACGTCCGGGACTGGGCCAACAAATACCAGTCTCAGGGACTCGTGGTGATTGGCGTTCACACGCCAGAGTATCCATGGGAAAAACCGCTTTCATCCGTAAAAAAAGCGGTTAATAAATGGCAGCTCCCGTACCGGGTGGTGGCGGATAATCAGTATCAAATCTGGAACAGATTTGGAAACCAGTACTGGCCCGCACATTACTTCTTTGATGCCAAAGGACAGCTACGCTATACCTCATTCGGTGAGGGTAACTACGACAAACAGGAGCAGGTCATTCAACAGCTTCTGAAAGAAGCCCGCTCCTGAACGCCACTTTAGGGTTGACGCTGAGCGACGATGAAAAACCGTGGAAACGCCAGCAGTATCTGCCCATTCTCCTGGAGCGGATACTGCTCTTCCAGCAACGCCTGATAGCGCTTCAGGTAGGCTTTTCGCTCGCTTTCGTTGAGATCCTGCAGCCACGGACGCAATCCCGTGGCGCTGACCCAGTCAATAATAGCCTGGTGCGAGCTCATCTTGTGGAAATAGGTTGTCCGCCAGATATCCACCTCGCATCCAGCCTCCGTCAAAATATCATAGTAGGCATGCACGCCGGGCAGCGGCTCACGGCCACGGTCGGGATAGCCTTGTTCGTAAGCCACTTCGCGCATTGAAACATGCGTAGGTTCAAGCCAGTTGTCGGGCATTTGAATCGCCAGCACGCCATTCAGACGAAGCAGCGAAACCAGGTGCGGCAGCAGATCGTAATGGTCCGGGATCCACTGCAAAGAGGCGTTGGCGTAAATCACATCGAGCGGCTGGTGTGGTGTGAACTGGCGAATGTCTGCCTCTACAAAGTGGCATTCAGGCAGCGCGCTGCGCGCTTCTTCCAGCATGGCGGGAGAGTTATCCACCCCTGTTATGTGTGCCGACGGCCAGCGCTGCTTCAGCAATGCGGTACTGTTGCCCGGACCACACCCCAAATCAACGACGGTGGACACCGCATCCAAAGGAACACGCGCCAGAAGCTCGGCGGCAGGGCGTGTGCGTTCCGCGCTGTATTGCAGGTAGAGAGAAGGATTCCAGTCGGCCATGTTCGCAGCTCCATTTCACGGGATTAAGGAAGAATAGCACAGACAAATACCCGCACAGCGGCAGGTATCTGACAACGCGATGTTTATAGGATCCCTTTCAGGGCGACGTGGTAAATCAGCATGATGGTTTTGCCGTCTACAATTTGGCCGGTCTCGATGCCGCGGAGCGCCTCGTCCAGCGTCACTTCAAGCACGTCGATATCTTCCCCCTCTGATTTGATTCCGCCACCTTTGCCGGTTTGATCCTGAGGGTGATATTCCGCCAGGTAGAAATAGAGTTTTTCCGTTACCGAGCCAGGGCTCATATAGGCTTCGAAAATTTTCTCTACGCGCGACACCGCAAACCCGGTCTCTTCCTCGGCTTCCGCTTTGATACGGCTTTCAGGATCCATATTGTCGAGCAGCCCGGCAGCGGCCTCTATCAGATCGCCTTCATGACCGTTGATAAAGACCGGAAAGCGGAACTGGCGGGTGAGGATGATTGTTTTTTTGTCTCGATTGTAGAGCAGTATGGTGGCTCCGTTGCCCCGGTCGTACACTTCTCGGCTTTGGCGCTGCCACTCGCCGTCGCGGCGTCGTTTATCAAAGGTAAATTTTTTCAGTATGTACCAGTTATCAGATAGGGTTTCGCTCTCGATAATGCGGATATCTGCGCGTTTTGATTGCACGTTCGGCTCTCCTTACGTAGAGTTAAGATCATAAACAGCACTATCGTGCACTCTCAAGATAAAACATGCAATATCAGGAAAGTCCGATGCTCACCAGTCAGCGAAAACAATTGATTCTGGAAAAACTCGAAGCGGAAGGTCAGGTACAGTCGACAGCACTCAGTGTCCATTTTTCAGTATCTGAAGACACCATCCGGCGCGATCTCCGCGAGCTGGCGGCAGAAGGGCGTTTGCAGCGCGTGCACGGCGGTGCGCTGCCGGCATCGTCGGCGGTAGTACCCTTTGCCGAGCGTAAAACCGTGAAAATGGATGCGAAGAAAAACGTTGCCCGAAAGGGCGCTCAACTCATTTCGGCAGGACAAGTGGTGATTATCGACGGTGGCACGACCACCGCTGAGTTAATCACGTTTTTGCCCTCAGACCTGCAGATTACCGTCGTCACGCATAGCCCGAGTATTGCGCTAGGTCTGGTCGAGCACCCTTTGATTGACGTTATCCTGATCGGCGGACGTCTGTACAAGCACTCGATTGTCACCGTAGGTGCGGCAGCTATCGAAGGCATTGGGAACATACATGCGGATCTGTTCTTTATGGGGGTAACGGGCATTCACCCGGAGGCAGGGCTGACGACCGGCGATTTCGAGGAGGCATGCATCAAACGTGCATTTTCCGGCAGAGCCGCGGAGACCATTGTGCTGGCTTCTCCTGAAAAGATTAATACCGCCTCGTCATTTGCGATCGGCGATGTGTCGCTGGCGAATACGATGGTTGTGGAAGATGGCACGGATCGGGCCTGGATAAATGCGATAACAGAGAAGGGCGTGACGATCGTTAAAACCTCTGATCGGACACATGAATAACCGTTTTTCTGCCAGCTTTTTGGTCAGGCTGTCCTTGCGGTAAAGGTTATTAATTAAGCGAGTTCTTATACTGCTGATTTTCAAAAGTATAAGGGATTCCATGGCAGACATTTCAATTTTAACGTTTGGGGCAGATCCGAGTGCTGAATGTATTTCAACGACGGCTATCCAGCAGGCTATTGCGAAAGCAAAGCCTGGCGACAGCGTTGTGATCCCTGCAGGCCGTTATCTTACCGGCGCCATTTTTCTTAAAAGTGATATCACGCTGCATCTGGCGCAAGGTTCGGTGCTTTTAGGCAGCCAGCACCTGGACGATTACCCCTTAATCAACACTCGGGTTGCCGGCATTGATATGCGGTGGCCAGCAGGAATAATCAACGTGATTAACGCGCAGAACGTAAGCCTCACCGGAACGGGTACCCTCGACGGGCAAGGGCGGATCTGGTGGCAGCGATTCTGGGGAGATGATGAACACGGCGGCATGGTTGGGGACTACAGCGCCAACGGTTTACGCTGGGTGGTGGACTATGATTGCCAGCGGCCACGCAATGTTCTGGTGTATGAAAGTAAGAATATCCTGCTCAAGGATTTCACCAGCTGCGAGTCCGGTTTCTGGAATGTTCACCTTTGTTATTCCCGCGATGTGGCAGTCGAGAACCTGAGTATCATTAATTCAGCGGGGCCAAGCACCGATGGAATTGACATTGATTCTTGCGAACAGGTTCGAATTGAGCGCAGTACGGTTTCCTGCAATGACGACAATATCTGCATTAAGGCGGGCCGCGGGCGCGAGGCTGCGCAAAAAGCCCGTACGGCCAGGGACATTGTTATTCGGGAATGCGTGTTGAACAAGGGCTCAGGCATCACCCTGGGCAGTGAAACCTCCGGTGGGATCGAGCACGTACTGATCGAAAACAACCGTTTCAACGGCACGGGGGTTGGGTTTCGCATTAAGTCAGCCCGCAATCGCGGCGGGTTTATCCGCCATATCACGGTGCGGAATTTGCTGCTTCAGAATGTGCGTTTCCCCGTACTTATCCAACTGAACTGGTTCCCGCAATACAGCTACGGTGATAGCGGCAACCTGCAGGATAAGCCTGAGCACTGGCGCAAACTGGCTGACGGGGTAGAAGGAGAGGCGGGTTTGACGGAAGTGAGCCACCTGACGCTTAGCAATATCACTGCGCGCCGTTCAGACAGCAACTTATTCTCTCGTGCGTTTTTTATCGAAGGCTATCCGGACCGTCCTGTATGCGGGTTAACGCTCGACAATATTTCCGTCGATGCCACCGAGTTTGGGAAAATATCGGGTGTTGAGGGGTTGCGCTTCAATAATGTCCTGGTCACCGCGAATGAACTCACGCAGGACATAAATGATAGCTACGAACGCTGATGGGGATTCCGTCAGGCCTGAGGAATGCTCTCTAAGCTGGTGTAGACCTGAAGACCACGCTTGCGCGCGACCTCAATATCCATATCTGCGCCTTTTGATGCACCTTCGATGCGATAAATCGCGTCGCATTTACCAATGAGGCGATGGGCAACGGGATACAGCATCGCTTCACTGATTTCATCATGCAACGAGGTTGACCCTGCGGCCTTCGCCAGCGGCAGGGCGAGCCATTCACCAATGACCGGGATGTGCCCACGTTCGTACACCGCAAGCGCTGCGTTTTCTAATCTTGCCAGATTGGCATCGATACGTTCCTGAATACCATCCGTGCCGCTACGATAGGGTCCGGCGATTAAAATCAGCTGTTGAGTCATATCTACCTCTGTGAGTGATTATGCATGTTATTGCACGATAATTGCTGTTTTGCAGTGAGATTAAACATAACAGGCATTATCATGCAAGATCAAGTGGAATCATGCATACTGATCACCGAAGTAGCGGTAGTATCAGTCCAATAAGTCGCTTTCAGGTGCATGACAAACCGCCTCGATATTATGACCATCGGGCGCAATGACAAACGCGGCATAATAATTTTTGCCGTAGGAGCGTAATCCCGGCGCGCCATTATCTTGCGCGCCCGTACGAAGCGCGGCATTGTAAAAGTCATCAACTTGCTGACGCGTTGTGGCTACAAAGGCGATATGCAATGGTGCTGGCTTATCATGTGTCTGATACAGGCAAAGTGAAACATCACCGGAACTCATTTCTACGCCGTAGTCTGGAGTGCCTTCATCGATAATGTTTACGCCAAGCGGCTGCAGGGCTTCGAGGAAGAAGGTTTTACTTTTTTCATAATCACTTACGCCGAATTTAACATGGTCAAACATTTGAGCCCCCAGTAAGTAGCGGTGAAATATGGAGTATAGAAGCGGAGCGTGATTATGGTGGATTGGATGCCTGGTAATGTGGGTTTGAGCACGTTCGTTGACGAGGACAAGGAGGACCATGAAATGCTGGATTTTGCCTTAATCCATTTTAGTACGCATAATGTATATTATGTTAAATAAAATATTTGAGGCGATAAGCCACGTATAATCTGTTGGGGTCTTTCCTCCTTCCTGCCAGGTGGCAATCCTCACCACGCCGTCTACCCCCAACGCGCCGCTGAGATCCAGCTCGTCGATTTTGCCTGCGGGAATATGCGCATAGCGACAAACGCCATAGAGCATATCCGGCAGTGTAATATCATCGCCATATAGGACGGTTCCTTTGACTTTCGCCAACCCATCCACGCGCCCTGGCGACGCTGAACGCAAAGCACACATAATGCTCCCCTTATTATCAATTCTGTAAGTAGCCACGGGAAAAGCCCATCGCTACGTACAAATCCAAGATTTGTGCCAGAGATCAACGAGGTGAGCACCAGGGTTTGTTTTTGTGATTGTGCACGCGTAAAAACCGCGCCGTTGAGTGAAAAGCGTCCATCACAAGCGGCGCTGCCTGAGAATGATTCCCGAGCAGCGCTCGTTTTTATCAAAGTAATAATCGGTTTTATCAAAATAATAATGGCTTAACGCGCGCAGACCAAACAGGGATGTGCAAGGAGGGATATTACTGGGCTGAGAAAGTCTGCCGATAACCTTTAATACTCCTTGGTATCGTTTACATTTTACTCGAGCAATATCATTTGATCACCGAGTTATCACTGCTATTATCAACCTATCCCTGTTCGAAACATAAATTTCTTCAATAAATTACCCTGCTAATTAATAGTCCTCACGGAATGAAGGAGCTTCCTCGATGAACTTACCCGGTCAGCAGTCGCCTGACAGCACCCTTCCCTCTTATGATCTCTCGCGCAGCCTTGGCCTACAGGCTGGTGCTGATATCGATTTTAAAAAGCTGGCCGCGCAGCTCGACTGCACGCGAAATTTTTACAATGTCGGCATCATTTTTGATGATGGCAAGCAACGCTGGCTGGTACGTCCCTCTCGACGCATTGCTGATGTGAATCAGAGCACCGTCAGCCATGTGGTAATCAGTAAAATTCCTGATGCTAAAGAAACCAGTGCAGAAAAAGCTGTTGTAGCAACGCTAACCACTCCGTCACTTGCGACGGAAATCACCTCGACCGGTTTCGCCTGTGGCGCAATGATTGTTACGCTTGTCATGGCGTTTGGTGCCGGTGCGGCAGTGCCTTTTACCGCTGGCGGGTCCGGTGTGATTGCGGCGATCAGCCTGTCCGGTACGCTGGCAACCGGAGCACAATGCATGATTGGCGCGGGCCGCCTGCTGGCTATCCATAACGACCATGGCTCCGATGTTGCCTGGCTCGACAGCCAGGACTGGTACGTCGCCACCACGACAGTTCTGGATGTCATTTCGCTTGCTGCGGCAGGAACCGCGCTAAGAGGTACTTTAGAAACGTACAAGCTGATGAAAGCGGCATCTTCGAGTAAAGTTACCGCCTGGTTCCAGAGCCTGAGCCGTGCCGAGCGTAAGCGCATCACGGAAGAGATCATTAAAGCGCAGAATCCAGGCATTTCCAGTGCCGGGGTAAAGGCCGCGATCCGCGCAGGTGTTTATCCGAAACGTTTCCCCAGCGAATCGTTACAAAAATCACTGCAGCGCGAGCTGATGAGTGCGGTCAATAACGCATCAGCCTTTGTGGGGAGTTCACTCACTGGGACTATCCGCAACCCACAAAATACCGTCCAGTCAGGACGCTATGTGGTAGGTGTGCTGCAGTCATTTTTACCTAACTAAACGCTGAGTATTCAAATGTTTAAAGTTTTAACCCGTCGCCTGCAACGCTGTAACGAGGCTGCCGCCAGCATAAACCATGCCGCCCCGACGCAGCTGCAGCAGTTGAAGACGCAGCTGGCCGACGAAATGGGTAAGCCTGTGGGACTGCATACCATGGGTATTCCCGCGGCGGTCAGTACGCTCGGGGTGATTGTCAGTTTCGCCATTCCGCAGCTGTGGCTGGGGTATGGCGTACTCGCCGCACTCGGCCAGCCGGCCGAACGCGTATTCGTGTGGGTTATGCTGGTCGCCCTGCTGTTCGCCGGTATTAACGGCGTGACGATGTTTATGATTGGCAAAGGCAGCATGCGCGCCGTGCGGTTACATCTTACGCTGGCGGTGATAAGCCTGATATTAACCGCAGCCTACCTGCTGGCCGCGCTGAGCGGTAGCGCTGCTCCGGGCGTCAGCCTGACCGCGGCGCTGGTGAGTATTGTCATGCTGGGGCTGAGCGGTAGCTGCATCCTCTCTACCGCTTTCTATAAGATGCTGCTATTTACTCTGCATAACAGAGCCTGGCGCAAGCTTATCAGCCAGACGCGCTAAGCATTAATCCCGTAAAAAACCCGCCGCTACCAGCGGGTTTTTTTATGGCTTTTTATGCCTGCGCAACCAGATCAGCTTGTACGCCGCAGGTATAATAAACAGCGATAGCAGCGGCGCCGTGATCATCCCGCCAATCATGGGCGCCGCTATCCGGCTCATGACCTCTGACCCGGCACCGGTACCCCACAGAATCGGCAGCAGACCGGCAATGATCACCGCAACGGTCATCGCCTTTGGCCGCACGCGCAGCACGGCGCCATGATAAAGGGCGTCATCAAGCCCTTGCTCGGTGAACGTTTCACGACGAGACAACTCCGGGTGCGCTTCAATGGCCTGACGCAGATACATCAGCATGACTACCCCAAACTCAGCCGCGACGCCAGCCAGCGCGATAAACCCGGTTCCGGTTGCGACAGACATATGGAAGCCCTGCCAGTACAGGAACCAAATCCCCCCAACCAGTGCGAACGGCAGGCTCATCAGAATCAACAAGGCTTCGTCCACGCGGCGGAAGGCCAGATAGAGCAGAATGAAAATGATCATCACCGTCATCGGCACCATCAGCTTCAGTTTTTTATTGGCATGCTCGAGTAGCTCAAACTGTCCTGAGAATGACACGCTGGTTCCCGGCCTCAGTTTGACCTTCTGGCTGATGGCTGTCTTAATGTCGTTTACCACCGACACCATGTCCCTGCCCCGCGCATCAATGTAAATCCAGCTGGCGGGACGGGCATTTTCCGTTTTCAACATGGTTGGACCGGAAACGACGTTAATCTCTGCCACATCGCCAAGGGTGATTTGCTGCTTCATCGGCGTAAGGATCGGCATCTCCTTCAGCGCCTGCGGGCTGTTCCGGTAATCCTGCGGATAGCGGATATTGATCGGATACCGGGCCACGCCTTCAACCGTTTCCCCTACCGTCGCACCGCCGATGGCGGAGGAAACGAAGAGTTGCACATCGCCCACCGTCATGCCGTAGCGGGAGGCTTTTTCACGGTTGATATCCACATCAACGTAGCGCCCCCCTTCCAGACGTTCAGCCAGTGCTGAGACCACGCCCGGCACGGTTTTGGCTACCGCCTCAATGTTCTGCGCCGTTGCGTCGATATCCGACAAAACGGTACCCGACACCTTGATCCCTATCGGACTTTTGATCCCGGTTGAGAGCATATCAATGCGGTTACGGATGGGCGGCACCCAGAGATTGGCAAGCCCCGGCAAACGAACCGTCTGGTCCAGTTCATCGATAATCTTGTCAATCGTCATGCCCGGCCGCCACTGGTCTTCCGGCTTGAGCTGAATGGTCGTTTCAACCATTTCAAGCGGCGCGGAATCTGTTGCGGTTTCAGCCTTACCCGTCTTACCAAACACGGAAGCCACTTCCGGGACGGTTTTGATTAACTTGTCCGTGGTCTGTAATAGCGCCGCCGCTTCTGCCGGAGAGACGCCCGGCAGGGTCGACGGCATATACAGCAGATCGCCCTCATTGATCTTCGGCAGAAACTCACCGCCCACCTGACTTAAAGGCCAGATAACCGTGAAGATGGATAACGCCGCAACCAGCAGGGTGGTTTTTGGCCAGCAAAGCACCTTAAGCAGCAGCGGATGATAGGCTCCGATCAGCAGCCGGTTCAGCGGGTTACTGTTCTCAGCGGGGATTTTTCCCCGGATCCAGAACCCCATCAGAATCGGAATGACGATGATAGCCAGCGCGGCCGCCCCCGCCATGGCGTACGTTTTCGTGAAGGCCAGCGGACCAAACAGCCGCCCTTCCTGCCCTTCAAGGGTAAAAATCGGAATGAAGGATAAGGTGATGATCAGCAGGCTGATAAACAGCGCGGGGCCAACCTCCACGGAGGCGTTGGTGATCACCTGCCAGCGGGTGGCGTTATCAATCTGCTCTCCGGGATGCTGATGATCCCACTCCTCGAGCCGTTTATGCGCATTTTCAATCATCACAATGGCGGCATCCACCATTGCGCCGACGGCGATGGCGATCCCACCCAGCGACATAATATTGGCGTTCAGCCCCTGGAAGTGCATGACGATAAAGGCAATGCACAGGCCGAGCGGCAGAGAAATGATGGCGACCAGCGCAGAGCGGACGTGCCAGAGGTACAGCGCGCAGACGATGGCCACCACGATAAACTCTTCGAGCAGCTTGCCGCTCAGGTTATCAATGGCCCGGTCGATAAGCTGGCTGCGGTCGTAGGTCGTGACAATCTCAACGCCTTCCGGCAGGCTGGCCTTCAGCGTCTCCAGTTTATCTTTCACCGCAGTAATGACCTCACGCGCATTTTTGCCTGAACGCAGGATCACGACGCCTCCGGCGACTTCCCCCTGCCCGTTTAGTTCGGCAATACCGCGTCGCATTTCCGGCCCCGTCTGCACGCGAGCAACATCACGCAGATAAATGGGTACCCCGTTCTCCCCGGTTTTCAGGACGATATTATTGAAGTCATCAAGAGTCTGGAGATAACCGCTGGCGCGAACCATATACTCCGCTTCCGCGATTTCAATGGATGAGCCCCCTGCTTCCTGGTTGGACGATTCCAGGGCCTGCTTAACCTCAGGCAGGCTTACGCCGTACTGGGCCAGTTTTAATGGATCGACCTGAATCTGATACTGCTTCACCACGCCGCCGACCGACGCCACCTCGGCCACGTTCGGAATGGTTTTCAGTTCAAACTTGAGGAACCAGTCCTGAAGAGATCGCAGTTCCGCGAGATCGTGTTTTCCACTGCGATCGACCAGCGCATACTCAAATATCCAGCCCACGCCCGTGGCATCAGGCCCGATTTCAGCGCTCACCCCGGCGGGCAGTTTACCCTGCACCTGATTCAGATACTCCAGCACGCGTGACCTGGCCCAGTAGAGATCTGTCCCATCTTCAAAAATGACATACACGTAGGAATCACCAAACTGGGAAAACCCGCGCACGGTCTTTGCGCCCGGCACCGACAGCATGGTGGTGGTGAGCGGATACGTCACCTGGTTTTCAACAATCTGCGGAGCCTGGCCGGGATAGCTGGTTTTAATAATCACCTGAACATCAGACAGATCGGGCAAGGCATCGACCGGCGTGTTGATGATGGTCCAGGTTCCCCAGACGCTGAGAAACAGCGCCCCCATCATCACCAGAAAACGATTGGCGACTGACCGCCGGATAATCCATTCAATCATCGTCGTCTCCTTAGTGACCAGCATGCGCGTCGTCATGTTTTTCAGGATGCCGCATGCGCTCCAGCGCACCGGTAATATTGGCCTCAGAGTCAATCAGGAACAGACCGCTGACCACCACCGACTCCCCTTCATTCAGGCCTGAACCAATACCGGACTGTTGCTGAGATTCGTGCAGCACGTGGATCGGTTTCGGCACAAAACGCCCCTCCGCATCGACCGTAATCACGCGCTGTTCCTTGCCGGTATCGATAATGGCCTGAGACGGGATCAGCAGCATGTCCTGGCTTTGAGTATTCAGTTTCAAATAAGCGTTCATACCCGGTTTCAGACGTTCATCTTTATTGGAAACCTGCAGGCGCACCTGCAGCGTGCGAGTGGCCGGGTCCACGCTCGGCAGAAGGTTCCATTTTTCAACGGGGAAAGATGTGTCCGGATAAGCCGGTACGGAAACAGCAAACTGAGACGTGTCTTTCAGGAGATACGCGATGGACTCAGGGACGGCTGCGCTGATCCAGACGGGGTCCATCCCCTGAATCTGTGCCACCACTTTATCTTTTGAAATATTCATTCCGGTGCGCAGGTCAAACGCGGTGATCACCCCGTCGATGGGGGCTTTAATGGTAAATCGGGTCTGAATCGTTCGGCTTGCGCGCAGCCTTTGTATATCGTCGTCTGGCATGCCTGCCAGCCGCAGCCGCTCAAGTACCCCTTTAATCTGGGTAGGCGTTCCGCCGGTGCCGGATAACAGCAAAAACTCACTCTGCGCTTCGACCCAGTCCGGGATCGTGATATCAATCAGCGGTGTACCTTTCTTCACATGGTCGCCCGTTGTCAGCGGGTACACCTTCTCAACGAAACCTTCAGCGCGCGCCTGCACAATGGCAAACTGATAGTCGTTATAGCTGACGTTGGCCGGGATGGTCTGGGAATAATTCAGCTTCCCTCGCGTGACTTTTTGCGTTTTTAATCCCAGATTCTGAACCTGTGTCGGATCAATACGAATACCGGCGCTGCTTTTCTCGTCGTCTTCATCCGCATATTTCGGCACCAGGTCCATATCCATAAAAGGTGATTTACCGGGTTTATCAAATTTAACGTCTGGTTTCATCGGGTCATACCAGAAAAGTACCTTTCGCTCGGGTACTGTCTTTTCTGTTTTATCCACTGAATGCATTGCCTGCCAGGCCGTCACTGAAATCAGCCCGCCTGCGATGAGGCTGGAAATAATCATTGCAGCATATTTTATTTTAAAAGACGCCATGCTATTTCTCGCTATTTAATGCTCTTCAGTAAAGAGATATTGCCCTGCTGCACAAACGAAAAATTAACCTGGCTACCCACTTTTAACGCCGTAATACTCTCGTCAGCCTGGGTAAAGGTGAAGCGCATGGTCATCGCGGGCCACCCCACCGCCGGGATAGCATCATGAGAAATGGTGATTTTCTTATTGGTGAGATCAATGTCCTTCACAATGCCGGTTCCTTCGATTACCTGCTCTGAAGCGGCGTTGCTGGCAGCAGCCATTTCACCATGCTGATGAACTTCAGCCTGAAGGCCAGCAGAAAACATCACAGAGAGAGCACCAAATACAACGGCTTTAATGGAATTACGCATATTCATTGTCCTGTTAAATGATAAATAATTTATTCAACCCAGCCGCCACCCAGTGCGGTGTAGAGATTAATTTCATTCACCTGTCTGGAATTGGTCAGGTCGAGTAGGGTTTGCTGTGTGGTGAAAAGAGAGCGTTCAGCATCAAGCACTTCGATATAGCTCACCGCGCCGCTGGCATATAATCCTCTGGCGCGCTGAAGGGTAATTTGCAGTGAATCCAGATAACGCTGCTGCGCATCAATTTGATTGTTAATGCTGTCACGCAGGGCGAGCGCATCAGCAACATCTTTAAATGCAGCCTGAATTTTTTGTTCGTAATTTACAACCGACTGCTGCTGGCGTATTTCAGCCAACTTCAGGTTGGCGTTATTCCTTCCGGCATTGAAAATAGGAATGTCGATTTTAGGAATGAAATTCCACATCCCGCTCGCCGGTGTGAACAGGCTGGATAGCGCCGTACTGCTTGTTGAAAGTCCACTTGTCAGCGAAATGGAAGGGAAAAAAGCGGCTCGCGCAGCGCCAATATTGGCATCAGCCGCTTTCAGCTGATACTCCGCCTCCATGATATCCGGACGCTGAAGCAGAATGTCTGATGAAAGATTGGGCGGCAGCTTTACGGGTGTCAGAGCGCTATCGCTCGCACCGTTTTCTGCCGGGAGCACGCGATACGTGCCCAGTACAAGCTGCAGGGCATTATTGGCCTGCGCCAGCTCGCCCTCTCTTTTGGCAATCTCCGCGCGGCTACTTTCGATTTGTCCGCGAGCCTGCTCCAGCGCGAGGACGTTCGTGCTGCCCGTCACCAGTTGCTGCTCTACAAAAGCATAAGACTGTTGATAATTTTTCAGCGTCTCGCGCGCAATACGCAGCTGTTTGTAGGCCAGCTGCTGGCTGAAATAACTCTGCGACACGCTGGAGACAAGCAGAATATGTACCGCCCGGCGGGCTTCTTCGCTGGCAAAAAAGTTTTGTCTGTCTGCCTCGCTCATGTTCCTGAGCTTGCCGAAAAAATCGAGTTCGTAGCTAAGCTCAAGGCCCGCGTCATACTCTTGTGATGTCGGCTTGTCACTTTTCAGCCCGCCGCTGTAAGTAATACCTGACGACGCATTCAACTGCGGATAGCGGTCTGCATCCGTGACGTTAAACTGCGCCCGGGCCTCTTCCACCTTCAGGGCCGCCATGCGCAAATCGCGATTGTTGCTCAGGGCCTCGGCGATCAGCCTTGTCACCTGCGGATCGGCAAAAAAGTTGCGCCACCCGCTGTGCTGATAATTCTGCGCTGCGGGCATCAGACCGTTGCGAGACAGTGAAAACTGCTGCGGGACCGGTGCCGCGGGGCGCTGGTATTCAGGTGCCAGGGAGACGCAGCCTGCAAGGAGGAAAATTGTGCTGATGCTAAGTCGTTTTAAGGTGAACATAACGCTTCTCGTCCAGGCAGACCTGGTAAATGATTCCAATGAAGTCCAGAGTGTTACCAGGGTTACTCTAACGAAAACATCCTGTTTGCCCGGTGACAGGATAATGACAATGTTGTCATTTTTAGCGTAAGCCGTTGATTACGGCCTTCGGCGCAATAGAATGTCGCTAGCAGCCAGTCAGGGGAGCAAGATGAAAATACTGATCGTTGAAGACGAGATTAAAACAGGCGAATACCTCAGCAAGGGGCTGACGGAGGCGGGATTTGTGGTGGACTACGCTGACAATGGCCTGAACGGATATCATCTCGCCATGACCGCCGGGTATGATCTGCTGATTCTGGATATCATGCTGCCTGATGTGAACGGCTGGGATATCGTCCGCATGCTGCGTTCTGCCGGGAAAGGGATGCCGATACTGTTACTGACGGCGCTCGGCACGATTGAACACCGGGTTAAGGGGCTTGAGCTGGGCGCAGACGATTACCTGGTAAAACCTTTCGCCTTTGCTGAGCTTCTCGCTCGGGTGAGAACGCTGCTAAGGCGCGGTAATACGGCGATAGCCGAGAGCCAGTTCAACGTGGCGGACCTGACGATCGATCTCATCTCCCGGAAGGTCACCCGCGCCGGAAACCGTATTCTGTTAACCAGCAAAGAGTTCAGCCTGCTGGAGTTTTTCATCCGGCATCAGGGCGAAGTCCTGCCCCGCTCCCTGATTGCTTCGCAGGTGTGGGACATGAACTTTGACAGCGACACCAACGCCATCGACGTCGCGGTTAAGCGCCTGCGCGCCAAAATAGATAATGATTATGAGCCGAAACTGATCCAGACCGTCCGCGGCGTCGGCTATATGCTGGAGGCGCCGGATGCACAATAAGCCCGCCAGGCGTCCATTCTCTCTTGCCCTGAGGCTGACGTTTTTTATCAGCCTCTCTACGATCCTCGCTTTTTTCGCTTTTACCTGGTTTATGCTGCATTCGGTTGAAAAGCATTTTGCCGAACAGGATGTTAGCGATCTGCAGCAAATCAGCACCGCAATGCACCGCATACTGCAGTCACCGGCCGATCCAGATGAACGAAAGATCAGTAAAATCAAAGAGTCGATTGCCAGTTACCGCAACGTCGCCGTGCTGCTTCTGGATCCTCAGGGGAATGAACTGTTCAGTTCAGCGCAAGGCGCGGCATTACGGCCTGCGGTAAATACGGCGGATTTTGGCACACACCGCCGCGCGCAGGATGTGTTTCTCTGGACGGTAGAAGATCCGTCCATGCCCGCGCATTCCGGCCCCGAAATGAAAATGGAAACCTACCGAATTATCGCCTCTTCTGGAACGGCTGCATTTCAGGGAAAAACGCAGAACTACGTCATGCTTATCGGGCTTTCCATCAATTTTCATCTTCACTACCTCGATGCGCTGAAAAAGAATCTGCTCGCGATTGCTGCTGTTATCAGCGTGCTGATTATTCTTGTCATCCGCATCGCGGTTCGCCAGGGACACCTGCCCCTGCGTAACGTCAGCACCGCTATCAAAAATATCACCTCTGAAAATCTGGATGTGCGGCTGGAGCCGTCCCGCGTGCCTGTTGAGCTGGAACAGCTGGTGATCTCCTTCAACCATATGATTGAAAAAATTGAGGATGTCTTTACCCGTCAGGCCAATTTTTCTGCCGATATCGCGCACGAAATCAGAACCCCTATCACCAACCTGATGACGCAAAGCGAGATTGCCCTAAGCCAGAACCGGACCCAGAAAGAGCTTGAAGACGTGCTCTATTCCAGCCTTGAAGAGTACACCCGGATGACCCGCATGGTCAGCGACATGCTGTTTCTCGCGCAGGCGGATAATAACCAGCTGATCCCTGACCGGGTCATGTTTGATTTACGTGCAGAGGTGATGAAAGTTTTCGATTTCTTCGAAGCCTGGGCGGAAGAGCGCAACATCACGCTGAAATTCAACGGGATGCCCTGCCTGGTTGAAGGCGATCCCCAGATGTTCAGGCGAGCAATCAATAACCTGTTATCCAATGCCCTGCGCTATACGCCGGAAGGACAGGCTGTGACCGTCTCACTCACAGAACAAGATAGCTATTTTGTTCTGATGATTGAAAACCCCGGCACGCCCATCCCGGAAGCGCATTTGCCGAGACTGTTTGACCGCTTCTATCGGGTGGATCCGTCCAGGCAACGTAAAGGCGAAGGCAGCGGGATCGGGCTTGCCATCGTCAAATCCATTGTGGTTGCCCATCATGGAAAAGTGCGTGTGGAATCTGACGCTCGCTCAACGCGGTTTATCTTGTCTGTGCCAAAGGCGATAACGCGCTAAGGCTCACTGCGCAACCTGGCAGACTTCGCGCACTTTCTCTCTCAGCCAGCGGTGCCCCGGATCCTGCTCCATTCGCGGGTGCCACATCTGGGAAACCGTAATGGTCCGGGCTTTAAACGGCAGTTCGAAGACGTGCAAATTTTCCGTCATGGTTTGATTGCGCAGATACAGTGCGGGAACCATCGCAATGAGATCGGACGCCAGCGCCACGGATAACGCCGTCGGGAAGCCCGGCACCACGCTGGCCACTTTACGTTTCATACTCTGTTCCGCCAGAACGTCATCGACAAAGCCGTGTAACGAACCGTCGGGCGAGGCGACCACATGGCCCCATGACACATAATCGTTGATGCTGATTGCCGACAGCGCGGCCAGCGGATGTCCTTTGCACACCACACCCACAAACCGGTCCTGAAATAACCGCTGCAAACGAATCTCCGGTCCCATGTTGCTCTGTACGCCAATTTCCAGGTCAACCAGCCCCTCACGCAGGTACCGCGACGTTTTTTCAGGCTTCGGTGCGAAGCGTATACAGACCTCAGGGGCAGCCGCGGCAACGGCGGCAATCAGGGCAGGACCAAAGGCCACCACGAAGCCATCATTTGCCCGAATGGTGAAAAGTCGTGCCAGAGTTTGGACGTTAAGCGTCTCGGTGGAGGGCTGGAGCACCGCCCTCGCCTCGTGCACGGCGTTTCTGGCCCGGTCCCGGGTGGCTTCTGCCCAGGGCGTCAGCACCATGTGACGTCCGGCCCGAACCAGAATCGGATCGCCGGTCACTTCACGCAGCCTGCTCAGCGTTCGGCTCATGGCGGAGGTGCTCAGGTTCAGACGCCGCGCCGCAGCCGCTACGCTGGCTTCAACCAGCAAAACGTCGAGGGCAACCAGCAAATTGAAATCAGGGTCGGTCACGTTACCTCCTCATATAAGGCGTTACACGCAACGAATGAGTGCACAGGCTGCGTCTTCCGCCTTGTATACCCCATGATTATAGTTTCGTCATCACTATTCTTTTCTGGAGTAAATATCATGACGCTGTTTTCAAACCAGCCCGGCGATGAGGGATTACCGGGACATGAACGTGCTCGGGTCATGGTCGCGCTGATGACCACCACGCTGATGGGCGTCTTTGATGGCACCATGATTAACGTAGCGCTGCCCTCCATGGCGAGCGCGATGCAGGTCTCTGCGAATGTCGCAGTATGGTTTGCCAATGGTTACTTGCTGTCGGCGGCGATGACGCTGGCTATCTTCGCGGCGCTGGCAGCGCGCATGGGCTATCGCCCGGTGTTTCTGGCGGGTCTTGCGACGTTCACGCTTACCTCCCTTGGCTGCGCGCTGGCGACGACGCCGGATATGCTGATCGGGATGCGCGTTTTGCAAGGCATAGGGGGTGCGGCCACGTTGAGCATCGCTCCGGCGATACTGCGCTCCGTTTTCCCTGGACGACTGCTTGGCCGCGTTCTGGGGCTGCACGCCCTGCTGATTGCCGCCAGCACGGCCATAGCGCCGGTGCTGGGCGGCACGATCCTGGAGGCGCTACGCTGGGAATGGCTGTTTGCAATTAACATTATTCCGGGAAGTGTCGCACTGCTGCTGGCCTGGAAGGCGTTACCGCGCGGTTCGGCTTCCAGTAAAACGCCCTTTGACACCGCAGGTGCTGTGCTCTCGGCGATTCTGCTCGGTTCGACGATAATGACCGCGAACAGTTTCCAGCACGTCAGCCATGAGGCGGCGTTCTGGGCGGGAATTGCCCTGTTCAGCGCCTCCGCCTTCATCTGGCATATTCGCCGCGTCCAAAGCCCCTTGCTGCCCCCCGTTATCTTCCGCAACGGCCGCTTTACGCTCGCCGCACTCACCTCACTTGCGTCGTTTGTGAGCCAGGGCATCACCTTTATCGCGCTGCCGTTTCTGTTTCAGAGCGTGTATGGCTACAGCCCGCTGGAATCGGCCCTTCTGTTCACGCCCTGGCCGATTGGGATCGTGTTGATTGCCCCACACGCGGGCCGTTGGGCAGATACGATTTCGGCGCCGCTGATTTCTACCATCGGGCTGATGATTTTTGCCGTTGGGTTGATCCTGCTGGCGACGTTACCCGCAAGCCCTCCCACATGGGATATCTGCCTGCGCAGTCTGGTGTGCGGTATTGGGTTTGGCTGTTTCCAGAGCCCCAATAATCGGGAGATGCTCGCTAACGTGGTGCGGGAGAATGCCAGCTATGCGTCCGGGGTATTGTCCATCGTCAGGACCTTCGGGCAGTGTCTGGGGGCGGCCGTGGTAGGCGTTTGGCTGGCTGCGACGACGGGCTCGGACCAGGCCGTTCACTTTGCGCTGTGGACTGCGGTGGTCGCCTCGGCCGGATCGGTGTTGTTTAGCCTGAGCCGACTGCGCGCCGCCGTTCGGGCATCAGCCTGATTCGCCCGGCGGCGCTACGCTTGCACGGGCCTACAATGTAGGCCGGGTAAGCGCAGCGCCACCCGGCAAAAAAGACGACGCGTTTATTTACTCCAGCGCCAGCAGCGCAAAGCTCGCCAGCCAGTGCCCGCCGCTGTAGTGGCTGCCCACCACGTGCTCAACGCTTGCCGTCAAATGTTTCGCCACGGCATCACGCAGCGCCTGCTGTCCCGGATGGTTCTCCGGCAGCGCCTTTGCAATGTGCTTCATACACCAGGCGCGGCTGAGGTTTAACCCGTCCAGATGGGCAATTTTCGGGTCGGTACGGTCGCTCACCTCCGCCGGGTTCATCAGTGCCGCAACTGTCTCTACATCAGGGAGGAATTTATCGAACCATGCCGGGAAGTTATCCGTTATCTTGCTCATCAGCAGCGCCTCGGTCAGCGCGCCGGAAATATACTCATCGCCGCCCGGTTCGTAGTGCGCAGGATAGCGCGTATCCGCGAGATAAAACCGCTCAGCCGCCGTCAGAATTGACTGCTCCAGCCCGCTGTCCTGCACGGCGCGGGCGTAATCCAGCCCCAGCGCGAGGGCAAACGCCGTGTTGTAGTGCGTTCCGACGCGGATCGGATAGGTAAGCTTGCTGAGATAATCCACCAGCCGGTTACGAATATCCTGGGTTAACGGCTCAAGCGTCTGGTACCAGACTGCGGCCTGCGGCAGCGACGACTGTTTCAGCTCCTGAGCAAGTGCCAGCAGCCAGCCGTAGCCATACGGACGTTCGAACGACGCGCGGAACGGCGCGGTGAAATAGGCCAGCTCTTTCGCCACGTTCTCGTCGGTCAGATGCTCGTCGATAAGCGCGACGATTTCATTCCGACACGGTAGCTCAGGATAGAGGCGCACGCAGCGCAGCAGCAGCCAGTAGCCGTGCACCGCCGAGTGCCAGTCAAAACAGCCGTAGAATATGGGGTGCAGCTCGCGAGGCGGCAGAACATCGCCATCATCATTCAGCAGGTGCATGATGTGGTTCGGGTATTCCTGGCGCAAATAGGTCAAAGGCATGCGGGCAAACGCGTCTGCCTGATGTTGCGTTAATTCCATATCAGCTCCTTAGCGAAACACGAGGAAATACATTAAGAACACGTTCACCACCAGCAGGGTTAACGCGGTCGGGATCTGGATCTTGATCACCTGATATTTGTCTTTGAGTTCCAGCAGCGCGGCGGGAACGATATTGAAGTTCGCGGCCATCGGCGTCATCAGCGTGCCGCAGTAGCCCGCGTACATGCCAATCGCCAGCAGCGGTGCCGGGTTGCCGTGATGTACGTTAATCAGGAACGGTAAGGCAATACCGGCACTTAATACCGGGAAAGCGGCAAAGGCGTTACCCATGATCATGGTAAACAGCGCCATACCCACGCAGTAAATCACCACCAGCATGAAGCGGCTATCCGGGTTCACGAACAGGCTGACCACCTTCTGCACCGAATCGCCGGTATTGGCCGCCACGAACACGCCGCCGAGCATCGCCAGCATCTGCGGCAGGATCACCGCCCAGCCGATGGTGTCGACAAGACGACGAGACTGGCGGATAGCGTGCAGCGGTGTCCCCTTCGTTAGCCACCATCCGGTGAGGATCGCCGCGACGCAGGCCACGCACAGCGCCGCCAGGGTAAGCTGTTTCTGGTCGAGAAGATAAACGCCACCAATCGACACGCCCTTCAGGAACAGCGTCCCGATAACTGTCACCACCGGGATCATCAGCGCGGGCAGAAACAGCCAGTTTTTGAGCCGGTTCGATGAGGCAACGCGCTCCTCGTCGGAGGCCATTTTATAGTGCCCTTTCCCGACCAGACCAAAGCCCGCCAGCAGCGCGATAGCGATGACGCCGCCGCCAATGATCCGGTACGCCAGCGATTTCCCCAGCTCCTGTACCATCAGATCGCCAAACAGGAAGATCCCACCGAATAAAAACCAGAACAGCGCAGTGGTAAAACGCTTCGGATTGGCGCGATCGCGCAGGGTCATCACGACCAGCAGCATCACGACAAAGCCGATGAGGTAGTACACGCGGTTAATGGTGATAAGCGTCATCATTGCGCCACCTCCTGTTTACCCTGCTCTGCACGCCAGGCCATGACGTCGCGACGAATGCTGGCATCCAGGCGCAGCAGGCGCGTCATATGAATAATTAATGCCGCAATGGCGGTGGGAATAGCCCACAGTCCGATATGCAGCGGTTCGATCCCCTGGATCCCGTTCTCTTTCAGGAAGGCGTCAATCAGCAGAACCGCACCGAAGGCGATAAAGATATCTTCGCCAAAAAAGACCGCGATATTGTCGCACGCGGCGGCATGGGCTTTGATTTTGTCGCGGATATGCTGCGGCAGTTCGCCATATTCATTCAGCGCCGCCCCTTCGGCCATCGGGGCCAGCAGCGGGCGCACCGTCTGGGCATGGCCGCCAAGAGACATCAGACCCAGCGCCGCGGTCCCTTCACGCGCGACAAAATAGAGCATCAGAATACGCGCCGAGGTGGCGCTGGCGATCTTCGCCACCCAGGCCTGGGCGCGCTCTTTAAGTCCGTAGTATTCCAGCAGACCAATCACCGGCAGGATCAGGATGAAGGTGGCCAGCGATCGGCTATTCACGAACTTCTCGCCGAAGGTTTCCAGCAGCATCCCAAAATCCATCCCGACCAGCAGACCCGTCGCCAGCCCCGCCACCACGACCACCAGCAGCGGGTTGAAGCGCAGTGCAAAACCAATAACCACGATCGGTATCCCGATCAGCGGCAACAGCGTAGTACCGTCCATAAACGTTTACCCTATCCAAAGTGAGCGTTGCGCGCCGACGGCTATTTTTTTAATTTGCGGCGAGCGATGTTGTGTTTTGTTGGCAGGCTTCGCAAAACCTGCGCTAAAAAGCTATATCTGAACCTCAAAAACATGTAAACAATTTATCAATAAAATGTTCTTATTTTATCGATGAGTTTACATTTCTGGCTAAGGAACGTTATGACCTCAAAAAAGAGTGTTGCCTCAAACCACGACGATATTACGGATGGCCGCATCGTCTCCTCTCGCCACCTGGTGTCGGAACGCTGTGCGGAGCTATCGGAGCTGGAATACGCGCTGATCATGACCAGCAACGCGTTTAACAAATGGATGGTGCGCTGCATGACGGCTGCCGGTGAGCCGGATATGGGGGCGTTTGACGTGTCGCTGCTGCATCATGTGAATCATCGCAACCGCAAGAAAAAATTGGCCGATATCTGCTTTGTCCTGAACGTGGAGGACACGCATGTGGTGACCTATGCGCTAAAGAAACTGGTGAAAGCGGGCTATGTGACGAGTGAGAAAGCGGGCAAGGAGCTCTTTTTCTCAACCACGGAGGAAGGCAAAGCCTTATGCATGAAGTACCGTGATGTGCGGGAAGCCTGCCTGATTAACATTCATGGAGAGAGCGGTATTTCAGGAACGTCTATCGGGGAAACCGCGCAGCTGCTGCGCACGATCTCCTCTCTGTATGATACCGCCGCGCGGGCGGCGGCATCGCTGTGAGTTAAGGACGTCTGAAAAGCGAGATACTGCGTCCGGCCAGTTCGTAATCTACGGCCTGGGTGATAACCGTTCCGGCGGCAGTATCTTCAGCCGTAGACAGTTCAAGCACCCATCCACCTTCCCCAAACTGCGGGATCTGGAACGGAACCGGGCCTTCAAACGGGTTAAACAACATCAGCACATCGTGCCAGATGCCGTCCTCCTGCTTGAGATCCGGCCTGCTGATGGAGACCCCGAGCGTCGAGCCCTCATCCCACTGTTCCTCCTGCTGCGGCCCGCCTCCGGCATTAAACCAGCGGATCTCCAACCCGTCGCGCCAGCTTTCACGGCGCAGTAACGGCTGTGAAGCGCGCAGGGCAATAAGACGGCGGGTAAAGTCGCGCAGCGCTTCGTCGTTTTCGGATAGCCCCTTCCAGTCTATCCACGAGATCTCGCTGTCCTGGCAGTAGCCGTTGTTATTGCCCTTCTGCGTGCGGCCAAACTCGTCGCCCGCCAGCAGCATCGGCGTGCCGTGGGAGAACAGCAGCGTGGCCAGGAAATTACGCTTCTGCCGCTCGCGCGTGACAATAATATCCGGGTTCTCCGTCGGCCCCTCTTCGCCATAGTTGTACGAGCGATTATCGTTATGCCCGTCGTTATTATCTTCTCCGTTGTCGGCGTTGTGCTTCTCGTTGTACGACACCAGATCGTTCAGGGTAAAGCCGTCGTGAGCGGTGATGAAGTTAACGCTGGCCCACGGACGGCGACCGCGCAGATCGTAGAGATCGCCGGAGCCCAGCAGACGCGCGGCAAAATCGGTTGAGACGTTATCGCCCTTCCAGTATTCGCGGACGGTGTCGCGGTATTTGTCGTTCCACTCGCCCCAGCCCGGCGGGAAACCGCCGACCTGATAGCCGCCGGGACCGATATCCCAGGGTTCGCCGATAAGCTTAAGCTTAGAGAGCACCGGATCCTGGGTGACCGCGTCGAAAAAGCCGCCGCGCGGATCAAACCCTTCCGGCTCGCGGCCAAGAATGGTCCCTAAGTCAAAGCGAAAACCGTCAATATGCATCGATTCCGCCCAGTAGCGCAGGGAATCCATCACCATCTGCAGCACGCGCGGGTGCGAGGTGTTGACCGTGTTTCCCGTCCCGGTGTCGTTAATGTAATACCGGTGCTGGTCCGGCAGCGTGCGGTAATAGCTGTAGTTATCAATGCCCTTAAACGAGAGCGTTGGCCCAAGCTCGTTGCCTTCCGCCGTGTGGTTATACACCACGTCCAGAATGACCTCGATGCCCGCATCATGATACGCGCGTACCATGTCGCGGAAACCCTGGATCCCCGCCGGGCCGTAGTAGCGCGACGCCGGAGCGAAAAAGCCCAGCGTGTTATATCCCCAGAAGTTTTTCAGCCCGCGGTCAAGCAGATGCTGGTCGTCCGGGAACCAGTGAACCGGGAGCAGCTCAACAGAGGTGATGCCAAGACTCTTGATGTAATCGACCGAGGCTTTGTGTCCCATCCCCTCAAACGTCCCGCGCAGTTCGGGCGGAATGGCCGGGTTCATCTGGGTAAAGCCTTTCACGTGGCTCTCGTAGACAACGGTATGCGGCCAGGGCACCTCCGGCCGGTTGTTGTCCTGCCAGTCGAAGGCGTCCGGATCGATAACCTTGCATTTGGGCGTGAACGGCGCGCTGTCGCGGGTATCAAAACTGAGATCCAGTTCGTCATGCCCAAGCTCATAGCCAAAATGGGCGTCGTTCCAGTCGATATCGCCCACCAGTTCACGCGCGTACGGGTCGATAAGCAGCTTATGCGGGTTGAAGCGGTGGCCGTTTTCCGGGTCATAAGGACCATAGACGCGATAGCCGTACAGCGCGCCGGGCTTAAGATCGGGCACGTAGCCGTGCCAGACTTCATGGGTATATTCCGGGAGTTCCAGCCGGGCAATTTCCGTTTTCCCGGACGGGTCAAACAGACAGAGCTCCACCCGCTCTGCGTGCGCGGAGAAGAGCGCAAAGTTCACGCCTTTTCCGTCGTAGTTTGCGCCCAACTGCTGGCCGTGACCGGCCCGAATTTCAAACCTGTTATCCTTTGCCATTTTCGTTCTCCACGATTATTCGCAGGTAAGCAGAACCAATACACATCCCTTTTCTGACGTTAGATCCAGCGTCTCTTGCAGAACGCGGCTTTCACCGCTGAACACATCGCGATAGCGCTTCCCGACCAGCTCTTCGGGTATGGCTACCGAGGTATTGACCCACAGTTTTTCGTTCCCGGTGACAGTGAAAACCAGGCGCGGTACAGCAACAATCAGCGCCTCGTCGTCCTTCACGCGCGCATACACAATCAGATGCTCCTCGCGTTCACCGGTCACTTTAAGCGGCAGCCAGTCGCCGTAGCGGAACAGCGCCGGGTAGTGGGGACGCAGCCGCAGCAGCGTGGCAGTGACATACTGCTTCACGCGTCCGTCCCGCCAGCACTGTTCGTCGTTAAATACCGTGGAGTTCGCCGTACTGAGGTTTTGCACCAGCGTGGCGAAGTCCGGTTCGCGTCGGTTATCCGGGTCAACCAGGCTAAAGTTGAGCGCTTCGCTGCCCTGATAGATGTCCGGTACGCCGGGCGCGGTAAGTTTAATCACCGTCTGACTCAGGCTATTCATCAGGCCTGCGCGAACAAACGGCTGTAAGGTTTCACTGAAATCATGCAGGAACAGCGTGTTGTCGGGCGACAGCAGATGACGAACATAGTCCATCACCACGTTTTCGTAGCTCTCGTTACTGTCGATCCAGTCGGTTCGCTGCTTGGCCTCGCGCAGCGCTTTTTCGATAAAACCGAGGAAACGCGCTTCAAGGGTTTGCAGCCCGTCCCAGTCGTCGGGTGAGAGCGTGGCAGGCCAGACGCCAGCCAGCGCCTGATAAATCATCCAGGTATCAGCGGCGTTCGGCGCGGTGCCGTCGTTAAGGAAACGCACGTGCGTCTGGTTCATCTGCCGCCAGCGGGCCAGATTTTCGCCCCACTGCTCGGGCGCTTCGGTCAGTGTGTACAGGCGCGCCCGGGCATCCTCCCCGCGCTTGGTGTCGTGCGTCGAGGTGCCCAGCAGCGCGTCGGGCTGACGGGCAAGACGGATGCGCATCTCCTGATGGAAACGCGACAGTGAGAAGGCGCGCGGCGTCGGGTCGGCCCCCACTTCATTAAGCGCAAGCTCCAGGTTGTGGCGGAAGAACAGCGTGTCTTCCACGGACTTCGCCATCAGCGGCCCGGTCAACTGCTGGAAACGGGTTCTGAACAGGGTGGCCGCATCGCGGTCACCCTCCGGCAGATCGCCGGTCAGAATCCGCACGATCAGGCTTAGCGCGGGTTCTGAAGTGTTCACACTGGCGACAACGCGGCTCAACAGCGTAACGTCAGAAGGCGTTAACCCCTCCGCGGTCCCGTAGGTGCGGTAAACAGGAAAGGCGATAAGCAGTTCGCGCAACGCATGGTGAATATCATCCGTCTGTATCTCAACCCCATTGTGCTGAGCCAAATCGCGGGCGAGGTTGAGGAGCGTGGTGAATTCCCCTTCGAAGTTGCGGTCGGTCATCAGCCCTTTGGCATCTCGCAGCGCGTTTTGCCGATCGACCGTAACGCCCAGCGTCTCGTTATGGACTTTCTCCAGACGCTCCAGGCTATTGTCATCCACCAACACCTCCGCCAGCGACGCGATGAACTCATACCCCGTCGTGCCGGACACGGGCCACTCGGCCGGGAGTTGTTCTCCTTTCGCGAGGATTTTTTCCACCGTGATGTAACAGTCTGGCCCGGTGGCCTGGCGCAGGCGCTGCAGATACCCCAGCGGATCCGCAAGCCCGTCAATATGGTCAATGCGCAGGCCGTCAACGGTCCCGTCGTGAACCAGCTCGAGGATCAGGCGGTGCGTATCGTGAAAAACCTGTTCGTCTTCAACCCGAACGCCGACCAGCCCGGTTATCTCAAAGAAGCGTCGCCACGAAAGCTGCTTCGGCGCTTCGCGCCATGACATCAGCCGCCAGCTCTGTGTCTCGTGCAGTTCGGCGATGCTTTTGTTCTCGTCCCAGGTATCCGGGTTAAGCGGATAGGCCGTGTCGTAATAGACCAGCGCGGCCTTATTCGTGACACTGTCACGATGAAGCCTAATGGCACCCTTCTCCAGTTCGGCTTCAAAGGTATCGCCAAGAAACGGCAGCGTCAGCGGTCGCGACCAGTCGATATCGAAATAACGCGCGTAGCGACTCTGTTTGCCGTGCTCAATAACGTCTCGCCACCAGCGGTTTTCCAGCGAGGTCGACATATGGTTAGGGACAATATCCAGTATCAGCCCCATGCCAGCCTGCCTGAGCGCCGCGGCCATGCGGTTAAAACCGTCTCGCCCGCCTAGCGCGGGATCAATTTCGTTGGGATCGGTGACGTCATAGCCGTGGGTGGAGTCCGTTGTCGCGGTAAAAACAGGTGATGCATAGAGATGGCTAATGCCGAGATCGCGCAAATACGGGATCAGAGCAACCACCCGGTCAAACGTCATGCCATTGCGAAACTGTATGCGGTACGTGGCGGAAGGGATCATAACGCGGCTTCTCCATCAGCAAAGCGAACGACAATACTGTTCGGCGTCAAAATGTCTCCCGTCTCCGGCCAGCTAAAGAGGGTTTCTCCGGCCAGTTCGGGCATTGGGGCAGGTTTTTTGCCAATATTCAGCGCCAGCGACAGCGTCCCCTGCGGGAACTGCCAGCTCACCGCGACCCTGCCGTGCGCCGTGTGCAGGATCTTGCCCTCAACGGTTCCGCCCTGGCGCAGCAGCGGGACGATATGACGATGTCGCAGCGTAAGCAGGCTTCGGGTAAAGCGCAGCCATGATTTTCCCTCCTCCTGCGACGGCTTATCCCAGTCGAGTGTTGAGCGAACAAACGTGTTCAGATCGTTAGGATCGGGGACGGTTTCATCGTGCCCGGCATGGCCGGTAAACTCCTTCGCACGCCCTTCCCGCACGGCTTTTGCCAACTCGCCATGGAAATCGGTGAAGAACAGAAACGGATGGGTTTCACCGAACTCCTCGCCCATAAACAGCAGCGGGATATGGGGTGAAAGAAGCAGCGTCGCCAGCAGCACGCGGGTCTTTTCCGCGCCCGCCAGCGTGATGAGCCGCTCCCCCTGGGCGCGATTCCCGGTCTGATCGTGGTTTTGAATAAAATCGACGAAGAACGGTGGCGGCTGGGTGTGGCACTCCACGCCGCGCGATTGACCGGTTTGCAGAGAAACCTCGCCCTGGTAGACAAAGCCTTCCGCCAGCGCCCGGGCGAACTTTTTCTCCGGTTCAAAGGCAAAATCCTGGTAGTAGGCGTGCGTCTCGCCGGTGGCAAACACGTGGGCTGCATTGTGGAAGTCATCATTCCACTCGGCGGTGAACAGTGGCGTATTTCCCTGTTCATCTCGCGGATGCAGGAAAATCACGTTGCGGCTGTCTTCCGTGGTCAGGTGAACGTGACGGTGCGGGATCGCTTCGCGGATCTTTTCGGCTATCTCCTCAAGGATATGCGTATCCGAGGTGTCTTTTATCTGATCGATGGCATCAAACCGTAGGCCATCCAGACGATATTCCGTCAGCCAGTAAAGCGGGGCATCGGTGATGTACTGCCTAACCGGCTCGCGCTCGTAAGCGATGCCGTTGCCCCACGGCGTCATCCGATCCGCATCGAAAAACGCGGGCGACAGCAAGGGCAGATAATTCCCTTCCGGGCCGAAGTGGTTGAGCACAATATCCAGAACCACCGAAAGCCCCAGCCCGTGCGCGGCGTCGATAAACGCGTGAAAATCCTCCGGCGTACCGTAGGCGGCGTGCGGAGCGTACAGCAGCACGCCGTCATAGCCCCACCCGCGGGATCCGCCAAACTGAGAGACGGGCATCACTTCAAGCTGGGTAATTCCGAGCTCTGCCAGATACGGCAGCTTGTCGATAGCAGCCCGGAAGGTTCCCTCCGGGGTAAAGGTCCCCATGTGCAGTTCGTAAATGACCGTCTCTTCCCACTGACGCCCCTTCCAGTCACGGTTAACGTGCGCAAACCGGCGATGATCGATAACAACTGACGGTCCGTTGACGTCCCCTTTCTGAGCGCGTGATGCAGGGTCAGGAACGGTCATGCCGTCCTGTAAAACAAACTGATACTCTGCGCCATGCCTGATGCCCGGAACGTCAGCCTGGAACCAGCCATTGCCGCTGGTAACCATCGGAATGTCGTTATCATTAAGACGCAGCGTGAGATTTTTTTGTCCTTCAGCCCAGACGCGAAAGCGGACAACGTCATCGGAAATATACTCAGCACCCCAGTGCCTTTGACATGTTCTGAATTCCATTCCTTGTCCTCGAATGACCGCATTTTACGCGAAACGAAGTACAAGCTTAGTTCAGGATGAAAAGTGTGTTAGCTCAGCGGATTTAACCGCTTCGTCTATTCTTTATGAAATAACTCACCACAGGGAATACTATGCAGATTCGAAAAGGATTAAATACTGACCTTGTACGTCTTGAATGCTGTGACTTTTCTTTCACCATTAGCCATATTGCGCGAGAGCCCTTTATCCACTGTGATTTGCATATTGAAGCCGTCACCGAGCCCTGGATTAAAACCTACGAGCTCGACATCCAAACCCTTGAAAACCACTGCGTAAACCCGGACGCCATATTTCTTATCGCCGAAACGGATGACGGTGAAATAGCCGGATTTATTACTGCGTCAATCGGCTGGAATAAGTTTATCTCAGTGGATTATATTGCCGTTGAGCGAACAAAACGCAGAACCGGCGCTGCGCAAAAATTAATGGCCGCCGCCCACGTATGGGCCCGCAGCGTAAACGCGCCGGGATTACGGCTTGAAACACAAAATGTGAACGTCTCTGCCTGTCTGTTTTACCGTAACTACGGGTTTACTCTTGGCGGATACGATCGTTTTCTCTACAACGCCTTACCGGAAAAAGACGAAGTCGCCCTGTTCTGGTATTACATGCTGGTGTAGCAACGCAGCCTTCATATTTCTGTCATTAGATTTCATTACGCTTTCGGGATTTTAACCACGGTGTTGAGGAAAGAAGTGTGAATTCAATGGCTAAGGCATTACTGCTGGCATTACCTATTTTGAGTGCAACGGCAGCGGCGACGGCCGCTGAGCGCGACCTGTGTGAACCCAAAGCGTACGAAATGGCGCTGCGCTATCAGCAGAAATCGGCAGAGATTATGGCTCTTCAGCTGCAGACGTATCGGTTTGCCACCGAGCGTTTCAACGAAAAGGTAAAAGACCTTAAAACGCCTGAAAATTACGCCGTGGTAATGGATCTGGATGAAACGGTACTGGATAACACCCCTCTGCTGGTGCGCGACACGGAACAGTGTCACGACTATACAAAATGGGACACCTGGAGCGACTGGGAGAAACAGGGAAAACCCGGCTTGATTCCTGGCGCGAAGGCGTTTCTTGACCATGTGAATCAAAGCAATGTCCGTATCTATTATGTCTCGGACCGCATGCAGGAAAATAAAGCCGATACGCTCAGGACGTTAAAAGCCCTGGGGCTTCCGCAGGTATCCGATGAAAACGTGCTTCTGGATACGGTCAGCAAGGAAGAGCGTCGCCAGAGCATCCTCAAAAAGCAGCAGATCGTGATGCTGTTTGGCGACAGCCTGCCGGATTTCGCCGTGCAGTTTAAAAACAAAAAGCCGAGCGAGCAGCAGCGTGAGCTGGTTGAAGCCAGCAAAGCGCACTTCGGCGATGACTGGATTGTGCTACCTAACGCCGCTTATGGATCCTGGTCGCAAGCCACGCCGGACAGCTGGAAACCATGAATTTTGCCGGGTGGCGCTGCGCTTACCCGGTCTACGTCCAGAATGTAGGCCCGTGCAAGCGTAGCGCCGCCGGGCGATACTCACATCCTCTGGGATGCTAAATATTCATCAATATCTTGCACATAGGCGTGGGTGTCGCTCTGAAGGCATTCGCGGTTTTATCCATCACTACCTGAGCGTCAGTGCCTGAATCCAGCACAGTATTTTGTACCGATGCCGCTTCAATCTGGACGGTTGTTACTGTCAGCGCTTCAAGACCCTCAGTCGCGAGTAACGCATTCACCTGCGTAGCGAAACACGCGCTGGCATCTGCCGCTGCCGTTTCAACAGTGGTTTCGGTTGTGGCAACAATATGATTATCAGAAATATAATTTCCTTTACCGGACACCACCCGAATAATGACCGGAGTAGCATCGGGCGGGGTTATATATTGCGTATCAATGGTCTCGGAAATATGGTTGGCAATGACGGAATTATTATCACCACTGATATACAGCAGACCATATAAATCATCTAACCCGTTATTGTAGCCCTGCATCGGCCCCCAGGGTTCACGCTCGCGGAAGAAATGGTTTGACGATACTAGGTTTTCAGCGCTGCCTTCTTCAATGACCAGCATGCCTGGGTAAAAGGAATGGAATCGGTTACTGCTTATTGAGGAGCGAACCACCCCGGAGAAATGCACGCTGCTTTTTCCGCGCGGGAATATATTGTTGGCGGTAATTAAAAGGCCGCCGAAGTTTTCAGCGTAAACAGAGTAACCTCTGTAGCCTGCGCCAATCAGATTATCGGTGATTTTTGAAGCCTGACCGGATCCACGTAGCTCAATGCAGTTACCACATTCCGCGATGAAGTTGTTATGGATAGCCAGGGCATCGGCATTGTAAATCGTCACGCCGTGCTCAAGGTAGACCAGCCCCATGCCGCTGATGCGAAAGGAGTCTTGCGCGCTGGCAATGTAAATGCCGGTCTTACCGTTAAGGTAGCTGTTCTCCGGGTCATTGCTTCCAGAACCGTCGTCATCAAAGTGCAAACCATCAATGCAGAAGTCAGCAAATTCGACCGAGCTTATTCGCGGGTCACCGCTGCGTGCGACATAGAATGCGGCTCCGGCTGATTCTTCGCCTCCCTCTTGAGGTGACATATCCACCAGAATACGGCTGCCGCCCGGCCATAATTCATGCCAGTTTGGCCAGTCGCTTACTGGCGTATTAAAGCGGATACTGGAAGAGGTAAAACCATGCCCGGAACCCATGATTTTTAAATAACTTATATCAATGACAACCTGCGTCAGAAGATGATAATCGCCGGGTGGGATATAAATCACCGCGCCGGGTTTCCCCCCTTCATTCACATCGGCGTTTGTTTGCCGGTTCTTAATATCTGCGATAATGCTATTAATCACTTCACCAATGTCATTATACGGATTACCCGTGGTCCACTCAGTGACATCGTAATAATTATTACTCGACATGTATAAAATCCTTCTGGTCTATTACTATTAAGCAGGCTTATAACTACGCGTAAGTAGAGCTAGCTTCTAATTCACGTTTAGCGAGATCGACTTTAATTTTCTCAAGGAACGTTTGGTTGAGTTTGAAATAGCGCACTATCCACGCGCTAAAGAAATAGCTCACCATCGGCAATAGCGAAAACATCATAATAATTCCCTGGAGGGTCTGCGGATTTTGCTGCGCCTGATTCGCAACATAACCGGTCCAGGACAGTATCCACGCGACAATAGCACCGGCGACAGCCAGACCCATTTTCAGCATGAAGAGATTTCCGGCAAAAGAAATACCCGTCAGCCGTTTACCAAACTTCCAGTCACCGTAATCGTCAACATCGGACATCATTGCCCACAAAATCGGCCCGGACTGAATCAGGTGCAGAATATTAATGACGATAAACAGCGTCAGCAGCAGCGTCAGTGAATGCGGGTCGACAAACCACAGGGCAAAGGAAAGTATGCCGAGAATAATATTAATGATGCGAAAGAGCTTAACTTTATCAAAACGATCGGTCAGCGGTTTAGCAATGACGCTGCCCAGCATATTGCAGGCCACGCCGAGAGCCATAAAGAAGGTGATAAACCCGACGGAGGCTTGCATCACATAGGTAGCATAATAGATGGTTACCGCCCCCCGAATGAATGCTGGGAAAACGTTCAGGAAGGTAATGGTGATCATCAGCAGCCATTGGTCATTTTTAATAATGTCGTTAAGATCCTTTCTTAAGGAGTCATTGGTCTTAATCGAGACTACGCGCTCTTTGATACTGGAGAAGCAGAACAAGAACATTAATGTGGCGGCTCCCCCCATAATCATCATGGTCAATTGAAAGCCAGATGCCCGATTACCGTCTCCCAGCCAGTCGGTTAACGGCAAAATGGAGGAGGACACAATCAGCGTGGCGAGACCATTCAGGAAGAAACGCCATGAGAGACAGCCTAGACGCTCTTTCTGATTAAGCGTAATAACGCCAGCAACCGAACAGTACGGGATATTAATTGCTGTATAAATTAAAGACATAACCAGATAGGTAACCCATGCATAAATAATTTTCCCGTTCATGCTCAGGTCTGGCGTTGTGAACATCAACACTGCGCCCAGACCAAACGGTACGGCCATCCACAGCAGCCACGGCCGGAACTTACCCCAGCGGGTTCGGGTACGATCGCAAATTGCGCCCATGACGGGGTCGCTGAAGGCGTCGAAAATACGGATGACCAGAAAAAGAGTCCCAACAATACCGGCATCAAGGCCGTACACGTCGGTATAAAACCAGGTCAAATATAGCGCCAGCACGCTCCAGATCATACATGACCCAGCATCGCCCATACCGTAGCCGATTTTTTCTTTCAGACTCAATTTTTCATAAGCGCTGTGTTTATCTGCGGCCGTCATGTATATCCTTAAACAGTGATAATGAATACAAAGCAAGGTTTACCCTGTGAAGCCAGGGAAATATTACCCAACTTCAGTTGCATTTGATTAATAAATACTTAAAGCGTAGTGATATTAAGGCTGATGCTGCTCTCACGGATAATCAGGCGAGAGTCGATTTCGACCATTTCGATGCTTTCCTGTTTATTATTAACCATCTGGAATGCCAGATGCGCAATTTCACTTATCGGCTGTGCGATGCTGGTCATTTTCCTGGTCTGCGCCAGCATCGTATTATCGAAACTGACGATGGCAATGTCCTGTGGAATGCATAAACCCTTAGCATTCAGTCCGTCAATAATATAGCTGGCAGCGACGTCGTTATAGATCATCAGGCCCGTGCATACCGTTTTTCGACTGGCTAGCTTTTCTATAATGTCGTCAAGAATACTGATATGGCCCGATATTTTTTCACCCTCACCTTTTGCTATCCAGAACTGGTTCAGTTGATTAAGTGCTATTCCGTGACTGGTGATTTTTTTACTCCAGGCGGATACTTTTCGATTGTCTACGCCCTCCTGTGCAATAAAACCTAATGCGGTATGTCCGGTCTGGATAAAATGTTCCGCAATCTTTTCCGCGCCCTTGCTCTGATCGATCGACACCGAGTTAAAAAAACGGGAAACCTGCGTCACCACGGCCACCGGAATGTGTGTTGCGGTAAGCCACTGTGCAAGCTCAGCTTCCGCTTCCGTCGGAACCCACAGCAGGCTGTCAATTCCCATCCCGATCAGGGTATGAACGATCTGTTTATCCTGCTGCGGCTGGTTCTGGTGCGTTTTAACGATCACCGTTTTGCCAATGTATCGCGCCTCTTCCTCAAACGTTGCCAGCAGTTCGCAGAAATGTGGGTTGACCAGATTCGGCAGCACGACGGCAATCAGGCCTGAGCATTTACCGCTAAGTTGAATCGCGCTTTTATGGGGTACATAACACAGGTAATCCATCGCATCATGTACCGCCCGACGCGTTTCGGGCACCACGCTGGGATGATTGTTCAGCACCCGCGAGACGGTAGCTGTTGATACGCCAGCTTTTTTTGCGACATCTTTAATGGAAGCCATAGTGTTGAAACGCACCCTCTAAACAGTGACGTCACTATAAAGTGTGATAAAGGTCTAAAATGTAAGCCAGTTCACATGTTGTTTCGTTACATAAATTCCGGTTCACGTTCTCATTTTTCCATTAGCGTTGCGAAACGCGAGCCGCCGTTTTCCCGCTGCACTTATCCATCCCATTTATAGGTCCTATCATTATTAGGCAGGTTCTTATAATTTTACGGAGAAGTAAGATGAGCGCTTTCAAAGGAGACTTGTATGCTTACCGTGAAAAAACTTGCTCTGTCCACGCTGATTTCCAGTTCATTGCTTTTCTACCCTGCGCTGCAGGCGTCGGCACAGACACCTCAGCACGTCGTCAAACAACCGGCAGGCGGATACAGCGTTCAGGTCGGCGATGTGCTTGTCACCTCGTTTACCGACGGGAGCGTCGCGCAGGATCTGCACAAGCTGCTGCGCCGGACAACGCCGCAAAATATTGATGCGCTGCTGGCGAAAAACTTCCAGACCAACCCGGCTGAGGTCTCCATCAACGCCTTCCTGATTGCGATGCCCGGACATAAAATTCTGGTGGATACCGGCTCAGGCCAGCTCTTCGGCCCCGGCAACGGCGGACGCCTGATTGAGAGCCTCGCCACGCAGGGAATTAAGCCGCAGGATATTACTGAAGTCCTGCTGACTCACGCCCACTCCGACCATTCTGGCGGCCTGGTGAAAGACGGCAAGGCGGTGTTCAGCAACGCGCGCGTTTTCGTGGGCAAACCGGACATCGACTTTTTCTTTAACGACGACAACCAGAAAAAAACCGGTTACGGCAAAAACTATTTTACCGTCGCGCAGAAGACCTTAAAGCCCTATCTGGATGCCGGCAAGGTCGTGCCGTTTAGCGGCACCTCTGAACTGCTTCCGGGCATTACCGGCACGGTTCATCCAGGCCATACGCCGGGTTCAGCGTTTTACACCCTGGAAAGCAAAGGCGAGAAGATCAGCTTCGTGGGCGACATTATTCACGCCGCGGCGGTCCAGTTCCCGCAGCCTGACGTGACCATCACTTACGATGAAGATCAGAACAAAGCGGCAGGCGTGCGCCAACACGCGTTTGCGGATTTTGTGAAAAATAAAGATCTTGTGGCCGCACCCCATCTGCCTTTCCCGGGTATCGGCTACGTGACCAAAGGCGAAAACGGCGGCTATGCCTGGGTACCGGTAACCTATACCAACCGGGACGCCAGCGGCGCGAAATAAGATGACGCGGGTATCTGAGATGGACATAGACCTGCTCCTGACCCTGGACGCCCTGCTTCAGGACAGGAACATCACCCATGCGGCCGCGCGGCTGGGCATCAGCCAGCCGGCGATGTCCGCCCGTCTCGCGCGCCTGCGTTCGCTCTTTGGCGAACCGCTGTTTATTCCCTCCCCGCATGGACGCGGGGTGTTACCCACGCCGAGAGCGGAAGCCCTCAGGCCGCAGGTGGAGAGCGTGCTGCGCGGCATCAGCGCGATGTTTGCCCCCACCGCGTTCGAGGCGCAAACCAGCAGCCGGACCTTTGTTATCGCGCTGCATGAAAACCCGGCGCTGATGCTGGGCACTGGGCTGCTTAACCAGGTAGGCGCAGCAGCCCCCGGCGTTCGCCTGCGCTTTGCCCTCCCTCAGATGGCCGAACTGCCGCAGCAGCTGGAAAACGGCGATGTGGATATCTACATCGGCGTGAGCGCGGGAGCCCACGACGGCTGGGTAAGACGCAAACTCATCGACGACGCGTTTGCCACCGCACAGCGCAAAGGCCATCCGCGCGGGACAGGACCGTTAGATCTGGAAAGCTACTGCGCCCTTTCTCATCTGGTAGTGTCATCGGCGGGGGATCCGTTTACCGGCTTTGTCGATCAAACCCTCGCAGGGCTGGGCTACCAGCGGCACGTCGCCATGTCGACACAGAGCTACGCCGTGGCACCTGCGCTTGTGACCGGTACCGACCTGGTGTGCACCCTGCCGGAGCGGATGCTCAAACTGTTTGCCAGCACGCTGGATCTCTTCGCGCCGCCGCTGCCGCTCCAGCCGATTACCATCAACATGTACTGGCACCCGAAAAACAGCCATGATCCGGCGAATACCTGGCTGCGCGAGCAGCTGCTGCTGGCCGCCGGACGTCATGTGTGATCGAGGGTAACCAGAAACTTTTTAAGCACCTCTGAGCGAATAATCCGGTGGCAAACCAGTGTCAGCTCGCTCTCCCGGAGCCGGTCGAGGATGTCCACGTAAACAACGTTCTCGACGCTCACCGCCTTTGCCGAGGCGGGCAGCAGCGCCAGCCCAAACCCCGCCGAGACCAGGCTTATCACGGTGGGCACGTCGGTCGCGTTTTGCACCACGTCCGGCTGAAACCCCGCCCCGCTGCAGGCATCATAAAAGTACTGCTCCAGCCCCATTCCCTCTGGGTCGCGCAGGGAGATCCATTTTTCGTCTTTCACCGACGAGAGCGTCAGCGCGGAGGAACCCGCCAGCGGATGCTGACGATACAGCGCCAGCACCGTTTTCTCCGAGGCAAACGGGCGGCTTTGCAGATCGTCAGGCAGCGACGGCAGCGGCGCCCGGATAATGGCCACGTCCAACTGGTTGCTCTGCACGGCGGCGTAGAGCGTTTGCACATTTCCCGTCACCAGCGACATGGTGATGTCCGGCCAGCGCGTATGCATCTGGCGCAGCGTGGCAGGCAGCCTGCCGTCGAACATCGCGCTCGACACGCACCCCAGGTTTAACACCCCCTGCTCGCCCCTTGCCGTTTGCCTGGCGTCCAGAACCGCCTGCTCGGTCAGGGAGATGGCGAGTCTGGCTTTCACCAGAAACGCTTCACCAGCGGGAGTCAGGGTCAAGCGGCGGTTCGCCCGGCTAAAGAGCGTGACGCCTAAACGTTCCTCCAGCGCCTTTATCTGCTGACTCAGCGCCGGTTGCGCCATGTTCAGACGCTCAGCGGCCCGGTGCATGTGAAGCTCTTCGGCAACGACGATGAAATGGCGCATCTGACGAAACTGCACGGGACGCCTCCTTTTGATATGAATTTATTTATCAATTTATCAGTAATGATGCAATTGATGCTATTGGTCATTGCCATAAGAATGGAGGTATTCAAACGAGGGAGGAAAATATGGAAAACCCGATCAACGATCTCCGCAGCGCCATCGCCCTGCTTCAGCGCCACGAAGGGCACTATATTGAAACCGATTATCCGGTCGATCCCAACGCGGAGCTGGCGGGGGTCTATCGTCATATCGGCGCGGGCGGTACGGTAAAACGTCCGACCCGTACAGGCCCGGCCATGATGTTCAACAGCGTGAAGGGCTATCCGGGTTCCCGCATTCTGGTGGGCATGCACGCCAGCCGCGATCGCGCGGCGCTCCTTCTGGGCTGCGAGCCTTCTGAACTGGCAAAACACGTCGGGCAGGCGGTGAAAAAGCCGGTGGCACCCGTTGTCGTCCCGGCCTCGCAGGCGCCCTGTCAGGAGCAGGTCTTCTACGCAGACGACCCTGATTTCGACCTGCGCAAACTGCTTCCGGCACCGACAAACACGCCAATCGATGCGGGACCGTTCTTCTGTCTGGGTCTGGTGCTGGCAAGCGATCCTGAAGATAGCTCGCTCACTGATGTCACCATCCACCGTCTCTGTGTCCAGGAGCGCGACGAGCTTTCCATGTTCCTCGCCGCCGGTCGGCATATCGAAGTCTTCCGTAAAAAGGCGGAAGATGCAGGAAAACCGCTGCCGGTGACGATCAACATGGGGCTCGATCCCGCCATCTATATCGGTGCGTGCTTTGAGGCCCCCACCACGCCGTTTGGCTACAACGAGCTGGGCGTCGCCGGGGCGCTGCGCCAGCAGCCGGTCGAACTGGTGCAGGGCGTGGCGGTGAAAGAGAAAGCCATTGCGCGGGCGGAAATCATCATCGAAGGCGAACTGCTTCCAGGCGTGCGCGTAAGGGAAGATCAGCACACCAATACCGGCCACGCGATGCCGGAGTTCCCAGGCTACTGCGGTGAGGCGAACCCCTCCCTGCCTGTGATCAAAGTGAAAGCGGTGACCATGCGTCATCACGCAATCCTGCAAACGCTGGTGGGACCCGGAGAAGAACATACCACGCTGGCCGGTTTGCCGACGGAGGCCAGCATCCGTAATGCCGTTGAGGAGGCGATTCCGGGCTTCCTGCAAAACGTCTATGCGCATACCGCGGGCGGCGGTAAGTTCCTCGGGATAATGCAGGTGAAAAAACGCCAGCCGTCAGACGAAGGACGGCAGGGCCAGGCAGCGCTCATTGCCTTAGCCACCTATTCGGAGCTGAAAAACATTATTCTTGTCGACGAAGACGTAGATATTTTCGACAGCGACGACATTCTGTGGGCGATGACCACCCGCATGCAGGGAGATGTCAGCATCACTAATATACCGGGGATCCGCGGCCACCAGCTGGATCCGTCGCAGTCGCCGGACTACAGCAACTCAATTCGCGGAAACGGCATTTCCTGCAAGACAATCTTCGACTGCACGGTGCCGTGGGCGCTGAAGGATCGCTTCGAGCGCGCGCCGTTTATGGAGGTGGATCCGCGTCCGTGGGCACCGGAGCTGTTTAAAGATAAAAAATAAACGCTTTTTCTTCACCCCTCAGGGGTGAAGAACCTCACGCTTAAATTGCCGCCTCCCCTGCTTTCTTGTACCCTTTCACCGGAAACCCTTCCCCCATAAACATTGAGATATCCGGACGCCTATGACTGCACACATTTATAACGATCCTTTACATGGCGTAACGCTGGAGATGATGGTCAACGCCCTGGTGGCGAAATATGGCTGGAGCGAGTTGGGCGACCGAATCAAAATTAACTGTTTCAGAAAAGATCCCAGCGTTAAATCGAGCCTGAAATTTCTGCGCCGTACCCCGTGGGCGCGCGCAGAAGTCGAAGCCCTGTATCTGGATTCCCTCAACGATGAGGTAAGCACAGAACAGGCGGAGCCCGCCTTTAATCCCTGGGCTAACAGTCGGATTATCAAGAGCTAAAACGCAAATGACGCGACACGTAAAACGGATTGGTGCACTGGCTGCCTGCGCACTTTTACTTGTGAGTTGCTCCTCAACACCACCCAAATCACTGGTTACCCCTCTGCCGACCGTGAGCAAACCGACGCAGCAGGCAAACGAGCCGATGCGCGGGATCTGGCTGGCGACCGTCTCTCGTCTCGACTGGCCACCGTTGGCGTCGGTGAATGGCCGCAGCGCTGACCAGCGTATCGCGATGCAGAAGCAGGCGCTGACGAACAAACTCGATAAGCTGAAAAGCCTCGGGATCAACACCGTATTTTTTCAGGTGAAGCCGGATAGCACGGCGCTGTGGTCATCTAAAATCCTGCCCTGGTCGGATACCCTGACGGGAACCATTGGAGAATATCCGGGCTACGATCCGCTCCAGTTTATGCTGGATGAGGCCCACAAACGCGGCATGAAAGTCCATGCCTGGTTCAATCCATACCGCGTATCCACGAACACCAAACCCTCAACCATTGCCGCGTTAAACCGGACAACGTCACTGCACCCTTCCAGCGTTTACGTACAGCACCCGGAATGGATCCGTACCTCAGGCGATCGTTTCGTCCTCGATCCGGGCATTCCGGAGGTGCGTGACTGGATAACCCAGGTTGTAACAGAAGTAGTGAGGCAATATGCGATAGATGGCGTGCAATTCGACGACTATTTCTACACAGAAACGCCCGGGTCGACCCTGAATGATGCCTATACCTACAGGCGATATGGCGAGGGATTTGCCTCAAAAGCAGACTGGCGACGTCACAATACGCAAGAATTGATCGTGCAGGTCTCCCGTGCAATTAAACAGGCCAAACCCAACGTTGAGTTTGGCGTGAGCCCGGCGGGTGTCTGGCGCAACCGCTCCTTTGACCCGGCAGGCTCTGACACGCGCGGTGCTGCCGCGTATGATGAATCCTACGCCGACACCCGTAAATGGGTTCAACAGGGGCTGCTGGATTATATCGCTCCGCAGATCTACTGGCCCTTCGCCCGCGACGCCGCACGCTATGATGTTCTGACCAAATGGTGGGCTGACGTGGTGAAACCGACCCATACCCGCCTTTACATCGGCATCGCGTTTTACAAAGTGGGGGCACCCTCTAAAAATGAGCCCGACTGGACGGTTAACGGCGGCGTGCCTGAGCTGAAGAAACAGCTCGATTTGAACGATTCACTGCCCAACGTGAATGGCACCATCCTGTTCCGTGAAGACTATCTCAACCAGCCGCAAACACAGGACGCGGTAAGCTATCTCCGTGGGCGCTGGGGTAGCTGAGAGGGTAAACGCGGGCAGGAACATACCGTTTCTGCCCGCGCCGATCAGGGTTTCGGCCCGAACATCTCTACCAGCTGTTTCTCGTTCGGCAGTCCCATTACCTGCTGAAGTTCGTTCTCTTCATTCAGATAATAAATCGCCGGAGTGGCATTCCCCCCCAGACTGTCCATTAATGCCTGATGCTTCTGCAGGATCTCGACGGTTTCACGCGTCGCCGCAGCGTCTGGTTTAGGCAATTTTTTCCCACCGGAAAGCTCGTACTCTTTCCAGGCCGAGACCGGATCTTTCGCATTCAGAATAGCTGAGGCGTTACGCCCGCTGTTGGGGTTGAGAAACGCAACCAGCAGCGTGTTGAGCTGAACCTTGCCCGCCTTCACCCACGGCTGCGCTTCGGACCAGAACTGTTTGCAGTACGGGCAGAACGGATCGGCAAAGACGAAGACTTTACGCGGCGCAGCGTCAGCCCCCTCTTTCAGCGGATGCGCGGCATTGAGCTTTTTCCACATTTCACGCCCCATCGGCGCGTAGATCTCTTTCTGGAAATAGGCCTCACTGAGATTTTTTCCCTTATCATCATACAGATACCCCGAAACCACGTGCTTTCCGTCAGGGGTTAAGAAAAGGGTGACGCCCATGTCCTGGTATTGTCCCAGCCAGGCAGGTGCGCCGCCCGGGGCGTCAATCTTCTTGAGGATCTTGATATCCTGCTGCTCACTGAAGTTCTTCACGGCATCAGGCAGCGTCTCTTCCGCTTTGAGCCCCCCAGAAACCATGAGAGCAGCAAGTAACAGCACTTTTTTCTTTGCAGGCAGTTGAAGCATAACGATCCCTCTAACATATTGTTTTTCAGAGTGGTCGAACTTCAATCCCCTGTCAACGCTTCATAGATATCCTGCAGGCGACTACGCAGAAATCGCACGGCCTTGTGCTTGCGGGATAACAACGCCTGCACCGTGTCGCCCGTTTCATCCGCCAGCGCTTTCATGCTGTACCCCTGAAATTCCGTTTTTTCGAATACCTCCCGCTGCGACGGCGGCAGTTCCGACAGGGCTTGATCGAGTTCTTCCCACAGCAACGATTTAAGATACTCCTCCTCCGGCGTTTGCGGCACGCCGAATAACGTTTCGGCTAACTCCTCTTCAGGGAAATCCTCGTCGTCGTCAACGGTAAAGTAGCCAGCGAGCGAAACCTCGCGCTTTTTCCGCGCCCGGTCGGTCATCTCATTGCGTGCCGCGCGAAACAGCCAGGCGGCGACGTTCTCCACCGGCTGTTCCACTTTCATCAGCTGGTACGTCACTTCCTGCAGGATATCGTCGGCATCATCGCGAACCGCCGTTCGCCCGCGAATGAATGCCTTCAGGCGGGCGCGGCAGGCATTAAGCGCCGAGACCAGTAATGATTCACCTGCCTCACCGGCTTTCATATCGTTCACTCTGCTTCCGGTGTTTTCGCCGCATTGTCATCGCGCTTTTCATCACGATGGTCGCGCCAGCCACAATGGCCGTGGCGTCCAAACCCAGCGCGGCGCTGCTGAATAAAAGCTTCACGCTGTTCGGGCGTCATGTTCATCCAGCGCTCGTGCATCCGGCGGTGTGCGCCGAACATGCCTGGCCTGAAGCCCAACCCACCGAACAGAATGCGGCTCAGTATCAGAATGCCCAGCGCCTGCCAGAAGCCGATGGCTTTCACGCCGAGGATGGCGGGAAGTAATGCGTTCCACAGGGTCATCACCAGCAGGCCGAGCACGATGAAAATCACCGCGCCGATGACTAAACCCTTGCCCATACGGTGGCGACCAAACCCGCGTCCGTGACCTCTGCCGTGCAGTTCAAAATCTCTCATGGTGTTTACCTCGTTTACAGTAACTGATTATGGCTTGTGATGAGGTAGACGGATGAGGACGGGAAATATTGCTGGGGAAAATGAAATAATTACTCTGGCCGCACATTCGCGGTTATTGCCCGGCGGCGCTGACGCTTGCGCGGGCCTACAGGTTTCGTAGGCCGGGTAAGCGTCAGCGCCACCCGGCACATGTCAAAGGCTTACGCCTGCACCGGCAATCTAAAACTCGAAATACTCCGTGAAAGCTGCTGCGCCTGCTCTTCCAGCGAGGCCGCCGCTGCGGCAGACTGCTGTACCAGCGCCGCATTCTGCTGGGTCACGCCATCCATCTCGGTCACCGCCTGCCCGACCTGCCCAATCCCCCGACTCTGCTCTTCCGAAGCAACGGAAATCTGTTCCATCAGCGTATTCACTTTATTTACCGAAGAAATAATCGAATCAATAACGTCTCCCGAGCGGTTAACCAACTGCGCGCCGTTTTTCACGCTGGAAACAGACTGCGCGATAAGACTTTCAATGTCCTTCGCCGCCACCGCGCTTTTCTGCGCGAGTGTTCGCACTTCGCTGGCAACAACCGCAAAGCCGCGGCCTTGCGTGCCCGCGCGCGCGGCTTCAACCGCCGCGTTGAGCGCCAGAATGTTGGTCTGGAAGGCGATGCTGTTAATGACGCTGGTAATATCCTCGATGCGCTTCGAGTTCGCCGCAATGGTGTCCATCGTTTCGATCACTTCGCGGGTCACCGCTTCGCCGGTGTGGGCATTTTTCACCGCATCCTGCACCAGCTTCCCGGCCTGGAATACATTATCGGTATTATTTGCCACCGTCGCGCTCAGCTCTTCCATACTGGCTGCGGTCTGGGTCAGTGCAGATGCCTGTTGTTCGGTGCGTGAAGCCAGGTCGATATTTCCGGAGGCGATCTCTTGCGCCGCGTGCGTGACGGTATGGCTCGCATCGCGCACCTGGGCGATAGTGGCGAGCAGCGCCTGACGCATCTGTTCCATCGAACCCATCAGGTGATCGATTTCATTCCCGGCGCTGCCCTTCACGGGCACCGGTATGTCCAGCTTGCCCGCCGCAATCTGGCTGCAGTGTTCACGGGCCAGGTTAACCGGTGCGAAGACAAATCGCTTCATCAGCAGGCTGACGGCGATAATCACCAGCACAAACAGGCAGGCGATAACGGCAATCATCACCAGGCCAGAAACAAAGTTGCTGCTCGCATCCTCGTTAAGACTTTTGGCATATTTCTGATGAATGGAAAGGACCTGGTCGAGAACGATCTCGTACTGACGGTCAAGGCGGGAGACTTCCGGGATCAGCGCGTTAAATTTGGCCACGTCGTGCGCCTCGGCGGCATCGATCAGCGGAGCCAGCCCCCGGTTGCGGTAGTTTTGCCAGGCATCCTGATAGGCAGCCACCTGCGGGGCTTCATCCGTCAGACGCGGCGAAGCCATAAAGGCCGCAAAGGCGTGGTCCGCTTTGGTCAGCGCCTCTTTCACCGCAGAAAGCTTGGCAGCCTCATCGGCAGTATTGCCCGCTTCCACCATCTTCACGTACTCCATCACCCTGACGCGCAGCGTACGGCTATGGTTGATAGGGTCAATGATGGAGAGCACAACCTGGATTTCTTTGTTCACGTTATCCAGGGAATTATTACTTTTAATGATGAGGCCAACGCTGGTAGCAGTGCTGACAACAAAGAAGAAAAGCAGTGAGAACAGGACAATCAGGGACGACTTCTTCAACGACATAAACCAATACCTCAAGGAAAATTATTCCTTATGGTTATCGGCTATTCCAAAACTAAAATTAATTAAAGTTATTGATGTATTGACCGGGCTATACCGCTGACTTATAGCGCCGCTGAAGGGTGGCATCCAGCTTCCGCTGCACAGGTTGCGGTGCCTCACCGTCGATCAATTTACCAATCAGATCAAAGCAGTGCCACGCCAGCTGGCGGTTGTCCTGGCGAATGGTATCAACCGGTATCGTCAGCGAATCATACAAATAATGATCGTCAAAACTGGCTAACCTGATATCACTTTGCAACAGGTTATGTTGCCCCATATAGCGCAATACCCCTTCCAGCAGGCCACAGGCGGCGGTAAAGAGGGCCTTAGGCGGACGGCCTAAGCGCGCGCAAAGCTCAGCGAACATCTCGTAGCCGGAGCTCGGGTGATAATTGCCGTGAATGATCCACTCCGGACGTAGCTCGACGTTGGCCTCACGTAAACCTTGCTTAAAGCCTTCCAGACGGTCCCGCGTCGGGGAAAGCCGTGGCTGCCCGCCGAGGAAATAAAACTCATCAGGATGCTGGCGGGCGATCTCGGCCACCAGTTCCGCCGTGGGGGTAATCGAATCGGTAATGACCAACGGCAGAGAGCTGTCGTTCATATGGCGGTCAAAGAGGACAACGGGCAGCTGTTCGCTCAGTTTCTGGTAGTCCGCATCATTCAGCATGCTGGAGGCCACAATCAGGCCGTCCACCTGGCGCGCCACCATGTTATTGACCACCACGGTCTCCTGCCCCGGATTCTCATCGCTACAGGAAATCAGCAGCTGGACACCCGCCTCGCGGCACAGTGTTTCCAGTTCGTGAGAAAAGACGGCAAAACCGTAGTTGGTGATCTCCGGGACCACCAGACCAATGGTGTGGCTGCGGTTATCACGCAGCGAACGGGCATGAATGCTCGGCTGATAGTGATGCTCTTTGGCAATTGCCAGAACGCGATCGCGGGTCTCTTCCGCCACCCGAAGCTCTTTGCTGCGTCCGTTCAGTACCAGGCTGGCGGTGGCTTTTGAAACCCCCGCCAGCTCCGCGATGTCTTTAATTGTGACGCGTTTTGTTTTTCTCACAACGACTTAGATCCGGCTGCCAAAACCCCTATTCTATCATGCAGCGGCGCAGCGACCAGTAGCGTAATGTGATGTCGGACGCACCTTCGAAGCACACCTGAGCCGGATGAGCAGGAAAATAGCGGCTGCTCATCACCCCTTCGCCATGATTGATGAAAATCTCAACGCTGGAACGGTCGCACAGCACGCGTAAATGGTTAACGTCACCCAGCCAGTAGCGGGTCAAGGTTTCGCCATTTTTCAGGCTGGCGCGTTCAAGACGCAGCCCCTTCTCATCCCAGCGAAGGCGCATCGCGCCGGCAAAATCCACATTCACACACGCCGTTTCTAGCTCAAACTCAAGACTCGGCGCATCCAGAACGGGCGCACCGCGGGCAGCACCCTGCCACTGACATTCGGTCTCGCGCAGCGTTTCCAGTTCACGAACAGGCGTTTGCCACAGCCTGCCGTCGCGATACCGCAGTTCACGCGGGCAGGTCATCTGGTGGATCCAGCCATGGGCTCGCGTCGGCTGGAGCATCTCTTCCCCGTCCGGCACGCCCATCCAGCCAATGAGGATACGCCGTCCGTCTTCCGCCAGCGTGGTTTGCGGGGCGTAGAACTCGAACCCGGCGTCCAGTTCATGTAACTCGCCGTGATCAAACATCGCGCGCTGATAGTCAAACGCCCCGCTCATCCAGGTCGCCGGATAGGTATTGAGGTAGCGATGCGGCTCGCGCGCCAGCCCTTGCGGACAGCAGATCAACACGTGCGTCCCGTCGAGGGCGAACAGGTCCGGACACTCCCACATATACCCCGCGTCCGACAGGCCGTTGACGCCGTGACCGGCAATCTCGCCGCAAGGCTGCCAGCGCTGTAAATCACTGGATGTGAACAGCAGCACTTTGCCGTGCTTTTGCACGTCTTGTGCGCCCAGCACCATGTACCACTCCCCGTCGTGTTGCCACACCTTCGGGTCGCGGACGTGTCCGGTATAACCGTCCGGCAGCGGCAGCACCGGGCCCCGTTTTTTAAAGCTTCCGTCCGGTTGTTCGACGGCCAGGCACTGCCAGGCGGTGCGGCTGCCGTCGTCAAACTTCACGTTGCCGGTGTAGCACAGCGTCAGTTCGCCGCCATTGTCCACGGCGCTGCCGGAGTAGCAGCCGTTGCGGTCATATTCTTCATCCGGCATCAGCGCCAGCGGCTCATGCTGCCAGTGCACCAGATCCGCTGAACTCCAGTGTCCCCAGCATTTGTAGCGATGATCGCAATCCAGCGGATTCCACTGATAAAACAGGTGGTAGCGCCCGGCGAACCAGATAAAACCGTTGGGATCGTTCATCAGCCCCGTCACGGGCGCGGCGTGCCACACGGGGTAATGGCTGTCGGCCAGCGCGCGCGGCTGGCCCTTCATGACGGCCTGCAATATCGCAGGCCAGCGGGAAGCGAAGGTCATTATTCAGAGTCCGTTTTATATTTCAGCAGCAGCGAGACGGTAAACGCCACGCCAAACGCAATCACCATGCCGATAATATAGTTGAGCAGCGAGCTGGCCTGCACGATGGCCATTCCCGGGATAGCGGTCAGGCCAACGGCGGTCATATAGACATGGACCGACACCACCCAGGCGCCGCCCACCGCGCCGCCAATCAACGCGGCGATAAACGGTTTTACAAAGCGAAGGTTGATACCAAAAATGGCCGCTTCGGTGATGCCCAGCATCGCAGAAAACGCCGAGGGTAAGGTAATGGCTTTGATTTTGGCATCTTTGGTCTTGAACCACACCGCCAGACAGGCACCGCCCTGCGCCACGTTCGCCATGGCCCAGATTGGCAGCAGGAAGTTAACACCAATCGACGGGTTACCCAGCAGCCCGGCCTCAATGGCGTGGAAGCTGTGGTGAATACCGGTGATCACAATCACCGAATAAAGCCCACCAAACAGCAGCCCGGCCAGCCAGCCCGCGTGTTCAATGAGCGTGCTCAGGATAAATGAGATACCGTCGCCCAGCGCGCGCCCTGCCGGGCCGATAATCAACAGCGCAATAAAGCCGGAGATCACCACGGTCAGGAAAGGCGTCAAAATCAGATCCAGCGCGTCCGGGATCGCGCGGCGCAGATTTTTCTCGACGATGCTCATAAACCAGACGGCCAGCAGAACCGGGAACACCGTGCCCTGATAGCCAATCATGGCGATCTCAAGCCCGAAGAAGTTCATGGTGTGGAAGCCGGACGCCACGCCCCAGGCGTTGGTCAGCGCCGGGTGCGTCAGGATCCCGCCCAGCGTGGCCCCCAGATAGGGGTTGCCGCCAAATTCGCGTGCGGCGGTGAAGCCAATCAGGATAGGCAGGATGATAAACGCCGCCGAGCTGCACATGTCCAGCATGATGTAGAGCGCGTTGTCCGCGTTAACCCAGCCGTAGGTTTTCACCATCCCGAGCAGCCCCATCAGCAGACCCGAGGCCACAATCGCCGGAATAATCGGCACAAAAATATTGGAGAGCAGACGCGCGATGCGCTGGAACGGGTTGAGCTTGCGCGCAGCGATATCCGCCGCTTCCGACTTGCTGGATTCACTGATACCCGCCGCCTGAATAAACGCCGCGTAAACCTTGTTGACCACGCCCGTGCCAAAAATTACCTGCATCTGCCCGGCGTTACGAAAACAGCCTTTTACACCCTCAACCTTGCCGATAGCCTGCTGATCGGCAAGCGCGTCATCGACCAGCACCAGACGAAGACGCGTTGCGCAGTGGGCGGCGCTGGCGATGTTTTCCTTGCCACCGAGCAGCGGAATAAGCTCGCGGGCGATTTGATTAAAATCCATAGATACCTCTGCCTGACTTCTTTTTTATGATGTGCGAAACGCTCCCGCCAGGCGGGAGCGTGATGGGTTAAAACCAAGTTTCCATCTGAACCCCAAAGTTCCATTCCCCGCCAGCGTTGAAGCCGCTGCTGCCAAAGGCATCATCGCTGGCGTAATTATCCAGTTTGCTGCTCCAGTCCATCCAGGTGGCAAACAGGCGCAGCTCCGGACGGCTGAAGAAATCGCCAATCTTGCCCGCTTTTAACGTCGGGGCGAAGGTCAACTTGTAGAAGCTGCCGTTGACCGCATTGCGATCCTTGTAGCCTTCCGGGTTTAAGTCCATGTACTGATAGCTACCCTCGAACGCGAGGGCGAAATTCTGAGTGACCTCTTTGATCAGGCGCGTATTCAGGGTGACCCACTCATAGCTGTCGCCTTTCACGTAGCGGTCCTTGCTGCTCTGCGCCAGCACGGCAGGCGCGATATGCCAGCCACCGCCGAGCGGCGTGACACCGTAACTTGCAAAGCGCCAGGTATCGGCTTCCGACAGCAACGCGCCATCCGAACCGATGCTTTTGACCTCGGCGCCCAGACCGTGGCCGTAGAGCAGCGCCGTTTTGGCGGAACCTTCACGCAGCCCGTAGAAACTCTCGTTATGCAGGCCGACCAGGGCGTGCACGCCGTTGTTCGCCGCATCGGTTTTAATCAGATCGCCGCTGCTGTCTTTACGGTCGTCATTATCCTTCGCGCGTAAGCCGCTGACCATGACCTGGAGCGGACCGGCGAAGTGGTTCATGCTGAGGATGTAGTTCTGAACGTTATTGTCGATCTCCTCTTCGCTGCCAAAGTTGCGGCCATAAATCGAGAAGTTGCTGCGCAGGTTCTCGTTCCACTTCACGTCATACACGCCGCCGCCGGTTCCGGCGAGAAACACCACGTCGGAGTCCAGCCAGTGAATGTCAAAGTTATCGCGATCGAATCGTTTACCCGCCCAGAAGGTGCTGCCCTTTAGCGCGCCGGTAAAATCTGGCAGATTTCCCAGTTCGGCAAAGGCCTGACGAATATTGAGATCGCTGGTATCGGCGGACCAGTCGTTATAGGTCTTCTGACCGTCGGCAAGCATTGCCTTGAAGCGGGTGGTCGCCCTGCTGTCGAGCGTCTGTTTGTGCTCCACGTTCAGCTCAACGTAGGTGTCTGCTTCGTTACCCAGACGCCCTACCGCACCACCGGTTTCCCCGGCTGGCGTCAGGTATGGACCACTTTTACTGCTGGAGGCCGCGTCGTTCATCAGCAGGCCCGAACGGGCGTAGCCGTGGAACTCAAACCCGCTGCTCTGGTCGGCTTTTTTCTCCAGCACCGTGGTACGTTGCGCCACCTCCTGAGTGGTGGTTTGCGCCTGCTGCTGAGCCGCCACCAGCTGCTGCGTTTTTTGCTCCGCCGCCGTGGCGCGTTTCTCGGCAACCTGCGCGCGGGTTTCCGCAGCCTGGAGGCGATGCTCCATCGCGGCAAGGCGCGCTTCGATGCTTGTCATATCCGTTTGGGCAAAAACAGAGGTACTGCCGGCCAGCATGCCTATCATCACGGCAAGTCTGCGTTTTTTATACATTTTGTCGCATCCCTAAAAGAATTTATTAAAAGTGCTAAATTGCTAAACCGGTTTAGGTTGCTGATACTAAACCTGTGAAATTTGGATCGGCAATGTTTTTTGCTAAACCGATTTAGTTTGTGTGATAGAGGCGACAATTCAGGCCGCCGACGGGCGGCCATGGGGGGGGATTACAGTTCGTGATGGTAAGGCAGCGCGGTCATTGCGCCTTTCGCCGTCGTGGCTAACGCGCCGCAGCGCTGCGCGAGTCCGATAACCGGAACAAGTTCCTGACCGGCGGCCAGTCCGTAGAGAAGACCGGCCACGAAGGCATCACCTGCGCCGGTCGTATCGACACACTCCACGGAGGTTGCCGGATAGTGTTTCACGGCGCCATCATGCCAGGCGATAACGCCCTCTTTACCCAGCGTGACCAGCACCAGACGGGCCGTACAGCGGCACATGAGTGCCTCCAGCCCGGGTTTTACCTGAGCGTCGTGGGTTAAAAACGTCAGCTCCTCAATGGAGAGTTTGACCACGTCTGCGTGCTGCAAAGCCAGTTCGAGGCAGCGGCGAAGTTCGTTCTCATCAGCCCAGAGATCCGGACGAATATTGGGGTCGAAACTGACGTAACCACCCGCTTCCCTGATGGAGGTCATCGCCTGAAACGCCGCTGAGCGGCTCGGTTCTGCGCTTAAGGCGATGGAGCAGACGTGCAGCCACTCACCGGTGCTGAAGGACGGCAGATCGGCGGGTTCCAGAAACAAATCGGCGCTCGGGCGCACCATGAAGGTAAACGAGCGTTCGCCGTGGTCATCCAGATCGACAACCACCGTAGAGGTGCGATGCGCCGGGTCAAGGCGCATCTGCTGCACCTCAACCTTCTCATCAGCTAATATCTGATACATAAAGCGGCCAAAAGGATCGTCGCCCACTCTGCCGATAAACGCGCTGTTTCCCCCCAGCCGCGCAACGCCAACCGCCACGTTTGCCGGTGCGCCGCCAGGGCATTGCAATAACCTGCCTTCCCCATCTGGCAGGAGATCCACTACGGCATCACCAAGAACCCAGATCTTTTTCATGTCACCCTCTCTGCTAAACAATGTTAAACCGTTTTAGCTATTTAAGCATAGCCTGGCATGAGGGGGAAATAGTCGAGGAGGAATTGTATGGAATGCGTGATCAACGCGTCATATGCGGCCAGTTAATATCAGACACGCCATTCAGCTGTGGGCGTGCAAACAAAAAGCCCTGGAAACGGCGTATTCCGGCAGACTCAAGCCAGAACCACTCTTCGAGCTTCTCGATGCCTTCGGCCACCAGGGTAATTTCAAGGTCGGTACAACAGCTAATGATTGAGCGCACAATCGCCTGCTTCGGACCGCTCAGATGAATATTGCTGACAATCTCCCGGTCGATTTTAATTTTATCCGGCTGGAATCGGGTCAGCAGAGAAAGTCCGGCATAGCCAGAGCCAAAATCGTCAATGGCCAGACCAATCCCTTCTGCACGCAGCTGTTTAATGGCGCTATTAAACTTATTGAAACCGGAAATCATCTCGTTTTCGGTCACTTCGATGATGACCTGTTCAGGCTGTAAACCATACCTGCCGATCTGTTCGACCAGAAACTCAACCGCGCCAGGCACATTCACCAGCGACATTGGCAGCAGGTTCACTGCAAGTTTATGACTCCCGATCCCCAGTTTTTCTGCCAGCGCGAAGGCATAGGCTTTGGTTTGCAGATCGACCTCGTAAATCTTATCGGGGTCGAGAGCATTGAAGAAATGCTCCGGGCTTCCGCCGTCATTTCCGCGGATCAGCGCTTCAAAAGAGCTAATTTTGCCTTCCGAGGGCTCGACAATCGGCTGAAGGGCAAACTGGCAGGGTTGATCCGCGAACAGCCCTAAGGCGTCACTAAAATCCGTGCTCTCGCGGGAAAGCGTCCATTTCTCCGGTTCGTAATGCGAGCCAGACGATGTCGATTTATTGCCGGTAATAAACGACTGGATAAATTTAAACACCCGATCGTCAGATGTCAGATAACTCTCGAGCTTGCTGTAATGCAGAACCGATTCCAGAACCTCTTTCTGCGACTGGACCTGCAGATCGAACAGCAGCATGCCGACGTTGTCGAAACGTCGGCGCGGACCGTAATCCCGCATGAGCTCCACCACGTCTGCATGCCGTTTATCTTCGCGGATCTTATGGAAGAGCTTCACCACGCTCTCTTCCTTCCCTTCGAGAATTTGCAGGATTTCACTTCCGTTCGAGAGAAGAATACCGGTGATGTTCTCCCCCGTATTACGGATCCTGGCCTTTTCAACCAGCGCGCTGAGCTCTGCAGAGCTGCAGGATAAATTCCACTGGCTTCGATAAATGAGAGTAGTAAGCACAGAATCGGGGTCCGAATATGAGGTAAACGTCTGGACGTTACTGTTTAACATACTTCCCCCTTGCGGCCTAATCTATTCATTAAACCAATTAATTCCCCTCAATGCGCCCGTTAATCCGCTCCTGCATATAGTCGTAAAACGGATTCGACGTGACCCGCATGAGCGCATCCTTCCCAACGCTAAGAACCGATGTCTCGCCCCACAGCGCAATGGTCCCCAGGCTGATGCCATAGCGGTTTTTGACCTCCGGATGACGGCCATACAGATCATCTTCAGGAGGGAACGGGATGGCCACATGCGAGAGCGAATAGACCTCTTGCGGATACAGCATCGACAGCGGGACGACCGTTTCACGCATACTCTCCGCTGGCGTAATCTTAGCAACCGTGTCATCACTGTTTACACCGCGATTAGTCACCACCGTGACACTGTAACGCCTTTTTACCGCAGGCAGGAGATCGGCAAGCGCTGTCCATGAAGAGGGTTTAAACAACGGACGGAAGCTCGCCGCCTGGTTGATATCAAACACCACCAGTTCACTGCCGTTTGCCGGAAGCTGGTCGAACAGCTCCGTCACCACCGCCCGGGTACTGACCGTAGAGTCCATGATGGACTGAAACGCTATCACCGGCGCGAGCTGGTCGAGGCGGTGGTTCTGCGCATCATGGCTAAGCTGCTGCTGCAACGCCTGCGTCAGTAACCACGACTGTCGCGCCGCGTTCACCGGAAACGAATTATATTTGTAAGGGTTATATTCCGGAGCAATGTTTAGCCATGCGGCTTTGGCGAATGCCGGTAACATCGCGGGTAGCCCGGCGAATCCGGCAAAACGGGCGAACGCCGTGACGCCAATCATGGGTGACAGCAGAACCAACTGCTGAGGTTTACGCAACGTCGGGGCGTCGAGCGCATCAAGGGCATACTTCATGGCCAGCGCCCCGCCGTTGGAATACCCCACCAGATGCAGCGGCACCGCATCACCCGCCAGACGCGTCGCTTCACGTACGGCAAGCCGCGTCGCCGCCATCCACATCTCCCAGTCGACATCCGTTAACGCACCGGGCGCGGTGCCATGACCGGGCAGGCGCGGAACAACGGCGACAAAACCGTGCTGCTGATAGTTAACCGCAAGGTGTTTTACGCTGTAAGGCGAATCCGTCAGTCCGTGAAGCAGCACCACCGCTCCGCGTGGTTTGCCTTTTGGCATCAGCACAAATGAACGGTTGGCATCGGGTGAAAACTGTCCGGGCCATACCAGGCTCTGGCGGTTGTAGCGGTTAAGGGGGGTCTGCTCTTCTGCTTCCGTTTTCGCCGTCACCTCGTTTTCCAGCGCGCTGAAAATGGCGTTTTCGCGGATCAGGTACTGGGCGAAATTTGCCTTGTCCATCTCCTGGACGGACATTTCATCCGCGCGCCAGGTATGCCAGCGGTGCAGTTCCGGGCCCTGCTGCGAGAGATAAACCCGCACGGCGAGCAGTACAAACAGGATAATCCCCAACACCAGGATACTTTTCTTTGCGAACGCGATCAGCCGCACGCTGACACGCCAGGGCCAATTCGCCATGCCGATTTTCCTTTCCAGCTCAGTGTCCTTCAATCTTAACAAAAATGTGAAGGCACTGACGTATTCACCAAAATCATTCTCCTCCGCTTCGACCAATGCACCAAAAGTGAACTACGCTGCACAAATGTTGATCATTGGTTAAACAAATATTGCATTAACTTTGCTGCGTAGCGGGTTTTACCCCCTCTGTGAACATGGCACGCGTCCTGCATTGTTAATCAGGTAACAAAAATTCGGCAATTGACAGCCAGTTAACAGCGAGGCGGTATGACGACACAACCTGAAGTGCTGAGCCGTATCGAAGCGACCTTCAGTCAGCTCACGCCAAGCGAAAAGCGGGTGGCAAGCTGGATGCTGGCGCACGCCGCACAGATCCCCTTTGAAACGGCAGAAAGCGTAGCGCTGATTACCGGGACCAGCGGGATCACCGTCGGGCGCTTCCTGCGCAAGCTGGGATACCGCAATCTTGACGATGCCAAAAAAAGCCTGCGCGACCCTTATCAGCCCTGGGGTATGAACGAGCGTCTTGACTCGTGGCAGCAGCAGCAACCGCTGTCGGACCGCGTTCAGCACTCGCTTTCCCTGGAAATCGACGCGATTACGCAGGTGTACCAGCTGGCGCAAAGCGAGGCCTTCAGGCAGGTGGTCCATCAGCTTGCCCGTGCAGACGCGGTATTTGTGCTGGGTATTCAGTCGACGCGCGGGATCGCTAATGCGTTCTTCAGCCATCTGGAATATCTGCGCCCGCGCGTGAGCTACTCAGAAGGGTTATCCGGCAGTTGGGTGGAGTCCCTGAACTCCGGATTTGCCAACCCCTACGTGGTGCTGACCGATACCCGCGCTTACTCCGCTATCGCCCGTCAGTACTGTCGCGTCGCGAGTGAAAAAGGCATTCCGATGGCGCTCATTACCGATATCTGGTGTCCGTGGGCGCGGGATTACCCTATCGATTTACTGCAGGTGAAAACCGATACCGGACACTTCTGGGATTCGCTTGCCCCCGTCAGTTGCCTGTTCAACCTGCTGCTCTCGGGCGTGGTGGAAGCACTGGGTGAAGCGCTGCCGGAACGCCTCGCGGTAAACCGACAGCTACAACAAGAGTTTGGTCAATTCGAACGCTAAAGGAGTGGATCAATGTCCGACGAGTATCAACTGGTTGATGTGGCGAAGACGTTTCCCGCGCTGCATATCGATCTTAAATACGCCACCGATGACAACATCACCGGCAGGCCGATTTATCAGGAAGCGCGATGCTTGCTGCATACCGATGCGGCTACCGCGTTAGCGAAATCGATCGGCATTGCTACCCTGGCCGGACTGAAACTGGTGGTCTACGACGCCTACCGTCCGCAGGAGGCCCAGGCGCAGCTGTGGGATGCATGCCCAAACCCGGAATACGTGGTTGATGTGGCCATTGGCTCGAACCACAGCCGGGGGACCGCCATCGACGTCACCTTGATGGATGAACGGGGTCACGTGCTGGATATGGGCGCCGGGTTTGACGAAATGCACGACCGCTCGCATCCGTATCACCCTTCCGTACCGCCGCAGGCACAGCGCAACCGCCTGCTGCTCAACGCCATTATGTTTGGCGGCGGATTCGTGGGCATCAGCAGCGAATGGTGGCATTTCGAGCTGCCAAACGCCGCAGGCTACCCGCTGTTAGACGATCAATTTCCCTGTTTTTCGACCACACACGCTGCACGTTAATACTGGAGCCCGGCCATGAAAAAAACGCTTCTGACCACGCTGATCGCCGCTACGCTGGCGTTAACTTCTACCGCTGCACTGGCAGCCGTCCCCAAAGATATGCTGGTGATTGGCAAGGCGGCCGATCCGCAAACCCTCGACCCGGCGGTGACAATTGATAACAACGACTGGACGGTCACCTACCCGTCCTATCAACGTCTGGTGAAATACAAGCCGGGCACGACCGAAGTGGAAGGCGATCTGTCGACGGGCTGGAAAGCGTCCGACGACCAGAAAGAGTGGACATTTACCCTGACGGACAACGCCAGATTCTCCGACGGTACGCCGGTCACCGCCGAGGCGGTCAAGTTATCCTTCGAACGTCTGCTGAAAATCGCTCAGGGCCCGTCGGAAGCCTTCCCGAAAGATCTCAAGATTGATGCGGTTGATGAGCACACGGTGAAATTTACCCTCAGCCAGCCGTTTGCCCCGTTCCTCTATACGCTGGCGAACGACGGGGCCTCCATCATTAACCCGGCGGCGCTAAAAGCCAACTCCTCCGATGATGCACGCGGTTTTCTGGCGCAGAACACGGCGGGATCTGGCCCGTTTATGCTGAAAAGCTGGCAGAAAGGCCAGCAGCTGGTGCTGGTACCGAACCCACACTGGCCGGGCGACAAGCCGCACTTTAAGCGCGTGTCGGTGAAGATCATTGGCGAGAGCGCATCGCGCCGCCTGCAGCTTTCCCGTGGCGATCTGGACATCGCCGACTCTCTGCCGGTGGATCAGCTTTCCGCCCTCAAGCAGGAGGGCAAAGTGACCGTCGCGGAATACCCGTCCCTGCGTGTGACCTATCTCTATCTGAACAACAGCAAAGCGCCGATGAACCAGGCTGATTTACGCCGGGCAGTCTCCTGGGCGACGGACTATCAGGGGATGGTGAAAGGTATTCTGAGCGGCAACGGCAAGCAGATGCGCGGGCCGATCCCGGACGGCATGTGGGGCTATGACGCCACCGCCATGCAGTACAGCTTTGACGAGGCCAAAGCCAAAGCGGCGCTGGAAAAAGTGAAGCATAAACCCGCCAGCCTGACGTTCCTCTATTCCGACAACGATCCGAACTGGGAGCCGATCGCCCTCTCCACCCAGGCGAGCCTCGGCAAGCTCGGGATTAACGTCAAGCTGGAGAAACTGGCCAACGCCACCATGCGCGACCGCGTGGGCAAAGGCGATTACGACATCGCCATCGGCAACTGGAGCCCGGACTTTGCCGACCCGTATATGTTCATGAACTACTGGTTCGAATCGGACAAAAAAGGGCTGCCGGGCAACCGCTCGTTCTATGAGAACAAAGAGGTCGACGCCCTGCTTCAGGCGGCGCTGAAAACCACTAACCAGGCCGAGCGCACCAAAGACTACCAGCAGGCGCAAAAAGTGGTGATTGACGAGGCGGCCTACGTTTATCTGTTCCAGAAAAACTACCAGCTGGCGATGAACAAAGAGGTCAAAGGCTTCACCTTTAATCCGATGCTCGAGCAGGTGTTCAACATCGCCACCATGAGCAAGTAGCGGCTCTCGCCGGGGGAAAATGTATGACGTTCTGGAGCATTCTGCGCCAGCGCTGCTGGGGGTTACTCCTGGTGGTGGCCGGTGTCTGTATTATCACCTTTGTTATTTCACACATGATCCCCGGCGATCCGGCCCGCCTGTTGGCCGGTGACCGCGCCAGCGACGAAATGGTCCAGAGCATCCGCCAGCAGCTGGGGCTGGACCAGCCGCTCTGGGTCCAGTTTGGTCGCTACGTGGACGCGCTGGCGCACGGTGATTTAGGCACCTCCATCCGCACGGGGCGGCCGGTGGCGGAAGATTTGAAGGCCTTTTTTCCCGCCACGCTGGAACTGGCCTTTTGCTCCCTGCTGATGGCGCTGGTGATTGGCGTGCCGCTGGGGATTTTATCCGCGGTCTACCGTAACCGCTGGCTCGACCACCTGGTGCGGCTGATGGCGATGACCGGCATCTCCACACCCGCGTTTTGGCTGGGGCTGGGGGTGATTGTGCTGTTCTACGGACAACTGCAAATTCTCCCGGGCGGCGGCAGGCTGGATGACTGGCTCGATCCGCCCACGCACGTGACCGGGTTTTATCTGCTGGATGCGCTGCTGGAAGGCAACGGCGAGGTGTTTTTCAACGCGCTGCAGCACCTGATTCTCCCCTCGCTCACCCTGGCGTTTGTTCACCTGGGAATTGTAGCGCGACAGGTTCGCTCGGCGATGCTGGAGCAGCTTAGCGAGGATTATATCCGCACCGCCCGCGCCAGCGGCCTGCCGGGCTGGTACATCGTCCTGCGCTATGCTCTGCCCAATGCGATGATCCCGTCGATTACGGTGCTCGGGCTGGCGCTGGGCGATCTGCTTTACGGTGCGGTGCTGACCGAAACCGTCTTTGCCTGGCCGGGAATGGGTGCCTGGGTGGTGACCTCTATTCAGGCGCTGGATTTCCCGGCAGTAATGGGCTTCGCGGTGGTGGTGTCGCTGGCATATGTCTTCGTCAATCTGGTGGTGGATCTACTCTATCTGTGGATTGACCCACGAATCGGGCACGGAGGTGCCGAATGATGTTAACTCAGGAAACGTCCGTCCCCGTAAAACCCGCAAAGCAGCGCATCAACTTGGCAAAGCTGTTCTGGATGCTGCGCCAAAGCCCGCTCACGCTGATTGGCGGCGTGATTATGCTGCTGATGCTGGCGCTGATGGTGACATCACCGTGGATCGTACCACACGACCCGAACGCGCTCGACCTGACCGCCCGTCTGCAGGCACCGTCTGCGCAACACTGGTTTGGCACCGATGAAGTGGGCCGCGATCTGTTCAGCCGGGTGCTGATTGGCAGCCAGCAGTCCATTACCGCAGGGTTAGCCGTGGTGGCGATCGCGGGCGGTATTGGCTCGCTGCTCGGCTGTCTGTCCGGCGTGCTGGGCGGGCGCGGTGATGCCATTATCATGCGGATCATGGACATTATGCTCTCCATCCCGTCGCTGGTGCTGACGATGGCGCTGGCCGCCGCGCTCGGTCCGAGCCTGTTTAACGCCATGCTGGCGATTGCGATTGTGCGCATTCCGTTTTATGTCCGCCTGGCGCGCGGGCAAACGCTGGTGGTGCGTCAGTTTACCTACGTGCAGGCCGCACGTACCTTTGGCGCTTCGCGATGGCACTTGATCAGCTGGCACATCCTGCGCAACGCCCTGCCGCCACTGATTGTGCAGGCCTCACTGGATATCGGCAGCGCGATCCTGATGGCCGCCACGCTGGGCTTCATTGGTTTAGGCGCGCAGCAGCCCACCGCCGAATGGGGTGCGATGGTCGCCGTTGGCCGCAACTACGTGCTTGACCAGTGGTGGTACTGCGCCTTTCCGGGAGCGGCGATTCTGATCACCGCTGTCGGTTTTAACCTGTTTGGCGATGGGATCCGCGACCTGCTGGATCCGAAATCGGGAGGAAAGCAGTGATGAGTGATGCCGTTTTAGCGATAGAAGATGTACACCTGAGCTTCCCGATTTTTCGCGGAGACGTTCATGCGCTTAACCACGTTTCGCTGGAGATCAAACGCGGGGAAATCGTCGGCGTGGTGGGTGAATCCGGTTCGGGCAAATCGGTGACGGCGATGCTGGCGATGCGCCTGCTGCCGGAAGGCAGCTACCGTGTTCATCACGGAAAGGTCACTCTACTGGGTGAAGACGTGCTGAACGCCACGGAAAAACAGCTTCGCCAGTGGCGCGGCGCGAAGGTGGCGATGATTTTTCAGGAGCCGATGACGGCGCTCAATCCCACCCGGCGCATCGGCAAACAAATGGTGGAGGTGATCCGCCAGCATCAGCCGCTTTCCCGACGGGAGGCGCAGCAAAAAGCCATCAGCCTGCTGGAGGAGATGCAAATTCCCGACGCGGCCAGAGTGATGGAGCGCTATCCGTTTGAGCTTTCCGGCGGCATGCGTCAGCGGGTGATGATTGCCCTTGCCTTCTCCTGCGAGCCGGAGCTTATCGTTGCGGATGAGCCCACCACCGCGCTGGATGTGACCGTCCAGCTGCAGGTGCTGCGGTTACTGAAGCATAAAGCGCGCGCCAGCGGCACCTCAGTGCTGTTTATCAGCCACGATATGGCGGTGGTATCGCAGCTTTGTGACCGGATGTACGTGATGTATGCAGGGAGCGTGATAGAGAGCGGTGCCACGCAGACGTTAATTCATCATCCCGTTCATCCCTATTCCATCGGCCTGCTGCAGTGCGCACCGGAAAACGGCCAACCTCGCGATATTCTACCCGCCATTCCCGGCACGGTACCGAACCTCAGCCAGCTTCCGCGCGGGTGTGCATTTCGCGAGCGCTGCTTTGCCGCTGGCGCGAAATGCGGCGAAACGCCCCGCCTGATGCCACATGGCGCTGAAGGCCAACAGGCGGCATGCTGGTATCCGCAACAGGGGGCACACAATGTCTGACATTCTGCTGGAACTGAACAGCGTGCACGTGAACTTTACCGCGCGCAAAAACTGGCTTGGGCGCGTTACCGAGCAGGTTCACGCCCTCAACGGGCTGGATCTCCAGCTCCATCGGGGCGAAACGCTGGGCATTGTCGGAGAGTCCGGCTGCGGCAAAAGCACGCTGGCGCAGCTGCTGATGGGGATGCTCAAACCCAGTACCGGCGTTTGCCAGCGTACACACCATGCTGGCGATATGCAGATGGTGTTTCAGGATCCGCTCTCGTCGCTCGATCCGCGCTTGCCGGTCTGGCGGATTATCACTGAGCCGGTGTGGGTGCAAAAACGCAGCAGCGTACGTGAACGTCGCCAGCTTGCTGAGGATCTGGCGCTGCAGGTCGGGATTCGTCCGGAATACCTCGGCAGGCTTCCCCACGCGTTTTCGGGCGGCCAGCGCCAGCGCATCGCCATCGCCCGCGCGCTCTCCTCCGATCCTGACGTCATCGTGCTGGATGAACCCACCAGCGCGCTGGACATCTCCGTGCAGGCGCAGATCCTCAATCTGCTGATCAAGCTACAGCAGCAGCGCAATCTCACCTATGTGCTGATCTCGCATAACGTCTCGGTGGTCCGGCACATGAGCGACCGCGTGGCGGTGATGTATCTGGGGCAAATCGTTGAGCTGGGAAGCGCCGCGCAGGTTCTGGGGGATCCTCAGCACCCGTATACCCGGCTGCTGCTGGACTCCATCCCGAAAACCGGCGTGCCGCTGGATGAAGCGCTGGCGCTGCGTAAAACGGACCTTCCGGGTAACCGCCATCTGCCAGAAGGGTGTTATTTTCGCGACCGCTGCCCGATGGCAACGCAGGGGTGTGAACGTCCTCAACCGTTACAGCCCTCGCGTGAGGGCCGAAACGTGCGCTGCTGGCGAAATGCGGGTTAGATTTGCGCCATTCCGCCGTCGACAAACAGCTCGACGGCATTAATAAAGCTGGCCGCGTCGGAGGCCAGAAACGCCACAGCTTTACCGACCTCTCCCGGTGCCCCTAAGCGGCCCAGCGGAACCTGAGCGGCCAGCGCGTCGTAAAGCCCCTGGCGCTGGGATTCCGGCACCAGGTCACCCAGTCCTGGGGTTTTGACTGGTCCCGGGCTGACGACGTTGACGCGAATGCCCCGCCCCTGCAAATCCAGTGCCCAGGAGCGGGCAAAGTTACGCACGGCGGCCTTACTGGCGCTGTACACGCTGAAGTTGGCGGTCCCTTTCACCGATACGGTCGACCCCGTAAGGATGATGGATGAGCCGGTGACCAACAGCGGCAGCGCTTTTTGTACCGTAAACAGTACGCCCCGCACGTTAGTGCCGAAGATCCGGTCAAACTGCTCTTCGGTGATGGCCCCGAGCGGCAGCATGTCCCCGCCGCCTGCGTTAGCAAACAGGATATCCAGGTGACCTGCTTCTTGTGCAATTTGGGCGTAGATCCGGTCGAGATCGGCAAGCGAAGAGACGTCTGCACGGATACCCACGGCAGCGGCACCGATGCTGGTTACAGCGGCATCCAGCTCAGCCTGGCGGCGACCGGTAACATAGACCTTAGCACCCTGTGCCGCCAGCTCCTGCGCGGTTGCCAGACCAATACCTGTGCTGCCGCCGGTGACCAGTGCGATTTTTCCTGCGAGCGTTGTGTTCATTGTATTCACCTTTAATAAGGGGGTTGGGTTGAACACACTTTAGCGCTGGCGTTATTGGTGAAAAATGGGCAAAAATGAAAATGACTATTCACACAGAGAAATAATCCGGGGGATCGCATGGATCAATTACTGGCGATGCGGGCGTTTACGCGAGTCGTCGAATCCGGCAGCTTCACGCGTGCGGCAGATTCTCTGAACATGCCGATCGCTACGCTGAGCAAGCTGGTTAAATCGCTGGAAACGCATCTGGAAACGAGGCTGCTGCACCGGACGACCCGCCGCGTCGTGACGACGCTGGAGGGGACGGAATACTATGAAAAAGCCATGCGGGTGCTGATTGATATTGAGGATATCGACACCTCGTTTCGCGCCTCCTGCTGTACGCCCAAAGGGCATTTGCGTATTGACGTCGGCGGTTCCACCGCGCGTGACGTGCTGATCCCCCTGCTGCCGGACTTTATGCAGAGGTATCCGGATATTCGCATCGATCTGGGCGTGGCTGACCGCCCGGTAGATTTGATAGGCGGCAACGTGGACTGCGTGATCCGCGGTGGCCCGCTTGATGATTCAACGCTGATCGCCCGCCGCATCGGGGAGGCGGAAAGGGTGACCTGTGCGTCACCCGACTATTTGAAGCGTCACGGCATTCCCGCGTACCCGCAAGAGCTGCGCAATGGGCACAAGCTGGTGAGCTATCTCTCACCCGTAACCGGACGGGCGTTTCCTTTTCGCTTCAGAGAAAACGGCGAGGCGCTGGACATCAGCGTGCCGCACTATCTTGGGGTAAACGAAAGCAATGCGCACCTGGCGGCGGCGGTCGCGGGGCTGGGAATTATTCAGACGTTTGGCTACGCGGCCCGTTCCTCTTTGAGAACCGGAGCGTTAGTTGAAATTCTTCATGAATGGCGTCCTGCGGATTATCCTTTTCACGTGGTTTATCCGCAGAACCGGCATCTGACGCATCGCCTGCGGGCATTTATTACTTGGCTGGGTGACGTGTTCCCGAAAGCGCTGAAGGGCTAGCCGGGCGGGCGCCCGGCTTTAGACTTAGTTGAGCTTATAGTCCAGTGTGATTTCCGCTTTTAATACCTGCGATACCGGGCATCCAGCTTTGGCCTTCTGGATGATGCCGTCGAATTTCTGGGGGTCAATACCCGGTACGGTGACCTTACTGGTTAGCGCAATTTTTGTGATCGCAAAACCACCGTCGGCCTTGTCCAGTGAGACATCCGCCGTGGTGTCAATGGAGTCCGCGGTGAAGCCCGCTTCACCAATCATCAGCGACAGCGCCATTGAGAAACAGGCGGCGTGCGCTGCGCCGATCAACTCTTCCGGGTTCGTGCCCTTAGCGCCTTCAAAACGGGTGTTAAAGCCGTAAGGTTGTTGATCCAGGACGCCACTTTCCGTTGAAACCGTCCCTTTTCCTGATTTGATGTCACCAGACCAGTGTGCCGAACCGTGCTTATGAATCGTCATTCTTGCTCTCCTTTTGGCTTACAAAGGGTTAAGTATAGGACGCTAAGCGTATTCTGCATGAAAGACAGACGAGTCTTAACCCTCCATGAGCGACTTAGCCAGTGCATCAAGGAACACCCGCTGAGCCGCAGGCTGGTAATCCCGAGATTGGTAGATGCCAAAAATGCCGATCGGCCTGGGCGTTAATGCCTCGAGCACCTGCACCAGCTTACCCTGTGATAGGGCTTCCTTAGCCTCGCGCTCCGGTAGCATCGCGATGCCGCCGTGGTGAATGGCGGCGTCCATCAAGAGAGACGAAATGCTGGCACTGAGGTTTCCGCCCACCGCAATTGAAACGGCTTCCCCCTCCGGCGTCAAAAACGACCAGGACTGGCCAGCGAAAAAGCTGTAGTGCAGACAGTTGTGCTGCGCTAAGTCATCCGCATGTACTGGCGTGCCGTGGGTAGCGAGATACTGCGGCGATGCACAGAGTACGGAGCGGCACTCACCCAGCCTGCGGGCAATCATTCCCGGCTCCGGGTTATCCGTGATGCGAATCGCCACGTCAATCCGTTCTCCGACAAGGCTCACCGGATGGTTGTTCACGTCCAGCTCAACGCGCAGCTGCGGAAACCGGGACAGCAGATCGGGCAGCACCGGCGCGATAATGTGCATAGCGGTAAAATGCGCGCAGGCCACCCGCAGCGTGCCTGAAGGCAAATCTTTTGCCGACTGATCTTCAATTTCCTGCGACAGCTGCGAAAGCGTGCGCGTTTTTTGCAGCACCTTTTCCCCTGCCGCCGTCAGCGACAGCTTGCGCGTCGAGCGGTTTACCAGCCGCGTTCCCGCCCACTTTTCCATCTGTTCCAGATAGCGGCTGACCATTGGGCGAGAAATACCCAGCGCGCGGGCTGCCGCGCTCAGGCTCCCCAGCTCGCATATTCGGTTATAGACCTGAGCAGCAATAACGCGATCCATACAACACTCCATTTGCTCGATTTATGAAACAAAGCATGTCTTGTTTCAGGAATTCTGGCAAATGCGAATATCCGTACAATAGCGATATTCCTGAACAACAGAGACAACAGCATGAAATTCACTCACCTTGCCCTGCTTTCCACCCTTTTTACTCCGGCTGTGTTTGCCGCGCCGTTGACCATTGATACCTATAACCCGCAGGAAAAAGGCATTTTTGCGGTCTCCTCCACGCTGGTCTCCGGCCCGAAAGAGGCGGTGCTGTTTGACGCGCAGTTCAGCGTGAAAGATGGCGAAGCGCTGGTAGAAAAAATCCGCAAAAGCGGGAAAACACTGAACAAGATTGTGATCACCTCCGGCGATCCGGATTTCTATTTTGGCCTTCAGCCGCTGGTGAAAGCCTTCCCGAATGCTAAAGTGGTGGCCACGCAGCATGTGGTTGACCATATCAAAGCCACCAAAGACGCCAAACTCGCCTTCTGGGGTCCGCAGATGAAAGATGGCGCGCCAACGGAACTGGTTGTCCCTCAGGTGCTCGCGTCCACCACGTTTATGGTTGACGGAGAAAAGATTGATATTGAGGAGCCAGACAGCTACGCGGCCTATGTGTGGATCCCATCAGCGAAGACTATCCTCGGCGGCACCGGCGTCTCCTGGGGCATTCACGTCTGGACAGCGGATACCCAAACGTCGGCTCGCCGTCAGCAGTGGCAGGAAACCCTGGATAATATGGCCGCACACAAGCCAGAGCGCGTGATCCCGGGCCACTACCTCGGTACGCCGCCAGCCGGAACCGGCGCTATCGACTTTACCCGCACGTATCTGCAGCAGTTTGAACAGGCATTGGCCAAGCATAAGGATTCTGCTGGCGTGATTGCCGCGATGAAAAAACAGCAGCCGGACCTGGCCGAAGTCAGCTCTCTTGAGTTAAGCGCTAAGGTGAATACTGGCGAAATGAAGTGGTAAGTTAAACTCTGCTCCTGCTATATTTCCGTGATAGCAGGAGCAACCCGCAAATATCTACCACTCTCCCATTGATTCCCCCTCCTTTTTAAAAGCACATAAAAGCATGCACTTATGACTTTTTTAATTCTAAGATGAATCTTACACACAGCGCCGGAAATATTTGCCATTCTGAATGTGAATTATATTTTTGCACGCCGTAACATTAAACAGACAACGACACGGAGGCAGCATGTTTACTTATTACCCGGCAAATACTACAGCAGCACAACCGGAACTCGTTAACGCCATTGCGCAAGGTCTTCACGCCGAGCACGGTGCTGTGACTGAAGATGACATTTTGATGGAACTGACCAAGTGGGTGGAATCCACAGACAATGACATCCTCAGTGACATCTACCAGCAGACCATTAACTATGTTGTTAGCGGGCGAAACGCACCTTTGTAAAAACCTGCTAAGCTGGATCTGCAACCTAAGGGGTTACATTTCGTTTGCGTAAGCAAGCTTGTCCTTAAAACTATCAACAGGATTGAGGAGTTAACATGAAATCGAACCGTCAGGCACGCCATATTCTGGGACTGAACTACAAGCTTTCAAACCAACGTAAAGTGGTGATTGAGGGCGACAGTGAAACGCAGGTCACCCACGTCACGGGCAGAAAACGCCACGCAGGCAAGTAAGTTCCAGTAAGATATTTACGACACCATCGGTAATCCCGATGGTGTTTTTGTTTATGTGTTGCGGTAATTAATATTTAGCTCCTTTATAATACCGCCCGACCGCACCCCGTAGCACAGGCCAGAAAGATGACAAACAGCAGTGTCAGGGACGGATCTTCATAAAAAGAGTGAGTGACATGGACAACAAACTGAAAAAACATCGTTCCTTATACATCCCATACGCCGGACCCGTTTTACTCGAATTTCCCCTGCTTAACAAAGGCAGCGCCTTCAGCATGGAAGAGCGCGGCAGCTTTAACCTGCTTGGCCTCTTGCCTGAAGTGGTTGAAACCATTGAAGAACAGGCAGAGCGCGCCTGGATCCAGTATCAGGGCTTCAAGACGGAAATCGACAAACACATCTACCTGCGCAACATCCAGGACACCAACGAAACCCTTTTCTATCGCCTGGTGCAAAACCATCTCGAAGAGATGATGCCGGTGATCTACACCCCGACGGTGGGTGCCGCCTGTGAACGTTTCTCTGAGATCTATCGTCGTTCCCGTGGGGTATTTATCTCTTATCAGAACCGTCACAACATGGACGATATTCTGCAGAACGTGCCAAACCACAATATTAAAGTCATCGTGGTGACCGACGGCGAACGTATTCTGGGTCTTGGTGACCAGGGCATTGGCGGGATGGGGATCCCAATCGGTAAGCTCTCCTTGTATACCGCCTGCGGTGGCATCAGCCCGGCGTATACCCTGCCGGTGGTGCTGGATGTCGGAACCAATAACCAGCAGCTGTTGAACGATCCGCTTTACATGGGCTGGCGTCATCCGCGTATTACCGACGATGAGTACTATCAGTTTGTCGACGACTTCATCCAGGCCGTGAAACAGCGCTGGCCGGACGTACTCTTGCAGTTCGAAGACTTTGCGCAGAAGAATGCGATGCCGCTGCTGAACCGTTATCGGGATGAGATCTGCTCGTTCAACGACGATATCCAGGGCACCGCCTCGGTGACCGTAGGCACGCTGATCGCTGCCAGCCGCGCAGCCGGTAGCCAGCTGAGCTATCAGAAAATTGTCTTCCTTGGCGCTGGCTCTGCGGGCTGTGGTATTGCCGAGCAGATTATCGCCCAGACGCAGCGTGAAGGGTTAAGCGAAGAGCTGGCCCGCTCCCGCGTCTTTATGGTTGACCGTTTCGGCCTGCTGACCGACGGTATGCCGAACCTGCTGCCGTTCCAGACCAAGCTGGTGCAGAAGCGCGAAAACCTGAAAAACTGGGATACCGACAACGAAGTTCTTTCCCTGCTGGACGTGGTGCGCAACGTGAAGCCGGATATTCTGATCGGCGTTTCCGGACAAACCGGTCTCTTTACCGAAGAGATCATCCGCGAGATGCACAAGCACTGCGAACGCCCTATCGTGATGCCGCTCTCTAACCCGACCTCACGCGTGGAAGCGACGCCGCAGGACATCATCGCCTGGACCGAAGGTAACGCGCTGGTCGCGACCGGCAGTCCGTTCGATCCGGTGGTGTGGAAGGATAAAACCTATCCGATTGCCCAGTGCAACAACTCCTACATCTTCCCGGGCATTGGTTTGGGCGTGATCGCCTCCGGCGCATCCCGCATTACCGACGAAATGCTGATGTCGGCAAGCGAAACCCTGGCGGGCCACTCTCCGCTGGTCAATGACGGCGAAGGTCTGGTGCTGCCAGAGCTGAAAGACATTCACAAGGTGTCACGCGCTATCGCATTCGCGGTAGGTAAAATGGCGCAGCAGCAGGGCGTGGCGGTGAAAACCTCTGCCGACGCGCTGCAGCAGGCCATCGACGACAACTTCTGGAAGCCTGAATACCGCAGCTATCGCCGTACCTCGATTTAATTCTGCACGCCGACCGTTCCCTCTCCTCAAAAGGGAGAGGGGATGTCAACACCCTACTCCCTTGATTTTGTTTGCCGCTTCTACAGCATTCCCCTTAACATTATTTTGAAAATCAATACTCCAACAATAATACATATCTCATTGAAATATAAATATTTTGCATGACATTTCTTGCCTAATAAACAATTTCTTTTAAAGGTTTAGTAACGTTCCGCATCACTAAATTCATTAATTGAAAAAGGAGTTTTGAAATGGCAATTCCGGCATACCTTTGGCTTAAAGATGACGGCGGCGCAGATATCAAAGGCGCTGTTGATGTAAAAGATCGCGAGGGAAGTATCGAGATATTAGGGTTCGGTCATGGGCTGCATCTGCCAACAGATAACATGACAGGAAAAATAACGGGTACACGCGTTCATAGTGCGCTGGTATTTGAAAAGGAGTTTGACAGTTCTAGCCCTTATTTATACAAGGCCGTGGCAAAAGGCCAAACGCTGAAAAGTGCCGAGTTTAAGTGGTATAAGATCAATGATGCTGGTCAGGAGGTCGAGTACTTCAACATGTATCTGGAGAACGTTAAAGTTGTCTCAATATGCCCGGTAATGCATGACGTAAAAAATCCAGCGATGGAAAAACATAACCATCTTGAAAATATTTCCCTACGCTATGAGAAAATCACGTGGCGGCATTGTGACGGTAATATCATCTTCGCTGATTCATGGAATGATCGTTCATGAACCTCCTGCAGTGTTATTTCCACCTTAACGGCGGTAAGTATGCAACATTGTCTGTGCCCGGTGTGGGTTTTTTCCCTGCATTTTCTGGGAATGGTAATGCAACAAATCGTCCCGAAAGCGCGTCTCTACCCGACATAGGCCCTCTCCCTCCGGGCCGATATTTCATACTATTGCGTGGATTAGGTGGTTGGTATACTCAAACAAAGGACAGTGTCAATGCATTTTTCACGGGTTCCAATCGGAGCGAGTGGTTTGCTTTGTATCGCGATGACGGATTGATAAATGATGAGACTTTTGTGAACGGGATAAGGCGAGGAGAATTCAGATTGCACCCTATCGGACCATCTGGATTAAGTAAGGGATGTATCACGCTTTACAGTCAGAGCGATTTTAAGGTTCTGGCATCAGCCTTGCTTCGAACGGGAGGGCAGCAACTGGGAAACTATATGATTGCTCATGGCGTTGTGCAGGTTTATTAATGAAGGTGGTACTACTGGCACTGCTATGGTGTACGGCAGTGTTTCTTTCACTACTCACACTATATAAAGTTATTCCACCGGAAGCGCAATACTCTTTTGCGGAGCATTTTGAAATATATGGCGACGAATTGATCATGGATTTTGTTCTGTACCTTTTTTTCGGTATAGCCACATTCATTGCGTCAGTTCTCACACTAGCCCTATATGTTTTTATACGAAAAAGATAATCCTGGGCAGCACTGCTGCCCCTCTGTTTGGTATATGCAAAGAAACGTTGTATAGTGATAGTCACCTACAAACTCAAAACATATAAGGAGGCCAATTATGCTGTATCGTGAAATTTTCAATGTTTCACATACATTTGGTGATCGCACCAGCTCAAGCGTTATCGGTATCGTGCTGCGATAACTTCTGCTTGAGCGAAGACACCAACCCCTGAAATCCCTTCTCTCGGGCTTACTGAGTTATCGTCAGCGATGTTTGACGAGGCATAAACATGCCTGTAACTCTTGGGTAAGCAACAATGAGCACTTTACTCACTGCACAATCTTTACGCGTTGATACGGCGTTTGGCACGCTCTTCAACTCACTCTCCTTTACGCTGAAAAAAGGCGACCGCATTGGCCTGCTGGGCGACAACGGCTGCGGCAAAAGTACGTTGCTGAAGGTGCTGGACGGCACAGATTCCCCTGCTACCGGAACGGTAGCGCTGGCCGGGCACTGCCTGATGGCGCGCGTTGAGCAACATCTCCCGGACGCCATTTTCCCGCTGACCATGCTGGATGCCGTACTCGCACAGCTGGCATTTGCTGAGCGCGACAGCCTGCGCTGGAAAGCCGAAACGCTGCTGGCAAGCATGGGCTTTACGCCGCAGGATATGATGCTGCAATCCGCCACGTTGAGCGGCGGGCAGCATACGCGTCTGCTGCTGGCGCGAGCGTTGATCCACGATCCGGATCTGCTCTTGCTGGACGAACCGAGCAACCACCTCGATTTACCGACCCTGCTGTGGCTGGAACAATTCCTGCAGAACTGGCCCGGGAGCTTCGTGCTGGTCTCGCACGACAGACAGCTGCTGGATGCCGTCACCAACGGCAGCTGGATCCTGCGCGATAAGATGCTGCACTACTTTGCCCTTCCCTGCACGGCGGCACGCAAGGCGCTTGAAGCAAAAGATGAAAGCGACGCGCAGCGCCACAAAGCGGAGCAAAAGGAGATCGACCGCGTCACCGCCAGCGCCAGGCGGCTGGCAACCTGGGGAAAGGTCTACGACAACGAAGACCTTGCCCGCAAAGCCAAACAGATGGAAAAACAGGTCGAACGGCTCAGGGAGAGCCAGACGGCGCTTACGGCGGGCAGTCAGTGGACGTTAACCCTGCGCGGCGACGCGCTGCGGGCAGACCGTCTACTGGAACTGGAAAACCTCGACGTCCCGCCTGCGCCCGGGCTTCCGGCACTGTTTAACATCGAAATGGCACGGCTGAAGAGCGGCGATCGCGTGGCGATTGTCGGTCGTAACGGCTGCGGCAAATCGTCGCTGATGAGGCTTATCTGGCAACAATTTGCCGATGAGCCCGCAGGAAGCGGGCTGAAAATCCATCCGCGCGTGTCGCCAGGCTATTACGACCAAACGCTTAATCAACTGTCGGACTCTGCCACGCTGCTTGACGCACTGGAGCCGTTCGCACCGGATCCGCAGAACCGCAAAATGGCGCTGATAAGCGCGGGTTTCCCGTGGGCGCGTCACGGACAAACCGTCAGCACGCTCAGCGGCGGCGAGCGCTCTCGCCTGCTGTTCGTTGGCCTGACGCTTGCCCGCTATAGCCTGCTGATGCTGGATGAGCCGACCAACCACCTTGATATGGAAGGCAAAGCGGCGCTGGCAGAAACCCTTCAGCAGTTCGAAGGCGGCGTGCTGCTGGTCAGCCATGACCGCCAGTTAATCAGCCAAAGCTGCAACCGTTTCTGGCTGATTGAAGAGGGAACGCTGAGCGAATGGCACGATGCCGAAGCGGTGTTTGAGCGGATGCGTGAAAGCGCGGGTCTGGTGACACCCACCGCGCCTGTCATCGCCGCTGAGACAGTTCAACCCTCGCCGTATGACGATCTGCTCGAACGGCTGGTCGCGCTGGAAACGCTGCTGGAAGACGATCTGGCGCGCAAGCCGAAGCATCAAAAGCCGCAGCTGCAGGCGCAATGGCGTAAAGAGATTGAGGAGATAGAAGCACAGCTGTGAGTCTGCGCCCGGCGAGCACCTCGCCGGGCCAGCATTTCCCCCCCTTAATTATTAGAGGATCGCCGTATTCTTAATCTGAAATCGAATCAAATGATGACATTATGTTGCGGCAGCCTTGCATTACCAGGCTAATGTATTAATCCTTAAGGGGTATTACACCTGCTATGCAGATTCTTATCATGAACAAGGAGATACACATGAAGGCTGCTGTTGTCACACAGGACCACCAGGTCAACGTTACCGAAAAAACCTTACGCCCGCTAAAGCACGGGGAAGCCCTGCTGAAGATGGAGTGCTGTGGCGTATGCCATACCGACCTCCACGTGAAGAACGGCGATTTCGGCGATAAAACCGGGGTGATCCTGGGCCATGAAGGGATTGGCATCGTGAAGGAAATCGGCCCCGGCGTGAAATCACTGAAAGTTGGCGATCGTGCCAGCGTGGCGTGGTTTTTCGAAGGCTGCGGCCACTGCGAATATTGTAATACCGGCAACGAAACCCTGTGCCGCGACGTGAAAAACGCCGGTTACTCCGTTGACGGCGGCATGGCGGAAGAGTGCATTGTCACCGCTGACTACGCCGTCAAAGTGCCGGACGGTCTGGATTCTGCAGCGGCCAGCAGCATCACCTGCGCCGGCGTGACCACCTACAAAGCGGTGAAAGTGTCTGGAATCAAACCGGGCCAGTGGATTGCAATTTATGGTCTGGGTGGGCTGGGCAACCTCGCGCTGCAGTACGCCAAAAACGTCTTTAACGCCAAAGTCATCGCCCTTGACGTTAACGACGAACAGCTGAAACTGGCGGCCAGCATGGGTGCAGATTTAACCATCAACTCCCGCAGCGAAGATGCCGCGAAAATTGTGCAGGAAAAAACGGGCGGCGCACATGCCGCAGTCGTTACTGCCGTCGCAAAAGCCGCATTCAACTCAGCCGTTGATGCCGTGCGTGCCGGTGGCCGCGTGGTCGCGGTTGGCCTGCCGCCGGAAGCGATGAGCCTCGACATTCCGCGCCTGGTGCTGGACGGCATTCAGGTGGTCGGTTCGCTTGTCGGCACCCGTCAGGATCTGCAGGAAGCCTTCCAGTTCGCCGCTGAGGGTAAGGTTGTGCCGAAAGTGACGATGCGTCCGCTTGAGGACATCAACGCCATCTTTAAAGAGATGGAACAGGGCCAGATCCGCGGCCGTATGGTGATCGACCTGCGTTCATAACCGATCATCTTTCATCACCGCTCCTCTACGGGGCGGTTTTTTTATAGCCATTTTCCGGCAATCCTTATCTTAATTCCTTTGTTCCCTTGTTTTCCCCCGCGCCCGATGATGAATCCGACGCTAACAAGAAGATAACAAAGGAATTCACCATGCAAACCCCATTTCGTCTGCCACTGCTGACGGCGCTGATTCTGGCGACAACAACAGCCTGGGCAGCAGAAGCGCCCGTCAAAGGCGGCACGCTGATCTATCTGGAGCAACAGGCGCACACTAACCTCTACCCGCCCGCCGGCGGCTTCTACCCGAACGGCGGCATCCTGAACCAAATCACCGACAAGCTGACGTGGCAGAACCCGAAAACGCTGCAGGTGGAACCCTGGGTTGCAGAAAGCTGGACCACGAACGCCGATAAAACCGAATACACCTTTAAGCTTCGGCCCGGCATCACCTTCTCCGACGGCACGCCAGTGGACGCCAGCGCCGTGGCGAAAAATTTTGATACCTACGGTTTAGGCAATAAGGCGCAGCGCCTGCCGGTGTCAGAAGTGATCAATAACTACGATCGTAGCGAAGTCATCGACCCGCTGACCGTGAAGTTCTACTTCAAAAAACCATCGCCGGGGTTCCTGCAGGGCACTGCCACCATTGGCTCAGGTCTTGTCTCGCTCAGCACGCTGAAGCGCAACTTCGAAGAGCTGGGGGATGCCCGCCATATCGTTGGCTCCGGGCCGTTTGTGGTTAAAGACGAAAAGCTCGGACGCGAAGTGACGCTGGAAGCCCGTAAAGACTACCAGTGGGGACCGAAAAGCCTGGCGCAACAGGGGCCAGCGAATCTCGACGGCATCAAGTTTATCGTGACCCAGGAGGACAGCGTGCGCGTCGGCGCCCTGCTGGCGGGTCAGGCCGACTTTATTCGCCAGGTGCAGGCGTATGACGAAAAGCAGGCGACCGATCAGGGCTATAAAATCTACGCAGCGCCTACGCGCGGGGTGAACGACAGTATCAGCTTCCGCCCGGATAACCCGCTGGTTTCCGATATCCGCGTACGCCAGGCGCTGCTGCATGCCACCAATGCCAAACAGGTGGTCGAGACCCTCTTTTCGCCTAACTATCCACAGGCCAAATCGGTCATTGCCGATTCCGCCGCAGGCTTCGTCGATCTCAGCGACAAATTGACCTTTGACCCGGCTAAAGCCAACCGGCTGCTGGACGAGGCGGGCTGGAAAGCGGGAAGCGACGGGATCCGCGCCAAAGACGGTCAACGTCTGGCATTGACGGTATATGAATCCCTGCCGCAACCGCAAAACAAAGAGGTGCTGCAGCTGGTTGCCCAGCAGTGGCGACAGGTGGGCGTGGCGCTGAGCGTCAAAGCCGGTGACGCAGGCAGCCGCACGCTGGATAACCTTGACCCGCTGAAAACCCCGCTGACCGTCTCCGAAGTGGGCCGCGCCGATCCGGACGTGGTGAAAAGCATGTTCTACCCCGCTAACCGCGACGCGCTGCTGCAAAAAGGCGGCTCCAGCGACAAGGTCAAAAACTTCCGTGACGACAAGCTGAATGAACTGCTGGTGAACATTTCGGCTGAGGTCGATCCACAAAAACGCCTGCAGCTGACGGGAGACGCCCAGCGCTATCTTCTGGACAACGCCTACGTCATTCCGATTTTCGAGGAGCCGCAGGTCTTTGCCGGTGCGCCGTGGTTAAAAGGTGTGAATTTTGAAGCGGTTGGCCGCCCGTCGTTCTACGGCGCGTGGATTGAGAAACACTGAGGAGCTGACGATGCGCCACGCACTTCTTCAACGTCTTGGGCACGGCCTGCTGGTATTGTGGGCTGCCTTTACCCTTTCGTTCGTGTTGCTCCAGGTGCTGCCGGGTGACGCGGTGCTGATCAAATTTCAGAACCCGGATCTGGGACTAAGCCCGGCACAAATCGAGGAAATGCGCGTGGCGTACGGCGCGGACAGCCCGCTCTGGCAGCAATATTTTCATACGCTGCTGGCTATGCTGCACGGTGATTTCGGCTACTCCTTGCAGGCTGGCGTACCGGTTAGCGAGCTGATTGCCAGCAACCTGCCGGACACCCTGAGCCTCGCTCTGCCCGCGTTTGTGCTCGCGGTCCTGCTGGCGTTTGCGCTGGCCTTTGCCTCCCGCCTGCCGGGTCTGCGCTGGCTGAGTAATACCCTTCAGTCTCTGCCGGTCCTGTTTATCTCCTTACCAACGTTCTGGCTGGGGATTGCCCTCATCCAGCTCTTTTCTTTTCAACTGCGGCTGATCCCGGTGATTAACCCCACGCCGCTGCAGGGGCTGATTTTGCCGATCGTCACCGTCGCCATCCCCATCTCCGCCCCGCTGGCGCAGATTCTGATGCGCAGTCTCGACCAGGTGGCGGCGCAGCCGTTTGTCGCCGTCGCCCGGGCCAAAGGGCTGAGCGAAACCACCGTCCTGTGGCGTCACGTCACCGGTAACGCCCTGCTGCCGGTCCTGAACATTGCCGGGTTGCTGCTGGGCGAACTGATTGCCGGGGCGTTGATCACCGAAACGGTTTTTGGCCGCAGCGGGCTGGGACAGCTGACCCAGCAGGCGGTGAATAACCAGGATATCGCCGTGCTTCAGGCCGTGGTGATGATTTCTGCGCTCGGTTTTGTGCTGATTAACCTGATGGTGGATCTGCTGATGCCGCTCTTCGATCCACGCCTGCAAACCGTTACCGGAGGTGCCTCATGAGTCTGGTCGATTACGCTGCCGCCGCGCGCAAACGCGTCCCGACGTGGCAAGGGCTGCAGTGGCAACCGGGACTCTGGCTGGCCTGGGCGGTCATTATCGCCGCCGCGCTCGCCGCCGTTGCGCCGGGTCTGTTTACCCACTACAGCCCGATTGAAGGGATTGCCGGGGCGCAGCGTCTGGCTCCGCAGGCCGATCACTGGCTGGGTACCGATCAGCTTGGCCGCGACGTGTACGCCCGCATTGTTTACGGCGCGTCGCATTCGCTGAGCGCCGCGCTGGCCGCCGTCACCATGGGGCTGATGGTCGGCACCGGGCTGGGCGTGGTAGCCGGGGCGTTCGCCGGGCGCGTCGAATCTCTGCTGATGCGTTTTGTTGACGTATTGCTGTCAATTCCGTCCCTGCTGCTTTCCCTGACCGTAATCATCCTGCTCGGTTTTGGCACCGTCAACGCCGCCATCGCCGTGGGCGTCGCCTCGATTGCCAGCTTTGCCCGCCTGGCGCGCGGTGAAGTCGTGCGCATCCGTCACACGGATTACGTCGAAGCGGCGTACGGCAGCGGCGGAACGTTCTTCGCCGTGCTGTGGCGACACATTCTGCCCAACGCGTTAACCACCGTCCTCGCCTTCGCCACGCTGCAGTTTGGTCAGGCTATCCTGGCGCTGTCCACGCTGAGCTTCCTCGGTTATGGCACTCCGCCCCCCATTCCGGAATGGGGTTTACTGATTGCCGAAGGCCGTAACTATCTCTCAACCGCCTGGTGGTTAACCACCTTCCCCGGCGTGGTGGTCATCGCCGTGGTGCTGGCCACCAACCGTATCAGCCAGCAGTTTAGCGGAGGTCGCTCATGACCGTTCTCTCAGTGGAAAATTTGACGATTAGCTACCGCACCGCTCGCCAGTGGCAAGAGGTGGTGCATAACGTCAGCTTTACCCTCAAACGGGGGGAAATGCTGGCGTTTGTGGGCGAGTCAGGATCCGGTAAAACGAGCACTGCACAGGCCATAATGGGGTTGCTGGCCGACAACGCCCGGCGTGATGCGGGCAAAATCATCCTCAACGGCGAGGAGATAAGCCAGTGGTCAGCTAAACGTCTCGATACCCTTCGTGGTGCGCGGATTAGCCTCGTCCCGCAGGATCCGGGTAATTCCCTCAACCCGGTGAAAACCATCGGTGCGCAGGTGGGTGAAATAATTGAACTACACCAAAAAGTGACCCACGCCCAGCGTCATGAACAGGTGCTCGCCCTGCTGACTAAAGTGGGGTTGAGCCACCCCGAACAGCGCATGAAACAGTATCCTCATCAGCTCTCCGGCGGTATGAAACAGCGCGTGTTGATTGCCATCGCCATTGCCCTGCGACCGGACGTGATCGTTGCCGACGAGCCGACCAGCGCGCTGGATGTGACGGTGCAAAAGCGCATTCTGGATCTGCTGGACGCCCTTCGCCGGGAGTCCGGTACCGCCGTACTGTTTGTAACGCATGACCTGGCTCTGGCCGCACAGCGCGCCGACAGGCTGCTGGTGTTCCGCCACGGTGAAGTGCAGGAGCACGGCGCGACCGTTGATATCGTCCGCGCCCCGCAGCATGCCTATACCCGCCAGCTGTTAAGCGATTTACAGGGGCAGCGCCTGACTATCGCGCCGGTCTCGGGACGTCCGCTGGCCTCGCCTGCCATTCGCGCGCTGTCCATCAGCAAGCAGTTCTCGTTGGGTAAAGGGCATCAGCTGCAGGCGCTGGACGACGTCAGTTTTGACGTCACGCGCGGCAGCACGCACGCGTTAGTCGGCGAATCGGGATCGGGAAAAACCACCCTTGCCCGCATTTTGCTCGGGTTTGAGCAGGCGGACAGCGGGCGGGTGATTATCGATGATATTGATGCCACTACGCTCAGCCGGGAGGCGCGTCGACAGCTGCGTCAGAAGATCCAGTTCGTCTACCAGAACCCGTTTGCCTCGCTCGATCCGCATCAGTCGCTGTTTGAGATTATTGAAGAGCCGTTGAAAAATTTCGCCCGTCTCAATAAAGCGGAGCGTAGGACCCGCGTGGAGACGGTTGCGCAGCGGGTGGCTCTGCCGCTTGACGTGCTGGGGCGTACGGCGCGGGAACTCTCCGGTGGCCAGCGCCAGCGCGTGGCCATTGCCCGGGCGCTGATCCTGGAGCCGACCCTTATCGTTCTGGATGAAGCTACTTCCGCGCTGGACGTTACCGTGCAGGCGCAAATTCTGGCGCTTCTCCAGCAGCTGCAGCAACAGCTTGGGCTGACCTATCTCTTTATCACACACGATCTGGCAACGGTTCGCCGCATAGCCCACACCGTCACCGTGCTGCAGGGCGGTAAAGTCATCGAGCATGGCGCCGTTGAGACGTTGTTCAACGCCCCGCAGAACGACTATACCCGCGAACTGATCGACGCTATTCCCCATTTTTCACCCGCTACGGAGGAGTTCGCATGACGCGAAAACGCCTGGGCTTTTTCACTCGCCTGCTTGACGACGCCACGCCAAAGGAGCGATATCGACTGGCAACCGAACAGATCCGCCACGCCGAACGCCACGGTTTTGACAGCGCCTGGATTGCGCAGCATCACTTTCATGAAAACGAAGGCGGGCTGCCGTCGCCGCTGCTGTTTTTGGCACACGTTGCCGCACATACCGAAACCATCCGCCTGGGTACGGCCATCATTACCCTGCCGATGGAAAACCCGCTCCGCGTCGCAGAAGATGCCGCCGTGCTCGATTTACTCGCCAATGGACGTCTTGAAGTCGGTTTTGGTTCCGGCGGCACGCCGACCTCTTTTCTGCCCTTTGGCCTGACGTTTGAAGAACGCGGCGCGGTCTTCGCTGACCATTTGCACGCGATCCAAAGCGCGTGGCGCGGGGATTCACTGACCCATCCGGATAACCACCTTTACCCGCCTGCGCCACAGCTGGCCGACCGTATCTGGATTGCCACGTTCTCCGTCGACGGTGCCGTGCGCGCCGCGCGGGCCGGTCATGGGCTGATGCTGTCTCGTACCCAGCCTCGCCCCGCTGAACAGTTAGATTTAACGCTCGACCAAATCCAAAACCCGATTGTTGACGCCTATCTTGACGCGCTACCCGCCGGTATCGCGCCACGGATCCTGGCCTCACGTACGGCGTTCGTCGCCGACAGCGATGACTATGCGCTGAAGGTGGCCACGCCGGGCCTAACCCGACAGGCGCAGCAGCATCGCGCGGCGGGACACAGGGTAACAGGTGACACCGTCACGGATTATCGCAGACAGTTCGATGCACATATCGGGTCGCCGGAAACGGTACTGAACTCGCTTAAAGCGGACGGCATCCTGGCGCGCGCCACGGATATCTCATTCCAGGTGCATTCGGTAGAACCTTCGCACCGGGACACCCTACGATCGATTGAATTGATTGCAGAACACATCGCCCCCCACATTGTTTGAGGAGACACGTATGGCTTTAAGTCAGGATATTCTCGCCGAACTGGCGGAAATCGTGCCCGGTTCGCCGCTGGCAGAGGCGCGGGCCACGCGGGACGCCGCCACACGCCACGCTCAGGGCAGTTATGAGATTTTATTCAGCCAGCAGGATGCAGCATTTGCGCTGGATGAACGCTTTGCCGTGGCGGCGAAGGTCGCAAAATGGCACAACTCAGAGGCGCTGGCGGCGCACTATGCCGGATTTGGGCTGGCCGATCCGACCTCCGGGCGCCTGACCGCTGCGCTGAACTTTGCCCGTCTGCTCACCTTCTCACCTGTCGACGCCACACCCGGTGCGTTACAGGCGCTTGTAAAGGCGGGATGGAGCAAAGACGGCATTGTCACCCTTGCTCAGTTGATCGCCTTCGTCAGTTTCCAGAGCCGACTCATTGCCGGTCTGCGTTTACTGAATGATAAACCCATTGCGGCCAGCGATACGCCCGTCGTTGCGGGGGCATGGCACACCAACGCAGCCACTGCCACGGGTAAAGCGGCCCCCGTTGCGTTCACCCAGCAAGAGCTGGGCTGGGAGCCATGGATTGCCGCTAAACCTCTGGCAGAATTTAATGATGATGAAGTGACCATTCTCGCAAAATTTGGCCATACGGAATCTGACTATTTCCGCCTGCTGGGGCGCAACCTGCCGGTTCTGGAACAGCGCACGTTAACGGATAAAGGGATTTTTTACACGCCGGGAGGATTACCGCGCGCTGAACGCGAACTGGCCGCGACGGTAGCCAGTAAAATCAACGGCTGCATTTACTGCGCATCTGTCCATGCGCGCAAAGCGAGCCAGCTGTCAAAGGACGACGGCGCGGTGGAAACCCTTCTGGCCGTCAGGCCGGGACGCGCCCTGAGCGAGGGGCAGTCTGCGCGCTGGCAGGCTGAAATCAACTATGCGGCGGCGCTGTCGGTCACGCCACCGGCCGCCACGCCGGGCCATCTGGCTGAGCTGGAAAAACAGAGACTGGATACGCTTGAACAGCTCGATCTGCTGCAATCCGCCGCGTTCTTTGCCTGGGCCAACCGTCTGATGTTGACCCTGGGCGAGCCCTGGCTTCCCTAAAAAAATCAGGCCAGCGCCCGCGCGTTGGCCTGACGCTTTTTGGCGCAGAGATGGCCATACATCAACAGCGAGGTCATCGCAGCGAAGGACAACAACGCCGCCGGTAGCGTGACATAGCTCCAGCTAAAGCCGAGCGTAATCATCATCCCACCAAAGTATGCCCCTACAGCGCTACCCAGATTAAAGGCCATCTGTCCGCCCGCCGCCCCGAGCATTTCACCCCCTTTCGCATTCTGCAGCAGAAGAATTTGCAGTGGTGCGGAAAGTGCAAACAGGCCTGCACAGCAGACAAAGCCCATCAACAGCGAGGCCGTTTTCAGTTCGCCAAAGGCGAAAAGCAGCAACAGTGAGGCGACAATGACCATGTCGGTGGTGGCAGCAATGCGCAACGGGCTAAACCGCCCGGAGAGTTTTCCGCTCAGCAGATTGCCCAACACCATGCCGAGCCCCATCAGCATCATTATGACGGTCATCATGCCTTCGGAGAAACCCGATACATTGACCATAAACGGCTTAACGAAGCTGAACCAGGCGAACACGCCAGCGTTGCCAAACATGGTGGCGGCGAAAATCAGCCAGGGCTCCGGTTTCTTCAGAAAGTGGAACTGCGCGGTCAATGTGATCTCTGATTTATCGTGCAGAGTGGGCACCCACAGCAACACGGAGAGGATCACCAGCACATCAAAGGCAGCAATCAGGAAAAAGGTATAGCGCCAGCTGTACTCATGCCCAAGCCATGTCCCGAGCGGTACGCCGACAAGATTGGCAACGGTCATTCCGGCGATCATACCGGCCACCGCGACCGTGACTTTTCCCGGCGGCGCAATTTTGGAGAGGATTATCGCCCCTACGCCGAAAATCGCGCCGTGAGGGAATCCGGAAATTAAGCGGCCTGTCGCCAGCCCGACGTAAGAATGTGAAAGGCTGAATATGGCATTCCCGATGACGCACATCGCCACCAGGAACAATAATGTTGATTTCAGAGAGAACCGGCTGGAAAACAGCGCCACTATCGGTGCGCCTATCACCACGCCGAAGGCGTAAAAGGAGATCATGTTCCCGGCAGAGGGAATCGAAATCCCGGTGTCCTTCGCCAGTTCCGTCAACACGCCCATCACGCCGAATTCGGCCATTCCAAGACCAAACGTACCAAGCGCCAACGAAAAAATTGTTTTTTTCATACCACGACCACGGGTTAACTATTCGCGACGGGCATTATCAAACAATCTGGTATGGTGAGCCAGTTCAAATCAGTTGGCTGACAGGTTAATCCATTAAATCGGGTGCTTTATCCTACATTTTTTAAATCAGGTCGTTTCATACGGATTAGATTTTTAGCGTTGAGAGAATCGCCACGCGGCATTCTCACAGGGGAACGGGTGCATTAAGGGTAACAAAACTCGGCCAGACAATAAGGTGCAAGCCCTTATTGTCTGGCCGATGGCGGGATTAGAAAATGAAAATGCTTTCTTCAATCTTGCTGATTGCAACGCCACGCAGGGTAACCTGGCTGTCAAGATAAGAGACTACCGTGCCGTTATTGGCTGCCTGGAAGTGCAGATCGTCAAAACTCACATTGGAATCTGAGAACATTATCTTGTCTTCCAGGACATTAAAGTCACCAATAATATCCTGACCCGCACTCCCACTGAAGATAAACATATCGTTGCCACCGGAGCCGTACAGGATATCATCCCCAACTCCACCGATAATAGTGTCTACACCCTGTGTACCGTGGACAGTATCGTCACCCGCGCCAGCGTCGATGTAGTTCACTTTATCTTTATCATTATTTCGATCGAGATCGTAGGTATAAATGACGTCCTTGCCACCACCGGACTGAATAATGTTATTTCCGCCATAGGCGTAGATGGTGTCATTCCCATTGCCCGTCACAATGTTGTCATCTGTTCTGCTTGTGTGGATCACATTATTACCGTTACCGGTGTGGATCTGAGTTTCATCTCCACTCCCCGCGCGGCGATTCGCCGCCGTATCGATATAATTATTGCCATCACCCGTGGTAATACTGTCATTACCGCCGAAGGTATGGATCCTCTTCTGGCCGTCATCTACAATCACCGTGTCGTTACTATAGGAAGTCGAGATAATGTCACGTCCAGCACCGCTGATCACGGTTTTACTACGGCCAATGTCGTCGTTGCGATTGCTGGAATAGGCATAGATATTATCGTTACCATCGCCAGTCTTGATATAATCATCACCACCATAGCTGTAAATGGTGTTATTACCCGCGCCCCCATCAATCAGATCGTTACTGGCTCCGGTATGAATATCATCGTTACCGCTGCCGGTGATTACCTTGACCGTATTGCCGCTCCCTTCGGTATAGTTTCTGGCTGTATCGATATGGTTATTGCCGTTACCGGTAATAATGCTGTCATTCCCTCCGTAAGTGCGGATGACTTTATTACCATCCCCCACCATGATTTTGTCATTGCTGTAAGACGTATCGATCACATCGCGGCCATTACCGCTGATGATGGTTTTAGTGACATTGATATCGTCATTACGATTAGCGGCATAAGCTGCAATAAAATTGTTACCGTTGCCAACTGTGATATTGTCCGTACCACCATAGGAATAAATACGTTTATCCCCATCACCACCAATAATGGTATCATCGCTGTCCGAGGTTTGGATGTAGTCTCTACCCGCCCCGCTGTTTATCAGTTTGGTGAACCCTTTGTCCTGTTGACGATTATTTGATGCAGCATAAATGGTATCATTACCTGCGCCAGCAATGATCTCATCATTACCTCCATAACTGCGCACGGTATTATTACCTTCACTTACATCAATAAAATCGTCCCCTTTGGCCCCATAGACCGTATCGTTACCTTCACCGGCATAGATGATATGACGCGCATCAGCATCGTCCGTATTGCCATTTTGGGCTGCATGAATTATGTCATTGCCTGCACCGGCAAAAATAATCTCGCTGCCTTTATTACCATAAATACCGTCATTACCCTCATAACCATAAATAATGTCGTTCTGCTCACCACCGCGCAGTACATTATTATACTGGTTACCATGAATAGTGTTATGCTCTCCTGCCCCTTGACCATAAATCACCAGTTGTAATTGAGCGCGATCGGTCAACGCAGTTTCATCACTGATCTGATAATCAATAGCGATCCGTATTGACTCCCCAAAAGCCAAACCGTCATAGGCCCCCTGATGCTCAAAGATATATTGCCCATCGGCGGAAATCTTGATGCGCCCTCCCTGTTCCAGGTCAATCCATTCGCCAACAGCATCTGTGCTATTGCCAACGGCGGACACGTGGATCATCTGCGGGTTATAGTCGCGATCGTTGAGCAAAACGTTGCCAATATCTTCTGTGATACCTGGGATCACGGTCACGCGATCATCACCGGACTCTGGGGCAACCGGCCGTAACCAGAGGGGGATATAACCCGTGACATCTTCCTGCGAAACCGGGCTACCCATCAGGTCTTTCAGGAAATTAACGGCAAACTGGTACCCCATATAGGAGTATCCTTCCGCATCGAAGTGTACCCGTCCATTAGACGACTGCAGAAAGTGTTGCATACTGAAAAACTCAATATGATCGGAGGCATCGGCCGCCTGCTGCAACTCAGCCTCTATCTGCGGTCCTCCCTGGTATGGAGAGGTACCACTTGCCACCAATTTGAGATCTTCCATAGCAAATTCGTTTTGCATGCGGGCAAGCAAAGCGAGCAGTTTCTGGTCGTAATCATTATGCCGACCATAATCATTTTCCCCTTGAGTCCAGCCAACGCCACCGATAAAGGGCGCGTAGCCCTGGTCAGCAATCGACTGCGATGCCTTGAGCGTGTTGGTGAAAACGCGCTCGAGCATGTCTCTATCCAGCCAGCGGTCGATAGAGGTACCACCGGCCGTGACCTTGGTGAAATAGACTTCTGAGCCTAATGCCTGTGTCAGGTTGATCCCCAGGGACAATTCAGAACCCGCCCAGCTTTTCGCTGACCCGGCCCCGAATTCCAGCGGATGGGTGTTTTTATTCGGCGTCAGGCTTTCAAATTGGCTACCAGTCCAGATTTTCACCTGCTCCTGCACGCCGCGCAATTCAGGATCAAAATCGGCGACATCTTCCCAACCGGCCATATTTGACTGCCCCGACAACACGAAGTTATAGCGTGTCTCAGCAATAATCCCCGCGTTGTTTACTCCACCACTGGCGGTTACCCCGACAACAGCAGGGCCTTCGGTATGCATATTGGTGCCAACCACGGCGTTATATTTTGATATACCGTTTAGCTGGGCGCCACCCGAACCTGGGGCGGTGTACTTTTCGGTAGTGATACCATCCGAGTGATATACTACTGCGCTGGCACCTTCACCTAAAATATATTGGTTTTTAAACAGCGCCACACCCGAAGTTTGAATGACTCCGGCAGAGTTCAACAAAACAATAACGCTATTCTCGCCACCCGCATAAACAGCGGTCGCCAGATCCATAGGACTATTCGCAGTCCCTTGTGCATCTTTTGTGCCATCAGCACTTACATAAATCACGTTTAACGACATAGTTCCCTCTACGCTATAGTATTCAGGCTCATTCAACAGCCTTAAATAGCGCTGGAACAATACCAGGAAAAATACCAAAAAAAATTAGTAAAACGTGGATATTATATAGAACGGTGAACGCTATTTCATCGGCACAACAAAAAATCAGTGGTTTCTTAGAACCTGCCGAAAAAGAATTTCATTCCAGACGTAAATATTTCAACGTCCTGGACGAATATACACCCGCCTGCGACGCCATGTTGAAAGCCGCCGATACCGCCTGGGCACCGTGATTTGTGCCGCGTTCAGAAAATAAAAAACGCGTGCGGATAAATATTATTTCACACCTGATTAAACAGATCCCGTATAAAGACATTCATGCCGACAAGGTGGAGTGAGGCTGTGAATACCGTTAGCCTAAAACAACGATGCCAAGTCGCTCCATCAACTGGGAAACCTGATAGCTGTCCAGTTTGACGCCCTGCAAATCAATACCCCGCACGTCCAGATCACCCAGTTCTGAATTGGTCAGATCGCAGTGGGTAAAATTGGCCGCTCGCCAGTCAAAGGATGAGAACTCGCCCCCAGACAGATCCGAGCCGCTAAAGGTAGCGCCAAGTATCTGCGCGCCGTTCCAGCGGTTTTCCCACAGTTCGCATTTTTCCAGAACCACCTTCGAAAAATTGGCATAGCTCAGGTTGCTTTTTGTGATGTAAGCACAGCAAAACCAGGTACGGGTGGTGATCATGTTCATAAAACTGGCCCCGCGGAAATCGGCCCCTTGCGCCCTGCATTCACGGATTTCGATGCCTAATGCATTTGAATGCCTGAAATCCGCCATCGATAAATCGCAGCTTTTGAAAATAGCATCTTTAAGTTGCGCCCGATTAAAGTTACCGCCCTGCTGGCTTTCCCGGTCATAGAACTGACAGCCGATAAACTCCGAGCTGGTTAAATCCGTACCGGAAAAGTCGCAGTTACGAAAGATTGCATTTTCTATTTTCTCGCCGGTAAAACGGTTACGACCTATTTTTTCGCCTTCAAAAATCAATGTCATGGCACCACCCTGTTTATTTATACAGTCCTTCGCGCCATTCTAACCCGTTATCTGATGAAGGGAAACACGCTTATCAGACACGTATGTCAAAAATTCCCGCGAAGGTTGCAGGCCAGCATTACACTTCAAAGTGTTAGTTCCTTCCAGGCACATCACCCGATTCGGAGATGAGGATTATCATGGGAAACGCAAAACAGAATAAAACGAAAGCAGTGACCGTGACCAAAGCCAGCGTAGACAGGGAGGTTAAACCCGCGCTGAAGACCAAAGAGTATGAACAAGAGCTTCGTCGCCTTCACGTGGAACTGGTTAAACTCCAGCAGTGGGTCGTCGCCAAAGGATTAAAGGTCTGTATTGTGTTTGAAGGACGCGACGGTGCCGGTAAAGGCGGCACCATCAAAGCAATCACCGAGCGCGTCAGCCCGCGCGTCTTCCGCGTTGTCGCGTTGCCCGCCCCCACCGATAAAGAGAAAAGCCAGCTCTACTTCCAGCGTTACGTGCCGCATCTGCCCTCTGCCGGTGAAATCGTCATCTTTGACCGCAGCTGGTATAACCGCGCGGGCGTCGAGCGCGTGATGGGGTTCTGTACCGAGGAGCAGGTGGAGAAATTTTTGGACGGCACGCCGGTCATGGAAAAAGCGATGGTGGATGCCGGAATTATCCTGCTGAAATACTGGCTGGAAGTCACACCAAAAGAGCAGGAGCGCCGTCTGCGCGATCGCATTAACGATGGTCGTAAGATCTGGAAGCTGTCCCCGATGGACATTAAATCTTTCAACCTTTGGGATGAATACACAGTTGCCCGCGACGCGATGTTTAAAGCCACCGACACCGCCTGGGCACCGTGGTTTGTGGCGCGTTCAGAAGATAAAAAGCGCGTGCGGCTAAATATTATTTCGCACCTGCTTAAACAGATCCCATATAAAGACATTCACGTCGAAAAGGTCGACTTGCCGAAGCGTAAAATTGGCAAGGTAAAACCCACGAAATACCCGTTCAGGTATGTGGAGGAGCGGTTCTAATACAGCAAGGGTAGGCCCGCGCAAGCGCAGCGCCGCCGGGCAAAGCCGACGGCGCAGGTCTTACTTCATCCCTTCCGTACTCTCTTTTTTCGCTTCCAGACGTTCCACATCACGATACCAGCGCGGGTGGTGCTTCTGCGCCCAGCGGCGGCTCACCTTCCCTTCAATCATCCCTTTAATCGATCCTTTCACCCAGAACGCCATATACATATGGATCAGGATGGCATGGATCAGAATGATGGCCGACGTGGCGTGGATGAGCAGCGCATAGCGAATCACCTGAATCGGGAAATACTGCGCAAAATAAGGACGCCAGATAATCACCCCGGTCACCAGCAGCACAAAAATCATGCTCATGATGGTCCAGAACATCATTTTCTGCCCGGCGTTGTATTTGCCCACCTTTGCGACTTTATGCTCGTTGCCTTTCAGGACTTCAACAATCCCTTTCACCCATGGGATGTCCTGCTTGTCCGGGATGTTGTGATGAACAAAACGCACGAACATAAACATCAGCACCACGAAAATCAGCACGCCGAAGAATGGGTGCAGAATTCGCCCCATCTGCGGCGTACCGAAGGTTTCGGTCAGCCACTGCAGTGTCGGGAAGAAAAACGAGATCCCGGATACCGCCACCAGGAAGAAGCAGATCACCACCGTCCAGTGACAGGCGCGGTCGATAAACTTCGTGCGCACAATCATTTTCGACTTACTCATGGTGTTCCTCCTCCTCGTCGTCATCCACCTCTTTGTTTGGCCCGATCCCAATGTAGTGATAAATCAGCCCGGCAAAAGTGGCGATAAAGCCCGCCGCCGAGAGCGGTTTGAGAGCCCCTTTCCACAGGTTGATCGAGGTATCGATCGCCGGATCTTTCGGCAGATTGTGGTACAGCTCCGGCTGGTCGTTATGGTGCAGCACATACATCACGTGCGTACCGCCCACGCCCTGCGGGTTATAAATGCCTGCATTCTCGTACCCGCGCGCTTTCAACTTGTCCACCCGCTCCTGCGCCACGTCCAGCATCTCTTTCTTGGTGCCGAAGTGGATAGCGCCGGTGGGACAGGTCTTGACGCAGGCAGGCTCCTGCCCGACGCTGACGCGGTCCACGCACAGGGTGCATTTGTATACCCGGTTATCCTCTTTATTGAGGCGCGGGATATTAAACGGACAGCCCGCAATGCAATACCCGCAGCCGATGCAGTTGTCCTGCTGGAAGTCGACGATCCCGTTGGCGTACTGAATAATTGCACCGGCAGACGGGCACGCCTTCAGGCAGCCCGGATCTTCGCAGTGCATACAGCCGTCTTTGCGGATCAGCCATTCCAGCCTGCCGTTCTGGTCGGTTTCGCTAAAACGCATCACCGTCCATGATTTGGCGCTCAGATCCGCCGGATTGTCGTAGACGCCAACGCAGTGCCCGACCTCATCGCGGATATCGTTCCACTCCGAACAGGCCACCTGGCAGGCTTTACAGCCCACGCAGGAGGAGACATCGATAAGCTTGGCGACCTCTGCCTTATAATCCCGCGCGCGAGGTGCGGGCGTTATCGGGTTGGTCGCGGAGCGTTTGATAATGTCTTGTGTTTCCATCGCCATTGAATCGCTCCTTACGCTTTCTCGATGTTGACCAGAAACGCCTTGTACTCCGGCGTTTGCGAGTTGGAATCGCCGACGTTAGGCGTCAGGGTGTTGGCGATGTAGCCTTTCTGCGCCACGCCCTCAAAGCCCCAGTGCAGCGGAATACCCACGGTTTCAACCTGCTGACCGTGCACGTTCAGCGACTGCAGGCGGCGAGTGACCACGGCAACGGCGCGAATAAAGCCGCGCTTGCTGCTGACCGTGACGCGATCGCCGTTGGCAATGCCTTTCGTCTTCGCCAGCGTTTCGCTGATTTCCACAAACTGTTCCGGCTGCGCGATGGCGTTAAGCCGCGCGTGCTTGGTCCAGGTGTGAAAATGCTCGGTCAGGCGGTAGGTCGTTCCGACGTATGGGAATTTGTCCTTTTTGCCCAGGCGCAGCACGTCCTCTTCGTAAATACGCACCACTGGGCTGGAGATCACATTCGGGTGCAGCGGATTAGTCCCCAGCGGCGTTTCCATCGGCTCGTAGTGTTCCGGGAAAGGCCCTTCCGCCAGCTTGTCGAGGGCAAACAGGCGTCCCAGTCCTTCCGGCTGCATGATAAACGGCCCGGTGTTGCTGCCCGGCGCGGCGGTGTTGTAGTCCGGGATATCGTTCCCCGCCCACTTCGCCCCGTTCCACTGAATCAGCATACGTTTCGGATCCCACGGCTTGCCGTTTACGTCCGCAGACGCGCGGTTGTACAGCACGCGACGGTTCAGCGGCCACGCCCATGCCCAGCCCAGCGTATTGCCCAGCCCGGACGGGTCGGCGTTATCGCGGTTGGCCATCTGGTTACCCTGCTCCGTCCAGCTGCCGGTGTAGATCCAGCAGGACGACGCGGTCGTGCCGTCATCGCGCAGCAGCGCGAAGCTGTTCAGCAGTTGACCTTTCTTCGCCACCAGGTTGCCGCTCGCGTCATAGAGATCCGCCAGCGCCACGCCGTTGTTCTCTTTGGCGACTTCCTCTGACTCAGGATGGTCAGGCTGCTTGTAGTCCCAGCCCATCTTCAGCAGTGGCTCCGCGCCTTTGCCACCTTCAGTGCGGTACATTTCGCGCAGGCGATGGTAAATCCCGGCGAGGATCTCACCGTCATTACGCGCTTCGCCCGGCGCATCCTGACCTTTCCAGTGCCACTGCAGCCAGCGGCCGGAGTTGGCAATAGAACCATCCTCTTCTGCAAAGCAGGTAGACGGCAGGCGGAACACTTCGGTCTGAATAGACGCCGGATCGACATCGTTTGATTCCCCGTGGTTCTGCCAGAAGGTGGAAGTCTCGGTCACCAGCGGATCGATAACCACCATGTACTTCAGCTTGCTCAGGCTGCGAACAACTTTGTTTTTGTCCGGGAAGGAGGCCACCGGGTTGAAGCCCTGGCAGATATAGCCCGTGACGTTGCCCTTATCCATCATGTTGAAATACTTGATGACGTCGTAGGCCTGGTCCCACTTCGGCAACCACTCAAAGCCCCAGTCGTTCTCCCTCTGCGCCGCGTCACCGTAGAAGGATTTCATCAGGCTGACGTAGAACTTCGGATAATTGCTCCAGTAGTTCACCTGATCCGGCAGCGTCGCCTTAGGCGTATTCGCCGCCAGATAGGTCTGCAGATCGGCCTGCTTCTCAGACGGTAGCGTCAGGTAGCCTGGCAGGCTGGTCGACAGCAGGCCGAGGTCGGTCAGGCCCTGGATGTTGGAGTGACCGCGCAGCGCGTTCACGCCGCCACCGGCCATACCCATGTTGCCGAGCAGGAGCTGGATCATCGCCATGGTGCGGATGTTCTGCGCGCCAACGGTATGCTGCGTCCAGCCCAGCGCGTACAGGAACGTGGTGGTTCTGTCGGCGGCGCTGGTTGAGGCCAGCACTTCACACACCTTCAGGAAATCCGCTTTTGGCGTGCCGCAGATGTTTTCCACCACGTCCGGCGTATAGCGGGATACATGCTCTTTCAGCAGATTCCACACGCAGCGCGGGTGCGTTAGCGTTTCATCACGCATCGCGTAGCCGTTTTCATCGAACTGATAGTTCCAGGACGATTTATCGTACTGGCGTTTTTCGGCGTCATAGCCGCTAAACAGCCCGTCATCAAAGGCAAAATCATCCCGCACCAGCAGGTTCGCGTTGGTGTAGTGCTTAACGTATTCCGCGTTAATTTTGTTATTTTCGATCAGGTACAACAGCACGCCGGACAGGAACGTGATGTCCGTACCGGAGCGGATCGGCGCATAGATATCGGCCACCGATGCCGTACGCGTAAAGCGCGGATCGACGACGATCAGCGTCGCATCGTTGTTGTTTTTTGCTTCCATCGCCCAGCGGAAACCCACAGGGTGTGCTTCAGCGGCGTTACCGCCCATCACCACCACGACGTTAGCGTTTTTGATATCAACCCAGTGGTTGGTCATCGCACCGCGACCAAATGTTGGAGCAAGACTTGCTACCGTTGGTCCGTGTCAGACGCGCGCCTGGTTGTCTACCGCCAGCATACCGAGAGAACGCACAAATTTTTGCGTCAGCATGCCGGTTTCATTACTCGCCGCAGATGCGCACAGCATCCCGGTGGAAAGCCAGCGGTTAACCGTTACGCCCTGCTCGTTCTTTTCAATAAAGTTGGCATCGCGGTCGGCTTTCATTAATTTGGCGATTCGGGAGAAGGCCTCCTCCCAGGATATTCGCTGCCACTTGTCGGAACCCGGCGCGCGGTATTCCGGGTAGCGCAGGCGGTTTTCACTGTGAACGTAGTCCAGCAGCCCCGCCCCTTTCGGGCAAAGTGCGCCCCGGCTCACCGGATGATCCGGATCCCCTTCAATATGATAAATCGCTTCTCTGGCGTTCTTCGCGCCATCGCCCAGGCTATACATTAAAAGCCCACAACCTACGGAGCAGTATGTGCAGGTGTTACGGATCTCTTTCGCGCGCAGCAGCTTATAGTTGCGTGCCTGAGCCAGCGCCATTTTGGGAGCAAATCCCAGCATCGCAGCTGTTGTTCCGGCCATACCGCCCGCGCAGATTTTGAAAAATTGTCTGCGGCTGACGTCCATTGTTGTCCTCGTTATCTGATAAGACTTCGTGGCGCAAACTAACAGCAATGCCCCTGTTTTTTTTGCGTCAAATCAAGGTCATCTCCCTTCACCCCCTAAATAGTCACCTTCGGTACGGTCAAATACCCCTTTTTGATTAACGGCTTAAGAGAATAATTCGCGACAGCGTCAGGATGAATGCGCTACATTTTCCCTCTGATTTTTATTGCAATGGCAATGACATGGACAGAAAAAGAGCAACGCTTATTGGGCTGGCGGCGATACTGTTATGGAGCACCATGGTCGGCCTTATTCGCAGCGTGAGCGAAGGGCTGGGGCCGGTAGGCGGCGCGGCGATGATATACACCCTCAGCGGATTACTGTGTCTTGTAACAGTAGGATTTCCTGATATCAGACGGTTTTCGCCCCGGTATCTTATTGCTGGCAGCGTTTTATTTGTCAGCTACGAAATATGCCTGGCACTGTCGTTAGGCTATGCCGCCACGCGATCTCAGGCTATAGAAGTAGGCATGGTCAATTATCTCTGGCCAAGCCTGACGATTGTATTTGCGATTTTGTTCAACGGACAGAAATCAAACGTGTGGGTGATCCCCGGGCTCGCGATCTCATTGCTCGGCGTCTGCTGGGTATTAGGCGGTGAACAGGGGTTACACGTTGATGAAATCATCCGCAATATCGTCTCCAGCCCGCTGAGTTATGCTCTGGCATTTGCCGGTGCCTTTATCTGGGCGGCCTACTGCACCGTCACCGCCAAATTTGCCAGAGGACAAAACGGGATCACCCTTTTCGTTTTGCTAACGGCGCTGAGTCTGTGGGTGAAATATGCGCTGAGCAACCAGCCGGAGATGGTATTCAGCATCCCGGTGGTGGTGAAGCTCGTCATGTGCGGCATCGCGCTGGGGTTTGGCTATGCCGCATGGAATATTGGCATTCTCCACGGCAACGTCACCGTCCTGGCGGCGGTCTCCTATTTCACCCCGGTATTATCCGCCGCCCTGGCGGCCGTGCTGTTAAGTTCCCCGCTGTCGTTCTCTTTCTGGCAAGGTGCGCTGATGGTCTGCGCCGGTTCGCTCCTTTGCTGGTATGCGACACGCAAATAATTTCCCCGCGCCGGGAATATTTTCATCCCGGCAACATAATTAACATTAATTTAAAATGTGAGCCTGCTCAGAATATTTATCAGAATTAGAGTGTCCGGTTTAAATTCTGTTTATATTAGGCTCGTGGCGTAACCTCACCTCTTCTCATATTGACATAAACTGACAACGCAATGTGATTAGTTCGCTGCGTATATTAACGAACTATATAGCACAGAATGCAATAATACATTTCTGGATATGTCAGACACCCCTTTATAAATTCGATGCAATAAAGCCTTCATGTAACTGTTTTTATTGAACTTAAAATTACCACCTCACACTTAAAAGATCGTTAATCACGAATATTCCCCTCCTGTACTACAACATATATAAACTATTTACTGCGCAATATTCATGGCGCGTAAATAGTCATTTTATGTGTGAATATTAATCAAATTCGCGGGTTTCACGGCAATTATTCCGATCAGGATCACACTAATTGAAATTATCTTTAATATTTTGAAACTTATTATTGAAAGCAGGCTACAAGATTTTTAAAAATAGTCTGCCATTGACGAACCGCCTCGTTTAGAAATCGTTCAAATTGGCTCAGGAAATACCTAAGAAAATTATAAGGAATGTTTAAGATGAAACTTAAATTAGTTGCAGTGGCAGTCACTTCTATGCTGGCAGCAGGCGTTGTAAACGCAGCTGAAGTTTTTAACAAAGACGGTAACAAACTGGATCTGTACGGCAAAGTAACAGGTCTGCACTATTTCTCTGATGACGCTGACAACGACGGCGACAAAACTTACGTTCGTCTGGGTTTTAAAGGCGAAACACAGATCAACGACCAGCTGGCCGGTTACGGTCAGTGGGAATATGAGTTCAAGGGCAACCGCTCTGAAGCACAGGGCTCTGACGGTAACAAAACCCGTCTGGCATTTGCCGGTCTGAAATTCAACGAATTCGGCTCTTTCGACTATGGTCGTAACTACGGTGTTGCTTACGACATCGGCGCTTGGACTGACGTTCTGCCAGAATTCGGTGGCGATACCTGGACCCAGACCGACGGCTTTATGACTGGCCGTACCACTGGCGTTGCAACCTACCGTAACACCGACTTCTTCGGTCTGGTTGACGGCCTGAACTTTGCGGCACAGTACCAGGGTAAAAACGACCGTGACGATATCACCGAATCCAACGGTGACGGCTGGGGTCTGTCTTCCAGCTATGAGTTCGACGGCTTCGCTGCGGGCGCAGCCTATGCGAAATCCGACCGTACTGACCGTCAGGTTCGCGCAGCAAGCGATCTGAACGCCGGTGGCGAAAACGCAGAAGTCTGGGCAGCGGGCCTGAAGTACGATGCGAACAACATCTACCTGGCAACCACCTACTCTGAAACTCGTAACATGACCGCGTTCGGTAACGGTCACGTGGCGAACAAAGCGCAGAACTTCGAAGTGGTTGCACAGTACCAGTTCGACTTCGGCCTGCGTCCATCCATCGCTTACCTGAAATCCAAAGGTAAGGACATCGGTTCTTATGGCGATCAGGATCTGGTTGAATACATTGATGTTGGCGCGAGCTACTACTTCAACAAAAACATGTCTACCTACGTTGATTACAAAATCAACCTGCTGGACGACAACACGTTCACCAAAGATGCCAAAGTGTCTACCGACAACATCGTGGCTGTGGGTCTGACCTACCAGTTCTAAGATGTGTCAGTACGAAAAGGCCAGCCATTGTCGCTGGCCTTTTTTATTCCAGGCTCTGTTCACTGCCCGCCGCCCGGCGTAGCCAGTTTTGCAGCAGTTTCCCGTCTTCGGTCATGTCCGAGTCAGTGCGTACGCAGAGGTAGTAATCCCGCCCGTCGTCGATCGGCAAATCAAAGATCTTTACCAGTTCCCCGCTCTCAAGATACGGAGCAATGAGCGGCTCGCGCATCAGGGCACATCCCAGCCCGGCCTGTACGCCAGCCAGCGTCAGCAAGCCATCCTCAAACATCGGTCCACTGCGGCGCACGGGACGCTTCACCCCCTGCTGCATAAACCATTGCGGCCAGGTCGAGCGCTCCTCGTCATGCACCAGCGGCATTTGCAGCAGCTGTTCGGGCGTATCGATATGGCCGTGAATACGCAAAAACGCGCGGCTGCACACCGGCACCATCTGGCCGGAGATCAGTTTTTCACTCTGATAGCCAGCCCACTGACCGTTACCAAAGCGAATCGACATATCGGATGCGTCGCTCAGGTAGTTACGGTGGTTGGCATAGACGACGTTAATCTCCGTCTGCGGGTTGGCGCGCATAAAGGTCGGCAGACGTGGAATAAACCACCCCATACCAAACAGCGGGATCAGGCTGATGGTCACCTGACGCGTTTGCGCCTGTTCCACCAGGTGCTCCGTCGCCTGCCGAAGCACGTTGAACGCGGCGCGAATCGAGCGGTAGTAATCCCGCCCCTGCTGGCTCAGGATCAGCCTTCGCCCCTGTCGCTCCGTGAGTGGCATCTGCAGATAGGCCTCCAGCACCTTAAGCTGATGGCTCACGGCGGAGGGGGAGATATCCAGCTCCTGCGCGGCCAGGGTTACGCTTCCCAGCCTGGCAATGGCTTCAAATGCCCGCACGGCCCGAAGCGGCGGATCGTTTGCCAGACGGCTTTCGGCATAGGCTGACACGGCGGTCGACTGTTCTGTTTTATTCATATATTGATTTCTTTAGGCTTTTCACCCTGCTGAAGGGTTTTAATATATTCATCTAAATCATAAAGATAAAACAATACCGGTTTATCATAAGAAATAATATATGTGTATTTTACAATTTTATTCATTTATTGGATGGTAGCCGCTGAAAGAGCCACTTGTCGGGTACGCACGTTGGATACACTGATACAACAACTGATCAACGGCGTGATGCTGGGAAGCATCTACGCGCTGATCGCGCTGGGCTATACCATGGTGTATGGCATTTTGCGCATTATTAACTTCGCCCACGGCGATATTCTGATGGTCGGCGCGCTAACCACGCTTTCAGCCATTAACGTTCTGAACAACACCTTCCCACATCTGCCGCTGCTGCTGCAGTTGGGCTTTGCGCTGCTGGTTGCCATGGCGGTCTGTGCTCTGCTGGCGATGGCTGTTGAACGCTTTGCCTACCGACACCTGCGCAACGCGCCGCGTCTGGCACCGCTGATCTCCGGGATTGGCGTCTCAGTGCTGCTGCAAACCGTGGCGATGATTATCTGGACGCGAAATCCGCTGATGTTCCCGCAGATCCTGTCGATGGACCCGATCGCCGTCACGTCCGGCACCGAAGCCCATCCCCCTGCGATTGTTACCGTCACCGGCATCGTGACCGTGGCGCTGGCGCTGACCGTCATGATCGGTCTCTGGCTGTTGGTCGAATACAGCCGCCTGGGGCGCGGCATGCGCGCCGTGGCGGAAAATCCGCGCGTCGCCATGCTGATGGGCGTGAACCCGAACGCGATAATTACCCTCACGTTTGCCATCGGCGGCATCTTTGCCGCACTGGCAGGCGTGATGATGGCGAGCAACTATGGTAACGCCAGCTTCTCCATGGGCTTTCTGCCAGGGATTAAAGCGTTCACCGCCGCCGTGCTGGGCGGGATCGGCAATATTCGCGGCGCAATGATTGGCGGGATCCTGCTTGGCATCATAGAAGCACTCGGCGCGGGCTACCTGGGTGAACTGACCCACGGTGTGTTCGGCAGCAATTATCAGGATGTCTTTGCCTTCATCGTGCTGATTCTGGTGCTGGTCTTCCGTCCGGCAGGCCTGCTCGGCGAACGCGTGGCAAACAGAGCGTAAGGAACACTATGACAACCGTACAACTCCAAACGCCGACGGCGACGCGCAAGTTCTGGTCCGGCATGACGCTGTTCTGCCTCGCGCTGCTGATTGCGCCCGTGGTCGCCAGCCAGATCGGCGGCAACTACTGGGTGCGGGTTATCGACTTTGCCCTGCTTTACATCATGCTGGCGCTGGGGCTTAACATTGTGGTCGGCTACACGGGCCTGCTGGACATGGGCTTTATCGCTTTTTACGCGGTCGGTGCCTACCTGGCCGCCCTGCTTGCCTCCCCGCACCTGTCAGAGGTATTCCCGATCCTCACCGTCTGGTTCCCGGAGGGGCTGCACACCTCCTGGCTGCTGATTATTCCCATAGCGGCTCTGGTCGCCGCGGTGTGCGGCATTATGCTTGGCGCACCCACGCTGAAGCTGCGCGGGGATTACCTGGCGATAGTGACCCTCGGCTTCGGTGAAATCATCCGCATCCTGATGCGTAATCTCGACCGTCCGGTGAACATCACCAACGGTGCAAAGGGCATTACCGGCGTCGATACCCTGAACCTGTTCGGCCTGAAGTTCAGCGGCGTATATCACTGGTTTGGCTTCAAAGTGCCCGCCCTGTGGCTGTGGTACTACCTGCTGATGCTGGTGATTGTGGCGATTGTGTTTGTCTGCCTGCGCCTGCAGCATTCGCGCATTGGTCGCGCCTGGCACGCCATTCGTGAAGATGAAGACGTGGCCCGCGCGATGGGCATCAACGTGCGCAACTACAAGCTACTGGCCTTTGCCATGGGCGCCTCGTTTGGCGGCGTGGCGGGTGCCCTGTTCGGCGCGTTTCAGGGCTTTGTCTCACCGGAGTCGTTTACCTTGCAGGAATCCATTGCCGTGCTGGCGATGGTAGTGCTGGGCGGTATGGGGCATATACCCGGCGTGATCCTCGGCGCGGTGCTCCTGACGGCCCTGCCGGAGCTGCTGCGCAGCCAGGCCGCGCCCGTTCAGCAGGCGCTGTTTGGCACGGTGCTGGTCGACCCGGAAATTTTACGCCAGCTGTTCTACGGTCTGGCGCTGGTGCTGGTGATGCTGGTTCGTCCTTCAGGTATCTGGCCGGTGCGCCACAAGGAGGTGAAAGCATGAGCCTGTTAACTGTACGCAATATGTCCAAGCGCTTCGGCGGGCTGACCGCCGTGGATGACGTTTCGCTCACCGTGAATAAAGGCGAAATCTACGGCCTGATTGGCCCTAACGGCGCGGGCAAAACCACCTGCTTCAACCTGATTACCGGGCTCTATCCGGCGGACAGCGGTGAGTTCACCATTGCCGATAAGCCCTATTACCCGAAACAGATTGAAAAAGTCACCGCCGCCGGGATCGCCCGCACGTTTCAGAACGTCAGGCTGTTTAACGAGATGTCGGTACTGGAAAACGTCATGGTGGGCCGGCACGTGCGTACCCGCAACGGTTTATGGGCGGCGCTGAGCCGCAACGGGCGCGCCCGTAAAGAAGAAGCCGAAACGCGCGAGCTGGCGTGGCACTGGCTGGAATACACCGGCATTGCAAAATTTGCCCACTATCGTGCCTGCGACCTGGCCTACGGGCATCAGCGACGTCTCGAAATTGCCCGGGCGCTGGCAACGGATCCGCTCCTGCTGGCGCTGGACGAACCCGCCGCCGGAATGAACGCGGCGGAAAAAGTGGCACTCGGTGAACTGCTGTCGCGTATTCGTGACGACGGCAGAACCCTGCTGATGATCGAACACGACGTCAAGCTGGTGATGGGCATCTGCGATCGCCTGACGGTGCTTGATTACGGCAAAACGCTCGCCAGCGGCACGCCAGAGAGCGTGCGTCGCGACCCGGCAGTGATTGCCGCCTGGCTTGGAGGCAACGCCCATGTCTGAATTACTGAAGGTTGAACGTCTGGACGTGCATTACGGCGGTATTCAGGCCGTACGCGATGTCTCTTTTACCCTGCACGAAGGCGAACAGGCTACGCTGATCGGCGCGAACGGCGCGGGAAAAAGCTCCACCGTGCGCGCCATCACCGGGCTGGAAAACTTTAGCGGCAGTATTGAATTCAACGGTAAAACGGTACGTAAGCGCAGGCCCGAATCCTTGCTCCGGGATGGGTTAGTCATGGTCCCGGAAGGACGAGGGATCTTCGCCCGAATGACGGTACTGGAAAACCTGCAGATGGGTGCCTGGCTCAGGCGTGACACTGTCACCATCAGGCAAGAGATGAATGACATTTTCGAGCGCTTCCCGCGCCTGGGGGAGCGCCAGCATCAGCTCGCTGGCCTGCTTTCCGGCGGTGAGCAACAGCTGCTGGCGCTTAACCGCGCCCTGCTAAGCCGCCCGCGCCTGCTGATCCTCGACGAGCCGTCGATGGGTCTGGCCCCGAAGATGGTGGAGAACATTTTTGCCGTTATCGGCGGCCTGCGTGAACGCGGCGTCGCCCTCCTTCTGATCGAGCAAAACGCCAGGCTCGCGCTTGAAGTGACCGACAGCGCGTGGGTGATGGACAGCGGCAGCATTGTCCATCATGGCGAGTCGAAAGCGCTGCTCAATGACGACCAGATTGCACAGATTTACCTGGGCGAAATGCCCGTTTAACCACACCAGCCAACATCAGGGAAATATAATGAAAACAGTAAAAATCAGTGTGCTCAGCGCCGCTATTCTCCTCAGCGGTTTTGCCTCGACGGCCGCGTGGGCCGCTGGCAGCGAATCCTTGACCATTGGCCTGGCGGGCCCACTCACCGGCCCGTCTGCCCGTATCGGTAAAGATCTGGAAAACGGTGCGCAGCTGGCCATTGACGACATCAACAAGCAGCACCCGACCATCGGCGGCAAAGCGGTGACCTTCAAACTGCAGTCCGAAGACGATCAGTCTGACCCGCGCACCGCCGTTGCCGTGGCGCAACGTCTGGTGGACAGCGGCGTGGCGGGCGTAGTTGGCCACTGGAATACCGGCACCAGCATTCCGGCCGCGCGCGTTTATCACGATGCGGGCATCGCACAGGTGGCCCCGGTAGCGACCGGGCACGCCTATACCAAACAGGGCTTCGACACCAGCTTCCGCGTAATGGGCCATGACGATGACGGCGGACAGTTTGCCGGTCAGTACGCGGTCAATACGCTGAAAGCCAAACGCATTGCGGTGATCGACGACCGTACCGCCTTTGGTCAGGGTCTGGCGGACGAATTTATCAAATCGCTGGAAGCTCAGGGCGTGAAGATTATCGACCGTCAGTACGTCGATGATAAAACCGTGGACTTCAGCGCCGTGCTGACCGCCATTCGCAGCAAAAACGCCGATCTGATCTTCTTTGGCGGCGTCGACAGCCAGGCTGCACCGCTGGCGCGCCGTATCAAACAGCTGGGCATGAACGCCACGCTGATGGGCGCAGGCGGCTTCGTCAGCCAGACGTTCCTTCAACTGGCGCAGAAAGAAGGCGAAGGCGTTGTCGCCCTCGAACCGGGCCTGCCGGTTGAGAAAATGCCGGGCGGTAAGGCGTTTGAGCAGGCCTACCAGGCGCGCTACCACACGCATATTGAACTGCACGCCCCGTTCGCCTATGACGCCACCCGCGTGCTGGTTGCGGCCATGGAAAAAGCCGACTCCGTCGATCCGACCGAGTATCTGCCTGCCCTGCGCGCCATCAGCTATTCGGGCGTGACCGGACGGATCGCGTTTGATAAAGAAGGCAACCTGAAATCACCGTCGTTCACGGTCTACAAAGTCGTTGACGGCAAGTGGCAGCCGCAGACCGTGCTGGGCGGCGCGAAAGACAAGTAACCGCAGTGAGGCAATGTGATGAGTGATAATAATGAGCTGGGCATTCTCGCCCGCCGCAAAATTGAAGCAGAAATTATTAAGCCAATCTATGAAATCCTGGTGCGGGAGATAGGAAAAACCCGCGCGCAGGCGGTCATTGGCGAGGCCATTGAGCAGGCCGCGATTGACGCAGGCAAAGCGTTTGCCAGCAAAGAGCCCGACGGCGCGGACGTAAAGAGCTTTATCGCCCTGCAGTATCTGTGGGAGAAAGATAATGCCCTTGAGGTTAAGGTGATCGACGCCGACGACCAGCAGTACAACTACAACGTGACCCGCTGCCGCTACGCCGAGATGTACCACGAGATGGGGCTGGGTGAAATCGGTCACCTGCTTTCCTGCGCGCGCGATGAGAAATTTATTGTGGGCTACGCGCCGGACGTGGAGCTGACGCGCACCACCACCATCATGCAGGGCGGCTCATGCTGTGACTTCCGCTACCGCAGTAAAAAGGACACGGCATGATTCGGGTCAACGCTGAGCGTCTGTGGACAACGCTGGAGATGATGGCGCAGATCGGCGGCACTCCCGCCGGTGGCGTTACCCGTCTGGCCCTGAGCGAGGAGGATCGCATCGCGCGTAACCTGCTGCGCGACTGGGCGCTGGAGGCGTGCCTCACCTGCGACGTCGACAGCATGGGCAATATGTTTATTCGCCGCGCGGGTACAAACCCGGCGCTTGCGCCGGTGATGACCGGCTCGCACGTCGATTCGCAACCCCTCGGCGGCAACTACGATGGTATCTACGGCGTGCTGGCCGGGCTTGAGCTGCTGCGGACGCTGAACGATAACAACGTACAAACCGAGCGCGACATTGTCCTGGTGAACTGGACCAACGAGGAAGGCGCGCGCTTTGCCCCGGCGATGCTCGCATCAGGCGTTTGGGCAGGTCAGCTTTCCGAAGATTTTGCCTACGCCAGGATGGACAGCAAGCGAGTAACGGTACGCGAGGCGCTTGAGGCGATCGGTTATCACGGCGAAATCCCAGCCCGCGCTTTTCCGGTCCACGCCTGCTATGAACTGCACATTGAGCAGGGACCGATTCTGGAAGATGAATCCATCGATATCGGTCTGGTGCGTGCGGCCATGGGCCAGCGCTGGTTTACCCTCGCGCTGGAGGGTTTCGCCGCGCATGCGGGCACCACGCCCATGCACAGCCGACGCGATGCGTTAACCGCGTTTGCCGAGCTGGCGCTGAAGGTTGAAGAGATTGGTTATCGGCATGCGCCGGACGGTCGCGCAACGATCGGCATGGCGGAGATCACGCCGAACTCGCGAAACGTGGTGCCGTCTCGCGTCGTGTGTAGCGTGGAGTTCCGCCATCCGGAGCAGGATGCGCTGGAAGCGATGGAGGTGGCGCTGCATCAGGCTGCGGAAAGCCTGGCCGCCCGTGGCGTGACGGCTAACGTCGAGCGCATTTTTGACTACGCGCCGATTGCGTTTAACGCGGCGTGTCTGGCCCGCACGGAACGCGCCGTGGCGGCGCTGGGTTACTCGTCTAAACTGATGGTTTCGGGTGCCGGGCATGACACCTGTTATGTCAGCAAAATCGCCCCGGCCAGCATGATCTTTATCCCCTGTGAGAAAGGCATCAGCCATAACGAAGCGGAAAGGATCCTGCCGGAGTGGTCAGAGAAAGGGGCAAACGTGCTGTTGCACAGCGTGTTGGCCGCCGCGCAGGAAATCTAAGCCATTACCGTACCCTCTCCCACAGGTCTAAGGACGGCTCCCTCTCCCTTGAGGGAGAGGGCTGGGGTGAGGGGGAACATACGGCTCTGGTGGATATTCCGTTCACTTTATGTTCCTTGCTACTCTGTAACGACATGACCGGTGAACGTGCCAGGGTGGCTCAGTCGCCACCACCCTGCCGACCCGGGCTCCCGGCGGTAAATCGCCGCTTCGCGGTGCCCTCGGCTTATTCCTTCCGGCTTGTCGGGGACGGGCGGAGGCAACGTCCATGTAAAGCCCGCCCTCTCGGCGCATCCCTGCGCCTCGCCCCGGCCGGAAGGCAAACGCCTCAGCGATTTACAGCCGGACCAGGTCGTCGCTGTAAGTCATTAATTATCCTGAAACAACATTCATCGCTTCCGGTTAAAAAACTACTGGGGATTCCTCAGCCCACGGGGAGAGGGGACAAACCGGGCGGCTTTTACGGCTTCGGCACCTTCGCCAGGCTAAACCAAATCCCCACCGCCAGCAGCAATAACATTCCTCCTGCGCTACCCAACGCCACGCTATGCGAGGTGATAAACGCCGTTTTTGCCGCCTCAATCACCGACTCCGCCAGTGACGGTGCCAGATCCTGCGCCACCTTCACCGCTTCACCGATAGATGACGAGGCTTTATCTGCAAGCGACGGGTTCAGCCCCTGCGGCAGCTCAATCGACGCCGAGAAGCTGCGGGTTAACAGCAGGCCGAAAATGGCGATCCCCAGCCCCGCGCCCAGCTCGTAGGACATGGTTTCAATCGCCCCTGCAGCAGCCGCTTTCTCTTTTGGCGCAGCGGCCATAATCGCAGAGGTCGAGGCCAGCAGCGCGCTGGCCGCGCTAAAGCCGAGCAGAACCATCAGGGCAGACGCCAGCAGCTGCTGAGTGCTGAAATCCAGAATCGACAGGCCGATAAAACTGACCGCGCTCAGACCCATCCCCCCTGCCGCCACAAGACGCAGACCGAGACGTCCCACCAGTACACCCGCTATCGGGCCGCTAAACCCGCTGGCCACCATCAGCGGCAGCATAAACATGCCCGCCTCAAACGGCGTGAAGCCATGTACAAACTGCAGCTCCTGCGCCATCAGCAGTTCAAACCCCACCAGCGCGATCATCGCCGTCATCGCCATCACCACGCCGCTTAAAATGATGCGGTGGCAAAACAGGCGCATGTCGATCATCGGCACGCGGGCGCGGAGCTGAATGCGCACGAAAATAAACAGCATTACCGCGCCAGTCAGCAGCGTACAGGCCACCAGCCACGGCGACAGCACGCCTTTCAACGCGGTTTTGGCGCTGTAGACCAACAGTAAAATCGCCACGATCAGCATGATCGCATGGCTAATGTTCAACGGCTGCTCAGGCCGCCCCTGCTGCCGGGGAACAAAACGCGCCGCAAGCGTGACAACAATAAGCACGATTGGCACGTTGATCAAAAACACTGACCCCCAGTAGAAGTGTTCCAGCAACATACCGCCAATCAGCGGACCAAACGCCGCCCCGCCTGATCCCACGGCCGCCCAGACGCCGAGCGCGATGTTGCGATCCTTCGCGTCGACAAACAGCGTGCGGATCCCTGCAAGCGTGGCCGGAATTATCATCGCTGCGCCTATTGCCAGCGAGGCGCGCGCCGCAATCAGCCAGCCCGCAGAAGGCGCAAACGCTGCCGCCAGCGACGACAGGCCAAACAGCGTGCTGCCAATCATGAGCAATCGTTTAAAACCAATGCGGTCACCCAGCGCCCCCATCGGCAGTACCATTCCCGCCATCACCAGCGAGTAAATGTCGATGATCCACAGTAATTCATTGCCGCTGGCGCCCAGCGTCATGCTCAATGTCGGCGCCGCCACGTGCAGCACCGTCGCGTCGATCGCCACCGGGATATACACCAGCACGATAATCACTAACGCTAACCACTGACGAAACATAAATTTCCTTTTCTTTTAAAACATGGACACATGTCCAGGATGCGATCCTACGTAAAGTTGAACACATGTCCAGCTTTTTGTTACACTCGTTTCGCCCCCATTGAGAGTGAGAAAAACATGCGTTATCTGAGCAAGGACGAGCGGCGTGAAGCCATCCTGCAGGCCGCCATGCGCGTGGCCCTCGCCGAAGGACTGGCGGCCATGACGGTGCGCCGTATTGCCGCTGAAGCCAGCGTGGCGACAGGACAGGTTCACCACCACTTCACCTCCGGTGGAGAGCTAAAGTCGCTGGCCTTTGTTCGCCTGATCCGCGAGCTGCTGGATGCCGACGCGTTGGACGAAAACGCCAGCTGGCGCGAGCGGCTGCATGCCATGCTCGGCAGCGATGACGGCAGGTTTGAACCCTACATTCGTCTGTGGCGTGAAGCCCAAATTCTGGCCATTCGGGATGCCGAAATAAAAGGCGCTTACGTACTGACAATGGAGATGTGGCACCAGGAGACCGTTGCCATTATTCGTGCCGGGGCGGACGCCAGCGAATTTGCGCTGACTGACCGTGCAGAAAATATTGCCTGGCGTTTGATAGGGCTGGTGTGCGGGCTGGACGGCATTTACATATTAAATATGCCGGAGATGGACGACGCGGCCTTTAATAAGCATCTCGATAAACTCATTACGCTTGAATTGTTTTAATACCCCTTCCGGAGTATTAATTCTCGTGCATTTTACAATTAGTAACACATTAAGCGACCCCTTAATCCCATTCTAATCTCAGGGGTTCGCTTTTTTATCTATCCTTTCAGATGTATCCCAAAACATCCAATAAACTCTAGTCCCCACCATCACTTATCTTTTTGTTTTCACTTCGTTTTTCTCTCCATTATGGCAAGCAAGAGGGCGATATGTCACCACAAAGTGAAAAGAGTAACCCGCATCTTTTAAGTAACTGGAAACCTGAAAACGCGCAATTTTGGGAGAATAAAGGCAAACATATCGCGCAAAGAAATCTGTGGATCTCGGTGGCATGTTTACTGCTGGCCTTTTGCGTATGGATGCTGTTTAGCGCAATCGCGGTCAATCTCAATAAAGTCGGATTTAATTTCACCACCGATCAACTTTTTATGCTAACGGCATTACCTTCTCTCTCCGGCGCGATATTGCGCGTCCCCTATTCGTTTATGGTACCCATATTTGGCGGACGATACTGGACGGTATTGAGTACCGTCATCCTGATTATTCCCTGCGTCTGGCTGGGAATTGCCATTCAGACCACCGCGACGCCTTACTGGGTCTTTATCGTGATTGCCCTGCTCTGCGGCTTTGCAGGTGCCAACTTTGCCTCCAGCATGGGCAACATCAGCTTCTTCTTCCCCAAGGCAAAACAGGGCAGCGCGCTCGGCATTAACGGCGGGCTCGGCAACCTGGGCGTCAGCGTGATGCAGCTGGTCGCACCCTTGGTGATATTTCTGCCGATGTTCACTTTCCTCGGCGTGCACGGCGTGCCGCAGGAAGATGGCTCGACGATATGGCTGGCCAATGCAGCATGGATCTGGGCGCCGCTGCTGCTGCTGGCAACCCTTGCGGCTTTTTTTGGCATGAACGATATAGCCAGCTCTAAGGCTTCTATTGCCAGCCAGCTCCCGGTGCTGAAGCGCTTTCACCTCTGGCTGCTGAGCCTGCTCTATCTGGCGACCTTCGGCTCGTTTATCGGCTTCTCGGCGGGTTTTGCCATGCTGTCAAAAACTCAGTTTCCGGACGTCAACATCCTGCACCTCGCCTTCTTTGGTCCACTTATCGGTGCGCTGGCCCGTTCAGCGGGCGGGATGATCTCTGACAAACTGGGCGGCGTGCGGGTCACGCTGATTAACTTCGTCTTTATGGCCGTCTTTAGCGCCCTGATCTTCCTGACGCTGCCCGGCTCTGGCTCCGGCAGCTTTGTCGCGTTCTATCTGGTCTTTATGGGACTGTTCCTCACCGCCGGGCTGGGCAGCGGATCCACCTTCCAGATGATCGCGATTATTTTCCGTCAAATCACGCTCGACCGCGTCAAAAAGCAGGGTGGCACAGACGAGCAGGCGCAGCACGAAGCGGTGACGGAGACCGCCGCCGCGCTGGGCTTTATCTCCGCTATCGGCGCCGTTGGCGGGTTCTTCATTCCCAAAGCTTTTGGCACCTCGCTGGCGATGACCGGATCGCCGGTCGGCGCTATGAAGGTGTTCCTCGTGTTTTACATTGTCTGCGTGCTTGTTACCTGGCTGGTGTATGGCCGCAAATCCGCAAAAAAAGAATAACTACACGTCCGAAGCAGGAGAAATGTCATGAGCAAACTGTTGGATCGCTTTCGTTATTTCAAAACAAAGGGGGACAGCTTCGCCAACGGGCACGGGCAGGTATACCACACCAACCGCGACTGGGAGGACAGCTACCGTCAGCGCTGGCAGTTCGACAAGATTGTGCGCTCCACCCACGGCGTAAACTGTACCGGCTCCTGCAGCTGGAAGATTTACGTCAAAAACGGCCTGGTGACCTGGGAAACCCAGCAGACCGACTATCCGCGCACCCGCCCTGACCTGCCCAACCATGAGCCGCGCGGCTGTCCGCGTGGGGCGAGCTACTCCTGGTATCTCTACAGCGCCAACCGTCTCAAATACCCGCTGGTGCGCCGCACGTTAATTGAGCTCTGGCGCGAGGCGCTGGCGCAGCATACCGACCCGGTGCTGGCCTGGGACGCCATCCAGAGCGATCCGCAAAAGGCGCAGAGCTACCGGCAGGCGCGCGGACACGGCGGATTTATCCGCTCGAACTGGAAAGAGCTAAACCAGCTGATCGCCGCCGCCAACGTCTGGACCATCAAAAATTATGGCCCGGACCGCGTGGCGGGTTTCTCCCCTATCCCGGCAATGTCGATGGTCTCCTACGCCGCCGGTACGCGCTATCTTTCCCTGCTGGGCGGCACCTGCCTGAGCTTCTATGACTGGTACTGCGACCTGCCTCCGGCTTCGCCAATGACCTGGGGAGAGCAGACCGACGTGCCGGAGTCCGCCGACTGGTACAACTCCAGCTATATCATTGCCTGGGGCTCGAACGTGCCGCAGACCCGTACCCCGGACGCCCACTTCTTCACCGAGGTGCGCTACAAAGGCACCAAAACCGTCGCCATCACGCCGGACTTCTCGGAGGTAGCGAAGCTGAGCGACCAGTGGCTGGCCCCCAAACAGGGCACCGACAGCGCCCTCGCGATGGCGATGGGCCACGTGATCCTCAAAGAGTTCCACCTCGATAACCCCAGCGACTACTTCCTCAACTATTGTCGCCGCTATACCGACATGCCGATGCTGGTGCTGCTCGACGAGCAGGAAGACGGTCGTGTGGTGCCGGGACGAATGCTGCGCGCCTCGGACCTTGTCGACGGGCTGGGTGAAGCCAATAACCCTGAATGGAAGACCGTCGCCTTTGACATTGCCGGGAACCTGGTGGTGCCAAACGGTTCGATTGGTTTCCGCTGGGGAGAAAAAGGCAAATGGAATCTGGAGCCGCAGGCGGCGGGCCACGAAACCGAACTGACGCTTTCTTTGCTCGTTACCCACGACAGCGTTGCCGACGTCGCCTTCCCCTACTTTGGTGGCAACGAAAATCCGCATTTCCGCAGCGTGAAGCAGGAGCCGGTGCTGACGCGCCGCGTTCCGAGCAAAACCCTGACGCTCGCCGACGGCAGCGAGAAACGGGTGGTCAGCGTTTATGATCTGGTGCTGGCTAACTACGGTCTCGATCGCGGTCTGGAAGACAACAACGCAGCAGCAAACTACGGTGAAATCAAAGCCTACACCCCGGCCTGGGGCGAGCAGATTACCGGCGTGCCTGCTTATCTGATAGAAAAAATCGCCCGCGAGTTTGCCGATACGGCGCACAAAACGCACGGTCGTTCGATGATCATTCTGGGTGCCGGGGTCAACCACTGGTACCACATGGACATGAACTACCGCGGGATGATCAACATGCTGGTCTTCTGCGGCTGCGTCGGGCAGAGCGGCGGCGGCTGGTCACACTATGTCGGCCAGGAGAAGCTGCGCCCACAAACCGGCTGGCTGCCGCTGGCCTTCGCGCTGGACTGGAACCGTCCGCCGCGCCAGATGAACAGCACTTCCTTCTTTTACAACCACGCCAGCCAGTGGCGCTATGAGAAGCTTACCGCGCAGGAGTTACTCTCCCCGCTGGCGGACGCCTCGAAATTCACTGGCCACCTGATCGACTTCAACGTCCGCGCGGAGCGTATGGGCTGGCTGCCGTCGGCCCCGCAGCTCAACCTTAACCCGCTGCACATTAAAGCCCGCGCGGAGGCGGCGGGCATGACGCCGCAGGAGTACACCGTACAGGGGCTGAAATCCGGTGACGTGCGTTTCGCCTGCGAGCAGCCCGACAACGGTAAGAACCATCCCCGCAACCTGTTCGTCTGGCGCTCTAACCTGCTCGGCTCGTCCGGGAAAGGCCACGAGTACATGCTGAAATACCTGCTCGGCACCGAGAGCGGCATTCAGGGCGAGGATCTCGGCTCTACCGATGACGTGAAGCCTGAAGAGGTGGAGTGGCAGACCGCCGTCATCGAGGGCAAGCTCGACCTGCTAGTCACGCTTGACTTCCGCATGTCCAGCACCTGCCTGTTCTCTGATATCGTTCTACCCACCGCCACCTGGTATGAAAAAGACGATATGAATACCTCGGACATGCATCCGTTTATTCATCCGCTCTCCGCCGCCGTCGACCCGGCGTGGGAGTCCCGCAGCGACTGGGAGATCTACAAAGGCATCGCCAAAGTCTTCTCCGAGGTCTGCGTCGGGCATCTGGGCACCGAAACCGACGTGGTGCTGCAGCCGCTGCAGCACGACTCGCCGGCGGAGCTCTCCCAGCCGTTTGATATTCAGGACTGGCGCAAAGGCGAATGCGATCTGATCCCCGGCAAAACCGCGCCGAACATTGCGGTCGTCGAGCGTAACTACCCGGAAACCTACGAACGCTTCACCTCTCTCGGTCCGCTAATGGATAAGCTCGGCAACGGCGGAAAAGGCATTTCATGGAACACGCAGAACGAGGTCGATTTCCTCGGCAAGCTGAACTACGTCAAGCTCGACGGCCCGGCGAAAGGCCGGCCGCGCATTGAAACCGCTATTGACGCCTCCGAGGTGATCCTCGCTCTGGCACCGGAAACCAACGGTCAGGTGGCGGTGAAAGCCTGGGAAGCGCTCGGCGAACTGACCGGGCGCGATCACACCCATCTGGCGCTGAACAAAGAAGACGAGAAGATCCGCTTCCGCGATATCCAGGCACAGCCGCGCAAAATCATCTCCAGCCCGACCTGGTCCGGACTTGAGAGCGAGCATGTCTCCTACAACGCGGGCTACACCAACGTGCACGAGCTGATCCCGTGGCGTACCCTTTCTGGTCGTCAGCAGCTTTATCAGGACCACGCGTGGATGCGCGCCTTCGGAGAGAGTCTGGTGGCCTACCGTCCGCCGATAGATACCCGAAGCGTTACCCATATGCGCGAGATCCCGCCGAACGGATTCCCGGAAAAAGCGCTGAACTTCCTGACGCCGCACCAGAAATGGGGCATCCACTCCACCTACAGCGAAAACCTGCTGATGCAAACCCTGTCGCGCGGCGGGCCGATTGTCTGGATCAGCGAAACCGACGCCCGCGAGCTGGGCATTGAGGACAACGACTGGATCGAAGCCTTCAACGCCAACGGCGCCCTCACCGCCCGCGCGGTGGTCAGCCAGCGCGTACCGCCGGGCATGACCATGATGTACCACGCCCAGGAGCGCATCCTGAACATTCCGGGTTCAGAGGTGACCGGACGGCGCGGCGGGATCCACAACTCGGTGACCCGCGTTTGCCCTAAACCGACGCACATGATCGGCGGTTACGCGCAGCTGGCGTACAGCTTCAACTATTACGGCACCGTCGGCTCCAACCGCGACGAGTTCATCATGATCCGCAAAATGAAAAACATTAACTGGCTGGATGGCGAAGGTCGGGATCAGGTACAGGAGGCGAAAAAATGAAAATACGCTCACAGGTTGGCATGGTTCTGAACCTCGATAAATGCATTGGCTGCCACACCTGCTCGGTCACCTGTAAGAACGTCTGGACCGGGCGTGAAGGCATGGAATATGCGTGGTTTAACAACGTCGAAACCAAGCCGGGGATCGGCTACCCGAAAAACTGGGAAGATCAGGAGGAGTGGCAAGGCGGCTGGATCCGCGGCATTACCGGCAAGCTAACGCCGCGCCTCGGCGGCAAAATGGGCGTGCTGTCGAAAATTTTCGCTAACCCCGTCCTGCCGCAGATTGACGATTATTACGAGCCCTTCACCTTTGACTATCAGGATCTGCACCGCGCCCCGGAGGGCGATCACCTCCCTACCGCCCGTCCGCGCTCGCTGATTGACGGTAAGCGGATGGACAAAATCGTCTGGGGGCCCAACTGGGAAGAGCTGCTGGGCGGCGAGTTCGAAAAACGCGCCCGCGACCGCAACTTCCAGAAGATCCAGAAAGAGATGTACGGCCAGTTTGAAAACACTTTCATGATGTACCTGCCGCGTCTGTGCGAGCACTGCCTGAACCCCAGCTGTGCCGCCACCTGCCCGAGCGGCGCGATTTACAAGCGTGAAGAGGACGGCATCGTGCTGATCGACCAGGACAAATGCCGCGGCTGGCGTCTGTGCATCAGCGGCTGTCCGTACAAGAAAATCTACTTCAACTGGAAAAGCGGCAAATCAGAAAAATGCATCTTCTGCTATCCGCGCATTGAATCCGGCCAGCCGACCGTCTGCTCGGAAACCTGCGTCGGGCGCATCCGCTACCTCGGCGTGCTGCTGTATGACGCGGACCGCATTGAAGAGGCGGCCAGCACCGAGCATGAAACCGATCTGTACGAGCGCCAGTGCGACGTGTTCCTGAATCCAAACGATCCGGCGGTGATTGAAGAAGCGCTGAAACAGGGTATTCCGCAGAACGTGATTGACGCCGCCCAGCGCTCGCCGGTCTATAAAATGGCGATGGACTGGAAGCTGGCTCTGCCGCTACATCCGGAGTACCGCACCCTGCCGATGGTCTGGTACGTGCCGCCGCTGTCACCGATTCAGTCCTACGCCGATGCGGGCGGCCTGCCGCAGAGTGACGGCGTCCTGCCTGCCGTAGAGAGCCTGCGCATTCCGGTGCAGTACCTGGCAAACATGCTCAGCGCGGGCGATACCGGCCCGGTGCTGCGCGCCCTGAAGCGCATGATGGCGATGCGCCACTACAAACGCTCCCAGACCGTGGAAGGCGTGACTGATACCCGCGCCATCGAAGAGGTCGGCCTGACCGAAGCGCAGGTTGAAGAGATGTATCGTTATCTGGCCATTGCCAATTACGAAGATCGCTTCGTGATCCCAACCAGCCACCGTGAAATGGCGCGCGACGCTTTCCCGGAGAAAAACGGCTGCGGCTTCACCTTTGGCGACGGCTGCCACGGCTCCGACACCAAATTCAACCTCTTCAACAGCAGCCGCATTGACGCGATTAACATCACCGAGGTACGCGAACACGGGGAGGGAGAATAATGCAAATCCTCAAGATCATCGCGCTGCTGATCGAATATCCCGATGAAACCCTGTGGGATAGCCGTGATGAAGCGTTTTCGTTGATTGAGCAGGACGCGCCCGCGCTGCTGCCGTTTACCCGGCAGCATCTGAACGCCCCGCTGCTGGATAAACAGGCCGAGTGGTGCGAGGTTTTTGAGCGCGGTCGCGCAACGTCGCTACTCCTGTTCGAGCACGTTCACGCGGAGTCCCGCGATCGCGGTCAGGCGATGGTCGACCTGATGAGCCAGTACGAGAAAGCCGGGCTGCAGCTCGACTGTCGTGAGCTGCCGGATTACCTGCCGCTCTACCTGGAATACCTCAGCATCGTCACCGACGATGAAGCTCGCGAAGGATTACAAAACGTCGCGCCGATCCTGTCGCTGATTGGGGGACGTCTGAAGCAGCGCGGCGTGGCGCATTACCAGCTATTTGACGCCCTGCTGGCGCTGGCGGGTACGCGGCTTTCCAGCGACAGCGTGGCGACACAGGTGTCCAGTGAAAAACGGGATGATTCCCGCCAGGCGCTGGACGCCGTCTGGGAAGAGGAACAGGTCAAGTTTATCGAAGACAACGCCACATCGTGCGACAGCTCGCCGATGCAGCAATATCAACGACGCTTTAGCCAGGACGTCGCGCCGCAGTACGTGGACGTCAGCGCCGGAGGCCCAAAATGACACACTACCTGAACGTGTTTTTCTATGACATTTACCCCTACATCTGCGCCACCGTCTTTTTCCTCGGCAGCTGGTTGCGCTACGACTACGGGCAGTACACCTGGCGCGCCTCGTCGAGCCAGATGCTCAGCAAACGCGGCATGAACTGGGGCTCGAACCTGTTTCATATCGGGATCCTGGGGATTTTCTTCGGACACCTGTTCGGCATGTTAACCCCGCACTGGATGTACGCCTGGTTTTTACCCGTCGCGGTTAAACAGCAGTTGGCCATGATGGCGGGTGGAGTTTGTGGCGTATTGACGCTGATTGGCGGTTCTATGCTGCTTTACCGCCGCCTGTTCAATCAGCGCGTGCGCGCCACGTCCACCACGCCGGATATCATCATCATGAGTATTTTGCTGATCCAGTGCATCCTGGGCCTGACCACCATCCCATTCTCCGCGCAGTATCCTGACGGAAGTGAAATGATGAAGCTGGTCGGCTGGGCGCAGGGGATCGTGACGTTTAAGGGAGGCTCATCAGAAATGCTGAGCGGCGTGGCGCCGATCTTCCGCGTTCATCTGGTGCTCGGGATGACGATCTTCCTGATCTTCCCGTTCACCCGTCTGGTGCACGTGTGGAGCGCGCCGTTTGAGTATTTTACCCGTCGGTATCAGGTGGTGAGATCGCGTCGTTGATTTTGTCGGGTGGCGGCTACGCCTTACCCGACCTACGTTCAAACTCATGCAGGCCCGGTAAGGCGTAGTCGCCACCGGGCTATAATCAACCGACGGAACCTCCGGTTACCAGAGAGAGAATAAATAACAGCAACAACACTGCGACGATCAGCCCGAACGCAAGCAGCACAGCATGAAAGGTCAGCGTTAGCCCTGAGAATAGAAGTGCCCCAGAGATACACCAACGGCTCTCCTTGCACATTCCTCCGATGAACGAAAGTCCCAGTGCCACAACAGCGAGTATAATCCCGGCGTTAAGAATAATACTGTCGATATCAACCGTCGTTTTTTCGATTCGGGCAGCAGGACGCTCTCCCTTTAACCCCGCAATTACCCCTTGTTTTACAGCCGAAACTTTCTCAGCAACAATAACCTCAAGCGCTGGCGGCTTTGGAGAAAACGGTCCGAATGAAAACTGAAAGATTGAGAGAATGAGTGCAATTCCCCCCAAAAACATTCCCAATGAACTGAATTTATTTCGTAATACGATTTCCATATCAATATGCCTTCGAGTAATGCCGCCGCGTGGGCTGTAGGCCCGGAAAGGCGTAGCCGCCACCGGGCGATTAAGACTGAAGCATGCCGTTTTGCAGAAGAAAATTCCACCACTGAATATCGCCTCATAATGGCCCAAAAGTACCGTTATTGGTTCTTCAGGTCACTCCTGCCGTTGGAAACGTTGAGGAATAATGGCTCCCGAACACAACACAGAGGGAGTTATCGTGATGAAACCATTTTTTCGTACGGCAGTGATGATCGGCATGATGAGCGCATTTTCCACTTATGCTACCGCGCAGGAGACAACCCGCATGAATACCAAAACCATTCGCGCAATGACGGGCGCAGAAGCTACCCCATCCTTATCGGCGTCTGAAACCGCGTTAATCGTGGTGGATATTCAAAACGAATATTACGCATCAAAAGATTTTCGCGGTCAGATGGTGATCCCGGATGGTGAAAACGTGCTGAAAAACAGTCAAAAACTGGTCAGCTATGCCCATCAAAAAGGGATGCCGGTCTACTTCGTTCGCCATATGGGGCCGAAAGACAGCCCGCTGTTTGCCGAAGGATCTGTTTATGCGCAGTTCCATAAAGATCTGCAACCTTCTGCGCAAGACGCCATTATCACCAAAGCGACCCCGAGCGCTTTTGTTGGCACCGATCTGGATGCGCAATTAAAGAAAAAAGGGATTAAAAAGGTGATTGTGATTGGCCTGATGACGCACATGTGCATTTCGTCCACCGCACGTGACGCTGTACCGCTGGGTTACAGCGTGATTATTCCTGAAGATGCAACGGCAACGCGCGATCTGGATGACGGCAAGGGCGGCGTGGTGGATCACAAAACGCTGCAGCGGACGGCATTAGCCGGTGTGGCCGATGTATTCGCTGAGGTAATGTCCACCAAAGACGTTATGGCACTTCCGGTCACAAAATAAGACCGGACTTGATCCCTGTCGCCAGCCAGACTTCTATACTGGCTGGCACATGGAGGCTTTTATGACGTTGAAAATTGGTATTGTGGTATTTGATGGCATCATCCCTTTTCACCTTTCGGTGCCGTATGCCGTGTTTGAGAAAGCACTCACACCACAAGGCGAGCCCCTTTATCAGCTGGTTGTTTGCGCCACGACGCCCGGCGTACTGAAGACCAATGCCGGTTTTTCTATCGTTGTGGAGCGCGGGCTCGATGCGTTGGCCGGAATGGATATGGTGATCGTCCCAAGCTGGGATGTTCCCGAGCGAGCCCCGGATCCCGACCTCCTGCTGGCGCTGCAAAAGGCCCATGCTGCGGGTGCACGCATTGTGGGTTTGTGCATGGGCGCATTTGTTGTTGCCGCCGCCGGGTTACTGGAACATCGTCCTGCGACAACGCACTGGCGATGGGCGGCTGATTTTCAGCGCCTCTTTCCCTCCGTGCAAATGGATAAAGACGTGCTTTATATTGATGATGGTGACGTTGTCACTTCTGCGGGAACGGCGGCGAGTATTGACTGCTGCCTGCATCTGGTGCGTCAGGCATGGGGTGCCGAAGTGGCAAACGGCGTGGCGCGCTTATTGGTTGTACCGCCGCACCGCCAGGGCGGGCAGCGACAGTATGTCGAGCTGCCGGTTCAGAATACGCGTCGCGGGGATTATTTCACCGATGCGCTGGCTTGGGCGACGGAGAATCTCCAGCTCGCACTCACGCTGGACTGCGTGGCGGAGAAAGCCTGCATGAGCCGACGCAGTTTTACCCGGCGGTTCCAGCAAACCACGGGGGAAAGTTTTTCGCGCTGGCTACTCAACCAGCGCATCATCGTCGCACAGCGCTATCTCGAAAAAACCGACCAGCCTGTGGATGACATTGCCGAGCGCGTCGGTTTTCCCTCGACGACCTCTTTACGCCGTCACTTTCACAATCTGCTCAATACCTCACCTTCCCGCTATCGACGCGAGTTTCGCGGCCGATAATGAAGTGAGTTATTTTCCCTGCGTTTCAAAACCCGCCATCACGGCCGTGAGCTCAGCCAGTGAAAATCCGTGTTTTGCATCGTCAACGCCCAGTCCAAAGCGTTCCTGCATCAGTCGGTAAAGCGCTTCAGCGTCCGGCAAATGGATCTGCTCCTCCACATGGCCATTTTGCCAGTGGGTAAAGTTGAAGTTGGTTAGCGTCAGCTTGCCGCCATCCGGCAGATGACGACACATCAGCAGATGGTGACGGAAATGCGACTGCGGCCAGTGCGCCGACCAGAAATTCCCCATAACGTAATCACTGAAATACTGCGTCGTCAGGTCAAACTGATACATCGACTGCCAGTGCTCGTGGTGGCGGAACTGCAGTACCCAGTCGTTACCCTCACTCAGCAGACGATACAGCCCGTGCGGCGTCTCTTGTTCTTCATTGGCAAGCAAACGAATCGGCGCCGTCAGCGTCTGGCCGCCAAACCCTACGTCGGCAATCCAGCGCTCACCGTTAAGCTCCACCAGCAGCAGGCGATGCGTGCGCGGCGGCATTTGGGGCGGATTTGCCAGAACGACGCGCCCCAGCACGCTGCGTACCGTAAAGCCAACTTCGCGCAATACGCGTTCGAACAGGCCGTTTTGCTCAAAGCAATAGCCTCCGCGGCGCGCGGAGACCAGCTTGTCGACCAGATTCTGATCCTCAAGGTGGATCTCTCGCGGCAGAACGACATCAATATTTTCAAACGGGATCGCGCCGTTGTGGTGTAAATGCAGCGCGCGCAGCATGTCGATATCAACAGCGGTTGGTTGCGTCCAGCCGATGCGAGCGAAATAGGCGGTCAGAAATGGGGACATTCATCAGTTTCCTTTGATTGCGATGTTTTGTTTATAAACTAATTTTATGCGTCCACTTTGATTTACGTGCTTTTTCGTCATACTCATCAAAGTAAATAAGGAGCCTCTATGAATCACTTTCGCCCTGTTGAATTACGTCATGCCAGCCGTCTGCTGAACCATGGTCCGACTGTGCTTATCACCAGTCGGGATGAAAGCCTCGACAGACGCAACGTGATGGCCGCCGCATGGTCAATGCCCGTTGAGTTTGAACCGCCGCGCATCGCGATCGTCGTGGATAAAAGTACCTGGTCACGTGAGCTGATTGAGCGCAGCGGGAAATTTGGCATCGTCATACCCGGCGTGGCAGCGGCCAACTGGACATACGCGGTCGGTAGCGTCAGCGGACGCGATGAAGACAAATTCAACTGCTATGGGATCCCGGTCGTGAACGGTCCTGAACTTGGCCTGCCGGTTATTGAAGAGAAATGTCTGGCGTGGATGGAGTGCCGGTTATTACCTGTAACTTCTGCGGCAGAAAAATATGACACCCTGTTTGGTGAAGTGGTTTCAGCAGCAGCAGACGAACGCGCGTTTGTCGCTGGCCGCTGGCAGTTTGACGGGGATAAGCTGAACACCCTGCATCATCTTGGTGCCGGGACGTTTGTGGCGAGTGGGAAGATTGTGAAGGCGTTGGATTGATTTTTTAAACATATGCGTCTGAATTATATAAAATTTCTATGGCATTTTATGTTTACTATTGCGTTGTGAAACGGAGGATATTTCCGGAGTTGCTGCATTAGCACTCACGCGTTAAGGAAATATCAATGTCATGGAATAAAGATGGCGCAATCTCGTATGCCAAATCACACGCCCAACCGAAGAGCACCGGTTATTGTGCTCGCTACGTCACCGAAGCGATCAGAACGGGGGAAGATTAAAAATCCCCAATACGCGTCTGGCCAAAGATATGGGCCGTACCTTGGTCAACGCTGGATTCCGCCTGGTATACGATCAACCTCATGCCGGTGACGTAGCCGTTATCCAAAATATAGTGGGTCACGATAGCGGGCACGTTTGCATATACGATGGTCAGCAGTGGATCAGCGATTTTGTACAACGCACCCTGTATCCAGGACAGGCTTACCGCAACATACAACCTCATTACGAACTGTTCAGGCATGATTAATGAAACCACTCTACTTATTACTTTTCACCCTTTCTCCGCTCGCGGTCGCAGAAAACATTTATACACCGGGCCAGGCAGCGCTTAAATTCAATCAATGGTATATCGCGCAGTTAGAACAGAACAAACCGCCCGTACTCAATCCAGATGTTATGAATGATTACGTTGCCTCTGGGACAATTGCAGCAGTTAAAGAATTGTATTCAGGCGACAGTAATGAAAAAGATATGCCCGACGCGGATATGTTTATCAAAGCACAGGACTGGGATGATGACTGGAATCAGATAACCGTCTTACATTCTGATTTTGACGCCGTTTGCACAAACGTCTATATCGCGTTTGGTAAGAAGCAAGATCATGTTGTTGCGGATTGTCTCGTTGAAGAACAAGGAAAATGGAAAGTTCGATCGGCGACGCTAATTAAGCAACAGGCATAAGCTCCCAGTCGTACTAATAAAAACACATGGTAGCCTAACGACTACCATGTGCAATTAATTAACTACTTAGAACGCCGCGAAATAATCTCTTCCGCAACATTCCGCGGAGCTTCCGCAAAATGATGGAACTCCATCGTGTACGTCGCGCGTCCCTGTGACATAGAACGCAAGGTGGTGGCGTAACCAAACATCTCTGCCAGCGGCACGTCAGCACGAATAATTTGGCTGCCGTACTGCTCTGCCATCCCCTGCACCATGCCGCGACGGGAAGAGAGATCGCCCATTATATTACCGGCGTACTCTTCCGGCGTTTCCACCTCCACGTGCATCACGGGCTCCAGGATGACCGGATCCGCTTTACGCGCGCCCTCTTTGAAGCCCAGGATCGCCGCCATGCGGAAGGCCATCTCCGAGGAGTCGACGTCGTGATACGAACCAAACGTCAGGGTGGCTTTCACATCCACAACCGGATATCCCGCCAGCACCCCAGAGTTCATGGCCTCACGCAGTCCTTTCTCAACGGAAGGAATATACTCGCGCGGCACCACGCCGCCCTTGGTGGCATCTTCAAACTTAAAGCCGCTGCCCGGCTCTAACGGTTCAAGGCTGAGCACCACATGGCCGTACTGCCCTTTACCGCCGGACTGACGGACAAATTTGCCTTCGATGTCCTTCACCGCTTTACGCAGGGTTTCACGGTACGTTACCTGTGGACGACCAATATTTGCCTCCACGCCAAACTCACGCTTCATGCGGTCGACGATAATTTCCAGATGAAGCTCGCCCATCCCGGAGATAATCGTCTGGCCAGACTCCTCGTCGGTGTGGAGACGGAAAGACGGATCTTCCGCCGCCAGACGCTGCAGCGCGATACCCATTTTCTCCTGGTCAGCCTTGGTTTTCGGCTCGATCGCCAGAGAAATTACCGGGTCCGGGAACTCCATACGTTCAAGCGTAATGACCGCATTAGGGTCGGTCAGCGTGTCACCGGTCGTGACATCTTTCAGACCCACGCAGGCCGCGATATCGCCCGCGCGCAGTTCGTCCACCTCGTGGCGATCGTTCGCATGCATCAGCACGATACGCCCGATACGCTCTTTCTTCCCTTTTACCGGGTTATACACCGCGTCGCCTTTGCGCAGCACGCCGGAGTAGACGCGGATAAACGTCAACTGCCCGACGTACGGGTCGCTCATCAGTTTGAATGCCAGCGCCGAGAACGGTTCGTCATCACTCGGATGACGTTCCGCGTGCTGCCCTTTTTCATCCACGCCATCAATGGCGGGGACGTCCAGCGGCGACGGCATCAGTTCGATCACGGCATCCAGCATGCGCTGCACACCTTTATTTTTGAAGGCGCTGCCGCACAGCATCGGTTGGATTTCCCCGGCAATGGTGCGAATACGCAAGCCCTTAATGATTTCAGCTTCATCAAGATTGCCCGTTTCCAGGTACTTATCCATCAGTTCATCGCTTGCTTCCGCCGCCGCAGAGACCATTTTTTCGCGCCACTCTTGCGCGGTACTGAGCAGATCGTCAGGTACTGGCGCATAGTTAAACGCCATGCCCTGAGTGGCATCGTCCCACAGAATGGTGCGCATCTTGATGAGATCCACCACGCCGGTGAAATTTTCTTCTGCGCCAACCGGGATCACAATCGGCACCGGATTGGCCTTCAGGCGTTCCTGCATCATCCGCACGACGCGGAAGAAATCGGCACCCGGACGGTCCATTTTGTTGACGAACGCAATGCGTGGAACCTTGTATTTGTTCGCCTGACGCCAGACGGTTTCCGACTGCGGCTGCACGCCGCCCACGGAGTCATACACCATCACGGCACCATCAAGTACGCGCATAGAACGTTCCACCTCTATGGTGAAATCCACGTGCCCCGGAGTGTCGATGATGTTGATCCGGTGCGGCTCAAACCCCCGGTCCATACCCGGCCAGAAGCAGCTGACCGCCGCGGAGGTAATGGTGATACCGCGCTCTTGCTCCTGAGCCATCCAGTCGGTGGTTGCCGCGCCATCGTGTACTTCACCCAGCTTGTGGCTCATCCCGGTATAAAACAGGATGCGCTCAGTGGTGGTTGTTTTACCGGCATCGATATGCGCGGAGATACCGATGTTGCGATAACGTTCGAGGGGGATGGGTCGGGGCATGATATTTCCTTAAGTCTTCAAGACTGTATTGTGACGACCGGGATGGTCGTATATTCGTTCGTTTGCTATAATAGTCCTATTGTACGAGTATTATCGAACTATTTTTTAACGATTGACCTATTGTTGATATAGCTCAATCTGACATTTCACGCAGGAAAACCATGATCCCAAACCACCCCGAACCTGAACAAATACTCCTGGAAAACGTGCTGTTCGCCCTCGGCAACCCGCTCCGCCTCTCGATAATTCGCAGGCTGGCCGACGGCAGTGAACTCAGCTGTAATGCCCTTCGTCCGGAAGATGTGGTGAAATCGACAATGACACACCACTGGCGCGTACTGCGCGACAGCGGCGTTATCTGGCAGCGCCCGCAGGGGCGGGAAAATATGATTTCATTGCGAAGAGAGGATCTGGACGCCCGCTTTCCGGGGCTGATGGAGATACTGCTGCAGGTTAAATAGTCTCTGCCCCTACAATGCGATAAACGGGGATCCGTCGGGTTGTTTTGGTGAGCGTATCAAACACCTCGGCCTCAGATGTCACTATCCTGATCCCCGTTTTGCGTAATCTCTGAACATCCGCCGCGATGCGCTGAATACCAAACCAGAAAAGCCCGTCGAGCGCCGTCACGGACAGCCCGTTTTCCAGCGCCAGCTTGAGTCGTTCGCGGGGTGCTTTCACCTGCTGGGCGATTTGCCGGTAAGGGACTTCATTGCATCCTGTCGCGTCACTGCGCTGGATCCGCGTTTTCAGCTGATAGGTAAACTCGTCAGGTATTCCGTTGAGATCCTTTTTAAGGCTATAGACGCAGCCAAAGCGCTTGCCGTTAAACAGAACATTTTTCTGACTAAGCTGCAGCTCGTTTCTGACGCCGTCTATCAGCTGTGGCGCACGGGTGAGGAGAAGCCTGAAGGGAAGCTCGAAGCTGGTCACATAATCCACATTTAGCAGCGCGAGGCGCAAGCGCTCCTCAGCACCGGATTTTTGCTCACGACACTCTTCCAGCACCTCTGCCCACTGGCGCGTCAGGCGTTCCGGCTCGGCGGCTTCGGTAAGGAGATATTTTTCAATCTGGTAATCGACTCGGGTGGTCATAGTGGTGTATCCGGTCGCTGTGGATGGGGTAATTCTATCCAGCGCGGCGACTTTTATAAAGGGCTGAACCGCAACGGCATTCACAAAATGCCGTTGCGATTCAGTCTCCTGATATTTCGAATCAGTGCGCCATTATCCAGCCCATCAGCAGCGTGGCGAAAATCACCGTCGATGCGCCGCCGATACGGGTAGCGATCTGCGCGAACGGCATCAACGACATGCGGTTAGAGGCGGATAAAATCGCCACGTCCCCTGTCCCACCCAGCCCGCTGTGGCAGCAGGTAACGATAGCCGCTTCCACGGGATACATATTCAGACGCGATGCAACAAAATAGCCGCTCAGCGCCATCGCAATCACGATCGATCCGCACACCACAACGTAGCCCACCGAGAAGACCGCCACCACGCTCTCCAGCGGCACGTACAGCATGCCCAGACCAATCATTAGCGGCCAGACCAGCGCTGCCGAGACAAACTTATAGCAACTGTGCGCCCCCTGTTCCATGGAACCGGGGATCACCCTGAAATACTTACACAGCACGGCGATGAGGATCATCAGCACCGGACCAGGAATGTGCACCAGTTTTTCAAACAGGCCACCGACGATGAAAAATGCGCACACCATTAGCAGCCCGCCCCCCATCAGGTGGAAATCCGTCTGCTGAACGCTTTGCGTCCCCGCAAACAGATTCTGATCGTCCTTGCTGCGGGTTAGCATGCCGTTTCCCGAAAGTGCAGGACGTTTCGTTCCCAGACGCGCTAGCGTACCCGCACAGATGATGGCGAAGATATTACCGACGACGGCGGCAGGTGCCAGCTGTGCGACGTAAACGTCAGGCGCTTGTCCGAGTATGGCCGAATACGCCAGCGACAGTGGCAAAATTCCCTCACCAATCCCACCGCCAATAATCGGCACGATGATGAAGAAAAAGGTGTGGTAAGGCGTATAGCCAAACAGCGAGCCGACGATTAACCCGCTCATTACCGCCATCAGCGTCCCAACAACCAGCGGCACAAACATGCGGATCATCCCCTGGATAAGCAGTACCCGGTTCATCCCCAGAATGCTTCCCACCACCAGACAGGCAATGACGAAATAGAGCAGATTCGCTTCTTTCATCAGCAGGTGTACGGTATCCAGCGTCTGTTTTTCGAACACGCCAAAATAGACCAGGATGGATGGCACCATCAGGCAGAGAATGGCCGGACCACCGATGTCCTTCAACAGCGGGAGCTGACGACCGATTTTGGCAAAGGCGAAACCGAGCGTCATGATCACCGCCAGTCCACCGATCATATTTTTCGGCAGCAGCCCCGCCCATGCGGACGTCGCCACGATGGTCGCAATGCCCACAAACAACATCAGTGGGACGGCGCCCACTTCGGCATTACTCAACCCTAACGTAAAACGCGAGGAGACCGGAGAAGTCGATACAGGATTATCTTTCATATAATCACCTGATTAGTAGGTTCGGATATAAAAACAGGAGTAAAAACCGATAACTCCCGTGTTCAAAAATATTCTTTATATTTAATAATTTTAAATCGCCATTGATAAAATGGTTCAGCGTGAAATTAGCACGGGCATTCAGCCAGAAATGTGAAGACCGCAATGGTTTCATTTTATAAAGTTAATTCATCTTTTTGTAAGTAAAGTTATTCATCGCCCGGCATTTTGAAATTAATAAAACCAGACAGAGTGTGACCCTTATCACCACCACCCTGATTTTTAACCGCTAGATTAGCGCTAAATAAAAACATAAACGCGCTTAAGAACAGACCTGCTTCGCAAATCTTATTTAATCCGTTTTAACTATTTCAGGAGTCAACCATGTCTCGCAAAGAAGTGCTGTATACGCCTTATAACGGCGCAGTACTGCTGGAAAACCCATTACTGAATAAAGGCCTCGCGTTCATTAAAGAGGAACGTGATAATTTTAATCTGCACGGCTTATTACCGCATAATGTTGAAACCATTGAAGAGCAGACCGAACGCGCATGGGTACAATTCTGTCATTTCAAAAGTGATATTTCCCGCCACGTTTATCTGCGCAATATTCAGGACACCAATGAGACCCTGTTTTACAATCTGTTGCGGAAACATATGAAGGAGACGCTGCCGATCATATATACCCCAACGGTCGGTGAAGCCTGCGAACATTTCTCTACCATCTATCGTCGGGCGCGCGGGCTTTTTATTTCATGGCCGAATCGCCATCGCATCGATGAAATGCTGCAAAGTTTCTCGCGTAATGATATTCGCGTGATCGTGGTAACTGACGGAGAGCGTATTTTGGGCCTTGGCGACCAGGGGATCGGCGGAATGGGCATTCCGATTGGTAAATTGTCATTGTATACCGCGTGCGGTGGTATTCATCCGGCCTCAACGTTGCCGATTATGCTGGATGTCGGCACCAATAATCAGCAACATCTGGACGACCCGCTGTATATGGGCTGGCGTCATCCACGCATCAGCGACGAGCAATACGCTGAATTTATGGATATGTTTATCAGTACCGTCAACGCCCGCTGGCCAACTGTTTTACTGCAGTTCGAAGATTTTGCGCAAAAAAATGCGACCCGATTACTCCACCGTTACCGCGACCAGCTGTGCTGCTTCAATGACGATATTCAGGGAACCGCTGCCGTCACGGCCGGCACGCTGATTGCTGCCGCCCATGCAGCCGGAACCCACATCCGCGATCAGCGCGTGGTCTTCCTCGGCAGCGGCTCTGCCGGATGCGGTATAGCCGAAAAAATCGTGGCGCTAATGGTCGACGACGGGCTAACCGAGGCCGAGGCCCGCAGCCGGATCTTTATGGTCGATCGTTTTGGCTTACTGACCGACGATATGACCAACCTGCTCGATTTTCAGAAAAACCTGCTTACGGCGCGGGAAGCCATTCGCGACTGGCAGGTGGAATCGTGCAATATTTCGCTGATGGAGGTGGTCAGAAATGCCCATCCAACCGTGATGATTGGCGTATCCGGTCAGCCGGGGCTGTTCAGCGAAGCGATAGTTAAAGAGATGCACCGCCACTGCCCGCGCCCTATTATTATGCCCCTCTCTAATCCAACATCACGCGCAGAGGCGCAACCTCAGGATCTGATCGAATGGACGCAGGGTAGCGCTCTGGTTGCGACGGGTAGCCCCTTTTCGCCGGTATTCTGGCAGAACGAACAGTACGACATTGCCCAGTGTAACAATGCCTACATTTTCCCCGGTCTGGGGCTGGGGATATTGGCCAGCAACGCGCGGCGGGTTACCGAAGAGATGTTGATGGTGGCGAGCCGCAGCCTGGCGGCGCAATCGCCGCTGGTCACCACTGAAAAAGGTGGATTACTCCCTCCCGTCGACCGCATTGATACCGTGTCGCGCAATATCGCGTTTGCGGTCGCCCGGGCAGCGATTGAGCAAGGCGTTGCGGCGGCAATGGATGACGAGACCTTGCTGGCGCAAATCGAAAAAACCTGGTGGCAGGCGGACTATGCGCCGTACCGCAGGTCGGCGCTGTAGTTTCAACGCCGGGTAGCGTTAGCGCCTGCCCGGCAAACCTTACATCGAATACCCAGGCTGCTTGATCAGCTCGTCCAGCTTCGGTCCGATCTCGGTATCCCAGACCTGCGCTTTCCAGTCGGCTTCCTGAACTTCATTCAGCGCCACCGAAATGGAGCGGTCTTTGCTGTTCAGATGGCGCGTAATCACCTCGGCGATATCCGCCGCCAGAGCGTTTTTTTGTTCATCATTCAGATCGCGGGGAAAACATTTGATATCAACGTGTGGCATGTGCAGGTTTCCTTTTATGTAATCGCCTTCCAACGTTATCAGATAATCTCGTTTGCCTTTAACACCTTGTGCAGTTCAGGTAGCGCACACACCGAATCTGCGATCGCGGTGATCTTTGGCGTGTTGGCCGCAAACCATTCGTGCCGTGGCCCCCAGGTGCGCGCGACCGCAATATAGACATCGAGCAGTGTCAGTCGCTCCCCCAGCGCAAAAGGTGAGGCGGTAAGTTGGCTATCGAACCACAGATAGAGTGATTTCCGGTACTCAATGCAGTTTTTCTTCAGCTGCTCCGGCGCGTCGGGCACCCAGCGTTCCGGATAATCGGCATAGGTAAAGGTGGGATAGATGTTCGCCACAAACCAGATGAGCAAACGCTGAAACTGCTGGCGCTCGGCCTGGCCGACGGGCGGGGCAAGATCCGGGCAACGGTCGAGCACCATCAGGGCAATGGCCGCGGTTTCCGTCATGATGGACCCATTTTCCAGCGCCAGCGTCGGGACCTGGCACAGCGGGTTGAGTTTTTGCAGCAGCTCACGCTGCGGGCCGGGCTGGTCAAACCCGTCCACGTTGATAAATTGATAAGGGATATCAGCCAGGGTTAGCATCACTTCACTGATTGCCGAGCCCCAGCCGGGTACGCCATAGAGTTTAATCATGTTGCCCCCTCAGGAATGAAAACCCTAAGTGTAGAGCACCATTAATAGGTTATCCCAGGCGGGTTGACCTCAGACTGCGCCACCGCTTCGCCCTGTTCACCCCAGCGCGCCAGCACCTTCTGGTACTCTCCCCGCTTGATCGCACCGTCCAGCGCGGCCTGCAGCGCGTACACCAGCTCATTGCCCTTTTTCGTGGTGGTGGCTACAAACGCCTTCTTCGGCCCTAATCCCACGACGCGCGTTTTTCCGGTGAGCGCCGCTTTGTAGGCCGAGACTGATTGAGGCCCGAAGAACACGTCTGCCCTGCCAGACTGAATATAGAGATTGCCGGAGGCATCGTCCTGGAGATAGACCGGCAGCGCAGGCGTCCGCCCCGCCTTTTTGTTCTCTTCGTTCCAGCCCAGCAGTATGCGCTCCTGATTGGTACCCGAGCCGACAATCACCTTTTTCCCTGCCAGATCTTCCGCGCTTTTGATTGACTGAATCTCGCTGGTGGATTTCACCGAAAACGCCAGCGAATCGACGCGGTAGGTGGCGAAATCAAACTTCTCTTTACGCTGTTCAGTCACCGCAATGTTCACCAGCGCCACGTCGTAGCGCCCGGAGCTGATCCCCAGCGGCCAGTCTTCCCACGCCGTCGGCACCAGCTTCAGCTTTAGCCCCAGACTGCCCGCCAGCAGGCGAGCGATATCCGGGTCGCTGCCGATGCGCGTGCGGTTATCGCTTGCCAGCAGCGCCAGCGGCGGCGAATTAAGGGCTGAAATGGCCACCGTCAGCGTACCCGGCTCAACGAATTTGTAGTTCGCGGGGATCTTCGCCACCGCCTGCGGATCAAGCGTTATCGGCAGCGGCTGCTCGTTGGCTTTCACATCAATGCTGGCGTGGCTCACCGTCGTGAAGACCAGCCCCGCCAGAAGTCCATATTTCATCTGCGCTCCTTACAGCACTTTAGACAGAAACTGGCGCGTTCGCGCATGCGACGGACGGTTCAACACCTCGTCGCTACTGCCCTGCTCAACAATTTTCCCGTCAACCATAAACACCACCTGATCCGCGACTTCACGGGCAAAGCCAATCTCGTGGGTGACGACCACCAGCGTGGTGCCGGATCGGGCGAGCTTTTTGATCACGTCCAGCACTTCGCCAACCAGTTCAGGGTCGAGCGCCGAGGTGGGCTCATCAAACAGCATCACGCGAGGGCGCAGCGCCAGCGCCCGGGCAATGGCGATACGCTGCTGCTGTCCGCCGGAAAGATGGCGGGACCAGGCATCGGCTTTATCCCGCAGCCCAACCACGTCCAGCAGGCTGTACGCCCTTTCCAGCGCCTCTTTTTTGCTGAGCTTTTTGTGCGCGATGGGCGCTTCAATCAGGTTTTCCAGCACCGTCAGATGCGGGAAGAGATTAAAGTTCTGGAACACGTAACCTACGTTGACGCGCTGTTTGAGGATCTCCTTCTCCTTCAGCTCGTACAGCTTGTCGCCCTGACGGCGATAACCGATGTAATCCCCGTCGATCTGGATAAACCCTTCGTCAACGCGCTCCAGGTGGTTAATGGTGCGCAACAGGGTTGATTTGCCGGAGCCGGACGGCCCAAGGATGACCGTCACGGACCCGGGGGGGATCTCAAGCGAAACGTTGTCGAGCGCCTTATGGCGGCCAAAAAACTTGCTGACGCCGGTAATCGAAATATGTCCTTCAGGAGAGGCTTGCATGAACGGGCTCCTGTGCTGGCGTGGAGGTAACGGAACGGACGCGGCGAGTGGCGCGGTTCTGATTGACGGCGGAGCGGCGTTCGCTGCGTGCCAGAGCGCGCTCAACAACATACTGAATGGCGGACAAGACGGTGGTAATGACCAGATACCAGGCAGCACCGACCATCAGCAGCGGGATCACCTCCTGCGTGCGGTTGTAGATCATCTGAATGGTATAGAACAGTTCCGGCATCGCCAGGACGTACACCATCGCCGTACCTTTGGCGAGACTGATGATTTCATTGAATCCCGACGGCAAGATGGTGCGCAGCGCCTGAGGCAGAATGATCCGCACCGTACGACGCCAGGCCGGGAGACCCAGCGCGGCGGCCGCTTCATACTGACCGTGATCGACCCCAAGGAAGCCCCCGCGAATGATTTCGGCGGTATAGGCGCTCTGCACCAGCGTCAGCCCCACCACGGCGGTAGAGAACTGCCCCAGCACGTTGATGGTGTCGAAACTGCCCCATGTGATACCGGTGAACGGCACGCCCAGAGAGAGCGTGTCGTAGAGATAGGAGAAGTTGTAGAGAATGATCAGCACCACAATCAGCGGCAGCGACCGAAACAACCAGATATAGCCCCACGCCAGGCTGTTCAGCAGCCATGACGAGGACAGTCTCGCCAGCGCCAGCAGGCCGCCCAACACCACGCTCAGCGCGGTGCCGATCAGGGTCAGCAGCAGGGTCTGCCCTACGCCTTCGAGGATCACCGGGTCAAAGAACCAGCGGGCAAATACCGCCCACTCCCAGCGCGGGTTAAAGGCCACCGACTGAATCACGACGGCCAGGACAAACAGCGCCACCGCGGCGCCGACGGCCCGCAGCGGATATCGCGCCGGGACCACCTTAATGGTTTCAACGTTGCTCATCGTCGTTCCTCATGCGGTTTTACTGAACGCTTCGCGTACCAGCGTTTTAGTGAAGCGCAGCCGACCGTCAAACGGCGGCTGGCTGTACTCTTCCGGATCCCGGTTCAGATCGAACTGCGCCTGGTAGCCCTGGCTGAGATAGAGCCTGACCGCCTCCGGCTGGCGAAAACCGGTTGTCAGGTAGATTTGGCTATATCCTGCCAGTACCGCCCGGCGCTCAAGCTCCTGCACCACGCGTCCGGCAAGCCCCTGCTGACGCAGGGTTTTGTCCGTCCAGATGCGTTTGATTTCCGCGGTGCGTTCGTCGAAAGGTTTGTACGCGCCGGTGGCGATAATCATTCCGTCTCGCTCCAGTACGATAAACAGCCCCTGCGGCGCTAAATACCACTCGGTGAGTTCTACTTCCGCGTCTTTAGAGAAGTAGTCCCCATAACGGGCGGCGTATTCTCCGAACAGCCCCTCAATGATGGGCTGGAGTTCGGCATCTTCTGGCGAAACGTCAAGAAATTGTTCGCTCATGCAGCCTCCTTAATCGCCCAGGCCAGCAGGGTTCACTTCGGACTGAGGAATGCGCTCAACCCCTTCCCCCCAGCGGTTCAGCACTTTGTCGTAATCGCCGTTTTTGATGACGCCGTTCAGCGCGGTTTGCACCGGCTCAACCAGCCCGCTGCCTTTTTTCAACGTCACCGCAATGTGCGCCGCCTTTGGCCAGCCGCCGTCGACGCTCCCCACCAGTTTGGTTTTCCCGTTTAGCGCCGCTTTCCAGGCGCCAATCACGTTCGGACCAAAGTAGGCATCCGCGCGTCCGGACTGCAGCGCCAGCGTTTGTGCCGCATCGTCTTTGGTGTAGATCGGGGTAAAGGGTTTGAGTCCTTTCTTCAGGTTTTCGGCATTCCATGCCAGCAGGATGGCCTCCTGGTTGGTGCCGGAGCCAACGATAATCCGCAGCCCGGCGATGTCTTCCGCCTTCTCAAGCGACGCGATCGGGCTGGTTGATTTCACGTAGAACCCGAGGGAATCTTTTCGGTAGGTGGCAAAATCAAATTTCTCTTTGCGCTCTTTGGTCACGGTGATATTGCTGATGGCCGCATCGTATTTCCCGGAGGCCACACCCAGCGGCCAGTCTTCCCACGAGGTCGGCACCACGTTCAGCTCCAGTCCCAGGCTGTCAGCGACCAGACGGGCGACGTCCACCTCACTTCCCAGCAGCGTTTTGTTGTCATCGGAAAACACCGTCAGCGGCGGTTGATTGAGGCCCGCCACCGCAACGGTAAATTTCCCCGGCACGGCGAAGCGGTAATCTTTCGGCAGCTGTGCCACCGCATCGTTGTTTTTGGAGGTATTAACCGGCGTTTTATTGGCCTCGATGCTCACGCCGGTGCCGTTAATCTTCACATTCTCTGCCCAGACGGCAGGGGTAAAAGCCAGCGCAAGCGCCAGAATAAGCGATGTTTTCTGCATAGCGGGGTTCTCTTTTATTGTTGTGTGAATTGGTTTTTAGGTTCGTCTAAGCCAAGACTTTCGCGCAGCGTGGTGCCGGGATAGTCGGTCCGAAACAGTCCGCGCGCCTGTAAAACGGGCACCACCTGGTCAACAAAGCGCGGGAAGGTGTCCGGCGTACCGCCCTGAATGATGAATCCGTCCGCCGCATGGCCTTCGAACCAGGCCTGCAGACCGTCAGCCACCTTTTCCGGCGTGCCGGAAAAGCGCGGGCGCGGTGATGCAGCTTCAAGGGCCACCTGACGCAGGGTTAAGTTACGCTCTGCGGCATTACGCTTAATTTCATCGGTGGTGCTGCGGAAGCTGTTTTTGCCTAAGTCGCCGATATCCGGGAACGGCTCGTCGAGCGGATACTGGCTGAAATCGTGATGCTCAAAATAACGCCCGAGGTAGTTGAGGGCATCGTTAATCGACACCAGCGCCGCCGTGGTTTGATACTGGTTTTCCACGTCATCGGCGTCTTTACCCACAATGACGCTGACGCCCTGGAATATATGCAAATCAGACGCGCGGCGTCCGTTAATTTCCAGCTGCTGCTTCACGTCGCGATAAAAGGCTTTCGCTTCGTCGAAGGTTTCATGATGCGTAAAAATGGCGTCGGCATGTTTCGCCGCCAGTTTTTTCCCGTCGTCCGACGCGCCCGCCTGAAAGACAATCGGTCGCCCTTGTGGCGTTCGACCAATATTCAGCGGACCGGCGACCTGGAAGAAATCACCGTGGTGGTCCAGGGTATGCAATTTTGCCGAATCAAAGAATTGGCCACTCTCTTTATTGCGCACAAAGGCGTCGCCCTCCCAGGAATCCCACAGCCCTTTTACGACGTCGAGATACTCGTCCGCAATGCGATAGCGCAGCGCATGCTCGGGGTGCTTTTCACGGGAAAAATTCTTCGCTGAGCCTTCCAGCGGCGAGGTCACCACGTTCCAGCCCGCGCGTCCATTACTCAGGTGATCGAGGCTGGCAAACTGACGTGCCACGGTAAAAGGCTCGCTGTAGGAGGTGGATAAGGTTCCCACCAGGCCAAGGCGTGAGGTAATACTCGCCAGCGCGGATAATACCGTTAGCGGTTCAAAGCGATTTAAAAAATGCGGGATCGATTTTTCGTTAATATAGAGACCGTCGGCCACGAATAAGAAATCGAGTTTGCCCGCCTCCGCTTTTAGCGCCGTCTCTTTAACAAAATCAAAATTGATGCTGGCATCCGCGATTGCCGCAGGATGACGCCAGGCTGACATATTTCCGGATGCACCATGCAAAATGGTCCCCAGCCGCAGTTGACGATGTGCAGACATATTCACCTCAAATAAATTAAACGTGTTGCAGGGCTTTTTCCGCAAGCTGTGCAAAATAGCGGGCAGCGGGTTCAATGAGGGCCTCATCCGGATTAAAGGACGGGTGGTGTAAACCAAACGGGCTGTTGCTGCCAATGCTGACAAACGCGCCAGGAATAGACTGCAGATAGACCGCAAAATCCTCCCCGCCCATGTGCAGTTCCGCGTGCTGGGTTTCGTACCCTGACTCTCTGGCAACAGAGGTGGCGAAATCGGCCCAACGTTCGTCGTTCACCAGCGCGGTCGGTCCGGCATACCAGGTGATGTCGATCTGCGCACTGAAGGCGCTGGCAAACCCGGCGGCGATTTCCCCGACGCGGGCCTTCACGTTTTGCTGCACTTCCGTGCGATGGGTGCGCAGCGTGCCTTCCAGCTCCACGCTTTCCGGCAGGACGTTCCAGGTGTTGCCTCCGGCAATGCGCGTTACGCTCAACACTACCGAATCCAGCGTGTTGACGTTGCGGCTGGCAACGCTTTGCAGCGCCGTCACCAGCTGGCTCGCCAGCACAATGGCGTCGTTGCCTTCGTGTGGACGTGCGGCGTGCGCACCCTTGCCGGTAATGCGGATCACGAAGCGGTCAACGTTGGCATAAAACGGCCCGCCGCGAGTGGCAAACTCGCCTACCGGCAGCCCCGGCTCGTTATGCATACCGAAGATGGCGCTCACGTCACGCAGGGCACCGGCCCGCACCATGCTTTTTGCACCGCCAAAGTTCTCTTCCGCAGGCTGGAACAGGATCCGCACCCGCCCGTCGAGCGACGCTTCACGCTCTTTCAGCTTCAGCGCCGCGCCGAGGATCACGCTGGTGTGGATGTCGTGTCCGCAGGCATGCATCACCCCCGCACGCTGCGAGCTAAACGGCACGCCACTGCGCTCCTCTATCGGCAGCGCATCAATGTCTGCGCGCAGCGCAATCAACTTTTTACCCGTCCCGATTTCCGCCACCAGCCCGGTTGTCAGGTCATACGGCAGCGGCGTAATGCCAGCATTCGTCAGCCACTGGCGCAGGCGTGCAGTCGTTTCGACCTCCTGTCCGGAGAGCTCCGGGTTCTGGTGCAGTTCGCGACGCCAGGCAATCAGTTGTTCGCCAAAACTCATACGGTGACCTCCTTGTTGAGACGCGCTTCGCCAAGCAGACGCAGCGACGCGACGCGCGTTGTCCCCTCCGCGACCGGCGTGTCGATGATAAATTCGTCAATGCCCCACTGCTCGTGCAGGGCGTTCAGTTGTTCAAGCACCGAGTCAGCAGTACCCGCCAGCAGGGACTGCGCCCGACGGGCAATACGCACCGGCTCGCTGCCTGCCTGACGCGCAAAGGCGTAGGCCTGTTCTTCGCTGGCGACGGTCACGCGCTGGCCGTTTGCCAGTTCAACGCCCCATACTTCGACCTTCTGCGCCAGCGCGTCGGCCTGCTCCTGCGACTCCGCCACAATGGCCTGCACTGCAACAATCACATCGCGGGTGCTGTTCTGACGCCAGGTTGACACCACCTCTCGCAGCAGTTCCGGATCACCGTTCAGATGAGCGGCAAAAACAAAGTGCCAGTCAAGTGATGCGGCGAGCAGCGCGCTTTCGGTACTGGCTCCCAGCAGGAACCCCTGCGCAGGCACCGGCGGCAGCGGCGTGGCGCGAACGGCCTCCTCCGCAGACTGATTTTCAGGGCGGATCCAGCCGTCCAGCTGCGTCAGCTGTTCAGCAAAGCTGCCTTTTTCCTGCGGATGTAAACCGAGCTGCAGTGCGCGGGTAGAGAGCGGGAGACCACCGGGGGCTTTCCCGACGCCCAGATCCACGCGGCCCGGTGCCAGCGCGGCCAGAAGATTAAAGTTTTCTGCGACTTTATAGGGGCTGTAGTGCTGAAGCATGACGCCGCCCGACCCCACGCGAATACGCGTTGTTTGCCCGAGGATCCAGGCAATCAGCAGTTCCGGCGAGGGGCTGGCGAGCTGAGGGGTGTTGTGGTGTTCGGCAATCCAGAAGCGGTGATAACCCAGCGTTTCCGCCTGCTGTGCCAGTGTTAAGGTACGTGCCAGCGCATCGGCGGCGGTTTCGTGTTCTGCGACGGGGCTTTTATCCAGAATGCTGATTCGCCATGACATGTTGCGTTCTCGTTTGACTTAACATGTCGTCATTATTAAAGGCGCGATTAACCTCTGAGAAACAATTAATTTACATTTAGTTTGCCGGAAATCAGATATGTAAACCCTGCTAACGGTGGGATTTAAGCGATGAAATCAGCGCCTCCGCCTGCTGCCGACGGGTGATGCGGACAAAGCGAATGTGGGCATATTGCGGATTTTGCATATCAGCTTCGTAGCGTTCGCGATTACTGCGCCAGGTTTTGACGGTCCATATGATGATGGACTCCCGACTAAAAAACGAGCGGCGGAAGCTTTCACGGTTTCCGGTGCCGGGCCACAGTTCCTGCTGGTGCCATGCACGTTTAAACGCACGCGTCACCGCCTGCCAGAGCGTGCGGAGGAACCCGCAGTCCACCCACACCACCAGATCTACCTCGCGCCACTTCACGGGACGGGTGCGGTTGTAGTTACCGTCGAGCACCCAGCCGGGCGTGGCGGCAAGCGTCTCCGCCAGCGTTTTCAGCAGCACCTCGTCGGGCGTTCCCTGCCAGTCAGGACGCCAGTACAGCCTGTCCATCTCAATGTACGGGAGTGACAATTCCGTTGCGATGCGCCGGGCAAGCGTGCTTTTGCCACTCCCGCTGGTGCCGATAATATTGATTTTCACCGTTCCGCCTGACTATGCTGAAAAAAAGGATCGCATCATATCCCTTTCTTTTTGTCACCGAAACGCTCAATAGCTAATCATTCGGGTACTGCACGTCACTCACTTTCTCCAGCCACTCAACCGGACTGCCGTTTACCGCTTCGGCGATGGCAATATGAGTCATCGCCGTTTGCGCACACGCGCCGTGCCAGTGCTTGACGCCCGGCGGGATCCACGCGATGTCGCCCTGGTTAAGCGGCTCCGCCTCTTTGCCCCACTCCTGCAGCCAGCCGCGCCCCTGGGTGACAATCAGCGTTTGCCCAAGCGGATGAGTGTGCCAGGCGGTACGCGCGCCCGGCTCGAAGGTCACCGTGGCCCCGCCTACTTTTGCCGGTTCTGTCGCCTGGAACGGCGCATCAATGCGCACGGTGCCGGTGAACCAGGCGTCTGGCCCCTTTACTGACGGTAATGAACCGCTGCGGATAATTTTCATCATGTACTCCTCGTTGACTGTTGCGTTAACAGTAGCGCAAAGCCATCCGCAGCATTAGAGTGCATAATCAGAACGTAAACATGAACTGAATTCATAAATGAGGGCAGCCGCCATGTTAAAAGACAATTTCAACGATCTGCTCTCGTTTATGGTCGTCACCCGCGAGCGCAGCTTTACACGAGCCGCGGCACAGCTGGGCGTCTCGCAGTCGGCACTGAGTCACGCGATGCGCAATCTTGAAGCCCGACTCGGCGTTCGCCTGTTGACCAGAACCACCCGTAGCGTGGCTCCTACCGAGGCCGGCGAGCAGCTTTTTATCCGCTTACGTCCCCACCTGATGGAGATCGAACAGGAGCTAACGGCGCTGCGCGATACGCGCGACAGGCCTGCGGGGAATATCCGTATTACCGCGGGTGAACATGCCACGGAGAGCGTACTTTGGCCGGTGTTGAAACCCTTTATGGCGCAATACCCGGATATTAACGTTGAAGTGACGGTGGATAACGGCCTGACCGATATTGTTGATGGGCGTTTCGACGCGGGCGTGCGCCTGGGTGAACAGGTGGCGAAAGATATGGTGGCGGTGAGGATCGCGCCGGACATGCGCATGGCCGTCGTCGCGTCCGAAGATTATCTGGAGCGCTTTGGCGTGCCGGAAACACCGGAGCAGCTCGCGACGCACCGCTGCATCAATATGCGCCTGCCCACTCTTGGGGGATTATATGCCTGGGAATTTGAACGCGACGGGCGCGGTTTTAGCGTACGAGTTGAAGGACAGCTTACGTTGAACAGCCTGCCGCAGCGTATCGATGCCGCCGAGAACGGTCTCGGTTTGGCCTACGTGCCGGAAACGTCGATCAGTAAGGCCGTGTCAGAAAGACGGTTAGTTCAGGTCCTCGATGCCTGGTGTCCGACCTTTGAAGGATATCACCTTTATTATCCCAGTCGTCGCCAGCATGCGCACGCTTTCAAGCTGCTGCTGGATGCCCTGCGTCAGCCTTCAGCGATACCTACAGGTAATTATTAAGCAAACCTGATGATTAAAGCACCGCTTCAACGCGCGTTTTGTCTAAAAACTCGCCACGTTTCAGCGCGTTGTGATCCCCGTCTGCTCTGACCACACGATTTCCTTCGACGTGCATCACTTTCGGCACGGTTATATTTTGCGTCGCTTATCAATTGCGGGTAGGATGCCACGCCATGTTTCGCCTTATCCATACACAGAATGACTGGAAAGGCAGCATGTGTTTGCGCAGAAGCAATCGTTTGTATTGCGTTCTGCCAGGCAGGACTATCACGATAATGGTTCAGACAGGCAAACAGGTAACTCAATGAAAACAAGCAATAAAAGCGCAGCCGATCATCACGCTGCGAAACGTCGCTGGTTGAACTCCCACGAAGAGGGCTACCACAAAGCGATGGGCAACCGTCAGGTTCAAATGATCGCCATCGGCGGCGCTATCGGTACAGGTCTGTTTTTAGGTGCTGGCGCACGTCTGCAAATGGCGGGCCCTGCACTTGCACTGGTCTATCTGGTGTGCGGGATCTTCTCGTTCTTCATCCTTCGTGCCCTGGGCGAACTGGTACTGCACCGCCCGTCCAGCGGCAGTTTTGTCTCCTACGCTCGCGAGTTCCTCGGTGAAAAAGCCGCCTACGTGGCAGGCTGGATGTACTTCGTCAACTGGGCGATGACCGGTATCGTCGACATCACCGCCGTTGCGCTGTACATGCACTACTGGGGCGCGTTTGGCGATGTGCCGCAGTGGGTCTTTGCGCTCGGCGCGCTGGCGATTGTCGGCACCATGAACATGATCGGCGTGAAGTGGTTCGCCGAGATGGAGTTCTGGTTTGCGCTGGTAAAAGTGCTGGCCATCGTGGTGTTCCTGGTGGTCGGTACGGTATTCCTCGGCAGCGGTAAACCGCTGGACGGCAATGCCACCGGCTTCCACCTGATAACCGATAACGGCGGTTTCTTCCCCCACGGCCTGCTGCCTGCGCTGGTGCTGGTTCAGGGCGTAGTGTTTGCTTTTGCTTCCATTGAGCTCGTCGGTACCGCGGCGGGTGAATGTAAAGACCCGCAGACGATGGTGCCAAAAGCCATCAACAGCGTGATCTGGCGTATCGGCCTGTTCTACGTCGGCTCCGTGGTGCTGCTGGTTCTGCTGCTGCCGTGGAACGCCTATCAGGCAGGTCAGAGTCCGTTCGTGACCTTCTTCTCTAAGCTGGGCGTCCCTTATGTGGGTAGCATCATGAACATCGTGGTACTGACCGCGGCGCTCTCCAGCCTGAACTCTGGCCTGTATTCCACTGGCCGTATTCTGCGCTCCATGTCGATGGGCGGTTCAGCGCCGAAGTTCATGTCGAAGATGAGCAAGCAGCAGGTTCCTTATGCGGGGATTCTGGCGACGCTGGTGGTTTACGTCTTTGGCGTGTTCCTGAACTATCTGGTGCCGTCCCGCGTATTTGAGATCGTTCTGAACGTGGCAGCGCTGGGCATTATCGCCTCCTGGGCCTTTATTGTGGTCTGCCAGATGCGTCTGCGCAAAGCGATCAAAGAAGGCAAAGCGGCTGATGTGAGCTTCAAGATGCCGGGCGCACCGGTGACCTCCTGGCTCACCCTGCTGTTCCTGTTCAGCGTGCTGGTGCTGATGGCGTTTGACTACCCGAACGGTACTTACACCATCGCGACGATTCCACTGCTGGCGGTTCTGCTGATTGCTGGCTGGTTCGGCGTGCGTAAGCGCGTTCACGAGATCCACAGCACCGCGCCGGTTCATCACGACGATGAAAAGCACGACGCACCGCTGGTGGAAGAAACCTCGCGTTAATAAAAAAGCCGGGTGGCGGCTTCGCCTCACCCGGCCTACATATCAAGAATTTGTAGGCCCGGTAAGCGCAGCGCCACCGGGCAATTCCCCCATCAGAGTGCAATACGAATCACATCGTCAGGCTGGGTTGCTTCCTGCTGACGGGTCGACTTCTGTTTCACCGTCACATACAGCGTTTTACCATCGGCAGAGAGTGCCAGGCTATTCGGATAAACCGGCGTATCGAACGTTTTGGTCACCTTGTAGGTTTTCGCGTCAATCACGCTCACCTTGCCCGCTTCGCGGTGCGTCACGTAGACTTCATTGCGCGTTGGGTTAAACAGGACGGCCAGTGATTCAGGCGCGGCGATCTTCTCCATTACGCTGCCGTCTTTCAGGCTCACCACCAGCACTTCCGGCTGTTTTGAATCGGTCAGGAACGCGCGCTGGCCGGCGGTGTCCAGGCTCAGGTTAAGGTAGAAATGCTCTTTACCGTCGTCCTGCACTTTTTTACGGCTGATGATTTTGTGGGTGGCCGTGTCAATCGTCAGCAGTTCGCCGTCCGCATTCGTGGTATAGAGACGTTTCGCCTGCGCATCCAGCGCCAGGCCGGTGCTGTAGGTGCCGGTATTAGCGATAGTGTCCTTCAGCTTCAGGGTTGCGCCGTCCACGATCCAAATCACGCTCTCTTTGCCTACCCCGGTGATGTAAACGGTGTTGCTCGCGTCGTCCGCCACCAGCTGGCGCGGCTGCAATGGTTTGACCGTCTCGCTACGTTTACGATCGTCGAGCACCAGACGCCCTTTCACGTCCCCCGTTTTGGCATCAATGGCCGTCACCGCACCGTTGATGGTGTTACCCAACCACAGCGTCTGGGTGGCGTTATTGAAGGTTGCCCCGAACGGTTTGAGATCGCTATGGATCGCTTGCGTCACGTCCAGAGTGACCGGGTCAAGGCGATAAACGACGCCGCCTTTATCGGTCTTACGGCTTTGTGATGTCGCCACCCACAGCGCGTTCTCCTGCTGGCTCAACGCCATCTCATAAGCCCCTTTGCCGACCGCTTTACGCAGCATCTCTTCTGCAGCATGAACCTGGAACGTACCGGCGAATAATAATGAGCCTAACAGCAGAGAACCGCGCAGGCGCGGCGAGCACAGATGACGTAAAGACATAACAATTCCTTTTTTGAAGAATAAGTGTACTGCTGACATCGCTTCCAACCGGCAGCGTCATCGCGCCGCCTTTATGATAATGAGAATAGTAATCATTAATTCTATAAATGTGGAGTTTTTCTTCCCTTCCCTCCTTTCATTAACGCAATGTGCGGTTATAGTTTTCAAAACATTTACAAAAGATTTAACATGTATGCACATGTTCCATTTGGTTCGTTTCTTCACCTTAACTGGTTTACTTCATGAAAATCATCACCGCCCGTAAGGCAACTCTCCCGCTGCTGCTGGTTCCTGTTATCCTGGCGCCCCTTGAGGCGATAGGCGCGGACGAGCAGACCATGATCGTCAGCGCCACGCCGCAGACCGTCTCTGAACTGGATACGCCCGCCGCGGTCAGCGTGGTCAATGGCGACGATATGCGTCAGGCAACCCCACGGATTAACTTGTCTGAATCTCTCGGTAGCGTGCCGGGGCTGCAAATTCAGAACCGCCAGAACTATGCGCAGGATCTGCAGATTTCAATGCGTGGCTTTGGCGCCCGCTCTACCTTCGGCGTGCGCGGTATTCGGATGTACGTGGACGGTATTCCCGCCACCATGCCGGACGGACAGGGACAGACCTCGAACATCGATCTCACCAGCGTGGATAGCGTGGAAGTGCTGCGCGGCCCCTTCTCTGCCCTTTACGGCAACGCCTCTGGTGGCGTCATTAACATTAATACGCAGACCGGCCAGCAGCCGCCGACCATTGAGGCCAGCAGCTATTACGGCAGTTACGGCACCTGGCGCTACGGCATGAAAGCCACCGGCGCGATGGGCGACGGTACGCATGCGGGCGATGTGGATTACACCGTTTCGACCACCCGCTTCACCACCCATGGCTATCGCGACCACAGCGGCGCGCGTAAGAACCTCGCCAACGCGAAGCTGGGCGTGCGTATTGATGACGTAAGCAAGCTGACGCTGATTTTCAACAGCGTGGACATGAAAGCCAACGATCCGGGCGGTCTTGACTATCAGGAATGGCGTGACAACCCGCGTCAGTCACCGCGCGGCGACCAGTACAACACCCGCAAAACCATCAAGCAGACCCAGGCCGGGCTGCGCTATGACCGTCAGCTGAGCGAGCAGGACGATCTCAGCGTGATGATGTACGCCGGTGAGCGTGAAATGACGCAGTATCAATCCATCCCGTATCAGCCACAGTTGAGACCAACCCATTCCGGCGGCGTGATTGATATGCAGCGTCACTATCAGGGCGTCGATACCCGCTGGACGCACCGGGGCGAGCTGCTGGTTCCTGTCACCTTTACTACGGGGCTGAACTACGAAAATCTGAGTGAAGATCGTCGCGGGTACGAGAACTTTGTCATGAACAACGGCGTACCGGATTACGGTGTAAAAGGCGATAAGCGTCGTGACGAACGTAACCTGATGTGGAACCTTGACCCTTACCTGCAAACCAGCTGGCAGTTAACGCAAAAACTCTCTGTCGATGCGGGTGTACGTTACAGCTCCGTCTGGTTTGATTCTAACGACCACTACGTTACGTCCGCCAACGGCGATGACAGCGGCGAGGCGAGCTACCATAAATGGCTCCCGGCGGGCTCGGTGAAATACGCCGTGACCGACGCGTGGAATCTCTATGCCGCCGCAGGACGTGGATTTGAAACACCGACCATCAATGAACTCTCCTATCGTCCTGATAACCAGGGTGGGCTGAACATTGGCCTGAAGCCGTCCACCAACAACACCTATGAAGTGGGCAGCAAAACCCGTATCGGCAATGGCCTGCTGACGGCAGCGCTGTTCCGCACCGATACGGATGACGAGATTGTGGTGGATTCCAGCTCCGGAGGCCGAACCAGCTATAAAAACGCCGGTAAAACCCGTCGTCAGGGGGTGGAAGTTTCCCTCGACCAGCAGTTTGCGGAAAACTGGAAGCTGAAAATGGCGTGGACCTACCTTGATGCCACCTACCGTACCAACGTATGCGGGGATGATAACTGCAACGGCAACCGTATGCCGGGTATCGCCCGCAACATGGGCTTTGCATCGTTTGGCTGGCAGCCAGAAGATGGCTGGTATGCAGGGACAGACGTGCGCTACATGAGCGACATCATGGCCGACGACGAAAACACGGCCAAAGCGCCGTCTTATACGGTTGTCGGACTCAATACCGGGTATAAATTCAACTACGGTAACTGGGGAATGGATCTCTTTGGCCGCGTCGATAACCTGTTCGATAAAGAGTACGCGGGCTCGGTGATTGTCAACGAGTCCAACGGGCGTTATTACGAACCTGCTCCGGGCCGCAACTACGGCGTAGGACTGTCGGTCTCTTATCGCTTCGAGTAAGGATACGCGACGGCCCTCTTCTCTTTTTTATATTTTAACTCCTGTTGGCTAAATGCCAGCAGGAGTTATTCATCAAAAAAATAAATGGATACGGTAAATAGTCGCGCGCTAAAATAATCTCTCAGTTGAAATATTGTCGCTGTAGCAGATCGTTTGCTTCATCAATCAGCTTATCTATTGCTTTCTTACTCCCTTCAACATCCCTTCTTTCCAGGGCAGAAAGTAAATCTGCGTAATGATAGGTTGACGCCCTGATATCATTCAGCTCCCGGTGGAGATAGTTAATACAGGGACCAATGCGCACCCACAGCTGCTCGATGAGCGCATTGAGCGTCGGCATCTCCGCGTACTGATACAGCGTAAAGCGGAAAACACGGTTTGCATATAACGCCTGCTGGACGTTGCCGTTAGACATGGCGTCATGAAAGGCCTCAGACAGCTTGTGCAGCGTTTCCAGCTTGCTCTCCGTCATGTGCTGACAGGCAGCCGCTACCGCCATTGGCTCCAGCTGTTTTCTGATGGCGTTTATTTCGTTATAGCGATCTAACGTTACCTCAGGCACCAGGAAGGCCTGCGCAGGCGTGGCGTGCAGCGCCCCCGCCGATACCAGACGTAAAAGCGCCTCGCGAACCGGGGTGATACTGGTGCCTAATTTATCGGCGATCTCTTTCGTAATCAGTCGAGCACCCGGTTTAAGTGAGCCTGTAATTAACGCCCCTTTTAAACTGATCTCAACTTGCATGGTTAGACTGACTCTTTGCGCTTTTTCTAAATGATCCAAATCAAGCATGTTCAATTCCTGTAGCTAATACTTAACGCTATTTTTAAGCGTCGCTTTTTATAACGACGCTGGTTCGATATATCCTGTATCGTCATGCCTGGTGGTGGGAAGTGCGTATAAACGCAAAAAAAATACATTCACTCTGTTTTTATCGCGCTCTGGCCTTCTATGCTGATGACGCTGGCGCGGTGCCGATATAATTAAAGACAATATATCGTATCTTCACAAATAAATATGGCGGGTTTCCCGCCATATTTTCGTTTATTTATTGTCCGCCGCGACGCGAATCACGACTTTGCCGAAGTTTTTGCCTTCAAGCAGCCCAATCAACGCCTCGGGTGCGTTTTCGAGTCCGTCAGTAACCTGTTCGCGATAATGGATTTTACCTTCCTGTACCCAACGCCCCATTTCGTCCTGGAACTCTTTAATACGGTGTCCGTAGTCCTGGCCGATGATAAAGCCCTGCATGCGAATGCGTTTCTTCAGCAGGGTTGCCATCAACAGCGGCAAACGATCCGGGCCGTCCGGCAGACCGGTTGCGTTGTAGCCGCTGACCAGCCCACATACCGGCACGCGCGCGGCGGTATTCAGTAGCGGCAGTACGGCATCAAAGACTTTCCCGCCAACGTTTTCATAATAAACATCTATTCCCTGCGGGCAGGCTGTTGCCAGCTGCGCGTCAAAATCCGCAGCATGGTGATCCAGGCACTGGTCGAATCCCAATACCTCGACAGCATGGCGGCATTTTTCAGCACCACCCGCGACACCGATAACCCGGCAGCCTTTAATCTTGCCAATTTGCCCGACCGTTGCCCCAACCGGCCCGGTCGCCGCAGCCACCACCAGCGTTTCACCGGCTTTTGGCTGACCGATATCCAGCAGGCCCATATAGGCGGTAAAGCCCGGCATTCCGAGCACGCCAAGCGCCCATGAAGGGTGCGAAGGGTTTTCTCCCAGCTTGACCAGGCCGCTGCCGTCCGAGAGTTCATACTCCTGCCAGCCGCTATAACCCAGAACCCATTCACCCGGTTTGAAATCCGGGTGGCTCGACTGCTCAACCCGGCTTACCGTACCGCCCACCATTACCGCGCCAATCTCAACGGGCGGCGAATAGGAAGGCGCATCGCTCATGCGACCGCGCATATACGGGTCCAGCGAGAGCCACACCGTGCGTAATAGCACTTGTCCCTCTGTCAGAGCGGGCAGCGGCTGTTCTTCTAAACGGAAGTTATTCGCCACTGGCGCGCCGTGTGGGCGCGAGGCCAAAAGCCAGCGACGGTTTCGCGTGGAAGATTGACTCATAAATCACTCCTTTCTCGTGCAAATGTCTCTTGAGACTAGTCCCTTATCTGGCATGATGCTTTGACATTACGAGCCAGACTGATTGAGGCGGACAACCAGATAAATGCAGGCTTCATCGGTCTCATTAATAAACCGACAGTCATTGGGCGGCCCCAGTTCGAGACAATCTCCGGCCTTCATTTCATGCCGGGTATCCCCTTCCTGAAACACCAGCTCGCCAGACTGCAGCCAGATCAGCTGACGTGCCAACGCGTAAGACGATGCGGGCATCGGCACATCGCTGCCGGGGGGAAGTTCCACCTGCACGAGATCGATAGGCAAATCGGTGCGCGGCGACACATGACGCCGCACGTAATGCGTTTGCGGATCGCGCCAGACCGGTTGATTCGCCAGGCGCAGGAGTTTGCCCTCCTGCATTTCCGCCCGCGCGATTAACGTGGACATGCTGATGCCAAAGGCACCCGATAACCGGGCGAGCAGCGTCGCCGTAGGGCTACTGTCCCCACGCTCTATCTTATGGATCATCGCGCGCGATACGCCTGCCCGTTCGGCCAGCTCGCTCAGGGACCAGCCTCGCGACTCGCGTTCGATACGAATACGCGCGCTAATCCGTTGATTCATATTGTCTGTCATAGTATTCATCACGTCATACTATAGTGTATGAACAGCATTTCAATGGCAGTTTTTATAACAAAAAAATAGGGTTTATACCGTAGCCGTAAGACGGCACTTTTGTGTACTATTGTGACATCAGCGTACCACTATAGTGAACAACTCAGCCTGAGGGTTAATCATGATCGTTCGTCATGCCAGTAAAGAAGATTGCGCCGCCATCGGTGAAATATACAACCACGCGGTCCTGCATACGGCCGCCATCTGGAACGATAAAACGGTGGATACCGATAACCGAATCGCGTGGTTTGAAGCGCGCACGCTGGTGGGTTATCCCGTACTGGTCAGCGAAGACGATGGCGTAGTAACGGGATATGCCTCCTTCGGCGACTGGCGGGCGTTCGACGGTTTTCGCCACACCGTTGAGCACTCCGTCTACGTTCACCCGGACCACCAGGGTAAAGGCATCGGGCGGTTGTTGATGAAGGCGTTGATTATTGAAGCGCGAAAAATTGGCAAACACGTCATGGTGGCGGGGATCGAAGCGCAAAACCATACCTCCATTCATCTTCATGAGACGCTGGGGTTTGTCACTACGGGACAGATGCCGCAGGTGGGGACCAAGTTTGGTCGCTGGCTGGATTTAACCTTCATGCAGCTGCAGCTTGACGAGCGCAGCGAACCGGATGCACTCCCATGAATCAATCGCTCACGCTGGCGTTCCTGGTTGCCGCGGGTATTGGGCTGGTGGTGCAGAACACGCTGATGGTGCGCATCACTCAAAGCTCGTCCACCATTCTCATCGCCATGCTGTTGAACTCGCTGGTTGGCATTGTGCTGTTTGTCAGCATTTTGTTGATTAAGCAGGGGTTCACCGGCTTTCATGAACTGGCGTCAACGGTTCGCTGGTGGACGTTGATCCCGGGCCTGCTGGGCTCGTTTTTTGTTTTTGCCAGCATTAGCGGGTACCAGAATGTGGGGGCGGCAACCACCATTGCGGTGCTGGTGGCAAGCCAGCTGATTGGCGGGCTGGTGCTGGACGTGCTGAGAAGCCACGGCATTCCGCTGCGCGCGCTGATCGGCCCGGTGTGCGGCGCGGTGATGCTGGTGGTGGGCGCCTGGCTGGTGGCCCGCCGCCAGTTTTGATCGTTACAGTATGGTGCCGCCTTTAGTTAGCTGTTCCTCACGCGCATCCATCTCTTCTTTGTGCTGCTTACCGTGGTGTGAAATCGCGGTGCGCAGGCGCTGCTGCTGGGTATAGCGGTCTTCCCGGCTCAGCTCTGCATCATCGCTTAATTCAATCAGCAATTCGTTCATGTGGGTAATCACGCTCTCTTTGATGGCGGCATCCACACGGGCTGTTACGTCGTTTAAATGTGACATTGTCACTCCTTGTTATTGCCGGGTGGCGGCTACGCCTTACCCGGCCTACTTTAGATCTGTAGGCCCGGTAAGCGCAGCGCCACCGGGCAACATTGTCAATTCAGCTTCGCTTTGGAGAAATCGCTGCCCATCAGGCTCACGCTGTAACCCGTCACGTTGCTTCGGGTCGCGAAGAAGGTTTTGCCGTTCGCGAGGGCAATCCACGGCGCCTGCTGGTAGAAAATCTCCTGCGCCTGGCCGTAGAGTTTCGCACGTTCGGCCGGATTGCTGGTCAGCTTCGCTTTATTCACCAGAGCGTCATAACCCTTGTCGCACCAGCGTGCGGCGTTGGATCCGGTTTTGATGCTGTCACAGCCCAGCAGCACGTCGGCGAAGTTATCCGGGTCGCCGTTGTCGGACATCCAGCCAAACAGCGCGGAGTCGTGCTCGCCCTTACGCATGCCGGAGAGATACTCGCCCCACTCGTAAGAGACAATTTTCGCCTTCACGCCCACTTTCGCCCAGTCGGCCTGAATCATCTCAGCGATACGTCGCGAGTTCGGGTTATACGGACGCTGAACCGGCATTGACCACAGGGTCACTTCTGCGCCCTTCTCCAGTCCGGCCTGTTTCAGTAATGCTTTCGCTTTTTCTGGATCGTAGCTGTAATCCTTCAAATCTTTGTTGAAGCCCAGCATATTTGGCGGGATCGGCGATTTTGCCACCGTACCCGAACCCATAAACACCGCGTTCACGATCGCCTTTTTGTCGGTCGCATAGTTCAGCGCCTGACGCACCAGCACGTTATCGAACGGTTTTTTCTCGGTGTTGAACGCCAGATAGCCGACGTTAAGCGCGTCGATTGAATGCAGCGTCAGGTCTTTGTTTTTCTTAATGACGTCAAACTGAACAGGCGACGGAGCAGGGATAATCTGGCATTCGTTGGTCTGCAGTTTCGCCAGACGGGTTTCTACGTTTGGCGTGATAGAGAAAATCAGGTGTTTGGTCGGGACCGCGCCGTCCCAGTAGTTCGGGTTTGCGACGTAGCGGATAAGCGAGTCCACCTTATACTGCTGAAGTACGTAAGGCCCGGTGCCGATTGGCCACGTATCGACGTTCTCAGGCGTGCCCTTTTTCAGCATCGTATCGGCATATTCGGCGGACAGGATAGAGGCAAAATCCATCCCCCAGTCGGCCAGAAACGCGGCGTTCGGTTCGCTAAGCGTAAACTGGACGTGATAATCATCGACCTTTTTCACGTCCTGAATCAGCTTATCCAGCCCCACGTCGTTAAAGTATTCGTAATTGCCCTGCGAGACGTTGTGATACGGGTGCTTAGGGTCTTTCTGACGCAAAACCGAGAAAATAACGTCATCCGCGTTAAAGTCACGGGTCGGCTTGAAGAATTTATTACTGTTAAACTTCACCCCTTTGCGCAGGGTGAACGTATAGGTTTTGCCGTCCGGCGAAATGGTCCATGACTCCGCCAGCGACGGAACCGGGGTGTTTTTCACCGGGTCAAAATTGATCAGGCGGTTATACAGTACCTGAGAGCTGGCGACAAAAGACGGACCCGAACTGGCGATTTGCGGGTTAAACGACTCGGGTGAAGCCTCGGAGCAGTAAATAATGGTATCGGTGTTTGCCGCCCATGCGGCCCCTGCCGGTAAAAGCGTGCTCAACGCGAGAGCAAGCAGTGTTTTCCCTGTAGACATGGTTATAACCCTTTCAGTTTTATTATTGTGAACAGTAATAACAGCACAGCTGTTTTGACCTGACAAATAACGAAACACTATCAGGTTATTCTAAAGCAGAGTTTATTGCTGCTTTTCCAGTCAAGAAAAAAGGCGATTTGCCTTAAGTTCCATTATTCGTCAAGCACAACCGTCTCGATCAATGCCGTAAGAAATCGGCCCTTTTGGCGTCTCCTCAGCCGTTTGTTTGCGTCCCGGTTTCGTTAAAGTAACGGTGTGAAGAAGTCTATGGGACCAAATCGTGGCAAAAACACTTTTACGCAGCGGTAATCTGGATGATTTTCAGGCCGTTGGCGGCGGCGGACAGGCCGTTTTTGAATCAGCGTTGCAAATCCGTGAAGCGCTTCGGCTGCGCAAACAGCAGGCTATTGTCGACTGCCTGGCCATTCCTCAGGTTAACGATGGCGGCGATCGCGTTGACTGGTATTCCCCCGTTGACGGAACGGTATCCAGCTGGAAAGCCGCAGAGGAAGATGAACGTTACCGCGCCCTGTGCTACCTGGAAAACACCCTGGCCAGCGTGGAATCGCTGAGTAAAAAGTGTCTTCAGTCACCGAAAACCGCGCAACAGCTGTTTGGTTCCCTGCTGTCAAAAACCTTCCAGTTCCCCGGCGAAAACTTCCTCTATCTGGTCGATGGCAAACCGGTGATCTGCTTCTGGGGCTTCGTGAACCTTAACGAAAACGCCAGTGACGACGTGCTTGATTGCCTGAGGGAATCGCTGATCCCGGAACCTGCGCCCGTAGTCATTGACGATCCCGAGCCAGAGCCCGAACCTACGCCGGTGATTACCTTTGAACAAGCCGATGAGCCGCTCGTTACGCCCGCGACCAGCGTGCGCATCACCGAGGACGCGCTGTACGAACCAGAACCGCCTCGCGTGATTGTGCCGACTGTAGCCGAAGAACCGGTCCCCGAAATTGTGCCGAAAAAGCACCGCATCCCCCTGTGGTCATTGCCCGTCGCAGCGGTGATTGTTGCGGCAATAGCGACCCCATTACTCTGGCCAAAACAGGCACCCTCTGCTGAACCTGTCGCCGTACCGGCAGCACCTGTTGCCATTGCGCCAAAACCCATTAAGCCGGTAGAACAGCTTGCCATGAACCTGCCTCTGCACCAGGCCGAAGTGCTGGAGCCGAAGGTACAAGCGCCCGTCGCAAAACCAGAGCCTGTCGTGATTGCCGCGATCCCGAAAGATGCCATGGTGATGGAGGCCAATCAGGTCAAAGCAGGCTCGACACGGTTCCTGAACGGGACCTGGCGCGCCCTTCTCGACGTGAAAGATCCGGTCACCGGCAAGCCGCCGTCACTGCGCTACCAAATACAGAATAATAAAGGCACCGCACGCGTGGTTCACGGCGACAACATCGTTTGCCGCGTCGAGGTGTTCTCCGGGCTGCACAGCAACGGTGAGTTACTGATTAAAACGCGCGGTAACGCCCGCTGCACGGACGGCTCACGCTATCCCATGCCTGAAGTCGCCTGCAAAGCAGGCACCAGCGATGTGGCGGAATGTAGCGCACGTTATGATGCCAACACCGTCGTTCCACTGACGTTCAAGAAAGCAGGTGCGTGATCCTATGCTGGTAACTCTTTGCGACTATAAACAGAGCGTCACGCTCATTGCTAACAGCGGCGTACAGTTCCTTGATTTTGGCCTGACCCCGCAGGACACCGCCAGCAATGGTCGTTTCGTGCGTAAAACGGCAAATGGCCCGCTGCTGCGCCTTGATTTCGACCTGGTGAACGGCCGTTACACGCTCCCGGCAAGCGGCGGCAGTCAGCCGGAGGTGGTGAAGCCGGAAAGCACCATTCCACTGCATCAGTCTCTGACGGTACTGGACGGTGTCTGGCTCCCGCTACCGTTCCTGCGCTTTAATCCTCCGCGCACCTTCGTTGATGGCCCGGACAACTGGGCTCGCGTGCAGGTGCGTAAACTGGATACCCCGGATGCGGCAGGCAATACGCATCGCGTGACCCTCGCGCTCGACAGCCAGATTGCAGAACACGCCACTTCCGCGCTGTCACCTGTCGAAAACGACATTCTGAACGGCACCCGTTTCGCCCTCGCCTGGCGCGATGAGGAAGTGGAAAACTTCCTCGATCAGACCTGGATTGACGGCTGGCTGCGCGAAGCCTTTACCCAGTTTGCGGACGGCGTTGAAAAACGCTCTGAGCGCGAGTTGTACCAGGCAATGCGCAGCTTTGAATATCAGGCGCACTGGCTCAATCTCCTGTCGATGCTCGGCGAGCAGTTGACCGTGCCTGAAGTGAAATTTGTCACCCACACGCTCAGCACCCCTGCCATTCCGGTCGACCTGATCCTCGACGTGGGCAACACCCACACCTGCGGCGTCATTATTGAAGATCATGGCGATGCGAACGATGGGCTACGCCAGACCGCCGAGCTGCAGGTTCGCTCGCTAAGCGAACCGCAGTTCCTGAATGAGCCGCTCTTCACCAGCCGCCTGGAGTTCTCCGAAGCGCGTTTCGGCAAGCAGCACTTCTCCGTGGAAAGCGGCCGTGAAGATGCCTTCGTCTGGCCGTCAATCGTGCGCGTGGGAGACGAAGCGCGCAAACTGGCGATGCAGCGCCTGGGTACCGAAGGTAACAGCGGTATCTCCAGCCCGCGTCGCTACCTGTGGGACGAAACCCCGGTGGTTCAGGACTGGCGCTTCAGCCAGATGAACAGCAAAACCCAGCGTGAACCGCTGGCGACCGCGTTCCCGCTGATGAACCTGATGAACGATGACGGTGAGCCGCTCTTCACCCTGCCTCAGGATGAACGTCTGCCGGTATTTTCCCCGCAGTACAGCCGCAGCACGTTAATGACCCATATGCTCTGCGAGCTGCTGGCACAGGCGTTGGGACAGATCAACAGCGTCGCCACGCGCTTGCGCCTGGGCTTCCCGGCGTCTCCGCGTCAGCTTCGCACGCTCATTCTTACCCTGCCCTCGGCCATGCCGAAACAGGAGCGTGAGATTTTCCGTCGTCGCATGTTTGAAGCCATTGCTATCGTCTGGAAAGCGATGGGCTGGCACCCGCAGGATGAAGATTTTGCCAGCCGCAAACAGCAGGAAAAAAGCGTGGTGCCGGTACCTGAAATTCAGATGGAATGGGACGAAGCCAGCTGCGGCCAGCTGGTCTGGCTGTATAACGAAGCCATCTCCCATTTCGGCGGCCAGACAGAAGCGTTCTTCGCTTCCCTCGCCCGTCCGGATCGAGAGCCTGAACCGGGCGTTCAACCCGGGCGTTCACTGCGCGTGGCCTCCATTGATATTGGCGGCGGTACGACAGATATGGCGATTACGCACTATCAGTTAGACGACGGTTCCGGTAACAACGTCAAAATTACCCCGCAGCTGCTGTTCCGCGAAGGGTTTAAGGTCGCCGGAGACGACACGCTGCTGGACGTGATCCAGCGCTATGTGCTGCCTGCGCTGCAAACCCAGCTGCAGAAATCCGGGATTGCGGACGCTTCCCTGCTGATGGCGTCGCTGTTTGGCGATTCCGGACGCATTGACACGCAGGCCGTGCTGCGCCAGCAAACGGCGCTTCAGCTGTTTATGCCGATTGGACATGCGATCCTCGCCGCGTGGGAATCCAGCGACATTGACGATCCGCTGGCCGGACTGCATGCCACCTTCGGCGATCTCCTTGCGCAAAAACCGACGCGCAACGTCCTGAACTATCTGCAGCAGGCGATCGACCATGTGCTGCCCGCGGGGTCAGAAGCGTTCGATCTCTTTGCCGTTCCGCTGCACGTTAATTTCCGCGAAATGCAGGATGCGATGCTGGCCGGACAGTTCACGCTGGCGTCTCCCCTTCATGCGGTGTGCGAGGCCATTTCCCATTACAGCTGCGATATTTTGCTGATCACGGGCCGCCCGGGCTGCCTGCCGGGTGTCCAGGCGCTCATTCGCCACCTGCAGCCGGTGCCGGTCAACCGCATCGTCTGGCTGGATAAGTATCAGGTGCATGAATGGTATCCATTCAGCCAGCAGGGGCGTATCGGCAATCCTAAATCTACTGCCGCCGTCGGCGCGATGCTGTGCAGCCTTGCGCTGGATCTTCGCCTGCCGCGCTTTAACTTTAAGGCAGCCGACATTGGCGCATACTCGACGGTTCGCTACCTGGGCGTACTGGATAACACCATCAATACCCTGCGCGAAGAGAACGTCTGGTACCAGGATATCGATCTCGATAAGCCGGGCGCGAAGCTGGATGCCCGTCTCCATTTCCCGCTACGCGGGAACGTCACGCTCGGCTTCCGTCAGCTTGCAAACGCCCGCTGGCCAGCGACGCCGCTGTATACCCTGAGCATTAACTCTGCTGAACTGGCAAAAGCCATTGCAGGCGACGGCGTGCTTAACGTTCGCCTGAAGCTGCGCGGCGGCAGCAAGCACGAAGGGCCGGAGTCCTTCGAGCTCAGCGACGCCTGGCTACAGGACGGCACGCCGGTTCCCCCGGACGCACTGACCTTTAAACTGAATACCCTGGCCGATCGCCGACACAGCGGCAGCCACTACTGGATTGACAGCGGGAGCGTATACCTGAAATGACTGTGACGACTGCCACCACTCAGGCCTTAATCGGGTGGATTAACGACACGCGCCTGCACGCTCCCATGCTGGATAACGATGCTGATGCCCTGCTGTCACGGGTCACGTCCGCCCAGGCGCGTGAGCAGGCCATTGACCGTGCCCTCCTGAGCCAGAGCAGCATCGGGCTGTACGGCCATTCCCAGGCGGCGAAATCGCATTTACTCACGTCATTGTGCGGCAGCGGTAATGGTCGTCTGAACGTGTCACCCGGCCAGCGCACGTTCGACTATTTTTCGCATATCAATCCCGGCCATGCGGCAACGAATATGGCCATTCGCTTCACCCGCGAACAGCGGGATATTGCCGATGAGGCGTTTCCGCTGCGTCTGCGACTGGTGACCGAAGCCGAACTGGTCCAGCTGTTTATTGCGCGCATCACCCTGCACCCGCAGATCCGCCCGGTGGATAAATCCGTGATTGAAACGCGGCTGGAGAAGTGGCGCGCCTTGCGTCAACCGCAGGGCGTTCCGGGGATCACCGCACAGGAAGTGGGTGCAATCGCCCGTTTCTGGCAGAGCACCGTTCCCGGCGGGAAACAGCATATGGACGATGCCCTGTGGCACCAGTTCGCACTGCTGATCCCTTCGCTCGATCTCAGCACGCGCGCCAGCGTCTGGTCACTGCTGTGGGGAGAACAACAGGAGTTAACCCAACAGTGGCTTAAGCTCGCCCACGTTCTGCATCAAACCAGCCATGCCACGCTGCTTGCGGCCCCCCTTAGCCTGCTGGTGGATAATTTTGGTCTGCCGAGTGAAGGTTTCCTGACTCACGGGGCGTTAACCGCGCCGGAGGCGCAAGAAGCCCTGCTGCACCCGATCAGCGACGGTGACGTGCTAAATGCCATCAGCATTCCCGTTGATATCCTCGCCTTCCTTACCCGTGAGCTGGTGCTGCCGGTAGAGGGATGCGTCATTGATAATGTAGATATTATTGATATTCCTGCGCTGTCTGACGACGGAGCATCGTTGATGACGCAGGCCAAATGCCTGTGGCTGCTGGAACATTATCGTCAGCAGCTACAGCCCGATGTACTGGTCATCTGTAACGCCACCGCACATCATCAGCAGACGGCTAAAGCTGCGCGAACCCTTCAGAACTGGGTCAAAGAGACGCAGCCTGCGGAAGAATCCGCTCTCCCGGGTCTCGTGTGGGCAATTACGCCGCACGACGCGCGTTTTACGACGAAACAGAATCTGGATGAAGCCGTCCAGCACCTGCTGGGCCAGCCGGGTCTGCGCTGGGGTACGCTGCAGGCGCTGGACAGCCACAGCATGCAGCGCATGATTGAGTGGCTTTCTCAGGCCACGCTGCCGTCTCAGCGTCACAAGCGGCTCCATAAGCTAAAAACGCTTTTACAGCAGGATCTGGCGGCACTCATGCAACCTTATCTTGCCCCGGTCACTCAGGATGCAGGGGAAAGACGTTCTCAGGCCGAAAATATGGTGAGAATGCTGCAAAGCAGCGCCGCACGCCACGGTGAACTGCTTGAAGGGCTTTTACCGCCGCTCAAAGCCTTTGAAACGCTGCTGGCAGTACAGCAGCCGCGCGAGGAGCAGGTCAACGGGTTGTTCACCGACGTTATTGACCTGTTCGCGGAAAATACGCAGGAAAGCACCGGTACCGTTCAGACCAAAGATAAAGCACGCCTCGCGCACAAGGTGTGGATTAACCATCTGCGTCAATGGAGTCGCAACGATGCCGCCGCCGCCCGGTTAGGCCTTGAACCGGCGGTTTTACAGCAGGTTGCCGATGTACTCATCGTCGCCAGTTATCGTCTGGATTTACCTCAGCAACTGCAGCGGCTCGTTGAGACGGATAAAAGTAGCGCCGCGCAACTGCATGCGGTGATGGGCAATTTCATTGGCTGGCTGGGTTACGACAAAATGCCGGTTACTGGGCGTCCTGCAAGCCGCATCCGTAAAGGCAAGGCAATCTTTGTTACGCCCATCGTGAGCAGTGCTACCCCGCGTCTCGCGCGTCTGGGCGAGCAACCCATACATGCCGCAACAGCATATGTGTACGACTGGCTGGTTGCGCTTTATAGCCGCGCGATAGAGAACATTGATTACCAGCATCCGCATGATGTCCAGCCTGGCGCGCGTCAGGCCTTACAGGCATTATTGCGCTGAACGCTGATTAACAATGTAGCCGCTTTTCTTGCCGGGTGGCGCTGCGCTTACCCGGCCTACATCCTGATATTTTGGCCCGCAGCAGTGCGGGCCATTATCACACCACCATACACCCGGCTAGCGTCTTCGCCAGTGCAGAGGGATTTTCCCACGACATTGAGTGCCCCGCCGCAGGGATGATTTTCACCTCAACGCCCTTCTGCTTCAGATTCTCCACGTCGTCATCAGGCAGCGACAGCTCGCCGAAAATCAACGTCACTGGGCAAGGGAGTGACAGGAACTGCTCCCCCCATTCTGGCTCAACGCCTTCCACCAGACTCGATGCACCGCGCCAGACGGCATAAGGCGCATTGCTTTTCAGGCAACCCGCCCACGCCGTCGTTTCCGCGCTCAGCATGGCGTCATAACCCTGCGTCAGAAACTGTTGCTCGGTGTGTGCGGCAATTGACCGGCTGAACATTCCCCCACCCGCATGAAAATTGGGTTCTGAGACCATCAGTCCCTTCACGCGCGTTGCCAGCAGCTCCGCTGTTTCGATAGCAATGCTGCCGCCCATGCTGTGGCCGTATAACCAGAAGGCATCCAGTTTAAGGTGATCAATCAGTTCCGCCACAACGTACGCCTGGTCGGTAGTTTTATAGCTGTAGTGCTCAGGCTTATCGCTGTAGCCGCTGCCGGGCAAATCGATGAGAATCGCTCTGCGCGCGCCAAACAGCGGGTCATGAACGACACGGGGATATTCATAGGAAGAGGCGCAGCCCAGCCCGTGAATGAACACCACGGGATCGCCGGTGCCGGGCAAGTCATGCCAGCGCACGGTGCAACCGGCCTGCTGCGAGTAAAAACTGTTCATAAGCACTCCTTTTACGATGCACTGTATATTTATACAGTTATCGTATCTGGAATGCCATATTCATCTTTTAAAAATGGAAGCGTGCTTCAGAAAAGCGAGATCAACAGCGCAACGGGAAAGCTCATTGGCCACGTCGAGCCCACCAGAAAAGCGCTGAGCAGGCGGATACGTTTGCGGTCTTTGGAGAGGAACCAGGTAATTAATGCGCAGATAGAAGCCATGATTGCGTAAAAAACCAACATCTTTTGATACAACGTCATTCTGTATACCAGAGCCGAAAAAATAACCGCACGCAATATGCGTCATATGTTGATACAGATCAAGTTTTTTCGTTACAGAATAACCACTTAAAAATTATGGATAATAACAATTGAGTATTTAGCGTAACAAACAGGGAGAGCAGGCAATACTCCTTACCTATAACACGCATCTAAAATGCACTTTTTGACAAATCCTCTGTTTTTGAAAGGCGTCTAATAAAGGCAGACAATCATGGGAGGCAAAATGCTACGCATTCCGCAGAGTTGTATTCATACCCGTTCCACCCCTTTCTGGAATAGAGACACCGCCCCTGCCGGGATCTTTCAGCGTCATCTCGACACGGGTACCCGTCCGGGCGTTTATCCGCGCCTTTCCGTTATGCAAGGCGCCATACGCTACTTAGGCTACGCCGATGAACTGACTCCCGAGCCTGACAGCACATTGATTATCAAGGCCGGGCACTTCGGTGTTTTTCCGCCGGAGAAATGGCATCACATCGAAGTTATGTCCGATGACACGCTGTTCAACATCGACTTTTTCGTCGAACCCGAGGTACTGAGGTCGCTTTAAGTGGCTTTCACTTAAGAGGAAATCATTATGCTACGTATTCCTGAGAATTTTGTTCATACCCGCTCCACGCCATTCTGGGATAAAGACTCAGCACCAAAAGCCCTTTTCAATCATCATAATACTAAAGCCAGCGTCTACGGCCGTTTGTCCGTGATGCAGGGCGCGGTGCGCTATTTTGGCTTCCCGGATGCAGATGCAACAGAACCGGATTTGGAACAGGTGATCGAGGCGGGATCGTTTGGCATCTCACCGCCGGAAAAATGGCATCGCATTGAGTTATTGACCGACGATACCTATTTCAATATCGACTTTTTTGCCGATCCTGACGTTACGCTTCAGGGCGCAGGTATCGGGAAAGTTGTTAATACACATAAGGAGTAAAGTCGTGAGTAAAGCAACGTACACCGTGACCGTGACCAACAACAGCAACGGCGTCTCGGTGGATTATGAAACTGACGCACCAATGGAGTTGCTCATCCCCGATGTCGCCGCAGACGTGGTGAAAGATTTGGTGAATACCGTCCGCGCTTACGATACGGAAAATGAGCACGAGGTATGTGGCTGGTAAATAAAACGCCCGGCGATACTGGCCGCCGGGCATGGTTTCTAGTGTTTTATCATCACATGCCGGACAACCGTATAATCCTCAAGCCCGTAGACCGACATATCTTTGCCGTAGCCGGATAATTTCATCCCCCCGTGCGGCATTTCGCTCACCAGCATAAAATGGGTATTCACCCAGGTGCAGCCGTACTGCAGGCGCGCACTCAGGCGATGGGCGCGGCCCACGTCTTTGGTCCAGACCGATGACGCCAGGCCATATTGCGAATCGTTGGCCCAGGAAAGTACCTGCGCTTCGTCGTCAAATTCCGTCACGCTGACGACCGGACCAAACACCTCGCGTTGAACAATTGCATCTTCTTGTTTCGCCCCGGCCAGCAGGGTTGGCTGGAAGTAGTAGCCCGCCCCCTCGTGTTTACTCCCGCCGGTCACCACACGGATATGGCTCAGCGCTTTTGCCTCGTCAACCGCGTTGCACACGCGTGACAGGTGTGCGGCAGAACTGAGAGGGCCAAGTTCTGTCGACTCGTCCTCCGGCGCCCCCATTTTCAGGCTGGCGACGGCGGCCCCCAGCTTCTCAACCAGCGCGGCGTAAATGCCCTTCTGGGCATAGATACGGCACGCGGCGGTGCAGTCTTGTCCGGCGTTGTAGAAACCGAACGTGCGCACACCTTCCACCACAGCGTCCAGATCGGCATCGTCAAAAACAATCACCGGTGCTTTGCCGCCCAGCTCCATATGGGTGCGTTTAATTGAGGAAGCCGTGTGGCTGATAATATGCTCGCCCGTGGCAATCGACCCGGTGAGTGAGACCATGCGGACTTTTTCATGCCCGGTGAGCGGGTCGCCGACGGTTTTACCGCGACCAAAGAGAACGTTAAGTACGCCTGCCGGGAAGATGTCTCTGGCCAGCTCGGCCAACTTTAAGGCCGTCAACGGGGTAATTTCAGAAGGTTTGATCACCACGCAGTTGCCTGCCGCCAGCGCGGGGGCCAGCTTCCAGGCAGCCATCATCAGCGGGTAGTTCCACGGCGCAATGGACGCGACGACGCCGATCGGGTCGCGGCGGATCATTGACGTATGCCCTTCAAGATACTCGCCGGCGGCCAGTCCATTCAGGCAGCGCGCCGCGCCCGCAAAGAAGCGAAACACGTCGACCACCGCCGGGATTTCGTCCCCCAGCGCGCAGTGCAGAGGCTTTCCACAATTAAGGGATTCGAGCCGGGCGAACGCTTCAGCATGCGCTTCAATGGCATCAGCCAGCTTCAGCAAACACTCGGCGCGGGTTTTAGGCGTCGTTTGCCCCCATTCCCCGAACGCGCGATCCGCAGCCTGAACGGCCGCATCGACCTGCGCCGCTGACGCTTCAGCAATATCCAGCAGTACGTCGCCGGTGGCAGGGTTATAGACCGGCTGCGTTTCCCCTTCACCGGCCACCAGTTCACCATTAATCAGCAGTAGTTTTTGCATAGCATTGTCCTGTTGAAATCAATGTTATTTCCCGCTTTCGGCACCGTTTTCACCGTCGCGGGTTAGCCACCAGGCTCCCAGAATGGGGATGGTTGTGACCAGCATCACCAGCAGTGCAACAACGTTGGTGACCGGAACGTCACGCGGACGACCGAGCTGGTTGAGCAACCACAGCGGTAACGTGCGCTCGTGTCCCGCCGTAAATGTCGTCACGATAATTTCGTCAAACGACAGCGCAAACGCCAGCATCCCTCCGGCCAGCAGCGCCGAGCCAAGGTTAGGCAGCACCACATAGCGAAAGGTTTGCCAGCCGTCTGCACCTAAATCCATCGACGCTTCCACCAGACTCCAGGACGTGCGCCGGAACCGGGCAATCACGTTGTTGAAAACCACCACCACGCAGAAAGTGGCGTGTCCTACAACGATGGTGAAAAATCCCGGCTCAAGGTTGATGGTTTTGAATGCCGTCAGCAGCGCCAGGCCGGTGATAATCCCCGGCAGGGCAATCGGCAACAGCAGCAGCAGAGAGATCGCGTTTTTACCAAAGAACTCGCTGCGCCACAGTGCCGCTGCAGCAAGCGTGCCAAGCACGAGTGCAATACCGGTTGATAAGCTGGCGATTTTAAGTGACAACGTCACTGATTCAAGAATATCCCCACGCCCTGCCGCCACGCTGAACCACTTGAGCGTTAGCCCCTGCGGCGGGAAGCTGAAAGCCGCGTCCTCGGTATTGAACGCATAGATCGCGATAATCAGCAGCGGGAAGTGGAGGAAGATAACCCCGCCCCACGCGGCCACTTTCAGGAACAACGGTGCGCGATCAGAGTGCATCGAATGCTCCCAGGCGTTTCACGAACGCCAGATAAAGCGAGATCAGCACAATCGGAACCAGCGTGAATGCGGCAGCCATGGGCATATTCCCAATGGCCCCCTGCTGGGCGTAGACCATGTTTCCGATGAAATATCCCGGCGGCCCCACCAGCTGCGGCACGATAAAATCCCCGAGCGTCAGCGAGAAGGTAAATATTGATCCTGCCGCAATCCCCGGAATAGCCAGCGGCAGAACCACGTAGCGGAAGGTTTGGCGCGGACGCGCGCCCAGATCGGCAGACGCCTGTAGCAGAGAAGCGGGTAACCTCTCCAGCGCCGCCTGCACGGGTAGGATCATAAACGGCAGCCAGATATAGACGAAGACCAGAAAGCGGCCCAGCCCTGATGTCGACAATGTGTTACCGCCAATCGCCGGAAGCGTAAGCAGAGAAATCAGGAGCGGCTCAAGCCCCAAATGGCTGAGAAACCACTGTGCCACCCCATCTTTCGCCAGCAGCAGCGTCCAGGCGTAAGCCTTAACGATATAACTCGCCCACATGGGTAGCATCACCGCGATGTAGAAAAAGGCTTTCCACTTACCGCGGGTATAACGCGCCATATACCACGCCATCGGAAACGCGAGGATCGCGCTGGCGACAGTGACCGCAAGAGCCATCACCAACGTGCGCAAGATGATGTCGTAGTTCGCCGGGTTGAAAAGTGCCTGAATGTTCGCAAAGGTGAGATCGGGCGTCACCGACATGGTGAAGTCGTCGAACGTATAGAAACCCTGCCACAGCAGCGTCAGAAGCGAACCCAAATAGACGATGCCAAACCACATCAGCGGCGCGAGAAGGAGCAGGAACAGGCCAAGCGACGGTTTACGCCAGAACAAGGCGGTAATACGGCTTAACCTACCGTGCTGCGCAGGCGTGGGTGAAACGCTCATGTCCATTTCACCTCTCCTCATGAAGCAACACCATGGCCTCGCGTGACCACGAGGCCAGCACCTGCTGCCCGGGCGCAATCCCCGCCGGGAGCGCGCCTCCGGTAAGGTTCGCCTGGCTGACGAGCAGTTTCGCACCTTCTGCAAGACGCAGTTCAAAACGCGTGGCCGCGCCCTGATACTGTACCGCCTGTACCACGCCCTGCACCTGAACGTCACCGCCCTCATTGAGACGAATATGTTCCGGGCGCAGCGAATACATCCCCTCCATCCCACAGACCTGACGGGCCAATGCGGTATCAAAAACGTTAGAGGTGCCAACAAAACTGGCGACAAACGGCGTGCGAGGACGCATGTAAAGTTCGCGCGGGGTCTCAACCTGCTCGATACGCCCGTTGTTGAAGACGGCCACCCGATCCGACATGGACAGGGCTTCTCCCTGATCGTGGGTGACGAAAATAAAGGTAATGCCCAGCTCCTGCTGAAGCTTTTTCAGCTCGAACTGCATTTGTTCGCGCAGTTTAAGATCGAGCGCGCCTAGCGGTTCGTCCAGCAGCAGCACGCGGGGTTCGTTCACCAGCGCGCGGGCAATCGCCACGCGCTGACGCTGGCCGCCGGAGAGCTGTGAAGGCTTACGCGCGACGGCAAAACTCAGGCCGACCTTCTCCAGCGCCTGACCGGCCAGCGCGTAGCGTTTTTTCTTGTCGACACCTTTAACCATCAGCCCGTACGCTACGTTATCGAGGATCGACATGTGCGGAAACAGCGCGTAGTCCTGAAATACGGTGTTGACGTCGCGCTCCCAGGGAGGCAATTCGCTGGCTTCTTTACCGAAGATTTTTATCGCGCCGCCGCTCAGCTGTTCAAAACCGGCAATCAGGCGCAGGCAGGTCGTTTTGCCGGAGCCCGAAGGCCCCAGCATGGAGAAAAACTCCCCGTCACGAATGCCAATAGTCACCCCATCCACCGCTCGTACGTCGCCGTACAGACGGGAAACGTCATTAAACTCTACTGCGTACGTCATGTTCTGCTCCCGGACGTTCAACGACCGCCCATGATGGCAATGTAATCCTGCGTCCAGCGGCTGTAAGGGACAAATTTCCCCCCTTCCGCAATCGGCGTTTTCCAGAACATGATTTTTTCGAACTCGTTATAACCGTTTGTTTCGCAGCCTTTATCACCGAGCAGCGTGCTGGCTTTACAGCCTTCCGCGACCACTGGCAGCGAGCCAAACCAGGCCGCCAGATCGCCCTGCACTTTTGGCGTCAGCGACCAGTTCATCCATTTGTAGGCGCACATTGGGTGTTTTGCCTGCGCGTGTAGCATGGTGGTGTCCGCCCAGCCGGTCACCCCTTCTTTCGGGAAGACGGTGGCAACGGGCTGGTTCTCTGCCTTCAGGGCATTCGCCTGATATGGCCAGGCGCTGGAGGCCACCACGCCTTCATTTTTAAAGTCGCTCATCTGAACGGTGGTGTCATGCCAGTAGCGGTGGATAAGCGCGTGCTGATCGCGCAGCACCTTGAGCACAGCGGCGTACTGCTCTTCGGTGAGCTGGTACGGGTCTTTAATACCTAACTGCGGCTGAGTGGCTTTGACGAACAGCGCGGCATCGGCGATATAAATCGGGCCGTCGTACGCCTGCACGCGTCCCTGGTTGGTTTTACCGTCAGGCAAATTCTGTTTGGTGAATACCACGCTCCAGCTGTCCGGCGGCGTCGGGAAAGTTTTGGTGTTGTACATCAGCAGGTTTGGCCCCCACTGATACGGCGTGCCGTAGACTTTGCCGTCAACGTTAAACCATTCCCCTTTCACAATCCGTGCGTCGAGGGTTTTCCAGTTGGGGATGAGATCGGGGTTAATCGGCTGAACGCGTTTCCCCATAATCAGGCGCAGCGAGGCGTCACCGGAGGCCGTGACCAGGTCATATCCCCCTTTCGCCATCAGGCTGACCATCTCGTCGGATGTGGCCGCCGTTTTGACGTTGACGGTACACCCGCTCTCTTTTTCAAACTGGGTCACCCAGTCATAATTTTTATCCGTCTGACCGCGTTCGATGTACCCCGGCCAGGCAATAATATCCAGTCGTCCTTCCCCGTTCCCGATGGCCTTCGGCGGTTCGGCGGCTTGCGCGGTCATGATTGTCATGCCAAGCGCATACAGGCTGCTGCGGGCAAAATTTTTGCTCATTAGATATACTCCAGTCGCAATGAAATTTAGCGGCAGCCTTGCCGTAAAAATATCTCCTTAATTAAACGTAGACCGCGCAAATGCGCCGCACCTTTCGGCTAAAGGAAATTTCATCAAGGTGTGACCGAGGGCGCATTCCCCGTTAACTGGATTATAGACAAGGAGTTAGCAGAGGAAGGGAGTATGCAGATTTCCTATGATGCGGCGCTGAGAGATATTCGCAGCACCGTCATAAAGATAAGGAAGGATTATTTAGAAGCCGACTACGCGATTTATTCCAGCATCTCGCTAATTAATTTTCCCAACTGAATAACAGCCTGTTCTTCCCGTTCTCCCCACGCCCAGGAGGTATTAAACCGGAAAAACGGTGTCCAGCTGTCTGACGTTGAAAACATCTTACCTGGCGCAATGCTGATGTGGTGGAGTAACGCTTTCTCGCTCAGCAGCCCGGCATCCAGCTGCGCCGGAAGCTCCAGCCACAAAAAATAGCCGCTGTCGTTGTGATGGATTTTGACGCCAGCAGGCATATGGCGCAAAAGCGACTGCCACCCCTGCTGTTTGCGCTCGGCCAGCGTGCGTCGCAGGCGGCGAAGATGGGCGTCATATCGTTTGGTCGCCAGATAATCCACCAGCGCCAGCTGCATGGGTGAGCTGGTTGATAAGGTGCTCATGAGCTGCAGCTGCTGAATGCGGCGCGCATGCTTTCCCGCCGCCACCCATCCGATGCGAAAACCGGCCACCAGACATTTTGAAAATGAGGAGCAGTGCAGCGTCATGTCCTGCCTGTCCCAGGCCTTGGCCGGAAGCGGTTTTTCACGGCCAAAATAGAGTTCGCTGTAGACGTCGTCCTCAATCAGGGTGACGTTATGCTTCGTTAGCAGCGCCACCAGCAGCGCCTTTTTCTCCGCACTCAGCGTGAAGCCAAGCGGGTTTTGACTGTTGGTCATTAGCCAGCAGGCTTTTACCGGATAATCATTCAGGGCCTGTTCAAGGGCATTCAGGTCGATCCCCTCGCGCACGTCGGTCGCTATCGACAGGGCCTTCAGCTTCAGGCGTTCAAGCGCCTGAAGAGCACCATAAAAACAGGGATTTTCAACGATTACCCAGTCACCCGGTTCGGTGACAGCCTGCAGGCTTAGGTTCAGCGCCTCAAGCGCGCCTGCGGTAATGACAATCTCTTCAGGTGAGATGTTCATCCCCTGCTGCGCGTAGCGGCGGGCAATGGCGTGGCGGAGATCGACGTTACCCGGCGGCAGGTTTTCAATCACGCTCATCGCGGTGGCGGTTTTACTGACGTTCGCCAGCGAGCGGTTAAGCTGCTGAAGCGGAAAGAGGCGCGGATCGGGAAATGCGGAAGCAAACGGCACGACGGAGGGATCGCGGCTGGCCTGCAGCACGTCGAAGATATAGGTGTTGATGTCGACCACTTCATCGCGCATCACCTGAGCCGGAGGAGCAGGCTGTTGCGCAGTCGGGCGCGAGGCAACGTAATAGCCCGATTGCGGTCTGGCGACAATGCGCCCCTGGCTTTCCAGCATCTGATACGCGTGGCCCACGGTCATGAAACTCATGCCACTGCTCGCCACCTGCTCTCGCAGTGAAGGCAGCTTATCGCCCGGCAGCCATACGCCAAGCTCAATCTGCGAGATAATTTGTTGCGCCAGACGCTGGTATTTTTTCATCAGATTCTCCTTATTGCCGACAGTGTATATCAGCAGGAGAAAAAGAGAAGATTTTGCTAACTGTTATGGAAAGCGTTGTTAATTACTTGCGGTACTCAGTGATATGGCTCTGGGCAGAACGTGCTGCGGCCAGGTGATCGAGCGTAACCATCGACGATTTGCAAAAAATGCATTTCGCGCCGTGAGGATTTTTCTCAGACACATCAAAAACTGAAGTACGGTACTGCGAGCCATGACAGCATGGGCAGCGAAAATGGATATAAGAAGTCATAGGATTCTCCTGTAAACGTAAAAACGTAAATTACTCATGAGCCGATCAGGCAATAATGGTTTTAAACAAAACTAATCGGAAAGTAGATAAAGACCCAAGAGAGGCTGCGGAGAGGCACAACGTGATGAGAACTGCTTTATAAAACTACGTCAGATATTTATTTGGACTCAAAACCAGAAGACCATTAACGCACGACGCAGACGACAACGCAAGCGGTTTAATGCGTAAAATTCATAAAAAGGATTTTCTTATTCTTAATTACCAACCTATATCAGATGAGTTAATTGACGACAGTTTTCGAACTGTTATGCATAAATTTTACTTTTCTGCCTCTGATAGTCGACTTTGCCCCCCTATACCATAACAGCACACCGTTTGACATTGAGGCTGTGCATGTTTGGTTTAGATGCTTTTCACCTTGCGCGGATACAGTTTGCCTTTACCGTATCCTTTCACATTATTTTCCCGGCAATCACCATCGGCCTGGCAAGCTATCTTGCTGTACTCGAAGGGCTGTGGCTCAAAACAAAAAATCCCGTCTGGCGCTCGCTGTACCATTTCTGGTCGAAGATCTTCGCCGTTAACTTTGGTATGGGTGTGGTCTCCGGGCTGGTCATGGCCTACCAGTTTGGCACTAACTGGAGTGGATTTTCACAGTTTGCGGGCAGTATTACCGGCCCACTGCTGACCTATGAAGTGCTCACCGCTTTCTTCCTTGAGGCCGGTTTCCTTGGCGTGATGCTGTTTGGCTGGAACAAAGTCGGTCCGGGTCTGCACTTCTTTGCAACCTGTATGGTGGCGCTGGGGACGATTATATCGACCTTCTGGATCCTCTCCTCCAACAGCTGGATGCAGACCCCGCAAGGCTATGAGATCGTCAACGGTCAGGTCGTACCGGTAGACTGGTTTGCCGTGGTATTTAACCCCTCTTTCCCGTACCGCCTGCTGCATATGTCGATAGCCGCCTTCCTCAGTAGCGCGCTGTTTGTTGGTGCTTCTGCCGCCTGGCACCTGCTGCGCGGTAACAGGACGCCTGCCATTCGCGCCATGTTCTCTATGGCACTCTGGATGACCCTGATTGTGGCCCCCATACAGGCGATGGTGGGTGATATGCACGGGCTGAACACCTTAAAGTACCAGCCCGCCAAAATTGCCGCCATTGAAGGCCACTGGGAAAACCCGCCGGGTGAACCGACGCCGCTGCTGCTGTTCGGCTGGCCGGACATGGAGCAGGAGCGCACCCGCTTTGGGCTGGAGATCCCGGCGCTGGGCAGCCTGATCCTGACCCACAGTCTGGAAAAACAGGTTCCCGCGCTCAAGGAGTTTCCGAAAGAAGACCGGCCTAACGCCACCATCGTCTTCTGGTCGTTCCGCATTATGGCAGGCCTGGGCATGTTGATGCTGCTGCTGGGAGTGGCTGCGGTCTGGCTGCGCTACAAAAAACGGCTGTATACCTCTCGTCCCTTCCTGTGGTTTGCCCTGCTTATGGGGCCATCCGGATTGATTGCCATCCTTGCCGGATGGGTTACCACGGAAGTGGGCCGCCAGCCGTGGGTGGTCTATGGACTGCAGCGCACGAAAGATGCGGTTTCCGCGCACGGCGATCTGCATATGAGCGTCAGCCTGCTGGCCTTCTTCGTGGTTTATACCTCGGTGTTTGGCGTGGGTTATAGCTATATGGTACGCCTGATCAAAAAAGGTCCTCAGCCTCATGAGTCATTTGCCACTGAAGCTGATGGTCGACCCGCTCGTCCCCTTTCCGCCGTTATCACTGAACGTAAGGAGAAGCCATAATGGGAATCGATCTCTCCCTTATCTGGTTTGTGATCATCGTATTCGCCACGTTAATGTACATCGTGATGGATGGATTTGATCTGGGAATTGGCATCCTGTTCCCCGCGACGCAGAACGGCGACGATCGCGATGTGATGGTCAACAGTGTTGCGCCGGTGTGGGACGGGAACGAAACCTGGCTGGTGCTTGGCGGCGCGGCCTTGTTTGGTGCCTTTCCGTTGGCTTACGCGGTCATCATCGACGCGCTGACCATTCCGCTGACATTAATGCTGATCGGACTTATTTTCCGGGGCGTGGCGTTTGAGTTTCGCTTCAAAGCCACACCGGCACACCGTCCGTTCTGGGATAAAGCCTTTATTGGCGGCTCGATTCTGGCAACGTTCACCCAGGGCGTGACGGTCGGCGCTGTGATTAACGGTTTCTCCGTTACCGGACGCACGTACAGCGGGGGACCCTTTGACTGGTTCACTGCCTTTAACCTGTTCTGTGGCGCAGGTCTGGTCATAGCCTATGCCCTGTTAGGCTCCACATGGCTGGTGATGAAAAGCGAAAATGCCCTGCAACAGCGGATGCGTGAGGTTTCAAAAACGCTGTTAATCGTCCTTCTGGTATTCATTGCGGCAATCAGTATCTGGACGCCTTTGGCGCAACCGGCTATCGCCGCGCGCTGGTTTACGCTGCCGAATCTGTTTTATCTGCTGCCCGTCCCGGTGCTGGTGGCGATCCTGAGCCTGTGGCAGTGGCGAAGCCTGAAGGATCCTGATAGCCATAATCTGCCGTTTGTGCTGACGCTGGGGTTGATTTTCCTCGGATTCAGCGGTCTTGGGATCAGCATCTGGCCGCACATCATCCCCCCGTCTATTACCTTATGGCAGGCCGCTGCACCACCGCAGAGTCAGGGCTTTATGTTAGTGGGCGCACTGTTGATCATTCCCATCATTCTGGTCTACACCTTCTGGAGTTATTACGTATTTCGCGGAAAAGTACAGCATGGGGAGGGTTATCATTGATGCAACAACCTGTCTGGAAACGTCTGATGTGGCTGGTCATCATCTGGGGCGGTAGCGTCCTGGCGCTGGCCGCCGTAAGTATGTTCTTCCGCATGCTGATGGCGGCGGCGGGATTTAAATCTCACTAACACCCTGTGCCGGGCACCGCGCTGTTGCCCGGCCTCTTCTCGCACTTTCAGATAAACCCCATTAACTCGCGCGGGCGTATGGTTACACTTGGAATAGATTCACAGCATTGATATTTAGAGAAGAAAAATGAAAAAGCTCGTTGCAGTAACTTTTCTGAGCCTGGCCCTGGCGGGCTGCGTTAACCCGGGTAAAGCGTCCGTTCAGCCGGAGCAGCTTCAAAACCACCGTTTTGTGCTGGAAAACGTCGATGGTAAAGCCATCACCAAAACGGCAACGCAGCCTGAAATAAGCTTTAGCGCACTGTCAGATATCAGCCTGATTAAAAACATCACGGTCTCAGGCGTGATGTGTAACAGCTATAACGGACAGGGGAAATTGTCCGAAGGCGCGCTCACCGTCAAAACGCTGGCGATGACCCGGAAACTGTGCACTGACCCACAGCTTAACGAACTGGATCAGGCCATCGGCGACATGTTGCGCAAGGGCGCACAGGTCGACCTGACTGAAGACCAGTTAACGCTGGCGACAGCCGAAAAAACGCTGATGTTTAAACGCGTTGAGTAATCAGTAGTTACCGCAAGATCCCACGGCAAGTGACTGTTCACTGCAGCGCTTGCCATTTGGCAACGCGCACATACCAATCGCAGACCCATCAAGCTGGCGAGCAACCGATAACGAACCCCCAATCATCGCGCAGTTGGCCTGGCCGGAGCTTGACATAGCGGCTCTCATACCTGGCGTGACGTGCGCCGCCGTTGCCTGCTGAACAGGTTCACTACTGCATGCCGACAACAATAACGCGGCACACCCTACCCAAAACGCTGAACGCATGTTCTCTCCCCCATGAATAATGACAAACCTATGCATAATAGGCACCCGGCGCCGCATCGTCGAGAGTGGATGTGCGTATTTATGCGCTCCGGAAACAATTTCTCGCAATTTTTCCGGCAAAAGTTTGATCTACTCATTGATGCCGGGAATATCGAGGACACAAAAGCGAAAATCGCAAAACCTGAGCTTTGCTAAAATAAAAGAATAATTATCAGGGCTTGTTGCCGTTATACAGGCCCCTCTTTTTGCGCAATGTAAGGGTGTCGTCTTATGCAAACTATTGACGGTAATGGTGCAGTCGCGTCAGTTGCGTTCCGTACCAGCGAAGTTATCGCCATCTACCCGATTACGCCAAGTTCCACGATGGCTGAACAGGCGGATGCCTGGGCCGGAAACGGGGTAAAAAACGTCTGGGGGGATGTCCCACGCGTGGTTGAAATGCAGTCCGAAGCGGGCGCGATTGCCGCGGTGCACGGTGCGCTTCAGACAGGCGCCTTGTCCACGTCGTTTACCTCCTCTCAGGGATTGCTGCTGATGATCCCGACGTTATACAAATTGGCCGGACAGTTGACGCCATTTGTGCTGCATGTTGCCGCACGTACGGTCGCGACTCACGCCCTCTCCATCTTTGGCGATCACTCAGACGTGATGGCGGTCCGTCAAACGGGCTGCGCCATGCTGTGCGCCAGCAGCGTCCAGGAGGCACAGGACTTCGCGCTGATTTCGCATATCGCGACGCTGAAAAGCCGCGTGCCGTTTATTCATTTCTTTGATGGGTTCCGCACATCTCACGAAATCAACAAAATCGTTCCGCTGGCTGACGATACGATCCTCAATCTTCTGCCACAGGCTGAGATCGATGCGCACCGTGCTCGAGCCCTCAATCCGGAACATCCTGTGATTCGCGGAACCTCTGCAAACCCGGATACCTATTTCCAGTCTCGCGAAGCGACCAACCCGTGGTACGACGCGGTTTACGACCATGTTGAACAGGCGATGAATGCGTTCGCCACCGCCACCGGACGGGAGTACAAACCGTTCGAATATTATGGCCATCCGCAGGCGGAACGCGTGATCGTGCTGATGGGCTCAGCCATCGGCACCTGTGAAGAAGTGGTGGATGAACTGCTGACGCGCGGCGAAAAGGTCGGCGTGCTGAAAGTGCGGCTTTATCGTCCGTTCTCAGCTAAACATTTGCTCTCAGCGCTTCCTGAAAGCGCGCGATCCGTTGCCGTTCTTGACCGTACCAAAGAACCGGGTGCACACGCGGAACCGCTCTATCTGGACGTGATGACGGCCCTGGCGGAAGCGTTTAATAGCGGCGAACGCGAAATGCTGCCGCGCGTTATTGGCGGGCGCTATGGCTTGTCATCCAAAGAGTTTGGCCCGGACTGCGTGCTGGCAGTCTTTAACGAGCTGAATGCAGCGAAGCCAAAACCGCGCTTTACGGTCGGCATTTATGATGATGTGACTAATCTGTCCCTGTCATTGCCGGAAAACTCCCTGCCCTCGACCGCCAAACTCGAGGCGCTGTTCTATGGTCTGGGCAGCGACGGTAGCGTCTCAGCAACCAAAAACAACATCAAAATCATCGGCAATTCGACGCCGTGGTATGCCCAGGGCTATTTCGTCTATGACTCCAAAAAAGCGGGCGGGCTGACCGTTTCCCACCTGCGCGTCAGCGAACACCCTATTCGCTCGGCTTACCTTATTTCTCAGGCAGATTTTGTAGGCTGCCACCAGCTGCAGTTTATCGACAAATACCAGATGGCGGAGCGCCTGAAACCTGGCGGTATTTTCCTGATTAACACTCCGTACAGCGTTGATGAAGTCTGGGCGCGGTTGCCGCAGGAAGTGCAGGCGGTGCTGAACCAGAAAAAAGCCCGCCTCTTTGTGATTAACGCCGCCAAAATTGCCCGCGAATGTGGACTGGCGGCACGTATCAACACCGTGATGCAGATGGCCTTCTTCCATCTGACCAACATCCTGCCGGGCGACAGTGCGCTGATGGAGCTGCAGGGTGCGATAGCCAAAAGCTATAGCAGTAAAGGCCAGGAGCTCGTCGAGCGCAACTGGCAGGCGCTGGCGCTGGCGCGCGAATCGCTGTTTGAGGTACCGCTGCAGCAGGTGAATGCAGCCAGCCCGAACCGTCCTCCGGTGGTGTCCGACGCGGCGCCGGATTTCGTGAAAACCGTAACGGCGGCGATGCTGGCCGGTCTGGGCGACACCCTGCCCGTCTCGGCGCTGCCGCCGGACGGTACCTGGCCAATGGGCACCACCCGTTGGGAAAAACGCAACATCGCCGAAGCGATCCCGATCTGGAAAGAAGAGCTGTGTACGCAGTGCAACCACTGCGTGGCGGCCTGCCCTCACTCGGCCATCCGTGCCAAGGTGGTTTCTCCTGAAGAGATGGAAACCGCACCGGCCAGCCTGCACTCGCTAGATGTGAAATCCCGCGACATGCGCGGACAGAAATACGTTCTGCAGGTCGCCCCTGAAGACTGTACCGGCTGTAACCTGTGCGTCGAAGTGTGCCCGGCGAAAGATCGTCAAAATCCGGACATCAAAGCCATCAATATGATGTCGCGTCTGGAACATGTTGAAGAGGAGAAAGTGAATTATGACTTCTTCCTGAACCTGCCGGAAATCGATCGCAGCAAGCTGGAACGTATTGATATTCGCACCTCACAGCTGATTACTCCGCTGTTCGAATACTCGGGTGCCTGCTCTGGCTGCGGAGAAACACCGTATATCAAACTGCTTACGCAGCTTTACGGCGACAGAATGCTGATCGCTAACGCCACCGGCTGTTCGTCTATTTACGGTGGTAACCTCCCTTCCACGCCATACACTACCGACGCTAACGGTCGCGGCCCGGCATGGGCAAACTCGCTGTTTGAAGATAACGCCGAGTTTGGTCTTGGCTTCCGTCTGACCGTCGACCAGCACCGCGCGCGCGTGATGCGTCTGCTGGAGCAGTTTGCCGATAAAATCCCTGCAGAACTGAATGATGCACTTCACTCGGAAGCCACGCCGGACGTGCGGCGCGAGCAGGTGGCTGAATTGCGCAACGCGCTGCAGGGCGTTGAGGGTGCGGAACAGTTGTTGACGGATGCTGATGCGCTGGTTGAGAAATCTATCTGGCTGATCGGGGGCGACGGCTGGGCCTACGACATTGGCTTCGGCGGGCTTGACCATGTTCTGAGTCTGACCGAAAACGTTAATATTCTGGTGCTGGATACGCAGTGTTATTCCAACACGGGCGGTCAGGCGTCTAAAGCGACACCGTTAGGCGCCGTCACCAAATTTGGTGAGCACGGTAAACGCAAAGCGCGTAAAGATCTCGGCGTCAGCATGATGATGTACGGCCACGTTTATGTCGCGCAGATTTCACTGGGTGCGCAGCTTAATCAGACCGTGAAAGCGATTCAGGAAGCGGAAGCCTACCCTGGCCCATCGCTGATCATTGCCTATAGCCCTTGCGAGGAGCACGGCTACGATCTGGCTCTCAGTCACGATCAGATGCGTCAGCTCACAGCAACCGGCTTCTGGCCGCTGTACCGGTTCGACCCACGCCGTGCGGATGAAGGCAAACTGCCGCTGGCGCTGGATTCACGTCCGCCATCTGATGCCCTTGCAGAGACGCTTATGCAGGAGCAACGCTTCCGCCGCCTCAACGCGCAACAGCCTGAAGTGGCAGAACAGCTCTGGAAAGATGCCGCCGCGGATCTGCAAAAACGCTATGACTTCCTGGCACAGATGGCCGGGAAAGCGGATAAATCGACCAGCGAATAACTCTACCTGCCCGGCTCGTCCGGGCTTTTTTTGGTCATAAAAAAAGCCCGATGTATTCACACCGGGCTAATCCAGATAATCACAGAAAACCATTTAGATAACTAAATAATATTCACATCAATTATGGATGAAGAAATCTTAAAGGCATATAACAACGGCGATCTTACCTTTTCTCCCGCGCAATTAATAATTTTAATTTTGTATATTCCCGGTTAATACATTCATGAAATCTATCAAGATTTCAACAGTATTATTTAGTTGAGAATTTACTTAAAACGTAACAAATATAATTACGACTCCTCATTGGGAGTGATTTAGCATTAGACATCTTTCCTGTGTGGAAAGTTTATCTGGTAATTAAATAAAAATGATTGCAAAGGAATATCACTATGCAAAGAAAAGTACTGGCCCTCATGATTCCTGCGCTGTTAATGGCAGGCGCAGCACATGCAGCAGAAATTTATAATAAAGACGGCAACAAATTAGATCTGTACGGAAAAGTAGATGGTCTCCACTACTTCTCTGACGACGCGTCAAAAGATGGCGATCAAACCTATATGCGTCTGGGCTTCAAAGGCGAAACCCAAATCAACAACCTGATGACCGGTTACGCGCAGTGGGAATACAACGTTCAGGCTAACAACACCGAAGGGTCTGATAACCAGTCCTGGACGCGTCTGGCTTTCGCGGGTGTTAAAGTGGGTGATTACGGTTCATTTGATTATGGCCGTAACTACGGTGTGCTGTACGACGTGGAAGGCTGGACAGATATGCTGCCAGAATTTGGTGGCGACTCATACACCTACGCCGATAACTTTATGACCGGCCGTGCAAACGGCGTGGCAACCTACCGTAATACCGACTTTTACGGTCTGGTGCAGGGTCTGAACTTTGCGCTGCAATACCAGGGCAAAAACGAATCCGGCAATAACAATCAGGAAGGGACCAACAACGGTCGTGATACGCGTCATGAGAACGGCGACGGTTTCGGTATCTCTACCACCTATGATTTCGGCATGGGCTTCAGTGCAGGCGCGGCTTACGCCTCTTCTGACCGTACCAACGATCAGGTTACACGTACAACCGCGGGTGGCGATAGAGCAGATGCATGGACTGCTGGCCTGAAATACGATGCCAACAATATCTACCTGGCGGCAATGTATTCCGAAACCCGCAATATGACACCATATGGTGATAACGAAGGTAATGTGGCTAACAAAACTCAGAACTTTGAAGTCACCGCGCAATATCAGTTCGACTTTGGTCTGCGTCCGGCGATTTCTTACCTGCAGTCCAAAGGTAAAGATCTGGGCAACGGTCAGGGCGATCAGGACCTGGTTAAATATGCAGACGTAGGTGCCACCTACTATTTCAACAAAAACATGTCCACCTATGTTGATTATAAAATCAACCTGCTGGATGAAGACGACAGCTTCTACAAAAATAACGGCATCAGCACTGACGATGTTGTTGCATTAGGCCTGGTTTACCAGTTCTGATCCTACGAGCCCGCAGCTTTCTGCGGGCTCAAAACATCGCTATAAGCCTTTTCTGACCAGCTCAGCGGCTTTGACGAACACCTCGTCTTCAACGCCATCGCCCTTCTGTCTGCCGAGTCTGACCAGTTCATCAACGATACTTTCACGATTGATTGGCTTCTGCGCTGAAACCAGCCCAATAACGGCGGCCCCAATCGCCAGCCCAACCAATCCTGTTTGTTCTTCTTTGTTCTTCATGATCGCGCTCCCGTGTCCAACAGAAAAGCGTAGCAGGAATACAGTAAAGAGTGTTTGTTACGCCAACCGATGCTCATAACGCAGAGAAGTGATAAAGCGCCGCCATCGCTACGATGCTCAGGATGACACTTAGCATAAAGTAGATTTTAAAAGGCTGCTTTTGCGTTTTATGGCGAAAAAGTTGTTGACCCAGAATGGCGCCAGGCCAACCGCCTGTCACCCCAAACGCCAGCAAAGTGGCTTCCGGGACTCTGCGCATGCCCTTTCGCGCCGCCATTTTATCCGCGCCATATATCGCCATCGTCAGCACATTGATGAGCACGAACCACATGACAACAGGATTCGAAGTAAAAAGGCTGCCAGTCGCAGCGGAAAACAGAAGCAGATAACAAAAACGATTGAGCGTCATAGCAGTGACCACGGGAATGTTGAGCGTATTCAGATGCCGCATTATACGCGATAACGTGAATGTATCAGGTTGATGATATGTCAATTTCTGCCAACATTCGAATCCCCATCATCAAATTGATTTTATTAACTATTTTTGTAAAATGCATATATCCTGAGAGACGAGTTATCTCCATCTGTTTAGTTTTGTAGTCCTCTAAGGTAGCATTACGCAAAGAAGAACGTGAAAAATGCTGGATAAATGCACCAACCTGGCGAAAAGATAAAGGAATTCCAAAATGATTTATGATTGTTTTTTATACTACGATGAAGATATGCTGCTTGAACTTCGCCTCAATACGTTAAACGAAGTCATTGATAGGTTTGTGATTGTAGAATCAACTCACTCATTTACTGGAATTCCGAAGCCTCTCAATTTTAATATCGACAAATTCCCTGAATTTAAAGATAAAATCATTTACGTTGTTTACGATTCACTTCCTAAGCTGAAAAATGGCGTCGAAGGGGAATATGATGCCTGGGCTAACGAAGCAGCGACCAGAAACGCAACGATGCGCGGACTTCGTGATGCTAAGGACGACGATATTATTATCATCTCCGATGTCGATGAGATCTTCACCCCTGAAGCCATTAAGCAAATTAACCCGAAGAAATTATGTACAACCTTCCACATGAATTTTTTCAACTATCAATTTAACCTGCAAGTCTTTAATAAAGATGGCTCTCCGCGCCTGTGCACACTTCCGCGCGCGACAACGTTACGTAATCTTAGAGACCGTTTTGGCGGAAACGCGTTTGACTTTAGAAACGTTAAGTCCACTAAAATTTATAAAGACTTTTTGTCAAGACTGACATTCAAATATAGAAACAAGATTGTAAAAAATGCAGGTTGGCACTTCTCATGGGTTATGTCGCCTGAACGCATCTCAAAGAAGATGTCAACGATCTCTCATACTGAGCACGATACGCCGGAATTCAATAACCCTGAACACATCATGAAAGTGATTACGAATGCAGAGGACATCTGGGGTCGAGACAGAAAATTAGTCAAGCAGGATCTTAAAAATCCTGAGTTTCCGGCTTACTTAGTCGATAATAAAGAGAAGTTTAAAGAGTTCATTATTTAATCAGCGGTTTTGACCAGATAATACCGGGTGCTTTTAATGTTCATGTTCGAATATAAAGCACTCTCTTTTCTCCCATAATCACAGGAATCGGTCTCGCCCTCTCTGTTGCCATCGCGGGAAGCCTACGACTCTTTATCAATCCAACACCGCTATAAAACATGCTGGTATTCGCCGCCGGAATCCGTAACATACGCGGCATACTTTTGCCTGCTGGCTTTTATCTGCCAGCGCTAACCCGTCTTTCGACCCTGCTGGCTCCGAAGGTAGTAATAGATGCAACAAAATCAAGAAGTTAACAAAAAAGAACAATACAACCTGAACAAGCTGCAAAAGCGTTTGCGCCGTAACGTGGGCGAAGCCATTGCGGACTTCAACATGATTGAAGAAGGCGACCGCATCATGGTTTGTCTGTCAGGGGGTAAAGACAGCTACACCATGCTGGAGATCTTGCGTAATCTTCAGCAAAGCGCACCGGTGAATTTTTCCCTGGTGGCGGTCAACCTCGATCAGAAACAGCCGGGGTTCCCTGAGCACATTCTGCCAGAGTATCTTGAAAATCTGGGTGTTGAGTACAAAATCGTCGAAGAAAACACCTATGGCATTGTTAAAGAGAAGATCCCGGAAGGGAAAACGACCTGCTCGCTGTGCTCTCGCTTACGCCGCGGGATCCTCTACCGTACCGCGACGGAGCTGGGCGCGACCAAAATTGCGCTCGGACATCACCGCGACGATATCCTGCAAACGCTGTTCCTGAACATGTTCTACGGCGGCAAGATGAAAGGCATGCCACCTAAGCTAATGAGCGATGACGGCAAACACATTGTGATCCGCCCCCTCGCCTACTGCCGTGAAAAAGACATTGAGCGTTTTTCTCAGGCTAAAGGTTTCCCGATCATTCCATGTAATCTCTGCGGCTCACAGCCGAACCTGCAGCGTCAGGTGATTGGTGACATGCTGCGCGACTGGGACAAACGTTATCCGGGTCGGATCGAAACCATGTTCAGCGCGATGCAGAACGTCGTCCCTTCCCATCTCGCGGATGTAGAGTTATTCGACTTCAAAGGCATAAACCACGAATCAGAAGTGGTTAACGGTGGCGATCTGGCGTTTGACCGGGAAGAGCTCCCAATGCAGCCTGCGGGCTGGCAGCCGGAAGAAGATGACAGCCAGTTAGAAGAACTGCGTCTGAATGTGCTGGAAGTGAAATAAAACGAAGCGTCTCAGAGAGATATCTGAGACGCTTTTTTCGCTTACTTCAGCAGACGAACGCGGCAGGCTTTGCCTTTAATTTTACCGTTTTGCAGCTGCTTCCAGGCTTTATGCGCCACCGACTGGCGAACCGCCACGTAAACGTGCGCCGGATGAACCGCAATCTTTCCGATATCCGCCCCGTCCAGACCGATATCTCCGGTCAGCGCCCCTAAGACATCACCCGGACGCATCTTGGCTTTTTTGCCGCCGTCGATGCACAGCGTCGCCATTTCAGCCTCCAGCGGGACAATGCTGATATTGCCCGGGGCATTCACCCAGTTCAGTTTAATCTGCAGCATTTCAGAAAGGATATTGGCGCGCTGCGCCTCTTCCGGTGCGCAGAAGCTGATGGCAAGACCGCTGTTGCCCGCGCGCGCGGTACGACCAATACGATGGACGTGTACCTCGGGATCCCAGGCCAGTTCGAAGTTAACCACCAGCTCGAGCGATTTAATATCCAGACCGCGGGCGGCAACGTCGGTCGCGACCAAAACGCGCGCACTGCCGTTAGCAAAACGCACCAGCGTCTGATCGCGGTCGCGCTGCTCCAAATCCCCATGCAGCGACAGTGCGCTTTGACCAGCGGCGTTCAGGGCATCGCAGACCGACTGACAATCCTTTTTAGTGTTGCAAAACACCACGCAGGAAGCAGGCTGATGCTGGCTCAGCAGCTTTTGCAGCAGCGAGATTTTGCCGTGCTGCGACGTTTCAAAGAACTGCTGTTCGATGGCGGGCAGAGCATCAACGCTATCAATTTCAATGGTCAACGGATTCTTCTGCACACGACCACTGATTGCCGCGATGGCTTCAGGCCAGGTCGCGGAGAACAACAGCGTCTGACGATCCTGCGGCGCAAAGCGGATCACCTCATCAATAGCATCGCTAAAGCCCATGTCGAGCATACGATCGGCTTCATCCATCACCAGCGTCTGAAGGGCATCAAGCGAAACCGTCCCCTTTTGTAGGTGATCGAGCAGGCGTCCCGGCGTGGCAACAATAATGTGCGGCGCATGCTGCAGCGAATCACGCTGTGCGCCAAAAGGTTGCCCGCCACAGAGGGTTAAAATTTTGGTGTTCGGCAGAAAACGTGCCAGACGGCGCAACTCTCCGGCGACCTGGTCCGCCAGTTCGCGGGTCGGACACAGAATCAGCGACTGCGTCTGGAATAACGCCGCATCAATATGCTGCAACAGCCCGAGACCAAATGCAGCCGTTTTCCCACTGCCGGTTTTTGCCTGCACGCGTACGTCACGGCCTTCCAGGATGGCCGGCAGCGCAGCCGCCTGTACAGGGGTCATAGTGAGGTATCCCAACTCGTTAAGGTTATCAAGTTGGGCAGCAGGCAGAACGTTCAGGGTAGAAAAAGCGGTCACAGTATTCTCTCGTGGTCATCTTCGCAGTCAGATGGCGCGTATCCTCGCAGATATCAGGGTTGGATGCGACATTTTAATCGGTTCTTCATCTGGCGGCGGGTCCGGCATTGGCTGAGGACGCGGGATGGGATCGGGCATCGGCGTTGGGTCGGTAGGTACCGGGTCGGACTGGCGTGTATTCATGAATTGCAGCGCGAGTAGCATGCTCATCTCTTCCTCCAGGTTTTTTTGTTGACCCTTTTAGGGTAGTCGCTGGGGAACGGCAGGCAAAAAAAAGCCGACTATTAAGTCGGCGTCGTACGAATCAATTGTGCTATGCAGTAATTCAAAAAAAGGAAGTAAGACAATATGGAGCGCAACGCCCATCGCTTGACGTTGCATTCACCTGCGGGAGTAATATTGCACCTTGCGGTGCCGATGTTTATTGACTTCGCTCAATTAAAATGTCGTTTTGAAGCAATCTACTGACCGAAAAAGTGCAAATTTACAACCATTTACTACGATGCAACCACCATGCAACACCGCCAATCAAAACCACTAACATGACGCAAAAGGTCGTAAAACCATAGTGGTATTCTCCGCCGGGTATTCCGCCAAGATTGACGCCAAACAGCCCCGTCAGAAAAGTGCTGGGCAAAAAGACCATCGCCATGAGCGACATCGTATAAGTTCGTCTCGAGAGTGACTCCTGCATCACCTGGGCAATTTCGTCCGCCATCACCGCCGTTCGGGCAATACAGGAGTCGATCTCGTCCAGTCCTCGTCCGAGCCTGTCAGCAATGTCTTGCATTCGTCTACGCTGGTCATCGTTCATCCAGCTCAGCCGCTCGCTGGCCAGTCGCGCGTACACATCGCGCTGTGGCGTCATGTAGCGACGCATTACGATCAGCTGTTTGCGCAAAAGCGCCAGAAAACCGCGTGGGGGGATCTGCTGATCGAGCAGATTGTCCTCCAGATCGATAATTTTATCGTGCAGCTCTTCGATAAACTCGCTGGCATGATCGGTCAGGGCATCGCAGACGTCCACCAGCCAACTGCCGCAATCCGTCGGGCCCGTGCCCTCTTTCAGATCATTAACCACGTCATCCAGCGCCAGCACCTTACGCTGCCGGGTGGAGACAATCATCCGCTCATCCATATAGAGGCGCATGGCAACCAGTTGGTCGGGACGTTCATCCGTGCTGCCGTTAATGCAGCGCAGCGTAATTAATGTCCCCTCGCCCATTCTGCTGACGCGTGGCCTGAGGCTCTCTCCTGCGAGCGCATCACGCACGTTATTGGGTAAGAGCGGCGTCGATGCCAGCCACTGGGCACTGTCTGGATGGGTGTAGTTCAAATGCAGCCAGCAGGGATGTTCACTATCAATATCATCGCTGTTTTCCAGCGGCCTCGCACCACCACGGCCATCGAACACCCACGCAAAAACTGCGTCAGGCACGTTAATTTCGGACCCTTTAATGCTCTCCACAGCGCCTCCCGCTTTTCATCTTTACGGTGTCAGTCTAGCTTTCGTCCAGGCTTAAGCAATAGATATGTTCAGCATCGCGCTGAATGCGCTCAGGAATTGTACTTTTCGCATCAAAGAAAAAGCCTGGCAAGCCAGGCTTTTTATCAGAGAGAGGGGAGCGGGGAATGTTGACGCCGAGGTGAGGGCTCATCCGCGAGATGTCGCTGGTCAAGCCGGAAATTACGCGTGCGGGTTTGCAGTTCAATCACCTGGTTACGCAGCACATCGGAGGATCCGTTGAGTTCCTCCACCATGGTGACATTGCTCTGTGTCACGCGTTCCAGTTCAGACAGCGCCTGCGTTATCTGCGAAATCCCCTTTTCCTGTTCTGACGTGGAGGCAGAAATATCGTCCATTAACCGGCTGACGTTTTTCGACCCCGCCACGATATCCTGCATATTTCTCTCCGCTTGCGAGACAACGTTAACGCCCTGCGTCACGTTATTGCTGGTCACGTCAATCAGCGACTTGATGTTTTTCGCCGCTTCTGCGCTTCGGTGTGCGAGATTACGGACTTCACCCGCCACCACGGAAAATCCTTTGCCATGATCGCCCGCGCGTGCAGCCTCTACCGCCGCGTTAAGCGCCAGAATATTGGTCTGGAAAGCGATACCATCGATAAGGGAAATAATTTCCGTCATTTGCAGGGCACATTCGGTTATCGACTGCATGTTGTTAGCAACCTGCCCCATTAATTCTCCGCCTTTTTGTGCCTGTAACGTCGCGGCATTCGCTTGCTCACTGGCTAAACGGGTATTGTCTGCATTGTTTCGGGTACTCGCAGCCATTTGTTCCATGCTGGCCGCCGTCTGGATCAATGACGCTGACTGCTGTTCGGTCTTTACCGACAGCTCTGCACTGCGGGACGAGAGTTGCTCCGCAAGCGTCATGGCCGTTTGTGAAGAGGATCTGATCTCGCTGACCAGCGTTGCGATGTTACTGGACAAGCTATTAATCCCTGGAATCAAACGCCCTGCGCAGTTGTTGCCAAATTCAGGGATAGAGACGCCAAGATTGCCCGACGTCACTTCTTCAATACTTTTCTTCACAGTATTGATCGGCGTCACAAGATATTTTGTCATGTACGCCCAAAGTAAAATCAGAGCGATGAGTTGTGTAGTATTCACGGCAATAAAAAGTGACACGCCATTAGCAAAAAATGCAATCACTCCGTTATTAACCAAAAAGAGACACAAAAGGAAATAGACAATAAAAGTTCTGACACTAATATTTCTTAGCATACATTTTCCTGGGGCTTTATATTTTTATCGGCATTAAAATTTATAGCATTGCACGATAGCTTTGTCCTCACGATCTGCGCGAGTTTGTTGTTTCGCAGTTTGATTAGCATGATTTCACTTAAGAGAGTATAAAAGCGGGTTTTAGAGGAAATGCAATGCTCGACATGCTGCCACTCTGGTTTATGCCACCCGGACGCGATACTCTGTTCTTACGCCACGCGATAGATATTCATACGTATTTAAGAGGCATTGCATTAAAAACAGGATACTGTTTAGTCGCACTTAAAAGAGTAATTTGCTTAATATATTTTATATTCTTTATTAATTGATAACTCCGTAACTTTTGGCGTGGGATGACATAATGCTCAACGTATCGTGGGACCCTGTTTTAATAGCCATTTCTTATTTGGTGGCGTTTATCGCCTCATTTGTGGCTTTAGACAGCGCGGGTAAAATCCCCCTTGCCCCCCGTAAGGCAGCACTATTCTGGCGTATGGCCGGTGGCGTGACCTTAGGTATCGGGATCTGGTCTATGCATTTCATCGGCATGCTGTCGATGAAAATGCCGATGATCATGAGCTACCACCTCTGGCTCACCGTCGGCTCGCTGGGTATTGCCGTCGTTGCTTCTACGCTTGCCATTAATATCGCCGTTCCCGGGAAATCGCTCTCCCCTTATCGACTGATCCTCGCCACGCTGATCCTCAGCGCGGGTGTCGTTTCCATGCACTATGTCGGCATGGCCGCATTAATGCTGAAGGGCAGCATTATCTGGGATCGACGCATTGTCCTCTTATCGGTACTGATTGCCGTCATCGCATCCGGCGCGGCACTGTGGTTAGCCTTCCATTTACGGGAAAAGCGTAAAGGCGTGTACATCAACCGCCTTGCGGCTGCGCTAGTGATGGCTGCGGCCATTTGCGCCATGCATTACACCGGAATGAACGCCGCGCATTTCCACGAAATGGAAAACACATTACCGGGCGGTATCAGTGAACTGGGATTATCAATTTGGGTATCCGTTACCACATTATGTTTGCTCGGTGTGATGTTGATTATCTCGCTGATGGATTCACACTGGCGGACTAACCGGCTGACGGATAATTTGCGCCAACTCAACCGACAGCTGGAGTTGCAGGCACGTTTTGATGTGCTTACTGGACTTGCCAATCGTCACCAGATGGACGTGCGGATGCAGGACTGCCTGCACAGCGCACTGCTGAGCAAAAAGCCGTTTGCGGTGATATTTTTCGATATTGACCATTTCAAACGGATTAATGATATCTGGGGTCATCACGTTGGCGATGAACTGCTGATAAACGTGGCTCATCGCGTGACTGCACGGTTAACACGCGAAATGACGCTGGCACGCCTGGGTGGTGATGCTTTCATTTTGCTGGTCCCGGAATGCGATGACGACAAGCTGAACGCGCTGCTTTCACCCCTGCTGAACGATATCCGCCGTCCACTTTCCCTTTGCGGGCATACGTTAACCATCACGCTCAGCGCAGGAGTAAGCCTCTATCCTCAACACGGTGAAACCCTGCATGAGCTAAAGCTTAAGGCCGATGCGGCGATGCATAACGTGAAAAAGCAAGGTCGTAACGGCTGGGCCATTTATCGCGCAGAGATGTCGACGACGGTTCCGGCTGAACCTGCCTTTTTGCAGGAGTTATCCCTGGCGCTGGAACGCGATCAGTTTGAAATGTGGTATCAGCCAACCTGGCTGGCAGAAGAGAACACCATTCACGGGTTTGAGGCACTGCTACGCTGGCGTCACCCGGAACAAGGTGTTTTACTGCCCAGTCTCTTTTTACCGTCGCTGGAACAAACCGGGTTGATCATTCCCGTTGGTAACTGGGTGATTGAAGCGGCCTGTAAACAGCTGAGTTTCTGGACTGAACAGGGGTTCAGCCAATGGACATTGTCATTCAACCTGTCGCCGATGCAATTTGAACAGCAGGATATCTTTCAGGTTATCTCGTCCATGCTGCAAAAATATAACCTGGCCCCCTCCCGGTTGATCCTTGAAGTGACGGAAAGCACGGCGCTAAAAAACCTCGATCGCAGCATTGAATTGCTCACCGCGTTCAATCAGGCAGGGATTACCGTTTCGATAGATGATTTTGGTACGGGTTATTCGAATCTTCTCATGCTCAGCGTCTTACCGGCGAAAGAGCTGAAAATCGATAAAAGCTTCGTCAGTTCAATGCTTGAAAATGAGAAAAGCAGAAAGCTTGTAGAAACGATAATTACCATCGCCCGGACTCTGGAGATGAATGTCGTTGCAGAAGGAATTGAAACCGAAGCGCAGAGGACAATGCTGGCGAGTCTGGGTTGTGATTATCTCCAGGGGTTCCTGTACTCCCGCCCTTTACCTGCAGAACAGGTTCCGTGGCTGCTTCTGCAAAAAACATCTGAAAGACAGATTATACCAATCGGTAAAATTCAGGCGGAATCCCCTTTTATTTCACAAAAAACCACGCCTGATGTGATTAAGTAAGGTATGTTTCAAAGGAGCCCACGCGAGTCAATTCCGGCGTGATCGTCAGGTATACCGTGCCGATGTACAGGAATTCCCTATGTCGCAATATTGCTTCGATGCGCTGAATGTTATTAAAAACCCGGTGTGGCTGATTTCACCCGTCGCAGAAAACATTCTTTTTGCCAATACTGCGGCGACTAAACTTATGGGTGATAAAACGTTGACCGAGATGCGCACAGGGATCTATTCCGCTAATGCGCAAACCGCTCTCTCAATGTATGTTCCCGAACTTAAAAGCGAACTGGATATCGTCGAAATACTCACCGTCTGGCGAGACAATCATGAGAGTACGCTGAGCTGTCGTCTGACGCTGACGCATCTGGCACCTTATGGTGATGTGATTGTGTTTGAGGGGCTTTCGCAGCAGGCGCCTTCCGGGCTTAAAGCCAGCCGTTCAGCAACCTATCAGCGAAAAAAACAGGGATTCTACGCGCGCTTTTTTCTTACTAACAGCGCACCAATGTTGTTAATCGATACGGCGCGTGATGGTCACATTGTTGACGCCAACCTGGCTGCGCTTAATTTTTATGGCTACACCCATGAGGAAATGTGCCGTAAACATACCTGGGAAATCAACACGCTTGGGCGCGACATCTTGCCTATTATGACAGAGATCGCCAGCCTGCCCGGAGGACATAAACCGCTAAATTTTATCCACCGACTGGCGGATGGTTCGACCCGACACGTACAGACCTACGCCGGACCCATTGAGATCTACGGCGATAAGCTGATGTTGTGCATTATTCACGATATCACTGAACAAAAGCGGCTCGAGCAGGAGCTGGAACATGCAGCCCTGCGAGATTCAATGACCGGTCTGCTTAATCGCCGACAGTTTTACAACATCACAGAGCAAACCACGCTTTCTCACCTCCCGGCACAGCAGCAGTTTAGCCTGATGCTGGTAGATACTGACCATTTCAAAAACATCAATGACCTCTTCGGGCATCTTAAGGGTGACGAGGTACTCATTTCGCTTTCGCGCATGCTGGAAGCCTGCAGCCGTCCCGATGACTACGTTTTTCGCTGGGGTGGCGAGGAGTTCGTACTCCTGCTGCCGCGAACATCACTTGAAACCGCGATGCAGATAGCGGAAACCATTCGTTCCGCAGTAGCACACATTACGATTCCTGGATTGCCCCGCTTCACCGTCAGCATCGGCGTTGCACGCCACAACCAGGGCGAAAGCATTGATGACCTCTTCAAACGTGTCGATGATGCGCTCTACCGCGCCAAGAATGACGGCCGCAACAAAGTGCTGGCCGCATGAAGCTGGAGTTGTGAAGAAAGCCCCGTTAGAATCCCAGCCAGGGCTGAAACAGACTTCAGGTGGGTAATCGCTTAGATGGGAAAAACAGAAATACTCCTCACCTTAATTATTCTCTGCCTTATTATATTGGGTTTGTGGTTTATTTTTAGTGGTGAGATTTGGGTGCTGGTCGCCTATTTTGAAAATAGCCTTTATCCCACCATTGAAGCGCCGTAAGACTCGTTTAAAGCCTTGCGCCAGTGAGGTCTTACATTACAGTGCTCAATGTGCCGGGTATCCGGCTGGAATATTCAGGCCAGACAGCACACTGCCAGGAAAAAATGATTTTCCGTCATAATGGCATTCTCTTTTACGCCCTGCTGTTCACGCCGGATAAACCAGCCTTCCTCCTGTGCCATGCTCAGGCAAAACACCTGGTTGATGCCGGGCGCATCAACCCGCATTGTCACACAGCCCCTCTCCGCGCTACGACAGAGTTGCTCCGGCATAATACTCACGCTGCGATCTCCGTTAACCAGCCGGATGGTGGTGATGTCATACCGGCATATGCCGCTGCTAAGGCTGTAACCAAGAGTACTGAGGTCATGAATATGCTTTGTCGACACAATGACCTCAATTCCACTTCCCTCAAACCACACACAAATCTGCTGTGCCAGCGCATCCATCCGCTGACGGAATGCCCTGATTTCACCCTCCGCTGATTCGTGATCGGGCGGGATACTGTCATTTTTCTGCTGCACTCTTTTGAAAAATCGGTCTCTGGCTGACACGTTGCCGTCCCTGTTAACATTTCGCAGACTGTTGAGCCAGATTCAGCGTGAGATACGCCGACCGGCCATTTTCTTTTTTTCTCAACCGCACCCTCACTTTCTTTACCGATAATCGGCTCATTCCTCCGTTTTTTGTTTCAGCATTGCATAGCGGGTAATCAGCTGTTGAAGATGCTGTTCCGTCTGGCTATGCAGCGCTGCAGGCCAGGACTGATTTTGCGGTAACACGGACAGCTGACGCAGCTGCTCCTCGACCGGCACAGCGCTGTTGAACGACTGCGACATGGCAAACACGGCCGATTTCAGCTCGCTGACCGTCATGTACTTCCCCTTCTGTTCATCAAGGGCATTCAGCCGCTTCGCCAGCTGCTCTAGCTGCGTCATTCCCTGATGCCAACCATTAAGATTGTCCTCAGCAAGAGCCGCGAGCGTGATCTGTTGCTGCCACTGCTGCACCAGCGGTTTCGCCTGTTCTGGCCACAGCGTCAGCGCCTGCTTCAGAAGTTCATCACCATAACTAATGGCCCAGTCCGGTTTTAACTGCACAAACCGCGTGAGCTGCTGCTGTATCTGCCTGATGCCCGTATCAGGCGAAAGAGAGGATTTACGGAAAAACCGGATTTGTTCATCCGAAAGCACTGCGGGTAACGGGGCAAGCGTTGCCGCAAACTGCATCTGCGCTGGGTCAGGCTTATGTATTTTCTGCCATCCCAGAACCGTCGTGCCGGACAGTACCAGCATGCTCAGCATGCTCAGCATTCCGGCAATAAACGGCTTCCAGGGTTTTACGGGCGCTGGAGATTCCGTCTTCATGTGCACATGCGGCTGAGGGTCAGGTTCAATAACGAACACCCGCTTCACGCGATCTGCCTGCACAAGGGACACGGCCTCACCCGAGAGGCTCACGCCAGCGTTTTCACTGTTTTCCAGGCGGACCGCTGCGTTATGGATCAGTATGCGCAGGTCATCAAGCTGGCTGGTATGCTTTAATTCCAAACGCTGTAACACGTCACCCAGCGCATTCAAATAAGCCTCTGCCTGGTACAGTTGGTTAAGGTCGGCATAGTTCAGCGTCAGGGTACGCATCACCTGCTGTAACCGCTTACTGAGGGAACTGATAATTTCCATCCGGGCATGCACCGGCTGAGGCCACATGTTCCCCCACTCACGTGAGAGAAGCGCATCCAGAATCGCCAGTCCTTCATTCATGCCGTACAAACCGGACAAATGCGTGCGCGCAAGCGTATACCAGGCAGTGGTTTGCAGTTCCACCCCGTTGTGCTCAAACAGCGATAGGCAGAGCATTTCCGCGTGCGGCCAGTTTACGTCCGGACGTGCCGGATGCGTCAGTTTGCTCATTTCATCGCGCAGGGAAACATAATCGGCAAGCGTGCGCGGGTCACCGCCAGTGTTAAGGTGACGTTCAGGGTATGTTGTCATGTTGGTTTCAGCCAAAATAAAAACTAGATTGCGGAGCGGGCATCCAGATACTGCTGCTGTTTGAGGTGGCGAATGAGCACGCGCCCTTCGGGGATAAACTCGGTGCCGTACCGTACCAGGCCGATGCCTTTGAGTTCGGCGTCAATGGCATAGCGCAACTCGCCGGGTACGTTCTGCTCCAGCAGTACAACGTCTATCTTTTTCAGGCGTGGCTCATACTTGAGCAGGACAGCAGACAATGTGCCCATAAGCTCATGGGCCGTGCCCGGCATGCCCTGCAGGATTTTCGTCATATCGGGCAGCCCGTAATCAGGCAGATGTGCCAGCGTGCCGGCGCGACAGTTTAGGACACGCTGCATGTTATCAAGTACCGAAAGGATGACCTGATTCTTCTCACTAACCTGATGCAGATCGTGGTCGCCCGTAAAGTTGCCATAGAGTATTTCATACAGTGAAGGATGGGATAACTCATTCATCATTCACCGCCAGCAGGGTCAACCAGTTATTGCCCGCTTCGATGACGCGTGCCTTATCTGGATCAAGGTCATCACGACTGAGCACCACGCGCCAGGTGTTGTTTGCCTGGTCCGGCGAAATAAACATCCCAGCCACCGCCACATACTGCGCATCTTTCTCCATTGGCATATCGACCATCACCGTTCCCCCCGGCTGCAGGCGGATATCTTTCTCAGCCACCAGATCTGATTTAATGGCCTGACTGTCAGCCTTAAACAGTGACGGATAGTCTGTACTGTCAAAGGTCTTGCGGTCCTTCAACTGGTAAATACGCACCACAGTGGACAATGCCACCCCACCGGCGTTGTGGTTCACCGCCTCGCGGGCGCGAATGTCGAGGTGCAGGGTTTTCACCTGTTTATAAAAGATTGATTTGGTGACGGCCACGGTGCCGTCTGTCACTTTTTGCGTCAGCCCGCAGCCCACCAGTATCAGTGTGATACCTGCGACCAGCGCAGCCAGAGGAAATTTACCAGCGGTACTCGCCATCTTCATCGGTCTCCCTACGGTGAATATTTTCCTGTACCCGCTCATAGCGGCCAAGATTGATGGTTATGATTTTGGGGTGCGTGAAGGTATTCGCACTATTCAGCGGCCGCATTACGGCAGTGCGCCCCAGCTGCACAGCACCTGTTTTGGGTTTCGTGCTCATCGTCGCGTCCGGCAGCAGGCTGCGATCGACACACAGCTGCAGACGAACATCGAGGCGCGAGCCGAGCCAGACATGCAGCAGCGCCATTAAATCCGTGTGAAGCTCCCCGCCCGGCAACCAGCCCTGCACTTCTGCCGGGTCGGTGGTGGTGAGGCGCATCAGCACCTGGCTGTTCACGTCAGTGGCGTAGCTGCCCATCACCGGACGGTTTGTCAGGGTGACAGGCTGGCTGACGCTCATCGTCAGCGGCTTCTTCAGCGGAACCCGGCGTTTATCGTGGTGCCAGATTTTCGCCTGTGTGTTGGGTGCCAGCAGACGCACCAGCGAGTCCATGCCTTCAGAAGTGCGCCCAGGCAGCAACATCACCGGCAGCAGCGCCAGAAAACGTGAAGCAGGGGCCGAGATACTGTCCGTGCAGCCGTCAATCCCGAGCCCCACCAGTCCCAGCAGATACTGCGATATATTGTCCTTGCCGCCCTCTTCGAAGCTCGCCGGGTACGAGTATTTACGCCAGATGCGGTAGTACTGGGTAATAAGCCGATGGTTGAAGATATCGAGAAAATCCGCGGTGGCTTCGTACCCTTCCCGGCGCTGGGTGATGTCATCGATATAGTGCGTCGGCAGCGGAGACTCCACGCCATAGAGCCCCATAAAGGTGGTACGCACTGTCGGCGGAAGATGCGGGTGCTCCGCAGCTTCGAATGATTTGATTTCTGAAGCCGGGAAGCCCATTCCAGGGTGTGGCCGAAAACGTACCGGTTCATGACGTACCTGCCAGGTGCTTCCCGTAACCGGTTTATCCGGCTGGCTCTGTTCCAACAACTGGCAGAAGCGGTAAAAGTTGATATATGGCAGTCGGTCGCCCAGACGCTCCATCAGCCTGGCAGGCGCGGACTGTGATTCTCTTTCCACCGGATGCATTTTCCTTCTGGCTGAACGATGAGGGTAAGCTGGTTGAACTGGTTCATGTCGGCATAGAGCGCGAAGAAACGGTTGAGCATTTCGCCGAACAGATGAATATCGCCCTCCCCCGTAAATCCGTTACTGTCGAGTGTCACTTCGATATCCAGCCCACGCAGCAGGAAGCCCTGCTCAAAACGCTGAAGACGGTGATGCGCCACATTCTGAATCGCCTCCAGACGTCGGGTGTTCAGTTCATCCTCCTGCCAGTTATAGAGCGCCAGGGTCCCGCGCAGCACTTCGGCGGTACTCATTATGTTCAGGAACCCGGAGCCCAGGTGGCTCAGCACCCGCCAGTGAAAACGGTCTTCGGCTGGCGGGTAGACCGGCAGCGTGGGCTTACACAGGTTGCGCACCAGGAGCGGTGTACTGACCACCTGCTCACAGCGGTCAAGCAGCGTGCTCTGTAGCGCACGGCGGGGTAGCTGACCGTTGGTGCCGGTGATTTGCAGCGAGACGGCTTCACGCTCAAACAGGCGGTCATCTTCCCACTGGTAGCCACCCAGAATCAGCCAGGTGTCATGCAGCCCGGTCACGCCACGCTTCACACGGGTGTGGTAGTAACACGGTGGCGCATTGCGGCGCATCATCCCGCCCTTATGGCGGAAACTGCTGAACGGCACGTACTCTGCGTCATTCGTCCGGTTTGAGCCGGTCACCGAATCCACTGAATAAATCTCGGTATGCCCGTCCTGCAGTCGCTTAGGCCGCAGCAGGTATTCACTTTCCAGTCCGGTAATGGTGAGCGGGTCAGCCTCCAGCGTAAACAAGTTAATGACCGGCACGCAGTGCAGACGAACCGCGTCATCAGTGACCGGCAGGTCTGATGGCCATGGTGTGTTGAACACGACTTCGATGTCGAAGTACTCAGCTCCGACAGGCGGCGTAATACCGTCCAGCCCGTTGAGGTGAACAAACATAAACTTGTCGCGGAAGGTGAAGTACTCCAGCAGCAGCTGGTAACCACTGAAAGCGGTATCGCCCTTCGGCCACAGCCCGTCTTCCTCCGCAAATCCCCCCGGCGAGAAGTACCCGTCAAGCCGGATACGGTCAGTCTGCCCGGGTAGTCGCATATACAGGGCAGCCTGGCGCTTCGTCAGCATCAGGTGCAGCTGACTGCTGACAGGTGCATCAGCACCGAGATAGAGACTCAGATGACTGAGGTCAGCATGGGACCAGTCCGCCTGGGTGCTGCAGGCAAAACGCATCCGCAGTAACGAGCGCCCGTCCGGCTCAGTGGTCATAGTCACCCCTGAGATGTTCAGCGGGTTGAGCATCACATCGCAGGTAGTACGATAACGACAGACCGTGTTTTTCGGTCCCACCGGGCGGGAATACACTTCCAGACCCGCAGGCATCACTTCCGCCATCTTCACGGCCTGAAGCGCTGGCGTGAACGCCACCACCGAGAGTGACGGAATGGTCCGCAGGTAGTGTGGCCAGAGCATGCTGACCAGCCCTTCGGTCAGTTCCGGCAGGTCGTCGTCAATCTTCTCACGCAGTCGCCCCATCGAAAAAGCAAAACCTTCAAACAGGCGTTCGACATACGGGTCAGGTGTGCCGGCCTTATCCAGATCCAGCATCGCGGCGCGGTCCGGGTGGGTCTGGGCAAATTCTTTGGCCGCTTCACGAAGGTAGCGCATTTCCGCATCAAAATAGCGCAGGGTTAAATCTTCCATAAAACACCTGTTTGATTAATGTCCGAATGGTGAAGGGCCATTAATGAGTTGAAGCAGACTTAATGATATCGGGAAAAAAACAATATCAGCAGTGAGTGCTAACGGGGTAACGACAATATTGGTCGCCAGATTTACGGGGTGAAAATCGGTTCCAGACTCCAGCGAATAAAACTGAAGGCTGTACGTTCTACCCAAAGATTGAATTTTATCAAAAGTATAATTAAGGCTCGCTCTGGGAATAATCACTCCCGTGATATGTACGTCCCGGACATACCGGACACCGTTGATCCGGAAACCTGCATGCTGAACAGTATTTAACTCTTCTGTTGAAAGCATACTGGAGGATTTATTGACGTCGACAGGTAGTGCATCACTGAACTGAAGCACACTGTCGCTGCCTGACGGTTTGTTTATCCGAAACTTAAGGGTATTCTCTTCCCGACCTGATATCAGAGGAATTTGGGTTGCAAGTTTATTAAGGGACAGAAGTTCATCAGCCCCCTGGGTCAGAATGTATATATTTTTTTGACCGACAAAGGCAATACCTTCAGAAGGAACTTTAACAGGCGTTTTTTTGCTTCCCTGAACAGCAGAAACAGCAAGGTTTTTATACTGAAAAACACCGGTTACATTATCCTGAATCTGAATATGCCTCTCTGTTTTTGGCTCGGCGACCTTATTCCCTCCCCACAGGAGTGCTGTACAACCTGAAAGCAAGAACATCACACCTAAACAAGTAAGTATTCCAAGACGTTTCATTTTTTAATTTCCCTTGATTCTGATTTCAATCCTGAAGATATGACTCATTATCAGCCGCAAAGAACAGCGGCCCGGGCGGGGTCTATAGCGATCAACCCGGCCAGCAATTTGTCCATCAATGGGGTTAGCCGTACTTTGTCAGCCTCACTGCGACCGGCTTTCAGGCGCAGGAGTTTCAGATGACGGGCCTGTACTTCGAACAACAGTTCAGGTTCCCAGTTGCGGAGGGTCACTTCTCTGGCACGCTCACCCAGTTCGGCAAACAGGTGCACCGCCAGGTCGTTTTTACCGTACTGCTCGGCAATGCGTCCCATCAGCAGACGCAAGAGCCACTTCTGACGGTCGGTGGTCATACCCGGCCGGGTCTGTAACCAGCCCAGCGCGGCATCCGGGCCTTCACTGTCGGCCAGCGTCACGGCTTCTTGTTCCAGCGCCAGAATGTCATCGTTACCGGCAGTTCCCGATGCCGATGGTGTGTCACCGCCCCACCCGCCCGTGGTTTCCAGCACACTCTGCCGGATCCAGTTTTGCGTCACTTCGTCAGCAAATGGCGTGCCGTCACTGAAGGTCAGTATTTCCAGCCCGGACAAACGGGTCAGCAGCCCTTTCAGGTCAGCGGCAATAATGTCGGCCAGCGTATTCTTGCCGGATTTAGTCAGGGCCTGGTGGATATACCACTGCAAATCCAGCCACAGGTGATTGGCACCGCGAGAAAACGTACTGTCTGCAGTTTCCAGCATTTCTGTCCAATTCTGCTGTAGGTACAGCCGTTTGAGCAGCGCACGCTGGTCCGCTCTTGGTGGTTCGATGCGGGTGCGGCCCTGCGCATCCGGAGCCGGAATGGCCCGCAGGGTATCGTGACGCAGGCTTTTCATCAGATGGTGTGCGGACAGCCAGCCGTCCGGTTGTTCCCGAAGGTATTCGGTGAGTGTACGGGCCTGTGCCAGCAAATCCTGCCCAGAGGTGATACGCCCGATGGCCGGGGCATCGCTGTGACTGACCGTCGAAGGCATTTCGCTGGTACTGGCGCTCTGAGGCACAACCGCATCCACGCCCCCCGCTTTCTGCAAACGGTTTTCCAGCGCACCGTACAGCGCGTTAAGTTCCGGGCGGGTTTCATCCGGTTCATTTTCGGTAAGCTCCGCTATCAGCAGCAGCGCCCCGGTGGTGCGCATCGCATCGATCCTGACCACTTCCGGGTACAGGGAGAGCGAGTCCGTCATACGCGAGCCCGCCAACCATTCCAGTGCCACCTTGCGACTGCGGTCACGCTGCGGGTGCAGTTGTGTACCAAAGCGCTCCAGTAAACCGCCCAGCAGTTCAAGCCCTTCAGCCAGCCCCTGATCGCCTTCGCGGTGCAGCTTCGCCCAGCAGTACCAGGTCGCCACGCGAATATCTTTGGCTGTGGTGGTTAAAATTTTTTCTGCATGCCGGCAAATAAGCTCTGTGTTTGCACCTGAGAGCTTATTAATTTCCTCGCGTATCTGCTGGAAATCATCGTCATAGGCCGGGTCTTCGCCAGCGGGCGATGAAACGGACAGCGGCTGCAGCCAGTTGTCCCACTGCGCCACGCGCTCACGGGTTGCCGCAAGCAGTGGCTCCTGCTCAGTCTGGCAGGCGCTGAGTAAGGCATTGAGCGTGCTCATCAATATACGTCCTCTGTATCATTGCCTGCACTGGCAACCTGGTCTGATGATGTTGCACCGGAGGTGATGAAGATGGTTTCCGGCAGACGGAAATTACGCAATTTCAGCAGCGCCAGTGGCCCCTCGCCCGCCTCGGTACGCAGGGTGTAATTGAGCGTGCGTCCGTCCTGTGCTTTCCAGCTCAGACTGTAACTGCTGTCAACGCCCGGATAAGCACTTACCACAGCTTTATCGAGCAGACGTATCCAGCCCCAGGCGCCAGGGATATCGGCGTACTGACGGGTTCCTGCCTGCGTGCTTATCCAGCTCAGGTTTGCACCGGGTGCTTCGGTATCCGCAGGCCAGGTGAAGCGCCTCCAGGCCGGCAGTTGGTTCACATAAAGTAGCTTCTGGCTGTCGATAACCATGTCCGTCTGCATCACACCATCAGCGGTGCCCGGACGCAGTTCGAAGTTCATCCCGGCACTGCCTTCAGTGAAGGCAACATCTGAGATATGGCTCAGGGTGTTGATGGCATTGAGGAAGTCCGGATTAAACGCCAGCCCCTGCGAGTTGATGCTGTCCGGTACCCAGTGGTTACCCTCTTTGTGCAGCACACCTTTGAGGCGGGTCTGCAGGAAATGTGCAATACGCCCGGAATCGGCATTGAGGTATTTCGCCAGCAGCGGCAGGGATACATCACTGCTGGAATTGTTAAACGGATAGCGTCCGCCGAAGGCACTGTTCCATTCAGCCACGACCGCCTGTTGCCACTGGACATTAAGGCTGTCGGCCGCCGGTGTCAGTACCTGCTGCCAGGCCTGCTCCATCGGGTTCACAAACACCGTGCGCCCAAAACCGCTCCACTCCTGCCCCAGACCGGCGGCAATCAGGCTACCGTAGTCACGGGTCTCCGCCAGGTCCACAGCTTTGCCCTGGAAAACCGTCTGGGCAATAGTCTGGGTCATCGCCTGCGGGTCAGCAGCATTGGTCACCTGCTGCAGACGCAGGCGTACCTGTGTCACACGGGTAAGGAATGACTGCAGGCTTTGTTCCTGCGCCCCGGTGCGGTTCTTGCCCATGAGCGCCAGCACCGGGCCAAAGGTCGCATCCATCGGGCCGTGAACACCTGCACTCTGGTCAATGCCATCCTGGCTGTCACCGCCCAGCAGATTTTTCGCTGATTTCACCAGGGAGTCAGAAATCGCTTCGCCGGTCTGCCCGGTACGTCCCTGCACATTCAGGGTGTTCATCAGCGCCACCAGTGGTGACTGCCGTACGTCGGCCATCAGGGTCAACTGGTCAATGGAGTCTGACAGCGTGACGGCCTGGTTCCAGTGCAGGCTGTTGAGGAACTCAAGCCAGGCTCCGCCAAAATCGGCGAAGTAGCGCTCCGTCAGGCGATTTTTCAGCGCTTCAGGCGAGGTTTCATCCTGTTCATTCACCTGACGCTTGCTGTCAGTGAGTACCCAGTCGAGCTCATCCCGGCGCGCTTTCACCACTCTCTCAATGGCGGGCTGTACGGCCTGCTCCCAGGCCTGACGGGTAAACACACCCGGCACAATTTCGGTGGTGCTGAACAGACGCGATGCATCGGTATCGCCGGTCATGTCTTCGAGGCGCATATCGACATACAGATGCGCCACCTGAGAGAGCATCTTCTGGTAGAGGGTCGATTCGCTGTTACGTACCCCCATCAGGCGAACCAGCAGTGCGCGCGCCTGGCTGACCATGCTCTCATCGGCACGCAGCTTCCACTCCGGGTGCGTAACCAGTTGCGCGCCATAAAACGACAGCAGCGATGGAGCTATCCTCTGCCAGACACCGTCCTTCACACCATCACGCATCGGCCAGTCATTCATCAACGCAGAACTGAACCAGGATGCATCCATATGCTCCGGGCGGGCCAGCATCAGCCAGAGTTTGAGCTGGTCATAAGTGGTTCTGGCCATCTGCTCTCGCAGCGGGCTGCCAGGGGGCAGCGCATTAAAGGCATTCAGTTGTGTCTGCAGATGGTCAGCGGCGGCATCACGCAACAGGGGCAATGCGATGTCCTGGTAACGCGGCCAGAGTGCGGCCAGCAGGGCATCATTCTGGCTCAGCCCGGCCTGCTCAAACCACGGCACACCGTGCTCAGAGCGGTACTGCAGACGGGCCAGCGTTTTTTGCAGTTCAGACAGCGCGTGCAGGCGCTGCTCCAGGGGCTGATTCTGTCGGGCGGCAAGTGCGGCCTGGGTATTCGCACCGTCAATCTGACTGCGGTTGGTAACATACGCAAGCCCCATCCACGCAGCCCAGCCCACCATCGACAGGGCGACAACCGACGCAAACACTTTGCGCCAGGGAATGCCGGGCTTGCACGGACGCAGTCCGGCAGGGAGTGTCCTGACAGACTCAGGCAGGACACCCCAGCGTTTATCCATGCCCCAGTGGTGCGGCACAGCACGTTCGGCACCGGCTGAAGGCTGACTGAACACCACGCCGGCCAGTGGAAGCGGGCGGTACGGATTGAGCATCACCGACAGCGGTGCGGTCACGCTTTCCGGCTCACGAATGAGCTGGTCGGCCAGCGTCAGCAGGAAGTTATGTTTCACTTCACCGCAGGTCTGCTGAAGACCCTGTGAAGTCAAATCCGGCGTCAGGGCGGTGAGTTGCTCTGCCAGCCCTTCGGTACGGCAACCGGCAGGCAGCAGGCAGCCGGTCGCCTGCGTAATACGTTCTTCCGGCTTACCGGCGCGCGGATGCAGGGACCAGACATACAGCGGAAGCTTCCAGCCAAGCGTTTCCATACGTGCGCTGATGGCGTGAGACAGGGAATCCATGGTGCTTCCAGACGGTACCGGCAACGGCTGTTCCAGCCCTGGTGCTGAGAGCTGGTCAAACGCTGAAGTAACCCACACCAGCCCATCTACCGGACGGCGGCGCAGTTTGCGCAGTGCTGTAAGCCAGGCACTGTCTGCTGGCGTATTGAGATCACCGCCCCACAGCAACAGTGTGCCGCGGTCTTCCTGCCAGAGCTGGCCTGTCAGGCCAGGGGTCAGTTGCTCAACCTCAGCGACAGTGCCAGTGACCAGCAGAATGCGTGTTTTACGGCCCCAGCTACGACCGTAGAGGTTACGCATGGCGTCACGGATGGTGTCGACGGTGACGTTACGGGGGGCAGTCTGCTCAACACGTCCCTCATCAACGGGCAGAACATTTTTGCGTTTTGACTGAAAGCGATGCCAGCCCTGTTTGATGGCAAGTGTAATTGTTTTGCCATGGCGCAACAGCATCAATAAAAAGAGGGCACCGGCAATGACCAGCCCTTTAAGTAACGGAGTATGCAGCCCCATTTGATCGTCAAAGTGCCAGATACCCCAGGCAATTCCGCCTGATAAAAGCGCAGAGAAGCCCAGTCTTCCCCAGCCTCCGCGCCATGCTGAATCACCCGTGGCCATCGTTTCGGTTCCCTGTTTGCACTGTATTAATAAATTTCTGCTCACCATCTGTAGAAAGCATCAGACAGTCTGCTTTTTGTATGTTCACAATATCGCTGGCGACTGCTGCCATTATCCATGGAGAAAAGGGGCCGCTGAGCCCGGCATATTTTTCCAGCCAATGGAGCTGTTCGGGTTTCCAGTGTCCTGCGTATTTAGTTGCCGCTTCAAGCAAGTCAGGAAATAAATCGCCCCAAGCAACCTGATCGCCGATGATATTTTCTGTAACACAAGCCTGAGTCTGCGTTGAGAAAAACGTATCCAGTGATTTATCGATATTAACCATATCTAACAACATTGGCCGTAGCAGGCTGGCGTCATGTGCAAAATGATATTTAGCGGCAACATCATCTGATGTCAGCAACAAAGAGGCCAGAATGTCGCTATAATGCCCTTTCCCCTGAGTCTGATGCACCAGAATAAGATCCACATCCAAAGTCGGTGATTTAAGCCGCTCATCAAGCCAGATAAAGATCTTTGCGGTCTGTATATTCAAAACAGGAATAGGAAGCAAAGGAACTGAGTTCTGCCAGATCTTTGCAAATTCGCCCTGAAGTGTCAGGAGATCTCCCGGCGAGTCGGTCAGCAAAGTGACGCTGAGAGGTAAATCCGATGGAACCTTAACCAAGGCATCACTGACACATTCAAGTAGTTGTGAAAAGCAACTTTCGGCAGTTTGGTAATGTAAACGCCGCGTCAATGTTGTTCGTTGCATTTGTCCGGCAGGTGCCTGCAAAAAACGAGATGGCGTCAGAGCATCCGGAAAAATGACATCGCTATGAAGCACAGCAATGTTGCGCCCGGCCCATTCAGTCCATTGCTGCTGGGCGTATTCAGCCTCATTAGCCTCGAACTCATGCTTATCAAACGCACTATTAAAGAGCCACCCCCGCAGACAAAGAAAGAAAAACCAGATAACTATGGGACTGGCAGTTATGATCCAAAGATTGAATTCCTGTAAAAAACCTGCGAGCTTGTTAGCATGCAGGACGAACAGCATCACACACCCTACAAGCGCGATAACCCCCAACATAAGCCACAGAACATAGGAAGGTTCTTCAGGCTTTCCGGATACCGTTGATTTCTGACGCTCCCAGCTCATTAATTATCCTATTACACAATCCGGTGCGCTGGATATCAGCTGACAACCACATTCACAGCGGCAACCATCCAAAGCAATCGCTTTACCGTCTGAGGACCATTCAGGGGAACCTTCAATAATAGAGTTGATTCCATGACCAATAATCGGACAGCTAACTTTATCTCCGATCAGAGCAACTTTTTTACCATTAACTATCATGGTGGATGATGCAGATACAACCTGACCACCATGTGTAGTTTTATCACCGATCAACACGAAACCTTTGGACATGACAATCTTCCTTTTGCTATATAAATAAATATTTAATTGACTGGCTGTACATTCTCAGCAACCGTCCAGAAAACCAGATTAGGGTCTTTCTCTGGCGATATCTTCACAAATTACTGAGATTCAATAGTTCTTATTTCCTGCACAACAGCATCAATGCCAGTTCTAACCGAGCCGCAGTTCTTTTCGTCAGGAGAGTTATTCACATCCTTACAAACCATAAAATCACTCAACACTTTCACAGCACTACCTTTCTTTGGGTTGGATAGTTTCGGTTCTACAAACGGATAAGATGCGTCACCGTGCGACACAGTAACCGCACGGTTCATTTCACCTTTAACCTCGAAGGAGGTGATATGAAAATCACCAGAAAGATCTATCTTTATTAAATCCCCCTTATCTGTTGTCACTGAATAAAAGTAGTCATCACCCGCAGGATATTGTACACCTTCTAACCCTGCGTCGTATTTATTAAAAAGTAATTTGTAGTTATCACGACTGCTGTCAGTATTATTTTCTGATGCAGCATTTGCTGTATAAACATACCATGCAGGCTTTGCTTTTCCCTCAAGAAGCATTGCAATTTCTTGCCCACCATCAACAATATAAAATTGTTTTACTTTATACTTAACCCCATCCAAATAAGGCAATAATACATTATTAACATCTCCACTCTGCAGATTAATTGACAATATCGCAGAGAACCCATACCCATCATTATCTTCAACAGATGCAGTTGTGTATAAAGTGTCTCCGTTTTCAGAAAGAGAGGCAAAATCGCCAAGTGATTTAAGTGAATAATTTATGTTTTTTGTAAAATGGACCACTGTCAGCTTATTACCCTTCGAGCTCTTTGATAAAAGAGAAAAGTGCTTATCAAAAAGAGCAATAGTTACATTATGTTTATCGTCAAAGAAAACTCGGTGAGCTTTATCTGAGGCATTGCTTGCTGCCCCGGAAAACATGATTCTGGATACAGGAGCGTCAATGCTGTAAGAATAAACACCATTCCCGTCAGTAAATATACAATGGCCATCACTTGAAGAAATGATAACATTATTCATGGGTGCAACGTTGGAGTACACATCTCTCGGTCGAAACTGTATTCTCTTAACCCCGAACTTAACGTCAGCGGCCCATAGATAAGGACTTGCTCCACCTACCCCACCACAGATAACCCCGGTAGTCGCATTGAAATCCATGCCGCCGGATAAATTGTATCCAATTAGCATTCGATCTTTAACATCTGGACCATTCCATAAGTACAGATTGAGGTTCTTAATATCTCTAACAAGAAAATACTGGTTACTCGCAAGAGAATTTAATGAAAAAAGCAATGAACAAAAAACAACAAGAACTTTAGGGAAAGTTAATTGCATACGTAAGTCCATTTTAATCTAGTCGTTAACGACACACCGAAAAACATAAGTAGACAGAATTCCATCTTTATCATAATTGAAAACGGAGTCCGTTTTGAAATTAGGTCTGTGCACTGGAAAAGTGATTATTTATTGATCACACAGCGGAAAACACCAACATCATAGACATAATCTTCATCTTCTGGTTTCGTATTAGGTGATAAAGACTGTCTGAAAATGGTTAACGCATATTGATCACTCCCTCCAACAGCTCCACGCAGCACTTTTTTCATTCCTTTATTTGGCCCCTTAGGGTCTTTTATCGGAGAATGCGAGTAGTAATCTGAAGCATACCAGTCATTAGTCCATTCCTTTCCACTTAAGCCCATATCATAAAGGCCCAAGGGATTTGGTGGGTACTTACCAATTGGGTAAATCGGAAGGCCTAACCCACCAGTGTATTTAATAAGATCATCATCTGTAGGATAATTTCTCCCTCGATCTATTTCTCCATTATCAGTTGCAAAGGGTAAGTACTTACCTTCTGATCGCGCGGCATACTCCCATTGAGCTTCTGTCGGCAAATCGATTTTTTTTCCTGACTGCTCCCCTAACCATAGGCAATAATCCTTTGCTTGCTGCCAAGTGACCCTAACAGAATAGCTGTCACTCAGAAGCGACGGAGAACCCTTGGCAAGAATGTTAACAGGAGGTGGGGTTTTACCAGTCACATCAAGATAAGTATTATAGTCTGCATTTGTGACTTTATATTTCGAGATCATAAAACTGCTAAGAGCGACCTTATGCAATACTTTATCATCCTGTTGAATACTAAAAGGTAATTTATCCCCAACCAGCGTTCCAAAGTCTCCCATCAGAAAATCACCAGCTTTAACACTCACCATGTTTGCAATTGATTTATCAACAAGCTTATTGGCTAACTCTGTCTTTTTTGATGAACCGTCACAAGCAACAATTGTAAAAACAAGGAGTAATAATATTCTTTCTACATTTCTATTTTTCATTACGACCTGCCTTATGCCATTTGAGTATTAACATTGTGGTGTTCATTAATCAATGCAATATATTGTTTCATTTCGTCGTGAGGAATTGGTTTAAAGGGTTCATCTGGATCAACTGTGCTAGGAAGCCTTTCATAGAGAGTATGGAGACTTTGTTCGTACTGTGTCGAGTAACGCCCCATAAATCCAAACTCCGTCATTCCTAAAAATTTTAACAACGCTTGCTCATTAGACTTGATTTTTCCTTTTCCTGCTGCAGGGTTCGCCGTCATATGCTGCATCACATTATTATAATCCGCTTTACTCTGCACCCACTTGAAGCAGAGCATCACTGCGGTTTTTCTTAGCTGCATCACACCCCATTTACTGGCACTCTTCTTTTGATTTCTTTGATCTATTACATCCAATGCGTTAACATCCATTAACTGGAAAATTATGGCTCCTTTTGTTTCTGGTGGTGTGTATTTCAACTGATCTGGGTTAGCAATAATGCTTTTCATTAGTGCTACCCGCTTATCTTCACTATCTAGAGCTTGGTTGAACTGCCCTAAAACTCCATCAATGTCGTCCTTAATGCGATTAAACATCTCAGTTCCAATTTGAATCTTCTCCGCAGCTAATATTATTGGTATCGCACATAGTGACTGAAAAGTACCTAACGACATCATGTCCTCAAGTTTCTGATAATCCACGTTCCTAAGCATATACATAAAACCTTTCATAAAGGCAGCAAACGAATTGCCATCAACTTCAAATCCTAAAGATCCTTTTGCACCAATACCCCAGCATAGAGCCGCCTTACAATATATTCTGAAGCGACTGTTAAAATACATTACGTAGAAAACAGCAGTTCCTCCGGCACCAGCCTGAGCAGTTACACCCAGGGATAAAGTGGCAATCGCAGTGAACTTCTTCTCTTTGGTAACAATTGGCTCATTCTCTTCATGCTTAACATTACTGTCTTTTTCAGGATGCGGATCAAACCATTCAATAGCACCACTAACGTTGCCACCCGCCTGAACGCCAGCAAAAGCGCCAATTTCTCCACCAGCCTGGACATCCGGCAGTGGAATGGTTAAATTAATCTTCCTCTGACCTGGAGGTGGCGGAGGTGCAAGTTTCGCAGGGCTTCCCTTAATCCCATAGCCCTTTGCCATTTCTCCATTAAAATCAGCTTCCACACCCAGCTCAATCCCCAGGCTTGCCCCGACATTACCGGATAACACCGCATTTATCGTGTAGCGGATAGCACCCATGTTACAGACATCACCCACTAACCCCGCAGATGCTTTGGCAGGAAACAACAATGCAATACCAAGTCGATCGGGAATAAATAGTTCAGTCGATGCTTTCGCCTCACCCAGTGCAAAACTTGAGTGGCCTTCCATCTTCGCGGAGGCTTTCTTTTCTAAAGGGTTAAATTCAGCAGACAGCCCGGCCCCCTGGCTATAGCGCATCAGCTGTGCCTGTGCGCTGATGTCGACGTACTGATGATAAGTTGACTCATCGTCGGGCTTATCATTTTCTTTGGGCCAGGTAAGCCCTTTATTCATTTTTTTTGCCCAGTCAGTAAGTACAACATTACTGTCTTCTAATAGTTCATCTTCAAACTTAAGGCTGACTGACGCTTCTTTTAATTGTTTTATTAACTCTTCGGCATCAATCTTTCCCGAACGAACTGTTTTTTTCGTTTCATTCCCATTAGCATCGACACCAGTAATTTCTTTATCTTTATATTCAATGAAGCTGGCCTCACCGCTTTCCTTATCTACCTCGCTGAGCTTGTACTTCCGCCAGTGGCTGCGAATTTTGTCGGAGCGGACATAAGTACTCTTAAACCCGGTAGTCTTCTGGAGAGGAATCAACTCCATAAGGCCTATCGCGGAGCCCTTGGAGTTCTCATCAAGCAGTTCCCCCTCGGGAATCTTTGCAGTCAGCGTTTTAAGTTCTGCCTTTAATTGTTCGTTAGCGTCATTGAGTTGTTGGTATGTACTCTGTAGCTTACTGTCATAAGCACGTTGTGGTTTTTTACCTGCCTGAGTCAGCATCTCATAATTGAGTTCATCCAGAGCAATCTGCGCTTTCTTCTGGTTTTCCAGCAACGCTGTCATTTTCAGCTGTTCCTGTATGAGTAAGCGGTTATCTTTTGCATCAACGCAAAGTAACGTTGCACTGCCTGGGTGAAAATATACCTGAGGGCCATGCTCTCCGTTGACGACAGTGTTTTTACTCACGTTATCCAGGCTACTTTGCTGTGTACCTTTAGTCATTTTCTAACTCCCTGAATTAGCCACCGAGCAGTTCAATATTGATTTTGCTTTTTGCCGCACCGAATATTTCAGCCGTCTTACCTTCACTGTCAGTGCGCCCTTCATAAACAGAGCCATCAGCAGTGGTGATCCGATATCGCGTGTTTGCCAGGATATCGCCGGACTCCTTATCCTGTGCAACAAAGTTCTCGCTATATCCTTGGGGAAGTTCCGGTTTAGGTGCGTCATAATCCGCACTTCCTATTTTCTGGATATTGGCACATTTCAGTAAAATATTGCCTGGAGCCCCAAGCTCCATATTTCCACCTGCCAGTTTCATAAATGCACCGTCACAGTTAACAACCAGCTCTGTTGCACCCGTGATGACCACTTTGCCTTCCACACTTGTCACCGTTACGTCTTTCTTCGCAATGGCCTCCAGCACATCATCCTGCGCCTGGATTTCCACTTTTCCTTTGGCAGCAAAGAGCTTCATCCCAGCTTTTCGGGCCAGAATACTCACGGCCTCGCCCGCAGCCACCGTAAAGCGCTTCAGAGCACTGATATCAGTATTCTGCTGGGACATAATTCCTACGCTGGCGGTACCAGAAGCTACACACACTGCCTGAGGACTGGTGATACTAACACCTTCAGGCGCATTCAATATGATCCCTGGTTTAGCAAGCTCTTTGAGAGCTGTGTTAAGCGTCTGCTGACTTGCAGTATCTGCTGGTAGGGCGTCAGCCCCTTCAGCAGCTGATGACAAACTTTTTGCTATCGTCAGAGCATTTTCAAGCTGGGTAATAGCCTCTTTCATAGAGAGCATCTTGTCCCCAGCAAACGGCTGTTTATCTGCTGTGATAAACACCCCTGCCCCACCGCGAATGGAAACGTGTCTGTCAGTACGAAGCTCAGCACCTTCGCCGCGAAGTTTCCTGGAAGCGTCTACATTGTGCCCTAAATTAAGTTGGGTCTTACCCCCGTACTCAGTACTGAGCTTAACGTGCTCTTCACCGCGCTTGTCCTCCATCCGCAGCTTGTTCAGCCCAGCTGTTCTGATAACGTTTCGCGTGCTGTTAGCTTCAGTCACATGGTCAACGTGACGGGAGTCGTGCATCGCGTGTGCTATATACGGACGATCCGGATCGCCTTCATGGAACGCAATGGCGACTTCAGTGCCCTGTATCAGGGGGAAGTGGAAGCCGTACTTGTCGCCACCGTAAGGTTTGGCAAAACGAACCGGCATACTTTCCATACCCTGACGTTTGTCATCGCGATCGGCATCAAACTTCACCCGGTACATGCCCGAGGCATCCTGCCAGGCGTAGATATCGTTATCTTTGGCGCTGGTGACGCGCGCCATCAGAGTGCCGCTGACCACCGGGCGTTTTTTAGGAGCCGGACGCCAGCAACGGTTTTCGTAATAAGGCATCCCTTCCCACGTCACTAACAGGGCATTCTTACGGCTGGCAGTATAACCCGTGCGGGTAATGATAATGCCGTTGTCCGTTTCGGAGGGTAAAGTCGGCGGGATCGCCACTTCACTGATGGTCAGCACCTGAGCCGGAGAAAGCAGGGCATCATTACTGCATCCGCTGACCGTCGTTTGTCCGGACAGAAAACGCTCATGCTCGAGGCGGGCCCAGAAGTTGCCGGTTTCTGCGGAAGGTGTGATTTTATCGCCACGTTCAAGATGACGCGGCAGGTAGTGATAAACCTCGCCGTAGGTCACACCGTCACCATCACCACGGGTCATGTCCGCAGGTGCAGAGGTCAGTACATTCTGGGCTTCACGGTGATTGTAATCACTGGCGGTGACAGAACGCTCAACGACGTTTTGCCGGACGTTTACGCCCCACACTGAATCGGCTTTATTGTCATTCATCCCTGACGGGCTGTTCAGAGGCAGCGTTTTACCGAAGATCCATGCACTCTGCTTGTCCGCGAAGTGTACCACTTCGGTTTGCGTGTCCGGTTGCAGGGTGAAAAAGTAGAATATCCCCACTTCGGACAGCAGGCGCTCTATGAAAGCGAGGTCACTTTCCTTGTACTGGTTTATCTGCTCACGCTTCGGATAGTCAGATTTGAGGGTGAATTCATACTCCCAGCCTTTCAGGTCATGTTCCTGCAATACTTCGGTGACAACTTCCGGTACCGACTTATTAACGAAAAAGCGGTGGGTACGGAACTGCTTGCGCAGCAAAGACAGGAACGGCTCAATAATAATCTGGTACGTCGCCTGGTCACGTGAGCCACTGATACGCTTAAAATGCGTCACAACACCATGTACCACTTTCTGCCCGGTTAGCCCCATCAATGGCCCGGTCCCCATGGTCAGCGTGGCAGGTTTGGTCAACAGTTGTGCCGAACTAATATTCTGATCGCTGCTGGTGAACAAGATGGTGTAGTAGTAAAGCTCGCTCATGAACTCTTTACCGGTAAAAGTCTCAACATCCAGTGAAGCCGTACAGGATGGAATGTCGAGACGGTAGCGGTTCAACCCGCCCTCCGTAAGAGCAGATAGGGTGTTCTTCAGCGTATCGGTCAGACTCATGATATTGACTCCATGGAATAACCTGCTGTCCATGACGCTATTGCCGACAAGCACATTGCAGGTTTAATCGGGTTACTCAGCGAGTACGAAAAAGGGTGATTACGATTCCAGCCCGAGGGCGCAGGCGAGGATTTTCTTCAGAAAAACGGTCATTTCAAAATTATCTATCGTATATTTCCCATCACCACTAATGTGAATAAAATGCTTAACAAACGTATAAATAAAAGCATCCGAAAAAAACAGCATTTCCATCATAGCCAAAGTAATAAAGATTAAAATTTTTGCAATTTTACATTGAGACACTATTCGGAAACTTGAATTGAGCCATAAGGCCTTGCGAACTCGCGATCCGTCAAAGGAAAATTATACACTTGATTGTTATTAATACCGACACCAACGACAAAACTTCTAGCCCCTTTATTATCAAGCGTTGGATGAAGTACAAATTCAACAATGTATTTAGTGTTATCTTTAAAATGATAAAATGACGAAGGAACACACAATTCATTATTTTGAATTAAAAGTGAGGGCTTATCAAAAAACTCTTGTTTCTTCGGAGGCCTATTTCTTGGGTTTATCGCTATAATGACGAGCCGATAACCTTGCGCATTGTCAATGGAAAAACAAATATTATCATCAATCAACTTAACTTGAGTCGTTTCATCAAACCGAAATCTATCTCCCTGGTCTGGACACCCAGCCAACAGGAAGGCACATATTAAAGTTACAGAACACAAAAATAATCTTCTATATTCTTTAATCACCATGGAAAACCTCTTAATGCCATTTTATAGCATTCCCGAATGACTTCTTCTGAAATATCACCATCAAGAGTGACATTATTCGACCTTCGTAAGATAATCCAATGCTTATAACCATGTGTCTCCAGAATGAAATTATCCGCAATAATCTGCGCCTGCTGCTCCATAGCATATTCGCTTAAAAGACGACCATCGAGGGTGTAATGATAGCTTACCATCCAGCTAACCAGCCCTCTGCCAATAACGTTCATTCCTTGTGCTCGTTGCCAGACATGACTCATTTCATGGATGAACATATGTTGAAGATCGTCAGTTACCTGGGAAAAATCATCGCTATATTGCTCACGAAAATAGATCTCCCCGTCCGGCGTCATCGCCGTATTCTTATCCTGTAAATTGAAAGGGAGGTAACTTCCCTGTGGATCCATACTTTCGAATAATCAATAGTGGATAAAAAAACAGAGTGTGCCAGCTGTATCTCACCCGTCGTAAGTAGCCTGACACCACCTTCTTTAATTCTGAACGGATCCTGAGTTTCTTCAGTCATGTTTAAACTCCAGCCCAACCCCCTCTTCATCACTCCAGCCTAACGCCAAGTGCTGCGGCTTCTGCCCCGCCGCCATATGACTTAACAGTTGCTGGCTCAGTACCGGCAGTATCTGCTGATTGAGCAGGCTGTCGACGTTGCGCGCCCCGGTGTCAGGCAGCAGACAGGCGACGGTCAGCGCGTCATACAGGTTCTCATCAATGTGCGTGGTCAGGCCGTAGTGACGGTTCAGGCGCCTGCTGACCTGTGACAGCTTCATCTCAACGATGGTACGCATGGCCGCTTCCGCCAGTGGGCGATAAATCACGGTCTGGAAGCGGGCCAGCAGAGCCGGCTGGAAATGGTCACGCAGGATCGGACGCAGCAGCTCGTGCAGGTCGCCTTCGGTGGCGTCCGGCTGTTCATCCAGCAGTTGCATCAGATGGTCGCTGCCGAGATTGGAGGTCATCAGGATGACAGTATTGCGGAAGTCGATTTCGCGCCCTTCGCCGTCGCGCATAAAGCCGCGGTCGAAGACCTGATAGAACAGGTTCATGACGTCGCGGTGCGCCTTTTCCACTTCATCGAGCAGTACCACGCTGTACGGGCGCTTGCGCACGGCTTCGGTGAGGATGCCACCCTGACCGTAACCCACGTAACCCGGAGGCGAACCTTTTAACTGGGAAACGGTGTGCGGCTCCTGGTACTCGGACAGGTTGATGGTAATCAGCGATTTTTCACCGCCGTACAGCACGTCCGCCAGCGCCAGCGCGGTTTCGGTTTTCCCGACGCCACTCGGGCCGATCAGCAGGAACACGCCCTGCGGACCGTTTTCTGACGTCAGCCCGGTTTTGGCTGCCCGCAGGCGCCGGGCGATGGCGGTCAGCGCCACGTCCTGCCCAACCACACGCTTGCCGATTTCGTTTTCCAGGGTCAGCAGTTCGGTTTGCTCGTCTTTCATCAGGGAGGACAGCGGTACGCCGGTCCAGTCGGCAATCACGTTGGCGACGGTGCGAACGTCCACATCCACACAAAGCAGCGGGTTGCTGTGCTGAATGCCATTAAGCGCCTGCTGTAACTCAAGTGTCTCACTCTGACGGGAGATATCCTGGCGGCTTCCCAGCAGTTGTCCGGTGAGTTTCAGTTCCTGCCCGTACTGAGTTTCAAGCTCGTCGAGTGCAACGATAAGGTCGTTCTCTTCCTGCTCAATGACGGTCAGGCGTTCACCATGGTTCTGATTGCCGACAGCAATATCTTCCAGCAGCGCCTGCTTTTCCATTTCCAGCGAAGTGATATCCGAGCGGATGCGGGTCAGCTGTTCCGGCACTGTGTCGAGGCTCATACGCACACGCGCAGCGGCGGTGTCGAGCAAGTCAACCGCCTTATCAGGCAACTGGCGGCCAGTCAGGTAACGACGGGAGAGCGTGACTGCAGCGCGAACCGCATCGTCAGTAATATGCACATTGTGGTGCTCAGCGTAGCGGGATTTCAGACCACGCAGCATCAGACACGCCGTATTATCATCCGGCTCGTCCACTTTGACCATCTGGAAGCGGCGCTCCAGAGCAGCATCGCGCTCAAAATATTGTTTGTACTCGGACCAGGTTGTCGCGGCGATGGTACGCAGTTCACCGCGGGCCAGCGCCGGTTTCAGCAGATTTGCTGCATCGGCACCGCCCGCCTGATTACCGGCACCAATAATGGTGTGGGCTTCATCGATAAACAACAATATCGGCACCGGTGACTGCTGCACCGCGTCAATCACGTTTTTCAGGCGCTGTTCGAACTCGCCTTTCACGCCCGCTCCCGCCTGCAACAGGCCGAGGTCGAGGGTGCGCAGCACCACTTGCTTGAGCGATTCCGGTACGTTGCCCCCGGCGATACGCAGCGCCAGGCCTTCGACCAGCGCCGTTTTGCCGACGCCAGGTTCGCCGACCAGGATCGGATTGTTTTTCCGGCGACGGGAGAGAATGTCCACCATCTGGCGAATTTCGGTGTCACGGCCAAACACCGGGTCGATTTTGCCCACTTTCGCTCTGGCGGTGACGTCGAGGGTAAATTTATCCAGTGCATTCTGTAGCGCCGGGTTCAGTTCACCGTCTTTTATCTCTGCGCCGATCGGACGTCCGACAAATTCCACTTCACCACCGTGATTTTGTGCCAGTTCTGCTTCTTGCTGTACATCTGGACGCTCATCAGACTGCGCGTCCAGAAGCCCGCGAAGACGATCAAGCTGGCTCTGGCCGAGCGTAAGCAAAGGCCACATACCGTCGCAGCGCGCCAGTTTAGGCTTACCAACCAGCACCATCAGCAGATGGACACTGCGGATGTGCTCTTCGCCGTTAAGGGAGGCAATCAGCCAGGCTTCCTGTATCAGTATCTGGATATCAGCGGACAACTGCGGGCGACTGCGTACCGAACGCGGTTGATTATCCAGCCAGCCGAGCAAATCCTGCCATAACGCATCCATATCCCACTCGTAGCGACGCGCCAGCACCGTCAGGTCACCTTCCCCTTGCTCCAGCAGCTTCAGAAGCCAGTGCTCCGGCAAAATTTCCGCATGCGCGCGGGTCTGGCAGAGCGAGGCTGCCCCTTCCATCGCACGGGCACAGTAAGGGTTCAGACGTCGCAGCAGGATGGCTGGATTTTCCATGACTTTCTCTCTATATCGGTTCCTGGACACGCTACCGCCCATCGCTGTTTCCCGTGAAGGGGACCAAAGCGCATGAGGTCGGGCTGGCAGATTGTGGGTTTCTTTGCTCAACGCCCGTTTGAGACAGGCACTCAGCAAAAAACTGCGGACAGGAAAACCCTGCCCGCATCAGGATTACGCGGTGGCGCGTTCATTCCATGAGTCGGAATGAATGATGTTGCCGTCTTTGTAGGTCCAGGTGATTTTTTCGTAACGCAGTTCTACGCGCTCAAGATGGTTGTGCTTCTCTTTGGAAGGCTCCTTGATGTCGTACATTTCAGGATTCACTTTCACCACTTTTACGTTCTCGAGTTTGGTGTTGAAGTACTCAACTTCCTGGCCCGCGTCGTTTATTTTGTACCATTTGAATTCCGCAGACTTCAGGGTCTGACCGGTGGTCACGGCTTTGTACAGGTACGGGCTGGACGAATCGATTTCCTTGGTGAACAGGAACGGCGTGTGGATACGGGTACCGGTCAGCTTGCCGGTGTTGTTATCGGTCGGGATGTACAGGTTATGCTCCTGCGCCACCACTTCGATGCTGCCTTCACGGTCCTGAACGTCAACAGATCCTTTGATGTCCGCGCCGCCGTCGTCTTTCAGCCAAAGATAAACAGGAATTGCCATGAAATTACTCTCCATTGTGTAGTGAAGCGCCATCATCCTGCGATGACGCTGAGGTTTTGCCGGGTATCTGACAGGCATTCGCCTGCGGTACCAGACTGATTTCGACACGGCGGTTAAGCGCACGGCCTTCCGGGGTGTCATTGGTTGCGACAGGGCGGCTTTCGCCATAGCCCTGTACCGCAAAACAGCTTTCGGGCACGTCGCCGGTGTCACGCATCCAGTTACGCACGGACTCCGCGCGCTTAAGCGACAGCACCTGGTTGGATTTGTCATCCCCCGTACTGTCGGTATGGCCCGCCACCACAATCAGCCAGCCTGGTTTCGCCTTAGCGCCTACCAGGGAGTTCACCAGCATTCTGGAGGAGCCAGACTTGAGGTCGTACTTGCCCGAGTCGAACAGCGACATGCTGTCGAGGCGAATGGTTTTCGGACCCCGAATAATTTTCTTAATGACCGGAGGAGGTGGTGACGGAGGTGCCCAGTCGCTGACGGCGGCCTCAACGGGCGGAACCAGACGCAACCCCTGATACAGTCCCAGACGATAACGCAGTGGCTCCCCGCTGCGCTGCCAGTCGTCCAACAATGCGCCATCGGCTCTCAGGCGCTGTTGCGCCCGCAGTTTCGGTGCAACCGGCGTGCCGGTGAGATGGTGGTATAACGCAAGATGATCGCCAACATTACGGATAAGACGCTGGTTGTTCACCCATGACGCCACCATCGCCAGCGCGAGAAAAATCCCGCCCAGTAATCCTGCGTAACGCCAGAACAGCATCCGGCGACTCACACCACGTCGTCGCGGTAACCCTGGCAGCAGCTGTTCAGGCAGTGGCAGTGGCAGTGGCTCTGTAGTCAGGACGACATCCGGTGGCAGCGCGGTCACAGCGGTGATGTGCTGTTGCCAGAGATTGCACTTGGTACCGCTCACCGGAACCATGCACATGCCCTGCACGCAGGGTTTCATCGCCGGTAATTCACCCCTCCTTACCGACAGCAGCTCATTGACCGCGCTGTTCTGCCAGGCAAGCAGACCGTCCAGCCACAGACCCTGACTCAGACGCGAAAGACGCCCGTCTGCACCGGTCTCTCGGATCCACTCAGTCAGTGACACATTGCCCTGACCAGGCTGATACACCTGAATACCGATCCGCTGGCTTACCGTGCTAAACCAGACGGGCTCAGCCTCCGCACAGGCCGCAGGTGGAGATACCCAAGTCACGGTCCACAGCGGAGGGATCATGCCGAATGCCGCACGGCACTGGACGACAGCCCGCTGCCATCCCCGCAGGGACTGGGTAAAATCATCATCGGATGTGTGCAGCTCGGGTACCACCGCCAGCATGACCGAGATTTGCGATACCAGGGCCGGGCGAGCAAGGCTCAGGTGCTGCGCAAAGAGTGGCAGCTGTTCCGCATCCTTCACCCACAGATACCAGCCCTGCCGGGTTTCCCGGAAACGGGCTCCGGACACAAACAGAGGAGTGTTGTCGCCAGAAACAAGGATCACCGCCCCCTGAAAATCTTCCGGCGGTAGGTTTTCATCCGCAATCTCGCGTAGTGCGCTCGCCCGCGCCTGAGAAGCCCGGCGCTGACGCCAGAACATCACCCCGGACACCAGAGCAACAAGCAGGGTGAGTGCCACACGGCTCACCGTTGACAGTGGCCAGAATCCGAGGATGAGCCACAGCGCCAGTACGGCACCCAAGGCAGTTAACAGACTTCGGTACACATCCCGCATCGCTTACCCCGGCCTGACAGTCTGGCTTACCAGCTCGGTAAGCGAGGACGAGAGGAAGAACCAGAGTGCCGCCAGAGCGACAGCAGCCACAGCCCAGGTCAGCCAGTACCAGCGGCGGCCGCTGCGCAAGCTTGATGCGCGGGCAATAATGGGGGCGTCCTGTGCCAGTGTGAAAGCCGGAACCCGTTCAGCGAGTGCGAGAACAACATCTTCCCGTCGCTCATCATCCTGGGCACGATACTGACCAACGAACCCCAGTTGCAGGGTCCGGTACATGCAGGTCAGGACGGAGGAATCAGGGGCGGTTTCTTTCAACAGATTGCGGATCCGTTCCCATAACTCCTCACCGGCATTGAGGGTGCCAAAGAAATGCGCCTGCAGCGGATCACGATGCCAGGCCAGGTAGCCATCATCGGTGGTTCCCCGGTTCATCACGCTCTCATCAAGCAGTGCACACAGGGCATACACCATATGGTCACGGCTGATGTTGCTGTAACCTGCCTCCGTGAGTGCAACCTTCGCATCCTGCACCAGACGACGGGCCCGACGATAGAGCCCTTCTCCGTCACGGACTTCCTGACCGCCCCGCAGCTGGCTGACCATAAGCCAGCCCGGGTAGAAGATACGTTCTGTCTGAATGAGTTCAGATTTTTTCATGTGCGCAGCACCGCAAAGAGTTCAAGTTTCACATCCCCCAGTGAGCGCGGGGTATAGAAGGTGCAACTACCCATTTCAAGCATCGTACGTGCCGCCTCAGTACTCAGATCCAGCGAGAAATACTGGTTCTCAAGACGTAACGGGATAGCAGCTGGAACATGCGTCAGAGGTTTGATAAGCATCCCGCTCAGTGCCACATTCACCACATCCGAAACATCATCAAAGCTGCCCGCTTTACACAGCTGCGGGAATTTCGTCTGAAGCTCATGGTTCGGCATGGATGAGCGTACGGAGAGGTAGAAGTCCGCCCCTTCGCGCAGGCGCGCATCGTGCAGGGCACCTTTCCAGATCTGGTCCTGATGCTCCAGGTGGATACTCACGACCCGCGACGGCAGGCTGGCTTCCAGCAGTTTATCGAGCAGCGTCAGCAACGGCGGGAATACCCGTTCCGGTTCATCGTGCAGATAGGCAGGAATGTCACTGACGTCATGCTCCAGTGAGAAGGTCAGCAGGCTGCCAGCCAGACGGGTCAGTTCGCGGTACAGCAGTTCCGGGTGACGATCCGGTGTCTGCAGTAGTTCCGCCAGCACCGGCTCGGCACTGTTCAGGGCATTGAGAAGCCAGAACAGGGAGACATCCGCGACAGCAAAGTCGGCCATCCTCTCATTGCTTTCGCGTCGCATGGCCATCAGGCGACGGCGACGAACCTGCAGGCGGATCAGCAGGTCACCCAGTTCTACGGTCAGCAACGGGCTTGCAGAAATGGAAAGCATCGGCGGAATGAAATCCGGGTCTCTGCTCCACTGTCCCTGTGCATTACGCACCAGACGGGCTACCGGACAGGTCAGGTAAGCCGTATTTTCCTGACTGGACAGACGCAAGGTCAGAGCATGACGCAGAATGGCGAGTTCTCCACTTTCATGGCCCGCAAGCTCCTGCACCACCACACGTTCGGCTTTCCAGCGACGCGGGCGTTCACTGTCCTGCCCGTTATCGAGATTGCCACCACTGGAGCTCATCAACGGCAGCGCGACAACCACGTCAACAGCCTCACTGCTGGCTGCAATAGACACATCGCAAACCGGAGGAAGATTGTCTGCCAGGTTCGTATCAACAAGAGTACCGTCCTGAAATCGCACCACCAGACGCGTGGCATTCAGGCGCGAGAGCGCCAGTGCAGCATCATCAAATTCCGCCGCAATCACGCCCCATGGATGAGAAATACCCATCCGGGCGACCATACTGGCTACGTGCTCACTCCATCGGGCCTGCTGCTGGAACTGTTGCGGGGCCAGAGCGGCCCCATCCTCCCAAAGCGGGCGGTAAATTTTCATCCCTGATTTCTCCCCGCCTTACGCTTTCGCTTTCGGCATCTGGCTCACCAGCGACAGGTTCACGTCCATGCCTTCCACCTGGAAGTGTGGCACCGCGAACAGCTTCACGCGGAAGAAGCCCGGGTTGTCCTCGATATCTTCCACCACCACTTTCGCATCGCGCAGCGGGTGTGAGGCCTGCAGCTCGTCGCCCGGATCGGTCATTTCAGTCACCAGCCCACGCACCCAGGTGTTGAGTTCAAGCTCCAGCAGACGGCGATCCTTGGTGGTACCGATGTTTTCGCGCTGAATAAGCTTCAGGTAATGCGCAATGCGCGACAGCAGGAAGATGTATGGCAGACGCGCGTTGATGCGGCTGTTGGCGGTGGCATCCGCGGTATCGTACAACGCCGGTTTCTGGGCAGAGTTAGCCGAGAAGAAGCAGGCGTAATCGCGGTTTTTGTAGTACGACAGCGGGATAAAGCCCAGGTTGGCGAATTCAAACTCGCGGGTTTCCGGGATCATCACCTCCGACGGGATTTTCACCTGGTTACCGGTGCCAAGGTCATACAGGTGGATCGGCAGATCTTTCACCGCACCACCGGCCTGCGGGCCACGGATCTGCACGCACCAGCCATTATTGATGAAGCTCTTAACCATGTTCGAGGCGAAGGAGAATGACGCGCTGGTCCACAAATACTTCTCGTGATCCGGGCCTTTCACCTGCTCGACATAGTTGAAGCTACGCACCGGCACGGTGTCCGGACCGTACGGCAGACGCCCCAGCACGCGCGGCATCACCAGGCCGATATAGCGTGAGTCGTCGGTGTCACGGAAGGATTTCCACTTAATATACTCAGCGCGATCGAAGTAGTTGCCGATATCTTTAATCGCTGCAACTTCTTCCATGGAGTCTTTCAGGAAGAATTTCGGACCGACGGCACCGATAAACGGCATATGTGCAGCAGCAGACACTTTAGAGATGTTGCGCAGCAGTGCCACGTCCTGCGGACTGGCATCGAACTCATAGGAGGAGATCACCGAGCCAATTGGCTCTCCGCCAGGGGTGTCATATTCGGCGGTATAAGTGTGCCAGTAGAGTCCGCTCTGGATCAGTTCCGGCGCATCTTCGAAGTCCTGACGCAGATCGTCTTTCGAGACGTTCAGAATTTCAGTCTTCACGTTCTGGCGGTAGTCAGTGCTGTCCACCAGCTGCTTCAGGCCGCGCCACAGTGATTCCACCTTCTGGAACTCTTGATGGTGCATTACTGCGTCCAACTGGCGACTGATCTGGAAATCCAGCTCAGCGATGTGGTGGTCAATCAGCGTCTTGTCGAGCTTTTCCACCTGTTGTCCGGACTTGCGGATGCAGTCCATAAACACCTGCATCGCGGCCGTCAGGCGCTCACCTGCCGGAGCGTCAGACAAAGCGGCATCGTCGAGGAAGTCGTTAATATCACCCAGGCTGGATGCCGGGGTCAGATGAATTTTTTCAAACAGGGAGGCGTAAACGCTCTCTTTTTCCAGTACGGTGGTCTGCCCCTGCGCGGAGGCGGTTTCAGAATTTACAGACATCAGCATATTCCCGGTTAATCCATTAAATAACGCACGCCGCTTATTTCGGGGCCAGTGCACTCATTTCGTCGCGTAATTCCTGAGACAGCGCCGGGTCTTTAAGAATTTTCTCGAGTTCTTTTCTGAAAGTAGCGTTATCAAGGAGATTAGATTTCAGATCGCGTAATAAATTACGCATCGCCAGCATGGCACGGAGTTGAGGGATCTGACGGGCCACCTGTTCCGGTTCGAAATCTTTAATATCGGAGAAACTCAGCTTCACGTTCTCTTCCGAGCCATCCCCTGCCAGCGTATTCTGCACACTAAGGTTTACTTCCGGGTTAAATTCCGAAAGTACGCTATTAAAGTTATTTTTATTGACGTTGATTTTTTCTCTTTCAGATAATGGACGACTTTCTTTGCCATTACTGAAATCACCGACGGTGAGGAGTTTCAGCGGCAGTTCGACTTTCTTCTGTGCGCCACCAGTGTGCAGAGCCAACTTTAAATTTATGCGTGCCTTCGGCACCTCGTTCTGGAACGTATCGGCCATAGGGGTCCCTTTCCTTAAGGAATGTTTGTTGAAAATAACGACGTTTCTTTACAAATTCATAGTAGAACAAAACACCATTAAAGATCAACCAAACAGATCATAGATCTGATATAAGACTTTTATTAAGAATTTTAATCCATTAATGATTAGCTCATCACGCCATGCAAACCAAAACAACACGTGACATTAACTTTTTATTTACAGAAAGATTAAATTAAAATCTACTAGTGATGAAAACGGCCTATTTATATCAAAGAACAGGCAGATTATTGATATAAATCAATGAATAAATACAGCGATAGCCACCCTCACGCTTGAGAAATCTCTGAACCATCAAATAATAACACGATAATTTTCTTAAAAGTATCAGCAATAAAAAAGTCCAATACTGGACAAGAAATAATTCCGAGAACGTAATAAAAATATATTTATCATTCACGACATGAATGTATTATTCAGACGAAGACCTTTCCCAATAGTAATCGTACCTCAGATACCTGATAGTAATAACTCGTAAGGTTTATTCCATTTGTGGCGCGACTGTCAATATAAAAACGTCATAATAAGATCCCCCAGGCTTAATTGCTGGGTACCATTCGTCGGATGTCGTTGCGGCGGGAGAGGGTCAAATAAAGAGACTGGCGCTGTAAGCGCGCCAGCTCAGGTTTAGCGGTAGTAGCCTTAGGCTAACAGGCAATGATCAGTGCTTTTCGATATACATCGTCCGGCTATAGGCTACGTCTTCGGGGTTATTAATCGGATAACCTTTCACCCACGGCTTGATCAAACGTCCATTGGTATACTGATAAATCGGGGCTATCGGGGCTTTCTCGGTCAGGATTTTTTCCGCCATGTTGTAATCTTCGTTACGCGCTTTCTCGGTGGTTTCAAGCGTCGCCTGGTTGATAATCTTGTCGTAAGCCGGGTCCTTGAAACGGGAAATATTGCCGCTGTGGGTTGAGGTCAGCAGCGAAAGGAACGTGGAGGGCTCGTTGTAATCCCCTACCCACGACGCGCGGATCACATCAAAATTACCGGTGTTGCGGCTGTCAATGTAGGTTTTCCACTCCTGGTTTTGCAATTTGACATCCACACCCAGGTTCTTCTTCCACATTGATGCCACGGCGATGGCAATTTTCTGGTGGTTTTCTGATGTGTTGTACAGCAGAGTTAGCTTCAGCGGACGCTGCGGACCGTAACCTGCCGCCTGCAAAAGCGTCCTTGCTTGTGCGTTTAACTCCTGCTGCGACATCTGCTCAAAAGGCGATGTCTCCGGCGTAAAACCTGCCGTGACGTCAGGAGTGAAGTGCCAGGCTGGTTTTTCACCTGTACCCAGTACTTTTTCCGCCATAATACGCCTGTCGATTGTCATGCTCAGCGCCAGGCGCACGCGGGCATCAGCCGTTGGGCCTTTCTGCGTGTTGAACGCATAGTAATAGGTGCCCAGCTGCGGCGGCGTATACACCTGCCCCGGAATATCCTTCAGCAACTTCTGATACATATTTTTTGGGAACGACTCGGTGATATCAATATCGCCAGCCAGATAGCGTTTTGTGGCTGAAGACTCTTGGTTAATGGGCACAAAAGTGACTTTTTTCAGCACCGTTTTAGCGTTATCCCAGTAGTGTTCATTCGGCTCCACCACCAGCTTCTCGTTGACCACACGATCTTTCAGCACATACGCACCGTTCCCCACAAGGCTGCCCGGACGCGTCCACTCTTTACCACTCTCAACATTGGCTTTCTGGACTGGATAAAACGCAAAGTTAGCCGTCAGGTTGCTGAACCAGGGCAGCGGCTTATCCAACTGTACGCGCAACGTTTTGGCATCGACGGCCGTAACGCCAAGCGTATCAGGCGCGGCTTTACCATCGATAATCGCCTGCGCGTTGTTGATACCCGCCAGCGCCGCAAACCACGCAAATGGTGAGGTGGTTTTTGGGTCAACCAGACGCTGCCAGCTGTAGACAAAATCCTGCGCCTTCACGGGCGTGCCGTCAGACCATCGGGCGTTATCTCGCAGCGTGAAAGTCCAGACGCGGTTATCGTTGCTCTGCCAGCGCGTTGCCACGCCGGGGGTCAATTCCCCTTTTTCATTCTGATTCACCAGACCTTCATAAAGGTCACGGATCACCTGAATTTCAGGCAAACCTACGGCCTTAGCCGGATCGAGCGAAGCCGGTTCGTCTTTAATGTGTCTCACCAGTTCCTGTTTTTGCGCCAGAACAGTGCCCTGCGGCACATCAGCAGCGTACGAAAGTGAAGAAAGTCCGCACAGCCAGAGTGCAGTACAGAGACGCGAAACAGGATGCTTCATAAGATCCCCTTGATTGAATTCAGATAACCAGCAGATGCGTAATTATTTGTTTCACAAATGAGAAAAGCAAATACCTTCATCCGGAAAGTTGATATCTGGCAATTTTCCGCTAACACGGAAACTATTTGATAAACAGCAAGTTTTGCACAACACTGCCAGTAGGACATTTTTATCAGGATTTCGTATGACAATCACCCGACCAAGAGCGCAACGTGGTGCTTTTCCACCTGGCGCTGAGCAATATGGCCGTTCTTTTTTTGGTGCATCTTTGATCTGGTTTCCTGCACCGGAGGCCGATCGTAACAGCGGTCTGATCATTGCCGGTACGCACGGCGATGAGAATTCATCCATTGTCACGCTGTCGTGCGCGCTGAGGACACTGACTCCTGAACTTCGGCGTCATCACGTGATTTTGACTGTCAATCCGGATGGCTGTCAGCTTGGGTTGCGTGCCAATGCGAGGGGGATTGACTTAAACCGCAATTTTCCGGCAGCAAACTGGCGCGCCGGTGAGACGGTGTATCGCTGGAACAGCTCCGCTGAAGAGCGCGATGTGGTCCTGCTGACGGGAGACACCCCCGGCTCGGAGCCGGAAACGCAGGCGTTATGCCAGCTCATTCATAAGATCCACCCGGCCTGGGTTGTCTCGTTCCACGATCCGCTGGCCTGTATCGAAGATCCGCGCCATACGGCGCTGGGTCAGTGGCTGGCTGAGGCATTTTCCCTACCGCTTGTGACCAGCGTGGGTTACGAAACACCAGGCTCGTTCGGCAGCTGGTGCGCTGACCTGGGGCTACATTGTATCACCGCAGAATTCCCGCCTATCTCGTCTGATGAAGCCAGCGAAAAGTATCTCAAGGCGATGACAGAGCTTCTGCGGTGGGAACCTCAGAGGTGAAGCACGCCCGTGGTAAAATTCAGCGCGGGTGAGACGTCAACCGCCAGCCATGTCGGGCCATCGAGATCGGCAAAACGCACTTGATTTGCCAGCGGCAGCGCCGCGCCAATCGCCCGGGATGTGCACAACATGCATCCCAGCATGAGGGTAAATCCCTGCTCCTGCGCCGCTTTTGCCAGCGCAAGCGCTTCGGTTAATCCGCCCGTTTTGTCGAGCTTAATATTAACCATCTCATAGCGGCCTTTAAGGCTGTCCAGGCTGTCGCGGGTGTGACAACTTTCATCTGCACAGACAGGAAGTGGATGAATGAAATTCGCCAGGGCGGCATCCTCATGCGCCGGTAAAGGCTGTTCGAGCATGGCAACGTCAAGATCGGCCAGCAGCTGACAGCGTGCGGCCAGTCCCTCGCTATGCCAGGATTCATTCGCATCCACAATCAGCGTTGCCTGCGGCACTGCCGCACGAATGGCAACCATCCGTTCACTGATTAATCGATCGTCGAGCTTAATCTTTAATAACGTCGCACCGGAGTCGTAGAGCGCTTTTGCGCTGGCCGCCATCTGTTCTGGTTCACCAATAACGACCGTCTGCGCGGTCACCACCGCCCCCGGCATCGCAATCCCCAGGAGTGAGGGCAAGGTTGTCTGCCGCTGCGCGGCCTCCAGGCTCCACAGCGCGCAGTCAATCGCGTTGCGCGCTGCGCCGGCGGGCAGTCGCTGTTGCAACACCTCCCGGGTAAGACCCGTTTGCAGATCGGGCACCAGGGTCATGATCTGGGCCATCACCGAAGCAAGGCTCTCGCCGTAGCGAGGATAAGGCGTGCATTCACCGACCCCCTTAATGCCGTCCTCCTCTATTTCGACCACCACGACGCAGGCTTCACTGCGACTGCCGCGGGAGATCACAAACGGGGTATGCAATGGCCAGGCTTCTTCATAGACCTTTACGCTTCTCATCACTGACTCCTTGTAGCCCGGTAAGGCATAAAAATTGGTTTGCCGTGTTATCCGCGGATGGCATACACTAGCCCCGACGTTAACTATATGTAAACAGGAAGATATCTATGTCACAACTCGTTCATTTCCAGGGCAACCCGGTCACTGTTGCAGGTGCCATTCCGCAGGTGGGTAACAAGGCGCAGGCTTTTACGCTGGTGGCTAAAGATCTGTCTGACGTCACGTTGAGCCAGTTTGCTGGCAAGCGCAAAGTCCTGAACATTTTCCCAAGCATCGATACCGGTGTTTGTGCCGCATCCGTGCGTAAATTCAACCAACTGGCAACAGAAATGGACAACACCGTGGTGCTGTGCATTTCCGCTGACCTGCCGTTTGCCCAGTCTCGCTTCTGCGGCGCTGAAGGTCTGAGCAACGTCATCACCCTTTCTACCCTGCGCAGCCCTGATTTCCTGGAGAAATACGGCGTTGGCATTTCTGAAGGCGCCCTGAAAGGCCTGGCGGCACGTGCAGTTCTGGTCATCGACGAAAACGACAACGTTGTTTTCAGTGAACTGGTAAACGAAATCACCACCGAGCCGGATTACACCGCTGCGCTGGACGCCCTGAAAGCATAATGATTGCTTAGCATTCTATAAAGCTTAGCATTGTCCTGAAACCTCGCGTCGGCGGGGTTTTTTATTGCCAGAATCGCTGAATCGTTAAGGCATAAATACTTTTACCTCACACTTCTCATGTAAATACTGTTTAGTAGACAAATAAACAGGAGAAATAAATCTCACTTTTCAGGTAAAAAAGCCGTTATTTTCTCACCAGTGAACCGCATCACATTTCCCCTCCCCTCTAAACATTAGATTTGCTGACGTATTCAAATAATCGTTTCAGCAAAAAGGGATAAACATGAAAATTAAACTGGCGTTGACGGTGGTTGCAGCACTGATTTCGGGTCATGTCTCGGCAAAAACATGGGTGCTGACAAGCGCTGAAAGTGGTGTGGAAAAAGGAAACTGGCGAATTTCGAGTGATGAGCTGAACGTTGAAGGTCCTAACTTCAGCATTGAACAAAAAGTTCTCCACGGCGGTAAGCAGGAAGGCAGTAAAATCATTGTTATTAGCAGTAAAAATGGCCTCACAATAACGTTGAGTCCAACCCGTGGTATGAATTTACTGCGCGTTGAGGGTTTTGGGTCAAAACTGGGCTGGGACTCTCCGGTTAAAGAGGTCGTTAACCCGGCATTTATCAATCTGGAAAGTCGAAATGGACTCGGCTGGCTGGAAGGTTTCAACGAAATGATGGTTCGCTGCGGCTATGAGTGGACAGGCCACCCGGTAACAACGGACGGGCAGATTTACACGCTGCACGGTAAGGCGGGGAATACGCCGGTATCTCAGGTTGAAGTCGAGGTCGCTGATGCTGCACCGCATGAAATCCGCATTCGCGGTCTGATTAAAGAGAGCACCTTCAAAAAAGCCGATCTGCAAACGATGACCGAACTGCGTTATGTTCCCGGAAGCAACCAGTTCAGCCTGCATGATGTCCTGACCAACCATGCTGATTACCCGCACGACTATCAAATCATCTACCACAGCAACTTTGGCACGCCGATCCTTGAAGAAGGCGCTCGCTTCCTGGCTCCGGCCGCCAGCGTGAGTCCATTTAACGATTACGCCAAAGCGGGTCTGAACGGCTGGCAAACCTATGCCGGTCCGACAAAAGGGTTCGATGAGATGGTCTTTAATATCACGCCGCTGGCTGACAAAGATCGCCAGACGCTTGCTGCGGTGGTCAACAAAGCGGGTGATAAAGGGGCATCAATTCAGTTTGATACTCGCCAGTTGCCGGTTCTGACGTTGTGGAAGAATACCGACACGTTGAAGCAAGGCTATGTCACGGGTATTGAACCCGGTACCAGCTACGCCTACCCGGTCACGATTGAACGCGAGCAGAAACGCGTTAAGCAGCTGGAACCTGGCGCAAGTACGCAGTTCGATCTCACCTATACCCTGCTTCATAACCAGGATCAGGTGAAAGAGGTGGAGAACAGGATCGCGGCGATTCAGGGTGAGACAAAACCAGACCTCGTTGCCACCCCAATCGCGAAGGAATAAGTGATATTCAAAAGCCTCCATCCGGAGGCTTTTACTTTTATTCGTCGCCTTTCTTATGGTTCAGCCCATACTCACGCAGCTTATTCGCAATCGCGGTATGTGACACCCCAAGCCGCTTGGCCAGCTTGCGTGTGCTTGGATAGCTACGATACAGCTGCGTCAGCACAGAGCGCTCAAAACGACTGGTGATATCGTCGAGCGAGCCTTCCATCGCCTCTTCACCTACCGACACCGTCCCGGCATCGTAATCCGGCAGCAGGATATCCTGAGGCCGCAGCTCATATCCTTCCAGTTGAGTCAACGCGCGATACACGGCGTTCTTCAACTGACGAATATTGCCCGGCCAGCCGTAGCGCGTCAGCACCGTGCCCAGATCGGCAGAAAGCTTCGGACGCGGCACCCCCTGCTCATCTGCAAAGCGGGCCACAAACAGTTCCGTCAGCGGGATGATGTCTTGCGGACAATCGCGCAGCGGCGGGATGTTAAGTGTCAGCACGTTCAGACGATAATAGAGATCTTCCCTGAACACCCCCTTTTGCACCAGCTCCACCAGGTTTTTCTGGGTGGCGCAAATGACGCGAACGTCGACGTGGACTTCATGGTCCTCACCCACGCGACGGAAGGTACCATCGTTCAGGAAGCGCAGCAGCTTAGCCTGCATCCGAGCAGACATCTCGCCGATTTCGTCCAGCAGGACCGAACCGCCGTTGGCCTGTTCGAAGAATCCTTTTTTCCCTTCCGGCGCGTGGCCAAACAGTTCACTTTCAACGGCATCTTCAGGGATCGACGCGCAGTTCAGTGCCAGGTAAGGTTTTGCCGCCCGCGGGCTGGCCATATGTACGGCATGCGCGAGTAAATCTTTCCCGGTTCCCGTATCTCCCGTTATCAGCAAGGGTGCAGTCAAACTGGCGAGCTTACGTGCCTGATCGACTACATGGCGCATTTTTGGGCTGACGGCAATAATCTGGCTGAATGCGCCGACATCCTGGCTGGAAATGTTCTGCAGTTGACGTCCCATACGGACGGTGGAACGCAGCATGATCACGGCCCCCGTGAGGACACGACTGTCGTTTTCCCCTTTCAGGTAGACAGGCGTGATCTCCATCAGGAAATTTTGCCCGTTAATGACAACATGTTCGCTGTGGGTGTTTTGCGGGTTACTGTCCAGCCAGCGCTGGAAGTTAAAGCCGGGGATCAGCTGCGTAGCGTGATGATTGCTGAGTTTCTCCTGACTCTGCGCAAAAAGCTGGCAGCTGGCCAGATTCACGCGCTCAACTTTACTTTTCAAGTCGAGGGACAAGAAAGGTTCAGGCATGGCTTCCAGCAGCGCGCTCAGCGCCAGGTGCTCACGCTCTGACGGCATCCAGGGGATGGTACGGACATCCGTAACGCCAGCGATACGGCGGATTTCCCCCATCAGGCTACTGAAGGTGTTGAATTCAATTTCGGCAAAATTGAGGTAAATTCGCCCGACAGGATCGATCTCAATGCCACGTAAATCAATGCTACGTAAAACAAGAAGATCGAGTAACTCGCGGGTCAGACCGAGACGGTCCTCACAAAAGACTTCCAGACGCATGGGAAATTCACCGTTCTTAGCCATTAACGCTAAAATGATATGTCAGATCACGGTATTCTGGAAGCTGGCTGTCAACAAATATTGACAGCCAGCACGAATAGTAAGCAAGGCCTTTACGGGGTCGGTTTTTTATTGAGCGTTTCTTTCAGTTGCCCAATGAGCTCACGACGGAAATCGCCCAGACGAGGTTTGTCACCATCGATCCAGGGCAGCGGACGGCACACTTCCATCGCTTTGATACCTAAACGGGCAGTCAGCAAACCGGCACCAATCCCCTGAGCAGCACGTGCGGACAGACGCGCCGCCAGATCTTGTGACATCCAGTCCATCCCCACTTCACGAACCAGCTCGCTGGCACCGGCAAACGCGATATTCAGCAGCACCAGCTTGAACAAGCGCAGACGGCTGTAATAGCCCAGTTCGATGCCGTACAGATTTGCAATACGGTTAATCAAACGCAGGTTACGCCAGGCGATAAATGCCATATCCACCAGCGCCAGAGGACTGACGGCAATCATCAGCGTGGACTCCGCCGCCGAACGGCTGATTTCACGTCGCGCCTGCGCATCCAGCACCGGCTGCACCTGGTGGGAATAAAGCGTCACCACTTCACGATCGTTCTGAGTCTCATGAATGGCGGCATACCAGCGCTGAAGCGCCGGGTGCGACTTGTCTATACCCGCCTGTGCGGCCAGTTTCTCACAAAAGTCCCGGCCCTTCCCCGTGCCGTGGCTGTGAAGCAGATCCCGGGCGATATCTCGCTCGTGCGCGCGCTGTCGTAAACGCCACAGACGCCGCCACTCGGTAGCAACCGACCCGACACCCGCCCCCACAATCAGCGCACCCGCAGCACATCCCCCCAGCGCCACCCAGTCCTGGGTTTGCCAGGCGTTGATCGTCCACTGAACGCCCTGACCCACCACGCTTACGCCAAATAACGCCAGCCCGGCAGTGACCATCTTACGCCACAGGCTACGTTTCGGGCGTAAGGCCGCTTCAACCACCGCTTCAGCCGGACCGTCCTCGACGCTGGGCTCTTCAGTCAGCACTGGAGCAAAGTTATCAGCCTGCGCGCCGTTAAAGGTTTGCGCCGTTTTAAACGCCTCCTGATGCTCTTTCTCAAGCGTCCCGGTAAAGTCAATGCGCGGTTTTAACGGTTCCGTCATCGCAATTTATCTCCAATCAAAAATTCCAGAGCCGCATCCAGACGAATGTGCGGTAACGGCCGATCGACGCTCAGGGTTTGTGGCCGGAAGGCTTCGAACTGGAAGCCCTGATTTTGCCAAAATGACTGCCCCGGCAGACGAGCCGGCACCTCCCCCGGATAGACGGTCAACGGTTCACCGTCGCTGAGACGGTTGCCCCGCAGAGCAGGGATCTTTTCGCCATTAACGTCTATCAACCCGCTCTGTGTCGCCTGTACCGAGGCCAGCCCGAGGCAGTCCATACCGATCCCTTCAAACGCAGCGTTCTGCCAGGCATCCTGCACCAGCTGCTGCAGCAGCGAGACCAAATTGGCATGCTGATCGACCGTCACGTGGTCGGCCTTGGTGGCGGCAAAGAGCAGTTTATCGATCACCGGCGAGAACAGACGGCGGAACAGCGTGCGCTGTCCATAATGAAAACTTTGCATCAGTTGCGTCAGCGCAAGGCGCATATCGTTAAACGCCTGCGGTCCGCTGTTGAGCGGCTGAAGGCAGTCCACCAGCACGATCTGGCGGTCGAAACGTAAAAAATGATTTTTGTAGAAACCTTTAACCACTTTTTCGCAGTAGTAATTGTAGCGCTCGCGCAGCATCCCGGCGTTGGTGTGCTTGTCCGCTTGCGCCAGCTTTGATTCCCCGTAGGCATCTACATCCGGCCAGGGGAAGAACTGCAGTGCGGGCGCCCCCGCTAAGTCTCCTGGCAGAACAAAACGGCCTGGCTGGATGAAATGCAGCCCTTCCTGTTTGCAGTGATGCAAATACGCCGTCCAGGCCTCGGCAATCGTTGCCAGCCGGTTTTCATCCGCAGGGGCCAGGGGATCTAATCCCTCGCACAGCTGCCGCCATTTTGCCGACCACCCGGCACGTTGCCCCTGCAATAATCCCGTCATCTGGCGTGACCACGTCAGATAATCCTGGGCCAGCATTGGCAAATCAAGCAGCCACTCACCAGGGTAATCCACAATTTCCAGATAGAGCGTCGACGTATCCTTGAAGTGGCGCATGAGGGATTCATTGGAACGAAAACGGAGCGCAAGGCGAATTTCACTCACGCCGCGCGTCGGCGTCGGCCATGTCGGCGGGTCGCCATAAAGCTGTGCCAGCCCTTCATCATAGGTAAAACGAGGAATGCCGAAGTCGCGCTGAGGCACGCGCTTAACGCCCAGCAAACGCTCTTCGCGCACAGCGCTTAGCAGCGGCAGCCGTGCACCGGCGTGCAGATTCAGCAGTTGGTTCACCATCGCCGTGATGAACGCCGTTTTGCCGCTGCGGCTGAGTCCCGTCACCGCCAGACGCAGATGGCGATCAACACCGCGGTTCACCAGAGAGTTGAGTTCGTTTTTAAGTCGCTTCATCGCCGTCCTTCATTGCGTGGAAACCTGAAATGCATGGCTTCAGAATACAATAAATGGGGGCAGATCGTTGATTATCAATTCTTATTTATTGCTATTGCCGTTTTCTCTCCAGTAAGATGAACGGCATTGCTGTTTGTCTGGAGTGAGAGGTGTATGTCACCCACTATCTATGATATCGCCCGGGTTGCTGGCGTTTCAAAATCAACCGTGTCGCGCGTTCTGAATAAACAAACGAATATTTCTCCTGAAGCGCGTGACAAAGTGTTGAAGGCGATTGACGAATTAAATTATCAACCCAACAAACTTGCCCGCGCCCTGACCTCTTCTGGCTTCGACGCCATTATGGTAATTTCAACGCGTTCAACCAAAACGACTGCCGGTAACCCTTTCTTCTCTGATGTACTTCATACCATTACGGCAAAAGCTGAAGAAGAAGGTTTTGACGTTATTTTGCAGACCTCTAAAAGCAGTGAAGACGACCTGCTAAAATGTGTGAACAAAATAAAGCAGAAAATGATTAAAGGGATCATTATGCTGAGTTCACCGGCCGATGAATCTTTTTTTACTACCCTGGATGCGTATGGCGTACCGGTAGTTGTCATCGGTAAAGTGGAAGGCGATTTTACGAATATTTACTCTGTCGACACGGATAATTTTCATGACAGCGCCACGCTAACAGATAATTTTATTAAAAACGGACGGCATAAAATTGCCTGCCTGCATGCGCCGCTTGATTATCATGTTTCTATCGATCGTCTTTCAGGCTATAAAGCCAGTCTGGAAAAGAATAGCATTGCTATTAATCCAGACTGGATAATCGATGGCGGGTATACACACGAGAGCGCGCTTACTGCGGCTATTCAATTATTGTCCTCGACCACGCCGCCTGACGCGGTATTTGCGACTGACAGCATGAAGTTACTTGGTCTTTATCGCGCGGCGGATGAGTTAAACCTGATGATCCCAGAGCAGGTTGTGGTTGCGGGATACAGCGATCCGATGCTGTCACTCATTCTCACGCCTGCACCTGGAGGCTTTGATATTCCTACCCGCAAGTTGGGCGAAGAGAGTTGCGATCTGCTGTTTAAGCGTATCGCCGGTCATCCTGCGCCACAAAAGGTACTCGTTGATACCCATTTTTCACTTGCAGCCTCCCTACGGTAATACCAGGGGCGGTTAGCCCCTGGTATTGTGTCGATCAAAATGCGTAATTCACGCCAACGCCCGCATAGTGGAAGCGGTCGCTTTCACCTTCATCATGGTTTTCCCACTCATAGGCGTATTCCAGCGTCATGGATAAACCATTGTTAAAATCGTAAGCGTAGAGGAGACCGAGTCGGTTGAAATCGTGTCCTTCACGCTCAGGATCGTCCTGCCAGTCCCAGTTCGACCAGCGATCAAGCCCAAGGCGGGTATAAGGCGTAAGCGTCGTCTGGCCTAATGAAATGGGCAGATACGCACGAATTTCCTGCGTCGAAAACTCACCGTTATCACGTGAACTGTCCATATTGAAACCGCGCTCTAAATAGTAATTCACTTTCGCCGCAAAGGTTTCGTTGATGGTCCAGGTAAAGCCCGTTTCGGTTTCGACACGGCTGTCAGAATATCCTGTTTTTTCCAGATCATTGGCAAACTGATACATGGCAAACCAGCCGCCAAAACGCCAGTCGTCGGTTAATTTAATATCCCAGTCAGGCTGAATTTTATAGCGCTGCATATTAGCGCTGCCGTCTTTCGCCCCCTTTTCATCTTTGAAGTGATATCCATAATTACGGAAACCACCCGTCAGGCCGAGTGTGAAATCATCCGTTCCAATAAAGCGATAACGCAATTCTAATTCAGGACGGTCGAAATAGGTTCCACGGGTCATACTGCTGTAATCAACCGGCCCTTCCTGATACATCGCCATCGAAATTGTCCACGCATCCCAGGTGGCGTTAAACCAGACGGAGGGTTCATACAGACCATCTTTATCGTCGCCCTGACCTTCGACGTTTTCAATTTCATACATTGCACCGATATTAAACGCCCAGTGCTTTGTTGTTTCTTCAGCTTGCGCGCAGCTAACCCCTGCGCACAGCACGAGCGCAGCACTTCGTAGTAGAGTACTCATTAAAATATTCCTTTATAATTAACAAACAAAAAAACCGGAAATTTGCATTTCCGGCAAACACCTTTCTTATCTAATAGCCGCTTCGGTATCCGCGTCGAAGAAATGGCACTTATTCATATCAAACTGGATGCCGATAGTGTCTCCGGCAACGTAGTCATTGGCCGCACCCGCCCGAACAACCAGTTCATGCCCACCGACGGTGGCATAAAGCATAAACTCCGCCCCCGTCAACTCGGCTACACTTACTTTCGCGGCAATGTCTTCCCCCTGGCGCTGAAGCGTCAGAATATCTTCCGGTCGGATCCCAAACACCACGGCTTTACGCTGATAGCCCGCGGCGTTCAGTGCCGCAAGCTTCTCTTCCGGGATTTCCAGACGCAGCGTTTCCGTCACAAAATAACGGTCGTCTAACGCCCCGCGAATGAAGTTCATGGCGGGTGAACCAATGAACCCGGCGACAAACATATTCGCGGGCTCGTTATACACCTGCTTCGGTGCCCCCACCTGCTGAATAAAGCCGTCCTTCAAAATCACGATGCGTGTGGCCATCGTCATCGCTTCCGTCTGATCGTGGGTCACGTAAATCATCGTGGTATTGAGTTTCTGGTGCAGCTTGCTGATTTCAGCGCGCATCTGCACGCGAAGCTTGGCGTCGAGGTTAGAAAGCGGTTCATCCATCAGGAAGACACCGGCTTCGCGCACTATCGCCCTGCCTAATGCCACACGCTGCCGCTGGCCGCCGGACAACGCGCCAGGTTTACGCTTGAGATACTCACGCAATCCCAGGATTTGAGCCGCCCAGTTAACGCGCTCTTCGATAACCGCAGGCGCGATTTTCTGCATCTTCAGGCCAAACGCCATGTTGTCGTAGACCGTCATATGTGGATAAAGGGCATAGTTCTGGAAAACCATCGCGATGTCGCGAGACTTGGCGGGGACATCGTTCATGCAGACGCCGTCTATCACCAGTTCACCGGCGCTGATTTCCTCCAGTCCGGCGATCATGCGCAGCGTCGTCGATTTACCGCAGCCAGATGGCCCGACGAAGACGATGAACTCCTTGTCCTCAATTTCGAGGTTGAAATCCTTCACCACGTGGACCTGGTTATCGTAGATTTTCTGAATGTGTTTCAGAGACAGTTGAGCCATTATTAATTCCTTATCAATGCCGTCCGGGACGCCCAGAAATCCGTCAGGCATTTCCAGGTCAGTTCCCGCGTTGAATGAAGTTGTAATCCCGCATGGTTCAGGCCAGGTCCAATCCCAACCGACAACATCCCTGCCGCATTGATCGCTTCAACACCCGCCGCCGCATCTTCGATACCGATGGTCTCTTCAGGACGGACATTCAGCCCTGCGCAGGCAGCGAGGAAGATCTCCGGGTCAGGTTTTGAGCAGGTAATACGAGAAGCATCTGCGCAAAAATCAAAAGCCTTATGAATGCCCAACGCCTGTAATATGCCGGGGGCGTTGAGGGAAACGGAGGCCAGCCCAATTTTGATTTTCACCGCGCGAATATCCGCCAGCACTTCGCGGATACCCGGAAGCAGCGAATCTTGCGTCAACGACGCCAGGGACTGGACATAGAGATCGTTTTTCTTCCCGGCAAGCGCGAGGCATTGCTTGTCGTCAAACGCCCCCTCTTTTCCACCGTGTCGCAGGATCCGCTGCAGGGAATCCATGCGGCTAATTCCCTTTAGCTGCTCGTTGAACACCTCGTCGATGGTGATACCAATCTCCTGTGCCACGCTACGCCAGGCCAGAAAATGCAGATGAGCGGTATCGGTGATCACGCCATCCAGATCAAATACAACTGCCTTAAGCGTCATAGCGCCCCTCCGTGGTAGCGGTCCCATTCATTGGCGTAAGAAAATCCGTACGTGCAAAAGCCTGCAGCCCCGAGACGTTAAGGGTTTTACCCCATAGCGTTAACGTGACAGGTGCAGAGGATTCAACGGTCAACGCATCATGTTCAAAAGAGAAACGCATTTGCGCGTTTCGCCACCGCAGCGGGAAGCTCAGTTTTCGCCAGTGGGCAGGCAATTTCGGCGCGAGATGAAGTTCCCCTTCCACAATCTGCAACCCGGCAAAACCCTGAATCACACCCGACCAGATGGCACCGGTCGCGGCGGCGTGAATACCCTCATCGCTGCTGTGCGGATCGTCCCCCAGGTCGATGGCGACGCCGTCACGCCACAAGACATATGCCCCTTCAGTGTCGCCGCAACGCGCAGTCACGATCCCGTGAATGGCCTTGCTCAGCGACGAGTCATGGATGGTGCGTGGCTCGTAGAAAGCCAGGTTGGCAGCACACTGTTGCGGTGTAAACCTTTCCGGCAGCAGGTAGTTGAGCATCACCACATCGGCCTGTTTGAGGATCTGCATCTCATTCACTTCAGCGCGAGAGTAATCAAGCAAAATGGTTTGTTTACCCGCTTTTGCTTTATAGCGACTCAGATCGATAGCCGGTTTCGTCATGAAGGTATCATCCTGAGGAAGGACACCTTCGGCATTCGCCTCCGGGAGCCATAAACGCGTCAGAAAACGGGTGGCATTTGCCAGGAAAACGGCATCGTCACGACCAAACATCGACATAAACTGGCGGGCACAGGCGACGTTATGCCAGGCCAGATAGTTGGTGTAAGCGTTGTTGTTGACGTGTTCGGTGTATTCATCCGGCCCGATCACATCATGGATTTCCAGACGACCGTTGGCTTCGACGGCACGTCCCATCCAGAACGTCGCCGTCTCCGTCAGTAACGTCAAACCTTCATTGCGCATAAAGGCGTCATCCCGTGTCGCCTGCCAGTAAGCGACAACGGCCCACGCGATATCCGCCACAATGTGGTGTTCGGCCAGCGCAGAAGCCACTTTCTGACGAGTGCCCGTACGGATGTTGATAGCCGCAAATTCCGGTGTCTCTTCCTGACCACTCGCGGCGCTTTCCCACGGGAACAGCGCGCCTGGCCAACCGTTACGACGCGCTTTTTCACGTGCTCCGGAAAGGTTAAGCCAGCGATAGCGCAGCAGGTTGCGGGCAATCTGTGGACGGGTGAAAAGATGGAAAGGTAGCAAGAAAATTTCGGTATCCCAGAAGATGTGGCCTTTGTACCCTTCCCCGGTCAAGCCTTTGGCGGCGATACTGCTTCGCTCGTCATGCGCTGGCGTCATGGTTATCAGATGCCAGACGGCATAATCAAGCGCCATCTGATCCTGTTTGTCCGTGGATATCACGTCAACCCGCGCGTCACGCCAGACGTTCTCCCAGGCACGCGCGGAGTTCTCCAGCAGCGATGCGTAACCTTTTGCCGCACACACTTTGAGATCGGCCAGCGCATTGCGCGCATAAGTTTCCTGCGAGAGCGTTTTGTCCTTGCGGTGAGTGATCCACACCAGTTTTTCAAGTGTGACAGTGTCACCGGCAGGAAGCGTCAGCGAATGATGTGCCATTACGCGACGATTTTTCGCGCTAAAGCAGCTATCGCTGGTGTCCGATGACAGACGGCAGCTTGTTGAGATTACCACCTCTGCAGCGCGATCCTGGGTTTCATAGACACCCTGCAGGTAATGCTGGTCAAAGACTCTGACAGAAACTTCATCCAGATGCTGTCTGCCGCTGTTGGTTTGGGTCGCATCAATACCTGTTTTCAACACCACCTGGGATTCAGCATCCAGCGGCGTGATCGACAGTTGCATTGCCGCCAACGGCAGTTGATCAAGTGACACAAAGCGACGGCTATCCAGACGATAGCGCTTCCCATCGGGCGCGCGCCAGAGAACCGTGCGACGCAGTTCGCCGTTGGCAAAATCCAGCTCGCGCTGCCAGCTCAGGATATCCCCTGACAGGAGGGTAAAATTCACACCGTCCAGTTCAACCTCGATGCCTGTAATATCCGGCAGGTTGATCAGTTCATTGATCTCGTTCCGACCTGCGCGATGATACAGCCCCGCCAGATACATTCCTCTGGTTTGCTGGGTATAGTCTTCCTCATGCGCAGCGCGAATGCCCATATAGCCATTGCCGCAGGCCATAACAGAAGCGAATTTGTTCAGGCTGTGTGGACAAAAGCCCGGGTCGGTTAATACAGACACGTTCAGCATAACGTCACGCTTTCCCCTGTTTCTGCTGATTCATAAAGCGCGGCAACAAGCTGCTGGATAACCAGCCCCTGCTCCGCATCAGCAATCATGACCGGCTCTCCCTGCACGTGACGAACAAAGGCATCCATACTGCGCAAATGGCGTTGGTCGTCAGCCTCTTCGCGCTGCGTGAGGGTCTGTAATACCCCGGCCTCGTCAGTGTAAATGTGTGCCGGGAACAGCGTTGCCCCGGCCTTTTCACCGCAGAATGAGACATTCATGATCGACTGCTCGCGAATATTCAGGGCAAACGAGGTATCCAGACGCAGGATGCCGCCGTTGCAGAATTCAATTGTGCCGAACAGCGCATCTTCGACGGTAAACTGAGCCGGATCCCACTCACCAAACTGGCCACTGTTTTTCCTGTTTCCCAGTCGCTGGAAGCTGTGCGCCGTGACCCGTTTTACTGCCGGGAACCCCAGTACATACATGGCGGCATCCAGCATATGAATGCCGATGTCGATCAACGGTCCGCCGCCCTGCAACGATTTGTTCGTAAAGACGCCCCAGCCCGGCACGCCGCATCGACGCAGCGCCTGCGCCGTCGTGAAGTAGATCTCGCCCAGGACGCCATTCAACACGGCCTCACGCAGCAATTGCGTATCGCGTGCAAAGCGGTGGTGAAAATCATACGCCAGCACTTTTCCCGCCTTACGGGCAGCGGTACGCATCTGTTCGGCCTGCTGTGGCGTCATGGCGGGCGGCTTTTCACACATGACATGGCATCCGGCGTCGAGCGCCGCCATAACATGTTCAAAGTGAAACCGGTTAGGCGAACAAACGCTCACCACATCCGGTCTGACCGTCTCCAGCATGGTTCGCGTATCCTGCCATGAAGACGGGATCCCATGACGTTCCGCAAACGCCTGTGCCTGTTCAGGGCGGCTGTCCATGACAGCCACCATCTGAACATCACTGCGCGTGGCGTAATACGAGGCATGAACTTTGTCCGCGACCTGCCCGGCGCCAATGATGGCGACGCGCAGAGGCGAAGATGTTGAAGCACTCATCACGCAAGTCATCCTTAGCATTCACGCAAATAGGTGAGCGAATCCTGATAAGCCTGTGCAGGATTGTCAGCACGAACACGACACTCATACACCACGTAACCCTGATAATCGTCAGCCCGCAGCCGATCAAACAGGCTGGCAAAATCGAGGCTGCCGCTGCCCGGCTGGTAACGATGGTTATCCGCAATGTGAACATGCCCCAGCAGATCGCGGTTCTGGTGCAGCGCATCCGCAAGCGAGTCTTCTTCGATGTTCATATGATAGAAATCACCGATGATTTGCACGTGTTTGAGCGCATTCTCTTCAATGTAACGACGCGCATCCGCCAGGGTGTTGATCATATGGTCCTGATAGCGGTTCAGCGGCTCCAGGTATACCGTCGTCCCGGTGCGTGCTGCCACTTCATCCAGCCAGCGCAGGGAGGCGCTGACTGCTTTGCGGTCACCGTCCAGGCTGCGTGGAGAGGTCATCGGCGGCAGACGGAAGGTAAACATCCCCCAGGCCGCAGGGACGATAATGCCCTTCCCGCCCACCTCAGCCAGCGCTTCCAGAATACGTTCAATCTGCTGTAAACCGTTAAGACGGCGTTCCTCGATAAAGTCACCGATCCAGCCGTCGTATCCACCGCAGGCCGTCGTCACCGGCAGGCCTGTCACTTTAATAGCCGCTTTCACTTCATCAAGATTTTCTACCAGCAGTCGGCCATCAATTTCGTAGCCATCAAAACCCATCGCTTTGATGTACTCGAATTTTTCCATGATGTTGGTCGGGAAAAAGGCCTGGTTTTGTGTTGCGATCTTCATTGCTTGCTCTCCTTAGCTTAAAAAGTGACGCCCATTTTGATGCTCAGTTCAGGGTGCCGATCGACATATTTCATGTAGCTCTCGGGGCTGGTGGTGAAGGTGACAACCGGGTCGATCAGATCCTCGCAATTGAGATAGCCGTTCATCAGCAATTCCCAGCAGGTCTCTTCAATACGCTTGCGGCTCCAGCGCGGGTAATCCGGATTGGGTTCACTGCAGGCACGGGAGAAGACAATTTTCGCATTGTTGAAATGCGCTTCGCGACCGAGGTTGAATCCTGCTGCAAAGGGTTTGGCGAACGCCACGTAGGAGATCGTTCCGCCGTAAGCGAGACCGCGCAGAGCAGATTGCAGCGCATCGGCAAAACCACTGGTTTCGATGATGACATCCGCCCCCTGCTTACCGGTCAGTTTTTTAATTTCAAGACCGACATCAGTACCGATTGGGTTCAGGCAGTGGTCCGCGCCATGACGGCGAGCAATCTCACAGCGATGTTCAATAGGATCGACACCGATGACCACTGACGCACCGGCTTTCTTCGCCAGCTGAATCGCGATCTGACCAATCGCCCCCAGCCCGACAACAACCACAAAATCACCTACACGGACATTGGCATCACGCACACCGCTCATGGCGAATTGCGCCGGATCGTAGCAAACGGCATTTTTCCAGGACGAACCCTGCGGCATTTTGCGCAGCTTGTAGTTGTTAACTGCGTTAACGATGACCGTTTCCTGCAATGGACCGTAGCAGCAGACGCTGTCGCCGATCTGGTATTCCGTCACGTCAGCCCCGCATTCGATAATGTCGCCGACAATCATGTTCCCCAGCTGGAATTTACCGAACTCAATACCGCGGGCCGCGCCCTCTTCACGTGGCGTGAACATCTGCCACTCGGCGTTGAACTCTTCATCGATAAACGGGCTTGCCGCGCGGAAATCCACCACTTCTGTACCGTGCTTCGGGGCACCAAAGCGCGCGCGGATCTTCACTTCGTGAACGGCAACAGGACGATCTTCATATTCCACCAACGCCGCTACACGAGGCGCTGTCGCAACTAACTTTTTCATGACTGACTCCTTGTTAAAATTGGCCGCCTCAGCCCTTCACGCCACCGGCGGTCAAACCACTTTTAATAAAACGTTCAGACAGCGCGTACATGATGACCACTGGTAGTGCCGTCACCAGCGATACCGCCATCATGCGACCCCAGATGTAATCTGGGGTGCTAAAGAGCGTGTTCAGCCCTACCGGCAGGGTGAAATTGCTGGCGCTGGACAGGAAAATGGAGGCAAACAGATAGTCGTTCCACGCCACCATGAAGCAGTAGACAAACACCGACACCAGACCGGAAATCGCAAGCGGCACGGTGATGCGGAAGATGATTTGCAGACGGTTAAGGCCGTCCATCATCGCGGCTTCTTCTATCTCATCCGGAATGGTGTCGAAGTAACTGCGCAGCATGAATACCGCCGTCGGCAGCGTCTGGGTCACCATGGTGATAATCAGCGCCAGTGCGGTATCGTAGATCCCGAGTGCGGTGATGATTTTGAACAGCGGCACCACCAATAGAATCCCGGAGAACATGTAGACGGTGTAAAAACTCGCATTGATCGTCGTGCGTCCTTTAAAACGCAGTTTGGACAAGGCGTAGGCACCTAATGTACCGAGAAACACCGCAATCACTGATGAAGTCAGCGACACCACCATGCTGTTGCGGAAGTAATCCACAAACGGGAAAATAAGTGGGTTAAAGATGTCGACGTAATGCTGTAACGTCCACTCCTGCGGCAGAATCGTCGGATGCAGCGAGATCGCCTCTTTGGCGCTTTTAAACGACGTCATCAGCATCACGAAGAACGGGAACAGCGTGATGATGAGGAACATCGCCAGCCCCAGATAAAAACCGATACGGCCCAGCACGCGTTTATTTGTTGCCATTGAGGTTTACTCTTTTTCTGGTCAGCAGAATGACGGCGAAGATGATCACGAACAGCACCACGGAGATAGCGGCGGCTTTACCCAGATCGTTGAAGGCAAAGGCCGTTTTATAGAGATAGACGCCCAAAATATCGACCTTCGTTGTCAGCAGATAGACATCCGCAAACATGTAGAACATCCAGATGGTTCGCAGCGTAACCACCGTTGCCAGAACCGGCATGATCGCGGGCAACGTGACAATGCGAAAACGCTGCCAGGCATTCGCGCCATCCATTTCAGCCGCTTCATATAACGACTTATCAATGGTCTGCAAAATGGCCAGAAACGAGATGAACGCATAGGGGAAATAGCGCCAGATGGCAAACAGCACCACCAGCACAAAACTGCTGCCGGGGTTGTCAAACCACAGCGGTGCCTGGTCATACAGATGCAGCAGGTCAACGCCCAGATAGTTCACAATGCCGTAGCCGTTGTTGAACATGTACTTCCAGGCAAACACCAGCGAAATTGACGGCGTAACGTAGGATAAAATCACCAGTGAACGGGCCGTTTTGCGCAGGCGAAATTCACGGTTAAAGAAGATGGCGACGGCCAGCCCAAGGCCCGTACTGCCCATAACGACCAGCGCGGTGTACCAGAACGTCATCCACAGCGAGTGCCAGAACGCAGCATCGCTCAGAATGCGGATGTAGTTATCCAGCCCAACAAACACGGCATCGATGCGCGGGTTGAGCGGCAAGCGTAAGAAACTGATTTCAATGTTGGAAATCATCGGCCAGGCCACCAGGCCCCCCAGCAAAATCAGGCTGGGGGCCAACAGCAGCATGGCGAAAGGCATATCTGAACGACCCGAAAACAACGTCTTCATAATTCCCTTCGCAAAGCGCTCCTATCGTTGTGAAATCAGGTCAGTCAGTCGCTTCTGGCTGTTGCTTAACGTTGCACTGAGATCTTGTTGACCTACCGTGACGTTATGCACCATAGAACTGATAATGCCGGAACCCTTGACATCGCCCATGCGGGTGAAGTTTTTGTCACCCACGGCACCAAACACCTGCACGTTCGGGAACTGGGCAATCAGCTCGTAAGGCAGTTGCCCAAACGCTTTAATCACATCGTTGTTTTTCCAGGTTTCAGTGCCCACAACCCGTTTGTTCACGGGCAACGCTGCACCAGGCGACATCATGACCCAGTCTGTTGCGTTCTGAGCCTGCTCCATCCAGGTGACAAATTTCTCTGCCGCTTTGGTTTCCTCTTCGGTTTGGCCTGTGGTGATCGTCAGTGATGTGATCATGCCGTAGACCGCAGAGGATTTTTCAGTCGGGACCACAAAGCCCAGGTTCGCGGGTTTGCCGTCTTTGAAGACCGCCGGAAGGATGTAGGTGGAGTAAACGGCCATCGGCGCGGAGCCGTTCATAAAGGCGTCTTTGATCTCCATGACATCGTTTGACCCAGGCATGGTGGTTGCCGCCAGCGCTTTATAAAAGGCCAGCGCTTTCGTCATCTCTGGCGTATCAATCTCCACGTCACCTTTCGCATCAAAGACGTTTGCGCCACCCGAAAGGGCGAACTGGGAGAATGCCTGTTCCGTCATCACACTTTCTGCCGTTGGCAACGCAATGCCGTAGTTTTTCTTGCCCGGATCGTTGAGTTTCTGACTGGCTTGCAGCAACTGCTCCCAGTTATGCGGCTCTTCAATGCCCGCAGCCGCCAGGATGTCTTTGTGGTACCAGACGCCGGACAGCCAGGCACTGACAGGAACGCCGGTCCACGCCGCGCCGTCTTCAGTACGAACCACGCGAAGAATGCCGTCGTAGAAGGTGTCTTCACCTACGGCTTTAATCGCTTCACCGATCGCGTCCCGATCCAGCAACTGCTCTTTGTCCATCACCTTTGCGTAGTCATGGCTGACTTCGATCACTTCCGGCAATGCGCCGGTACGGGCCAGAGTGATGACCTTGGTGTTGTAGGCATCCTCTTCCACCGGTACCTGTTTCACCGTGATGGTTGGGTTTTCCTTCTCGAATTTCTCAATCAGTTTCGTAATGACGGCCTGACGTTCCTGCTCCACCGACGAATGCATAAATTCAATGGTGACGTTCGATGGCTTGTCGTCCTTACATCCTGATATCAGGGCGCACGAAACCAGTGCTGACAGCAGCACAATTTTGGTCATCTTCATTTTTGAGGTCCTTTTTAGTTTTCTTTAATCCACATCACCTGCCATGGATTAAGGGTCAGAGTCGTACCGCTAATATTCTGTTTCGTAATCAGCTCCGTACCGGATATCCCTTCAGAATTCACGGTCTGAATATGTTGGCTAAAGTTAAATAATGCCGTTATTCGCTCACCCTTTTCGGTCACGCGAATAATTTTAAGAATATGTTCACCGGATGTTTCGAAAAGTGCGTGACTGTCTGGATGAAATATCTGCTCCGCTCTGCGAATCGCAATCAATTCGCTTAGCTGTTTAAATATTTTATGGCGGATGCCTGTTTTGTTTGAGAGTTCTGAATCAATCTCACTGACAATGTATTTTTTGCGGTTGATTGCACGATTATATCCTAGTCGCTCAACGCCTTCATAATCATTACGTGAGCCTAGCGCACTCTGAATATAAATGGCAGGCACGCCAGGGAAACTCAATAAGACCGCATGCGCCAGAATAAAACGAGCAATACGTTCGTTATCAGCTGCATTTTTTGGGCTTAATGCATCCAGATAGGTAACATTAATTTCATAAGGACTTCGGGTGCCATCAGGGTTATTTTTCCAGTTGACCAGAGCCCCTTCCTGCTGAAGTTTTTCCACCAGCGAAAGGATGTCGGATTCAGGTAAAATCCCGCGTAACGGATTCAGGCCGATACCATCATGCGAAGCTAAAAAGTTGAACCAGGTGGTTTTCGTGGAAGGGAGTTCCAGCGATGAGGCCCACTGGCTCAGGGTGCGGACATCCTGACGATGGATGGCATGCAACACCAGCGGCGGTAAAGAGAACTGATACACCATCTGCGCTTCATTTTCGCCGTTGCCGAAATAAGAGATGTTGTCTTTGTGCGGAACGTTTGTTTCGGTGATGATGACCGTTCCCGGCGCCACAGCCTCGGTAATCGCGCGGAATAGCTGGATGAGCTGGTGGGTTTGTTCCAGATGGATGCAGTGTGTTCCGGGGATTTTCCACATAAAACCCACGGCATCGAGACGGATGTAATTCGCCCCTTCCATCAGGTAATGAAGCAGTACATCCACCATCGCAATTAACACGTCCGGCGAAGCAAAGTTCAGATCGATCTGGTCTTCGCTAAAGGTGGTCCACAGGTGGCGGACGCTGCCGTCATGGAGCGTAAAAGGCGTCAGAAGCGGTAACGCTCGCGGGCGCGTCACGGCGGATAAGTCTGTTTCCGGATCGACAGAGATAAAGAAATCTTCATAGCCAGGCGTTTGCTGAAGATAGTTTGCAAACCATTGGCTTTTTGCCGACATATGATTGCACACGTAATCAAACATCAGGCTGGTGGACTGTTTTAATTCAGCAATATCACTCCAGGTTCCGGTTTCTGGTGCCACTTCATGATAATCGATAACAGAGAAACCATCGTCAGAGGACCACGGATAAAAAGGTAAAAGATGGACATGAGAAAAGGAATGAGAAAGCCACTTATTATAAAAACGGGTAAACACCGGCAGCGCTTTCTCCCCTGTTACCGAAAACTGATCGGCATAGGTAATGAGGACGAGATCTTTTTCATCCCAGCCGGATTTACGTTTTTCCGTAATAAGAGAAGCGGCATTACCGATTTTTTCCAATAACACCTTGCGGTGTGTATCAGTAAAAGTTTCCCCGTAAATAAGATCAATGAGTTTATTAATTTTTGCGTTCACTTTGTTTTCCATGGTAGCGGTCCCACGGATCGCAATCTACTCCCATGGGAAATATCTGTCAACGGACCAGGAAGCATAAAATCGCCCTGACAAAGCAGCACAGAGCAGTAATGTGAGCTACAGCAAAGAAAGAATAAAAAGACGGAGAGGAAGGCAGAAACGCCGCTAGCCCTTCTCTCGGGTGAGAAAGGGCTAACGCAATCAGGAAGGGTCAGGAAAAGTATCGACGAGAAACGCGTTTTGCCAGTTTCTGCAGCATCGGTTCCAGCGCCACGGCAAGCAGCATTCTGACCGGTTTACGGGCAACAGATTTTATCGCCCAGCCCGCCACACCGGCCGGACCGTAACGCAACGCTGTCAGCAGGACCAGTTTACCTGCGATTTTCAGGCCGGGTTTTACCTTCTGACCGGCCTGTTGCCAGTTTTGTTTCATTAATGTTCTCTCTTAAAGCTGACGAAAACGGCTTCTCAGCGTAAAGGTATCAGAGGTGATATAGCGTTCCATTTCCCGCAGCCGCTTCTCCCCTTCAGCCAGTTGATCATCAACGGCGTTGAGCAGATCGCTGCTGGTCGGCGCGCCTTCCGCCGCCAGTTCACCGTCAGGCATGGGATCGAGCACAAACGACAGAACGATATAGGCCACCAGAGTAATAAAAGCCAGACCAAAGAAAATCGATAATACCGTCACCACACGCACCAGTTTCACGGGTACATCGAGATAATGGGCCAATCCAGCACAAACGCCGCGTACCATGCCCTGCTGCGGGATGCGCCACAATTTTTTGTTCAGGTTCAGTCCAGACATTAACGCTCCCTCCAGTTCGGATGTTCTGCATCCAGGATAGCTTCCAGCGCCTGAATGCGATCGCGCATCTTATTCGCCTGATCGGTAAGCTGCACAAGGCGTTGTTGCTCACTCTGAGAAAGCTCTCCACGCGAAGAACGGTTACTGTAGTGCAGCCATAACCAAATCGGCAGAACGAACAGCACGAAAATGGTCAGGGGAATTGCCAGAAAAAGCGCGCTCATGGGTACTCCTTGTTTTATGATGCGGCACGCTCAGGTGCCGCACGAATTATTACTGGTTGTCTTGCTTCATTTTGGCTTTCAACGCCGCCAGCTGCTCGCTGATTTCGTCGTCGGCTTTCAAATCGGCAAACTGCTGATCCAGCGTTTTTTGCTTACCGATACTGTGACTTTCCGCTTCCGCTTCCATGTGGTCGATACGGCGTTCGAAAGATTCGAAACGGGCCATCGCTTCGTCCAGCTTACCGCTGTCCAGCTGACGGCGAACGTCACGGGAAGAGCTTGCCGCCTGGTGGCGAAGCGTCAGCGCCTGTTGACGAGCGCGGGTTTCGCTGAGTTTATTCTCAAGCTCGCCGATCTCTTTCTTCATGCGAGAGAGCGTGTCATCAACCAGCGTCACTTCGTGTTCGAGCGCAGTTACAACATCTGACAACTTCTGTTTTTCAATCAGCGCGGCACGAGCGAGGTCTTCTTTATCTTTACGTAACGCCAGTTCGGCTTTTTCCTGCCATTCGTTGAGCTGGGTGGTCGCCTGCTCAATGCGACGCGTGAGCTGCTTTTTCTCAGCCAGCGCACGAGCGGAGGTAGAACGCACTTCAACCAGCGTGTCTTCCATTTCCTGAATCATCAGACGCACCAGCTTCTGTGGATCTTCCGCTTTCTCAAGCAGTGAGTTGATGTTGGCGTTCACGATGTCGGCAAAACGAGAAAAAATACCCATAATCAAATCCTCATATTTCTGTTATCGGGCGATGCCCTGCTGCAGAGATAATACAAATCCCATGCCAACTTTTTATCTCGTTGATATTATTAGATGTGATTGATATTTGCACATAATGGCACTATCCTCACCTGGTGAATATCACTAAGGAGTGGTTAATTTCATCATGAGTGGATACAAAGACAACTTACTGGGTGAAGCGAACAGTTTTCTTGAAGTTCTTGAACAGGTTTCGCGCCTGGCGCCTCTCAATAAACCGGTGCTCATTATCGGAGAGCGCGGTACGGGTAAGGAACTGATAGCCAACCGTCTCCACTATTTATCCGGGCGCTGGGATGGGCCATTTATTTCCCTTAACTGCGCGGCGTTGAATGAGAATCTGCTCGATACTGAACTGTTTGGTCATGAAGCGGGTGCGTTTACCGGTGCACAAAAACGCCATCCCGGACGGTTCGAGCGTGCAGATGGCGGCACACTGTTCCTCGATGAACTGGCGACAGCCCCAATGCTGGTTCAGGAAAAGCTGCTGCGCGTCATTGAGTATGGTGAGCTGGAGCGCGTCGGCGGAAGCCAGCCGCTGCAGGTTAACGTGCGTCTGGTCTGCGCGACCAACGCCAATCTGCCGGAAATGGTGGCGGAAGATACATTTCGCGCAGACCTGCTCGACAGGCTGGCGTTTGACGTCGTACAACTGCCGCCGCTGCGTGAAAGGCGCAGCGACATCATGCTGCTGGCAGAGCAGTTTGCCATCCAGATGTGCCGTGAGCTGGGTCTGCCTCTTTTCCCTGGCTTCAGCGATTACGCCACAGAAACCCTGCTCGGCTACCCGTGGCCGGGGAATATTCGAGAACTGAAAAACGTGGTAGAGCGTTCGGTTTATCGCCACGGCAGCAGCGAAACCGAACTGGACAACATTATTCTCGACCCGTTTAAGCGCAACGCTCAGCCCGCTGTTGTGCCTGTCGATAACACTGACGTGCCGTCTCTGCCGCTCGATTTGCGTCAGTTTCAGCATAAACAGGAACAGCAGTTACTGGAACAGAGCCTCCAGCAGGCGAAATATAACCAGAAACAGGCGGCTGATTTACTGGGTCTGACCTACCATCAATTAAGGGCATTGCTCAAAAAGCATCAAATGCGCTGACATTATCAGCACTTATCTGCAGACATTTTTACGAAGCAGGTGTAAGTGCGATACACTTTGCAGATCGAACCTAAAAACCTTAAAAATTATGCGTCTGGTTTTATCGTCCTTGTTGGCACTCGGTCTGTTCAGCAACCTGGCTGTTGCTGCGCCTGAGCGATCTGCGCTCCCTGATATTCGCGATAGCGGATTTGTCTATTGCGTCAGCGGGCAAGTTGATACCTTTAATCCGCAAAAAGCGGGTAGCGGCCTGATTGTCGATACGCTGGCCGCACAGCTGTACGATCGTCTGCTTGATGTTGATCCGTATACCTACCGCCTGGTGCCAGAGCTTGCTGAGAGCTGGGAAGTGCTGGATAACGGCGCAACCTACCGTTTCCATCTCCGCGATGATGTCGACTTCCAGCGCACGCCATGGTTTACGCCCACCCGCAAACTGAACGCGGATGACGTGGTGTTTACCTTCCAGCGCATCTTTGACCGTCACCATCCATGGCATAACGTTAACGGCGGAAACTTCCCCTATTTCGACAGTCTGCAGTTTGCCGATACCGTCAAAAGCGTGCGTAAGCTGGATAACCGGACGGTAGAGTTCCGGCTGGTTCGCCCGGATGCCTCTTTCCTCTGGCATCTGGCAACACACTATGCGTCAGTGATGTCGGCAGAATACGCGGCTATGTTGACGAAAAAAGATCGCCAGGAACTACTCGACCGCCAGCCTGTCGGCACTGGCCCGTTCCAGCTGGCAGAGTATCGTGCCGGGCAGTTTATTCGCCTGCAGCGTCACGAACATTTCTGGCGCGGCACGCCGCTGATGCCCCAGGTGGTTGTCGATCTGGGCTCTGGCGGTACAGGACGCCTTTCGAAGCTGTTAACCGGTGAGTGCGATGTGCTTGCCTGGCCAGCAGCCAGCCAGCTGACCATTCTGCGTGACGATCCGCGTCTGCGCCTGACATTGCGTCCGGGGATGAACATTGCCTATCTGGCGTTCAACACCGACAAACCGCCGCTGAACAATCCTGCCGTTCGCCACGCGCTGGCGTTAGCAATCAATAACCAGCGTCTGATGCAGTCGATTTACTACGGTACCGCTGAAACGGCAGCTTCTATTTTACCGAGAGCCTCCTGGGCCTACGACGGCGAAGCTAAAATTACGGAATACAATCCGGCAAAAGCGCGCGAACAGCTCAAGGCTCTGGGTGCGGAAAACCTGACGCTGCAACTCTGGGTGCCGACCAGTTCACAGGCGTGGAACCCAAGCCCGCTCAAAACAGCGGAACTGTTGCAGGCCGATATGGCACAGGTGGGCGTCAAAGTGATCATCGTCCCTGTCGAAGGTCGTTTCCAGGAGGCTCGCCTGATGGATATGAACCATGATTTGACGCTGGCGGGCTGGTCTACCGACAGTAACGACCCGGACAGCTTCTTCCGCCCGTTGCTCAGCTGCGCCGCGATTAACTCGCAGACCAACTACGCGCACTGGTGTCATCGGGAATTTGATGCCGTGTTACAAAAAGCGCTCGCCTCACAACAGCTTGCGTCGCGTATAGAAGCCTACGACGAAGCTCAGAATATTTTGGCTCGGGAACTCCCGGTGCTCCCGCTGGCCTCATCCCTGCGCTTGCAGGCCTATCGGTACGATATTAAAGGGCTGGTACTGAGTCCGTTTGGCAACGCCTCCTTCGCAGGGGTCACTCGTGAAAAAGAGCAAGAGGTGAAGAAACCATGATCATATTTACCTTGCGCCGTCTGCTGTTGCTGTTGGTTACGCTGTTCTTTTTGACTTTCGTGGGCTTTAGCCTGAGCTATTTCACGCCCCACGCCCCGCTTCAGGGATCGTCACTGTGGGATGCGTGGCTGTTCTGGTTTAACGGCGTACTGCACTGGGACTTCGGGGTTTCCAGCATTAACGGACAGCTGATCTCAGAACAGTTGAAAGAGGTTTTCCCGGCGACCATGGAGCTGTGCATACTGGCTTTTGGCTTTGCTTTGATGGTGGGCATTCCCGTGGGGATGCTGGCGGGCATTTATCGCAATAAATGGCAGGATAAATTTATCAGCGCCATTGCCCTGCTCGGCTTCTCAATCCCGGTATTTTGGCTGGCGCTGCTGCTCACCCTCTTCTTCTCTCTGACGCTGGGCTGGCTGCCGGTTTCCGGGCGATTCGATCTGCTTTATACGGTTAAAACGGTGAGCGGGTTTGCCATCATCGATGCATGGCTTTCGGATTCGGTCTGGCGCGATGAGATGATCATGAGTGCGCTGCGTCATATGGTGCTGCCGGTTCTGACTTTAGCCGTTGCGCCTACCACCGAAGTGATCCGCCTGATGCGCATCAGCACCATTGAGGTGTTCGATCAAAACTACGTCAAAGCGGCCGCCACGCGCGGGCTGTCGCGTCTGACTATTCTGCGTCGCCATGTGCTGCACAATGCGCTTCCGCCGGTTATTCCCCGCCTGGGATTACAATTCTCTACCATGCTCACGCTGGCGATGATCACGGAGATGGTCTTTAGCTGGCCGGGTCTGGGGCGCTGGATGATCAACGCCATTCGCCAGCAGGATTACGCAGCGATCTCCGCCGGTGTGATGGTGATTGGCTCACTGGTGATTATTGTGAACGTTCTTTCCGATATTTTGGGTGCCATGGCCAACCCTCTGAAGCATAAGGAATGGTATGCCTTACGATAGCGTATACAGTGAAAAGCGCACGCCCGGTGCGCTACGTACCGTGTGGCGTAAATTCTATGGTGACACCACGGCTATGATCGGCCTTTACGGCTGCGCTGGCCTGGCCTTGCTGTGCGTTTTGGGTTCGTGGTTTGCACCCTATGGCATCGATCAGCAGTTCCTCGGCTATCAACTGTTGCCGCCTTCGTGGTCCCGCTATGGTGAAGTCTCTTTCTTCCTCGGGACTGACGATCTTGGACGTGACGTGTTAAGCCGTCTTCTGAGCGGCGCGGCACCGACGGTGGGCGGTGCGTTTGTGGTTACGCTGGCGGCCACGATCTGCGGCCTGGCGCTGGGCATTTTTGCAGGCTCTACTCACGGCCTGCGTTCGGCGGTGCTGAACCACATTCTGGATACCCTGCTCTCTATTCCGTCGTTGCTGCTTGCCATTATCGTCGTGGCGTTCGCGGGGCCACATCTGTCACACGCGATGTTTGCCGTCTGGCTGGCGATCCTGCCGCGCCTGGTTCGCTCGGTATACAGCCTGGTGCATGACGAGCTGGAAAAAGAGTACGTTGTCGCGGCCCGTCTGGACGGCGCGACCACGTTTAATATTTTGTGGTTTGCCGTATTGCCGAACATTGCTGCCGGACTGGTCACAGAGATCACCCGCGCCCTGTCGATGGCTATCCTGGACATCGCCGCGCTGGGTTTCCTCGATCTGGGGGCGCAACTGCCCTCCCCTGAATGGGGTGCAATGCTCGGTGATGCCCTGGAGCTTATCTATGTCGCACCGTGGACAGTCATGCTGCCAGGGGCGGCCATTATGGTGAGCGTACTGCTGGTCAACCTGCTGGGCGACGGCATTCGCCGTGCGATTAATGCGGGGGTGGAATAATGCCGTTACTTGATATCCGCAACCTGACAATCGAATTCAAGACCGGTGAAGGCTGGGTGAAGGCCGTGGACCGCATCAGCATCACGCTTGCTGAAGGCGAAATCCGCGGGCTGGTGGGAGAATCTGGCTCCGGTAAGAGCTTGATCGCCAAAGCCATCTGCGGCGTGGCGAAGGACAACTGGCGCGTCACCGCTGACCGCATGCGCTTTGATGATATCGACCTGCTGCGCCTCTCCCCTCGGGAACGCCGCAAGCTGGTGGGTCATAACGTGTCGATGATTTTCCAGGAGCCGCAATCCTGTCTTGACCCGTCCGAGCGCGTGGGTAAACAGCTGATGCAAAACATCCCCGGCTGGACCTATAAAGGACGCTGGTGGCAGCGTTTTGGCTGGCGCAAGCGCCGTGCCATTGAGCTACTGCACCGTGTCGGGATTAAAGATCACAAAGACGCGATGCGCAGCTTCCCTTACGAACTGACCGACGGCGAATGTCAAAAAGTGATGATTGCTATCGCGCTGGCAAACCAGCCGCGCCTGCTGATTGCCGATGAACCCACAAACGCGATGGAGCCCACCACGCAGGCGCAAATTTTCCGCCTGCTTACGCGTCTTAATCAGAACAATAACACCACCATTTTGCTGATCAGCCATGACCTGCAGATGCTGAGCAAATGGGCGGATAAAATTGACGTGATGTATTGCGGTCAGACGGTCGAAACTGCCGTCAGTGAAGATCTGGTAAATACACCGCATCATCCATACACCCAGGCACTGATCCGCGCGATACCGGATTTCGGTAGCGCGATGCCGCATAAAAGCCGTCTGAATACCTTGCCGGGTGCCATTCCTCTGCTGGAGTCGTTGCCTATTGGCTGCCGTCTGGGGCCACGTTGTCCCTACGCTCAGCGTAAATGCATTGAGACGCCGCGTCTCACAGGGGCGAAAAGCCACCTGTACGCCTGTCATTTCCCGCTGAACATGGAGAGAGAGTGAAATGGTCGAAACCTTACTGGAAGTTCGTAACCTGAGTAAGACATTTCGCTACCGCACAGGGCTCTTTCACCGCCAGACCGTAGAGGCGGTAAAGCCGTTGAGCTTCACGCTGCGCGAGAAACAGACGCTGGCGATCATTGGCGAGAACGGTTCCGGAAAATCCACGCTGGCGAAAATGCTGGCGGGCATGGTTGAGCCAACCGATGGCGAAGTGCTGATTGACGATCACCCGCTAAAATTTGGTGACTACTCTTTCCGCAGCCAGCGCATCCGCATGATCTTTCAGGATCCGTCTACTTCCCTCAATCCGCGCCAGCGAATTTCGCAGATCCTGGATTTCCCGCTGCGGTTGAATACCGACCTGGAGCCTGAAGCCCGACGTAAACGCATCGTCGAGACGCTGCGTTTAGTCGGACTGCTTCCCGATCATGTGAGCTACTACCCGCACATGCTTGCACCGGGTCAGAAACAACGTCTGGGTCTGGCACGCGCGTTGATTCTGCGTCCTAAGGTGATTATTGCCGATGAAGCCCTTGCCTCGCTGGATATGTCGATGCGTTCGCAGTTAATTAACCTGATGCTGGAATTACAGGAAAAACAGGGTATCTCTTATATCTACGTGACCCAGCATCTTGGCATGATGAAACACATCAGCGACCAGGTCATGGTGATGCACCAGGGTGAAGTTGTCGAACGAGGAAGTACGGCTGATGTGCTGGCCTCCCCGCTGCACGATTTGACGAAACGGCTCATCGCCGGGCATTTCGGTGAAGCATTGACCGCCGATGCGTGGAGAAAAGATCGATAAGCACGAGATCGACGCTCCTGACGCGGCACTGAACTAAATTGCTCAGCTGAATTAAGGATTAAATAGTTTGTATACGCTATTTAATCCTTTGCATTTTCGTCTCCACCCCCGCTCCATATTTCACACAAAATAAATCAATAGTTCCCCTCCAGAATATCCAGAAATTACGGAGGAGAAGAAATGAATAACGCCACTTACGTTCTCAAATACACTGAATATCTAATAAGAAAATGCCGCTCTTTTTTAATCACAGATCTGCATTTCCATACTGTCAGGCTTAAAAAAGCCTCAGGAAGAATCCCAGACATTCAATCACCCATTACGTTGAGTGAAAAAATATGTCATCGTCTGGTCTATGATCATAATAACCTCTACACAATGCTCGCCGATAAACTCGCCGTTCGGGCATACGTGTCCTCCAGAACAAAACGAGTGAAAACGGTGCCCCTAATTGGCGTTTATTCCCGGGCGTCTCAGATTGATTTTTCAGCACTCCCTGACAAGTTCGTCCTTAAGTGCAACCATGACAGTGGCAGCACAATAATATGTACAAACAAAGCGCAATTTAACTATAGGGAAGCGTGTATAAAACTGAGTCTCGCGCTAAAGAAAAATTTGTACTACACCACGCGCGAATGGCAATACAAGAACATTGCGCCGAGTATACTTTGTGAGCCGCTCATCGATCTCTTCGATGATGCTGACAGGGATATAACGCCCGAAATGCTCAGGATCCATTGCTTTCATGGCGTTGCCCACTATATTGAAGCGGATTTTACGGATGATAACGGCAAAGGTTTTATCAACGTTTATGACAGGCACTGGAACTTACAACCCTTTAAGATGGAATATCCGAATACTTCAGCAGATCCAGGCGAACCGGTCTTGTTCCGACAGGCATTGTTGGCATCTCAGGAGCTGGCGGCTGGAATTGACTACTGCCGCGTTGACCTTATGCTAAAGAAAGATGAAATCTATTTCAGTGAAATAACCTTAAGCCCAAGACGCGGTAAACTGACGATTACCCCGCAGGAATGGGATGCTAAGTTAGGAAAAATATGGCATTTATCGCGGGCAGGCACATTTGACCTGCCGCTGAATCTCACGAGTCGGGCCAGGTGAGTTTAAATATAGAATGGTTTTGCGTCGATAAGGTATAGGTAACATCGCCATCATGAGCCAGCATGATGGCTTTTACCACCGACAGGCCCAAACCACAGCCTTCCGGGTTCAAATGTCTGGTGCCATTATCGCGCTGAAAGGGCTGAAATAAAAAATCATGAAACTCCCTGGGGATGCCCGGTCCCCCGTCCTGAATAAGGATATAATTGCCTTTATCAGAAACGCCATTTTTCACGATGAGTTTGCGCGAGGTTGAATAGTGTAAGGCATTGTCAAATAAAACGGTCAGACACTGATTGATGCGTAATGGATCGAATACGCATTGCTGATCTCTCAGTTCTGTATTGACGGTAAATGCCTTACGGTTGAACTCGGGCATGAATGTATCGAGTGCATCCTGTATTGTCCCTTTTAAATCCGTTCTGGACTGATATAAGGTGTATCCCGCCCCGCCACCCGAACTGATAACCCGGAGATCTTCAATCAGACGGGTTAACCCTTCCGTCTGCTTGAGAAGATTATTAAACAGAACCGGCTCCGGGGTAAAAACACCGTCAACCAACCCCTGAAGCCGTCCGCGTAAGATCGTGACCGGGGTTCTCAACTCGTGTGCAATAGCGGCATTCCAGGATTTCCTCTGAATATCCAGCGTCTGTAATTTTTCCGCCATTTCATTGAAATCCGTCACAAGGTGATTGATCTCACCAAGCCGGGAACTGGTACAAAATGCCCGGGCGTCCAAATCGCCCTGAGAAATCTTTTTCAGGCTGGACGCTACTGCGTTAAGCGGGGTGAGTATTCGCGATGAAAGTTTGACCGTGAAAAAGAGTGCAATAATCAGACTAACCGTTGTCGCGGTCCCAATCCACACCCAGTCCCACATCGTCATCTGCTCGTCATCGCCCGCAGCAGCGCCACCCGGGAGATGATCCAGAATAAAGGAGTAAAAAAACCAGGAGCCCAGTATGGCGATGGCAATTATCGTAAACGTCAGCAACAGCATATACGTTAAGATCTGACGGCTCAGGACAGACTCTTTGTTCATTTCTTTTCCCCAAGCCGATAGCCCATACCTCTGATGCTCTCGGGAACACCGTAAAGGCCAGCAAGCTCCAGTTTTTTACGCAACTTGCTCATATGGCTGTCAACCGTTCTGTCGAGAGTATCACCTTCCGGCAGACACGCGTTGAGTAACTCTTCGCGCGAGCAGACCTTTCGCGGATATCTCATCAGCCAGGTAAGTAATTTAAATTCGGTCGTCGTTAATACCGGGGAGATAACCTCTTCGCCCACGGTGACTTCCACGTAGAAGTCATCCGGATAGACCGTAATAAATGGCGTTCTGAGCGGCAGGGAACCCGCATGCTGTAGCGTGGGTTTCGTCCTGCGCAGCACCGCCTCAACCCGTGCGACAACTTCTGAAGGATTGAAGGGTTTGATCACGTAATCATCCGCGCCCAGTCTCAGCCCCATGAGTTTATCGACATCCTGATCAAGAGCGGAAACCATAATAACGGGGACAGAACTTTCCTGACGAAGCGTGGTAAGTACGCTCCAGCCGTCACATAGGGGCAGATGAATGTCCAGCAAGATGAGATCCGGTTTATGGAGGCGATTAAGCGTTATTGCCTGCTCGCCCTGGCTGGCCCTGAGCGTTTTCATTCCCGAGCGTTCTAAGTAGCTCATGAGTATATCGGCGATTTCATCTTCATCTTCAACGACAAGGATCAGTGTATTTTTGTACATTTTATCTCCGTGGGTGAAATCCCTTTGAGCACGCTATCAGACATCTTTAGCACAATAAGACACAGTCTTCGGGAAAAAGTGCCGTGGTCACAAAATTTTCCGGGGTGGATTTAAATTCCCTGTTATTTCTCCACACAGCATACACATTCAGGCAATAAAGACTCGACAATGCCTGTTCAAAATAGCTGTGCAGGCATATGCCGTCTTTTCATCGATCGTAACTAATTAATCCTGTCCCTTAAAGACATTCTGAAGTTGGCTGAGATAATGAACATGGAACTCTCTAAATATTTTCACCCTAAAAAAATCGGCATATATTCCCTGTTCCTGATGCTGTCCTGGGGATTATTATATATTTGGCTAGTGCTGATACACAGACTGGACGAAAAAGTCGCCTCGACACTACCCTCTTCCCCCATCATGTATGGCTGCATCGCATTGTCGGTTGTCTCTTTGACAATCCAAAATAAAGCTGGCGCGCTGACTGAACTACTTGTCATCGCCTTCTGGTTAATGGTGATTTTTGTTTATCTCATTATTACGTTCACCGTGCTGTTAAACGTGATGCCCGACATCGAAGATCTGATTTTTTATTACGAGTGTTATTTGATCATTTTTTTTGGCGGAACACCGCTGTACCTCATTATGAGAATGATTTGAATCTGAGCTCCACACGTCCTCCACAAACCACCCATATCCTCTAAACAGGCACGCGGTAGTCTCTCTACCTCATTTTTTTCACAAAAATAATACACTGAAAAAGTCTGACACGACTTACCCATAATGATGAATCGTAATAATAATCTCCGTTCTTCGGAATCTGTCGGTGTGATGCACTCGCTTAAAAAACTCGCGATACGGCACCGAAAAAAATTGGTTGTCACTTTCTTGCTGGTGGTGGCCGAAAACGTCACTTTTTTACTTTATCCCGTTCTGGCAGGTATCACGATAAATGCCATCCTCGCAGGTGAGACGCTTAACGCCGCGCTGTATGGCCTGATGGTACTTTGTATGTGGTTCATCGGCGCGGCCAGACGGAGCGTAGACACCCGCACGTTTGCACGCATTTATGCCGGACTCGCGGTATCCGTCGTCCTGGCACAGCGCAAATATCAGCTAAACCATTCGGCAATCGCCGCCAGGGTAACGCTCTCGCGCGAATATGTGGATTTCTTTGAAATGCACCTTCCCCTGCTTATTACATCGCTGAGTTCACTTTTTGGTGCTGCAATCATGTTGCTGTTTCTTGAATTTTGGGCCGGCGTCATGTGCTTTGCGATTGTACTTATCCTCCTGGGATTTGTTTCCGGATATGCCCGTAAAAATGAATGGCTTTTCATGCGCCTGAATAATCGGCTGGAAAAAGAAGTGGATTATGTTCATCAGGCGGGTACGGCCACCCTTCACCGACATTACTCCACGCTTGCGCGTTTACGTATCGCATTATCTGACCGCGAGGCGTGGGGTTATTTGTGGGTTGGCGTACTTGTTGCCGCACTTTTTACGCTGACTATCGTCTGGATGACGCGCTCAACCGGCATCACCGCCGGACATATCTATTCCGTGATGACCTACATGTGGATGTTCGCGACGAGTCTCGATGACGCACCGCAGCTTCTTGAGAAGTTTTCGCAACTCAGGGACATCGGTAAACGCGTTTCCACTGATGATGAAATTCACGTAACTGGACGTTAATTTAATGCCTCATTTTTTTATTGAACGCCCCGTTTTTGCCTGGGTAGTGGCGCTTTTTATCGTTCTGGCGGGACTTCTTTCTATTCCCCGTTTACCGATTTCGCAGTATCCGGCGGTGGCACCACCGGGAATCATTATTTCCGTCAGTTACCCGGGGGCCAGCCCCGATATCATGAATACGTCGGTGGTGTCTTTAATAGAACGCGAAATCTCTGGAGTCGATAACTTGCTCTATTTCGAATCATCCAGTGACACAACCGGTTCAGCATCAATTACCGTCACCTTTAAACCAGGCACGGACATCAAGCTGGCGCAGATGGACCTGCAGAATCAGATTAAGATCGTTGAGCCTCGTTTACCTCAGGCGGTAAGACAAAACGGCATTAACGTAGAGGCCGCTAATTCTGGATTCTTAATGATGGTGGGGCTGAAGTCCGCGACAGGTCAATTTGAGGAAGCCGATTTAAGCGACTACTTTGCCAGAAACGTCAGTGACGAGCTTCGTCGCGTGCCCGGCGTAGGGAAAGTTCAGCTATTTGGCGGCGAAAAAGCGCTGCGCATATGGTTGGATCCAACGAAGCTCCACAGCTATGGGCTTTCGGTAAGTGATGTTCTTACCGCTGTTGGCCAGCAAAATGCCCTGGTTTCGCCCGGTAAAACGGGAGATGAGCCAGCATCTGAAGGACAAGGTGTAACGTATCCCATCACCGTAAAGGGACAGCTCTCTTCGGTCGAGGCGTTCAGGAATATCACCCTGAAATCTGACGCATCCGGCGCCCGCCTGAAACTGTCCGACATTGCGCGGATTGAATCTGGCCTGCAAAGCTACGCCTTTGGTATCCGCGAAAATGGCGTGCCCGCAACGGCGGCGGCAATCCAGCTGTCGCCTGGCGCGAATGCAATGAGTACGGCTTCAGGCGTACGGGCGCGCATCGACGAGCTTTCCCGGGTGTTACCCGACGGAATGGCGTTTACGATCCCCTTCGATACCGCGCCGTTTGTAAAACTTTCTATCATGAAAGTTGTTCAGACATTTGTGGAAGCGATGATCCTCGTCTTCCTGGTTATGCTGCTGTTTCTGCACAAGATACGCTGTACGCTTATCCCGGCGATCGTTGCTCCCGTCGCACTTCTTGGCACCTTCACGGTGATGCTGTTGAGCGGCTACTCCATCAATATTCTGACGATGTTCGGCATGGTGCTGGCGATAGGGATTATTGTTGATGATGCCATTGTGGTCGTAGAAAGCGTTGAACGACTGATGGAGGAAAAAAGCCTGTCCCCGCGTGACGCCACGCGGCAAGCCATGCAGGAAATCACCCCGGCGATTATAGGCATCACGCTGGTGCTAACCGCCGTCTTTATCCCCATGGGGTTTGCTGAAGGTTCCGTCGGGATTATCTACCGACAATTTTGTATTTCCATGGCGGTCTCCATACTGCTGTCCGCGTTTCTTGCCCTGACACTGACACCTGCCCTGTGCGCAACGTTACTCAAGCCGCATAGGGCAGGAAAGAGCGGAGGTGGAGGGTTCGCGGCAGGGTTTAACGCACGCTTCCGTTCGCTCACGGTCTGTTACGAAGCCGGGCTGGGTGCCGTTCTGAAGCGAAGCGGACGTATGCTGTTGCTGTACGTTGCGCTTTGCGCTGCGCTGTTTTTAGGAATATCTACGTTACCGTCGTCCTTTCTGCCGGACGAAGATCAAGGCTACTTTATGTCCTCAATCCAGCTGCCTTCTGATGCCACGATGCAGCGCACCCTCAACGTGGTTAAAAAGTTTGAAGAGAAAATTGCGGCCCGGCCGGATATTGAAAGCAACATAATGATCCTGGGGTTTGGGTTTTCAGGTTCGGGACCGAATTCGGCTATGGCCTTCACCACGCTGAAGGACTGGAAAAATCGGCAGGGTTCGACGGCTCAGGAAGAAGCCGACCATATACAGGCCAGCATGGCGAACGTCTCGGATGCCGTCACGATGAGCCTGCTCCCGCCGGCCATTTCGGATATGGGCACCTCTTCGGGGTTCACCTGGTACGTGCAGGACAGAGCAGGACTGGGCTACGAGACGTTAAAGCGTGCTGCCGACGCGCTGGTCCTGCACGCTAATCAGCGCCCTGAACTGAGTGACGTCTACATAGACGGTCTGCCGGAAGGAACAAGCCTCGCGCTCCAGGTTGACAGAGAAAAGGCGGAAGCGATGGGCGTCTCATTTGATGAAATCAACCAGACGCTCTCCGTCACCCAAGGCTCAAATTACGTCAATGACTATACGAATAACGGCCGCGTTCAGCAGGTGATTATTCAGGCCGATGCGCCCTACCGAATGCAACCTGAACAGATACTGACATTATCAGTGAAAAACCGGTTGGGGCAGATGGTACCGGTATCTACGTTTGCCACGCTTTCCTGGAACGTTGCGCCGCAGCAGTTGACGCGTTACCAGGGATATTCTGCTATTCGCATTACCGGAAATGCGGCTTCGGGAGAGTCCAGCGGCACCGCAATGAAAATTATGGAGAGTTTGTCCAGAGATTTACCTCAGGGCATGGCGGGCGAGTGGGCCGGAAGTTCATTACAGGAGCGAAAATCGGAGTCTCAGCTTCCGGGCCTTATCGTCCTGTCGATCCTGGTCGTATTTATGGTACTCGCCGCCCTGTATGAGAGCTGGTCTATTCCTTTTGCGGTCATGCTGGTCGTTCCGCTGGGTCTTATCGGCGCAGTGATAGCTGTGTCTGTTGCCGGCATGACGAATGACGTTTTCTTCAAGGTCGGCCTGATTACGCTTATCGGCCTGTCAGCCAAGAACGCCATTTTAATTGTTGAATTTGCCAGGCAACTCCATCGCCAGGGGCAGCCCCTGCTGGCGGCAACCATTCATGCCGCCAGCCAGCGCCTGCGCCCTATTCTGATGACCTCGTTAGCCTTTACTTTAGGGGTTGTTCCCTTGATGCTGGCCAGGGGGGCGAGCGACAGTACGCAGCATGCCATCGGTACCGGCGTATTTGGAGGCATGATCAGCGGTACGCTTCTCGCGATCTTCTTCGTACCCGTTTTCTTTATCGTCATTGCGCGTTTCGTCGACAACATCAGGAAAGCGTGAATACCCTGGTGGGATCACCCTTCCTCTCTGGTTGGATGAGGCGAAGCTGTTGCCGGGTGATATACTGGACGAATGCTGAAATTTTGAGCCCCCGCGAGTCCGCGGTGCATTCTTCGGGGCAGGCGTCTTCGGAGAAGTGCGAGAAATATCGTGACACAAGGGGCTGTGAGTGGGCTATAATTTCGAGCTAATTTCGAATGATTTTGAAATACTGCCTGTAACGCTATGAATTACAAGGCAAAATTAGCAATGAATATAAGGATTAAAGCTATGGGTTTTCTTTCCGGTAAGCGCATTCTGGTGACTGGCGTTGCCAGCAAACTGTCCATCGCATACGGCATCGCACAGGCAATGCATCGCGAAGGCGCTGAGCTGGCGTTCACCTACCAGAACGACAAGCTGAAAGGCCGTGTTGAAGAGTTTGCCGCGCAGCTGGGTTCCAGCATTGTTCTGGAATGTGACGTTGCACAAGACGAAAGCATCGATGGCATGTTTGCTGAACTGGCTAAAACGTGGGAGAAATTCGACGGTTTCGTTCACTCCATCGGCTTCGCGCCTGGCGATCAGTTGGACGGCGACTACGTGAACGCGGTTACCCGTGATGGCTTCAAAATCGCTCACGACATCAGCTCCTACAGCTTCGTTGCGATGGCAAAATCCTGCCGCGCGATGTTGAACCCGGGCGCAGCCCTGCTGACCCTGTCCTACCTGGGCGCAGAGCGTGCTATCCCTAACTACAACGTGATGGGTCTGGCTAAAGCTTCTCTGGAAGCCAACGTTCGCTACATGGCGAATGCTATGGGTCCTGAAGGCGTGCGCGTTAACGCCATCTCTGCAGGTCCTATCCGCACCCTGGCCGCTTCCGGTATTAAAGATTTCCGTAAAATGCTGGCACACTGCGAAGCGGTTACCCCGATTCGTCGTACTGTGACCATTGAAGATGTGGGTAACTCTGCAGCTTTCCTGTGCTCTGACCTTTCTGCGGGTATCTCCGGCGAAGTGGTTCACGTTGACGGCGGTTTCAACATCGCTGCCATGAACGAGCTGGAAATCAAATAAGCGCGTGACTCTCTTCCCGTCCGGGAAGAGAGTTTCTCTCCCCCTGCAGCGCTCTTCGTTATTCCCTTCTGTTATTTGTTATCACCTAACAATATTTTTCCCCTCATCCGCCTTACGCCAGGATATTGATCGCCATTTTGAGATCAAGGAACGCCCATGGAACAACGCCGCTTTTCCGGCAAAGGCCACTGGTATCATGAAACCCAGTCCAACCACTCGCAAACGGATGTCCTGCCTTTGGTGCCCGAAGCCGCTAACGTCGACGATCGTTTTTTGCTCGATTTAGAACTCCCTGAAAAGATTGTCACCGCCTGCCATGGCTGGCTCGCTCCCGCCAGGGCCTTGTGCCACCTTCTGTTCCCGCTCAATATTGAGGTTAACCGACTGCACACACTCAGTGCGTACGACAGACTCAGCACGGCGTTGACGGTCGCTCAGGCGTGTGGTGTTCAGCGACTTTGTAACCACTACGCTGCCCTGCTCGCCCCCCTCCCTGGTCCTGACTCCTCACGCGAAAGCAATCGCCGCCTGGCACAAATCACGCAATATGCCCGCCAACTTGCCAGCTCACCAGACGTCATTGACCACAAAGCGCAGCTACAGCTCGATGAAGTGGGCCTGACAACCTATGACATTGTGCTGATCAACCAGATTATCGGCTTTATTGGCTTTCAGGCGCGTGTTGTGGCGGTGTTTCAGGCGTTGCTGGGGCATCCTGTACGCTGGTTGCCCGGACACCATATTCCGCCGCATTCCTTACCGGTGACTATTCGTGTCTGGATCCCTGTACTGCCCGTCGTCGAACTGCGCTACGCGACCCCATTCCAGCTTGAGTCGCTTTCACGCTGGCAAGCAGAGCCAGAACTTCAGGCGCTCACGCCGGTGCTGAGCCACGAGCCTGCGCTACTCAACCTGACGGGCGAGATTCTGATCAATCACCGTCAAAGCGAGCCACAAACGCACGGGGCGCTTACTGCGGCAGTAGAGCTACTGACCCGTTCACCGGATCGTTTTAGCGCGGCACAATTCACGCCGCTGATTGATGCTGGGATCCCTGATATCCGCGCCATCAATCTGCTTACTCAAAGTGCATTTACTGGCTGGCTCGACCGCCTGCGAGTGGCGCTTGGCAAAGCGGAATAACCGTACTTTTTACCCAAAGAGCGCTTGCTGAAGCAGTAAGATTCGCGTAAAACTGTCAGCCGCTCAATGGCTACGAAAATAGAACATTATGTTTCAGGACAACCCGCTGCTAGCGCAGCTTAAACAGCAACTGCATTCCCAGACGCCGCGTGCAGAAGGGGTCGTAAAAGCCACGGAAAAGGGCTTTGGCTTCCTTGAAGTTGACGGGCAAAAGAGCTATTTCATCCCGCCTCCGCAGATGAAAAAAGTGATGCACGGCGATCGTGTCACAGCGGTTATTCATACGGAAAAGGAACGCGAGTCCGCCGAGCCAGAAGAACTGATTGAACCCTTCCTGACTCGCTTCGTGGGCAAGGTACACAGAAAAGATGACCGTCTTTCCATCGTGCCGGACCATCCCCTCCTGAAAGATGCTATTCAGTGCCGTGCTGCACGTGGCGTTGAGCATGATTTTAAAGAGGGTGACTGGGCCGTTGCTGAAATGCGCCGCCACCCTCTCAAAGGCGACCGTGGTTTCTATGCTGAGCTGACGCAATTTATCACCTTCGGCGACGACCACTTCGTCCCGTGGTGGGTAACGCTGGCGCGTCACAATCTTGAAAAAGAGGCGCCAGACGGCGTCGCGACAGAAATGCAGGACGAAGGTCTGTCACGCCGTGACCTGACCAGTCTGGACTTTGTCACCATCGACAGTGCCAGCACCGAAGACATGGACGATGCGCTGTTTGCAGAAGAGACTGCGGATGGCAAAGTGCATCTCACCGTCGCGATTGCCGATCCTACCGCCTGGATTGTCGAAGGCAGTAAACTGGACGATATGGCAAAAGTGCGTTCGTTCACCAACTACCTGCCGGGCTTCAATATCCCGATGCTGCCGCGTGAACTCTCTGACGATCTCTGCTCGCTGCGCCCGAATGAAGTGCGCCCGGTACTCGCCTGCCGCATGACTATCGCCGCCGACGGCACGATTGAAGACGATATCGAATTTTTTGCTGCGACCATCGAGTCCAAAGCCAAGCTGGCCTATGACGACGTGTCCGACTGGCTGGAAAACACCGGCACCTGGCAACCTGAAAACGACGCCATTGCCGCGCAAATTCGACTGTTGCATCGCGTGTGTCTGAACCGCAGTGAATGGCGTAAAACCCATGCGCTGGTCTTTAAGGATCGTCCGGACTACCGTTTCGTGTTGGGTGAAAAAGGCGAAGTGCTGGATATCGTTGCTGAACCACGCCGTATCGCTAACCGTATTGTTGAAGAAGCCATGATTTCGGCCAACATTTGTGCCGCCCGCGTATTGCGCGACAAGTTAGGCTTCGGCATCTATAACGTGCATACCGGATTCGATCCGGCTAACACCGAGGCGCTGGCTGCCCTGCTGAAAACGCATGACGTGCATGTCGATCCTGAAGAAGTGCTGACGCTGCAAGGCTTCTGCAAACTTCGTCGCGAACTCGATGCGCAACCATCCGGTTTCCTCGACAGCCGTATTCGCCGTTTCCAGTCCTTTGCCGAAATCAGCATCGAACCGGGCCCACATTTCGGTCTGGGGCTTGAAGCCTATGCTACCTGGACCTCTCCGATTCGTAAGTACGGCGACATGGTAAACCATCGCCTGCTGAAAGCGATTATCAAAGGGGAATCGGTCGCACGTCCTCAGGATGATTCCACCGTGCAAATGGCCGAGCGCCGCCGCCTGAACCGTATGGCTGAACGCGATGTCGGTGACTGGCTGTACGCGCGCTTCCTGAATGATAAAGCTGGAACGGATGCCCGTTTCCCGGCGGAAATCATTGATATCAGCCGCGGCGGTATGCGCGTACGTCTGGTGGACAACGGTGCCGTTGCTTTCATTCCTGCGCCATTCCTGCATGCTGTACGCGACGAACTGGTGTGTAGCCAGGAAAACGGAACCGTGCAAATCAAAGGCGAAACGGTTTACAAAGTCACTGACGTGATTGATGTCAATATCGCTGAAGTTCGCATGGAAACGCGCAGCATTATTGCGCGCCCAGTCGCCTGATAAGCTGTTAAATTGTCGACCCTTTCCTTCATGGATGGGTCGACAAACTCTTCTCTCATCACAAACCACAAAATCACTGACTATTTTCAGTATCCTCCCGCCCAAAATCGCCATAATTATCTACATTAAAAGAATCCCTTGATATTCGGTTATGTGAATTTTTGTACGCTGAGTATCCTTTTTTACCTGACTCGTTTTATTATTAGAAATCAGGGAAAAAACAATAAGTTCACTTCGGTTTTGCCGCTGGATCACAACGGAAAGTCGACAACAAATGAATGATTTGTGCGCTAATGAGCAGCTGCGGGAGAAAACAGAATGGACGATTTGGAGCAGAATTTGCTGTTTCGTTACATGGGAACCCACAGCCCCTGGTGGCGACTGACCGCTGACAGCAATGCTCTGCATCTCTCCACCAGTGAAAATGCCGATGTGACGCAAGTGATCTCGCTGAATGATGAACAGGCCGCGCTCATCCGCCAGTTAACCGTCATCACCTCCAGTATCTCGATGACCCTCTCTTTGTACGGTGAAGATGTTCCTGTCCATCTGGTCGGGCGCAAAATTACCCGAAACGAGTGGGCCGGTACAGCCTCTGCCTGGCACGATACTCCTTCCGTTGCGCGCGATCTTACGCAGGGTCTCTCTTTTGCCGAACAGGTTGTCTCAGAAGCCAATTCAGTTATCGTTATCCTGGACCAGAACGGGAATATCCAGCGCTTTAACCGCCTGAGTGAAGAGTACACCGGGCTGAAAGAGCACGAGGTGATCGGGCAAAACGTCTTCAAACTGTTTATGACCCGCAGCGAAGCCGCTGCTTCAAGACGTAATATCGCCGGTTTTTTTCGTAACGGCAGTTCCTATGAAGTTGAACGCTGGGTCAAGACCCGCAAAGGGCAGCGATTGTTTCTGTTCAGAAACAAATTTGTTCACAGCGGCAGCGGTAAAAATGAAATTTATCTTATCTGTTCCGGTACCGATATCACGGAGGAGCGGCGTGCTCAGGAACGCCTGCGCGTGCTGGCCAATACGGATACCATCACCGGACTGCCAAACCGAAACGCGATCCACGAGCTGATTTCCGATGCCATCGCCACCCGGGGAGACACTCAGGTCGGCGTGGTCTATCTCGACCTGGATAATTTTAAAAAGGTTAACGATGCCTATGGGCACATGTTTGGCGACCAGTTATTGCAGGCCGTCGCCCTTGCCATTCTGAGTTGTCTGGATGAAGGTCAGGTGCTGGCGAGACTCGGCGGTGATGAGTTTATTGTGATGGCAACCGATACTTCGCAAGGCTCACTGGAAGCCATGGCATCGCGTATTTTGAGCCGGTTACGGCAACCCTTCCGCATCGGCTTAATTGAAATTTATACCGGCTGCTCTCTGGGCATCGCCCTTGCCCCGCAGCATGGCAACGACCGCGAGAGCGTCATTCGCAACGCGGATACCGCGATGTATACCGCGAAAGAGAACGGGCGAGGCAAGTTCTGCGTTTTCTCTCCAGAGATGAACCAGCGCGTGTTCGAATATCTTTGGCTGGATACCAACCTGCGCAAAGCGCTGGATAACGACCAGCTCTTGATCCACTATCAGCCGAAAATGACCTGGCGCGGTGAAGTCAGAAGCCTGGAAGCGCTGGTGCGCTGGCAATCGCCAGAGCGCGGACTTATTCCTCCGCTGGAATTTATCTCTTACGCTGAGGAGTCCGGATTGATTGTGCCGCTCGGTCGCTGGGTTATGCTGGACGTGGTGCGTCAGGTGGCTAAATGGCGCGATAAAGGCATTAACCTGCGGGTGGCGGTCAACGTATCAGCGCGTCAACTGGCAGACCAGACCATATTCAGTGACCTGAAACAGGCGCTGAAGGATCTGAATTTTGAATATTGCCCTATCGATGTTGAACTGACCGAGAGCTGTCTTATCGAAAACGAAGAGCTGGCCCTTTCGGTCATCCAGCAGTTCAGCCAGCTTGGAGCGCAAATTCATCTGGACGATTTCGGTACAGGCTATTCATCCCTGTCACAGCTGGCGCGTTTTCCTATCGATGCCATCAAGCTCGATCAGTCGTTTGTGCGGGATATCCATAAACAATCCATTTCGCAGTCGTTGGTCCGTGCGATTGTGGCCGTCGCTCAGGCACTGAATCTGCAGGTCATTGCGGAAGGCGTGGAGAGCGCAAAAGAAGACGCCTTTCTGACTAAGAACGGCGTCAACGAACGGCAAGGTTTTCTGTTTGCTAAGCCGATGCCCGCTGCCGTTTTCGAGCGATGGCTAAAGCGCTATCAGTCACGAAAGATGCGTTAACTGGCCTGGCGCAACCCCGCCGCCTGATGGCGGTTTTGCAGCATAACCAGACGTTCCATATAAGCGATATCTTTCGGTTCAAGGCAAAACGCGGCATCGACCCAGTCTTCTGTAATATCCATCAGTTCACTGCGTGGCAGCTGCAAAACGCGAGTACGGGCGCGCAGCATTGCCCTTACGCCGTTCAGTTTAGGCTGCAGCGTGTCGATAAATGTTCGGACGGTGACATAGCTTTGTCCCGGTTCAAACAGCACATCCACCAGTCCGTGCTGTTCGTACCACTCAGCTGTATGGGATTCCCCTTTGTAGATGAGCTCCTCTGCCAGCTTCATGCCTGAGCGGCGTGCAACGAGCGAATAGCCCCCCATCCCGGGGAAAAGATTAAAGGCGATCTCCGGGAACCCTAACCGGGCATCGCGCTGAGCCAGGAGAAAATGGTGCGCCAGCGCAGCCTCGAAGCCGCCTCCTAAGGCGCTCCCTTCGACCATCGCCAGCGTAATTGCTCCGGTATCAAAACCCCGTGATGCGGCGTGTACGCAATCAACACAGGCACGCGCATATGCACGTAATGCTTCCCGGCGGCCGTTTTGAATACAGTCTACGAAGAACTGTAAGTCTCCACCGGCGTTATACATATCGGGTACCAGCGATCCGGTAACCCAAAAATCGACCGCAAAACCGGACTGGCGAACCAGCCAGGAAAGATTCATGATCTCCTCTATTAACGCGTGGTTGAAGCAAGGGCTCGGTTGCGACCGCAACATCATCCAGACAGTGCGACGCTCCGCCTCATAATAGCCCGCCAGCTGAGTGAAACGTTCAGTATCGGTAAACAGTGTGCAGGTTGCTTGATTGATAACGGTCATAGTCTAATTCCTCTTAAAAAAAAGCGCCTTGCGCGCAGTTTTAGACTAATCCACTCATTAACCCTGCAGCATGAGAGGGAATAAAATTATCACTTTCATTTATGTACTTTAGTTATTGCATTTTTTCCCTTCTCTTTTGTTCCCATTTTCTGCATCATTGAAAATATTAACTTTTCGCTCCTGGGGTGAGATTATGTCTGACATTGATGCACTGGCTGTGGCACGACGTATTGATACGGTGCTGGATATCCTGGTTGCAGGTGATTATCACTCTGCGATCCGTAATCTTGAGATCCTTAAATCAGAGTTACTGGCTCACAAAGATTCCGATTCTGCGCCAGAAAGCGCCCAGCCAAAAGCCCCGTGGGAAGTTTGACTCCACCGTTTCCGACCTCGTTTTGCTTTTTAAATGGATGCTATGAATTCCCGACAACAAATCATTTTGCAGATGGTCATCGATCAGGGGCGCGTAAGCGTGGTCGATCTCGCTAAAACGACCGGCGTTTCTGAAGTCACAATCCGTCAGGATCTTAACCTTCTGGAAAAACAGAGCTACCTGCGTCGCGCGCATGGTTATGCCGTCCCACTGGACAGTGAAGACGTTGAAACCCGCATGATGAACAATTATGCCCTCAAGCGAGAACTGGCAGAATTTGCTGCGTCCTTAGTGAACAATGGTGAAACGGTCTTTATTGAGAATGGCAGCAGTAACGCCCTTCTGGCACGTACCCTGGCCGATCAAAAAGACGTCACCATTATTACCGTCAGCAGCTATATTGCGCATCTGCTGAAAGAGACGCGCTGTGAGGTCATTCTGCTGGGTGGTATTTACCAGAAGAAAAGTGAAAGTATGGTGGGTCCACTCACTCGCCAGTATGTCCAGCAGGTTCATTTCAGCAAAGCGTTCATTGGTATTGATGGCTGGCAACCTGACACCGGGTTCACCGGCCGGGATATGATGCGTTCTGACGTGGTAAATGCCGTGCTGGAAAAAGAGTGTGAAGCAATTGTCCTTACCGACAGTTCTAAATTCGGTTCCGTACATCCCTATATGATGGGCCCGATAAACCGATTTAGCCGCGTGATCACCGATGAACGGCTGAGTGATGAACATCGCCAACAGCTTGAGCATGACGGCCTGACCGTCGATATTGTGAGAAAACCTGCCTGACTCTCCTCTGCGCCTGAATAACGGGCGCAAATCTCTCCCTCTCTCTGAGATGATTCCGAAGCCTGCTTTAAGAGTTTTTACCTGTTTAACCTGGGTTAAAGGGGTAAAATTATTATTAGCGATATAACAGGAAGTGACTATCACTTGCGTGATTACGTAACACCTGCGCGACTAGCTTTCACGGAAACAGAATTTAAGTATAACTATTGTCTATACTTAAAGTGCACTTCTTTCCGTGAATCGATAATTCAGGAGAAAGTATTATGACCTTTACCAGCAAAAAAATCGCTGCCGCTGTTCTGGCAATTACAGTAGCTATGTCCCTGAGCGCCTGCTCTAACTGGTCTAAACGTGACCGTAACACCGCGATTGGTGCGGGTGCCGGTGCTCTTGGTGGTGCGGTATTAACGGATGGTAGTACGCTGGGTACATTAGGTGGTGCTGCTGTCGGCGGCATTATCGGTCACCAGGTGGGCAAATAATCACCATAACGGCTCTCATCGGTCTAATAATATATTCAGTATTTTTCAGGTCTGACTTACACACGTATAAAGAGCCACGGTTAACGCCGTGGCTCTTTTAATTTAGCCGCCCGCCAGTTTAACTTTCATTCCTTTGGCTTCGAGCAGCGTTTTAATTAAATCGCGTTTGTCGCCCTGAATTTCGATCACGCCATCTTTCACGGCACCGCCGCAGCCGCATTTCTTTTTTAATTCTGCGGCCAGTTTAGCCAGCTCCGCATCATCCAGATCGATACCGGTAATCAGGCACACTCCCTTGCCCTTGCGACCACTGGTCTGACGCTGGATGCGCACGATGCCATCACCTTTAGGACGTTCAGCTTTCTCTTTTGGCTCATCGATACGCCCGGTGCCGGTGGAGTAGACCAGGCGGCTGTTGGAATCGCTCATCAGGCACCCTTTTTCAATGACGCGTTGATCGCTTTTAGCGTCTGCGCCGGATCCGCAGATTGCGTAACGGGACGGCCGATCACCATATAATCCACACCTGCAGCCAACGCTTGCTCTGGCGTCATAATACGGCGCTGATCGCCAACCTCACTGCCCGCGGGACGAATACCCGGCGTGATAAGCTTAAATTGTTGGCCCAGTTCGGATTTGAAGCGCACCGCCTCCTGGGCTGAACAGACTACCCCATCGAGACCACAGTTTTGCGTCAGACGAGCCAGACGTTCAGCTTGCTCAGCAGGTGACAACGTCACGCCAAGATCGCGCAGGTCAGATTCATCCATGCTGGTCAGCACGGTGACCGCAATCAGGAGCGGTGCATCTTTGCCGAAGGGCACCAGCGCCTCGCGCGCGGCGGTCATCATACGCGCCCCACCCGATGCATGGACGTTGACCATCCACACACCAAGCTCGGCTGCAGCAGCGACGGCATGCGCAGTGGTGTTGGGAATATCATGGAATTTCAGGTCCAGGAAAACGTCAAACCCGCGCTGCTGAAGATCGCGGACAATTTGCGGACCAAACAGCGTAAACATCTCTTTGCCAACTTTCAGACGGCAATCTCGCGGATCGATACGATCAACAAAGGCCAGCGCGGTGTCGCGGTTATTATAATCAAGCGCAACAACAACAGGAGAATCAGTAATTACGCGGGAAGCGGAGGAAGTAACAGACGTCATGACCAGCCCTTTTCGTCTATGGGCGCGCAGCGGCGCGGGACAGATAAACGGCCTGCATTCTACCTGCCAGCGGTGGAAATTGACAGAATCGATTTCCTTTCCTGCCTGACCGAAAAATTGCACGGTGCTGACTCAGTGACAAAAACCCAACAGTATGTTGTAACTAAAATGGGACGTTTTAAAAAATTACTGCCCGTCAAGACCACGAATCGGCTTGATGGTTGACCAGGCCCGGCACGAAGGACAGTGCCAGTACAGCGTATAGGCAGTAAAACCGCACTTCTGGCAGCGGTAGCGCGGCTTACTGCGTACCTGCTCACCGACCATATCGCGCAGCACCATCAGGCTCTCTTTAGCACGCCCTTCTTCTGCGTCGTTCAGGTGGTAATCCATCAGCTTATGGAACACCCGCATGGTCGGATGGCGCTGCAGCTGACGCGTAATATAAACCTGCGCGGTGTCACTTCCCTCATACTGCTCAACAACGTCTGAGAGCATCAGTTCAGCGGTGGCGCCAGTATTTTCTTCCACGCAACGACGCAGGAACGCTACCCACTCATCCTGCTTGTCGAGCTGTTGATAGCAGGTTTGCAGCATTTCCAGCGTTTCACTGACCAACTCTTTATCCTGGTCGATAACCCGCAACAGGCTTTCAACGGCTTTGGCGTAGTCGCCATTCGCCATAAAGACGCGCCCCATCATGATGGAGATTCGTGCGCTGTTGCGATCCGCAGCGGCGCCTTTCTTCAGCAGTGCCATGGCTTTATCCATGTCGTCGTTGCCCATTTGCTGAAGCGCCAGTTCGCAATAGAAGTGAGCAATTTCTACGCGTTGCTTATCTTTGCCAAGCTTCACCAGACGTTCGGCTGTATCTATGGCTTTTTGCCATTCGCTGGTCGCCTGGTAAATCTGCAGTAACTGCTGGAGCGCACTGATACGGAAGTCGGTCTCATCAACCAATTGGGTGAACATATCTTCGGCACGGTCGTACAACCCCGCCGCCATGTAATCACGTCCCAGCTGTTGAACGGCCAGCAAGCGTTGATCGTAGGTTAACGACGCGCTTTCCATCAGCGTCTGGTGAATACGAATAGCGCGATCAACCTCACCGCGCGAGCGGAACAGGTTGCCCAGGGTGAGATGCGCTTCTACGGTGCCCGTATCCTCTTTCAACATATCAAGGAACAGATCAACCGCTTTATCCTGTTGATTGCTCAGGAGGAAGTTCACCCCCGCTACATAGTCGCGGGAGAGTCGGTTGGCCTCATCCTGTTTTGTTTGTTGCGCACTTCTGCGGCCCATATACCAGCCATAGGCTGCGGCTACAGGCAAAAGCAGAAACAACAACTCCAGCATATTCGATTATTCCTTGGCTACCGGCACACCAGAACTCTCCGGAATGTCAGTCGCGGGCGCAATTTGATGTTCAAGGCGTTTGATTTTACGTTCAGCGCGCACAAGCGAAACACGAACTTTAAGCCAGAAGAGACCACACACCAGCCAGCCGATGATAAAACCGGCGGCGAAAAGGACCGCGAGCAGGCTCGATACCCGGTACTCGCCCTGTGCAAGCAGATAGTTAAAGGTCACCTGCTGATCGTTTTGCGCACCTAAGGTGACGGAAATAACAAAAATCGCCAACACCAGTAAGAAAATGAGTAAATATTTCACATGACTTCCCGTTATGTGGTTCAAGCGAATAAAGTCTGTTCAACTCACCGCAATCAGCCTTATAAACTACCATTTTAGTGACGGGGGCGAAACGGAAAAAGTTGCGCGCCCGTCATGGATTTATGGGCAAAATACGGAAAATCAACCTTCAGACACCGCTTTGCTCGCGCTCGGCGATTTCTTCCTTCTCTTCCGGTGGCGGCGTCAGCGGCCCACAGAATCGTTCGGCAAGCCAGGTGGCTAACGTTACCAGCAGCCAGGAAATCAGCGTGGCCACGATTAAATCACGCGGCCAGTGCATCCCCAGCAGTAAACGGCTCCCCATCACGCCGGTTGCCCAGACTAACAGAATCGCAATAGTGACCGTCCGGCGCCGCGGCCACAATAGCCCGACGCCGAGTAACGCCCAGCTTGCGGCAAACATCGTGTGCCCGGAAGGAAACGCGAAACCGGTCTCTTTTTGCCAGTGTTTACGCAAAAACGCAGGAATATCCTCTTGTTCTGCAAGCTGCTCTTTTACCAGCGCACCGCGATCTTTACGTTTTAAAGTGTAGAACTCATCCACCGGCACATGGTGCGTTTTTTCCATCCAGATGACGAAAGGACGCGGCTCCTGTACACGATCTTTAACCCAGGATTTTACGCCCTGCCCCACCAGAATGGCCCCGCCGAGGATAGCAAATAACACCAGCGCTGCGCGCAGACGAAAACGCAGGCACCACAGGAACCAGGCGCAGAGAAGAACATGCGTGATGATCCCCCACGGCTGTGTCACCGTTTCCGTTATCCAGTATAACGTTTTCAGCCACATGGCGTTTTGGCCCGGCTGCCACATCCAGCCGGAGCACCATACAACCAAAGGCATCACAAGTAGTACGGCCGCACCCGCTGCCGTTCGTCTGGCGATTGAAAGCATGTCTTCTCCTTTTATGCTAAGCACCACAATCATAACTGAAATTCATCCATATGGTGGATATGTCGGATCGTGCGTTTAACGCGCGTATAGCATGGTGGTGATTAGGCGAACTTGAGGAGCTTGTGGCAAAATGAACAGATAGAGAAAGCCAAACAGGCAGACGGCACGAAACGTGTCAGCCGATTCTGGAGAATCACATGCAGCTTAAACGTGTGGCAGAAGCCAAACTGCCAACCCCATGGGGCGATTTCCTGATGGTGGGTTTTGAAGAACTGGCAACCGGACAAGATCACGTCGCGCTGGTCTATGGCGACATTTCAGGGCAGACGCCGGTGCTGTCCCGCGTACATTCAGAGTGTTTGACCGGCGATGCGCTGTTCAGCTTGCGCTGTGACTGCGGTTTCCAGCTCGAAGCCGCCCTCTCGCACATTGCGGAAGAAGGCCGTGGCGTGCTGCTGTATCACCGTCAGGAGGGGCGTAATATTGGTCTGCTGAATAAAATCCGCGCTTATGCGCTACAGGACCAGGGTTACGACACGGTAGAAGCCAACCACCAGCTGGGCTTTGCCGCTGACGAACGCGATTTCACCCTGTGTGCAGATATGTTCAAGCTGCTGGGCGTGGATGAAGTGCGTCTGTTGACCAATAACCCTAAAAAGGTCGAAATTCTGACCGAGGCGGGGATCAATATCGTCGAACGCGTGCCGCTGATTGTCGGACGTAACCCGAAAAACGCGCACTACCTCGACACCAAAGCCGCGAAGATGGGCCATCTGCTCAGCGAGTAATCCTGAAAGCCCGGCCGTAAAGCCGGGCGTTTTCTATCAATCCAGCATCTTACGAATCACATAGTGCAAAATGCCGTCGTTCTGGTAATAGGTCAGCTCTGTTGCCGTATCGATGCGGCAGCGGCATTCCAGCACCTCAATCTTTCCATCTGCCCGCGTTAGCTTCACCGGAACCGTTTTACCCGGCTGCAGGTTTTGCAGACCGCTAATGTCAATCTGCTCCTCCCCGGTCAGGCCAAGCGTTTTACGGGTGACGCCCTGTGGAAATTCGAGAGGCAGGATCCCCATCCCGATCAGATTCGAGCGGTGAATACGTTCGAACGATTCGGCGATGACCACCCGAACCCCGAGCAGGCGCGGACCTTTCGCTGCCCAGTCGCGGCTTGAGCCAGAGCCGTACTCCTTCCCGGCAATGACCGCCAGCGGCGTGCCTTCCTGCTGATATTTGACGGCCGCATCATAAATGGAAACGACCTCCGTTCCCGGCAGATGACGCGTCATGCCGCCTTCCACACCCGGCACCATTTCATTACGGATACGAATGTTGGCAAACGTCCCGCGCATCATCACTTCATGGTTGCCCCGGCGAGAACCATAGGAGTTAAAATCACGGCGTTCTACACCCCGGCTTTGCAGATAGCGTCCAGCCGGGCTGTCGGCTTTGATGCTTCCCGCCGGTGAGATATGGTCCGTGGTGACAGAATCCCCCAGCATCGCGAGAATGCGCGCGCCGTGGATATCCTGAAGCGGCGCAGGCTCTGCCAGCATTTCATCGAAGAATGGTGACAGGCGGATATAGGTTGAATCATCCTGCCAGTCATAGGTATCCGAGCCGACGATGTTGATGGCTTTCCATTCCGGCGTGCCTTCAAACACCTCCGCATACTCTTTGCGGAACATTTCGGTCGACACTTTTTCTACCGCACGGGCAATTTCTCGCGACGACGGCCAGATATCTTTCAGATAGACCGGCTCGTTCCTGCGATCGTGACCAATCGGATCGGTAACCAGGTTGATGTTCATATTCCCGGCCAGCGCGTAAGCCACGACCAGCGGCGGTGATGCCAGCCAGTTGGTTTTGACCAGCGGATGAATACGACCTTCAAAGTTTCGGTTGCCCGAAAGCACTGCGCCAACGGTCAAATCGCCCTGCTTGATCGCCACTTCAATCGGTTCCGGTAGCGGACCGGAGTTACCGATACAGGTGGTACAGCCATAGCCAACCAGGTTAAAACCCAGTTCATCCAGATACGGGGTCAACCTGGCCTGCGCAAGATAATCGGAAACCACTTTGGAGCCCGGCGCGAGAGAGGCTTTCACCCATGGCTGAGGCTTAAGGCCCAGCTCCACCGCTTTTTTCGCCAGCAGTCCGGCGGCCATCAGTACGCTTGGGTTGGAGGTATTGGTGCAGGATGTAATTGCGGCGATGACCACAGCACCATCAGGGAGCTGATACTGATGCCCGTTCATGACATAGTCGACCGGACGGTGATCCTTTTGTGCCGTATTCACTTCCAGCTCATTGCTGGCCGCAAACGCCTTTGGCACATCATTAAGGGCAACGCGATCCTGAGGCCGTTTTGGCCCCGCCAGACTCGCTTCAACCGCGCCCATATCCAGCGCCAGCGTGCTGGTAAAGACCGGTTCATCCCCGGGATTGCGCCACATGCCCTGCGCTTTGGTGTAGGCCTCGACCAGCGCCACCTGTTCTTCGCTGCGACCACTCAGACGCATATATTCCAGCGTGACATTATCGATTGGGAAAAAGCCGCAGGTTGCGCCATATTCCGGCGCCATATTGGCGATAGTGGCGCGATCCGCCAGCGGCAATGAATCAAGTCCGTCGCCGTAGAATTCAACAAACTTGCCAACCACGCCATGCTTACGCAGCATCTGGGTAACCGTCAACACCAGGTCCGTGGCGGTAATCCCTTCTGAGAGCTTACCTGTTAGTTTGAAACCGACGACATCAGGAATGAGCATGGAGACAGGTTGCCCAAGCATCGCCGCTTCCGCTTCGATGCCGCCGACACCCCAGCCCAAAACGCCCAGGCCGTTGATCATGGTGGTATGGGAATCCGTACCAACCAGCGTATCCGGGTAAGCGACCCATTCCTTATCCTGTAATTCGCTCCAGACGGCTTTGCCAAGATATTCGAGGTTCACCTGGTGACAGATGCCGGTGCCCGGAGGAACAACGCTGAAGCGGCTGAAAGCCTGCTGTCCCCACTTCAGGAAAACATAGCGTTCATGATTACGCTCCATCTCCAGACGCACGTTCTCACCAAACGCATCATCATCGCCAAAATGGTCAACGGTCACCGAGTGGTCAATCACGAGATCGACGGGGGAAAGTGGATTCACTTTTGCAGTATCGCCCCCCAGACGTTTTACCGCTTCACGCATGGCGGCTAAATCAACGACAGCAGGTACGCCAGTGAAATCCTGCATCAGGACCCTTGCCGGGCGATAGGCTATTTCTCTGTCAGCATGGGCATCCTTGAGCCATCCTGCCAGAGCGTGAATGTCCTCGGCGGTGACAGAATCTTCATCCTGCCAGCGCAGGAGGTTTTCCAGTAAAACTTTCAACGACTTGGGTAACCGCGAAATGTCTCCAAGCGTGTTGGCTGCCAGCGGCAAGCTATAGTAATGCCAGGTTTTATTTTCTGCCTGCAACGTATCCTTACTGGCTTCGCGTAGGGTTAACGACATAAGCTCCTCCTTAATCACAGGGAAACCCTGACAATCATCAGGGCCGTAATTAAAGATAACACAAAGATGTCGTAACGTTTTGATAACAACCCAAATTGATAAATCCAGGAAGGTTCTGGTGAAGCATAAAAACAAAAAACCCCGCCGCAGCGAGGTTTTAGCATTTAGTGGATAGCCAGCCAGATAAGCTGACACCAGAAGAGAATCGACACGGAAAAAACGCCGATCCATGACCAGTATTTGAGAGTTGTCATGTTATTCATCATAGGGACACCAGGCTTTAATTATTAAAGATTCCGAGGTCAGCCCTCAGGTCTATATTGCTGATGTGTATTTATTAAAGAGTACAAAAGCACAGAGTCTTTATTCAGACTATTTGCATCATTACGCAAAAAAACTAAATTATTGTTTTTTGGGTTCGTCTTCCGCGAACACATCAATAAATGCTTGCTGCTGTGCTGTCAGCTTCCAGGACGCAGGTACGGTAGTCGCAGGTGCTTTGCGAGCTTTGTGCCCGTTGTCACGGTGTTGACACATTGGTTTTAGCGTTTCAGAACGTACCGTCACTGCCATATTCAACCCCAATATCTCCAGGCCAGGAGAGCAACCACCACCCAAAACAGGGTAGAGACGAGAAAGACCGCCAGCCAGGCTTTACGCTTGAGCGCAGGATCCCTTTGCGGTTCTTCACTTCCTGAAGGCATTGCTAACCTCATACAATCGACATCGCTTATCATTTTAGGACCAAACAATTGGTACAATTAATCATCTGATGAGATAAATCCTAAAGAAACTTTAGCCGAAAAGCCAGTGAATTTACGTATCTCTTCCCGCGAATATTCAATCTTTTGACCAGAAATAAATAATTGAAAAGAAATATTTGCGAAGGCGTAAAATACTTTCTACTTTTGTCGCCAATTCGCGACATTAAAACCACACAGTCTTAATGGATACTGACATTATATGGCACTAAAGTGCAGATGATGATAATTCTGATTTAGGTTTGAGAGGTTATTTCGGTATCTCTCCGCAGGGGAAAGATACCGGGAGTGATTATTTGGCAGGAAGTTTGATGTCTTTAAACATCTCTTCGATATCTTCGTTTGAGCGCAAAGCAACGGCGGTATCAACCACGTCGCGGGTTAAATGCGGGGCGAAGCGTTGAATAAAATCATACATATAGCTGCGCAGGAAAGTACTGCGGCGGAAGCCAATCTTGGTCGTGCTATGGCTGAAGACATCATGCGCATCAAGGCGTACCAGATCCGGGTCGGAAACCGGGTCAACCGCCATACTGGCAATCACCCCTACCCCCAGTCCCAGACGTACATAGGTTTTAATCACATCGGCGTCGGTTGCGGTAAAGACGATTCGCGGCGTTAAGCCCGCGCGGTTGAATGCCGTATCAAGCTCAGAACGCCCGGTAAAGCCGAACGTGTATGTCACGAGCGGATATTGCGCCAGCTCTTCAATCGTCACCGAACCTTTCCCCGCCAGCGGGTGGTCGGGCGTCACGACAATGGAGCGGTTCCAGTGGTAGCACGGCAACATCACCAGATCGTCATAAAGATGAAGAGCTTCCGTCGCGATGGCAAAGTCCGCATTGCCCTTGGAGACCGCTTCAGCAATTTGCGTCGGAGAGCCCTGGTGCATATGCAAAGAGACGCGGGGATAACGCTCGATAAAGCCTTTAATGACGCCTGGCAGCGCATAACGCGCCTGCGTGTGGGTGGTTGCGATGTAGAGCGAGCCTTTGTCTGGCCAGGTATGCTCCCCCGCCACAGATTTAATCGCATCGACTTTGGAAAGCACTTCCCGCGCAATCCGAATAATTTCCTGCCCGGCTGGCGTCACCTGTGTGAGGTGCTTACCGCTACGGGCGAAAATCTGGATGCCTAACTCATCCTCCAGCATGCGAACCTGTTTGCTGATGCCTGGCTGCGAGGTATAAAGCCCCTCAGCGGTAGAAGAGACATTAAGGTTGTGATTCACCACCTCAACAATATAACGAAGCTGCTGTAATTTCATGCCAGACCATCCGATTTAGCGCACGCGGGTCAATCGCTTAAGACGATTTGATAATAAGAAAAGGGTTAACTATAACCACTATATCATTTATAGCCTGACTGTATAGTACGTAACAAAAAATAATAACAACGTAATAAAAAAGGGCCGGAAATCCGGCCCTTTCACAGGTAAGTTACGGTAAGTGAAGATTATTTCTTGCCTTCAACCCACTTGCCGTCAACAAAGAACGCCGACCAGCCGGTCGCTTTACCCTCTTTCTCCGCAGCCACGTACTGCTGCTTCGTTTTACGGCTAAAACGCACAACGGTCTTGTTGCCTTCTGGATCCTGCTGTGGCGCGTCGGCCAGATAGCGCAGTTTTTCCGGCAGGCGATCGCGGAAGCGATACAGCTCTTCCACCAGCGGCGCACGCGTTTCACGTGATTTCGGGAAGGTGTTGGCCGCCAGGAACACACCGGCAGCACCGTCACGCAGCACAAAGTAAGCATCTGACTTCTCACACGGCAGCTCCGGTAGCGGAACCGGATCTTCCTTCGGAGGAGCCACTTCACCGTTACGCAGAATTTTACGCGTGTTTTTACAGTCGTCGTTGGTGCACGCCATGTACTTACCGAAGCGCCCCATTTTCAGGTGCATTTCAGAACCGCACTTCTCGCACTCAACGATCGGGCCGTCATAGCCCTTAATGCGGAACTCACCTTCTTCGATCTCATATCCGTCGCAGGTCGGGTTATTACCGCAGACGTGCAGTTTACGTTTAGGATCGATCAGGTAGCTGTCCATCGCTGTGCCGCATTTCTGACAGCGACGCTTGGCGCGCAGGGCGTTGGTTTCTGCATCGTCACCTTCCAGCACGTTGAGCACTTCGTTCTCAGGTACCAGGTTGATAGTGGTTTTGCAGCGCTCTTTCGGCGACAGCGCGTAACCGGAGCAACCCAGGAACACACCCGTGGTTGCGGTACGGATACCCATCTTGCGGCCACAGGTTGGGCAGTCGATGCTGGTCAGGACCATCTGGTTAGGCAGCATGCCGCCCTCTTCAGGGTCTTTCTCGGCTTTCTCAAGCTGGTCGGTAAAGTCGCTGAAGAAGCTGTCGAGAACCTTCTTCCACTCCGCCTTGTGGCTGGCAACCTCATCGAGGCTGTCTTCCATCTGCGCGGTGAAGTCGTAGTTCATCAACTCGCGGAAGTTGGCTTCCAGACGGTCGGTGACAATCTCACCCATTTTTTCAGCGTAGAAGCGACGGTTTTCAACACGGACGTAGCCACGATCCTGAATGGTCGAAATGATCGACGCATAGGTCGACGGACGACCGATCCCGCGTTTTTCCAGCTCTTTAACCAGCGAGGCCTCACTGAAGCGTGCAGGCGGCTTGGTGAAGTGCTGTGCCGGAACCAGATCGACAAGCGACAACTCGTCACCTTTATTAACCGCAGGCAGCGTTCTGTCTTCATCGCCTTTACGCAGCGCAGGCATCACTTTGGTCCAGCCATCGAAGCGCAGAATACGACCGCGCGCCTTCAGGCGGAAATCACCCGCGCCGACGGTCAGCGTTGTGGAGTCGTATTTCGCAGGCGTCATCTGACAGGCGACAAACTGGCGCCAGATCAGCTGATACAGCTTCTGCGCATCCGCTTCCATATCTTTTAACGATTCCGCGAGGACGGAGACGTCAGAAGGACGAATTGCTTCGTGCGCTTCCTGGGAATTCTCTTTGCTGGCGTACTGATTCGCACTTTCCGGCAGGTATTTTTTGCCGAAATTTTCACTGATATAGCCGCGAACCATGTTGACAGCGTCCTGGCTCAGGTTGGTGGAGTCAGTACGCATGTAAGTGATGTAACCCGCTTCATACAAGCGCTGCGCCATCATCATGGTTTTCTTCACGCCGTAACCCAGACGCGTGCTCGCCGCCTGCTGCAGCGTTGAGGTGATAAACGGTGCACCGGGCTTACTGCTGGTCGGTTTATCTTCGCGATCCAGCACCTGATAACGTGCTTTTTCCAGCAGCGCCACCGCAGCCATAGTCTGGTCACGGTTTTCAGGACGGAAAGGTTTGTCGTTGTGATGACTGACCTGCAGCGGCAGAGCGTCACCGCCCGGCGTGGTCACATTGGCGTCAACTTCCCAGAACTCTTCCGGCACGAAGGCTTTAATTTCGCGTTCGCGCTCGACGACAAGACGTACGGCTACGGACTGCACACGACCGGCGGACAGACCACGCGCAACCTTTTTCCACAGCAGTGGCGAAACCATGTAGCCCACGACACGGTCCATAAAGCGACGTGCCTGCTGCGCGTTTACACGGTCAATGTTCAGTTCGCCCGGCTTCTCAAACGCCTGACGAATCGCATTCTTAGTAATTTCGTTAAACACTACACGGCTGTAGCGTTTGTCGTCACCCCCGATCACTTCCCGCAGGTGCCAGGCAATGGCTTCCCCTTCGCGGTCAAGGTCGGTTGCGAGATAGATGTGGTCTGCTTTTTCAGCAAGCTGCTTCAGCTCGTTAACGACTTTTTCTTTACCTGGCAGCACTTCATATTGTGCATCCCAGTTATGCCATGGGTTAACACCCATGCGGTTGACAAGCGCGCTACGTTCATCCTTTTTAGGCTTTTTAGCCCCTTTGGTGGAGGTAGAGTCTGCGCTCTTTTTGCTGGCTGAGCCACTGGTCGGCAAATCGCGGATATGACCAACGCTGGACTTAACCACGTAGTCATTACCCAGATACTTATTGATCGTTTTGGCTTTTGCCGGGGACTCAACGATGACGAGAGCTTTACCCATATTCACCTTTACCTAATTTAATTCTTCCAGGAATACGCCGCACGTTGATTTCCCTTCCGCCGACGACGAGCCATTGATATTGCGACTGCGCCAGGGGATATCAACCCCTTTGTCTTACCGGACGTCAGAAAGATAACATCCAAGTTATTGACTTATCGGGTATTTTTCTCGCACTCAATATAATTCGTGACGAATTCCCGGTCGAATGTCAAGCAATTCTGTTGCCAGAATGACGAAAGCGCACACTGTACCTGATAAAATTCGTTACGCAACTTTATTAGCATGCAAAAGCAAATCATGCCAGCAAGACCCCTTCGCCTTACCCTCTCAGATTACAGGGAAAATTTGCCCCCAACGCGCCCCGGGCGTAAACTACTGTCATTGTTTAAGGAGTGGATTATGCACAGTACGACCCAACCTATTGACCGAGCGTCTCTGCTTATTGAAGCAAATAAACTCATTCGCGATCATGAAGACACCCTGGCGGGCATTGAGGCCACAGGCGTGGAACAGCGTAACGGCGTGCTTGTTTTCAGCGGTGAATATTTCCTTGATGAACAGGGTCTACCCACCCCGAAAAGCACCGCGGTATTCAACATGTTTAAATACCTGGCGCATACGCTCTCAGAGAAATATCACCTGATCGATTAATGCAAAACGCGAGGCAACTGCCTCGCGTTTTTGTTTACAGCAGCGGTTTTTGACCGCGCTGTAGCCAGCGTAGCAGCAAGCGATCTGCACTTTCTGCGGCACTATTGGTAAAGCGGTCCAGCAGACGCTTACGCTGGGTGAAGCGCACGCCAACCAGTTCGCGCCCTTCCATCAGGTTCAGGAGCAGATCGTCACTGGTCCCCACCTCGTCCACCAGCCCTTTCTCCTGGGCCTGCGTGCCGTACCAGTGTTCACCGGTTGCGACCTGCTCGATATCAAGCGAGGGGCGCATACGGTGCACAAAATCTTTAAACAAGTGGTGGGTTTCGTTCAGGTCTTCGCGGAATTTTTGACGCCCTTCTTCCGTGTTCTCCCCCAGCAGCGTCAGGGTGCGTTTATACTGCCCCGCGGTGTGAAGTTCGATATCAATCTCTTTATTTTTCAGGAAGCGGTTAAAGTTCGGGATCTGCGCGACCACGCCAATTGAGCCAATGATAGAGAACGGCGCCGCGACAATTTTGTCCGCCACGCAGGTCATCATATATCCCCCGCTTGCGGCCACTTTGTCCACGGCTACGGTCAGCGGGATCTGTTTTTCACGCAGGCGCTGCAGCTGCGAGGCCGCCAGTCCGTAACCGTGGACCACCCCGCCAGGACTCTCAAGACGGACCACCACCTGATCCTGTGGTTTCGCTACCGCTAATACTGCCGTCACTTCTTCACGCAGAGAGGAGACTTCATGCGCATCCATGCTGCCTTTAAAATCGAGCACATAGACGCGAGGTTTTGCCTCATCCTGCGGCGCGGCAAGCTTCGCTTTTGCCTTAGCCGCTTTGGCTTCCTGTTTATGCTTTTTCTTCTGCGCTTTAAGCCAGAGTTTCTGTTGATGGCTATCAAGCAGCGCCAGAGACATCTCTTCCTGCATTTCTTTATACTGCTCGCTCAGGCGGGTGATGCGTAACTCCCCACGCTGACGCTTGCGCTGCGTCAGGTTGACGATCAGAACGGCAACCACCGCAATGGCAATCACCACCGTCGCGATTTTGGCCAAAAACAACCCATATTGAGAAAGTAATTCCACGCGTTCCACCTTGATTTAACCACGAATCTTTCACGGCAGTGTACAACAGCCCTGCCCATGCGTCTCGCTCGTGACATTACCTCTGCGAGCCGCCTTCAGGAATCCCCGGTCTGGAGTTTAAATATTTGCAAATTGTTAATTTTACAGTAATGCGTCCTGTAGACTGATTGAATTATTAGGCTAATTCGGGCATAAAGCCGAAAAGTCATAAAAGAAGGCGCCATCAAGCTCCAGTGCGCCAGAGGAGTCACCGTGCATTATCAACCGCAAAAAAATCTGCTCCAGAACCGGATCATACTTGTCACTGGTGCCAGCGACGGCATTGGTCGTGAAGCCGCCCTGACGTACGCTGAATATGGTGCCAGCGTCATCCTGACGGGTCGTAATGAAGAAAAACTCAGGAGAGTCGCTCAGGAGATTGAATCTGCTGGCGGCATCGCTGCGTCCTGGTACACCCTCGATTTACTTACCTGCACGCCCACTAGCTGTCAGGAACTTGCCCAGCGTATCAGCACTCATTATCCCCGTCTGGACGGCGTGTTGCACAACGCAGGCTTATTGGGCGGAGTACGCCCAATGGATGAACAAGATCCTGAGATTTGGCAGCAGGTAATGCAGGTAAACATTAATGGAACCTTTTTCCTCACCCAGGCTTTGCTTCCTTTATTGCTCAATTCTGAGTCTGGTTCGCTGGTCTTCACCTCTTCCAGCGTAGGCCGTGAGGGACGCGCCAACTGGGGGGCTTATGCCGTCTCGAAATTTGCGACCGAAGGCATGATGCAGGTGCTGGCGGAGGAGTATCAAAACCGTCATCTGCGCGTAAACTGCATTAACCCTGGCGGAACGCGGACAAAAATGCGCGCCAGCGCTTTCCCGACGGAAGATCCGCAAAAGCTGAAAACGCCGGCAGACATTATGCCGCTCTATCTCTGGCTGATGGGTGATGACAGTCGCCGTAAAACCGGGATGACTTTTGATGCCCAACCCAACCGCAAACCGGGGATTTCGCAATGAGTGATGAACGCCATCAGCAGCGCCAGCAGCGTCTGAAAGAACAGGTTGATGCACGCGTTGCCGCAGCCCAGGACGAGCGTGGGATCCTCATCGTATTTACCGGCAACGGTAAAGGGAAAACCACCGCCGCGTTTGGCACGGCGACGCGCGCCGTCGGACACGGGCAGAAAGTGGGCGTGATCCAGTTTATCAAAGGCGAATGGCCCAATGGCGAGCGCAATTTACTTGAGACTCACGGCGTTGAATTTCAGGTGATGGCCACCGGATTTACCTGGGACACGCAGAACCGGGAAACCGATACAGCCGCATGCCTCGCCGTCTGGGAGCATGCAACGCGAATGCTGGCTGATCCCTCGCTGAATATGGTTCTGCTGGATGAGATAACCTACATGGTCGCCTACGACTATCTGCCGCTGGACGTCCTGTTGGATGCACTGAAGAACCGCCCTGCGCACCAGACGGTTATCATCACGGGACGCGGGTGTCATCGGGATATTATTGAGCTGGCAGATACCGTCAGCGAACTGCGTCCGGTCAAGCATGCGTTTGATGCAGGTATCAAAGCGCAAATTGGGATTGATTACTAAAGAAAAAAGCCCGGTGCGTTCACCGGGCTTTTAGATTAACCGTTGTTATTCCGGCTGCCAGAGCGACGATTGCTGCTGACCTGGCTGTGACGCTTCACCGCACGGCGGATCTGATTCGCCTTCATGCGACGACGATCTTTTTCAACCGCCACTTTAGAGGTGGTTTCCGGGGTCAGACCGACCAGCTCGCGCAGGTAGTTGGTTTGAGTCAGATCCAGTTCGGTATAACCACCGCGTGGCAGTCCTTTAGGCAGCAGAATGTCACCGTAACGGACACGGATCAGACGGCTCACCTGGACGCCTACCGCTTCCCAGAGACGACGCACCTCGCGGTTACGGCCTTCGGTCAGGGTCACGTTGTACCACTGGTTAATGCCTTCCCCACCGGTAAACTTGATAGTTTTGAACGCCGCAGGGCCGTCTTCCAGCTGAACGCCACGCGACAGGTCGCGCAGTTTATTTTCGTCAACCTGGCCGAAGACGCGCACCGCGTATTCGCGTTCCACTTCGCGGCTTGGGTGCATCAGACGGTTTGCCAGTTCACCATCGGTGGTAAACAGCAGCAGGCCGCAGGTGTTCACGTCCAGACGGCCTACGGCGATCCAGCGAGCGCCACGCAGCTTAGGCAGACGGTCGAACACCGTCGGGCGACCTTCCGGGTCGTTGCGGGTACACAGCTCACCTTCCGGCTTGTAGTAAGCCAGCACGCGGCAGATCTGTTCGGCGGACTCTTTCACGGAGATAAGATGACCGTCGATGCGGATCTTCAGCCCCGGGACGATTTCTACGCGGTCACCCAGCGTGGCGATTTTACCGTCCACACTCACGCGACCCGCTTCAATAATGGCTTCGATTTCACGGCGCGAACCGTGGCCAGCACGCGCCAGCACTTTCTGTAACTTCTCGCTCATTGAGCTTCCTCAGGTGTCGCCTTCACAGGCGTCTGGTGTACTTTCAAAAACAACGAGTTAGCGTAAAAACAACTTAACTCACTGATATATCACCATTTCATGGTGCACAGCATGGCAAACAATATGCCATACAGAATGATTCGTGGGCGCACATACTACACTAACTTTAGACTAAAAGATTCAACAAGTTTTATGCGTCTGAGTCCCAGCATTGATAGCTAAAACACGCTAACCCGTCGAAACCACGTCGTGCTGAAACAAACCAGTCTTTTTCGCCAGATGTACATGGAATTCTCCGCGAGGCAATCAAAAATGAAACGCGTGCTTATATTGAGGCTGGTACACTCTTACCAGCATAAAAAGCACTATTTAATGCATAATAATTCAATGTTAGCATAGGTGTTAAATGTAGAGTTTTCGGAGATGACTATGCTGGACATAACAAACTTTGGGCTTTTTGCCCTGTCTGTTTTTCTTCTTTCCATCACCCCAGGGCCTGACATGGCCTACGTGATAGGTCAAAGTGTGGCTAACGGAAGACGAGCGGGGATCATCTCTGCTGCAGGCGTGGCTTTAGGTAGCTGTACCCATGCTGTTGCAAGCGCAGTGGGATTAACTGCATTGATTACAGCTTCTCCACTGATGTTCACCATCATTAAGTATCTTGGTGCGGCTTATCTGATGTATCTCGGCAGTAAAATGGTTTTGGGAACATTTGCAAAACAAACCGTCAATCACCATGAAGCTGAACCCGTGAAGACAAAATCTACTCTTACGAATCTGCTTTCTAAAGGCTTTATTACAACCCTGACCAATCCGAAGGTGCTCTTATTCTTCATCTCCTTCTTCCCCCAGTTTGTTTCACCAGGGGGTGAACATCACACCACTTCTTTCCTGGTTCTGGGTATGGTCTACGCGCTGATAGCATTTTTGACAGATATGGGTTTTGCTGTTCTTGCAGGTAGCGCCGCCGGTGCAGTTTCTCAGAATAGAAGATTGCAGAAAATGCTGGATCGGATTGTTGGCGTAACATTTATAGGGTTAGGTCTACGCCTGGCATTGACTCGCCGTTGAGAATAAGGGGGCGTTGTGCCCCCTTATTCCTTGGGTTTACAAGAAAGGCTTAACATCACCCACGCCTTCACGAATCACTTCCGGCGCATCTTCGGTCAAGTCGACCACGGTGGTCGGCTGCTGGCCAAGATAGCCGCCGTGAATAATCAGCTCAACCACCTTCTCCAGACGATCTTTGATCTCTTCCGGGTCGGACTCGGTAAACTCACTTCCCGGCAGCATCAGCGAGGTGGAGAGCATCGGTTCGCCGAGGGTTTCCAGCAGCGCCTGCGCAATCGGATTCGATGGCACGCGCATCCCGATGGTTTTGCGTTTTTCCTGCAGCAGACGACGCGGTACTTCCTTCGTGCCCTTCAGAATGAAGGTGTAGTTACCCGGCGTGTTGTTCTTAATCAGGCGAAACGCCACGTTATCAACATACGCGTAGGTCGACAGCTCAGAGAGATCGCGGCACATGAGGGTAAAATTATGACCGTCCGGCAACTGGCGAATACGGCAAATACGCTCCATCGCCCCTTTATCTTCAATTTTGCAGCCCAGCGCGTAGCCCGAATCGGTCGGGTAGACAATGACGCCGCCTTTGCGGACGATCTCCACGGCCTGGTTAATCAGACGTGGCTGCGGGTTATCAGGATGGATATAGAAAAACTGACTCATACTTCCCTCTCTTCAATTTGCTGCGGCTGTTCCCAGAGCTGCCAGACCGGCTCAACGCCAGCAGGCAACCAGAGCTTGCGCCCCAGTTCGATCCAGGCACAGGGCTGATGGAAATCAGAACCCTGTGACCCAAGCAGGCCGAACTGACGAGCATAGGTGGCAAGCTGTGCACGCTCATTGGGTGCCTGCTGACACTGGGCAACTTCCATTGCCTCGCCACCGCATTCGGCAAAGTGTGCCAGCAGTCTTTTCAGCCATTTAGCAGAAAGATTATACCGTCCCGGATGGGCCAGCACAGCCTTACCGCCAGAATGATGAATCACATCAATAGCTTGTTTTATTGTACACCACTGTGGCGGAACGTATCCGGTTTTCCCGCGCGCCAGATACCGTTTAAAGACGTCCGCCATGGTCGTCGCTTTACCTGCCTCAACCAGAAAACGGGCGAAATGACCGCGCGTCACGGCCCCACCGTTCGCCAGCTTTTGCGCCCCTTCGAGTGCGCCAGGAATGTGGGCCTTCTCCAGACGTTCGCCAATCATCTCTGCACGCTGGTTGCGGCGTGTTTTTTGTTCTTGCAAAAACGCACACATTGCCGGATGGTCTATATCAATGTTGAGGCCAACAATATGAATTTCATGGTTTTCCCAGACGGTCGAGATCTCAACGCCGGCGATCAGGTTCAGCGCCAGCCCGCTGCGGGCGATCTCAGCGCGCGCCACCGGAATGGCATCTGTCGTATCGTGATCGGTTATCGCCAGCGTGCCGACACGCATTTCAACGGCACGATGAACCAGGGCTTCGGGCGTCATAAGGCCATCAGAGGCCTGAGTATGGCTGTGTAAATCATAAATAATGGCGTAGGTGGTATCGCTCAAAGCACTTCCCATAACAGGTTGGAGACATCCGAAAACACCATGATACCGACTTAACGCGAAATTCTGAAATCAAGGGTTGACAACCAGCCATCGAACTAGTTAACTAGTACGCAAGTTCACACGAGAAAGGTATCTGAAAATGACAGCACATTTCACTTTGCACGGTTGGTGGCGCACTTCCTGATCTTCGGGCAGTGTCACGCGTCTGCGAAATGCAAACAGATACCCAGCCCGCTACCCAGCGGGCTTTTTTTTGAACAGAAAATGAGAACAATATAATGCAAACAGCCAAACCACACCTCGAACTGCTGACCTGCGAGGCGGCCTATCGTCACAACCCCACCGCACTGTTTCATCAGGTTTGCGGAGCGCGTCCGGCTACCCTACTGCTGGAATCTGCGGATATCGACAGTAAAGACGATCTCAAAAGCCTGCTGCTGGTCGACAGTGCGCTGCGCATTACCGCTTTAGGTGACACTGTCACTATCAAGGCGTTATCAGAGAATGGTGCATCGCTGCTGCCACTGCTGGACGCCGCACTGCCTTCTGGCATAGAAAACGAGCGCCATCCGGAAATGCGCATTCTGCATTTCCCGGCGGTCAGCCAGCTGCTGGACGAAGACGCGCGGCTCTGCTCTCTTTCCGTTTTCGATGCCTTCCGCCTGCTGCAGAATCTTGTCACCGTGCCGGCAGAGGAACGGGAAGCGATGTTCTTTGGCGGGCTGTTTGCTTACGACCTGGTTGCCGGTTTCGAAGATTTGCCGGAAACGGAACAGGGTAACCGCTGCCCGGATTACTGCTTCTATCTGGCTGAAACCCTGCTGGTGATCGACCATCAGAAAAAGTACACCCGCATTCAGGCTAGCCTGTTCACTCCATCGACCGCTGAGAAAAACCGTCTTGAGCACCGCATCGCTCAGCTTCAGCAGCAGATGACGGAAGAGCCACCGGCGCTGCCTGTGCAGCGTGTGGAGAAAATGACGTGCGACGTTAACCAGACCGACGATCAGTACGGCGCCGTGGTTCGCCAGATGCAAAAGGCGATTCGCGCCGGGGAAATTTTCCAGGTGGTGCCTTCACGCCGCTTCTCACTGCCCTGCCCGTCGCCGCTCGCAGCCTACGATGTGCTGAAAAAGAGCAACCCAAGCCCGTATATGTTCTTCATGCAGGACAATGATTTCACGCTGTTCGGCGCATCCCCGGAAAGCTCGCTGAAGTACGACGCCACCAGCCGTCAGATTGAGATCTACCCGATTGCCGGTACTCGTCCACGTGGACGCCGCGCCGACGGCTCGCTGGATCGCGATTTGGACAGCCGTATCGAACTCGAAATGCGGACTGACCATAAAGAGTTGTCAGAGCACCTGATGCTGGTTGACCTGGCGCGTAACGATCTGGCTCGCATTTGTACCCCTGGCAGCCGCTACGTGGCGGATCTGACCAAAGTTGACCGCTATTCGTTCGTCATGCACCTGGTCTCCCGCGTGGTGGGTGAGTTGCGCCACGACCTTGACGTTCTGCACGCCTACCGCGCCTGCATGAACATGGGCACCCTGAGCGGTGCGCCGAAAGTGCGCGCCATGCAACTGATTGCCGCCGCCGAAGGACGCCGACGCGGCAGCTACGGCGGCGCGGTGGGCTACTTCACGGCTCACGGTGACCTCGACACCTGCATTGTTATCCGCTCCGCTTATGTTGAAGACGGTATTGCCACCGTCCAAGCGGGTGCCGGGATTGTTCTTGATTCTGTTCCGCAGTCTGAAGCTGACGAAACGCGCAGTAAAGCGCGTGCGGTCCTTCGCGCCATTGCGACTGCACACCACGCACAGGAGATTTTCTGATGGCTGACATTCTGCTGCTCGATAATATCGACTCTTTTACCTATAACCTGGCAGATCAGCTGCGTGCTAATGGTCACAACGTCGTTATCTACCGCAACCACGTACCGGCGCAGACCCTGATTGACCGTCTGGCAACCATGCAAAACCCGGTGCTGATGCTCTCCCCGGGGCCTGGCGCACCGAGCGAAGCGGGCTGTATGCCGGAGCTGCTGACCCGTATGCGCGGCAAGCTGCCGATCGTCGGCATCTGTCTGGGACATCAGGCGATTGTTGAAGCCTACGGCGGCTACGTTGGCCAGGCGGGTGAGATCCTGCACGGCAAAGCCTCCAGTATTGAACATGACGGCCAGGCAATGTTTGCCGGGCTGCCGAATCCGCTCCCGGTTGCGCGCTACCACTCGCTGGTGGGCAGCAATATTCCTGCGGGGCTGACCATTAATGCCTCGTTTGAAGGCATGGTGATGGCGGTGCGTCATGATGCGGATCGCGTCTGCGGTATGCAGTTCCACCCGGAATCGATCCTGACCTCCAACGGCGCGCGTCTGCTGGAACAGACGCTCGACTGGGCGTTACAGAAGCTGGAGCAGACCAACACCCTGCAGCCGATTCTGGAAAAACTGTATCAGGCGCAGACCCTGAGCCAGCAGGAGAGCCACCAGCTCTTCTCCGCCGTGGTTCGCGGCGAGCTGAAGCCTGAACAACTGGCGGCTGCGCTGGTGAGCATGAAAGTGCGCGGCGAAAGCCCGCAGGAGATCGCCGGTGCCGCCACGGCCCTGCTGGAAAATGCCGCCCCGTTCCCGCGCCCGGACTATCAGTTTGCCGATATTGTCGGCACCGGCGGTGACGGCAGTAACAGCATCAATATCTCCACCGCCAGCGCATTCGTGGCGGCAGCGTGTGGTTTGAAGGTCGCGAAACACGGTAACCGAAGCGTTTCCAGCCGGTCAGGCTCGTCTGATTTGCTCGCCGCATTCGGTATTAATCTCGATATGAACGCCGAGCGTTCCCGTGAAGCGCTGGATGACCTGGGCGTCTGCTTCCTGTTTGCACCGAAGTATCACACCGGTTTCCGCCACGCGATGCCAGTGCGACAGCAGCTTAAAACTCGCACGCTGTTTAACGTGCTCGGCCCGCTGATCAACCCGGCCCATCCACCACTGGCGCTGATTGGCGTTTATAGCCCGGAACTGGTTCTGCCGATTGCTGAGACACTGCGCGTGCTGGGCTACAAACGTGCCGCCGTGGTACACAGCGGCGGTATGGATGAAGTATCGCTGCATGCACCGACGCTGGTTGCCGAACTGAACAACGGTGAAATTATGAGTTACCAGCTTGAGGCTGCTGACTTCGGCTTAGCGCCGTATCGCCAGGAAGCGCTGGCAGGCGGTACGCCGGAAGAAAACCGTGACATTCTCACGCGCTTATTACAAGGTAAAGGAGAGGTTGCCCACGAGGCTGCCGTGGCTGCCAACGTCGCTATGCTGATGCGTTTGCACGGTGAGGAAGACCTGAAGGCCAACGTTCAAAAAGTTCTGGACGTACTGCGCTCCGGTGCAGCTTACGATCGCGTTACCGCACTTGCGGCAAGAGGGTAAAGAATGCAAACCGTTTTAGCGAAAATCGTTGCCGATAAGGCCATCTGGGTAGAAGCCCGCAAGCAACAGCAGCCGCTTGCCAGCTTCCAGAATGACGTCGTACCAAGCCAACGACGTTTCTATGATGCCCTGCAGGGTGCGCGCACCGCGTTTATTCTTGAGTGCAAAAAAGCGTCCCCGTCGAAAGGCGTTATTCGTGACGATTTTGACCCGGCGCGTATTGCCGGTATTTATAAGCATCATGCGTCCGCCATCTCCGTGCTGACGGATGAAAAATATTTCCAGGGCAGCTTCGATTTTCTGCCGATCGTCAGCGGCATCGCGCCGCAGCCGATCCTGTGCAAAGACTTTATTATCGATCCGTATCAGATCTGGCTGGCTCGTTTCTACCAGGCCGATGCCTGCCTGCTGATGCTCTCGGTGCTCGACGACGAGCAGTATCGCCAACTCTCCGCCGTCGCGCACAGCCTGAACATGGGCGTGCTGACCGAAGTGAGCAACGAAGAAGAGCTTGAGCGCGCCATCGCGCTGGAAGCCAAAGTGGTCGGCATTAACAACCGCGATCTGCGCGACCTGTCCATTGACCTGAACCGCACGCGCCAGCTGGCACCGCGTCTCGGATCTGGCGTCACGGTCATCAGCGAATCCGGCATTAACAGCTACGCCCAGGTGCGCGAGCTGAGCCACTTCGCCAACGGTTTCCTGATTGGCTCCGCCATGATGGAGCATGACGATCTCAACGCAGCGGTACGCCGAGTGCTGCTGGGTGAAAACAAAGTCTGCGGCTTGACCCGCGAACAGGATGCCCAGGCCGCGTACGAAGCCGGGGCAATTTATGGCGGGCTGATCTTTGTCGATTCGTCCCCTCGCGCGGTCAGCGAAGAGCAGGCACGTAAGATCATTGCGGCGGCTCCGCTCAGCTACGTGGGCGTTTTCCGCAATGCAGATATTGAAGACGTTGTGGCAAAAGCAGAGGCGTTATCCCTGAGCGCGGTGCAGCTTCACGGCAGCGAAGATCAGGCGTATATCGATGCCCTGCACGCCGCACTGGCGCCTCAGGTTCAGATTTGGAAAGCGCAAAGCGTCGGCGAGACCCTGCCCGCACGTAACCTGAACCATGTGGATAAATACGTGCTCGATAACGGCCAGGGCGGCACCGGCCAGCGTTTTGACTGGTCACTGCTGAGCGGCGAAAAGCTGGGCAACGTCCTGCTGGCGGGCGGATTAAGCCCAGATAACTGCGTAGAAGCCGCGAAAACCGGCTGCGCAGGCCTCGATTTCAATTCAGGCGTAGAGTCCCAACCGGGTATTAAAGATGCCAACAAACTGGCCTCGGTTTTTAAAACTCTGCGTGCATATTAAGGAAGAGAAGATGACGACATTACTAAACCCGTATTTTGGTGAGTTCGGCGGGATGTACGTCCCGCAAATCCTGATGCCCGCGCTGCGCCAGTTGGAAGAAGCCTTTGTCAGCGCGCAGAAGGATCCGGCGTTTCAGGCGGAATTTACCGACCTGCTGAAGAATTACGCCGGTCGTCCGACCGCGCTGACCAAATGCCGCAACCTGACGGAAGGCACCAAAACCACGCTTTATCTGAAGCGTGAAGATCTGCTGCACGGCGGTGCGCATAAAACTAACCAGGTGCTGGGCCAGGCGCTGCTCGCGAAGCGTATGGGCAAAACCGAAATCATCGCTGAAACCGGCGCAGGTCAGCACGGCGTGGCCTCTGCGCTTGCCAGCGCCCTGCTCGGCCTGAAATGCCGAATCTATATGGGGGCGAAAGATGTTGAGCGTCAGTCTCCGAACGTCTTCCGTATGCGCCTGATGGGGGCAGAAGTGATCCCGGTACACAGCGGTTCCGCCACGCTGAAAGATGCCTGTAACGAAGCGCTGCGCGACTGGTCTGGCAGCTACGACACCGCGCACTACATGCTCGGCACAGCCGCAGGTCCGCACCCGTTCCCGACTATCGTGCGCGAATTCCAGCGTATGATCGGTGAAGAGACCAAAGCGCAGATCCTTGAGAAAGAGGGTCGCCTGCCGGATGCGGTGATCGCCTGCGTTGGCGGCGGGTCTAATGCCATCGGCATGTTTGCTGATTTCATTGACGACACCAGCGTCGGCCTGATTGGCGTCGAGCCTGCCGGTCACGGGATTGAATCCGGTGAGCACGGCGCGCCGCTGAAGCATGGTCGCGTAGGGATCTACTTCGGGATGAAATCCCCGATGATGCAAACCGATGAGGGCCAGATTGAAGAGTCTTATTCTATTTCTGCCGGCCTCGACTTCCCGTCCGTTGGCCCACAGCATGCGTATCTGAACAGCACAGGCCGCGCGGACTATGTCTCCATTACTGATGACGAAGCGCTGGAAGCCTTTAAGACGCTGTGCCGGAGCGAAGGGATCATCCCGGCGCTGGAGTCTTCACATGCTCTGGCGCATGCGCTGAAAATGATTAAAGAGAACCCGGAAAAAGAACAGCTGCTGGTGGTGAACCTTTCCGGTCGCGGTGACAAAGACATCTTCACCGTTCACGATATTCTGAAAGCACGAGGGGAAATCTGATGGAACGCTACGATAACGTATTTGCAGAGCTGAAGTCCCGCCAGGAAGGCGCGTTCGTTCCCTTCGTCACCCTGGGCGACCCGGGCCCGGAACAGTCGCTGAAGATTATCGACACCCTGATTGAAGCCGGTGCCGACGCGCTGGAGCTGGGTATTCCGTTCTCTGACCCGCTGGCAGATGGCCCGACCATCCAGAACGCGACGCTGCGCGCTTTTGCCTCCGGCGTGACACCAACCCAATGTTTCGAGATGCTGGCAGCGATCCGTCAGAAGCACCCGACCATTCCGATCGGCCTGCTGATGTACGCCAACCTTGTCTTTAACCGCGGTATTGATGAATTCTATGCCGAGTGCGCACGCGTGGGCGTCGACTCCGTGCTGGTAGCAGACGTGCCGGTTGAGGAGTCTGCTCCATTCCGCCAGGCGGCGATGCGCCATAACGTTGCGCCGATTTTCATCTGCCCGCCGAACGCAGACGACGAACTGCTGCGCCAGATTGCTTCTTACGGACGCGGGTATACCTACCTGCTCTCCCGCGCGGGCGTGACCGGTGCCGAGAATAAAGCGGCGTTGCCTCTGCATCATCTGGTGGAGAAGCTGGCTGAATACCACGCCGCGCCTCCGCTGCAGGGCTTTGGTATTTCATCCCCGGATCAGGTTGCTGCAGCAATCGATGCGAAGGCCGCCGGGGCGATTTCCGGTTCCGCCATCGTAAAAATCATCGAGAAAAACGTGGATAAGCCAGAGCAGATGCTGGCCGAGCTCAAAACCTTCGTGACAGAGATGAAAGCGGCAACGCGTAAAGCATGATGCACTCCCCGTCTGGCGCGACTGCCAGACGGTTCCCCTTTTACCCCTGTCGAGTTACGTCAAAATTGATCGCATCGATATTCTCGGTGCGAATGCCTTTTCAAACCCTGCCGTAAGCGTATGATTCGGTTTCTTTCTGTTTATACCTTCTGAGTTCAGAGGCTTACACATGTCATGGCAACATTTCAAACAGGCTTACCTGGTTAAGTTCTGGTCACCTGTACCGGCCGTTATCGCGGCAGGTATTCTCTCTACTTATTATTTTGGCATTACCGGCACCTTCTGGGCCGTTACCGGGGAATTTACCCGCTGGGGCGGACAGCTGCTGCAGCTGGCGGGCATCCACGCTGAAGAGTGGGGCTACTTTAAGCTCATTCACCTGGACGGTACTCCGCTCACCCGCATTGACGGGATGATGATTATCGGGATGTTCGGCGGCTGCTTCGCGGCGGCGCTGTGGGCTAACAACGTGAAGTTGCGCATGCCGAAAAGCCGTATCCGCATCCTGCAGGCGGTAGCCGGTGGGATTATCGCAGGGTTTGGCGCGCGTCTGGCGATGGGCTGTAATCTGGCGGCGTTTTTCACCGGGATCCCACAGTTTTCGCTGCACGCCTGGTTTTTTGCCGTGGCAACCGCAATTGGCTCTTACTTTGGCGCAAAATTCACGCTTCTGCCGTTTTTCCGCATTCCGGTAAAAATGACCAAAGTTAGTGCCGCATCGCCATTAACGCAAAAACCCACTCAGGCCCGCCGCCGTTTTCGTCTGGGTATGCTGGTCTTCTTCGCCATGATCGCCTGGGCGCTGTGTACTGCGCTGAATCAGCCAAAACTGGGGCTGGCAATGTTGTTCGGTGTTGGCTTTGGTTTGCTGATTGAGCGCGCGCAAATCTGCTTTACCTCGGCGTTTCGCGACATGTGGATCACCGGACGCACCATGATGGCCAAAGCCATTATTGCCGGGATGGCCGTGAGCGCGATCGGCATCTTCAGCTATGTTCAGCTTGGCGCCGAGCCGAAAATCATGTGGGCTGGCCCTAACGCGGTCATCGGCGGGTTGCTGTTTGGCTTTGGCATTGTGCTGGCGGGCGGCTGTGAGACCGGCTGGATGTATCGCGCCGTCGAAGGTCAGGTGCATTACTGGTGGGTGGGACTCGGGAATGTGATTGGCTCCACCCTCCTGGCCTACTACTGGGATGACGTGTCACCCGTACTGGCGACGAACTGGGACAAGGTTAATCTGCTGAACACCTTTGGCCCACTCGGTGGGCTCGTGGTGACCTATGCCCTGCTGCTGCTCGCCTTTTTACTGGTTATTGCACAGGAGAAACGCTTCTTCCGTCGTGCCACCGTCAAAACTGCAACGCAGGAGAATGCTGCATGAAAGAGATCGTGCCTGACTATCGCCTCGATATGGTGGGTGAACCTTGCCCTTACCCGGCTGTCGCCACGCTTGAGGCACTGCCGCAGCTTAAGAAAGGTGAAATTCTGGAAGTGGTGAGCGATTGCCCGCAGTCGATCAATAACATTCCGCTGGATGCCAAAAACCACGGCTATACCGTGCTGGATATTCAGCAGGATGGACCAACGATTCGTTATTTGATTCAGAAATAATCGATGACATGCGCCCTGAACAGGGCGCATTGAAGAGCACGCGTTAGAAACGATAGCCTGCTGAGAACATAAATACCCACGGATCCAGACGGGTATTGATGCTTTGCTGCTGGCCACCGGCTTTGAAACGAACGTCAGTATCAATGTCCATGTACCAGACTGAGGCGTTGATTAACCAGTCACGGTTAATCAGATAATCAAGACCTACCTGCCCCGCCATACCCCATGAGTCTTTCAGGCTGAGATCGGTAAGCCCGGCTTCTTTGCCTGTATCGTTAAACTTCTCATCAAAGAAGGTCGTGTAGTTTACACCCGCGCCAATGTACGGGCGCACCTTGCTGCTGGCATCACCAAAGTACCACTGCGCCATCAACGTCGGCGGCAGATGGTGCACCGTGGCGATATCGCCGGTCGGCCCAAGGCCAACGCGGTGACGGAACGGCGTTGCAGCCAAAAGCTCAACGCCGATGTTTTCTGTCGCCATATAGGTAAAGGTCAAACCTAACTGGGTGTTATTGCTGACGTTAAAGCCGCCCATTCCCAGTACGCTATCGGAACCTTCAGTTGGGCGAACCGTTGCCGAACCGGCTCGAATAAAAAATTCGCCTGCTTCATGCGCATACGCGCCACCAGAGAGACTGCTTAAGATAAAGGCTGCCACCGCTAATTTTTTCATATCCGCTCCATCGTTGTGGTTTTAAGTGCGGATGAGAATATACTCACAAAAGAGTATTAAGTGATCTATCACAGATCACATTAAAACCAGTAAGTTAACATTCATTGATCTGGGTTAATTTTTGATAATCAAACTTAACCAGCCAGGTGGGTTCTACATCAAATTTTAGTGATGAGCGAAAAATTACTGCCGCTTTACAAAGATATGCTTTTCCATACAAGCCTTGATGCTGCCACGGCACTCTTATCCGGTGTACAATTGCTGGCTAATTAACACCTGCAATACTCAAGGAGAGTGCATGTCTATCACGGCGAAGTCCGTCTACCGTGACACGGGAAATTTTTTCCGCAATCAGTTCATTACCTTTTTACTGATCGCGTTGCTATGCGCCTTTATCACGGTGGTGCTTGGTCATGCGTTCTCACCGAGTGAAGAACAGATTGCCAGCCTGAGCCAGGGCGACCATCTTGCCGATAGCGTGGGGTTATTTGAACTGGTGCAAAACATGACGCCGGAGCAACAGCAAATCCTGCTGCGGGCGTCCGCGGCATCAACATTTTCAGGTTTGATCGGTAATGCTGTTCTGGCGGGCGGCGTGCTGTTAATGATTCAGCTCGTTTCTGCGGGTCATCGCGTCAGTGCCCTACGCGCCATTGGCGCCAGCGCGCCAGTGCTCCCTAAGCTGTTCATCGTCATCTTTTTAACCACGCTGCTGGTACAAATGGGGATTATGCTGGTCGTGGTGCCGGGTGTGTTACTGGCTATCGTGCTCTCTTTCGCGCCGGTAATGATTGTGCAGGATAAAATGGGTATCTTTACTGCGATGCGCAGCAGCATCAGACTTGCGTGGGCGAACATGCGTCTGGTGGCACCGGCTGTGATCGGCTGGCTCCTTGCCAAAACGCTACTGTTATTATTTGCACCGAATTTTGCCGTGTTAACGCCGAACGTTGGCGCGGTCGTTGCTAATACGCTGAGCAACCTGATATCAGCAGTTCTGCTGGTCTACTTGTTCCGCCTGTATATGTTAATTCGTCAGTAATTGGGATCGTAGAATGAAGCAGTTTCTTGATTTTTTACCGCTGGTCGTCTTTTTTGCGTTTTACAAGCTGTACGACATTTATGCCGGAACGACAGCGCTGATTATTGCTACCGCTATCGTGCTGATATACAGCTGGGTGCGTTACCGCAAAGTTGAAAAAATGGCGCTGATCACCTTCATTATGGTGGCGGTATTTGGTGGCCTGACGTTGTTCTTCCACAATGATGAATTCATCAAATGGAAGGTCACGGTGATTTACGCGCTGTTTGCCGGTGCGTTGTTGATCAGCCAGTGGGTAATGAAAAAGCCGTTGATCCAGCGCATGCTGGGCAAAGAGCTTACGCTGCCGCAAGAGGTGTGGTCCCGTCTGAATGTCGCCTGGGCGGTGTTCTTTATTCTCTGCGGCCTCGCCAATATCTACATTGCTTTCTGGCTACCGCAGAACATCTGGGTCAACTTTAAGGTCTTCGGGCTGACCGCGTTGACGCTTATCTTCACGCTGTTGAGCGGTGTTTATATCTATCGACACATGCCTCAGGACGACAAGCACTGATCCTCACGCCCGGAACATGCGCGTTCCGGGCTATTTTCTCCCGTTAAAAATCATAGTAGCATCCCGCCTGAAGTCTTCAGTTACGAGTTTAAAACAATGACAACAAATGACGCCCCTCAGGGCGAACTGGTTTTACGCACACTGGCAATGCCCGCGGACACGAATGCCAATGGCGATATTTTCGGCGGCTGGCTAATGTCGCAGATGGATATGGGTGGGGCAATTTTAGCAAAAGAGATTGCGCACGGGCGGGTGGTGACTGTCCGGGTGGACGGCATGACCTTCCTGCGCCCGGTCGCGGTGGGGGATGTGGTGTGCTGTTACGCGCGCTGCGTGAAACGCGGCAACACGTCAATTTCCATCAACATTGAAGTATGGGTGAAAAAGGTCTCTTCCGAACCGATTGGACAGCGTTACAAAGCCACGGAAGCGCTGTTTATTTATGTGGCGGTCGATAACGCGGGTAAACCGCGTCAGCTCCCTCAAACCTGATTGTCAGACAAAAAAGCCTCCTTGCGGAGGCTTTTTTCATTCCATCTGCGCCCCGCCGTTCAGGCGGAAAACAATATTCACGATCAATCCACTACCCGGCTTACCGGCTTCATAGCGCCATTTACGCATCGCTGCCTTTACATCACGCTCAAACATATTTGAGGGCTGCGCAGAGAGGATTTGCACATTGTCAACGCGGCCATCTGAGGTCACGTCAAACTTCACCCGCACGCGCCCTTCAATACGGAGCGCCTGAGCACGCGCCGGATAGGTAGGCTGGTTGCGGCTGAGCGCCCTTGGTCCCGCAGGCGCTGTAACGGTCGGCTTCGTGGTCGTTGCGGTGTTGTTCATCACCGGACGCGAAGGCGCAGTATTCTCTACCGGCTGCGTTGGCCGCGTCTCGACCGGGCGTACCTCGCGTTTCGGACGCTCTTCGACTTTCTTCACCGGTTTTGGCTTCGGCTTAGGTTTCGGCTTAGGCTCCGGTTTGTGGATCACCACCGGCGCTTCCTTCGGAGGTTCCGGGACAGGCTCGGGCTCAGGTTCAGGTTCCACAACCGGCTGTGGCGGCGGAGGCGCAACCTGCGGCGGCTCAAGATCCGCTGGCGAAACCATGGTCACGGAAATTGGCTGCGCGGGCGCTGGCATTTCAATAACCTGATGAACCGAGGTATAGAGTAAACCCGCCACAACGGCACCGTGAATCACGACAGAAAGCAGCGTCGGCCAGGGAAAGCGGCGAGGTAAATCAAGGGTCATCGAAGTCATAATCATCAACGTTAAAAAACCGAACCCTGATTTTAAATGCAAATAGCAATCATATTCAATAAGACACTTTGTCTAAGCGCAATTAAAGCGCCAGAGCGGCGAAAAAAGGGGCATTTAGATCAGGGTTTTAACATTGTTTTTATCTTTACATTGCAGTCATTTGCCCTTTCACATAACGTAACTGGCACTTTTAATGGTTAAGGAGCTTCGCCGTGCTTTATGTGATTTACTCTGAAGATGTCGCTGAATCCCTGGAAAAACGCCAGTCTGTTCGCCCTGCCCACCTGGCACGCCTACAGCTGCTGCAGGATGAAGGCCGATTATTGACTGCGGGGCCTATGCCTGCGGTAGACAGCAACGATCCTGGCGCCGCGGGTTTTTCTGGCTCGACGGTCATTGCCGAGTTTGAATCTCTGGAAGCGGCAACCGCCTGGGCTGACGCCGATCCGTATGTGGCTGCCGGTGTGTACGAAAAAGTCACGGTGCGCCCGTACAAAAAAGTCTTTTGATGCCTCAAGGCTCCGCAAGGAGCCTTTTTTATCGCACCGTTAAACCTGTTTGAACCGGGTGAACTGCTGCTCAATGATACGACTGCCCCACTGATCGCCCTCCCACTCTTTCGCTAGCGTAAAGCCAAAGGATTCGTACAGGCGTCGGGCAGCGGTCAATTTATTGAACGTCCAGAGATGCACGGCAGAAAAGCCCTCGCTGTCGCAAAACGTCATGGCCTCTCTCAACAGTTTTTTGCCAACCCCATGACCCCGGCAGCCATCGTCCAGAATAAACCAGCGCAGATGCGCCTCACCCGGCTCTAAATCCTCGCCATCGATGGCGACAGATCCTACAATTCTGCCGTTCATCACAGCCAGCCAAACCTGGTTGCACGGCTTCTCGAGGCGTCCGCTAAATTCAGCAAGCCCCGCAGCAACTTTGGCTTCGAAGAAGCTGCCAAAGTTATGCTCGCGTGCGTAATAGCTGCCGTGCATTTCCGCGATGCGGCCAATCATGCCGGGACGGTAGCCTGCGACAATCACCGGTGCCGTAGGCTGGTGCTCAGCGCCGCTCTCCCGGCAGGCCAGCAGCGCGTTGGCGTAGAGCGACAGTCCCTGAGAGATGGTTTCCTGCTGTATGGGATCCAGTGATTGTATCGCTGAAATGACCCGTTCACTCCCGTAGGCATTAATCTGCTCAACGGTCTTGCGCCCCTTTGCAGTCAGCCGGAGACTTTTGACCCTGGCATCTTGCGCAGAACCCCCCTCCTCCAGTTCGCCTGCAGAAATAAGGCGTGACAGCATCCGGCTGACGCTGGATTTTTCCAGACCGAACAACTGCACCAGTTGACCTGCGGTCATCTCCTTATGCAGCTCAATTTCCACGAGGGTGTGTACGGCCGAGGGCGAGTAATGCGTAGAGGCCAGCGTGGAGGCCATAAAGCCCAGCTCTCTGACCATCAGACGTGATGCAACGCGAATGTCGCTAACTACAGGGGGTTCGTTGTGCATGTGTGTCCTCTATCATTTGGTTGTACTATACAACTAAATGACGGGGCCGTGTCAATGATATTAAAAAGGCTCCCTCAGGAGCTTTTATGAACTCTTCAACATAATGAAATAAAAGGATTTATTTCATGTTACGTCCACATGTTGACCTCGTCGATACTGAAAGCTCCGCAAATGCGGGGCTTTCCAATACAAGAAGTAACAAGCCCCATAATTTTTAACGGTAGTTGCTCTAGCCTCGTTAGCTTACGAAAGATTTAACACATTTATACATTCTCGAGGTGAGATCGTGGCTATATACATTTCGTGGTAACAGTTACAAGCTGTAGCAATTGGAGTTTTTTTTCAAAACAGTTAAGCTCTTGACACCCCTAACTTCAAGATATTATTAAACCGAGCTCACCATGAATGATAGTTATGAAATTGGCAATAGACTTATTGTTGTGATCCCTGACAAAACCGCTGAGGCAATGCGTGAAGCACAAATGGAGAAGAATGAGCCAGAAGAAAGTTTTGCGAAAAAAATAGCAAAAACTGTATTTTCTTTTTATGGAGAGCACTTTGCCGTTACTTTGGGCAAGCAAGCTGTTGTGCTTATACAAACAATAATGGATGCTCTAAATAAAGGAGCAGACCTCACAACTCTTAGCTATTCGGAATCAAAAAATCTAGATCTAATCTTCTCGCCGGGTCATCCTCGAGAAAATGTTGTGTATGCTCAACATCCTGCAAACCCTTTAATGTATTACACAGCTAGCTCGTTTCATCGCCAAGCTTTTGAACATAAATTTGCTGAGGTTATAACTCTTCTATCTAGTTTAGGTGCTCGTGAGATAAGAGTTGAACACGTTAGTGGTTGGGATCAAGAATTCTCAGCAGAAGTAGGTATCACACCTACAACTCAAGATACTGTAAAGGCTAATGTTGGAAAAACTAGTGCAGAAAAGTCCTCGCTTCTTTTTGATGCAAAACTGTCAGGACATGATACCCCATCAATTCCGGAAAACCTGATATGGTATCCTCATGAAGCACTTTGGCAAGCTATAGCAACCGCTCGAGTTCAAAACGGGTTAAAAAATTTTAATCTCTCACTGACCTATTCTGATGATTACGGATTAAATGCTGGCTTTAAAGCTACTTTAAAAGGTACTGGACTTGATTTAGGTGGTAAATTTGTTGATCACCAATCTACAGTTTGGAAAATTACTGGTACGTTTGGTTCAGCAGAAATTTAAGCTATCACCTCTTATACTTGCTGGGTGAATTTGAGTCCACTCGTTACCATAAATTTTATTAAAATAGCCCCCGTATTTGGGGCTTTAATGTTCCTTACATCCAGTGCATTTGTTGCTGGCCTGAGGTTTGCGGGTGAGGCGGCGCTAGCACCACCTCACTCGTAGAAACAATAAACCGCTCAATCGTTTCAGTGGTGACAAATGTAGCGCTGCAGTTGATATTAGTGTACTGCTGATACCGCTCTTTTGTTGTGTCAGAAAAATAGCGACTTGTGCAGGCGTGAGCGGCGAAATGACATTTTGGACAGTGAAACATGATGAGCACCTCAGAGCGTTATTGATGCATCAATTTTAACCATTAAACCTTATATATCAGAAAGATAAAAACTTTTATTATGTTACCTCTTCGCTTTCATACTCCACATCCGAAACCTTAACCTCAAGCTCTTAGCCCGTCGTGTAGCCGTTCCGGTTAAGGTAATGCACCACCCGGCTGATTATCCACGCCTATTCGCCTATAACGCGCTTAGAGCCGTTGACCGCCACACACCGGAAATGAAAACCGCATTAGTGCTCAAAGCGAAAGACACCATTCGCCTCGGGTAACGGGGCACTTTTACTGCAGGCGCATCAGGAGCCGAAGCCGCGCTGGCTGGCAAACTTTGGAATGCAAAACGGATGCAAACTCATGCACCTGATGCATGCAGAGCTTAAAAAGAGAAAATCGCGAGTAAATGAAAAGACCGGCATTCTGAGTGCCGGTCTTGTGGCTTGATGCAAGCATCAGTTTTGCCATGAAATGATGTCGTCGAGACCAGAGAGCAGGTCGGGGAAGTAACTTTCATCAATATCGAAGGAATCATTAAGGGTAATACTGTCAGCATGGTTTTCAGGCTTAAGTACCATACTAACGCCAACAGCCCCGGCAAAATGTGCCTGATGAAGCTTAAGCATAACCTGCTCGAATGCCGAGGTTAAATTAATATCCTTAAATTTCGTCCCTGTCTTTAAGGCCTGATGGAATCCATGTGCATCATTCCTGAACTGCTCCAACTGACCGACAAAAAACTCTGCAGCAAACTCTGTTTTTAGGGCAGGGATTGAGAATTCGACCCAAACCATAATACGGCTATAGGCAGGCTCTTCGGGCTCAGTCAGCCTTTCATAAGGCGTTAATTTAAGGTGTCTGTCACCGCTTGTGATATCTATCATGATCCCCCCTTACGGCATGTACTGAAAATGCATGATAGTCCAGTCAGCTTCCCTGACCAAAACCTCAAGACGGTAAGACTTATAAATATAAGTGCCTTTATTTTGCCTGTCTTCCACAAGCTTATACATACGAGCCTCGTAACGGAAAAGCCCTGGCTTTTTGAGAGGATCCGGCGTTCTTATGCCATAACGAATAGCCTTTTCCTGAATCTGTAAAGGAACATAACGACCTGGGGTCAGCATATGTTTTGCCGATGACTCACTCATCCTGAGCGCGCGAGCTGATAAGCCCATTTTAAGGCGGCCACGCAAGAGACTGATGGTAGCCTCACTGAGTCTCACAGTTACGGCGGCTTTGACACCACTTTCCAGTAACGTCTTACCTGCCCGTAAAAGACGAAATGCACCAAAGGCAATTAAAGCGAGGTCTGTTGGGTCAATCAGAGGGGCTTCTAATGGCGTTTCTTCCAGCCTGACAAACATGCCGTCTGCATCATAAATCTGCCATAAACCGGGAGCCTGAGCGACGGAATAACCAATACACATCCCGCTTTCGTCATCAACGATGGGTTTTGAGTTCAGTGGAGGATTGCGCGGGCGAAATTCGAAATATTCACCGGCTGGCAATGTAGACTGGAAGGTGTAGAAACGTCCTGGCTCGTCTGTAATTAATCCAACGCTCATTGTCATGATTTCCTTTTGGGCTAACCTTTGAGTCATCATAAAGGACGTTTTTACTTCAATCTACTTTTCCTGATTCTGATTTTATCGACTTAGGAGCTAACGCCTCGCAGGGCTCGTTGTTCAACACCACCAACACTGAAAGCGAGTTTCAGCACCGGCGGCGTTTGCTATCGTCGACGTGGCGGCGGAATTATCGGCCCTTTCACTGGGGTGAACACTTCAATTTTCGTATCGCTGATATCGCTATATTTGCTGTGATTTTCTCTTACGTTAATTAGCGATGTGAATTAAATAATCTTTCACAAAGACCATTCCATTTGAGTTGAACTTCCAGGCCACTCATCAGCGACCGGATATTTGAATTTTGTATCGACATAAATCACCGCTTCCCCACGCTCTAGCGCGTCGAGTTCCCACCGTTCGGGGTTGGGGCGACCCTGACGGCCTGAGCATCACGCGGAATGTTGACCTCACCCTGCGCGATGATGTACACCCTCATCTTGTCTGGCGCGGCTTTCCAGTTACGCCAGACATTAAAAAGGCTCCTGAGAGAGCCTTTCTTCTGTCAATGTAGCGACGCTAATCTCGCCGCAAAGCCGACAAATAATAGTCCTATCAGCCCATTTCCCAGCTTCGCCAGTTTCTTTTTGGTTTTCAGGTAGCGGGTGACAAACGCGCCAGAGAAGATCAGGAAGCTCATGTACATAAAGCTAATCAACTCAAGCGTGGTGGCGAGGATCAGGAAAGAGGTTCCGGTGTTTTGCGCATTCACGTCAATAAACTGTACGAAGAATGACACGTAAAACAGAATCGCTTTCGGGTTCGTCAGGCTCAATACCAGGGAGCGTTTCATGATCGCGCTGGCAGGCTCGGTTCCACTTTCGTGCCCATTAGTCTGTCGGGTAATGACCGACCACAGCATTTTGCCGCCGAGCCACAGCAGATAAAACGCCCCCAGATAGCGAACAATATTGAACAGCACCGGCGTGGTCTGGATTAAGGCCGCGACGCCTGCCCATGCCAGAAACATCAAAACCGCATCGCCGATAAACACACCGGTCGCGGCGAGATAGCCTTTTTTGACGCCGTGACCAATACCCGTTTTCAATACAAACAGCGTATTCGGACCGGGTACCAGCACAATGAAAAATGCGCCGACCACGTACGTCCAAAAATTCAGTACACCAAACTCCGCAAACACCTCTCCCTCCTTTTGCTGAAAAACAACGGGAATATCGCTGCAAAAACGATATTCCCGAAAACTGTCGCGTTATTGTACGCCGTTATAGCCGTCAAGATAAGTCGTGGCCAGTTCGTTGCCGTATAAAATGGCATCCTTCGGCTCCATTTCCGAGGTCCATTTGCTCTCACTATTCCCCGTGAAGGCGTGCTCCGTTTTGGCCTCTTCCTTCAACCGATCGCGAATAGCCTGTGCATACTGCTGAGCATAAGACGGCGGTTGACCCGCGGCGCGGTCAGCTTTCCCCTGCTTATACAGCTCACGAAACTGCGGCACATTGAGACGGTAATTTTGCGAAATACTGGAGGTATAATTCCCGCCCGTAAAATTGGATTGATGCGAGACGAAATAATAGGCATGTCTTTCAGGTGAGGGTTTATTGCTGTTGCAACCGCTGAGTACAGCGATCCCCATAAGTACCGCGACCACTTTTCCATTCATCCTTTGTTCCTTTTAAATTCATGAGGTTAGGCAACAGGAGTATATCGCGGAATGAGGTCGGGAAGAGACTGCGAAAAATGATAGTCTTATAAAATCAGCGGGCACCTTGACGGTGCCCTCATGGTTCTCAGATATCCTGGACGGCGAACAGCAACGCGTTGCGGTGTCTGTTTAGTCCACATTTTCTGATAGCGTGGATACGCATATTGCGGCGGGATTGTGCTTCCAGCCAACGAGCCTTACGACGACTCACCTGTCGCAACATACGCCAGCGCCCTACTTCTGTTCTACTGCGCTTCATATCGACAACTCTTTCACTCACAGAGACGCCATTATAAGCTCAACCCCGTCGCAAACCAGCGCTTTTATCTGCCGTTTTTATTTGCCAGATGAATCCTGATGCGTACACTCATAACAATACGCTTTCAAAAGGATTTTTTACTTATGACAACCTTCTACACCGTGGTGAGTTGGCTGGTCATTCTGGGATACTGGCTGTTAATCGCGGGGGTGACGTTACGCATCCTGATGAAGCGCAGAGCCGTACCTTCTGCCATGGCCTGGCTTCTGATTATTTACATTCTGCCGCTGGTGGGCATTATCGCGTATCTCTCTTTCGGTGAACTCCATCTGGGTAAACGCCGCGCCGAGCGCGCCCGCGCGATGTGGCCGTCGACGGCGAAATGGCTCAGCGATCTTAAAGCCTGCAAACATATCTTTGCCGAAGAGAACAGCAGCGTCGCCTCTTCATTATTCAAGCTGTGTGAACGCCGCCAGGGTATCGCGGGCGTTAAGGGTAATCAGCTGCAATTAATGACTTCGTCCGACGACGTGATGCAGGCGCTGATCCGCGATATTCAGCTGGCGCGTCATAACATCGAGATGGTTTTTTATATCTGGCAGCCGGGGGGCATGGCGGATCAGGTTGCTGAATCACTGATGGCCGCCGCTCGTCGCGGTATTCACTGCCGCCTGATGCTGGATTCCGCTGGCAGCGTCGCGTTTTTCCGCAGCCCGTGGGCGGGAATGATGCGCAATGCCGGTATAGAAGTGGTTGAGGCGCTGAAGGTTAATCTGCTGCGTGTTTTCCTGCGGCGCATGGATCTTCGCCAGCACCGCAAAATGATTCTGATTGATAACTATATTGCCTACACCGGCAGTATGAACCTGGTCGACCCGCGCTTCTTCAAGCAGGATTCCGGTGTCGGTCAATGGATCGATCTGATGGCGCGAATGGAAGGCCCGGTCGCCACCTCGATGGGGATCGTCTACTCGTGCGACTGGGAAATAGAAACCGGTAAGCGTATTTTACCGCCGCCCCCGGACGGCAATATTATGCCGTTTGAAGAGGCCAGCGGACATACCATTCATACCATTGCCTCCGGGCCTGGTTTCCCGGAAGACCTCATCCACCAGGCATTACTCACGGCGACCTATTCTGCGCGTGAGTATCTGATTATGACGACGCCTTACTTCGTCCCCAGCGACGATCTGCTGCACGCTATTTGTACTGCCGCGCAGCGCGGTGTAGACGTCAGTATTATTATGCCGCGCAAAAACGATTCTCTGCTGGTCGGTTGGGCAAGCCGCGCATTCTTTAGCGAACTCCTTGCCGCAGGGGTGAAAATTTATCAGTTTGAAGGCGGACTGTTGCATACCAAGAGCGTGCTGGTGGACGGTGAGCTGAGCCTCGTGGGCACAGTTAACCTTGATATGCGCAGCCTGTGGCTTAACTTTGAAATCACTCTCGTGATTGACGATGCAGGATTTGGTGGCGATCTGGCGGCGGTCCAGGATGATTATATCTCCCGCTCGCGCCTGCTGGATGCCAGACTGTGGGTGAAACGCCCTCTCTGGCAGAGAATTGCTGAACGACTGTTTTACTTCTTTAGTCCGTTGCTGTAAAACGTGCCCAACGATGTTTAACAGGTAGTCATCATGGAAATGGATCTGAACAATCGCCTGACCGAAGACGAAACGCTCGAGCAGGCCTATGACATTTTTCTCGAACTGGCGGTTGATAACCTCGATCCCGCAGATGTGATCCTCTTTAATCTGCAGTTTGAAGAACGCGGCGGTGCCGAGCTGTTCGACCCTTCAGAAGACTGGGCTGAGCATGTTGATTTTGATCTCAATCCGGACTTCTTTGCTGAAGTGGTGATTGGGCTGGCCGATGAAGATGGCGGTGAAATTAACGACATTTTCGCCCGCGTTCTGCTGTGTCGCGAGAAAGACCACAAGCTGTGCCATATTCTCTGGCGCGAATAATAAAAAAGGCTGCGATGGCAGCCTTTTTTATTTAATCCGGTAATTCACTACCACAGCGGTTACAGAAACGCGCGATGTGTTCATGCTCACCCTGATGGCAGTTCGAACATTTACGCTGCTGCTTGCGGTTCTGAAATGCACTGCTCATGTGGGTGGTAATCAGTCCCGTCGGGATCGCGATCACCGAATAGCCAATCAAAATCAGGACCGATGCCACAATACGCCCAAGCGGCGTATGCGGTGTGATATCGCCGTAGCCAACGGTTGTAACGGTCACAATGGCCCAGTAGACGGACGCGTTGAGCGTCGTAAAGCCATATTTGGGCCCTTCTATTAAATACATCAGCGCGCCAAAAACAATCATGACGATGGCAATAAACGAGTAGAACAAAATAAGCTGATGCCGCGCACTGACGATCGCACTCCAGAACACGCGTAATGACGGCATAAAACGCAGTAATTTCAGAATACGTAATACCCGAATCACGCGCATCGCTCGCCAGGCGAAGACATAGCTCAGGCTGATCTCCGGCCAAAGCCACATAACATAGAGCGGCAGGATGGTGGCTAAATCGATAAATCCCCAGAAGCTGAAAACATATCTGGCCGGGTTGGGCCAGGCTATCACTCTGAGGAGATATTCGGCGGTAAAGACCAGGGTAATCGCCAGCTCAAGCCAGACAAAGATATGCCATTCGTCAAACGTCAGGTGGTATTGCGTCCCGGCACCCGATTCAATAAAGATGACAACCACGCTGAGCAGCGCAAATAAACCGCAGAGACCTTCGAAGCGTCGCCCGGATACCGTTTCAGGATCGAATAAAAAATGATAAAGCCGCCGACGGGCTGACGTGAATAAACGCGACACAGTAACCTCGCAAAAAATAAGGGCTGACGTCATGTCAGCCCTTGCGATTATAACGGGTCTACTTTAAGGCAGGAAACCGCATGTCGGAAACTGCCCTCCAGCACCGGTCGTGTTTTTGCACATTCCGGCCCGGCCATTGGACAGCGCGTGCGGAATACGCAGCCGGACGGCGGATTAATCGGCGAAGGCAGTTCCCCTTCCAGCAGCTGAATCGTTTTATTTTTTTCCAGATCCGGGTCGGGGATCGGCACTGCCGACATCAGCGCTTTGGTATAAGGATGGAGCGGGTTGTGGTACACCTCGTCATAGGTGCCCAGTTCCACCGCGTGCCCCAGATACATCACCAGTACACGGTCTGAAATGTGCTTCACCACGGCCAGATCGTGAGCGATGAAGATCAGCGAGAGCCCCATCTCACGCTGCAGCTTCTGCAGCAGGTTAACCACCTGTGCCTGAATGGACACGTCCAGCGCGGAGACCGGCTCATCACAGATGATCAGCTTCGGTTCCAGAATGAGTGCACGCGCAATGCCAATACGCTGACACTGGCCGCCGGAGAATTCGTGCGGATAGCGGTTGATGAGGTTTGGCAGCAGGCCCACTTTCATCATCATCGCTTTCACACGATCGCGCACTTCCTGACGCGACATCTTCGGATGATAGGTGCGCAGCGGCTCGGCAATAATTTCGCCGATGGTCATACGCGGGTTCAGTGACGCCAGCGGATCCTGGAAAATCATCTGGATATCGCTGCGCACGTCGCGCCACTCGTCCGGTTTCATCCCCAGCAGGTCTTTGCCCAGCCATGCCACTTTGCCGTCGGTGGCTTTCACCAGACCGATAATGGCACGGGCAAAAGTGGACTTCCCGCAGCCAGACTCACCCACCACGCCCAGCGTTTCGCCCTCGTACAGGCGAAGCGTTACGCCATCAACGGCTTTGAGGGTTTTAGGCGGCTGCCAGAACCACTGTTTGCCGTCTTTGATATCGAAATGGACTTTAAGATCGGCAATTTCGAGCAGCACATTTCTTTTTTCATCTAATGCGTTCATACCAGCTCCTCATGCGACTTAAAGCAGGCGCGCAGGCGGCCTGGTGCAAACTCTTCCAGCGGCGGAGCGCTATTACAAATTTCCATCGCATGCGGACAACGTGGCTGGAATGGACAACCTTTTGGCAAACGCAGCAGGTTAGGCGGGTTACCCGGGATCGTCAGCAGGGATTCACCTTCCGCATCCAGACGCGGTACCGCATTTAGCAGGCCGATAGAATACGGATGTGCAGGCTGATAGAAGACATCACGCGCCTGACCGTACTCCATGGTACGACCGGCATACATCACCAGCACTTTGTCGCAGATACCTGCAACCACGCCCAGGTCATGGGTGATCATGATAATTGCCGTGTTGAATTCCCGCTTAAGCTCGTTCAACAGGGTCATGATCTGTGCCTGAACGGTCACATCCAGCGCAGTGGTCGGCTCATCAGCAATCAGCAGTTTTGGCCGGCAAAGCAGCGCCATCGCAATCATCACGCGCTGACGCATACCGCCAGAGAATTCGTGCGGGAACATGCGCATGCGCTTGCGCGCTTCCGGCATTTTTACCGCATCCAGCATTTTTACCGACTCTTCAAAGGCTTCCGCTTTACCCATACCTTTGTGCAGCATCAGCACTTCCATCAGCTGTTCGCCGACGCGCATATACGGGTTTAAAGAGGTCATTGGGTCCTGGAAAATCATCGAAATCTGCTCAGCGCGAAGCTTATTCAGCTCGTGTTCCGGCAGGTTGAGGATTTCACGACCGTTGAATTTCGCAGAACCACCAATCACGCCGTTAGACGCCAGCAGACCCATCAGCGCAAATGCGGTTTGAGATTTACCGGAGCCAGACTCCCCCACGATCCCCAGCGTTTCACCGGCGCGCAGGTTAAAATTAAGGTCGTTTACGGCGGTGACATCACCATCCGGCGTTTTAAAGGTGACACGGAGATCGTTTACATCCAGCAGCATATTGCTCTGCTGTTGCGCCATTGGCGCAGTGGCCGTTTCAATAATCGTCATGACGGCGCTCCTTAACGGTCTTTCGGGTCGAGGGCATCACGCAGGCCATCGCCGATAAAGTTGAAACAAAACAGGGTGACAACCAGGAAGCCCGCCGGATACAGCAGCAACCACGGTGAAACTTCCATCGAGTTTGCACCGTCACTCAGCAACGCGCCCCAGCTGCTTAACGGCTCTTGCGTGCCCAGCCCCAGGAAACTCAGGAAAGATTCAAAGAGGATCATGCTCGGCACCAGCAGTGAGGCATACACCACCACCACGCCAAGAACGTTCGGCACAATGTGGCGAACCACGATATTACGGGTCGATACCCCACCCACCTGTGCCGCTTCGATAAACTCTTTGCGCTTAAGGCTCAGCGTTTGACCACGCACGATACGCGCCATATCGAGCCAGGACACCATCCCGATGGCCACGAAAATCAACAGGATGTTCTGACCAAAGAAGGTCACCAGCAGGATCACGAAGAACATGAACGGGAAGGAGTTGAGGATTTCCAGCAGACGCATCATAACGGAGTCCACTTTCCCGCCGAGATAACCGGAAAGCGATCCGTAGAGCGTGCCGAGGATCACCGCCACCAGCGCGGCAGCAATACCGACCATCAACGAAATGCGGCCACCGATGGCCACGCGCACCAGCAGGTCACGACCGGATGAATCGGTACCGAAATAGTGCCCGGACTCCATATCTGGCGCGCTGGACATCATGCCCCAGTCCGTATCGAAATAGGTGAATTGCGACAGCATCGGTGCCAGCGTCACAAACAGGGCAATGATCACCAGTACGACCAGACTCGCGACGGCAGCACGGTTGTGCATAAAGCGACGACGCGCATCCTGCCAGAGGCTACGACCTTCGACTTCCAGTTTTTCACTGAAGTTTTCCAGCGCCTCGCTGTTTTTCTTACTCAACATCATGGCGTGCTCCAGTTAGTAACGGATTTTAGGGTCGATAACGGCATACAGCACATCGACAATGGCGTTAAACAGAATGGTCAGCGCACCAACCAAAATCGTCAGGCTCAGCACCAGCGAGTAGTCACGGTTAAGCGCACCGTTAACAAACAGCTGACCAATGCCCGGCAGTCCGTAAATGGTTTCGATAACCATTGACCCCGTAATGATGCCGACAAAAGCTGGCCCCAGGTAAGACAGGACGGGTAACAGCGCAGGCTTCAGCGCATGCCGTAAGATAATCCGGCGCATCGGTAAGCCTTTCGCGCGCGCGGTACGGATAAAGTTGGAGTGCAGAACCTCAATCATCGACCCGCGCGTGATACGCGCGATACTGGCGATGTATGCCAACGATAATGCCACCATGGGCAGTATCATGAACTGCAGCGCCCCACCGTTCCACCCGCCGCCCGGCAGCCATTTCAGCGTGATGGCAAATATCATGACCAGCAACGGTGCGACAACGAAGCTTGGGATAACCACCCCGGTCATTGCGACCCCCATGACGGCATAATCCCATTTGGTATTTTGTTTTAAGGCGGCGATAACGCCCGCAGCAACCCCGAGAACGACGGCGAGCAGGAATGCTGCAGCACCCAATTTAGCCGATACCGGGAAGCTTGACGCCACCAGGTCGTTAACGGAGTAGTCTTTATATTTGAATGACGGCCCAAAATCCCCGTGTGCCAGCTGCTTCAGATAGTTGAAGTACTGGGTAGAGATAGGATCGTTCAGATGGTATTTCGCTTCAATGTTGGCCATGACTTCTGGCGGCAGCGTACGTTCACCGGTAAAAGGGCTTCCCGGTGCAAGACGCATCATGAAGAAGGAAATCGTGATGAGAATAAATAGCGTTGGAATCGCTTCAAGACAGCGACGTAGGATAAATTTCAACATTGCCCGTACCTTCTGGCGTGTGCCTATATTATGTGACGTTGGTTAGACACCGTGGGGCGAGTACCCTCGCCCCACTCATTGCCATTAATGCTTGATAATATAAAGATTCTTAACGGAGATATTATCCAACGGGTCTTTACCGGTATAACCCCCTACCCACGGTTTCACCAGACGGGCGTTCACGTAGTAGTAAACCGGTACAATTGCGGAGTCTTTATCGAGTTGTTCTTCTGATTTCGCGTACAGCTCTGCGCGTTGCGCATCGTCAGTCACTTTCAGCGTATCACCGATAATCTTATCGAAAGCCGGGCTCTTATAGTGTGCAGTGTTATTCGAACTGTCACTGAGCATCGTGTTCAGGAAGGATGTCGGTTCGTTGTAGTCCGCACACCAGCCAGCACGTGCCACATCGAACGTCCCCTGATGACGGGTATCGAGGAAGGTTTTCCACTCCTGGTTTTCCAGTTTGACGTTCGCACCCAGGTTTTTCTTCCAGATAGACGCGACGGCAATAGCCAGTTTTTTATGCAGATCTGACGTGTTGTACAGCAGGCTAAACGTCAGAGGCTTATCAGCGGTATACCCTGCTTCAGCCAATAGTTTTTTGGCTTCTTCGTTACGTTTTTCCTGGGACCATTTGAACCACTCAGGTTCAACCAGTTTCATACCGTCGGTGTAAGGCGGGGTGTAGCTGTAAGCGGGCAGATCGCCCTGGTTTTTCACCTTGTTAACAATGATATCGCGATCCAGCGCCAGCTTCAGCGCGGTACGAACGCGCACGTCTGTGAACGGTGCTTTCTGGTTGTTAATTTCGTAGTAGTACGTGCACAGGTACGGATCGACGTGAACTTCTTTCGGGATCTCTTTTTTCAGTTTCTGGAAGAGTTCAATCGGCATGTTGTTATAGGTCATGTCGATCTCGCCGCTGCGGTAGCGGTTAACGTCCGTCACTTCAGAAGAAATTGGCAGGTAAGTAACCTGATTGATCACGGTTTTCGCGTTGTCCCAATACTGCGGGTTACGCTCCAGAACCATACGTTCGTTGACCACCCAGTCTTTCAGCTTATAAGCACCGTTGGTCACGATATTGGCTGGCTGCGTCCATTTTTCACCAAATTTCTCCACGGCGGATTTTGGTACCGGGGAGACGGACGGGTGAACAAGCAGCTTATAGAAGTACGGAACAGGTTCGCTCAACGTCACTTCAAAGGTATTCGCATCAATGGCTTTTACGCCCAGATCGGTAACAGGTTTTTTGCCTGCGATAATGTCATCAATATTGGCGATGTGACCATACTGCAGATAGCTCGCATACGGAGAGGCGGTATTTGGATTCGCCAGGCGCTGCCAGCTATACACGAAATCTTCAGCGGTGACCGGAGTGCCGTCGGACCATTTAGCATCTTTACGCAGATGGAAGGTCCAGACTTTGAAATCTTTGTTTTCCCATTTCTCAGCCACACCCGGAGCCGGGTGACCGTCTACGTCAGTGACCAGCAGACCTTCGAACAGATCGCGGTTAACGTTCGACTCAGGAACCCCTTCAATTTTGTGCGGGTCCAGAGACTGAACTTCCGCACCGTTGTTACGCACCAGCGTCTGTTTTTCCGCCAGTTGTACCCCTGCAGGCACATCCGCAGCCATTGCGTTGCCTGCGATTAGCGCAGTTAAAATCCCCGCCGCTACCAGATTTTTTTTTGTGATGATGGTCATTGTGTTGGTACTCCACTCATTATAATTACTGGCCTTCGCCAGCTGTGTAATCCCCTGTTGGGGCCTGTACAGCGCAGGAGTTTTTTTATGCTGCTGCCAGGTTCTTTTTTCTACTTCTGCTATCACCGACTTTTTTATTACTGACCGCTCGTATGGCCGTCTTGCGTCGATTCTCAACACGCCGCCCCGTCTGCGACGTGTTATGGATTTCTGAGATGAAAACTATATGAAAATAATTCTCATCTACTTGTTTAATTCTGCAAAATATAAGGCCGGAAAGTATCAAATGGCGCAAACGCCCGCCAATACATTTTGCAAATTTGTTAAGCAATTCTCTTTTACGAAGGATGCCGTTTCTCTGACAATCGTCTCACCGGACAGCATTTATCAAAAAATTGGTGGATATTCAATAAGATGTAAGAAACCTTTTCTGCACGCACTTCAATGCGTCGCCCCAGGCAGATTTTGCACAAAAATTTAACAACTGGTTATTATTTAGCACATTCCTCTAGGGGAACATTGAAATTACTAATATCATTTCGGATATCACTCAGCAAGCCCCAGACTATCATGTGAGTAAAATAACAGAGCATTCGAAGGATTTATGTGCAGGCGGGTGGTTAAGAAAGAATTAACTCATTGAAATACAAGAAAAGAGGATTATTAGTAGAATTTATTATGTCATGTTCACATTTCAACTTTATTTATATGATTTGCTGATAATGACGTAAAAAAAACGGAGCCCCTGGCTCCGTCCTTTCATATGAAGTTTTAATGCAATAACCCAGGGAAAATGCTTTTAATGCCGGTAACGATAAACTCAATACCCAGCGCCATCAGTAGCAGACCCATGATACGGGTAATAACGTTGATGCCTGTTTGCCCTAACAGCCGCACCAGCCAGGGGGCCATGCGGAATACGCCCCAGCAGCAGAGCGCGAAAAGCGCAATCGCCACGGAAAAACCGATCAGGTGCATCAGACTGTGATAGCGCGTCCCCCACACTATCGTCGAGCTAATGGCCCCCGGACCCGCCATCAGCGGCAATGCCAACGGAACGACACCGATACTTTCACGAACCGCTGTTTCTGATTTCTCCTGTTTGTTCTGTTTATCCTCGCCCAGCTTACCGCTGATCATCGACATGGCGATGGTGACAACCAGAATCCCGCCCGCAATACGGAAGGAATCAATAGAGATACCGAACAACTGCAGAATGGCGTCGCCCAGGTAAAGCGACGTCAGCAGAATAATCGCTACCGATAAGTTTGCCGTCAGGTTGGTTTTGTTTCTGGCTGCGGCTGTCTGGTAGCTGGTCATACTGATGAAGACAGGGATAATCCCCACTGGGTTCACCAGTGCAAACAAACCAATAAAAAACTTAAAATATGTAGGGAAATCAAAGAGCGTTTGAATCACATTTAGCTCCGCTAATGAGCATGTTCAGGGACAGAAAATATGTCATGATAAAACCGCGCTGAAGATACGCTTTTTTGCAGCATTCTTCACCAGAAATCTGTGCCAAAACGTTATCATTTCATGATGTTAAACATTTGTAGATTCAATGATAGCGCCACTTCTAATAGTTTCGTAATTATTTAACAGTGGAAAATTCTTGCCGAAATAGGCTGCTGAAAGGTATCAGCTTAGGGAAAAATTGATGCAGATCATGATTTCCGTACTCAGAAGTGAGTAATCTGATTACGCCGCCAGGGAGATCACCTATCAAAAAGGTATGATGCTAAGGTAAGGCTCTTTTAGTAAATTAGTGAGCTGGAACGAGAAGTAAGCCCTTGTTTTACTGTGTGTTACGCAAGTGGTATCGGCTCTGTCTATACTGTGTGACGTATCGAGCGCTGGTTTACTAAAAGAGTTTAAACATTATCAGGAGAGCATTATGGCTGTTACTAATATCGCTGAACTGAACGCACTCGTCGAGCGCGTTAAAAAAGCCCAGCGTGAATATGCCAATTTCACCCAAGAACAGGTTGATAAAATCTTCCGCGCGGCCGCACTGGCTGCTGCAGATGCTCGAATCCCTCTCGCTAAAATGGCCGTTGCCGAATCCGGTATGGGTATCGTTGAAGATAAAGTGATCAAAAACCACTTTGCTTCAGAGTATATCTACAACGCCTATAAAGATGAGAAAACCTGTGGCGTGCTGTCTGAAGACGACACCTTCGGTACCATCACTATTGCAGAACCTATCGGCATCATTTGCGGTATCGTTCCAACCACTAACCCAACGTCTACTGCTATCTTCAAATCACTGATCAGCCTGAAGACCCGTAACGCAATCATCTTCTCCCCGCACCCACGTGCAAAAGACGCGACCAACAAAGCAGCAGATATCGTTCTGCAGGCTGCAATTGCAGCTGGCGCACCAAAAGATTTGATTGGCTGGATTGATCAGCCGTCTGTTGAACTGTCCAATGCACTGATGCATCACCCGGACATTAACCTGATTCTGGCGACCGGTGGTCCTGGTATGGTTAAAGCTGCATACAGCTCCGGTAAACCAGCCATCGGCGTAGGCGCAGGTAACACCCCTGTTGTTATCGACGAAACGGCGGATATCAAACGTGCCGTTGCGTCTGTACTGATGTCAAAAACCTTCGACAACGGCGTTATTTGTGCGTCCGAGCAGTCTGTTGTGGTTGTTGATTCCGTGTACGATGCCGTGCGTGAACGTTTCGCGAGCCACGGCGGCTACCTGCTGCAGGGTAAAGAGCTGAAAGCCGTTCAGGACATCATCCTGAAAAATGGCGCACTGAATGCTGCTATCGTAGGTCAACCCGCATATAAAATTGCTGAGCTGGCAGGCTTCACCGTTCCGGCAACAACCAAGATCCTGATTGGTGAAGTGAAAGTTGTCGATGAAAGCGAACCGTTCGCTCACGAAAAACTGTCCCCTACTCTGGCAATGTACCGTGCCAAAGATTTCGATGACGCGGTAGAGAAAGCAGAGAAACTGGTTGCCATGGGCGGTATCGGTCACACCTCTTGCCTGTACACCGACCAGGATAACCAGCCAGAACGTGTTGCTCACTTCGGTCAGAAGATGAAAACTGCACGTATCCTGATCAACACCCCTGCTTCTCAGGGTGGTATCGGTGACCTGTATAACTTTAAACTCGCACCTTCCCTGACTCTGGGTTGTGGTTCCTGGGGTGGTAACTCCATCTCTGAAAACGTTGGTCCAAAACACCTGATCAACAAGAAAACCGTTGCTAAGCGAGCTGAAAACATGTTGTGGCACAAACTTCCGAAATCTATCTACTTCCGCCGTGGCTCTCTGCCAATCGCGCTGGATGAAGTGATTACTGATGGCCACAAACGTGCGCTCATCGTGACTGACCGTTTCCTGTTCAACAACGGCTACGCAGATCAGATCACCTCAGTACTGAAAGCCTCTGGCGTTGAAACTGAAGTCTTCTTTGAAGTTGAAGCTGACCCAACCCTGAGCGTTGTTCGTAAAGGTGCTGAACTGGCAAACTCCTTCAAACCAGATGTGATTATCGCACTGGGTGGCGGTTCCCCAATGGACGCCGCGAAAATCATGTGGGTCATGTACGAGCATCCGGAAACCCACTTCGAAGAGCTGGCGCTGCGCTTTATGGATATCCGTAAACGTATCTACAAGTTCCCGAAAATGGGTGTGAAAGCGAAAATGATCGCTGTCACCACCACTTCCGGTACCGGTTCAGAAGTGACGCCGTTTGCGGTTGTAACTGATGATGCAACAGGTCAGAAATACCCACTGGCGGACTACGCGCTGACCCCAGATATGGCTATCGTTGATGCCAACCTGGTGATGGATATGCCGAAATCACTGTGTGCCTTCGGTGGTCTGGATGCCGTGACTCACGCCCTGGAAGCCTATGTGTCTGTACTGGCGTCCGAATTCTCTGACGGTCAAGCTCTGCAAGCGCTGAAACTGCTGAAAGAGAACCTGCCAGCGTCTTACAACGAAGGGTCTAAAAACCCGGTAGCGCGTGAGCGTGTACACAGTGCTGCAACCATCGCTGGTATCGCGTTTGCGAACGCCTTCCTGGGTGTTTGTCACTCAATGGCACACAAACTGGGTTCTCAGTTCCACATTCCTCACGGTCTGGCGAACGCTCTGTTGATCAGCAACGTTATCCGTTATAACGCGAACGACAACCCAACCAAGCAGACTGCATTCAGCCAGTACGACCGTCCACAAGCACGTCGTCGTTACGCTGAAATCGCTGACCACCTGGGTCTGAGCGCACCGGGCGACCGCACTGCTGCTAAGATTGAGAAACTGCTGGCATGGCTGGACAGCATCAAAGCTGAGCTGGGTATTCCTAAATCTATCCGTGAAGCAGGCGTTCAGGAAGCTGACTTCCTCGCTCACGTAGATAAACTGTCTGAAGACGCATTTGATGACCAGTGTACTGGTGCTAACCCGCGCTACCCACTGATCTCCGAGCTGAAACAGATTCTGCTTGATACCTACTACGGTCGCGAGTTCAAAGAAAATGACACTGTCGCGGTGAAAGTTGAAGCGCCTGTTGTTAAAGCTGACAAAAAAGCGAAGAAAAGCGCTTAATTGACAGCCTAATAAAAAACCCGCCAATGGCGGGTTTTTTTATGCCTGCTGATCGGCAAAGAAATCTGCACTGCCCTATTTCCGGTTATCGCTCTGGATAGCCGTCAGTGAACCTACAACAAGTGCTTCTTTATAGTGCTTGCGACAGACCGATACATAGCGCTCGTTGCCTCCTATAACGACCTGCTCGCCATCCGCGTAGGGTTTACCCGATTGATCGAGACGAAGCACCATACTGGCTTTACGGCCGCAGAAACAGATAGTCTTCAGCTCAACGAGCTTATCCGACCATGCGAGCAAATACTGGCTGCCAGCAAATAACTCGCCGCGAAAATCGGTGCGTAGACCATAACAGAGTACGGGAATATCCAGTTCGTCAACGACTTCAGAAAGCGCATGAACCTGTTCACGCGTCAGGAACTGGCTTTCATCTACCAGAACACAATGGATGGGCTTAGCGGCGTGTTCAGTGCGGATATCATCCAGTAAATCCGTTTGCGGGTTATAGAGCCTTGCTGGCGACGAAAGTCCTATTCTTGAACTTACCTTCCCTGCACCAAAGCGATCGTCGATTTCAGCGGTGTATACAACGGTGCGCATCCCCCGCTCCTGATAATTGTATGAGGATTGCAGTAACGCCGTCGATTTCCCTGCATTCATTGCCGAATAGTAGAAATAAAGTTGTGCCATTGGCCGAAGAACCCTAATCAATGTGTAATATTCCCGATGAATCATTGTACCATATTTTGTCCCGTCATCAGCGATACACCGCACAGACTATGCCGCTGAACCCGTGATTAACCCTCGGTACTTTTAGAAAATAATGCGTTAAAACATACATTAAACGCTTATCGGGCTGCCAATAAGCAACTTATGCAGCCAAACATAACACTTCTTTTTATACTGGAATTTACGTTCATTAAAATTCACTATTTATTAACTATTTTTGTCTTACCCGCGCGTCCCTGAAGTAATACAAAAGGCTGATATTTATCCGCCGCAACTATAATTCCTGAGGGAAATGTCACAAAACCAAACATGCATACCGCTGGTTTTTGCCGTTTGACGTGAAATCATCAGACCAGACACACGGTGAAATTTAAGTTAGCGTAATTAATAATAGCGCCGACGATTTCGTATTTTTTGAATTCCTTACATTCCCACCTATTGCACAACTCAATTTATCGCTCTATTATTAGGACAACAAACCACCCCCCATTATAAGTTTGAGATTACTACAATGAGCGAAGCACTTAAAATTCTGAACAACATCCGTACTCTTCGTGCGCAGGCAAGAGAATGTACCCTTGAAACGCTTGAAGAAATGCTGGAAAAATTAGAAGTTGTAGTTAATGAGCGTCGTGAAGAAGAAAGCGCAGCTGCTGCTGAAATCGAAGAACGCACTCGTAAACTGCAGCAATATCGCGAAATGCTGATTGCAGATGGTATCGATCCAAACGAATTGCTGAACAGCATGGCTGCGGCGAAAACCGGTACCAAAGCAAAACGCGCTGCTCGTCCGGCTAAATATAGCTACATTGATGAGAACGGCGAAGAGAAAACCTGGACCGGCCAGGGTCGTACTCCAGCTGTTATCAAGAAAGCAATGGATGAGCAGGGTAAACAACTGGATGACTTCCTGATCAAGGATTAATCCGAATCTATTTACAAAAATCCCGCTTAATGCGGGATTTTTTTTACGCGAAATTCTGCTGAGCAACCCTTTACACTCTGTCATATGTCGCCACAGACTATTTAATGTCTTTTACAATCCCTCTCCAGCAGCCACTGAGCCTCGTTATGGGCATAAAAAAACCGGTGGGCATCGCCACACCGGTCTTGTTCAACTGAGTATCAGACTATTTCTTAATACCCACGTTTTCTTTGAGCCAGGCTTTAAATTCTTCGCCCAGGGTATTGTGGCGAATACCATATTCAACGAATGCCTGCATATAACCGAGTTTATTACCGCAGTCATGGCTCTTACCTTTCATGTGGTAAGCTTCTACGGTTTCTTTTTCGATCAGCATATCGATGCCATCGGTCAGCTGGATTTCATCACCCGCTCCCGGAGGCGTTTTCGCCAGCAGTGGCCAAATCTCAGCACTCAGCACGTAACGACCCACAACCGCCAGATTAGATGGCGCGACGTCCGCTTTCGGTTTCTCAACGACACCTACCATAGGAACGCTTTCGCCTGGCTCCAGATTAACGCCCTTGCAGTCCACAACACCATAGGCGGTAACGTCTTCTACAGGTTCAACCATGATCTGGCTGCTGCCTGTTTCGTCGAAGCGCTTGATCATCTCAGCCAGGTTATCCTGAGACAGATCTGATTCAAATTCGTCCAGAATAACGTCCGGCAGAATAACAGCAACCGGCTCATCACCCACAACCGGGTGTGCACACAGCACAGCATGACCCAGACCTTTCGCCAGCCCCTGACGAACCTGCATAATGGTGACGTGTGGAGGACAAATAGACTGAACTTCCGCTAACAGCTGGCGCTTAACGCGTTTTTCCAGCATCGCTTCAAGTTCAAAACTTGTATCAAAATGGTTTTCGATAGAGTTTTTAGATGAATGCGTAACCAGCACAATCTCAGTAATCCCTGCCGCGATACATTCATTTACGACGTACTGGATTAATGGCTTATCAACTAAAGGCAGCATCTCTTTAGGGATTGCCTTCGTTGCTGGTAACATCCTGGTCCCCAATCCCGCTACCGGGATGACGGCCTTTCTGACTTTCGAATTTAGGGCAGCCATTCAAATTCTCCTGAGCTGTTCAAGTTTTGAACTTTTATGCATTAAATAACGCGTTGAGTATATCAGCCTCAGCCTTTAGTACGGGTCTGAAAAGAACGCGTTGCCGATCAATTAGGATAAATACGCATGAATCTGGCAGCGATAGTAGCACCGCCAACTAAACACTGGAAAAGCAATCTCAAGAATAAAACTCAACTGCTTATTCCGTGGACAACATTAAGCGCAACCGCCCGCCAGCGCCCCAAATTTGGCACTGCCAGGAGGAACAGCGATGGCTAATTTGATTGAGGTAAGCCGTCCCCAGTGTTCCCAGCGGTACGCCGTTACTCACCTGAATATGATGCTCCCCCGTATTCAGAGAAGCGTTTAAACCCGCAGAAACAAGAATCAGATTTTTCAGTCCGCTGTGATAATAACCGACGAGTAGCGGAAACTGCCCAGGCAAATTAGCCTGGCGGAAAAGCTGATTTACTTGTTTAAGCAAACTGCCTAATTCAGGAAGCCGCTGCCCCTGATGGGATAACTGCTCCTGCAATAATCCATTAAATAGCGCACGAAGTAACAATGCGGCTAAAACACCATTGTCTCCTGCACGGGTCACGTCCAGACAATAAAAGGCAAGATCGGAATCGGATAACGGTGCAATATCGAGCACCAGACCATGCTGGTCTGCCGCCACGAGCTGTCGATAATTTATGCGGCAATGGGAAAGCGTTTGTTGTACCGGCGGCTGAAGCTCTTGTAGCAATTTGGCTGCGGCAAGCGGATTACTGACCAACGCATCCCAGTCCTGAAACAGACGTTCTTCTTCTTCAACGCGGGAATTGAACATGTTGGGATAAAGGCAAGCGAGCACCGTCTCACGCAGACGGTTCAAATCCTTGACGGGCTTGAGCAGAATATCCTGTACCCCCAGCCGTAGCGCTTTCGCGATATCCGCCATATTCTCCGTCGCAGAGATCACCAGCACAGGCATTTGGTTTCCTTCGTTGCGAAGATGCTCAACCAGTTTCAGGCCATTCATTCGCGGCATCGCGATGTCGCAGATCATCAAGTCCGGGGCAATAGACGTCATTTTCTCCAGCGCGTCGATGCCGTCCTCGGCAAGAGAAGTATCCGCACCCAGTGAGGATAACCACGAATCCAGCAAAGAGCGGAAAACGGGCTCGTCTTCAACGATTAAAATGTGTTTTCCGACCAATGGCTGCGTCATGGTTCCTCCCCTGGCTGACAGTTACTCAATAGTGGCATGCTATTGGTACTATCGCCTGTCAGATTTTGCTGAAGTAATCAAATAAAGGATGCTTAAAGTGCTGTTCGCACAAATGGCAACAATTCATCTATTTTCTTTTCGACGGCTAAGGAACCCGCTGAAATCGCGGCCTCAGCTCTATGGAAATCAAGGGTAGAGATTTGAGGACAATAAGGTTGAATCAGAATATCGGGAGGATCGCCCGCCATACGGTTTCGCTTCAGGCGATTCTCAAGCACCTGAATTGACGTGGTCATGATTTCCAGGGCGGTGGGTGCCGTTACTGCTCGGCGAGTTGCCAGGCGTCCAATTCTTCCGCGCAAACGCGCATGCCAGGCGAGCTTCTCACCTTCGGCATCATCACTTTGCAGATTAACGGGCATGAGGTCTTGCTGCATCAGGTGGGCATCATGTTGCAGGTCCACGGCAATCACAATATCCGCGCCCATGGCACGCGTCAGGGAAACAGGGACCGGGTTTACTACCCCGCCATCGACCAGCCAGTAGCCGTTATGTGGCACAGGGGCCATTAATCCCGGCATGCTGCAGGACGCACGGACAGCAAGATGAAGATCGCCTTCGGTGAGCCACAGCTCACGTCCTGTACTGAGGTTCGTGGCCACCGCGCCAAACGGCAACTGACAGTGGGTAAAGTCATCAAGGGGCATAATCTGACGGAACTGATTAAACACGCGCTCGCCGCGCAGCAGGCCGCCACGCTGCCAGGAGAGATCCATCAGGCGCAGCACATCCCAGTAGCTGAAGGAACGTACCCATCTCTCAAGCTCCGGTAGCTTACCGCAGGCATATGCTGACCCGACCAGCGAACCAATCGAACAGCCTGCAACGATATCAACGTCAATACCCATCTGTTTCAAGGCGTTGATAACGCCAATATGCGACCAGCCTCGGGCTGCACCTGAGCCTAACGCCAGTCCAATTTTTACTTTTCTCATTAGCCCTGTTTTACTTCCCCTGGATCCCCAACATAGCGTCAACGCAACAGCTCAGTTAACATAGTGCTACCCTAAGCGTTAAACGCCCTTATTTTTTGTTCCAGGAAGAGAATCGTGTCTCAACTCTGCCCCTGTGGTAGCGCTCTGGAGTATAGCCTATGTTGCCAGCGATATCTTACTGGCGAGCAGGTTGCTCCAGACCCGTCACATCTGATGCGTTCGCGGTATACTGCTTTTGTGATCAAAGACGCAGATTATTTAGTCAAGACCTGGCACCCCACTTGCCATGCAGCTGATTTTCAGCAAGACATTGAAGCGGGCTTCGCCAATACCCACTGGCTCGGTCTCACGGTCTTTGATTCAGCCCCCGGTCGTGATGAAAACGAGGGTTACGTAAGTTTTGTTGCCCGTTTTACCGAACAGCACAAACCCGGTGCCATTATTGAACGTTCCCGTTTCTTAAAGGAAAGCGGGCAATGGTATTATATTGACGGAACGCGTCCTCAATTCGGTCGTAACGATCCCTGCCCTTGCGGTTCAGGTAAAAAATTTAAAAAGTGTTGCGGGCAGTAATGCCTGACAACCCAGACTTCGCAAATACACAAACAGGATTTCCCGGCGATGCAATCACTACAACGTAAAGTTCTGCGCACCATCTGTCCCGATCAAAAAGGACTGATCGCACGAATTACCAACATTTGTTACAAACATGAACTGAATATCGTGCAGAACAACGAGTTCGTTGACCACCGTACCGGTCGCTTCTTTATGCGCACCGAGCTCGAAGGTATTTTCAACGACAACACCCTGCTTGCCGATCTGGATAGCGCCCTGCCGGAAGGTTCCGTGCGTGAACTGACGCCTGCTGGCCGTCGTCGCATTGTGATCCTGGTGACCAAAGAGGCACACTGCCTGGGCGACCTGCTGATGAAAGCCAACTACGGCGGTCTTGATGTCGAAATTGCCGCTGTTATCGGCAACCACGAGACGCTGCGTACGCTGGTCGAGCGTTTTGATATTCCATTCGAACTGGTCAGCCACGAAGGACATACCCGTGAAGAGCACGACGACCTGATGGCGCAGGCGATTGAAGCGCATAATCCAGATTACGTGGTGCTGGCGAAATATATGCGCGTATTAACGCCATCCTTCGTATCTCGTTTCCCGAATAAGATCATCAACATTCACCACTCGTTCCTTCCCGCCTTTATTGGCGCGCGCCCGTACCACCAGGCGTACGAGCGCGGCGTGAAGATCATCGGTGCGACGGCCCACTATGTGAATGACAACCTGGATGAAGGTCCTATCATTATGCAGGACGTGATTCATGTGGATCACACCTATACCGCAGAAGACATGATGCGCGCTGGGCGCGACGTTGAGAAAAACGTCTTAAGCCGTGCGTTGTATCAGGTGCTTGCCCAACGCGTCTTCGTTTACGGCAACAGAACCATCATTCTTTAATCTTTCGGAAAATGAATTGATTAGCTTTGCACCTTTGCGGATAAAAAGCAGGCAAACAACTTCATTTCCCTAAAGGAATGCTTTACAGGGGCGTCTCATTTGATATGATGCGCCCCGCTTCCAACAGGAAGCAGGCCTGTAAAAAGCATTACCCCGTGGTGGGGTTCCCGAGCGGCCAAAGGGAGCAGACTGTAAATCTGCCGTCATCGACTTCGAAGGTTCGAATCCTTCCCCCACCACCATCTCTCAGCATTACCTCAAAATTTGAATTACCCCTGGTGGGGTTCCCGAGCGGCCAAAGGGAGCAGACTGTAAATCTGCCGTCATCGACTTCGAAGGTTCGAATCCTTCCCCCACCACCATCATTTCCCGAATAATCCAAAAAAATCATTATAAAACTTAACCGCGTCCGCCTTCGTAGGCCGGGTAAGGCGCAGCCGCCACCCGGCGACAGAAACCTACATCGGCGGCAACCGTCGCTTCACCGGCGAGCTCTTCACAATCGACGTATTACACTGGGCATGCTCTGCCAGGCCGTCCAGCAATACATCCAGCTGTTCTATCGACCGTACCACCAGCCTGATCACAAAACAGTCCTCACCCGTGACTTTGTCACTCTCAATGCACTCCGGCATGGCCTGAATGTATTTATCCACCTTATGCAATAACCCCGGCAATGGGCGCACGCGCACCAGCGCCTGCAAGGTGTATCCCAGCGCCGCCAGGTTCACCCGCGCACCATAACCCTGAATCACATCGCGCTCTTCCAGCCTCTTCAAACGTTCTGCCGTGCTGGGTGACGTCAATCCCACACGACCACTCAGCACCTTCAGCGACGCACGTGCGTCCTCTACCAGACAAGCCAATATTTGCCGATCGATATCATCAAGCAGGTATTCCATCGCTTTCACCTAATTTTAAAAAGTCATTAACCTGTTTCACCTTATATCAGCCCTGTAAAAACCGACAGTGATTTTCGACAATAGGGTCATTAATCAGGAGGTGGATGATGCGTGATTTACAAAAAGGCGTCGGGCAGATGAGCCTGGCGATGTTAATTTCCGGCTCTATCGGCGCGTTTGTTTTACTCTCCGGTCTGCCGGTAACAGAAGTGGTGTTCTGGCGCTGCGTCATCGGCGCGGTTACGCTTTATATGTTCGTCCGGTTAAGTCGAAAGCCCTTCAGTCCCCTCACCCGCACCACGCTGCTGCTGGCCATTTTTGGCGGCGTAGCGCTCGTGGTGAACTGGCTGCTGCTGTTTGCAGCCTATGAGCGGATCTCGATTGGCCTGTCAACCGTGGTCTATAACACCCAGCCGTTTATGCTGGTGATGATGGGGATGCTTTTAGGCGAACGCGTCAGTCTGGTGAAGTGGGGTTGGTTGATCCTCGCCTTCGGCGGCGTGGTGATATTGCTTTCCAGCGAGCTGAGCGGCACGCATGACAGTGAATGGCTCACAGGTATCGGGCTGGCGCTGGGTGCAGCATTCTTTTACGCGCTGACTGCCATTATCGCCCGCAAACTGAAATCCATCGCACCGCAGCATATCGCTTTTATTCAGGTGCTGACAGGGGTGGTGATGCTTCTTCCGCTGGCGCATATGCCTTCCCTTTCGGGCGATTTCCCCTGGACGATACTGCTGACATTGGGCATTGTCCATACCGGCATCATGTATCAGTTGCTGTATAGCGCCATTCAGAAACTCCCCACTCCAGTGACTGGCTCGCTGTCGTTTATCTATCCGGTGGTCGCCATTGTTGTTGATAACCTGGTGTTCGGACACTCGCTGAACCTCACGCAGCTTGCGGGCGGCGCGCTGATTTTGTTTGCCGCTGCGGGCAACAACCTGGGCTGGGGCGAAAAAAAACCCCGCGAATGCGGGGTGGGTATCAAAACGGCAAATTAGCGACGGGCGCGCACAATCTGATATTTGCGCGTCAGGTACTCAACCGGCGCGCTCCAGATGTGCACCAGGCGAGAGAACGGGAACAGCACAAACAGCGTCATCCCCAGCACCAGGTGCACGCGGAAGATAAAGGCCACGCCGTCCAGATGCTCAGATGCGCCGCCATGGAAGGTCACCACGGACTGCGCCCAGCCGACCAGCTTCATCATTTCGCTACCGTCCATATGCTGCGCTGAGAACGGAATCGTCAGCAGACCCAGCGCACACTGCACCATCAGCAGGGAGAGGATCAGGATGTCCGCAGCGGTCGTGGTGGCACGCACGCGCGGGCTGAACAGACGACGTTTCAGCAGCAGCAGACCGCCGACCAGACACATCACGCCGCTGGCACCGCCCGCAAACATCGCCATTTTCTGCTTCACTTCAATCGGCAGCCAGGCTTCGTACATCCAGTGCGGTGTCAGCATGCCCAGGAAGTGACCGGCAAAAATCCCCAGGATCCCGATATGGAACAGGTTAGAGGCGAGGTTCATCCCCTTGCGGTCCAGCATCTGGCTGGAGGCCGCCCGCCAGGTATACTGGCCATAGTCATAACGCAGCCAGCTTCCCACCAGGAATACGGTGCCCGCAATGTACGGGTAAATGTCAAAGAAGAACATATTCAGGAAGTGCATTATTGCCGTCCTCCGTTAGAGATATTCAAATATTGCGGAGCAACAGCCCCGGCAAAACGACGCTGGTGAGCGGAGATTTCAGACTCGCCGCAGTTCTGGTCAGCAAAGAACTTCACCTGCTCTTCTTCCCAGACCGCATCAAGCGCCTGCGGAGTGTCGTCGCGCGCTTCGTCCGCGATTTTTTCCGCTACTTTTTCGCTATCAACGGCGGCATTTGCCAGCTTCACCAGCAGGTCAAAGAGCACCGCATAAGCACTTTCGCGCTGCTGAAGACGCGCGCCAAGCAGCGCCAGGATCGGTGCGATGTCCTGTAAACCGCCCAGCGCCTCTTCTTTTGGCAGCTGCGCCAGATATTCCAGGTACAGCGGGAGGTGGTCTGGCAGTTCGCGGCTGTCGAGCTGCAGGCCGTGCTGCTCGTACTGGGACATCAGGTCGACCATCGCCTGACCACGATCGCGGGATTCACCGTGGACGTGTTCAAACAGCAGCAGAGACGTCGCGCGCCCGCGGTCAAACAGCTGGCTGTAGTCGGCCTGCGCGTCCAGGAGATCGCGCGCTAACAGATCGCGGAGGAAAACGCCCAGCTTCTGGGCATCCGCTTTATCCAGGTTTTCAGATGACGCGAGTGCATCAAAGAGTTCCTGCTGATGCTGCGCAAGCGCAGCATCCGGGTACTCGAGCAGACGCGAAACAATGACGAGTTCAATCATTGGTGCGGCTCCGTTTTGCTGGTCACATCCATGGCGTCGATGCGGCGGCTGTTAAACAGGTTGAACTTGGTGTCTGAGCCGTGGCAACCGTCACCGAAGCTAAAGCCACATCCGTTTTTCTCCGGGAAGGCGTCGCGCGCCTGCTCGCGGTGGCTGCTCGGTACGACGAAACGGTCTTCGTAGTTCGCAATCGCCAGATAGCGGTACATCTCCTGAGCCTGTGCTTCGGTCAGACCAACCTCTTCCAGCGCACGGGTATCGGTAACGCCGTCAACGGTCTCAGCACGCTTGAAGTGACGCATCGCCAGCATACGCTTCAGCGCCAGCAGGACCGGCTGGGTATCCCCTGCGGTCAGCAGGTTCGCCAGGTACTGCACCGGAATACGCAGGCTTTCCACGTCCGGCAGAATGCCGTTGCCGCCCAGTTCACCCGCGTCAGCGGCTGACTGAATAGGCGACAGCGGCGGCACGTACCAGACCATCGGCAGCGTGCGGTATTCCGGATGCAGCGGCAGCGCCAGCTTCCAGTCCATCGCCATTTTGTACACCGGGGACTGCTGCGCCGCGTCGATCACGCTCTGCGGCACGCCGTCCTTCAGCGCCTGCTCGATCACCTTCGGATCGTTCGGATCGAGGAACACGTCCAGCTGACGCTGGTACAGATCTTTCTCGTTCTCGGTGCTTGCTGCCGTTTCAATCGCGTCCGCGTCATACAGCAGCACGCCGAGGTAGCGAATACGGCCTACGCAGCTTTCTGAACAGACGGTCGGCATACCGGCTTCAATGCGCGGATAGCAGAAGATGCACTTCTCTGACTTGCCGCTCTTCCAGTTGAAGTAGATTTTTTTATACGGACAGCCGGTGATGCACATGCGCCAGCCGCGGCACTTGTCCTGGTCGATGAGTACGATGCCGTCTTCTTCACGCTTGTAGATGGCGCCGCTCGGGCAGGTCGCCACGCACGCCGGGTTAAGGCAGTGCTCGCACAGGCGCGGCAGGTACATCATGAAGGTGTTTTCGAACTGGCCGTACATCGCCTTCTGCATGTTCTCGAAGTTTTTGTCTTTCGACAGCTTCTCGAACTCACCGCCCAGATCGTCTTCCCAGTTCGGGCCTTTCTCGATCTTGTTCATACGCTGACCGGTGATCAGCGAGCGAGGACGAGCAATCGGCTGATGTTTACCTTCCGCGGCGTTATGCAGGTTCTGGTAGTCGAAATCGAACGGCTCGTAGTAATCGTCGATGCCCGGCAGATGCGGGTTAGCGAAGATTTTTCCCAGAAGCCAAGCGCGGTTGCCCATGCGCGGCTGGATTTTGCCGTTGATTTTGCGGATCCAGCCGCCCTTGTATTTTTCCTGATCTTCCCAGTTGGTCGGGAAGCCGGTGCCCGGCTTGGTTTCCACGTTGTTGAACCAGGCGTACTCGGTGCCTTCGCGGCTGGTCCAGACGTTTTTACAGGTGACTGAACAGGTATGACAGCCGATGCATTTATCCAGATTCAGCACCATGCCGACTTGTGAACGAATTTTCATTTTACGCTCTCCTGTACCTGGTCATTACCTTCGCCGTCTAACCAGTTAATATTCTTCATCTTACGTACCACCACGAACTCATCGCGGTTAGATCCTACGGTGCCGTAGTAGTTAAAGCCGTAGGCCAGCTGCGCATAGCCACCAATCATATGGGTCGGCTTCGGCGTAATACGGGTGACCGAGTTATGAATACCGCCGCGCTGCTCGGTGATTTCTGAGCCAGGAATGTTCACGATACGTTCCTGCGCGTGGTACATCATGGTCATCCCTGCTGGAACACGCTGGCTAACCACTGCACGAGCGGTCAATGAACCGTTGCTGTTGAAGACTTCGATCCAGTCGTTATCCACAATCCCCAGATCTTTGGCATCCGCTTCGCTCATCCAGACAATCGGACCGCCGCGTCCCAGCGTCAGCATCAGCAGGTTGTCGCTGTAGGTGGAGTGGATCCCCCACTTCTGGTGCGGCGTCAGGAAGTTCAGCGCTTTCTCCGGATTACCGTTGGACTTCTCGCCCATTACCGCTTTCACCGAACGGGTGTCGATTGGCGGACGGTAAACCAGCAGGCTTTCGCCGAAGTCACGCATCCACTGGTGATCCTGATACAGAGACTGACGACCGGTCAGGGTACGCCATGGGATCAGCTCGTGAACGTTGGTGTAACCCGCGTTATAAGAGACGTGTTCATCTTCCAGACCAGACCAGGTCGGGCTGGAGATAATTTTGCGCGGCTGGGCCTGAATATCGCGGAAGCGGATTTTCTCGTCTTCTTTGTTCAGGGCCAGATGCTTGTGGTCGCGACCGGTGATTTTACTCAGTGCTTCCCAGGCTTTTACTGCGACCTGGCCGTTGGTTTCCGGTGCCAGGGTCAGGATCATCTCTGCGGCATCAATCGCCGTGTTAAGCCAAGGCTGGCCTTTGGCCGGGCCGTCTGATTTGGTGTAATTGAGCTTACGCAGCAGGTCCATTTCGCTCTGTGTGTTCCAGGCGATCCCTTTCCCGCCGTTGCCGATTTTCTCCATCAGCGGGCCGATAGAGGTAAAACGTTCGTAGGTCGCCGGGTAGTCACGTTCAACCGGAATGATGTGCGGCGCCGTCACGCCTGGGATCAGATCGCACTCGCCTTTTTTCCAGTCCTTCACGTCCAGCGGCTGCGCCAGTTCGGCAGCGGAGTCGTGCTGAATGGGCAGCGTCACCACATCGGTTTCTTTGCCCAGGTGCCCCACGCAGACTTCAGAGAATTTCTCGGCGATGCCTTTGTAGATTTCCCAGTCGCTTTTGGATTCCCACGCCGGGTCAACGGCAGCAGACAGCGGATGAATAAACGGATGCATATCCGAGGTATTCATGTCGTCTTTTTCATACCAGGTTGCAGTAGGCAGAACGATATCGGAGTACAGACAGGTGCTCGACAGACGGAAATCCAGCGTCACTACCAGATCCAGCTTGCCGTCCAGGCCGTTGTCTTTCCATTCCACTTCTTCAGGCTTCACGCCGCCCTGCTTGCCGAGATCTTTGCCCTGAATACCGTGTTCCGTACCAAGCAGATACTTCAGCATGAACTCGTGACCTTTACCGGAAGAACCCAGCAGGTTTGAGCGCCAGATGAACAGGTTGCGCGGGTGGTTTTTACCGTTTTCCGGCTGTTCCGCCGCAAAGCGAATCGAACCTTCCTTCAGCGACTTAACGGTGTAGTCAACCGGTGTCATGCCCGCTTTCTTCGCCGCATCCGCGATGCGCAGCGGGTTGGTGCCAAGCTGAGGAGCCGACGGCAGCCAGCCCATACGTTCCGCACGCACGTTGAAGTCAATCAGGTGGCCACTGTAGCGGGATTTATCCGCCATTGGCGACAGCAGTTCCTCTGCGGTAACCGTCTCGTAGCGCCACTGGCTGGAGTGGTTATAGAAGTAGGAAGTGCTGTTCATGTGGCGTGCCGGACGCTGCCAGTCGAGGGCAAACGCCAGCGGCTGCCAGCCGGTCTGCGGACGCAGTTTTTCCTGGCCGACGTAGTGCGCCCAGCCGCCGCCGCTCTGACCGACGCAGCCGCAGAAGATCAGCATGTTAATCAGGCCGCGATAGTTCATATCGAGGTGATACCAGTGGTTCAGACCGGCACCAACGATGATCATGGAGCGACCGTGGGTCTTGTCGGCGTTTTCCGCGAACTCGCGTGCGATACGGGTGATCTGCGCGCGCGGCACGCCGGTGATCTGCTCTGCCCATGCCGGGGTGTACGCTTTCACGTCATCGTAGCTGCTTGCACAGTTTTCGTCGTTCAGACCGCGCTCAAGGCCGTAGTTCGCCATGGTGAGATCGTAAACGGTGGTGACGAGCGCCGTTGAACCATCGGCGAGCTGAAGACGCTTCACCGGCAGTTTGTGCATCAGAACGTTATTCAGTTCAACCTTGTTGAAATGCTCGGTGCCGTCGCCGCCGAAGTACGGGAAGCCGACGTCAGCGATCTCATCCTGGCTGCCCAGCATGCTCAGGCGCAGTTCGGTCTCTTCGCCTGTGGTGCCGTTACGCTGCTCCAGGTTCCATTTGCCCTTTTCGCCCCAGCGGAAACCGATAGAGCCGTTAGGCGCAATCAGTTCGCCATTGCTGTTACAGGCAACGGTTTTCCACTGCGGGTTATTTTCCTGACCAAGTGAATCCACCAGGTCAGCGGCGCGCAGCATACGACCGGCAGCGTAGTAGCCGTCGCGCTCTTCCAGCATCACCAGCATCGGCATGTCGGTGTAGCGACGCACGTAGTCGGTGAAGTACTGGCTAGGCTTGTCCAGGTGGAACTCGCGCAGCATGACGTGGCCCATCGCCAGCGCCATCGCCGCATCGGTGCCCTGCTTAGGTGCCAGCCACAGGTCGCACAGCTTGGCGATTTCCGCATAGTCAGGGGTAATCGCAACGGTTTTGGTGCCTTTGTAACGCACTTCGGTAAAGAAGTGGGCATCCGGGGTACGGGTCTGAGGAACGTTAGAGCCCCAGGCCAGAATGTAGCTGGAGTTATACCAGTCGGCAGATTCCGGCACGTCGGTCTGCTCGCCCCAGGTCTGTGGGGACGCAGGCGGCAGGTCGCAGTACCAGTCATAGAAGCTCAGGCAGGTCCCGCCAATCAGGGAGAGATAGCGCGCGCCAGACGCGTAAGAGACCATCGACATCGCCGGGATTGGCGAGAAGCCCGCCACGCGGTCCGGGCCGTAGGTTTTGACGGTGTAGACGTTAGACGCCGCAATCAGTTCGTTCACTTCTTTCCAGGAGGAACGGACAAAGCCACCGCGACCGCGAGCCTGCTTGAAGCTCTTCGCTTTGTCGGTGTCTTCAATGATGGATGCCCATGCATCAACCGGATCGCTGTGCTGGACTTTCGCTTCACGCCACATTTTCATCAGGCGCTTACGCATCAGAGGGTATTTCAGGCGGTTAGCGCTGTAGAGATACCAGGAGTAGCTTGCGCCACGCGGACAGCCGCGCGGTTCATGATTCGGCAGATCGGGACGGGTACGCGGGTAGTCGGTTTGCTGGACTTCCCAGGTCACCAGACCATTCTTGACGAAAATCTTCCAGCTGCACGAACCCGTGCAGTTGACGCCGTGGGTTGAACGGACCACTTTGTCATGCTGCCAGCGCTGGCGATAGCCGTCTTCCCAGTCGCGGTTGGTCTCCAGAAGCTGACCGTGCCCATCGGCAAACGTCTCGCCCTTCTGCTTGAAGTAGCGAAACCGGTCTAAAAATTTGCTCATCGGGTATCTCCTGTGTGGAGCCTGTGGCTCTCTAAATCGACATTGCTGATTTGCTGCGAAGGTAACGCTCTGAAAGCGGGGGAGAATTGATAACGATCAAGGCGGGCGGGGTCTCTGAAGGTGGGTGTTACATCAAATACCACCAAAGCGGTATAAATATAAATTTCGCATCATAATGATTAATATAGATATTTTATATTTATCGTACAAAAGGCAGGGCTAAATTTAACATCTCAGGTATTAAGGGGTAGACCCCTCTGGAAAGCGATGGCGATCACAGCGTTACTCGCAGGCTGCCGGTCTAAAGGTCGTCCGTATGTTGTAACTATTTTCAACGCAAAAAAAACGCGGCCCGAAGGCCGCGCAAACGGATAATCACACTTACTTATTTTTCTTGGTATCACGGCCATATACCAGCCACGTAATCACAACGCAGGCGATATAGAAGACGAGGAATACTTTCATGGCCCCGGCCGGAGAGCCGGTCAGGTCCAGTGAGATACCGAACGCTTTCGGGATGAAGAAGCCACCGATTGCGCCAATCGCAGAGATAAAGCCCAGCGCCGCAGCGGTGTCGGTCGCCGCTTCACGCATGGCCTGCTCTTCGGTGCCGCCCTGCGCTTTAACGCGATCCATGGTCAGCTTACGGAAGATGACGGAGATCATCTGGAACGTGGATGCACTTCCCAGCCCGGCCGTCAGGAACAGCACCATAAATACGCCGAAGAAGGCAATAAAGTTGCCGCCCTGCCCGTTGGCTGGCAGCGTCAGGAACAGCAGCGCGCAGAAGATCGCCATCACCATGAAGTTCACCAGCGTCACGCGCGTCCCGCCCAGACGGTCGGAGATCATCCCGCCAAGAGAACGTGCCAGCGCGCCGACAAATGGACCAAAGAAGGCAAATTGCAGGATCTGCACGTCCGGGAACTGGGTTTTCGACAGCATGGCGAAGCCCGCAGAGAACCCGATAAACGAGCCGAACGTTGCCAGATACAACAGCGCCATGACCCAAAGGTGACCGCGTTTCAGGACCGGTAACTGTTCGCTCAGGGACGCCTTCGACGCGGACAAATCGTTCATAAAGAACCAGGCCGCCAGCGTGAAGACCACCAGGAACGGTACCCAAATCCAGGCCGCGTTCTGCAGGAACAGAGAAGAACCATCCGGCTGGGTCACACCGCCGCCGCCAAAGGCCGCAAAGATGGAAACCGAAATCGCAAGCGGGGCAATCAGCTGCATCACGCTCACGCCCATGTTCCCCAGACCGCCGTTAATGCCCAGCGCACCACCCTGCTTCGCTTTCGGGAAGAAGAAGCTGATGTTCGCCATGCTGGAGGCAAAGTTCGCGCCCGCAAAACCGCACAACAGAGAGATGATCACAAACACGCTAAACGGCGTGGAGGTATCCTGCACCGCAAAACCGAGCCACACGCACGGCACGATCATGATGCCGGTACTGAAAGCCGTCCAGCGGCGTCCGCCAAACACCGGCACCATAAATGCGTAAGGCACACGCAGCAACGCACCGGACAGGGACGGCAGCGCGGTCAACATAAACAGCTGATCGGTGGTGAACGTAAAGCCGACTTTTGGCAGGTTTACCGCCACCGCACTAAACAACATCCATACGCAAAACGCTAACAGCAGGCACGGAACGGAAATCCACAGATTACGACTTGCTACACGATGGCCGCGCTGTTGCCAGAACGCCGGATCCTCTGGTCGCCATTCTGTAATAACGGCACCATTTTCCCTGTCGGGAGCGGATGAGTGACTCATAGACACCTCTGATTCTCGAATGATGCTGCAAACATTAGGGTTTTAGGGCGGCGGTAAGTTGATATAAATCAAAGGAAAAGTGCGGGGTTTTGTGGCGAAAAAAAAGTCATTACTCTTAGTGAGTAGGAGTAAGCGGTAAAAAAGATGTGGTTTTTCACGGTGCTGAGCCATCCTGGCTACTCCCTCCCCCTAACCGTTACCCCCCTGGCAATTTAGAGGTAATCCTTTATTGGTATGGGTATACTCCAGGGTATGCACCAGAATAGCGCCATTCCTGCAGTCAGGTCACGTCAGGAGCCCGGCAACACCATGTTAAAAAGATGTCTATCCCCGCTGACGCTGGTTAACCAACTGGCGCTTATTGTCTTGCTGTCCACCGCGATCGGTGTAACCGGCATGGCGATTTCCGGCTGGCTGGTCCAGGGCGTACAGGGTAATGCGCATGCCATTAACGAGGCAGGCTCGCTACGCATGCAGAGTTATCGTCTGCTGGCCTCAGTGCCCTTAACGCAGGGCGACCAGAAGCTGATCGACGATATGGAGCATACGGCTTTCAGCCCCGAGCTGGAAAGTGCCGCCATTCGCGCTGGTCAGAAATCCCAGCTCAAGGCCCTTCAGGGCTACTGGCACACGCAGCTGGAGCCAGGCTTAAAGCAGGCGAACAGCCCCGACGCCGTCGCGCGCGACGTTGCCGGTTTCGTCTCACGCATTGATACGCTGGTCTCTTCTTTCGATCAAACCACCGAATTACGCATTGACCGGGTGGTTATGATCCACCGGGTGATGGCACTGTTTATGGGCCTGCTGTTGATTTTCACCATCGTCTGGCTGCGCGCAAGGCTGCTGAATCCCTGGAAACAGCTGCTGGCAATGGCACGCGCCGTAACGAACAGAGATTTTACCCAGCGCACGCATATTAGCGGGCGTAACGAGATGGCGATGCTCGGCCAGGCGCTCAACACCATGTCGGAAGAGCTGTCTGAAAGCTACGCGGTACTGGAACAGCGAGTTCAGGAAAAAACCGCCGGACTCGAGCAGAAAAACGAAATTCTCTCTTTCCTGTGGCAGGCCAACCGCCGTTTGCACATGCAGGTACCGCTGTGCGAGCGCCTCTCGCCGGTGCTGAACGGCCTGCAAAACCTGACGCTGCTGCACGATCTGGAGCTGCGGGTCTACGACGTTGAAGACGAAGAAAATCATCAGGAATTTACCTGTCAGTCTGACATGTCCTGTGATGATAAAGGTTGTCACCTTTGCCCGCGGGGTGTACCACCGCTAACAACGACGGGCACCACGCTGAAGTGGCGTCTGACGGACAGCCACACCCAGTACGGCATTCTGCTGGCTACCCTGCCCGCCGGAAGGCATTTGAGCCACGACCAGCAGCAGCTGGTGGATACCCTGGTGGAACAGCTCACGGCCACGCTGGCGCTGGACAGGCATCAGGAAAAACAGCAGCAGCTGATTGTCATGGAAGAGCGCGCCACCATCGCGCGGGAGCTGCATGACTCCATCGCCCAATCGCTCTCCTGCATGAAGATGCAGGTCAGTTGCCTGCAGATGCAGGACGCGGAGATGCCGGAAAGCAATAAACAGCTCCTGAGCCAGATCCGCAACGAGCTGAACACGTCGTGGGTTCAGCTTCGTGAACTGTTAACCACTTTCCGACTGCAGCTGACCGAGCCGGGCCTTCGCCCCGCGCTGGAGTCCAGCTGTCACGAATTTAGCGCCCGGCTGGGGTTCCCGGTGAAGCTCGACTACCAGCTTCCGCCGCGTTTTGTCCCCTCCCATCAGGCGATTCATTTACTGCAGATCGCCCGCGAAGCCCTGAGCAACGTGCTCAAACACGCCAGCGCGACGGCGGTAACAGTAACCGTCAGCCAGCACAATAATCAGGTGAAGCTGACGATTCAGGACGACGGCTGCGGCGTGCCGGAAAATGCCGAGAGAACCAACCACTATGGTTTAATTATCATGCGAGACCGCGCGCAAAGCCTGCGCGGTGATTGCCAGGTTCGCCGGAGAGAAACGGGTGGCACGGAAGTGGTCGTCACCTTTATTCCCGAAAAACCGCTTACAACTGTCCAAGGAGAACACCATGACTAATCAGGAACCGGCATCCATCCTGTTGATCGACGACCATCCCATGCTGCGCACCGGGGTGAAACAGCTGGTCAGCATGGCGCCCGATATTACCGTCGTTGGCGAAGCCAGCAACGGCGAACAGGGTATTGAGCTTGCCGAAGCGCTCGATCCTGATTTGATCCTGCTCGATCTCAATATGCCGGGCATGAACGGTCTCGAGACGCTGGACAAACTGCGCGAAAAATCCCTGTCTGGCCGCGTGGTGGTGTTTAGCGTGTCAAATCATGAAGAAGACGTGGTGACGGCGCTGAAGCGCGGCGCGGACGGCTACCTGCTGAAAGATATGGAGCCGGAAGATCTGCTCAAGGCGCTGCAGCAGGCCGCTGCCGGAGAGATGGTGCTGAGCGAAGCCTTAACGCCGGTACTGGCCGCCAGCCTGCGGGCCAACCGCGCAACCTCGGACCGTGACGTGAGCCAGCTTACCCCGCGCGAACGCGATATTCTGAAGCTGATTGCCCAGGGCCTGCCGAACAAAATGATCGCCCGCCGTCTGGACATCACCGAAAGCACGGTAAAAGTGCACGTGAAGCACATGCTGAAGAAGATGAAGTTAAAGTCCCGCGTCGAAGCCGCCGTGTGGGTCCATCAGGAACGGATTTTTTAACTTACTCATCCGGCAGCAGCTTCCACCGTGGATCGTCGTTGGGCAATGCGACCAGCGGTTGAACCACCGTTAGCGCGATCTCATTGGAAGAGACGCGCTGCCCGTCTTTATCTTCCGCGATCACCGACAACCGCCACTGGTTAGTTGCACCCTCAGCGTTATCCCATGCGGGCATAATGACGCTCCAGCCGTCGCTGCTGGTACTGTCAGCCGGTGCGGTCAGGCTCAGCGCCTGCGTATCCCCCTGCCAGTGCAGCTGGCGAATACCATGCTTGCTGCGTATTTGCAGCTTCAGCATGACGGTTTCGCCCCCTTTCAGATCCCACGGCGGCGTTGCCAGATAGACCGACAGCGTTTTGCGCTGGCGGAACTCCATGACCGGCAGGTTCTCCCGCTCTGGCGAATCGTAGCGACTGCCGCGCAGCGAACGCGTCACAGCCACTTCGCTGGCGGACAGCTGTTTGACCAGAGGCACGCCAAACCGATAGTTGAGCTTAAGCCCGAGGTTATTCTGGCTGACGCCGCTCTCTCCCTGCTTATGGGCAGCCGTCAGGGTCACCAGCGGAACGGGGGTATAGTTGAGTCCCAGATTGACCGCCATCGGGTTGTGGTAGCCGGTTCCACTGCTAAACAGATCGACGTTATCGCCAAAATACTGTTCAAAACTGACGCTGGTATTCAGATGATGGAACCACGGCAGCCAGGCTTTAGCAGTGATGTCATACCCGCGCGCCATGCGCTGCTCCTGCAGATCCGCGCTGTCGCGCCAGCTGGCGAACGGCTGATAATAGTTCGCCGACAGGCGTAGATTCCGCCCCCACGCTTCTGCCCCCAGCCCGGCGCGCTGCAGGTTTTCCTCAAGCAGGTTATCGTAAAAGGTGTTATAGCCCAGCAGCCAGTCTCCGGCGACCCATCGCTGGCCAATCCCGGCATTGCTCACCAGACCGTCCGTCTGTTGCGTCAGGCCCAGCTGGCTCCAGCTCAGGTAACGATTGTTATCGTTCCAGGGAATAAACCAGCTTCCGCTGCTGCCATTGAAATTGCCCTCATCATCCACCAGCAGATTTACGCTGGCGTTACCCCAGGGGGAAAGCCAGGATTCAATCTGCTCGTTCACTTCCCCGCTCACCACATCCCGTACCTGACCCAGTGCAAACTGCTTCGCCTGCTCGCCTGTCGTCAGGCCATTGTCGGTCATACTGGCTTCGCCAAAGGCCTTGGCCATTTCGGCCAGGTGCTTCTCCCCTTCACCCGTTGGCGCCGCCATGCCGAGGTCGGGCAAACTATCCCCGTTATTATCAAAGGGGTTCTGTGCCTGATGCATAAAGGAATTCGGCGCACCGTGAACGGCTCCGGCCGTAAGAAGGGAGAGTAAAAACAGCAAATGAATGCGGGACGATACAGCCATCAACGTCGTAAATAAGGACCTGTGTTCATAAGGCAATTCTTTCTATGTTAACGCGATAAGCAGTGAAATGCAGGCTTAACGGAAATTCCAGGATTATCCTGAACATTATTGTCGGGTGGCGGCTGCGCCTTACCCGACCTACGGGGCAGCACGAATTTGTAGGTCGGGTAAGGCGCAGCCGCCACCCGACGCCCTTACACCGCTATCCAAACAGCGCTTTCAGCTCGGGCACGCACGAACCGCAGTTCGTTCCGCAGCGTAAACGTGCTCCCAGCAGCGAAACGGAATCGCACCCTCCGGTAATCGCCTCGCGTATCGCGTTTTCCCCGACGCTGAAACAACTACAGATAATGCGCCCCGGATCCACCACCTCCCCCACGCCCTGCCCGTTCAGGAGCGCATGGCGTGCAGCAGGCGTTAAGGGGGGCGACTGAAAAGCCGCTTCAATCACCGGGTGCGCCAGCTCTGGTCGCGCGGTTCCTTCCCAGAAGGCGAGCATCAGCTCGCCGTTATGCCAGGCGAGCACGCTGCTACGCTCGCCGGTCTGCGCAACCTGCAGCTGCCAGCCCCTGCCGCTGGCGTAATCTATGACCCATGGCAGGAACGGTTTATCACCCGCCAGCGTCAGGCGAGTCGCTTTGTGCCACCAGTACACAAAGGACGGGAGTTCCGGTAAGTCACGTGCGTAAAGCTCCCCCTGCCAGCCCGGCTGCCAGGGCAGGATCCTGACCGCGGTTTGTTTACTCTCTGGCTGGCCTGAAATCAGGTCAACGCGGCCTTCCACCAGGGCATTGACCTTCCCCTGACGGGAAAATTGCGCATTCCAGTGCATCGGGATAAACAGCTCTCCCGCCTTCTGAGCATCGTTAATATGGATCCGGGCAACCATCACCCCGCGCGGGGAAGCGATTCGCGCCAGCTGCCCCTCGCACACTCCATATCGCGCGGCGTCTGAACGGCAGATGTCAACCAACGGCTCGGCGATATGCTGCATTAATCGTGCGACATATCCCGTGCGGGTCATGGTATGCCACTGGTCGCGAATACGGCCGGTGTTGAGCATCAGGGGGTACAGGTTATTGATCCCCGCGGCGGGCAACGAGGGGATAACCGGGACAATCCGTCTGTGGGGAAAATGACCGGCGCACCATTGATAAGGCTCCAGCGCATCCCATTCCTCGTGGCTTAGCGTCGCCAGTTCACCCAGATTGAGCGCGCGCTCGCCATTGTTTTCAAACGCCGTTAGCGCCGCATGTTCACAAAAAATATCCCGCGGATGTTCCCAGTCAAAGGCTTCGCCATAGCCCAGCCTTTTAGCGACCTGGGCAATAATCCACCAGTCCGGCTTTGCCTCGCCCGGCGCGGGCAGAAACGCGCGCTGGCGCGAAATGCGCCGCTCTGAGTTGGTTACCGTACCGTTTTTCTCGCCCCAGCCCTGCGCCGGAAGACGAATATGGGCAAACCGGCTGGTGTCCGTCTCCTGCATCACTTCAGAAACGATAACCAGCGGACAGGCCGCCAGCGCCTGACACACCGCGTGGCTGTCCGGCAGCGAGACGGCAGGGTTGGTGCCCATGATCCACACCGCCTTCACCTCGCCGCGGGCAATGGCGTCAAACAGCTCCACCGCCATCAGTCCAGGGGTTTGCGCAAGCCGTTCCGTTCCCCAGAAACGCGCCACCCGCGAGAGATCCTCAGGCTCAAAGCTCATGTGTGCCGCCAGCTGATTTGCCAGCCCGCCCACTTCCCTTCCGCCCATCGCGTTAGGCTGTCCGGTCAGCGAAAACGGGCCGCAGCCCGGACGGTTAAATTTCCCGCTGGCAAGGTGAACGTTAATGATGGCGCTGCATTTGTCGCTGCCGCTGGAGGACTGGTTAATCCCCATGGTATAGAGCGTGACGGCCCGGGGTGCCGTCATAAACCAGTCGTAAAACGTGCCAATATCCTGCGGCGAGAGGCCGCAAAACGCCGCCACGCGGGATATCGGCCACGCGTCCGCTCCCTGAATCACGTTAAGCAGACCGACAAACAGCCCGGCGTCGCTCCCCGGCGCAAGCGCCAGATGCAGATCGGCGATATCGCAGGTGGCGGTGCTGCGCGGGTCAATCACCACCACCTTCATCTGCGGATTGCTGTGCTTTGCCTGCACCAGCCGCTGATACAGCACCGGATGGGTCCATGCAGCGTTGGATCCCACCAGCACGACCAGATCGCTGTTTTCCACATCCTCATAGCTGCACGGCACCACGTCTTCGCCGAAGGCGCGCTTGTAGCCGGCCACCGCCGAAGACATGCAGAGCCGGGAGTTGGTATCAATGTTTGCCGCGCCGATAAATCCTTTCATCAGCTTGTTGGCAACATAATAGTCCTCGGTTAATAGCTGGCCGGAGGCGTAAAACGCCACGGCCTGCGGCCCCCATTTGTCGATGATCTCCTGGAGTCGCTCGCCTGCCGCCCCCAGCGCCTGCGACCAGCCCACCTCAACACCGTCAACAACGGGGCGCAGCAATCGCCCCTGTAACCCCGTGGTCTCCCCCAGGGCCGATCCCTTCACGCACAGGCGGCCAAAGTTTGCAGGATGGGTTTCGTCCCCCCGAACGCTTACCGCTCCGCTTTCCACGCTGGCGACCACGCCGCAGCCCACCCCGCAGTAGGGGCACGTTGTCCGGGTTTCCGTCATGAGGCCTCCGCACGCATCACTATCGCGTCGTTCCCGACCCACACCTTGCCGTTTTCAATCTTCACCGGCCAGGCGCGTACCGCAGGTTCACCGTTATCCACCTGGCACCCATCGCGCAGCCGAATACGCTGCTTGTAGAGCGGTGAAATCACCACCGGCTCGCCCGCCGCATCGCCGAGGATGCCGCGTGAAAGCACGTTCGCGCTGCTGCCCGGCTCCATATCGTCGAGGGCGTAGACTCGCTGTCCGAAACGGAACAGCGCGATCGGTTTGCGGCCAAGACGCGCGCCAATGCCCGCCTGCTCGGGAATATCGTCGATGCCGCAGATTTCCTGCCAGCGCTTGCTTTCATCCGACGGCGCGGCATTCACCGCGGTGCGGAACAGCGCCAGACGATTGGGATCGCTGAGCGTGGTTTGCCATTCGCACTGATACGTCTCCACCACACGGGCCATCTCCTGCTCCAGTTCGTGGGCGATACCCAGGCTGTCGTTGACGATCACCTCGCGCAGATAGTCGAGGCCGCCTTCCAGGTTGTCCATCCAGGTACTGGTACGCTGCAGGCGATCCGCTGTGCGGATGTAGAACATCAGGAAACGGTCAACGGTGCGGATCAGCGTTTCATCGTCCAGATCGCTGGCAAAAAGGTCCGCATGGCGCGGCTTCATCCCACCGTTGCCGCACAGATAGAGGTTCCACCCCTTGTCGGTGGCAATCACCCCCACGTCTTTGCTCTGCGCCTCCGCGCATTCGCGGGTACAGCCGGAGACCGCCATTTTGATCTTGTGCGGGGCGCGCAGCCCCTTGTACCGGTGTTCCAGTCTGACCGCGAGACGGGTGGAGTCCTGCACGCCGTAGCGGCACCAGGTCGAGCCGACGCAGGATTTCACCGTGCGCAGGGATTTCCCGTAGGCGTGTCCGGTTTCAAACCCGGCTTCCACCAACGCCTGCCAGATCTCCGGCAGCTGTTCCAGGGTGGCGCCAAACAGGTCGATACGCTGCCCGCCGGTAATTTTACTGTAAAGGTCATAGCGTTTCGCAATCTGGCCGATGGCGATCAGCCCGTCTGCCGTCACTTCCCCGGCGGGCATGCGCGGCACGATGGAATAAGTCCCGTCCTTCTGGATATTGGCGAAGTAGCGGTCGTTGGTATCCTGCAGCGGCAGATGTGCCGGTTTCAGCAGATACTCGTTCCAGCAGGAGGCAAGCACCGACCCCACCAGCGGCTTGCAGATCTCACATCCGTGCCCCTGCCCGTAGCGGCTAATCAGCTGGTCAAAGGTGCGAATATGGTTAACGCGCACCAGGTGGTAAATCTCCTGGCGCGAGTAGGGGAAGTGTTCGCAGATATCCTTTTTCACCTCCACGCCCTGCTCCGCCAACTGGAACTCCATCACCTGCTTCACCAGCGCGCTGCAGCCCCCGCAGCCGGTCGCCGCTTTGGTGCACTGCTTGATGGCGCCGATATCCGTTGCCCCCGCGCTCACCGCCTGGCAGATATCGCCTTTGCTGACGTTATGGCACGAACAGATTTGCGCGCTTTCCGGCAGCGCCGCCACGCCGAGCGCTTTTGGCGTGCTGCCCGTCGACGCGGGTAATATCAGCGTTTCCGGCTCTTTTGGCAGGGCTATCCCGTTGAGCATCATCTGCACCAGCGTGGCGTATTCGCTGGCGTCACCCACCAGCACGCCGCCGAGCAGCGTTTTGCCGTCGTGGCTGACCACGATTTTCTTGTAGATTTGCTGCGGACCGTGCGTCCACTGGTAGCTCAGCGCCCCCGGCGTGCGCCCGTGAGCGTCGCCGAACGAGGCCACGTCCACGCCGAGCAGCTTGAGTTTGGTGCTCATATCCGCCCCGGTGAAGGTTTTATCCTCACCCGCCAGCGCGGCGGCGGCCACCCGCGCCATCTGATAACCGGGCGCGACCAGACCGAAGATTTTCCCCTCCCACAGGGCGCATTCGCCGATGGCCAGCACGTCCGGATCGGAGGTCCGGCAGCCGTCGTCAATGCAGATCCCGCCGCGTTCGCCGATAGCCAGCCCGCTACTGCGCGCCAGCGCGTCCTGCGGACGAATACCGGCAGAAAAGACCACCATGTCCGTTTCCAGCTGTTCACCATCGGCAAAGCGCAGCACCAGTCCGCCGTCCGCGGTGGCAATCGCCGTCGTCGCTCTACTGGTGTGAACGCCAACGCCCAGCGCCTCGATTTTCCTGCGCAGCATCGCCGCGCCGTCGTTGTCGAGCTGCACCGCCATCAGATTGGGTGCAAACTCAACCACGTGAGTTTCCAGCCCGAGTTGCTTCAGGGCGTTCGCCGCCTCCAGCCCCAGCAGGCCGCCGCCAATCACCACGCCGCGACGCGAGCCCTTTGCATGTGCGGCAATATTATCGAGATCGTCGAGGGTGCGATAAACAAAGCAGCCCGGCAGATCGTTGCCCGGAACCGGTGGGACGAACGGATAAGAGCCTGTCGCCAGCACCAGTTTGTCCCAGTGGGTTTCATGCCCGCTGGCGGTACGCACCACGCGCGTGTCGCGGTCGATGGCGACAATCTGCTGTGACAGGCGCAGCTCAATGCCGCTGTCGGCAAAGAAATCCCCTTCCACCAGCGAGAGCGACTCTGCGCTGCGCCCGCCAAAATATTCCGACAGATGCACGCGGTCATAGGCGGCATAGCGCTCCTCGCCAAAGACAACGATCTGATACTGCTGATGCAAATTGCGGTTAACGCAGTCTTCGAGGAAATGGTGGCCGACCATACCGTGCCCAACCACCACCAGAGTAGGTTTTGTCATAGCGTTCTGTCCTGCAACCTGCGGTTGCGTAGTGAAACGATCGAACAGCCAGTCCGCGTGTGCGGGCGTAGCCGTTGCCAGTAAATCGGTAAATGTTGCCGCACTGCGGCAGTCGCCCATCAGCAGCACGCCTGCCAGCGCCCCCTGATGGATCAGTAAACGTCGATAGTGACGGGTCAGCGGATCCCATGCGCTCCAGACCACATCGCCCTCCTGCTCTGCCGCGCGACCGAGGCTAAACAACTCCACGCCGGTCACCTTGAGGCGCACGCCGTTGTCGGTGAGGGTAAACGGCACAGTAACGTCCCCGGCCAGCCGCGCGGCGAGGATATCCGCCTGCACCATGCAGGGGGCGACCAGGCCAAACGTCAGGCCGTCAATTTCGCAGCACTCGCCAATGGCGTAGACGTTCGGTGCGGAGGTCTGCATCTGGTGATCCACCACGATGCCGCGCGCGCAGCGAATGCCGCTGGCGTGCGCCAGCGCAACGTTAGGCTGCACGCCGGTCGCCAGCACCACGCGCGTGGCGGCGATGCTGTGCCCATTAAGCAGCATCACGCTATTGCCGTTAATTGCCGCGATGCCTGAGGAAAGCTCGCAGCGCACACCCCGCGCCGCCAGCGCCTCTTCCAGCAGCATTCCCGCCTGCTGGTCCAGCTGTTGCTCCATTAGCCACGGACCACGATGAACAACAGTGACGTTGTCACCTTTGCGTGCCAGCGCTGTTGCTGCCTCAACCCCGAGCACGCCGCCCCCCAGCACCACCGCCGGACCGGCGGTTGCCTGAATGGCCCGGGTATCCTCCAGAGTACGGAACGTGAATACGTGTGGCACATTGCCGCCGGGGATGGGAGGAATAAAGGGCGTTGACCCGGTGGCGAACACCAGCGCATCCCAGCCCAGCGTGCGGGCGGCGGTTTGCACTTCCCGCGTATCCACGTTCACGGCAATCGCCTTTTCGCCCCGCAGCACCGTCACGCCGCGCGCCTGGTACCACTCATCATCCTGAAGGCAGATGTCCGCCACCGCTTTTTCACCGCCCAGCACCGGCGAAAGCTGGATGCGGTTATAGGCATGCTCAGGTTCGTCACCGATGACGGTGATAGCGAAATGACCGGCAGCACGCCCGGTGAGCGAGGTAATCAGCCGCGTGGCCGCCATGCCATTTCCGATTATGACCAGTCGCATCAAAGCCCCCTCACTACGCCGCTTTCGGCTGCTTTTCATAGAGGAAATGCAGGATCTGCTGGCGCATGTGGTGGTATCGGCTGTCGTCCGCCAGCTGCACCCGGTTGCGCGGGCGCGGCAGGTCAACGCGCAGGATTTCTCCCACGGTGGCCGCCGGGCCGTTGGTCATCATCAGCACGCGATCGGAGAGCAACACCGCCTCGTCCACGTCGTGGGTAATGAGCACGATGGTGGTGTTCAGCGCCTGCTGGATCTGCATCACCGAGTCCTGCAGATGGGCGCGCGTTAGCGCATCGAGCGCCCCGAAGGGTTCATCCATCAGCAGCACTTTCGGCTTCATCGCCAGCGCGCGGGCAATGCCGACGCGCTGCTTCATGCCGCCGGAGATCTCCCCCGGGCGCTTGTGCAGCGCGTGCCCCATCTGCACGCGGTCGAGGTTGTGCTCAATCCACTCTTTGCGCTCGGCCTTGCTCATGGTGCGACGGAAGACCTGATCCACCGCCAGCGCCACGTTGTCGAAACAGGTCAGCCACGGCAGCAGGGAGTGGTTCTGAAACACCACCGCGCGCTCGGGCCCTGGCCCGGCGATTTCGCGGTTGTCGCAAATCAGCCCCCCTTCCGTCGGCAGCGTGATCCCTGCGATAAGGTTCAGCAGCGTCGATTTGCCGCAGCCGGAGTGACCGATCAGACTGACGGTTTCGCCCTCGTGAATATCAAAAGAGACGTTTTGCAGTGCCAGAAACTCGCCGCTGGCGGTGGAAAAACGCTGGCTCACGGCCTGGACCTGAATTAATGGTTTCATGTTCGCTCCTTATTTTTCCTGCCAGCTAAAGCGACGGGCGATCAGCATCAGCCCCTGCTCCAGCAGCAACCCGACCACGCCAATGATGACGATGGCGATGAGAATGTTTTCGACGTTGAGGTTGTTCCACTCGTTCCAGATCCAGAAGCCAATGCCCAACCCGCCGGTCAGCATCTCGGCGGCGACGATCACCAGCCAGGCGATGCCGATGGAGAGACGCACCCCGGTCAGTACCGCAGGCAGCACGGCCGGGAAGAGGATGCGGCGCATGATCGTCCACTCGGAGAGCTGCAGCACGCGGGCCACGTTGAGGTAATCCTGCGGAATGCGGCGCACGCCCTCGGCGGTGTTGATCACCATCGGCCAGATGGAGCAGATAAAAATGGTCCAGCTCGACGCGGGCTCTGCTTTCTGGAACAGCAATAAACCAATAGGCAACCAGGCCAGCGGGCTAACCGGACGCAGAAGCGCAATCAGCGGGTTGAACATGCGCGAGAAAAAGGTGAAACGGCCAATGAGAAAGCCGAGCGGAATACCGGCTAACGCCGCGAGACCAAACCCCACCGCCACGCGCTGTAAAGAGGCCAGCACGTTCCAGCCGATGCCCATATCGTTTGGCCCGTCGCGGTAGAACGGGTCGGCAAACAGGGTGATGGCCGAATCCAGGGTGCTCAGCGGTGTCGGGAAGCCTTTGCTGTTGATTGCCGCCAGCTGCCACAGCAGCACCAGCAATCCCAGGCCCAGCAACGCCGGAATGATGCGCTGGAGAAGGTCGTTAATCCGACGCGCAAATGCCGGGGTGCGACGGCGAACCTGCACGGGTGGCAGGGGGATGACTTCCCCACTCACGTGTGTCTCTTGTGATGTCGTCTTTTGCAGATGCTGCATAATCAGGCCCCTTTACGATGAATGGCGAAGCGGTTGGCGTATCCTTCCGGGTCGGTACCGTTCCAGACGGTGCCGTCCATCAATGTGCTGTTGCGTAGTGGTGATGCCGGTGCGGTAATGCCCCCCACCGCGGTAGCAGCATCCTGCCAGGTTGCGGTCTGGTTAATCCGTTGCGCGATGCCCAAGTAGTCAGGTGCAGCTTTAAGCAAGCCCCAGCGGCGGAACTGGGTCAGGAACCACATGCCGTCAGAGAGATACGGGTAGCTGACGGCTCCCTCGTTGAAGAAGCGGATCGGGTGCGCGTCCTGCCAGCGCTGGCCCAGGCCGTTGTCGTATTCGCCCAGCATCCGTCCGGTGAGGTACTGCTCTTTGCAGTTGAGCCAGGCGCGGCGGGAGAGGATCCGCGCGGTCTCGCGTTTGTTTTCCGGGGAGGCGTCGATCCAGCGTGCGGCCTCCATCACGGCGCTCACCAGCGCCCGGGCGGTATGCGGGTTCCTCTCCACCCAGTCGCGGCGAGTGCCGAGAATTTTTTCAGGATGGTCGGCCCAGATGGACTGCGACGTGGCGGCGGTGAAGCCGATGCGGTCGTTAATTGCCCGCGCGTTCCACGGCTCGCCGACGCAAAAGCCCACCATGTTGCCAATGCGCATGTTCATCACCATCTGCGGCGGCGGCACCACCACGGTCCGGATATCGTCGAAGGGGTTAATGCCCGCACTGGCCAGCCAGTAGTAGAGCCACATGGCGTGCGTCCCGGTCGGGAAGGTGTGCGCGAAGGTGTAGGTACCAGGCGCCTGCTGCCCAATCAGCTTTTTCAGCCCGTCGAGATCGTGAGCGCCCTTCTCCGCCAGATCGCTGGAGAGCGTGATGGCCTGACCGTTCTGGTTAAGGGTCATCAGGTTCGCCATCTGCTGTGGCTTGCCGGCGATGCCCAGTTCCAGCCCATACAGCAGGCCGTAGAGAATGTGCGCGGCATCCAGCTCGCCCGCCACCAGCTTGTCGCGCACCGCCGCCCAGCTCGCCTCTTTGGTGGGCACGATGGTAATGCCGTATTTTTTATCAAACCCTTTCAGCGCCGCGATAACCACCGGGGCACAGTCGGTCAGCGGGATAAACCCGATGCGCACCGTTTCCTGCTCCGGTTTATCCGAGCCTGCCGCCCACGCGGCCTGCATGACACCCGGTAACAGCATTGCGCCACTCGCCAGCATGCTGGCCTGCAAAAACCGCCGTCTCGACAAATCCGCCATGACCACTCCTGAAAAAAAGCCAAAAAAAAGCGCCCGCCGTGCCGGAGCACCGCTGGACGCCTTTATCCCGAAGACGCATGCACCGCCGTTGGCGCATCGTCGAAAATGGTTAAACAGATAATGCAAAGGAAGTGCCAGGTTTTAAGGCCCTGCTTTCGGGGCGTTAACCTGATAGCTGTCGCGTTAGCGCACCTCAATCAGGCATTAAATGCCCACTGATTGTGCAACTACTCCTTTGGTGTTAGCTGCCACAGATTCTTCACGGTGAGCAGTGCGCGCGCGATATCGACCATGCGCTGGTTCTTGTCCATCGCCATTTTGCGCAGTGCCGTCCACGCCTGTTCCTCACTCATGCTTTGATGCGTCATCAGCACGCTTTTGGCTTTATCAATGGTCTTACGCTCCTCCAGCGTATCGCGGAGTGATGCCAGTTGGCGGGAGAGCTGGTCTATCTCTCGCGCCTGCTGGCGAACCAGCAGCAGCAAGGGTTTATCCGGGTAAAGCGCAAGAGGATCGTCATGCTCTTCGCCACTCATCGTGGCTTCACCGGACGCATGAATCGCGTCATCCACCGCCACCATCAGATCGGCAATCACCATTTCTTCAAGCGTGCGCAGATGTTCAAGACGCGAGGTTTGCAGGGCAAACCAGTTCAGCGCGGTATTGCCATTGTCAGCGGCGGGCTGACGGGTGCAGGCAACGCGCCGGAGTTGCTCTGTTTCTCGATCGGGCTGGCAGTTGTGGGCAAAGGTGTTCTGCACCTCAGCGTGGCTGTGGGATAAAAAGATCTCAAAACAGGCCTGCTGCCCGTCAATCCTGTCTACCAGTCGCTGGCGGGTTTCATCAGTGAAAAACCCCTGCGTGAAGCCTATCGCCCCGAGTGCCCGCTCTTGCCCCACCAGCTCTTTGCCCTGCATCAGGCTATAAAGGGCGACAAAACGGCCCGCGATTTGCGGATCGTCAATGCTGTCATTGAGTTGCGGTACGATACTGAGCAGATGGCGTAGCATCCGGCAGTAATGATCCATTGCCTGAGGTGCCGTTATGCTTTGGCTGTCTATCCCGTCACGCAGCAGAGGCAGTGTTTCCAGGCTGAGTAACGCACAGGCGATGCGCTCACAAACGCCGCTCCCCGTGACCGGGAATTGTGCTTTCAGCATGGCCTGCAGCGCAGTGAGGTTTTCATCCACCAGCCCGCGACTGGCTTTGCATTCGGGGGCATACAGCTTACCCTGAGAGCAGAGCCAGACGTTGGATGCCCCGCGCTCGCACTGGAGCATATGCACAAGGCGGCTGATGCCGTTAACCAGCACGCCCAACGCAGCCAGCCTGCCGAGCTGCTCCCGGCGAAGTAATGTCGCGCGCTGGAACCACTCGGTTGCCGCGGGTGAACTGCCCGCCATTAATGTCATGCTTACTCTCCCGGGTAGCGAATCTCCCGGAGAGTTAAGCAATATTCGTGCCTTTCAAACAACAGGAGTCAACATGCAGAAGATTGTGATCGTCGCCAACGGTGCGGCCTACGGTAGCGAATCCCTTTTCAACAGCCTGCGACTGGCGATAGCGCTGCGCGAGAAAGAGAGCGCACTTGAGCTGCGCCTTTTTTTGATGTCGGACGCCGTCACCGCAGGACTGAAGGGACAAAAACCCGCCGAAGGCTACAACATCCAGCAGATGCTGGAGATCCTGACCGCGCAAAATGTGCCGGTCAAACTCTGTAAGACCTGCACCGACGGGCGCGGTATCACCGGACTGCCGCTGATTGATGGCGTCGAGATTGGGACGCTGGTTGAGCTGGCCGACTGGACCCTGACCGCTGATAAAGTATTAACTTTTTAATAATAAACCCGTAAAAATATTATTTTCTTATGGACGCGGTTTCAGCATCAAGTTTACCTGCGCGGCTGCCGATAGGCATGGAAACAACACAGCAGGTATTTCACTTATGTTCAGATCCATTCGTGCCCGTATTATTGCCGCGACGACAGGTTGCCTGATCGTCGCCCTTCTTCTCAATACCGTCATTAATTTCCAGGTTACGCGCCAGGATAACCAGCAGTCGCAGCGGGATATTCTGACCAGCACCAGCGCCAGCCATAACATGGCGATTGCAGACTGGGTTAAAAGCAAAATGACGGTGATAGCCTCCGCGCAGACCGTTGCGCTGAATGACGATCCGGTTCCGGTATTCAAACAGCTTGCGCAGGCGGGTGGCTTCACCAACGTCTATGTCGGCTACGCCAGCAAAACGGCAAAGTTCTCCGACCCGGCGGGCGTCCCGGCAGATTATGACCCCACGATCCGTCCCTGGTATCAGCAGGTGGTGAGTACTGACGGCCCGGTCGTGACCGCCCCGTACGTGGACGCGGGCACCGGGAAACTGGTGGTGACCTTTGCGGTGCCGGTGAAGGAGAACGGTGCGCTGAAAGCGGTTGTGGCGGGCGACGTGGCGATGGACAGCGTGGTGGCTAACGTACGTGGTATTCACCCGACGCCTGCCAGCAGCGGGTTACTCCTTGATAGCGATGGCACGGTGATTGCCGCCAGCGATCCGGCGCTCACGCTCAAGCCATTCGCTGAAACCATCAAAGGGACCGATTTTGCGGCACTGAAAAGCGGTAGCCTGGTTGAGGGGTCGTTCAACGGCAGCGAAAAAACCTTCGTGGCAACCGCCGTGCCGGGCACGCACTGGATGCTGGCCGTGGCGCTCGATAACAACGATGCTACCTCCGGCATGCGCTCGCTGCTGAAAGCCTCTGCGCTGTCGCTGGTGATCCTCGCCTTGCTGAGCGGCGCGATTGTTCATTTCCTGATAGCCCGCCTGTTGAAGCGTTTGTCCGATATTCGCGACGCCATGCATAACATCGCTAACGGCACCAATGACCTGTCGCAGCGCCTGCCGGACAGCGGTGATGACGAAGTGGCGCAAATTGCCCAGGCGTTCAACGCGTTTAGCGATAAGCTCTCGGTCGTGATGGTCCAGTTGCGCGACGCCAGCGCCTCGGTGAAAAATGCGGCGCAGGAAATCGCTGCCGGTAACCAGGATCTCTCCGGGCGCACTGAGCAAGCGGCATCAAGCCTTCGCGAAACCGCCAGCGCCGTCGAAGAGATCACCGCCTCCGTCACCCAGTCAAATGAATCTGCGGCAGAAGCGAACGAGCAGGCAAGCAAAGCCTCTGCTGCAGCGTCGCGCGGGGGTGAAGTGGTTTCTCAGGCTATCACTACCATGCAGTCGATTGAGGTGGCCTCGGCGAAGATTGGCGATATCACCAGCGTCATCGACGGTATTGCCTTCCAGACCAACATTCTGGCGCTGAACGCCTCGGTCGAAGCGGCGCGCGCGGGCGAACAAGGCCGCGGCTTCGCGGTGGTGGCTGGAGAAGTGCGAAACCTCGCCAGCCGCAGCGCTCAGGCGGCGAAAGAGATCAAATCCCTTATCGATTCTACAACCGACAGCGTGGCAACGGGGTCGCGCTACGTGCATCTGGCCGGAGAAAGTATGGATGAGATCCGCTCCAGCATCGGTAGCGTCTCGGGGATTATGCGTGAAATCTCAATTGCCACCAGCGAGCAGATGAAAGGCATTCACGAGATCAACCACGCGGTAACGCATCTGGACAGAATGGTGCAGCAGAACGCCGAACTGGTGGTGCAGTCTGCCGCAGCGGCCAGCGCGCTGCAGAGTCAGGCGGGCGACCTTGCTGAAACCGCCGGCCATTTCCGCATTTAATTTTCTTCTGGCGCGGGTTAACCGGGTAAAACACGCGCCAGCTGAATGCTTTCAGGCATTTTGTCATTTTTGTTTAAACGTTATGCCATTTTTTGATCGAAATCATCATCCTTCCCCCTCCCCTTTGGTGTTATGCAATGAGTAAATTGTGAACAATATCACGCTCGGGATGGGCAAAATCGACGGGGTAAAAAATGGCACTGGTGAAGACAAGTTTGAAACTGTTTGGCGGGGATACGGTCGTGGTACGTTGCTCAGAACGCTGCCGCATTCATCTCATGAGTTCAAAAGCGCAGAAGCAATCGCAGGCGGATATTCTGACGGTGCAGGATGACAAGGCGTGGCTGACCGTGCCTTATACCGGCACCTGGGATGTCCTGATTGACAGCCACAGTCAGTCACTGGAGCATTCGGTCAGCTACGTTGCCGCATAAAACGAACGCCCGGTTTAGCCGGGCGTTTTTTCAGGCAAAACCCGGACGTAGCGGGTTATTAAGCAGGTTCCCTTCCAGCAGCGCTTTCACCTTCATGACCAGCTCATTCAAACATTCGTCCTGCATGCCCAGACGCGTCAGTTCCTGATCGAGTGAAAACAGATATTGCGCGTTGGTACCCAGCGGCCCGCTGGCCGCGGCAATTAAGGGCGCGATCACCTGCGTACGGGTATCCGCTTCATATAGTGGGTGGCGCGGATCCATAATAAATACCAGCGCATTGACGGTGCGTCCGTCATCCAGTTCCAGCTTGCACCAGCTTGGCATATAGCAGCCGGTGATCATCTCGCGCTTCCAGAGCAGCGTCAGCTCCTCCTCCAGCGTGGCATCCGGCAGGCGGTAAGCGACACCCGTGGTGCGCCCGCCCTCTTTCAGTGCAAGCATGCGCCCCGGTTGGCACGCGCTGCCGCGTCCGGCCGTCAGGCGCAGACAAAACGCGCGGTGCCAGCCAGGCAAGGTTCCCGTTGCCGATTCGACAAATTCGAGAGCCGGGTTCCACATCAGGGAACCGTAGCCAAAAATCCATACCGGGCCATCATCCGGACGGCAGGCAAGCGTGGCAGCAAGTGACGCCGCACGTTGTTCAGCTGACCAGAGAAGCGATTCCTCAATAGCACCAAATGCCGTCTTACAATCTGCCTTCATTAAGAAATCACGCGTTAACACATTCCACCTCCGCCACTGCATGCTTCCTTGCGACATCTGTAATTCGCCTTCCCGGCATTCTATGCTGGTCATTTTGCCAGCAGTTAAATAACGATAAGCAATTAGCGGACCAGTTGCAATACAACGGAAGTTGAACCGCCTGAAAAGTCAAAATGCAGGCAGCTTATTATTTTGCGGCTATTTCTTTTTGTGCCATTTATCATCGTCGCCTTTCTCGTATTCATGTTTTACGGCGGCCCAGGCGACCTTGTGCGCCGTCTCTTCACGGCTGGCATCATCCCGGCGATCGTCCTTATCTTTGTATTGATCCCAGGCGCTGTTAAAGGCTTCTTTGTAGATATCCTGCGCGTGGGCAGGGAGGACGTGCTGCACGCTATCGGGTAACTCGCGTTTCGTTTTATATGGCATCGAAAACCTCTTTTTTTGCTAAAGAGATAAGTGTGGTTGAGGATACCTGCGCCTGCCAGGTTGATTTCATTTATGCTTAACCAATTAATCTAATTTACTGTAATACAGTACTATTTTACTGATAACTGCGCTTTATGGCAGTAATAATAAATATTAACCTCAAACCGTAAAATTAAGTAAAACTTCAACGGTATTTATCAGATATCTGTTAGTTTAATGCCCTCAAAAATCTATCTATAATTACAAGCACCTGCATTGATGGAGAAGCACATGACAACAACACACGAGGCGGTTAAGACCCGCCACAAGGAGACGTCGCTCATTTTCCCGGTTCTGGCACTGGCTGTGCTGCTCTTCTGGGGAAGCAGTCAGTCACTGCCAGTGGTGGTTGGTATCAATATTCTTGCGCTGGTCGGCATCTTAACCAGCGCCTTTAGCGTAGTTCGTCACGCGGACGTATTAGCCCACCGTCTGGGTGAGCCGTACGGCTCGTTAATTCTCAGCCTTTCCGTTGTTATTCTCGAAGTCAGCCTGATTTCCGCGCTCATGGCCACCGGCGATGCCGCGCCGACGCTGATGCGCGACACGCTCTACTCGATCATTATGATTGTGACGGGCGGCCTGGTGGGCTTCTCTCTGCTGCTGGGCGGCCGCAAGTTCGCGACCCAGTATATGAACCTCTTCGGCATTAAACAGTATCTGATTGCCCTCTTCCCGCTGGCTATTATCGTGCTGGTGTTCCCGATGGCGCTGCCGGGTGCAAATTTCTCTACCGGTCAGGCGCTGCTGGTCGCACTCATTTCCGCCGCCATGTACGGCGTGTTCCTGTTGATTCAGACGAAAACGCACCAGAGCCTGTTTGTGTACGAGCATGAAGATGACGGCGACGATGATGACCCGCACCACGGCAAGCCGTCGGCCCACAGCAGCGCGTGGCATACGGTTTGGCTGATCGTGCATCTGATTGCGGTGATTGCCGTCACCAAGATGAACGCCAACCCGCTGGAAACGCTGTTAACCGAGCTGAACGCGCCAGTGGCGTTTACTGGCTTCCTGGTGGCGCTGCTGATTTTGTCCCCTGAAGGGCTGGGCGCGCTGAAAGCGGTGTTGAATAACCAGGTGCAGCGCGCAATGAACCTGTTCTTCGGGTCCGTTCTGGCGACGATTTCACTTACCGTTCCGGTGGTGACGCTGATTGCCTTTATGACGGGCAACGAGCTGCAGTTTGCGCTGGGTGCGCCAGAGATGATTGTGATGGTGGCCTCGTTGCTGCTGTGCCAGATTTCATTCTCTACCGGACGAACCAACGTGCTAAACGGCGCGGCGCATATGGCGTTGTTTATTGCGTATTTGATGACGATTTTTGCGTGAGATTGATCCGGTGCAGCCTGATGCCCTCACCCCAACCCTCTCCCACAGGGAGAGGGAGTAAATATAAAAAAACCCGCCGAAGCGGGTTTTTTTATTAGTTGCTGGTATCCAGCTCGTCGAAGCTCTTCACCAGATCGTCAATCGCTTTAATCTGTTTCAGGAACGGCTCGAGCTTATCCAGCGGCAGTGCGGAAGGACCATCGCATTTCGCGTTAGCCGGATCCGGGTGCGCTTCAATGAACAGGCCTGCCAGTCCGGTCGCCATACCGGCACGCGCCAGCTCGGTAACCTGGGCACGACGGCCGCCAGAGGCTGCGCCAAACGGATCGCGGCACTGCAGAGCGTGCGTCACGTCGAAAATCACCGGAGACTGGCCGGAGACGTTCTTCATCACGCTAAAGCCCAGCATATCCACTACCAGGTTGTCGTAACCGAAGTTTGCGCCACGGTCACACAGGATCACCTTGTCGTTGCCACCTTCAATGAACTTATCGACGATGTTACCCATCTGTCCAGGGCTCACGAACTGCGGTTTCTTCACGTTGATGACAGCACCGGTTTTCGCCATCGCCGCAACCAGGTCGGTCTGACGCGCCAGAAATGCCGGAAGCTGAATCACGTCTACCACGTCAGCCACAGGCTGCGCCTGAGAGGCTTCATGCACGTCGGTGATCACTTTCACGCCAAAGGTCTGCTTCAGCTCCTGGAAAATCTTCATCCCTTCTTCCAGGCCCGGGCCACGGTAAGAGTTGATGGAGGAGCGGTTGGCTTTATCAAAAGAGGCCTTAAACACATACGGGATGCCCAGCTTCTGGGTCACGGTCACGTAGTGCTCGCAGATACGCATGGCGAGATCGCGGGATTCCAGCACGTTCATGCCGCCAAACAGCACGAACGGCAGGTCGTTTGCTACCTTGATATCACCAATGCTAACCACTTTTTGTTTCATAGGATCGCCTTATTCAGGTGTGAATCGGAATTAAGATTAATGCAGTGTAATTTGTTTGTGCGAGATCGCGTTGATCTGCGCACGAATCATTTCGCTAATCGGATCTTCCGGACATTGCTCGACGAAATAATTCAAATCGCTTAGCGCCACATGCTCGCAATCGAGCTGCGCATAAATCAGGCCGCGGTCGCGAATTTCGTACGGATCTTCCGGGTTGAACTGCAGCAGCACTTCGCTGGCACGCAGCGCAAGCTCCATTTGACGCTCTTCCATTAGCGCAGACTTCAGCGTATCCAGCAGCTTGCGGATCACTTCGGCGTTATCCGCCTCGTCGAGGTCTTCGTTGAAGAGCTCGGCCACCGGGCTGATATTGCCTTTCAGCCACACGTCCAGCGTGTGCTCATCCAGCGTGTCACCGTTGAAGGGATTAATGAGCCACATCTCGCCGTCCAGCCACTCCGCACGCAGTATCATCTGCGTCGGGAAAATGACCGGAACCAGCGGAATATCCAGACGATGGGCGACCCACAGCAAAATGGATCCCAGCGCGACGGCGCTGCCCTGACGATTCTTCAAGACCTGGTCCAGCCATAATGCGTCTGACAGGCGATACACGCCACGCGTGTCGCAGAAACCCCATTCGCCGTAGAAAAGCTCTAGCAGCTTCTCTAATTGCCAGTCCTGCGGACGCGCCTGACTGATCTCCTCCCGTGCCAGGCTGACCAGATTCTCCAGCTCCGCGTGGACGTACTGCGACGTAAAATCATCGCGAATCATTTCAGAAATCAGGATCATGCCTTCACACAGCGGCACTTTGTTAAATTCGAAATCGGCTAAGGACCTCATGACTTACCCCAGTAACGACTGCGCGTACAATGACGTCCAGACGCGATAAAACTCAAAACGATGTAGATGATAACGCCAAACCACTTTTCAGTCAGCCATGCGCCTTTATCAGTTAATGGCAGATAGCGGAGATTCATACCCACTGTCCCAGCGTCAGACGTTCATTGCCGCCGTAATCGCGGCAGGTTGCCACTGCGCGATAACCCGCATTAGTGAACAGCGCGCGCACCGCGTTCCCTTGCGTCCAGCCATGTTCCACCAGCAGCCAGCCACCGGGAAGCAAATGTTGTCGTGACGTTGTCACAATGTGATCAAGATCGGCTAAGCCTTCATTGGCCGCGACCAGCGCAGTCAGTGGTTCGAAACGAACATCGCCCTGCGCAAGGTGCGGGTCATGTTCGTCGATGTAAGGCGGGTTGCTGACAATCAGCGCAAATAAGCGATTCTCCAGCGCGGTAAACCAGCTACTCTGCAGTACCGTCACGTTGCCGAGGCCAAGACGTTCCACGTTACGCTGCGCCAGCGTCACCGCGTCTGGCATCACATCCACCGCCGTTACTGTGCAATCGGGCCGCTCAGTGGCGAGCGCGAGCGCAATAGCGCCTGTGCCAGTACCGAGATCGAGAATGCTACAGGCCGCTGTGGGTAAACGCGCCAGCGCTTGCTCCACCAGACACTCGGTGTCTGGACGTGGGATCAGCGTTGCCGCCGAGACGTACAGCGGTAACGACCAGAACTCACGTTCGCCGACAAGGTGCGCCACCGGCTCGCCCGTCTTACGGCGGGCAAGCAGCGCGGCGAGCTGCGCTTCCTGCTCGGCGGTCAGCAGCGTCTCACCAAAAGCCAGCAGGTACGTGCGGGATTTACCCGTCACATGCTCAAGCAATATTTCGGCGTCGCGTTTCGGGCTTTCGCTTTCTGAAAGCTCACTGACCGCCTCACGTAACCAGCGCTGAAAATCCATTATTCCTGCTCGGACAGTGCCGCCAGCTGGTCGGCCTGGTATTCCTGCACGATAGGCTCAATCAGCATATCGAGCTTACCTTCCATTGCTTCATCCAGACGGTACAGCGTCAGGTTGATGCGGTGGTCGGTCACGCGGCCCTGCGGGAAGTTATAGGTACGGTTACGATCGCTGCGATCGCCGCTGCCCAGCAGGTTACGACGCGTAGACGCTTCCGCCTGCTGACGTTTCGCCACTTCGGCGGCGCGGATACGTGCACCCAGTACAGACAACGCTTTGGCTTTGTTTTTGTGCTGGGAACGTTCGTCCTGACACTCCACCACAATACCGGTTGGCAGGTGGGTAATACGGATCGCGGAGTCGGTGGTGTTAACGTGCTGACCGCCCGCCCCGGAGGAGCGGAACGTATCAATTCGCAGATCCGCCGGATTGATGTCCGGCAGTTCGGCTTCCGGCAGTTCCGGCATCACCGCAACCGTACAGGCTGAGGTGTGAATACGTCCCTGAGATTCTGTCGCAGGCACGCGCTGCACGCGGTGACCGCCGGATTCAAACTTAAGACGACCGTACACGCCGTCGCCGCTGATCTTGGCGATAACTTCTTTATAGCCACCATGTTCGCCTTCGTTGGCACTCATGATCTCTACGCGCCAGCGACGCGCTTCGGCGTAGCGGCTGTACATACGGAACAAGTCACCAGCAAACAGCGCGGCTTCGTCACCGCCGGTACCGGCGCGCACTTCCACAAACGCGTTACGCTCATCGTCCGGATCTTTCGGCAGCAGAAGCACCTGGAGCTGTTGTTCCATCTCTTCAGAACGCGCTTTTGCGTCCTGCAGCTCTTCCTGCGCCATCTCGCGCATCTCAGGATCGTCGAGCATCATTTGCGCGGTTTCAATATCTTCCTGAACCTGTCGCCAGTCGGTAAAGCATTTAGACACATCACTCAACTGCGCATATTCACGCGACAGCGCGCGAAAACGTTCCTGGTCTGCGATGGTCCCGGCATCGCCGAGCAGCGCCTGAACTTCCTCATGGCGCTCATGCAGAGCTTCCAGTTTAGCGACGATAGAAGGCTTCATAGGCGTAAGTGCACCTTGTAATAGAAAATGGGTGTAGGGCGCTATTCCAGCCCGAGGCTGTTGCGCAGAATAGTCAGGCGTTCATCATCCCCGTCACGGGCAGCCTGCTGAAGAGATTTGGTTGGTGCATGGATCAAGCGGTTGGTCAGTTTCCACGCCAGATCCTGCATGATTGCATTTGCGTCACCGCCCTGTTCCAGGGCCGCTAACGCTTTGGCTGTCAGGTCATCACGCACCTGTTCAGCCTGCCCGCGGTACTCGCGGATGGTCTCGCTGACGCTTTGCGCGCGCAGCCAGGCCATAAACTCACTGGTTTCCTGCTCAACAATGGTTTCCGCCTGCACCGCTGCCGCTTTACGCTGGGCAAGGTTGTGCGAAATGATGCTTTGCAGGTCATCCACGCTGTAGAGATAGGCGTTCGCCAGTTTGCCCACTTCGGGTTCAACATCACGCGGGACGGCAATATCTACCAGCAGCATCGGCTGATTACGGCGGGATTTCAGCGCACGCTCCACCATCCCTTTACCGATAATCGGCAGCGGGCTGGCGGTAGAACTGATAATAATATCCGCTTCTTTCAGGCGTTCATCGATGTCGCTCAGCGCAACGACCTCTGCGCCCACTTCGTCCGCGAGCACCTGAGCACGCTCGCGGGTGCGGTTGGCGATAATCATCTTTTTCACTTTATGCTCGCGCAGATGGCGCGCCACAAGTTCGATGGTTTCGCCCGCACCCACCAGCAGCACGGTGACGGTCGACAGGGATTCAAAGATTTGACGAGCGAGGGTACAGGCCGCGAAAGCAACAGAAACCGCACTGGCACCAATGTCGGTTTCGGTTCGCACTCGCTTTGCCACGGAGAACGACTTCTGGAACATACGCTCCAGCTCGCTGGCCTTCAGATGCCCTTTTTGCGAATCCGCAAACGCCTTTTTCACCTGCCCAAGAATTTGCGGTTCGCCCAGCACCAGCGAATCCAGCCCGCTGGCCACGCGCATGAGATGGCTGACCGCATCGTTGTCCTGATGCCAGTACAGGCTATTGCGCAGTTCTTCTTCGTTGAGGTTGTGGTAGTCGCATAACCAGCGGATCAGCGCCTCGTGCAGGTTATCCTGCTCTTCCACGCTGAGATACAGCTCGGTACGGTTGCACGTCGAGAGCACCACGCCACCCTGCACCATCGGTTGTGCAAGAAGACTATCCAGCGCCAGGTCGAGCGTATCCGGCGAAAACGTCACGCGTTCTCGCAGTGAAACCGGGGCTGTTTTGTGGTTGATACCGAGTGCTAATAGGGTCATGTTGAGCGGGAGTAGTACCAGCGTTAATAAGGTTAGCAGAACGCATCATACAGGATGCGCGAGATCAATAAAAGAGACTGCCCCCTTTCGGAGTAATAGGTTACACAACGCTTTGAGATAATTTGAACGTAGACGGTAGCACTGTGGGACGCTAGCATTAACAGTTATAACTGCAACGTATCTCAAGGATTTGTCCTCATTATGACCCGACTGATTCGCCTGCTGCCGCTGGCGGCACTGGTTCTGACCGCATGTACCGTCACCCAACCAAAAGGCCCGGGCAAAAGCCCTGATTCACCGCAGTGGCGTCAGCACCAGCAGGACGTCCGTAATTTGAGCCAGTACCAGACCCGAGGCGCTTTCGCTTATCTCTCTGACGAGCAAAAGGTTTATGCACGTTTCTTCTGGCAACAAACGGGTCAGGACAATTATCGCCTGCTGCTGTTAAATCCGCTGGGCAGCACCGAACTGGAGCTTATCGCCAAACCGGGCGAAGCGCAGATCACCGATAACAAAGGCCAGCACTACACCGCGACAGATGCCGAAGAGATGATTGGCAAACTGACGGGGATGCCTATCCCGCTCAACAGCCTGCGCCAGTGGATCCTCGGTCTGCCGGGTGAGGCAACCGACTACCAGCTTGACGATCAATACCGTCTCAGCCAGGTGAACTACACTCAGAATGGCAAGACGTGGAAAGTGGTGTACAGCGCCTATGACAGCAAGAGTAAACCCTCGTTGCCGTCGAATATGGAGCTGACGCAAGGCAGCCAGCGCATTAAGCTGAAAATGGACAACTGGATCGTTAAATGATGACCCACTGGCCCTCTCCGGCAAAACTGAACCTGTTTTTATACATCACCGGCCAGCGTGCTGACGGTTATCACACCCTGCAGACGCTGTTTCAGTTTATTGATTATGGCGACACGATCGCCATTGAGCTGCGCCAGGATGGACAGATATGTCTGCTGACGCCCGTTGAAGGCGTGGCGCATGAGGACAATCTGATCGTGCGCGCCGCGCGCCTTCTGATGAAAGCCGCAGCGGAATCAGGTCGTCTGCCCTCAGGAAGCGGTGCGGATATCCGTATCGAGAAGCGTCTGCCGATGGGCGGCGGGCTGGGCGGTGGCTCATCTAACGCCGCGACCGTACTGGTTGCGCTGAATCATCTCTGGGGCTGCGGGCTGTCAAAGGACGAACTGGCAGCCTTAGGCTTGACGCTAGGGGCTGATGTCCCGGTGTTTGTTCGCGGTCATGCGGCTTTTGCCGAGGGCGTAGGCGAGATCCTCACGCCAGTCGACCCGCCGGAAAAATGGTATCTGGTTGCCCACCCTGGCGTGAGCATACCAACGCCGGTCATCTTTAAAGATCCTGACCTCAAAAGAAATACCCCGGAACGGTCAATAGAAACGTTATTAAATTGTGAATTCAGCAACGATTGCGAGGATATCGCAAGAAAACGTTTTCGCGAGGTTGATGCGGTGCTTTCCTGGCTGTTAGAATACGCGCCGTCGCGCCTTACGGGTACAGGGGCCTGTGTCTTTGCTGAATTTGACACCGAATCCGCCGCTCGTCAGGTGCTTGAGCAAGCGCCGGTTTGGCTGCATGGTTTTGTAGCACGCGGGATGAACACCTCCCCCCTACAGCAGACCTTACTGGCGCAGACTGAGTTTCGGTGACAACGTCACCCTGTTCCAGACGTTGCATCGCGCTCTTTAATACACCGCCTGGATAGCATTTGCCTGGCCCGCACAGTTTGCGGCGAACGCTATCCACCACTGGACGCATGCCTGAGGTTCTTCTCGTGCCTGATATGAAGCTTTTTGCTGGTAACGCCACCCCGGAACTAGCACAACGTATTGCCAACCGCCTGTACACTTCCCTCGGCGACGCCGCCGTAGGTCGCTTTAGCGACGGCGAAGTCAGCGTACAAATTAACGAAAATGTACGCGGTGGTGATATTTTCATCATCCAGTCCACCTGTGCTCCAACAAACGACAACCTGATGGAACTGGTTGTTATGGTCGACGCCCTGCGTCGCGCTTCAGCAGGCCGTATCACTGCTGTAATCCCTTACTTCGGCTATGCCCGTCAGGACCGTCGCGTCCGTTCTGCACGTGTGCCCATCACCGCTAAAGTTGTCGCTGACTTCCTGTCCAGCGTCGGTGTTGACCGCGTACTGACCGTTGACCTGCACGCAGAGCAGATCCAGGGCTTCTTCGACGTCCCGGTTGATAACGTATTCGGCAGCCCAATCCTGCTGGAAGACATGCTGCAGCTGAACCTGGACAACCCAATCGTGGTTTCTCCGGACATCGGCGGCGTGGTACGTGCCCGTGCTATCGCTAAGCTGCTGAACGATACCGACATGGCAATCATCGACAAACGCCGTCCGCGCGCTAACGTTTCTCAGGTGATGCACATCATCGGTGACGTTGCTGGCCGCGACTGCGTGCTGGTTGACGACATGATCGATACCGGCGGTACGCTGTGTAAAGCAGCTGAAGCGCTGAAAGAGCGTGGTGCCAAGCGCGTGTTCGCTTACGCGACCCACCCGATCTTCTCCGGTAACGCGGTAAACAACCTGCGCAACTCCGTCATTGACGAAGTGGTGGTATGCGATACCATCCCTCTGAGCGACGAGATCAAGGCACTGCCAAACGTGCGTACCCTGACCCTGTCCGGGATGCTGGCCGAAGCGATTCGTCGTATCAGCAACGAAGAATCCATCTCAGCAATGTTCGAACACTAATCGAACACGGCCGATAAACCCGCTGCGGCGGGTTTTTTTGTCTCTGGGTTTTATTTGTATGATTAATGCCTCCTTCACCTGCCATTCACATGACAGATGATGCGCATACGGATGAGAGATAATTGTGAAAAACGTAACCTCCTCACATGTTCTGCCCTTTCGCGCCCTCATCGACGCTTGCTGGAAAGAGAAATACACCTCATCACGCTTTGTACGTGACCTGATTGCCGGGATCACCGTCGGCATTATCGCCATCCCGCTGGCGATGGCGCTGGCGATTGGCAGCGGCGTTGCGCCGCAGTACGGTCTGTACACCTCGGCCGTTGCCGGGATCGTCATCGCCCTTACGGGCGGCTCGCGCTTCAGCGTCTCCGGCCCGACCGCCGCCTTTGTGGTGATCCTCTACCCGGTTTCGCAGCAGTTTGGTCTGGCAGGCCTGCTGGTCGCCACCCTGATGTCCGGGGTCTTTTTAATTCTGTTTGGCCTGGCCCGCTTTGGCCGCCTGATCGAGTACATCCCCCTTTCCGTCACGCTGGGGTTCACCTCCGGGATTGGTATCACCATCGGAACCATGCAGATCAAGGATTTCCTCGGCCTGCAGATGACTCATGTTCCTGAGCACTATTTACAGAAAGTGGGGGCGCTGTTTATGGCGCTGCCGACCGCCAACCTGGGCGACGCCGCCATCGGGATTGTGACGCTGGGTACGCTGATCGTCTGGCCTCGTCTGGGGATCCGTCTCCCGGGCCATCTGCCCGCCCTGCTGCTGGGCTGCGCGGTGATGGCTATCGTCAATATGTTCGGGGGTCATGTCGCGACCATCGGCTCGCAGTTCCACTATGTTCTGGCGGACGGTTCACAGGGTAGCGGCATTCCGCAGCTGTTGCCACAGCTGGTGCTGCCTTGGGACATGCCCGGCTCCAGCTTTACCCTAAGCTGGGATTCCCTGCGAGCTTTGCTTCCCGCCGCATTTTCTATGGCGATGCTGGGGGCGATTGAGTCCCTGCTCTGCGCCGTCGTACTGGACGGTATGACCGGCACCAAACACAAAGCCAACAGCGAGCTGGTCGGTCAGGGATTAGGGAATATCATCGCGCCGTTCTTCGGCGGTATTACCGCAACGGCAGCCATCGCCCGTTCCGCTGCAAACGTGCGCGCGGGAGCAACCTCACCCGTTTCGGCGGTTATCCACTCCGTGCTGGTGATCCTCGCCCTACTCATTCTAGCTCCGTGGCTCTCCTGGCTCCCGCTCTCTGCAATGGCGGCGCTGCTGTTGATGGTGGCGTGGAACATGAGTGAGGCGCATAAGGTGGTGAACCTGCTGCGTCGCGCGCCGAAGGACGACATCATCGTGATGCTAATCTGCATGTCGCTGACCGTGCTGTTCGATATGGTTATCGCCATCAGCGTCGGGATCGTGCTGGCTTCCCTGCTCTTTATGCGCCGCATCGCGCAGATGACGCGCCTTTCCCCGGTTAACGTGGAGGTGCCTGACGATGTGCTGGTGCTGCGCGTGATTGGCCCGCTGTTCTTCGCTGCGGCGGAAGGCCTGTTCAGCGATCTGGAGTCCCGCATCGTGGGGAAACGGGTTGTCGTGCTGAAGTGGGATGCCGTACCGGTACTGGATGCCGGCGGGCTGGATGCCTTCCAGCGCTTTGTTGCACGCCTGCCGGAAGGCTGTGAGCTGCGGGTGAGTAACCTGGAATTCCAGCCCCTGCGCACCATGGCGCGCGCGGGCGTGCAGCCCATCCCTGGCCGCCTTGCCTTCTACCCTAACCGCGAAGCGGCGTTAGCGGATCTGTGAGTCACCTGATGCAGAGAAACGTCTCTGCATCATCACCCCGATCGCCTGCTGGAGCCACCCAAGCACGGCAGGCGTCATCCATGTTCCCTTCATCAGATGCGGCTCCTGCTGCATGGCAGTGCGAAACTTTTGCTGGGTCTCCGGGTTGGTGCCCGCGTACGACTGGAACAGCGCCAGCCAGTTTTCAGCCAGCTTTTGCGCCTCTTCAGAGGCGGGGGCGAGGTGTTCCCGCTGCGCCTGGTGCAGCTTCGCCACCAGCGGCGGCCACTCCATCATGCGGTCAAAGTAGTGTGCCCGGGTAAAGGCCATCTCTTCTGCAGTGAGATACTTCTCCCATATGCTGAGCTTGGATTCCGCAAATGCGCGAGTGATGTAATTCGTCATCTCCGGCGTGATGCCGGTTTGCGCCTGCATTTGCGGTTCAACGCTGTGCATCTCGTTCAGCCGTGTAAGAAACTCCGGCTTGCCCGCCGTGTCCTGCTCCAGGCGTTCCATCCAGCGCGTCGCCAGGTCCATGGCTCGTGCGTCAGTCACGGGTATACGTTGTTGCAGCAGCGCGCTGGCCTCCGCAACCAGCCCTGACCAGATAGCCGCCAGCGCATCCTTCTGCACCGCAAACGGCAGCTGCTGTAACTCTTCTTTGCTAAACCAGCGATCGTACATATTCATTAACTCCAGAGTCTGTAGCCAGGATTCCAGATCCGGCGTCGCATCGTCGATAAGCCCGGTCCGCAGCTCCACCAGCCGGTCGCGCAGCGTATGTATGCTGCGCAGCTGTTTATCCAGCAGCATGATTTGCGCATCGAGTAACTCGGTTAACGACAGCGACTCCTGTTCCAGGAAATCCCTGATTTCAGCAAGTTCCAGCCCCGCTTTTGCCAGCGCCTGGATCATGTGCAGACGCTGGACATCCGCCAGGTTATAAAGCCGGTAACCTGCCGCGCTTCTGGCAGAAGGCAGCAACAACCCTGTTTGCTCATAGTGGTGCAATGTCCGCACGGTGATCGCGGCACGTTTCGCCAGCTCACCCACCTGAATCAACATAACTGCTCCTTTTCTTTGCCAGTGGCGCCACTCTGGAGCCTTACGTTACGTGAGGGTCAACCCACGATGCAAAAAAAAACGGCTCCCCAGGGAACCGTTTCGGTGTTCTTCATCGTAGCACTAGCTGTGCTTATGCTGATCGCGACGACAGCGTTTGTCGTAGTGACGCACCCACCAGTACTTGTCACACACTTCCTCATGGCCGCTCACGCGAGCCCCCGCCAGCCATAATACCGCACCAATGAAGATGCTCAATATCGCGCCATGCGCGAAGTATTGCGGGAGATCAAACTGTGGTAACTGGTTTAAAATTGAATAACCCACCCCGGCTACCATCACGAACAGCCCCAACCCCATTAGCACGTTACCGAGTATCGAAGCGTTTTTGCGTTTCATGTGTCACCTCCGGAACTTTGGGTTGTCAGGGGAAAAGCCCCTAATCCTTGTGTGTAAAGTATAGACAACGCCCCTTTTATGAGTTGCGTGAATGATCACAATTACAGATAACGCCCAAACAAAAGTTTACAAATAAGGCTTTGAACAGCTTGAAATTCTAATTGTTCAAACCGGAAATTATTCGCATTTCGTTATGATGGTCGCAGAATTTTGTCAAGCGGCGCCCCAGACAGTAAACTACGCGCCAGATCTGGAACCCATTAGGAATTGAATCGTGACGATTAAACTGATTGTCGGCCTCGCCAACCCGGGCGCAGAATATGCGGCCACTCGCCACAACGCCGGGGCATGGTACGTCGATCTGCTGGCCGAACGGTTACGTGCCCCGCTGCGTGAAGAACCTAAATTCTTCGGCTATACCTCACGTATCAACCTTGCTGGCGCGGATGTTCGCTTACTGGTGCCCACCACCTTTATGAACCTGAGCGGTAAAGCCGTGGCGGCAATGGCAACCTTTTATCGCATCAATCCGGATGAAATTCTGGTGGCTCACGATGAGCTGGATCTCCCGCCTGGCGTAGCAAAATTCAAACTGGGCGGCGGGCACGGCGGCCACAACGGTCTTAAAGACATCATCAGCAAGCTGGGAAATAACCCGAATTTCCACCGTTTGCGCGTCGGAATCGGTCATCCGGGCGATAAAAACAAAGTTGTCGGTTTCGTACTCGGTAAGCCCCCGGTTTCTGAGCAGAAACTGATTGACGAAGCGGTAGACGAAGCGGCGCGCTGCACCGAAATCTGGCTGAAAGACGGGCTAACCAAAGCGACAAACCGCTTGCACGCTTTCAAAGCGCAATAATCCACCCGGTACGGCATTTTTACCGCGCGTCATGCGGGTTACGTGTATAATAGGCGTAGTTATTTACTTTTCATCAGTCGGTTATCGTTAACGGATTGATTATCAAGATATTAAGGTGATTTAGAAATGGGATTCAAATGCGGTATCGTCGGTCTGCCAAACGTGGGCAAATCCACCCTGTTTAACGCGCTTACTAAAGCGGGTATCGAAGCGGCGAACTTCCCGTTCTGTACCATCGAACCTAACACCGGCGTTGTGCCAATGCCTGATCCGCGTCTGGATCAGCTCGCGGAAATCGTTAAGCCGCAGCGCATTCTGCCAACCACCATGGAATTCGTGGACATCGCGGGCCTGGTAAAAGGCGCATCCAAAGGTGAAGGTCTGGGCAACCAGTTCCTGACCAACATCCGTGAAACCGAAGCGATCGGTCACGTTGTGCGCTGCTTCGAGAACGACAACATTATTCACGTAAACAACAAAGTGGATCCGGCTGACGACATCGACGTCATCAACACCGAGCTGGCGCTCTCTGACCTCGACACCTGCGAACGCGCTATTCACCGCGTGCAGAAGAAAGCCAAAGGCGGCGACAAAGACGCGAAAGCGGAACTGGCTGCGCTGGAAAAATGTCTGCCACAGCTGGAAAACGCCGGCATGCTGCGCGCGCTGAAAAACCTGACTGAAGAAGACAAAGCGGCAATCAAATACCTGAGCTTCCTGACCCTGAAGCCAACCATGTACATCGCCAACGTCAATGAAGACGGTTTCGAGAACAACCCGTACCTCGACAAAGTGCGTGAAATCGCGGCGGCTGAAGGTTCTGTGGTTGTTGCCGTGTGCGCGGCCGTTGAATCCGATATCGCCGAACTGGACGATGCCGACCGTGAAGAGTTCATGGCCGAGTTGGGTCTGGAAGAGCCGGGCCTGAATCGCGTGATCCGCGCAGGCTATGAGCTGCTGAACCTGCAGACCTACTTCACCGCTGGCGTGAAAGAAGTGCGTGCGTGGACCATCCCTGTGGGTGCAACTGCGCCGCAGGCTGCTGGTAAAATTCACACCGACTTCGAGAAAGGCTTTATTCGTGCGCAGACCATCGCGTTTGAAGACTTCATCACCTACAAGGGTGAGCAAGGCGCGAAAGAAGCAGGCAAGATGCGTGCGGAAGGGAAAGATTATATCGTTAAAGATGGCGACGTAATGAACTTCCTGTTTAACGTTTGATTTGTTTTGAATGAAAAAATCCACGCCCTGGCGTGGATTTTTTTATTGCGGCGTCAAAACACATTGTCTAAGAGATCTGTCTTCATACTGGGTTCAAAGGGAATGATTTCGGCGGTCGCAAGCTTTAACGCCTGAAAAGGATCCTCGCGTAAGCGCTCTTCAAGTGAGGCAAGACTCTCAGATTTAGCGAGAATGATTCCACCGTTTCTTGGGATCCGTCTTCCGGAAGCCAGAAAAATCCCTTCTGCATACCCCTTTTTTAGCCACTCAACATGAGCAGGTATCGCTGCGTCAACCTCTTCAAGGGGTTTGATATAGGTCAATATGACAATGTAAACCGTACTCATCCTTTGCCTCTTAGCTCTGTTTTAAACCTGTTGTTGGAACTGCTTATGCAGCCCTCTTTTGCTACCGGTTATTGTTATCGTTTTTTGGCGCTTTTGATGTTAATACGCTGGGCCCAATTGAGACAAAGCATTACGCTTCATATCCCAGGAATAAAACCACTCATGCCAGCCGTTTTGCATTTCTACATAGCTACAGACCACAACTACTTCCTTTGCCAGGTTGAAAGTTAAGTAATAGAAAAATGCGCCTTCAGGAGGTGCTGACCAAAATAGTTTTTCGCCCTGCGCATTGAAGATGGTCAAAACGGTTGGTAGTGGCTTTGGCTCGCTTAACGTAAAGACTAACTGGCGAGTTGAGTCGACCATTGCATAGTCTAAAAACGGCATACTAACCAGTATGTTACTTGCACCACACACCCATTGAACCAGCTCATTTTCTTTAATAAAAATGAGATTTTCAATCATTGGTAAACCACAACGTTTAAAATTTGATCTGTTTCAAATCACCTTCAAAAAGCCCCACAAGATATACCCGGTATCGGGCTGGCTGCACTTCTTTATACGTTAATACAGTAGAAAATTCTTTTAAACACTTTGAACATGTGTTTTTCGAAACATCTAATTGGCTTTCATCATAGCTATATTTCTTATGTTCACTAACAAGCTTCACACCTCTCATTTTCTTAACCAAAAAGCATTTTACCTCTTCAGTGAGCGTGTCAAAATCATATGAGTTTACGATAGAGTAGACTATTACACCCTCGCATTTAGGGCATGCTATTTCCTTTCCATACTCTATGAAATCATTGTCAATGCCATCGAGGACTAATAATTTTTTCTTTAGTTGATTAGTTATTTTCATTTTTTGAGCTTTTAATTTTATTAATAAAAAAGTAAGGCGAAAAGAAAATGAGGGATTTTATTAATGAATAACATTATTTAGTCAAACATTTCATTCGATATAAATACCACAATCGAAGCTTTTTTCATTAGACTGTACAACAATACTTCCCCATTCATGCGCCCATTGAATTCCATATGGGGGGGTTGTAATTTTAAGTTTAGGCTTCGAGGTTATTTCATTCTCAACCCATGCTGTCAAACGCTGCTGCTCATCCGATAAATTACTCAGGTTAGCTCTTTTATCCCAATCATCTAGAGTTTTATAAAAAATTCCATCCTTACACGTAAGGAATATTGATGGAGAAAAAGAAAATACTGAAGGCCTCAGTTCCAAAATGAAAACTTGATCTTTCCATTTAATATTATCGATAGAGTAATAAAAATAACCTATTTTAGTCAGTGGCGAGAAGAACTTGTAAAATGCGGAATTTTTAAAAGTATCAACATCTTTTAATTCGAGAGGGTAATTGTTAATTTCCACAAAACCAGTATGAACATCAAGGTTCATTTCTAACATATCTAAACCACCTTGTCTGGAAGTGATTTCAATCTAATCTACATGACAATAAAGCCTTATTGCCAATGGTGCAATAAATCAATCCACATTTCTTTTTCTCCAGAGATAACTTTAATATTATCCCTATTTTCTTTTACATACTGCATGTACGTTTCATAAATATCTCTTATAGTCACGGTGTTTTCAGAGCGAGAACTTTCAATCAAAGTCATTAGTTTTTCTAAATAAATTGATGAATCCACTCTTTCGTTGAAAAAAACATTGAGATAATCGAGTACTTCATTATATGAATCGTAATTCATGATAGGCATTCCTGACTTCATACACTGATTTGTTTGGCACATCCAATTCTGTGGATATCCTGATAGCTACGTCTCGCTTTCCAGCAGTAGCTTATTGCAGGCTCCGTTCGCCCCTTCGAGCGAATTATCATCAGCGGCAAACAGGTTGTGAATAAAGTGAAAAGAAGGGAATCAGGCGTAATGCGTGATATATAAAAACTGTAATTAATATAATTACAATATCTCTCAGAGAGGAAGGTAAGGATTGGGGCGAGTCAAGTGTCAATTACCCTGCGCCATGCTTCAACCGGTTCATTCGCCACAAAAAAAATATAATAAACAATCTGAAAAATTTCATATCCCATTTATTTATTTGTCAGCAAAAATAAAAGTAAATTTCACGTATCAAATCTCCATCCGCTTCATCAACGGTTCTTGTTTTGACTTTATTAAAGTCAGCTAAAATACCTTTTACTGGCACATAAGGCTTTGATATTTCATCATAAAACGCCTCCCGCTGTTCCTTCCGAACATATTGTTTTATTAAAAAAACAAGATTCCTTCGTAGCTCTTCTTCTGTCATTCATTTTACTCCTGAATTATAATAACACATTCAAAAAAAACAGATCACCTCCTGACATCGATGGTAATAGCATAACCTTAGAAAATTAATACGGGATATTAAGTAAAAACCCATCCAGCCGTTTTTTATTTAATATTTTACTGCCATATATTGAACAACTGTTTCCATATCTCCTGTTCCTCATGAGTAGGGACTCTATAATCTTGAGTCTTTCGCCTATATTCCAAAAAACATAAGTTTATAGCTCGAATAGCCACCATTTTTTCTTTTCGACAACCATCTAAAATAGATTGCATATCCTGAAGAGAATTAGAATCAAGAATATATTTTTTGAAAAAACAGTTCCAGGAAATCTAACACTTCATTATAAGATTGTAAATTTACCATGGTTCCTCTGACAGAATATCAATCTTGTCAAAATTAATAACTCTGTTTTCAGCATGCCGCTGTTGAACATTACCTTGGCCGCCTTCAGGGTATGCTATTTCTGCGCTATAATCTATAAAGTCATTATCAATGCCATCCAGAACTAATATCTTCTTTTTCAGTTGATTAGTTATTTTCATTTTTTCATATAAACCCTTAATTAAAACGCAACAAATCAGAATCAATTATAGATATAATGAATAGAGGTGCTGTTTTTTATTGGTTTCGCTTTCCCGCAGCAGCTTGCCCCAGGCGCTGTTAACTCCTTCCCAGCGTACCTGCCCTTCGATATCCGTCATCCGCTCCGGCGTGCCGTTCGGCTGGCAGTGGAACCAGAAGATCTCCTGAGCATCAGCGCCGTCAATACGCGCCAGCGGGTCGTAGCTGTCCTGGTTACTGTAGACGTGGGTCAGCGGCGCGTTCCCGTGCAGTTCCTGCAGCAGGCGGAACCCTTCCCAGACAAACCGGGTGATGCCAGTGGGTCTGACAGTTATCCTTCACCACGATGGGGCCGTGGATATCATAACGCCAGCGAATGCCGTTCAGCTGCGTCAGGCGGTTATGGATAATTTTCTCAATCCCCCCTTAGAGCAGGTTATACTAAGCGGCGAGCGGATGGTGAATAAAATCAAGAGAAGGAAATCAGGCGAAATGAGTGGCATATAAAATAAAATCCATAAATACCTTGGATATATTTTACATCTTTTATTCTGGAGGATTATCTTTCCTCTATATGGTACGTATCTTTATCACTCCAATATATAACCTTATATTTGCCAAAATTTATGCCTTGATCTTTGTAATATTCCATCACTTCTGATGGATACCAACCATTCCCATATAAAAAAAGAGCACCATCGCCAATTAGAATCTTTATAATCCTTTGTTTATCCAGATCATCGCTTACAGGTCTAACCATAAACTCATCTTTTAATGAAAAACCTATCATCTGCATTTTTTTAATAAAATGCTGGCCAAAAACCCGAGTTTTAATAATGTTCCCAGCTATATCAATAACGATAATCGCTTCATTTGGCATCTTATTCAATTTACATTCACCCTTATAGCTACTGGAGTTGATGTTGGTACGGAATTTATCACCATTTCTGGAGCCCCGCCAGGTAAATGTTGGCCTGGACCTAAGAAATAATCATTACCACTTAATGGGCTTCGTGGCTGCATATTAGAGATGCCGCCAATCTTTCTTATATTAAATCCTTCACTTAAAGATCCTGGGTATAAACCCATGTCTTTTTCAATTTTTGAAGCAAGAGATTTAGATATAGTTACATCTCCATCTTCAATTCCATTGAAATATTTCAACGCCCCTTTTTTGTCTGTAATAAATGTCCCATCTCGACCGATTGCAGGATATTGGTCCCAACTTTTTGGACTAATATTATATCCTACATCATCTTTTAGCATTTTAGCTTGGCGCGCTCTTGCTCTTTCAGCCTTACATAATCCAAGCGGGTCAATGTACTTGAGCGCATTCGGCGCATACTGGTAAAGGTTTATCCCCCCCGCCAGCCCTATCGGGTCCTGCTGCGTAAACCTTCCGCAGTCCGGGTCATAATACCGGAACAGATTGTAGTGCAGCCCTGTCTCACGGTCCAGGTATTGCCCCTGCATACGCAGGTTCTGGGAATATCCTGATAGCTGCGTCTCGCTTTCCCGCAGCAGCTTGCCCCAGGCGCTGTTAACCCCTTCCCAGCGCACCTGCCCTTCGATATCCGTCATCCGCTCCGGCGTGCCGTTCGGCTGGCAGTGGAACCAGAAAATCTCCGGCGCTTCCACGCCGTCAATACGCGCCAGCGGGTCATAGCTGTCCTGGTCGCTGTAAACGTAGGTGAGCGGCACATCCCCGTGCAGCTCCTGCAGCAGGCGGAACCCTTCCCAGACAAACCGGGTGGTGACCCGCTTGCCGACTGGCTGACCACCCAGTATCTGGCGGCGCGTTTTGCTGATGCGTCGTCCGAGCGGATCGTAGCGGAAGCTGACCTGCGTCTGCGGCCTGTTGCGATCCCGCGGCTGGCTAATCACCTCCGTCAGGCGGTGCTCACCGTCGTACTGGTAATGCCAGCGGATCTGGCCGTTATCCTTCTCCACGGTGCGACCGTGGATGTCATAACGCCAGCGAATGCCGTTCAGCTGCGTCAGGCGGTTGTGCGTAACCTTCTCAGCAGAGCCTTCGAGCGGGTTACCGGCAGCATCCCAGCGCCACTGCTCCTGTCCGGGCAGCGTGCCATCCTGAACGAGCAGACGCCCGGCGCTGTCGTACTGCCAGCGGTACCAGCTGAACGGGTTATCGTCCCGCTCTTCCCGCACCAGGTTATTGCGGTAATCGTAATCCCAGCGTCGGGACCAGCGGCGCGGCGACGGGCGCTGGGCGTTACCGGTGAAAACATCCCGGCGATGCAGTCGACCGAGACGGTCGTACTCGCTGCGGGTGGTCAGCAGCCCCTGCGTGCGGCTGGTCTCCCGGTGGAGTTCGTCGCGGGTAAAGTCAGAGACCGACAGCTTATCGAGAGCAATGCTGAGCAGATGTCCGCTGCCGTAGTAGAACTGCTTAAGCTCGCGGCCATCGGGCAGCGTAACGGAGGTGCGGTTGCCAAGGGCGTCGTACTCCCACGCCAGCTCACCGTGCTCGCCCGCTTCGCGCGTCACGCGGCCGAGCGCATCATATTCAAAGGTAAGCTCCTGCTCTGCCTCGGTGCTCCAGGCGTCTGCTGAAAGCGCAGGATGCAGCCCAATCCGGCTTAACAGCCCGGACGGGGTATAGTGATAGCGGGTCTGTCCTTCCGGCGTGGTGCGGGCGACCAGCTGGCCGCTCGCGCTCCAGGCAAAGGCGTGGGTAATGGCCTCGGGATGACCAGCGGCAAAGGTGCGCGCTATCGTGCGCCCGCAGGCGTCGTAGCGATACTGCGACGCCACGCCATCGAGCCCTACCTCTTCCAGCAGCAGCGAATCGGCTCCCCAGCGGAACTGATACGCTTCGCCGTTTTCGTTTTCAAGAGCAACCAGACGCCCCCGGCTGTCCCAGCGGCGACGAACCTCCTCACCCTGAGAATTCCGCGTGGCGGTTAAGCGCCCGGCCTCATCGTATCTAAACTCACTTTCTTTACCATCCGCGCCAGCATGCTTCATCGGCAGGCCGCGTTCGTTCCATTTGAGCGACTCCGTCCAGCCTTCCGGGCGATCGAGCTGCACCGGGCGACCTGCGGCGTCGTAGCGATAGCGCGTCTCTTCACCTTCAGCCCCCGTCTCGGTCACCAGCCAGCCCAGCGGATGATAGTGATACCGGGTCGTGCGGCCAGAGCAGTCCGTCGCGCGTACCACCTGTCCCGCCTCGTTGTACTCCTGGTAGCGGCTGTTGCCGGCGGCATCTATCTCTTCAACGACCTGACCAAACTCGTCCCGGCGCAGCTGTGTGGTCTGTCCCATCGGATCCACCACACGCTTCAGCCCGTGATGTTCGTCGTACCAGAACCGGGTGGCGCTGCCGTCGGCTTCAACGATGGCTGACGGCAGCGCGCGGTGCTCAAGCCAGTTCGTTGCGCGGGCATTGCCGTCGGCGTCGATCTCCTGAACCCGGTTGCCCATTTCGTCGTAGACGAAGGTGACGGTGTTACCGAGCGGATCGATGCGACGTGTCAGAAGTTCGTTGTCATCCCACTCGTAGCGCCAGTTTTCACCGCGCTCGTCAACGTAGCGGACGATCAGATTTTGCGCGTTCCAGTAGTGGCGGCGCGTCTGACCGTCGTAGTGCTCAACGGTCGTCAGTCCGGCGGCCAAATCGTAGCTAAAGCGGCAACCGTCGCCGGTGCTGGTGCGGTTTTCTACCACGCGCCAGTGATCGAATTTTTTCCAGCGGTATTCGCTCTCCAGACCGCCCGGCATCCGGTGCCAGACCATCAGGCCGTGGTCGTTATAGCGGTATTCGCGGGTAACGACGCCAGAGGCATCCGTCGCGCTCGCCAGCTGGCCGCGCGCATCGTAGCCCCACTGCATCAGCGGCCAGGTTCGGTTGCCGTCGAAATGGCTGGCAGCGGTCACGCGCTGCGGGAATCGTTCGTCTTCATAGCGCAGGGTGACGTCTATCGCCCGCGGCTCGTCGTGAAGACCGACCAGCCTGCCGTGCTCGTCCCACTCCGTCAGCAGCGCGTTGCCGTACTCGTCACTGAGAGAGGCCAGACGCAGGATGGATGGATTCGCCCGGGTCGGTTTATACAGACGCCACACCGCGCCATCATCGTCAGCAATCGCCACGTCGCCGCTCTCATTACGGCGGATAATGATGCCTTCGCTGATGCTGTAAAACGCGCGGTCAACAGGCGGCAGCTCGAAGCTCAGCTCGCGCCCGGTTTCGTCGTACCAGGTGGCGTTGTTTTCTTCCAGCGTCAGATAGCTGTCAAAGGCGGTAGCCCAGCCCAGGCCAAACAGCCCTTCGCGGGTGGTCAGGCTGTTGTAGCTGCGCTGCCAGCGAAGCGGGAAGCGGCCCGGCAGCGAGAAATCGAGTTCATCATCGTCATTCAGCACCTTCACGCCGGTGGCGGCATGCACCGGGTGCGAGGAGCCAAACACGGCATTGACGGCCATATCGGCCAGCATCCCGCCGCCGGCTGCCGCCAGCGCGCAGGGCATGTTTTTCAGGATCTTGCCCGGACGGCCGCGGAGCAGGGAGAGCGCAATCATCCCCAGCGCCAGACCCGGCGTTTTGCCGCTTTTGATATCGCGAACCGTGAGCGTGTCGCCGCCGATGATCACGTTCGGAGAGACGTCGTCGGAAACGGTCCCTTCGCAGGTGGTGCGATCTTTCGCACGCACCGCAGGCTGGCCGTTGATGAAGACGCTTTTCGAGCCTTCCGCCAGATACTGCGGTCCGGAGTGCTTTTCACACGCCACCTTGTCTTCTTCCAGCGGTGAGGTGCCCGCGGCGGCAGACGCCACGCTCGGCTGCCACATTTCGCTACCAAACTGTCCGGCAGCGGAAAGCAGCATGCCCGCGTAATCGGCAAAGCTGCCCGGAGACTGCGGCTCAGGTGAGGGGGTATCTGCTGGCGTCAGTGTTCCGGCCGCGCGTGCGGCGGGGATCGCATTCGTCAGAACGTTGCTGGAGCCGGTGGTGATTTTACCCGCAGGCGACGGCGGGAAAAGCGCGTTGCCTAACCCCTCAGCGGCGTTGCTGATATCGTCGGTGATCCCCGCCACGTTTGCCAGCACGCCGCCAATGATGCCGCTTAACAGACAACTGGAGCCAATCGCCGCCACGCCTGCGGCTGCCGCCCCTGCCCCCAGCAACGGCGCTGCCACGGTAGCTGCGGCACCCACCGCCGCGCCGATCACCGCATAAGCGGCACCTTCCGCCACAATGCTGGTGATGTCAGCAAAAATGCTGGAGTGAATAATCTCATCGCCCTTACGGGCCGCGTTGTTATCGCTCATGCCTTACACATTCCGGTTGTCGTTTAGCGTCAGGCTCTGCTTAAGCGCGCTCCAGCGCACCTCGTCCTCTTCAGTGAATGCTCTGAGCGCTGAGAGGGTAAAAATCATCAACACCGGTTTGCCCGGCGTCTGCACGGCCAGCTGTTTTTGCCACAGGCGCTGCCCGTTATGGTCAAAGTTGGTTTCAACTTCCAGACCGCTGATGTTGCCGTCAGGCCCGGTTTTCACACTCTGGAACTCGCTCTGAACGACCTCGCCCATCTGAGGGCGCATCACGTCCCACTGGCGGTGGAACTCTTTCTCATAATCACTGCCATCCGGGATAACGCCGCGGCTGACCACAACGGACAGCCCGCTTTCGTCATCGCGAATAATATTCATGCTGTTATCCTGCCAGGCCGCAGGGAAAAGGGAAAACGAACCTTCCTGGAGGGTATATTTCATTGGTGAATCCGCGTCTAAGAATGCTGAAGAATTTTAAGGACCGTTATGGACAACATGGTGGCAGACAGAAAGCGGTTATTCTTTCGGCGGCGTGAATTTCGCCTGCACCGCCGCATCAATATCCCCTTTATGCCCCGCGCCCGGCGCCGTGGTGCCCGGTTTTGTGCCTGAGGTATTCAGGTGCAGCTTTCCGCCCGTCGTGATATGGCCATCCCCTTCAACAAAGAAGTTAAACTCTTTGCCGATCAGGCTAATTTTGCCGTTCGCGTTAAGCTCAATGGCGCTCTCGCCGGAGACAAGTCTCAGCTTTGTTCCGGAAGCGATAACGTACTGCTCCACCGCCGCATCCAGCTTGCCTTTCCCCGTCAGGATCTCGGTTCCACCTTTCACCGCCTGGATCTGATTAGCCTCCACGCGATGCAGCTCGTTTTTCTTAACGTAATGGCTGCGCTCGCCACCGACGCTGTGCGTTTCATCATTCTTAACGCTGGTGTCCATGTTGCGCTCGGCCTGGATCCACACCTGCTCCGCGCCCGCCTTGTCCTCAAAGCGCAGCGCGTTGGCGTTGTCGACCGAGCCGTCTTTCGTGCGGCTCATAAAGCCCATCTGCGTCGCCGCTGCCGGCAGCGCCCACGGCGGCATGCTGGCTTCGTTATACACGCGCCCGGTGATAATCGGCCTGTCAGGATCGCCGTTGATAAAGTCCACCACCACCTCATCGCCCACGCGCGGAATTTGCACCCCGCCGTAGCCCTGGCCGGCCCACGCGCTCGACACACGCACCCAGCAGGAGCTGGTATCATCGCCCTTCGCTAGACGGTCCCAGTGGAACTTCACCTTCACGCGACCGTATTTGTCCGTCCAGATACTCTCCCCCTGCGGCCCGACCACTTTCGCGGTCTGCGGGCCGTAGGTGCGCGGCCACGCCGTGCTCTGCGCCGGGCGATAAGAGACCGACGCCGGGATGACTGTGAAATCAGTCCGGTGAATAGTTTCACCCTCACCGCTGGCGTAGCGGTTCTCCTCGAAGTGGTATCCGGCCGCCGTCACCAGATACTGGCCGTTATCGCTGAAGAACGGCGCGTTAGTCAGCGTGAAGATGTGGCCCGGCGCAATGCCCGCCGCCGTGGCCGTGGCCTGAATCTGCTGATGCTCCACCTGCCAGCGCTCCTGGCGGATGCGGGCGTAGAACTCCGCATGCCCGGTCTCGACAAAGCGGCCCGGCCAGTCGTACACGTCAATGCTGCCCGGTTTCGGCGACGCCGGGTTCTGCTGGGCCTGGAACAGCCACGCGTTCGGCTTGCGGAAGTCGTAGTCGTCGAGGCTGTAAATCCCCGGCGTCACGCTGTCTTCCAGCGCCCACTGGCCGATGCCCTCTTCATCCGTACTGCCGCCGGACGGCGTCTGGTGATACGGAATCACCTCGTAGCCGCTGAACGGCTGGTGCTGGGTGGCGGCGTCGGTGAGCACCAGGGTGTGTTTGTCCGCCTCGTGGCTGAAGTGATACGCAATCCCCTCCAGCTCCATCAGACGGCTGATGAAGTCCAGGCTCGATTCCTGATACTGCACGCAGTAGTCCCATACGCGGTAGCTGCCGGTGAGCTTGTCCTCCACGTTGACCTGATGCTCGCCCAGCAGGGTTTTCACTATCTGCGGCACCGTCTGCCCCTGGAAGATACGCAGGTTGCGGTCGCGCTTCATCGGCCACAGGTCCGGCTCCACCGTCAGCTGGTACACCGCGTAGCGGGTGCCCGTCAGCTCAACGGCGCTCACCGCCACGCGCGTGACTTTGCCGTTGATATAGCGGGAAGTAAGCAGGTTCTGCGTCGGGATGGTCACCGTGACCGGCTGACCGAGCAATTTGCTGCGGTCAATGCGCGCATCCGTGCCGAGCAGGGTCAGCGTCAGGGCGAACGACTCGGACATCGCCTCGCGGCCGGAAAGTTTCCAGAAGAGCAGCCCCTCGACCGGGAGCTGAACGGTAATTCGGTTGAGCATAATCGTTATTCCGTAAATGCAACATCGTTGTTTCAGGGGACACGAAGCAGCGTCAATCGCAACACTTACTTAAGCCACAGGCCTGAAAACATAAGGACACATCCTAACGAGAGAAGGAGTTTAGCGAAGACAAATAAGGGCGGCGCTACGGTGCGTGACATAAGGGAGATCTTTTCATAATTGCGAAAATTCATTTTTTTATGCGCGGCCATAACGCCTGAAAATAGAGCACACAGCAAAGCGACGGCAAATTTCATGCCCCAGACGCACAGAAGAGACATAGAAATGATGATGGAGTATTTTTTTGCCACCGCGACAGGAAATAATAAAAATGACAGCGCCAGCCATTTCAAAAAGAAACCAATGACAACCGTAGAAAGCAGAACAAGCACCAACATCAGGCCCGTTGTTATCCACTGTTTTTTATCAAAGGCGCTCTTTTCATTCCAGATAACCGCCAGCGTCAGGATCAAAAAGAAAAGGAAGAAAAACCAGTGCATTACAATTTATCCCATCGACAACCCCGGCGCCTTACGGTGACGGGGTAGTCGGTTATGTACCAGCCTGAATACGTTTACTTATTAGCGTTGAAAACGAAAAAGCCATCCACTTCCTGCTGGATTGCCGTCTGGTGGGATGCCCCAGGAGGATTGATCGCATTGCTTCCACCAGCAGGATTCAAATGCAGTTCACCGCCAAGCGTGTTTATTTGCGCATTCTGCTTAGCAGTAAAGTTGAAATTATTGCCAATGATATTAACGCTTCCATCTTTCGATAATTCAATGGCGCTTTCACCGCACTCCAGCCTCAGCGTATTACCCGCTGAAAGAATATAGTCGTTAACCACTTTGTCACTGCGGCTGTTACCCGTCAGGCAAACGACCTCCCCTTTAACGCCCGCTTTCTGATTTTTTACAACCCGTAAGGTTTCATCTTCTCCCACATATTGGGTTCGATTCTTTTCAGTCGAATGGGATTCATCATTTTTGACGTTGATATCCAGGTTGCGTTCGGCCTGGAGCCACACCTGCTCTGCACCCGCCTTATCCTCAAAGCGCAGGGCGTTCGCATTGTCGACAGAACCGTCTTTCGTGCGGCTCATAAAGCCCATCTGCGTCGCTGCCGCAGGCAGCGCCCACGGCGGCATGCTGGCTTCGTTATACACGCGCCCGGTAATAATCGGACGGTCCGGGTCGCCGTTGATAAAGTCCACCACCACCTCATCGCCGACGCGCGGAATTTGCACCCCGCCGTAGCCCTGGCCCGCCCACGCGCTCGACACACGCACCCAGCAGGAGCTGGTGTCATCGCCCTTCGCCAGACGGTCCCAGTGGAACTTCACCTTCACGCGACCGTATTTATCCGTCCAGATACTCTCCCCCTGCGGCCCGACCACTTTCGCGGTCTGCGGGCCGTAGGTGCGCGGCCACGCCGTGCTCTGCGCCGGGCGATAAGAGACCGACGCCGGGATGACCGTGAAATCGGTGCGGTGAATGGTTTCACCTTCACCGCTGGCGTAGCGGTTCTCCTCGAAGTGGTATCCGGCCGCCGTCACCAGATACTGGCCGTTATCGCTGAAGAACGGCGCGTTAGTCAGCGTGAAGATGTGGCCCGGCGCAATGCCCGCCGCCGTGGCCGTGGCCTGAATCTGCTGATGCTCCACCTGCCAGCGCTCCTGGCGGATGCGGGCGTAGAACTCCGCATGCCCGGTCTCGACAAAGCGGCCCGGCCAGTCGTACACGTCAATGCTGCCCGGTTTCGGCGACGCCGGGTTCTGCTGGGCCTGGAACAGCCACGCGTTCGGCTTGCGGAAGTCGTAGTCGTCGAGGCTGTAAATCCCCGGCGTCACGCTGTCTTCCAGCGCCCACTGGCCGATGCCCTCTTCATCCGTACTGCCGCCGGACGGCGTCTGGTGATACGGAATCACCTCGTAGCCGCTGAACGGCTGGTGCTGGGTGGCGGCGTCGGTGAGCACCAGGGTGTGTTTGTCCGCCTCGTGGCTGAAGTGATACGCAATCCCCTCCAGCTCCATCAGACGGCTGATGAAGTCCAGGCTCGATTCCTGATACTGCACGCAGTAGTCCCATACGCGGTAGCTGCCGGTGAGCTTGTCCTCCACGTTGACCTGATGCTCGCCCAGCAGGGTTTTCACTATCTGCGGCACCGTCTGCCCCTGGAAGATACGCAGGTTGCGGTCGCGCTTCATCGGCCACAGGTCCGGCTCCACCGTCAGCTGGTACACCGCGTAGCGGGTGCCCGTCAGCTCAACGGCGCTCACCGCCACGCGCGTGACTTTGCCGTTGATATAGCGGGAGGTGAGCAGGTTCTGCGTCGGAATGGTCACCGTGACCGGCTGACCGAGTAATTTGCTGCGGTCGATGCGGGCATCCGTGCCGAGCAGGGTCAGCGTCAGGGCGAACGACTCGGACATCGCCTCGCGGCCAGAAAGTTTCCAGAAGAGCAGCCCCTCGACCGGGAGCTGAACGGTAATTCGGTTGAGCATAATCTGTATTCCGTAATGGTTTATGCTGAAAACGTGTTTGAACGTAAAGCTAATTTTGACAAAGTGGTTTTGGATATGCGCCGGTGCTCTTATTCGTCAGAAACGTTAAAGAAAGTTATCCTCAGGTGCACTGTGAAATAGCTCCCCTGCCATGCTGACGAGACGTTCGTGTTGGACCAGTTTATCTTTCCACTTCTGCGGAATACCTGAATAGCCATATAACGCACCGGCCAGTTGACCTGCCGTTGCCGCAACGCTGTCGGCATCATCCGCCAGATTGGCGGCAAGAAGGATCGCATCACGGAAATTATCCGTATGCCATACCGCCCACATTGCGGCCTCAAGCGTATCGATAACATAACCGCTGGAGCGAATCTGGTGACGGGCTTTATGCTTGTACTCACCAGCGTTAACGATCATAACCCTTGCACACAAAGGAAACCGATGAGGCTCGAACGACGCCTCTTTTGGATAACCGCTCATTAAATAATGGAGAATAAGCCCCAGAAACTGGCATGCATTAATGGATTCAACCGCGCCGTGAGTTGCCCGGCTCTGCGCCTGAGATTCAAAATAGATTGCGCGGAGCGATTTTCTGCGAAAGATCGAGACGGGCGCCTGACGAACAATAGCGGCATTCCCAGCGGTATGCTTCTCGGTGTTACCGTACCAGGATGGGCCGATACGCCTGTACTGTTCCAGCGCAAAACGGGTGGTATTACCAATGTCAAAACAACGGCCGTTGCTGCTGTTTGAACCTGTGAGATACCACTTCAGAAGCCATTGCCGCATAACATCGGTATGCATTCTTTTTTCTGAAAGGTAGGTCTGTGCCACACAGATTGCCATTGAAGTATCATCAGTCCATTCCCCAGGTTTTAACTGGAAAGGCCCGCCGCCGAGCATATCATTTATGTGTTCGCTATCTCGACGCTTAAATTCCAGCGTCGCCCCGACGGCATCACCAACCGCCAGCCCTACGAATGCCCCCAGTGCTTTATCAAGCGAAACACCTTCCGTTGTGACGAGGGGTAATGTTTTATCCCATATCTCAGACGCTATCGCTTCAGCCGTATCCATCTGCTGTATAGTCTTGCGGATATTTGCCGGCATCAGATTACGGTAGCGATCGGCATAATGGTTAACCACAGCATCGTCACTGTGAAGATCGAGCATTACGCGTCCTTATCCGTTTGATGGGTAGATACGAAATAAAGCATCACATCAATATGCCTTTAAATCTCAACAAGAGAATCCCTTAATTAATTATTCGGGAGAGGCCACCTTTTCATATTTATAAACCCACAGCGAGTAAATTTTGAGACACTCCGACACACCAAACAAAACACTGCTCAGCCAGACGGTCGCTTCACCCGCGATAGCCAAAAACAGGGGGAAAAGTGCAACAGAGCACCGGAAGGAGACCAGACGCAAAACTTCCTGACAAAGCGCCAGTTTGCTTGCGAAGGGCCTCCTGGTAATAAAGCACCATGCAGAGGCAAAAAATGACAGCAACAATACGAAATCGAGACAAAAGAATAAGAAAAGTAGAGCGCTATATCCGCCAGCAGAAAGCGTGTTCACTGCTGTACTAAAGGAGAGCATATCGGCAATAAAGGGGATCCTGTCATGGCGCGCGGACTGAGCACAGTAAAGCACAACAGCCAGCGCATCCATGCATCCCCAGAAAATGAAAACCTTATCTCTGGCTTTCATGGATGCTAATAATTACCTAACAGGCTCAGGTGGCCATTTACCACCTTTCTGGATGAGCTTCTCTTTAATTTCGTTTAATTTCTCGTAGTGTTCGCTGCCTTTTTCAAGCCCACTCAGTGCATCCGCAAGCGCGCTGCTCATTGACCAGCCATTTTTTGCCTTAATTGACGGATCCGCTCCACGATCGAGCAACAATAAAACATGATCGTATGACTGATTATCCAGCGCGTCGAATACCAGCGTTTTGCCTAATGAATTGGCTGTATTGACGTCAGCACCGTGATCGAGCATCGCTTCCAGCGTCTGTGTATTTTTCGCTTTAATCGACTGGAAGATTATCGGCTCGTGGAAAACCTTATCTTTCACATCGGGTGACAGGCCACCGTCCAGCATCGCGTTAATCCAGTCTGCACTGTCCCCTTTCAGAGCGAATTCTGCGGGGCTGCTTTTCCCTTGTGGGCGAGGCTGTAGCGGATCCGCACCGGCCTCAACAAGCAAAGTGATGACCTTCAAATGGGGAGATGTTTTTTTATCATTAATTGCGTTGCCAAGCGCCCAGAAAAGGAGCGTCATATCCTCCTTTCCGGGCTGGTTAAGGTTGCTATCGGGTGCAAGCGTCTTCACCACGTCGACATTGCCTTCTTCAATCGCTCTCGCCAGTTCAAGCTGCTGACCGCCGAAGTAATCCTGTGGATTGAGTTCCATATCCTGCTTACACCCCTGAATCATGATTAAAAAACATAACGCTACAAAAGCCATCAACCGTTTTTTCACAACCGACTCCCGATTATCGAAATATCTTCATCCTTTTGCTGCTCAATGCAATTTATCGCCTGATCAATACCATGCCGGTCGAGCGCACTTCCGGTCCCACCGGGAAGATCGTGGGCGATACCCGCAGCATTCGGGCTCAGAGCAGAAATTTCCTCTTTGAGAATTAAAGACGGGACATGCCCCTTCACCGTTTTCAGATCCTCCCAAAGATTAACTTCCTGAATCTTCGTCAGAAGTTCTCCGTTAACCCGATACGCCTGAATATTCTCCGTGCTACCCAGGATCTTACCGCCGTATTTTTCTACCGTCCCGGCGTTAAGCCCTGCGGCATTAAATGTCCATCCAGTTTTACCACTTCCCATTGAAGCGGCAGACGCGAGACCGCCTCCCAGCGAGTGTCCGGCAATATCAATATTCTGACCTGACCTTGCCAGTTCCTTACCAATACTCACGGCTTTTTTATAATAATCAGATGCCATTCCCATGCCCTGGGAGAAGTTATTAGACCAGTCTGCACCGTTTTTAACGGGTGCCAGCTCCCCTTTGGTGAGCAACGAGGTAACATTATCAGACAGCGACGCAAAACCCGGCTCCCTCGATCCCCGGAATACCACCGTGGGATTCATATCACTCCCAAACACATCCGGTTTAGGCTGATAGACGCGAGCAAGAAAATTGGGAGAAGTGTCATCATCGAAGAGCATCGATTTATTCAGGCCAAACTTGCCCAGGAGCGCATCGTCATTACTAATATCCGTCCACCCCTCCGGCACGCCCGACGTTGCTTCCAGCGGGTTTACGGTCTTATAAACATTTTCCGCAAGCTTCGCTTTCTCCACGGCAATATTATTCGCCGCTAGCCGTTTAGCCGCGATCTGCGCATCCGGGTAGAGACTGTTGCTGCCCTTCGCAATCAGGTCCTTACGGGCCTGCCAGCGTTCGGCTTTGGTCATATTCTGCAACTGAGAGGCATAGGTTTTACCGTCTTTGCCCGGCGTCGGCTGGTCAGGCACCTGCGCCGCTTTGGATTTCACCACCTGCGTTGGCAGCTCCGTTGGCGCAGGGCGGGAACCATAGGTGCGCACCATCGTTTCGTAACGATCGACGATAGTGCTTACCGGGTACCAGCCCAGCCCGGTAAGCGAGGCGGCCTGCAGCCGCCCCTGTGCATTGATGTAAAAGATTTCCGTTACCGATGACCAACTGCGAAAACTTTCGTCAATGGCAACAATTCTGCCCATATCAAGATCCTGCGCAATCAGCTTGCGCGTATCGCGCCCGGACTGATAGGGATTCGCACCGGTGATGGTTCGCAGCAAATCGTAGCGCGTGAACAGCGAGCGCAGCGAATTGTCGGGAACCGACATAATCCACTGCCCGGCGACGGACGGGCGGATGATTTTCGCAAAAAGCGCTGGCGAGACGTTCTCGCTGAAAAGATAGACAAACTTAATGTTATACATTCGTTCCGTCCTGTTCCCTGTCCCTGCCTGACTTACGGATTCACCAGCCAGGTACCCGGCTTGGCAATATCCAGCGTCTGGGTACGCGTTCTCCCGTTGCCCTGCAGTTCAATCTTCGCCTCACCGGCTGGCAGCTTGAGCGATGCATAACCGTTCGTTGCCGGACGCAGCGCTTTTGGCTCGCCGTTCACTTTCAGCGTTTCGCCGTCCTGGATACGGATATAGACCAGCGCAACAGGGCTCGCGGCAGGTGGTGGAGCCTGTTCCGCTGCCTGCTCGCTAACCTTCTCCGTTTCCGGCTTCACGTCTGGCGTGTTCGCGGCGGTTTCAGTCGGACGCGTCTCTGCCGGTGCCTGTACAGCCTGCTCGGGCGCATCCTGACCGCCGCCGCTAAACAGCATGGCTCCGGCTACAATGCCCACCAGCACGCCAGCGGCAACCATGCCCGGGATCTTGTAGCGACGCCAGTCAAGCGCCGAAGCTGGTTTCTCTTCCTCTACCGGAACCAGCATGGTGCCGGTTTTTTTGGCGGTCAGCACATCGTTGATACCGGCGACCGGCATCTCAATCAGCGCCGCGAACTCGTCGATAGACTGCGGACGGTCCTCCATGTGCAGCGCCAGCGCGCGGTCAATGGCCTGCAGCAGCGGGATGGAATAACCCTGCGGCATGATTTCCACCAGCGGTTTGCAGGTATCCTGGATAGAGCGCACCACGCTGACCGGCGGCGGCGATCCAACGATCAGGGTACGCAGCACGGCACCAAGGGCGTAGATATCCGTCCACGGACCCTGCTCGCTTTCGTTGTCGTCGGTGTACTGCTCAATCGGCGCAAAGCCCGGGCGCAGCATGGTTTCCGTTTCGTCTGAAAGGTTACCAATCGTGCGGCGCGCAGAGCCGAAATCGAGCAGCACCGGCAGGCCGTTATCCTGGATCTGAATGTTATCCAGAGAGATATCGCGGTGCAGATAGCCTTCGTCGTGAATGGTTTTGATCGCACCGAACAGCATCGGCAGCGTGCGGCGGATCCACGCCTCGTTGATCAGCTCCGGCTTTTGTTCGCGCAGACGCGAAAGCGTGGTGCCGCTGTAAAACAGCGTCCCCATGTAGGCCGTGTCGTTTTGCACCCAGAAGCGCAGGACGTGCAGCAGGTTCGGGTGGTTAAAGCGCGCCAGCAGACGGGCTTCCTGAATAAAGCTGTTCAGGCCGGCGGAAAACGCTTTGCCAAAGCGCTCGCTGCGCAGCACGAGGGTCATGTCATCACCGCGCACGGCGAGCGAGGAAGGCATAAATTCTTTGATAGCGATAGTGCGTTCGAGCTGGTGATCCCACGCGCGATAGACAATGCCAAAACCGCCGCCGCCGATCACCTCTTTGATTTCAAACTCGTTGAAGCGGTACCCGACCGGGAGCGCGTTTGGGACAGTCCGATTGTTATCATTATCCGTCATCTTTTACAGTTCTCTTGATGATTATTACGCGGCAAACTGACAGTGAAACTCGCCCTGCTCGCAGGTGACGTGCAGACGTCGGTACTGCTCGTCGCTACGGCTGGCGGTAAGTAAGATCTGGCTCATCTGAGGCAGTAAGGTGTTGGTCAGAATAGCATCCACCATGCGGCCACCGGACTCCACCTCGGTACAGCGCTGAACAATCTGTTCCACCACGCTGTCGTCAAACTCAGAAATAATGCTGTGATTCTCTTCCAGACGGCGCTGAATGCGCTTGAGCTGCAGACGAACAATCAGCCCCAGCATCTCGTCGCTGAGCGGATAGTACGGCACCACCAGCAGACGGCCCAGCAGCGCCGGCGGGAACACCTCCAGCAGCGGCTGGCGCAGCGCGCCGCTTAACGCGCCAGGCTCCGGCATCAGATCCGGATCGGCGCACATCGCGCTAATCAGGTCGGTACCGACATTAGACGTCAGAATAATGATGGTGTTACGGAAATCAATATGGCGCCCCTCGCCGTCTTCCATCCAGCCTTTATCAAAGACCTGGAAGAAGATCTCGTGGACGTCCGGGTGTGCTTTTTCAATTTCGTCCAGCAGCACCACGCTGTACGGGCGGCGGCGCACGGCCTCGGTTAATACACCGCCTTCACCATAGCCCACGTAGCCCGGAGGCGCACCTTTTAACGTTGAAACAGTGTGCGCTTCCTGGAATTCACTCATGTTGATGGTGATAACGTTCTGCTCGCCGCCGTACAGGGATTCCGCGAGCGCCAGCGCGGTTTCGGTTTTACCGACGCCGGACGGGCCGCACAGCATAAAAACGCCCACCGGTTTGTTGGGATCGTCGAGCTTCGCTCGCGAGGTTTTCACGCGGCGGGCAATGAGATCCAGACCGTGACGCTGTCCAATAACGCGCTGGTTCAGCGTGTCAGCAAGGTTCAGCACCGCGTCGATCTCGTTTTTCACCATCCGGCCCAGCGGGATCCCGGTCCAGTCAGAGACCACCGCGGCCACCACGTTTTCATCCACAGCCGCAAACAGCAGCGGTTCATCGCCCTGTAAGGCGTTGAGCGCCTGCTGCTGTTCCGCCAGCTGGCTGCGCAGCTCGGCGCTATCTTCATCGCCCGCCGCGAACAGCGCCGCACGCAGGCGAATAATCTCCTGCACCAGGCTGCGTTCTTCTTGCCAGCGCTGGGCCAGAGCTTCGCGTTTTGTTTCGTACGCGTCGCGTTCTGCGCGTAACGTCGCTACGCGCTCAGCGTCACCGGCACCGACGCGCGCTTCGCGCTCAGCAATCTCAATTTCCACGTCCAGCGCGGCAAGGTGGCGCAGGCAATCTTCCAGCTGCGCGGGCGGCGCGCTCTGGCTGACCGCGACGCGGGCGCAGGCGGTGTCGAGCAGCGCAACGGCTTTGTCCGGTAGCTGACGCGCCGGGATGTAGCGATGCGACAGCTTGACCGCCGCGCTGACCGCTTCGTCGAGCAGCAGCACCTGGTGGTGCGTCTCCAGCGGCGATACGGTGCTGCGCAGCATCAGAATGGCTTTCGCTTCGTCCGGCTCATGCACCTGCACCGTCTGGAAACGACGGGTCAGCGCCGGGTCTTTCTCGATGTATTTTTTGTATTCCGCCCAGGTGGTGGCCCCGATGGTGCGCAGCTGTCCGCGCGCCAGCGCTGGCTTCAGCAGGTTCGCTGCATCGCCGGTACCCTGCTGGCCGCCTGCGCCAATCAGGGTGTGGATCTCATCGATGAACAGAATAATCGGCGTTGCGCTGGACTGGACTTCATTAATGAGCGCCTGCAGACGGGCTTCAAACTCGCCTTTCATGCCTGCGCCAGCCTGCAGCATGCCGATATCCAGCAGCCACAGCTGGATATTTTGCAGCGGCTCCGGGACGTCGCCGTCGGCGATACGCAGCGCCAGCCCTTCTACCACCGCCGTTTTGCCGACCCCGGCCTCCCCGGTCAGCAGCGGGTTGTTCTGGCGGCGACGCATCAGGATATCCACCATCTGGCGGATCTCCTCGTCGCGCCCGACAACCGGGTCAATCTTCCCTTCACGAGCGCGGGCGGTCAGGTCCTGGCCGTACTGGGCCAGCGTCCCCTGCGCAGCCGGTACCGCACCCGCCGGTGCATCGACGGCGGCTGCGGCCTGCTGCGTCTCTTTGCTGTTGGCGCAGATAGCGTCGAACTGCTCAATCAGCACCTCTACATTCAGGCGGGTGAACTGTGACGAGATGCTTTTCAGCACGTTAGCCAGGTTCCAGGTTTTAAGCATGCCGATCAGCAAATGGCCGCCGCGAATACGGCTGACGCCGAACTTCAGCGAGCCGAAGACCCAGGCGCGCTCCACGGCGCTGTCGATATGTTCGGAGAGATCGGAAACGGAACTCGCCCCGCGCGGAAGGACATCCAGCGCCGCAACGATATCGCGCGTCAGCTGCTGTTCATCAAGGGCAAAGTGGCGGATGACCTGCTGCAGATCGCCATCCTGCTGCTGCATCAGCTGATGCAGCCAGTGCACCAGCTCAACATAGGGGTTGCCGCGCAGCTTGCAGAACGCAGTGGCGCTTTCCAGAGAGGTAAATAACAGCGTATCCAGTTTGCCGAAAAGCACGGCACGGCTAATTTCTGACATGTTAGTTTCCATTAACAATAATTCGGTATACGGAAGGATTACCGCTCTGCGCGATACACCAGATCGCCACGCGGGACAGGCTGCAGCTGACGGCCCAGCCAGGTGTTGTAGCCTAATCGCCCATTGCTGCCGAGCGTGGTGCCCTGCACCGCGTCTTCACGCAGGATCACCCGTGTTTCCCATTCAAACTCCACCCCGGCGTACTGACGCACCCAGTCGCGCAGCTCGGTGACCCACGCTTCTCCCGGCAGAAAGCGGTTGTACTCCTCCGCGCTCAGCGGGCCAATGTCGATGCGAAACTTATGCTGAACGTCGCGGACGGCGACGCCGAGAAAGGCGGACTCACCCATGCGCGGCATGCGGCGTCCTGCTCCCAGTTGCGCCTGCTCGCGCGTGGAAAGCGGCATCCACTGCGGCACGTTGCTGACCAGCTTGACCGGCGCTTTAAAATAGTTGCGCAGGATCTTCTCCAGCCCCTCCGGATCCCGCCCGTTACGGGTCAGGTGTCCGGCGTGGGTAAAGCGTGCATGCGAGCTCAGACTGCCTTTGTTCATCTGCCCCGGCTGCCCCATGCCAATCAGCGACGCCAGGTAGCCCTCAAAGCGCTTGTTATCGGCGCGATCCAGAGAGACCGCCGGCTGCGCATCCGCCCAGGCGCGGTAAAACAGCAGTGCAAGGCGGTGGTGGAACAGATCGGCAAACGCGCTGAGGCTGGAGTCCTGATGATGGTAAATACGCTCGCGGGCATATTCGGTCATGTGGACCGGCAGCGGGCCGTTCGGGCCAAACAGGCCGAAGCTGAGGATAGAGACCTCGTGCAGCCCGCTTTCCTCCCGCTGACGTACCTGGGCCAGCGTCGACGGCGCAAAACTCATCGACGGCTGCTGGCCGATGCGCAGCGGCTCAAATTTCGGCAGCGGCGCGCGTCCCAGCGGGTAGCGCTCGCCGCCCTGGGCATCAATGCGCCTTAACAGCTGAAACAGATCGTAGCGCCAGGGCGTCTCGCGGACCCCGCTCCAGAACGTATCCGGCAGCCGGGTCAGGCGATGTACGCGCAGCGGTGCAGTGGCAGCATCACTCATATCAGCGCCCTTTTACCCATGCGCGGTGCCCAGTAGCCAATCTCGCCGCGCTGCTGACTCTTCAGGGTGAACTCCGTAAAGCTGTTGATGGACACCAGGCGGGCAAAGAGACGCTCCATTACGCTGCCGAAGAGCCACGGGCTGGCACCGGAAAAGGCTCGCTCATCCACCATCAGGGTAATACCGATCCCGCGGGCGAAAACGACCGGGCCGGGTTCAGGCACGCGGCGGTGAACCGGCTCCAGCACGCAGTGGCGTACCCCCTCCACCTGACGCGCAACGGGCGTTTCTGCCAGGTTGGCGTAAAGCCCTAACAGCTGGCGCAGCGCGGCCGCGCCGTCTTCATTTTCGCTGTCCATCAGGCTGAGGTAGTTCATCTGCAGCTGGCTGATGAGCCGCCAGGTGCTGAACCCTTCGGCCAGCGCCGGACGCGGCGGCGTCGGCCCTTTACGCAGGGTCAGGGACTTCACGGGCATGGAGTCGGCCATAATGAACTGTCCGAGCTCCTGCTGCAGCATCAGCGGCAGGTCGCGGCTGGTGCAGAGCACCTCGGCAGAGATATAGCGCAGGTTTTCCTGCCAGGGAGCGTGCTGTTCATCCACCAGCGAAATAAAGACCTCCGAGCCAATATAGCCGGTACGGGTGCCGTAGCGCAGGGCGTGCTCGGAAAGCACGCGCTGTTCGCGACGCAGAGAAAAATAGGCTCCGTAGTTGCCCGCATCGCCGCTCCAGGTGCTCCAGAATGGACGAAACGTCTGGTCATCACGCTGGCCGTCGGCGCTGCCATAGATTTTTTTGACCGCATAAATTTCATAATCCAGCGGACGAATGTTATCGACCACCAGATGGTATTCATGCTGGCCTTCGTTCAGCTTCTGACGCGCCGCGACCTTTGGGAACAGGTTGATGACTGGCGTACAGTGCAGCGCCAGATGGCTGGCATCGACCACGCGCTCCAGCTGTTCATCCGACTTATCCAGCAGGATGAAAATATCAAAGGCTTTTTCGTTTTCACAACGCTGAATCAGCTTGCTCAGACCTCTGAGGCTGATGAAGCGGAAGCGGGCCGGAAACGCGAAATACTCCTGCAGCAGACGGTAGCCGTCAAAGTTGCGCAGATCGTCCGGGAGCAGCGCCTGGTCAGGCTCAAAGCCTTCCTGGCGCAGCGCGTCAGACGCCAGCAGCTGTCGCTGCGGCTGCGGGCTGACCGTCTGACAGACGATCCCGGCGTGGTGCTCCATCACCAGCTCCAGCAGCTTCAGCGCTTCAATGTCCGGACCGCCGAGGAAGAATTCCAGACGGTCGAAATCCAGGTGCCCGAGGTTTTGCGGGCCGTCGCAGGCGATGCGGATCCGTAAGGCGCTGTTAATCCCCCGTTGGCTCAGCCCCAACTGCGCGAGCGGCAGATCGGCGGGCACGCCGCCCAGCTCGACCCTGTCGATTTTCAGCGGCAGCAGGTTAACCTCGTGCGCCGTGGTATAGCTGCAGGTCACGCCGGTCTTCTTCAGCGCCAGGCTGTCCATCATGGTACCGCGGGGCACAATGAAGCCCTTGCTCAGGTCGCCCCTGCTGCTGTCGGGCTCAATCTCCGCGATCGCCATCGACGGCGTGGGCGCGAGATAGTTAGGCGCAATCATCTCCAGCAGACGCTGGGAGAAGCGCGGAAACTCCGCGTCCATTTTCATCTGCACGCGGGAGGTCAGGAAGGCGAAGCCCTCCATCAGACGTTCGGTATACGGGTCCGCCACTTCGATGCCGCGCATGCCCAGCCGTCCGGCGACTTTAGGGTAGCGTTCGGCAAACTCAGCCCCCATTTCGCGCAGGTAGGCCAGCTCACGGTTGTAGTATTCGAGCAGTTTACTTTCCATGATTACCCCGCATCTTTCAGTTCAAAATGGCCGTTTTCCAGATCGACATCGGTACGAAACAGAAACTCCAGCGGGTACGGCACGCACCACAGACGCCCTTTGATCTCGATGGAGAGCACGTTGTGCAGATCCAGCGAAGAGGTATCCGACACGCAGCGGACCTGCAGCCCCTGCGGCAAAATGCGTGGTTCAAAATTGATGATGGCCTCGGTGAGCTTGCGCTGAATATCGTGCCATTCGATATCCGACATTCTTTTCCCGGCCAGCGGTGCGACGCCGAAGTTGACCACCGAGCGGTTCACGTGCGGTAAGGCGCTCAAATCGCCGGAGGCATCGTGGTTGATGGTGTTAAACAGCCACTGCAGATCGCGCAGCACATTGCGGCGCAGGGCGGCGTGAGTGATCAGATTGCTGTTGGCCGACTCGCGTTTTTTTTCCGGGTCGTTATCGGTGAGACGATCCAGCAGCGAGGGCTGCATTTTGTCGCGCGCCCCCACCTTCTCCTGCTTGCTGCGTGCCTGCCAGCCGCTGCGCAGCAGATCGCCTTCGCCAGCGGGATTACTCATCGGCTCCATCCGTCGCAAACGTCACGAGGTTCAGGGAAAGCAGCGGGTATTCGCTTTGTTCGCTCAGCCACGCCTTCTGGCCCCGTCCTTCGTACAGCGTACCGTCAGCGTCAAGCGGCAACCATTCAGTCGTACGCCCGAGCATGACGGCATCCGAAGCGTCTTCAGCAAACGGATAGCGCGCCGGGATCTGACACACCTGCTCCGTACCGTCGGTCAGGCGCACCAGCGCGTGACGCCAGACCAGATCGGTGACGCTGGCAGGCGCCTGAAAACGGATCTCAGCGATAGCGCTAAACGGCAGCCAGAAATAACGGCCGTTCACGATGGTTTCGCACACCGGGCCGAGGCGGGCATCGCCGTCCATCAGCCAGCCAAACGCCTGCGTCTCATCATTTTCGAGGGTGATCTGACCAGGGTTTGCCTGCGCCCTCTCGAGGGCGTCCAGACGCAGCGCACTGGCGCGTTCGCCCTCCTCGCTCAGCGCTGCGGCCAGGGTTGTCAGCCACGGCCATTGGGTTTCAGGCATGCCCGGACGCGCCTGTCCTGCCATCACCTGCGCGCGCTGCAGCTCGCCCTGAATGGATTGCTCCAGCAGGGTAACGGTAGGCTTCGCCTGGGGCTTCAGCGCCACCCAGCTTTTCAGCTGGGTCAGGGCGCGGGTCCAGTTGCCGCTGAGGATCAGAAACTGTACAAACGCGGCGCGGAGATCGGCATCCGCCGGACGGACTTTGATATCGGCTTCCAGACGACGCAGCGCATCGCTGAGCGGCTCACCCGCCAGGTGTTGATAGAGCGTATTCATCGCCACTCCTTAGTTTGCCGCGCGCCATGCGCCCACTGCCGGATCGCGCAGCTGAGGACGCAGGGTGTCAATCAGGACAATATTCAGTGAGGTACCCGGTGTCACCCACGCGCCCCAGGTCTGTTTGACTTCGGCAATGCGCGCCTGCAGTTTGGCGTCATCACTGGCGATCTCGCGGGAGATCTCTACCGCCACGGTGCCGTTGCTTTTCCAGCCGTTGAGGGCGTTGTCGTAGGGCAGGATCATCCAGCTTTGATCGCTGTTCTGCGTGCTGAAGACCATGCGTTCTTTGTTGACGGAGGTGATCAGGGCGTTTTCAGGATCGGCGCTTTTGTTCAGGCCCATGACCGGGAAGCCGTGAATGTAGGTCACCGCCATCTCTTTCTGCTCGCCGTTGCGAGTCTGAGAGATAACGGTATGACCACTCAGCCAGCTGCCGTTACCGCAGCGGGTGGTGTCGGTGTCCGGGATGAACAGTGCCGGTGCGGAGGCTCCGCCTTCCCAGAACGTACGCAGATGGCAGCCGTCCTGAAGGGTAAACTCCTGCCACGGCGTGCGGTCAGCAGCCACGGTGCGGGCTTCAGCGTTCTGATCCGGCGGCAGCAGCGCGCCGCTGGCGGCGGTACTGGCCGGAGCCGCCTGTTGCTGTTTCACCACCAGCGCCCAATCCTGGGCTTTCCCTGCGGTACCCTCAGCCAGCGTGACGCCCGCCGGATCGTTAAGCGTCCAGCTGAGTTTATTCACTTTGCTGCACTGATGTTCCAGCAGTGAGCCAAGACGCGGCACAAAGTTTTCCAGCACGGAGACGTCTTTCTTGCCGTTTGCCACAATACGCAGCGCCACTTCAGGCTTACACCAGCTCTGCGCCGTGTTGTCTTTGATGTTGTCGATCCAGATATCCAGCTTCTGCGCAGGGGACTGCACGATGCGGAAATTCTCAGCCTGCGCGGTGGAGGTCACCGCCAGAAGTGCTAAACCCGATAGCCAAAGTTTCATATCGTTCCTTGTGTGTCTAATCAGTTCCGCAGGGAAGAAATTGCGCTGCGTCAGAGAGCGTATGCAGCAAAGTGGTGTCCTGAGGGTCGCCCATCCATACCGCCAGGGCCGTATAGTTGTCCTGAGCATTCCCCTCCTGCTCGCCATTCTTTTGAATGATTTGGTTCATTAAGGTCAGCCACTCCTGCGGCGTATTGACCATATGCAGCGACTGCTTCATTTGTTCTTCGCTGACGCCGTGCCAGAACCCGTCGGTGCAGAGTAAAAAGGCATCGCCGTCTTCCACCTGCACCACGTCGCTGTAGCTCGCTTCCGGCCCACCGTTTTCAATCCCCAGCGCGAGGTACAGCAGGTTGCTGTTGAGATCGTCGGTCTGATGCCCCGCATCCTTCATCTGCTGAACCAGGCTGTGGTCGGTGGTGACATGCCACAGCCAGCCGCGGCGAAACAGATACAGGCGGCTGTCTCCGGCGTGCGCCCAGTAGGCCAGGCGGTAATCCCGGTCGATGAACAGGCTCACCAGCGTTGTGCCCATTCGACGGTAATCCTGAACCGCCTGCTGTTCGCTGAGAATGGTGCGGTTCGCCGTTTGCACATAGTCACGAATATGCTGCGCATTCAGGTGCTTGTCGCCATCAAAGCGGGAAATGATGCTGTTGCGGGCCAGCTCAGCGGCCACTTCACCGCCCGGCAAACCCGCGATGCCGTCACAGACGACAAAGCAGGCTGAACGTTCCCCTATGGTTTCTCCCGTCTGATCCTGGTTGCTGGCGCGCGTCCCCTGGCGGGAGAGAGAAGCCGTTGCGATATTCATTTGTCTTCCGATCCGCTCTGTGAGTCTTTGTACTGATTCACCTCCATGTCGTACGCATGAAGGAAGGCCTCGCCAAACAGGGTGTGGAAGTCATCCTCAATCTCGCCTGCCGTCTCACCATAGCTGCGAACAAAGTAGTCCCACAGGGCGGCTTTACGGCTGCCCGGCAGCGCCAGACGGGAGGTCATGCCGTTCTGCTTCGCCTGCTCTTCCAGCTGTTCCGGGTTAAAGGACTGCAGCATTGCGGCGATGATGGCTCGAATACCGGAGATCATGCCCAGCTGGTGCGCCTGCAGATCGATCAGCGCGTCGCGCACGGATTTTGTTGGCGGCATAAAACCCGGCATCGGCGTGCCGAACATCTGGATCAGGACGGTTTTGCCGGTCGGCAGCAGCTTGAACGGGTTGTTGGCATCGTCCAGCACCATGGTCATATCGGCTTTCACGCCGCGCTTGAGGATGGAGCGCGAGGAAAGCAGCGCCACGGTGCCCTGAGAAAACATGCCGAGGATCTGCCCCAGCTGACGCATATTCTCACGGTCAAACTGCGGAACGGGCTGCATTTCGCTCAGGCCCATCCCTTCCAGCAGCGCCTCCAGCAGCTCGCCCTGCAACACGTCGCCTTTCTCGCCGCTGTTAGCCGTGGCGGTTGGGGAGGCAGCGTTATTGACCGGGTCGATGCGCAGGCGGCCCTTCGGTGCCTGAGCGCTACTGCGCGCAACGGCCTGCGGGGTCGGCATGGTGAAACCTGCGTAATCCGGTCGCGCGGGCTCTTCTTCAACAGCACGCGGGGATTCCTGCGGCTCAGGGGCGAACAGCGGAGAATCGGCGAGGACATCCTCTTCCTCAACCGGCGCAGGCGTTGGCTCCGGCCTGTCGTCGGCAATGTCATCCGGATGCGTCAACGGTGCACCGCCCATCAGCCCGAGAGGGTCATCATTACGCGCGGCGGGCGCGCTGGCCGTGCCGCCAAACAGGGCCAGCGGATCGAGCTCATCCGCCGCCTCTTCTTTAGGCTCGGCTGGCTTAGTTTCAACCGGCGGCACCAGCGTTGAGGGCGTAATGTCGTCAAAGATGCTCTCTTTTTTGAACAAGGCTTCATCGCTGAACAGCGTGTCCGGGTCAACGTTCTTACGCTCAAGCTTCGGATCGCTGTCGTTGAACATCGCCAGCGGATCTTCAGCGTTACGCTCCGGCGCAGCAGGCTGGGAGAACGGATCCTGTGATGCCGCAGGCTGAGGTTTTGTGCGGTTGCTTGAGATGCTGTCGGAGATGGAGAACTCCTGCATCAGACTATCCCAGATCTCCGTTGGCACGGCGGTCGGCTCGCCCTTCCCGCGCGGTGCGGCATTCGCCGGTTTCGGCTGCGACGCTGGTGCTGGCGCGGCTGGACGAACCTGCTGCTGCATGCTGGCCGCCATGCGGCTCACCGGCTGCGTGTCGTGAATAATTTCAGCCACTTCAATGCGGTAGTCATCAATACCCAGAACGTCTCCATCCTGCAGCTCGACCTGACGACCGCGTTCCAGTGGAATATCGTTCAATACCACGCGCGTAACGCTGCCACGGTTAGTAACGCGACATTCGCCATTGGCGTCAACGTGAACAATAGCCTGCAGACGCGAGATGGTGCGGTCATTGTCCGGCAATACCAGATTGTTATCCGTACCGCGCCCAATGGTGCCGCCCGGGGCGTAAAAATCACAGCTGCTCTGCGGCGGCTGATGACCGGGTTTCGTAGAAATAATCGTGAATCGCATGGCGTATTCCTGCTGGTATGATTAGCGCTCAAACGCTGCCGCTCTCGGGGCGAGAACGGCGGCGTTTGGGTGGTAATACATTCTATTCTGTCTGAGTGACCTTAAATTGGCCCGCTGCATTTTCTTCCAGAGTGAATCGCGCGGCATAACGCACAGAATCGTTTTTGCCTGACACTTTCAGTGTCACATCATATTCTCCGGTTTGCCACTTGATACCACGCCACTGGTTGCACTGTTGAATATTTAACGTCACCGCAGGGCTATAGGTTGACGGCGGCGATATCGTTTTCCATTCATTTCCCGCTCTTTTCATAATGGTGGGTGAATGGCTGATGACCGGCGCTTCTAACCCGGAATTTGCGGGGATAGCAAAGCAGGGTTCATTGTTTTTAAGCGTAACCGAAAGCGACTGATATTGTGCTGGATGAGACACACAGGCGCTCGCCATTAATGTGACCGCAAACACACCGAATAACTGTTTCATAACCATACACGCCGATCCTTAGGGTTCTTGAAATACAAAGATAACACCTGTTGATATTTATCCTTGAGATCCGGCCCAATAATCCCTTCAAACCCGGCAATGTTTTGGAAATCACCCAAGCCGTAATTAATCAGAAAAAAATAATCGGAGATGACAGAAGCCTGCTGTTCCATACCAAAATCCGACAATTTTTTATCCGGGGGTAAGGAGTAATTGTAACTTGCTGCCCAACTGAATGCCCCTCGGGTACGAACATTCATTCCAATCTGATGCTGCAGAACATGCACCATCTCGTGAATAAACCAGTGTTTATATCGTGGAACTTCTGTCGAGAAGTCGTCCCGATAATGCGGCTCCCGAAAATAGAGTTCGCCATTAGGCGTCATCGCAACATTGTTTGACTGCATATTAAAGGGCAAATAGCTTTTATTATGCACTTTAACTTCTGAATATTTTATTGCGTCACCAAAAACCGAGCGTGCCAATGCTATTTCACCAATGGTGAGAGGACGGGCGCCTCCTTCCTGTAAACTTGCCATGCTATCTTCCTTCCCGGTAGATAATGGCCGGGGAAAACTCCCCGGCCACATATGCAATTACGCTTCTTTGTTCTCTTTGATGTTCCAGCCAGCGCTGCTTTCAGCACCTTTACCACCGGCAGTGGTCTGCTCCCAGTACTGCTGTTTCACTTTCGCAGCCTGGAATGCGTAGGTCACGCCAACGGTGTCGCCGTTGTCTGCACCGGTGTACTGAACAGAGGTCACCAGGACGTCTTCGAGGGTGATGCGGGTGTATTCAACCTGCTGGCCACCCGCTTTGCAGACGGACAGTTCAACTTTGGTCAGGTGCTTACCGCTTGCGCAGTGTTTCAGGACTGCTGTAGTGGATTTGTCGATCAGCGCGTTAACGTGCAGGTCGTTAAAGTTAACTTTACCGGCACCGCCGCCACCGCCAACGCTCATATTACCCGGCTGGGATGCACCCCAGGAGAAGGAGGTAATATCAGTCCAGCCGGTGTGGTTAGAATCTTTAGACTCGCCCGTAACACCCTCGACCTTCAGAAACATATCAATAGCCATAATATCTACTCTTCGTGAATGAACAATATTGCTTTCGAAAAAGCCCTTATATGGCAAACAGGAAAGCATGGGGCTGAATAAAACCGTCCATATTTTACCTCTGCCTCATATCAAATGACCCGTGTCATTTGACAGTCTTACATCCCCCCGGAATTAGCGGTAAGAATGTGAAGTCTTTTACTATTGCGGGTTATCCTGGAGCCACGTGCGGTCAGGATTTCCGATGATTAATTGCGGAATCAGTTTATTAAGTTCGTCACTGTGGTAAAGACGTAAACAATTTAACGTCACGCCTTTTACATCAGGCTTTCGCTCCGAGTGGAAGCCGTTAATTTTGCTTTTATATTTTCCAATAATGGCGTTAACTTTGTCAGTACCGTTTTCAGCATCAAACGGTATCCATTCGATGAATGCACTCGCACTGCGGGCCGCGTCGACAGAGAACTGGCTACCCTTATCTGCTACCTGCGCAAGACAGCGCGCCAGGACAAGATCTTTGACCCCCTGCCGGTATGTTTGCTGCTGATAAAAATCTACGTGAGGGTTATCACCGCGAGCAGAAAAACATAAGCAAGTGAGCAAAATAAATGCTGTCTTTAGATACCTGAATGAAATTATTTTAATTCCCAAAACCAGATTTCCTGACAGTACGGAAAGCAATCGGAGTTACATATAAACGAATTATTACTCAGAGGCTCGATAAGGTCGATATGACCACCGCCATACCCATCAATTTTATTGAAGAAAACAACTCCTTTTCGACCCAACATTGCGCGCGCACCCGCCTCGCGATCGGTAAATATTTCTGCCTTGCCAAATACATGCGATTTATAAAGTTGATCGGCAAGTAATTTTGCGCCAGGTTCGATTGTTTTTCCTTTATAGGGACCCGACTTTATGGGTAAACGACCTGTGAATTCAACATTACATTTTAACAATGCCAGACTCATTCTTACCGCACAGGTATTTTCGTATGCCGGTTGCTGCTTGATAATTGTTGAATAATCATAGCCAATTTCTGAGAAGACCTGTTCACCCGAGGCAAAACCCGCGCGCGTATGATTTGAAGAGTAATGCTGACGTTTTAGTTGTTCGTATAATGGTTTCATTTGTCACTCTCCTTTTTGCACGGGCGTAATTCTTTCATTCCGTCAATGATGATTTTTGAAGCGCGTTCATCGCCTTGCTGTTTCGATAAGTTCGCAAAGCGAGAATAGAGAAACTCATGTAGAGTATTTGGCAAAAAAGGCCTGCCCTTGCACCATGCAGTGCCCTCAGACGCGTCGACTACGCCGAGAAGATACATATTTGCCTTGATGCGTTCACGTTCATTCGTTTTCGACAGCCAGGCTTTAGCGAAACGATCTGCACTCAAATTTAAATCGTATCCCGTTAACAACGTCGGATCGCGTTGGAAGTTTGAGGTGTCATCCTGAGGCAATGCTTCAGCTTGAGGGTATTTATAATTTCCAGCGTCCGCACTCGCCAGAGTAGAAACTGCCAGCAAACTGGTTGCGATCAAAAGTCTATGTTTCACCGTATATCCTTATTCACTGACAAAAATTAGCTAAGCTCTTTACGGTCAAATGGCCGGCTCCTTCGAGCCGGCAATCGTCATCACGCGTCTTTCGTCTTCAGCGACGGCAGTTTAGAAACCAGACGCAGGGAAACGGTCAGACCTTCCAGCTGGTAGTGTGGACGCAGGAAGAACTTCGCGGCGTAGTAGCCCGGGTTGTCTTCGATTTCCTGCACCTGCACTTCCGCAGCCGCCAGCGGCTTACGGGACTTGGTCTCCTGGGAGGAGTTGGCCGGGTCACCGTCCACGTAGTTCATTACCCAGTCGTTCAGCCAGCGCTCCATCTCTTCGCGCTCGCGGAAGGAGCCGATTTTGTCGCGCACGATGCACTTCAGGTAGTGCGCAAAGCGGCAGCAGGCGAACAGGTACGGCAGACGAGAGGCCAGACGCGCGTTGGCGGTGGCATCCGGGTCGTGGTATTCGGCCGGTTTTTGCAGCGACTGCGCACCGATGAAGGCAGCGAAGTCGGAGTTTTTGCGGTGAACCAGCGGCATAAAGCCGTTTTTCGCCAGCTCGGCTTCACGACGATCGCTGATGGCGATCTCGGTCGGGCACTTCATGTCCACGCCGCCGTCATCGCTCGGGAAGGTGTGGCACGGCAGGTTTTCCACCGCCCCGCCGGACTCCACGCCGCGAATTGAGGTGCACCAGCCGTACTCTTTGAAGGAGCGGTTGATGTTGGCCGCCATCGCATAGGCGGCGTTCGCCCAGGAGTAGCTGTTGTGGTTCGCGCCGTCGGTCTGCTCTTCAAAGTCAAAGCTGTCGACCGGGTTGGTGCGAATGCCGTACGGCAGACGCGACAGGAAGCGCGGCATCACCAGACCCAGATAGCGGGCATCTTCGGATTCACGCAGTGAACGCCAGGCTGCGTATTCGGTGTTCTGGAAGATCTTGGTCAGGTCGCGCGGATTAGCCAGCTCCTGCCAGGATTCCATCTGCATCACGCCCGGTGCGGTACCGGTGATAAACGGACAGTGTGCCGCAGAGCCGATGCGCGCCATTTCACCCAGCAGCTCAACGTCCTGCGGGCTGTGGTCGAAGTAGTAGTCGCCCACGATGCAGCCAAACGGCTCGCCACCGAACTGACCGTACTCCTGCTCGTAGATCTTCTTGAAGATCGGGCTCTGGTCCCAGCCCACGCCCTTGTAGCGCTTCAGGGTGCGTCCCAGCTCCTGCTTGGAGATGCTCATAAAGCGGATCTTCAGCATCTCATCAGTTTCAGTGTTGTTCACCAGGTAGCTCAGGCCGCGCCAGGCGCTCTCCAGCTTCTGAAACTCGTCGTGGTGAATGATCTGGTTCACCTGCTGCGACAGCTGCTCATCGATACCGGCAATCAGGTTCTGAATGGTGCGGTAGGTGTCGTTGGAGAAGGTGACGGTGTTTTCCAGCGCCTGCTGCGCCAGGGTTTTAACCGCGCTTTCTACGGCAGAGCGCGCCTGATCGGTTTTCGGGCGGAACTCTTTGTTCAGCAGCGCGCTGAACTCATCCTGGCTGAACGCCTGACCCGCCTGCTGCTCGTGTTGTTGAGTCTGGTTGCTCATCGATTATTCCTCGCTACCTTTCGCGCTTTCGTCATTTTTCGGCAACTGGCTCAGGGATTTGAGCAGCGTCGGATCCTGCAGAATTTTTGCGATCAGCTCTTCTGCACCGTTTTTGCCGTCCATGTAGGTCAGCAAGTTAGAGAGCTGGGTACGCGCTTCCAGCAGCTTGTTCAGCGGCTCAACCTTGCGGGCCACCGCATCCGGCAGGAAGTCGTCCATGCTGTCGAAGGTCAGATCAACATTCAGTTTGCCTTCGCCCGTCAGGGTGTTATCCACGTTAAACGCCACGCGCGGCTTCAGCGCCTTCATGCGTTCATCAAAGTTATCGATGTCGATTTCAAGGAATTTACGCTCATCGACGGCAGGCAGGTTTTCTACCGGTTTACCGACCAGATCGGCCATGACGCCCATCACAAACGGCAGCTGAATTTTACGTTCTGCACCGTAGATCTCTACGTCGTACTCGATCTGGACGCGGGGAGCACGGTTGCGTGCGATGAATTTCTGTCCACTGTTACTCATTGCCATGATGTTCTCCATCAAAGATGCGCGGTGAAGGTGAAACGACAGGCTCCATGCCTGTCGTCATAATGCCAGGACGCGTTATTCGCGGCGTCCAAAGATGTTTTCCAGTTGGTTAACGCCGTCTGGCGCCAGGTCGCGAATAATGTCCATAAAGTTAAGTTCAGACAGCCGCTGCACCCGCTCAATCATCAGCGGTGCGGGATGGCTCGGTTCGTACTGCGCAAAATACTGTTTCGCTTTTTCCAGCATCAGCTGGGCGTCGGCGCGGCTGGTGACCTGCACGCTGCGCCAGTCGGTGACCTGCTGAAGGGGCTGCGTTACCGCCGATTGCTGCTCAACCTGGGGTTCAGCCTGCGCCTCACGGTTCGGCAGCAGCTTGCTAATGTCTGTCACCTGGCAGGCGCTGGCGACCAGCCCAACAGTTTTCAGCAGCTGTTCCATCTCCGGTACGCCACTTTCACCCAGATACCCGGTGAGCAGATCGCGAATGGCCAGCAGCCGTTCATTAATCACAATGACCGCTGCGGTGCCGGGCTGGTCGCCGCGCGCCAGCTCGTCAATCAGCCTTGGGCGGCCGCCGGGATAGTCAGGGCATTCCGTTTTAGTGCCGTCGAGCAGCGCCTGCGCGTCCCGAAGCGAAATTTCATCCCCGTTCGAGCGCAGCAGCGAAGCGTTGCGTACCGCGACGGTGAGGTCAGATTTATCGCTCAGCCCGGCGAGGGCGTTGATGCGGTAGAACGGATCGGTTTCGCCATACTCTTCCAGCAGCGGGTAGAGTTGCTCCCAGTAACGGGTCAGGGCTTCCTGCACCAGTAACAGCCCGTCTGCATAGCCCGCGAGTCCACGGCGACGTGTCCAGGCATGGGTTAATGCCAGCAGGACGCGAAGATCTTTGGTGCGGGTCAGCAGGCTGGTAGCGAATTTTTCTACCGTGTTCCAGTCAGCGGGCTCTGCCGGAATAATGGTGTCGCCAAACTGTTGTTCCGCTTTCCCCTGACTTGCCTGATTCATGATCTGGAAATCAGCGTCGTACTCCAGATTTTCGCCACAGGGTTTGTCGGGGCTTATCGGCGCGAGAAATTCTTCGATATTCATGAGATCCCTGCTTATTCAAACATAGGCGGATAAAGACCGTGACGACCCGGTCGGGCGCCGCCTGCCGGATCGAACAGCAGCGTAAAGAGCTGCCCGGTAAAGTTGCCGCTGTGGACGTGCGTGTAGAGCGGGTAGCCGTCGCAGCGGTTCGTCCACCAGAAGCTGGTCTGACGCAGCGGGTCAAAACACTCTGCCGCCTGCGGCCAGCCCAGCGTACTTTGGCCGTCATCGTCATAGCCAATCACGTCCAGAATGTCGGAGCGCTTTTGTGGCTCAACGGGCTGCGGCGCCGGGATACTCATCAACATCTCGTCAAGCTGTGAGGCGGAAAAACCGTTGCGCACCGCGTGCAGGCCCAGACGACCAAGCTGTTGGTACCAGCTTTCGGCCTGGCCGAGCAGACGCGATGACCATTCGGCGGGACTAAAGCTCAGCTGAATGCAGACCGGGTAGTGGCGACCCACGCTGTCACGTCCCGGCAGCAGGCAGCCCATCTGGATCATCTGGCTGCCCAGCATGGGCGGAACGACAAAATTCCACACCGGGGCTTTCGTAAACTGGCGCTCACCGCTGCGCTGCTCTTCCTGTTGCCAGGCCAGCAGGCCGACCTGAAACCAGTGTGACCACTGGCGCTGAAGGGTGTCAGGAAAGCGACGCTGCAAAAAGTCACCGGCGCTGGGTAATTTGCCATACCAGCTGTAGCGGTTCATCGCAGGGGTATTCGTCATACGGCTGTCCTTGCGGTTATGGGCATGAGAAACGGGGAAGCTGGAACGGGTTGCGAATGCTGTTTGGCGCAAACTCCAGCGTGACCTGATGACCGTCGACGTTGAAGGTGGCCTGACGGCTCAGGCTACCCGCGCCAGGACTGGTCCGGGCTTTATCGAAAAAGCGGTTCAGCGCCCAGGATCCGTTAGTCACCAGAGATGCCGTACTGCCGTTTGCCAGACCGAGCTGCATACGCACCTGGTTGGTGCCGCCCGGACCCGGCCAGTTCATGATCTGCACCGCCTGAGGGCCGTGGCTGTAGCGCAACAGCTGGCCGTCAACGTCCAGCGTCAGGTTCAGAATGGTGTTATCCATCCGCACGGTGCGCACCGTGACCTTATAGGACGGCGTTGTCGCCCCGTTGGCAAAGAAGGCATCGCGGATTGACTGTGCCTGCTGGAACGGGCGCAGCAGCCCTTCGCTGCCCGGCAGGGTTTTACCGTCGATCCCCGGCATAAAGCGCCAGTTCGCCTGGGTGGTGTCGACTTTGTTGGTCAGGTTATCGCGGAAAAAGGTGTCCATCAGCCCGGTGCCGGGTGCAAACATGCGGGCGAGATCGTCAGGCGTCACTTCCGTGCTTGCGCTGCGCACCAGCGGGTAGCGACCGGCAATCGCCTGACGGCAGAAACCGCCCACTTCCACGTTAATGCGTTTACGCACGTTTTCCAGATCGCGTCGCTGGGTATCGCTGCTGGCACCCACGGCCATATTGCTGAACATGGTTTGCAGCCCGCCCGGCAGACGGCCCGCGCTGGCCTGCAGACGGCTAATTGCGTCGCCGCCCGGCGCAGGCATCCCGCTGTTGGCCGCATCCTGAACGGCGGTCAGGTAGCGATACAGCTCGTCCACCTGCTTGAGAAAATCGTCAAACACAATGGTCTTTCCGCCTTTCTCCAGCGGCTGTGCCAGCTCAATCATCGGCGCATAGTGGTCAGTCACCAGCTGCTCCGGTGCCTGTACCGCTACCGCACCCTGCGTTGGCGCCGCATCGTTGTTACTGAACAGCGCCTGCAGCGTACGGGTAGCACGGTTGCTCTGCGCTTCCGCTTTCCCGGCATCTTCTGGCGCAGGCGCATTGCGCGACAGCGTCAGCACCTGGCTCAGGTTCAGCACCAGACGGCGCAGCGGTGAGTTTGCCCCGGAGAGCAGGCGCGCGGTGTTGATACGCTGGGAGAGATCGGCACTGCTGTTGAGCTGAATGTCGGCGAGAAAGCGATCCCAGTTGGCGATAAAGTCACGCATGTAAAGCTGGCGCACCGCGTTATCGATCTGCTGTTTATCTTCCTGGGCCGTGGTAGCACCTAATACCCAAGCGTCATCTTCATGCAGGGCGGTCGTCACGCTGTCGATCTGGCCGTTAAAGCTTTTCCAGTAGCCGTCCGGGGTATACAGACCCGGCACGCCTTCGCTGACCGGCTTGCCGCTTTTGCGGGAAAAGACCAGCTCGCTCTGCGGGCCACCGAGATCGGAAAGCGAGACCGGCTTGAGGTTTTCGTCATGCTCCAGCAGACGCTTCAGACGACCGTATACGCGTGTCGAGAGCGGCTGCTGGTTGATGAGCGCCCTTTCCCGCGCGACCAGGGATTCATCCAGCGCATAGGGTGAAGCCTGAATTTTCGGTTCCAGCAGCTGGGTCAGATGCCATTCAAGCTGCTGAAGCTGCGCCTGAGTGACGTCCTGCGGCAGGTTGCGCTGCAGGTTGAGCATCACCCAGGAGTGCAGGAATTTGCCGTCATAGTGCTTCGGCTGATAGAGCATCTGATAGGCTTTTAACGCTTCGTAGCTGTATTCCACGTCGCTGCCGTTGTCGTTGCGCAGCCAGGTGGTGATGTGCATCGTCACGGCGGGGAGCAACATCTGATCCAGCGCTTTCTGATACAGAGACTGCGACGCATCGCTGACGTCATCCCCACGGTAAAGCCCCATGCGGCGGGAGACCGGCGGGTCGTTAACGTCAAAGGCGTCGCTCTTCGGCAGGTCCACCAGCCCGTTAAGCAGCGGCAGAAGCGCAAAGAGATCGCGCTGAGGTTGATTTTGCAGCGCCTTACTCTGCTGTTCCAGCACCGGCACTTTGGCGTCAACCTCTTCCAGATACGCCTTGTTTTTGGCGTAACTGGTCAGCCACAGCCCGCCCAAAATCACCAGCAGGGCCAGCAGCGCCGCGTAACCAGACCAGATCACCGCCCGGTTGCGCAGCTCCCACCAGCGGTTTTCTCCGGCAATGCCCGCTTCCTGGAAAATGACGTTTTGCAGCAGATTCTTGATAAAGAAACTCTGGCCTTTCGCGCCCGGGATGGGGGCTTCTTTGCTGACGGAATCCCAGTTATCGCTTTCGGCCCCTTCCGGCAGAGAGAGCGCGCGGTTAAGCTCGCCCATCACGCGGTCAAACGGCATGCCTTCCTGGGTGCCGCTGGCAAAGTAGATGCCGCGCGGCGAGAATTCGGTTTCAAAGTTTGAACGGGCAAAGACCGTGCTCAGGTAATCCGCCAGCAGCGGGCGCAGCGCGGCGAACTCCTGCGGGAAGAGATAGGCTTCCGCACGGGTTTTACCGTCATGCTCCTTGAGCATGGTCTCCGGCAGACCGGCATCCAGGCGCTGCTGGAGCAGAGAAAACTCCTGCTGGAAGTTGCCCATCAGGTCGTAATCCGCGTGTTTGGTCTGCTCCCACGGCAGTGTAAAGCCCCAGATCTGGTCGCGCTGCGCTTTGTCATAATCGGCAAACCAGGCGCGGAAGCCCTTGAGCAGGTCAGCCTTGGTCACCATCACGTACACCGGGAAGCGGATGCCCAACTGCTCATGCAGCTCGGAAAGACGCTGGCGCAGGTTCACCGCCTGCTGGCGGGAGGCCTCGGCGGACTGCGTGAGCAGGTCGGAAATGCTGATTGTGATGATCACACCGTTGATCGGCTGGCGACGACGATATTTACGCAGCAGGTTGATGAACTCCAGCCATTCCCCTGCGTCCTGAACCTGTTCGCTCTCCTGCGTGGTGTAACGTCCGGCAGTATCCAGCAGGACAGCCTCGTTGGTGAACCACCAGTCGCAATTGCGCGTGCCGCCGATGCCACGCAGCGCGGTTTTACCGAAGCGATCCGCCAGCGGGAACTGCAGCCCGGAGTTGGCCAGCGCGGTGGTTTTCCCGGAGCCCGGCGCGCCGATGATGACGTACCACGGCAGCTGATAGAGATACTGCGTGCTGAAACGCTGCGTCCACTGCGCGCTGTGGCCCGCCTTACTGAAGTGGGCTTTTTTCAGCATCTGCGCGGCTTCGTCGAAACGACCTGCAAGGATCTGCTCCTCGTTATTCAGGCGTTTCTGCGGATCGGCCGCCTCCGCTTTAGTGGTGTTCTCGTTGAGCTTGTCCATCAGCTTGCGGTTCAGCCAGGCGTTATACAGCCGAGGCAGAATGTGGCTCTGGGCCCAGATCAGATATACCACCGCGATACTGATAACGCGGTTCTGTTCAGATTCGAGCGGGCGGGTATCCACGATGGACAACAGCGGACCAATCATCCAGATCACCGCCGCGAGCGCCGTTACGCCGAGGAAGCTCCACAGAATGCGATTGGTCAGTATGGAAAGAAGAGTAGTCAGCATCCTTAGTTTCCTTGCGGCAATCCGTTCAGCTCAGCCTGCGTATTTTCAGGCGACACCAGCAGAGTAATTTCCACACGGCGGTTACGGGCGCGGTTTTCAGGCGTAGTGTTTGGTGCCACCGGGTTAATTTCGCCCCGCCCTTCCGCCTTCACGCGTTCAGGCTGCGAGAGGCTTCCCTGCAGCTGTTTTTGCACCGACCGGGCGCGTTCGAGAGAGAGTTCATAGTTGGAGGCAAAGCGCGCGCTGCGGATCGGCACGTTGTCGCTGTAGCCCACCACCAGAATTTTGCCGCTGACGTTATTCATCGCCTGCGCAATGCGGTTGATGACCGGCTCATAGCGGTCACGCACCACCGTCGAGGCCGAGGCGAACAGGCCGTCTCCTTTCAGGATCACCACGCTGCGATCCGCTTCATCCTTCACCGCCACCAGACCAGCATCGATTTCAGGCTTCAGGAAGCCGCGCAGGTTTAGTACCGCAGGCAGCTGGCGAGCGGGCTGCTGAATGGAGGTTTCCGGCAGCTGAGACTGATAAATCTTCGCCAGCACCGGGCTGGTGTTATCGCCCAGACGCCAGTTAAGCACGATATAAAACAGACAGGCGATAAACCCGACCAGCGCCACGCAGGCCCAGAGAGGGACCATCGGACGCCACAGCTTGCGCAGTACAGGACGATCTTCAGGGTGCACCGAGAGCGGCGGCGCGTAGCTGCCGCGCACGCTGCGGATCATCTGCCACAGTCGCTGTTTGATGGTTTCCAGCTGGGTGCGGCCATTATCCAGCACCCGATAGCGGCCCTCGAAACCGAGCAACAGGCAGTAGTTGATCATCTCCAGCAGCAGGATATGTTCACGCGGGTTCTGAGAAAGGCGCGCCAGCAGCTGGAAAAATTTTTCTCCGCCCCAGGTTTCGTTATGAAACGTGACCAGAAGGCCACTGCTGGACCAGACGCCGCTGCTGCCCCAGGGGGTGAGCGCGGCGGCTTCATCCAGCGCCGTACACAGACAGTAACGGGCGCCGACGATCACTTCATACGGCAACCCTGCCTGCTGGCATCGCACTTCGAAACGGCGAATTTCGTCGATCAGACGCTGGCGCAACGCCACCTGATCGTCATGAGAAACCGAATGACGGATTTGTGGAATGGCGTTGAGCAGCGGGTTGGCAGCCGCCACCAGCTGATTATTGCCACTGGCTCCGGTAAACACAGCATCACTGCCGGTATCCTGTCGTTCCTGCATATTTAGTGCTCGCTTTATTATTCTGTCGGGCTACGGATGGCCCAAAACTCCATATCGAGACCCGGAAACTCCCCTGCGAGATGCAGAGCGAACGCACCGGACTTATCCATCTCGTGCCACAGCTCACTGCCCTTCTCCAGCTCGAAATAGCTGTAGCCCGCGTGCCACGGTATTTGCGGCGGGGCGACCGGCATGGCGCGCAGCATAATGCCCGGCAGCTGCAGCTGAACCAGATCGCGGATTTTCGAGACCGGTGCCACCTTCATCTGGGCCGGGAAATGGGTTTGCAGGTGTTCGCCCGGCACATTGGCTTTCACCGCCAGCACGAAGCCGAACTCGCGCACCATGCTGGTCTCCGGCACGGTAGCGATGTTAAGACCATGGGAACGCTCGTTGAGCGGCAGCTGGATGGCGTGATCTTCCATCACCAGCGACAGCCCCTGACGCAGCATCAGCATCAGCTTGCTGAAGCAGACCGCCAGATCGTCATGGTCATACACCGGGAGCACGCTCTCCGCTGTGCGTTGAGAGGTCCAGGTGGCAAGTTCCGTCGCAAACGGCAGCCAGCTGCGCCACAGCGTTTCCGGGTGGATCAGCGGCAGGGTTTTTAAATGGGATATTTCACCGAGATGACGGTTAACCAGCGAAAGCAGCGTGAACTCAATAAGTTCGGAGGTATTAAAGCGGCCTGGCTGGCGCAGACGTCCGCCAATCTGCTGGCTGCGCTGGACCAGTAGCCCATGCAGATCGTTAATCATGCTGTAGATCTGCGGGCTGTTGTTGGCATTCAGCATCGGCGGAATGTAGCTGTTATCCAGCCGCACGTGGTTGTCGTTGCGTTTTTCGCTCACAAAGGCCACGCCGATAGCGGTCCACTCTGCCGAGAGATCTTTTTCCAGCATCAGGGTTAAACGCAGGCGGCCAAACTGTACCGTGGCATCGCCCACTGACATGGCATTATCGTCTTCGACGTCCTGTTCAAAAGCGAGGTAACGCGCCAGCGAGGCCTGCTCTTCACTGAAAATCACCTCTTCGCGTTCGCCGCGGCGAACCGGCAGCGCAAGCACCACCTTCTCATTGGTGAGATTGTCAGGGATCTTCAGCGGCACCGGGCCGTTGCGGCCATTGCGCACCTGGAAAAACGTGCCGTCAGGCAGTAACCCGCTGCAGTAGCTCAGTGCAATGCAGCCCTGGCGGAGCATCGCGTCGTCCAGCTCAACGTCGAGAAAGCCCCACAGATACGATCGCTGCAGCGCACCCCATTCACGAATGTGGTTCAGCAGGTAACTTTCTGTCCGCTGAAAATGGTGTGGACGCAGGAACATGCCTTCGGTCCAGACGACCTTTTCTGCTTTCGTCATGATGATGTGTTTCCTGTTATGAAGCGCGTTACTGGCTGATGACCCGGATACCGTTCACGTCCAGGAAGACGTTGGCGATGAGTTCATCTGCGGACCATTTCCAGAACTGGTAGAAATGGTTTTCGCCGGGAACAGGCAATGGGATTGAGACGCGCCATTTTTTCCCGTCCAGCGTCTGATATTCCGCCATCACGCCGATATAGCGTGCCTCGGGCGAGCTTTGTCCACTCAGGGTTTTCGAAAGCTGGCCCGGCATCAGGAAGAACACATCGCTGTTAAGCAGATTCGCGCCAAGCGTGGCTGACGCGTTGTTCTGCAGGGAATAGAAGTCGCTGGACATGAAATCCGCATCGGATTTCAGCAGCAGCACTCTGACCTTTAATGGCGCAGAATCATTGATTTGGGGGTGAGCCTGAAACTGCAGATTGTAGCGGGAGGGGTCGCTGTGTGAAGACGACGTACAACCACTCAACAGGGTGAAAATCACCGCGAAAAATGCTAACCCGAGCTGATGAAACGTTTTTGTATTCATAAAAAATACGCTCTTGAAACCCGTTTAGTTCAGGATCCAGGTGCCGTTTGCGCTGTCTTTGCAGGCTTTGCTGTTGCCATCGACGTCAACACAGGTTGCTTTCTTACGCGCTTTTGGACGGATCGCCTGTTTACGCACTGTGGCTTCGTACTGGTCGGCCTTGATGACGGCGCGCATTGGGACGTAACCAATCAGCTGTTCGTTCCCTTCGTCGGCAAGCGCCATCCAGAAGTGTTCAACCTGACCCAGCACCACATAGGTTTTGCCGGTCTCGAGCGTGCGGATCACTTTTCCGCCGTAGTCCGGACGGCTCATCAGGGATGCGGGGTACATGGCGCGATAAGGCTCATTCACCTGGGTGAACTCTGCCGGGGGCAGCACAACATGACGGTGAGTTAAGGTGACGCCGTTAACCTGACTGGTCACGATGGTATCGTCAGTGATCACAGGTTTCTGGGGCGCTTTACAGCCCGCCACCGCCATTACAAACAGAAGTGAAAACAGTACGCGCATTTTCATATGCTTTTCCGTAGCGATATTTCGATGATGGAGATAAGGAGATGAAGTTTGACTTAAGTGCTATTGTTAAAATAGTCAGGATATTTTCGGGGCGTTACTATTTTAAAGGCATAGCTACCGCACGAGCCCTTCAGAATAAGGCCCAGCGTCTTCCTGACATATTTTGACAAACGGTAAACAAGTTTACATGAGCTTCGCATCAATTCAATATTTACCGTTACGTAACTGTTGGTAAATGAAGCAGACGATAGATTATAGGATTAATCTTAATAAAAAATTATACATGGCCTACCCCCTTTTATTTATTCATCTCAAACCCATACAACCTTTTGTTTTACATAACAAAAACACAAAAGAGAACCACTTTCATTAACGCAATGTCGCTATTATCGCCACTACCATAATTAGTAGAATTCGAGTATTGGTGATGTCAAAAGAACATATCGCCGATGAATTATTTGTTGCATTAACAGGGTATCTTTAATATTGCACGTACTTTACGCTCAGAATGGGCCTATTTCACTGATGCCGCCCGGCGTTAATTTCACGGCTCAAAATAACTTAATATTTCACGCTATGATAATTTCCCTTTAAGACATAAATTATATCTATTAATCATTAAGCCTGAGTTAACCTTTCTGCCATTATCGCCACCGAAAAATGCACGCGATTACCCGCCAACTGCGAACATTGTCTATTTCTCCCGCTCAGGCACTTCATTCGAAGTTTTACTGTTGCTACATCCTTACCTGTTCACCGCCATCTATCTCACCTACCGGGTGATAGATAAGATTTATTATTAAAATGATAAAAATTCGTTATAATTTCTTTAAATCTTTAAGCATCACAACATATAAGCCACTGTAATAAAAAGAATTCAAGAAGCAGTCACTTTCTCTACCGCATGCGCGCAGCCAAACGGTCGTCATTGCTTACGCTTATTGTCCTCTGCAGTGCTTTTATGGGTTCAGATGTTGTGTGACCTAACAAATCAGGAGTGGGTATGAACACGAAAAGACGCGCAGTTCCCGGTATCAGGCACTATGACGGTCCCGCCGGAGGCTGGGGCGCGTTAAAAGCGACGGCCATCGCGGTACGTACCCAAATGGATACACTGGACGCTCCCGCGACGCTGCTGCGCACCAACCAGCCGGACGGTTTTGACTGCCCGGGCTGCGCGTGGCCTGATAAAGAACATAAATCGACGTTCCAGTTCTGCGAGAATGGCGCGAAGGCGGTGACCTGGGAAGCCACCAGCAAACGCGTCACCCCTGCGTTTCTGGCGGAAAACAGCGTCGCTTCGCTGCTGGCAAAATCGGACTTTGAGCTGGAAGGCTACGGTCGCCTGACGCATCCCCTGCGCTATGACCGGGCAAGCGATACCTTCCGCCCTGTCGACTGGGACGAGGCGTTTCAGCGTATCGGCGAAGTCTTGCGCGGGCTCGAACCGGACCAGGTCGAGTTCTACACCTCCGGGCGCGCCTCTAACGAAGCGGCATACCTGTTCCAGCTCTTTGCCCGCGAATACGGCACCAATAACTTTCCTGACTGCTCGAATATGTGCCACGAGGCCACCAGCGTCGGCTTGCCGCGATCTATCGGGATCGGGAAAGGCACCGTCTCACTGGACGACTTCGATAAGACCGAACTGGTGATCTCCATTGGCCATAACCCTGGCACCAACCATCCGCGAATGATGGGCACCCTTCATGAGCTGGCACGTCGCAACGTGCCGATTATCGTCTTTAACCCGCTGCGCGAACGCGCCCTCGAACGTTTTGCGGACCCGCAGAGCGTGATTGAAATGGCGACCTACAGCTCCACGGATATCGCCTCGACCTATTTCCAGGTGAAAGCCGGGGGCGATGCCGCCGCGCTGAAAGGGATTGCTAAACACCTTCTGGAGATGGAGGCCGAACGCGGTGACGTGCTGGATCACGCCTTTATTGCCGAACACACTCAGGGCATTGAGGACTTCAGCGCCGATATCGCGCACACCCGCTGGGACGACATTGAGCGCGAGTCAGGCCTGAGCCATGCGGCGCTTAAGAAGGTGGCAGAGGCCTATGCGAAATCAAATGCCACCATCATTACCTACGGGATGGGAATTACCCAGCACAATAAAGGCACGGCGAACGTCCGCCTGATCGCTGACGTGCTCCTGCTGCGCGGGAACATCGGTAAGCCCGGCGCGGGTATCTGCCCTCTGCGCGGCCACTCAAACGTGCAGGGAAACCGGACCGTCGGGATTAGCGAGAAACCCACACCGGCCTTCCTGAACCGTCTGAAGGACGTATTCGGCTTTGAGCCGCCGTCTCACCACGGACACGATGCGGTGCAGGCCACGCAGGCGATGATTGACGGCCGTGCGAAGGCACTTATCTGCCTCGGCGGCAATTTTGCGGTTGCGATGCCCGATCACGAACGGGGCTTTCCGGCGATGGGTAACCTGGATTTGAGCGTGCACGTTGGCACCAAGCTGAACCGTACCCATCTGCTGGTGGGCAAAGAGACCTTTATTTTCCCGTGTCTCGGCCGCACCGAGCTGGATATTCAGGCCACCGGCCGTCAGTCCATTACCGTTGAAGATTCCATGTCGATGGTGCACGCCTCGTCCGGCAAGCTGAAACCCGCCTCGCCGTTGCTGCGTTCGGAACCCGCCATCGTGGCGGGCCTGGCGAAAGCCACACTGCCGGAAACCCGCGTGGACTGGCTGACGCTGGTTGAGGATTATGACCGTATCCGCGATCTGATTGAGCAGACCATTCCTGGGTTTGAGGACTATAACGCGCGGATCCGCGTTCCCGGGGGCTTCCGCATGCCGCTGCCGCCAACGCAGCGTATCTGGCCAACCGCGACGGGCAAAGCAATGTTCTCGGTGTTCGAGGGGGTTCATGAGAACGCCAGCGGTGAAGGCGAGCATGTGCTGCGTCTGATTACGCTGCGCAGCCACGATCAGTACAACACGACCATTTATGCCCTGGACGACCGCTACCGTGGGGTCTTTGGCCGCCGCGACGTTCTGTTTATGAACGAAGACGATATGGCACAGTCAGGGCTGGAACACGGCGACCGCGTGGATATCGAAACCGCCCTGCCCGGCAGCGTTCAGCGCCTGGAGGACATTACCGTGGTGGCGTACAGCATCGCCCCGGGTTCCGTCGGGGCCTATTACCCGGAGGCCAACGTGCTGGTGCCACTCGATTATCTCGACAAGGACAGCGGGACGCCGTCTTATAAATCCGTTCCGGTTCGCATCACCCTGCGCTCAAAAGAGATCCGCATGCTGTAAGGCCGTTCGCGCAGAGAAAACGATGGATATTAAACAGCTAAAATACTTAATCGCACTCGACGAGACCCGGCACTTTGGTAAAGCGGCCTCGCAGTGCAACGTTACCCAGCCGACCCTCTCCATGCGCATCCGCAGCCTGGAAGAGGAGCTGGGGCTGGTGCTGATTGTACGCGGGCAGCGCTTTGAAGGGTTTACGCCGGAGGGTGAACGCATCCTCGCATGGGCCCGCGCGCTGCTGGCCGCGCACGACGGGCTGCAAGCGGAAGCCGCGCTGTGCAAAGGCCAGGTGGTGGGTGAATTACGGCTTGGGATGGTACCGCTGGCGAGCGTGGATCCGATGATCTTTATTCGCCTGCTGACGCAAAAATATCCGGAGCTGACCTACAGCCTCTATTCCATGTCCTCTGCGCAGATTGCCGACGGGGTCAGCCGCAATCAGCTTGAGCTGGGAATTTGCTATCTCAACAGCATCGACACCAGCCTGTTTGACATTATCCAACTGCCAAAAACGAAGATGGGCCTGCTGCACGACATTCGCCATTTCCAGCCCGGCCAGGCAACGCTGACCTGGCACGACCTGACGGAATTTCCGCTGGGGTTCCTGACCAAAGGGATGCACTACCGGGCGCATATGGAGGCCAGCTTTAACGCTGCAGGCCTCGATCCGACGGCCGTTTTCGAGAGCGACTCGACGTTCCAGATCATTCAGGCGGTTCAGAGCGGCGTGTGCTGTGCCGTGATGCCGCTGAACAACGGGCTGGAGGCACTGAACAACAATTTCAGGATTGTCCCCATCGCCGAAGCGAATATTGAGGCGCCTGTCGGCCTGATTATGCGCCGACAGAAACCCGTCTCCTCGCTGGCGCTACGCTGTTTTACCGACGCGCGGGAAATTTATCACGCAGTCAATGAAGCGTAGGCCTGGCGCGTCACCACGCTAAAACCGCCGATGAGCACCGCGTCGCAAACACCCCGGTGTTCCGGCGCATTTACCAGCTCGCACAGCGCATCGCGAATAGCGTTAAGGGTTTCAGGCGAGGTGTTTTGCGAGGTGATCAGCGGCAGTCCTGGCGTGAGAGGGGTACGCTCAATGACCGCCAGCCCCGCAAGCCGTTCCGGCTCATGGCGCTGCAGCAGAGCCCAGGTTACGCAGTCGATGGCCGCAATATCCCCCACCCCGCCTTTTACATCAATCAGCGACTGACGATGGCTGCCGCTGAACATCACCCGAGCAAAATAGTCATTGACCGTATCAGGTGCCACTCGTCTTCGCAGCGTGTTGTAGCCGGACTGGGAATCCGGCGCATTACACACCACCCGCCGCCCACGGAAATCGTCAACGCGCAGGTGTTTATCTTCTTCACGCACCGCCAGCAGGCTGCGGTATGCGATCCCTTCGCAGCCCGGCGCCGCATAATGAAAACAGCCGACGACCTGCACGTCCGGCAACTGTGTGACCAGCGGATAACCGCAGGTCTGGCTCAGGATGAGTCCAGGCTGCTGCCAGTGTGCCAGTAAGTCCTCTTCCGGGATGCCCGGCACAAGATCGCCCACCGGCACATCGCGTGCCAGCAGCAAAGCGTGCACAGCTCGCCACAGCCCGTCGGTATCGGCCTGATTGACGGCATACATCGGAAACGCCAGCACGTTACTCATGCTCTTCTCGCTTTATCCCCGGATGAACCGTGACATCCACGGCCTTATCCCAAAACTGTCGCAGCCATTGGCCGTATCCCTTGACCACAAAACCGTGATTCCGCTGCTGATACACCGCCCGGTTTTGCTGGTAGAGCGCCTTCAGACCATACCATGGCACGCCTGGCAGATCGTGATGCACTGAATGGTAGTTGAGATTCAGGAACAACACCTGCCAGAAGATCCCGGCTTCGTTGATTACCGATCGCGCGAGAGGATCGTCTGCAGCGCGGTGCTCGAGGAAAGAGCGCACTTTGGTGAGCGCCAGCGCGGGATAGCTCACCGCCAGCACAAACCAGACAGGTGAAAAATCAATATGGCGCATCCAGACAAACAACCCCGCCAATAGCACGCCATGCATCAGCCACATCAACATCGCCCGCAGGTGCAGCTGACGAAACGCCGCCACGGCACTTCCCAGCGTCTGAACGATATCCAGCAGCGGAGCCAGTAACAGCCGCCCCAGAAAAGTATTACGCACATGAATAATGCGCTTCTGCCAGGGCGTAAAACGCGCCCAGGTCTGTTCGGTAAAATAGTAGGATTCCGGATCGTCCACCGGTACCGTGAGATGATCGTTGCGGTGATGGGCCAGATGCGAGTCGCGGTACAGGCCATAGGGATACCAGACCGCCAGCGGCAGCGTACCGAAAAGCTGATTTAACCGGGGAAAACGTGTCGGATGGCCGTGGATCAGCTCATGCTGAAGCGACATATACCACGCGGTAAACCAGATCAGCAGCACCGTGGCAGGCAGTAAACCGAGCGTCTGCCAGTACGTCAGGGTGGTAAACCAGCCGGTATAGATAGCGATAATTAACAGCCAGGTGGGAAGCTCGCTTCGCCACAGAAACCGCGTGGCAAGCCAGTGAATATGTTCTCGCTGTTGCGGGTGTAAATAGTGACTCATTCCTTCCGATGCCGTTCCGCCTGTCATTCTGTGTCCTGACGATCCGTGAAAACGGCTGAAATAACAAAGAACTTAAATCGCTTTGCTTTGCCAGAAATGGCGTTTATGCGCTCTCTACCTGTTGACTTATTTTGTAATAAAGTTACTTTTCAGGACATGAAAAAGATCCTGATTATTGTTCCCGACGGCGGCATGCTGTTTGAAGCCGCCGGTATCGCCGACATTCTGATGCAGGCCAACCGACTGCACCCGGAAGGTCTGTCTCACCCGTGTTACCGCATCATCATCGCCACCACGCAGCCTCATCAGGTGATCCACGGTCAATCCGGATTAAACCTGCTGGCAGATTATCGTCTGCCTGAACTGGATCCGCGTGAACCACTCGATACCATCATCATTACCGGCCGCGGCATGAATGAGCTGGAGAGCACCGCCGTGGTGGACTGGCTGCATCTCGCTGCGCCCCATGCGCGTCGTATTGCCTCCATCTGCGGCGGCGCGATGCTGCTTGCACAGAGCGGTTTGCTTGACGGACGGCGGGCAACCACACACTGGCGTCTGCTGGAGACGATGCAGGCCGCTTATCCGGCCATCAGGGTGGAAGGCGGCCCGATCTACGTTCAGGATGGGCCCATCTGGACCTCCGGCGGGGTCAGTTCCGGCTTCGACCTGACGCTGGCGCTGGTTGAAGACGATTACGGTTTCTCTCTCGCCCGCGACGTAGCGCAGGATATGGTGATGTACCTACGCCGTCCGGGCGGGCAGCTGCAGTTTAGCCGTTATAATTTGCAGCAGTCCGGTACCCAGGGGCCGATTAGCGAACTGCAAAGCTGGATCCTGCAAAACCTGACCGCCGATCTCTGCATTGAGCGCCTGGCGGAAAGAGCGGCGATGAGTCCCCGTAATTTCACCCGCGTATTCACTCGGGATGCAGGGGTCTCTCCGGCCCGCTACGTGACGGAAGCGCGTCTTGCCGCCGCCCGGCAGCTGCTTGAGCAAACCAGCGATCCGCTGGAGCTGATTGCTGAGCAAAGCGGGTTTGGCACCAGCATCAACCTGCGTCGTGTTTTCGAGAAACAGCTTCATCTCACCCCAACGGAATATCGCCAGCGCTTCCACTGCCGCAAGATGGCGTAATATGATCCTTTTTTGTCATTTACGCCATTCATCCTGACGCCTACAGTGACTCCAGACAACAGAGATAAGGAGTGCATCATGGTTAAGGTCGGTATTAACGGTTTCGGCCGTATCGGACGTAATTTCCTGCGCGCGGCGCTGGGTAACCCGGATCTTCAGATTGTGGCCATTAACGATCTGACGGACAGCCAGACCCTCGCCCATCTGCTCAAATATGATTCCCTGCTCGGCACGCTGCCGGCACCCGTTGAGGCGGCTGACGGCGCATTACAGGTGGATGGACAGCGGATCGCCGTCTTCAGCGAACGCGATCCGGCAAACATCCCGTGGCGCGACGTCGGGGTGGACGTGGTGATTGAAGCCACCGGTTTCTTCACCGAACGCGAAAAAGCGGCGGTACATATCACCCACGGTGGCGCTAAGCGCGTCATCATCTCTGCACCGGGCAAAAACGATGACCTGACGGTGGTGATGGGTGTGAACCACGAGCTGTACGATCCGGCCCTGCACGCCGTCGTGAGTAACGGGAGTTGTACCACTAACGGACTGGCTCCGGCAGCACAGGTGCTGCATCAGCAGTTTGTTATTGAGCACGGCCTGATGAACACCACGCATGCTTATACCAACAGTCAGGCGCTGCACGACCAGCCGGAGAAAGATCTGCGCGGTGCACGCGCGGCGGCCCTGTCGATTGTGCCTTATTCCAGCGGCGCGGCGAAGGCGCTGGGGAAAGTGATCCCTTCTCTTGACGGTAAGCTGACCGGGTATTCTCTGCGTGTGCCGGTTCCGGTGGTGTCAATTGTGGATTTGACGGTAACGCTGAGCCGTAACGTGACCGCCGACGAGGTGAATGACGCGTTCCGTCAGGCTGCGGCTAGCGGGCCACTGAAAGGGATTCTGGGCTACAGCGATGAACCGCTGGTGTCCAGCGATTACCAGGGTGACCCGCGCTCCTCGATTATCGACGGGCTGTCGACGCTGGTGATTGGCGGCAACATGGTCAAAATTCTGGCGTGGTATGACAACGAGTGGGGATTCTCCAACCGCCTGGTGGATCTGGCGGTGCTGATGGATAAGAAAGGGCTGTAAGCTTTGCCTTGATGCCGGGTGGCGCTTGCGCTTACCCGGCAAATAAATTATGTAATTATTCAATATATCTATTCACTCCTCCCAGAATTACTAAATTAAGATAACCCTAAGCCTATTCAACGGCAGATAATTCATCACATCAATTATAAAAAAGCACCCATTAACTTAGAAAATAGGTTAGTGGATATTCTTTATTTTACTTTTAAAAGTGCGAGTACGATCACTGTCCTTAGGCGATTAGGTAGATCATGATAAACCCTGCACACAACAGGGAAATATTATGTATTACAGCAAGGAAGTTATAGAAAGAATTGGTTCCGATAAAGATCTCGCATTAAGGCTCGATCGCGCCGTCGCGGGGGTAAAGGATGGTGCCATAGAATATTTAAATAACTGCGCCGAGTAGCGTTACACTTTTGCAGTTCCATGCTCGGAGAGATTTAGAAGTAGACAATCATCTTTTCCTTTATTTTTCTTAAGCCCTTCTCTTATATTGGGTTCTTTTATCATTACTTATAACCTGCGTTTCGCATTAATCCAACGAATGAATTTTTATGAATTATTCACTGCATAAATTATTAATTATGTAATATTTGCTAATAACAAAAACCTTCTACATTGTGAGGGATCGACATGCACGATTTCAGATTGATCATGATATGGGATGCAGCAAGAGAGCTTAACCTCGAAGATTTTCAATACATTCTGAGGCCGGAAGTCGCTTTTGAAAGAGCAAGAATTTACTACGATCTTGATTCTGACAACTATTCTTATTTTACCCTCCAGCAAATGCCAAATAGGAAAAGTGGATTTATCAACCCCTTTTCAGCTAAGTATGATCGTAAATGTAATGGTATGTACGACGGTGCTTATGATCATACGCAGCATAATATAGATATTGGCTGGTTTATTGGAATAGATGAATCTGAACAATGGGATTATTTTAAGCATCCATTTTATTTTGATGAAAATGGTGGTCTTGTTTATGAATGCTTTATGGAACATTGGCATTCATGGTTTGAAATGGAAGTTAGGGAAGCATACGAAAAGTGTTTAAATGATCATCAGGGAAGGAAACCAGCACCTACACTAAAGATTCATTATTCAGATGCCCCTATACAATATGCTCAATCAGCTAAAACCATCAATAGCAAAGCAGCAGGACGTTTATTAGCCGCTGGCGGGGTTTATAATGGAAACATTGAAGGATTCAGGAAAACAGCAGAACAATTAGGTGGTGAAGTTGTACAGGGTTATGATCAAGTATTAAATGAACAAACAGCAGGTACAGTTATTGCGGTGGCATCAATTCTGTTAGCGAAACGACCAATTGAGCTTGGTGATGTTCAAGATATAACTAAATTCGTAGGGAAAGTTCGAGGGGATTCTGTATTACTACAGAATGTTGAAGCAACCCAAGTTAATTATGTTAAAAGAACAGCAGAAGAAACTGCAATATTAAGAAAGGAGTTCAATAGTACGGTGAAAAAATCTTTTCTTAAAGATCTATCTAATACCCCTGAAGCAATGAATAAATTCTCCCCCGAAATGCTTGGACGGATGAGCATCGGTAGAAATCCTGATGGATGGCAAGTACATCATAAGCTACCTTTAGATGATAGTGGCACAAATGCTTTTGATAACTTAATACTAATGAAAAATGATCCATATCACCAAGCATTGACTAATTATCAATTTAATATGACAAGAGACATGATTGTTGGTGAAAGTAGAATAGTCCCGTGGATTAAACCTCAAGGTACACTTTATCCAAAGTGAGGATGATATTATGGAAAAAGTTATAGACATGATGGTGAATGAGATTTCTAAACTAATGGAAGATTATGGATACAGAATCCATCCACCAGTTAGCACTAATTTTTTGGAATCAATGACCAAAGCTAATTTTTCAAGCACTGATTTACCGCCCGTTCTTGAGAATATAAATAATGACATTTTGTTTTTTTTGAAAAAGCAACCGGATTATTTTTATTTTTTAACTAAAATGGATGGCTTTGAGTTCGATGGAGCAATGCTTTATAGTTTTGCTCTTCAGCTTGAAGAGAATAATGTACCTGTCAATAATATTTTCCTTTACAACGATAATTTTAGAAATAATGACATATTTGTTAATACTGATTTATCTGACCGCGTTGTTATTGGTCAGGATAGTATTTCTTTTTTCACATATGATCTCAAGGAAAATGAGTATCAAATTAGAGACAATGTAGGTACAGAAAAGATATTTGGTTCGTTTGATAACTTCACTGATTTCTTAAGGGAGATCCTTGATACTGTAGCATAGTCTGTCATTGGGGGCTTAACAGCCCCCTCTTCTAAACACTTCCTATTCTATAACAATCCTCTTACTTACTTAAAGCGAACAACTGGAACCAAAATGGCGTTTACGCAACCGTTTCCTGTTGACTTATTTTGTAATGAAGCGACTTTTCAGGACAGCGACGCTGGTGATTGGCGCTAACATGGTCAAAATTCTGGCGTGGTATGACAACGAGTGGGGATTCTCAAACCGCCTGGTGGATCTGGCGGTGCTGATGGATAAGAAAGGGCTGTAAGCCTTAGCTTGATGCCGGGTGGCGCTTGCGCTTACCCGGCAAATAATTCAATCCGCTTTTACTTTCACACCCATAAACACAATCACCATTGCCGTCACCAGCAGGAAACCGCTGCCCGCAAACACGCCGCTGGCACCGTTGAGGTCGAATACCGCCCCGCCCCCCGCCGCGCCTGCGCTTATCGCCAGCTGAATAGAGGCCACCAGCAAGCCGCCTGCACTTTCGGCTTCATCAGGGACGGTGGTTGCCAGCCAGGTTGACCAGCCCACCGGTACCAGGCCAAAGGCAAAGCCCCAAAGCGCAACCAGTAAACCGTCCAGCATCGCCAGATGACCAAACGCGACCATCATCAGCGCCAGTACGCCCATGGCGAACGGCACCAGCGCCAGCGTGAGGCGCAGATTTCGTGCCAGCAGATGTCCGGCAATGGAGGTGCCGACAAAGTTAGCGATACCAAAGCCAAGCAGGATCAGCGAAATCGTCTCTACGCTTGCCTGACCGACGGTCTCCAGGAACGGGCGCAGATAGGTAAAGAAAGCAAAATGGCCGCTGAAAATCAGAATGGTTGCCAGCATCCCGCCGATCATCCCCGGACGACGCAGCACCCGGAACAGGGTTCCCAGGCTGCCGTTGCTCTCCGGCTTCATCGACGGCAGGACCCAGACCTGCCACAGCAGAGCCGCCACGCTCGGCACTATGCAGAGAACAAAGACGTTACGCCAGCCAATCAGGCTGCCCAGATAACTTCCCAGCGGCGCCGCGACAACCGTTGCAATGGACACGCTGGAGAAAATCACCGCCAGCGCTTTCGGCACCTTATCGGCAGGTACCAGCCGCATCGCCGTCGCGGTCGACATCGCCCAGAATCCCCCGATAGCAACACCCAGCAGCAAGCGCCCCATCAGCAAAACGTGCAGGGTTGGCGCAAAGGCCACCAGCAGACTGGAGATGATTTGCAGCACCGAAAAGAACATCAACACCCAGCGGCGGTCGATACTTTTGGTGGCTGGCGTAATCAGCAAACCGGTGACCAGCGCCACCAGCGCCGTTGCCGTGACGGCCTGCCCGGCCATCCCCTCTGTTACGCCGAGACTGGCAGCCATTGGCGTGAGCAAACTGGCGGGCAGAAACTCCGCCGTGATCAAACCAAATACGCCCAGCCCCAGTGAATAGACCGCTCGCCAGGCGGGTTTTGCAGGCACTATCGCCTCGCTCGCCGCGACACATGAACTCATCTGTTGATCTCCCGTTATCAAAATGTGACTAATATCGCAAAAGCATAGAGTGTTCCCCATGGACGATCTATGACATATAATCTCCACTTATTGATTATTCGTCCGGAGTTGTGCGATGACCATTCAGTCACCCGATTTGATCAGCGAGCTTTTACGCGGCATGCGCCTTTCTGGGGTGAAATATCGGCGAATTGAAGCCAGCGTGCCATTTGGTGTGGCGTTCCATCAGGCGCCCGGTAAGGCCCAGTTTCATTTTGTCAGCCGCGGCAGCGCGCTGCTGCGTATGGAGAGTGGCGCAACGTTCGAGCTGAGCGGTGGCGACGCGCTCTTCATCCCAAACGGCAATTCCCATGCCCTGCTCTCTGACGCGCAGGCTCCTCTCACGCCGGTGAATGCATTTCCCAGCGAACCTATCTGCAGCTCGGTCTGCGCGATTGCCTGTGAGCCCTGCCCGGACGGCGAGAACACGATTATCTTTAGCGGATGCATGGATTTTGAACTGGGCGGAATGCAGCCGCTGATCAAGGCCATGCCGGAAGTGATGATGGTGAGCAGGCTGATGTCCACCTGGCCGGAGATCCACCCGTTGCTGGCTGCCATGGAGCGAGAATCCATGACCCGTCAGGTGGGCTTTGCGGGGATCCTGGCGCGTCTGGCAGACGTTGTCGCGGCCTTAATCGTGCGGGGCTGGGTCGAAGCCGGATGCGGCAAAGCCACGGGCTGGGTGCAGGTGCTGCGCGATCCCCGCCTCAGCAGAGCGATATACGCCATGCACCAGCAGCCCGGCCTGAACTGGAGCGTGGCGGATCTGGCCAAAGAAGCGGGCACCTCCCGCTCCGTGTTTGCCGAACGCTTTCTTTCCGCGACCGGCACGACCCCAGCCAAATATCTCAGCGAACTGCGAATGCGGCTGGCTATTCAGTATATTCGTCATGAAAATCAGCCCATCGAAACGGTCGCCCTGCGTCTGGGGTATGGGTCGCTGGCGGCGTTTAGCCGCGCCTTTAAGCGCATTATCGGCCAGGCGCCGGGAACGCTGCGGGAAGCCAGCCAGACCCTTGACGAGGTCTGACCGGCGTCTGGCATCAGAAGTAATATTTGAAGCGCAAGCGTCCGCCGTAACGATCGTCATTTCGGTCGTCGCCGTCATTCGGATGCGCTTCCACCCATGAGGCATACGCGCCCAGGTAAATATTGAAATTCTTCATCTTCATCACGTTTGGGAACAGGTATGAAGCATGAATGGTGTGAATATCATAGTCACCGGGATCGGTCACCCAGCAGTCGCCGTCGCAGTCAGCGTCGAAGTTTGCAATGTTGAAATTGTCGATCTGGTTATGTGCATAGATATAGCCCAGTTCAACATTACGCCATAAGGCATTCACCCCCGCGGTGAAGTCTTTCTCATCGGTGGCATCCATGTAGGCGGTGTTCAGGTTCGCCACAATGCCGTCGTCCGGATCCGTTTTTTGCCCGTTCCAGGTCATGGTGAAGCCATAGCCCGTACGGTCAGACTGGTCTATCCATTGCCCTGATGCGTCGCGGTAGCCATAGGCGTTGTTGACGAGGTTGCTCTCCATCGCGATGGCCGTCGAGAAGTTGCCATCCTGCCAGGCAATGACCGGACGGACGTAGGCAACGTTTTTATCGTTATCCAGATCTACGCCGTGATACTGCTGGTCAACAAACAGCGAGCTGCCATCTTCCAGCAGGGTGTTAACCTCAACATACCAGTTACCCAGGGTTTTACTCATGAGGAAGTTACCGCCGCTGTCGCTACGACCGCGCCCCTCTTTCATCATGTAGATGTAGCCGTAGCCATCGCTATACAGATCGTTGGCCGTGTTGCCGGAATATTCGACGAAGGTGTCCTGATTCAGCGGGAACATGTCATAAGCTTCAAAGCGACCGACTTTCACCTTCCAGTCGTTTTCCGTACCGAAGAAGAACACCGCATCATCCAGGTTCATTTTACCCGTCAGGTCAGCCAGCGGCTGCACCGAAAAACCGGCGAAATTGCCGTTCTCCATCCGCTTATATCCATCGAATCCCAGCAGCAGGCGACCGTTAATATCCCAGCGTTCATGGCTGCCGGGCGCCCAGTCTTTATTGGCTGACGTTTTCATGGAGGTTAAACTGCCGCTCTTGCTGGCCGCGTCCATATTAAATTCAACGTCGCCGTAGAACTTAATATCCCCGTAGCCGGATAACGTCAGTTTTGGTGCCGTTTGCGCTGTAGAAGGCTCCGTGGATTCAACCACAACCGGATTCGCGGCCGCCACGGTTTGCTGCTGTTGCTTGAGATCCTGAATTTGCGCTTCCGCCTTTACCGCCCGCGTTTCCGCCTTTTCGAGGCGCGCCTCCAGTTGCGCCAGTTTATCTTCCAGACGTTGGGTATCTTTTGCTGCCATTGCTCCGGTAGTACAAAACGCACTGACAATGAGTGCAAGGGTTTTTACTTTCATCGACTCCATCCTCGTGAGTTAATCATTATTTCCTGACGGACACAGAGAACCTCACCGATAATTCGTATGAACTATCGGCTTACTACATCAACCATTAAGAATTAGCGAATTCGCCTTTATTTAAATCATTCACTACGCCATTCATGACGTTTTCGTTTAATTTATAAAACTTAATCGAGAACGCGGTGAGTAAATAAAACAGTGACGGGATCAGCGTGAACAGAAGAATGACGCCCTGAACGGCGGATGCCGATTGTACGGTACTGTTTGACTCGTAATTAAACCCGGCGAGAACCCAACCCAGAATGGCACCGCCGACCGCAACACCTAATTTAATCACAAATATATTGGCCGCAACATTCATACCTGTAATACGGCGCTGGGTTTTCCATTCACCATAATTATTTGCGTCGGTAATCATGGACCACTGCAGCGCGCCATTGCCGCCCTGGACAATCTGAATCAGGACATGGGCAATCAACGGAATGACCCAGAACTCCAGCGGCAGCCAGAAGCAGGCTACGCCTAACGCCGCATTCAGAATATTGATCCAGAATGAGAGTTTGACCTTGCAAAAACGGGTACCGAACGGCTGAGCCAGTACGGAGCCAAACATAGAGGCCAGCATCCCGCCCAGCATAAAGTACGAGATAACGTCAGCCCCTTTATTGAGCACGGTATTCACGTAATAGACCACTGCGCCGCCGCGGATCACCACCGCCACCAGCATCATGAAGTTATAGATAGAGAGAATGCGCCACTGATCGTTACGAAAGAGAATTTTAACGTCACGGGCGATGTTGAGATTCTCCTCTTTGATGGGCTGCACGCGCTCTTTTGTGGTGGCAAAACAGACGATGAACATCAGGCAGCCGATCGCGCCAAAGAGCGCCATCGCCACCTGTATGCCGGTCGCCCTGTCGCCCGGGAAGAGGTAGTCAGCCAGGGGTAAAATAAGGGCCGTTCCGAGCGCCCCGCCAATCGGCGTGATGGCAAAGCGCCAGGACTGCAAGGAGAGATTTTCACGCGGATCGGACGTTAGCGCAGCGCCCAGAGAGCAATATGGAATATTTATGGCGGTATACATCAGGGTCATAAATATATATGCCCCGACGGCATAATAAATTTTTCCGGTTTCGGTAAAATTCGGAATGGAATAGACCAGGACGCAGCTGACCGCAAAGGGAACGCATATCGCCAGCAGCCAGGGACGGAAGCGCCCCCAGCGCGTCGACGTTGCATCGGCTATCGCCCCCATCACCGGGTCGGTAATCGCATCTAATAAACGCACCAGAAGAAACATGGTGCCCATTATGGCCGGCGGTAAGCCATAAATATCGGTATAGTAATACGCCAGAATGGCAACCGATGAGTCAAATACAATATGACTTGCTGCATCTCCCAGGCTATAGCCTATTTTCTCTTTGACCGGTATTTTTTCCGCGACTGACATTGATTCACTCCTTATTGATGAAACCGGTTTCTGCTGTAGCGATAATGTCGCCTGAGAGCATCAATGCTATCTATTATGTTTTTTCACCAGGAGCTTATGTTTTTTGCTTTATGTGATCGTGGTAATTAAAACAGAAAATTCGCCGCACAAATTCTGCGTCACGGGCCGCAATTAATTTCCCAGCACCGTTGAATATTCACAATATCAATATTTCACCACACCAGCAGGGCATTAAACACAACGGTAAATCGTCTTGATTTGTACAAAATGCGACGTTCGACACGCGAAGCGCGGAATATTCGTCTACTGTTTTCTGAAGATTGATGACAGCGTGACCGCTGCTCAGCGAAATAAGGAGAAGACCCTATGATAACACCTCAAAAGCTGCGCCCTCGCCTCTTACCTCTTGTTCTGGGCGGTGCGTTGCTCTCGCTTACCGCCGCGGCCAGCGCTGAAGAGATGGCATCTGGCCAAACCAACCCGCCCGATATTTTGCTCGGCCCCCTCTTCAGCGATGTGCAGAGTGCCAAACTGTTTCCCGATCAAAAAACCTTTGCCGATGCGGTCCCCAAAAGCGATCCGCTGACCATACTCGCCGACTATCGCATGCAGCGTAAGCAGTCGGGCTTCGATTTACGCCATTTCGTTGACGTGAATTTCACGCTTCCGGGTGAAGGCGAAAAATACGTTCCCCCCGCAGGACAAAGCCTTCGCGAGCACATTGATGGACTGTGGCCCGTGTTGACCCGCACAACGGACAAAGCCAGCAGTAAATGGGATTCACTCCTGCCCTTGCCGAAATCCTACGTCGTGCCCGGGGGACGTTTCCGCGAGGTGTATTACTGGGACAGCTATTTCACCATGCTGGGCCTGGCCGAAAGCGGCCACTGGGATAAAATCAGCGATATGGTGGACAACTTCGCCTATGAAATTGACACCTTCGGCCACATCCCCAACGGCAACCGCAGCTATTACCTGAGCCGTTCGCAGCCGCCATTCTTCTCCCTGATGGTCGAACTGCTGGCGACGCATGATAAAGATGCGTTGAAAAAATACCGTCCGCAGATGGAAAAAGAGTATGCCTACTGGATGGAGGGCGTCGATGGCCTGCAGCCGGGCCAGGCCAACAAACGCGTGGTGAAGCTGGATGACGGGACAATCCTTAACCGCTACTGGGATGACCGCGATACCCCGCGTCCTGAATCCTGGCTCGATGATGTAAATACCGCTAAAAACAACCCTAACCGCCCGGCGACGGAAATTTACCGCGATCTGCGCTCGGCAGCCGCGTCAGGGTGGGACTTTAGCTCCCGCTGGATGGACGATCCGCAAAAGCTTGGCACCATCCGCACCACCAGCATTGTGCCGGTGGACCTGAACGCCCTGATGTTCAAGATGGAGACGCTGCTGGCGCGGGCAAGCCAGGAGGATGGTGATACCGCTGGTGCGAGCAAATATGAGGCACTGGCCGCCTCGCGGCAAAAAGCTATTGAGAGCCATCTGTGGAATGAAAAAGAGGGCTGGTACGCGGATTACGATCTCAAGAGTAAAAAGGTGCGTAATCAGCTTACCGCCGCCGCCCTGTTCCCGCTTTACGTGAAGGCTGCGGCACAGGACCGCGCGGATAAAGTGGCTGCAGCGACCGCTTCACGCCTGCTGAAGCCGGGCGGCATTACGACCACCACTATCAACAGCGGCCAGCAGTGGGATGCGCCAAACGGCTGGGCACCGCTGCAGTGGGTCGCAGCGGAAGGATTGCAGAACTATGGCCAGGAAAAAGTGGCGATGGACGTGACCTGGCGCTTCCTGAAAAACGTTCAACACACCTACGACCGCGAGAAGAAGCTGGTGGAGAAGTATGATGTCTCGTCTACCGGAACAGGCGGGGGCGGCGGTGAATATCCGTTGCAGGATGGATTTGGCTGGAGCAACGGCGTGACGCTCAAGATGCTGGACCTGGTTTGTCCGAAAGAGAAACCCTGCGACAGCGTACCGGAGAATCAGCCTGCGGCGAATGATGACGCCGCGCCAGCGAAAAGCGCGGCGCAGTAAGGGTATTGCCGGGTGGCGGCTACGCCTTACCCGGCCCCCCCTCACCCCAGCCCTCTCCCTCAAGGGAGAGGGAATCATCCGTGCAGCCATTATTTTGTGGGGAACCCTCAGCCCACCGGGAGAGGGGTAAAGCTCATCAGAAGCTGTAGCTCGCCCCTAGCTGGAACGTCCGGTCACGCCCAATCCAGCAGTTGGTTGCGTCGTAACAGGTCAGCGTCTCTTTATTGGTGATGTTCTGCGCGCTGGCTTTAACCGTCAGCCCTCCCAGCGACGGCAGGACTTCGCCCATGCGGTAAGAGGCCGCCAGATCGTACTGCGTGGTGCCCCCAAGTTTGCCCGCATCGTTATTCGGTGAAATTTCCATCGGCCCGGTATAGCGCGCGCCAGCCCCCAGCATCAACCCTTTCAGCGGCGTACTGTCGAAGGTGTAGTCGCCCCACAGGTTAAAGGCATTCTCCGGCACCTGTGTTGGACGCTTGCCCTGGTATTTATCATCTTCCGTATTGATCGCGTGGGTGTAAGCGTAGTTCGCAATCAGCGTCAGGTTATCCGTCGGACGGCTGACCGCCGACAGCTCAGCCCCTTTGGATTCCACTTCCCCGGTCTGACGGTAGTTGAGGAAGCCGGGATCGGAGGTGACGACATTTTTCTGGCGAATGTTAAACACCGATGCGGTAAAGGTGGTGGCGTAGTCCGCCAGCAGGTATTTCACCCCGCCTTCAACCTGCTTGCTGGTGGTTGGCTTGACGTCTTTGGCGACGAGCGTCCCCTGCGGCGAAACCGGTGCAAAACCTTCCGAGTAGCTGATGAAAGGCGAAATCCCGTTGTCGAAAGCGTAAAGCGCCCCCAGACGTTTGGTGACCCGATCCTGAGAAACATACGCTTTGTCGCCGTTTTGCAGGTAATTCGTGGTCACGGAGCGGTAATCGTCATAGCGCAGGCTGCCCAGCAGATTTAATCCGCCGAACTCCACCTGATCCTGCAGGTAATAGCCGTTCTGCTGATAGCTCAGACGGTTTTTCTGGGCGGTATACAGCCCCAGCGCGCCTTCATCGATCTGCGCGTGGTCAGGATTACGCATATCAATACCCGGTGTTGAGGAGGCATATCGGTAGTGGAAGTGCGAGTTCAGCTTCTGATAGTCAAACCCGGCCAGCAGATGATGTTTCCATTCCCCCAGCGCAACCGTTTTGGTGACCTGGTTGTCGATGTTGAAGCTCTGAAGGTCTTCATCCGTGGTGTAAGCAAAGCGATTGAGTTGATAGACCTCGCTCCCCGGCCCGGTTGAATAGACGCTGCGCTGATGGGTATCTACGTCGAAGTAGCGCGTTTTCTGATTAAAGCCCCAGCCGCTATCAAACTCATGTTCAAAGCTGTAGCCCAGCATCCACTGGCGCTGTTTGAATCCGCTCCACTCGTCCCCGGCATAGTCCCGGCGATCGGCGTAGCTCGAGCGCAGATAGGCGAGCGGCAGCGGGTCGGACGGCGACAGGCTCGGCGTATTTTGCGCCAGCGCATCAATGGTGAGACGCGTTTTGCTGTCCGGCTGCCAGGTCACTGACGGTGCCACGAGGTAGTTTTCGTAGCGCGTGGTGTGCGGCTGGTCGTCATTTTCCGTCGCTTTCCCCAGCAGACGGTAGTTCCAGTCGCTGTCAGCGATTTGCCCGGTTGAATCGAGGTAGCCCTCTTTCAGGTTACGGGTGCCGGTGTTAAAACCCACCTCGGTACGGGAGGCTTTTTGCGGCTTCTTACTTTGAATATTCACCAGACCACCCGGCGAGCCGCCACCGTACAGCACTGAAGAGGGACCTTTCAGAATATCAACGCTCTCAATCAGCAGCGGATCGATGCGCGCTTTGGTGTTACCGGTGACGTTATACGGCAGCTGCAGACCGTTATAGAATTCCTGGTCAACGGTAAACCCGCGGATTTTGTATTCGCTCATGTACGAGGTACTGCCCCTCACCTCGGTCGAGACGCCCGGGGCATAGCGCAGGATTTCATTCACGGAGTTCGCATGACGCTTTTCTATCTCCTGCTCAGAAAGGGTATTGATCACCTGCGGCGTTTTACTTTCTGCCACCGCCGATTTGGTCGCACTGTTCGTCCATGAAGGAAGCGCGCTGCCCTGCTCTGCGCCCGTAACTACGATAGTCGATTCTTCGGCGAAAGCCTGCGCCTGCAATGCCAGCGCCACGGCTCCTGCCAACGCACATAACGCAAAACGTGAGGTATTCATAATTGTCGTCTTTGTTATAGATAATACTGGGAACGACAATTATTATCATTTCGATTAGCAAATCAATACACGAATAAAAAAAACGGCCCTCAGGTGAGAGCCGCTTGTGAAGATGTTATGCCCGTCGGAGTAACCGGAATATGCCGAGTACAACGATCGCGCCGACCACCGCGACCAGGAAACTGTGGAGATCGAAACCGCTGATGCTGCCGCCAAAGCCAAACATCGTTGCCAGCCAGCCGCCGACAACCGCCCCGACCACACCGAGTACACAGGTCAGAATAAAGCCGCCACCATCATTTCCCGGCATGATCAATTTGGCGATAGCGCCGGCAATAAGACCAAAGATAATCCAGGCGATGATACCCATAGCGATGCCCTCTTGCAGGTTTAACGCATGCACGGAAAACCTTCCGCGCTGGTGACTTAAGTATAGGTCATCGCCCGAAAATCATTTTCATCTCACCGACTTAAATTACGGCGGTCAGTAAAAAAAAATCACCGGTTTGTATTAAGTTTCATTTCAGATTGCCGATAACGCAGAGACAGTCTGTCAAATATCAAGGAGCAATCTGGCGTGAGTAATTACAGTGAGCAGTTCCTGAAACAAAATCCGCTGGCTGTATTAGGGGTATTACGCGACCTGCAAAAAGGTGAAGTGCCGCTACGCATGCGTTGGTCAAACAATCAGTTTATCAGCAAGATCCTGGACGTGTCGTCCGACCGTCTGATCGTCGACCTGGGCAGCCAGGAGCATGAGAACCGCGCCGCACAGCGGGCGGAAAAAATCGCGGTGATGGCTGAAACCCACGGCGCAAAGGTGGAATTTATTCTGCCGCGACTGGAACTGAGCGAATATCTGGGGCTGCCTGCTTTTACCTCGCCGCTGCCTGATAACCTCTGGTTTGTCCAGCGTCGGGAATATTTCCGCATCAGCGCCCCACTCCATCCCGCTTATTTTTGTCGGGCAAAAATGCCGGATAAAAAAGAGATCCGCTTCCGCCTTTTTGACCTGTCGTTGGGCGGCATGGGCGCGCTGATGGATACTCCAAAACCTGACGGGCTGGTTGAAGGCATGCGATTCACGCAGATTGAACTGGATATGGGCGGCTGGGGACGGTTTTATTTCGATGCGCAACTGATTGCCATCAGCGAGCGTAAAGTGGTGGACAGCAAGAACGAGACCATTTCCACGCCCCGTCTGAGCTTTCGCTTTCTCAACGTGGGGCCGGGTGCAGAGCGCGAGCTTCAGCGCATCATCTTCTCTCTGGAGCGAGAGGCGCGGGAACGGGCGAATAAAGTCTTGTGAGGGGCGTCGGGCAGCGAGGCCGCCCGACAACGGCGTTACATGGCGTCCATCGCTTTCTGTACTTTCCAGATATACCGAGGTGCCTGCGGTGACGGGTGGTTCTTCACTACATGTTCAAAGAACTCGTCTTTGTCCATGTCGTTTATCTCTTCAATCGCCTCTTTACGGTCAGACGAGAAGGTTCTGAGCAGTGCACCGGCACCGTTCACGTAAGAGACCACCAGCGCGTACTGCATCACTTCAGGATCTTCAATACCCTTCAGCACGCCGTGTTCCAGAATGCTCAGGTAAGCTGTTCCCATCGAGATGTTGCGCTCCGGGTTTTTCAGCTCGCTGGTCGACGGCTGACCGCGCCAGCCCATATAGCGGTAGACTTCTTTGCCTGCCGTTGATGCTTTAAGCTGCATCAGCCCCACCGCGTTGGATTTACTGACGAGCGTTGGGTTGCCGCCGGATTCCACGGCAATGATCGCCGTAACCAGTCGCGGGCTCACGCCCCAGGCCTTCCCGGCTTGTTCGCTGATCGGCATCCACTGCATGGCCCGTTTCACCGGCACTTCAGGGTTCCAGGGCGGATTTTGATAATCATGTTTTGAACTACAGCCAGCAAGCAACACAATCAAAAAAGCAAACCATCTCAATTTCACGTCATCTATCCTTATAGCCGGTCGTCGCAGTGCGCCGCCTCTTGAAGCAGGCGGCGTATAAGCGGCATGATATAGACAATTAGTTTCTCATTCAGCAAGGAATTGCCATGTCTCAGTTTCATCTTATCGCGCCGTCGGGTTACTGCATCAACCAGGACGCGGCACAGCGGGGCGTTCAGCGCTTACTGGAATCCGGCCATCGGGTAGAAAATCAGACTATTATCCCCCGCCGCCTGCAGCGTTTTGCCGGAACAGAGGCGCAGAGACTGAATGATATCAACAACCTGGTGAACCTGAAGGGCGCTAACCAGATTGTGCTTGCGGTGCGCGGCGGGTATGGCGCGAGCCGATTGCTGGAGAGTATCGACTGGCAAGGCCTGGCAAAACGCCAGCAGCAGGATCCTCTGCTGATTTGTGGACACAGCGATTTCACGGCGATCCAGCTCGGCCTGCTGGCACTGCACAACGTCATTACCTTCAGCGGTCCGATGCTGGCCGGTAACTTCGGCGCGCCGGAGCTGGATGCGTTCACCAAGGAACATTTCTGGCGCGCGCTGCAAAATTCGACCTACAGCGTTGAGTGGCAGGGAAATGGGCCGCACTGGGAATGTGAAGGCCAGCTCTGGGGTGGAAACCTGGCGATGCTGGTATCGCTGATTGGCACGCCGTGGCTGCCCCAGATTGAGGATGGCATCCTGGTGCTGGAAGATATCAACGAGCATCCGTTCCGCGTCGAGCGCATGCTGCTTCAGCTTTACCATGCGGGCATTCTCGGGCGACAGTCCGCCATCGTGCTCGGCAGCTTTAGCGGATCGGCACCGAATGACTATGATGCAGGCTACTCCCTTGAGACGATGGTTGATTTCATCCGTTCGCGGCTGGACATTCCGGTGATTACGGGGCTCGATTTTGGCCATGAGCAGCAGACCGTTACCCTGCCGCTGGGCGCTCAGGCGACGCTGACGCATAATAATTCAGGCAGTCGGCTCACTCTCTGCGGCCATCCGGTCTTAAAGGCATAAAAAAGCGCTTAAACCGCCTCAATAAAACGCTGTTCCTGTCGTTAATATGTTAGGGTTTTAATAACAGCGTTAACATTGAGGTGGGAGTACGACAACATTGGATGCCGCAGCAATAATCAGCCTTTTCATTCTGGGTTCTGTGCTTGTAACCAGCAGTATTTTATTGAGTTCATTTTCATCACGTCTCGGCATACCTATACTTGTTATTTTCCTTGCCATCGGCATGTTGGCTGGCATTGATGGCATCGGCGGTATCCCGTTCGATAATTACCCTTTCGCTTACATGGTGAGTAACCTCGCGCTGGCGGTGATCCTGCTGGACGGTGGGATGCGCACCCAGGCGAGCTCTTTCCGCGTCGCATTAGGGCCTGCGCTGTCGCTCGCGACGGTCGGCGTGTTGATTACCTCCGGCCTCACCGGGATGATGGCCGCGTGGCTTTTCCATCTCAATCTCATGGAAGGTTTGCTGATCGGCGCGATTGTCGGTTCAACTGACGCCGCAGCGGTATTTTCCCTGCTTGGCGGTAAAGGGCTAAACGAGCGCGTCGGCTCAACGCTTGAGATTGAGTCCGGCAGTAACGATCCGATGGCGGTGTTTCTCACCATCACGCTGATTGAGATGATTCAGCAACACGAAACCGGATTAAGCTGGATGTTCGCCTGGCATATCCTGCAGCAGTTTGGGCTGGGGATTGTTATCGGCCTGGCGGGGGGATACCTGTTACAGCAGATGATCAACCGCATCTCGCTGCCCGCGGGGCTTTACCCCCTGCTGGCGCTGAGCGGCGGTATTCTGATTTTTGCCGTCACCACCGCGCTTGACGGCAGCGGCATTCTCGCCGTCTACCTCTGCGGTTTCCTGATGGGCAACCGGCCAATCCGTAACCGCCATGCCATTTTGCAGAACTTCGACGGCCTGGCGTGGCTGGCGCAGATCGGCATGTTCCTGGTGCTTGGCCTTCTGGTCACGCCATCCGACCTGCTGCCGATCGCCGTTCCGGCGCTGCTGCTTTCTGCGTGGATGATCTTCTTCGCCCGTCCGCTCTCGGTGTTCGCGGGTCTGCTGCCGTTTCGCGGCTTCAACCTGCGCGAACGGGTGTTCATCAGCTGGGTGGGCCTGCGCGGCGCGGTGCCGATTATCCTTGCAGTGTTCCCGATGATGGCCGGTCTGGACAACGCGCGGCTGTTCTTTAACGTGGCGTTCTTCGTGGTGCTGATCTCGCTGCTGTTCCAGGGGACGTCGCTCGGGTGGGCGGCGAAAAAGGCCAAAGTTGTGGTGCCGCCCGTTGGCTGGCCGGTCTCCCGCGTGGGGCTGGATATTCACCCGGAAAACCCGTGGGAGCAGTTTGTTTACCAGCTCAGCGCCGACAAATGGTGCGTGGGGGCCTCACTGCGCGATCTGCATATGCCCGCCGAAACGCGCATTGCCGCCTTGTTCCGCGATAATGCCCTGCTGCACCCTACCGGCAGCACCCGTCTGCGCGAAGGCGATATTCTGTGCGTCATTGGCCGCGAGCGCGACCTGCCCGCGCTGGGCAAACTGTTCAGCCAGTCGCCTCCTGTCGCGCTGGACCAGCGGTTCTTCGGCGATTTTATTCTCGAAGCCAGCGCTAAGTTTGCCGATGTGGCGCTGATTTACGGGCTGGATGAGGGGCTTGAGTACCGCGACAAGCAGCAAACGCTCGGGGAAATCATTCAGCAGCTGCTGGGCGCTGCACCCGTCGTCGGTGACCAGGTAGAGTTCGCCGGGATGATCTGGACGGTTGCGGAGAAAGAGGATAACGCGGTGAGAAAAGTCGGCGTGAGGCCGATGGAAGAGGACGTGGAGTAGTGTTTTTTTGCCGGGTGGCGCTTACGCTTACCCGGCCTACGTTCGAGGGTTTTGTAGGTCGGGTAAGGCGAAACCGCCACCCGACACAAACATTCGTTACACCGTCACAACTGGCACTCTCGGTGCCAGCGCGCACATCAATTCATAGCCGACCGTGCCCGCAGCGGAAGCCACATCGTCGATTTTAACCTCATTACCCCACAGCTCGACCGGCGATCCGATGCCCGCCTGCGGACAAGGGGTTAAATCTATCGCCATCATATCCATGGAGATGGTCCCTACCGTGCCCGTGCGAACCCCATCGACCCACACTGGCGTGCCGGTTGGCGCCAGACGCGGATAGCCGTCCGCATAACCGCACGCGACAATCCCGATGCGCTGCTCGCCCGCCGCACGGTAGCGGCTGCCATAGCCCACCGTGTCACCGGTCTTCAGCGTCTGCACGCCAATAATTTCACTGCGCAGGGTCATGACCGGCTTCAGGCCGCTGTTGGCGATGTCCTGCCACTGGCCTGAGGGAGACGCGCCGTACAGAACGATACCCGGGCGCACCCAGTTATAGTGGGCTTCAGGGTGCCAAAGCGTCGCCGCCGAGTTCGACAGCGAACGTGGGCAATCCAGCCCTTCTGCCGCCTGCTCAATGCGGACCATGGCATCGGCGATACCGTCCGGCTTTTCAGCATCCGCAAAATGCGCCATCAACGTCATTTCACCGACATTTTTCAGTGCACGCAGCTGCTGCCAGACCGTATGGACCCGCTCAGGCTGGAAGCCCAGGCGGTTCATGCCGCTGTTCACCTTGAGATAGATATCCAGCGGCGCGTGGAGCTTCGCATCCTGAATCGCCTTAATCTGCCAGTTGCTGTGAACGCTGGTGGTTAGACGGTATTTGTCCAGCAGGAGCAGATCGTCGGCGTGGAAAAAACCTTCCAGCAGCAGGATGGGCCCTTTCCAGCCGCGCTCGCGCAGCAGAATCGCCTCTTCCAGATTGAGTAACGCAAAACCGTCAGTTGCGCTAAGGGCGCTCCAGATGCGGTCAATGCCGTGGCCGTAGGCATTTGCCTTGACTACCGACCAGACGCGTGTACCCGGCGCAGCACGGCGAACAATTTGCAGGTTATCCTTCAGGGCCTGCAAATCCAGCTGAGCCAGAATGGGACGGGACATGACGACTCCTTAATTATGTGCGCCGTGCAGGTGCTGCGGACGCGATGGGGTAAACCCTGATTGATAACGTGCGGCACTTAAATCGTCAAACGGAATTGCTGGCGTGCGGCCAGATATCAGGTCGCTCAGCAGCTGACCCGAGCCGCAGGCCATCGTCCAGCCGAGCGTGCCGTGCCCGGTATTGGTCCACAGGTTTTTATACGGCGTGCGGCCGACAATCGGCGTGCCGTCCGGCGTCATGGGGCGCAGACCGGTCCAGAAGGTCGCCTGTTCGACAAAGCCTCCGCGCGGGAAGAGATCGCCCACCACCATTTCCAGCGTTTCACGACGCGGCTGCAGCAGTTCGGTGTTGAAGCCGACGATCTCCGCCATGCCGCCTACGCGAATGCGGTTGTCGAAGCGGGTGATGGCGATTTTGTAGGTTTCGTCCAGAATGGTCGACACGGGCGCGCCGCTCTCTTCTTTCACCGGAATGGTCAGCGAGTAGCCTTTCAGCGGGTAGACCGGAATATCGAGGATACCTTTCAGCATGGCGGTGGAGTACGAACCAAATGCCATCACGTAGGCATCGGCTTTGATCACCTCTTCGCCGCACTTCACGCCGTAAATTTTTTCCCCTTCCGACAGTAGCTTGTCTACAGGGGTGTTAAAGCGGAATTTCACCCCTGCCTGCTCACACATTTGCGCCAGACGTTGCGTAAAGAGCTGGCAGTCGCCGGTTTCGTCATTCGGCAGGCGCAGGCCGCCCGTGAGTTTATACGCCACTTCCGCCAGCGCAGGCTCCACCTGCCCCAGTTGGCTGGCTTCCAGCAGCTGATAGGGTACGCCCGCATCTTCCAGAACGGCGATATCGCGGGTGGCGTTTTCATACTGTTGCTCAGTGCGAAACAGCTGCAGCGTACCGCCCTGACGGCCTTCGTACTCAATGCCCGTCGAGGCGCGTAAGGCTTTCAGGCAATCACGGCTGTACTCCGCCAGACGCACCATGCGTCCTTTATTTTCCATGTAGTGGCGGGTGTCACAGTTGCGCAGCATCTGCCACATCCACTTCAGCTGGAACTGCGTGCCGTCGAGACTGATCGCCAGCGGCGCGTGACGCTGGAACATCCACTTAATCGCCTTTAACGGCACGCCGGGGGCTGCCCACGGCGCCGCATAACCCGGAGAGATTTGTCCGGCGTTCGCCGCACTGGTTTCAAGCGCCGGGCCAGATTCACGATCGATAACGGTAACCTCATGCCCCGCCTGACTTAAATACCAGGCGCTGGTTACGCCAACGACACCACTTCCCAGTATGACAACACGCATAGCCACTCCATTATGTGCAAAAGAACAATCTTCTAATTACAGATTGATAACCTAGTTGAAAATATTATTCAACATACGACTTTTTTATGGTGACTTACCTCACACATCCCCCTGTATCAGGGGATAGTGCTAATTTGGGATCTCCTGCTGCGCGTTATTTTTAGCCAGCATAAAACTCTGCGAGACCCGCTTTTTTTGCCGTATCAAAAACGCGAAATCGCAAAGAAAAAATTTCTGCTTCAGCACGCTTTTTAACGCGTTGATCTATGCTTGAAAGGAGGCTCTCCAGACAGAGAGAGCTCCCAACAACGAGGGCGCGCTAATGGCTACTATTGATTCCATATCCAAGGACAACACACGTCTGAGCGATGGACCCGACTGGACCTTCGAGCTGCTTGATGTCTATCTGGCCGAGATTGACCGGGTAGCAAAACTGTATCGCCTGGATACCTATCCCCATCAAATTGAAGTCATTACATCCGAACAGATGATGGATGCCTACTCCAGCGTCGGGATGCCGATCAACTATCCGCACTGGTCGTTTGGTAAGAAATTTATTGAAACGGAGCGGCTGTATAAACACGGTCAACAGGGGCTGGCGTATGAGATCGTCATTAACTCCAATCCGTGTATTGCCTATCTGATGGAAGAGAACACCATTACCATGCAGGCGCTGGTGATGGCGCACGCCTGCTACGGACACAACTCTTTCTTCAAGAACAACTATCTTTTCCGCAGCTGGACGGATGCCAGCTCGATTGTCGATTACCTGATTTTCGCCCGTAAATACATTACCGAATGCGAAGAGCGCTACGGCGTGGATGAAGTGGAAAAACTGCTCGATTCCTGCCACGCGCTGATGAACTACGGCGTTGACCGCTACAAGCGTCCGCAAAAAATCTCCTTACAGGAGGAGAAGGCCCGGCAGAAAAGCCGTGAGGAGTATCTGCAAAGCCAGGTGAATATGCTATGGCGTACCCTGCCGAAGCGTGAGGAGGAGAAAACGGTCGCCGAAGCGCGTCGTTATCCGTCTGAGCCGCAGGAAAACCTGCTCTACTTTATGGAGAAGAACGCCCCGCTGCTGGAGCCGTGGCAGCGCGAGATCCTGCGCATTGTGCGTAAGGTGAGCCAGTATTTCTACCCGCAGAAACAGACGCAGGTGATGAACGAAGGCTGGGCGACCTTCTGGCACTACACCATCCTTAACCACCTGTATGATGAAGGGAAAGTCTCCGAGCGCTTTATGATGGAGTTTCTGCACAGCCACACCAACGTGGTGTTCCAGCCTGCTTATAACAGCCCGTGGTACAGCGGCATCAACCCGTATGCCCTTGGCTTTGCAATGTTCCAGGACATCAAGCGCATCTGCCAGTCGCCGACGGAGGAAGACAAATACTGGTTCCCGGACATCGCCGGTTCTGACTGGCTGGAAACGCTGCATTTCGCGATGCGTGACTTTAAGGATGAGAGCTTTATCAGCCAGTTTATGTCGCCGAAGATCATGCGAGATTTCCGTTTCTTCACCGTGCTGGATGATGACCGTAACAACTACCTGGAAATTTCGGCGATCCATAACGAAGAGGGATACCGCGAGATCCGCTCTCGCCTCTCTTCCCAGTACAACCTGAGCAACCTTGAGCCGAACATCCAGGTATGGAATGTGGATTTACGCGGTGACCGCTCCCTGACGTTGCGCTATATCCCGCACAACCGCGCGCCGCTGGATAAAGGGCGTAAAGAGGTGCTGAAGCACGTGCATCGGCTGTGGGGCTTTGACGTGTTGCTTGAACAGCAGAATGAAGACGGCAGCGTGGAGCTGCTGGAGCGGTGCCCGGCGCGGTTAAATACGCTGTAGTTTGCCGGGTGGCGGCTACGCCTTACCCGGCCTACGGGTTTTGTAGGCCCGGTAAGCGAAGCGCCACCGGGCGAAAAAAAACCTCTCGTACGAGAGGTTTTTTCTTTTAGCGGGTCTGAATCGCTAAATCGCCTGGGAGCGTTTTCTGCATGCGGTGCCAGATTTCACCGGAATCATGCCCATAGCGACGCACCGTCTCATAAACCTGATCGTGCAGCCCTTCGGTACAGAGCTTGCTCAGCTTATGGTAGAAACCCAGCGCCAGGCTGCGGGCTTCAGGGTTAGCAAAGTAGTGGCGACCGATACGGGTATAGAGCCCTTTCATCCCGTTCAGGATCAGGCCGTAAATCGGGTTACCGGAGGCAAAGGCCAGGCCGCGGAAGACGTTATAATCAAGCGTGGCGAAAGCGTCAGCGTGGTCTTCGACCTCGTTGGCGCTGGCCAGCACCGCAAGCGCATCTTCAGGATGCTGACGGAACGCGGTACGGATAAAGATAGTCGCGATGTTGGTACGCACGGAGAGCAGATTGTCGATCAGCTGCGGTACACTTTCGTGGTCGAGACGCGCCAGCGTTTCAAGAATGTTCAGCCCGGAGGTTTCCCAGAAGTTGTTTACTTTCGTTGGCTTGCCGTGCTGAATCGTCAACCAGCCATCACGTGCCAGACGCTGCAGAACTTCACGCAGCGTAGTACGGGTGACGCCAATCAGTTCAGAGAGTTCGCGTTCAGCAGGTAGAATTGATCCCGCAGGGAAACGATTATTCCAGATGCTTTCAATGATGTACTCTTCCGCGAAACCCGCCGGGCTCTGCGCCTTAATGACCATAGTGAGATTTCCATTACACAGCTTTAGCAAATTGGACTCATCATACCAGAGGCTCGCAGAGGCAGATAGCGCAGCAAAGAGAGAAAAGAGGGATCGCCGTTTCATTTTTGTGAAATTTACAATTTGACCTAATGCCCCTCTACGCCCCCATTTTTGCGTATACTGATGTTTTGCCTTATTTGACGGGGAAGGACGTCTGTCGTGGAAATTTCATTTGGCCGCGCGCTGTGGCGCAACTTTTTAGGCCAGTCACCTGACTGGTACAAACTCATACTTCTGGTATTCCTGGTCGTTAACCCCATCCTGTTTTATGTCAATCCGTTTGTTGCCGGATGGCTGCTGGTGGCGGAATTTATCTTCACCCTGGCGATGGCGCTGAAATGCTATCCACTCCTTCCCGGCGGTCTGCTGGCATTTGAAGCGGTGGTGATTGGCATGACCAGCGCGGAGCATGTTAAACAGGAGCTGGCATCCAATCTTGAGGTGCTTCTGCTGCTGATGTTTATGGTGGCTGGCATCTACTTTATGAAGCAACTACTGCTGTTTATCTTTACCCGGCTGCTGCTGAGTATTCCCTCAAAAACGATCCTTTCGGTGGCATTTTGTCTCGCGGCAGCGTTTCTGTCGGCCTTCCTTGATGCCCTGACGGTGGTGGCAGTCGTGATTAGCGTGGCCGTCGGCTTTTACGGCATTTATCATCGCGTCGCGTCTTCTCGACCCGGTGAGGATTTGCAGGATGATAGCCATGTCGACGCGCATAACCGTGAGGTGCTGGAGCAGTTCCGCGCGTTCCTGCGTAGCCTGATGATGCATGCGGGTGTGGGTACAGCGCTGGGCGGCGTGATGACGATGGTGGGGGAACCGCAAAACCTGATCATCGCCAAAGCGGCGGGCTGGCATTTCGGCGAATTCTTCCTGCGCATGGCGCCAGTGAGCGTTCCGGTGCTCATCTGCGGCGTCGTCACCTGTATTCTTGTCGAGAAATTCAGCGTCTTTGGCTACGGCGCAAAGCTGCCTGAAACGGTGCGACAGGAGCTGCATACATTTGACGTGCAAAGTCGCCGTCAGCGCACACGCCAGGATACGCTACGCCTGATCGCACAAGGCATCATTGGCGTCTGGCTTATCGCTGCGCTGGCTTTCCATCTTGCTGAGGTGGGGTTAATTGGCCTGTCGGTTATTATTCTCGCCACCACCTTTAGCGGCGTGACCGACGAGCACGCTATCGGCAAAGCCTTTACCGAAGCCCTGCCGTTTACCGCGCTGCTGGCGGTATTCTTTGCGGTAGTGGCGGTGATTATCGATCAGCACCTGTTTGCGCCGATTATTGCCTTTGTATTACAGGCCGCGCCCGACGCCCAGCTTTCGCTGTTTTACCTGTTCAACGGTTTGCTCTCCTCCATTTCCGATAACGTTTTTGTCGGCACGGTGTATATCAACGAAGCGAAAGCAGCCATGGAGCAAGGCGTTATCAGCGCTCAACAATTTGAGCTGCTGGCGGTGGCGATCAACACCGGCACCAACCTGCCTTCCGTAGCGACACCTAACGGCCAGGCCGCATTCCTGTTCCTGCTGACCTCAGCGCTTGCGCCACTCATACGACTTTCTTATGGAAGAATGGTCTGGATGGCCCTGCCCTATACGCTGGTACTGACGATTGTGGGTTTGCTTTGCGTCAAAATTACCCTCATTCCTTATACGCACTGGCTGATACAAGCGGGTATACTTGCCGCGCATTAAGATGTGTAAATCGGGCAGTTCGCTGCCCGTTTGCCTTTTCGCATGATAAACATCCAATTACGTTTTATTTCGTCAGGTACAGGTGGCGCGGAAAACGAATTCGTTTACACTGCGCTTTCTAAGCATGCTCCAGGGAAATGATTATGTTGAGATTTTTAAACCAGTGCTCTCGCGGTCGCGGAGCGTGGTTGTTAATGGCCCTGACCGCCTTTGCGCTGGAAATGGTCGCGTTGTGGTTCCAGCATGTGATGGGGTTGAAGCCCTGCGTGCTGTGTATCTACGAACGTTGCGCATTGTTCGGCATTATGGGCGCGGGTCTGGTGGGCGCGATTGCCCCGAAATCACCGTTACGCTATGCCGGTATCGCTATCTGGCTGTACAGTGCCTGGAAGGGAATTGAACTCTCCTGGGAACACACCATGATGCAGCTGCATCCGTCACCGTTTATGACCTGTGATTTTGCCGCCCGTTTCCCGAGCTGGCTGCCGCTGGATAAGTGGCTGCCGCAGGTGTTTGTGGCGTCCGGCGACTGTTCTGTACGTCAGTGGGAATTCCTGACGCTGGAGATGCCGCAGTGGCTGGTGGGTATTTTTGTGGCCTACTTCGTTGTGGCCCTGCTGGTGCTGATTGCCCAGCCGTTTAAACCAAAGAAACGCGATCTATTTGGAAGGTAAAAGCAAAACGGCAACTTCGGTTGCCGTTTTTAATGTTTGCGCCCTCTCCCGTGGGAGAGGGTTGGGGTGAGGGCATCAGGCCGCACAACCATAATAAAAAACCCGCCTCGGCGGGTTTTTTATTATCACCGATTAGGGTGATTCATGATATGGTCTTCCCAGTCCCGCACTTCAGACTCTTTCACCGCAATATGGCGCACGGAAATGCGTTCGCCGTGCATAGCCGCTTTAGAGCCGGTCAGCAGCGGATGCCATTTCGGCAGATCTTTTCCTTCCGCCAGCAGGCGATACGCGCAGGTGTGCGGTAACCACTCAAAGGTCGGCAAATTTTCACGGGTTAATTTGATGCAGTCCGGCTCGTACTCGAAGCGGCGTTCGTAGTTGCGGCACTGGCAGGTTTTGATGTTCAGCTGCTTGCAGGCGACGTTGGTGAAATAGATCTCGTCGGAGTCCTCATCCATCAGCTTGTGCAGGCAGCACTGTCCGCAGCCGTCGCACAACGACTCCCACTCCGCGTCGGTCATTTCGTCGAGCGTTTTACTTTGCCAGAAAGGGATGTCGTTCATCAGGATGTCCACACGTCAAAAGAAAGCGCACCTTATAACGAGTCTGGCACGTTGATGCAAGTTTTGCCGCCCATTTTGGGCGGCAAGGTGTTTTTACAGCACGCGTGTTTTCAGCGACAGGCCGTTGAAACTGACCTCAAGCTCATCGCCACCGTTGAGCGGGCCGACGCCCTCTGGCGTACCGGTCAGGATCACATCACCCGGTTTCAGGGTGAAGAAGCGGCTCATGTAGGCAATCAGCGGGACGATCTTGTGGATCATGTCGGCCGTAGTGCCCTGCTGACGAACCTCGCCGTTCACCTTCAGACTGAGCGGGGTGTCCTGAGGGTCATCAGAAAACTCGCTCACCGGAACAAAACCCGAAATGGGGCAGGAATTATCAAAGCCTTTGGCTTTTTCCCACGGTTGCCCCGCTTTCTTCATCTTGCCCTGCACATCACGCAGGGTGAGATCCAGGGCGACACCGTAACCGGCAATCGCTTTCTGCACATGCTCTTCAGAAGCCTGGCGCAGCGTGGCGCCAATCAGCACTGCCAGCTCCACTTCGTGGTGGACAGAACCCAACCCTTGCGGTAACACCAGCGGCTGGCGAATATCGCAGAGTGCGGTTTCGGGCTTAATAAACAGTACCGGCTCTTCTGGCGTCGCGCTGCCCATTTCCTGAATGTGTTTTGCGTAGTTGCTGCCCACGCAGACGACTTTGCTGACGGGATAATCCAGTAATGCACCTTGCCAGTTATGATGTTGATACATGGTCGACCCCTAAACGGTTGATGTGTTGTTCCCGGAAGCGTCCGGGTTTATTTCTTTCCGTTCACCTCAAGATGCTGTTTTAATAAATTCTCGGGTGGTGGCGGAAGCTGTAAATAATAGCCTTGCTCGGTTAATGCCAATTTCACTTTTTCCAGATCGGCATTCACCAGCGTCTTACGCCCGTCAAGCGGCAGCAGCATCGCCAGCTGAGGGCGGCCAAAGTTTTTCATTAATTCTTCAGGCACGCGCGAAAAATCGTCTTTCTTTTCGACATAAAGATAGGTCTGGTCACGGCTTGTACTTCTATAGATCACACAAAACATGTTTTTACTCTGAATTAATGGGTGGTTGCTTGCCTCAATATACTCCTGACTATAACATGCCTGATACTCTTCGGAATATCGCAGCGAGTTGTTGCGGTTAATAGCAAATTGAGTAAGGCCAGGATGTCAAACACGCCCATCGAGCTTAAAGGCAGTAGCTTCACCTTATCAGTGGTTCATTTGCATGATGCAAAACCCGAGGTTATTCGTCAGGCGTTAGAAGATAAAATCGCGCAGGCACCCGCCTTTCTGAAACATGCCCCCGTTGTCGTCAATGTGAGCGGTCTGGATGCCCCGGTTAACTGGAAACTTCTCCAGCAGGCGGTTTCATCCACCGGGCTGCGTATTGTCGGCATTAGCGGCTGTAAAGATGCTGAACTGAAAGCCGAGATTGACCGGGCTGGGCTACCGCTTTTGACCGAAGGCAAAGAAAAAGCCCCTCGTTCGGCCCCAGCGGCAGTGCAGACGCCCCCTCCTCCGGTTCAAAACGTTACACCTGTCACAAAAACGCGATTGATTGATGTGCCGGTTCGTTCCGGTCAGCGAATTTATGCGCCAAACTGTGATCTAATTGTTACAAGCCACGTCAGTGCTGGCGCTGAACTGATTGCGGATGGCAATATTCACGTCTACGGTATGATGCGTGGGCGTGCGCTCGCGGGCGCAAGTGGCGATCGGGAAGCACAAATATTTTGTAGTCACCTGACGGCGGAACTGGTGTCCATCGCAGGTGAATATTGGCTGAGCGACAAGATCCCAGCCGAATTTTATGGCAAAGCGGCTCGTCTGCTGCTGGCAGACGACGCGTTGACCGTTCAACCGTTGAATTGATCCCTTTTTAACAAGGAATTTCTATGGCACGCATTATTGTTGTTACTTCGGGTAAAGGAGGCGTTGGCAAGACCACCTCCAGCGCGGCCATCGCTACTGGTTTGGCCCAGAAGGGAAAGAAAACCGTCGTTATCGATTTCGATATCGGCCTGCGTAACCTGGACCTGATCATGGGTTGTGAGCGTCGCGTCGTGTATGACTTCGTAAACGTCATCCAGGGCGATGCCACGCTTAACCAGGCGCTGATTAAAGACAAGCGCACCGAAAACCTCTACATTCTTCCGGCGTCTCAGACCCGTGACAAAGACGCGCTGACCCGCGAAGGCGTGGAGAAGGTGCTCGACGATCTGAAAAAGATGGAGTTCGACTTCGTCGTCTGTGACTCCCCTGCCGGTATCGAAACCGGTGCGCTGATGGCGCTCTATTTCGCGGATGAAGCCATTATCACCACGAACCCTGAAGTCTCGTCCGTGCGTGACTCAGACCGAATTCTCGGTATCCTCGCCTCTAAATCCCGCCGTGCGGAAAATGGTCAGGAACCGATCAAAGAGCACCTGCTGCTGACCCGTTACAACCCGGGCCGCGTGAACAAAGGTGACATGCTGAGCATGGAAGACGTGCTGGAGATCCTGCGCATCAAACTGGTTGGCGTTATCCCGGAAGATCAGTCCGTGTTACGCGCCTCTAACCAGGGTGAGCCAGTGATTCTGGATACGATGGCAGATGCAGGTAAAGCTTACGCCGATACCGTTGACCGTCTGCTGGGAGAAGAACGTCCTTTCCGCTTCATTGAAGAAGAGAAGAAAGGTTTCCTCAAACGCCTGTTCGGAGGATAAGTTATGGCATTACTGGACTTTTTTCTCTCGCGGAAAAAAAGCACCGCCAACATCGCAAAAGAACGTCTGCAAATTATCGTTGCGGAGCGTCGTCGTAGCGACGCCGAGCCTCACTACCTGCCGCAGCTGCGCAAGGACATCCTGGAAGTGATCTGTAAGTACGTGCAGATTGACCCGGAGATGGTCACCGTACAGCTGGAGCAAAAAGACGGGGATATTTCGATTCTGGAGCTGAACGTTACGCTCCCGGAAGCGGAAGAGTCGCGTCCGTAGGTTTGTGATTTCGTAGCCCCGGTAAGCGCAGCGCCACCGGGGGAATATGCCGGGTATATTGCCCGGCATATTTTTATCGCGGATAACCTTCCAGCAGCGTATTCAGGCGATCGGCCATCAATTCCCCGCGCCAGCCCGCCATCAGCTCCGGCAGCCCATTCTGTGGCTTCAGCTTCCAGTGCCAGTTCAGCAACTGATTAATCTGACGACGTGATGCCAGGAGCTCCGCGCTCAGCTTGCTTTCCGTTGCGACGTCCTGCACCAACGCCTTGATATCTTTAAACGCTTTACGATAGCCCGGCATATCCATCAGATTCAGCAGCGGTTCCGGCAGGTCTTCATCCGCCGTTTGCTGTGCCTGCGCCACCAGCGCGAGCAGGGTTTTGCCGTGGAAACGAATTTCGCTACCCGAAAGCCCAATGCTGTCCAGTTCACCCATGCTGCCCGGCATGTAGCGCGCGACCGCCCACAGATGCTCTTCACGCACCACAAAGTTCACGGCCAGATCGCGCTCGCGCGCTTTGCGCAAACGCCAGTCCGCTAACAGTTGCAGGCACGCCAATTGACGCGTGCGAAGCTGCCAGGCGTTTGTGATATCGCGCCAGGCCTCTTTCGGGTCAACCACTTCCTGACGGCGCAGCTGGGTCATTCGGCACTCATCCAGCGCAGCAGACAGCCAGCCGGAGGCTTCTGCCTCCTTCATCAGCTGTCCGGCAATCGGCAGCAGGTAGAAGACGTCTGCCGCCGCATATTCCAGCTGACGCTCGGTCAGCGGGCGCGCCAGCCAGTCGGTACGGGATTCGCTTTTGTCCAGTGTCAGGCCGGTGTATTCCTCAACCATGGCAGCAAAGCCCCATGAGAGCGGACGCCCGCTGAACGCCGCGAGGATCTGCGTATCAATGAGCGGCTGCGGCATGATGCCAAAGGTATTCATAAACACTTCCAGATCTTCACTGCCCGCATGCAGGAATTTGGTCACGGCCGTATCCAGCAGCAGCTCGCGCATTGGTGCCCAGTCGGTAATACCGAGCGGGTCAATCAGCGAGACATGTTTGCCGTCGTACATCTGAATCAGGCCCAGCTGCGGATAATAGGTTCTCGTACGGACAAACTCGGTATCCAGGGCGATGCTGGGATAGTCGCGCGTCACTTCGCACAGCGAAGCCAGCTCGTCGTTGGTCGTGATCATCTGGTAATTCAAATCATTTTCTCTTTTGTTTGCGCCCATAAAAAACGCCGGCTTAACCGGCGTCTGGGCGATTAACGTGAAGCTCAGGCCTTATTGTCTACTTTGGCACGGGCTTCGTCACGTAATTCTCGTCGTAATATCTTCCCGACGTTGGATTTTGGCAGTTCATCGCGGAATTCCACCAGCTTCGGCACCTTGTAGCCCGTTAACTGACGACGGCAGAAGGTTATCAGCTCTTCCTCATTCAGCGAAGGATCTTTCTTGACCACAAATATCTTCACCGCTTCACCGCTGCTGCCGGAAGGGACGCCCACAGCCGCCACTTCGAGCACGCCGCTGTGCTGCATGACCACATCTTCGATTTCGTTCGGATAGACGTTAAAGCCGGAGACCAGGATCATGTCTTTCTTACGATCGACAATGCGCAGGAAACCTTCGTCGTCCATCACGGCAATATCGCCGGTATGCAGCCAGCCGTCTTTGATGATCTCGTCCGTAGCATCCGGACGTTGCCAGTAGCCCAGCATCACCTGCGGCCCTCTTACGCACAGCTCGCCTGGCTCACCATGAGGCACTTCGTTATCCTCATCATCCACCAGCTTTGCTTCGGTCGATGGAACAGGCAGGCCAATGCTGCCGCTGTGGTAGTCAATGTCGTGCGGGTTCACGCTCACCAGCGGCGCGCACTCCGTCAGACCATAGCCTTCCAGCAGATACTGACCGGTCAGCTTCACCCAGCGCTCAGCGACCGCCTGCTGAACGGGCATCCCGCCGCCTGCGGAGAGGTGCAGCGTGGAGAAATCCAGCTGCTGGAACTCTTTATTATTGAGCAGCGCATTAAACAGGGTATTCACCCCCGTCATGGCGGTGAACGGATATTTCGCCAGCTCTTTCACCAGGCCCGGGATATCGCGCGGGTTGGTGATGAGGATGTTCTGACCACCCAGCTCAATAAACAGCAGGCAGTTCATGGTCAGCGCAAAGATGTGATACAGCGGAAGCGCGGTGATCACCACCTCTTTGCCCGGATGCAGCAGAGGCCCGTAAGTGGCGTTCACCTGTTCAAGGTTCGCCAGCATGTTCCGGTGCGTCAACATCGCGCCCTTCGCCACGCCGGTGGTGCCACCGGTGTACTGCAGGAAGGCGAGATCTTCTGATACCACTTCTGGCTTGACGTATTGCATACGGTAGCCCGCGTGCAGCGCACGGCGGAAGGAAATGGCGTCCGGCAGGTGATATTTTGGTACCAGCCGCTTCACGTATTTAACGACAAAGTTAACCAGCGTGCCTTTGGCCGTGGAAAGCTGATCGCCCATGCGCGTCAGAATGACGTGTTTTACCTGGGTTCTGTCGACCACTTTTTCCAGCGTGTGGGCAAAGTTCGAGACAATGACAATTGCGACCGCACCGCTGTCGTTCAACTGATGCTCAAGTTCACGCGGGGTATACAGCGGGTTCACGTTGACGACAATCATCCCGGCTCGCAGGATGCCGAACAGCGCTACCGGGTATTGCAGCAGGTTTGGCATCATCAGCGCGACGCGGTCCCCTTTTTGCAGTCCCAGCCCTTCCTGTAAATAGGCCGCAAACGCCCGGCTACGCTCTTCCAGCTTACGGAAGGTCATCACTTCGCCCATGTTCACAAACGCAGGCTGGTCAGCGTAACGCCGCACCGAGTGTTCAAATAATTCAACCAGGGATTGATAACGGTCAGGATTGATCTCCGCAGGCACATCTGCGGGATACCGGTTAAGCCAAACCTTTTTCAATGCATCACCTCTGAAATGAGTATTCGTCGTCATCACAGCCCCGATAATAAACAGTTTGTTAACATTATATTAACTCAGCGTACCAGTTTATTAATTGTTCAGATTGCAGGTTGCGAAGCGCGTCACTCTTTTTTTTCATTTTATCCGTAAAAAAACAGAGACAGCGGCTGAGCCGCTGTCTCTTTCCTAATAATAACAGTTAGTTACTCAGTTACGATCGTTTGAACCTGCGCCGGGCCCGGGTTATACCAGCCCCAGCCGGGGTAACCATAACGGTAAGGATGAGGACCCCACATCCACGGATCGATCGGCTGTGGCGGCATGACGACCTGCTGGGCAATACGCCAGCGTTTGTAGCCCGTCACCTGCATAGTCATAAATTTATACGGCGTGCTGCCGATTTTGCCCTGCACCGAACCGGTAATCGGCCCAACAACAGTCACCAGTTGCCCACGGAAATCGACCGGGTCAAGGAAACCGCTGACGTCTGCATAAATGCGCCCGCGCGAGGCCTCCCCCAGAACGGGGCGAGCACCGCTGTCCAGCGGTACCGTCGCAATTTCCAGACGGGTTTTACCCTGCTGGTTAAAGACCTCGATCACCTTGCCGCCGAAGCGCGATTCCTGACCAACATACAGCTCAGGTGCATTCATAACGCGCACCAGATCCTGCTGTGGCGTTGGGCTACTGCCCTTAATCGCATCAGGAATGGTTACGCAACCGCTCAGTGCTGTGGCAACAACGCCTGCCATTAAAAGGCGAACAACTTTAGTTTGAACCGCCATGATGCGACTCCTTTTTCTCAGTTCTTGTTACTGAGATTCACTCGCGGCCTGGAAGTTTCTTCCACGCAACGGTGTTTCGTAAATAAACCGGCTCAGCCTGTTCAACGGCAACGGTTTTTCCTTTCGCGAACAACTGACAGGCAAGGGGAAGCATATCTTCGGCGGCAGGCAGAAGCATATTGCCGTCAACCAGCGTTACGCCGGTGTCGTTCCCCATTTCCGGCCATGCCGGCCAGCCCGTCCCTACCGTCGCCCACTCGCCTGAGAGCTGTTTCAGGCGTTCAGTGACTGCTTCAGGCGTCAGCACGGCTTCCGTCTCTTCACCGTGCCAGACGCCGTTTTCATCACGGGTATATTCAGCCCAGTAAACTTCGCCCATGCGGGCATCAATGGCCGCCAGCACGCGGGTTGCGCCAGTCATACGCCAGGCACCCTGCGCCATGGTGGCGAGGGTAGAGACGCCGATCATCGGCAGTTCAGCGCCCAGCGCCAGCCCCTGCGCAATGCCAATCCCGATACGTACGCCCGTAAAGCTGCCAGGGCCACGGCCAAAGGCCAGCGCGTCGAGGTCGGTTAAGGAGGTGTTGCCCTGGGTTAACATGGCTTTTACCAGGGGCAGAATACGTTGGGTGTGTTCCCGTGGGCACTCTTCGAAATGAGCAGAAACAGCACCGTCGTTCAACAGAGCGACAGAGCAAGCCTCTGTCGCGGTATCAATAGCCAGAATTCGCATCAGTCGTCGCGCTCTCGCAAGGGTCAGTCACAAAATGGCGCGCATCTTAGCACATTCCGGGGCGAATTACTCCGCCGTTGGGTTTGCCAGGAAACGCACCGCGCGTTTTATGTCCCGAGTCCGCGGTGCGGGCGGCAGGCTGGCGAGGAAGGTGGCGCCGTAAGGGCGCATCACCAGTCGGTTATCACAGATCACCAGCACGCCGCGATCGGTGACGTCGCGGATCAAACGCCCTACCCCTTGCTTGAGGGTAATCACCGCGTCCGGCAGCTGAACCTCGTCAAACGGATCGCCTCCGCGCAGACGGCAATCTTCCATCCGCGCCTTCAGCAGCGGATCGTCCGGGGAAGTAAACGGCAGTTTGTCGATGATGACCAGCGAGAGGGTATCGCCGCGCACGTCGACCCCTTCCCAGAAGCTGCTGGTCGCCACCAGCAGGGCATTACCGGCAGAAACAAACTGCTGTAACAGCTGGCCTTTGCTGGTTTCGCCCTGCAGCAGAACCGGCAGCGTCATGGTGGCGCGGAACTGCTCGGCGAGGTCACGCATCATGGCGTGAGAGGTGCAGAGCATAAAGCAGCGGCCGTTGTTGGCCTCAATCATCGGTTTTAACATCGCCGCCAGATGGCGCGCCGCGCCCGGCTGGTTCGGCAGCGGCAGATTACGGGGAACGCAGAGCAGCGCCTGTTTTTCGTAATCGAACGGGCTGGGCAGGAGCAGCGATTCCGCCTCCTCAATGCCAAGACGTTCCGTGAAGTGATGCAGATCGTCATTCACCGACAGGGTTGCCGAGGTGAAGATCCAGCTTCCCGGTTTTTGCGCCATCACCTCTTTAAATTTATCCGCCACCGTCAGCGGCGTGAGCGCCAGCGTGAAATGCCGTGAGGTGCACTCATACCAGTAGCTGAAGCCCGGCTGGTTAATCTCTTTCAGCCGTTTGAGCCGCCCGCGATACAGTGTGGCGCGTTCAAACGCTGCATCTAACAGCGCGGAGCGTCCAAGCGAGAGTTTCGCCACGTCGTAGCAGAGTTCCAGGGCATCATCGAGCAGCAGCAGCGCGCGCTGGATATTTTTGTCCGCCAGCAGTTCGCGCAGGTTACCGCGATAGCCCGGCTCGCCAAGCTGTAAGCGGAAATCCTGCGCGCTCTGCGCCAGGCGGTCGGCGCACTTCTGCAACTGCTGGGTATCTTTTAATTCGGTGCGATAGGCGATGGTGAAATCTTTCGCCAGGTCCTGAAGCTGGCGGCTCGAGAGCGACTGGCCGAAATACTGGCTGGCGATATCCGGGAGCTGGTGCGCTTCATCAAAGATCATCACGTCAGCCTCGGGGATCAGCTCGCCGAAACCGCTGTCTTTGACCACCATATCCGCGAGAAACAGGTGATGGTTTACCACCACGACGTCGGCGTCCATGGCAGTTTTGCGGGCTTTAACCACAAAGCAGTCTTTGTACAGCGGGCAATCGCTGCCGAGGCAGTTATCGTTGGTGCTGGTCACCAGCGGCCAGGCAGGAGAGTCTTCCGGCACGCTCGCGCAGGTGCTGATGTCCCCCTCTTCGGTCTGGTTCGCCCATGACCGAAGGATAATGACGTCGCTCAGCGTCTGTACCGGCAGATCGCCACCCGCCAGCGCCTGCTGCTCGAGACGCTCAAGGCAAAGGTAGTTAGAACGCCCTTTCAGCAGAGCCAGACGCCCTTTGTATTTCAGCGCTTTCGCCACCGTGGGCAAATCGCGGCTGTAGAGCTGATCCTGCAACGCCTTCGATCCGGTGGAAATAATCACCTTCTTCTTCGCACGCAGCGCCGGAGCAAGGTAAGCATAGGTTTTACCCGTGCCGGTTCCGGCTTCGACCACCAGCGGCTGAGCCTTATCGATAGCGTGCGCAACGGCGTGCGCCATCTGACGCTGAGGTTCACGGGGTTTGAAGCCGGGGATAGCCTGCGCTAATTGACCTTCAGGGGAAAAATCGTCTGCCACGGTGCTCTCTCACTGTATTTTTGCACAGGGATTATGTCAGCCCATCCTTTCATGTGCCACCCCAAATAGTGACGACAGATGCACAATATGGCAGTCTTGCCGCCTGAATACGCAAAATAACGAGGAAACGTTTATGACGATTGTGCGCATTGATGCCGAAGCCCGCTGGTCTGATGTGGTGATCCATAACCAGACGCTCTACTACACCGGCGTACCGGCTAACCTGGACGCGGATGCGTTCGAGCAGACGGCGAACACCCTGGCGCAGATTGACGCGGTGCTGGAAAAACAGGGCAGCGACAAATCGCGCATTCTGGATGCGACGATTTTCCTGGCAAACAAGGACGATTTCGCGGCGATGAACAAAGCCTGGGATGCGTGGGTGGTAGCGGGTCACGCGCCTGTACGCTGCACCGTACAGGCCACGCTGATGAAACCGGAGTACAAGGTCGAGATCAAGATTATCGCGGCGGTGTAAGCACGATTACTCTTCTTGATCTTCATCTTCATCTTCGAATCGCGCCACGATCCGCTCGCCGGAATGACTGGCGCGAATCTCCTGAGCGACAACGGTAATCGCCTGTCCGCTGCTCATCCCCTGGGACATCAGTTCCTGGATACGTTCAACCGCTTTCTGCTGCTGTTCATGGCTCAGAGAAGGTAAACCTGCAAACATCGTCAACTCCTGCTAAATTATTCGCGCTAATTATTTCACGCTGCCCGGTAGTATGCCATACATGAACATGCGCTTCCCCACTGTTATTACCCTGCCCTGGCGTGCTGATGCCGCTGAGTTCTGGTTTGCTCGCCTGAGCCACCTTCCGTTTGCGATGCTGCTGCACTCCGGCCATGCGGATCACCCCTACAGCCGGTTTGATATTATCGTGGCCGACCCGGTCAAGACGCTGACAACCGATGACCTGCCGTTAACGGACGATCCGCTGGTGCAGCTTCAGCAAGCCATTAACGCGCTGGGCTTATCTGCCACACCGAACCCGGACCTGCCTTTTCAGGGGGGCGCGCTGGGCCTGTTTGGTTACGATCTGGGTCGCCGTTTCGAAACGCTGCCTGATCTTGCTCAGGATGATATTCCGCTGCCCGATATGGCGGTGGGGCTTTACGACTGGGCATTAATTGTTGATCACCAGAAAAAAACGGTTTCCCTGCTAAGCCATCGTGACGTGCAGGCGCGTCTGGTGTGGCTTGAGGCGCAACAGCCTGCACCTGCTGGGCCGTTCACGCTGACCTCCGACTGGCGTTCAAATATGAGCGCAGCGGAGTATGCCGAAAAATTCGCGCACGTTCAGGCGTATCTGCACAGCGGTGACTGCTACCAGGTCAACCTCGCCCAACGTTTCCAGGCGGCATACCGGGGAGATGAGTGGCAGGCGTTTACCCGTCTTAATGCCAGCAATAAGGCGCCTTTCAGCGCGTTTGTGCGTCTGGAACAGGGAGCGGTCCTCAGCCTGTCGCCCGAGCGTTTTATTCATCTGGCCGAGGGCATGATTCAAACCCGTCCGATTAAAGGCACTTTGCCGCGTCTTGCCGATCCCGAGGCCGACCGCAAGCAGGCGGAAAAACTCGCCGCCTCCCCGAAAGACCGCGCGGAAAACCTGATGATCGTCGACCTGATGCGCAACGATATTGGCCGGGTCGCGGTGCCGGGCAGCGTCCGCGTGCCCGAACTGTTCGTCGTCGAGCCTTTCCCGGCGGTACATCACCTTGTCAGCACCGTCACCGCACAGCTGCCCGCCTCGCGCACCGCCTGCGATCTGCTCCGCGCCGCGTTTCCGGGAGGCTCCATCACCGGCGCCCCCAAAGTGCGGGCGATGGAAATTATCGATGAACTGGAGCCGCACCGCCGCAACGCCTGGTGCGGCAGCATCGGCTATGTGAGCCTTTGCGGGACCATGGATACCAGTATCACTATCCGCACGCTAACCGCCTGCGACGGGAATCTGTACTGTTCCGCAGGGGGCGGTATTGTGGCCGACAGCCAGGTCGATGCGGAATATCAGGAAACCTTTGATAAAGTTAACCGTATCCTTCAACAACTGGAGACCTGACGGGTGGAAAAAGAGAACCTGACGCTGGATGATTTTTTGTCGCGCTTTCAGCTTTTGCGACCTGCGGTGAACCGTGAAGCGCTGAATCAACGTCAGGCGGCGGTGCTGATCCCGGTGGTACGGCGCGAACAGCCGGGCCTGCTGCTCACCCAGCGATCGCCGCATATGCGTAAACATGCCGGTCAGGTCGCCTTTCCGGGCGGCGCAGTGGATAGCACCGATGCGTCGCTGATTGCCGCCGCGCTGCGGGAAGCACAGGAAGAGGTCGCGATTCCACCGGAAGCCGTCGAGATCGTTGGCGTATTACCCCCTGTCGACAGCGTCACCGGTTTTCAGGTCACCCCGGTGGTCGGCATTATTCCCCCCGATCTTCAGTATCACGCCAGCGTCGATGAAGTCTCTGCGGTGTTTGAAATGCCGCTGGAAGAAGCCCTCCGACTGAGCCGTTATCACCCGCTGGATATTCAGCGTCGGGGACATGACCATCGGGTGTGGTTGTCCTGGTATCAGCATTATTTTGTCTGGGGCATGACGGCGGGCATCATTCGTGAGCTGGCGTTGCAGATCGGCCTGAAACCTTGACTATACTTTACATTCCACCCTTTTCTGGCAGGTTTGCGATCGCTGTCGCGCTATTAGCAAAACCATCGTTAACCATTAGTTTAATTCATGTGAATAGTTAAGCCGAGGTTGGTGTTCCCTCTTACACTATGCGCAGTTATAACATCGTTACTGGAACCCCGGTAACCCTGTCAGGAGTGTAAAAGTGATTAGTATATTCGACATGTTCAAAGTGGGGATTGGTCCGTCTTCTTCCCACACTGTAGGGCCGATGAAGGCCGGTAAACAGTTCGTCGATGATCTGGTCGAAAAAGGATTACTGGAAAGCGTTACCCGTGTTGCCGTAGACGTCTACGGTTCGCTGTCATTAACGGGTAAAGGCCACCACACCGATATCGCCATTATTATGGGTCTGGCAGGTAATATGCCGGACACCGTTGATATTGATGCCATTCCGGCATTTATCCGCGACGTGGAAGCGCGCGGTCGCCTGCTGTTGGCTAACGGCCAGCACGAAGTGGATTTCCCACAGGATGACGGCATGCGTTTTCGCAGCGACAACCTGCCGCTGCATGAAAACGGCATGACCATCCATGCGTGGAACGGCGAAAAAGAGATCTACAGCAAAACCTACTACTCCATCGGCGGCGGTTTTATCGTTGATGAAGAACATTTTGGCAAAGACAGCGTAGGCGACGTTAACGTGCCCTACCCGTTCAAATCTGCTACCGAGATGTTGGGTTACTGCAAAGAGACTGGCCTGTCGCTTTCCGGCATGGTGATGCAGAACGAACTGGCGCTGCACAGCAAGAAAGAGATTGAAGACTATTTTGCAAACGTCTGGCAAACCATGCGTGCCTGTATCGATCGCGGGATGAATACCGAAGGCGTATTGCCGGGTCCACTTCGCGTGCCGCGCCGTGCCTCCGCGCTGCGCCGTATGCTGGTGACGACGGACAAGTTCTCTAACGATCCGATGAACGTGGTCGACTGGGTGAACATGTTTGCCCTGGCTGTGAACGAAGAGAACGCCGCCGGTGGCCGCGTCGTGACGGCGCCGACCAACGGTGCATGCGGCATTGTGCCAGCGGTACTGGCCTACTATGACCACTTTATCGAACCAGTGACGGCGGATATCTACATCCGTTACTTCCTGGCGGCGGGTGCGATCGGTGCGCTGTACAAGATGAACGCCTCAATTTCTGGCGCGGAAGTGGGCTGTCAGGGTGAAGTGGGCGTAGCCTGCTCCATGGCGGCGGCTGGCCTCGCGGAACTGCTGGGTGCAAGCCCTGAGCAGGTGTGCGTGGCGGCTGAAATCGGCATGGAGCATAACCTGGGGCTGACCTGTGACCCGGTGGCAGGCCAGGTGCAGGTGCCTTGCATCGAGCGTAACGCCATTGCCTCGGTGAAAGCGATCAACGCCTCCCGTATGGCGATGCGTCGTACCAGTGAACCTCGCGTTTCACTGGATAAAGTGATCGAAACCATGTACGAAACCGGCAAGGACATGAACGCCAAATACCGTGAAACCTCACGAGGCGGTCTGGCCATTAAGGTACAGTGCGACTAATACTTCCCTTCGCCCATCTGCAACGGATGGGCGAATTTTAACGTCACGCCTCGTCTCATTATGTAATCCCCACTACACTTTCTCTGTTGCGTCCGGCTTTTGGGGCTGGTGGCTTACAGAGCGACCGTTCATGCAAAAAGCACAAGCGATCATTAAAGATTATCGCCGAAAACGCGTTATCGTCTGTGTCACGGTTGCGCTCCTTACGCTCATCCTGACGTTGGGCATTCGGTTTATTTCGCAGCGTAACGTCAATCAGGAGCGCATCCAGAATTTTGCCGACCATACGGTACACTCCCTCGAAAAAGTGCTGCTTTCACTGGAAAACCGACGCGATGTGCTACAGGCCCAGGTTGGACAGCCCTGCAGCCAGGCCCAACTGGTATTACGCAAGCAGGCGGCCATTCTGCAGACCGTCCGCTCGATTGCCCTGATTAAAGATGGACTTCTCTACTGCTCGAGTATTTTCGGTTCACGCAGCGTGCCTGCAAGCACGTTCCTGCCGATTTTTCCCGCGCAAGAACCCCGGCTGGTATTGTCGACCGACCAGTGGTTGCTGAAGGGCAGCCCGATCCTCATTCAGTGGTATCCGGCCTCAGGTGACGGCGAGGACGGGGTGATGGAGGTTGTCAATATCGACCTACTCACCAGAATGATCCTTGAACCGCAGCGACCACTGATTACCGATGTGGGTTTATCCGTCGGTAATCATTACCTGCGCTACGGTAAGCAGGTAACGGATACCCTGACCTTTGATGATGGCGATGTGCTTCTATCGCTGGCATCAACGCGCTACCCCTTCAGCATTACCGTGAGCGGGCCGGGTCCAGGCTCAATAGCACTCAAAAATCTGCCGACACAATTACCGCTGGCACTAATGTTGAGCTTACTGCTGGGCTACATTGCCTGGCTGGCCACCGCGCGTCGAATGAGCTTTACATGGGAAATAAACATGGGGCTTGCGGCGCGCGAATTTGAGCTGTTTTGCCAACCTCTGGTCAATGCACGCACCCAGGATTGCGTAGGCGTTGAGATCCTGCTGCGCTGGAATAACCCTCGTCAGGGGTGGATCTCGCCGGACGTATTTATTCCTCTGGCAGAAGAACACAACCTGATTATTCCGCTCACCCGCTATGTCATCACCGAAACGGTACGTCAGATAGGCTACTTCCCGGCCACGTCCGATTTTCATATCGGTATTAACGTGGCCGCCAGCCACTTCCGCCACGCCGCCCTGCTGCAGGATCTGAATCAATCGTGGTTCAGTGCAAACCCGGCCCAGCAGCTGGTGGTTGAGCTTACGGAGCGCGATGCCCTCAGGGACGTGGATTACCGCATAGTGCGCGAGCTGCATCGAAAAGGCGTTAAGCTTGCCATTGATGATTTTGGCACCGGCAACAGTTCACTCTCCTGGCTCGAAAAGCTCCATCCTGACGTGCTGAAAATTGATAAATCCTTTACCACCGCCATCGGGACCGATGCCGTAAACTCAACGGTGACGGATATCATTATTGCGCTGGGCCAGCGGCTGAATATTGAACTGGTAGCGGAAGGGGTAGAAACCGAGGAACAGTCACGGTATTTGCGTCGCCACGGGGTGCATATTTTGCAGGGATATTTCTTTGCGCGGCCAATGCCGCTGCGGGAGTTTCCGAAATGGCTGGCGGGAAGTTCTCCCCCGCCAGCACATCACAATGGACACATCGTGCCCTTAATGCCGTTACGCTAAAAAAGTTTACTCTTCTTCGTCGTGTGCAGATTGCTCTTTAACAATACGCACCATATCAACGCGATAGTCGTTGGCTTCGACAATGGTAATATGCAACGGCGGCAGTTCAATCACATCGCCGATACGCGGGATCTGACCGTTAACCGAAATCACAAGCCCTGCCACCGTGGCAATGTCTTCTTCATCGTTAATGACATTTTCCAGCCCCAGCGTGTGCGAGAGCGCGTGCAGGTCAGTAGTACCTTTGACCAACCAACCTTCGCCGTCCGCAACAATTTCCGGCGTTTCGTCCGCATCCGGGAATTCCCCCGCAATCGCTTCCAGTACGTCCAGCGGCGTGACAAGACCCTGAACCACGCCAAATTCGTTGGTGACGATAACGAAGCTACCGCGTGCGCGACGCAGCACGCCCAGCAGGTTGATGGGATCCAGCGTTTCCGGAACGACAATCGCAGGCGACGAGGCCGCAATGGCTTCCACGTTGACGCCCTCTTCCAGCGCCACCAGCATCTCTTTGGCACGGACCACGCCGATGATTTCATCCAGTTCGCCACGGCACACCGGGAACAGACTGTGCGGTGAAGAGAGGAGCTGCTGACGAATCTCGTCAACGCTCAGGTTGGCATCCACCCAGCTGATTTCACCGCGCGGGGTCATTATCCCACGCAAGGAACGGGAGGCCAGGGAGAGCACACCGTTGATCATGTAGCGCTCTTCTTCAACAAACGCCCCTTCAGGGACCGGAACTGGGTTACGGCTCTCGCTATCAGACTGCACGCTCACCTGGCGACGACCGCCCATCAGGCGCAGAATCGCATCAGCGGTTCGGGCGCGCAGCGGCTGGTTTGACTGCTGCTTAATGAAGTTGCGGCGCGCAATCTGGTTAAACAGCTCAATGATGATTGAGAAACCAATCGCGGCGTACAGGTAGCCTTTCGGAATATGGAAGCCAAAGCCTTCTGCCACCAGGCTGAGACCAATCATCAGCAGGAAGCTCAGACACAGCACGACAACCGTTGGGTGCTGGTTCACGAAACGCGTCAGCGGTTTCGACGCCAGCAGCATCACCGCCATCGCAATGACGACAGCCGCCATCATCACCGGCAGGTGGTTCACCATACCGACTGCGGTAATAACCGCATCCAGCGAGAAGACCGCGTCAAGCACGACAATTTGCAGTACCACGACCCAGAAGCTGGCATAGCCCTTACCATGACCATCATCATGCTGCCGGTTTTCAAGCCGTTCGTGTAGCTCTGTCGTCGCTTTGAAGAGCAGGAATATCCCCCCGATCAGCATGATCAAGTCACGGCCGGAGAAGGTGTAATCCATCACGGAGAACAGTGGCTTGGTCAGCGTGACCATCCACGAGATGACGGACAGCAAGCCCAGTCGCATGATCAAGGCCAGCGACAGACCAATCAGACGTGCTTTATCACGCTGTTTTGGCGGCAGTTTGTCAGCAAGGATGGCGATGAACACCAGGTTATCAATACCGAGAACGATCTCCAGTACGACCAGCGTGAGCAATCCTACCCAGATTGACGGGTCCATTAAGAATTCCATGACAAGCTCCTGCTAAAGGAATGACAAAACGGTGCCCCACTCAATGTGGGCAAAACAGAGGCAAACAGAGACGAGTTCTGGCGAGGATCGCCGGCGAAAAAGGCGCGGAATGGCCTGGTAGATGACTGACGTCGGTGACGGTCCATATAGCGGGCTGTAGCCCTGTACTCCTGAACAATTAAACGGAGGCTAAACATATCAGAGATAACAGGTTTTACGCAAAGATTTACGTTCTTTTGCAAAAACGCAATAAGACTAAATTTGTGTTGAGAATTTTCTGCATTGCGAAAGCTAAATTACGGATCTTCATCACATAAATTATTTTTTCACTGTCTAAAATAATTCGCGGAAGTCTTAGTTAATTTAACTCTAACCCTTATCTGAATCGATTCGGTTCGCCAATACGATTCTCAGTACGTCTGCCCGACAGGCGTATTAATGATAATAAAAGGAGGTAGCAAGTGACCATTGCTATTGTCATAGGCACACATGGTTGGGCTGCTGAGCAGCTACTCAAGACGGCAGAGATGCTGTTGGGCGAGCAGGAAAACGTCGGCTGGATCGACTTCGTTCCCGGTGAAAACGCCGAGACGCTGATAGAGAAGTACAACGCTCAACTCGCGAAGCTGGATACCAGCAAAGGCGTGCTGTTTCTCGTCGATACGTGGGGCGGCAGCCCGTTTAATGCTGCCAGCCGCATTGTCGTCGATAAAGAGCACTATGAAGTTGTCGCCGGGGTGAATATCCCGATGCTGGTGGAAACCTTCATGGCGCGCGACGACAACCCGAGCTTCGATGAGCTTGTGGCCCTGGCGGTAGAAACCGGGCGTGAAGGCGTTAAGGCGCTGAAAGCACAACCGGTTGAAAAACCCGCCCCGGTTGCGGCGGCACCGAAAGCAGCAGCCCCAGCGAAACCGATGGGCCCGAACGATTATATGGTCATCGGCCTTGCGCGTATTGATGACCGCTTAATCCACGGCCAGGTGGCGACACGCTGGACCAAAGAGACCAACGTTCGCCGCATCATCGTCGTCAGTGACGAAGTGGCTGCGGATACCGTACGTAAAACCCTTCTGACTCAGGTTGCCCCTCCAGGCGTTACCGCGCACGTGGTGGATGTGGCCAAGATGATCCGCGTCTACAACAACCCGAAATATGCAGGCGAGCGCGTGATGCTTCTGTTCACTAACCCAACAGACGTCGAGCGCATTGTTGAAGGCGGCGTGAAAATCACCTCCGTTAACATTGGTGGTATGGCTTTCCGTCAGGGCAAAACGCAGGTCAACAACGCGATTTCGGTTGATGAAAAAGATATTGAGGCATTCAACAAGCTGAATGCACGCGGTATTGAGCTGGAAGCCCGTAAGGTTTCCACGGATCAGAAACTGAAAATGATGGATTTGATCGGCAAAGTTGGGAAATAAGCCCGCGCCGGTTTTTCACATAAAGCTTATGCAATAGGAGAAGTACAATGGAGATTACCACTCTTCAGATTGTGCTGGTGTTCGTCGTCGCATGTATTGCGGGTATGGAATCCGTACTTGATGAATTTCAGTTCCACCGTCCGCTGGTGGCCTGTACGTTGATCGGTGCCGTTCTCGGTGATATGAAAACCGGTATCATCATCGGTGGTACCCTGGAAATGATCGCCCTCGGCTGGATGAACATCGGTGCAGCGGTTGCGCCCGATGCCGCGCTGGCGTCGATTATCTCAACCGTTCTGGTTATTGCCGGTCATCAAAGTATTGGTGCCGGTATCGCTCTGGCGATCCCACTGGCTGCAGCAGGCCAGGTTCTGACCATCATCGTGCGTACCATCACCGTTGCCTTCCAGCACGCGGCGGATAAGGCGGCCGAAAACGGTAACCTCACGGCGCTATCCTGGATCCATGTGTCGTCCCTGTTCCTGCAGGCGATGCGTATTGCGATCCCGGCGGTTATCGTGGCGATCTCTGTCGGTACGAGTGAAGTCCAGAGCATGCTGAACGCCATTCCAGAAGTGGTCACCGGCGGTCTGAACATCGCAGGCGGCATGATTGTGGTTGTCGGTTACGCGATGGTCATCAACATGATGCGCGCAGGCTACCTGATGCCGTTCTTCTACCTCGGCTTCGTGACCGCCGCCTTTACCAACTTCAACCTGGTAGCTCTGGGTGTGATTGGTGCAGTGATGGCGATTCTCTACATCCAGCTCAGCCCGAAATATAACCGCGTCGCGGGTGCCCCAGCGCAGGCTGCTGGTAACAACGATCTCGATAACGAACTGGACTAGCAGGTGAGCGAAATGGTTGATATGACAAAAACTACCACTGAGAAAAAACTCACTCCGGGTGATATTCGTGGCGTGTTCATTCGTTCTAACCTGTTCCAGGGTTCATGGAACTTCGAACGTATGCAGGCGCTGGGCTTCTGCTTCTCCATGGTACCGGCAATCAAACGCCTGTATCCGGAAAACAACGAAGCACGTCGTCAGGCGATTAAGCGTCACCTGGAATTCTTCAACACCCATCCTTACGTTGCGGCTCCCGTACTGGGCGTAACGCTGGCGATGGAAGAGCAGCGTGCGAACGGCGCAGAGATTGACGATGGTGCCATCAACGGTATCAAAGTCGGCCTGATGGGCCCGCTGGCCGGTGTCGGTGACCCGATCTTCTGGGGCACCGTTCGGCCGGTCTTCGCGGCACTGGGTGCCGGTATCGCCATGAGCGGCAGCCTGCTTGGCCCACTGCTGTTCTTCATCCTCTTCAACGCAGTACGCCTGCTGACCCGTTACTACGGCGTGGCTTACGGCTACCGTAAAGGCGTAGATATCGTTAAGGACATGGGCGGCGGCTTCCTGCAGAAACTGACCGAGGGGGCGTCAATCCTCGGCCTGTTTGTGATGGGGGCACTGGTTAACAAGTGGACGCACGTAAACATCCCGCTGGTGGTATCGACCATCACCGGGCAGGATGGTCAGACGCGTGTGACTACCGTGCAGACGATCCTGGACCAGCTGATGCCGGGCCTGGTGCCGCTGCTGCTGACCTTCGCCTGTATGTGGCTGCTGCGTAAGAAAGTGAACCCGCTGTGGATCATCGTTGGCTTCTTCGTCATCGGTATCGCGGGCTACGCTGTCGGTCTGCTGGGCCTGTAAGTTTCAATGCTATACGCCGGGGGCTTGCCCCCGGTCTTTTTATCTGGAGGATGAATGACTGTCACGGACATCGTACTGGTTTTGTTTATTGTTGCCCTTATGGCTTACGCGATCTATGACGAGTTCATCATGCCCCGCCGCCACGGCGAGACGCTGCTTTCTCTTCCCCTTCTGCGACGCGGGCGCGTTGATGGATTCATCTTCGCGGGCCTGATCGTCATTCTGATCTACAACAACATGACCAGCAACGGTGCACTATTAACCACATGGTTATTATGTGCGCTGGCATTAATGGCAATTTACCTGTTCTGGATCCGCTCGCCAAAAATCATTTTTAAAAAACACGGATTCTTCTTCGCCAATGTCTGGATAGAATATAACCGCATTAAAGAGATGAATTTATCCGAAGACGGTGTGTTAGTAATGCAATTAGAGCAGCGTCGTCTGCTGATTCGGGTCAAGAATATTGATGACCTTGAAAAGATCTCCAGATTACTCCTTAAAACTCAATAGGTTATTATTATAGCATCGGCTATAAAGTACGATATTCGCGTGCAGACAATATAGCCGTTGCTATATCCCCCCTCTTCTTAACTTATATTTATTAACGATATTTTCACGCATAAATCTAAATGAAAATCGTTATCAGAAAAGCAGCTAAATTAAGCCTGCTTCGTTGTTGTTTTATATTCTCAAAATATGTTAAGGTTGCGCCCGTCGTTGGGGAGTAGCCGATTTCCTGTTCTCAGGAAATGTACGTGTCAACATACTCGTTGAAAAACGTGGCGCGTACGGATCGCTTTCAGCACATTTCAGGTGTGTTGCGATCAGGCGAGACCATAGATACATCAACTGCTGTTTACTGGGGGCAGTGATGTGTCATATGGATATCCCCGGTCTGGACGCTGTTATGAACATCTCCGCTACGATCCTCCTTGCTTTTGGCATGTCCATGGACGCATTTGCTGCTTCCATCGGAAAAGGCGCCACGCTCCACAAACCTAAATTCTCAGAAGCCCTGCGTACCGGCCTGATTTTTGGTGCTATCGAAACGCTAACGCCGCTTATTGGCTGGGGTCTGGGGATGCTCGCCAGCCAGTTCGTGCTGGAGTGGAACCACTGGATTGCATTCGTCCTGCTGGTGTTCCTGGGGGGGAGAATGGTCATCGAAGGTTTTCGCGGTAACAGCGATGAGGATGATGAGCCACAGCATCGCCACGGCTTCTGGCTGCTGGTCACCACGGCGATTGCCACCAGCCTCGATGCTATGGCGGTCGGTGTCGGTCTGGCATTCCTGCAGGTCAATATTATTGCAACTGCACTGGCCATCGGCTGCGCTACGTTGATTATGTCAACGCTGGGGATGATGGTGGGTCGGTTTATCGGCCCGCTGCTGGGCAAGCGAGCCGAAATTTTAGGCGGTATCGTGTTAATCGGTATTGGCGCTCAAATCCTCTGGGCGCATTTCGCCGGTTAAACCTCACGCTGCCAGACGTGGATACTGAAATCAGTCTGGCAGCGAAAAACGGTCTGCTTTGATAACGTTTCCCACACCTCTGGTTTTGCCCGCCACGCGAACGGCGTCATCTGCAGCAACGCTACTGCCTCCTCCCCTTTGAGCTCCATTTCATACGTCACAGTGTGTTCCTGTTGCAGTATAAAACCCGGCAGCTGTTCAGAGTGAGGCGCGTGCAAACGCACTTCGTTGTAAATCAGCCCTTTCAATTCCATCAGGTGCCGTGGTCCTGGCGTGACGGTGATCACCCAGCCACCCGGTTTCACTACGCGCGCCAGTTCTTCCGCTTTGCAGGGCGCATAAATGCGGATAATGGCGTCCATGCTGGCGTCGTCAAACGGCAGCCTGTGGCTGGATGCCACACAAAACGTTACGGCTGAATAGCGTTTTGCCGCCGCGCGAATTGCCACTTTTGCCACGTCCAGACCAAAAGTCTCTGCGCCTTTCTCGCGGGCAATCTCTGCAAACGTTGCCGTGTAGTAGCCTTCGCCACAGCCAATATCCAGCACAGCGGTAGCATTATCAGGCAGGCGATGCGCCAGCACCTGCGCAACGGTGTCCCGAAGCGGCTGGTAATGTCCTGCATCCAGAAACGCACGGCGCGCCTGCATCATCTCTGCACTGTCACCCGGGTCGCGGGAGCGCTTGTGCTGCACAGGGAGAAGATTCACGTACCCTTCCCTGGCCATATCAAACTGATGTCCCTGCAGACAGGTAAAGCTTTTCTCTGAGCGCAGCAGATGCGCATGGCAAAGGGGACAACTGAAGGACATGACAACTCCGGAGGCATAAACCAAAGGGCGAAGTGTACCGCTATTCGCCCGTCTTATAAACGCCAGGGTTAACGCATGACGATAAGGTGGTCAGAATCCGCCGGTAGACCATCCGGTCTCACATTCTCCAGACGCAGCACGTTGCCCATAATTTCGCTGAACACCGGCGCGGAGACGGCACCGCCGTAGTAGGCGCCGTTTTGAGGATCGTTGATGACCACCACCAGCGCAAAGCGCGGATCGCTGGCAGGCGCAACGCCAGCAGTATAGGCGACATATTTATCGACATATTTCCCGCTGTCATCAATCTTCTTCGCCGTCCCGGTTTTCACCGCCACGCGATAATCACGTACTGCGGCCTTAACACCGCCGCCACCCGGCAGCGCAACGCTTTCCATCATATGTTCGACTTCATGCGCAATCGCCTCTGACATCACCCGGTGGCCCATAACGGGAGGATCAATGCGGGTAATAGAGAGTGGACGCTCAAGACCAAAGCTACCGATAGTGGCGTAAACATGCGCCAGTTGAAGCGGCGTCACCATCAGGCCATAGCCGAATGCAAACGTCGCCCTGTCGAGCTGGCTCCAGAATTTACGCTGTGGTAATAGCCCCGCACTTTCCCCCGTTAAGCCAAGGCCAGTGTTTGTGCCGAAACCAAAGTTTCGGTAGGTATCAATAAGATGCTGGACCGGCATCGCAAGAGAGAGGCGTGACACGCCCGTATCGCTCGATTTTTGCAGAATGCCGGTCATCGTCAGTTCCGGGTAGTAACCCACATCGCGGATACGGTGCCCGTCAAGCATGTATGGGTGGGTGTCAATCACGCTGTCCGGCTGTACCAGCCCCTGCTGCAGCGCCGTCATCAGCACCAGCGGTTTGACGGTCGAACCCGGTTCGAAGGTATCGCTTATCGCACGATTACGGAAATCGTTTAACGTCGCCCCTTCGCGATTATTGGGGTTAAAATCCGGATAGCTTGCCATCGCAAGAATTTCGCCCGTCTGGATATTGATTAATACCGACGCCCCCGACTCGGCTTTATTCCACGCCACCGCATTATCGAGCGCATCTTCAGTGATAGTTTGCAGACGCTCATCAATACTCAGTTGAATGTTATGGGCAGGCACGGGGGCCACTTCCGTCAGATTTTCAACAACGTGCCCATAGCGGTCTTCCCTCACCTGTCGGACGCCAGGCTTGCCCATCAACTGAGTATTGAAACTTTTCTCAACACCTTCAATTCCTTGTCCATCGATATTGGTAAAGCCAATAAGATTGGCCGCCACATGTCCCGCAGGGTAAAAGCGGCGGGATTCATCGCGTAAATTAATGCCCGGCAGGTTGAGTTTGTCTATCCACTGCGCCTGTGAAGGATCGACCTGACGGGCCAGGTAAATAAACCGTCCCTGCGGATTGCTGTTTATTCGCGACGACAGCGTGCTCAGAGAGAGATGCAGCGCATTGGCCAGCGCCTGCCAGCGGTCGTCAAACCCTACGCCACCTTTTGCCAGTACCGTTTTAGGATCGGCCCATACCGCCCGGACAGGCACACTTACCGCCAACGGCCTTCCCTCCCGGTCCACGATCATTCCGCGCGGAGCATCAATGGCGACCTCACGCAGCGAGCGCATGTCCTCCTGCTTAACCAGATTGTCAGGTTTAATGATTTGCAGCCAGGCCACCCGCCCCAGCAAAAAAGCCAGACTGCAAAAAATAGCAAAACAAAGCAGAGCAAAACGCGCCGGCGTAAAGTTTCCGGTGGTCATTATGGTTTTCTTTTTCACCTGAGCCTCAGGGCTGTTGATCAACGCCCTGATTTAACGGGAAAAACCGATCTGAAGGAGAGGAAACAATGCTAATAACCTCGTAGCTTTGCAACAAGTTACTAACAAGAAGAGGAATGGTAATATTTTGAAAGATAACAGAATAAAAAAGCCCCGCGATACGCGAGGCTTTATATCTGAGATTGAAGCGCCAGGCACTTCAGTCAGCAGTGGTTCGATCAGATAGCAGTTACGTTAACTGCAGCTGGGCCTTTCTGGCCATCCTGAATTTCGAACTCAACGTTCTGGCCTTCAGCCAGAGTTTTGAAGCCATTACCCTGGATTGCAGAGAAGTGTACGAACACATCTTTGCTGCCGTCAGCAGGAGTAATGAAACCAAAACCTTTAGACTCGTTGAACCACTTAACTTGACCTTTAATCTTTGCCATTTGCAAAATTCCTTAGAGTGTTTTCTTAGCCCGCAGGCTTGACTGAGATAAAACTGAGACATTACTGCATGAGGCACTAATATAAGGTTCGGCAGAGAAGCGGTATTCAACGACAACGTGTTTACTCAGGACTTCTTTACTGAAAATGCCACACATAAACAGAACTGTACCTCGTTTGACCCAAAACGTGTTATCACACACAACGATTAATATGGCAAGCCATTTTTAAACGTGTCTCGATCCGCCGCACAAATTCAAACACTGCCCTGGTATGATCTGCACACTTATGCGCAACGATCATGGACAACGTGTGTTCTTTACACCGCCACTGCGCTATTACCGCAAGCGCTGTTATCTAAGACTTTTTTACCATAGACCATACATTTCTTGTCGTCCAGATACAGGGGCAACTTTCTTTAGAACCTTGATTGCGTTAGAACATTTTGTGAAAACTTATGCTCAAATCATTCCAACGCGTCGGTAATGAACAATGCATATTTGGTGTTAATAAACGTACTGATACTGCATTAAAAATCACCAGTGAATAAAGAATAGGATGCACCAAAATAATGAAATTTTTATGACTCTGCCTCAAAACAAGGCAAGCAAAACGTTTCGATAAAAATAAAACAATCCTGAAGAGCTATAAATACAAAATATATGCAACTGTTACGCACATTGTTTAAAAGGATAAATATTCGCCAATTTTCAGTATCCTGAAGGAATTATTAACCGGTGCTACATTATTCAGTGCCTGAGTTAACGCATGGACGGGTTCATCAAGGGATTCATCTGCCAGTTCAAACACGCCCCAATGGATGGGAAAGGTCAGGGGTTGGCCGAGTTGCTGCCATAACGCCACGGCAGATTGCGGATCCATGTGATGGACCGCCATGAACCATTCTGGTGCATAGGCGCCAATCGGCAACGCGGCGGCATCAATTTTGCCCAGACGTTCGGGTATCGTTAACAGCTCCGGCGAATAGCCCGTATCACCGCTGAACCAAAAGCGGTGCTTTCGTCCCTCAAAGACCCAACCACACCATAATGAACGATTCCGGTTCCAGGGGGTACGCATACTCCAGTGCTGCGCCGGAACGGCTGTCAGGGTGATTCCCTGCCAGGTTATGCTCTGCCACCAGTCGAGTTGTACGATGTGCCTGGCTCCGCGACGGCGAAACCAGTCTGCCAGACCTAAGGGAACAAACAGCATTACGTCTGGAAAACGTTTCAGGATACGGCGAATGGTTACATCGTCGAGATGATCGTAGTGATTATGCGAGATAACCACTGCATCAAGCTGCACAAGTTGTTCAACAGACAGTGCAGGAGGTGAGGAAGCGGAGAAGCGCGTCGCGAAAAGACCGGGTCGGTCAGAATGGTGTTGCCATCCATCTGCACCAGCAGACTCGCGTGTCCAAGCCACCAGACCCCGTCGCCTTGTGGTTGTTTCAGCTCAACAGGCTGCCACCACTGGCGTATGAAATCGTCATATCCCTGCGCAGGCGGTTTAGGTAAACCAGCCGCTTTCCGCGCCTTACGCCAGCGCTCAACATCGCCGGGCTGATGTCCTACAGGTGCAGTATTGCGAAAGCCATTCGGCGTGTGATGGATCCGGGAGGGGTCATACCAGGGATTTTTCCAGACCACGGCCACCTCCCGCGAGCAACAGGTTATCGTTCGGCCACCAGACGGATAAAGTCGTCTTCGTCTTCTTTGTCTGCGACGACCGCTTCTTTAGGGGCTTCTTTCTCTTCTGGTTCGTTTGCTTCGCACAGACGGCGCAGCAGCGCATTTTGGCGCTTTTGCTGATCGAGCAGCGCTTCAAGCAACTCGATTTGCTCGTTCGTGCGCGAGCTGGCACGGTTGACGAAAAACCAAATGACCAGTCCAGCGACCAGAATAACCAACGAGACCATCAGGGATGCCAGATTTAGCAGCCCTGAATTCATTAACTCACCCATTTCACCACCTCAATAAAAACGCCCATTTTACCACTGGCGCGAAGGAAGGAAATGACCTTAGGAAAAAATGCGTCTTACCACGGAATAAACTTGTTGATTGCGCAAACGCCGCTAAAAAACTGTACATCCTGATCGCACATCACGTTGATAGTCTGTGTCCACAGCACCACACATGCCACCAACACGATAACCAGAATTACCCAGCGTATTTTTTTCACTCCACTCTCCGTTTTATGACCCGAGGCAGCCAGGTTATCACGGCTATCTTAAACAGCGTCTAACTGTACCCTCATCAAACTCTTTTCGGAATCGTGCACTTGTTTCACTGAGTAAACAGGTTAGGCTAAATGCATGACAACAACGATAAAGAGGCAATGATGCATTTAATCATTCGAACTATTATTGCACTGGCCGTTCTCTGGACTGGTCTTCTGTTAACCGGATATGGCGTGCTTGTGGGGAGCACCGAAAACGCCGCAGGTTTAGGTATCAAGTGTAAATATCTGACAGCCCAGGGCATGAGTACTGCGCAGTACATCCACTCGGACAGTGGGATCATCGGTTTGACCAACTGCCCCGTCCTGCGTAAATCGTCCGTAGTAATTGATAACGGCTAAATATCGCTGAACCGCATCCATGAAAAACGCCGCAAATGCGGCGTTTTTTTTATCCCTGCCGGGGTTAAAACGGATAATCGTTATAGCCCATCTGCTCAGAGATTTTACGCGCGGCAGTATGAAGAATAGCCACGTACTCATGCAGGCGTTCTTCGGAGAAGCGCAGCGTCGGGAAGGAGATACTCAGGCCAGCAATAACAACACCGAAGCGGTCGAACACAGGAACGCCAATGCAGCGCAGCCCTTCTTCCTGTTCTTCGTTATCTTCACCGTAACCCTGCTCACGCACTTTATCCAACACCGCTAATAGCTCATCGGTGGTGGTGATGGTACGCTCCGTGCTGCGTTTGTATTCCACGCCAGAGAGGATCTGCTCCACCTCTTCACGGTCGCGCCATGCCAGCAGTACTTTACCAATGGCGGTACTGTAGAGCGGGTTCCGGCGACCAATGCGCGAATACATGCGCAGGTTATACATGGAATCAATTTTATGGATGTAAACAATGCTGTCCTCATCCAGTGCGCCAAGGTGGACCGTTTCTTTTGTCAGACGAGAAAGTTCGCGCATCTGAATATCCGCACTGCGGATCAGATCAACGTTTTGCAGGGCACGGGCACCCAGTTCGAACAGCTTCAGCGTCAGCGAGTATTTTTCAGATTCGCCTTCCTGCGCAACATAGCCCAGTGACTTCATGGTTTGCAAAAAGCGATAAACGGTGCTTTTCGACATCATCACACGCTGCGACAACTCTGTAATACCAATTTCACGCTCTTCTCCGAGCGCCTGTAAGATGCCAAACACCTTCAGCACGGAAGAAACAGAATCTGGCTGCTTATCCAAATCTGCAATTGCCATTTATCACCTCATGGAGAGTGTTTTATAAAAATCAGAACCGGTTTTTATTATAAATTCCCGTCATGCTAGCTGCAATCAATCCTCGTTTACTTCGTTACAAATCTGCGACATAAAACGGAATTAACAGTGCTAAAATAGTTACCCTGAGAATAATTTCCTACCGAGCTATTCACCCAAAATGCAAAAAATCCTTTCCGATGGTCTGCCTTTGCCCCAGCGTTACGGCGCTATTGCGACGATTATCATCGGTATTTCCATGGCCGTTCTCGACGGTGCCATTGCTAACGTTGCCCTGCCAACGATTGCCAGCGATCTGCAGGCTTCCCCCGCCAGTTCTATCTGGATCGTCAACGCTTATCAGATAGCCATTGTGGTTTCGCTGCTCTCATTCTCTTTTCTGGGCGACATGTTCGGCTATCGCTGGGTTTATCAGTGCGGGCTGGTGGTTTTTACCCTGACGTCACTTTTCTGCGCCCTTTCAGATACGCTGCATACCCTGACGATAGCCCGTATTGCCCAGGGTTTTGGCGGCGCGGCGCTGATGAGCGTCAACACCGCGCTGATCCGCTTAATCTACCCGCAGCGCCATTTAGGACGCGGTATGGGGATCAACTCATTTATTGTCGCGGTCTCTTCTGCCGCCGGACCGACTATTGCGGCGGCCATTCTTTCTGTCGCCTCCTGGCAATGGCTTTTCGCCATCAACGTGCCGCTCGGCATCGTCGCGATCGTCTTTGCCCTGCGCTATCTCCCTGGTAATGGCCCGAAAAGCACCATGCCCCGCTTTGATCTGCCCAGTGCGGTAATGAATGCCCTGACCTTTGGCCTGCTCATCACGGCTCTGAGCGGGTTTGCCCAGGGTCAGTCGTTAGCGCTTACCGGCGCACAACTTGCCGCTCTACTGGTTGTAGGTTTCTTCTTTGTGCGTCGCCAGCTTGCACTGCCGGTACCCTTGTTGCCGGTAGACCTGCTGCGTATTCCCCTTTTTTCACTGTCTATTTGCACCTCGATCTGCTCGTTCTGTGCCCAGATGCTGGCGCTGGTTTCCCTGCCCTTCTTCCTGCAGAGTGTGGTTGGTCGTTCTGAGGTTGAAACCGGGCTGCTGTTAACGCCATGGCCGCTGGCGACGATGGTGATGGCGCCGCTGGCCGGGTATTTGATCGAACGCGTGCATGCCGGACTGCTGGGTGCAATCGGGCTGGCGGTGATGGCAACCGGCTTGTTTGCCCTGGCTCTGCTTCCCTCATCGCCTACGGATCTGGATATCATCTGGCGCATGATCCTGTGCGGTGCGGGTTTTGGTCTGTTCCAGTCGCCGAACAACCACACCATTATCACTTCCGCACCGCGCCATCGCAGCGGGGGAGCCAGCGGCATGCTCGGCACGGCGCGTCTGCTGGGTCAAAGTACCGGTGCTGCACTGGTTGCGCTGATGTTTAACCTTGCCGGGCAGAATGGTAACCACGTTGCGCTCTTGACCGCAGGCTTCCTTGCTACCCTCGCGGCCATAATCAGCGGACTTCGGGTCACCCAGCCCGGCGTGAAGGCATAAAAAAAGCCGGGCGGAGTACTCTCCAGCCCGGCTTTTTTCGGTGTCTTCGCGTTACTTCAGGTATTCGCCACTGCGCAGCGCTTCAATACGTTTATCGAGCGGCGGGTGAGACATAAACAGCTCACTGAGTGATTTCGATTTACCGTTAATGCAGAAGGCCATCATGCTGTTCGCTTCCTGCGGCTCGTAGCTGGTCTTCAGACGCTGCAGCGCAGCAATCATCTTCTCACGCCCTACCAGTTTTGCAGAGCCTGCATCCGCGTGGAATTCACGGTGACGTGAGAACCACATGGTAATGATGCTTGCCAGAATACCGAACACCAGCTCAAGTACCATCGAAACAGCGAAATAGATCAGCGGGTTTCCGTTGCTCTCTTCACCTTCGTCGCGGTTGCCCCCCATAAAGCCTGCCGCGATTTGCGCCAGGATACGAGAGATAAAGATCACGAAGGTGTTCACCACGCCCTGAATCAGGGTCATGGTAACCATATCACCGTTCGCGATATGGCTGATTTCGTGAGCGATAACCGCTTCGGCTTCGTCACGGCTCATGTTCTGCAGCAGACCGGTGCTGACGGCAACCAGAGACGCATCACGACGTGCCCCCGTTGCGAAGGCGTTAATGTCCGGCGCATGGTAAATTGCAACCTGAGGCATCGCGATGCCTGCCTGCTTTGACTGCTGAGCCACCGTATTCATCAGCCACTGTTCCATATCGTTACGCGGCTGCTCGATAACTTCACCACCGACTGATTTCAGCGCCATCCACTTCGACATCAGCAGTGAGATGAATGAGCCACCAAAACCAAACAGCAGCGCCATAATCAACAGACCCTGAACGCTGCTCGACTGAATTCCTGTCAGGCTTAGCACCAGCCCGAATACCACCATAACCGCCAGGTTGGTGAGCAGGAAGAGCGCGATTCGCATCATAATTTTCTTTTAACCTCTGTTTAACAAAACGCACTATGCGATTACCCACATCGTATGGGTATTGTGGCTATTTTCAAGGATTCGAGGGGTGTAAGTCACCAGAAAGACACAACTTTACACAATTGAAGAGCAGCTTGACGAGAGGAAGCAGAACTAAAAAAAACAGGCACAATGTCTTGTGCCTGTTGAGGGATTATTTTGCAGGTGCCGGTTGCACTGCGGGTTTCTCTTTTTGCAGATTCGCCAGGTCGAGGGCGATATGCACCGTCTCGTCCAGATACGGATCCGGCTCCTGGTAATCTTTTGGCAGATCGTCCAGTTTTTTGAGCAGAGGCTTACCTTCACGTTTGAAGCGATCGTTGATACGCGCCAGACGCGTTGCGTCATCCTCATTGTTCTCTTTTTCACGCTGAGCGTAATTGAGAGAAACAATGTTCCGTTTCGCCTTCAGGGCATTGAAACGCGCAATGTCCTTCAGGATGTACTGGAATTCAGGATCTTTCACGATGCGTTCGTTATGGTCTTTCAACAACGCAGGACCAAACTGAGTCATGTCGCCAGATTTCACAAACGTCGCAGCATTGATGCTATCCCACGGCAACGCGTTATCTTCAAACTTCTCGCCCGTTTCGGTCTCTTCGGTGCCCGTTGGCATCATGATATCCGGCGTCACGCCTTTACGTTGCGTACTGCCACCGTTCACGCGGTAAAACTTTTGAATGGTGTACTGAACGGAGCCCAGCGCAGGCCATTCCGGGCGCAGCATTTGATCGTAAATACGGTTCAGAGAGCGGTACTGCTGAACGGTGCCTTTACCAAAGGTCGGCTCACCGACGATAAGCGCACGGCCATAGTCCTGCATTGCCGCGGCAAAGATCTCAGAAGCAGACGCACTGAAGCGATCGACTAACACCACCAGCGGGCCTTTGTAATAGACCACACCATCGGTATCGGCATCTTCACGCACTTTACCGTTGTTATCACGAACCTGAACAACCGGGCCAGACGGAATAAACAGACCCGACAGGGAAACCGCTTCGGTCAGCGCCCCACCGCCGTTGCTGCGCAGATCGATGATCACGCTGCTGACGTTCTGTTTTTCCAGCTTCTGCAGCTGCACTTTCACGTCGTCGGTCAGACCAACGTAGAAGCCAGGGATATCCAGAACACCGACTTTCTCTTTACCGACAGTTTTCACCGACATTTTGACGGCACGGTCTTCAAGACGAATGCGTTCGCGTGTCAGGGTGACGATACGGGTTTTCGTCCCTTTCCCTGCAGGCAGAATTTCCAGGCGAACTTTGCTACCTTTCGGCCCTTTGATCAGCGCAACCACATCGTCCAGACGCCAGCCGATCACATCGACCATGTTCTGTCCGGTTTGACCAACACCGACAATGCGATCGCCTACGCTAATCGCTTTGCTTTTGGAGGCAGGGCCACCTGCCACCATGGAGTTGATCAGGGTGTAGTCATCGTCCATCTGCAACACTGCGCCAATACCTTCCAGAGACAGGCTCATTTCAGTATTAAACTGCTCGGTATTTCGCGGAGAGAGATAGTTGGTATGCGGGTCAATTTCGTGGGCGAACGCCGTCATTGCCAGTGAGAAAACATCCTCACTGTTGGTCTGCGCCAGGCGTCGGATGGCAAATTTGTAGCGACGGTTTAAGGTCTCACGAATTTCTTTCTCGTCTTTGCCGGTGAGCTTGAGGCTCAGTTCGTCATATTTAACTTTTCCGTCCCACAGCGCATTCAACTCGGCTTCGTCTTTCGGCCATGGCGCTTTGCTGCGATCCAGATTAAAGGTGTCGTTGCCGGTAAAGTCCATTGGACGTTCCAGCACTTTCAGCGCGTATTGATAACGTTCAAAACGACGCTTTTGCGATAAATTATACAGATCGTAGAACAGATCCAGCTTACCGGAGCGCAGTTCGTCACCCACGTCGGATTTACGTTTAGCAAACTGTTCAACGTCGCTGGCCAGCAATACGTTATGGCTGTAATCCAGCAAGTTCAGATAACGGTCGAAGATTTTGGCCGAAAAGGCCTGATCGAGATCGAACTGACGATAGTGCGAACGAGTAAAGCGCGACGTCACGCGCTCACTCACCGTCGCGTGCTGCGTCTCTTCCTTTAATACCGGAATTTGATCAACACGCGTAATATCGTCCACAGCGAAGGCGTGACCTGTTATAGCAAACAGGCCCGCCAGCGCGGTGAGCTTAAAAAAAGTGTTCATGCCAGGCTTGGCCTCCGTTTCAGAACAACAAGTGTTCTGCGCGTACTATCATTGACATACCAGAAGTCAGCTGTACACGAACGCCGTCTTTGGTGATTTCCAGTACGGTGGCGTCCATCGCATTGTTACCCGCTTTGACCTTCAGAGCCTGACCGACGCTCAGTGCGTTAATGTCAGAAACTGGGGTATGGCGCTGCTCTTCACGAGGCGCGCGTGGGGCTTTAGCTGCTGGCTTGTCTGCACGCGGTTTGCGATCGCTATTCTCATTGCGACGCGGTGCTGGACGCGGTTTACGCTCGCGACGAGGCGCATCTTCCTGACCATTTGCCGCAGCGGCTTCGCTTTTTTTCGCTTGCTGTTCGGCACGCTGTGCCTGAACGCGTGCTTTGGCTTCTTCCAGCTGCTTGCGCGCATGTTCAACGTGCTGCTCATCCAGTTCGCCGCAAGGGTTGCCGTCGAGATCAACACGGGTTGCACCCGGTTTGATACCGTACAGGTAACGCCAGCTAGACGTATAAAGACGTAAGGCAGAGCGAAGCTGCGTTTTGCTGAGATTCATCTCACCTTCAACGCGCGCGACCAGATCCTGAAAGATACCGACTTTCAGAGGACGAGCCTCACCTTCAGCGCTGAAGCACTGAGGAAAACGCTCGGCCAGAAATGCGATAACTTCTTTACTGCTATTCAACTTAGGTTGATTTTCCATGAAATTTCCTGATTACAACGGACGTTGCCAACTCGCGCAGGCATGAACAGGCGACATTATAATGACGCTATCAGTAATTGCTACGTTATCCGTTGATTATCCTGCGACGCTCGCAAAGAATTTTTGATAATCGGTTGCTGCCAGAACGTTTTCGAGATTCGCCGCCAGCTCGCGCAGGCCCTGCTCGTCTTCAGACGTAAAGCGACTGAAAGCCGTACTGTCGATGTCCAGAACGCCAATAATCTGATTTTTTACCACCAGCGGCAGTACGATTTCAGAATTACTTGCCGCATCACAGGCAATGTGGCCGTCGAAAGCGTGAACATCCTCCACGCGCTGAACCTGGTTGGTGGCCACCGCGGTACCGCATACGCCGCGTCCGACTGGAATACGCACACAGGCCAGTTTTCCCTGGAAAGGCCCCAGCACCAGTGTTTCACCTTCAAGAAGGTAAAAACCGGCCCAGTTAACCTCGGTCAACCGTTCAAACAATAATGCACTTGTATTTGCCAGAGTGGCTAAGAAGCTGGTTTCACCTGCCATCAATGCCTTAAAATCGCGGTTGAGATCCGCGTAGAATTCTGTTTTGCTCATTCTTCAATCACTTAGTTGTCTTACAAAATTACCGCATAGCCTATTAAAATAAGCATTAAATGCGCTCATGCTCAAGATGAATCAATTCATGAGTTAATATAACTTTCAACAATACACTTTTGTGCGCAGCTGATGGCCTTAAAAAAAACCAAAATTACGCCGACAAAGAAGATCACTATCCATACGGTCAGTGAAGCCCTGCCTCGTGCACATTATCAGCGTTGCCCGCAGTGCGATACGCTTTTTATGTTGCCGAAGATGAAATCGCACCAAAGTGCGTTTTGTCCCTGCTGTGACGCCAAAATCCGCGACGGGCGGGACTGGTCGTTGACCCGTCTGGCAGCCATGGCCGTGACAATGCTCTTGCTTATGCCCTTTGCCTGGAGCGAGCCACTGCTGAAACTTTATCTGCTCGGCGTGCGTATTGATGCCAACGTGCTGCAAGGGATCTGGCAGATGACGCGCCAGGGCGATCCCCTGACCGCCGCCATGGTGCTGTTTTGTACCGTCGGTGCGCCACTGGTTCTGGTCGCCGCCATCGCCTATCTGTGGCTTGGTAATATTCTTGGGATGAATCTGCGCCCCGTGTTGCTGATGCTCGATAAGCTGAAAGAGTGGGTCATGCTGGACATCTACCTGGTCGGGGTCGGTGTGGCGTCAATTAAAGTGCAGGACTACGCATTTTTGCAGCCCGGCGTTGGGCTGTTCGCTTTCATCTGCCTGGTATTGCTCAGTATTCTGACGCTGATCCATTTGAACGTAGAGCAGCTTTGGGAGCGTTTTTATCCCCAGCGCCCGGCCTCGCGTCCGGATGAAAACCTGCGCGTCTGTTTAGGTTGCCACTACACCGGCTTGCCGGATACACGGGGACGCTGCCCGCGATGCCATATTCCGCTAAGGCTGAGGCGCAACAACAGCCTGCAAAAATGCTGGGCAGCGTTGATTGCTTCCATGGTATTCCTGATCCCGGCTAACATGCTGCCGATTTCAATCATTTACGTGAATGGCGCGCGCCAGGAAGACACCATCCTTTCAGGGATTATCTCCCTCGCCCACAGCAACGTGGGCGTGGCGGCCATTGTGTTTATCGCCAGTATCCTGGTGCCGTTCACCAAAGTGGTGGTGATGTTTACGTTACTTATCAGCATCCATTTTAAATGCGAACAGGGCCTGCGCACACGCATCCTGCTTCTGCGGTTTGTTACCTGGATTGGTCGCTGGTCGATGTTGGATCTGTTCGTGATTTCGTTGATGATGTCGCTCATCAATCGCGATCAGCTGCTTGCTTTTACAATGGGACCCGCAGCTTTTTATTTCGGCTCTGCGGTGATATTGACTATTCTTGCTGTGGAATGGCTGGATAGCCGCTTACTTTGGGATGCACATGAGTCAGGAAACGCCCGCTTCGCCGACTGAAGCGAGAATTAAAACAAAACGCCGCATTTCGCCATTCTGGTTGCTGCCCGTCATCGCCCTGATGATCGCGGGCTGGCTTATCTGGACGAGCTATGAAGATCGCGGAAGTACTGTCACCATTGACTTCCAGACCGCCGACGGTATCGTCGCCGGGCGCACCCCTGTTCGCTTCCAGGGGGTGGAAGTCGGTACAGTCCAGGATATCACGCTAGGAAAAGGGCTGAACAAAATTCAGGTGCGAGTCAGTATCAAATCTGACATGCAGGATGCTCTGCGCAGCGAAACGCAGTTCTGGCTGGTGACGCCGAAAGCCTCTCTCGCCGGTGTGTCGGGGCTGGATGCCCTGGTTGGCGGTAACTATATCGGCATGATGCCGGGTAAAGGCGAGCCGCAGGATCACTTTGTGGCGCTCGATACGCAGCCGAAGTACCGACTCAATAACGGCGACCTGATGATCCACCTGCAGGCACCTGACCTGGGTTCACTGAACAGCGGTTCGCTGGTTTACTTCCGCAAAATTCCGGTGGGTCGCGTTTACGATTACGCCATCAACCCGAACAAACAGGGTGTGACCATTGACGTGTTGATCGATCGCCGCTTCACTAACCTGGTGAAAAAAGGCAGCCGCTTCTGGAATGTGTCCGGCGTGGATGCGGACGTCAGCCTGAGCGGTGCAAAAGTGAAGCTGGAAAGCCTGGCGGCGCTGGTGAATGGCGCTATTGCCTTCGATTCCCCGGAAGGGTCCAGCCCTGCCAAAGCCGATGATACCTTTGGACTGTACGCCGATCTGGCCCACAGCCAGCGCGGTGTTATCGTGAAACTTGCCCTGCCCGACGCCAAAGGGCTGAAAGCCGGTTCGACTCCGCTAATGTATCAAGGGCTTGAGGTCGGACAGCTCACGAAAATGACGCTCAATCCCGGCGGTTCGGTAACCGGTGAGATGACCGTTGATCCGAGCGTGGTCGATCTCCTGCGAGAGAAAACGCGTATTGAGATGCGCAGTCCAAAACTGTCGCTGAGTGATGCCAGCATCAGCAGCCTGCTTACGGGCGCTACCTTTGAACTTATCCCCGGAGAGGGGCAGCCCAGCAACAGTTTTGTTATCGCCCCGGCGGACAAAGCACTGCTGCAAAAACCCGGCGTTGTGACCGTCACGCTTAACGCCCCGGAAAGTTACGGCATTGAAGCCGGTCAGCCGCTGATCTTACATGGCGTGCAGGTGGGCCAGGTGCTGGAGCGCACCCTGTCGGAAAAAGGGGTCACCTTCTCGGCCGCTATCGATCCGCAGTACAGCGATTTGGTGCATGGTGACAGTAAGTTTGTAGTGAACAGCCGCGTCGATGTGAAGGTCGGTCTGGACGGCGTTGAGTTTCTCGGCGCCAGCGCCAGCGAATGGGTCAACGGCGGGATCCGCATTCTGCCGGGCAATAAAGGCCCCGTGCGGGAGAGTTATCCCCTGTATGCCAATCTGGACAAGGCGATAGAAAACAGCCTGAGCGATCTGCCGACCACCACGCTGACGCTGAGTGCCGAGACGCTGCCAGACGTGCAGGCCGGTTCGGTTGTGCTGTATCGCAAGTTTGAGGTCGGGGAAGTGATCACCGTACGTCCGCGCGCGGACGCCTTTGATATCGAACTGCATATCAAGCCGGAATACCGCAAGCTGCTCACCGCAAATAGCGTATTCTGGGCGGAAGGCGGCGCGAAGGTCCAGCTTAACGGCAGCGGATTAACCGTGCAGGCCTCTCCTCTTTCCCGCGCACTGCGCGGTGCGATTAGCTTCGATAATCTGCCCGGTGCAGGTGGCGATATGCGCAAGGGGGATAAGCGTATCCTCTTCCCGTCTGAGACCGCGGCGCGTGCCGTAGGCGGACAGATTACCCTCCATGCCTTCGATGCGGGGAAACTGGCTGAGGGAATGCCTATTCGCTATCTGGGCATTGATATCGGGCAGATCCAGAAGCTAACGCTGATCACATCGCGCAATGAAGTGCAGGCCACCGCCGTGCTCTATCCGGAGTATGTGCAGACCTTCGCCCGTGCGGGCTCACGTTTCTCCGTGGTCACGCCGCAGATTTCTGCCGCAGGCGTTGAGCATCTCGACACAATTTTGCAGCCCTACATCAACGTTGAAGCCGGTCGAGGGAAGGCACGTCGTGACTTTGAACTGCAGGAAGCGACGATTACCGACTCGCGCTACCTTGATGGCCTGAGCATTGTGGTCGAAGTCCCGGAAGCCGGTGGACTGTCCATCGGTACACCGGTGCTGTTCCGCGGTATTGAAGTCGGCACCGTGACGGGCCTGACGCTGGGTACCCTTTCGGACCGTGTGATGGTCGCGCTGCGCATTAGCGATCGTTACCAGCACCTGGTACGCAACAACTCCGTATTCTGGCTGGCCTCCGGATATTCACTGGACTTTGGCCTGACGGGCGGTGTGGTGAAAACCGGTACCTTTAACCAGTTCATACGCGGCGGTATCGCCTTCGCAACGCCACCGGGTACACCGCTGGCACCGAAAGCCCAGCCGGGTAAACACTTCCTGCTCCTTGAAAGTGAACCCAAAGAGTGGCGCGAATGGGGAACCGCCCTGCCGCGTTAATCTGAAAGGCTCCGGTGTCAACGCGCCGGAGCCTTTATGTTACACTGCGCGCCTGAATGTTTCCCTGTGGTGTGCCCGTGGCTCAAAACTCCGTATTTCTTCCTGAACAATTCCTGGCGCAGATGCGCGAGGCGCTTCCTTCTCATCTTTCCTTCGATGATTTTATCGCCGCGTGCCAACGCCCGTTGCGTCGTAGCATCCGCATCAATACGCTCAAAATCAGCGTGGCCGATTTTCTGACGCTGGTGTCGCCGTATGGCTGGCAACTTACGCCGGTGCCATGGTGTGAAGAAGGTTTCTGGATCGAGCGCGACGACGAGGACGCTTTACCGCTGGGCAGCACCGCTGAACATCTGAGCGGACTGTTTTATATTCAGGAAGCGAGTTCGATGCTGCCGGTTGCCGCCCTGTTCGCTGAGGGTAACGCGCCCGAACGCGTGATGGATGTCGCCGCCGCACCCGGCTCAAAAACCACGCAGATTGCCGCACGCATGGGCAACCGCGGGGCAATTCTCGCCAACGAGTTTTCCGCCAGCCGCGTGAAGGTGCTCCACGCCAATATCAGCCGCTGCGGTATCCATAACGTGGCCCTGACGCATTTTGACGGTCGCGTATTCGGTGCCGCCTTACCGGAGGCATTCGATGCCATTCTGCTGGATGCTCCCTGCTCCGGCGAGGGCGTGGTGCGCAAAGATCCTGATGCACTCAAAAACTGGTCGGTGGAAAGCAACCTGGATATCGCTGCCACGCAGCGCGAGCTGATTGAGAGTGCGTTTCACGCGTTGCGTCCCGGCGGCACGCTGGTCTACTCAACGTGCACCTTAAACCGCGATGAGAACGAAGAGGTTTGTCTGTGGTTGAAAGCGCAATACCCCGATGCGGTCGAGTTCTTGCCCCTTAATGACTTATTCCCCACGGCACATGAGGCGGCCACGCCCGATGGTTTCCTCCACGTGTTCCCACAAATTTACGACTGTGAAGGGTTCTTTGTCGCACGTCTGCGTAAAACGCAGGCGGTGGCTCCCCTGCCAATACCAAAATTCAAAGTCGGCAATTTCCCGTTTGCGCCGCTTAAAGGTCGCGATGCCGCGCAGCTTGAAGCCGCCGCCAACAGGGTTGGGCTGGTCTGGGACGAGAGTTTGCACCTCTGGATACGTGATAAAGAGATATGGCTGTTCCCGGCACACATTGAGCCGCTTATCGGTAAAGTCCGCTTTTCCCGTATCGGTATCCGCCTGGCGGAAGTACACAACAAGGGGTACCGCTGGCAGCACGAGGCGGTTATTGCGCTGGCGGGTAGCGACAACACCTTTGAGTTAACGCATCAGGAAGCCGAAGAGTGGTATCGCGGCCGTGATGTTTACCCTGAAAGCACCCCGTCCCAGGATGAGGTCATTGTCACCTATCAGGGGTTCCCGCTGGGGCTGGCGAAAAAGATCGGATCACGGCTGAAAAATAATTATCCGCGCGAGCTGGTTCGTGATGGTCGCTTGTTTACGGGTTACACTCGCACCGACTAAAAAAGCGCATTTTTTTACTGGCGATTTTGCTCTCCTTGTCTAGGCTAAAAAATGGATGCCCGTACTGGTCATACCAGATTTTTGCAACGAACCCGGAGAGCACTATGACGAAAACCAGCGTGCGTATTGGCGCTTTTGAAATCGACGACGCAGAATTGCGCGGCGAAGCACAAGGCGATCGAACGTTAAGTATTCCCTGCAAATCCGACCCGGATTTGTGCATGCAACTGGATGCCTGGGATGCCGACACCAGCGTCCCGGCTATCCTTGATGGAGAACACTCAGTCCTTTACCGCGAGCATTACGACCGTAACACCGATGCCTGGGTCTTGCGTCTTGCCTGACCTAAAGTGAACCCGCCCGAAGGCGGGTTATTTATTACTGCAGCTGAACCAGCGTAAGGAAGCCATCGAACACCGCACCGGTGTCGATATAGTGCAGATTGTTAAAGTCATAGCGTTTATCCAGTGGCGTATGACCGAACCAGAAATGATCCGCCCCCTGGATCCCCTGCCCTTTCCCTACCATAAACCCCATTAAACGGTCGCGATCCCAAAGCACCCGCTGCGCGCTAACCGGTTTATTCCAGACATACTCCGCTGCCGGATAATCCGCATGAGCAATAACATTCAGACCGTTTGCGCAGGTTATTTCAATAATATGCGGTAAGTCCCGACACGCGTTGAGTAGCCTCAGAGCGTTCCGTTTGTCTTCGAGCGCTGAAAACCATACGCCGCCATTTGACATCCAAAGCGCAAAATCATTATTTTCTATTGCATCCAGTGCCATTTGTTCATGATTGCCTCGCACCGCCCGAAACCATTTTTCGTCCATAAGCTGTAAACATTTCACGCAATCGGGGCCGCGATCGATAATATCGCCAACAGAAATCAAAAGATCCTCGTAAGGATTGAAATGTCGACGCTTCAGTGCGTCCATAAGCCATTGATAGCAGCCATGAATATCGCTAACAACCCAGACGTGACGCCAGTTTTCACCCTCAATTTTCTGATACATAACGCCTCCTTTAAAGAGTATAGCTGCAGCAGAAAATATCCTGTCCCGACATCGTTTTTTTCCAACCCAAACAAACCTTCAACCAAACGGAAATAAAGATCGTCGGGCTATTAATCCCTTATTCCCGCCCCTCTAAAATAGAGCGAAATAGAATGAGAGGTCTTAACGTGTCTAACATACACCTGCAAAACGATGTGCTGTATCCCTGTCGCACAAATATCATCTCCGAGTTGGTGAAAGGAAAACGCGTTCCGGGCCCAATCTGGCAGAAGCGCGACTACCGGCTGAAATTTCTTCTGCGCTCACTGTTATTCCGCGCTTCCACCCATCGCATGCTGGACGCGCTATCAGGACGCGATGATTTTGACAGGCTGCTGGCATCGCAAATCACGTTACCGAGTAAAACCCACCGCCAGTACCTGATGCGCGGCCTGCGTCCTGGCGATCGCGCCGACGCTGTTGTCAGTCACTATCACTGGATCGATAGCCTGAAGAACAGCGATCTTGGCCACGCCCTGACGAGCCCGCACGAGCAGTGCATTGTGCAATTTCAGGCAAAAAACGACGTGATCTATACCGTCAATGCTTCCTCCGCCGGCAAAGCCGAGCGTGAAGGCGAGAGTACGCTGTGGCTCCATGACAGCAATAACACCTTGCTCGCCAGCCTGACGTTTTGCGTCGCGCGCAGCCACGGTCGGCCAGTGCTGGTCATTGGCGGACTTCAGGGACCGCGCCGCAACGTATCGCGGGAGGCGATCAAGCAGGCCACCCGAGCCTGCCACGGCCTGTTCCCTAAGCGCGTCCTGATAGAAGTGATTTTCCAGCTGGCCGCACAGGCGAATATTCACGCCATTTTCGCCGTCAGCGATGAGGGACACGTGTTCCGCGCGTTGCGCTATCGCCTGAGCAAAGGTCGACATTTCCACGCCAGCTACGACGAATTCTGGGAAACGCTTAACGGCCGTAAACTTTCACCTTTCTGCTGGCAACTCCCCCTGCAGGTGGAACGTAAATCACTGGAAGAGATCGCCAGTAAAAAGCGGGCTGAATATCGTCGCCGCTTCGAGCTGCTGGATGATATCGCTGGATCGATGAGTTCTCGCTTCCAGACTACTGAGGGCTTTCGCCAACTATGCACAAGAATTTAACAAAACAGTCAAAAAGGGCTGGACTTTGGCCTGCCGTGTTGTGGTATGTTTGAACCAGGCTCACAGGAAATGTGCTCGCTGCAGAGGTCGATAGCAGGATTTTATCGTTTACTTTCATGCAGATAAAAAGAGACCGAATACGATTCCTGTATTCGGTCCAGGGAAATGGCTCTTGGGAGAGAGCCGTGCGCTAAAAGTTGGCATTAATGCAGGCTAAGTCGCCTTGCCTTTTAAGAATAGATGACGACGCCAGGTTTTCCAGTCCACAGCTAAAGTGGCCTGAAAAAAAGCGTCGGAGCATCATTAAACGTAAAAAACCGCAGTGCTTTCGCTAGCATCTGCGGTTTTTTATTGGAAACATTGGTGTTAGCAGAGTTTATCCGCGCGCTCGATAAACGGTGCCAGGCTCATCTTCTGGCCAGGTTTAGCGGGATCGTCAATCTGGATAATGCTAATCGGTTGTCCGTTACTCTTACCGCTGGCAACCTGCTGCTCTGCGGTATCGTTTAACGGGTATTGCACCAGCGTGCTTGGGTTGATCGCGTACAGGGCGTGGCCAGGACGGCAGGTCAGCATCACCTCTTCACGATTGAAGGCCCATTTTTCCTTACCCACCTCAAAACGGCTGACGGTGATCACCTGCGGCGCTGCCAGCGCACTGCCAGTGCAGGCCAGCAGTAAAAGAGAAAGTAGTGTCTTTTTCATATGTCTTTAAACCTTGTCAAAAGGGTTCCCAGGTCGCAAACAGACTGACCGTGGCCAGTACCAACGCGCCCAGCACCACTTCTGCCTGTGTCATCCTGATAAAAAGGGTTTGCTCCCACCCGGCATTCGGACGAAAGCGTGGCACCAGAAAATACCGATTCGCCAGCGCAATTACCACCATCAACGCCACCAGTGCACATTTGAACAACAACATTTTTACGTAGCCCGCCTGCCAGGGCACATTGATGCCGGTAATAAACAGCGCGTTAATGATTCCCGTGAATATCACGCCAGCCACGGCATAGTGCCCCACGCGGGAAAAACGCATCATGGTATAGACCGCCGCCGTCTGCCAGCGTCCGCTCGAGAGACGCATGCAAAACAGCAGCGGCAACAATCCGCCAAGCCAGGTTGCCGCGCAGAGGAGATGGATCGCATGATTAAGGCGGTGCAGTGCCCCCGGTGCCCCGTCGTCCATTGCCGCATGCCCGACGCCCGCCAGCAGGACAAACTGCCCCATCGCAAGCAGCAACAGTCGCGAACCTTTTTGGGGTGCCAGCCACGCAGCACCGGCGGTGATGATGGCCAGAATGATTTGCCACAGCCAGACGCCGCCAAACTGCGTCCCCAGCACGCTCCGCCAGATATCCGTACTCAGCACATCGGGCCAGCCGTTGCCCATCATTCCGCCCTGCACCGCAAACATCAGGAGTGCGGTCACGAGGCTGATTAACGCGGCCATTTTCTGCTGCGCCTGAAAGCGCCTCAGCATAAGGCGTTGCAGTGACGACGGCGCAAACCAGACGCTGTAGAGTGCATTGCCAAAAATCAGCATCAACGCGCCGAAATGGATGAAGCGTAACGCCACATAGACCAGCGCCAGCATATTACTTCACGCTAAAGTGATAGCTGCCTTTGGTTTTGTGGCCATCAACCGAGACCACATGCCAGTCCACCTGATAGGTGCCCGCCGCCAGCGGTTGTTCCAGTGGCACAACCAGCCGGGCGTTGTCTTTTTCATCCCGCTTAGCGGTACCGGTTTTCATCACCTGCTGTTGCGCGTCGGTCACCACAACGCCGCTAAATGCCGGTTCAATACCTTCGGAGAAGTTCAGCGTAAGGGTCTGCGGGGCCGCTACCTGAGTATTGGCCGCCGGGGATTGCTGTTTGAGATGCGCATGTGCCAGAACGGCGGGCGTCACTGCCGACGCGATCAATAAAGTGAGCGCGCGCACCGCGCGGGAAGAGGAGAAATCCATCACAATCATTCCTTTTTGTTATGCCTGTAAGGTAAAGAATAACGCTGTATAATAAACGAGTCGAGGATCATCCTCCCTTCGCTTGTCATCGTCATCCAATCGCGGTAACGTTGCCGCCGCATAAAAAGGAGAAGGTAATGAACATTAATCTGGCTGCCCTTCCTCAGGACGAGATGGACAAAGTCAATGTCGATCTCGCTGCCGCTGGCGTGGCATTTAAAGAACGCTACAACATGCCCATCGTGGCTGAAGTTGTCGAGCGTGAACAACCCGCGCACCTGCGCGACTGGTTTCGAGAACGCCTGATTGCGCATCGCCTGGCCTCGGTTAATCTCTCGCGACTGCCGTACGAACCTAAAGTTAAATAAGCTTAACGACGCATTACACTTCCTTACGCGGATTATGGCAGGATAAGAAAACCCTTATAAAATTAGGTGTATTCTTAAATCCCGGCGACTCAGTGTATAAGGAAGTCACGATGTCTCGATGGAATATTGCAGCAGCTCAATATGCCGCACAGCACCCCAGTGTGGATAGCCATGTAAAACACCACCTCCGTTTCATTGACGAAGCGGCGCGACAGCAGTGTCAGTTGCTGGTGTTTCCTGAACTCTCATTAACAGGCCCCGGCGAGGCTGATCTGCCCGCGCCGCCCGACGATCTGCAGCTTGCCCCACTCCTTCACGCCGCGCAGTCACACAATCTAACGGTTATTGCAGGGCTGACGCTCGTTCATCAGGGCCAGCGTCAGAAAGGACTCGCCCTCTTCACGCCCCATCTCGATACTGTCCTCCGTTATCCTCAGGGAAGCGGGGCAAGCCTGATCCCGGGGGATAAACAGCTCACCATTATCGATACCCAGTCAGACACCCCTAACCTCGATCCGCAAGCCACGTTATTTACCAGTTGCCAGGCGGTGGGCGATAACCGCTGGCGGCAGTCCATCAGCACACTGCAGCGCTTCGCGCATAAGTATGCCATTGCGGTATTGATGGCCAACGCCCGCAGCGGCAGTGCATTATGGGATGAAAAAGGTCAGTTGATCGTTCGCGCCGACAAAGGCGAACTGCTCTTAACCGGATCTCTTGGCAGACAGGGTTGGCAAGGCGATATCATTCCTTTAGGCTAAGCGTTTTAGGGTCAGGAGCGATCAATGCTGCGCGTCATCGATACCGAAACCTGCGATCTGCAGGGCGGAATAGTAGAAGTGGCTTCAGTCGATGTGGTTGACGGAAAGATAGTCAACCCGATGAGCCACCTGGTGCGTCCCGACCGTCCGATAAGTCCGCAGGCGATGGCAATCCATCGCATTACGGAGTCGATGGTGGCGGACAAGCCATGGATTGAAGAGATCATACCGCATTATTACGGCAGCCCGTGGTATGTCGCACATAACGCCAGCTTTGATCGTCGCGTTCTTCCGGAAATGCCGGGCGAATGGATTTGCACCATGAAGCTGGCTCGTCGACTGTGGCCGGGGATTAAATACAGCAATATGGCGCTGTATAAATCCCGCAAGCTCAGCGTCAGGACGCCCGAGGGGCTGCACCATCACCGCGCCCTCTATGACTGCTATATCACCGCCGCGTTGCTGATTGATATTATGAATATCTCTGGCTGGACGCCGGATGATATGGCAACCATCACCGGACGCCCTGCGTTACTGACCACCTTTACCTTTGGGAAATATCGCGGCAAACCGGTGTCGGAAGTGGCGGATAAAGATCCGGGTTATCTGCGCTGGCTGTATAACAACCTCGACAGAATGAGCCCGGAGCTTCGCCTGACGCTGAAGCACTATCTGGGCGACGCCTAACGTTCTGCGCGGCCTGGCAGCGTATCCTGTGCCAGGCCAATCAGGAACGCGTACTCCAGCGCGACGCCTTCATAGGATTTAAATCGCCCTGATTTACCCCCGTGCCCGGAGTCCATGTCGGTACAGAGCAGCAGCAGATTATCGTCGGTTTTCAGTTCACGCAGTTTCGCCACCCACTTTGCAGGTTCCCAGTATTGCACCTGTGAATCATGCAGGCCGGTGGTGACCAGCAGATGCGGATACGCTTTCGCCTCCACGTTATCGTAGGGGCTGTACTCTTTCATGTAGCGATAATAGATTTCGTCCTGAGGATTCCCCCACTCTTCAAATTCTCCCGTGGTTAACGGGATGGACTCATCCAGCATGGTGGTCACCACATCGACAAACGGAACCTGCGCGATGATGCCCTTAAAGCGCTCAGGGCGCTGATTAATCACGGCCCCCATCAGCATGCCGCCCGCGCTTCCCCCCATCCCAAAGCAGAGCGTCGGGTCGCCATAGCCTTGTTCGATGAGGGCATCGCAGACGTCGAGATAGTCGTTGAAGGTGTTTTTCTTCTTCAGGAATTTCCCCTCTTCATACCAGTGCTGGCCCAGTTCACCACCACCGCGCACATGGGCAATAGCATAGACAAAGCCGCGGTCGAGAAGGCTCAAACGGCTACCGCTGAAATCCGCATCCATACTGGAGCCGTAGGAGCCGTAGCCGTAAACCAGAAGAGGGTTTTTGCCCTTGTTAAAATGCGCCTTGTGATACACCAGGGAGACTGGCACCTCAACGCCATCGCGGGCGGTCACCCACAGGTGTTCGCTGCGGTAGTTATCCGACTCAAATCCTTTTACTTCAGCCTGTTTAATCACCTGGCGCTGCCCGGTGTCCATATCCAGTTCAAATAGGGTGTCCGGCGTCGTCATTGAAGAGTAGCCATAACGCAGGCGCGACGATTCCGGTTCAGGGTTGAAGCCAATCCACGTGACATAGGCCGGATCGTCGAAGGCAATTCCCACAACCTCCCGCGTTTTCCTGTTGATTTGGCGGATACTGGTCAACCCCCGCTGACGCTCTTCCACCACCAGCCAGTCGGTAAAGAGCGTAAAGCCTTCCAGCATCACCTGCTCCCGCGCGGGGATCAGCACCTCCCACTTGCGCTCATCTCGCACTTTGGTTTTGTAGAGGCCGAAGTTTTTACCCTCGCGATTCGATCGCAGGTAAAAACTGTGCTGAAAATGGTCAAGACTGTACTCATGATCTTTTCGGCGCGGCAGGAAGCAGAGCGGCTGCGCATCAGGCAGTTCAGCATCCAGGAGCAGGACTTCCGAGGTGGTGGCGCTGGCCAGATAAATAATCACATAGTGACGCGATGAGGTTTTGTGCAGGCTGACGTAAAACGTCTCGTCTTTCTCTTCGTACACCATTTCATCATCGTCAGAATCCGTCCCTACGGTGTGCCGCCAGACCTGATAAGGCAGCAGCGTGGACGCATGCTTTTTGACGTAGTAGACCGTTTCAGAATCATTCGCCCAGACAAAATCCGGGGAGATATTCTCCAGCATTTCCGGATACCAGTTCCCCGACTCGAGATTACGGAAGCGCAGTCCGTACTGTCGGCGAGAAAGATAGTCTTCTGCGAGCGCCATAATGGCGTTATCTGGCGACACCGACATACCGCCCAGCGTATAGAATTCACTGTGAGCGGCACGCTGGTTGGCGTCCAGCAGGATTTCCCATTCGTCCCATTCGGCACATAGCACCGACTGGCGCTGATAGATGGGGTATTCATTGCCGGGCTCATAGATATGACGGTAGCGATAACCGTTTTTGGTCCAGGGGGCAGACACATCGCGCTGGGGGATACGCTGCACCATTTCATTCAGCAGCTGATCCTGCAGCGCCTGCTGGCTGGACATGACCTTGCGGCCATAGTCGTTTTCCTGGTGCAGATAGTCGAGCACGTCTGGCTGGGAACGCGAGTCATCCCGCAGCCAGTAATAGTGGTCTATGCGCGTATCACCATGCGTGGTGATCGCATAAGGAGTACGTCGGGCTTTCGGTGGCATGTCATGATTCTTTTGAGTTTTACACCCTATAAGGTTGGCAAAACACGCGCATGATGCAAGCGAAACATGACCACATCAGATGATTACCCGGCCTGTAACGTCTGTTTTTGCTGCTGAATATCCTGCTCAATACCCTCACGAACATCCTGAGGGATCTTCAGCGCATCGCCGAGCGCATTCAGGTAGCTGCGCTCCATAAAGTGATCGACATCGATAGCCGCGCAGCTCAGAAAATAGAGTTCCAGCGCCTCTTCTTCGTTCTTCACGCTTTGCGCCAGACGTTGGGGATCGAGAGGCTGTTCGATGGCCTGTGCAACCAGCGTTCTCCCCTGCTCTTCCACACCGGCCTCACGCATTTGCTGCTCTATCGCCGCACGCTCTTTGCTATCAATATGTCCGTCGCTTTTGGCGGCAAACACCAGCGCCAGAATGAGCCGCTCTGTTCGGATATCCAGCGGGGAGACGTGCTCGCCGTAGTGCGGTTCACCCTGATGCGCGGTGCGCACTTTGTCCTTGTATTTGTTCCACAGGACGGTACCCGCGATGGCTCCGCCCCCCGCCAGGAGCGCGCCAGTGCCATATTTTGCCAGCAGCTTGCGCGACGATTTATTGGCGACCAGCAGCCCCGCCAGTCCTCCCAGCGCGCCCGGTACCAGGAGTTTACTGAGCCCCTGCTCGCCGGAGGATGTGCCTTTCTGACCCAGCATGGATTGCAATTGATTTAACCAGCCTGACATGATTCCCCTCACTTAACCGTGCATATTGCTCACAGCCTAAGCGAGTGGGTGTCAGGAAATGTCTGCCTGCTCTAAAGAAGCGCAAATTGTTGTGCGATGAAAGACCCCGCGCGCAAGACAGACGCAAACGTTTTCGTTTATACTGCCCGCAACTTTTTCAGGGGGATTTTTATGACTCGTTTAGGAACCGCGCTGCGACCTGCGGCGACACGTGTGATGCTTTTAGGCTCGGGTGAACTGGGTAAAGAGGTCGCTATTGAATGCCAGCGTTTGGGCATTGAAGTCATTGCCGTAGACCGTTATGCCGACGCCCCCGCGATGCACGTTGCCCATCGTTCTTATGTCATTAACATGCTGGATGGCGATGCCCTTCGCGAGCTGATTACGCGCGAGAAACCCGATTTTGTCGTGCCGGAAATCGAAGCCATTGCCACCGACACGCTCATTACTCTTGAGCAGGAAGGCCAGCGCGTGGTGCCCTGCGCCAACGCCGCGAAGCTCACTATGAACCGCGAGGGCATTCGCCGCCTGGCCGCAGAAGAGCTGGAGTTGCCCACGTCAAGCTACCGTTTTGCTGGTGATAAAGCCGCATTCCTGCAGGCCGTAGAGAAGATTGGCTACCCGTGCATCATTAAGCCCGTGATGAGCTCCTCCGGTAAAGGACAGAGCTTTATTCGTGACAGCAGCGCGCTGGATAACGCGTGGGATTATGCCCAGCAGGGCGGTCGTGCCGGAGCCGGTCGCGTGATCGTTGAGGGCGTCGTGAAGTTTGATTTCGAAATCACTCTGCTCACCGTTAGCGCCGTGGATGGCGTCCATTTCTGCGACCCGATTGGCCACCGTCAGGAAGACGGCGATTATCGTGAATCCTGGCAGCCGCAGCAGATGAGCGCTCTGGCGCTGGAGCGGGCGCAGGAGATCGCCCGCAGGGCCGTCCTGGCGCTCGGCGGCTATGGTCTCTTCGGCGTAGAGCTGTTTGTTTGCGGCGACGAGGTGATTTTCAGCGAAGTCTCCCCTCGCCCGCATGATACCGGCATGGTGACGCTTATTTCGCAGGATCTCTCCGAGTTCGCTCTGCACGTGCGCGCTTTCCTCGGCCTGCCTGTTGGCGGCATTCGCCAGTACGGTTCTGCGGCATCGGCCGTAATCCTGCCCGAGTTGACCAGCCGGAACGTGACGTTTGATAACGTTGACGGAGCGATAGGTGCAGGATTGCAGATCCGTTTGTTCGGTAAGCCGGAAATCGACGGAACCCGTCGTCTGGGTGTAGCGTTAGCCACCGGGGATAACGTGGACGACGCCGTGGCGAGAGCGAAAGCGGCCGCTGCGAACGTCAAGGTAGAGGGATAAAAAAACGGGCCAAAAGGCCCGTTTTTCATGCTGCGATTAACTTACTGTTTCGCACCTTCAACCGCTTCGCGAGCCAGTTTGGTGATGCGATCCCAGTCACCGGCTTCCAGCGCATCCGCTGGCACCAGCCATGAACCGCCGATACACAGTACGCTTTTCAGCGCCAGGTAGTCACGGTAGTTGGCAGGAGAGATACCGCCGGTCGGACAGAAACGCACCTGAGAGAATGGACCCGCAATCGCCTGCAGCGCTTTGGTGCCGCCGTTGGCTTCAGCCGGGAAGAATTTAAACTCTTTCAGACCGTAATCCATGCCCAGCATCAGTTCAGACACGGTGCTGATACCCGGGATCAGAGGAATCGAACCTTCGGTTGCCGCTTTCAGCAGAGGCTCAGTCAGTCCCGGGCTGATAGCGAACTGAGCACCGGCTTCGGTCACATCAGCCAGCTGCTGCGCATTCAGAACGGTACCCGCACCGATGATGGCATCCGGCACTTCTTTGGCAATAGCACGGATAGCGTCCATCGCACACGCGGTGCGCAGGGTCACTTCCAGGACGCGAACGCCGCCCGCAACCAGCGCTCTCGCCATTGGGACAGCGTGCTCCAGTTTGTTCACCACGATGACCGGTACGACAGGGCCAGTGGTCAGGATTGCTTCTGCACTTGTTTTCCAGTTTTTCATCAGAGTCTTCTCTCGCCAGATCGTTAAAAACACGTCGTCTTAAAACGTAATACAGGTTGCGCCCTGCTCTGCGCCGGACAGCTTCTCGCGCAGCGCGCCAAACATTTCGCGTCCGGTACCCACGCGCGATGCGCTCAGGTCAGGAATATGGGGCTGACGTGCCGCCAGCTCTGCATCATCGACCAGCAGGGTTAACTCACCTGTCTGGCCGTTCACGCGGATCATGTCACCGTCACGCACTTTCGCCAGCAAACCACCGTCGTAGGCTTCCGGGGTCACATGGATGGCAGAAGGCACTTTACCCGATGCGCCAGAGAGGCGTCCATCGGTCACCAGCGCGATTTTGAAACGGCGGTCCAATAATACACCAAGTGGTGGCATAAGTTTATGTAATTCTGGCATCCCGTTGGCTTTTGGCCCCTGATGACGCACTACCACCACGCAGTCTTTATCAAGCAGGCCCGCGTCAAAGGCAGGCAGCACGTCGTGCTGGCTTTCGAACACCACCGCAGGCGCTTCGATAATCTGGTTCTCTTCTGGGACGGCGGAGGTCTTCATGACTGCACGACCGAGGTTACCGCTCAGCACTTTGGTGCCACCGTGACGGGAGAACGGCTTTTCGAAGGTCGCGATTACCTGAGGATCGAGAGAGTCACTCGCTCCTTCGCGCCAGTCCAGCTCGCCGTTGTTCAGCCATGGCTCGAGGGTATAACGCTGCAGGCCATAGCCCGCCACCGTGTTCACGTCTTCATGCAGCAGACCGCCTTTCAGCAGCTCGCGCATCAGAACAGGAACGCCGCCCGCCGCCTGGAAGTGGTTGATGTCTGCCGGACCATTCGGGTACAGGCGCGCCATCAGCGGCACCACGGAGGAGATGTCGGAGAAGTCATCCCAGTTGATCAGGATGCCCGCCGCGCGCGCCATCGCGACCAGGTGCATGGTGTGGTTGGTTGAACCACCGGTTGCCAGCAGCGCAACAATCCCGTTGACGATGACTTTCTCATCAACCATTTTGCCCATTGGCATCCAGTCGTTGCCGTTCCCGGTCAGACGCGTCACCTGACGCGCCGCGGCTTCAGTCAGCGCCTTGCGCAGTGGCGCATCCGGCTGGATAAAGGACGAGCCTGGAAGCTGCATCCCCATGAACTCCACCACCATCTGGTTGGTGTTGGCCGTACCGTAGAAGGTACAGGTGCCCGGCGCATGGTAGGAGGCGGCTTCCGCTTCCAGCAGCGCCTGACGATCGGCTTTGCCTTCCGCGTAGAGCTGGCGGATACGCACTTTTTCTTTATTTGGCAGACCGCTCGCCATCGGGCCGGACGGCACGAAAATCGCGGGCAGATGACCAAATGACAGCGCTGCCATCACCAGGCCAGGGACGATCTTGTCGCATACGCCGAGATAGAGCGCGCCATCGAACATATTGTGAGACAGGCCCACCGCCGCAGACATCGCAATCACTTCGCGGCTCAGCAGGGACAGCTCCATCCCGTCCTGTCCCTGCGTCACGCCGTCGCACATAGCGGGCACACCGCCTGCCACCTGACCCACGGCATTTACGCTGTGCAGCGCGTTACGAATGATAGTGGGATAGACCTCATACGGCTGGTGTGCGGAGAGCATATCGTTGTAGGAGGTGATGATGGCGATATTGTTACGCAGCATGCTTTTCAGCGAATCTTTATCACCCGGCTGGCAGGCGGCGAAACCATGCGCGAGGTTACCGCAGGCCAACTGCGAACGGTGGACGGTCTCACTCTTTGCTTGTTCAATACGGGCGAGGTAGGCGGAACGGGTCTCTTTCGAGCGTTCAATGATGCGTTGTGTTACGCGTAACAATATCGGATTCATAAAAGCTCCTCTAATTTATTTGTCTGGGCTCGGGAGTTTACAAAGTCGCTGGCAGTTGTTAACAACGCTGAAACGCTTGCTGTCCGGAGCTCAAGGGCAAAATCGCTTCCGGCAGTGTAATAAAAAAAGCTCCGCGGGTGAATCCACGCGGAGCTTAAAAGTTTAAAAAATGTGCCACTAGCTGTGTTAGATCATGTTACCGGTAAAATAACACCTTTGGGCTAGAGATGACTGTTACTCAAACTCGTTCCAGGAGCGACCGTCACGCGTGATCATCGCAACCGAGGCGACCGGTCCCCATGTTCCTGCCTGATACGGTTTTGGCGCATCCTGATCGGCTGCCCAGGCTTCGGTAATGGAGTCGACCCATTTCCACGCCTCTTCCACTTCGTCGCGACGCACGAACAGCGCCTGGATACCGCGCATGGTTTCCAGCAGCAGACGCTCGTAAGCATCAGCCAGGTGCGTCTGGTTGAAGGTTTCGGAGTAGCTCAGATCCAGCTTGGTGGTCTGCAGGTTATGTTTGTGATCCAGACCCGGCACTTTGTTCAGGATCTGGATATCCACACCCTCGTCCGGCTGCAGACGGATGGTCAGTTTGTTCTGCGGCAGCTCCTGCCAGGACTCTTTGAACAGGTTCAGCTCTGGGTTTTTGAAGTAAACCACCACTTCGGAACATTTAGCAGGCAGACGTTTCCCGGTACGCAGGTAGAACGGAACCCCCGCCCAGCGCCAGTCGTCGATATCCACGCGGATCGCCACGAAGGTCTCGGTGTTGCTGGACTTGTTCGCGCCCTCTTCTTCCAGATAGCCAGGCACTTTTTTACCCTGAGCAAACCCGGCGGTGTACTGGCCGCGGACAGTCTTCTCACGCACGTTGGAGCGGTCGATGCGGCGCAGTGATTTCAGCACTTTCACTTTGGCGTCACGAATGCTGTCGGCCGTCAGGTCAGACGGTGGAGACATGGCAATCATGCACAGAATTTGCAGCAGGTGGTTCTGGATCATGTCGCGCATCTGACCGGCCTGGTCAAAGTAACCCCAGCGACCTTCAATCCCCACCTCTTCCGCCACGGTGATCTCCACGTGGTCGATGGTGCGGTTGTCCCAGTTATTTACAAACAGGGAGTTCGCAAAACGCAGCGCCAGCAGGTTCAGTACCGTCTCTTTTCCGAGATAGTGGTCGATACGGTAGACCTGGCACTCTTCAAAGAACTCGCCCACCTGGTCGTTGATTTCCCGCGACGTTGCCAGCGAGGTACCCAGCGGTTTTTCCATCACGACGCGTGCCGGTTTAGCGTTCAGCTTCGCTTCGCCCAGACCTTTGCAGATCGCGCCGAAGGTGCTTGGCGGCATCGCAAAATAGTTAATGGTGACGCGATTTTTTTGATCCAGCATCTCGCCCAGACGGGTAAAGGCGCTTACGTCGTTTACGTCCAGATTGCAGAAATCAAGGCGTCCGCTCAGCGTATCCCACAAACTTTCATCAATTTTCTCTTTCATGAAAGTTTCGAGCGCTTCGCGCACCACTTTTGTATAAGCGTCCTTGTCCCAGTCGGCGCGCCCAACACCCAGGATACGGGTATCCGGATGAATTTGACCCGCTTTCTCCAGTTGATACAGGGAAGGCAGCAATTTTCGGCGTGCTAAATCGCCTTTCGCGCCGAAAATGACCAGGTCACATGCCTGGGCTGTTTGCGTTACCGCCATGTCATTCTCCTCAGTTAGATCACCTGGTGCTTCTGCCAGGTATCGTTGTAATTTTATTACAATGCACTGTACTGCTTTTACGTCATTCCTGAAACCATTAGCGCTTAACGTCGCGTGCGATACCGCGATTTTCCGCCCTTCAGACGTTAGCGATGGCGCAATGACGCAACAAACGTCGATTCTTTGCGCAACAGGGTCCCAGCAAAATCCGACATCGATCAAGTAATGAAAAAAAACAACAACATTTCTTGTCGACTGTTACCCTTTAGTAAAACACAGGGGTAATATCGGCTAAATCGAATCTCGATTTCATCTATTAATGAAATCGTTTCCACCCCCACGAGCGCCCTGTTAACAATGAACATGCTGGAAAAAATCCAGTTTCAACTGGAACACCTTAGCAAATCCGAGCGAAAAGTGGCCGAAGTTATTCTTGCCTCTCCCGCTCAGGCGATTCATTCAAGCATCGCCGCTCTGGCGCAGGAGTCGGGCGTCAGCGAACCGACGGTTAATCGATTCTGCCGCAGTCTGGAAACGCGCGGCTTTCCTGATTTTAAACTGCATCTTGCGCAAAGTCTGGCAAACGGCACCCCGTATGTTAATCGCAATGTGGATGAAGACGACAGCGTTGATGCATACACAGCGAAAATATTTGAATCCGCCATGGCGACGCTGGACCACGTACGTCAGTCGCTGGACATGGGCTCGGTCAATCGCGCGGTCGATTTACTGACGCAGGCCAAACGCATTGCCTTCTTCGGTCTTGGCTCGTCGGCTGCCGTGGCGCATGATGCCATGAACAAGTTCTTCCGCTTTAACGTACCGGTAATTTATACCGATGACATTGTGCTGCAACGCATGAGTTGTATGAATTGTAGCGAAGATGATGTCGTGGTACTGATCTCGCACACCGGGCGCACCAAGAGCCAGGTTGAGCTGGCTCAACTGGCACGTGAAAACGATGCCATGGTGATTGCCCTGACGACCGCAGGCACGCCGCTGGCGCGGGAAGCAACGCTCGCCATCACTCTGGACGTGCCGGAAGACACCGACATGTATATGCCTATGGTGTCACGTCTGGCGCAGCTAACGGTGATTGATGTGCTGGCGACCGGTTTTACCTTGCGCAGGGGTGCAAAATTCAGAGATAACTTGAAGCGTGTCAAGGAAGCGCTCAAGGAATCGCGTTTTGATAAAGAATTGCTTATAAAGAGCGATGTTCCCTAATAACTAAGATGTACGACTTACGGCATTCGGTCCCCTCTTTGCTGCCTTGCGGCAGATGAAGGCCGATTTAATGTTCACGCAACACCAAAGTTGTTTCAGTCAACGGAGTATTACATGTCCAGAAGGCTTCGCAGAACCAAGATCGTAACTACATTAGGCCCGGCTACCGATCGCGATAATAATCTTGAAAAGATTATCGCCGCGGGTGCCAACGTGGTGCGTATGAACTTCTCTCACGGTACGCCAGAAGACCATAAATTACGTGCCGATAAAGTACGTGAAATCGCGGCTAAACTGGGCCGCCATGTTGCCATTCTCGGTGACCTTCAGGGTCCAAAAATCCGCGTATCGACCTTTAAAGAAGGCAAAGTCTTCCTCAATATCGGCGATAAATTCCTGCTGGATGCTAACCTGAGCAAAGGCGAAGGCGACAAAGAGAAAGTGGGTATCGACTATAAGGGTCTGCCTGCTGACGTTGTGCCTGGCGACATCCTGCTGCTCGATGATGGACGCGTACAGCTGAAAGTCCTCGAAGTTCAGGGCATGAAAGTGTTCACCGAAGTGACCGTCGGTGGCCCGCTCTCGAACAATAAAGGTATCAACAAACTCGGCGGCGGCCTGTCTGCAGAAGCGCTGACCGACAAAGACAAAGCGGATATCGTGACTGCGGCGCAAATTGGCGTTGATTATTTGGCCGTCTCCTTCCCGCGCTGCGGCGAAGACCTGAACTATGCCCGTCGTCTGGCGCGTGATGCAGGCTGCGACGCGAAGATCGTTGCCAAAGTGGAGCGTGCTGAAGCCGTGTGCGATCAGGACGCGATGGACGACGTGATTCTGGCGTCTGACGTGGTGATGGTTGCCCGTGGCGATCTGGGTGTAGAAATTGGCGACCCGGAACTGGTCGGCATCCAGAAAGCGCTGATCCGTCGCGCGCGCCAGCTGAACCGCGCGGTGATCACCGCCACCCAGATGATGGAATCCATGATCACTAACCCAATGCCAACCCGTGCGGAAGTGATGGACGTGGCTAACGCCGTGCTGGACGGTACCGATGCGGTAATGCTGTCTGCGGAAACCGCTGCGGGCCAGTATCCGGCAGAAACCGTGGCCGCCATGGCGCGCGTGTGCCTGGGTGCAGAGAAGATCCCAAGCATTAACGTCTCTAAACACCGTCTGGACATTCAGTTCGACAACGTGGAAGAAGCGATTGCGATGTCTGCGATGTACGCAGCCAACCACCTGAAAGGGGTGACTGCCATCATCACCATGACCGAATCTGGCCGCACCGCGCTGATGACTTCGCGTATCAGCTCCGGCCTGCCGATCTTCGCCATGTCCCGTCACGAACGTACGCTGAACCTGACGGCGCTGTACCGCGGCGTGACCCCGGTTCACTTCGACAGCACCAATGACGGCGTTGCTGCCGCGCACGATGCCGTGAACCTGCTGCGCGACAAAGGCTACCTGGTGTCCGGTGATATCGTCATCGTGACGCAGGGTGATGTGATGAGCACCATTGGCTCAACCAATACCACTCGCGTACTGACCGTAGAGTAAGATCCGCTCCCCTCTCCCCTAAGGGGAGAGGGATAGGGTAAGGGGAAGGTTTTTATTTCCTCGGGAAAAGCTCTTTGCGCTTGTACGGCTCTGTTTCACCCGGCTTACGCGTCTTCAGCAGCTTCAGTATCCACGTGTACTGTTCGGCATGCGGCCCCACCAGAATTTCCACCTCTTCATTCATACGCCGCGCGATAGTGCGATCGTCTGCGGTCAGCAGGTCATCCATCGGCGGCCGCACCTCAATGCTCAGGCGATGCGTTTTACCATCATAGACCGGGAACAGCGGGATCACGCGAGCACGGCAAACCTTCATCAGGCGACCAATCGCAGGCAGCGTGGCTTTGTACGTTGCAAAGAAATCGACAAACTCGCTGTGCTCCGGGCCGTGGTCCTGATCCGGCAGATAGTATCCCCAGTAGCCCTGACGAACAGACTGAATAAACGGCTTGATGCCATCGTTTCGCGCATGCAAACGTCCACCAAAGCGACGGCGCACTGTGTTCCAGACAAAATCATAGATCTTGTTACCCTGGTTATGGAACATCGCCGCCATTTTCTGGCCCTGAGATGCCATCAGCATCGCCGGAATATCAACGCCCCAACCGTGAGGCACGAGGAAAATAACCTTTTCGTCGTTGCGACGCATTTCATCGATGATCTCCAGCCCTTTCCAGTCAACGCGGTCAACGATCTTCTCCGGCCCTTTCAGCGCCAGTTCGGCCATCATCGCCATTGCCTGCGGCGCGGTGGTGTACATCTCATCGATGATGGCTTCGCGCTCGGCCTCGCTTTTTTCAGGAAAACAGTAGTAAAGGTTGATCTGCGCGCGGCGGCGGGCGCTCTTGCCTAAACGCCCGGCCAGACGGCCAATTTTACCCAGAACGGGATCGCGCACCGAAGCAGGCAGCATAGCTATGCCAGCAAAGGCATAAACCCCAAGCCAGGCGCCCCAGTTGCGCGGATGGCGAAAAGATTTTTCAAACTCAGGAATGTATTCAATATTGTTTTTTTTGGTTTCCATGCTGGTTCCAGGGTCTGGTGACGCAAAAATATATTCAGATAGTGTAGCGAGGCAGTCGCTTGCGTACAAAAGAAAAAGCCGGCGCATACAGACGCCGGCTTCATTAACAAACAGAGGGCTTAATCAAAGCGCAGCTGTGGCATCACCTCTTTGACCTGTGCCAGGTAATCGGTACGATCTTTACCCGTCAGACCTTCGGTACGCGGCAATTTCGCCGTCAGCGGATTCACGGCCTGCTGGTTGATCCACACTTCATAGTGGAGATGCGGGCCGGTTGAACGTCCGGTGTTGCCCGAGAGGGCAATGCGGTCGCCACGCTTCACTTTCTGGCCAGGTTTAACCAGCAGCTTACGCAGGTGCATATAGCGCGTGGTGTAAGTACGACCGTGACGGATAGCCACATAATACCCTGCCGCGCCGCTGCGTTTTGCCATGACCACTTCGCCATCGCCAACCGACAGCACTGGCGTACCTTGTGGCATCGCGAAGTCTACACCACGGTGCGGCGCAACGCGTCCGGTGACAGGGTTAAGACGGCGCGGGTTGAAGTTTGAGGAGACACGGAACTGCTTAGCCGTTGGGAAGCGCAGGAAGCCCTTCGCAAGCCCCGTACCGCTGCGGTCGTAGAACTTACCGTCTTCGGCACGGATCGCGTAATAATCTTTGCCATCAGAGCGTAAACGAACGCCCACCAGCTGGCTCTGCTCGCGCTTGCCGTCCAGCATTTCGCGGGACATCAGCACGGAGAATTCGTCGCCTTTTTTCAGCTTGCGGAAATCCATCTGCCACTGCATAGCTTTGATCACCGAGCTGATTTCAGCGCTGGTCAGCCCGGCATCGCGCGCGCTGGAAACAAAGCTCGCCCCGACGGTACCGTTCATCACGCTGTTAACCCAGTCGCCCTGCTGCATTTCGCTGGTCATTTTGAAACCGTTTGCAGTGCGATCGTAGGTGCGGGTTTCGCGGCGGGACATCTCCCAGGTCAGACGTTGTAAATCGCCATCTGCGGTTAAGGTCCAGGAGAGCTGTTGACCAATTTTCAGATTACGCAGGTCTTTGTCGGAGGCCGCGAGCTGGCTGATATTCCCCATGTCGATACCGTACTGGTTGAGCACGCTGCTCAGCGTATCACCGGTCGACACGACATATTCATGAATACCCGCCTCATTGGAGATTTTATCGTCCAGTTCATCCTGCGGGATAGCTTCATCTTCCTGAGCAGCCTGGTCGATAGGTTCACTGGCCTCAGGCAACAGTGAACGGATCTCACTTTTCTCAAGCTCGATGGTTTTAATGATAGGGGCAGAACTCGGGTGGTAAACATAGGGCCGCCAGACGGCGACCGCTAAGGTGAGAACTGTAAGCGACCCCAGCATAACGCGGTGGGGTCGAGGCAGATTGTTAAATGCCAGGGCGACAGAGCGGGCTATCTGTTGCACGTATTCACTTCCTCGTTAATCTCCTTTCAGGCAGCTCGCATACTGATTCCCCAGTTGGCTGAGGAACTGCGAATAGCTCGCTTTGCTCAACTGGATGTTCGTACCTAGCGGGTCAAGGGTTCCCATGCGCACGGATGTTCCCCTGGCCACGGCTTCTACGACCGCTGGCCTGAACTGTGGCTCAGCAAAAACGCACGTCGCTTTTTGCTCAACCAACTGTGTTCTGATCTCATGTAAACGCTGCGCACCAGGCTGAATTTCAGGGTTAACGGTAAAGTGCCCCAGTGGGGTCAGGCCGTAGTGTTTTTCGTAATAGCCATAGGCGTCATGAAAAACGAAATACCCTTTTCCTTTTAGCGGTGCGAGCTCGGTACCCACCTGCTTGTCGGTTGCAGCTAATTGAGCTTCAAACGCTTTCAGGTTGGCGTCGAGTTTGACTCGACTTTGCGGCATAAGTTCCACTAATTTGTCATGGATTGCAACCGCCGAGAGCCGCGCTATCTCTGGGGAGAGCCAGAGATGCATATTGTACTCGCCGTGATGGTGATGCTCGTCACCTTTTTCGTCGTGAGCATGATCGTGGTCGTGTTCGTCACCCTCGTCATCTGCCCCTTTCATGAGCAGCGGCGTTACGCCAGAAAGTTCGGCAATAGTGACCTGTTTTGCATCGGGTACCTGTTTCGCCGACTTCTGCATGAACGCTTCCATTTCTGGTCCAATCCAGACAACTAAGTCCGCGTTTTGTAAGCGTTTTACATCAGACGGACGCAGAGCATAATCATGCTCGGATGCACCATCCGGGAGCAGAACCTCGGTCTCAGTCACCCCATCAGCAATGGCGGCGGCAATAAATCCAAGCGGTTTAAGCGAAGCGACAACGGCGGCGTTAACATCTTGTGCTGTTGTCCCCCAAAGCGCAGCGGATAATGCTGCGAAAAGAAGCGTATTTTTATGTAACATAATGCGACTAATCATCGTAATGAATGCGTGGAATGTGATATTATAACATTCGTTGACTTCTGCAAGCTTAAATTGACATGACGACTTTGGTTTCTCTTGAAAATGTGTCGGTATCATTCGGTCAGCGCCGCGTCCTTTCTGACGTGTCACTGGATCTAAAACCCGGCAAAATTCTGACGCTGCTTGGCCCTAATGGCGCAGGCAAATCTACGCTCGTGCGCGTGGTACTGGGTTTGGTAGCCCCCGATGAAGGTGTTATCAAACGTGAAGATAAACTGCGCATCGGCTATGTACCGCAAAAATTACACCTGGACGCCACGCTGCCGCTGACGGTCAGTCGCTTTCTGCGTCTACGCCCGGGTACCCGTAAGGCCGATATCCTCCCCGCACTGAAACGCGTGCAGGCAGGTCATCTTGTCGACGCCCCGTTACAAAAGCTTTCTGGCGGTGAAACCCAGCGCGTATTGCTTGCCCGTGCACTGCTGAGCAGCCCGCAACTGCTGGTGTTGGATGAACCCACCCAGGGCGTGGACGTGAACGGTCAGGTTGCGCTTTATGATTTGATCGACCAGCTTCGTCGTGAGCTTGATTGCGCAGTGTTGATGGTTTCTCACGATCTGCATCTGGTGATGGCGAAAACTGACGAAGTGCTGTGTCTGAATCATCACATCTGCTGCTCCGGCACGCCGGAAGTGGTCTCGATGCACCCGGAGTTCATCTCAATGTTCGGCCCGCGTGGTGCAGAACAGCTGGGAATTTACCGCCATCATCATAACCACCGCCATGATTTACAGGGACGAATTGTCCTGCGCCGGGGAAACGGACACTCATGATTGAACTGTTACTGCCCGGCTGGCTGGCCGGGATTATGCTTGCCTGCGCCGCGGGCCCGCTGGGCTCGTTTGTGGTGTGGCGCAGAATGTCCTATTTCGGCGATACGCTGGCCCATGCTTCTCTGTTAGGGGTGGCTTTTGGCCTGCTACTGGACGTGAATCCCTTCTACGCGGTGATTGTGGTGACGCTGCTGCTGGCGGTCGGTCTGGTCTGGCTGGAGAAACGCCCTCATCTTGCGATAGACACGTTACTTGGCATTATGGCGCATAGTGCCCTCTCTCTCGGCCTGGTGGTCGTCAGTTTGATGTCGAATATCCGCGTTGACCTGATGGCATACCTGTTTGGCGACCTGCTGGCCGTGACGCCGGAAGACCTCATCTCTATCGCCATCGGCGTGGTGGTGGTGCTCGCTATTCTGCTCTGGCAGTGGCGTAATTTGCTGGCGATGACCGTCAGCCCGGACCTGGCGTTTGTCGACGGTGTGAAGCTGCAGCGCGTTAAGCTGCTGCTGATGCTGGTGACGGCATTAACCATCGGCGTGGCGATGAAGTTTGTCGGTGCGCTGATTATCACGTCACTGCTGATCATCCCTGCGGCAACCGCGCGTCGTTTCGCCCGTACGCCTGAGCAGATGGCCGGTGTGGCCGTCATTATCGGGATGATTGCGGTAACGGGTGGGCTAACCTTCTCGGCGTTCTATGACACGCCAGCGGGGCCGTCAGTGGTGCTGTGTGCGGCGGCGCTGTTTATCTTCAGTATGATGAAAAAAACCGCTAATTAACATCGAGGGCGCTGATGCCCTCACCCTGGCCCTCTCCCACCGGGAGAGGGAACAATGCATTACGGCATCGCCGGTGGCGTAATGCCGAAATGATTCCACGCCCGCACCGTTGCCATACGTCCACGCGGCGTACGCTGCAGGAAGCCCTGCTGGATAAGATACGGCTCCAGCACATCCTCAATCGTCTCTCGCTCTTCTCCGATTGCCGCCGCCAGGTTATCCAGCCCGACCGGGCCGCCAAAGAACTTATCCAGTACCGCCAGCAGTAGCTTACGGTCCATGTAATCGAAGCCTTCCGCATCGACGTTCAGCATATCCAGCGCCTGGGCGGCGATCTCTGCCGAAATCGTGCCATCATGCTTTACTTCGGCAAAGTCACGCACGCGGCGCAGCAGGCGGTTTGCGATACGCGGCGTACCGCGGGAACGCTTCGCCACTTCAAACGCGCCCTCTTCGCTCATCTCCAGACCCATATAGCGGGCGCTACGGCCAACAATATGCTGGAGATCGGGCACCTGGTAAAACTCCAGGCGCTGCACGATACCGAAACGGTCGCGCAGCGGAGAAGTTAACGACCCGGCGCGCGTCGTGGCGCCAATCAGGGTAAACGGTGGCAGATCGATTTTAATGGAGCGCGCGGCCGGACCTTCGCCGATCATGATATCCAGCTGGTAGTCTTCCATCGCCGGATAGAGCACTTCCTCCACCACCGGCGACAGGCGGTGGATTTCATCGATAAACAGCACGTCGTGCGGCTCAAGGTTGGTGAGCATTGCCGCCAGATCGCCCGCTTTCTCCAGCACCGGACCGGAGGTGGTGCGCAGATTCACGCCCATTTCATTGGCTACGATATTCGCCAGGGTCGTTTTCCCCAAACCCGGAGGGCCAAAAATCAGCAGGTGATCGAGCGCATCGCCGCGAAGTTTTGCCGCCTGGATGAAGATCTCCATCTGGGAACGAACCTGCGGCTGGCCGATATACTCATCAAGCAGTTTTGGGCGGATCGCGCGATCGACCACGTCATCTGCCTGAATTGTGCCTGCCGATACCAGGCGGTCTGCTTCAATCATCCTTTACCTCACAATGCAGCGCGCAGCGCTTCACGAATCAGGGTTTCACTGCTGGCATCCGGTTTGGCAATTTTACTCACCATACGGCTGGCCTCCTGAGGTTTATAGCCCAGCGCCACCAGCGCAGCAACCGCTTCCTGTTCCGCATCGTCATCCGACGCAGGCGCGCCCGGGGACGTCAGCACCAGGTCAGCCGCCGGGGTAAACAGATCGCCGTGCAGACCTTTAAAGCGGTCTTTCATTTCGACAATCAGACGCTCGGCGGTTTTCTTGCCGATACCCGGCAGTTTAATCAACGCAGCAGGATCTTCGCGCTCAACGGCATTCACAAACTGTGGAGCGGACATGCCGGATAAAATCGCCAGCGCCAGCTTCGGCCCGACGCCGTTGGTTTTAATCAGCTCGCGGAACAGGGTGCGTTCCTGCTTGTTATTGAAGCCGTACAGCAGCTGGGCATCTTCACGCACCACGAACTGGGTAAAGACAATCGCCTCTTTGCCCGCGTCCGGCAGCTCGTAGAAGCAGGTCATTGGCATATGGACTTCATAGCCCACGCCCCCCACTTCCAGCAGCACTAACGGGGGTTGTTTTTCAATGATGATGCCTCTGAGTCTGCCTATCACGTGACGCTCCTGCGTTCTGGAAAAATGTTGACTGGCGACATAATAAAAAAAGGCTGGATGTTTATCCAGCCTGATTTCTTATTATCGTAACCTGCCTCGTGCCAGATTAAGCCGCGACTCGCTCATCTGCATCGCGTTCTGGCTGACGTGACAGTGGGTAATCGCAATCGCCAGCGCATCGGCGGCGTCGGCCTGCGGGTTCGCGGGAAGCTTCAGCAAGGTACGCACCATATGCTGTACCTGGCTTTTCTCCGCGCTACCGATGCCCACCACCGTCTGCTTAACCTGTCTTGCCGCATATTCGAATACCGGCAAATCCTGGTTCACGGCAGCGACGATGGCAACGCCGCGCGCCTGACCGAGCTTTAGCGCCGAATCAGCGTTTTTCGCCATAAAGACCTGCTCAATGGCGAAATAGTCAGGCTGAAACTGGGTGATGATCTCCGACACGCCCGCATAAATGAGCTTCAGACGCGACGGCAAATCGTCGACTTTGGTGCGAATACAGCCACTGCCCAGGTAGGTTAGCTGGCGTCCAACCTGACGGATAACGCCATAACCGGTGACGCGTGAGCCTGGGTCAATCCCGAGAATAATCGACATCACGCGTCTCCTGTAACGGATTTATACGCTCTCATTAGAGAGTCGCTGCAACCTCATCAGAGATTTCACCGTTGTGATACACTTCCTGCACGTCGTCGCAGTCTTCGAGCATGTCGATAAGACGCAGCAGTTTTGGCGCAGTCTCTGCATCCATATCCGCTTTGGTGGACGGGATCATGGAGACTTCAGCGTTGTCCGCTTTCAGACCAGCCGCTTCCAGCGCGTCGCGCACCGCACCCATCTCTTCCCACGCGGTGTAGACGTCGATAGCACCGTCGTCAAAGGTCACCACGTCTTCCGCACCGGCTTCCAGCGCCGCTTCCATGATGACATCTTCATCGCCTTTCTCGAAGGAGATGACGCCTTTTTTGCTGAACAGGTAAGCCACGGAACCGTCAGTGCCCAGGTTACCACCGGTTTTGGTGAACGCATGGCGCACTTCCGCTACGGTACGGTTACGGTTGTCAGACAGACATTCAACCATTACCGCTGTACCGCCAGGACCGTAACCTTCATAAATGATGGTTTCCATGTTCGCGTCTTCATCGCCGCCCACGCCACGTGCGATTGCGCGGTTCAGGGTGTCACGCGTCATGTTGTTCGACAGCGCTTTATCGATCGCTGCACGCAGACGTGGGTTAGAACCCGCATCGCCGCCGCCCAGACGCGCAGCAGTCACCAGCTCGCGAATGATTTTGGTAAAGATCTTACCGCGCTTGGCATCCTGTGCCGCTTTGCGGTGTTTGGTGTTGGCCCACTTACTATGACCTGCCATAAAAATATCCTCAAAGAGCGCGCCTTTTCAGGCAGCGTTAATTACAAATTCTTCAATCGCCTGCCGGTTGCTCCACGACTTGGTGAGTGCAGCGGCATCCGCCGCATTCACCCAGCGGTAGGTCAGGTGTTCAGAGAACACGATCTCCCGTTCGTGGGGAAGCGCAAGACAGAACCACGATTCCGTATTGCGTTCGATACCCGGCGCATAGCGATGACGTAAATGGCTAAAAATTTCAAACTCCACCGTGCGCTGACAGTCCTTCAGGGTCAGTTGCTCGTGAGCAACATCAATAGCGACCTCTTCCTTTACTTCACGCGCGGCGGCCTGCGGTGCGGTCTCCCCCTCTTCCAGACTGCCGGTAACCGACTGCCAGAAATCAGGATCGTCGCGCCGCTGCAACATCAGCACCCGCTTCGTGTCTTCTGCATAAATGACCACCAGGACAGAAACGGGAAGCTTATATGCCATATCAGTTTTTCTCTTCCTTCTTCACCACTTCAATGCCCAGCTCAGCCAGAGAGGCCGGGTTGGCAAAGCTTGGCGCTTCGGTCATCAGACACGCGGCAGCAGTGGTTTTCGGGAAGGCAATAACATCACGGATGTTATCGGTGCCGGTCAGCAGCATGGTCAGACGGTCAAGACCAAATGCCAGACCCGCGTGTGGAGGCGTGCCGTATTTCAGGGCGTCCAGCAGGAAGCCGAATTTCTCGCGCTGCTCTTGCTCGTTAATGCCGAGAATGCCAAACACGGTCTGCTGCATTTCGCCGCTGTGAATACGCACGGAACCGCCGCCCACTTCGTAGCCGTTGATAACCATATCGTAAGCGTTCGCGACCGCGTCTTCCGGCGCCGCTTTCAGCTCTGCCGCACTCATGTCTTTTGGCGAGGTGAACGGGTGGTGCATTGCGGTCAGACCGCCTTCACCGTCGTCTTCAAACATTGGGAAGTCGATAACCCACAGCGGCGCCCATTTGTTTTCGTCGGTCAGGCTCAGGTCTTTGCCGAGCTTCAGACGCAGCGCGCCCATCGCATCCGCCACGACTTTCTTATTGTCTGCGCCGAAGAAGATCATGTCACCGTCCTGTGCGCCTGTGCGCTCAAGGATCGCTTCCACGATGTCTGCGTTCAGGAATTTCGCTACCGGGCTGGTGATACCTTCCAGACCTTTTGCACGTTCGGTCACTTTAATATAGGCCAGACCTTTCGCACCGTAGATCTTAATGAAGTTACCGTAGTCGTCGATCTGCTTACGGCTCAGGGCCGCACCGCCCGGAACGCGCAGGGCCGCGACGCGACCTTTCGGATCGTTAGCCGGGCCAGCAAATACCGCAAACTCAACGGCTTTCACCAGGTCTGCCACGTCCACCAGCTCCATCGGGTTACGCAGGTCTGGTTTATCAGAACCGTAACGACGCTCGGCTTCGGCGAAGGTCATGATTGGGAAGTCACCCAGCTCAACACCTTTCACGTCGTTCCACAGGCCGCGCACCAGCGCTTCCATCACTTCACGCACCTGCTCGGCGGTCATGAAGGAAGTTTCGACGTCGATCTGTGTAAATTCTGGCTGGCGGTCAGCGCGCAGGTCTTCGTCGCGGAAGCATTTTACGATCTGATAGTAACGGTCGAAGCCGGACATCATCAGTAGCTGTTTGAACAGCTGAGGAGACTGTGGCAGCGCGTAGAATTTGCCTTTATGAACGCGGGACGGAACCAGATAATCGCGCGCGCCTTCCGGCGTGGCTTTGGTCAGCATCGGGGTTTCGATATCGAGGAAACCGTGGTCATCCATAAAACGACGCACCAGGCTGGTGATTTTCGCACGGGTTTTCAGGCGCTGAGCCATCTCCGGGCGACGCAGATCCAGGTAACGATACTTAAGACGCGCTTCTTCAGTGTTGACGTGGTTTGAGTCCAGCGGCAGCGCTTCAGCACGGTTGATGATAACGAGATCAGACGCCAGGACTTCAATCGCACCGGTCGCCATGTCTGCGTTAACGTTTTTTTCGTCACGCGCACGCACGGTGCCGGTGACCTGAATGCAGAACTCATTACGCAGTTCAGAAGCCAGCTTCAACGCCTCTGCACGATCCGGATCGAAGAACACCTGAACGATACCTTCGCGGTCGCGCATATCGATGAAGATAAGGCTACCAAGATCACGACGACGGTTGACCCAACCACACAGGGTAACCTGCTGCCCGACGTGGGACTGACGCAGCTGCCCGCAATATTCTGTACGCATGAGATATCCCTTAATTAGCCGCAGGCTGATTGTCGCCTGTCTTGCAGGCCACGATGTCGCAGCTTTCTGTATGTCACAACTGGATGAAAAAAGGCGGCTATTATACTGGAAATTCCGCCGGACGATAAGAGAGAAGCGCGGCCTGACGCTCGTTTGCTGCACTCTTATTGCGTATTCTCACAAAAATTAACAAAATTATCCGACCGATAACAGGCCATCACGTCGTAAGGTGTAGCCGAAGCTATTCATTTAACTGGAGTTACTATGTTGACACTTGATGCCACCAAAACTGCACTTGTGGTGATTGATTTACAGGAAGGGATCCTCCCCTTTGCCGGTGGCCCACATACCGCTGACGATGTGGTCAGCCGTGCGGCCCGTCTCGCGGAAAAATGCCGTGCCAGCGGTGCGCCTGTTATCATGGTGCGCGTCGGCTGGTCAGTGGATTTCGCCGAAGCGTTGAAACAGCCGGTTGACGCACAGGCTGCCGCGCACGCATTGCCGGACAACTGGTGGACATATCCTCTCTCGCTCGGCAAACGCGACAGCGATATCGAAGTCACCAAACGCCAGTGGGGCGCGTTCTACGGCACCGATCTGGAGCTGCAGCTGCGCCGTCGCGGGATCGACACCATTATCCTGTGCGGGATCTCCACCAACATCGGCGTGGAGTCAACGGCCCGCAACGCCTGGGAGCTGGGTTTTAATCTGGTGATCGCCGAAGATGCCTGCAGCGCGGCATCTGCGGAGCAGCATCATGGCAGCATGACCCACATCTTCCCGCGCATCGGTCGCGTACGTAGCACAAGCGAGATTTTAAGCGCCTTATGATATACGTGGGCCTGCCCCAGTGGTCGCACCCGAAATGGGTGCGTCTGGGCATCACCAGCCTTGAAGAGTATGCCCGACACTTCAACTGTGTCGAGGGTAATACCACGCTGTACGCGCTCCCCAAAGCAGAGATTGTTGAGCGCTGGCGGGAACAAACCACGGACGCGTTTCGCTTCTGCTTTAAATTTCCGGCGACTATCTCCCACAACGCCGCGCTGCGTAACTGCGGTGACTTAACCGAAGAGTTCTTTACGCGCATGTCCCCGCTGGCCAACCGAATTGGCCAATACTGGCTCCAGCTTCCCGCAACCTTTGGCCCACGCGATTTGCCCGCGCTGTGGCAGTTTCTGGATGTTCTGCCCCGTGAATTCACCTATGGCGTAGAAGTCCGACACCAGGACTTCTTTGCGAAAGGTGAGGCCGAACGCGCGCTCAATCGCGGTCTTCTTGAACGTTCCATTAACCGGGTGATCCTCGATAGCCGCCCGGTACACAGCGCAATTCCTCATAATGAGGCTATTGTAGATGCCCAGCGCAAGAAGCCAAAAGTTCCGGTGCACGCCATCGTGACCGCGCAAAATCCAATGGTCAGGTTCATCGGCAGTGATAACATGCAGCAAAATCAGGATATGTTCGCCGTCTGGCTGCAAACGTTAGCGAAATGGGAGCAAACAACCACGCCCTATCTTTTCCTGCACACTCCAGACATTGCCCAGGCTCCCGAACTGGTCGATGCTCTCTGGCAGGCCTTGCAGGCCGCGGTACCGTCCGTCGGCAGCGCCCCTTCTATTCCACAACAATCTTCTCTTTTTTGAGGAAGGCACTTATCATAGAGAGGTGCCATCTGCCAAATAACAGGGAGTTTGTATGGTCAGCGCGCTGTATGCGGTGTTAGGTGCATTACTGCTGATTAAGTTTTCATTTGATGTTGTGCGCCTGAGAATGCAATACCGCGTCTCCTACGGTGACGGTGGTTTTTCCGAACTGCAGAGCGCCATTCGCATTCACGGTAACGCGGTTGAATACATTCCCGTCGCGCTGATCCTGCTGCTGTTTATGGAAATGAACGGGGCAGAAACCTGGATGGTGCACGTCTGCGGCCTGCTCCTGATTGCGGGTCGGTTAATGCATTATTACGGCTACCACCACCGCGTATTTCGCTGGCGTCGTTCCGGCATGAGCGCGACCTGGTGTTCGCTTGTGCTGATGGTGCTGGCTAACCTTTGGTATATGCCGTGGGAGTTGGTTTTCTCCTTCCGTTAGCGCACAATACGCCCCTTTATTTTTCCCGGATTTTTACGTTATGTCAGATCGCGACACGCTTTTTTCCGCGCCTATCGCCAGCCTGGGCGACTGGACCTTTGATGAACGGGTAGCCGAAGTCTTCCCGGATATGATCCAGCGCTCTGTTCCCGGTTACTCCAATATTATTTCTATGATCGGCATGCTGGCTGAACGTTTCGTTCAACCCGGCACGCAGGTCTATGATCTGGGCTGTTCGCTCGGCGCGGCAACGCTGTCGATCCGTCGTAACGTACGTCAGGATGACTGCAAAATCATTGCCGTCGATAACTCTCCGGCCATGGTCGAACGCTGTCGACGCCACATTGACGCCTATAAAGCGCCCACCCCTGTCGAGGTGGTGGAAGGCGATATTCGTGATATCGAGATCAAAAACGCGTCGATGGTGGTACTGAATTTTACCCTGCAGTTCCTGGTACCTGAAGACCGCCAGCTGCTGCTGGACAAAATTTATAAAGGTCTGAATCCCGGCGGCGCGCTGGTGCTCTCAGAGAAGTTTAGCTTTGAAGACGCTAACGTAGGCGAACTGCTGTTCAACATGCACCACGATTTCAAGCGTGCGAACGGCTACAGCGAGCTGGAGATCAGCCAGAAGCGCAGCATGCTCGAAAACGTGATGCTGACGGACTCCGTTGAAACCCACAAGGCGCGCCTGCGCAAAGCGGGATTTGAGCACAGTGAACTGTGGTTCCAGTGCTTTAACTTTGGCTCTCTGGTGGCGCTGAAAGCTGAGGATGCAGCATGATTGAGTTCGGCAACTTCTATCAGCTGATTGCAAAAAATCACCTCTCCCACTGGCTGGAAACCCTGCCTGCGCAAATCGCCACCTGGCAGCGCGATCAGCAGCATGGGCTGCTAAAGCAGTGGTCCAACGCGGTGGAGTTTCTGCCGGAACTGACGCCACACCGCCTGGATCTGCTGCACAGCGTGACGGCGGAAAGTAAAGAGCCACTCCCTGCCGGGCAGATAAACCGCATCGAGACCCTGATGCGTAACCTGATGCCGTGGCGCAAAGGGCCGTTCTCGCTGTACGGTGTGGACATTAATACCGAATGGCGCTCAGACTGGAAATGGGATCGCGTTCTGCCACATCTTTCAGACCTGAGCGGGCGTACCATTCTGGACGTGGGCTGCGGCAGCGGTTACCACATGTGGCGCATGATTGGCGCAGGTGCCCATCTGGCCGTCGGTATCGACCCGATGCAGCTGTTCCTGTGCCAGTTTGAAGCGGTGCGTAAACTGCTGGGCAACGACCAGCGCGCGCACCTGCTGCCGCTGGGCATTGAGCAACTCCCTGCCCTGAAAGCCTTTGATACCGTCTTCTCCATGGGTGTGCTGTACCACCGTCGTTCACCGCTTGAACATCTCTGGCAACTGAAAGATCAGCTGGTCAGCGGCGGCGAACTGGTGCTGGAAACGCTGGTGATTGACGGTGATGAACATGCCGTTCTGGTGCCGGGCGATCGCTACGCGCAGATGCGTAACGTCTATTTCATCCCTTCCGCGCTGGCGCTGAAGAACTGGCTGGAAAAATGCGGGTTTGTGGATGTGCGGATTGCGGATGTCAGCGTGACCTCTCTCGAAGAACAGCGCCGCACCGACTGGATGATCACCGAATCGCTGGAGCAGTTCCTCGACCCGGCCGACCACAGCAAAACCATTGAAGGCTATCCTGCCCCGATGCGTGCGGTGTTGATTGCAACGAAGCCGTAGCCTTTTAGCCGGGTAGCGGCTGCGCCTTACCCGGCCTACCTCGCTTTCGTAGGCCCGGTAAGCGCAGCGCCACCGGGCGCAGGCGAAAAAAAGGCCCCTGTTGAAATTGCAGGGGCCTGGTACAAGCAAGCATCATATTGGGCGACATGATGCGCGGTAAAAATCGGTACGTTGCTACACGTGATGACGTTCAATCAACGATTTCATTACCGCAACCGACTCTCCATCTACACCGTAGCGTGAGTACTCATCCGCTTCAGCATCCGTCGACATAGACAACCCTGTATTGCGATAACGCATGGGTGACGGTATCCATTGACCTGCCGAGCTGTGAAGCTCTTCTACCCCTGCGTCTAAAAACAGTTCCAGATTGCTGGCGCGTACTCCTGCGCCCGCCATGATTATTGGAACACCGGAATGTGCTTTTAGTTCCGTAATTAATTGCAGTCCTTTTTCAGCTGACGACTGCTGACCCGATGTCAAAATGCGCGCCACGCCAAGTTCTCCAAGCGTTTCAAAGGCCTGAAGCGGATCTTTACACATATCAAATGCACGATGAAAAGTGACGGCCAGCCCCTGCGCGGCGCTCATGACCTGACGCATGCGCGGTATATCAATATTGCCGTCTTCATCCAGCAGACCGGTTACCAGCCCCGGGAACCCCAGTTCCCGAACGAGCGCGATATCATCAAGCATGGCACTGAACTCGCCCGCCGTGTAACAAAAATCACCGCCGCGCGGACGAATAATCGGGTGAACGGGAATCGTGACGGCCTGACGGGCAGACTTCAACACCCCGAAAGAGGGTGTCAGCCCGCCCTCTTTCGGTGCCGCGCACAGTTCAATGCGATCCGCACCCTTCTCCTGCGCGGTCACGGCACACTCCACGCTGTAACAACAAATCTCCAGCAGCGCCATTTAATCCTCCTTAATTTCCACTCAACGAACCATCATGTCACGCCATCCCTTTTCGGTCCCGGCCTGAACTCACAACTCTTACGCTTCACTGGCAACGATCTGTTCGATCGTCCACGGATGAAACTTCACCGTGACCTGTCCGTCAGTAACGGCAAGCGTGGGATTGGGTAAACGCTCGCGCTCACCTTTTGGTGAACTCGTTTTCACATAGATACCCGGCTGGCTTAAGCCCTCGTCGGATAACAGCGCCAGCGCGCGCGCATTCAGCGTTTCAGGCTCGCCCGGCAATACAATTTCGATGTGCTCCCAGCCTTCATGCGGATAGCGTTTTTCGCCCGGCCACGGCAGTTCAACCACGGTGAACTGCCAGTGCGCGACACGCACTGGTTCATGCAGTTTAAACAGGCAGATTGGGCGACCGTTAATGATATTCTCAGAAAGCAGTTCACCGCACTGCTCGAAACCGCGACGCCAGCGCTCGGCTGTCGCATTCTGATGACAGCGCAGAGAGATGTGATCGGCCTCAAGCGGTGCGATATCCAGACCCAGGCGGGTGGCAAGTTCTGTGAACGCCTGAGTGAAGCGCGGTAAATCTGCGGAAATATCATGCAGTTCGTCAATTGTTTGCCAGTTCGCCATAGGTCAGTCTCTTATCATGTCGCAAAGCCGCTAATTTACTCTGTTCCCCTCTTTCGACCAACCGCAGAATAGGGGTTTTTACGACTGCATGATTATGCACACCTTCTTAGCCTGGATTCTGTACTATCTTCAGCCCCCGCAATGCTGACGCCAGAGGGCATTTGCAGTATACTCCCGCCCTAAATTCTTTAACGGGCGCGGGTCGTTGTTCCCCCGCACCAAAAACGTAAGGTATCCAGGTGAATATTCAGGCTCTTCTCTCAGAAAAAGTCAGTCAGGCACTGATTGCCGCAGGTGCGCCTGCGGATTGCGAACCGCAGGTTCGTCAGTCAGCAAAAGTACAGTTTGGCGACTATCAGGCTAATGGCGTGATGGCAGTGGCTAAAAAACTGGGCATGCCGCCGCGACAGCTCGCTGAGCAGGTACTGACGCATCTGGATCTCACCGGGATTGCCAGTAAGACTGAAATCGCCGGTCCGGGCTTTATCAACATCTTCCTGGAGCCTGCGTTCCTGGCAAGCCACGTTGACGCGGCGCTGAAATCAGACCGTCTGGGCGTTTCCCAGCCGAAGGCGCAGACCATCGTGATCGACTACTCCGCGCCAAACGTGGCAAAAGAGATGCACGTTGGTCACCTGCGCTCCACCATTATCGGCGACGCCTCCGTGCGTACCAATGAATTCCTCGGCCATAAAGTGATCCGTGCGAACCACGTAGGCGACTGGGGAACCCAGTTCGGTATGCTGATTGCTTACCTGGAAAAACAGCAGCAGGAAAACGCAGGCGAGATGGCACTGGCGGACCTGGAAGGGTTCTACCGTGAAGCCAAAAAACACTACGACGAAGACGAAGCCTTTGCCGAGCGCGCGCGCAGCTACGTAGTAAAACTGCAGGGCGGCGACACATACTTCCTCGAGATGTGGCGCAAGCTGGTTGACATCACCATGTCCCAGAACCAGCTGACCTATAACCGCCTGAACGTCACCCTGACCCGCGACGACGTGATGGGTGAAAGCCTCTACAACCCAATGCTGCCTGGCATTGTGGCAGACCTGAAAGCCAAAGGTCTGGCGGTAGAGAGCGAAGGTGCAACGGTGGTATTCCTTGATGAGTACAAAAACAAGGAAGGCGAACCGATGGGCGTCATCATCCAGAAAAAGGATGGCGGCTATCTTTACACCACCACCGATATCGCCTGTGCGAAATACCGTTACGAAACCCTGCATGCTGACCGCGTGCTGTATTACATCGACTCCCGCCAGCACCAGCACCTGATGCAGGCATGGACCATCGTGCGTAAAGCCGGTTACGTGCCGGATTCCGTACCGCTGGAACACCACATGTTCGGCATGATGCTGGGTAAAGACGGTAAGCCGTTCAAAACCCGCGCGGGCGGCACCGTTAAGCTCTCCGACCTGCTGGACGAAGCGCTGGAACGCGCCCGTCGCCTGGTCGCGGAGAAGAACCCGGACATGCCTGCCGACGAGCTGGAAAAACTGGCTAACGCTGTCGGTATCGGCGCGGTGAAATACGCGGATCTGTCCAAGAACCGTACCACCGACTATATCTTCGACTGGGATAACATGCTGGCATTCGAAGGCAACACTGCACCCTATATGCAGTATGCCTACACCCGCGTGCTCTCCGTATTCCGTAAAGCCAATATCGACGAAAGCGTGCTGGCGAACGCCACGGTGAATATTACTGAAGATCGCGAAGCGCAGCTGGCAGCGCGTCTGCTGCAGTTTGAAGAGACGCTGACGGTTGTGGCGCGTGACGGTACGCCGCACGTGATGTGTGCTTACCTGTACGATCTGGCAGGTCTGTTCTCCGGCTTCTACGAGCACTGCCCTATCCTGTCGGCAGAAAGCGAAGCGGTTCGCAACAGCCGCCTGAAGCTGGCGCAGCTGACGGCGAAGACCCTGAAGCTGGGTCTGGATACCCTGGGTATCGAAACCGTAGAACGTATGTAAAAACAAAACCCGGCGCAAGCCGGGTTTTGTTTTGTAGCCCCGGTAAGCGCAGCGCCACCGGGGATATCCACAGGTTCAGAAATATTTCCGCAAATACTCAGTCAGACACAGTATCGCCATCGCCTGCCCGTACGGCATCGACGTCAGCGGGATCTGGCGATAAAACTCAAGATCGCTTCCCATCCCCGTACCGAATGACGTTTGCAGCAGTTCCCCTTCCGGCGAGATATTTTTCACGATACCGCGAATCGCTTTTTCTGCCACTTCGGCATACTCCGCGCCAACGTAACGCTTGCGCACCGCCTTCAGGATGCCGTAAGCAAACCCGGCGGTAGCCGATGCTTCAAGATACGAATTAGGATCGTCGAGCAGCGTATGCCACAGCCCACTCTCATCCTGACATTTCGCCAGCGCCGCAACCTGCGCGTTCAGCACCTGCACCAGATAGCGTCGCACGGCGTTGTTTTCCGGCAGATCTACCAGCTCGAGGAAGTCCGGGATCACGATAGTGAGCCAGCTGTTGCCGCGCGCCCAGCGGGCATTGGCGAAGTTATGGTTGCCGTCGTAGCTCCAGCCGTGGAACCACAGGCCGGTCTCCCGATCCATCAGGTTTTGCACGTGCAGCAGGAACTGATAGACCGCCTCTTCAACGTACTCCGGCTTATTGAGCAGCTTGCCGATTTTCGCCAGCGGCAAAACCGTCATCATCAGCGTATCGTCCCACATCTGCTGATGGTTCTCTTCCGCGAGGGTGATGTGCTGCATGCCACCGTGTTCGGTGCGCGGCATCTCATTCATCGCCCATTCCGCCCAGCTTTCCAGCCACGGCAGCCAGGCCGGGTTTTTCGTCTCTTCGTAGCGATAGGCCAGCGTCAGGAACGGCGACATGGTATTCACGTTTTTGGTGGTTGCGCCTTCCGCAAAACGGTCGGCAAACCAGCCGTCGATAATCTCGCGCATAACGTCGTCGCCGGTCTGGCAGTAGTACTGCCAGATCCCATACAGGCCGACGCCGTGCGTCCATTCCCATCCGGCCCAGCCTTTGGTGTCGATTACGCGCCCGTCGTCCAGCCGCAGCAAAAATTGCCCCGTTTTGTCGTGGATATTGACCAGGTTATGCGTCACCTTTTGAATCAGCGACTTCAGCTCGTCCCGGGCGATAAAGCGCTCGGGTTGACGCAGTAACGGGCTATGTTTGACAGGCCAAACTTTCATCATCTTAACCTCTGTTGTATGTCGAATTCAGTACCGCGCGATCCTTCAGCGAAGGTGCCGCCGGTTTATTACGATTCAGATAACCAATATTGTTGTTGCCCCACAGTGACTCGTAAGGTATGCCCGCCAGCATTTCCACTGTCTCGCGGGCCTGTGGCGTAGCGGCTTCTGGCATCGCCCGGCCGGACTCGCGCATTTTGGCGGTCTCTTCGCGCAGCGTGCTGTGGGTCTGCAAATTGAGCTTGAAGCGCAGGGAAACGAGGAAGCCGCAGAACAGCACCAGAATGGTGCCCACGCTCAGGATCATCAGAATCGTGTGGCTCACTTCCGCAGGCTGCACTTTCTGACCGCTGACAAAGCCGGACATCTGCATCACGATGCCCACCAGCATCACCGCACCGGCCTGTGACGCCTTACGGGTCAGGGTCATGATGCCCGCGAAGATCCCCTCGCGGCGCTGGCCGGTGATCACTTCATCCACGTCGGCAATGTAGGTGTAGGTGTTCCACGGGACGTAGTTGATACCGCCGCGACCGAGGCCCGCCACCGCAGAGATCAGCAACAGCAGAGAGTAAACGTCGCTCAGACCCGCGTAGTAGAGCACGGCGTAAGAAATTGATGCCAGACCAAACAGCACCACCACCATGCGGTAAGACGGCGCAGGCCCGAAGCGAATGCACAGCGGGATCATCCCGATTACGGCCAGGAACTGGAAGATGGCCATCGTGCCCAGCAGGTTGGACGCCATAGAGGCTTCTTGCATCAGTACGAACACCACGTAGTAAGTGAACACCGCGTTAAAGACGTCCTGCGCGATGTATCCACCGAGGTACATACCCAGATGCTGGCGGAAAATCTTGATACGCAGCGTCGAGCTTAACTCCACGAACAGACGGTTCAGGCTCTGGCCCAGCGTCAGCTTCTTCTTCTCCTCTTCTGCACGCAGCGCCGCTTCAGACCACTCCTCACGCGGGCGCTCCCAGGTAAAGAACCAAACGAAGGTCAGCATCAGCGCGCAAAGCACGGAGAAAACCAGGCTTGCGTAGAAGAAGGAAACCGCGTTGTCTTTCCCGAAATGGGTCAGCAGGATCCCCGGCAGGAAGGAGGCCAGAATGGCGGACATCTGCGCCATAGAGATACGCGCCCCGGAGAACTTGGTTTTCTGTTTAAAGTCATCGGTCATTTCCGGTACCAGCGTTTCGTACGGCACCAGAATCATGGTGTAGACAATATCAAACACCAGATAGGTCAGCAGGTAGTACCAGAAGCTCATGTCCCCTACCCACATCAGCGAGTAGCTGAACACGCACGGAATCCCCAGCAGGATAAAGAACTTACGGCGACCAAAGCGCTTACCGAGCCAGGTTGTACCAAAGTTATCGGTCAAAAAGCCCATCAGCGGGCTGACAACGGCATCCAGCACCCTTGCGGCGGCAAAGATGAACGTTGCTTCAATCGGGGTGAGTCCACAGAAGGTGGTATAAAAATACAAAAGCCAGGCCGCCGTCAGCGCAGTGGTACCCGCGCCGAGGAAATCACCTGACCCGTAAGCAAGATAATTTGCGAGTCCAATTTTACGTGTTTTCATTGCCGTCAACCCTAATCAGTTTTGGGAGACTCCCTGTAAGCAAACCTCGTCCGGGAGTTTTTACACGGCTACAGTAAAAGTATCGACTTGTTGATACCTTTCTGTTTCTGCCATCGCACAGAGGTGAATGGCAAAAATGCAAAGAGTGTCGTCACGCGTGTCACTGATTTATAAAACAGCGTTTCTATTGCATCAAAAGGCGAGGTCAATTTTGCGAGCCAGCCATCAGATTTGCCTGAAGGCTGGCGAAAAGGCAGGCAGTTAACGGTAGTTGACGATGACGGAATTGCGCTGAACCTTCAGCGCCGGGATCAGGCGACCGCCACCCGGCAACTCCCAGATAAAGCGTAAAGGCTCGACGGCGGGCACACCGTTGAACGCCTGGGTCGTTCCGCTTTCACCGTCTATTTCGGTACAGCGCGTCTGAGAGCAGAGACGCACCCGCAGCCCGGCGGGCGTTGGGCCAATCAGCGTATAGTTCCAGACCACCAGCGTCATGAGGCCAGAAGCCGGTTCCGGCGGCGACAGCGGACGCGAAGACATTGCCACCCCGCGATGGCTTAGCGTGACGCCCATGCTGCTGGCCTGCCACGTTCCCTCACCTGCGGCCTGCGCCGCCAGCGGGAAAAGGAGTACCCATAGCCACTTCCGCATTATTTTCCTCCAATGGTCGCCGTCATACGAATGTGGCGATTGTCCGACAGCTCCATATTCGACAGCACCACCAGCTGGTTCAGACTACGGCGCAGGAAGCGTGAAAGCAGCGGCCTCAGTGCATGATTCACCAGCAGGACCGGCGGCGCACCCAGCATCTCCTGACGCGCCAGCGCCTCCTGCGTCTGCGCCAGCAAGCGGTCGGCCAGACCCGGCTCAAGGCCACCACCACCCTGCAACGCCTGCAGCAACAGACGCTCAAGCGGCGTATCGAGGCCAATCACCTGCACTTCTCCGGTGCCTGGGAACCACTGCTGGGTGATCGCACGGCCCAGCGCCACGCGTACCACCGCCGTCAGCTCGTGCGGATCGCTTTGCAGCGGCGCGTGCTCGGCCAGTGTTTCCAGGATGGTGCGCATATCGCGGATCGGCACCTTCTCATCAAGCAGGTTTTGCAGCACCTTGTGCAGCGTGGTCAACGTCAGCACGCCCGGAACCAGATCTTCCGTCAGCTTCGGCATCTCCTGCGTCACGCGGTCAAGCAACTGCTGCGCTTCCTGACGCCCAAACAGCTCGGCGGAGAACTGCCCAATCAGGTGGTTGAGGTGGGTCGCCACCACGGTACTGGCTTCAACAACGGTATAGCCCTGAATCTGCGCCTGCTCTTTCAGGGCGCTCTCAATCCAGATAGCCGCCAGGCCAAAGGCCGGATCGATGGTTTGCTCGCCCGGCAGCGTGCCCGCGGCGGTGCCGGGGTTAATCGCCAGCCAGCGGCCCGGATAGGCATCACCACTGCCAATTTCGACACCTTTCATCAGAATGCGGTAGCGCGCGGGCGGCAGATCCATATTGTCGCGAATGTGAACAACCGGCGGCAGGAAGCCCATATCCTGGGCGAATTTTTTACGGATACTGCGAATACGCCCCAGCAGTTCGCCATCCTGCTGGAAGTCCACCATCGGGATCAGGCGATAGCCCACTTCCATCCCCAGAGAATCTTCCAGCTGCACGTCGTTCCAGGTGGCCTCCACGGCCTGGGTATTTTCCGGCATTTTCACCGGCGCCGGCTCTGCCGCCGGTTTCATTTCACGTCCGCGCATCCACCAGGCCAGGCCCAGCAGGCCCGCGGTGAACAGCAGGAACACCAGGTTTGGCATTCCCGGCACCATGCCGAGCAGGCCTAACACCGCCGCCGACAGCAGCATCACGCGGGGGTTGCTGAACAGCTGCCCCACCATCTGCTCACCCACGTCCTGATCGGTACTCACGCGGGTGACGATTACGCCTGCTGCGGTCGAGATAACCAGCGCCGGGATCTGGGCGACCAGACCGTCACCGATGGTCAGCAGCGTATAGCTTTCCGCCGCGTGGCCCATGTCCATCCCGTGCTGAAGGACGCCGACCAGCAGCCCCCCGACCACGTTGATGACCATGATCAGGATGCCCGCGATGGCATCACCGCGCACAAACTTACTCGCACCGTCCATCGAACCGTAGAAGTCCGCTTCCTGCGTCACCTCCGCGCGGCGCTTTTTCGCTTCATCTTCTGCGATAAGCCCGGCGTTCAGGTCGGCGTCGATCGCCATCTGCTTGCCCGGCATCCCGTCCAGCACAAAGCGCGCGCCGACTTCCGCGATACGCCCCGCACCTTTGGTGATAACCATAAAGTTGATGATCACGAGGATGACAAACACCACGATACCGATGGCAAAGTTACCGCCCACGAGGAAGTGGCCAAACGCCTCAACCACTTTACCCGCCGCCGCCGCGCCGGTATGACCTTCCATCAGGATGATACGGGTAGACGCCACGTTCAGCGCCAGTCGCAGGAGCGTGGTAAACAGCAGAATGGTCGGGAACGCCGCAAATTCCAGGGTACGCTGGGTGAACATTGCCACCAGCAGCACCATGATGGACAACGCAATGTTGAATGTGAAAAGCAGATCGAGAATGAACGCCGGGAGCGGCAGTACCATCATCGACAGAATTAGCAGGATGAGAATCGGCCCGGCAAGGATCTGCCATTGGGTCGATTTCAGGTTGCCGGGCAGGCGCAACATTGCCACCAGATTAGCCATCAGTGTCCTTCTCGTTCAAAAAATCCAGCGCGTCAGGCACCGGAAGGTTTTCAGGTTTCACAGGTCGTTGACCGCCAGCCAGACGCCAGCGTTTTAATTGCCATACCCAGGCCAGCACTTCCGCCACGGCGGCATAAAGTTGTCCTGGGATCTGCTGCCCAATTTCCGCATGGCGGTATAAGGCACGCGCCAGCGGTGGCGCTTCAAGAATGGGGACGCGGTTCTCCGTCGCGATTTCACGGATACGCAGCGCGATAAGCCCAGCCCCCTTTGCCACCACTTTTGGCGCACTCATTTTGTTTTCGTCATACTGCAGCGCAACGGAATAGTGGGTCGGGTTGGTGACAATCACATCGGCTTTAGGTACGTCTTCCATCATGCGTCGACGAGCAGCCGCACGCTGCATTTGGCGGATACGCCCTTTCACGTGCGGGTCACCTTCCATCTGCTTATATTCGTCACGAATATCCTGACGCGACATGCGCAGCTTCTTGAAGTGGCTATAGAGCTGGAAGATGACGTCGAAGCCCACCATCGGGATGATGCTCAGCACCACCAGCAGCGAACAAAGCCCGATGAGGTTCATGGCGTTGCGCATGGCGCTGAGCGGCGATTCGCTGATCAGGCGCATCATGTCAGGCCAGTTATGCCACAGATAAAACCCGGCAGCGCTGCCCATCAGGGTCGATTTGAGGATGGCTTTAACCAGCTCAGCCCCGGTCTGGGCCGAAAACATACGTGCTATACCGGGAAACGGGTTGAGTTTAGAAAACTTGGGCTGCAGTGATTTGCCACTGAACACCAGACCACCCAGCATGATCGGCGACACTATCGCCACCAGCACCACGCCGGTAATCAGCGGCAGTAAGGCGGTCATTGCGCCTTTAATCAGAATAATGATTTGCCCCAGAATGAGATTGGGATCGTTGACCATGCTGTGGTCAAAACGTAACCCAGAAGAGAGCATCCCCGCCAGTTTACGGGCGAGCGACTCCCCACCCAGCCAGATAATGCACACGCCTACGATAAGGATCAGCAGGGATGTCAGTTCTCGGGATCGGGGGATCTGCCCTTCCTCACGCGCTTTTTCAAGTCGGTGGGGTGTGGGGGCTTCCGTTTTGTCGTCGTTCTCTTCTGCCACAGTGCATGCTCAGCCCATTACGTCATGGGTATCATGCCAGCACAGAGAAAATCCAATGGCGGGAAAAGCCCGTTTATTCGGGCTCTTTTCGGAGATTCTTGATTTTGCCGCCTCGGGCCGCGTTAACAATCTGAGGCGGCAGACATGCTTAGAAGCCGAGGCTGTCCAGCAGGTCGTCCACCTGGTCCTGGCTTGCCACAACGCCCGCTTTGGTGGCGTCGAGCTGTGGGCCATTGAGCAGGCTTTCGTTCTCGCGTTTCGGACGGGCAGCCGGTTCCGGGATGTTCTCCAGCAGCACCATCAGCAGCTGACGTTCAATCTCCTGAATCACATCCATCATGCGCTTGATAACCTGACCGGTGAGGTCCTGGAAATCCTGCGCCATCATGATGTCCAGCAGCTGTGCGTTTGTGAAACTGGTGTGGCCCGGCACATCGCCCAGGAACTGGCGGGTATCGGTCACCAGCTCGCGCGCGTCAGCCAGCTCGATAGGGTTTTCAAACCACTCATCCCAGCGCTGGGTCAGCGCTTTCGCACCCTTCTCCATCGCGTCCTGGTGCGGCTGTGACGCTTCAACGCTGTTCAGCGCACGTTCAGCGGCCTGCGCGGTCATCTGCACAACGTAGTCCAGACGGTCACGCGCATCAGGAATCGCTTCTGCTGCTTCGGCGATAGCCTGATCCAGTCCCAGTTCACGCAGGCTGTCGCGCAGCATGCGCGTCAGGCTACCAATGCGGGCGATAATGTCGCTCGGTGAATGTTCTTCAACGGGTTTCATAGCAGGTTGCAACATATCCATCACCTCACATGCCGAGTTTCTCGAAGATCTTGCCGAGCTTCTCTTCCAGGGTTGCTGCAGTGAATGGCTTCACCACATAGCCGCTTGCGCCCGCCTGGGCTGCTGCAATGATGTTCTCTTTTTTCGCTTCTGCGGTCACCATCAGCACCGGCAGTGACGCCATACCGGCATCGGCACGAATGGTTTTCAACAGTTCCAGACCATCCATGTTCGGCATGTTCCAGTCGGAAATCACAAAACCAAAGCCACCCGCCTGCAGTTTGTTCAGCGCATCAACGCCGTCTTCTGCTTCTTCAACGTTGTTGAAGCCCAGCTCTTTCAGCAGGTTACGCACGATGCGACGCATGGTGGAAAAGTCATCCACAACCAAAAATCTGAGCTCTTTGTCCGCCATAAAACTACACTCCTCTTTAAATACGTATTGCCTGTCCGGCACTGATTTTCGCCAGCATCTGCTGGCTTACCTGGCTAAGATCGACCACTTCGCTCACGCCACCCATATTGATGGCCTCGCGCGGCATGCCGAACACCACACAACTTGCTTCATTCTGCGCAATCGTCCAGGCGCCAGCCTGGTGCATCGCAAGCATTCCGGCGGCACCGTCGTTGCCCATCCCCGTCAGGATCACCCCCACGGCGTTGCGCCCCGCATGTTTCGCCACCGAATGAAACAGCACATCCACCGACGGACGGTGCCGGTTAACCGGCGGTCCGTCATGAATTTTGATTTGATAGTTCGCGCCGCTGCGCGACAGCTCCATATGCTTATCGCCCGGCGCGATGTACGCGTGTCCCGGAAGCACGCGCTCGCCGTCTTCCGCCTCTTTCACGCTGATCTGACACAGTTTGTTCAGACGTTCAGCGAACGAGCGGGTAAATCCCGGCGGCATATGCTGCGTAATGAGAATACCCGGACTTGATAGCGGCAATGGCTGGAGTACATGACGAATTGCCTCTGTTCCTCCGGTTGACGCCCCAATCACCAGCAGTTTTTCCGAGCTGAGTAACGGACCGGCCTTCAGTGTTGCCGGTGCCGACATTGGTTTGTGCGCCGCAAGCTTCGCCCGGGACGCGGTGCGGATCTTCTCAGCAATCATCTCGCTGTAGGCCAGCATCCCTTCGCGGATGCCGAGCTGAGGCTTGGTGACAAAGTCCACTGCCCCCAGTTCGAGCGCGCGCAGGGTGATTTCCGAGCCTTTCCCGGTCAGGGAGGAGACCATCACCACCGGCATCGGGCGCAGGCGCATTAATTTTTCAAGGAAATCGATGCCATCCATGCGCGGCATTTCGACATCCAGCGTCAGTACGTCGGGGTTATATTTTTTAATTAAATCCCGCGCTACCAGAGGATCGGGGGCGGTCGCCACCATCTCCATATCGCTGTGGCTATTGATGATTTCAGTCATGATCTGGCGCATCAGCGCCGAATCATCGACAGACAATACCCTGATTTTACTCATGCTTTTTCCTTACTCAGCGCATATACCGTTTGCCCACGCAGGCTAAACTCACGCACGAGGTTGCTGAAGTTTTCCGAGTGCCCGGCAAACAGTAAACCGTCAGGCTTGAGCAACGGAACAAAGCGACGCAAAATGTCCTGCTGCGTCGTTTTATCAAAATAGATCATAACGTTACGGCAAAAAATGGCGTCGAATGGACCCGGCACGTTGTACTGCTTATCCAGCAGGTTAACGGGCGCGAATTCGACGCAGTTCGCCAGCTCCTGGCGTACGCGTACCAGGCCTTCATGCGGGCCAGTGCCGCGCATGAAGTAACGCTGCAGCTGCTGAGGCGACAGCGTTTTCAGTTCGTCCTGGCGATAAACACCGTTACGCGCCTTCTCCAGCACCTCGGTGTCGATATCGCTGGCGTAGACTTTCCAGCGTCCGGGCGCCATGCCCAACGTGTCTGCAAGGGTGATCGCCAGCGAGTACGGCTCTTCACCCGTCGAGGCGGCCGCACTCCAGACGCGATACTCGCCGCTGCGTCGACGCGCGTGGTCCGCCAGCACCGGGAAGTGGTGAGCTTCACGGAAAAATGCCGTCAGGTTGGTGGTTAATGAGTTAATAAAAGCCTGCCATTCGGCGCTGTTCTGGTTCGCTTCAAGCATGCTCAAATAGCGACCAAAATCATCCAGCCCAAGCGTGCGCAAGCGCCGCACCAGCCGGTTGTAGACCATGTCTCGCTTATGATCCGCAAGCACGATCCCCGCACGCTGGTAGATTAACTGACATATCCGACGAAAATGCGCGTCGGACAGCGCGAGGCGCTGTGTCATCTGTAACAATAATGACGTTTGCCCTGAGGGCGTGGGTGATGTCATAGCGCCTTCTTAATCACATTCAGGATACAACTGGCACGGCCTGCGACCGCCCGACTTCTGTTACTGCTTCAACGTGCTCTTTGACATTAAACACCGCGACCAGCCCGGTGAGATGGTCGGCCTGGTTTGCCAGTTGATCGGTCGCGGCTGCCGCCTCTTCCACTAACGACGCGTTCTGCTGCGTGACCTGATCCATCTGGCTGACGGCCTGGGCCACCTGCTCGATCCCACGGCGCTGCTCATCCGACGCCGAGGCGATTTCACCCATGATGTCGTTAACCCGGGTGACGGAGGTGACAATCTCGGTCATGGTTTTCGCCGCCGTATCGACCAGGGCAGAACCCTGCTGCACACGGGAGACCGACTCTTCTATCAGCCCTTTAATCTCTTTCGCCGCGTTGGCGCTGCGGCTCGCCAGGTTGCGCACTTCGCCCGCAACGACCGCAAATCCGCGCCCCTGCTCGCCCGCACGCGCCGCTTCAACGGCGGCGTTGAGCGCCAGAATATTGGTCTGGAACGCGATACCGTCAATCACGCTGATGATGTCGCCAATTTTCTGCGAACTGGCGGCGATATCCTGCATGGTGCTGGCCACGTGAGAGGCCTGGTCGCCCCCTCGCTTCGCCGTCATCGCCGCCTGTTTTGACAGATCCGACGCCTGACGCGCGTTGTCGGCGTTCTGGCTTACCGTCGCGGTCAGCTGTTCCATACTGGCCGCCGTCTGCGCCAGCGAGGCCGCCTGCTGTTCGGTGCGGGATGAGAGATCGTTATTGCCAGCTGCAATCTCTGAGATCCCGGTGTGCATGGCATAACTGCCCTGCCGCACGTCGCTCACCGTTTCCCGCAGCGATCCCTGCATCGCCTTCAGGCTGGCAAAGATGGCCGAAATTTCGTTCTTCCCGTACACCGCCACCGGACGCGCAAGGTTGCCTTTTGCAATGCTGTCGAAGTGGCTGCTGATAATCGCCAGCGGTTGCACAATCATCTTGCGTGCCCAGAACAACGCGCCGCCGGTCAGCAACCCCGCCAGAATCACGACCACGGCAAAGATGACGCCCGACATGTGATAGCTGGTACGGCTCGCTTCACCGGCACGCTGAACAGACTGGTTAATATCCTGCTGCCACGCGTTAAAGCTGCCGTCAAACGCTGCCTGAGACGCCTGTACCGGCGCGGTCATGAAATCCGAAAGCTGGTTGTTCTCAAGCCAGGTCGCCTGGTGGTCCAGATCGCTGTACCACTGTTCAAAATTCTTTTTCATGGCCGCTTTCAGCGCTTTCTCTTTCTCGCTGTCGGTGGCCTGCGCCGTGAAGGCTTTAAACTGTGCGTCAGCCTGCTTCAGGCTGTCGCGCGCGGTCGCCATCAGCGCCTTGATGTCATCCGGCGGATAGCTCAGCGCGGTCAAGGTTCCCGCCTTGTTCAGCACAGTGCTTGCCTGCAACAGCACGGCACGGATTTGTGCCAGCGCGGAGCGCTGCTGATTACTCGTCTCGACTTCCTGCAAATTCTGATAACCATCGCGAAACGCCCAAAAAGACAACCCGTTACTGCCAACCTGCAACACACCGCAAAGGATCAGAATCAAAAACAGTGTGGTCGAGATACGAATACGATTTAACATCCACGCTCCCATCAAGCGGCAAGCAGCCGCGGTTTAATTGTCAGTCAAAATGTTTCCCAGTTTTCTTCTTGTCCGGTCGTCGTGGTACGCGCAGGTGTTGCTGCCGTTGCTGCGGCGGGCGCACGATACATCGTATGTGAATCGACCGTTTTTGCTGCGAGTGAAGCGAGACGAAACGCCGAGACGGCCATCTTCAGACGGCTCGCCTGGTCTTCCAGCGCAGCGGCCGCCGCAGCGGACTCCTGCACCAGCGCGGCGTTTTGTTGTGTCACGCGATCCATTTCCGATACCGCCAGGGCGACCTGGTCGATACCACGACTCTGCTCATCAGACGCAGAGGCGATTTCACCCATGATGTCCGTTACGCGGGTAACGGCATTCACGATGTCATTCATGGTCTCCCCTGCACTTTCGACCAGCACGGAGCCGGTATCCACGCGGGAGACGGAATCTTCAATCAGGGCTTTGATCTCTTTCGCCGCATTGGCGCTGCGGCTGGCGAGGTTACGCACTTCCCCGGCCACCACCGCAAAACCGCGGCCCTGCTCACCGGCACGAGCTGCCTCAACGGCGGCGTTCAGCGCCAGAATGTTGGTCTGGAAGGCAATGCCGTCGATGACGCTGATAATGTCGGCGATTTTCTTCGAGCTGTCGGCGATTTCGTGCATGGTTTTCACCACGCCATCCACCACGCGACCGCCGCGCTGCGCCGTCTCAGAGGCGCTTTCTGCCAGCTGAGACGCCTGACGGGCGTTATCGGCGTTCTGCTTCACGGTGGCCGTCAGTTCTTCCATGCTGGCTGCGGTCTCTTCCAGAGCAGACGCCTGCTGCTCCGTACGGGAAGAGAGGTCGTTATTCCCCATCGCAATTTCGCTGGTGCCGGTATAGATTGCCTCGGATCCGTTACGCACGTTGCTGACGGTCTCCACCAGCGAGCGCTGCATATGGTCAACGCTGTTTGCCAGTTCGGTGATCTCGTTGCGCCCGGACACGGTCAGCGTTTTGGTCAGATCGCCTGAGGCGATGTCGCGGATATGCGCAATCACGCGGCCCAGCGGGTTGAGAAGGATGTGACGAATGCCGTACCAGACGGCCACCAGCACGATGACCAGCGCCAGCGCCAGCACGGCCATCTGCCATTTAGCGAAACGGTAATCGTTCTGGCTTTCAGTAAATGCGGAGTGGTACAAGTCGCTGCTGGCTTTGGCATATTCACCCAGCGCCGCACCGAGTGCGTTTTGCATCCCCTGCGTCGGCTGAGCGAAATAGGCATCCATGTTGCCGCTCTCCAGGAACTGGATCAGCTCCGTCAGCCCGGCAAAGTAGGCGTTGTATTTCTCATCAATATTGGCACTCGCCTGCTCCATCGCAGGCTGCGGGGCAATCTTTTTGAAGGCGTCGTAATGTTTTGCCGCGTCGGCAAGCGTCGCACGCGCGTTTTTCAACAGGTCCGTTTTCGCACTGCTCTGCTGATTGTTGGGATCCATCATCATGCGCGCGGACGAACGGCTCAGGTTGATACGCGTTTGCAGCATCAGATCCCACGTCGTGGTCAGTTCACTCTGCTGCAGCCGCAGATCGTTCGAGGCCACGAAGCTGTCCTGGTTCTGTTTTAACGACGAAAAAAAGAGGCTACCGGAAATAAGCTGAAGAAGTGCGAAAATGACCAGCACCATCATGAGCATTGTGACAACGCGGATACGGTTCAACATACAACACCTTCTCATAGATTTATTAACGGTGTTATCGGCACAGGCCACAGGAACTTTACATTTGCGAAAGGGAAAAGCGCGGGGTTAAAACGCCACGTCGACAATCAGCGTATCGGTGTAGGTTCCGGCGGGAGGCGTGGCCTGGCTGGTCAGGACTTTTGCGGTGTAGTTATAGGTACGCAGTAAACCGTCGGTGCTGACCTGCGACGATGTCGCGCTGGTCCAGCGCTCGCTGCCGCTGCTGCCCCAGCGGTTGGTCGTGGCTTCTTTATAAATGTCATAGCTCATGGTGTTGCTGCCGCTGACCATCCGACGGACATTATTGAGAGCGTTGGCACCATTATTAATGCCGATAGTATAGGTGCTGCCTTTGGTGCAGGTGACGGCAATGGCCTGCGAGACGGTAGGGAAACTTTGTACCAGCGGTGCGCTGTTAAAGTTCACGTCCGGCGTGGTCATGGCGCTGCAGTCGTTGGTGACGGTCATGTTAAGCAGAATGGTGGTCGTTGCGGTTCCCGTCTGGGGGGACGTACAAAGGCTTCCAATACCTAAGGCACAGACGTTGTAGTTGATGCTGAAGGTCAACAGCACCTGATAAGGGCCTGCGGTAACGTTTTGTCCGGCGACGGTGCGGAAATAGAGCGGAATGTTGTACTGCTTTGACCCGAGCAATCCCAGCAATGTGTTGCCGCTCCAGGTATACGCTTTGCTTATCTGTACCTCGCTGCTGCTCGCGCACCCGGATAATCCGCACAGCCGTGTGGGGATCACGTCCGTAATAGCCGCATTATCCGTGCGCTTCATGGTGGCGCGGCTGTTACCCGAAACCGAGGCCGAGGTGAAGTTCAGCGTCACCGAGTCGCTGGTCAGAACGTTGAGCACGGCATCACACGCCACCACCAGCGTGCCGGTGGTTTCCACCTCCCCGTTTCCGCTGAGCGCGAACGAGGTGACGCTGCCAAACGATGCATTGACCGTACTGACGGTGCACGCCGCCCAGCCGCCGCCGGAAAACAGCAGCAGCATCCACAGCAGCAGGCGCGTCATGGCCCCTCCCGGCACACCAGTGGACCGTAGGTTTGCAGCTTGTGCTCCGGATTAGCTCCCACGGTCAGCGTGGCCTTGCAGCGTTTTCCGTCTGGTGCGATCACCTCGAGCGGATTCACATCGCTGAGATTTTCCAGCCAGGCGATGCCGTCATACCCCACCACCGCGTTGCTGCGCGAGACGCGTCGGACCTGGCTTCCCACGGGCAACGCCTGTCCGTGCGCATCATGCAGAATAACGCTGGCCACCCGCTCCTGCTCCATCGGGAAATCGACCAGATAGCCGCTGTGACGGCGAATGGCGATCCGGCGCTCCGTCTCTTTCAGGCGGGTATCCGCGGGCAGATTCAGGGTATCAATCCGGTAGCTTGCCGGGTAATACGCCGACACCCCGCTCACCAGCAGGTAACCGTTATTATTGGTTTTACCGACGGGCTGGTTTTCATAGCTGACGGGCACGTCCGGGTGGCCGTCGGTACTGATCACCACAAACGCATCGTTGATTTTGTTCGCTGCAAACAGCTCGCCGTCCATAAGCACAACGGATCCCATCGCCTCGCCCCACCAGGTCATGGTGTCCCTCTCGCCATAGCCGCCGCCCTGCAGCTCGATGTTGTTATTGCGCCAGCCCAGCGTTCCCTGTTGATAATCACTGGCTCTTGACTGGTTGGCCCAGGCCATATTCCAGCTGAACCCACCGTCAGAAGGCATGGCGTGGTTGTAGTTAATGCGCTGAGTACTGCCTGCGTCGGGGGTGTTCTCAACGGTGACGGCAGCGCTGTCGCGCTCCCCGAGCGGCACCTGAAGCGACAGCGCAACGGTCCAGTCTCCGCGCTGCTGATCCCGGCTGCCGGCGAGGTAAATACTGCTCGCGCCCCACAGGTTGCGGCTCCAGGAGAGATTAAGCAGCTCGGTTTTTTGACCGTCAAAACTCTCCACGCCGATCCAGGCCGCGCCGATGTTGCCGTACTGTCCCAGATTGAAGGTGAGAGAATACTGGTCCGTATTGCGGCTGAAGCTGGCGATGGGTTTATCGTTTTCGTCATAGACCGTCGGCTGGTCGTAAAGGGCGAGGTTGCCAAAGCCGCGGTCGCGACGCGTGTGCTGGGTGGCGACGCTAAACTCGCTGGTGCTGTACTGGTAACCCCAGTTGATTTGCCCGCCCTCGTCACCGCGCATGCGACTTTGCGAGTAAGAGGAATTCACCACGCCAAACTGGCCGAGTTTTATCACCGTCCCCGCCCCGCCCAGCACCAGCTCCTGCGCCCCTTCCACGTGCCCCTCCAGCGTCAGCCAGTCCGTCATCCCGTAGCGATACGAGCCGCTGCCTGCTGCCGAACCGTAGTCAAAATTCTTGATACCGTAATTGCGCCGCAGGCTGCCCAGGGTCACGGCACCGTCGCTCAGTCCTTGTTTAAGCAAGTCGCTGGTGACGTAGAACGGGAGCGTGGTGCTCACCTGTCGGCCCAGCGCATCCGTCGTGACCAGCACCGCATCCCCGGCACCGTTGATATAGGGCAGATTAGTCAGGGTGAAAGGACCAGGCTGAAGCTGGGTTGAACCGGAACGATAGCCGTTGATAAAGAGATCGACCGAGGTGGGTACTGCGGCTTCCCCCGCGAACTCGGGCAGCGGCCATGTCACCAGATCGGGACGCAGGGAGAAATCCCGCCCGACGCTTACCCCGCCCATCCGCACGCTGGAGCTCCAGCTCAGGGCATCGCTGATCACATCCCCGACGCTCCAGCTCATCGCGTCATCTTCATTCGTGAACAGCAGGGTCGTGTCATAGCGAACATAGCCTTCCTGCTGGCCGTCGTTACCGGTGAAGTTTTCCCGGGCGTAGCCGGTGGAGGAAAAGGAGCCATTCTCGTTGAAGTAGCGAAACTCATGCCAGAGCGACGCCTGACCGCCGATATGTTCCGTGTGGTTAGTGTAGAGATCGTAATTCAGCAGCGCCCCGCGCCCGTAGTGCGGTTTGGCCTGCGCCGTTTGCGCGTTGAAAGGGGTCACGCGGGCCGTCACCCAGTCGCGGGGAACGGTCAGCAGCAGGCGCTGCGCGGCGCTGTCGTACGCCACCCGAACCTGATCAAGCGAGGAGAGATTCACCTCTCCGGCAGGAACATGCGCCGGGGGCAGCCCCACGCGCAGCAGGTCGGCGCTGGAAATAAAGAAAGCGCCTTTACGCTGCGTCACCGGCACGACCAGTCCGGTATCGTAGTGGTTGAGCACGAGGGCGAGCTGGAAGACCGCTTCATCATTAATCGCCTGTGCCTGAGGAGGTGGCGGCAAACTGTCGTCGCCGGGCTCGGCCAGGGTCGCGGAACTGACGCAAAGCAGTATCATCATCGCTGGCTTCAGTTTACGGGCGTCGACTGCCATTGTGCTTCCCTGGCATTAATCTGCGCGCTCATCCGCTCTGGCTGACGAACGCCAGCGGGTACTGGCCAGCTGCGGGTGCTGCCCGGAAGGACGTAACCCAGTAATCCCTCCGCGACCGTGCGTTTCTGCCCTCCCTGCTCCAGCGCCACCTGGCTCAGCCTGACATGAACATCACCCCGGTTTCGAACCTCCAGCGCAGGCTGTCCACCCGCCTGCGTCACCCGCCAGCTCAGATTTTGGGTCTCCGCCAGCGCGTGGTGCGCGCCCTCTTTTATAGTCGGAACCCCCTGGCCATACACAAACAGAGGGATGGAGTAGCGCATCTGCAATTTGAGGCCGATGGCGGGTTCAGCTTTTGCATCTGGCTGGGGAATTTCATCCACGATGATACGGTAAGCCTGTTCGATACCTGCGGGTACTGAAGCCTGTTTGATAAGGCGAATGAGCTGCTTGCTGCCTGTACCAATCGTGACGATGGGCGGGCTGGCGACCACATCCTGCTGCGCAGTATAGCGCTCGTGTCCATCCTCCTGTTTCCAGCGCACGATGCGGACCTGCATCGTCGTGGCGCTGTTTCCCTGGTTCTGGATCCACAGCTCCGTGGCGTTGGCGTCCGCAGCCAGCCACGGATCAATCGGCCACAGCAGGATAGTGGCCGCCGCCTGCACCTGCCCGGTTGCCACCGTCATGCTCAACGCGCCCGCCAGACAAACAGGTCTGAAAAATGGCTTCATCAATACTCTCCCTTTATTACCATGACAAGGTCACGGTGAGCTGATCGGTATAGGTTCCTGCCGGGCTAAACCCGGTCAGTAGCGCCACGCCGAAAAGCGGCAGCGCGATGTTATTGCTGTTGGCATAGGTCACCGGTATCGCCTGGTTGACGCCAATTTCGCTGTTGGCGGCCAGCGAGCTGCTGCTGTAGAGCCGGTACGGCACCAGTTCTGTTCCACCTGACCGCTTCATCCGACGAACGGATGAATAATTTTGACCGCCGTTAATGCTCATGCTCAGCGCCACGCCCGGCGTACAGGCGATGGACAACGCCCCGTTTGGCACAAAGCTGGTGCTGACTGGCGCGCTCTCGACGCCGTTATGGCTGCCAAAATCCAGCGTGCCGAAAAGCCCGCCGCTACCGGTAGCCACCGCACATCCGGGTACAATCGTGGCGCTGACCTTAAAGGACTGAGACGTCACCGCATCCGCCGTCGGCATCATGAGCAATACAACCATCAGCGTGAAAAAAGGCTGCACGCGTCCCTCTGCGCGTTTGCGCAGACTTGTCAATGTTGCCTTCATGGCGGTAGAGGACTAGTAGGTGACGCTGACGTTAATCGTGTCGGTGTAGGTCCCCGGTACGACCGTCACGCTGTTGCCGCCGCCGGTAATACGCCCATAGAGGGTGTAACTGTCTACCCCTCCGGCCGTAGAGGCGATCGGCAACGCGGCGTTATTAGCAATCACGGTATTAAACCCGCTGTCGCTGTACAGGCTGTAAGCCACGCCCTGTGCCGTATTGGAGGTGTTAACCAGATAGCGCGCAGGGGTGCCTGGCGTGCCGACAACGGTGCCGGGGGCGGTGGAGTTGGTGTTGCCGACGATCGCCACCGTATAGCTGGCGGTCGTGCACTGAATGGTGAAGGTGTTTCCGCCGCTGGCACCGGAGAGCTGCGTGGTCAGGGTAGAAAACGTGGCAGGATGGGTCCCGAAATCGAGCGTACCGAAGTTAATGCCACTTTGCGCGGGCGATCCGTTTATCAGACACCCGTTTGTCAGCGTCAGCGTCGCGCCGATGGTGCCGCTGCTGGTCACGGCCAAAGCCTGAGGGGCCATTGTCGCAGCCAGTAACGAGCCTGCGCAGATCAAAAGGCGTTTTCTTTTCATTTACCACTCTCCAGAAGACGTCGCCGTTCCCTTGCCACATTTTATTTTTGCTGTTCAAGATGTTAGCCCCGCTTAAGGTTCCTCTGAGAGGGGTTATTGAGAATTTAGTTTACGGATATCGCTTCGACCACCTTCGCCATTACACATAAGCCATATGTCTTATTGACTCCGTTTTTTTATAAATAACAGAGAGTTAAATTCTTTCAGGCGGCGATTTTGTTTTATCAGAAGAGAATATATCCATTAAAGTGTGATCTTAATCACAATATATCGTCAGCGCATTCACAACAAATTTAATAAAACTTAAAAAGGAGTTGTATCCCCCTACGCTTTGCGTCAATTTATGGGCCGAATAATTGCCCGTTTCGTAATAAAAAATTTATATGTATCGACGCGGGCTACATCTGAAGCGCATAGAGGGTCTTTTTTCGTGGCAAGTGCAAACAAACTCACACTCTTCATCGTGATATTCATGCTGGCGGGTATTCTTTCAGGGGCAGCAATTCATGAATATGCATCTGCGGATGCCATCAAAGCCTGGTCGGATAATATTACCCTTCTGACCGATATTTTCCTCCGTCTGATCAAAATGGTGATTGCGCCCTTGGTCTTCAGCACGCTGACCGTTGGCATTATGAAGCTGGGCGAAACCTCCACCATTGGCCGCGTAGGCGGCAAAGCGATGGTGTGGTTTATCAGCTCATCCGTGCTCTCTATTCTGGTGGGGCTGTTTATCGTCACCCTCGAGCATCCGGGAAGCGGTCTGAACCTGACGGTGCCGACAGAAGCTGTGGATACCGGCCTGGCCGTCAGCGGCATGACGCTGAAAGCCTTCCTGTCGCACACCATTCCGACCAGTATCGCAGGGGCGATGTCGAACAATGAGATCCTGCAGATTGTGGTGTTCTCAATGTTCTTCGGCATTGCTGGCGCATCGCTGGGGCAGAAATTCAACGCGCCGCTGGTGGCCGCGCTGGATGTGGTTTCCCATATCATGCTGAAGGTCACGGGTTACGTGATGTACGTTGCGCCGCTGGCCATTTTCGCGGCGATCTCCTCCGTCATCGCCACGCAGGGTCTGGGCATTCTGCTGAACTACGCCTCCTTTATCGGTGGCTACTATGTGGCGATCCTGCTGACCTGCATGGTGCTGCTGGCCGTGGGTTACATGGTACTGAAAAAAGAGGTGTTTCGCCTGGTCAGCATGCTGAAAGATCCGGTCCTGGTGGCCTTTACCACCAGCAGCTCTGAAGCCGCCTACCCTAAAACGCTGGAACAGCTAGAGCGTTTTGGCTGCTCGCGCAGTATTGCCTCTTTCGTCCTGCCGATTGGTTACTCCTTTAACCTGGTGGGCTCGATGGTGTACTGCTCTTTCGCCTCGATGTTTATCGCCCAGGCATACAACATTCACCTGAGCTTCTCGGAAGTGACGGTTCTGATGCTGACTCTGATGCTGGCGTCAAAAGGCATTGCGGGCGTACCGCGCTCGTCGCTGGTGGTGCTGGCGGCAACGATCCCAAGCTTTAATATTCCGGTGGCCGGGATTCTGCTGCTGATGGGCATCGACCACTTCCTGGATATGGGCCGTTCGGCGATTAACGTGCTGGGGAATGGTATTGCGACGGCGATGCTGTCGCAGAATGAAGGTGCGCGGGAAGCGGAAGCAGATCTGGTGGAGCAGGAAGCGTAAGGATGTAAAAAAGGGTGAGGCCTGATGCCCTCACCCCAGCCCTCTCCCACAGGGAGAGGGAGCAAACACAAAAAACGGCAACCTGGGTTGCCGTTTTGCATTTACTTACGCTACATGACTCGCGGCGATATCCAGCAGCGCCATCTCGTCGCTGTTCAGCAGCTTCTCAATGTTCACCAGAATCAGCATACGCTCGCCGAGCGCGCCCAGGCCAGTGAGGTATTCGGTCGACAGCGTGACCGCAAATTCCGGCGCAGGACGGATTTGGTCAGAGGTCAGGGAGAGTACGTCCGATACGCCATCCACCACGATACCCACCACGCGCTGTCCCAGGTTGAGGACGATCACCACGGTGTTGTCGTTATACTCCACGTCGCCCTGGCTGAACTTCACACGCAGATCGACGATAGGCACGATCACGCCGCGCAGGTTGGTCACGCCTTTGATAAACGCAGGCGTGTTAGCGATGCGGGTAACCTGATCGTAACCACGAATTTCCTGCACTTTCAGGATATCGATGCCGTACTCCTCATCACCCAAAGTGAATACCAGGAATTCCTGCCCTGATGGCTCGCCCGCCAGCTTCGTTACATTACTCATACCGGTCATGTTTTTACCTTCTACTTAATCAGGCGGCTGTGTACGCCACACGTTGTTCACGATTTAATCCCTGAAGCGCCGACACATCGACGATCAGCGCCACGCTGCCATCGCCCAGAATGGTCGCAGCAGAAATCCCCGGCACTTTGCGGTAGTTGCTTTCGAGGTTCTTCACCACCACCTGGTGCTGACCAATCAACTGATCGACCAGCAGCGCGTAGCGGCGACCGGCACTTTGCAGGATGACCACGATGCCCTGCGTGGCTTCGGTTTTCGCGCCGTCCACTTCGAACACTTTCCACAGTTCAACCAGCGGGAGATACTCGCCGCGCACTTCCAGCACGCGCTCACCACCCGCCAGCGGATGCAGATCTTCCTCACGTGGCTGCAGGGATTCCATCACTGCGTTCAGCGGCAGAATGAAGACTTCGTCCGCCACTTTGACTGACATGCCGTCAAGGATCGCCAGCGTCAACGGCAGCAGGATGCGAATGGTGGTGCCGGAACCCTGTTTAGACTGGATCTCAACGTGGCCGCCCATCTCCTGGATGTTACGTTTCACCACGTCCATGCCCACGCCGCGCCCGGACACGTCGGTCACCTGCTCGGCGGTTGAGAAGCCCGGCGCGAAGATCAGCATGCCCACTTCTTCGTCGGTCATGTTTTCGTTAACCGCCATGCCCTGCGAAATCGCCTTCGCGAGAATACGCTCGCGGTTCAGGCCCGCGCCGTCATCGGTCACTTCGATGCAGATGTTCCCGCCCTGATGTTCCGCGGAAAGAATCAGGTTTCCGACAGGGGATTTCCCCGCCGCCACGCGGTTTTCCGGCAACTCAATGCCGTGGTCCAGGCTGTTACGCACCAGGTGCGTTAACGGGTCAATGATGCGTTCAATCAGGCTTTTGTCCAGCTCGGTGGAGCTGCCCATCAGCGTCAGTTCAATCTGCTTATTGAGCTTGCTGGCCAGGTCGCGCACCAGGCGCGGGAAGCGGCTGAAAACATATTCCATCGGCATCATACGGATGGACATCACCGATTCCTGCAGATCGCGGGCGTTACGTTGTAACTGACCCATGCTGGTGATGAGATCGCCGTGGGTTACCGGGTCCAGTTCGTTAGAACGTTGTGCCAGCATCGACTGGGTGATCACCAGCTCACCGACGAGGTTAATCAGCTGATCCACCTTCTCAACCGCCACGCGGATACTGGTGGATTCGCTGGAGCGCGCGGCCGGTTTTTCACCGCGGGCAGGTGCAGCCGTATTTTTCGGCACGGCTTTTAATGCAGGCGTGGCCGGAACGACGGCAGGCGCAGCCGCTTGTGCGCTCTCTTCCATTGCGACAGGGGCATCGACTGCCGCGGTTTCAGTTTCAAAGGCAATTTGGTCGGCTTCGATAACAAAGCACAGCACCGCCACAATATCGTCCTGACTGATACCGTCATCCAGCGTCGCGGCAAGGCTGTCTTTGCCTTTCACCACGTTGCTCAATGTCGCGAGGTTGCCCAGTTCTTCTTCGAGAAGGTTGACTTCGCTCTCTTTAAGACGGGATAACACCACGCGCAGTTTCGCCGGGCGGTCGGCAACGGGCGCCGCGTCCTGTGCGGCCATGGCATCAACAACGCTCAGCTTCGCCGCCGGTACGGCAGCGACCACGTCACCTTTTGCTTCCAGCGCCAGCTGGCGCAGCGCGTTGCAGATGTATTCAAAGCTGGCGGCATCAGGCTCTGCCGAACTTTTATAGGCGTCGAGCTGTTCCTGCATAATATCTTTGGTTTCCAAAAACAGGTTGATAATGTCGGTATTGAGCTGCATCTCACCGCGTCGTGCTTCATCCAGCAGGTTTTCCATTAAATGGGTCGTTTCCTGCAAAATGGTAAATCCAAAGGTCCCTGCACCACCTTTAATAGAATGCGCTGCACGGAAAATGGCATTGAGCTGCTCTGAATCCGGTGCTTCAGGCACCAGGTCCAGCAGGTGTTGCTCCATATCGGCCAACAGTTCATCGGCTTCATCAAAAAATGTCTGGTAAAAATCGCTAATATCCATGCTCACGCTATCACCTCGGATTGGCTGGTGGCGATGTTGGAACGGCAGCCGAAGGTACGGCCCCAGGCTGTTTTAAATCGTCCAGTGACTCATTCTGACTTTCGGCGTTTTCATGCAGGATGGCCTGCTCCGCCTGCTGGTTCAGCACTAAAAGACTGATACGACGGTTGATGGCGTCGTCCGGCCCGCGGTCGGTGACGCGCATGGTTGCTGCCATGCCGACCACGCGCAGAACCTTGCCATCATCAAGCCCACCTGCCACCAGCTCGCGACGCGAGGCGTTGGCACGATCGGCAGAAAGCTCCCAGTTGCTGTATCCCTTCTCACCGCTGGCGTACGGGAAATCATCCGTGTGGCCTGACAGGCTGATTCGGTTAGGAATACCGTTCAGGACCGGGGCAATGGCGCGTAAAATATCGCGCATATACGGCTCAACGTCCGCACTGCCGGTTTTAAACATTGGACGGTTCTGGCTGTCGATAATCTGGATACGCAGACCTTCCTGCACCAGATCGATCTTCAGGTGCGGGCGCAGCGCGCGCAGTTTCGGGTCCGCTTCAATCAGCTGATCGAGATCGCCACGCAGTTTCTTCAGGCGTGCCTGTTCCATTCGTCTTTTCAGATCGTCGATGTTTGGCTCTTTTTTCACTTCACCCTTCTGCTGGGTGTAATCGTCGCCACCGCCAGGAATGGGGCTCTCGCTGTTCGAAATGCGCGGCCCACCGGTCACCGCCGTTGCCAGCGGCGTTCTGAAATATTCCGCAATCTGGATCAGCTCTTTCGGGCTGGAGATGGAGATCAGCCACATCACCAGAAAGAACGCCATCATGGCAGTCATAAAGTCGGCGTAAGCAATTTTCCACGAGCCGTGGGAACCGTGTCCGTGCCCCTTATGCTTGCGCTTTTTTACGATGACGATCGGATGGGACTGGTTTTTCATGCGTCCTCAGTTGTCGTCTGTTGGTTTGGGTTTTTCACCGCACGCACGTGTTCTTCAAGCTCGATAAACGACGGACGCTCGCTGGAGTACAGCGTTTTACGGCCAAATTCGACGGCGATCGGGGGTGCGTAACCGTTGAGGTTGGAGAGCAGCGTGATCTTCACGCACTGCATCATTTTGGTGGTTTCCGCGCTCTTTTGACGCAGCACGCTCGCCAGCGGGGAGATAAAACCGTACGCCAGCAAGATACCGAGGAAAGTCCCGACCATCGCGTGGGCAATCAGCGCACCTAACTCTGCCGCCGGACGATCCGCCGAGGCCAGCGCGTGAACCACTCCCATCACCGCCGCAACGATACCAAACGCCGGAAGCGAGTCGCCCACCAGCGCCAGGCTGTTGGCTGGCACTTCAGATTCGCTTTCGTGGGTTTCGATCTCTTCGTCCATCAGCGCTTCAATTTCGAAGGTGTTCATGTTGCCGCTGATGATCAGGCGCAGGTAATCGACGATAAAATCCAGCATCATCGCGTCAGCCAGGATACGTGGATAGCTGGCGAAGATTTCGCTCTCTTTCGGGTTTTCGATGTCACGCTCCAGCGAGAACATGCCCTGCTGACGTGACTTCGCCATCAGGCGATAGAGCAGCGCCAGCAGATCCATATACATGCTTTTGGTGTATTTCGAGCGACGGAACAGCAACGGAATCGCTTTCAGCGTGCCCTTGATCGATTTACCGTTGTTACCAACGATAAAAGCCCCTACCCCTGCACCGCCGATGATAATAAGTTCAGCCGGTTGATAGAGTGCTCCAAGGTGCCCGCCGGTCATCATGTAACCGCCGAAAACTGTACCGAGAACTACCAGGTAACCTAATAAGATAAGCACGACATCATCCTTCCGCTAGTGACTAAGGCAGGACGTTCATTTCGACAGCGTTACCGGAATGCGGGGTAAAAAAAAGCAGCGGTAATTGCTTACCGCTGCTGGAATCTTGCCCACACGTTCGGGTTAAACAGCTTGTTCGATCTGTTCATCCAGCAGTTGTGGAATAATATCGGCAGCATCCCGGGAAAGTTTACGTCTTTTTACGGCGCGGGATGGAGGCTGGCATAAACTACAGGCGAAGCTGCCAGCAGGCTGATGAGCATGGGTAATAAAATTGCCATCGCAGCAGTTGCAGCGAGACAGTTCAAGCATTCCGCTTTCAACAAAACGCACCAGCGTCCATGCGCGGGTCAGTGCCAGCAGGGGTCCATCTTCCTGCTGAGGGCATTGTTCAAGGTAAAGTTTATACGCTTTGATCACGGCATCGACGCCGCTACACAAACCGGTTTTCAGAAGGTACTGCCAGGCGTTACAGAACATCGATGCATGGATATTCTGTTCCCAGGTCATAAACCAGTCCGTTGAGAACGGCAGCATTCCTTTAGGCGGTGGACTACCACGTAATTCTTTATACAGTTTGATGAGACGACCACGGCTCAGCTGAGTCTCGCTTTCCAGCATTTGTAAACGAGCACCCAGCGTAATCAGCTCCATTGCCAGCTGTATATCACGCGCTTCCTGAACAATGCTTTTCTCGCTCATTTTTATGCCCTTTTCTTACGGGCAACGTCATCAGGCTGGCTGATTTCGCTGAGCAATCGTGTGGAGAGAAGAATACCGGTATGGACCTGTTGAAGATCGTCAACGCGGGATTCCTGGGTCAGACGCGTGATTGTCTGCGGATTATCAAAGCGGAACTGGCAAACGAGTTGATTCGTTTCTGCCAGCTTGACCATTTGCGGGAGTGTTAATCCCCCCAACATGGTTGCCATCTCTTCGTTAATACCCAGACGAAACATCGCGGACGCTTTGTCCTGACTAATCAAACGCTGCGCGAGCAGTAAATATGACAAATTGATGTCATAGATATGTTTTAGCAACTCGGATGTATGCATTGTTCCCATCCCGAATAACCAACTATTATTTTTATGCGGAAAGACCGCACCCCGTGATGTCGCCGGGAAATCACCCGGTATAAAAAAGAAAAGGCTAAATGCATAGTTGAATTTAGGTTTGTATTCAGCAAAACGTACAACAGCTGAAACGCAGCTGCGCCTCATATCGTTTTATCATTTCTTACAAATAACTAAGATTTTTCCTAATTCGACGCAAACTCTACTCGTCAGTTTTGACACATACAATGCAGCCATCCTCAAATTTAAAAAAAATGTGATCTACGTCACACAATTTAAGTGAATATTCTCCATAAATCCATCAGTATGACTTGTAATTTGGTCAAAACTTAACCAAACGAGACTGTTTTATATTCTTGAAGAGCGAATACTCATGCATGCGTATGAACAGATACGGCATAGCAATTGCTTTTTCTGCTTATATTGACTACGCCAATCATTCACATCGCGTACATCTGGCAGTCACACTTCCATTACTTAGTAAAAACATATAGTTATGAAAAAAGCGCATAAAATTTATTTCACTGCGTGATCATTCAAATTGTGTTTATAACAGGTTAAAACGATTTAACGCGACTGACTAAAAAAAGTGTGATTTACGTTAAGTTGTTAATTTTTTTCATTTAGACACACTTTGCAATTATTCTTCTTATAAGAATAATTAATGAATAATTATGATAAGCTTCACACTAATGCCCTATTCCCCCCTTGCGGAAGTCTTGAAATCGCGGTAAAGCTGAAGAAACCTTGTTGTTCAGACATCAAAGGAGTGCGTGATGAGTTACACCCATCTTCTTGTTTCTGTTGCGGTTTCGCCGGAAAGTCATCAACTCGTCGCCCGTGCCGTTTCTATCGCCAGACCCACCAATGCTCGCATCAGCCTGATCACACTGACAGCCGAACCCGAAATGTACAATCAACTGGCAGCCCCCATGCTGGAGGATATTCGTGAGGTTTTGCAGGAAGAAACACAGCAGTTTCTGCGAGAACTGGTCGAAAAGGCGCAATATCCGGTTCACCAGACAATTATTGCCACCGGGGAATTAAATGAACATATTCTTAGCTTGTGCCAAAAACAGAATATTGATTTGGTGATCTGCGGTAATCATAACCAAAGCTTTTTTTCGCGCGCGGCATGTTCGGCGAAATCGATTATCGCCTCAAGCCAGGTGGATGTGTTGTTAGTCCCTCTCGGGGGCTCATAAAGCCCCCCGAGGAATATCACGCCAGTTTAGGGAATGTCGCGATCTTTTTTTGCAGCTGTCCCTCATGGCTCTGCGGTTCAATTTCACGCAGATCGTCTATAAAACGAGCCTGCCAGTGGCTAATGTCATTTTTACGGATGGTCTCCATCATCTCCGCATGACGAGATATACGCTCCGCCAGCGGCATGGTTAAGGCGCGGTGGAGGGCGTTCGCGACGTCATCGCGATCGTAAGGGTTAACGATAAGTGCTGAAGTAAGCTCATTCGCCGCACCGGCAAATTGAGACAGCACCAGTACCCCAGGGTCCGCAGGATCTTGTGCTGCGACATACTCCTTTGCCACCAGATTCATCCCGTCACGCAGGGGCGTCACCAGCCCGACGTCCGCATAGCGAAAGACCTTCATCAGGATCTTGCGCTCAAAGTGTTGATTCAAATAGAAAAGGGGTGTCCAGCCCAGCTGTCCGTAGCGGCCGTTGATGCGCCCTGCTTCGGTCTCCAGCTGGTGACGAATATCCTGATAAGCCTGCACCTCGCCGCGCGACGTCGGCGCTATCTGCGTATAGCGAATTTTGCCGTGATGCTGCGGATATTTCTCCAGTAACGTCTCATACGCCAGGAAGCGCTCCGGTAAGCCTTTGGAGTAATCGAGGCGCTCTACTGAAAAGATATTCTTAACGTTTTTAAGCTCATTTTTCAGCTGCGCCAGTTTTGGCGGCAACGGGCCAGACGCTTGTTCGGCAATCTCTTCCGGCTCGATGCCGATAGGATAAACCTCCGTATGGAAGGTCTTACCCCAGGCCGCGTGCGATTTTCCGCCATGCGTAACCAGCCGCGTTTTACCCGACACGCTGTCGAGGAAAGCCAGCCTGTCATTTTCAGTCTGGAAACCCAGGAGATCGTAATCGGAAAGTGCTTCCAGGATCTCGTCGTGCTGCGGAAGCGCCGTGAAGATCTCCGGCGTCGGGAAGGGAATATGCAGGAAGAAGCCGATGCGATTGTTGACGCCGCGTCTTCTCAACTCTCTGGCAAAGGGCAGAAGATGATAATCGTGGATCCACAAAATATCGTCTTCTTTAATTAATGGCAGCAGTTTATCGGCCAGCAGAGCATTGACGCGCATATAGCCTTCATAAGACTCGCGCTGGAATTTCACCAGATCCAGGCGGTAGTGGAAGGCAGGCCACAGTACGGCATTAGAGAACTCGGAATAATATTCGTTATAGTCCTGTTCATTCAGGGCGAAAGAGGCCCACGTAATGTTGCCGCGCGAGACTTTCTTAAGCGGCTTGTCTTCGTTACTGATTTCCCCACTCCAGCCAAACCAGAGTCCTCCAGCGGCTTTTAGGGCACCTAATACCCCCACCGCCAGGCCACCCGCGCTGGCTTTTTTATCATCCGGCGGTGCAATGCGATTAGAGACGACGATTAAGCGACCCATATAGATTTCTCCCGTTGTGTTGCGCTATTTGTTGTTGTTGCTGGTTAGCGACGTCAGATATCCACTGCCAGACGCTGGCGACGCTTTCCAGCCGCCATCCGGCACATGTTTCTCCAGGCCCGACTTTGACAGACATCCCGCCGGCCTTATTTACCACCATAAACCCGGCCTCATCGGTCAGGTCATCCCCCAAAAATACCGGCTTACGCCCCTGAAAAGGCGGCTCGGCCATAAACGCCGCAATAGCAGCGCCTTTGTTGATCCCTTCAGGTTTAATCTCAATGACGCACTTCCCCGGCTGTAACGCGAGCTCCGGGTGCGCATCGGCCACGCCGCGGGCGATGGCAAAGACTGCCGCTTCATGTTGCGGTGCCTGACGATAGTGCAGAGCAAAGGCCATACCTTTGGCTTCCAGCTCGGTACCCGGCAGCGCCTCCAGAGCAGAAGAGAGATGAGTATGCAGCGACTGAATTAAGGCATCGGGGAGTGAGACAATATGCTGTTGATCATGGATATCGCGGCGCTCCGCTCCGTGTACACCGGCCAGCGGAAAGTGATATGGACTGGCGAGCACGTCCAGCTCGGCCATTGAGCGCCCTGAAATCAATGCCAGTGCTCCCTCGTTCATCCGCGAGAGCTGCTGCAAATTCTCTAACACCGTATCCGGTACGACGACCTCATCAGGATGCGGCTTTATCCCGGCGAGTGTTCCGTCGAGGTCAAAAAAGAAAGCAAATTTTCCGGGCAGTACAGGCGGTGCGGTTAACAAGTCAGCCACCCTTTTCCTCCTTACAGTGAGTAAACAGCCATGTAAGTATAGACAGTGTGACGGTGCTCGCCATTTGACAACCGCCCCGTCAGTAAAACTGGCGGGGCGGTTAAGGGGTCAACTATGGTTATTAGTTGAGCAATAAAAAGCGCGGAAAGGCGTTAAACGGCACGCTTCGCTTTTTGCTTGTAACGGTCGAAAATCACGGCTGCGAGCAGGATCAGACCACGCACCACGTACTGCGAGAATGGCGAAATATTCAACAGGTTCATGGCGTTCTCCACCGTCCCCAAAATCAGGATACCGGCCACCACATATGAGATTTTTCCGATGCCGCCTTTCAGGGAAACGCCCCCCAAAACGCAGGCTGAGATGACGATCAGCTCATAACCAATGGAGGTCATCGGCTGGCCGCTGGTCATGCGCGACGCCAGAATGATCCCTGCTGCTGCGGAGACCAGACCGGAGAGCACAAAGATAATGATCTTGGTGCGCACCACCGGAACCCCCGCCAGGCGCGCCGCCTCTTCATTCCCGCCAATCGCCAGCGTGTTACGGCCAAACGTGGTGCGGTTAAGCAGGAAGCCAAACAGGATCAGGCACGCGACCGTCAGCCAGATTGGCGCGGGCAAACCCAGCCAGTTGGCATAGCCCAGGGTAAAGAAGCGCTCGTCTTCGATCCCCACGGCTTTCCCGTCGGAGATGATGTAGGCCAGACCGCGCACAATTTGCATGGTCGCAAGCGTCGTGATCAGGGCGTTAATCTTCAGGCGGGCAATCACAAACCCGTTCACCAGGCCGCTCATCACACCGAGCATCAACCCTGCAAAGACGCCAATCCACAGGCTCTCGGTCATGTTGATGACGACTGCCGTGGTCACGCCTGCACAGGCAATTACCGAGGCCACCGACAGGTCAAAATCGCCCGACGCCAGGCAGAACAGCATGCCGCAGGCCACCATGCCGGACATGGAGATTGCCAGCCCCAGCCCCTTCATATTAATGAAGGTGGCAAAGTTCGGCACAAAAATCGCGCAGGCGAGGAACAGCGCGGCAAAGACCACCAGCATACCGTACTGGTCCCAGATGCGGCCAAAACTGAAAGCCGACTTCGGCGCTCCGGATGTAGTTACAGAGGACATCATTGACTCCTTACTCAGGCGACAGCCTGGCTAACTTTAGGCATGGCGAGACTCAACGCCTGTTGTTCATTCGCCTGTTCATGCAGCAACTCACCGGCAATTTCACCTTCACGCATCACGACGATGCGGTCGGCAACGCCAAGCACCTCAGGCAGATCGCTGGAGGCAAACAGCACCGCCACGCCGCGTTTTGCCAGTTCATAAATCACGTTATAGATTTCGTGTTTTGCCCCCACGTCGATACCGCGCGTCGGCTCATCCAGCAAAATGACCTTCATATCTTCCGACAGCCAGCGGCCCAGAATGGCTTTTTGCTGATTACCGCCGGAGAGATTCATGATCAGCTGTTCCGCACCCGGCGTTTTGATGTTCAGCGAGCGGATATGATGGTCGGCGTTGCTCGCTTCCCAGCCGTCATTGATCAGGCACCCCGCGCGGATGTATTTGCGTCTTGCAGAGATATTGATGTTGTCGCGCACCGAGTGGACCGGAATGATCCCCTCCGCTTTGCGATCTTCCGGGCAGAGCATCATGCCCGCATTGATCGCGTGAGCGGGCTTCTGGATATCGATTTTTTGACCGTCAATCGAGACCTGCCCCTGTGTGATCCGCGTGCCGCCAAACAACCCTTTCATCAGCTCGCTGCGCCCTGCCCCGACAAGGCCAAACAGCCCGACGATTTCACCGCTGCGCACCGAAAGAGAAATCGGCGTGCGCACGCCGGGTGCTTTAACGTTATCCAGACGCAGGCGCTCCGGGCCGTACTCGCGAGGCTGCCAGTGGTAAATATCGCCCAACTCGCGTCCGACCATCGCCTGAACCAGCTGGTCATGGTTAACCTGTGCCATGTCCGTGAACGTCCGCACGTAGCGACCGTCCTTAAACACGGTGATGGCATCGCTTAGGGCAAAGATCTCCTCCATACGGTGCGAAACGTACAGAATGATGCGGCCTTCTTTGCGCAGCTCGCGGATCACGCGGAACAGATTTTCAATTTCACGGGCGGAGAGCGAACTGGTCGGTTCATCAAAGGCGATAATCTTGGCGTTACGCGCCAGCGCCTTGGCAATTTCAACCATCTGCCACTGGCCGATGGAGAGATATTTCAGGGGCGTTTGCGGATCAACATCCAGCCCAAGGTGTTTAAGCTGCAGCCCCGCTTCGTAATTGAGTAGCGAACGATTTACCACGCCGCTTTTGTGCGGAAGCTGACCTAAATAGATGTTCTCTGCCACGGTCATTTCAGGAATGAGGTGCAGTTCCTGATAGATGATGGCGACCCCGGCATTGAGAGCCGCCGTCGTATCGGCAAACGCCACCTCTTCGCCGCGTATCGCCAGCGTGCCGGTTGTGGGGGTGTAGTTACCGCTGAGAATTTTCAACAGCGTGGATTTTCCCGCGCCGTTCTCCCCCATCAGCGCGTGGACCTGACCGGCATGGCAGTCGAAGCTGATATCGGTCAGCGCGTTAACACCGGGGAAGGTTTTCCCGATGCCGCGAAAAGAGAGATAGGGATCAGACTGTTGCATAACGACTCCGTGATTCCTGTAGTGTGTACGTCTGGCCCCTCAGGTGAATGAGGGGCACAATCACAGCGTATTACTTACCGCCCAGTCCTTTTTTCGCCAGCTCCTCTTTGAAGTTGTCGCGGGTGATCAGCACCACGTCGGTCACTTCGGTGAATTTCGGCGGTTCAGCCCCTTTGGTCACCCAGTTGTAGAGCATTTCGCTGGATTTGTAGCCGTGAACATCCGGGCTTGGCAGCAGCGAGCCATAGAAGCCGGTCGCCTGCGCTTTGGACAGTTCGCTGACCGCATCCACGCCGTTGATGCCGATGCCGATAACGTCAGGCGCCTTGAAGCCCTGGCCTTCGGTTGCGCGCACGCCGCCCAGCACGGTGTTGTCGTTCATGCCGACCACCAGCCAGTGTTTGACTTCCGGATGCTGGACCAGCATAGAGTTAGCCGCGTCGAACGCGCCCGGGATGTCGTTAGATTTGGTTGGCACTTTGTAGATCTGCTTTTCCGGGAAACCGGCCGCTTTCAGGGCGTCCATGGAACCGGTAGTACGACGACGCGCCGTGTCCAGCTCGTCAGCGGTAATCGCCATCACGCCGGTTTCTTTTACATCCCAGCCGCGTTTTTGCATCTCTTTATAGAGTTCCTGGCCCTGACGTTCGCCGATTTTGGTCGCCGCCATCATCACCAGCGGGACGCTGTCCATCGGCTTACCCTTGGCGTTCACGAACTGGTCATCAACCGCAATGACCTTCATGTCATAGCCACGTGCTTTGGCGGCAATCGCTGAACCCAGTTTCGGATCAGGGGTACAGATAACAAACCCTTTCGCACCGCTGGCCGCCAGGCTGTCGATGGCGTTCAGGGTTTTTTCACCGTCCGGCACGGCGATTTTAATCACTTCAAAACCTAAATCTTTTCCGGCTTTATCGGCGAATTTCCACTCGGTCTGGAACCAGGGTTCTTCAGGTTGTTTAACCAAAAAACCGAGTTTTAAATTTTCAGCGATAGCGGATTGTGACATAACGGCAGCCAGGCCGATGGCCGCCAGCGCTTTAGTAAATTTGTGCATGGTAAACTCCAGCTTTAGCAATCTTTTCTGTAGGGAATATTTGCGTGCTTCTTATTTAATCGGACTTAAAACAAGACATTAGCGCTTACCTCGTCATAAGCGTTAGTGCTGGTGATAGTTTTAGCGGGAAATTAATCATCCATAAGAGAGCGGCATCACACCGCAGAATTACAGTAATTGCGTACATAAATTCAGCGGAAAATGACATAAAAACGGCAGGAATTGTCAGACAATTAAAATGGGGTTAAGCAGAATAATCCATAAGATTAGCCAAGAAGTCCCTGACAGCCGGACGCCATCACGTCCGGCAGGGAGATTACCAGGCGTAATAGATGTGATCCGCGTGATCGCGGACAGGCGCTTCGTCACCCAACAGGCGAGCAGAAAGGGTCAGCGCAAAGTCAAACGCGTGGCCCAGACCTTTACCGCTGATCAGGTTTTTATCTTCGACGACCGATGCATCCACGTATTCACCGTCCATTACGGTTTTCCATAAATCTCCCGAGCAGACGTAACGGCGTCCTTTGAGTAACCCGTTACCGCCCAGCACGCGCGCTGCGGCAGAACAGAGGGGACAAATCAATTTTCCACTTTCATCATGTGTGGACACAAAACGGATGACCTCCCGGCTAGCGGCCAGATTGACGCTTCCCTCCGGCCCTCCGGGTAACACCACCGCATCGTAAAGCGTGTTCAGACGTTCGGATAACGTACAGTCTGCCACCATCGGGATGTTATGGTAGCTCATTACCGCCCGAGATTCTGCGCAAGCCAGGGTTTCCACCTCGATATTCAACCGACGCAGAATATCAATCGTAATAATTGCTTCTGCTTCCTCAAAACCAGGTGCCAGCAGCACCGCAACGTTGGCCATGTTAACCTCAGTGAATGGAATACATTAAAACGCTGTTTCATTTTCACAGAGTCATCAGGAACAATCCTGCACGGCGATCACATTACCGTCATTTTTGCAAAAATTGATTTAGCGCAACTTTACGCCCATAGAATATATTTTGAATTAATCATGCATATTTGTTCTATTCACAGAATATTCTGTTACCAGACTATTTAACGCTGTGATCCCAGAGCAATAAATATATTAACACCTATTAAAATCAATCACTTATTGATGTATTAATTTATATCTATCTGTTTGAGATTCTGTACTATATTAAAATTTGTAATCTATGGTAAATACGGACGGATTAAGAGTTTTCTTAATCCGGAGACAAGGGTATGCTTATTTATATCGAACACAGGATGTGAATATTCGGTCAACTTCCGTCAATGCAGAATTGCCTTCTGCCATGTGATTTTATGTACCTGCCGGGTCAGGTTTAGCTGCGGACATCACGTCCCACAGTCAATAAGGATATGAGTATGACTACCCAAACGATGATGCAAAAACTGAATGCCCAAATGAACCTGGAGTTCTACGCCTCCAATTTGCACCTGCATTTGAGCGCGTGGTGCTCCGAGAACAGTCTTAATGGTTCAGCCACGTTCTTTCGTACTCAGGCGCAAAGTAACGTTACGCATATGATGCGCGTCTTTAACTTTCTGAAAGCTGTAGGGGCGAACCCTATCGTAAAAGCCCTGGACACGATCGACGATAACTACTCTTCGCTGGAAGAATTGTTCCAGAAAACGCTTGAAGAGTATGAACAGCGCTGCAGCACACTCAGCAAACTGGCTGATGAAGCCAAAGCGCAGCACGACAGCATTACCCTGAAATTCCTGCGCGATATGGACAAAGAGCAGCAGCAGGACGGTACGCTGCTCAAAACGCTTGCGGACGAACTCCGCAATGCGAAGCATGCCGGTTTATGCCCGGAGCAAACTGACCGTCATCTGCTCGACATTGTCACCGTTCAGCGCCACTGAGCACGACTGACCTGCTCCTGACCGGGGCAGGTTCCTCCCACAACCTCCTGCTTTGTCTGAGATTTAACAAATCAGATCTTGCTCCCAATGAATAACCCTACATCGTGTAATGATTTATTTAATTACATAATGTTTGACGAGGGAGCATCATGATCACCATTGAGTTTATTGTTGTTATTGCCTGTCTGCTGGTCGGGACCCGCTTTGGCGGGATGGGACTGGGGCTAATCAGCGGTATTGGCCTGTTTATTCTGAGCTTCATTTTTGGGCTTCAACCTGGCAAACCGCCGGTTGACGTGATGCTGACCATTCTCGCGGTGATTGGCTGTGCGGCCACCCTGCAGACTGCCGGTGGTCTGAACGTGATGATGCAGTTCGCCGAGCGTCTGTTGCGCAAACATCCGCAGCACATCACGCTCCTCGCCCCCTTCACCACCTGGATGCTGACCTTTCTGTGCGGCACGGGACACGTGGTTTACACCATGTTCCCCATCATTGCCGATATTGCGCTGAAAAAAGGGATCCGCCCGGAACGCCCCATGGCGGTAGCCTCCGTGGCTTCGCAAATGGCCATCACCGCCTCGCCTGTATCGGTCGCGGTTGTGTCGCTGGTGTCGATTCTCGGCGCACAGCACGGGATTGGTCACGCGTGGGGGATCCTGGAGATCCTCGCCGTATCCGTACCTGCCTCGCTGTTTGGGGTGGCGATTGCAGCACTGTGGAGTTTACGTCGCGGCAAAGATTTAGCGGATGACGTAGAGTTTCAGGAAAAGCTGAAAGATCCGAAACAGCGGGAATTTATCTATGGCGGCACGGAAACGCTCATGAATCAGCGCTTCCCGAAACAGGCCTACTGGTCCACCTGGATCTTCTTCACCGGGATTGCCATCGTGGTTCTGCTCGGTGCCCTGCCTGAATTGCGCCCTGCTTTTGAGGTAAAAGGCAAAATGGCGGCGCTTTCGATGAACCTGGTCATCCAGATGATGATGCTGATTGCCGGTGCTGTCATGCTAATGGCCTGCAAGGTGAATGCCTCTGCCATCTCGAACGGTGCGGTGTTTAAAGCGGGAATGGTTGCGATCTTCTCGGTGTTTGGCGTGGCGTGGATGAGCGATACCTTTTTCCAGGCGCATCTGGATGAACTGAAAATGGCGCTGGAAGGGGTCGTGAAAAGCCACCCGTGGACCTATGCCATTGTACTGTTTCTGGTTTCTAAACTGGTGAACAGCCAGGCGGCGGCGTTAACTGCGGTTGCGCCGATGGGCTTAATGCTGGGCATCGATCCGAAAATGCTGATCGCCTTCTTCCCGGCCTCCTACGGCTACTTTGTCTTACCGACCTACCCCAGCGATCTGGCCTGCATCGGCTTTGACCGTTCAGGCACCACCCGCATCGGCAAATTTATCATCAACCACAGCTTCATCCTGCCGGGGCTGATCGGCGTGAGCTGCGCCTGTGCGGCGAGCTACCTGCTGGTCCAGACCTTCTTCTGACAGTATCTCGGGCGACTGACAGGGTCGCCCGTTTCACGGCTTAGTGAGACTCGCCCTGCGGGGTGAATCGTAGCTCGATCAGTGCGATGGCTTTCTGAATAGCGCGAAGCGTAACCGGATCGGCTGCCGCCGGATGGCTGGTAAAATCGATGTTTTTCAGCTGGGTCGACATTTTTTCACGCACTTCGACAGGCGCGATAACGTCAATCACATCAAGGATTTGCTTAATAACCAGTTGACAGGCAACGACGTCAGAGACCAGTTCCTGATCGGCGCTCAGGTTTTGTGACATGGGGTTTCTCCTTAGTTAAAGGCCGCCATAGTAGCAAACCGCGCGCCCTTTCATCTCTTTCTCGTCGCCCGCAGGCATAAAAAAACCTGCCGAAGCAGGTTTTTTTATCAGAACATCGCACCCGGTGGGACGTCTTTGAAAGTCGTGCAGTAGTTAGCCCACATGCTTTTCAGGATTTTGCGCAGTTTCATTATGTTGCTCCAGTAACGTGTTATGCAGGTGTTATTGTCAATGCGCTTATAATATGACCACCATCACAAAAATCAATCATTTTGTGACTAACATCACACAAACAAATCCACCAGTGCTACAACAATGTTACGAAAAAAGCCGCAAAATCCACGGGTTACGCCCATATAAATTCCAGTAAATTTTTATAAAAAATTTTGATACGCCAGGAAAGTTATGGATGTCATCACATGCTGTTAGCCAACAATCCCCCGAACGAAGGCTTCGATCTCTTTATCCTGGCAGTTTTCAAAGAAACACTGCTGGAAGCGGTGACCGGATACGGCGGTTTTCACCAGTTCAGGATCGATTGCGCGCAGGGTATCAAGGTAATTTTCTTTTACCACCGCCGCTTTCACCTGATTCAGGATCCCCGCGTTACGCACCTGAGGCTCTTTACGCTCTGGCGGATACCCCTCGCCGTTACGGCCCGTGAAGGCTTTCTCAAAGATAAAGCGCACGTTCAATTCAGCGCCCCAGCCAAAGCCTTTGGCAAATGGCAGGGACAGCGCGTTACCGTTGTTGATCTGCGCAAACAGGAAGGCGTCAGCAGGATCGATGCAATAGCCGCAAATCACGCCCGGATGGATATTCAGCGACATCAGCGCCCCCTGGCCGGTACCGCAGCCGGTCACGACAAAATCCACGGCTCTGGAATTCAGCAGAATGCTCGCCATAATGCCCAGATGGATATAGGTAAGATGGTGGTCGTTCTCGTCGCTCATCCCGACGTTATACACCGGGAAGCCTTTTTCATCGGCAACGGCTTTTAGCTCATTAAGGATGATGGGATTTTTAGCTGCCTGGCTGTTTTCCATCATCAGCGCAATTTTCATCGTGTCTCTCCTGAATGTGTGGCGGACAAGCCCGCTGTGGATACCTTATCCCCTTAACCTTACTATCAAACAAACACTCTTTCAAATTAAGTGAAAATGCGTTTTAAAAAACGCAATTGCGCTCACAGTTTCGTGACCTGATGCGGTTCGTTGCGAAGAGAAAGGGTTGATCCTCGGGCTATTCGAGGCATTGACTGGAACAATTGAAGCTAAAATAGCGTATTTCCCTCTTCACGCAGAGTGAACCATGAAAAGAGTAATCATCGCCGGAACGATCCTGCTTCTCGCGGGATGCAACGTTAACCGTCAGGCGGAGGTCAGTCACCTTGACGCCCCCAACGGAGTTGTCCGCCTCGACTACGGCCAGGCCATGCTGCAAAACGCCCATTCCGATGCGTATGTGAATAACGGCACCGCAGTGAAAGCCTGTCAGGGCATGGGATATGCCACCGCCTCCGCCTATGGTCAGCCTGTCAAAACCTGTACCCTGATTAGCGGATCGCTGTGCCTGAACGAGAGCGTGACCATTCAGTATAAATGCATGGGCTACGCCGTGAATCCTAACGTCACGAATCCATGGTATTAATGTCGTCTGCCAGCAGAGCTGGCAGTCTTTTTAATTAAGAACACAAACAATTCTCATTAATAAATATAAAACGTGCCAATGCGTGTTATTCCCATTCGTATTTTTAAATAAACAAATATTTATTTTACGTTTTGCAAATAATTAAATAACAAATTATAGTGTCGCTCATTGTGAACCAGAAATAATAAATCGGAGCGCCACCATGCTGAAAACTGAAATGATCGACAAGCTCAATGCTCAAATGAACCTTGAGCTTTATTCATCCCTTCTTTACCAGCAGATGAGCGCCTGGTGCAGCTATCACAGCTTTGAAGGTGCCGCCGCGTTTCTGCGTCGTCACGCACAGGAAGAGATGACGCACATGCAGCGTCTCTTTGATTATCTGACGGATACGGGCAGCCTGCCGCGCATTGATACGGTCGCCTCTCCGGTTGCTGAATACGGTTCTCTTGATGAACTGTTCCGCGCCACTTACGAGCACGAACAGCTGATCACCCAGAAAATTAATGAACTGGTTCATGCTGCAATGACCAGCCAGGATTATCCGACCTTTAATTTCCTGCAATGGTACGTTGCTGAGCAACACGAAGAAGAAAAACTGTTTAAATCCGTGCTGGATAAATTGTCTCTGGCCGGTAAATCAGGTGAAGGTCTTTACTTTATTGATAAAGAACTGGCGACACTCGATACGCAAAATTAATTCCCACACGGTGCTGAACCCTCAGCACCGTTTTAATGCCCCCTCTACTTATTACCTCTCCCCTTCGCCTCACCGTTCAACAGATGTTTGCCCCTCGCCAAAGCGTAAACTTAAAATTACACGGGTTGTAACGGTGATTTGACGAGTTCACGCTTTTCCCTTACTCTGCGCCGCAGATTAGGTCGCGATTAAGAATCGTTGTAGAGGAAAGCGTGAAAAACAGAGCTCTGGGAAGTATTTTCATCGTCGCAGGAACGACGATTGGCGCAGGAATGCTGGCCATGCCGTTGGCGGCCGCAGGCGTCGGATTTGGCGTAACGTTATTGCTTCTCGCCACACTCTGGGCGTTGATGTGTTACACCGCTCTGCTGTTGCTGGAGGTTTATCAGCACGTCCCTGCCGACACGGGTTTAGGTTCGCTGGCTGCACGCTACCTGGGACGTTATGGCCAGTGGGTTACAGGCTTTAGCATGATGTTCCTGATGTACGCCCTGACGGCTGCCTACATTAGCGGAGCCGGAGAGCTGATCGCGTCCAGCGTCAATGATGGGTTTGGTACACACATTACGCCCGGCACAGGCGCGGTCTTCTTCGCGCTCATCGGCGGCGGCGTGGTATGTATTGGCACATCGCTTGTCGATCTGTTTAACCGCTTTCTGTTCAGCGCCAAGATTATTTTCCTGGTTGTGATGCTGGTTCTGCTTGCGCCGCACGTTCACAAGATTAACCTGCTGACGCTGCCGCTGGAAAAAGGGCTGGCGCTTTCCGCGATCCCGGTGATTTTCACCTCGTTCGGTTTTCACGGCAGCGTGCCGAGTATCGTCAGCTATATGAATGGCGATACCCGCAAGCTGCGCCGCATCTTTATCATCGGCAGCGCGATTCCGCTGGTCGCCTACATCTTCTGGCAGCTGGTCACGCTGGGCAGCATTGACTCCTCAACCTTTATCGGTTTAATGGCTGCGCATTCCGGCCTGAATGGTTTCCTGATGGCGCTGCGTGAGGTGGTGACCTCTCCACACGTCGAGCTGGCGGTACATTTGTTCGCTGACCTGGCGCTGGCGACGTCGTTTTTGGGCGTGGCGCTCGGCCTGTTTGATTATCTGGCCGATCTGTTCCAGCGCCGCAATACCGTTGCCGGACGCTTGCAAACGGGTGCAATTACCTTCCTGCCGCCACTGGCCTTTGCGCTGTTTTACCCGCGTGGCTTTGTAATGGCGCTGGGCTATGCGGGTGTGGCGTTATCCGTCCTCGCGCTGCTGTTGCCTTCCCTGCTGGCATGGAAGAGCCGTCAGCAGCATCCTCAGCAAGGTTATCGCGTGGCGGGAGGTAAACCGCTGCTGTGCATCGTGTTTGCCTGTGGCGTGGTGATTATTCTGGTGCAATTCCTCATAGCAGCGGGAATGCTGCCGGAAGTGGGGTAATAAAAAAGGGGCTACGATTAGCCCCTTTCTTTATTAATGCAAACAACAACTCTTGAACTTCTTCCCGCTGCCGCACGGACAAGGATCGTTACGCCCGACCTTCGTGCCGTTAATAATCGGTTTTTGGGTTTCCTGCTGTTGCGGGTTAGCAACCCAGTAGTTGTATAAACGCAGCGCCGCGGGCTGGATGCTCTCGATGCTGGCGGTATACTCCTCTTCGGTCAGTTCATCCAGCTTTTCGCTGCCCTCTTCCGTCCCGTGCAGAGCAATCACATCCAGATCGGCTTTCAGTTCGTCAGGCAGTGACGACCAGTCGGTCAGCGCCACGCCGCGCATGTAGCCATAGCACCACTCTTCAACCACGGTGTAGCTTTGTCCATCAACGTCGTTAAAACCAAACATGGGCTCGAACTGATCAGGATACTCGCTCAGGCGCTCAGCAATGTCGTTCATATGCTTAAAGCAGAGATCGATAAAACGGTTCATTTCACGATCGTTTTTCCAGCGCGGAATGTACTTCTCGCCGCCCCAGACCGCTACCAGCCAGGCATCGGGTTCAACCACCCTTGGGCCGGAAAGCACTGCGGTAAGCATGCCGTCCAGTTCGGATACGTCAATCACGGACGCATCGTCATGACCGTAAGACATTAACGTCTCTTCCAGCCACTCCATTTCGCTTTCATTTAATGGGCCTTCAGTCATTGCTGACACTCCTGATAAAAAAAGGAAAAGATCCTAACACATATCGTACGCCTTTCCTGGCTGAAGTTGAGGTCTTTATTGCTGCAAAAACGTGCAAATCGTGACCCTTGCACAACTTATGGGCTTTGTTGTTAACGAGATGTGATCTCCGCTGTAATTTCAATGCGTCCCGCAAGGCAGCGTAAATCGGCGCTCTATACTCAACTATGTCGCAACCCGGTCAATGGGTTAACCATTCTGGCAACGATTTTGCTTAATGTTCTGCGCGCAAACTGCGCATGGAAACCTCGCCGTATTAAGCAGGATGTGGCCTGGATTTTGTTCGTTTAGTGCATGTTGTTCTCGATCTTATATATAGATTGGCTGCGCCGTAGGGCGTTTGGGTTGACGCCGTGGTGCAAAAACCTCTTTGCTAAGGAACACAATAATGTCGCTGAAATTTATCAGAAGTCCCCTTTCTCTTGTGTTAGCCGGTTGTCTGGTGACGGCATTTTCCGCCCAGGCCGATATTGTGATTGGCGTGGCCGGGCCGTTTACAGGCCCAAATGCCACCTATGGCGATCAGTACTGGCATGGCGCAACGCAGGCCGCAGAAGACATTAACGCCGCGGGAGGGATCAACGGTGAGAAAATTAAGCTGGTTCAGGGAGATGATGCCTGCGAGCCTAAACAGGCTGTTGCCGTCGCTAACCGTTTAGTCGACCAGGACAAAGTCAATGCGGTTGTCGGCCATTTCTGCTCCTCTTCCACCATGCCCGCCTCCGAGGTGTATAGCGATGCGGGCATTATTGCCATCACCCCCGGTTCGACTAACCCCCTCATTACCGAGCGCGGCATGAGCGATATGTTCCGCATGTGCGGCCGGGACGATCAGCAGGGGCAAGTCGCCAGCGACTTCATCATCGATAAGCTGAAGGCCAAACGCGTAGTGATCATTCACGATAAAGACACCTACGGTCAGGGGTTAGCAGACGCCACCAAAGCGGCGCTTGCCAAACGCGGCGTGAAGGATGTGATGTATGAAGGCTTATCACGTGGGGAAAAAGACTTTAACGCGCTGGTAACGAAAATTGGCGCGCAAAAACCGGACGTGGTGTTCTTCGGGGGCTGCCACCCTGAAGCGGGCCCGCTGGTGCGCCAGATGCGTGAACAGGGCGTACAGGCGAAATTCTTCTCAGGGGACTGTATCGTCAATGAAGAGATGGTCACCGCCGCGGGTGGCCCGCAGTACACCAACGGTATCTACATGACCTTTGGTAAAGATCCGCGACTGATCCCGGACGGTAAAGCGGTGATTGAGAAATTCCGCGCCAGTAAATTCGAACCAGAAGGCTATACCCTTTACTCCTATGCCTCCATCCAGGCCATTGCCGCCGCTTTCAAGTCCACCGGAGGCAAAGACTCCGCCAAAGCCAGCGAGTGGCTGAAAGCGAACGCCGTCGACACGGTGATGGGCAAAAAAGCCTGGGACAGCAAAGGCGATCTGAAAGTGTCTGACTACGTGGTTTATCAGTGGGACGACAAGGGAAAATATAAGGAAGTGCAGTAACGGGACGGAGTCACGCTCAACGTCGGCAGGTTCGCCTGCCGAGGCGGAATACACATCGGGCTGCACGCGTCGTGCGGCCTATAAAAAGAGCGCGCGATGATGAGTACATTCTTCCTGCAACAGTTAATCAACGGATTAACGCTGGGCTCCGTCTACGGCTTAATCGCCATCGGCTACACCATGGTGTACGGCATCATTGGCATGATCAACTTCTCCCATGGCGAAGTGTATATGATCTCGGCCTATCTCTGCGCCATCGGGCTGGCCCTGCTGTCATTCTTCGGTCTTGAGTCGTTTCCCCTGCTGATTCTGGGCACACTGGCGTTCACCATCGTGGTGACGGGCGTGTATGGCTGGACTATTGAACGCATCGCCTATAAACCCCTGCGAAACTCCACCCGACTGGCACCGCTGATCTCTGCCATCGGGATGTCGCTGATTTTGCAAAACTACGCCCAGCTGAGCCAGGGCCCCCGCCAGCAAGGCGTGCCAACCATGCTGGACGGCGTACTTCGCGTACATCTGGGAGAAGGTTTCGTCCAAATCACCTACACCAAAATCTTTATTCTGATCGCCTCGTTCGCGGGCATGCTGCTGCTCACGTGGATAATCAGCCATACCCGGCTGGGGCGGATGTGTCGTGCGGTGCAGCAGGATCGCAAAATGGCCTCCATTCTGGGGATCAATACCGACAGGATCATTTCGCTGGTCTTTGTGATCGGCGCGGCGATGGCCGGGCTGGCGGGGGTATTGATTACCATGAACTATGGCACCTTTGATTTCTACGTGGGCTTTGTCATCGGTATAAAAGCCTTTACGGCGGCGGTGCTGGGCGGCATCGGCTCTCTGCCGGGCGCCATGCTCGGCGGGTTGATTCTGGGAGTGGCGGAAGCGCAATTCTCCGGGATGGTGAACTCGGATTATAAAGACGTGTTCTCGTTTGGGCTGCTGGTATTGATCCTGATTTTCCGTCCTCAGGGTCTGCTGGGCCGCCCTGTCGTGGCGAAGGTGTGAGGGTGAAGACGATGACATCTGCCGGTTTCTCCCTTAAACGCTGCATTCTGGATTCCGTATTTTCCGGGCTAGTTGCCTTGATTATCTTTGGCCCTATCGCTGGCGTAGTTCTCGACGGTTACAGCTTTAACTTTGCCGGACAACGGCTGGCGTGGATGATTGCCATCGTCATGCTGGGCCGTTTTTTGCTGAGCATCTTCCTGCAGACCGCCCCCGGTGCGCGTTTCCAGGCGAGGTTTGAAGCGGACAGCGCAGGGGTGTATGTCCGCCCTCCCGGATACAAGAGCCGCATGCGTTGGATTATTCCGCTGGTTATTACGCTTGCGATCTGCTTTCCGTTTGTGGCGACCAAATACGTGCTAACCGTTGCCATTCTGGGGCTGATCTATGTTCTGCTCGGCCTCGGGCTGAATATTGTGGTCGGCCTTGCGGGGCTGTTGGATCTGGGGTATGTCGCCTTTTACGCGATTGGCGCGTATGGCCTCGCGCTGGGGTATCAGTATCTGGGGTTAGGGTTCTGGAGCATGCTGCCGCTGGCAGCGCTGATGGCCGCCGCCGCCGGTGCGCTGCTTGGCTTCCCGGTGCTTCGCATGCATGGGGATTATCTGGCAATCGTGACCCTCGGGTTTGGCGAGATTATCCGCCTGGTGCTCAATAACTGGCTGACCTTCACTGGCGGCCCAAATGGCGTTTCAGCCCCTGCCCCTACCTTTTTTGGTCTGGAGTTTGGCCGACGCGCCAAAGAAGGCGGCGTCCCCTTCCACGAGTTTTTCCATCTGACCTATAACCCAAACATGAAGTTTATCTTTATTTACGCCGTGCTGTTTTTGGTGGTGCTGATAGTGCTCTACATCAAGCACCGCCTGACGCGAATGCCGATTGGTCGGGCGTGGGAGGCATTACGAGAAGATGAAATTGCCTGCCGCTCAATGGGTCTTAACCACGTGCTGGTGAAGCTTTCTGCTTTTACGCTGGGCGCATCAACGGCCGGGATTGCGGGGGTTTTCTTCGCCACCTATCAGGGGTTCGTTAATCCCACCTCCTTTACCTTTTTTGAATCCGCACTGATTCTGGCCATCGTGGTGCTGGGCGGGATGGGTTCAACGCTGGGCGTTGTGCTGGCCGCCTTTGTCCTGACCGTCACGCCGGAACTGCTGCGCAGTTTTGCGGAGTATCGCGTCCTGCTGTTTGGCGTGTTGATGGTGGTCATGATGATCTGGCGTCCGCGCGGTTTGATCCGCATTAACCGCAGCGGCTATGCCGTGCGTAAGGGGGTCGCGCCATGAACGGAACCATATTACACGTTGAGCACCTGATGATGCACTTTGGCGGGATTAAAGCGTTAAATGACGTCAACCTTGATGTACAACGCGGGTCGATTACCGCCCTCATCGGGCCTAACGGCGCGGGGAAAACAACCGTGTTTAACTGCCTGACGGGTTTCTACAGGGCCTCTGGCGGCTCTATCTTATTCAACACCCGCAGTAAAACCACCAATGTGATTCAGGTTCTCGGTCAAAGATTCCAGCCCGGCGACTGGATTAACCCGGCCCGGCTAGGGTCGCGTCTTTTCTACAAAATGTTCGGTGGAACACACCTGGTAAACCGCGCGGGTCTTGCGCGCACGTTCCAGAATATCCGCCTGTTTCGCGAGATGTCGGTCGTCGAAAACCTGCTGGTTGCACAGCATATGCGTGTAAACCGTAATCTCCTCGCCGGTGTGCTCAACACCCCCGCCTATCGTCGGGCGGAAAGTGATGCCCTCGATCGCGCATTTTACTGGCTGGAAGTGGTGGACCTGGTGGACTGCGCCAATCGCCTCGCGGGGGAGATGTCTTACGGTCAACAGCGACGCCTCGAAATCGCCCGGGCAATGTGTACGGATCCGGAGATGATCTGCCTTGATGAACCTGCCGCAGGCCTGAACCCGGTGGAAACGCACAAGTTAAGTAGCATTATCCGTTTTCTGCGCGACCACCACGACATCACGGTATTACTGATTGAGCATGATATGGGAATGGTCATGGAGATTTCGAACGACATTATTGTGCTCGACCACGGCGACGTCATTGCGCGGGGGAAACCCGAGCAGATCCAGCATGATGAAAAAGTGATTGCCGCCTACCTGGGCACCGACGAAAGCGAGGTTAACCTGTGAACGAAATGATGCTGGAATTTCGGGAGGTGGACGTTTTCTACGGCGTGATCCAGGCGCTGAAACAGGTTTCCCTTGAGGTTAACAAAGGCGAAACCGTGGCGTTGATTGGCGCTAACGGTGCAGGAAAGTCGACATTATTGATGTCTATCTTTGGTCAACCCCGGGTCCGTAGCGGGCAGATCCTGTTTTGCGGAGAGGATATCAGCCATAAATCCACCCACTACGTCGCGTCCGGCGGTATCGCCCAGGCGCCCGAAGGACGGCGTATCTTCCCGGATATGACGGTGGAAGAGAACCTGCTGATGGGCACCATCCCGATTGGAAACCAGTTTGCATCTGAAGATATGCAAAGCATGTTCGACCTTTTCCCCCGCCTCAAGGAGCGGCGTAAACAGCGTGCGATGACCATGTCCGGCGGAGAACAGCAGATGCTGGCGATTGCGCGGGCCTTAATGAGCCGCCCTAAGCTGCTGCTGCTGGATGAACCCAGCCTGGGATTGGCCCCTATCGTGGTGAAACAGATTTTCCAGACGCTGCGCGAGCTGGCACGCAACGGCATGACCATTTTTCTGGTTGAGCAGAATGCGCACCACGCGTTGAAGCTGTCTGATCGCGGGTATGTGATGGTTAACGGACAGATCCGGCTGAGCGGCAGCGGCGAGGAGCTGCTGGGGAATCAGGAGGTGAGGAAGGCGTATCTGGGTGGGGTGTGATTTGATACAAGAATACCGTTAAAATATTTTCATATAAATAACAATATCTTATTCACGTAAGATATAGCACGCAATGCCTTGAGAAGGCCTGAGTTTGTTGATTTATTAGTCTCTGACGATCACGTCAAACTCACTGAAAAGGAGCTTTCAGAATGGCTATACCCGCATATCTTTGGCTTAAAGATGACGGAGGTACAGACATCAAAGGGTCTGTTGATGTTCAGTACCGCGAAGGTAGTATTGAGGTTCTTGGATTTGGACATGGCTTACACCTTCCTACTGATAGCGCAACCGGAAAAATTACAGGTACGCGAGTTCACTCCGCATTACACTTTGAAAAAGAATTCGATTCATCAAGTCCTTATCTCTATAAAGCGGTGGCGCAAGGGCAGACGTTACAATCAGCGGAATTTAAGTGGTACAGGATCAACGACGCTGGGCAGGAAGTTGAATACTTCAATATGTATCTTGAAGGGGTAAAAGTGGTTTCTGTGTGCCCCGTTATGCACGATGTGAAAGATCCTGCGACTGAAAAGCACAACCATCTTGAAAGCATATCTTTGCGTTATGAACGCATCACCTGGAAACACTGCGACGGTAACATACTATTTTCTGATTCGTGGGCAGAAAGATGATTCGTTGCTATTTTCATATCAATAACGGACAACTCTCTTCGTTAAGTTGTCCTGAGGTGGGTTTCTTTGCTGCCTACTCAGGCAATAAAGGGAAGCACAGGAACAATCCAGACTCAATAGCAATCCCAAAAAGGGGGCCTCTTCCGCCGGGGAAGTACTACATCGTCACGCGCTCGCGGGGAGGATGGAATACAAGACTTAACGATTTGTATAAAACGGTAGAAAGCGGTTCAGATCGCAATCTGTGGTTTGCCCTTTTTCGCGAAGATGAACGAATTGATGACAGTTCGTTTATTGGTAAGGTCGAGCGTGGAGCATTTCGTCTGCACCCTGCAGGCCATAACGGAAACAGCGATGGATGTATTTCTATAGTTTCGTTATCCGACTACATGATCCTCTGGAGGGCGCTCATTAAATCGCCACCAGTCATGGTTACAGCCCAGTTGAGGGCGTTTGGCACAATACAGGTATATTGATGAAACCTCTGTCACAGGTACTTATCTGGTATGCAGAACTTACTACCCTCTTCATATTATATTCTGTGTTTTGCTACTTTATGCCCGATTTGGAGATTTATGGATGGTATGTAGAAAAGTATGGCTATGTCATGGAGGAAGACTTTCTTGATTACTACACGTTGGTTTTATTCACAGTTGCGATCTTAACCACTACTTTTATCATCTGGATAGTTGCGCTATTGCGTCAAAAACGGTCGAAACGAATGGGTAAAAACGCTGTTGCAGACTCTACTCGATAACGATTGTAAGATCGAAATGTGAGAAGCCTCAGATCAAAAACCTGGAGGCTTTTCTTTTTTAAGTGAAAGAAATCAAACAATTGATATTCTGAAGGCATGCAGATGTAATAAAAAAACCGCCTTAATGGGCGGTTTCACGACACTGCTTATTGCTTTGATTATTCTTTGCTTTCCCATGGTAGCCGGAGTGGGACTTGAACCCACACAGCGCGAACGCCGAGGGATTTTAAATCCCTTGTGTCTACCGATTCCACCATCCGGCCAGGGAAGAAAGTGGAGGCGCGTTCCGGAGTCGAACCGGACTAGACGGATTTGCAATCCGCTACATAACCGCTTTGCTAACGCGCCGTAAAACTTTTCAAACTGACACCCGCTGTTGCGCATGTCTTTAATCTGGAGCGGGAAACGAGACTCGAACTCGCGACCCCGACCTTGGCAAGGTCGTGCTCTACCAACTGAGCTATTCCCGCATGTCATCAAGTTGTTTCTAACCACTTGATTTCATTATCGTCCGGCTAGCTGTGCCGCCGTTCGATGCGTTGCATTCTACTGATATGTCGTTTTGAGTCAACGTTATTTTTTGCATCCCCGGATCGTTTGCTGAAAATTACGTCGAAACGATCACTGTTCAAGCAAATCTCCGCGCGCCGCGTTTAAATACTGCAGCATTGACCACAGCGTCAGTACCGCGGCAACCCACAGCAGACCAATTCCCGCCCACTCAACCCAAGCGTTTGGACGCCACAGCATCCAGACCAGCGCCGCCATCTGCGCCGTTGTTTTGACCTTACCAATCCAGGATACCGCCACGCTGCTGCGTTTACCCAACTCCGCCATCCACTCCCGCAGCGCAGAGATGATAATTTCGCGGCCAATCATCGTTGCCGCGGGCAGCGTGACCCACCAGGTGTGGTAATGTTCAGCCACCAGCACCATCGCGATCGCCACCATGACTTTATCGGCCACCGGGTCGAGGAACGCACCAAAGCGAGTGCTTTGATTCCAGCGGCGCGCCAGATAACCGTCGAACCAGTCGGTTACCGCAGCGACCAGGAAAATCAGTGCGCAGGCAAAAGGCGCCCAGACGACCGGCAGGTAAAACGCCAGTACAAAGAACGGGATAAGCACGACGCGAAAAAGAGTGAGCAACGTAGGGATATTAAATCGCATAATGACGGTAACTGTCTGTTGTCAGTAAAATTTAGCTCTATGTTGCTACAGAGCCCTCAATGTTTCAACGAGTAGTAGATCTTTTCTGCCAGCCCTTGCGAAATACCCGGCACTTTTGCAATTTCCTCCATGCTGGCATTGAGTAATCCTTGCAATCCGCCCATATACTTCAGCAGCATTTGACGACGTTTTGGTCCAACGCCTTCGATGGTCTCCAGCGTGCTGGTGTTTTTGACCTTCGCCCGTTTTTTACGGTGGCCACTGATCGCGTGATCGTGCGATTCGTCTCGGATATGCTGGATCACATGCAGCGCGGGCGAATCCTGCGGCAGGCTAAAGCCCTCACCTTCCGGCTCAAAGAAAAGCGTTTCCAGACCCGCTTTACGATCCGCCCCTTTCGCCACGCCCAACAGCAGCGGATGGTTTTTATCCCACTCGACGTCGAGTGATTCAAACACCGCCTTCGCCTGCCCGAGCTGCCCTTTTCCGCCGTCGATAAGGATCACGTCCGGGATCTTGCTCTCTTCGATGGCTTTACCATAGCGTCGACGCAGCACCTGGTTCATCGCGGCGTAATCATCCCCCGGCGTGATCCCGGTGATGTTATAGCGGCGATACTCCGCCCGCAGCGGACCGTTGGCATCAAACACCACGCAGGAGGCTACGGTCTGCTCCCCCATCGTATGGCTGATGTCAAAACACTCCATACGTTTCACTTCCGGCAGCTTCAGAAGCGTAGCAAGCGCGGTTAAACGCTGGCTAACCGTCGACTGCTGGGACAGTTTCGTCGTCAGCGCCGTCGCCGCGTTGGTGCGTGCCAGCTTCAAATAGCGTGCGCGGTCACCGCGCGGTTTCGTCTGGACGTTCACCCGACGCCCGGCCAGTTCAGAGAGGGAATCCGCCAGCAGGGTTTTATCGTCGAGATTGAAATCAAGCAGGATCTCGGAGGGTAACGTGCGCATCTGACTACCCTGAAGATAGAACTGTCCAACAAATGTCTCGACCACTTCACCCAGCTCCGTGCCGCCCGGTACTTTCGGGAAGTAGCTGCGGCTGCCGAGCACTTTACCCTGGCGAATGAACAGAACGTGAACGCAGGCCAGCCCGTTGTCAAAGGCCACGCCAATCACGTCCAGATCGTCACCGGTATTGGAGACAAACTGCTTTTCGGTAACGCGGCGTACGGCCTGAATTTGGTCACGAATGCGCGCGGCCTCTTCAAACTCCAGCGCTGCGCTGGCTTTCTCCATTCGCGCGATAAGCTGGGTGAGAACCTGATCGTCTTTCCCCGCAAGGAACAAGCGAACATAGTCTACCTGCTGGGCATACTCTTCTTCGCTGACCAGACCCGCTACGCACGGCCCCAGACAGCGACCAATCTGGTACTGCAGGCACGGACGCGAGCGGTTACGGTAAACGCTGTTTTCACACTGGCGGATCGGGAAGATTTTTTGCAGCAGCGCCAGCGTTTCTCGCACGGCATAACCGTTCGGGAACGGGCCGAAATATTCACCCTTCGCATGCTTCGCGCCCCTGTGCATCGCCAGACGCGGATGGGTATCCCCGCTCAGGAAAATAAAGGGATAGGATTTATCATCACGCAGCAACACGTTGTAGCGGGGCTGATACAGTTTGATGTAGTTATGTTCAAGCAGCAGCGCTTCCGTCTCGGTGTGCGTGACGGTGACATCAATATTCTGAATGAGTGCGACCAGCGCTTCGGTTTTGCGGGAGGCAAGATTGCTGCGGAAATAGCTGGAAAGGCGTTTTTTGAGATCTTTCGCCTTACCCACATAGATAACCGTACCGCCAGCGTCATACATGCGATACACGCCTGGCTGGCTGGTGACGGTTTTTAGAAATGCTTTTGAATCGAACGCTTCATTCACTGACTTATTAACGACTCCGCATTACACAGACCATGACGAATGGCCAGGTGAGTCAGCTCGACATCACCGTGAATGTTCAGTTTACTGAACATCCGATAGCGGTAGCTGTTCACCGTTTTCGGGCTGAGATTCAGTTGTTCAGAGATCTCATTCACTTTCTGACCTTTGGTGATCATCAGCATAATCTGCAACTCTCGCTCAGACAAACTGGCAAACGGCGATTCCGTTTTTTCAGGTTCAATCTGGCTCAATGCCATCTGTTGTGCAATGTCTGAGGCAATGTAGCGCTGCCCGGCAAACACGGAGCGAATCGCATTCACAACTTCCTGTGGTGCGGCGCCTTTACTCAGATACCCGGCGGCCCCCGCCTGCATAACTTTCGCGGGCAGCGGGTTTTCGGTGTGTACGGTCAGCATGATGACTTTGGTATCAACAAAGGTACGGGCGATTTTACGTGTTGCTTCAAGCCCACCAATGCCGGGCATGTTCATATCCATCAACACCACGTCGGCCGAGTTTGAGCGACACCATTTCACGGCATCTTCACCACAGCAGGCCTCACCGGCAACTTTAATACCCTTTATATCTTCAAGAATGCGTCGTATCCCTGCGCGCACCAGTTCGTGGTCATCAACAAGAAGGACGTTGATCAAAGGAAATGTCTCCAGAATAGGGATAACGCTACTGACTACTTATTGCGTTTATATTAACGGTTTTCCTCGCAAGATTAAAACGTTAAAAAACGTGCTATACGATTACGCTCTCGTTTTTGGAAATTAGCCTGTACAGCAAGTGGAAAGAAAACCCATGCGGCATGGGCTTTTGCGTCTATTTTTAAGCATCTGTATTCAAAAAGTTACAAAAAACAGGCACGCTACATCGGCTTAAAAACAGTTCTAAACTTTTTGTAACAACAATTAACGACAAACGAACCGGCGATGACAATAAATTGTGAATATCGCAGAGGAGACATTACATGTGGGTATTGTTTACGTAAATAAACAAAATGCGGAAAAGTACGAAAAACAACCACTGCTTTTTTTGTCACGGCTTGTGGTATACTCCGCGGCCTTGACTTTCATCGTCGCGCTCGAGCGCTGTTTTATATTGAGGAAAATAAATGAGCTCACCTGATTTCGCCACTGCGGAAAATAACCAAGAACTGGCACAGGAAGTAAACTGTCTGAAAGCGCTGCTGACGCTCATGTTACAGGCAATGGGTCAGGCTGATGCGGGCCGTGTGATCCTTAAGATGGAAAAACAAATCGCGCAGATGGAAGACCAGGCTGAATCAGCCGTATTCGCCAACACCGTTAAGCAGATTAAACAAGCTTACCGTCAGTAAAAAAAACGGCTGGATGCGGTGCATTCAGCCGTTATCTCGTCTGTCACGCAGAACGTGTTGTCTCTTCAGATCAGTCCTGTCGCCGCCGCATAACAGGCAATCTGCGTCTTGTTTGGCGCGTTAAATTTCTTCTGCATATTCTTTTGATGGAAATTAACCGTATTCTCAGATATCGAAAGAATAATCGCTATTTCTGCGGACGTCTTTCCTTCCGCAGTCCACTTCAGAATTTCCCGCTCACGCTTGCTGAATTTCATTTCAGGCGGCATGACCATCTCATGTTCAAAACGCAACAGAGACGTTAAGGCCATTTGAACCAGCATTTGCAGGCGCAACTCTATTTCTTCGCCGCTTAACTTATCCGCCTGTGCGCTAGTACGTGATACAGACAGGAAACCGAGCGCGTGATTAGGCAGCATCAAACACTGTGTAATTCCCGTACGCAAACCGTGATCCCGCGCGCCGTCCCACAGTGCCTGAGCATCAGCGAATAATTCATCCGTCCAGGGTAAATGCCCCTGAATGAAATTCTCTGGTTTCAGCACCGGATCGATGGCGAAAAAATTCTCTGACTTATATTGCGCCATCCATTCCTGCGGATAACTGGTTTGGACCGAAATCCGGGGGCGCGTAAAGGGGACAGGATGACGAACGCAAAGTGAGAAATAATCAAATTCGAGTGCCTGCGTTTGTCGCTGAAGTTCTTGATATACCTCGTCGGCACAGGACATTTCCTGAAACCGGAGGAAGCAATCCCGTCGCCAGTTGAAAAAGTCTGAATCCCTCATACTTACCGAATGAAGCCTCTGATAAAGATAATCATTATTATGGTGAATATAACCTAACACATAAATCTTATTTATTTATACAAAATATCGTCCAACGCACCTGAATCTTTAGATTTAATACGGTTAATCTGAACACAGGTGGAATAAAAGAACTACGAACACGCGTTTGGAGGCGAATAATTTGCCCCAGAAGAAAAATCTGGAGCAAATTACGGCAAAAATGCTACTGCATGAGGAATTTTTCGAGGAACTGGCGGGTGCGGGGCTGTTGCGGGTTCGCAAACAAGCTTTTCGCTGGCCCTTGCTCAACAATGCGGCCCTGATCCATAAAAATAGCCCGGTCTGCAACATCACGCGCAAAGCTCATTTCGTGAGTCACAATCACCATTGTCCGTTTTTCCTGCGCCAGTTGGCGAATGGTGTTAAGCACCTCCCCTACCAGCTCGGGATCGAGCGCGGAGGTGGGCTCATCGAACAGGATCACATCCGGACGCATCGCCAGCGCGCGCGCAATGGCCACACGCTGCTGCTGTCCACCCGAAAGACGGCGCGGGTAGCTGGTTTCCTTACCTGCCAGCCCAACCTTCGCCAGCAGCTCCCGTGCGCGGGTGGTGGCCTCTTCTTTTGGCTCCCCCTTCACGATGACCGGCCCTTCAATAATATTTTCCAGCACCGTACGGTGCGGGAAAAGGTTGAAGTTCTGGAAAACAAAACCGACATGCTGACGTAGACGGCGAATTAAGCCTTTCTGCTGGCTAATGGATTTCCCGGTATCAATCGTAATATCCCCTACACGAATCGTTCCGCCTTCAGGCTGTTCAAGGAGATTAATACTGCGCAGCAGCGTGGTTTTCCCCGAGCCACTCGGCCCGATGATCGCCACCACTTCGCCCTGCTCCACTTCCAGATCGATACCGTGGAGCACCGTTTGTCCGTGGAATTTTTTCACCAGGTTTTTAACGTCGATTGCACTCATTTCGGATCACGCTCCTGGCGGTTAAGCTGGTTTTCAAAATAGTTCTGCAGGGCGGAAAGCACCGTCGCCATCACCCAGTAAATCAGCGAGGCCGCCAGATACATCGTGAACACTTCCAGCGTCCGCGAGGTGATCAGCTGCGCCTGACGGAAAAGCTCCGGCACCTGAATGGTGGCCGCCAGCGACGTATCTTTTACCAGGCTGATAAAGCTGTTGCTCAACGGCGGTAACGCTACGCGCGCGGCCTGGGGCAATATCGCCCGACGCAGGGTTTGCCACGGCGTCATCCCGATACTGGCTGCCGCCTCCCACTGCCCTTTATCAATGGAGGAGATTGCCGCACGCAGGGTTTCGGAAGTGTAGGCAGCGGTATTTAACGACAGACCGATCATCGCCGCCGGGATGGGATCAAGCTCAATACCGAATTGCGGCAAACCGTAGTAGATCATAAAGAGCTGGGCGATAAGGGGCGTGCCGCGGAATACAGAGATGTAAAAACGCGCCAGCCAGCGTACCGGCAAGACGGGCGACATGCGCATTAACGCCAGCACAAACCCAAGCACCAGGCCGAAGAACATCCCTCCGATACTGAGCTGAAGCGTAAACACCGCCCCCTTAAGCAGGAACGGCAGTGAATCAATAACCAGCTGAATACTTTCGTGCATTATTATTTTTCGACCTGATTTTTAGACATGAGGATGATAGGCAAACAGCGCAGGCGCCCCGCCAGTGTGAACAAACAAAATCGGTCCTTCATCCTTAAAGCGCTTCTGTGCAATGCCGTCTATCAGCCCCGCCATCGCCTTACCGGTATAGACCGGATCGAGCAGAATGCCTTCGAGGCGTGCCAGCAATTTCACCGCTTCCATCCCCTCTTCATTTGGCGTGCCGTAGCCCGGCGCAAAATAGTCATCCCAGAGCAGAATGTCAGCCCTGGCTTTCAACTCCAGTTGTTCTGCCACCGCCTGCTGTAAAGTAACCACTTTCGGCTTCTGATCCGCAACGCTGCGGGAGACCGTCACGCCAATCAGCTCGACATCCGGCAGCAGTTGCTCCAGCCCCACCGCCAGCCCGGCATGGGTTCCGGCGCTACCGGAGGCGACAACAACGGATGAGAGATTCACCGCGCCCTCGCATTGCTGAGCAATTTCCAGCGCGCTTTCTACATAGCCCAATGCGCCCAGCGCGTTCGACCCGCCGACAGGAATAACGTATGGACGAAAACCCTGCGCTTCCAGACGCGTGGCCAGTTCGTCGAGCTGCGCGGTCGGGTCGGTCAGGGCGTCGACCATCTCGACCTGCACGTTAAACAGATCCAGCAGGAGACGGTTACCGTTAGTGAGATAGTTTTCTGCGTGCGTTCCGATCGGGTTTTCCAGAAGCGCAACGCAGTGCAGGCCAAGTTTTGCCGCCACCGCCGCCGTCTGGCGCACGTGGTTAGACTGAATCGCCCCTGCGGTAATCAGCGTGTCCGCCCCTTCGCGCAGCGCGTCTGCCGCAAGAAACTCCAGCTTGCGCAGCTTATTGCCGCCCATCGCCATCGGCGTCACGTCATCGCGCTTGACGAAAATGTCGCGTCCTAAATAATCAGAAAAGCGGGGTAAATACTCCAGCGGCGTGGGCGCGCCGATAAACTCCAGGCGGGGAAAGCGCGTTAAATTCTGCAGTGACATGGTTCCTCCGGTAACGCTAATTCATATGATATTTTTCATTATGCACGCAGACGCGTAAGAAATAAAAAAGGCGCTTTTAAAAGCGCCTTTTTTTATGGGTCAAAGACTTATTTGGTGACGTCAGCGCCGAACCATTTCTCAGAAAGCGCTTTCAGGCTACCGTCTTTCTGCATGTCAGCAATCGCGGAATCGATCGCTTTCACCAGGTCTTCGTTACCTTTACGAATGGCGATACCGGCTTCCTGACGAGAGAACGCATCACCCGCAACGGCCAGGGTATTGTTGGTTTTCTTCACCAGATCCAGCGCGGCCAGGCGGTCAACCAGAATGGCGTCGATACGGCCCACGCGCAGATCCTGGTATTTGGTCGGATCATCATCATAGGTGCGAATATCTACACCCTGCACGTTCTGACGCAGCCACTCTTCGTAGTTGGTACCCAGACCGACGCCGACTTTCTTCCCTTTCAGGTCCGCAGCCGTTTTAATCCCGCCTTCGTTACCTTTCTTCACCAGCGCCTGAATACCGGACACGGTGTACGGCGTGGAGAAGTCATACTTCTTCTTACGCTCGTCAGAAATGGTCACCTGGTTGATCACCACATCAATACGTTTTGAATCCAGTGACGCCAGCATACCGTCCCATTTGGTCGGTTTCAGGGACGCTTTCACGCCAAGGTGTTTCGCCAGTTCTTCCGCAAATTCCACTTCGAAACCGGTCAATTTACCGTCGTCACCCTGGTAGCTGAACGGAGGATAGGTTCCTTCCAGCCCCACCAGCAGCGTGCCACGCTCTTTTACTTTATTCAGCAGGTTTTCCGCGGCGAACGTTTTCACGCTCATGCCCGCAACCAGCGCAACGGCCATAACACCCATCAGCGCCTGACGACCCAGAAGTGCAAATTTCATAAATACCCCGATATAGTGGAATTTTTACGTAGTGTAGAGAAATCGCCTGCAACGTCAAAGGCGACTGTGCTACATCTTATTCTTTTTTAATATATATCAGAAGTTGTTCCGGCGTGGGCATTCTGCTTCACGACACCCGGCATCTGTACCTTGTATTGTGCATACTTGCGCAGCGCAATCCGGTAGTTGTTGGTGCTGGTCGCAGGCAGCCACGGCTCCAGATTTTCATCCAGATAACCGGTTTTCAGCAGATCGCGAGAAATATTGTTGACGGTCAGATGTTGCCCAAGGCGACGCAGGCGAACCACATATTCGCGAACGGTACCGTGGCTCATCTCCGTTTGTTCAAACAGGAATTGCTTGAAGCCGATAATATCGAAGAAGTCGCTTTGCTCTTTGCAGTGGAGATCGCCACAGAAACGGCAAAGCGCCACCCACTCTTTTTGCTCTTCGAGCCAGGCGGCCTCATCCATTAACGTGTCGAGGCGGGATATCGCGATTTTGTTCACGATTTCGCCACGACGAACCAGCGTGATACGGTCGAGTAATTTATTACAGTGGGCGCAATGCGTCTGGCTGTGTTTAAAGTCTTTCAGGTAGCGGCTTAAAGGCCGTCTTTTAGATTGCTGCACCGTCATGATAACTCCTGGTTGTCAATACGTTGTGCGGCATTTCCCAGGTGAATCAATCACCTATAACTTACCCAGTTTCGTGCGTAAGCGCTTGATGGCCTGGCTGTGCAGCTGGCTAACCCGAGACTCCCCCACCTCCAGTACCGCGCCAATCTCCTTGAGATTAAGCTCTTCCTGGTAATAGAGGGTCAACACCAGCTGTTCGCGCTCTGGTAAAGCTTCAATCGCTTCCATCACGCGCTGGCGTAAATTCCCTTCCATTAAATGGTGTAACGGGTTTTCTTGCTGATGCTCATCCGTCACCAGCTCGATGCTATCGCCATGCTCTTCGCGCCACTCATCGTAAGAGAAGAGTTGGCTATTATTGGTATCGAGCAACATCTGACGATACTCTTCAACAGCGATCCCAAGACGCTCAGCCACTTCGGTTTCCGTCGCGTTGCGTCCCAGTTCCTGTTCCAGCTGCCCCATCGCATGCGCCACTTCGCGCGCGTTGCGGCGAACACTGCGCGGCACCCAGTCTCGGCTGCGCAGTTCGTCCAGCATCGCCCCACGAATACGCTGAACTGCGTAAGTCGTAAATGCCGTTCCTTGCAGAGCGTCGTATCGGTCAACTGCATTCAATAACCCGATACCGCCCGCCTGTAGCAGATCGTCCAGTTCCACGCTCGCCGGCAAACGCACCTGGAGGCGCAATGCTTCGTGACGCACCAGCGGAACATAACGCTGCCACAGCGAGTGTTTATCCATTACACCATCAGCGGTATAGAGTGAATTCACGATAAACAGCCCTGCGTTAATTGAGTTATCGGCATGATTATCCGATTCTGCAGGGGTTTCAATTGGGTGAATAGTGGGTGAAATGAGGGGTTATTTGGGGGGTTATGCAAATAGCGCTAAATAAAAACCCCGCCGAAGCGGGGTTTACGCATTATCAGGCGATTAGCCCTGCAGCAGAGACAGAACCTGCTGAGGAACCTGGTTAGCTTTGGACAGCACGGAGTTACCGGCCTGCTGGATGATCTGCGCTTTAGACATATTTGACACTTCGGTCGCATAGTCGGCGTCCTGAATACGGGACTGCGCTTCAGACAGGTTGGTGGTGGTGTTGTTCAGGTTGGTTACAGCAGAGCTCAGACGGTTCTGCACCGCACCCAGAGAAGAACGGAATTTGTCTACAGACGCGATAGCTTTGTCCAGCAGAGCCAGTGGATCTGCAGTTGACACGCCTTTGAACTCGCCCGCTGCGTTCAGGGTAACAGTCTGTGCGTTGTTCAGGGTACCGCCCGCGCCGCCATCAGCGATAGCAGCAGCAGTCAGGGAGTAGTTTTTACCCTGAACTTCAGCGTAACCTGCAGCAGCGCCAGCAGCGTCTGCGCCAACTTTAACTGCAACACCAGTCAGAGTACCGGTACCACCGTTAGCATCGGTATAGGTGATGTCAGCGGTGTTCACTTTCACGCTGCCAGTTGCATCGTCAACAGACACAGCGTAGTTGTCAGAACCAGAAGAAACCACGTAGGTCGCAGTAGATGCGCCAGCTGGAGTCTGCACGTTGTGCAGAGTCAGGCTCTTCGCGTCCACGCCCAGAGTAGTAGCAACCGCGCTCAGGTCAACATCTTTCAGAGCACCGCTTGCGCCAACCTGAGTAATAGAATCGCTCAGTTTCAGTGCGTTGTTAGAAACGGAGAAGCCGTTCAGACCCAGAGTAGAAGAGTCGATCTGCTGCAGGTCGATGGAGATGGTCTGGCCGTCGTTTGCACCAACCTGAATCGCCATAGAACCGTTTTTAGCCAGTACGTTCACGCCGTTGAACTGAGTCTGACCAGATACGCGGTCGATTTCAGACAGACGGGATTTGATTTCGTCCTGGATTGACGTCAGGTCAGAATCAGAGTTAGTACCGGTCGTTGCCTGAACGGTCAGTTCACGAACACGCTGCAGGTTGTTGTTGATTTCAGACAGCGCGCCTTCAGTGGTCTGTGCCAGAGAGATACCGTCGTTAGCGTTACGTGCAGCCTGAGTCAGACCTTTGATGTTAGACGTGAAGCGGTTAGCGATAGCCTGGCCCGCAGCATCATCTTTAGCGCTGTTGATACGCAGACCGGAAGACAGACGCTCAATAGAAGAAGACAGAGCAGACTGGTTCTTGTTGATGTTGTTCTGAGTGATCAGCGAGAGGCTGTTGGTATTAATGACTTGTGCCATGATTTCGATTCCTGTTGTTCATCAAATCTGTTTGGTTAGATTTGGGTTTCCACCCTTCGGCTTCATCGCCGTCAAAGGTGTTATCGTCTGGTCCAAAACAACCTTTAGATTTTTTTTCAGGATCTCGATAATTTTTTTAGCCACGGAAATACTCTTCTCTATTACCGTTATTCCCGCCATTAAAAAAAAGAAATTAACCGTAAACTTTCACGCATAAAGGCCGATAACCCCACTATTCGTTCTACGTGTCGATAGATTAAGGAATAAATATGGCAAGTATTTCATCATTGGGGATTGGTTCGGGTCTTAAGTTAGCAGACATTCTGGATAGTCTCACCACGGCCGAAAAAGCGCAGCTGACGCCGATTTCCAAACAGCAGACATCCTATACCGCCAAGCTTAGCGCTTACGGCACGTTGAAGAGTTCGCTGGAAGCGTTTCAGACCGCCAACACCGCGCTGAATAAAGCTGACCTGTTTACGGCCACCAGCACGGCGAGCAGTACCACGGCATTCAGCGCGACCACGACGGGCAGCGCCATTGCGGGTAAATACACCATTAGCGTCTCTCAGCTGGCGCAGGCGCAGACGCTGACCACTAAAAATACCCAGGCGGATACCAAAACTGCCATTGCCACCGCGGACAGCAAAATTACCTTTACCGCGGGCAACGGTAAAGATCCGGTGACGGTTGATATCAGCGCGGCAAACTCCTCGCTGACCGGCATTCGTGATGCCATCAACAAAGCGGATGCGGGCGTGACCGCCAGTATTATTAACGTCGGTAATGGCCAGTATCGTCTGTCTATTACCTCTACCGAAACCGGTGCAGATAACGCGGTCAGCATCAGCGTGAGCGGCGACAGCGCCCTGCAATCCTTTATGGGTTACAACGGCACCAGCACCGACGCCAGCAACGGCATGACGGAAAGCGTTACCGCGCAGAACGCCAAGCTGAAGGTCAACAACGTTGATATCGAAAACAGCAGCAACACCATCAGCGATGCGCTGGAAGATATCACCCTGAACCTGAACGACGTCACCACCGGTAACCAGACGCTGACGATCACCAAAGATACGTCTAAAGCCGAAACGGCAATGAAAGCCTGGGTGGATGCCTACAACACCCTGCAGGACAGCTTTGCAACCTTAACCAAATATACGGCGGTGGATGCAGGCACAGATGCACAGGATTCCAGCAACGGCGCCCTGCTGGGTGACAGCACGCTGCGTACGATCCAGACCCAGCTGAAAACCATGCTGAGCAATACCGTGGGCGGTACCACGTATAAAACGCTGTCGTCACTGGGCATTACCACTGACCCAAGCTCAGGAAAACTGGAGCTGGATAGCGATAAGATGAAAAAAGCGCTGACGGACAACCCGACTGCCGTTAAAGATCTGGTTGTGGGTGACGGTAAAACCACCGGCATCACCACCACGATGGCCACCCAACTGACTGACTGGCTCTCCAGCAAAGGGATTATCCAGGCGGCAAAAGATGGCGTCAGCAAAACGCTGAACAAGCTTACCGATCAGTACAACGCCGTGAGCGAGCGTATTGACGCGCGCGTGGCACAGTACAAAGCCCAGTTTACCCAGCTGGACGTACTGATGACTTCGCTGAACAACACCAGCAGCTACCTGACGCAGCAGTTTGAAAATACGTCCAGCAGCAAGTAGTAAACGCTAAACGAACCCGAGGGGGATAACATGTACGGCGCAAAAGGCACGCAAGCCTACGCAAAAATAGAGGTTGAAAGCGCGGTGATGAGCGCCAGCCAGCAACAGCTGGTTATCATGCTATTTGATGGAGCCCTCAGCGCGCTGGTTCGCGCGCGTCTGTTCCTGCAAGACGGTAATATTCCGGCAAAGGGGTTAGCACTCTCGAAAGCCATCAACATTATTGAAAACGGGCTGAAGGTTGGCCTGGTGGACAATAACGGTGATGAGCTTACGCAAAACCTGATTGCCCTTTATGCCTATATGGTACGTCGCCTCCTGCACGCCAACGTGAATAACGACGCCAGCGCCATCGAAGAGGTGGAAACATTGCTGCGCAATATCGCTGACGGGTGGAAGGAGGTTGCGGGTACGCCACAACTGATGCAGGACGCCGTCTAATGAGTAATGCACCGCAACTCTATACCCTTTATCAGCAACTCCTTGAGCAGAGCCAGTTGATGTTGCGACTGGCTCGCCAGGGTTTATGGGATGATCTCATTACTTGTGAAACCGATTATGTCAATGCGGTGCACTCGCTGGCTCGTCTTACGCAGGAAGCGGAACCCTCTGCACAAATGCAGGAGCAACTTCGACCGACTCTGCGCGTGATCCTCGACAATGAAAGCCAGGTGAAAACATTGCTGCAGTCCAGAATGAATGAACTGGCGAAAATGGTGGGGCAATCCTCCATTCAGAAAACCGTTCTTTCCACCTACAGCAACCAGGGCGGTCATGTCCTGGTCCCGCAAAGTAGTAGCGATCTCAATTAGCCATGTAGCTGGCGAACGAACGTTTCCCGCTTCGTTCGCCAGGCATTTCTGCAAAACGTACTCCATACTTGAGTTTCGCGACCTCATGGAGACGGTGCATGCGCAATCCAACCTTACTGCAATGCTTTCACTGGTATTACCCCGCTGGCGGTGAATTGTGGCGAGAAGTTACGGCTTTAGCCCCCAACCTCAACGAAATCGGCATTAACATGGTGTGGCTACCTCCGGCGTACAAAGGCGCATCGGGGGGATACTCGGTGGGCTACGACTCTTACGATCTGTTTGACCTCGGCGAATTCGATCAAAAAGGCGGCGTCGCCACCAAATACGGCGATAAAGCACAGCTGCTGGAGGCCATCGACGCGCTCAAAAGCAACCAGATCGCCGTGCTGCTGGATGTGGTGGTCAACCACAAAATGGGGGCGGACGAGAAAGAGCCGATCCGCGTGCAGCGCGTCAATGAACAAGACCGTACGCAAATCGACGATGAAATCATCGAGTGTGAAGCCTGGACGCGCTACACCTTCCCTGCCCGCGCGGGGAAATATTCGCAGTTTATCTGGGATTACAAATGCTTCAGCGGCATCGACCACATTGAAAACCCCGATGAAGACAATATCTTCAAAATCGTCAACGACTACACCGGCGAAGGCTGGAACGATCAGGTCGACGACGAGATGGGCAATTTCGACTACCTGATGGGCGAGAACATCGATTTTCGCAATCATGCCGTGACCGAGGAGATCAAATACTGGGCGCGCTGGGTGATGGAGCAAACGCAGTGTGACGGTTTTCGTCTGGATGCCGTAAAACATATTCCGGCCTGGTTTTATAAGGAGTGGATTGAGCACGTGCAGGAGGTAGCGCCGCAGCCGCTGTTTGTTGTCGCGGAATACTGGTCGCACGAGGTGGATAAACTGCAGAACTACATTAATCAGGTCGAGGGCAAAACCATGCTGTTCGATGCGCCGCTGCAGATGAAGTTCCACGAGGCGTCGCGTCAGGGGCGCGACTACGACATGAGCCAGATCTTCACCGGCACGCTGGTGGAAGCCGATCCGTTCCATGCGGTCACGCTGGTTGCCAACCACGACACCCAACCCCTGCAGGCGCTGGAAGCCCCGGTGGAAGCCTGGTTTAAACCGCTCGCCTATGCGTTAATTCTGCTGCGCGAAAACGGCGTGCCGAGCGTGTTCTATCCGGACCTCTTCGGTGCCAGCTACGACGATACGGGCGGAGACGGTAACACGTACCATATTGATATGCCCGTGATTGAACAACTGCATGAGCTGATCCTCGCCCGCCAGCGTTTTGCCCACGGCATTCAGACGCTGTTTTTTGATCATCCTAACTGTATCGCGTTCAGCCGCAGCGGGACCGACGACGCGCCGGGCTGCGTGGTGGTCCTTTCCAATGGCGATGACGGGGAAAAAGTGATTTGTCTGGGCGAGAATTACGGCAATAAAACCTGGCGTGATTTTCTGGGCAATCGCGAGGAAACCGTGACCACAGCTGCGGATGGTGAAGGGACGTTCTTCTGTAACGGGGGAAGCGTCAGCGTGTGGGTCATAGAGGATGCGCTGTAGAAACGGGAAGCGTGCGGCCTGATGCCCTCACCCCGCCCCTCTCCCACGGGGAGAGGGCGCAAACACTAAAAACGGCAACAAGATTGCCGTTTTGTTTTTACCGTTACGGTAGTTTACTCTCCAGCGGATTTTTGCTCAGGTAATTCGCACACTCTACCGTTGGACGATCCACTTTTTGCAGCTCCATACCATCATACTCAAGCGTTGCGCCATCACGCTCCAGCGGATAGATATCCAGCTTGCGGGTCACGTTATAGTAATCATCCGAACGCAGCATAATCTTGCCCGGCACCGCCACCACGCGCTGCCATTGACGGCAATCCAGCGTATCGCCCTCTTCCGTCACCACCAGCGTGGCAATCGCCTCCGGGCTCACCATCTTGCTTTGCGGCCCTTTTGACTGCCAGTACCCTGCCAGATGCGACGGCACAGGGTGCTTGATGACTTCCTGATAATTATCAACCTGAACACAGCCGGTTAACGCCAGAAGCGCACCCACAATTGCTATTTTTTTCATCATCTTTCCTGCGTGGGAAGAAAAAAATATTGTGGCATTAAAGCGGTATGGGTGCCAGCGTAAGATCGGCAGGTTTTATACCTGCATCGACATAACGTCCTGATAGGCCGATACCAGCTTATTACGCACCTGGAGGCCCATCTGCAGAGACACCGACGCTTTTTGCAGATCGGCCATCACATCATTAAGCGCCACGCCCGGCTCACCGAGCGTAAATTTTTCCGCCTGCGTCCGGGCGGCGTTCTGCTTGTCGCTGATACGGTCAAGTGCAGCGTGCAGTTGCCCCGCAAAGCTGATGGTTGAAGGTTCGTCCATCACGTTCTGATTACGTGCCGTCATTGCCGTTGCCTGCAGCTGACTGATTACCCCTTCAATGCCCTGTATAGCCATGACTTTCCCCTGGATGGATTTTTACGGGGTCAAGACTAACAGCTTGTCAATCAGATAATGGCGGTAAATAGCGTTAAAAAACCAGGTTATTTGACGCATAGAAAATCACGAATCATCAAATAATGGCAGGGCCATCAATATGGAACTTTTGTCGTGTTTGCCGACCCGGGAGTCAGTTTTGTTTCTCTACACGAATAACGTAAACCACCAGGATTTAAGAGGTGCGCAATGAGTGCAACAGCATCGACAGCGCCACAGAATAAATCACTCGAGTGGATGAACCGCCTTCGCGCGAACCCTAAAATCCCGTTGATCGTGGCAGGCGCTGCCGCCATTGCGATCCTTGTTGCGATGGTCCTGTGGGCGAAAAGCCCTGATTACCGCACGCTTTACAGTAACCTTTCCGATCAGGATGGCGGTGCCATCGTCACCCAGCTTACCCAGATGAACATCCCTTATCGCTTTGCCGATAACGGCGGCGCGCTTGAAGTGCCAGCGGATAAGGTGCACGAGCTGCGCCTGCGCCTGGCGCAGCAGGGTCTGCCGAAAGGCGGCGCGGTCGGTTTCGAACTGCTGGATCAGGAAAAATTCGGTATCAGCCAGTTCAGCGAGCAGGTGAACTACCAGCGCGCGCTGGAAGGTGAACTGGCCCGTACCATTGAAACCTTAGGCCCGGTGAAGAGTGCGCGTGTGCACCTTGCCATGCCTAAGCCCTCTTTATTTGTTCGTGAACAGAAATCCCCTTCTGCCTCCGTAACCGTCAACCTTGAGCCTGGCCGCGCGCTGGACGAAGGGCAAATCAGCGCGGTCACGCATCTGGTCTCCAGCGCGGTTGCAGGCTTACCGCCGGGCAATGTGACGCTGGTGGATCAGGGTGGTCATCTGCTGACGCAAAACAACAGCGCCGGTCGCGATCTGAACGACGCGCAGCTGAAATACGCGGCCGATGTGGAAGGTCGTCTTCAGCGCCGTATCGAAGCGATCCTGGGCCCGGTCGTCGGTAACAGCAACGTGCATGCTCAGGTTACCGCGCAGATCGATTTTGCGAATAAAGAACAAACGGAAGAGCAATACAGCCCGAACGGCGATCCGTCTCAGGCGGTGATGCGTTCTCGTCAGATTAATTCGAACGAGCAGGTGGGCGGCCCCTACCCTGGCGGCGTGCCGGGCGCGCTGTCTAACCAGCCAGCTCCGGCTAACGCGGCACCGATTTCAACGCCTCCGGCCAACCAGCAGAATGCCCAGCAGACAACCTCAACGGCAACTAACGCAGGACCGCGTACCAGCAGCCGTAACGAAACCACAAACTTCGAAGTGGACCGTACTATCCGCCACACCAAACTGAACGTGGGGGATATTCAGCGTCTGTCTGTTGCCGTGGTGGTGAACTACAAAACCCTGCCGGACGGCAAGCCTCTGCCGCTGACGGCCGAGCAGATGAAGCAGATTGAAGATCTGACTCGTGAAGCGATGGGCTACTCCGAAAAACGTGGCGATACGCTGAACGTGGTGAACTCACCGTTCAACTCGGTTGATGAAAGCGGTGGCGAACTGCCGTTCTGGCAACAGCAGTCGTTTATCGATCAGCTGATGTCCGCAGGCCGCTGGTTACTGGTGCTGATTGTTGCCTGGCTGCTGTGGCGTAAGGGCGTACGTCCTCAGCTCCAGCGCCGTGCTGAAGCCGAGAAAGCCGCGCTGGAACAGATGAATAATCGCCAGGAAGTGGAAGAAGCGGTTGAAGTGCGCCTCAGCAAAGACGAGCAGGTGCAGCAGCGCCGCGCTAACCAGCGCATGGGCGCTGAGGTCATGAGCCAGCGCATTCGCGAAATGTCAGACAACGATCCGCGCGTCGTCGCGCTGGTCATCCGCAGCTGGATGGGTAACGAACATGAGTAATACGCTTACAGGTACCGATAAAAGCGTCATCCTGCTGATGACCATTGGCGAAGACCGCGCGGCAGAGGTGTTCAAACACCTCTCGCAAAGAGAGGTGCAAATCCTCTCTGCGGCCATGGCCAACGTGCGGCAAATTTCCAACAAGCAGCTGACCGAAGTGCTGGCGGAATTTGAGCAGGAAGCCGAACAGTTTGCCGCGCTCAACGTCAACGCCAACGAATACCTGCGCTCCGTGCTGGTCAAGGCGCTGGGCGAAGAGCGTGCCGCCAGCCTGCTGGAAGATATTCTGGAAACCCGCGATACCGCCAGCGGTATCGAAACGCTCAACTTTATGGAGCCGCAGAGCGCCGCCGACCTTATTCGCGACGAGCACCCGCAGATTATCGCGACCATTCTGGTTCACCTCAAACGGGGCCAGGCAGCCGATATTCTGGCGCTGTTCGAAGAGCGTCTGCGTCACGATGTTATGCTGCGTATCGCCACGTTTGGCGGTGTCCAGCCAGCCGCGCTGGCGGAGCTGACCGAAGTGTTGAACAACCTGCTCGACGGCCAGAACCTCAAGCGCAGCAAAATGGGCGGCGTGAGAACGGCGGCCGAGATCATCAACCTGATGAAAACGCAGCAGGAAGAAGCGGTCATCACCGCGGTGCGCGAGTTCGACGGCGAGCTGGCGCAGAAAATTATCGACGAGATGTTCCTGTTCGAAAACCTGGTCGAAGTGGACGATCGCAGCATCCAGCGCCTGCTTCAGGAAGTGGACTCCGAATCGCTGCTTATCGCCCTCAAAGGTGCCGAGCAACCGCTGCGCGAGAAGTTCCTGCGCAACATGTCCCAGCGTGCAGCCGATATCCTGCGCGACGACCTGGCCAACCGTGGTCCGGTGCGTCTGTCTCAGGTGGAAAACGAACAGAAAGCGATCCTGCTTATCGTTCGTCGACTGGCCGAAACCGGCGAGATGGTGATTGGCAGCGGAGACGACACCTATGTCTAATGAGCTGCCGTGGACGCGCTGGACGCCCGACGATCTGGCGCCTCCCCTCTCCGAGTTTATCCCGTCCGCCCTCCCGTCCGATGAGGGCGATATCGATGCCGCGGTGCCCGAGCTGAGCGAAGAAGAGCAGCGCGCGCAGATGCTGGCGCAGATGCAAATGCAGGCGCACGAACAGGGCTTCAACGCCGGTCTGCACGAAGGACGGCAGAAAGGCCAGGAGCAGGGTTATCAGGAAGGGCTGGCAAAAGGGCTGGAGCAAGGCATCGAACAGGCGCGTCAGCAGCAGGCGCCCCTTAATGCCCGTATGCAGCAGCTGGTGAGCGAATTCCAGCATACGCTGGACGCGCTCGACAGCGTGATTGCGTCGCGCCTGATGCAGATGGCGCTGGAAGCCGCGCGTCAGGTGATTGGCCAGACGCCAACCGTCGATAACTCGGCGCTGATTAAACAGATTCAGGGTCTGCTCCAGCAGGAGCCGCTGTTCAGCGGCAAACCGCAGCTGCGCGTTCACCCGGACGATCTCCAGCGCGTGGAAGAGAGTCTTGGCGCGACGCTCAGCCTGCACGGCTGGAGGCTGCGGGGCGATCCCTCGTTACACCACGGGGGGTGCAAAGTCTCTGCGGATGAGGGCGATCTGGATGCCAGCGTCGCCACCCGTTGGCAAGAACTGTGCCGCCTGGCAGCACCGGGAGTTGTCTGATGACCGCACGCCTTACCCGCTGGCTCAACACGCTCGATAACTTTGAAACGAAGATGGCACAACTGCCATCTGTTCGTCGTTATGGCCGTCTGACCCGCGCCACCGGCCTGGTGCTGGAAGCGACGGGCCTGCAGCTTCCGCTGGGTGCCACCTGCGTTATTGAGCGTCAGGACGGACTGGAAATGCGTGAGGTCGAAAGTGAGGTGGTCGGATTTAACGGCCAGCGCCTGTTCCTGATGCCGCTCGAAGAAGTTGAAGGCATTCTGCCCGGCGCGCGCGTCTATGCGAAAAACAGTTCAGGCGACGGTCTGCAGAGCGGCAAGCAGTTACCGCTTGGGCCAGCGCTCCTTGGGCGCGTGCTGGACGGCAGCGGTAAACCGCTCGACGGACTGCCCTCCCCGGACACCACAGAAACCGGCGCGCTGATCACCCAGCCCTTTAACCCCCTTCAGCGAACCCCTATCGAGCACGTGCTGGACACCGGCGTGCGCCCGATTAACGCCCTGCTGACCGTGGGACGTGGACAGCGTATGGGCCTGTTCGCCGGGTCCGGCGTGGGGAAATCCGTCCTGCTCGGCATGATGGCACGCTATACCCAGGCCGATGTGATCGTCGTGGGGCTGATTGGCGAGCGTGGGCGCGAAGTCAAAGACTTCATCGAAAACATTCTGGGTGCGGAAGGCCGCGCCCGCTCGGTGGTTATTGCCGCCCCGGCGGATGTGTCCCCCTTGCTGCGTATGCAGGGTGCCGCCTACGCGACCCGCATCGCCGAAGATTTCCGCGACCGCGGCCAGCACGTCCTGCTGATCATGGACTCCCTGACCCGTTACGCGATGGCGCAGCGTGAAATCGCGCTCGCCATCGGTGAGCCTCCGGCCACCAAAGGGTATCCACCTTCGGTATTCGCCAAGCTCCCGGCGCTGGTCGAACGTGCGGGGAACGGCATCAGCGGCGGCGGCTCGATCACCGCATTCTATACGGTGCTGACCGAGGGCGATGACCAGCAGGATCCGATTGCCGACTCCGCGCGTGCGATCCTCGACGGCCACATTGTGCTGTCTCGCCGTCTGGCCGAAGCGGGGCATTACCCGGCGATTGATATTGAAGCATCCATCAGCCGCGCAATGACGGCGCTGATAACCGAGAAGCACTACGCCCGCGTGCGTAACTTCAAACAACTGCTCTCCAGCTTCCAGCGCAACCGCGATCTCGTGAGCGTTGGGGCGTATGCCAAAGGCAGCGACCCGATGCTCGACAAAGCGATTGCGCTCTGGCCGCAGCTGGAGGCGTTTTTGCAACAAGGTATTTTTGAACGCGCCGACTGGGAAGACTCAATCCAGGCTCTGGATCTGATTTTCCCGCAGGTGTAACACAGGTGGAGGGCGAAGGTCATGGCGCAAAACAGCGCGTTATCAACGCTAAAAGATCTGGCTGAAAAAGAAGTTGATGATGCCGCACTGCAGCTCGGCGCAATGCGACGCGGGTGCCAGCAGGCTGAAGAGCAGTTGAAGATGTTAATCGACTATCAGCATGAATATCGCACCAACCTGAATACCGATATGACGCAGGGCATTGGCAGCCAGCGTTGGATCAACTATCAGCAGTTTATCCAGACGCTGGAAAAGGCGATTGAGCAACACCGTCTGCAGCTTAACCAGTGGACCGAAAAAGTGGATACCGCGCTCAACTTCTGGCGCGAGAAAAAACAGCGGCTGCAGGCCTGGCAAACGCTACAGGACCGACAGGTCGCGGCGTCAACCCTGGCGGAAAACCGCCTGGATCAGAAAAAAATGGATGAGTTTGCCCAGCGCGCATCAATGAGGAAACCGGAATGATCACACTGCAACAACTGCTGATGACCGACAGCGACCTGTCAGGCGGCACGCAAACGGGGAAAGGCGCCGAGGGTGCGCAAGACTTTCTTTCTCTGCTGGCGGGCGCGTTGACCGATGCGTCCGGTCAGGGCAAAGATGCGCCGCTGACCCTGGCTGATTTGAAAGCCGCTGGCAGCAAGCTGTCCAGGGTAGCGCAACAGGACGCAGGCGAGACCACCCTGCAGGCGAAAATTGCCGACCTGCTCTCACGCCAGGAGACGCTGACCGCCGATGATGACGCGGCGAAGACCACTGCGCTGCAAACGCTGGTGTCCGGGCTGATGCCGACGACCCAAAGTGATGCGTTAAAGACACTGACGCACGCGTCTGCAAAAGATGACAGCAAAACTGACCTAAGCGAAGACGAACTCGCGGGGCTCAGCGCGCTGATGGCGATGTTGCCGCACCAGCAGACGGCAACACCGGTAACGACGCAGGCAACCCACGTCGACGGCGTTACCGCTCAGACGTCCCTCACCTCCGCTCTTCCGCAAACGCTGAAAAACGCGCTGCCGGGCAAAGAGAATAACCCGCCTCAGGCAGCGTCTCAGCCTGTGGCACAAACGGCTGACGCAGCCCTTCCAGCCAGCGTACCCGTGACGCCTGCGGTCGCGGCGGCGGCTGAGAAACAGGACATCGCGAGCAGCGCGACGACAACCTCGCCCACCGCAACCCTGGCACCGATCCTCAGCAGCCACGCGACCTCACAGCCTGCTGCAACCGTTGCCACCGCGCCGGTATTGAGCCAGCCGCTCGGCACCAGCGAATGGCAGCAGACGCTGAGCCAGCACATCACGCTGTTCACGAAGCAAGGCCAGCAGACCGCTGAACTGCGCCTGCACCCGGAAGACCTGGGCCAGGTGCAAATCTCGCTTAAACTGGATGATAACCAGGCGCAGCTGCAGATGGTGTCTCCGCACAGCCACGTGCGCGCGGCGCTGGAGGCTGCTCTGCCGGTCTTACGCACCTCTCTGGCGGAAAGCGGCATTCAGCTTTCGCAGAGCAGCGTCAGCAGTGAGAGCTTCGCCGGACAGCAGCAATCCTCATCACAGCAGCAACAGCAGGCTTCCCGCTCGGGCCAGCACGGCGCGTTCAATGAAGAGAGTGATGAGTTATTGCCGACCCCTGCCGCCCTGCAATCCGCCGCGCGGGGAAATGGCGCAGTGGATATCTTCGCCTAAACGCCAGAGGTAGCGTGATTATTCCCGTCTTTTCCACGCTTTGAGATAAGGCGGACACGGGATAATCACCCTATTAAGCTGTACCGAAACAGGAAGCTCGTATCAGATGACTGACTCCGCTATCACCAAAAAAAGTAAGCGCTCCATCTGGATCCCGCTGCTGGTGTTGATCACGCTCGCCGCCTGCGCTACCGCGGGCTATAGTTACTGGCGTATGCAGCAGGAACCGACTGCCGCTGCTGCCAAAGCTGAAGCGCCACCGCCTCCGGCTCCCGTGTTCTTCCCGCTGGACACCTTCACCGTCAACCTGGGTGATGCGGATCGTGTGCTTTATGTTGGCATTACGCTGCGCCTGAAAGACGAAGCTACCCGTTCTCGTCTGAACGATTATCTTCCTGAAGTGCGTAGCCGTCTGCTGCTGCTTTTCTCTCGTCAGGACGCTTCGACGCTCGCTACCGATGACGGTAAGCAAAAACTGGTCGACGCCATCAAACAGACGCTGTCGACCCCGCTGGTAAACGGCCAACCGAAGCAGGAAGTCACTGACGTTCTGTATACAGCCTTCATTCTGCGGTAACGACATGGGCGACAGTATTCTTTCTCAGGCAGAAATCGATGCGCTGCTCAACGGCGACAGCGATAAGAGTGATGATCCGCAACCGGGACTGAGCGGCGACGACAATATTCGCCCCTATGACCCGAATACCCAGCGTCGCGTGGTACGTGAACGTCTGCAGGCGCTGGAGATCATCAACGAACGTTTTGCGCGTCAGTTCCGTATGGGGCTGTTTAACCTGCTGCGTCGTAGCCCGGATATCACCGTCGGCGCGATCCGCATTCAGCCGTATCATGAGTTTGCCCGCAACCTGCCGGTGCCAACCAACCTTAACCTGATCCATCTGAAGCCGCTGCGCGGCACTGGTCTGGTGGTGTTTTCGCCAAGCCTGGTGTTCATTGCGGTGGATAACCTGTTCGGCGGCGACGGGCGTTTCCCGACCAAAGTAGAAGGTCGTGAGTTCACCCACACCGAACAGCGCGTCATTAACCGCATGCTGAAGCTGGCGCTGGAGTCTTACAGCGACGCGTGGAAGGCGATTAACCCGCTGGAAGTGGAGTACGTCCGTTCCGAGATGCAGGTGAAGTTCACCAATATCACCACCTCGCCGAACGATATCGTCGTTAACACGCCGTTCCACGTTGAAATCGGCAACCTGACCGGTGAGTTCAACATCTGCCTGCCGTTCAGCATGATTGAACCGCTGCGCGAGCTGCTGGTGAACCCGCCGCTGGAGAACTCGCGCCACGAAGATCAGAACTGGCGTGAAAACCTGGTTCGCCAGGTTCAGCACTCGCAGCTGGAGCTGGTAGCGAGCTTTGCCGATATTCCGCTGCGGTTATCTCAGATCCTGAAATTACAACCCGGCGACGTTTTGCCGATAGAAAAACCCGACCGCATTATTGCCCATGTGGATGGTGTCCCCGTGCTGACCAGTCAGTACGGCACAATTAACGGCCAGTATGCGTTACGCGTTGAGCACTTGATCAACCCGATATTGAATTCGCTGAATGAGGAACAGCCCAAATGAGTGACATGAACAATCCGTCCGATGAGAACAGCGGAGCACTGGACGATCTGTGGGCTGACGCGTTAAACGAGCAAAAGACGACCCCGACGAAAAGCGCGGCGGACGCGGTATTCCAGCAGCTGGGCGGCGGCGACGTCAGCGGCACGCTGCAGGATATCGACCTGATCATGGATATCCCGGTTAAGCTGACGGTTGAGCTGGGCCGCACCCGCATGACCATTAAAGAGCTGCTGCGCCTGACGCAGGGTTCCGTGGTCGCCCTTGATGGCCTGGCCGGTGAACCGCTGGATATTCTGATCAACGGTTATCTGATTGCTCAGGGGGAAGTGGTGGTGGTTGCTGATAAGTACGGCGTGCGCATCACCGACATCATTACGCCATCCGAACGTATGCGTCGTCTGAGCCGTTAAGCATGAAAACCCAGGCAACAATGTCCCAACCCTCCGCGGTACCTGGCTCGCCGCTGCTCCAGGTGAGCGGTGCCCTGTTCGGTATTATTGCCTTCATTCTTATTGCGGCCTGGCTGGCAAAGCGTTTTGGTCTGGCGGGTAAAACCGCCGGAACGCGCGGCCTGAAGGTCAGCGCCAGTACCACGCTGGGGCCACGCGAGCGCGTGGTCATCGTCGACGTGGAAGATGCGCGTCTGGTGCTGGGGATCACCGCCTCAAACATCAATGTATTACATAAACTGCCGCCCGCCCCTGTCACGGGTGACGAGCGCGCAGAAGCCCCAGCGGATTTCCAGTCCGTTATGAAGAGTTTGCTTAAGCGTTCCGGGAGATCCTGATGCGCCGTTTGTTATCCCTTACGCTTGCGGGTGTTGGCCTGTTTGCTCCCGCGGTCTATGCGCAACTGCCCGGTCTGGTCTCGACCCCGCTTGCCGGAGGCGGTCAAAGCTGGTCGCTTTCGGTTCAGACGCTGGTGTTCATCACCTCGCTGACCTTTATTCCGGCCATTCTGCTGATGATGACCAGCTTTACCCGCATCATCATTGTTTTTGGCCTGCTGCGAAACGCCCTGGGAACCCCTTCCGCGCCGCCCAACCAGGTGCTGCTGGGCCTGGCCCTGTTTTTGACTTTTTTCATTATGTCGCCGGTGATCGACAAGATTTACACCGACGCCTACCAGCCGTTTAGCGAAGATAAAATCTCGATGGAAGTTGCGCTGGAGAAAGGCGCGCAGCCGCTGCGTGAATTTATGCTGCGCCAGACGCGTGAAGCGGATTTAGCGCTCTTTGCCCGCCTCTCCAACACTGGCGAGCTTCAGGGACCGGAAGCGGTGCCGATGCGCATTTTGCTGCCAGCCTATGTAACCAGCGAGCTAAAAACCGCGTTCCAGATTGGCTTCACTATTTTCATTCCGTTCCTGATTATCGACCTGGTGATCGCCAGCGTCCTGATGGCGCTCGGGATGATGATGGTACCGCCTGCGACCATCGCTCTGCCCTTTAAGATCATGCTCTTTGTGCTGGTCGATGGCTGGCAGTTGCTGGTCAGTTCGCTGGCGCAGAGTTTCTACAGTTGAGGAGCGCGCAATGACGCCAGAATCGGTCATGATGATGGGCACGGAAGCGATGAAAGTCGCGATTGCCGTTGCCGCCCCGCTGCTGCTTGTTGCCCTCGTGACCGGTCTGATCATCAGTATCCTGCAGGCCGCCACGCAGATTAACGAAATGACGCTGTCGTTTATCCCGAAAATCATTGCCGTGTTCGTGGCGATTATCGTCGCCGGGCCGTGGATGCTGAACCTGCTGCTGGACTATATGCGCAACCTGTTCACCAATCTGCCGTACATCATCGGCTGATATCACGATGCTGCACTTCACCAGCGATCAATACGTCCAGTGGTTGGGCGTCTACTTCTGGCCGATGCTGCGCATTATGGCGCTCATCTCAACCGCCCCTATTCTCAGCGAGAAATCGATACCCAAGCGCATCAAAGTGGGGCTGGGGATCGTCATTACGATTATTGTCGCCCCGTCCCTGCCGCCGGTTGATATCCCTGTATTTTCCGCTAACGCCGTATGGGTGGCGCTTCAGCAGGTGATGATCGGTGTCGCCGTTGGGTTTACTATGCAGCTTGCCTTTGCGGCAGTGCGTACTGCGGGTGAACTGATCGGCCTGCAAATGGGGTTATCCTTCGCCACCTTCGTCGACCCCGGCAGCCACCTCAACATGCCGGTGCTGGCGCGTATCATCGATCTGCTGGCGATGCTGCTGTTCCTGTCGTTTAACGGCCACTTATGGCTTATCTCAATGCTGGTGGACACCTTCCACACGCTACCGATTGGCGAAAATCCGGTTAACAGCAACGCCTTTCTGGCACTGGTGCGTGCCGCCGGGCTGATTTTTCTCAACGGGCTGATGCTGGCGCTGCCGATCATCACCCTGCTGCTGACCGTTAACCTGGCATTAGGCTTGCTGAACAGAATGGCGCCGCAGCTTTCCGTGTTTGTCATTGGTTTTCCCGTGACGTTGACGGTCGGTCTTTTATTAATGTCATTGCTAATGCCACTTATCGCCCCCTTCTGTGAACATTTATTCAGCGAGATATTCAACCTGTTAGCGGATATTGTCAGCGAACTGCCTCGCAAATAATAGTCCTCACACTCCATATTGTCTTTCTGAGGATATTCCTAAAATAAAACGCGAAAAACATCTTCCAGGATATATCTGACGCGGTTTAAATGTTTCTAACCATCTCACAATACTTAATATTTACTTTACTTTAAGAAGATTCCTGGCAAATTATAAGTAACTTTACGGGATAGTGAGTTCGCCTGAAAGTCTTTGTCATGCTCACAGGTTTTATTTGGTTTTTTCCATCCCGTATGGCTGTTTATGAGCTCTCAGGCAGATGGTGAATTATCGTTACGCATTGAGTGAGGGTATGCCATGTCAACGATCATTATGGATTTATGCAGCTACACCCGGCTAGGGTTAACCGGGTATCTGGCAAGCAGAGGGGTAAGAAAGAGAGACATCAACGATGCACACACCGTTGACGAACTCGAAGCCGCTTGTGAAGCACACAAGCCCGGCGTGGTGTTTATTAATGAGGACTGTTTCATTCACGATCCAGCCAACAGTCAGCACATTAAGCAAATCATTAATCAGCATCCTAAAACGTTGTTTATTGTTTTTATGGCGATCGCCAATATTCATTTCGACGAATACTTGTTGGTCCGTAAAAATTTATTGATTAGTTCTAAATCGATTAAACCCGAGTCGCTGGATGACATTTTGGGTGATTATTTGAATAAAGAAGTTAAGAATGTAGGAGCGGTTAACTTACCCACCCTATCATTAAGCAGAACTGAATCAAGTATGCTCAGAATGTGGATGGCTGGACAAGGGACAATTCAGATCTCAGACCAGATGAATATCAAGGCAAAAACGGTTTCGTCACACAAAGGAAATATTAAAAGGAAAATTAAAACGCATAATAAGCAAGTGATCTACCACGTCGTTCGCCTGACCGATAATGTCACAAACGGAATTTTCGTTAATATGCGCTGATCCGCGCAAGACCTTCTGTACCCTACCTGCGATCTCTGGCCTGGCCAGAGATTTTTGCATTTAGAGCCGCATGGGCCGGGGACGGGAACGCCGCCCGACACCACGCTATTCTGCTGCTTCCACAAAAATACCATCCTCATGTCCCAGTTCGTTAAAGAACCAGATACCGAGCGGGTAGTCTTCCAGAGAAACCAGGTACATTACACCTTCGCTAAACTCTTCTATTGCCAGCACCACACCCGGGCGGCGCGGTCCACCGTCCGTTTTAACGGTTACCCGATCGTTGACCTTCATACATTCCTCCTGTGGTTTTGAGCCAGTGTAGAACAAAACGCATTAACTGGCACCGACCCCCGGCGCGAATGGTGTTTTTGTGTGCGGTCTATACTTATAGATGGACACGGTTGCATGAGGACCCCGTAATGAAGACCGATAAAGAGTACAGCGACACCATCAAGCGTGAGGTGGAGGTGGATGTCGATGCCCTGCTGGCCGCTATCAATGAGATCAGTGAGTCCGACGTTCGCCGCGCAGACGATGAGTCAGACAAAGTGATTGTGAACGGAAGGGACTATCACACTTACCGCGAGCTGGCCGAAGCCTTCGAGCTTGATATTCATGACTTCAGCGTGTCTGAAGCGAATCGGTAAGATGAAAAAAATCCCGGTCATGGGGATGGCCGGGATCAAACTTGCTTATGCAAGAAGCACTTGAAAATTCGTTACACCAGGAAATCTGATGTAGAAACAACACTATCCCCAACGGATTTGTCTGACAAGCATATATTCTCCTGGCGAATATAATATTTTATACATGTGAATTTTAGTTATGAGCAGCAACATGCGCCGCGTGTGGGTTACGCCGGAACGATTCCGTCAAACCGCTCTCCCGGCACTGTCATTTTTTAGGAATAATCTTAGATAAGCGCGCGTCAGCCATCAGGAGCCGTTATGCCTTCGCTTCAGAATCCACTGCTGATTTTCACCGATCTGGATGGGACACTGCTGGATATTCATACCTATGACTGGCAGCCTGCCGCCGCATGGCTGGAGCGGCTACAGGATAAACAGGTCCCCGTTATCCTTTGCAGTAGCAAGACGGCGGCTGAGATGCTCGACATCCAGCAGGAGTTAGGCCTGGAAGGTCTGCCATTCATTGCGGAAAACGGGGCGGTCATTCAGCCTGATGTTCGCTGGGATCCCCCTGCCCGGCGCATCACGGGGATGTCGCACCCTACGATTCGTCACATCATCGAGCAGATCAGACTGCAAACGCACGTTAAATTCACCACCTTTGATGACGTGAATGAACGGGTAATCAGTGAATGGACGGGACTGACGCCTTCCCGTTCGCTGCTTGCGCGCAGGCATGAAGCGTCCCTGACGTTAATCTGGCGCGACAGCGATGCGCAAATGACGCGCTTTGAAGAGGCGCTGGAACCGCATGGCCTGCAGTTTGTACAGGGGGCGAGATTCTGGCACGTCCTGGACGCGCGCTGCGGCAAGAATGTGGCGGTAAAATGGCTGACTGAACAGTATTGTCTGCAGGAGCCTGTTGCGTGGACATCCCTTGGGCTGGGCGATGGTCCCAACGACGCCCCGCTGTTAGACAGCGTCGACTTTGCGGTGGTGGTCAAAGGCATTAACCGCCAGGGCATTACGCTGCAGAACGATAGCCCGGAACGGGTTTATCACACGCAGCGTCCCGGTCCCGCGGGCTGGCGCGAAGGGCTCGATCACTTCTTGTTGTGATCGCGCCAGACGACGCAGTTGCGTCCCCCCTGCTTTGCCTCATACAACCGCGCATCGGCAATGGACTGCAGCTGCTCAAAATTATAGTTACCCTTCTCCTGCGCGCTGCTAACGCCCAGTGAGGCACTGATGCGCAGAGTGACGCTCTTCTTAACCAGAATCTCTTTGCTATCGATCCGTGCGCGGATCCGCTCAGCAACATTTGCCGCTTCCTCAAGCGTCAGGCCAGGGAGCACGACACAGAACTCCTCGCCACCCACACGGCCCCCCACGTCATTGGCGCGCAGCGCACTCGCAATCAATCCTCCGGCGTGCGACAACACTTTATCCCCAGCCTGATGCCCGAAGCGGTCATTGATACCCTTGAAATGGTCCAGATCGATCTGGATGACAGACAACGGCAGGGACTGCTGCTGGCATTGCTTCGCAAGGACATTCGCCCGTTCAAACAGCGCCCCGCGATTATTCAGGCGGGTCAGCGGATCGTGCCAGGCCTGCCACTGAAGCGAGTGTTGAAGCGTATACATATTGCTGACCATGCGCCGGATCACGAGCCAGGAGATCAGCAGCATGGCGGTGAAGAGCGCCCAGAGTAGCGCCAGCACAATACTGATGCTGCCGAAGTCCCCACGAACCCCTTCATGTAACGTATGCACGCGCAGGACAACGCCTTCAAAATGATCGAGCCGTTCCCAACTGATAAAACGACTACCCAGACGAATCCCCCCCTCCGTGTCGGACTCGATAGCGTGAGCTATCTGCGCCAGCTCGCTTGCATCGAAGTGGTTGACCGTGCTTTCGGGTGATTCTGAGGTCGCAATCATATTGAGGCGCGTGTCGTAAAGCTGGTATTCACCTTCTGTATGGTTGTCCATGGCCTCCACCAGCAGCTGTTTCATCGTATCAACGCTGATATCCATCGCCACCACGCCATACCAGAAATGGTCGTAATAGATCGGCACGCTGGCGGTAATAAGCCGCTTGTTCCCGATAAATGACGACGGAGGCGAAATAAACCAGCGAACGGCACGTGCGCGATTTTCACGCTCAGACTGCTGCGAAAACCAGGGCTGCGTGACCAGATGATAATAGCGGGGAGAAATATCTCTCGGTTGTGCAGGCGTATCGGTCGCGATAAAGAACCCTGCGCGGGAAACATACAGCACCCGCTCCACGTTACTGCTGTGCGATGACGCCAGACGCAGGAGGTACCCGACTTCGAGGGCCGCAGAGAGTTCGTTTGCCAGGCGATCGTTATCACGGTTGAGCAGCGTGGTTTTTTCAACAAACGCATCGGACACCCCGTTGATGGGTAACGTGCGATTTTCGTCCACCGCGATTTGCCAGTTTGTGGTGTTCCGCAGGGTATTAAAACGCGTCACCGCATTGTGCAGCACACCGAATGCCAGCGGTGTTTGCAGCGCATCGCGCATGCTGTGACGGAAGAAAAGCAGTTTATCGACGTTGTACTGCAACTGCCTGTCCAGGCCATTTGCGACCGTTTCCAGATAGTTACGCTGGCTGGAGATATAGGCATCTTCGAGTACCACCACTTCACGCCAGGTGAGGAGCGTGGAAAAGACCAGGACAATAATAAAACAGAGATTAACAATCAGGCCGGGATTGCTACGCTGATGCAGCCATTGCTGAAGAGATCGTTTTACAACATAGGTATCGCGCTGCACACACACTCCCTGAATGTCACATAAAAACGCCCGGCGAACCGGGCGTTAGAGTGATTAAGCCTTCTCGCGATGTTGCCGTCCGTCCCCCGGCTGAAGCTCGTCTTCACGAAACGCTTCCCGCTTGATGCCATAACCATCATGCCACCGGCACTCCACCATACCACTGGAATAACCTGTGACAATCATACGCGGACCACCGTTCTTCGGCTTAACTTCATCACTGACCAAAAAGACCATACCCGCCTCCTGTATCAGGGTGAAACTTTTTCAATTTAGACGAGGAATGGCCTTTTTGCATCCCTGTTCGGGTAGCAATTAGTGCGAGGCTCCACGCATTTTTTCGACTGCTTTTACGGCAGCGACCACGATAGCGCCAATGATAAAGCCCAGCACCAGATTCAACAGCGTCGGCAAAATAGCGGCGACAACCGCCCCCTGCGCCGAGGCAAAATGCTCAATCGCATGGTGCAGCGGCGCAATACCGTGCACGACAATCCCGCCGCCGACGAGGAACATGGCCAGCGTACCCACGACCGACAAACTTTTCATCAGCCAGGGGGCCAGCGTCAGCAGGCTTTTACCGATACCGCGTGCTACCGCGCTCGATTTCTCCTCCAGCCAGTAGCCGATATCATCCAGCTTGACGATAAGCCCCACCAGGCCGTAAACGCCCACGGTCACCAGAATCGCAATGCCGGAAAGCACCATAACCTGATTGACCAGCGGTGCTTCTGACACAATCCCCAGCGTAATCGCCACGATTTCGGCCGAGAGAATAAAGTCAGTGCGGACGGCCCCTTTCACCTTATCACGTTCGAACGCCAAAGGATCCTGAGCGGCCAGGGCTTCCAGTCTCTGCTGGCGCACCTCTGGCGTGTCGCTCTCCTTACGCGAGGCAAAAGAGTGCAGGACTTTCTCGACCCCCTCGAAGCACAAAAACGCGCCGCCAATCATCAGCAGCGGCGTGATGGCCCAGGGGATAAAGGCGCTGATCAACAACGCGAGCGGAACGAGGATCACCTTATTGATAAAGGACCCCTTCGCCACGCTCCATACCACCGGCAACTCCCGGTTAGCCTTTACGCCGGTGACCTGCTGCGCGTTCAGCGATAAATCATCCCCCAGTACACCGGCGGTCTTTTTGGCCGCCAGTTTTCCCATGACCGAAATGTCATCCAGCAAGGTGGCAATGTCGTCCAGTAATGTTAATAAGCTACTTCCTGCCAAAATCTCTATCCTTCTTTTTTTGCTAATTAAGTGAATAGTATGGAACAAAACCGGACACCCGGAAACAGGCACCTGACGTCAACAAAAAATTCACATCCAGACCACAATTAAAGCACTCGCCAGGCCGATAGTTTTGGCGTTTACTATGAGCGAACTTTTTATTTCGACGTGAGGGACTATGCGTTTCCGGCAACTATTACCGCTCATTGGAGCACTTTTTTCGCTGTATATCATCTGGGGATCCACCTATTTTGTCATTCGAATTGGTGTGGAAAGCTGGCCCCCGTTGATGATGGCAGGGATCCGCTTCTTCTCTGCGGGCGTATTGTTGATTACGTTTTTGCTGCTGCGCGGCCACAAGCTTCCCCCACTCCGCCCGCTGCTCAACGCGGCACTGATTGGCTTTCTGTTGCTGGCCGTTGGGAATGGTGCCGTGACCGTGGCGGAGCACCAGAATGTTCCGTCCGGGATCGCCGCCGTGGTGGTCGCCACCGTCCCGCTGTTTACCCTCTGCTTTAGCCGCCTGTTCGGTATCCGCACCCGCAAGCTGGAATGGCTGGGGATCGGCATCGGGCTGGCGGGGATCATCCTGCTCAACAGCGGTGGCAATCTGAGCGGAAACCCATGGGGTGCGCTGCTGATCATGGTCGGCTCCATGAGCTGGGCGTTTGGCTCCGTCTACGGTTCGCGGATTGAACTGCCTTCCGGCATGATGGCAGGCGCGATTGAGATGCTCGCAGCGGGTATCGTACTGCTGATTGCCTCGACGCTGATGGGCGAGAAACTGACAACGATGCCGGACCTGTCTGGCTTCCTGGCCGTGGGGTATCTTGCGCTCTTTGGCTCCATTATTGCCATTAACGCCTATATGTTCCTGATCCGCAATGTCTCCCCGGCCGTCGCCACCAGCTACGCCTACGTGAACCCGGTGGTCGCCGTCCTGCTCGGTACCGGTTTTGCGGGAGAAGTGTTATCGACGGTTGAATGGCTGGCGCTGTGTGTGATTGTTTTTGCGGTGGTGCTGGTAACATTGGGCAAATATTTGCTGCCTGCGAAACCGGTCGTCACGCCGTGTGAGGTGGAGAAACCTTAATCCCCTGCGTATCGATCTGCGCGGCCGCCGCGCCGCCGCAGATCCACTCTTCCAGCCGCTCTGTCAGGTCCAGATCGCTCAGTTTTAACCTGCCGCGCAGGGCGCACTCCCACACGACTAATACCCGCCAACCCTGAGAAAGCAGCGTCGCAATATCGCGTTTATCCCGCTCTACATTCTTGCCTATCTTCTCCAGCCAGAAATCGGTTCGCGTGGCGGGAACCTTGAACAGGTAGCAGTTGTGATGGTGCCAGAAACAGCCGTGGGTAAAGATAATGCACTGATACGCCTCGAGGATGAAATCGGGACGCCCGGCGAGCGAGGCATCCTGGACGCGAAAATCAAAACCGGCCTGCGTCAGTAATTCCGCCAGCCGTTTTTCGATGGCGGTATCACGCGTGCCGATGGCACGCATGTTTTTACTGCGCGTCGCTTTATTGTGTACGTCCGTCATTGACGGCCTCGCTCTGACGCAGCGCCACAGCCTGTTTAATGCGTGAGGCCAGCAGTTTCGCCACCGCCGCAAACGCGGGCACGACCACCGAGTTACCAAACTGACGGTAAGCCTGGGTGTCTGACACCGGAATACGGAAACTGTAGCCCTGCGGCGACTCAAACCCCATCAGCCGCGCACACTCACGCGGGGTTAAGCGACGCGGGCGATGGCGCTGGTTCTGCGGATCGTCAAAGTCTTTTTCGCCCAGCGCTTTATCCCAGCCTCTGTCGATGAGGATCTCTGCGCCATCTTTGTAATAACGCGCCGACAAGGTGCGGGTCACGCTGTCTGGATTTGTTGGGCTCACCATGCCAAAACCGAACCCATTGCCTTTGGCCTGGTGCTTTTTGGCATAGCGGTAGAGGTATTTCCACAGTACCGGCGTCAGGATAAATTTGGCGTCAACGGCGGGCTCCAGCAGATCGGCCACGCTCGGTCGGCGCGCCGGATACAGCGACGGGATATCCCGCAGGGTGAAATCGCCTTTCAGATTGAGGTCCCGGCGGAAGCCTACCAGCACGATACGTTCGCGATGCTGCGGCAGAAAATATTTACCGTCGATGATTTTCGGATCGTCTGCGCCCATGTCCTGCGCATCGGCCACGTCGTAGCCCAGTTCATCCAGCGTTTGCATAATGATGCGGAAGGTTTTCCCGCCATCATGGCTTTTTAAGTTTTTGACGTTTTCCAGCACAAATATGGCCGGTCGGCGGGCATCGATAATGCGGACCACGTCAAAAAACAGCGTGCCCTGCGTATCACAGGCAAACCCGTGGGCACGTCCCAGGGCATTTTTTTTCGACACCCCGGCGAGCGAAAAAGGCTGGCACGGGAAGCCCGCCAGTAGTACGTCGTGCTCAGGCACGGTTTGCCGAATATGCTCTGCGGCCTCTTCGTCGCTGACGCCGCTTTTGTGGCTCAGGGTCACATCGCGGATGTCAGCGTTGAAATGGTGTTCATCAGGGTCGCAATACCAGTTGGCCTTATAGGTACGCACCGCGTGTTTATTCCACTCGCTGGTAAACACACACTGCCCGCCAATGGCTTCAAAACCGTGGCGGATGCCGCCAATACCGGCGAACAGATCGATAAAGCGGAACGCATAGTCTGGATGCGCGGCGGGAGGACGCGGCAGCAGATTTTGTAGATAAAGGAACTCGCCGTCGCTCATGCGCTGCCCGGCCCTGTCGCTTATCAGCAGTCTTTTGAGTATTGCCGGGCTCCAGTGACTCTCTCCATGGGCCACAAGCTGGTTGGCAAGGGTTTTAACATCATAGATATCCAGCAGCTGCCGCAGTAATGCCTGCACGGCTGCCGTTGATTTCTCAGCCTGCGCTGGCGCGGGCTCAATCACTGATCGTATTTCCTGCATTCTCTTAACCGGGCAATAAAGACTGGAGACAGATTACCACAGTTTACCGGCTCACACTCCGACGGAAGCGGCTCAATACCTGGCCATCCAGCCCCAGGCAGTCGCCCTGCAGTTCAGCACTCAGTTTCGCCATAAACTGGATCAGAAAATCGGCGTTGTGATGTGCCAGCTCACGCCCCACTTCGGTTTGCATCGTCTCAGGCAGGCGCAGCAGCTTCGTCTGGAAGTGATCGAGGGCGAAGGCTTTGTCGTCTACATCACGGGAATCCGCAAACGGATCGCGCGCATCAAACAGTGCGACACCCAGCGCACCGGATACGGCAAAAACGCGTGCCAGACCGATAGCGCCTAAGGCTTCCAGCCGGTCGGCATCCTGAACTATTTTTGCCTCGGGACTTTGTGGCGCAATCCCGGCGCTGAAGCTGTGCGCTTCAATGGCGTGTTCAACCGCGGCATACCTCTCTGGCGGAAAATCCGGAAAATCGCGCTGCAAAATATCACGCGTTTTACGCGCCGCCAGCCGTGAGGACTGGCTGCGTTCGGGATGATTTTTCGGCAGGCTGACAATGTCGTGAAAGTAACAGGCCGTCATCACCACCAGCGGGTCAGCGTGGTGATGAGGCATGATTTTCTGCGCCGTCATCCAGACGCGACGAAAGTGTGAAATATCGTGCGCAGCGTCGTCGGTAGCGTGATGTTGATCAAGCCAGGATTCGAAGCGCTGTTGCCACTGAGTGAGTTCCATTTTTCTTTCCTGTTACGAAAATTAAGAGTGAATTATAACATAGCCAAATTTAATCAATTAAAAAATAGACACACGAAATACTTAATAATAATTACCCACTATATTTTCAATCGATTAATTCGCATGAAAAATAAAGAGATTAAAAGAAATATTTTGCAATATTTTTACTAATTTAATTACATTTATTTTTGAACCAAATTGCCTGGCCATAGAATAGTATCAAACACGTAATTACGGAGGGTGATTACATATATTCATATAAATTATCTTTAAAGGGAATATATAATGAAAAGAAAAGTTCTGGCAATTCTTGTACCCGCATTATTAATGGCTGGCGCAGCAAATGCAGCTGAGATGTACAACAAAGACGGCAACAAAGTCGACCTGTACGGCAAAGTTGATGCACGTCATACCTTCTCAGATAACGCTGGCAACGACGGCGATGAAACCTACGTGCAGATTGGTTTCAAAGGCGAATCACAGATTACCAACGACCTGACGGGTTATGGCCAGTGGGAATATAAAACCTACGCTAACGATACCGAAGGCGCTGGTGATAAATCATTTAACCGTCTGGCGTACGCTGGTCTGAAATACGCTGAATTCGGTTCATTTGATTACGGCCGTAATTACGGCGTCGTGTATGACGTCGAAGCCTGGACCGATATGCTGCCGGTATTCGGCGGTGATTCCTACACCTGGACCGACAACTTCATGAATGGCCGTGCTAACGGTCTGGCAACCTACCGTAATTCAGGTTTCTTCGGCCTGGTTGACGGTCTGAATTTTGCGCTGCAGTATCAGGGTGCGAATGAAAGCGAGAACTTAAATGAAGATCAGGAAGGCACTAAAAACCGCAGGGTGAAAGATGTTCGTTTCGAAAACGGCGACGGCTTCGGGATGTCTACTTCCTATGACCTCGACTTTGGTCTGAGCCTGGGTGCAGCCTACTCGTCCTCTGACCGTACCAACGATCAGGTTGCTTATGGCGCAGGCAGTTACAATCGCTTCAGCAAATATGCTGGCGGCGAACGTGCGGAAGCCTGGACCATCGGCGCGAAATACGATGCTAACGATGTTTACCTGGCGATGATGTATGCCGAAACCCGTAACATGACGCCTTACGGCAACGACGGCATCGCCAACAAAACTCAGAACTTTGAAGCCGTAGCACAGTATCAGTTCGACTTCGGCCTGCGTCCTTCCCTGGCATGGGTATACTCTAAGGGCGTCGATCTGGGTGGCAACGACTATCACCCAGGCAATGGCTACGATTATGTCGACCAGGATCTGGTTAACTACATCGACCTGGGCATGACCTACACCTTCAACAAAAACTTCTCCGCTTATGTTGATTATAAAATCAACCTGCTGGACGAAGATGACGCGTTCTACAACGACAATGGTATCGCGACCGACGACATCGTTGGCGTAGGTATGACCTACCAGTTCTAATCCCCAGAAATACTCAAGCCCGCATTCGCGGGCTTTTTTATGCAGTGGTGAAATGTTACGGCGCTTCCTGCAGCGCCACGCGAATAAACCCGTTATTCTGCGCCAGCAGTTCATGCGCCTTCCAGGCATCCAGCCCTGTCAGCACCATCAGTACCGCCGTTTTACAATTGTGATTACAGCTCTCCAGCGCGGCTTTTGCCTCCGCCCGGGTGCATCCCCCTGCTTCCATCACTATCGCGATTTGCCGTTCAGACCATTTGGTGCTGGTTGCCTCCAGATCCACGCGCAGGTTGCTGTAGACGCGCCCGGACCTCACCGCCAGCCCTGTGGTCACCATATTCAGGATCATTTTTTGCGCGATCCCCGCTTTGGCATTGGCGTATCCCGCCACCACGTCAGGCCCCAGCTCAGGCGCAATCACCATACTCGCTAACTGTGCCGCTTCGCTTTGCGCATCACCTGTCATCACCGCGACCGGTGAACCCAGCGACCATGCATGTCGCATGGCCCCCCATACCCACGGCGTTTTTCCGCTGACGGTTACTGCCAGCATCATGTCGTGCTCGCCAAACTTAAGCGCCTGCAGGTCGGCGACGCCGCGCTCGTAGCTTGCCGCTTCACCGTCCGTCGTAATAGCGATAACGGGATGTTTACCCGGCGCATACTCATCAGCCGCCTGCCTTGCTATACGTCCTGAAGGCCCCGCACCGACGAGCACCAGACGCCCGCCATGACTGAGCGTCGCCGCAGCGTTATCCACCACGCGCGCAATCGTTGTTAAGAAAGGGGTAATAGCAAAAGAGATTTGTGCATCATCCTGGTGAATGACGTTCAGCATATCCAGCGTGGACAATCTGTCGATATTCATCGTGCTGGCGTGCCGTCTTTCCTTGACCGAACCGGTAAGCATAATGCTCATAAACAGCCTCCTTATTATGAGTACCCCCACACTATAAAGTGTTTTATATGGGTCACATGAGAGGAGGGTCACGAAAAGAGGACCAAACACATGCTTTTACATGGCTTTAAGAAAAGCGCGTCATCAGCGATAATTACCTCTTTATAATCATCGCGGAGTGTTGATGAGCGATTTGCAGCCCTTCCCCCTGACGCGCAAGCGCCCTATGAAACTGAACACCCTCGTCACGTTGATGGTGTGCGCGATTATCGGTTCCGTGCTGCTGCTGGTCTTTGCGCTCTATTCTGTGCAAATCACCCGTGCGACCCGCGATGATGTCAAAGACACCGCGCTCGGCATTGCCCGCACCCTTGCGGACAGCCCTGAAGTCAAACGCGGCCTGATGCAGGCGCCCCAGGCGGATATTATTCAGCCCCTCGCCCAGGCGGTGACAAAACGTAACGATCTGCTGTTTACCGTGGTCACTGACATGCGCGGGATCCGCTACTCTCACCCGAACGAAGCGCTGCTGGGGCTGCATTTTATCGGTGACGATTTAATACCCGCGCTGGAAGGTAAAGAGAATGTCTCCGTCAACCGGGGCGCGCTCGCCGAAGCGCTGCGCGTTTTTACGCCCGTCTATGACGCGCAGCAAGAGCAAATCGGTGTGGTGGTGGTCGGCATCTCCCTCAAAAAAGTTGAGGAGCAGATCACCCGCGGACGGCTTAACGCCCTCTGGACCGTGTTATTCAGCATCTTAATGAGCTCGCTGGCGATCTGGGGCCTGGTCCGCGTGCTCAAACGCATCCTGTTTGGGCTGGAGCCGTACGAGATCTCCGCGCTGTTTGAACAACGTCAGGCGATGCTGCAGTCGCTCCGGGAAGGGGTTCTGGCGGTCGACATTCACGGCCGCGTGACGATGATTAACCACGCAGCCAGAGAGATTTTGCTCCTGCCGTCGGGCAAACAGACCGAAAACGCCAGCGAACCGCTGCTGGCAAGCCTGCGCGAAGTGTCGAAAACCGGGGTGGCGCGTCAGGATCAGGAGATCAGCTGCAACGGACGGTTGCTGCTCTGTAACATGGTGCCCGTTAAAAGTCAGAATCGGGTGATCGGGGCGATCAGCACCTTCCGCGATAAAACGGAAATCAGCCAGCTGATGCAGCGCATCGATGGGATGGTCAACTACGTCGATGCCCTGCGCGCCCACACCCATGAATTTATGAATAAACTGCACGTGATCCTGGGTCTGCTGAATATTAAGCGCTATGACAAACTGGAGGAGTACATCCTGCAGACGGCGCATAATTACCAGACGGACATTGGCACCATCCAGAGCAAAGTCAAATCACCGGTTATCGCAGGCTTTTTGCTGGGTAAAATTCACCGTGCCAAAGAAGCGGGCATCACGCTCACGCTGGCAGATGAGTGCCAGATACCGGATACCGCCAATGAAGAGCAGGTTGCGGTGCTGGTCACCGTGCTCGGTAATTTAATTGAAAACGCACTGGACGCAATGGAAGGTCAGCCGGAAGGCGAAATCACTCTGCTGTTACACTATCAAAATGGCTGGCTCAGCTGTGAAGTCAGCGATGATGGCCCCGGTATCGATCCGGTTCAGCTGGAGGCTATTTTTACGAAGGGCTTCTCAACAAAAGGTGAAAATCGGGGCGTTGGGCTGTTCCTTGCACGTCAGCAAATCCAGAATCTGGGCGGCGATATCACCGTCGAATCTGAGCCTGGCGTATTTACCCAATTTTTTGTTCACATCCCCTGGGATAGCGAGAGGAATATCGCGTGATAAATGTATTAATTGTCGATGATGACGCCATGGTAGCCGACCTCAACCGTCTGTACGTTAACCGTGTTGAAGGCTTTAGCTGCTGCGGCGTCGCCTCCACGCTCAACCAGGCCGAGGCCATTATCAATAACCCGAACCAGCCCGTCGATCTGGTGCTGCTGGATGTCTACATGCAGCAGGATAACGGGCTCGATCTCCTGCCGATCATCCGTGCATCAGGCCGTCCGATTGATGTGATTATGATCTCGTCAGCGTCCGATGCGACCACTATCCAGACCTCCATGCATTACGGGGTTGTGGATTACCTGATCAAACCGTTCCAGTTCCCGCGTTTTGAAGAGGCGCTGAACGGCTGGAAGGCAAAGCACAACCTGATGGGATCCCACCAGTATTATGAGCAGGCGGACGTGGACAGGCTGATCCACGGCGGGGCGCCGGAACTCGCCGACAGCAAGAAATTGCCGAAAGGGTTAACGCCGCAAACGCTGCGCACGATTTGCCAGTGGATCGACGCGCACCCGGAGATGGAGTTTTCCACCGATGACCTGGCGAACGCGGTCAATATTTCGCGGGTGTCTTGCCGTAAATATTTAATCTGGCTGGCGCAAATCAACATTCTGTTCACCAGCATTCACTACGGCGCGACCGGGCGTCCGGTGTATCGCTACCGGCTGCAGCCGGAGCAAACGGGGTTACTCAAACAGTATTGTCAGTAACGCGATAGTCGTTATCCATCAGCGTGAAGCGGAAGTGGTGCATCGAGGAGATCACCACTTCTTTTGTTTTGGTCACAAAAATCGCTTCGATATCAGGACGAGCGCGCAGCGCAGCGCAGCCCTTTTCAACGCCCATGCCGTACATCAGCGTGGTCCAGATATCGCCGTCGATGGAATCTTTCGACACGATGGTGACGCTGTCCAGCTCGTTGTCCAGCGGATACCCGGTACGCGGGTCGAGAATATGGTGATAGCGCCTGCCGTTTTGTTCGAAGTAGCGCTCGTATGTTCCCGAGGTCACGATGGATCGGTTCTCTACCGCCATGGCGCCAATCAGCGCATCACCGGCGAACGGTTTTTTCAACCCGACGCTCCAGCCCCCTTCCGGTGAGCCTAACGTCTGGATGTTTCCACCGAGGTTGATCAGCCCCAGCCCGGCGCCCTCTTTGTGCAGATAATCCCGCACCCTGTCGGCAATATAGCCTTTCGCAATGGCTCCCAGGTCGATCTCCATTCCCGCTTTCATCAGAAAGACGCTGCTGTTCGGTTCATTCAGCACCACATCCGCAGGATCGGTTATGCCCAGCAGTGCCGTAATTTCATCGGCAGGCGGAACGCTATCGCCCTGAAAGCCAATTTTCCAGCGTTTCACCAGCGGGCCGATGGCCAGGTTAAACGCGCTGTCTTTAAGCACGCTTGCCGCTTTCGCGCAGCGAATCAGCTCAAACACCGGACGGCTGACGGCAACCGGATGCTGACCGGCCGCATGGTTGATATCCATCACCTGCGAATGCGCACGGTTAACGGTAAGCAGGTCTTCGTACTGTTTGATCAGGCGAAATACGCGGGACGCGAGGGCTTCGTCATGGGAAAAGAGTTTGAGAAGGATGGGCGATCCCATCAGGACGGCGGAATAACTGTAAACGCGATGGTCATCAGGCATAGCATGAGTCCTCAGATGTAGCCCCGGCAAGCACCGCGCCGCCGGGGAAAATGCCGGATAACGCTGCGCGTATCCGGCATACAACACAGGGGTCTTACTGCTTTTTCGAACGCATGGCCGCCTGATGTCCTGCAAGCGTACCAAAAATAATGATATCTGCCACTGCGTTACCGCCGATACGGTTACCGCCGTGGATCCCGCCGACCACTTCACCGGCCGCAAACGCCCCTGGCAGCACGTTGTGGTTGCTGTCCAGTACGCAGGTTTCGGTGTTGATGGTCACGCCGCCCATGGTGTGGTGCACGCCCGGCGCAATCTGAATGGCGTAGAACGGCCCTTCATTGATTGGCGCGCGCAGCGCGGTGGTACGGCCAAAATCATCATCGTGCTGTTTTTCAACGAAACCGTTGTAACGTTCCAGGGTCGCCAGGAAAGCGTGGTGATCCATGCCCAGCGCTTCAGCCAGGGCTTTTGGCGAGCTGGCGCTGGTCACGAAACCTTTCGCAATGTACTCATCCGCCGCTTTATTTTTCGTGCGGACATGCTCATCAAAGACGATGTAGGCATATTTCTCCGGCAGGGCGATGATTGACGCCGAGACTTTATCGCGGGTCGACATTTCGTTGTAGAAGCGCTCCCCTTTCTGGTTCACCAGAATCGCCCCGCCGCCGCGGATAGATTCGGAAATCAGGTACGACGTTTTCTGCTCAACGGTTGGGTGGATCTGAATTTCGCCCATATCCACGGTGCCTGCACCGATACGTTCCAGCAGCGCGATGCCGCCACCCGTTGCCCCTTTATGGTTGGTGGTGACGAATCCTTCCAGGTCCGGACGGTATTTGACCACCATCTGGCTGTTGGCGCTGAAGCCGCCCGTCGCCACAATCACGCTTTTGGTGGCTACGGTGAGCGTTTCGTTCTCTTCGGTAGTCAGGCGCACACCGGTCACTTCACCGTTCTCGAAGATAATGTCGCTGACGGAGGTATCCAGCATCACGTCGATGTTGCGTTTGTTGACGTTACGTACCAGGCCGCTGATCAGGTAACACCCGACCGCAGAGCCGTCTTTTGGACGGTGAGTACGGTCGATGCTCATCCCGCCGGTGGTGGTGATGTCGTTAAGCATAATGCCTCGCGTTGCCAGCCACTCGATGGCTTCTGGCGCATTTTCCACAAAGCGACGCAGCAGTTCAGGATTGTTCTTGTTACCGCCGCCTTTCAGGCTTTCCTTGTAGAACAGCTCTTTGCTGTCCTGAATGCCTTTCACGCGCTGGAAGCGGGTTTCAGCGGCGTTCATCCCGGCAGAGGCTTTGATGGTGTTCCCGCCGATGGTGGGCATTTTCTCGACGATCAGTACGCTTGCGCCTTCGTCGTGAGCCTGAATCGCTGCCGCCAGACCTGCGCCGCCGCTACCGATCACCACCACGTCCACACATTTACTTTCGTTCGGGTCAACGCCCTCTTCTGCCGCCAGCGCTTTGCTGGATTTCAGCATCGCTTTGGATACGGCTTTCTTCACCGCTTCGCTCTGGCTGGTTGCGCCGGTGATGGCATCCACGTGCGGAGTGTTAGCGTCCAGAATGCGGGTACGGATCTCTTCAAAGCTGGTCACAAACTCAACGTCTTCACTCGGGCCAGACGCGAGCTCGATGTCTGCAATCCGGTCGGTTTCGAGGCTGACGTTAATCACCAGCTCGCTGGCGTCGTCCTGTACTTTCTCAGTGAAAGTGCCCGGTTTGAATTTAGATTCACCCATGCTCATGTCGCGGATCATCGCTTCCACCAGCGAGAAGCGCCACAGCGGTTCAGGGATGCTCAGCGCCTCGCGCTGGGTGCTGTCCATAAACAGCTCAAGGCTTTCGCCCGCTGCGATGCGGTCGGTCCAGTCAGGGTACGCAATGGTCGCACGACCAACGGCAATCAGATCGTAACCATGGTCCAGCGCTTCATTGACGTCAGCGGCATTCACCACGCCGCCCACGCCCATGACCGGAACCTGCGCCAGCGTGTCAGAACGCATTGCGCAGTATTTTTCGATAAGCGGCGTTGGGTCCTGGGTGTCGACAATGGAAGGACGCAGGGTCGCGCCGACGGAGAAGTGCAGATAGTCCACGCCGCGCGCCGCCAGTTTTTCCAGCAGATACATGGTGTCGTCAAAGCGAATGCCGGGGACTTCCATCTCTTCTGGCGAGAAGCGATAGCCAATAATGAACGCGTCGTCCGCGTACTGGCGCACCATTTTGTGGGTGATATCCAGTACGGCCAGCGGGAATTTCGCGCGGTTATCGCGGCTGCCGCCCCACTCGTCGTCACGCTGGTTTGAAATCGGTGAGTAGAACTGCTGAATCAGATAGGTGTTTGCCCCGTGGATCTCCACACCGTCGAAACCGGCCTGAATGGCGCGGCGCACGGCTTCACCAAACTTACCGATCATGCCTTCCACTTCTGCAGCGGTCAGGGCAACCGGCGTTGCGGCACCTTCACGCGGCGCGGCAACGGCGCTTGGGCCAACCGGCGTGCGGCCACCGATCAGTTTTGGGTCGACCATGCGGCCGCCGTGGTAGATCTGCAGCAGGGCTTTAGAGCCTTTAGATTTAATCGCCTCCGCGATTTTCGCCAGCCCGGCGATCTTTTCGTCGTTATCGATGCCGATTGCGCCCGGGAAGGCAAGGCCGAGATCGTCAACAAAACAGCACTCGACAATAATGGTTCCGATGCTGCCAGAACGCGCCCGATAGTACTCCACCAGCTCGCTGGTGACCGTGCCATCATAGTAGCCCGTGCAGGTTGTCATGGGTGCCATTAACAAACGGTTTTTCAGTTCAGTGCCATTCGGTAATGTGAAGGGGCTTAGAATACGTTCGTTAGTGCTCATAATAAAAACTCCAAACTTTAAAAATTAAGAATTCGTTATCGGATTGATTTTTTATTTAGTCGTTATTTTCCGATGTCATGATATTAATATAATGATTTTTTTAGTTTCTAAAGTTATTACGTTAGTTAAAAAACTATTTAATCCCTGCGATAACACAAATAACACATTGGTGTTAGAGATTGTAATTCAGACATTCACAATAATTTAAAATTCGTTAAATGATTAATGGTAAAACCATTTCACCGAACCACATAAAAACCAATATAAATCAATCTTATAAAAAACAACAAAAAGTAACCATGTTACAAGAATGATAAAACACACTCGTAAAACAGGTAATACCCACATACGCCAGAGTGGTTATTAATAAAAGCATAAAAATAACGCTGCAATTCTGTTTTTTTGATCGCGATCAATAGTTATGGCATCCAAAAGCGCAATATAAAAACATCATTATTTTTTAATTTAGCGCAAACCAAACAGCGTTAAATTGCTATTACTGAAAATACAAAACAGCACCTTAAATAACTAAAGAAAGCAAAGAAACTTAAGAAAGCGATTTTGTTTTTTCAGAGCAACCGAATCTTTGACAACTTAAGACGTGAAACTATGAATACAAAAACTGCTGTAACGCCTCCTGTGGCGAATCAGGCATCAAATGGACAAGCAAAACGACTGCTGATGATGGCGTTGCCCATCGTTGTCGCCGTACTGCTGCTGTTTGTTCCCGTTCCTGAAGGGTTGCCGCCTTACGCATGGCACTACTTCGCTATCTTTGTTGGCGTGATCGTGGGTTTGATCTTCGAACCGCTGCCGGGTGCGGTGATCGGTCTGACCGGTGTGGTCGCCATTGCCCTTTGCAGCCAGTGGGTACTCTTCAGCCCGGAACAGCTGGCTGACCCGAAATTCAAGCTGGCAGGTGCCTCCTTTAAGTGGGCGGTGAGCGGTTTTGGTAACTCAACCGTCTGGCTGATCTTCGGTGCCTTCATGTTTGCCGCAGGCTATGACAAAACCCGCTTCGGCCGCCGTCTGGCGCTGATTCTGGTGAAGTACCTGGGCCGTCGCAGCCTGACGCTCGGTTACGCTATCACCTTCGCGGACCTGCTGCTGGCACCGTTTACCCCGTCCAACACCGCGCGCAGCGGCGGGACTATCTACCCAATCATCGCTAACCTGCCGCCGCTGTATGGTTCAAAACCTAATGACCCAAGCGCACGTAAGATTGGTTCGTACCTGATGTGGGTGGCGATCACCGCGGCGTGTATCACCAGTTCGATGTTCCTTTCTGCTCTGGCTCCTAACCTGCTGGCGCTGGCGCTGGTGAAAAGCACTGTCGGGATCAACATCTCCTGGGGCACCTGGTTCATCGCCTTCCTGCCGCTGGGCGTGCTGCTGATTCTGACCATGCCGCTGCTGGCTTACTGGTTCTATCCACCTGAAGTAAAAGTGAACGACGAAGTACCGCTGTGGGCAACCCGTGAACTCGAAAAACTGGGCAAACTGTCCCGCAACGAAATCCTGCTGCTGGTGTTCGTATGCTGTGCTCTGCTGATGTGGATCTTCGCTGCCGCATGGATTGAACCGGCAATGGCTGCCCTGCTTATCGTCGGTCTGATGCTGTGGACCGGCGTACTGGAGTGGAACGATATCACCGGTAACAAAGCCGCATGGAACACCTTCGTCTGGTTCGCCACGCTGGTAGCGCTGGCAGATGGCCTCTCCTCCACCGGCTTTATTAGCTGGCTGGGTAAAGAAGGCGGTCTGTTAATGAGCGGTATCTCGCCGGGTGTGGCCACCATCGTCCTGCTGCTGGCGTTCTACCTGCTGCACTACCTGTTTGCCAGCACCACCGCGCACACTACCGCGCTGCTGCCAGCGATGCTGACCATCGCCTCCACCATCCCGGGCATGAATATGGAAGTGTTCGTTCTGCTGATGGTGACCTCGCTGGGCGTGATGGGGATCATCACCCCGTACGGTACTGGCCCAAGCCCGATTTACTACGGTAGCGGCTACCTGCCAACCAAAGACTACTGGCGCCTCGGCACCATCTTCGGAGCCATCTTCCTGGCGGCCCTGCTGCTGATTGGTTATCCGTGGATGTCCATGATGTTCTGATTCCTGACCGCCGGACTTCTCCTCCGGCGGTTTTATTTTTGTGGAGCAATACGCTATGTCAAACAAACCGTTTATCTACCAAAACCCCTTCCCTCTCGCGCACGATGACACCGAATACTATCTGCTGACCAAAGAGCACGTTTCCGTTGCCGAGTTCGACGGTCAGGAAGTCCTGAAAGTGGAGCCTGAAGCCCTGACCCTGCTGGCGCAGCAGGCCTTCCACGATGCTGCGTTTATGCTGCGTCCTTCCCATCAGAAGCAGGTTGCCGCGATCCTGAACGACCCGGAGGCCAGCCAGAACGACAAATACGTTGCCCTCCAGTTCCTGCGTAACTCTGAAATTGCCGCAAAAGGCGTGCTGCCAACCTGTCAGGATACTGGCACCGCGATCATCATGGGCAAAAAAGGCCAGCGCGTCTGGACCGGCGGCGGCGATGAAGCGGCCCTGAGCCAGGGCGTGTACAACACCTACATTGAAGACAACCTGCGCTACTCCCAGAATGCGGCGCTGGATATGTATAAAGAGGTGAATACCGGCACCAACCTGCCCGCGCAGATTGACCTCTACAGCGTGGACGGCGACGAGTATAAATTCCTGTGCATGGCGAAAGGCGGCGGTTCTGCCAACAAAACCTATCTCTACCAGGAAACCAAAGCGCTGATCACTCCGGCGAAGCTGAAAAACTACCTGGTTGAGAAGATGCGCACCCTGGGCACCGCAGCCTGCCCGCCGTACCACATTGCCTTTGTTATCGGCGGAACCTCAGCGGAAGCCACGCTGAAAACCGTGAAGCTGGCTTCCACCCGCTACTACGATGCGCTGCCAACCGAAGGCAACGAACACGGTCAGGCGTTCCGTGATGTTCAGCTCGAACAGGAACTGCTTCAGGAAGCGCAGAACCTTGGTCTGGGCGCGCAGTTTGGCGGCAAATACTTTGCCCACGACATTCGCGTAATCCGCCTGCCGCGCCACGGTGCCTCCTGCCCAATCGGCATGGGCGTCTCCTGCTCCGCTGACCGTAATATCAAAGCGAAAATCAACCGCGACGGGATCTGGATTGAGAAGCTGGAACACAATCCGGGCCAGTATATTCCTGAGTCCCTGCGTCAACAGGGTGAAGGCGACGTGGTGAGCATCAATCTCGACAAGCCGATGAATGAGATCCTGGCGCAGCTTTCCGCGCACCCGGTCTCCACCCGCCTGTCGCTGAACGGCACCATCATCGTGGCGCGCGATATCGCCCACGCTAAGCTGAAAGAGCTGCTCGACAACGGGGAAGAACTGCCGCAGTACGTTAAAGATCACCCGATTTACTACGCAGGCCCGGCCAAAACGCCAGAAGGTTACGCGTCTGGCTCACTCGGCCCGACCACTGCGGGACGTATGGACTCCTATGTGGACTTACTGCAATCCCACGGCGCGAGTATGATCATGCTGGCGAAAGGTAACCGCAGCCAGCAGGTGACGGACGCCTGCCATAAACACGGCGGCTTCTACCTCGGCAGCATCGGCGGCCCGGCAGCGGTACTGGCGCAAAACAGCATCAAGAGTCTGGAGTGCGTGGCGTATCCGGAGCTGGGTATGGAAGCCATCTGGAAAATTGAAGTAGAGAACTTCCCGGCCTTTATCCTGGTAGATGACAAAGGCAACGATTTCTTCCAGCAGATCCAGAACAAGCAGTGCAAAGGTTGCTCACAGCGCTGAGTCTTTCCACAATGACGGCAGCAGCGACAGCGTTTCATTAATTAACCCGCGCTTGTCGCTGCCCGGTTTCCAGATCGTCACCATCGTTTGACCGATCCCCTGGCTGCCCACTTCGGTGTGCAGCCTTTTTACGTTTTGCCATCGCGCCGCCTGAAGATGCGTCGGCAAAAATCCCCAGCCGCACCCTTTCTCCAGCAGGCCGCGCAGCATCTCCAGCTCGTTGGTAAAAATCGTATGCCCGGAGATTTGCAGGCGACGCGCGACCGGTTCGTCAGACGCAGGGTGCATGACCACCTGCGGCACAAGGGAGAGGTCGAGGAGCGACACCGGCGACGCATTCTCCCTGAAAAGCACTTTCGAGGCGTAAAAATCCATATCAATGGCGCCGAGCGCCCGCCACTCCATCTCGTTACCGACGCTGCGATTGCGCGCCTGGCAGATGCCCAGATCGGCCGCACCGCGCGCCAGCATCGCTTCCGCGTCGTCGCGCGAGGCGCAGATCAAACTCAAACGCACGTTGCGCGTCGCCATTTTCGCCAGCAGCGCCTGCAAAAAAGCCCTTGGCGTGAACGGATCGTAGACGAGGGAAATGTCCTGCATCGCGCTGTCCGGCACCGCTCTGGCAAACGCCTCGAAGGCCCTCACCTGCCGCATCAGCAGATGGGCCTGACGCTGAAGCTGCTCCCCTTCCGGCGTTAATTGCAGGTGGCGCCCCTCGCGTACGAACAGCGCATAGCCCAGACCGTCTTCCAGAAAATCGATCAGATCGCGCAAGGTGGTGCGATCTTTTCCGAGCTTGCTGGCCGCCTTCATCAGGCTGCCGTGCTCAGCCACGGCGGTGAACGCCTCCAGCTGGGCAAACGAATACATCAATGTTGCCACACCACACTCCCGTTAATTTACGGGGGATTTTCCCCCATAACGCGTTTTTTATTATAGACCGCGTGTTCGTAAACTGAAGCCCTCCCTGACCAAACGAGATCAACATGAAAAACAAAACTTTAAAACTCACTCTGCTTGCCGGTCTGGTTTTCAGCAGCCTGTTCTCCCCCGCCGTCATGTCTGCCTGTCACGGCAGCGAACTGACGGCCTGTCCTGCCCCATATGATGCAAAACTGCCGGATGCGCATGCTATGCTGACCTGGAGCCAGACCGACCGCGTCGTGGGCTTTCGTAATGACTACCGCAACTATGCGGGAGACGTGTTCCGCCACGGCAACGCTATGCCGCTGCTGGCGGCAGACAAACCGCTCACCGATGCCCGCTACCGGGTTAACGGCAAGACCTGGAACCTTCAGGATTACCTGAAACGCCAGAACGTCAGCGGTATGCTGGTGCTGAAGAACGGCAGAGTGGCCTATAAATATCTGGGTGAAGGCAATACCGACTCCACGCTCTGGACCTCGCGTTCCGTGGGCAAATCGGTGGTCTCCGCGCTGGTGGGGGTGGCGCTCAAGGAGGGGAAAATCCATTCCCTGGACGATCTCATCACCCAATATGAACCGGATTTAAAAGGCACCGCCTGGGACGGCGTAACGCTGAAACAGCTCATCACCCATACCTCCGGCGTGGCGTGGAACGAAGACTACACCAACCCCAAATCAGACTTCGCGCAGCTTACCGAGTGTGAAGCGAAGCCGGGCACCTACGACTGCGTGCGAACGCTGGTGAAGGGGTTACACCGCGAGCATCCCGCGGGCGAAAACTGGTCCTACTCCTCGGGCGGCGCATGGCTGCTGGGGGATGTGCTTGAACGCGCCACCGGCATGACGCTCGCGGCGTATCTGGAGAAAAGCATCTGGCAGCCTTACGGTATGGCGAGCGACGGCGTATGGCATGCCTACCGTAAAGGGCAGCACGACGTCGGCGCCCACGGCTTTAACGCCACGCTGGAAGACTGGGGCCGCTTCGGTCAATTCATCCTTCATAACGGCACATTGCCGAACGGGAAGTCGATCCTGCCCGCAGGCTGGGTGAAGCAGTCCGCAGACTGGACGCAGGCAACGGGATCGGTGTCGAAGGCGCACCCGAAAGGGTTATACGGCTATCAGTGGTGGAATAACGAAGTGCCCACCACGGCCACGGGGGTTAAGCCCGCGGTGCAGGATTCGCTGAAAGATTCACTCTGGGCGTTGGGGATCTTTGGCCAAATGATTATGGTGAATCAAAAGGAAAACCTGGTCATCGTCCAGTGGTCAACCTGGCCGCAGGCGGAACCGTCATTCAGCGCCCAGCCGCTGGAAGCGTCGCTGATGTTTAGCGCGATAGCGAACGCGCTGCGCTGAATAGTGCACTTCATTGATATTACTGCCGCTCGTAGAAGGCCGCTAAGTTGTTGCTCACGAGCACTCTGCGCGTTTCGCCCGGCGGCGCTACGCTTGCACGGGCCTACGGGTTTTGTAGGTCGGGTAAGCGCAGCGCCACCCGACAAGAAGGCGGCTAAGTTGTTGATAACATGCACTCTGCGCGTTTCGCCCGGCGGCGCTACGCTTGCACGGGCCTACGGGTTTTGTAGGTCGGGTAAGCGCAGCGCCACCCGACAAGAAGGCGGCTAAGTTGTTGATAACATGAACTCTGCGCGTTTCGCCCGGCGGCGCTACGCTTGCACGGGCCTACGGGTTTTGTAGGTCGGGTAAGCGCAGCGCCCCCCGACAAGAAAGCGGCTAAAATGTTGATAACGTTCACTCCGCGCGTTTCGCCCGGCGGCGCTACGCTTGCACGGGCCTACGGGTTTTGTAGGTCGGGTAAGCGCAGCGCCACCCCGCAAGAAGGCGGCTAAATTGTTGATAACGGGTTAGCAATCCATCTCGGCCAGGTCTGCCTGGCTTATTTTCTGCGCGATGTCACAAAACAGCGATATCAGCCACTTAGTGGAATATGGTGAACGAAAAATCAATGAATTGTTAAGTTATTGTTGGAACTGTAAATCCTGGTCAACGCCTTGTCATTGATGCACAGCACGCATCAGTTCATGCGCGATTTGCGCTTATTAAATTCCCTTTATTGAGCCAGTTTTCAGAAACAGACGAGCATAACGTCACGATAAAACTGGAGACAATCATGATTTCCTTGACCCCACCTGCAACCGTTCGTGCAAGAGCGGGCGCGATACTTCGCGTCACCTCCGGCAACTTCCTTGAGCAATTCGACTTCTTCCTGTTCGGGTTTTATGCCACCTACATCGCGCACACCTTTTTCCCGGCGAGCAGTGAATTTGCCTCGCTGATGATGACCTTCGCCGTCTTTGGCGCAGGTTTCCTGATGCGCCCTGTCGGCGCCATCGTCCTCGGGGCTTATATCGACAAAGTTGGCCGCCGCAAAGGGCTGATCGTCACGCTGTCGATTATGGCGGCGGGAACCTTCCTGATCGTGCTGATCCCCTCCTATGAGAGCATCGGCCTGTGGGCACCGCTGCTGGTGCTAATGGGGCGCTTGCTGCAGGGCTTTTCCGCCGGGGCGGAGCTTGGCGGAGTATCGGTCTATCTGGCGGAAATCGCCACCCCAGGCCGCAAGGGCTTTTATACCAGTTGGCAGTCCGGCAGCCAGCAGGTGGCGATTATGGTTGCGGCGGCAATGGGCTTTGCCCTGAACGCGCTGATGGAAGAGAGCGCCATCCGCGAATGGGGCTGGCGCATTCCTTTCCTGTTTGGCTGCTTAATCGTGCCGTTTATCTTTTTCCTGCGCCGTAAGCTTGAAGAGACGGAAGAGTTTCGCGCGCGCCGCCACACGCTGGCGATGCGTCAGGTCTTTACTACCCTGCTGGCGAACTGGCCGGTTGTGGTTGCGGGCATGCTGATGGTGGCGATGACCACCACTGCGTTCTATCTGATCACCGTCTACGCGCCGACCTTCGGCAAAAAGGTGTTGATGCTGAGCGCCTCTGACAGCCTGCTGGTCACGCTGCTGGTGGCGATCTCTAACTTTATCTGGCTGCCGGTAGGCGGCGCGCTGTCGGACCGCTTCGGGCGCAAACCGGTACTGATTGCCATGACGCTTCTGGCGCTGGCGACCAGCTACCCGGCGCTAACGCTGCTGGCGCAGGCCCCAAGCTTCTCCATGATGCTGAGCGTGCTGCTGTGGCTCTCTTTCCTGTACGGCCTGTATAACGGCGCGATGATCCCGGCACTGACGGAGATCATGCCGGTTGAGGTGCGAGTGGCCGGTTTCTCACTGGCGTACAGCCTGGCTACCGCCGTCTTTGGCGGGTTTACGCCGGTCATTTCAACGGCCCTGATTGAGTACACCGGCGACAAAGCCTCCCCGGGATACTGGATGAGCTTCGCGGCAGTCTGTGCCATGCTGGCAACGCTCTATCTCTACCGTCGCAGCGCGCTGCATCTGCAAACAGCCCGTTAATCCGGAGAGGATGATATGCACACATTTATACGTTCAGGACTGACCAGTCTGGTATTGCTGGCCACCAGCGCAGCGGCGCTGGCCCAGGAGGTGACCGTCATGATCTCGGGCGGTTTTAAAGCCGCCCTGGAAAAGCTCGCGCCAGAGTATGAAGCCAAAAGCGGCGACCGCATTGTGCTGATCCCGGGACCATCCATGGGAAAGACGCCTCAGGCGATCCCCAACCGGCTGGCGCGCGGTGAAAAAGCAGACGTGGTGATTATGGTCGGTGATGCGCTGGAGAAGCTTGAAAAAACCAGCCAGATCCAGCAGGGCTCGCGAACTGAACTCGCAGATTCCCCCGTTGGCATGGTGGTGAAAAAAGGTGCGGATGTCCCTGATATCAGTAGCGAGGCGACTCTGCGTAACGCGCTGCTACAGGCCAGCTCCATCGCCTACTCTGACAGCGCCAGCGGCAGGTATGTCAGCCAGGCGTTGTTCAAAAAGCTGGGGATTGAAAAGGAAGTGGCGGGCAAAGCGACAATGGTCGAACGTATTCCGGTCGCCTCAGAAGTGGCGAAAGGAAAATACGCCGTGGGTTTCCAGCAGGTCAGCGAGCTGCTGCCGGTTCAGGGCGTCACCTTTATCGGGAAAATTCCTGATAATCTGCAATACATCACGCGCTTTGCGGGTGCGGTCACCCGCCATGCAGAGCATCCCACGGAGGGGAAAGCACTGCTGAGCTATCTCGCCTCACCGTCCCCAAGGGCCGTCATCAAGGAGGCAGGGATGATTCCCATTACGTCCGGCGATACTGCTCGGTGATCTGCTTTTCCAGTTCAGCCGCAATGTAGGACTGGATGCGCCCCCGGCGCCGGATAAGCCCCACGGTGCGTTTCACTTCCGGCGCCATCAGCGGCAGATGCGTCAGCAGCGTGTGCGCTGACGTCGGCATCGACATGGCGGGAACGGCAGCAATGCCGATCCCCGCCTCTACCATGCCGAGCATCGTGGTAACGTGGCGCGTTTCACAGACGCTGGGGCGCTCGGGAACGATATTCCCCAGCATCCTATCGAGCAGGTTACGGTTGCCTGACGTTTTATCGAGGGAGATATAATCCTGCTGATAAAATGCCTTCCACGTCAGGTGACTCTTCTGCGCCAGCGGGTGATCCTTCCTGCACGCCGCAACATAGACATCCTCCACCAGCGGGAAAAATTCGATTTCCGACGGTAAGTTTCCTGCGAAGGAGATGCCAAAATCCGCCTGGCTTCGGGCCACGGCGTCAATCACATTCCCCGCGCTGCTGTCGATGATCTTAATGCGAACGCGCGGATAGCGAGACTGAAAACGACGGATCACATCAGGCATAAAGTAACAGGCGGCGGAAGGTACCGTTGCAACCGTAATCAGCCCCGTCCGCTCTTCACTGACTTTATCAACATCAGCCAGCATTGACTCAACGTTGTCGAGCAGCTGCGCGGAGCGTTCAGCAAAGTTTTGCCCGTATAACGTTAAGGCCACGCGGCGGGTGGTACGATCGAACAGCCGGTTTCCCAGCGCGGCTTCCAGCTTTTCAATCCTGCGGCTCAGCGCCGACTGGGATAAGCAGATAGATTCAGCAGCGACACGGAAGTTACCGTATTCCACTAACGCTCTGAAAGCATAAAGATCGTTAAGGTCAAAATTCACGGGCATAGCGTCTGGATGTCCTGTCAGGGAATACGCAACAAAGTCAAAAATAATAGCGTCTTATTGACCTACCGCAACCGGTGCGGTGTTGAAATACGTCATAGGTCGTTGAGATGCAGGCGAACATACCCGGCGCGATCGGCAAGGGCCTGCCGCTCCTCTTCCTTCATGTTCTCAAGCTGTTTAAAAACGATGCCCAGGCGGGGATTGTTACCCAAACGCGCCTGATTGCGCGCAAAGAAATCCCAGTAAAGAGCATTGAAGGGACACGCCAGCTCTCCGGTATGCTGGTTGTGCTGATACCGGCACCCCTGACAGTAGTTACTCATCTTATGAATATATGACGCGCTTGAGACGTAGGGCTTACTGGCCAGTAACCCGCCATCGCCAAACTGGCTCATGCCGAGGGTATTGGGCAGCTCCACCCATTCAAAGGCATCAATGTAGACCCCCAGATACCATTCATGAACCGCCTGCGGCGACAGGCCGCTGAGCAGGCTAAAATTCCCGATGACCATCAGGCGCTGGATATGGTGGGCGTAAGCCTCGGTGAGCGACTGTCCAACGGCATGCGCCAGGCAGCGCATCTGCGTCTTGCCCGTCCAGAACCAGTCCGGCAGCGGGGTGTGCTGGTCTAAGGCATTCAGCTCCCGATAGCCCGGCATCTGCGACCAGTAAATCCCGCGCACGTACTCCCGCCAGCCGAGAATCTGTCGGATAAACCCTTCAACGGCAGGCAGCGGCGCATGGCCCGAACGCCATGCCTGCTGGGCGGCAGCCACCACTTCCCGCGGATTAAGCATTTTGGTGTTCAGCGCGAATGAAATTAACGAGTGGAAAAGAAAAGGTTCCTCCGCGTACATCGCGTCCTGCCAGGCGCCAAACTGCGGGAGCACGTGAGTGATAAAGTCATCCAGCCTGGCTTTGGCTTCCGAACGGTTGAGCGGCCAGCGAAAATTCCCGGCCTGCGGTTCGCCGAAGGTGTTTACGCCGCAGCGCTGGATCTCCGCCCATAAGGCTGAACGATCGTGGAGCGGACGCGAGTCTCCCGGCGCGGGCGGCTCGCCTGACCAGCGCCTGCGATTTTCAGCATCAAAATTCCATTTTCCCCCTTCCGGCTCGCCTTCTGACGTCAACAGTATGCCGTGCTGACGACGCATTTCCCGGTAAAAGTACTCCATTCGCCAGCTTTTGCGCGTTGCAAAGAACGCGCTCACCTGTTCACGGGTGGTGAAGAAATGCTCGCTGCTGACGCAGGCCGTTTCGACGGAGACCGTTTTCGCCCACGCCTGCAGCTGCGCATCAAGACGCCATTCGTCGGGTTCCTGCCACAACACCCTGTCAGCGCCGTAATGTGCAACAAGCGCGTTGAGATTGTCTTCCAGCGCGCCGCGGTTGGAGCTGTCAGAGAGCCGGACATACCTCACCCGATGTCCTTTCTCCTTTAACGAAGAGGCAAACGTGCGCATGGCCGCGAAGATGGCGATAACTTTCTGGGCGTGGGGAAGCACATACTCGGTTTCTGCCCGCAGTTCCAGCATCACGTAAATGACATTCGGATTGCAGTCATCAAACCAGCCGTGGTGTGGATTAAGCTGATCGCCCAGAATCAGGCGCAGTTCGGTCAACGGTGGCTCCTGCGACAACGCTCAGAACAGTATTTGACCTCATCCCAGCATTTCGCCCATTTCTTTCGCCACGTCATAGGCCGCTGGCAGTGCACGCATGCTCGGCTGGGCAGATCCTGCTTGTTACCTTTGAAATCGCTCATTTTTCAATACCGTACTGATTTCTTCACTGAACCTGTGGGCTAAGGCTACGACAGACTTCACAAAATGAAGGTGATGCCCGCAAACCGCTACCCACTGCTACGTACGAATGATAGTTTATTCAGGCTGGAATTGTCGCAGTGAGCGATTTTCTGGCATCTTAACCGAACCTGACTTTCCCTTTTTGTTCAAGTGACGAGTTTGCGAGCAAAGCGATGATTAAGTGGCCCTGGAAAACGAATGAGGCTGGCCGGGATATGGCGCTGCCGTGGGATGACGCGCTGGCGATCCCTGTTCTGGCTAATCTTAAGCCGGATGAACAATCGAAACTGGTTCAGATGGCGGATCGTTTTTTGCAGCAAAAACGCCTGGTTCCGTTGCAGGGGTTCGAGCTGGATCCGCTGAAAAATACCCGTATCGCCCTGCTTTTCTGTCTGCCGGTGCTGGAGCTCGGCATTGAGTGGCTGGATGGCTTCCACGAAGTGCTGATCTATCCGGCCCCCTTTATCGTCGATGACGAGTGGGAAGATGACATCGGGCTGGTGCACAACCAGCGCGTGGTGCAGTCCGGTCAGAGCTGGCAGCAAGGGCCGATCATCCTTAACTGGCTGGATATTCAGGACTCGTTTGATGCCTCAGGCTTCAACCTGATTATTCATGAAGTTGCGCACAAGCTGGATACCCGCAACGGCGATCGCGCCAGCGGTGTGCCGCTCATCCCGCTTCGTGAAGTTGCCGGATGGGAACACGACCTGCATGCGGCGATGGAGAATATCCAGGATGAAATAGACCTGGTGGGAGAAAGCGCGGCCAGTATTGATGCCTATGCCGCAACCGATCCTGCCGAGTGTTTTGCGGTGCTGTCAGAGTATTTCTTTAGCGCACCGGAACTCTTTGCCCCGCGCTTCCCGGCGCTGTGGCAGCGTTTTTGCCAGTTTTACCAGCAGGATCCGTTGCAACGTCTGCGGCAAAACGAAGACCCTGCCGGTCATTCATCCCACCAGGTTCATTAAGCTTTTTCAGCAGGGGGACGCGCGGAGCAGCGTACCCCTATGCTCACCAGCAAAAACAGTAGCGCCATTCCCCATGCGGCAGCAATTAAAAACGACTCACCATAAAAACGGGTGACGACAGGCACCAGCATCGCACTCACCCCGTAACCTAACGTATGGCTGGTGGCGATAACTCCCGCCCCTTTCCCTGTCGTCAGCCTGTCGTTCAGCAGCAGTTGATAGCCCGGTGTGGCCATCGCCGCCCCGAGTGAAGTGATAACAATCCCCACGTAGAATAGCGTTAAATCCGCGACAGACATCAGCCCAAGTCCTGCCACCATTAACACCGCCGCGATGCAGAGCAGCGTCATCGGGCTGAAATGCTGCGGGCGAACCACCAAAAACTGGGCGGCGAGCGTAGCCAGTGCGGCCAGGCTCAGCAGCATCGCAACATGATGGCTGATTTGCACCGGGTCGCCCTGTAGCAACGGATGCAGATGCGGTGACAGGCCAAGCTGCATCAGGCTCACCAGCGCCGCCAGCAGCAGTGCCAGCCCCAGGAACGGCAGCATCGATACCTTCAGCCGCGTCGACTGGTGCGCCACCGGCGGCAGCGGCGGATCGGCGGCTTCGCGCAGCACCAGCAGCAGCGCGCTGAAGGGCGCTACTGCCATTAGCCAGAGCGGCGCCACCGGGTTAACGCTAAGCATCAGCGCCGCCAGCGGCGGCCCCAGCAGACGTCCGCAGCTGAGACCCGAGCTAATGGTCGCCAGCGCCGCCATTCTCTTCTCCAGACCCGCGCGCTGAATGGCCCACGTCTGCGCGGCGGGCACCAGCCCGGAGACCGTCAGGCCGTACAGCGTGCGCGAGAGAACAAGCCCCGCCAGCCCCCAAAAAGCATTCAACACGCCGTTACTCATCGCCCAGACCACCAGCGCCATCACCAGGAAACTGGCCAGATAGCCACCGAGGGAGGCGATCATGACCACCTTGCAGCCGTGCCGCTCGCTCTGCCGTCCCCACCAGGGAGAGGCGGGTAAAAAGAGCATTGAGCCAAACATCAGTAGCCCCGCCCAGACGGAGAGTGAGAGTCCGGTCAGGCTGACCAACTGCGGCAGCATGACCAGCAAACCATTTTGCCCGATACCTAATAAACCTGCGCACAGCGCCAGGGGCCAGTTCGCTTTCGGGGTGACGTTGTCCATCAAAGTTTCAGAGGTTGGGTGCATAGAATTGTGAAGATAGTGTCAATAAATATGTGGAAATCATGAAGTTTATGAAAACAAATATTGCAAAAATAGTTGCGACTGTAAACAGAATGAATATCATAACGAGAATTATTATCAGTCATGGAATGAGGTACTTTTATGCGTGCTCTGCTCCGCTCCGCCGGTACAGACGTTGCGGCCCAGTGTTTTTTGAACGCGCTGCTGCGCGAAACGAAGGACTGGCGCTATCACCCCGCGACCGCTGCGGATGAGTTATCGCAGATTCATATCCCGCTTTCCCAGACCCAGGCTATTCGGGTTCCCGTACGCTATTTTTCGCCTACCCAGCATCACCAGTATCATTTTCCGGCAACGCTGATCCACGCCGACAGCGATAGCGGTGACGCCGTCACCTTTACGCAATTGGTTGATTTAATTCTTGAAAAATCCTCCGTAAAAGGCTCACTGGATAGCGAAACGCTGGCACGCTTTAAACAGCGCGTCCTTGAAAGCCATGCGCATACCTGGCAGGCGATCGATCTGCGCCACAGCTGGGCAACCTTGCGCGATAAACCGCTGACGTTTGCCGAGGCGGAACAGGCGCTGCTGGTCGGCCACGCGTTTCACCCTGCGCCAAAATCCCATGAGCCGTTCAGCGAAACCGAGGCGCGGCGCTATCTGCCTGATTTCGCGTCCCGCTTCCCGCTGCGCTGGTTTGCCGTTGAGAGCACGCTTATTGCCGGCGATAGCCTTAACGTCTCCCTGCGCGAACGTCTGCTGCGCTTCGCCGCACAGAGCGCGCCTGAGCTGCTCGGCCACTTCACCGACACCCGCTGGCTGCTGCCGATGCATCCGTGGCAGGCCGACTATCTGCTGGAGCAGGCGTGGTGCCAGCGTCTGGCGGAAAAAGGTTCATTGCAGGACCTGGGCGAAGCGGGCGCACAGTGGCTGCCCACCAGCTCGTCACGCTCGCTGTACAGCGAAACCAACAGCGACATGATTAAGTTCTCCCTCAGCGTACGCCTGACCAACTCCGTGCGCACGCTGTCGGTGAAAGAAGTTAAGCGCGGGATGCGCCTGGCGCGCCTGGCGAAAACGGAACGCTGGCAGGATTTGCAGGCACGCTACCCGACCATGCGCGTGATGCAGGAAGACGGCTGGGCGGGGCTGCGTGATGAAAACGGCATCGTTCAGGAAGAGAGCCTGATGGCCCTGCGCGTCAACCTGCTGTTCGATACGCCAGACCCCCAGACCAACGTGCTGGTGAGCCTGACCCAGGCCGCGCCGGACGGCGGTGACAGCCTGCTGGCCTCGGCGGTGCGCCGTCTGAGCCAGCGTCTGGAATTACCGCTCGACCGGGCCGCCCGCTGCTGGCTCGACGCCTATTGCGACCGCGTGTTACTCCCGCTGTTCAGCGCCGAGGCGGACTACGGCCTTGTCCTGCTGGCACACCAGCAGAATATCCTCGTTGAAATGCAGCAGGATTTCCCCGTCGGGCTTATCTACCGCGACTGCCAGGGCAGTGCATGGACCGAAGGGGCCGATGCGTGGCTGAAAGAGGCGGGTGAAACGGAGGTGGAAAACCGCTTCGGCGACAGCCAGCTGCTGCGCTACTTCCCTTACTACCTGCTGCTGAACTCTACCCTTGCCGTCACCGCCGCCCTCGCCGCCGCCGGTTTTGACAGCGAGGAGAGCCTGATGTCCCGGGTGCGAGACGCGCTGGCCGAACTGCGCAAGACGGCAGCGCAGACCCGCTGCCTCGACTACGTGCTCGACAGCCCGACCTGGAACTGCAAAGGCAACTTCTTCTGCTACCTGCACGATCGCAATGAAAACACCATCGTCGATCCGGCGGTGATCTATTTCGACTTTAGCAACCCGTTTTACAAGGAGAAGGCGTGATGGCCATTGCGAATATCGTCCATTCCGGCTACGGCTTTCGCTGCACAGCCACGGAAAAAAACCTGCCGCTGACGCTGGGTCTTGACGGCAGCGCGGTGCTGGAGCGTCTGAATGTGATCCCGGATGGCTGGCTGGCCGAGGCGCTGGATCAGCTGTTTGTTGCCGCACCCACGCTGGCCGGTATCACCCTGCCCTGGGCAACCTGGCAGGATGAACCGCAGGCGCAGGCGCTGTTTCGTCTGGCAAGCGGGGATTATCTGGCGCGTGAAACCTTCTGGCAGCTGCCGCTGTGGCTAAAAGGCGAACAGCCGCAGTCCAGCGGCGGGATGCAGTTTGATGAGAGCCGTCAGCTGTACTTCCCGCTGCGTCCTCGCCGCCCGCAGGGCGAAGTGTACCGCCGTTACGATCCGCAAATTAAGCGCACCCTGAGCTTCCGCGTGGCCGACGTGACGCTGGACGGCGAGCGTTTTACCCAATGGATGAACAACCCGCGCGTGAACGCCTTCTGGGAGATGGCGGGCCCGCAGGCCGAGCAGGAAAGCTACCTGCGTCGCCAGCTTGACTCGACCTACTGCTACCCGGTTATCGGCTGCTTTGACGACCAGCCGTTCGGCTATTTTGAACTCTACTGGGCGGCGGAAGACCGCATTGGCCGTCACTATCGCTGGCAGCCGTTTGACCGCGGGCTGCACATGCTGGTGGGTGAAGAAAACTGGCGCGGCGCGCAGTACATCCGCAGTTGGCTGCGCGGCCTGAGCCACTATTTATATCTCGATGAGCCGCGCACCGCGCGCATTGTCGCCGAGCCGCGCTTCGACAATCAGCGCCTGTTCCGCCATCTGGCATCCGCCGGTTTTGACACGATGAAAGAGTTCGACTTCCCGCACAAGCGCTCGCGCCTCATCATGAGCCAGCGTCACCGCTTCTTCAGCGAGGTGGGCCTGTGAACGCGCTCTGGCAGAAAGTGAACCGCGAAATGGTGGCGAAGATCCTCGCCGAGCTGGAATACGAAGGCACCCTGCGCGCTGAGCCGGTTTCGTCGGGAGTCTGGCGCATCACCATGGGCAGAGAGTCCTGGCAGTTTCGCGCCGCTAGTGGGATCTGGGGCTGGCTGCACATCGATCCTGCCAGCCTGACCACCGCCAGCGGCGAAGCCGTCGAAGCGGAAAGCGCACTCCTGCAGCTCGCAACAGTGCTGGAGATGAGCGACGCGCAAACGGCAGAGCACATGGAAGATCTCTACGCCACGCTGCGCGGCGATATGCAGCTGCTTCAGGCGCGTGAAGCGCTTGACGCGGACGCGCTGATCCACCTCGACCCGGACGAATTACAGTGTCTGATGAGCGGTCACCCGAAGTTTATTTTCAACAAAGGTCGCCGCGGCTGGGGGCTGGACGCGCTGCGTCAGTACGCGCCTGAGTATCGCGGACGTTTTCGTCTGCACTGGGTTGCCGTTCAGCGGGAGCATCTGGTCTGGAGCAGCGACGCCGATTGCGATATCAGCGCTCTGCTGGCCAGCGCCATGGACAACGGCGAGCGCGCCCGCTTTGACGCCCGCTGGCAGGCGCTAGGTCTGAACGATAGCTGGCTGCCGGTGCCGCTGCACCCGTGGCAGTGGCAGCAGAAGATCGCCATTCATTTCCTGGCGCAGCTGGCGCGCGGTGAAATGGTTGAGCTGGGCGAGTTTGGCGATGAGTATCTGGCGCAGCAGTCCCTGCGCACGCTCACCAACGCCAGCCGCCGCGCGCCGTATGACATCAAGCTGCCACTGACCATCTACAATACCTCCTGCTATCGCGGCATTCCGGGCAAGTACATTGCCGCCGGGCCGCTGGCCTCGCGCTGGCTGCAGCAGCAGTTTGCCACCGACGCTACGCTTGCCCGCTCAGGCGCGCAGGTGCTTGGCGAACCCGCCGCCGGATATCTGTCGCATCCGGGCTATGCCGCGTTGCCGAAAGCGCCCTACCGCTATCAGGAGATGCTGGGGGTGATCTGGCGCGAGAACCCATCCTGTTATTTAGAGGACGGTGAACAGGCGGTGCTGATGGCGGCGCTGATGGAAACCGACAACGCAGGGCGCCCGTTGATTGACGCGTGGATTAACCGTTCGGGGTTAAGCGCCGACGCGTGGCTGGAAAAGCTGTTTGAAGCAACGGTGATCCCGTTCTACCACCTGCTCTGCCGCTACGGCGTGGCGCTGATCGCCCACGGCCAGAACGTGACGCTGGTGATGAAGGACTACGTCCCGCAGCGCATCCTGCTGAAAGATTTCCAGGGCGATATGCGCCTGGTGGATGAAGACTTCCCGCAGGCGCAGAGCCTGCCGGAGCAGGTGAAGGCCGTCACGGCGCGCCTCAGCGCGGATTACATTATTCACGACCTGCAAACCGGCAACTTTGTGACGGTGCTGCGCTTTATCTCGCGCCTCACCCTGCAATGCGGCGTCAGCGAAACCCGTTTCTACCAGATTCTGGCACAGGTGTTACATCGCTATATGGCCGCGCATCCGGAGCTTGCGGAGCGCTTCGCGACGTTCGACCTGTTTAAGCCGCAGATTATTCGCGTGATCCTCAACCCGGTCAAACTGACCTTCTCCGAACACGACGGCGGCAGCCGCATGCTGCCGAACTACGTTACCGATCTTGATAACCCTCTTTTTCTCGCCTCCCGGGAGTCAGCGCAATGAAAACCTATGATTTCATCGGCATTGGTATTGGCCCGTTTAACCTCAGCATCGCCGCTCTGGCGGAAGGGCTGGACGGCTTTAGCTCACTGTTCCTTGAGCGCAAACCGCACTTCTCCTGGCACCCTGGGATGATGGTGCCGGACTGCCACATGCAGACCAGCTTTTTGAAAGATCTGGTCAGCGCCGTGGAGCCCACCAACCGCCACAGCTTCCTGAACTACCTGGTGCAGCGTAAAAAGTTCTACCGCTTTCTGACCACCGAGCAGCGCACCGTCTCCCGCGAGGAGTTTGCGGACTACCTGTGCTGGGCGGCGGAAAACCTCACCAACCTGTCATTCAGCCAGCAGGTGCAGCAGGTGAGGTTTGATGAGAAAAGCGGCCTGTTTGAGGTGGTGACCCAGCGGGACCGCTTCCTGGCGCGCCACGTCTGCGTGGGAATTGGCAAACAGATCAACCTGCCTGACTGCGTCACGATGCAGGACGATACCTGCTTCCACGCCAGCGAGATGATGCTGCGCACGCCGGATCTCGCGGGCAAGCGCGTCACCGTGATCGGCGGTGGTCAGAGCGGTGCCGACCTGTTCCTGAACATCTTCCGCGGTGAATGGGGCCAGCCGCGGAGCCTGAACTGGGTATCGCGCCGCAACAACTACAACGCGCTGGATGAAGCTGCCTTTGCCAACGAATACTTCACGCCAGAATACGTGGACAGCTTCTCCACGCTCGGTGAAGAGGCGCGTCGCCAGATGCTGCACGAGCAGAAGATGACCTCTGACGGTATTACCACGGAATCGCTGCTGGCGATTTACCGCGCCATGTACCACCGCTTTGAAGTGCTGCGTGAAAAACCCTGGGCTCACCTCCTGCCATCCCGCTCGGTGACAGCCCTCACGCGCCAGGAAAACGGACATCGCCTGAGCATTCAGCATCATCTTGATGGCGGTCAGGAACAGCTGGAGAGCGACGTGGTGATTTTTGCCACTGGCTACCGCGCCGTGCAGCCTACGTTCCTCGCGCCGCTGTCTCACCGCCTCCATCGGGATACGGATGAGGCCTTCTGCATTAACAACGATTTCACCCTTGAATGGGACGGCCCGCAGAGCAACCGCCTGTTTGCCGTAAACGCCGGGATGCACCGTCTCGGCATTGCCGAACCCCAGCTCAGCCTGATGGCCTGGCGCGCGGCGCGAATTCTGAATCGCGCACACGATGACGAGCCGTTTGAACTGGCTACCACCCCTGGCGTTATCCACTGGCGAAGCACCGCCAGCCCGGAAAGTAGCCAGGTTTTTAAATCTTTAGCAAAAACGACCCAGTACTGACACACACATTCAGGATCAACATAACAATGAAACGTTCTCATCTTTGGGTTTTAAATCCTTGCTTGCTTGCAATGCTTTCTACCTCTGCGTGGGCGGAAGAACAAAAGGAAGAAGATATCGTGGTCTCTGCCAGCCGTGCTCACCGTAGCGTGGCTGAAATGGCACAGACCACCTGGGTCATTGAACGGGCTGAAATTGAGCAGCAGGTTCAGGGCGGAAAAGAGATTAAAGAAGTGCTGGCCCAGCTGATCCCGGGCATGGACGTCAGCAGCCAGGGGCGCACCAACTACGGCATGAACCTGCGCGGTCGTTCGATGATGGTGATGGTGGACGGCGTGCGTCTGAACTCGTCACGCAGCGACAGCCGCCAGCTCGACTCTATCGATCCGTTCAATATCGATCGTATCGAAGTGATCTCCGGTGCCACCTCGCTCTACGGCGGCGGCAGCACCGGCGGCCTGGTGAACATCGTCACCAAAAAGGGCCAGCCGGATACCGAAGTGGAGTTCCAGACCGGGACAAAGAGCGGGTTTAACAGCCACAACGATCACGATGAGAACGTGTCGGCAGCCGTCAGCGGCGGCAACGATAAGGCCTCAGGTCGTCTGTCGGTGTCGTATCAGCGCTACGGCGGCTGGTATGACGGCAACGGCGACGAGGTGATTATCGATAACACTCAGACCGGCCTGCAGTATTCCGACCGTATTGACGTGATGGGCACGGGTACCATCAACATTGACGATCACCAGCAGCTGCAGCTCACCACGCAGTACTACAAGAGCGAGTCCGACGGGAAGCATGGTCTGTTCCTCGGCGAAAACTTCTCGGCGGTGACGGGCGATGCAAAAGCCTACAACAAAGACAACCTTAACTCCGATCGTATCCCCGGTACCGAGCGCCACCTGATTAACCTGCAGTACTCGAATACCGATTTCTGGGGCCAGGACCTGGTCGCGCAGATTTACTATCGCGATGAGAGCCTGACCTACTACCCGTTCCCGACGCTGAGTAAAGGCGCGGTAACCAGCATTGGCGCATCCCAGCAGAAAACCGACTTTTACGGCGGCAAGCTGACCCTGAACAGCAAACCGGTGGACGATTTGACCCTCACCTGGGGTGTCGATGCCGACCATGAAACCTTCGATGCCAACCAGCAGTTCTTCGATCTGAGTAAAGCGGCGGCAAGCGGCGGTATGGATCTGGAAAATGCCTACAACGTGGGCCGTTATCCGGGTTACAGCATTACCAACCTTGCCCCGTTCCTGCAGGCCAGCTATGACATTGATGCCATCACCCTGAGCGGCGGCGTGCGCTACCAGTACACTGAAAACAAAGTGGATGACTTTGTTGGTTACGCCCAGCAGCAGGCCATCGCTAACGGGAAAGCCACCTCCGCCGACGCGGTGCCGGGTGGGAAAACGGATTACAACAACTTCCTGTTTAACGCCGGGATACTCGGCCGCCTGACCGAACAGCAGCAGCTGTGGTTTAACTTCTCGCAAGGCTTCGAAATTCCGGACCTGGCGAAATACTATGGCTCTGGCACCTACCAGCTCGTCGACGGCCACTATCGCCTGCTAAACAGCGTGAACGTGAACGACTCGACTCTGGATGGGATCAAGGTTAATGCTTACGAGCTGGGCTGGCGTTTCACCGGCGACAATCTGCGCACGCAGGTCGCGGCATACTATTCGCTCTCGGATAAAACCATCACCATCAACAAGAGTGACATGACCATCAACCTCGAAGACGATAAACGTCGTATTTACGGGGTCGAAGGCCAGGTAGACTACTTCTTCACCGACAGCGACTGGAGCACCGGCGCGAACTTTAACGCCATTAAGTCTGAGACGCGTGAAAACGGAAAATGGGAGAAGCTGACGGTCGACAGCGCCAGCCCGTCGAAGGCCAGCGCATGGGTTAACTGGGCTCCGGGCGACTGGGCGCTGCGCGTGCAGAGCACGCAGACCTTTGACGTATCTGACGCCGACGGTAAGAAGATCGATGGCTATAACACCATTGATTTCCTGGGCAGCTACGCCCTGCCGGTGGGCAAGGTCAGCTTCAGCGTGGAAAACCTGCTGGACAAAGACTACACCACCGCCTGGGGCCAGCGCGCGCCGGGGCTGTATAGCCCAACCTACGGCGCACCGGGCCTGTATACCTATAAAGGCCGAGGACGTACCTTTGGTCTGAACTACTCCGTACTGTTCTGATCCTGCGCGCCGCCTGCGGGCGGCGCATATTGCTGTGTAATTTCAACGCGAATTTGCTATAAAATCAGCGATTTGCTGAAATTGTCGGCAAACGAACGAAAAGTTTACTTTCCCCCTTTGACAAGGTGAACGCAGGTCGATAATATTCGCCCCGTTCACACGATTCCTCTGTAGTTCAGTCGGTAGAACGGCGGACTGTTAATCCGTATGTCACTGGTTCGAGTCCAGTCAGAGGAGCCAAATTTGAAAAGCCTGCTTTTGAAGCAGGCTTTTTGCTTTTGATATTCTCCTCCGCATCGGGAGAATGTTGGGGCCAAGTTGAGGTCCTCCTCTCTCACGGCTTCATAACGATGCGGCCAAGCGGTTTCGCTGTCTCAGCGTATTCATGGGCAGCGGCGGCGTTAGCCAGGGGGAAGATGCGGTCAATGACAACCCTGATGCGCCCTTCTGCCACAGCCTGCAAGATGTCGTCCACACTTGTCCGAACGCCGGGCCTTTCAAAAAGGGGCCCCATGAATACCCCCATGAGTGTCTGGTTAGACTGCATTGGCGGCCACAAGTCGACAGTCAGACTGCCACCGCCCGCATTACCGACGAAGACGAGACGTCCTTGCGGAGCGAGTGCAGAAAGCGAAACAGGCAACGTCGTCCCTACCGGATCGATGACGAGGTCAACACCGGCGCCACGGGTGTACTCTCGGACACTGTCAACGATGTTGTCCTCTACACGATCCACGACATAATCGGCCCCCAATTCAAGCAACCGACTTCTTCGCTGCGTTCCGCTTGCCACGGCGATAACCGTCGCGCCTGCTTGTGAGGCAAGCTGAACGGTCGCGAGCCCCACGCCCCCTGCTGCTGCCTGAATCAGGACGGTTTCTCCGTGCCGAAGCATGCCTCGTGTGAAAAGGCAATGATGCGCGGTTCCAAAAGAAATCGGTACCACCGCCGCGTCTGCTGCATCCACCCCATCCGGTAAAAGCCAGGTTCGTTCCGCAGGCACAGCCCAACGTTCCGCATGCGATCCCTGCATGCTAAACGCAGTCACTCTGTCTCCAACCCTGCGATGACGGACTTTCGAACCGACGGCAACCACTGTGCCCGCGGCCGCGTAGCCGACGATCCACGAAGGAAGAGGCGGCGGAGTTGAACGCCGATTGATCAGATCTCCCCCTTCAATCGAGATTGCCTCGACAGAAATCAGGACGTCATCTGGCCCTGCGACCGGATCCGGGACATCAATGTATTGCAGGACGTCGGGAGCGCCTTCCACGTCATAAACCGCTGCTTTCATTAATTTTCCTCTGTCATATCAAGACCCGTGGGAAGCCGTTAGATTTGATGGCAGATGAGTACCGATTACGATCATAGAGCGCCTGCCGTCCGAAGGGGAAAATGGCTTCGCGTGTTGTCATGATTGTACCTTTGTAATGGGGCGAAATCTGTCCGGTGAACACAAAGACACTTTACAGGTGCCAGATCGGGCGGATAAACAAGCGACGTTGTCCATCATTCTTTATAAGTTGCTCAAGGGTTCTTCCCATCGTGCTATTCCCTCTATAAAACTATCCTTTCAACTGAGCGACGAGCCCGGCCAACGCAGCGCTACCGGGCAAGCCAGCAGCTAGATCTGGTAATCAATCGCCACTTCTTCCGGCTCCATTACCTGACGTTTAATCTCGTCCACCGACAGTCCGGCGTTGCACAGCTCGATAAAGCGCCAGACATAGTTGCGCTGCAGCTGTCCGCGCTTCAGCCCAAGCCAGACGGTATTGGCGTCAAACAGGTGACGCGTATCAAGACGCACGAGGTTCCCGTCTTCGCGTTCCCCGCTGGACTGTTCCGCCACCAGGCCTATACCCAGCCCCAGCTCGACGTAAGTTTTGATCACATCGGAGTCCTGCGCGCTCAGCACCACGTCCGGCGTGAGCCCTTTGCGGTTGAAGGCTTCATCAATACGCGAGCGTCCGGTAATGCCCTGGCGGTAAGTGATCAGCGGCCATTTCGCAATGTCTTCCAGCGTCAGGGGAGAGACCTGATTCAGCGGATGATCGACCGGGAGTAATAAACTGTGATACCAGCGGAACCACGGGAAGGCCACCAGCAGCGGGTCGTTGCTCAGACGCTCGCTGGCGATGCCAATATCTGCCCCGCCGTTTTGCAGCAGCACTTCAATTTCCTGCGGCGTGCCCTGAATAAGCTCCAGACGGACATCCGGGAAAAGTTCGCGGAAGGCTTTAATCACCGGCGGCAGGCTGTAGCGCGCCTGCGTGTGGGTAGTGGCGATGGTGAGCACGCCAGAGGCGTCATTGGTGAAGAGATCCGCCAGACGACGCACGTTGCTGGCCTCGTTGAGGATCCGCTCAGCGATGGTCAGCAATGCCTTGCCCGGCTCCGTCATCCCAAGCAGACGCTTGCCGCGACGGATAAAAATCTCTATCCCCAGTTCCTCTTCCAGCTCGCGAATATGGCGGCTGACGCCAGACTGGGATGTATAAAGCATGTTAGCGACTTCGGTCAGGTTGTAGTCCCGCCTGGCCGCCTCACGGATAATTTTAAGTTGCTGGAAATTCACAATTCACTCCGGCGCATCTGACATAGCTCTATTGTTAGAGTCAGCTGAGCTGCAGAACAAATAATAAAAACCAGCATCTTATGCTTTTATGGAATATTAACTCACGAGCTGGAGTTCACGGTTCTCAAGCGACGGCTTGCTGACCAGCGACATCAAAATCTCTTTTACCGCCTGCGCCTGCGGCGACAGCGATCCGCGTGCGGACATATTCAGCGACAGCGGCAGGCTCATTGAAGGCGTGGTGATGCGCGCCATCCAGCCGTTTGCCGCACTGCACAGCGAGCGGGCGGCGGACTCCGGCAGGACCGTTACTCCCATTCCGCTGGCAATTGCTGCAGTCAGCGTGGAAATAGAATCAATTTCGCCAATAATTTTGGCCGTCAGGCGGCGCAGGGAGAACGCTTCATCCACGCGCACGCGCACCGCGCTGTAATCGCGCGGCAGGAAGAGATTCATCTCGGCCACGGCGGTTAAATCAACGCTCTGACCCGGGCAGTCGCGGGTACCGACCAGATAAAGATCTTCTTTCAGCAGCGGCTGGCTGGTGATCCCGGCGACGGGAGAGCGATCGTAAAGGACGGCCATATCCAGCTGGCCGTTGAGCAGTTTGTCATTCAGAACGGAACCGCTGTTTTCGTGCAGGTAGACCAGTACTTCAGGCAGCTCAGCGCGAACGGCCTGCAGCAGTGGCATGGTGATAGACGATGCCGCGGTTCCTGGCGCTAAACCAATGGAAACGTGCCCGCTCAGGGTCTGGCCGACATTGTTCACCGCCAGCTGCGCCTGTTCACACTGACGCAGAATAGTGCGGGCATGGGTATACAAAATTTTGCCTGCTTCTGTTGGCGTTACGCCACGCTTGGTGCGGATCAGTAATTGCTGGTCCATCTCGCCTTCCAGCGTAGCCACCTGCTGGCTCAGCGCAGGCTGCGCGATATGCAGCACTTCTGCCGCTTGAGTCAGGCTGCCGATATCGACGATTTTTACGAAGTATTTCAGTCGTCTTAAGTTCATTTTGCCCCCTGTTCAAAAAACTGTGCCGGAACCGGCTCTCGTTGTTGAACTGGTTTTGCAATATGAATGCCAGTTTTGCGAAGAGGTCTGATTTGTTCCTAAGCGGCTGAAAATAAGGAAAGCTAATCATGGATGGGGGTTTAATGACTGAAACAGCAGTTTATGATCTGCCCCATTAGAGGTATGTTTGCACCATGACGGTGCATTACGTTGGCAAAAGCGCCACTTTGCTGATTTTGTCAGCAAACGATCAAAAGGTATTGATCCATCCTTTGACAAGGCGAACGCAGGTCGATAATATGCGCCCCGTTCACACGATTCCTCTGTAGTTCAGTCGGTAGAACGGCGGACTGTTAATCCGTATGTCACTGGTTCGAGTCCAGTCAGAGGAGCCAAATTTGAAAAGCCTGCTTTTAAAGCAGGCTTTTTGCTTTTCTGCGGCGGGTAAAATTGTCGGGTGGCGGCTTCGCCTTACCCGACCTACGGGACTGTAGGCCCGGTAAGCGCAGCGCCACCGGGCGAAACGAACTTAATCGCTGAGCTTCACCGGCATCCCCGACCGCCGTTCCAGTTCTGCTCCCGCCCCCTCGTTTATCAGCTGCGTCCGCTGTGCGGCTGAAATGGGCAGAGGCACTTTCCGTGTTGACTCAAATTCCGCGCGGTTACGTGATAATGGCTCATGAACCTCAACCCAGCGGCTGCCGTCCGGCTCGGTGGTGGTTTTAACGGGCCTGTCGATAAGCTGCACGCGGGTTCCTACGGGAACATTATCGAAAAGGTATTTGATGTCGTTATTACGCAGACGAATGCAGCCCTGGCTCACCCGCAGCCCGATGCCGAAATTCGAGTTTGTGCCGTGAATGGCATAGAGCCTGCCGATATAAATCGCATACAGCCCCATCGGGTTATCCGGCCCGGCGGGCACGAACGCCGGCAGGGTTTTCCCCTCTGCCGCATAGGCGCGGCGCGTATTCGGCGTCGGAGACCAGGTTGGCCCCTCCTGCTTACGCTCAACGGCCGTCACCCAGTTACGCGGCGTTTCGCGTCCGGCCTGACCAATGCCGATGGGCAGCACTTCTACGGTGTTGCCGCCAGGCGGATAGTAGTAGAGGCGCATTTCCGCCGCATTTACGATGATCCCCTCGCGGACGGTGTCAGGCAAAATCAGCTGCTGAGGTATTACCAGACGGTTGCCGGATTTAGGCAAAAAAGGATCCACGCCCGGGTTTGCTTCCAGCAGGTTGCTCAGCCCCTGCCCGTACTGCGCGGCAAAGGCTTCCAGAGGCAGCGTGTTGCCTTCGGGAACGGTGATAATAATCGGGGTTCCCACCAGACGACTGCCTTCCGGCGGAAGTGGATAGGTTACAGCAAACGCACCGGGAACAGCGGCGCACAGCGTAAGGACGAACCAGATAAGTCGAATCATAGTTTCCTGTGCTCATAAAAAGAGAAAGCCCGGGCTCAGGCAGGCTTTCTCAGTTTACGCTATCACGCCTCGGTTTTGCGCCACCTGCGCGTCAGTACTTTTTCCGCCTCGACAATAAGGAACATCACAAAACCAATCAGCAGGGTGATGACCCAGTAGCGGAACGGCAGCGCCTCGGTGCCAAACAGCATCTGCATGAAGGGTGCGTAAATAATAAGAAGCTGTAGCGCCAGCAGTACGCCGCTCACGATCCAAATCCCTTTGTTCGCCAGCAGGCCTTTGCTCAGCGAGAAGCCGTCATTCACGCGACAGTTGAGCATGTAGAACCACTGCGCAGTGACCAGGGTTTGCAGCAGCACGGTGCGGATAAATTCCGCCGAATAGCCGCGCGGCTGTAGCCAGGCTTCCAGCACGAAGGCGCTGATGGCAATCATCAGACCGACAAACACCACGCGCCAGATGGCATAGCCGTCCATCACATGGAGATTCGCCTTGCGCGGTGGCCGGTTCATGATGTTTTTCTCACCCGCTTCAAACGCCAGGCCAAACGACAGCGTGGCCGACGTCGCCATGTTCATCCACAGGATCAGGACCGGCGTTAGCGGGATCAGGTTCCCCGCCAGCAGCGCGATGATGATCAGCAGAGCCTGCGCGATGTTGCTGGGGATAACGAACAGAATGGTCTTTTTCAGGTTATCGTAAACCCGACGTCCCTCGTGCACCGCGCGGGCAATGGTGGCAAAGTTGTCATCCGTTAACACCATGTCGGCGGCTTCCTTGGTGACTTCCGTCCCCTTAATCCCCATGGCGATACCCACATCCGCCCGCTTGAGCGCTGGGGCATCGTTTACGCCATCCCCGGTCATGCCCACGACTTCCTGTTTACTTTGCAGAGCCTGCACAAGGCGGAATTTATCCTCCGGGCTGGTTCGGGCGAAAATATCGTACTGCTGGGCGGCATCACTCAGCTGACGATCGTCCATCGCCTCCAGCTCACGTCCGGTGATAGCGCTTGCGGCGTTACCTATCCCCAACATTTGCCCAATGCTCATTGCCGTTTGCGGGTGGTCGCCGGTAATCATTTTCACGCGGATCCCGGCCTGCAGACAGTCGGCAATGGCGGTAATGGCCTCCGGACGCGGCGGATCCATCATTCCTGCAATACCCAGCAGGATCACGCCATCATGCAGGTCCGGGTGATCCAGCTCGCGTTGCCCCTCGTGGGCAGGTTTCCAGGCCGCCGCCACCATACGCAAGCCTTCCCGGGCATACTCCTCAATCTTCCCTTCCCAGTAAGGCTGATCGAACGGCTGCAGTCCGTCATTCGTCTGCTGGTACTGGCAGAGGCGGAACAGGACGTCTGGCGCGCCAGTGATTAAAATCACCTCTTCATCGCCCAGCCGGTACAGCGTGGACATGTATTTATACTGCGAATCAAACGGGATTTTACTGCGCATTTCGGTATCGAGCGGTGGGAGCGGAATTTTCGCCGCCAGCACCTTCAGCGCGCCCTCGGTTGGTCCCCCGGTGATTTTCCACAGCCCCTGCTCGTCTTTGATCAGCTGGCTGTCATTGCAGAGGTCAATGGTGCGCAGGTAGCGTTCCAGCAGGGAACCCTGCGTCACGCTGACGGGCGTTAGGTCATCTACGGGGTGAATATTCCCCACCGGTTCGTAGCTGTCGCCCTCCACGCGATAGGTCGTGTCAGCGGTAATCACCGCTTTGACCGTCATTTCATTCATCGTCAGGGTGCCGGTTTTATCCGAGCAGATGACCGTCATCGCCCCCAGCGTTTCCACCGTGGGCAGCTTGCGAATGATGGCCTTGCGACGCGCCATGGCCTGTACGCCAAGCGAAAGGATGATGGAAATGATGGCCGGCAGGCCTTCCGGCACGGCGGCAACGGCGAGGCTGATAAGCGACAGCACCAGTTCAGAAACCGGCATATCCCGAAACAGGAGACTAAAGACAAACAGCGCCACCATCATCACCAGGATAGTGATGAAGATGGTTTTACCGAGCTTATCCATCTGCACCATCAGCGGCGTGCGGTGCTTTTCAATGTCGGACATCATCTGATTGATGTGACCCAACTCGGTCTCGCCCCCGGTTGCTACCACCACGCCTTTACCGCCGCCGGAGCTGACGGTGGTGCCTGAGTAGAGCAGATTATACCGGTCACCTAAAGGCAGCTCCCCGCTTAACGCATCGCTGTTTTTCTCAACAACGGTGGATTCGCCGGTCAGGATGGCCTCCTCCACACGCAGGTTGTGCGCTTCAATCACGCGCAGATCCGCAGGGATACGATCCCCGGCACGGATCACCACGATATCCCCCGGGACCAGCGCCGTGGTGGGGATCGTTTCATGATTCCCCTGTCGTACCACCACGGCTTCGCTGGAGAGCATATTGCGAATACTCTGCAACGATTTTTCAGCATTGCTCTCCTGGATATGGCCAATCAGCGCGTTAATGATGGCAACCCCAAGGATCACAAACATGTCTACCCAGTGGCCCATAAAGAGCTTAAGCAACGCGGCCACCAGCAGAACGTAAATCAAAACGTCGTTAAAATGCGCCAGGAAGCGCAGCCAGGCGGGTTTGCCCTTTTTTTGCGGTAACGCATTTTCACCGTGCTGCTGAAGTCGGGCTGATGCCTCAGTGCCGCTAAGGCCTTCCAGGGTGGAGTGGATATTCGACAGGGTTTCGTCAACGGTTTGTTGATAATACGGACGTTCAGGTTTTCCTGTTTCCATCGTTCCTTCCTCAGGTTCTATTCAGAAATCACCTTGCTTCTCTGTAATTAACGAATAACGAAAACAGGGACATGAGCGTAACGAACAATACTTGCCGCCTCTGATCCTAACAAATGGGTTTGAATATTGGGATTTCGCGAGCCGACAATAATCGCGCCGACAGCCAGTTCATCCGCCAGCTTTATAACCTCATCACGAACATTCCCGCTACGGACATGGAGATGAACACGCGCTTCTGGCAGATTCAATTTTTTGACCAGGTCAGACAGCTTTTCTTTCGAATTATTAATCATATATTCATCCATTTTGCGCGCATCTGAAATAAAACCACGCGTCAGCTCGGCTGAAAACTTGGGCATGACGTGCAGCAAATGAATGTCACCCGATGCGCTTTGCGCCAGAAACTGTGCATGCTGCAACGCTTTATCCGCCAGGCTTGTCTCGTAGACATCCACCGGAACGAGAATGTTTTTATACATATCGAGCATCCTTTTTATAACCAACACGAGAGTGAATGAAGCAAAAAAACGCATTAAATGCAGGGGGTTGCCCTTAATGCCAGCTACGGTAAAAAGAGATGAATAATATTAAACGTAGCACAGGAATATCAGGTTTAGCGCTTCCCCACTGATAATGGTTATTTAACATTTATGTTTTCGCCGACTATGCTCATAGTCAGCCACCGCTTCCGACTCATGGAGGAATGTATGTATGGTTTAAGCCTGATCCGCCTGGGTATGTTTATTGCACTCGCCATTATCGCCAGCACGGCGATTGGTTTATTTACCTATATGGTCGTCACTGTTCTGGCAGAATAGTGTCACCCCCTGTCCAGGTTATGGAATAAATAAAACAGTTATTTATTAGGGGAATACAGTGAACCGCTACCTCTCTCTTTTACCGTTCGTTTTGCTAACGCTCACGGCGTGCGACCCGAAACCGAAGCAAGCCTCCCCCCTGCCCAGAATGGTAAAAGTGGCGGAGGTGACGGTTCCCGGCCACGCCCAGCAGCGCGTTTTCCCCGCCCGCATTGAATCGGGCGATGCCACAGACCTTTCCTTCAAGCGCGCAGGGCAAATTGAAGCGCTCGATGTACGCCAGGGTGCTGCCATCAAACAGGGGCAACAGCTTGCCAGACTGAACGCCCGTGAAGCCCAGCAGCGGGTTAACGACAGACAAACAGCGGCGACGCTGGCCCAGAGGCAGTTCGACCGCTTCCAGACGCTGGCAGGACGACAGGCCATTTCAAAAGCCGAGATGGACGTGCAGCGTGCGAACCGCGATTCGGCGAATGCGGCGCTGCAGATTGCCCGGGAAGAGCTAAATCAGATGACGCTCGTTGCGCCCTTCAGCGGGACGGCAGCCAGCGTGCACGTGCGAAACCATCAGGTGGTGTCCGCCGGTCAGCCCATCGCGACGTTAACCCGTACCGATCTGCTGGACGTGGTGTTCAGCATTCCTGAAAACCTGTTTAAGACCTTTGATATTCGCAACGCGCAGTACCGCCCCGTGGTGAAAATTAACGCCCTTCCGGATCGGGAATTTACCGCCGTCTACAAAGAGCATTCGGGCAGCAGCGACAGCAATACCCTGACCTGGCAGGTGATACTGACCATGCCGCGACCCGATGATTTTCCCGCCGTCGGTGGCGTAAGCGGTACGGTGACCATCAATTTAACCAACCTCCCGGCCGGTGCGGGTGCTCAGGCGCTCGTCGTACCGGTTGAGGCAGTCTTTAACCCGGACAACAGCCCGCGCAATGAGCCGCACGTCTGGGTCGTAACGGGAGAAGGTGACACCCTCCATCTTGAAGACCGCAAGGTCAGCGTGGGGCAAGTCAGTACCGAAGGCGTGGTAATCACCAGCGGGCTTAAGGCGGGCGAGCGCGTGGTGGCCGCAGGCGTTGGGGAGCTCCACGCTAACCAGCCGGTGCGTATCTGGACGCGTGAACGGGGACTGTAATGGATATCTCTCGTCAATTTATTAATAACCCTGTTCGCGTCTGGCTAACGATTCTGCTGCTGGGCATCGGCGGTATTTTCGCCCTGTTGAATATCGGCAGGCTGGAAGATCCCGCCTTTACCATCAAAACCGCCGTGGTGGTCACCCACTATTCCGGCGCATCCGCTCAGCAGGTTGAAGAAGAGGTGACGCTTCCGCTGGAGAATGCCCTGCAGCAGCTGCCTTATCTGGACAACGTGAGCTCCATCTCGTCAAACGGTCTGTCGCAAATCACTGTTAACATCGCTTCACGCTATCACTCGAACGAACTGCCGCAGATTTGGGATGAACTTCGCCGCCGCGTGGGCGATGCCTCGCGTCAGTTTCCGCCCGGCGTCATCACGCCCTTTGTGAATGACGATTTTGGCGATGTGTTCGGCTTCTTCTTCGCCATTTCCGGAGATGAATTCAGTAATCCTGAACTGGTGAGATATGCGGAGCAGCTGCGCCGGGAGTTGATTCTGATCCCCGGCGTCGCGAAGGTTGCCATCGGCGGGGCCATTAGCCAACAGGTCAACATCGATATCTCCCTGACCAAAATGGCCGCGCGCGGCATTACGCTGAACCAGCTTTCCGTCCTGCTCAGCAGACTTAACGTCGTTTCCAGCGCAGGAGAAATCACCTCCGGCACCGAATCCATTCGCCTTCACCCGACCGGTGAGTTCGAGAATCTTGATGAACTGGCGGATATCATCATCACGCCTTCCGGCACCGGGGCGGCGACGCGTCTGCGGGATATCGCCACGTTGTCGCGCGGGCTAAACGAATCGCCCGCCAGTCTCTACCATGCCAACGGCAAAAAAGCCGTCACCATGGGCGTCTCGTTTATTCCCGGCGTGAACGTAATCGACGTGGGCCACGCGCTGGAGGCGAAGCTAAACCAGATGTCGGCGGAAAAACCGGCAGGCATACAGATAGACCTGTTTTACGATCAGGCAGCCGAAGTGGGCCACTCCGTTAACGGTTTTATTATTAACTTCCTGATGGCGCTGGCGATTGTCATCGGCGTGCTGCTGATCTTTATGGGCGTACGCAGCGGGATCATCATTGCGTTTTCTCTCGCGCTCAACGTGCTCGGCACGCTGCTGATTATGTATCTGTGGGGCATTGAGCTACAGCGCATCTCGCTCGGGGCGCTGATTATCGCCCTCAGCATGCTGGTGGATAACGCTATCGTGATTGTCGAAGGGGTGTTGATTGCCCGACAGCAGGGCTCGCCTCTGCTGGCCGCCGTGAACTATATCATCCGCCGCTCCGCCCTGCCGCTGCTGGGGGCGACGGTGATTGCCATCCTGGCGTTTGCCCCTATCGGGCTGTCGCAGGATTCCACCGGGGAATACTGTAAATCCCTCTTCCAGGTGCTGCTGATTTCCCTGATGCTGAGCTGGTTTTCGGCGCTCACCCTCACTCCGGTGCTGATTAAGTGGTGGTTGTTTAAAAACGACAACACCCCCGAAAAAACCGATGAGTCAGATCCTTACGATAAACGACTCTACCGCGTCTACCAGCGCCTGCTTAACACGCTGCTGCACCATAAGGCATCGACGCTCATTGTGATGGCTGCGCTGCTGGCCGCGTCTGTCTGGGGTTTTGGCGCCGTACGGCAAAACTTTTTCCCGTCGTCTAATACGCCGATTTTCTTTGTCGACCTCTGGCTACCCTACGGCACCGATATTAAATGGACCGAGAAAATGACCGGCGATATCGAAAAAACCATTAACGGCCAGCCGGGCGTGGAAACCACCGTCTCGACCATTGGTCAGGGAAGTATGCGCTTTATTCTGACCTATAGCGGACAGCGGCAGTACAGTAACTATGCGCAGATCATGGTGCGCATGGATGACCAGCGCAACATCTCCGCCCTGACGCGCCACGTGGACGAGTACATCGCGCGAAACTATCCGCAGGTCAACGCCAGCACCAAGCGCGTGATGTTTGGCCCCTCCGGCGACAGCGCCATTGAGGTACGCATTAAAGGTCCCGATCCTGACCGGCTGCGCCTGATTGCCAGCCAGGTGGACGACATCCTCACCCGCGACCCTGCCACGGGCAGCGTCAGGAACGACTGGCAAAACCGCAGCAAGGTGATCCGCCCACAGTACGTTGCCGCCCTGGGCCGCGAGCTTGGCGTAGATAAACAGGACGTCGACAACGCGCTGGAGATGAACTTCTCCGGCAGCCGGGCGGGGCTATACCGGGAAGGCAGCGACCTGCTGCCCGTGGTGGTGCGCCCGCCTGAGAGCGAACGGCTGGACGCCAATCACCTGAACAACGTGCTGGTGTGGAGCCAGACGCGGCAGCAGTATATCCCGCTGAGTAACGTCGTCAGCCGCTTCTCGCTGGAGTGGGAGGATCCGCTCATCCTTCGACGCGACCGTTCGCGGGTGCTGACAGTTCAGACAGACCCGGACCCGCTAAGCCAGCAAACCTCCGGCGATATCCTCGCCCGCGTGAAGCCGCAGGTAGATGCCCTTCCCCTGCCACACGGCTACAGCATTGAGTGGGGAGGCGACGCGGAAAACTCCAGCGAAGCGCAGCAGGGGCTGTTCACTACGCTACCTCTCGGGTATCTGGTGATGTTTGTCATTACGGTGCTAATGTTCAGCTCGGTAAAAAATGCCGTCGCCATCTGGCTGACCGTACCGCTGGCGCTGATCGGCGTGACGCCGGGATTTTTAATTACCGGCATTCCCTTTGGCTTTATGGCGCTGATTGGACTGCTGAGCCTGAGCGGAATGCTCATCCGCAACGGCATCGTGCTGGTGGAAGAGATCGAACAGCAGAAAACGCAAAAGGATCAGCACGAGGCGATCGTGTACGCCGCCACCTCGCGCCTGCGCCCCATCCTGCTCACTGCGTTTACGACAGTTCTTGGCCTGGCTCCGCTACTGCTGGACGTTTTCTTCCAGAGCATGGCCGTTGTGATTATGTTTGGACTGGGGTTTGCTACAATCCTGACGCTGCTGGTACTCCCGGTGATCTATGCGTGTTTCCATCGTAAGGACGAAGCCAAATAACAATGAATGCGACAGGGCTGAACATTATCAAGACGCTGGGCTGTATGACGGCGGTGACCTTCTTTACCATCTACAATACCTGGGATCATTATGATTATGACTATCACTGGATCCTGGGGTTTTTAACCTTTATCTCGACCATCGCCACGCCGCTGTTTTTTGTGGTTTCGGGCTATCTCGACGGACAATCCCGGCACGGCACCCGCTGGCAGCTGGGTAAAATTAAAAGTCTGGTGATTGTTTTTCTGTTCTGGATAACGATCTACTACCTGTGGGAGCCCTATCAGCGCGGGTATTTAATCCAGCCCTGGTTCGTGTTCGCCTTTGTCGTGATTTATACCTTCCATCCGGCGGTGGAGTGGCTCAGCCAGCGCCGAGCGCTAATCTGCGGGGCGATTGCCGCCCTGCTGCTCTTTTCCTACGGATACGATCTGCTATCGGCGCTTTATCCTGAAACACACATCCTTTCCCTGTCACCGCAGTATCGGCTGTGGACATGGCTGCTGTTTTATCTGACGGGGCAACTCTTCTGCGACCCGAAAATCGCCGAGTGGATTAGCCGCAAAAATGTCGTCAGGGCGGCGGTTGTCGCCATCCCGTTTATCTATCTCTTTACCTGGTTTTACGAGCGCCACTTCTTCTTCGCGCTGTTCAAGGCGGACAGAAACGCCTTTATTCTCACCGGCTCTCAAATTTACATTTTGATCATCGCGCTGGTGATTGCGGCGAACGGCGTGCGCTTTCGTCGCAACGCCGAATTCAAAGAGTCGGTTCTGGCCGCCATCAGCAAAACGATGACCGGCGTGTATATTGTGCACTACTCGGTATTTCACCTGCTGACGGCGCTGATACCGGTGACCTCTCTCGGCATAAAGCTTTCGCTGATTGTGCTCACGTTCGTCACCTCTGTTCTCTTCTCCATGCTGGTATTGTCTAACGCCGTGGCAAAAAAGGTGATCACCCTTTAAAAGCCTAAGCGCAGCCAGGCAAAGAGCACGTTGCCGTTATTGTAGGTTCCTGGAATATAGGTGAACTGGACGGTAACGCGCTTATACCCGGCCGAAAACAGCGGGAAGATGAACGGTAGCGGCACGTAGTTGGCAAAATCATCTCGCGCCGTGATGCCCGCTGCAGCACCGAGCCCCAGGCGGAAATCCTTCGCATTATCCAGATACCAGCCCTTCTCCCAGCCATAGCCCATCGCGGGCTGCCATTCGTTGTGTGAGTCCTTGAACATCATCGCAAAGAGCGCGCTCCAGTTGCCCTCTTCGTTATAGCGGGAAACGCCCAGCCCGCCGCCCCACGGCATTTCATTGTAATTGTCCGTTTTTTCTTTGTCGTACATAAAGCGAGCGTGCCAGCTCAGGAACGGCAGGTACAAATCGTAACGTTGAGGCTCTTCCCAGGTCTGGGAGATATCATCCGTCAGCGTATTCCACCAGCCGCTAATTCGCTGTTCTCCATAGACTTTCTGCTCGGCATGAAGCGGTGCGGCGAATAAAAACAGGACAATCCATATGGCCGAAAAGGTGCGTTGCATCGTTTTTCCCTCAGCTTAAGTCACGCAGCGGTTTCTATTACTGTAATCCATTCAGCACTAACCGGAGCCAAACAGACTGATTTATCTCGAGGCAGGGGAAGATGAAATTTATTTATTCAGCGCCTTCCGGAAAGATAAAAACGTTTTCTCAGGCGTTTTGTCGCGGTAGTCTCATAGGTTCCGTTTATATGACGGACGCAATGTGAGTGACCTTTTCTTATACCAATAATTAAAAATCAGTACAGACAGGACAACTATGGACTCCACCCTCATCTCCGAACGTCCCAACGAGGAGACACCTTCGCTCAACCGTGCCCGCCGCGCAGCCTTAGGCAGCTTCGCGGGTGCCGTCGTCGACTGGTATGATTTTCTGCTCTACGGCATCACTGCCGCCCTGGTGTTTAACCGCGAATTCTTTCCCCAGGTCAGCCCCGCGATGGGCACGCTCGCGGCGTTTGCCACCTTCGGCGTCGGCTTTCTGTTTCGCCCGCTGGGCGGGGTGATTTTCGGCCACTTTGGCGACCGCCTCGGCCGCAAGCGCATGCTGATGCTCACCGTCTGGATGATGGGGATCGCCACTGCGCTTATCGGTATTCTCCCCTCGTTTGCCTCCATCGGCTGGTGGGCGCCGGTACTGCTGGTCACCCTGCGCGCCATCCAGGGCTTCGCCGTAGGCGGTGAATGGGGCGGCGCGGCGCTGCTGTCCGTCGAGAGCGCGCCGAAGCACAGGAAAGCCTTTTACAGCAGCGGCGTGCAGGTGGGTTATGGCGTCGGCCTGCTGCTCTCCACCGGGCTGGTCTCCTTAATCAGCCAGCTCACCACCGACGAGCAATTCCTGAGCTGGGGCTGGCGCATTCCGTTCATCTTCAGCATTGTGCTGGTCATCGCCGCGCTGTGGATCCGCAACGGGATGGAAGAGTCCGCGGAATTCGAACAGCAGCAGCGGGAAAAACCGGTCGCTAAAAAACGTCTGCCAGTGATGGAAGCGCTGGTTCAGCATCCTGGCGCTTTTCTGAAAATTATCGCCCTGCGCCTCTGTGAACTGCTGACGATGTATATCGTCACCGCGTTTGCGCTGAACTACTCGACGCAGAACCTCGGACTTCCCCGCGAGCTGTTCCTCAATATCGGCCTGCTGGTCGGAGGGATAAGCTGCCTGACTATCCCCTGCTTCGCCTGGCTGGCGGACCGGTTTGGTCGCCGTCGCGTCTATATTACCGGGGCGCTAATTGGCACCCTCAGCGCCTGGCCGTTCTTTCTGGCACTGGAGGCACAGTCGATCTTCTGGATTGTCTTCTTCGCCATCATGCTCGCCAACATCGCTCACGACATGGTGGTGTGCGTGCAGCAGCCGATGTTCACCGAGCTGTTTGGCGCAAGCTACCGCTACAGCGGCGCGGGCGTGGGCTATCAGGTGGCAAGCGTAGTCGGTGGCGGGTTTACGCCGTTTATTGCCGCCGCGTTGGTGACTTTCTCTGGCGGAAACTGGCACAGCGTGGCGATTTATCTGCTGGCCGGTTGCCTGCTCTCTGCCGCCACGGCGCTGTTTATGAAAGAGCCGCGCCACGCCTGATCTCACTTTTGTTTCACGGGCGTGTGACATACTATCGGGTAGAGTCACACACCTGTGGAACAAGGAGACAGAGATGAATAATAAGGGCTCCAGCCTGACCCCGGCTCAGGCGCTGGAAAAACTCGACGCGCTGTATGAACAGTCCGTCAACGCGCTGCGCAGCGCCATCAGTGAATACATCGAATCAGGGAAACTTCCCGATGAAAAGGCCAGAACTCAGGGCCTTTTTGTTTATCCGTCGCTCTCTGTTACCTGGGACGGCAGTGCCAGCAGTAATCCCAAAACCCGTGCCTACGCGCGCTTTACCCACTCCGGCTGTTACAGCACCACCGTCACCCGCCCTGCGCTGTTCCGCCCCTATCTTGAGGAACAGCTGACGCTGCTGTATCAGGATTACGGCGCGCACATTTCTGTGGAGCCTTCGCTGCACGAAATCCCTTATCCGTACGTGATAGACGGCTCGGCGCTGACGCTGGATCGCTCCATGAGCGCGGGGCTGACGCGCCACTTCCCGACCACCGAGCTTTCCCAGATTGGCGATGAGACGGCTGACGGCATCTATCACCCGGCTGAATTTTCTCCCCTGTCGCACTTTGATGCTCGCCGCGTGGACTTCTCCCTGGCGCGCCTGCGTCACTACACCGGCACGCCTGCGGAGCACTTCCAGCCGTTTGTGCTGTTCACCAACTACACCCGCTACGTGGATGAGTTTGTCCGCTGGGGCTGTAGCCAAATTCTCGATCCGGACAGCCCTTACATCGCCCTTTCCTGCGCGGGCGGGATCTGGATCACCGCGGAGACCGAAGCGCCCGAGCAGGCTATCTCCGACCTGGCGTGGAAAAAACACCAGATGCCCGCGTGGCACCTGATCACCGCCGACGGACAGGGCATTACGCTGATCAACATCGGCGTGGGCCCGTCAAACGCCAAAACCATCTGCGACCATCTGGCGGTCCTGCGTCCGGACGTATGGCTGATGATTGGCCACTGCGGTGGCCTGCGCGAAAGCCAGCTGATTGGCGATTACGTGCTGGCCCACGCCTATCTGCGTGATGACCACGTGCTGGACGCGGTACTGCCGCCGGACATCCCGATCCCAAGCATCGCCGAAGTACAGCGCGCGCTCTATGACGCCACCAAAGAGGTCAGCGGTATGCCGGGTGAAGAGGTTAAGCAGCGCCTGCGTACCGGCACCGTCGTCACTACCGATGATCGCAACTGGGAGCTGCGCTACTCTGCCTCCGCGCTGCGCTTCAACCTGAGCCGCGCGGTGGCGATTGATATGGAGAGCGCCACCATTGCCGCGCAGGGATATCGCTTCCGCGTCCCTTACGGCACGCTGCTGTGTGTCTCCGATAAGCCGCTGCACGGCGAAATCAAGCTGCCGGGCCAGGCCAACCGTTTTTACGAAGGGGCTATCTCTGAGCATCTGCAGATCGGTATTCGTGCGATTGATTTACTTCGCGCGGAGGGCGACAAGCTGCATTCACGCAAGCTGCGTACCTTCAACGAGCCGCCGTTCCGCTAATAACAAGGAAAAACCATGCAAACCACATCACCGCTCTCTGCCCTGCGCCACTGGCTTGAAGCCCGTCATCTCGACGGAATGATCGTTCCGCGTGCGGATGCCTGGCAGAGCGAATACTGCGCCCCGTACGACGAAAAGCTGGCCTGGCTGACGGGCTTTGACGGCTCGGCCGGTCTGGCTCTGGTGCTGAAAGACAAAGCGCTACTCTTCGTCGATGGACGTTATCAGGTTCAGGCCCGCGTTCAGGTCAATATGGACGAGATTGAGATCCACCATCTTCACAACGAACCGCTGGCTGAGTGGCTGGCGAAAAACGTGGAGGCAGGGACGCGCATTGGCTTTGACGCGATGCTGATGACAAATTCAGAGTTTGAGCAGCTGTCTGCCACGCCGTGCGAGCTGGTGCCTCTGGATGCCTCGCCGTTTGACACGCTGTGGACTGACCGCCCAGCGGCGCCAGCGGGACTTATCCGCGAAATGCCCCTTGAGGTCAGCGGTGAAAGCAGCGCAGAAAAACGTCAGCATGTTGCCGCCGTGCTGGCAGAACACAATGCTGATTTCCTCGCCGTGACGCTGCCGGACAATATCGCCTGGCTGCTGAACGTGCGTGGATCAGATATCCCCTTTAGCCCTGTTCCTCTCTCCTTCGCCCTGCTCAGCCGTGATGGTAGCGTGGAGTGGTTTGTTGACGATGCGAAGCTCACCGCGTTGCCGGCTCCCGTGCGTGATGCTTTCACTCTCTCACCGCAGAGGGCGTTTATTGAACGCTGCCAGCAGCAGGCTGCGGGCAAACGGGTGCTGGTCGACGCAGATTCTGCGCCTGTTGCATTGCGCTTTGCCATCGAGCCGCAGGGAGAGATCGTCTGGCAGACCGATCCCATCACCCTGATGAAAGCCACGAAAAACCCGATGGAGCTGGCGGGCTATCGCGAATGCCATCATCAGGACGGTGCCGCGTGGGTTAATTTTCTTGCCTGGCTGAGTCGGGAAGTTCCACGACGCGAGGCGGCAGGGAAACCGTTGACCGAACTAGAGGTCCAGGCACAACAGCTGGCGTTCCGCAGGCAACAGCCCGGTTTTATTGAGCAGAGTTTTGCGACCATTTCCGCGTCGTCGAGCAATGCGGCAATGTGCCATTACCACTCAAGCGAAGCCAGTAACAAGTCCATCGGACATGACCATTTTTATCTGAATGATTCTGGTGGCCAGTACCACAACGGCACCACCGATGCCACGCGCACGCTGGCGTGGGGTAAAGTCGATCCGCAGCAGCGCCTGCACTATACCGCCGTGCTGAGAGGCTTCCTGTCGCTCATTACCCTGCAGTTCCCTTCAGGAACTCAGGGACATCAACTGGATGCCTTCGCCCGTCGTCCGCTGTGGGAGATGGGGCTGGATTACGATCACGGTACCGGGCACGGCGTGGGGCATCAGTTGCTGATCCATGAAAACCCACATCGCATCGCCAAAAAGGTCAACCCGTGGCCGCTGGTGGCGGGGAATATCATGACCATCGAACCGGGCTACTATCTGGGTGATAGCCACGGCATTCGCATTGAAAATCAGGTAGAGATTATGGAAAGCCGCCCGGGGTTCTGCAAATTTGCCTCGCTGACGCTGATCCCGATTGACCTAAGCCAGGTGGAATTGCATCTGTTGAGCGAGCAGGAAAAGCAGTGGCTGGATGAATATCATCAGCAGGTACGGGAGGCGCTGTTACCTCTGGTGGACAGTGATGCGCGTCCGTGGCTAATTGAGGCGACGGTGCCGATTCGTATGAACGGATAGTGCATTGTGCGGGCTGGTGCCCTCACCCCAGCCCTCTCCCACGGGAGAGGGTGCACACACTAAAAACGGCAACTCGGTTGCCGTTTTGCATTTACCTTGCGCAGAAAAGCAAAAAGCCTGCTTTAAAAGCAGGCTTTTCAAATTTGGCTCCTCTGACTGGACTCGAACCAGTGACATACGGATTAACAGTCCGCCGTTCTACCGACTGAACTACAGAGGAATCGTGTGAACGGGGCGCATATTATCGATGCTCCCCGATGATGTCAAAGGCAGAATGCAGATTTCCGTTCGTTTGCCGATTTATTCTCCACTTCGCGCATTTGTCAGGCATTCTTCCGTGGATATTTCCATAACCAACGCCCACTTACCATGCGCCAGTAGAACAGTGCACCGCGTACGGCCCAGTCCAGGAACATACCCAGCCAGACCCCTACAACGCCCATTCCCAGCATAATCCCCAGCGTATAACCCGCCACCACGCGGCACCCCCACATCCCGAGCATGGATACCCACATGGCAAACCGGGCATCGCGCGCGCCTTTTAACCCAGCGGGCAACACCCAGGACGCGGCCCAAATCGGCATAAACGCGGCGTTGAGCCAAATCAGGATCTTAACCACCTCTTTAACATCGTTTTCGTGGGTGTAAAACGAGGCCATCAACCCGGCAAAAGGCGCGGTTCCCCAGGCTATCATTGTCAGCCCAATGGTCGATAGCCAGAAGACATGCCGGAGCTGACGCTCCGCCTGCCCTATCTGCCCTTTCCCGAGCCGTTTGCCGGTGATAATCGTGGAGGCGGAACCAAGGGCGTTGCCCGGCAGGTTAATCAGCGAGGCGATGGAGAAGGCGATAAAGTTACCGGCGATAACATCCGTTCCCATACCGGCCACAAACATCTGCGTGAGCAGCTTGCCGCCGTTGAACAGCACCGACTCAATGCTGGCCGGAATACCGATGCCCATCACTTCCCAGATAATGGCAAAGTTAAACGGCCTGAAATAGCTTTTCAGCGTGAGGCGCAGCGACGGGGTGATCCCCGTCATCAGCACGCCGATAATCGCTGCCGCGCCAATGTAACGTGAAATAGTCAGGCCAAGGCCAGCACCAACAAACCCCAGACCGTCCCAGGAAAAGACCCCGTAAATCAGTACACTACTGATGATAATGTTCAGGATATTCATCCCGCCGTTGATCAGCAGCGGAATTTTGGTATTGCCCGCCCCGCGCAGCGCACCGCTACCAATCAGGGCAATAGCCGCCGCCGGATAGCTTAACACCGTCATTTCCAGGTATGTCAGCGCAAGGTCTTTTACCTCACTGGTCGCCTCACCCGCGACAATATCAATAATCTCTTTGCCGTAGTAATGGATAACCGCCGCCAGAACGATCGAAAAGAGGGTCATGATCATCAGCGACTGGCGTGCCGCCTCACGCGCGCGCTTCGGATCAAGTTTCCCCAGACTAAAGGCAACGACGACCGTTGTACCCAGATCGATGGCGGCAAAGAAAGACATCACCACCATGTTAAAGCTGTCCGCCAGCCCTACCCCTGCCATCGCCTCTTTACCCAACCAACTGACCAGGAACGTACTTAGCACGCCCATCAGCAGTACGCAGGTATTCTCCAGGAAAATAGGCACAGCAAGGGGGGTGATTTCACGCCAGAACAGAACACGATAACTTTTACGTTTTGCATACCAGGGCGTGCGCATGATCGCCTGGCGTAAGGGGGCAGTGACGTTCAAAATGGACCTTAGCGAGAAAAGTTGAAACTCCATTTCAAATGATGGGGGAGAAATGGCTATCCTGCAAAGTATTTCCATAAAAAAGATGTTTGGATTTACAACAAACTGACGACAGAATCAGCAGTCAGTCGATTTTCCCTAAGATCAGGTTTGACAAAACTTTTTTCGCCGCTAAGATAAGCCTCCACAACGATTCCTCTGTAGTTCAGTCGGTAGAACGGCGGACTGTTAATCCGTATGTCACTGGTTCGAGTCCAGTCAGAGGAGCCACATTTAGAAAAGCCTGCTTTCGAGCGGGCTTTTTGCTTTTCCGGTGAGGACAAATGGACGCACTGTTTGTTTACGGCACTCTACGCCCCGGTCACTCTAACGCGCATATTCTTGAAAACATTGGCGGTGAATGGCTCGCTGGCTTCGTATCCGGCACGTTTTACGAACGCGGCTGGGGCGCAGCAGCGGATTTCCCGGGGATTGTGCTCCACCCGGACGGGCCCCGCGTCGAAGGCTATTTGTTTATCTCTGATAACCTTGCCGCACACTGGCAAATGCTGGATGAGTTTGAAGACGGCTACGATCGGGTTGAGGTCACGGTGACTACCCTTGAGGGTAAACAGGTTAAGGCCTGGATTTATCAGCTACAGCCGCGCTCTGCGTAATAAAAAAGGCTCTCTGTCACCAGAGAGCCTTTTTCACAATTCGCAGCGATTACTCGCTTTTTGCTTCAGCGTTTTTGATTTCGCCCATCACTTTCAGCTTCTTGGAGATGTCGCGACGCTCTTTAGACAGCTCAGCATTTTTGATGATGTAGTCATCAACGCGGTCTTCGTAATCGCTCTTCATGCTGGCGATGATGCCCTGAATAGCTTCAACGCTCATGCCTGGCTTGATGTAGTCGCTCAGGTTGTCGAGCAGCAGAACACGTTTCTGGTTGTCACGGATCTTCTTCTCAACGTCCTGGATTTCACGCTGCAGTTTGTTTTTGCGGCGGAACAGGCGGACGAATTCCAGAACATCCTGGAACGAAGGCTTGGTAGTTTCCATTTTTACACCCCTGATAATGTGAGATTCGGATTCGTTAAGGCAACCGTTGTAACAGACAGCGGCTGCGAATGACAATGAGTATATCGTTTAAATCTATCATAACCCCAATTGCTGCTGAATCGAAGCAGCAGGCGTCACATACGCCTTTTATTTGCGCAGCGCCCGGCAAATAAGATGCGATAACAGCTCTAGCTGCCGCGCCAGCTCCATACTCAGCCAGACGTAGCCATGAATGGGCGTTTCCGCCACGTTATCGCTCTGGCGTTCATTGATTAGCTGCTTCAGCTCCGCGACGATCTCATTCAGTCGCTCGCTGTTGGCCAGTATCGGCTGCGGGTTGCCTTCATAGAGCGCATGGGCGATGGTCAGCAGCGTTTGCTGCGTCATCTGCTGGGTCTCTTTGAGCGTATGCGCATTAAGCATCAGCAGATGGCTGGGACGCGAGGCCCAGTGGGCGTTGATCTGCAGCTCAAGCATGCAGACCAGGTTGCGGCTTACCGTCTGGATGGCTTCGAAAATCGCTTTCTGAATATGGGTTTCTTTGCTGGCGGGCGTGATCAGGCCGCGCATTTTGACGACATCATTGAGGATCTTCTGCAGGTGTTTTTCCAGCCGTGGCCGTTCAACCAGATTCGGGGAAAAGCCGGCCTGATAGACACGGTTAAATGCCGTCACGTAATTCGCCATCTGGATGCGCCAGTGCAGAAAGGCGCGTTGCGGCCAGATCCCCGTAAACAGCATCGCCAGCAACGAGCCGAGCACCACATCCCCGCTTCGCCACAGCGCCGTAGTCATATCCCCGGCGGGCGCACCGACCACCACCGCGAGAGTAATCCCAATCAGCAACGCCTGATACGGTCTTTTGCCCAACGCCAGCCAGCCGCAGAGGAACATGGCGGCGCCGCACCATGCCAGCATGACAGGAAAGGAGATCAGCTCCAGTTTCAGGGCGATTAGCCCAAGGGCGGAGCCTAAAACGGTCCCGCCAATTCGCTCAAGCGCGCGCGGAACAACGTTTCCCCAAAAGGAGATGGGCCCCATCACGACCACCAGCGTAATCAGCGGCCACGTCCCCTCCGGAACATCCAGCAAGCGAACCAGTACAAACGTCAACACGAACGCCAGCGCGATGCGACACCCATGCACCACGCGGTAATGTTTGTACAACCGAATTTCAAACGGCGTTAATGATTTGTCGGGACGCACACCCGCTCTCCAGCTACACGGCAAATCACAATTGTACTGTGTTTTCAGCCGGGTGGATCGCCCCCGGCTAAAAATCCTACTTTTTACAGGGTTAACCCGCTTTATGCTCTACCGCGACGAACATCTCAATGTCCCAGTAGCCATCTGCATTACCATCATTAAGATAGCGTTCGAAGCAGGGTTTTGGAGCAATCTGGTACTTATTGTCCTGCAGGAGGGAATTAAAGAACTGATACCACGGGGTCGCAAAGTCGTAATTTTCAACACGTGCCGTCGCGACCGCATAATCCCCGGCCACAATTTCGGTCATCATCACCCCTTCACTGTTATCGGGAATGATAAAGTCGTCGGGTACCGTGACGGCAGTGTCACAGCGCAGTTTTTCTGCCGGGACCTCATCAGGATTATCGTAGTAAACCGCTACCCACTCCAGCGGCTGAATGTGACGCCCATCCACCCACATGACCAGTTGTTCAAAGCCCTGCTTAACGGTTTTTTCCCACGGCCCAACAAGGTGAAAACCTGCGATTTTACGTTTCTGTTGCTGCTTGATGCTGTAGTCCATGCTGCCTCCATTTATTACTGTATATTTATACACTATAAAGCAGAATGAATATTATCGGCAAACGAGGAGTGTTTATTATGTGAGCAGACTCGCAACCCTGCCAGTCTGCTCAGAAAGGTTAGATGGTGTGATGCAGATAATCACTCAGGCGGGAGAAAATACCGCCTTTATCAACGCGTTCCAGCGTGACCAGCGGCCAGTGCGCCACCAGCTTGTCGCGGTCGTACAGCTGAATTTCACCGACCCGCTGATGGGCAGCAATTGGGGCTTCCAGCGCTTTTGTATCCAGCACGTATTTAGCCTTAATGTTTGGCACTTCCGCTTTTGGCAAGGCCAGCCAGAAGTCCTGATCGGTTCCCAGGTTTACCTGTTCTTTATCACCGTACCAGATCCGCTCGGTCCCCACTTTTTTACCGCTGTGCAGGATCTGCACCGTATCAAAGTTCTGTTGTCCCCAGTGGAGCAGCTTGCGCGCCTGATCTTCACGCCCCTTCGGGCTGTCTGCGCCCATCACCACGGCGATCAAGCGACGCTGCCCGTCCACCGCGGAGGCAATCAGGTTAAAGCCCGCGCCGGAGGTATGCCCCGTTTTCAGACCGTCCACGTTCATGGTTTTATCCCACAGCAGGCCGTTGCGGTTTTGCTGGGTGATCCCGTTCCAGGTCAGGCTCTTCTCGCTGTACATATGATAAAACTCTGGCTCACCGTGAATGATCGCGCGGGAGAGAACGGCCAGATCGTAAGCGGAGCTGTGCTGCCCAGGCGCATCCAGTCCGTGAACGGTTTCGAAATGGGTGTCGCGCAGGTTCAGCTTTTGCACAAAGTCATTCATCATATTCACGAACTGCGGCTGGCCACCCGCGACGTGATCGGCCAGCGCCACGCAGGCATCGTTACCGGAGTCGACAATCAGGCCCCGGCTGAGATCGCGTACGGAAACGCGATCGCCCTCTTTCAGAAACATCAGAGACGATCCGTCAAAGACCGGGTTACCTTTTGCCCACGCGTCGCGCCCAACCGTGACGATATCATCCGGGCTGATGCGATGGCTGTCGATAGCGCGGTCGACAACGTAGCCCGTCATCAGCTTGGTCAGGCTTGCCGGATTACGCTGTTGATGTTCGTTGCCCGCCGTTAATATCTGACCAGTAGTGTAATCCATCAGCACCCAGGACCCCGCCTGGATGGCAGGTGGCTGCGGGGAGAAATCCAGCGGATCGGCAGCCAGCGCAGATGTGATACTCGAAGCAAGTAAAGAAACAGCAATAAACAGACGGCGTTTCAACGGTATATCCTCAGGTCATTAAAAATCGATGACCTTTTTACGGGAGTTCTGCTGTCGTTACCTGCCTTAATTGCAAAAAAATGTGACAGAGAGCATATTTTTCTCTGACGCTGTCTCGCAAATTTCACGCATGACCGCGCTTTTTATTCGGACTGCTTAGCGCGATCGTTTACCATAGCTTCGTGAATTTTTTACAGGATGATATTACTGGTGTCTGATTCTGCCGCGCGCCCAACTTTTTTGTTCCACGATTACGAAACCTTTGGCACCCACCCGGCGCTGGACAGACCGGCGCAGTTTGCTGCCATCCGTACCGACGACGAATTCAACATCATTGGCAGGCCAGAGGTCTTTTACTGCAGGCCCGCGGATGATTATCTGCCGCAGCCGGGCGCGGTGATGGTTACGGGCATTACACCGCAGGAAGCACGGGAAAAAGGCGTGAGCGAAGCGGAATTTGCCCGCCGCATCCACGATCTGTTTACCGTTCCCAATACCTGCGTGGTCGGTTACAACAACATCCGTTTCGATGATGAAGTGACGCGCAATATCTTCTACCGCAACTTCTACGATCCCTATGCCTGGAGCTGGCAGAACCGCAATTCGCGCTGGGATTTACTCGACATTATGCGCGCCTGTTACGCCCTGCGTCCTGAAGGCATTAACTGGCCTGAGAACGAGGATGGGCTGCCGAGTTTCAGGCTTGAACACCTGACGCGCACCAACGGCATCGAGCACAGCAATGCTCACGACGCGATGGCAGACGTCTATGCCACCATTGCCATGGCAAAGCTGGTGAAAACCGCCCAGCCGCGTCTGTTTGAGTATCTGTTGAGTCACCGCAGCAAACAGAAGCTGACTACGCTCATTGATGTACCGCAGATGAAGCCGCTGGTACACATCTCCGGGATGTTCGGTGCGTGGCGCGGCAATACCAGCTGGGTTGCGCCGCTGGCATGGCATCCCGACAATCGTAATGCCGTTATCATGGTGGATTTGGCGGGCGATATCTCCCCGCTGCTGGAACTGGACAGCGATACGCTGCGTGAACGGCTTTACACACCGAAAAACGAGCTCGGCGATCTACCTGCGGTACCGGTGAAGCTGGTTCACATCAATAAATGTCCGGTGCTGGCGCAGGCCAATACGCTGCGACCGGAAGATGCTGACAGGCTGGGTATTAATCGTCAGCACTGTCTGGATAACCTGAAGGTGCTGCGCGACAACCCGCAGGTACGGGAAAAAGTGGTCGCTATCTTTGCCGAAGCCGAGCCGTTTGTGCCGTCTGAGAACGTCGACGCACAGCTTTATAACGGTTTCTTCAGCGATGCCGATCGCGCAGCGATGAATATCGTCCTGCAAACCGAGCCGCGTAATTTACCGGCACTGGATATTACCTTTGCAGATAAGCGCATTGAAAAGCTGATGTTCAATTACCGGGCGCGAAACTACCCGGGTACTCTGGACGAAGTGGAGCAGGAACGCTGGCTGCAGCATCGACGTAACGTGTTTACACCGGAGTTTCTCAACAGCTATGCGCAAGAGCTGGAAATGCTTTACGGCCAGTATGAAGGGAATGCTGAGAAACAGGCGCTGTTGAAATCCCTGTTCCAGTATGCGCAAGAGATTGTTTGAGTGATGGGTACAAAAAAGCCGGAGACATTGTCTCCGGCTTTTTTTGCCCGCTGGCGCGGGCCTACGTGTTTTGTAGGTCGGGTAAGGCGTAGCCGCCACCCGACACACTATTACGCAACGTCTTCGTACTGAGGTACCGGGTTACGGAAGCTTTTGGTTACGCAAGCCAGATAAATTAGACCGATAGCACCCCAGATCAGACCCAGAACCATTGAGCTCTCTTCCAGGTTAATCCACAGCGCACCCACCGTCAGCGCGCCACACATTGGCAGCACCAGATAGTTGAAGTGGTCCTTCAGCGTTTTATTACGCTTCTCGCGGATCCAGAACTGAGAGATCACCGAGAGGTTAACAAAGGTAAACGCCACCAGCGCACCAAAGTTAATCAGCGCGGTTGCAGTCACCAGGTCAAACTTAATGGCCATCAGTGCAATTGCGCCAACCAGCAGTACGTTCCACGCGGGGGTACGCCATTTCGGATGAACGTAGCCGAAGAAACGGGTTGGGAACACACCGTCACGACCCATTACGTACATCAGGCGAGAAACACCTGCGTGTGCCGCCATACCGGATGCCAGTACGGTGACGCTGGAGAAGATCAGCACGCCCCACTGGAAGGTTTTCCCTGCAACATACAGCATGATTTCAGGCTGTGATGCGTCCGGCTCTTTAAAGCGAGAGATGTCCGGGAAGTACAGCTGCAGGAAGTAGGAAGCACCGATAAAGATCATGCCGCCAATCAGCGCGGTCAGGAAAATTGCTCTTGGGATCACGCGCTCGGCGTCTTTGGTCTCTTCAGACAGAGAAGAGATACCGTCGAAGCCCAGGAACGAGAAGCACAGGATGGTCGCACCGGTGATCATCGGCACAACGTGCGCGCCTTCAGACCAGAACGGACGGGTGCTGGCCAGCGTACCTGCGCCTTCACCGTGGGACACGCCGTAAATGATCAACCCCACGATAACCGCAACGATACCCATCTGCAGAATAACAATCAGGGTGTTGAAGTTAGCCACGGTCTTGATGCTGCGCAGGTTAGAGATGGTCATAAAGGCCACCAGCGCCACCACGAAGATCCACGACGGAACGGAAGGTACCAGTGCTTCGAAGTAAATTTTTGCCAGCAGAATGTTGATCATCGGCATGAACAGGTAGTCCAGCAGAGATGACCAGCCCACCATAAAGCCAACCGCCGGGCTAATAGATTTCTGAGCATAGGTGTAGGCAGAGCCTGCAGACGGGAAACGGCGAACCAGTTTTCCGTAGCTCAGCGCTGTAAAGAGAATGGCGACCAGCGCAAAGGCGTACGCCGTTGCAACGTGACCGTCAGTAAGGCCTGATACGATACCGAATGTATCGAACAGCGTCATCGGTTGCATATAGGCAAGGCCCATCATAACAACCGGAATCAACGTAAGCGTTTTACGTAATTCCACGCGAGAGGTGTTTGGAGTTGCGTTATGCGACATAGTTATTCTCCTTTACGGTAATAACCGCCACGTAAGCGAAAAATTGCCCCATTTCTTTCTTCCTCAGCGACAACAACTGTCGGATTTTAGTAAATATCTATCCGGTACGAAGCCCGGCCTCTTGGTTTTTAGTTTCGTTTCGTACATGCAAAAAAAAATAACCGACGCCTTTTATATCGTCGATTATTCATTTGTTTGCAGCGGCGGCATTTTGCCCCACATCAGATACAAAAGGCAATAGTTTGCAACGCACCGGGCAATTTTCTTTTTTCTAACTGGCTGATTTCTCGACGCTGCCCTGAGAGTAAACTGCAGCGATAGCACTATTTGCTAAAATTTCGTCCCGCCACCATGCGCTGGCAAGCCCGGCAGTTTGTTCATTCCAGCCCACCCACACCGATTCGTTGCTGCTTTGAGCAAGTACCTGTTTTTCAACAAGCGCACCGCTATCAATAAAGCGCTGCGCCAGATAGCGCGGCAAATAGCCGCACCCCAGACCGCTTATTTGCAGTTCCAGCTTGGTTTTAAAATCAAACACGGTAATCGCCTCTTGCTCATCAAGCAGCTGCGAAGAGACGCCACATTCAGGCCGGGAGCTGTCGCCCACCACAATGGCACGGTAGTTTTTAATAATACGGCGGTTAATGGGCTCCGGTTCATTCGCCAGCGGATGATGGGGTGCGACGGCAAAAATTTGCTCCAGTATACCCAGTCGCGCAAAGCCAAAATCGCTCAACTGGGGGGGCTCATGCAGTGCCCCAACGATGATATCCGCCCTGCCCCGCGTCAGGGCATCCCAGGAGCCGCCCAGCACACCATTAATGAAGATTAACCGGGTCACGCTGTGGCGCTGATAGAACGCTTCGATCAGCGGCGTCAGGAGAGAAAAGGGAAAGGTATCATCCACGCCGATCACCAGTTCGTTTTCCCACCCCTGATGAAGTTTGATGGCCTGTTTTTCCAGTTCGCGAACCGTATGGAGAACATCACGTCCCTTTTCCAGCAGCATCTGTCCGGTTCGCGTAAAACGCGCGCGATGCCCGGAGCGATCCAGCAGCTCAATGTTCAGATCGCTTTCAAGTTTATGCACGGTATAGCTGAGCGCCGAAGGCGTTTTATAAAGCTTCGCTGAAGCAGCGGCGAAGCTTCCCTCTTTTTCCAGTGCATCCAGAATAATAAGAACATCCAGCAGCGGTTTCATCTTCGCCCCCTTACGGTGTGCGATCGTCTCCGCTGATGGCATTATTCCATGGGCATCACCAGCGGATCGGGATACTGATATTCAAATCCCAGTTCATGACAAATACGATTGCCATCAACAATTTTGCCTTTCCCTTCCCCTTTCGCATCGCCAAAGACTGGCGGAGCCAGACCCAATTGACGAGCCATCAGCGGGTAGAAGGTACTTCTCGATGGATGAGAGGGTGCACATATATTATAGATGTGCCCACCCTTCGGAGCCTGTAATAGCAGCTCAATTGCCCCAATAACATCCTCAAGATGGACGAGATTGACGCCATGTTGTCCATCCGGAGCCGATTTTCCGGCAAAGAACCGTCCTGGATGACGGCCCGGCCCCACCAGCCCGGCCAGACGCAGGATATCTACCTGAGTGCCCGGCAGGTTATGCAGCCAGTCCTCCAGTTCTTTCAGCACGCGACCACTCGCGGTTACCGGTTGACGTTCACTGTTTTCCTTCACCGTCCCCTCAACGTCACCGTAGACTGAGGTGGAACTGGTGAAAATGATGCGCGGGATGTGATGCGCCAGCGCGCTGTCGACAATCTCCTGCATCGCCTGCAGATAAAAAGACTCTCCCGGCCCGCTGCGACGGGCGGGTAAGGTAATAACCAGCGCATCGACATCCATCAGCGCATCCAGATCGTCAGCATCACAAACCAGTTCGGGCTCAAGGCGCAGCTCAACGCCCTCGATGCCACACATGCGTGCGGCTTCTACCCCATCCGACGTGGTTTTGCTCCCGGTCACCTGCCAGCCTTTCGCGGCTAATGACATCGCCAGCGGCATTCCTAACCATCCTAAACCGACAATTGCGACCTTTTTCATGAAAACTCTCCGCTTACACATGCTTGTATTAAGGCTACGCCAGCCCGGCAGAACACACAATTCATAGCATCAATATGAAATGAATTAATGATCACAAAAAGCCCTTGCAATCTGCCGGGCAAGTGGTTTAGGTTAAAAGACATCAGATGCATAAGCATTCAACGAGAATTTATATGACACGCGTTCCATTTAAAAACCACCATCACCACCATCATCCTGACTAGTCTTTCAGGCGATGTGTGCTGGAAGACGTTTGGATCTTCCAGTGGTGCGCGAACGCAAGAGAAAGCCCCCGGAAGATCATCTTCCGGGGGCTTTTTTTTGGACCGCATTCAGACAGGTTAAAACAGGTTAACGAGGAATAAAGAATGTTAGATAACTCACGTTTACGCATAGCTATTCAAAAATCAGGCCGTTTGAGTGACGATTCACGCGAACTGCTGGCCCGCTGCGGGATTAAAATCAACCTGCACACCCAGCGCCTGATTGCCCTGGCTGAAAATATGCCTATCGATATTCTGCGCGTGCGTGATGACGATATTCCTGGCCTGGTGATGGATGGCGTCGTTGATCTCGGCATCATTGGCGAAAACGTGCTGGAAGAAGAGCTGCTTACCCGCCGCGCGCAGGGCGAAGATCCACGTTACTTCACCCTGCGTCGTCTGGACTTCGGCGGCTGCCGCCTGTCGCTGGCTACGCCGGTCGATGAAGCGTGGGACGGCCCGGCTGCGCTGAACGGCAAACGTATCGCCACCTCTTACCCTCACCTGTTAAAGCGTTACCTCGACCAGAAAGGCGTGCAGTTTAAATCCTGCCTCCTGAACGGCTCTGTTGAAGTAGCACCCCGTGCGGGTCTGGCTGATGCCATTTGTGACCTGGTCTCTACCGGCGCGACGCTGGAAGCGAATGGTTTGCGCGAAGTGGAGGTTATCTACCGCTCCAAAGCCTGCCTGATTCAGCGCGACGGCGACATGGCCGATGCCAAGCAGCAGCTCATCGACAAACTGCTGACCCGTATTCAGGGCGTGATTCAGGCGCGTGAATCCAAATACATCATGATGCACGCGCCGACCGAGCGCCTGGACGAAGTGATTGCCCTGCTGCCGGGTGCTGAGCGTCCAACCATTCTGCCGCTGGCAGGCGATCAGCAGCGCGTGGCGATGCACATGGTGAGCAGCGAAACCCTGTTCTGGGAAACCATGGAAAAGCTGAAGGCACTGGGCGCAAGCTCTATTCTGGTGCTGCCAATTGAGAAGATGATGGAGTAATGGCCATGAGCTTTAACACAATCATCGACTGGAATAACTGTAGCGACGCACAACAGCGCGAGCTGCTGATGCGTCCGGCGATTTCCGCGTCGGAAAGCATTACCCGTACCGTGGCCGAGATCCTCAATAATGTCAAAACCCGTGGCGACGACGCGCTGCGTGAATACAGCGCGAAGTTTGATAAAACCGAAGTTGGCGCGTTAAGGGTCACCGAAGAGGAAATCGCGGCAGCGGAAAGCCGTCTTGGTGACGAGATCAAACAGGCGATGGCCGTCGCGGTGAAAAACATTGATACTTTCCACACCGCGCAGAAATTACAGACCGTTGATGTGGAAACCCTGCCCGGCGTGCGCTGCCAGCAGGTGACGCGCCCGGTTGCATCGGTCGGCCTTTATATCCCTGGCGGCTCTGCCCCACTGTTTTCCACCGTACTCATGCTGGCTACCCCTGCGCGTATCGCCGGGTGTCAGAAAGTGGTGCTCTGCTCGCCACCGCCGATTGCCGACGAGATCCTTTACGCCGCGAAACTGTGCGGCGTGCAGGAGGTGTTTAACGTGGGCGGTGCGCAGGCCATTTCCGCGCTGGCCTTTGGCACAGAGTCCATCCCGAAGGTTGACAAGATTTTTGGCCCGGGCAATGCCTTTGTGACCGAAGCCAAGCGCCAGGTCAGCCAGCGTCTTGACGGCGCGGCAATTGACATGCCAGCCGGTCCGTCTGAAGTGCTGGTCATTGCCGACAGCGGCGCAACGCCGGATTTCGTGGCGTCCGACCTGCTTTCTCAGGCCGAGCACGGCCCGGACTCGCAGGTCATCCTGCTGACGCCGGATGCCGATATGGCGAAACGCGTAGGCGAAGCCGTTGAGCGCCAGCTTGCGGACCTGCCGCGTGCCGAAACCGCACGCCAGGCGTTGTCCGCCAGCCGCCTGATTGTGGCGCGCGATCTCGACCAGTGTATTGCCATCTCTAACCAGTACGGTCCCGAGCACCTGATCATTCAGACCCGCAACGCGCGCGATCTGGTCGACAGCATCACCAGCGCGGGCTCGGTGTTCCTCGGCGACTGGTCACCGGAGTCCGCGGGCGATTACGCCTCCGGCACCAACCACGTGCTGCCGACATATGGTTACACCTCCACCTGCTCAAGCCTGGGCCTGGCGGATTTCCAGAAACGGATGACCGTGCAGGAACTCTCCCGCGAGGGGTTTGCATCACTGGCTTCCACCATTGAAACCCTGGCCGCCGCCGAGCGCCTGACCGCCCACAAAAACGCCGTGACGCTGCGCGTTGCCGCCCTGAAGGAGCAAGCATGAACATTGAAGAATTAGCCCGCGAAAATGTCCGTCGACTGACTCCGTATCAGTCTGCCCGTCGCCTTGGCGGTAACGGCGATGTCTGGCTGAACGCCAACGAATTTCCGACGGCGGTGCAGTTCGAGCTGTCGCAGCAAACGCTGAACCGCTATCCGGAGTGCCAGCCGAAAGCGGTTATCGAAAACTACGCCCAGTATGCGGGCGTGAAGCCGGAGCAGGTGCTGGTCAGCCGCGGCGCGGATGAAGGTATTGAACTGCTGATCCGCGCGTTCTGCGAGCCCGGTAAAGATGCGGTGATGTACTGTCAGCCCACGTACGGCATGTACAGCGTCAGCGCGGAAACCTTCGGCGTGGCGTGTCGCAACGTGCTTTCCCTGGAAGACTGGCAGCTCGATCTGCAGGGCATCGCCGACAACCTCGACGACGTGAAGGTGGTCTTCGTCTGCAGCCCAAATAACCCGACCGGCCAGATTATCAACCCGCAGGATATTCGTACCCTGCTGGAAATGACCCGCGGCAAGGCGCTGGTGGTGGCGGATGAAGCCTATATTGAATTCTGCCCGCAGGCGACGCTGGCAGGCTGGATTGAAGAGTACCCGCACCTGGTGGTGCTGCGTACGCTGTCGAAGGCTTTCGCCCTCGCCGGTCTGCGCTGCGGCTTTACGCTGGCCAATAAAGAGGTCATCGACCTGCTGCTGAAAGTTATTGCGCCTTACCCGCTCTCCACGCCGGTTGCCGACATTGCCGCACAGGCGCTGGCGCCGCAGGGTATCAACGCCATGCGTGAACGCGTGGCGCAAATTCTGGAAGAGCGTCAGTACCTGGTGACGGCCCTGAAAGCGATCCCCTGCGTAGAGCAGGTGTTTGACTCTGAAACCAACTACATTCTGGTGCGCTTTACAGCCTCAAGCTCCGTATTTAAATCTTTATGGGATCAAGGCATTATCTTACGAGACCAAAATAAACAACCATCCTTAAGCGGCTGCCTGCGTATTACCGTCGGCACCCGTGCAGAGAGCCAGCGCGTGATTGACGCCCTGAAAGCGGAGAAAGTATGAGTCAGAAGTATCTCTTTATCGATCGTGACGGCACCCTCATTTCGGAGCCACCTACCGATTTTCAGGTCGATCGTTTCGACAAGCTGGCTTTTGAACCCGACGTAATCCCGGTTCTGCTCAAACTGCAGAAGGCTGGCTTTAAGCTGGTGATGATCACCAATCAGGACGGGCTGGGTACGGACAGCTTCCCGCAGGCCGACTTCGACGGCCCGCACAACCTGATGATGCAGATCCTCACCTCGCAGGGCGTGGCGTTTGATGAAGTGCTGATTTGCCCTCACCTGCCAGCCGACGAGTGCGACTGCCGTAAACCGAAAGTGAAGCTGGTTGAGCGTTATCTGGCGGAAGAAGCGCTCGATAAAGCCAACAGCTATGTGATTGGCGATCGCGCCACCGACATCACCCTCGCCGAAAACATGGGCATCACGGGCCTGCGTTACAGCAGCAGCGATCTCAACTGGGCGAAAATTGGCGAACAGCTGACCAAACGCGACCGTTACTCACACGTTGAGCGCAACACCAAAGAGACGCAGATTGATGTGAAGGTCTGGCTGGACCGTGAAGGCGGCAGCAAGATCCACACCGGCGTCGGATTCTTTGACCACATGCTGGACCAGATTGCGACCCACGGCGGTTTCCGCATGGAAATTACGGTAAAAGGCGACCTTTACATTGACGATCACCACACCGTGGAAGACACCGGCCTGGCGCTGGGCGAAGCCCTGAAGCTGGCGCTCGGTGACAAACGCGGCATCAACCGTTTCGGCTTCGTCCTGCCGATGGACGAGTGCCTGGCACGCTGCGCCATGGACATCTCGGGTCGCCCGCACCTGGAATATAAAGCCGATTTCACCTACCAGCGCGTAGGCGATCTCAGCACCGAAATGGTGGAGCACTTCTTCCGTTCGCTCACCTACACTATGGGCCTGACGCTGCACCTGAAAACCAAAGGCAAGAACGATCACCACCGCGTGGAGAGCCTGTTCAAAGCCTTTGGCCGTACGCTGCGCCAGGCGATCCGCGTTGAAGGTGACGCCCTTCCCTCGTCGAAAGGAGTGTTGTAATGAACGTGGTGATTCTGGATACCGGATGCGCCAACCTGAACTCCGTGAAGTCGGCGATTGCCCGCCACGGCTACGAGCCGGTGGTGAGCCGTGACCCGGACGTGGTGCTGCGCGCCGACAAACTCTTTTTACCGGGCGTGGGCACCGCGCAGGCTGCGATGGATCAGATTCGCGAACGCGAGCTGGTCGATCTGATCAAAGCCTGTACCCAACCGGTGCTCGGCATTTGCCTGGGTATGCAGATCCTGGGCCGCCGCAGCGAAGAGAGCAACGGCGTCGACCTGCTGGGCATTATTGACGAAGACGTGCCGAAAATGAACGACCACGGTTTACCGCTGCCGCACATGGGCTGGAATCGCGTTTACGCCAAAGCGGGCGACCGGCTGTTTCGCGGCATCGAAGACGGCGCGTACTTTTACTTCGTCCACAGCTACGCCATGCCGTTGAACGCGAACACCATTGCCCAGTGCAACTACGGCGAGGCGTTTACCGCAGCGGTACAGAAAGATAATTTTTACGGTGTGCAGTTTCACCCGGAACGCTCTGGTGCCGCGGGCGCACAGCTGCTGAAAAACTTCCTGGAGATGTGATGATTATTCCCGCTTTAGATTTAATTGACGGCACGGTTGTTCGTCTCCACCAGGGCGATTACGGCCAGCAGCGCGACTACGGTAACGACCCGCTGCCGCGCCTGCAGGACTACGCGGCGCAGGGCGCTGAGGTGCTGCACCTGGTCGACCTGACCGGCGCGAAAGATCCGGCGAAACGCCAAATCCCTCTGCTCAAAAAGCTGGTTGCTGGCGTGGATGTCCCCGTGCAGGTTGGCGGCGGCGTGCGTACGGAAGACGATGTTGCCGCCCTGCTGGACGCGGGCGTGGCGCGCGTGGTGGTCGGTTCTACCGCCGTGAAAGATCCTGATACGGTGAAGGGCTGGTTCCGCCGCTTCGGCGCCGATGCGCTGGTGCTGGCGCTGGACGTTCGCATTGATGAACAGGGTAACAAGCAGGTTGCCGTTAGCGGCTGGCAGGAAAACTCCGGCGTAACGCTGGAAGAGCTGGTCGATATTTATCTTCCCGTCGGCCTGAAGCACGTGCTGTGTACGGATATCTCCCGCGATGGCACGCTGGCCGGCTCTAACGTTTTATTATACGAAGAGGTCTGCGCGCGCTATCCGCAGGTGGCATTCCAGTCTTCTGGAGGTATCGGTGATATTGGCGACGTGGCCGCGCTGCGCGGTACCGGTGTGCAGGGTGTGATTGTGGGACGGGCCTTACTGGAAGGCAAATTTACGGTGACGGAGGCGATTCAATGCTGGCAAAACGGATAATCCCTTGCCTGGACGTACGTGACGGCCAGGTGGTGAAAGGCGTGCAGTTCCGCAACCACGAGATCATTGGCGACATCGTTCCGCTGGCGAAACGCTATGCCGATGAAGGTGCCGATGAGCTGGTATTTTATGACATCACCGCCTCCAGCGATGGACGCGTGGTCGACAAAAGCTGGGTCGCACGCGTGGCAGAAGTGATCGACATCCCGTTCTGCGTGGCGGGCGGAATCAAATCCGCTGACGACGCGGCCAAAATTCTCTCGTTTGGCGCGGATAAAATTTCCATCAACTCTCCTGCGCTGGCCGATCCGGAACTCATCACCCGCCTGGCCGATCGCTTTGGCGTGCAGTGTATTGTGGTCGGTATCGACACCTGGTTTGACGATACCACCGGCAAGTACCACGTTAACCAGTACACGGGCGACGAAAGCCGCACCCGCGTTACCCAATGGGAGACGCTGGACTGGGTGCAGGAAGTGCAGAAGCGCGGCGCGGGCGAGATTGTCCTGAACATGATGAACCAGGACGGCGTGCGTAACGGCTATGACCTGGTGCAGTTGAAAAAAGTGCGCGCCGTGTGCCATGTGCCACTGATCGCCTCCGGCGGCGCGGGCACCATGGCGCACTTCCTGGAAGCCTTCCGCGATGCGAACGTGGACGGCGCGCTGGCCGCGTCCGTGTTCCACAAACAAATTATCAATATTGGTGAGTTAAAAACGTACCTGGCCGACCAGGGCGTGGAGATTAGGGTATGTTAACAGAGCAACAACAGGCGCAGCTGGACTGGGAAAAGACTGACGGATTATTACCGGTAGTTGTACAGCATGCTGTTTCAGGTGAAGTGCTGATGCTGGGGTATATGAACCAGGACGCGCTGGCAAAAACGCTCGACAGCGGTAAGGTCACCTTTTTCTCGCGCACCAAACAACGCCTGTGGACTAAGGGCGAAACCTCCGGTCATTTCCTGAACGTGGTCAGCATTACCCCTGACTGCGATAACGATACCCTGCTGGTGCTGGCAAACCCCATTGGGCCTACGTGCCACAAAGGGACCAGCAGCTGCTTTGGTGAGGCGAGCCACCAGTGGTTGTTCCTTTACCAGCTTGAGCAGCTTCTGGCTGAACGTAAAACGGCCGATCCTGAAAGTTCGTATACCGCAAAGCTGTACGCCAGCGGAACCAAGCGCATAGCGCAGAAAGTGGGCGAAGAAGGCGTCGAGACGGCGCTGGCGGCGACGGTGCATGACCGGGATGAGCTGACTAACGAGGCGTCGGATTTGATGTACCATCTGCTGGTGCTTCTGCAGGATCAGGAGCTGGATTTAACGGCGGTGATTGAGAACTTACGTAAGCGCCATAAATAAAAAAAGACCGGGGAAACCCGGTCTTTTTTTGTCTGCGAATCAGGCTTTTGGCTTGTAGTTACGCAGCGCGTTGCGGCCAAGGACGTACCCTGAACCGATTATGCCACCCAGCAGCACGGCCAGAATCAACGTAATGGCTTTTTTCGGGCTATCTCGACGGATCGGCAAATTAGGCTTCATAACGTAACGATAAACGTGAACGGTGTCTGGATTCACATTGAGGTTCTGAATATCCAGTAAATTTTGTTTGGTCTGGTAGTACGCACCAGAGAAGACCAATGGACGAGAAGCTTCGTTATCAATCATCGACTTAAGCGCTTCGCTACCCAGAAGGAACATCGTTTCCTGGGTCACGTCCTGCGTTTGCTGAATCTGCGGCGTAGTAATTTTTGCCGCTTCAGCGTTTTTAAGCGCCTCGGTGATCTGTTTGATACGCAGATCTTTTTGCTCCTGAGAGACCTTCTCCTGGTTTTCCAGGGAGTCGTTCAAAGTGGTAATCTGCTGCTTGATATTGTCTCGGAGGTCAAGGGTCAGCTCTTTTGCGGTTTGCTCGTCAACCTGCTGGATGTACTGCGCAAGCTGCTTCTGAGCCGCTTCGGCAGATTCGCCCTGATAGGTGACGGTTAATGGTAATGCCTGACCCTTAACGGTAGTGTCGATGGTCAGCTTCTCTGAAATCTCCTGGTTTTCCAGCGCCTGAGCTAAAGCTGAAAACGAAGAGTTGAAGCGGCCAATCGCACGATTCTGGATATCCGACATTGAAGGGGCTGCGCCACCGTAGAGGATATTCAGTGCATTTGCGTAAGTGGCAATCTGAGCAGCATCAGGCTGGGCAATGATAGCAGACGACGTCCATTTTTCTTTTGCTATGGTGATATAAACACCCGCCAATACGATAAAAACAGCGATAAACGCCCCAATTACCCACTTTCCACGCCACAGCTGCAGCACTAAATCAAGTAAATCAATTTGCTCCGGGTCGTTACTGCGCGTGACCAGGTTATTGTTGTTTTGCGTCATACAATCCCTAACAGATCAAAAAGGGCAAAAGAAATCATGTTCCCATAGTGTATCTGTTGCTGGCAATTTTTCTATAGGAATACGATGAGTTATATCGGAAAGATGGGTTATGTAACTTATGAGCAACGGGTTATCATAGACATATTCTGATGCGCTGAGCATCAACAGGAACGAAGCGTTAACGAGGAAAGATATGAAATTTTTGGTAACGGGCGCAGCAGGTTTTATCGGTTCACATGTCAGCAAGCGACTACTGGACGCAGGTCATCAGGTCATCGGTATTGATAATCTGAATGACTATTACGATCCGAACCTAAAGCTGGCACGTCTGGATCTGCTCAATTCCGATAATTTCTCCTTCTACAAGCTGGATTTAGCCGATCGTGAAGGCATGGCCGCACTCTTCGCCAATGAGAAATTTGACCGTGTGATCCATCTGGCCGCTCAAGCGGGCGTACGCTACTCGCTGGAAAACCCACACGCCTACGCAGATGCTAACCTGGTTGGCCATCTCAACGTGCTGGAAGGTTGCCGCCATAACAAGGTTCAGCACCTCCTGTATGCCTCTTCCAGCTCCGTTTACGGCCTGAACCGTAAGATGCCGTTTTCAACTGACGACTCAGTGGATCACCCGGTTTCACTGTACGCGGCGACCAAAAAAGCCAATGAGCTGATGTCGCACACTTACTCGCATCTCTACAACCTGCCGACAACCGGGCTTCGCTTCTTTACGGTGTACGGTCCATGGGGACGCCCGGACATGGCACTGTTCAAGTTCACTAAAGCGATGATTGAAGGCAAGAGTATTGACGTCTACAACTACGGCAAGATGAAACGTGACTTCACCTACATCGATGATATCGCTGAAGCGATCATCCGCCTGCAGGATGTGATCCCTCAGGCCGATGCGAACTGGACCGTCGAGGCCGGTTCGCCAGCGACCAGCTCCGCACCGTATCGCGTCTACAACATCGGCAACAGCTCGCCTGTCGAGCTGATGGATTACATTACCGCGCTGGAAGACGCGTTAGGTAAAGTGGCAGAGAAAAACATGATGCCCATCCAGCCCGGTGACGTGCTGGAAACCAGCGCCGATACGAAGGCGTTATATGACGTGATTGGTTTTAAACCGCAGACCTCGGTAAAAGACGGAGTGAAGAACTTTGTCGACTGGTACCGTAATTTCTATAAGGTTTAATACAAAAAAACCCGGCGCATGAGCCGGGTTTTTTATGTGCGGTAGACGGGAGATTAGTCGCTACCAAACAGATCGCGGGTGTAAACCTTATCCGCCACGTCTGCCAGCTCTTCCGCCATACGGTTCGAGATAATCACATCCGCTTCTTTCTTGAAAGCATCCAGATCGCGGACCACGCGGGAGTGGAAGAACTCGTCTTCCTGCATCGCGGGTTCATAGATAATGACCTGCACACCTTTCGCCTTAATACGCTTCATGATCCCCTGAATAGACGAGGCGCGGAAGTTATCAGAGCCGCTCTTCATGATTAGACGATAGACGCCCACCACTTTCGGCTGACGCGCCAGTATGGAATCAGAAATGAAGTCTTTACGCGTGCGGTTGGCATCGACTATCGCGGAAATCAGGTTGTTTGGCACCGCCTGATAGTTTGCCAGCAGCTGCTTGGTATCTTTTGGCAGGCAGTAACCACCGTAGCCAAACGACGGGTTGTTGTAGTGGTTACCGATACGCGGGTCGAGGCACACGCCTTCGATGATCTGGCGGGTGTTCAGGCCCAGACTCTCTGCATAGCTGTCCAGTTCGTTGAAGTAGGCCACGCGCATTGCCAGATAGGTATTGGCGAAGAGCTTGATCGCCTCGGCTTCGGTGGAGTCAGTGAACAGTACCGGAATATCTTTCTTGATTGCGCCTTCCTGCAGCAGTGCGGCAAAACGTTCCGCACGCTCAGAGCGCTCACCGATCACGATACGGGATGGGTGCAGGTTATCGTATAACGCCCTGCCCTCGCGTAGAAACTCTGGCGAGAAGAAGACATTATCAATACCCAACTCTTCTTTAATCGATTGGGTGAAGCCTACCGGAATGGTCGATTTGATGATCATCACCGCTTTTGGGTTGATTGCGATAACATCTTTGATCACCGCTTCCACGGTTGAGGTGTTGAAGTAGTTGGTTTTAGGGTCGTAATCCGTTGGTGTCGCGATGATGACGAAATCAGCGTCGCGGTAGGCGTCTTCTTTATCCGTCGTGGCACGGAAATTCAGCGACTTATTTGAGAGATAATCCTGTATTTCCTTATCAACAATCGGGGACTTCTTCTGGTTGAGCATATCCACTTTGGCCTGCACGATGTCCAGTGCAACCACTTCATGATTCTGAGCAATTAGAATGCCGTTTGAAAGACCAACGTAGCCTGTTCCGGAAATAGTTATTTTCATTCGCTAATGACTTCTGTGAGTTAACTGTATTGATGGCCGCCTGACCATCGCGATGAACCTGACTGTTGGGCTTTGTACCTCCTTGCCAACAGAACTGTCAAGGCAAACCAGGAGTAATCCCTATGAGTGGGCAGACATTCAGACTTCTTCGAAAAAAATCGCCTTTTTCAGGATAAAAAAAACCCGGAGAATTCTCCGGGTTATGTTCACAGCCAGTTGATTAAATTATTCCATCCATTCGGTATGGAATACACCGTCTTTATCCGTACGTTTATACGTATGCGCACCGAAGTAATCACGCTGTGCCTGAATCAGGTTCGCTGGCAGTACGGCAGCACGGTAGCTGTCATAGTACGCCACCGCAGCGGAGAAGGTCGGAACAGGGATACCGTTCTGCACAGCGTAAGCAACCACGTCACGCAGCGCCTGCTGGTATTCGTCCGCGATTTTCTTGAAGTACGGTGCCAGCAGCAGATTCGCGATACCAGCATTTTCAGCGTACGCATCAGTAATTTTCTGCAGGAACTGAGCGCGGATAATGCAACCAGCACGGAAGATCTTCGCGATTTCGCCGTAGTTCAGATCCCAGTTGTTTTCGTCTGAAGCGGCACGCAGCTGAGAGAAACCTTGTGCATAAGAGACGATTTTACCCAGATACAGAGCGCGACGAACTTTCTCAACGAATTCAGCTTTATCACCCGCTGGTTTAGCCTGAGGGCCAGACAGTACTTTTGAAGCGGCAACACGCTGCTCTTTCAGAGAGGAAATGTAACGTGCAAACACAGATTCGGTGATCAGGGACAGAGGCTCGCCCAGATCCAGAGAGCTCTGGCTGGTCCATTTACCGGTACCTTTGTTCGCAGCTTCATCCAGAATCACATCAACCAGGTATTTACCCTCTTCATCTTTTTTCGTGAAGATATCTTTGGTGATGTCGATCAGGTAGCTGTTCAGCTCGCCTTTGTTCCACTCAGTGAAGGTCTCAGCGAGTTCTTCGTTAGAGAGGTTCAGGCCGCCTTTCAGCAGGGAGTATGCTTCGGCAATCAGCTGCATATCGCCGTATTCGATGCCGTTGTGGACCATCTTCACATAGTGGCCAGCACCGTCAGGACCGATATAGGTCACGCACGGCTCGCCGTCTTCAGCAACGGCTGCAATTTTGGTCAGGATAGGAGCGACCAGTTCGTACGCTTCTTTCTGGCCGCCAGGCATGATAGATGGACCTTTCAGTGCACCTTCTTCACCACCGGAAACGCCGGTACCGATGAAGTTAAAGCCTTCCGCAGACAGTTCACGGTTACGACGAATGGTGTCGTGGAAGAAGGTATTACCGCCATCAATAATGATGTCGCCCTTATCCAGATACGGTTTCAGGGAATCGATAGCAGCATCAGTACCCGCGCCCGCTTTCACCATTAACAGGATACGACGAGGCGTTTCCAGAGACTCAACGAACTCTTTAACCGTATAGAAAGGAACCAGTTTCTTGCCTGGATTCTCAGCGATGACTTCTTCAGTCTTATCACGGGAGCGGTTGAAAACGGAGACGGTATAACCACGGCTTTCGATGTTGAGCGCCAGGTTGCGCCCCATCACTGCCATACCGACAACGCCGATCTGTTGCTTGGACATTACATACTCCTGTCAGGTGTGGATACCCCGCCGTAACGTAAGCGGCGGGTAAAGTGAAGAACATGTTAACTCAGGTTAGAGGCCGGAAGGTAGCAATAGATGTCTTCTTAAGATTGAACTCAATGAAGATAAAACCCGGTTATTGGTGCATTAATATGCACCATCACGATGAAGAACCACCTTCACTGTTTTGAACAGAATAGCGATGTCATTCCAGAGCGACCAGTTTTTAACGTACCATGAGTCAAAGTAGACGCGAGTATCATAGTCCACATCATTACGGCCACTCACCTGCCACAACCCCGTCATGCCGGGTTTCGCCATCAGATAGTAATCGACATTTTCGTCATATCTTATGAGCTCTTCAGAAATGATTGGGCGCGGCCCAACAAGGCTCATCTGACCTCTCAATACATTGAACAATTGAGGTAATTCATCAAGGCTCGTTTTACGGATAAATCGTCCAACAGGCGTAATGCGAGGATCGTTCTTAAGCTTAAAATCACGCTCCCACTCTGCGCGAGCCTCAGGGTCTGAATCAAGCAACTGCTGGAGTACCTCTTGCGAATTCAGGACCATTGAACGGAATTTATAACAAGGGAACAATTTACCATGACGCCCAACTCGCATATGTCCGTAAATAGCGGGCCCCCCGTCGCGGGTCACTTTGTAATACAAGAATGCTAAGAGCGGAGAACTGACCAGGATAATAAGAATTGAACAAATGATGTCAAAAGTACGCTTAACAAACCGCGATGTTCTTTTAGCGAGATTGTTATTCACGCGGAAAATCATCAGCTCATGGCTGAACAAAAAAGCCATATCCGTACCGTAGAGCGGAAGCCCACGTGTTGTTGGAATAACTGAGACATGTCTAAAGCCATTCTTCGACAATGTCTTGAGCCAGTATTCCCGGACGTCTGATTCATCGGATTCAACAGCAATCACGAATTGAACAACTTTCTCATCAAAATGTGATAGCAACCAGTCTTCATCATTTAGATAAATAATATCCTTGGTTTTATCGGCGTACCCCGGATTTGCACCAAACATATACTTTACATCAAAACCCAGGCTTTCTTCGCTACGAAGCGCAAGGCAAGCATCTGAAGCATTTTTCCCTGTACCAATGATAACGGTTGTTTTCTTCCAGCATCCCAAGCGATTAAGTAATCTTCGCGACAACGCTCGTCCAACAGGCACCATGATCATCGCAAACGTCCAGGTCAAGACCCATAGATAGCGAGATGATTGCCACTTGGAAAATGCAATAACAGATAACTCAATGATTGCAAAAATGACAAGCGTACGAAGCAGTTCCTTCATCTCAAACCAAAAAGGCTTTCTGTAGGAATAATGTCGTAGACGGATCCAGAACCAGCCGATACATATAATGCCCAATGAAACATGGGTTATGACTCGGTCGTCAAACTCGCTTTGTGGAATAAAGCGCGGTAAATTTCCAGTAAACAGGTCAAGCAAACCAAGTGCAATGAAAAATGGCAGAGTTACAGCAATAAAATCAACCAAAGCGACAGTGCATTTAGTATAAAAAAAGGTGCGTGATGATGTCATTGTCCTGTTCACTTAGTCTCCGATTTCCAATAGGCCTTATGCATACTAAACGCTTTACATCTTTCCGGTGACATTTTTTTATAATTTTTACCGAGTTTATAACCGACTATCTTCATGGCATTATTAATGCCTGCAGGTATTACATAAAGTGGATTATTTTTGAGTAAAAACATTAATTCTGATTTGAGAAATTTCTTACCCTCACCGCCTGCACCTCCATAGATTTGACCAATCCATGGTTCGCATGAGTGAAATACGCCAATATCAAAATAACGTTTAAATTCGGCAGATGGTGTGTAATTGTGCGAATGCTTGACAACTATCTCTGGGCAGTAGCCTATTGAAAAACCATTTTGAATAGACCGCGCCGCAAAATACATATCTTCACAAAGAATAGTATTCTCGGGAAAACCACCAAGAGTAGTAAAAATTTGTGAACTGTACACTGAGAAGGAGTTGGATAAGAATACAGCCTTTAAGCCCATGCTCTGATGATTTTCAGGTGTTGCTGTATAAGCCGTTTTTTTGTAATTATAAAAGCGTGCATGCTGCGCTATACAATTCGCATCATCATGCGGAATTTGCTTGCCATAAATAGCTGCAAGACTTGCATTTTCTGAAAATTTAGCCGTTATTATATCAGCAACATCCTCAGGGGATTGCAAAATAGCATCCTGAGTTAAAAACACAATTAAATCCGCGCCAAAATTTTCTATACAATAGCGAGCTGCAATGTTTCTGGTGCCGCCATGATTGAATTCTGAACGTTTAACATTCAGGATCACAAAACCATATTTTTCAGAGGTATTTCTTGTAGCATCTGTCGATTCTGAATCAATCGTTACAACTGATACTGTTTTATCTTTCAGAACCGAAAGTTGAGCTGCAGCTTCTTCCCAAATTTTGCCACCGTTACATGTAGGAACAACTACGCAGATATTTTTATGCATAAAGCTTACTCTTCTTTAAAAGCATTATTTTATAAACATACAGGAATGTCACGGCTAAAACCTGGCCCCCAGCAACGCCATATACACCATAGTAATATGCACCAACTGGCATAATAATCACACCCACAATGGCAGCTAAAACTGAGGACGTTATTATTTTCTTATCTTCATTATGTGCATACAACTCATAGTGTGGTAGTAATGCATAACTGTATATAATACTACTGAGCATAAGAAGGGCCAACAAAGGGATATATTCAAGGTACTCTGATTTATTCATCCACAGAAGGAGCAAATATACTCCAACAGGTAACAGTACGACGAGTATCAGGCTGAGTATTGACACTGATTTTACAAATTTTCTTTTGTAATAAACCAATCCATTTAAATCATTGTTTTTAACGGAACTAACAATCTTAGGATAAATTTGCATTACAACAACAGCATCAACAAACGCGAGCAATGCACTGGCAAAGCTTGAATAAAATGAGTATATCCCTACTGCAGAAAGGTTAGCAAAATAACTAAGCGAATACCGATCAACAAGATAGATCGAACGTAATGCAAGCGTCCCTATAAGCAACGGTATAGCAACTTTTATTCCTTGCAACATCCAGCTGAAATCAATTTTTTGAGAACTAGCAGAGATCTGATGCAACCGTTTTAACTGAGGGATTACAAGTAATATTGATAGACTGGACCCAACAAGCCATAGGCCCAAGATCGTTGTTACTTCTCGTAAACCATCGCTGAAAAACATAATTACTACTGCTGCATATACCCAAACGCCCGAGCGAATGAACAAAGAGATATTTGCTAAGAATGCTTTATCGAAAACGACAAGCAGACGCATTGATTCTTGAGCCAAATGCTCGGCAACAAGAATCAAATAAAACCAAAGAATTAATTGCTTTGGGAGAAAACCAAAATAAAAAAGACTGTATATTAAAGGAAAACCAATAAAATAAAATAATAAATAAAATACAAACTGGTTCTTAACAATGCCAAACCATAAGGATTTATCTACAGATAGGATTTCTCGTGAAGAAAATGTATAAAAATCCATACCCACAAAAAATAGTGCATAAGTGATTGATGCGGCAAATAAAGAATAAGCACCAAGCTCCTCAGTGGAGAGGAACTTGGCAATGAAAATAACCAGAACGAAGCGACTTGCCAGCGTAGCGCCACGAATGAGTAAATTATATATTTTCACAATTGGGCTTTATTTTTTTAAGACTGAGCGAGTGACTTCAAGGAAAGTTTTGCCCATGATTTCATCGGGTTCAAGGTGGCAACCCTCTGCCCATTCATTCCAGGCATTAATGAAAACAAACTGTTTTTCCTGATCATATGTAGAAGTCGATTTGATCGCGTATTCGAGCCATTTGCGATAGTCTTCAGGATCATTATTTTGAATAACAGTCGGCGTTTTTCTTCGTGCAGTGTTATCCCAGGAAGGAAATACAGCTGGATATTTAACGTATCCAGTAGGCCAATCCTTCGCTGTTTTCTCTGCAACGAGCTGCTTGTAGTCAATACGATTAACTGCCGAAACGCTTCCCTTCAGTGCTTGATAGATCGATTCAGGAAGAATTTTTCGCGCAGTATCGACGACAAATTGAGAAGATGACTTTTTATCCTGAGGGAAATCATTACGATTAGGCTGAAAATCCATAATAGCATCGAAACCGAGAGACAGAATGTCTTCATCGCGAAGCTCAACAAAACCATTTTTAACCGCAACTAAATGAAGCTCTGCCACACCATTATCGGCGGCATATTTCCTGATAAGCTCGATGTATTTTTTCGGCTCAGGAATATTATCTACGCGGTAAATTAAGAAAACAGGCTTGCCATCAACTTTGATATGGCGACGATCAAGAAAATAAGGTGCAAGATATTTCATATGCGATTCAGCATCAGAATCGGTATAATCCTGCTTAATCAAAACCTCTCTTTCCATACCGTCCCAGGCTCGAGTCCAGTTTTCGTTCGCCCAACATAAGCAAAACGGCATGTCAGGAGCACCTGTGGTTAGCATTTCTTCTACAGGTTGCTCCAACAACAGTTCACCATTGAACCAATAATGGTAATAGCAAAAGCCGTGGATGCCATACTCTCGTGCCATTTCAGCTTGTTTACTTCTTGTCTCTGCAAGACGTAAATCGTAGTAACCTAGATCGGCAGGAAGCTGTGGTTGATGATGGCCTGCAAAACGGGGTTTTGCTTTAACCACATTACGCCATTCAGTAAACCCCTCCCCCCACCATTCGTTATTTCGTTTTACTGGATGGAATTGCGGTAAATACATTGCAATAAGCTTACTCATATCTAAAACGAATCCTTGAGATAAAAAATAATGCTATAATATAAATGGCAAATTTGCTATCAATAATATTGTAAAAATTACCCATAGCCAAGGCATGGGTTTCTATAAGAATAACTTTAAAACTTACAAACATAGCGATGTAGTTTTTATTTCTAATAGAATCTGTAACAAGAATTGCTGTCAATGCCAATAGCAAGCCCGCAAAAACACACAGTAAATAGGAATTAAAAAATCCTATTGTTGCGAGCCCTATTGCCGGGAACCCCATCGTGAATGTTACCCCCCTATCACAATAGGAACTTACTAAACTCCAAGGGGCGATCTCACGCATTAAAAAATACAAACCACCATAATTTTCACATGATAAGCCTTCTTCCAAAAGATATTGAACCTTAGGTGATAACTCGCCAGAGAAATAATAATGATCGATTCCCCACCATACTTCGCCTTGAAGTGAAAATATTCTTGCAAGTATATAACCTAATACATCACTGCCAACGTTATGAATATATTTATATTGGTAATAAACTATTGAAAATACAATAATCAAAAGAGATAACATTAAGGTTAATACACCAAAGGTAACTAATCTTCGCCCCTTGTTATGTATAATGTAATAAGAAATCATGTATCCTATTAAGTAATACATCAATGGAAGATAAATGCCTGTGAATTTTTCACCATATAACAAATTCACTATTATTACCATTAGCATAATAATCACTAATGTTTTTTTATTTTGACTATTTATAAAAGAACAACCAACCAGGAACCCTATCAAATAAGTCTGATAAAGCACTCCTCGCAGAGCAGGAAAGGGATGCTGCGCCCAATATTCAAAACGTTGCTCCGACATTGATAATGGCGTCCCCCACTTCAAGAGACCGAATACTAATATAGATATAATCAAAGTGGAAAGAATAACAATAAAGTTTTTTTCAAACCCTTTAATGGAAAAATTAATATAATACTGCTGAAACCTATATTTTTCAATCACATAACTTGAAACCATAATAGCAACGATAAACATCGTCAATACCAAAAAAACCAACCTATTTACTGCACCAGTTGAATAAGAATATATTGAAAGTTCTGAAATATATGTGCCAGTGTCTATATAAAAATTAGAGACAACAGCAGTTAGATGTGGAAAAGACAATGGCAAGAAAATAAAAAATAAAAGTTGCTTTTCTCTATATACAAGTAAAAAAAAAGAAATGTAGCAAATAACAGAGAGAAAATTCGCAATATAATAGCTTTCCAACCCCATAAAACTATATATACATAGAGTTAATGAAAGAATATATATACTGAACACCTTGAGAGAAAAACTTAATTTCACCATTTAATCCAACGTATATTTTTTTAAACGGAAATAGTCAATGTAATCTTGTAAATAGTTTTCATGTTGCTTATGCTCATTAATAGGCTCGTACTTTAAAAGATTATTTAAATTTCCTTTTTCGATCCCCTCAACATCGATAGAATATGCATAGCCATAATTCTGGAAATCATCACATTCAAATTTATCATCTAGAATTTGGATAGACAACTTCCCTGCGATTGTTGCCTCATATAGGGCAGTTGAAGTAAGAGAAATGAAGCAATCAAAATCACTTAGAACTTCGTCCATTGACCCAATATAGATATTTTCAATTTTTCCTATATACGGAGCGTCTAATTCCCATGGATGTGGTTTGAAATAAATGATATCCCCATCCATTTTTTTATTGATTAAACGAACTATTTCTAAATATCGTTCCTGGTAATCTGTTCCATATTTAAACCACGGTTGCCCTAAAAAACATATTCGTCTGGATTCTTCAGGGATTTTCCTGGGAGTTATTGCTTTATAAAAACCTACGACATCAATTTTTACTTGTTTATTAATTTTATCTGTTAAAATTCTTTTTTGGTGTTCATCATAGCAAAGAATTCTATCACTTTTCCATCCATGTATAAAGTTAGCAGGTGTTCGACTTTGAAATAGACCATCCTGAATAAGAAGAATTTTTACATTCAAATCTTTCATTACATTGATAATAGCCCTTTGCATTGGCATAGAATCATTATCAATAATAAAAACGGTTTCATCTGTAATATATCCACTAATTTCCTTTAACATTTTCTGATGTACTATATGAAGCGTTTCAGGAGCAAGGAGATTAGAAAGCCCTTTACTTAGCACCTCCCAATACTCCATGTTAGAAATCAATGGGATCTTATTTTTTACACAATAATTTATTTGTTTTGGCCCACCAATAACACAAACTGAACCTTGAGGCAGATTTAATATAATGTCAGAATATTTATTGGAAAAAAATATATATTGTACTTTTTTATTAGGCCGGAGATACGTAAACAAAGGCGTAAGCAGACACCTTATAAAAGAATTAGAATATCTCGCATTATTATTATATTGCTGCATAATTGCTGTTAGAAATTTATCATCTTTGTCATTTCTAATTTTTATATAATCATAGATCTCTTCAAACATTTACCATTTCCATTTTAAGTGGATTACCTCTGGTGATATCACACAATGCCTTCCGCCCAAGGACAAGATCAAGATATTTAGGCGCAATACCAAAACCTGGTCGAATACTTTTAATATTTTCCTCTGTAAAAACTTCACCAGCTTTAATATCTTTAACTACATAAAGTGATCGTCTGAATTTTACATTTCCTTTTTCACTCTCTTTACGTGCATAATTTACGCTACCCAATGCCTTCCAAGCCGTTTTGGCGTCACGGCATAATGCAATCAACTCCGCAGGTTCAAGTGAAAAACTATCATCTGGTCCACCACCATTGCGGTCTAATGTAACGTGTTTTTCGATTACATTCGCCCCAAGCACAACTGAAGCAACCGCTGTAGTGTTATCGATTGTATGGTCAGACAACCCTGTAATCACACCAAATCTTTCTGCCATATCAGGAATAGTCGCCAGATTATAATCTTCGGCTGGTGCTGGGTAACCACTCACGCAATGTAGAACGACAAGTTCCTTACAACCACCGTCACGTGCTGCCGTAATAGCTTCTTGAATCTCCTGCTCATCAGCCATACCCGTTGAAATAATCATCGGCTTGCCTGTTTTTGCAACGTATTTTATGAGTGGCAGATCGATAGCTTCAAATGAAGCAATTTTATAGGCAGGAGCTCCAAGTTCCTCCAGAAGATCTACAGCTGTATAATCGAAAGGACTACTAAAAATAGTAATTCCAAGTTCTTTAGCTTTATCAAACAGAGGCTTATGCCATTCCCATGGCATTTGCGCCCCTTTATATAAATTAAAAAGGGTTTGCCCATCCCATAGGCCGCCATGAATCTGAAAATCTTCAGTATCACAATCAATGGTGATGGTATCTGCACGGTATGTTTGTAATTTTATGGCATCCGCACCTGCAGCTTTCGCTTCTTCCATAATCTTAAATGCACGGTTGATGTCGCCATTGTGGTTCGCCGAAAGCTCAGCAATAATATAAGGAGGATGATCTTTTCCAATTTTACGACCATCAATAGTAATAAATTCGTTCATTATTTTTTCTCGCTGATATATTCGCTTGGAGATAATTTATAGAATCCAATACGCTCAAATAATTGATGCGATGTATGATTCGCAGGTAAAACTGTTGCCAGTATGGTTATTCCCTTATGCAGCATTAAGGCACGTTTGATAGCTGCACTCGCAATGCCTTTACCGTGACATGCAGATGTCAGAAAAATAGATATTTCATAGTTTGCAAAGGCATGTTCAACAGGGTCTAATCGAATGACACCACATGCCCCTTCATTTTCAATGATATAAAAGAATGAATTCTTGGTATTTAACTTACGTTTCATCCATTCGACATGAGTCTCGTATACAGGAACTTCAGGATTACGGGCATACTTACGCGTTTGCGGCTCACACTGAAGTTGATACACAAAATCGATATCGTCGAATGTTGCCTGGCGAAGAGTCACATTAGTGCCATCTTTAGCTGGCATAATTATTATTTCCTGGATATCTCTGTTAAGCCCCTGTCCATCACAGATGTTCATAGCAAGGAGGCGCTGCTCGTGATAATGCGCGATCAAATGATTGAGTGCCACGCCCAGCTCCGCAGCATTAAAATTATCCGCATATAGCACAATCGCACCAGCGTTAGACAGATTATTTGCGATGGTTTTTTGATTATCCGCAATGGCTACATTTACCGCAGGTAATCCCATAGCACATCGTTCCCACGTCGTTCCCCCCATAGCGCCGATTGCAAAATCGTGTTCCAGCATCAGTTCCGCCATATTTGATACATTAACGAGAACGTCGACGTCATATTTAGATTTGTTCGCAAGGGAAATAATTTCAGAACGGTGCGGACAGGCAGCGCCTAATACTACAGTGATTTTTTCTATTTTTTCAAGCTTTGACTGCTCAAGAAATCCCAGCATTTTTCCAGCAACATTATGTGCATCCACCCCACCCATTGTTAATAATAGTTTTTTTGGTGCAGTAATAGTAGTTTTACGAGCAATTGATTGATTTCTTAATTTCGAAAACGTTGGATTAAGCAACGCATATTTCGCACCTGCCAGGACTTTACCTCCCCTTTTATTGAATTGGGCATATTCTCTGGCGCTGCGCATATAGGTTTGATCAATCAGTAAATCACAACAATGCGGCCGGTTGCAGAGATCATCGATCACCACTAAATGTGTAGCAGGAAAGCGTGCTTTCACAATCGCTTCCCATTCGTAATCAAGAGAATAGTGATCAACAATGACGATGTCTGGATCAGAACAGTTTTCTACTATTGAATCGATAAATTTCTCAGCATCATCGCACTGACTTCCATTAAGCCATGACTTTTCGTCGCTGATGTAAGCACTTGATTTATCGGAAACTGTGATAACTTCGACAGGAAAACCTTCCTGTTTTATTTTATCCAGAATATTACCAACGTGGTCTTTTGATATAAATGAACAACGAGCTCCTGCTTTTTCTAAGACTTTCGCAAGATTCAGACAACGGATAATATGACCAGAACCGATCGATAGCGATGAATCAGCCCGCAGAAAGACGTTCATTTTTAAACTCCATGGCTTTAAACAACCACTCTGCTACGCGCCAGTCTTCTGGAGTATCAATATCCTGGACACGTTCACGCGGAAGTTCAATCGAGTAGGAATCTGCGCTAAAAATCGGCTTTTCGTTTAACCAGGCTGAGGATGTCCCCCAATAAAATTGCCCAGCATCGTGCCACGATTCTTCAAGATCCTGTGAACGAACATAGAACATATCAGGTGAAAACATACTTATACGTTGCTCATCGCTGACTTTAAGTGCTCGTTGAATGGGATAAGGAAATCTAGAAACAGTGAAAGCATAATCGCCTTGCTGCTCCTGGAGAGTCCCTAATCCCAGAACAATATCTTCAGCGCGGATAAAAGGGGCTGTAGCATAAATACAGCAAACGAAATCAACCGCACAATCGTGACTGATGAGCCAGTCAGTAGCATGGCGAATAACAGGGATAGTTCCCGCAAAGTCATTCGACAATTCTTCTGGCCTCATGAACGGCACTTCCGCACCATATTGGCGCGCAACCTCAGCAATCTCTTCATCATCTGTTGAAACAATGATTCGATCAAAGACGCCGCTCTTTTGAGCGGCTTCAATGGACCAGGCAATCATTGGTTTCCCACAAAATTCTTTAATGTTTTTGCGTGGAATACGTTTACTGCCACCACGCGCAGGAATGATTGCCACATTCATTTAAAAGAACTCCCGGATGCACTGGATGACGTAATCCTGCTCTTCATCTGTCAACGTGGAGTACATAGGAATGCTAATTGCACGCGCGTAGTAATCCTCCGCGACCGGGTAATCCCCTGCTTTATGCCCTAGCTGCACATAGTACGGTTGAGTGTGAACGGGAATGTAGTGCACGTTAACACCAATCCCTTTTTCACGCAGGTGATCGAATAATGGCTTGCGCATGGCAGGATCGTTGACCGTTAACGGGTAAAGATGTAATGCGCTGTAGCCACTTTCTGCTTGAAGAGGTGTCGACACGGGAATGCCATCAAATGCAGCATGATAACGTTTTGCGAGTTCATGACGGCGCGCCACAAATCCATCGATACGCTTAAGCTGGGTCACACCCAGTGCTGCCTGCAGTTCGGTCATGCGGTAGTTCAAACCAAGATCAACCTGCTGGTAGTACCAACCACCTTCAGATTCTTTGGTCATTTTATCGCCGTCACGCGTAATGCCATGGCTGCGGAAAAGTTGCATGCTTTCAGCCAGAGCATCATTGTTCGTCAGCGCCATACCGCCTTCCGCCGTGGTGATGATCTTAACCGGGTGGAAACTCAGAATGGTAATATCAGCAAAACGGGAGTTACCAATTTTGGCCCCCTGGTAGTTGCCGCCGATGGCATGTGATGCATCTTCAATAATGGCAAAACCATACTCTTTCGAAAGCTGATGGATCGCTTCCATATCGCATGACTGTCCAGCAAATGCCACCGGTACAACAATTTTAGGCAACTTGCCTTCCGCTTTCGCCGCAATGAGTTTGGTTTTCAGCGCTTCAACGCTCATGTTGTAAGTCTGCGGATCAATATCAACAAAGCTTACTTTGGCATCGCAATAGAGCCCACAGTTTGCCGAAGCCACGAAGGTGTTTGGCGATGTCCACAGCCAGTCACCTTTTTTTAGCCCCAGTGCCAGGCATGCAATATGAAGCGCAGACGTCGCACTGTTTACCGCAACGGCGTGTTTAACGCCAACGTAATCAGCGATGGCCTGCTCGAACTGTGGAACACATGGCCCCTGAGTCAAGAAATCAGACTTCAGTACGCCCACTACTGCATTGATATCTTCATCAGAGATATCCTGCCGTCCATAGGGGATAAATTTCATTAGATATTGCCTACTTTTTCGCGATTATCATCAATCCATTGACGCAGTTCTTCAATGCTCATCCATTCTGCATTGCTATCACTCTCGTAAACGAAGCCTTCTGGAACGCGCTTGCCATCCTTAATACGTTCCGGAGAATCGCACCAGTTATGGATTGCAGGAAGGATTTTAAAGTGTTCAGGGTATTCATAGGTGTAATGCGCATCTTCAGCACTGATCATTTGTTCATGCAGTTTTTCACCCGGACGAATACCGATCACTTTCTGAGTTGCGTCAGGAGCAACAGCCGTTGCAACATCAGTTACTTTCATTGATGGGATTTTCTTAACATAGATCTCGCCACCTTCCATGTCATTGAAGGCGTGCCAAACCAGTTCCACACCCTGTTCCAGGGTAATCATGAAACGGGTCATGCGGTCATCGGTAATTGGCAGTTCGCCCTTGTCTTTGATAGACAGGAAGAATGGAATTACGGAACCACGGGATCCCATAACGTTCCCGTATCGCACAACGGCGAAGCGAGTCTTGGTTGCACCGGAGTAAGAATTACCTGCCACAAACAATTTATCGGATGCCAGTTTAGTTGCACCATACAGGTTTGCTGGGCTACTTGCTTTGTCAGTAGACAGTGCAACGACACGCTCGATACCTTTATCAATACATGCATCAATAACATTCATCGCACCGTTGATGTTGGTTTTCACACACTCAAACGGGTTGTATTCTGCGGTAGGAACGATTTTTGTTGCTGCTGCATGCACCACGAAATCAACCCCATCTAACGCACGGTACAAACGATCTTTATCGCGCACATCACCGATGAAAAAACGGATGCGACTTTCATCTTTGAAATGCTTTGCCATTTCCCACTGTTTCATTTCATCACGCGAATAAATGATAATTTTTTTAGGATTATATTTTTCAAGCGTCATGCGAACGAATTTATTACCAAAAGAACCAGTACCACCAGTAACAAGAATTACTTTGTCATTAAACATGATATTTACTCTATTCAAATTTGTTAGACGAATTGCCAACAATAATATTATGCAAAAAATTCCACATCATTCCACAGTGGTTGTACTTGATCTTTAGAAGAGAGAATAACTCCCTCTTCGTCTGGCCAATCAATGCCTACTGTAGGATCATTCCATTTGATACCACGATCAAACTCAGGTGCATAGTAGTTCGTTGTCTTATATAAAAATTCAGCACTTTCACTTAAAACAAGGAAACCATGAGCAAACCCTTCAGGGATCCACAACTGACGCTTATTTTGTTCAGATAGGTGGACGCCTACCCATTTTCCGAATGTTGAAGAACTCTTACGGATATCTACCGCAACATCAAACACTTCACCAGTAACACATCGAACCAATTTTCCCTGGGAATAAGGGGCTAGCTGATAATGCAAACCGCGTAAAACGCCTTTTGACGATTTTGAATGATTATCTTGCACGAACTGAACTTTACGCCCGACAGCGGATTCGAAGAGCTGTTGATTGAAACTTTCCATGAAAAAACCACGGTCATCACCAAAAATTTTTGGTTCAAAAATCAACACATCCGGAATTCCAGTATTAATTACATTCACTGTTAATATCCTTTAATGATCTTAAGCAGATATTGACCATAGGCGTTTTTAGCTAGTGGTTCTGCTAATTTTTTAACCTGTTCAGCTGTAATGAAACCTTTGCGATATGCAATTTCCTCCGGGCAAGCAACTTTAAGTCCCTGACGTTCTTCGATTGTCGCAATAAAATTACTGGCTTCAATAAGGCTCTGGTGTGTACCGGTATCCAGCCAGGCATAACCGCGTCCCATCATGGCAACTGACAGACGTCCCTGCTCCAGGTAAATACGGTTGATATCCGTAATTTCCAGCTCACCGCGCGCAGAAGGTTTCAGATTTTTTGCCATTTCTACAACATCATTATCATAGAAATAGAGACCCGTAACGGCATAGTTGCTCTTAGGCTCCAGCGGCTTTTCTTCCAGGCTGATGGCCGTACCGTTTTTATCAAAATCCACAACGCCATAGCGTTCAGGGTCGTTTACGTGATAGGCAAATACCGTTGCACCATCATCTTTATCCAACGCCGCTTCAAGCTGTTTTGGCAGGTCATGACCATAGAAAATGTTATCGCCCAGCACCAACGCGCAGCTATCGTCACCAATGAACTCTTCGCCAATAATAAAGGCCTGCGCCAGTCCGTCCGGGCTTGGCTGCACTTTATATTGAAGGTTTAACCCCCACTGGCTGCCGTCACCGAGCAGCTGTTCAAAACGTGGCGTGTCCTGCGGGGTACTGATGATGAGGATGTCTTTAATCCCCGCCAACATCAGCGTTGACAGCGGATAGTAAATCATCGGTTTGTCATAAATTGGCAGCAGTTGCTTGCTCACAGCCATAGTAACCGGATAGAGACGAGTGCCGGATCCACCAGCAAGAATAATACCTTTACGCGTAGCCATTGTAATTTCTCTATAAATGCAAATTGCCCGAATCCGGGCAATTATTTAATGATTAGATTGATTCAGCTGAAAAAAGCTCGGCGAGCATTCGTTTAACGCCCACATCCCATGCCGGTAATACCAGGCCAAAGTTATGCTGGAATTTCTCTGTATTTAAACGCGAATTCTGCGGACGACGCGCAGGCGTAGGATACGCAGTGGTTGGAACGGCATTGAGTTTTTCAATTTCCAGTTCAATCCCCGCCTTTCTGGCTTCATCGAATACTAACGCGGCATAGTCATACCAGGTGGTCGTGTCCGATGCTACCAGATGATAAAGACCAGCCACTTCCGGTTTAACCATCGCCACACGGATTGCATGGGCGGTACAGTCAGCCAGTAACTCAGCGCCTGTTGGCGCACCAACCTGATCGTTGATCACGGAAAGTTCTTTACGCGTTTTCGCCAGGCGAAGCATTGTTTTTGCAAAGTTATTACCCTTGCCGGCATAAACCCAACTTGTACGGAAAATCAGGTGCTTAGCGCAATGTGCCTGAAGCGATTTTTCGCCGTCGAGCTTGGTCTGACCATACACATTGAGCGGTGCGGTCGCATCCGTTTCACGCCACGGCGTTTCGCCATCGCCTGGAAAAACGTAATCAGTAGAATAGTGAATCACCCAGGCACCAATTTTCGCCGCTTCCTTTGCGATTGCCTCGACGCTGGTAGCGTTAAGCAGCTGAGCGAACGCCTGCTCGGATTCAGCTTTATCCACTGCAGTATGCGCCGCTGCGTTGACGATGACGTCAGGTCTGATGGTGCGGACGGTTTCAGCGATCCCTTCTGGATTGCTAAAATCTCCACAGTATTCTCTGGAATGCACGTCAAGTGCAATCACGTTCCCTAACGGTGCGAGTGCGCGCTGGAGTTCCCAACCCACCTGCCCTGTCTTGCCGAACAGAAGAATGTTCATTATTGACGTTCTCCGTAATTCTGTTCGATCCAGGTCTTATAAGCACCGCTTTTAACGTTGTTAACCCAGTCCTGGTTGCTCAGATACCATTCAACGGTCTTACGGATACCGCTTTCAAAGGTCTCTTCAGGCTTCCATCCCAGCTCAACGCCAATTTTATGCGCATCAATCGCGTAGCGGCGGTCATGCCCGGGGCGGTCAGCGACGTAAGTGATCTGATCGCGATAGGAGCCTTCTTTCGGCATGATTTCATCCAGCAGATCGCAAATGGTGTGCACTACGTCCAGATTTTGCTTTTCGTTATGCCCACCGATGTTGTAAGTCTCACCCGGTTTCCCCTGGGTTACGACGGTGTACAGCGCACGCGCATGATCTTCAACATACAGCCAGTCGCGGATCTGGTCGCCTTTGCCGTAAATAGGCAGTGCTTTACCGTCCAGGGCATTCAAAATTACCAGCGGGATCAGCTTCTCTGGGAAGTGATACGGGCCATAGTTATTGGAGCAGTTGGTCACAATCGTTGGGAAACCGTAGGTACGCAGCCATGCGCGAACCAGGTGATCGCTGGACGCTTTAGAAGCAGAATACGGGCTACTTGGCGCATAGGCTGTGGTTTCGGTAAACAGCGGCAGCTCAGCAGAGGCAGGATGTTCATCAGGATGAGGTAAATCACCGTACACTTCGTCAGTGGAGATGTGGTGGAAGCGAAACGCCGCTTTGGCCGCGTCATCCAGCTTCGACCAGTAAGCCCGTGCGGCTTCCAGAAGCACATAGGTACCGACAATATTGGTCTCAATAAACGCAGCGGGGCCGGTAATAGAACGGTCAACGTGACTTTCTGCCGCAAGGTGCATCACCGCATCCGGTTTGTGCTCGGCGAAAATGCGATCCATTGCCGCTTTATCGCAAATATCCGCATGTTCAAAGACATAACGATCGCTATCATTAACGTCGGTCAGTGACTCCAGGTTACCGGCATACGTCAGTTTATCCACATTGACAACTGCATCCTGGGTATTATTAATAATATGTCGCACCACTGCTGAGCCGATAAAACCGGCACCGCCCGTAACAAGAATCTTCACGTTAGCTATTCCATCTAATGGGTATGTCGAGATATTGATGCTCTGGAAGCCGATTAATAATAGCGGCTTCAGAAATTTTACACGCTACCGCCCCTGGCTTAACAGCTACCAGTGCACTGAGCAAATGTTGAATAAAGGATTTCGAGGTCTATAACAGACAAAAAACTGGCGTTAATTGTCGTCCTAAATGACCTCAGAAACAAGCACAATTCGTTACAAATCAGTCCACATTTGAATCAGATAACTCCATGTTATCACTAGAATTGATAACAAAAAACGGCAGTTACCATTTTGGTTATGTTACACACACCAAATGATAACTGCCGCTTTTTCAAATAAACAGAGACGAATCAGTCGTTAGCCAGCAGCTTCTCAATGCGGCTTCTGAACTTCGCTCCTTCTTTCAGGTTACGCAGGCCGTAGTTCACAAACGCCTGCATATACCCCATTTTCTTGCCGCAGTCGTAGCTGTCGCCGGTCATCAGAATGGCATCTACGGACTGTTTTTTCGCCAATTCAGCGATCGCATCGGTCAACTGGATACGGTCCCAGGCACCTGGCTCCGTTTTTTCCAGCTCGGCCCAGATATCCGCGTTCAGAACATAGCGGCCAACGGCCATCAGGTCGGAGTCCAGCGTTTGAGGCTGATCCGGCTTTTCGATGAACTCAACAATGCGGCTCACCTGCCCTTCCGTCTCCAGCACTTCTTTCGTCTGAATGACAGAGTACTCAGAGAGATCGCCATCCATGCGCTTCGCCAGCACCTGGCTGCGGCCCGTCTCGTTGAAACGCGCCACCATTGCCGCCAGGTTGTAACGCAGCGGATCTGCAGATGCGGTATCAATGATGATATCCGGCAGTACGACGATGAACGGGTTATCACCCACGACCGGACGCGCACACAGAATCGAGTGGCCAAGACCCAGCGGCTGCGCCTGGCGCACGTTCATGATAGTTACGCCAGGCGGGCAGATAGATTGAACTTCTGCCAACAGCTGACGCTTAACGCGTTGCTCAAGCAACGCTTCGAGTTCGTAAGAGGTGTCGAAGTGGTTTTCAACCGCATTCTTCGAGGAGTGCGTGACCAGAACGATTTCTTTGATCCCTGCAGCAACAATCTCGTCGACGATGTACTGAATCATCGGCTTGTCGACGATCGGCAGCATCTCTTTAGGAATTGCCTTGGTGGCTGGCAGCATATGCATGCCCAGACCCGCTACCGGAATGACTGCTTTCAAATTAATCATTATATCTTCCACCTTAAAATGGTTGACGAATTATAGCTTTTAAACCTGTTTTCGCCAGTACGTTTTGCTGTAATTCTGGATTCATGTTACGCCCAGGCACCACAAATTACAGTAGTTGTAATCTGAATAGATCACATTATCCAACCAGGAATCGTCGCAAAAATTACCCGCTGATGATTATCTACTCGGCAGCGCAAAATTCAGCCGTTCCGTATTCACAACATGCTGGTCAACCCGGTCAATATCCACCGAGCTTTGCCCCTTTTCATTGACGGCCTTAATGTTTGCCAGCGACAGCAGCGTTTCGTCTTTGGCCATAAACTTGCCCCGCACGTCCTTACGCAAATCGAATTTGATTTTCAGCGCTGGTCCCACGGCCGCTTCCTGCATCACGTTGATGTTACGCAAGAAAAGATGCTGGGGCTTGTTGTGCAGCTCAAGCGTCGCGCGCTGCATGTCAACATTAGTGATGGCGACAAACGAGGTCGCGTTGCCGGATGAAATTTGTATTCCGCGCAGCTTATAGGCAAGTTGCCGATTATCCAGGCGAATATCGTTGAGCTTAAAATTCTGCGGTATCGACAGGTAGTTGCCTTTAATTACGCCGTAACCGATTAACATTCCAGCACTATTGACCATGTCGACATTATCAATAACGAAATTATCACAGCCGTAAATCGCTACCGTGGCGTTATCTATTCCCGCTTTTTTGCTGAAGTCGGGGGTAATGTTTTTAGCCTTAATATTGCGAATAACAAAGTGCTTACCGTTTTCGACATGGACTAACTGACGACAGTTGCTGCCCGTTATATTGGACACCACGAAGTTCTTCACGGTCTGCTTTTCAGGGTAGTCATTGTCGTAGGTACTTCCCGCAAGCCCGATGCCAATCCCCCAGTTGATTTTGCCGTTGGTGCAGTTGATGTTGTCGATCACATGGTCAGAGATCAGAATGTTACGGTCGTTGATCGCCACGTTCCACTCAATCGCGTCACCCTGTAGGTGGCTAAATCGACTGTTGGTAATGCGCGCACCGTCCACCTGATTATGGAAGCCCTGTCGCAAAATGGCGTAGTTGGCCTGGCTCACGTTGATATTATCGATGAGGAGGTTGCGCATCACCCTCGGCTTTTTGCCGCCGATGTAGATCTGCGTGACGGGGCCAAAGCCGCTCATCGCCAGACCTTTGATGACGCAATCGGAGCCGCGGACATCCAGCGTGATGTTGTGCGTGCGCCCTTCTCCCTCACCAATGACTTTACTGCCTTCCTGGAGCACAAAGCGCCCGCGCCCGTTGCCCTTGAGCCCACCCCGTATCAGGAGCGTTTTACCGTCGGGGATAAAAATCCCGGTATTGATGTTATCGCAGACGAGATCGGCGGGTACCACAACGGTGTCGGCCTCGGAGAACGCCTGCTTAAAAGCGGCGATCCAGTCGCTGTTGTTGTACTGTTCCACAGAGACCGTCCTCCCGGTGGCTGCCCGCGCGACGCGCGGCGACAGCAACGGCATTGCCGCCAGGACGGATAAGGAAGAGACAAAATGGCGTCGGGTAATCTTTTTCAGCATACAACCTCGGCGTTACAGCGTTTGCAGCAGGCTCGCTAACTGGCGATTAATCACCTGCTGGTTAAATTCTGTTTCGACTTTTTGTCGGGCATTTTGCAACACCGGTACCAGCTCCTGCTGGTCGATGTCGCTGAAGGCCGCTAAGCGATCGGCCAGGGCGAAAGCATTATTTTCAGGCACCAGCCAGCCGGAATACTCCGATCTGATCAGTTCCGGGATCCCGCTGTGCAGCGTAGATACAACAGGAATCCCCACGGCCATGGCCTCCATCAGCGCGACCGGAATACCTTCCATATCACCGTCCGCACCGGTCACGGAGGGCAGCAGGAAAACGTCCGCCTCGTCGAGCATCGCCTTCACCTCATGGCTTGGCTTGAAGCCCGGCATCTCCACGCAACCTTCCAGCTGGTACTGTTCGATCAGCGTGCGCAGTCGGCGCTCCCAGGGGCCGATACCTAAAATGCGATAGTGGAAATCCACCCCACGCGCTTTTAGCTGACGACAGGCTTCAATCGCGACGTGCAGCCCTTTCTTCTCGGTTAAACGCGCGACCGAGATAATCTGCAGCGGTTTCCCCGGCACCTTCACCGGGCGCTGGGTGAAGCGCTCCATATCAACGCCCATCCGCGAAACGGTAATTTTTTCGCTCGGGCAGCCCATCTTTTTCAGCCGACCGGCCCACAGTTCGCTAATGGGCAGCATCATGTCACCGCGGCGGAAAAGCTGCTGATACTCCGGGGTATAGTGGTTCAGCACTTCCCGGCTGGAGATATCGATACCGTGGAAAATGGTCGCGATTTTGCCGTCAATTACCCCCAGCTCGCGGAGCTTCGCGGCGGTCACGCCCGCCGGGCCGAAGTGGGCGATAAACACATCCGCACGATACGGCTGCGCCGTTTGCCCGCAAATGGCGGAGAGGATCAGATTGCGGGATTCCGCCCCGTAGCGTGACACGTTCAGCGCCCGCCACGTCGAGGGACGGTGCAGCCCGCGCAGCGTCTGGCTGGCGCGGTAGCGCAGTTTGTTCAGCCGCCCGCCCGGCTCATCCTGCAGCCAGCGGGTTTTGGCTTCCAGCCCATACTGGGTGTACGCCGCATGGGTGTTTTGCGTATCGCCCTTTTGCAGGGCGATAATCTCCACGTCATATCCCATATCGATAAACGCGGTGATTTGGTTCAGTACAAAGGTCTCAGACGACAGCGGAAATTTCAGTAAGAAGAAACCAACCTTCATTTCCCCTCCCCGACACGGTCGAGCACCGATTTCACCATGCCGATCCCTTTTTCGCGCTCGGCTTTCACCGCCACGGCCAGGCGTTCGTTAATCGCAGGCAGCTGTCCCAGCGTGTCGCCGACCATAGCACCCAGCGAACCGTCGAGAAGATGACGAATATCGACCGCCATTTCCGGCATGCCAAGCTGCTGCATAATGCCCGCTGATTTGTGCTCGTAGTTAATGGCAATCGCTGGCGTGCCGAAGTTCATGGAGATAATGGCCGAGTGCAGGCGCGTGCCAACGGTGAGGTCGCAGGCGGAGAGCAGTTTGCCCATCTCCAGGTCGTTCAGCTCGTCCATCACCACGTGGTAGCGCGAAGGATCGTTCACCAGGTGACTCAGGTTAAGTGCCACCATGCGGTCATCTTTGTTGTAGCTGTCGATACCGGTACAGGTGGAGAGCGCCAGCACCTGGTATCCGCTGTCCAGCACGCGGTTCACCACGTCGGCGAAGGCTTTCTCATACGCCGCCTGCGTGGTGCCAAGACGTTTATCAAATGGCGCGAGCTCGCGCAGGGTGATGGCGACGGTTTTCTGTTTCTCCGCCACGTCGAGCCAGTGCTGTACCGCGTAGCTCGGCTGGAAATTATCGACCTGGTGATCCACCAGCCAGGCGGTGTCCACGCCGTGCTCAACTTTTGACGTGTCGATCTCGCTACGCTTCATCAGGTCCAGGCTCACGGACTCGCGCAGGATCAGCGCGTCGCAATGACCAAACACGTAGTTCGCCAGCTGGTTAAACTGCGGATCCTGGAAGGGCCCGACGCTGTGGCCGATCATAAACAGCGGCTTTTTCGCCATAAAGGTACAGAGCGCATGCTCAAACTGCGGCACACCGTAAAGATCGACGAAGAACGAACCGCCGACCTGAATAATGGCGTCATAGCCGGAGAGCAGACGGACAAAATCCGTAAAGCCCTGGGCAATGGCGATATTGCGCAGCTTGCCGGTGTCGGTCACGCGGGAAAGCAGCACCTGATGCTGGTAGCGACGGCGCAGGACTTTCTTCACGCGCCCCATCACGCCCGCGGCGTTGTTGTGCTGTTTCATCTGGCTGTAGAGCGGGTCGCCCATTACCGGGCGGTTCAGTAACCAGGATGAGCTGACCGGATAACGGCTCATCACATCCACTTCTGTCTCAGGCTCAAGGGTGTTAATTGCATCCAATAAACCGCGCAGGATGGCGCTGTCGCCACGGTTGCCGCAGGTATGGTTGCCAAGAATAAGTAATTTCATAATGGCCTCTTAAAATTAGCCTGCGCGAAGCAGCGTTTTCATTTTTTCGTTACGGCAAAGCTGGCGCTTCATCTCAACCACCAGCGCATTACGCGACAGCACAATCATCACGCAGAACGCCAGTGCGCCCGAGGCGACCTGTACCGCCAGCAGCGCCGCCAGCGGCAGATGACCGCTGAGCACCACGCCCAGGCCATAGCTGACCGCAAGCGTAGGTAAGGAGAGATAAAACGGCAGCCACAGGCTCAGGATGTACTGACGGTAGCTGGAGCCCAGCACCGGCTTGATCATCACGAAGTAGCTCAGCACGGTGTTGATAATTTGTACCAGCAGGAACCCGAGCGTAACGCCGATAGCGCCCACCATGTGTCCACCCACGATGATTGCCGGAATAAACAGGAAGGTTTTAAACACGTTGAACTTAAAGCTGATATCCACGCGCGCTTTTGCCATCAGCAGGGAACCAATCGGATTTCCCACGGATCGCAGTAGCCCTACCACACACAGCAGCTGCAGGATCGGGATGATGCCGTTCCACTTCTCACCAAACACCAGCGGCACGAAGTTGCTGGAGACCACCATCAGCCCCAGCAGCACCGGGAAGTTAATAATCCCCACTACGGAAAGCAGCTTGTAGAAGTTAACGCGCAGCTTTTCGGTGTCGTCCTGAATCTTGGCAAACGCCGGGAACAGCACGCGGGTGATAATCGGGTTCAGCTTCATCGGCGGTACGACCGCGACGTTGTAGGCCAGGTTGTAGCCCCCCGCCACGCTCGCGCCCAGAATACGCGCCAGCACCAGCGTCGAAAGGTTGGTATTGACGTAGTTGATAATGCTGTCCGCCGTCAGCCACGCGCCAAAGCGCAGGTTGGACGAGACGGAAGCGAGAGAGAAATGCAGCCCCGGACGGTAAATCTTGCGGCCAAAGTAACCGAACAGCAGCGTACGCACGGCAGAGTTAACCAGGTAACCGAGGATGGCGGTCATCGCCAGCGGCCAGAAATGGGCGCTCACCACGGTGAAGGTAAAGCCCGCCAGCACGGCACTTGTTTCAATCATGCCGATCTTGTTGAACTCCAGCTCTTTTTGCATCAGCGCGCGGAACTGCTGCCCGTGTGGGATCACCACAAAAGCAAACGACAGCGTACGCATCAGCGGAGCCAGATCCGGGTTGTGCAGCACGCGGGCGATGGTGTCGCTCAGCAGGAACACCAGTACGAACACGAAGATCCCCAGCCCAACGTTCAGCCAGTAGAGCGTGGTCAGCTCCAGATGGCTGATCTCTTTGCGCTGGATAATCGAGTTGGCGATACCGAAGTCAGACAGCGTATCGGCCAGCGCGATAATCACCAGCGAGACGGTCAGCAGGCCGAACTGGTGGTTATCGATAATGCGCGCCAGCACCGTCATCTGCACCAGCCCAAGGCCGATGATGACGATGGTGGCCATGGCCGACCACTTGGCGCCGCTGATGGTTTTTTCACGTAAGCTCATCTTAGTACGCCGCTTTGTTCACGAAACCTTTGAAGATGGTCAGAAAAACAATCTTGATATCGAACCAGAGGCTCCACTCACGGATGTACTCCAGATCGAACTCAATGCGTTTTTCCATTTTTTCCAGCGTGTCGGTCTCGCCGCGCCAGCCGTTGATCTGCGCCCAGCCGGTGATGCCTGGCTTCACCTTATGGCGCAGCATGTAGCCTTCAATCAGTGAACGGTACTGCTCGTTATGGGCTACCGCGTGAGGACGCGGGCCAACAATCGACATGCCGCCGGTGAAGACGTTAATGAACTGCGGCAGCTCGTCCAGCGAGGTCCGGCGCAGGAAGTTCCCCACGCGGGTCACGCGCGGATCGTTCTGCGTCGCCTGGGTCACCACCTTGTCGTTTTCCATCACCTTCATGGAGCGGAATTTCCACACCATGATCGGCTTGCCGTCCATGCCGTATCGTGTCTGGCGGAAGATAATCGGCCCGGGTGAACTGATTTTCACCGCCAGCGCAATGCAGCACAGTACAGGCGAAATCAGCAGCAGGATCAGCGAAGAGAGAACAATATCTTCCACGCGCTTGAGCACGCGGTTAATACCGGACAGCGGCGTATCGTACAGCGGCACAACCGGCACGCCGTTCACTTCTTCAATGCGAGAATGGAGGATGTTGAAGGTAAAGACATCCGGGATCAGGATCACCGAACAGGTGGTATCCGCCAGCTCGCGCATCAGTTTCTTAATGCGGGATTCGTCTTTCATCTGCATGGCGATATAGACGTTGTGGATCTTCCCTGCTTTCGCGTCGTCGATAAGCTGCTCGTAGTTGCCAGCCCACTCAGACGGGACGCCGCCCGGCTTCGCGTCGTGGTAGATCCCCACCACTTCAAAACCTAACCACGGCTCTTTGCGGAAGCTGTCGAGCAGCACCTGGCCGACGGGCAAATCCCCTGCTACGGCCACATAGCGTCTGTTGTAACCCCGATTGCGCAGCCAGCCCGCACCGAAGCGGATCAGCGAACGGCACACCACCATGCCCACGCTGGTCAACAGGTACCAGCAGAGATAGGTCACGAGGCGGTTATCAAAATCATGGCTGAATGCCACCAGCCCGGCGCTGAAAATCAGGCTTAAGGTCCAGTTTTGCAGCAACAACATCAGCTCGGTGGTGATTTTCACCCCACGCCACGAGCGGTAAAAATCGGTCATCCCGCCGATCATCTGAAACACGACCAGCGCAATCAATGCCATCAGCAGATGCATATATAAGAACGGTTGCCCGCTAATCCGACACACCGCCCACAATCCGCCGACCATGATGGTGATATCAGAAAAACGCTGCACCATAGAGATTAACGATGCATTCGTTCTCGCTCGTTCGCGTTTTTTTAGATTCGTCATCGTTGTTCCTGTATTCGGTTCCCCCTCCCACCGGAAGGGGCAAATATTACTGATTCAACAGCGCCAGAATGTCCTTCGTTCGTGCTTCCATCAGCGCCGTGTCGGCACGGGATTCCACGTTCAGGCGCACCACCGGCTCGGTATTGGACGAGCGCAGGTTGAAACGCCACTGCGGGAACGCCATGCTGATGCCGTCGGTACGGTCAATTTCCAGCGCGTGGATGGCAAAGTGCTGTTCCACGCGGGCAATCGCGTCGGCAGGCTGCGCCAGCTTGCTGTTGATCTCACCGCTCGCCGGGAAAGCCGCCATGCGGTCACGCACTAGCTCGCCCAGGGTCTGCCCTTTCAGGCACAGCAGCTCGGTCACCAGCAGCCACGGGATCATCCCGCTGTCGCAGTAGGCAAAATCACGGAAGTAGTGGTGAGCGCTCATCTCGCCGCCGTAAATGGCGTCTTCTTCACGCATGCGCTCTTTAATGAAGGCGTGGCCGGTTTTGGACATCACCGGCGTGCCGCCCGCCGCGGAGACCACATCGACGGTGTTCCAGGAGAGGCGCGGATCGTGAATGATCTTCGCCCCCGGGTTTTTCTCGAGGAAGGCTTCCGCCAGCAGGCCGACGATGTAGTAGCCCTCGATGAACTGCCCTTTTTCGTCGAACAGGAAGCAGCGGTCGAAGTCACCGTCAAAGGCGATCCCCATATCGGCACCGTGCTCAATCACCGCGTTACGGGTGTCGTCGCGGCACTCCGGCAGCAGCGGGTTAGGAATACCGTTCGGGAAGTTGCCGTCCGGGGTGTTATGCACTTTGATGAAGGTGACCGGCACGTTCAGCGCCTTAAAGCGGGCCTCCAGGGCATCCACCACCGGACCGGCCGCGCCGTTACCGGAGTTGATGACCAGCTTCAGCGGCTTCAGGTTTGCCACGTTGATGTAGCCCAGCAGGTGGTCGATGTACTCTTTTTGCAAATTGATCTGCTTGTAGCTGCCGCGCTTCGCGTCATTCACCGGCGGGAAGTCGTTGGCTTCGGCCAGACGCTGCACGTCGCGCAGGCCGGTATCGCCACTGATCGGACGCGCGCCCTTGCGCACCAGCTTCATGCCGTTGTAGTCCATCGGGTTGTGGCTGGCGGTCACTTCAATACCGCCGTCCACGCCCAGGTGGAAGGTGGCAAAATAGATCTCTTCTGTACCGGAAAGGCCGATATCCAGCACGTCCACGCCCGCATCCTGCAGCCCTTTCGCCAGGGCCAGCTTCAGGGACTCGCTGGTCAGGCGCACGTCGCCGCCCAACACGATAGTTTGCGGCTTTAAATATTCGCCGTACGCGCGGCCAATGCGCCACGCAATGTCTTCATTCAGCTCTTCGCCCAGCTTGCCGCGAATATCGTAGGCTTTAAAACAGGTTAACTTTTCCATGATGACCCCTTTTTCAGGCAACAGTTGGCCCTGACCAATTAATGGCCAAATTCTTTTTTTTCATTCGTAGGCCCGGTTAGCGCAGCGCCACCGGGCAGGAAGCAGAGGCGCTACACCCGTCCGTAACGATCCTGGAAGCGAACGATATCGTCCTCCTCCAGATACGAACCGGAGCGCACTTCAATTAAGTCGAGCGGAATTTTCCCCGGGTTCTCCAGACAGTGCGTGGCCCCCAGCGGAATGTAGATGGATTCGTTTTCGCCCAGCAGTTTGATTTCGCCGTCGATGGTGACTTTTGCGGTTCCCGCCACCACCACCCAGTGCTCGGCGCGATGGTGGTGCATCTGTACGGACAGCCCTTCACCCGGCTTCACGGTAATACGCTTCACCTGATAGCGGTCGCCGGAGTCGATGGAGTCATACTTGCCCCACGGACGGTAGACTTCGCGGTGAATGTGGTGCTCGTGACGACCATCGGCCTTGATTTGTTCAACCACTTTTTTAACGTCCTGCACGGCGTTACGGTCGGCAATCAGCACCGCATCTTTGGTCTGCACGACCACCAGATCCTTCACCCCAACCGTGGTGACCAGGCCGGATTCGGCATAAACATAGCTGTTTTCCGTTTTGTGGCTAATCACATCACCGTGATGGACGTTACCCTCCGGGGTATGCGCGCTGATCTCCCACAGGGATGACCAGGACCCCACATCGCTCCAGCCCGCGTCCATCGGAACCACGACGGCATCCGCCGTGCGCTCCATGACCGCATAGTCAATGGACTCCTCCGGGCAGGCGAGGAAAGATTGCTCATCCACTCGAATAAAGTCGAGGTCAGGATCGACCACCGCCATCGCTTTCTCGCAGGCGCTCAGGATGTCCGGACGGTATTTTTCCAGCTCTTCCAGGTAGCGTCCGGCGCGGAACAGGAACATGCCGCTGTTCCAGTAATATTCCCCGCTGGCCACGTAGGCCTGCGCGGTTTCCAGATTCGGTTTCTCGACGAACTGCGCCACGTCAAACGCCACGCTGTCGCCTTCGCCCGGTGTTACGCTGCCGCGACGGATGTAGCCATAGCCGGTTTCCGGCAGGTCCGGCACGATGCCGAAGGTCACCAGCTTGCCGCTTTCCGCGTAAGGAATGGCCGCACGGACCGCGTCGCGAAACGCCTCTTCCTGCTGAATGACGTGGTCAGCCGCCAGTACCAGCATCAGCGGGTCGCAGTTCGGGCTGCTGCGTTTTGCCGCCAGCGCCGCCAGGGCGATCGCAGGGGCAGTGTTACGACCGGCAGGCTCCAGAATGATGTTTTCTGTGAGTTTGTTCAGCTGGCGCAGCTGCTCGGCAACGATAAAACGGTGCTGTTCGTTACAAATAACGACCGGACTTTCACACTCCACGCCGTGCAGACGGTTGACCGTCGTTTGCAGCATGGTGAGGTCCCCTTTCAGGCAGAGGAACTGTTTTGGATAGAGCACGCGGGACAGCGGCCACAACCGGCTACCAGAGCCACCTGCCATCACAACCGGATACAACGTGGTTTGACTCATGATTTATCCCCGTATATCTGCAATAAATTGGCTCAGCACGTTCTCTTTTTCGAGCGTGCGTTCGGCATATTCACGTGCCACCGTGTTCTCTTTTGGCATGGCGAGTGCCTGCTCAATACCTGCTACCAGCGCGGGAACGGATTCTGGCTCCACGCAAACGGCAATGCCGGGATAGCTGTTACACAGCTGGCCTAATTCTGTTTCGGCTTCTGCCGTAATCACCGCGTTGCCGCCCACCGCCAGAATGTTGGTCAGCTTGGACGGCAGCACCGCGTCCGCCGCGCCGCGCTTTTGCACGACCAGATGGCAGTCGCCCATCTTCAGCAGGGCAGGTAGCGCCTCGTAAGACTGAAGCGGGAAAAATTTAACGTTGGTCAGGCCGCGTTCGAGGGCCATTTTTTCCAGCCGCGCTTTTCCACCGCCCTGCCCGACAATCACAAACGTCCACGGATGTTCGCTAAGCTGCTGCGCCGCTTCAATGACGCTCTCCAGCCCCTGCTTTTCGCCGATGTTGCCCGAGTAAAGAATGATTTTTTGGTCTTCAGGCAATCCGAGCTGCGCGCGGAGCGCATGAGCGTCTTGCTCTGTCACATCGCGGAAACGCGCCACTTCGGACCAGTTCGGGAAGAAAATGACTCTCTCCGCCGGGACGCCCTTCTCCTGCGCCTTGTTCATCATCGAGCGCGAGATGGTCGAGACGTAATCCACGTTGTGCAGCCCGCTGCGCTCAAAGGCGCTGGCGAACTTCGCCACCTTGCCGCCCTTGCCCTTGCCCGCCATTCCCAGGCCGAGCATGGCGTCCACTTCATAATCCTGAATGTGCAGCAGGGTGCGCGCGCCGGAAAGTTTGCCCAGCAGGCGCATGCCCGGCGTGCAAAACAGCGTCGGCACCACGCCGATAATGCGATCCGGCTTCCAGCGACGCTGCGCCATCAGCGGGAAAAAACTGCTCAGGGCAAAGCTGCCCAGATGAATTAAACGTTTCAGCGTCGAAGGCTGTTTTGGCACGTAGAGCGGGCAGCGCCACACGGTCGCTGCACCCTCTTCGCGGCGGTAGCGCCAGCTTGAGTAGCGCTCGCCCACCTTCCACTCCGGGTAGTACGGCGGCGCGGTAATGACCCGCACATCATGTCCCTGGCTCGCCATCCACTCGACCATCTCGCCGGTGTATTTCCCGATGCCGGTTAATTCCGGCGAATAGTTAATGCCATACACAAGGATCTTCATAAACCCGGCACCTCGGCCTGACGTTCTGCGAGGAAGTACGCTCGACTGTTATCGTGAACGTTATCGCTCGCCAGCAGCGCCGCTGGCGTCTGCCAGCGGTAGTCGTCATGCTGAGAATCAGGCAGATGCAGATCTGCCTCACTCACCTTCAGGCGGAACCCCAGCACGATGTAGTGCGTGGAGAACCCGGTGCCTGAAAAGTTATCGTCATAGAAGTGCTGCCAGACCCCGTAAAACTGGCCTGCCGCCATCGGCAGTTGCAGGCCCAGCTCCGCCAGAGTGAGACGCTCAAACGCATCGGTCAGCGTCTCATCCTTCTGCACGCGCCCGCCGGGCACGAACCAAAAGCCCTGTGCAGGACGATTGGTTCGTTTCCCCAGCAAGAACTCGCCGCGTTCGTTCTCCACGATCAAATCGATTGAGATCAGCGGAGTAGAACGCACTACCGTGGCAAAATCTTCCTGACTTAAAAACATCATTACCCCCGGAAGCGGTGCTGGTTTTCCAGGAACCACTGGTAGGTGCTGGCCAGCCCCTGCTCCAGTGACACCTCGTGATACCAGCCCAGCTGATGCAGGCGAGTCACGTCCAGCAGTTTGCGCGGCGTGCCATCCGGTTTGGTGGCGTCAAACACCACGCGGCCTTTGTAGCCCACCACCTGCGCGATAGTCTGCGCCAGCTCGCGGATGGTGCAGTCAACGCCGGTACCGACGTTGATGTGCGACAGCATTGGTTCGGTGTTCTCCTGCCACACCTCGCGATCCAGCTCCATTACGTGAATGCTGGCCGCAGCCATGTCGTCCACATGCAGGAACTCACGCATTGGCGTACCGCTCCCCCACACCACTACATCCGGCGCGTTCTCGGCGGTCGCCTCGTGGAAGCGGCGCAGCAGCGCCGGGATCACGTGCGAATTGCTCGGGTGGAAGTTGTCGTGCGGTCCGTACAGGTTGGTCGGCATCACCGAGCGATAGTCACGGTTGTACTGACGGTTGTAGGACTCACACAGCTTGATCCCGGCAATTTTGGCAATCGCGTACGGCTCGTTGGTCGCTTCCAGCGTGCCCTGCAGCAGTTCGCTTTCGGCGATCGGCTGCTTCGCCATTTTCGGGTAAATACAGGATGAACCGAGGAACAGCAGCTTATTCACGTTGTGCAGGTGCGCCGCGTGAATGATGTTGCTCTCGATCATCATGTTCTCGTAGATGAAATCTGCCGGGTAGGTGTTGTTGGCAACAATGCCGCCCACTTTCGCCGCCGCCAGATACACCTGGTCAATACGTTCGTTGGCAAAGAAATCCTGCACCGCTTTGCTGTCGAGCAGATTCAGCTCGTCGCGCGTGCGGACAATCACCTCTGCGTCACCACGCTGTTCCAGCTGGCGAACAATCGCGGAACCCACCATTCCGCGATGACCGGCGACAAAAATACGTTGTTTTGTCATTCTTAGGACTCCAGCGCGATGGCAACCTCGTAGCCATGAGACTTGAGCAGGGAGTGTTTTTTCGCTGCTTCAAGATCTTTGGCCACCATCTCGGAAACCATCTCCTGCAGAGTGGTCTCTGGTTTCCAGCCCAGGGTTTCGTGCGCTTTGGTTGGGTCGCCCAGCAGGGTTTCCACTTCAGCAGGACGGAAGTAGCGTGGGTCAACCTGAACGATAACGTCGCCCGGCTTCACGCCCGGTGCGTCGTGACCCGTCACGGAAACCACAATGCCCTTCTCTTCCACGCCGGTACCTTCGAAGCGCAGTTTGATGCCCAGCTGCGCGGCAGCCATTTCAACGAACTGACGCACGGAATACTGCACGCCGGTCGCGATCACGAAGTCTTCTGGTTTGTCCTGCTGCAGCATCATCCACTGCATTTTCACGTAGTCTTTCGCATGGCCCCAGTCACGCAGGGAGTCCATGTTGCCGAGGTGCAGGCAAGATTCCAGACCCTGAGCGATGTTGGCGATCGCGCGGGTGATTTTACGGGTCACGAAGGTTTCGCCGCGACGCGGGGATTCGTGGTTGAACAGAATGCCGTTACAGGCGTACATGCCGTAGGATTCACGGTAGTTTACGGTGATCCAGTAGGCGTACAGTTTAGCGACCGCATACGGAGAGCGCGGGTAGAACGGCGTGGTCTCTTTCTGTGGAATTTCCTGCACCAGGCCGTACAGCTCGGAAGTGGACGCCTGGTAGAAACGGGTTTTCTTCTCGAGGCCCAGGAAGCGAATGGCTTCCAGCAGACGCAGGGTGCCCATGGCGTCAACGTCGGCGGTGTATTCCGGGGATTCGAAGGAGACCGCAACGTGGCTCATCGCGCCCAGGTTGTACACTTCATCCGGCTGCACTTCCTGCAGGATGCGGGTCAGGTTTGAGGAATCGGTCAGATCGCCGTAATGCAGATGGAATTTCGGGTTCGCGGAGTGAGGATCCTGGTAGATATGGTCAACACGCTCGGTGTTGAACGAAGAGGCACGACGTTTAATACCGTGTACTTCATACCCTTTTTCCAGCAGCAGTTCTGCCAGGTAAGAACCATCTTGTCCGGTAACGCCGGTGATGAGAGCGACTTTAGACATGTTTATATTCCTCTGTACTTATCAAAGTTTTTCAGTTTCAACGCGTTCGCGTATCACCACTGCGGGGTTGCCACGGCAAATTGTATTTGCCGGTAGCGATTTAAAAACGCTGCTGCGGGCACCGACTACCGTGCCATCGCCAACAGAAACACCAGGTGCAACAAAGACATCTGTTGCCAGCCAGCATTTTTCACCAATCACAATTGGCGAAGCGGTAATATCAAAATGCTGACTCATAAAATCATGGCTGCCGGTGCACAAATAACACTTCTGCGATACCACCGAATTTGCGCCAATCGTAATCTCGCCCAGGGTATATAACACCGCGTCATCCCCTACCCAGGCGTAATCCCCAAGCGTTAATTTCCAGGGATAGGTAATTTTCACCGAGGGGCGAATTACTACGTTTTTTCCGATTTTTGCGCCAAAGAGACGCAATAAAAAAGCTCGCCAGCGGTACAGTATTTGCGGAGACCAGGCAAATAATGTCGCCTGAACCGCCCACCACAACTGCACCTTAATACCGTTCCCGCCCCGAAAGCCTTTCGGCACGGAGAATCCGTTAAGTTCCTGCATTAGGCTTCCTTATATTTCAGGCTTTGTTATATAAGGCTTTCGCTTTACCTGTCGTTTTCAGGCGTAAAAAATAAGACAATTCCGCCCAGAACCCCGGCACACGTAATATTTTACGCTGCACGTTTTTTGCATCCTGGCACAATTCCAGATTATTTGAAGTTGACACACCGCCCATGGAAAATTCAGATACCAGCCCTTTAATTCGACGGAATGGATAACCTGATTTGTACAAGCTGGCAGTCAGTGCATAATCTGAAGACACTTTATACTGCAAATCGTAAGGCTGTTTTTTCAGACCCTCGACCGGGAAGAAAATGGCCTGATGGCTTGCCGGCAGGCTGTGGTAGATATACCAGCCCGGCTTGGCGCTGCGCAGCACTTTATTTCCGTCACCAAAATCGAGCAGGGCATCGCCGATATACAAGGCGTCCTCTTTCTGGCGGGCGAGCTGACGGGCAAACAGGGCCACGTCGTCATGGAACACATCGCCAGAATTCAGGAAGATGGCGTAACGCCCCTGCGCCATCGCGATGCCTTTATTCATCGCGTCGTAAATGCCTTTATCTTTCTCGCTGATGTAACGTAAGTTGAACTCACCGTTGAGTTTTTCCAGAAACTCAGCCGTACCGTCGTTCGAACCGCCATCAACCACGATCCACTCAAAGGTGAGGCTCGGATCGCGCGCCAGGTTGCGCAGCGAGCGCCAGGTTTTTACCACCCCTTCGTAGTTACGAAAGGCGACAGTAATGACGCTAAGAAACATAAATCACCTCATTTCGTCATACGCGCGTAATATTGAGCGCTTTGCGCAAAATAAACGGGCAGACAATCAAGAAAGCATATTCCGGGCTAAATATTGACCCCGTAAAGAACAACGACACTGGCGTAAAAAGATAAAGCTGCACGCGAAAGTTTTGGTTATCACCAAACGCGTTAATCATCATTTTAAAAACTTTAAACAGATACCAGATCGTCAACAGTACGGCGAACCACGAAAAATAAATAATTAACAGATACAGACCATTGTCTATGGTTTTACCGACATCCGCACCGTTAAAGATTCCGAATGATGCAACATATTCGTAAAGTGAGCCGAATCTTACTACCCCATCAATATGGGTTAAGGAATAACCCACCATCACCAGTGGCCCGATGATACGATAATAGGACGAAGACCCTTCCGTTCCCAAATCTCCCAGACGTTCTGAGATGTACGGGAAGGCAAATATCACGCCAACCATAAATACCGTCAGGGAGATAATCGCCAGCGGCAGTTTTTTCTTAATCGCATCTTTGTTCAGGTACTGGAATGCCCACTCCAGGAGGTAAAACAGGATAAATGTCATTACCCCTGAGAACGATCCAGACAGAACAATTCCTGCAAGAATCATAGCATCGGTTTTGGGGGTTTTGATACCAAACTGTTTGATGCTGAGCCAAATTGAGATTAACGCCAGAGCGAAAAACGCCGGTTCAAAATAGAGCGCAGTAGTACGCTTACCACCAAACTTAATGAAGTTCAGTACATAGCTGTTACTGTATATGAGATATTTCGAAATTATCTCCATCAAACTGCTGCCGCCGGTCAAAATAATTTGCGCCATTTCCATCGCGGCAAGCATAACAATGACCCCAACGACAATATAAAAGAACCTAAGGATTTTCTTATAATTGTGCGGGGAAATAGTTTTAAAGCGAATACTCCACACCATGCCAATAATGATAACGATATAAACAAACAGCATGGTTGAGGTGACGTATTTGCTGGCATCCAGCGACTGACCAAAGATGTAGTTAAACGCGGTCAGACCCACCCCGAGCCCTAACGCTATCATCAGCTTCTTGAGACTGATTTTCTCAACGTAGAGTAAAAGCAGAACAGGCAAGAAGGTGACGATGGTAATCGGGAAACTCTCCCCCAGCTGGGCAATCTTGACGTTGACCAGCAGGTAGATCAGCGGCAGCAGCAGATAACTACAGATTCTGATAGAACGAGACATACTCCTCCAGCATCTGTTGTCCACTGTAGGCCTTGCGGCTGCGGTTGCGGAACGATTCCAGGTCAGTGCCAAAAACGGCCTGCGCAATCGCGGCCTTCGGTAGTTGCACCAGCGGCAGCACCTCCTGCTCCGCGAAGGTTTTTCCGCCGGATTTCTCCAGTACTTCGCGCGCGGCGTCGCTGTGGGTGGCAATGACAGGCACGCCAATAGAGAGCGCTTCGCAGAGGATCAGCGGATAGTTGTCCACGCGGGAGCTGAACACCAGCGCATCCATACCGTTCAGGGCGCTCATCAGCTTGCGCTTGTCGGTTTCAAATCCGTGGTTCACCACGTTCGCCCCTTCAAACGGGGAAAACTTGCCGAAGGTGTGCAGTTCAACCTTGTCGCCGAGCGCCATGATGTCGCGCACCAGCTGCTGGTTGGTTTTGCCGTCGTAGCGCAGGTCATGCGCAACAATGGCAATTTTCGGTTTGCCCGGCGTTTCGGCTACGGGCGTCAGTTCCGCCAGGATCTCTTCCGTTGCCACGTCGATGCCGTTGTTGATGATCTTACAGCGCCCTGCCCCGTACAGGCTGTTGAAGGCATCCGCCACGTGCTGGCTTGGGGAAATAAAGGTGCAGCCGAGCGAGAGCATATCGCGGAACAGCTGACGCTTGCCCTCAACCAGCTGATGCGCGCGATCCACCTTCACCGGCGGGTAATTGCTCAGCGTCGGGCATTTCTGGCAGTTATCTTTCCAGCCTTCGCAGCCGTCGGTAAAGGCGCAGCGTCCGGTCACGCTCCAGTGATCGTGCAGCGTCCAGACGAATCGGGTGTCCGGCTTGTGCGCTTTCACCTTCTCACAAAACGCCACCACCTCTTCCAGATTCAGCCAGTAGCTGTGCAAAACGTGAAAATGCAGCACAACCGGACCGGTCGTGCGCGTCACGGTGCGGTAAAGGTTGTTCAGGTTGCCAAACAGATCGCGGTTAAACAGGCGGAACAGCGCAATGTTGGCAATGGAGGTCAGACGCGGGGTCTGCTTCAGCACCTGAGGATAGTTATCATGGCTAACGCTTTTTTTGCCGCCTTTGCCGTAGCCGTAAACAAAACGCGACTGTAATCCTTTTTGCAGCGCGCGCTGGTGCAGATCCAGCGCCACGCCAGCCGCCCCGCCTTCTGCGAGGCGTACGTTAAATTGCAGAATGTTCATTTAATCACCTTCACGCGGGCTTTCTCTCCCACCACCAGCGCGTTATCCGGAATGCTGTCCAGCACCACGCTACCTGCGCCAATCGTGACGTTGTTGCCGATCGTGATGTCACCGATGATCACCACGTTGGCGCCCAGCTCGACGTTATTGCCAATCACCGGACAGGCCAGGCTTTCTGGCCCACGGTTGCCGATGGTGACCGCGTGGCGAATAGTGAAATCATCCCCCGCCACGACGAACTTATTGATCACCACGGCATACCCGTGGTGGATGGTGAAGCGTCGGCCAATGGTGGCAGCGGCCTGAATTTCATAGCCAAAAAAGCATTCAGTAATGATGCGATACAGCACCAGAACGGGTGCCGCCCAGATATTGTTTAAAACGTTTTTCTTACGCCACACCGAGCAAAAGTGCGCGATGCGGTACGCCAGAACCATGCAGCACGGGCGCAGGCTCCAGCTGTTAGCGCGGCAATCTTCCAGAAACATTATTTCCCCCGAAGCCCGTCGGCCAGACGCTTGCCGTTACGCACGGAAAGCAGCGTCAGCAGCGTGCGCCAGTTCATGCGCTTGTTGCGGATCTGATACAGGGTAAAGAGCTGATACTTCCGGCTGGCACGGTCAAACTTGTTCTTGTGCTTGCGGTAGAAGTGGAAGTAGCCCGAGAATTTCTTCGGTGACGAGGTGATTTGCATCTCCCCGTGGTTGATGTGCAGGATCTGCGTGGCCTCTTCCACCTTCCACGGCTCGCCGTACTCCACCACCATCCGCAGGAAGATGTCGTAATCCTGCGCGGCCTTCAGCTCGGTATCGAACAGGCACTCTTTGAAGCGCCATGCCCAGGTGAAGACCTGATTACCGATAATGTTGCGCTTGTAGAACAGGCGGCGGGAATACGGTGATTTCGGGTACAGCGGCAGGCTGGCCGGCTGCGAGTACACTTCCCCCTGGCAAACGTAGTCGTTGGCATACAGGAACGCGTGCGTCCCCAGCTGCGCTTTGTGAGAGAGGAAGATGGACAGACGGTTTGGCGTCCATTCGTCATCGTCGTCAATCCCGGTCAGATACTGCCCTTTCGCCTGCATAATCGCCTGATTACGCACCGCACATGCGCCGGAGTTAATGGCGTTATGCGTATAGACCACCCGCGGGTCGTTGAGGTCAGTCACAAACTTTTGCAGCTGTTCATACGAGGAAGAGCAGTCATCGACGATGATCAGCTCCCAGTTATCGTAATCCTGTCGCAGGACGGATTTGATTGCGCGGATCGCCAGCTGCTGACGATTCCATGTCGGCATATAGATTGAAACTAAAGGGCGTTGTGTGGTCATGGTCTTCCCCTTATCCCTCACCCCGCCCCTCTCCCGGAGGGAGAGGGAGAAAAGCTGCTCTCCCTCAGAGGAGAGGGTTAGGGTGAGGGGGATTTTTATTTACTGTCAGATTTATATTCGTACTCGTAATACCCGTAATCCTGGTATCCGGTCGCGCGGCGGAAGATGGAGTTCAGGATCACCCCTTTCACCTCAATACCGTTCTGCTCGAAGCGGCTCAGGCTGGTCTCGACTTCCTTCAGCGTGTTCACCGCGTAGCGCGCCACCATCAGCGTAGTGCCTGCATGACGGCCCACCACGGCGGCATCGGTCACGGCCAGAATTGGCGGCGTATCGATCAGCACCAGGTCGTAATGCTTACTCGCCCACTCCACCAGCTCGGTGAAGCGTTCGCTCATCAGCAGCTCGGACGGGTTCGGCGGCACCTGACCACGCGGGATCAGGTCAAATTTCGGGATAGAGGTCGGCTTCGCGCTCTCGCTAATCTCCCCTTTGCCGAGCAGGATTTCCGACAGGCCGTTAACGTTGTTGGTGCCCAGCAGCTCATGGGTGTAGCCCTTACGCATATCGCAGTCGATCAGCAGCACGCGCTTGTTGGTCTGGCTTACCACCGCCGCCAGGTTGGCACAGACGAAGGTTTTACCGATTGATGGGCTAACGCCGGTCATCATCAGGACGTTGTTTTTCGCCTGCATCATGGCGAAGTGAAGGCTGGTACGCAGGCTGCGCACTGCTTCAATCGCCAGGTCAGTCGGGTTACCCACGGCCAGCAGCTGGCTCTGTTTGTAACGCTTAACCCCTTTGATGGTTTTGACGCTGTCACGCGATTTTTGCCATTCGGAAAGCGGGATGCTGGCGTACACGTTGATGCCGTGCTCTTCCAGCACCTGCGGACTTTCGATACCGCGGTTGAACAGCGAGCGCAGCAGCACACCCACGATGGAGAGCATCAGGCCGAGAATAATGCTGCCGAGAATAATCAGCGCTTTCTTCGGCTTCAGCACGCCGGGCTGGGTGATGGCAGGGTCGACGATACGCACATCACCTACCGTACTGGCTTCGGTGATCTTCAGCTCCTGCTGTTTGTTCAGCAATTGCATATAGACCTGCTGACCGGATTCCACATCACGGGTCAGACGCACAATTTCCTGTTGCGTCTTCGGCATGGCGGTCACGCGGTTGTTCAGCTTGGCCTTCTCTTCTTCCAGCGTCTGGCGTTTTTCCAGAAGCGTGCGGTAGGCCGGGTGGCGTTTGGTGTAGAGCTTGGAGATTTCCGCCTCTTTGAAGGTCAGTTCATTGAGCTGCGCATCAATGTTCACCATCGAATCAAGAACGGATTTCGCTTCCAGCGGCAGGTCAACGGAGTCTTTGTCCTGACGATAGGCATTCAGCTTGTTCTCTGCGGCATCCAGACGAGAACGCACTTCCGGCAGCTGTTTGGCGAGGAAGGCCAGGCTTTTTGCAGCTTCCGCAGATTTACGCTCGACGTTCTGCTCAAGGTAGTTGCGGGTAATGCTGTTCAGGATATCGCGGATTTTGTCCTTATCTTCACCGGTGAAAGTCATGCTCAGGACGCCGGTGTCCTTCCCATTTTCGGTGACGGTGAGGTTGTTTTGCAGGTTATTGATCATCCCCAGCGTGGAGAATTTGGTGACGGTAAACTCCCCCCCTTCCTGGGCGTGGATTGCACTCACCATCATGCTGACGCCGTCTTTGGTCAACATCTGCCCCACTTCACCGCGCGCGCTAAGGCCCGCGTCGCTGGTCAGCTGGTACTGCTTCGGACCCAGCACCGTCAGGGTAAAGGTCTGATCGCCCGCCCCTTTTGGCAGCACGAAGTCCGTCACTTTGACAGTGTCATTGCTGCGCCCCATCAGGCGATCCCAGCCCGCCCCGAATATCGGGAAGGTGTTTTTGGTGACGGAGATATCCAGCCCGAGGTCGTGCACCGTTTTGCCCAGTACCAGACGCGACTGGATCAGCTGAATTTCAGCGTCAGATGCGGGCGGTTTGTTCGCCAGCGCAGAGCCGATATCCTGTACCAGCGAGTTACCGGTGTTCTGTTCAATTTGCACCAGCGCGTCAGCGCTGTAGATAGGCGTCGCGAACAGCGTATAAACGATAGCCGCCACGGCAAACACGGCGGTGATCCCTATCACCCACCACTTCGCTTCAACAACGGTGCCGACCAGGCGACCAATATCGATTTCATCACTGCCCGAAGTCGGGGCGGCAGAAGGTTTTGTTTTTTCTGTCATTGTTATCCCTGCTGAGCTTTCAGTGCCTGCGCCCACTGACGGGCAGACTGGTCAAGTAAGGTATATACCGCCTCAAATGCCTCACGGCTCTTGCGATACGGATCGGGGATTTCACGCTCGCCATCCCAGTGACCAAACAGCATCACCTTGCCGCGCATCTCCGGTGCGATCTCGCACAGCGCGTGAATGTGGCGTCTTTCCATCGTGAGGATCAGGTCATATTCCCGGCACATCCGGCCTGAGACCTGACGGGCAACATGCCCGTCAAGGGAGAGGTTATGAGCCTGCGCAACGCTCGTCGCACGCTCGTCGGCCCCTTTGCCAACCAGCGCGCCAAGCCCTGCGGACTCCACCGTTAACGCTGGCTCGTACTGCTTCAGCAGCCGCTCAGCCGTGGGGGAACGGCAAATGTTCCCCACGCATACCACCAGAATTTTGTTAAACATCGCGGATTACCAGGTATGAATGTCGCGCGCCGTATCCGTCATGTAGCGAACGCCACTGATGGTTGGCAGCAACTGATTGATCAGGCGGTTCCAGCGAGCAACCGGCGCGGTGGTAACGTAGACCACATCGTATGGCTGGAGGCGGAACTCCGTTGCCATCACCAGCGACGTCGCGTCAGACATATCCAGCTGGTAGATGTTGGCAATCTTGCCCTTCGTGCCCTCGCCTTTCAGCGGACGGATAACGAAGATACCGCTGGCGTTCGACGAGGTCAGGTCGATGCCTTCCGCGTTGCCCAGCGCTTCGGTCAGGGTCATACCGCTGAAGTCCATCTTGAGGGTGCTCTGTTTCTTCACTTCACCCATCACGAACACTTTCAGATCGTCGTTGCGTGGCACATACAGAATGTCACCCGGATAGAGCAATCGGTTCTGCGTCAGGTCGCCATTCTGCATCAGCGCCTGCAGCGAAATGCGCTGCTCTTTTCCTTCGTGGGTCAGGACAACGTTGCGCCAGTCGGCGCCGTCGGTTAAGCCGCCTGCGGCGTTGATGGCATCCAGAACCGTCAGCGGGACGTTAGTGATGGCCTGCTGGCCGGATTTGTTCACCTGGCCGGAGATATAGGCTTTCTGCGAGCGGAAGGCGGCGATATTAACGTCCACCTGCGGGTCAGCGATGTACTGCGCTAAGCGGCCGGTAATATCACTACGGATCTCGGCCAGCGTCTTGCCAACCACATGCACTTTGCCTATGTACGGATAGAACATCGTGCCATCAGACTGAACCCAGTTACCGGTGTCGCTTGAGCTGCGGTACTGGCCCGCTGGGGTCGTCAGTTCCGGGTGGTCCCATACGGTCACGTTGATCACGTCACCCGGTCCTACGCGGTACTGGTAAGAGGCGATTTCCTGGTCCAGCGACATATTCGGCTGGGCAACATTGGGGCGCGGACGTAATTGTTCCACCAGACGTGGGGTCAATGGATAAACATTCACCATTTTGTCGAGGTCAAAATCGGCGTCCTGCTGTTTGATCACATCCTTGCCCATAGTTGACATATTGCTGCCGGGAAAGACCGTGCAACCACTCATCAAGGTCACAGACACCAATAATGGCATCAATTTCATTTTGGATTTCATCATTGATTATTTATCACTTTGGCAGAGTAATTATCCTGTGCAATTTAAATAAGCGCGGGTCGTTTTGGCATTCAGAATGCAGTTAAGCAATTAGAAATATAACTGGCATCAGTCCTAAAAAAAGCTTATTCATCCATTGGCTATTGACAGAATAATCGAGGCTGATTCACACGCTTTCAGGCACGCTACCGCCCTTGGCTTTCAGTTACCAATCCACTGACTAAACAATGTGTTATGGATAGACACCCTCTTAAACAAGGTCTTATGGAAATATTTCAGCCACGTTAAATAGCCCGTTGGCAATGAATTGCCACACCATAAGAACGAAACAAAAATAGCAACAAAGAAATTTAACATTTGATGCTGGGAGAATTGTTGCAGCTAACCTAATAGCAGGCAAGGAGACAACCCTCCTAATATCTGTTTTTAAGATTAATATTAAGAGCAAAGTTTTGAGGTTTTAGGATTTTCTTTATATTGACAAAATATGCATTAAAACCATTTATTGCGATATATCCTAAATGTGACCCAGTGTAATTAAATCTTCTCCATTACCTTATTTACACGGCTCATTTTTTCACTCGTTTTACCCTCTCTTCTATTAAGAGAAATCTCAGCCTGGCATTGCAATTTCGGTCAGCTTTATCCATGATCGAAGTGTGACATTGCTCATGTAACTGAAGGTATTGCTATTACTATGGAATGGATTGCCGATCCATCAATCTGGGCCGGGCTGGTTACGCTGGTCGTCATCGAATTAGTGCTCGGTATTGATAATCTGGTCTTTATCGCCATCCTCGCCGAAAAGCTGCCCCCTGCGCAGCGCGACCGTGCGCGCGTTACGGGTTTGCTGCTGGCGATGGTGATGCGTTTGCTGCTGCTGGCCTCAATCTCCTGGCTGGTTACCCTCACCACACCACTGTTTACGCTCTACGGCCTGAGCTTCAGCGCGCGTGACCTGATCATGCTCTTTGGCGGGTTGTTCCTTCTTTTCAAAGCCACGGTTGAACTCAATGAGCGGCTCGAAGGCAAAGACAGCGATAGCCCCACGCAGCGGCGCGGGGCGAAATTCTGGCCGGTGGTGGCACAGATTGTGGTACTCGACGCAGTTTTCTCCCTGGACTCCGTCATCACCGCCGTGGGCATGGTCGATCACCTCGCGGTGATGATGGCCGCCGTGATCATCGCCATCACGCTGATGGTAATGGCAAGTAAAGCGCTCACGCGGTTTGTGAACAGCCACCCGACCATCGTGATCCTGTGTCTGAGCTTCCTGCTGATGATTGGTTTCAGCCTGGTCGCCGACGGATTTGGTTTCCACATTCCTAAAGGCTATCTGTACGCGGCGATTGGCTTCTCGGTCATGATCGAATCGCTAAATCAGCTGGCAATCTTTAACCGTCGCCGCTTTCTCTCTGCAAATCAGACGCTGCGCCAGCGCACCGCCGATACGGTAATGCGCCTGCTGAGCGGGCGAAAAGAGGATGCCGAGCTGGATGCCGAATCCTCTGCGATGCTGGCCGATCACAGCGACGGGCAGATCTTCGATCCGCAGGAACGACGGATGATTGAGCGGGTGCTCAACCTGAACCAGCGCTCCGTCAGCAGCATCATGACCTCGCGTCACGATATCGAGCATATCGATTTGACGGCGCCGGAAGAGCAAATCCGCGCCTTGCTGGATAAAAACCAGCACACCCGGGTCGTGGTGACGGGCGGTGAAGAGGAAGAGGAGCTGCTGGGCGTGGTGCACGTCATTGACCTGCTACAGCAGCAACTGCACGGCGAGCCGCTTAATCTGCGCGTGCTGGTACGCCAGCCACTGGTGTTCCCGGAAGGACTGCCGTTGCTCTCTGCACTTGAGCAGTTCCGTAACGCGCGGACCCACTTCGCGTTTGTCGTTGATGAGTTTGGTTCTGTGGAAGGGCTGGTGACGCTCAGCGACGTTATGGAAACCATCGCCGGTAATCTGCCAAATGAGGTGGATGAAATCGATGCGCGCCATGACATTCAGAAAAATGCAGACGGTACGTGGACGGCCAACGGTCATATGCCGCTGGAAGACCTGGTGCAGTTTGTGCCGTTGCCGCTGGATGAGAAGCGTGAGTATCACACCATTGCGGGTCTGCTGATGGAGTATTTACAGCGTATCCCGCAGCCGGGGGAAGAGGTTCAGGTAGGTGACTATCTGCTGAAAACGCTGCAAATTGAAAACCATCGCGTGCAGAAAGTGCAGCTCATCCCACTGCGGGATGAGGAAGAAATGGATTTTGAGGTGTAGGTAAAAAAAACGGCAACCTGGCTGCCGTTTTAGGGTTTGCTCCCTCTCCCGTGGGAGAGGGCTGGGGTGAGGGCATCAGGCCGCACTGGCTGCCGGGTAAGGCGTAGCCGCCACCCGGCACCACTGACATCAAAGCTTATCTAACAGCTTCTTCACGTCCTTGCCGGTTTGGGAATCTTTATTGCGGTCCGCCCAGCTATTCAGCCGACGTTTTGCTTCGTCCTGCAGATGCTTACGCAAGATCTGATCGACCTGCAGGCTGTAATTCAGCGCCTGCCATTTACCGTAAACGTTCAGCGGGATCGGCGTCTCTTTCAGGAAATCGATAAGCTCGCCTTCGCCTTCCCATCCGGAAAGCACACGAACGTTAAACCGCGTATCCGCCGTCTCTTCCACTAAATCCAGCTTGCCCTCCCCCGTCAACGACAGCAGAGAAGATGTTCCCTGCATCTCGTCCAGGGACAGCTTTCCGTTATCCAGGGTCAGCTCACTGGTAAAGTTATCGAGGCGCGTTGCGCTATCGTAGTTTTCTTGCGCTTTGACATTGCTGCTGCGCTCTACCGCCTGTTGCACCAGCTGCTGGAAGTTGAGGCCTTCCATTCGGGTGTCTTTCAGCTCAACGTGCGCCTGACCCTGCCAGTCGCGGCGAAATGCCTCCGCGTCAATCTTCGTGCCGAAGAAATCCCCCGCCAGCGTCAGCTGCCCCGTGAGGTCAATCGGATAATTGAAGGCTTTGAGGATCGCCCCGATCTCAATGTTTTCAAGGCGTGGCTGGAATTCGGCGCTGGCCACGTCTTTGCGCACGTCCAGCGTGCCCGGCAGCGACATGTTCCCCGCGCCCATCTTGCCGCTGAGTTCAGAGATCACCAGCAGGCCATTATGGTTGAACATCTGGCTGCTGACGTCGGAGAAATCAATACCGCGCCAGCGTACGCTGTTGGCTTTCAGCAGTATGTCGGCGGTAAATCCGCGCAGACCGTTGTAATTAGGCTGATCGAGATTTGAGGAGATCACCGGACGCGGTTTCGCGGCCTGGCTTTGCCCTGTCTGCGCGACATCGCCGTCAGCCGCAGCGTTCGGCTGCGGTGGCAGCAGGTTTTCCAGGTTCAGCTTGTCGAACTGCAGGTCAAAAACCCATTTCGGTTTTTCAGCAAGCGAGACGCTCGCCTGCCCTTTCAGGGTACTGTCGTTGGCCTGCAGATTGAGCGCGTTTAGCTCCAGCTGCTTATTTTCTTCATGCCAGACGGCCTGCAGCGTGCCCTGACCGGTAATCCCTGCTGTCGGCAGGTCTGCACCCGTCAGCTGCCAGTTCAGCTGCTGGACATCCGCCGTCAGACGATGGGGATAGTCCGACGCGTTCACGTTAGCGTTCATGGAGAGGTTCAAATCGCGCTGATCGCGGTTGACCCGCCCGGAGAACTCCACGGTGGCGATATGGTTGGCGTCCTGCTCCATCTTGAGGTTGATGTTGCGCACGGTGACCTGCTCGTCACCTTCATGCTGGAAGACCAGCACGCTGTCGGCCACTTTCAGGTTACCTATATCGAACGACCAGCCGGTATCAGACGGCTCATCCGGCAAGGTATTTTCGCGTGGCGCGACGGGGGCATCCGCTTTACGCACAGCCTCAGTTTGGGGAGTCAGCTGGATCACCGCCCCTTTCAGCATCACCTGGTCAACCTGAAGCTGATGCGAGAAGAGCGGGATCAAAGCCACATCAAGGCGCATATTGTCTGCCGACACCAGCGGCTGAGACGCCCCTGGCGCGGTTAACGACATACGACCCGAGAGAATGCTGAGTTGCGGCCAGACGTGCCAGCGCAGCGGCCCGTCCAGCTTCAGTTCATACCCGCTGCGTGCTTCGACCTGCCGCACCATATAAGCACGGAAATCATTGGGGTTAACCAGCAGCACCAACGCAGAAAGGCCAGCCACCAGTACCACCAGCAAAATCATCAGCGTTGTCAGAACTCTTCTCATGGCATCCTCAGTGAACGAACAATCAGTCTTTATCAATACGACTGGCAACCGCACCCTGCTGGTCGCGATATTTCGCGTCCTGACGGCGGTTGTAAGGACGATCTGCCGGGCCGGTCAGCGGCTCAAAGCTCAACGCGCCAATCATCATGCCCGGGCGCAGCGCCAGAGGCAATTTACCGGCGTTGAAGAACTCCAGCACGATGCGGCCAGACCAGCCGGGATCGATACGATGAGCGGTGACGTGAACCATCAGGCCCAGGCGTGCCAGCGAAGAGCGGCCATCCAGCCAGCCCACCAGATCGGCAGGCAGCGTCACCGACTCAAAGGTCACTGCCAGCGCCAGCTCACCGGGATGCAGATAAAACGCCTCGCCCTCATCAAGGACGATTTCGTCACTCATCACGCGATCGAGCGCGGCGCTGACTTCATCTTTCGGCCCGCTGAGATCGATAAACGGTGCCGTGTGGCCGCTGAAGGTGCGGAATTTATTCCCCAGGCGCACGTCAACGGTGACACCGTTAATGCGCTCTACCGGCGGACGCGGGGTGATAGACAGGCGGCCTTCATCCAGCCAGGCTTCTATATCGCGGTCACAAAGACGCATGGCACTTTCTCCTTTCGTGCATCGTGCCCCGCAACCGTAGGGTCGCAGAGCAAAACCAGGTTATCTCTGAACGGTACACAATTCGCTCGGCTTATTCAAAAAACTGGCTGATTTTCGCTTTTAAGATATCAATAGCAATACGGTTTTTACCGCCACGAGGCACGATAATATCGGCGTATTGCTTAGATGGCTCGATAAATTGCAGGAACATTGGACGCACGGTTTTCTGGTATTGCGCCATGACGGAGTCCATGGAACGACCGCGTTCGTTAACGTCGCGCTTGATGCGGCGCATCAGACAGATATCCAGCGGCGTATCGACGAAAATGGAGAAATTCATCGATTCACGCAGACGCGCATCCGTCAGCAGCAGGATGCCTTCAAGGATAATGACTTTTTTCGGTTCAATGTGAACCGTTTCCTGCGTGCGGGTGTGCTCTACGTAGCTGTAGACCGGCAGTTCAATGGCCGTACCGTTTTTAAGCGACTGAAGATGCTGGAACAACAAGCTGTGATCCATCGCACTGGGGTGGTCGTAGTTGGTTTTGACGCGCTCTTCCATCGAAAGATGGGATTGGTCTTTGTAATAGCTGTCTTCGGGAATGACGCCGATGTGCTCATCACCGACTTGTTCACGCAATTCGCGATAAAGCGTACTGGCAATTAGACTCTTACCTGAAGCCGATGCGCCGGCGATGCCTATGATGACGCACTGATGAGACTTATCAGTCATAAATTTAGCGACCTGATTAACCTGGATGTTAAGGAAGGACGACGCCGGAGCGTCAAACGCGGCAATTATAGGGATTTCGCGGGCGTGATACCAGTCGAAAGCGCAGGTTATGCGAGACTGCCTGAAAAGTCTCTTTTTACGCCCTGAGTGAAATTTTAATGCCTGCTTTTTCGGCGTTCACCCGGAATTTTTCCCGGAGTAACTATTTAATAAGTCTATGATGTCAAAATCTGAGCAGTCAGCATATGATTTGTAAATTGTTTGTACTAGCATAAACGAAATTAATCCTTTCACGCGCCCGGACCTCGCTCCTGACGGCATGGCGTCCCTGGATAGAGCGGTAATGAATAAACAATACCAACGGGTTTTGGTTACCACCCCACATCCTTTATTACGACTTGTCTGCCTGGGCCTGGTCACCTTCATTTTTACCCTATTTTCACTCGAGCTGACCCGCTTTGGTACGCTGCTGGCACCGCTGTGGTTCCCGACGTCCATCATGATGGTGGCCTTTTATCGCCACGCCGGGAAAATGTGGCCGGGCATTGCGTTGGCCTGTTCGTTCGGCAATATTCTGGCCTCATGGATGCTGTTCTCATGGGGATCCCTCAACCTCGCTTATACCTTTGTGAATATTATCGAGGCGTGCGTTGGGGCGTTACTGTTACGCAAACTCCTTCCCTGGTACAACCCGCTGCAGAACCTTAACGACTGGATCCGCCTGGCCGTGGGCAGTGCGTTGATCCCGCCTCTTGTGGGCGGGGTACTGGTTTATTTACTGGTACCGAGCACTGAACCCCTGCGTAATTTCCTCATCTGGGTGTTGTCGGAATCCATCGGCGCGCTGGCGCTGGTGCCACTAGGACTGCTGTTTAAACCACACTACCTGCTGCGTCACCGTAACCCGAAACTGCTGCTGGAAACGCTGGTGACAACGGTGATAACGCTGGTGCTCTGTTGGGCGGCGATCACCTGGCTCCCGTGGCCTTTCACCTGCGTCATCGTTCTGCTGATGTGGAGCGCCGTTCGCCTGCCGCGAATGGAAGCCTACCTGGTATTTTTAGCCACTATCATGATGGTCTCCCTGATGATGGCAAGAAATCCGGCATCCATAACGCCGCAGAATGTTATCGTTGCGTTCAACGCCCCCTGGCTCCCCTTCCTGATGATGCTGCTGCCCGCCAACGTCATGACGATGGTGATGTACGCGTTTCGCGCCGAACGCAAGCACATCACCGAAAGCGAAGAGCGTTTTCGTAATGCGATGGAGTATTCCGCCATCGGTATGGCGCTGGTGGGGATCGAAGGCCAGTGGCTGCAGGCCAACAAAGCGTTATGCAATTTCCTTGGCTATAGTCAGACGGAGCTTCAGTCCCTCACCTTCCAGCAGTTGACCTGGCCTGAGGATTTGAACACCGACCTGGAGCAACTTGAGCAACTGGTAAGCGGCGAAATTAATACCTACACGCTGGAGAAACGCTATTACACCCGTAATGGCGAGGTTGTCTGGGCGCTGCTCGCCGTCTCCGTTGTCCGTCATGCTGACGGCACGCCGCTCTATTTCATCGCCCAGATTGAAGATATTAACGACCTGAAACAAACCGAGTGGGTCAACAAACGCCTGATGGAGCGCATTACGCTCGCCAACGAAGCGGGCGGGATTGGCATCTGGGAGTGGGATCTGGAGCCGGATATTATTAGCTGGGACAAGCGGATGTTCGAGCTTTACGAAATCCCACCGCACATCAAACCGACCTGGCAGCTCTGGCATGACGCCATGGTGCCAGAAGACCGGGAGCATGCTGAAAAAGTGCTGCGCGATTCATTAATCGCAAGGTTGCCGTTTAAGCTGGAATTTCGCATTCGGGTGAAGGACGGCATTCGCCACATTCGTTCGCTGGCCAATCGGGTGCTGAACAAGCAGGGCGAGGTGGAACGCCTGCTCGGCATCAATATGGATATGACAGAGGTGAAGCAGCTTAACGAAGCGCTGTTCCAGGAAAAGGAACGTCTGCATATTACGCTCGACTCCATCGGCGAAGCGGTGATCTGTACCGACATCGACATGAACGTCACCTTTATGAACCCGGTCGCCGAGAAGATGAGCGGCTGGCCGCAAACCGAGGCCATCGGGCAACCGATCCTGCGCGTGCTGCACATTACCTTTGGCGAAAATGGACCGTTGATGGAGAACATCCACAGCGGCGATATGTCACGGTCCGATATCGAACAGGACGTGGTGCTCAACTGCCGCAACGGCGGGAGCTTCGACATTCACTACAGCATCACTCCATTAAGTACTCTGGACGGGCACAATATTGGCTCCGTACTGGTGATTCAGGACGTGACCGAGTCGCGCAAAATGCTGCGCCAGCTGAGCTATAGCGCCTCCCATGATGCGCTAACCCGGCTCGCAAACCGCGTCAGTTTCGAGAACCATCTCAAACGCCTGCTGCAAACGGTGCAGGAGACGCACCAGCGTCATGCGCTGGTGTTTATCGATCTCGATCGCTTCAAAGCCGTTAACGATACGGCAGGTCATGCCGCGGGCGACGCCCTTCTGCGGGAACTCTCCTCCCTCATGCTGACCATGCTGCGCTCCAGCGATGTTCTGGCGCGACTGGGCGGGGATGAGTTTGGTCTCCTGCTGCCGGACTGCAATCTCGAAAGCGCACGCTATATCGCGGGACGGCTGATTAACACCATCAATAACTATCACTTCACGTGGGAAGGACGGCTGCACCGGATCGGCGCCAGCGCGGGTATCACGCTGATTGATGAGAGTAACCATCAGGCGGCGGAAGTGATGTCTCAGGCAGATATCGCCTGCTATGCCTCGAAAAACAGCGGTCGCGGCGTGGTCACGCTCTACGAGCCACAGCAGGAGCGGATCCACAGCAACCGCAGCATGATGTCACTGGACGAGCAGTGGCATATGATCAAAGACAATCATCTGATGATGATCGCCCGCAGCGTCGCCTCCCCGCGCATTCCGGAAAGCGCCAGCTTCTGGCTGCTGTCGCTCCGCCTGTGGACCAGCCAGGGGGAAATGCAGGAAGAGCATGCCTTCCGCTCAGGTCTGGCGGAGCCTGAACTGCTGCACGCCCTCGACAGGCGGATCTTCAACGAGTTCTTCCGTACCTTTGCCTCACCCGTTGCCGCAAAAGGCATGGGCGTTGCCCTGCCGCTCTCGGAAGCCGGATTAGCCAGCGTCACGCTAGTGGATGAACTGCTCGATTTGCTTGAGAAAAGCCCGCTGCCCGGCCGTCTGCTGCATCTGGTTATCCCGGTTGACGTGGTGCGCAACCCGGATGAAAACGCGCAGCGTAATTTGCAAAAACTCCGCCATTCGGGCTGCCGCGTGGTGTTAAGCCACGTGGGACGCGATATGAATGACGTTAACCACCTGAGCCCCAACATGGCTGATTATCTGATGTTGGATACCGACGTGGTTAACAACGTTCACGGCAATTTGATGGACGAAATGATGGTGACCATTATCCAGGGGCACGCTCAGCGTCTGGGGATGAAAACCCTGGCGGGGCCCTGTCATCAGCCGATCATCATGGATACGCTTTCAGGCATTGGTATCGACTTCATTTACGGCGATACCATCGCTGAAGCGCAGCCGCTGGAGCTACTGCTGAATACCAGTTACTTCGCCATCAATTAAGGGTGACCAGCCGTCGGTATACCAGATGTGTAACAGCGCATAGGAGCGCCACGGCTGCCAGCGTTCGGCATAGCGACGGATTTGCGCGGGCGTCATGCCCGCGAAGCGCTGCTTAATCAGGTAATCATCCGGCAGAAAGACATCTTTCGCCTGCCAGCCGCGCAGGGCCAGATAGTTTGCCGTCCAGCGACCAATTCCCGGCCGCTGCTGTAACGCCTTCATTCCGGCCTCAATATCCGCGGGCGGGGAAAGCGGAAACGTCCCGTCGATCGCCGACTGTGCCAGATGAATCAACGACTCCGCCCGCTTTACCGGCATGCCTAAGGCTTTCAGCGCCATCGGATCCGCTGCCGCCAGCGCGTCCGGCGTGGGGAAACAGAGATAGCCCGGACAATCCGCCACCGGTTCGCCGCACAGCGCCACCACGCGCGACGTCAGTTTCGCCGCCATCGCCACGCTCACCAGCTGTCCAAGAATGGCCCGAACGCCCTGTTCGTAGGCATCCATTGCCCCTGGCAAACGCAAGCCCGGCCGCGCGGCACCGAGATCGCCCAGCGTATCCGCGATGAGCTGTGGATTACAGGCGAGATCGAACAGGCGCGCTATACGCTCAAGGCAGGTCTGCGCAACCGGGATAAGTCCCGGACTGAGCGTCACGACCAGCGTATGGGCCGCGGTATCTGGCGTCACGCGAAAGACACCCCGATGGCCATCGCAGGCGAAACTGCGCTCGTAGTAGTTGCCCGTGACGGTTTCAATGCCCGTGACCGCACGCGCGCCAAGAAAGCTAAACATCCACTGCCAGTCGTAAGGGGGTTGCCAGGTCAGGGTGTACATCATCTCTCCTTTTGGGTTCTCCACAGCATAAACGGAAAGGTCCTGTTTCGCCTTGCTTTCATATTCCTGTTGTCGCCATGAAGACATTTCGTTAAAGTCTCGCCCCTTCTCACTGGCATGGGGATTTATCGTGTTTATTGGATTCGACTACGGTACGGCAAACTGCTCGGTTGCGATTATGCAAAACGGACAGCCGCAGCTGCTGAAAATGGAGAAAGAGAGCACGCTGCTGCCGTCAATGCTCTGCGCGCCAACGCGCGAAGCGGTCAGCGAATGGCTGTTCCGCCATCACCAGGTTCCCGCTACCGCAGCGGAAACCCAGGCGCTGCTGCGCCGTGCGGTCAGCTTTAACCGTGAAGAAGATATCGACGTTACGCCGTCCAGCGTGCAGTTCGGCCTCTCCTCGCTCGGTCACTATATTGAAGATCCGGAAGAGGTTTACTTCGTCAAATCACCGAAATCCTTCCTGGGTGCCAGCGGCCTGAAGCCGCAGCAGGTGGCGATGTTTGAAGATCTGGTGTGCGCCATGATGCTGCACATCCGTCATCAGGCGCAGACCCAGGTGCCGGATGCCATCACCCAGGCGGTGATTGGTCGCCCGATTAACTTCCAGGGGCTGGGCGGCGACGAGGCCAACCAGCAGGCGCAGGGGATCCTTGAGCGTGCGGCGCACCGCGCGGGCTTCCGCGACGTGGTGTTCCAGTACGAGCCCGTTGCCGCCGGGCTGGATTTTGAAGCCACGCTGACGGAAGAAAAACGCGTATTAGTCGTGGATATCGGTGGGGGTACCACGGACTGCTCGCTGCTGCTGATGGGGCCAGAGTGGCATAACCGTCGCGATCGTGAAAACAGCCTGCTGGGGCACAGCGGCTGCCGCGTAGGCGGTAACGATCTGGATATCGCGCTGGCATTCAAGAGCCTGATGCCGCTGCTCGGCATGGGCGGTCAAACGGAAAAAGGCATCGCCCTGCCGATCCTGCCGTGGTGGAACGCGATTGCCATTAACGACGTGCCTGCGCAAAGTGATTTTTACAGCACCGCGAACGGCCGCTTCCTGAACGACCTGGTGCGCGACGCGCAGGACGCCGACAAGGTCGCGCTGCTGTATAAAGTGTGGCGTCAGCGCCTGAGCTACCGCGTGGTACGTACTGCGGAAGAGAGTAAAATTGCGCTTTCCGACCGCGCAGAACATGCGGTCTCGCTGCCGTTTATCAGTGACGATCTGGCTACGGCGATTTCGCAGGACGGGCTGGAAACCGCACTTGCTCAGCCGCTTCAGCGCATTCTGGAACAGGTGCAGCTGGCGCTGGAGAACGGCAAAGAGAAGCCGGACGTGATTTATCTGACCGGGGGTAGCGCAAGGTCGCCGCTGATCAAGAAAGCGCTGGCGGAACAGCTGCCGGGCATTCCGATTGCAGGCGGCGATGACTTTGGCTCCGTTACCGCCGGTCTGGCGCGCTGGGCACAGGTGATGTTTAGGTAGTGCTGCTGTGCCGGGTGCCGGGTGGCGGCTTCGCCTTACCCGGCCTACAAAATCCTCGAACCGTAGGCCGGGTAAGCGAAGCGCCACCCGGCTAAAAAGATCGCCACACTCAGAGCATTCCTGACAGTCTTCCATATTTCCTCCATTTTTCCGCTGTGTTAGCTGACTAAACTAGTATCATTCCCCGAAGTGTTTCAGGATGAGAACGTATAACGATGAAAGGCAGTAACAAATCCCGCTGGGCAATCGCCGCTGGCATCATTGTGGTGGTCCTTGCCGCCGCCTGGTACTGGCACAGCCAATCCGCTAACGCCCCGGCACCCGCCGGTGCCACGAGCGCGTCGCAGGGCCCAGCCGCCGGAGGTCGTCGCGGAATGCGCGGCGGTGCGCTGGCGCCGGTACAGGCGGCAACGGCGGTAAACAAGGCCGTTCCTCGCTATCTTACCGGCCTCGGGACCATTACCGCCGCCAACACCGTGACGGTGCGCAGCCGCGTCGACGGCCAGCTTCAGGCCATTCACTTCCAGGAAGGACAGCAGGTCAAAGCGGGTGATTTACTGGCGGAAATCGACCCGAGCCAGTTCAAGGTTGCCCTCGCCCAGGCGCAGGGCCAGCTCGCGAAAGACAAAGCTACCCTCGCCAACGCTCGCCGCGATTTAGCGCGCTACCAGCAGCTGGTGAAAACCAACCTCGTGTCACGTCAGGAGCTGGACACCCAGCAGTCGCTGGTCAGCGAAACGCAGGGCACCCTCAAAGCCGACGAAGCCGCCGTCGCCAGCGCACAGCTGCAGTTGGACTGGAGCCGCATTACCGCGCCGATTGACGGACGCGTGGGCCTGAAACAGGTCGATATCGGCAACCAGATCTCCAGCGGCGACACCACGGGCATCGTAGTCATCACCCAGACTCACCCTATCGATTTGGTCTTTACCCTGCCGGAAAGCGAAATTGCCACCGTGGTGCAGGCGCAAAAAGCCGGAAAGGGGCTGGTCGTGGAAGCCTGGGACCGCACCAACAAGCAGAAGCTGAGCGAAGGTACTCTGCTCAGCCTGGATAACCAGATCGACACAACGACCGGCACCATCAAGCTGAAGGCGCGCTTTAACAACCAGGACGATGCCCTCTTCCCGAACCAGTTCGTCAATGCGCGAATGCTGGTCGCGACCGAAGAGAACGCGGTGGTGATCCCAACGGCTGCGCTGCAGATGGGTAACGAAGGTAACTTCGTCTGGGTACTGAACAGCGACAATAAAGTCAGTAAACATCTGGTGAAAACCGGGATTCAGGACAGCCAGACGGTGGTGATCGCCGCCGGGCTTTCCGCTGGCGACCGTGTGGTGACAGACGGCATCGACCGCCTGACCGAAGGTGCGAAAGTGGAAGTGGTTGAACCGGCGAAACAGGGAGCGAAAGCCTGATGCAGGTGATGCCACCAGGCTCTACAGGTGGGCCTTCACGCCTGTTTATTTTGCGACCTGTCGCCACCACGCTGTTGATGGTGGCGATCCTGCTGGCCGGGATTATCGGTTACCGCTTCTTGCCCGTGTCGGCGCTGCCGGAAGTGGATTATCCCACCATCCAGGTGGTGACGCTCTATCCGGGTGCCAGCCCGGACGTGGTGACGTCCGCCATTACCGCACCGCTGGAGCGCCAGTTTGGGCAGATGTCTGGCCTGAAGCAGATGTCCTCGCAAAGCTCCGGTGGGGCATCCGTCGTGACGCTGCAGTTCCAGCTGACGCTCTCGCTGGACGTCGCCGAGCAGGAGGTACAGGCCGCCATCAACGCCGCCACCAACCTGCTGCCGTCTGACCTGCCTAACCCGCCGGTCTACAGCAAGGTGAACCCGGCGGATCCGCCGATCATGACGCTCGCCGTCACCTCCTCCGCCATGCCGATGACGCAGGTGGAAGACATGGTTGAAACACGCGTGGCGCAGAAAATTTCGCAGGTCTCGGGCGTGGGCCTCGTTACGCTGGCAGGCGGCCAGCGCCCGGCCGTTCGCGTGAAGCTGAACGCGCAGGCCATTGCCGCGCTGGGCCTGACCAGCGAAACCATCCGCACCGCCATCAGCAATGCTAACGTCAACTCGGCGAAAGGCTCGCTGGACGGTCCAACCCGCGCCGTGACGCTTTCCGCCAACGACCAGATGCAGTCTGCCGATGAATACCGTCAGCTCATTGTGGCCTACCAGAACGGTGCGCCGATCCGTCTGGGCGACGTGGCGACCGTGGAGCAAGGGGCGGAAAACAGCTGGCTGGGAGCGTGGGCCAACAAGCAGCAGGCGATCGTGATGAACGTGCAGCGCCAGCCTGGCGCGAACATCATCGACACCGCCGACAGCATTCGCACCATGCTGCCGCAGCTGATCGAAAGCCTGCCGAAATCGGTCAGCGTGAAAGTTCTTTCCGACCGCACCACCAACATTCGCGCGTCGGTTACCGACACCCAGTTTGAGCTAATGCTGGCGATTGCGCTGGTCGTCATGATCATCTACCTGTTCCTGCGCAACGTCCCGGCAACCATTATCCCCGCCGTCGCCGTGCCGCTCTCGCTGGTCGGGACCTTTGCGGTGATGGTGTTCCTCGATTTTTCGATCAACAACCTGACGCTGATGGCACTGACCATCGCCACCGGGTTCGTGGTGGATGACGCCATCGTCGTTATCGAGAACATTTCGCGCTATATCGAAAAAGGTGAGAAGCCCTTAGCCGCCGCGCTGAAGGGCGCGGGCGAAATCGGCTTTACTATCATCTCGCTGACCTTCTCGCTGATTGCGGTGCTGATCCCGCTGCTGTTTATGGGCGATATCGTCGGACGTCTGTTCCGCGAGTTTGCCGTGACGCTGGCGGTCGCCATTTTGATCTCCGCCGTGGTCTCGCTGACCCTGACGCCGATGATGTGCGCCCGCATGCTGAGCCACGCGTCCCTGCGCAAACAAAACCGCTTCTCGCGCGCCTCCGAGCGCATGTTCGAGCGGATTATTGCCGCCTACGGTCGCGTGCTGGCGAAAGTCCTGAACCATCCGTGGGCAACGCTCGGCGTGGCGCTGGGTACCCTGGCGCTCAGCGTGATGCTGTGGATTTTCATTCCGAAAGGCTTCTTCCCGATCCAGGATAACGGCATTATTCAGGGCACGCTTCAGGCCCCGCAGTCGGTCTCGTTCGCCAGTATGGCGCAGCGCCAGCAGCAGGTCTCTGAAATCATTATGAAGGACCCGGCGGTGGAGAGCCTGACCGCCTACGTGGGGGTGGATGGTACCAATCCGTCGCTCAACAGCGCACGCCTGCAGATCAACCTCAAGCCGCTGGATGACCGCGACGACCGCGTTAACGCCGTCATTGAGCGTCTGCAAAACGCCGTCGCGCGGGTGCCGGGCATTGCGCTTTACCTGCAGCCCATTCAGGATTTAACCATAGATACCCAGGTCAGCCGCACGCAGTATCAGTTCACGCTACAGGCCACCACGCTGGATGCCCTCAGCACCTGGGTGCCGCAGCTGGTGGAAAAACTGAAAGCGCTGCCGCAGCTCTCCGACGTCAGCAGCGACTGGCAGGATAAAGGGCTGGCGGCGTACGTGAACGTCAACCGCGACACCGCCAGCCGTCTGGGCATTACCATGGCGGACGTGGATAACGCGCTCTATAACGCCTTTGGTCAGCGCCTGATTTCCACCATCTACACCCAGGCGAACCAGTATCGCGTGGTGCTGGAGCACAACACGGATAACACGCAGGGCCTCGCCGCGCTGGACTCGGTGCGCCTGACCAGTAAAGACGGCGGGATCGTGCCGTTAAGCGCCATTGCCAGCGTGGAGGAACGCTATACCCCGCTGTCGATCAACCACCTGGATCAGTTCCCATCCACCACCATTTCGTTTAACGTGCCGGACGGATACTCGCTGGGCGAAGCGGTAGAGTCCATTCTGAGCGCCGAAAAAGAACTCAGCTTCCCCTCTGACATTCAGACCCAGTTCCAGGGGAGCACGCTGGCGTTCCAGGCCGCGCTGGGCAACACCGTCTGGCTGATCGTCGCGGCGGTGGTCGCGATGTACATCGTGCTCGGCGTGCTTTATGAGAGCTTTATTCACCCGATCACCATCCTCTCTACCCTGCCGACCGCAGGCGTGGGGGCGCTGCTGGCGCTGATGCTGGCGGGCAGCGAGCTGGACGTCATTGCCATCATCGGCATTATCCTGCTTATCGGTATTGTGAAGAAAAACGCCATCATGATGATCGACTTCGCCCTGGCCGCCGAGCGCGAGCAGGGGATGTCGCCGCGCGATGCCATCTTCCAGGCCTGTCTGCTGCGTTTTCGTCCGATCCTGATGACGACCCTCGCCGCCCTGCTGGGCGCGCTGCCGCTGATGCTCAGTACCGGCGTCGGTGCTGAGCTGCGCCGCCCGCTGGGGATCGGCATGGTTGGCGGTCTGCTGGTCAGCCAGGTGCTGACGCTCTTTACCACGCCGGTGATCTACCTGCTGTTTGACCGCCTGGCGCTGTGGGCGAAAAGCCGCTTCCCGAAACGTGAAGAGGAGGCGTAAGTGAAGTTTTTCGCCCTCTTCATTTACCGTCCGGTGGCGACAATTTTACTCTCCGTCGCCATCACTCTGTGCGGCGTCCTCGGCTTCCGTCTGCTGCCGGTGGCCCCGCTGCCGCAGGTGGATTTCCCGGTGATCATGGTCAGCGCCTCGCTGCCCGGCGCGTCGCCGGAAACCATGGCCTCGTCGGTCGCCACACCGCTGGAGCGTTCGCTCGGGCGCATTGCAGGGGTCAACGAGATGACCTCCAGCAGCTCGCTGGGCAGCACGCGCATTATTCTGGAATTCAGCTTCGACCGGGATATTAACGGTGCCGCCCGCGACGTGCAGGCAGCGATCAACGCCGCACAAAGCCTGCTTCCGAGCGGTATGCCGAGCCGACCGACCTATCGTAAAGCCAACCCGTCCGACGCGCCGATCATGATCCTGACGCTCACCTCGGACACCTACTCGCAGGGTCAACTGTACGACTTCGCCTCTACGCAGCTGGCGCAGACCATCGCCCAGATTGACGGCGTGGGTGACGTTGACGTCGGCGGCAGCTCCCTGCCCGCCGTGCGCGTGGGGCTGAACCCGCAGGCGCTGTTTAATCAGGGCGTGTCGCTGGACGACGTGCGTTCCGCCATCAGCAATGCCAACGTGCGCAAACCGCAGGGGGCGATTGAGGACGGCAGCCACCGCTGGCAGCTCCAGACCAATGACGAGCTGAAAACCGCCGCGGAATACCAGCCGCTGATTATTCACTACAACAACGGCGCGGCGGTGCGCTTAAGCGACGTTGCCAGCGTCACCGATTCGGTGCAGGACGTGCGTAACGCCGGGATGACCAACGCCAAACCGGCGATCCTGCTGATGATCCGCAAGCTGCCGGAAGCTAACATCATCCAGACGGTCAACAGCATCCGCGAGCGCTTGCCGGAGCTGCAGGAGACCATTCCGGCGGCCATCGATCTGCAGATTGCGCAGGATCGCTCCCCGACCATTCGCGCCTCGCTTGAAGAGGTGGAGCAGACGCTGATCATCTCCGTGGCGCTGGTGATCCTGGTGGTGTTCCTGTTCCTGCGCTCAGGCCGCGCGACGCTGATCCCGGCGGTGGCGGTGCCGGTCTCGCTGATTGGCACCTTTGCCGCCATGTACCTGTGCGGCTTTAGCCTTAACAACCTGTCGCTGATGGCACTGACGATTGCCACCGGCTTCGTGGTGGATGACGCCATCGTGGTGCTGGAGAATATCTCCCGCCATCTGGAAGCGGGCGTGAAGCCGCTGCAGGCGGCGCTGCAAGGGACGCGCGAGGTCGGTTTTACCGTGCTCTCCATGAGCCTGTCGCTGGTGGCGGTGTTCCTGCCGCTGCTGCTGATGGGCGGGCTGCCGGGCAGATTACTGCGCGAGTTTGCCGTCACGCTCTCCGTGGCGATAGGTATCTCGCTGGTTATCTCGCTCACGCTCACGCCGATGATGTGCGGCTGGATGCTCAAGCGCAGCAAGCCGCACACCCAGCCGCGCCGTAAAGGCTTTGGTCGTGTCCTGTTGGCGATGCAGGAAGGCTACGGTACATCGCTGAAGTGGGCGCTAAACCATACGCGGCTGGTCGGGCTGGTGCTTATCGCCACCATTGGCCTGAACGTCTGGATGTATATCACCATCCCGAAAACCTTCTTCCCGGAGCAGGATACCGGCGTGCTGATGGGCGGTATTCAGGCCGACCAGAGCATTTCGTTCCAGGCGATGCGCGGCAAGCTGCAGGACTTTATGAAGATCATTCGTGAAGACCCGGCGGTAGATAACGTCACCGGCTTTACCGGCGGGTCGCGCGTCAACAGCGGGATGATGTTTATTACCCTCAAGCCCCGCGACGAGCGAAATCTTACCGCGCAGCAGGTGATTGACCGCCTGCGCGTGAAGCTCGCCAAAGAGCCGGGCGCGAATCTGTTTTTGATGGCCGTTCAGGATATCCGCGTCGGCGGTCGTCAGGCCAACGCCAGCTATCAGTACACTCTGCTCTCGGATGATTTAGCCGCCCTGCGCGAGTGGGAGCCGAAGATCCGTAAAGCGCTGGCCGCCCTGCCGGCGCTGGCGGACGTCAACTCGGATCAGCAGGACAACGGCGCGGAGATGGCGCTCACCTACGACCGCGAAACCATGTCGCGGCTGGGCATTGACGTGGCAGCGGCTAACAGCCTGCTGAACAACGCTTTTGGTCAGCGCGAGATTTCTACCATCTATCAGCCGATGAATCAGTACAAGGTGGTGATGGAGGTTGACCCGCGCTACACCCAGGACATCAGCGCGCTGGACAAGATGTTTGTCATCAACAGCGACGGCAAGGCCATCCCGCTGTCGTACTTCGCCAGCTGGCAGCCGTCAAATGCGCCGCTGTCGGTTAACCATCAGGGCCTTTCGGCGGCCTCGACCATTTCGTTTAACCTGCCAACCGGCTCGTCGCTCTCAGAGGCCAGCGATGCTATCAACCGCGCCATGACGCAGCTTGGCGTACCGTCCTCCGTGCGCGGCAGCTTTGCAGGCACGGCGCAGGTGTTCCAGGAGACGATGAACTCGCAGGTGATTTTGATTCTGGCGGCGATTGCTACGGTTTATATTGTGCTGGGCGTTCTGTATGAGAGCTACGTTCACCCGCTGACCATTCTCTCGACGCTACCGTCGGCGGGCGTGGGGGCACTGCTGGCGCTGGAGCTGTTCGGCGCGCCGTTCAGCCTCATCGCGCTCATCGGGATTATGCTGTTAATCGGTATTGTGAAGAAAAACGCCATCATGATGGTCGACTTCGCGCTGGACGCCCAGCGCAACGGCAACCTGTCGCCGGAGGAGGCGATCTTCCAGGCCTGCCTGCTGCGTTTTCGTCCGATCATGATGACCACCCTGGCGGCGCTGTTTGGCGCGCTGCCCCTGGTGATTTCGGGCGGCGACGGCTCTGAGCTGCGTCAGCCGCTGGGGATCACCATTGTCGGCGGGCTGGTAATGAGCCAGCTGCTGACGCTGTACACCACGCCGGTTGTCTATCTGTTCTTTGACCGCCTGCGGCTGCGCTTTTCACGTAAAAAGAGAACCACGGTGACCGAGTAAATGACCGACCTCCCCAATAACGTTCGCTGGCAGCTGTGGATAGTCGCGTTCGGCTTCTTTATGCAGTCGCTGGATACGACCATCGTTAATACGGCCCTCCCCTCGATGGCGAAAAGCCTGGGTGAGAGCCCGCTGCACATGCATATGGTGATTGTCTCCTACGTGCTGACGGTAGCGGTCATGCTGCCTGCCAGCGGCTGGCTGGCGGACAAAGTGGGCGTGCGCAATATCTTTTTTACCGCCATCGTGCTGTTTACCACCGGATCGCTGTTTTGCGCCCAGGCCAACACCCTCGACCAGCTGGTGATGGCGCGGGTGCTGCAGGGCGTCGGTGGCGCGATGATGGTGCCTGTCGGGCGGCTAACGGTGATGAAGATTGTGCCGCGCGAGCAGTATATGGCGGCGATGACCTTTGTGACGTTACCCGGTCAGGTGGGGCCGCTGCTGGGCCCTGCGCTGGGCGGGATTCTGGTGGAGTACGCCTCCTGGCACTGGATTTTCTTAATCAACCTGCCGGTTGGCATCATCGGCGCCATCGCCACCCTGACGCTGATGCCGAACTACAAAATGCAGACGCGGCGCTTTGATTTCTTCGGCTTTATCCTGTTGGCGGCGGGCATGGCCACGCTCACGCTGGCGCTCGACGGGCAAAAGGGGCTGGGTATTTCGTCCCTGACGCTGGGGATGCTGGTCGTTATCGGCATCACCGCCATTCTGTGGTATCTGTGGCATGCTCACGAGAATGACAAGGCGCTGTTCAGCCTGAATTTGTTTAAAAACCCCACCTACCGTCTTGGTCTGTTCGGCAGCTTTGCCGGGCGTATTGGCAGCGGGATGCTGCCGTTTATGACGCCCGTGTTTCTGCAAATTGGCATGGGTTTTTCGCCGTTCCACGCGGGCCTGATGATGATCCCGATGGTGCTCGGCAGCATGGGGATGAAGCGTATCGTGGTGCAGGTGGTGAACCGCTTTGGCTACCGCCACGTGCTGGTCGCCGCCACGCTGGGGCTGGCGCTGGTAAGCCTGTTGTTTATGGCCGTGGCGCTGATGGGCTGGTATTACGTCCTGCCGCTGGTGCTGTTTTGCCAGGGGATCGTCAACTCCATGCGCTTCTCGTCGATGAACACCCTGACGCTGAAAGACCTGCCGGACGAGCTGGCGAGCAGCGGCAACAGCCTGCTGTCGATGGTCATGCAGCTTTCCATGAGCGTCGGCGTGACCATTGCGGGCTTGCTGCTCGGCATGTACGGGCAGCACCATCTCAGCGTGGACACGCCCGTTGCGCATCAGGTCTTTTTATATACCTATCTCAGCATGGCGGTGATTATCGCCCTGCCCGCCGTCATCTTCGCCAGAGTCCCGAATGACACCACAAAGAACGTCGTGATCCGACGCGGCAAAAGGAGTGCACCATGAAATTCTGGCGTCCGGGTATTACCGGCAAACTCTTTGTGGCGATTTTTGCCACCTGTATCGTCCTGCTGATCACCATGCACTGGGCGGTGCGGGTCAGCTTTGAGCGCGGGTTTATTGACTACATCAAGCACGGCAACGAACAGCGCCTGCAGGGGTTAAGCGATGCGCTGGGCGAGCAGTATACGCAGCACGGCAACTGGCGGTTCCTGCGCAATAATGACCGATTTATCTTCCAGATCCTGCGCTCGCTGGAGCACGATAATGACGACGACCGCCCGGGCCCGGGCATGCCGCCACACGGCTGGCGCACCCAGTTTTGGGTGATAGACCAGGACATGCGCACGCTGGTTGGGCCGCGCGCACCGATACCGCCGGACGGCACGCGGCGCGCCATCACCGCTAACGGCGCCACGGTGGGCTGGGTGATCGCCTCGCCGGTGGAACGCCTGACGCGCAATACCGATATTAACTTTGACCGTCAGCAGCGTCAGACCAGCTGGCTGATTGTCGCCCTGTCGACGCTGCTCGCCGCGCTCGCCACCTTCCCGCTGGCGCGCGGTTTGCTCGCCCCGGTGAAACGGCTGGTGGAAGGCACGCACAGGCTGGCCGCCGGGGACTTTACCACCCGCGTCGACACCCGCAGCCAGGACGAACTGGGCAAGCTGGCGCAGGACTTTAACCAGCTCGCCAGCACGCTGGAGAAGAACCAGCAGATGCGCCGCGACTTTATGGCCGATATTTCCCACGAGCTGCGCACCCCGCTGGCGGTGCTGCGCGGCGAGCTGGAGGCGATTCAGGACGGCGTGCGTCAGTTTACGCCCGAATCCGTGGCCTCGCTGCAGGCGGAAGTGGGTACGCTGACCAAGCTGGTGGACGACCTGCATCAGCTCTCCATGTCCGACGAAGGCGCGCTGGCCTACCAGAAAGCGCCGGTCGACGTGATTAACATTCTGGAAGTGATCAGCGGCGCCTTCCGCGAGCGCTTTGCCAGCCGCAACCTGAAAATCGACCTCTCCCTGCCGGACAGCGCGGTGGTGTTTGGCGATAAAGACAGGCTGATGCAGCTGTTCAACAACCTGCTGGAAAACAGCCTGCGCTACACTGACAGCGGCGGCGGGCTGCATATTTCCGGCAGGCAGGAAAACGGACGCTTCGCCCTCACCTTCGCGGATTCCGCCCCCGGCGTGCAGGATGCGCAGCTGGAGAGACTGTTTGAGCGGTTTTATCGCACTGAAGGATCGCGTAACCGCGCCAGCGGCGGCTCCGGGCTGGGGCTGGCGATTTGCGTCAACATCGTCGAAGCCCACAACGGCACCCTCCGCGCCGCCCATTCGCCTTTTGGCGGGGTTAGCATTACAGTAGAGTTACCTCTGGAACGGGATTTATCGAGAGAAGCATGACCGAGTTACCGATTGACGAAAACACGCCACGCATTTTGATTGTGGAAGACGAGCCTAAGCTTGGGCAGTTACTGATCGACTATTTACGCGCGGCAAGCTATGCCCCGTCGCTGATTAACCATGGCGATCGGGTGTTGCCCTACGTACGCCAGACGCCGCCGGACCTGATCCTGCTTGACCTGATGCTGCCGGGTACGGACGGCCTTACCCTGTGCCGCGAAATTCGTCGTTTCTCCGACGTGCCCATCGTGATGGTGACCGCCAAAATAGAAGAAATCGACCGACTGCTGGGACTTGAAATAGGCGCGGACGATTATATCTGCAAACCTTACAGCCCGCGTGAAGTGGTCGCCCGCGTGAAAACCATTCTGCGCCGCTGCAAGCCGCAGCGCGAGCTTCAGGTGCTCGACGCCGAAAGCCCGCTGATTGTCGACGAAAGCCGCTTCCAGGCAAGCTGGCGCAGCAAGCTGCTGGACCTGACGCCTGCGGAGTTCCGCCTGCTGAAAACCCTCTCCCACGAGCCGGGAAAAGTGTTCTCCCGCGAACAGCTGCTGAACCACCTGTATGACGACTACCGCGTCGTGACCGACCGCACCATCGACAGCCATATTAAAAACCTGCGCCGCAAGCTGGAGGCGCTGGATGCCGACCAGTCGTTCATTCGCGCGGTGTATGGCGTGGGGTATCGCTGGGAAGCGGATGCCTGCAGGATTGTGTAACATATCCCCTCTGAAACCCGCCTCTGGCGGGTTTTTCTTTTCTGGAATCAATCCATGAATCAACCATACTCTTTTTACCGGTTCGCTTATTTATAACTGGTGCTGATAATTTTACCTTCGATAAAGGAGTACCTATGTCTGGTTGGTTCGAATTAAGTAAAAGCAGTGATGGTCAGTTCAGGTTTGTGCTGAAAGCTGGCAACGGTGAGATCATTCTCACCAGCGAGCTTTATACCAGCAAAAGCGCGGCTGAAAACGGCATTGCTTCCGTACGCACAAACAGCCCCCTGGACGAGCGCTTTGATAAGAAAACGGCCTCGAACGGGAAGTTCCATTTCAATCTAAAGGCGGGCAACCATCAGGTGATTGGCAGCAGCCAGCTTTATGCAACGGAACAATCGCGTGATAAGGGCATAGCCTCGGTCAAAACCAACGGGTCTGCCCAGACGGTAAAAGACAACACCTGACGGCACGAAGCACGCCGGGAGCGCGGTGACGCGACCCGGCGCTTTACCTCCCTGCCCCACAGCGCTACAATGCCCGCCCTTAAAGTGGGGGATCTCCCCTTACCGCTGCACCAGGTGCACGCGGATCTGACCTGTCATCAGAACGAGAACAATCATGTTTAAACCGGAACTCCTTTCCCCGGCGGGAACGCTGCAAAATATGCGTTACGCTTTCGCCTATGGTGCCGATGCGGTATACGCGGGCCAGCCGCGCTACTCGCTGCGCGTGCGCAACAACGAATTCAACCACGAGAACCTGCAGCTCGGCATCAACGAAGCGCATGCCCTGGGCAAAAAATTCTACGTGGTGGTGAACATCGCGCCGCACAACGCCAAGCTGAAAACGTTCATCCGCGATCTAAAGCCGGTCGTGGAGATGGGGCCGGACGCGCTGATCATGTCGGACCCGGGTTTAATCATGCTGGTTCGGGAGCACTTCCCGGAAATGGATATTCACCTCTCCGTGCAGGCCAACGCCGTCAACTGGGCGACGGTGAAGTTCTGGAAGCAGATGGGGCTAACCCGCGTCATTCTGTCTCGCGAGCTTTCCCTCGAAGAGATCGAAGAGATCCGCACCCAGGTGCCGGATATGGAAATCGAGATTTTCGTCCACGGTGCGCTGTGCATGGCCTACTCCGGCCGCTGCCTGCTGTCTGGCTATATCAACAAGCGCGACCCGAACCAGGGCACCTGCACCAACGCCTGCCGCTGGGAATATAACGTCCAGGAAGGCAAAGAAGATGACATCGGCAACATCGTGCACAAGCACGAGCCGATCCCGGTAACCAACGTTGAGCCAACGCTGGGCGTCGGCGCGCCAACCGACAGCGTGTTTATGATTGAAGAAGCCAAGCGTCCGGGCGAGTACATGACCGCCTTTGAAGACGAACACGGCACCTACATCATGAACTCCAAAGACCTGCGCGCCATCGCGCACGTCGAGCGTCTGACCCAGATGGGCGTGCACTCCCTGAAAATCGAAGGCCGCACCAAGTCCTACTACTACTGCGCACGTACCGCGCAGGTGTACCGCAAGGCTATCGACGATGCCGCTGCCGGTAAACCTTTCGATACCACCCTGCTGGAGACGCTGGAAGGTCTGGCGCATCGCGGCTACACCGAAGGCTTCCTGCGCCGTCATACCCACGATGATTATCAGAACTACGAGCACGGCTACTCCATTTCTGAGCGCCAGCAGTTTGTCGGCGATTTCACCGGCGAGCGCAAAGGCGCGCTGGCAGCCGTGGCGGTGAAAAACAAATTCACCAAAGGCGACAGCCTGGAGCTCATGACCCCGCAGGGCAACATGAACTTCCTTCTGGAGCATCTGGAAAACAAAAAGGGTGAAGCGATTGACGTCGCACCGGGCGACGGACACGTCGTCTGGCTGCCGGTTCCTGAAGAGGTCGAGCTGGAGTTCGCACTGCTGATGCGTAATTTTGAAGGTGAAAACACCCGTAATCCGCACAGCAAATAGTCAATCAGCGGGATTTTTTCATATCGGGATAATTCTTAGAATCGGATCACATACCGCTTCGTTCAATACGGGTATTATCCCCAGCGCTGAAAAACATAACCCATAAATGCTAGCTGTACCAGGAACCACCTCCTTAGCCCGCGTAATCTCCCTTACGTGGGCTTATTTTTTTGCCTTCTCTTTCCTCAATCCAGGCGATAAGTTCGGCGATTTGCTCCTCTGAAAACACCGCGATGCCATGTTCTGCGAGCAGCGATGCCGCAACCCCCATGCCCGTCTTGCGTATACCGCTGAAAGAACCGTCATAAATAACCTGGCTGCCGCACGTTGGGCTGCCGTCAGTTAACAACGCGGCGCTACAGCCCGATTCCAGAGCGGTACGCAGCGCGAGCCAGGCTGCAAGCTGGTATTGCTCAGTCACATCCAGCCCTGTATTTTCGATTATCCTGGCTTGCCCATGCATCACGTCTTTACCGTCAGCAGAGATAATCTCTGCCGGTGGACGGGGTACAGGCAATCCGGCAGCAAGCTCTGGACAGTGGATAACCAAACGTTCTTCCTGTTGCCAACGAGCGAGTTGCTCGTTCATTCGGGATTTTTCACTACCGTTATAACGGACTTTGAAGCCCATCAAACATGCGCTTACCAGAATTTTATTTATCATCGCTTTTCTGTGATTACATGAATCTCATCGCTGAATTGTAACCCGCTTTCTTGCCTTTTTTGTCCCTTTCATCCTGTTCTTACCCGCTTTTTTCCTCTCTGCTATACACTCTAACTAACGCTAAAAAAGGGAGCAGCGCGGATGGCAACCTATCCAGACAGTTTATTGATTCTCAACGGCAAAAGTGCGGGCAACGATGTGCTTCGCCAGGCCATTGCCGAATTACGGGAAGACGGTGCGCGCATTCACGTGCGGGTGACGTTTGAAAAAGGCGACGCGGCACGGTACATCGATGAAGGCATCCGGCTGGGCGTCAAAACCATTATTTCCGGCGGCGGAGATGGCACCATCAATGAGATCGCCTCCGCGCTTATCGACCTGTCGACGACAGACCGCCCGGTGATGGGGATTTTGCCGCTTGGCACGGCTAATGATTTTGCCACCAGTGCCGGGATCCCAGAAGACTTCGGGAAAGCGCTACAGCTGGCAATTCTGGGTAAAGCGACCGCCGTAGACATTGCACAGGTGAATGATAAAACCTGCTTTATCAATATGGCGACGGGCGGCTTCGGTACGCGCATTACCAGCGAAACGCCGGAAAAGCTAAAGGCGGCGCTGGGCGGCGTGTCATACCTGATCCACGGCCTGATGCGCATGGACACGCTGAAGCCCGACCGCTGTGAAATCCACGGTGAGAACTTCCACTGGCAGGGCGACGCGCTGGTGATTGGCATCGGCAACGGGCGTCAGGCGGGCGGCGGACAACAGCTTTGCCCGGAAGCGTTGATCAACGACGGCCAGCTCCAGTTGCGCATTTTCACCGGTGACGGCCTGCTGCCTGCGCTGTTCACCACGCTGACGCAACCGGAAGAGAGTCCAAATATCATCGCCGGGAAATCGGCATGGTTTGAAGTGAATGCCCCACACGGGATGACCTTTAACCTCGACGGGGAACCGCTGAGCGGGACGCAGTTCCGCATTGAGGTGTTACCCGGTGCGCTGCAGTGCCGATTACCGCCGGACTGTGCACTTTTGCGCTGAGGTTTTGTCGGGGATGTCATTCTCCCTCTCCCTGTGGGAGAGGGTCGGGGTGAGGGCACCAGACCGCCCCCCCCCCCTAATACACCGCCACCTCTCGCGCCATCTCGCGGGAATACTGCTGGCTGGCATTGACCAGCATCCGCGTATAGTCGGTTTTGGCCTGTCCGGCCACCAGCGCGTCGACGGTCAGGCTTTCGAGGATTTTGCCGTACTGCATCACCGCCACCTTCTGGCACAGGTGGGCAATCACGCCCAGATCGTGCGTTACCATCAGGTAGGTCAAATTTGACTCACGCTGAAGCTCCGCCAGCAGGTTGAGGATTTCCGCCTGCACGGAGACGTCCAGCGCCGAGGTCGGCTCATCCAGCAGCAGCACCTGCGGCTCCAGAATCAGCGCTCTGGCTATCGCCACGCGCTGGCGCTGGCCGCCGGAAAGCTGGTGCGGATAACGGTCGCGAAAGGCCCGGTTTAACCCCACCTTATCCAGCAACGTATGAATACGTCTGTCGCGGTCTTTTATGCCGTGGATCTGCAGCGGCTCCTCCAGAATATCCCCGATAGTGTGGCGCGGATGCAGCGAGCCGTACGGGTCCTGAAACACCATCTGCACCCGACGGCACCGTTCCCGGCTGATGCGCTTTTCCAACGGCCTGCCGCCTATCGCCAGCTCACCGTCCCAGTGGGTAAACAGCCCGGCCAGACATTTCAGCACCGTGGTTTTGCCCGAACCGGACTCCCCCACCAGGCCATAAATCTCACCCTCTTTCACGCTGATATTCACATCGTCCAGTACCTGATTGCGCTTCTCGCCTTCGCCGAATGCCAGGTTGAGGTGGTTAATCTCGATCATCTCTGCTCCTTACTCGGTGAGCCAGCTGGCCTGACGCTGTAATACCGGCAGCGTCGGACGGCGATGGTTGATTTCAGGCAGCGCGCTGATTAAACCCTGCGTGTACGGATGCTTCGCGTTGTGCAGATCCTTCGCGGCAATAGACTCCACCACGCGCCCGGCGTACATCACCAGCACCCGGTCGCAGAAGCTGCGCACCAGGTTGATGTCGTGGCTGATAAAGATCAGCCCGAGCCCGCGGGACTGCACCAGGTCGTCGAGCAGGCCGAGCACCTGTAAACGCACCGACACGTCCAGCGCCGAGGTCGGTTCGTCGGCAATCACCAGCTCCGGGTCGGTGATCAGCATCATGGCGATCATGATGCGCTGCCCCTGCCCGCCGGAAATCTCGTGCGGATAGAGGTGATACACCCGCCCGGGCTGGCGAATGCGCACCACATCGAGCATTTCCAGCACTTTGGCTTTCGCTTCCGCCTTGCGCCCCGGATGATGGGTCAGCCAGGCTTCGGCAATTTGATCGCCCACGCAAACCACCGGGTTAAGCGAGTATTTCGGGTCCTGCATGATCATCGAGATACGCTTGCCGCGAATGCCGCGCATCTGCGCCTCGCTGACAGAGTGTAAATCGACGTCGCCAAACTGCATCCGCGAAGCGCTGATTTGCGCTTTGGCCGGATGCAGGCGCAGCAGCGCCCGCCCGACGGTGGATTTGCCGGAGCCGGACTCGCCGACAATCGCCAGCTTTTCGCGTCCGAGCTGGAAAGAGACGCCGCGCACCGCGTGGGTTACTGCGCCGCCGTTGATGAAATCGACATGGAGGTCGCGCACGTCGAGCAGCGGGTTATTCGCTACGAGGATCGAGGATGTCACGTAGGCCATCTCCTAAGAAGTTGAACGCCAGGCTGTTGATCAGGATCGCCAGCCCCGGAATAGTCACTACCCACCAGCACTCCATCATGTAGGTGCGACCGCTGGAGATCATTGCACCCCACTCCGGCTCCGGCGGCTGTGCGCCAAGGCCGAGGAAGCCCAATCCGGCAGCGGTGAGAATGATCCCCGCCATGTTCATGGTGATACGGATAATCACCGACGGCAGGCACAGCGGCACGATGTGGCGCCACAGCACACGCACCGATGACGCCCCCTGCAGACGCACGGCGGAGATAAAATCGGCCTGACGCAGGGAGAGCGTTTCGGCGCGCGCCAGACGGGCAATCGGCGGCCAGGCGGTGAGTGTGATCGCAATAACCACGTGCTCCAGCCCGGGTCCGAGCGCCGCCACAAACGCCAGCGCCAGCACCAGGCTCGGGAAGGAGATAAAGATATCGGTCACGCGCATCAGCACGGCATCCACCTTGCCGCCGAAATAGCCTGCGGTGACGCCCAGCAACAGCCCTAGCGGGCCAACGGTCACGGAGACCAGCAGCACGATATAGAGCGTGATGCGCGAGCCGTACACCAGGCGGCTGAAGATGTCGCGGCCAAACTCGTCGGTGCCGAACCAGTGCTGCGCGTTCGGGGCGACCAGCGCGTTATTAAGGTCCTGTACCAGTGGATTGTATGGCGCGATCAGCGGCGCGAAGGCCGCCACAATCAGCAGCAGCAGGATAATCCCGCCGCCGATGGCGGTGAGCGGGTTGCGCGCCATCTTGCCGACAAAACCGGCGGCACGGCCCAGCGTACGCTTGATACGCTGGCGGCTTTCTGACGGCCCTGCCCCCAGCGGCGTATCCAGAGAAACGGTCATGATTTCGTCCTCGGGTCAAAGAGTTGATACAGCATGTCGGAGAGCAGGTTGAGCATCACGAAGATAACCCCCACCAGCAGCACGCAGCCCATGACCGCGTTCATGTCCCCGAGCAGCAGGCTGCCGGTGAGGTACGAGCCGAAGCCCGGCCAGGAGAAGACGGTCTCAATCAGCACCGCCCCTTCCAGCAGCGAGCCGTAGGCCAGCGCCACCACCGTCAGCAGTTGTACGAGGATATTGCGAAACGCGTGATTCCAGATCACCTGACGCTCGGTTAAGCCTTTTACTCGCGCGGTGATGATGAACTCCTGCGACAGCTGCGCCAGCATAAAGCTGCGGGTCATGCGGCTGATGTAGGCCAGAGAGTGAAAGCCGAGCAGCGAGGCCGGTAAAACCAGATGGTTAACGGCGTTCCAGAACACCGCGCCGTTCCCGGCCAGCAGCGCATCCACCGTCATCAGTCCGGTGCGGCGTGGGACTACCCCCTCCAGTCCGAGATCCAGACGTCCCGCGCCCCCCACCCAGCCAAGCCAGGCGTAGAACAGCAGCAGCCCCATCATCCCGACCCAGAAAATGGGCGTGGAGTAACCCGCGAGGCTGATGATGCGCACCACGTAGTCGGAAACGCTGTTGCGACGCGCCGCCGCCAGCACCCCCAGCGGGATGCCTAAGCCCGCGCCGACGATTATCGCCATCGTCGCCAGCTCAAGCGTCGCCGGGAAAACGCGCAGGATATCGGCGGTCACCGGTTTGCCCGTCAGCAGCGCGTTGCCCAGATCGCCGTGCAGAAGGTTACTGAGGTAAATGCCGAACTGCGTCAGCAGAGATTTATCGAACCCCAGCTGGTGATAGACCTGCTGGTAGGTGCTGTGGTCGGCATCCGGGCCAACAATCGCCAGCACCGGGTCAACGGGCATCACGCGGCCGATGAAAAAGGTCAGCAGCAGCAGGCCGAACAGCGTTATCAGCACCTGCGTGAGTCGCGTTGAGAAGCGCCGGGCCCGGGAGCCGGGCGCGAAAATCGCCACGCTCATTTTTCACCTCCGGTTTTGTAGACGTCGCGCAGGAAGGTCGTGGCCGACGGGTGCGACTGAAAGTTCTTCACCTCGTTACGCACCACCACCGAATCCACCATCTGCGACAGGGGGATCATCGCCGGGATCAGCGCGTCGTAGCGCACCTGGATCTGCTGGTAGTCGGCGACCTGTTTCTTCGGATCGCGCTCCAGCAGGGCCTTGTCGATCATCTCGTTGAGCGGCTTATCGTAAAAACTGGTGCGCCAGCCCTGGAAATTGGTCAGCCGGGCTTCGTCACTGTTGTCCGGGTTATAGACCAGCGCGCGCAGGCTGGAGTGCGGATGTGGCTCTACCCCGCTGCCCCCGCGCCCGACCAGCATGTCGAACCTGCGTTCGCGCATTGCGCCGTAGATCTGGTTCCCGGTGCCGGTGATGATTTTGGCGTTAATCCCCGCCTGCATCAGCGTTGACTGCACCGCAATGGCAATGTTCAGGAACGGCTGATCCGCCAGCACCCTCAGGGTCGTATCAAATCCATCCGGATAACCCGCCTCTGCCAGCAGTTTTTTGGCACGAGGGATATCGAGCTTATAGCCCGGGTCCGGCAGCGTTGATGGCATACCCGCCTTGATGGGGCGCTGGTGCAGCACACCGTAGCCCGGCATGAGCGCTTTATTGATGCCCTGATAGTCAATCAGGTAGCGCACCGCTTCGCGCACCTTCGGGTTAGCGAAATGGGCCTCCTTCATGCTCATCGCCACGTAGTAGACCGTGCCTTTTTGCACGGCTTCTACGGTGAGCTGGGGGTCTTTACGCAGGGCGTTGATGTCCGCCACCGCCATATTGTTGGCAATGTCGAGGTCACCCTTTTCAATCATCAGACGCAGGGTTTGCGACTCCTGGAAATGGCGCAGCACCACGCGGCTCATCTTCGGCGCGTCGCGCCAGTAGTGCGGGTTACGCTGCATGCGCAGCACGTCCTTCGCCTGCCAGGTCTCCAGCATAAACGGGCCGGAACCGGCTTCGTTGGTGGTCAGCCAGCGGTTGCCCCAGTCGTTGTTGACCGCATGCTGCTGCACCGTTTTGCTGTCGAGCACGCCGAGGTTGCCGAGCGCGCCAAGGGAGTAAATCACCAGCTGCGGGTCGTTGGCCTTTGGCAGGACAATCTGCACCGTGTTCGCATCGGGTGCGCTAATGTGGCTATCGATGTTTTTCTTTGAAAATCCGTAGGATTTCCACACCGACGCCTGCGCAAGGTTGAGGTGCAGCAGGCGGCGCATCGACCAGACCACGTCCTCCGCCGTGAGCGGGTTGCCGGAGTGAAACTTCACGTCATCGCGCAGATGGAAGGTCAGGGTTTGACGGTCCGGCGAAATATCCCATGACTTTGCCAGCGCGGGCCTGACGTTGGTGAGTTCGTTCGGATCCAGCTCCACCAGCGAATCATAGAGATTGACCACAATGCCGACCACTTCGTTACCGGTCATTGCCGCCGGGTCGAGGGTCAGGAGGTTGTTCATATTCATGCCGATGATGAGCTGGTCGGGCGGCGTTTTTGCGACCGCCGCACCGCTCCCAATCATCAGCGAGAGCGCGAGCAAGCACGCCCCGGCTAAAGGAGATCGTTTCATGTATATATCGCCTGTAGGGTACGTTTTTATCTGTCAGTCGTGGCTGACGGTATTGGCTTCGATATATGCAAAATTAATGTCTTCGCCCAGTCCCGGGCGGCTCGGCAGGCTGACCATGCCGTGCTCGTCCATCGGGTCGACCAGGCTGTTGAGGTACGCCGCCGGTTTGTCGTAGTCGAGGAACGGGTGCAGCAGGCCGCGCTCGTACCAACGGCAGTTTTTAATGGCGCCAATCACCGCCAGGCTCGCCGCGCCGTTGCCGTGTACTTCGCAGTCCATCCCGAAGGCTTCCGCCAGGTTCGCCACCTTCAGCGTCGGAGAGATGCCGCCCACGCCGTTGGCGCCCGCGCGCAGGATGTCGCACGCCCCGGCTTTGATCCAGTCCGCGCGGCTGTGGTGTTTTCCGCCCAGGCTTTCCGGGCCGATAATCGGGATCGACAGGTTTTCCGCCAGCCAGGCGTAGGAGGCCATGCTCTCCTCCTCCATCGGCTCTTCGAACCACGCGAAGTTGAGTTTTTCCAGCTCCTTGCCGATGTACAGCGCCTCGGTGCGGCTGTACCAGTGGTAGCCGTCGATCATGAGATCGATATCCGGGCCAACCGCTTCACGCACGGCGGCGCAGGCTTTGACGTCCATCTTCGGGTTGGGGGCAAAGGAGACCGGCGGCATCCAGGTATGCAGCTTGATAGCCTTGTATCCGCGCGCCACCAGTTTTTCGGCAAAGCTGGCGTACTCTTCCGGCGTGGATAAGCCACCCAGCAGATCGTCACCGCACATGGTGCTGCCGTAGGCCGGGACCTTGTCGCGATAGCCGCCCAGCAGCTTCCAGACCGGCATGTTGAGCTTGCGGCCAATCAGATCCCACAGCGCCTGTTCGACGAAGCCCAGCGCGCGCTCGGTCAGCTGATGCGCGCTACCGCGCTGCCAGTGCGCCAGATCCTGCCAGATGCGCTCGCGGTTGAACGCGTCCTGGCCGACCAGCACCTTGCGAAAGAAGGTGTTGATCACAAAGGGGCGCACCACTTCCGGCGGCGCGAAGGAATACCCTTTGGTGCCATCATCTGCCGTAATAGTAAGCATCGCCATTTTAGCCATGCTCTCAGGCCCCGGATGCGAATGCCCGGCAGCGTCGGAAACCCGACGCGTCGGGTACTGGAAGACGGTGACGTTTACAGATTCAATTTTCATTATCAGTCCTTAAGACGACAGAGGTTCAGCGCGACTCGAATTTTGAAAAGCCGTTTCGAAACTAACTTTAAGCGCAAAATTCGTCCGCTGCCTTAGACAGATTCCGCTAAGCGCTGACCATTTTTTGTGCATATGCACGGGAAGGAGTGACAGTTTTCACAAAAGAAGGGGGAAGTGTGAGGTGGATCGGGAGAGGGGTCCGGAGAAATGAAATAGCATTTCAAATATAAAGCTGATTCAGGCTGTAGGCCGGGCAAACAACGTGCCGCCCGGCATTAGCGGCTGAGTGGCCTGAGGCCCTCACCCCGGCCCTCTCCCGGAAGGAGAGGGAGAAATAATGTCTTAAGCAATCGTCACTTTACTGTCCAGATAGACGTCCTGAACCGCATTAATCAGCTTCACGCCGTCGGCCATGGTTTTCTTAAACGCCTTACGGCCCAGGATCAGCCCCATGCCGCCCGCGCGTTTGTTGATCACCGCCGTACGCACCGCGTCTGACAGGTCAGTATCACCGCCTGCCGCCCCGCCGGAGTTGATCAGCCCCGCGCGGCCCATATAGCAGTTCGCCAGCTGGTAGCGCACGAGATCGATCGGGTTATCGCTGGTCAGTTTGCTGTAAACACGATCGTCGGTATAGCCGAAGTTCACCGCCTTATAGCCGCCGTTGTTCTCGGCCATTTTTTGCTTCACGATATCCGCGCCGATGGTCGCCGCCAGATGGTTCGCCTGGCCGGTCAGATCGGCTGACACGTGGTAGTCCACGCCGTCTTTTTTGAACGCGTTGTTTCGCAGATACGCCCATAGCACCGTCACCATCCCCAGCTCGTGCGCGCGTTCGAAGGCGGCAGAGATCTCTTCAATCTGACGACGAGACTGTTCAGAGCCAAAGTAAATGGTCGCTCCCACTGCCACCGCCCCCATATTGAATGCCTGCTCCACGCTGGCGTACAGGGTCTGGTCATATTCCGTTGGGTAGCTCAGGGTTTCGTTATGGTTCAGTTTAACGAGAAACGGAATGCGGTGGGCATAGCGACGCGAGACGGAGGCCAGCACGCCGTAGGTCGATGCCACGCAGTTACAGCCCGCTTCAATCGCCAGTTCGACAATGTTCTTCGGATCGAAATAGAGCGGATTGGCAGCGAAGGATGCCCCCGCAGAGTGCTCAACGCCCTGGTCTACCGGCAGAATAGAGAGATATCCAGTGCCGCCCAGTCGCCCGGTGTTATAGAGCGTCTGCATGTTTCGCAACACGGCAGGCGGACGGTTGTTGTCCACCATCACGCGGTCCACGTAGTCGTGCCCGGGCAGGTAGAGCTGGTCAGCTGGAATGGTCATACAACGATGCTGTAAGAGGCTGTCGGCGTCTTTGCCAAGCAACTGCGCAATATCAGTCATAGTGATGCTCCCGTAAGTCCGACGTCGAGTCGGAGCGTGTGATCCAAACCCACATTTTTGCAGGCAGACTAAGCCTGGTACCGACTTAACAGATTTTCCACCGTCTGCAACTTTTTTAAGCACAATCTGCTGGCTCGTTTCATGTACAACAATTTTGTTACACTGATCAAACATTCACCCCAAAGGTATTTAAAAGGTATTATTAAGTGGTATGTTAAAGGCGTACCCTCACTGACATGCAGGATTAAAAAATGAAAACGAAAGTCCAACTGTCATTCATGATGTTTGTTGAATGGTTTATCTGGGGCGCCTGGTTTGTGCCGCTGTGGCTGTGGCTGAGCAAAAGCGGTTTTACCGCCGGGGAAATCGGCTGGTCTTACGCCTGCACCGCGATTGCCGCAATCCTTTCACCGATTCTGGTCGGCTCGCTGACGGACCGCTTCTTCGCCGCTCAGAAAGTGCTGGCGGTGCTGATGTTCGCCGGTGCGATTCTGATGTACTTCGCCGCACAGCAAACCCAGTTCAGCACCTTCTTCCCGCTGCTGCTGGCCTACTCCCTGACCTATATGCCGACCATCGCGCTGACCAACAGCATTGCCTTTGCCAACGTGGATGACGTCGAGGCAGACTTTCCGCGCATCCGCGTGATGGGCACCATCGGCTGGATCGCCTCAGGCCTGGCGTGCGGGTTCCTGCCGCAGATGATGGGCTATAGCGACATTTCCGATACCAATATCCCGCTGCTGATGACCGCAGCCAGCTCCGCCCTGCTCGGCGTCTTTGCCCTGTTCCTGCCGAATACGCCGCCGAAGAGCACCGGCAAGCTGGACTTTAAGGTGATGCTGGGGCTGGACGCGCTGATCCTGCTGCGCGACAGAAACTTCCTGGTGTTCTTCTTCTGCTCGTTCCTGTTCGCCATGCCGCTGGCCTTCTACTACATTTTCGCCAACGGCTATCTCACCGAAGTCGGCATGAAAAACGCCACCGGCTGGATGACGCTGGGCCAGTTCTCCGAAATCTTCTTTATGCTGGCGCTGCCGTTCTTTACCAAACGCTTTGGTATTAAGAAGGTCTTGCTGCTGGGGCTTATTACCGCTGCCATCCGCTACGGCTTCTTCGTTTACGGCGGTGCGGAACAGTACTTCACCTACGCCCTGCTGTTCCTCGGCATTCTGCTGCACGGCGTAAGCTACGACTTCTATTACGTGACCGCGTACATCTACGTGGACAAAAAAGCGCCAGCGCACATGCGCACCGCGGCGCAGGGCTTGATCACGCTGTGCTGTCAGGGCTTTGGTAGCCTGCTGGGTTACCGCCTGGGCGGCGTGATGATGGAAAAAATGTTCGCTTACAAAGAGCCGGTGAATGGGCTGACCTTCAACTGGGCCGGAATGTGGACATTTGGTGCGATCATGATTGCCGTGATTGCCGTGCTGTTTATGCTGTTTTTCCGCGAATCGGATAAAGAGATCACCGCAATTGAGGTGGTTGATGGCGATACCGCGCTGACACAAGGGGAAGTTAAATGAAACAAGAACGTGTTCTCGGTGCCCTTTACGGGCAGGCGTTAGGGGATGCGATGGGCATGCCGTCGGAGCTGTGGCCGAGAAAGCGCGTCAAGGCGCACTTCGGCTGGATCGACCGTTTCTTACCCGGCCCGGCAGAGAATAACGCAGCCTGCTATTTCAACCAGGCAGAGTTCACCGACGATACCTCGATGGCGCTCTGTCTGGCGGATGCGATTATCGAGTGCAACGGGCAGATTAACGCGGACGTTATCGGCAAGCATATTCTTCGCTGGGCGCTGGATTTCGACGCGTTTAATAAGAACGTGCTCGGCCCCACCTCGAAAATTGCCCTCAACGCCATTCGCGACGGCAAGCCGGTGAGCGAACTGGAAAACAACGGCGTGACCAACGGGGCGGCGATGCGCGCCTCTCCGCTGGGCTGCCTGCTCCCGGCCACGCGCCTGGAGCATTTTGTTGAGCAGGTGGCGCTGGCCTCCAGCCCGACCCATAAATCCGATCTCGCGATTGCCGGTGCGGTGGTGATTGCCTGGGCGATTTCCCGCGCCGTCGACGGCGAAAGCTGGCAGAACATCGTTGATGCCCTGCCGGGGATCGCCCGCTTTGCGCAGGAGGCGAAAACCACCACTTTCAGCGCGTCACTCGCGGCGCGTATTGAACTCGCGCTGAAAACCGTACGAGAAGCCAACGGGATTGAGTCCGCCAGCGAGCAGGTGTATCAGCTCGTGGGTGCCGGGACCAGCACCATAGAATCCGTTCCGGCGGCCATTGCGATGGTCGAACTGGCGGGAACCGACCCAAACCGCTGCGCCATTTTATGTGCCAACCTGGGCGGCGATACCGACACCATTGGCGCAATGGCCACAGCAATCTGCGGCGCATTGCACGGCGTGCAGGCCATTGACCCGACGCTGAAGGCCGAACTCGACGCCGTTAACCAGCTCGATTTCGGTCACTACTGCGAAAAACTCCTGCACTATCGGGAGCAACGGGAGGGCATATGACGTCTTTGGCTCAACGCCTTGAAACCTTGCACGCCACGCGCCCGGTGACGGTGCTGGGCGCGGCGGTGATAGACGTCATCGCCGATGCTTACGCCCTGCCCTGGCGCGGGTGCGATATCGAGCTTAAACAGCAGGGCGTCAATATCGGCGGCTGCGCGCTCAATATCGCCATCGCCCTGAAACGGCTCGGCATTGCGGCGCAAAATGCCCTGCCCGTCGGCCACGGTGTGTGGGCGGATATTATTCGCAACGCCATGGCGAAGCAGGATCTGCACAGCGCGGTGGAAGCCGATACGGGTGACAACGGCTGGTGTCTGGCGCTGGTGGAGCCAGACGGCGAGCGCACCTTTATGTCCTTTAGCGGCGTGGAGAACCAGTGGCAGCAGCGTTGGCTGGATGCGCTTCACGTTCCGCAAAACAGCCTGGTCTATTTATCCGGCTATCAGTTGGCCTCACCGAGCGGCGAGCTGCTGACACGCTGGCTGGAGGGGTTGCAGGACGTGACGGCATTTATCGATTTCGGTCCCCGCATCGCGGATATCCCCGATGCGCTGATGGCGCGGATTATGGCCTGCAGACCAATTGTGTCGCTCAATCGCCAGGAGGCGGAGCTTGCCGCAGAAAGACTGGGTGTTGAAGTGGAAACCCTCGGCACGCAGTGGCAGCAGCGTTTCGGTGCCGCGCTGATTGTGCGCCATGATAAAGACGGTGCCGCGTGGTATGACGGTGACGTCTCGGGCGTCGTTTCGGCATTTCCGGCTACGGTTGTGGATACCATTGGCGCAGGCGACAGCCACGCGGGCGGCACGCTTGCCGGGCTGGCGGCGGGATGGTCGCTGGCAGATGCGGTTCTGCTGGGGAATGCCGTGGCGTCCTGGGTGGTCAGCCACCGCGGCGGCGATTGCGCACCGACTCGCGACGAATTACTCCTCGCACACAAAGACGTATAGATCGCTGCGGCAGTAGCTGATGCTGTACTCAATCGGCCGGTGCTGTTGGTCAAGCGCAACCTGCTTGATCACCAGCACCGGTATTTTTTCGTCCATCTTAATGTGCGCCTGAAATTCGCTGTCCGGCATACGGGCGCTCACGCGCGAACGGGTACGCTGCGGGAAGATATTCTGGCTGCGGAAGTAATCGTAAAGCGAGACGCCAATCGCATCAGGGTCGTGGATAAATCCCGTCGGCACCCAGGACTCCTCAATCGAGACGGCGTCATCGTCAACGTAGCGAATACGCTTGAGCAGGAAAACCTCGCTCTCGGGGGGAATTGAAAGATGGTTCGCCACCTCTTCGGGACACTTCACCACCCGCTTGTTGACCCACAGCGTATTGGGTTTTTGACCGCGCAGGACCACCTGTTGAGAGAACCCGCGCGCCTCTTTCAGCGAATACTCGAAGATGTTATTGATTTGCGTGCCATAGCCACGGGAGCGCGTGACCACGCCCTCTTCCTCCAGCGCCTGCATCGCTTTACGCACGGTAATGCGCGACACGCCGGTTAACTGGCTCAGATCGCGCTCACCGGGCAAAATATTCCCGTGCTCCAGCATGCCGCTTCGCACCGCATTTTTTACCGTTTCGGCAAATTTCAGGTACAGCGGCGTGTTGTCCGGCGCGGCGATCCGTTCATTCAGTTGAGCGATTAACCGGGTATGCGCTTGTTCCATCTCTGTTTTCTCAGGCGTGGTGTTTCCTGCCAGTATACTGGGTTACCACCACGCATGAAAATGATGAACCGGCCCAATACCGTGACCCACTTCCAGAGTATCGGCTTTTGCCAGCGCCGCGGAGAGCCAGATTTTAGCTTCGCCCACCGTATCGGCCCAGCTGTCATGCCGTGGACGCAGCGCAGCAAGCGCGGCTGAGAGCGTGCAGCCCGTGCCGTGGGTGTTTTTAGTCTGCACGCGCGGCGCGGTAAAACGCATTTCGCCGTCGCGGGTAAAGAGCCAGTCCGGGCTTTCGACATCATCAAGATGACCGCCCTTCATCAGCACCGCGCCGCAGCCCATCGCCAGTAGCGCGTTCCCCTGCGCTTTCATTTCACGTTCGTTTTGCGCGTGCGGGGCACCCAACAGCGCGGCGGCTTCCGGCAGATTGGGCGTGATCAGCGCCACCTGCGGCAGCAGCTTTGTGCGCAGCGTCTCCACGGCGGAGGCGGAGAGCAGCGGGTCGCCACTTTTCGCCAGCATGACGGTATCCAGCACCACGTTTTGCACCTGATAACGCTTAAGCCGTTCGGCCACCGCTTCCACAATGTCCGTTTCGGCCAGCATGCCGATCTTGGTGGTATCGATGCGCACGTCGCTGAACACCGAATCCAGCTGCGCGGCAACAAAATCCGGCTCGATACGGTAGACCGACTGCACGCCGCGCGTGTTTTGCGCCACCAGCGCGGTAATGACGGAACAGCCGTATGCGCCAAGCGCGGAGAAGGTTTTCAGGTCAGCCTGGATACCCGCGCCGCCGCTGGGATCGGTACCGGCAATGGTCAGAGCGTTAATCCGCTTCATGCCTGCTCCTCCAGCGTGTAGAGCGCATCCAGAAACGCGCTGGCAAAACTGCCCGGGCCACGAGACTGCGCAATAGCGATTGAGCCAGCTCGCTTCATCCATCCGCAGGCAGCAGCGACGTTATCCAGGCGATCACCCGGCAGCGAGCAGCTCGCCGCCACGACAGCCGAGAGCGCGCAACCGGTGCCCACCACGCGCGTCATAAGCGGGTCACCGCCCGTTACGGTACGCGTGCGCTGTCCATCGGTGATGTAATCCACTTCTCCCGTGACCGTCACTATCGCATTCGTCTGGCGGGCCAGCGCCTGTGCGGCAGGTAGCGCGCTGGCGGCGGTGTCGGTCGTATCGACGCCGCGCCCGCCTGCGCTCATGCCGGCAAGGGCAAGGATTTCAGAGGCGTTACCGCGGATCGCGGCTGGTTTAAGGGAGAGAATTTGATGGCAAAAGCGGGTGCGGAACGCGAGCGCGCCAACGGCAACCGGGTCGAGCGTCCAGGGCTTACCCGCCGCCACCGCGCGTTCAATCGCCCGACGCATCGACTGGGCGCGCGGTGCGGTCAGCGTGCCAACGTTAATCAGCAGCGCATCGGCGATTTCAGCAAACTGCTCGGCCTCTTCGGCCTCAATCACCATCGCTGGCGATGCACCGAGAGCCAGCAACACGTTGGCCGTGAAGGTCTGTACAACATCGTTGGTCATACAGTGCGTGAGCGGGGAACGGGTTCGGAACTGATGTAAAACGTGTAAATCGAGCAGGTCAGGCTGCATGGGTTCGCTCCTGCCTTGCGTGAAGAAGCGATGACCGGGAAGGCATCTGACTTCCCTACGCTGGCATTATCCAGATCAGGTAATACGGGTATTTCTCAGCCTTCACAAAGAAGGGCACCCCGAGTCAAAATACTTATAAAACAATTAATTACAGATCAATAGTTTGTGAGTATTTAGTGTAACCGGGGCCGTAGGCAGGGTGCAAGATTTTTCGATTTACCGCATCTGGAATAGCTGAATCACGCACGGCAAGAGCGAACACCAAAGACTAATAGTACCGAAAGGTATTAGTTAGAGCGACGATAAGAAGCAACACAATTGATACGTATAAGAAGTTAACGATTCTCTTTTATCTTTCCGGCTATATTCCCCTCTCTCATGGATTATTCCTAAAACGTAAATTTTAATCACCGCGATTAATCAGCGCGCATTTTAATGTTTACTTTCACCTTTAAAAGCTATTCGTTTCAAATGAAATGAAGCATTAAAAAACTCCACTACCCAATCAGTAAAATAAAACCCCTAAAAAAGTGAAATAAAATTCCATTCTAATCATAAACTTAACTAAAACATTTTCCGGACAAACATTAACTCACTGATAAACAAAGAAAAAATATAGACGCACTGCAACATACCACTTTAGCTATTGGTGCTTTACTTGACCTAAATCAATAATTTTAAGCGCGAATTATCTATAGTTCACCACCGTCACATAAAACAAATAGATGTTTCTTTACAAAAATTGACATACTTGAACTTACTCTTTTTGCTCTGCCATACCAAACGTTGGTAATAACACTACCGTTTATTTTATCTATAGAATATTGCGAGTCTTTACAATGAAACCACTTAATAAATCAGTGATTGCCGTTGCTGTTTTTGGTGCTCTTTTTGCTGGTTCAATGAATGTTGCTAATGCTGCCGAGGCGTTGATTAATACTAGTGACGGTAGTAACGTCGTTATCTCTGTTAAAGGTCAAGACGAATCAATCAAATCTTATGACTTGGATCAGATTGATAACAATACTAACGCTATCATTGGTAACAAAGCTGATAGTGAAGATAAAATTAATGCTGTACGTGGTGATCTCACCGCTGAAGCTAACGAGCGTATTAGCAATAATAGTGCACAAAATCTAAACATCACCGCTAATACGACTGCTATTGGTGATAACAGTTTGCGCATCACACAAACTGATAACCATTTACAATCTGTAGATAATCAGGTTCAAGACCTGAAAATTGACCATATTCAGGATCGCCAAGAGCTAGCTAATCATGATGCAGCCATTAAAACGCTGGATTCTGAAAATACTCGCCAGGAAGCGTATATCCAATCTGTTGATAATTCAGTAACTAAAGAAGTAACGGATCGTAAAGCTGCTGATACTGCCTTACAAAATCAAGTGAATAGTAAGGTTGATACCACTACCTATAACGACGATCAGAAAGCACAGAATGACGCACATCAGCAATTAGTTCAGCGTGTCACACTGGATGAACAATATGATGGAGCGGCAATCAGCCAAAACCGCGCAAACATTGAAACACTTACTGCTCGTCAGCAAGGTCAAGATCTGGAACAAGCTAACCGTGATCGTACCGCTAACCAACACCCTGCTATGACTAATGGTAAAGACGGTGCTAAAGGTGCAACAGGCGTACAGGGGATACAAGGCTTGAAAGGTGATACAGGCGTTCAAGGTTTAGTAGGTGCTGCGGGTAAAGATGGTGCTGATGGTAAGAATGGTATTGACGGTAAAGCAGGTAAAGACGGTGTGAATGGTAAAGATGGCGCTAACGGCGTTACGACTACCATCACTAAGAAAGAAGTCGATACTAAAACTATCAATCTGGTTAAGTCACTTAATACACAAACTACAGCACAAGCTAAAGATCTGAAAGCTGCTCAACAAGTATTTGCACAAGCACAATCTTCAAGCAATGCTCAATTCAAGAACCTGAAGGATGAAGTCGACGACAACAAGAAAGAAGCGCGTGGTGGAGTAGCCTCTGCCGTTGCGATTGCATCAATGCCACAGGTCGAAAAAGATCAGGCTATGATGTTCTCTGCTGGTGTAGGGTCATTTAAGAATGAGCAAGCTATCAGCGTTGGCGCTTCTTTCCATGCCGGTGAACATACAGTGATCAAAGCTGGTATTAGCGATTCGACAAATAACGATCTTGCTATGGGCGCGGGTATCGGGATCGGTTTTTGAATAAAACACCGCTGATACATATATAACCCGCTCGTCTCTGATGAGAATAGCGATGATAGCAAAAAACATGTCCAGATATATATTCATCTCAGCCGTGCTGTACCTGATGCTAATTGGCGTCGGAATTTGGATAGGCGCGATGTATGTATCTTATTATCTGTGTAGTTTATAAAAGTTAAAATGAAAAAATTAATTATTACCGTGGCGGGTATATTTATACTTGCGGGGTGCGTATCGCCCGATCAGCGCATCGCAAACTGCACGGCGAAAGGCGTAAGTTATGACACGTGCTATTTGTCCGAGCAGCAAAGACAACAAGGCATTAATAACGCTTCGCTATCTGCCGCTTATGCAAATGCGGCAAGAGCGACAGAAAATGCACATAAACATGCTCACCACAACTAAGGTTTATTGATGAAAGCACAGTTAACAGTGATTGCTCTGTTGTTCACCCTCGCGGCGACCCCGGCACATGCCATTAATGCCCACTATCGCGCGCAGCTGGAGCGCTCCGGATGCACCCAGATAAGCGATGGCGATGGCTCTTGCGATATCACTAAAACGAAAGCGGAAAACGCGGCGCAACACGACCAAGCGACGACCGTTCGCGATCCGATGCGCGCGGCCACCTTTTCGTCATCGACCGTTAATGCCACGATTTCCAACGGCTTTTTTAGCGCGACCATTAATGGCAAGAAGGCCACCGTCAAACGTCTGAATGCGGCGTTCTATGAGATTCATGGAAATGACGTTGTTATATCATTTAGCCTTGATGAGAACGGTATTACCGATGCCTCCTGGAATAAAACCCAGGGCCGCGACCACGGCATTTTGCAGGTTAGGCAGAAATAACGTGTTCAAGGAGGCCATCCGCCTCCTTTTTCATCAGCGAAAAGCACGATTTGTCACACTCTTTTCTCTATTTTTACAGTTCTGACAAAACCATCATAAGCGGCTGTTTTTATTGTGCATAAAGTGCAACTTTCTTTCTGAAAACGGTGATAACCCTCCCCCTGTGCCCTCTGTCACAAAACAGTAAACAAATTAACCATTGAGCCCCGTGGCAAAAGGCTCTATATTGGCGGCGTTTTTTTCAGGCCCCCATCTGTTTTTTAACTTTTTATTCAATCGTGGCTCATAACGAAGCGGCGGTTGTAGGAGTGATATGATGACGGATAAAGTCCGTATTGACACCGTAGATGCCCACAAAAGCAACGAAACCTATCTGGCCCGTCAGGCCGAGTTTGAATCTAACGTCAGGAGTTATCCGCGCAAACTGCCTTTAGCCATCACTAAAGCAGAAGGCGTGTGGATCACCGATGCAGATAATAAAGAATACCTTGACTGTTTAGCAGGCGCAGGGACCCTTGCGCTTGGCCATAACCATCCTGATGTGCTGAAAAGCATCCAAAATGTCATTACCAGCGGCTTGCCGTTACATACTCTGGATCTGACGACGCCTCTGAAAGACGCGTTTTCTGAATACCTGCTCTCTCTGCTGCCTGGTCAGGGCAAAGAGTACTGCCTGCAGTTCACCGGTCCATCCGGTGCTGACGCCGTTGAAGCGGCGCTGAAGCTGGCGAAAAAAGTGACCGGTCGTAGCGGTATCATCAGCTTCTCTGGTGGTTACCACGGTATGACCCACGGCGCACTGTCCGTGACCGGCAACCTGTCTCCGAAAGAAGCGGTTGACGGTATGATGCCAGAAGTCCAGTTCATGCCTTATCCGCATGAGTACCGTTGCCCGCTGGGTATCGGTGGTGAAGCGGGCGTGAAAGCGCTGACCTACTACTTCGATAACCTGATCAACGACGTTGAAAGCGGCGTGCGTAAACCTGCTGCGGTGATCCTGGAAGCCGTTCAGGGCGAAGGCGGCGTTAACCCGGCTCCGGCTGAGTGGCTGCAGCGCATCCGTAAAGTAACTCAGGAACACGGCATTCTGCTGATCCTCGACGAAGTTCAGGCTGGCTTTGCCCGTACCGGTAAATTCTTCGCCTTCGAACACGCGGGCATTGAGCCAGACATCATCGTGATGTCTAAAGCTGTCGGTGGCGGTCTGCCGCTGGCCGTGCTCGGTATCAAAAAGCAGTTCGATGCATGGGCGCCAGGTCACCACACCGGTACCTTCCGCGGCAACCAGCTGGCGATGGCAACCGGTCTGACGACGCTGAAAATCCTGAAAGACCAGAACATCGCAGGCAAAGTGGCTGCACAGGGCGAATGGCTGAAAGGCCAGCTGAAAGAGATGGCGAAGCGCTACCCGGTGATCGGACACGTGCGCGGTCTGGGCATGATGATCGGTATTGAGATCGTTAAGCCACACGAAGCGGCTGACCACATGGGTTGCTTCCCTGGCGACGGCGAGTTGTCTGCACTGATTCAGAAGAAGTGCTTCGAAGCCGGTCTGATTCTGGAGCGCGGTGGCCGTAACGGTATCGTTCTGCGTCTGCTGCCGTCTCTGCTGATCAGCGACGAAGAGCTGAAAGTCTTCCTGGATAAATTTGAGCAGGCACTGCTTGCTGCGGGCGTTCGCCCGGCGTAACCGGAGTTATTGATTACGATGTCTGATTCAAACCCAATTTTGTTCTCCTCTGCGCAGAGCATTGAAGCTTACCAGCAGGCGATTGAACAAAGCACTCAGGCTGTGATGCAGTGGCTGAAACAGCCTGAGATGTACCAGGGCAAAACGGTCGCGGAACTGCGCGACCGTATTAAGCTGGATTTCAACCCGAAAGGGCTGGGCAACGAAGCGGCGATTGAACGCGCCGTGGAGTTCTTCCTGAAAGACAGCTTGTCCGTTCATCACCCGCAGTGTGTGGCGCACCTGCACTGCCCAAGCCTGGTCGTAAGCCAGGCGGCGGAAGTGCTGATCAACGCCACTAACCAGAGTATGGACTCCTGGGATCAAAGCCCGTCCGCAACCATTATCGAAATCAAACTGATCGAGTGGCTGCGTACCCGCGTGGGTTATCAGGCTGGCGACGCAGGTGTCTTCACCAGCGGCGGCACCCAGAGCAACCTGATGGGCCTGATGCTGGCGCGCGATGCGTTCTTCGCGCGTCTGGGTCACTCCGTTCAGCAGGATGGCCTGGTAGGCGATCTGCGCAAAATTCGCGTGCTGTGCTCCGAGAACGCCCACTTCTCCGTGCAGAAAAACATGGCGCTGATGGGTCTGGGCTACCAGTCCGTGGTGCAGGTGAAAACTGATGAATTCTCCCGCATGGATCTGACCGATCTGGCGGCGAAAATTGAGAAGTGCAACGCGAACGGCGAGCAGATTCTGGCGATCGTCGCGACGGCAGGTACCACCGATGCCGGTGCTATCGACCCGCTGCGTGCGATTGCAGAACTGGCGGCGAAACAGAACATCTGGGTACACGTTGATGCGGCCTGGGGCGGCGCGCTGCTGATGTCCGAGCAGTATCGTCACTACCTGGACGGCATTGAGCTGGTGGATTCCATTACCCTGGACTTCCATAAGCAGTTTTTCCAGACCATCAGTTGCGGCGCGTTCCTGCTCAAAGAAGCGCGTCACTATGAGCTGATGCGCTATCAGGCGGCTTACCTGAACTCTGAGTTCGACGAAGAAGCGGGCGTGCCTAACCTGGTGTCCAAATCTCTGCAGACCACCCGTCGTTTCGACGCGCTGAAGCTGTGGATGAGCCTGGAAGCACTGGGTCAGGAGCAATACGCGGCGATCATCGATCACGGTGTGACCCTGGCACAGCAGGTTGCAGGCTACGTGAAAGAGCAGTCTGCTCTGGAGCTGGTAATGCAGCCACAGCTGGCGAGCGTGCTGTTCCGCTTCCGTCCTCAGGCGCAGATGGATGATGCAGGCATCGCCCTGCTGAACCAGAAGATTGGTGATGCGCTGCTGGAATCTGGCCGTGCTAACGTCGGCGTGACCGAGCATAACGGTATCACCTGCCTGAAGCTGACCCTGCTGAACCCAACCGTGACGCTGGAGGACGTAAAAGTTCTGCTGTCTCTGGTTGAGCGTACCGCACAGGAAGTTCTGGCGAAGTAATGCTTATCCCTCTCCCGTTCGGGAGAGGGTATTTTCCCCAGCCCTATCCCTCAGTGTGTCCTCAAGGTTTCAACCATTAGCATAAAGCACGATTCGATAAGCGACGGTAACGGCTGTGGCGCACGCATCAATGCCACCGTTCGGGTAAGTGCCGGTTGCTGAAGATGAACCACCTTAAGCTGCGGATCCTGAAGATGCGTGGTATAGAGTTGCGGCAGTATCGCCACGGCCAGTCGGGAACGCACCAGGCCGTACAGCGTTTCGATATAATCCACCTGATAACGTGTCTGCAACGACAAACGATGGCTTTCAGCGAGTGCGCCAACCAGGCGTTGGATATTACCTTTTGAAAACACGGCGATATCTCGTCCCACAAGCTGCTTCCAGGGTAAATGCACCGACGCCGCCAGCGGATCGTCACAATGAATCACCGCAACAAAAGGATCCTCCTGCAGCGGGAAGACGGACAGTTGTTCCGGCACAGAACTGTCCAGTGCGCCAATGCCAAAATCAATCTGCCCTTTCAGCAACTGCGCCACCAGCGCATCATTGGTTTGATCGTGAAACTCTACCTTAAGACGCGGAAAAGCCTGCGCCAGCGTTTGGGGTAACTGCGGGAACAAGAGCGAGCTGACGGATGGCACCAGCCCAATGCGCACCGTGCCGTCACCGCCTGCCTGCACAATCTGCTGCATATCGTCGAAGGCAAGCTGAGCCACGCTAAGCACCCGCTGCGCGTGCGGGAGGATCGCGTTGCCCAACTCCGTCAGCGTCACCGCTGAGGCGGTACGGTTCACCAGCTTGCCGCCGAGCACCGTTTCGATTTGCCGCAATGCGCTGCTGAGCGCAGGCTGGCTTATCGCCAGCTTGCTGGCGGTGTCGGTGAAATGACGCAGCTGCGCCAGAGTGACAAAATACTGTAGCTGTCGCAGTGAGAGCGCGGGCAAGCGCTGCCAGGGTTCCATCGTCATTATCGTTTACACGCGTCGCAGAATAAGCCGGGGTTATCGGGTGATAAATTTTATCAGCTGGGCAAACGTTTGCCACGTGCATAGAGTAACGCCATTATTTTCATGCTGGAACCGTTAATTACATGAGTGCCGAAACCCGACGCCGTGCCGTCCAGGCTGCACGCGGAGAAATGCCGTTCGACCTGCTGCTTACACACACCCGCATTGTTGATATGGCCACGGGTGAGATCCGCGACGCCGATGTCGGCATCGTGGGCGGCCTTATCGCCAGCGTTCATCCGCGCGGCAGCCGCCGCGATGCGCGTGAGACGCACGATCTGAACAACCGGTATCTCTCTCCGGGACTGATGGATACGCATGTGCATCTGGAGAGTTCACACCTGCTTCCTGCTCGCTATGCAGAGATTGTGCTGGCACAGGGCACCACCGCCGTATTCTGGGATCCGCATGAGCTGGCGAACGTGCTGGGCATTGCAGGCGTACGTTTTGCCATTGAGGCCAGCCGTAACCTGCCACTGCAGGTGATGGTCGCTGCGCCATCAAGCGTGCCATCGACACCGGGGCTGGAGATGTCTGGCGCAGATTTCGCAGGGAAAGAGATGGATACCCTGCTCGGATGGCCGGAAGTGCGCGGCGTGGCGGAAGTGATGGATATGCACGGCGTGCTTAACGGCAGCCAACGCATGCTGGAAATTATGCAGGCCGGGCTGGACAGCGGAAAGCTGATTGAAGGCCACGCGCGCGGGCTTCACGGTGCGGATTTACAGGCTTATCTGGCCGCAGGCGTGACCTCCGATCACGAGCTGACCTCCGCAGACGATGCGCTGGAAAAACTGCGCGCCGGGCTGACGCTGGAGATCCGCGGCTCGCATCCTTATCTGCTGCCCGATATCGTAAGCGCCCTGAAATCCCTGCCCCACCTTTCTTCACAAATTACGGTCTGCACCGACGATGTCCCGCCCGATATACTGCTGGAAAAAGGAGGGATCGTTGCGCTGCTGAACCTGCTGATTGAACACGGATTACCGGCGACGCACGCGCTGCGTTTCGCCACGCTGAACGCCGCCATTCGCCTGCAGCGTAACGATCTGGGGCTGATTGCCGCCGGGCGTCGCGCGGATCTGGTGGCGTTTGACTCGCTTGAAAAGCTGACGGCTCGTCAGGTGTATGTCGCCGGTCAGCTGATTGCGCGCGACGGGGCAATGATTGAACCCATCGTTGACACGATATTGCCCCTCCCGCGTGATACCGTGCGGCTGTCTGCACTGGCAGACGATGATTTCCGTATGAAAGTTGACAACGCGAAACACGGTGTGGCGCGCTTGCGCCATATCAGCGGCGCACGCTTCACGCAGTGGGGTGAAGTTGACGCGCAGGTACGTCACGGCGTAGTGGCGATCCCGGATGGCTTTAGCCTGATCTGGGTTCAGCATCGCCACGCGCGCCATGCGGCGAAACCGCAACTCGCCCTGCTCAAAGGCTGGGGTGAACTGCGAGGGGCCATTGCCACCAGCTATTCTCACGACTCTCACAATCTGGTGGTGCTGGGCCGCGATCCGCACGACATGGCGCTGGCTGCCAACATGCTTATCCAGAGCGGCGGCGGGATGGCGCTGGTACAGGATGGCGACGTCATCGCCCACGTCGCCATGCCGATTGCGGGGATGCTTTCGGAACTGCCGCCTGATGAGCTGGCTCGCCAGTTCAGGGAACTGCGCGAGCGTAGCAATTTGATTGCCGACTGGGAACCGCCGTATCGGGTCTTTAAAGCCATAGAGGGCACCTGTCTTGCCTGCAACGCCGGTCCGCATTTGACCGATCTTGGACTGACCGATGGGACGACGCGCCAGATTGTCGATCCGTTAATTTCTTACCGGGAAATCCCGGACAACACACAATAATGCCGAAGGAGAGCCGGATAATGGCCGACAACACCGTTAATTCGCCAGCACCAGGGAGCTGGCTAGAACGCCGTTTTGCACTGCATGCGCGTGGCAGCACCGTACGCACCGAGTGCCTGGCTGGCATCACCGGTTTTCTCGCCGCCGCCTACCTGCTGGTGGTGATCCCGGGGCTACTGGCGGTCGGAGGAATGGATAAAGGCGCGGCAACGACGGGCACCATTCTGGTCTTCGTTGCCGGAACGCTGCTGATGGCTTTCTATGCTAACCTGCCCTTTATCGTCGGGCCTGGTATTGGCGGTTCGGTCCTGGTCGGCGTCACGCTTGCGGGCAGCGAAGGTATTGGCTGGCAAATTGGTCTCGGCATCGCCTGCTGGTCAGGGATTTTATTCTTCCTGCTAACCCGCTTTGGGCTGCGTGAAGTCGTCACCCGTTCGGTCCCGCAGTCCATCAAGCTGGGGTTGACGGCCTCCATCGGCCTGTTTGTTGCCGTGCTCGGCTTTCGTAACGCCGGGCTGGTGTTGGCAAACGCGAAAACGAATGCCCTGATGCTGGGAGATTTCCTGTCACCGGCGGCGCTGGTCGCGTTAGCGGGTCTCTTCCTCGCCATCGCGTTACAGGCGCGCCGCATTCCAGGGGCAATACTGTGGGCCATTCTGTTCGCCACCCTGGTCGGTATTCCGCTGGGCGTGACAAAACTTCCTGGTCAGTTTATTGATATGCCGCATTCTCTGACCCCGGTTATCGGCCACATTGATATGCTCGGGGCGCTGAACATTGCCTTCCTGCCCTTCCTGTTTGTCTTCTTTGCGTCGGAATTTTTCTCCACCATGGGCACCACGCTGGCTGTTGGTGGTGAGGCGGGATTACTGGATGACGAAGGCAACATGCCGCATATCAACCGTCCGTTTATGGTGGACTCCATTGCCGCTGCGGTAGGTCCGTGGGTCGGTATTCCAGCCGCGACGGCGCTGATCGAATCTTCGGCTGCTGCTGAAGCGGGCGGTAAAACGGGCATGACGGCACTGGCTGCAGCAGTGATGTTCCTGCTGATGTTGCTGTTTACGCCTGTTGCACTGATGATCCCAAAAGAAGCCACGGCACCGGCGCTGATCCTCATTGGACTGAATATGTTTAGCGGCTTACGTAAGGTTGATCTGGCGAACTTCACCGACGGCCTGCCAGTGCTGATGATGGTCATGATAACGCTGATTGCCAACAGCTTCGGGACAGGAATTGCTGGCGGTTTGCTGTTTTACATCGTGATCAAAGCGATTGCCGGGAAATGGCGCGAAATCCCCGTTGGTCTGTGGATCCTTGCCATTCCCCTGGTCTACTACTTCGCTACGCTGGTGAAGCACTAACCCTCACGCCGCTTTTCCTTCGGGGTATAGCCGTAGTCGTAATGGCTGTACCCCGAGTTATAATAGAGCGAGGCGGACTTCACGATATCATTAAGAATAGCGCCATTCACCTGCACGCCCATTTGCTGCAGGCGTTTTAGACAGTGCTCAATCTCTTTCACACTGGTTTTACCAAAGCGTGCAACCAGTAAGGTGATTGCCGCCGCTTTGGCAATCAGTAAGGCATCCGTGACGGCAAGCACAGGCGGGGTGTCAACAATCACGATGTCATAATGCCCGTTCATCTGCGACATGGCGTTGTTAAAGCGCTCCCCCATAAGCAACTCCACAGGAAGCGAAGGCTGTTGACCGCAGGTTAAAACATCAAATCCGCCTTTCTCAAAGCGCTGGATCGCGTCCTGCCATTTAACATCGCCCTCAAGGACTGAGGACAATCCGCAATGGTTGTTCAGTTGACAGATGTTATGCACGTAGCCCTGACGCATATCCGCGTCAATAAAGAGCACCCGCTGCCCGGCCTGAGAAGCCAGCGCTGCCAGTGCGGTACTGACCAGCGTTTTGCCGCAATCCTGTGTGGGGCCAATAAAGACGACAATCTGATTTGTGACGTCCATCATGGTGAAGTGCAGACTGGTACGCAACCCGCGCATCGCTTCGATAAAAATATCTGCTGGCCTTTCGATGGGCAGGAAGGGCACATTCGACGTTTTGTGTCTCCAGCGAGAATCCAGGAAACTCATTTTGCGCAGATGCGTTTTTTTCCAGAGCCATACCGAGCGCGGTAGCGTCGCCAGGACCGGCATCCCCTGCACTTCCAGTTGCTCAGACGAGGTTATTCCCTGTTTAAAGGCAGCAAGAACCAATACAAAGCCGCTGGAGAATATCAGTCCCAACAGTATGCCAAGCACGATAATGAGTGCTTTTCGTGGTTTTATGGGTTCAGGTTGCGTAACCGCAGCGTCAATGATCCGCACGTTTCCGATCGCGCTGGAGCGAGAGATATTGAGCTCTTGCTGACGCGTTAATAACTGCAGGTAAATGGCGCGCCCGGATTCAACATCCCGGCTCAAACGCAAAATTTCCTGCTGTGTGGAGGGCATGGTTGATACGCGATCGTTCAGTCGGGCACGCTGCTTCTCAAGGGTTTGGCGCTTTTCGCGTAATGCGCGATAGGTTGGGTGATCCTTTTTGAAAAGCTGTGAGATCTCCGCTTCACGGAACGTCAGCTCGTTGAGCTGATTCTCCACATTAACAACCTGATCGAGAACGGACTTCGCCTCCAGGGATAAATCGACGGAATCGCGCTGCTCACGGTATACATTCAGCCGCGCTTCGGCCTGATCCAGCTCGTGACTGATTTTCGGTAACTGATGCTGTAAAAAGGTCAGGCTGCGGGCATCCCGGGCTTCCTGACGTTCAATATTCTGATTGAGGAAATTTTCTGCAATCGTATTCAGTACCACGGCTATCTTGCCAGGTTCTTCGCCCGTTAGCGTTAACGCGATCATTCCGCTCTGTTTCGCTGATTCCGCAACGGTGAGCCGTTTCTGAAGTGCGTTGATGGCTTCAAGCTTTGTAATGGTTTTGAGCGAAAACTGCGTGCCCGGTGCAGCGCTGAGAGATGTCACCAGAAGAGAGACACCGTCTTTGAGCAGCGTTTTTCCGACCGTACCCACGGCCTCGAAGCTTTCGCCCTCAAGGTGATACCGTCCCTGCTCCAGCACGGTCAGAATAAGCTCTTGCGGTTTGCCACCCTGTCGGGGGAGGGTAAGTTCACCGATGGTCAGGTGACCTGGCTTGCTGGGGCGAAAACGTGCCCACAGATGCCCCACGTACGGGGTAACGCGGCGCTTAACCCCGTACGTTAGCCCCAATTCATCCACGGTCTTCCCGAGGATCATTCGCGATTTTATCAGCAAGATTTCCGGTGCAACGTCTGGCGAAAGATCGGAGCCGAACTGGCTTAAGCTTTTCAGCAATGAGTTATCCTGCTTCGCTTCTATCTGCACAAGCGCGTCAGCCTGATAGACAGGGGGTACAGAAAATGCATAGAGTCCCGCGCACACCGTAAACAGGAGTGTCACCAGGACTATCATCACCCGATGATCGAATATCTCAGCAAGCAGTTGCAGAAGATTAATGTCATTATTTTGCGGTGCCGCTGCACCATATGTTTCTGAAGTATAAGATGGCATTGCTGCTTTATTCCTTTTGACTCAAACGACGAGCCCATTCCTGACTGGCTTTTCCCAACTGCCCGAAAACATATTCGAAAGCATCACGGCTTTTGCGGTAGGGATCGGGAATATCCTTTGCCTCCAGCCATTGTCCAAATAGCAGTGATTTCCCACGGTTCTCCGGAGCCATAGCAGCAATAAAACGAAGATGTTCAGGCTCCATCACCAGAATCAGATCGGATTTTTGCAGCAAACTGCGCGTCAGCTTGCGCCCCACGTGATCGTCTAGCGAGACACCATGATGCCAGGCAACATCCTGAGCAACCGCATCTGCCGGATGTCCCTCAAGACCGAAAATACCTGCTGAGGTCACCTGTTTCCCGGGTAATTGCTGACGCAACAGGCGCTCCCCCATCGGGGAGCGGCAAATATTGCCCGTGCAAACCACTAAGATTGAGTTGAACATTATTGCGGCCAGGATCGGATGTAACGAACCGTTTCGGTCAGGTCATGTACGCCACTGATGGTCGGCACAAGCTGCGTAATAACGCGATTCCAGCGCGACAACGGTGCCGTTGTCACGTAGACAATGTCATACGGCTCGAGCTGGAATTCAGTGCCCAATACCATCGCCGACGCATCTTTCGCATTGAGCTGATAAATTTTCGCGATGATGTCCGTCTGGCTTTTTTGATGCACCGAGCGAATGACAAAAATGCCGGTTGCATCAGCCATGTTCTGGTTCAGGCCGCCCGCATTGCCCAGCGCCTCCGCCAGCGTCATCCCACTGCGATCCATCTTCAGCGTGCTCTGCTTAACCACTTCGCCCATGACAAAGACTTTCAGGGCATCATTACGCGGTACAAACAGGATATCGCCAGGATAGAGCAGTTTGTTTTGTGTTAAATCGCCGAGTTGCATCAGGGCATACAGCGAAAGGCGGGAATCCTGGCCATTGTGGGTGAGAACGACATTGCGCCAGTCGGCGTCCACTGAAAGACCGCCAGCGGCATTGACCGCGTCCATCACGGTCAAGGGGATGTTGGTGATGGATTGTTGGCCAGATTTCGCGACTTCTCCCGTCACGTAGGCTTTTTGCGAACGGAAAGAGGCGATGCTGACATCCACCTGGGGGCTCTCAATGAATTTATCCAGCCGCGCGGTAATCTCTTCACGTACCTCCGAAACCGTTTTTCCTGCCACATGCAGTTTCCCAACGTAGGGATAAAAGAGCGTACCGTCCGCGTTGACCCAGTTTCCCGCGTCACTTGCGCTACGGTACTGCCCTGCTGGCGTCGTCAACTCAGGATGATCCCAGACGGTGACCGTCAGGATGTCACCGGTGCCGATTCGGTATTCCCAGTTTTTAACCTGCTCATCAAGATTAGGATTTGCCTGAGATTTTGATACGGGCGGGCGTAATTGTTCAATCAATACTGGGGTCAGTGGATAAATTTCCACGTGTTTATCAAGCTGATAATCTTTATCTTCTGTTGCAATAACATTTTTTCCGGTCATGGCTAAATCCTGGCCCGGTGAAAATACACAGCCTGTTAACTGGCTTATTGCAAGAAATAAAAAGGAAAATACCGTTGTGTTTTTCATTTATATAAACATATCTTTTATCATTGTGCTTATCGTACGAACGACAATTTTATTTAATATAAATAACCATATAATTCATTGGATTAAATGAATTACAATATGTTAATAAAGAGTATTGTCAACGCAGTGACCAGATACTGAATCGTCTAAAGCGACCCGCTCTATGGAGCAGGGAATCAAACGTCATAACAAGTCGTGCCGGGCCAATATTAAACGTTCTACTATGGGAAAGCATTCGCTTAACGGTCCAATTTTGAAGTAGTCATGCGTTTTCAGAATTAATTAATAGATCAATAAATACATTAAATATAAAACACAAATATCATTCACGGCCGTCATGTGCTTTCTTTGTTGCGACTACACAAAACCGTTCAGTTTTGTTACATTTTTTTTCAAACACACCATGTTTTGATACTTAAAATGGACTGTCTGCCGCGCATACTAAAACCCGCAGACGAAATGTATCTGTAACGATATCACTGGAGAAAAAATGGCTAAGCGTAAATTGCTGCTTCTGGGTGTACTACTGTCTCTGGCGGGCTCCGCACTTTCTGCTCCGCAAACGGCTGCAGCACCTTCTGGCATCAAAGCCTATGAAGAACAAGAGTTCATCGCTGACTTCACAAAATTCAAGATTGGCGACACGGCGCCAGCTCAGTATCAAACGCCCGAGTACACTATCAAACAGTACCAGCTGCGTAACCTGCCAGCGCCGGATGCCGGAACACACTGGACCTACATGGGTGAGAACTACGTGCTGATTGGCGATGCCGATGGAAAAATCCATAAGGCCTATAACGGAGATATCTTCTATCACCGCTAATACGATCCTGGTTCGTGCCTGGCAGGAGAGCGATCGTCCTTTCCTTCGCACGATTTACCTGCATGCCCGGCGCGACGCCTGGCCATGGTTGAACGGTGCGGAATGGCAGCTTGAGGACTTTGACGCCGCAATCCTCGACGAAGAAGTTTGGGTGGCGGTGCAGGACGGGCATCGACTTGGCTTCGCCTCCGTCTGGACGAACGATAATTTTCTGCACAACCTGTTTGTTGACCCGCAGTATCAAAGCCTCGGGGTCGGGCATGTGCTCCTGGAACATGTGCAGAAAACGTTTACCAGTACGGGTTCGCTTAAGTGTCTGGTCAAGAATGCGCGTGCTGTTGCGTTTTACCAGCGACACGGCTGGCACATCGAGGCGACGGGTGATTCTCCGGACGGAGAGTATTATCTGATGCATTATCGGCTTGGATAAAGTCAGGTGGCGCTTCGCTTACCTGACCTACAAACCCAAACTTCGTAGGCCGGGTAAGGCGAAGCCGCCACCCGGCACTGAAGCGCAGAGGAATTACACCGCGCGGAACGCGATTTCGCTCGGAATGACTTCGCCCTGCCAGTAAAGCTGCGCCGCAACGCGCCCCGCCAGCTGACGATACATATCCGCAAATTCGCTGTCCGGACGGCTCACCACGGTTGGTTTACCGCTGTCCAGATCTTCACGCAGCGTGATGTGCAGCGGCATCTGCCCCAGCAGCTGAGTGTGATACTGCGCCGCCAGCTTCTCCGCACCACCGGTACCGAAAATAGGCTCATGGTGTCCGCAGTTGCTGCAGATATGCATGCTCATGTTCTCAACGATACCCAGCACCGGTACTTCCACCTTCTCGAACATCACGATGCCCTTTTTGGCGTCGATCAGCGCGATATCCTGCGGCGTGGTCACGACGACCGCTCCCGTTACCGGAATGTTCTGCGCCAGGGTCAGCTGAATGTCGCCCGTGCCCGGTGGCATGTCCAGCACCAGATAATCCAGATCCGGCCACATGGTTTCCTGCAGCATCTGCATCAGCGCCTTGCTGGCCATCGGGCCGCGCCAGACCATCGCGTTATCGTCGGTGACCAGATAACCAATCGAGTTGGTTGCCAGACCGTGCGCCATGATTGGCGCCATGTGAGTGCCGTCCGGCGAGGTTGGACGCTGGTTTTCCGCGCCCAGCATGTTTGGAATGGACGGGCCATAAATGTCCGCATCCAGAATACCGACTTTTGCCCCTTCCGCTGCCAGCGCGAGCGCCAGGTTTACAGCCGTGGAGGATTTACCCACCCCACCCTTGCCCGAGCTGACGGCAATAATGTTTTTTACGCCGTTCACGCCAGGCTGGTTTTTCACGCGCTTCAGCGTGGCGATACTGTGGCTCAGCTTCCAGTCGATCGCCTTCGCACCGGTGATGCGCAGCAGCTCCGAGCTGGTTTGCTCTTTCAGCGCGTCGAAGGCGCTGGTCCAGACGAACGGCATCTGCAGCTCAATGTGCAGCGTATCGTCCAGCCAGGCAACGTGGTGTAACGCTTTCAGCGTCGTAAGATTGTGCTTCAGGGTTGGATGCTGAAAGTTAGCCAGCGTCCCGGCGACCATTGCTCGTAAGGCTTCCGGTGATTTGGCCTGGGATTGAGAACTCATCCCGACTCCTTTGTTCTTGTGAATAAGACCTTAGATGACAAGTTTACCTGAAAGGCCGTGGTTTGTGCTTACTTAATAATGCCCCTTTTGGTAATATCAAAAACCCTTTTCACAGTTAAAAGAAGTAATGCCTACTATGACTCAAGTCGCGAAAAAAATTCTGGTAACGTGCGCACTGCCGTACGCCAACGGCTCAATCCACCTCGGCCACATGCTGGAGCATATCCAGGCTGATGTCTGGGTCCGTTACCAGCGAATGCGCGGCCACGAGGTTAACTTCATCTGTGCGGACGATGCTCACGGCACGCCGATCATGCTGAAAGCGCAGCAGCTGGGGATTTCCCCGGAGCAGATGATTGCCGAAATGAGTCAGGAGCATCAAACTGATTTTGCTGGCTTTGACATCAGCTATGACAACTATCACTCCACGCACAGCGACGAAAACCGCGAGCTGTCGGAGCTGATCTACACCCGTCTGAAAGAGAACGGTTTTATCAAAAACCGCACTATCTCTCAGCTGTACGATCCGGAAAAAGGCATGTTCCTGCCGGACCGCTTCGTCAAAGGAACCTGTCCGAAATGTAAATCCCCGGACCAGTACGGCGATAACTGCGAAGTGTGCGGCGCGACCTACAGCCCGACCGAGCTTATCGAGCCGAAATCCGTGGTATCCGGTGCAACGCCTGTGATGCGTGACTCCGAGCACTTCTTCTTCGACCTGCCGTCCTTCAGCGAAATGCTGCAGGCATGGACCCGCAGCGGCGCGCTGCAGGAGCAGGTAGCGAACAAGATGCAGGAGTGGTTCGAATCCGGCCTGCAGCAGTGGGATATCTCCCGCGATGCGCCGTACTTCGGCTTCGAAATCCCGAACGCGCCAGGCAAATACTTCTACGTCTGGCTGGATGCGCCAATCGGCTACATGGGCTCCTTCAAGAACCTGTGCGACAAGCGCGGCGACACCGTCAGCTTCGATGAATACTGGAAGAAAGACTCCACGGCCGAGCTGTACCACTTCATCGGTAAAGACATCGTTTATTTCCACAGCCTGTTCTGGCCAGCGATGCTGGAAGGCAGCAACTTCCGCAAGCCAACCAACCTGTTCGTTCACGGCTACGTGACGGTGAACGGTGCGAAGATGTCCAAATCTCGCGGTACGTTCATCAAGGCCAGTACCTGGCTGAACCACTTCGACGCGGACAGCCTGCGCTACTACTACACCGCGAAGCTCTCTTCCCGTATCGACGATATCGACCTGAACCTGGAAGATTTCGTACAGCGCGTGAACGCGGACATCGTCAACAAGGTGGTGAACCTGGCGTCCCGTAACGCGGGCTTTATCGCCAAGCGTTTTGACGGCGTGATGGCGGCTGAACTGGCTGACCCTGCCCTGTACCAAACCTTTACTGACGCAGCGGCGACCATTGGCGAAGCCTGGGAAGCGCGCGAGTTCGGTAAAGCGGTGCGTGAAATCATGGCCCTGGCTGACCTGGCGAACCGCTATGTCGACGAGCAGGCCCCGTGGGTTGTCGCGAAACAGGAAGGCCGCGATGCTGACCTGCAGGCCATCTGCTCTATGGGCATCAACCTGTTCCGCGTGCTGATGACCTACCTGAAGCCGGTTCTTCCTCAGCTGGCAGCCCGTGCTGAAGCGTTCCTGAACACCGAACTGACCTGGGATGCCATCCAGCAGCCGCTGCTCGGCCACAAGGTGAACACCTTCAAGGCGCTGTATAACCGCATCGAGATGAAACAGGTGGAAGCCCTGGTGGAAGCATCAAAAGAAGAAGTGAAGGCGGCTGCGACACCGGTTACCGGCCCGCTGGCAGACGACCCGATTCAGGACACCATTACCTTTGACGATTTCGCCAAAGTCGACCTGCGCGTGGCGCTGATTGAAAACGCGGAATTCGTGGAAGGCTCTGACAAGCTGCTGCGCCTGACGCTGGATCTGGGCGGCGAGAAGCGCAACGTCTTCTCCGGCATCCGTTCAGCGTATCCGGACCCGCAGGTGCTGATCGGTCGTCAGACCGTGATGGTGGCGAACCTGGCACCGCGCAAAATGCGCTTCGGCATCTCCGAGGGGATGGTGATGGCTGCAGGCCCTGGCGGGAAAGATATCTTCCTGTTAAGCCCTGACGAAGGCGCGAAGCCGGGTCAGCAGGTGAAATAACAAAAAAGCCGGAGATAATCTCCGGCTTTTTTATGGCATTTTATTTTCTCCCTCTCCCCGTGGGAGAGGGTCGGGGTGAGGGCATCAGGCCGCACCCTACCGCCTTTATGCCTTCGGGTGATGCACCCGGTGGGTCAGCCCGCGCAGGAAATTACGCAAAAACTGGTCGCCGCACTCGCGGTAGTTTTTATGGTCCGGCGCGCGCATCATGGCGGTCACTTCCGGCACCGACACGCGGTATTTTTGCTCGGTCATGATCGCGACAATATCGTCCGTTTTCAGCGAGAACGCGATGCGCAGCTTTTTCAGCACCGTGTTGTTGTTCACACGACGCTCCAGCGCCAGCTCGGGCGCGGCCGGATCTTTGCCACGCTTATCGTAAATCAGGCCGTTCAGGAAACCCGACAGAATGATGTCGGGGCAGCGAACAAAGCCCTCTTCGTCTTCTTTGGTCATCCAGGTATCGAAACCCGCAGACGTGGCTTCCATGTCGGACAACGCAAGAATGCGCACCATGTCATTATTGTTTGCTTTCAGGGTGTAGCGCAGGCTACGAAGAATGTCATTACTAATCATGAGTGCCTTTAACTGTCGATGATGCAATGGCGCGCAGTGTACCAGTTTTACAGACCAATCGCCTCTTTCAAACTCTTCAGGTAGCGACGGCTGACGGGCACCGTATGCCCGGCACGCAGCACCAGTTCGGCCTGACCGTTATCTTCCAGGCGGATTTCCTTCAGGTGCGCCATGTTCACCAGATACTGACGATGGCAGCGGATCAGCGGCGTGCGGCTCTCCAGGGTGCGAAGCGTCAGCTCGGTAAAGCCTTCATTTCCCTCCGCGCTGGTGACATATACCCCGCTCAGACGGCTGCTGACAAAGGCCACGTCATCCATCTGCAGGAGATAAATGCGGCTGTGCCCGGTGCAGGGGATAAACTTCAGCGGCTGCTGGTTTTCCGGCAGCAGCGTCATATCCTGCACGGTGCGCTCCTGGCGTAAACGAGTGAGCGTTTTATCCAGCCGCTTCTCTTCAATCGGTTTCAGCAGATAATCAAAGGCATGTTCTTCAAATGCCTTCACGGCATATTCATCAAACGCTGTCAGAAAGACGATATAGGGGCGGTGCTCAGGATCAAGCATCCCGACCATCTCCAGCCCGCTGATGCGCGGCATCTGAATGTCGAGGAACAACACGTCCGGACGCAGTTTGTGCACCGCACCGATGGCCTCAATGGCATTTGCGCACTCACCCACCACCTCGATATCACTCTGCTCCTGCAATAGCACGCGCAGGTTTTCCCGTGCCAGCGGCTCGTCATCCACAATCAGCACTCTTAACATGCGTTTTCCTCCAGCGGCAGTCGTAAGGTGATACGGGTAAATCGGTCGGGTTCACAGGCGACGGTAATGCCACAGTCGTCACCGAAGTGCGCACGCAGGCGTTTATCCACCAGGCTCATCCCTAACCCACCCGATGCGGAAGGGACGTAGAGTCCAGCGTTATCTTCAATATCCAGCACCAGATGGTGGTTAAACTGGGTAGCAGAAATGGTGATCTCCCCGATGCCCAGCAGCTGCGATGTACCGTGCTTGATGGCATTTTCTACGATAGGCTGCAGGGTAAAGGCCGGAAGATGCTGGTACGCCAGCGCGTCCGGGACGGAGAGCGACACCTGCAGGCGAGACTGGAAGCGTGCCTGTTCAATCTGCAGGTACGCGTTTACGTGTTCAATCTCGTCGGCCAGGGTCACGATTTCGGAAGGCCGTTTTAGGTTCTTGCGGAAAAAGGTCGACAAAAACTGCACCAGCTGCGCGGCCTGATCGCTGTCGCGGCGGATCACCGCCTTCAGCGTATTAAGCGCGTTAAACAGGAAATGCGGATTGACCTGGGCGTGCAGGAGTTTGATCTCTGACTGCGTCAGTAGCGCTTTCTGCCTTTCATACTGCCCCGCCAGAATTTGCGCGGAAAGCAGCTGGGCAATCCCCTCCCCCAGCGTGCGGTTGATCGAGCTGAACAGACGGTTTTTCGCTTCGTAGAGCTTAATCGTCCCCATCACCCGCTGATTTTCACCGCGAAGCGGGATCACCAGCGTCGAGCCAAGCTTGCACTGCGGATGAAGCGAGCAGCGGTAGGGGATCTCATTCCCGTCCGCATACACCACTTCACCGGTTTCAATGGCGCGCAGGGTATAGGTTGATGAGATCGGTTTGCCCGGCAGATGGTGGTCGTCTCCGGTACCGGTAAACGCCAGCAGCTTTTCGCGGTCGGTAATGGCTACGGCACCGATATCCAGCTCCTTGTAGAGCACCTGCGCCACCTTCATGCTGTTTTCTTCGTTAAATCCCTGACGCAGGATCCCCTCCGTTGAGGCTGCAACTTTCAGGGCCGTCGCGGAAAACGCCGAGGTGTATTTCTCAAACATGGCGCGCTTGTCGAGCAGAATACGCATAAACAGCGCCGCGCCCACGGTATTGGTCACCATCATCGGAGCTGCAATATTGCTCACCAGGTGCAGCGCATCGTCAAACGGACGGGCAATCAGCAGGATAATCGCCATCTGCGCCATCTCTGCCACGAAGGTAATCGCACCGGCGGTAAGCGGGCTAAATACCTTATCCGGACGGCCGCGTTTGATCATGTAGCTGTGGACAAGGCCACCCAGTAGCCCTTCGACGATCGTGGAGATCATACAGCTCAGCGCCGTCATGCCGCCCATGGAATAGCGGTGCAGACCGCCGGTAAGCCCAACAAGGCCACCGACAACGGGACCGCCAAGCAGGCCGCCCATCACCGCACCGATGGCGCGTGTATTGGCAATGGAATCTTCGATATGGAGACCAAAGTAGGTCCCCATAATGCAGAAAATGGAGAAGGTCACATAGCAAAGCAGCTTGTGCGGCAGACGGACGGTGACCTGCATCAGCGGAATGAACAGGCGCGTTTTACTCATCAACCAGGCGATGACAAGAAACACACACATCTGCTGAAGCAACAACAGCACCAGATTAAACTCGTACATACAAAAAACCGCACATTCTAAAAACGCGTAACATACACTGATGCAGGTAAACTTTCTTTGAAGCGCGCCAAAAAAGCTGCAAATCGTGTCGGTCATCACAGCTTTTGCCGAACATCGCGCATGCTTCGCATTATTTGTTCAAAAAACGATCAATCCTTCCTGGTTCGGCAAAGTGGGTCTACAGTTAAGCTGGGGACGCGTAAGCCAGGGGGCGAATATGGCGCTTTACACAATAGGTGAAGTGGCACTCCTTTGTGATATCAATCCCGTTACCCTACGGGCGTGGCAGCGACGGTATGGATTACTTAAACCGCAGAGAACGGACGGTGGGCATCGTCTGTTCAACGAGGCCGATATCGACCGGATCCGCGAGATAAAAAGCTGGATCGACAACGGTGTGCAGGTCGGCAAAGTGAAATCCTTGCTTAGCCATGACGATCCGGACACCCAGCATCTCTGGCGTGAGCAACAGGAAGCACTGCTGCGGCTCCTGCAGGCGGGTAACCTGCAGCGCCTGCGCGCGTGGATAAAAGATCAAGGGCGTGATTATCCCGCGCAAACGCTGATCACCCATCTTTTCATTCCGCTCCGTCGACGCCTTCAGTGCCAACAGTCTACCCTGCAGGCGCTGCTCAGCATGCTCGACGGCGTACTGATCAACTATATTGCCGTCTGCCTTGCCTCGGCGAAGAACAAGGCCGGAAAAGATGCGCTGGTGGTTGGCTGGAACGTGCACGACACCACGCGTCTGTGGCTGGAAGCCTGGATTGCCACCCAAAAAGGCTGGCGCGTGGATGTGCTCGCGCACTCGCTGGCCCAGCTGCGGCCCGAGTTTTTTGACGGTCAGACCCTGCTGGTCTGGTGTGGCGAAGTGCCCTCCGCCTCGCAGCAACAGCTGCTGACGGAATGGCGCGAGAATGGTTACCCGGTTTATTCCCTGGGCCCGGATGAGCCATAACGGCATTTAATGGTTCATTAACAGCTGCGCTTCACCGTATAATTGTTCCGTTAACAACAGGAGCACATGATGAAGGCAACTAAACTGGCGGTAATTACCCTTTTTGTCCTGATGGCCGTAAGCGGTATCGGCGGCGTGATGCTGGCGGGTTACTCGTTTATCGTCCGTGGCGGTGTCGGCTGAGATACAGCGCCAGGCGCTCGAAAAGGCGATCGACCACAATCGCCGCCAGCGCAACCAGTAGCGCACCCTGAATAATGTAGGCCGTATTAAATCCGCTTAAACCGATAATAATCGGTGTTCCCAGCGTGTTTGCCCCCACCGTCGAGGCGATAGTCGCCGTACCGATGTTGATAATCACCGACGTGCGGATCCCGGCGATAATGACCGGTGCCGCGAGCGGGAGTTCAACCTTGCGCAACCGCTGCCAGGCGCTCATGCCCATCCCTTCTGCTACGCTCAGCACCGATGCGGGCACCGCCGCAATACCGGCCAGGGTTCCCTGAAGTATCGGCAATACCCCGTATAAAATCAGCGCAATAATTGCCGGCTGCTGCCCAAAGCCAATAACCGGTACCGCAATCGCCAGTACCGCCACCGGCGGAAACGTCTGACCGATCGCCGCAATCGTCTCCACCAGCGGACGAAACTCGCGTCCCGATGGCCTTGTCACCGCGATCCCTGCCCCCACGCCGAGGACGATGGCAATGACGCTTGAGATCGTCACCAGCCAGGCGTGCGCCAGCGCAAGGTTAATAAAACTCTCCTGCTGATAGACCGGTCGCGGCAGGCCAGGAAAGAGCGAACTGAACAGCGCCGCGCTGTGCGGCATCAGAAAGAGCAGACCGACGAAGAGCAGCGCCAGCCAGAGCAGCGGATCACGCATGACCTTCACGCGTCACCTCCCCGGCCAGCAGATCGCGAAAATGCAATGCACCACAGGTTGTTCCCTGGCTGTTGGTCACCGGCAGGATCTCACATTGTCTGGCGACGAAAGCAGACAGCGCATCCCTCAGGCTCATCTGCTCCTGTAACGGTTCTCCGCTTAGCGGCGCATCCTGTCGGCGCATATAATCGCCAACGGTGCGCAAAGAGAGCAGCCTGACGCCCAACTCGCTGCGGCCAAAAAATTCGCGCACAAAGTCGTTCTTCGGCTGGCTCAACAGCGCAAGCGGCGTGCCCTGCTGTACCACCTCACCGTGGTCCATCAGCACCAGATGGTCAGCCAGGCGCAGCGCCTCATCAATGTCGTGCGTCACAAGGATAATGGTGCGCCCCAGAATGCGGTGGATGCGGGTCATCTCCGCCTGCAGCGCACCGCGTGTGACCGGATCCAGCGCGCCAAAAGGTTCATCCATCAGCAACACCTGCGGATTGGCCGCCAGCGCGCGCGCGACCCCAACACGCTGCTGCTGTCCGCCGGAAAGCTGATGCGGGTAGCGGTCACGCAGTGTCGGCTCTAATCCCAGCAGGGCCATCAGCTCATCCACCCGCGCATGGGTTTTCGCCCGCGTCCATTTTTCCAGTTGCAGCACGGTGGCGATGTTCTGCGCCACGGTCCAGTGGGGGAACAGCCCGATAGACTGAATGGCATAGCCCATACGACGGCGCAACTCCAGCACCGGCAGGCTGCGGATCTCTTCCCCGGCAAAGCGAATCATCCCGCTGTCGTGCTCAACCAGCCGGTTGATCATCTTCAGGGTGGTGGATTTTCCCGACCCCGATGTGCCGATCAATACCGAAAATGCCCCCTCGGCAAAATGCAGATTCAGGTGGCTTGCCGCCGGACGACCGGCAAAGGTTTTACTGACATCATGAAATTCAATCATTGGCTCTTCTCCCGAGCAGCGCAAGCCACAGGGCAAATAACGCATCCAAAACAACCGCCAGCGCGATAGTGGGCACCACGCCCAATAAGACCAGGTCCAGCGCGCTGCTGAGCAGCCCCTGGAATACCAGTGCACCAAAACCGCCCGCGCCAATGAGCGCTGCAATCACCGCCATCCCCACGGTTTGCACCGTCACTACCCGCAGGCTGCGAATTAACAGCGGAAGCGCAAGGGGTAACTGTATTTTCCAGAAACACTGCCGCGCGCTCATCCCCATCGCATGAGCACTTTCCAGCACGTCCGGCGCAACCTGGCTTAAGCCCGCCACCACACCGCGCACCAGCGGCAGCAGCGCATAGAGCACCAGCGCGATCAGCGCGGGCGTGAGTCCGGTACCGGCAATGCCGATGTCCCCCAACGCGGGAAATGACCTCGCCAGACCGGCCAGCGGAGCAATGAGCAATCCAAACAGGGCCACGGAGGGGACCGTCTGAATGACGTTGAGAACGGTGAACACGCTCCCCTGTCGCGCCGGATGGCGATAGCACCAGATGCCCAGCGGGACGCCAAGAAGCAGCGCCGGGAAAAGCGTGCCAAAGAGGATCGTCAGATGTTGCGAGAGCGCGTCATCAAACACCTCCTGGCGATTGGCGTACTCTTTTAACAACGAGAGATTATTCAGCTCACCGCTAAACAGGAGGACCAGAGGGATGAGCCAGATTTGCGCGTTCAGCAGCCAACGCCAGACGGGTACTGGCGTCAGGCGGCGAATGGCATCGCTACAGGCCAGCAGGCAGAGCGCCATCCACAGCCACAAACCGCTACCGATGGACGTACGCGCCAGCGGGCTTTCCGCAGACATCATGAGCGTCGCCGACTGCCCTGCGCTCCAGAACAGCCCCAAAAAAAGGGCTTCACAGAGGAGCAGCGTCAGCCAGTGCGCGGCACGTCCTGACCAGAGCGACAGGACGACTACCGCGCCCAGCGCCACCGACAGCAGCGCGGGCGAAAACGACCAAATCTGCCAGAGTGCGCGCCCTTCACCCGACATCAGCCGGTTAGGCGCAACGCTCACAAAAGGTAACGCGACCGCCGCGATGGCCACACAGGCCAACAGCAGCAGCACGCGGTTATGACATTGTATTGGCACAGCTTTATCCTGTTACTTCACAAGCCCTTGTTGTTTCAGGAAGTCGGCCGCCACTTTTTTGGCATCCAGTCCCTCAACGGCAATGCTGGCGTTCAGCTGCTGCAGCGTTTTTTCATCCAGTTTTTCAAAGACCGGTTTGAGCCATTCTGCAATATCCGGGTAGGCTTTCAGCACCGCTTCGCGCACTACCGGGGTCGGGGCGTAAATCGGCTGGACGCCTTTCGGGTCGGTCAGGGTTTGCAGTCCAAGGGCCGCAACCGGGCCGTCGGTGCCGTAGGCCATCGCGGCATTCACGCCGGAGGTTTGCTGCGCCGCGGCTTTGATGGTCACTGCCGTATCACCGCCTGCCAGAGAGAGCAGCTGGGCCTGGTCAAGCTTGAAGTCGTAGGCTTTTTCGAACGCAGGCAGCGCGTCAGGACGTTCGATAAATTCAGCCGACGCAGCGAGTTTGAAATCGCCCTTCTCTTTCAGATAGCGGCTGAGATCCGCGAGCGAGGTCAGCTTGCTCTTCTCCGCCACGTCCTTGCGCACCGCAATGGTCCAGGTATTGTTCGCAGGCGCAGGGGTCAACCAGACCAGTTTGTTCTGGTCTGCATCCAGTTTTTTGACTTTTTCATACCCGGCGCTGGCGTTTTTCCATGCCGGATCGTTCTCATCTTTGAAGAAGAATGCGCCGTTTCCGGTGTATTCCGGGTAGATATCCAGCTCGCCGGAGGTAATAGCACCGCGCACGACGGGCGTTGTACCGAGCTGAACTTTGTTGACCGTTTTGACCCCGTGGCTCTCAAGCACCTGCAAAATAATATTGCCGAGCAGCGCCCCTTCGGTATCAATCTTTGATCCCACTTTGACAGGCTCAGCCGCCTGAAGCGGCAGGCTAAGCGCGGCCAGTAACACCGCAGAGCCTAACATCCCCTTTTTAATCGTCATTCCGCTGTCCTCATTTTTTTATCGCCTTTTTCAGAGGCTTGAGAGAAAAGCGTAGCTTAAAACGGCGTGTTTAACCGTCAAAATGCCTTTTTAGCATAAGGTAAGACGCATCCCCCGTGAGGCGGGGGATGCGAAGGAAGGGACGATTACTGCAGTTCGAACTCGCCTTTATTCACCCGGGCGGAATCCACGCCGATGAATACGTTAAACTTGCCGGGTTCCACAACGTATTTCATCTGCTGGTTCCAGAACTTCAGCGCATCGACGTCAATCGGGAAGCTTACGGTTTTGGTTTCGCCAGGCTTGAGTGACACCTTGTCGAAACCGCGCAGCTGCTTCACCGGACGGCTCATGGACGCGGTAACATCCTGAACGTACATCTGGATCACCGTCGCGCCTTCGCGCTTGCCGGTGTTGGTCACGTCCACGCTGGCGGTGACCTTGCCGTCACGCTTCATGGTAGGCGCCGACATTTTCACGTCAGAGACCTTAAAGGTGGTGTAGCTCAGACCGTAACCAAACGGATACAGCGGGCCGTTGGCTTCGTCGAAGTAGCGCGAGGTGTACTTGTTCGGCTTGTCGGCGTTATACGGACGACCGGTGTTCAGGTGGCTGTAGTACACCGGGATCTGCCCGACGGAGCGCGGGAAGGACATCGGCAGCTTGCCCGACGGGTTGTAATCGCCAAACAGCACGTCAGCAATAGCGTTACCGCCTTCAGTACCGGCGAACCAGGTTTCCAGAATCGCATCAGCCTGCTGGTCTTCTTTCACCAGCGCCAGCGGACGGCCGTTCATCAGCACCAGCACCAGCGGTTTGCCGGTGGCCTTCAGGGCGGCGATCAGATCGCGCTGGCTCTGCGGAATGGTGATATCGGTACGGCTGGAGGCTTCATGCGCCATCCCCTGCGCTTCACCCACGACCGCGACAACAACATCAGACTGCTTCGCGGTGTTAACCGCTTCGTCGATCATCTCTTTCGGCGTGCGCGGATCCACCTTCACCGCTTCCTCGTACTGATTGAGGAAGGTAACGATGTCTTTATCGTCGGTGACGTTTGCGCCTTTGGCGTACACCACTTTCGCGTTTTCACCGACGGCATTTTTAATACCGGTCAGCACGGTGACGGACTGATCCGCCACGCCAGCCGCAGACCAACTGCCCATCACGTCGCGCTTGCTGTCGGCCAGCGGGCCCACCACGGCGATGGTGCCGGATTTTTTCAGCGGCAGCGTGTCGAGGCGGTTTTTCAGCAGCACCAGGCTTTCACGCGCGACGTCACGCGCCTCTTTGCGGTGCAGACGGCTTTCGGCATTGGTGTCAGCCGGGTCAGAGTCCTTCGGTCCCAGATGGCTGTAAGGATCGTTAAACAGCCCCATGTCATATTTCACGTTAAGCACGTGGCGCGCGGCATCGTCCAGCTCCGCCATCGTCACCTTGCCGCTCTTCACCAGCCCCGGCAGGTATTTGCTGTAGTACTCGTCGCTCATGCTCATGTTGATGCCGGACTTGAGCGCCACGCGCACCGCATCTTCCGGATCGGACGCCGTGCCGTGTTTAATCAGCTCTTTAATCGCGCCGTGGTCAGAGACGGTAATGCCCTTAAAGCCCCACTGGTCGCGCAGCACGTCTTTCAGCAGCCAGGAATCGGACGTCGCTGGCGTGCCGTTCAGCGAGTTCAGTGCCACCATCACCGCGCCGCTCCCCGCATCCAACCCTGCCTTGTACGGCGGCATGTAGTCGTTGAACAGGCGCTGCGGGCTCATGTCGACGGTGTTGTACTCTTTACCGCCTTCAACCGCGCCGTAGGCCGCAAAATGCTTCACGCTGGTCATCACCGAGTAGCGGTCGGCCGGGCTTTTGCCCTGCATCGCTTCCACCATGGTTTTACCCATTGTGGCCGTTAAATACGTATCTTCACCAAAGCCTTCCGACGCGCGGCCCCAGCGCGGATCGCGGGAAACATCGACCATCGGCGCCCAGGTCATGTTCAGGCCATCATCCGCCGCTTCATACGCCGACACGCGCCCGACGGTTTTCACCGCGTCGAGGTTAAAGGAGGAGGCTAACCCGAGGCTAATCGGGAAGACGGTACGCTGGCCGTGCAGCACGTCATAGGCAAAGAAGAGAGGGATCTTCAGGCGGCTGAGCTCCATCACCTGATCCTGCATTTTGCGGATATCCTGACGGGTGACGGTGTTAAAAATCGCCCCCACCTGGCTCTCTTTAATCATCTCACGGATGGCCTCTTTCGGGTTATCCGGGCCGACGCTGATAAGACGCAGCTGACCGATTTTCTCATCAACCGTCATCTTTTTGAGCAATTCCGTGACAAACGCGTCGCGGGCTTCAGGCGTGAGCGGGTGATTACCAAACAAATCTTCTGCGAGCGCAGGTTGCAGCGCCAGGCTGACGGCGACACCTACAGAACATAGCCATTTCATGTCGTTATACTCTCTCATCAATAACCGCCGGACGATCTCGGCCATACCGTGCGAAAAGCGCAGTGTGCCACAAACCCTTTGAACCTTGCAGGGTTATTCTCTGATTTTTCTCGTGAATACTCGACCGCTTAACAGTTAATCGCGCTATGCTTTACAGCGAGAAATTTGCCCCACCACAAGGAGTGGAAGATGTCTTCTGTTCGAACTGACGATAACAATACTTTTATTAACGAACTGTCGCGCCTGGTTGGTCACTCTCACCTGCTTACTGACCCGGCTAAAACCGCCCGCTACCGCAAGGGTTTCCGTTCCGGCCAGGGTGACGCGCTGGCCGTGGTCTTCCCCGGCACGCTGCTTGAGCTGTGGCGCGTGCTGAGCGCCTGCGTCGCCGCCGACAAGATTATTTTAATGCAGGCCGCCAATACCGGCCTGACCGAAGGCTCCACGCCGAACGGCAATGATTACGATCGTGACATCGTGATTATCAGCACCCTGCGCCTCGACAAACTTCACCTGCTGGACAAAGGCGAACAGGTGCTGGCCTTCCCCGGTACCACGCTCTACACGCTGGAAAAAGCGCTTAAGCCGCTGGGACGCGAGCCACACTCGGTGATCGGCTCCTCCTGTATTGGCGCGTCGGTGATCGGCGGGATCTGCAATAACTCTGGCGGCTCGCTGGTGCAGCGCGGCCCGGCGTATACCGAGATGTCGCTGTATGCCCGCATCGACGAAAACGGCAAGCTGACGCTGGTGAACCATCTGGGTATCGATCTCGGCGTGACGCCGGAGCAGATCCTGAGCAAGCTTGACGATGACCGCGTGAAGGACGAAGACGTTCAGCACGATGGCCGCCACGCGCACGATCATGATTACGTCACCCGCGTGCGGGATATCGACGCCGACACCCCGGCGCGCTATAACGCTGACCCGGACCGTCTGTTTGAATCCTCTGGCTGCGCGGGCAAGCTCGCTGTTTTTGCCGTGCGTCTTGATACCTTCCCGGCAGAGAAAAAGCAGCAGGTGTTTTACATCGGCACCAATCAGCCCGAGGTGTTGACCGAAATCCGTCGTCATATTCTGGGCGAATTTACCCACCTGCCGGTCGCGGGCGAATATATGCACCGGGATATATACGACATCGCCGAGCGCTACGGGAAAGACACCTTCCTGATGATCGACAAGCTCGGCACCGACAAAATGCCGTTCTTCTTCACCATGAAGGGCCGCACCGACGCGATGCTTGATAAAGTGGCGCTGTTCAAACCGCACTTCACCGACCGCTTTATGCAGAAGCTGGGCAACGTTTTTCCGGCGCACTTACCGGAGCGAATGAAAACCTGGCGCGATAAGTATGAGCACCACCTGCTACTGAAGATGGCCGGAGACGGGATTGCTGAAGCACAAAACTGGCTGACCGAGTTCTTCAAGACTGCTGAGGGTGATTTCTTTGCCTGCACGCCGGAAGAAGGCAGCAAAGCCTTCCTGCATCGTTTCGCCGCCGCAGGCGCAGCCATCCGTTATCAGGCGGTGCATTCCGAAGAGGTGGAAGATATTCTGGCGCTGGATATCGCCCTGCGACGCAACGATACCGAATGGTTTGAGCACCTGCCGCCGGAGATCGACAGTAAGCTGGTGCACAAGCTCTATTACGGCCACTTTATGTGCTACGTCTTCCATCAGGATTACATCGTTAAAAAAGGCGTTGACGCGCACGCGCTTAAAGAGCAGATGCTCGCCCTGTTACATGAACGTGGCGCGCAATATCCTGCAGAACACAACGTCGGGCATCTTTATAAAGCGCCTGACGCACTTAAGCAGTTTTATCGCGAGAATGACCCTACAAACAGTATGAATCCCGGCATTGGTAAGACAACGCGGAAGAAATACTGGAAAGAAGAGACAGATGCGGAGCAGCCCATAACGCAAGCATCTGATTAATTCATACAGCCATATTTGAGAGATTGTTAAGCGCTCCTTAATCGTACTAGAGTAGCGATCTGTCGCCGGAGAGACGTTTCTCCGGCATTCTACGATAAGGAGCGGGCACATCATGTCGGCTGTAGATATTTTATCCGAAACCGAACTGGAGGTGCGTGATGCCCTGCCAGATGATGCGCATGCCATCTCGGCCATCTATGCATGGCATGTACTCCATGGTCGCGCATCCTTCGAAGAAGTTCCCCCCACCGTAGACGAAATGCGTAAGCGTATGAAAAACGTCATCGACAGCGGTTTGCCGTGGCTGGTCGCGCTGTACCGCGGTATCGTCGTCGGCTATTGCTATGCCACTCCGTATCGTCCGCGACAGGCTTATCGCTATACGCTGGAAGAATCAATCTATGTGGATGCCAGCACCACGGGCCGTGGATTTGGCTCGACGTTGCTGAGCGCGCTGATCGCACGCTGCGAGCAGGGCCCGTGGCGGCAGATGATTGCCGTTGTGGGTGACGGGAATAACAACTCGGGCTCGCTGCGCTTACATAAAAAGCACGGTTTTGATGTCGTGGGTCAATTGCGAAGCGTTGGGTATAAGAAAGGCGACTGGCGGGATACGTTGATAATGCAGCGCCCGCTCAACGACGGTGACTGGACGCTGCCGGAGTAGGCCCAGTGCGGTCTGGTGCCCTCACCCCGGCCCTCTCCCACAGGGGAGGGTGCAAACACTAAAAACGGCAACCAGGTTGCCGTTTTGCTTTTATCTAATCGTTCTGCGCCGTCGCCATCTGTTCCGCTTTCTGCTTTTTATACGTCAGCGCCGCGGCCGGAACCGGCTGCACTTTCCCGGTCTCAATCCACGTCCGCAGGCGGCTGGCATCCGCGAAGTGGGTATATTTGCCGAAGGCATCCATCACCACCAGCGCAACCGGCTTGCCGTTAAACACGGTGCGCATCACCAGGCAGTGGCCTGCCGCATTGGTAAACCCGGTTTTGGTTAACTGGATATTCCAGTTCTCGCGATACACCAGATGGTTAGTGTTGCGGAATGGCAGCGTGTAGGACGGGTTAGAGAACGTCGCCATGTCCTCACGCGTGGTGCTAAGCTGGCCAAGCAGCGGGTACTGCTTGCTGGCAATCAGCATCTTCGTCAGATCACGCGCCGTTGAGACGTTATGAATCGACAGCCCGGTCGGCTCCACATAGCGGGTGTTGGTCATCCCCAGCGATTTGGCTTTGGCATTCATCGCGCGAATAAACGCATCATAGCCGCCCGGATAATGGTGCGCCAGGCTGGCTGCCGCGCGGTTTTCGGAGGACATCAGCGCCAGCAGCAGCATATCCTTACGGCTGATTTCACTGTTCAGACGCACACGGGAGTAGACGCCTTTCATTTCCGGCGTGTGGCTGATATCGACCTTCAGTTTTTCATCCAGCGGCAGTCGTGCATCAAGCACCACCATCGCGGTCATTAATTTGGTAATGGAGGCGATCGGACGCACCAGATCCGGGTGGCTGGCATAGATCACTTTGTTGGTGTTGAGATCGACGATCATCGCGCTGCCGGAGGCAATTTGCGGTTGTGCCGCCGCGGAGGTCACCGCAGGCGTTTTGGCGATGGCTGGCGCGGCAGCGGACGCACCCAGCAGCAGCGCCAGGCTCAGTAATGAAACTCGGAATTTCAGCATGGTGAGACTTCTGATAATTATTCACGCACGTAATGACGTACACCGCCTGCGTCAACGGATAAACGCAGGCTGGCATCGGCATCATAGCGGTCACCGTGCGTTGTCGCCAGCGGAGAATCGTGAACAGATGCTGCATTGCTGGCATTTACGCCAGCAATGCAGTGAGCTTAAAAGAGACGGTATCCATAACCCCACAGAATAACCGTCAGAGCCAGTAACGCCTCCAGGACCAGAACCCCGATGGCAAGCGTAGAGCTGGAGAAGCTCAGGCCCTCTTCTTTATTGATATTCAGGAAGGTTGGCACCCCTACATACAGCAGATAACCGGTGTAAAAGAGGGCAACAGTACCGATCAGCGCGCACAGCCAGACCAGTGGATAGAGCGCAACAATACCGCTTAAGAACAGCGGGGTCGCGACATATCCGGCAAAGACCATACAGTGGGCCAGCGACGGACGCTGCGGGTAGTTTCGCGCCATCCAGTGAATAACGCGCCCCATCACCGCCACACCCGCCAGAATCAGGCCGTAAAAAATGACGGCAAGATACAGCCCGGTAAACCAGGAGAGCTGAACCACGGTGCCATCACCAAAGTTCCAGCCGATTTGTGTTGTGCCTATAAACGCACAGATTACCGGCACCGCTGCCATCAGCAGCACATGGTGCGTGTAATGATGCGCGACCGTTTCGTTCTCGCTTCTGATCACGTGCATTTCACGATCGGGATGGGAGAAGAGTCCCCAGACATGGTTCATAGCGCCCCCTTGTTGTCGGCCCGTCAGCGATACTCTAAGTATAATGCAGGCTTTAGATTATTTTATGTACAGCGGGAAAATTCCGTTGATTGCCGCATGGTTGATTCTGGGGGTATATGATTAAAGCAGGCTCGAACAGGGAGATAACTCAGACGTAATGGATATCAACGGACTCATTGAACAATATGGATATGCCGCGCTGGTCATCGGTAGCGTGGCAGAAGGCGAAACCATCACGCTGTTAGGCGGCGTTGCGGCGCATCAGGGATTGCTGAAATTCCCGCTGGTCGTCGCCGCGGTCGCGCTGGGCGGGATGATTGGCGATCAGCTGCTCTACTTTTTGGGGTTGCGCTTCGGGCCGACGCTGCTTAAGCGTTTCGCAAAGCATCAAAAGAAAATCCGCCGCGCTCAGCGCCTCATTCAGCGTCATCCCTATCTGTTCGTCATTGGCACCCGCTTTATGTACGGCTTTCGCATTATCGGGCCGATTCTGATCGGTGCCAGCCGTCTACCGCCCAAAATATTTCTGCCGCTCAATATTGTAGGCGCGATTGCCTGGGCGCTGATCTTCACCACGCTCGGCTACGTGGGCGGAGAGGTGATCGGACCGTGGCTGCATAATCTCGATCAGCATATTAAACACTGGGCGTGGCTGATTCTGGTGGTTGTGGCGGTGATTGGGGTCAGGCTGTGGATGCGGCACAGGGAGAAGAGGCGGGATGAGGATTAGCTTAGTGCGGTCTGTTCCCTCTCCCCTTGGGAGAGGGTTAGGGGGAGGGGGAAAACTACCCCTCCGGCTTAAACTGCGGATTCGCCAGCATAAATCCGCCGTCAACGATAAAGGATTGCCCCGTCGTGTAACTGGCATCGCTGTCGCACAGCCACGCCACCAGGCTGGCGATCTCTTTGGTATGCCCCGGCCTTGCCAGCGGGATTTCCGGCATTGAGCCTTCTTTCACTTCGCTATCATCCATGTCGTTCATCGGCGTGGCAATCGCCCCGGGCGCAACGGCGTTCACCAGAATCTTGTGCTTAACCAGCTCCAGCGCCATGGATTTGGTTAAGCCACCCAGCGCATGTTTTGCCGCGGTATAGGCGCTCGCGTCAGGCAGCGGCGTGTGCTCATGCACCGAGGTGATGTTCACAATTCGCCCCCCTTCCCCCTGCTTCACCATCTGCCGCGCGGCAATCTGCGAACAGAGAAACGCGCCGTCCACGTCAACGGTGAAAATGTTCCGCCAGTCGTCAAACGGCATCTCAAGGAATGGCGCTTTGGTCATCGCCCCGGCATTGTTGACCAGTACATCAAGCCGACCGAAACGCGCAATCAGCGTATCAATGGCCTTTGCACCGTCCGGCAACGTGCTCAGATCAAGCTGGATAGCCTCTGCACGTTGCCCCCTCGCCTCAACCTCGCGACAGGTTTCCCGCGCGCCGCTTTCATCGGAATGCCATGTGACACCGACATCAAAGCCGCGCTCTGCCAGCATCAGCGCGGTGGTTTTACCGATACCGGAATCCGATGCCGTCACAATTGCTACTCGGGTCATATTCACCTCCTGAAAATGTGCAAAGAGGTAAGTATAGATAATCACCCTTTTTAGCTGTGATGATAGCCACCACCCAGCGCGGACGTCAGCTGTAGCGTGGCATCCACGTACTGCCCTTTCAGGGTTAGCGTAGCGATATGTTCCTTGAGTGCCGGAATTTTAGCCTCGCTGACGCGGGAACCGGCAATAATCCCGGCGCTAAAGCGCGCCTGTGCCAGTGCCACCACGCGCGCAGCATCTTTCTCAACCTGCTGCTGTTGCTGGTTTTTGGCGGTCAGGGTTTCAACTTCACTGGCCGTGCGCGCCACCTGGTTAACGGCATCGACCACCGCTTTGTTGTAGTTCGCCACCGACAGGTTGTTCTGCGCCTGGGCGATATCCAGATTCGCATTCAGCCTGCCGCTGTCGAAGATCGGCAGCGTCAGCCCCGCGGTGACGCCCATTTGCTGGGCGGAGGAACGGAACAGATCGCTCAGATGCAGGGCATCCTGCTGCAGGAATGCCATCAGGTTCACGTCGGGATAGAAGGCGGCTTTGGCGGCATCCACTTCGCTCAGGGAAGCTTCAATGTACCAGTGCGCCTCCTGCAGATCAGGGCGGCGAGCCAGCAGTTCGTAGCCCAGCGTGGCGGGCAACGCCGCTTCCGCTGTCGGTAAAGCATGGCGAGTCAGCGTCATCGAGGAGGTATTGGTCAGGGCCTGAAGACGTGCCTCAACGGCTTTCATTTTGCCTTTTACCCCGGCAAGCTGCTCTTCGGTTTTGCTGGCATTGATATCGGTTTCAACACCTTCTACGGAGGAGGTGATCCCGTGCTGATAAAGCTCGCGGTCGGCACCGATGATATTTTCCTGTTCGTGCTTAATCTCTGCGAGAACCTCCCCCACCGCGGCCTGGGTCTGCCACTCCCAGTACAGCCGCGCAACGCTGCTGGCCAACAGCTGACGCGTCTGCTCCATCTCGGCTTTCTGGGCGTTGACCTTGCCGATGCGGGCTTCAACCCGCGCGCGGTTTTTGCCCCACAAATCGAGATCCCAGCCCGCTGTCAGGCCAAATGTTCCGTTGGTGTACCACGGCCCGGTCGTACCCGCGGCCGGATCGGTAATGGCGAAAGGCCCCATCAACCCTTCCGCAGACATTTTTTGCCGTTCCGCATCGGCTGAAAAATCAATCTGTGGGCCATCTGCCGCCATGTTGGCTTTCGCCTGCGCTTCCGCGAGCGTAATACGCTGTCGGGCGATTTGCATATCCGGCGCATCATTTAGCGCCTTCGCGATCAGCGAATTAAGCTGCGGATCGTTATAGTCTTTCCACCATTCGTTTTTCGGCCAGTTGGTTCGACTTAGCTGTGTATTCACCGACGCCGCAGTGGCTTGCGCTTTAATTGGCGATACGCTGGCATGTTCCGGCGCGCAGGCAGCCAGCATTAAGACAAGAGGGGCACTCAGAGATAAAATAAGAGAACGTTTCATGACGCCATAACTCAAAAAATTAAAGGCGCAAATTACGCTTGATGCCATTCTGTTTTTTAGTAACGCGTGGCAATCCGCAAATTGTCATACATTTTCATATTCGGCAATTTATTCCCAATCACAATGAATAAATTCAACATATTCATACCAATTATGAATTTACTGCTACACTTATTCAGTGTCATACACGGGCAGGAGAAGGGAATGAAAATATTACTGTGGGTTATTTTAATTATATTTTTGATAGGGCTGTTAGTGGTTACCGGCGTATTCAAAATGATTTTCTGATCTATTTGCCCGGCACTGCGCCGGGCGACGTTATTCCTTTCAGGCTTTCAGCGATGCCCCTTTTGTGGCAATCACCTCTTTATACCAGTAAAAACTCTTTTTGCGGCTGCGGGCCAGGGTGCCTTTACCGCTGTCGTCGCGGTCCACATAAATAAAGCCGTAGCGCTTGGACAGTTCCGCTTTGGACGCGCTCACCAGATCGATCGGCCCCCAGCTGGTGTAACCCATCACCTCGACGCCGTCGTCAATGGCCTCACGCACCTGCACCAGGTGGTCATTAAGGTAGCTGATGCGGTAGTCGTCCTGCACCACGCCGTCAGCGTCCGGTTTGTCCTTCGCGCCAAGGCCGTTTTCTACAATAAACAAGGGCTTCTGATAGCGATCCCAGAGTACGTTCAGCAGCGTGCGCAGGCCCACCGGATCAATCTGCCAGCCCCACTCGGAGCTTGCCAGATGCGGGTTTGGCACCATGCTCAGGATGTTGCCCCGCGCCTGCTTGTTCAACTCTTCATCGGTTGTCACGCAGCCAGTCATGTAATAGCTGAACGAGATAAAATCGACGGTGGATTTCAGCGCCTCACGGTCGGCGTCGGTGATATCAATCTGGATGCCGCTGTCGCGGAAGAAGCGCAGCATATAGCCTGGGTACGCTCCGCGGCACTGCACGTCGCCAAAGAACTGCCAGGCGCGGTTCTCCTGCAGCGCTTCCAGCACGTCTTCCGGCCTGCAGGTCAGCGGGTACATCAGGCCGCCCAGCAGCATGTTGCCAATTTTTGCATCCGGGATAATCTCGTGGCAGGCTTTCACCGCCAGCGCGCTGGCCACCAGCTGATGGTGGATCGCCTGATACACTTCCCCTTTGCTGCTGGTTTCGGGCAGGCCCACGCCGGTCATCGGCGCATGCAGGGACATATTGATTTCGTTGAATGTCAGCCACAGCTTCACCTTCTCCCTGTAGCGCGCAAACACGGTGCGGGCGTAGCGCTCAAAGAAGGTAATCGTCTGACGGCTGCCCCAGCCGCCGTACTGCTTCACCAGCCCCCACGGCATCTCATAGTGCGACAGCGTGACCAGCGGAGTGATGTCGTGCGCAGCCAGCTCGTCAAACAGCCGGTCGTAAAACGCCAGACCCGCTTCGTTTGGCGTCTGCTCGTCGCCATTCGGGAAGATACGCGTCCAGGCAATGGAGACGCGCAAGCAGCTAAAGCCCATTTCGGCAAAGAGTTTGATGTCTTCCGGGTAGCGGTGATAGAAGTCGATGGCGACATCCTTAATGCCGCTGTCGCCCGCCACGCGCTCCACCACCGGGCCAAACACCCCCTGCGGCTGGACGTCTGAGGTGGACAGTCCTTTGCCATCCTCCAGCCAGGCGCCTTCTACCTGGTTCGCGGCAACCGCGCCGCCCCATAAAAAATCATCCGGGAAAGTTTTCATCACGTTCTCCTGTTATTGATGGCTTACGCTGAGCAGCGGTGCACCGGCGTTAACGGACGTTGCCGCCACGGTCGCCACCTCGCGATACTCGTCGCTGTTACTGATAATGATCGGCGTCGCCAGGTCGTATCCGGCATCGATAATCGCCTGACGATCAAACTCCAGCATCAGGTCGCCAGGCTGCACCCTGTCGCCCACCTTCACGTGGGCGGTAAACGGTTTACCATCGAGCTTCACGGTGTCGATGCCCACGTGGATTAACACTTCTATCCCGCTGTCGCTGAGCAGGCCAATGGCGTGTTTGGTCTGGAAAAGAGAGGCAACAACGCCGGCAAACGGGGCAACCACCCTGTTGTCGGAGGGAATGATGGCAGCACCGCTGCCCAGCAGCCCGCTGGCAAAGGTGGTATCGGGCACCTGATCGAGCGCCAGCACGGTACCGGTCATCGGAGCCAGCACATCGTTTTCACCCGCTGGCGCAACCGCCTCGGGCGCTGATCGTGCTGGCATGCCCGCCACCAGCGTCAGGACGCAGCTCAGCACCAGCGCCACCACGGTGCCGATAATGCCGCCCCACAGCGTGGCATCTACCCCACCCGGTGGGATCATCTGGGCGATGGTAAAGACGTTGGCAAAGCCGAAGGAGTACACGTGGGTGTCGCTGAAGCCGACAATTGCGCCGCCGATTGCCCCCGCCACGCAGCCGAAAATAAAGGGTCTGCGCAGCGGCAGGTTAACGCCATAGACTGCCGGTTCGGTGATGCCAAAAATCCCCGCCGTCACGGACGATCCGGCCAGCATTTTCTGACGCGCATCGCGAGTGCGCAGGAAAATCCCCAGCGCCGCGCCGACCTGGCCGAACACCGCAGGCAGCAGCATCGGCAGCATGGAATCATGCCCCAGCACCGCCAGGTTGTTGATCATCAGCGGCACCAGTCCCCAGTGCAGGCCGAAGATGACGCAGACCTGCCACAGCGCGCCCATCGCCGCGCCCGCCAGCCACGGTGCCAGGACATAAATCCACTGGTAGCCGTTGGCCAGCAGCTGGCTGAGCCAGGTCGCCAGCGGGCCAATCACCAGGAAAGTCAGCGGCACGGTCACGCCCAGACAGATCAGCGGCGCGAAGAAGTTTTTCATTGAGGATGGCAGCAGCCTGGTACTCTGTTTTTCCAGCCAGCAGCTGACCCACGCGGCAAGAATGATGGGGATCACCGACGAGCTGTAGTTGAACCAGGTCACGGGGATGCCGAGAAACGCCTCGGATACCGCCCCCGGCTGCTGGCTGGCATTAAACGCCGCAATCATCATCGGGTGGGTGAGTGCCCCACCGATCACCATGGTAATAAAGGGGTTGCCGCCGAATTTCTTGCCCGCGGTATAGCCCAGCACCAGCGGGAAGAAGAAGAACAGCGCGTCGCTGGCCGCGAACCAGATTTTATAGGTGCCGCTTTCAGGTGTGAGCCAGCCGCAGACAACCGCCAGCGCCAGCAGCCCTTTCAGAATACCGGAGGCTGCCAGAATGCCGATAAACGGGGTGAAAATTCCGGAGACGATGTCGATCAGGCGGCCCAGCAGGTTGCCCTTGTCGCCCTTCTCTTCCATGGCTGGCACATCGTCAGTGAGCCCGGCCTCTTTGCGCACCGCCTGCCAGACGTCATGCACGTGGTTGCCAATCACCACCTGGAACTGGCCGCCGCTTTCGACCACCATAATTACGCCCGGATTTTTCTTCAGCCCTTCGGCATCCGCTTTCTGGTTATCTTTCAGTTTAAAGCGAAGCCGGGTCGCGCAGTGGACAAGGCTGACAATGTTCTCTTTTCCGCCAACGTGGCCGAGAATATCCGTCGCTAAAGCCTGGTATTCCATCTCGATTTCCTTACATCCGATGCCCGCAGGCACCTGTTGACTGAGTATAAAAATAAAAAAACCCGAGAACGTCCTCCTTTCGAAGGCCGCGCTCAGGTTTTGCCTGCGTTATGCAGTAACAATCCAGATTTGAGGCTTAACGCCCCTCTTTTCTCACCCGTTCAATATGAATGGCGAGGAACATAATTTCTTCGGTCGTCAGCTCGCGCTGATAGCTTTTGTTAAGGTGCTGCGCGATTTTCTCGGCGCATTTCCATGCTTTCGCGTAGTTGTCCTTTACCGCGGTATGCAGCGAGATATCGTCATCGTCCACCACGGTGCGGGTGAGCATCCGCTGGGCAAAAAACTTCAGATGCGTGACAAAACGCTGATAGCTGAGCGACTCTTCGTCGTACTCCAGCTGCAGCTGATACTTCACCAACTGCAGGATCTCCTGCATCACCCTTGTCACATGCATCACTTCCGGCATTTCGCTGTTCAGCTGCGCGGTGACCAGATGCAGCGCGATAAACCCCGCTTCGTCCTCAGCCAGCTCGACGTTCAGGCGTTTGGCGATAATGGCCCTCGCCTCCTGCCCCAGCTCAAACTCCTTCGGATAGAGGCGCTTGATGTCCCACAGCAGCACGTTTTTGATCGCCAGCCCTTTCTTCTGGCGCTCAATCGCGAAGTAGCAGTGATCGGTCAGGGTGATATACAAACTGTCCTGCAATTTCCCCAGCCGCTGCGCCGCCAGCCCAATGATGCGGTCGCAGGTGGTCATCACCTCCAGCGGGATCTGGCTCAGCAGCTCACCGAGACGCTGCACCAGCTCATCGCTCTGTAACGCAAACACCTTTTCAATCAGCGCGGTATCCAGCGCTTCACCGACGCGCTTCTGAAAGGCCAGCCCGCGGCCCATCACCACCTGTTCGCGCCCGCGCTCATCCTGAACAACCACCACGTTATTATTGAGTATCTTGGCGATTTTCATCGGAACCCCAGAAACAAAAAAACCTGACCTCCGGCAGAAGCCAGAAAATCAGGTTTTGCCTGCCGAAGCAGTAACAATCCAGTTCTGGCACTCTATCAGTTTCATTCGTAGCCTCAATGCATCACGGGTAAAAAACGTGACGCAGATCGACATTGCTAGAACGTCACGACGGTTTTCAGCTCCGTTACCCAGGCATCCTGCGTCCGGGATACGCCGCCCGGATGGTGCCAGTACTGAATGCCCGGCTGCAGCTCCAGCCACGACACTGGACGGAAGCGATAGTAAAACTCACCGTTCAGGGAGTGGCCCGGCACCGGGTGATACGCCGGATCGTTATAGTCCGTCACGCCGCTCAGGCTGTTCATATAGCGCTGGTTGCGGGCGTACTGGCTGCTCATATCAATCCAGGTTAGCCCGAAGCCAATCCAGTCTTCCGGCCGGGCGTCAAATAGCCCGCGGTAGCGCAGCGAGGCGGCATACACCTGATGCATGTAATTGCTGCGCTGATCCGCAAGGCTCATGCTAACCGAGGTGCTTAACCCGCGATTCGGATCGTCCTTGTGCTGCGTGATCTGCTGGTTAAGCCCGGCGTACATGAACCACGTGCGGTTATGCTTCTCGTAACCGTCCGGATCGCTCGCCCCAGCCCCGCCGGATTTTCCGTGGTAGAGATCGGTTTGCGGCGCGTTGGTAAACACCACGCCGAGGTTATAGGCGCCCGGCAGACCGTTAATCAGCGGACGCGCTTCGATTTCGACCGGGAGCAAGACCCCTTTGCTGCCCTTCGTCGACCAGCTCCATGCGTGGCTGCGGCTGGAGGCGTCCGGGTTTTGCTCCATCACGCCGCCTTTTAAGGTGACGGCTGGCGTGAGCTTATACTCCAGCGTGGTTCCCCAGGTGTGAACGTTCCAGTTGTTCCAGGTCAGCGAGTTGGCCGATTTCCCGCCGCACTGGGAGAGCAGCTGAAAGTCGCACGGGATGATCTGGTCGAAGGTCTGCACCTTGTTCATCATGCCGATACGCCAGGTGAGGCGTCGGTCATCAAAGCTGCGGGCAAACGTCAGCCAGCCCAGACGGGTAATGGATTGCCCGCCCCAGCTTTCCTGGGTCAAATCGTTGAAGTTCACGCGCGGATCCTGCACACGTTTGGTGGTAAGGTCGTCGTTGTGGTTGCGGTTGACGATGTTCCCCTCGATACGCGCATCCGGGATGCCCGTCCAGCGCTCCAGATCCTGGTTGAAGGTCAGCGCGAACTGGTCAATATAGGCCACGTGAGAGTCGTGGTTATATCCGCCACCGCCGTTCCAGCCAATTTCATTCAGGTATCCGAGGTTATAGGTAAAACCGTTATCGTTAAGGATTTTACGTATGCCGAGCATTTCGCCCAGAACAGGCTCCGGCGGGGCTTCAAACCCTAATACCGTTCCATTCCACTCCTGAGCCATTGTTAAAGGCGATATCATCAATAAAGCGAGAGCATAGAGATTATTTTTATTTGTCATAATAGCAACCTGTAGCTGAGTATTAGTGCGTAACCGTTCGCAGGAAATTTTTCTATTTCCCGTCGTGTTTTAATTATTCGTTCCAGCAAAAAGCGTTAGGCCAAATGGTTCTCCTGCGTGAATGACAGGCAAAAAAAAACCTAAGCGCTCCACAGCGGTTAATGCTGTGAAACGCTTAGGTTTTGCCTGTTAACCAGTAACAATCCTGCGTTGAAAACAGTGGCACCTTAACACCGTAGCGCCACTTTGAAAACCTGCATCGTTTTATATTTTAAAAAAGTGTGAGCAAATTAACGCTTATTATTTTGACTGGATCACGCGCGCAATATCCGCAGAGGTCTGTAGCGTACGGATCTCCTGAAATAAGCCTAACGCTTCGCTATATTCCTTGCGCAAATAACTGAGCCACTGCTTAATACGCGCAACGTGATACAAACCGGTGTCGCCCTGCTTTTCCAGACGGCTGTATTTTTGCAGCAGCGTGACCACGTCTGCCCACGGCATACGCGGTTCATTATATTTCACCACCCGGCTGAGGTTCGGCACGTTTAGCGCGCCGCGGCCTATCATCACCGCATCACAGCCCGTCTCCTTCATGCAGGCCTGCGCGCTTTCGTAGTCCCAGATTTCGCCGTTGGCGATAACCGGAATGCTGAGGCGTTTGCGGATCTCGCCAATCGCCTGCCAGTTAATCCGGTCCGCTTTGTAGCCGTCCTCTTTAGTACGCCCGTGCACCACCAGCTCGGTGGCACCGGCCTGCTGCACCGCATCGGCAATTTCAAACTGCCGCGCGTCGCTGTCCCAGCCCAGGCGCACCTTTACCGTCACCGGCAGATGCGACGGCACGGCCTCACGCATCGCCTTCGCGCCGCGATAAATGAGTTCAGGATCTTTCAGCAACGTCGCCCCGCCCCCGCTGCCGTTCACCATCTTCGACGGACAGCCGCAGTTGAGATCGACGCCATAAGAGCCCAGCTCAACCGCACGGGCGGCGTTCTCCGCCAGCCATTCTGGGTACTGCCCCAGCAGCTGAATACGCACCAGCGTACCGGAGGTCGTCCGGCTCTGGTTGTGCAGCTCGGGGCACAGACGGTAGAAGGATTTTACCGGCAACAACATATCGACCACGCGCAAAAACTCCGTCACGCAGAGATCGTAATCGTTCACCTCGGTCAGAAGCTCGCGCACGAGGGAGTCGAGCACGCCTTCCATAGGGGCCAGTAAAACACGCATAGCAGTACCTGTGAAAAAAGACGCGCTATAGTAGCTGCTCTCTATATCGCTGGGAAGCGCTTCTGTTCAGGGAGAAAGTCAGCTGGCGTTGCTCCCACTACAGCACGAAACGCCTCCGCAAATGCCGCCGGGCCGGAAAATCCCAGCATCCAGGCCACCTGCTTAACGGGGTATCCGTTTGCGAGCAGGTCCAGCGAGGCACAAATCCTTGCGCGCTGTCGCCAGGTCCGGAAGCTAAAGCCTGTATCTTTGATAAACGCGCGTGAAAATGTGCGTTCAGACATAGCGGCCTGCTCCGCCAGCCTTTCCATAGAAACACCCCATAGATTGTTGGCAATAATGTCACAGGCAACACGATGTAACCGTTCATCAATAGGCATCGGCAATTCGGCCGAGATCTGCTGCGTTTCACTAAGAATGTCGAGCAGCAAAACAGCCATGCTTCGCTGACTTGCCGGTCGGTATTCCGAACTGAACAGTCCAGCAATCAACTCTTTGAACAACGCAGTCGCCTTAATCACGTGAATATCTTCTTTCCGCTTAAACGGTTTGCATTGCGTTATTAATTCCGGGCTAAACCAGACCGCGCGGAGTTCTGTTGCGGATAACACGCTGTAAGTGTGTTCCTGAAAGGGAGGGATCCACAGCGCACGCTGTGGCGGTATTACCCAGCGTTTGCTGCCGGTTTCGACCAGCATGACGCCTTTGATGGCAAACAAAAGTTGACCTTGTGAATGCTGGTGGGGCGGATCCACTTCGCCGCGCGTATAGCTAATTGCACCTCTCGACCATCCGATGGCATCGTCGTGATTTGGCGTTTTATCGATAACGGTTGGCATTTCACATTCCTCCCTTCCTCTTATGATGCTGCTTGTACACATAACCGGAGAGAGAAGCAATGCACATTCATTTTATCATTCATGAACATTTCGAAGCGCCAGGCGCCTATGAAATCTGGGGGAAAAGCCGCGGCTGTAGTCTGAGCTACACCCGGGTTTATCAGGATGAGCCTTTACCTGAGGAACTGGAGAGCACAGACATGCTTATCATTATGGGAGGCCCACAATCACCTGCCACCACGCTTAAGGAGTGCCCCTGGTTTGATGCGCAAGCGGAAATGCGACTCATCGGCCGCGCAATAGAGGCGGGTAAAACGGTGATTGGCGTTTGTCTGGGCTCGCAGCTTATCGGTGAAGCGCTGGGCGCAGCGTTTTGCCACAGCCCGGAAAAAGAGATCGGTAAATTTCCCGTAAGGCTCACAGATGCAGGCAAGACGAACCCCCTTTTTGAGAATTTTGGCGGTGGGCTGGACGTCGGTCACTGGCATAACGACATGCCTGGGTTGACGCCGCAGGCAAAGGTGCTCGCTTACAGCGAGGGCTGTCCTCGTCAGATCGTGCAATACGGCGAACGGGTTTACGGTTTTCAGTGCCATATGGAGCTAACGTCGGAGGTGGTTGAGCTGCTTATCGAACATTCGCAGAACGATCTCCGCCGTGCGGGAGAATTCCGTTTTGTCGAAACGGCTGAAAAATTACGCTCGCATGATTACCGTGAAATGAATCAAGTGCTGTTTTCTTTTCTGGATAAACTCACTGCCCAACGCAATGCCTGACTCAGAGGCATTTCTCAGGCTCGTCACTTCGCCACTGTAATTCCTTTCCTCTAAACTGTAGCCTGTCCCTGTGCGGTGATACCAGACGTTCCATTCTGGAATGTCTGGTATGCTCAAATTTCATGATGTGATCCGTGTCACATTTCTGGGTTTAATTGTATGATGAATGCGTTTCATCAAGGACTTTCACCATGAGCAAATCACTGAATACAATCTGGCAGTATCTGCGCGCATTCGTCCTGATTTACGCCTGCCTGTACGCCGGGATTTTCATCGCCTCGCTGCTGCCGATCGTCATTCCCGGCAGCATTATCGGGATGCTGATCCTGTTTGTGCTGCTTGCGTTACAGGTGCTGCCCGCGAAGTGGGTCAATCCTGGCTGCTTCGTCCTTATCCGCTACATGGCGCTGCTTTTCGTGCCCATCGGCGTAGGTGTCATGCAATATTACGACGTGCTCAAAGCGCAGTTCGGCCCGATTGTCGTCTCCTGTGCGGTCAGTACGCTGGTGGTATTCCTGGTAGTGAGCTGGAGTTCGCACATCGTGCATGGCGAACGTAAAGTGGTCGGGGAGAAAACAAAAAAATGATGGCCAATATCTGGTGGTCGCTGCCGTTAACCCTGGCGGTGTTCTTCGCTGCACGAAAACTTGCCGTACGCTTCAAAATGCCTTTGCTCAACCCGCTGCTGGTGGCGATGGTGGTCATTATTCCGTTCCTGCTGCTCACCGGCATTCCCTACGAACGCTACTTCGCAGGGAGCAAAATTTTAAACGATCTGCTGCAGCCTGCCGTTGTCGCGCTGGCATTTCCTTTATATGAACAGCTTCACCAGATCCGCGCCCGCTGGAAGTCCATCATCACCATCTGCTTTATCGGTAGCCTTGTGGCGATGATCACCGGCACCTCGGTGGCCCTGTTGATGGGCGCCTCTCCGCAGATTGCCGCCTCTATTCTGCCGAAGTCCGTCACCACACCGATTGCGATGGCCGTGGGCGGCAGCATCGGTGGCATTCCGGCTATCAGTGCGATGTGCGTGATTTTCGTCGGGATCCTGGGCGCGGTGTTTGGCCATACCCTGCTGAATCTGATGAAGATCCGCACCAAAGCTGCACGTGGTCTGGCGATGGGGACTGCGTCTCACGCCCTGGGCACCGCGCGCTGCGCCGAAGTGGACTATCAGGAAGGGGCGTTTAGCTCGCTGGCGCTGGTGATCTGCGGGATTATCACCTCCCTAATTGCACCCTTTGTCTTCCCGATTATTCTGGCGGTGATGGGCTAAAATTTGCGATGCGTCGCGCAATTTTCATTTTGTTTTCATAAGTTGCATACACAATGAGAAGTGGATCACATATAAAGCCCCAACGGCTCCGTACACTACCGATCCATTAACCTTTATGAGGCAAACGCCATGCACCCACGTTTTCAAGCTGCTTTCGCCCAGCTTGCAGAGAATTTGCAATCAGCCCTGGCTCCGGTTCTGGCGGATGCGCATTTCCCCGCCCTGCTGACGGCGGAGCAGGTCACGACGCTGAAACAGGCAACGGGACTGGATGAAGACGCGCTGGCTTTCGCACTGCTGCCCCTGGCTGCTGCCTGCGCGCGTGCCGACCTTTCCCACTTCAACGTCGGCGCCATTGCACGCGGCGTAAGCGGAACCTGGTACTTCGGCGGAAACATGGAGTTCCTCGGTGCGACCATGCAGCAGACCGTTCACGCCGAGCAAAGCGCCATCAGCCACGCCTGGCTGCGCGGTGAAAAAGCGTTGAGCGCCATCACCGTTAACTACACCCCTTGCGGTCACTGCCGTCAGTTTATGAACGAGCTGAACAGCGGGCTGCAGTTGCGCATTAACCTGCCGGGCCGCGCACCGCATACGCTGGGGGATTACCTGCCGGACGCCTTCGGTCCAAAAGATCTCGAGATTAAAACGCTGCTGATGGACGAGCAGGATCACGGTTTCGCCCTGTCCGGCGATGACCTGAGCGAAGCGGCCATTCGGGCGGCGAACAAGAGCCATACGCCGTACAGTCAATCGCCAAGCGGCGTGGCGCTACAGTGCCGTGATGGCCGCATCTTTACCGGCAGCTATGCGGAGAACGCCGCGTTTAACCCCACGCTGCCTCCGCTGCAGGGCGCACTTAACCTGCTGAGCCTGAACGGCTACGACTATCCGGACATTCAGCGCGCCATTCTGGCAGAAAAAGCCGATGCGCCGCTGATTCAGTGGGACGCCACAGCCGCGACGCTGAAAGCGCTGGGCTGCACCACAATCGACCGCGTGCTGCTTGCCTGAACCTTCCGGCGGGCAGAAATGCCCGCCAGTTTGCTGAAAAAGCCCTCAGTTGATTCACCGTTTCTTGCGCTAACCAGGCGGGTACAGTAGCCTGAGTGAACTTTCATCCACGAACGAGCCATCTCCATGTTAAAGCGCGTTTTTTACAGCCTGTCTGTCCTGGTCGGCATACTGCTGTTGATCGTGCTCGGTCTCGACCGCTGGATGAGCTGGAAAACCGCCCCCTACATTTTTGACGACCTCCAGGATCTTCCCTACCGTCAGGTTGGCGTGGTGCTCGGCACCGCCAAGTATTACCGCACCGGCGTGATCAACCAGTATTACCGCTACCGCATACAGGGTGCGCTGAACGCCTATAACAGCGGCAAGGTGAATTACCTGCTGCTGAGCGGTGATAACGCCCTGCAAAGCTACAACGAACCGGTGACGATGCGTAAGGACCTGATTGCCGCTGGCGTCGATCCTGCCGATATCGTGCTCGACTACGCCGGGTTCCGCACCCTGGACTCCATCGTGCGCACCCGCAAGGTGTTCGACACTAACGATTTCATCATCATCACCCAGCGCTTCCACTGCGAGCGCGCGCTGTTTATTGCGCTGCACATGGGTATCCAAGCTCAGTGCTACGCCGTGCCGTCGCCAAAAGACATGCTGAGCGTGCGCGTGCGCGAGTTCGGTGCCCGCTTTGGCGCATTAGCCGATCTCTACATCTTCAAACGTGAACCGCGCTTTTTAGGCCCGCTGGTGCCGATCCCGGCAATGCACGAAGTGCCAGAAGATGCGCAGGGTTATCCGGCGGTGACGCCAGAACAGCTGCTCGATCTGCAGAAAAAAGAGAAAAAATAGCCTCCGTTTATAGTTTCTTTACGCCGGGTGCTACGCTTTTTATCCCCTCTTTACACCTGACCTTTTACGCTGAGTTCATTGCCGCTACGGCTTCATTGAAGACTGACTATGAACTCGATAATGAACGCGTTTTTCCTGAAAAGTATCCGCCCGTACTTTAATTTCCCGGGTTTATCGCTGCCGACCGCGCTAAATTCCGGCCTCTATCTTGAGGAGAAGCTTGCCACTCTGAAACAGAGCCTGTCGGTGGAAGTGGCGGATTATCTCGAGCGTTACCCACAAACCAAACACATCGATGTCTGTCTCAACGATATCAACGGCATTATGCGCGGTAAGCGACTTTCCGTAGACAGCATGCTGAGTCTGGAGAAAGGCTGCTATTTTCCTCTCTCGGTCTATTCGATGGATCAAAAAGGGAAAGTCGCCGCGTCACGTGACGATGAGCCAGACCGACTTTGCATGCCGGTTGCCGGTTCCCTCCGCCCCTCTTCACACGATCCGCTGCATACCGCGCAGATCCTCCTGACGATGAAGGACAGCGACGGGCAACCTTGTCCCCTTGAGCCACGCGTCATATTGCAGAACGTTCTGGCGCGTTTTCATCAGCATGGGCTGTACCCGGTTATGGCACCGGAAATTGAGTTCTACCTGACGGGGCCTGGCACTCAGGAACTTCAGAATCAGGGCTGCTTTCATATGGATACGTCATCAGCCCACGCTGCGCTGTTTGACGAGCTGGAACAGCTGGCACACCGGCAGCATATCCCCCTGACCGGAATTGTAGCAGAGGCTGAATCAGGTCAGTTCGAGTTAAACCTGAAGCACAGCCATCGGGTCGTGGAGGTATGTGACAATATCCTGGCACTGCGTCGGTTAACGCGGTTTGTCGCTGAAAAGCACGGCCTTCAGGCTAACTTTATGGCCAAGCCGTTCAGCCTCTTGTCCGGCAGCGGCCTGCATTTTCATTTCAGCCTGAATGATATTCACGGTGAAAACGTATTTGCCTCACCGGCTGATGAACTCAATAGCATGATGCGCTTATGCATCGCAGGTCAGCTGGCGCTGATGCCCGCCTCCATCGCCATTCTGGCCCCCGGCGTTAACGCTTTCCGGCGCCTTCGTAAAAACCTCACAGAGCCATTATTCCATTCATGGGGTTATAACACCCGCACTGCCGCGCTGCGTATCCCCTGCTCTGATGAGAGCAACCGCCGTATTGAGTACCGTCTGGCGGGCGCTGATGCCAACCCGTATCTCGTTGCGGCAACCATCCTGACAGGCATGTTGTACGGTCTGGAAAATTTTGATGAGGATGATTTACCGGAACCGCAGCGTGATGAGCCAGAACTTCCACTGTTCCAGCAGCAGGCAATCGAGGCGTTTTCCCGCTGCCAGTATCTCACCGACAGCTTAGGCGAAGCCTTTTCAGAACAGTGGATAGCCTGCAAGCTTTCTGAACTTGACTGGTTCGAGAGCATAGTCACCGGACAGGAATCCACGCTAGCGTAAAAAAAAGCCCGCTCAATGAGCGGGCCGGATAATGCGAGATGCCGTTATTTTTTACGTGCGTATTTCAGTGAATCCAGCGCAACCGCGAAGATGATGATGGCGCCTTTAATGATGTACTGCCAGTAAGGGTTCACGCCGATGTAGGTGAGACCGTAGTTGATGACGGTAAAGATGATCACACCGGTGACCACGCCGAGCACGGTACCCACGCCGCCGCTGAAGGAGACGCCGCCCACCACGCAGGCCGCAATCGCATCCAGCTCGTACATGAAGCCAAGGTTGTTGGTGGCAGAGCCGATACGGCCCGCTTCCAGCATCCCGCCGAAGGCGTAGAACACACCGGACAGCGCATAAATCATCAGCAGGTTCAGGGCAACGTTAACGCCGGAGACTTTCGCCGCTTCCGGGTTACCGCCGATGGCGAAAATGTTTTTACCAAAGCGGGTTTTGTTCCACAGCACCCAAACGAAGGCCACGGCAATCAGCGCATAGAAGGTGATATAGGACAGGCGGAAGCTGCCCAGCGCGATAAATCCTTGCGTAAAGGTCGAGAAGCCGCTGTCAAAGCCCGAGATTGGCGACGCGCCCACGAAGTCGTAGTACAGGGAGTTGATACCGTAAACGATGATCATCGTACCCAGCGTGGTGATAAATGGCGTCACGTTCAGGTAAGCAATGATGATGCCGTTGATCAGGCCGATCACCGCACCGATGGCGCAGACAATCAGGATCACCACGAAAATCGGCATGGTGGCCATTTCCGGGAACACCTTGTTGGCGTTTTCCATCGACTGCAGCAGCGTTGCCGCAATAACCGCCGCCAGCCCTACCTGACGTCCTGCTGACAGGTCAGTCCCCTGGGTGACAATCAACCCCGCCACGCCCAGCGCGATGATGATACGCACGGAGGACTGAGTCAGAATGTTACTCAAGTTCAGCAGGCTTAAGAACGTAGGGTCCTGGAAGATAATAATGGCTAGTAATACTAAAAGAACAACGTAAATACCGCCTTCTTTCAGATAAGTGAGAAAACTTTTCTTATTTAACGCACTCATGAGGAGCCCCTGATCTTAAAGGTGCAAAGACGCAAGACGCAAAATTTCGTTTTGCGTTGTCGTTTTGGTGTCAACAATACCGGCAACGAGACCATTGCTCATAACCAGAATACGGTCTGTGATCCCTAACAGTTCCGGCATTTCGGAAGAAATAATAATGATCCCTTTATTCTTTTTCGCCAGCTCAGCAATCAGCTGATAAATTTCAAATTTTGCACCCACATCAATACCGCGGGTTGGTTCATCCAGCATCAGAATTTCGGGCTGGGTCAATAACCAGCGGCCAATAATGACTTTTTGCTGGTTCCCACCCGAAAGCGAACCAATTTGCGTACGGTGGCCTGGCGTTTTGACGCGCATGGAGTCAATTACCCACTGGGTATCGCTCTTCATGCGGGAATTATCCAGCAGACCGATTTTACTTTTATAGTTACGAATGTTCGAAATTAACGAGTTAAAGTTAATATCGAGATAGGCATAAATACCGGTCGAGCGACGCTCTTCCGTCACCAGCGCGAAACCGTTATTAATGGCTTCGTTGGCGTTATGGTTGTTAATTTTTTTACCGTGCAGCGTAATGGTGCCGCCCGATTTTTCCCGGATACCAAACAGGGTTTCCACGATATCGGTACGTTTGGCCCCCACCAGTCCGGCAATGCCCAGAATTTCGCCTTTGTGCAGGTCGAACGAGATATCGCGAATGGACGGCTGGCGCAGCGAGGTGAGATTGCGCACTTCCAGAATCACTTCGCCCGGCTTGTTTTCTTTGTCCGGGAAGCGCTGGTTCAGGGAACGGCCGACCATCATGGCGATGATCTTGTCCATGTCCAGCCCTTCCAGCGGCTGAGTGGCAATCCACTGGCCGTCGCGCAGGATGGTAATTTCATCGCACAGCTGGAAGATCTCTTCCATTTTGTGCGAGATATAGACAATGCCACAGCCGCGATCTTTCAGTTTGCGAATAATGGTAAAAAGGTGATTAACCTCTTTTTCCGTTAATGACGACGTGGGTTCATCCATGATGACGATCTTCGCATCATAGGAGAACGCTTTGGCAATTTCGATCATCTGCATCTGGGAAACGGATAATGTCCCCACGCGGGCGCGCGGATCGATATCAATATCCAGTTCATCGAAAATCGCTTTGGTGTCGCGATACATTTTATCCTGATCGACAAACACACCTTTGGTTGGATAACGTCCCAACCACATGTTATCCATTACCGAGCGTTGCAGTACCAGGTTTAATTCCTGGTGAACCATCGAGATGCCATTTTCCAGTGCTTCTTTCGCTGAATGGAAATCGATCTCTTTCCCCTGAAAAAGAATGCTGCCAGAATCTTTTTGATAGATCCCAAAAAGACATTTTAATAATGTTGATTTACCCGCACCGTTCTCCCCCATCAAGGCATGAATAGAGTGAGGACGCACTTTTAAATTAACATTATCGAGTGCCTTAACTCCGGGGAAAGACTTGTTAACACCGGTCATTTCCAACAAGTATTCACCGGACGACTGAGTAGTTGTGCTGACCATAATTATACCTTGTTGGCCTCGCATATCGCGTTATAAAGGGCGCAACGAATTGCGCCCAGTGAAGACAAAACAAAGATCTTATTTACCGATAAACTCAGCCAGGTTGGACTGGTCTACGCCCACGTATGGCACGCGAACGATTTTGTTTTCAATTTTCCAGGTCGTGCCATCAGCAGCACCTTTACCGTCGGCCAGGTTTTTCGCCAGGTCGAAGGTGGCTTTCGCCTGGTTGTTGGCATCGTTCAGAACGGTACCGGCCATCGCACCGGATTTAACCAGCGCCAGCGCTTCTGGCAGCGCATCTACGCCGAACACAGGAATGGAGGATTTGTTGTGTGCTTTCAGGGCTTCAACGGCACCCATCGCCATCGCATCGTTGTTCGCGATCACGACTTCGATTTTGTTGGCGTTCGGGCCAGACAGCCACGCGTCCATCTTATCTTTCGCCTGAGCGGTATCCCACATGGCGGTATCTAACGCCAGCTGCTGGGTTTTCAGGCCCTTGTCGTTCAGTTCTTTAATAACGTAGGTGGTACGGGCTTCAGCGTCCGGATGGCCTGGCTCGCCTTTCAGCAGAACGAACTGAATTTGACCGTCTTTGTTCAGGTCCCAGTTCGGGTTCGCCGCCCAGTGTTTCGCGATCAGATCGCCCTGAATAATGCCGGACTCTTTGGAGTCAGTACCGACGTAAAACGCTTTGTCGTAGCTATCCAGCGCCTTACGGGAAGGTTCTTTGTTGAAGAAGACGATTGGCACGTTCTGGCCGCGCGCTTTCTCAATAACCGTACCTGCTGCAGCCGGGTCAACCAGGTTGATCGCCAGGGCTTTCACGCCTTTCGCCAGCAGAACGTCGATCTGGTCGTTCTGTTTGGACTGGTCGTTCTGGGAGTCGTTCATCAGCAGCTGAACGTCTGGCGCTGCTTTCGCATCTTTCTCAATTGCTTTACGCACAACGGACATGAAGTTGTCGTCGTATTTATAGATGGTCACGCCAATACGGGTATCCGCAGCGTGCGCTGCTGCACCAAAAAGCATGCTTGCCATTACAGCAGACAGAGTCAACACCTTCTTATTCATGGTATCTCCGGTTTTTTTTATGCAGGGTAGTTCTTGTGAATAACGGTCGGCGGGCAGGTGTTAATAAAACGTTACTGATCGCCGAAGTTCACTTATAAAATTTCTATCTTCCGTGTTCGGTAACGCTCCAGAAATGCGTTTTATTCGTTGTTTTCGGCTCACTGGCTATGGTGAAAATGATTAATCACCGTTACATAGCGTTTCAGCCTCTAAAACGCTGACATCATAGTCAGCGGCTTGTTAAGATACTGTGAATTTACTCACAGATTGAAAACGGTTACATCACGCCACATAATTAGTTAGTGATCGGAGCCACAGTTTGCCGAATAGAGACAGAATGCCGCCTGACTAAAGTTGGCATGAAACAGTGTGTTGCATCCGGATCCAGCAGGCCTGCGGCACCCTGTAACGCCAGTTCTGTCGCCAGTTTTGCCATCGAGGCAATGGGGTAACGCACGGTGGTTAACTGCGGGTCGGTGTAACGGGCAATCGGGATATCATCGAAGCCAATCAGCGACAAATGCTGTGGCACCGCAATTCCGTTGTCTTTCAGCGCAGTCAGCGCCCCCGCCGCCATGCTGTCGTTATAGGCAAACACCGCGGAAAGTTGCAGATTACGGCCCAGCAGCTCGACCATTGCGGCTTCCCCGCCCTGCATATCCGGCGTACCGGTTCCTACCCAGCTTTCCAGCGGGACAATGCCGTGCTCTTTCAACGCATTCTGCCACCCTTCCCGACGCATTCCGTCGTCTTCAATCTGGTGGCTGGAAGCAAGATACCCGATGCGCTGATGGCCGTTGCTGATGAGCATCCGCGTCGCCATCATCGCGCCGCTGACGTTATCCAGCCCAACGCAACGGTGCGCGTAGCCTGGTACAATCCGGTTGATTAACACCATCCCGGGGATCTGCTCCATAAACCCGGCCAGCTCTTCGTCGCTTAACGCTTTTGAATGCACAATCAGGGCATTGCAACGCTGGCGTATCAGCACCTCAATGGCATGACGCTCTTTTTCCGCCTCGTGATAGCTGTTGCCAATCAGCACGTATTTCTGGTGCTGCTGGGCGACAACGTCCACCGCTTTAACCAGCGCGCCAAAGAAGGCATCGGACACATCCATCACCACGACGCCAATGGTATCGCTCACCTGCGTCGCCAGCGCCTGCGCGTTGGCATTTGGCCGGTACCCAAGCTGGGTCACGGCCTTCATTACGGTTTCACGGGTTTCAGGGCTGACCAGCGCGCTGTTGTTCAGCACGCGAGAGACGGTAGCCACGGAAACGCCCGCCAGGCGGGCGACGTCACGAATGGTGATCATGTTCACCATCCTTCATAGGATTGCAGCAACTCACAGACACCCCCTGTGTTTAGCAAGGAGGCTATTTTGGCAGCGAGAAAGAGGGGACTACGTGAAGAAGCTCACACAGATGAAAACGCTTACATCCGTTTTGTTAATGATTGTGATCCAGATCGTTATCCGGATGTATTACGCAATGATACACCCGAAGCATGTGCGGTTAATTTTCGCCAGACCCACTCCAGCGGTCCCTGGCGGAAATAACGCAGCCAGATAACGGAAAACGCCAGGTTAACCATCCAGACCGGAATAACAAACGCCAGCAGCGTGAGTCGGTCGAATTTCATAAACAGGCCAAATCGGTAGAACAGCGTGGTGCAGATCAGCGTTTGCAGGATGTAATTGCTTAACGCCATACGGCCAACGCAGGCCACGGCGCTGACAATCCACAGGCGGGAAAGCTGCGGCCAGAAGCCGTAGATCAGCGCCGCGTAGCCAATGGTCTGGAACGGGGCGCTAAGCTCACGTGGCACCTGAAGCAGGAAGGCGCACCAGCGGTAATCCCAGTGAAGATGCCACTGCATTATCACCGCCGGGAGATTAATCAGCACGCCGAGCAGGACCAGACCCGCGCCCGTGCGGCGATAGTGGCGCAGGCTGAATTCGCCCTTCAGCCAGCCGGTGCGCATCAGGGATGCCCCCATCAGCATCATCCCTGCCAGCTGCCAGCCGTACTGCGCGCCCAGCGCAAGGAGATTATCACCGAGCATATCGGCACGATTACCGATCGCCTCAGCCCCCCCTTTCAGCTTCCAGAACTGCTCATACTGCAGGTTGGCCGCGTCGGGGATCCACGAGCGGTTTGTTGAATCGCCAGAGATAACGCCCAGCAGAAACAATACGCAAAGCCCCATGACATAGAGCATCACGCCGGTGTTGAACAGGCTTTTTACGCTGGGCGCATCGCGGATAAGACGCCAGCAGATGAGCCCAACTAACCCGTAGGCGAGCAGAATGTCGCCATCCCAGAAAAACAAACCGTGAATAAAACCGAGGATCGCCAGCAGCGTTAAACGAGACTGGATCCAGCGCGTGCCGCGTTTGAGCAGAAGCTGCAACCCTGCGCCAAACAGCAGCGCAAACAGCGTCAGGAATTTAACCTGCGCAAAGAGATCGAGGATCGCCCATGTCCAGGCATCGCTTCGGGTGATATCGCCGTACCAGGCGGGATTGAGATAAGCGGCCTTCGGCAAACCGAAGGCGCTAATATTGAGCAGCAGGATACCGAGAATGGCGACGCCGCGAACAAAATCGAGCGTGACGTTTCGCTCCATGGTCCCTGCCCTGTCTGATTAATTGTGGTGACGCACGGCGCGCAGAAACTCCTGGCGGGTGTTCTGGCTCGATTTAAACAGACCGCCCAGCGACATGGTGGTGGTTGCGCTGGTCGCATCACGCACGCCACGCGCTTTCACACAATAGTGCACAGCGTCGATAGAGACCGCCACGTTACTGGTGCCCAACAGCGTTTGCAGCGCGGTCAGGATCTGCTGCGTCAGACGCTCCTGCACCTGCGGACGCTGGGAGAAGAATCGCACGATACGGTTGATTTTGGACAGGCCGATTACCGTATCTTTTGGAATATATGCCACGGTCGCTTTGCCATCGATGGTCACGAAGTGGTGCTCGCAGGTACTGGTGAGCGTGATATCGCGCACCGTCACCATCTCATCGACCTTCATTTTGTTTTCAATGACGGTGATTTTCGGGAAATTGGCGTAATCAAGGCCAGAGAAGATCTCGTCTACGTACATTTTCGCGATGCGCTGAGGCGTCTCCATCAGGCTGTCATCGCTCAGATCGAGATTCAGCAGTTGCATGATCTCGGTCATATGCCCGGAAATCAGACGCTTACGGGTTTCATTATCCAGTTCCTGAACCGGGGGACGCAGTGGCGTTTCAAGACCGCGCGCAACCAGGGCTTCATGGACCAGAGCAGCTTCTTTACTGAGTGATGACATTCTTTTCTCCTGCAGGTGTGGCGTCTTTTGCCCTCGTTGTGGCAAAAGTGTGCGCTCATTGTGCGTGAGGCGGCGCACATAATCCAGTATTCACGACGATAATTATTGCAATTGCTGCTGCCTTTCAGCCTGACGGTTCCAGACCAGTGCCCCGCCGATGAACAGCGCGATGCCCGCCAGCCCCAGCGCAGGCTCCAGCCGATGCGTTAACCAGGTGGAGAGCGCGGACGTCACAGGGCCAATCAGCTGGCCGATGGCATAGCCGGTGGTGAGCAGTCCCGCCATATAGCGCGTGTGGTTCGGTGCCAGCTCGCGACCGTAGAGCAGAGAAAGCTGCACGGCACATAAGAACCCGCCGCCGACCAGCAGACCGCCCGTCAGCAAACCGCCAATGCCCGGCAGCAGCCAGGCGGCCAGCACGCCTGCACCCTGTAACCACAGAACAATCGCCAGCCTGCGGTTAGCCGTGGATGTATGACGCAGTAGGATGCTGAGCACGATGCCGATGACGGCAGCGAAACCGAAAATCGGCCAGACAAACTGGGCAAACAGGCTGCCTGGAAAACGCACCGCCGCCATTTGCGACAGGAAGGTCGCCGGGAGGATATAGCCAAACCCCGCGAGGCTGTAGCTCCAGACCAGGCGCTTTAAATCCGCCGTCAGCACCAGCGGCTCCGGTGCGGTTCCAGGCCGATGGAGTTGCCCGGATCTTGGCAGGTAGCGTGCTACCAGTGCAATCAGCACCAGTGCCAGCACGCCGTAAATCTGCCATGCCGCCCCGGCAGAGAGCGCCTTCGCCTGAATATAGACCGCGAGCAGCCCGCTCAGGGCAATGCCTGCGCCCGGCCCGGCAAAGACAGCGGCGCTTAGCCCCGGTTTACCCAACTGACCCAGCCGTTCGTTGGTCCAGGCGGCTATCAGTACCATGGACCAGCCGCTCATGCAGCCAATCACGAAGCGCAGTAAACCATGAACCACGGCGTTATCCGCCGCAGCCGAGAGCAGCGTCAGCGCAACCGCGCCAGTGATGCCCAACCAGAGGCGTGTTTCCACAAATCGATGGGCGCGCATGGCATCCCACGCCCCGACCAGATAGCCCAGATAGTTCATCGCCGCCACCAGACCCGCACTGGTTAGCGTGAGTTGCCCGGCGGCAATCATCAGCGGTACCTGAGGCGTAAAGGCAAAGCGCCCGATCCCCATTGCCACCACCAAAACCACAAATCCGCTGAGCGCGATACGCAGCGCCATGACCGCTCCAGTTGTTAAAGAAAAGTAAATTTATGATGCAGTATCTGAGCGTAAGGGGAAAGTGAAAGTTACTCACAGGTCAATGAAAACTCTGTATTATGGATTTTATGAATACGTATCATCATTAAGGAGCCTTGCATGGAACTGCTCGAAGAGCACCGTTGTTTTGAAGGTCGACAGCAGCGCTGGCGGCACGACTCCACCGTACTGAACTGTGCGATGACGTTCAGCATTTTCCTGCCGCCGACGGAAAAACCGCCGGTTCTGTTCTGGCTTTCTGGCCTGACCTGCAACGACGAAAACTTCACCACCAAAGCGGGTGCGCAGCGTATTGCGGCAGAGCTTGGCATTGCGCTGGTGATGCCAGACACCAGCCCGCGTGGGGATGAGGTCGCCGACGATGCCGGATACGATTTAGGTAAAGGCGCCGGATTTTATCTCAACGCGACCGAGCAGCCATGGGCGAGCCACTACCGCATGTATGACTACATTCGTGACGAGCTGCCTGCGCTGATTCAGGCGGAGTTTGCTGTGAATGACCGTTGCGCCATCAGCGGGCACTCAATGGGGGGTCACGGTGCGCTTATCATGGCGCTGAAAAACCCTGGGAAATACACCAGCGTGTCGGCGTTTGCGCCGATTGTGAACCCAACGCAGGTACCCTGGGGGCAAAAAGCCTTTACCCACTATCTGGGCGATAATGCAGAAACCTGGCAGGAATGGGACAGCTGCGCGCTGATGCTGGCAAGCCAGACAGAGGATGCGATACCAACGCTTATCGATCAGGGTGATGCGGATCAGTTCCTCGCCGGACAGCTACAGCCTGCGGTGCTGGCTGAAGCGGCTCGCCAGAAAGACTGGCCGCTGACGCTGCGCATTCAGCCGGGGTATGACCACAGCTATTACTTCATCGGGTCTTTTATTGAAGATCATCTCCGCTTCCATGCGGAGCACTTGTTCGCATAAGTGCGTGCGATTGCCGGGTGGCGGCTTCGCCTTACCCGGCCTACGTTCGTGGTTTTTGTAGGCCCGGTAAGCGAAGCGCCACCGGGCATAAAGGTTACATCAGAACGTATAATCCACGCCTACAAAGTAGCGACGACCATCTTCCGTGTAGCTGTAATCGTCACGGCTCAGGTCTTTATCCAGCAGGTTCTGCACGCCTGCGCGCAGCTTAACGGCTTTCGTTGCCTGCCATGCCGCACCGGTGTTCCAGATAACGTAGCCGCCCGGCGTCGGTTCACCGCTGGTAAGCGCGCGTTTCTCGCCTTTATAGTTACCCTGCACATAGAACGACCAGTCCTGAGTTGCCTTCCAGTCAACGGTTCCGTTGGCGGTGTGGAACGGCAGTTCGGAGAGCGGCTTGTTGCCGCCGTTGCTGATATCACGACCATCGTTGTAGGTGTAGTTCAGCGTGACTTTCCAGTCTTCCGCAATCGGGAATTTCAGCTCGGTTTCCACCCCACGGATACGCGCCTTGTTGACGTTGTAATAGCGGAAAATGGGTTCGCCGTCGGCGTTCAGCCCAACATAGTTCGGGTAGCTTTGCGCCTGGTTCACGTTAGCCGTACGGCTGATGCTGATGCGGTCGTCCACGTCGTTCTGGAAGGTGGTGATGCTGGCCTGCACGCCTTCTAGCCAGCCCTCTTCCCCGCTGTAGTAGAGTCCAAGCTCGAAGCTTTCGCTGGTTTCTGGCTTCAGATCCGAGTTACCGACAATCTCGCAGGCGCCGCGGCAGGAACCGGTGATCCAGTCCGGGCTGAGCTGCAGCAGCGATGGCGCTTTAAACGCGGTGGCCCAACCCCCTTTCACCGTGACGGTGTCGGTCGCGTTGTAGACCAGATAGGCACGCGGGCTCCAGTGGTCGCCGTAGGTTTCATGGTCATCCATACGGATGCCGGTGGTCAGCGCCAGCGGCTCGAAGATACGCCATTCATCTTCAAGGAACAGCGCGTACTGGCTTGCCGAGGTTGTGCTGCTGGTACTCCCCGTCAGGTTGACCGGATCCTTCAGCTTATCGTGACGCCACTCGCCGCCGAAGGTCAGCAGCTGATTGATTTCGCCCAGCGGCAGGACGTATTTCCCGTCAACCGCGTTGCTCTCGGAGGTAATCGGACTGCTGTTGCCCGGGTTTTTGTTGTCGACCTTCTCGCCGTACACCTTCAGTTCACTGTTGCCCACGCCCCAACGGCCGTTGTGGCTCAGGGAGTAGTTCTGGCGCTCAAGGCGGTTTTTGTCGAGGGAGTCAGAGTCGCGATCCTGGCGGTCGAAGCCGTATCCCGCGGTAAAGTCATGATTTTCCGTCGGCGTCCAAGCGAATTCGACGTTGGCATCGCGGCTGGTGAAGCCTTCGATGCGCGGCGTTTCACCGCTCGCGGAGGTAGAGGAGCGTTGCTGATCGTCTTTTTCACGTTTAGACACGCTGCCGTAGGCTTTAAGCCCCAGCACGCCATCCACCAGCGGGCCGCTGGTGTAGAACTGACCGTTATTGGTGTCACCGCGGTCGCGGTGTTCCTGAATGGTTGAATCCGCGCTCAGGGTTCCGGTCCATTTCTGACCGATTTTTTTAGTGATGATGTTGACCACGCCACCCAGCGCATCGGAACCGTAGAGGGAGGACATCGGGCCGCGCACCACTTCGATCCGCTCGATAGCGTCGACAGGCACCCAGTTCAGGTCAAAATCGTTGTGGCGGAATACCGCATTGCGGGAGCTAACGCGTTTGCCGTCGACCAGAATCAGCGTGTAGCTGCTGTCCAGACCGCGAATACTGACCCCTTTGCGGTTGTCCCCTTCGTTTGTGAGCTGCACGCCAGGCACATCCTGTAACACATCTTTCAGGTTCTGAACGGGCTTACGCTTTAAGTCTTCCTGAGTAATGACGCTAATGCTCGCCGGTGCGTCTTTCAGGTTTTGCTCGGTCGCGGAGGCCGTTACAACCAGTGTGTCGCCAGATTCCGCAGCGATGACAGGCAGTGCCAGGGACATTGCGGACGCACAAAGTCCTCCCCTGACGAAGGGATTCAACCTAAACATTCCATATCTCCATGAGGTAAATACAACTAAATCAACTAATTATTGCTCACAACGCCTTAGGGGCCGCCCGCATCTTCGGCAGGTCGGTGTGCTGCTTATTATTTCGTAACGATAAAGCAAACGATAACTATTATCAATTCAATTGTTAAAAATTATATCCGTTCTGCATACTGTGGAGATAAAAAAGCCCGCTCAGGTGAGCGGGCTAAAAGAGAGGAACTGCGGTTATTGTTTAAATCGTTCCGGGAAATCCATTTCACTGTAGCGAACGAAGTGGGTTCCTTTCGTCAGTTTGTAGCCAAACCAGATGATCAGGAACAGCGGAATACCGATGTAGGTGGCCGTGACAGCGCCCCAGTCAATGGAATCCGCAAGGAAGGCTTCATAGTTCTGCCCCAGGGTAATAATCAGGCACAGAATGAAGGCGAAAATCGGCCCCAGCGGGAAGAACCCTGAGCGGTACGGCAGGTTATTCAGGTCATGGCCCTGCATCACATAGCCGCGACGGAAGCGGTAGTGGCTGATGGCAATCCCCAGCCAGGCGATAAAGCCCGTCATCCCGGAGGTATTCAGCAGCCACAGGTAGACCGTCTGATTACCAAACATAGAGGTCAGGAAGCACAGACCGGCAATCACCGTAGTTGCATACAGCGCATTACGCGGTACGCCACCACGTGACAGTTTGGCAAAAATACGCGGGGCTTTACCGTCGCAGGCCAGGGTGTACAGCATACGGGTGGATGCATACATGCCGGAGTTACCCGCAGACAGCACCGCCGTCAGGATCACCGAGTTCATCACCGCCGCCGCCGAGAGCAGACCCGCGTGCTGGAAGACCAGCGTGAACGGGCTGACGCTGATGTCTTTGACATCGTTACGCAGCAGGCTCGGGTCGGTATACGGAATAATCAGGCTGATAATCAGAATAGCGAACACATAGAACAGCAGAATACGCCAGAACACCTGACGCACCGCGCGCGGAATGTTCTTCTCCGGGTTTTCAGACTCACCGGCCGCAATACCGATAAGCTCGGTTCCCTGGAAGGAGAAGCCGACAATCATCGCCACGCCAATCATCGCCGAGAAGCCCCCGGCAAACGGCGCATCGCCTATCGTCCAGTTACTCCATCCGGCAGGCTGAGCGCCTTTAAAAATACCCACGATCATCGCCACGCCGACAACGATAAAGATGATGACGGTAGCCACTTTAATTAAAGAGAACCAGTATTCTGCTTCACCGAAACCGCGCACGGAGATGTAGTTCAGCAGGAAGATGACGGCCAGGAACAGGGCGCTCCAGATCCAGCCCGGCGTATCCGGGAACCACCAGTTCATCACCAGCTGTGCGGCGACCAGGTCAACGGCGATAGTGACTGCCCAGTTGTACCAGTAGTTCCAGCCCAGCGCGAAGCCGAAGCCTTCTTCAACGTATTTTTGCCCGTAGGTCGAAAACGAGCCGGACACCGGCATGTAAGCCGCCAGTTCGCCCAAACTGGTCATCAGGAAGTAGACCATCAGGCCAATCAGGATATAAGAGAAGAGTGCCCCACCCGGGCCTGCTGCCGAAATCGTTGCGCCAGAGGCAACGAAAAGACCTGTACCGATTGAACCGCCGATAGCGATCATCGTCAGGTGACGCGCCTTAAGTTCGCGACGTAGCGCGGGCGCTTCTGTGGTTTTAGTTTCTGAAACCATGTGAAAATGCTGTCCATTTATTAAATGAGGCGCGATTGTAGCAGACGATCTCCGTTCCTTCCGGCAGAAATACCCAGTTATAAGAGAGCTTCATGACTCGGCCAGGATTATAAGTAAAGCATAATTTTTCCCTCTCCCCTTTGGGGAGAGGGCCATGGTGAGGGGAAGATTACATCTCGCAATAACGCAGAAAACGCTGCAGAGCGCTGGAAAGGTGTTTCTGGCGATGGTGAATGCACCACAGCGTGCGCACCAGCTTCGGCAGAGGAATGGGAATTTCGACCAGCGATCCGACCTCCAGCTGTTCAGCGATCACGCGCCGCGAAAGGCAGCTGATGCCCAGTCCATGACGCACCGCGTGCTTAATGGCCTCTGAGTTGCCCAGCTCCATCCCCAGCTGGAACTGCGGCAGATGGGAGAGCAGCAGGTAATCGACGATTTCACGCGTGCCGGAACCCTGCTCGCGCAGGATCCACTGCGCCTGCGCAAGACGTTCCAGCGTCACCTCGCCCTGTAATAAAGAAGAGGCCGGGGAGGCAAACACCACCAGTTCATCTTCCAGCCAGGGTTCGGCAATGATATCCACGTTGTGGCACGGCCCTTCAATCAGGCCGATATCGACGCGGAAATCGATCACCGCGTTAATCACGTCCTGGCTATTGCCCACGCTCATCTCCAGCGGCAGCGACGGGAAATCACGGCGGTAGCGGGCAATCACCTCCGGCAGGATGTAGTTACCAATGGTGCTGCTGGCAAACACGCGGATCGCGCCGTTGTCTTCGCGGAAAAGCTGTTCAATTTCGATGGCCTGTTCCAGCAATGCCAGCGCGCGCGGGTAAAGCAGACGGCCATGCTCGTTGACCACCAGCCGCTTCCCTACCCTGTCGAACAGCTGCACGCCCAGCTGCCCTTCGAGATCGGTCAGCGCCGCACTGACCGCAGACTGCGAGAGCGCCAGCATCTGCGAGGCCTGGGTCGTCGATCCACTCTTCAGCACTTCAGCGAAGACTTCCAGTTGACGCAATGTAATGTGCATGGTTGTTTACCACTTATATAGATTAATTATAAATATATAATCAATTTTATTTTTAAGCCAGTGCGCCGTAACCTTTAAGCCAGACAAAGGAGAAGGTTATGTCAGAACTCACCTTACAACATCATCGTACAGTGTGGCACTTCGTGCCGGGTCTTGCGCTCAGCGCCGTGATAACCGGCGCAGCATTATGGGGCGGCAGCATTCCCGCTGTTGCGGGCGCAGGTTTCAGCGCCCTAACGCTGGCCATTTTGCTCGGCATGGTGGTCGGGAATACCCTATACCCGCACATCTGGAAATCCTGCGACGGCGGTGTAATTTTCGCCAAGCAGCATCTGCTGCGTCTCGGGATCATTCTTTACGGCTTTCGCCTCACCTTTTCGCAGATTGCGGATGTGGGTGTGAGCGGGATTGCCATTGACGTCCTGACCCTGACCAGCACCTTTTTACTGGCCTGCTTTATCGGCCAGAAAGTCTTTGGGCTGGACAAGCACACCAGCTGGTTGATCGGTGCCGGGAGCAGTATCTGTGGGGCAGCGGCGGTGCTGGCAACAGAACCCGTCGTTAAAGCCGAAGCCAGCAAGGTAACCGTGGCGGTGGCGACGGTGGTGATCTTCGGTACGCTGGCGATCTTCCTCTACCCGGCGATGTACCCCCTGGTCGCCCACTGGTTTAGCCCGGAAACCTACGGCATCTATATCGGTTCGACCATGCACGAAGTGGCTCAGGTAGTCGCAGCAGGACACGCCATTAACCCGGAAGCCGAAAACGCGGCGGTGATTGCCAAAATGCTGCGCGTGATGATGCTGGCCCCGTTCCTGATTTTCCTGGCCGCGCGGGTTAAACAGCTGGCTCCGGCTGGCGGTAGCGAGAAGAGCAAAATCACCATTCCGTGGTTTGCTATCCTGTTCATCGTGGTGGCAATCTTTAACTCCTTCCACCTGCTGCCGAAAGCGGTAGTGGATATGCTGGTGACGCTGGACACCGTGCTGCTGGCGATGGCGATGGCGGCGCTGGGTGTGACCACTCACGTCAGCGCGCTGAAAAAAGCCGGTGCGAAACCGCTGCTGATGGCGCTGGTGCTCTTCATCTGGCTGATTGTCGGCGGTGGCGCGATTAACCTCGCCGTGCACAGCCTGATGGCATAAACCACTACATCCTTCTCCTGTTAACCCGCTATCATAAGCATTTCGGGTTAACAGGAGTCCCTTTATGAAATACGTTGGAGCGCACGTTAGCGCCGCCGGTGGCCTTGCGAATGCCGCCATTCGCGCCGCCGAAATCGAGGCAACCGCTTTCGCCCTGTTCACCAAAAACCAGCGCCAGTGGCGCGCCGCAGCGCTTACCGCTGAAGTGATTGATGATTTCAAAGCCGCCTGTGAGAAATACCACTACGGGCCTGGCCAAATCCTTCCCCACGACAGCTACCTGATTAACCTCGGGCACCCGGTTCAGGAAGCGCTGGATAAATCACGCGAGGCGTTTCTTGATGAAGTGCAGCGCTGCGAACAGCTGGGGCTGACGCTGCTGAACTTCCATCCCGGCAGCCATCTGATGCAGATTGACGAAGATGCCTGTCTGGCGCGCATTGCCGAGTCCATCAACATGACGCTGGACAAGACCAAAGGCGTCACCGCGGTGATTGAAAATACCGCCGGTCAGGGCAGCAACCTCGGCTTTAAGTTCGAACATCTTGCGGCGATTATTGACGGCGTGGAAGACAAATCCCGCGTGGGCGTGTGCATTGATACCTGCCACGCGTTTGCGGCCGGGTATGACCTGCGCACCACCGAGGCAACGAAAAACACCTTCGAAGAGTTCGAGCGCATCGTGGGCTTTCAGTACCTGCGCGGCATGCATCTGAACGATGCAAAAAGTGCGTTCGGCAGCCGCGTTGACCGCCACCACAGCCTGGGCGAAGGCAACATCGGCCATGATGCGTTCCGCTTTATCATGCAGGACGCCCGCTTCGACGGTATTCCGATGGTGCTCGAAACCATTAACCCGGATATCTGGGCGGAAGAGATTGCCTGGCTGAAGGCACAGCAAACCGCTGAACAAGCGGCATAAAAAAAGCCGGGCTGCTTACGCACCCGGCTTTTTTTGTAGGTCGGGTAAGGCGAAGCCGCCACCCGAAACCTTTATTACGCTGCTTTTGCCACAACTTCCGCTTCCGGACGTTTCAGCACCGCATAAGACAGCCCCGCCACCAGCGTACCGGCAATAATCGCCAGCAGATAGCCCAGTACCGGAGTGATTGCGCCTGGGATCAGCAGCACGAACAGACCGCCGTGTGGTGCCATCAGCTTAGCGCCAATCGCCATAGAGATTGCACCCGTTACTGCGCCACCGACGATACAGCATGGCAGAACGCGCATTGGGTCACGTGCTGCGAACGGAATCGCGCCTTCGGTAATGAAGCAGAGGCCCAGAACCAGCGCCGCTTTGCCGCCTTCCTGCTGTGCTTTATCGAACTTACGACGGGCAATGATCGTTGCCAGACCGAGCGCCAGCGGTGGCACCATACCTGCCGCCATGATCGCCGCCATCGGCGCGTAGGTCTGGGTACTCAGCAGGCCAACGCCAAAGGCGTACGCCGCTTTGTTCACCGGGCCCCCCATGTCGGTACACATCATGCCGCCGAGGATTGCGCCCAGCAGAACCGCGTTAGCGGTGCCCATGGTTTGCAGCCAGTGGGTCAGGCCCGCCAGAATGCCCGCAACTGGCTTACCAATCAGGTAAATCATCGCCAGACCGACCACCAGGCTGGAGATCAGCGGGATAATCAGGATCGGCTTCAGCGCTTCCATACTCTGTGGCAGCTTCAGCTTAGCGCTAATCAGCTTCGCGACGTAACCCGCCAGGAAACCGGCAATGATACCGCCGATAAAGCCAGAACCGGTGCTCACCGCCAGCATACCGCCGATAAGACCCGGCGTCAGACCCGGACGGTCAGCAATGGAGAAGGCGATAAAGCCTGCCAGTACCGGTACCATCAATGCGAACGCGGAGCCGCCGCCGATCTGCATCAACGCAGCCGCCAGCGTGCCTTCTTCTTTAAACGCGGTAATACCAAATGCGAAGGAGAGCGCGATACACAGACCGCCTGCCACCACCATCGGCAGCATGTAGGACACGCCGGTCAGCAGGTGGCGATATGCGCCAGCAGACTCTTTTTTCCCTTCGGTCGGGGTTTTCGCTGCACCGGTCGCCTGATACGGCCTGGCTTCCACCAGCGCTTTATCAAATTCCTGAGCGGTCTTTTTCAGCGCCAGACCGGTAGAGGTGCGGTACATTGGCTTACCGGCAAATTTCGCCAGATCCACTTCGATATCCGCCGCCACGATCACCAGATCGGCTTCCGCCACTTCTTCAGGGGTAATCGCATTGCCCGCGCCAACCGAGCCGCGCGTTTCAACTTTCACCCACCAGCCGCGTTTTTTCGCTTCGGTTTCAATGGCTTCAGCCGCCATAAAGGTGTGCGCCACGCCTGTCGGACAGGCCGTAACCGCGACAACGCGTTTCGGACCGGAAGCCGCAGCCGGGGCCGCCGCCACAGGCGCACTGTACACAGTGGCGTGACCTTTCGCTTCGCTCAGGAACAGCTCAGGATGTGCCACCGCGCGATTAATATCGCCCAGCCACACTTTTTTGCCGTTCAGCGCGCTGTCTGCGGGGATTTTATCGCCCAGGACAATCGCCAGTTCGGCATCGCCTGGGTTATCAATGATGTCCAGGTGTGCTTTTTGTGCCGCCGCGCCCAGCAGGGTCTTCGCCATGTAGGCGCGAGCCTGTCCGAGACCGGAGTCAATGATCAGCAGCGTTTTCATTATTCCTCTCCTGCTGTTAGTTAAAAGGTTTTAAGTCAACGCGCGCCATCATCGCGGCTAACTGGGTACGATCGGTAATACCGACATTGCTCTGGCTCACGGCCAGGGCAGCAACAGCGGTGGCAAGACGTAACGTATGTTCACTGGATTCACGCATCAGCAGACCGTAGATCAGGCCACCAACCATGGAATCCCCCGCGCCAACGGTACTCACGACTTCCATTGACGGCGGTTTGGCAATCCATTCACCTGAAGCGTTAACCCACAACGCCCCTTCTGCACCCAGCGAAATCACCACGTGAGCGATACCCTGCTCGCGCAGCGCATGGGCAGCTTCAATCACATCCTTTAATTCTGGCAGCTTACGGCCTGCCCAGATCTCCAGTTCGCGACGATTTGGTTTCACCAGCCACGGAGAGGCTTTAAGACCCGCCACCAGCGCATCGCGGCTGCTGTCAAAAATAATGCACGGGCACTGGCTGCGCAGGCGCGTCATCCAGTCGGTGAAGGCTTCCGGGCTCACGCCGGACGGCAGACTGCCGCTGACGCATACCATGTCGAACTGGCCAAGCCAGGTCAGGGAGTCGGTGACAAAGCGTTCCCAGTCAGCAGGCGTCACTTCGAAGCCAGAGAAGTTGAGATCGGTGACTTCGCCGTCTTTCTCCGTCAGCTTAACGTTGATGCGGGTACGGCCCTGAACGACCTGGAAACGGTTGGCAATGCCCAGCTCGCTGAACAGCTGCTGGAAACCGTCCTGGTTATCTTTTCCGAGGAAGCCGCCGACGGTGACGTCGATACCGAGGTCTTTCAGCACTTTCGCGACATTAATCCCTTTACCCGCCGCATGCAGGCCAGTGGTACGCACGAGGTTCACTTCGCCGCGTTCAATTTCCGGGCAAAAGCCCACCAGGTCGTAAGCCGGGTTCAGCGTAATAGTCGCAACACGTCTGCTCATTATGCGCCCTCCCCCAGACCTGCCGCGATGGCATCGCCAATCGCTTTCAGCGCCTGTTCAGCATCGGCACCCTGTGCGGTGAAGCGCAGACGGTGGCCTTTCTTCACGCCCAGCGCGACAACTTTCATCAGGCTACGGCCATTCGCCGGTTTGCCTGAGCCATCCAGGTTGGTCACGGTAATCTCGCTTTCAAATTGTTTGATGGTGTTCACCAGCATGGTGCCCGGACGAGCGTGCAGGCCGTGTTCATTACGCACCACGAACTCTGCGTTCAGCACGTCATCGGTCAGCGCATCGTCACTGGTCAGCAGCGCAAGCACGGTGGCTGCATCAGCGTTCAGCAGTTTTTCAGCTTTGTTGTTCAGCAGCAGATCGCTCAGGCGCTTCAGTACCGCAACCGGCTGGTCATCGACCATTGCCACGGTGACCAGCATCGCGGCGCGCTCGCCGTCTACGTCAAACGCAGTAGCGGCGCGGCTGACAGCAACTGCGCTGCGCAGGTTGCCTTCAGCACTGTCGTTCAGCCAGACACCCTGGCCCAGATTCAGCGGCTTATCATTGATAGCGCGCGTAACGAATGTCGCATCGGCCGCACCGGCTTCCTTCAGGCGACCCGCGTTCAGCGCTTGCAGGGTCACCAGGTCAGAGGCTGCAACATCCAGCGTCAGGGTTTCATTATCCAGTTTCAGCGCTTCGCTCTGTTTTTCACCCATCAGCAAGGCGCGCAGCTCTTCAGCCGTGGTGACAGACTTCAGCTGTTCCGCCACCGAGTCATCGCTCAGCACGTGCGTCAGCTGGCGCAGCAGGCCCAGGTGTTCGTCGCTGCTGGCGGCGATACCGATAGCCACATAAGCCACCTGACCGTCACCCCAGAGCACGCCCTGCGGGAACTGATAAACCTGCACGCCCGTTTTCAGCACCTGGTCGCGGGTGTCGGTGGTGCCGTGTGGAATAGCGATGCCATTGCCGAGGAACGTTGAAGTCTGCTGTTCGCGGGCCAGCATGCCGTTAACGTAACCCTCCGCCACGTTACCTGCCTGCACTAGGGCAGCGGCAACCTGGCGAATAGCCTCTTCTTTCGTCCCGGCCTGTGCGCCCGGGTGAATATCCTGAACAGATAACTGGAACATGGTTCTCCTCTCCTGCTGAACTTGAATCGTTTCAGCCTTAATGAGAAAAAATGCGCTAACCTGCTCCGTCAGTTAAAACAAGATAGCGCTGAAACGTTTCAAAAAGTCTTGCTCTTTCTGTATAGCGTTGCAAGGAAAGTTACATTTGGCTGTTCAGAATTTAGAGTTACAGCACATTTCTCCTTTCTTCAGCTGAATATTGCTGACGTTCAGCACGTCAGTTTCAGCTAAGTTCAGCAACCATTTTCAAATTGAAATGCCATTTTGATTTTTTGTAGCAAAAGTGACCGCACCCTCTGTTTATTTAATGACTGGCGGCGTAAACTCCGCGTCTTTCTGACCCACGCTGATCCTGATACGAAAACATGCATAACACCCCCGCTGCCGCCTCACCAAAGCCCCTTGATTTGACGTCAACGGCGTTTTTGATCGTTGCTTTCCTTACCGGGATCGCCGGGGCCTTACAAACGCCCACGCTGAGTTTATTTCTGACAAATGAAGTCCACGTCCGTCCGGCGATGGTCGGCTTCTTCTTTACCGGCAGCGCCATCATCGGCATCCTGGTAAGCCAGTTTCTGGCAGGACGTTCCGACAGAAAGGGCGATCGCAAAAGCCTGATTGTCTTTTGTTGCCTGCTGGGGGTATTCGCCTGCGTGCTGTTTGCCTGGAACCGTAACTATTTCATTTTGCTTTTTGTTGGGGTATTTCTGAGCAGTTTTGGCTCTACCGCCAACCCGCAGATGTTTGCCCTTGCCCGTGAACATGCCGACCAGACCGGACGCGAGGCGGTGATGTTCAGCTCAATCCTGCGTGCCCAGGTGTCGCTGGCATGGGTCATTGGTCCACCACTGGCTTATGCGCTGGCGATGGGCTTTGGCTTTACGGTGATGTACCTGAGTGCGGCGGTGGCCTTTGTCGTGTGCGGCACAATGGTGTGGTTCTTCCTGCCCTCAATGCGTAAAGAGCCGAAACTGGCGACAGGCGCGCTGGAAGCACCGCGTCGTAACCGCCGCGATGCCTTGCTCCTCTTCATCATCTGTACGCTGATGTGGGGCACCAACAGCCTTTATATCATCAACATGCCGCTGTTTATTATTGATGAACTGCACCTGCCGGAGAAGCTGGCGGGCATCATGATGGGGACGGCCGCTGGCCTTGAGATCCCGACCATGCTGATTGCTGGCTATTACGCAAAGCGCTTTGGGAAACGTTTTTTAATGCGCATCGCGGCGGTCGCCGGACTGCTGTTCTATGTCGGGATGCTGACGGTGCATACGCCCGCGCTTCTGCTGGCTTTACAGCTGCTGAACGCCATCTATATCGGCATTCTCGCCGGGATTGGCATGCTCTACTTCCAGGATTTAATGCCGGGTCAGGCAGGCTCTGCCACCACCCTTTATACTAATACCACCCGCGTGGGCTGGATTATTGCGGGCTCGATGGCCGGTGTCGTGGCGGAGATCTGGAACTACCACACGGTATTCTGGATTGCCCTGGTAATGTGCGTCCTGACGATAACCTGTCTGACGCGGATCAAAGACGTTTAGGGCGCGGTGAGCGCTTCCAGCTCAAGCAGGTACGTCATCGCCTGCGCTCGCGTACTGCCGCACATGTCCGCGGAAGGCTGAAGCCCGGAGCACACCTTCGGGCGCAGGGGCGAACCAAAGATCATACAGAGATTGGCGTCAGAAAGCTGAACGCAGCGGGTATTGGCAGGCTTGCCCTCCGGCATTCCTGGAATGGGGCTTGAAATGGACGGTGCAGTACAGCACGCGCCACAATCTGAACGACAATCCATAAATGCTCTCAGTCAGTGATCAACGCCCGCGCAGTCGGGCATCGGACGCACAGTAACACCTTTTTTGTATTGATAGCAAAAGCCGCGAATTCCGCTTGCCTGAAAGGCCGCGCGCGAGTAATTTGGCGCGATATTTTTTACCTCCCGTAAACAGGATTACTGCAATGCCAAGAGCGAACGAAATTAAGAAAGGTATGGTACTGAATTACAACGGCAAACTGCTGATTGTGAAAGATATCGATATTCAGGCACCTAGCGCCCGTGGTGCAGCGACGCTGTATAAAATGCGTTTCGCCGATGTGCGTACCGGCCTCAAAGTGGAAGAACGCTTTAAAGGTGACGATATCGTCGATACCGTGACCCTGACCCGTCGCTATGTTGATTTCTCCTACATCGACGGCAACGAATATGTGTTCATGGACAAAGAAGATTACACCCCTTATATCTTCACTAAAGATCAGATCGAAGAAGAGCTGCTGTTTATCCCTGAAGGCGGTATGCCGGATATGCAGGTGCTGACCTGGGACGGCGTGCTGCTGGCGCTGGAGCTGCCTCAGACCGTGGATCTGGAAATCGTGGAAACCGCACCGGGCATCAAAGGCGCGTCAGCCAGTGCGCGTAACAAACCGGCTACCCTGACCACCGGGCTGGTTGTGCAGGTGCCAGAATACCTGTCTGCTGGCGAGAAGATCCGCATCCATATCGAAGAAAAACGCTATATGGGTCGCGCTGACTGATTGCGGCATTTATCGGGTGGCGGCTTCGCCTTACGCGACCAAAAAAACACAAAAACCGGCTCTCAGGCCGGTTTTTTATTTCAGGCCCGGTAAGCGCAGCGCCACCGGGCAACAGAGCTTACAAAAGCTCCGGATACTTCGTCATCTTCAGCGCCAGCTCAACGCCGCGCACTTCTGCCATCCCTTTCAGGCGACCAATCGCCGAATAGCCTGGATTGGTTTTCTTACGCAGATCGTCCAGCATCTGGTGTCCGTGATCCGGACGGAACGGGATAGGACGCACATCGCCCGCGTGCTTACGGCGCACTTCTTCCGCCAGAATGGCGTCTACCACCGCCACCATATTCACGTCACCGTTCAGGTGCGCGGCTTCGTGGAAGGTTTTTGGGTTCTCTTCGCGGCAGGTTGCACGCAAATGCGTGAAGTGAATACGATCGCCAAAGGTTTCAATCATCCGTACCAGATCATTATCCGCACGCACGCCGTAAGAACCGGTACACATCGTAAAGCCGTTATAGATACTGTCTACTGTCTCTTTCAGCCACTGCATATCTTCAATTGTCGACACGATACGCGGCAGGCCGAGGATAGGACGCGGAGGATCGTCCGGGTGAACAGCAAGACGCACGCCGGACTCTTCTGCCACCGGTACTATCGCGCGCAGGAAGTACGCCATGTTTTCGCGCAGCTGGTTTTTATCGATATCACCGTATTCCGCCAGACGCGCGCGGAACTGGTCCAGCGTGTAGCCTTCTTCAGCACCCGGCAGCCCGGCAATGATGTTGCGGGTCAGCTTTTCAATATCCGCTTCACTTGCCGCGTGGAACCACGCGAGCGCCTGCTGCTGCTCTTCTGCGGTGTAATCCGCTTCAGCACCCGGACGCTTCAGAATGTGCAGTTCAAACGCCGCAAACGCGATCTGGTCGAAACGCAGCGCTTTTGAACCATCCGCCATCTGGTATTCAAGATCGGTACGCGTCCAGTCCAGGATAGGCATAAAGTTATAGCAGACCGTATCAATGCCGCAGGCCGCCAGATTACGGATACTCTGCTGATAGTTGGCAATCCAGGTCTGGTATTCACCCGAATGGGTTTTGATATCCTCGTGGACCGGAATACTTTCCACGACTGACCAGGTTAACCCCTTCTCCGCCAGCAGTGCCTGACGCTTTTGAATTTCCTCAACCGGCCACACTTGCCCGTTAGGAATATGATGCAGTGCCGTGACAACGCCTGTCGCGCCAGCCTGACGCACATCATCAAGAGAAACCGGATCGTTCGGCCCGTACCAACGCCAGGTTTGTTCCATTGCCTCACCCTCTCAAGTTGTTATACCAATATCGTTTACTGCAATGACGACTACCATACATGTTTACCGCGAAGGGTCAACACAGCGCCACACATTGATTGATCAAACTCACAGAACGGGGATATTTACGGCTTACCAATTCAATTTGTTGTCATATAACTTTACACTGCCATTGTTAATTAATGGTTAATCAGGTGTATATTTCATGAAGACAATTGCTTCCACCTCGCTTCCTGCCCGCGTGCAGCAGCCTCGCTACGATCGCCAGCAATTACGCTCGCGCATTGTCCATTTTGGCTTCGGCGCATTTCACCGCGCGCATCAGGCGTTGTTAACAAACCGGGTGCTGAATGAGAAAGGAGGCGACTGGGGTATTTGTGAAATTAGCCTCTTCAGCGGTGATGTGCTGATGAGCCAGCTGCGCGCGCAGGATCATCTCTTTACCGTGCTGGAGAAAGGTGCGGAGGGGAACCAGGCTATTGTTGTCGGTGCGGTACATGAATGTCTGAATGCCAAACTCGATTCGCTGGCGGCCATTATTGAGAAATTTTGCGAACCGCAGGTTGCGATTGTCTCCCTCACCATCACGGAAAAAGGCTATTGCATCGATCCGGCGACCGGCAAGCTGGATATGCACAATACCCGCATCCTGCACGATCTGGAAAACCCGACCGAGCCGCATTCCGCACCGGGGATCCTGGTCGAAGCCCTTCACCGCCGTCGCGAACGCGGCCTGCCGCCGTTTACCGTACTCTCCTGCGACAATATCCCGGACAACGGCCACGTCGTAAAAAACGCCGTGCTCGGGATGGCGCAAAAACGTTCCGCTGAGCTGGCCGGGTGGATTGATGCCCACGTGAGTTTCCCGGGCACGATGGTCGACAGAATTGTCCCCGCCGCAACGGAGACCTCGCTTGCGGAAATCACGCAGGAACTTGGCGTTGAAGATCCCTGCGCCATCAGCTGCGAGCCGTTTATCCAGTGGGTGGTCGAAGATAACTTTGTCGCCGGACGCCCTGAGTGGGAAGCTGCAGGCGTGCAGATGGTGAAGGATGTTCTACCGTGGGAACAAATGAAGTTGCGGATGCTCAACGGCAGCCACTCTTTTCTGGCTTATCTGGGATACCTCGCCGGATACGCGCATATCAATGAATGCATGGAGGATGCGAGCTTCCGCGAAGCCGCCCGCCGCGTAATGCTGAACGAGCAGGCTCCCACTTTGCGCATCACAGACGTGGATCTCACGGCCTATGCCGACAGCCTGATCGACCGTTTTGCGAATCCCGCATTGCAGCATCGAACCTGGCAAATCGCGATGGACGGCAGCCAGAAGCTGCCTCAGCGCATGCTGGATGGGATCCGTGTCCATCTCGAACGTAAAAGCGCGTGGCCGCTGCTGGCGCTGGGGGTTGCAGGCTGGATCCGCTACGTCAGCGGCACGGATGAGCGCGGAGACGCGATTGATGTTCGCGACCCGCTTAGTGATAAAATCCAGTCAATCGTCAAGGCCAGCAGTGAAGCGGAGCGCGTGAACGCCCTGCTGACGCTGAGCGAAGTCTTTGGACAGGATCTGCCTCATAACAGCGTCTTTGTAAATGCGGTAAACGAAGCATATCAGCGCCTGACCCGCTACGGTGCGCGTCAGGCTGTTATTGAAACGTTAAATATTTAACCATTCTTGCCCTTAAGGCGAACGGAAAACCTCTCCGTTCGCCCTTCCCCCTTCTCATGACGCTTTTTTTTCGCCAGGATGATGGTTAATTGTTATAGCATCACAGTAAGTCATGGGAGCGCATGTGACCAAAACCAACCTCATCACCGGTTTTCTCGGCAGCGGAAAAACCACCTCAATTTTGCACCTGCTCGCGAATAAAGACCCGGCAGAAAAGTGGGCCGTACTGGTCAACGAATTTGGCGAAGTGGGCATCGATGGCGCATTGCTGTCTGACAGCGGGGCAATGATCAAAGAGATCCCGGGCGGCTGTATGTGTTGCGTGAATGGATTACCCATGCAGGTCGGGCTGAACACGCTGCTGCGCCAGGGTAAACCGGACCGTCTGCTGATAGAGCCGACCGGGCTGGGCCACCCTAAGCAGATCCTCGATTTGCTGACCGCCCCGGTTTACGAGCCGTGGATCGACCTGCGCGCCACGCTGTGTCTTCTGGATCCGCGCCTGCTTCTGGACGAGAAGGCCGTGGCCAATGAAAACTTCCGCGATCAGCTCGCCGCGGCAGATATCATCGTGGCGAATAAAGAGGATCGTGCAACGGCTGAAAGCCAGGCAGCGTTTGATGCCTGGTGGCAACATTTCGGCGGCGATCGTCAACGGGTTCACACCACTCAGGGCAAAATTGACAATGCCCTGCTCGATCTCCCCCGTCTGAACCTGGCGGAACTGCCCGTCAGCGCGGAACATGCGCATAGCCACGCGGTGAAGCAGGGTCTGGCGGCCCTGAGCCTGCCGGAACATCAGCGCTGGCGTCGTAATCTCAACAGCGGTCAGGGCTACCAGGCTTGCGGATGGATCTTCGATGCCGATACGGTTTTCGACACCATCGGGATTCTGGAATGGGCCAGACTTGCTCCGGTCGATCGCGTCAAAGGCATTATGCGAACCCCGGACGGGCTGGTACGCATCAATCGCCAGGGCGCAGATTTCTTTATCGAAACGCAAAATGTTGCCCCCCCGGACAGCCGGATAGAGTTAATTAGTGCGGTTAACGCCGACTGGAACACGCTGCAGACCAACCTGTTGAAGCTTCGTTTAAGTTCCGACGGCTAACGTTGCCCCAGATTTCAAACGATGCTGAACGTTATGACGACTCGATTTCCCTTAATACTGCTGCTGAATGCTGCCGGTCTGGCACTCTTTTTATCCTGGTATCTGCCGGTGAACCATGGTTTCTGGTTCCCGCTGGATTCCGGTATTTTCCACTTCTTCAACCAGGCGCTGGTGAAGAGTGAAATCTTCCTGTGGCTGGTCGCGATTACCAACAATCGCGCCTTCGACGGCTGTTCACTGCTGGCCATGGGCTGCCTGATGCTCTCTTTCTGGCTGAAAGAAGATAAAACAGGACGTCGCCGCATAGTGCTCACAGGCCTGGTCATGCTGCTGACTGCGGTAGTGATTAACCAGCTGGCGCAACATTTGATGCCGGTAAAACGCGCAAGTCCTTCGCTCTATTTCCCGGATATTCACCGCGTCAGCGAATTACTGCATATCCCGACTAAAGATGCGTCTAAGGACAGTTTCCCCGGCGATCACGGTATGATGCTGCTTATTTTTTCAGCATTCATGCTGCGCTATTTTGGCAAAAAAGCCTTTGCGACGGCGCTGGTAATTGTGGTGGTGTTTGCTTTCCCGCGCGTCATGATCGGCGCTCACTGGCTGACGGATATTGTTGTGGGTTCGCTCTCTGCGGTGCTGATTGGTTTGCCATGGGTGCTGATGACGCCGTTAAGCGATCGATTAATAGCCATTTTTAATCGTTACCTGCCTGGCGATAAGTAACAAGTTCTAAACAAATAACCCATCGTAATTAACGCAAACTATCGGGGATCATTTCGTTCCCTGATAGTCCCCTCTCTTCAATTGCCCCGCGCCGTCATATTCTTGTCATCTCATTCATGTTGAAAATGAAGCAATTGCCTGAGTTGGAGCCGCTTCTGACGGCATTTTGGGGCATTTACGTTTTTTTACTCTCGGTATCACAATTTCTTATAAAAAATCGGACTTTTTTGCTCGCAATGCCCCTTGCAATCGGTTAATCTCGAACTCGTTTTGCCCCACTGAGATAATTATTATCATGGTGAATAAATTTGTGCACTGCGCCACAAATCTGACCAGAAAGAATTGTCTCAATGTGAACAGCTAATTAGTCTCGTCACGTTTGGCATTTTTATAACGATATTTATCGTTAAGGACTTCAAGGGAAAATAAACAAAATGGTCAAATCTCAACCGATTTTGAGATATTTCATGCGGGGGATCCCGGCGATAGCAGTAGCGGTTCTGCTTTCGGCATGTAGTACATCGAACACCGCTAAGAATATGCATCCTGAGACGCGTGTTGTGGGAACAGAAGATTCCTCGTCACTGCAAGCCTCTCAGGATGAATTTGAGAATATGGTGCGTAATCTGGACGTGAAGTCCCGTATTATGGACCAGTATGCTGACTGGAAAGGCGTGCGTTATCGTCTTGGCGGCAGCACGAAAAAAGGCATTGATTGTTCCAGTTTCGTACAACGAACCTTCCGCGAACAATTTGGGTTAGATCTTCCGCGTTCAACCTATGAACAGCAGGAGACGGGCAAGTCGATTTCGCGTTCCAAACTGCGTACCGGTGATTTAGTTCTGTTCCGTGCGGGTTCTACGGGTCGACATGTTGGCATCTACATTGGCAACGACCAGTTCGTTCATGCTTCCACCAGCAGCGGTGTGACCATTTCCAGCATGAATGAACCATACTGGAAGAAGCGCTACAACGAAGCGCGCCGTGTATTGACCCGCAGTTAATATGATGATTGTATCGTTGGTTATCCCTTGGCTGGCGATATAATAAAAAAAAGCACTGCTTCGGCGGTGTTTTTTTTTGCCCGTTACACTGAATACATTCAGCGGCTACTCAGGAATCACGATCTCTATGTTCACCCGCTACTTTTCCAGTCATCGCAAGATACTGTTTCTCAGTATTGTCACAGGGCTCTTTGTCGCCCTGCTCCTGGGCTCATTGCAGTTTTTCTGGAGTTACCACAAGCGGGAAGTCAGATTCGATACCCTGATTGAAGATGTGAGCATCTACATGGAGAGCTACTTCGGAGAGCTAAAAGAGTCTATCGATCTCCTCCAGCCGCTTACGCTGAACAATTGCCATGAGGTTAACGCTGAACTGACTTCACGCGCTGCCTTCAGTATTAATGTGCGCGCCTTCCTGCTGGTCAGAGACAAAATAGCGTTCTGCTCTTCCGCCACAGGGTCGATGAATTCCCCTATGGAAGCGCTTATACCCGAGCTGCACATCAACAAACCGATCGATATTGCCCTGCTGTCCGGCACGCCCATGCTGCCGAATAAACCGGCCATTGCCATCTGGTACCGTAATCCGTTGGTTAAGGACGGCGGCGTCTTTACCTCGGTGAATCTCAATCTGACACCGTACCTGCTCTATGCCGCGCGTCAGGACGAGTTCGCGGGTATTGCTATCATCATTGGCGACAACGCGTTGTCGACAATGTCCAGCACGCTGGTTAAGGCGGAAGATCTCCATGAACACGCCGCCCGCACCGCCACGCTGAAAGACATTCCTCTGACCATCAAGATCTATGCCGAAGCCTGGACCAGCGAGGAAATCCTCTTCGCCCTCTTCTTCGGGCTGGTGTGCGGCATAGCCGCCGGAACGCTCAATTTTTATATCCTGACCATACGTCTGAATCCGGGTAAGGAAATTTTAACCGCGATTAAGCACAATCAGTTCTATGTGGTGTATCAGCCCGTGGTCGATGCTAAAGAGCTGAAAATGCGCGGTGTGGAAGTGCTGATGCGCTGGAAACACCCGACGATGGGCGAAATCCCACCGGATGCGTTTATTAACTTTGCTGAAGCGCAAAAGCTGATTGTTCCTCTGACGCTGCATCTTTTTGATCTCATTATTCGTGACGCACCGGTATTACAAAGCGTATTACCTGCGGGAGCCAAGCTGGGGATAAACATTGCGCCAGGGCATTTGCATGCGGAGAGTTTTAAAGAAGATATGCAACGCTTCAACGCCTCGCTGCCGCCCGATCATTTCCAGACGGTACTGGAAATCACCGAGCGCGACATGATTAATCAGCGCGAGGCCAACCAGCTTTTTGAATGGCTGCACAATGAAGGCTTTGAAATCGCGATTGATGATTTCGGGACCGGCCACAGCGCCCTGATTTATCTCGAGCATTTCACAATGGACTACATCAAAATCGACCGGGGTTTTGTCAATGCCATTGGAACCGAAACCGTTACATCGCCCGTACTTGATGCCGTATTGACCCTCGCAAGGCGACTGAACATGTCCACCGTCGCCGAAGGGGTGGAAACGCCCGAGCAGGCGGCCTGGCTGCGCGAGCATGGCGTTAACTTCCTGCAGGGATACTGGATCAGCCGCCCTATGCCGCTGGCGCAGTTTCGCACATGGCAACCCAATATGATGTCCGGTGAATAATTTCACAATGGCGGCGACGTCACTTATTATTCAGTTTTAATGTGAACGAAGGATCCGCCACGAGATGTTTATGCGCGTCGTAGTGATGTTAATGGCAGTGGTGAGCCTGTCCAGCCAGGCGCAGACCATCAAAGAGAGCACGGCATTCGCGGTGATTGGCGAACCTAAATACGCGGTTAATTTTACCCACTACGATTATGTCAACCCCGCCGCGCCTAAAGGCGGAAACGTGACGCTCTCGGCCACGGGCACCTTCGATAACTTCAACCGCTTTGCCCTGCGCGGCGTGGCGGCGGCGCGTACGGAGTCCCTCTATGACACGCTGTTTGTGACGTCAGACGATGAGCCGGGCAGCTACTACCCGCTGGTGGCGGAAAACGTACGGTACGCGGATAACTTCGCATGGGCCGAAATTTCACTCAACCCGCAGGCGCGTTTTCATGATGGCACGCCGGTTAGCGCCCGCGACGTGGCCTTCACATTTCACAAGTTTATGACCGAAGGGGTCCCGCAGTTCCGTCTGGTGTACAAAGGCACCACCGTGAAAGCTATCGCCCCGCTCACCGTGCGTATCGAACTGAGCGAACCAAACAAAGAGAATATGCTGAGCCTGTTCTCCTTGCCCGTCATGCCTGAGTCCTTCTGGAAAAACCACAAGCTGAGCGACCCGCTCTCCACGCCGCCGCTGGCGGGTGGCCCGTATCGCATTACCGACTGGCGAATGGGGCAGTATGTGGTCTATTCCCGGGTCAAAGATTACTGGGCTGCAAATCTTCCGGTAAACCGTGGCCGCTGGAACTTTGACACCCTTCGCTATGATTATTACCTTGACGATAACGTGGCGTTTGAGGCGTTCAAAGCGGGTGCGTTTGATTTGCGCGTGGAGAGCAGTGCCAAAAACTGGGCTACGCGCTATATCGGGAAAAACTTTGCCAACGGTTACATCGTTAAAGACGAGCATAAAAATGAATCGGCCCAGGATACCCGCTGGCTGGCGTTTAACATCCAGCGCCCGGTATTCAGCGACCGTCGGGTGCGCGAGGCGATTACCCTGGCGTTCGATTTCGAGTGGATGAACAAGGCGCTGTTTTACGGCGCCTACAGCCGCGCTAACAGCTATTTCCAGAACACTGAATATGCCGCCCGCGACTATCCTGATGCCGATGAGCTGGTCTTGCTGGCTCCGCTGAAGGCGCAACTCCCGCCAGAGGTCTTTACGAGCGTGTTTGAACCGCCTAAATCCGACGGTAAGGGCTTTGCCCGTGACAACCTTCTGAAAGCCAGCGCGCTGCTGGATGAGGCGGGATGGCACCTGAAAAATCAAAAACGGGTGAACGTGCAAACGGGCAAACCGCTGAGTTTCGAGCTCCTGCTCGCTTCAGGGGCAAATGACCAGTGGGTACTGCCGTTTAAGCAGAATCTCGCCCGGCTGGGGATTACTCTGAATATCCGCCAGGTGGATATCGCTCAGCTCACCAACCGCAAGCGCAGCCGGGATTACGATATGATGCAGAGCCTGTGGGCCGCGCAGCCGTGGCCCAGCGGCGATTTGCAAATTTCATGGGCCTCCAGCTATATCAACTCCTCCTACAATGCCCCCGGCGTTAAGAGCCCGGCGATCGACGCGCTGATTGAGAAAATCGTGGCCGCGCAGGGCGATAAAGAAAAATTGCTTCCGCTTGGCCGCGCGCTCGATAGGGTGTTAACCTGGAACTACTACATGCTGCCAATGTGGTACATGGGCGAAGATCGCCTTGCCCGTTGGGACAAATTCTCGCTGCCCTCTGTACGCCCTGTCTATACGCTGGGTTTCGATACCTGGTGGTATGACGTGAACAAAGCCGCCAAACTGCCCGCAGAGCGGCGTTAAGGAATAACAATGGGTGCTTATCTGATCCGCCGCTTGCTGCTGGTTATCCCGACGCTGTGGGCCATCATCACGATTAACTTTTTCATCGTCCAGATTGCCCCTGGCGGACCGGTGGATCAGGCTATCGCAGCCGTGGAATTTGGCCACAGCGGGGGAATGCCCGGCGGCGGCGGTGAAGGGATGGGCGCGAGTCACGCAAGGACCGGCGTGGGTAATATCAGCGAAAGCCACTACCGCGGCGGGCGCGGGTTGGATCCAGAGGTGATCGCCGAGATCACCCATCGCTACGGCTTTGATAAACCGCTGCATGAGCGTTATTTCAAGATGCTCTGGGATTACGTCCGCTTTGATTTTGGCGATAGCCTGTTTCGCAGCGCATCCGTGCTGACGTTAATTAAGCAAAGCCTGCCGGTTTCCGTCACCCTTGGTCTGTGGGGAACGTTGATTATCTATCTGGTCTCCATTCCGTTGGGCATTCGAAAAGCGGTCTACAATGGCAGCCGCTTTGATATCTGGAGTAGCACCTTCATCATCATCGGCTATGCGATTCCGGCGTTTCTGTTTGCGGTTCTGCTTATCGTCTTTTTCGCCGGGGGGAGTTATTTCGATATTTTCCCGCTCCGGGGATTGGTGTCAGCTGATTTCAGCACTCTGCCGTGGTATCAAAAAATCACCGATTATTTCTGGCACATCACGCTGCCGGTGCTCGCGACGGTCATTGGCGGTTTTGCAGCGCTGACGATGCTGACCAAAAATGCCTTCCTTGATGAAATCCGTAAACAGTATGTTGTCACCGCGCGCGCAAAGGGCGTGGGTGAAAAACAGATCATGTGGAAGCATGTTTTCCGCAACGCGATGCTGCTGGTGATTGCCGGATTCCCGGCCACCTTCATCAGTATGTTTTTTACCGGCTCGCTGCTGATAGAGGTGATGTTCTCCCTGAACGGTCTGGGACTGCTGGGCTATGAGGCCACCGTCTCACGCGATTACCCGGTCATGTTTGGCACACTCTATATTTTCACCCTGATTGGCCTGCTGCTGAATATTATCAGTGATATCAGCTATACGCTGGTCGATCCCCGAATCGATTTTGAGGGCCGCTGATGCCGCGTTTAAGCCCCGTCAACCAGGCCCGCTGGGCACGCTTTCGCCACAACCGCCGCGGCTACTGGTCGCTATGGATCTTCGCCGTGCTGTTTATCTTAAGCATGTGCGCCGAGCTGATTGCGAACGATAAGCCGCTGCTGGTGCATTTTAACGACCGCTGGTATGTGCCTGTGTTGAACAACTACAGCGAGAGTGATTTTGGTGGCCCGTTTGCGACCCCGGCTGAATATCAGGATCCGTGGCTTCGCGATCAAATCGACAGGCACGGCTGGGCGCTCTGGGCCCCCATTCGCTTTGGCGCAAACAGCATAAACTTTGCCACCTCAACCCCCTTCCCTTCGCCTCCCTCCGCGCAGAACTGGCTGGGAACCGACGCGAACGGCGGTGACGTGCTGGCGCGTATTCTCTACGGCACGCGGATCTCTCTGCTTTTCGGGCTGATGCTGACGCTCTTTTCCAGCGTGATGGGTGTCGTCGCGGGTGCCGTTCAGGGCTATTACGGCGGAAAGCTCGATCTCTGGGGGCAACGCCTCATTGAAGTCTGGTCGGGAATGCCAACGCTGTTTCTGATCATCCTGCTGTCCAGCGTAGTGCAGCCTGGCTTCTGGTGGCTGCTGGGGATCACTGTCCTGTTTGGCTGGATGGCACTGGTGGGCGTAGTGCGCGCGGAATTTCTGCGCACGCGGAACTTTGACTATATCCGTGCCGCACAGGCGCTGGGGGTCAGCGATCGGGCGATTATTTTCCGCCATATGCTTCCCAACGCCGTGGTCGCAACCCTGACCTTTCTGCCCTTTATTTTGTGCAGTTCCATCACCACCCTCACCTCGCTTGATTTCCTTGGTTTTGGGCTGCCGCTCGGCTCGCCATCGCTCGGCGAACTGTTGCTGCAAGGCAAGAACAATCTTCAGGCGCCGTGGCTTGGCATCACTGCGTTTCTCTCAGTGGCCGTGCTGCTTTCGCTGCTGATCTTTATTGGCGAAGCCGTGCGCGATGCCTTTGATCCCGACAAGGCGGTATAGATGACGCAACCTCTTCTGAGCATTGAAAACCTGTCTGTTGCCTTTTCGAAGCAGGGCGAGACCCGCACGGTGGTGAATGACCTGTCACTGCAGATCCAGCGCGGCGAAACGCTGGCGCTGGTGGGGGAATCAGGTTCCGGTAAGAGCGTTTCAGCCCTCTCCATCCTGCGTCTGCTCCCTTCCCCGCCGGTCAGCTATCCGCAGGGTGACATTCTGTTCCATGGCAGTTCGCTGCTGCATGCGGATGAGCAAACCCTGCGCGGGATCCGCGGCAATAAGATTGCCATGATTTTTCAGGAGCCGATGGTCTCGCTCAACCCGCTGCATACGCTGGAAAAACAGCTCTACGAAGTGCTGTCACTCCACCGGGGCATGCGCAAAGAGGCGGCGCGGGGTGAAATTCTCGATTGCCTTGAACGCACGGGCATTCGCAATGCCGCCAAACGGCTGACCGATTTTCCACACCAGCTCTCCGGCGGAGAACGTCAGCGCGTGATGATCGCCATGGCGCTGCTGACGCGTCCTGAACTGCTGATCGCCGATGAACCGACGACGGCACTGGACGTGACGGTTCAGGCGCAGATATTGACGCTGCTGCGGGAACTGCGTGACGAGCTGAACATGAGTCTGCTGTTTATTACGCACAACCTGGGCATCGTAAGAAAGCTGGCTGACAGCGTGGCGGTGATGCAAAACGGACGATGTGTTGAGCAAAATACGGCAGCCTCGCTGCTGACGGCACCTCAACACCCCTATACGCAGCGCCTGCTCAACAGCGAACCCTCCGGCGATCCCGTTCCCCTGGATGCCGACAGCGAGCCGCTGCTGCGCGTTGAGGGACTGGGCGTTTCATTTCCCGTTCGTAAAGGCATTTTACGGCGCGTTGTCGAGCGGAACCCGGTTCTGAAAGATATCCGCTTCTCTCTGCGTCCTGGTGAATCGCTGGGGCTGGTTGGTGAGTCGGGTTCTGGCAAGAGCACCACCGGTCTGGCGCTGCTGCGCTTAATCGCCTCGCAGGGTGAGATCCTCTTTGACGGCATGCCGCTGCACACCCGGAACCGTCGCCAGATGTTGCCCGTGCGTCCACGCATGCAGGTTGTTTTTCAGGATCCCAACTCCTCGCTTAACCCAAGATTGAGTATTTTGCAGATTGTTGAAGAGGGTTTACGCGTTCATCGCCCCACGCTGAGCGCTCAGCAACGTGAAGAAGAGGTGATGCTTGTCATGGCTGAAGTGGGATTAGATCCCGCCACGCGCCACCGCTATCCTGCGGAATTTTCTGGCGGTCAGCGCCAGCGCATCGCGATTGCCCGCGCGCTGATCCTGAAACCTGAGTTGATCATTCTTGATGAATCCACCTCTTCACTGGACAGAACCGTACAGGCGCAGATCCTGACGCTGTTAAAAGGGTTACAGGAGAAGCATCGGCTGGCCTATATCTTCATCAGCCACGATTTACAGGTCGTGCGGGCGTTGTGCCATCAGGTGATTGTGTTGCGGCAGGGAGAAGTCGTCGAAAAGGGAGAGTGCCAGCGCGTATTCACTGCGCCGACGCAGAGCTACACGCGCCAGCTACTGTCAGCAGACTAGCGCTCAGAAAGGATATTGACCAGAGAAAGGCTCGGCAATCGCCACGCCGAAGTTTTTCAGACGGCAGGTGGCAGCGAATTCATCCTGGCTGTTCACAAACAGGCAAGGCTCGCCTTCGCATTCCAGCACGGAGCTATCCACTTCGATATCCGTCAGCGCCTGACTGAGGCGCTCCATGACCGGCCATGCATTTTCGTCGCTCGGACTCAGCAGTTTGAGCGCAACCAGACAATTCTCGCACCCTGCGCCGCTTTGCGGAATCGGTTCAACTTTCGAACCTGCAAAACCCGCCGACCAGCGATAGCTCTGGGGCAAGCGATGGACAATGGAGAGTTGTAATGTATTCACGTTCGTTCCCCGGAAGCAAAAATTACTTCACAATTTATTTACATTTATAGTATCACATGATTGCAAACCTGCACTATTTAGCGGTTTTTATAGGCATTGCAGGCTCGCGTGGGCGCTATATGTACCCGTTTCTGCGATCTAACTCAACCTTTTTAAATACAATGATGTGACTTTTTACATAAATAGATTTTACATAAAAGAAACAAACACAGGGTAAACGAACAGCGCTTTGGTTGACATGCATCAACAAAAAGGCCCGAATCGGGCCTTCAGTGTGCTTAGTGAGCGGCTTTACGCGGCCGACTGGCATAAAGATAGAAGAGAATGGAGCTGGTTGCGCAGAAAGCGATTGCCCACAGCATCGGCCATGCCGTGTTAAACGTGGCCATCGAGAGCAGCGCCCCAACGACAGCGCCAATCCCAAAGCGGAACGTCCCCGCCAGTGACGACGCCGTGCCTGCCATATGCGGGAATTCGTCAAGGATAACCGCCATCGCGTTGGAAGAGATCATCGACACGCAGCCGACAAACGCCGCCACGCCCACCACCAGCGCCCAGAAGCCAATCCCCAGGAACGCGCTCACCACCATCCATATAGCCATAACGAACTGGATCCACAGCCCGGCGCGGAACATATTGATTGCCCCTACCCGCCGTACAAAGCGGCTGTTGATGATGGTCATAACAAACAGAAACACGATGTTCAGCGCAAAGTAATAGCCAAAGTGCTGCGGCGAAACGTGGTTCAGTTCGATATAAACAAACGGCCCGGCGCTCAGGAAGGAGAACATCCCGGCAAAGCTGAAGCCGCTCGCCAGCATGTAGCTCAGCACGCGCTTATGGCGAAACAGCGAGGCGAAATTCCCCATTGTGGTACGAATGTGGAACTTCTGCCGACGCTCGACGGGCAGCGTTTCATCAATAAAGAAGAAAATCATCGCCGAGGCCAGCAGCGCGGCAACCGCCAGGATCCAGAAAATGGAGTGCCAGCTGAACCATACCAGCACGGCACCACCGACCATCGGGGCCACCAGCGGCGCAATGGTAGTGACCAGCATGACGAACGACATCATGCGGGAGAACTCTTCTTTCGGGTAGACATCGCGCATCAGGGCGTTGATCACCACGCTCGCGGCGGCGGCGGCCAGACCGTGGAAAAAGCGCATGATAATCAGCTGATCGATACTCTGCGCCAGCGCACAGGCGACGGCTGCACCCGCAAAGACCAGCGTTCCGCCCAGGATAACAGGCTTGCGCCCAAGGCTATCCGCCATCGGCCCATACAGAAGCTGACCGATAGCAAAACCGAGAATATAGGTACTGAGCGTCATCTGCGCGCTGCCCGCCGGTACGCCAAACTGCGCGGAAATCACCGGCAACGCGGGCAGATACATATCGATGGAGAGCGGCATCAGCATCGCCAGCAGGCCAAGGATGAAAACGATTTTGAAAGACGAGTGTGGCCTGGTGGTCACAGAGTTCTCCTGAAATTTAGCGTGAAGGCAGACCGACGCTGGCGATCTCTTCTTCCGTTAACGTGCGGTATTCGCCCGGCTCGAGTTCCGGGTCAAGCTCAATCGCACCAATACGTTCACGATGCAGGCCCACAACGTGGTTGCCCACTGCGGCGAACATCCGTTTCACCTGGTGATAGCGACCTTCGCTGATGGTCAGACGCACTTCCGTCGGGGTGATAACTTCAAGCACCGCCGGTTTGGTCAGATCTTTTTCATTATGCAGCTGAACGCCTTTGGTGAATTGCTCTGCCGTGTCATCCGCTACCGGCGACTCCAGCGTGACCAGATAGGTTTTCTCGCAGTGATGACGCGGAGAGGTGATGCGGTGAGACCACTGACCGTCATCGGTCATCAGCACCAGACCGGTAGTATCGATATCCAGACGACCCGCGGCATGCAGCTTGTGCGCCACTGGCTCATCGAGGAAATAGAGCACCGTCGGGTGATCCGGATCGTCCGTTGAACAGACGTAGCCTTCCGGTTTGTTGAGCATGAAATAGCGCGGACCGTGCTGCTGGGTCAGCGGATTGCCGTCATACTCCACCTGATGTTTAGGCTGGAGTTTGAAAGCGGTGTCTTTCACAATATCGCCATCCACGGTAACGCGGCTGGCGCGAATCTCGCGCCCGGCAATAGCGCGGCTTACGCCGAGTTGCTGAGCGATAAACTTATCAAGTCGCATGAAATCTTTTTAGCCTTAATGGTGCTGGAAGTCGGACAACGCGCCCGAAAAAGAAGCAGTCAAGAACGGTTCAGTATAATGGTCTGGTTGCGCCACTCAAGGGAAAAAGTTTCGTGGCATACTATGTGCGGAATAACGAAACCGAGACACCATGACTTTTACACTTCGCCCCTATCAGCAAGAAGCCGTCGACGCCACCCTCGCCTGGTTCCGTAAACATCGGGAACCGGCAGCCATCGTGCTCCCGACAGGTGCAGGCAAAAGCCTTGTCATCGCCGAGCTGGCGCGTCTGGCACGCGGGCGCGTGCTGGTGCTGGCGCACGTTAAAGAGCTGGTAGCGCAAAACCATGCCAAATATTGTGCGCTTGGACTTGAGGCCGATATTTTCGCCGCCGGGCTGAAGCGCAAAGAGAGTCACGGCAAAGTGGTGTTTGGCAGCGTGCAGTCGGTCGCCCGTAACCTGGACCTGTTTCGCAGCGAGTTTTCACTGTTGATTGTCGACGAGTGCCACCGCATCAGCGATGACGACGACAGCCAGTATCAGCAAATCCTGACGCATCTGAAGGAAGTGAACCCTCACATTCGCCTACTCGGCCTGACGGCCACGCCGTTTCGTCTGGGGAAAGGCTGGATTTATCACTTCCATTATCACGGCATGGTGCGCGGGGATGCGAAAGCCCTGTTCAGCGACTGCATTTATGAGCTTCCGCTGCGCTACATGATTAAACATGGCTATCTGACGCCGCCGGAGCGGCTGGATATGCCAGTGGTGCAGTACGACTTCAGCCGCCTGCAGGCGCAAAGCAACGGGTTATTCAGCGAGGCCGATCTTAATCAGGAGCTGAAAAAACAAAAGCGCATTACCCCGCACATCATCAGCCAGATTGAAGAGTTTGCGCAGACGCGCAAAGGGGTGATGATCTTTGCGGCCACCGTTGAGCATGCCCGAGAAATTACCGGATTGCTGCCCGCTGACGACGCGGCGCTGATCACCGGCGAAACGCCCGGACCGGAGCGCGACAGCCTGATCGAGGCCTTCAAAGCGCAGCGGTTTCGCTATCTGGTCAACGTGTCGGTGTTAACCACCGGGTTTGATGCGCCGCACGTTGACCTGATTGCTATTTTACGCCCGACCGAATCGGTGAGTCTGTATCAGCAGATTGTGGGCCGCGGCCTGCGCCTCTCGCCGGGCAAAACCGACTGCCTGATTCTGGATTACGCCGGGAATCCGCACGATCTGTACTCCCCTGAGGTCGGCACACCGAAAGGCAAAAGTGACAACGTGCCGGTCCAGGTGTTTTGTCCCGCCTGCGGGTTTGCCAATACCTTTTGGGGGAAAACGACCTCTGACGGTACGCTGCTCGAACACTTTGGCCGCCGCTGTCAGGGCTGGTTTGAAGACGATGAAGGCCATCGCGAGCAGTGCGATTTTCGTTTCCGCTTTAAAAATTGTCCGCAGTGCAATGCCGAAAACGATATTGCCGCCCGTCGCTGCCGGGAGTGTGACACGATCCTGGTCGACCCTGATGACATGCTTAAGGCCGCGCTAAAGCTGAAAGATGCCCTGGTGCTGCGTTGTTCCGGCATGGCGCTGCAGCCCGGTGCGGATGAAAAAGGCGAATGGCTGAAAATCACCTACTACGATGAGGATGGCGCAGACGTCAGCGAGCGTTTTCGGGTGCACACACCGGCGCAGCGAACGGCTTTTGAGCAGCTCTTTATCCGCCCGCACACCCGTACGCCGGGGGTGCCGTTGCGCTGGATAACCGTTGCCGATATCGTTCATCAGCAGGCGCTGCTGCGCCACCCGGATTTTGTTGTCGCCCGCAGGAAAGGCCAGTTCTGGCAGGTGCGTGAGAAGGTCTTCGACTACGAAGGACGCTTCCGCCGGGCAAATGAATTGCGCGGTTAACGGGACTTTTCGTTGATGTGAGGGGCATTTGAGTATAAAATGCCGCCCGCTTCACATCCGTGAGGCAGAACACTCACCTGCTGCTGGGTCGCCTGTAGTAGGGTTTTAAATACAGAGAGAAATCAATGTTCACTATCGAAGCAGAAGTACGTAACGTGCAGGGTAAGGGTGCGAGCCGCCGCCTGCGTAACGCCAACAAGTTCCCAGCTATCGTTTACGGTGGCGAAGCTGCTCCAGTTGCAATCGAACTGGACCACGACAAAGTATGGAACCTGCAGACCAAAGCTGAATTCTACAGCGAAGTTCTGACCATCGTTGTTGGCGGTAAAGAAGAAAAAGTGAAAGTTCAGGCTGTACAGCGTCACCCGTTCAAGCCAAAACTGTCTCACATCGACTTCGTTCGCGCGTAATCGCAAACTCGTCGAATAAAAACCCCGCTTCTGCGGGGTTTTTTTATGGCTGCTATTTACCGCCAGAGGTGCGGCGCTGCAGCTGATCGCGCAGGTTCGGCGGCGTGCCTTTGATGGTCAGCGTGTCGGTGGCCGGATCCCAGAAGATGCGTTCCCCCAACAGCATGGCGTCAAAGTTGATGGTTAATCCACCGCCGCTACCGGCAAATTTGGTGAGCTGACGCAGCGTACTGCGGTCCGCCGGGAAGCTCTCTTCCAGTTCATAGCCTTTTTCAGCCGTAAATTCCTGGAAGCTGACTTCACTCACACCTGCCAGCTCTTTTGACAGTGATTCCAGCTCAATCTCTTCGCCTGCCTGCAGCTGCTCGTTGCAGTAGCTGTAAACCTGCTGACGCACGGTCTGACGCTCTGATTTATCGAGCTGCGCTTCTGCCGTAAAATCATCAACCGCCTGCAGCAGACCTTTGTTCTGCGCTTTGGCGTTCAGACCTTCGCTGGCGCCGAGGAAATCCATAAAGAAATCGGCGACTTTGCGCCCCACGCGCCCTTTCAGGAAAGTCAGATAGCGGGTCGATTCCGGATTGGTTTCCCACTCGGTCAAATCAATACGCGCCACGATATCCGCATGGTTGATATCCAGATAGTGCGTCGAGCTGATGTCCAGTTGCTCATTCACGCGCATGCTGCTTAAGTTGTTCAGCACGGTCACCAGCAGGTATTCCACCGCCAGGTAACGGTAATGGCAGAACAGGACGATACCGCCATCGGCGAACGGATATTTTGCCAGCTCGTCACGCAGACGCCCGGTTGCGGCACGGCTGAATGCCAGGAAATCTTCTTCGCCCTGACGCTGAAGACGCAGGCTATCCGCCAGTTCGCTCTCTTCACTGAACAGACCATAGGCTTTATTTTTAGCACTGTAGACGCGGTGCAACTCCGCCATCATTTCCACAACGGTCGCCGTGGGTTCAAGTAACGAATCGCGCAGCACCACTTCAAGGGTTTGCTCATCACGCTTGATAAGCTGGTGCAAGGCAATCTGGTTGATTTCCAGACTCATGATAAACTCTCCTTTTAGACCGGGCGGTATTCAACCACCACCAGCGCATGTGTGCAACAGAAGATAAAAAAGGGGAAAAAAAGCTGTTGCTACGGTAATATGTCGCCCTTCTCTCAACAAACTGATTTTGATTTATGCCACAACATTCCCGCTACAGTGACGAACACGTTGAACAACTGCTCAGTGAGCTTGTCAACGTACTGGAAAAACATAAAACGCCAACCGATCTCTCCCTGATGGTTTTGGGAAATATGGTTACCAACCTTATCAACACCAGCGTTGCTCCGGCTCAACGTCAGGCGATCGCCAAATCTTTCGCCCAGGCACTGCAGTCCTCGGTTAGCGACGACCAGGCACACTAAGGGAAACGAACAACAGTTTATGGTGACGAATCGTCAGCGCTACCGTGAAAAAGTCTCCCAGATGGTCAGCTGGGGGCACTGGTTTGCCCTGTTCAACATTCTGTTGGCGATGGTTCTCGGCTGCCGTTATCTGTTTGTGGCGGACTGGCCCACCACGCTTATCGGACGTGTTTACTCCTGGATAAGCCTGGTCGGTCACTTTAGCTTTCTGGTCTTCGCCACCTATCTGCTCATCCTGTTCCCTCTGACGTTTATCGTCATGTCGCAGCGTCTGATGCGGTTCTTGTCCGCCATCCTTGCGACCGCGGGCATGACGCTTTTGCTGATCGACAGCGAAGTCTTTACCCGTTTCCACCTGCATCTCAACCCTATTGTCTGGGAGCTGGTCATTAACCCCGATCAGAACGAGACCGCACGTGACTGGCAGCTGATGTTTATCAGCGTGCCCATTATTCTTCTGATTGAGATGCTGTTCGCCACCTGGAGCTGGCAGAAGCTGCGAAGCCTCACCCGGCGGCGCCATTACGCGAAGCCCGTTGCCGCGCTCTTTTTCATCTCATTCATCAGTTCGCACCTCATGTATATCTGGGCGGATGCGAACTTCTATCGTCCTATCACCATGCAGCGCGCCAACCTGCCGCTCTCGTATCCGATGACGGCACGTCGTTTCCTTGAGAAACACGGTCTGCTGGATGCGCAGGAGTATCAGCGCCGCCTGGTCGAGCAAGGTAATCCGGAAGCGGTCAGCGTGCAGTATCCGCTGAGCGATTTGCGCTATCGCGACATGGGCCGCGGGCAAAACGTTCTGCTGATCACCGTTGATGGTCTGAACTATTCGCGCTACGAGAAGCAGATGCCCGCACTGGCGGCGTTCGCGGATAAGAACATCACCTTTACGCAGCATATGAGCTCGGGCAACTCAACCGACGCGGGTATTTTCGGCCTGTTCTATGGGATATCGCCGAGCTACATGGATGGCGTACTGTCTTCACGCACGCCAGCAGCATTGATTACCGGGCTTAACCAGCAAGGTTATCAGCTGGGGCTGTTCGCGTCCGATGGCTTCAACAGTTCGCTGTACCGTCAGGCTCTGCTCTCTGATTTCTCTCTGCCTGCCGCGCAGAGCCAGTCTGACACCCAGACGGCAAACCAGTGGATTAACTGGCTGCAGCGCTACGCTCAGGAAGATAACCGCTGGTTCTCCTGGGTTGCGTTTAACGGCACTACGGATGACAGCAATCAGAAAGGCTTCACCCGTCGTTACACTCGTGCGGCAGGTGATGTTGATGCAGAAATTGCGCGCGTGCTGACCGCCCTGAACGACTCGGGCAAGCTGGACAATACGGTAGTGATTATCACTGCGGGCCATGGCGTGCCACTGGGCGACGATATGGAGAGCATGGCCTGGTCACGTCCGAACCTGCATGTGCCACTGATCGTTCACTGGCCGGGTACCCCTGCGCAGCGCATCAATATGCTTACCGATCATAAAGATGTGATGACCACATTGATGCAGCGCTTGTTGCACGTCAGCACGCCGGCTAACGAGTACTCTCAGGGGCAAGATCTCTTTAGCGCCACTCGTCGTCACAACTGGGTGACTGCCGCAGGTGGCAATACGCTGGCGGTCACGACGCCTGAGCTGACGCTGGTACTGAACAGTAACGGGAGTTATCAGACCTATAACCTGAAGGGCGAGAAGCTGAAGGACCAAAAACCACAGCTCAGCCTGCTGTTGCAGGTCCTGACGGACGAGAAACGGTTTATCGCTAACTGATTAATAATAAACCAGTTAGCGCGTTCTTCCCCTTGCATTCAAAAAGGAATCGAGTAGTATTCCTTTCATGCGTCGGCACGTAGCGCAGCCTGGTAGCGCACCGTCATGGGGTGTCGGGGGTCGGAGGTTCAAATCCTCTCGTGCCGACCAAAACTTTTAAAACCAGCCTTTCACGGCTGGTTTTTTTTATTGCAGCGCGTCCGGCGTTTTACGCAAGTAAACCAGCGTAGCCAGGCAAATCACCGCCCCGGCATAAAACGTATATTCTGCGCCTGCCGCTTCCCAGATCGCTCCTGCCCCCACGCTGGCAATAAGCAAGCCAACGCCACTGACCATGCTGAAAATGCCGTAGGCGGTGCCGCGTAAATCCGCTGGTGCAGTTTTCGCAATCATTGCCGCCAACAGTCCCTGCGTCATCCCCATGTGCAAGCCCCACAGCGCGACGCCTAAAAGAATCCCGCCCCAGTGGCAACTCAGCGCCAGCACAACGTCGGCACCTATCAATACCACCAACCCCCACTGCAGCAGCCGGGTGTGGCTCATTGAGTCTGAGAGCTTGCCAAAAGGATAGGCTGACAGGAAATAGAGCAGGTTCATGGCCACCATTACCAGTGGGATCAACGCCAGCGGGACGCCCGACTGCTGCGCGCGAAGCACCAGAAACGCTTCACTAAAGCGAGCCAGAGTGAAGACGGCCCCCAGTCCAATGACCCACCAGCAGCCTTTGCCCAGCCGCTTCAGGTTCTCTTTTTTAATCGGATTGGTTCGCTTATGTTCGACAGGGGTTTTCGGTTCACGAAGTCCGAAGAAAAGTAACGCTACGGCGAGCACGCCGGGGATCACAGCGATCCAGAATATGGTGCGAAAATCGTCGTTCCACAGCAGCATTAACCCGACGGCCAGCAAGGGGCCAAGAAATGCACCGATGGTATCCATAGACTGGCGCAGACCGAACGCCGCACCGCGCAGTTCGGGCGGCGTCACGTCAGCGACCAGCGCGTCCCGCGGTGCGCCGCGGATGCCCTTCCCCACCCGGTCGATGAGTCGTGCCCCCAGAATCATGCCGGACGACGAGGCGATGGCGAACAGCGGTTTGCTCAGCGCGCCCAGCCCGTAGCCCAACACCGCCAGCCCTTTTCGCTTGCCGAGATAGTCGCTGATTGCACCGGAAAAGACTTTAATAAACAGCGCTGTGGCTTCTGCCAAACCTTCAATAAGACCGATGAAAATCACGCTGGCACCGAGCGTTGTGACCATAAACAACGGCAGCAGGCTGTGAATGATCTCCGAGGAGATATCCATCAACATGCTAACGCCACCTACAACCCAGACTCCTTTCGGGATCCGGCTGAGCGTTGCAAACCGGGATAACATTGAGCATCTCCTGCTTTCTGTAGAACCATCTCGTTCGACACAGAATATCCTGGAAATGCGAATAAATATCATCAGACATAAAAAAAGCCAGCCCGAGAGGCTGGCTTGATTCTCGCCGATAAACGATCAGTGCTTATCGCGTCCGCCCAGGAAGAAAATGCCCAGCGGAATGGCAAGCAGAACGGTGAACACCAGGCTGTAAACAAAGATCATCGCCGATTGCAGAACGTACATGCTCGTCGTCCATGCAGAGAGGGGTATGTTGTACTGTTCAATGACGCCAACAATGGTTGCCCGTCCAACGCATGCAGCAGCAATCATAAACACAACCAGCAGCGCCAGCAGGAATTTACGGCCTTCAGGTGTTTTCAGTTTTGCGCGAACCATCTCTCTTCCCTTTACAGATGAATAACATTATCTGAGGCTTAAAATAACACGATCTCCCCACTGACTCCACAACAGCATTAAAAACCATTTTTAATGCAAAAATGTAGTTTATTACACTGCACTCAATGAAAATATAAGTAAATCACTCCAGTCATTCATGGTGGTTATGTTAATCTCGGCAGGATCGTTTTGACTGAAAGGAATGACTGTGAAAAACGCACCTAAATTTGCTATCGCTCTTATCGCCGCCAGTGTCAGCACCGGGTCTTTCGCCAGTAACACGCAAAGTGAACAGCCGCTTGAAAAAGTCGCGCCGTATCCGCAAGCGGAAAAAGGGATGAAACGTCAGGTAATTCAGTTACCGGCGCAGCAGGAAGAAGCGAACTTTAAAGTCGAGCTGTTAATCGGCAAGACGCTGGAAGTGGACTGCAACCAGCACCGTCTGGGCGGTCAGCTGGAAAGCAAAACCCTGGAAGGCTGGGGTTACGACTACTATGTCTTCGACAAAGTGACGTCGCCGGTTTCCACCATGATGGCGTGTCCGGACGGCAAAAAAGAGAAGAAATTTGTCACCGCGTATCTGGGTGATAACAGCCTGCTGCGCTATAACAGCAAGTTGCCGATCGTGGTCTATACGCCAGAAAACGTGGAAGTGAAGTATCGCGTGTGGAAGGCAGATGAAACTGTAGGACAAGCGGTAGTACGTTAAAAATAAGTCGGGTGGCGGCTTCGCCTTACCCGACCCGGAAAGGGTGCGTTCTGATGCCCTCACCCCAACCCTCTCCCACAGGGAGAGGGGGGAAATACCAAAAACGGCAACGTATGTTGCCGTTTTGCTTTTATCTTACAGCGCGATATCCGCAACCGGTTTGTTTTCCGCCTGAGGCTTCAGCTCCGCTTTTGGCGCAGCATCCGCCGCCTGTGGCTTCACGTATTGCAACTGCAGTACACGGCTGGTGTACTCCAGCTCCAGCTCCGTCGCATCCACGTTACCGTTCAGCTTCGTACCGTATGATGGAATAATGGTTTTCAGCTTCGCCTGCCATTCCGGGCTGGCGACTTTATCTTTAAACACTTTTTCCATCAGGTGCAGCATGATTGGCGCAGCGGTAGACGCACCCGGTGACGCACCCAGCAGCGCGGCAATGGTGCCATCTTTATCGCTCACCACTTCGGTACCCAGACGCAGCACGCCGCCTTCTTTAGGATCGCGCTTGATGATTTGTACGCGCTGACCCGCCTGCCATAAACGCCAGTCTTCTTTCTTCGCCTGCGGATAGTACTCTTTCAGCGCCTCGAAACGATCGTCATCAGAGAGCATCACCTGGCTAATCAGGTATTTCACCAGATCGAAGTTATCCAGCCCCACGTCCATCATTGGCTTCACGTTAGAGGTGGTGGTTGCGCTGAGCAGATCCCACAGGGAGCCATTTTTCAGGAACTTGGTGGAGAACGTCGCGAACGGCCCGAACAGTACGACGCGTTTACCATCAAGCATACGGGTGTCGATGTGCGGAACGGACATCGGTGGCGCGCCCACGGAAGCCTGACCGTACACTTTCGCCAGATGACGGTTCACCACTTCCGGGTTTTCAGAGACCAGGAACTGGCCGCCGACCGGGAAGCCCGCATAGTCGTCAGCTTCAGGAATACCGGACTCCTGCAGCAGCTTCAGCGCCGCACCGCCGGCACCGATGAAGACAAATTTCGCCTTGATCACGTGTTCGGCTTCATTGTTTTTCAGATCGGCAACGGTCACGCTCCAGCTGTTGTCCGCGTTGCGCTTAAAGCCGCGCACTTCGGTGCTGAGCTGCAGATTGAAGTTCTCTTTTTTCTTCAGAGACGCGACCAGCTGACGGGTAATTTCACCGTAGTTGACGTCAGTACCAATTTCGGTACGGGTCGCTGCCACTTTCTGATTCGGGTCACGACCTTCCATCACCAGCGGTGCCCACTCTTTGATCTGGGCATGATCTTCAGAGTATTTCATCCCGCGGAACAAGGTGCTCTGCTGCAGAGCGGCATAGCGCGCGCGCAGGAAGTTGACGTTCTGGTCGCCCCACACAAAGCTCATGTGCGGTACGGTGTTAATGAAGGAGTGCGGATCGTGCATCACGCCGCTGTTGACCTGGTGTGACCAGAACTGGCGTGAGATCTGGAACGCTTCGTTGATCTCTACCGCCTTCTCGATACTAATGGAACCGTCCTTTTTCTGCGGCGTATAGTTCAGTTCCATGAGTGCCGAGTGTCCGGTACCGGCGTTGTTCCAGCCGTTAGAGCTCTCCTGCGCCACGCCATCGAGGCGTTCAACCATGGTCATGGACCAGTCCGGCTGCAGTTCGTGCAGATAAGTTCCCAGCGTGGCGCTCATGATACCGCCACCAATTAATAGGACGTCCGTTTCCTGCTCTTTTGGTGCGTCTGCTTTCGCCGCCATTGAGACGGTGTTAAGCCCCACGGCCAGAGAAAAGAGCATGGCAGTCATTTTTTTCATAATTTATGCCTTAGTGTAAAAGTGCTTGATGCGTGGAAATTGCAGGTGAAAAAAGCTGCGGGGGCACGGTAACAACTTTTAAATATTGTTTAAAGGTTACGAAATTATTGTAATTGTGAAATTTAATGATGGATTGTTTGTAGGGGATTACGCTGGCAACTGGCAATCACTGAATTTTGTGGATACTATGCTGCACTTTGTGATCGCGCGCACGGAAGCCTGCCCTAACCAGCGAACTGTTATGTCCTTACCTCATTCAGCTGTATCCCCCGAAGACCGCGTAGCCAACGTGCTGCGTTCCCCTAAGCTGCTGACGCGTGAAATGCTGGCGGGCGTGATCACCGCTCTGGCGCTGATCCCCGAGGTCATCTCATTTTCCGTGGTGGCGGGCGTTGACCCGAAGGTCAGCCTGATCGCCTCCGTGGTGTTGTGTCTTGCCCTGTCTGTACTCGGTGGTCGTCCGGCGATGGTCACGGCCGCGGCCGGTTCCGTGGCGCTGGTCATTGGCCCAATGGTGCATCAGCATGGCGTACAGTACATTCTTCCCGCCGTGCTGATGGCTGGCGTGATTCAGATTCTGTTTGGCGTACTGGGCATGGCAAGACTGATGCGCTTTATTCCCCAGTCGGTCATGACCGGGTTTGTTAACGCCCTGGGCATTTTGATCTTCTTCGCACAGGTGCCGCATTTCTGGAGCCGAAGCCCGCTGATTGTGGGCCTGTTCGTGCTGACGCTGCTGATCGTGCTGTGGGTGCCGCGCTATATCAAAAGCATCCCTTCCCCGCTGATTGCGATTGTGCTGTTAACCTTGTTCACCGTTTCAACCGGCCAAATCCTGCCGACCGTGGGCGATGAAGGATCCATGAGTGGCGGTTTGCCGGGGCTTACCGAGTTGTTGGTTCCGCTCAATGTGCAGACACTGAGCATTATCTGGCCGTGCGCGTTGAGCATCGCGTTTGTCGGCCTGCTGGAATCCCTGCTGACGGCAAAGCTGGTGGATGAGCTGACCGCAACGCCATCAAGTAAACGCCGCGAAAGCATTGGATTAGGCGTCGGTAATATTCTGTCTGGTTTTTATGGCGGCATTGCGGGCTGCGCGATGATCGGACAGACCATCGTCAACGTAGAGATGGGCAAGGGTCGAAGCCGTATTTCAACGCTTGCGGCGGGCATCGTGCTGCTGATCCTGGTGACGGCGCTCAGCGAAGTGATGGCCAAAATCCCGATGGCGGTGCTCGCGGGAATCATGGCGATTGTCGCCGTTAAAACCTTCAGCTGGCACAGCCTTCAGCCTGCAACGGTAAAAAATGCCCCAATAGCGGAAACGGTGGTCATGCTGGTCACCGTTGCCGCCACAGTATCAACCGGTAATCTGGCGATTGGCGTGCTGGGCGGGATTATCGTCATGGCACTGCTTCCCGCCCGCATTAAACGTCGGGCTACAGAAGAAAAATCGTCGCCAGCCCAAGAAAAATAAAGAAACCACCGGTATCGGTGATGGCGGTAATCATCACACTCGACCCCACCGCGGGGTCGCGCCCCAGTTTGGTCATCGTCAGCGGGATAATCACGCCCATTATCGACGCCACCAGCAGGTTCAGCACCATCGCCAGCATCATTACGCCGCCCAGCGCCATATCGTCGTACAACCACCAGGTGATGCCGCCCATAATCCCGCCCCACACCAGGCCGTTAATTAACGCGACGCCCATCTCTCTAAAAATGAGCCACGAAAAGTTACCCGGCTGAATATTTTCCAGCGCCAGGGCGCGAACGATCATGGTTATCGTCTGGTTTCCAGTGTTACCACCAATCCCTGCGACGATCGGCATCAGCGAGGCGAGCGCCACCAGCTGTGAAATGGTGTGCTCAAAGCCGTCAATCACCCGGGAGGCGATAAACGCGGTACAGAGGTTAATGGCCAGCCACGCCCAGCGGGTTTTGACCGCTTTGCCCACGGACGCATGGACGTCATCTTCCGCGCTGATCCCACCGAGAGCACGTAAATCGTTATCGGTCTCTTCATAAACCACGTCAATGATTTCATCGATGGTCAGACGCCCCATCAGCTTGCCGACGGAATCCACTACCGCCGCGCTCACAAGGTCGTCACGTTCGAAGGTTCGTGCCGCTTTTTCCGCATCGTCTTCCGGGGAGAAGACCATCGGCTCGGTTTCCATCACCTCGCTCACCCGCCGCTGGGTACTGTTCAGCAGGATGGTTTTCAGCTCCAGCTCGCCGAGCAGAGTTTTGTCCCGGGAGGTAACGAACAGTTTATCGGTGTTGTCCGGCATGCTGCCCAGACGTCGCAAATAGCGCTGCACCGTACCGAGCGTGACGTCAGGACGCACCATGATGACGCCGAACTCCATGATCGCGCCGACGCTGTTTTTCTCGTAGTGCATCACCTGACGCACGCGCGCCCGCTCCTCCGCAGGCAGTGACGCCAGCAGGCGACCGGTCAGGTTTCGCGGCAGGTGCTGAACGAGGTAAATCTGCTCGTCGATATCCAGCGTTTGCAGGGCATCCAGGATATCGCGGTCGCTCATCTCATCGATCAGGTCGTCCCAGACGTTTTCCGACGCCTCAAGCAACACCTGTCCGCGCTCGTGATCCTGCACCAGCCGCCACAGGGCGTGGCGTTCTTCCGAGGGAAGCGCTTCGAGAGTATCCGCCAGATCCGGCGGGGGTAAATGAGCAACCAGCGCACCTACCTCAGCAATATCGTCGGCTAAGGTGCCGACATCATATTGCTCAGCCAGGGTCAGTTTGCCTAATAACGCAGAAGTGACCGCTTTATCGGTCGTGAGAAGCCAGATAAGTCGCGCACGCTCCTGGTCACGCTGTCTGGCGCTGTTTTTCTTTAATACCGACATCAATCATAAATCCATTAAATGAGTTGGCATTAAGCATAGCGCGGGGATATGTAAATAAGAATAAACAACGGGGTAGGATGGAGAAAAAATCGCCACTACGGCCACGATCTATCCCCTCTCCCTGTGGGAGAGGGTTAGGGTGAGGGCATCAGGCCGTGCGCGCCACCGCGTCACGCGATGCTGCATCGCGCTCTTCACCGGTCAGCTCGCTCAGCCTGCCGTCGCGCATCTCCAGCAGACGGTCGGCATGAATGAAGTAATGATCGTCGTGGCTGATGGCGAAAATGGTTTTGCCCATCTCCTGCATCAGCGGCAGCAGCACCTGATAAAACTCGCGGCGGAAATGCGGGTCCTGATCGGCCGCCCATTCATCCAGCAGGATGATGTCACGCTCTTCCGCCAGGGCCAGCAGCAGCGCCACGCGCTTTTTCTGCCCTTTCGAGAGCTTAAGGTTCAGGATCTTGCCGTCCTGAAGCTCAAGCTTGTGCGACATCTGCAGATGCCCAAGCCACTTCTCCACCAGCGCCGGATTGGCCTGCCGGCCTTCCGGCCCCAGCAGCCGATCAAACAGCCAGACGTCGGTAAATACCGCCGAGAAAAGCTTGCGGTAATCCTCCGGTTTCTCTGCGCTCAGCGCCTTACCGTCCAGCAAAATCTCGCCCGACTGCGGTTGATAAAGCCCGGTCAGCAACATCGCCAGCGTGGATTTACCGCTGCCGTTGCCGCCAATCAGGAACAGCAGCTCGCCACGGTGAATCGTCAGGTTAACCGGCCCCACGGAGAAGGCGTTATCCTGATAGCGGAACGTGACGTTACGCAGCTCCAGCGTCTGCCAGTTCGGGAAAGCCTGCGGACACGGGAATTCAGCCTTAAACGGCGCGAGATCGAATTTTTTGAGCTTGTTAAATGCCACCTGTGCACTCAGCAAGGTGGGCAACGCACCGACGGCCGAGAGCAGTGGCGTGCGCAAAAACAGCAGCGTCAGCGAGTAGGTTGCCGCCACATTGGTGTCCGCCCAGCCCAGGCTGTTCGCCATCCAGAACACCAGGCCAATGGCACCCAGCATCATGATGTTCGACCAGTTCACCGCGCTCAGGTGGAAGGTATCGGCGCGAATGATGTGATGCCGGTATTCGCGTGCGTCCGGGATATAGAGATTATTGAAAATATGCTCGGCGCGCTCGCGGTTCAGGGTCAGCTCTTTGCGCCCTTCCAGCACCGTCTGGTAATCGTTGTAAAGTTTATCTTCGGTTTCGCGAAGTACCGCCATGTGTTTGTAGACGCGCGACACCAGCAGGAACCCGCCCCAGATGGTGATGACAATCCACAGCGCGGTAACCGCCAGCATTTTAGTAGAGAGCCAGGCAAGGTAGGCCGCCGAACCGAAGGTCAAAATGATACCTTGCACCAGCTCAGGCAGACGCACAAAGGCGATGGTTATGGCGCGCACGTCGCTGGTCAGCCCTGCCAGCAGGGAGGCACTGCCGAGTTGCTCCACGCGCTCAACCTGCGTGTCGAGGATCCGCTTGATAAATTCGCTGCGCAGACGGAAAACGAAGTGGTGGCCGAGCGCGGTCAGGGCCAGCTGTGAACCCAGCGTGACCGCCATCAGCAGCAGCAATAAACCCAGGAATTCCGGCAGAACGGCCAGCGAGGTGTCGACCATTTCAATCAAACGGACGTTGATAAAGGCGATCAGGCCGATACCCAGCGCGGCGCTGGCAAGGCTTAACGCCATCACCGCAATAAAAGGCCAGCGATACTGACGCCAGACAAGAAGAAGTAGTTGCATGCAGAGCAATCCGGACAAGAAAATCAGCCCGCAGTGTAAACTGCCTTGCGTTTACATCAAGAATAATTCTTATTTTTATTCGCTATAAGCCGCCTGACGGAACGTCAGGTTAAAGCGAAACGCCCCCGTTTGCGGGTGAACACCAGGTTTAAGCGGTTGAATGCCGTGATAAAAGAGCCTCGACTCGCCGCCCCAGACCACCACATCACCGTGCTCCAGCATCAGACGCTTAAGCGGATCGTTACGACGTAATCCACCAAACTGAAAGACAGCGGGCAGACCCAGAGAGACCGAAACGATTGGCGCGCGCAGGTCCGGCTCATCCTTATCCTGATGCAGCGACAGTTTTGCCCCGACGGCATAGCGGTTGATCAGACAGGCATCCGGCTGAAAATCGGCATACCCGGCGGCAACCGCAGCCTCGTGGCAGAGTCGCTGAAACGCATCCGGCATCGGCGGCCACGGCTTGCCGGTGGTGGGATCATTGGGCGCATACAGATAGCCGCGTTCGTTGGTCGCCCAGCCGAGTTGACCGCAGTTGGTCATCGCCACCGACATGGTATACCCGCCCGGCGTCACCATATGGCGAAATGGCGAGACGGCCGCCACCTCATCAATGCCAGTCAGTAACGCCGCTGCGCGGGAAAGCGCAAAGCGGCGCAGGATCACCGCCCCCGGCGCGAGCGGCTCCTGCCAGGGCTCCGCATCGGCAAAAAGATCGAGCATTATTCCTCCCGGCGACTCGCCTCACGTTTAAGCAATATCGCTTTTCGTGCCGTCCCCCAACGATAACCCGAAAGCGCCCCGTCGTTTCGCACTACGCGATGGCAGGGAATGACGATCGCCAGTTTGTTTGCGGCGCAGGCACCTGCCACGGCGCGTACGGCATTGGGTTTACCCATCGCCTTTGCCACCTGTTGGTAGCTTACTGTTTCACCACAGGGAATGTTGCGAAGGGCCTGCCAGACCTGCTGCTGAAAAGCCGTTCCGCGGATATCGAGCGGAAGCGCCAGCGGCACCGAGCGGCTGTCTATAGTGCTCATCACCTGCTGGATGCGCTGCGCGAACGGACCTTCAAGCACTTCTCGCTCCGCGCGGGGAAACAGCGTCAACAGCTCCCCTTCTAAAGTCGCATCGTCGTCACCCAGCAGGATTGCGCAGATCCCGCGCTCGCTTTCGCCAACCAGACAACGCCCCAGGGAACAGTCGCTGATGGCGTAACGAACCGCGACATCCCCGCTGCGGTACTGCTTCGCCGTCATCCCCAACGCCTCATCGGCTTTCCGGTAATAACTGCTGCTGTCGGGAAACCCTGCCGCCAGTACAGCGTCGGTAATTTTATCCCCCTGCGCCAGCGCGCTGCGCAGACGGTGTTCCCGCGCGGCCTGCTGCCAGGCTTTAGGTGTCATGCCGGTCACGGATTTAAACAGACGGTGGAAATGGAAAGGACTGCTGGCGACCTTCTGCGCCAACGCCTCCAGCGTTAACGCCGGATCCTGCTCCAGCAGGCGGCAGGCCTGTTCAACTTTCGCCAGCGTCTGCTGATGTGGGTTGAGCTTGTCCGGCATACAGCGTTTGCAGGGGCGAAAGCCGTCCTGAACAGCGTGCTGAGCATCAGGATAGAAGCGGACATTTTTACGCAGCGCGTGGCGGGCACGACAGGACGGACGGCAATAAATCCCCGTCGTCTGAACCGCAAAGACAAACTGATTATCGGCGCGAGGATCGCGGCCAAGCACGGCTTGCCAGCGATCTTCATCGGTAGTAAAGGTTACGTTTTTCATCATCAGCTCCTCTTACAAGCATAATCCTACCTTGCCCGAGTGCCACCGAACAAAAACCCGCAACCTTGCTTTTTAATTTTTTTCGCTCACCAGGAAGCCTGTAAACTGCGGCGAGCTCCAGGTTTTGAACCCGTCGCCCTCTTTGGTGATCATATAGACCGCGAGCTGTTCCTGCCGCGCCACCTCTTTGGCCTTTTCCGGGCCGAGTACCATCAGGCCGGTATCCCAGGCATCCGCTTCCAGTGCCGTCGGCGCGATCACCGTAACGGAAACAAGATTATGGGTAATCGGACGGCCGGTCTGCGGATCGATGACATGCGAAATGCGTTTGCCGTCGAGCTCATAATAGTTGCGATAGCTTCCCGAGGTGCTGATCCCGTGGCCGTTGATATCCACAATAGCCTGCACCGCGTTTTGCCGATCGGTGGGTTTTTGAATGGCCACCCGCCACGGTTTGCCACTGGCGTTCATCCCCCGGCTGACGAGCGCACCGCCCACCGAGACCAGATAGCGGGAAATGCCTTCACGCTCCATCAGCGCCGCAAGATGATCTGCCGCATACCCCTCGCCTACCGTTGAGAGATCGACAAAGAGATCGGGAATGTCTTTTTGCAGATATTGTTGACCGTACTGGTTAATGACCGTCAGGTGTTGCAGCCCGGTGCGCGCGCGGGCGTCATCAATCGCCGCCTGGTCAGGCGTGGTCACCGGCTGCTTGTTGGGGCCAAATCCCCACAGATTCACCAGCGGCCCGACGGTCACGTCCATCGCGCCGTTGGTTTTATACCCCACGCGCATTGACTCCGTCACAATATCTGCCATGGCTTCACTCACCGGCCACAGAGAGGTGCTGGTTGAGAGGTTAAAACGCATGAGCGCGGAGTCGTTTTTATAGGTTGAAAGCAGCTGGTCGTCAGCGTCGAGCTGGGACTGAATTTTGCCGCGAAGTTCGTCAGCCCGCGCCGTGTCGATATGCATGATGCTCACGCGCCAGAAGGTGCCCATCGTTTTCCCTTCCAGCACCGTCGCCGCTGGCGCGTCAGTTTGTGCTGAGGGTGCAGGCGCGTCACACGCTGTCAGGAAAAAAAGCGTAGCCAGAACGCTGGCGCGTAAAAAAGTCATATCCATTCATTATTATCCTCATGCCAGGGCGGCAAGAGTACACCAAAATGGTCTCGTTGTAAGACCCAAAAAAAGGGGCCAGAAGGCCCCTTAGTCACGCAATGAAGCGATTAGAACTGGTAAACCAGACCCAGCGCGACGACATCGTCAGTGCTGATGCCAGCGTTACGAGTGAAGTCGTTCTCGTCCAGCAGGTTGATTTTGTAATCAACATAGGTGGACATGTTTTTGTTGAAGTAGTAGGTCGCGCCCACGTCAACGTATTTCAGGATATCCTGGTCGCCGTAGCCGTTTTCCAGATCCTTACCTTTAGACTGCAGGTAAGCCACGGATGGACGCAGACCGAAGTCGAACTGGTACTGTGCAACCACTTCGAAGTTCTGTGCTTTGTTAGCCCAGCCCAGATCGCCCGCGCGGGTCGCGTTGTAGGTCTGGGTGTACTGTGCAGCCAGGTAGAGATTGTTCGCGTCGTATTTCAGACCACCGGTGTAGGTGTCAGCACGATCGCCGGTACCGAAATCCATGTCGTTCTGGGAGCTGGTACGTTTAGAACTGGTGAGAGCAGTACCGATACCGAAGCCTTCGCCCAGATCGTAAGTGATAGAACCACCGTAGCCATCACCGTTCTGACGGAGTGCAGAACGACCGTTGTTGGTCTGATCTTCACCGCTTACGCTACCGTTTTTACCCTGATACTGCAGCGCGAAGTTCAGGCCATCAACCAGACCGAAGAAGTCCTGGTTACGGTAGGTCGCGAAGCCATTACCACGCTGCTGCATGAAGTTGTCAGAACCGTAGGTGTCGCCGCCGAATTCTGGCAGTACGTCAGTCCAGGAGGTGACGTCGTAAACAACACCGTAGTTACGACCGTAATCGAAAGAACCCGCGTCAGCAAATTTCAGACCCGCGAACGCCACACGCGTCCAGGAGTTGTTTTCGTTTTCGCCGGAGTTACCCTGAATCTGGTATTCCCACTGGCCGTAACCGGTCAGCTGGTCATTAACCTGCGTTTCGCCCTTGAAGCCAAGACGCATGTAGGTCTGGTCGCCGTCAACGCTGTCGTCATCAGAGAAATAGTGCAGACCATCAACTTTACCGTACAGATCTAATTTGTTGCCGTCTTTGTTATAAATTTCAGCCGCATTTGCTGCGCCTGCTACCAGCAGTGCTGGTACCAGGAGGGACAGTACTTTAACTTTCATTTTATTAACCCTCTGTTATATGCCTTATTATTACCACTGCTTACTGATTAACCCTCTTAACCAGTCGGCAACTTCATTCTCCTCAAAAATACAGAATAATCCAACGGGAATATGATACGAAAACTTTTAAGATGTTTCATTTATCTATCAAGATGTTTCAATTTGTAAATATCAAGGAACTTTTACAAAGCACGCAGGGGTTAAAAATATAGCATCAATAATCAAAATAGAAAAAAAGTAACTTAAAATCAGCATATTAGATAAAAAACCGTGACAGCACTGAATGATAAAACAAAACAAGCCAATATCACTAAAATAACTCTCGCTATCATCATTAACTTTATTTATTACCGTCATTCAGTTTTGAATGTCTGTTTATCCCTAATTGAACCGAATGCCGAGCGTTCGGTTTTTTTTTACCTTTCTTTACGTAATTATATTTTTCTTGTGCTACCACCCCGAAATCGTAACGACTATTAACTAAATCGGCCCCTGACCCTTCGCAGACCCGCATCATTTCTACAAAACTCAATTTCTTGTTTATTCGTGCTATTCCTGAAGAGATGTTGACTTATATTTATACATCCCGCTGTCATTTGTACATATTTTACGCACCGAGCGCTGTGGACATTCTCAGTGGAAAAAGTCCGTCATTCTCAGACCATGACGCTGGAAATTCAGGTTTTACCCTTTATACTGCCGTATCCCCTTAAAGCACGGCCATCACGGGTTAAAGATATCAATGAGTCAGACTGAAACTACCGCCCTGAGCAAATTCTCCCTCCTTCCGGGGAGCATCACCCGTTTCTTTCTACTATTGATCGTTGTGCTGTTGGTCACGATGGGGGTCATGGTTCAAAGTGCGGTCAATGCCTGGCTGAAGGACAAGAGTTACCAGATCGTTGATATCACTCATGCGGTCCACAAACGGATCGACACATGGCGCTATGCGACCTGGCAGATCTACGACAACATTGCCGCCGCGCCCGCAACCACCACCGGGGAAGGATTACAGGAGACACGCCTTAAGCAGGATGTGTATTACCTGGAAAAACCTCAGCGTAAGACAGAAGCCCTGATTTTCGGTTCGCATGACAGCGCGACGCTTGAGATGACGCAGCGCATTTCAACCTATCTTGATACTCTCTGGGGCGCAGAGACCGTGCCCTGGTCGATGTACTATCTGAACGGTCAGGACAACAGCATGATCCTGATCTCTACCCTGCCGCTCAAAGACCTCTCATCCGGATTTAAAGAGACGACGGTAGGCAGCATTGTGGATTCACGCCGCGCAGAAATGTTGCAACAAGCCAACGCCCTGGATGAGCGCGAGAGTTTCTCCTCATTGCGCCGTCTGGCCTGGCAGAATGGGCATTACTTTACGCTGCGCACGACGTTTAACCAGCCGGGACACCTCGCAACCGTGGTGGCGTTCGATCTGCCGATCAATGACCTGATCCCCCCGGACATGCCGCTGGACAGCTTCCGCCTGGAGCCTGACAACAGCACGCAAAACCTGCGCAACCCGCCGGATAAAGAAGGGACAGAGAGTGTCTCTATTTCATTTAACGGCTCAAAAATAGAAATTGCGTCATCGTTAAATTCAACCGGCATGCGTCTGGTGTGGCAGGTGCCGTTTGGCACCTTGCTGCTTGATACATTGCAAAACATCCTGCTGCCGCTGCTGCTGAACATCGGTTTGCTGGCGCTGGCGCTGTTCGGCTACAGCACGTTCCGCTTCCAGCCGGGACGTCAGAGTGACACCTCTGCTGTATCTGCGGGCACCAGTAATGAACTTCGCGTATTGCGCGCTTTGAATGAAGAGATTATTTCGGTGCTGCCGCTCGGGGTGCTTGTTCACGATCAGGAAGCCAACCGCACGGTGATGAGTAACAAGATTGCCGATCACCTTCTGCCCCACCTCAACCTGCAGAACATCACGGCGATGGCGGACCAGCACCAGGGGGTGATTCAGGCGACCATTAATAACGAGCTGTATGAGATCCGTCAGTTCAGCAGCCAGGTTGCATCCCGTACGCAAATCTTTGTTATTCGCGATCAGGACCGTGAAGTGCTGGTCAACAAAAAGCTCAAGCAGGCGCAGCGGCTTTACGAGAAAAACCAGCATGGCCGCACGGCGTTTATGCAAAATATTGGTGATGCGTTCAAACAACCGTTAAAAACGCTGGCTGCTCAGGCTGCGGGTCTGAATACGCCAGAAGGCCAGCAGTTGACGAGCCAGGCCGAGTCGCTGGTCCGTATGGTCGACGAAATCCAGCTTGCAAACATGCTGGAAAATGACATCTGGAAAGGCACCCCAACGCTCTTTTCTATCCAGGATCTGATCGATGAAGTGGTTCCGGAGGTGCTCCCGGTCATTAAGCGCAAAGGGCTGCAGCTGCTGATCAACAACCACCTCCCGGCGAATGACGAGCGCCATGGCGATCGCGAAGCGCTGCGTCGGATCCTGCTGATGCTGATCCAGTATTCAGTCACCACCACCCAGATCGGGAAGATTACTCTCGAAGTCAGCACTGACGAATCGACGGAGGATCGCCTGACGTTCCGTATTCTGGACACGGGTGAAGGCGTCACCGTAAGTGAAATTGATAATCTGCACTTCCCGTTCCTGAACGATACCCAGAGTGATCACTACGGCAAAGCGAACGCCCTCACCTTCTGGCTGTGCGATCAGCTGGCACGTAAACTGGGCGGTCATCTGAATATTAAGGCGCGTGAATCCCTCGGCACACGCTACTCGCTGCATGTCAAAATGGCGGCGAATCCACAGGAAGAAGATGAAGAACGTCTGCTGGATGATGTGGTGGTGATGGTCGATGTGACCTCAAACGAGATCCGCAATATCGTGGTTCGCCAGTTAGAAAACTGGGGTGCGGCCTGCATCACGCCGGACGAAAGGCTTGCGAGTCAAGAATTTGATCTATTTTTAACTGATAATCCGTCTAATCTTACTGCCACAGGCTTGCTTTTAAGCGATGATGAGTCAGGCGTGCGAAAAATCGGCCCAGGCCAGCTGCGCGTCAACTTTAATATAAGCAATGCGATGCAGGAAGCTGTACTACAACTTATAGAAGAGCAACTGGCGCAGGAAGAGATAGCGGAATCACCGTTAGGCGGCAATGAAAATGCCGAGCTCCACGCCAGCGGATACTATTCACTCTTTGTTGATACAGTACCAGATGATGTTAAGCGGTTGTATACTGAGTCCGCTGCGAATGATTTTGCAGCGCTGGCACAGACAGCACACCGGCTTAAAGGGGTGTTTGCCATGCTTAATCTGGTTCCCGGCAAGCAGTTATGTGAAACGCTGGAACATCTAATTCGTGAGAAAGATGCCTCTGGCATTGAAAAATACATCAGCGACATTGACACCTATGTCAAGAGCTTGCTGTAGCAAGGTAGCCTTATACATGAACAATATGAACGTAATTATTGCCGATGACCATCCGATTGTACTGTTCGGTATTCGCAAATCACTTGAACAGATCGAGTGGGTGAATGTAGTCGGTGAATTTGAAGACTCTACAGCACTGATCAATAACCTTCCTAAACTTGATGCACACGTGCTCATTACCGACCTGTCCATGCCTGGAGACAAATACGGTGATGGGATCACGCTCATCAAATACATTAAACGTCACTTCCCGGACATCTCGATCATCGTTCTGACCATGAACAACAACCCGGCGATCCTGAGCGCAGTGTTGGATCTGGATATCGAAGGGATTGTGCTGAAGCAAGGTGCACCAACCGACCTGCCAAAAGCGCTGGCAGCGCTGCAGAAAGGCAAGAAATTCACGCCTGAAAGCGTCTCCCGCCTGCTGGAGAAAATCAGCGCGGGTGGCTATGGCGACAAGCGCCTGTCTCCAAAAGAGAGCGAAGTTCTGCGTCTCTTCGCAGAAGGTTTCCTGGTAACCGAGATTGCCAAGAAGCTGAACCGCAGTATTAAAACCATCAGCAGCCAGAAGAAATCAGCAATGATGAAACTGGGTGTGGACAATGATATTGCGCTGCTCAACTATCTCTCCTCCGTGACGCTGAGCGCAACGGATAAGGATTGATCCCGGGCAGGTGTGCGGCCTGATGCCCTCACCCCCGCCCCTCTCCCACAGGGAGAGGGTGAAAAACGTAAAAGGCCCTCGCGGGCCTTTTTTATATTCTGGTTTTTCTCACGCGATCCGCATAAATCGACAATGTCTGTTTCAGCACGTCCAGCGTCACCGGTTTCGACAGGCAGCTGTCCATGCCAGACTCCAGGCAGCGCTGCTTCTCTTCCGCCAGGGCGTTAGCCGTCACGCCAACGACCGGCAGCGTCAGGCCAAGCTGGCGAATACGCTGCGTCAGACGGTAGCCGTCCATGTTTGGCATATTCACGTCGCTCAGCACGATATCAATATGGTTTTTACTCAGCACGTTCAGCGCATCGACGCCGTCGTTGGCGGTTTTACACTGATATCCGAGCGAGCCAAGCTGGTCGGCCAGCAGGCGGCGGTTGATCGGATGGTCGTCCACCACCAGAATCATCATATCGTCATTCACCGACGCCAGCGCATCCGGTGACGGCAGTGCCGTTGCGCCATCGCTGTCTTCAAGCTGTACGCTGTAAATGCGCGCCAGTAGCCCTAACAGCTCATGCGGAGTTGCCACGCTGTGCACCCATTCCCCCGGCGCGCGCTCCAGCGGAATACCAATGTGGCGACGGCAGAACATGATCACCCCTCTTCCCGGCCACGCCTGTTCCGGCATGTCGTCAGCGATCAGCATATCGTCCACGTCCGGAGTCTGCCCTTCATATCGGCATACCCGTACGCCACTGTGGTTAAGCAGCGCCGTCAGATAATCATTGAGCGAAGCATTATGCACCGCCAGCCAGCAGCGCTTGTCGCTCAGCCCATCGACCGTCGTTTTAGCCGGATACTGCGCCGAGTAGAGCGGAATACGGATGGTGAACTGGCTTCCCATGCCCGGCTCGGTGTCAACCGAGATATCCCCGTCCATCATGCTGATGAGCTTTTCACAAATCGCCAGCCCCAGCCCGGTCCCCTGGAAGTTGCGCTGCACGCCCGTCCCGACCTGGAAGAACGGATCGAACAGACGGACCACCTCCTTCGCCGGGATGCCCACGCCCGTATCACGTACGCGGATAGTCAGATAGTCCCCTACGCGGCACACGTGCAGCACAATACAGCCGATATCGGTGAATTTGATGGCGTTGCTCAGCAGGTTGGATATGACCTGCTGCAGGCGCATCGGATCGCCGTGCAGCGTCAGCGGCACGTCCGGTTCGATAAAGCAGTACAGTCCCAGCTGTTTACGCACCACCAGCGGCAGATAGTTAGCGCTAATATGGTTCATGACCTCGCGCGGGGAAAACTCGCGCGGCTCGATTTTCAGCTGCTCTGACTCAATTTTTGAGAAATCGAGAATATCGCTAATGATTTTCAGCAGCAGGCTTGAAGAGTTGTTCATCGCCGTGACCAGGCGATCAACCCCTTTCGGCAGCTCTTTCGTCTGCAGCAGATCGAGGTTACCGATGATCCCGTAAAGCGGCGTGCGCAGCTCGTGGCTGACGGTAGCAAGGAACATCGATTTCGACTGGCTGGCCTGCTCGGCCGCCTGCGCCATCTCCTGAAGCGACTCTTCCATTTTCACGCGCGCGGAGACATCCACCAGCACGCAAATGGCCACGTTTTCATTGCGATAGCGCGAATGCACGAAGCTGATTTGCAGGTTGGTGTGGGTGCTGGTCAGCACGTCCACAAAGTTAACCTGCTGCCCGCAAATAATCTGCGTCAGCCGCTGCCTGTCCTCATGCGTCAGCATGTTCAGGTAGTTATGCGCCAGCTCGTTACTGAGGATATTGGTGCCGTCCTGGGTGCGCAGGATACAGATCCCCACCGGCGCAGAGGCGACAATCTTACGGTTAAACTGCTCATGTTCTTCGAGACGCTGGGCGTCTGCCTCTGCCGGAATAAATATACGGCGCTCATACATGCGCGCCAGCATAAACAGCGCCACGCCCACCGCGATATTCAGCAAAATGGCGTTGAGGATCAGGATGCGAATGCGTTCAAGCACCATATCCACCGGCACCGAATAGACAATGCTGAGCGACGAAGGCGGCAGACTTTTCTTCAACACCAGCTCGCGGAAACCGGAGGTGTAGCCAAACCACGACCGCTCCTGCATCCAGTGCGGATCAACGTTCAAACGGTTATCCGGGCCGGCGAGGGAGATCAGGGAATGACCGTTTTCATCGAGAATGGTCACCCCCATCGGTAGGCTGCCCGGCGTGAAGAAGTTTTCCATGCGGATGGTTTGTTCAATGCCCAGCAGCGCCTGCAGGCGGTTGCCCAGATACACCGGCGTCAGGGCATAGAAGTAGCCCACGCCCGTGCGCGGGCCCTGGCTAATCCAGAAGATGTTATTCCCGCGCTCGTCCTGCGGCGCATTGCGGTATTTCACAATACGCTCATGCAGGCTTTTCAGCGCGTCATCACGCTCTACGGGCATGTCGCGCAGGCCAAAATCGGCCATGCAGAGATTTTCGCTGCCAATAAGATAGACGCGGTTCAGGTCATAGGCCGCGGAGAAGTTGTCACGCCAGTAGCGCATAAACCACGCCAGCGATTCCAGCGAGCCGCGCCAGGTGCTGCCCATTGCGGAGCAGTCAGAGTCCGGGAACAGGGGCTCAAAGTCGGGCACTTCGGTTTTATCATTGCGCCCACGAATGGCAAGAATACCGTTTTCCGCCGTCAGGCGATTCTCGGCAATGTACTTCAGCTCCTTCATGACGTCAGAGGTGCGCTGAATGTAGCGCTGGGCCTGATCGGAGCTGAGATTAAACTCCTGGCGGATCTCCGCTTCTTTCTGGTGTAGCGCATTAACGATGAAAAACACCGAGAACAGAGCCACCAGCAACCAAAGCAGTAGCGCCAGCGCCCGGAACAAATAGCGAGAGACTTTCAGCGTGGTACGAAAGGAGACGAGGTATTTCAAAGGGGCGAGGCTCCGCCATCGGGGTCAAAAAGAATGTGGTTAAGGTAGCGGTAAACGCGGCTTGTCGCAACGTTCACTTGTCTGCTTGTGCAAAAGAAAAGGGCCGGAAACCGGCCCTTTTTGCGTCAGGAGACATTACTCGTCAGCGTCATCCGCTGCATCTTCGTCGGTGTCCGCTTCCGGCGCGATTTCATCATCGCCTTCCGCTACCGTACCATCGATGGAGTCGAGTTCTTCGTCATCCACAGGCTCAGCAACGCGCTGCAGACCCACCACGTTTTCATCTTCCGCTGTACGGATGAGGATCACGCCCTGGGTGTTACGACCCACCACGCTGATCTCAGATACGCGAGTACGCACCAGCGTACCGGCATCGGTAATCATCATGATCTGGTCGGCGTCGTCCACCTGCACCGCGCCGACAACGGAACCGTTGCGCTCGGTCACTTTGATAGAGATAACGCCCTGCGTACCACGGGACTTCGTCGGATATTCGCTTTCCGCCGTACGTTTACCGTAGCCGTTCTGCGTGACGGTCAGGATAGCCCCTTCGCCGCGTGGAACGATCAGGGAAACAACGGAGTCTTCACCCGCCAGTTTGATCCCACGAACGCCTGTTGCCGTACGGCCCATTGCGCGGACCGCGTTCTCTTTGAAACGCACCACTTTACCGGCGGCGGAGAACAGCATCACTTCATCGGAACCGGAGGTCAGATCCACACCGATCAGTTCGTCGCCTTCGTTCAGGTTCACGGCGATAATACCGGCCGAACGCGGACGGCTGAATTCGGTCAGCGCGGTTTTCTTCACGGTACCGCTCGCAGTCGCCATAAAGACGTTCACGCCCTCTTCGTACTCGCGTACCGGCAGGATAGCGGTGATACGTTCATTCGCTTCCAGCGGCAGCAGGTTGACGATTGGACGGCCACGCGCGCCACGGCTTGCTTCCGGCAGCTGATAGACTTTCATCCAGTAGAGACGACCACGGCTTGAGAAGCAGAGGATCGTGTCATGGGTGTTCGCCACCAGCAGACGGTCAATAAAGTCTTCTTCTTTAATACGTGCCGCAGATTTCCCTTTACCGCCACGACGCTGTGCTTCGTAGTCGGTCAGCGGCTGATACTTCACATAGCCCTGGTGAGACAGGGTGACCACCACGTCTTCGCGGTTGATCAGATCTTCAATGTTGATATCAGAGCTGTTTGCGGTAATTTCGGTGCGACGCGCATCGCCGAACTGATCGCGGACCAGCTCCAGCTCTTCGCGGATCACTTCCATCAGGCGGTCTGCGCTACCCAGGATATGCAGCAGCTCAGCAATCTGTTCCAGCAGCTCTTTGTATTCGTCGAGCAGTTTTTCATGCTCAAGGCCGGTCAGTTTCTGCAAGCGCAGATCCAGAATCGCCTGTGCCTGCTGCTCGGTCAGATAGTACTGACCGTCGCGCACGCCGAATTCAGGCTCCAGCCACTCAGGACGTGCCGCGTCGTCGCCAGCGCGTTCGAGCATCGCAGAAACGTTACCCAGCGCCCAAGGACGGGCCACTAATGCCGCTTTCGCTTCCGCCGGCGTCGGCGCACGGCGAATCAACTCAATGATCGGGTCAATGTTTGCCAGGGCAACGGCCAGCGCTTCAAGGATGTGGGCACGGTCGCGCGCTTTACGCAGCTCGAAGATAGTACGGCGGGTCACCACTTCACGGCGGTGACGCACGAACGCGCTCAGGATCTCTTTCAGGTTCATGATCTTCGGCTGACCATGGTGCAGTGCAACCATGTTGATACCGAAGGAAACCTGGAGCTGAGTCTGGGAGTACAGGTTGTTCAGCACAACCTCACCCACCGCGTCACGTTTGATCTCAATCACGATGCGCATACCGTCTTTGTCAGACTCGTCACGCAGCGCGCTGATACCTTCAACACGTTTTTCTTTTACCAGCTCGGCGATTTTTTCAATCAGGCGCGCTTTGTTCACCTGATACGGGATCTCGTGAACAATAATGGTTTCACGACCCGTTTTGGCATCCGCTTCCACTTCGGCGCGGGCACGGATGTAAATCTTGCCGCGACCGGTGCGGTAGGCTTCTTCAATACCACGACGACCGTTGATGATCGCCGCCGTCGGGAAGTCCGGGCCCGGGATGTGTTCCATCAGCCCTTCAATGCTGATCTCTTCATCGTCGATATAGGCCAGGCAGCCGTTGATCACTTCGGTGATGTTGTGTGGCGGAATGTTGGTAGCCATACCGACCGCGATACCGGACGAACCGTTCACTAACAGGTTCGGGATCTTGGTTGGCATAACATCAGGAATGCGCTCGGTGCCGTCGTAGTTATCGACGAAATCAACGGTCTCTTTTTCCAGGTCGGCCATCAGCTCGTGGGCGATTTTCGACATACGGATTTCCGTATAACGCATCGCCGCTGCGGAGTCGCCGTCAACAGAACCAAAGTTACCCTGACCATCTACCAGCATGTAGCGCAAGGAGAATGGCTGCGCCATACGGACGATGGTGTCATAAACGGCGGTATCACCATGCGGGTGATATTTACCGATGACGTCACCCACGACGCGGGCAGATTTTTTATAGGCTTTATTCCAGTCATTGCCCAATACGTTCATGGCGTATAGTACGCGACGGTGTACCGGCTTAAGGCCATCGCGGACGTCCGGCAGCGCACGGCCAACAATGACCGACATCGCATAGTCCAGATAGGAGCTCTTCAGCTCTTCCTCGATGTTAACCGGTGTAATTTCTCTCGCAAGGTCGCTCATCTAACCGCTATCCCTCTACTGTATCCCGGATTCAAAGGTCGCAAATTATAACACAGCCGCGGTGATTGAGGTAAACCAATAAGCTTTATTCACCCGCGCGGGCTGATATACTCCTTTGTCTTGCTAAATAAGGAGTAAAAGCGCCCATGAATGCCGAAAAATCCCCGGTGGCTCACAACGTTGACCACGAAGAGATTGCCAAATTTGAAGCGGTGGCGTCCCGCTGGTGGGATCTCGAAGGTGAGTTCAAACCTCTGCATCGCATTAACCCGCTGCGTCTGGGCTATATCGCGGAGCGTTCCGGCGGTCTGTTCGGTAAGAAAGTGCTCGACGTCGGTTGCGGCGGCGGCATCCTGGCTGAAAGCATGGCGCGCGAAGGGGCCACCGTTACCGGCCTGGATATGGGCTTTGAACCGCTGCAGGTTGCCCGCCTTCACGCGCTGGAGTCCGGCATCAAGGTGGAATACGTGCAGGAAACCGTGGAAGAGCACGCGGCAAAACATGCTCATCAGTACGATGTGGTGACCTGCATGGAGATGCTGGAGCACGTTCCCGATCCGCAGTCCGTGGTGCACGCCTGTGCAAAACTGGTGAAACCGGGTGGACAGGTCTTCTTCTCGACCATCAACCGTAACGGTAAAGCCTGGCTGATGGCCGTTGTTGGCGCAGAATATGTGCTGCGCATGGTGCCGAAAGGCACGCACGACGTGAAGAAATTCATCAAGCCTGCGGAGCTGTTAAGCTGGGTTGACCAGACGTGGCTCAAGGAGCAGCACATCACCGGTCTGCATTACAATCCATTAACGGATAAATTCAAGCTCGCACCGGGCGTAGATGTTAATTATATGTTGCACACAACCACCAAAAACACCTAACGTCATTCGTTATTCTTATAAAGATTGCGCGACATCATGTTGCGCAATTCTGACCTCCCGTTGAAGAAATCAGCACTCGATCAAATTTTGAATTTTTTTTCTTAATTATTGACATGTCTTCCAGGCCTTACGGTACGAGGACTTAGCCTTTTTTACCCTTTCACAACCTCAATTTAACGTCAAAATCAACCCTTGTGCTGAAAAGATTCGATACTAGAATACTCACCATATAGCGTTTTTCTTATCGCAAACCCCCTATATGTAGTATTTATCCACAGAGTTAGTCACAAGACGGATCTGTGGATAAGCGGGGGATATTTTTTTATTTCACGGACAGGTAAACCCCACATGAATCAGAGTCTGCTGGTGACAAAGCGCGACGGTACCACCGAGCGTATCAATCTGGACAAAATCCATCGAGTTCTCGACTGGGCAGCAGAAGGACTGAACAACGTATCTATCTCCCAGGTTGAACTGCGTTCCCACATCCAGTTCTACGACGGCATCAAAACGTCTGATATCCATGAAACCATCATCAAGGCAGCGGCGGATCTGATCTCCCGTGAAGCACCGGATTATCAGTACCTCGCTGCACGTCTGGCGATTTTCCACCTGCGTAAAAAAGCCTACGGTCAGTTTGAGCCGCCTAAGCTGTACGATCACGTGGTGAAAATGGTCGAGCTGGGCAAATACGACACGCATCTGCTGGAAGACTATACGGAAGAAGAGTTCGAGCAGATGAACGGGTTTATCGATCACTGGCGCGACATGAACTTCTCCTATGCGGCGGTGAAGCAGCTCGAAGGCAAATACCTGGTTCAGAACCGCGTAACCGGTGAGATCTACGAAAGCGCCCAGTTCCTCTATATTCTGGTGGCTGCCTGCCTGTTCTCTAACTACCCGCGCGACACCCGTCTGGAATACGTAAAGCGTTTCTACGATGCGGTATCGACGTTCAAGATTTCTCTGCCGACGCCAATCATGTCTGGCGTGCGTACCCCAACCCGTCAGTTCAGCTCCTGCGTACTGATTGAGTGTGGTGACAGCCTGGATTCCATCAACGCCACCTCCAGCGCCATCGTGAAATACGTTTCCCAGCGCGCCGGTATCGGCATCAACGCCGGTCGCATCCGTGCGCTGGGCAGCCCGATTCGCGGCGGTGAAGCGTTCCACACTGGCTGTATCCCGTTCTATAAGCACTTCCAGACGGCAGTGAAATCCTGCTCTCAGGGCGGCGTGCGTGGCGGTGCAGCGACCCTGTTCTATCCAATGTGGCACCTGGAAGTGGAAAGCCTGCTGGTTCTGAAAAACAACCGCGGCGTGGAAGGCAACCGCGTGCGTCACATGGACTACGGCGTGCAGATCAACAAGCTGATGTACACCCGTCTGCTGAAGGGCGAAGACATCACCCTGTTCAGCCCGTCCGACGTCCCGGGCCTGTATGATGCGTTCTTCGCCGATCAGGACGAGTTCGAGCGTCTGTACACCAAATACGAAAAAGACGACAGCATCCGCAAACAGCGCGTGAAGGCGGTAGACCTGTTCTCCCTGATGATGCAGGAACGTGCTTCTACCGGCCGTATCTACATCCAGAACGTAGACCACTGCAACACCCACAGCCCGTTTGATCCGGTTGTTGCGCCAGTGCGCCAGTCTAACCTGTGCCTGGAGATCGCCCTGCCGACCAAACCGCTGGAAGACGTGAACGACGAAAACGGTGAAATCGCGCTGTGTACGCTGTCCGCGTTCAACCTGGGTGCGATTAAGAGCCTGGACGAGCTGGAAGAGCTGGCCGTGCTGGCCGTACGTGCCCTCGACGCCCTGCTGGATTACCAGGATTACCCAATCCCGGCCGCTAAACGCGGTGCAATGGGCCGTCGTACTCTGGGTATCGGCGTGATCAACTTCGCCTACTGGCTGGCGAAAAACGGCAAGCGTTACTCTGACGGCAGCGCCAACAACCTGACGCACCAGACGTTTGAAGCCATTCAGTACTACCTGATGAAAGCCTCTAACGAGCTTGCGAAAGAGCAAGGCGCGTGCCCGTGGTTCAACGAAACCACCTACGCGAAAGGCATTCTGCCAATCGACACCTACAAGAAAGACCTGGACGCGATTGTCAGCGAGCCGCTGCACCTCGACTGGGAAGGCCTGCGCGAGTCCATTAAGACCCACGGCCTGCGTAACTCCACGCTCTCTGCCCTGATGCCGTCCGAGACCTCTTCGCAGATCTCCAACGCCACCAACGGCATTGAGCCGCCGCGCGGCCACGTCAGCATTAAAGCCTCGAAAGACGGCGTGCTGCGTCAGGTCGTACCGGATTACGAGACGCTGGGTAACAATTACGAGCTGCTGTGGGAAATGCCTAACAACGACGGCTACCTGCAGCTGGTGGGTATCATGCAGAAGTTTATCGACCAGTCGATCTCTGCCAATACCAACTATGACCCGACGCGCTTCCCATCCGGCAAGGTTCCGATGCAGCAACTGCTGAAAGACCTGCTGACCGCGTATAAGTTTGGCGTGAAAACCCTGTACTATCACAACACCCGTGACGGTGCGGAAGACGCGCAGGACGACATGGTGCCGTCAATTCAGGACGATGGCTGCGAAAGCGGCGCATGTAAGATCTAATAAATCCCCTCACCCTAACCCTCTCCCACAGGGAGAGGGAACTCTTTCCCCCTCTCCCTGTGGGAGAGGGCCGGGGTGAGGGAAATAACACCACAGGACACATTCATGGCATACACCACCTTTTCACAGACGAAAAACGACCAGCTCAAAGAGCCGATGTTCTTCGGCCAGCCGGTCAACGTGGCACGCTACGATCAGCAAAAATATGACATCTTCGAAAAGCTGATTGAAAAGCAACTCTCCTTCTTCTGGCGCCCGGAAGAAGTGGACGTTTCCCGCGACCGTATCGATTTCCAGGCGTTGCCGGATCACGAAAAACATATCTTCCTCAGCAACCTGAAGTACCAGACGCTGCTGGACTCCATTCAGGGTCGTAGCCCGAACGTGGCGCTGCTGCCGCTGATCTCAATTCCTGAGCTGGAAACCTGGGTAGAAACCTGGGCGTTCTCCGAGACGATCCACTCCCGCTCTTACACCCACATCATCCGCAACATCGTGAACGATCCGGCGGTGGTGTTTGACGATATCGTCACCAACGAGCAGATCCAGAAGCGCGCGGAAGGCATTGCGCACTACTACGACGAGCTGATCGAGATGACCAGCTACTGGCATCTGCTGGGCGAAGGCACGCATAACGTGAACGGCAAAACCATTACCGTGAACCTTCGCGCGCTGAAAAAGCAGCTGTACCTGTGCCTGATGAGCGTTAACGCGCTGGAAGCGATCCGCTTCTACGTGAGCTTCGCCTGCTCCTTCGCCTTTGCCGAGCGCAAGCTGATGGAAGGCAACGCCAAAATCATCCGCCTGATCGCCCGTGACGAAGCCCTGCACCTGACCGGGACTCAGCACATGCTGAACCTGCTGCGCAGCGGCGCGGACGACCCGGAAATGGCTGCGATTGCCGAAGAGTGCAAGCAGGAATGTTACGATCTGTTCGTGCTGGCGGCCCAGCAGGAGAAAGAGTGGGCAGACTACCTGTTCCGCGACGGCTCCATGATTGGCCTGAACAAAGACATCCTGTGCCAGTACGTTGAGTACATCACCAACATCCGCATGCAGGCGGTCGGTCTCGACCTGCCGTTCCAGACGCGCTCCAACCCAATCCCGTGGATCAACACCTGGCTGGTGTCCGATAACGTGCAGGTGGCGCCGCAGGAAGTGGAAGTAAGTTCTTATCTGGTCGGTCAGATTGATTCTGAAGTCAACACTGACGACCTGAGCGACTTCCAGCTCTGATGACGCGCGTAACGCTGAGCCTTTCGGGTACCGAAGTGTTGTGCCAGGAAGAGCACCCTTCCCTGCTGGTGGCGCTAGAAGCGCATCAGGTGGAGGTAGAGTACCAGTGTCGTGAAGGCTATTGCGGCTCCTGCCGCTGCCGTCTGGTCGCAGGCCAGGTGGACTGGCTGACCGAACCGCTGGCCTTTATCAGTGAAGGCGAAATTTTGCCCTGCTGCTGCAGGGCAAAAGGCGATATTGAGATCGAGATGTGATTGCCCTGTCTCCCTCTCCCTGTGGGAGAGGGTTAGGGTGAGGGCATCAGGCCGCAGAGCCTGATTGTCGGGTGGCGGCTTCGCCTTACCCGACCTACAAAACTATTTTAAGAACGTCACAGCTTTATCCGGGAAATCCGTAAACAGTCCGTCCACGTCCGCCTGCTTATACAACACCTCATAAAGCTGATTCACGTCCGTTGCATACTCCGGCAGCTGGTCTGCACGCACCGTGTACGGATGCACCAGCATCTTGCTGGCATGTGCCTCTTTCACCATCGCAGTCAGCTTCACGTGGCCCGACGTGGAGCCTTCCGCCACCAGCATGTGGTAATCCGGCCCGATACCATCGGCGTACTGGGCAATCTGCTTCATCGCGCCCGGCTTAAACATCCAGTCGTAGTTGTAGTTCACCCACTTCCCGTCCGGCTGCTTCTCCTGAGTTTCATTCCAGTCAGTATAGGCAATCAGCTGTACCAGATTGAGATCCATCCCCATCTTCGGCTCCAGCTCGGTTTTGATGCGCTTTAGCTCGGCGGCGTCAAAACACTGCAGATAAACCTTGTCCTTCTTGCTGGTATAGCCGTACTGTTTCAGCACCTCCAGCGTCTTCGCGGCAATGTCTTTCCCTTCCTGATGGTGGAACCACGGCGCTTTGATCTCCGGGTAGATACCGATGTTTTTACCGGTGGAGTGGTTCAGCCCCTGAACAAACTCAATCTCCTCCTGGAAGGTATGGATGCGGAAGTCGGACTTGCCCATCGGGAAACGTCCCGGATAGACCTGCACCTTCTTGCCGTTTTCAATCTCAAAGCCTTCGGTAAACTTCAGCGAGCGGATCTCCGCCAGCGTGAAGTCGATGGCGTAGTAGCGCCCATCTTTTCGCGCGCGGTCCGGGAAACGCTCCGCCACGTCCGTCACGCGGTCAAGATAATGGTCATGCAGGACAACCAGCTGGTCATCCCTGGTCATCACCAGATCCTGCTCAAGATAATCCGCACCCTGGGCATAGGCCATCGCTTTCGCCGGGAGCGTATGCTCCGGCAGATAGCCGCTGGCACCGCGGTGGGCAATAACGATTTTATCCGCCGCCAGCGCGGAGCCGGTCATTAAACCGGCCAGCAGCAGGCCGGTTGCAAGTTGGGTTAATTTCATCACATTGCTCCTTATTGACGACGCGCCAGCACTTCCGCGTGGTGACGTTTTTCACCGATCATGACGACAATCAGCAGCAGTACAGCCAGCACGCTACCGCCAATCATCACCATAAAACCGCCGTCCCAGCCGAAGAAGTCAACGGTGTAGCCCACAATGGCGCTCGCCGCGACCGAACCGCCGAGATAGCCGAACAGACCTGTAAAGCCCGCCGCCGTGCCTGCCGCTTTTTTCGGGGCAAGCTCCAGGGCATGCAGGCCAATCAGCATCACCGGACCGTAAATCAGGAAACCGATAACGATCATGCAGGCCATATCTACTGACGGGTTGCCCGGCGGGTTGAGCCAATAAACGACGGTGGCAATGGTCACCAGGGTCATAAAGAACACGCCCGTCGCCCCGCGGTTGCCCTTGAACACTTTGTCTGACATCCAGCCGCAAAGCAGCGTGCCAGGGATCCCGGCATATTCATACAGGAAATAGGCCCAGGAGGATTTATCCAGCGCGAAGTGCTTCACCTCTTTCAGGTAGGTTGGCGACCAGTCGAGGATGCCGTAGCGCAGCAGGTAAACGAACACGTTGGCAACAGCGATGTACCACAGCAGCTTGTTGGGCAGCACGTACTTCATGAAGATCTGTTTTGCGGTCAGCTCTTCTTCGTGCTCCTTGCTGTAATCATCCGGATAGTCGTTTTTGTACTCTTCAATCGGCGGCAGGCCGCAGGACTGCGGCGTGTCGCGCATCAGCGCGAAAGCAATAATTGCCACCACGATGGCGCCAAAGGCGGGCATATACAGCGCGGCTTTCCAGTCGTTGAACCAGGCCATACCGAGCAGGAACAGCAGAGGCGGAAGCCCACCGCCGACGTTATGGGCACAGTTCCACACCGACACGATGCCGCCGCGCTCTTTCTGCGACCACCAGTGCACCATGGTACGTCCGCACGGCGGCCACCCCATTCCCTGGAACCAGCCGCAGAGGAACAGCAGCACGAACATAATCGCAATACTGGACGTCGCCCACGGCACGAAGCCCATGAACAACATCACCGCGGCCGCCAGGATCAGACCGGCAGGCAGGAACACGCGCGGATTCGAGCGATCCGACACCGAACCCATAATGAATTTGGAAAAACCGTAGGCAATGGAGATCCCCGACAGCGCGAACCCCAGATCGCCGCGGGAGAAGCCCTGCTCCACGAGATACGGCATGGCGAGCGCAAAGTTTTTACGCACAAGGTAGTACGCCGCGTACCCGAAGAAGATCCCCAGGAAGATTTGCCAACGCAGACGGCGGTAAAGCGGATCAATTTCTGCCTCTGGCAGACGCGCACGATGCGGCGCGGGTTTGAAGATACTGAGCATGACAGCCTCCGTGGCCTTGAATTAAATGGGCAGGTGGCTCGCACCTGAATTCCAGTGGCGGGGATGTTAAGAAATCACGGTGATTGTTACTGTGAATCAACGCACAGATTGTTACAGAAATATGACAGAATGCGCAAAAAAGCGCATGAAATCACGCTTCACTTTCGAATTTCGCGCGTTTATGTTCGAAATCAAACAAACCACACGATTGATATGGCTAAATGATAAAAAAACGAACATAGAGGGTAAACAATGACCATTCACGATCCTCGTTATAGCGATGTGATAATCATTGGTGGTGGAGCAACCGGCGCCGGGATCGCGCGCGACTGCGCTCTGCGCGGCCTCAGCGTAACGCTTCTGGAGCGTCATGACATTGCCACAGGCGCAACCGGGCGTAACCACGGCCTGCTGCACAGTGGCGCGCGGTATGCGGTGACCGACGGTGAATCCGCGCGCGAATGTATTGCTGAAAACCAAATCCTCAAGCGTATCGCCCGCCACTGCATTGAGCCGACTGACGGCCTCTTTATTACCCTGCCCGAAGATGACCTCGCCTTTCAGAAGACCTTTATTACCGCCTGCACCGCGGCAGGCATTCAGGCGGAGGCCATGGACCCGGCGCTGGCGAGGCGGCTGGAACCGTCGGTTAACCCGGCGCTTATCGGCGCGGTGAAGGTGCCTGACGGCACCGTCGACCCCTTCCGCCTGACGGCCGCCAATATGCTGGACGCCCGCGAGCATGGCGCGCGCATTCTGACCGGGCACGAAGTGACCGGGCTTATCCGCGAAGGTCATCGCATCTGCGGCGTGCGGCTCCTTGATACGCAGTACAACGAACACAGCGAGCTGTATGCCGCCGTAGTGGTCAACGCAGCGGGGATCTGGGGGCAGCGCATTGCGGAATACGCCGACCTGTCGGTACGCATGTTCCCGGCGAAAGGATCGCTGCTGATCCTCGACCACCGCATCAATAACCACGTGATCAACCGCTGCCGCAAACCGTCCGACGCCGATATCCTCGTCCCGGGCGACACCATTTCGTTAATCGGTACCACCTCAACCCACGTCGACTACAGCGAAATTGACTACAACCGCGTGACCGCTGAAGAGGTCGACATCCTGCTGCGGGAAGGGGAAAAACTGGCCCCGGTAATGGCGCAGACGCGTATTCTGCGCGCCTACGCGGGCGTACGTCCGCTGGTCGCCAGCGACAACGACCCGAGCGGACGCAACGTCAGCCGGGGCATCGTGCTGCTCGATCACGCCGAGCGCGACGGCATGGATGGATTTATCACCATCACAGGCGGCAAGCTGATGACCTACCGCCTGATGGCCGAGTGGGCGACCGATGCCGTCTGCCGCAAGCTGGGGAATACCGAAGCCTGCGTGACGGCAGACCAGCCGCTGCCCGGCTCGCGGCAGTCCACCGAAAAAACCCTGCAAAAAATCATCTCCCTGCCCGCGCCGCTGCGCGGATCCGCGATTTACCGCCACGGCGACAGAACGCCACAGTGGCTCGGTGAAGGACGGCTGAGCCGCAGCCTGGTGTGCGAGTGCGAAGCCGTCACTGCCGGTGAGGTGCAGTACGCGGTGGAGAGCCTGACGGTCAATAGCCTGCTCGACCTCCGCCGCCGCACCCGCGTGGGCATGGGCACCTGCCAGGGCGAGCTGTGCGCCTGTCGTGCCGCCGGCCTGCTGCAGCGTTTTCACACCACCACCGCCACCCAGTCGCTCGATCAGCTCAGCGCGTTTTTAAACGAGCGCTGGAAAGGCATTCAACCTGTCGCCTGGGGGGACGCCCTGCGCGAAAGCGAATTTACCCGCTGGGTCTACCAGGGACTTTGCGGTCTTGAGAAGGAGCAACACGATGAAATTTGATACCGTGATTGTCGGCGGCGGCCTGGCAGGCTTGCTCTGCGGCATCAAACTCACGAAGCAGGGGCTGCGCTGCGCCATTATCACCCGCGGCCAGAGCGCCCTGTACTTCTCGTCAGGATCGCTGGATCTGGTGGATGAAACGTACCGCGATACGCTGCCGCCGGAGCACCCGTATCACCTGATTGGCGCGCACAACGTTGACCGTTTTGCCCTGGAAACCGAAGCGCTGCTGGCGGACTGCGGCGCGCGTCTGAAGGGAAGCGCCAGGCAAAACCACCAGCGCGTCACGCCGCTCGGCACCCTGCGCTCCGCATGGCTCAGCCCGGAAGAGGTGCCCGTCGCCCCCATTCACGCCGCGCGCGTGCGGGTGGTGGGCATTAGCGGCTTTCTGGATTTTCAGCCCCATCTCGCGGCGGCGTCACTTTGCCGCCAGGGCGTTAACGCCGAGACGGCAGAGATAGAACTGCCTGAACTGGATGTCCTGCGCGATAGCCCGAGCGAGTTTCGCGCGGTGAATATCGCCCGTTTTCTGGATAACGAGGACAAATGGCCGCTGCTGTATGACGCGCTCAGGCCGCTCGGCGAAAACTGCGATGCCCTGTTGATGCCCGCCTGCTTTGGTTTAAACGACAACCGACTCTGGCGCTGGCTGTCCGATCGTCTGCCCTGCTCGCTCGGCCTGCTGCCTACGCTTCCCCCTTCCGTGCCGGGCATTCGTCTGCACACCCAGCTTCAGCGCCAGTTTGTTGCGCAGGGCGGCGTGTGGATGGCGGGTGATGAGGTGAAAAAAATTACCCTGACCGACGGCGCGGTGAGCGAAATCTGGACGCGGAACCATGATGATATTCCGCTCCGCGCGCGCTACGCGGTACTGGCAAGCGGCAGTTTCTTCAGCAACGGGCTGCTGAGCACACGCGACGGCATTCGGGAAGCCATTATGGGGCTGGATGTCCGGCAGAGCGCTTCCCGCGCGGACTGGTATCAGAGTGATTTCTTCACGCCGCAGCCCTGGCAGCAGTTCGGCGTCATCGCCGATACGCATCTGCACCCGCAGCTTTCCGGTAAATCGGTCGGCAATCTCTTCGCCATCGGCTCCGTACTGGGCGGATACGATCCCATCGCACAGGGCTGCGGCGGCGGGGTTTGCGCCGTCACGGCGCTCCACGTTGCAGAGCAGATTATTCAGCGCACGGAGGTTGCACAATGAACGACACCCGTTTCGAAAGCTGCATCAAATGCACGGTCTGCACCACCGTCTGCCCGGTCAGCGGCGTGAACCCGCGCTACCCCGGTCCGAAGCAGGCCGGGCCGGACGGTGAGCGTCTTCGTCTGAAGGACGGCAAGCTGTACGACGAGGCGCTGAAATACTGCATCAACTGCAAACGCTGCGAAGTCGCCTGCCCGTCGGATGTTAAAATCGGCGATATCATCCAGCGCGCCCGCGCGCGCTACAGCACGCAGAAACCCACACTGCGCGATGCGATCCTGAGCCATACCGATCTGATGGGCAGCGTCTCGACGCCCTTTGCCCCGCTGGTGAATGCCGCGACCTCACTCAAGCCGGTGCGTCAGCTGCTGGATGCCACGCTTAAAATCGACCATCACCGCAGCCTGCCGAAATATTCTCACGGCACCTTCCGCCGCTGGTACAGGTCCGTCGCGGCGGAACAGGCCCGGTACGCCGACCAGGTGGCCTTTTTCCATGGCTGCTATGTGAATTACAACCACCCGCAACTGGGTAAAGATCTGCTGAAAGTGCTGAACGCCATGGGTACCGGCGTACAGCTCCTTAGCAAGGAGAAGTGCTGCGGCGTCCCGCTGATTGCCAACGGATTTACCGATAAAGCGCGTAAGCAGGCGAAAAGTAACGTCTCGTCGCTGCGCGAGGCCATCGTCGACAAGGGGATCCCGGTACTGGCCACCTCGTCCACCTGTACCTTTACGCTGCGCGATGAGTATCCGCACCTGCTGGATGTCGATAATACCGGACTGCGCGAGCATATTGAGCTGGCGACGCGCTTCCTGTGGCGCAAACTGGACGGCGGACAGACGCTGCCGCTGAAGACATTACCGCTGAAGGTGGTCTATCACACGCCGTGTCATATGGAAAAAATGGGCTGGTCGCTCTATACGCTGGAGCTATTGCGGCTTATACCGGGGCTGGAGCTGACGGTGCTGGACTCACGCTGCTGCGGGATTGCGGGCACCTACGGCTTCAAGCGTGAAAACTACGAAACGTCACAGGCGATTGGCGCCCCGCTGTTCCGCCAGATTGAAGATAGCGGCGCGGATATCGTGGTAACGGACTGTGAAACCTGCAAGTGGCAGATTGAGATGTCCACCAGCAAACGCTGCGAACATCCCATTACCCTGCTGGCGAAAGCGCTGGGGTAAGCATTGCCGGGGCGAGAGACCCCGGCAAACGCATCATTCGATGAACAGCGACTCCACGACGTTAATCCAGCCGTGCTCGCTGGCGACTTCTTTACCGTTCAGCCAGCGGCGCAGCATGTTCAGTGCCATCATCGCGCAGACCTCCTGACGCACCGCCAGACTGTGGCGCGTGATGCTCATTTTCACCCGCAGAGCATGCGTGCCTTCCGGCGTTGCCAGCGCAAAATTGAGATGTTCCTCATCCAGCCCGCCCACAAACATCGCCAGACCGGCAAAGTGTTTCACCCTGCGCTCTGACGCCCAGCGCGCGGTCTGCGCCAGCGTCTCCTGCTGGAACGGCACCACTTCACTGGCGAGCAGCGGCGCATTCACGCGAGAAAGCTGCAGCGCCAGCAGGCCGCCGGTGAACTGTTCGCTGAGGGTGACGCTCAGCTGACGGGACTGAAGGCTCTGGGCAATCTGTGCGGGCAGCCCTTCCGTGCCTTCAAAGATCAGGCTCTCGCCCGCGACGCGTTGCACTTCAGGCCACAGCGCCAGCATGGCGGCTTTTTCCGTCGCCGGGCCGGTCAGCTTGAGTTCGATAATGGGCATCGACGAGCGATAGCCCATCGAGACGCCCGGCGGCAGTTGAAGATGATCCAGGCTCTGTGCCAGATCGCTTTCCGAGCGGCCAAAGGTGGTCAGGCGCAAACACAGCGGCGGCTCTGGCAGCGTAAAGCGCGCCCGCAGGCGCGGCAGGATTTGCTGCTCGACCATCACTTTAAATTCAGAAGGCACGCCGGGGGTGAAGAACATCAGGCAGCGGTTGAGCTGTACGGCAAACCCGCAGGCGGTACCGACCGGGTTATCGACCAGCTCTGCGCTGGCGGGTATTTCAGCCTGCTTGCGGTTGCTCGGTGCCATCACGCGACCACGATCGGAGAAGAAGCGTTCCATCTGCGCCAGCCACGCCTCGCGCAATACCAGCCCCTCGCCTTTCGCGGTGGCGGCAGCCAGCGCGCTGAGATCGTCGCTGGTGGGGCCGAGTCCACCGTTCACAATCAACACGTCGCAGTGCTCGCTACGCTCGCGAAGAACGTTCACCAGTGACTCAAGATTGTCGCCCACGGTGTTGCGGCGCGTTAACGGTAATCCTTGCTCAAAGAATAAATCGGCAAGCCAGGCGGCATTGGTGTCAATAATTTGCCCATGCAGCACTTCGTCGCCGGTGGATAACATCTCCACGTTAATCATTGTGTTCTCCCGCTTATATGGTCGAAACACTATAGCGCAATTGAATGGGGGGAGCAGAGAGAAACTGGCGCGACAGGACGCCGCGCCGAAGAGATTAGAAGCCTGCGCTCACGCCCACGTAAGGGCCATCAGCCAGCGCGTTGTCGCGGTTGCCGTCTTTACCTGCCAGGTTCAGATAGCGATAACCCGCTTCGATAGTGATCGGACGCATGATAGTCCAGCGCGCACCGGCATTGGCTTCTTCGTAGCTTTCGATACCGCTGGAGAGCGAATCCGGAGAGTAGTAGTACTCGCCGAACAGACCGAAGCTGTCGCCAATTTTCCACTGCAGGCCGCCGCCGACCGCCGCCGCGTAGCCTTCGTCGCCGTCGTTCGGGTTGGTGTAGATCCCTTTGCCGCCGACGGTCGCCAGGAATGGACCAAGAGGAACGTTGAAGCCGAGCCCAAGGCTTGCCGCATCGCCGTCGTCATCGTTATGCGTCCAGCCGCCGGTCATTGCCAGACCGGCGCTATCCGTACCAAGACCAAAGCCCAGATGGGTGTAATCCTCACCCGCCGAGCCGTTGAAGCTGATGGCGTTAGCCGCCGAAGAGATAACAATCAGGCCTAAGCCCATTAATGCCACTTTTTTCATTGTCGTGATCCCGCACAATTTATAGATAATAAGTCCCAAAACCGCGAGATTTTAACCTGCCTCACTGCGGGATCAAGCACTCTGCGTGCGTCAGACAATTAGTTTGTAACGATTTGATAATATCTGCCTTTATCCCATCAGCAGAAAGCGCATTTTCACACTCAGCCCGCCTAAGTGTTCACTGCGGGAAAGTTGAAGATGGCTGCGGTGCAGCCGGGCAATATCGCTCGCCAGCGCCAGCCCGATGCCGGATCCTGCCGCGTCGCCGACGTTATCCAGACGGCGAAACGGCAGCATCGCCTGCGGGATCAGATTTTCCGCAATCCCCGGCCCGCTGTCTTCCACGCTCAGGTCAACCGCGCCGTTATCCACGCGCAGGTAAACCGTTACGATCCCCTGCTCCGGCGTGTATTTGATGGCGTTCTCCAGCAGGTTTGCGCACAGCTCGCCCAGCAAAACCTCATCGCCTTCGATGATCGTCGGCTGCAGCTCACCGTCGTACCCCAGGTCAATCGCTTTGCTGCGCGCCTGCGCCAGCCGTGAAAAGCAACAATTCTGCACGACCTGCACCAGATCCACCGGGGTAAACTGCCGCTCCCCCTGCTCTTTTCGCTTCACCGCCGAAAGCTGAAGCAGGCGTTCAGTCAGCACAATGGTGTTATCCAGTGTCACATTCATCGCCCGTAAACTCTCCTGCCACAGCGCCGGATCGTCCCGCGTCAGGGCCACCGAGACCTGCGTTTTCAGCACCGCCAGCGGGGTTTTAAGCTGGTGAGAGGCATCGGCATTAAAGCGCTCCTGCCGCGACAGCACTCCACGCAGTCGGTCAATATAGCGGTTGAAGGCCACAATCAGCAGGCGCGTTTCTGACCAGGGCAGCAGCTCGGGCAGCGGAGACAGCAGCCCCGGCTCCCGGCGCACCATGAGCGAGGACAGCTGGCGCATCGGGCGCAGCACGCGACGCAACAGCCAGGCGGTTAAGATCAGCGTCAGCAGGACCAGCAGCCCCTGAGATACCCAGGACGAAAAGAGCAACTGGCTGGCAAGATAGCGACGGGACTGCAGCGTTTCAGCGACATAGATCTCCGCCATCCCGACGACGTTATCTTCGTTGATGGGCTGAAGCAGCTTCGCCACGCGAATCGCCTGCCCGCGATACTCGGTGTGATAAAACCAGGCCAGCGCCGGGTAGAGCGTAGTGCGCGAGGTTGAAGGGGGCATCTTCGGCAGGTCGTCGTAGCCGGAAATCACCCGCCCGGTGGGGTCGACCACCTTGTAATACAGCCTGTCATTCATGTTGAGCTCAAAGCTGTCGAGCACCACCCAGGGCACATTCACCTGCAGCTTGCCGTTATGCACTTCAAGCCGCTCAGAGACCGTACGCGCCGACGATAACAGCGTGCGGTCGTAAGCCTGCGTCGCCGCTTGCAGGGCGCTGACGTAGCTATTAAACGCTGATAATCCCCATAACAGCAGCAGCGGTAACCCCAGAAACAGCAGAAGTTGCAGATAAAGGGACTGCGGTTTAGCCCACTTCATCGCCACACTCCAGCACGTAACCCAGCCCGCGCAGGGTGGTAATCTTCACCCCGCTGCCGCTCAGTTTCTTGCGTAAGCGGTGAATATAGAGATCGATGCTCTCCGGGCTCACGTCGTCGTTCAGGCTAAACACCTGGTCGAACAGCTGCTGGCGGGAAACGGGCCGGGTACGGCGGTGCATCAGCACCTTCAGCAGGGAAAGCTCGCGCGGCGTCAGGGAGAGCGGTTCATCGTGCAGCAGAAAAAAACCGTCATCGTCGTATTCCAGCTCGCCCAAAAGCTGACGCTCCTGGGTTCGCCCTTCGCTTCTGCGCAGCAGCGCGCGCAGCCGCGCATCAAGTTCTTCCAGCTCAAACGGCTTCGGCAGATAGTCATCCGCCCCGGCGTTCAGTCCTTTCACCCTGTCCGCCACGTTGCTGCGGGCGGTGAGAAACAGCACCGGGAGCGTCTGCCCGCGCTTTCTCAAACGATGGACGACCTCCAGCCCGTCGAATCCGGGCATACCGATGTCCAGAATAGCGACGGCATAGTTTTCACCCTGTAAAAGATGGTCGGCTGCCCGCCCGTCGTTAACGCAGTCCACGGCAAAGCCTCCCTGCAGCAGCGCTTTCTCCAGCCAGTGAGCCAGCTCACGATTATCTTCCGCGAGTAAGAGACGCATATCACATCCTGTAAAGTTCGTGTCGCAGTGAAAGGGAAATGAAAGGTTAATGTTTTAACAATCACGCAACGGAACCGCTACAAGGTGGTTCACATAATCAGAAAAAAAGCCCCGTACCCGTACTCCCGGTTCTCCGGCGTGAGGATAAACGATGAAAAAACAATTACTTTCGACCCTTGCTGCAAGCGTATTGATGTTGAGTGCCTCTGTCGTCCAGGCGCAGGATGTCCCGTCCCGCACCGAATGTATCGCCCCGGCCAAACCGGGCGGCGGCTTTGACCTGACCTGTAAGCTGATTCAGGTCAGCCTGCTGGAGACAAAGGCTATCGAAAAACCGATGCGCGTCACCTACATGCCGGGCGGCGTGGGTGCGGTAGCGTATAACGCCATTGTGGCGCAGCGTCCCGCCGAAGCGGGTACCGTGGTGGCCTTCTCCGGCGGCTCGCTGCTGAACCTGTCGCAGGGCAAATTTGGCCGCTACGGCGTGGATGACGTGCGCTGGCTCGCGACCGTTGGAACGGATTACGGCATGATCGCCGTTCGCGCTGATTCCCCGTGGAAATCGCTGAAAGACCTGCTGACTGCGATGGAAAAAGACCCGAACAGCGTGGTGATTGGCGCCGGCGCGTCGATCGGAAGCCAGGACTGGATGAAAGCCGCCCTTCTGGCGCAGCAGGCAAAAGTGGACCCACACAAGATGCGCTACGTCGCCTTTGAAGGCGGCGGCGAGCCGGTCACGGCGCTGATGGGTAATCACGTGCAGGCCGTCTCCGGCGACCTCAGTGAAATGGTGCCTTACCTGAGCGGGGATAAAATCCGCGTGCTGGCGGTCTTCTCGGAAAACCGTCTGCCGGGCCAGCTGGCGAACGTCCCTACCGCCAAAGAGCAAGGCTACAACCTGGTCTGGCCGATTATTCGCGGCTTCTTCGTTGGGCCGAAAGTGACCGACGCCGAATACCAGTGGTGGGTGGATGCCTTCGCCAAACTCCAGCAAACCGATGAGTTCAAAAAGCAGCGCGATCTGCGCGGCCTGTTTGAGTTCAACCTCAACGGTAAGCAGCTGGACGAGTATGTCAAAAAACAGGTGAATGACTACCGCGAACAGGCGAAAGCCTTCGGTCTGGCGAAGTAAACGGAGGCGCTATGAGCGATCGTATTTTTGCCGGGATATGGCTTCTGCTCTGCATTGGCGGGTTGTTCGTCGCCTGGCAGATCCACAGCGAATACAGCTATGAACCGGTGGGGCCACGCCCCTTCCCGATGGGTATCGTCGGCCTGATGCTGCTCTGCTCCGTAGCAATGCTGTTGCGCCATCCTGACACCGTGGAATGGCCGCCCAGACGCATTCTGCAACGTCTGCTGGTAATGGTAATTGTGTTGCTGATGTACGCGTGGGGCTTTGAGTGGCTCGGCTTCCCGATTGCCACCGCTATCCTGACGATGGTGATCGGCATGTTGTTCAACGCCACGCTGCCCACAGCGGGGCTCTCGGGTGCGGTACTGGGCATTTTGCTCTGGTACGCCTTCGACCGCCTGCTGGACGTGACCTTACCCCTTGGCGCATGGTTTAACTAACGGAGCACGCTATGGATACCTGGATTTACCTCTCGCAGGGGTTCGCGGTAGCGATGACCCCGGAAAACCTGGTGATCGCCCTGATCGGCTGCTTCGTGGGCACGATCGTCGGCCTGCTGCCCGGTCTTGGCCCAATTAACGGCGTGGCGATACTTCTGCCGCTGGCCTTTGCCCTGCACCTGCCGGCTGAATCCGCCCTGATCTTACTGGCGACGGTGTATATCGGCTGCGAGTACGGCGGACGCATCTCCTCCATACTGCTGAACGTGCCCGGCGATGCCGCCGCCATTATGACCGCGCTCGACGGTTATCCCATGGCGCAACAGGGACGCGGCGGCGTGGCGCTCTCCATTTCTGCCGTCAGCTCGTTCTTCGGTTCGCTGATTGCCATTGGTGGTATCATTCTGTTCGCCCCTGCGCTGGCCCAGTGGTCGCTGGCGTTTGGCCCGGCGGAGTATTTTGCACTGATGGTGTTCGCTATCGCCTGCCTCGGCAGCATGATGGCGCAAAACCCGCTCAAATCGTTTTTGTCTGCGCTGATTGGCTTAGGGTTGGCCACCGTCGGTGTGGATGCCAACACCGGGGTTTATCGCTTTACCTTCGACAGCGTTCACCTGTCCGACGGCGTGCAGTTTATCGTCGTCGTGATTGGCCTGTTCTCTGTCTCAGAAATCTTACTGATGCTGGAACATACCAGCAGCGGGCAGACGCTGGTGCGCAAAACCGGCCGCATGCTTTTTAATGCCAAAGAGGGGGCGCAGTGTGTGGGTGCTACCCTGCGTTCGTCGGTGATTGGTTTCTTCGTCGGCATCCTGCCCGGCGCGGGGGCGACCATCGCCAGCGCTATCACCTACATGACCGAGAAAAAGCTGAGCGGCAACAGCGACAGCTTCGGTAAGGGCGATATACGCGGCGTGGCGGCGCCAGAGGCGGCCAATAACGCCTCGGCCTGCGGCTCGTTTATCCCGATGCTGACGCTCGGCGTGCCGGGCTCCGGCACCACGGCGGTGATGATGGGCGCGCTGACGCTCTATAACATCACCCCGGGTCCGGCGATGTTCACCGAGCAGCCGGACATCGTGTGGGGGCTGATTGCGGCACTGCTGATCGCCAACGTGATGCTGCTGGTGATGAACATCCCGCTGATCGGTCTGTTTACCCGCATGCTGACCATTCCCCTGTGGTTCCTGGTGCCCGCCATTGCGGCGGTCTCTGCGGTTGGGGTGTACGCGGTGCACAGCACCACCTTCGACCTGGTGCTGATGGTGCTGCTTGGCGTGCTGGGGTACATCTTACGCAAGATGCACTTCCCGATGTCACCGCTGATTTTAGGCTTTGTGCTGGGTGAGATGCTGGAGCAGAACCTGCGCCGCGCCCTCTCCATCAGCAACGGCAATATGTCGATACTGTGGGAGAGCAGCGTAACGAAGATCCTGCTGGCCATGGCGATCATGGTGATTGTGGTGCCGCCGGTCCTGCGCCTGCTGCGTCGACGCCAGCGCAAGCCCGAGCCGGACGTCGGCTGATTAGCCCCTCAGCAGGGCATTGACCCACTGTTTTAACGCCTGGCGGGAGATTTTTATCCCGCCATTTTTTAGCTCTGCGGGCAGCACCAGCCAGTGTACCGGCTGTTCAAAACGCGCCAGCCTGCCCTGGATCCAGTCAGGGAATTGCGCGATATCTGTTCCCGGCTCGCACTCCACCACCGCCACCGGACGCTGTCCGAACTCGGCGTCGTCCAGCGGGACGATAAACACCTGGCTTATCTGCGGATGCGTGGCGATAACACGCTCCAGCGATTCGGGTTGGATCCCCTCTCCTCCGCTGAAAAAGAGGTTGTCCATACGGCCTAAAATCGTCAGACGACCGTTGCGCCATTCCCCGCGATCGCGGGTGGCAAACCAGCCCTGCGCGTTAGTGAGCGGAAGAAGCGCACCGTCTCGCCAGTAGCCCGCCGCCATGCTTTGCGCTTTGATCCAGATTTCCCCCTCGACCAGCTTCACTTCCCGACCCGGCAGGGCGGTTCCCACATCCGGCTCGCCGTCCGCCGCTTTCGCGCAAACGGTAGAGGCGAACTCCGTCAGGCCGTAACCGCAGAAGGTGCGAATGCCCTGCTCGCGCGCCTTCTCGGTCAGTTCAACGGGAATTGCCGCTCCGCCGAGCAGAACGGCTTTCAGCGCAACGTGGTGTTGAGTATGAAGCAAACGCCACAGCTGGGTCGGCACCAGCGACGCGTGCGTGCAGCCCTCCAGCGCCTGCTCCAGCGGCTGCTTCTTGCGCACGGTCAAGCGCCCGCCCGCAAGCAACCAGCGCCACAGAATCCCCTGACCAGAAACGTGAAACAGCGGCAGCGACAGCAGCCAGTCGTCGTCCCCGCCGTAGGGCATCAGCGCCAGCACGCCCTGCGCGCTCGCAAGATGCGCCGCGCAGGTGTGAACCGCCGCTTTTGGCAACCCCGTCGAACCAGAGGTTAACGTCATGGAAGCCAGGCGATCCGGCTGCCACGCGGCCGCATATTCTCCTGCGTGTTCTGACAGGCTAAGGGCAGAGAGCCCGTCAAACGCGCCGTCCAGCACCAGCGCATGGCGCAGCGTCATCTGCGGGAGCAGGACGTCCAGCAAGGGGCGCGGAAGCTGGGGATTGACCGGCAGAATGCGCGCACCGCACTGCAGCAGCGCAAGCCACGCCAGCAGCGTTTGCGGGTGGTTATGGGCGAGCAGCATAACGCCATCGCCCTCCTGCACGCCCTGACGATGGAACCCGGTAGCAAGGCTATCGATGCGCGCACAAAGCTGTTGCCAGGTGAGAACATCGTCTTCCAGGCGCAGCGCGGGGTTTTCCACACGCTGCGTGCGCCAGTGCCGCCACGGCCAGTCGGTAAAACTCATAGCAGCGGCTCCAGCGCCTCAACGTCGAGGCACGGCAGTATGCTGTCCGGCCACTGACGAATAAGCTGCGTTTGCATCAAGCTTAACGTATCTAGGCCAGGGATGGTCTGCGGCGTGAGCCAGGCCGCAATGCGCGCCAGCTGCGTCAGCCCAAGGCTGGACTCAATGGACGAACTGATCACCGCCGTCAGCCCCAGGGCGTGCGCAGCCGAGACCTGCTTACGCACCTTGTCCAGGCTGCCGGTCAGCGTCGGCTTAATGACCACCGCACTCACGCCCGGCTCGGCGACAAATTCAAAATCGGCTTCGCGCAGGCTTTCATCCCAGGCAATCGCGATGCCCGTTTCACGGGCAAAGGCGCGGGAGTCATCCCGCGTTTTGCACGGTTCTTCCAGAAACGCGATGCGGTTGCGGTAGGCTGGGTTGACGTACTTCGCGAACTGCTGCGCCTTAAGCGGCGTCCAGGCGCGGTTGGCATCCAGCCGCAGGCGCAGATCCGGAATCGCTTCCAGCAGCAGATTCGCCACCATCCCGTCACGCACCGCTTCGTACAGGCCAACTTTGATTTTCGCCACTTTCTCGCCGGGCATGGCGGAGAGCAGCGCGAACAGTTCGTCCGGATCGCCGGTACAGAGCGGCGCCGCGCGGTAGTTGGCTTCCTGAGGCAAGCTGCCGTCAAGCTCCGCCAGCGCACAGCTGATGCCGAATGCAGCGGAAGGCAGGTCCGGCAGGGCCGGATTAGCGCCTTCCCGCCACGCGCGCGCCCAAGCCATCAGCGCCGACTGCGCATCATCCAGCGACTCCAGGCTAAAGCCCGGCAGAGGTGAAATCTCGCCCCAGCCTTCCCGCTCGCCCTGCCGGAGTTGCACGAAGAGTCCGTCACGGGTTTTTAACCGCCGCTCGCGCAGCACCACGCCCGCGTCCATCGGTATCTGCCAGCGGTAAACCTGCGCGCGACGCATTACGGGTTCCGTTTGTATTTGCTGAAGTCCGGCTGGCGTTTTTCGTTAAACGCGTTGCGTCCTTCCTGCCCCTCTTCGGTCATGTAGAACAGCATGGTGGCGTTACCCGCCAGCTCCTGCAGACCCGCCTGTCCGTCACAGTCGGCGTTGAGGGCCGCCTTCAGGCAGCGCAGCGCCATCGGGCTGTTTTGCAGCATTTCGCGGCACCAGCGCACGGTCTCTTTTTCAAGATCGGCAATTGGCACCACGGTATTCACCAGGCCCATATCCAGCGCTTCCTGCGCGTTGTACTGACGACACAGGAACCAGATTTCACGCGCTTTTTTCTGCCCAACGATGCGTGCCATGTAGGACGCCCCCCAGCCGCCGTCGAAGGAGCCGACTTTCGGGCCAGTCTGGCCGAAGATAGCGTTTTCAGCGGCAATGGTCAGGTCGCACATCATGTGCAGCACGTGGCCGCCGCCGACGGAGTAACCCGCCACCATCGCGACAACCGGTTTTGGACAGGTACGGATCTGGCGCTGGAAATCGAGGACGTTCAGGTGGTGCGTACCCGCATCATCCTGGTATCCGCCGTAGTCGCCGCGCACTTTCTGATCGCCGCCGGAGCAGAACGCTTTGTCACCTTCACCGGTCAGGACAATCACGCCGATGTTGTCGTCATAGCGCGCGTCGGCCAGCGCCTGAATCATCTCTTTCACGGTCAGCGGACGGAACGCGTTGCGTACCTGCGGACGATTGATGGTGATTTTGGCGATGCCGTCGGTGGACTTGTGGTAACGAATGTCGGTGTAGCCTTCGGAGCAGTCCTGCCATTCAACCGGGGCGTAGAGCATGTGTTCATCAGGATAGATCATAGAGTGTCCTTTGTTCGAAGACGCAGTATCTGAGCCAGACTCGCGGCGACCGCGCCGGGGTTTTCCCGGTGGGCGTTGTGTCCGGCGTGAGGAATAACGTGGCGTTCGGCGTTCAGTTCGGCGGCGATGGCCGCAAACTTCTCGTCACGTTCGCCATAGAGATAATAAAAAGGGGCGTTGCACGCGCTCAGCGCAGAACGCAGGTCGGGCTGCACGGCCAGCGACGTGGCCTCAAGCATTGCCGACAGATTCGCGCCGTTGTTCCGGCTACGCAGGGCAATCAGTTCGCCGCGCTGCGCATCCGTAAGAGAGGCAAACACCGGCTGCTGATACCAGTCGGCAAAGACGTCAGGGAGCGGTTCAGCACGAAAACGCGTCGCCCAGCGGCGATCGGACACCAGCCGCGCCTCTCGCGAGCCCGCATCCTGCAGCCCAGGATGACCGCCTTCTACGACAATGCCGCATAAGCCCTTTGGCTGCTGGCAAGCCTGAAACATCGCAATGCGGCCGCCGAGAGAGTACCCCACCAGCCAGTAGTTAAGTATGTTGTAACTAAGTAAGGTGCTGGCAAGCAAATTGCTGAGATCGTTAAACCCGGTGACGCTGACACCGGCAGATTCGCCGTGTCCCGGCAGGTCGAGATACAGCCGGGGATAATCGCGCAATGACTCCCCGACAGCCTGCCACTCGCGGCAATCGCCGGAAAACCCGTGCAGAAAGACCAGCCAGGGGTAACCCGGCTTACCGTTATGCTGCACGCCAGCCAGGGTCACAGGTGGCTCACCTGCGCCAGCAGATTTTGCAGCTTCTGCGCGCCGTCAGCATCGTTCACCACCAGCTCAATAAGCGTGGTGCCCGGCTGCCGCCAGGCGCTGCTTAACGCCGTATCCAGCTGTTCCCAGTTTTCAGGACGATGATACTTGAGGCTGAACATGGCGGCGGCATGCTCGAACTGCACGTTTTGCGGCATCAGGTAGAAGCGTTCGCGCTCGCTCTGCGGCGTCGGCAGCAGGGAGAAAATCTGCCCGCCGTTGTTGTTCACCACAATCAGCACAAAGGGCGCGGAGACCTGACGCAGCAGCGCCAGCGCGTTGAGGTCATACAGTGCAGAGAGGTCGCCCACAATCGCCAGCGTCGATTTCGCACTGGCGCGCTGCACGCCTGCCGCCGTGGAAATCAGCCCGTCGATGCCGCTGGCTCCGCGGTTGCTGTAAACCGGATAGCCTGCGGGCAGCTTAGAGAAGGCATCAATGAGGCGGACTACCAGACTGTTGCCGACAAACAACTGCCCCTGTTCGGGAAGATAGTGGCGAATACGGTGCGCCAGCTCGGCTTCACCAAAACCTTCGCACTGCGCGTTGGTGAGCTCCCACGCCTGGCGCGAGAGTTCCGGGATCGCCACCGCCCAGGGTTTACGCTTTTCTGCCGGATGCAGTTCCAGCCAGCTATCAATCTCGCTCACCAGCCGACGGCCGCGATGGTGCGCCGGGTCGAGCCGCCCCTCCAGCGGATCCACCAGCCAGTACTCTTCCGGTGTGCAGGTAGCCTGCCACTGCAACAGACGCTTCCCGGTGAGGCTGGAGCCGATCTGGACCACAATCTGCGCCTGCGCCAGTTCTGTGACCGCTTTGGCATTACCCAGCCAGAGATCGGCGCACGGCAGCGGCTGACCGGTCTGGGAAAGCACGTCGCCAATCAACGGCCAGCCGAGAGTTTGCGCCCATTCGGCGACCAGCTTGCCTTCAGCCGCGCTCATGCGACCGGCAATCACCACGCCGCGCTTCTGTCGCCAGAAGAACCAGTCGCGCTGTTTCGCACTTTCCAGGTGCGTCTGCGCGCGCAGCCAGGGTTTTTCGCTCTCCCACCAGTCGCCGAGCTGCTGCTGCCAGGCCAAACCGGTGTCATTCAGTTCACCGTAAAGCGGCTCGGCAAACGGGCAGTTGATATGCAGCGCGCCGCTGCGCAGCGAGCCCATCGCGTGGTCAAGGGTCGAAACCAGCCAGCTTGCCGGAATATCCTGAGTTGGACGCGGCAACGAGACCGTCTGCGAAGGATGAGATGCGAAAATACCCGGCTGGCGGATCGCCTGATTGGCACCGCAGTCGATAAGTTCAGGAGGACGGTCGGCCGTCAGCAGGATCAATTTTTCACCGGTTAACCCGGCTTCGATGAGCGCCGGATAGAGGTTCGCTACCGCGGTTCCGGAGGTGACAATCACCGCGACGGGGGCGTTGCTGGCTTTCGCCAGCCCTAACGCCAGATGACCCAGACCGCGCTCGTCAAAATGGGTGTGGTGAATAAAGGCCCGGTTTTCAGCCGCCGCCAGCGTCAGCGGCGTGGAGCGGGAGCCCGGTGCAATACACACGTGCCTGACGCCATGGCGGGTCAGGGCTTCGAGGATCACCGTCGCCCAGCGTCGATTAAAAGAACTTACTGACATGAGTTTGTCCGGTATCAAGAATACGACACAGTATAAATAATAGAAAAATTTGGAATTTTGATATGAATCGGGAATGCGCGAATCAGTATTAATCCCTAAGGAGCAGAGAACGCAGTCCGGCGGCTTTGTTTTCTATCTCCTGCCACTCCTGCTCCGGATCAGACCCGCTGACGATCCCCGCCCCGGCGTAGAGCCGCAGCGCTGCGCCGTGGACGCGTGCAGAGCGCAGCGCCACGCAGAATTCACTTTGCTCAGGCGATAAATAGCCGGCCGATCCGGCATACCACTCGCGGTCAAAAGGTTCCACATTCTGGATAAACGCACGCGCCGCCTGGCGCGGTAGCCCGGCCACCGCCGCCGTCGGCTGCAGAACGTGCAGGCACTGTTCATCGTCAGCGTGTTTGAGCTCGGTCCAGATGCAGCGCCGCAGATGCTGTACCTTCCGCAACCGCACGACCTGCGCGGGCAGCACCTCCAGCGTTTGGGTGTGATGCTGCAAGCGCTCGCAGATGTCCTCTACAACCAGCATATTCTCACGCTGATTTTTATCGTCTTTCATCAGCCAGTCGCCCAGACGCCGGGCCTGAGCGTCATCCGCGTGGCTGGCGACAGTGCCTGCCAGCGCTTCGGTGCGCAGCAACGTGCCGCGCCGACGCCACAGACGCTCGGGCGTAGAGCCCAGAAACGCGTTGCTGGCATCGAAAACCATGCAGAAGTGGTAGCAGTTCAGGTTGAGCGCGCGGCTGGCTGCCATCAGGGCAACGGCATTTACCGGCTGATGGCATTGCAGATCGGTGGCGCGGGCGAGGACCACTTTTTCAAACTCACCGTGCGCGATAGTCTCCGTTGCCTGCCGTATAAGGCGCAGCCATTCCGGTTTTTGCGGCTGGTGCGTTTCGCGTTCCACCTGAACGGACAGCGGGCGGATCGGTTTGGCGTCCTGAAGACTGCCTAAAAAACGCTGTGCCACCTGCGCATCTTCCTGAAGGGAACACTCACTCCACAGCTGCAGGCGCAGGGTGGCAACGCCACCTGAACGTCGCCAGAGCAGGCGCGGTAAAAACAGGCTGCCCTTTTCCGGGGAAAAGGCGTTCAGGCCGCAAATGCGGGTGTCACTGGCTGCATGCTGCGTATGCAAAAACTGCGAGGCCAACGCGAGAGAAGAAAAATGGATAACGGCACCCAGCGCGGCCAGCTCTTCATCGCCGCTACGCTGCTGCCAGTAAAATTGGGGATAGCATTGCTGGGCACCCAGCCAGGCCAGGGGATCGAATGCGTCGTTTAACGGGAAAGAGACGTCGAAATGACGTAAACCGGGTGTTGCGGGTAACGCTTGCGCCAGCCGTGTGCGCAGTTGCTCCAGCGCGAGGAATATCGAATGCACGCGAACCTCTCCCTGTTAAAACCTCGTATTATACGGGGTACCATAAGAAATATCAGTACCCACGTATAGGGAGTGGTTAACCGTTTAAAACGCTGTTAACGACGGGCTAAGAGCAGCCCCAGTACCAGCCCGACGGCAGCACCGGCGCCAATGCCTTGCCACGGTTTTTCATGCACGTAATCATCGGCACGATAAACCGCTTTTTTCGCGCGGTAGTAGTAATTATCAGACGCATGGCTGACGCGGTTTTTCACTTCATGCAGTGCCTTTTCGGCACGCGCTTTAAGCTCAATATATTTCTGATCGGCAGGGTCGCCGGACGAACGTAACACCTCTTCCAGCGTCTCGCTCAGCAAGGCCAGGTCGTCGTCGATACGGGTATCCCAGGATTGAAATGACATATTTTTCTCCATGTTGTTACACCAGTCCGCTAACTATAGCCAACGACTCGCCATTACGCCTGCTTCGTTTCCCTCGCCATCCCGATATGCGGAATGCCATCTTCGTCATACACATCCGTCACTGGCGCAAAGCCAAAGTGCCCGTAAAAGGATTGAAGATGCGCCTGCGCGCCGAGGTATAACGCCTTGTCTGGCCACTGTTTTTCGCACGATGCCAGGGTTTTCTCCATCAGCTGATAGCCCAGTTTTTCACCGCGTGCTTTATCGCTGATGATGACGCGGCCAATCACCACCGGCTCGAAATCGTCGTCGCTTTTCAGAATCCTCGCATACGCCACCAGCTCGTTTTCGCGCCAGCCGAGGATATGACGGTTCTCGCCGACGAGGTCATCGCCATCAATGTCCTGATACGGGCAGGTTTGCTCAACAACAAAGACTTCGCAACGCAGCTTCAACAGGGCATACAGAGAATGAACGGTGAGTTCGCTATGGTGTAAATCTTGCCACTGGATCATGTCTGTCTCCTTACTGGGGTTCATCACGTTATACTAAACCCCTCCCCGTTCGGCAAAGGGCTGATTGCGTTATGGAACTGATTTTTTTGGGTACGTCCGCTGGCGTGCCAACCCGCTCACGAAACGTGACGGCGATCCTGCTGGATCTTCATCACCCCACCCGCGGCGGTCTGTGGCTGTTTGACTGCGGTGAAGGCACGCAGCACCAGCTGCTGCGTACCGCTTATCATCCGGGCAAGCTGGATAAAATTTTTATTACCCATCTTCACGGTGACCACCTTTTCGGCTTGCCCGGCCTGCTCTGCAGCCGTTCGATGGCCGGTAATGCCAACCCGCTGACGATTTACGGGCCGGCGGGTATCCGGGAATTTGTTGAAACGACGCTGCGCCTGAGCGGCTCGTGGACGGATTATCCGCTCGACGTGGTGGAGATCGCCGAAGGTCTGGTCTTCGACGATGGCGCGTATACCGTCACCGCTCAGCCGCTTAATCACCCGGTTGAGTGTTACGGCTATCGCATTGAAGAGCACGACAAACCCGGTGCGCTCGACGCCGCGGCCCTCATCGCTGACGGCATAAAGCCCGGCCCGCTGTTCCAGCGTCTTAAGCAGGGAGAGACCGTCACGCTGGAAGACGGGCGCGTGGTGAACGGTCAGGACTACCTCGCGACGCCGCAGCCGGGGAAAAAGCTGGCGATCTTTGGCGATACCGCGCCGTGCCCTTCCGCCCATCTGCTTGCACAGGGCGTAGATGTGATGGTGCATGAAGCGACGCTTGAAACGGCGATGGAAGAGAAAGCCAACAGCCGGGGCCATAGCTCGACGCGTCAGGCGGCGCAGCTTGCCCGTGACGCGGGCGTCGGGAGATTGATCGTCACTCACGTTAGCTCGCGCTACGACGCGCGGGGATGTGCAAGCCTGCTGGCAGAGTGCCGTCACCTGTTCCCGGCATGTGAGCTGGCGGAAGATTTCACTCAGGTCAGCGTTTAGTCCTTCATTTTTCCCTCAGGATGCCGATAACGATTAAAAGGTCAGCATTTCTCTTGAGGGTAGAATGGATAATTTCCAGAAAGATATTGATGACAGGGCGAATCTGACCCTGTCGAACCGTTTTGAACTGTTGCTGTTCCGTCTTGGCACCTCTCTGAACGAAAATAAATCCGAGCTGTTTGGCATTAACGTGTTCAAGCTGCGCGAAATCGTGCCGATGCCGGCGTTCACCAAACCCGCAGGCATGAAGTCTCCGCTGATGGGGATGGTGAACATTCGCGACCAGGTGATCCCGGTGATTGACCTGGCCGCCGTGGCCGGATGCAAGCCGACGACCGGACTGAACATTCTGCTGATCACCGAATACGCCCGCAGCGTGCAGGCGTTTGCCGTGGAGTCCGTTGAGAACATCATGCGTCTCGACTGGAAGCAGGTACACGCGGCTGAAACCGCCGTCAGCGGGCGCTATATCACCAGCATCGCCTGTCTGGACGAGAAGACCGATACCAACGATCTGGCGATGGTGCTGGACGTTGAGCAGATCCTGTACGACATCACCCCGGCTGACCACGATCTGCACGCGACCAATCTGAAAACCACCAAATTCAATATCAAGCCGGGCTCGGTCGCGATTGTTGCGGAAGATTCCAAAGTGGCGCGCTCGATGCTGGAGAAAGGCCTGCAGGCGATGGAAATCCCCGCGCAGCTGCACATTACTGGTAAAGACGCATGGGAGAAAATTGGCGTACTGGCGGCACAGGCGCAGGCTGAAGGGGTTCCCATCACCGATAAAATTGCACTGGTGCTGACCGACCTCGAAATGCCGGAGATGGACGGTTTTACGCTGACGCGCAAAATCAAAACCGATCCGTTCCTGAAGGATATTCCGGTGGTGATCCACTCGTCTCTGTCCGGCAACGCCAACGAAGACCATATTCGCAAGGTGAAGGCCGACGGGTATGTGGCGAAGTTTGAGCTGAACGAGCTGTCGTCAGTGATTGAGGAAGTGCTGGACCGCTCGATGAAGAAGATTGACGGGCCGTTGATTAGCCGGAAACAGCTGGCTTAAGTCTGGTGCGGGCTGGTGCCCTCACCCCAACCCTCTCCCACAGGGAGAGGGCGAAGACCATAAAAAAACCCGCCGAGGCGGGTTTTTTGCTTTTACATCAGCGGCATCGCTCGCTGCACGATATCAATCAGCGGCTGCGGATAGATACCGAAGATCAGCACCAGCAGCGCAGAGATAAGCACCACGATACCACCGGCGCTGTACTGCCAGTTGGTCGGCGCATCGCGGTTAAGCTGCTGAGGCGCGCTCAGGTACAGGCTCACGGCCACGCGCAGGTAGTAGTAGAGACCAATCGCGGAGCCGATAACGACACCCGCCGTCAGCCACCACAGACCCGCATGAACACCGACTGCCAGCACGTAGAACTTACCGATAAAGCCCAGCGTCATCGGGATACCCGCCAGCGAGAGCATCATTACGGTCATCACAGCAGACAGAATCGGACGGTGCCAGAACAGACCACGGTAGGAGAACAGTGAATCCGCATCCGGACCACGGTATGGGCTGGACATCAGGCTCACCACGCCGAACGCGCCGAGGCTGCTGAACAGGTAACCCGCCAGATACACGCCCACGGCTTCCATCGACATCTCGCCGCTCTGCAGCGCAATCAGCGCCACCAGCAGGTAACCCAGGTGTGAGATAGACGAGTAGCCCAGCAGACGCTTGATGTTGGTCTGGCTCAGCGCCATCAGGTTACCGAAGATGATAGAGACGAAGGCGATAATGCCCAGCACCACGCGAACCGCTTCGCTGTCACCTACCGGTGCGTACAGGAACAGACGCATCACCACACCGAAGATAGCGATTTTGCTCGCTGTCGCCAGGAAGGTCGACACCGGAGCCGGTGCGCCCTGGTATACGTCTGGCGTCCACAGGTGGAACGGCACCAGAGAGAGCTTGAAGCCGAGGCCAACAATCATCATGCCCAGACCCGCCAGCAGCAGCGGCTCGTGCAGCATGCCGTCGCCGAGGCTCTTGCCGATGGCCAGGAAGGAGAGATTACCCGTCTGTGCGTACAGCAGCGCGATACCGAACAGCAGGAACGACGAGGCAGCAGCGGACAAGATGGTGTACTTGATCGCCGCTTCCAGAGAGCGTTTCTGGCGGAAGGCGTAACCAATCAGGCCGAACAGCGGGAGTGAGATCAGCTCAATACCGAGGAACAGCGCGGCCAGGTGGTTCGCGTTCGCCAGCAGAATGCCGCCCAGTGCGGCAATCAGTACCAGCAGGTAAAACTCTTCTTTGTTGTCGTTGTAGCCTTCAAGCCACGGGTACGCAAAGGTGCAGGTTGCCAGGCTCGCCAGCAGAACCAGACCGGTGTACAGCATGGCGTAACCGTCAACGCGCATCAGCGGCGTGACGTCCATCGCGCCCGCCTGGCCAACAAACCAGAGGGAGACTAACGCAGCGTTCAGACCCAAAACGGACAGGGTCGCATTCAGGAAGTGATTGCGTCGCCACGCAATGGAGAGCATCACAACCACCACCGTCAATCCGACGATCAGCAGCGGTAGCAGCGCGATCAGTTGTTGTGGAGTTATTGTCATGGCGAATTACGGCCTTGTAGTAGAAGCAGAATTAACAAACCACTGCTGGATGTTGCCCATCGCGCTATGCGAGGTATCCAGAATCGGCTGCGGATAGAAGCCCAACAGCACCAGCAGTACGACCAGCAGCAGGATGATGAACAGCTCACGCAGCGACATCCCCGGCAGTTCTTGTGCAGCAATTTCGCTCTTCGCTTTACCGAAGTAAGCGCGGTGCAGCATCGCCAGCGAGTACACGGAAGCGAACACCAGACCAAAGGTGGAGATGACGGTAATCATCGGAACCACTTTGAAGCTGCCGAACAGAATCATAAATTCGCCGACGAAGTTACCGGTGCCCGGCATACCCAGGGTGGCAACCGCGAAGAACATGGAGAGCGCTGGCAGCCATTTCATTTTGCCCCACAGGCCGCCCATCATACGCATGTCGCGAGTATGCAGACGTTCGTACAGCTGACCGCACAGGATGAAGAGACCCGCGGCGGACAGGCCGTGCGCAATCATCTGAATGACCGCGCCCTGGTACGCCAGCTGGCTGCCGGTGTAGATCGCAATCAGCACGAAGCCCATGTGGGAAACGGAGGTGTAGGCAATCAGACGCTTGATGTCGTACTGCGTGAAGGCCATCCACGCGCCGTAGAAGATACCGATCACGCCGAGCCACATGGCAATGGGTGCGAATTCAGCGGAGGCATTCGGGAACAGCGGCAGTACGAAACGCAGCAGACCGTAGGCCGCCGTTTTAAGCAAGATGCCCGCCAGGTCAACGGAACCCGCCGTCGGTGCCTGAGAGTGCGCGTCTGGCAGCCAGCCGTGCAGCGGAACCACCGGCATTTTCACCGCGAAGGCGATGAAGAAGCCCAGCATCAGCAGGTATTCCACGCCGTGAGACATCGGGGTCTTCAGCAGCTCTTCATAGTTGAAGGTCCAAACACCGGTCGCATTGTAATGCACAAACACCAGCGCCAGGATGGCAATCAGCATCACCAGACCGCTCGCCTGGGTATAGATGAAGAACTTGGTTGCCGCCGTGATACGCGTTTTACCGTCGGACGCCTTATGGCCCCACAGCGCGATCAGGAAATACATCGGCACCAGCATCATCTCCCAGAAGAAGAAGAACAGGAACATGTCGATGGCAAGGAACACGCCGATCACGCCGCCCAGGATCCACATCAGGTTCAGGTGGAAGAAGCCCTGGTATTTTTCGATTTCTCGCCAGGAGCAAAGTACCGCCAGAACGCCGAGCAGGCCGGTCAGCACCACCATCAGCAGCGACAAACCGTCAATCGCGAGGTGGATCGTAATGCCGAAACGCGGGATCCACGGCAGGATAAACTCAGACTGCCACTGCGGAATGCCCGCAGACTGGGTCAGAGAGTAGCCACCCTGCAACCAGAGTTGCAGGCCAAGTGCGAGCGTTAATCCCATGGTGATCAGCGCGATCCAGCGCGGCATCTTCACGCCAAAGCGTTCAGTCTGCCAGCACAGGAAGCCGCCGATGAAGGGAATTAATATTAGCCAGGGTAGTAACATGGCGATTTACATTCCTTTTTAAGGCCCCCAGCAGGGGCCTGATTTTCAACGAATTCGAATAGAATTCACTTAACGATCAACGCAACACCATCAGCAGCGCCAGCACGACAACCGCACCGATGCTCATGGATGCCACATACCAGCGCAGATAACCGTTCTCACTGTACAGCAGGCCTTTACCTGCAAAGCGGGAGAGGATCGCCGGGATATTCATCAGGCTGTTCAGCGGGTCGCGTTTTACCAGCCACGCGATGCCCAGGAACGGCTTAACGAAGATCATGTCGTACAGCCAGTCGAAGCCCCACGCGTTGTACCACCAGGTGCCCAGCAGACGGCCCGGCGCACTGTTGGCAACGGCAGTCACCAGCGTGCGTTTACCCAGCCACAGCCATGCAGCAATCAGGATGCCCGCGATAGCAACCACGCCGGAGGTGATTTCAAGCGTCAGAACGCGACCGTGCTCAAGCTCGGTTGTCGCCGGGAGTACGCCCTGCAGCGGTGGCACAATCATCGCGCCAACGAAGGTGGAGAGTACCAGCAGCACAATCAGCGGCAGGTGATGGGTGATCCCCTTCCCTGCGTGAGCGTGAATTTGTTCTTTACCGTGGAATACGATGAAAATCATACGGAAGGTATACAGGGAGGTCATGAACGCACCGACCAGACCCGCAACCATCAGATTGATATGACCATTCGCCATGGCACCCGCAAGGATTTCGTCCTTACTGAAGAAGCCCGCGGTGATCAGCGGCAGTGCCGCCAGCGCCGCGCCGCCCACCAGGAAGCAGACATAAACCAGCGGGATAGACTTACGCAGTCCGCCCATCTTGAAGATATTCTGCTCGTGGTGGCAGGCCAGGATCACCGAACCGGATGAAAGGAACAGCAGCGCTTTAAAGAACGCGTGCGTCATCAGGTGGAAAATGGCGGCGTCCCACGCCTGAACGCCCAGCGCCAGGAACATGTAACCAATCTGGCTCATGGTGGAGTACGCGAGAACGCGTTTGATGTCGGTCTGCACCAGTGCGGCAAAGCCTGCCAGCACCAGCGTGACCGCACCGACGATACCCACCAGATGCAGAATTTCCGGGGTCATCAGGAACAGGCCATGGGTACGCGCAATCAGGTAGACACCCGCTGTTACCATGGTCGCGGCGTGGATCAGCGCGGAGACAGGCGTTGGACCCGCCATCGCATCTGCCAGCCATGTCTGCAGCGGCAGCTGCGCGGATTTACCCACAGCGCCACCCAGCAGCATCAGCGTTGCCCACCACAGCATGTTGTTGCCTGCTTCGAAGTGTGCCGGCGCCAGTTCCACCATTTCGCGGAAGTTCAGCGTGCCCAGTTCGTTATAGAGAATGAACAGCGCGAAAGCGAGGAACACGTCACCCACGCGCGTCACGACGAACGCTTTCATGGCCGCTGCGCCATTCTTCGGATCGGTGTAGTAGAAACCGATCAGCAGGTAAGAACACAGACCCACGCCTTCCCAGCCCAGGTACATCAGCAGCAGGTTATCGGCCAGCACCAGAACCACCATGCTGGCGATAAACAGGTTGGTGTAGGCGAAGAAGCGGGAGTAGCCCTCTTCACCGCGCATATACCAGGAGGCGAACATGTGGATCAGGAAGCCCACGCCGGTGACAACGGAGAGCATGGTCAGAGACAGACCATCCAGCACCAGGTTGAAACCGATGTTGAAATCACCGACCGACATCCACGTCCACAGCGGCACGCTGAAAGGCTGACGTCCGTTGTTAAAGAAGTCGATACCCGCATACGCTGTAACCAGCGCAGCCAGACCGATTGAGCCGATACCCACGGTCGCAGACAGATTCTCAGACCAGCGGCCGCGAGAAAACGCCAGCAGCACGAAGCCAATCAGCGGAAAAATAATGGTTAAGGCAAGCATGTTCATCCACGCAACTCACTTACTGAATCGATGTTCAGGTTCTGGCGGCGACGATGGAGCTGCAGCAACAGCGCCAGGCCAATACTCGCTTCGGCAGCCGCAAGGCTGATGGCGAGAATGTACATCACCTGACCGTCGGCCTGGCCCCAGTAGCTCCCGGCGACCACGAAGGCCAGCGCGGAGGCGTTAATCATGATTTCCAGACCAATCAGCATAAACAGCAGATTGCGGCGGATAACCAGACCGGTTAAGCCCAGAACGAACAAAATCGCAGCGAGGATCAGTCCATGTGTTAAGGGGATCATGCGCGCTCCTCCGTTTTTCTTTTCGCGCGGTCATCAGTGCGGTTGCTCAGCACCTCGCCAACACGCTCTTCGCGGCCGACGTGGAAGGCAACAACCAGACCTGCCAGCAGCAGCATTGACGCCAGTTCAACCGCCAGAACGTAAGGGCCAAACAGAGCAATACCCACTGTCTTAGCGCTGATTGGCGTACCGTCGATGCCCTGATCGTTCACGCCCAGAATGGCGTAAACAATCACCACCAGCATGATGGCCGACAGAATTGCCGGACCAATCCACACCTGCGGTTTTAACCACTGACGTTCCTGCTCAATTTCAGAGCCGCCCAGGTTCAGCATCATCACCACGAACACGAACAGCACCATGATGGCACCGGCGTAGACGATGATTTCCAGCGCACCGGCGAAGTGCGCGCCCAGCGCAAAGAACACCCCGGAAATGGCCAGCAGCGAAATGATTAAGTACAGCAGCGCATGCACCGGATTGGTGTGCGTGATCACTCGCAGCGTAGCCAGGATGGCGATAAGGCCACAGATATAAAAAGCGAATTCCATTGCCCTCTCCTTACGGTAACAGGCTCTTGACGTCGATAGGCTTAGCTTCGTTCTCTGCTTCGCCCTTATCTTTGCCGTCGATTGCCATACCCGCCATCCGGTAGAAGTTATATTCCGGGTATTTGCCCGGACCGGAAATCAGCAGATCCTCTTTCTCGTACACCAGGTCCTGACGCTTGTACTCACCCAGTTCGAAGTCTGGAGTCAGCTGAATCGCCGTGGTTGGGCACGCTTCTTCACACAGACCGCAGAAGATGCAGCGTGAGAAGTTGATGCGGAAGAACTCAGGGTACCAGCGGCCATCTACCGTCTCGGCTTTTTGCAGAGAGATACAGCCTACCGGGCACGCTACCGCACACAGGTTACAGGCAACGCAGCGCTCGGAACCGTCCGGATCGCGCGTCAGCACGATACGGCCACGGTAGCGCGGCGGCAGATATACCGGCTCTTCCGGGTACATCTGGGTTTCGCGTTTGGCAAACGCGTGCAGGCCGATCATCCAGATACTGCGTACCTGGGTGCCGAAACCTACTAATAATTCTTTTAAGGTCATGGTCTAAAGCCCCTTATGGCTGCTGCCAGAGAATGACAGCCGCCGTTACCAACAAGTTGACGAGCGTCAGCGGCAGGCACACTTTCCAGCCGAAGGACATTACCTGGTCATAACGCGGACGCGGTAAGGACGCACGAATCAAAATGAACATCATCATAAAGAACGCGGTTTTCAACGCGAACCAGATGAACGGCGGTAAGAACGGGCCATGCCAGCCACCAAAGAACAGCGTTACCATCAACGCGGAAATGGTGACGATACCGATGTACTCGCCCACGAAGAACAGACCGAATTTCATACCGGAATATTCAATGTGGTAACCGTCGGCCAGTTCCTGTTCGGCTTCTGGCTGGTCAAACGGGTGACGGTGACACACCGCCACGCCCGCGATAGCAAAGGTAATAAACCCAAAGAACTGCGGGATAACGTTCCAGATGTCAGCCTGGTTGTTGACGATGTCGGTCATGTTAAATGAACCGGCCTGCGCCACCACGCCCATCAGGGAAAGACCCAGGAACACTTCGTAGCTCAGCGTCTGCGCGGAAGCACGCATCGCACCCAGCAGCGAGTATTTGTTGTTACTGGACCAGCCTGCGAACAGCACCGCGTAAACCGCGAGACCTGCCATCATCAGGAAGAACAGAATGCCGATGTTCAGGTCAGCGACCACCCAGGTCGGGCTGACCGGAACGATAGCAAACGCCAACAGCAGCGAGGTGAAGGCGATCATCGGTGCCAGAGTAAAGATCACGCGGTCCGAGAAGCGCGGGATCCAGTCCTCTTTAAAGAACATCTTGATCATGTCCGCCACAAGCTGGAGTGAACCACCCCAGCCCACGCGGTTCGGTCCGTAACGGTTCTGGAACAGACCGAGCAGACGACGTTCACCAAAGCTCATGAACGCGCCGCAGGTGACCACCACCAGCAGAATCACAACCGCTTTCAGAATGCTCAGCAGGATGTCGATAAGATCCGGCGTTAACCAACTCATGCTTTTGCCTCCTGCAGGTTATCAAGACGCGCACCCGCCAGTACCGGCGCGATGCCAGGCATACCCATTGGCAGACCCACCTGCCCTGCTGTCAGACCTTCAGAGATAATCAGCGGCAGGCTGATGGTCTGGCCGTCATAACTAAAGGCAATGTTTGCGCCCGCGTTAACGCCAAGCTTCGCGGCATCCGCCGGGTTGAGCTTGATGTACGGCTGCGGCATGCGGGTCTGGAAGACCGGTGAACGCTGGGACAGCTCGTCGCTACCGAACAGATGGTAGTACGGCGCGATACGCCAGTTGCCATCCTGGGCCTGGAAGCTCGCCGGTACAGTGGTGAAGAAGTCCAGACCGGTTTCGGAGGCTTCAATCAGACGCACGCCCGGATCGCCATGGCGCAGGGAGCCACCCACTTCAGCCTGGAACTTGTTCCATGCCTGCGGGGAGTTCCAGCCTGGCGCCCATGCGAATGGGATTTGCGAACGCGGCGCAGACGGCTGGTTGTTCCCTTCCATTGAGAAGGCGAACATCGTGTCTTTATCCTGCGGCTGGCGCGGTTCGTGCACGCTGATATTGGCGCGCATTGCGGTACGACCGCTGTAACGGTGCGGTTCACGCGCCAGTTTCTGGCCGCGAATGCGGAAGCTTGCTTCAGGCGCGGCATCTTTAATGCCTGCCAGCTGAGGCAGTTTTTCGACTACCGCGTCGATAACGTGGTCGAGCTGCGTCCAGTCCACTTCACGGCTCTGCACGGTGCTGTGCAGGGAGTGCAGCCAGCGCCAGCTTTCCAGCATCACGGTGTTGCTGTCGTAGTACGCCGGGTCATAAACCTGGAAGAAACGCTGTGCGCGGCCTTCGTTGTTGATAACGGTACCGTCGCTTTCTGCGAAGCTTGCCGCAGAGAGCACCAGGTGCGCTTTATCCATAATCGCCGTGCGCTGATGGTCAATCACCATCACCAACGGCGCTTTGGAGAGGGCGGCGTCAACGCGAGCAGCAGAGGCATGGCGATGCAGATCGTTTTCCAGCACCACAACGGCGTCAGCAGCACCGGATTCCAGTTCGCTTAACGCTGCTTCCAGCGAGCCGCCGCCAATCATACCCAGACCGATGCTGTTCACCGCACGGGCAATCATGGTCACACCGACGTCCGCACCGCGGCCTTTCAGGGCTTTGGCAACGTTGGCTGCCGCCTGAATGATCTCGGCGCTACCGGCGTTGGTCCCGGAAATAATCAGCGGTTTTTTCGCACCGGCCAGGGCCTGAACAATCACGTCGACCTTGTTCTGCAGGTCGCGATCCAGCTCAACGGCCGGAGAGTTGCTGTCCAGCGCGTGGGCAATCGCAAAGCCAAGACGCGCCTGATCTTCAACCGGTGCGCAGTAGGTCCACGCCGCGATGTCGTCCAGACGGGTATTGTCAACGTTGGTCACAAACAGAGGATGCTTCGCGCGCTGACCGATGTTCAGGATTGCCGCAATCTGCCAGTCGGCCACTTTCTGCGCCGCTGCCATTTCACGTGCTTTCCCCTTCACCGCCTGACGAACCGCCAGAGCCGCGCGTGCGCCGGTCTGCGTCAGGTCTTCACCCAGCACCAGAACCGCATCATAAGATTCAATTTCGCGCAGCGCAGGGGTGTGGACACCGCCTTCACGCAGCACTTTCAGTACCAGCTGCAGACGTTCCTGCTCGCCCTGAGCGATACCGGTATAGAAGTTTTCCGCCCCAACCAGCTCGCGCAACGCGAAGTTGCTTTCGATACTGGCGCGCGGGGAGCCGATACCGATCACTTTCTTCGACTGGCGCAGAATATCTGCCGCGCCCTGCATCGCCTGTTCAGCGTTCAGGGTAATGAAGTCGTCGCCACGGCGCTGAACCGGCTGACGCGGACGGTCTTTCAGGTTGACATAGCCATAGCCGAAACGACCGCGGTCGCAGAGGAAGTAGTGGTTAACGGTACCGTTGTAACGGTTTTCGATACGGCGCAGTTCGCCATAACGCTCACCCGGGCTGGTGTTACAGCCGAGGGAACACTGCTGACAGATGCTTGGCGCAAACTGCATGTCCCATTTACGGTTGTAACGTTCGGAGTGGGTTTTATCCGTGAATACGCCGGTCGGGCAGATTTCTACCAGGTTACCGGAGAATTCGCTTTCAAGCGTACCGTCTTCCGGACGACCGAAGTAGACGTTGTCATGTGCGCCATACACGCCCAGATCCTGACCGTCTGCGTAGTCTTTGTAGTAACGCACGCAGCGGTAGCAGGCGATGCAGCGGTTCATTTCGTGAGAGATGAACGGCCCCAGATCCTGATTACGGTGGGTACGCTTGGTAAAGCGATAGCGACGGAAGCTGTGACCGGTCATGACGGTCATATCCTGAAGATGGCAGTTACCGCCCTCTTCACAAACCGGACAGTCGTGCGGGTGGTTGGTCATCAACCATTCCACCACGCTTTCGCGGAACTGTTTGGCTTCTTCGTCATCAATCGAAATAAAGGTGCCTTCGGTGGCTGGCGTCATACAGGACATCACCAGGCGACCACGCGTGTCTTCCGCGTTTTGATATTGCTTCACCGCACACTGGCGGCAAGCACCGACGCTGCCCAGCGCCGGATGCCAGCAAAAGTACGGAATATCGAGGCCAAGAGACAGACAAGCTTCCAGCAGGTTGTCCGCCCCGTTGACTTCGTATTCTTTGCCGTCTACATGAATCGTAGCCATTAGCATGCTTCCAGTTGTCTCGGTCGAAACCGAGCGTTAATCAAAATTCTGTTTTTACCAGCGCGCTTTCAGCAGGTTCGGCTGAATCCCATTGATTGAATGGGTATTGCTGAACGGCTGCTTGATGCCTGCTTCGAATTCGTCGCGGAAATATTTAATCGCGCTCTGCAGCGGCTCGACAGCACCCGGTGCGTGGGCACAGAAGGTTTTGCCTGGGCCTAAGAATCGACACAGTTGCTCAAGTGTCTCGATATCGCCAGGCTGGCCTTCGCCACGTTCGATTGCACGCAGGATCTTCACGCTCCACGGCAGACCGTCACGGCACGGTGTACACCAGCCGCAGGACTCGCGGGCGAAGAACTCTTCCAGGTTACGCACCAGCGAGACCATGCCGATCTCGTGGTCGACGGCCATCGCCAGCGCCGTACCCAGACGGCTGCCTGCTTTACCAATGCTTTCGAATTCCATCGGCAGATCGAGGTGGGCTTCGGTCAGGAAGTCAGTCCCTGCCCCACCCGGCTGCCAGGCTTTGAATTTCAGTCCATCGCGCATGCCGCCCGCGTAGTCTTCAAGAATTTCGCGTGCGGTGGTACCGAACGGCAGTTCCCAGACGCCAGGATTTTTAACGCGACCGGAGAAGCCCATCAGCTTGGTACCGGCATCTTTACTTGAGGAGATGCCCTGATACCACTCCACGCCGTTGGCGAGGATAGCCGGAACGTTACACAGGGTTTCGACGTTGTTTACGCAGGTCGGTTTACCCCATACGCCGGAGCTTGCCGGGAACGGTGGCTTGGAACGCGGGTTCGCACGGCGACCTTCCAGGGAGTTAATCAGCGCGGTTTCTTCACCGCAGATGTAACGCCCGGCACCGGTGTGCACGAACAGTTCGAAGTCAAACCCGGTGCCCAGGATGTTTTTCCCAAGCAGGCCCGCTTCGGTGGCTTCCGCAATCGCGCGACGCAGGTTTTCTGCCGCTTCGATGTACTCACCGCGCAGGAAGATGTAGCCACGGTACGCTTTCAGCGCAAACGCGGAGATCAGCATGCCTTCCACCAGCAGGTGCGGCAGCTGCTCCATCAGCAGGCGGTCTTTATAGGTGCCCGGCTCCATTTCATCGGCGTTACACAGCAGGTAACGGATGTTCATGGATTCGTCTTTCGGCATCAGGCTCCACTTCAGACCGGTGGAGAAGCCCGCACCGCCACGCCCTTTCAGGCCAGAATCTTTTACCGCGTTAACGATGTCGTCCGGCGCCATGCCGCCAAGGGCTTTACGCGCACCGGCATAGCCGTTTTTGCTTTCGTATTCTTCAAGCCATACCGGCTGTTTATCATCGCGCAGACGCCAGGTCAGCGGATGCGTCTCAGCAGTACGAATTACAGTTTTCATTTGTACTGCTCCAGCAGGTCAGGAATCGCTTCCGGCGTCAGATGGCTGTGAGTATCCTCATCAATCATCATGGTCGGCCCCTTGTCGCAGTTACCCAGGCAGCAGGTCGGCAGCAGAGTAAAGCGTCCATCGAACGTGGTCTGGCCCGGCTTGATATTGAGCTTCTTCTCAATCGCAGCCTGAATGCCCTGATAACCGGTGATGTGGCAGACAACGCTGTCACAGTAGCGGATCACATGGCGGCCAACCGGCTGACGGAAGATCTGGCTGTAGAACGTGGCTACGCCTTCTACGTCACTTGCCGGAATACCCAGCACTTTTGCGATCTCGTAGATCGCCCCATCCGGCACCCAGCCACGCTGTTTCTGTACGATTTTCAGCGCTTCAATGGACGCCGCACGCGGGTCTTCGTAGTGGTGCATCTCGTGCTCAATGGCGGCACGTTCTGCTTCACTCAGCTCAAAAGCCTCGGTCTGTGGTTGTTGATTCTCGTGCATAATTAGCGGTCCACATCTGACATAACAAAATCGATACTACCCAGATACACAATCAGGTCGGAGACCAGACTGCCGCGAATGGCGGCCGGGATCTGCTGCAGGTGCGCGAAGCTTGGCGTACGCACGCGGGTACGGTAGCTCATGGTGCTGCCGTCGCTGGTCAGGTAGTAACTGTTGATACCCTTGGTCGCTTCAATCATCTGGAAGGATTCTTGCGCCGGCATGACCGGACCCCAGGAAACCTGCAGGAAGTGGGTGATCAGGGTTTCGATATGTTGCAGCGTGCGCTCTTTCGGCGGCGGCGTCGTCAGCGGGTGATCCGCCTTGAACGGGCCTTCCGGCATGTTGTTGAGGCACTGCTCAAGGATGCGCAGACTCTGGCGCAGCTCTTCCACTTTCAGCATCACGCGGGTGTAGCAGTCGGAAACACCGCCGCCCACCGGGACTTCAAAGTCGAAGTTCTCGTAGCCAGAGTAAGGACGGGCTTTACGCACGTCGAAATCAATACCGGTCGCACGCAGACCTGCACCTGTCGTCCCCCACTCCAGCGCTTCTTTCGCGCCGTAGGCAGCAACGCCCTGAGAACGACCTTTCAGGATGGTGTTACGCAGCGCGGCTTTCTCGTAAGACGCCAGACGTTTTGGCATCCAGTCGAGGAATTCACGCAGCAGACGGTCCCAGCCGCGCGGCAGATCGTGTGCCACACCGCCGATACGGAACCAGGCCGGGTGCATACGGAAACCGGTAATCGCTTCCACCAGATCGTAGATTTTCTGACGGTCGGTAAAGGCGAAGAATACCGGGGTCATCGCGCCGACGTCCTGAATGAACGTGGAGATGTACAGCAGGTGGCTGTTGATACGGAACAGTTCTGACAGCATGACGCGAATCACGTTAACGCGATCCGGCGTGGTGATACCCGCCAGTTTCTCCACGGCCAGCACGTATGGCATTTCGTTGACGCAGCCGCCGAGGTACTCGATACGGTCGGTATACGGAATGTAGCTGTGCCAGGACTGACGCTCGCCCATCTTCTCAGCACCACGGTGGTGGTAGCCGATATCAGGCACGCAGTCGACAATCTCTTCGCCGTCAAGCTGAAGAATGATACGGAATGCACCGTGCGCAGACGGGTGGTTCGGACCGAGGTTGAGGAACATGAAGTCCTCGTTTTCGGTACCGCGCTTCATGCCCCAGTCTTCCGGCTTGAAGGTCAGCGCTTCCATCTCCAGATCCTGCTTGGCTTTGGTCAGCTCAAACGGGTCGAATTCGGTTGCACGTGCCGGGTAGTCTTTACGCAGCGGGTGACCGGTCCAGGTCTGCGGCATCATGATGCGCGTCAGGTGCGGGTGGCCGTCAAAGGTCATGCCGAACATTTCCCAGGTTTCACGCTCGTACCAGTTCGCGTTCGGGAAAAGTTTGGTGATCGTCGGCAGATGCATGTCGTTTTCAGACAATGCCACCTTGAGCATGATATCCGTATTACGGTCTATTGAGATCAGGTGGTAGAAAACGGAAAAATCCGCAGCAGGGAGACCCTGGCGGTGAGTACGCAGACGTTCATCCATGCCGTGTAAGTCAAACAGCATGACGTAAGGTTTCGGCAATTTCTTGAGGAAATCGACCACTTCCAGTAATTGTTCACGCTTCACCCAAACAACGGGTACCCCGGTGCGGGTGGCCTGAACAGTAAAGGCATCCGGCCCAAAACGGTTGCGCAGTTCGCCAACGACTGGGTCATCGAGATGATCCCGTGTCTGCCAGGCGGCTTCTTGCGCGGTTAAGTCGGTCATATTGTTCACCATTGCAAATGGTCCGTGGTGACTGTTAAGCCTGGCTTCGCGCTATTTGAGTAGTGATATGCGAAGGTGTTCTCCAGGCCCACAGGCGCAAATTAAATTTCGTCAGGCGTACGCAAGTTGGTGACGGCAATACGTTCACCACGTTTACGCTCGCGCTCGGACTGCATGTTCGCGCGATACACACCCTGATCGCCAACAACCCACGACAGTGGGCGACGTTCTTTACCGATAGACTCCTGCAGCAGCATCAGCGCCTGCATGTAAGCTTCCGGACGCGGCGGGCAGCCCGGAATGTAGACATCCACCGGGATAAACTTATCTACGCCCTGCACGACGGAATAAATGTCGTACATACCGCCAGAGTTTGCACATGCGCCCATGGAGATAACCCATTTTGGCTCCAGCATCTGGTCATAAAGACGCTGAATAACCGGGGCCATCTTGGTAAAGCACGTACCGGCCACCACCATCAGGTCAGCCTGACGTGGGGAAGCACGCAGTACCTCTGCCCCAAAACGCGCAACGTCATGCACCGCAGTGAATGACGTCACCATTTCAACGTAGCAGCAAGAAAGGCCAAAGTTGTAAGGCCAGATGGAGTTCTTACGACCCCAGTTGACCATATCGTGCATGGCATGCTCGAGCTTGCCCATGTACACGCTTTTATTGACTTCTTGCTCCAGGGGGTCGGTTACGATCTCCTGTTTTTGCAGGGGGTAACGGTCATTCTCACCGTTAGGATCTATGCGGGTGAGCGTATAATCCATCTTATTGCCTCGCTGTTACTGCTGACGATTAGAGATACTGTTTTCCGGGTTGATCTGCTCACGGCGTGAACGCGCAGGCGTCCAGTCCAGCGCGCCAATACGCACCAGATAAACCAGACCGGCCAGTAACACTAAAATGAAAATTGCGGCCTCGACAAAGCCCACCCAACCACTTTCGCGAATGGAGGTCGACCATGCGAAAAGGTAAAGCGCTTCCACGTCGAAGATGACGAAGAACATGGCTACCAGGTAGAACTTGGCAGACAGGCGTAAGCGAGCGGTACCTACGGAATCAATACCTGATTCGAAAGGTGTGTTTTTGTGCCTTGCGCGGGCGCGACCGCCCAGGAACCAGCCGCCGACTAACATCAGGCAGCACAGGCCAATGGCTACAATAAGAAAGATTGCGAATGCCCAGTGATGAGCGATGACTTCTGTGGATGTTGACATACTCATTGCTTACTCATCAAAAGTGATACCGACGACACTGCTCTTGCTGGCAGATGGGCATCACATCGATTCATGGGGAGGAACAAATAACCTTACACTAACTGTCAGAAATGAGACATAGACAGCAAAATGATGGGGTTTTTTACTCCTTTCTATAACCTTTTGTCAACTTTAACAAAGGTTTCTTCACATTAAATGACATCAAGCGATTCTCATTAACATTTCATGCCCTTTTAACCCTGGTGGGTACCTGACTTTACGTCAAATGCATGTTGTTGAATCGTGTCCGTTTTGGAAGTAAAAAAAATAACCCTCCTATTTTGACAGGATTTGCCAACGATTCCTCCCCCCAAATAGGAGTATTTTCTTGATCTGAGACACGCTTTTGTTAATTCAATCAAGAAACCGGCAACATATTTCCTGTTTTTTTAACATTGAATGGGGAAGCGGCAAGGTAGAACGGAAAACGAACAAGATTTAACCAAAAGCATTTAGCTCATTGATATTCAAAGCTTACCTGATGAAACCCTGTATTCGGAAAGGGTATTTTTACCAAAAAAAAACCACTTCACGCGAAAATCGCGCGAGTGGCTTTTTTTTACACTTACAATTTGTTACGAGAATTTTGAGTGTTTGATCACTCAAAGTCCCCTTCAACGATCAGGGAGTCATCCCCCCCTTCCGGAGTAACATGCTCGTATTGCCAGGGGTTATGGTAGTTTTCCATCGCCTCAAACACGACTTTCGCCAGCTCGTTATTGCTGGTTGCGTTGTGGCATAACAGATACTCCGTATCCGGCAACACAGGAAGACCATCACTTTTACCCAACACACGGAGATCCGGACTCATCATTTCCACCGGACGCGCTGTTACGCCGAGCCCCGCTTTCACGGCAGCTCGAACAGCGGGTAGCGTTGAGGCCACATAGGCCAAACGCCACGGAATGTTGGCCTCGTTGAGCGCCGACAGCACCATATCCCGGAACGGACTTGGATCATCCAGTAAGACCAATGGAATGGGCTCACCTTGTTGCAGTACATATTCAGCCGCGCAATACCAATGCGTTGGAGAAGTCCGCAACGTCAGACAATCAAATTGCCCAGGACGATGCGTCGTGACCACCAGATCCACTTCATTCTCTTTGAGCATCTCAATCATAAAAGCATTACGCTTTACGCTAACATCCAGCGCAAGCTTCGGATAAACCGAACTGATACGATTGAGAAGAAACGGCAATATCGTATCCGCTGACTCATCAGATGCGCCTAATGTTAACACCCCCTGGAGGTTGCTAAACATTAAAGACATACATGCTTCATCATTAAAGCGAAGTATTTTCCTGGCATAACCCAGTAGCTGGATACCGTGTTCCGTTAAGAGCTTATTACGTCCATGACGTGCAAAAAGCTCTTTACCGACCAGTTGCTCCAGCCGCTGCATTTGCTGGCTAACGGCAGACTGGGTTCGGCAAACTGCGGCAGCAGCTGCTGCAAAAGTGTTGAGATCGGCGACCGCAACAAACGTTCTCAGCAGATCGAGGTCGAGATTCATTATCGGACGATTTGCATTTATCATATCTATTCACTTTCAGGTTGCTCGTGCGGAGCTGCCCGGGTTGAAGCTGTGTGTAACAGTTAAGCAATTCCCTCTGAAGGTTTCCCTCGCATCCCGGCCCGGCAGACTGCCTGACAGATAGTTATTGTGCTGCTGTATATCAACAGTCAGAAAGCACGTTTCATGACGTTATTTTTATTCTCTTAAACGTTCAGAATATTTAGATGTTCGCAGGTTTCTGTAAATTACATTAAAGGTATGACACCTTTACGGCCATCTTTATCGCAGCGCGGTTAACGTAGCAGGATGTGTTCGGCACACACCAGCCAGAGATAAATCCAACAATAACAATCAATTAATTTAGAAAAGCGGATCCAGATATACAAAACATAGGGCTCTGGCGCCTGCTTTCCTGAAAGACATCTTAACCCAAATCCACTTTATTTATAAGTCTTATTGCAATATTAAGGATTAAGAGGGACTGTTAAGCCTCTCAACTAATTTTATTAAAATTAACTAAAGTTGCATTTTGTTGGTTAATAATAAATAAATTTTAATTTAGATTAAGACCATTCATTAATAACACTTAACATTAATTTCACATGAGTAACTTTTAGCCTAAGCATACTATTCCAACAGTCTGTCGCGAAGCATCTGATTTTACGAAAAGTCACTTAGGGGAACTTCTTACTGCGTATTGGGCATTCTTTTTATTTTTAACAGCACAATGTGAAATTTAAATAAAAATAAACAGCACAATCGACTTAGGAACATACTTATCACATTACTTTAGCACAATAGAACTCACCACAAGCAGTGAAATAGATTCCACAGAAATTGACGCATTGTACAAAATCTTCTCCTGTACACCCTTCAAAACGAAGCGAGGGGGGAGTACATTGTTCCGTGCAGACTTCCACGGCAGGGAGTGGCAATACTAGCGAAAAGGTTAAAGGTTCATGTCCCCTATCGAAAAATCCAGCAAACTAGATAACGTCTGTTACGACATCCGCGGCCCGGTTCTGAAAGAGGCCAAACGCCTTGAAGAGGAAGGCAATAAGGTTCTGAAACTCAACATTGGTAACCCTGCGCCATTTGGTTTTGAAGCGCCGGATGAAATTCTGGTTGATGTGATCCGCAACCTTCCTACTGCACAAGGCTACTGCGATTCAAAAGGACTCTATTCCGCGCGTAAAGCCATCATGCAGCACTATCAGGCGCGCGGTATGCGTGACGTTACCGTTGAAGATATCTATATCGGCAACGGCGTCTCTGAACTGATTGTGCAGGCGATGCAGGCGCTGCTGAACAGCGGCGATGAAATGCTGGTACCTGCGCCTGACTACCCGCTGTGGACGGCGGCCGTGTCGCTGTCGAGCGGTAAAGCCGTTCATTATCTCTGTGACGAGTCCTCTGACTGGTTCCCGGACCTTGATGATATTCGCGCGAAAATTACGCCTCGCACGCGTGGCATCGTGATCATTAACCCGAACAACCCGACGGGTGCGGTCTATTCGAAAGAACTGCTGATGGAGATCGTCGAGCTCGCCCGCCAGCACAACCTGATCATTTTTGCCGACGAAATCTACGACAAAATCCTGTACGACGCGGCACAGCACCACTCGATCGCCGCGCTGGCCCCGGATCTGCTGACCGTCACCTTTAACGGCCTGTCTAAAACCTATCGCGTAGCCGGTTTCCGTCAGGGTTGGATGGTACTGAACGGTCCGAAAAAGCACGCCAAAGGCTACATTGAAGGGCTGGAAATGCTGGCGTCGATGCGTTTATGTGCCAACGTTCCTGCTCAGCACGCGATCCAGACGGCGCTCGGCGGCTACCAAAGCATTAGCGAGTTTATCGTTCCCGGTGGTCGCTTGTATGAACAGCGTAACCGCGCGTGGGAATTGATCAACGATATTCCTGGCGTCTCCTGCGTGAAACCTAACGGCGCGCTCTATATGTTCCCGAAAATTGACGCTAAGCGCTTCAATATTCACGACGACCAGAAGATGGTGCTCGACTTCCTGCTGCAGGAAAAAGTGCTGCTGGTTCAGGGTACGGCCTTTAACTGGCCGTGGCCGGATCACGTACGCATTGTGACCCTGCCGCGCGAAGATGACCTCGAAATGGCCATCAGCCGCTTCGGGCGCTTCCTCTCTGGCTACCATCAGTAACGTTGCCTCTCTGCCGGGTGGCGCAGCGCTTGCCCGGCCTACAAAATCCGCAAATTTGCATCTTGCCTCCCCTCCCCGCACAATGAACGCCTGTCGCAGTAAAGACAAAAGGTAACCTATGAGTCAGAGTCATTTCTTTGCCCACCTCTCCCGCCTGAAGCTGATCAACCGCTGGCCGCTGATGCGCAACGTCCGCACGGAAAATGTTTCAGAGCACAGCCTGCAGGTTGCGATGGTCGCTCACGCGCTGGCCGCCATAAAGAACCGCAAATTTAACGGGCAGGTCAACGCTGAACGTATTGCCCTACTGGCGATGTACCATGATGCCTCGGAAGTGCTGACCGGCGATCTGCCAACGCCAGTGAAATATTTCAACTCGCAGATTGCGCAGGAATACAAGGCAATTGAGAAGATTGCTCAGCAGAAGCTGATCGATATGGTGCCGGATGAATTACGCGATATCTTTGAGCCGCTTATCGATGAACATCAGTACACGGAAGATGAAAAGTCTCTGGTGAAGCAGGCCGACGCGCTGTGTGCCTACCTGAAATGTCTGGAAGAGCTGTCTGCGGGGAATAACGAGTTTTTACTGGCGAAAACGCGTCTGGAAAAAACGCTGGAGTCCCGCCGCAGCGAAGAGATGGATTATTTTATGCAGGTATTTGTACCGAGCTTCCATCTGTCGCTGGATGAGATTAGCCAGGATTCACCGTTGTAATTTTTTCGCCGGGTGGCGGCTTCGCCTTACCCGGCCTACGTTTCTGCGCTCACACTAAAACGGAAATAAAACCGGAATTAACACCACGCACACCACCATTACCAGCACGGTGAACGGCACGCCAATCTTAACGAAATCGCTGAATCTATAATTCCCGGGCCCCAGCACCAGCGTATTCACTGGTGAAGATACCGGTGTCATAAATGCCGCGGAGGCCGCCATCGCCACCATCATCGCGAACGGATACGGCGACACGCCCATGGATTTCGCCATCGCCAGCGCAATAGGCGCCATCAGTACCGCCGTCGCGGTATTGGAGATAAACAGGCCGATGGAGGCGCACATGATAAACAGACAGACCATCATCATGTACGGCCCATACCCACCGCCAACATCCATTAAGCCTTTAACGATCAAATCCACCCCGCCGGTTTTTTGCAACGCCAGCGCAAAGGGCATCATCCCGACAATCAGAATAATGCTCGGCCAGTGAATGGCTTTATACGCGCTTTCGGCGTCAATGCAGCGGAATTTCCCCATCAGCAGGCAGGCGATGATGGCCGCGACCGGATTGGGGATTTCATCGGTCAGCATCAGTGCGACCATCAGCACCAGACAGAAAATCGCGTGAGGTGCCTGGCTGTGCGCCGGGGACGCATCGCTCTCTTCAACCGGCATATTGAGCACCACAAAATCACGCCCTTTTTGCCCGAGTTGGCTAATCAGCTTCCAGTTACCGACGACGAGAAAGATGTCACCCAGCAGGATCGGCTCATCCACCACTGCGCCTTCCATCGCCACGCCATCGCGCTTTAGTCCCACGACGTTCAAACCATAGCGGGTGCGGAAGCCGACTTCGCGCACGGTTTTCCCCAACAGCTCCGATTCCGGGATCAGCGATACTTCGGCCATTCCGACATCCAGCGCCTGGTCGGAGAAATACTCGCCGCGCAGCACCATCGGCTCCAGCAACTGTTCGCTGCAAAACTCACGCAGGTCTACCTCTGCGGTGGACATATCAATCAGCAGAACGTCCCGCGCGCGGAATTCCGACACCCCGTTAACGTTGACAATCACCCGGCGGAAACGACGCCAGCGCTCCACGCCGATGACGTTCGCACCGTAGCGTTCACGGAGCTTAAGATCGTCCAGCCGCTGGCCAATCATCGGTGAGCCGGGACGAATAGCCAGACGTCGTGCACGCCCGGTGAGACGGTACTCTTTAATCAAATCGCGAAAGGTGCGTCGCTTCCAGCCCTCTTTGCTTTTATCCTGATTTTCGCCTTTCAGGGCAAAACGGGTCAGCAACATGTAGACCACGCCCATCACCAGAACGACCAGCCCAATCGGGGTAACGCTGAAAAAACTGAAGCCCTGGAATCCTTCGCGGATCAGTTCACTGTTGACGACCAGGTTTGGCGGCGTCGCCACCAGCGTCATCATGCCGCTGATCAAACCGGCAAAGCTCAGGGGCATCATCAGACGGGAAGGTGAGATCTGCATCCGCATGGAGACGCTCAGCACCACCGGAATAAAGATGGCGACCACGCCCGTTGAGCTCATAAACGCCCCCAGTCCGGCAACCGTCACCATCAGGTAGATCAGCATTTTGGTTTCACTGCTGCCCGCCACCTTCACCAGCCACGTTCCCATAATGGTCGCTACGCCGGTGCGCACCAGCCCGTCACCAATGATAAACAGGGCGGCGATAAGAATAACGTTGGGGTCGCTAAACCCGGAGAATGCCTCGGGTAGCGTGAGCGTGCCGCTCAGCACAAACGCGACGATGACAAACAGGGCGACGGCATCCATGCGCACCTTGCCTGTAGCGAAAAGAATGATGGCGATTAACAGCAGGCTCAGGACCCAAATCAGTTCACCGTTCACAACCTATCCTTGTCAGTGGAAGATAAAGAATTCTGCCATAAAAAAGCCCCAACAATGTGGGGCTATATCATGGGATTACATTTTTAGCGAGACGGTTACAACTCCGCCGGGTCCCTTCGTGACGTTAATCGCGGTCAGTGTATTCAGCACAAAATCCGCCTCACTCAACCGGGGAGAGTCCGCCGGGACGTTAACGGCGATCACGTGGCTCCCTGCGTTAAGCCCGGCCAGCACGCCGGCTGCTGCATCTTCCACCACCACGCAGTCCGCCGGTGCAAGGCCCAGCAGCTCTGCCCCAAGCAAGAACGCATCCGGCTCTGGCTTGCCGCGCTTGACGCGCTCTGCAGTAATGAACACCTCTGGCTTCGGTAAACCCGCCGCCTTATGGCGAGCATGGGCTACGGGAATGGAGCCGGAGGTCACAATGGCCCACGGAATATGTGCTTCGTTCAGATGTTCAAGCAGCTCGCGCGCGCCCGGCAGCGCGGTGATGCCTTCCGTATCGGTAGCCTCAATGTTCTCGAGGTATTTGAACTCTGCCTGAATCTCTTCCTCAGTACGTCCCGCTAAGAAGTGTCGCAAGGAGGTAATGGCCTGTTTGCCATGGATGAAATTCAGTACGTCCTGATGGTCGATGCCGTGCCTGTCGGCCCAATGGCACCATGAACGCTCCACTACCGGCAGCGAATCCACCAGCGTACCGTCCAGATCAAACAGAAAACCTTTACACTGCACACGTACCTCCGTCATGCATTAATGATTTGTTGAATTTCGTTGCTGCTTAAATGGTACTGGCGCGGGCAGGAATGCCATACGCCCAGCATGCGCTGGTATTTTTCCCACATTGGGGTTTGCGCGTTAAAGCCGTGAGTACCCGCATCAAAATGGGTATAGCGCCCTTCGGTGTTCACCATAAAGCGAACGTAGCTCAGGTAGCGCGCTTCCGTTGCGGCATCAAAGCCTAAGAAGGTTACGCGGCGCTCGTCAATGGACTGGCGATCTTTGAGATTCGTCCAGGACACATGCAGCGCATGATACATCTCCATGATGTCGATCACGATGCGGCAGGTCTCTTCTTTCAGTTCGCCAAACTCGCGATCCAGTTCGCGCATCTGTAAACCAAACCCGCGTTCGACGATAGTTTGCAAGCGGCTGTAGCGTTCTGCGTTATCGGGATCAAGCATAGTCATCATCTTGTACTGGTTAGACAAAATCAGACGTTGGGCATGGGTCATTTCCATCTTTCGACTCCTGTAGCGCATTGCACTTTAAAAAAAAGACACGGTAACTGTTTGTTACTGTGCCTTCTTTTATTAGTCGTTTCGATGATCAATCACAAGTCATCAAGGAATGTTTTATCAAGTTGCTTAAAAGCGCGCTTGAGCGTGTCAGCCAGCGCCTGGTAATCCGGCTTGCCTTCGACCGGTGCCAACGCCTGTCCGGCTTCCTCAAGTTTTCCACGGACTTCATAAAACCAGTGTAAAATTGTAGGCGGCAGCGGCGTAATTGAGCGTTTCCCCAGCCACCATAGCCCCTGCATCGGCAGGCTCAGCGCAAAGAGCGCGGTGGCGACGGCGGGTCCAAGCTGGCCGCCGAGGGCAATTTGCCAGCACAGGGTAAAGATGGCAACAGGGGGCATAAAGCGAATCGCAAAGCGCGTGGCGCGGATAGTGCGATTCTCTATAAACATCGGCGCGAGGCGCTTTTCCAGTGGCCACGTCTTCGCGTAATGCTGCCCCCGACGAAACAGACTAAAGAAATTCACGGATGGGTTTTCGGGTGTCGACATGGCTGTACCTCAACTTCACATATAAAAATTAAAATTTTTGTGCAAAACCACAACAGGCTATGACAACGTTCAAAATATTTTGTCATCGCTACCCCGTATCGGGTATCCTGTGCCAGCCTGATAAGGCCGTAGACGAGAACCGTTAACTCGTCAAATTATCGCATATTATGCCATTGTCTGAAAAATGTTCAAAATGGCATAAAATCATAGGTATTTCTTTCATCATGCCGGAATGTTCGCCTGGCATGATGTTAATCATAAATGTCTGGGTCATCATGCGTTACGCTTTTAGACTCACTGACGTTTTTTTAGCCACGTATCAATAATAGGTACTTCCATGTCGAGTAAGTTAGTACTGGTTCTGAACTGCGGTAGCTCCTCACTGAAATTCGCCATCATCGATGCGCTCAACGGTGACGAGTACCTCTCTGGTTTGGCCGAATGTTTCCATCTGCCTGAAGCACGTATCAAGTGGAAGATGGACGGCAGCAAACAAGAAGCGGCTTTAGGTGCAGGCGCCGCTCACAGTGAAGCGCTGAACTTTATCGTTAACACTATTCTGGCACAAAAACCAGAACTGTCTGCTCAGCTGACTGCGATTGGTCACCGTATCGTCCACGGCGGCGAAAAATACACCAGCTCCGTCGTGATCGACGAATCTGTGATTCAGGGCATCAAGGACTCTGCGTCCTTCGCGCCGCTGCACAACCCGGCTCACCTGATCGGTATCGCTGAAGCGCTGAAATCCTTCCCGAATCTGAAAGACAAAAACGTGGCCGTGTTTGACACCGCGTTCCATCAGACCATGCCGGAAGAGTCTTACCTGTATGCCCTGCCGTACAGCCTGTACAAAGAGCATGGCGTTCGTCGTTACGGCGCACACGGCACCAGCCACTTCTATGTGACTCAGGAAGCCGCAAAAGTTCTGAACAAGCCTGTTGAAGAAGTAAACATTATCACCTGTCACCTGGGCAACGGTGGTTCTGTTTCTGCTATCCGCAACGGTAAATGTGTTGATACCTCTATGGGTCTGACCCCGCTGGAAGGTCTGGTGATGGGTACCCGTTCCGGCGACATCGACCCGGCGATCATCTTCCACCTGCACGACACCCTGGGCATGAGCGTTGACGACATCAACAAAATGCTGACCAAAGAGTCTGGCCTGCTGGGTCTGACCGAAGTGACCAGCGACTGCCGTTACGTTGAAGACAACTACGCAGAGAAAGCAGACGCTAAACGTGCAATGGACGTTTACTGCCACCGTCTGGCGAAATACATCGGTTCTTACACTGCACTGATGGAAGGCCGTCTGGACGCGGTAATCTTCACCGGTGGTATTGGTGAGAACGCGGCAATGGTTCGTGAACTGTCCCTGGGCAAACTGGGCGTTCTGGGCTTCGAGGTTGATCACGAGCGTAACCTGGCTGCCCGCTTCGGCAAGTCTGGCTTCATCAACAAAGAAGGTACCCGCCCTGCTATCGTTATTCCAACTAACGAAGAGCTGGTCATCGCGCAAGACGCGAACCGTCTGACTGCCTGATTCCACACCGCCAGCAATGCTGGCGGTGCTGTTTTGTAACCCGCCCAATCGCGGCGGTAACGAAAGAGGATAAACCGTGTCCCGTACTATTATGCTGATCCCTACCGGAACCAGCGTCGGCCTGACCAGCGTCAGCCTTGGCGTGATCCGTGCTATGGAACGCAAAGGCGTTCGTCTGAGCGTCTTTAAGCCAATCGCACAGCCGCGTGCCGGTGGCGATGCGCCAGACCAGACCACCACCATCGTTCGCAAGAACTCCAATCTGCCAGCGGCTGAACCGCTGAAGATGAGCCACGTTGAATCTCTGCTGTCAAGCAACCAGAAAGACGTGCTGATGGAAGAGATCATCGCCAACTACCACGCTAACGCGCAAGACGCGGAAGTGGTGCTGGTTGAAGGTCTGGTCCCGACGCGCAAACACCAGTTTGCCCAGTCTCTGAACTTTGAAATCGCGAAAACCCTGAACGCAGAGATCGTTTTCGTGATGTCTCAGGGCACTGACACCCCGGAGCAGCTGAACGAGCGTATCGAACTGACGCGCAGCAGCTTCGGCGGCGCGAAAAACACCAACATCACCGGCGTGATCGTGAACAAACTGAATGCGCCAGTGGATGAACAGGGCCGTACTCGCCCTGACCTGTCCGAGATCTTCGACGACTCTTCTAAAGCGAAAGTCATCAAAATTGATCCGGCTAAGCTGCAGGGATCCAGCCCGCTGCCAGTACTGGGCGCGGTGCCATGGAGCTTCGATCTGATTGCCACCCGTGCAATCGATATGGCGCGCCACCTGAACGCCACCGTGGTTAACGAAGGCGACATCAACACCCGCCGCGTGAAGTCCGTGACCTTCTGTGCGCGCAGCATTCCGCACATGCTGGAGCACTTCCGCGCAGGTTCCCTGCTGGTGACCTCCGCAGACCGTCCAGACGTGCTGGTTGCAGCGTGCCTGGCCGCGATGAACGGCGTGGAAATCGGTGCGATCCTGCTGACCGGTGCCTACGAGATGGACCCACGTGTTAGCAAGCTGTGCGAACGCGCGTTCGCCACCGGCCTGCCGGTCTTCATGGTGAACACCAACACCTGGCAGACCTCCCTGAGCCTGCAGAGCTTCAACCTGGAAGTACCGGTTGATGACCACGAGCGTATCGAGAAAGTTCAGGAATACGTCGCGGGCTACATCAACGCAGACTGGATCGAATCCCTGACGGCGACCTCCGAGCGCAGCCGCCGTCTGTCTCCTCCAGCATTCCGTTACCAGCTGACCGAGCTGGCGCGTAAAGCGGGCAAACGCGTTGTTCTGCCAGAAGGCGACGAACCACGTACCGTTAAAGCCGCTGCTATCTGTGCAGAGCGCGGCATCGCGACCTGTGTGCTGCTGGGTAACCCGGATGAGATCACCCGCGTGGCGGCGTCTCAGGGCGTTGAGCTGGGCGCTGGCATCGAAATCGTTGACCCTGAAGTGGTTCGCGAAAGCTACGTAGCCCGTCTGGTTGAGCTGCGTAAGAGCAAAGGCATGACCGAAGCCGTTGCGCGCGAACAGCTGGAAGACAACGTGGTGCTGGGTACGCTGATGCTGGAGCAGGACGAAGTTGACGGTCTGGTTTCCGGGGCGGTTCACACCACGGCGAACACCATCCGTCCACCGCTGCAGCTGATCAAAACTGCACCGGGCAGCTCTCTGGTTTCTTCCGTATTCTTCATGCTGCTGCCTGAACAGGTTTACGTTTACGGCGACTGCGCGATCAACCCGGATCCAACTGCAGAACAGCTGGCGGAAATCGCTATCCAGTCCGCGGACTCTGCGATTGCCTTCGGTATCGAACCGCGCGTTGCGATGCTCTCCTACTCCACCGGTACCTCTGGTGCAGGTAGCGACGTAGAGAAAGTGCGTGAAGCGACCCGTCTGGCGCAGGAAAAACGTCCTGACCTGATGATCGACGGCCCGCTGCAGTACGATGCTGCGGTAATGGCTGACGTTGCGAAATCCAAAGCGCCGAACTCGCCGGTTGCAGGTCGCGCTACCGTGTTCATCTTCCCGGATCTGAACACCGGTAACACCACCTACAAAGCAGTACAGCGTTCTGCAGACCTGATCTCCATCGGGCCAATGCTGCAGGGCATGCGCAAACCTGTGAACGACCTGTCCCGTGGCGCGCTGGTTGACGATATCGTCTACACCATCGCTCTGACCGCGATCCAGTCTTCGCAGCAGCAGTAATTGTAAGGTTTTGCCGGATGGCGCTTCGCTTATCCGGCCTACAGGACCGTAGGCCCGGTAAGCGCGAGCGCCACCGGGCAACAAAAAGGCGACCACAAAGGGTCGCCTTTTTTTATTTACAGCAGCTCTCTCGCCGCCGACACAATGTCATGTGCCGTCAGGCCATACTCCTTCTGCAGGAAATCCTGCGTACCCACCTGGCCGTAACGCTCCTTGACGCCCACCCGCCGCATCGGTACCGGACAAGTTTCCACCAGCACTTCCGCCACCGCCGACCCCAGCCCGTTGTGAATGCTGTGGTTTTCACAGGTGACGATGCGCCCGGTTTTCTCAGCGTAGTTTTTCACCAGCATCCGGTCGATGGGCTTCAGGGTAAACATGTCGATAACCGCCGCGCTTACGCCCTCCTGCTCCAGCTGACGCGCCGCCTCCAGCGCTTCCGCCACCATGATGCCATTGGCGATCAACGTAATATCGCTTCCTTCGCGCAGCACGTTGCCTTTGCCAATGGTGAAGGTTGAGCCCGGGGCGTAGACGCTCGGCGCCTGTTTACGAATGGTCCGCACCCAGTAGAAGCCTTCGAGGTCGATAAGCTGGCGCAGCACATCCTCGAACATCACCGCGTCGGTCACCTCCAGCACCACCGAGTGCGCCAGGCCGCGTACGATGCCCATATCCTCAAATGACATATGTGTCCCGCCGTTGTGGCAGGCCGTCACACCCGCGTCCGACGCAATCACCTTCACGTTGTTACGCTGGTAGTCCAGGGACATAAACAGCTGATCGAAGCAGCGGCGGCTGGCAAACGCGGTAAAGGTGTGCACGAACGGCTTACGTCCGGTAAGTGACAGCCCCGCCGCGGTGCCGATGACGTTGGCCTCCATAATCCCGCAGTTAATCACGTGCTGCGGATAATCGCGCGCCACGCCGTCCATCGCCATCGAGCTCATCAGATCCGCTTCCAGGGCGATAATCTCACTTCCTGCCTCAATCTGCTTTGCCACAAAGCCAGCGTAAACTTTACGCATCTCAACGGCATCTTTCTGTCGTGGCGGTGCAACCTTAATCATGTGAAGCCTCCAGTTGGCGAATCGTCTCGTTGAGGGCCGCTTTGCTCTCCGCGGTCAATCGCAGGTGGTGCGAGTTGCTGAGCTGCTCCAGATACGGCACCCCCTGCCCTTTGATGCTGTCGAGGATGACAACTAATGGACGCGCTTCGGCCTCGGGGACACGCGACGTTACCGCCAGCAGACCCGGAATGTCGTCGCCCTTCACCGTCGCCACGTCAAAGCCAAAGGCGCGGAATTTCCCCTCCAGGTCGAACGCGCTGATGATCTCGTCCAGCTCGCCGTCGAGCTGCTGCTTGTTCCAGTCCACGAACACCGTCAGGTTGTTCAGCCGATGATGGGCGATAAACTGGAAGGCTTCCCAGCATTGTCCCTCGTTCAGCTCGCCGTCACCGACGATGCAAAACACCCGATTCGGTCGCCCCGCCAGCTTGTGCGACAGCGCCATACCGCCCGCAATGGAAATACCCTGTCCCAGCGAGCCGGTGGTGGCATCCACGCCGCGCGTTTTCAGGCGGTCCGGGTGGCTTGGCAGCCGCGTGCCGTTTTGGTTGAGCGTGCTCAGCTCTTCAGCGGGGAAGTAGCCCTTGATCGCCAGCGTGCTGTAGAGCGCCGGGCCCGCGTGTCCTTTCGACAAGACAAAATAGTCTCGCTCTGGCCAGTCAGGATCCGCCGGGTCGATTTTCATCACCGCGCCGTACAGCACGGCCAGGGTTTCAACCACCGACATACTGCCGCCGTAGTGGCCAAAGCCCAGTTGCGTCAGGGATTTCAACGTCTCAAGACGGATCTGACGCGCGAGTTCGGTTATCTCTTTCTCATTCATGATTTGGCTCCGGTGTTTTCCTGCGCGTTACCGCCCGCAGGTTTGTTTTTCGCGAAGACGTTGTACGCCACCAGCAGCGCGAACAACGCCACAACCAGCCCGGTAATAGCAAGCGGCGACAGGAAGCGCGCCAGGTTGCCGAGCACAATCCCGACCGCACCGAAATCAGCGTCCGAGAAGGTGGTGTTGGCAAAACCAATTGCGCCCAGCACCGGCAGTAGCAGAACCGGCAGGAAGGTGATCAGCAGGCCGTTAGCAAAGGCACCAATCATTGCCCCGCGACGTCCGCCGGTAGCATTACCGAACACGCCCGCCGTTGCGCCGGTGAAGAAGTGCGGTACCACGCCCGGGAGGATCAACACCCAGCTGAACTGGCCGCAGATGAACAACCCCACAATCCCGCCGAGGAAGCTGAACAGGAAGCCAATCAGCACCGCGTTTGGCGCATACGGATACACCACCGGGCAGTCCAGCGCGGGGCGCGCGTTGGGCACCAGTTTTTCCGAGAAGCCGGTAAAGGCCGGGACGATTTCCGCCAGTATCAGGCGTACGCCCTGCAGGATGATGAACACACCTGCCGCAAAGGTGATCGCCATGATGATGGCGTAGACCAGGTAGTTCTGGCCGCCGCTGAAGGTCGCCTCTACGTACTCACGTCCGGCGCTCACCGCCAGGATGAGGTAGATAATCATCATGGTCAGGGAGATGGAGATCGAACTGTCGCGCAGGAAGCTCAGGTTCTTCGGCAGGTTCATCTCTTCCGTTGAGCGGGAGCCCTTACCGACCTTGCTGCCAATCCAGCCGGACAGCACGTAGCCCAGCGTGCCGAAGTGGCCGAAGGCAATCTCATCGTTGCCGGTTATGCGCTTCATGTAGCGCTGCGCAATCGCCGGGAAGAAGGCCATGATCAGGCCGAGGATCAGCGAGCCGGTAAAGACCAGACCCACGCCCTCAAAGCCCGCCACCGTCAGGATCACGCCAATCATGCACGCCATGTAAAAAGTGTGGTGACCTGTCAGGAAGATGTATTTCAGGCGGGTAAAGCGCGCGACGATAATATTCGCCACCATCCCAAAGGCCATAATCAGCGCGGTCGAGGCACCGTATTTTTCCAGCGCAATCGACACAATCGCTTCATTGTTTGGAATAATGCCCTGAATAGTAAAGGCGTGCTCAAACATTCCGCCCAAAGGATTTAACGACCCCACCAGCACCGTGGCGCCGCCGCCCAGCACAATAAAGCCGAGAATAGTTTTAATTGTTCCTTTCACCACGTCTGAAAACGCTTTTTTTTGCGCAACCAGACCGATTAAGGCAATTAATCCCACCAGCACCGAAGGGACTTTTAAAATATCAACAACGAAATTCAGCGTTTCAAGGATAAACATATCCACCTCGCCTAATCAGGGTTATTGTCTTTCGAACCAGGCACGCAGCTGCGCTTCAAGTTCGTTGATGTCGATGATGTTGTTGATCACCACCAGCTGGCTTTCCGGCACGCTGGCACTGGCCGCGATGTCCTTTGCCATCACGAACAGGTCGGCTGCGCCAGGCGTGGCAGACGAGAGATCGGAGTGTTCAACCTCTGCCTCAATTTCCAGCTTTTTAAGTACCTTTTTGATATTCATTTCGACCATAAAACTGCTGCCAAGGCCGGACCCGCAAATAGCCATGATTTTCATTGTTGTTCCCTTATTTTGAGTAGAGTACGCCCCACCACGCTGACGCGTAATGTTGTGAATAATCGGATTAAAGAATTAAATCAGAAGCGGTCAATAATGGTTTTTATCTCCTCCCGCGTATTCGCCTGATGTAATTCAGCCATATCCTCATCGCTGGAAAATAATTCTGCTAGCGCCGAGATCATTTCGATATGGCTATGTTTGTCCGGTGCCGCCAGCATGACTATCACGTCGACGGGGTCAAACTCACCGGCACCGAAAGAGACGCCTTTTTTCAGTTTTAATAATGACAGGCCAAGTCCTTTCGCCCCTTCTTCCGGCCGCGCATGCGGCATCGCCAGCCCTGGTGCCAGCACGTAATAAGGACCCAAAGTATGATGCTGCTCGATGATGGCCGTGATGTATTCCGGCGAAATCACCTGCAAATCCAGCAGCGGCTTCGCGCACAGCTCCAGCGCCTGAGGCCAGTCCTCTACGCTCTCCTGCAGCGTGATGGTTGTATCATATATCCATTTTTTGAGCACTTTGCCCTCCGGCTACAACGCTAAAGATGAGCAAACTTTATTCAACACCTCAACGAATGACTGCGATCAGGATCACAAAGATAGCGCTACCAATAGTTAACATGCAGAAATGTGATAGCGCTATCAAATTGCAATCACGGTGCTAAATCACAGCAAAAAAAGGGATTTAAGGCGTATACTGCCTTTCACGTGAAGCGAAGGATGAAAGTAGTCGCGCCCTGTTAGCAGGAAAGTGTATGTCTCTAACCCGAAAACGACGCAGTACCGGTAAGGTGACGCTGGCCGATGTCGCACTGCTTGCCGGTGTGGGAACAATGACCGTGTCTCGTGCGCTCCGCACGCCCGAACAGGTTTCCGATAAACTGCGAGAAAAAATAGACGCTGCGGTGCAGGAGCTGGGCTACATGCCTAATCTTGCGGCCAGCGCGCTGGCGTCAGCCTCTTCATGGACGATCGCAATGGTTGTTCCTAACCTCTCCGAAGCCGGTTGCTCAGAGATGTTCGCCGGGCTACAGCAGGTGCTGCAACCCGCCGGATATCAGATCATGCTGGCAGAGTCCCAGCATCGTCTTGAGCAAGAAGAGAAATTACTGGAAACGCTGCTGGCGTCAAATATCGCCGCCGCCATTTTGCTCAGCGTCGAGCACACGGATACCGTGCGCCATTGGCTGAAAAATGCCTCCATTCCGGTGATGGAAATGGGGGCGATGCGCGCCGATCCGATTGATATGAATATCGGCATTGATAACGTCGCCGCTATGTACGAACTGACGGAAATGGTGATTCAGCGCGGCTATCAAAATATCGGCCTGCTGTGCGCAAACCAGGAGCAGTGGATTTTCCAGCAGCATTTGCAGGGCTGGTACAAAGCCATGCTTCGCCACCATTTGTCGCCGAACAGAGTGATTAACGCCGCCATGCCGCCAAATTTCTCCACGGGCGCGGCACAGTTGCCGGAATTCCTGCTGGCCTGGCCGGAGCTGGATGCGCTGGTGTGCGTCTCGGACGAACTGGCCTGCGGGGCACTCTACGAATGCCAGCGTCGACGCATTAAAGTGCCGGACGATCTAGCAGTGGTAGGCTTTGGCGATAGCGACGTGAGCCGCGTCTGTCAGCCGCCGCTGACGACCATGGCGGTACCGCATCGTAAGATTGGAATTGAGGCCGGGAAAGCGTTGCTGGAACGTCTGAATGATGGAGACTGGCGCGACCATAAACCTATCGCGTCCAGCCTCTGTCTGCGGGAAAGCTGTTAAGGCTTACTCAGCCTCTTCCTCTTTTTCCGCTTTGCTTTCTGGCTTAGCGGATTCGTTTTTGGCGTTGCGGGTCATCCACAGCGCCAGTGCTTTTAAGGAGTCCGGGGTGAACTCGTCGCAACGCGCGGTGATCTCTTCCGGCGTCATCCAGCAGACTTCGCTCACTTCCTCTTCCTGCAGGGCGAAAGGCCCGTGAGAGACACAGCTAAACAGCCCGCCCCAGACGCGACAGTTTTCGTCCTCGAAATAGAACTGGCCGTGCTCGGCAAACGGCACACCGGCGATACCTAACTCTTCTTCTGCTTCGCGACGCGCGGAATCCAGCAGCACTTCATCTGCCTGCACAACGCCGCCCGCCGTGGCATCCAGCATACCGGGGAGAAAATCTTTGGTGTCCGTGCGGCGCTGGACCAGAATCTTGCCCATGCCGTCATGCACAACGATGTATGTTGCACGGTGACGCAGACGCTCCGCGCGCATTTGTTCGCGGCTAGCCTGCGCGATCACTTCGTTCTCTTCGCTGACAATGTCAACCCACTCAGTACTTGCCAAATGATTCTGCTCCACCATCGGGAAACCTTCTCGTCTAAGCGCTCTTTCGGCGCGTTTGCAGTTGAGGTGTAACTTACGGATTAATCGCTATCTGCGCAATAACTTGCTGATCATTAAGTGCGATAACGCTCAGGGTATTTCCGTCCAGCATGCCATAGCTTGCCGGATAACCGCCTTTCGGAATGCTGACCGAACCGGGGTTAAAGTGATAAATCTCACCGCGTTTTTCCGCTACCGGAATATGAGTATGACCATAAACCAGGACATCGCCAGCAGCGAGTGCAGGAAGGTTATCCGGGCTAAAAAGATGACCGTGAGTCAAAAAAAGACGGCTCTTTTCCAGCAGGACCTGCTGCCAGGGCGCGGTGATGGGAAAATGCAGCAGCATCTGGTCAACTTCACTGTCGCAGTTACCGCGCACCGCGATAATATGCGAGGCATGCTCATTCAGTTTTTCCGCCACCTGCGCGGGTGCATAACCTTCCGGCAACGCATTTCGCGGGCCATGGTTTAACACATCGCCCAGCACCACCAGCCACTGTGCCCCGCTTTCGGCAAACAGAGAAAGAACGCGCTCGGTAGCGGGCAGCGATCCATGGATATCCGACGCAAACATCAGTTTCATCAGTCACTCCTCAGGAAAACAGACTGCCCCTATCATACCTGAAGCACCAGGGCTTATCAGCCCGCGCGCTTAGCGGAGAGTGCCACATAGCGCTGTACGGAAGCGCGCTGCCACTGGAATGCAGCATAATCCACCAGCAGTTGCGGAACCTCGTCGCCGTTGAGGATCAGACGGTTCAGCATCAGCGCCAGATCGGTATCCGCAATACACCACTCGCCGAAGAGATTCGGGTTGCCGTGCGCCAGCAATGCAGACGCGGTCTCAATCAGCTTATGCGCACTGGCGCTGCCCTCCGCGCTCAACGCGGGCTTTCTCACGGCGGCGAAAACCACGTCAGTGGAACGTTCAACGCGGATAGGCACCAGATCGCTGCGCAACCACGCCTGGATCTGCCGTGCACGGGCGCGCTTTTGCAGATCGTGAGGATAAATGCGCTCCCACTCCGGCGGCGCAAAGCGATCTTCAAGGTATTCATCGATCGCCGAGGATTCGCTCAATGCAAAACCGTCAATCTCCAGCACCGGCACGCGTCGGGTCAGGTCGTAACCCTGCCACTGCGGTTTCAGGTGTTCGCCACTGTCCAGATCGATGGTCTTCAGGGTGAAAGACAATCCTTTTTCCGCCAGAGCGACATAAACGCTCATCACATAGGGTGAAAAATAACAGGCATCGGACCACAACGTTATCGCAGGCTGGTTCATAACTTCCTCATTGGCTGAACGGTTTTCACTCAACATATAATCTCTTTGGCTCGCTGTCACTTGATGAAAACTCACGATTTACAACAGGCACCTATACTGATTTTTATGGCATCACTTTTCACACTAACAGGAGTTGAGAATGATCGACCTTTACTATGCCCCTACCCCAAACGGCCATAAGATCACCCTTTTTCTGGAAGAAGCCGAACTGGAGTACCGGATCATTCGCGTGGATATCAGCAAAGGCGATCAGTTCAGGCCGGTCTTTCTGGCGATATCGCCCAACAATAAAATTCCGGCCATTATTGATAATCTTCCTGCCGACGGCGGCAGACCGTTAAGTCTGTTTGAATCCGGGGAGATTTTGCTCTATCTGGCGGAGAAATCCGGCAAGCTGCTTAGCGGTGAACTGCGTGAGCGTCACCACACCCTGCAATGGCTTTTCTGGCAGTCGAGCGGTCTCGGGCCGATGCTCGGGCAAAATCATCACTTTACCGCCTACGCCCCGCAGCCCATTCCTTATGCTATAGAACGTTATCAGGTTGAAACCCAGCGGTTATATGGCGTGCTAAATCGTCGGCTGGAGAAAACGCCGTGGCTTGGCGGCGATCATTACAGCATTGCCGACATCGCCTGCTGGCCGTGGATCAACACCCATGAAAAACACCGAATTGACCTGGCGACATACCCTGCCGTGAATAACTGGTTTGAACGGATTCGGACCCGCCCTGCGACCGAGCGCGCCATGCAAATAATCCAGCAGATTTAGACCACTGCCCCGTTGGGTGCATGACGCGCTCTCATGTATTATGGGCAGCAAATACTGACACGGAGAAGACCTGCAATGTCACAGCATGACGCGATTATACGTATAAAAAATTTACGCTTACGGACGTTCATCGGTATCAAAGAGGAAGAGATTGCCAACCGGCAGGATATTGTCATCAATGTGGTTATTCACTACCCCGCAGACAAAGCGCGGGCCAGCGAAGATATCAATGACGCGCTGAACTATCGCACAATCACCAAAAACATTATCCAGTACGTGGAGAACAACCGCTTCTCTTTGCTGGAAAAATTAACTCAGGATGTGCTCGACATCGCACGCGAACATCACTGGGTCACTTATGCTGAAGTCGAGATCGATAAACTTCACGCCCTGCGTTACGCCGACTCCGTTTCCATGACGTTAAGCTGGCGACGCCAGGCATAAACCTGGAGGTTGTATGAAGATTCTGCTGACCGGCGGTACGGGCCTGATTGGCCGTCATCTCATTCCCCGTCTGCACGCGCTGCATCACGAGATTACCGTGGTGACGCGCAGCCCGGAGAAAGCACGTCAGGTGCTGGGGGCAGGTGTCGACATCTGGAAAGGTCTGGCTGAGCAGCAGAATCTGGACGGCTTTGACGCCGTCATCAACCTCGCGGGTGAACCCATTGCCGACAAGCGCTGGACCGAAGAGCAGAAGCAGCGGTTGTGCAGCAGCCGCTGGACTATCACCGAGAAGCTGGTCGAGCTGATTCGCAACAGCCATACGCCGCCATCGGTGCTCATTTCAGGCTCTGCGACGGGCTATTACGGCGATCTCGGCGAAGTGGTGGTGACCGAAGAGGAGCCGCCGCATAATGAATTTACCCATAAACTCTGCGCCCAGTGGGAGCGTATCGCCTGCGCGGCGCAGAGCGATCGTACCCGCGTCTGCCTGCTGCGTACCGGCGTGGTACTTGCGCCGAAAGGCGGCATTCTGGGTAAAATGCTTCCTCCCTTCAAGCTGGGGCTCGGCGGGCCAATTGGCAACGGGCGTCAGTATCTGGCGTGGATCCACATCGACGATATGGTGAACGGCATTATCTGGCTGCTGGATAACGATCTGCGCGGGCCGTTTAACATGGTTGCGCCCTATCCGGTGCGTAATGAACAGTTTGCCCACGCGCTGGGGCATGCCCTGCATCGTCCGGCGATTTTACGCGTGCCTGCGACGGCGATCCGGCTGTTAATGGGAGAATCATCGGTGCTGGTGCTGGGCGGGCAGCGCGCGCTGCCAAAACGTCTGGAAGCGGCCGGGTTTGCCTTCCGCTGGTATGATTTAGAAGAGGCGCTGGGGGATGTGGTGCGCTGAATATGTTACAGTGATACGCCATGTTCCGATGAAATGGCGTAACAATGGCAACCATCACTACTCCCCGGCTTCACCTCACCCCTTTCGAACCCTCTGACTGGGCGTTCTTCCGCTCGCTGCGCGAAAACCGCGACATCATGCGCTATATGGCCGCTATTGCACCCGAAAAAGAGACCCGACGCGTGTTTGCCGCGCGCCTGATGGCGGAGCATATTTTCGTGATTCGTTTTCAGGATGACGATACGCCGCTGGGCGATATCGGCCTGCAAATCAGCCCTGAGAACCGTGAAGAGGCGGATATCGGCTACACGGTTGTGCCTGCCGCACAGGGAAAAGGCATCGCCAGCGAGGCGCTGCGCGCGGTATGTGACTATGCGTTTAGCCAGACCAGCGTAAAAGCGATTAACGCGTACGTGCTGGCGGACAACGGCGGATCTGTGCGGGTACTGGAGAAAGCGGGGTTTGTGCGTACGCAGGTGCTGGAAAAGGCGTATGAGATTGACGGCGTACGGTATGACGACTGGGTGTATCGGCTGGAGTGTGGTGCGGTCTGATGCCCTCACCCCGGCCCTCTCCCACAGGGAGAGGGAGAAGGGCAAAACCTACTTCAACGATCCCTTCAGGAACTGCTGCAAACGCGGGCTTTGCGGGTTCGCTAACACTTCATCCGGATGCCCCTGCTCTTCAATTTTCCCCTGATGCAGGAAAATAACGTGGTTGGAGACGTTACGGGCAAAGCCCATCTCGTGCGTCACCACCACCATCGTTTTGCCCTCTTCGGCCAGTTTCTGCATGATGCGCAGCACTTCGCCAACGAGTTCCGGGTCCAGCGCGGAGGTCGGTTCGTCGAACAGCAGCACTTCTGGCTCCATCGCCAGCGCGCGGGCGATGGAGACACGCTGCTGCTGACCGCCGGAGAGATGCACCGGGTACTTCATCTGCTGGCGCTCGTCGATACCCACTTTCGCAAGGTATTTCACCGCGCGTTCGCGGGCTTCCTGCTTGCTCAGCCCCAGTACCTGAACCGGCGCTTCCATCACGTTCTCCAGCACCGTCATGTGGCTCCAGAGGTTGAAGTGCTGGAACACCATCGTCAGGCGCGTACGCAGCAGGCGCAACTGATGCTTATCTGCTACCTTCAACTGGCCGTCTTTATCGCGCACCAGATTGATATTCTGTCCGCTCACCACGATCGAGCCTTCGCTCGGCTTTTCGAGGAAGTTTATGCAGCGCAGGAAGGTACTTTTACCCGAACCGGATGAGCCGATAATACTGATCACATCGCCTGCGTTAGCCTGCAGCGACACCCCTTTCAGCACTTCATGTTCGCCGTAGCGTTTGTGCAAATCAATAACGTTTAATTTGTTCTCAGCCATCATCTTTCTCAGTGCGTCGAAGGTTTTATATGCTGCAACCAGCGTTTTTCAGCCTTACGGAACAGGCTAATCAGAACATAAGAGATAATTAAATAGAGCACGGCCGCAATGCCAAACGCAGTAAACGGCTGATAGGTCGCGGAGTTAATATCGCGCGCAATTTTGAGCAAGTCCGGCACCGTCGCGGTAAAGGCTAGCGCGGTGGAGTGCAGCATCAGAATCACTTCGTTGCTGTACGCAGGCAGTGCAATGCGCAGCGCCGACGGCAGAATGATGCAGCGATAGAGCTTCACCGACGAAAAGCCGTACGCCCGCGCCGCTTCGATTTCACCGTAAGGGACAGAGCGGATCGCCCCCGCAAAGATCTCAGTGGTATAGGCGCAGGTATTGAGCGTCAACGCCAGCACCGTACAGTTCAGACCGCTGCGGAAGAACGCATTGAGCATCTCTGTGCCTTTCACGATCTCCAGCGTGTACATTCCCGAATAGAACACCAGCAGTTGCACGTACAGGGGCGTACCGCGAAACACATAGGTGAACAGCCAGATCGGGAACTGGATAAATTTGTTGTTCGACACGCGGCCAATGGCGAGAAACACCGCCAGAATACCGCCCATCACCACGGAAGAAATCAGCAGCCAGAGCGTAATCGCCACGCCGGTAAAGCGGTAGCCATCCGTCCACAGCAGGGATTTCCAGTATTCCTGAATAATCTCAATCACAGGTCAGCCCTCTTCACACCCACGGAGTAGCGACGCTCGAGCAGAAGCAGCACACCATTGGAGACCGTCGTAAACACCAGATAAATCACGCCACAGACTACCGCAAAGTAGAAGGGCTCCCAGGTACTCTTGCCCGCCAGCTGAGTCGCTTTGACGACGTCTTCCAGGCCAAGCAGCGAGACCAGCGCTGTCGCTTTGAGGATAACCTGCCAGTTGTTTCCGATGCCCGGAAGCGCATAGCGCATCATGGCCGGGAACATGATCCGGCGAAACGTTTGTGAGGAGGTAAAACCAAATGCGGTTGCCGCTTCAATGTGCCCTCTCGGGACGGCCATGTAAGCGCCACGGAAGGTTTCCGTGAAGTAAGCACCGTAGATAAAGCCGAGGGTAATAATACCGGCTACCATCGGGTCGATATCGATCTGTTCCATGCCGACGGCGTCGGTAATGCCGTTCAGCGCGATCTGCAGACCGTAAAAGATCAGCAGCATCAGCACCAGATCGGGTACGCCGCGAATAAGCGTGGTATAGCCTTCGAATATGAGCGCCAGGGGTTTATTCGCCGACAGCTTTGCCCCTGCGCCCGCCAGACCTATCAGCACCGCCAGTACCACGGAGCTGATAGCCAGCTCAAGGGTGACAAGCGCGCCTTGTAAAATAACGCCAGAAAATCCGTACAGCATACCGCGTGCCCTGTCGTGTCGTGAGTGGTGGAACCGTGTCTTTTCCCCTCCCTGAGTGGGAGGGGCCGCACGTTATTTGACGGGGCGATTAGCCGCCGTAAACATTAAAATCAAAGTACTTTTTCGCCAGCTTGTCGTAGGTGCCATCAGCACGCATTTCGGCGAAGGCATTGTTCAGCGCTTCACGCAGCTCGTTGTCTTCTTTGCGCAGGCCCATACCGGTGCCCACACCAAACAGCTTCACGTCCTTAATGGACGGGCCGCCAAATTTATAATCTTTACCCACCGGCGTTTTCAGGAAGCCTTCGCTTGCCGCGACTTCATCCTGGAATGCCGCATCAATTCGGCCTGCCGTCAGGTCTGCGTAGATATTTTCCTGGCCCTGATAAGAGACGATTTCGATCCCCTTCGGCGCCCAGTGTTCGTTGCCGTAGGTTTCCTGCGTGGTGCCCTGCAGCACGCCGACGCGTTTGCCCTTCAGCGACTCAAGGGTAGGCTGAATGTCTGAAGACTTAGCCACCACCAGACGAGAATCCGCTGCGTAGAGTTTGTCGGTGAAGGCAATCTCCTGCTGGCGTTTTTCAGTGATGGAAAGAGAGGACATGATGACGTCGATTTTTTTCGCTTTCAGCGACGGGATCAGGGCATCCAGCGGGTTCTCAACGTAGGTACATTGCGCTTTAATACGTTTGCACAGCTCATTGGCCAGATCGATGTCAAAACCCACCAGTTCACCCTTCGCATTTTTCGATTCAAAGGGGGCATAGGTAGGGTCAGTACCAATACGAATTTTTTGCGGAACGGCTGCGAAAGCCGCGGTGGCGCTGGAAAAGGCCAGTACCAGAGAGAGTGACAACACGAGTTTTTTCATATCTATCCTCAACAAACTGTCTTCATACGGTTTTTTACGACGACGGGGTGCGGTTAATGTGCCATTAATCCACGCTGTCAGGCAAAGAATAATGCCTTTGGGGCGGGATTTTTTGCATTATAAATGCGTAAGTATGCACACGACGACCCAATATGGTGCATAAGCTGCACCATATTGGATCACCCACACCAGCGACGCACCAGGTCAGTGCATCACCGTTATGCGTCAGTCACCGTAGACGTTGAAGTCGAAGTATTTCTTCGCCAGTTTGTCATAGGTACCGTCTTTACGCAGCTCAGCGAAGGCTTTGTCAAAGGCGGCTTTCAGCTCGGTATCGTCCTTACGCAGGCCGATACCGGTGCCGTCACCAAAGTATTTTTTGTCTTTCACGGACGGGCCCGCAAAGGCGTACTCTTTACCGGCTGGCTGCTTCAGGAAGCCTTCGCTCGCGGCGACTTCATCCTGGAATGCGGCATCCAGACGGCCTGCTGCCAGGTCAGAGTAAATCAGATCCTGGTTCTGGTAAGCCACCACATCTACGCCCTTCTCACGCCAGTTGGCATTAGCAAAACCTTCCTGCGTCGATCCCTGAAGCACGCCGACATGCTTGCCTTTCAGCGAGTCGATGGTTGGTTGAATCGGGGAGCCTTTGGCGGCAATCAGACGAGAATCCGCAGCGTAGAGCTTGTCAGAGAAGGCGATCTCCTGCTGACGTTTTTCGGTGATGGAGAGAGAAGAGATAATGGCGTCGATTTTTTTGGCTTTCAGCGACGGGATCAATGCGTCAAAGTCGCTGCCCACCCATGTGCACTTCACCGCAATGCGTTTGCACATTTCATTTCCCAGATCGATATCAAACCCCACGAAATCGCCTTTCGCATCCTTGGAAGAGAATGGCGCGTAGGTTGCGTCTGTACCGATACGAACCGTCTGTGGCAGTGCTGCGTAGCTACCTGCTGCTGCACTTAACCCCACGAGCAAAGACAGAGCCAGAACCGTCTTCTTCATACATTTACCCTCAAGTACCGTGATTTTATTATGTATTGTGTAGTGTGTTGTGTTGCAGGCTTCTCTTGCAGGTCTTATGCCACATTCCCGTCTGGTCAAAAATTCGACGTTAAATATGTTAACAAAACGTTGCGATATTGCCTTAGTGGTGAAAGATAGCAGGTCTGCCGAACGAACCGGAGAGGGAAGAAGGGAAAAAACGAATTAAATGTCGAGGATATGATCGCCGTTGCATAATTGCCCTGAAACAGGGCAACTTGTCTTTTCATGCACCTTGTTTGTGCACAAATTCAGGCACCCTGCCAGCGGGTGAAGAGATCTTCCGGCAGGTCTATATCAAACTGATCCAGCACGCGGTTAACGGTCTGGTTGATGATGTCATCCAGCGTTTGCGGGCGATGGTAGAACGCGGGGACCGGTGGCATGATGACAGCCCCAAGTTCAGCCGCCTGCGTCATTAAGCGTAGATGCCCCAGATGCAGCGGTGTTTCCCGCACACAGAGTACCAGAGGACGACGCTCTTTCAGCACTACATCCGCCGCACGCGTCACCAGGGTATCGGTATAGCTGTTCACAATGCCGGAGAGCGTTTTTATTGAACAGGGCAGGATAACCATACCCGCCGTTTTAAACGAGCCTGAAGAGATACTGGCTGCGATATCGCGGGCATCGTGGACGACATCCGCCAGCGCCTGAACGTCACGCAGGGAAAGGTCGGTTTCAAGGGAGAGGGTCTGGCGCGCCGCCTGGCTCATCACCAGATGGGTTTCCACACCTGCTACGTCACGCAGCACCTGCAACAGACGTACGCCGTAAATCGCGCCACTGGCACCGCTGATCCCAATAATGAGTCGTTTCATGATTTTTGCCCTTACTGATTCAGGGCAGACTGTGCAGGATTTTGCGGGGAGTTGCAAGTGAGGGCGTCTGCCCTCACCTGCAGAAGCATCAACCTTCGTTGTGCATCTCTAAGCTTTCAAGATCGTTCTGCAGCTGGACGGCTTTCGCATCGTCGTTACGCAGGGAATCCAGGTAGTCGAGATACTGCTGGTCAACGTCTTTGGTCACGTACACGCCGTTAAACACTGAGCATTCGAACTGCTGAATGTCCGGGTTCTCAGCACGCACCGCGTCGATCAGATCGTTCAGATCCTGGAAAATCAGACCGTCAGCACCGATGATCTGGCGAATTTCGTCCACTTCACGACCGTGAGCGATCAGCTCCGTCGCGGTTGGCATGTCGATGCCGTACACGTTCGGGAAGCGAATTTCTGGCGCCGCAGACGCCAGGTACACTTTCTTCGCACCGGCTTCGCGTGCCATTTCGATAATCTGCTCAGACGTCGTACCGCGAACGATGGAATCATCCACCAGCAGTACATTCTTGTCGCGGAACTCGGCGCGGTTGGCGTTCAGCTTACGACGTACAGACTTACGGCGCAGATGCTGGCCCGGCATGATAAAGGTGCGGCCAACGTAGCGGTTCTTCACGAAGCCCTGGCGGTAAGGCTTATCCAGAATACGCGCGATTTCCAGCGCAATATCGCAGGAGGTTTCCGGAATAGGGATCACGACGTCGATATCGAGATCGTCCCACTCGCGGGCAATCTTCTCGCCGAGCTTCGTACCCATGTTCACGCGCGCGCTGTAGACGGAAATCTTGTCGATGAAGGAATCCGGACGGGCGAAGTAAACGTATTCGAACAGGCACGGGTTGCTGACCGGATTGTCAGCACACTGGCGGGTAAACAGCTGGCCCTTCTCAGTGATGTAGACCGCTTCACCGGGCGCAACGTCACGCAGGAATTCAAAGCCCAGCGTGTCCAGCGCCACGCTTTCAGAGGCGACCATATACTCCGTACGGCCATCGCCGAGCTCACGTTTGCCAAGCACCAGAGGACGAATGCCGTTTGGATCGCGGAAGGCGACCATGCCGTGACCGATAATCATCGCCACGCAGGCATACGCGCCGCGGATCTGACGATTTGTTGCGGCAATGGCAGCAAAGATATTGTCTGCTTCCAGCGGGTAGTGACGGAAGTTATCCAGCTCGCTGGCGAACACATTGAGCAGGATTTCAGAATCAGAGGTGGTGTTAATGTGGCGACGTTTCTCTTCGAACAGCTTTTTACGCAGCTCGTGCGCGTTGGTCAGGTTGCCGTTATGAGCAAGGGTGATGCCATACGGTGAGTTGACGTAGAAAGGCTGTGCCTCAGAGGCGCTGGAACTGCCAGCAGTAGGATAACGAACGTGACCGATCCCCATATTACCTTGCAGACGCTGCATATGGCGGGCTTCAAACACATCGTTTACCAGGCCATTCGCCTTGCGTAAACGGAAGCAGTTGTTTGCATCAATGGTGATGATACCCGCAGCATCCTGCCCACGGTGCTGAAGCACCGTTAACGCGTCATAAATCGACTGGTTTACCGGCATGAAACCGGCGATACCGACAATACCGCACATTCGTCTTTTCCTCGTTAAGCCACATCTCAGGGTTTATGCCCTGGGCAAAAAACTCGACGAGCTTTGCAGATAGTCAAAGAACCATCTGATGATGAAGCTGAACTCTGGAATGAGCTGCGATTTCTGCCAGTCTTCGCTTTTGGAGAACCCGGTGAAGGTATCCAGGAAGAACAGTATCGCGGCCACAATCAGCACGCCTCGCAACGCGCCGAAACAGATCCCGAGCACCCTGTCCGTTCCTGACAGACCGGTTTTCTCGACCAGCTGACCTATCACGTAATTGACGATAGCGCCAACAATCAGCGTCGCGATAAACAGCACCGCGATGGCGATTCCGTTTCGGACCAGTTCATCTTCAAAGCCCGTGAACCAGACAGACAGGTAAGTGTAGTAATGACTGGCAACAAAGAAAGCACAACCCCATGTCACCAGCGATAACGCTTCACGAACAAAGCCACGGATCAGGCTAACCAGACAGGAAAAACCAATCACCGCAATGATGGCGTAATCAATCCAGACCATATGTGTCCCACGATTTAACGCCCTGTCATCCAGTTCGGGGCGAATTCTAACAGAAAAAGAAAACGTTTGCGTAGGGATTTCCTTCCCGCGCGTAAATAAAAAAGGCGCTGAAAAAACGCTCAACGCCATGGGCCTTTTGACGCCTCTGTGGACGTCTGTTCCCCCTCACCCCGACCCTCTCCCTCAAGGGAGAGGGAGGAGTCTATCCCCTCCCCCCCTTTGGGGAGAGGGTTAAGGTGAGGGGCAAGATCTTGTCAGTTCGCGCTGTAGTTCATCACCACACCGCTCAACCCGGAGATCTGCTTCAGCTCACCCAGTGACCCTTTCAGCTTGTCTTTCGACGCTTCCGGCCCCACCAGGATACGGGTAATTTTACCCTGCACCGGCGTGGAAGGTGAAGTGTAAACACGGTATCCCGCACCGCGCAGTTTACTCACCACCTCGTTGACTTTATCGGCGTTTTTCAATGCGCCAAGCTGAACAACGTAGGCTTTACCCGTCGGTGCCGCGTCTTGTTTCGCCGGTGGTGGGGTTTCTGACGCTGCAGCCAGCTGCTCTGTCGCTTTATCCCGCTGCGGCTTCGGCTGCGGTTTCTCGACAGGCTTCGGTTTCTCCACAGCCTTAGGCTGTTCCACCGGCACCGGATCAATTTCGATATTGTTATTCGCAGCCAGGCGAGAAGGATCGAGCGATGGTGCAGCAGCATCGCCTGCGCGCACCTCTTCTGCCGCGCCCTCTGGCGGCTGAGCAGGTAGCGCCTGCGTCGCGGCGGGCAGCATGTCTGGCTCATCGCGATCGCCCGGTTTCGGCACCAGCGGAATGGCCGCAAATTCGTCCTGATAATGCTTTTTCTGCCCGTCGAGCAGTCCCGGAAGAATAATCACTCCGAGCGCGACCAGCACAATGGTTCCTGTTAAACGGTTCTGAAACTTACTCGCCACCGGTTCTCCCCGCGTCCATCACTTCCATGACATGTGCCACCGTGTGGAATGAACCACACACCAGCACGGTATCTTCTGGTTTAGCATCCGCCATCGCAGCATGCCAGGCCTGAGCCACGCTACTATAGATTGCGCCTGTGCCGAGATGTTCCATCAACTGCTCAGCCGTCGCGCCACGCGGCCCCTCCAGAGGAGCACAATACCAGCTATCGACCACACTCTCCATGCAGGCCAGCGTCCCGCCGATATCTTTATCATGAAGCATACCGATAACCGCCAGCACGCGCCCGGTTTTTGGTAACGATTTGAGACGTCCTGCCAGATACGCCGCCGCGTGCGGGTTGTGGGCCACGTCCAGAATAAGACGCGGCGACTCGCTGACAATCTGGAAACGCCCCGGCAGGATCGCGTTCTGGATACCGTCGCGGATCGCCTGCTCGCTCACCGTCAATCCACTGGCACGCAGTGCCGCCAGTGCGGTGGCGGCGTTCGGCTGCGGTACCTGCGGCAGCGGCAGGTCGTCCAGCGCACCCTGCACATCGCTAAAGCGCCAGCCGTTGTCCTGAACCTCATAGTGCCAGTCCACGTCGCGGCGCATTAAATGAGCGCCCTTCTCATTCGCCACGTCGGCGATGGTATGCGGCATGTCCGGCTCGCCGACTACGGCGGGCTTATTCGCCCGGAAGATACCGGCCTTTTCACGGCCAATGCTTTCACGGTCTGGCCCCAGCCAGTCGGTATGATCCAGCGCGATGCTGGTGACGACGGCAACATCCGCATCCACCATATTGGTGGCGTCAAGACGACCACCGAGCCCAACTTCCAGAATTACCACGTCAAGCTGCGCCTGTTTGAACAGCCACAGCGCTGAAAGCGTACCGTATTCAAAATAGGTTAATGAGATCTCACTGCGTGCAGCTTCAATTTCCGCGAATGACGCCGTATGGGCAGATTCCGGCAGTTCGCGGTTCTGCACGCGCACCCGCTCGGTGTAGCGCACCAGGTGTGGAGAGCTGTAAACACCTACCTTGTAACCCGCCGCCATCAGGACAGATTCCAGCGTGCGGCAGGTTGTGCCCTTCCCGTTGGTGCCCGCGACGGTGAACACGAACGGAGCCGGTTTGAGCACATCAAGACGCGCAGCGACCTGGCTTACGCGTTCAAGCCCCATATCGATGGTTTTACTGTGCAGGTTTTCCAGATAAGAAAGCCACGCGGCCAGGGGCGACGTGGCTTGGGGAATGCTTTTATTTTCCATAATGCCCGGTTGTCATTAACAGATTAGAAAGCAAAAGGGCAGCGCCAACCGGCCCTGCCCTTTTCAGTTATCAGGCCTCGGGTTCCTGATCCGGTACGATCACGCCTTCGCGTGGCTCATCCGGGTTCGGCGCGGGTAGATTCATCAGCTTCGCCAGGACGCTTGCCAGTTTCAGACGCATTTCCGGGCGGCGAACGATCATGTCGATAGCGCCTTTCTCGATGAGGAACTCACTGCGCTGGAAGCCCGGCGGCAGTTTTTCACGTACGGTTTGTTCGATAACGCGAGGACCGGCAAAGCCAATCAGCGCTTTTGGCTCAGCGATGTTCAGATCGCCCAGCATCGCGAAGCTTGCAGAGACGCCGCCCATGGTTGGGTCGGTCAGTACAGAAATGTACGGCAGACCGCGCTCCTGCATTTTCGCCAGCGCTGCAGAGGTTTTCGCCATCTGCATCAGGGACATCAGCGCTTCCTGCATACGTGCGCCACCTGAAGCGGAGAAGCAGATCAGCGGGCAGTTGTCTTCCAGCGCCTGCTCAACGGCACGCACGAAGCGCGCACCGACCACAGAGCCCATTGAGCCGCCCATAAAGGAGAACTCAAATGCGGCGGCAACAACCGGCATCTCATGCAGGGTGCCCTTCATGACGATCAGCGCGTCTTTCTCGCCGGTCTCTTTCTGTGCTGAGGCCAGGCGATCTTTGTATTTTTTGGAATCGCGGAACTTCAGCACGTCTTTTGGCTCAAGTTCGCTGCCCAGTTCTACCAGAGAACCTTCGTCCAGCAGGCTATGCAGGCGGTTGCGCGCCGACATACGCATGTGGTGGTCACATTTCGGACACACTTCAAGATTGCGTTCCAGTTCTGCACGATACAGAACCTGGCCGCAGCTATCACACTTCGTCCATACCCCTTCAGGAATGCTCGCTTTACGCGTTGGGGTAATGTTGCTTTTAATTCGTTCAATCCAGCTCATTGATAACCTTTCTGCCTGAACCTGGTCGTATGCCAGTTTTGCTATAAGAGGCGAATAATGCCATTTTTGCCTCCAACAGACCATGAATGTTGCACATTAAAACATAACAGCCCGAAACTTTGGATAAAAAAGTGGTCGAACCGCCAGCGTGCATTTACTTCGCTTGTTTAGCTGCCGACCGTTTGTGACGGATGATTTCGATAACGCCCGGCAGTACGGAAAGCACAATAATCGCTACAATCAGCAACTTAAGGTTTTCCTGAACCACTGGCAGATCGCCAAACAGGTAGCCTGCGTAAGTAAAGAGCAGTACCCACAGCAGCGCACCGACAACGTTATACATCGCAAAATGACGATAGGACATATGCCCCATTCCTGCCACAAACGGTGCAAAGGTACGAACGATGGGGACAAAACGGGCAAGAATAATGGTTTTGCCGCCGTGACGCTCGTAGAAGGCATGCGTTTTATCTAAATAGCTGCGGCGGAAAATTTTGGAATCCGGATTACTAAATAACCGTTCTCCAAACACGCGCCCGATGGTGTAATTGACCGCGTCTCCCACAATGGCGGCGATGATCATCAGCACAACCATTAGATGGACATTCAGGTCATTGGTCGGCAGAGCGGACAACGCACCGGCCACAAACAGCAGCGAATCTCCGGGCAGGAACGGCGTCACCACCAGACCGGTTTCACAGAACAAGATCAGGAACAGAATGGCATATACCCAGACGCCATACTGCGCGACCAGTTCCGCCAGGTGAACATCAATATGCAGAATGAAATCAATCAGAAAACGTATTACGTCCATATTGTCTAAGCCTTAATTGCACCTTTGTTTAGTCCGCTAAAAACAGCGGGCCCATTGGCGGTTTTGGCAGGTCAAACCGATCCGGATAATCCACCGAGACCAGATACAGCCCTTCCGCTTTCGCCGTTGCTGCCGCAAGCGTTCTGTCCTTCGCTGCCAGCAGTTCTGCAATCCAGCTCTCCGGCTGGTGTCCGGCACCCACTTCCATCAGGCTGCCAACAATATTCCGCACCATATGATGTACAAAGGCATTGGCTTTGATATCGACCACCACATACGCGCCATAACGACTGACGTTAATGTGCATGACGTTACGCCACGGCGTACGGGACTGACACTGCACCGCACGAAACGACGTAAAGTCATTTTCTCCAATCAGACACTGCGCCGCACGCTGCATACGTTCTGCATCAAGCGGCTCATAAAAATGCGTCACGCCCTGGCTTAACACTGCCGGACGCAGACGCTGGTTGTAGATGACGTAGCGGTAACGGCGTGCAGTGGCGCTGAAACGCGCATGAAAATCATCCGGCACAGCTTTCACCCAACGCACGGCAATGTCACCAGGTAAATTCGCATTTACACCCAGCGTCCAGGCAGCATCCTTGCGCACGGCGGTGGTTTCAAAGTGCACTACCTGCCCTGTGCCGTGAACACCGGCGTCGGTTCGGCCTGCGCATAAGACGTTAATCGGCTCATTCGCTACCTGAGAAAGCGCTTTCTCCAGCTTTTCCTGAACGCTGCGCACTTCGTTCTGACGCTGCCAGCCATAATATTTACTGCCATCGTACTCAATGCCGAGAGCAATTCTATGGACCGGCTTTTGTTCCACTTCTGACATCAGTACAGGTACTCCTGCACCAGCTTCTCGGCGATTTTAACTGCCATCAGCGCGCCGCCAAAGCGTACGTTATCGGCAACGGACCAGAACTGAACCTGCTCCGGCATGCCGTAATCGTTGCGCACGCAGCCAACGGAAAGATGCGCGCTACCGGTGGCATCGCCCACCTGGGTCGGGAATTCACTCTCTTCAGAAAGCACGATATCTTCACCGCGGCTAAACGCATCGCGCGCTTCTTCTGCCGCCAGCGGGCGCAGGGCTTCAAAGCCAACCATCTGCGCGTGGCCGTAGAAGACAGGCGACTGCACAACGTTGGCGGAGATCATCAGCCCTTCATCCTGCAGCACTTTGCGTACTTCATCGACGATTCGACGCTCTTCGCGCACGGAACCTTCACGATCCGGCAGCAGTGGCAGCATGTTGAACGCCAGCTGGCGACCAAAGAAATCATCTTCATCAATCGGAATACCGTTCAGCAGCTTGGCGCTCTGTCCGGCCAGCGCATCGACCGCTTTTTTACCGTTAGCAGAGGCCGACAGCAGACTGGTCACATTAATACGAGACAGGCCGCCGTCGTCGATCAGCGGTTTCAGCGCAGTCAACAGCTGGCTGGTCAGGCTGTTCGGTACCGCGATGACGTTGCGGTTGCGGTAGTCAGCCAGCACGAACGGGTTCACGTCCGGCACCACCAGCGGCACATCCGGCTCCATTGAGAACAGGCCGCTCAGGTCGATCACCAGGCAGCCTGCGTTAGTCGCCTCTTCAACGTACGCAGCAGTCGCTTCAGCGCCCGCGGCGAAAAACGCCAGCTGCGCCTGCGTCCAGTCAAACGCAGCCGCGTCCTGGACCATGACGGATTTACCGTTAAAACGCAGATGCTCACCTGCGCTGTCGGTACGCGCCAGCGCATAGATGTCGCCCACCGGGAACTGACGCTCAGCAAGGGTTTCGAGCAGGGCTTCGCCCACGGCACCCGTGGCACCTAAAATGGCAATGTTCCAGCCTTCAGACATGGTGGTTTACTCCAGAAATAAAAAAGCGTCCCTGTCGGAGTATCCGACAGGGAGCATTAAGAAGACATTAACGTGCCGGGTGATGTACGGCGTTAAACCCGAGTTTATGCAGCAGCGTCGCCGCCGACGCATCGTCGCACATCACATACAGGGAAGACCATTCACGGCGCTCAACATAGTTTTTGCGCAGCTTATCAAACTCACCCGGCAAACCCGCTGATTTACGCAGCAGCGCGTCATCGCGGCGCACATCATACACCAAATGCACCAGCCTTTTCAGCGTTGCCTGATCGAGCGGGCCGTGCAGAGTGATGCGACCAAATTCTGGCGCGGGGAGTAAGGTATCCAGCGCTACCTGCTGCGGATGACCGATAAAGGCGCTGTAGGCTTCAAACACCTGCGTCGTGCCGCGCGCTTTGCCTTCAAGCGTGTAGCCAGCGATATGCGCGGTGCCCACGTCCACCTTGTTGAGTAGCTCAACGTTGAGTTCCGGCTCGGGTTCCCAGACGTCCAGCACCACGCTGAGGTTTTGTCCTTCGTTCAGACATGTCAGCAGCGCGGCGTTGTCCACGACCGGGCCACGGCAGGCATTTATCAGAATAGTGCCAGCCTTCAGATGGCGGATCAGCGTTTCATCGGCCATATGAAGGGACTTATACGGCCCCTCTTTAAACAGCGGCGTGTGGAAGGTGATCACATCACACTGTTCAACCAGCTCATCCAGCGAGCGGAAGTCGCCTTCATCGCCGTTATCTTTGCGCGGCGGGTCGCACAGCAGTGTGCGGATCCCTAATGCTTCAAAACGCTTTTGCAGGCGACCGCCCACGTTGCCCACGCCGACAATCCCCACGGTGCGGTCTTTCAGCGCAAAACCATCGCGCTCGGCCAGCATAAGCAGCGAGGAGAAAACGTATTCCACAACGGCAATGGCGTTACAGCCCGGCGCGGCGGAAAAACCGATCCCCGCCTGCTTAAGCCACTTGTCATCCACATGATCGGTCCCAGCCGTTGCGGTCCCGACAAATTTCACCGTTTTGCCGGAGAGCAACGTCTCATTTACTTTGGTCACCGAGCGCACCATCAGGGCATCGGCATCATCCAGTTCGTTCACCGGAATCGGGCGACCAGGGACAGCCTTAACATCGCCAAGGCGGCTAAACAACTCGCGGGCGTAAGGCATATTTTCATCAACGAGGATTTTCACGTCTGAGTACCTGTTTGAGAGGAAGAAAACCTGCCAAGTGTGCCATAATCTCGCCGCCAGGCATATATGTCCGCCGGGTTAACGCTGAGTTTTGACTTTAAGGATTCCGACGATGCAGCCTATTTCAGGTACGCCGCCGCGCCCTCCGGGTGAAGGCCCCTTAACGCCGCCGAGTGTCGCAGGCGAACAGCCGCTCTCCACGCAACAGCGCACCGTGCTGGAGCGACTGATCACGCGCCTGATTGCGCTGACGTCGCAACAAAACGCGGAAGTCTGGGCCGGGGTGAAGCATGACCTGGGCGTGAAGAATGACGTACCGCTGCAATCGCGCCATTTCCCTGCCGCCGAGCAGAACCTGAACCAGCGAATCAACGCTGCGCAACAAAATCACACCACTCGACAGATTGTGTCGCAGTTGACCGAGCTACTGGGCCAGGGGAACAATCGCCAGGCGGTCAGTGATTTTATTCGCCAACAGTATGGCCAGACTGCCCTGAGCCAGCTCACGCCCGATCAGCTCAAAACGGTGCTGACGCTGCTGCAAACCAATCAGCTGTCGATTCCACAGCCTCAGCTGCGCCCGGCGACCGAACGCCCGCTGCTGCCTGCTGAGCACAACACGCTTAATCAGATGGTGACCAAACTGGCCGCCGCCACCGGCGAGTCGACAAAGCTCATCTGGCAATCCATGCTGGAGCTGTCCGACGTGAAAAGCGGCGAGTTGATCCCGGCCAGACAGTTTACGCATCTGGTCACCTGGCTGCAGGCGCGCCAGACGCTCAGCACCCAGAATGCGCCTACCCTGCATACCGTTCAGGCCGCACTGAAACAGCCGCTTGAGCCGCGCGAGTTCGAGATGATTCGGGATTACGTCCAGCAAAACTGGCAGGCCACACCGCAAACGGTACTGACTACCGCACAGGTGCAGGATGTGCTCAATCAGATCTTCGTTCGCCGTGCCGAGCGTGAAGGCGGCGTGCCGGAGGTGAGAAACGTTCAGCCAATCTACAACCCGCTGTTTGCGCCCGTCGTGGAGACGTTCAGAAACCTCTCTGCGCGTCCGGGATTGCTGTTTATTGCGTTACTGATTGCGCTGGCTATTTTCTGGCTGGTTGCCTGATGTTTTGCCCGGTGGCGCTGCGCTTACCGGGCCTACAAAGGCTCAAACCGTAGGCCGGGTAAGGCGCAGCCGCCACCCGGCAACAGCGGCTTAAGACCTGCGAAACGCCACCAGCGTCACCACAATCCCAACAACTGCTGAAACTGCACCTGCCAGGAAGACCGACGGATAACCAAACGAGGTGGCTAACAGACCGGCCAGCGGCCCGGTGACCCCGTATGAGATATCCTGAAACGCCGCATAGCCGCCCAGCGCCGTACCGCGCACCTGCGGAGCCACGCGCTTCACCACTTCAACGCCGAGTGCCGGGAAAATCAGTGAACAGCCGCAGCCGGTCAGCGCCGCACCAAGCAGCGCAACGGATGCCACGGGTGCATTCCACAGCAGCAGCAGACCGATGGTCTCAATCACCAGCGACGCCACCGCCACCCTCACGCCGCCAAAGCGATCCGGCATCCAGCCGAAAAGCACGCGCATCAGCACAAACGCGCCGCCAAAAGCGGTAAGAGTAAAACCGGCCATCGCCCAGCCACGGCTCATAAAATAGAGCGAGACGAAGGTACCAATCACCGCAAATCCCACGCCCTGCAGCGCCAGGCCAAGACCCGGCTGCCAGATTTGGCCGACCACGCTCCACAGGGATGGACGCTCGCCTTTGTGCGCGGGCACTTTACGCACCGAGCCGTTAAACGCCCACGCCAGCAGCGGCAGCACCATGGTGGTAGCTGCCAGCGCCGCAAATCCGAACTGGCTATTGATGAGCAGCCCAAGCGGGGCGCCCGCGGCCAGCGCGCCATAGATGGCCATGCCGTTCCAGGACATCACTTTGCCGGAACGTGCCGGACCCACCAGACCCATTCCCCAGGTCAGGGTGCCGGTCAGCAGCTGGCTTTCACCAAAGCCCAGGATTAAGCGGCCCAGCACCAGCAGGGCAAATTTATACGCGGCGTCAACCGGCAGGAGAGCCGCCAGCAGCCATGCGCCGCCCGCCAGTCCGCAGGCAAACATCCCCTGCAGCGCTGAACGTTTAGCACCGTGCTGATCCGCCAGCCGTCCGGCGTATCCGCGAGTTAGAACCGTCGCTAAAAACTGGATGCCTACGGCGATGCCGACCATGGTGTTTCCATAGCCGAGTTCCTGGTGCACGAAAAGCGGGATCACCGGCAGCGGCAGGCCAACGGTCATATAGGTCAGGAATACCGCAAAGGCGATACGGAACAGCGAGACGTTCGCTGAAGGCGTTGTTTCTGTTTGAGTTACTGCAGTCATGCTTTACTCCGAAATGAAGAGTAAGGCGGGAAAAATGCCACGCCCCCTCTACCTGGTTATCAGGATTAAGGCGCGTTGGTTGACGTTAAACGCTTACGCATTATCGTGAGGATAATGTTGAGGGGTGAAGTTTGCCTGTGAGATCAGCCGGTTGTCAATGCATAAAAAAGGGAGCCTTATGGCTCCCTTTCTGAATCAAACATAAAACTTATGCTTTCAGCTTACGCATTACCAGCGTGGCGTTGGTGCCGCCGAAACCGAAGCTGTTAGACATAACGGTCGTCAGCGTCGCATCCATTGGTTTGGTTACGATGTTCAGACCAGCAGCCTGCTCATCCAGCTCTTCCACGTTGATGCTTGGCGCGATAAAGCCGTGTTCGAGCATCAGCAGAGAGTAGATCGCTTCCTGCACGCCAGCCGCACCCAGAGAGTGACCGGTCATGGCTTTGGTTGCAGAGATCGCCGGGCTCTTATCCGCAAAGACTTCGCGGATCGCACCCAGTTCTTTCACGTCGCCTACTGGAGTAGAGGTACCGTGGGAGTTCAGGTAGTCGATTGGGGTATCAACGCCGTGCATCGCCATCTTCATGCAGCGCACTGCGCCTTCGCCGGATGGAGCAACCATGTCAGCACCGTCGGACGTTGCGCCGTAACCCACGATCTCAGCGTAGATGTGAGCGCCGCGAGCCAGAGCGTGTTCCAGCTCTTCAACCACAACCATACCGCCGCCGCCCGCGATAACGAAACCGTCGCGGTGTGCGTCATAGGTACGGGACGCTTTATCTGGCGTCTCGTTGTATTTGGTGGACAGTGCGCCCATTGCGTCGAACTCACAGGCCATTTCCCAGCCCAGTTCTTCGCCGCCGCCAGCAAACACGATGTCCTGTTTGCCCAGCTGGATTTGCTCAACCGCGTTACCGATACAGTGCGCGGAAGTCGCACAGGCGGAGCTGATGGAGTAGTTCACACCGTGAATTTTGAACGGTGTCGCCAGGCAGGCAGAAACCGCTGAACCCATGGCTTTGGTCACAACGTATGGACCTACCGCTTTCAGGCCGCGCGGGCTACGCATTGCGTCCGCACCGAATACCTGCGCTTTAGACGAACCGCCGGAACCGGCAATCAGACCCACACGCGGGTTGTTCTGATAAACGTCTTCGCTCAGGCCGGCGTCAGCGATCGCTTCCTGCATGGAAAGATAGGCGTAAATAGAGGCATCGTTCATGAAACGAACCACTTTACGGTCGATCAAACCGGTGGTGTCCAGTTTGACGTTACCCCATACGTGGCTACGCATTCCCGAATCTTTAAACTCTTCAGAGAAAGTGATCCCGGAGCGTCCTTCACGCAGAGATGCCAGGACTTCCTGCTGGTTATTACCGATGCTGGAAACGATGCCCAGGCCAGTAATCACTGCACGTTTCATTCAATACCTCTGTAAGTCGCACTATAGTAAGTTTCGAGTCGCACAATAGCGTACACTTGTACGCCGAACAAGTCCGATCAGACAATTTCTGAGGAAATTTGCACCGATGGGCTCACATCGTTAAGATCGTGCCACTGCCTGTCGGACGAGTAACTTACGTGAAACAAAACGCTATACAACCCGCCAACCTCGAATTCAACGCTGAGGGTACACCTGTTTCCCGAGATTTTGATGACGTCTATTTTTCTAATGATAACGGACTTGAAGAGACACGTTATGTTTTTCTCGACGGAAACCGGCTCAGCGCCCGATTCCCCGCTCATCCGCGCAGCCTGTTCGTGGTGGCGGAAAGCGGATTCGGTACCGGCCTCAATTTTCTGACCCTCTGGCAGGCGTTTGATCGGTTTCACGCTGCCCATCCCGAGGCTACGCTCCAAAGATTACATTTCGTCAGTTTTGAAAAATTCCCGCTCACTTTGCACGATTTACAGCTCGCACATCAGCACTGGCCCGAGCTGGCAACCTGGGCAGAGCAGCTTCAGGCGCAATGGCCACCGGCCGTGGGTGGGGGCCATCGTCTGATTCTGGACGGCGGACGCGTTACCCTGGATTTATGGCTGGGTGACATTAACGAACTTACCGATCAGCTCGACGATTCGATGAATCAGAAAGTGGATGCCTGGTTCCTGGACGGTTTTGCCCCTGCCAAAAACCCGGATATGTGGAGTCAGCATCTGTTTTGCGCAATGGCGCGTCTGGCCCGCCCGGGCGCAACGCTCGCCACCTTCACCTCTGCAGGTTTTGTCCGCCGCGGGCTGCAGGAAGCGGGCTTTACCATGCGTAAAACCAAGGGGTTTGGCCGCAAGCGCGACATGCTGGTCGGGACGATGGAACAGACGTTGAATGTCCCCGCTCAGGCACCGTGGTTTTCCCGTCGCGCCAGTGCAACACGCGAGGTAGCACTCATTGGCGGCGGCATTGCCAGCGCTCTGCTCTCGCTCGCGCTTCTCCACCGTGGCTGGCAGGTCACGCTCTACTGCGCCGATGAGGCACCGGCGACGGGTGCCTCAGGCAACCGTCAGGGCGCGCTTTATCCTCTGCTGAGCGCGCACGACCCGGCGCTGTTCCAGTTTTTCCCGGCGGCATTTACGTTTGCTCGTCGTCTGTACGATCTTCTGCCTGTTGATTTTGACCACGACTGGTGCGGCGTGACGCAGCTCGGCTGGGATGAGAAGAGCCAGCAAAAAATCGCGCAAATGCTGTCGCTGGGTCTGCCGGAGGCGATCGCCCGTGCGGTCACTGCGCAGCAAGTTGCTGAAACCACGGGCGTCGACACGAGCTGTGACGGTATACAGTATCCGCTCGGCGGCTGGCTGTGCCCGGCCGACCTGACGGCGGCGGTGATGACCCTGGCCCAGTCTCGCGGGCTGACGGTGCACTATGCCCACACCGTTGAATCGCTTAGCCGGACAGAACGCTGGAATCTGCGTTTTGCTGATGGCAAAGCGGCGCAGCACGCAAGCGTAGTGCTGGCAAACGGACATAACATCAGCCAGTTTATCCAGACAGAAACATTGCCGGTGTATCCGGTCGGCGGCCAGGTAAGCCATATCCCAACCGCGCCCGGACTGAGTAAATTACGTCAGGTGCTGTGCTATGACGGCTATCTGACGCCGCAAAATCCGTCTAACGGCCATCACTGCATCGGGGCGAGCTATCATCGTGGCGAAACGGAAATGCACTACAGCGACGCGGACCAACAGCAGAACCGCCAGCGTCTGGTTGACTGTTTCCCGGATGCGGCGTGGGCGAAAGAGGTTGACGTCAGCGAGGGTGAAGCCCGCTGCGGCGTACGCTGCGCCACGCGTGACCATCTGCCGATGGCGGGGAGCGTGCCGGACTATGAGGCAACGCTTGCGGCCTATCAGGATCTGGCTGATAACCGGGACACGGCGGTAAGCGCACCGGTGTATCCGGAGCTGTTTATGCTCGGCGGGCTGGGCTCGAGGGGATTGTGCTCTGCGCCGCTGCTGGCAGAGGTGTTAGCCGCGCAGATGAGCGATGAGCCGATTCCGCTGGACAGAATTACGCTTGCGGGACTCAACCCAAATCGACTGTGGGTACGGAAACTGCTGAAGGGGAAGAAGGTTAAGTAGGGTGCGGTCTGGTGCCCTCACCCCGTCCCTCTCCCACAGGGAGAGGGTGGTGAAACACTTACTTCGCTTTCGCCTGCTGGAACAGTTTGTCCCACATTCCCAGCACCAAAGACTGATCGCGCGGAGAGAGTTCTCCGGCCTGAATGGCTTTTTCCAGGCTGCGAGTCACTTCTTCGTGAACTGCATCGGCAGAGTGATCGTCACCTGCCTCCAGCTCGGCTACGGCAAGCGTCAGGTGACCACGCAGATAACCGCTGGCGAACAGCTCATCATCACTGGCGTGTTCCACCATGTCATCAATTAACGCCAGAATGCGTGATTCAAATTCTGCGATCATCTTCTTTCCTCTGTTAAAGATCTTCCGGCCAAGGGAAGCATTCCGCCGTGATCTCCGGCGTGTGGTAATAATTCTGAAAAGCCTCGATCAGGCGCGCCGGACGTTCCGGGATGCCCTTCTCAAGATATTCCATCACCTGCTTGTGAACGCGGCGCTGGAAGACAATACGATCCGGCTCGAAGTCGCCTTCCAGGTTGTCGCAGCTCACGTTGAACGGGAAGCCCGCCGCCACGCAGAACAGCCACTCCAGCGCCTGGGGTTTGACTTCAACATCTTCAAACTGGCCCTGAGTTGCGGCGTCACGCCCGTCCGGGCAATACCAGTAACCGAAGTCCACCAGCTCGCGACGTGCTTTCCCCGCGATGCACCAGTGCGAAATCTCGTGCAAACCGCTGGCGTAAAAGCCATGTGCGAAAACGATGCGGTTATACGGAACCTCTGCATCAGCAGGAAGATAGATCGGTTCGTCGTCGCCTTTAATCAGACGGGTATTAAAATCATCAGCAAAACAGCCGTCGAAAATCTCAATCAGCTGTTCGTAGTTATGCGTACTGTTCATTAGTGCATCCCCAACCAGGTGAGGATCTCCTGTCCATGGCTGTCATAAAGCAGTTTGGCGCTCATCACCGCCGAGACCACAACAATCATCGGGCGGATCAGCTTTTGCCCCTTGCTCAATACCAGACGCGAGCCCACGCGCGCGCCTAAAAATTGGCCCACCATCATTACAAAGCCGGTTGCCCAGATAACCTTGCCGCCAATGATAAACAGCAGCAGGCCGCCGACGTTTGAGGTCGCGTTGAGCACTTTGGCATGGGCGGTGGATTTGGCGAGGTTGAACCCGGCCAGCGTCACGAAGGCCAGCGCGTAAAATGAGCCTGCGCCCGGGCCGAAGAAACCGTCATAAAAACCCACACAGCCCCCGGCAACCAGCGCAAACGGCAGGCCGTGCAGGCGACGCTGGCGATCCTCTTCACCAAGCTTCGGCATCAGCAAAAAGTACAGTCCGATGCAAATAACCAGGATCGGCAGGATCTGACGCAAAATATCGGACTGCACGTGCTGAACCAGCAGCGCACCCGACGTCGAGCCAATAAAGGTCATCAGAATATTGAGCTTCTGATCGGCCAGGCTCACCACCTTTCGGCGGATAAAATAGAGCGACGCCGAGAGCGACCCACCGCAGGCCTGCAGCTTGTTAGTCGCCAGCGCCTGAGCCGGGCTCATGCCCGCCGCCAGCAGCGCCGGAACCGTCAGCAAACCGCCTCCACCCGCCAGCGCATCGATAAACCCGGCGAGCATCGCAACAAAAAAGAGCACCGCCAGCAGCAGCGGTGACACCATAAACAGATCGACGAAATTATCCATTAAAGTACATGCTCATCCAGTAGCGCCTGGCAGGAAGGCGGCAACGGAGGCGGTGTCTTCTTCTCAGGCTTAGAGGTTCCAGGCTTCGCCGGTTCAAACCAGCTTTGCAGTTCATAACCACAGCCATCGCCAGGCGGTGGAAGCGGCTGATCTTCACATTCCAGACTGTTCGCCGGGCAGCGCAGACGAACGTGCATATGTGCACGGTGCTGGAACCACGGACGCACTTTACGCAGCCAGTCGCGATCCGTTCCGGCATCCAGACAGAGCTGTTGCTTGATGGCCGGGTTAACGAAAATCCGCGTGACGTCGTTATCTTCTGCCGCCAGCTTGATCATGCTGGAGACATCCTGCGTCCACAGGGACGGCACTACGCGCTTACCGTCGCTCGCGACCAAATCCAGCGCCTGCGGTTTCAGCAACTGCGAAGACGTCCAGCGCGTTTTCGGTAGCTGTAAGAAGATATCGACATCCAGTCCGGTCTGGTGGCTGGCGTGACCGCCGTTGAAGCGGCCCCCGGCAGGCATCCCCATATCGCCGATCAGCATCGTGCCCAGCCCCAGGTTATGCACCTGATTACCAAGGCGCTGTATAAACAGCACCAGATCCGGATGGCCGAAATAGCGGCGCTGATCGGTACGCATCACCTGATAGGTGTCCGACTGCAGCGGAAGTTCCTGCGCGCCCACGATGCAGCCGTTAGAGAAGGCACCGATGGACTGCGCACTCCCCGCCACCGGATGGGTGATTTTTTGCCACGGCGTGGCGGCCAGAGAGGCTCCACTGGCGAGCAGCGCCAGCAGAGCAATTGCGGTTTTTTTCATGTTTACCAGCGTGGAATGGTGGTCGTCACATCCGCATTCTGCGCGCGCTGGCGCAGGAAGTGATCCATCAACACGATCGCCAGCATCGCTTCTGCGATCGGTACCGCGCGGATCCCCACGCACGGATCGTGACGTCCTTTGGTGATCATCTCAACTTCTTCACCAGAGCGGTTAATCGTGTGGCCCGGCACGGTAATGCTGGAAGTCGGCTTCAGTGCGATGTTGGCAACAATTTGCTGCCCGCTGCTGATACCGCCCAGAATGCCGCCCGCATGGTTGCTCTGGAAGCCCGCTTTCGTGATTTCGTCGCGGTTCTGGCTTCCGCGAAGCTGAACCACGTCAAAACCGTCGCCAATCTCGACGCCCTTCACCGCGTTGATGCTCATCAGCGCGTGGGCGATGTCAGCGTCGAGACGGTCAAATACCGGCTCGCCCCAGCCAGCCGGAACGCCATCAGCCACCACGGTGACTTTTGCACCGATGGAGTCGCCCTCTTTTTTAAGGCCGCGCATCAGTTCGTCGAGCGCCTCCAGCTTGTCGGCATCCGCGCAAAAGAACGGGTTTTGCTCGACCTGATCCCAGTCTTTGATCGCCAGTGGAATGTCACCCATCTGGGTCAGACAGCCGCGGATAACGATGCCAAATTTCTGCTGCAGGTATTTCTTGGCAATGGCGCCAGCCGCCACGCGCATCGCGGTTTCACGCGCGGAAGAGCGTCCGCCACCGCGATAGTCACGGAAGCCGTACTTTTGTTCGTAGGTGTAGTCGGCGTGGCCCGGACGGAAAACGTCTTTGATGGCGCCGTAGTCCTGGGAGCGCTGATCGGTGTTTTCGATCAGCAGACCAATGCTGGTCCCGGTGGTGCGCCCTTCAAAGACGCCGGAAAGAATTTTGACCTGGTCCGGCTCGCGACGCTGCGTGGTGTAGCGAGAGGTGCCCGGACGTCGACGGTCGAGGTCGTGCTGTAAATCTGCTTCGGTCAGTTCGATGCCTGGCGGTACGCCGTCGACGATGCAACCGAGTGCCAACCCGTGCGACTCCCCAAAGGTGGTCACGCGGAATACCTGTCCAATACTGTTTCCTGCCATCACGGCTCCGATGTTGTTGTTTGTGTTTGAGCGTTGTGAAACGGGCCGAAGCCCGCTGGATTAATCTTTATAGATGCTGAAGTGTTCGCGCGCGTCGAGCAGCTGCGCTTTGGTCAGCATAAAGACGCCGTCACCGCCGTTGTCGAACTCGAGCCAGGTGAACGGCACATCCGGGTACTGCTCTATCAGATGTACCATGCTGTTGCCCACTTCACAAATCAGAACGCCGTCGTCGGTCAGGTAATCCGGCGCGCAGGCCAGAATGCGGCGGGTCAGCTTCAGGCCGTCAGAGCCTGATGCCAGGCCCAACTCCGGCTCATGGCGATATTCGTTTGGTAGATCGGACATGTCTTCTGCATCGACGTATGGCGGATTGGTGACGATCAGATCGTACTGCAGCGTCGGCAGATCGCGGAACAGATCGGAGCGAATTGGCGTTACGTGATGGATCAGGCCGTGCTCTTCAATGTTGTGCTCGGTTACGGTCAGCGCGTCGGTGGAAATATCGACCGCGTCCACTTCCGCTTCCGGGAAGGCATAGGCACAGGCAATCGCAATGCAGCCGCTGCCGGTACACATATCCAGAATGTGCTGCGGCTGATGGTTAATCAGTCCGTCAAAGTGGTTGTTGATCAGCTCACCAATCGGCGAGCGCGGCACCAGCACGCGTTCATCAACATAGAACTCGTGGCCGCAGAACCAGGCTTTATTGGTCAGGTAGGCTACCGGGATACGCTCGTTCACGCGGCGGATCACGCGCTCAACGATGCGGTGCTTCTCGCTGGAGGTCAGGCGCGCGGTACGCATGTCTTCCGGAATATCCAGCGGCAGGTAGAGGGACGGCAGCACCAGCTGAACGGCCTCATCCCACGGGTTATCGGTACCGTGACCGTACCAGATGTTGGCGGCGCTGAAGCGGCTAACCGACCAGCGCAACATGTCCTGTATGGTATGCAGCTCGTTTACTGCTTCATCGACAAAAATTTTATCCACTCTTTCCTCCAGGGCATGCTCGCATAATTTTCGGCGGCTAGTTTGCCATGAAGACGGCGATAAATCAGCAATGACGCGTACCGCTTGAGGTTAAAAAATGCGTTTAGTCGGGTACACTATCGGAAATACGAGATGAGAATGCCAAATGAAAAAGAAAACATCGCTCAGCGAGGAGGATCAGACACTCTTCCGACAGCTGATGACCGGGACGCGTAAAATCACCCAGGACACCATCGTTCATCGTCCTCTGCGCAAAAAAATCAGCGAAGTGCCGGTCAAGCGACTGCTCCAGGAGCAGGCCGATAACAGTCACTATTTTTCAGATGAATTTCAGCCGCTGCTCAACACGCAGGGGGCTGTGAAGTACGTACGTGAAGACGTCAGCCATTTTGAGCTGAAAAAGCTACGACGTGGGGACTATTCACCGGAGCTGTTTCTCGATCTGCACGGGTTAACCCAGATGCAGGCGAAACAGGAGCTGGGAGCGTTGATTGCGGCATGTCGTCGCGAACACGTTTTTTGCGCCTGCGTGATGCACGGTCACGGCAAACATATTCTCAAGCAACAGACGCCGCTGTGGCTGGCTCAGCATCCACACGTGATGGCGTTTCATCAGGCACCCAAAGAGTACGGCGGAGATGCCGCATTGCTGGTGTTGATTGAAGTCGAGGAATGGCAGCCGCCAGAGTTGCCCTGACAGGATGGCGGGAAGCACATTGCGCCCCGCCATTTCGCACGTCACGTCAGATAGCTTTTGCCATCTTCAGGTTGCACGGACTCATTTGCCAGTTAAAGACACCTTTGCCGGTTTCGTCCAGGGTGACGTTGGCAATGGCGGAGGTCGTGAACATCGGCGGCGTTTCGCCAGGGCACAGCTCAGATACCAGATAGCCGACCAGCGGCAGGTGGGAAATGACCAGTGCGGAAGCGACACCTTCATTGCACAGCGCCTGAAGATAGGCACTCACAAGACCCACATCGCCACACGGCGTGAGTTCAGGGAGAACATCCACACTGGAAGGCAGGTTCATACACTCCCCTACCACATCCAGCGTCTGTTCTGCACGCAGGAACGGACTCACCAGAACGCGTTCAATGTCCACTTTTTGACCTTTAAGCCAGGTAGCCATTTGACGGGATTCGTCGCAGCCACAGACTGTCAAAGGACGTACTGAGTCACTGGCGGCATCGAGTGCCGCGTCGCCGTGACGCATGATAAAAACTTGCATATTGCACCGCTTTTGTTAACCAGAATCACCGGCGTTGACTACCCGCGATTAAAGCTGGGAGGTAGAAAACCCGATGGCCGGGCATTGTGCCTGATCCATTCGGTGAATGAAACGCTGTTTTTTACCTCAATGGCGTAAGTATAGTCAATCTCTGTTTACAAAATCGCCAAAACAGGTCTCTTCACCGAAGGATTTACCCTTCTTTGACCTCAGCTTACGAGGACAGTTTCCCTTGCAGGCCAAAATGTCTGGCCCCGTTCCACCATCTGCAATAATTCGTCACAGGGTGTAAACCGTGGACCATATTGCGAAGCCAGACGTTGCAGAATTGCAACCACTTCACCCGCCCCGAGGGTGTCCATATACCGGAACGGGCCGCCAAGGAACGGCGGGAAACCAATACCAAATACGGCACCGATGTCACCATCGCGTGCGCTTCTGATCACCTGTTCGCCGAAACAGCGCGCCGCTTCGTTGAGCATCATCATCACACAACGCTCAGCACACTGCGCTGACGACAGTTTTCCCTGACCGGTAACAGAAATAAGCCCATAAACCGCAGGGTCGACCTGTTTATTGCTTTTACGCCCTTTTGCCCCGTAAAGATAGAAACCGCGTTCATTTTTTCTGCCTTTGCGATCGTCCTTCAAAATTGCAGAAACAATGTTTGCAGGGGGGCTAAAACGGTCTCCGTAAGCAGCCTCCAGTACAGGTATAATTTTAGTGCCGGTATCTATTCCTACCTCATCCAAAAGTTGGATTGGGCCGACAGGGAAACCAAACTTCACCAGCGCCTCATCGACGTGCTCAATCTTCTCCCCTTCCGTCAGCAACCGCATTGCTTCATTAATGTAGGGAGCCAGAATACGATTGACGTAGAAGCCTGCTTTATCCGCCACGACAATCGGCGTTTTGCCCTGCTTTTTCGCGAGCTTGACCACCGTGGCAACGGTTTGCGGACTGGTGGTCGCGTGTGGAATAACCTCCACCAGCGGCATTTTTTCAACCGGGCTAAAGAAGTGCAGACCAATCACCTGCTCCGGTCGTGCGGCTTTCGCCGCGATGTCGCCAATCGGCAATGACGAGGTGTTTGAAGCAAAGATGGTATGCGGGGCGCAATGCTGTTCAACGTCTGCCACCATTTGCTGCTTGAGCGCCAGATCTTCGAACACGGCTTCTATCACCAGATCGCGATGTGCAAAACCGCGGTAGTCCGTAGTGCCAGTGATCATCGCGAGTGTTTTATCGCGCTCGCTTGCTTTGATATGGCGGCGTTTAACCTTCTGATCAAGGTTCTGCCAGCTGTACTGAAGCGCGTGGTTGATTCCCTTAGGATTAATGTCTTTGATACGCACCGGCAATTTGCCTTTGCTGGCAGTGACAAACGCAATTCCACCGCCCATCAGCCCGCCCCCCAGCACGCCAACGGCGCGCAGCGGCGCAGGCTCAGCTTCGCTTCCCGGATCTTTTTTGACGTCAGTGCTGGCAAAGAAGATGCTGCGCAGCGCCTGAGACTGCGGCGTCATCGCCAGTTCACCAAAGGCTTTTGCCTCGGCGGCATAACCGCTGCTGCTACCCTGCGACAAGCCGGTTTCAATTACTTCAAGAATGCGCTTCGCCGCCGGGTAGTTGCCTTTGGTTTTTTGCTCGGTCTTTTTGCTTACCATGTTGAACAGGAGCGCGCGCCCCAGTGGCCCTGCCAGCACGCGCTCACGCACAGGAAGAGGACGTTTTGCCTGACGCCCTTTCAGGGCCAGCTCAACGGCGGCCTCCAGCAAAATCGAGTGGGGAACCACCTCATCGACCAGTCCCACTTTCAGCGCCTGACGGGCGCGCAGTTGCTTGCCGGTTAATATCATCTCCAGCGCGGTACTCACCCCCACCAGACGCGGTAAACGCTGCGTTCCACCCGAGCCAGGTAACAGGCCTAACTGCACTTCCGGCAGGCCTAACACCGTTTTTGCATCATCGGTACAAATGCGGCTATGGCAGGCCAGCGCCAGCTCTAAACCGCCCCCCAGACAAGCGCCGTGAATGGCAGCAATCACCGGGAACGACAGGGCGTGGATCTCAGCCATCACCTGCTGCCCCTGACGCGCCAGCTCTTCGGCTTCCTGAGCGCTTTGCGCGCGGGCAATCATGTTGATATCTGCCCCGGCAATAAAGTTATCCGGCTTGGCCGAGATAAACACCAGACCGCGAATGGTTTTGTTTTCGCGAAGCTGCTTCAGCATCGCGCGCACCTGAACGCCAAATTCGGCCTTCAGGGTATTCATCTTTTCATCAGGCACATCAATAGTGATAACGGCCACGTTATCGAGGCGAACCGTTAGATTGAATGCAGATGGCATGTCCATTATTCAGCCTCCAGAACCATTGCTGCGCCAAGACCGCCTGCCGCGCAGGCGGTAACGAGACCAAACCCACCGCCGCGGCGACGAAGTTCATGTAACGTTTGGGTAATCATACGCGCGCCCGTTGCCGCAAACGGATGGCCGTAGGCAATGGATCCGCCAAGCACGTTAAACTTACTCTGATCCACTTCGCCGGTCGCGTGGGCGCGGCCCAGTACATCGCGCGCGAAGCGCTCGCTTGCCAGCAGCTGGATGTTTGCCAGGGTTTGTGCGGCAAAGGCTTCGTGCATATCGATCAGGGTTAAGTCAGCCAGCGTCAGCCCCGCGCGCTCCAGCGCCAGCGGCGTGGACCAGGCTGGACCTAACAACATGTCCTGCCAGACATCAATCGCCGTAAACGCATAGCTTCGCAAATAACCCAGCGGGGTGATGCCAAGCTCCTTCGCACGGGATTCGGTCATCAGGATCACGGCCGCAGCACCGTCCGTCAGAGGTGTACTGTTGGCCGCCGTAACGGTGCCATGTTTACGGTCAAACGCCGGGCGCAGTTTTGCGTAATCCGCCAGCGTCGAAGTGCCACGGATATTGTTATCTTCCACCAGAGGTTCGCGGAAAGGCGGGATGTAAGCCGTCATCACCTCGTCGACAAGTTTGCCTTCCGACCAGGCCTTCGCAGCGAGCTGGTGCGAACGATGCGCCAGGGCATCCTGCTGTTCGCGGGTGATGCCGTAAGTTTTCGCCATCTGCTCAGCGGTATCGCCCATGCGCAGGCCGGTTGAATATTCAGCCACCGCGGGCGGAACAGGCATCAGATCGCGCAGGCGTAAACGCGAGAAGAGTTTAAGTTTCTGGCCAGTAGTGCGGGCCTTGTTAGCATCCACGAGGATACGTGCCAGCTTTTTGCTGACCCCAATCGGCAGCACTGAAGAGGAGTCCGCCCCGCCCGCGATACCCGCGCGAATAGTCCCCGCCATCAGGCTTTCGGCCACGTTAGCCACCGCCTGAAAGCTGGTCGCGCAGGCGCGACTGACGCTGTAGGCATCGGTGTGCACATTCATTCCCGTGCCGAGAACAATTTCACGTGCAATGTTGGGGGCTTCAGGCATCTGCACGACCTGGCCGAAGACCAGCTGTTCGATGACCTCAGGCGGAATTTCGCTGCGAGCCAGCATCTCGCCTACGACCATTTTTCCCAGATCGACGGCCGGTATACCATGAAAGGCGGTTGCCTGACGCGCAAACGGCGTGCGCAACCCGCTAACAATGGCAATGCGATCACCTTGTCGGGTGATAAGCGGTAATGCCTGACTCATAACATTCCCCTGTAAAAAACTTTACACAAATATAAAGTGGTCTGACCTGATAACAGTCTTAACCATTTTTTTACATTCAGCCAATCGGGGAAGCATAAAAATGCGAGCTAAAACACAGAGAAGAAAAAGAAAATGCCCCGAGGTAAAAGCAAAACGGTAACCCTGAGGTTACCGTTTTTGATGTTTGCGCCCTCTCCCGTGGGAGAGGGTTGGGGTGAGGGCACCAGACCGCTGGAATTAACGCAGCCCCAGCTGGAAAATCAGCGTTTCAGCTTCACACGCAAAAACAAAATCGATGTCCAGCTTCACGCCACCTTCCACTTCGGTAAAGGTCGACTTGATTTCGCACGGATCGGATTCGACTTCACGCGCACGTTGACTCAGTGCGGCCAGGGTTTCTTCCGCTTCGGCACGGCTAGTGAATACACGGCTGTAAGACGCGGTGCAATCGGTGTTGTCCATGATGGTGCCAACATCCATACAGCAGCAAACCGGGGTTTCATCAGCACTGCATTTACTCATAGCTCAATTTCCTCTGTATTCGCGCAAAGCGCGAGATAAACACGATGCTGATATTTTACGCCCCGCCGCTGGCTCTCTCCAGCCGTTAATGACGCAAAATCGGATAAGTGAGCAATATCACACTAAAAAATGATCTAAAACAAAATTCACCCTTTCGGGTGAGTCTCGCTGGTCACAATTTTGCCAACCAGATCTCGTTTCAAGAAACATGTTTGAAAATATTAATAAACAAACTTGCAACATATTAGCTGGTCAGACCTATACTCACGCCACTGGTCTGATTTGTATGTCATACCTCAGACCCTACACTTCGCGCTCCTGTTACGGTATGTAACAATTATTGAATAAAAATAACTCAATGAGGTTATGGTCATGAGCCAGAAAACCCTGTTCAAAAAGACTGCGCTGGCAGTCGCAGTGGCAATCGTCTCAACGTCCGCCTGGTCAGCGGGCTTCCAGTTAAACGAATTTTCTTCCTCTGGCCTTGGCCGTGCATATTCCGGGGAAGGCGCTATTGCTGATGACGCAGGTAACGCAAGTCGTAACCCTGCGCTTATCATGATGTTCGATCGCCCGACCTTCTCTGCTGGTGCGGTTTACATCGATCCTGATGTCAATATTTCCGGCAAATCGCCTTTCACCGGCGCGAGCCTGAAAGCGGATAACATCGCGCCGACAGCGTGGGTACCTAACCTGCACTTCGTTGCGCCGATTAATGAACAATTTGGTTGGGGTGCGTCAGTCACCTCTAACTATGGTCTGGCAACCGAGTTCAATAACAATTACCCGGCAGGCGAATATGGGGGCAAAACCGATTTAACTACCCTCAACCTGAACCTGAGCGGCGCGTATCGTCTCAATGACAACTGGAGCTTCGGCCTGGGCTTTGATGCCGTCTACGCAGATGCCAAAATTGAGCGTTATACCGGTGAACAAACTGCCGCTCTGCCGAAAAACAGCAACAAGATCGCCAGCCTGAAGGGCGATGAGTGGGGCTACGGCTGGAACGCGGGTATTCTGTATGAGCTGGACAAAAATAACCGCTGGGGTCTGACCTATCGCTCAGAAGTGAAAATTGATTTCGATGGCGATTACAAAAGCGGCATCCTGAGCCCTGTAAACGGCATGGTTCCGGGTGCAGGCACCACAATCCCGTGGGGCACGTCAAACCAGACCGTACCAGGTTCACTGTCACTGCATCTGCCAGAAATGTGGGAAGTCTCCGGTTACAACCGCGTCGCACCACAGTGGGCTATTCACTATAGCCTGGCATACACCAGCTGGAGCCAGTTCGAAGAGTTGAAAGCGACCGGCACCAATGGTCAGACGCTGTTCTATAAGGACGAAAGTTTCCACGACGCATACCGTATTGCGCTGGGTACAACCTACTATATGGACGACAACTGGACGTTCCGTACCGGTATCGCGTTTGATGATAGCCCGGTTCCGGCTGATAAGCGCTCCATCTCCATCCCGGATCAGGACCGCTTCTGGCTGAGTGCTGGTGCAACCTATGCATTCAACGAGAATGCGTCAGTCGACGCTGGCGTCTCTTATATGCACGGTCAGAAAGTGACGTTCCAGGAAGGCCCTTACGAGTTCACCTCTGAAGGTAAAGCCTGGCTGTTCGGTACCAACTTCAACTACGCGTTCTAATCGCGCAGGGATCAAAAAAGGTGAGCATCGCTCACCTTTTTTATTTATTCCGAATCGATATCTTTTAGTTCATTCTCGATGGCTTTCGCGTTCGGATTATCTTCCGGCTTCAGCTTGCCGCCATTGGCGATGAAGTCATGGTTCTGGAAGTACGCCTCACGCACCATGATATACGGATCGGAAGACTGGCGCAGCAGACCGTCAGAGTCCAGCAGTTGCGCGCGCGTTTCGATCCCTTCCACCGTCCACTTACCAATCGACAGCGGCCAGGTCAGCCATGACAGCACAGGATACAGCGTATCCACCATATCGCCGCCATCATCACGCACGGTGAAACTGCCATAGAACGGCAGATGCACATACGGACCATAACCTACGCCGTAATGCCCCAGCGTGCTGCCGAAACGGTGCGGCTGTTCACGCTGCAGTTTTGTGTTTGCCATGCCTGCGACATCAATGAAGCCGCCCATACCCAGCAGGGAGTTCAGGAAGAAGCGCGTAAAGTGCACCATCCCCTGATACGGGTCACCTTGCAGGAAATAGTTCACCATCACCGCAGGCTCTTCCAGGTTACTGGTGAAATTGCTTAATCCATTACGCGCAGGTTGTGGAACATAATCGCGCCATGCCACCGCTACCGGGCGGACCACATACGGATCCAGCACGTTATAGTTGAAGCTGTACATCGAGCGGTTAAATCCTTCAAGAGGATCGGAGCGTCCCGTTTGCTCCCCGGAGCTGGCGCAGCCCACAAGCATCGTCGCGCCCAGCGCAAGCGCCGACAGCCGAAGTTTCATAATTATCTCCCTGTTCAGTATGGCTATCGTTGATTGCCATCCGTAACGGAGCATCTGTCGCTCCGTATGAAAACGTGCAAGTGATTGTAACAGCACGTTTCCCGATGTCTATGAGCACAATTACGGGCAGTAACCACCGTCACTCTGATCTCAGCATAGCCTGGCTTTAGGAATTCGTTTCGCTGGCAATTTTATAATGTCTTTGAAAGAGATGTATCACCTTTGTTGCCATTGCCACCAATTTAAGAGCATCCCCACAGGCATCACGATAAAAGCCGCTACGCTTTAAAGAAAGTTCATCCTCCAGGAGCGGTTATGAAAGAAGTGGGCGAAGAAAAAATTGGCGAGAACAATGAGGACGTAGAAATTGAGAGTGAGGAAAAAGAGCGTGGCGAGAAGATAGAAATTGACGAAGATCGCCTACCCTCCCGTGCGATGGCGATCCACGAACATATACGCCAGGATGGTGAAAAGGAGATGGAACGCGATGCCATGGCCCTGTTCTGGTCGGCGATTGCTGCGGGTCTCTCGATGGGTGCGTCACTGCTGGCCAAAGGCATATTTCATGTCCAGCTGGAGGGCGTGCCGGGTGGCTTTTTACTGGAAAATCTTGGCTACACCTTCGGCTTTATCATCGTCATCATGGCGCGCCAGCAGCTCTTTACTGAAAACACCGTCACTGCCGTGCTGCCCGTGATGCAAAACCCTACCCTGGGCAATTTCGGCTTGCTGATGCGGCTCTGGAGCGTGGTATTGCTTGGGAATATCATTGGTACAGGCATCGCAGCCTGGGCCTTTGAGTATATGCCGATATTTGATGAGCCCACCCGGGATGCGTTTGTAAAAATTGGCATGGATGTGATGAAAAACACGCCCTTAGAGATGTTCTCGAATGCAATTATCTCCGGCTGGATCATCGCCACCATGGTGTGGATGTTCCCCTCGGCAGGCAGCGCAAAAATTGTGGTGATCATTCTGATGACCTGGCTGATTGCGCTCGCCGATACCACGCACATCGTGGTAGGTACCGTTGAAATTCTCTATCTGGTCTTTAATGGCACGCTACACTGGAGCGATTTCTTCTGGCCGTTCGCCCTGCCGACGCTGGCGGGCAATATTTGCGGCGGGACCTTTATCTTCGCGTTGTTGAGCCACGCGCAAATCCGCAATGATATGTCGAACAAGCGTAAGGCCGAGCTCAAGGCACAGGAAGATAATGAAAAATCGGCAAAAAAATCGACCTGAATGGTGACTCTTTGAGCAGTCAGGCGGCAATGCGCTTAACGCAAAGTGTAAATAACGCTATACTCGTGCCGCCTCGTCCCCTTAGTTAAATGGATATAACGAGCCCCTCCTAAGGGCTAGTTGCAGGTTCGATTCCTGCAGGGGACACTTTCGTTCTTCCTGACTTCATAAAATCACTGCATTTTCCACAACTCCACACAGTTCCGTCCGCGTCGTTTTGCACCATACAGCGCTTCATCCGCTGCCTGTATCAGACGTTCATAGTCAGGATGTCCATTGAACATCGCCGCCCCGATTGAAAGGGAAAGAGAGATCGCCTCGCCGGTCGGGGAGCTAACCTTAATTTTTTCTACACGCTTGCGGATCCGTTCTGCGATACGCAGGGCGTCAGCTTCGGTGATTTCCGTCAGCACAATTAAAAACTCATCACCACCGTAGCGAAATACGTAGTCACAGGTGCGAACGTTGTCATAAAACGCACCCGCCACTTTTCGCAGGATTTCATCACCCGTATTGTGGCCCCAGGTATCATTGATTTGCTTGAATTTATCAACATCGATCAGTAGCGCCGACAGCGGCGTACCGGCACGGGTGGCATGGGTGATTTCACGTTTAAAAATGGTTGGCAGGAAGCGACGGTTCAGCAGTCGGGTGAGCACGTCCATTCCCACCTCATGGCGGGAAACCTCATCAAACAGCTCACGCAGCAGGGTAACGATTTGCGAGAGGGTGTTACGCACCTGCCGCAAAAATTTGACCTGCCGTGACCTGTCACGAAGCGCATCGTCAGCCTGGCGAACCTCATTAAACGCCTCGTCAAACTCCTGAATAAGACGGGAGATATGCCCTGCTTCGGCAATACCGCTGAAATAGTGACGTCCTTTATGGCTAAACCACAGCCCAAAATCTGATTGCCCGAGCGGTCGGCTGTTGCCTATGCTGGAATCTAACATCACCTTATAGAGCAGCGTCATTTCCCACGTCAGCAGCGCAGCGGTCTGACGCTCCTTCTCTTCTTCCGCATTCTCCATCAGCGAGAAAATCCGGTAGTTTTCATCCTCTTTCGCCGCATTGTTCTCGCTGAAGACATACGCACGCGACATCACCTCCATCGCCAGATCGATACTGTTAATGGCGTAGTGATAAACGCTAAGCTTCACTTCAGAGGGATGGGGCGTGGCGTTAATGATGGGTAACAGCAATTTTTTCAGCACCCTGAAACCCATTTCGACCAGGTCGACAGAGATGCCGATACGGGCATGCACATCTGCAGCACGCTGCTGGGCGCGTATCTGCTCCTCAACCTGCCCAACCTGACAGGAGAGAACATCAACCAGCCACCGACGCAGTGCTTCCTGCAATTGTCTTTCCACCTGTTCAGTGGTCAAAAACTCAGCAACAATAGGATCGGCCAGAACAACACGATAGAACTCAGCAATCAGAACAGTGGCATGCTCGCTGGCAAGTTGGGCGGTAACTTGATGAATGTGTGGCTCAGTTTCATTGATCAGTTGCACCCACTCATCTTTCACCGTTTGCAGATATGTATCCATCGTAACGCCCTCAAAAGAGTGACTTTCGCTCATTTATAACAATAGCAAAATCAAGCCTCTCGGTAATCGCCGCTTTTTTAATCAAAAACGAGTAATAGCACATAACCTATAAGGGTGCTACATTATGCCGCCCATCCAATGTCAGCTATGGCCAGGTAACGCCGTAAAGATCGGTAAAGCCTGCAACCATGACCTTGCACTACGGTCTAATAGGCACGTGGTATCGCTAAGCGCGTTACTTTTACCGGTTTTACAAAGGTTCCTCTAATTTGTCTGAATCCTCATTCAAACGCGCGTTCTTGCACCCGCGTTACTGGTTTACATGGTTTGGTCTTGGCGTGCTTTGGTTGCTGGTCCAGCTTCCTTACCCGGTGATCCGCATACTGGGCTCAAGACTCGGCAGCGCATCGCGCTATTTCCTTAAACGTCGCGAGTCTATCGCACGTAAAAATCTTGAACTTTGCTTCCCGCACTACAATGCGCAGCAGCGCGAAAAGCTGATCGCTGAAAACTTTAAATCTATCGGCATGGCATTACTGGAAACCGGTATGGCCTGGTTCTGGCCTGATGAACGCGTGCGTAAATGGTTTGATGTAGAAGGTCTGGATAATCTGAAGCGTGCCCAGGCGCAGAATCGGGGCGTGATGGTCGTCGGGGTTCACTTTATGTCCCTCGAACTCGGCGGTCGCGTGATGGGGCTTTGCCAGCCGATGATGGCAACCTACCGTCCGCACAACAGCGCGCTGATGGAGTGGGTTCAGACTCGCGGCCGTATGCGCTCAAACAAGGCGATGATCAGCCGTAACAATCTGCGCGGCATGGTCGGTGCACTGAAAAAAGGTGAGGCCGTCTGGTTTGCACCCGATCAGGATTATGGCCGTAAAGGCAGTAGCTTCGCGCCTTTCTTCGCCGTTAAAGACGTTGCCACGACCAATGGCACCTTTGTGATTTCACGCCTTTCTGGTGCCGCTATGCTGACCGTAACGATGGTCAGAAAAGCGGATAAATCGGGTTATCGCTTGCACATCTCCCCGGAAATGGCGAACTACCCGGAAAATGAGTGTGAAGCCGCGACCTTTATCAACAAGGTTATCGAGTTCGAGATCATGCGTGCACCTGAGCAGTATTTGTGGATGCACCGCCGCTTCAAAACCCGTCCGCTGGGCGAAGCCTCTCTCTATATCTAAGCCTTCCAGAAGGTTAGTTTCGCTAAGAAACTAACCTTTTCAATCACCTGTAATTACCCTGAGTAACCGTCTTTTTTCTGCGTCGCTCAACGGGAATTTATTGCGTACTGAAATCAAACTGTCGCCGTTCCACGACACTCGTAAGTATCGGAAAGTATTTAGAAAAATCCCACTTGTCACCCCCTATTTTTAGGCGTACATTAGCGCCGTCTGACAATGGGAAGCGCAGAATTCTGAGGTGGAGTCTGAGGCGTAGCGGGATAATTCCGATTTCCGTTTTAGCCCGATTTCAACTCTCTATAATCAGGTGGACTCTGTTTTTGAATGCGTACCACAAGATACGCGGAGTGATGAAACGTGAAATATTTCTTTATGGGCATTTCGGTGATTGTTTTAGTCTGGGCCGGAACCTTTGCCCTGATGATCTAGCAAAGAACATGCAGTCAAAAAAACAGGCGCTCAAGGCGCCTGTTTTTTTGTGTCGTCAGGTTTCGGGCAGTTCAGCCACATTTTTTGATGAGAGAAGCCCGTCAGCCCGGAACATGCTCTTAATCCCCCTGACCGCCTGACGAATGCGGTCGCTGTTTTCAATCAACGCAAACCGCACGTGAGTATCGCCATAATCGCCAAACCCGATGCCCGGCGAGACGCACACCTTCGCATCCTGCAGGAGCTTCTTGGCAAACTCCAGCGACCCCATTGCCGCATAGGGCTCAGGAATTTTAGCCCAGACGTACATGGACGCCTTCGGCATTTCCACCATCCAGCCCGCTTCATGCAGACCTTTCACCAGCACATCGCGACGCCGCTTATACTGGGCAGCAATATCCTGTACACACTGCTGATCGCCTTCAAGCGCAGCAATTGCAGCAACCTGTAGCGGCGTAAATGTGCCGTAGTCGTGGTAACTCTTTATACGCGCCAGCGCATTTACCAGCGTCTTGTTACCCACCATAAAGCCAATGCGCCAACCCGCCATGTTGTAACTTTTCGACAGCGTGAAGAACTCGACCGCCACATCGCGTGCGCCCGGCACCTGCATAATGGAAGGCGCCTTCCATCCGTCGTAGACAATATCCGCATAGGCGAGATCGTGAACTACCAGCACGTCGTAACGTTTTGCCAGGGCGACCACTTTCTCGAAGAATTCGAGCTCAACGCACTGGGCCGTTGGGTTCGACGGGAAACCGAGGATCATCATCTTTGGTTTCGGGTAGCTTTCACGAATCGCGCGTTCCAGTTCGTTAAAGAAGTCTACACCTTCCACCAGCGGCACAGAGCGAACCTGCGCGCCAGCAATCACCGCACCGTAGATATGGATCGGATAGCTGGGGTTTGGCACCAGCACGGTATCACCGTGATCCAGCGTCGCCAGCATCAGGTGTGCCAGCCCTTCTTTCGAGCCAATGGTGACAATGGCTTCACTTTCAGGATCGATGTCTACCTGGTAGCGATCCTGGTACCAGCGGGAAATGGCACGACGTAATCGAGGAATACCGCGAGACGTTGAGTAACCATGCGTATCCGGGCGCTGGGCAACTGTACAGAGTTTCTCAACAATATGCGGCGGCGTTGGGCCGTCAGGGTTACCCATGCTGAAATCGATGATATCTTCGCCGCGCCGACGCGCAGCCATCTTCAGCTCAGCAGTGATATTGAAAACATAAGGGGGGAGACGATCGATACGCGTGAAACGGCGTTCAGGACTGAATTCAGCCATAGATTCCTCAGATTAACGTTAGCGCCCGGACCGTCCGAGCGACGCTGCCACCGATGTGGCGTGCTTAGAAAATAACCTGAAAAAAAACATGCTGTCGAGAGGGAAAGTAAAAAAAAGATATCGCGTTAAAACAGGAACCCTGCTGTCGCTAAAAGCGGAAGGCTGATGACGTAAAATGGTTTTTTAATACCTGTTATTTAACATGATGTTATCATAACCATTACCTCGCTGCGCTTCGTTCAGAAAAATTCAGCCGGACTGAAGAACTTTCCGAACAATCCCCTTTGTAAACTGTGGTTTTTCCTCATTTGATAAACCTGACGGATAGCTGGTCAATACGCGCCAGGTTTTTTATCATGGTTCTTTCCCGATTCTCCAGGTTCACTTGTGCACGAAATATTCGATATGCTGCTGGCGGTATTTGATCGCGCAGCGCTAATGCTGATTTGTCTGTTTTTCCTCATTCGCATTCGCCTGTTCCGCGAGCTTCTGCACAAGTCAGCGCACTCGCCAAAAGAGCTGCTGGCCGTAACCGCCATCTTTTCGATGTTTGCCCTTTTCAGCACCTGGTCCGGAGTACCTGTCGAAGGGTCGCTGGTCAACGTGCGCATTATCGCCGTGATGTCAGGCGGGATACTGTTTGGCCCCTGGGTTGGGGTGATCACTGGATTGATTGCCGGCACACACCGCTATTTGATTGATATCGGCGGCGTGACGGCTATTCCGTGCTTTATTACCAGCATTATCGCCGGGATCCTGTCCGGCTGGATTAACCGCAAATTCCCCAAAAAGCAGCACTGGCGCGCCGGGATCATCGCGGGCATGGTGTGTGAAACCTTGACCATGATTTTGGTTGTGGTGTGGGCACCCACGACCGCTCTTGGGCTGGATATTGTTTCGAAAATCGGTATTCCGATGATCCTCGGCAGCGTCTGCATAGGCTTTATTGTCCTGCTGGTGCAAAGTGTGGAAGGGGAAAAAGAGGCCAGCGCCGCACGTCAGGCCAAGCTGGCACTCGATATTGCCAACAAAACGCTGCCGCTGTTCCGCCACGTTAATGTTGAGTCTTTACGCCAGGTCTGCGATATCATCCGTCGTGATATTCACGCCGATGCCGTCGCCATCACCAATATCGACCACGTGCTGGCCTACGTGGGCGTCGGGGAGCACAACTATCGTGACAACGACGACACCATCAGCCCAACCACCCGACAGGCGATCAACTACGGTAAAATCATCATTAAAAACAATGATGAAGCCCACAGGACGCCCGAAATACATTCCATGCTGGTGATCCCATTGTGGGAGAAAGGGGTCGTCACGGGCACGCTGAAGATTTACTACTGCCATGCGCACCAGATCACCTCCTCATTGCAGGAAATGGCGATTGGTCTGTCGCAAATCATCTCAACTCAGTTGGAAGTCTCGCGCGCGGAGCAGCTGCGCGAAATGGCAAATAAGGCAGAGCTACGCGCGCTGCAAAGTAAAATTAATCCTCATTTCCTGTTTAACGCGCTGAACGCCATCTCCTCCTCCATTCGCCTTAATCCGGACACCGCCCGCCAGCTGATTTTCAACCTGTCACGCTATCTGCGCTACAACATTGAATTGAAAGATGACGAGCAGATCGACATCAAAAAAGAGCTTTATCAAATCAAAGATTACATCGCGATCGAGCAGGCCCGCTTTGGCGATAAGCTCACCGTCATTTACGATATTGATGAAGAGGTCAACTGCGTGATCCCAAGCCTGCTGATCCAGCCGCTGGTGGAAAACGCCATTGTCCACGGAATTCAGCCGTGTAAAGGCAAAGGCGTAGTGACCATTAGCGTGACCGAGAGCGGGAATCGCGTGCGCATTGCGGTGCGCGATACCGGCCACGGTATCGACCCAAAGGTTATTGAACGCGTGGAATCCAACGAAATGCCGGGCAATAAGATTGGCCTTTTGAATGTCCACCATCGGGTCAAACTGCTGTACGGCGACGGGCTGCACATTCATCGCCTGGAGCCGGGCACAGAAATCGCGTTTTACGTGCCGAATGAACGCACCCCCGTTCATGCACCAATATCCCTGATGCCATAGGCCGGAGTTACAGATGAAAGTCATCATTGTGGAAGATGAGGTTCTGGCTCAACAGGAGCTGAGCTGGCTCATCAAAACGCACAGCCAGATGGAGATTGTAGGCACATTCGAAGATGGCCTGGACGTGCTGAAGTTCCTCCAGCACAGCCGGGTCGATGCCATTTTTCTCGATATTAATATTCCGTCGCTGGATGGCGTGCTGCTGGCGCAAAATATTAATCAGTTTGCCCACAAGCCCTTTATTGTCTTTGTTACCGCGTGGAAAGAGCACGCCGTGGAGGCCTTCGAGCTGGAAGCGTTTGACTACATCCTCAAGCCTTATCAGGAGTCGCGTATTATCAGCATGCTGCAAAAGCTGGAAGCGGCATGGAAACAGCAAGCCGCGCCTGCGACCGCAAGCCCTGCTATCCGGGAGAATGACACCATTAATCTGGTGAAGGATGAAAGGATCATCGTCACGCCTATCGACGATATTTATTACGCCGAAGCACATGAAAAGATGACGTTTGTCTATACGCGACGTGAATCGTACGTGATGGCGATGAACATCACCGAGTTTTGCAGCAAGCTACCTGCGGCGCACTTCTTCCGCTGCCACCGTTCGTTTTGCGTCAATTTGAACAAGATCCGCGAGATCGAACCCTGGTTTAACAACACGTATATTTTGCGTCTGAAGGATCTCGACTTCCAGGTGCCGGTGAGCCGCAGCAAGGTAAAAGAGTTTCGCCAGCTGATGCACCTGTGAGCGTTTCCCTCTCCCGCAGGAGAGGGGAATGACCATCAGAGAATTTGTCCCAGAACCTGACGCAAATGCGCACCAGAGCCCAGCAGCCCTGGATTATCGTGCACAATCAGGTAAACAGGGATGTCCTGCACGTAGCTTCTGAAGCGCCCTTTATCTTCAAACCCGCCGCGGAAACCAGAGGCTTTAAAGAACTCGAGAAAGCGCGGCATGATACCGCCCGCAATATAGACCCCACCAAACGTGCCCAGCGTCAGCGCCAGGTTGCCGCCGAAGCGCCCCATAATCACGCAAAACAGGGACAAGGCACGACGGCAATCGATGCAGCTGTCCGCCAGGGCGCGCTCGGTTACGTCTTTAGGCTGCAGATTTTCAGGCAGACGGCCATCAGATTTCACAATCGCACGGTACAAATTGACCAGCCCGGGGCCCGACAGAACGCGCTCGGCAGAAACGTGGCCGATCTCAGCACGTAACTCTTCGAGGATAATGCCCTCTTCTTCACTGTTTGGTGCGAAATCCACGTGGCCGCCTTCGCCCGGCAGACTGACCCAGCGCTTATCGACGTGGACAAGGTGAGAGACGCCCAGCCCGGTTCCCGCGCCGTAAACCGCAATCGGCTTGCCTTCGACCGGCGCCGTGCCGCCAAACTGGATCAGGTGTTCCGGCTTCAGCATCGGGATCGCCATCGACACCGCCGTGAAGTCATTGATGATTTCAAGATGCGCAAAGCCGAGGTTTTTTTTCATTTCGGCAATGGAGAAGGCCCAGGTGTGGTTGGTCATAGCCACCCAGTCACCGGTAATCGGGCACGCAATAGCGATACAGCCGTCTTCGACGCTGACCTTATGCTCTTCAAGATATACGCGAACCACGGCTTCCAGACTTGGATAATCCAGCCCTGAATAGGTTTTCGCCTGGGAAATGTCACCGCTATTTACATCGCAGAGTGCAAGGCGCGCGTTCGTGCCGCCCACATCACCTACCAAAGCATACTTTGTCATTCTTCTACTGCTCCGCTAAAGTCAGAATAAATCTTTGGAACACTGTAAATTCAAGGCGTGATAACAACAACGACCAGAAAGTGAATGCCCCAGGATTATCGATCTTCGTCACAGAATAACTTTACCGTTTCAGCACCTTTTGCACTATTGCCATAAAGCTGATTGTGCAAAGTAACGTTATACCGTTTTGTACAAGGAAATCATCATGCTCCACCCGCGAGCCAGAACCATGCTGTTATTAGCAATACCGGCGCTCGTTATTGGCGTTGCTTCAAGCCTGGTGCTCATCGTCGTGATGAAAGTCGCGTCGGTACTGCAAACGATGTTATGGACCGCCCTGCCTGCCAATATTGGCTTCAGCCCTGATTCTCCTGTATGGATTATCGTCATGCTGACGCTCACCGGTATTGCGGTGGGTTTGGTGATTCGTTTCAGTCCGGACCATGCCGGGCCCGATCCCGCGCAGGAACCGTTGATCGGCGCGCCCGTCAGCCCGGCAGCGCTGCCGGGACTGATCGTTGCGCTGATCGTGGGTCTGGCGGGCGGCGTCAGCCTGGGGCCTGAACATCCGATCATGGCAGTAAATATCGCGCTGGCGGTTTTCCTGGGTTCGCGCATTTTACCGCGCGTCAACGCGCTGGACTGGACGATCCTGGCCTCTGCAGGCACCATCGGCGCGCTGTTCGGCACACCCGTCGCCGCCGCGCTGATCTTCTCCCAGACGCTGAGCGGTAATAATGACGTCCCGCTCTGGGACAAACTCTTTGCGCCGCTGATGGCCGCCGCTGCCGGTGCGTTGACCACCAGCCTGTTTTTCCATCCCCACTTCTCTCTCCCTCTCCCCCACTATGGCCAGATGCAGGTCGCGGACATTTTCAGCGGCGCAATTGTGGTCGCCATCGCCATTGCGCTGGGCATGGTCGCAGTATGGTGTCTTCCGCGCCTGCATCGGCTGATGCATAAGCTCAAACATCCGGTGCTGATTCTGGGCATCGGGGGGCTGCTTCTCGGCATTCTGGGCGCTATCGGCGGAAAAGTGACGCTGTTTAAAGGCCTGGACGAAATGCAGCAGCTGGCATTCAGTCAGGTGTTTAGCGTGTCGGATTATCTGCTGTTTGCGGTGATAAAGCTGGCGGCGCTGGTCGTGGCCGCCGCGTGCGGTTTTCGTGGCGGACGCATCTTCCCGGCAGTGTTTGTTGGGGTAGCGTTAGGTCTGATGTTGCACGAGCATGTGGACGCCGTACCGGCTGCGATAACCGTTTCGTGCTCGATTCTCGGGCTGGTACTGGTAGTAACGCGGGATGCGTGGCTGAGCCTGTTTATGGCCGCCGTCGTGGTGCCTGACTCTACCCTCTTCCCTCTGCTCTGTATCGTGATGTTGCCCGCCTGGCTCCTGCTGGCGGGCAAACCGATGATGATGGCCTGGCGAAACGATAAGTGATCAGGCGCTATTTCGCGCCTCCAGCGCTTTGGTTATCGCGCCCAACAGCGGGGGAATATCCGCTTTGGGCAGCATGACCTCAATGAGCGAAAGCCGCTCATGGTGCGCCACTTTTTCCAGCACGTCCGCCAGCTGATCGACTTCACTGACCCGCCAGCATTCGGCCTGAGGATCCAGGCTCAGTGCCTGCGGGATCTGCGTCCAGTTCCACAGGGCGATATCGTTGTACCGCTGTTCAGGTCCGTGTATGGCCCTCTCAACCGTGTACCCTTCATTGTTGAGCACCAGGATAATCGGGCGCTGCTTATCGCGCAGCATTGAGCCCATTTCCTGAATCGTCAGCTGTGCGGCACCATCCCCGGTCAGGACAATCACGCGCCGGTCCGGGCATGCCGTCTGCGCGCCAAAGGCCGCCGCCAGCGTGTAGCCAATCGACCCCCAGAGCGGCTGAACGATAAAATTAACGTCCGCAGGTAAGCGAAGATCGATCGCGCCAAACGCCGAGGTACCCTGATCGGCAAGAATAATGTCGCCGGGGCGAATGAAGGTTTGCAGCGTGCTCCAGAAGTTCTCCTGCGTGAGTGAAGCGCCCTCTGCAGGCCAGGAAAAACCACTGTGTGTCGAGGGTGCAGGGCTTTCATGCACATGTTGTTTGCATAACTCTGCCAGCGTCTCAATCGCCTGCAGCATGGGAATGCCCGTAAACCAGACGTCGCCCACGCGGGAAGCATGAGGCTGCACTTCGATGGTCTGAGCGGGAGTGAGCTGGTGAGTGAACCCGGCGGTCAGGGTATCGGTAAACCGCGTACCAATGCACAGCACTGTGTCAGCTCTTTCAATCGCCTCTTTGACCGGCTCCGCGCTCGCTGAACCACTGTAAGTGCCGTAAAAACCCGCCTGACGCTCATCAAAAATCCCTTTCCCCATCAACATGGTGGCGTGTGCCATCGGCACCTCTTTCACCCATTTCTGCAGCGCAGGTTTTAGCCCATGGCGGAGCACCAGAAAATCGGCCAGCAGCGCGGTCCGTTTGCTCATGGCCAGGCGATTCCGGGCGGCATCACGAAACGCTTTGAGACAGGCATTATCCGCGTGAACAGGCTTAACGGTGAGAGCGCTTACAGGTGGTGTCGCGGCTTTTTTCGCCACATCCGCAGGCAACATCAAATAGCCAGGACGGCGTTCGCGCAGCATGGTGGTCAGCACGCGGTCAATTTCGTAGCAGGCATTTTGTTCGGTCAGGATCGCCTGCGCGACGGTGATAGGTTCGCTCATATGGTAAAAATGACGGAACTCACCGTCACCTAAGGTATGGTGCAATAACTCGCCTTTTTGCTGCGCCGCCATTCCCGGTGCCCCCACAATATGCAACACGGGAACGTGTTCGGCAAAGCTACCCGCCACCCCGTTCATGGCGCTTAGCTCTCCGACGCCGAATGTGGTTAACAGCGCGGCAAAGCCCTTACATCGGGCATAGCCGTCGGCGGCATATGACGCGTTAAGCTCGTTGGCACAACCCACCCAACAGATATCCGGGCTGTCTATTACATGGTCGAGAAACTGCAGGTTATAGTCGCCCGGCACGCCAAACAGATGATCGGATCCACAATCAGTCAGACGGTCCAGCAGGTAATCGGCGACGCAGTATGGGGTACGCATAAACAGGTATCCTTCTAATGTTGTTCTCACCTTGAGTATTAAATAAGCGTGATGGCTGTCCAGAAAAGGCAGTAAGAAGGAGTTGGAAAGAATGCTTTACAAAAAATGCTGCGCTATTCTCTCTTTCTTCGCGTTAGTGTAATCGCATACACACGTTTTTCTTATCAGCGTCAGAGGTCACGATCATGCGTTATCAGCCGGATAAAAATCGTTATCAGACAATGCAGTATCGCCGCTGCGGAAAAAGCGGGTTGAAATTGCCCGCCATCTCGCTTGGGCTTTGGCATAACTTTGGCGACGCCACGCTCATCGAAAACAGCCGTCAACTATTACAGCGCGCGTTCGATTTGGGGATTACGCATTTCGACCTTGCCAACAACTATGGTCCTCCTCCCGGTTCAGCCGAACGTAATTTCGGGCGCATTTTGCTTGAAGATTTTCTCCCCTGGCGCGATGAGTTAATTATCTCGACGAAAGCAGGATATACCATGTGGGACGGTCCCTACGGCGACTGGGGCTCGCGTAAATACCTGATATCGAGTCTGGATCAGAGCCTGAAACGCTTGGGGCTGGAGTATGTCGACATCTTCTATCATCACCGCCCGGACCCGGAAACACCGCTTCAGGAAACAATGAAAGCGCTCGACCATCTGGTGCGACAGGGCAAGGCACTGTACGTCGGGTTATCCAACTACCCTGCGGAACTGGCGCGCCAGGCAATTGAAATCCTTCACGACCTCGGTACGCCTTGTCTTATCCACCAGCCGAAATATTCGATGTTTGAGCGTGCCCCTGAAGCGGGTTTACTGGATGTACTGCAGCAGACAGGGGTTGGGTGTATACCCTTCTCTCCTCTCGCGGGTGGTCAATTAACCAACCGTTATCTGAACGGCATTCCAGCGGACTCCCGTGCGGCCAGCGGCAGCAAGTTCCTGAACCCGGATCAGCTCACCGAAGAAAAGCTGGTAAAAGTGCGCAAGCTAAACGCCCTTGCCGAAAGCCGCGGTCAGAAGCTATCGCAGATGGCTCTGGCCTGGATTTTACGCCACGATACTGTGACTTCTGTACTGATTGGGGCCAGTAAAACCGCGCAAATTGATGACGCGGTGGGCATGCTCGACAATCGCCATTTCTCGGAAGATGAATTGACGCGGATCGAAGATATTCTGGCCTGAACAAATTAAAGCCGATTTTAGCAAAAAGTGCTCTTATCTATGAATTCGGAGTTGAGGCGATGAAACGAGGCTTTACCAACTCGTAATATTGCATTAACAGGCCCACAAGGCCCCGATCGTGAAGGAGAAGAGTATGTTCAGGTCACTGATTTTAGCAGCGGTATTAATGGCTTCTGCCCCGCTGGTCGCCAATGCTGGCGAGATCACCCTGTTGCCATCAGTAAAATTACAAATTGGCGATCGTGATGACTACGGCAGATACTGGGACGGTGGCTACTGGCGCGACCGTGATTACTGGAACCGTCATTATGAATGGCGTGGCGACCGCTGGCGCAAGCATGATAATGGTCGGCATCGCGGCTGGTATAAAAACAACGCCTATGAACGCGGCTACCGTGAAGGCTGGAACGATCGCGATGACCGTCGTGGCGGCTGGGGCGGACACGGTGGTAAACATGGTCATGGTGGTCACGGCCATCGTCACTAACGTAAAAAGGAGCCTTTTGGCTCCTTTTTTTGTTTTAAAGACCCAGCGCGGTTCCGACTAACAACCACAGATTCAGCGCCACCACCACGACCACAATCGCCCACCCGGTCCTTTTCACCAGCGTCGAGTTCACGAGATCGCCCATCAGTGTTTTATCGCTGGTAAAAATCAGCAACGGCACCAGCGCAAGGGCAATACCAAAACTCAGCAGGACCTGGCTCATTACCAAAATGCGGGTAGGATCCAGCCCCATCAGAATCACAATAAACGACGGCAGCATGGTGACGGCGCGACGTACCCACAGCGGAATATGAAAACGCACGAATCCCTGCATCACCACTTGTCCCGCCAGCGTACCTACCACCGTGGAAGAGAGGCCAGCAGCCACCAGGCTCAGCCCAAATATCGTTGCTGCGGCATGGCTCAGTAACGGTTCCAGCGTCAGATAAGCCTGATCGAGATCGGCAATCCCCGTGTGACCATTAAAGTGGAAAGCGGCAGCAGCGGTGGCCATCATCGCCAGATTCACGAAACCGGCAATTGTCATGGCAAACGCGACATCCCATTTTGTCGCGGAATAGCGTTCCTTACGGGTGCCACCGTGCAGATGTTGTGTCAGGGAGGAGTGCAGGTAAATCACATGCGGCATAATGGTCGCCCCGAGGACGCCAGCAGCCAGGAATACCGCTTCAGAGGTGGGCAGACTTGGGATCACCATCCCTTTACTCAGCTGCACCAGATTCGGCTGGGAGAAGATCAGCTCCACAATATAGGCTGCAGCAACAAACAGCAGCAGACCACCGATGACTTTTTCCAGCGGCTTCTGTCCTCGGCGCTGCAGCATCAGAATAAGGAAAGTCGCAATCCCGGTCAGCACTGCCCCCTGCAACAATGACACGCCGAGGATCAGTTTAAATCCAATCGCAGCCCCTATGAATTCAGCAAGGTCGGTTGCCATGGCGATAATTTCAGCCTGGACCCAGTACAGCCAAACCGCCGGACGCGGGTAGTGGTCGCGGATCTGCTCGGCCAGGTTTTTGCTCGTGGCAATGCCGAGCTTCGCTGAGAGCATCTGGATCAGCATGGCCATCAGGTTTGCCCAGACGACCACCCACAGCAATGTGTAGCCGAAGCTGGCTCCGGCCTGAATGTTGGTCGCAAAATTGCCCGGATCGATATAGCCAATGGCAGCAATGAACGCAGGTCCCATTAATGCGAACCGCAACTTGCGCGCTGCTCTGCCACCTTCTACGCGACTGTTTGTCATTTCTGCCTCTGAAATATAGCCTTTGCTATGTTTAATGCTATCAAAATGAGAATGATTATCAAGATCATTTGTAAGGTTTGTAATGATTTCTCTGATAGCTTTTGACGATAGATGGGCAGGTGAGATGCGGGCGCTCTAAATGAAACAGAGTTAGCGCACACTTTTGTGAAGCCTAGCACACAAACTTAACTTTTCACTCATTTACCTAACATAACAAAAATGTATTGTTGATCACTATTTTTGAGACTCGTCACAGGATGTAACTATAGTGTGTTCTTGATCTCGTTTTCTTTTCGCTTGTTACATAGAATGTGCACGAAAATTAAACCTGCCTCATATTTGGAGCAAATATGGACCGCGTCCTTCATTTTGTCCTGGCACTCGTTGTCGTTACTGCACTCGCATTGCTGGTCAGCACAGACCGCAAAAATATTCGTATTCGCTATGTTGTCCAACTGCTGGTCATTGAAGTATTACTTGCGTGGTTCTTCCTGAACTCCAACGTGGGCCTCGGCTTCGTGAAAGGCTTCTCCGAAATGTTCGAAAAACTGCTCGGGTTTGCTAACGAAGGGACTAACTTCGTCTTTGGCAGCATGAACGATCAAGGTCTGGCCTTCTTCTTCCTGAAGGTGCTGTGCCCTATCGTCTTCATCTCTGCACTGATTGGTATTCTGCAACACATCCGCGTTCTGCCGGTGGTTATCCGCGCGATTGGCTTCCTGCTGTCCAAGGTGAACGGCATGGGCAAACTGGAATCCTTTAACGCCGTGAGCTCACTGATCCTCGGTCAGTCTGAGAACTTCATCGCGTACAAAGATATTCTGGGCAAAATGTCGCGTAACCGCATGTACACCATGGCGGCAACCGCAATGTCTACCGTATCCATGTCTATCGTGGGCGCATACATGACCATGCTGGAGCCAAAATACGTGGTGGCGGCGCTGGTCCTGAACATGTTCAGCACCTTTATTGTGCTGTCGCTGATCAACCCTTACCGTGTTGATGCCAGCGAAGAGAACATCCAGATGTCAAACCTGCATGAAGGGCAGAGCTTCTTCGAAATGCTGGGTGAATACATTCTGGCAGGCTTCAAGGTCGCCATTATTGTTGCCGCTATGCTGATTGGTTTTATCGCGCTGATCGCCGCCCTGAACGCTCTGTTCGCAGCGGTGCTCGGTATCTCCTTCCAGGGCATCCTGGGCTACATCTTCTATCCAATCGCATGGGTGATGGGTGTTCCGGCTCATGAAGCACTGCAGGTTGGCAGCATCATGGCAACCAAACTGGTTTCTAACGAGTTCGTGGCAATGATGGATCTGCAGAAAATTGCCAGCACGCTCTCTCCACGTGCGGAAGGCATTCTGTCCGTGTTCCTGGTTTCCTTCGCAAACTTCTCTTCCATCGGTATTATCGCCGGTGCGATTAAAGGCCTGAACGAAGAGCAGGGTAACGTGGTTTCTCGCTTCGGCCTGAAGCTGGTGTACGGTTCTACGCTAGTGAGCGTACTGTCTGCCTCTATCGCAGCGCTGGTACTCTAACTCGCAGAGTGAAAAAAAACCGGGAGCTTGAAAGCTCCCGGTTTTTTTATGCCCGTAATTCGGCAAGCGGTCTGGGTTTACCTAACAGGTAGCCCTGCAGATAATCGACACCAAGGTGCAGCAACATATCCCGCTGCGCCGGGGTTTCCACATATTCCGCAACCACGCAGAGCGATTTTGTTTTCGCCAGATTACATATCGACTGCACAATCATCGCATCCATGTTGTCGCTGCAAATATCTTTTACGAAACAACCATCAATCTTGATGATGTCGGCCTGCAGGCGCTTCAGACGCTCAAAGTTGGCATAGCCTGTTCCAAAGTCGTCAATAGCAATACGGAAGCCATGATCCCTCAGCTGCTGGATATTGTTAATGCTACTGCCCGAATTGGAGAAAGCCTGTTCTTCGGTAATCTCGATGACCACAGCCTGGGGCGGGACGGTATAGCGAGCGAAGAGCGCGATAATCTCCGTGGCGACCTCTTTTTGCATCAAGGTCATCGGCATCAAATTGACGGAGAAACGGGTGCCAGCATGTGTGGCGGGATTATCCCGCAGCCAGACCAGTAACTTCTCAACCACATTCAGATCAAAGCGATGGCTCAGGTTAAACTGGGCAATCAGCGGAATAAAGCGATCGGGGGTGATCATCTCTCCCTCGCTCTCCAGGCGCGAGAGGATTTCGTAATATCCTTTCCCCTCGGCATTCTGAATCGACTGGGCATACAGCTGGAGCCCGTCAGCATCAAGCGCACGTTTAATACGCCCTAACATCAGCACCCTGTCGGTGGTTTGCCCGGAGACGTCCTCAATGCTGTTCGTCAGAGCAAGCACATTATGCGCAGCACATGACTGCTCCGCCAACCAGCTAAGCTGCCCAAGCGTATGGTGCAGGTTCTCACCATCTTCAACCTCACCCCAGGACGCCCCAAACTCGATATCCAGCCCAGTGTTGTTCCAGTAAATCTTGCGGCTATTCAGTTGGTCGACCATATGTTGCAGGCGCTCTGACGTTCCCGGCCCCAGCAATACCAACACCAGCTCACTGCCGGGCAACTGGAAAAGCTGCTCATCTTTTTGCAGTAAGGGCTGGAGCGACGCGGTAATCATCCGCTTGCAGTGAACCCGCATCAGAATGCCGTAGTGGCGGCTAAGAAACTCCAGATTATCCATTCGCAGACAACACACCTTGGCGTCAGGGTGGATCAGGAGAAAGTCATCCAGCGCGCGAATGTTAGGCAAACCGGTCAACGGATCGGTTAACGCCCTGTCCTGCCAGCCCTTCTTCATCCATTCGCTTCGCCGGTAAATCCGCGACATATAAAGCAAACAGATGGCGAAAGAGATGAGTACAGACAGGATAAAGGAGAGCGAGTGACCCGACTCCACCCCGTTCAAAAAGTTGTCGTTGTAGGTCAGTAGCAGGAGTGCGGATGCCGCCCAGAGCAATGACATAAGCGCATAACTTAAACAGCTGATGCCCAACGTAAAAAGAATAAAAATAATGGGCACAAGATATCCTGCAATTATAGGTGACTCTAGCGGTGCACATAAAATTGCCATGAGGGCGATCAGAAGCATTAGCCAGACAAATATAAACAATGATTTCTTGTGAAAAAACACCGGCTTCACGCTCCGCAGCCAGAAGGTTCTGGCGTAGCGAGGATTAATAATCATTCTTAATGGATAATAGAACATCATGGTGAAAATCAACGCCGCGCAGATCAGGCTTTGAATATCCACAACGCTGTAAATAAGGGTGCCTTCACCGAAGTAAGTAGAGATTGTTACCGGGAAATCGAATAAATAGCCTGCCAGATACATTGATATTTTGATACCTATCGGCACCATAAAACCCAGCCAGAAAATACGGATCCCTATGTATTTATTAGGCACGCTGTGGCGCCAGCGCCTGCCCAGCACAAGACGGATAATGCCACACACAGCGAAAACTGAAAAAGTCTGACAAAACAGCAAAACTGCATATTGTAGCGGTGCTAAATCAACAACAAATATATTAGTAATAGTAAAACCTAACAGAACGGGAATAATTGCCCGGCGGCCAAACAACAAAATAACGGCCAGCATAACGCTTAAGGGTAGCCATGCTAAATAGACGTCATGCCCGTTAACAATAGCGCGCGGGGAGATATAACGGGAAAATGGCACCGCAATCAGGCATAGCGCGAGGGCAATCATAAATATTTTTACGTTATTGTAAATTTTTCTATTCATTCAGTCAGGGAATCTATTTTACCATCATATCATTGACCGGATGGATAATAGGTTTATTAATTGCTCGAATCAAGTTCAAGTCTATTTATAGACTCGTTTATTGATTTGAATTGAGGTGAGGTATAGAAAAAGCGTTTTATCGCAACAAAAGCAGTATAAACATTTTACAAAGGCATAAAAAAACCCCCGTCTTTCGACGAGGGTTCAAATTTTGGTGGAGCTAAGCGGGATCGAACCGCTGACCTCTTGCATGCCATGCAAGCGCTCTCCCAGCTGAGCTATAGCCCCACATGTTACTTTACTTACCGCACTCTGTTGGGTTCAGAGTTTGGTGGAGCTAAGCGGGATCGAACCGCTGACCTCCTGCATGCCATGCAGGCGCTCTCCCAGCTGAGCTATAGCCCCGTCGTAAAGCTGTCATGTTGACGGGCGGCATAATATGAATTCCGCCGCTGAGTGTCAACGGCAAAATCAGTCCCCACCTTTCAATCGCTGAAAAATCATGCAAATGAATCACTTTGCGAGCCTGCTCGCAGTCAGGAGTTAAGCCTGTCACGTTTTCGCGTAAAACGGTGCTATAAGATGAACCACTAATTAACCCTACGAACACTCAGGAAATTGCATGATCAAGGAACGAATGACGCCAGAAGAGTTAGCCGTGCTCACTGGCTATAGCCGTCAGACCATCAATAAATGGGTACGTAAAGAAGGTTGGATTACATCGCCAAAACCAGGCGTTCAGGGTGGTAAGGCGCGTCTGGTGCATGTGAATGAAAAGGTACGGGAGTTTATCCGCAGTGCCCGCAGGGCGTCTGAGACGCCTGAAATGCCAGACAGCGCTGGCTACGAGGGTTCACTTCATACTTTACTTCTGACACTGGCAAATGAAATGACGCCGGATGAGCAAAAGCAGCTGACATCGCTGTTACTGCGGGAAGGGATTACCGGATTGTTGCAACGTTTAGGGATTCGCGATCAGAACTAATATGAAAAGATTACGCAGCAAAATGACCACGGATGAACTGGCTGACTGTCTGGGCGTCGCCAGGCAAACCGTTAACCGCTGGATACGCCAGAAGGGATGGAAGACGGAGGGTGTTAACGGTGTAAAAGGTGGAAGAGCAAGACTGATCCATGTCGATGCGCGAGTGAAGGAACATATTATTAGCCTTCCTGCCATCCGTCACCGACAGGCGATTTACCAGGTGGCCGAAACGCCCTCTCTTTATGGGATACCGTCATCGTCTACCCTGCTCCCACAAATCATCGACTCGCTGGAGAACATGACGCAGGTTGAACAGGAGCGTCTTCTCGTATTGCTGAAGCGCGAGGGGGTAAAAGGATTTCTCTCACGTCTCGGTATTGCTGAATAGCAGACAAAAAAAACGGCAGGTTCCCCTGCCGTTTGATTCACTGACGATTGATTACTGCTGGCTTTCACGCTCAGCAATAAAACCCAGTGCCTTATTGATACGCGCCACGCTACGAGACTTACCAATAGCATGAACGGTAACGTCCAGCGCTGGAGACTGGCCTGCACCGGTCACGGCGACGCGCAGCGGCATCCCCACCTTGCCCATACCGACTTCAAGCTCATCTGCGGTTGCCTGAATCGCGTGATGCACATTCTCCGCGGTCCATTCCGTGATAGCGGCGATTTTGTCACGCACCACTTCCAGCGGCTGGCGGGCAACCGGACGCAGGTGTTTCTTCGCCGCGTCGGCATCAAACTCATCGAATTCTTCGTAGAAGTAACGGCAGCTTTCGGCGATCTCTTTCAGCGTTTTGCAACGCTCACCGAGCAGTTTCACCAGTTCGGCCAGTTCAGGACCGGTACGGGTATCGATATTCGCCTGCTCAATGTGCCACTGCAGATACGTCGCGACATATTCTGGCTGCATGGTATTGATGTAATGATGGTTCAGCCACAGCAGCTTATCGGTATTGAATGCGCTCGCTGATTTGCTCACAGAGTTCAGAGAGAACAGTTCGATCATCTCTTCGCGACTGAAGATCTCCTGGTCACCGTGGGCCCAGCCCAGACGCACCAGATAGTTCAGCAGCGCTTCCGGCAGATAACCGTCGTCGCGATACTGCATCACGCTCACGGCACCATGACGTTTAGATAATTTTTTACCGTCGTCACCGTTGATCATGGACACGTGTGCATACACCGGCACGGGCGCATTCAGCGCCTTCAGGATGTTGATTTGACGTGGCGTGTTGTTGATATGGTCTTCACCACGGACAACGTGGGTGATCTCCATATCCCAGTCGTCCACCACCACACAGAAGTTGTAGGTTGGTGAGCCGTCGGTACGGCGAATGATCAGATCGTCCAGCTCCTGGTTGCTGAATTCAATTGAGCCACGGATCTGGTCATCAAAGATGACAGAACCCTCTTGCGGGTTAGCAAAACGCACCACGCAAGGCTCATCAGCCGCATGCTCGCTATGGTCGTGGCGGCAACGACCGTCATAACGCGGCTTGTCACCGTTCGCCATCTGCTCTTCACGCAAGGCATCCAGACGCTCTTTGGAGCAATAGCACTTATACGCCGTGCCCGCGACCAGCATTTCATCGATGACAGCGTTATAGCGGTCAAAACGTTTGGTCTGGAAATACGGGCCTTCGTCCCATTCCAGATTCAGCCAGTTCATACCATCCATAATGGCTTCGATTGCTTCCGGCGTGGAGCGCTCAAGATCGGTGTCTTCAATACGCAGCACGAACTCACCTTTGTTGTGGCGTGCAAAAAGCCAGGAATAAAGAGCGGTACGTGCACCACCGACGTGCAGATAGCCTGTCGGGCTCGGCGCGAAGCGAGTTTTGATTTTCATGAAATGGCCTTACGTTATAAAGATGCCGGCAATCGGCAAATCCTGGGGAAAAAACAATGGGCAATATTCTATCACTGTGCGGCGATTCCTCAATGTTGTTCCCTGAATCGGGCCTGAGTTTACTGTTTTTGTTTAGAAATCATGCGCCATCGCCCGTTTCGCGATCGTTTTGTCTAATTTTACGACGAACGAATAAAAACTTTAGAAAATGCGTTGACTCATTTTCAACTCTCCCTATAATGCGACTCCACACAGCGGGGGTGATTAGCTCAGTTGGTAGAGCATCTCCTTTACACGGAGGGGGTCGGCGGTTCGAGCCCGTCATCACCCACCATCTACTTTAAGTAGACTCGCAGTGTAGATAAGAATTGAGATTGGGCGATTAGCTCAGTTGGTAGAGCATCTCCTTTACACGGAGGGGGTCGGCGGTTCGAGCCCGTCATCGCCCACCATTCTCACCTTATCGCAGCAGTTCCGAAATGGGCGATTAGCTCAGTTGGTAGAGCATCTCCTTTACACGGAGGGGGTCGGCGGTTCGAGCCCGTCATCGCCCACCATTTCGGGTCGTTAGCTCAGTTGGTAGAGCAGTTGACTTTTAATCAATTGGTCGCAGGTTCGAATCCTGCACGACCCACCAATGTAAAAAAGCGCCCTAAAGGCGCTTTTTTGCTATCTGCAATATGGATGATTCGAACCTGCTGCAGGTTCGAGCCGAACGCAGAGAGGCAACGGAGCCGTTTACGGCGACGGCCCAAAGGGCGAGCGAAGCGAGTCATCCTGCACGACCCACCAATGTAAAAAAGCGCCCTAAAGGCGCTTTTTTGCTATCTGCGATTTAATCAATTCGAACCTGCCAGATATGGCAGTTTTGCTCAAGCTAATCCTTTCCTTGCCGATACCTCTGTTTTATGGCGAAAAGGATCTCATTATGACAACCCTCAATGCAGTTTCTCTGTCGGCGATGGAAATCGGCAGTGCTGATAACAGTTCTGGTAGCAATGACATTGCCTCCCAGATCAATCGGCTGATGAAACAGATAACAAAAGCCACTCAGCAACTCAAAGAAGTGGCACTGAGTGATGCAACAACAGAAGAAAAACAAAAGCAGCAGGAGTTACTCGAATCTCAGTTGACTATGCTGCAGGCACAGCTGGCGCAATTGCAGCGTCAGCAGGCAGAAGAAGAGATGCCAAAACAGGAAAGCAGTCAGTCAGTGACGGAAGGCGTCAACAACCCTTCCGCTGAGCACAAGATTGATATCTATATCTGATCGTTAAATAGGGGATCGCGCGTGCGGGCTTCCATTAAGCGCTGAGCCTGCATGCGCACCACGTCCCAGCAGGCGTGAGCCGCCCCTGAGAGAGAACGGTTTTTACGTCGAACCAGCATCAGCTGGCGTTGAACGCAGGGCGTAAAAGGCCTCACCGTTAAGCGACTCCCCTGCGGCAACGGCAGCGCAAGCGCCGGTAGTACGCTTATCCCAATCCCGGCTTCGACCATGGGGAACAACGTGGCCGGGTGCCCTATCTCCTGCACAATGGTTGCCTTCACATCTTGAGCGACAAGCGCGGCATCAATCAACGGGCGGCTTCCTGAAGCATAATCCTGTAGCACCAGATTTGCCCCTTGCAACGCCTGCCATGTCACGTGTGGCAGCGATGCCAGCGCGTCGTCATCGCGACAAAGCAACAAAAAGGGTTCTGAGAGCACCGCTTCACATTCCAGGTCGCTTACCGCACCAGGGTCAATAACAATGCCAAAATCCACATCCCCCTGACGGATACTCTCCAGCACCCACTGCTGCGGCCTGTCATGCAAAACAAAATCAATATCCGGATAGCGATGATTACTTTCGGCAATACACTGAGGAATAAGATGCGCAGAGATGGTCTGGCTCGCCGCCACCCTCACCGTGCCGGAAAGCTGTTGTCCGAGTCGCCCCACATCCCTGAGCGTGCTGTTCAGCTCGTCCAGCAGCCTCTCCAGACGCGTCGCCAGCTGCTGCCCCGCTTCGGTAAGCACCACCTCACGCGTCGTTCGGTCAAGCAGTTTCACTCCCGTCTGCGTTTCCAGCTCCTTTACGCTATGGCTGACGGCCGACTGGCTGAGGCCGATCATCTCCCCCGCCCGGCTAAAACTGCGAGCCTGCGCCACGGTGACAAAAACACGAAGCTGACGTAATGAATAATTCATCTGTTTAATTCATGAATGGATGCAATAAATCAATTTTATTTCTCAAACGGAAGAAAGCACAATAGCGACATCTGCTTTCAGGAGTGATTATGAAACTTTTTCGTATCCTTGATCCGTTCACGCTTACCCTGGTGGTGACCGTTTTACTGGCCTCGTTTTTCCCGGCTCGCGGCGGTTTCGTCCCCTTCTTTGAAGGGCTGACCACGGCGGCCATCGCCCTGCTGTTCTTTATGCATGGCGCCAAACTCTCCCGCGAGGCCATCATTGCAGGCGGCGGACACTGGCGACTGCATCTGTGGGTGATGTGCAGCACCTTTATCCTCTTCCCTGTGTTGGGCGTACTGTTTGCCTGGTGGGCGCCGGTGAATGTCGATCCAGCCCTGTATACCGGATTCCTGTATCTGTGCATTCTTCCCGCTACCGTGCAGTCTGCTATCGCCTTTACCTCGCTGGCAGGCGGCAACGTGGCGGCGGCAGTTTGTTCAGCATCCGCTTCCAGCCTGTTAGGGATTTTCGTCTCGCCGCTGCTGGTGGGCCTGCTGATGAACATGCACGGTGCAGAGGGCAACCTGGAGCAGGTCGGAAGAATTTGTCTGCAGTTGCTGCTGCCGTTTGTGCTTGGGCATCTTTCCCGACCGTGGACCGGCGCGTTTGTGGCGAAGCATAAAAAATGGATTTCAAAAACCGACCAGACGTCGATTCTGCTGGTGGTTTACTCCGCCTTCAGTGAAGCGGTGGTCAACGGCATCTGGCATAAGGTTGGCGCAGGTTCACTGCTGTTTATCGTGGTCGTCAGCATTATCCTGCTGGCGATAGTGATTGCGGTGAATGTGTTTGTGGCGCGCAAATGCGGCTTTAATAAAGCGGATGAAATCACAATTGTCTTTTGCGGCTCGAAAAAGAGCCTGGCGAACGGCATCCCGATGGCGAACATTCTGTTCCCAACCTCGGTGATTGGGATGATGGTGCTGCCGCTGATGATTTTCCACCAAATCCAGCTGATGGTCTGTGCGGTGCTGGCGCGTCGTTACAAACGCCAGACCGAAAAGCTGGCGCAGGAAGAGACCCGCGCCGCGAAGGCTTAAGGACGTTTGAGGGGTTGAACCAGCTGGGTCAGCCCCTCGGTTTTAATCAGTAACGTGATAGCCATCAGCTCACCCAGTCGCCCGGCAGGGAATTCATCCTTACGGGCAAACCACAGCAGATACTCTTCAGGCAAATCGATCAGCCTGCGGCCCTTGTATTTACCGAACGGCATCTCCGTATTAGCGATCTCAACGAGCTGCTCTTTCTCCACGTTACTCTCCTAACAGGCGCATCATTTCAGCTTCGTCGATAACGGCAATGCCAAGCTCCTGGGCTTTCGCCAGCTTCGAACCGGCCGCTTCCCCGGCGATCACCAGGTCGGTTTTCTTCGATACGCTGCCTGCCACTTTGGCCCCCTGCGCCACCAGACGCGCTTTAGCGTCGTCACGGGAAAGCTGGCTCAGGCTGCCGGTCAGCACCACGGTTTTACCGGCAAACGGACTGTCGATCTCTTCTGCATTGACCACCACCGGCGCGGGCCATTTGATGCCCTCTTCCAGCAGTTTGCCGATGACCTCACGGTTGCTCTCTTCAGCAAAGAAGTTAAAGACGTGCGTGGCGACGACAATGCCGACATCCGGTACTTTTTGCAGCTCGTCGATGCTTGCCTTTTCCAGCGCCTCCAGCGTACCAAAGTACGCCGCCAGCCCTGCCGCTGTCGCTTCGCCGACTTCACGAATGCCCAGCGCGTACAGGAAGCGGGCGAAGGTGGTCTCTTTCGCCGCTTCCAGCGCGTTAACGACATTCTGCGCTGACTTCGGCCCCATGCGATCCAGGCCGGTCAGTTTACCCGCGGTCAGTTTGAACAGATCCGCTGGCGTGTGAACGTACTCTTTCTCAACCAGCTGATCGATAATTTTATCGCCCATGCCGTCGACGTCCATTGCGCGACGGGAGACGAAATGCTTCAACGACTCTTTACGCTGCGCGCCACAAATTAAGCCGCCCGTACAGCGAGCCACCGCTTCGCCTTCCACACGCTCAACGTCCGAGCCGCACACCGGGCAGTGGGTCGGGAAGACGATCTCGCGCGTTTCGGCAGGGCGTTCTGACTCCACAACGTTAACCACCTGCGGGATCACATCGCCCGCGCGGCGGATCACCACTTTGTCCCCAATGCGCAGTCCCAGGCGTTCGATTTCATCAGCGTTATGCAGCGTGGCGTTACTCACCAGTACACCTGCAACCTGAACGGGCTCCAGACGGGCGACCGGGGTAATGGCACCCGTACGGCCAACCTGGAACTCTACGTCACGAACGAAGGTCATCTGCTCCTGAGCAGGGAACTTAAACGCCACCGCCCAGCGCGGCGCGCGTGCCACAAAGCCCAGCTGTTCCTGCAGCGCCAGTGAATTGACCTTGATGACAACGCCATCAATATCAAAGCCGAGCGTTGGTCGATCCTCTTCCACTTTGTGGTAGAACGCCAGGACCTCCTCCGGAGAGTCGCAGAGCTGAACGCGGTTACTGACCGGCAGACCCCACGCCTTAAACTGCAGCAGACGTCCGAGGTGCGTATCCGGCAGCTCGCCGCCCTCCAGAATACCAACACCGTAGCAGAAGAAAGTAAGCGGTCGCTTCGCGGTGATACGCGGGTCAAGCTGACGCAGAGAGCCTGCCGCCGCATTACGTGGGTTCGCAAACACCTTCCCGCCGGTGCGGCGTGCCTCTTCGTTTATTTTCTCGAAGCCCGCCTGAGGCAGGAACACTTCACCGCGCACTTCCAGACGCGCAGGAATATTCTCGCCGTGCAGCTTGAGCGGGATCGCGCGGATGGTACGCACATTGGTGGTGATGTCTTCGCCCGTCGTACCGTCACCACGCGTCGCGGCACGCACCAGCACGCCGTTTTCATAAAGAATGCTGACCGCCAGACCGTCCAGCTTCAGCTCGCAGCACCAGCTCAGCGAATCACTGCTTTTCAGACGATCCAGGACGCGCTTGTTAAACGCCAGGAAACTCTCTTCATCAAAGACGTTATCCAGGGACAGCATCGGGACTTCGTGGCGTACCTGACTGAAAGCACCCAGCGGTTCCGCACCGACGCGCTGCGTCGGGGAGTCCGGCGTGATTAATTCCGGATGTTGAGTTTCCAGCTCGCGCAGCTCGCGCATCAGACGGTCATACTCCGCATCCGGAACTTCCGGCGCGTCCATAACATGATAGAGGTATTCATGATGGCGAAGCGTGGTTCGCAGTTCAGTGAGTTGTTGTTCGATTGAGTCCATATCGCACCATCAATGAGAAAAAACCCCCGACAGGCGGGGGTTGAGGAGGAGTTGAAGTAAACGCGACGATTACGCGTTGGCTTCCTTAACTTCGCGGATGCGGTCCTGATACTCGCGCAATTTCTGCGGGGTCATCATTCGACGCTGATCGTCGAGCACCACACCACCCACTTCGTCGGCAATGTGCTGAGCGGACTGCAGCATCAGCTTGAAGTTTTGCAGCTCGTCACCGTAGGACGGAACCTGCATAAAGATCGTCACACCCGGCGTCACGAAATCACCGGTCATTTCCGGGTCAAAGGTACCTGGGTTGACCATATTTGCCAGACTGAACAGCGCCGGACCGCTCCCGTCAGGGCTCAGGTGACGATGGAAAATATTCATGTCGCCAAATTTGAAACCTGCCTGCTCAATGCTGTTGAGCAGCACGTCACCATTAAGGTGGCTACCATGATGGGCGCCAACGTTCATGATGATTACCGCTTCTTTGCGCTGCGGTTTTTCGACAACCGGCTCCGGCTCTACAACGGGCTCTGGCTCAACGTGTGGCGCGGGAGCTGGCTGAGGCGCAGGCTGCACGTGGACAGGCTGCTGCTGCGGTTGCTGAATCGGCTGCACTGGCTGCTGTACAGGTTGTTGCACAGGCTGTTGAGGCACAGGTTGCGGCGCTGCGGGCTGCTGATGAACCGGCTGTTGCGGCGGCTGACGCACCGGCTCTTCCACAGGCTGTGGCGCTGACTGGCGCGGCTGTGCGGAAGCATACGGCGGTTGATACTGGTGCTGCGAAGGACGAGGCGCTTCTTGCTCCCCATGTCCTGCGCCGGGCGCAGTATTGACCCGATGAACACGAACCTCACCCACGCCGTCGTCGTCGCTACCGTCGATGTCGTCTTCAACGTCATCGTCATCACGACTGGACTTCATGCGCTTCAGTGGGCGATCGCGAAACATAGAAGAACGCTCTTTACGGCTGGTCCAGAAACCATGTACCAGTAAAGCGATTATGGCGATCGCGCCAACAATGATTAATATCAGACGCAAATCCTGCATCATTATATTCTCTGTTGTTCTAACACCTTGCCACCACGGCAAACATTTACTCACTAAGAGTATTTGCCGTTTAACTCAAGTGCAAGTGTATGCAGAGCATTCACAGCATAAAGATGCGCTAAAACGTGCTTTTTGCTGTTTTTTCGAACATTTCCGAACTGGTCATTGGTCCGTAACTGGATAATATAGGCGGGCAATTCCACTGGTTGTGTAAAAAGGAGTACAGCCTGGTTATGGTTTCAACATCTTCTTCATCCCCGCGCAGCGGCGTCTGGTATTTTTCTCAGGGCTGGAAACTGGTCTCTCTACCGGGTATTCGCCGCTTCGTCATACTGCCCCTGCTCATCAACATTGTGCTGATGGGCGGCGCGTTCTGGTGGCTGTTCACAAAGCTCGAGAGCTGGATCCCGTCGCTGATGAGCTATGTGCCGGACTGGCTGCAGTGGCTTAACTACCTTCTCTGGCCGGTGGCGGTGATCTCCGTGCTGCTGGTGTTTGGCTATTTCTTCTCGACGATTGCGAACTGGATAGCCGCACCGTTTAACGGCCTGCTGGCAGAACAACTCGAAGCACGGCTCACCGGTGCGACACCGCCGGATACGGGCGTAGTGGGGATCATGAAAGACCTCCCGCGCATCATGAAACGCGAATGGCAGAAATTTGCCTGGTACCTGCCCCGCGCGATTGTGTTGCTTATTCTGTATTTCGTGCCCGGTATCGGCCAGACGGTAGCGCCCGTGCTGTGGTTCCTGTTCAGCGCCTGGATGCTGGCTATTCAGTACTGCGACTACCCGTTCGATAACCATAAGGTGCCGTTTAAAGAGATGCGCACCGCCCTGCGCACGCGGAAAGTGACCAATATGCAGTTTGGCGCGCTGACCAGCCTGTTCACCATGATCCCGTTCCTGAATATGTTCATCATGCCCGTCGCCGTTTGCGGCGCGACGGCAATGTGGGTGGACTGCTACCGTGCTAAGCACGCGTTATGGAAATAATGCAAAAATGTGTAAAGCAGGGGTGGCTTATGCCGCCCCTTATTCCATACTGATCCCCATTATTTCCTTGCAGTATATAGATATGCGAATTCCTTACTTCCCCCTACCTGTTCAACAGGTATGCTGGGTCGGTATCCCAATTTCATACAGTTAAGGACAGGCCATGAGTAAGATTTATGAAGACAACTCGCTGACTATCGGTCACACGCCCCTGGTTCGACTGAACCGTATCGGTAATGGACGCATTCTGGCGAAGGTCGAATCACGTAACCCAAGCTTCAGCGTAAAATGCCGCATTGGTGCAAACATGATTTGGGATGCGGAAAAACGTGGTGTGCTGAAACCCGGCGTAGAGTTGGTTGAGCCGACCAGTGGCAACACCGGTATCGCTCTGGCCTATGTGGCTGCGGCGCGTGGCTACAAGCTGACGCTCACCATGCCTGAAACCATGAGTATTGAACGTCGCAAGCTGCTGAAAGCGCTGGGTGCAAACCTGGTTCTGACCGAAGGCGCGAAAGGCATGAAAGGTGCCATTCAGAAGGCCGAAGAGATTGTGGCCAGCGATCCGGCAAAATATCTGTTGCTGCAGCAGTTTAGCAACCCGGCTAACCCGGAAATCCACGAGAAAACGACCGGTCCGGAAATCTGGGAAGATACGGACGGTCAGGTTGACGTGTTTATCTCTGGCGTCGGTACCGGCGGTACGCTAACCGGCGTGTCCCGCTATATTAAAGGCACGAAAGGTAAAAAAGACCTGGTTACCGTTGCCGTTGAACCAACTGACTCACCAGTTATCACTCAGGCTCTGGCAGGTGAAGAGCTGAAACCAGGCCCGCATAAAATTCAGGGTATCGGCGCAGGCTTCATTCCAGGCAACCTGGATCTGAAGTTGATTGATAAAGTCGTGACCATTACCAATGAAGAAGCGATCTCAACCGCACGTCGTTTGATGGATGAAGAAGGCATTCTGGCGGGGATCTCTTCCGGTGCTGCCGTTGCGGCCGCACTCAAACTTCAGGAAGATGAGACCTTTACCAATAAGAATATTGTGGTTATCCTTCCTTCTTCGGGTGAGCGTTACTTGAGCACTGCACTGTTTGCCGATCTCTTCACTGAGAAAGAACTGCAACAGTGATGCCAGCATGTTAAAAACGCGTAAAAAAGCACCTTTCCAGGTGCTTTTTTGTGGCCTGCTTCAAAGTTTTACCCCTCCTGGCATTGCTTCACCCCGTTGTGTCTGGTATTTAAACCAGCAATTATTTTGAAGCGTGAAATTAATCAGTGAACGAAATAGCCTTGCTGAATCGATTTTATGATTTGGTTCAAGTCTTGCTTTCGCTGCATAATGTTTAATGACGATTGAAACGTCAGCGCTAACAATACAGGCTAAAGTTAAGCCGCCAGGCTAGACTTTAGTTCCACAACACTAAACCTATAAGTTGGGGAAATACAATGTTCCAGCAAGAAGTTACCATTACCGCTCCGAACGGTCTGCACACCCGCCCTGCTGCTCAGTTTGTTAAAGAAGCGAAAGGCTTCACTTCTGAAATCACTGTAACTTCCAACGGCAAAAGCGCTAGCGCAAAAAGCCTGTTCAAACTGCAGACTCTGGGCCTGACTCAGGGCACCGTTGTCACCATCTCTGCGGAAGGTGAAGACGAGCAGAAAGCAGTTGAGCATCTGGTTAAACTGATGGCTGAGCTCGAGTAAGTTAACGGGTTCTTTTCAATATCAGTCACAAGTAAGGTAGGGTTATGATTTCAGGCATTTTAGCATCCCCGGGTATCGCTTTCGGCAAAGCACTGCTGCTGAAAGAAGACGAAATCGTCATTGACCGGAAAAAAATTTCTGCCGACAAGGTTGATCAGGAAGTTGAACGTTTTCTGAGCGGTCGTGCCAAGGCATCTGCGCAACTGGAAGCGATCAAAACTAAAGCTGGCGAAACTTTCGGTGAAGAAAAAGAAGCCATCTTCGAAGGGCACATCATGCTGCTCGAAGATGAGGAGCTGGAGCAGGAAATCATAGCCCTGATTAAAGATAAAGGCATGACGGCCGACGCGGCTGCGCATGAAGTTATCGAAGGTCAGGCAACTGCCCTGGAAGAACTGGATGATGAATACCTGAAAGAGCGTGCGGCTGACGTACGTGACATCGGTAAGCGCCTGCTGCGCAACATCCTGGGTCTGGCCATTATCGATCTGAGCGCGATTCAGGACGAAGTTATCCTGGTTGCCGCCGACCTGACCCCGTCCGAAACCGCACAGCTGAACCTGAACAAGGTGCTGGGTTTCATCACTGATGCAGGTGGCCGTACCTCCCACACCTCTATCATGGCGCGTTCTCTGGAACTGCCTGCTATCGTGGGTACCGGTAGCGTCACTGCTCAGGTGAAAAACGACGACTATCTGATTCTGGATGCCGTAAACAACCAGGTTTACGTCAACCCAACTAACGAAGAGATCGAGCAGCTGCGCGCCGTTCAGGAGCAGGTTGCAACCGAGAAAGCGGAACTCGCTAAACTGAAAGACCTGCCAGCCATTACGCTGGACGGCCATCAGGTAGAAGTGTGTGCGAACATCGGTACCGTACGCGACGTTGAAGGCGCTGAGCGCAACGGTGCGGAAGGTGTAGGTCTGTATCGTACTGAATTCCTGTTCATGGACCGTGACGCGCTGCCAACTGAAGAAGAACAGTTCGCTGCGTACAAAGCCGTGGCTGAAGCCTGTGGCTCTCAGGCGGTTATCGTCCGTACCATGGACATCGGTGGCGACAAAGAGTTGCCGTACATGAACTTCCCGAAAGAAGAGAACCCGTTCCTGGGCTGGCGCGCAGTGCGTATCGCCATGGATCGTAAAGAGATCCTGCGTGACCAGGTTCGCGCGATTCTGCGTGCATCCGCTTTCGGTAAACTGCGTATCATGTTCCCGATGATCATCTCTGTTGAAGAAGTGCGTGCACTGAAGAAAGAGATCGAAATCTACAAACAGGAACTGCGCGACGAAGGTAAAGCGTTTGACGAGTCAATCGAAGTGGGTGTGATGGTGGAAACACCAGCAGCCGCAACAATTGCGCGTCATTTAGCCAAAGAAGTTGATTTCTTTAGTATCGGCACCAATGATTTAACGCAGTACACCCTGGCAGTTGACCGTGGTAATGATATGATTTCACATCTCTACCAGCCAATGTCACCGTCCGTACTGACGCTTATTAAGCAAGTAATTGATGCTTCTCATGCAGAAGGTAAATGGACTGGCATGTGTGGTGAGCTTGCAGGCGACGAACGTGCTACACTTCTGTTGCTGGGTATGGGTCTGGACGAATTCTCTATGAGCGCCATTTCCATCCCGCGCATTAAGAAGATTATCCGTAACACGAACTTCGAAGATGCGAAGGTGTTAGCAGAGCAGGCTCTTGCTCAACCGACAACGGACGAGTTAATGACGCTGGTTAACAAGTTCATTGAAGAAAAAACAATCTGCTAATCCACGAGATGCGGCCCAATTTACTGCTTAGGAGAAGATCATGGGTTTGTTCGATAAACTGAAATCTCTGGTTTCTGATGATAAGAAAGACTCCGGAACTATTGAGATTGTTGCTCCGCTCTCCGGCGAGATCGTCAACATCGAAGACGTGCCGGATGTAGTGTTTGCTGAGAAAATCGTTGGTGATGGCATTGCTATCAAACCAACTGGCAACAAAATGGTTGCTCCAGTTGACGGCACCATCGGTAAAATTTTTGAAACCAACCATGCGTTCTCTATCGAATCTGATAGCGGTATCGAACTGTTCGTTCACTTCGGTATCGACACCGTTGAACTGAAAGGCGAAGGCTTCAAGCGTATCGCAGAAGAAGGCCAGCGCGTTAAAGTTGGCGACCCGGTGATTGAATTCGATCTGCCACTGCTGGAAGAAAAAGCGAAGTCTACCCTGACTCCGGTTGTTATCTCCAACATGGACGAAATCAAAGAACTGATCAAACTGTCCGGCAGCGTGACCGTGGGCGAAACCCCGGTTATCCGCATCAAGAAGTAATTCTTGCCGCACAAAGAAATGGCGCCTTCGGGCGCCATTTTTGTTTATGCGGGGAGAATAAGCTCGTCGTAACCTTTCGACTGGGTATAAACCATCACGTCCGTCACCCGATCCCCTGCTTTGCGAATCGCCTCAGCAATGGTTTTGCCTTCGACAATTCCGCTGACCAGCTCCGAACAGAACAGATCGCCCGTCCCTTTCAGATCGGTTTCGACACGAGGGTGCGCGCTCACGGTCACGCTTTCTTTACTCACCAGCACCACGTGGATATTTTCCGGGTCATCGGCCACCGGCGCACTGGTGATCGCAACCCATTTCAACGTATCTGAGAGCAACCCCTGTGCGGCGACAATCGCGCTTTCAGGAGTACGGCACGGTTTGCCGCTTAACACTTCCAGCTCAAAGACGTTCGGCGTAATCCCCTGCGCCAGCGGCAGCAGATGCTCGCGATAGGCTTCAGGGATATCCGGTTTCACGTACATCCCGCTGTCGATATCGCCGATAACCGGGTCGACCAGCACCAGCAGATCGGGATGCTGCACTTTGATGGTCTTGAGCCACTGGGCCAACAGTTTTATCTGGCTGGCACTGCCCATATAGCCAGTGGTGACCGCCTTAAGCTCGCGCAGGATCTCGCGCTCGTTCAGGGCCTTAAGATAGCCGCTAAACCACTCGTCGGGGATCACCCCACCGTAGAAGGTGTCGTAGTGCGGCGTGTTGCTGAACAGCACCGTCGGCACGGCAGTCACGTTCAGCCGATGGGTACGAATATTTGGCACAGCGATACTGTTGCCCACGCTGCCGTATACCACCTGCGACTGCACCGCAACAATATCGGTTTGCTGCGCCCGGGTTTTATCCCGGAATAGAATCATCTCCATGACGCTTAAATCCCCGCCCCCTGCGAATAACTCTCTTCACCAAAGACGCCGGTAGAGAGGTAACGATCGCCGCGATCGCAAATAATTGCCACCACTACGGCACCCGGGTTTGCCTTTGCCACCCGAATCGCCCCCGCTACCGCGCCGCCCGAGCTGACGCCGCAAAAGATGCCTTCGCGCACGGCCAGCTCACGCATGGTATTTTCCGCCTCGCGCTGGTGAAGATCCAGCACCTGATCCACAAGCTGCGCATTAAAGATGCCCGGCATGTATTCCGCCGGCCAGCGGCGAATCCCCGGGATGCTGCTCCCCTCTTCCGGCTGCAGGCCAACAATGGTGACGGCTTTCTCCTGCTCGCGCAGGAAACGCGACACCCCGGTAATAGTGCCGGTGGTCCCCATGCTGGAGACAAAGTGGGTGATGCGCCCGTCGGTTTGTTGCCAGATTTCCGGGCCGGTGGTGGTGTAGTGCGCGTACGGGTTGTCCGGATTGTTGAACTGATCGAGCAGTTTACCTTCACCGCGCTCGGCCATTTCTAACGCTAAGTCGCGTGCGCCTTCCATACCCTGCTCTTTGGTCACCAGAATCAGCTCGGCCCCGTAGGCACGCATCGCGGCGCGGCGCTCCTGGCTCATGTTGTCCGGCATCAGCAGCTTCATGCGGTAGCCTTTCAGCGCGGCGATCATCGCCAGCGCGATACCGGTGTTGCCGCTGGTGGCCTCGATCAGCACGTCGCCCGGCTTGATTTCACCGCGTTTTTCGGCCTGAACAATCATCGACAGTGCGGCACGGTCTTTCACCGATCCCGCCGGGTTATTGCCTTCGAGTTTGACCCAGATTTCGCTGCCGTTGTCAGGCCCCATGCGCTGAAGTTTGACCAAAGGGGTGTTGCCGATGGTGTGTTCTAATGTATTCATGATCGCTGTCCAATAAAAAGCCCGGTGGCGCTTCGCTTACCGGGCCTACAGACGTCATATTGTAGGCCGGGTAAGCGCAGCGCCACCCGGCAAAACTACGTAATCCTAACCTATCAGGCTGTCTCTGCCAGAGCAATATCCTCGCGCGTCTCGATGCGCTCCTTCCCGTGATAAATACGCGCATGCTGCAGCCCAACAAACAGGCGCTCACCCCGGTGCGGCGGCTCTTCGTCGCGCATCACCACGGTCAGCGGCTCGGTATACCAGCCCAGCGGCTGTACCACCAATTGGGTGTAGTGACCTTTAGGGCTAGCTTCCAGCACCTGTACCGGCAGCGGTGAATCCAGACTGGTGCGACGGCTGACGTCCACTTCCCACGGACGCAGGAACAGATCGACCGGCCCCTGATGCGCGGAGGTATAGCCCAGCGGCCAGCGGTGCGCGCCGACGTGGAACTGACCGCCGCGAATGGTGCCCTGCAGACGGTTCACTTCGCCCATAAACTCCAGGACAAAACGGGTTGCCGGTTCGCGCCAGAGCTGTTCAGGCTCGTCAACCTGCTCGATGTTCCCCTGGCTCATCACCACCACGCGGTCCGCGACTTCCATCGCTTCTTCCTGATCGTGGGTCACGAAGACGCTGGTGAACTTCAGTTCTTCATGAAGCTGACGCAGCCAGCGACGCAGCTCTTTACGCACCTGTGCGTCCAGCGCGCCGAAGGGTTCATCCAGCAGCAGGATTTGCGGCTCAACGGCTAACGCGCGCGCCAGCGCCACGCGCTGTTTCTGCCCGCCGGACAGCTGGGCAGGGAAACGGTCTGCCAGATGCGCAAGCTGCACCATCTCCAGCAGTTTGGTCACTTTCGCTTTGATAGTTGCCGCATTTGGTCGCTCGCGACGCGGCAGCACCGTCAGACCAAACGCGATGTTGTCGAACACGGTCATATGGCGGAACAGCGCGTAATGCTGGAACACAAAGCCTACTTTACGATCGCGGGCATGCAGGCGGCTCACGTCGGTGCCCTGAAAGCGGATATGTCCGCTGGTCTGATGCTCAAGCCCGGCGATAATACGCAGCAGCGTGGTTTTACCGGAACCTGACGGCCCCAGCAGCGCGACCATTTGTCCGGAAGGGATATCCAGCGAGATATCATTCAGCACCTGGGTGCGACCAAAAGACTTCTTAATATTGGCAATCTCAATGCTCATGATTTCCCTCCTGATGCAGACGTTTTTCCTGATTCTCTAAACGCCACTGCACCACACTCTTCAAAAACAGGGTCAAAATCGCCATCAGCGTCAGCAACGCTGCGGCAGTAAAGGAGCCGATGGTGTTATAGTCCTGCTGCAGCAGTTCAATCTGTAACGGCAGCGACAGCGTTTCACCGCGGATGGAACCGGATACAACAGAAACAGCCCCGAACTCCCCAATCGCGCGTGCGTTGGTCAGCACCACGCCGTAGAGCAGCGCCCAGCGGATGTTCGGCAGCGTCACGCGGCGGAACATCTGCCAGCCGGAAGCACCCAGCAGTACCGCGGCTTCGTCTTCATTGCTCCCCTGGCTTAGCATCACCGGCACCAGTTCACGCACCACAAACGGACAGGTCACAAAAATAGTCACCAGCACCATGCCCGGCCAGGCGAACATAATCTGCAGGTTATGCTCATCCAGCCAGCCGCCCAGCGGGCCGTTAGAGCCGTAAAAGAGCAGGTAAACCAGACCGGCAACAACTGGCGACACGGCAAACGGAATATCCAACAGGGTCAACAGCATCTGACGACCCGGGAAGTTGAAACGCGTCACCAGCCAGGCCAGCAGCGTACCGAACACCAGGTTGACCGGTACCGTGATCAGCGCAATCAACACGGTCAGCCAGATGGCGTGCAGCATATCCGGGTCCGCCAGATTTTCCAGCGCGGGCATAATCCCTTTACTGAATGCCTGGACAAAGATATAGACCGTTGGCACAACGAGAATAAGTGCGGATACCAGCACGCCCGTCCCAATCAGAAACCATTTTGCCCAGTTGATGCGGGGCGCATCGTAACGCTTCAATTGAGTAACTTCCGCCATCAGTGACCTACCACACGTCGACCAAAGCGACTTTGCAGAGTGTTAATCGAGTACAGCAGCAGCAGCGACGCGGCGAGGATCACCGAAGCAATCGCGCTCGCAGCCGGATAATCAAACTCCTGCAAACGCACAAAAATCATCAGCGAGGTCACTTCCGTTTTCCACGCGATGTTCCCGGCGATGAAGATCACCGCACCAAACTCGCCGAGGCTACGGGTGAAGGAGAGCGCCACGCCCGCCAGCAGCGCCGGAGAAAGCTCTGGCAGCACAACCTTGCGGAAACTCTGCCAGCGTGTCGCCCCCAGCGTTTCCGCCGCTTCTTCATATTCCGGGCCTAAATCTTCCAGTACCGGCTGTACGGTTCGCACCACAAACGGAATGCTGGTGAAGGCCATCGCTACCGCGATACCGAGCCAGGTATAGGTCACTTTGATATCAAACTTCGCCAGCCACTCGCCGTAAAAACCATTCACCGAGAACAGCGACGCCAGCGTTAAGCCCGCCACCGCCGTCGGCAGTGCAAACGGCAGATCCATCAACGCATCAAGCAACGTGCGGCCCGGAAAACGGTAGCGGGTTAAGATCCACGCCATCAGCAGGCCGAACACGCCGTTAAAAATCGACGCCACAAACGCCGACAGCAGCGTCACCTTATAGGCTGCCACCACCTGCGGGTTGGTTATGACCTCCCAGTACTGGGCCCAGCTCATATCAGAGAGCTGCACCACCAGCGCGCTGAGCGGTAACAACAAAATCAGGCAGACGTACAGCAGGCTAGTTCCGAGGCTTAAGGTAAAGCCCGGCAGCACGCGTTTTGTCGATACTGCAAACATTACTTACGCCCCGCCGCCAGCAATTTATCTAACTCACCGCCGCTGACAAAATGCGTTTTCATCACTTCAGGCCATGAGCCGAAATGGTCTTCCACGCGGAACAAATCGGTCTGCGGGAATTTATCTTTCAGCTTGTTCATCACGTCCGGGTTATTCACGCGGTAGTAGTAATCGGTAATGATGGTCTGCGCCTGCGGGCTGTACAGGTAGTTGAGATAGGCTTTTGCCGCTTTCTCGGTACCGTTTGCCTGCACGTTTTTATCCACCCAGGCCACCGGGAACTCGGCCAGAATGTTAGTTTTCGGGATAACCACTTCGAAGCCCTGCGCTTCGTACTGTTTACGTATATTGTTTACTTCGGACTCAAAGCTGATCAAGACATCGCCAAGACCACGCTCCGCGAAGGTTGTGGTCGCGCCGCGGCCGCCGGTATCAAACACTTCGACGTTTTTCAGGAACTGGGTCATGAACTGCTCGGTCTTCGCTTTATCGTTACCGTCAGCTTTATCCGCCGCGCCCCATGCCGCCAGATAGGTATAACGCGCGTTGCCGGAGGTTTTTGGGTTCGGGAAAATCAGTTTTACGTCGGAACGCACCAGGTCGTTCCAGTCGTGGATGTTCTTCGGGTTGCCCTTGCGCACCAGGAAGCCCATGGTGGAATAGAACGGCGAGCTGTTGTTTGGCAGACGGCTCTGCCAGTTCGCCGGGAGCAGCTTGCCTTTGTCGTGCAGGATCTGCACGTCAGTCACCTGGTTATAGGTCACCACATCGGCCTTCAGTCCCTGCAGGATGGCCAGCGCCTGTTTGGATGAACCGGCATGGGACTGCTTGATGGTCAGCTTGTCGCCGTTATTGTCTTTTGCCCACTGCTGTTCAAACGGTGGGTTAAGGGCGGCAAACAGCTCGCGGGAGACATCATACGAACTGTTAAGCAGCTCGGTTGCCTGCGCCTGCGCCACCAGCAGTAAACCTGCCAGTGCCAGCGATCCTTTTTTTAGTACAGTAACGGCCATTGCGCACCCTTATAAATGTGATGACTATCTTATAGTCATAATATTTATAACGAGGTCGAAAGGAGTAACGGTTTTATATACCGTTTGGTGATTTAGAAGCAGAAAAGGGAATAAGGGGTGCGGCCTGATGGCCCTCACCCCAGCCCTCTCCCACAGGGAGAGGGAGAAAGGTCATTACAGCGCCAGCAGGCGCTCAACGGACGGCGCAAAGTAGTAGCCGCCGGTCACCGGTTTGGTGAAGCGCAGCATGGCGTCGCGCTTGCCGTCAGTATCGCCAAACATGCTCAGCAGCTGCTGTTCAATGTTATACAGGCGTGCGCAGTAGGCGCAGAAGTAAAGGCCGTGCGTGCCGCTGGCCGTACCGTACGGCAGGCTCTGGCGGACAATCTTCAGCCCTTTTCCGTCTTCTTTGAGGTCAACGCGGGTCAGGTGAGAGGTAACGGGACGGTCATCGCCGTCGATCTCTTCGTTGGCTTCTTTGGTTCGGCCAATCATCATCTCCTGGTCGTGCACGCTCATGCGGTTAAGCTGCTTGAGGTTGTGCTCCCAGCGCTGCACGAACACGTAGCTGCCGCCCGCGTCCACACCGTCTTTGATCACCGCCACGTCGCGACGCGTCTCTTCGCCTGCCGGGTTTTCGGTGCCGTCAACGAAGCCGCTCAGATCGCGCTCCTCCACCCAGCGGAAGCCGTGAACCTCTTCCTGCACCTCGATGCTGTCGCCAAAGGCCTCAACAGCAGCCTGGGCTACGGAGAAGTTCACGTCGTGACGCAGGGAAAGAATGTGGATCAGCACGTCGTACTGCGTGGCAGGTGCAAGGCCTTTGCCGTAAGGGATAAAGTCTTTTAACTCTTCCGCCCCTTCGCCACCGCTCAGCTGACGCCAGACGTTATTGCCAAAGGCGACAACGGCACCGAGGTGGGCTTCCGGGAATTTAGCCTGGAAGGTCGCCAGTTTATCAACGAACACTTTACTGGCCGCACGCAGGGCATCCACGTCCCCTTTAACATTGGCTTCAATCCAAATCGCCGCGCGGCAATGTTCTGGCAAAATGCCACTCTGAACCTGAGACATCGCTCCTCCTGAAATAAAGATGCCACGTCAGCGTGGCATTGATAGCGGCTATTATACCCGGATTTCAGCAAGACGGTTTGTTCAGGCGCAAATTACTGCTTCCAGAGTATTTTGCTCACTTTCCAGTTTTTCAGCGTGTCGTCAGATGGCATTAACCCCTCCGGGCCGCTCCACTCTCCGGTGAACAGGTAGCTGATGTGCTGGCTGCCTTCAGCCTTACATTCCACCGCAACTTTGTCGTCAGACGGCACGCTGGTGCAGTTGCCGAACGCCTGTTTATAGAGATCGCTAAACGGGGTCCCCACTTTCACACCGGTTGCGGTTGGAATGTCTTCATCCATCACCGCGATACGGTTTACCGTGCCTTTATCACCATTAATCACCAGCGCCAGCGTGTCACCCTTCAGCGCTTCGAAGTAACGCACGATATTGCCATTTTCGGTTTTCATGCCGCTGCGCAGGCGATAATCACTGCTCAGGGCATCCTGAATAGCATCCTGATCCAGCGCGGTTGACGCGGTAATTTTTCCTACGCCCTGCTCGGTCACTTCGGTGGAAGAACCAAACCAGTTCCACGGATACGCAGAAGACCAGTTAATAGAGGAGAGCGTCGAACAGCCGGTCAACGCCAGCGGAAGAGCGCATAAAAGTAAACGCAGCGATTTCATTGAAACGTCCTTTCTAATTAAATCAACGCTTGTTGGAGTGCGACTTCGGCAAAAAGTGCCGAATTAATCATCCTGATGCCTAAAACAGGCGTGAAGGCGTGGATTGGTCAGCAGCCACAGCAGCGCCACGATATCGGCAACGACCAGCGCAATACCGATGCCCGTGAGCGGCTCACCGTGCCACCAGAGTACCGGCTGCCAGAAGAGCAGCGCAATTTGGGCAAGGATCAGCAGCCAGCGAAGCGCGCCCCAAAAGCGAGGGATCAGATGCCGCCGTCCGCTGACCAAAAACGCCAGTACGGCCGGAATGCCCGGCAGTAATCCGATCCAGAATGCATCGTGATCGGGATAGAAGAGATTCAGCAGCGTGTCGCCCTGCCCGCGCGACGCTCCGGCCATTACAAACAGCACCCAGGTGCGGGCCTGTAACAGCAGAACGCACCAGAACAGAAAAGGCAGCCTGACGCGGCCCTGCGCATCATAATCAGTCGGATGGATCTCAGTACTCTTCATCTTCGATCAAACGCTTGCCCAGAGTCAGCACGTCAGCGTGCTCGTAGCCCAGACGCTCATACATGCCCAGCACCACGTCGTTATCTTCTCGCACCATAATCTGAATTTTCGGACAGCCGCGGGCGATGAGTTTCTTTTCCAGGCGATTGAGCAGCGCATTGGCAATGCCGCGCGCCCGGTATTCCGGATGCACGCCCAGATAATAGGCCGAACCGCGGTGGCCGTCGTAACCGCCCATCACCGTACCGACAACCTCACCGTTCACTTCCGCGACCAGAAACAAACTGACGTCGTGATTCACCTTACGTTCGATGTCCATTTCCGGGTCGTTCCACGGACGCAGCAGATCGCAGCGCTCCCAAAGGGTAATCACCTCTTCGAAATCTTCCTGGCGAAAAACGCGTATCTCCATGGTATTAACCGCCTTTTTGGGTTTAAAAACAGTGATTATGGCGTGAACCCTGCGTTTAGCCAATAACCGGGGAAAATCTCGCCAAAATTTGGCATAATGTCACTTTGTCACGTATTGAAATGAAAAGTAAAACAATTATCAATAAGGACTGTCGTAACGGTAATCACGATACGATATAACACCAGGATCGCAATTTTTACTATTCAGGCCGCATGAGCACATTCAAACCATTAAAAGCACTCACATCGCGTCGTCAGGTTCTCAAAGCGGGGCTGGCGGCCTTAACGTTAACGGGCATCGCTAAGCAGGCTCAGGCAAAAGACGAGAGCACGCTTAAAACCAGCAACGGGCACAGTAAACCGAAAGCCAAAAAGCCGGGCGCGAAGCGTCTGGTGATGCTCGATCCGGGCCACGGTGGCATCGATACCGGCGCCATCGGCAAAAACGGGTCGAAAGAAAAACACGTCGTGCTGGCGATTGCAAAAAATGTGCGATCGATTTTACGCAGCAACGGCATTGACGCCCGCCTGACTCGCTCCGGAGACACCTTCATTCCGCTGTACGACCGCGTGGAGATCGCCCACCAGCACGGCGCGGATCTGTTTATGTCGATCCACGCAGACGGCTTTACCAACCCTTCGGCAGCAGGCGCATCGGTGTTTGCGCTTTCCAACCGTGGTGCCAGTAGCGCCATGGCAAAATACCTCTCCGACCGCGAAAACCGGGCGGATGAGGTCGCCGGAAAGAAAGCCACCGATAAAGACCATCTGTTGCAGCAGGTGCTGTTCGACCTCGTGCAGACGGACACCATTAAAAACAGCCTGACGCTCGGCTCGCATATCCTGAAGAAGATTAAGCCGGTGCATCGTCTGCACAGTAAAGGCACCGAGCAGGCGGCGTTTGTGGTGCTGAAATCGCCGTCGATTCCGTCGGTGCTGGTGGAAACCTCCTTTATTACCAACCCGGAAGAAGAGCGGCTGCTCGGCACCACGGCGTTCCGCCAGAAGATCGCCAACGCCATCGCCTCCGGCATTATCAGCTACTTCAACTGGTTCGATAACCAAAAAGCGCACTCCAGGAAACGTTGATGAAACCCAATGCACAGCTGGTCAAAAAATTCCTGCTGCAGCTGCAGGATGATATTTGCCGGAAACTGGCCGCCGAAGACGGCGGTGAATTTCAGGAGGATAACTGGCAGCGCGAAGCGGGCGGTGGCGGGCGCAGCCGGGTGCTGCGTAACGGCGGCATCTTCGAACAGGCGGGCGTCAATTTTTCCCACGTTCACGGCGACGCGATGCCCGCGTCTGCGACGGCGCATCGCCCTGAGCTGGCGGGCCGCAGCTTCGAAGCGATGGGCGTCTCGCTGGTAGTGCATCCGCACAACCCGTTTGTGCCGACCAGCCACGCTAACGTGCGCTTTTTCATTGCGGAAAAACCGGGGGCCGATCCGGTCTGGTGGTTTGGCGGCGGTTTCGATTTAACGCCCTACTACGGCTTCGAAGAGGATGCCGTGCACTGGCACACTACCGCGCGCGATCTCTGTCTGCCGTTTGGCGAAGACGTCTACCCGAAATTTAAAAAGTGGTGTGATGACTACTTTTACCTGAAGCACCGCGACGAGCAGCGCGGCATCGGCGGGCTGTTCTTTGACGATCTCAACACGCCGGATTTTGATACCGCGTTCAGCTTTATGCGCGCGGTAGGCGAAGGCTATACCGACGCGTATCTGCCCATCGTCGAACGCCGTAAAAACACCGACTACGGCGTGCGCGAGCGTGAGTTCCAGCTTTACCGCCGCGGCCGCTACGTGGAGTTCAACCTGGTGTGGGATCGCGGGACGCTGTTCGGCCTGCAGACCGGCGGGCGCACGGAGTCGATTCTGATGTCGATGCCGCCGCTGGTGCGGTGGGAGTACAGCTACGAACCAAAAGAAGGCAGCCCGGAGGCTGCCTTGCGTGAGTTTATTCAGGTTCAGGACTGGGTGTAACCCCCTCACCCCTGCCCTCTCCCAAAGGGAGAGGGAGTATAAATTCCCTCTCCCTTTGGGAGAGGGTTAGGGTGAGGGTAAAAATTACAGCGGCTGCGTTTGCGCCTCAACCACCGCCAGCGCCACCATATTCACGATACGACGCACAGAGGCAATCGGCGTTAACACGTGCACCGGTTTCGCCACGCCCATCAGTACCGGTCCTACGGTCACCCCTTCAGAGCTGGAGACGCGCAGCAGGTTATAGCTGATACGCGCCGCTTCCACGTTTGGCATAATCAGTATGTTGGCCGATCCCTTCAGCGGGCTGTCCGGCATGCGTTCGTTACGGATGCTCTCCACCAGGGCGGCATCGCCGTGCATTTCCCCGTCAATCATCAGCTCCGGCGCACGCTCGCGCACCAGCTCCAGCGTCTGACGCATTTTGCAGGCCGCCGCGGATTTAGACGAACCAAAGTTCGAGTGCGACAGCAGCGCCACCTTCGGCTCGATACCAAAGCGGCGCACGGTCTCCGCAGCCATCACGGTGATCTCCGCCAGCTCGTCTGGGGTCGGATCGTCGTTAACGTAGGTGTCAGCAATAAAGGTGTTGCCGCTTGGCAGCAGCAGCGCGTTCATCGCCCCGGCGGTATGGACGCCGTCGCGATAGCCGAAGATCTCCTGCACCACGCTAAAGTGCTCGTGGTAATCGCCAATGGTGCCGCAGATCAGCGCATCCGCCTCGCCGCGATGCACCATGATCGCGCCGATCACCGTGGTGTTGCTGATGACCGCTTTCTGCGCCTGCTCCTGGGTGATCCCACGGCGCTTCATGATCGCGTAGTATTCGCTCCAGTACTCTTTGAAGCGCGGATCGGATTCGTTATTAACGATCTCGAAGTCGACGCCCGGCTTAATCTGCAGGCCGAGCTTTTGAATGCGCATCTCGATGACGCTCGGACGACCAATCAGGATCGGCTTCGCCAGCCCTAAGGTGATCAGCTCCTGAGTGGCGTGCAGCACGCGCGCCTCTTCCCCTTCCGCCAGCACCACGCGCTTCGCGTCGGCACGCGCCTGAGAGAAGATCGGCTTCATGAACAGGTTAGTTTTGTAGACGAACTCGGTGAGCTTATCGACGTAAGCGTCGAAATCCTGAATCGGTCGCGTCGCCACGCCGGAGTCCATCGCCGCTTTGGCAACAGCTGGCGCAATTTTGACAATCAGACGCGGATCGAACGGTTTTGGAATGATGTAGTCCGGGCCAAAACTCAGATCCTGATCGCCGTACGCAGACGCGACCACTTCGCTCTGCTCGGCGTGCGCCAGCTCCGCGATGGCATGAACGGCGGCAAGCTTCATCTCTTCGTTGATCGCCGTTGCGCCGACGTCCAGCGCGCCGCGGAAGATGAACGGGAAGCAGAGCACGTTATTCACCTGGTTCGGGTAGTCCGAACGGCCGGTACAAATAATGGCATCTTCACGCACCGCTTTCGCCAGCGGCGGCAGGATTTCCGGCTCCGGGTTCGCCAGGGCCAGGATCATTGGCGCACGCGCCATCTTCTTCACCATCTCCTGAGTCAGCACTTTCGGGCCGGAACAGCCGAGGAAGATATCCGCGCCGTCAATAACGTCCTCAAGCGTGCGTTTGCCGTCGTCTTCCACCGCGTACGCCGCCTTGGTTTCCGCCATGTTCGGCTCGCGGTCTTTATAGATAACGCCCTTGGAGTCGCAGACCACAATGTTGTGTTTCTGCATACCCAGCGCCACCAGCAGGTTCATACAGGCAATCGCCGCCGCGCCCGCGCCGGAGACCACCATGCGCACGTCGGAGAGATTTTTCTCGACCACGCGCAGGCCGTTCAGAATGGCGGCGGTACTGATAATCGCGGTCCCGTGTTGGTCATCATGGAACACGGGAATGTTCATACGCTCGCGCAGCTTCTGCTCGATATAGAAACATTCCGGCGCTTTGATGTCTTCCAGGTTGATCCCGCCGAAGGTGGGCTCCAGCGCAGCCACCACGTTGATGAATTTATCGGGATCGAGTTCGTCCACCTCAATATCAAACACGTCGATACCGGCGAATTTCTTGAACAGAACGCCCTTCCCTTCCATCACCGGTTTACCGGCCAGCGCGCCAATGTTGCCCAGCCCCAGCACCGCCGTACCGTTAGAAATAACGGCGACAAGGTTGCCGCGCGCGGTGTATTTGTAGGCTGCCAGCGGGTCTTTTTCGATTTCCAGACACGGCGCAGCGACGCCTGGCGAATAGGCCAGCGCCAGATCGCGCTGGGTCGCCAGCGGCTTGGTAGGGGAAACCTGGATTTTGCCCGGGACAGGAAACTCGTGAAAATCGAGGGCACTCTGTTTTAACTGATCGTCCATCTTGTTATTCCTTTTACGTATCGGTCAGATAGTATCGCCGCAGGACAGCGCATAAACTTTGAAGGCTGCCAAACTCTCACCATCACACATTAAAAATTGTTATCAATTTATAACAGCCATGTTACCCGTCTCAAAAGCAATGCTTCCCCCGTCTGCTATGCTTTTTTGTTAAGTCCATCATGATTTTCTCAGAAGTGTGAACTAACGCACTCATCTAACTCTTTTATTTCCAAGGAGTAATGATTTATGAACCAGCTAGACGGCATCAAACAATTCACCACCGTGGTTGCAGACAGCGGTGATATCGAGTCGATTCGCCACTACCAGCCGGAAGACGCGACCACCAACCCTTCGCTGCTGCTCAAGGCGGCCGGGCTTGCCCATTTTAGTCATCTGATTGATGACGCCATTGCCTACGGTAAGGAGCGCGGGAAAACGCAGGAGCAGCAGGTCGCCGAAGCCAGCGACAAGCTGGCGGTTAATTTTGGTGCAGAAATTCTGAAAAGCATTCCGGGGCGCGTGTCGACCGAAGTGGACGCCCGCCTCTCGTTTGATAAAGAAAAAAGCATTAACAAAGCCCGCCGCCTGGTGGAACTCTACCAGGAGCAGGGGATCGATAAATCCCGCATTTTGATTAAGCTCGCGTCGACGTGGGAAGGCATTCGCGCCGCGGAGGTGTTGGAAAAAGAGGGCATTCACTGCAACCTGACGCTGCTGTTCTCCTTTGCCCAGGCGCGCGCCTGTGCCGAAGCGGGCGTATTCCTCGTCTCGCCGTTTGTCGGGCGCATCTACGACTGGTATCAGGCAAAACAGCCGATGGATCCGTACGTAGTGGATGAGGATCCGGGCGTTAAATCGGTCCGTAATATCTACGACTACTACAAACAGCACCGCTACGAAACCATCGTGATGGGGGCCAGCTTCCGCCGTACCGAGCAGATCCTCGCCCTGGCAGGCTGCGACCGTCTGACCATCTCCCCTAACCTGCTCCAGGAGCTTCAGGACAAAGAAGAGACGGTGATCCGCAAGCTGGTGCCGACCTCCACCGTTTTGCCAAAACCGAAAGCCATGACCGAAGCGGAGTTCCGCTGGGAGCACAATCAGGACGCAATGGCCGTCGACAAGCTCGCGGATGGCATCCGCCAGTTCGCCGTCGACCAGCGCAAACTCGAAGATCTTCTTGCCGCCAAACTTTAACCTTGCCACGGAGTGAACTATGTCCCGTAAAGAGCTCGCCAATGCCATTCGCGCCCTCAGCATGGATGCCGTGCAAAAAGCCAATTCCGGCCATCCCGGCGCACCGATGGGCATGGCCGATATTGCCGAAGTGTTGTGGAACGACTTCCTGAAGCACAACCCGAGTGACCCCACCTGGTACGATCGCGACCGATTTATTCTTTCCAACGGTCACGCATCGATGCTGCTCTACAGCCTGCTGCATCTTTCCGGCTATGACCTGCCGCTTGAGGAGATAAAAAACTTCCGCCAGCTGCATTCCAAAACGCCGGGCCACCCGGAGATTGGCTATACGCCAGGTGTAGAAACCACAACCGGCCCGCTCGGCCAGGGGCTGGCCAATGCGGTCGGGCTGGCGATTGCCGAACGCACGCTGGCGGCGCAGTTTAACCAGCCGGACCATGAGATTGTCGACCACTACACCTACGTGTTTATGGGTGACGGCTGCCTGATGGAGGGGATTTCGCACGAGGTCTGCTCGCTGGCGGGCACGCTGGGGCTCGGCAAGCTGATCGGTTTTTACGATCACAACGGCATCTCCATTGACGGGGAAACCGAAGGCTGGTTTACCGACGACACGGCAAAACGCTTCGAAGCCTACCACTGGCACGTGGTGCATGAGGTTGACGGTCACGACCCTGAGGCCGTGAAAAAAGCGATTCAGGAAGCGCAGAGCGTGAAGGACAAACCGTCCCTGATTATCTGCCGCACGGTCATCGGCTTCGGCTCACCGAACAAGGCGGGCAAAGAGGAGGCGCACGGCGCGGCGCTGGGTGACGAAGAAGTGGCGCTGACCCGGCAGAAGCTGGGCTGGAAATACCCGCCATTTGAGATCCCGAAAGAGATCTACAGAGCCTGGGATGCCCGCGAAGACGGTGAGAAAGCCCAGCACGCCTGGAACGAAAAATTTGCCGCCTACAAAAAAGCGCATCCGGAGCTGGCGGCCGAGTTTTCACGCCGCATGAGCGGGGGCCTGCCGGAAGACTGGGACGATAAAACCCAGGCGCTGATTGAAAACCTGCAGTCCAACCCGGCGAAAATTGCCACCCGTAAGGCGTCGCAAAATACCCTGAACGCAATAGGTCCTATTCTGCCCGAACTGCTTGGCGGCTCGGCGGATCTGGCGCCGAGTAACCTGACCATCTGGTCCGGCTCGACATCGCTGAAAGAGGACATTGCCGGGAACTACATCCACTACGGCGTGCGCGAGTTCGGGATGACGGCCATTGCCAACGGCATCGCCCATCACGGCGGCTTTGTGCCCTACACTGCCACCTTCCTGATGTTCGTCGAGTACGCCCGTAACGCGGCGCGCATGGCGGCGCTGATGAAGGCGCGGCAAATCATGGTTTATACCCACGACTCCATCGGGCTGGGGGAAGATGGGCCGACGCACCAGGCGGTTGAACAGCTGGCGAGCCTGCGCCTGACGCCGAACTTCAGCACCTGGCGTCCGTGCGACCAGGTCGAAGCGGCGGTGGGCTGGAAGCTGGCGGTGGAACGCCACAACGGACCAACGGCATTAATTCTGTCGCGCCAGAACCTGGCGCAGATTGAGCGCACCCCGGAGCAGGTGAAAAACATCGCCCGCGGCGGCTACATCCTGAAAGACAGCGGCGGCAAGCCGGACGTGATCCTGATTGCCACCGGTTCCGAGGTGGAAATCACGGTGAAAGCCGCGGAGAAACTGACCGCCGAAGGACACGCGGTGCGCGTGGTTTCTCTGCCTTCCACGGATATTTTTGATGCACAGGATGAGGCGTACCGGGAATCGGTTCTGCCGTCCAGCGTCGCGGCGCGCGTGGCGGTGGAGGCCGGTATTGCCGACTACTGGTACAAATATGTCGGGCTCAAAGGGGCGATTGTTGGCATGCGGGGTTACGGTGAGTCCGCCCCTGCCGATAAGCTGTTCCCGTACTTCGGCTTTACCGTTGAGAACGTGGTGGAGAAAGCGCTGAGCGTGATCTAGTGCGGCCTGCGTGCCCGGTGGCGCTACGCTTACCGGGCCTACGGTTCGAAGTGTCGTCGGCCGGGTAAGGTGCAGCCGCCACCCGGCACATTGTCACATACCGCAGGATTCGTAGGCCGGGTAAGGCGAAGCTGCCACCCGGCAAAAAGCTACCGCGTAATCCACAGCGTGGGCCAGGCGTCTGGCCCGTTCCAGTTATCACAGCTGGGCTCTTCCGCATAGCGGACCAGGCGGAAGCGCTGGCCGTCAAAACGCCAGCGCGTCTGGATCCCGCAATCCCCAATACCCCGCCCTAACGCCAGCGTGGTCAGCTCACGCGTTTTCTCATCAAAGCTGGCATTCATCAGCTCCATCTCGCTGCTGTTGCTTGAAGGGGTAAATGGCAGACGCAACCTGATGCTACGGGCAGAAAACGGCTTTTTGCGCGAAACCTGCCATGCCAAATCGACGGTGTTATACGCCCCGGCCTCACAGCTGACGATCAACAGCGCTTTATCATCGGTTAATGCGGTAACGCGGACTTCACGGCGGTTCGGATCAAGCGAGCATTGACTGTTATTCATCCGCCAGGTGCCATAATCCAGCAGGTCGTTCAACTCTTCATGGGTCAGCGGCGTCGGTGTCGGGTTGACGACCGCCACCTCTTTTAATGCGGGTGCGGGCGGCACGCTCAGCGGCGGACTGTTCCCTTTTTTTATCCAGGCTGTTTTGCTGCCGACGCGTTTTTGCTGGGCATCGATAAACAGCAGCGCCGCTTTCAGGCCATCCAGTGAGATAACCTGCTTACCACCCTGCAACGTCAGGGCGTGCCCTTCCTGAATGTTTTTCAAAAAAGCGGTGATGGTAGCGGCATCGTCAGTCTTCAGATGCCAGGGCGTTAATTGCCAGTGCTGAGGCAAAAGCTTAAGCGGTACGTCATCCAGCAGCAGTCGTGGCGCGATATCAGGCTCTTTCACGACGGGGTCAGAAAGCCCACCAAGATCGATCCGCAGCGTGGCGTCCGTTTTCGCGCCCGCGCTGCGGCTGAGCGTCATGACCAGACCGCGATGTTCACCGGTATTTCGCGCAACGCAAAAATTCTGGTTATTGCAGGTGACCTGCCAGTCAGAGAAGGACTGCTGGGCAGGAGCAGCCCACACCAATGGCGCGGGTAGCACGCAAAACAGGAAGAGAATAAAAACGCAGTAGCGCATGGATGGCACAATCCCGGAAACGAAAACGTCAAACTGGGCAGTATCTTCGTGTCCGAACCGGGCTTGCTCAATCGGATTTATCGGATAGATTTATCTGAAATGTAATCTATCACCGTTCGAAAGAGGGGCTCATGATCCCGGTCGTTTGTAGGTACTGCAACAATATTACGGCTTTACCGTCCCTGATCTCTCCGCTTCTCACCATTGCCAGTGCCTGAGAAAACGGCATTTCCAGCACCTCAATATCCTCGTCTTCAACGCCACCGCCCCGGTGAGTGCGCTGCGCATCGTTGTATTCCGCAATGAAGAAGTGGACAATTTCCGTCACGCCGCCTGGCGACATGAACAGTTCGAACACCTTTTTCACCTCACCCACTTCAAAGCCCGTTTCTTCAACGGCCTCTTTGCGGATACAAACCTCAGGCTCATCATCGTCAAGCAGACCTGCGCAGGTTTCAATGAGTCGTCCGTCAGGATTGCCATTCACCCATGTCGCCACCCGAAACTGGCGAATCAATACCACGGTCTGTTTTTCACGGTTGTAGAGCAAAATGGTTGCGCCATTGCCACGGTCGTAGACCTCGCGCTTGTGGCGTATCACTTCACCATTCTTACGCGTTAAATCATAGGTGATGTTACGCAGGACAAAGTAATTTTCGGACAGGATTTTGTCTTTAATAACGTCAATTTTGAGGGTCATACGGGCTCCACGACATAATGAGTGCAGTTATACTACGCCGTGGAGCGCGCTTTGTCGCCGGTCGGATTTAGTGCGCCTTTGGCGCTGTTATCTCAAGCCAGTCGAGAATACCCTGCGCCGCATGGCGCCCCTCAGCCATCGCAGTGACCACTAAATCGGCACCGCGCACAGCGTCACCTCCGGCAAAAATTTGCGGGTTGCTGGTCTGGTAACGATAGTGCCCTTCGACAGAGGCAATGATGCGCCCCCAGTCATCCGTTTCCACGCCCTGGGCCTGCAGCCAGGGCATCGCGTGCGGGTTAAAGCCAAACGCCATGATCACCGCATCGGCAGGCAGGACGAACTCACTGCCTGCAACCGGAACGGGACGACGACGACCCTGTGCATCCGGTTCACCCAGTTCGGTGCGCAGCATCCGGATACCGTTGACCTTCCCGTCCGAAGCAAGCGTCAGCTCGACGGGCTGGACGTTAAATTCAAACGCCGCCCCCTCCTCTTTCGCGTTCTTCACCTCTTTTTTCGACCCCGGCATGTTGGCCTCGTCCCGGCGATAGGCACAGGTCACTTTGGCGGCCCCCTGCCGCAGCGCGGTTCGCACGCAATCCATCGCCGTATCCCCTCCGCCGAGTACCACCACATTCAGCCCCTGCGTGTCGATAAATGGCTCAGAGGCGCTCGACTCAAGCCCCATCACATGGCGGGTGTTCGCCACCAGGAACGGCAGCGCGTCATAGACACCCGGCGCATCTTCATGAGGGATACCGGCCTTCATGGAGCGGTAGGTTCCTACGCCAATAAACAGGGCATCACAATCACGCTGCAGCTGCGTCAGAGAAACATCGCGTCCCACTTCGCAGTTGAGTTCGAACCGGATCCCCATCGCGGTAAATATCTCTCTGCGCCGCGCGAGCAGGGATTTATCCAGCTTGAAGGCGGGAATGCCAAACGTCAGCAGTCCGCCGATTTCCGGATGGCGGTCATACACCGTCACGCTCACGCCGCTGCGCACCAGCACGTCGGCGCACGCCAGCCCTGCCGGGCCTGCGCCAATAATGGCCACCCGCTTGCCCACCGGGAGGACGTCGCTCATGTCCGGCGTCCAGCCCATCGCCAGCGCCTGGTCTGAGATGTAGCGCTCGATATTACCAATGGTCACGGAACCAGACTCATCTCGCAGCGTGCAGGCACCTTCGCATAAGCGGTCCTGCGGGCAAACGCGGCCAGTAATTTCCGGTAAACAGTTGGTTTGATGGGAGAGTTCTGCCGCGCCAGTGATATCCCCCGCGTTGACCCGCGCAATCCACTGCGGAATGTGGTTGTGCAGCGGGCAGGTCCACTCGCAGATGCTGTGCTCCCCGCAGGTCAGGCAGCGGGACGCCTCACGTCTGGCCTGTTCAGCCCGAAACGGCAGATAGATTTCGTTGAAATGGCAGGCGCGTTCTTGCGCCGGCAGCTTGTCTGGCTCGCCCCGTGGAGGAGTATTGTGCAACTGCTGTAGTTTGGTTTGCGGCTGAACCTGTTGCACCGCCTCGCCGTGCCACGGCTGCGCTTCCAGTCGCGCGGTGCGCGTGCGCCGCGCTTTCGACAGGTTATCCAGCACGGCGGGTGTGGCAAGCGTGAGCACGTCAGCCGGGCAGTTTTCAATACAGGCAGGCCCCTCAGACCGCGCCAGGCAGAGATCGCATTTGTGCGCCGACGCCTTCACGCTCGCGTTATCCAGCGGCGTAACGATGATGTCCATCGTGCCGAACGGGCAGGCTACCACGCAGGCTTTGCAACCAATGCATTTGTGTTGATTCACCTGTACGCTGTCGCTGTGCTTGCTGATAGCCCCGTTCGGGCAGCTGTGCTCGCAGGGGGCATTTTCGCAGTGGTGGCAGGTAACGGGACTGTTCTTCCCCTTTGATTTGAGGACCGCAATGCGGGGATGAAAATGGCGCTCACTCAGAACATGTTGCTCATCGTTGTGCGCCATCACACACGCGACCTCACAGGCACGACACCCTATGCATTGCTGGCTGTTGGCCATAATAAAACGATTCATAACGACACCTGTTTTTGGTTCAATAACCTTATTCTTTCTATATGTACTGTATTTAGCCACGGTGACGTGTTCAGGCAATGTTCAAATGCCCAGAAAGCCGAACTATCTCCAGTGAACCTGTGGCAGATCAATTTATTCAGGAAGCTGATTTGTGACCGTTAAACGCCCTGTTTCCGGAAGCCTGGCTCGGGCTTTCTTTTCGATGATTGTGTTATCCGTTATGACCAGCGCCATCGCGCTGATGACACTCGCCAGCAGCCAGCGAGACGCTGAGGCGATTAACATTGCGGGTTCGCTGCGTATGCAGAGCTACCGCCTGGGCTACGAGATGCAGCGCGCCAGCCCATCACTGATGGAACACCGTGAAGCCTGGCAGCAGACGCTGAGCGCCCCTGCGCTGCAGACGTTGAACCGCTGGTATGTGCCGGACGATGTTAAACAGCGCTACCACCAGCTGCATCTTGCCTGGCAGGAGATGAGCCAGCGCATCGCCAGCGGCGACACCGCATGGTATCAGGCCCACATTGAGGATTTCGTCGGCCGTATTGATGCCTTTGTGCTGGCGCTTCAGCACTACACCGAACATAAAATTCAGCGGGTGATCCTGATGTCGCTGGCGGGTGGACTGAGCATTCTGCTGCTGGCGCTGGCGACGCTGCGGCGGATCCGCCGTCAGGTGGTACTGCCGCTGAACAATCTGGTCGCGGCCAGCGAGCGTATCGAACAGGGACAATTTGATACGCCCGCACCGGATACCTCCCTGCCCAACGAGCTGGGCCAGCTTTCCCGCGCGTTTAACCATATGTCAGCGGAACTGCATTCGCTTTATCGCTCGCTGGAGCAATCCGTGGCGGAAAAGACGCAGCACCTGAATGAGGCGCACCAGCAGCTCGAAATGCTGTTCAAATGTTCTCAGGCACTGAATACCGGACAGATAGACAGCCATTGTTTCAGGCATATTTTGCAGATCGTGCATGAATACACGCAGATAAATTATCTGGCGCTGCGGACCAGTGACGACTGGCAACTGTTCGAAGGCAGCGAAGCCGAAGGCGCGGAACTGCACAGTTTGCCTGTTCTGATGCAGGACACCCTGTATGGCGAACTGCGCTGGCAGAGCGAGACCGGGGGCGTGTCACTCCCGCTGATGAAGAGCGTGGCGACGATGCTGGGGCGCGGGCTTTACTTCAACCAGGCGCAAAAACACTATCAACAGCTGCTGCTGATGGAAGAGCGCGCCACCATCGCCCGCGAACTGCATGATTCGCTGGCGCAGGTGTTGTCCTATCTGCGCATTCAGCTTGCCCTGCTCAAACGCGCCGTCCCGGATGAGAATGCCCAGGCGCAGACCATCATCACGGACTTCTCGCGCGAGCTTAACAACGCCTGGCACCAGTTGCGTGAACTGCTCACCACCTTCCGCCTGACGCTCAACCACGCAAACCTGCCCGCCGCGCTGCAGGAGTCTCTCGAGGGATTGCAAACCCAGACGAAGGCGAAGCTGGTTCTCGATTGTCGACTCTCATCCCTGGCCCTGGATGCACAAAAACAGGTGCATTTGCTGCAGATTGTGCGGGAAGCGGTGCTGAACGCCATCAAACATGCCGACGCAAGCGAGATCACCGTCAGCTGCATTACCGCCGCTGACGGTACGCACAGCGTGGCTGTACGCGATAACGGTATTGGCATTGGCGAGGCGAACGAACCGCCGGGCCATTACGGGCTGAACATCATGCGCGAACGTGCGGAACGGCTCGGCGGAACGCTGCGCTTTTCACAGCCGAAAAACGGCGGAACGGAGGTCACCGTCACTTTCCGTACACCCGCAACGCTGGCGGGTAAATAACGGTAAAGGGGAGCGCGCAGGGAAAAGCGCATGATAATTTACATTATCTCCTTTATTTCTCCACGTTTGACCTGGGCCTAACCGCTAAAGTTATGCGGGCAATAAACAATAATGACGTGCAGCAAAACGAGGTCACACTTTCATGGCGAATTTCTTCATCGATCGCCCCATTTTTGCCTGGGTACTTGCCATTCTGTTATGTCTGACGGGTGTTCTGGCCATTACTTCACTTCCTGTTGAGCAATACCCCGATCTGGCGCCGCCAAATGTGCGCGTCACGGCAAACTATCCTGGCGCATCAGCCCAGACGCTGGAAAATACCGTCACCCAGGTGATCGAGCAGAACATGACGGGTCTCGATAACCTGATGTACATGTCCTCACAGAGCAGCGCCACCGGTCAGGCTACGGTGACACTGAGTTTTACGGCGGGAACCGACCCGGATGAGGCGGTGCAGCAGGTGCAAAACCAGCTGCAGTCTGCCCTGCGTAAGCTACCGCAGGCGGTGCAGAACCAGGGCGTGACCGTACGTAAAACCGGTGACACCAATATTTTAACCATCGCGTTTGTCTCCACCGATGGTTCGATGGATAAGCAGGATATCGCTGACTACGTGGCGAGTAATATCCAGGATCCGCTCAGCCGTATTAACGGCGTGGGGGATATCGACGCCTACGGCTCGCAGTATTCCATGCGCATCTGGCTGGATCCTAACAAGCTGAACAGCGTGCAGATGACGGCCAAAGACGTGACTGACGCCATCGAATCGCAGAACGCTCAGATCGCCGTTGGTCAGCTGGGCGGTACCCCCTCTGTCGATAACCAGGCGCTGAACGCGACCATTAACTCTCAGTCCCTGCTCCAGACGCCCGATCAGTTCCGTAATATCACCCTGCGGGTCAATCAGGACGGCTCTGAAGTGCGACTGGGCGATGTCGCGACCGTGGAAATGGGCGCGGAAAAGTATGACTACCTGAGCCGCTTTAACGGCAACCAGGCATCCGGCTTAGGGGTCAAACTGGCTTCCGGTGCCAACGAAATGGCTACCGCGCAGCTGGTATTAGATCGACTGGACGAACTGTCGCACTATTTCCCGCACGGGCTGGAATACAAAGTCGCCTACGAGACCACTTCCTTCGTTAAAGCCTCCATTGAAGACGTGGTGAAAACCCTGCTGGAAGCGATCGGGCTGGTGTTCCTGGTCATGTACCTGTTCCTGCAAAACTTCCGCGCCACGCTTATTCCCACCATTGCCGTTCCGGTGGTCCTACTCGGCACCTTCGCCGTGCTGTATGCCTTTGGCTACAGTATCAATACCTTAACCATGTTCGCGATGGTGCTGGCGATTGGCCTGCTGGTGGATGACGCCATCGTGGTGGTGGAAAACGTCGAACGCATCATGAGCGAAGAAGGACTCTCGCCACGCGAAGCCACGCGAAAATCGATGGGGCAAATTCAGGGCGCGCTGGTCGGTATTGCAATGGTGCTCTCAGCGGTGTTTATCCCGATGGCGTTCTTTGGCGGCACCACCGGTGCGATTTACCGTCAGTTTTCCATCACGATTGTCTCCGCGATGGTGCTCTCGGTGCTGGTGGCGATGATCCTCACCCCTGCCCTCTGCGCCACCCTCCTCAAGCCGTTACATAAAGGCGAGCATCACGGGCAAAAAGGCTTTTTCGGCTGGTTTAACCGCATGTTCAACCGCAACGCGGCGCGCTATGAGGCGGGCGTGGGTAAGATCCTGCATCGCAGCGTGCGCTGGATGGCGATTTATGTCCTGCTGTTAGGCGGAATGGTGTTCCTGTTCCTGCGTCTGCCAACCTCCTTCCTGCCGCTGGAAGATCGCGGCATGTTTATCACCTCCGTTCAACTGCCAAGCGGTTCTACGCAGCAACAAACGTTGAAGGTGGTGCAGAAGGTTGAGAACTATTTCCACACCAAAGAGAAAGATAACGTTGTTTCCGTCTTCTCCACCGTCGGCTCGGGTCCGGGCGGGAACGGGCAGAACGTCGCACGCATGTTCGTGCGCCTCAAAGACTGGGATCAGCGCGACAGCGACACAGGCTCCTCGTTCGCCATTATTGAACGCGCGACGAAAGCCTTCAGCCATATCAAAGAAGCGCGCGTATTTGCCAGCAGCCCTCCGGCCATCAGCGGTCTGGGGAGTTCCGCCGGGTTTGATATGGAACTGCAGGATCACGCGGGAGCCGGTCATGACGCGTTAATGGCTGCGCGCGATAAATTGCTCGATCTGGCCAGCAAGGATCCACAGCTGACCCGCGTACGTCACAACGGCCTGGATGACAGCCCGCAGCTCCAGGTCGATATCGACCAGCGTAAAGCGCAGGCGCTCGGCGTATCCATTGATGACATCAACGACACGCTGCAAACGGCCTGGGGCTCAAGCTACGTCAACGACTTTATGGATCGCGGCCGCGTGAAAAAGGTCTACGTTCAGTCTGCCGCCAAATACCGTATGCTGCCGGACGATATTAACCGCTGGTATGTGCGTAATAACGCAGGGGGCATGGTGCCGTTCTCCGCCTTCGCCACTTCGCGTTGGGAAACCGGCTCACCGCGCCTGGAACGTTATAACGGCTACTCGGCGCTGGAGATCGTAGGTGAAGCCGCGCCGGGCGTCAGTACCGGTACCGCGATGGATATTATGGAAAAACTGGTGCAGCAGTTGCCAACCGGGTTTGGCCTGGAGTGGACGGCGATGTCGTATCAGGAGCGGCTCTCCGGTGCACAGGCCCCTGCGCTGTACGCCCTGTCGCTGCTGGTGGTGTTCCTCTGCCTTGCCGCACTGTATGAGAGCTGGTCAGTACCGTTCTCGGTGATGCTGGTGGTACCGTTAGGCGTCATCGGTGCGCTGCTGGCAACCTGGATGCGCGGCCTGGAGAACGATGTTTACTTCCAGGTGGGGCTGCTGACTGTGATTGGCCTGTCGGCCAAAAACGCCATTCTGATCGTGGAATTTGCCAATGAGATGAATGCGAAAGGCCAGGACCTGCTAGCCGCAACGCTGTACGCTTGCCGCCAGCGTTTACGCCCGATTTTGATGACCTCTCTGGCGTTTGTCTTCGGGGTACTGCCGATGGCGACCAGTTCGGGTGCCGGTTCCAGCAGCCAGCATGCGGTAGGTACCGGGGTGATGGGGGGGATGATTTCAGCCACGATTCTGGCTATTTATTTCGTGCCGCTGTTCTTTGTGCTGGTGCGACGCCGCTTCCCGCTGAAGGAAAAGCCTGAGTAACCAACGAAATAAAAAAAGGCGGCTTTCGTAGCCGCCTTTTTATTGTGTGATTCATTCACACTATGGTTATTTTACTTATTTAAGTGCGCTTGCAATTCTTACTGAATGTCATTTACGAAGCATGCCTTCGATAAAATCTTTCCAGTTCCCCAGTTCACGTTCAATCATAACAACCTCTCTTATTATTATGCGCATTCTACGGAAACGTATCATCATTGTGAAGACTATTTAACCAATTGCAGTGATTGTACCCCGCTATCCCCGGTGGATTTATGATAAATATGAACGCACGCCCTTAAATTTTGTGTGACCACCAGCAATATTTTGAAATAACCCTACGAGCAGATGATTAGATATTTAACCACTGACTTTATTAGAGATTTAAACCTGATAGACATCTATGCTTAAATGATGAAAGAATATTCAGCTTACAGGTGTGAGGTGAATTAAGGAGAATTGTAAATCAAGAGAATTCCTGAATGTGTTATATTCCACTTAAGGATATATCTTCGAATTTATTGAACATTCTTTCTGCATAAGAACAAAAGGATTCACTATGGTTGTGATGTACGGCATTAAAAATTGCGACACTATCAAAAAAGCCCGCCGCTGGCTTGAAGCAAACAACGTAGAGTACCGCTTTCACGATTACCGTGCTGACGGCCTGGATGCAGAATTTCTGCATACCGCGATCGGTGAACTGGGCTGGGAAGCGCTGCTCAATACCCGGGGCACCACCTGGCGTAAACTGGATGAATCCATCCGCGCCGGTATCACCGATGCGGACAGCGCGGCAGAACTGATGCTTGAAATGCCAGCAATTATCAAACGCCCATTGCTCTGCAAGCCAGGTCAGCCTATGCTGCTGGGTTTCAGTGAAACCCTTTATTCTGACTTTTTTCGTTGAGGTGTAGTCTATGTCATGCCCGGTCATTGAGCTGACTCAGCAGCTTATCCGCCGTCCTTCCCTTAGCCCGGACGATGCAGGTTGTCAGGCATTAATGATTGAGCGTCTGCGTGCCATCGGTTTTACCGTTGAGCGCATGGATTTTGGCGATACGCAGAACTTCTGGGCCTGGCGCGGTCAGGGGGAAACGCTGGCGTTTGCCGGGCATACGGATGTGGTTCCCGCGGGTGATGCAGACCGCTGGATCAATCCCCCGTTCGAACCCACCATCCGCGACGGTATGCTGTTTGGCCGCGGTGCGGCAGACATGAAAGGCTCACTGGCGGCCATGGTCGTGGCCGCAGAGCGTTTCGTTGCCCAGCATCCTAATCATAAAAATCGTCTCGCGTTTTTGATCACCTCCGACGAAGAAGCCAGCGCGCATAACGGTACCGTGAAAGTCGTTGACGCGCTGATGGCGCGTAACGAACGGCTGGACTACTGCCTGGTGGGCGAGCCATCCAGCACCGAAGTGGTGGGCGATGTCGTGAAAAACGGTCGTCGCGGGTCCATGACCTGTAATCTGACCATTCACGGTGTGCAGGGGCACGTGGCCTATCCTCACCTGGCCGACAACCCGGTGCACCGTGCCGCGCCAATGCTGAACGAACTGGTGGGGATAGAGTGGGACAAAGGCAACGAATTCTTCCCACCAACCAGCATGCAGATTGCCAACGTCAAGGCCGGAACCGGCAGCAACAACGTCATCCCTGGCGATTGCTTTGTTCAGTTCAACTTCCGCTTCAGCACGGAACTGACCGACGAGATGATCAAAGCCCGCGTGATCGCACTGCTGGAAAAACACCAGCTACGCTATACCGTAGAGTGGTGGGTGTCCGGCCAACCGTTCCTGACGCAGCGTGGAAAGCTGGTAGATGCGGTAGTGAACGCCATCGCACACTATAATGAAATTAAGCCACAGCTGCTGACGACTGGCGGCACCTCTGACGGACGCTTTATCGCCCGTATGGGTGCACAGGTTGTCGAACTGGGTCCAGTAAACGCGACCATTCACAAAATCAATGAATGCGTCAATGCGGCTGATTTACAACTGCTGGCCCGTATGTATCAACGTATTATGGAGCAGCTCGTCGCCTGACGTCTGCTTAGAGGATTAGCGAATGGACTGGCTTTCAAAGTACTGGTGGATTCTGGTGTTGGTGTTTCTGGTAGGCGTGCTGCTGAACGTGATTAAAGATCTGAAGCGCGTTGACCATAAGAAGTTCCTCGCCAACAAACCGGATCTTCCGCCACATCGTGATTTTAACGACAAGTGGGACGATGAAGACGACTGGCCGAAAAAGGACCAGAAGAAGTAATCGATCTGTTTCCCCCTCTCCCTGGGAGGGGGGAAACCTCACATAAACTCTACAATATCATCATCATTGGGCTTACCGCCGCTGAGCGCTTCGTCGAAGTAGTGCTTCGGCACGGTATAACGCAAACGATCGAGCGCAAACTGCATGCTGCGGTCGTCAATCGCGTGCCCCAGATCGTCAACGATATCCAGCGTGACGTCCCCGCCAGCGCGGATAAGCGATTCCTGCGCGGCAACCGCATGCGAAAGCTCAATCACCCGATCTTCACCACCGTGGATCAGATGAATGGTAGTCTGCGTCGTCACGCTGCCGGGCAGAGTGGCGAAACGACCGTTAAAGGCAATCACGCGGGATACCAGCCCCGGCTGCGCTTTCACACTCTCCAACGACATAATTGACCCCTGTGAAAAACCAATCAGCGCCGTTGCGTCAGCACCCACGCCGCTCTGCTGCTGCCAGTAGCGTACGGTATCGAGGAAGGTCGGCATGATGGCATCGATGCGCGCCTGACGGTTCTCTTCCGTTACACCCTGCACCGAAAACCACTGGCGACCTTCAGGGCCGCAAGGCTCTACGCCGCCGATGCTGACAATCAGCGCATCCGGGAAAACCGGCGCAAACCAGCTGCCAATCTGCCCCATATTGACGGCGTTATCGCCAACGCCATGAAACAGCAGCAGTAACTGTTTAGCCGGTTTTTCAGGGCTTTGAACAACAAAATGGTCGTGTTTCATGGCGATCTCCTTAAGTGATGAGCAGGATTCTACGCCTCTGTGGGGTAATGACCATGCCACTTTACTGATGAAGTCATTGAAAAAATTGCCATTGCAAAATGTCGCCTTTCAACTTCTGACTGCGTGTTTCATCAAGACTTTCAAGCGCTTGTGCTGTTTCTTTGCGCAGGTTCGCCAGCATGGATTTTCGCCCGGCGTCATCCCTTTCCCCCGCCAATTTACTGCGCAAAAGCGGGAGCGGCATGTCCACGTTTAACAGCAAGCGGGTTAACGCGGCAACGGAGGTCGAGAACGCCCGATGCGCAAAGGCAAACCCCGCCAGCTCCTGCCAGTCGTCATTATTAAGGGTAGCTTCCCAGCCATCTGACACCGGGATCTTTTCGCCATTCCAGGCCGAGAGGACCCGTGCGTCACGCCGCAGACGCTGATGTGCCTGCGTGCACAGCTGATGCCCCGCCTCGCTGAGCGGCAGCAACGCCATCGCGGTGAAGCAGCCGCTGCTCGCTTCGCGGTGGCTGCCTATCCGCACCAGCACAAAGCCGCACTGCTGCCAGAAGCGCCACAGCTCGTCGGTATAGCCAAAACTCACGGAGAGATAATCCTCCCCGCTGGCGCTACGGATAAGCCGACGACCAATACCTTCCCGTTGACGATGGGGATGAACGGCAATACGCGTGATCCGTCGGCCCTTAAGCGTCGCAGCCAGAGGCGAGCCGCCGTGGGCAGCCAGAGACTGCGCCACCAGATTCCCTCGAGGCCGACGAAATCCCGCCCACACCGCGCGACTAAGCTCTGGGGATAAGCCGCCCTCCTCCACCAGCCAGAGAGCACCAGCGAGGGTTGAGTCGGTTTCAGCAACGGTAAAATGCTGTCCCGGCGCGTCCATCATCCGGCGTAAATCAAGCGGGGACGTGCGGTAATGCGCGGCACATAACAGCTCATAAACGCCCGCCACACGCGCCGGATTGCTTTCCCACATCTGCGGCTCCAGCGACGTTAAACGCGCGTCACCTTCCGGTTTCTGGTCAATGAGCGCATCGTCAAACAGCAGAATCTCTGACACCACACGCTCGAGGGGGCACCCGGCGGCCCAGCGAACCGGCGCTGATAAGGTGAAAGACTGCAACCCGCTGAACCGGGCGCAAAACTTCAGCAGAAAACCCCGGCCTGTTCCTTCATAACCCTGAACCGTGGTGGTCAACAGAGCGCGGGGGAAACGCTCAACCAGCTTTTCAAGAAGCGGTCCCGGAATGGCGGCCGCCTCATCGACAATCAGCCAGTCGGCCTGCAGCGTCGAGGCGAGCAGCGCATCCGGTGCCATAAAGTGAAAATGCTCTCCCGCAAAACGGGCGAGGACATCCGTTGCCCCTTTCGCCGGTGCAGTCACTACCGCAGTGCCCTGAATACGCTTTAGCAACATTCCTGCAAGCGCTGACTTTCCACGTCCACGAGGTGCCGTGACCGCCACGACGCCAGTGTTCATGGCCAGGAGCGTACGCAGGATGTCAGCCTGCTCACGCTGCGGGTCTCCTCTGGCTGGCTGCCAGTCAGGGGTTTCAGGAAACGGAGGAAGCGCTAGCGGTTGGTTTTGGCACCACAGGATAGTGTCAGGGTCAGCGGCGATGGTGCGCTGGAAATGGTGCACAAAATGCGGCGTGGCGATAGGCTCGGCGCTGTCGCTCCAGCGAACGGAGTCGCTGTCCGGTGTTTCCGCCCAGACGGAGAAAGGCGGAACCAGCAGCACCAGCAGACTCCCGGCGCGCAGCGTCCCGCTGAGGGCGGCAAAGGCCGAGACGTCGAACCCCACGCGAGCATCAAAAACCGCGTGCTGAAACTCACGCCCCAGCAGCCCGCTGATAGCTTTCGACGGGTGTTCATCCAGCCACAGCCAGTCTCCAGGCTGGGCATCGCGCAGGACCACCGCCTGCGTCAATGTCCAATGCGCATCGCCGCTGAGTACAACCAAACGACGATGACCTTTACGCCTGAGCTGGCTGATCAGATGTTCAAACGGCAACATTACATCGCTTTGCCGAAGGTATTACATTGCGCAGGGTCACCGCTGTCGAAGCCACGTTTAAACCAGCTGTAACGCTGCTCTGATGTACCGTGAGTGAAACTGTCTGGCACCACTCTCCCCTGGCTTTGCTGCTGGAGACGGTCATCGCCGATGGCCTGCGCGGCGTTCAGCGCCTCTTCAAGGTCGCCCGTTTCCAGAACGCCCTGCTGTTTCATGCTATTGCCCCAGACGCCGGCGAAGCAGTCCGCCTGCAGCTCCATTTTGACAGAAAGACGGTTCACTTCAGCCTGAGACGCATTCTGCTGAAGCTGACGCACTTTAGGCTCGATGCCGAGCAATTTTTGCACGTGGTGGCCGACCTCATGCGCGATCACATAGCCCTGGGCAAAATCGCCGTCGGCACCCAGTTTGCTTTTCATGTCATCATAAAATGAGAGATCGATATAGACAGTGCTGTCCGCCGGGCAGTAGAACGGCCCCATCACGGACTGTCCGGTACCGCATCCGGTGCGCGTCGCACCGCGGTACATCACCAGCTTCGGCTGCTGATAGGTACGCCCCATTTTCTCGAACTGCTGGCCCCAGGTTTCTTCTGTGGTCGCGAGAATAACGGAGGTAAATTTGGCCGCTTCATCTTCGTTCGGGCTGATGGAGCGCTGCGAGTACTGCTGTTGCTGGAGCGGCTCCCCGGTCATTAAACCGGTGAGATCCACACCGTAATATCCCGCGACCAGCACCACAATCAGCAGGATGATACCGCCCTTTCCACTGGGCAACCGGAAGCCGGGACCGCCCATTGAAGGGCCGCCGCCACCACTGCTGCGCCTGTCTTCTACATTGTCACTTTCACGACGCCCTTGCCAGCGCATAACCACCTCGAACTATTCCATTAATAATAGCTATGATCGTAGGCGGTTAATGACAAGATTACCATAGTAAACAAGGGTAAGACGCCAAAGGATATGAATATCCTTTGGCAATTGAGGAGATTAGTCGAGCTTAACGCCTAAACGGTGAGCAACCGCTTCGTACGCTTCAATCAGGCCACCCAGGCTCTGACGGAAACGGTCTTTGTCCATTTTATCCAGGGTTTCTTTATCCCACAGGCGGCTGCCGTCCGGGGAGAACTCATCGCCCAGCACCACTTCGCCTTTGAACAGACCGAACTCCAGCTTGAAGTCGACGAGGATCAGCCCTGCGTCATCAAACAGTTTTTTCAGCACGTCGTTCGCTTTGTAGGTCAGCTCCTGCATACGCGCCAGATTCTCTTTGCTCACCCAGCCGAAGGTTTCGCAGTAAGATTCGTTGACCATCGGGTCGTGCATGGCGTCGTTTTTCAGGAACAGGTCAAACAGCGGTGGGTTCAGTTCGATACCTTCTTCAATGCCGAGACGCTTCACCAGGGAGCCAGCGGCACGGTTACGAATGACGCACTCAACCGGAACCATGTCCAGTTTTTTCACCAGACATTCCGTATCGGACAATAACGCTTCCATCTGGGTCGGGATACCCGCTTCGGCCAGTTTGCTCATAATGAAGTGGTTGAACTTGTTGTTCACCATGCCTTTACGATCGAACTGTTCAATGCGTGCGCCATCCCCTGCTGACGTATCATTGCGGAACTCGAGCACCAACAGATCCGGGTTTTCCGTGCTGTATACGGTCTTCGCTTTGCCACGATACAACTCAGCTTGCTTCTGCATCTTCATTACTCCTGGTGTGATGATTTGTGTTCAAAACTGGGGATATTATGCCACGCACACGTTTGCGTAGCACGAAAATAAAAAGGGCTGGATTCACCAGCCCTTGTATTTATTTGCTGAATGCCGCCTGGAAGACGGCGACCAGCGCATCATTCTGCGACTGGGTCAGCGTGTGACCTTTCGGATCGATAAACTGCATGCTACTGCGGTTATCGAGGTCACCTACCTGAATTTTGTAGTCACCGGAGGCAAGCTGAGGATCTTTCGCGCCCAGTTCCTGCCATGCGCTGTCAGACAGCGGCTTGTAGGTTGCCGTCATGCTACCGGTTGAACGCGTACTGTCGGTCACTTTCATGCCCACTTTTTCCAGCGTCGCTGGCAGACGCTGCCAGGTCTGGTTAAACGGTGCACGAACCACCAGCATTGGCAGACCGGTATCATCCGCCGCGCTCTGCACGTCGAAGGAAGAACCACTGCGGTTCTGCGCTGCGTTAGCGGCGTCAGTCGCGTTCTTATCCAGACCCGCTGCAATGACGTTCAGCATTTCGGTGCTGTAACGCTGCATAGATGCAGCATCAGCAACCGGTTTACCCGCCTGCTCCAGGTTTAACAGCTTAACGGTAACCGCCTGCTGATAACCCTGCGGTTTAACGGAGACTTGATAACGACCACGGTACTGCTGATCTTCATCCAGGCGGTTCCACTCGATCCAGTCCGTGGTTAACGTCTGGCTGGCATCATCGCGTTTATCAATCGTGTAGTTCTTAGACTGGATAACGCTGACAACCTGCGGCCACAGCGTGCTGTTGCGGCTGTTTTCAACCATCAGGGATGCCGTATCACCGGTAAACTGGGTACGCGCGCCGCTCACCAGCGCCAGAGGCTGAGCAGGTGGACGAATATCAAGCGCTTTACCGACAAGACCACTGCCGTTAGTGACGGGGATATTATAATCGCCGTTTTGAATCGGCAGGATCATACCAGCCGGTGCATGAAGTTCAGCAAGCGGCGCCGCATCCAGATAGGATTCATCACCGCTCACCTGGCGCTTGTAGCGCGAGTCCGAACTACAGGCAGCGAGCAGCATAACAAGCGAAACACTCGCAACCTTCGCCAGGCGCGACTTCTGTACTGAATAAGCCATCAAATCTCCCTAAACTTTACAGCAAACCGGCATGCTTCAGCGCGCCAGCGACAATTTCACGACCGTGGTCGGTAATCGGTGTCATTGGCAGACGCAGCGTGTCGGATGCTACAAGTCCCAATTCCTTACACGCCCATTTCACTGGGATCGGATTGGGTTCGACAAATAATTTATTGTGCAATGGCATCAGACGCTGATTAATCACGCGAGCTTCATCAAAATGACCGGCCGCAGCCAGTTTGCACATTTCCGCCATATCGCGGGCCGCAACGTTAGCCGTTACGGAGATCACGCCATGACCACCGAGCTGCATAAAGTCCAGCGCGGTCGCATCGTCGCCGCTCAACAGGATAAAGTCATCTGAAACCAGCTCTTTGATCTGATGAACGCGGCTTAAGTTCCCTGTCGCCTCTTTAATCCCGATAATATTTTTTACTTTCGAGAGACGGCCAACGGTTTCCGGCAGCATATCGCAACCGGTACGGGGCGGCACATTATACAGAATTTGTGGCAAGTCAGTATGTTCTGCGATGGCTTTGAAATGCTGGAACAAACCTTCCTGAGTTGGACGGTTGTAGTAAGGCGTGACGGTCAGACAGCCAACAATGCCGCTGTCGTTAAAACGTTGAGTCAGGCTGATAGCTTCTGCGGTTGCGTTAGCCCCTGTTCCTGCGATGACCGGGATACGTCCGTCAGCCAGCTCCAGGGTCAGCATAACCACATCGCCGTGCTCTTCGTGGCTCAGCGTGGCAGATTCACCGGTAGTCCCTACCGAAACGATCGCCGAGGTTCCATTGGCGACATGGTAATCAATGAGCTTCTTCATGCTTGACCGGCAGACATTACCTTTTTCATCCATCGGTGTAACAAGCGCGACAATACTTCCCGTGAACATGAGCCATCCTCTGTGCGAACAAGAGCCTCAATGTTACGTTTGGAACTGTAATAAAAGCAAGCGACCTGAGGCGCTCAGGCGGTTGTATGCATGTTTTTTTTATGCTTTCCTTAGGAAGACTTAACCAAGCAAAGGAAGAACAGGTTTGACAACCTCATCACAACATTACCTGGTTATCACTGCGCTGGGTGCTGACAGGCCGGGTATCGTGAACACCATCACCCGCCACGTAAGCAGCTGCGGCTGTAATATCGAAGACAGCCGTCTCGCTATGCTTGGCGATGAGTTCACGTTTATTATGCTGCTTTCCGGCACATGGAACGCCATTACGTTGATTGAATCAACCCTGCCGCTGAAGGGTGCCGAGCTGGATTTGCTGATAGTGATGAAGCGCACCACCGCGCGTCCGCGTCCGGCACTGCCTTCCACCGTCTGGGTACAGGTTGAAGTGCCTGATTCACCGCATTTGATTGAGCGTTTTACGGCGCTTTTTGACAGCCATCAGATGAATATTGCCGAACTGGTTTCCCGTACGCAGCCAAGCGATGACCATGCTCTTCCGGTGCTGTTTATTCAAATTACCGCGCACAGCCCTGCATCACAGGATGCGTCAAATATCGAGCAAGCGTTCAAAGCCCTCTGTACAGAATTAAACGCGCAGGGCAGTATAAGCGTCGTAAATTATTCGCAGCACGAACAGGATGGAGTTGAGTAATGAATCCACTGAAAGCCGGTGACATCGCACCGAAATTTAGCTTGCCGGATCAAGACGGCGAGCAAGTAAATTTGACCGACTTCCAGGGACAGCGTGTTCTGGTCTATTTCTACCCGAAAGCCATGACGCCGGGCTGTACCGTACAGGCCTGCGGCTTGCGCGACAACATGGATGAGTTGAAAAAAGTCGGTGTAGAAGTGTTGGGCATCAGCACTGACAAGCCAGAAAAGCTGTCACGATTTGCGGAAAAAGAGATCCTGAACTTCACGCTACTTTCCGATGAAGACCACCAGGTTTGCGAGCAGTTCGGCGTCTGGGGTGAGAAAACGTTTATGGGTAAAACCTACGACGGCATTCACCGCATCAGCTTCCTGATTGACGCTGACGGTAAAGTTGAGCATGTGTTTGACGACTTCAAAACCAGCAACCACCACGACGTGGTGTTGAACTGGTTGAAACAAAGTGCCTAAAAGTGAGTGTCGGGTGGCGGCTTCGCCTTACCCGACCTACAAGATAAATGCAAAACGGCAACCTGGTTGCCGTTTTTAGTGTTTTCCCCCTCTCCCCGTGAGAGGGCCGGGGTGAGGGCATCAGGCCGCACAAAAACTACTTCTCTTCCACCGCCGGCACATCCGGCCACGCGTGGACCACGGCTTTAATCAGCGTCGCCAGCGGAATGGCAAAGAACACGCCCCAGAATCCCCACAGCCCGCCGAAAATCACCACTGACAGAATAATCACCAGTGGATGCAGGTTTACCGCTTCCGAGAACAGCACCGGCACCAGCAGGTTACCGTCCAGTCCCTGAATAATCAGGTACACCGCGAAGCAGCTCCAGAACTCCGTACCCAGACCAAACTGGAATAGCGCGACGCCCACCACCGGGATGGTCACCACGAAGGCACCGATATACGGGATCAGCACCGACAGCCCCACCAGCACCGCCAGCAGCAGCGAGTAGTTCAGGCCGAAAATCAGGAAGCCAATCCAGGTCGCAACACCCACCACAATCATCTCCAGCACCTTGCCGCGAATGTAGTTGGTGATTTGCTGATTCATCTCCTGCCAGACCTGCCCTGCCAGGCCACGGTTACGCGGCAGTATGCGCCTGACGGCGTTCAGCATCTGTTCTTTATCTTTTACCAGGAAGAAGACCATTAACGGCACGAGCACAAGGTAAACCGCCAGCGTCAGCAGCCCGACCAGCGAGGCCAGAGAGTATTTCACCACCGAGTCGCCCATCGTCATGATGCGGGCGCGCATGTTTTCGGCCATCGCGTCAATAATCCCGGCATCCATCAGCGCGGGATAACGACGCGGCAGCGTGGCGGCGAAATCAGAGAGCTTATTCAACATGCCGGGCATATCACGGATCAGGTAGATCCCCTGCTGCCAGGCAACCGGCATGACCACAAATGCCATCAGTAACAATATGCCGACAAACAGTACCAGCACGATGCTGGTCGCCCAGCGACGGGAACAGCCGATATTTTCCAGACGCGCCGTTGGCCACTCCAGCAAATACGCCAGCACAATCGCCACCAGCAGCGGCGCAAGCAGGCCGCTAAAGAAGAACAGAATACCGAACCCGGCAACCAGAATAACCAGCAAAGCAATGGCTTCCGGGTCGCTAAACCGACGCCGATACCACTGCATTAACATTTCGAGCATACAACCCTTCCCTGAATCGAATGGCGGGAGTGAGAAGCTGAATTGTATCTAACTGTCACAAAAAAGACTTTCGCTTTTTGTATCACTGTAACGATTCGCAAAAGCCTGATGAATGGGATTTTCTTCATGTCGCAACACGGCTACACTCGCAGGTCAGTGGAGATGAACGATATGCCGGTTCATCGGTCAAATTGACACATCCAAAATACAGGACAGTGGTTATGTTCAGGCAGTTGAGAAAAACACTGGTTGCGACACTTATCGCCGCACTGACTGTCGGTCAGGCTGCACCCGCCTTCGCTGATTCGGCCGACTCGTTGCCGGACATGGGTACCACAGCAGGAAGCACGCTCTCCATCGGTCAGGAGATGCAGATGGGTGATTACTACGTTCGCCAGCTGCGCGGCAGCGCGCCGCTGATCAATGACCCACTGTTGGTGCAGTACATCAATGGTCTGGGCATGCGGCTGGTCGCGCACGCCGACTCGGTAAAAACCCCTTTCCACTTCTATTTAATTAATAACGACGAAATCAACGCCTTCGCCTTTTTTGGCGGCAACGTGGTGCTGCATTCGGCGTTGTTCCGCTATTCCGATAACGAAAGCCAGCTGGCATCCGTCATGGCGCACGAAATTTCGCACGTTACCCAGCGTCATCTGGCGCGTGCGATGGAAGACCAGAAACGTAACGCCCCGCTGACCTGGGTTGGTGCGCTGGGCTCTATTCTGCTGGCGATGGCCAGCCCGCAGGCCGGGATGGCGGCACTGACCGGGACGCTGGCGGGCACCCGCCAGGGGATGATCAGTTTTACCCAGCAAAACGAACAGGAAGCGGACCGCATCGGGATTCAGGTGCTGCAGCGTTCAGGCTTTGACCCGCAGGCCATGCCGAGCTTCCTCGAAAAACTGCTCGATCAGGCGCGTTACTCCTCACGCCCACCGGAAATCCTGCTGACGCACCCGTTACCTGAAAGCCGACTGTCGGACGCCCGTAACCGAGCTAACCAGATGCGTCCGGTTGTCGTGCAGTCCTCTCAAGATTTCTACATGGCAAAGGTGAGAACCCTGGGGATGTACAATTCCGGGCGTAACCAGCTCACCAGCGATCTGCTGGACGCGCTCTCCAAAGGCAATGTGCGGGAGAAAAACGCGGCTCAATATGGTCAGGCGCTGCAGGCGATGGAGGCCAGTAAATATGACGAGGCGCGTAAAGCGTTGCAGCCGCTGCTGGCCGCCGAGCCAAACAACCCGTGGTACCTCGACCTCTCAACCGATATCGATCTGGGACAGAAAAAAGCCACCGACGCCATCAACCGCCTGAAAGGGGCAAAAGACGTTCGCACCAACCCGGTGCTGCAGCTTAACCTGGCGAATGCTTACTTACAGGGCGGTCAGCCTGCCGAAGCGGCGACCATTCTGAACCGCTACACCTTTAACAATAAAGACGATCAAAACGGTTGGGATCTGCTCGCGCAGGTTGAAGCCCAGCTCGGTAACCGCGATCAGGAGCTGGCGGCACGTGCCGAAGGCTTTGCGCTGGTCGGTCGTCTCGATCAAGCCATTTCCATGCTGAGCAGCGCCAGCTCGCAGGTCAAACTCGGCAGCCTGCAGCAGGCCCGCTACGATGCGCGCATCGATCAGCTGCGCGCTCTGCAGCAGCGCTTCAAGCCGTACGAAAAGATGTAATAAGGAAGAAAAAACATGACAGACGCGGTAAAAATCTACCATAACCCTCGCTGCTCCAAGAGCCGGGATACTCTCAGCCTGTTGAAATCTAACGGTGTTGAACCAGAGGTGGTGCTGTATCTCGAAACGCCGCCGGATGCACAAACCCTTCGTCAGCTGCTGCACATGCTGGGAATGGGCAGCGCCAGAGAGCTGATTCGCCAGAAAGAAGATCTGTATAAGTCGCTCAATCTGGACAACTCACGTTTGTCAGAGGACCAGCTGGTGCAGGCAATGGTTGAGAATCCAAAGCTGATTGAACGCCCGATTGTGGTGGCGAACGGCAAGGCGCGCATTGGACGCCCGCCGGAAGACGTGCTCGAGATCCTCTAGCCCTTATGCCGCAGCGCTTCCAGAAAGGCCTGCGGCGTACTTTCCCCCAGCTTTTTCTGCGTTTTTCCCCGGTTGTAAAACTCGCACAGCGCGATCAGCACCGCGCCTGCGGGTTCATCATTCACGCGTGGAATAATATCGCGTAACGGCACCGCCACCTGAAGCGCATTGTGTTTATGTGGATGCGTTTTCACAGCTACGTTCTGCACCGTTAGCGTCACCTCAAAGCCAAAAGTCTCAATAGATTGTATATCAGCCGGGCAGGCGTCAAGCAGCGCCTGCGTCCAGGTGTTAAAGAGCTGAGGCGAGAGTCCCGCATAAAGCCGGGCATAGCACCAGCCGCTCACCGGTTCACGCGCCCAGAGCAGGTGTTGCTCCCCGCCATCGTCCATGTGAAGCGACAAAGGCAGATGATGCAGCGTCAGCGCGTGCGGCATAATGCCTGCCTTCAGCGCCTTTTTCCCCTGCAACGGCGCCCCTTTTTGTTTCGCAGAGGCCGGTTTGAGATAGCGATTCAATGTCGCCCGGGAAACGGGGATCCCCAGCACGCCGTTGACCATCTGCAGCAGTTCATCTAACGGCGCGCCCGAGACGTCACGCAGGGCATTCACCAGTGCGACCTGCTCTTGTCTCATCGCTTTGTGTATCACTTTCGGTGTCGTCTGGTTATCCGAAACCTGCTCGCGGTTACGCCAGCGCCTGACAGTCGTGACCGAGATCCCAAGCTCAATAGCCAGCTCTCTGTCGCTTTTGTCTGACTGCTGAAGATAGCGACGGATGCGCGGCGTGGTGGTGGCATTAGCGTGCAGTTTAATTTCCATCTCGATAATTCCATTAACTAATCATATGAGATTTATATAACACCAGCGAACGCTTTGTGACCGATTTCACCTTTCGCTCGCCGCGCTTCACTGATAATCCACAGACATAACATAAACAACACCACTCAATCTTGTACGGAGTTCACAATGAACAATGTTCTGGGATTTCTTGAAGCAAAACTGATGCCGCTGGCAGCCAAAACGGCACAACAGCGTCATCTCGGGGCCATTCGCGGCGCCTACGTGTCATTCATGCCGTTTATCATCGTCGGCTCTATTCTGCTGGTGATCTCCTCTTTCCCGAATCAAACCTATCAGCAGTTTATGTCTCAGGCCTTTGGTGAGAGCTGGAGCGCCATTATTGAAATCCCGTTCAACGCGGTGTTCTCCACCATGTCGCTGTTCATCAGCTTCCTGGTGGCGTTCCGCCTGGCGGAACACTACGGGGAAGACCGCATCTCCTGCGGCATTCTTTCGCTGGTCGCCTTTCTGATCCTCACACCGTTTATTAAGGTGGCGGAAAACGGCGGTATTACCGTCATTCCGGTGGAGTGGATTGGCAGCAAAGGGCTGTTCGTGGCGATGATTGGTTCCCTGCTGTGGACGGAGCTGTTCTGCTGGCTGAAGCGCAAAAAACTGGTGATCAACATGCCGGACGGCGTACCTCCGGCGGTGCAGGAGTCGTTCGCCGCGCTGATCCCGGCTCTGCTGGTGATGATTCTGGTGCTGGGTATCCGCATCGTCTTTGAAAACACCCACTACAGCACCATCCACCAGTTTATTTACGACGTGGTTGCCACGCCGGTGCGCCACTATGGCACCTCATACTTTGGCGCGCTGATGACGGTATTCAGCATCACCATTCTGTGGTCCGTAGGCATTAACTCCGGCTCAATGATTAACGGCATTATTCGTCCGCTGTGGATGGAGAACCAGACCGACAACATCGCGGCGATTCAGGCAGGCACAACGCCACCGCACATTATCACCGAACAGTTTTTTGACATGATCTGGATGGGCGGTGCGGGGGCCACGCTGTCGCTGGTGATTGCGATGCTGATTTTCGCCCGCAGTAAAAACATGCGCGAAGTGGCGCGCCTCGGCGCGGGCGCGTCGGTGTTCAACATCAACGAACCGATTCTGTTTGGCCTGCCGGTGATCATGAACCCGATCATGCTTATCCCGTTCAACCTGGTGCCGCTGGTGCTGGTTACCGTTCAGTATGCGGCGATGAAAATGGGTGCCGTCGCCGTCACCACCGGGGTGTTTATTCCCTGGACGCTGCCGCCGGTGATCAGCGGCTTTATCGTCACCGGGCACCTGAGCGGCAGCGTCATGCAGCTTCTCAACCTGCTGATTGGCGCCATGCTGTACCTGCCTTTCATGCGTATCCTGGATAAACAGTACCGCGCGGCGGAAATGGCCAGCGTTACGCAAACCGACACCACCCTTGCAAAACAGGAGTAAAGCATGTGGGGAATTATCGCAACCTGGCGAATGGCGCTTGAAGGCGTCACGGAGTCTGCATCTGCGCTGGCTGCGGGCAAACCTGTCGCTCCGGCGGTGGTGGATGCCGTCGCCGCCGTCGAGGACTTTCCGTTTTATAAATCCGTCGGCTATGGCGGACTACCCACCGAAAACGGCGAGGTGGAGCTGGACGCCGCCTATATGGACGGCGACACGCTGGCCTTTGGCGCCGTGGGCAATCTGGTGGATATCGCTAACCCGGTGCGCGTGGCGCACGCGCTCAGCCGCCAGCGCTACAACAGCCTGCTGGTCGGCCAGGGCGCGCGGGAATGGGCGCTGAGCCAGGGCTTTGCCGATAAAACCATGCTCACTGACCGCGCCATGCAGCACTACCGCAAACGCTGCCGCGAGACGCTGGATAAAGGCTTAAGCCCCTACGACGGCCATGACACCGTCGGCATTATCGGCCTCGATAAGCAGGGCTCGATGAGCGTCGCCACCTCCACAAGCGGCCTGTTTATGAAAAAGCGCGGCCGCATTGGTGATTCGCCCATTATTGGCTCCGGCTTTTACTGCGACAGCGAAACCGGCGCCGCCACCGCCACGGGCGTCGGTGAAGATCTGATGAAAGGCTGCACCAGCTACGAAATCGTCCGCAGGATGGCGCAAGGTATGACGCCGCAGCAGGCGGCAGATTCCGTGGTGTTCGAACTGGAGGACAAGCTGATGTCGCGCTTCGGCCGCGTGGGCGATCTCTCCGTGGTATGCATGAATAACAGGGGCGAGTTCGGCGCGGCGACCAACATCAAAACTTTCTCGTTTGTGGTCGCCACCGCCCGCCAGCCGCTTACCGTATTTCGCACCGAGCGCCGGCAGGAGAGAACGCACTATCACGCCGTGGATGACGAATGGATGCAGGCCTACGCCGCGCGGATCCGCGCGCCGATTGAGGAGTCATGATGATTACGTATCAGTTTATCAGCGCGCTTTCTGACGCAAAGCCGCAGAGCCACTTGATTGCCCGCGCGGGCAGTCACCTTCTGCCGCAAAATGCACTTGTCGCAGAAATGCGCGAGTCAGACAGCATCGCAGATACCCGCTTTTGCTGTGCCCCGTTTGCCCGAATCACCCTGCTACCGGATGCGCTCTGGCAGGACAGTCTGACCGAAGGTTTACTGACGGCGCTGCGCCCGCTACTGGCCTCGCCCGTCAGCCCCGAGCTGATACTGGACGTGACTAATATCGACGATGTGGTGCTTGCGCAGGTGCTGCGTTTTCTGTTTAACCAGGCGCACAGGCTGAGTGATTTGCAGTTGAAGAAAACCAGTGACAAGGTCCGTCTTGAACATATCACCGCGCTCTGCTTACCCGAACAGCAGGACCGACTGGCGGTTATTTTCCGCCGGCAGCAGGCCATCGCCCACGGCATGGTCGCGGCGCGACGTCTGGCCGATACGCCATCGGATCGCTGCACGCCGCAGTTTGTGGTGGAAGAGGCGCAAAAACTGTGTGCCGCCTTCCCTGCCCTGCGGTGTGAAGCGCTGGATGAAAAGCAAATCGTTGAGCAAGGTCTGGGGCTGCTGCACGCCGTCGGCAAAGGGGCGACCTGTCCACCGCGCCTGCTGGCGATTCATTATGACGGCGTTTCTGACGGCCCGGTGCGTTGCTATGTCGGCAAAGGCATTACCTTTGATACCGGTGGCCTGTGGCTAAAGGACGGCGCGGGCATGTACACCATGAAATACGACATGTGCGGTGCGGCCAACGCGCTGGGGCTGATGCTGGCCGTTGCCGAGCTGGCGCTGCCCGTACGCATCATGGGCGTGCTGGCGCTGGCGGAAAATGCCGTCGGGCCGGACGCCATGCAGCCCGGCACGGTGGCAACGGCCTGTAACGGCACCACGGTGGAAATCAACAACACCGATGCCGAAGGCCGACTGGTGCTGGCGGACGCCATCGCCTGGGCCAGCCAGCGCCATCCGCAGGCGCGCTATATCATTGATATGGCGACTTTAACCGGCGCAGTCGTCAAAGCGCTGGGCTATGAATTGAGCGGATTAATGACGCAGGATGAACCGCTGCGCGCGGCGCTGACGCTGGCGGGTAAGCGGAGTGGCGACGAAGTGTGGTCCCTGCCGCTGGACGCCCGGCTGAAAAAACAGACCGACAGCGCCATCGCCGATCTGTGCAACACGCCGACCAACAATGCGGCGATCAGCGCCTCGGCGGCGTGGCTGCTGCATCACTTCTGCCCGCCGACCATTCCATGGGCCCATCTTGACATCAGCGGTACTGCGCTGTGGCGTGAAAGCGGACGGAGCGTGGCGTCGGGGAGGCCGATTCCGCTGCTGATGGAGCATTTATTGGAGGATAGTGCCTGAATGTTTTGCCGGGTGGCGGCTGCGCCTTACCCGGCCTACACATCGTGGCGGGTTTTCGTAGGCCCGGTAAGCGCAGCGCCACCGGGCGAACAACCTCAAAGCTTGAGAATATCTTTCACAAACGGAATGGTCAGCTTGCGCTGGGCGGTAATAGAGGCGCGATCGAGCTGATCGAGCGTGTCAAACAGCGTGCGCATTTCGCGATCAAGCCGTTTAAGCAGGAAGCGCCCCACGTCTTCCGGCAGCTCAAATCCTCGCTGCTTAGCGCGCAGCTGAAGCGCCTGCAGCTTATCTTCATCCGACAGCGGCTGGAGCTTATAGATTTGCCCCCAGTCCAGACGAGACGCCAGGTCCGGCAGCCCCAGATTCAGCTGACGCGGTGGACGATCGCCGGTGATCAGCAGCCGGGTTTTACCCGATTCCAGAATGCGGTTATAGAGGTTAAAGATCGCCATTTCCCACGGCTCATCACCCGCCACGCATTCGATATTATCGATGCAGACCAGCGACAGGTGTTCCATTCCTTCAAGCACCTCAGGTACGAACCAGGTACGTTTATCCAGCGGCACATAACCTACCGCGTCACCGCGCGCTGAAAGCTCCGCGCAGGCGGCATGCAGAAGGTGGCTGCGCCCCGCGCCTTCGCGTGACCAGATATAGATGTATCCGCTGTGATCCTGGCGCAGCACGTTTTGCAGTGCAGCCAGTAAAGAGGGGTTATCACCCGGCCAGAAACTCGCGAACGTTTCGTCGTCAGGGAGATAAAGTGGCAGAGAGAGCTGTGCCGGTCCGTTCAGAAGTACCTCAACCAGATCTTACATAAAATCGGAACGGAGTTTAACACGGAACCCGCGAGGAGAGAACCGGGCGATCCCTCGCCCGACTTTTCGATCAATGAGGTGCTTTTTCGCTGTCGTCCGCATCCAGAATTTCTTCTTCAGGACGCAGAACGGAAATCAGCTTAAAGATCAGGCTCAGGCCTACACCCACAATGGTCGCAAGCGCCATGCCCTTCAGCTCGGCCGCACCGATGTGCACCTTCGCACCGCTCACGCCGATGATCAGGATAACGGAGGTCAGGATCAGGTTCTGCGCCTTGCTGTAATCCACTTTGGATTCAATCAGCACGCGAATACCGGAAGCACCGATCACCCCGTACAGCAGCAGAGAAACGCCGCCCATCACCGGCACCGGAATGATCTGAATCGCTGCCGCCAGCTTGCCCACGCAGGAGAGCAGAATGGCGATGATTGCCGCCCCGCCGATAACCCAGGTACTGTAGACGCGGGTAATCGCCATCACGCCAATGTTCTCACCGTAGGTGGTGTTTGGCGTGGAGCCGAAGAAACCGGAGATAATGGTCGAGAAGCCGTTCGCAAACATGGAGCGGTGCAGGCCCGGATCGCGGATTAAATCGCGCTTAACGATGTTCGCCGTCACCACCAGGTGGCCGACGTGCTCCGCAATCACCACCAGCGCGGCTGGCAGAATGGTGAAGATAGCGAACCACTCAAAGCGCGGAGTGTAGAAGGTTGGCAGCGCGAACCAGTGCGCCTGAGCAATCGGGGTCGTATCCACTACGCCCATTGCGAAGGAGAGCGCATAGCCCGCCAGCACGCCGATCAGGATCGGGATAATCGCCATGAAACCGCGGAACAGCACGGAGCCAAACACCGTCACGCCCAGCGTCACCAGCGAGATGATAATGGTTTTGGAATCCGGTGACTGGCCGTCAGCAGGCAGCAGACCGGCCATGTTCGCCGCAACGCCCGCCAGCTCCAGGCCGATAACGGCAACGATTGCGCCCATCGCCGCTGGGGGGAACATCACGTCCAGCCAGCCGGTACCCGCTTTCTTCACGATGAAGGAGACCAGGCAGAAGAGCACGCCACACATGATAAAGCCGCCGAGCGCGACCTCATAACCCAGCGGCAGCAACAATAGCACCGGCGAAATAAAGGCAAAGCTCGACCCCAGATACGCCGGGATTTTGCCTTTACAGATAAAGAGGTACAGCAGCGTCCCAACGCCGTTGAACAGCAGAACGGTAGCCGGGTTAATGTGGAACAGGATTGGCACCAGCACGGTTGCGCCAAACATGGCAAACAGGTGCTGCAAACTAAGCGGGATAGTCTGTAAAAGCGGCGGTCTTTCACTCACCCCGATAGCACGGCGCGTCATAGTGTTTTCCTCTGTGTAGTATTGTTGGTGTTTTATTCAAAAAAAAGCCGACTATCAAAGTCGGCTTATTTATCGTTATTCGATTATTTCGTACCAAAGATCTTATCGCCGGCATCGCCGAGGCCCGGGATGATGTACCCGTGCTCGTTCAGCCCCTGATCGACAGAGGCGGTATACAGCTCAACGTCCGGGTGCGCTTTCTCCAGCGCCGCGATCCCTTCCGGCGCCGCGACCAGCACCAGCACCTTAATGCTGTTACAGCCCGCATTTTTCAGCAGGTCGATGGTGGCGATCATAGAACCGCCGGTTGCCAGCATTGGGTCAACCACCAGCGCCATACGCTCGTCGATGTTAGACACCAGCTTCTGGAAGTAAGGAACCGGCTCAAGGGTTTCTTCGTTACGGTAGATCCCCACCACGCTGATACGCGCGCTTGGCACGTGCTCAAGCACGCCTTCCATCATGCCGAGACCAGCACGCAGGATTGGCACCACGGTAATTTTCTTACCTTTGATCTGCTCAACCTGTACCGGGCCGTTCCAGCCTTCGATGGTCACTTTTTCCGTTTCCAGATCGGAGGTCGCTTCGTAGGTTAGCAGGCTGCCCACTTCAGAAGCCAGTTCGCGAAAACGCTTCGTGCTGATGTCATGCTCACGCATCAGGCCCAACTTGTGTTTAACGAGTGGGTGTTTCACTTCCACAATCTTCATTCTCTTTCTCCTCTGAGGTGGCATCCGCAAAAAAATCGCGGGATTATACCGCTTTTTTCGGATTGCGCCATACCCATCTTGCTTGACGTATATCAAGCAAAGTGATTTAGAGACAAAAAAACCGGAGGCGAAACTCCGGCTTGGGTGCGGGGTTCTGCCGGGTGGCGCTAACGCTTACCCGGCCTACACATCCCGTAGGCCCGGTAAGCGCAGCGCCACCGGGCAATTATAGCTGCTCGCCGTTGCTCGCAATCACCTGCTTATACCAGTCGAACGACTTTTTCTTACTGCGGTTCAGCGTGCCGTTTCCTTCGTTATCTTTATCGACAAAGATAAAGCCGTAGCGTTTTTTCATTTCGCCCGTTCCGGCAGACACCAGGTCGATGCAGCCCCACGGGGTGTAGCCCATCAGATCCACGCCGTCTTCCACCACCGCTTTTTTCATCTCGCTGATATGCGCGGCGAGGTAATCAATACGGTACTGATCGTTCACGGTGCCGTCGCTCTCCTGCACGTCGATCGCGCCAAAGCCGTTTTCAACGATAAACAGCGGCAGCTGATAGTGATCCCAGAACCAGTTCAGGGAGTAGCGCAGCCCCACCGGGTCAATCTGCCAGCCCCAGTCGGATTTCTGCACGTACGGGTTAGAGACCAGGCTTTTGCTCTCGTCGTAGTCCAGCTGCGGGTTGTCCGCCGTCGCCTTAGTGGCGAAGGACATGTAGTAGCTGAACCCGATGTAGTCCACGCACCCCTGCGTCAGCGCCGCTTTATCTTCTTCGGTAATATCCAACGCGAAGCCGCGACGCTCGAAGTAGTTGAGCAGGTGCTGCGGGTACCTGCCGCGCACGTGCACGTCGGTGAACCAGTAGCGGCGGTGCATGGCGTTCATCGCCATCATCATGTCGTCCGGCGCGCAGGTCAGCGGATAGATAGGACACATGGCAATCATGCAGCCGATCTGCAGCGACGGGTTAATTTCGCGTCCCGCCTTCACCGCCAGGGCGCTGGCCACCAGCTCATAGTGCGCGGCCTGGAACATCACCGGCTCGCGGTCTTCGCCCGGCGCGTACTTCAGCCCGGAGTTGGTGAACGGCGCAAAGTCTTCGTGGAAGTTAGCCTGGTTGTTAATCTCGTTAAAGGTCATCCAGTACTTCACCTTATGCTGGTAGCGCTGGAACACCACTTTTGCGAAGCGCACGAAGAAGTCGATCAGCTTTCGGTTGCGCCAGCCGCCGTATTCGGTGACCAGGTGGAATGGCATCTCGAAGTGGGAAAGCGTAATAATCGGTTCAATGCCGTGCTTCAGGCACTCGTCGAACAGATCGTCATAGAATTTCAGGCCTGCCTCGTTAGGCTCCAGCTCGTCCCCTTTCGGAAAAATACGCGTCCAGGCAATAGAGGTACGGAAACATTTGAAGCCCATCTCAGCAAAGAGTTTGATGTCTTCTTTATAGCGATGGTAGAAATCGATGGCTTCGTGGTTAGGGTAATTTTTCCCCGACAGCACGCCGTTAGTGATTTCACGCGGCACGCCGTGCGCGCCTGCGGTCATCACATCGGCAACGCTAACCCCTTTGCCCCCCTCTTTCCAGCCGCCTTCCAGCTGATGTGCGGCAACCGCGCCGCCCCACAGAAAACCTGCTTTAAATCCTGACATACTCTTTCCCTCATTCGATGTTGCGGATTGCTGACGGATACTGCTGTCTGAAATGGTGAACCGCGCCAATTAAGCCAGCGCGGTTGCCGTGGCTAACAACGTCGGCGATATCCGCGATGCCAAACCACGTGAGATGGGTACGAAGCAAAGCCATAAACCCGGGCCGCTCCGCAATTCCGCCGCCAATGAAAATGGTCTGCGGATCGAAAATATTCGCCAGGTTGTAGAGGCCTGTCGCGATGCCATTGAGAAAATCATCTACCAGGCGGCGGCACGCGGCGTCACCTGCGTCATAACCGTCAAAAATGGCTTCGCCGGTGACGTCATCAAGCGCCAGTCCGTTATAATCGGCGTAACGCTTGCGAAGGGTGCGTAACGTGCAGTTTTCATTCATGGAGTGGCGGGCAACGCGGCGTGAGTCCGCCCTTTCCGTGAGCATGTAACCGAATTCCCCGGCGCGGAAACGCGCCCCGTGAACCAGCCTGCCGTTGCAGAAAATCGCCCCGCCGACCCCGGTGCCGATGGTCAATACCAGAAAGTTGTCGATATCCCTGCCCTTGCCCTGCCAGCGTTCCGCCAGCAGCACGCAGTTGGCGTCATTCTCAACAGTGACCGGTAACCCCGTCTGCGCCTCGAGCCAGGCTTTCATTGCGAACTGGTCGAAGCGGCGAATCGCCCCGCCCATGTCGATAAACCCGGTATGCGGATTCACATACCCCGGCGCGCTGACGGCGATCCCTTCAATCCCGGGATGTGCCGCCACCCAGCTCAGCATCTGCGAAAGGATGGCCTCACCGTCACTGTTCTTAATGACGGCCTTATCTCTGCGCAGCAACTCTCCCTGCGCTGTCACGATACCCATTTTTAATGCGGTGCCACCAATATCAAATGCGGCGATGCTCATAATTTCATCCCTCCTGAATGAAACTGAAACCGGTTTCAGTTCATGATGTTCATTCAGTAAACCGCTTGCAAGCAGATCGCCGAAACCGGTTTCATTTTCGTGAACGGTATCAAGTTTGCATACCATCAGAGCCACAGCAGAAAAAAAGATCCTCACGTCCAGAATAGGCTCGCAAACGTTTGCCTGGACTGTTAGAATTGCGCCGATTTTTCTTACTAGCTATGCAATCGCGTGGGGATTTAAGCCGTGACCAACAAAACTTCTCTCAGCTACAAAGATGCCGGTGTTGATATTGACGCAGGTAATGCGCTGGTTGACCGAATCAAAGGTGTGGTGAAGAAAACCCGCCGCCCGGAAGTGATGGGTGGCCTGGGTGGCTTCGGCGCGCTGTGCGCACTGCCGCAAAAATATCGTGAACCTGTTCTGGTCTCGGGTACTGACGGTGTAGGCACCAAACTGCGCCTGGCGATGGATTTAAAACGTCACGACACGATCGGTATCGATCTGGTCGCGATGTGCGTGAACGATCTGGTGGTACAGGGCGCAGAGCCGCTGTTCTTCCTAGATTACTACGCAACCGGCAAACTGGATGTGGACACCGCAGCCAGCGTAATTAGCGGTATCGCCGAAGGCTGCCTGCAGTCCGGCTGTGCGCTGGTCGGCGGCGAAACCGCGGAAATGCCGGGCATGTACCACGGTGAAGATTATGACGTCGCAGGCTTCTGCGTCGGCGTAGTAGAAAAATCAGAAATTATCGACGGCAGCAAAGTGGCCGACGGCGATGTGCTGATCGCGCTTGCCTCCAGCGGTCCGCACTCAAACGGTTATTCCCTGGTACGTAAAATCCTCGAAGTGAGCGGCTGCGACCCGCTGACCACCGAGCTGGACGGTAAACCGCTGGCTGACCACCTGCTGGCACCGACCCGCATCTATGTGAAAAACGTGCTGGAACTGATCGGGAGCGTCGACGTTCACGCCATTGCTCACCTGACCGGCGGCGGCTTCTGGGAAAACATCCCGCGCGTTCTGCCGGATAACACCCAGGCGGTGATCGACGAATCCTCATGGCAGTGGCCAGCCGTCTTCAACTGGCTGCAGACCGCAGGCAACGTGAGCTCTCACGAAATGTACCGCACCTTTAACTGCGGCGTGGGTATGGTTATCGCCCTGCCGGCAAGCGAAGCGGATAAAGCCGTTAATCTGCTGACTGAAAAAGGTGAAAACGCGTGGAAAATCGGTACGATTAAAGCTTCCGATTCCGAACAGCGTGTGGTCATTGAATGAAAAACATCGTGGTGCTCATTTCCGGCAACGGAAGCAATTTGCAGGCAATCATAGACGCCTGCAAACAGAAGAAAATCAATGGCACCATTCGGGCAGTCTTCAGCAACAAGGCCGACGCGTTCGGCCTTGAGCGCGCGCGGGAAGCGAACATTCCTGCGCACGCGCTGGAAGCCAGCCAGTTCGCCGGGCGTGAGGCCTTTGACCGCGAGCTGGTTCATGAGATCGATGCCTACGCGCCGGACGTGGTGGTGCTGGCGGGTTACATGCGTATCCTGAGCCCGGCATTTGTCGAACACTTCGCCGGACGTCTGCTGAATATTCACCCTTCTCTTCTGCCGAAATATCCCGGCCTGCACACCCATCGTCAGGTGCTGGAAAACGGCGACGAGGAGCACGGCACCTCTGTCCATTTCGTGACCGACGAACTGGACGGCGGCCCGGTGATCCTGCAGGCCAAAGTGCCGGTCTTTGATGGCGACAGCGAAGACGACGTAACCGAACGCGTACAGACCCAGGAACACGCCATTTACCCGCTGGTGGTAAGCTGGTTTGTTGAGGGGCGTCTGGAGATGCGCGACGGCGCAGCCTGGCTGGACGGCGTGAAGTTACCCCCGCAGGGTTATGCGGCCGAAGAGTAGTTTGTTATGTCGGGTGGCGCTGCTGCGCTTACCCGACCTGTACATTGCATTACCCGATATTCCCTTCTCCAACCCTCTAAATTCCCCAACAAAAAAAATAACTGTCATACTTTTCTGGCACTGTTGGACATATCGTGGAAATGCTCGCCATAATAAGGACGAGACGGATTTACCACGTCCTGTGATTGAACTGGAGTGTGAGCTGTAATGGGTCAGGAAAAGTTATATATCGAGAAAGAGCTAAGCTGGTTAGCATTCAACGAGCGTGTACTCCAGGAAGCGGCAGACAAAAGTAACCCGCTGATCGAGCGTATGCGTTTTTTGGGCATTTATTCCAACAACCTGGATGAGTTCTACAAGGTTCGCTTTGCCGAACTGAAGCGGCGGATCATCATCAGCGAAGAGCAGGGGTTAAATTCCCACTCGCGCCATCTGCTTGGAAAAATCCAGTCTCGCGTCATGAAAGCCGATCAGGAATTTGATGGCCTCTACAACGAGCTGCTGCTGGAAATGGCGCGCAACCAAATCTTTCTGATTAACGAACGCCAGCTCTCCGCCAACCAACAGACCTGGCTGCGCCACTACTTTAAACACTATCTGCGCCAGCACATCACCCCTATTCTGATTAACCGCGAAACCGATCTGGTCCAGTTCCTGAAGGACGATTACACCTATCTGGCGGTCGAAATTATTCGCGGTGAGAATATCAGCTACGCACTGCTGGAGATCCCGTCCGATAAGGTTCCGCGCTTTGTGAACCTGCCGCCGGAAACCCCGCGCCGTCGCAAGCCGATGATCCTGCTGGATAACATCCTGCGCTACTGCCTGGACGATATCTTCAAAGGCTTCTTCGATTACGATGCGTTAAATGCCTATTCGATGAAGATGACCCGCGACGCCGAATATGACCTGGTGCACGAGATGGAAGCCAGCCTGATGGAGCTGATGTCCTCGAGCCTCAAGCAACGTCTGACGGCCGAGCCGGTCCGCTTCGTCTATCAGCGCGATATGCCTGACGCGATGGTCGAAATGCTGCGCGAGAAGCTGACCATCTCCCGCTACGACTCGATCATTCCCGGCGGGCGCTACCACAACTTTAAAGACTTTATTGGCTTCCCGAACGTCGGCAAAGCCAATCTGGTGAACAAACCACTGCCGCGCCTGCGCCATCTTTGGTTCGATAAATTCCGTAACGGATTCGACGCCATCCGCGAGCGCGATGTCCTGCTTTACTATCCGTACCACACCTTTGAACACGTGCTGGAACTGCTGCGTCAGGCGTCGTTCGACCCGAACGTGCTGGCGATCAAAATCAACATTTACCGCGTAGCAAAAGATTCCCGCATCATCGACGCGATGATCCACGCGGCGCACAACGGCAAGAAAGTGACGGTCGTGGTCGAGCTGCAGGCACGATTTGACGAAGAGGCGAACATCCACTGGGCGCGTCGTCTGACGGAAGCGGGCGTACACGTTATCTTCTCCGCGCCGGGGCTGAAAATTCACGCCAAGCTGTTCCTGATATCCCGTAAAGAAGGTGACGACGTGGTGCGTTACGCCCACATCGGTACCGGGAACTTTAACGAGAAAACCGCGCGTATTTATACCGACTACTCGCTCTTAACCGCCGATGCGCGCATCACCAACGAAGTGCGTCGGGTATTCAACTTTATCGAGAACCCGTATCGTCCGGTCAACTTCGACTACCTGCTGGTGTCACCGCAGAACTCGCGCCGCCTGCTGTACGATATGATCGACAAAGAGATCGCCAACGCGCAGAACGGCTTGTCGTCGGGCATCACGCTGAAGCTCAACAACCTCGTTGATAAAGGACTGGTGGACAGACTGTATGCGGCATCCAGCTCCGGCGTTCCGGTTAATCTGTTGATTCGTGGTATGTGTTCGTTGATCCCGGAACTGGAAGGTATCAGCGACAATATTCGCGTGATCAGCATCGTTGACCGCTATCTGGAACATGACCGGATCTACATTTTCGATAATGCAGGCGACAAGCGGGTTTATCTTTCTTCTGCAGACTGGATGACGCGCAATATTGATTACAGAATTGAAGTCGCGGCTCCGCTGCTGGACCCGCGCCTGAAACAGCAGATCCTCGATATTATCGAGATTTTGTTTAGCGATACGGTGAAAGCACGTTATATCGACAAAGAACTCAGTAATCGCTACGTACCGCGCGGCAATCGCCGAAAAGTGCGGTCACAGCTGGCGATTTACGATTACATCAAATCACTCGAGCAACCCGATTAACCTATGCCGATAAATGATAATACGCCACGACCGCAGGAGTTCGCCGCGGTCGATCTTGGTTCAAACAGTTTCCACATGGTCATCGCCCGTGAGGTAGATGGTGCGTTACAGATCATCGGTCGTCTGAAGCAGCGCGTGCATCTGGCCGATGGCCTGGACGCGCGCAGCATGCTCAGCGAAGAGGCGATGGAGCGCGGCTTAAACTGCCTGTCGCTGTTTGCGGAACGCCTGCAGGGTTTTTCACCCTCCAGCGTTTGCATCGTGGGAACGCATACGCTGCGTCAGGCGCTGAATGCGCCGGAGTTTCTCAAGCGCGCAGAGAAGGTTATCCCCTACCCGATTGAGATTATTTCCGGTAACGAAGAAGCGCGTCTGATTTTTATGGGCGTGGAGCATACGCAGCCGGAGAAAGGCCGCAAGCTGGTGATCGACATCGGCGGCGGCTCAACGGAGCTGGTGATTGGTGAAGACTTCGAGCCGCGTCTGGTGGAAAGCCGCCGCATGGGCTGTGTCAGCTTCGCGCAGATGTATTTCCCGGGCGGCACCATAACCCGCGAAAACTTCCAGCGCGCGCGCATGGCCGCCATCCAGAAGCTGGAAAACCTGGCGTGGCAGTATCGCATTCAGGGCTGGAACGTGGCGCTGGGTGCATCCGGCTCGATTAAAGCCGCCCATGAAGTGCTGCTGGCAATGGGTGAAAAAGACGGAATTATTACCCCTGAGCGTCTGGTTCTGCTCACCGAAGAAGTGCTGAAGCATAAAAGCTTCGATGCCCTGAGCCTGCCGGGCCTGTCCGATGAGCGGAAATCGGTCTTCGTACCGGGGCTGGCGATCCTGTGCGGCGTGTTTGATGCGCTGGCGATTAAGGAGCTGCGTCTTTCTGACGGCGCGCTGCGTGAAGGCGTGCTGTACGAGATGGAGGGCCGCTTCCGCCATCAGGACATTCGCAGCCGCACCGCGCAGAGCCTGGCGAACCAGTACAACATCGACCGCGAGCAGGCGAGGCGCGTACTGGAAACCACGGAGCAGATTTACGATCAGTGGCAGGAGCAGAATCCGAAGCTGGCGCATCCGCAGCTTGCCGCCCTGCTGAAATGGGCCGCGATGCTGCACGAAGTGGGGCTGAACATCAATCACAGCGGGATGCATCGCCATTCGGCCTATATTCTGCAAAACAGCGATCTGCCCGGCTTTAACCAGGAGCAGCAGACCATGATGGCCACCCTGGTGCGCTACCACCGTAAAGCCATCAAGCTCGACGATCTGCCGCGCTTCACGCTGTTCAAGAAAAAGCAGTTCCTGCCGCTTATTCAGCTGCTGCGCCTGGGCGTGCTGCTGAATAACCAGCGTCAGGCGACGACGACGCCCCCAACGTTAAAACTGAAAACAGACGACCACCACTGGACGCTGAGCTTCCCGCACGACTGGTTTAGCCAGAACGCGCTGGTACTGCTGGATCTGGAAAAAGAGCAGCAATACTGGGAAGCGGTCACCGGCTGGCTGCTCAAAATTGAAGAAGAGAGCGCCGACGTCGCGGCGTAATGTCTCAGGCGTCTGCCTGAGACGCCTCTTCTTCAGGCAAGGATTCAAGTGCAACCGGCTTGCCAATCAGATAGCCCTGTACATAATCGATACCTAGCGCGTGCACCGCGCTACGTATCTCTTCAGTTTCCACATACTCCGCCACCACCAGCATGTTCTTCATTCGCGCCAGATGGCAAATCGACGCCACTATCTGATAATCCAGACTGTTGTTGACGATGTTGCGAATGAAGCTGCCGTCGATTTTGAGAATATCGGCGTCCACGCTTTTCAGCCGCGCATAGCTCGCGTAGCCGGTACCAAAATCATCAATTGCAATGCGCACCCCCATTTTTTGCAGCTGTCTGAGGGTCTGTTCCGCCTGCTGCGCGCTGCCGAAAGTGCTGCACTCTGTCACTTCAACGATCAGTTGCCACGCCTCCACGGCGTATTGTGTCAGCAGGCGGCTCACCTCGAGCGGAAACTGCGCCCTGCACACGGTTGGAGGGGCCAGATTAATGGCAAAGCGTTGACCGGGCAGCCTGTCACGATGCTCTGCCAGGAAGCGTAGCGTATGTTCCAGTACCCACAGGTCGACGCGTGATGACAGCCCAAACTCCTGCGCGACAGGCAGGAACCGATCGGGAGAAATTAATTCCCCGTTCTCGTCTGGCATCCTGAGCAGCACTTCATGATAGCAATCGCCGCGCAGGCCGCGAACGGGCTGAACCATCAGAGTGAACGCGTTTTTATCGAGCGCATTTTGCAGGCGGCTCATCATCGCGACTTTATCTTTCAGGCTGCGCTGTAAATGTACGGCACCACGCTGCTGGAGATTCTCAGGGTGGTTAGTCGAGAGCGACAGATCGGCAACAACGCCCAATTCCCCCAGAACCAGATAAAGATGGTTAACCGGAGAGCGGACATAGCAGTAGCTGACGCCCACCTGAGGCTGCAAGGGCATGCCGTCCCAGAGAAAGCGGAACTGCTTGATATGTTCATCCAGAGTATCAATACGCTGCTGATGCGACTCGGCGTTGAGCCTCACCGCCAGGTCGCAACCGGTCAGATGATAGACCCGCTCATTGTGCTGAAGCGTGCCATTAATCCAGTGCGCCAGCTGCTGCTTGTACTGAATGCGCAGCAGCACACCGTAGTTGCGCCCCAGCACTTCCAGTTCCGGGATGCGCAGCAAGCACAGCGCCGACCAGGGGTTTTTAGCAAGCTCGCGCGACAACGCGCGCAGGTTGGGCATGTGCACCACCGGGTCGAGCAGCGCCAGCCTGCGGGATCGCGTATTCACGGCACGCTGGCGTGTCGCCAGCATCGACATATAAATCACCACAAACGAAAAGACCAGATAGCTGGATGAGGTGATAGCCAGCTGAATGTCATAGGCCTGGTGCAGCGGAATGTAGCGGTAGAAAAAGTGAATCGACACCAGCAGCACCGGCGTCCAGATTATCGACATCAGCTTATAGCCAAAACGCATTGCTCCCCAGAGCATCACGGGCATCAGTAGCGATAAGGTGTAGTTGGTGCTGAAAATTGAGCTGTTTTCATTCATCGGCTGCAGCAGCAGCGAAAGCAGCCCAACCAGTGCCATAGCCCAAATCACCAGCTCAACGGCCGTCACTTTTTTGTCTATCTGGGCGCGGATTTGGGACATCAGCCCGTGAATGTAGCGAGGATGGCGTATCAGGCGGATGAGCAGATAGCTCAGCGGAACGCCGGTCAGTCCGCTGACCAGCAGCGCCTGATAGTTAATGAGCGTTCGTATGTTAAGGGGATTTAATCCCGCAAGACTCTGACGGCTCTCATAGATGCCAAGGTAAACCGCAAACTGAAACAGCAGCAAAAACAGTGTTGCCGGGCAGAAAACCTGCCAGAAAATGCGCTGCGCCATCAGCCGTATATCCCCATAGGCCGTCATATTGCGTCGTGGGGCAAACACGCGGTAACCGCCCCAGCTGAGCACTAAAGGGATGATAAAATGGAAAATTCCGGCGACCGTTTCAAACATCCCAACAGACGCGTAGTAACGGAAAAACAGCGCTAACACGATCCCGGGAAGGGCTTCCAGACCAAAAAACATCATCAGTGAAAGCAGGAAAAAGAGAGGCAGATAGTAGAGCGTCACAATACCGTCGCCCAGTTGCGCGAAGGTATTTACCGCACTGAGAACAGGCAACAGCGCGATGGGTAATATAAACGGCAGAGCCCACCAGCGATCTTTATTTTTTTTCAGGATAGGGAGAATTTTCATAGATGCCCGTTTAAAACCCTTTCGTTCCAGAGGGTATAAGAAGACAGGCATCCAACCTGACATACTCGTCGTCCGGCAATGTACGGAACGGACGCAGTGGAGGAGGGATTTTAATTATCGGCGCAGGGAAACCGTTGACATAAATCAAACTAATTTATTCAAATAAACCTTTCTTATGATTTTTAAGGCTCTTTTTCCTGAACTTATCAATACGATAAATAGATATATTATTTTTAATAACATGAATTAATGTAAACATTGACGGTTATTTACACATCGCAGAATTGACCCTTTCTTCCCGCTGTGCCTTAATATCCGCATCGCCCGGAAGGGTATACCCAGGAAAAACACAGTGAGTCAGGCCACGCGTATGCACAAACGACACCGATTTAACACCCGGATGACCCGCATCATACTGCTCATCAGCTTTCTGTTTTTCTTTGGCCGCTTTGTTTACTCCTCCATCGGCGCCTGGTATCACCACCAGGACAAAATCCAGTCGCAGCAAACCAGCCTGACCGTCGAAACGCCCGAACGCTAGCGTTCCGGATGCTGTTGCAGGATCCGAATAATGCCTGAAATTCCTTTGCTAAGGATCTTATCCTGACGCATCACCACAGCCAGCTGCCGTTGCAGTACGGGCGAGAGAGAACTGACGCATAATCCTTCACGGTCTGCCTTCTGCTCCACCGCCATTTTCGGCACGATGCTGTAGCCAAGCCCCGAACGCACCATCCGTTTGATAGCCTCAATGCTGCCGAGCTGCATAGCCGGTGCAATCGTTAAGCCACTTGCCTCAAACCAGCCGTCAATCAATGCCCGGGTTCCGCTGCCCGACTCAAAGGCAATCAGCGGTAGCGTATGGAGTGCATCAGGCCTTAAGTCTGTAAACATCGCCTGCTGCGCCTGCGACGCGATAAACACGAATTCTTCGTCCATCACCGGCATCACGTCTAGCGCTCTCCCGCTGACGGGCAGCGTCACCAGTCCCATATCGAGTCGATTTTCTTCAATAGCGCGAACAATATCGAGCGTATTGCCCGTCGTCACGCCTACGCGTAAAAGCGGATAGTCACTGCGCAGTTGCTGCAGCAATGGCGGCAGAAGATGAATACAGGCGGTCGCGCCCGTGCCAAGCGTAATGGTGCCGCTGACGTCGTGATTGAACGCGCTAACGGAACGAAGGGTTTCATCGACTGCCTGTTCAATGCGCTCACCGTGTATCAGCAATGCCTGCCCGGCAGCCGTTGCTTTAATCCCCCGCCCCGTACGCTCCACCAGACGCGTTTGCAGAAACTGCTCCAGCTGGCGTATTTGCAGACTGACGGCGGGCTGGGAAATGCCCAGCACATCCGCCGCCGCTGAAAAGCTGCCGCGCTGGATCACCAGACGGAACGTGGCGAGATAGCCCAGATTAAGCGTCGTCATTCAAAGTTTCTCTTATACCGCGCATAAGGTTGCTGACCTGCCAGCACAATACCGCGCTCGCTATGCTCTGGACAACTGCATAACGGAATGAAATACAATGGAAACACCTACCCTGCCTCGCCACCTTGCCCTCGCTGCCGGGTGCAATCAACTCATCAACTGGGGGATCTCGTTTTATATGCCCGGCACTTTAGCGCTGGCGATTTCAGCTGACCGGGGCTGGTCGTCACCGCAGATTTACCTTGGCCTGACGCTGGCGATGCTGGTGATGGCGGTGGTTTCGCCGTTTGTCGCCCGCCTGCTGGTGCGCTTTGGCGGTCAGAAGGTGGTCATGAGCGGCACGCTGCTGATTGCCGCTAGCTGCGCGGGTATGACGTATACCCAGACGCTGTCTGGCTGGTATTGCGCATGGCTGGTCACCGGTATAGGGATGCGCCTGTCGCTGTACGATGCACTATTCGCCGCGCTGGTGAATCTCTACGGAAAGCAGGCGCGAAGAACAATCTCACGCGTCACGCTGGCGGGCGGGCTGGCCTCCGCCGTCTTCTGGCCGCTGGGCGATGGTCTGCTTCAGGTGATGAGCTGGCAGGAAGCGCTACACGTCTATGCTCTCTTCGGCCTGCTGAGCGCGACGCTGATTCTTTCGCTTCCCCACCAGCGGTTGACGGTAACCGCGAAAACCACCGCGCCGCTTCAGAGCAATGAACGACGTAACAGCTGGCTTTATGCCGCCTTCATTGCCCTTATCACCTTTGTCTCTAACGGCACCTCTACCCATCTGCCGGAGTTTATCACCCACTTCGGCCTGCCGGTCGCCATCGGCATGCTGTGGGGGATAGGCCAGACGGCTGCTCGCTCGCTGGAAGTGCTGGCGGGGGCCCGCTTAACCCCCTTCAAACTCACGCTTTCCACCGCGCTCGCCATGCCGCTCTGCTTTCTGGTTGGGCTAAGCAGTTCCCAGTTTGTCTGGTGCGCAGCCGGGTTTGTGCTGGGTTACGGTGCCATCAACGGGTTGGTCACCATCGTGAAAGCCACGCTGCCGCTGGAACTGTTTAGCACCGAAAGCTATGCCCGCCGTACCGGCATGCTGCTTATCCCCGGCCAGCTGATGGCGGCAGCCTCACCGTTTGCCTATGCGTGGCTGAATAAAACGCTGGGGATCGCGGGAGCAATGTGGGTATCAACGGGGCTGACGCTGGTGATTGCCGGGCTGGCGATAGCGATTGTGCGCCGTCCCGGCAGGCAAACTGTATCGCACTGTATCCAGAGCACCACGCTGACAAACGGGTACAAAACACCGCCTCCGGCAAATATCTCCGATACATAAAAATGGTTTTCTTTCCCTGTCGCCATTCAGAACCGATGAGGAGAGAACCTGATGATTCGTCGCTATGCAATATTCCCCCTGCTTGCCCTGGCATCTGTAGCACATGCCCGGGCCACACCGCTGGACAACCTGAGCGCCGCGGACGTTAACGGCCCCGCCGCCGTTGCCCCGCTGGCACAGCCGCAACCGCCCGCAAAACTGATCGTCGATCCGCCGCTTGCCGGGCCGCTAAGCAAAGGCGCGGTGTTTATTCAGTACCGGGCCGAAAACCTGCGCATCGAGCCGGTATTCGGCCCCGAAGCGCTCAAGGTCACCCCGCGCATCGGGCACATTCACGTGGTGGTGGACGGCGCGCCGTGGCACTGGGCTGACGCCAGCGGAGAGCCGGTGATCCTGGTGGGGCTGCCTGCCGGTAAGCACAAGGTGACGATTATTATGGCCGACCCGACGCATAAGCCTCTCGACCACAAAACCGTTGAATTCACCGTCCCGCCCCACGCGGCGGTCCACCATTTTTAAGGAGCCCCAGAATGAAAGCACTGACTGTACTGACGGCAGGCCTGCTGGCGCTGTCCGCCAGCGCCTTTGCGGAGAGTAAAACCAGCGTTGTGCTGGTGCACGGCGCGTTTGCCGACGGCAGCAGCTGGAAAAAGGTGATTACCCTGTTGCAGAAACAGCACGCAGAGGTCATTGCCGTGCAGCTGCCGCTCACGTCGCTAAAAGATGACGTAGCCGCCACCCGGCGGGCCATCGCCCGCGCCCAGGGGGATGTGGTGCTGGTAGGCCACTCCTGGGGCGGCACCGTGATTAGCGAGGCGGGCAACGATGCGCGGGTAAAATCGCTGGTTTACGTGGCGGCATTTGCGCCGGATTCCGGGCAGTCGACGGCGGATCTGGCAGGAAGCTTCCCCGCGCCGCCGGGCAGCGCGGACATTGCCAAAACGTCGGACGGCTATTTATATCTGCCAACGGACGCCGTCAGGAAGGATTTCGCGCCTGACGTGAAACCGGGTGAACAACAGACCATTGCGGCCACGCAGGGGCCAATAAAGGGCGAAGCTTTCGCAGAAAAAGTGACTCACGCCGCGTGGCACAACAAACCGAGCTGGTATGTGGTGAGTCAGAATGACCGGATGATTAACCCGGCGCTTGAACGCGCGATGGCGAAGACTATCCACGCGAAAACCACCGAGGTGGCGGCGAGCCACGTGTCGATGGTGAGCCAGCCGGACGCCATCGCCCGCACGATTGAGCAGGCGAGGCGGATGCGCTGAGGGCAATTCGCCCGGCGGCGCTGCGCTTGCGCGGGCCTACGGTTTCGTAGGTCGGGTAAGCGCAACGCCACCCGACAAGAAAGGCCGCCTCAGCCGCCCCTCTCCGCGGGATAATCGCGATTAATCCACGCGTGGTCCTCCTCCCAGGTGAACATCCATTTGCGCACCGGCCCGGCCATCACGTTGAGGTAATAGCTGTCATACCCGGCCATCGTCGCCACCGGATGGTAGCCCTTCGGCACCATGACCACATCGCGGTTATAGACCGCCATGCACTCATCCAGCGTTCTGTCGTCGGTGTAAACGCGCTGCATGCAGAACCCCTGCTCCGGGTTGAGGCGATGGTAGTAGGTCTCTTCCAGGTAGGTCTCCTGCGGTGGGTTATCCGTGTCGTGCTTATGGCTCGGATACGAACTGGTGCAGCCCTCATTGGTCCACACCTCCACCACCAGCAGGCTGTCGGCGGGTTTGTCTTCCGGCAGAATGTTGTGCACGTAGCGCTGGTTGTGGCCTTTGCCGCGCGCCTCACCCTCGATATCCTGCGGGGCAATCAGCCGCGTAGGGTACGTGCCTTTGCCGGGGGCGGCGCAGACCGCCAGCTCCAGCTTCGTCAGCGCCTTCACCTGGACCGTCTCCTGCGGGGTGACGTAAACCGCCCACGGCTTGATGCGCTCGAAGGGGCTCATCCGCTCGCCGATGTCGTTAAACTGCGCGGAAGGCGTGCTGATGGAGGCGCGTCCGGCGACCAGCACCAGGCAGCGCTCTTCGCTGACCGCGGGCAGCGTCAGCTGCTGCCCCTCCTGCAGCTCATACGCCTCAAAGCCAACATATCCCCACCCCGCGCGTTCCGGCGTGACGGACTGGGTCCGCCCCTCCGCGTTCGGCTGTTGCCAGCGTGATAACAGACGTGACATGTCCCCTCCTCAAATCAGTCCGGCATCGCGGGCCAGGCGGCTCAGGTTGCTGTACCCCAGACGGGCGTAGGTCAGCGGATGGGCAATCGCCGGATCCTGCTCGGCCTCTACCACCAGCCAGCCGTGATAGTCCTGCGCCTTCAACAGCCGCATAATCGGCGGGTAATCTACAGAGCCGTCGCCCGGCACGGTAAACACGCCGCTCAGCACCGCATCGAGGAAGCTGGTTTTGCGGTTTTTCACGTCCGCCAGCACGTCGGCGCGCACGTCTTTGCAGTGAACGTGGTTGATGCGCGACGCCCAGCGCTGCGCCACCGCCAGCGGATCGGCCCCGGCAAAGGTCAGATGACCGGTATCCAGCAGTAGCCCCACCGCGTCGCCGGTGTGGCTCATCAGGTTGTCCACGTCGTCGGCAGACTCAATCACCGTGCCCATATGGTGATGGTAGGCAATCTGCACGCCCTGCTGCTGGGTGTAGCGGGCAAATTCGGTGAGCTTCTCGCCATACTCCTTCCAGCGCGCCTGCGGGAAGCGCGGGCGCAGATGCACCGGGGTCTGCTGCTCGCCGTGAATGCAGCCGCTCACTTCCGCAAAGACCAGCACCTTCGCCCCCAGCTCGCGCAGCAGCGTCAGATGCGACTGCACGGCGGCGATCTCCTCCTCCACGCTGCGCTCCAGCAGGCGGCCGGAGTACCAGCCGGAAACCAGCTGCAGGTCGTGGCGCTGCAGGATGGGGCCGAGCAGGCGCGCTTCGCGCGGGAACTTATTGCCCAGCTCGAAACCGGCGAAACCGGCCTCTTTCCCTTCGCTCAGACAGGTCTCCAGCGACGTCTCCGCGCCGAGAGAAGGCAGATCGTCGTTCGTCCACGTCAGCGGGTTAATGCCTAATTGCACACTCATTGTCGTCTCCATTATGCGTGTCCGCGCTCGCGCCACCAGGCGATGAGCTGCAGGTAGTTGTCCCGGATGCGCGCCACCAGCTGCGCATCGTCAATATCGTGTTTCAGCCACGCGCGGGAGGCATCGCCAAACAGCGTGCGCCCCACGGCGAAGCCTTTTACTACCGTCTGCCCTGCTGCGGCTTTAAAGTCGGCGCGCAGCTGTTCCGCCGGAGCGTCCAGGCCGAGGATCACCACCCCGCGGCAGTGCGGATCCCGGCGTTCGATAATCTCGCTCAGCGCCGCCCAGCCGTCGGCGGAGAGCGGCGGCAGCTTCCACCAGTCCGGGTAAATGCCGAGGTTGTAGAAGCGGGAGATGGCGCGCAGGTAGAGCTCGTCGCTGCGCGGCATGCTGGCGGGCAGGATCACCTCCAGCAGCAGCTCGTGCCCGGACCGGCAGCAGGCGTGGTACACCTCGGCGATTTTCTGCTCCTGCTCCAGGCGCAGACCGTGGGCGTCTTCCGGATGGAAAAAGACCAGGCACTTCACCACGTGCTCCTGCGGCCAGCTGATAAGCTGGGTGCCGATGTTACCGTGCTCCATCTCCAGAGGCCGGGAGCCCGGCAGCTCGATGGGGCGGCCAATCCACCACCCTTCCCCGGTGATCGCGTTCAGCGCGTCCTGACCAAAGGTGCCGTCGCACAGCAGACCGGCTTTACCCTCCAGCCCGGCACGGCTCGCCGCCTCGCGGCTGGCCTGCAGGATCAGCTGCTTCAGCGCCGGAATGCGCTTAAGCGACGCGCCACACTGCATCGCCATATCCTCTAGCTGGCTGCGATGGTCGAAGGCCATTACGCACAGCTCCGACCACTCGCGGCGGCGGGTGGTAACGCGATGAAGATGGTTAAGATGCGGGTCAAGATCCGGGCGCGGCACATTGGCGGCGCGGGAGAGATAGTCATCCAGCTCGATTTTGCTCGGCATCGCCGGGGCGCAGCCGTGGCGCGAGACCACCAGCGCGCCGCAGGCGTTGGCGTAGCGGCACGCCTGCTCCCAGCCCTCGTCGTTCAGATAGCCGCGCAGCAGGCCGGACATAAACGCGTCCCCCGCCCCGAGGACGTTCAGCACCTCCACGCGCACGCCGGTCACCGTCAGGCCGTCGTCCAGACGGGGCGGAATGGCGTCTGTGTAGACCGAGCAGCCGAGCGCGCCGCGTTTGCAGACCAGCGTTGCGTCACTGACGGCGCGCACCTGCTCCAGCGCCTGCAGGGTATCCGTGCTGCCGCCCGCAATGTGAAACTCCTCTTCGGTGCCAACAATAACGTCGAAGAGGTGCAGCACCTCCTGCAGCTCGCGGGTGACCTTATCGGCGGCGATAAAGCGCGTTTCGCCGTCGCCTAAGGCGGTCAGCCCCCACAGCACCGGACGATAATCGATGTCCAGCACCGTGCGCACGCCGTGACGGCGGGCATAGCCCAGCGCCGTCAGCACCGCCTCGCGGGTCTGCGGATGAGAAAGATGCGTCCCGGTGATGGCAAGACAACGAGCGGAGGCGATGTAGCTTTCGTCCACATCGCTGGCGGTAATCGCCATATCCGCGCAGTTATCGCGATAAAAAATCAGAGGAAAGGTGTCCCGGTCTTTAATGCCGAGTAGCACCAGCGCCGTGAGGCGGTCTTTATCAGTGATCAGATGACTGGTATCGCAGCCCACCTGGTTGAGCTCTTCCCGCAGGAAGCGGCCCATATGTTCATCGCCGACGCGCGCCAGCATCGACGAACGTAAACCCTGACGCGCGGTGCCGTACGCCACGTTGCCGGACGAACCACCAAGATATTTGGCGAAGCTCGACGCATCCTCCAGTCGGGCGCCAATTTGCTGACTGTAGAGGTCTACCGCTACGCGGCCCATGCATATCACATCAAACTGCTTTTCCACGTTGATACCTCATCAGACAATGTCGTTCACGTTCAGCCAGCGGCCTTGTAGATGCGAGAGTGCAATCGCGTCCAGCACGCGAGACACTTTCCAGCCCTCTTCGAAGTCTGGCCACATCGGCGCGTCGGCGGCAATCCCGTCCACCAGGTCGCGCACCTCCACCGTTTTTTGATCGTTAAAGCCAATCCCGTGGCCCGCCCCCATGCAGAACGCGGCGTAGCCCGGGTGCGCTGGGCCAACGAGCAGCGTGCGGAACCCCTGACGGTTCACCGGATCGTCATGCAGATAGAGCTTCAGCTCCGCCATGCGTTCCTGGGTAAAACTGATGGCGCCCTTCGTTCCGGTAATGACATACGACAGCCCCATCTTGCGGCCGCAGGCGACGCGGGAGGTTTCAATGACGCCCTGCGCCCCGCCCGCGAAGCGCACCATCGCGTGGGCCTGATCCTCGTTTTCGACGGCGATCATCTCTGACGATCCGGCCTTTGCCGGGCGCGCCGGGACCACGATCTTCAGATCGCCGCAGACCTGCTCGATATCCCCCACCAGGTACTGGGCCATATTGACGATGTGCGCCGCAAGGTCGCCCAGCGCGCCCAGCCCGGCGGTCTCTTTAAAGCAGTGCCAGTGAATGGGCGACAGCGGGTCGGCCATATAGTCTTCGTTGTGGGTGCCGTAGAAGTGGATCACCTCACCAATCTCGCCGCGGGCGATAATCTCCTTCGCCAGCTGCGCCGTCGGGTTCTTCATGTAGTTGAACCCCACCAGCGTTTTCACCCCGGCCCGCTTCGCGGCGTCAACCATCTCGCGCGCGTCGTGGGCGTTAAGCGCCAGCGGCTTCTCCGAGTAGACGTGCTTGCCGTGGCGGATCGCCTCCAGCGCCATCTCTTTATGCAGGTGGTTAGGTGAACAAATATCCACCACGTCAATGGCCGGGTCGGCCACCAGCGCCCGCCAGTCCCCGGTGGAGCGGTTGAAGCCAAACGCCTGCGCGCGCGCTGCCGCCAGCTCTGGCGTGACTTCCGCCACCATCTCACGCACCAGCCTGCCGCGCAGGTTGAACACCGTCGGGGCCTGGGCATAGGCGATAGCGTGCGCCTTGCCGATATACCCGGTGCCAATTAATCCAATACGAACCTCTTTCATTGTGATCCTCACAGTGCGCCGCGACGGCTTTTGGCATAGGTATCGAATGCCACCGCCAGAACGATAATTAATCCGGTGATAATTTGCTGGTAGTAGGCCGAGACGTTCATCAGCACCAGGCCGTTAATAAGAATGCCCATGATGATGGAGCCGATAATGGTGCCGCCGATGCGCCCGTAGCCGCCCATCAGCGAGGTGCCGCCAATCACCACCGAGGCAATAACGCGCAGCTCAAAGGAGATTCCGGCTACCGCCTCGGCGCTTCCCAGACGCGCGCTCAGGATGAAACCCGCCAGCCCCGCCAGACAGCCAATCAGCACGTAGACGCTGACCAGCACACGCTTGACGTTCACCCCCGCCAGTCGCGCCGCCTCCGGGTTGCCGCCGATGGCGTAGACGAAGCGGCCCCAGCGTGTTTTATGCAGCGCCAGATAACCGCCAATGGCGACGATGGCGAAGATCCAGATCGGAATAGAGATGCCGAGCAGCTCCCCGCGTCCCCACCAGCGGTAGCCAGGGTCGAAACCGGCGATCGGCGCACCGTCGTTAATCACCAGCGTCAGGCCGCGCCAGATGGTCATCCCACCAAGGGTGACGATAAACGGCGGCAGGCGCAGGCGGGTGACGCCCAGGCCGTGCAGGAAGCCAATCGCCGTGCCCATGGCCAGACAAATCCCCAGCCCGATTAGCCAGCTCATGCCGCCCCAGGCGTTCGGGTCGACGGTGGTGAAGTTGTCGCCCTTAATCACGTACGCCGCGGTCATGGCGCACACCGCCAGAATGGAGCCCACGGAGAGGTCGATCCCGGCGGTCAGAATAACGAAGGTCATCCCCACGGCCATGATCCCGTAGATGGACACTTCGGTCAGGATGTTGAAAATATTGCGTTCAGAGAAAAAGTTGCTGTTCTGCGACTGGAAGAAGATCAGCAGCAGGATCATGAAAATCAGCACCCCGAATCGCTCGAAGAAGGCGATGGGATCGATGCGTCCGGCGCGTTTGACCGGGGCCTGCGTTTTAGAAATCATCTGCGTCATGAGAAACTCCGTTATGCCGCGTTCAGGGCGTTGTGGTTGATGGCCATCATCGTCATCAGCCGTTCTTCGTTAGCGTCGTCACCGTGGATCACGCCGGTTACCCGGCCTTCGCTGAGGGTGATGATCCGGTCAGACACCGCCATCACTTCAGGCAGATCGGAGGAGATCACGATCACCGCTACGCCCTTTTTCGCCATGTCAAACAGCACCTGGTGCACTTCCGATTTGGTCCCCACGTCGATGCCGCGCGTCGGCTCATCGACGATCAGCACCCGTGGATTGAGCGCCATACAGCGCGCGAGGATCACTTTTTGCTGGTTGCCGCCGGAGAGCTTGCGCACCTCCTGCGCGCTGTTGACCATTTTGATCTGCAGCGCCTGGCGGTAGGACTCAATCAGATCGTCCTCTTTGCGGGTGTTCACAAACCAGCGCCACTGCAGCAGCGAGGAGAGGCAGGAGAGCGACAGGTTGTCGCGAATCGACAGCCCCAGCACCGCCCCCTCTTTTTTACGATCTTCCGGCACCAGCGCCACACCGTGGTCGAGGGCATACAGCGGATCGCGCGGCTGGTACGGCACGCCGTCCAGCTCAAAGCTCCCCGAGGTAAACGCATCAGCGCCAAACAGGCAGCGGGCCACTTCGGTACGTCCCGCGCCCACCAGCCCGGCAATGCCCAGGACCTCCCCGGCGTGGACGTGGAAACTGATGTCGTGCAGGGCGATGCCGTGCGGATCCAGCGGCGGCTTTTCGCGACTCAGTCCCTTCACCGCCAGGCGGACGGGTTTGTCTTCATGATGCGTTTCGCTGGCGGGACGACGGTTAAAGGCCACGTCGCGTCCGACCATCAGGCGGATCAGCTGTTCTACGTTGGTCTCCGCCACCGCGCCGGTGCCGGTGAAACGGCCGTCCTGGAAAACGGTGAAGCGATCGCAGAGCTGGAAAACTTCGTGCAGACGGTGGGTAACGTAAATAATGCTCACGCCGCGGTTTTTAAGCTCCCGCACCACGCGGTGCAGGCTTTCCACCTCGCTGTCGCTCAGCGCGGCGGACGGTTCGTCCATAATGATTAACCGGGCGTTGAGGGTCAGCGCCCGGGCGATCTCCACCATCTGCTGCTGGGCGACGCTCAGGCGGGCGACAGGCGTGGTCGGCGCAACGTTCAGCTGCAGGTAATCGAGGATGACCTGCGCCTCCTGGTTTACCGCCTTTTCGTCGACGATCAGGTTACGTTTACGCGGCTCGCGCCCGAGAAACATGTTTTCCGCGACGGTCATGTTGGGCAGAAGGTTGAATTCCTGATAGATGGTAATAATGCCCTTGTTCTGGCGCTCCACCGGGGAGTCGTCCACCGGCAGCGTTTCGCCGTTGAACCAGATATCCCCGCGCGTTTGCGGCTGCGCGCCCGCGAGCGCCTTCAGCAGCGTAGATTTCCCCGCCCCGTTTTCCCCCAGCAGGGCGTGAATTTCTCCGCTGCCGACGGTCAGCTGAGCGCTGCTCAGCGCCCAGACGCCGGAAAAGCTTTTTGCCAGGTCGGTCACTTTCAGTAAGGGTTGCGACATCAGTCTGCTCCTCCTCATGATGAGCCGCCAAAGGCGGCTCGGGACATATTAGTTACCGGCCTCACCGATACGCTCAGCCTGCTGCAGGTTCTCTTTGGTGATAAGCGTTGGCGGATAGTCGGCCCCGGTGATGGCTTTTTTCTCGCGCACGTTGGCCACCAGCTGGCTCATCGCCGTCTGCACCGCAAAGCCCGGGCGCTGATCCGCCGTTACCGCCAGCCAGCCGTCGCGCACGCGGGCCAACGCTTCCGGCACCGCATCGAAGCCGGTCACGAGGATCTCGCCCGGCTTCACGCCCTGGCTCTGCAGCGCTTCAATCGCGCCCAGCGCCATATCGTCGTTGGCGGAGAGGATCACCTGCGGGCGCTTCGGCAGCGAAGGCAGCACGCTTTCAACAATGCGCATCCCTTCCGAACGCATCCAGTTCCCGGTCTGATCGGCGACGATCTTGTACTTATCCCCGCCCGCCTTCAGGCTGTCGCGGATCCCTTTGGTGCGTTCAATATTGGAGGAAGAACCCGGCTGGCCGGTGAGGAGAATGATGTCCGCGCCGTTGGGGAATTTGGTTTTAACGAAGTCGCCAACCGCCTGGCCGCCCTTGTAGTTGTTGGCGCCGAAGTGCGGCACTTTCTTCTGGCTATCGACGGAGCGGTCGAGGGTGACGATCGGCAGTTTCGCATCCTGAATTTCATCCACCGCGCTGGAGACCGCGTTCACGTCGTTCGGGGAGACGATAAAGCCCTGCGCCCCGCGGGTGATGGCGTTTTCCAGGTCAGCCACCTGCTTCGGTGAACTGCCCTGCCCGTCCAGCACCTGAAGCTTCACGCCCATCTCTTTTGCGGCTTTCACCGCCGTGCGCTGCATGTGAACTTCAAACGGCATGGCCAGGTTTGGCGTACTGAAAACAATTTGCTCGTTTTCGGCGAGGGCGGCCCCGGACGTCATGGCGATGAGGGCGGCTACGATCAGTTTTTTCATTATTATGTCTCTCTGTGTAGGGTTGTTGTGTTTAGAGGACGATCTCGCGCTGGCTGCGCAGCGACTCCAGCGCTTTATCCGCGAGGTACAGCGCACGTTCACCATCATCGCCGCTGCAGTCAGGCACCGCTTCGCCGCGCAGGACCGCAACAAAGTGTTCCCATTCCGCGGCGTAAGCGGATTTGTAGCGCTGCAGGAAGAAGTGTTCCGGCAGCGCGCTGGTGCAGCCCTGTTTGCCGTAGTGCTGCACCTGGTTTTCAAGAATGTTGCCCGCGCACAGCAGCCCTTCGGAGCCGTGCAGCTCCAGGCGCTGGTCGTAGCCGTAAGATGAACGGCGGCTGTTAACGATGGTCGCCATCGCGCCGGAGGCATATTTCAGAACGATAAACGCGGTATCGATATCCCCCGCCTCGCCAATCGCCGGATCCACCAGATTACTGCCCTGGGCATACACCGACACCGGCTCTTCGCCCATGATGAAGCGTGCCATGTCAAAGTCATGAATGGTCATATCGCGGAACATGCCGCCGGAAACGCGCACGTACTCAGCAGGCGGCGGGGACGGGTCGCGGGAGATGATCAGCAGCGATTCCGGCTTGCCGATGCGCCCGGCCTGCGCGTCGGTTTTCACGCGGCGGAACTGCGGGTCAAAGCGGCGGTTAAAGCCAATGAAAAGCGGCACGTCGTACTCTTTAACCACTTTCAGGCAGTCGCGCACGCGGGCGAGGTCGAGGTGTACCGGCTTTTCACAGAAGATGGCCTTGCCGTGGCGGGCGGACATTTCAATGAGGTCCGCGTGGGTATCGGTCGCGGAGGCGATCAGCACGGCGTGAACGTTAGGGTCGGTCATCGCCTCATCCAGGCACTGCTGGCGGGCCTGATACTGCGCGGCGAGACGGGTGGCAAATTCCTGATTGGGGTCAACCACGGACCAGAGCGTGGTCGCGCCGTGGCTGGCGATGTTAGCTGCATGTACCTGGCCAATTCGGCCAGCGCCCAGTAAAGCAATGTTAAACATAACGGCTCCCGGTGTTGGTGAATGCTGTGAACTAACGACCCTATAAATAAAACATTTATTTCATTTTTATAAATAGTGAAAATTATGTTTTTGAGTGTGGGTTAACACTTTTGAGATGAATGAGATAAATTTTGTTATCAATCTCACAACATTGCGGGAGATGTGCCCCTCACCCTAACCCTCTCCCCAAAGGGGAGAGGGGACGGTACGGCGCGGTCTTTTCTCCCTCTCCCCTTTGGGGAGAGGGCTGGGGTGAGGGGAAAAATAAAAATGAAATGAAAATTTCGTTACGGCAGGAAAACTCAATACTGGCGGGCTTTTTTCACCTGCGCCTGGGTTTGCTCAGCGGCCTCACGCACGGCAGACGACGCCGCCACCTGCGCATCACCGGTTCGCCACCATGAGGCGTAATCGTGGGTCATGGTCTTAGGCAGCACCTTGATGTCCAGCAGCGTCGGGCCCGGATGCGCGTGTGACGCCGCCAGCGCCGCCAGCAGGCTTTGCTCATCGTTCACCCGCCACGCGCGGCAGCCGTAGCTTTGTGCGTTTTGCGCAAAGTCGACCTTCACCAGCGGCCCGTCAAGCCGCCCGGTTTCGGGGTTGCGCCGACGGTTTTCCGTGCCAAAGCTGCCCATGCCGTGCCCCATCTGCAGGTTGTTAATGCAGCCGAAGCTTGCGTTATCAAACAGCAGAACGGTGACCTTAATGCCCTCCTGCACCGCAGTTTGCAGCTCGGAGTGCAGCATCATGTAGGAGCCATCCCCCACCATGGCGTACACCGGCTGCTCTGGCCTGGCGAGCTTCGCGCCGATGGCCGCCGCAATCTCGTAGCCCATGCAGGAGTAGCCGTACTCCAGGTGATAGCTGTCCGGCGTTTTGACCTGCCAGAGGCGCTGTAAATCCCCCGGCAGCGAACCGGCTGCGCCCACCACGATGGCGTTATCTTCAATATGCTGGTTGATCAGCCCCAGCACCCGCGTCTGGGTCAGCCGGGTGTTGAGCACCTCGCCGTATTCCGCCAGCTGCGCGTCCAGGTGCCCCGCCACTTCCGGCGCGTCGTTAGGACGCCACTGGCGATCCCACAGGCGACGGCACTCGTCGCGCCAGGCGGATTTCGCATTAGCGACCGCCTCTCCCCAGCCGCTGCGATACTCCTTGAGCAAGTGGGTCAATGCCTGGAGCCCGGTTTGGGCATCGGCAACCAGCGCGGTGGCGTCCAGCTTCAGGGCGTCGAACTCGGCCACGTTCAGCAGCAGGAATTCGACGTCCGGGTGGGAAAAGAGCGCCTTGGAGCCGGTAGTAAAGTCGGTCAGGCGCGTGCCGACGCCAATCACTAAATCCGCCTGTGGCGCGAGCTGGTTGGCGGCCATTCCCCCCGTCACCCCTACGCCGCCCAGGTTAAGTGGGTGGTCACTTACCAGCGCCCCCTTTCCGGCCTGGGTTTCGGCAAACGGCAGCCGCAGCGTCTCGACGAATTCGCGAAACGCCTCATGCGCGCCGGAATAGCGCACGCCGCCGCCGCACACCACCAGCGGACGACGCTTGCGGGCGATTATCGCCCGCGCCTGCGCCAGACGCTGCGGGTCAGGCGGACGGCGCTCGATGTGGTGCACGCGACGCGCGAAGAAGCTCAGCGGATAGTCCCAGGCCTCCCCCTGCACGTCCTGGGGCAGGCAGATGGTCACCGCGCCGGTATTGGCGGGGTCAGTAAGCGTTCGCATCGCGCTTAGCATGGCGCTCATCAGTTGCTCGGGGCGGTTAATGCGGTCCCAGTAGCGGGAGACCGGACGGAAGCAGTCGTTGGTGCTGATGCTGAGGTCGTGATACTGCTCGATCTGCTGCAGCACCGGGTCCGGCTGGCGGCTGGCGTAGATATCGCCCGGCAACAGCAGCAGCGGGATGCGGTTCGCCGTGGCGGTGGCCGCGGCGGTCACCATATTGGCGGCCCCCGGCCCGACGGAGGAAGTGACGGCAAAAATACGCTGACGCCGGTGCTGTTTGGCGAATCCCGTCGCCATATGGGCGATGCCCTGCTCGTTGCAGCCCTGCATCACCTGCAGATGGCCCGGGTCCTGCTCCAGCGCCTGGCCGATACCGAGCACGTTGCCGTGCCCAAAGATGGTGGCGACGCCCTCCACGAAGGGCGTTTCGTTGCCATCCACGCTGACGTACTGTTGATTCAGGAACCGGACCAGCGCCTGGGCCATGGTCATACGTTCGGTTTGCATAAAACCTCCTGTCAGCCCAGCGTCGGCATGGAGAACGCAGCGCCTGTCTCCTGCTGCATTTCCGGCCAGCGCGCGGTGATGGTTTTCATTCGGGTGTAGAAGCGCACGCCGTCGTTGCCGTGGACGTTGAGCGCGCCAAATATCGAGCGCTTCCAGCCGCCGAAGCTGTGGAATGCCATCGGCACCGGGATCGGCACGTTGACCCCCACCATGCCCGCCTGCACTTCTTCACAGAAGCGGCGCGCGCAGCCGCCGTCGCGGGTGAAGATCGCTGAGCCATTACCATATTCATGGCGGTTAATCAGATCCACCGCGCTGGCGTAATCTGCTACGCGCACCACAGAAAGCACCGGGCCGAAAATTTCTTCTTTATAAATGGTCATCTCCGGGGTGACGTTATCGAACAGCGTCGGCCCGACGAAGTAGCCTTGCTCGTGCCCCTTCACGCTGAAGCCGCGGCCGTCCACGCGAAGTTTCGCCCCTTGCGCTTCCCCGCTGTCGATATAGCCCAGCACCTTATTGCGGTGTGCGGAAGAGATGAGCGGTCCCATTTCGTTTTCCGGCGTCTGGTCCAGACCCGGCCCAACGCGCAGCGCGGCAATCTGTTTTTCCAGCCGGGCGCAGAGGTCATCGGCGGTTTTATCCCCCACCGCCAGCACCACCGAGAGTGCCATGCAGCGCTCGCCCGCCGCGCCATAGGCCGCGCCCATGATGGCGTTGGTCGCCATCTCCATATCGGCGTCCGGCATCAGAACGCAGTGGTTTTTCGCACCGCCCAGCGCCTGACAGCGCTTACCGTGGGCGGACGCGGTCTGGTAAATGTATTCCGCAATCAGCGTGGAGCCGACAAAGCTCACCGCCTGCACGCGCGGGTCGCTCAGGAGCACGTCAACAGACTCTTTATCGCCCTGCACCACGTTGAACACGCCGTCGGGCAGGCCAGCCTCTTTCAGCAGCTGCGCCAGCGCGAGCGCCAGAGAAGGATCTTTTTCCGACGGTTTCAGCACGAAGGTGTTGCCGGTCGCCAGCGCAATCGGGAACATCCACATCGGCACCATCGCCGGGAAGTTAAACGGCGTGATCCCGACGCAGACCCCGAGCGGCTGCATCAGCGAGTGGCTGTCGACGCCGGTACCGACGTTCGCCGAGTGTTCGCCCTTTTGCAGATGCGGGATGCCGCAGGCAAATTCCACCACCTCCAGGCCGCGGGTCAGTTCGCCCACCGCGTCGGAGAAGACCTTGCCGTGCTCTTCGCTGATGATGCGGGCCAGGCGCTCCATGTTCTCTTCCAGCAGTGCCTTGAAGCGGAACATCACGCGCGCGCGCTTAAGCGGAGCATGGCGCGCCCACGCAGGAAACGCCTGCTGCGCGGCGGCAATGGCCTGTTCGGTTTCCCGCGCCGTACTCATCACCACCTGGCGGATCTGCTCGCCGGTGGCCGGGTTGAAGATCGCCTGAACGCGCTGGCCTGAACCGGTGACACATTCGCCGTGAATAAAATTCGCTACCGTCTCCATCCTTAACCTCTCGCTGTTGATACGTGACTGTTACCTGAACGCTGTGTACTGAACACTATATATGAAACAAATATTCCATTTTAAGTTGAAATAAAATAAATGATGATTATTGTGATCAAGGATGGATTTTTATGTTAACAGGCAACAACACTGACGCAGCGTGCGCTATTAAGGAATTTCGGGCGAGGAAATGACTGAAGTTTCTGTTTCATTTTTGCTGCCAGATGGATGGCCGACATTTAAAAGACGCGGTTTTGCGTTTAGAATCATAAGACTGTATTTGGGGGATAAGATGACGACAGCAACCAGCCTGAACGAACTGCAGCAGCAAATCCGCGATCGCTACGATAGCCTGAGCAAGAGACTGCAGCAGGTCTCCCGCTACGTGCTGGATAACACCAACAGCGTGGCCTTTGATACGGTTGCCGTTATTGCCGAGCGCGCCGACGTGCCGCCCTCGACGCTGATCCGCTTTGCCAACGCCTTTGACTTCACCGGCTTTAACGAAATGAAACAGCTGTTTCGCATGAACCTGGTAGAAGAGACCGCCAGCTACAGCGACCGCGCCCGGCTGTTCCGCGAAATGGAGAGCGAGGCCGTTCCGGAAACGCCGCTCGATATCCTGCAGGAGTTTGCCCGCTCAAACGCGCAGGCGCTACAGCAGCTGGCCGCCCGCGCCGAACCGGAGATGCTGGAACGCGCGGTACAGCTGCTGGCCGACGCCGACACCATCTACATCGCCGGGCTGCGCCGTTCCTTTAGCGTCGCGGCCTACCTCACCTATGCCCTGAGCCACCTCGAGTGCCGCCCTATCCTGCTCGACGGCATGGGCGGGATGCTGCGCGAGCAGATCAGCCGCATTAAGGCGCGCGACATCGTGGTGTCGATCAGCTTCTCGCCATACGCGGAAGAGACGGTGATGGTGAGCGAAACCGCCGCCAGCGTCGGCGCACGGCAGATTGTGATTACGGACAGCCAGATCAGCCCCCTGGCGACGTTCAGCGATCTTTGCTTTGTGGTGAAAGAGGCGCAGGTGGATGCGTTTCGATCTCAGTCGGCGACGTTGTGCCTGGTGCAGTCGTTGGTGGTGGCGCTGGCGTATCGGTTGGGTGGCGGGGAGAAATAAGAATTCAGTCGCCATAAAGTCTGCACCGATACTTACATGTGAAGGTTTAATGCCATATTAGCGACACTCGTTCAATATGGCTTTCCCTATGGTATAGGTAAACTTGATAATTCCCCGGAATGTTTTCTTTAATGAGCACTTCGTTTTTCGGCGACTGTGGATGATGCCGTTATCTACAGGGTACGCGACCGTGTTTTTCCGACGTTAAATGTCTTTCACATTTTGATTCGCCCCGATCGCACATTCCGGACAGCATATCTCAAAAAGTTTTACTATTTAGTGTAACTATTTATTTGATGTAGTTCTAACTTTTAAAATAATCACAATCATTTTAGAGCTGAGAAACCCTTAAATACGCACTTTTTGCATGGTTTATTTTTGATGCATGCACTATTTGCAGATAAGATTAATAAGTATCTATACAAGAAAGGGTGATACATGAGTTTACATGGAAAGTTTATAATCAATGATGCTGACTACTCACCACTTGCATTTGATGGTATTGGTGTCTTTATGGCATTTTCTGGTAACGGTGCATACAGGAACAAAGGAGCATGTGGAATTATTCCAAATGTTGGACCATTACCAAAAGGTAAATATTATATCGTAGACAGGCCTAAAGGAAGTATGGCTAACAGGTTTAGAGCCTGGGGTGTCGATACATATAAAAGCACTTTTAGTTATCATGTTGACCATTCTGAATGGTTTGCTTTGTTTCGCGATGATGGAAATGTAGATGATTCTACATTTTACGAAAGCGTATCCAGAGGTGGATTTAGATTACATCCGGGTCAGATATCAGAGGGGTGTATAACGCTACCTAGCCAATCAGATTACAGCAGGCTAAGAGATGCACTGTTAAGAACAAAAAAAGAAAATATTAAGGGCATCGATTTAGAGTCATATGGGACAATTGAGGTCATTATTGGTGGTTATCAAAAAACTTGTCCTTAGTTCCCTTAGAATGATTCTACTTATCGGGATATTCGCCATTGTGTCCTGGTTAGATGTTGGTTACTTAACTGAACATCCATTAATTAGTAACGAAACAGCTATTATAATTTCCTATTTGTTTAGCAACAACCCAGCACCCGAAGATATTTACTACAGTTATGATTATGCATTAATTGTATTTAACGTTCTTATCTCTCTCTTCTTATACATTGTAACAATGAAGTTATTTAAATTAACAAGGAGTAAATAAAATGCCTATCCCTCCCTATCTGTGGTTAAAAGATGATGGCGGTGCATCTATCAAAGGTTCTGTAGATGTTCAGGATCGTGAAGGCTCTATCGAAGTAATCAGTATGGGTCATGGTGTTAATCTTCCCGTCGATACAGCCAATGGAAAGATCACCGGAACACGTCAACATTCATCATTTAATTTTGAAAAAAAAGTTGATAGTTCCAGCCCCTATCTCTACAAAGCCGCAACCACAGGACAAACATTAAAAAGTGCAGAAGTGAGGTTTTATCATATTAATGATGCAGGCCAAGAGGTGTGTTATTACACTATATTAATGGAAAATGTAAAAATAACGGGTGTCAATTGTGGTGTGCCCAATGTTAAATTATCAGGTAATGATAAGTTAAATCATATGGAATCCGTCTCTATGCAATATGAAAAAATTACATGGCGTATTGTAGATGGAAATATCCAATTCTCTGATTCGTGGTACGAGAGGCCAACCGCCTAAATCTCAGCCACACCCTGTGCCATATTGTTTTGTAGAAACTATGCTCTTTGTTGCTAACAGCTGCCAGAGAGTGCCAGACACAAAAACAAAAAAGCCCGCAATGACGCGGGCTTAGAGGTACTTTACTGCTTTTACGTGCAGGCTGTTGCCAGACGCGAAATCATTCCCACTCAATGGTATTTTGAATAAAAAAAATCATTAAATTCATACATTTACATTAACATTTAAATAAAATACCATGATTAATACCACGTCACCACACATAGATTTGGTGACAGGGTTAGGACGCCAGAATGGCCCTATCACATTCCAAAACGACATACTCCGGCACATTATCGAACTTGTGGGGATTTAGCTGCATCACATATTCGTTCTCGATGTGGAATGACTCGTTCACAAATTTCTGAAGAATGCTATCCTGCTCCCCATTGGCGGAACCATGCACTTCCTTAAAGATGCGGAAAAGCTGGATTTTGTCGTACCCAACGGTAGCTTCTGTGAAGCGACGCTTCATCTCTGCTTTATCTTTAATCGCAGCAATCACCGCCGAGTAATCAAAAGCCGGGATAAATTTCTTGATGCCAGCTTCAGCGTTCATAATCTGTTCAGCATTCATAGCGATATCGCCCACGGCAGATTTTAGAATTGGCACGTCCCTAGCGTGTAAAAGATTGGCCAAATAATTATATTCCGCACCTAGATCATTGATGATTTCAAAATGCCTCCGCAAATATATGCACTTTATGACCTCATCATCAAGTTCGTGAATATTATCACTACATATCTGCGCGAATGTTTGAATATTTTCCTCTCTAATCTCCACCTCGGACACTACACCCGCTTTCGACGCCAGAAAATATGCCGTTGGCTTAGGATGTTGGAATAATCGCTTAACGCCGCGTATAACATCTATTGCAGGTTCAATATCATGTGTCAGCATAAGGACGGTCGTATCACGAAGACTTGCCTTGCCTCTAAACAACTCGTTCAGAATGGCGAATTTTTTCGTCTTATCAAAGCTTGAGACAGGATCGTCCAAGACCGCCAACCCAGGCTTTTCCCTCAGAACCTGATACATGAATAGAATAAGAGCGAAGGCGTTCCTTTCTCCATAGCTTAGGTGCTGGGCCGCTGTCTCAATATGTTCGTCATGGTCTTGGTGTACCAGCTTCATCTTGTAAGACTCGGCTTCAGACTTGATAACCACGCTGTATTTGTAGCCAGCTGACTTCAGAAATCCATTAATGCCATCTTGATTTTCCGCGACGGTTCTCTCAATTAGCTTTTTATGCTTGTTGATCTTACCTTTAAGTTCTCCCACCTTCTCCGCCAACTCTTGGAGCTTAGCATTTACGGGATCAACCACAGATTTAGTATCTGCCGAATTAAGCCTCCCAAGAAGGCCGAGATCAATTCTTAGCTTGCTGATTTCGTCTTCAATTTTCTCAACATCTCGAAGTGCAAAAAACGAGATAGATTGCAACCCTTCGAGTTTTGCAATGAGCGTTTCAACGTCGCCTCTAAGGGCGCTTAGGAAATTAGTTTCTTCTAACGAAAGCTCAACCTTTGATTTTGTAATTTTCTCCAAGCTCTCACGGCAGGCATCATCAAAATATTTTCCCAATCTTGCAATGATTGCCTGTAACGCACTCAAATGCTCAACGGACTTTGAATCGTATTCTTTGGCAACTGCTTGCGCCACGTCCTTCTTATCAGTACCTTGAAAACTCGAAGAACAATAAGGGCAGTTATCCGACAATTCCAAGAAGGAATTACCTTTAGTCTGCCAAGCTATCCACGTCGCCGGTTGATCACTTTTTATAAATTCTTCAAATGGCTTGAGATGTTCTGGAATATTTGCAATTTTATTTCCGGAACCAAATGCTTTATATCCCTTGCTTGACTTGGAAAGCGCCCCCGTTTTTGTAACTCCAAATGCATCACGAAGTTCTTTCAGGTCTGATATAGCATTGCCCAAGTTCTCATTTCCGTCGAAAGCCGCCTTTATTCCTTGGAATAGTCCTTCTATCTCCTGCATAGCAGCAAGAAAATCATCTGTCTTTATGAATATTTCAAAACTATTCTTGAGTACTTCATCCCGCTGGAATGCAAATTGCGACACATAGGTGTCGTCAAAAACCAAAACCGACTTTATATCTTCAACCCCAACCACAGACGGATCAAACTGCCCTGCAAACGCACGATGTTTAAAGGGCTTCAATTTTTGAAGCGTTCCATCATCGCTAACGGATGCTAGGATTGCTTTCGCTATTGAGCTTTTCCCCAATCCATTAGGGCCGTACTTTATATTAAGCGTGCCCTTATTGATCCGAATCTCAGCACTTTCGATGCTGTTGCAGTTTTTTATCTGAATCGTAAATGCAGACATCCCTTCCCCCCTTACAGTTTATAAAGATACATTTATAAATTGCAGAATTTATGCACTATTAAAATATATAAAACGCATTCCATTAGAAAACTTGAGAAGTACTCTCATCTCAGTTTTTTAACGCGCCGTATGGCGTGCGCTCAATCCCCCCCTTTCAGTCAATTAAGGTTCCAAGAGCCGCCGCGATATTGGTATGCACCATCAAGGATGCCAGCCAACCACACAGGCACAGTCGCGGTCTTAAACCCGCCGAACTGAACCGGTTGCTCGCCCTCGGTGTCCAGTATCGCCACCGGCAACTCGGGCAGCATGCCAGTACCGATTCCACTAGCCGGAAACACGTTGCCGAAATCACGCTTCAACAATAGGCGTGACGTGGCCTTTCCTAAGGTCATGAATATCTCTTTGCGAACCAGCCAGTAGCACTCAACGCCCGATGCAACGTACCGCTCCTGCCGACGCGTGAAGTCGCGTAGATGCTGGTAGGAACGTTGCAGCTCGATGACGATGGTGCGACCGGAAACCGAGAAGAGAACATCAGCCTCCCACTTGTCGCCGCTTGGTGATCGGCCCGGCACCTCGTCACGGTTTTCGATACCCATGCCGGTTAAGGCGGCCATCACTGCTGCCTTACCCGACTTATGCCATTTAGTCTCGGGCGCAGTGCCGCACTCCTCCGACAGATGAGCGAAGAAAGGTAAACCATTGATGCTTGTCTTGAGTACTGCCGGTGCCTTGCAGCACGGCATGACAAAGTCACCTAACTGCGCCGTCTGTTTCAACGCCTCCCACTCGGCGCCGGAAATGGAAGCCGCATCTACCGGCCGTCCGTCGAGTGTCCAAGCTGCTTGCGTCATAGTTGTCTCACCGGAGAGCCCGAACGTTTGCAGTCGCTCCCGAACGCCTCGTCCATCTGCCGCAACAGAATTGCCAGCTCGTTCGGGTTGCCGTCACGACGGACTTCGGCAAGCAACTCCGCTGCATAGGTCGGATCGGCTCGGAAGTACTCGGCCATGGCCTCTCTATGTGGTCTGTCTTTCATTTGATGCCATTCTCCTAGCCAGGGTCATGATATCTGCACCATCCTTACCCCGATAATAGACGTCTATTCGTCCTCCATCACCTTTTCGTAGGTACAGCCCCGTCTGATAGAGGCCTCTTGGATTGTGAACTTCGGGCCTAATTCTATCTGTAGCGCATGCATACGCAGACCAAAGAAATCGAAATGTTGAAGGTCTGTCTCTAATTCATCAATAAATGTAGATTTATAGGCGTTTGCATCAAACCCTTGAAACGGCACTCCCGCCGTATCCAATGCAGCAAAAACTCTCGAAACCGCAGAATTAAATATCGGCAACAAGTCCAAATACACCTGCTTGGTAGGATAGCGATCTTTTTTTGCTTTGGCCCACACTCTCTCGAAGGCAAGGCCATTTTCCAGAGTGATAAATCTAGATAAAGCATTGCTCTTACCCATTGGATTTATGTGCACCGATTCACGACGTGGGTCGAGCCGACTGTATATATCTTCCAACTTGATCAAGTGCATCATCGGCGGGGGATTGCCACCCGTCGTTCGATGCCTAGCCATTAAATACTCCGCTCCAAGCAGACGCTCTGGCTCCCCGTCCAACCAAATAGTCTGAAGAAGACTATGGAATAAAGGATGGTCACGATGATGAAGAGCATTACGAATAGCAATTAGGAGACTGGTATCCGGATGAGCATGAAAGTCAAACACCCCTTGCGATACATCATATAACGTATGAAAACTCTCAAGATTTTGCTCAAATGCTCGGTCGAGGTTGTGGATAGCCTCTTCACGGTCGATTGCTGCCAGCCCTCGATATCTGATGAAGGCTTCACCATAGAGCCGCATGGCGTTGGCAAAACGCCCAATAGCATTGGTAATGATTGTTACATTGTCCATTTGCGTCCTCAGCACGGCAGTATTTATAGACTAATTATTATGAATGCTCGATTGGATTGCACAATCCAATCGAACATCTGACAAATGAAATCGCTGGATATACGGCTATCGACATAAAATATCGGGACACTCACGCTCTCAATTGGATTTGCATTGGGATAGATAAGAAGCGATATCATCCTTACTTACGTGTCGAGCATGTCCCACTCATCCCCCAAGACCCATCGTAGGGCAGAGAGCTTCCCATTGAGCATCCCCCATTCAAAGTCGCTCCAAGGCCCAGTATCTTCATATTTACCCCTGACCCGTTGAGCTGCAATTTCTGCTTGGCCGAGGATATCTTCGTGAATCACATCATTGCCGTAGCGTTTTGTGCCAGCGGGGACGACCTCTATGTCACCATTATCTAGGTGATACATCATGTTCATATGGCGGTTGTACCAAACTTTATCGAACAACTCGTCCATCGCAGACATGATTTCCTGAAGCCCACGAGTTTCGTCCTCCCAAGCAAAGCTATTCTCATAGTGAAATTCTTCAAGATCGAGCAAATCCTCGATGGCAGAGCTTGTGGCGTTGAAGAATAAAGAGCTGCTGCCGTCAAAAATATCTGCGAAATCGTCGTGTGGCTGCCTGTGGTCTTTGCCGGAAAAATCCGTGACATTATGAGTGACAAATCTAAAGGTTTCGTACTCACTTGCGTGTGACACCCGAAACTCTTGGAAAGTCTCTGCTAACACTGCGTCAGCAACACTATTCTTCTGCTTATGGAACGGTGCCTTCTTAGCGATAGCCCGCTCTGCTGCTCTGATTTTTGCGACATCAGAGATTACAACTTCGTGGGCCATGTCAAAAAGTTTGGTAACACGATTTACTGTGTTTTGATTTACTTCGGAAAGAATAGGCAGCCTGTGATTAACATCATCCAAGGTTTTGAGCGCAGTCTCTTTACCTTCACCGCCAAACGACTCAACCACCCCTTTAATTACTCGAAATTCACTGGCGAGCCGTTTTCGCGTAGCCTCAATCACCCTATCTTTATTTCGTTCGTACTCGGCACGTATCAGATCGGGCAGTAGTATTTTGATACTCCCATCCTGCACCAGATGTTCTATGGCAGTAAGCATCGGCAATTCAGCTTTTTGAGACGAAATATCAAGCCAAACACATGTATCGAGCATTATTAGATGCATTAAAGCTCCTACTAATTATTCTTTCCAAGATTCAACCCATACACTTTATGGGATAATGCCTCGTCAGCATAGAACAGTGCCAATAAACGCAGGACAACCTACTTTCTGACGAGTCATTGAACGATGTTTTCAGCTATATCAGTCCATTAGAGCGGTCCTTCGGTTGCATCTGCCTACGCTGTGGGGCCACGCCTGGCATATCGCTCGCCTCTCCCTTTTTGGTGTCCTTCGGAGCGTATACCTCGGTCTGAAAGGCCCTCTCCATTTCCTTATGCTCGGCCGTCTCGCGGCGCATACGCTCCATCGCCGGATCGGTGAACGTGACCTTAAGGCCGTGCATACCGGCGAGCTGGGCGACTTCAAGCCGGAACTCGTCTGTGCCTTCCACGATGAGGGCTTGGCCCTCGAACCGCTTGGACGCCAGTTCGAGCGCAACCAGTGCCGCGCCGGTCGTGGCTTTCTGCGCCTGAACGTGCGTCTTCCGGTCGATCACCATGCCGCCGTCGATGGTGCTGTACGCCATCGTCCCGTCTTTCCGGGCCTTGGGCTTGAGCTTGTCGAGAACAACAGCCTTGGCCTTGTCGGCCCGGTCGGCGGTCAGTAGCTCCCCGTTCCAGCGGCGTGTCCGTTCCTCGCGGTCGCGCAGCACGGCCAGCGCCTCGGCGTTGCCGCGCTCGGCCTGCTGCGTCAGCCAGTCGGCCCAAGTGGGCATCGTCGTCTGTTTGAACAGCGCCTGACGGCGAGCGTCTGCGCTCTGCCGGTTCTTTTGGCGCGAGGCGTCGGCCTGCTGTTTGATAGTGCCGTACATCAGGCGTTTGGTCGGCCCCTTGCCCGCGACCTTCAAAAGCATTCGCTCTGTCTGGCTCCACTGCTTAACCTGCGCATTGAAAGCCGCACTCTCGCGCTTGATCTGGTCGAGGCCCTGACGGCGGGCCAGAATGGCCGCCTGTCGCTCGCGCTGGTACTGGTTGAACAGGCCCGCTGTCGTCGGGTTATCCGGCCGCCGGGGTCGTGGCTCGTACCGCTTGCGGTTCGCCTTCGCCTCGGCCTGCCGTTCGGAAGGCTGGAACGGGCCAAGACGGTCAGTTAGGGCCTTCATGGAAAGGTCGCGGCCGACGTTGCTGGCCTTCGCCCAAATGCCTGAATCTGGCTCGCCGATGACAAGGCCAGCGCCGCGCTGGCGAACCTCTAGGCCGTGTTCGGCCGCTGCGTCGTGCAGCTCCTGCCAGCTCGTCGCCTGTCGCATCGCCGGGGCCAGCTCGCGGGCCGCGTACCCGGTCAGCGTCTCGATGCCGGACTGCGCCTCCACGCTGGCCACCTTCGCGCCGATGCGGACTGGCTCCGCTTTATCTGCTGACTGTCTCTGTAGACGGGTATCGGACAGCTTGCGCAACCCGTTCAGGGTTTTGGCTTCAGGAGGCTTCGATATGCTGAGGTCGTAAGCGTTTCTAAGGTGTTCCCGGAATAGGCTGTCGCGCTGCTCTGGGGCTTTCGCTGGCAACAGCTCAATGTCGCGGTTCTGATGCCGCTGCTTTGCCTCCAGACCATGAAACGTTCTTTGCAAGCCATGCTCTACCTCAAGACGCTCACAGGCCTCCATCAGGCGGAACTGATCGTAATAGGGTTCAATGTTCTGTAACCCGGTCGGGTGAACCTTGTTGATGGCCACATGCACATGCAGGTTATCGGTGTCGATATGAACCGCTGATACACGCTGGTGCTCATCGAGGCAGATGGCAGCGCATAGTTCGTCTTCGATGGCGTGCAGCGTCTCAAGGTCTGGCTGCTCGCCGGGCGGGAAGGAATAGACAAAGTGGTAGGTCTTTTCCGCCTTCGACCTGGTGTTAGCCGCTTGCGTGGCTTGGATCAAGATTGCGGCATCTGCCGGATCATCCGTACCGCAGTTGGTAACGCGGTAGCTGGCGACCTTCTCGCCCTCGGTCGTGCCATTGGCGGAATCCAGAATGTAATCGGCCGTGCGCTCCCAGCTCGTCGGGTCAATGCCGCCCTTGGCCGCCACCATATACTTGATTAACCGGGCTGGGCTTGAGGCCTTGCGTTCACGGTTGATGCGATGTGCGATCATTTGGAAATCCTCCCCATGAGCGCCCGCATGTCCTCTTGGATTGCGCGGAAATCCATCATCATCGCTTCTACGTCAATCGGTCGCGCGCCCTGACCGCGTTTCTCAGCGAGCCACAATTTCAGCAATCCGGCCACCCGGCCTAGGTCGCCATTCACCTTTGCCAACTGGCGGACAGCTTCCAAATCGGCCCGTGAACCTATAGGCAGATTCAGCCCAACAGCGCGAAGGAAAGCGGCATTCGACAATCCCGCCTGATCGGCCCTTTCGGCTAACTCTTTTTTCTCATCAATGCTGACCCAAACCTCAATTCGCTCCCGCCGTGGACGTGTCCCACGCGAATGCGGCTTGATAGCCTCAATCGCATTTTCACCGGCCATAAGCCTTTCCTCTTTGGTGTAAATATCGCGGAGCGACTGACAGCCTCGCAGAGCAAGATGCCGTCGAACCGCAGGTGAGTAAGGGGCGGTGTTGGACTGGTGCGGGCTTGCCCGTACCGGTACAACACACATCTTGCCGTACTGCTTCATGCGATTCTATGCGACTGGAGCAGAATGGCCAGTAAAATATGGCGTAATCGCGTACATTCGCGCTAATTCGCATACATTCGCGTAGCATCGCATTAATCAATTCTTCTAATCGCATAGAATCGCATACATTCGCATAAAAACGCGTTTCCGACTGAGTTCATGAGCATCAGGGACGGACTGACACCAAAAGGAGGGGGCTTTGAGAGACCATCAGCTAGACCAGCCAAATCTAAGTCTTGTAAATTGCTCGACTCGGGTGAGAACATAGCCTCCGTTTACGCGCTTTTTTTCGAAACTCGATCATCAAGAAACAACGGAGTAATCATGGCACGAAAAACCCTCGCAGAGCGCCGTTCTGATGCCCTTTCAGAGCTTGAAATGGCGAAAGCCAGATTGGCAAAACTCGACAATGAGGCAGCAGAAAGAATCGGAAGAATTGCAATAAAGTCAGGATTGGTTAATCTTGAGCTTACGGACGATCAAGTCCGGGAAGAATTCGATAAAATCGTGGAAAGGATCAGCAAGGGGAATTGATTATGAAGACAGCTCACCGCATCAGCGCATTGGCCAATCAACTCAACGAACTGCAAGCCTGCCTCGGTCGAGCCAGTGGGCGGCCTAGCAAGAGCGTTATGGAAGCCCAGCGCATTGCGGCCGAGCTGGCTTCTTTACTCGAAGAGTGGCACCTTGAAACGTTGCACATCCCTGAAACAGAGCGTGACCTCTATCGCGTACAGAATCCCTATTACGCGGCCCACTGACGCCACGCACCGGCTTATCAAAAGCTCACTTCGGTGGGCTTTTTTTGTCCGCAAAACGTATCAAAACGGATAGCCAAGCCCTTTCCGCTCGTCATGAAAAAAACGCGATCAAAATCATAGTGTTGAGAAACAATCTCATGAAGATTGACGGACAGTTTACGGACATAATTCATTGAATTCTATGCGGATACAAGATTATCCGCATATTTAAAACCGCTCCATATCGGTCAATAATCAAACCTCGGACGATGACAAAATGAGGTATTCGGTATGGAAATGGAATCGCAAAAAACGTCGGCTTATGCCGCCCGAAAATTCGGTCGAGGCGCGGCGCTCGCTCTGGCAATGGCAAGCGCAGGCCTTGGTGTAAGTCTCTACATGGCACCGGCCCCGGCCTATGCCATCTACTGCTCGAACTGCTCGACGTTCTATCAGCAGATGTACGAGTACGCCGAAGCGGTCAACACGCAACTGAACACGGCCCAGCAGTTGCAGACGCAGATCCAGCAGTACGACAACATGATTAAGCAGGGCATGTCACTGCCCAGCCGCATGTTCAACACCATCACTGGCGACCTTCAGCGCGTGGCCAGCGTCTACAACTCGGCGCAGTCGCTCGGCCGCAACATCAGCAATCTGGACGAACAGTTTCGCCAGCAGTTCAAGGGCTATGACAGCTATCTGAACTCCATTGGCCAAGGGCAAAACAACATGCCGCAGCGCTATCGGGACTGGGCACAATCCGGCTTCGATAACGCCCGCACGGCCATGCAGGCCGCTGGCGTAAATACCAGCACATTCGAGGATGAGAACGCGATGCTGGATCAGTTGGTGAGCCGTTCGCAGTCGGCCGTTGGCCGTCAGCAGGCCATTCAAGCCGGGAACGAGATTGCGGCGCAGAACGTGCAGCAGCTCCAGAAACTGCGCGATCTGGTGGCCACGCAAATCACCCTGCAAGGCAACTACATGGCGCAGCAAAACGAACGACAGTCCGTTAGCGATGCCTCCGAACAGCAATTCCGCAGCCGTGAAAATACACGCGGCCCGTCTGAGGGGTTCTGACCATGATGATTTCTAAGGCGCTGATTGCCGCCCTCTGCCTCGTCTCGGCCCTTGGTGGGTCGGCACTGACGGCCGTAGTCGTCACGAACACCGCCGCGCCGGAATGCGCAGCTGTCGGCAATGGCCATCAGGATGACCAATTCCGCAGCCGCCCAAACACTCGCGGCCCGTCTGAGGGGTTCTGACTATGCGACGTTCAACCGTTTTCGCGCTTGTCGGCGCGGTGCTCTTGCTATCTGCAACTAGTGCGATGGCTGCCGGGGTCGATTTGGCGCAGAGCAACACGTCTATGAACAGCCTTCTGCGGCTGATTCAGAACGCTTCAAACCAATGGGCACCGCGCCTGCATGACTACGCCTTGTGGCTCTTGGGATGCCTTGCCGTCATCCAGTTAGTTTGGACTTTTGCTCCTTTGGTCATGCGCGGAGCTGAACTGGGCGACATCCTCCATGAGCTGGTGAAATTCATCCTCGTGATAGGGTTCTTCTATGCGATGCTCGATCACGCGACCGAGTGGGGCGGGGCCATCGTCAACAGCTTCCGGCAGGCCGGGGCGCACGCGGCAGGGTTGGGTAGTGCGGAGCTGATGCCGGGGGATATGTTCTCAACTGCTGTGGACTTTTCACGGCAGGTGCTGACGGCCGGTGTTTCGATGTTCAGCCCAATCACATCGGTTGTGGTGGCCGTATCTGCATTGATCGTCCTGATGTGTTTTACGTTTATAGCGGCTCTGGTGTTCGTGACGCTGGTAGAGGCCTACGTCATCATCAATGCCGCCGTCCTGTTTATGGGTTTCGGTGGCTCTCAATGGACACGCGAATATGCACTGGCTCCCATTCGCTATGCCGTTGCGGTAGGTGCCAAGCTGTTTGTCCTGACTCTGATTGTGGGTCTGATCATGCAGGTTTCCGCAGAATGGTCGGCAGCCTACACCAACGACGAAGCGTCGTTGATGACCTTGGTCGGCCTGTCTTTGGTGTGCGCCTACCTGACCAAAACCATCCCTGAACTGATCGGCGGCATGATTAGCGGCACGTCGATGGGCGGCGGCTCTGCAATTGGGGGCATGGCCGCAGCCGGTGCAGCCGGTGCGGCGGCCGCAGTCGCTACTGTTGCAACAGCAGGGGCAGCAGCCCCGGCCGCAGGAGCACTAGGGGCCGCAGGAACTGGCGGAGGCGCTGCCAGTGCCGCGGGTGGTGGACTGGCCTCCGCACTGAACGCCAGCATGGCAGGCGGCAGTACCGCAGGGGGCATCGGTGGTGCGACGGGCGTCAGCAGCGCTGGAATTGGCGCAAGCACAGGAGGGGGCAGCGGTGCGGCCGCAAAGGCCGCAGGTTCTCGCGTCGGGGGTGGTGCCGCGTCAGGATCGGCGAATCCAGTGTCGGCGGCCGCTTCGCCAGCTAGCCAAGAAGCAGGCAGCGGCTTGAAACAAGCCGCCAAACAGGCCGGAAGAGCGGCCAAGGGCGGTGACGACGATACGGATCAGCAGGCCGTCGCTCAGCAACGGCAGATGACACCAAAAGAAGGGACCGGCGGCAACGGCAAGGCTGTTGCGCAGGGCGCCGAGGTGGCCACACGGGCGCTTGGCGTGCTGGGCGCTATCAGCGTACCCGGTATGGAAAGCTCCCACGGGCTTTCGCTCGGGGGCACCGGGTCTCCCCCTCCCGTCCCCGGCGGCGACAGTCCAACGCCTGACGACGGCGCAGAGCCGACTACACAAGCGGAATCCAACATTATTCGTCCGACATCGGACACAGCTAGGACCGGAAATGTCGGCGCGCTCAATGTGCCCGGCATGGATTCTGGCGTTAACTCTCAATCGGAGGCGTAATCATGATGAACGATGTATTTTTTGGCCTGATGATGCTCGGCGGCTTTTTTGTTCTCGGTATTGGTATGTGGGCGCTTGGCCAATGGCTCCGACGCAAAGGCTTTGGCCCGCAGCTCGATGCACTGGGTAAGCAGTACACGGCACTACAGCATCGGGTGAACCGATTGGCTCTGCCTGCCGCTGCGCATTTCTACGGCGGCATGGGTATGCTTAATCGCATGCCACTTTTCGGCAGCAAGAATCAGGTGGTATTGGTAGAGCGTGTGAGAATGGCCATCCTTCAGATGGAAGAGGAAGAACGGCAGCGACGCAGGGTCATCGATCGCTGACGCGCACAGCCAGTTCCATCACCCACAACCCCGCCTGAGTGCGGGGTTTTGTTTTCCTGCCGCAGCATCTCCGTCTATTACACACCGCAAAAACGGCCTGTATCGCTCTGTGAGAAGTTTTCACACATGACAGTCACAACAACATTCCGACACTGAAAAAACGCCGCCACGGCCCATACAGGAGGGATTTTGGATGCTTTCGCAGGCCGTAAGAGGCCTTATGTCGATTTTGGCCCTGCCCTTCCCTTTTTGGTGCCTGATCGTCTTTTTTCCGGTTTCAACGGCTCGACCAGGTGCTGCGACCGGTGGGTAATCCACGGAACTAGCCGCGTCGGCGACGGCAGGCCCGCCCTACCTTTTTTGGTGCCCAACGGCCGTAGGCCGACCAAGAGCAGCAAGCTAGGAGCTGCGCCATCAAGGCGCGGCACTTAGCGCGCATGCTGGAGATTCTTAGAGAATCTTAGATGGAATTTGCGAACGGCCCGCAAACGCCCGCCGTTGCTGGGTTTTCAGAAACCGGCCGGGTGCCGTTAAACAGGGGGTGGGGTGCCGTTAAACAGGGGGGAGCGGCGTTACGGTCGGATGCCTTGGGTCGCCCGTTTCTCCTTTGCCCTTAGCGTACTCGTCCAGCCTCCAACCCACGGCAGCAAGCTCGGCCAGCGCCTTGGGGCGGAGCGAACGCCTTTCATGAGGGAGGGGAGCTGCCGCGAAGCGGTGGGAACCCCGCAAGGGGCCACGCTTTTGGATCGTGGCGCGATTTCGCACGAATAGGAGTTCCGAACTAACGGATGGGGGCCATCGACTTATGCACAGGCAAAAGGGTTTTAAACAGTTTTATATATAGTTTTAAAAGATTTAGCGCAAAAAGAAGGAAATTTAATCTTTTAATTCAATGGATTACGCGCGATGCCGGTTCCTAATAGACGGATGCCGGTTCCTAATAGACGGCGAAACGGTTCCTAATAGACGGTTTCAGGTTCCTAATAGACACTCTATCCACAGCGTGGCGGGTTGTTCCCACTTTGTCCGCCAACTGTCCGTCAATCAAAATGAAAAAAGCCCGCAACGGGGCTCTTTTGCGATCTCACTCACCGTCTATTAGGAACCGCCCAGCGGTTCCGACGAGGAATTGCGGTGCCTCATGACCAGTAGAGGGCCATCCTTCCCCGCTTCTTCGCACAAGGCATATTCAGGCAGGTCATCGGCTTTGATGATCCCGCGAAGGAAGAAACAGAATTTTTTGAACGAGCCACCGCTTCCACTGCGTTCGTAAAGGGTCTTGAAAGCCCATTTAGCGCTATCCCTGCCTGCGGCACGGCGAGCCAGTCGGTAGATAAAGCGTCCTATGCCCGGCTCGATCAGAAAGTAGTCCCGGTGTACTGTAAGTACCTCCGGCCGCTTGCCCTCGGTGACTTCTCGATAAATCCACTCCGGGGCTTCAATCTCGACAGAACTTATCTTCTTGGTGGCCGTGCGTGACAGAACACGATAGCGCGCGATCAGCCCCTCGGCTTCGGTTGTCCGGAACTTGCCGCTTTCGCGCACTGTCTTGATGGTAGTACCCCGCAACCGATCTAGCGCGGCTTCCACTCCCTTAACCTGACTACTACCGTTACCACGTCGGGCAAATCTGAGGATGTCGCTAACATGCAGCCGAAACACTCTCCCCGGCTTGCCACCCTTTCCTTCTCGATAGCGGTTCATAGCTTCGGTCAAGTGAGACACCATCATCAGCACAATGTCGTAGTCCCAAATGGAGGCCATTCCGTGCGCTCCTGCGGACACTTCCACGTATCCATCCGGCAGGTCGTAGCGGATCAGTTCTCCGGCTCGCTTGTCCTTCTTGGATAAACGGAACACGGCCACATCCATGACGCTGCGATTGTCGCGGCCGCCCACGTCATAAAGGCTGGGCGCAAAAAAATCTGGCTGAGCGTCGCCTTGTGGAGGCTTGCGGACAAGTGACAACGCTTTGTCCCGCTCTTTTGCCCTTTCCATCTGTTCATGCACGGTCGAGACGTTAGACGGTCTACCGCGTTCAGCAGCCGGAGTTCGGTCACTGTTCCGCTTCCTGATATTTTCAAGGCGTTCCAGTAGCCCGCCAGAGTCGCCTATTACCGCGCCTATGGGCTTAAGACCGCTGTTTCGGCTACTCATGCACGGCCCAACCGGAGCTGTATTAAGCCCAGTACAAGCGGTCTACTCGTAAATGTCGCCTGCAAGTTGGCCGCCACAATTCAGGCCCCCATTCCGGGACGAGGGGCCGGGCTGGAATGTTTGCACGCATCAATCCATGCCTCGACCTCCGCCAAATCCCACACGACCTTGCGGCTACTGAGCGCAATGCGCTGAGGAAATTTCCCCTGCTTTTCAAAGTTGTAGATCGTGCGCTCGCACAGCGGAATCATCTCCAGCAGCTGCTTTTTGCTAATGAGAACTTTACTTGCTCTCCTTAATTCTTTTTCCACACCGAATACCTCGTTTTGTCATCATCCGAGGTTTAATTATTGCTACACAATTCCGGAAAATTCCAGCATCTACAATCATATTTTTTCAATTAAATCAATCACTTAGTGTCCGTAAATTCAACGTTTGACGGACAATCTTGATAACGCAAACCGCTGTTTTAATTAGGTTTGCAATAGGCACTTAAACCCAATTTATCGCGTCCGGAAATTCATCGTTTTTCGGACAAAAAAAAGCCCACCGAAGTGGGCATTTCGCTACAGAATGCAGGTCTCTAGGCTCCGAATCAGTCCTTGAGGCGGGTCTTCCTGATTGTCCACTCGTCGATCATGTCGGCCCAATCTTGGAGCATCGCCCGGCGCTGATCGCGGTACTCGGCCTTGTTGTAGATGGCACGAACGCCCTTCTGTTCGTGCGCAAGGCACTTCTCGATCCAGTCGGTGTTATAGCCCGCCTCATGCAACAGCGTGCTGGCTGTGCGCCGCAAGTCGTGCGGTCCAAACTTGCCAAGTGACTGCCCTTCCTTCTGGGCCAGCCGATAGGTAAGGGTAAGCACCTGATTGAGCGTTGCGCTGCTCATCGGCAAGTCTGAGTCATAACGTGATGGCAGAATGTATTCCGAACCGCCGGCGAAGGTCTTCAGCGCGATGAAAATATCCAGCGCCTGCCTCGACAGGAACACCAAATGGGGATTGCGGCGCTTCATCCGCTCCTTGGGGATTGTCCAGAGCGCGTCGGTGAAATTGATTTCGTTCCACGTTGCGTTGGTCAGTTCGCTTTTGCGAACCATCGTTAGCAACAGCAGCTTGGCAGCCGCTCGAATTGAAGGTGTGGTGCCGATACGCTCCATGTACTGGTACATCAAGCCAATTTCCTCGGGCGTCAGTGCTCGATCTCGCGGCTCAAACTTGGCGATAGTTGACGGGCGCACCAAATCGGCCGGGTTCTCAACCTTCTGTCCGCGTTCGATAGCCCAGCGGAAGACCTGCATCATAATTTCGCGGCAAAGCACGGCCGTTGATGGCCTGCCTTGTTCCACGATGGCATCAGTCAGCGCCCGCAAGTCCTCGTGGGTAATTTCTATCAGTTTCCTGTTGCTGAATTTCGGCTTTAGCTCTCGCTCGTATGTTCCACGGCGCATGTCGCGGGTGGAATCTGCCATTTGATAGCCGCGCAACCACTTCTCGGCCCACGCGCCGAATGTCTCAGCATCCTTGACGCGGGCTTTGTCCCGCGCTTTCTCCTTGGCTGGAGATTTCCCTGCGGCGATCATCTTCTTGGCTTCGCCCAGCCGTTCGCGAGCTTCCGCTAGCGTGATCCCTCCGACACCATAGCGGCCGAAGGTGATGGTCTCTTGCCTGCCGTGGATCGAGTAGTTGTAGCGGAACGAAATCGAACCCGCAGGGGTGATGGCCACGTAGAGGCCGTCACGGTCATTCACTTTGTAGAGCTTGTCCTTTGGCTTGAGGTTGCGCAGCTTGGTATCAGTCAGCATGGTCGGGTTGGGTTTCCTCTCAAAAATACCATGCTCAAAAAGCCCCACAAATCCTCAAAAAACTTCTTTAAGGACAATGCGTTACCTAAATTCGATACCATGAACACCCCATCAGAGGCGGCATGGTATCGAGTGCCGAACATGGCATCAGGTTCAAATCGTACCATCTACCATGCCATAGAAACGGTGTGCTTGGCGATGCGAAAATTTGCCAGACAGTGCTACGCCAAGAACGAAAAAAGCCCGAAATTACGCGGGCTTAGGGGTGTTTTAATGCTTCTTGGTGCCAGTCTGTGCCGGACGCGGGATCACTCCCACTCAATCGTAGCCGGTGGCTTACCGCTGATGTCATACACCACGCGGGAAATACCGTTAACTTCGTTGATGATGCGGTTAGACACGCGGCCTAAGAAGTCATACGGCAGGTGCGCCCAGTGCGCGGTCATGAAGTCGATGGTTTCCACCGCACGCAGGGAAACAACCCAGTCGTACTTGCGGCCATCGCCCATTACGCCAACGGAGCGAACCGGCAGGAACACGGTGAACGCCTGGCTCACTTTGTTGTACAGGTCAGCTTTGTGCAGCTCTTCGATGAAGATAGCGTCCGCGCGACGCAGCAGGTCGCAGTACTCTTTCTTCACTTCGCCCAGCACGCGCACGCCCAGACCTGGGCCCGGGAACGGGTGACGGTAGAGCATGTCGTACGGCAGACCCAGTTCCAGACCGATCTTGCGCACTTCGTCTTTGAACAGCTCGCGCAGCGGTTCAACCAGCCCCATCTTCATCTCTTTCGGCAGGCCGCCCACGTTGTGGTGTGATTTGATGACGTGTGCTTTACCGGTGGCGGAGGCCGCAGATTCGATCACGTCAGGGTAGATGGTGCCCTGCGCCAGCCACTTCACGTCTTCCAGCTTCAGCGCTTCTTCGTCGAACACTTCTACGAACACGCGGCCGATGATTTTACGCTTGGCTTCCGGATCGTTCTCGCCTTTCAGCGCGTCCAGGAAGCGTTTTTCGCCTTCCACGTGAACGATGTTCAGACCGAAGTGGTCGCCGAACATGTCCATAACCTGCTGGGCTTCGTTCAGGCGCAGCAGCCCGTTGTCCACGAAGACGCAGGTCAGGTTTTTGCCGATGGCGCGGTGCAGCAGCATCGCGGTTACGGAAGAGTCCACGCCGCCGGAGAGGCCGAGGATCACTTTGTCATCGCCAACCTGCTGGCGGATACGCTCAACGGCGTCGTCGATGATTTTTGCCGGGGTCCACAGGGCTTCACACTGGCAGATGTCACGCACGAAGCGCTCCAGCATGCGCATACCCTGACGGGTGTGGGTCACTTCCGGGTGGAACTGCACGCCGTAGAAGCGTTTTTCTTCGTTCGCCATGATCGCGAACGGGCAGCTTTCGGTGCTGGCAACGGTCACGAAGTCAGACGGGATGGCGGTAACTTTGTCACCGTGGCTCATCCACACGTCCAGCAGCGGTTTGCCGTCTGCGGTAAGGGAGTCTTCGATACCGCGCACCAGCGCGCTGTCGGTGACGACTTCTACCTGTGCGTAGCCAAACTCGCGCTCGTTAGAGCCTTCTACGTGGCCGCCCAGCTGCATTGCCATGGTCTGCATACCGTAGCAGACGCCGAATACCGGCACGCCAGCTTCGAACACGTACTGCGGCGCGCGCGGGCTGTTCTCTTCGGTAGTGCTTTCCGGGCCGCCGGACAGGATGATGCCGCTTGGATTGAATTCGCGAATCTGTGCTTCCGTGACATCCCATGCCCACAGCTCACAGTAAACGCCCAGTTCACGTACGCGACGCGCCACCAGCTGAGTGTACTGAGAACCGAAGTCCAGGATGAGAATGCGATGTTTATGAATGTTTTCCGTCATTGACGCTAATTCCGAGGCAAGTGAAACAAAAACAGAGCGCCCGGCAGAAGCCGGGCGCGGAAACTTATCAGGAGCCCAGACGGTAGTTCGGGGACTCTTTGGTGATCGTCACGTCGTGAACGTGGCTCTCCTGGATACCCGCACCGCTGATGCGTACGAATTCCGCTTTGGTACGCAGCAGGTCAATGGTACCACAGCCTGTCAGACCCATACAGGAGCGCAGGCCGCCCATCTGCTGGTGAATGATCTCTTTCAGACGGCCTTTATAGGCAACGCGACCTTCGATACCTTCCGGCACCAGTTTGTCAGCGGCGTTATCGGTCTGGAAGTAACGGTCAGAGGAACCTTTGGACATCGCGCCCAGGGAGCCCATGCCGCGGTAAGATTTGTAAGAACGGCCCTGGAAGAGTTCGATTTCGCCCGGGGATTCTTCGGTACCGGCCAGCATGGAGCCGACCATCACGGCAGCGGCGCCCGCGGCGATCGCTTTGGCGATGTCGCCAGAGAAGCGGATACCGCCGTCAGCGATAACCGGAATACCGGTACCTTCCAGCGCTTCAACCGCGTCAGACACGGCGGTGATCTGCGGAACACCCACGCCGGTGACGATACGGGTAGTACAGATGGAGCCAGGGCCGATACCCACTTTCACCGCGCTGCAGCCCGCGTCAGCCAGCGCGCGAGCGCCTGCGCCAGTGGCCACGTTACCGCCGATGATCTGCAGGTCAGGGTATTTGGCACGGGTATCACGAATACGTTGCAGCACGCCTTCGGAGTGGCCGTGAGAGGAGTCAATCAGCAGGACGTCAACGCCTGCAGCAACCAGCGCGTCAACGCGCTCTTCGTTGCCTGCACCGGCACCAACCGCAGCACCGACGCGCAGACGGCCATGCTCGTCTTTACAGGCGTTAGGCTTACGTTCTGCTTTCTGGAAATCTTTAACGGTGATCATGCCGCGCAGGTGGAAGCTGCTGTCGACAACCAGCGCTTTTTCAACGCGTTTTTCGTGCATTTTTGCCAGCACCACGTCGCGGGTTTCGCCTTCGCGGACGGTAACCAGACGCTCTTTCGGCGTCATGTACACGCTGACAGGCTGGTTCAGGTCAGTCACGAAACGCACGTCACGGCCGGTGATGATACCAACCAGTTCGTTTTCTTCGGTCACAACCGGGTAACCGGCGAAGCCGTTACGTTCGGTCAGAGCCTTCACTTCGTGCAGCGTGGTGGTTGGCAGAACGGTCTGTGGGTCAGACACGATGCCGGATTCATGTTTCTTCACGCGGCGAACTTCTTCCGCCTGACGTTCGATTGACATGTTTTTGTGAATAAAGCCAATGCCACCTTCCTGTGCCAGGGCGATAGCCAGGCGCGCTTCAGTCACGGTGTCCATTGCCGCAGAGAGCATAGGAATGTTCAGGCGAATGGTTTTCGTCAACTGCGTGCTGAGATCGGCAGTATTCGGCAGAACGGTGGAATGAGCGGGAACGAGGAGGACGTCGTCAAACGTCAGTGCTTCTTTAGCGATACGTAGCATGGGCAATATCTCTGACCTGGGTGGTTAAATATTGCCGTGGCATTATACAGAGCGTAACCGATTGCATCTACACTTTTTTGAAAAAAATGCTTGCGATCGCCCCTCAGCAGGTTACTATCGACTGAATAACTTGCTGATTTAGAATTTGATCCCGCTCACATGTTATCCTCTCAATCCCCCTCAATTTATACTGTCAGCCGCCTTAATCAGACGGTGCGTTTGCTGCTTGAGCAGGAAATGGGGCAGGTCTGGATCAGCGGTGAGATCTCTAACTTCACGCAGCCCTCCTCCGGACACTGGTACTTTACTTTAAAAGACGACACCGCCCAGGTGCGCTGCGCGATGTTCCGCAACAGCAACCGCCGCGTGACGTTCCGCCCTCAGCACGGCCAGCAGGTTCTGGTTCGCGCCAATATCACACTGTATGAACCGCGCGGTGATTATCAGATTATCGTCGAGAGCATGCAGCCTGCGGGCGAAGGTCTGCTGCAGCAGAAGTACGAACAGCTTAAAGCCAAACTCTCTGAGGAAGGTTTGTTCGACCAGCAGTTCAAAAAACCGCTGCCCTCACCTGCCCACTGTGTTGGGGTCATTACTTCGAAAACCGGTGCGGCATTGCACGATATTTTGCACGTGCTGAAGCGTCGCGACCCTTCCCTGCCTGTCATCATCTACCCGACCGCCGTTCAGGGTGACGATGCGCCAGGCCAGATAGTGCGCGCCATTGAGCTGGCAAACGCCCGTCAGGAATGCGACGTGCTCATCGTCGGGCGAGGCGGCGGTTCGCTGGAAGATCTGTGGAGCTTTAACGACGAGCGCGTGGTGCGGGCAATCTTTGCAAGCCTTATCCCCGTAGTGAGCGCCGTCGGCCACGAAACGGACGTCACGATTGCGGATTTTGTCGCGGATTTGCGCGCGCCTACGCCGTCCGCGGCGGCGGAAGTGGTCAGCCGCAACCAGCTGGAGCTGCTGCGTCAGATTCAGAACGGCCAGCAGCGACTGGAGATGGCTATGGACTACTTCCTTGCCAACCGTACTCGCCGCTTTACCCAGCTTCATCATCGTCTTCAGCAGCAGCACCCGCAGCTGCGTCTGGCGCGTCAGCAGACCGTGCTTGAGCGCCTGCGCCAGCGCATGAACTTCGCGCTGGATAGCCAGCTTAAGCGCGCGGTATCACGCCAGCAGCGCGTGACGCAGCGCCTGAACCAGCAGGACCCGCAGCCGAAAATTTATCGCGCGCAAACGCGGAGCCAGCAGCTGGAGTATCGTCTTGCGGAGACTGTTCGGGCGCGCCTGAGTACCACCCGCGAGCGTTTTGGCAATGCGGTGACCCATCTTGAAGCCGTCAGCCCGCTCTCGACGCTGGCGCGCGGCTATAGCGTGACGACGGCGACGGACGGCAAAGTGCTGAAGCAAACCAAACAGGTGAATACCGGTGATGTGCTGACGACGCGTCTTTCCGACGGCTGGGTAGAAAGCGAAGTGAAATCAATTAAACCGGTGAAAAAGACGCGTCAGCGTAAAACCGGATAATTCTTCGCCGGTTACTTACTATACTGCTGCTATTCCCTTTTTTAATAAGGAGAGCAGCATGCCCCATCTTCACAGCGTAATTCCCCCCTATATCCTTCGTCGTATTATCGAAAGCGGTTCCGAGCCGCAGCAGCGCTATGCCCGCCAGACGTTAACCCACGTCCAGACGCTGATGGCCCACATGCCGGGAAAACCCGCCGCGCCACACGTGAATAAAGCCGGACAGCTGGAGCGCGATATTTACGACGCGAAGCAGACCCAGGAGCTGCCGGGTACGCAGGTGCGTTACGAAGGCCAGCCTTCACACGGCGATGTGGCGGTGGACGAAGCCTATGATTATTTGGGTATTACTCATGATTTCTTCTGGAAAGAATATCAGCGTGATTCGCTCGATAATAAAGGACTTATTTTGACCGGCACCGTACATTACGGCCGGGAATATCAGAACGCCTTCTGGAACGGTCAGCAGATGGTATTCGGCGACGGGGACGGGGAAATATTTAACCGCTTTACTATCGCCATCGACGTGGTGGCGCACGAGCTGAGCCACGGTGTGACCGAGACCGAAGCCGGGCTTATCTATTTTGAACAGTCGGGCGCGCTGAACGAGTCTCTGTCGGACGTGTTTGGCTCGCTGGTCAAACAGTACCATCTGAAGCAAACCGCCGATAACGCTGACTGGCTGATTGGGGAAGGGCTGCTGGCGAAAGGGATCAACGGCAAAGGGCTGCGCTCAATGTCTGAACCCGGCACCGCCTATGACGATCCGTTGCTCGGCAAAGACCCGCAGCCTGCGCACATGAAAGATTTCATTAAAACGCGCGAGGATAACGGCGGCGTGCACCTGAACTCCGGCATCCCCAACCGGGCATTTTATCTGGCTGCGACGGCGATCGGCGGCTACGCCTGGGAAAAAGCGGGATATGCCTGGTACGACACGGTTTGCGATCGCAATCTGGCGCAGGATGCGGATTTTGAGGCCTTCGCAAAACTGACGATCGCGCACGGAGAGAAACGCTCCGGCGGCGACGTTGGGGCGGCCATTAAACAAGCCTGGGAACAGGTGGGAGTGTTGTAAATGCAGGTTCCGGAACTGACGGATGACGCCGTGGTTGAGCTGGCCCGGGAAGGCGGCGTCGCTTTTATTCCCAAGCTGAGCGGGCAGCGCACCATCGCGCTCTCCTCGCTCAATGAGGCCCAGCGCCAGCGCCTGGTGAGCATCCTGGAGCAGGCTTTTCCACGCGGCCAGCCGCCAGGGCAAGCCTCTTCACCCGGCAGCGGCGACCAGCGCTATTTCCGCATCCAGATTATCTGGACCGGGCAAAATCAGGCGCACTACGCCGATATCATCGTGCTGGTGCCCGAGCAGGAAGCGCCCGAGTCGCTGGTCGAGCTGTGGCAGAAAGGCGAAGGCTGCGTGTGCGATTAACCTTCGGCCCGAACAAACTCCACGCGTTTTTTAGAGATAAGACCGTGGCCGTTCTGGCAGAAATAGTCCACCGCGCCGCAGGCTTTTAATACCTGGAGTGGCTGATGACACTCCGGGCAGCGGGCTTCGAGCGCAATATCCTTATTACAGCTTTCGCAGTGCGCTACCCCATTCTGAGGCTCAAGCGCTGCCTGGCAATCCGGGCAGATAATCGTCATGGTGACTCCTTCAAAGCGTTGAGGTCTGCGATAATTTTACCACGTCGCGGTCAGTGCGGGCCACGCAGCTGCTGCTGTAACGTCAGCAGCAGCGTCACTTCCTCGATCCTGCGGCGCGTTGTGCGGCTCACCTCATGCGGATCCCGTTCAAACAGGCTGTTGGCGCCCAGAATATGCTCTGCAAGACAGTGCTCGTAGATCGTGCCGGGAATGTTCCAGCGTTGACGCGTGTCGCTATTTAGCAGCTCCAGCACATCTTCAGCGCCATGCCGGTCGTAACTGATGCTCCGCCCGTCGCGCAACCAGAGCCGTAAGCCTTTTTGCCCGCCCGCGGGTCCCGCATATTTGTTAAGCCAGATATCCACCGGCACGCCGCTGATTTTCCCCTGAAGATGCGCTTCGCCTTCCGCCGTGGTCAGGTCGCCTTTCGCGATATCGCGCCCCAGGCGGTCTTTAGCCGTGACCACCTGCAACGTCATCTCATCATTCCCGCCCAGATAGCGCACCGTTTCGCGCAGCATCGCCAGCACGTGCGTACCGATATCCAGAATCACGCCATCAGGGTGGCGAAGCGTACGCGCATCCGGCTCGCCAGTGGCAAAGTTAAGCGCGATGGGCTCCCCTGCGGCGTTATATCCGCTCGGCTCCTGCAAAAAACCGTCGATTTTGATGATGTCAGAGACATTGCCAACCAGCGACCGCTTCACCGTCTCCATGCGCGCCATCCAGTGATCGAGCGCCAGCACGCGGGAGGCGGCGTCGGGGCTCGCCAGCAGCGCGTTGAGTTTTTCTGTTTGGGGAAGCGTGGCGACAATCGGTTTTTCAACCACGATGCAAGAAACCGATGAGGCGAGAGCGTGTTCAAGCACCTCAAGATGGTGCAGCGACGACGTGGTAATAAACAGGGTATCAAGCGGCTGGGAGAGAAGTTCAGACAGCGTGGAGCAGCGCGTTACACCCTCCGGCTGTTTTACGGGCTGGATATCAAAGCCTAAACAGTGAGGGGGAATATCAAAAAGTTTTCGTATCGCGGGCAGGTAAGCTGTTTCAACGACTGCGCCAAGACCAACAAACCCTAACAGCATGTTCTTACCTCGTTGAGTGAATTGCCGGGGCATAACGCCGCCCCGGCAAGATCGAGGTTAAGAGGCGTTAGCTGCCGGTTTAGTCTGCGCATTTTCCAGCATGCGGCGCACCGGAACAATGAGAACGATCAGTACCGCGGCACAAATCAGCAGCGCGACGGAGCAGCGCGCAAAGAGATCCGGCAGCATATCCAACTGGTCGGCCTTCACGTGGCCGCCAATCAGGCCTGCAGCCAGGTTACCCAGCGCACTGGCGCAGAACCACAGCCCCATCATCTGGCCGCGCATTCTTTCCGGCGCAAGCAGCGTCATGGTCGCCAGACCAATCGGGCTCAGGCACAGCTCGCCAAGGGTGAGCATCAGAATGCTTCCCACCAGCCAGAACGGCGACACGCCCGCCCCACCGTTGCTCAGCACGTTCTGTGCCGCCAGCATCATCAGGCCAAAGCCTGCCGCCGCGCACAGAATACCAATAACAAACTTGGTGATGCTGCTCGGGCGAATGTTCATGCTCGCGAGCTTCGGCCATGCCCAGCTGAACACCGGGGCCAGCAGGATAATAAACAGGGCGTTGATCGACTGGAACCACACCGCCGGAATTTCAAAATCACCGATCATGCGGTTAGTGTAGTCGTTGGCAAACAGGTTGAACGACGTTGGCTTTTGCTCAAACGCAGACCAGAAGAACGCGGCGGAGACCAGCAGGATAAAGCAGACCAGCAGCCTGGCGCGCTCTTTGCGATTCAGACCCGCGAAAAGGAACAGGTAGATAAAGTACAGCGCAACGGACGCTGCAATCACGTAGACCAGCACGCTGGCAACAGCCACCGGGTTAATCACAATCACGCCCTGAGCAATCAGCGTCACGATAACTGCCACGCCGACGGCCAGCGCCAGCAGCCATGCTCCCACGCCGTTGCGCTTCACCACCGGGCTGTTCCAGGTGGAGTCGAGACCGACTTCGCTGTCATAGCGTTTCATTGCCGGAACGGCAAACACGCGGAAGATAATCAGCGCCACCAGCATCCCGATACCGCCGATACCAAAGCCCCAGTGCCAGCCGTGAGTTTTAATCAGCCAGCCGGAAATCAGCGGTGCGATAAACGAGCCCATGTTGATGCCCATATAGAACAGCGAGAAACCGCCGTCACGACGCGCATCGCCTTTTTTATACAGGGTGCCGACCATCACCGAAATACAGGTCTTGAACAGGCCAGAACCGAGCACAATGAACATCAGGCCGATAAAGAACAGGTTGTCGCCCATGATTGCAGAGAGCGCAATCGACAGGTGACCGAGCGCAATCAGGATCGAACCGTACCAGACGGCTCTCTGCTGACCGAGCCAGTTATCGGCCAGCCAGCCGCCCGGCAGCGCGGCCAGGTACATGGTACCGGCAAAGATACCGACAATCGCCGAGGCGTTTTCACGCGCCAACCCCATGCCGCCGTCATAAACGGTCGCAGCCATAAACAGGATCAGTAGCGGGCGAATGCCGTAAAACGAGAAACGTTCCCACATCTCGGTGAAGAACAGTGAACCGAGTGGATACGGATGGCCGAAGAATGTTCGGCTCTCTTTTGGATTAACAGAGGATTGCATAATTCTCCCGAAAGGTATGTGTCGTGCTTGTAAACACCAGCATGTACGCCAGTCAGTTACGTATCCGACCGATTTTTTACATGTGGCGAAAAATTAGTTAACCATTTGATAACCAGACGCTAGTTTTGTCTAGTACCGGACCAGGGACTTTAAGATGAAAATTCGATGATTGTCTACTTTTCTGGATTTAAAGATGGTTGGGAGTGAATAGTGATTGACTTCACACAGGGTTAGCCATTGCTGTGAAAGCGCGAAAAAAAACCCGCGACAGAGGCGGGTTTTCGTGAGATCGGCAATATTTATTTGCTTTTCTTAATGTGCTTAATCAAGCGCTTACGCTTACGCATCTGGTTTGGCGTGAGGGTATTACGCTTGTTCGCGAACGGGTTTTCACCTTCCTTGAACTGGATACGGATCGGCGTACCCATCACGTCCAGCGATTTGCGGAAGTAGTTCATCAGATAGCGTTTGTAGGAATCCGGCAGGTCTTTCACCTGGTTGCCGTGGATCACCACGATTGGCGGGTTATAACCACCGGCGTGAGCATATTTCAGCTTCACGCGACGACCGCGCACCAGCGGCGGCTGATGGTCTTCTGCTGCCATATTCATGATGCGCGTCAGCATCGCGGTGCTCTGACGACGGGTGGAGCTGTCGTAGGCTTCACGCACGGATTCGAACAGATTACCCACGCCGCTGCCGTGCAGCGCAGAAATAAAGTGCACGCGCGCAAAGTCGATAAAGCCCAAACGGAAGTCGAGGGTCTCTTTCACCTGCTCGCGCACTTCGTTGCTCAGGCCATCCCACTTGTTGACCACGATCACCAGTGAGCGCCCACTATTGAGGATAAAGCCGAGCAGAGAGAGATCCTGATCGGAGATACCTTCACGCGCGTCGATGACCAGCAGCACCACGTTGGCGTCTTCAATCGCCTGCAGCGTTTTGATAACGGAGAATTTTTCCACCACGTCGGTGATTTTCCCACGCTTACGCACGCCCGCGGTGTCGATGAGGACAAACTCACGTTCATCGCGCTGCATCGGGATGTAGATACTGTCACGTGTGGTGCCCGGCATGTCGTAAACGACGACGCGCTCTTCACCCAGAATACGGTTAGTAAGCGTAGACTTACCTACGTTTGGACGACCGACGATGGCTAGCTTGATCGGCAGGTCCTGCGGGTTGAAGGTGTCTTCAGGCTCTTCTTCGCCCTCTTCACTCTCTTCGAACTGCGCCCAATACTCAGCGTCTTCGTCCACTTCTTCCGGCGGGTTCACTTCGTCAACCCACGGCAGCAGCACGGTTTCCAGCAGGCTGGTGACGCCACGGCCATGCGATGCCGCAATCGGGTAGATTTCACCCAGGCCCAGAGACCAGAAATCCGCGACGGCCTGATCGGCATCGATACCGTCAGTTTTGTTCGCCACCAGGAAAGTCGGCTTTTCGCGTGAACGCAGGTGTTTGGCAATAGCGGAGTCTGCGGGCATCAGGCCAGCGCGCGCATCCACCATAAACAGCACCACGTCTGCTTCTTCAATCGCCAGCAGAGACTGTTCCGCCATACGGGTTTCAACGCCGTCTTCTGTGCCGTCGATACCGCCGGTATCGATACAGATGAACTCGCGTCCTTCCACCTCTGCACGACCGTACTTACGGTCACGCGTCAGCCCCGGGAAATCCGCAACCAGCGCATCACGGGTGCGTGTTAAACGGTTAAAAAGAGTGGATTTTCCAACGTTAGGGCGCCCGACAAGCGCGACCACAGGTACCATGTTTGAAGCCTCATAAAATTCAAATAAACGTCGCTTTTACGGCGTTTTTAAAAATGTCAAAACGGCTCCTGAGTGAACAGGAGCCGTTTAGTATACTACAACCGCCGGGTAATTAACGCGTGATCGCGTACAGCGTGCCGTCTTTTGCCTGAATCAGCAGTTTACCGTCAGCGACTACCGGATCGGTCAGGAAACCAGAACCGTCAACTTTTTGCTGTGCAACAAAGCGACCGTTTTCTGGATCAATCCAGTGCATATACCCTTCGCTGTCACCGACCACCAGGCTGCCGTTATACAGGGCTGGTGCGGTCAGCAGGCGGTGCAGCAGATCGCTCTGCGTCCACAGCGTTACGCCGCCTTCAGTGCTCAGCGCCAGCAGGCGATCGTTCTGGTCAACCATATAGATGCGGTTACCGTCAACGATGAAGTCATTCACGGAGCCCAGTTCACGTTTCCACATGATCTGGCCGCTGCGCAGATCCAGCGCGGTCAGGTTGCCGTTATACGCCAGCGTATAAACAACACCGTCAACAATGACCGGGGTGGTGTCCACGTCGCTCAGACGGTCGATTTCTGTTGAACCGGTCGCCTGGGAGATACGCTGCTGCCAAATCATCTGGCCCTGCTGCATCAGTACCGCGCTCACACGACCGTTATCACCGCCAACAATCGCAGCACCGAAAGCCGTTGCCGGGGCGGATTCTCCACGCAGAGACAGCGCTGGCATATCCAGGTTAACGGTCCATTTCACCAGGCCGTCCGCTTCGTTCAGCGCCTGCAGCTGGCCGTTGCTGGTATGGATCAGCACCAGACCATCACTCACCACAGGACGAGACAGAGACTCACCGGCAACGGTCGTTTGCCATGCAACAGAACCGTCACTGGTGTTCAGTGCATAAACCTGCGCTTTTTCGCTTCCCACGTAAACGTGACCGCCAGCGACGGTCAGGCCGCCGGAAAGCAGCGCAGGTTTACGGGAGAACCAACCGTCTTTTTCCGCCAGGTTAACGGACCATACTTCTTTCCCGTCATCGGCGTTCACCGCTTTCACGGTACCTTTGCGGTCAGCGGCATAGACAACGCTGTCCGCATACGCAGGATGCAGGTTGGAGTAGAAATCGCCAATCCCACTGCCCACGGAGACGTCCCACGCGGTGGATGGGGTAAACTGGTTTTCAACCGTTGGCAGCGGGGACATTTTTACAACATCTTCTTCGCCACTGAACAGTGAACAACCACTCAATAACGTAACAGAAAGCAGTCCTGGCAGAAGTAATTTACGCAATTGCATCGGGTCCCTCTCAGACGGACAAATTATTTATTTTCATCTGCATCATTTCGCTCAGCGCAGGTGAAGCTTTGCTATCTACGCCAGCTTGCCACGCTTTACGCGCGCCCGCTTTGTCACCTTTGCTCAGCAGTGCTTCACCGCGCAAATCAGCAACGATGGCAGCAAAACCGTCGCCTTTGATGGTATCGAGCGTTTTCAGCGCGTCATCGACTTTTTTCTGCTGAACCTGGATACGTGCCAGACGCAGGTTGATCACTGCTTTCAGGTTTTCATCGCTTGCAGCAGCAAGACCCTGTGACAGTTGTGCAGCGGCTTTATCCAGTTCGTTTTTATCAACGTACTGCTGAGCCACTTCCAGCGCGGCCAGCGCGCCGTAGGTGTTTTTGTTGTCAGCCGCAAATTTCTCCGCTGCCGTCAGCGTTTGCGGCTGGTCGGCACGAATGGCGCTAACGGTGTTTTCGTAGCTCAAAGACGAACCGCGAGCGGCATCAGCCTGATGGTTGTTCCAGTAGCGCCAGCCTACCAGCGCACCTACACCCAAAATAACCCCAACAACCAATGCTTTGCCGTTTTCAGCAAAGAAGCGTTTTATCGCGTCGACCTGGTCGTGTTCGTTCTCGTACATTTCCACGCAGTCTTTCTCCTTAGCCCAATAGAGTGCGCAAGTGCGCCGCAACGCCGTCCTGCGTTACCGTTGTTTGCTCACCAGAGCGCAGGTCTTTCACTACCACTTCGCCGTTAGCCACTTCGGACTCGCCCAGCACCAGTGCAATACTTGCGCCCCACTTATCGGCACGAGCAAACTGTTTTTTGAAGTTGCCGCCGCCATGGTTGGTCATCAGCTTAACGCCCGGCAGCGCATCGCGCACGCGTTCGGCAAGCTGCATCGCCGCAGACTGCGTATCCGCACCTGAGGCCACCAGGTATATATCGACAACGGAATCTGCTTTAAATTCCGGATTAACTGCCTGAACCAGCAAAACAAGTCGCTCAAGACCCATTGCGAAGCCAACAGCAGGTGCCGCACGGCCACCCAGTTGCTCAACCAGGCCATCATAACGGCCGCCCGCACATACGGTGCCCTGCGAACCAAGGCTGGTCGTTACCCACTCAAACACGGTGCGGTTATAGTAGTCCAGACCGCGCACCAGGCGCTGGTTCACGGTATAGGCAATGCCAGCTGCTTCAAGCAGCTTGCACAGGCCCGCGAAGTGTTCGCGAGATTCTTCATCCAGGTAGTCACCCAGCGCAGGTGCATCGTTCAGCAGTGCCTGAACGTCTGCGTTTTTGGAATCCAGAACGCGCAGCGGGTTGCTGTACATGCGACGTTTGCAGTCTTCGTCCAGCTTCTCTTTATGTTGTTCCAGGAACGCCACCAGCGCATCGCGGTAGTTAGCGCGAGCTTCCAGAGAACCGATAGAGTTCAGCTCAAGGGAAACGTGATCGGCGATACCGAGGGCGCGCCACCAGCGGGCGGTCAGCATAATCAGTTCAGCGTCAATATCCGGGCCCTGCAGACCAAAGACTTCCACACCCAGCTGATTAAACTGGCGATAACGACCTTTCTGCGGACGTTCGTGGCGGAACATCGGGCCGATATACCACAGGCGCTGCTCCTGATTGTACAGAAGACCATGTTCGATGCCGGCGCGTACGCAGCCCGCCGTACCTTCCGGACGCAGGGTCAGACTGTCACCGTTGCGGTCCTCAAAGGTATACATCTCTTTTTCAACCACGTCGGTGACTTCGCCGATCGCGCGTTTGAATAACGGGGTCTGCTCTACAATCGGCAAACGGATTTCGCTGTAACCGTAGCTGCCGAGCACCTGTTTCAGTGTGCCTTCAATGCGCTGCCAGATGGCGGTTTCGCCAGGCAGATAATCGTTCATGCCGCGGATGGCTTGAATGTTTTTTGCCACGTTTATTCTCTTTCTATATACAAAAAAAACCCAAAGAATGGGTTCAATCATACATGGGAAGCGGCACGCTTCCCATCACGTTATTTTTCAACCTGCTGAACGTTGATGCGCTGCGTCTCGTCCATCATTGCGGCTTTGGCACGAATGCGTGCTTCGAGCTGGTCGATCATGTCACTATTATCCAGACGATCTTTACGAACGCCATCTTCATAGAGACCACTTTTCTTGTTACCGCCGGTCACGCCCAGTGTTGACACCAGCGCTTCACCCGGACCGTTCACCACGCAGCCGATGATGGAGACGTCCATCGGGGTAATGATGTCTTCCAGGCGCTGCTCCAGCGCATTCACCGTACCAATCACGTCGAACTCCTGACGTGAGCAGGTTGGGCAGGCAATGAAGTTTATCCCACGGGCGCGGATGCGCAGTGACTTCAGGATATCGAAACCGACTTTGATCTCTTCCACCGGATCGGCCGCCAGCGAGACGCGCAGCGTATCGCCGATCCCTTCAGAGAGCAGCAGGCCCAGACCGATCGCAGACTTGACAGAACCGCTGCGCAGGCCGCCCGCTTCGGTGATCCCGAGGTGCAGAGGCTGGTCAATCTGCTTTGCCAGCAGGCGATAAGACTCTACCGCAAGGAACACGTCGGACGCTTTCACGCTAACTTTGAACTGATCGAAGTTAAGACGATCCAGATGATCGACGTGACGCATAGCGGATTCGAGCAGCGCCTGCGGCGTTGGCTCACCGTATTTTTCCTGCAGGTCTTTTTCCAGAGAACCGGCATTCACACCGATACGGATAGGAATATTTTTATCGCGGGCGCAGTCCACTACCATGCGGATGCGCTCTTCGTTACCGATGTTACCTGGGTTAATACGCAGGCAGTCGACGCCATATTCAGCGACTTTCAGTGCAATGCGGTAGTCGAAGTGAATATCAGCCACCAGCGGAACGCTGACCTGCTGCTTGATGAGTTTGAACGCTTCGGCTGCATCCATCGTCGGGACGGAGACACGAACAATGTCCGCGCCTACGCGTTCTAATGCTTTGATCTGATTGACCGTTGCTTCCACATCCGTGGTGCGCGTATTGGTCATCGACTGGACGGCGATGGGTGCCCCGTCCCCGATTGGCACATTCCCAACGTAAATCCGTTTCGATTTTCTACGTTGAATCGGAGCCTGGTTATGCATGAAAAATCTCCCGCGTTGCCCGTCTGTTACTGTGCTGCTGATTGTTCGGCATTAACGGTAAGACGCGCAACCTGGTTAGTTCTGATAAAGCGGCTCAGGTCGACAGGTTTTCCTTGATACTGGATCTGTACCGCTGCCGGAGCGCCGATTTTAAGTTTGTAAGGTGCCTGACCCGTTAGGTTTAACGTGCCATCTTTACGCTGCAGGCCGCTGAACAGCTTTTTGCCTGTTGCGTCAGTCACTTCCAGCCAGCAGTCCGCGGTGAAGTTCATCACCAGCGCGTTAGGATCGACTGCTGGTGTCGCCGTGGCTGCCGGGTCGGTAGGCAGTGGTGCCGCAGCAGTATTATCCGCTGGCGCAGTCGCCCCAGGGGCGGTATCCACATTGGCCTGTGAAGGAGAAACAACCGCGTTCTGATCCTGCGCCTGCGTGGCTGGTGCAGCGTCAGGCGTGGTGGCCGGAGCCTGAGCGGCATCGGTCGCAGCTGTTTGCGGCTCGCTGGACGGTGCCGCGCTGTCCGTGTTCAACGGCACGCTCTGTGCGTTGTCATTGCCGGATTGATTAAGCTCGGCAGAAGACTGATCGGCCATCGTAGTGATCTCTTCCTGCTGCGCCTTGTGGTTTTGCCACCACCATGCGCCCGTCAGGCCAATCACCACAAACAGCACCAGCCAGGTAAAGCTCATCAGCCAGCCGTCACGTTTTTTACGGCGTTTGCCCAGAGAGAAGGTCTGCATCGGCGCAACTTTTGCTGCACGGACCGGTGCCTGCTTCTCCATCATTGGCAGTAATTCTTCTTCGGGGATATGCACCAGTTTTGCGTAAGAGCGGATATAACCGCGCAAAAATGTTGAAGCCAGATCGGCAGGCGCCTTATCTTCTTCAATATCGCGAACCGTGGAAACCTTCAGGCACAAGCGTTCTGCAACGGCTTGCTGGCTGAGTCCGAGTTGTTCACGGGCGTTGCGAAGACGAACGCCAGTGGAGAGTGCTTCATTTTGGTCGTGAGTGGCTTCAGTATTCATTCGCTACAACTACTGGTACGTGAAAAATAAGGGTTCAGGTGCCGGTGAGTCACAATGCCACCCGCACCGCGAAACTTCTGGTCAGTTAACCTTGAACAGACAGTATAAGACTGTCAGCCGGTAGATGACAGTGCAGCTCTGCCCGCCTGGCTAAACTGTTGTTACGTCGTTACATACTGCCCGAAAGTCATATGAAACGCACCGTAATTATTAATCAAACATCACGAATCTGACTGATTATTCAGTAAGATTATGCTTCACGGCGCAGATCATGCGCCGTGACTGCATAATAATCAAACAGCTTTGACCGCGATTGTCTCACCCTGCATGCGTTTACGCAGCGTACGTTTAGTACGGTCAATGACATCACCCGCCAGCTGTCCGCATGCGGCATCGATATCATCACCACGCGTTTTACGCACGATAGTGGTGAATCCATACTCCATCAGCACTTTCGAGAAACGATCGATACGGCTGTTCGAGCTACGGCCATAAGGTGCGCCCGGGAACGGGTTCCATGGGATCAGGTTGATCTTGCACGGCGTATCTTTCAGCAATTCTGCCAGCTCATGCGCATGCTCGGTACCGTCGTTGACGTGATCAAGCATCACATACTCGATGGTGACGCGGCCCTGGTTGGCATTGGATTTCTCCAGGTAGCGGCGCACGCCAGCCAGGAAGGTTTCGATATTGTACTTTTTATTGATCGGCACAATTTCGTCACGGATCGCATCGTTTGGCGCGTGCAGGGAGATCGCCAGCGCAACGTCAATCATGTCACCCAGCTTGTCCAGCGCAGGCACAACGCCTGAAGTAGACAGCGTGACGCGGCGCTTGGACAGACCAAAACCGAAGTCGTCGAGCATGATTTCCATCGCCGGAACCACGTTGGTCAAGTTCAGAAGTGGCTCACCCATCCCCATCATCACCACGTTGGTGATTGGGCGGGTACCGGTCACTTTCGCTGCACCCACGATTTTTGCCGCACGCCACACCTGGCCGATAATTTCAGACACGCGCAGGTTACGGTTAAAGCCTTGCTGCGCGGTAGAGCAGAATTTGCACTCCAGCGCACATCCTACCTGAGAAGAGACGCACAGCGTGGCGCGATCATCTTCCGGAATATAGACAGTCTCAACGCGCTGATCGCCGACGGCAATCGCCCATTTGATGGTGCCATCAGACGAGCGCTGCTCTTCCACCACTTCCGGTGCGCGGATTTCAGCCACTTCTTTGAGCTTGTTGCGCAGGACCTTGTTGATGTCTGTCATGTCATCAAAGTTGTCGCTGCAATAGTGGTACATCCATTTCATCACCTGGTCGGCACGAAACGGTTTCTCACCCATATCTTTGAAGAACTCGCGCATCTGCTGACGGTTCAGATCCAGCAGGTTGATTTTTCCATTTTTATTTGGAACCGCAGGAATGGCGACTTCGGAGGTATTCACTAATTCAGACATAATTTTATCCGGCCTCGTTGTTACACGTTATGGCCCATGGAGGGTTGAAAAGAAACGCCCCGGAAAGCAGTCTGCTCGTCCGGGGCGTTGCATTGTACAAAGTCTGACGCAGGGATGCCACGTTTGCACGCGGCATTTACGAAAATATTAACGAGTGCGAGCGCACACTTCGCCTTCTGCGAAGAAGAATGCGATTTCACGCGCGGCAGATTCAACGGAATCTGAACCGTGGGTGCCGTTCTCGGTGAAGCTGTCTGCGTAATCAGCGCGCAGCGTACCCGCCAGCGCGTTGTCCGGGTTGGTTGCACCCAGCAGATCGCGGTGACGCTGAACTGCGTTTTCGCCTTCCAGTACGGATACCACGATTGGGCCGGAGGTCATGAACTCTACCAGGCCGTCAAAGAATGGGCGACCTTCGTGCTCAGCGTAGAAACCGCGAGCCTGTTCAACGGTCAGGTGCAGCATTTTGGTGCCAACGATCTTAAACCCTGCTGATTCAAAGCGAGCGAAGATGCTGCCAATAACGTTTTTTGCCACCGCGTTTGGCTTGATGATGGAAAAAGTACGTTCAATAGCCATGATAACCTCTGTCAATGTTCTGTTGTTTTGCATACCTGAGTATGGTGTGGCGCGGATTATAATGAGCAATAGCGCCATTGCCTATGGATTCAGGTAACATTTTTTTAAAATAAGACGAGTTTTAGCAACAGCTCACATCTGAAAGCTGTTTTCAGATCACTGCAACGTAAAATTCACCGTCGCGACCTGCCCGCTCTCATCCATAACGAGTAACTGATAATCGCCCAATTTATCAAGCTGTAATGTGTAAACTCTTCCCTTCACACTCAGCGGTTCACCGTTCAAAAACCACCAGCGCTCACCGCTGTTGCCGGTCGCCTGAAGCGGCAGCGAAACGCGGGATTCGCCCGGCAGACGTTTAATGACGGCCCCTTCGCGCACGCCTGTCAGGATGAGTGGCGCTGGTGCGTCCTGCGACAGCGGAGGACAGGTTGTTGATGACGGAGGGACCCGTACCGCGCGACGCTCGGTTGCTGGCAGCCACGGCTCCAGCGGCAGCGGCCAGACATCCAGGACTTTTTCAGTTGCATCAGGGCAATCTGCTGCAACACGTTTACCCGTTTTATCCAGCCAGACCGGGAAGCGAATGCCGCGTATGCCTTCCTGTTCGGGCAGGAGCAGCGTGGGCGGTTCACTCCCTTCCAGCAGCCAGGTCGAAAGACGACGTCGGCAGTTTTCACTGCCTTCTGGCAGCGACTGACCGCCCGGCCAGCAGATCACCCCGCGCCCCACGCTTGCCGGGCGAGGGTCACGCGGCAGACGGGCTTCGTCTACCGTTGAGCGTGACTGAAGCAGGTTATTCACCTGGTTTAATAGCGGAACCGCGCTGGCAAAACCAAACTGCCCCGCCACCGGCGTACCGTCCGGCCGTCCGGTCCAGATGCCAATCACGTAACGGGCATTCAGGCCGATAGCCCAGGCATCACGGTAGCCGTAGCTGGTGCCGGTTTTCCACGCCAGCGGCGCGATTTGCGGTAACGCATTATCCGGCAGCGGCTGCGCCTCGTTTGCCAGAATACGGCGAATGATCCACGCCGAACCTTGTGACAACAGCGGACGTTCAGTCAGCGGATCGCCCGGCTGTAACCGCAGCCTTCCCGCTTTACCGTGTCGGGCAAAGGCGCTGTAGGCTGCGGCGATATCGGCCAGTCGCGCGCCTGCACCGCCGAGGATCAGGGAGAGATTCGGCTGAGCCCCCGCGGGCAGGATCAGCAGCAACCCCGCGTTACTGAGCATCCCGGCAAAACGTTTTGGCCCGTAGGCTTCCAGCACCTGTACCGCGGGCAGGTTGAGAGAGCGCACCAGCGCTTCACTCATGCTGACCGGTCCGTGAAACCCACTGTCAAAATTCCCTGGCCGATAATCACCGGTTTTTCTGGGAACGTCCTGGAGCAGAGAGGCGGGATGGATCAGGCCATCGTCCAGCGCCATACCGTAGATAAAGGGCTTTAACACCGATCCCGGGGATCGGATCGCATTGACCATATCCACATGGCTGAAACGACTGTCATCGTTAATATCCACAGATCCGACCCAGCCGCGCACCTTCATGTCCGTATGATCCACGACGATCATCGCCAGCGAGCTGCGCGCAGGAAGTCGGGACTTCCAGTTCATCGCCAGCTCTTCCAGCTGCCGCTGTAGTCCGGCATCCAGCGTGGTGACAATTTTAGTGTCGCGGCTTTTTCCGAGCATCATGCGTGCAAAGAGCGGTGCCAGCTGCGGCATCTGTCGGGGTGCCAGCCATACCGATTCTTCCCGCGATTCCTTGACCTGCTTCGCAGACCAGACGCCCTGCGCGACCATACGGTCGAGCACTTTATTTCGCGCCGCTTCAGCCCGTTCAGGCCAGCGGTCCGGACGTAATCGACTCGGTGCCTGCGGCAGCACCGCCAGCAACGCTGCTTCGGAATAGCTGAGCTGCGATGGTGGTTTTCCCAGATAGGTCCAGCTTGCAGCCCCTACGCCCTGCAGCGTACCGCCAAAGGGGGCGCGGTTGAGATAGAGCGTGAGAATGTCGCGCTTGGAAAGATGCCACTCCAGCTGCATCGCCCGCCAGAGCTGACGAATTTTACCGCCAAAGGTGCGCGGATGCGGATCCAGCAGGCGTGCTACCTGCATGGTGAGCGTACTGCCGCCAGAGACGACTTTGCCAGAACTGAGATCCTGCCAGGCGGCACGCAGGACAGAGAGCGGGTTTACGCCAGGATGATCCCAGAACCAGCGATCTTCGTACTGGATCAGCGCCTCAAGATAACGGGGAGAGACCTCTTCAATCGTAACCGGGTAGCGCCAGATCCCGTCGCTGTCCGCAAAGCGCCACAGCGGCGTGCCCTTCTCATCCACCACCACCCGGGCGGGGTTAACCTCTTTCAGAGGCAACGGCCACAGGCGGTCGGCGGCGATAATCAGCCCCCATAAAACGAGAAGCGCTCCCGCCAGCCAAAGCCAGCGGGAGCGTGTCAGACGAGCTATCTGCATATTACGGAACAACAATCAGCGGGCCGCTGGCCGCACCCGTTGCCCGCCACTGCGGAACGTACATAGACTCCACCATCGGCACCGGCACCTGGTAGGTACCCGGCGTCACGGCACGCGCCAGATAGACCAGCGTGACCGGCTGACCTTCATTTACCGGCACGGCAGCCACAAAGCGGTCATCGCGGAATTCCATATGCTGAATATCCGCCTGCTGCATCTGGCTGAGCAGGTTCTGGATCTCACTGCCGCTGTCCTGCAGGCTGGCACTGCTGTTCGCCAGGTTTTGGTTTTCCAGCTCCAGACCTGCCGGGAGCAGATCGACCACCAGCGCATCCGGCACGTTCTGGCTGGCCTTCACTTCCAGCCACACCAGCACCAGCTCACCGCTCTTCAGTGAAGAGAGTGACTTGCTGCTGCCGTCGGTTGCCAGGATATGGCGTTCAACCTGCAGCACGTTAGACGTTGGCTGAGGCGCATATTCCGGGTAACCGGTGCTGTCGAGGCGCACCCACAGCGGCGCTGTACCGGTGTTCGTCACCTGTAGCGCGCCAAGCTGGTCGCCATTCACGTTTTGCACCTGCGATTTAACGCCGCTCAGCGCTTGTTCTGAAAGACTGGTCGTTGCCTGCCACGCACCAGACAAGGTTTGCAGCGAACGTCCTGCCAGGAACAGCGCATTGCTCTCCTGCGTTGACAGCCAGCGCTGGCTGAACGCTTCTTCAGATAAGGTATTGAGCAGAGCGTTTTGTGTTTCCGGCAGCAATTTGTACTCTTCCAGCAGGGAGAGCATCAGCGCGTTATCACGCAGCTGGCTGCCGTAATCGGCCATCCAGTTTTTGCTGTCGTTGCGCGGGGTTTTGAGCGCCAGACCCAGCGCTTGCTGGCTGCGTGGGGCGTCGCCCATCAGTTTGAGCGCCATGCCCAGCTGCATCAACGGCAGCCCGGAAGCCGCCTGACCGTGGCGATCCCAGATTTCGCGCAGCGCGCCGAGCGGTGCTTTTTGCTGACGCGCCAGTACCAGCGAAGCATAGGCCTGCACGGCGAACTTGCTGGCCTGAGTATCGTCGCTATAGCGAATGGACATCATGCCCGGATCCTGCAGATAACGCAGCAGGCGGCTATTGGCGTTATTTACTGCATCGGCAGGTACGCTGTAACCCTGCTCGCCCGCACGCACCAGGAAGTCGGTCACGTAGGCCGTCAGCCAGTACTCTTCCGGACCATTTTTATCCCACAGAGCGAAACCACCGTCGTCACGCTGCATTTGCAGCAGACGGGAGATACCAATATCGATCGCTGCACGGCGTTTATCGTCCGTATCACCCTTAATGCCAAGCGCCGACAGCTGTGCCGCGTTGGTGTAGAGCGACGGGAACAGGCCACTGGTGGTCTGTTCCAGGCATCCGTACGGGTAGGCCTGAAGTTCGCGAATGTAGCGCGCCAGGTTCAATGGCGGTTTGCCGCTCAGCAGCAGTTGCCCCTGCAGCGTTGCTGGCGAGAAACCGTTGCTATGTTGCGCCGGTGCAATCCAGGACTCACCTGGGTTCAACATCGCGCCAGTGTTTACCGTCTGCGCCGGGAATGCAGGACGCACGCCGATTTTCCAGCTCTTCTGCTGCGGTGCGAAAGTTTCCCCCGGAAGCTGCAGACCGGTCACCTGAGCCGTCACTTCACCGTCACCATAGCCCTCCAGCGCACGCACCGGAATAAACATCGTACTGCGCGCCCCCGGAGGCAGTTGAACCGGCTGCGGCTGCGAGCCTTCCAGCGACACTTTACCCGTTGTGGTTAAGGCCACGTTCAGCGTTTGCGGTTGGTCGGTCAGGTTAGTCAGATCCAGCGTCAGCCGTGAGGTATCACCGCTTGCCAGGAAGCGTGGCGTGTTCAGCTCGGTAATCACCGGCGCGGCGACAACCACCTTACTTTCACTGCTGCCGAAATCGTCTTCCGTCCAGGCTTGCGCCATCAGGCGCAGCTCACCGTTGAAGTCCCCAATCGGCAGCGTAACAGTGCCTTCCCCGTTAGCATCCAGCGTGACCGGCTGTGCCTGCTGGGCAATAATGGTGACGTGGTTCACCGGCGGTTTGCCGCCGCGCTTGAGTTCATCTCCATCGCCACCGAAGCGCAGCGCGGCCATACGTCCCTGCCCTTCAATGACCTGGCCGTAGATATCGTAGATATCCGCGCCGTAGCGCTTCTGGCCGAAGAAAGCCTGCCACGGATCGGGCGTAACGTAATCGGTGATGTTCAACACGCCGCTATCCACCGCCGAGACCAGGACGTTCACTTTCTGCGGCACAGCCCCCTCTTTCACGCTGGCTTTCACTTTCACAGAGAGCGTCTGGTTCGGACGCATTTTCTGCGGAGTATCCAGCGCAATATTCAGACGGCGATTTTCGTCACCCATCGGCAGATGCAGCAGACCAACCGCGCGTTTCGGCGTGGCGGATTTGGATTTATCGCCAGGACGAACCACCAGCGTGCTGAGGTAGAGATCGTGACGTTTCCAGGCTTTATCTACCGGAATGGAGAGATCCAGCCCATTTGCCGGTACGTCGATCTCTTTCCACCACAGCGGTCCTTCGCTGGACTCGATCATCGCATAGCCTTTGCCCGCAGCCGGTGCTGCAATGTGCAGGTTGATGGTATCGCCTGGCTGGTAGGCTGGCTTATCCAATTTTAGCGTCACGCGATCAGGGCGTGCCGCACCGGTGCCGTCGCTGTTATCCTGCCAGCTATACCCTGCCCAGAAACGCACGCTGCTGACCATCTCATCAGGCGCTTTAACTTCCAGACGGTATGAGCCCCACTCCACCGGGAAGGTGACTTTACCCGTCTCATCGGCCTTGAGCGTCAGTTCCTGCTCGCCTTCGACCAGGTCTTTCTGATCAAACTGGGACTGCCAGCCATCACTCTCCGACCAGTTCCAGTAGTAGTCCCGGCGTTCGCGGATCAGGCGAACCTGTAACCCGGAAACCGCTTTTTTCGCGCCGCTGGCGTCGGCATAAACGATGTCGAAGCTGGCGTTGCCGTTTTCATCCACAATCGGCTGGTTGACGGTGGTGTCGGTGCGGTAGTCGTAAACGGCCTTGCTGGCGAACTGCGGACGAATCCCCGGAAGTTCAGCCGCAGGCCAGATAGCCTGTTCAGCACGACGCGTTACCGGACGGCCGCCGGACTCCAGCAGGCTGGCCTGCAGGATCAGCTGCAGCGGAGAGTGTACCTCTTTCCACTGGCTTTCGGTGCTGACCTGTCCACGCCCCTGATCGTCGAGCGTAAGCTGTACTTCATCCAGGCTGCGGCTCAGGTTTTCCTCGGCGATATCGCCAAACTGGAAGCCCGGCAGCGTAGCCACCGCCTCACGTAGCGGACGCAGGTACAGCTGGCCCTGCAGCGAATTGCCATTAGCTGGCGCGCCGTACAGGTAGTACCCCACCACGTTAAAGTCGACATTATCCTGCTGTGATACCGGGCCTTTTTGCCCGGTCAGGTTGAGCGCCATACGCTCCGGCATGAAGTCTTCAACGTTGAAGTCCCACAGCCGCTGCAGGTTGTCGCCGGTGTTAGCGCGAATATGCCACATACCGGTCTGCGCCCCGCTGTCCAGCGGATAGTTAAAACGATAGAGTCCGTTTTCTGGCTTGACGACAATCGTACGCGCAACCTGTCCATCCGGACGCAGCACGTCAAGCTTCACAGGCTGATCGGGAAGCGGTTTTCCGTCGCTGTCGCGCAGCAGGCCGTTAAGGATCACCGTTTCGCCCGGGCGGTAAAGATCGCGTGGGCCAAACATAAAGAATTGCTTGCTGTAGCCAGGGCTTCCTGCGATGTCGAACTCCGCCAGGTCGAGCGCAGGCAGCTTGAGGTCAAGCAGCGTGGTCTGGCCGTCTTTGCTGGCCAGGATCAGCGCGGCTTCTTTGTCGGTTTCAAGCTTCGCATGACCGTCGGCATCGCTGTTCGCCTCGGCAAGCGTCTGGCCTTTGTCATTCAGCAGCGTAACTGTCGCGCCGGACTGCGCCGCACCGTTTTCCAGGCTCTGAGTGAAGATGTCCAGGCGGTTGTGATAGCGGTGAGCGGACAAGCCGATATCGCTCAGGGTAAAGAGCGTTGCGGCGTTGCTGTAGTTGTAGTGCCCTGCCTGGTTCATGACCGCGATATAAACGCCAGACTGCTGGAGTGGTTTAATATCCTTCAGGGGCAACAGCAATTTTTCGCGCGTATTGCGCGCCGGATTAAGGTCGAATCGACCGGTGTAAACCAGTTCCGCCATCTTCAGCAGGTTATCGGATTCCCAGTTGGTTAGAGAATTGCGGTATTCCCACTGGCTGACAAAGGAAGCTAACGACTCCGGCTTCACGCGGTAGAAGTTCACGTCCACGTTGTTAACGTTGAGCGCCATCACCGGCAGGCCTTCCACCACTTTACCCGGCAGCAGTGAGCCGCGGCTGGCAAAACCGACCGTCGGTTCGACATCCCGGGTGGTTAAGGCTTTTTCATAATCGATGCCAAAGGTCGCTTTATTCAGCGCCTGCAGGTCGCGTTCAACGGTGACGACCAGGCTGCGGTTAGGTTCCAGATGGCGCAGTCGAAGCTCTTTCAGGTTAGGCGCAAGTTCCCACGCCCCGTCAACCTTGCCGCTTTTCTTATCCACGACATGCACTGTTTTCGTGAAATCCTGATCGGGATTCAGCGGAACAGAAAAGGTCAGCACCAGCGTGGCGGCACCGTCGAGCTGAACCTCAGAGGTATCCAGCAACGTCAGCGCTTTTCCCTGACTCTGGGCGGCGAGTTTAGCCAGCGTTTCAGCATTGGGCTTTTCCGCGCCTTTCGGTGTTGATGCGGTGGATGCCGCGGGAGCCGCAGCCTGAGATTTATCGTCGCTGTTATCACAGCCGACAAGCGTAAACGTGGTAAGCAGCGCAAGAGAGAGCGCGGCTAAGCGAAACGGTTTCATCCTTTGTCCCTGGCCCATGGAGCCTGTTGGTCGTCGTCCGGATAAGTATTATCCGCAAGTTTCATTAATTCAAAAAGTCCAATTTTAG